>Ga0209542_10000001_pt1 | contig 1874371 bp, 1665 predicted proteins | sample RifCSPhighO2_01_FD_184028 | JGI IMG/M metagenome (GOLD analysis project Ga0209542, IMG submission 184028) | Soil microbial communities from Rifle, Colorado - Rifle CSP2_plank highO2_0.1 (SPAdes) (version 2) | ecosystem: Environmental > Terrestrial > Deep subsurface > Rock core/Sediment ... | reverse complement strand
ACCGTTACGCTCTCAGCAGTTGAGTTTCCGGAAGAACAACCGTTCTCAATGACTTCAACAGAATAACTTCCCGAAGTTGAAACCGTGATTGATTGCGTTGTTTCACCAGTCGACCATAAATTATCCGTTGCGGACGACGAAGTCAAAACAACTGAACCTCCGGAACAGAAAGTTGTTACTCCGTTGGCTGTGATGGTTGGAATAGAAGGAATCGGATTAACAGTTACAGCAGTTGCAGCTGAACTTGCCGAACACAAACCGTTGTCGACCGTCACAGAATATGAACCGGAAGCCAAAACAGTGATCGATTGCGTTATTTCTCCTGTCGACCAAAAGTTGTCTGTCGATGATGACGAAGTCAGAATAACTGAGCCACCGTCGCAAAACGTTGTTGGTCCGCTCGCAGAAATGGTCGGCGTTACCGGTGTTGGATTGACCGTTACGCTCTCAGCAGTTGAATTTCCGGAAGAACAGCCATTCTCAATGACTTCAACAGAATAACTTCCTGAAGTTGAAACCGTGATTGATTGCGTCGTTTCACCTGTCGACCATACATTATCCGTTGCAGACGACGAAGTCAAAACAACCGATCCACCTGAGCAGAAAGTTGTTGCTCCGCTAGCTGTAATTGTTGGAACGGAAGGAAGTGTATTTACAGTAATTCCGATTGGTGAGGAAACAGCAGAACACAAACCATTGTCAACAGTTACGAAGTAACTTCCGGAAGCCAAAACAGTAATGGATTGTGTTGTTTCTCCTGTCGACCAAAAGTTGTCTATCGATGATGACGAAGTCAAAATAACCGAGCCCCCATCACAAAACGTTGTTGGTCCGCTGGCAGAAATGGTTGGTGTAGCAGGAGTTGGATTTACAGTTACCGTTTCACTAATTGAATTTCCGGAAGAACAGCCGTTTTCGATTACTTCAACGGTAAAGTTTCCTGAAGTAGTTACAGTAATGAATTGTGTCGTTTCACCTGTTGACCATAAATTATCCGTTGCAGACGACGAAGTCAAAACAACCGATCCACCTGAGCAGAAAGTTGTTACTCCGCTGGCAGTGATTGTCGGAACGGAAGGCAATGCATTTACAGTAATTCCAATTGGTGAGGAAACAGCCGAACACAAACCATTGTCAACAGTTACAGAATATGAACCGGAAGCCAAAACAGTGATCGATTGCGTTATTTCTCCTGTTGACCATAAGTTATCAATTGCAGAAGACGAAGTCAGAATCACAGAACCACCGGCACAAAACGTTGTTGGTCCGCTCGCAGAAATGGTTGGTGTAGCAGGAGTTGGATTTACGGTTACGTTCTCAGCAATTGAATTTCCGGAAGAACAGCCGTTTTCGATTACTTCAACAGAATAACTTCCTGAAGTTGAAACCGTGATTGATTGCGTCGTTTCACCAGTCGACCATACATTATCCGTTGCGGACGACGAAGTCAAAACAACTGAACCGCCAGAACAGAAAGTTGTTGCTCCGCTAGCTGTAATTGTTGGAACAGAAGGCAATGCATTTACAGTAATTCCGATTGGTGAAGAAACAGCCGAACACAAACCATTGTCAACAGTTACAGAATATGAACCGGAAGCCAAAACAGTGATTGATTGCGTTGTTTCACCTGTTGACCAAATGTTATCGGTTGTGGATGAAGATGTCAAAATAACTGACCCTCCCGAACAAAACGTTGTTGGTCCGCTGGCAGAAATGGTTGGTGTTGCTGGCGTTGGATTTACCGTTACTGTTTCCGCAATTGAATTTCCGGAAGAACAGCCGTTCTCAATGACTTCAACCGTAAAGTTTCCTGAAGCAGTTACAGTAATTGATTGCGTTGTTTCACCTGTCGACCATAAATTGTCCGTTGCAGAAGATGAAGTCAAAACAACTGAACCGCCAGAACAGAAAGTTGTTACTCCGCTGGCAGTGATTGTCGGAACGGAAGGAAGTGTATTTACAGTAATTCCAATTGGTGAAGAAACAGCCGAACACAAACCGTTGTCAACTGTTACGGAGTAATTTCCGGTAGAAGTTACTGTAATCGATTGCGTTGTTTCTCCTGTTGACCATAAGTTATCAATTGCAGAAGACGAAGTCAGAATCACAGAACCACCGGCACAAAATGTTGTTGGTCCGCTCGCAGAAATGGTCGGCGTTGCCGGTGTTGGATTGACCGTTACGCTCTCAGCAGTTGAGTTTCCGGAAGAACAACCGTTCTCAATGACTTCAACAGAATAACTTCCCGAAGTTGAAACCGTGATTGATTGCGTTGTTTCACCAGTCGACCATAAATTATCCGTTGCGGACGACGAAGTCAAAACAACTGAACCTCCGGAACAGAAAGTTGTTACTCCGTTGGCTGTGATGGTTGGAATAGAAGGAATCGGATTAACAGTTACAGCAGTTGCAGCTGAACTTGCCGAACACAAACCGTTGTCGACCGTCACAGAATATGAACCGGAAGCCAAAACAGTGATCGATTGCGTTATTTCTCCTGTCGACCAAAAGTTGTCTGTCGATGATGACGAAGTCAGAATAACTGAGCCACCGTCGCAAAACGTTGTTGGTCCGCTCGCAGAAATGGTCGGCGTTACCGGTGTTGGATTGACCGTTACGCTCTCAGCAGTTGAATTTCCGGAAGAACAGCCATTCTCAATGACTTCAACAGAATAACTTCCTGAAGTTGAAACCGTGATTGATTGCGTCGTTTCACCTGTCGACCATACATTATCCGTTGCAGACGACGAAGTCAAAACAACCGATCCACCTGAGCAGAAAGTTGTTACTCCGCTGGCAGTGATTGTCGGAACGGAAGGAAGTGCATTTACAGTAATTCCGATTGGTGAAGAAACAGCCGAACACAAACCGTTGTCAACTGTTACGAAGTAACTTCCGGAAGCCAAAACAGTAATGGATTGTGTTGTTTCTCCTGTCGACCAAAAGTTGTCTATCGTTGACGATGATGTTAAGATCACAGAATCTCCCGAACAAAACGTTGTTGGCCCGCTCGCAGAAATGGTTGGTGTTGCAGGAGTTGGATTTACGGTTACGTTCTCAGCAATTGAATTTCCGGAAGAACAGCCGTTTTCGATTACTTCAACAGAATAGCTTCCTGAAGTCGAAACCGTGATTGATTGGGTTGTTTCACCAGTCGACCATAAATTATCCGTTGCGGACGACGAAGTCAAAACAACTGAACCTCCGGAACAGAAAGTTGTTGCTCCGCTGGCTGTAATTGTCGGAACGGAAGGAAGTGTATTTACAGTGATTCCAATCGGTGATGAAACAGCAGAACACAAACCATTGTCAACAGTTACAGAATATGAACCGGAAGCCAAAACAGTGATTGATTGCGTTATTTCTCCGGTCGACCAAAAGTTGTCTATCGATGACGATGATGTCAAGATCACAGAATCTCCATCACAAAACGTTGTTGGTCCGCTGGCAGAAATGGTTGGTGTAGCCGGTGTTGGATTGACCGTTACGCTCTCAGCAATTGAATTTCCGGAAGAACAACCGTTCTCAATGACTTCAACAGAATAACTTCCTGAAGTTGAAACCGTGATTGATTGCGTCGTTTCACCAGTCGACCATAAATTGTCCGTTGCAGAAGATGAAGTCAAGACAACTGAACCTCCGGAACAGAAAGTTGTTACTCCGCTGGCAGTGATTGTTGGAACAGAAGGCAATGCATTTACAGTAATTCCGATTGGTGAGGAAACAGCAGAACACAAACCGTTGTCAACTGTTACGGAGTAATTTCCGGAAGCCAAAACCGTGATTGATTGCGTTATTTCTCCGGTCGACCAAAAGTTGTCTATCGATGACGATGATGTCAAGATCACAGAATCTCCATCACAAAACGTTGTTGGTCCGCTGGCAGAAATGGTTGGTGTAGCAGGAGTTGGATTTACGGTTACCGTTTCACTAATTGAATTTCCGGAAGAACAGCCGTTTTCGATGACTTCAACGGTAAAGTTTCCTGAAGTCGAAACTGTAATCGATTGCGTCATTTCACCAGTCGACCATAAATTGTCCGTTGCAGAAGATGAAGTCAAAACAACTGAACCACCTGAGCAGAAAGTTGTTACTCCGCCGGCTGTAATTGTCGGAACGGAAGGAAGTGTATTTACAGTAATTCCAATTGGTGAGGAAACAGCAGAACACAAACCATTGTCAACTGTTACGGAGTAATTTCCGGAAGCCAAAACAGTAATGGATTGCGTTATTTCTCCGGTCGACCAAAAGTTGTCTATCGATGACGATGATGTCAAGATCACAGAATCTCCATCACAAAACGTTGTTGGTCCGCTGGCAGAAATGGTTGGTGCTGCAGGCGTTGGATTTACGGTTACGTTCTCAGCGATTGAATTTCCTGAAGAGCATCCGTTTTCGATGACTTCAACAGAATAACTTCCTGAAGTTGAAACCGTGATTGATTGCGTCGTTTCACCAGTCGACCATAAATTATCCGTTGCAGAAGATGAAGTCAAGACAACTGAACCTCCGGAACAGAAAGTTGTTACTCCGCTGGCAGTGATTGTTGGAACAGAAGGCAATGCATTTACAGTAATTCCAATTGGTGAAGAAACAGCCGAACACAAACCATTGTCAACTGTTACAGAGTAATTTCCGGTAGAAGTTACTGTAATCGATTGTGTTGTTTCACCTGTTGACCAAATGTTATCGGTTGTGGATGAAGATGTCAAAATAACTGACCCTCCCGAACAAAACGTTGTTGGTCCGCTCGCAGAAATGGTTGGTGTTGCAGGAGTTGGATTTACCGTTACGGTTTCAGCGATTGAATTTCCGGAAGAACATCCGTTCTCGATGACTTCAACAGAATAACTTCCCGAAGTCGAAACTGTAATCGATTGCGTCGTTTCACCAGTCGACCATAAATTATCAGATGCAGACGACGAAGTCAAAACAACTGAACCTCCGGAACAGAAAGTTGTTACTCCGTTGGCAGTGATTGCCGGAAGGGAAGGAAGTGCATTTACAGTGATTCCAATCGGTGATGAACTTGCCGAGCATAAACCATTGTCAACTGTCACATCGTAATTTCCTGTAGTTGTTATTGTAATCGATTGCGTTGTTTCGCCTGTTGACCAGATATTGTCAATTGAAGATGAAGAAGTTAAAATAACTGAACCTCCCGAACAAAACGTTGTTGGTCCGCTCGCAGAAATGGTCGGCGTTGCCGGTGTTGGATTTACCGTTGCGCTCTCAGCGATTGAATTTCCGGAAGAACAACCGTTTTCGATGACTTCAACAGAATAACTGCCTGAAGTTGAAACCGTGATTGATTGCGTTGTTTCACCTGTTGACCATAAATTGTCCGTTGCAGAAGATGATGTCAAAACAACCGATCCACCTGAGCAGAAAGTTGTTACTCCGCTGGCAGTGATTGTCGGAACGGAAGGAAGTGTATTTACAGTAATTCCAATTGGTGAGGAAACAGCAGAACACAAACCATTGTCAACTGTTACGGAGTAATTTCCGGTAGAAGTTACTGTAATCGATTGCGTTGTTTCGCCTGTTGACCAGATATTGTCAATTGAAGATGAAGATGTCAAAATAACTGACCCTCCCGAACAAAACGTTGTTGGTCCGCTCGTAGAAATTGTAGGAACAGGAACAGTCGAACCGATGGAAATAATGGTAGGAAGGGATGTGAGTGACGGGCATCCGCCAACTGTTGTAGTAACGGTATAGGTCCCGGCTGTGTTAACCGTGATGGATGGTGTTACTTCTCCGGTTGACCATACGTTATTTGCAGGTTCCGATGACGTAAGTGTTACACTTCCTCCTGCACAAAAAGTCGTTGGGCCGCTGGCCGATATAGTTGGGATTGCTCCATTAACAACGACAGAAATGTCATTGGATGGAACGGAAGTACAACCACCGGAACTGTAAGTAACAGTATATGTTCCCGATGATGAAACGGTAATGGATTGAGTTGTTGCTCCATTCGACCAGGTATTACCGGTTGCTTCGGATGAGGTTAATGTAACACTTCCTCCTGCGCAAAAAGTTGTTGGCCCGTCTGCTGTAATGGTCGGCGCTGGTGGCCCTGGTGAAACCGAAACAGTGAGGGCATTAGAAGTACTGCTGCACCAATTGCTCAATCCGGTTGTAGTAACCACCGAATAAGTGCCTGAAGTAGTTGCCGAAATGGTTGGGGTTGCAGATCCGTTTGACCAAAGATAGCTTGAACCTGCTGTTGACGTTAACGTCACGGAATTACCGGAACAAAAACTAAGCGGTCCGCCCGCCGAGATTTGGGCCGTTGTGTTCAATAAAACCGAAACCGATTCATTGATCTCATTGATCACAGCCGCATCCATTCGTGTATCGTTATTGGCATCTAGCGAAATAATCCCTAGTGGAGAAGTCCCCACAGCAAAACGTCTGTAGAACGAAAAAGCACCTGTGCCGTTTCCAAGCGATAAAGCAGCGAATCCGGTTGTTCCGGCAGTGTTGGTGTAAACCGCCATCACATCCTGAAAACCATCGTTGTTGTAATCTGTCAAAACAACTCCTTTGGTCCCGAGATCCGTAGAAGAATAATTAACAGCTGTGCCAAAAACACCACTTCCGTTATTCGATAGGCGCGAAAAATTATTAGAACCGGAATTACCGATTACCAAATCTGCGTCCAGATCGTTATCAATATCAGCCGCATCAATGGAATTTGGGGTTGTACCAACTGAATAGTTGACCGGTGCGGCAAATGTTCCCGAACCTGAGTTGATGAAAATACCAACCGAGTTTGAACCGCTGTTAGTTACAGTCAAATCGTTGAATCCGTCCGCATTTAAATCCTTGATCACCAAACTCAGTGGCGTGGTTCCGGTAGCGTGAGCTGTTGGCGCTCCAAATGATCCCGTTCCTGTTCCAAACAAAACTGAAAGTTGATTGGCAGTGTTGATCACCGCCAAATCAGGAAACGCATCTGCATCCAGTAAACCGATACGCACAAAAATAGGCGAGGTACCGGCACTGAAATTACTCGCGGCAGAAAAACTTCCCGCACCGTTTCCAAGGAAAACAGATACATTGTTTGAACCGCTGTTGGCCGTAACGACATCAAAGAACCCGTCACCGTTAACATCGGCGCTGTAAATGGAAACCGGTAAAGTTCCTGTAACAAATGATCCTGAAAAAGTAAATTGACCGTTTCCGGCACCATTGTAAAGTGTAAATGTATTATCAGCGGAATTGACAACAACAATGTCCTTTTTTCCGTCTGAATTAAAATCGTTGCTGTGCAGTGATTTTGGGTTATTCCCTGTTTTAACGGAAATTCCAGCCGTAAAAGTTCCGGTTGAATTCCCCAGATACACTGGCATATTCTGGCCAACAAATGTGGAAACGACGACATCCGGGAATCCGTCACTGTTGAACAATCCTGTTACCAAATCGCGCGGTGTTCCCACTGAAGGTGTTTCTGCAGGAAGTGAAAATGTACCGTTTCCGGCACCAAAATAAGTGAAAAGCGTGCTTTCAAGATTGTTGACGACAAGAATGTCTTTAAATCCGTCACTGTTGACGTCTTTCGTTGTAATCCCGTTTGGACCGTCGCCGGAAGCAAGGTTAACTGCAGTGGCAAAAACTCCTGAACCGGAATTTATGAGTACCGAAATGTTGTCAACGGACTCATTACTTGCGGTGATATCCAGTAAATTATCGTTGTTAAAATCTCCTGCTGCAATAGAGAAACAGCCCGCTCCGGTTACATAATTGGTCACAGCTGAAAATCCTGCCGCACCTGTACCAAATCGTATTGAAACATTGGCGGAACTTTGATTGGCCGTTGCGACATCCAGGTGAGTATCGTTATTAAAATCAGCTGCTACAATCGATTTGGGGGCAGTTCCCATCGCGAAAAACGTAGGTGCATCGAAAATGCCCGGAGTAATAGAACTTCCAAGGAAAAGATTAAAACCATTGTTGGCGGAAACAATAAGATCCAAAAAGGTGTCCTCATTAAAATCACCGATTTCAACATCACTGGGGCTAATACCAGGAGTATAATTGACAGCGGTTTGAAATGTTCCGTCACCATTTCCCATGACAATGGAAAGATTGGTCGGGTTAAAATTGGTAACAGCAACATCCAGGTTTCCGTCGTTGTTAAAATCGGCGGCTTTGATCGAATTAGGTCGTGTACCACCATTGAAAAGGGAAGGAGCCTGGAATGTTCCGTTTCCATTGCCTTTGATGAAATTTAATTTGTTACTGCCAACGGTATAATTGGTAATGACGATATCCAGCTTTCCATCATTATCGAAATCGCCTTTTTCAATCGCCTGTCCGTTGGTCGGACCCTGAAAAGTAATGTCATTAGCGGAGGAAAAACAAGCGGATTGTGCATAAAATCCATGGATGGATAATGTTAGGAAGAGGAGACTAACGATACATTTCATAAGCTAACTTTAAACTAACGCTTTTGAGGTGTAACTAATTGATTCTTTTGGAGAGAACTGACCTTAAAGCGACCCAAAGATAGCGATTTAATTCAAGAAAAAAAGCTGCTAAATCGATTAAGTAAAGGGAATTAGTACATTAATCGAAGAATACTCAAATGATTTTTTAGAATTACGAATACCTGCTTAGGATAACACGATTGATCACTGAGTAAAAATGCTTATTATCAAACGGTTAGGGATGAAGGGTTAATCCTCAAAACCGCATTTCACATGCGTGCCGTCGCAATAAGGTTTGTTGGCCGATTGCCCGCAACGACAGAAAGCCGTCACATTACTCCTGGAAGTCTGATTCCCGTCTTTGTCTTTCACCGTAATGTTTCCGTAAACCAGCAATGGCCCGTTTTTCAATACTTCCACTACTTGTGATTGGCTGATTTTAGTGGTTGCTTCGGCTTTATCGTTGTAATAATAGCTCAATGCCCCTGAAGGACATTTTTCAATTTGAGCAACAATAGTCTCCGAATTCGCTCCCTCAGGTTTAATCCACGGGCGTTCACGCGGATTGAATACATCGATCAATCCTTCTTCACCTTTCCAGCATTTGGTAGAATGGATGCACATTTCCGGTTTCCAGACAATGGTAATTTCTCCGTTCGTGTACTTTTTGGTCTCGCTCATAGAGTAAATATAAGGGTTTACCGTAAAACAATAATGATGATTTCACCACAAAAGGTGATTCGGTGAAAAGAAAAGGAGTCTATTAAAAAGTTGAAACCAGAATTTTAGTAGAAGAAAAATGCTTGTTAAGATTATGAAGGTGGTCTGCCAGAATCTCTTTGTAATGAAAAACAAAGTTCTGCAATATCTATACAGTCCTGCTAAGTTTCTTCCATGAGCGCAGAATGATCTGAACGTCCAGCAACATGGTGTACTCGCGGGCGTAAAGCAAGTCGAGTTTCACCGCAATATTGGCGTCAGCTTTGCTGAGACGGTCTTCCGGAGATAAGATCCCGCGTTTGATAGAAGGCAATTCACTGTGTTTTCCGGGGGCTTTGGAACTGTAACCGATAGCAGTCAGCTTTCCGGAGATCAATCGCAGAGAATTGTGTAAGTAGGCAATTTTGTTTGCATAGAACCAGATCAAAACAGGGGCAAAGAGCAGCATGACCGTTCCGGTAAGTAAATCAATCAATCGTTTCTGACGGCGCTTTACCGGGTGAGAAATCGCATTGATATCCATAATGTACAAATCACCAGCTGTTTCAATGGAATTACTTCCGATGAGAAACAAGCTGTCAGGTTGTGCGATTTTAAAGTCGATATTTGGCAACTGAATTGTCGTCATCCATTCAATGATCTCATTCGCTGAAGTGTCTTTTGCGCAAAAAATCAATTCGTCGATTTTATGAATCGTGGTGATTTGATCCAGTTGATTGAGGGTTCCAACGGCGTTGTGGTCTTTTTCCGTTCCGATGGAAACATGGACCACTTTTTCTACTTTGGGTTGTGTCTGGTGCAAAATCAGGGCCACTCGTTCAAATTCTTCCGCAGATCCGATGATGGCGAAATTGCCGTTTTTCTTCCCGTTGATGATGAATCGTTTGCCGAGCGCAATGTGTAAAAACAACCGTGAAAGCCAGTAATAAACAATGACCCATGCGGCGCCCAGCAAAATGTAGAGTCGTGAAAATTGCCATTCTTTCGGGAAAAGCGCGTAGAACATGAGAATGATCCCGGTTCCGACAACGGTTCCCAATACCATTTTCTTCAAACGAACAGGCTGATCGTAGCTTCCTACCATGAGATTGGTAAACATCCACACCAGCGTGTAAGCGTAAATCAGGGCGGACGTAATTTCCCTCGGAAATTCAATGTTTGCCTGGTGCCAGTAATTGGTTAGCGCAAACAATCCGATCAGGATGTAGATCGCATCTACCAGTGGTAATATCGATTTTTTAATGAACCGGCTGGCGATTGCCAAACTGGCTCTGAAATAAATAGCTGAATTGATCAGGAATGAAAACAATTTGGCGTTTTTCTGTGAAAAGTGTTTGCGCGCAAAAATCACCATGGCGCGGTAGAACACAAAAACGTAGTTAACGCTGCTTTTCTTAGTGCTTTCTCCTTTATAATGAATAATGCGAGTTTCGGGGAAATAAACGTTTTTGTAGCCACCTTTTATAATACGGTACGAAAGATCGATGTCTTCGCCATACATGAAAAAATCTTCGTCAAGCAAACCAACTTTATCAAGGGCTTCTTTGCGCATGAGCATAAACGCTCCGCTGAGAATTTCGATTTCGTTGGTTTCAAATTCGCTTAGGTTGCCCAAATGGTAACGGCCGAAACGCTTTGATCTAGGAAAGATGCGTGAAATCCCAAAAATCTTGTAAAAAGCCACGGCCGGCGTCGGCAATCCGCGCTTTGATTCGGGTAGGAATTTTCCTTTCCCGTCTACCATGCGCACACCCAAACCTCCGACTTCCGGGTGCTCGTCCATGTAAGCGACCACTTTTTGAAGCGTGTCTTCTTCCACAACTGTATCCGGATTGAGTAAAAGCTGGTATTTACACTGCGAAAGCAGCATTGCCTGGTTATTGGCTTTTGAAAAACCTTTGTTGTCTTTATTGGCAATGAGTTTGACCCACGGGAATTTTTCGGCGACCATTTCCACTGAACCATCAACGGAATTGTTATCCACCACCCAAACTTCGGCAGGTTCCAGTTCCATGGCTCGCGCCACAGAGTTGAGGCACTGTTCCAGGAAGAATGTCACATTGTAATTAACAATTATGACTGCTATTTTTGGGTGTTGTTCGTTCACGTTCAGCGCACTGCAATGCAAGAGATTTCAATCGGTACATCCATCGGAAGGCGACTTACCTGAACAGTTTCGCGTGCAGGAGGCGTTTCCTTGAAATATGAACCATAAACGGCATTCATGGCAGAAAATTGTCCGAGGTCGGTGACGAAAATACTGCACTTAACAATGTTAGCAAGCGTAAAGCCTTCTTCAGCCAGCAGCAATTCAATGTTTTTTAGGATGCGGTGAGTTGCTTCCTCAATGGTAGCAATTTCCAACTGGCCCGTATGCGCGTTCAACGGAATTTGTCCGCTTACGTACATCGTGTCATTCGACAAAATCGCCTGACTATAAGGTCCAAGTGGGGCAGGAGCTCCAGAAATCATTACCGCTTTTTTCATGCCTTGTCTTTTTTGCAAGTTTAGTAATTTTGAACCAAAAAGCAGTGCGGATACTTTTGCTCGACAATATCGATTCATTTACCTACAACATTTTCCATTACCTGGAAGCGTTGGGTGCCGATGTACTGGTTGTCGATAATCAGGCAATCGAACCGGAAAGCCTTAAAGCTTTTGACGCATTAGTCATTTCTCCCGGTCCGGGTTTGCCGCAGGAAGCAGGAAAACTGATGGAAGTTTTGGCAATTGCGGTTTCCGAAAAAATCCCGACGCTCGGTGTTTGTTTGGGAATGCAGGCCATTGCCGAATATTTCGGCGGGCGCATTTTCAATCAGCCGGAAGTAAAACATGGCCAGCAAACAACAATTACTCACACAAACGAATCCATTCTGTTTAAAGGAATTCCGGCACAATTCCAAGTCGGTTTGTACCACAGCTGGGCGGTCGACGAAAATCTACCTTCCGAACTAATAGCCACCGCTTTTTCCGAAGATGATATCATGATGGCACTGGAACACAATTCATTACCTGTTTACGGTGTTCAGTTTCATCCGGAGAGTATTTTGAGTGAATACGGGAAGGAACTGTTTGGGAATTTTCTAAGGCAGATCCGGGTTTAATTTCTTTCACCACAAAGACATAAAGTTTTTTTAAGGATAGACGTGTTAAGATCACAAAGGTGATCTACCTAAATCTCTTTGTGATCTTAACAAGTCAAACTAGTCCTTTTTCTTTGTGGTGAAAGAGAAAGTAAGTGTCCTCCAAAATACCCCGAACACGGTATTGAAGGGCGATAACTAAAAGGCGACTTTTGTTATTTAGAAAGATTCTAAGTAATATGCGTCTGTTGATTTCAAGTAAAAACACTCTTATACCGAATGGTTTGAAGCATACTTTATTGACTTCAAGGCATGATGTGATCACGCATTATTACCATTCACTCGAACAATTGATCTCAAAAGCTATTCTAGAACGCAGCGAAGTTGTGTTGTTGGATAAGGCGGCAGTCACAACGTTTACGTACCCTGAAATCAAGTCATTACGGCAGCGGTTGCCACATTTGAAAATCATTGTGCTTTCAACTATCGAGTACCTTGAATTCATGCATCAATGCTACATTGGTGGTGTTGAAGCTTACCTGACATACGATTGCAGTACAGAGGAAATTGAAGAAGCACTTGATAGTATTGAAGAACAACGCCAGTTCTTTTGTCAGAAGATCTTAACCGCCCTTACACCTTTGTTTTTAAGCAACAGGGAAACAACTATTGATGTGCTTTTAACAGATCGTGAAAAAGAAATTGCGCTGCTGATTGCAGAAGGAAATACAAATAAACAAATCGGCGAATTGCTTTATATCAGTCCGCATACAGTGCATTCTCACCGTAAAAGCCTGATGAAAAAACTGGGAGTTTCGTCGGCGAGAGAAATAGCGATCTATTTGCTTTCGAATTGATTTTTTTGACAATCCCCTGCTGAGGGTAGTTCAAATTCACTTTTAGGGGGTATTGTGCTGCGAACGAAGCGCCTCTATTTTTGCTGAAGTTTATTTAGAATAATTATAAATAGTAATATGAACAAGAAAATAATTACAGTATTAGTAGCATGTGCAGCTTACGGCTTGGGTCAGGCACAAATCGTCCACGATACCGTAACAACGGATCCGACATATGTCAATAACGTATGGTATAGTTTGGAAAATGACGATCAGGGATCATTTGCAGCAAATGCATGGGATATCTCTTTGGCAACAGCAATGGGCGCGGCGAATGAATTAACTACTTCCGTTTGGTTCAACCATAAAATTGGAAAAGTATACGAGATCCCGGGTTCCGATCCTACAGATTTCGCGAATGCAGATACAACAGGATTGAGTACCTGGACACCGCTTTACAACAGCGACGAAAGCTGGGCTGCTGGTGCATTTAACAGTACAACAAACTTAGGCCAGTTTGACTACGGTTGGGGTGACTACAATATGACCACGCACGGAGTGGATGCTAATCGCATTTTTGTAATTGCTTATACAAACGGTGATTACAAAAAACTAACGATCAGTTCATCAAACACAACCAATATTTACACATTGACGTTTGACAACCTTGCGAATACTGATTTAGAGACTGAGCAAATTGATGTGACGGCTTATACAAGCAAGAACTTCATCGGCTACAACCTTACTACAAAAGCAATTGTAGACCGCGAACCGGCTTCTGCAGATTGGGATTTGTATTTTAACCAATATCCTTCGTTCGATTACGATCCGCCGTACATGGTTACCGGTATTTTCCACAATCAGGATGTGCAGGTTGCAGAAGTATATCCTGTAAATGATCCTGAAACGTTTGTTGATTTCAGTAATGCAACATGGGAAGAATCAATCTCTACGATTGGTTACAACTGGAAAACATTTGACGGAATGGCGTTCGAAATCGCTGATTCTACTGTGTATTTTGTGATTGATAAATCGGGAAGTGTATGGAAATTGATCATGACCGGATTTGGCGGAAGCGCGACCGGTAAATACATGTTCGGAAAAGAAAAATTGTCAGGAGCAGGTTTAACGGAAGAAAACGAAATGCTGGCAATGGCTTATCCAAATCCAGCTGCAGACCAAACAACATTGGTGTTGAACAACGCGCCTGAGGCACAATTGTCTGTTTATTCAATGAACGGAACTTGTGTTTATTCAAGCAAGTTGAATGCAGGTGAATTGACAACTACGGTATTGAGCACAAGCGATTGGGCAAACGGATTTTACCAGGTAACAGTTACTTCAGGAGATGCTGTTTCGAACCTGAAACTGGTCGTTCAACATTAATTTTTTGAAAAAAGAACAGATGAGATATTTTGGAATCATCGCGTTATTGGTTGGATTTGCTGTCGTGTCGTGTAACGGCGGGGCGGCAGACCAATCAACTGCGGAAAAAGAAGTAGAAGCAAAACGCATCGTTTCTCTCAATGGAACCATCACGGAAGTGCTGTTTGCATTAGAGGCCGACGATCAGTTGGTAGCTGTTGATGTAACGAGTACGTACCCGACGAGCACCGAGAAATTACCGAATTTAGGCCATGTTCGCGGTGTAACGGCAGAAGGTGTTTTGGCCGTAAAACCAACCGATGTATTGTGTTTTGAGGATGAATTAAATCCGCAACTCAAACAACAACTGGAAGCCGCAAAAATCAATGTGGTTGTATTGAAACGTGATTTTTCTGTGGCAAGCACCAAGAAAGTGATCGCTGAAATAGCTGATTGGTTGGGTGAAAAAGAAAAAGGAGCAGCGTTGGTGGCGCAAATCGACAAAGATTTGAAAAAGGCCAAAGACCTTTCCAAAAAACCGAAAGTATTATTTGTCTACGCTCGCGGAGCAGGAACAATGATGGTGGCCGGTGACAATACACAAATGACCGAAATGATCCGCCTGGCTGGTGGTCAGAATGCTGTAAGTGGTTTCGTTGATTTCAAACCATTGACTGCTGAAGCAGTTGTGGCTGCTAATCCGGATGTGATCCTGATGTTTGACTCCGGTAAATCAAGCTTAAGCGATGCCGGTGGTGTATTGGGAATTCCGGGAGTAAAATCAACTAACGCTGGTAAAAACAATGCAGTAATTACCATGGATGGCCAATTATTAAGTGGTTTCGGTCCACGTGTCGGAATCGCCATTTCAACATTGAACAAAGAACTAAGTAGTTTAAAATAACAAATGAATCGTAAAACAACCCGTCTTCTGATAGTGCTTTTGCTGGTTTTACTGGCTTCATTCATAACGGCTTTATGTTTGGGAGCGCTGATGATTTCGCCAAGGCAGGTTGTAGCCATATTGCTGAACAGCGTGGGAATAGAAACAGGGATTCCATTCGAAGAAGTCCAGGCTCAGGTCTTGTTGTCACTCCGCTTGCCACGTATTGTTTTAGCATTGTTGGTTGGAGCAGCTTTGGCGGTTTCGGGAGTTGTTTTACAAGGCGTTTTCAGAAATCCGCTGGTTGATTCAGGATTGATCGGAATCGGTTCAGGCGCATCGTTGTTTGCAGCGATCTATATCCTGATGGGAAGTTTTGTCCCGGTTTTGTTATCGGGAAATCCGGCACTAACGTTAGCTTTTGTGGCTTTTGTAGGCGCGGGAATTACAACAGCAACCGTTTACCGTATTTCGAGGTTCCAGCAATCCATTCATGTAACAATGCTCATTCTGGCTGGTGTGGCACTCAATGCAATTTGCGGAGCGCTTACCGGTTTAATGACTTACCTGGCTTCGGAAAGCGAATTGCGTGATCTGACATTCTGGACACTTGGAAGTTTGGGTGGAGCAAGCTGGGGAAACAACCTTATCCTGGTAATTTTTGTTGTGATTCCGTTCATTTTCTTACTGCGTTTGTCGCGTTCCCTGGATGCGTTTGCGTTGGGCGAACAGTCGGCATATTTCCTGGGAGTTGATATCAAACGAACCAAACTGATCGCGTTTATCTGTACCACGGCTATGGTAGGAGCCAGCGTTTCTTTTGTCGGTTCCATCGGTTTCATCGGTTTGGTGATTCCGCACATTTTGCGGGCAATTATCGGCCCCAATCACCGCAATCTCATTTTGTTGTCGGCCATTGCAGGCGCTATTTTATTATGTCTTTCCGATCTCATTAGCCGCACAATTCTCATACCCACGGAAGTTCCGGTGGGAATCATCACTGCTCTGTTCGGAACACCGGTATTGCTGGTGATCATTATGCGGCAGAAAAAACGGTTGTTCGTATGATTCTGGCCGAAAACATATCATTCCAGGTAGGGAAAGCATGTTTATTGAATCGTGCTTCTTTTCGTTTTGATAAACCTGAGTTTATAGCAGTGATTGGCCCTAACGGTGCCGGAAAAAGCACATTGCTTCAATTGCTTTCGGGCTTTTACAAACCGACCACTGGAAGCGTATTGATCAATGGAAAAGGAACGCATTTGTGGTCCGCTTCCGAATTTGCGCATTTCAGAGCTTACTTACAGCAGCAGCAATCGGTTTTCGAATCGTTTACGGTAGAAGATGTGTTGATGATGGGACGAACGATTCATGTCGCTTCAAAACCAGGCCCTGCCGATGCGGAGATGGTCGAAAAAATGCTGGTACAGCTTGGGTTGCATGATCGGAGAACGCAGGCGTTTAATCACCTTTCGGGTGGTGAACAGCAACGTATTCAATTCGCACGGACTTTGCTGCAACTCAAAGATGTTGGTTCCGACTCGCTTTCGGGGAAAATACTATTCCTGGACGAACCGCTCAATAACCTCGATTTGTATTACCAATACAACCTGTTGCAACTGGCGCGAACCAACGTGGTAGAACAGCAGGGAACGGTGATTGCCGTGCTGCATGATATCAATATGGCTTACCAGTTTGCCGACCGCATCATTGTATTGTCAAAAGGAAACACCATTTGCGACGCACCTACAGAAGAAGCATTGACTCCGGAATTACTCAGTGCTGTTTACAATATGAATATCCAAAAACACGAATCAGGGAATCAACTCACTTATTTCAGTGCAAGCCATCACGTTTCAGAAACGATAACCGGCACGCTGGACGAAGTGCGATTACAACATTAAAAAACAGAATAGTATGGAACAACTGACTGCAAATTTGAAAGAACGCTTTGATGCGTTGAAAGGGGAAAACCTCAGAATCCGTGAAGCTGCCAAGCGATTGGAAGTAAGTGAAGCCGAATTGGTGGCTTTGGGTTGCGGAGAAAACGTAACGCGTTTACGTCCTGAGTTTGAAAAAATCCTCGCTGGTATCGAACAATTGGGTTATGTAATGGCTTTAACCCGCAACGATGAGGTGGTTCACGAACGAAAAGGAACTTACCTTAACGGAAGTTTCGGTCCGCACGCAAGCTTGTTCGTAGGTGCAGACATTGACCTGCGAATCTTCTTAAGTGCATGGGGCAGCGCTTTTGCTGTTACCGAATTCAGCAATGAAAAACCGCGTCGCAGCCTTCAGTTCTTTGGAAAAGACGGCCTTGCAATGCACAAAATATACCTTGAGCGCAACAGCAATCTGGAAGCGTATCACGAGTTGGTCGAAACGTTTAAACACGAAGACCAGGGGCAAATTCAGGAAGTAATTACGAAAGAATACACGCCGGAAACGGAATTGGAAGATGAGGAAATTGATGTAACCGGTTTTCGGAATGCGTGGGAAAATCTGAAAGATACGCACGAGTTTTTCGGAATGCTGAGAAACTTCAAAGTGACCCGTACACAAGCGTTGCGTTTGGCACCTTCTGAATTTTTTGCGAAGAAAATCAGCAACCAGGCGTTGCGCCAGGCATTGAATCTTGCTTCAGGTGACGGAACTTCTATCATGGTTTTCGTTGGAAATCCGGGAATTATCCAGATCCATACCGGGCCGGTTAAAAATATCGTAGATCACGGACCGTGGATCAATGTGTTGGACCCTGCGTTTAATTTACACCTGAAAGAAGGTGCAGTGACCGAATCATGGGTTGTGCGCAAACCAACAGTTGACGGTATCGTGACTTCATTGGAATTGTTCAATGAACGAAAAGAACTCATTTGTACATTATTCGGCGCGCGTAAACCAGGAGTTCCTGAATTGGAAGGCTGGAGAAATATCGCTGAACAATTGAATTAAGACAATGAAACTGCCCCGATTATTCATTGTTCCATTGCTGCTGTTGATTACGGCTTTTTCGACAGCACAAACCGTTGTAACACTTGTTTCCGATGAAAATAAGAATCCAATTCCATGGGTTCAGGTAACTATCGGAGACAGTGCGACAATCATTTTTTCGACAGGAACGGACAATCGGGGCAGTTTCACTTTTCCTTCGGAATTATTCGGAGCTGCTAACGGGTGGGAATTTACTTTTCGGGCGACCGATTTTCAACCAACAGGCTATTTTCTTCGAAAAGGTGAATCGAATATCATTTTGTTGAAACCTTCGGTGGCAATGCTCGAAGAATTTATCGTTACCGGACAATTGTCGGCTGTTTCTACCGATCATTCCGTTCAAAAAGCACGCGTGATCGACCGCGCAGTGATGGATGCCAAAGGAGCGGTAAACCTGCGCGATGTGCTGCAATCGGAACTCAATATCCGCATCAGTCAGGACCAGGTATTGGGCAGCGGAATGAGCATGCAGGGAATGAACGGCCAGAACGTAAAAATTCTCATCGACGGTGTTCCGGTGATCGGTCGGGTTGACGGTGAAATCGATCTCAGCCAGATCAATCTTTCCAATGTGGAACGTATTGAGATCGTTGAAGGGCCATCCAGCGTTTCATTTGGAAGTAATGCCCTCGCAGGAACCGTGAACCTGATTACCAAAAAACGCGAAAAACCCGGTCAGGATTTACAGATCAATAGCTACGTGGAATCGGTTGGAAATTACAACTTCGATGGGCGGTTGACAACCAATGTCAGGAAAACTCAATTGCAGTTTTACGGCTTACGAAATTATTTCGACGGATGGATCGATAGTGATCCGTTCTACGAATTCCCCAAAGAAAAAATTGCCGACTCCGGAAGGTTTCAAACCTGGAAACCGAAGTTGAATTACCAGGCTGGAGTAAAATGGACGATTCCACTGAAACGGTTGACGTTTACACCTTATGTCGATGCATTCTACGAACAGATTCACCGCAAAGGATATCCGCGGGCACCTTATTTTAACACCGCTTTTGATGATTATTACATAACCAAACGGATCAATGAAGGAATCCTGATCGACGCTCCGCTAAACGACCGTTTTAAACTGAACGGAGTAGTGGCACACAATTATTACGAGCGCATCAAGAATACCTATTTGAAAAATTTAAATACGCTTGATCAGCAATTGACAACGGCTCCTGGTGATCAGGATACAACAAAATTTTATGCATTGATGTCGCGGCTTTCATTGGTGAAATACCAACGTGACAGCACCTTTAATTTTGAAGTCGGCTACGATGTAAATCACGAATCAGCAACCGGAAGACGGATTGTATCGGGCAAACAAACCATTACCGAAGTCGCGCTTTTCGGAAATACCGAAATTCAATTGCGAAAATGGTCATTGAAACCCGGTTTGCGATATACCTACAATTCGGCTTATCGTTCGGCATTTACACCTGCGTTAAATCTCAAGTATGCGCTTGAAAAATGGACTTTTCGTGCTGGAGTTGCCAGCGGCTTCCGTTCACCGGCGATCAAAGAATTATACATCGATTTTGTAGATATCAATCATAATATTCAAGGCAACACAAACCTAAAACCCGAGCAATCCATGCATTACCAGGTTTGGGTGAGTACCAAAAGAAATCTGGGAAAACATAATTTGGTTATTGATTTAAACGGTTATTACCAGCAAGTCAGACAGAAAATCACGTTGGCGCAGGATCCCGGAGGTGTGATTTATTCGTATTTCAATCTCGAACATTTCGAAGCAATCGGCTTGCAATCAACAATTGATTTCGCTGTCGGAAAACACCGGTTCAAAATAGGTGGCGCTTATATCGGAACGAAAAGTAACCTGACAGTAAACGGCTATTCCTTTTCGCCCGAAATCACGGCAAGCACCAGTATTTTCTGGAAGAAACCACAAATCACATTCTCGGCATTTTATAAATACACCGGTCGTGTATTGACCTATTTCTCTTCGGAAGAAGGTGATCCGGTTACTTCTTTCATGAACGATTACAACATGCTTGATCTCAGCGCGAGCAAACCTTTTTGGTCCAAACGAATTGTTCTTACCTGCGGAGCTAAAAACCTGCTGAATGTAAGACAAGTGGGAACTGGAAGCAACGACGGTGGCGCTCATTCAAGTTCAGCTACTTCAACTCCGGTTGGCTGGGGAAGAAGTGTTTATATCAAATTGCAGTTTAATTTACACTACAAGAAATGAAGCAGTATACATTGAAGATTTTCCTGTTGGTTGTTTTGGTCATTAATTTCGGGTGCGAAAAAGATGAACTTCCCAAGCCGTTTTCTGGTGGAGCTTCGGTCAATACAATCCAGGTCAGCATGGGGAATGATTATGCCAACCAATTGTTTTTTGAGCTTTCTTCGGCCACTATTGTTTCTCAGAATAACCGCGAAATCTGGGATTTAGGCTTTTCCTGCGCCGCCGATTCACGGCATATTATACTCAACAGTTCCAAATACATGGCGCTGAGCATCACTTCCGAAACCGATCTTACTGCTGTTACATCTTCTACACCGGTTACATGGAAATACGATGATCCGGCGGGAGCGGAAGATTCATCCGCTTTCTTAAACTGGGAACTCAACAAAGTTTATATACTGGACCGCGGCGTTTCGATATTGGGACAGCAAATCGGGAAAATGAAAATGCAAATCACCGCCATCGATGCAACCGGTTATACGATTCAATGGGCAAGCACTTTGGATTCACAAACAATCGAAACGACTTTTGTTCCGAAAAACAATGATTACAACTTTACGTTTTTCTCTTTCGCCAGTAATCAAACGGTAGGTGTTGAACCGCCGAAACAGGAATGGGATTTGTGTTTCAGCAGTTATACCTATGTGTATGACGACGGAACGCCTTATCTCGTAACAGGAGTGTTATCCAACAGAAATCTGGCTCGCGTGATCGAAAGCGAATTGTCGTTTGATGACATTGATCTAGCCTACGCCGAAACGGCCATTTACACTCCGGACATCGACATCATTGGCTACGATTGGAAATTCTACGATTTTGACCTGGCAACCTACGTGATCCAATACGACAAAGTCTACGTAATCAAATCGGTGGAAGGATTGTATTACAAATTGCGTTTCCTTGATTTTTACGACCAGAACGGGAACAAAGGCGCGCCAAGCTTCGAGTTGCAGGAGATTGTGCCGTAATTCACCTCAACGCTTACGCTATTGCGACTCCGTCGGTGAAAGCGTGGTGACTTTATGGTGAATATTTCTACTTTTAGAAATTCAAACCAACTTCAATGCAGGATAAAATTACGTTTCAGTTTGTCAGCGAACCGTCTGACGTTAATTTCGGAGGAAAAGTACACGGAGGATCGGTGATGAAATGGATCGATCAGGCTGCTTATGCCTGTGCATCGACATGGTCGGAAGGATACTGCGTAACGGTTTACGTTGGCGGAATTCGTTTTTTTAAACCCATTCATATCGGGAGCTTGGTAAAAATTCAGGCCCGTGTCATGTATACCGGAAAATCCAGCATTCACATTGCCGTTGATGTGTATTCACGTAAAATGGCAGCTCCGAAATTCGAGAAAACCACGCATTGCGTGATCGTTTTTGTAGCGGTCGACGAAGCGGGAAATCCTAAACCGACACGTCAATGGGTTCCTGATACAGAACGTGAACGACACCTGGAGCAATATGCCTTGAAACTGATGCAATTACGCAAAGACATCGAAGCCGAAATGGATCCTTACCTGAAGGATTATTTGGGGTGATTAAAATTCATTTTTCACGAATACAATCCTAATGGTAGGAACAATGAATGTGATAATTGGATTGAGATTCTGATAGTCAACGATTACGGTTCTAAAAAAGATCAATTTCTCCTTCTACCATCAACCTGTACCTTCCCGGATTTACCTCACCGAAAGACACAATCACCAATGGTTGATGCTTCTTGAACGGATCTTCTATCCAAAATAGTTCTACACCATTTTCATTGCAATAACTTCCGGTGATCCCGTTACTTTTTTTCGAGTTGATAGCCTCAATCAACCATGCAAATTCAGAAGCCAAAAGGTGTTTCTGCAAAGAATGCAATGGATGCTCAATAAAAAGACTGACCGAAACGAGAATCGTATGACCTGAATCACTGACAAACGACCATTCATTTTCCAGCTCATCTTCACCACCATCGAATAAGAGGATTGGATCAGTTTTTAGGCGGAAGTACACTGTCTGTTACGATTAAATACTTGTTGGTAATCAGCGTGTTGATTTTGTCGTTGAACTGGTATTGCATCCCCATTCCCGGTTCACCAAACCACGGAATCGCTTTCCCGGCTTTTACATTTGGAATTTCCTTGAGGACTTTGAATTGGTAATAAATACTGTTTTTACTGCTCTGAGGCAATGCCCGCGAACCGAATGAAGCTCCCTGCGGCGCTACAAACGTTCCCCACAAACTCCCGTAACGGTCCAGTTTGGTATTTGGTTTCAGTTTCACAATCGATACACTAACAAATCCCGACGCCGGCGGATAACCGCCATTGAGTTTGTTGTCGTTGACCATGGTTTCCAGGGCGCTCCATTTTTTGTTTTTCCACAAATCCCACATCGAGGGTTGAAATTTGGCCTGTACAGAATCCAGCGGAGTTAGCGCCACAAAACTCGTATAACTTAAACCACGAACAATCGAATCTTTTCGGGGGCCGGTTGGAACCGAAAGTGGAGTAGATGAAGTGGTGGTTTGCTGAGCAGTATCAACAAACGAAAAAGTCGTTGCGATCAGTAGCAAGGCAGCAAAAGCCGCGGTGAATCTCAGTTTCATAGTGGTGTTTTTTTGTTATTAATTCAGACTCCTTTTAAAACAGTCTGCAATTTTAGTAATTCTGTTTTGATAACCTCTCGGAATTGAAAATACAATTTTTTCTTCAGGTTCAACAGTTCCGTATGGATTTTCAATAATCACCTGTTCAATGGCGAGCACAGCCAGTCTGGCCAGCAATTCTTCCGGAAGCCCTACTGTATTGAACGGAAACAAATGGTCTTCTACCGTTCGCTCTTTCACCTCCGGTTGCGTCATTTTAATGATGTAATCAGAGCTGTCAATGAATACGAACCGAATGCTGATGACTGAATCGAGGACAATTCTTCTGGCTTTGCTTTTGAAATTATTTTCTATTTCGAGAAACAATGAACCATCTCTTTGAATAAAAGACATGTTCAGTAAATTCGGAGCGCGATCAAGGAAGCAAGTTGTTTTGGTGTGGATTGTAGACCCATCCGTTGGCAAAGGCATGTACTTCTCACAGTCAGACTTTTGAGAAAATGCTGGTGAACAAGCCAATGTAAACAAAATCAATAGATACTTCATGTAGCGTTTAATTGGTGTAAAGCTACAAAATTTAGCATACCCGTTTTATTATCAATACAATGAACCGGTTATCAATGCTTTACAATGATCTTCTGCCTGTTAGCATTGTTGAGACACAAAAAGTAAATTCCTTCACTCAATCCCGAAATTTCCAGTTCATTCATACCTTTTTCGAGCTGACCGGTACGAATGGTTACTCCGGACATGTCTGTTAGCTGGTAAATTCCTGCTTCGGTTTGCATGGTAATCCGATCAGAAGCCGGATTGGGAAACACGGTTGTTAGTACGTTACCGTTGCTGACTGCAATTGTCTCATGCAGCGTCCATTCACCGTTGAAATCGGTTTGGCGCAAGCGATAGTAAGTTAATCCGCCGGGATTTCTATCGGTAATGAAATAAGATGTTATTTCATTCGTACTTCCCGAACCGTTTACCCGTTCAATTTCCGAAAAATCAGACCCGTCAGCAGACTTTTCTACTGTAAAAAAATCATTATTCAACTCGCTCGAGGTGGTCCAGTTAATCTGGTTTTCGTTTTCCAATGCTTCTCCTTCAAAAGACAGTAATTCCACCGGAAGCCCACAGACAATGGTTTGCGTACCGCCAGCCGTAATGGTGGCAGCCGTTTCCGAACCGGTAATCGTGGTCATAGCAATCGTGAGCGGATTTACGATAATCGTGTGCCCGTTCACCGCACCTGCCTGAATGTCGACTGTAATCCAGAAATAACGCGTAACCGGCGACGGAGAAACGGTATAGGAAAAAGCAGGAAAGGTATGCGCTCCGGGGCCGAGTCCGGCAGTGATGGTTGCCAGCAGGTTGCTCGTATTAAATACCGAGAAATTGGTCTGATACAGTTTGAAGTTTACGATATCGCCTGCAACGTACGTTCCGCTCGTTATAAATCCGGCAAGCCCGGTAAAGACCGGATTGACGGCAGTAGTAGAATTGAAGGCAAATCCGTAAACAGGGACATTGATCGTGCCACATGTCCGACTCGCCGCAGCAACCTGGTTGGGCGTATACAGTTGTTCCACCTGGCCAAAAACAGCTCCTGAAGTCAACCAAAAACAACAAACAACATACAATGAAGTGCGTGAGAAAAAACAGTTCATTCCCCTATCAGTTTAGTTTAGAGAAGCTGAATTTAGGAAACCTTTCGTAATCCAACAACTCCTTTGGTTCATTATTAATAAAAAGGAGGTTTAAGGGTTAGAAAAGAAAGTGATTGTATATGTTTTTGTGAAGAATAAGCTTTTCTGTTTGTACCATGTTACTTTAACAACTGAAACTTACATTAGAATGGACTTTAAAATAGTTCACATCAATTCATTGAAATGGAAGAAACTCTAAAGAACCTGCTACTCCTTTATGAAAAGTTGCTGATATTCATTATTCCCCGAAAATACATGAATAAAATAACTGCCGGGTACAAGTGTTCTTACATCAATATCCGTTGAAACATCTTCTTTCAATAACACCTGTTGACCTGAAATACTAGTGATTATGATTTTATCTACAGGATTTGAACCACTTATATGAAGGTGTAGTTGCCCATTGACAGGATTCGGATACACTTCCAGGCTAAACTTATTTTCATTCAAATGAAGAGAACAATTCATAGAATCCATGGCCTGAGGCGTTCCATAATGCATGGTTGTTGTTCCCAATCCTAATTGTCCGTGTGAATTTGCTCCCCAACTATAAATTACACCATTCTGTATAGCGGTGCTGTGTGCCAGCCCGGTAGAAGGCAGGCTCCATGAAGCTGTATTATTGATCAATACAGGTTCGGTCTGATCGATTGTTGTACCATCGCCAACCGTGCTGCCAAACGTGTTAAGTCCCCAAGCCCAAAGAGTACCATTCGTTTTAGTAGCCATATAAGTCACTTGACTTCCCAGGCCTACTTCTTTCCAGTCACTTTCAGTTCCAAGCTGCTGGGGACTTGTCAGGTAATCATCTTGTATGTCAAATGCATTTCTTCCCCAATACCACAACGTGCCATCTGTTTTGGTAGCAAGGCATCGGGTTGACATCCCGGCATTGATTGATATCGCTATGTAATTCCAGTTGGTATTTGTTCCAACCTGAACAAATTGATGCTGATCCACTGTGCTTCCAATTCCAAGCTGCCCGACATCATTGCTGCCACAGCTCCATAATGAACCGTCGTTTTTAAGCGCAAGCGCACAGTTATCACCAACAGAAACCATCTTCCAATCGGAATCCGTTCCTGTTTGTGCTGGAGAAAGAACATTGTCCCATCCTCCGTTTCCTTGTACCCCTGCATTATTCCAACCCCACGACCATAAGGTTCCATTGGTTTTAATAGCTTTGGTATTTCCAAATCCGGCAGAAACGTATTCCCAGTCCGAATCGGTACCCACCTGAACAGGTACTAAACTGTTATCTGTTGTTCCGGTTCCAAGTTGTCCATAATCATTTCCCCCCCAAGCCCACAAGGTTCCATTTGTTCTGATACCAAAGCCAAAGCCGGCCCCGACAGTCACAAATTTCCAATCTGAATCGTTGCCGATTTGTGTTGGAGCGATACAATTGCTTTCCTGCGATCCATTACCTAATAATCCCCCTTGGTTAAAACCCCAATTCCAGATTGTTCCATCCGATCGAAGTGCGGCAGTTTGGTCATAACATGATTTTACGGTTTCCCAACACTGTGCATTGGATTGATGAATGGCCACAAAAATAAATGTGATAAAGAAGAGATGTTTCATTCCGTTATGGTTTAGTCTGTTGATATGATACAAGTACGCCCCACGGATTGAAAAGGTTGCTTGGGTTTTGGGAAATCTTCAATTGGGATAGAAGAAAGGGGGGAGTTGAGGAAAAAACTAGTGTTGAAAAGCGTCTCTTTTCTGAACTTACAACAGCAAAGTTTGAACATTCTCAAGTTGGAGTCAAATTCTATTAGTATGGTATCTTTTTTCATAATAACTGCAAGTCTGCTGAACTTCACACAGTGCTGAAAAATTTAAAAATAGGTTCCACTTTTTATTGTAATCTTGATAGGAACAGTGTAAAATTAAATCCCTATCATCCTTAAATCTACCTTTCAAAAAATCCAATCTAGTATTTATATCTACCATTGCATACTCATCATCTATTATTTGGAAATCATGTACCATGTTTCTAGCGCGATATCTTTGATCCGTTATCAACTCCAACCTGGTTAAGTCAATTTTGTAATCTTTTTTCCAGCTTACATTTCTTAGCAATGAGTTCAATGAAGTATACTTTTCTTCCGAAAAGTTCTTAAGATCATGGTTTTCTGCTAGAAAAGTAGCCAGTTGGCGTACCATACCTTCAATTGTTGTCATGATAAGGAGATTACATGCCCGGTATAAATTCATATCATAACACTTTAATGCTTCATCTATTGAATTTTCAAAACCGGAATACCTGTCAGTGGATTTTAAAAAAGGTATTACTTTCAACTTTACATCATTGAGTAAATCTGGTAAATGTTTTCCCAAATCATCTAAATCCAAATCACCTCTACCAATACCAATTGCTTGTGTTACTGTTATTTTTGGAGCCCACAGAATATTCGCAGCAATGGCTGAGTGAAATGAATTTTGAATAAGGAAAATTATATCTGGTTCAAAAGGTATTGTTCGCATAACTGGAAGATTTGATTTTTGAATTTCATCACAGGCTTCAATTAACTTATCTAGGGTTAATAATCCCATTAATTCCGATATGTAAATAGTGAGATTCTCAACACAATTCTCAGCCTTATATTTCTGTCTAGTCGTCAAATTCTCAATTCCAGGTGCCTCAGCTAATTCTACAATTTGATTCATGCATAAGTTGATAGTTTCCTTAATTTTTAATTCGCGCATCCTGCATAATGCCTGAAAATCATCTTCTACGCTAAGTACATACTCTGTTTCTAATTTTTCAAGTATTTGTGCAATTGTTATTGTTTTAGAGAATTTCATTGATTGTAGGTTACTTAAAAAATGAGTCTAATGCAGTATTTTTTTAACCTCTAAAATAACAAAATCAGACAAAATCACCTTTAGGATTCGAATATTGGGATCAGTGTGAGCGGGAGAGCGAGTATTGAGGGAAAATGACAAGAGTCGAACACCTTGGATGAGTATTAATGGTAAATAACCAATATGTTATCAATGTTAAATAGGATCTATGTACTCCGTAGGTCGATTTGTATTCAAAATACGTACGAATTCCTCCCGAATTAAAAATATTTTATCGCTTCCCTCGGTATCACATTCATAATCACTGTTAATCTGTTTGTAATATTTATAATTAGCATCTTCAAAGTGTACGCTTAATAGCTGACATGATAGGAGAATATAAGTAAATGAATCCATCATAAAATAAAACAACATATTCATATCGGTGTTTTGAAGTGAATTGGTAGTTGCGCCAAAATGTTCGTATTTTGAATAAAAGAAGAAGCCGATATACAAATTATCTAAATCAAACTTCTTTAACAGGTCACTATTGCGAATTAACTTTATGATTTGTGAGGCTGATGGATATGGTTTAGGTAACACGTTCTTTGTCGGATTGTCATAATTCGCTGGCTCGTTTTTAAAGTATGGTGGATAAAGAGCCCTCCAATCATCTATACTTTTTATGCCTTGTTCTCTTGTGAAAACCCCCGAATCTGTGAGAGCTTTTATATGTCTAAGACCAGTATGTATGTGATCTGCTAACAGAGAAGACGCGGTTTCTAAATATTCGTCTTCCTCTGGAGAAGGACAAGATCTCACCTTAGAATGAACATCTTCTAAGTAGAACTGTGAAATGACATCGGACAAACAAGCTCTTACAATAAGGCCTATTGAATCTTCTACAAATGGACTTTCCTCCCATTGTTTCAGCAAAGGTATTATTACTTCTATCCTATTGATATGACGTTCAAAAATGTTAATTTTTATGAACATTGGTTCCTTGAAATGATCTGTAGGAATGCCCTCTAGTAATTTTCTTCCAACAGGTATCACATCTTCTAACAATTTTATCAATTGGTGCAACTGAAGTTTTGAGTTTGATGTTAGAAGTTTAGTTGAAGACAGTTTTTTTTTCTCAAGCCGCCAATCAGACATATAAATTATTTATTAAGTTTTCAAGCATTTTTTTTCATTTAAACAAAGTGGTGGAAAATCAGGATTTACCTCATGCGTTTCGGCTAGCGCAAATCTTTGATCGGAGGAACAAAGGGTTTCGGATAACATAATTATAGAGAACTTGTATATCTGCGTAACTCTAATTTACAACTGATTAATATCGATTTTAACCATGAATTTCCGTAATCGTAGTGAATAGTTTTCGTTACATTATTACCTCAATAGTAGACAATAATCCTGAAAAATAGCGAAGTGTTTAAAAATTCCTGAAAAGAAATTGAGCCTGAAAGCCAACAGGATTCGAACCGCTTTGACTAATTGGAAAACGGAATGAAATCAATGGTTTGCGGGAGATTTGACTTATCCTCTCCCTTAATCCCTCTCCAAAGAGGGAGACTAAATTCATTCTTCGAACACGAATCTCACACTCAGTCCTCACACTCGTCCCTGAAAGAAAAAAGCGTTGATGGAGCAGTGTGAGTGTGAAGTGTGGGTTAAGAGGGACAAAAAGAAAAAAGCGTCACTATCGTAACGCTTTTTTCTTTTTGTGAACCCTTCACCACAAAATTCAAACACTTTGTGATTTATTTTTCAATACAGAACAACTTATTTCTTAATGAAACGAGCTCTAACCATTCCTTTATCAGAAACTGCTTCGAACATATAAACTCCGTTTGACCAGTTCTCAACCGAGAATGTACTTAGCTCTGTTTTCATTACAACTGCACCTAGGCTATTGTAAACGTTAATCTGTTCTACTTGAAAATTGGTGGAAATGGTGACAACAGCACTTCCCGGGTTTGGATAAATGGTCATTTCACCAATACTCAATTCTTCTAATCCAATGGTGGAAATTGTGACACATGTGGTTGTATCAGAGCAGGTTCCATTATCAATGATACAAGCGTATTGTCCATTTGTTGTCGGAACGAATAATTGTGCATTTTCACCTACCAATTCGTTGCCACTCATACAATCAAACCATTGATAATCAACTCCTGTTGCATTGGAAGCAATGGTGTTGTTCTCTACGTTTACGGAGTTGTTTAGTGGAGTAATGGTTAGTATTAAATGGTAATTGGAATCGCACCCATTTTGAGTAGTTAAGTCATAGTCAGCAGTTGTACTGGAAGTATACGTTATTCCGTTAATCCACGTATACGGACCGCACACGTCAACAACATCCTCGATTGCATAACTTGCAACAAAGGTCAAATCCAATGTAACTACTGAGTCACAACCGCCTTGATTCTGAATTGTGTACGTAGCAGAATTGTTGTTTGCGCTGTAGGTTATTCCGTTAATCCATGTAAAACTGGAGCCACATTCCAATTGAATATCAGTTCCTGAATTTGGGACACATTCACTTAATTTTTGAAGAAAAACATCGTGTGAACCAACAGCTGCGATATTATCTACACCGGCTCCGGGATTAAAATCACCCGTTTCATAGAAAAATCCAGCGGTATAAACACTATTACTCGGATCAACAGCAATGTTAATACCACTCAAATAAGCGGAAGGCCCACCGTTAGTAGTAACCCAAAGTTTATCCCCCGCAGGGCTTAACTTCTCTACAAACAAATCATAATACACAGCTGTTTTGTTATCGACACCGGCATTCGGATCCATATCCGTTGTTCCGCTAAACAATCCGGTAACATAAATATTGTTTGCAGCGTCTATCGCAATATCGTACGCAATTTGACTGGCCGGACCTGTAATTACCTTTGTCCAAACAAATAGCCCGTTAGCATCTAATTTTTGAATGTACAAATCTTCATTTCCAGTTGCGGAAACATTGAACTCAGCAACGCTCGGATCAAAATCAACTTGTCCGCTTGTAATGTATGTTTCATTATGAAATAAACCGGCTGAGTAAATATTACCGCTGGCATCAGTGACAATTCCTTTAGAACTGCAAACCATCGTTGTTCCTCCGAAACTCTTTGCCCAAGTTAAATCACCGGCACTAGTATACTTAGCAATGAAGCCATCGCTCGAACCAATTGAGGTTAACGTTGTTGTTCCGGCGGTTGGATCAAAGTCTGGTGAACCCGTAAATTGACCTGAAATGATATACTGACCGCTTACTTCATCCAACGTTCCTGCTCCCAAAAAGGTGCTCCCAGAAAGAAATTTAGTCCAAGTCAATATTCCTGCAGGCTCATATTTTTGAATAAAAACATTGAGCCCTCCTGAAGACGTCATGTAATTTGTGCCTCCTAATGTTGGATCAAAATCTGTTTGTGCGCTGTAATGACCGGAAACATAGAGATTACCCACAACATCAGCCGAAACGGATTTAATTTCAGTTGTTCCCGTTCCATCGATTGGATTAACCCATAGAAAATCACCGTCATTCTCCAATTTCAAAACAAATGCGTCAGTTCCTGCACCAAAACCGGAACCAACTGCTACAACCCCGGCATTCGGATCAAAATCGATCGTTCCGGAATTGAAAGTTCCAACAGCAATTATATTTCCTATCGGATCTATTTCCAACGCATAAATGCGTACTGTTGCGCTAGCTCCACCGAATCCTTTCGCCCAAATTACATTCCCCTGAGCATCCGTTTTTACAATAAAGGCATCTGTTACACCCTGTGAATTCACAATTGCTGTTCCGGGTCCGGAATCAAAATCCATTGTATCCTTGAAAGATCCTGCTGTATAGGTATATCCGTTATTGTCAGTAACCAGAGCTGTTGCCTGATCAGATAGTCCACTTCCAAATGTTTTGGTCCATTCATACGTTTGTGCAACCAGAACCTGACCAAAACAGATGGTGAAAATTGAGCATAAAATTAGTTTCATAATGTTCATTTAGTTTGAACAAGGATAGTTCAACCAATACGGTAATAGATGAAAATCTTCAGCAACAGACAAGTTAGTTTAGGAATGGCTGAAAAATAACGTTAATGGAGGTTCATGCTGGTTTTTATTTTTTTTGTGAACCAAATAAAAGCAATCTCAAACTTTTTGCTGGAGGATTTAAAGGTGTTGGATGAGTTCTTCCGCTCTCGTTCTCAATTCTTGCACTGAAAGAGAAAAGTATCTAAGAAAATATGATCTAAATAATTAGATTCCGATAGCAGACTTCCAACAGCAGTAGTTTTCCTTTCGTCAACCACTGCGGCGTCAGTCGCTACGGATTCACCACAAAGTGCAAAAGGCATCCCGTTAGGAATGCCTTTTTCTACTTTGGTGGTGATCCGGCTGGGATTCGAACCCAGGACCCATACATTAAAAGTGTATTGCTCTACCAGCTGAGCTACCGAATCTAAACCGCAACCCTTGATCTTGTTCAAAAAACTTAATCGTGATTGCGGGTGCAAAGATAGGTATCTTTTATTCTTTTACAAGAAATCACCTGAAAATTCTCAAAAAAAATACCGGTAAATGTGCTAACTCCCTGATTTCAACGGATGAGCTAAACCGACATTTTCACCGAAATGGAGCTCAATTCACAGTCAACTATGGAAATCATTCGGTTTTCTATTGCACGATCAGCTAACAAAGGATTAATTTTGCAGCAATGAAACGAAAAAAACGGTCCGGATTGTCATTCCTAAAGCGTGTCGCTGTAACAGTGACTGTTTTGTGGGCAGCCGCACTCATTGTTTTTTTCTCCAACCCAACATGGGCGAAGTCGCAATGGAATGTGGCCTACAACTGGCTTACTGACCGAACATTCAAGCCAAAAACCAAACCGGTTCCGTGTACAGAACACGAAACCCACGCCTGGCAAATGGTGGATAGTGTAGAACAATACTGGGCGCATTCCTGTGATCATGGCATTGCTCCGCTGAAGTTTGTGCGCGACATTCAGCCCGCAATCGATAGCGGGAAACTGGTGCCAATCATTCCCAACGAATTGTACCAGGTGGATACAATGCGTTACTCGTTTCCGTTTGCGATTCCCGAAACGCGCGCGCTGATCGATACCATTGCAACCCGTTTTCAGCACAAGCTCACCAATACCAAACTAGCCGGTGTACGAATCACTGTGACATCCGTGCTGCGCACAAAAAGTTCCGTAGCGCGATTGCTGCGCCACAACCGCAATGCGATTCGTAACAGTGCTCATTTGCACGGAACTACGTTCGACCTTTCGTATGCTACTTACGATTTTGAACGTCCGATTGACGCTGCAGAAGCTGATTATTTGAAGGAAATTCTTGCCCAAACTTTGTTTGAGTTGCGCCGCGAAAAAAAATGCTGGGTAACCTACGAGTTGTTTCAAACCTGTTTTCACATTGTGACCCGGTGAGGCCACTATTTTGCTTAAATTTACGTCTAACACCAAAACGTGTAACAATTTGAACGTTTTTGGCTATATTATTGTAGAAGCATTTGTACAAACAACACGATATGAAACAATACATTGCAGTACTGGGTTTAACAATTTTGACGGCTTTCGGTGCTACGGCACAGATTAAGTTTGAGCATATGACCCTCGATGAAGCCAAAGCCAAAGCGAAACTGGAAAAGAAACCCATTTTTGTGGATGTGCACGCGACATGGTGTGGCCCGTGTAAACAAATGGCAGCTACAGCGTTTGTCGATCCTGCGTTGTCAACCTATTACAACGAACATTTCATCAATGTAAAGATTGATGGTGAAAAAGAAGCTGAAGGCGGACCAAAAACCATGCAAGAATACGGAATCAGCGCGTATCCGACGTTGTTGTATATCAATCCGGATGGCACGCTTTCCAGAAAACTGATCGGCGGACAAGATGCTGCAACGTTAATGAAGCGTGGGAAAGAAGTGGTTGATCCAAGCGGTTCACCGGTGTTGAAAGCACGTAAAATCTATTATGCTTCCAAAAAAGAATCGGCTGACTTGAAAGCATATCTTTCAGTGATGATTGCCGATCAGGCGGATTCAACAGACATGTTCGCTGCAACATATTACAATACAGCCACAACGATCAACCTTGCCGATCAGGTGGATTTATATGCATTTTACAAATCCGAGAAAAGCTCCACTAGTCCGAATGGCATTTATTTCCTGGAACACGCCGATGCAATTCCACCGAATGTGGTTGCCGATAAAATCAAGGAATGGATCAACCAGGCATTCACAGTATCTCTTGAAAGAGCTGATTATTCTATTGTTGAAACCGTTGTGAAACAATTGTATCCGTATTGGCAAAAGGTCGAAACCGTACAGCCAGAGGAAAGTTACCTGGTGTATGTGAAAAAGCAGTTTGATAGATACAGTTCAGGACAGAGACAATAATCTGATTTCTTTATAAATTCTTTGGATAAAAATCCTAGTGGTGGCGCGATTTATCGCGCCATTTCTATTTTATGCTTTTTTAATTATCAGTCAACACCACAAAAACTCCATCAATCACCTGTGCCATCCTAGCATAATCCAACCGGTCCATGGTATCACCTTTTTGATGGTATTCTTTATTCCGGTAAAATGCAGTATCTGTGATCATTAATGCACTGATTCCGATTTGCCAGTAATTGAGATGATCTGAAAAATCAATACCGGGTAATGACTTCGGACCTTTGAATTGTTTTGCTTTCACGGCGCTTTTGTGTTTGAACCGTTTGGTGAATTTCCGTGCAAATTTCCCCGGCCCGAATTGATTAACCAAAGTGATGTAATTCCCCCGGCTGCCGTAGAATAACTTCAAAATCCCTAACGGATAATCCTGCGTTTTGCGCTCATCGGCAAAATACCCGATCATTTCCAGGCAGATCATTCCTTTTACGTTTACAGAATCTTTCACCAGCGATTGCGCGTGAATGTAACTTCCCATATATTCAGACCGGAAAAACGGCGGTTCTTCCAGCGTATAAGCCACGAGATCGATTCGCTGAGAAGTGGTGATGGTGTCGAGTTGCCGCGCCAGTTCCAGTAAACCAACCGTACCGCTGGCATTGTCATCGGCGCCTTCCTGTTCGCCACAAACGTCGTAATGCGCACCTACAATAACCCGTTCATCGTGTTTTGTACCGAAAGAAGCGATCACGTTTTTGTATTCGCGTTTACCGATAAAATAAGATTGAAAATAAACCGTATCGGCGTATTTCGAGAATTCGGCATGCAGATAATCAGCTATTTCGTTGAGTTGTTCAATGTTTTCGTAATTGCGATGAACAGCAGTCTGCGTCAAAACTGTCATGTGCGCTTTGATGCTATTGGTGTCTGATTGCGACCATAAGATCGTTGAAAAACTGATCAGGGGAATTAGGAGGAAATACTTCATGTTAGTTTTTTAGTAAACCGTAATAGAACAAATCTACCAATTCTCCGGCAGTTGTCCGGTGATCTTTTCTGAGCCGCCCTTCAATTTCAAAGCCACATTTCTCGACAAGCCTGCGTGCCGGAATATTCGATTCATGTGTGCGAAGGAAGATTTTCTCAAATCCAAGCTCATTGAATAAATGATCAATAATGAGTGTCATGGCTTGTTTCAGAATCCCTTTTCCAGCATATTGTTCATCGACGAAAAAGCCCAGTTCTCCTTTCGGAATGTCCCAGTCAATATTCTTCACATGAATATAACCGATAATCTTTCCTGAATTATTGTCTATAACCACATAAGGATAGTTTTCCCTTTTATCGACTTTATAAAGCAGTTCTTCCACAAACGTAGTGAGTGTTTCAATACTTCGTGCATTGGCAACCGTAACCGGAAAGAATGCTTCCAGTCGTGCTTTGTTGGCAGTTACTACTGAAAAATAACCGGCAACATCTGTGTGCTGTATAAGACGAACGGTATAATTATCGAAGGTCATCCCGAAAATTATGTGGTTGATTTTGCTTTTACAACCACGTTTTCCATCACAATTTGTTTGCCATTCAGGTCAAATGGTGGTTCGGTGTTTTCTACTGTGGAAAGCACTTCAAAACCGTTTTCTGTCAATAAATCGACAGCATCTTCTTTTGAAAAGAGGTTAAAACCAAACTTCGTAAAAGGAATGTTTTCCATCAACCGTTTGGGCCGAATGCCAAGGATCAGGATACCATCAGGTTTCAAAACCCGTTTGAATTCCGCCAAAACTGCTCGTCGATCTTCCCAAAAGTAAAGTGTGTTGACAGTAAAGATCTTGGTAAATGTCTGATCACCAAATGGTAGTGAAGTTCCGTCGGTCAGTATGAATTCGGCTTGTTGTTTATCGATCCATTCCCGGTTGTTCTTGCGCGACTCACTGACCATCAATTCAGAGAAATCACAGCCACTGTAAGAAATTGTTGGGTCTTTGGAAACGATTTCTGAAACAAAATGGCCGTTTCCCATCCCGATTTCCAGGATGCGGTCGCCCGCTTCGGCATTGAGCACTTTCAACGTATCCAAAATGATGGTTTTGTTGCCTTCGCTCATCCATTCGCCGGTTTTGATGCCGTTGTCGCCTTTTGGTTGCCGCAGTTGGGATGCCATTTCCCGGGATTGTTGTTCGTCCATGTGAGATGTTTAATGGTTAAAGATAATGTTGATCGACGAAATTAACCACATAGGACACATAGATCACATAGAAAGGGTTAGTAAGTTTTAAGTTTCCTATTGTATCCTATGTGGTTAAAACTACTTCGCGAATCAGATTTCGTGGTATTTTTACGCCCAAATACAAGCTTCTCATGGAACCTCTCAAAGAACTCTTCAACCGCGCTTTTTACGAGCAATTTGCCGATGCTTTCACGGAAGTTCACTCAGGTTTTAACCGCGATCAGTTTGTAAAAGACGTCACGAAGCACTTTGAGCCGCTTTCGCTGAACGAACGCATGCGCAATACATCGGTTGTGTTGCAGAAACATTTACCGGCCGATTATGAAAAAGCACTGGAAATTATGTACGCAACCATTCCAACGTTGAGAAGCGGCTATACCACGCTGGTTTTTCCTGATTTTGTAAGTCAATTCGGCTTGCAGCACCGGCAATTATCACTGGAAGCGTTGAAATATTTCACCAAATTTGGTTCGTCGGAATTCGCGATTCGTGTGTTCCTGAAAAACGATTTTGAGAGCACATTAGCCAAGATGATTGATTGGGCAGGCGATGAAAATCACCATGTGCGGCGGTTGGCGACAGAAGGTTCACGTCCGCGATTGCCATGGTCGTTTAAACTGCCACAGGTAATTGAAAATCCGCGGGTGACTCAACCGATCCTGGAGCAATTGAAATCAGATCCCGAATTGTATGTACGCAAATCGGTGGCCAATCACTTAAACGATTTCTCGAAAGACAATCCCGAATATATGATTGACTTGGTAAGTTCATGGGATCGTTCGCATCCGCACACAGCCTGGATCGTGAAGCACGGAACACGCACCTTGATCAAAAAAGGAAATGCCGCTTCCATGGCCGTTTTTGGGTTCGAGAAAGAAGTGAAACTGCGCGTGGAAAATTTCCATTTGGTTTCCGCTGACCTGAAATTAGGCGAAGTACTCGATTTTTCCTTCGACCTCATCTCTGAAAAACAAACATCCCAAAAACTGGTCGTCGATTACATCATTCACTACCGTAAAAGCGCCGGAGATTTGTCACCGAAAGTCTTTAAACTGAAAGAATTAACTCTGGAACCGAACCAGCGAATCACTCTTTCCAAAAAACAACGAATTCAGGATTTTACTACCCGCAAGCACTACGCAGGCGAGCATTTACTGGAAATCCAGGTAAACGGGAAAGTGATGGCTATGCTATTATTTCAGTTGGCTGTTTGATGTATAGAGGTTAAGTTGTTGCCACAGATGGCTCAGATTTTCACAGATACAATCTGTGTAATCTGTAGACTATTCGCTGGCGAATAGTTCATGATCTGTGAAAATCTGAGCCATCTGTGGCAAAAGTTGAATTGGTTTTTCTTTCCAGTGGAGAAAAACAGAATCAAGATTATTTCAGTTTAAAATCCACATGATAATGATCATCATGCAGCGCATTAATCAGCGGTGTAAGATTCGTTGTAATATAAACCCCGGATTGCTGCAGTTTTTTCCCTGATTCGGTGGCGAATAATTCATCCCGCAATTCCATTTTCCAAATCACTTTTTCAATTGTCAAACCATTGGTTCTAGCCGATTCGATCAGCGTGAGCAAGTGTTGCGCCATCAGTTCAAAATCGATACTCACAGTTGGATCGTCTTCGTAACGGCCATTGGCATCAAAATTCATCAGGTAGTGCTGAGCACCTGCGAAATCGAGATCGGTATACGGTTGTCCGTTTTTGAGTAAAGGTGTCATGAAATCGATGCTCAATCCGTTTTGGTGCGTTCGATGCGGTGCTATTTTTCCACCGTGTTCATTCGAACATTCCATGATTCCGAAAAGCCTGTTTGGAGCGGTTTTCTCTAATTTTTCATAGGTGTCCAATACGCACGATTTTACGTTCGAATGCACAAAACAACGACTGGCCAGGTAACTATTCGTGTCGAAATAATGGTAGTTTTTTCCTGAAAACGGAAAAAGTTGTCCATGTTCCAGTGACCCATTACTCACTGTTCCTTTGGAAATGCTTTTTACAGAATCGTTGAACTCTTTGTAGTGTTTTTCGACAATTGAAAGTGAGTCTTCCGGTTCAGTAACATCCGTTTGTGTTTGACTGATAGAAATTGCAGGTTCAGAGCAAGCCGTTACTAATAAAAGGAAAACCAGGGGAAAAGTGTGTTTCATGAAGAAAGTTGAATTGTTGTTGTTGCAAGCCGGTTGTTCAATCATCATGCCAGTTATTCTTGGTGATAACTTGGTTCATATCTCTTTTTGTTCGAATCGCGTAGAATAAAACTTCCTGCTAATTTTACCGCGGAGCGGGATAAGCACACAAGAACCTGTCTCCGGAACAGAATGAATGGACTGATGGATCAATTTTGGCAAGAGTTTCTGGACTTGGTAAAAGAGTTCAAATTTCCATTGGAAAATCCTATTCTGACCTTTTCGATCCTGTTACTCATTATTTTAGTTTCACCTATTTTACTCAGGAAATTTCGTATTCCGGCCTTGATCGGACTCATTATTTCGGGGGTGATTATTGGTCCGCATGGTATCAATATGATCAGCGAAAGTGTTACGGCAAAATCCGGATTTGTAGGCATGTTCGCCACATTCGGTTTGTTGTACATCATGTTTATGGCCGGTTTGGAACTCGATATGCAGGAGTTTAAACGCTATCGGAACAAGTCCATTACGTTCGGTGCACTGACCTTTTTTATTCCCTTGTTACTCGGTTATCCCGTTTGCCGATACGCGCTCGGATTGAATGAAATGGCCAGTTTACTTACCGCGAGCATGTTTGCAACACATACACTGGTGGCTTATCCAATTGTGAGTAAATATGGAATTTCCAAGATGGAAGCGGTTGCCATTGCGATCGGAGGAACGATCCTCACTGATACGGCAGTTCTGATCATTCTGGCGGTCATTTCCGGTTCGGATAATGGTGTAATCAACGCAAACGTGCTGATTCACCTGGGAGTTACGCTCACCATTTTCAGTATTATCATGTTTTGGCTGGTGCCCATCATTGCGCGCTGGTTTTTCAGTAAACTCGAATCGGAAAAGAGCTCGCATTATATTTTTGTACTCGCCATCTTGTTTTTTGCAGCGTTCCTCGCCGAAGCAGCCGGAATAGAAGCCATTATCGGGGCGTTCGTTGCCGGATTGGTACTCAATAGGCTGATTCCGCATTCTTCCACACTGATGAACCGGATTGAGTTTATCGGTAACTCGTTGTTCATTCCGTTTTTCCTGATTGCCATCGGGATGGTGGTGAACGTAAAGGCTTTGTACACCGATCCGTGGGCTTGGGCAGTGGCCGGAATTTTGACAGCTTTTGCCATTTTCAGTAAGTTTCTTGCGGCTTGGTTCACACAGTTGCTGTTCCGCATGAAAGCGTCTGAACGCCAGGTGATTTTTGGATTGAGTACCGCACATGCCGCTGCAACTCTGGCCGTGATCAGGGTTGGATACGATATGCACCTGCTTTCGATTGATATTGTGAACGGAACGGTGATTTTGATTCTTATTACCAGCATGACCGCCTCGTTTGTGACAGAAAGCGCCGGAAAGCGCTTGCTGATCGACCAGGCCAAATCCGAACCGCTGGAAGGTCCGGCTTTGAGGAGTCAGCACTTAATGGTCGCGGCTAACGAACTCATTGGAAACGAACAATTACTTGACTTTTCGATCCTGATTACCGATAAAAAAGTGATCAATCCGATTTCGGTGGTTAGTGTACTCGATAATGACGGCGAAGCTGAAAAGCGGATTCGCCGGTCGCGCAAACACATGGACGATTTTATCCATCATTATTCCGGCGGGGAAATCTCGGTGCAGGCGATGGCCACAATCGATCATAACTTTTCGAGCGGTGTAGCCCGTGTTTCCAAAGAACTGGTTGCTGATATCGTTCTGATCAATGATAATTCAAGTTTAAACTTCCTGAAACGTTTGGTGGGTGACGACCGCGATCACTTGCTGGATGTCTGTGAGAAATCGGTGTTCTTCTGCCAGTTCAATCAGCCGTTTACGACGTATCGTACCATTGCGTTGATTTGCCCGCCGTTTGCCGAGTTGGAAACGAGTTTTAACCAATGGCTCGAGCGTGTTTTCCGCATTTCGAAAGAACTCAATTCCTCGATAGAAGTATATGCTACCCCGGATACGTACGATAAAATTGACGCTTATAAAACCTTCCGTAAATTCGGAGCTAAGCTGAAACACTTTATCATTGAAGATCCTGAAGAAACACTCCGATTGTTGGAGAATAAGCAGGAATATGCGCTCCTTGTAGCCGTTTTTTCCCGGAAAGGTTCAGTTTCGTCATTCCTCGGAATGGATTTATTGCCGCAGCGCATGGAACGCCAACTGGACAAAATGGACCGTATTTTCATTTATCCGGCGCAGCAGCCAATTGATTCGGCGTTTGGCTCGTATGACGATATCAATGCCGGACCGTTGACTGCGATCACCCGCTTATCAAAAGGAGTAGGGGATATTTTTCGGAAAACCGAAGAGGAAAAAACGGAAGCCACAGAAGAAACTGATCAAACAAAAAAATAAACTGATATAGCAATGAAAAATGCACCTTATTCCGTTGAAGAACGATTTGTTCGCTATGCGCAAATAGACACAACAGCCGATCCGAATGCCACAAGTTTTCCGTCTTCAGAAAAACAAAAGGATTTGTCGCGTTTGTTGGTAAAGGAACTGCTTGAATTGGGAATTACCGATGCCGAATGTGATCAGTGGGGATATGTGTATGCAACAGTTCCTGCTACGAGTGGTAAGGAAGGAATTCCAACCATTTGTTTTTGCTCACACATTGATACGGCGCCCGATTGTTCGGGAACTAACGTGAAACCAGTTGTTCACCGCAACTATGACGGAAGTCCGATTACATTGCCCGACGATTCGTCACAAGTGATTACAACAACAAAACATCCGTATCTGTCAGAAAAAATCGGGGATGATATCATTACAGCTTCCGGATTGACATTGCTTGGCGCCGATGATAAAGCCGGTGTGGCGATTATCATGGATCTGGCCGCACATTTAATGGCGAACAAAGAAATTCCGCATGGAAAGATCCGTATTTTGTTTACGCCTGACGAAGAAGTAGGAAGAGGTGTGGAGCAAATTGACATGGAAAAACTGAACGCCGATTACGGTTATACGCTCGATAGCGGTGAATTGGGAGCCATCGAAGACGAATCATTTTCGGCAGATGCGATGAGTTTCCACATTACGGGAGTTAGCTCGCATCCGGGTTACGCGAAAGGAAAAATGGTACACGCGGCGAAAGTTGCGAGCGCATTTGTCAGTGCATTACCACTCAACGAATGGTGTCCGGAAGCAACTTCAGACCGTGAAGGATTTGTACATCCGACCTCCATTTCCGGCGGATTGGAAGAAGCAACCGTTTCGTTTATTGTACGGGACCACGTGACGGCCAAGCTGGCAGAACACGAAGCGCGTTTGACCGAGATCATGGAAAGCGTAATCGCCCGGTTCCCTGGAGCTGTGTACACATCGAAAGTCACGGAACAGTACCGAAACATGAAAGAAATCATTAAAGATGTGCCGTTTGTGACCGATTTTGCCATCGAAGCAATGAATCGCGCCGGAATTACGCCACGTCCAACGATTATTCGCGGTGGAACTGACGGTTCACGCTTGTCATTCATGGGCTTACCTTGTCCGAATTTATTCACCGGTGAAATGGGCATTCATTCACGCCAGGAATACGTTTCCATCCAGGACATGCAAAAGGCGGTTGATACGCTGATTGAGCTGGTGCAGATTTGGGAAAACCACAACTAGGAATTTAAAATGTAAAATTTAAAATTGAAAAGGCGACTGACGGAAATCTGCTCTGCGGTCTTTTCAATTTTACATTCTCAATTTTCAATTAAAAAGCATGAAAGATCTACGTTCACAATTTTTACTGAACCCTGAAATCACGTTTTTGAATTTCGGTTCGTTTGGTGCTTGTCCGAAGCCGGTTTTTGAGGAATATCAGCGTTTTCAATTGGAGATGGAGCGCGATCCGGTACAATTCATTACCGTAAAAGGTCTTGAGTATATTCGCGAATCACGCGAGGCACTGGCCAATTATATCGGTTGCGAAGCGGATGATGTGGTGTATACGCCCAATCCGACATTTGCAGTGAATATCGTTGCTAAAAACCTGAATTTACAGCCCGGGGATGAAGTGCTTTCAACCGATTTGGAATATGGAGCTTTGGATAGAACCTGGGCATTTTATTGTGCGGAAAAAGGAGCGAAGTACGTTCGCCAGCACATTTCGTTGCCGTTGGTATCGAAAGAGCAGTTCCTGGTCGATTTCTGGAAAGGATATTCCGATAAAACCAAAGCTATTTTTATCAGCCAGATTACCAGCACAACAGGATTGATTTTCCCTGTAAAAGAAATTTGCACCGAAGCCAAAAAACGTGGATTGCTGACTATTGTAGACGGTGCACATATTCCCGGACATATTCCGCTTGACCTCAGAGAACTGGAAGCCGATATTTACACCGGCGCCTGCCATAAATGGATGATGACACCGAAAGGTTCATCGTTTTTGTACGTCAAAAAAGAATTCCAGGAATGGATGGACCCGTTGGTGGTGAGTTGGGGCTACAATGCAGCTTTTCCTTCGTCATCGCAGTTTTTAGATTATCATCAATTCAACGGAACACGTGATTTTTCCGCTTATCTGACCATTCCGAAAGCCATTGAATTTATGAAAGAATACGATTGGTGGTCGGTAGCAGCAGCTTGCAGAAAATTGACACAATCCAACTATCAGCGTTTTTGTGACCTGATGGAATCGGCTCCTTTAGCACCAATCACGGATGAATTTATAGGTCAACTTGGAAGTATTCCCATTCGTACAAAAGATCCCATTGCGTTGAAACACACGTTATTTCACGACTATCAGATTGAAATTCCGGTAATGCCGCACAACGACGCGGTTTATTTGAGGTACTCCATCAATGCATTCAATTCGCAGGCGGATTTGGATAAATTGTATGACGTACTTGCGAAGCTGAAAGCTGAGAATAAATTACTTTATTAAAAGAGAACTAGAAACTGTGGAACTAGGAAGCTGGGATTACTAGTTCCCTAACTCCCTTCAATCTAGCTCCCAGCCCTACTGGGCTTTAAAAGTAAATGTCGCTAACTCCAACACTTCTTTTTCCACATCCAACCGCCGTGTGATGGATTTCATCCGTTGTGATTTTCGTCCGTAATTGGTGAACATTTGTACTTGTACAGTTGCAATCCCCATCACTGTTTGGGCACTTGAACCGTAATAATGACATTCGATTTTGTAATTGCCCGGAATGGCTTTTTTGATTAGAAATTCCTCGGGGCCATAACCGCCGGTGAAATCGTTTGAAATCCGTCCGCCGGCTGCTGTCAGCTTATTACTGTAATAACATTTTTCACCGCGCGGATCGGTTACCCACAGATCAATGTCGCAATTATCGGCATCCCATGTGATCAATACGCGCATATCGACCGGCATGTGGGCAATCAATCGTTTATCAATGTTGGTGATGTTGAGCGCTTGGGTGGAATTAGCCATGATCGTGTTCATTTCATAAGCAACCAGTGATTCAACTTCGCTGAATCGTCCGTCCCAATCATGTGTGACAACATAATACAATTCATCGATTGCTTTCTGATCTTCGTGATTCATGTGAAAGGCCAATCCCAGGTCGCGGTACGACTGCGGTTCTTCTTCCTTCATTTTTTTTACTTCCTGAAACACTGAAATTGCGAGTTTGTAATAACCCAGTTGTTCCAAACGGTGTCCGAGAATGCGCAATAATTGCACATTTTCCAATTCCATTTCAGCAATATTCGATAAGATGCGCAAGGCTGTTTTTGGTTCCTTGTTTTTGATGAAAAAATCAGCAACGTCTACATAAAAGCCAGGCAGATTGGCGTATTCAGCTTTTAATCCGAGATAAGTGTTGTACCACTGTGTTTTTTCCGTTGCTTTTAGTTTTTGGATATAAGGCGTATTCGGATCCCAATCCGCAACCTTAATTTCTCCTTTTGCTTTGCCATTTCCGTCATTCCCTTTATTGCTGCGCAAACGCTCACGGTTTCCGTCATCAGGAGTGTATTCGGCATATTGCATAAAACTAGGAGCCTCCATAGCGTAGGCATCAGCACTGACCATTATCTCAGGTTCAATAAACTGAATACCTTTTACAACCGGTTTCGGTTTAAAAACGGTTTTCCACCAGGTTTTTCGCTCGTTGAAGCTCTCGACTACCTCATTGAGATGATTGTCATATCTGTTTTTATCACTTTCCTGAATGCTTGAAATGCGTTTGTCATATTCTTCGCGTAATTCTGCAGGCGGCGTAATGCGATGCGTCACGTAATCTTCTAATCGATCCAATACGATGAGCGATGTATTGCGGGTAACAACGCTGTGTTTTTTACCCAAACGATTGATTTCTTCTTTGTTGCGATCATAGCGCAGATCAAGTTCCGCGATCCGTTTTTGCGCCCAAAGGGTTTTTATAATGCCATGATAATCCTGAAGCATTCCGGGTTGAAGCTCGATTGTTATCGTTTGAGTGACTTCACTGTCGTAACCAAACTGCAGGTCGATTTTTTCGGTTGTGGTTTTACTAATGCCGGAAATTCCGCAATAAGAAGTAAATCCGGCCGCGCGGTCAGAAGTTAGCGTCACATTCGGATTATCAGCCATTCCCAAAAAGCGTAATTGCTGGATGGTCATTTTATCAAATGCCTGTTCGGGACTTAAAACGGTCAAATCGACAAACTGTCCGTGCGTTTTGTCGGCAATGTATTGCGCATTGCCAGGATCAGCTATTACATTGGAGTTCCAGACATAAACCGGTTGTTTGGTTGTTGTCAGATCGACATCGCCGAAGTTGCCCAAACAATCAGATAAAAGGATGATTTCTTCTCCATTCAATTGACTGAAATCGATACTTCCAAGTTGAGTAGCACCGTCGTATGTAAGCGTTTTCAGACGATCAATCAGCGTTTGCGAATCGCGATTTTTCAACTCAATGATTTCGTTGGTATGCATTTCATTACTGAATGTCACCAATTGTACCGATTCAACCCCTGTGGCTTGCAAATAGCGTTTCAAGAGAAGGCTTTCCTTTTCAAAGTCGCGGTTTTTTGCCGATCCGGAAACGTCGTAAACAAGTGTCAGCGAGCGCGGAAGTTTTTTGAGGCGTTCGCCTTTCGCCGGATGAACAACCGTATAAAAATAATTGGTACTGTCCGCGTCTTGTTCAAACAGTATTTTTTCTTTGGAGGGAAAAGGAATAACGAAACTCAGAGGTTGATTGGCATGAATGCGTTCAAGATGCATTTCGGCGCTGTAATTTTCATTCCATTGATCGAATCGGAAACAATGAAGGTCATTTTCGCGAAGCACAGGCCGCATCGTTTGTTGCAAAACGGTGATGTTTACATCAAAACTTTCGAGCATGTCTTTGAACTTCATGGGTAAATAATACTCGATTTCGCCCGATTTTTCCAGTAATTCCTGTGTATAAGCCACAATGATACGTTTGCTTCCATAGGCTGGGATGGGATAAATCCGTGCTTTGAAATTGTTTCCCTTCGACCACTCGATCAGCCCGGGGTCAACATTTTGGCGAATAGTCGATTCGAACGCAACCCGGCCCTGTGCTTTATCGACCACCACACCGTCGCGGAGTTGTCCGCCAACTTCCATAGCAAAACGCGAAATGGTTTGTCCGGCAGCGAGAGGAAAATACAATTCACCTTCCAGCACGCGCGCTTCCTCACTGTAAAATGTCATATCCAATGTGGTAACCGCGATGTTTCCGACTACCTGAATATCAACTTTCAGTCGATTCATGCCCAGCGGCGTGGAAATCTGTCGGGCATTATCAACCATTAGTGCCGGAAAAGCTTTTGAAGAATCGTCTGTTTGAGGAGTTGCCTGCTGGAATGCCGAGGCGAAAAATGCGGTTCCAATGATCGCTACGGTCATTATTAAAGCAAGCGGTGAGATTTGTTTCATCATGTGTAGTTGTAGTTGAATGATAGCGCTTTAACGCACAAAAAAGATTCGTAGTGCGGCGGTCTTCGTTTCAACGCCTGAAAGGTAGTAATGATGAATTGAATGGTGGTTATTTTGTTCTTGAATGAAAATGGAATTGTATGGCAGTGTCACGATACTCCCGTACAATTCCAGTCAGAATTCATATCGTGAACTCACGTTATTTAATAATCGTAATGTATTTTCTTATCGAATTGTAATGTACATATCCGTAACCGTTCGTGGTACGGGAATAAGCAACCACATCAAATGAATGTGCACAGGTAGCAATCGGAACCCAAACGCCGGAGCCAGGTGCATTTTGATTCTGTATACCAGCCCAGTTTCCTTTTGCAGGCGTATAGGAGTCACTGGCCAGTAATGCTGATCGTCCGTCACCCCAATTAGCGGTAACATTGTAGCTCAACAGATTTCCTTCCGGTTCCCAGGCATTGAAATTGACGACAATTCCGTCCGTAAGACTCTTCATCTGAGCGATTGCGCAGGTATTCACCATTGTGACACCATGTTTCACGGAATTGATTTTGACATCTGGAACAGTATTGTCGATACTCAATGTAAGTGTTTGCGCGGTAGTATCGATTAATGCTTTGGCTGCGTTGAAAAATTCGACTTCAAACTGATGAATTCCCTGTGTTAATTGATTGGAATCGAACTGAAACAATAGGTCATGAATCGAATAATCAACTCCGGCCAGCGGCAGTAGATAGTAATTTCCTGCATCAGGTCCGAAAGCTTGGAGTTCATAATCGCCAAGAATGGTGTTCCAGCTGTAATTGTACCAGGCAGTTCTGTAATAGGAGAAACTTCCTGCTGTACCCTGACGATGTTTGATTTTGATGTAACGGGCACCGCCGGCAATCAATGCATCCAGTTTTGCCTTGTTTCCGACGATATTCAAACGTCCGCCAAAAGCAGCATTGCTGACCACCACCATATATGGAGCCTCGGTTGTTGCGCGGCCGCTTGCGTTGATTTTAGTTGTCGGAATCAATCCCACACAACCCATTACCGGTCCCATGAGTGCAGGATTGATGGTTGGTTTTCTGGAGAAATACAATGTGTGCAATGATGTAAAGTTGTTCCAGAAATTAGCAGGCGTGTCAATCGTAGAAGTCGGCGTAGTAGAATGTATTTTGAGTCCGAAACGTGTATAGGGGGGAAGAATAGCCGGAACCAATGAAACATTCAACTCAGTGAGTTTGAACCGGAATTTCCATACACGGTGTGGATTGGGATTGTTGGGTGACGGTTCAAAAGCAGACTTAAACTGTGCGCTGTCGGTTGATAAACCTGTCCACGTTCCTGTTCCCAAATAAAACTGTCGCCCAATTTTGTTGGGAGTATTTGGAAATTGTGCATAATTAACATCAACATTCGGTGTGATGTTACCGGTTCTGTCACGGTCGAAAGTAAACCAGAAATAATCGCCCACACCGCTGTCGTTGCCCGTATCGGAGATCATGTCTAATGCGGCGTACAAAAATTGCGCATCGTTTTTAGTTACCAGAAAACCACCAGGAATGACAAGTTTTCCTGCGCCAGCCCAAACCGCGTCACCTAATCCTTTTGTTAGCTGGATGGGCATTTCAGCCCATGTAGAAGTTGTAATCATAAGTATGGTATAAATTGCGCCTACTCGATACGGTTTTCGGCATCGCCGTTTTTCTTATTTTCAGTGTCGGTAGTTTTGAAAAAGCGATACAGTGCATACATGATGGTAAGAAACTGCACAGGGGAACTGTTTAGTGAATAGTGTTCATTCAGAACTTTACCCGTGGTTACAGGCGATGAGAATCAAAACTACAGACAAGTTGTTGATGTTTTAACGGAAATGAGTAGTTGACAATAATAAACACATCTTTTGTGGAAATAAATTTTTAAATAGCTGAAATACAGTTAGTTGAACTATTCCAGCCGTTTAAACACTCTGAAAAATAGCGTTTCTTATCCGCGTGCCTACTCAGGCACTGAAAAACAGTGACAATCAGGAAAGTTTTCCTTTTAAAGCTCAACGATTTTGCGTTCGGATTTTAATCGTTTCCTTTTACAGAAATCACCGAATAATGAGTAGTCGTAAAGAAGTCGCGCAGAAACGGCAGATTAAAAACAGGCCATAACTTACGTGTTTTTAGCTTGAATTTCACTTCGTAATTCGGGTTGATAAAATAGAGCGTTTCGCGGTCGAACTGATAATTGCGTTTTGAAACGATTTTCCGGAAACGGGCAATGGAAAGTCCGGTAGATTTCACTTCCAGTAAATTCTCGATTGTTGCTTCGCTTTCGCCGAAAAGCTTCAGGATTCCGCGATACATAAATACCGGTAGAATATGAAAGTACGGGAGCTTGGTCAGGAATTTACTGCGGCAAATTTGCTGGTGTCCGCCAAACGGCATGCGCCAGGGAGGAAAGGCCAAAAATACTTTCCCGCCTGGATTGAGAAATTGTTTGAGGTATTCCATGAATTTGTCCTGATCGTGAATGTGCTCAATCGTATCGCGCATAATCACCAAATCGAATCGGTGAAATGTGTCGGGACTTACTTCATAAATGTCTTGCGCAACCAGTGTTAAGTTGGCTTTCAAAGGATGTTCGGCAAAGAAAACTTCTCCGTTGGCAATTTTACTTTCAGACAAATCGATTCCGATCACTTTACAACCAAGGTCAAGGAACGGTTTCAGGTTTCCACCTTCACCACAACCTATTTCAGCTACAACCAGATCCGGAGTCAGCTTCATGACTTCCTGAATATAGGGAATCACATGCTTTTCGGTGGTAAATACCTGTTCCTGAAAATAACGTTCTCTGTTGGTATGTCTTTCGTACATCTTTGTAATCGCTTTCTTGCTTTGGTGCAAAGTGGCTCAAAACTACAATTTAGTTTGCAGAATTCAGGAATCGGCTTTTAAAAAGTGTTCGGTTCCGGATGAACGTATCACTGATTTGGTTGTAAATGGCTTTGTTGTAATTTAGAAGTATGTTAATCCGGCTGATCGTTTGTTGTTGCTGTCTGATTCCGTTGTTTGTCAATGGGCAGCTGCGTATTGCTAAAGACAATTTATTATGCGCGTACGGATTAAAGAATGATCAGCAAAAATGGATTGTTCCGGCTTCTTTTGTGACATTGGATGTACTTGAAAACGGAGTCTACAAAACATTTGACGGCCAGCTTTATGGATTATTAAATGCCCAGGGAAAAGAAATTATTCCGCCAACCTATGACAAAATCGAACCAAACGGCTGGGGAATGTACCAGGTTGTTTTAAATGACAAAACCGGGTTCATTAACCGCAGCGGGCAAGTGAAAATCGCACCGGAATATGATCGCTACAAATTCACCAAAGATCGGAAAATCCTCTTGTACCGTTCTGTCAAGGATTCAGTTTACATGACTTATTATACCACTTATGTCGATACAAGTGGGAAAATTTTATTACAGGAACAAAAAGGAATTATTCTGCCGTTTGTAAAACGCTGGAATAGTGACTACGATGATCGGGAGCATCCAACTAAACAATTGGCATTTATTGGGGATGGCTTTTATGGTTTTGACAATGTGATGAACAATGTCGGGATTATCGATGAGAATGGCAAAGAAGTCATTCCCCGCATTTACGACCGGATAGATTACCGGGATGAACAATCGTTTTGGATCTGGAAGAATGAAAAATTGGGTGCCATATCGCGGACCGGTCAAATCATCATTGAACCGAAATACGTTGCATACACAATCGGGGAATACGGTAAACGGCTTGAAATCAGGGGAAATGCTACTCGCTTACTTCAGATTGTGGGAGAGGATGGTAAAAGCGGATTGATGAACACATCCGGGCAGGTTGTTTTGGAACCAAAGTACGATCAGATTGAACGGATGTATCCGAATATGCAAACTGATTTGGCAACTTACCTGGTTTATTCGGGAGATAAAACGGGCATTGCAGGAAAAAGCGGATCATTGACGTTTGATCTTGTTTACGATACGTTAATTCCAATCGCGATTATTGATCAAAAAGCACCGTACGGCCAACAAGTGAAAGCCACCTATTTTTTCTTTCGCCAGCAAGGAAAATACGGCTTGATGAAAGGTAATGGTGAAATTCTGGTACAGCCATGCTACGATGAGTTTGTCCGTTATTACGGAAACCAGCGTTCACTGCAGTTTTTATCCGATAAAACAGAAATTTTGTTATTGGAAATGCGCGCTGATGCCTTGATTAAGGAACAATTGCAAAAGGTTTCTTCATTCAAACATATTCAGTTTTTTGGTTCCGGAGATTTATTGTACCCTTTTAAAGAGGATAAACAATCGGGAAGTTTGAAATTGATCGAATCATTTGAACAGACGAAACATTTGATTACCGTAAGGGAATATCCACGCGAATATAAGAGCTTGCTTTTTGATCTGAAAGGAAAACCAGTTGGTGGTAAAAATGTCCGTTATGTCAAATACACAGACAAAGACCATGCAATCATCCGTTGCGAACATAATAAAGTTGGATTGCTGGATGTCAGATCCAAAAAATGGCTATTGGATACCGTTTACCTTGACGTAAAGCAATCGAACAACGGTAAAGGAAACGTTTATTTTTGGGGACAAATCTATCCGCCAAAAGGAGAACATATTTCACCCGGATGGCAGGTGTTTGATACCTTAGGGAAATTGAAAATAAAGACTCTTTTCAGTAATGTTGTTACGGGGGGTGACACCGTGATTGTGGAATCTAATGGAAAACGCGGAGTCATGAATGGACAACTGGAATGGATCATTGAACCCGATTATCAGCAGTTGCAAAAAATCAGTTCCGATCACTATGTGGTCTATACCAAAGGACGGCATTTCGGATTGATCACAGCCTCAGGAAAATTAGTGGCTGATACCATTTTTACGGCGTTTCAACCGGTTTATTCTTTTGAAAATCACTATACAACAAACGCAGAATCCATTGAAAAACCGAGCCAATGGTGGTTGTTTACCAATGAAAAGGAACGCAGGCTATTAAACAACAGTGGAGATTCGTGGTCTTCAAAAGGTTCCGCTGCAGAACTACAGCAATTGAACCAACACCTGGATGATTTTGTATTAAAAGGAAACAGAAACCAGGCGAGTGGTACATTGAGATTGATCATTGAACCGGATTTGGAGGAGAAAGTACGAAAATCGGCAATTAAGAATAATCTGATTGCTCATGTTCGGTCTGAATACAATAAATCAACTCACTGCAATGATTTCGACAGAATCATTTATGATCCCCGAACGGAAGCATCACCTTGTTCCGGATCGATCAATTATACGTACCGGCTCATCGATTTCGGGAACAAATTTTATACGTTGAAAACAAGTCATTATGTGCAGCACTATTCCATGGAAATGCCTATGGATTCGGAAGAAATTTACCATTTTTATAATGTAGTAAAAGTAGGAAATACGTTTCGCAAAGTTGAATTGGCAGACATTTTCGGAACTGGAAATGTGTTGCAGGAAGAATTGTTGCGCATTATCAAAGAACGCGATGACCTGAATTTGGATTGTTCATCACCGGAAAATATGGTTGGTCGCCTGGAAGGGCGATTTAGTTTGTCGGATAAAGGTGTAACAGTTTATTACAACACCAATACAGTTGGTACAGTTGAGTTTCTGATTCCGAAGTCAAGATTGGCACTGCGTAAGGAAAGCAAGTGGATATTACCTTATTTGAGCGAATAATGAAAAACCCGGCGGGCAAAGTTGCCATTCCCCGCCGATCACGAATTAAATTTTATACTCAATCTGTTTTCCTTGCATTTGCTTACGGTAAGACCCCAATTGAACATCGTTTCCAACATACAATTTGTGCAACATCGTTTTGATATCCTGGCTCATCAACGTCAGGTATTCCATTTTTCGCTGAGACATTCCGTAAGTAAGCACATCCAGTTTCTGAGCATCAGGCAGGTTGTTTGAATCAGCGAGGTGCATGAAAATTTCCGTGACATAATTCGGGGATTTCTGCTTAAGTGCTGCCAATTGCTCAATCATCCATGAAATAGCTTGCGTGCTCGGTTGTCCGTACCAGTGGCCGGATGTGCTGTTGGCCATTCCTCCGGTACGTGTATCGGCATTGGTCATTGTTCTCAAACCTTCCATTGTTTTTTTCTCAATGGCGTTTTTGAGCATGGCCACCGTTTTCAGATTCTTGTTTTTGGTACTTTGCAAAATGGTATCAATCCCGGATTTGGCAATCGGCATCGGATTCTTGCCGAACTTATAGGTTTTGTTATCACCATCAGCTTCCCAGCGAACCGAGCTTCTGAATGGGATTTTACTTTTAGCCGAGTAATCAATCAAGACATTTAAAAAGTCGGGGCAAAAAAAGTGAATATTGTGGTGAGACGAAATACAATCAATGCGTTCCGCGCCTACGATATCGGCCAGTTTTTGAAACTGTACATTCACTTCCTTGCGAACAATAGCCACTTGTGAAGAATCGAAATTAAAGTCGGTAATGTCCCGGAAATGATAACGCTGATTCAGGTTATTCCATTTGGTAAGCGAGTTTTCTTCCTGGAAAGCTGGCGGGCCAGCGGTTGTGTTGACATGCAATCCGATCCCGCATTTATTTCCTGCATCGTTAATAGCTGTAACCAATTGTTTGATAGCGAATTCGTCGGCATAATTTGCCATGACGTGTACCGATGTTACCAATCCGGCAGAAACAGCGCCCAGAATGGCCTTGTTTACGCTGGAATTGTATCCGTAATCGTCTGCTGTGATAATCAATTTACTCATAGTGAATGTTTATAGTGATCAGGCGAATATACTAAAAACCTGAATTCGAATTTAATTTTAGACCGCCGATTCATATCGACTAGCCCATGTTTTTTCCCACGAATGCACTCATTTTTTGCTCGGCTAACGCACTCGCTAAGTAGACAACAAATGTTATACTTGTGTAATAAATTATAAATAAAGCGTGTCCGTTAGGCACGCTATAATTCGTGAATTTGTGGGAACCAAATGCAAAAACTTGTAAAGTAAATTAGCTGACTTTCCCGTCAACAAAATACCATGTTCCATTTTCCAACTGAAATGTTGAATGCTCACGATGAACATTCGGAATACGGTTTTCATCGAGGAAATGAGCGCTGAAAGTAACTGTTGTAGTAGTGAAATCATGAATTTCAAGTTTCAGCCATGTACATTGTTCAGCCCATTCTTTGATTGTTTTTTTGGAATAATATTTCCGGGTAGAAGGATGAGTTGTATCCAATAAATAATCGACAGCAATCGTGCAATAAGCGCTGTATCTCGACCGCATTAATTGTTCAGCGGCTCCGGCTTTTTTCAAGCCTTTAATAAGCGGTTCGCAACACCCGGAAAAAGGCAAAAGCGAACCGCAATAACATGTATTGGCAGATTCCAATTTCGCCTATTCACTAATGTTATAAACTCCCGAAAGCGTTTTGCAGGTACTTCGGTCAACAGAAGCGCATTTTTTCTCAGTCACCGTTACCGATTTTTCGCTCACAACAACAGTTACAAAAGTACAACCATCTTCTGTTTCAGCAAAAAGTTGTGTTTCCGATACTCCGGGTTTCAGAATTCCTTCCAGCATATTATTTCCTTCACAATCTTCATAATCTGCGCCAACAATCGCAAAGAATGAAGTTCCGTCACCGGCAGCTAAAATAGAAATGGCAGAACCATCAGCTCGGGAGTAAGTCATTGGCATTACGAATTCTTCCTCAGTCAATTCTGTTTCTTCACCATCGGTATATTCTTCGTCGGCGTAGTCTTCTTCATCGTAATAGGTATCAATCGGAGTGTTTTCAATGTACCATGCCTGAAGTGCTTCGTAATTCAATGTCATGTGATATACCTGATCGGCAGCACCTGAAGTATGAAGCTTCATCGAAGGTTGTTTTTTCTTGTCCAGGAAAAAGTCCATCATAAACGGGGCACCTTCCGATTCAATCATATCAACTGTAAACGATTTATTTGTTTTTGTACAAGAACCGTAACCACCGGCAGAAAAAAGTAAGTCTCCTGTTTCACCAAAAATATTTTGTGCTACGAAAAAGCATTTTCCCTCCGTTTGTTCGCTGGGAGCAAAATCAAATCCTGAACGTCCGGTTTCATCAACATAACGCCCGTAATAACTGGCATCGGGCTGAGCGAAAGAGGCAATTGAATAAAGTAGGGTAGTTAAGAAAAGTAAGTGTTTCATGTGTTTTTTTTGATAAATGTAGGAATTTGTCTCACGCGTTTGTCATTTCTGTTAAAAGGATTTTGTAAGTAAGTTTGTTCCGTCGAAAAAATCAATTTGCGAACCGATGTGAATTATGAAAGAGGTCCAATTGTCTGTTTCCCTTACGCGTGATGAAGTAGTTGAAAAATTGCAGTCCGTTTTTTCAACAGAAAAGTGGAAGCATCTTGATTTGATAACTCAGGATAGGCAATTTACTCACATTCGTACCAAGAGAACATTATCAGATGTGTTTTTCAGCAGCAATGATGTTGATCCCTTGTTCATCGATTTACACTTGAAAGAATTTGGACAAACTACACAATTGATTATTACACCAAGTACACAGGGCTATTTACTGGCAATCAAGGTTTTTGTATTACCAGCCATGTGGATTATTGCTCCCGTATTTGCCGTTTACCATATAGGCTGGAACATTCTCCTGAAACTTATCCCGACACTTTTACTGATTCAGTTGTTATTGTGGTGGATGAACAGATCTTATACAAAGTATACGCGTGAGATTATGACGGAATTGACTGAAGTATTGAAGCCGTTTGAAGTCAGGAATTAAGTAAATCATTCCTGAATCAGGTAAAACACCAATACACCGATTGCCAGTCCCAGTAAGATCAATGCAATTACATACAATAGGGTTTTGGCTGATGATCGTTGTTTGACAGGATTATTGGCTGGTTGTTTGACTGTTGAGATCACAGATTCTTCTTTGATAGAATCGCCCGAGCTGGTAACCGGCGTAAACCGTCTGGTAATCGCAGTGAGCATTTCCAGGTTAAGCGTTTCGATTGCGTTAGCTTGTAGTTCTTCAATGGTGAAAAAGATCGTTCCGTTGCTCAGTTTTACAACGTAGTGAAAAGCATCATTGATCGTATACAGTTCATAAGTGCCAATCTGGTGATTAAAAATTTTGACTTTGGTAAGGAGCGATTGGATGTCGCTTTCATTGAACGTGGCCTGCATGTGTGTTCTCAATTAATGGAAGTAAGGAGCTTCAATATTTCGTAATAAATAGTTTTTTGGTCGCCGAATAACGGAATTTGTATAAGTAACTTTTCGAATCTTCAATAATACAAGCAATAATTGTACTGTTTTACCGTATTTACCACATATTTTTCTGTGGTTTACCGCAATAATTTCATGGCAAACTCTTAGTGGGATAAATTCGTATCCACACCGAAAGTTGTAACTTCGCCTTATGAAGTTTATCCTTATTGGATTTATGGGATCAGGTAAAAGTACTGTCGGCAAACAATTGGCAGCACAGTTACAATTACCTTTTACAGATAGTGATGCCTGGATAGAAGAACAATCAGCTATTTCGGTTTCCCGCATGTTCGAGTTGGAAGGCGAATCGGTTTTCCGTGACTGGGAGCAACGATTCGTTGATCAGCTGGATGAAAAAGATGAAGTTATTTCCTGCGGTGGCGGACTGCCTTGTTTCAATAATCTGTTGGAGAGCTTAAAAGAAAAAGGTCGCGTTGTCTATCTGAAAACGTCGATTGAAACACTTACCCACAGATTGAAAGATGAGCGCGAAGATCGCCCATTGGTTGCCTCAATTCCGGATGAAACATTTACAAAAGAAATTACTGCCCGCTTGTCATCGCGTGAACCCATTTACCTTCAAGCTGATGTGGTCATTGAAACGGATCGAAAAACCGTTGAGGAAATAGTGAACGAGATTGCGGAATTTTAACCGCATAATCCACATAGACAACATACATGTTACTGATTGTTCTGGTTAAGTTTATTCCTCGTCATCCACTCCGAAAAAGTTCAATTGCTGACCACTTTTCTCGCGTTTAAGAAAATAAGCATAAACCGCCGTATGCAGAACCATAATCGCAAAGGCAATTTTGTCGAAAAAGGTAGTATCACCACTGTAATAACCAAAACCCAGCATCACCCACATAAACAAAAGGTACAAGCCACAACCGGTGAAAAAAAAGTAAACAAATCGTTCGTTTTTACGCCAAAGCAGCACTAATCCGATAAAAACCACCAACCAGAAACAAATGGATAATGCGTGAAAAGCTTCCAGGCGGTCAATGAACGCGTTGGGTTCAAATCCGAGCTCTATTCCACGGGCTTCGATCATTTCGGTAACGTCGATTTCTTTTTGGTCTACAATCATTTCCCGCATGCGGATAGCAATAGAGCCAAGTACCGACCAAATAAGAAAGATTGACCAGATCACCAAAGCGAGAAAAAAACTGAATTTGGTGTAATTGTCAGGTGTTTCTTTGCCGAAGATAAAATTACGGATACGGATCAGAAGAGGTAACGGACTGTTTAAGTGTGCCTCAAACTCTTCCCGCAAATTGACTTTTTTTTCTTCTTCTTCCTCCGACATATGGCGAAATTACAAAAATGGTTGGTGAAAAAACGCGGTTGAGTGTTCGCAATATTGCGAACACTCAAATTATCGAATTCGGGAATTTTATTTTTGAACGCCAAACACCGATCAATTCGTAATTTCGCCCCATGATAACCAATAAATTGGGTTCAAAATCCCCGACTTTTCTGGAAGAAACACCATTTTTGGATCATTCACATCCGAAGATCCGGGATTATGTAGCAGAATTTCGTCAATTCACCGATCCGCAGGAACAAGCTACAAAATTGTACCTGAAAGTACGTGATGGATTTTTGTACGATCCATATCACCTCGATTTGCGACCACAGGCACTTGTTTCAAGTTCCATTATCGGAAAAACGCGTGCATGGTGTGTAGAAAAAGCGATTCTTTGTTGTTCGGCTTTACGCGCTTTAGGCATTCCTGCCCGGTTGGGATTCGGAATTGTGAAAAACCATGTTGGAGTCGATAAACTGGTTAGTTACCTGCGCAAAGATGAAATTGTCTTTCACGGTTTTACAGAAGTATTGCTGGATGGAGTCTGGACGAAATGCACTCCCGCATTTGATCGCAGGATTTGCAGGATTAACCGGGTGGAACCGTTGGAGTGGGATGGAACCGCCGATTCGTTATTCCAGGCTTTTCGTGGTGATGAACAATACATGGAATACCTTCATTTTTACGGTTCGTTTGATGATGTTCCCGTTTCGTTGATGCACCGCGAAATGCAGGCACATTACCCTCATTTGTTTGAAACACCTATCGACACGCCCGCTTTTTCTTTCCGATTTGATAGAACCCGGCTGGTCGACTGAATACTTACTGTTGCTGACAGGAATGATTGAGCAGAAACTCCCGGTTCGAGAATGATAAATGTACAATCATCCGTTTGTTCGGTATTTCCTTTCCAGTTTTCAAACTGCTGAATGAGTTTGGAATAAATAATTGCTGTGGGTTCATTGGCATGTCGGATAAACCATTCTCGCAGGAATTTTCGTCCCATTTTCTTTGATTTGATGCCGCCGAACTGATCGACCATTCCATCCGAGAATAAAAATAACCGATCTTTCGGTTGCAGCTGAATTTCGTATTCGTCAAATGAATTGACTTCGAAATAAGTGTAACCAATTGGCATGCGTTGCCCCACGATCTCTACCAATTCACCATCGCGAAGAATCCAAAGCGGAAGTTGAGCTCCCGCAAAAGTGATGGTATGTTGCTGACGATCCCAAGCGAACAAGGCCAGGTCCATTCCGTCGTAACGTTTGTCTTCCTGTGTATTCAAACGCCGGCTCACAAGAGATCGCAAAGCATTAAGTAACTGCGCCGGTTGACGAATTCCAGAACCGATCAATTCATCCAACGCATTCATTCCCATAACGCTCAGCAACGCCCCCGGAACTCCATGTCCAGTACAATCTGCCAATGCAAAATAAAGTGTAGACTGCTCGTGTTCCTGTACTTCTTTCATCCAGTAAAAATCACCACCTACCATGTTTTTAGGTTGGTAATAGATCCAGGCTTCCTGAAAAGACCTCAATAATTTTGCCCTCGATACAAGCAAACTTTGCTGTAAATCCTGCGCATAGCGTAAACTTTCCATCATTTCCAGGTGCTGAAGTTCCAGCTGATGATTTTTGAATTGCAGTGATTTGGTCCGGCGCTCCACACGATCTTCGAGTAACTGCATATCCGAACGGATCTTGCGGGTCAGTTTCAAAAAGTGCAGGGTGATTTTCCCGAAATCATTTCGTGGAATTCGCAGCAATGTATCCTGGTGAAATTGATAATTCGTCGCAATGTAACCGGCCATGGTTTGTTGCAGATTTTTTACCTGCCGTGAAAATTTTCGTGTAAACAAAATTGTGCATCCGATGGCAAAAAATACCATTAATCCGTTGAGAAGTAAAATGGTTTGCTCGGCTGTAGATGAAGCGTCAAGGCTGGCCTTCAATAAACCTGATCGCTGCTTTCTGACACTGTCTTGCAACGCTTCAAAATGGTCGAGCCAATGTTTGTAAAAACCTGTTCTTCCCGGATAAAGCAATTGAAGGTAATCAGTGGACAAACTATCAAAATAAACAGTGTAATTGTCCAGCGCATCGGGCAAGTGAACGTGTTTTTTCCACAGCGTCATTTCCTCTTTAAACCGCTCGGAATAAGCAGGATCGACTCGCATGAGGAAATCTTTTTCGTGTCGCCGTAAACTCAGCAACCGCTCATTGTGCTGCGGATAATCGTTTTCCATTTGATGTGCCAGATTGCGCATTTTACCAATTAATCCCTGGTCTTTGAATCCGATCCGACCTACTTTTTGTAATAATTGTTGTTCCAGTTTTAATAGCTTGCTAAAGGTTGAAACCTCAATTCCGTCATTAAGCGCTGAAAGATTATGTTTTCGCAAAGAAGCATTATTGGACATCGATTTGTTTAAAGTTTTTGTCCAGAATTGTTTATTGAGGTTCAATTGTTGTTCAAGATTGATCGCAACCGAATCAAAATGAGGGTGATGCTGTGAAAATGATCTGAATTGTTCCTTGTGCTGCTGTAAAATTTGCGCCAAATGGTCAGATTTTGCCACTTCCTGTTGCATAACATATATAGTTTCGATGTGGTAGAAATTAATCACCCCAATGAATACCAAAACCACACAAAATCCTCCAAAAACCCCTAAAAACAATCGTTTCATCTACACCAGTAATACTTTGCAAAGGTGTACACCACGTGTTGTTTCAGCTTGAACTTGCTGTGAAAACTATGTTAATACACGGTTTTAAATAATACCCACTACGGTAATAGTTGACATTAAAGAGTGTATATTTGAACAAAATAGTGGAAATGAGATTATTATTCATCCTGGCATGCTGCTTACCAACTTTGTCTTTTGCACAATCGATCAAGTATGCACTTAAAATGCCCAAGCCTCAGAATCATTACTTTGAGGTTGAAATGGAACTACGCGACTTTAAAGCAAGCGAATTAACTGTTAAAATGCCTGTTTGGGCGCCGGGCTCTTATTTGGTTCGTGAGTTTTCGCGACACGTCAATTATGTAAAAGCGGTTGATGAAAACAACAAGGAACTGAAAGTAACCAAAACGGCAAAAAACGAATGGAAGATTGCCAAAGGAAAAGCCAAATCAGTAAAAGTAAACTACGATGTATATGCCTTTGAATTAACGGTACGTACCAGTTTCCTGGATTTGTCGCATGGTTTTGTTTCCGGAAGTAGTGTTTTCTTTTATGTAGCCGGATCTCAGCACCTTTCAGGAACATTGGATGTGTATCCATACAGTTCTTTCAAAACGATCACGACTCCGCTGACCAAATCGGCTGAGAGCGTTCAGGGTGATGCCGCAGCGGAACGTTTTACCTTTACCAATTACGACGAACTGGTCGACTCACCGATTGAAATCGGAAATCACGAGCTGTTCTATTTTCAAACTGGAGGAACTCACCACCAGGTTGCATTGTATGGCCTTGCCAATTACGACATGGAACAACTGAAAGTGGACATGGAAAAAATCACGGCTGCGGCTACGGATGTTTTCGGTCAGAATCCATGTAAGGAATACACGTTTATCATTCACAATGTCATTAATGGACAAGGCGGTTTGGAACATGCAAATGCGTGTGTGTTGAGTGTTAATCGCTGGACATACGCACCTACCGAATACAATAATTTTCTCTCGCTAGTGGCGCATGAGTATTTTCACTTGTGGAATGTAAAGCGCATCAGGCCGATTGAATTGGGGCCGTTTAATTACGACGAAGAAAATTACACGACACTTTTATGGGTAATGGAAGGATTTACTTCTTATTACGATGAATTATTGATGGTGAGAGCCGGTTATTATTCCAAAGAAGATTACCTGCGCAAATTGCAGGGCACGATCAATTATGTGGAAGGCTCAACCGGTTCGCGTGTGCAATCGCTAGCGCATGCCAGTTTCGATGCGTGGATCAAGGCGTATCGTCCGAACGAAAACAGTGGCAATACAACCATGACCTATTATTCGCGCGGAGCGATGCTGGCATCTTTACTTGATGTGATGATCATTGATAAATTCGAGGCCAAGAAATGCCTCGACCATTTTATGCGTTACCTCTACGATGAATTTTACGTGAAGAAAAAGCGTGGTTTTACCGAAGTAGAGTTTCAGCAAGCATTGGAAACGTTTATGGGCGAAGATATGGATGCGTTTTTCAACGATCATGTTTACGGAACAAAAATTCCTGACTTTAAATCCGTTTTCAGTAAAGTTGCCGTGAACGTTGTTTATACCGGAAAACCTGCTGCTTCATTCGGGGCTTCGGTAGCACAGGAAGGTGGTAAAACCATTGTGAAATCGATTCGTTCGGGTTCTACAGCTGAAGAAGCAGGAATCAGCGTGGGTGATGAGGTAATTGCCTGTAACGGAATTCGTGTTGATCAGAAAACTTTCGACAATTTTGTAGCCAGCCTGGTTACTGGTGAATACATTGAACTGATAGTTGCAAGAGAAGAAATCGTTTTGAATTTACAAGCCAAAATGACCACTTACGAACGACCGGGTTTCCGTTTCGAAACCATGATGCCTTCCAACGAGAAGTTTTATTACTGGCTGAGGTCATTGCATTAAAAGCGCAATAAAATTTAAATAGCAAAAAAGGCACGGATTGATTTCCGTGCCTTTTTCAATATGTCTTGTAGAATTCCCGTCTCGGCTAGCCGAGACATTTTTTCTTTCCCACGAATTCACAAATTTTTTGCGTGCCTAACGGACACGCTTTACGTATAGGCGAGTGCGTTAGCCGAGCTGTAATTCGTGCATTCGTGGGAAACCTTTGTCGCTTCTCATTCGCCGTAGCGGATGAGAATTATTTAATTGCCCCAACGCATAATTTCATACGAATGATACGCTTAGCAGCTGCGTCAACCTGCGCTTTGAATGCACCGTCGGAGCGGTATTTCTTTAAGATGTCGGAGTGCGCTTTTGCTGCATCAAGTGGCATTAAAACAATGTCGCAGCCTGCTTCAACAGCTTTTACGTTGCAACCAGGAATGGCAGTTACCCCCCCCATATTCATGGCATCTGTTACGATCAATCCTTTAAAACCCATTTCGGTGCGCAACAGGTCGGTCACGATCACTTTTGAAGTTGTTGAAGGAAGTCCATTGGTGCTGTACTTCGGATTGTTGGCAACAGCCAAATGACCGATCATGATCGATAAAACGCCATCAGCAATCAGTTTCGGGTAATTTCCGATTTCTTTGAGTTCACCGTCAATCACCTGAAGTGATTTGTGCGTATCACCTGAAACGAGTCCATGTCCGGGGAAATGCTTCGCCGTAGCAATGATTCCTTGTTTTTGAGTCGCCTGGATAAACGCATTCGACCATGGAATGATATTAGCCGGAACGGCTCCGAAACTTCTGAAACCAACCGTTTTGTTGGGCGACATATCTACCACCGGTGAAAAGTTGTAGTTGATACCGATATCTTTCAGATCAAATGAAATCGTATCCGCATATGCGCTGACTTCTTCAACGGTTTTCATTTCATTGGCTTTTTTCACCGGATGTGATCCTTTGATTTTGCGGTTGACCAAACTAGGTTCGGCATCGGCGCTGTATAAAAATCCCGGATTTCCCAATGTTATATTCATTGTGTTAAAATCAGAAATCCATTTCGTGAATTCAGCCTTGGTTCCATTTAGCATCAATACACCACCAATCTGGCGTTTATTGATGTGTTTTTTAATCGTAGACAATGTTTGTCCGTATTCACCCACAGCCGGCATAATCAATTGTGCAACAATGGCCGTATCATCCAGCGAAGCGAAAATAGAATCAACATCTTTGTTCAATTGTTCGTTTTCAGACAAGTAATCAGCCAGCTCATAAGATCGTTCAATCTTAGGTAATTGCGGAACTTTACGTTCGGGAACCGTTTGATCGGGCTGTGCGCTCTGTCCGCAAGCCAATAACAGTAATGCTGCTCCGGAGGTGATGGCGATGAGTTGTTTCATTTTCCAAATACTTTATCTAAATAATTTCCAAAATTAATGGCTTTAAAGGCACTTCCGCGAGGCAGGCGAAAAGACTTTTGCACAACCTGCCTGTCAACAATCATTCCATAACCCATCAACGGTTCGTTCAAAACACCTGCCGTAAGTTGTTTCATTGTTCCGAAACGCAGATCATAACACCAAATAGTGTCGTTGGTTTGTTCGAGTGCGCAATAGTCATTGGTAATGTAACGTAGTTGTTCACTGCGGTTTTTGTCTTTCCATTTCATTTGCCCAAACAATTCATGGTTTTTAGGAATCACCTGAATATCATCGGGATCAAAATCAGCGAAAATTGATTTGTAACCAACATAATAGTTTTTTGAATCCTCACTCACCATTTGCCAGTAAAAAGAGGTAAGCGGCATGGGAGTTACCATCGAATTTTTTACATGGTGATTTCCTTCCTGAAAATAGCCCGGAGCCTGACTGAGTAATATCAATTTCACCACAACTCCCCAAAGCAAATAACCACTCGACCAGATGATTCCCGCCCAATTCCATTTTGAACGCCTTGGATTGGTACGTTTTGTAAACAAAGCGATCAATAGCAAGATCATAAAAGGAACTGTGTAAAGCGGATCGATTACAAAAACGGTGTTGAAGGTAATTCGCGGATCGAATGGCCACAAAAATTGCGTTCCGTAATTGGTAAATATGTCCAGCATCGGGTGTGTTACTATTGCCAGTGTCCAAAGCCAAATCCAGGTTTTCTGTTCGTAGCGTTGTTTGTACAATTTAGCAAACAACCAGCCCAAAAGTGGCCCGAAAAGCGCAGCAAATAACAACGAATGTGAAAAACCACGGTGAACGAGCGCGGCATCGAACGGATGATATAGCGACATGAAAAGAACATCCAAATCCGGCAGTGTTCCACCCACAGCACCCCAAAGTGCCGCTTTTGCGCCCATTTTTCTACCTGCAACCGCTTCACCAACGGCAGCACCCAATACAATTTGTGTGAGAGAGTCCATTTTTTCGTTTTATTCCCGGAAAACCGGACTAAAATTGAGTGTTGAAAAGTACGGTTTTTTTGAGGGAAAAAGTTGTTGATTGTATCTGATGACCTCAACTTTTTTAGTATCTTAAGATTGGAAAATCGAAAATATGTTGAAAAATTCAAACGCAATAACAAGCTGGGCCGAGGAAGATCGCCCTCGTGAAAAAATGATATCGAAAGGCAAAAATGCTTTATCTGATGCGGAATTGCTGGCCATTCTGATTGGCACTGGGTCAGGAAATAACACCGCTGTTGATTTAGGAAGAAACCTGCTGCAATTGTGCAATGGCGATCTTTATGAATTGGGGAGATTGCGTTTACCCCAAATGTGTTCTGTAAAAGGAATCGGCCCTACAAAAGCCATAAAACTCATGGCCGCTTTAGAATTGGGCAGGAGAAGGAAAGAGCAGCAGGCAGCAAAAAAGCAACAGATAATTTCGTCAGCGGATGGTTATAACCTTGTTAAACCTTATTATTCAGATTTGGATCATGAAGAGTTCCACATCATTTTACTCAATCGCTCCAATGGCCTGCTGGGAGTACGTCAAATTTCAAAAGGTGGTTTGGCCGGAACGTACGTTGATCCTAAGATTATTTTTAAGATGGCAATCGATGCGGGAGCTTCCGGTATTATGCTGACTCACAATCATCCCAGTGGTAACAACAGCCCGAGTAACAGTGATCACGAACTCACACGAAGAATCGTGCAATTTGGCAAGCTCATTGAAATGCCCGTAATGGATCACATCATTATTACCGATAATGGTTACTTTAGCTTCTCAGATAACGGATTATTGTGATGAAAAAAATAATGACGATCATTGGTGCTCGTCCTCAAATCATTAAAGCTGCAGCGATTAGCAGAGCTTTAGAGAAATTTTACGCGAATGAAATAGAAGAGCTGATCGTGCATACCGGCCAGCACTACGATGAAAATATGTCAGCTGTTTTTTTTGAAGAATTGGGCATTCCGAAACCGTTTGCACAGTTGAGTATCGGGAGTAGTTCTCATGGTGATCAGACCGGGGCTATGATGCGCGATTTGGAAAGTTTGATGATCAATCATTCACCCGATGCCGTAATCGTTTACGGAGATACCAATTCTACACTGGCCGGTTCGCTGGCAGCATCGAAGATCGGCATTCCGGTAGTTCACATTGAAGCCGGACTGCGTAGTTTTAATAAAGCAATGCCCGAAGAGATCAACCGGATCATGACTGATCATGTTTCTACGTTGTTGTTTTCACCAACGAAACAAGGAATCAGTAACCTGCAACGCGAAGGATTTTCAATGGATTTGAGTGGACATGCTACCATTGATTCTCCAAAAACATATCATTGCGGGGATATCATGCATGATAATAGCCTGCATTTCTCCAAACTGGCCGAACGGCAATCAACTTTGTTGGAACAAATCGGTTGTAAAGGTAAATCTTTCATACTCGCGACTGTTCACCGAAATACCAATACGGATGATCCGAAACGATTACAGGCGATTTTCAGAGGATTGTTAACCGTTGCTCAAACTCATCGGCAGGATATCGTTTTGCCGTTGCATCCGCGCACACGTAAATACCTGGAGCAAACGGCCGATCCTGCTTTTTTAAAACAACTTTCCGCAGAACCGGGAATTCATCTAATTGATCCGGTTGGCTTTTTGGATATGATCGCACTCGAACAGCAAGCTTCATTAGTAGTAACCGACAGTGGTGGTGTGCAGAAAGAAGCTTATTTTTTCCGAAAACCTTGTATCGTTTTGCGCGAAGAAACTGAGTGGGTCGAGCTGATTGAAACCGGAGCGGCCGTATTGACCGGAGCGGACGAAGTACGGCTGATTGCAGCTGCGAACCGTTTCCTGGAACAACCTCCTGTCTCATTCCCGGAAATATTCGGTGGTGGAACTGCTTCTGAATTTATTTGTAAAACCATTTCGGAAGAATTGTTTCAATGATAGTTTTTGTAGATCAGGTCACCGAGCGTTTGCAATACACCTTTGATTTTGTATTCAAACAACATGGTCTGCGCTATGAACTTACCAATGATTTATCGGTTTTTACAACGTCAACAGAAGATAAATTCAGTTATTCGGATTATCCGTTTGAAGGAATTCAGGTTTTAAGTCCGTCATCTTTGCTTTTTGATGAGGTAATTAATCCCCATTTGGCGATCACAAAAAGCGAATGGCAAACGACCAAATGCTTAGCAATTGATGGAAAAACAGATCCGTTTGCGTCAGTTTTTTATGTGATTAGCCGCTATGAAGAATATACCAATCCCAAACGCGACAAACACGAGCGTTTTCAGGCATCTGAAAGCTTATTATTTCAATTCGGCTGGTTGCAGCAACAGATAGTTGAACATTGGGTGAAAGCCATTGTAACGCATTTTTTTCCCGAGAAATTGGCTGATTTAGCGTCGGGAAGAATGATTACAGCAATGCCGTCGTTTGACATCGATAATACGTTTGCTTTCAAATGGAAAGATGGTTGGCGAAAGTGGTTTTCCATGGCCAAAGATGCATTCAACCGAAATAAAGAGCGATCCACGCTTCGGAGAATGGTGCTTTCCGGACAACAACAAGATCCTTATGACACCTTTGATCTTATTCAGAAATGCGCAGAACGCTTTGATCAAACGCGCGTTTTTTGGCTCTTGGGAGACATCGGTGAATTTGACCGCAATATTACCTGGAGAGATCCGCGTCATCAGCGACTGATCCGAACGATTGAAACTGTCGCCCGTATAGGACTTCATCCGAGTTACGCCAGTAATGTTTCCGACAAACGATTGCAGGAAGAAAAGCAACGTCTCTCTCAAATTCTGGTAAAAGATGTAGTTGAAAGCCGTCAGCACTTTTTGAAAGTAAAATTGCCGCAAACCTATCGACGATTGATCAGCGAAGGTTTCAAAAAAGACTATACCATGGGGTTTGCCGACCAGCCCGGTTTTCGATTGGGAACAGCCCATCCGGTTTATTTCTTTGATTTGGAAAGCAACCAGGCAACAGATTACAAACTGATTCCTTTTGTCTATATGGATGGTACTTTCAATGAATACCTTGGTTATTCAATTGAAGAAAGTAAAGCTGTTGTGAAGAAGCTAGTGGATGAAGTGACGGCTTACGGTGGTATTTTTTGCTTTATCTGGCACAATGAAACCATAGGTAATTCAGGAAAATGGCAAGGATGGTCGGAATTATTTGATTTTACACTCGATTTATTGAATGGAAACGATTCAGCACTTCCCACGGCCGATTGATCATCCAACGATCGATCACAAGCAGGAAATCCTACTACTTGGTTCCTGTTTCTCAACTCATTTACATCAGCGATTACGCCGAGCAGGATTTAAATCTGTTTCCAATCCGTTTGGAGTTGTTTTTCACCCGGTTGCGTTGGCACAATTCATCGATTTATGTTTAAATCCTGGATCAGAACGGATCCTTTGTTCGGAAGATGTCTGGCTTTCCTGGGATGCCGGAAGCGAAGTGTATGCGATGTCTGAATCGGAACTGAGAAATCGTTTATCAACCATCCGGGCAGAATTTAAACGAGTAATCGAACGGGCCGAATGCTTGGTGATTACACTCGGTTCTGCCCACGGATACAGGTTGAGGGCGACGAACGAAGTGGTGGCCAACTGTCACAAACAACCCGGAAGCATTTTTGAAAAAGAATTAACTGAAACAGCTGAAATGTTGACAAGCTGGCAACATACTTTGAGTCAGTTGCAACAACAATATCCGAAGCTGAAAATTATTTTTACCGTGAGTCCTGTGCGCTATTCGCGTGATGGCTGGGTAGAAAATAATCGTTCCAAAGCACGTTTGTTTGAGTTGGTGCAACAATTACAAAATGATTTTCAGGTTGGTTACTTTCCTTCGTATGAATTGATCAACGATGTACTGCGCGATTATCGTTATTTCGAACCGGATGGTATACATCCGAATCAATTGGCGGTTGACGAAGTCTGGAAGTTGTTCCAATATTGGTATTTCAATCCCGAAACAATTGCTTTAACGAATGAACTGGAAGCATTGCGCAAAATGGAAGAACACCGTTTGTTGTTTCCTGAATCGAAGAAAGCAAAGCAATTTCAAACATTATTCCATAAAAAAAGGGAAAGTTTCCTTTCCCTTCATCCATTTATTAGCTGGTGAATAAAAATTATTTTCCGCTGGTGATCAACCCTTTGTATTCACTTGGTTCGCCTGAAAGCGGTTTTTTCATCACCACTTTCCACAACCACGTTGATCCGGTAGGAACCAATTGTCCCGTACGTGAGTCAATACCATTCCAGCCTTGAGAAGCATCGGAAGTTTTATAAAGCACCGTCATATTGTTCGGATCCATGATCACCATTTCGAATGGTGTGTCGCGCATGGTCAGAGCCAACGGAATAAATTGATTGGTACGTGAATCGCCACTGGAAGGATAAAAACCGGTAGGCGCCATCAGATTGTAGATTTCGTTTAATGTAACTGTTTTGGTTTCTGTAACAGCACAACCGTTGGCATCCGTTGAATTTGCCGTAACATTTACCTCACGCTCAGTATATGGATGAACGACAAGCCGATTTTTGTCGCTTGTTTTTGACGCAACATTCGATTCCCATGTAACAGCCTGATCGGTTCCGCTAACATCAAATTTCAATGTTGGGATCCCGTTTTCGTACAACAACGAAGCATCAACGTCAATGTACAATTGTGCCGAAGCTTCATTAACAGTAATCAGTTCTGTTGAGAGGCCTGTTTCTACCTGGATTGTACCTGATTTTGACGATTTGATCTCTGCCGATTGTTTTGGCTGGATCAGTTTTGTTCGTCCGTTCGGGTAGGTAACTGTTACCACCGCATCGTTCGGATTTTCAATCGTAAAGGTCTCGTTCAGGCATATTTGAGAAGGAAGTACCAGTTTCACAAAGTGAGGACGTAATTCCGGCTCTGAAACCAACATTTCCGGCTCAGAAATTATCTCAGGAATCTCAAAATAGTAAGCAGGTGGATTAACAACAACCGTTAGTTGTGGCGCAGGAGCCATCTCCGGTGATATATTATCCGGAGTAATGGCGTCTGAAGTTGAACCAGTATCGTTTTGACTGCTTTTTGAATCGGCCGAATGGTCAGTTTCCTGTGTCGAAACGATTTGTTCTGTTTTAGGAGCCTGTTGATCGTCAGTTGATTCGGTAGAAGTCAACGCGAAATAAGTAGCAGAACTTACCAATACCGTACCGATAGACGCAGCGAACCACCATTTACGGTAGAATGGAGTGGAAGGAGTTCCGTCCAGACGTTTAGAGAATTGTTCCCACGCACCACCATCATACGGAAGCTCGTAGTTCTCTAATTGTTGTTTAATAATGCGCTCAATGTTTTCTTTCATGACGCGATATGTATAAATTTTTGTTTCAAATAATTCTGCAGGTTCATTTTAGCCTTTGCAAGGTTCGACTTGGAAGTTCCTTCACTGATTCCCAACGCTTCGGCAATTTCCTTGTGGGTATAATCTTCTAATACATAGAGGTTAAACACCATTTTGTATGCCGGAGAAAGGTTTTGAATGGCTTCCATCGCTACTTCTGCTTTCAGCGAAGTGATGTCCCAATCTTCCCCTTCATCTTCATCGGGAATGTACTTGAAGTCGTTCACGTTATCGGAAAGATGTGTGTCCTTACGAACTTTTCGAATCGCATCGATGGCGCAATTTGCCATGATCCGCCGAACCCAACCTTCAAACGAGCCCTTACTGTCGTACCCTTTAATATTATCAAAGACCTTTATAAAACCTTCCTGTAAAACTTCTTGTGCGGAATCCCTATCCGAAATGTAGCGTAGGCAAACAGCCAACATTTTACCGTAGAAATGGCGGAATAACTGTTCTTGCGCCCGCCTGTCGGACTTCTTGCACAGCTCAATTAGTTCTTCCACACTCCAATGTTGTTTCACAGTTGTATTATTTGGTAAACGTTCACCTCTTTCAATGGTTGCCTGTTTTCAGAAATCTATTCACAAATAACGAGAATTATGAACACTTTAGCGCCCAGCTCCAAACATTTATTGTTATTTTCGCGTCGCAAATTAGAATGAAATTTCAATTAAATAAAAGACAATGAAAGTAACTGTAGTTGGAGCCGGAAATGTAGGGGCAACATGCGCCGATGTTTTGGCCCATAGAGAAATTGCCAATGAAATTGTATTGTTGGACATTAAAGAAGGATTCGCAGAAGGAAAAGCCTTAGACATTTGGCAGACTTCTCCGATCAACCTATACGATTCGCGTACAGTTGGTTCCACGAATGACTATTCAAAAACAGCTGATTCGGATGTTGTTGTAATTACTTCCGGACTTCCACGCAAACCTGGAATGTCGCGTGATGATTTGATCGCTACCAACGCCGGTATCGTAAAAACAGTTACTGAAAACGTTATTAAGTATTCACCGAATGCTGTAATCATTGTGGTTTCCAATCCGTTGGACGTAATGACTTACTGTGCATACCTGAATGCAAAAACAGATCCTAAGAAAGTATTCGGGATGGCAGGTATTTTGGATACAGCCCGTTACCGTGCTTTCCTTGCTGAAGAATTGAATGTTTCACCGAAAGATATCCAGGCAGTATTGATGGGCGGACACGGAGATACAATGGTTCCGCTTCCTCGTTACACCACCGTAGGTGGAATTCCGGTTACGGAAATGATCAGTGAGGAAAAATTAAACGAAATCATCGAGCGCACGAAATTCGGTGGTGGTGAAATCGTTAAATTGCTTGGAACTTCTGCCTGGTACGCTCCGGGAGCTGCTGCAGCCCAAATGGTTGAGGCAATTGTTCGTGACCAGCGTCGTGTATTCCCGGTTTGTGCATGGTTGCAAGGTGAATACGGAATGAACAATATTTATCTTGGAGTTCCTGTAATTCTTGGTAAAAACGGAATCGAGAAAATCATCGAATTGGATTTGAACGCTGACGAGCGCAAATTGTTGGAAGAATCAGCCGTTGCCGTAAAAGGGGTAATGGATGTATTAGACAACATGACTGCTAACGCGTAATTTTCAATCACAATCTTTAGGAATCCATCATTCGTCTTAGGCGGGTGATGGATTTTTTGTTTGCTTCATTTCACCTCGAAATTATCCGTTTCTTAACCGCGTGCCCGCCTCAGGAGTGGTTAGAAACACTTATAACCCTATAAACACGGGGATTGATTGAATTCAATATCTATCCGATGGAAAAAGCGGTTTTTATATTCTACGAATAAAACTTTTCAGAATGAGAGACAGGAGCAGAAGCAGAATGATATTTTACAAAAGCCTGCTTCGTTCTACAACTTCGCAGACTAAAAGGTGGAGTATCTAACGGGTATGTATGGGATATATACGGGTTATCTACGGCTGATATTCGTAAGCCCCAATATCAGGATTTCCATCTATCCTATCAACGTCGAGAATATCTTTTAGTAACGAAAAGGAAGGATTTCCGGCGTCTCTAAGGGCTGAAGTACTCCAAACCGTAAAATCATCGCCGCCGGTATCTTTAAACGCCGGACTTTGATTGAACAAACATCCGTTAAACATCGGGTTGTTGCTTGAAGGCAAACGAATATCGCAGTTCCGGTAAAGGAAACTGATGTTTACGCCGCCCTGATCTATGGTATCCATCACCAATTCTTCATCGCCACCACCATAAATCACACAATTGTTGAATTCCGCAGAAATGTCGGTTAAGGTGGTGACACCGTTGGTGGTGTAATAATTCCGCATGCCGACAGCCGGATAAGAACCGTCGCCACCGCCGTAACCAAGCAGGTCGCAGTGTGTAAACTTCATATCGGCACCTTGTAACACAATCATGGCATGAACCGCATTACTGTGGATAAGTACGTTTTCCGCTACAATTTTCGGATCGTCAAACAACAGCATTCCATAACTGGCACTGTTCCATATTTCGGTGTTCGTTAGCGTGAGTGTTGTATTGGATGAACCACCGAGTTTCGATTCTACGTGGATTCCCGTGATACCGTTCTTGATTTCCGCATGATTGATCAGGCAATTGTCGGCACTGTCGAGGTAAATTCCATAATACTGGCCCGGTACATTGTCGTAATCAGCTTCCAGGCGATCACCCTGAAAAGTCACTTTTTCTGCTGCCGTTCCGTTTACAATGAGGGTACTTTGGTTCACGTACAACGCACTCAATTTGTGCAGGAATACATCGGTTCCGGCTGGAATGGTCAATGTAGAACCACCCAAAACCCTGGAAACGCCGTAAATCACATGCGGTTTATCATTCGCCCAGGTTCCTGTAGGATTGATATCATTGTAATGAAAATAAGCGTCCTGACCCCAAACGGCGAGTCGTACATATTGATCTTTACCGTTGGTCCGGAAACGAATGGAATCTTCAATAATCATGGGAAGAATGCCGCCATTGACGTTTAATGTGACTTCCACGAAACAATAAAGGCTGTCGTTTTTTTCGATTTCGATGTTGGTGAATGATGTTCCCTGTAATCCGTCGAAGTTCATTCTGAATGGTGAAGAAGCACCGCCAACCAACTCAATTTCATCAATGGTAAGCGTTTTATTATCGCGATTATAAACCTTAAAGTGTTGTGTAGTAGAGCCAATGGTTGTGAAAACCGTATCAAAAACAACTGTATCCGCTGAGAATTCAAGATTGCCTTTTGAAGCAAAGTTCTTCTTTTTGCACGATTGAGTAGTGAGGCTTAATGTCAAAAGCAGTAGCGTCGCAATTATGGAAACGGTATATTTCATCATGACAAAAATAACGAAAGAGTGATTGGTTTATTTTTTGAGGCTGTTTAAAATTGTTTGATGAAATAAATTAGCCAATCATTTTGAGGAGGCATGAGGCAGATTTTGGAGCCATAGCCTGCGTCTCTGGTGAAAAAATCGAACGAAATGACTTACAAAATGATGGGTAAGAATGAAATTGGAACAAATTTAAACAGACTCTTTGTTGGAAATTAAAAAGTTTGCTTATCTTTGCAAACCGATTTTTGAAGTAAGAATATAAAGATAAAACGCAATATGAAAGCAGGTATTCACCCGGAAGATTATAAATTAGTAGTGTTTAAAGATATGACAAACGAGTATTCGTTCTTGTGTCATTCTTCAGCTAATTCTTCTGAAATGGTAAAATGGGAAGATGGAAATGAGTATCCATTGATTAAATTGGATATTTCTCATAAATCACACCCTTTCTATACAGGTGTAAACACATTGGTGGATACAGCTGGTCGTATCGACAAATTCAACACTCGTTACGCGAAGTACAAAAAGTAATCAAGATCTTTTTATACCGAATCCCGTTTTCCGCCTATGGCTGATGACGGGATTTTTTTTGCCACTTCACCACGTCGTTCCTGTTTTTCTCATAACTTTTTATAATTTGGAAATCGGAACACATCCAGACTTGTATCTTTGTCACTATGATGTTCACGAAACAACGACTCATACTGTTATTTAGCTTGTTTTTGTTACCGAATGCATTGAATGCCGGAACAATAGACAAAGCCTTCAAGGCCTTGCAGCAATACAATTACTTTGATGCCAAAGCCTTGTTTGAAAAAGCATTGAAAAAAGAACCTTCAGCGGCCAATTACGGTTTGGCGGTGATTTATTCACGAACCGACAATCCGTTTCACAACCTCGATTCTGCCTTTTCAAAAATACAGATAAGTGAAGCGACATATGCCGCTATCAAGGAAAAAACAAAAGTAAAGTATAAAGTTTATCAGTTTGATTACCTGGCTATTGTCACCCTGCGTTCAGCTATTTCTACCGTTTTCTTTCAACAAGCTCTTGCCACTATTTCTGAAGCAGGAATGGATAATTATCAGCGCAAACATCCATGGGCGCAAGAGCGTTTTACGGCTATTCATCTGCGAGATTCCATCGGTTTTAAAGCAGCTGGCGACAAATCCACCTCGGCGGCTTACAGTAATTTTCTGAAAACATATCCTGAATCGGAATACGCAGCTCGTGCTCAGAAAGAATTTTACCGCTTGCAGTATTTGGAACAAACCACTTCCGGAACGCTCTCAACATATATGTCGTTTGAAAAATCGTTTCCCGGAAATCCTTATGTAGCTGATGCGCAGGACCAGATTTATCGTTTGGCAACCGTTCAGAATACAATAGAAGCTTTTGCAGCGTTTATCAAAGCTTATCCGGCGAACAGAAATGTAGACCAGGCCTGGCGGCGATTGTATCAATTGTACATGTCTGATTATTCGCCGAGCAGGGTAGAAGCATTCCAGAAGGAATACCCAGATTATCCGTTTAAGCAGGAATTGGCGCGCGACAAAGAACTTGCCGGATCGGTGTTGATTCCCTACAAACAGGAATCATTGTTTGGCTGGATGTCGCTCAACGGGATAATTGTGATTCCGGCTGCGTATGAATCCGTTGGATTTTTCAAAGACGGTCTTGCGTGGGTGGAAAAAAACGGTAAATACGGTTATGTAAACAAAGCCAATGAACTGGTGATCGATTTTAAATACACCGGTGCCAATGATTTTGAGAAAGGAAGGGCGATTGTTGAACAAGATGAGAAATTCGGGATCATTGACAGAAGCGGAGCCTTGATTTTTCTGCCGGAATTCAATGATTTGGGACAGTTTTCGGAAGATTTGATTTATGTGCAGAGAGATTCACTTTATGGTTATTTCGACCAGTTCGGCTTTCAGCGAATTCAGCCCGAATATAATGAAGCGTATTCTTTTTCAGGCGGAAAAGCGCGTGTAAAAGTGGGCGAATTAGATGCGTTTATTAATCAATATGGTGCATTCATCGTGCCACCTTTATACGAGGAAGTAGAATTTTTCAATGACTCGATCCTTACTTTTGTTGATGGTGAGTTTATGGGGCTCATGGATCGAAAAGGGAAAATTATTGCTCCAGCGACTTATGAAGCCATCGGAGCAGCCTCCAACGAGCGCGGAATATTCATCACAGACGAAATGGTTGGTTATTTCTCTGGAAAGGGAGCCGAAATCATTCCGCCGATCTATGATTTGTTCCCGAATATTCTGCAGCAGGGGGCTTTTGTGGGCAATTACGCCAAAGTGTTGAAAGGCGATAAATTCGGTTTGATCGATCGTGCCGGAAAAGTGATTATTCCTTTTCAGTATACCAATATGGGGGATGTTGGGACACTGATTGCCGTTCAAAAAGGTGGAAAATGGGGGTATGTGGATTTGACCAACAAAATGCTCATTCAGCCAACTTATGAATATGCCGAAACCTTTGTCGATGGATTGGGTATTGTAGAATTACTCACACTTCAGGGAGCAATCAATGCCAAAGGACAAGTTGTGATTCCGCTGGAACATACCGAAGTGAAACGATTGGATAAAGGACATTACCTGGTTTCACGCGGTTCGAAATACGGCGTTTACTCTGATAAAGGTGAGTTACTTGTTCCGATGGAATACGGGCAAATCCGCAAGGTCCAGGGCGATTTTCTATTGCTCTCAAAAGGAGCTGAAATGCATTATTTGTACCTGCCCGAGAATCGACTTATTCAACCGAAGATTCAGTAAATTTACACTATGAGTTCTTTTCGTGATCTGTTGCGTTCGATAACCCCCCAATTCTTACTGAATCGTTACCGCGAACAGAAAAAGGAAGCTGTGCGAAGTACGATTGCTGCTCAGCGAGAGGCGGGAGAAGGTTTGACGAAGGAAACACTTTTACAGCAACTCAGCGAAATCGGAATTGTAGAAGGTGACACTCTATTGGTACATTCCAGTTTATCGAAAATCGGTTTTGTGGAAGGTGGCCCGCAAACAGTCATTGATGCACTTTTAGCTTCCGTAGGCGATTCGGGACATGTATTAATGCCCAATTCACCCAATGCGGGCTATCAGCTCGAATACATTCGTCAACTGGAAGTTTTTGATGTGGCAAATGTACCATCGGCCCTTGGAATTATCACGGAATTGTTTCGCAAACATCCAAAAGCTATTCGTTCTGTTTCGGCAACGGAACCGGTTTCTTGTATCGGCCCGAATGCGATTGATTTTGTGGATGAACACTTGGGTGAAGAAACGCCTTATACTTCCAAAAGTCCGTTTTACAAAGTAGCCGCTGCAGGTGGTAAGATTTTATACATCGGCGTAACACTTGCCAATGCCGGTACAAGTTTACATGTGCTCGAAGACGCGGTTGAAGCGTTTAAATTCCCTGTTTATTACCCTGAAGTGTTTTCCGTGAAGGTAAAACTGGAAACGGGCGAAGAAAAAACGGTAAAAACCAGAGTTCATAACCCGGAATGGTCAGCAAAACGTCGTTGTGACGAGCTGATTCCATTGTTTGAAAAAATGGGAGCATTGCAGAAAGTAACCCTCGGAAATGCGCCTGTTTTGTTAGTCGATGCGCGAAAAATGCTGGATGTCATGATCAGCGAATATGAGCAGCGTGGAGTGACAATGTACACGCCCAACGGATCAAGCTAATCATTTTGATATCAGGTTTTTAATTTATATTTGATCAAAAAAAACAATGAAATCAATCTTCCTGCTAACAATCCTCTTTATTACACAACTTGCTGTAGCGCAACAAACTTGTGAAATGCAATTTCGACTAATCGCCAATGATCCTTCCGAAGCGGTTGCAGACACTATGGATATTGAGATCGCTCAAACCCGCAAGAAGTTTGCAGTCAACTACCGGATCGAAGAAATTCAGGAACGTTTTGTACTGGATTCCGTGGCTCTGAAAGTTATTGAATTAACGAATGTAGACGAGGAAAAAGTGGCGTTTATTGCCGATCTAAGTAAAGACGAGGGCTATGGCTTTACTTCTGCTTATGAAATCGTTGAGCAGGAAATGATAGAACAAGATGAATATCGTTTGCTGGCAGATAAAAAAAACATTCAGGGCTGGGATTGCCGAAAAATAGAATTATTGGATGAAGGTGTTGTTTTCGGTTCAGGTTGGGTCGTAATGGGGCTGCATCTGGGATTGGGAAAAGAAACCGGCTTTTTTTTCATCAAGGAAGGAGCGATTATTGAATATCTTCTTGAGGACGAAGAGGATGGAAGTTCTTTTAGCCTGAAACTGATCAAATCATCCAAAACCATTACCAATCCTGCCAAAGCGTTTTCCCTGGAAATACCTGCGGGCTATGAATTGGAATCTTATTATGACGACGAAGAAGAGGAGTGAATTCATGATTATTTAGAGCGTTTTAACGTGGCCAATGATTATTTTTGCACCAAATAATTATACTCATGGCACAACGTACCTGGACATCCATCAAAAGCTATACGGATATTAAATTCGAATTGTTTGATGGCATTGCAAAAATCACCATCAACCGACCAAAAGTTTACAACGCATTTCGCCCTGAAACAAACATGGAAATGCTCGATGCATTGGAGATTTGCCGTGAGCGTCAGGATGTTGGCGTAATCGTATTGACCGGAGAAGGAGACAAAGCGTTTTGTTCGGGTGGTGATCAAAATGTAAAAGGCGTTGGCGGTTATATCGGTAACGACGGTGTTCCGAGATTGAATGTATTGGACGTTCACAAATCGATCCGTGCGATGCCAAAGCCGGTAATTGCGATGGTAAATGGTTATGCAATCGGCGGTGGACACGTATTACACGTGGTTTGCGATTTGACGGTTGCTTCCGAGAATGCACGTTTTGGTCAAACAGGCCCGAAGGTAGGAAGTTTTGATGCCGGTTTCGGTTCATCGTTCTTAGCCAGTCATGTTGGACAGAAAAAAGCACGTGAGATTTGGTTCCTGTGCAATCAATATACAGCCGAAGAGGCAGAAAAAATGGGAATGGTCAACAAAGTTGTTCCGCTTTCCGAATTGGAAAACACAACGGTTGAATGGTGCCAGACAATCATGAAACGCAGCCCGTTGGCTATTCGCATGATCAAGCGCGGTTTAAATGCCGAACTAGACGGTCAGCGCGGATTAATGGAGTTTGCCGGTGACGCGACATTGATGTATTACCTCATGGAAGAAGCACAGGAAGGTAAGCGTGCATTTTTAGAGAAAAGAGAGCCTAATTTCCAGCAATTCCCAAAATTTCCTTAACCTATGTTGCTCATTGAACAGGCGGCAAATGCTGCGAAAGATACCGGAGATTTCTTTGGTTTTTCATGGACAGAAGCCCAGCAGTTTATCGTGCGTTCGGGTTCCAACCTGCTCATCGCGGTTATTATTCTCGTAGTAGGATGGTGGCTCGCTGGTTGGTCGGGAAAAGCTATCCGTAAAATATTGACCAAGAGTAAAACCGATGCCGGACTGGTGACATTTTTGTCGAGCCTTGCAACGATTTCACTGAAAATCCTGGTCATTATAACCACCGTGACGCAACTTGGTGTTCAGATGACATCTTTTGTGGCGATACTCGGTGCGGCCGGACTTGCAATTGGTATGGCATTTTCGGGAACATTGTCCAACTTTGCCGGTGGTGTAATGATCCTGTTATTCAAGCCGTTTAAAGTCGGCGACACGATTCTTACACAAACGCACCAGGGGAAAGTCGTTGAAATTCAGATTTTCTATACATATCTGCATACGAGCGACAACAAAGTGGTGATTTTACCCAATGGATTGGTTGCCAACGCCAGCATGATCAATTTTACGAAAGAGAAAAAGCGTCGCGTCGACTGGACAATTTCCCTGGCACATGGTGAAGACTATGTGAAAGCGCATACCGTTATTTTACAATATCTGAAAGACGATCAGCGTGTGTTAAAAGAGCCGGTACCATTTATTGCGCTGGCAGCAATTACTGCCGATTCGATTGATATCACTGTTCGCGCATGGGCCAAAACCGATGATTTCTGGAAAGTTTATTTTGATCTGAACAAACGTGTTTACGAAGAATTTGAACAAGCCGGATTAAGTCTCGCCATTTCTGCTGACGCAAAAAAAACATCTAAAGCAACAAAATGAGAAATTTAAAAGAACATCCGATTATTCAGCAATACATCAAATGGAATGCATTTGGCCGTCTTTTGGGGATGGATTTTGAGATTCCGGAATCGGGAAAAGCGATTTACCGGATGACGATTACCGAAGATCACCTTGCTACGCCAATTGCATCTCATGGAGGTGCGATTGCCGGATTACTGGATGCAGCCATGGGAGTAGCTTGTTTATCAAACGTTTGTGAACAAGATAAAATTGTTGCGACAGTTACCATCCATATTCAATTCGTATCTCCGGCCTCGCTGCATGATAAACTTACTGTGTTAGCAAACGTAACCAGATCGGGCAACCGGATTTTATTTGCTGAAGCGGAAGTGGAAAATGATTCAGGTGATAGAATTGCTCTTGCTACGGCTACAATGAATGCTTATCCTGTTGAAAAAGTCGTTGATACGAATCCACACTAAAACTGGTCTGCTTTTTGCTTACATTTGATTTCATGAAGCAGTTCCTTTTACTTATAGCCTTTTTTCCGTTTGTGGCAGCCTCACAAGGACTTTTTCCGTACATGGATTTCAATAATTTTTTCAAGGTATTTGACGACGGTGTTTTTACCCAAATCGAACACCAGCCCTCTACAGATGTTTTTTTCGGTGACGAACTGGTCGCTTATAATAATTCTCAGCGCGATTTTAAGGTATATCACAATGGACAAAGCCGTTTACTGACCAATCAGAATGTTTCTTACAAAGCTTCTGACCATTTGTTGGTATGGAATATCGGTCCGATTATTAATTATTTCGAAGACGGTCAAACAAAAGTAATTACCTCGTTCGGTGGTGATTATGCAGTTGGCGATTCAATTATTGTGTACCAGGACACGCGTTACAAAACTGTAAATGCGATTTACCAGGGAAAAGTAATTGAACTGTATCAACTTACCGGTGACATGTACATGCCTGACATGATTGGTGATAATATTGTTGCGTTTCGCGATAATGGGAACCTTTACAAAGTATTTTGGCGCGGACAGATTTATGAACTAGGTGTCTACAGTGGTGTTCAGCAACTGGAGTTTTTCGCCGGTACGGATATGCTGGCATTTAACGACCCCAATTCACGCACATTTGCCGTGTTTGAAAACGGAGAATTCCTCGATGTGGAAGATTTGTATGTATCTAAAATAAAGGCTTGCAGGGGTTTTGTGGTGTATGAAGATGTGCAGGGGAATCTCAATTATTACGGCAAAGGCAAACAAGTCGAGCTAGCCTCTTTTTTCCAGTTTTGGGATGCGAAAGATGATGTGCTGGTTTGGGGTGAAGCCAATTCTACCTATACATTGGTCGACGGGGAGCGAAAAATGGTATGTAATTACGCTGCGAAAGATGTCGTCTTGAAAAACGATGTAATGGCTTTTCGCAATAACCTTGGTGGCGTTTCAGGGTATACTGATGGAAAATTGAAAGATATTACCAACTTAACGAAAACGGAATTCACGATTAGCGGGCATGCGGTTTGTATTCAATTGTCGAACCGTTCGGTGCTGGTGTGGTATAATGATCAGATTTACCAGGATTGACAGCTTGTTTTCATCGAAGCGTAGTGTTTCCAAGTGCAAGCGGTTTCTAACGGCCTGACAACCTCGGTATATTTAAGAAAGGGCTTTTATTTAATAACTCTTTTGAAGTCAGGTAAGATTTCGCTGAAAACTACCCAAGAATTTATTTCATGAAACGATTTAAACAGAGGTTAAGTTTCCGGCGGGTCATTCTAATTTCGTAAATTTGTACCTCTAAAAAAGATAATCCTTAACAACATGAATAGTTGGTTTACAGTTAAAGTAAAATATACCAAGCAATTGGAAGACGGAACGTTTAAGCGCGTTTCAGAGCCATATCTTTTGGCTGCAATGACATTTACAGATGCAGAAGCTCGTATCTACGAAGAGCTTGGCGCATTAATCCGTGGTGAGTTTTTGGTTACCGGAATTACACGTACGGATATTCACGACATTTTTCATTACGAAGATTCGGAAGTATGGTTTAAATGTAAAATCAACTTTGAAAGCGGAGATGGTGGCGAAGAAGGTCAAAAAGCAAAGAAAGTTTCGCAGAACTTTTTGGTTTCAGCCCATTCGGTAAAAGAAGCTTATGATCGTTTACACGAGAGTTTAGGCGGAATGATGATCGATTTCCAGATTCCGAATATCGCGATTTCGCCAATTGTTGACATTTTTCCATTCGGTGACGAAGGAGAGGATAGGGTAGCTGTTGATTTTGAAAAACAAGTAAAGCAAGAAGTAGCTGAACATGTTTTAGGAACAAAAACCGTTTTTTCAGCCTCGGGGTCCGATTTGGACGACGAAGACAGCATCATTGACGATAGTTTCGGAGAAGAAGAATAAGATGGACGAATTCCTGCGCCAGTTGCGCAATGACCATCATCAGTTCGACCAGGGGAAGTTAGAAGATCATTTTGGAAATGAGCCGATGAAACTATTTTCGCAATGGTTACAAGATGCTATTGAAAAACCGGTAAGTGAACCGAATGCAATGTCTGTTTCTACACTTGGTCCGGACGATTTTCCCCAATCGCGTATTGTATATTTAAAAGAATTAGTGGAAGAAGGATTGGTTTTTTACACCAATTACAAAAGTGATAAAGGGAAGGCGTTAATCACTCATCCGAAAGCACACGCTTTATTTTTCTGGCCTGGTTTAGAACGTCAGATTAGTGTGTTTGGTTTGGTTGAAAAAGTACCTGAACAAATGAGTGATGATTATTTTGCCTCCAGACCAAGAGGAAGTCAATTAGGAGCCTGGGCTTCTTACCAAAGCGAACGCTTGGAAAGCAGGGCTGAATTGGAACAGCGTGTTGTGGAACTGACAGAGCGTTTTCCTGACAAAGTTCCACGTCCGCCACATTGGGGTGGTTTTTTACTTCGGCCAGTGAAAATTGAGTTTTGGCAAGGAAGGCGTTCCCGTTTACATGATCGTATTGTCTTTGAAAAAACAAACGATTCGTGGACACTTTATCGAAAGAATCCTTAGAATGATTGAACTTCAACCCAAAATAAGTACGCTCTCCAACGGCATCAGATTGGTGTATTTACATGCTGTTTCGCCGGTGGCGCATTTAGGTGTAACGGTATTGGCGGGTTCCAGGTATGAGCAACAGAATGAAGTGGGGATAGCCCATTTCCTGGAGCATTGTATTTTTAAGGGGACCACTAAACGAAAAGCTTTTCATGTCCTTTCGCGTTTGGATTCTGTTGGCGGAGAAATCAATGCCTATACAACCAAAGAAGAAATTTGTGTGTATGCATCATTCGTTAAAAATCACCTTAACCGTTCTGTAGAATTACTAGCTGATATTGCGATTAACAGCAATTTTCCCGAAAAAGAAATTGAAAAAGAGAAAGAAATCGTTTTAGATGAGTTTAACTCCTATCTCGATAGTCCGGGCGAAAAGATTTTTGATGATTTTGAAAACCTGCTCTTTCCGAATCACCCTCTGGGTAACAATATTCTCGGTTCACCCGATACCATTCAAGCATTCTCACAAGCACATTTAATAAGTTATGTAGATCGTTTTTTCTTTGCAGAAAATTCGGTTATTTCTTTTGTCGGAGACATTCCTTTGGAAGTGGTTGTCCGATCCTTGGAAAAGCATTTCGCGCAGATGAAATCGGGGAAAACGATTATCAAACCTCAGAGTTTTTCAGATTATGCCATCTTTAGAAAGCGAGTGAAGGAAGCCAATTACCAGGCCCATGTTGTGATGGGGGGAATGGCGCCGGGTTATTGTGATGAACATCGTCGAGGGATGACATTATTGATCAACCTGCTTGGCGGTCCGGCTCTCAACTCCCGTTTGATTTTAAGTGTTCGCGAGAAATATGGATATAGCTACAACATAGAAGCTTCGTATGCTCCTTATGCCGATTTGGGTTATTGGTCTATCTATTTTGGTACAGATCAAAAGTACCTGGACAAGACCAGGAAGGTGGTTTACCGCGAGCTAAAGAAGATCCGGGAAATACCACTTACCCCAAAGCAGTTATTACAGGCAAAAGAACAACTGAAAGGCCATATTGCTCTTTCACTCGATAGTAATGTCGGACTAATGCAGGGATTAGGTAAAAGTTTACTACAGTTTAACCAGATTGACACAATCCAGGAAATGTATGAAAGCATCGATAAATTGAGTATCGATGAACTACATCATATTTCGGGGATGTATTTTAAAGAAGAATCTATTTCAGAGTTGATCTTTGAAGTGAAATAATGCCGAACCCATTGTGCTCAGGTGCAAAGCGCTTTCTAACGGCCCGACAGCCCCAGGATATTTAGGAAACAGTGATTAAGCCTTCTTTTTCATTTCCAATGCCGTACCAAAGTAGTGGTTAGTTATTAGTGACTCGCTTTTAGCGGTTATTTGGTTACGTTTTTACTGGGAAGTAATTTACTACATTTGCCCTCGTATTTAAACAAACTTCACAATGAAAAACACAGCGCTTACGCATGTCCATGAAAGTCTTGGAGCAAAGATGGTTCCTTTTGCGGGTTATAACATGCCTGTACAATATGAAGGTGTAAATGTTGAACACGAAGTCGTGCGTAACGGCGTAGGCGTGTTTGATGTATCGCACATGGGTGAGTTTTTGCTGACCGGTCCGAATGCGCTGGCGCTGATCCAAAAAGTAACATCGAATGATGCTTCGACCCTGACAATCGGGAGAGCGCAATACAGCTGTTTACCAAACGGGAAGGGCGGAATTGTAGACGATTTGATCGTTTACCGCATGAAAGAGGAACAATATTTATTGGTGGTGAATGCTTCCAATATTGATAAAGACTGGAACTGGATTTCTTCCCACAATGATTTGGGTGTGGAAATGCGTAACCTGTCTGATGATTATTCATTGCTTGCCATTCAGGGTCCGAAAGCCGTTGAAGCGATGCAGTCATTGACTTCGGTTGATCTGTCCGCGATTAAATATTACCATTTCGAGGTAGGTCCGTTTGCCGGAATCGAACATGTGATCATTTCAGCAACAGGTTATACCGGATCAGGCGGTTTTGAGATTTATTGCAAAAACAGCGAAGTGGAACAAGTGTGGAACAAGGTATTTGAAGCCGGAGCAGCTTTCGGAATCAAACCTGTAGGTTTGGCTGCACGTGACACGTTGCGTTTGGAAATGGGATTCTGTTTGTACGGAAATGATATCGACGATACAACTTCTCCGCTGGAAGCAGGTTTGGGCTGGATTACCAAATTCACCAAAGACTTTGTGGATTCTGAATACCTGAAAGCCCAAAAAGAAGCCGGTGTAGCACGTAAACTGGTTGCATTTGAAATGATCGACCGTGGAATTCCGCGCCATGATTACCGCATTTTGGACGGCGAAGGAAACGAGATTGGAAAAGTAACTTCAGGAACACAATCGCCAAGTATGAAAATCGCGATTGGTTTGGGTTATGTTACTGTTTCCAATTCAGCGGTTGATACGGAGATATTTATTGAGATCAGAGATAAAGGTGTGAAAGCGAAAGTGGTGAAATTGCCGTTTTATAAAGCATAAATAATGGAATTCGAGAATTTGGATGTTCGGAATATCCCGAACATCCAAATTCGGAAACTTCATTTTTGAAATAAGCAAAAGCCCCGTCAATATTGAATTGGCGGGGCTTTTGCCGTTCTTTAATTGCGGTCTTACACATCAAAAAAAGGAGCATCCCGATTAGAACGCTCCTTTTTACAATAAATATGATTGGAAATTATTTCACCAATTTCATTTCGTTGACAATGTTGGTTGCACCGTATACTTTATCGATCAACCACAACGTATAACGTACATCCAAACTGATGGTACGCTGAATATTCGGCTCGAAGTAAATATCACCGGACATTGCTTCCCAGTTGCCATCAAAAGCAGTACCGATCAATTCACCATTGGCATTGATTACCGGCGAACCTGAGTTACCACCTGTAATATCGTTATTCGATAAGAAATTCACGACCAATTTTCCGGTTGTTTTATCAGCATACTGACCGAAATCTCTTTTCATCCACACTTCTTTCATGCGCGGATCAACGTTGAATTCAGGATTTGACGGATCTTCTTTTTTCATCACACCATCGATGGTTGTGTAGAAATCGTATTTCACAGCATCACGCGGTTCGTAAGCCAATACATTACCATACGTCAAACGCATTGTTGAGTTGGCGTTCGGGTAGAATTTTTTGTTCGGCTGCATTTTACGCACGCCATCAACAAACAAACGATTGGCTCGTTGTAACTTCTCGTTTGCTTCTTTTACCGCAGTTTCGGCCATTGCTTTCCCATACGCATCGTCCAGATCTTTGATCAGAATGAAAAGCGGATCTTGTTTCAAAACAGCTTCGTCATATTGTTGCATGAATGCATTAAAACGCTCTTGTGAAGTAAAAATCGAGTTGGCACGTAAGCGAGCCATGAAAGCAGGAACACCTTCTTCGGTAAGATGCTTAGCTAAACCTACACGTTGTGCAGCAGGAATATCGCGCAAGTACATTTTCAATACTTCTTCTAACGTTTCCATTTCAATGTCCATTGAACGCTCCTTGTAGAATGTTTCAGCTTGTTCAATGGCCATTCCTTTCAATTGTTTCGCACGATCAGCATCACCTTTGGCAGAAGCATCGGCCGACAACTTCAACATGTATGCCAGGGAATTAATATCTACCTGACGAACAAATTCACTTTGGTAAACACGCAAATAAACAATACTATTGGTTGTTTTGAAAGCGTTGTCGATATCAGTCAATACATTATCATATTCAGCTTTCCCCTGCGCGAATTTCAGAAAATCAGTTTCAACAGCACGTTTTTTATCAGCTACACCGTTTGCTTTCAATTGTTTGGTTTGACCGATGAAGTATTTCCAGTAATTAGCAACCTGTGCGTATTTGGAAGAATAGTTCAAACGAACCGCAACATCGTTGTCCATATACTTTTTCATGATTTCCAATTTCTTGGCACGCACATCCACAATTTTAGGTTGTTCCAACGAAACAGCTTGTTCTACACCATAAGAAGTCAGGTAACGGTTTGTTCTGCCCGGAAAGCCCATGATCATTGCATAATCACCTTGTTTTACACCTTTGATGGAAACAGGAAGTGAATGCTTTGGTTTGTAAGGAACATTCTCGGAGCTGAATTTCGCAGGTTTGTTGTCTTTTCCGGAGTAAATACGGAACATGGAGAAATCGGCAGTGTGACGTGGCCATTCCCAGTTATCAGTATCACCACCGAATTTACCGGCAGATTGCGGCGGAGTTCCCACCAAACGAATATCAGTAAATGTTTCTTTTACGAATAAGTAAAATTCGTTTCCTTCGTAAAAATCACGAACAAATGCCTCATAGTTAGTACCGGCAACCGCGTCTTTCACCAAAATATCGGTTACTTCCTTGATTTTTTTGGCACGTTCAGCGGCAGTCATCGAATTGTTCAATTCTTTCAAAACAGTCGATGAAACATCTTCCATTCGGATCATGAAAGTAGCAGTAAGTCCCGGAACCGGAATTTCCTCTGCGTTGTTTTTCGCCCAGAAACCGTTGTCAAGGTAATTGTTGTCAGGAGTTGAAGCACCGGCAATGGCATCGTATCCACAGTGGTGATTGGTTAAGATCAAACTTTGACTGGAGATAATTTCACCGGTACAAAATCCACCGAAAGAAATCACGGCATCTTTTAACGATGATTTATTGATGGAATAAATTTCTTCCTGCGACAATTTCAAGCCATGCTTTTTCATGTCTTCGTAGTTTCTTCCGATCAGGAACGGAAGCCACATACCTTCGTCGGCACGTGCGGAATTCCCAAAAGAAAAACCGAAAGCGACAACTGCAATTATTAGTTTTTTCATTACTGTTATTGGTTTATTATTGAAGAGGGCTAAAGATAATAACTTTTCAGAATTGGTACTGTTGTCAGAGTTTATAATTAAACGGATGCTTGATTTTGAATGTTGGATGTTCTTCAATGTTGAATGCTTAATGTTGAATTTTTAATTAGGGGATTCGGTTCTAAATCATCTTTTTTCATATCTTAAATGAAATGAAGGAAAATATAATTGAGAAGAAGTCCTTTGACTTCGCATTACAATCAATGGAATTATACAAGCTACTCCTGGCTAAAAATGAATTCGTTTTATCAAAACAATTCTTCCGGAGTTCGACGAGTATTGGCGCGAATGTTCAGGAAGCCGGTGCAGCTTACAGCAGAAGAGATTTTGCAGCGAAAATGAGTATCTCTTCAAAAGAAGCAAGGGAAACTTTATATTGGATTAAACTAATTGAGGCCAGTGACTTCGTAGAATATGACTTTCAGCCATTAAAAAATGAATCTGAACAACTCGTCCGCATTTTAACTTCAATTGTAAAAACTACTCAAGACAAACTTTGAGATGTGGTGAAATCTGGCTTTGATGAAAACTCCAATTCAACATTAAGCATTCAACATTATTCAACGATTATTTCATCCAAAAACAACCAAGTCGAACCACCTGCTCCCAAATGCCATGCCGGACAAGCACCATAGTTTTCAACACGAATGCGGATATATTTTGCAGTTACCTGCGGGAAATCGATTTCAAAACGGTGAGAAGCCGATCCTTCCAGGCGGTCACTGACTTTAGTATTCTGAATTGTTCCTGCTTTTTTGTAGTTGATTCCGTCTGTAGAAACTTCTATGGTTAATGATTTCGGGTGAAAAATCCACGACTTGGTATCCTGTAAACAAGAAACGATCACTTTCGAAACTTCCTGCTGCTCGTCCATCGTAATCAACGCTTCAATGTCTTTGCCTTGAAAGCCCTGCCACTCGGTTCCGCGGTAGTCATCGCCGCCAAATTGTCCATCGACGAGCGTTTGATCTCCCGATCCGGAGTATTGATTCGCATAAGCCGTTTGTACGTTGATCGTTTTGTTTTTCTGGTATTTCGAAAAGATAGTAGTGACTACAGGGCCGTAAACCACTTTTTTTCCTTCCATCCTGTAAATGCGTGCTTTGAGCTCAGTAGTTTCGTAAAAGCGTCTGTTTTTCTCAGCGACCGCACTTTTTTCATTTGGTTCCGTTCCATTAGTCGTATAAACAATAGTCCCGGTTTCTGACGGAAGCTTGTCAATACTTACAGTTATGGAATCAGAAAATGTGGTGCTTTTGGCAATAAAATAAGGCACTGGAATGAATTCGGGGTTTGTTTTTTCTTCCAAATCAAGTTTGTAGAGCATCAACGCAATTTGCGGTTTTTCTCCCATTGTCACCTGTAAATAACCGCCTTTTGTGATCATTTCCTGGGTGATGTACAGCTTTCTATAATCTTCGCCGTTCCACTTAATGGACTGGATGTACTTGTTTTCGGGTGAATTATTGATAGCTTCCAACGTAAACGGGACATTACCAGCCGTTACCGAAACACGGTCCATCAAAGGCCTTCCCAAAGCATACGTTGCAGAACCCGGACTCACCGGATAAAAGCCCATTGCACTTAAAACATACCAGGCCGACATTTGTCCGCAATCTTCATTTCCCGATAAGCCATCAGGTGCATTATGGTATTGTTCACGCAGAATCCGGTCAACAGTTTGCTGTGTTTTGTGGGGCGCACCACAATAATTGTAGAGATATGACATGTGGTGAGACGGTTCATTTCCATGTGCATACTGGCCAATCAAACCTGTAATATCAGATTGTTCTCTGCCCGACATAACTGATGACGACAAGAAAAGCGAATCAAGGAAACGTTCCATGCGTCTGCCGCCACCTTTCATTTCAACCATTGAAGCTATGTGATGCGGAGCGGCCATTGAATATTGCCAGGCATTTGCTTCTGTAAAGTGTTGATTCACTTCATTCGGTTTGAAATTTGGCAACCACATTCCTCCTTTTCTCGGTTGAAAAAAACCGGATTCGGGATGATATAAATTCATCCAGTTAGCAGAACGAAGCTGATATTCTTTGGCAATGGCTTCATTACCCAATTGTTTTGCGTATTGGGAAATACACCAGTCATCATAGGTATATTCAAGCGTTCTGGAAACAGATTCGGCCTCGTCACTAGCTGAAATAAACCCCTGGATTCCATACTGTTTTTTACCGAAATGATCGTATTTGGAAGTCGCGACCATCGCATCAAGTAATTCATTTTGGTGAAGAATCTTGATTCCTTTTGCGTGCGCATCGGCGATAACGGAAACGGCGTGATAACCGATCATGCAATTGGTTTCGTTATTCGAAAGTGTCCAAACAGGCAGTAATCCCGTATTGACATATTGCTGGTAATAAGACTCGATAAACTGCGAAGCTTTCTCGGGTTGTAAAAGTGTATACAGCGGATTAGCGGCACGATACGTATCCCAAATAGAGAAAACGGAGTATAAATTCCCTGAAGTCGATTGTTGAATTTGATTGTTAAAATCGCGGTAACGGCCATCAATATCTGTCCAGACACTTGGGTGAACATAAGCATGATAAAGCGCGGTGTACAAATTAAACTTCACTTCCTCATCGCTTGTATAAGCTTGAATATCAGAAAGTGCAGTTCGCCATTTTGTTTGGGCGGAACGCATATATGTATCAAAATCCCAATTCGGAACTTCCCCTTTCAAGTTGGCTGTTGCTCCCTGAACATCAGTTCCTGAAATTCCTACACGGAGCATTACTTTTTTGGTCGATGCGGGGAATTCCAACACCATCACACACGTTCCGTTTTTGGTTGCGGTCCATTTTGCTTTTGAAAAAGGAATACTTGTTTCCAGGTCGAAATAAAAATGTTGTCGCGTTGCCCATCCTTCTGAAATTCGTTTGCCGGTAACACGATTATTACCTTCGGCTTTTGCTTCCGTTTCGATTACTTTATCGCGGTATCCTAAATCGATCAGGATGTATTTTTTACCTTTTTCGGTCAGGAATGTGTATTCATGGAGTCCACAACGTTCGGTAGTTGTCAATCGCACGTCCACATTCGGGTTAGACAATTTCACAGAATAAAATCCAGGTTTCGCTGCTTCGTTTTTATGTGAAAAAGCTGCACCATAACCTTTTTCTTTTTTATACGCCGGTTCCAACTTTAGCTTTCCTACTTGTGGAACGATCAATAAATCGGCATAATCGGGAACTCCGGTTCCGCTCAAATGCGTGTGGCTGAAACCATAAATAATGGAATCGCTGTAATGGTAACCGGAGCAGCCATCCCAACCTTCGGGGCGCGTATCAGGACCTAATTGTACCATTCCGAACGGAGAAACAGGACCGGGGAATGTATGTCCATGTCCGCCGGTTCCGATAAACGGATTTACGTATGCCAACGGATCAACGTATGGAGCCCGTTTATTACGTCCCATTAAATCTTCCGCTTTCTGATCAGCAATTTTTAACTGCTCAATTTGTCCCTTTACTGTAAAAACAGTGCCGAGAGTAATGATTAAGACAAGGAATTGTTTCATGTTAGCGTTTTTTAATCGACTTCCAGAACAGGGAAGCTGCGGTGCCCAAAACAGCGGCATTTTTATCGTGTAAAGCTGAAATCCTGATTTCGATTGTATCCTGGAAAATTTTCAGTGCATTTTTTTCGAGGTAATATTTCACCCGTTGGGCAAATTTTTCACCGCTTTGTGCCAATCCTCCAAACAGAACATAAGCTTTCGGATTTGAAAAAGCCGCGAAATCGGCCAGTGCAGAACCTAATATTTCAGCTGTATATTCAATTATTTCATTTGCGAACAAATCTCCTTTTTCCGCAGCCACAAACACTTCTTTGGCTGTAGACCCTTCCTGAATGGTGGATATAGTTTTATTCGGGGAATCCAATTCGGTAATACTTCTTACTACACCGGTACTTGAAGCATAGGTTTCCAGGCAGCCATGTCGTCCACATCCACACAAGCGGCCATCGTGTCTTACGCGTATATGCCCGTATTCACCTGCAAAACCCTGATGCCCGAGTACTAATGAGCCATTAATAAAAATCCCGCTTCCTAAACCTGTTCCTAAAGTGATTGTCACAAAATCGGATAAATCCTTTGCACATCCGAATAAATGTTCGCCTACAGCTGCAGCGTTTGCATCATTGGCCAACACCGCAGGACGGTTAAATTTCTGTTCGAATAGTTCAGCGATGGCAATAATTCCTTTCCATTTAAGGTTCGGCGCAAATTCGATATTTCCGGTGAACACATTTCCATTTGGGGCACCGATTCCTATTCCGAGAATTGTTTCGAACCACTGGGTTTGGGAAACGCGTTTGTATATTTCGGCGACTAATTGTTCCGGAAAATCAAATTGTTTGGTTGACACAGATTCTTCAAAGAGTACATTTCCTTGTTTATCAACGATCCCGAAAGCTGTATTAGTGCCGCCAATATCAACACCCAATGCTACATGTTCAATCATGGGTACAAAAGTTGGAATAATTTTCGAAACTCGATTTAGTAAACACTTAGATAATCAGTTCTCACCGTTAAAATTCCAATCCCGGTAAAAGTCTTCGACAAAATTTTCCATTAATTGATGGCGTCTTTCACCCATTTCCTTTGCTGTTTTTGTGTGGAGCCTGTCTTTTAAAAGAAGTAGTTTTTCGTGAAAATGGTTCATCGTGTGACTTTTATCAGAGCTGTAAGCTTCAAAAGTAGCATGTTGCGTCGGAAGTTCATTCGGAGAAAAGAAAGGCCTGTTTCGGCTTCCTCCAAAGTGGAAAGCCCTTGCTATTCCTATCGCTCCCATGGCATCTAACCGATCAGCATCCCGAACAATTTGCATCTCGAGACTTGTTGCTTTGTCTGGCACTCCGGCTCCTTTAAAAGAAACACCATCCACGATTTCGGCGACTTTTGCAGCAAACGCAGGCTCGTGCCCCAAATCGTTTAGAATCTCTCGCGTTACTCTTCCGCCATCGTTTAAGATTCCACCATTCAACTTATGGTCGGAAATATCGTGAAGAAGGCTTGCACAGGAAACCAACATCAGATCGCCACCTTCTTTTGATTGCAGGAATACGGCTAGTTGATAAACCCGTTCGATGTGATACCAGTCGTGATCTGCACCATGACTCGTGAAACGCTCTTTAACAAGCTCTTTGAGAGAATCGAGTTGAGTTAATTGAGATTCGGAAAGTGATTGTTGTTTCATTGATAATGCAAAAGTGTAAAGCTACTTAATTTGGGTCTTAAAATAACCGTTTCGTAACCGCGTGTCCGTTTCAGACACCGTTAAAACACTTATTGTTGAAACCGTTTATTAATTCTACGCTTCAATTTGCAGATTAAAATGAAATAGCTATCTTTGCACCCCTGTCTGGCATTCAGTCAGGTTATTATTCATTATTAAACGGGGGTTTCGCACCTCCACTAATAAACAATTATGGCAACACGTATTAGATTGCAACGTCACGGTAAAAAAGGAAAACCAGTTTTCCATTTAGTAGTGGCAGATTCTCGCGCAAAACGCGATGGAAAATTTATTGAGAAATTGGGTGTGTACGACCCGAACACTAATCCTGCAACAATCGAAATCAATTTCGATAGCACGTTAGGATGGGTTCAAACCGGTGCAGAAATGTCTGACACTGCTCGTGCAATTCTTTCTTACAAAGGTATTTTGTTCAAAAATCACTTGTTGAAGGGAATTGCGAAAGGTGCTCTTACAGCAGAACAGGTAGAAGCAAAGTTTGCTGCCTGGGAAGCTGAAAAAGCTGGTAAAATTCAGGGTAAAGTTGAAGGACTTGGTAAAAACGCTGAAGCTGATAAAGTTGCTCGTTTGAAAGCAGAAACTGAAGCGAATGCTGCCAAAGCAAAAGCTATTGAAGCTAAAAACACTCCTGAAGTAGAAGAAGTTGCTGAAGAAGCAGCTCCTGAAGCAGAAGACACAACTGAAGCTCCTGTTGCTGAGGTAAATGAAGTGGAAGAAACTGTTGCGGAAGAAGCTCCGGTTGCTGAGGTAGTTGAAGAAGCTCCTGTTGCAGCTGAGGAAGTTCCTGCGGTTGAAGAAACTCCTGCTGTAGCTGAGGAAGCTCCGGCGGCTGAAGAAACACCTGCAGCTGAAGAGCCAACGGCTGAAGGAGAAGCTAAGGCTTAATTTATTTTAAAAGTATGCAGCAATCTGATTGCTTCCAACTTGGTTATATTGCGAAACTTCACGGATTTAAAGGTGAAGTTTCGCTTTTTTTGGATGTTACCAATCCAGCCGATTACGCTTCTCTAGACGCTTTTTTCATTGAATTGAATGGCCATCTGACTCCTTTTTTCGTTCAATCTTTCCAACTTAAAAACAAAGGTTTTGCTGCGGTAAAGCTTGAGGGTGTCGATTCTGAAAATGATGCAAAAGTACTTTTGCGAAAAAGTTGTTACCTCCCGTTATCGCTTCTACCAGAATTAGACGATAAGCATTTTTATGATCACGAGGTTATTGATTTTACTGTTGTTGATACTGTAGCCGGAGAAGTTGGTAAATTAGTTCAGGTAATTGATCTTTCTGTAAATCCTTTATTGCAAGTAATGAACGGCGAAAAGGAAATTCTCATTCCATTTGTAGATGGCCTTATTCAACGGGTTGACCGAGCAGAGAAAACACTTTATATCAAAGCCCCGGAAGGCTTAATTGAGATGTATCTTTCATAAATGAGTTCGTTTCAGTTCAAAGAGTTCGCTATACGACAATCGAATTCTGCCATGAAAGTAGGGACTGACGCGATGGTTCTGGGTTCAATTTGCACATTCCCCAAGTCACCAAAAAATCTGTTGGACATTGGAACCGGAACCGGGGTACTTTCATTAATGCTAGCTCAACGATTTAAACCAAATACCATCACTGCCGTAGAAATCGATCAATCAGCCTCGAATGATGCGTTGTATAATTTTAGCCAATCACCCTTTTCCTCTAAATTAACTCTTGTAAATGAGGATATCCGATTCTTGAATACCACAGAGTCTTTTGAAGCGATAATCAGTAATCCTCCATTCTTTGAAAATAGTTCCAAAAGTGATTCCGGACAGCGAAATTTAGCCCGGCACACCGACTATCTCTCCTATTTAGCCCTTCTTCAAATAGCTGCTTCTTTATTAACTTCCGATGGACTTCTTTGGATCATTGTTCCTTTCGAATCGTTTAGTTTACTGTGTAATTTAGGAAAAAAGAATGGCTTATTTGTTTTTCATAGCGTGACTATTAATGGAAAACCGGATAAACCAATCAGGATGGTTATTGCGTTCTCAAAAACAGCGTCTGCATCAACTACTGCTGAATTAACGATCAGAGACAATTCAGGAAATTATACCGAGTCCTACATTGATTTAACCAGATCATTCCATGCCGTTGATTTGTCAAAATCAAGGTAGAAGCGGAGAATACCAGCGATTGAACTTTAAAGTCAACTAATCGACTTTAGAATATTCGAAATCTCTTCCTGAATATCTTTTCCTTTATTGTCGTTATACCACTTTTGCAAACTAACCTTAAATGTTTCAAGATCTGCTTTTTCATCTAAAAGTTTACGATAAAGCACCTGGCATTCAGCTGGCCTTGGCCCCCAAGTAGCCAAATCGTTTCCTGTTTGATTGCGAATGATCAATTTAGGAATTGCTTTTCCACCATTGGTTAAATAATCATTAATTTGAAATGGTTCCTGGTCACGAAGTTCATAATCAACCGTAATCAAAGGGTTCAAATCCGCAATCATCTGTAAGAATGGTACAATGTGCGAAGCATCTCCACACCATGGCTCTGTAATAATCAACCAGTGCTGCGGTATTATAATTCCGGCTATTGTTTGCCTGATTTCCGGCATTAGTTCACCATGCTTTAACCAACGATTCATTCTCGACCAATTTAATTTGGCGTAATTGAGATAATCGGGATTATCATAAGGATAGAAAGGTGTTTCCTGAACCAGTATATCTTCGAAATAAGCTAAATAAGCTTGAAAAGTCATTTTTCTTCTGTATTATTTCAAGATCGAAAGTACACATAAGTTCTTTTCCGTACTTAGCCACTCTTGACTTTCATTCAATTGGAACGGTTTCAACGATTTCTCTTCTCCATCTTTTTATGTATTTTCTTGATTTTTACCGATAAAAATGTGAAGCTGACAAAATAAACAGGGGGTGTTCATAAAAAATTACATGAAATTTTGATTTACCCCCTCTAAAAAAGATACCTTTGCATCAAATTTTTGATTTCATGGCAACAAAACGACTGCAAGCGTATCAGGATGTACTCAATCGTACACCAAAACCCATCGAATATGATGGAAAAGTATCGGATCTTTTCGGTAAAAATGTATTTCACACAGAAATCATGCGTGAATACCTTCCGTCGGATGCGTATAAATCGATGGTTGAATCCATTCAGAACGGTACGCGATTAGATCGTAAAATGGCTGATCAGGTGGCTTCGGCTATGAAAGATTGGGCGTTGACAAAAGGCGCCACACATTATACACACTGGTTTCAGCCGCTTACAGGTACAACTGCCGAAAAACACGATGCGTTCTTCAAACCGGTTGGCCCGGGTAGAGCAATCGAGCGTTTTGATGGTGATTTGCTGGTACAGCAGGAACCGGACGCGTCTTCATTCCCGAACGGTGGAATCAGAAATACCTTCGAAGCTCGTGGTTACACTGCTTGGGATCCATCTTCTCCGGCATTTGTGATCGGTAAAACATTGTGTATTCCAACGATCTTCATTTCCTATACAGGCGAATCGCTGGATTACAAAATGCCGTTGTTGAAAGCATTGCACGCGGTTGATCAAGCTGCAGTTGAGGTTTGCCAGTATTTCGATAAAAACGTCGATAAAGTAAATGCAACATTGGGTTGGGAACAGGAATATTTTCTGGTTGATCAATCGTTGTTTAACTGCCGTCCGGATTTGATGATGACCGGTCGCGCATTGTTTGGTCACGCTCCGGCAAAAGGCCAGCAATTGGACGATCATTATTTTGGTTCTATTCCGGAACGCGTTACGGCCTTCATGCGTGAGTTTGAAACGGAAGCCATTTTGTTGGGAATCCCGGTAACTACACGCCACAATGAGGTAGCTCCAAACCAATTTGAATGCGCCCCGATTTTCGAAGAATGTAATCTTGCAAACGACCACAATCTCTTGTTGATGGACATTCTTGAAAAAGTAGCACGTAAGCACGATTTCCGTGTGTTACTGCACGAAAAGCCGTTTGCAGGAGTAAATGGTTCAGGAAAACACAACAACTGGTCGTTGAGTACCAATACCGGCGTAAACTTGTTAGCTCCGGGTAAAAATCCGAAAACCAATCTTCAGTTTCTCACATTCTTTGTAAATACGATCAAAGCGATTCACGACAATGCCGATTTGTTACGTGCTTGTATCGCATCCGCTGGAAATGACCACCGTTTGGGCGCCAATGAAGCTCCGCCGGCTATTATTTCAACTTTCATCGGAACACAGTTGTCTTCTGCCTTGGATGAGTTGGAAAAAAGCGTGAAAGCTGGTAAAATGACACCGGAAGACAAAACCGAGTTGAAACTGAATATCGGTAAAATTCCGCAAATTATGTTGGACAATACCGACCGTAACCGTACATCACCATTTGCATTTACCGGAAATAAATTCGAATTCCGTGCCGTAGGTTCTTCTGCCAACTGCGCGCACGCTATGATCGTATTGAATACCATTATGGCGAAGCAATTGCAGGATTTCAAAAAGAGCGTTGATGCCCGCATCGATAAAGGTGAGGCGAAAGATGAAGCTATTTTGAAAGAATTGCAGCAGCTGATCAAAGATTCCAAGAAAATTCGTTTCGAAGGAAACGGTTACGGCGACGAATGGGTGAAAGAAGCTGCGAAACGCGGTTTGTCGAACCTGAAAGATACGCCTCGTGCGTTGAAAATCTGGAGCGATAAAAAAGTAGCCAAATTGTTCAACGATATGAACGTGTTGACTCCGCGTGAGCTGGAAGCACGACAGGAAATTGAGTTTGAAAGCTATATTTTGAAAATGCAGATCGAAGCCCGTTTGATGGGAGATTTGGTGCAAACGCATATTATACCTGCTGTAGTTGAATACCAAAACCGGTTGATTCTAAATATCCAGGGAATGATTTCCATTATGGGCGAGAAAGCAGGAAAAGCTGCCGCTCAAAGTCAGATGCAGTTGGTTGAGAAGATTTCAAATCACCTCAATAAGATGAAATCGACCTGTGATATCATGTTGCAGGCACGCAAGGAAGCCAATAAAATTGAGCATGCCGAAGAAAAAGCGTTGGCTTACTGCGATAAAGTAAAGGTGTATTTCGACGAGATTCGCTACAATGCTGACAAGCTTGAATTGTTGGTTGACGACGAATTGTGGCCGTTGCCGAAATTCCGCGAAATGTTGTTTACGCGATAAGCGATTCTGAATAAAAAATAAGTGTAGCCCTTTTCGTCCGCCTCAGGCAGATGGAGAGGGTTTTTTCGTTACAAATGAGTCTGCTGCCCTTTATTTACGGACTTTGTTTTGGAAGTGTATCAGCCTCAGACTGACTAAAAGTTGCCAATTTGAAATGCTTAAAAGACTGAAATTTTAGAATTCTCTCGGGAAAATTTCCGTACAAAATTTCCAAATTGGTCAATTTCCAAATTTGCCATATGGTAAATTTGGAAATTTGACATTTTGCACACCATAAATTGCCCAAATCAATTTTATCATGAACCTTTTTTACTATCGGCTGTAATATCTATCAAATCAAGCAACATGATCAAAATAGGCATCTTACTATTTCTCCTTTCTCCAATTGCCATTTCGGCACAAACCGCCCTGATCTCTCACAAAAGCCATAGCGGGAACAAGAGGAGTTTTAGTGCGTCTTTTTCACGTAATTTCGGAGAAGCAAGGCCGGAAAACCTTGGCACTTTCGGAATTCCTCCTATGCGGATGGTTGCGGTTACCAAGCTCAGTGACTCTACCGTTTTGATGAAAAATGCGCGTTGGGAGGGAAGTGAATTTTCAGAGGATACATTTTATCATCACCCGATTCTCAACGATCCGAATATGACGGTTGATAGCCTGAAAATGATGTTCGGTGAAGAAGTAGAGTTTATCAACTTCGAGCCGAAGAAAATAGAAGACGAGCAAAATAATGCACTATCGATTTCTCCGGAGGAGTACAAAGCACCGCCCGGACAAGAACATCTTCCAGGTTTAGGGATTCCGGAAAAGGAAAAACAGAAGAAAAGACACAAACGTCGCAAGAGTGAAGTTGGCTTGATTTTGCTGATCGGAGGCGGAACATTTCTTGGCTTCGCCTGGTTGAGTAAACGAAGCAACAAACGACAAAAGCGGGTGGCGGTTTATGCGTAATTACGTTCGGTGGAGTTTATTGGCTACTCTTTGCTGGTGGTTGATTTTAGTTCCAAAGCACTACTATTTATTTTCGATCATTACGCAACCGGTTCAGAAACTGGTCTTTGGATTCAACGATACGCTTTTCGGGGAATTACCCTACCGGGAAGACAGTTCGGGTATGTATTTATTGATCCTGATAGCACCGGTATTGGGATTTTTGTTTGGTTTAATCGCTTTTCTCCCTGTAGTAAAACGACTCACTTTTCGTACTGATAGAACCGCTCTCGTTGTGATGCGTTATTACCTGGTGCTCGAATTGTGGGAATATGGCTGGATCAAGCTCACCAAAATGCAGTTTTACCTTCCGGAACCGAATACCGTTTATACTCAGCTGGGCGCTTTATCAAAAGATATTGCTTACTGGTCGGTGATGGGTAGCAGCCCGTCGTATGTCATTTTTATGGGAGTAATGGAATTGATTGCCGGTTCGCTGATCGTGATCAAACGCACGCGATTTATAGGTTTATTGCTCGCTTTGGGGATTTTTATCAATGTAGTAATGGTGAACTTTTCCTTCGATATTTCGGTGAAATTATTCAGTATTTCACTCCTGTTTTTTACTGTTGTATTATTGCTGCAGTTTCCGGATCAATGGCGAATGTTATTGCAGCTTCCGGTAAAATCAAAACCGCTTCGGCTAACCCAGGAACGGCCATATTATAGATGGGGGAGAGCGCTGGTTTTATCTCTTTTTGTGGTCGAATCGGTTTATCCGTCGATTATCACCGGAAGCATGAACGATGATGATTTGCCCCGGCCTGATTATCATGGAGCATACAGTGTGGCAGAACATTCCAACCTGACTCGGGTATACGTTCACCGCCAGGATTATGTGATTTTTGAAAACAAACAGCACGACCATTTGAGCTTGAAAATCGTTTCGAAAACAACGGGTGAATTAAACCTGATCGATGAAGAGACCAAAGCGCAAAGTAAATTGTCGATCCGAAAAACGAGTCACGGATTTTGGGCACTCTGGCAGGGCGATTCCCACAACGATACCTTGTTCCTGCGGCCTCTTCCATACCGTGAATTACCGCTTGTTGAAAGTTCATTTCATTGGTTTTCAGATGAATATCATTGAGTTTTTTAAGTTTTGTGAGTTCCTGGGTTTTGTTTAACTCAAAAACTTACCAACTATTAAACTCACCAACTGTCAAACTCAAAAAAAATCAAAAACTACAGTTTTAAATTAATCACGAAGAAAAGGATCGCGCTGTTATTTAATAGCTATATTTGCTCTGTTTATAATCGATCTTAATAAGGATGAGGTTAGTACTGGCAGATAGCAACGAAATTGTACGAATCGGTTTACGGACTGTTCTTTCCTCCGAACGTGCCATAGAAATAATCGGTGAAGCCAGGTCAAGCGCCGAATTGCTCGGAATAGTTAAAAATTTTCCTACTGATCTTGTGATGATTGATTATACCTCGTCTCAATTTTCGATTGATGTCATTCCCCAGTTATTGCAAAAATTCCCTTCCCTGAAAATCGTAGCCATAACGCCTGAACAATCTGCTCAAACATTGGTGAATGCCTTGCGAAGCGGAGTTAAAAGCTACGTAAAAAAGGATTGCGACAGCATGGAGATCATCAACGCAGTGAAAGAAACAGGTAGAGGAAACAAATTCTTTTGCGGCCAGATTCTCGAAACAATTCGTGATGCTTCCATCGATGTAAACGATATTGATTTCGATTCCTTTACGTGTGAACCGATTTCCTTGTCCGAACGTGAGCTGGAAATCATTACCCTCATTGCTGAAGGATTGACCAATAATCAAATCGCTGAAAACCTGTTTCTTAGCTCACATACAATCAACACGCATCGTAAAAATATCATGGCGAAGCTTGGTGTGAAAAACACCGCCGGAATAGTGATGTACGCTGTTAAAACAAACCTGGTTTCACCGAATAAATTTTTATTTGCTGCTGATACGGCAAACTAATTTTCCGCCTTTGGCGTGATCAAAAATCAAGCATCAAGCATCAAAAGATCAGTTTAACAGCTTCCACCGCTTCCTTCACGTCATGAACCCTAAGAATCGTAACTCCTTTTGTCAGCAGGATAGTGTTTAATACAGTGGTTCCGTTCAAAGCTTCTTCTGCTGTAATGTTCAGCGTTTTATAGATCATCGATTTGCGTGAAACACCAGCAAGGATAGGGCAACCGAGCAGATGAAAATCAGCCATTTGTTTCACGAGTTCCAAACTTTGTATACCCGTTTTGGCGAATCCGAATCCGGGATCAATGATGATATCTTTAACTCCCAACGATCGCAATGTTTGAATTCGTTCAGAGAAATAAGCGATCATTTCAGCAAATAGTTGATCGTAATCGGTTACGGTTTGCATCGTTTGCGGAGTTCCACGCATGTGCATCAAAATGTATGGACAGCCCAATTTAGCCACTGTTTCAAACATGTTGTCATCCAATTCACCGCCCGAAATATCGTTGATGATATCGGCTCCGTATTCCACAGCTGCTTTTGCGACTTCCGAACGAAATGTATCCACACTCAGCACAATTTCCGGAAATTCCTTGCGCAACGATTCAATAACCGGAATCACACGATTCAATTCCTCAGCCTCGGAAATGTTATCAGCACCCGGCCGGGAAGAATATCCACCGATATCCAGCATACTTGCTCCATCAAAAATCATCTTTTCAGCTACCGATAAGTAATTGTCGGTGAGCGCCAAACGATTGCCCGAATAAAACGAATCAGGAGTAATATTCAGGATTCCCATCACTTGTGGCTGCTGTATAGTGAATAACTTACCACCCAGATTTAACAAGCTGTTTCGCGGAAAATAGTTACTTTCAACCTTTAAAAATTCCATAGATCGGATAATGGGACAAACATCGGAACAATATCAACAAATCGTACAGAACTGTCGCGAAATTTTTAAACAGAAAACCAAAGATTATGGTACTTCCTGGCGAATAGCCCGTGCCAGCTCATTGACCGATCAGATTTTCATTAAAGCCAATCGTATTCGCACGATCCAGGAAACCAATGAAAACAAGGTAGGTGAGAGTATCGAAGGTGAATTCGGAGCGATTGTGAATTACTGCATCATGGCGATTATCCAAGTGCGTGATCACAAACACCTGGGGTTGGAACTCACCGAGCGCGAGGCCGTCGATTTATACGATCAGGTTGCGCAGGAAGCCTACGATCTGATGCAAAAGAAAAACCATGATTACGGCGAAGCCTGGCGCGATATGCGTGTGAGCTCTTTGACCGATATGATTTTAATGAAATTGTTACGCGTAAAACAAATTGAAGACAATGACGGCCAAACAATTGCTTCCGAAGGAATCGATGCCAATTACTTCGATATGCTCAATTACGCTGTATTTGCGTTAATCCATTTAACCAATTAGGAGAGAAAAAATGATCGGATCACGCACCATGGCAGGGCATTCAATGCCACTCAATACGGTACTGGTAATTTTGAATATTGCCGGGCTGGCTGTTACTGCAATGGCATTTCACGAAGCATTTGTATCGATGAAAGTCTTACTGGCTTGCATCGGGATAGGAGTAATGCTATTGACCATCACCGGATTGATCTTACTGAAAGGCCGGTTGATGATGGCTACTGTGGCACGGGTGTTTGTCGGTTCATTGTTCATTGTTTCCGGATTGATCAAAGCCAATGATCCCGTCGGATTTTCGTACAAACTGGAAGAATATTTTCAGGACGGTGCTTTGGCGTATCGTATTAAAGAATTATTTGGCGCTCCCGGTTTCTCCATGGAATCATTCATCGATTCGGCATTGACCATTTCCATTGTCGTTTGTGTGATTGAAATCGTATTGGGTGTATTATTGCTCATTGGCGGAAAAATGAAATGGGTAAGCTGGTTCCTGATGCTAATGATGCTCTTTTTTACGTTTCTGACCTGGCATACTGCTAATTGCGACCCGACGAAGAAATTCACTGATCGCGATACTTACGAGCTTTCCGACGCTAAACAAGCTACACAGGCCCGCATAAAAATCGACGCAAGCAAAACCAATAAAGACATTCGTATCATTTCCAAAAACACTCAGGAAGTCGTAGTCGATGAACTGAGATCGCCCCAATGCGTGGCTGATTGCGGTTGTTTCGGCGATGCGCTCAAAGGCTCGGTGGGCAGATCGCTGACACCACACGAATCTTTATGGAAAGACCTCATATTATTGTACCTCGTTAGTTGGATTTTCGCAGCACAACGGATTATTGAACCCAATTCCATACGCCAAAACTGGACAATCCTTCCGCTTTCACTGGTGATTATCGCTGCTTTCTGTTGGGTTTTTGACTGGTATTTTCCACTCGTTTTTGCTGCGGTAGCGCTCATTTCCGCTTTGTGGATTTACCGTTCCGGCGGACGCCTACTTGGAAACCATATTGGAAGCTCTCTGATTGTTACCTTCTGGTGTTCTTTCTTTGTGTGGTATGTACTGAAATATGATCCGTTAAAGGATTACCGTCCGTATGCTGTTGGATCAAACCTGAATGCGCGCATGAAAAGCGATTCTCCGCTCGATTTACGGCCGTTTTTAGATGCTGAAGATCTGACGAAATATGAACTGGAACTACCCGCGATTGCGAAACAATTGGAAGGATCAACAACTACCGGTTTACGCCTGAAAGAAATTGCCGGAGGCACAACACTTGAAATTCCGCAAATCGAATACAATGTCGAAAGTTATCCGTTGGAGAACTACCAGGTTTTGGATACGATAGAAGTCGCTAATCCCGATTTTATGGAAGTTTCGGCGCTGGAACTGATCCTGAAGGAAAAGAAATTGCTGGTAGTGGTGATCAAGCGATTGGAAGAAATTGATCCGGATGTAATACCGGAACTGCTTCAATTGCAGGCGCAAGCTAAAAAGGCAAAGATTCCGATGATCCTTCTCACCAATGCGTATGCTGAAATGATCAAAAATTTCCGTTCTAAATACGGACTCACAATTCCGACCTTTGTGAACGATGAAACCGAACTGAAAGTTATTTCTCGATCAAGTACATGTTTATTGGTACTGAAAAAAGGAAAAGTAGTGGGCAAATACACCCACAATTCGCTGCCGACATTTGATTGGATAGTAAAAACTCATTTAAGTAAATAACATGCGTAAAAAAATAGTTGCCGGAAACTGGAAAATGAACCTCTCGCTGGTAGAGGCCGTTGAATTGTATCAGGGAATTACCGAATTGACAGTAACTCCGCAAGTAGAAATTGTTGTGTTTCCCCCTGCACTTTATATCGACCGTCTGATGACGCAGTTCCTGCACCAGATCAAAGTAGGAGTACAAAACGCTCACCCGGTTGCAAATGGTGCTTTTACAGGTGAAATATCTATGCAGCAAGCAGCCGATATGGGAATTGATGCGGTATTGATCGGACACTCCGAAAGACGTCAGTATTTCAATGAAACCAACGAATTTTTGCGACAGAAAGTTGATGCTGCTTTGACAAATAAGCTTCGTCCGTTTTTTTGCTGTGGCGAACCGTTGCAGGTGCGTGAATCGAATGATCATTTATCGTTTGTGAAAAATCAATTGCACGAGAGTTTATTCCATTTGCCTGCCGAAGAATTTCAAAAAACCGTGATCGCTTACGAGCCAATCTGGGCCATTGGAACCGGTTTGACTGCTTCAACCGAACAAGCCGAAGAAATGCATGCCGCCATCCGGGACTCAATTTCCGGTGTATATGGCGAAACAATTGCTGAAAATTATAGCATTTTATACGGCGGAAGTTGTAACCCTTCCAATGCAAGTGCGTTATTCGCGTGTCCTAACGTAGATGGAGGGTTAATTGGTGGAGCAGCGTTAAAGCTATCCGATTTCGAAATACTGGTAGCTGAAAAAACATGGATTACATCGAAGTAACGATTGATCTGCAACCGCGCGATCCGTGGGCAGAAGTACTAATCGCCGAACTGGCTGAACTTGGCTTTGAAAGTTTTGTTGAAACCACAACAGGTATTCAGGCATTCGCGCCCGTTACGATTGGCTCGGTCGATGAATTGCTGGCAACAACTTCACTGCAACTGAACAGCGAAGTGGCATTTACCAAAACGGAAACGATTATTCCGCATCAAAACTGGAATGCGCAATGGGAAGCCGATTTTGACCCCGTTGAAGTAGATGACCGATTGGTAATTCTGGCTCCTTTTCACGACGCGAGCGTTTATGCAGGCCGCCAGCAGATTATTATTCAGCCGCAAATGTCGTTTGGTACCGGACATCATCAAACAACTTACCTAATGAGCCAGTATTTGCTGGATATGGAAACTGTTCCGGCAAAAGTGCTCGATATGGGAACCGGAACGGGAGTTTTAGCCATTTTGGCTGAAAAACTGGGCGCAACGGATATTCTGGCCATCGACATTGAACCATGGTCGGTTGAAAATACGATAGAAAATGCAGAGCGAAATGCGTGTAAACACATTCGTACCGCGACAGGTGACAGCGATTTGATAACCGAAACAGATTTTGGTTTGATCCTTGCTAACATCAATAAAAATGTATTGAAAAAACAGCTGCCAATCTATCATGGAGCGCTGGTACAAAAAGGAATGCTGCTGCTAAGCGGTTTTTTTGTGACTGATGCTGCCGAAATGATCGAGCTGGGCGAAGAATTGGGTTTTGAACACCTTGAAACGATTGAAAAAGAAACATGGGCTGCCGTAAAGCTTATAAAAAAATAAAACAATTATGAAGCATTTGATTGTACTTGGGATGGTGTTGCTTTGTGGAGCAACTGCAATTGCACAAAGTTATCCGGAAGACCGTGAAAAGTTCGTAAAAGCACTACAGGCTGCTACCAACGATTACATTTCGGGCGATCAGAAAGATTTCATCAAAAAAGAACTGGCCACATCATTGCTGGAAGGATCAAGTTTTTCGGATAGCTATTTCAAACAAATGGTGGCTACCTGTAATTTGATGGAAAGCAAACGCATGAAAGCATATCCTGAGATTTACAACTATGTATTCTCGGTTTACTCGTTTGTAAAAAACAAGCAACCGGCCTCTAGTTATACGGCCTGGCACAGTTCGGTCGACAAGTTACTTGATGCGAAAAACATCAAGAAATTCGAAAACTTCATCGAGCTTTCTGCCGGATTTTTCTCCGAAAACCGCATTGCCGAGTCAAGTAATTTCAAATGGTACTTCTACGGTTCGTACGTATTTGAATTTACTGACAAACCTTTGATCCGTTTTACAGACGGAACCTTACTTTGTGGCGTTCCCAACCGCGATAAAAATGACAAAAAAGACGCACGTTTCATCGATAGTTTGTTGATTTACAACACAAGTGGGGTGTATGATCCGATCCTGAAAAAATGGGACGGAAACGGCGGTAAAATCGATTGGAAAAAAGTAGGGTTGGATCCTGCCACAACTTTTGCCATGATCGGAAAATACGATGCATCCATGAAATCTTCGGATGTTTCGGTAGATTCCGTAAAACTGACAACACCTTATTTTAATAAACCCATTGGTGGTTCATTGAATGATCGTGCGTTCAAGATCGTGCGTGATATCGACGCTATTTATCCGCAATTTACTTCCTACGAAAAGCGATTGAGCATCAAGAACATTCGTCCGGATATTGATTACGATGGCGGATTTTTGCTGCAAGGGGCCAGTTTCGTTGGAATTGGATCACCGAAAGAACCTGCACGGCTTACGGTAAAACGCGCTGGAAAGGTATTCATGAAAAGTGAAAGCCAGCGATTTACAATCGCCCCTAAGAAAATCAACGCGCAGATTGCGAGCGTGTTGATGTATGTCGGTGAAAAAGATTCGATCTTCCATCCCGGACTCGATTTCGTTTACAACGAAGAGAAAGATATTTTCGAACTCACACGCGGTAAAACAGGAGTAGCCCAGGCGCCGTTTTCCGATTCATACCACATGGTAGATATGTACGTTCCTAAAATTACCTGGGAACGCAAATCATCCGATCTTTCATTAACGTTTGAGCCTTACACCAGCCAGGAACAATTGGTTGCCCGCCTTGAATCGAAGAATTACTACGACGGACGCTTGTATGACCGTTTGCAGGGAATGGAACAGGTTCACCCGTTGGTAGCTATCTCAAAATACTGCTACAAGTATGATGAATACGTGGTTGACGAAGGCAAAATTGCCACCGCAATGGGCAAAACAACTGAACAGGCAAAATCAATTATCCTTGATCTTGCAGGTTACGGTTTCCTGAGCTATGATTCCGAAAGCAAACAAGTGCGTGTGAATCCAAAGCTGGATAATTTCATCCAGGCACGTGCGGGTAAAAAAGACTTTGACAACCTGATCTTCGTTTCCGATTTACGCCCGAAAACATTGGAAGGTTATACGCCTGAACAGATGAAAGAAAGTGCGTATTTGCGTGAAATGGATTCGATCTATAAAAAGCAAAACATCGATCGCCGTGCGGTAAAAGAATTCGGAATATTCAGTTTGTCGACCATGGAAATCAAATTGAAAGCAGTTGACCAGGTGCGTATTTCCGATGCACAGGCAGCATTCGTGTTACCTGATAATGCAAACATTGTGCTCAAGAAAAACCGCGATTTCGAATTCTCGGGCTGGGCCAGTGTCGGTAAACTGGAAACACATACAGTATCCGCTAATTACAACTACGAAGCAAACAAGATTAACCTTTTGAAAACCGACCGTAGTTTGTTTCGTGTGAAACCGCTTTCTGAAGCTGACGGTAATAAATCGATTGCAATGACCAGCGCAATTATCGGGATCACAGGAGAAATTCAGGTTGATGCACCGAATAACCGCTCAGGAAACGATCCGAAGATTACTGATTACCCAAAATTAAAATCGGTGAAACCAACCAAGGTTTACTACAATTCACGAGAGATTTTCCGCGGAGCTTATGATTCCACCAAGTTTTTCTTCACTTGCGAACCATTTGAAATCGACAGTTTGGATAATCTGAAAGAACGCAATTTCAAACTGAAAGGTGAATTGACTTCAGCCGGAATCTTCCCCGTTTTCAAAGAAGAATTGCGCATCATGCCGGATTATTCTTTCGGATTTTCAACCAAGGCTCCGGCCGGCGGACATGATTTCTACGGAACGAAAGCGAAATATGAAAATAAAATTGTGCTTTCCAACAATGGTTTACAAGGAGCCGGAAAAATTGACTTCGTGCAATCGACTTCCATCTCAAAAGCATTTACGTTCCTTCCGGATTCAACGGTTGGTTTCGCCGAATTCTCCAACAAACCAATAGAGGTAGGGGTGCAATTCCCGGATGTTTCATCTCCGGATGCTTACATTACTTACGTTCCTAAAAGAAGTATCTTAAAGGTAGCTTCTACGCCGAAAGACGATTTGGTTTTCTTTGGCGGACAGTCAAAACTAAGAGGAACTGCAATTGTGGAACCAAGCGGTATGACCGGTTTCGGGATTATGAACCTTGAAAAAGCCAATTTAGGTTCTGATAAATTTAAATTCAAACGCTGGGACGTTGATGCCGATACTGCCGTCTTCAACCTCAAAAACACTTTCTCAGAAGCCGATGAAGATCCGCTGGCATTTAAAACCGATAATGTCAACGCACACGTATCGTTTAAACAACGCAAGGGTGAATTTAAATCCAACGACGGTGAATCGACCATTACCTTTCCGGTGAATCAGTATGTCTGTAAAATGGACTTCTTTACCTGGTTGATGGATCAGGATGAAGTTGAAATGGAATCGAGAAAACGCGAAGACATTGCGATCAATACCGATCTTGACCTTGTTGGGCCGAACTTCTTCTCCATTCACCCGAAACAGGATTCCTTGCAGTTTAAAGCGCCGAAAGCAGCATTCAGTCTGAGAGAAAAAACGATTACCTGTACCAAAACGGAATTTATTGATGTCGCCGATGCGCGTATCTATCCGGATAGTATGAAAGTGATTATCCGCAAAAAAGCAAAAATGGACCCGTTGCTGAATTCGCGCATCGTGGCCAACTACGTGACCAAATTCCACACGTTTGTGAATGCGAATACCGAAATCACTGCCCGGCGAGCTTTTACATCTGTGGGTGATTATCCGTATTTCGATGCCGATTCCACCAAAACCCTATTGCATGTAGACGAAATCGGAGTCGACTCGTCTTATCAGACATTCGCGAAAGGAGTGGTGAAAAACGATGCCAACTTCAAACTCAGCAAGCAATTTGATTATTATGGAAAACTGGCAATCAAATCAGCCAATCCGCTGATTTATTTTGACGGAGCAACGCGAATCAATCACGAATGCGAGAAATTCCCAAAAAACTGGATGTCGTTTAACGCGCAGATCGATCCGAAAAATATTCAGATCCCGGTATCTCAAAACATGAAAACACTCGACGGTCAGGCTATTTCTGCCGGAATTGTTTGGAGAGATTCACGAAACACCGATAGTATCCGTTTGTATCCGACCTTCCTGTCGGCACTCGAAGTAGCCAACGACCCGATTGTGATGACTGCCAGTGGATTGTTGCAATACGACTTTGCTGCGAAAGAATTCCAGATCGGATCGAAAGAAAAACTGGTCAACCGTGGTGAACCGGGTAATTTCATTGCTTTACATACCGAAAGTTGTTCGATGAACGGTGACGGAAACATCAACCTTGGAATGGATTTCGGTGATGCGACAGTTGATGTGGTTGGAACGGTGAATTACGACCAGAACTCGGGCCAGACGACCATGAACACGACCATGCGCTTCAACCTTCCGATGGATAAAGGGATCTTTGAATCGGCATCCGAACGTATTGTGGCTGTTGAAGGAACCAAACCGCTTGATTTTAATTCGACTACACTGGAACAAGCGTTATTGGAATGGTCTGACCGTAAAACGGCCGATAAAGTAAAAGAGGAATTTACGCTTTCGAGCGAAAAGAAAATCAAGAAAGTGCCGGATGCATTGGAGAAATCAATCGTTATTACCGGAATTCGTTTGACATCATTTGCTGAACCTGGCAACCAGGAGCGTGGTTTGATCACCAATGTTGACGGTGCTGCGATTGTCAATTTCTACGGAAAACCGGTGATGCGCCAAGTGGTATACAAAGCATTTTTCCAGCAAATTTACTCGCAAAATGCCGACCGTTTTGTGATGCTCATGCAAGTTCCGGGCGCAGCAGATTATGTATTGAACTACGAAATGCAGAAGCGTGATGGAAAAATGAGTATCGTTTCCAATGACACCGAATTGACAACTGCAATCACTGCAATTAAGGAGGATAAGCGTAAAACGAAGAATTTTATATACGAGGTATCGTCAAATCAAGTATTTTTAGCAAAACTATTGGGACTATTTGAATGATTATACCAACGGATTATCTGGCAGCGTTGCCGGCCTATTTTTTAGGATCGATTCCAACCGCAGTTTGGGTGGGCAAGATCAAATACGGATTAGATATTCGGGAACACGGCAGTAAAAATGCAGGTGCGACCAATACTTTTCGTGTATTGGGAAAAAAGGCTGGCAGAGTAGTGCTTTCCATCGATGTATTGAAGGGAATGACAGCTGTTTTGCTGCCATACTTTGTGTTGGGATATGATTTTACAGCTCCGGAACTGACGCACGTACAACTCGTAGCTTCCTTCCTGGCTGTTTTGGGGCATGTGTTTCCCGTTTTTGCCGGATTCAAAGGTGGAAAAGGGGTTGCTACTTCGTTGGGAGCTGTAATTGGTTTACAACCACTGGCAGCGCTTATTTGCCTCGCGGTTTTCCTGTTGGTTTTTATGATTAGTCACTACGTTTCGCTCGGTTCCATCCTCGCGGCACTTGCTTTTGCACTGCTACTATGGTTCGCTTTTCCCATACAAACGTTTGCACTGCCTGTATTCGGTTCCATTCTCTCGGCTATCGTAATTATAGCCCACAGAAAGAACATCGGCAGAATCGTGGAGGGAAATGAAAACAAAATGAACCTTTTCAAGCGTTGATCGTACAGTGAAACGATTTTAATGAATTAAGTGTCAGGACTAAACCTCTTTCGGCTACTCTCGTTTATTGTACTGCTTTTTGCGGCTCAATCAACCGGTTATGCGCAGCAAACAGAGGCCGATGTCAAAATCCAGGCAGACAAATTCTTCGAAGAAGAAAAGTACGTTGAAGCTACTCCGCTTTATTCCAGGTTACTGGCTCTCAATCCACGTTCACACGATTATAATTACCGTTTCGGGACCTGTTTATTGTACAATTCCTACAAAAAACAAGACGCTTTCAAATACCTCAATTATGCCGTAACAGATGCTGCGACCGACGTTCGGGCCTATTATTTCCTGGCAAAGGCCTATCATCTCAATTATCAGTTCAACGAAGCCATTAAAAACTACGAGCTCTACAAACAAAAGGCAGGCGGGAAACCCAAAACCGGATTTGAGGTAGACCGGCAAATTGAAATGTGCCAAAACGGGAAACGTTTGCTCACAACTATTAGTGATCTGGTGGTGTTGCAAAAGACCGAAACCAGCGCCAAAGAGTTTTTCCGCTTGTATAAGTTGCCGGAACACATTGGTGGTGATATCATTGTTGCAGCCGATTTTCAAAGCAAGATCGACAAGAAAAAAGGATATATTCCATTGATTCATTTCCCGGCACAAAGCAATTCGACTATTTATTATGCGTCTTACGGCGACAGTGATACCGGGCAGAAAGACATTTACATGCGCCGAAAATTGCCCGATGGAAGCTGGAGTTTACCGCAGGTAATTTCAGGAGGCGTGAATACGAAATCCGATGAAGATTTTCCGTTCATGCAGGCGGGAAGCAATTACCTTTATTTCAGTTCGAAAGGGCACAATTCAATGGGTGGATACGATATTTTTCGCTCGAAACTTGATGTGGAAAATAATACCTTCGGTCCGCCGGAGAACATGGATTTTGCGATTTCTTCACCAGACAACGATTTGTTTTTTGTAGTCGACTCGCTGGACAATAACGCTTATTTTGCTTCCACCCGTCAAAGTTCCAACGGAAATATTCATGTGTATAAAGTACGTGTGACCCGCGTACCGCTGCAACTTGCCGTTGTGAAAGGTAATTTTCTTTCAAGTATTCACCCGGAAAACAAAAAAATCTCGATTACAGTAACTGATTATGCTTCGGGCGAAAAAATAGGAACGTTTGCTTCCAACGAAAAAGGTTCTTACCTCATTACGTTCCCCAAAGGGGGGAAGTATACCTATGAAATGAAGGTGGAAGGAAGTACGCTTTCGCATAAATATTTGGTTTCAATCCCGTTTACGAAAGAATTTAAACCGCTCAAGCAAAAAATTCTCGAAGAAACACTCGACAATTCCATCGTAGTGCGTGTGGTGGATTTATTCAACGAAGAAGTCGAGGATCCGGCCGGTGTATTAGCTGAAGTGATCAAACAACGATCTGAACTCAACCCGAATGCCGACCAGTTTGATCTGGAACAATTGGATGCAAACCAGGAAAATACGAAGATTCTTGCTGAACTGGGCTTCGAAAATGCAGGTCCGCAGGAAATTGTAACCGTTTTTGAAGAACTTGAGAACAAGCAGGAAGAAAAGGTTAAAACAAACGAGAACCTTGTGAATGGTGCGTTGAACCAGGCCACTGATAAACTGGATGAAGCAGCCAAAAACCAGGAAGAAGCAAAAAATCTGGTAAATCGTGCCAATGCAGCGCCTACAAAAGAGCAGAAATTTGAACTGTTAACACAAGCGCAGGAAAAGATTGAGAGTGCAACGGAGTTGAAAAACGAAGCACGCGAATTGCTTGGATTTGCAGATAGCGTTTCCAAACAAGGAACGGCTGACAAAGATTTACTGGCTTCCATTCAGGCGGTGACTTCCGAAATCAAAAAAGATGTTGAGGCTGACAATATCAACGATCTGAAAGAGGTAATTACGGGCAATATCCGCACCATCAACGATGTGAAAGAAGGTGATTTTTCCAATCCGGTTGATGCGTTGGTTGACGAGAAAATGGACTTGCAAAAAGAGAAGAAAACATGGTCTGACCAGCGTGATACCTACTTGAAAACCGAAAAACAATTGGAGCAGGAAATCAACCAGTTGAAAACCGATTTGACCACTGCCAAGAAAAAAGACATTCCGGCTATCGAAAGCGCCATCAATAGTAAAACCGGGGAATTGGCAATGGTTGTTGAAGTTCGCGAGGGCCTCGAAACTAAAATTGAAAAAGCATCGAAGAAAGAAAAAGTACTTGATGAACGCATCGCTTTCCTGCAGGATGTAACTTCTGTAAACGATGGACGCCCTGTTGCTCCGGCTGAAGTACAAAACAAATTGGCAGCGGTTGATTCAAAAAACAACAATACACTGGCAGCTTACATCGATCAACAGGTAAAAGATTTAAAGAAAGATCCTGCGATTCAGGCGATTGCTGACAACCAGGATTCTGACCCGGTAGTTGAGCAGTTAAACGATGATTACGAAGAAAAAATAAAGGCGGTTAACGAGCGTCCGGGAACCAATCCAAAGGAAAAAGAAGAAGCTTTACTGGCGATTGATCGTGATTTGGATCAGCAGGTGGATGAAGAATTGGTAAAGGTTGAAGAAACATTGGCGACCAATCCGAAGGATGAAAAAGCCATCAAACGTAGAGAAGAACTGAAAGGTTTGCAGGAAAAGTTGGAAGACCAGATTACAGAACGTGAAACCAAAATTGCCGCTTTGCCAGAAAATCCTGTGGCGACCATTACTCCTGAATCGGAATTAGCTGTTTTAGCCCCGAACCATGATTCGCAATTGGAAGCGATCAACGAATCGACCCCGAAAGCAACGCTGGAAAAACAAAACGACCTGGAAGAAACCCTGATTGGTAAAATTGATCAGGCGATTCGCGCAGTTGAACAGCAGCAACAGCAAAATCCGGGTGATCCGAAACTGAAGGAACGCAAAACGGCTTTGACAACGTTAAAAACGGAGGCTGAAGAGCGTATTAAAGACCGTGAGTCAATCATTGCCAGTTTAAGTGGAAATCCAACCGCAATCATTACAGCTGAAACGGAGCTTGCTGCATTGGCCCCGAATCATGATACACAACTGGAAGCGATCAACGAGTCCACCCCCAAAGGAACATTGGAGAAACAAAATGATCTGGATGAAGCGCTCATCGGGAAAATTGACGAGGCTATTCGTACGGTTGAGCAGCAGCAACAACAAAATCCGAACGATCTGAATTTGAAAGAACGTAAAACCGCACTTACTCAATTAAAAACGGATGCGGAAGAACGAATCCAGGATCGTGAAGCAACGATTGCCAACCTGGATAATCCGGCAACTGCTATTTCGCCTGAAACGGAATTGGCAGCACTGGCTCCGAACCATGATACACAACTGGAAGCGATCAATGAATCGACACCGAAAGCAACGCTTGAAAAACAAAATGATCTGGATGAAGCTTTGATCGGGAAAATTGATCAGGCAATTCGCGCGGTTGAGCAGCAGCAGCAACAAAGTCCAAACGATCAGAAGTTACAGGAGCGCAAAGACGCATTAACCGAACTTAAATCCAATACAGAAGTACGCATACGTGATCGCGATACGGAAATCGCCGGGTTGGATGGGAATCCTGTGGCAGCGATTTCACCAGAAACGGAACTGGCTGCACTGGCACCAAATCATGATACAGAATTGGAAGCGATCAATGAATCGACACCGAAAGAAACGCTTGAAGCTCAAAATGCGCTTGACGAGCAATTGCGTGATCGCATCAACAGCGAATTGGAGGATGTTGAAGGACAATTGTTGCGTAATCCTGACAACGAACAGGCCAAATCGCGCGAAACGGCATTGAATACATTGAAGGAACAAGTTGGGAACCGTATTTCCGGCAGAAGAACCAAACTGGCTGAAATTGAAAATAATGCGACTCCGGAACAAAACCCGTTGGAATTGATTGCTATGGTCGTTCGTCCTGCTCATGCCAAAAACGTTGCTGCCATCAAAGCCAAAACAGAAGAAGGAACAGAGCAGGAACTGGCATTGCTAGCGGAAGAACAAGGGTTACTGGATGCAATTGCGGATGCGATTTCACAAAAAGAAGTGGAATTGCAGAAAAATCCTTCCAACACCCAATTATTGAATGACATTGACGAACTGAAAGCAGTTCAGATCATCCAGGAATCGAAAGTAAGCGAAACCGAAGAAGAATTGATCGCGATTGAGAAAGCGAAGATTGAACCGGATGAGTTTATTGCACAGCTGGATCCGAAATACCATGCACCTGATGTTGCCAACCGCGATAAGTATTCGGAAGAAGAAATCGCCAAATTCACGCAGCAGGAAAAGGCATTGCAGGATAAATTGATCAAACGATTGAATACCAATATCAAGAAATTGCAAAAAGGATTTGATCCTAAATTGGCGGCCGAAAACAAAACCATTACCGGTTTGATGGAACGCTCAGTGAATCTTCAGCAAACGCTCAATGATCCGGTAGTGGAAGATCCGGCTGTTGCTGGCCGTATTGCAGAAGAACTGGGTGAAGACAATGAATTTGTCATGAACCAAAAACCGGCATCAATCGATGAAGCTAAACGTATGCTGACCGAATTGCATGAGTACGAAAATAGTTTGACTGAACAAATCGAAGCTCTGAACGGAAACGATCCGGTTGATGAGGAAGCGGTGAAGGCAAAGAACGAGCAGTTAAAATCCGTGCGCAAACGTATTGGGGTAGTGGAAGTAGATTTAGACGAAATGGAATCGTTTACCGAATTGGCCAACAACCCGAATGCTTCCGAAGCGGAAAAGGAATTAACGCAACTTACTGCTGCTGAAAGTGAAATACAGGCCCGTTTAACGCAAGGAAACCTGACTCCGCAGGAACAACGAACAGCTGAAAAAGAATTGACAGCCGTTCAAACGAAAAAAGCGACCCAGGAAACGATTGTGCTACAAGAAAATGTAGCAGAAACGAAGGCAAAACGCCTGGTGGCTACCAGCGAATTGGATCGACAACCTGCTAGTGATCCGTTGGTTACAGCAGTAAAACAACGCTCGGCTGATTTAACGGGGCCAACTTCTGCAAAACCGACCAAACGTGAGTTGGAAGCGCAATTGCAGCAGGAAGAACAAGCTTCGGTACTTGTAGCAACAACCAACGATTATCTTGCTGGTAAAAAGATCTACGATGCCGAAAAACTGGTAACAGCTTCTCCTGAAGAATTGAAAACACAGCGCCGCCGTTTCTCTATTGAAATCGGTCAGCTGGAAGCAGTAATTGCTGCCGGTAAAGACAATCCGAAAAAAGCAGAAGAAGTGAAATCGGCACAAGCGCAATTAACTGCACTGGAAACTGCTGTAGCTTCGATTGATGAAATGCTCGCGAAGTTGGATGAGGAAAAAATAGCTGAGAGTCCTGTGAAACAAGGTTTACAGGCAACGGTTACTTACGAAGATGAAGTGAAAACAGCATCTTCTCCGGGTTATCCGGCATTGTTGCAGCAATACACCGAAACACAGGAAACAAAACGAGAATTGGAAGCTGTAGTGCATGAAAAGGAAAACGTCCGCGGGCAATTGGCCGGCGCATCTCCGGAAGAATCGGCGCCATTGATTGAACAATTACGTGATCTTTCGGCGAAAGAAATGGTACTTCGTGCGGAATTGGACCAACAGGAACAGGGGTTGGAAACTGCTGTGAACGCAACCGAAAATCCGGAACAGGTACGCAACTTGCTGGCGCGTGAAGTGGTTCCTGTGAAACAAGCGCCGGCTGCAGCTTCAGTGATTGCCGCTACCTTGGGCGATGGTTTTGAATTGATTGCTACACCGGCAGCCGTGCGTACAGAAAAAGTACTTCCTGTCGGTACAAAAGCACCATCAGGATTGGTTTACCGCGTTCAGGTAGGGGCTTTTGCCAAACCGATTCCGGAAGATTTATTTAAAGAATTTACGCCGGTAACGGGTGAAAAACTGAATAACGGTATTACACGTTACCTGGCAGGATATTTTGGCAATCGAAACAAAGTGGCTGATGCGCAACGCGAGATCCGTGCGCTGGGTTATTCCGACGCATTCGTGGTGGCTTACTGCGACGGTGAACGTATTACGCTGGCAGAAGCTCGCCGTTTAGAAGATTTGGGCTTGTGTATTCCGAAAAACCAGGACTCGCTTCTGATGGAAATTGCAGAAAACACACTAGCACAACTTCCTGCCGATTCCCAGGCGCGTTTGGCACCGGTGATCAAGCCTTCCGATTATAACAAAGCTCCGGGTGCAGTGGCTGCAGAAGCTGCCGAAGAACACAAAGGATTGTATTTTACCGTTCAGGTTGGGGTTTACAACCGTCCGGTTCCGGCATCACAGGTCAAAAACATCGATCCGCTGGTGACCAAACGTCTGGAAAACGGACAAATTCGTTATTCGTCTGGGATGTTCCACAGTGTTGATGAAGCACGTCCGAAGCGGGCAGAGGCGGTTCAGCGTGGAATTGCAGATGCTTTCATTACAGCTTATTACCTGGGAGAACGAATTACTATTGAAGAAGCAAAACGCATTCTGGCAGAACAGGGCAATGCGGTATTGGAACCGAAAACAACGATTATTCCGGCCAACGCAATGGATGTGGCTGCGGCATACAGCGCTTCTCAGCCACCGGTAAAAACAACGGAGGAACCGAAAGTGCAATTTGTTTCCAAAGAGCAGTACGATGCTTATCCGCGCGCTGAGATAAGCCGTTTGAACAACTATGGCAGTTTTTACTTCGATCCTGCTGACAAACACATTAAATCGGTGGAATACATCAGCAGTGAAGCTATTGCTCAATTGCAAACCCTGCAACTGGAAATGGATACGGTTCAAACGGCACAAAATGCACTTTCATTTGAACTGAAGCGATCCACAATTGTAGCAGAATGGGAATCGTTGGAAATGACGGGAGCTGCTGCAGATTGGTTATTGCGGATCACACAACCGCATAGTGGAACAATTACAGAGAAAGGTTTTATGCTTTCGTTTGAAAATGTTCCGACAGCGGAGCAGGAATCACTGATGCAGACCTTACAGCAGTATGGAGCGGCAAAAGTGCAATTGGAGGCAGAAAAGCAACTCTAGTCAGCCCGATGATTCGCTATTTCATTGTCTTTTGTTAAAAAAGGCAAGCGAAAAGAAGAGAAGTTTGTAACTTAGTACTTCCGTATTGGACGGATGAACTGTGAAAAAGAAAAAGCATGAATACGGCAGTTGAAACAGAACGCGAAACAGTAGAATTATTAGTCGATCAGCGCGATTTGATCGTCTACAACGATGATATCAATACGTTTGATCACGTGATCGAATCATTGATCAAAGTCTGCAAACACGAAGTAGAGCAGGCAGAGCAGTGCACCTACATTATTCACTTCAATGGGAAATGCCAGGTGAAGCGTGGCGAGTATGAGAAATTAGAACCGATGTGTACCGCATTGTTAGACAGAGGGATCACTGCTGAGATTGAATAATTTTAGAAAATAGCTTGCAGAAACGAAAAAAGCAGCTATCTTTGTGCCCGCAATCAAGGCTTCGTAGCTCAACTGAATAGAGCACCACATTACGGCTGTGGAGGTTTCAGGTTTGAATCCTGACGAGGTCACACAAGCGGGGATAGCATCAAATTTGATACTATCCCCGTTTTTCTTTCCCTTTATAACGCCCTCCAATTGCGGGATTGGTTTAAAATATGAATTTACTCTAGGGGTTAGAATTCTATCCTTTTTTCGGTCATAGATAATTCCGTCAGGGAATACAATATTTTGAAAAATCATTCTATCTCCTATCGAAGCGTTTTCCCACCATAATAAGGGTTTCTGACAGTATTTAACCACCAATTTTAAGCACTTTTCGAGGTTAGAACTCCCGCGTTTGATTTGTGCTAGTAAATCTTCCACTTTGTTCATTTCATCGCTGAACTTTGCTTTGAATTTATCAAACATTGGTCTGTCAATTACGCCCGTTACCAACTTCTCTTCTGCTGATTCAATCTTATTTTTCAGTTCCGAAATCTTCGAATTGTACAACTTTTGATTTTCATTTATTTCTTCAAAAAATACACAGTACATTGATGCAATACCAAGTTGGATTAATTCCGTTTGTTGCGGATTTACTTCGAACTCTGAAATAAGCGTTTTAAAGTGGTCGTGAAGTTGTTTAGCACTCTTATTGGTGTTACACCCCTTTGTTCTGCATTTGTAATACCATAGATTCTTTTTACGGACGATATAACCTGTCATTGGTGCATTGCACTCCGAACAATGAGAAAAGCGTTTTAGGGGCAAATTTTCGTCCTCTGCTTTGTGTGAAACGGGGTGTGTTCGATTGTCCGCAACGATAAGATTAACCTTTAAGAAGATTTCCCGTGAAATCATTGGTTCATGTTTCCCCTCAATCGCTTTGTTTGGAACTAGCTTCGAAACCATGATTCCGCAATAGTATGGGTTTGCTAGAATTTCACACAATCTTCGGTCGTCCAGTTTCAAACCTAGAGCGTTTAACCGTTGGATTATTTCGCAATTACGCATCTGTTTATCAGCTTTCCAAATGAACGCTTTACGAAGTAATTTCCCTTCGTCGTTAAGCACAATTTTTTGGTCAACTGCTTTTGAACCTTTATTCAAGTTCACATACCCTTTTGGAATGGAATAGGGTGTGTAACCCTTTTCTACCAATTCACGCATTCCGCTTACTGTTTTATCCTTTCTCATTTGGTTATCCAAATGACCGAATAAAAGCATGATGTTTCGTTGAAACTCCCCCGTGATTGTACTAGGGTCAATTCCCTGCGATACTGAAAGCGTAGTTACTTTATATTGCTTTTGTAAATCTTGTGCAATCTTCATTCCGTCCGCTCCCGTGCGCGAAAAACGTTCGTAGCTGTAAACGAGTATGTAATTTACCCGTTTGTTTCTTTTTACAAATGTGAGCATTCGGTTAAACTCTTTTCGGTCGTCCGTTTTTGCGGATTCATGCGTTCCACCAAAGTATTCAACTACGCTATATCCATTCGCACTTGCGTATTCTTCGCATCGTTTGCGTTGTGATTCCAAACTGGTGTTATCTTCTTGTGATGAATGCGAAACACGGGTATAAATTACCGCTGTTTTCGCAAGCTCTGAGTTATCCGTTGCTTTTGGTGCGAAATGATTAAACACACTTAAATTATCCATGATTCAAGTTATTAGAATTTGCAATTGTTTCCAGTAGAGCCAAGCTAATTGCTTCAATATTTGCAATCAACTTTTCGTACTGTGCTTTAGTTATATTTCGATATGCGGGAAGATTCGAAACGTATTGAAACGAAAGTTTTTCCCGTAGCTTCTCTTTCGCAAGTTCAATGCGATGTTTAGAAAATGATTCCATGGGAATAACTTTTAGCGTTAATCCCCTTTTTAGAACCCGTACAAGCGTTGTTTTTACTTGTATCACATACGTTGTATTTACGAGCATTTGAGCGTTTTAAATACAGTTCTACTGCTGTTTTCATTACAATGGAAGTAAAATTCTACAACTCCGACCCACCCAATTTTGAAAAAAGTTTATAAAAAACGCTGAACCCCAGTATTTATAAGCGATTCAGCGGTTTCATTTTAGGGTGGTGGGTTTTCTATTCCCAATCTGGTGAATTCACCACCGATTGAGCGCACAAATACCCGTGCAAATACGAATCCATGACCATGGAACGGGAGAAGTCCAATGCTTCTGAAAGTTCCCGAATCGGTTCAATAATTTTCACTTTGAACCGTCGAAGCTTCCGACCGTTTTCAGATAACAATTCGACGTTTTGCGCTTCTGCTTGTTTTACCAATCTGTTGATCCGTAAAAACTCGCTTACGTCAGTATCTCCAATTTCGCTTAAAGCTATATCGTAGATACTTCGTTGAATGACATTCAGAATGTTCGGTTTTTCTTTCATGGTCGGAACTAAGCCCGTGCGGGTCGAAATAATCAAAAAATGGTATTCGTCCGAATCGGATTGATTCAGCACGTAGCGTACCGCATCACCAAGCGGATTAATGTTTCTTAATCCCCCATCAATGAGGTTCGACGTTTCAAATTGAGTGGTCGAAATACGGTCAACGGGCGACCAAATCAAGGGCATGGTAGAAGATGCTAAAACCGCCTTCTGAAACTCGAAATTGTCTCTAAAATCAGTGTGTTTGGCACTGTAATAGTTTCCATCTGTGAGCGATACGAACCCCGCTTGGAAAACCTCGCTTTTGATGTCTTTTAGCTGAACAAGCAACTGCACTTTCTCAAATAATGGGGTGTTGTCCGCAATCGAGTTTAGCGTTTTTAATTTATCCATGATTTTTTGAAGGACTTTCTGCCGTGATCCTTTGAACAACAACCCCACTTTTTGAAACGCCGAAATGTCGGATAATAGAAATTTCCCTAGTCGTTCCGTATCAAGTGTGGTTTTGTTGTTCTCGGTTTTTAAAAAGTCGCTCACAAAAATTTCTTCGGGTCGTCCTGCAATGTGATTCCATAGTTCAAACAATTCTTTGTTTTTCCCCATGGCGATCATTGCTCCGTTTAATGCGCCTGCCGACACTCCAAAAACTGCGTGTGGAATGCCTGGCTTTTCTTGTCCGTTTCCGAAATTGATTCCGTCTTTTAAAATGCGCTGCCATGCGCCTACTTGGAACGCTCCTCGCGCTCCTCCTCCTGTGAGGATTACTACTAATTTTTTCATGATGATTGATTTAGGATTATACTTTATGCTTTTCGAACACGGGCGTTTCTTGTACTATTTCCCCTGTTCAATTGGTCAGCATATCGCTGTGCTTCTTGTCTTGTTTTATAAACTATTGCGGTTAAATCTCTTTTCCATTTACCTGTGTGCGTAAGCATGGAATAAGAAACCCGAAAGCCTTTAGAATTGTTGACTGATTTCTTTTTACTTGTTGCCATGATGAATTGATTTAAGTGTTATTTGATATTGTTTTGAATGACCATGAAAAACGGGGTATTGTTTCCTGATAGTTTCCCGTTTTGGTCTGTTTTGTAGGAGGAAATCTTCACTTTATTACTGACGTTTCCACCAATTGCCTTGATGTAGTTTTTACCTGTTTCGATTACTAATTCTCCGTGCGAAGCGAAAAAACCGCTTGAATCGTAGCCTTTGCCCTCCTGTCGGGTATATACTACCAAATCCCCGACTTTGGGTGCATATTCGGACACCCGAAAACCTCTAAGTGGTGCGTTTTTGTTGTTGCGGTTTGCTTTTGCTTTTTGAAAGTAACCTGCATGAGAACTGTCGTATGGGAATTGGTCATTTGCACCTGCCTTGTAAAAGAGCCATGAGATAAAAGCACTTGACCAAGGATAGGTTGATTGAACCGAAGAATTTTGCATTTGTGAAGCCGAGAAATTAAACCCTACCGCTTTCCAATACTCTAAGAGGTAGTTACTTGCTTTTTCTGAAAGTTCTGTGATTACTTCCCATTTGGATGCTTCTCCCTTTGCGATTCGAATAAGCCGTTTAACAAAGGAATCGCGGGTGAAATAGAAATAGATTGCAACTCCAATTCCTGCACTTAACAAAATAACAACACTCGAAATCAGGATGATACGACTGGTTTTCATTACTTTGGCGATGTGACAATGTGATTTCAGATAGAAAAGAAGAAGGCGGGAGCTACGAACACGCTCAAAGGGTATCTAGTCCAAACTTGTGCAATGTTCTGTTCCCGCCTTTGCCGTTAGCCCTTCCCATTCCTACATGTGGGCTATGGCTACCTAAAAAATACAGAATCCGTTTTGTTCAATAACTAACAATCTATCTAAATGATACGATTAGTTAGTTTGCTGTTATTTCTATTTGTCGGATTCAATAAGGCGGTCTATTTTCTTTTCAATTCTTTGAAGACTTTCTTTTATCTGCTTAATCTCGGTGTCGTCAACTGCTCCCTGTAATTCCAAATTTTGAATTCGTATCAGGGTTTGGTTGATTTCCTCTTGCTGAGTAACGTTAGTTTGACGGTTTTGTTCTGTCATGGCACTGGTCTGAAAATAGAACGGCACAACAGAAAAAACTGCTCCAATGAGGATAAGTACAACGCTTTGTTTTACTTTATCCCATAGCTTGCTGTCTATGATATTAGGTGTTTCCATGTTCTACGCCAATTAGTTGCGCTACGGGCAAAGCATCCATTTTAACGCCTTGCTTATAGATTGCTATGTACGGTACACTCAATTCATCGACTTGTTTCACATAGAGAAGTAAAAACAACTCTTTTGATTCGGTGGTTTGAAATTCCTTCATGGATGTAACGAAGATGTTTTTAATTACGTCCCGCACATACATTCCGATTATCATTCCTAAACCTTTACCACCGCCCGCATGAATGATTTCTTTGAGTTCAGCCCGTTTTAAAAACTTCGACTGATTGAATAATGCAAATAAAGGCTTAGAGGTTGGATTTTCGAGGTCAATTCGAACGTTTAATAGTGCTTTTTCGATGTTATTTTCTTCTGCAAGGGTGGAAATTACTTTCCCACATACTTCAACAAGCATTCCTTGCGCTTCTTTTGGATTAATCATGATTTCTGTGTTTTAGTTGAGTTGTTCACTTTCCAGTTCAATGGCTTCAATGATGTCATGAAGCTTCATTACTTTCAATGTCTTTTCATCCTGACGGACTCCAATACACGGGCAATTACCTTTGTCAGACTGATAGAACACAAGCGAAATCCGCGCAGGGTTTTCGGCTTTGGTTTCCATCATGAAAGCGTTGTGAACTGTTCTAAATAATTTTTCTAGTATTACTGGGCTGAACCGCAGTCCAACCATTTTAGGGGTTAAAATGTCGAGCAGGGGAATTTCAATTTCCGTGATTCCATTTCGACACAGTTGAAAGAGTATCTTTCCTTTCTCCAAAATCCGAATGCTCATAGTCATTTGACAAGGCGGAATTTTGTACTTCACGCACAGGGAAAAAAGTGATTCCCGGAACGTGCAGTTGATGTGTTCTTTACTAAGCCCTTTCATGGCTTTAGGTGTTTAGGGTAAAAACCACCAAAGACGACCATTGAACCGCACGGGAACGTGTGAGATTCGAAGGAATGAAGTCTTTGCGGATAGTTTGCCTTTTATAAGTACAGGAAGATCCCCTATTGCGGTTGTTGAAGTCTGCGAATACAAGGGAGCAACTTTCGTTTGAATGTCATCCCACGTAAAGCGAACGTCTAACGGAATAACCGAGGAATTGTCAGCAAGTAAAGTATAGCGAGCAGTTGAAGTAATATCGGAGATTTTAAAGCCTCCAACATAGAATTCATACTCCTGATTCCATACCTCTAAATTGATACTTGATGGGTTGGTAACTAGGAATGAAACCCGAAAAGTTACCCCGACATTATCCAATGATTGAACCGCATAACTAAGCACCTCGTAATTGACACTTTTGGAAATCGAAACGATTCCGTAAATGCCAACGCCCAGAAGACCGACAACGGTAACAATCGCAACAGGAATCCAAACCTTTTTCATCACAATGCGAATAAGAGAAGTCCGAAACCTATTAAAAGCAGTGCAGTATATCCAAGGTAACTTGAACCTGACGAAGTACTTTCAGGACTGTATTTGATGCGCTCTAGTCGGTTCATCCAACCGTTGATATACTTTTTCTTCGGTGAAGCCTGATAGCGATTTGCGCGCGCTTCTTTGAGTGCATAGAACAGTTCTTTTTGATTCAATTTGTTCATCAGTTCAATTCCTTCAGCGGTAAACACTTTGTAGTAAACTAGTGGGTGTTTTAGTCGCGTAAGGGCTTTTTCTGCCAGTAGGCGCATTCCACTAACTCCATGGTTTACTGCACCATCGTAGAGCATAGTTGCAACCGATTGATTGTTTAATTTTCCGAAATTGTTTTTATCCCAAAAGTTGCGTTTTAGAATCAGTTCGGCAGTCGCTTTAGAAAGGTTTTTCATTTCGGCTACTGTCGGAGTTCGTCCAAGGAAACCTGCAAATGTAGGTGCAGCTATTCCCCAGTTCGTGCCGATTAGCGCACCCATGTACCAGTTTCCAGAATCGTCGGGGTCGTTTTGATAACCACCCTCATTGAGTCCGACGATTACTTGAGATTTTTCAAAATTTGCCATGATATTTAAGATTTAATTGGTTACTATTTGTTGGTTAGATTTCATTAGTGTTTCATTGCTTCCGAATAGAGTTCATCTAGGCTGTGAATGATTCCAATTCGGATTGCTTCGTTATATGCTGTTTTAAATCCAGTTCCAATTCTTCCGTCAATTCCTCCTGTATCTCGAATGGCACTTACAATGGTTTCATTCATCGCCATTGCGCCCATATTGAACAGGTAGGATTGCATTTTTTCAATTTCTGCTTTCGAGAAGGTTCGACCACCGAATGAACCGGTTGATGAACCACCGCCCGAAGTGCCTGAACTTGATTTGGAAGGTGCAGAATCCCCGCCATCGGAAATTCTGCTTGCTTCCCTTTCTTCTCTGCCTTTTTGAACTTGTTTGATAATCAAAATCGTTATGACTGAGAGAACCAGGATTATTCCGACTGAAACGGCAATAATCTTTACTACTTTTTTGTTTTCAGGTGTCATTTTGCGTAGGGTACAAATGTTACTGTGTCTGCTCTTACAAATCCTTCCTCAGTTCCCCAAAACCCTACGGGCTTGGTCAATTTCACTTTAAACCATCGGTAAGGGTGGGAGTTGTAAACTCCTGTCGTTTCGCTGATAACTTTACCGATGGGCGTTCCCGCTCCAATAGTAGTTAACAGGTTGTCAAATGGGTCGTACCAAGCCGATTCGGTATTTACACTTGCAGTTGATCGAACGTTGGTGTAATCCCAACCGCCTTGCCAAGCACGTTTCGGATAGAGTACTCTGTTTTTGATTTGGGAAAGCCCGTTTTTCAATTCGTTTTCTTCGTTGAAAATGGGTACGACTTTACCGTTTTGAATACTGCTTGTATTTGTCGGTGACGGGTTCGTTGTTACCGTTGGTTCTTCTGTCTTCGGGTCGTCTTCATTTCCTGAACCGTTCCCTTTTTCTTTGTCATCGGTTTCGTCTTTCTCGTCGGATGGCTTTTTTACAATTAAGTAAATACCGATTCCGATTGCTGTTAATACGAGAATTGAACCCGCAATAAGGAAAATATGTTTTCTTTCCAGTTCCATGACTTTACTTGTTTGGTAGCTTATTGATTTTGGCAATGAGCATATTTAGTTTAGCCTTATCAGTTAGGGTCGATTTCAAGACCTCTAACAGATCTTCGTCGTAGGATTCTTGGAACTCGTGAGCAATCTTTGAAACATCGTGTTGATGTCCCAGACCGTTGAATTGATTTACAATAGTCATTTGGTCACTGGAGAAAAAATAAGAATAGGCATCCCAAATGTCTTTTGCTCTTTCTCTCGCTTCCATCAGGGTTATGGTTGCTTTTCCCGACTTTTGATAAGTGGTCGGGTTGAACACACCAGAAGCAAGTAATTTATTCATTCCACCCGATGCGCTTTGACTGTCAGGATTGTTATAAGCTTCATCCAAATTTTTCTTAATTCCCGATTTTTGAACACTCCGAACAATGAGGTAACTAACTGCTCCTGTGGTAATGACAATCAAGCCTATTATGATTACTTTACGTTTCATGACAATAGTTTTACAGAACTTGGTGCGCCAAGGGATTTAGAACCTCCGAGGAATTTTGTACCACCTTTCAGACCAATTGGAGCGTCAGCAATCATTTGACCCGCTGACTTTCCGCGATTGGTGTTTTTGATGATGTAATAGGCAATTAAGCCCACTCCCAAAATCACCGTTCCGATTACAACCGCTCTGAGTACATTTGCAGTATCACCGAACCAATCCACGATACCCATTCCAAAATCAGTCATTTCGCCTTTGAAATCGGTTGTTAAATCAACTCCCTGCTCTTCCATGTACTCGCGTAAGTCACGCGTATCGGCAGAAGTTCCCGCACCCGCTCGTTGATTCCAGAATTTGAGGAAATAAGCGTTTGCAGCTTGTTTCCCAAACCAACTTTTTAAGGCTTTGTGAAACACAATCCAACTTTCAGCATTATCGTCTGAGGTCGGAATTACTTTACTTGGGTCTACTCGCATGGCGTGGAGCTTTGCAACGTGTCGGTTCGTTTGCTCTGAAAAGGTGGATAAACTCGCTAATCGCTTTCATGCGTTTGCGGTTCAAATCCGTGTCTTTCTTTGCAAATACCGCACGGTAACAGTTTTCTACTTCGGTGTAATCAAATCCGAGGTTTAGAGCAATGTGAACAGCGATTATATCCGCAGTCAATTCATTGGCAACCTCTTTTTTATATTCAGGGTTTTTCCACTTGTGACCATACTCATGCAAAAGCATGATAATGAGCATTGGAACAGTATAGTCGGCAATTGCCTTTTTCGAAATTTCGATCATTCCGGAACTTCGGTCTATACGTGCAGGTGTTGTCAGTTCTGTTCCACCTTCTTTGAGCGAATCAAGGTAAAGGATAGAAAAGCCCTCACTTTGGTAAATCGTTCCCTTTTCTCCCGCTTCAAGGTGTGGCAGTTCGGTTGAAAACCACTTGGCAAAGGCAATAAACTTGCAATCGTTTTCAGTCAGTTCGAGCGGACATTTCGTGTCGGGTTTTACTTCAATCCGCTTTAAAACGAAACTTTCACGCCCCTGTGTTTCATTTTCTGAAACAATTCGGGCGGTCAGTTCATCGGGAACAATCGGCATCTTAACAAGCAAATCCAGACTTTTGGAAAGTTTCAATCTGCGCTGTGCATAGATGCGTTTGGTACTGGAATCAAAAACCGTCAAAAGAATACTGACAGGTCTTAGAATTTGAAACCCTAAAATGAGGTGAAAGGGCTTTTTGAGGGGGAACAAATCGAACTGCATGACTACATTTTTTTACCGATTAAAACCCCGATTCCGACCGAAATGAGCGCAACAGCAATAAACAATACTGCGTGTTCTTTTAGGGTGTCTTTCCATGTCGGAACTTTTGCGGGTTCTGTCGCTGTGGGGGTTGTTGTCTCTTTTGTAATTACGGTACTTTCCTTGGTTGTTTCGATTGTGGAAAGCGGTGCAGTTGGCAAAACCTGTGCTACTGGCGCGGTGGTTTGTTGTTCAGAAATTTGAAGGTCTTTTTGTTCGCTTTCTGACGGATAAATGACCTTTATATCAGGGGAAACAATTCGAGGGTCGCTGGTCTTGATTCCTCCTGTTACTGCTGTCGAATTAGGGGCTTGAGTTGTCATACTTTTAAATTTTTCTGTTAATGGCAATTGCGCCTGTAAGAAGTCCGAGAACAAGGGGAAGCGACCAAATGGCTTTTTGTAGAATTAGGCAGATCACTATTCCAATGAAAGCGCCTAGTAAAAAACCGTTGCGGTATGCTTTCGCCCCGTCTCGATAATCCTGTGGGTTACGCGGTTGCATTGCCTTTGCTTTTAAACTTCTGGTATAGCTTGACAGAACCCCAAATGATAAGTACAATTCCTATCGCTACCAGTACGGCAATTCCCACGTTGCGCCAAATCCTCCCGTTCGGGTTATCGCTACTCGAATTAGGCGCAACCGTACTTTCTTTAGGTGCATAAAGCCAGTCAACTGCCGAAGCGTCAACCGTGCCGTCTTTGCGTTTGATTGTCGGACCATCTGGACCGCTGGTGATAAACCAACCCGCATCGTTCAATTGGTTCTCCAAATCACGGGCTAATTGGTCGGGACCGGTTAGTTCCGCTTGCATCTGCATTTTAAAGACTTCTAAAGCCTTTTTTTCGGTCATGAAACTCATGTCATTTGTAATTTAGGTGCTACTGACTTTGTTAAATCACCAACTGCGGGTGTTGCTTTGGATTTCATATAGGCACGGATTCCGATAACTATTGCAATCAATACAACTACTGAAATACCTACCCACATCCAAGTTTGACGGTTTCGTTTTGCCCGTTCATTATCCAACTGTTGTTGTAATAATTGGGCTTGCTTTTCTGCGTTGGTATCTGTTTGTTCTTGTTGTCCTCTTCCGATTCCGCCAAGAACAGATCCGACAGCCGAAAGCGCACCTCCGACCATTTGCCAAACTTGACCATCTGCCGAGGAATACCCGTCTGCTTCTATGAGCATTCTTGCGATTGCTTCCCGAAGCTGAGAGTTCGTAACCAAGTGTTTGACTACGACAGCATAGAGGATAGGCGAAGGCAAAGCAACGCCAATGGGTACACCCGTTTTATGTAGAATTTCCAAAGTTTCTTTCGGAAAAGCGTACACCAGTTCTTTAAGGCGGGTGCGAACAAGCGCGTTGTTTTCCGCTCCCCGTTGGTTTCGCTCATTTTCTAATATTTTTTCTGCGAGTTTCATACGACTGCTGCTTTAAGTGCTAAAGCCTTTTTTTGCTGACGAATCACCACCACGACAATAATTATCAGGATGATTGACCCGCCAATGATTAAACCCCATTTTAGTCGTGGGTTCATTCCTTGTGCTTTTTGTGCTTCTGCTTGTGCAACCGCTTGGGCTTGTTGCAATTCAACTTCTTGCAATTTGGTTTCATGAGTGATTTTCTCCTGTTCCTTCTGCAATTCCATTTGTCCGAGTTGTTGCGCGTGTGCAACAGTTAATCCCTTCGAAAGTCCATCGCTTTCACCTTTTACGAGTGCTTCAAGCTGTCTGTCAATAGCTTCGATTTGTGCAGGGATTCTGCCTTTTTCTGTGTTCAAAGCGGATATTTGCGCTTGGTAATCAACAATGCGATTTTTAGCGTCATATACTGCTTGTTCAACACTTTTTCCATTTTCCTTCTCCCAGTCTTTTTTGCGACGGTTGTTCAAACCACCTAACCAAGTGATGTCCGAAGACATTAAATTGATAGAGTTTTGAAGATTCGCAACCGTTGTCGGGATCTGCGCAAAACGCGTTTCCAAACGTTGTTTTTCGGCTCTTAAGGTTTCCGAAGTGTTTGAACCGTCAGCCGAAAGTTTTTGTTTTGGAAGAAAAAAATTCAACATTTTTTTCATGGCTAATGTTTTAATAAGGCTGTCCGCATGAAGCGAACAGCCTTTGATTTAGGGGCTTTTATCTGCGTGGTAGCAGATTTTGTTGCGGTAATACCAATCCACCTGATGTATTGACACGAGCTGGAGCGAACGTCTTGATAGCCTCATTACCACGAAGCGGTTCAGAAGTATCAACCTTGTAAAGCGGGAAAATCGTGTAAAAAACCCGTGTTAGGGGTTCAATTTCGATTTCCCAATAGGTTGAACCTTTGATTTCCTCGTTGATAGGCGCATCAAGCATATTCTCCTGATTTTGGTACGCACTTTTGAACTGTTGCATATTCATTGGGCGCTGAAACCAGTTACCGTTAGCGTTTTTCTGATTGACAGTGATAAACTTGCTAATCTGCAACTTGTTTTCCGATTCGATACGCATGAACTGCGTTAGAAACGGACTGGATGATGATTGCAACAACTCGACGTATTCAACGCCTGGTTGTCCCATGGTGATTTTGATTTCTGGGTCGCTCCCAAAATTAGCTTTAAGCAAAAACTTGTCGTTGCCGAAAAGGATTGCTTTGTGCGCCACTTTATCAGGGTTTTCAACGATGATTTGGTAAGGGTCTGCCTGAAAAATGCGTGTTGTGTTTTCTTCGGGCGCTCCCTCTATGTAATCATAGTAAGGTTCCTGATAACCTGTGCCGTCAAAATTGCTGTATTTGCGATCCAGATGGTTAAGTACTTCCGAGAAGGGAGTACGCTTTTGATTTGATTTCATAACTGAATTGTTATGTGATTTAGCCTTCGACTACTGCGGGGGGTGTTACCGTTGTTACAGTAGGCGTTGTTCCCTGTTTTGCCACTAAGGGAGGTGTGGTTGATGGGTCTGTTGCTTTGGGTTTGGTAAATTGATAGATAACTAAACCTACAATTAAACCCGCTGCAACGTTTAAACCTAAAATGATAAGCATCTGCTTACCTGTAAACTTCTGTGTGTCCATTTTGAAAAAAATTTAGTTAAAGGACTTTGTTTTCTTCCTCCAACGAACAAGTTTCAAAAATGTTAAATCGGTAACTGCCCACTAAACACACGGTTTGTGGGCAACTAATTGTTAAGGTCTTATTTATTGGGATATGCAGAAATAGGTGAAGTGGGCAGTTAAATTTTTTGGAGTAACACAATTTGTGTATTCAACTCAATTATGAGGCACTATTGTCTTTGAAATTGGAATCTATTATAAGTATAAAAACTGATTTACCAGTATCCCATAATATGTTTATGGCATATAGAAATGTTGCAACATTGAATATATCGGTGATGTACCATTTATAAACCCAATCAATGTCGCTATTTCTAAAAATTAAAGAAGACAGTGTAATAAACACCAATACAATTTGCTCCGTAAGAGAAAGTTTCATTTGTTTAACGACATCGGTTAAATCCAGATTCTGTAACTCTTTTTTTATGTCATGTAACTTGGTTGCTAACACTCCTAAAGTCGCCGTATTAATTGCTAAAAAGCCAAGAATGATCGTGAGTAAATTTTCACACAAATATTTTTGTAGAAACTTACTACCTATTTCTTCACACCCAATTGATATTACAATTGCGATAAGAACAATTACAGAGGTCGTTTTTATTGTTTGAACCATGATTTCATAAATTGTATTATCGCGTTTGGCGTACCTTCAATTTCTGCCTGTGATATTTCCGAGGTTGTCGTCATTTCGGAAGTTTTAATTACGTGTCTTACACCTTTAAGTTTTACTGAGATATTTCCACCACCTTCGGATGTATAATCTACCATTCCACTGACATTCTTGTTGGAGCGAGTAATATTATTCAATGAACTCTTATCAGCTGCTTTAAAACTTACATGACTTGTATGTGAATCGACTAAATCAATTGTCTCTTTCATTACCTTGGATAAGCTTTTTGAAATATTAGCCATGTTAGGCTTTACAATTGTAAAGTCGATCTTTGAAATGGGTTTACTTCCGACTATATCCCAGAACTCTTTCTTTTTAAATTTTGGCTCAATAGATAGTTCCAAACCTTTATGCTCAAGATAATCGCCTAAAACTTTATTCAAAAAATTACGGGCAACTGTTGACTTTGAAAAGGCTAATTGATTTTCTGCAATTAAAATTGTCTGTACCTCTGGATGATTACTAATTAGAACAAATATCCAAGGATGGTCTTCCGTAAAATACTCTTTTAATTTTTCGTCTGAAATAGTGGTTGTTCTTCTCTGACCAATTTTGAAAATATAGTTTTCCTCACTTTTGTAGAAAATCTTACACACGTGTTTACCGTCATCGAAATCTTCAAGTTGGCTTAAGGCATCATCAAAATATTGATTTTTCTTCTGCTTCCTTAATTCTTTAGATTCCATCTCTAATATTGATAGTTGTTCACGGTCAACAGGAGATAACTGAAATAAGAAGTGCTGAAATACTAAAATTTTCTCTTTCATAATGGTAGATTACATTGGTAAATTTAAGATTTTATTTATTTTAGTACTGATTTAGGTGGTTAGGTTAGGTTGATTAGTGAAAGGAGGACAACACCCGTTGCCCTCCTTCACCTTTTATAGCATACCTGTTTTGTGTCAAATGGACTCGAATTCGACTCGAAACCGACTCGGATTAATTTCGATGAATCTTACTTTCCGACTTGCCTAATTTTACTTTCCGACTCTATTAATTTTACTTTTCGATAGACGAACGAAACGGAATTTTGCAGTTGAGTTAAATCCGACTCGAATCCGACTAAGATTAATTTCGATGAATCTTACTTTTCGACTTGTCTAATTCAACTTTCCGACCCCATTGATTTTGCTTTTCGATAGACGAATGAAATAGTATTTTACTGTCGAGTTGAATCCGAGTTGAATCCGAGTTGAATCCAACTCAAAACCAACTCGGATTGATTTCGACGAAATTAACTTTCCGACTGGTTCAATCTTTTATTTAGACCATATGACCGATTCAATTTCGTCGATAAACGGTATGCAAGTCAATGAAAATAGGCGAATTGCTAAAAATGTTAAAAACTAAAAATATTCTTGATTCAATGTAACAATTTCAAAATATTGTCGTTGGATACAGTACCTACGCGTACATTTTTGTACGTTCCCCTAAATAAACGGGCTTGTCCAAACGCCCCGAATCAAAAGGTATCGCCGAATTATTTATATAAAATTTTCAGCGATGCAAAAAGACATCAAAAAAAAGAAACCATTCTTCGGAATGGAAAGCGAATCGGAAAACCTATGCTTTTTCGGTCGAAAAGTCGGTAAACCATTGAACCGATTGGAAAAAGGCGAGCAACCTAATATTCACCGCCATGTCATCCAGCAATAGTGGGTTTACGTTAGAAGAAAATCTAGTATTATCCAACGAAGAGTTAACGAGCAATGTCAGCAAGTTAGCATCATTTATTCGGTCGTATGAACGAGGAACTTGGGAAGTGGCAAGAGCCAAAGCAAGTAAACTTCTCAAAGGCAAGAAAGCTATTGAATACATCGAAGAAGTAAGAGCCACCTTATCGGGAACTGCAAAACCACCAGTTGAACCCGCAGTTCAAGCGCCTACCAAAGTATCAAAGCCAATCATTGAGCAAACAATCTATGAGAAAAATTACGATAGGCTTATGGCCATCGCTCCGGGATTGGAAGATAAATTGGAAAATTACAAAGATGATTACATCTATGGAAAGTCAGTAAAGACGGGTTATATGGACTTCAATTTAGAGGTTTTAGACCGTGATAAAACAGGCTTCTATATTGCGATTTCACATTATTATTTGCAGAATGGTGACATGGTTGCAGATCCCGACATGGAAATCTTTGTGAACATCAAAAAGAAAACAATCGAAGCTTTGCATTTCCAAGATGCGTTGCGTTACATTGAGGTATATCCAGACAAACGAAATCGGGATGTATTCAGCAGACATCAGAGAAAAGACCAAAATGATTTCTTGGCTGATTGGCTGAAAAACCTCAAAAATCAAGGTCACAAAATCAAATGGGACGAAGAAGAAACGACAGGTATTGCGCCAACTGTTCCACCGAGTTCTCCTTCAAGTATTATCGTTGATAAATACAAAAAGGCAGACAAAGTTGAGCAAAGCACTGAATTGAAGGTTGAAAAAACAGAAAAACCAACAGAGCCAAAGGCAACAAAAGAAGATGAAAAAAAGGAAGAACCACCGATTATTTCCCTTTTCAAATCAAACAAGGAAGAACTAGTAAAATCCCTTGAAAAGTTTGTAATGATTGTTGCATTCCGAGAAAACGGAGTTCATGTTCAAGATATGCAGGATCTAAACGAGCGTATCAAACATATTCTTGACCATCAAGGTGCAACAGATTATTTAATCAAGGCTTGGGAAGACTTGCAAAAAGAAGACCATGCAAGATTGAAAAAGTTGAATTATCATCGGTTTTATTCGATTCTTCCAGAGATTATTGAAGTGCTTAACAATGAAGCGGAATCGGTTCGATTGGTGTCTGAAAAATCAAAAGAAGCCTTTCGGATTATTCTTGGTGATGATCGAAACAAAAAAGCGCCTGTTCTTGGAATCTATCAGCTTAATGGTAAAGAGAATGAACCGACTCTTTTGGTTCGTTTGGATGAATCAAAAGAACAGCTATCGGTTGACATGGCTTTGAACCGTTTTTTTGATATGCTGACCTTTGATAGTAGCGAGAAATTCAAGTCAGATTTAGAACCCTATCAGGCATCACTAGGACTTGAAAAATGGTTGGATTTTCTTTATGAAAATGAGTACAAACCTATTCAAGTTGACTTGAAAAAAGTCGAAGAAAACTCACCTTCCAAGTCGGAATCAGTCGAGGAACAAGATGAATTCGATAACGATTACATCAACAAAGACATTCCAGATTTCGAACCTGGTCATGTTCAGTTAACCGAAACCCATAAAAAGTATGGCGTAACACAAAAAGTAATTAACGAAATCAACAGAACCCTAAAAGGCAAAGTGATAATTGCCCGTGCAAAAGCCATGGTTCACAACACAAAAGACAAGTTAGCGGATTTAGCTCAACAGGCTCAAATGCCCGGATTCAGAATATCCAAAACAGGCAAGTTTTATTTCGAGGGAAGAAGTAACAGAGCCGACAGAACCCGCTCAGGTTATTAATTAAAACTTAGAAAAAATGGAAACAGAAAACACATCCCAATGGTTAATGGGGGACGATATGCCACACAGGGAATTCATGGAAGATAACGGGCTTGTTCCGACTGATTTTAGTGAATCGTTACGAGAAAAACTGTCCTTGTTCGATGTTGAGTTTGCAAAGGCATTGAATGACGGAATTGTGACCGATGATGAATACACCTCGTTGCATTCATTTTCAACGGAATTGGAAAGCCTTATCCGCAAAGAATGGGATTCTAAAAAGAATTCATCCCAAACGGGTGCGGTGGTTGCAATATTAATAGCAATCGGTGCAATTATTGGACTTGGTAAACTTTCACAGTAATGAACATTCCAAGCAATTTCAATGTACAAACCAAGGAGTTTGTACAGGTATTTACAAAGTTTTGTTTATACCTATCCAAGTTCGGTACTAAGGCAATGGAAGAATATTTGGATTCCATTCCTATCAAAATGGGAAAGACTGACGGAAAGCACTTGGGAGCTTACATCATTGGTAAGATTCTGCAAGAGTATGAACACGCAGGAACACCATTTAGCCGATATGAGTTATTCAATTCAAATGAGAGACGGCAGGAGATTTCTGATGCTCGAATTATTCTTTGCGTATTTGCACAAAAATACCTGAACCTAAAGGATGGGGAAATTTCATCAATGTTCAATAAAAGCAGACATTTCTCCAAACGTTCTCATGCGATGTTTAAAGCATTGGATGAATCTATTCCCGCAAACAGAAAGTTATTAGCAAAATACAATAAAATTGACACGCTCGTTAACGCCTACGTCAATTTCAAACCTAAATCATAATAGTCATGGACTTTTATAAAAAAAATGGCGCGGGAAGACCGACCATTGAGGAACAAGCATTGATTGACGGAATTAAAAGGGTTGTTGCCGAAAAGGGCATCAACCCCGATGCAATACCTCCGTGCAGTACAATTGACGATTTAATTTACGCAAAACAGTTCGTTGATGAACTGGACAACCATCCTGACAGAGTGCAATTCGAGGAAGATTTCGAAGAGGACGAACAGCCGTTCGAAGAAACGGATTTAGCCGAAGAGCCAGAACCATTGTTGGAGGATGAACCGACTTCGGAAATTGAACCCGATTCAGGCAGTTCTGCAGAACGCTTTGAACAGAACCCCGATGAGTTTGTTGCAGACAACTACAATCCGTTTGCCGACCCCATTATTGAGCGTTCATACAATCAGGCTAACGGAGGTTCTGTCGCTCCTGTAATGGATGATGATGACGGTTTGGAACTGGAAGAATCCAAAGGCAATCCGCTTTCGGATCTTCCACCACATACAAAACGGAGAGCAGCCGAACAGACCGCAGATACCCTTTTGAAAGGTTATGCACAACTAGCACCAATACCGTTCAAATGGCTCTCGAAATTCCCTGAAAGCAAAATTGAAAAGATGGCTTTCAATGGAGAAATTGATTTGTCTATTGAAGTTTCGGACGGGGTAACGTTTGACGAATACATTAAGCAAACCAATGAGCAATTGGATGAGATTTTCGAAGTCGATTCTGATACGTTAAGCGATATTCGTGAACCGCTTATAGAAGTGCTTCTGGAGCAGAATATGGAACTTACGCCTACACAGCGTTTGATTGCGGCAGTTCTAAGTCATCTTGCGCAAATGCTTTCTGTTGCGTTAAAACTACGAACGGATCATAACCGAATTTTGGCTTATCAAAAGCACATGACTCTCTTATTACAAGGCGCAAAGGTCGCATAATCTGCGACCGTGAATTTTCCTAAATCAATCTCCCATGTCGCACAAATGGAGAGAAGCAAAATTAATCATGGTGGCGGGGCGAAAAGGGGTCGGAAAAACGTTTCAGACCCTTTGCCAAATTGCGGATTATTTAAGAAGCAATAACACCAAGCAAGGTAGAAAGGTTCTAATTTTTGATGTAAACAATGAATTCGGAAATGTTCGGGATGACCACGGAAACGCAAAATTCCCGAACATTGGTTTAATCAAACTTTCGCAAGTTCCCGCATTTGCAAAAGTAACCCGCCCGTTTGCCAAGCGTGTTTCCATTTTCAAAGACGATGGGCAAAGAATGACACTTGCAGAAATGGCTCAGGCATTAGGTTACATACTGGAGCATTATCGAAACGGGCTTTTACTGATCGAAGACATTAGCAAGTATATTACCGATTCACTTCCTGGGGATTTGATAGGCGCAATTTGTACGCAAAGGCACGTTTCAGTTGATGTCATCATTCACGTTCAGACGGTCGGAAAACTCTTTCACCCGAAATTGTGGGGAAACTGTAACGAAATCCGTTTGCACAGAACCGACGATACCGTTGAAAGACACAAAAGCAAGATAAGCGGAAACTTGGAACACTTGCTAATCATGGAAAAACTCATTGAACTGAAATTCAAAGAGGGAAACCCTCGCTTTTGCTGTTATCTGAACAAGGATACTGGAAAGATTCGCGGACGGTTCACCTTGAACGATTTTAAGCAAGCTGTTGAAGATTATCTTTCCTCAAACTATCAGCGTATTTTAAAACCGTTGTTGGACAAACGACATATCTATTCAGGTGAACGAATGTATAAGAATCAGAAAGAAGCAGTAGACGAGTATTTGCAGTATATGGTCAGTGAATATTTATAACTAAGAAAGCAGTATCTTTGTGCTGAATTCAAGCCTTTCAAGGCTTATTCAGTGAATAGTGGTTAGGTTAGGTTAGAAAAAGCGAACATCACCCGATGTTCGCTTTTTGTTTACTGAAAATTATTATATTGTGCCGACTATCCACGATACTAATGAAATATGTAATTGCCTTTTTCCTTCCTTGGTTATCACTCATGATTCAGGGAAAAATTCTTTCAGGAATGCTTTGTTTGCTTCTTCAATTGACCTTGATTGGTTGGATTCCCGCATTTATTTGGGCGATTACCTCACTTAATCGAATGTATGCAGATAGAAGAACACAGGAGATTATTAAAGCTATCAAAGAGGAAAAATCAAACTATTATAAATTCTAAGATTGATTAATAAAATTCTAACTGCCCACGTAAAGGTGGGCAGTTAGAAAATAATATCACTTGATCTTCTTCTAATTGTTTTCAATAAGTCGTTTAATGTACTTCTTTCGTTCCTTTAGCAACCAATTGTATATTTCTACCGCAAGCCTTTGAAATGATTCCGAATCATTAGAAGCGTATTCGTTCACTTGGTAACTCCTATCGTTGTATTCGTCGGTTAAATGGTCCAAACGCCTGTCATTAGTATTTAGTTCCATTATGTCAAAAACTGTTTGAGATATACTTAAAACTGCATTGTCGTTTTTGAATCCTAGCATATTCAAACCCCAAACGAGTTTTGAGTGCCTTAAATCATCTTTGATAAGACGAATAATTGTTTTTTTAGGTAATTTCTTTTCAATTTGCATAAACTGTTCTTTTGAGAAATTCTATAATAACATTGAATAACTCAACAATATTATGAATAAATCAATGAAATAGCAAGTTTGAGAGACTTTAACTCAATTTTCTCATTGAAGTCGATAATTTTACAAGACAAACATTATTGGATTCTATGACAGTTTTTGGACTTTACATAACGAAAAAACTTATTAGCCGTGCTGAATTGTCGCGTAAAACGGGTATTACTGAGAATAGGATGTATAATCTTTGTGAAAATGACAAAACAGAAATTCGAGGAAAGGAAGTTCATTTAATTGCGTTGGCTTTGGAAATTGAACCTAACGAATTACATGCTATTCTGTTTCCTGATTTGAAATTGCCAGAAAAGAGAAAATAATAAAATGCTAACTGCCCACCTCTAGGTGGGCAGTTAGCATTTTATTACAAAAATTCCCCAAAAACAGGTTAATTAAAAATTAGTTGCCCACTTGTAGGTGGGCAACTAATTTTTAATTATGAAAAACAGTATAATAAAAACATAACTGCCCACCTAGAGGTGGGCAGTTATGTTTTTATTCAAGGCTTTGAATGAATTGTTCGATAATCTCGGTAGGAGCAGATGGTAGTTCTATGAGAAAGGTTCTTAGCTTTTCTTTTGTTGGGAATTGTCTTGTAACTCCCATTACTTTTTTACCCCCTGCATATTTAGAACAATGATACCCATTGTCGTCGGTTCTGTGAACACAAACCATCATGTGTGGGTACTCAATCCAACGGAGAAATAACATAATAGATTTTTACAGAAAAGTAAAGTAATAAAAAAGGCGACAATGTGAGTTCACATTATCGCCTTTATAACCACTATTCACCGATTAAATGTTCTAGTCTGAAAAAGCGACATTTGAAAAGTTCAAAATGTCGCTAATCTACCTAACCACCTAAATCAGGTCAAATATTTAAAAAGTATTCGATAAAACAAGGAATAAATTATTTCCAAACTGGAATAAATTATTCGCCTACTTTGGCAGAATAGATTTTAATAATTCGATTTGTGAATCCTTTTCTTTGATGATACGTTCATACATATCCTTAATTTCCTCAGCGTGGTAATGATTATTCGTTACTTGATTGTGCATACCGGATTGCGAGCAATGATAAAAAAACACATCCTTGTCGAAATTGATTATCATATTTACATTGACATTAAGCGCCAGAGCAATATCATAAAGGCGATCAAAAAGAATGGGGGTTTCCCCGCTTTCTATTTTACTTAATGTACTCTGTCCGATATTAAGCGACCGAGCCAAAAAATCTTGCGAGACATTCTGTAGTTCCCTTACTGCCTTAATTTTAAGTCCTACTCTTAATTCCTTCTCAGTTACTGGAGGGATTATTTCTACATCAGCCATAAGTACCCAATTTTGGAAATCAAAAATACTCATTTTACTCAAAAGAATATATTATTCCTAATTGTCTGCTAACCATTTGGAAAAAAACAGTTTAATTTGTTGCTGTCGTTCAAACGACAAGACAAGTTAAAATGAACCCTATTTGCATGAATTTAGAATTCGGCGTTGACCATGCGCAGTATTACTTCCAGTATCAAAATTTCAATCATAGCTTTTGTTGTAGTGACCACTCAACAGCCGTAGAAATCCTAACGGCAAGTTTTAGGATAATTACTAACCCAAATCAATAGATCCTACCACAAAAATCAAACGTTTCAATATTCACTTTAAACTCAAAAAATGAAAAAAAGAATTATTACTATTTTATGTCTTGCTTTTGCCCAAATGAGTTTTGGACAGTATCAGCAATACGAGTATTTACTAACACCCTATCTTTCCCGACCGATTGAAAGTGGTTTTTTCTACTTTAACACGCCTAACAATATTCAGGCGGGTTCACTCTACCAATATTATAAAGCCGCAGTTCCTGACTTAGTTAACGATATGTTGCTAATTGACCATCATACGGATCAATTAGTCGGATTAACTCATTACAAGTACCAACAGCTTTACAAAAATATTCCAGTTGAGGGAGCAGGTTGCATTGAGCATTACCAAGAAGACGGTTCACTGCAATTCATTAATGCTAAAATTGCGGATTCGATTATATCGGATGGAATACCAAAAATAACCGGTCGTGACGCCATCGACGGACTAATTCAGAAACTCAAGGGCGATCCAAAGATTGTTTTCGCGTGGGAAAGTGCCTCTTGGGAACAGCAGATCAGAACGGATCAGGCAGATAGTTCTGCAACTTGGTATCCTACGGCAGAATTAATTTTTGCAATAGACGAAATCAAAGATATGACGCTGGAAATAGATGGCGACCGTTATAAATTAGCTTACAAAATCCTTATTACGACAATTCAGCCAACGTACGAAAGTCATTACTATTACGTCGATGCTGTTACTGGTGATATATTAAAAGTCCGTTCCACACATATTGACATAACAGGTGATGTGTATAGTTATGGAGCTCAGAACCTCGATGCGAAATGGCGAGGAGGGTTCATTCAAAAATATGAACTAGATGCAGAAGACAATGGACACAATTACCATACAAAGAAATTTGTCAGCAGCACTACTGCTTGGGACGATATGGATGATACGCGAGATGCAAGTACTAACTGGGGGAGTACTTATCTAACAGAAACTTCAACTCATTTTCACGTCGGCGAAAGCTGGGATTATTTTAGGGATGAATTTGGTCGAAATGGTACGAACGGTGCTGGTTCAGAACTTCATGTTTATACGCAAATCGGAGTAGTAAATGCTCTCTACGACGGAATTGGAAATGATGTTTATTTCGGAACTGCGCCGACAGCCTATGACTTAGGAATGGAGCCGAGCGTTGTCGGACACGAATTTACGCACGGAGTTACACATCATACGGCGGGATTGGTTTATGAATTCGAGTCCGGAGCGCTAAACGAATCATTCAGTGATATTTTCGGAACGATGATTCAGGCAATACAGTTGGAGAGTACATACACCGATTGGATATTAGGAAACAGAATTCCAAACACAGTGGATTTTACGCGGTCTTTGTCGCAGCCTGATACGAGAGGTACGCATTGGGATGGCACTTACGATTCAAACAACTTTCCTAACTACGTGTTAGGACAGCCTGACTACTATTATGACAGCTACTATTGTGATTGTCCGATCGAAGTGGATAATGGAGGGGTACACATTAATTCAGGAGTGCAGAACAAGTGGTTTTATATCCTCAGTCAAGGAAATGTTAGTCCTGTTGTTACTGGAATCGGCATGATAAAAGCCTCTAGAATTTCTTATCTTGCGCTTACTTCGATGATGATGAACTCAAGCCAGTTCACGGATTCGAGGGAAGCAACTTTACAAGCTGCAATTAATTTGTACGGCGAGTGTTCAATTGAACACCAAATGGTAGCACGTGCATGGCAGGCAGTAGGAGTCGGTCCTGGAAGTTCATGTACCTATACTCTTGACATACCGCAGATCAGTCAGGAAGATTTGACAATTTATCCTAACCCTGCAAGTGCAGAATTAAATATAGCATTGCCTTACGCTACTACTGATGCGATACGCATTTATGACATGATGGGTAAATTGGTTCAGGAATTTAATAATGAAAACACTATCTTTCAAACAGATATAAGCATCTTGCAAAATGGAGTGTACAACATTCAATTTGCATTTGACGGCAATATCGTAACGAAACGATTTATCGTTCAAAAATGAGACAAATAAAAAGGTATTGTATAATACTTGGGGCGCTTTGCGCTCCAAGTATTATATTTTGTCAGAAAGACAATCGCATTTCTTTGCAAACTGGCGTAATTCATAATTTTTTTGATGGATCTTCACTCATAAACAAGAATTTAAACCAAGCAAAAAGACGTCCTAAAAACCTTTTCGGTGGCGCTTTGAACGATTCGAGAGGGATGCAGTTTCAAAGGTCACTAAACTCACGCTCTTCAATTTCGGCAGAATACACAGGATTGGACGCAGCTTACGACTACGTGGAAGTTTTTAACAATGCTACGGTCAAGCCGGTTGTTTACGCCAGATTCCTAAAATTTGCCAATATCACCTATTTGAGAAATCTCCAAATCACAGACAAGGTTAAGTTTATCTATGGTGGTGGTATTAACTATTTATGGGGGTCTGAAAGAATTTATCATTATACGTACTTCAACGGTAGTTGGGGCGAACCTCGTTTCTATGGCTATCACCGAACTGATTTCGGCTTAAATGCACGAACAGGAATAGAATATTCACCTATTGACTGGATGACTATTTACACTCACGTTGATTTTCTAGGTATAGTTTACTCAGGGGCAAGGGATTCTTGGGGAAATTATGCAGAAAAGTGGTACGAGGAAAAGTTCGGATTAACAAATATTCCAAGCCGTTATGACCTTTCGTTAAATATTGGAATTGGCTTCAATTTTTAACCTTTTCTCTATATGCAAACACTTACTATTCGTCACGCAATGAAACTGTTTTTTAAGACACTTATCGTTACTTTCCTTTTTTCAAGCTTCGGCATAAGATGTTCGGCGCAAAAACAATTAATTTCCGAAAATCTCGGTTGTGGGTTTTCTTTTTCTCCTGAGCTGAACAATCTCATAATAAAAGACAAAGCATCATATCAGTCGGTTCAATCGGAGTTCGGTTTTTCCGTCGGGGCAGAAATGAATTTTACCCTTAAAGAAAAATTCGTTTTTAGAATAGGCTTCGGTTGCGGGCTGAAGCAATTCACGTACGTGAATGATAATGTCGTGTTGAATAACTACTACAATCCGGAACTGGGTTTTATAAATCCTACTGTAACTATGTCTTACGACATTGCTCTCAATGAAGTACACGTACCATTACTAGTTCATTACAGGCTGTTCAAATCATTCTTTGTCGGCGGTGGGGTTGAGTTCATTAAACCATTCTACTCCCCGTCCTACTACACAATAAGTGGAAATCCAGACGTTGCTTTTAAAAGAACTTATATGTCGGTTGAACTATCCAAAAACGTAGTAATCAGCGCTAGTTTAGGTTATAGAATGAAGTTAGCGGAATCTTACCACTTACTAATTGAACCAACTTTCAGAATATACACGAAGGGGTATGGTTTTGGTACTGATGAATTGGGTGCGAATGGTAATAATTTTTATTCTGTTGGGTTAAAAACAACATTTTGGATTGGTGGAAAATGAATACAAGTAAAAACAGTGTGTAGATATTCAGCTATCTTCTTTGAATTCGTTATATGTTGAATGATTCATTCTTATAACTCAACTTGCACCTTTTGCGGAATCTTTTTACGATCATAAATAATTGAAGACAGAGTATTAATACGAGTGAATTGGATTGTGACAAAGTAATTTTTTAACAGCTCATTTTTCACTACATTTATCCCAATGAAAAGTTTGAAGAAAACGTTTGTATTGTTTCTTATTCTGGTGATTACACTTCCGGGGGAAACAGCGCATGCCTTTTCTTTTGTTCCTGAATTCATTTCGCATTACAAGCATCACAACAAAGAGCATCATCAGCTAAGCTTTATCGATTTCGTTGGTGAACACTTTGGTATAGGGCATCACGAAAGCCCTAAGCACCCGCACCACAAACAAGACGAGTGTCCTACGAACCACGATCATGCATTGGTTTCACTCACATTCGTTGTAGAAAAGAAAGATACGTTTGAGGCAATTTCGGAAGACATTGCATTCTTTGCTGAAAGAACCCCTGTTCCGCCTTACCAAACCTTTTTCTCTGAATTCCATTCCTCCATTTGGCAACCGCCAAAATTGAGCTAATCGATTATTAAATAAGTGTTGCAGGGCAAATACCGCCTTGTGTAGTCGCGCATTTCGTTTGCCGACCATTGTTTTACGATTAGAAGACTCAATATGTTAGATAAAATCATTCAATTTAGTATCAAGAACAAGTTCATTATAGGCTTGTTCACCTTAGCTTTAATCGGAGTAGGAAGTTACTCCCTTTACAAGCTTCCAATAGATGCATTGCCCGATATAACCAACAATCAGGTGCAGATCATCACCACTTCGCCAACGTTGGCAACACAGGAAGTGGAACAATTTATTACCTATCCCGTCGAACTTTCCGTAAAGCCAATTCCGCACATTGTAGAATTGCGCTCCACAAGCCGTTTCGGGTTAAGCGTAGTTACCGTTGTTTTTGAAGAAGACGTAGATATTTATTGGGCACGTGCTCAAATAACCGAACGCCTGAAAGAAGCAGAAAACTCCATTCCTCCCGGACTTGGAACGCCCGAAATGGCTCCAATCAGTTCAGGACTGGGGGAGATTTACCAATACGTTGTTTACCCCAAAAAGGGCTATGAGAAAAAGTTCGATGCTACCGAGCTTCGCTCTATTCAGGATTGGATCATCAGACCTCAATTATTAGGTACGCCAGGCGTTGCCGAAGTGAATACGCTGGGTGGATATTTGAAGCAATACGAAATTGCTATCAATCCAGATAAGTTGAAGAGCATGAACACCACCATTGTGGAGATTTTCGATGCCTTGGAAAAGAACAACGAGAATACAGGTGGTGCATACATCGACAAGAAACCGTATGCCTACTTCATTCGTGGAATTGGTATGGTAACGGGGATGGAAGACATTGGAAAGATCGTGGTGAAAACCCAAAACGGAATCCCGATCCTGATTCGTGACGTTGCAGATGTGCGCATTGGTGCAAGTACACGTTTTGGAGCAGTTACCAAAGACGGTAATGGCGAAGAAGTGAGCGGGGTGGCTATGATGCTCAAAGGCGAAAACAGTGCCGAGGTAGTAAGCCGTGTAAAAGAAAAAATGGCTCAAATTGAAAAATCCCTACCCAAAGGAGTAGCCATTGAAGCCTTTAGCGATAGAACAAAACTCATTGATCGGGCAATTAGCACCGTTGAGAAGAACCTCATTGAAGGAGCTTTGATCGTTATTTTTATTCTCGTCCTATTGCTCGGAAACTGGCGCGCGGGATTGGTTGTGGCTTCGGTAATTCCCTTGGCATTGCTTTTTGCAGTTTCCATGATGCACCTCTTTGGTGTAAGTGGAAACCTCATGAGCCTCGGTGCAATTGACTTTGGATTGATCGTCGATGGAGCAGTAATTATTGTAGAAGCAATCATTCACAGTTTGCAATCGAAAAGTAGGGTGGTATTATCTCGTGAGCAAATGGACGATGAGGTGTATAAAGCTTCATCCAAAATCAGAAGCAGTGCAGCATTCGGAGAAATTATCATATTAATTGTGTATCTACCCATCCTTGCGTTGGTAGGAATTGAAGGGAAAATGTTCGGGCCAATGGCACAAACCGTTTCGTTCGCCATTTTGGGGGCGTTCCTGCTTTCCTTGACTTACGTCCCAATGATGTCCGCTTTGGTTCTAAAAAGACAAACAGGACACAAGAAAAACTTCAGCGATCGAATCATAGAAGGAGCTCAAAGAATCTACACACCATTGTTGAACGGTGCGTTGAAAATGAAAGCTTTTGTTGTAGGAATCGCAGTGGTATTACTCTTTATTTCTTTGGTCATTTTCGGAAAATTAGGTGGTGAGTTTATCCCAACTTTAGACGAAGGAGATATTGCGACACACGTAATCATTGCTTCGGGTAGTTCACTTTCACAAGAAGTAGAAACAACCACGAAAGCAGAGAAATTACTCAAAAAACGATTCCCCGAAATCAAAATGATTGTTACCAAAATTGGTTCGGCTGAAATTCCAACAGACCCAATGCCTATGGAAGCGGGAGACATGATTATTCTCCTGAAAGACAAAGAGGAGTGGACATCTGCCGATTCCAAAGAAGAATTGATGGAGAAAATGGAAGAAACCTTGGACGAAATTCCGGGAGTAACAACCGAGTTTTCACAGCCCATTCAAATGCGTTTCAATGAATTGATGACAGGTGTGCGAAGCGATGTTGCCGTGAAGATTTACGGTGATGATTTGGATATGTTAGTTAGCAAAGGCGATGAAGTGTTGAATCTCATTCGTTCTGTAAAAGGCGTTGCCGATGCTAAAGCCGAACGGGTTGCAGGATTACCACAAATAACCGTTCGTTACAACAAAGACAAACTGGCACTTTACGGTTTGAATGTTGGAGACCTGAACAAAGTCATTCGTACAGGTTTTGCAGGAGAAAAAACAGGTGTTGTTTATGAGGGCGAAAAACGATTTGATATTGTACTTCGTTTGGCGGAAGACAGTAGAAGAGACATTTCAAATTTGAAAACACTGTACATTACCCTTCCTTCGGGAAGTCAAATTCCCTTGGAACAAGTTGCAGACATTGACTACGAACCCGGACCAATGCAGATTAGTCGTGAAAATGGTAAACGACGAATTGTTGTTGGCTTCAACGTTCGGGATCGAGACGTGCAAAGTGTCGTCGAAGAAATCCAGAAAAAACTGGATGGTAAATTAAAATTGCCTGCTGGTTATTTTCTAACCTATGGCGGACAGTTTGAAAATTTGGTTCAGGCATCAGCACGTTTGTCGGTTGCAGTTCCAATTGCATTGGCGCTGATCTTCATCTTGCTTTATTTCACCTTCCGATCCGTGAAGCAATCACTTTTAATCTTTACTGCAATTCCATTTTCTGCAATCGGAGGCGTATTTGCACTTTGGGTGCGTGATATGCCGTTCAGTATTTCTGCAGGTGTTGGTTTCATTGCACTATTTGGTGTGGCGGTTCTGAACGGAATCGTATTAATCAGTTATTTCAATCAGCTAAAAACAGACGGTATGGACGATGTGTTAGAAAGAGTTCGTGAAGGAACGAAAGTGCGCTTAAGACCTGTGCTTTTAACCGCTTCAGTTGCATCATTGGGTTTCCTTCCAATGGCGTTGAGTACCAGTGCAGGTGCAGAAGTTCAAAAACCGCTTGCAACCGTTGTCATTGGCGGATTGATTACTGCTACCTTCCTTACCTTGGTTGTGCTTCCGATCCTCTACATTTTCTTTGAAAAAGGAAAGTTGAAAGTAAAAGGTAAAACGGCGATAGTACTTCCAATCTTGTTTGCTTTGGGTACGTTAAACGGGTTTTCGCAAGAAACGGTATTAACACTTGATAATGCAATTGACTTGGGGATGAAAAACAACCAGTTGATTCAGGCAGGAACGCTCAATATACAAGCTCAAAACCAATTACGACCCACAGCCTTTGAATTGCCAAAAACTGACGTTTCAGGTATGTTCGGGCAGTACAATACAGGAGCATTTGACCAGAATTACATGATTTCACAATCCGTCAATCCGTTCCAGTTTAAGGCGAAAATGGGTGTGATAGATGCTTCCATTCAGTCGAGCGAAATCCAGTTGGGACAAACCCAAAATGAAATTCGGTTTTACATCCGTCAATCGTGGTTCAACCTCTTGTACCTGAATGAAGTTCACAAGCAGTTGGTTACTCAGGATAGTGTGCTAAGCAAATTTGTGAAAGCTTCAGATCTTCGGTTTCAGGCTGGTGATGTAAATGAGTTAGAGAAATCAACGGCAATTGTCAAGCAAAAGGAATTGCAGCAACAGATCAGGCAAAATGAAATGAGTTTGATTGCCGAACAAAGTCGTTTGAAGACCTTACTAGGTTTAAAGACTGATTTTTCAGTAGCCGAAACGCTCAAAATGCAACCGTTTCTGGGAACCTTGGATTCAATTGCATTAGAAGAAAATCCACAGTTAAAACTTGCCTTGCAGGAAGTGAAATTGGCGGAAGCAAATCAGAAATTGGAACGTTCAAACATGTTCCCCGATCTAAGCGCAGGATATTTCATTCAATCGCTCACTGGAAATCAAGAGGTAAATGGCCAGACTGTTTATTACAACGGCGCACCTCGTTTCCAAGGATTTACACTGGGGGTTTCCATTCCCATTTTTGTAGGTTCTTCTGTTGCGAAATCCAAGTCTGCTAAAACAACCGTAATGGCGCAACAGGCAAATGCAGATTATATGAAAGAGCAGTTGAAGAACCAGTATTCTCAGCAGTTACAGCAATTGTTAACCTTGCAATCGGCAGTAGAGTTTTATGAAAATTCGGTGCTTCCATCTGCAAGAACCATTTCTACGAATGCTACAAAAGCCTATGAGCAAGGAGATATTTCTTACATCGAGTATTTGCAGGGAATTCAAACCGCTTTGGAAAGTCAAATCAGTTATGTGAATGTGCTGAACCAATACAATCAGAACGTAAGCGCCATTCAATATTTACTCAACAAATAATGAACATGAAAAATTCAATCAAATATATCATTGGTGCTGTTATCCTTTTGGGAATAGTACTCTATTTTGCCTTAGGTTCATCAAACGAACCAACAACAGTTCCCGAAGAAGAACATCACACAGAAGAAGCTGAAAGCGGAATAAAAGAAGTGGAATTGAATGAAGCACAGTACAAAGCTTCAGCAATAGAATTAGGTACTTTTTCCTACAAGAACCTGAGCGAAGTGATCCATGCCAACGGTTATACCAAACTTCCGCCTCAAAATCAGGCGGATGCTACCGTTTTGGTGGAAGGAACAGTAAAATCCATTAAAGTAATCGAAGGGCAATACGTGAAACAAGGACAAACATTGGCTACCATTGAAAGCCTTGAATTCACGAAACTGCAACAATCTTACTTGGAATCGAAAAGTAATCTGGAATGGCTTTCCGAAGAATACGAACGGCAAAAAGCGTTGAGCGCTGAAAACGTCAATGCAAAGAAGACTGTTCAAAAGGCAAAATCGGAGTACGAAAGTGAAAAAGCACGGTTCACATCCTTGAAAAAGCAACTGAATATTTTGAACCTATCGGGTGAAGGAGGCGCAATTTCAATCATGGCGGTTAAAGCACCGATCAGCGGGTATATTACTGCGATCAATGTCAAAATTGGTACTACTGCTAAACTGGGTGAACCCTTGTTCAGTATCGTAGACAACACCAAAATGCACGTAGATTTATTGGTTTACGAAAAAGACTTACAAAAAGTAAAACCCGGTCAGCAAGTACGTTTTACACTAACGAACCAAGACAACACTGAAATCATCGGACAAATTTTCAGCATAGGAAAAGCCTTTGAAAATGAAACCAAATCCATTGCGGTTCATGCCGATATTCTAAATGAGAAACAATTACTCATTCCAGGAATGTATGTGAATGCGTTGATTGATGTTGGAATGAACAAAGTTCAATCACTTCCGGAAGAAGCCATTGTAAAGGCAGACGGAAGAGAATTCATATTTATCTTGGAAAAAGTGGAAGAAGAAAAAGGACACGACGAAAAAGCCGGACACGATCACGGAGACGAACACGAACATTCGGAGGAAGCAGGAAAAGGCTATCACTTTCAACGAATCGAGGTAAAGACAGGAACGAAACAGTTGGGATTTGTTCAGGTGACATTTCTGCAACACCTTCCAGCGAATGCGAAAATTGTATTGAAAGGTGCATATTACATTCAAAGCCATCTACTGAAAAGTGAAGGTGGCGGAGGACACGAACATTAATAATCTTGGGCAGAGTCTTGGGAGCTTTTAACATGAAGTAATGACTTTTTCATTCTCAATGGCTCTGCCCTTATTTAAACAAATGATATGATTAATTCAGATCCAAATCACGTCCATACTTATGACGAACAAGGTAAAATAACTTGCTGTTCGTTAGAAGAGAAAATAGATGCAAAAAGTGGCACTCCACATATCAATAGTGAAGGGCATACGCATGAAGAAAACGAGAGTCATGACCATTCCCAAGCTGAAAAACCTGCTTGGCTCGAATACCTACCTGCAATCGCAAGTTTTGTACTTCTGTTCACTGGAATTTTGTTTGAACAGGTTTTTAAACCCGCTTTTTTCCAAGGCTATATTAAATTGATTTGGTACTTCGTAGCATACGTACCGGTTGGTCTACCTGTGTTAATAGATGCTGTGAAATCTATTGCAAAAGGGGCTTTCTTTTCTGAATTCTTCTTAATGAGCATAGCTACAATTGGAGCGTTTTGTATTGGAGAGTATTCCGAAGGAGTTGCAGTAATGTTATTCTATTCGGTTGGTGAATTATTTCAGGCTGCTGCCGTCAAAAGAGCAAAACGAAGTATAAAAGCGCTGTTGGATATTCGTCCTAATACAGTCAATGTGATGCGAGATAGACAATTACAAACCGTTTCGCCGTCAGAAGTTCAGGTTGGTGAAGTTATACAAATGAAGTCCGGCGAAAAAGTGGCATTGGACGGTGAATTGATCTCTGATTCTGCCTCGTTTAACACCGCTGCATTGACAGGAGAAAGCAAACCCGATAGCAAAGCAAAAGGAGAAGCAGTTTTGGCAGGAATGATTAACCTCAATTCCGTTTCAGACATTAAGGTTACAGCCTTGTTCAAAGACAGTAAGCTTTCGAAAATATTGGAGATGGTTCAGGATGCTACTTCACGTAAATCTCCAACGCAATTGTTTATTTCCAAGTTTGCCAAGATTTACACTCCAATTGTGGTGTTTTTGGCAATCGGGATTTGTCTGCTTCCTTATTTGTTCGTTTCCGATTATCAGTTTTCCGAATGGTTATACAGATCGTTGGTCTTTTTAGTTATTTCCTGCCCGTGTGCATTGGTGATCTCCATTCCGCTCGGTTACTTCGGTGGAATTGGTTTAGCATCCCGAAACGGAATCTTGTTCAAAGGATCGAATTACCTCGATGTAATGACCAAGATAGATACCGTTGTCATGGATAAAACGGGTACATTGACCAAAGGAGTTTTCAAGGTTCAGGAAGTGGTTTCCGAGGGAATAGACAAGGACGAATTGCTAAGACTTACCGCATCCATTGAAAGTAAATCGACACATCCGATTGCATCAGCAATTGTTTTGCACGTGGGAGACTCGGCAAAAGCATCTACGATAGAACAAGTCGAGGAAATTTCGGGACACGGGTTAAAAGGAAAAATCGACGGAAAAGACGTGTTAGCGGGGAATTTGAAGCTATTGAAGAAATTCAATATTGCTTATGATTCTGAAATTGAAAACATCCTAGAAACCATTGTTGTGGTTGCTGTTGATGGAAAATATGCAGGTTACATCACCATTGCCGATGAAATCAAAGAAGATGCACAGCAAGCCGTTAAGGATTTACACAGTCTGGGAATCAAAACAGTGATGCTTTCAGGCGACAAGCAAAGCATTGTAAACAAGGTCGCAAAAGCACTTTCTATTGATGAATCATTCGGAGATTTATTACCTGAAAACAAGGTTGAAAAGGTGCAGGCGTTGAAAGATCAAAAACGAATCCTTGCGTTTGTGGGCGATGGAGTGAATGATGCGCCTGTAATTGCATTAGCAGATGCAGGAATTGCCATGGGAGGTTTAGGAAGCGATGCTACCATAGAAACAGCGGACATTGTGATCCAAAATGACGAGCCGTCAAAAATTGTTTCTGCAATCAAAATTGGAAAGCTCACAAAGAAGATTGTTTGGCAAAACATTATCCTAGCAATGGCGGTTAAAGCAATTGTTCTAGCTCTTGGTGCAGGTGGACTTGCCACACTTTGGGAAGCAGTATTTGCTGACGTCGGAGTGGCTTTATTGGCGATTTTGAATGCCGTAAGAATTCAAAGAGTAAAAGTATATTAGATTTTATCTGTAAAAAGAAAGCTTTAGATTTATTGAACTATCAATTGTAAAAAACACAAAGAGAATGAAAAGACAAATTTTAATGATGGCGATGTTACTGCTTAGTACCATTTCGTTTGCGCAAGAAGAAAAAACAAACATCGAGCAGAAAAAGCTCCCATCCGTTTCTTTAAGAACCGTAGATGGTGATCAGGTGAATACGGGTGGTTTAGGTATCAAAGGACCGATAATCATTACCTTTTGGGCTTCTTGGTGTCCCACATGTAAAAGAGAATTAGGGACGTTAAGTGATCTTTACACAGATTGGAAAGACGAAACAGGAGTTACTATCGTAGCCGTGTCACTCGATGATGAAAAAACAAAGAATAATGTTCCAACATTGGTTAATGCAAGTGGTTGGGAATTCTTAGTTTTGATGGATTCAAACAGTGATTTTAAAAGAGCAATGGGCGTGAACAATACTCCACACACCTTTTTAATCAACGAAAGTGGTGAGATTGTATACTCACGAAACAATTACGCTCCGGGAGATGAAGATCTTTTATACGAAGCATTATTAAAATTAAAAAAATAGATATGATTAGAACAGGCTTATTTATAGCATTTTTGTTTGCTTCTCAAATGCTTTTGGCACAGAAAGAACCGAAGCGACAAACCATCACCATTAAAACACCTAACACATGCAATCATTGCAAAGTATGCGAAAGTTGCGGTGGCAAACTGGAAGGGGAGATGGTCTTTGTAAAAGGAATCCAATTGGTAACTTACAACGAAGCAGATCAAACGACAACAGTTGTTTACTGGACGAAGAAAATTACACCCGAACAAATCCGTAAAGAAATCTCATTACGTGGTTTTGATGCTGATGAAGTGAAGGCTGATCCGAACGGTTACAAGCAACGAGACGGTTGTTGTAAAGTCGAGGAATAAGCTTTACAACGGTCAAATGCACATTTAAAATCAGATGAAAATACATATTCTCATACCACGTGGATTACGCAAAGAAGTAGCGAAAGAATATAACTTGTCGAAACAGGCAGAATGTAACAACGATTTACATAAAGCTTGGTCGCATTTGGAACGCGCTCATATACTTGGTCAGGCTTGGCCGATAGATCACACGCGAACGCACTGGCGAATGCTTCTTTTTGCATTCCGTCGGAAGAACTTAAAAGAAATTATCGGGCAATTTCCGAGATTGCTTGTAGGTGGCGTGAAATCCTTTGTTGGTGAAATACCCGTGGGTAATACTGGTGGTGCAAACGTTCCGCCATTGAAGCCAATGGAGATTCCAAACGATTTAAAAGCCATTATAGATTTATATCCTCGTTGAGGATTAGTTACTGATAATGCATCGAAATAATGAATGAGAGGGGTAAAAGTTTAAGTAAATGGGGAGTACTGGGAATGTTAGTTGTAGCAATTCTTTCACCGTGCTGTTTTCCGATTTTTGCTCTTGTTGCTTCCGCCCTTGGTTTAGGTAGTTTTGAGATTTTTGGGGGCTGGACAATGTGTGTTTTTCAAATAATGGTCATTGTCTCATTGGTTGGTTTTTTCATTTCCTATAGGAAACACAGTTGTATGTACCCCTTACTTATCGCTATTCCAAGTGCTATTCTCATTTTTTACGGATACCATTTCAACGATAGTAAATGCTGGGTATACTTTCTATACGCAGGAATGTTGGGGCTTTTAATTGCAACGGGGGTAGATTATTTCCGACACAGATTACATGGTCGTTGTTGCGCTTCCAACGAGGAAGTAGAGTTGCATTCTACCATAACTTGTCCAAATTGTGGACACAAGAAAGATGAAATTATGCCAACAGATGCGTGTTCTTACTTTTATGATTGTGAGAAATGTCATGCAGTACTAAAACCATTGCAAGGAGATTGTTGCGTTTATTGTAGTTATGGAACTGTAAAGTGTCCACCGATACAAAAGGGTGAAAGTTGTTGCTAAAGAATTGGACTTTCCAACGTTTCAAGTTGTAATACACGCTCCAAATCTTCAATCAAAAAGTTAGAAGTTTCCCCGCTTGAGGTCACAAAAAGAAAAAAGCGTTACGATAGTGACGCTTTTTTCTTTTACATCATTCTCGTTTCGTTTCTCATTCTGACCAAATTTCCTCCTGATGCTTTTTTCTTTCAGAGCGAGAGCGGAGTGTGAGAATGGAAAAGCGTCGATATTTCCAATAAAAACTTACTTTAAGGTAAAAATCAATAATGGGACATAACATACACGCAGTAATTGGAAAGAAAGCAGAAACAAATACAGCTATTATAAAAAAGTATCAGTTAGCTGCTGCATTTGAAAAAGAGTACACTATTATTATCCTTTTTGATGATTCGTTGTTTCATTGGTCGGACGTACTAGGCTCTGATATTGAATCCGAAAGTGAAAATTTGAGGTGGGCGAGTCCAATTGTTTTTAAGATCGCGGAAGAAATTGGATTTGAAAAATACGCAATTATTCAAACGGATTATTTTGCTGGTCTGGGTGGTCAAATTGCTTCACTTTATGAAAATGCAACATGCCTGCTAAAAGAAACAGATATAAATGATGTTTTGAAAGAATTAGGGGTTGTGACAAGCGGAAAGAATGACGAGTTTGATGAGCTAAATTTGGGTGAATACAGGACTGCAGAGCTTTATTACTGGGATGAAAACAACCAGGCAGATGAAATGCCAAATATGATTGCAGGAAAAGTTCCTGAAGATTATAAATTCAGGTAAAATCAATTTGACTAATCATAGGAATTCTGGCTCAAGAATTTCAAAATCCAAGTGTTCAAGTTGTAACACCCTCTCCAAATCTTCAATCAAAAAGTTAGATATTTCCCCGCTTGAGGTCACGAAAGGAATCCGGTTTATCTTTTGATGAACCGGGTTTTTCATTTTGGTCGTGTCGATCCCGAAGTTTCGGGATTGTAAGCGAGTGGAATGAAAAACCAGGCATACGTGAAGCGAATGGCGGGTTCTATGCTCGTTATGAACACTACGAGAGGATCTTTAATCCTGATGAGGTTATTTGGAGTTTAATACATTTAAAATCAATTAGTTATAAACAATCATCAAGATTCTTGTAAAGTTTATTTGGAAAAATGAACATTGTTCATTTTCTTTGTATTCAAATTATCTAAGAATGAGTAGTGCAGACCGCAAAGCAAAGAAAAAGGAAGAACTGAAAGCCCTGATACTTGAAGCATCCATGAAGCTTTTTGTTGAAAAAGGCATTGAGCAGACTACTATCCGCAATATTGCCGATGCCATTGATTACAGTATCGGCACGGTGTATATTTATTTTAAGGATAAGAATGCCATTTTTCATGCTCTGCACACACAATGCTTTGCCGAACTTGGTGTGCAATTCAGGGTGCTGTATGATTTAAATGACCCGATGGAGCGGCTAAAAGCTATGGGCAAACTTTATATCCAATATGCAATGGACAATCCCGATAAATATGACCTGATGTTCAGTTTAAAAGCGCCAATGGAGTTTCTCAATGAGATCCAGGCGAATGAGTGGGAAGAGGGAACTGCTAGCTTTGAGGTATTGCGAACAACAGTGCAGGAATGCATTATGGCCGGCCATTTCAAAGGGCATAACCTGGAGCCATTGTCCTATTTGATTTGGGGTTGTGTGCATGGTCTTTGCAGCCTTGAAATAAGAGCAAGGACAAAAGGTGTTCTTTTAAAAAATCCGGATACAATTGTGGCAGACGGATATGATGAATTTTTAAAATTACTTGACAAACAATAATTTTTTTTCTTATAAGTGAACAATGTTCATATTGTTAATTACGTTCAAAAAAATATAAAAAATGAAACAATACATCTTAATAACCGGAGCATCATCCGGAATTGGTTATGAAATGGCTCAACAGCTTGCGGCTTTAAAATACAATCTTATCCTTACTGCCCGCAGCGAGGATAGATTGGCAGCTATGCAGCAGGAATTATCTTCCAAATATGGAATTACCGTACATTATATAGCCAAAGACCTAAGCAAAACAGAGCAAGCGACTCAGCTATTTAATGAAATCCAATCAGCATACTATCAGGTGTCTCATTTGGTTAATAATGCAGGATTTGGCGACTACGGCAATTTTTTGGAAACCTCACTGGAAAAAGAATTGAACATGATCGATCTCAACATCAGCAGCCTGGTTATCCTTACCAAATTATTTGCTAAAGATATGGCAGCCCGAAAGTCGGGCAGAATCATGAACGTGTCTTCAGTGATTGCCTATTTGCCTTTCCCTTACCAGTCGGTGTATTCAGCCACCAAGTCTTTTGTCTTAGCCTTTTCGCAAACCCTCGCTGCTGAACTGGAAGGAACTGGCGTAGTAGTTACCACGCTTGCCCCCGGGGTTACAGAAACAGCGTTTATTTCATCGGAAATGCGGGAAACCAATCTTCTGAAATCTAATAAGCTTACCTCCGCAAAAACAGTTGCTAGCGAAGGAGTGAAACTTTTGCTACACGGAAAAGGAAAGAAAATTGTAGGCTTTCAAAACCGGTTCAATTCCATTTTAGCAGGAATACTGCCCGACTCGGTGATGATGAAAATTAAGATGAAGCTGGCAAGTGCCAAGTGATGTGTTTGAAAATTCCATTTTGAAAAATGCGAATGGTACTGTTCCTTAATAATTGCGCTATACACAGTTTGAATGAGCAATATATAAAAGTGTAAAAACAGCAAAATAAATCATCTTAGATATGAATACAATTGAGAAAATTCGTAACGGATCAGAACAAGGTGAGTCCATGTCAAAAACGGAAGACACCGTCTCTCATCCAACGACTCTTGGAGAAGAGATGACACACATAGAGTTCGAACACGTCACCTTCGACCTGCCACACGGCACCTTTCACGCTCTGCAGGGTGGTGATCCAAATGGTCAACTAACTATCTTCTTGCACGGTTTCCCAGACCATCCGCCGACCTTGTTGCAGCTTTACGGTGCCAACGACGGCTGCATCCTCCCCGCGCAGGTTGACGACCGATATCGGTTCGCCTCCCAGCATGCGATGGAGATCTTCCCAGACACCGGGCACTTCCTTCACATCGAGGCACCCGAGGAGATCGCGGAACGGATCGCGGCATGGAGCCTTGCAACTTTAAGAAACGACACAGATCTGAAAACACATGACTGAGACGAAAAAAATATCAAGACGAGAACTAGTAAAACAAGGGGGACTTGCTTTATCAATTTTAGCTATACCTTTTCCATTAACAGCATTTTCAAATTTTAACGACATGACTGATAACAAAAATTTTGACGTAATCATAGTTGGCGGAAGCTATGCAGGACTTTCGGCAGCAATGGCTTTGGGACGAGCATTAAGAAATGTTTTAATCATTGACAGCGGGTTGCCTTGCAACCGACAAACACCTCATTCACATAACTTTATTACGCAAGACGGAGAAAAACCAAGCGTTATTGCGGAAAAAGCAAAAAAAGAAGTGTTGAAATACGACACGGTAAAATTCGTAACTGACCTTGCCGTTAGTGGAACGAAAACCGATAAAGGATTTGAGATTTCAACTCAATCCGGAAAAATATATTCAGCTAAAAAACTCATTTTTGCGACGGGCTTAAAAGACAAAATGCTAAACATTGATGGATTTTCCGAATGTTGGGGGATTACAGTAATTCATTGTCCTTATTGCCACGGATATGAAGTAAAGAATCAAAAGACAGGGATTTTGGCAAATGGATATGCTGCATTTCATTTAGCTCGACTCATTCGTAACTGGACAAAAGATTTAACCGTATTTACCAATGGAAAATCGGAATTGACACAAGAGCAAACCGATGAAATCAAAAGACACAACATTTCAATAGTTGAAAAGGAAATTACCTCATTGAAACACAAAAAGGGAGTTGTTGAAGAAATAATTTTTTCAGACAATTCAACTTTTGAATTAGAAGCGATCTATTCAAGACCTCCATTTGAACAGCACTGTAAAATCCCCGAATTATTAGGATGTGAATTGACAGAACAGGGACTTATCAAAGTAGATGCATTTCAGAAAACAACGGTGGATAATATATTCGCTTGTGGAGATAGTACCAACCCAGTTCGTGCCGTATCATATGCTGTATCAACAGGGAATAATACCGGAGTATTCTTGAATAACGCAATGACAGAAGAAGATTTTTTAAAATGATTATGTAGGATGATCTATTGAAAAAATCACCACGGTAATCTAAAGTTTCTAACTGTAAAACCCGCTCCAAATCCTCCATCAAAAAGTTTGACATTTCCCTGCTCGGGGTCACCAAGACCGTTTTTAAGTGGTAAAAACTACCGATTTGGGGCTTTTTTTTGTTTTTCATGTAATTTTCTTCGTCAAAACCATGAGATTCACTGCACCAACATGTTCTTTTAAAACTGAACCTAAGATTGTATCTTCACACCGAACTTGGAAATTGTCCTTATGAAATGGATATTCTTCTTTTTTATACTTCTTTTCACAAACCTGGAAGCAAAAGGCGCGAATCTTTTATTTCAGAAAACACAAACACTTCCTCAACATTCGAACTCCTTTTTTTTTAAAAAAATAAATCAAGCCTTGCGTCATCAAAATCTCGATTCATTAGAGGCTGTTTTCTCAGATTTTGTAAAAGACAAAATTAAAACGAATCAATTAGTTCAGGGACACGCCGTCTTAAATCAAATCATCGCAGATAACAAACTATCCGACACCTTAAAAATTCTAGCCTATAAAAATAAAGCCATTCTGTTCGGCCAGGTAGATTTCACCAAGAAAAGACAAGCCTTTAAATCTGCCATAAAGATTATCCGCCAAAAAGGAATTCTGCATGAGTTGGAACCCATTTATGAAATTGAAATTGCAAAAACCTATTTGTCGCAATCTAATTTTTTGGATGCTACCAAAGCACTGAATAAAGTGAACATAGCGAGTATTCAAAATGCGGAGAAGAAAGTAGAAATTTTAGGGGTATGCGCTCTTATTTATGCCCAAATGGACGACACAATTCAAGCCATAAACAAATTGGAGGAAGCGGTATCTATTGCGACAAAAAACAACGATTATTTCGGATTGGGAACGATCCATTCTTCTTTAGGAAATATTTATTCTACAAATTTCCATCAACCTCAAAAAGCGATAACACACTTTCGTATTTCAATGAATGCTTTTGAAAAGGCTGGTTATGACCATTATGCCTTAGGTAGTCAGGCAGATATTGGTGTAACCTTTTCACGCATGAAAATGGTGGATTCTGCACTTTATTACCTTCAAAAATCTTATAATGAATCGATCAAAATGGGCTCCATTTACGATCAGTCTATTTGTGCAAAAGAATTGGGAGTGGTGTACAATCAACTGAAACAACCTCAGAAGGCCTTGAAGATGTGCCGGGAGGCAAAGGATTTAGTTTGGGATTATACCAGTGATAACTTCCGCTATTCATGTGCATCTTGTTTGTCAAAAGCATTTGAAGCCTTGCATCAATACGATTCTTCCCTCTTTTATTACAAGCTCTATCATCTCTACCGGGATAGCACACTTAGTAACGATGAAACCAAAACCCTGGCAAAATTCAATGCAGAATTAGAAAAACAAATCTTTATTTCTGAACACGAAAAAATCAGTTTAAAAAAAGATCAACTGTTAAAAACCAGAAAACTGTATATTACATTTCTTAGTATTTTGGCACTGTTAATCATTGCTATTTTTCTACTGATATTAAGAGGAAATAAAAACCGGAAGAAGCGAGAGCTGATTGAACAGGAAGAAAAAAGCCAACGAGCGTTTTCGCAACAATTATTACAGTCTCAGGAAGATGAAAAAACGCGCATTTCCAGAGAGCTGCACGATTCTGTGGGGCAAGACTTGATTCTATTAAAAAATAAAGCACAGTCTATAAAAGATCAGGGACTGGAAACCAGTATTAGTGAAACATTAAATAATGTCAGAAGAATCACCCAGGGCTTGCATCCTTTTGTACTGGAACAATTTGGCTTGACATCCGCACTGAAAAAATTGATTGAAACAGTAGATGCCAACAGCTCTGTTTTTATTTCCGAAGAAGTGGCTGAAATTGACAATCTATTAACCAAACAACAAGAACTTGGCGTTTATAGAATTGTTCAGGAGTCGATCAATAACATTTTAAAACATTCAGAATCTCCTTCAGCATTAATTGTCGCAACAAAAGAATCAAACGCCATTGTTCTGACTATAAAAGATTACGGTAAAGGATTTGATTGGAGTGAGAAGTCAAAAATAAAAAACTCTTTAGGCATGAAAACACTTCAGGAAAGAGCTAAAATAGTGAACGCTGAATTGAGCATTACCTCAATAGTAGCAAAAGGAACGACTATTTATTTAAAAATACCCGTTAAAGATGCCTAAAATAGTTATTGCAGACGATCATCCCTTACTGCTGGAAGGTTTGTATAATCAGCTTTCCAATTTGGGCTATACCGAATTATTCAAAGCAATTGACGGAAGTGAAGCGTTAAAATTAATCATCGAGGAAAAGCCTGACATTGCAATCCTGGACATTGAAATGCCCATAATGGACGGTTTATCAATCACCAGGCACTGTAAAGAAGTAAACGCCAAAACCAAATTCATCATCTTATCTTATCACAAAGAAGTGGAATTTATAGCGAAGGCAAAGGCGTTAAATATTTCGGGATACATCTTAAAAGAAGATGCTTTGTCTGAAATCGAAAACTGTATTCAAACGATTTTAAACGGGAAAGAATATTACAGTGCCGTTTTTGATAACGCGGATCTGAAAAAAGTAAATTCCACCCTTGATTTACTTGAAAACCTGTCGCCTTCGGAGTTGAAAATTCTCAAATTAATTGCTCAAAGTTATAGCAGTAAAGATATTTCTGATCAATTATTTATATCAGAACGAACCGTAGAAAAACACCGAAGCAATCTTATTATCAAGCTCAACTTAAAAGGAAAAACAAATGGTCTTTTAGAATGGGCAATTGAAAATAAAAATGCGCTTTAATTCATTGCAGCAAATGTTCCCGAACTCACGTTAAGCAAAATCCGGCTAAGATTACGTGGCTCTACGTATTGATTTACAGGTACTCATCAATTAAGTTTGTTTCAACGATTGTTCATTTTAAGAAGTTTTAAACGAATGAATGAATCAATTTAACGAAGAACTTAGGATTCCGGCAGGAATCTTCCGGTTATTAAATAACACAGGTTTATGAGATATGCTATAGAGATAATACATTTAGATGTAGGGCAAGGAGATTGTTCTGTACTTTTCGTTAGAGATCAATGGGATGATAATAAAATTGTTCGTACAGTAGTAATCGACTGTGGTGGAGCGAGACAGTACGAGGATACTACCGAGGAAAAAACCAATTCACATATAGTTCTTTACGATTGCCTATTAAATAATAGTGTTAAACAAATTGATGTAATTATTATATCCCATTTTGATGTTGATCATTACCTGGGTATTACAAATCTGATGAATCTTGCCGCAGGATCTGATGCTCCGGCTTATTTGCGCAACCTGTTTCGTGAAACAATCATATATGATCAGGGGTTTTCTTTTGGTTTGAGGAATAATGGAGGAGAGCATCCTGATATCGATAATACCGGAATGACTGGAATAAACAATCTTCAATTTTATTATGCCATTGCAAAACTACTTCATCAACAACCACTCTATGATAACAATGGCAGCATACTTCCGGCACTCGATGAAACAGGTAGGATCATTCCTCAAAATGTTACCAATGTAAGGCGTGCCTGCGAATTTGTTTTTTGTGGAAACCCTCATCGCTACAAGAACGGCGTTGAAACCAATAACAACCTTCCGAATAATACAAAACAAACTATTTCTATTCAAAGAGGGGTTTTAAACCAATATGTGGATTCTGAAGAATGGGATACATACGATGAACATGAATTTCAACCTTGTAACTACTTACTTGGCCGTGATTTGATGGTTGGCCAAATGAATAACCCTTTTGGTATTGAACTGGAATGTGTTATTGCTAATGGAATTGCACATACTTATGACCCGGATACTGATGAAGTTGATACAACTGTCGCATATACTGGTTTTGGTGACGACAACAAGTTTTCCATTGGAGTATTGCTGGTAATGGGAGAATTCACCTATTGGTTTGGCGGGGATTTAGAAAAGAAACAGGAACAAAGTTGTGTATCTTATATAAGTTATCGAATGACCGGTCAATTAAGTTGCATGAAGGCCGGACATCATGGCAGCAATACTGCCAATGATAACTATTTTTTAAATACCTTAAAACCTATTGGGGTTGTAATTTCATGTGGACATCACGCTACATACAATCATCCACATCTTTCAGTGATTGAACAATTTTATAATGCCACCTATATTCAAAGAGTATTGATGACTTCCTGTCATAATGCAGAGGTTCAAAATCTCAACTATATCCCTCGTAACAACAGCCCTTTTAATCCAGATTCTAAGTTTGGAATAGCCGGAGGCACTGATATTAACAATGTGGACTACCTTGGACATATTTATGTTACTGCTCAATACACAGGAGGTGCTCTCAACTGGAATTTGAACTATTTTGAACAATGTCTTTTCTTGCAAGAATTGCTTCTTCGTCCGGAAGTACCTGAAGTTCCGTCTATTGTTTTGACCCATGCACCTTCTAATTTGATGGAAGTTATTAATGATAGAGGTGAATTTATGGTTGATAATGCACATTGGAGCCAAGACGTAATTATGGTTGATTCCGATGACAATGAAGTTGAAAATCAACGCTCATTTTTCTATACCGGAGCTAATCAAATTTTTTCGTTTAAAAATCCAGCTAACCAATGAGCAGTACTGCAACTTTTGATAATCTGAAAACAGGTAGTGAACATCGTATTGCTGTAAATCAAATTGGTCCGCGTAACATCCGGTCATTCCTGAATAGATGCCAATTCGAATATGTGAGCGGAACGATTATAAGTATAGAAGAAAATAATCCTGGCCAAAACAAGGTGAAGATTACCATGAGCACTGATTTGGCACTTCCGCTCGCAAATAATAGTAACCCAGCCTCTTTTTCTTCCATAAAATTTACTTTAGAGGAGTCAGACACTGGGGTACTTTATACATATATTGAAGGAGAAGGCACTACAGTCTTATTTGAGAATTCTGTTCAATGGACTTCCAAATTGCCGGAATCCATATTTGGTGGAGCATTTCTTTTAGAAATCCATTCTACTCAACTGCCGAATGTACTTACCGGTAAGTTCTTAACTAACCGGCTTAAAACGGTCGTAGACAACATTACAGAACATTTTGATTTAAGTAATGTATTTACATATGAGCTTTTACCCTATTATGTTCAACGTCTGAGAGTACAACATAGGCTGTTACTCACACTCCCTGATCTTGATTTTGGATCTTTTCATTCACCTATCAGGAATCTTCGATTATTTGTGGGAATTCTTGATAGTGCAGATGAAGTGTCTTCCCCTTTTCAACAAATTCAGATAACAGGTTCGATGGTGCTGGATGCAACCCGGAATGTTGGATTTGATTTTTTCATTGAGCCGGATGAGAATTTACGCTGTACCGTTAGAATTACACCGATTGATCAAAAATCGTTCCCTGGAATCAACGACATTGCAGCAGCCTTTGGATTAACGGATTTGTCGGAACGGCTAGACGAGGTGTATGCACAGTATGAAATACTGCAAAACTTTGAAGTGACAGCTCTTCAAATGACCCTGGATTTAAAACACACCTCCATTGTTACTGCTACCTTACGTGGTCGATTAACGATTGATGGAGTAGAGGTCGCTTATGCATTACGATATCCGGATTATTCACTCAGTCTCAGTCTTATTCCGGGAAGTACAATACCGCTCGGGACTTTTATTCACACCTTTGTTCCGAACGAATCCATTTTGCCGGAAGGTTTAAACATCGATACATTAAATATCAACTTTAGACTGAAGCCACTTCATTTTGATGGTACAATTGGTATTTCTAACGTATTAAAAATAGCGGTTGGGGATTCTGAATTAACCTTTGACAGGGTACGTCTTCATGTGGAAAAATCAAAAGATAGCCCCGTTCTTGGCAGCATTGATGCCAATTTCACACTTTTCGGAGTTGATTTACACATACATGCATCAAGCAGAAACCGCATCAATGCTGAAAATGGCTGGTATTTTAAATCAGATGCAGCAGTTGAACATGCGATTCATTTAAAGGATGCTCTTGCACAGCTTGCAGAATGGTTTAATTTCACTCCTCCCGAAAATATTCCGGATATAACCTTATCCGAACTAAGAATTGATTTTGAAACCAAGTCAACGAATTTCAATCTTTCTGCAAGAGCTCAATTAAATGAAAAGTTAGGTCCTGTGGATAGCGGAGAAATCGAATTGAAAATTCATTTCACAAAAAATGAAAATAACAAGCATGATTTTCAGTTAATACTCTCCGGAGAAATCACTATTGAGCAATCCCATCTTGGATTCAATATCGATGTAGGCCATAAAGATTGGTCTTTATCAATCGATTGGGAGGCAGAAAAAGGGAAAGGATTACATTTAACCGAATTATTGACACTTTTAATTGCTGATGTCGACTTAAGTGATATCCCTCAAAGCACCGTTGATGCACTTACACTTTCTGCAATAGGGTTATCTTATCACAACGATTCCGGGACTATACGTTTAATTGTGGAAACAGTTGGAGGAGAACATGCGGTAATGGTTGGAAGGAAAGGTGCTAATAATTTGGAGTTTTTATTTGGAATTCAATACAATAATCCACATGATGAAAATCTACCCTTCAAACCTGAGCGTGACGCACTTGATTTTGTGAATTTGAAGGCGGCTGCTCTGATTGTTGCAACAACTGATTTTTCAAATTTTAGTTTGCCTGAGCTGCCTGATTTTACGACAGAAGGACTTAAGATAGATAAAGGCATGTATCTCCTGTTGGATGTTACTTTTAAAGAAAATCAGGTGCTCCACATCGACGCACTTAAAAAATCGCTGAAATCTCCTGAATTAATCCTAAGAATCGGATACGATGCGGATTTGAAAAGCGGAGTGATTGAAGCGGACTTAACGGATGTACGTATTGGAAATGAGAAAGGAGGCTTACTGTTGGAGCGTGTTTCGTTGATCATTACTGTTCCTGTGATTTCATTTATACTGGAGGCAAAAGCTACCGTGACATTTAACGGGCATGTTATTTCAGGGGCAGCTGCTATTAATATCTCACCGGACCAACTGGAAGGAGGTTTTGCAATTACAGGCGGCAAAGACGGACTCCGTTTCCCTGATTTGCCGGATTTTGTAATACATGATCTTGAATTCATGCTGGGGGAGGTATTCGCTGTTCCGGGAATGGAATTCGGATTGAAAGGAACGATGGACATCGGAAGCAGAAGGGGGAATGAATTTGGGTTCATGTTGGAAATGGTAGGAGATATTCCAAATCCGCGGTATCTGCAATTGGATGTGACGCACGTTGGTTTTGTTCCGCTGATGGACCTGCTTTTCGAAAGTTTGAAAATTAAAAATGAGCAACAGAGAGCGTTATTCTTTGGTGCCGAGCAGCTGGACCTGTATTGGTCTGAAGTACGAATGGCCCTGCCCGACGGCACGATTATTCAACCCGGTTTCGGGGTAAATGCAGCACTTAATCTCTTTGGGTTCAAACTCCATGGAATGTTGGAAATCGATGAGAATGATGGCATTCAGGGGCAATTTATGATGGATCCCATATCCATAGATATCCTTCAGATAAAAGGGAACAGCGCCGGATTATACCTTAAACAGCGCCGAAATCCGGATACGCATGCTTTAGAGGATGTACAAAACTTTATGCCCGCACTGCAGCGTGGAGAAACAGTAGTTCAGGGCAGAACTGTGGTCAGTCCGAATGGTCCTGTTATTAATCTGAACACGACGGCCTCTCCATATATTAGCGGGAACTTTAGTGTGCAGCTATTTGATTTGATCAGTACCGGTGGTACAATCGAACTAAAAGAGGATGGTTTTGAGCTGGATTTTAATTACTCCTTTGGAAATATTATAGGATTTAACCTGGCTAGTTCACTTACCATGAATGGGGAATTCCATGCAAGCGGAGGCTTTTATGCGGGGGTGCTTAAACGGTTGAAAGGGGAATTTCTTGGTGTAAAATATGATTTTGATGCCGATTTGATCTTTGGGACTGCGCTTGAAATACATTTGGGCAATGAACAACCCAGGGTGATTGATGTCTCCTTTTATGTCGATTTATTTGGATGGAGAATCGATTCCGAAGATCACCAAAAACCGATCACATTTAATAAAATAAGTGATTTACAACCAATTATGATAGACCGCCTGGGAACCACAATCCTGAAAAACGTTCAGGATATCATTCTATTCATTTTTGATCGGGATGAATGGTTGAGAGAGCATCACGCAATTTCCAGGAAAGAATGGCTGCGTCGACAAAATGACAAACGGAAATCCTATATCAAAGTAGTGGAAGATTCTATTCGGGTCCAGGCAGCAAGGTTAGATGAATGGAATGTTCATAAAGCAGAAATTGCAATCCGGAGGGAACGGATCCGGACGGATAGTATCCAGCTAGCAAGTGAAATGCTCACACTGGGTACGCAGTACGCGGAAAGTCACCAGGAAGAAGCACAGCGGATATTGAACCAATGGAATGATAAAAAAGAGCCGTTAAAGCCCCAAAGGAGAACAATCGCTAAGGACCCCCATGCTGAACAGCGAATTACGGATATAGCACACTGGCAATCAGTCATTAACCTACATAATCCGACAGAGTTTAGAAATAGAATCCATGCCGACGCGCAAGCCGTGATACAGGGAATCAAAGAACGTGCCCAACAAACAGTACAAAAACACAAAAAAAAATAAGTCTTATGCCTGACAGAAAAAATACGGAAGAACAGAAAAACGCATTTGCAGACGTACTCACGAAAGTAGGCGGACCCGTGCAGGGAATTGTTCATGATGCACTCCAAAAAAGTAGTATTGGGATTGTGCAGCAAGCAGAGGAAATTTTGGAAGAAGATCTAAACGACCTCATTAAACAAAACAGCTTAGAAGAAAAAGTCAGAAGTGAGAACTCACTTATCGGGAAAGGTTTTCGCGGCGCTTCGTGGTTATTCATGTATTCAAATAATAAAGAACTCTTTAATTATGAGTTGGAATCAGCTGATCAATGGGAATCAACAGATCGTTTCGACCAAATCCGGAATATACATATCGTAGATGAAAATACAGTTCGGATTTTAGACAACAACGTGATTACCGTAAGCAGAAATGTTGCTCATGCGCGCATCGATCAAACCATAATGACAACCATTTTATGGCCCTTATTTGCCGTGCACTTCCATGCGCAAGGTACTTGGGTCATTAATAATAGGGCAGTGTGCTATGTTTCAACAAACAATCGAATCAGAAGGGAATTTAATCATTCTTTACCGATACCGGGGCCGATACCCGGAGCTACCAGAAGGCAGTTTTTATTAGCCGATCACCTTCGAAATATTCTTTTTATAGTTGACAATAATAAACTTTGGAAATTTAAGATTCATCCCAATAGTTTAGCAAACCACTTTGAGCCAATTAGGATTTCAGGGCAGGAACACATCCATACCTTTAAGCAATTTACGCACTTCAACGATGTGCAATATTCAGAAAAATTGGGAATCATTTATTTGATTCCGGAAACAGCAAAAGCTATCTATGCCTATCATCCACATATTAATTCATCACTTAGAATAGGAAAGAAAACACCGGTAATAAAAGTACCTGCCCCGATTCGTCCATACAGAGACTTCTCTCTGCAATGCATGATACGTCTCAATAGGCTGGGAAATCAAAAAGAATACTCCCTATTGGGCGGAGCCGGAATGCCTGCTGTTTTCATACGGCCAAAAGATGCTGCACTTATTTTCAGATGGTATGATCCGGGCAGCACACATACCGAACCCCTGATTGATTTGACTTTCCCCAAGGCATTTGAAAATTGTGTGGGAAAATGGATCACATTAACGATCTCCATAGACAGCAAAAAGCTGAACATTTATTGTAACGGAAAATCGTTTGAGCACCCACTTACGGATATGTATCCCACATGTTGGGATATGAAACCATCAGATCTGTATATAGGTACCATTCCGGATTTACCTCCTTCTGCGCATCAAATCCAATCACCAGACTTTTGTATTGCAGAACTTCGGGTTTGGAATATCGCTTTAGAGCGGAATGAAGGAAAAAAAGCAATTACAAGTTGGATCGTGAGCGGTAAAGATGGATTTCCGGAAGGATTACATCAATATTACAGGTTTGATAAGGCCCTGGTGGCTTCCTTTCAATTCAAACAGGAAAAATTTGACTATCATTTAGGGACAGAACTTGTGCGGAAATTACAAAAGGTGGATGACCTTGAATCTGCCGATTGGTCTCATATTGAACCTCCCTCTTTTTACGAGGACCTGATTAAAGTAGCAGAATCAAGTAGGAAAATGCGCTCTGGTTTGTGTTTCTGCGAAACATCTCAACAGATTTTCTGGGGCGAAGATAAAACCATCAGAACCTCAGAAATATATGGTGCATCTGCTCTCGGAGTTGAGCAATTGGAGGTAATCGGAACAATTCCGGATACCGCCACCATATTGCGTTCAAAATGGCAGGGATTCACACATATACAGTACCTGAGATACGCAAAAGCGCAGCAGCAAAATGAAATAGAATCCGGGAATGATTTGGTCCATGCTGCCCGTATGCAAACTTATTTGGAACTTACCTGGATGCATCAGGAGAATGAAAGACGTATAAGCCATGCGAAGCGGTTCAGAAAGAACGACACTACCATCAATCAGCATGCTAAGAAGCAAAAACGATTCTTGGAAATACACGATTCAAAACGAAAAACACAAGCAACAGAGCACCTGCGTGTAACTGAAAAGATATCCAAAGCAAGGATGGAGGCTCTTGAGAAGATCCGGAATGCACGATCGGAAGCAATCAGGAGAAGATAGGCGGGGTGTAGTTTGGTTTTCATTGTTGTCCGTGGAAAAGAAGGGGGACCTGAACTTAGCAGATACGTACCAGCACGTACTGGTTTACGTGTCACCCCGTATTGTGCCGCAGCGGGAGCAATTGTAGTTTTGTGTTAATCAACTCAGGATGAAACCAGAGTATTCTTTTTAGCAATTAGGACCAGGACATTGAGAAATAAATTCAAAAGACCATGAGAATTACCATTTTATTACTTCTGCTTACGATTCATTCGTCATTTTGCGCCTATTCACAACTTGCGGGAAATGCATTGAATTTTGATGCCTCGAATGGATATTGCACTGCGAATTTACCAACCGTATTTGACAATATTCCTTCCAATGATTTTACCATTGAGTGTTGGGTTAAACAAGAATTTAATGCGACCTCTAAGCGCGTGTTCTTTGCTCAAAAAGACGCAAATAATTTTTGTTCGGTTCTAGTGAATAGCGGTAATGTTGCGTATTTTTTTCTTCGGGACAATGGTACATTCTATAGTGTGAATACGCAAGTAACACTTTTATCATCTGAATGGACCCATCTTGCATTTAGCTGGGATGCAAGCACGAATACTATAACATCGTATATCAACGGAATTCAAATTACCGGACTCAATGGCGGATCTTCTTCTTTAGGAAATGATGGAATTATGACAATTGGAGCCAGATCTGATGGGCAACAAATTTATAAAGGTTCCATCGATGAATTGAGAATATGGGACGATATCAGAACACCCTGCGAAATTTTTGGTTCAATGAATAGTGAATTTACAACAACACAGCCAAATTTAGTAGCCTCATACAGTTTTAATGAAGGTATAGCAAACGGCACCAACACAGGAGTAACAACTTTGAGCGACTTAACCAATACCTATCATGCTACATTAACTGGCTTTCTATTGACCGGTACTAGTTCCAATTGGGGCACATCTCAGGCAGGAATCACCCAAACCAACAACAATAGTGAAACTTACTTGTCAAATGATATACTTGCAGCCTGTGAAAGTTACACATGGATTGATGGAAACACCTATTTTGCAGATAATAATTCAGCGACTTATACCTATACCAGTGTCGTGAGTGGTTGTGACAGTACTGTGCTTCTGGATTTAACCATTGATACAACGGTAACGGCAGATGCGCCAACTAATATAACTGAGTGTGGTTACGTTGAACTGCCTTTACTTTCAAACGGATCTTACTTTACTGCTACGAATGGCGGAGGAACACCGCTCACAGCGGGAGATTCGATTTCCGGTTCGCAAACAATTTTTGTGTACGCCGAAAATGGAACGTGTTCAGATGAAAACTCGTTTTTGATCACGATTGATTCAATGGTTACAGCAGATTCGCCAGGTAATGCAACAGCTTGCGGTAGCTATGAGCTGCCGGTACTTACCTTTGGAAACTACTTTACTGCTACGAATGGCGGAGGAACACCGCTCACGGCGGGAGATTCGATTTCCGGTTCGCAAACAATTTTTGTGTACGCCGAAAATGGAACGTGTTCAGCTGAAAACTTGTTTTTGATCACAATTGATTCAATGGTTACAGCAGATTCGCCAGGTAATGCAACAGCTTGCGATAGCTATGAGCTGCCGGCACTTACCTTTGGAAACTACTTTACCGGAAGTAATGGAAGCGGAACACCGCTCACGGCAGGAGATTCGATTTCCGGTTCGCAAACAATTTTTGTGTACGTCGAAAATGGAACGTGTTCAGCTGAAAACTCGTTTTTGATCACGATTGATTCAATGGTTACAGCTGATTCGCCAGGAGATATAACAGCTTGTGATAGTTATGAGCTGCCGGCACTTACTTTTGGAAATTACTTTACCGGAAGTAATGGAAGCGGAACACCGCTCACGGCAGGAGATTTGGTTTCGGGTTCTCAAACGCTGTATGTTTACGTCGAAAACGGAACTTGTTCAGATGAAAACTCCTTTGCCATTTCGATCAATGAAACACCACTGAATACAGTAAGCGTTGCAGCCAATATTTTAACTGCAGACCATGCTGGAGCCACCTATCAGTGGTTGGATTGTAACAATGAAAATGCTCCTGTTCCGGGTGCAACCGGCTTGAACTATTCGCCAACAATGAATGGAAGTTATGCTGTTGAAATAGCAGAAAATGGTTGTGTTGATACTTCTGCTTGTGTAAATATTACGACAATAGGAATTGATGAAAAGATATTTGCCGGTAATATGACTTTATTCCCTAACCCAACAAGTGGAATTCTGACCATTGTTTCTGACATTGAATTTGGTAATGCCTTACTAACCGTGCGCAATGTATTAGGTAAGGAAGTCTATCGTAAAATGTATTCATCAGTGAAACAGATTGATTTGAATTTGGAAGGTGCTGTTGGAGTTTATTTCATTGAAATAGTTGATGGGAGTAAAGTATCCCTGTTAAAAGTGATCAAAGAGTAAACGTTTCAGACAAAATCTAAACGTGTGGGGGAATTTCTTCTAAAAGGAGTATGTCTTTTTGAAGAGTGAATCATATTGATTAATGCTTATTTTTCGTATTCGAAAATAGCTGTGCCATCTGTTTATTCTGCAATATTCAGGTCACGGTTTAATTCCAGATTTTGTCATTGAAAAAAGCTATGAAGATTTTATTTTAAATCAAGATAGTCAAATGATTTTTACACTAAAACTCATTGAGGAAAAATAATACCAGAACGTAACATTTATCAATGGTTCCAAGTCGCAAAACCCGCTCCAAATCCTCCATTAAAAAGTTAGAAGTTTCCCCGCTTGAGGTCACGAAAAAACCCGTTCCATCTTTGATGAAACGGGTTTTTCATTTTAATCAGTGTTGATCCCAACGCTTTGGTCGGTACAATTTGGCTCCCAGATAAATTCAGCTATTTTTAACCCAACTTAGTACTTATGCTTATACTCGTAATCATTGGAAGCTTTATCCTGGTTTTAGGACTAACTTTCCTGTTTATTGTCAGGAGGAAGACAAAAATTCACGCGATTGATGAGGTGGTCGCCGATAGCGCTATGAATCTCTTCCATATTTTCGGTCACAGTATTTATATGCCCGACGATTCTCCGGGTTTTGACATTTACCGGCACTATGTTTTCGATTTGTCCAACTATCAATTCACGGCTGGAGCTCATCAGCAGGGAAAAGGGATTGACATTAACAGCCCGTTTGTTGAGCGAAGTGTGCAGATGCTCTCCGGTAAGATGGGAAGAACGCTGAAGCTGGCACCCGACAATCAAATACGTTCAGAAATAAAAGTCATTCATCGTGATCTCAATGCTACCGATACCGAGGTGATTGAAAAGATTCCCAATAATGCGTTTGTTGTAACGAAACTACGTGAAAACGAAATGGGGTTTTCAAAAGTCAGCCTGGAAATCTACCGCAACGGAATAAGCATACGGTGTCACGTCTTCAAAGGTTGGGCCGAGCATGAATTCCGGATTTATAAAACCTCTTTCCCCAACCAGGTCATCCTGATGTACTCAAAAGGGAGAGTGAATTATGGAATAGCGCTCGCTGTCATCGATCTCGCAAACGGCGACTTTTTGTTCGATCAATATATCACAGAACCCAGGAAGATTCGATGAAAGAACTATTACTGGTGGTATATGTTTCAACGTAACTTTACCAGGATTTGCTAATTCAATAAACAAACTTTACAGTCTTTGGTTGTGATCCGTAATCATTGAGATTATTGTACAATGTAATCTTGTTATATTCGTCAGTATACAAGTGTGCGGCAAGTGTAACAGACGGCAGTAACAACAACAAAATAATGAAAAACAGACTATTTGACTTTATATCAAAATACATTTCGCTGACGGAAAATGAAAAGAATGCAATCGATTCTCTGGACTTATTTCGCTCGGTAAAGAAAGGAACGATTTTACTCAAAGAAGGACAAAAATCGAAAGATAGCTACTTTGTTCTACAAGGCTGTATTCGGACTTATTATGTTTTAGATGGTGAAGAAAAAACGACTGCTTTCTACACAGAAATGGAAGCTTTGACACCCCCTTGTGTAATAAGCAAAACGCCGTCAGAATATTATATAAGTTGTTTAGAAGATACGATACTTACAGTTTCAAATTCTGATATGGAAATAGAAATAAATAGTAAGTTTCCAAAGTTTGAAACCATATGCAGAATATTATCCGAAGAACTTTTAGCCAAACAACGAATAGACTTTGACAAGTTTAAGACTTCTTCACCCGAACAGCGATACCTCAACTTACTACAAAAAAGACCGGACCTCATCCAGCGTGTTCCACAACATCAATTAGCGAGTTATTTGGGTATCAAACCTCAATCACTAAGCAGACTAAGAGCAAGAATACTTGAAAAAAAGAGCTAACCTTATTTCTTAACTTAAGTGAACGGGTTATTGTGTCTCACCAATCTACTTTTGCTTTATCATTTCACGTAACAAGTAAAGTTGATCATTTATGAATACACAAAAAACACAACAAAATGGGCTGGAAGAAATCAAGGTCAGTTTGAAGCTAAAGCTTGCTATGCTGTGGGCGGGTTTTATGTTTCTCTACATCTATGTAGATTATTTCCACTTATTTATGCCGGATTCACTGGAAGGTATGCTGGCAGGCAAGGTATTTGTATTTGATATTACACAAGGATTTCTGTTGGCAGCACTCGTCTCAATGACAATTCCGGCATTGATGATTTTCCTTTCTGTTGCCCTGCCGGCTAAAGTAAATCGCTTTACAAACATAATCGTGGCTACGGTTTATATTCCTTATACATTGTTTAATTTGGTAGGAGATGCCTGGATGCACATGATATTTGGCGCTGTTGTAGAAGTCGTTCTTCTTTGTCTGATTATCCGTTATGCATGGAAATGGCCTCGCATTGAAACGTTACATTAATCATAGTTGCAAGGTGTAAAACCCGCTCAAAATCCGCAATAGCTAACGATGCTTTTCTTTTTTTCTCAGTATGGGGTTGTTTTTCAGTATAGAATCTAAATCATACCCAGGAGTACGAGAGCATATTTAATCCTGGCTGATTACGAAAAACTATTTAATCATCAATTGAATTCGAAGAAAATGGTAATATTGTAGCCATAACTTAAATTCATGTCCAGAAATATCAACCAACAAGAATCCATGCGAATTGCAGCTGAAAGAATGCGGCTGAAAAAAGAAAGAGAAGCACGCGAGGAGAAAGAATTTTATGAACGAATTACCTCAGGTACGCCATGGCTTCTCTTTAAAACCGTTGTTGTCTTCTGTACGCTGATGGCTTTGATTACCACATTCGAGATTTTCGTTGATGGCCCAACAAAAAAACTATCTGAAAACGATTGGAAAATTGACCGGGACTGGGAATGGACGTGGCACACGATACTGGACGTGGAAGGATATATGTTCACGCCCGAATTGAGAGATTGGAGTGGCCATATGGAAAACACGCTTGAAATGACCTATTCTCCTGTGTTTCGAACGGGGAAGAAGCTAAGCTACGATATTGAAGTCAATGAATCTACAATAAGAAGGCACGAAGAAATCAGACAGAGTTCCATCTTTACTTGGTTTCCTGCATTCCAGCTTTTTCTGCTGATTCCTTTAATCACCTTCATTTTTAAACGACAAAGTGCATGGTTTAACTTTGCACGAATTGCGTCGTTCGTCTTCGTGCTTCCCGGAACGCTGTTGGTGATGTACTGGACATTGTTGTAATCATCAACATGAATAGTCTGGGCTTGAGGTAAGCTTTCCATCAAATACGTACAGATTTCCCCATTTCAGGCCATAAAAAACCCAGACTTATAGCGCAATGCCTGGGTTTTCTATGCTTCAATAAGCCCATACGAAAGGTAATTATTTCATTTTTACAACAACTTTTCCTTTTGCGCGACCGCTTTCTACATAAGCCAAGGCGTCATTGGTCTGGCCGAAAGGAAAAACTTTATCCATAACAGGTTTAATTGCTCCAGAATCGATTAGTTCTGTAATCTTTTGTAATTGCTTTCCTTCAGCTCTCATGAAAAGAAAAGAATAGTCAACCCTCAGTTTCCTTGCCATTTTCCGTACACCGGAACTAATCAATGATAAAATGATTTTGACAAACCATGGCGCTTTTATTTCTTTCGCAAATTCAGGAGTAGGTGGCCCTGAGATAGAAATGACTTTTCCATTCGGTTTTACTATTTTGAGCGATTTCTCCAGCGTCTTTTTATCCTGGCTATTCAGTACAACATCATAATCTTTCAAAACAGTTTCAAAATCCTGTTTTTTATAATCGATCAGTACATCGGCGCCCAGGCTTTTGAGTAGATCAAAGCTTTTCCCACTGGCAGTAGTTGCAACGGTTGCTCCAAGATGTTTTGCCAATTGAATGGCGATTGTTCCAACTCCGCCCGAACCGGCCTGAATGAATACTTTTTGTCCTTTTTTGAGATTGGCCCTTTCAACCAAAGCTTGCCAAACGGTTAAAGCTACCAGCGGAATTGATGCAGCTTCTTCCATGGAAAGATTTTTAGGTTTGTGCGCAACATCTTTTTCATCAATGGCAATGAATTCTGCAAAGGTTCCTATTCTTAAATCAGAAGGTCTAGAGTAAACTTCGTCGCCAACCTTGAACTTCGTCACTTTTGAGCCGACTTTAGTTACAATTCCTGCAACGTCATGGCCTAAAACCAAAGGAAGTTTGTAAGGCAATATCTGCTTAAATTCTCCGGTCTTTATTTTGGAATCCAAAAGATTTAGCCCTGATGCGTGCACTTCAACCAATACATCATTTTCTTTTACTTCAGGAACCAATACATTGGTCATTTGAAGATCCTCTGTTTTGCTGTATTTATTAATTACGAATGCTTTCATACTTATGTGTTTTTGAATTTATTAATGTTTTTAATGATAGAATTTTCAAAGGTTTTAAACGAAAAAAACTGTATTGCAGGGAATAAAGAGGATCCTTTACCTACCGGATTATTAAATTTGGGGTTTTTACTTTCAACCAATTTCAAAAGAGTTTTAACAACAGCTGTCGGTTCTTCTGAATTTGAGAATAAATCTTTTGTATAATCTTCTAGTTTTGTTCGGTAGGTGTCGTAATCGCTTATTTTGTTTTCCGCAACTTTAGAGTTCGTAATTATATTGGTTTTGAATCCTACAGGCTCAACCATGCTCACTTGTATATTAAACTCATTCAGTTCAAAACGCAATGCTCTGAAATATCCTTCAAGAGCGTGCTTGGAAGCGGCATAATAAGCTCCACCCGGAAGACTGATTAATCCCATAATAGAACTTACGGTAATTATTTTTCCGAAACGTTGTTCTCTGAAATAGGGCAGTAACTCATTCGTTAACTTAACAGTTCCCCAAAAGTTGGTTTCTAACTGCTGTTTGCCCTGTGTTATACTGGTTTCCTCGGCGAGTCCCGACAAATAGAATCCAGCGTTATTTATCAAGACGTCCAATTTATCGATTTCACTAAATAGTTTTTTGCCAAAGGATTGAATAGAATCGTCGTCGGTAATGTCTAATCCCAAAATTTTGAAAGGTACTTTTGACTGCACACTTTCAGGATTACGGCTTGTACCAATTACATGGTATCCTTTTTTGTGTAACTCCGTTGCGAGTAACAATCCAAAACCCGAAGAAGCTCCTGTTACTATAATGTTTTGTTTCATGTTCTTACTTTTATTTGTAAATTTGCTTGCATTATGCAAGTGCAATAATACAAATAACTTTCAAAATGCAAGTGATTTAAAAAATATTTTATGGCAGCTACAAAAAAAAGGTCTGAATGTCCAATCAGCAGTTCTTTAGATATTTGGGGAGATAAATGGTCGTTATTGATTGTACGAGATTTAATTTTCTCTATGCAATGCACTTATGGTGATTTTCTGAAATCGGAGGAAAAGATCGCAACCAATATTTTAGCAACCCGATTGCAAATGCTTGAATCCAATGGCATTATCACCAAGTTAAATCATCCGGACAGTAAAGCAAAAGTATTGTATCAGCTCACCCAAAAAGGAATTGATTTACTACCATTGATGATTGAAATTCATTTATGGGCAGATAAGCATTCTACAATACCTCCTGAAAGAAATGCGATAATAAAAGAGCTTATAAATGATAAAGAAGCATTTATAAAATCGTACACTAAACAATTAAAGTCATCGATTAAAAGAACTTCTTGAACAAAATTGTAATGAAATTCAATTTTTAAGATGCAAATTCCTGTTTTCACATGGGGTGAAAATCTAGTGTTTCCAAAGTACGTCACGCTCCTATGCAATTTTCGTAAATTTGACTATTCGGCTTCGTAGAAAGATTGGTGGTATGATCGCCCGCTTGCGCCAGGCCGCAAACCGTTCTGTGGCTTTTAGAACGAATACCAACTACAATGGAAAATCTACCAATATACATTAGCTTTCTGTTCGCACTGATAGTTATCGGAACAATCAGTTGGTTCTACTTTGCTACAAAATCCAAAACCTTTCTGTTTATTGCGATCAGTTGGACCATTTTACAATCCGTTCTGGGACTTAGCGGAATCTACCAGGACACCCAAACAATTCCGCCAAAACTAGTGTTGTTCGGAGTTTTCCCAACTTTAGTGTTCATCGCAACAGCTTTTTTGACGGTAAAAGGCAGAAAATTTATTGACAGTATTAACCTGCAAACGCTGACCTATTTTCACAGCATTCGCATACCGGTTGAAATCACCCTTGCGTTGCTTTTTTATCAGGGTGTTGTTTCCGTTTATATGACCTTTGAGGGAACAAACTTCGACTTGTTTTCAGGTATAACTGCTCCCATTGTTGGTTATTTGGCTTTTCGGACAACCGGCGAAAACAAAAAATTCTTGTTGGTGTGGAATATCATTTGTCTCTTGCTTCTGCTAAACGTTGTGATAACCGCAATATTTGCATTTCCGTCACCATTCCAGAAGTTAGCATTTGACCAGCCAAATAGTGCGGTTTTGTATTTCCCGTTCAACTTATTGCCAACAGTTATCGTCCCGATGGTGTTGTTTGGACATTTAGTGGCAATCAGACGACTGACTAAACAAAATTGACAACAATGAACTTGATTAACATGAAAAAAATAATTAAAAGTGAGCAAGTGCCGGGAGAGAATATAGTTGTGAAAATCGAAACCAACTGCTAATCAATGAACTACAATCTACTTATATCTAATACGCTATTATTTAACAATTTACAATGAAAATGTTGTAAAAATAAAATGAAAGAAAATGTTAGTTAAAACCAGCGTTTTAATCGTTTATAAACTGTAAATATTCATTCCTGTTCGCCACCTGTAAAAAGTTGTGTCTCTTTGTCACAGAGTATTTACACTATGAGAAAAACATCACTACTACTAATGACATTCATGTCCTGCATGCATGTTTTTTGTCAGGAAGACGCAGCTATCCAACAGTGGCAGTCGTCACATCCAACCACCTTACTTATTTCCGCAGCACGTTACGCAAGTTTCAGCGATGAAGAAAAGGTCCTAATCGGAACAGATTACATTCTGTATGAAAACAACGTAACGCTTGAGTTGCTGGAGCAATCCGAACAGGCTAAGAGTATTGGAACGGCACCAGAAAAACCAGCGAAGGACGAAGACCTGCAAGTTATCAAAGACTGGATAGGAACCCACCAGGGAGTCAAGATCATTCGCCAGTCGGCCTATGTTGTATTATCGTCTGAACGTCAGCAATACTGCCTGGAACGTCCTTTGGAAATACTTGTTCTTGAAGGAGAGTCTATTACGCGTAAGGATATTGAACGCTACGGTAATTAATTGATTGACAGCATTTTTATTCTACTACATTTTACAATAATATTATGTCTTATTTTCAACCTATAAGTACTGCATTACTTTTACTCGCCGGCTGTTCGCTTTCGGCTTTCGCTCAAACCAATAGTTGTAACGACAACGCCGGAGGTGAGATTACGGTTAATAATAGTTGTACTATTTCCTTTTTTGATATCGACCATAACAACGACTATTGGGATGGCGCTGCTGGTTGCGGGGCAACTGATGTGGATGCAACCTGGGGTTGGTTCACTGCGGCGAGTACCTCCACAACAATTGTATACGATCCTGTAACAGCAGGTTTTGATCCGATCGTCACCATTTTTTCTGGTGCATGCGCCACAAATATGACAGCTATTACATGTGCCAATGCCGCCGGAAGTGACGGGACTGAGACGATTGTTTTGCCAACGGTAATAGGCCAGCAATACAGAATCCGTGTTCAGGGCTCCGATAATAGCAACTGGGCCGGAGATCTCTGTGTATACAATACAGTACCAACGGCGGGACCAGGTTCCAACACTACTTGTGTTACCCCAAGCCCGATTTGCTCAGGATCTCCTATTTCTTTTATCGCTAACGAAGGCGGTGCCGATGCAAGTGCTATTAATCCGGGAAACGATTACGATTGCCTGTTCACTTCACCGAATCCAAGCTGGTACTACCTGGAAATCGACCAGTCAGGAAACCTTGTTATCGATATTACGGCTGGTTCCGATGTAGATTATGAGATCTGGGGTCCTTTTCCCAGTCTTGCTACAGCCCAGTCACAATGCAATACGTATGGTGCTCCTGAAGATTGCAGCTATTCTTCGTCAGCAATTGAACAGGCTGTTGTAAATGGTGTTGCCAGTGGAGAGGTATATGTTTTACTGGTTACCAATTATGCCAATACAGTTCAGACAATCAATATCAATGAAGCAGGATCAAATACAGCCAGTACGAACTGTGGGATCGTTCTGCCGGTTGGTTATTCTAACTGGGATGCTATGCGGATAAACGATCAGGTTCAATTGATCTGGTCAACAGAATTCGAACAGAATAATGCCAAGTTTTATGTTCAACGCTCCGAAACCGGAATGGTCTGGGAAACAATAGGAGCTGTGAACGGAAAAGGGAATTCTGATAACGAAAATGATTATTCCTTTACAGATACGAATCCATTCGAAACAGTTGGCTATTACAGGTTGATGCAGGTTGACTTCGACGGTACAGCAAGTCATACAACGATCCTTTCTGTAGCTGGAAGTACTGAAAATAGTTTAAAAATCTATCCGAATCCTGCCGTGAACAGCTTTACCATTAAAACAAATGGTTCAAAAATCGACGAAATTATTCTTGCGGATATTGTCGGGAAAACCTATCCTGTAGATTACACAGTGGAAGATAACAGAGTTGTTGTAAACTGTGGGGACTACGCTTCCGGTAGCTATACATTGACAGTGATTTCCAATGGAATTAAAATGACCGAAAGACTTCTTGTACAAAAATAAATAGCTGTATTTGTGAGGTTGAAACGCCATTCTGTATGTTCAGGATGGCGTTTTGTTTTTTAAAGGAAAAATTATCTACTTTCGACCTCCAAATCTTAAACCGACTTTATGACATTGTTTCGCTTGTTTTTCGCACTATTCCTGATTCCAATGTCCAATTCCGTTTTTTCACAACAGGTGATAAACGTTGGTGAAAACAAGAAAATAGTAGCAGTTTTAGAATCGAATACCAAAATGACTATTGGTTTCCAGGATTTACTGTTACATGAAAAGGGCAAACCTTCCTTTTTTATCGTAACTGGAGAAACAAAATGGGGCCCATTCGATGACATTCAGAAAAAAAGAATAGAATCAACCAGCCCGCCGGTTGATTCATTGATGGATACTTCGTACGTCACCGTTACAGAAAAAGGTAAAACATATGTACTCTATGGAAAGTTTAAATTCGGCCCGTACAAATCACCCGAATTAATCAAAATCACTCAGAATAAAGCCATTATTGCTGACTATTCGGAAAAAGGAATGTATTATGAGATTTTTTCGTTAGAAGGCGAAACACCTAAATCAATAACAAAAAGTACCAAATACAAAGACAATGTAACCGGAATCTATGTTTCAGATAACTTGGATGTTTTAATGTCTTTTGACAGCAACTCAGGCGATGCCAGTCACTACTTCATCTATGAAGGAAAAAAAACGGGTGGGTTTTATTATGCGGTGCATTTCCAGGGATGGATGCATACGGAAAATGATGGGTTGACCCCGGTGTTTTCCTGCGTAGCTCCTTTGAATGATGACACCTATGATGTAACAGACGATTTGTATGTTGGGAACAGGTTGATTGAAAAAATAGTTGCTATACTGTATGATTTTAGCTTTAACAGCACGAACACAGATTTTGTGGTTAAAGCATATACCGCTGCTCAGGATGGAGCCAGGGTTTTTTCATCGAATTCAGTATTGGGGCCTTATGACGCCGTGAATGATCTTGTATTCGATTCATTGAACAGGATTCAGTTTGAATATGAGCAAAACGGTAATCAATTCCTCTATGAAAACCAGGTTTCGAAACCGATCTCTAAAAAGGAAGAGTATGACTGGAAGAACATTTCTCCAAATGGGGTTGATTATTTAAAGTGTGTGTCGGTAGAAGATACCAGCTATTATTACTTCAATGACCAATTGATTGCCCGTGGTGAGATGTGGAATTTCAAACTGGTAACCTGGACTCAAAACCACGGACCTGTTCTTTTCGAAAGTATAATGAAACCTGCAGAACCAAATCCGGATCCTGAAGGTGAAGAATGGTACGGAGAAGTTCCTGCCGGATTCAGATTAATTATCAATGGTAAAAGCACTAAAACCTTCGAAAGTATTCTTGATTTCAAGGAAAGTTCAAAAGGGGAGATTGCATATATAGCTTATGAAAACGATGGGTTTTACGTATTCCGTGGTGACATAAAGTACGGTCCGTACCCGATGCTCTACACAATAGGAAAAGAACGGGATAACTTTTTAAAATGGAGCGGAGATGACCTGATTTATTCTGCAATTTCAGAAGGGAAATCACAGGTTTTCATAAATGGTGAATCGAAGGTGTCCTATCCAAGTATCATTTCATTTTACTGGAATCAGGCTTTGTCATCCTCAGCGGTCGTTCAAATTAAAGACATGAAATGTTTTCTGGAAAGTGATTTTTATTCTATCTCATTGGATAGAGATCCAATCATTGAACAATTGGAAGAACAGTTCCAAGCTGAATTCATGGCACGTCGTGCAGAATTATTAACAATGAGCGATTGCAGTTCTATTCATTTTATGGGAAAAGAATATGGCGGATTGACTTTTGTACATGATCTGAAATTCAGCCCTGACGGTAGTGTCATTTCATTCATGAACATGGACAGTTTGAACGTGATTTACAAAAATGAGTTATTAAATGGAACGCTATTCAACAATTGGATAGTTTACTACCTGAATGGAAACATTGTTGTATCGGGCTTGGATAAATAGGAGATACATCTAATACAACGGGAAAGTAATGCTTTTCCTCATCCTCATCCTCATCCTCATCCTCATTCTCATTCTCATTCTCATCCTCATTCTCACTCTGATTATCCCAATCTATTTCGGTGAATAACTTACATACCGTGAAGATATTTCATTCCAACCAATTTGTTGTTTGATTATCCTGAACTCACGTCAAATACCTGGAACAAAAAAGCAAACGTCCACAGTTAATGAACGTTTGCTCCTTGTTCAACTTGACTAAGCCAGGTTTTTAATGCTGCATCATTTTCATGCATGAGTTTTGTCCGATGCATCCATGGATGAAATGAAAAACGACAAGGTGCGCAATTGTCAGGAAAATAAGCACGTGTACTGTAATTAAAATAACCTTACTTGCCCGCTGAAAGCGTTTGTCCAGTTCATTTCGCTGAACGTGTGATTTGAAGAATAAAGCAGCGATCAACGCAAAGATCTGAAAGGTTAACAACCCGATAATGTGAAATGGAAAAAACATGTATTAAGATTTAAAATTCAAGCGAATATGCTTCTATTTCCCATGCGGTATGAAAGATTAAAAGGTGAAGCGGACAATCTGAAAGTTTAAACAACCATGAAGCGTCATGCATTCTTCAGCCACTTCAAAAACAACGGAGATTTTGATTTGCTGACAGTGATTTTAATGTCTGTTTTGAAACAAGGATCAAGGTTAACTACCAGCTTGCGGTTGAGTTGTTTATTTACTTCCTGTATCAATTTTTTGTTGACTATGGCGGTTCTGTTTACACGGAAAAACCCATGATCAAGGATTTGTTCCAATTCATCCAGGGTCTTGTTCAGAATGTATTTTTTGTTTCCCAGCGTTTGCAGGTAAGTGATTTGATTGGAAATGTAAACCAAACCTATGTCCGAACAATTCACGGGAATGATGTTATCGCGGTAATAAACCAACAGGTTTTGCGGATTTTGTGGTTTGAGTAATTCGTAATCGAACTGGGTTTTAAAAGTCAGTTTCAGCCGTTCGTATTTGTCCAATGCCAAGCGGACATCTTCGTTGCTGAACGGTTTCAAAATGTATTCGATTCCATTGAGCTTGAATGCCTGTAAAGTATGTTCATCGTAAGCAGTACAAAAAATTACCGGGACATCGATTTTTACTCTTTTCAACAAATCAAAAATAGAACCATCACCGAGCTGAATGTCACAAAACAAAAGTTCGGGCATTGGGTTGTGGCTGAAATAATCAACTGCTTCCTGAAGAGAAGACAGCACTGCCTCAATCCTACTTTCGGGTGAAATGCTTAAAATAGAACGCTGCAAATCTTCAGCAGTAAGCGACTCATCCTCAATGATTACGATTTTCATTCCTTAGAAGTTTTATTTTCACACTGAACCAGTTTTCGTTGTTCTCTATTAATACTTCTTCATTCGCAAGCATCTGATAACGTCTTTTCAGATTATTTAACCCCGAACTTAATCCTTCTTCAACAGATTCTCTGAGCTGTTTCCTGTTTTTGATTTCTACATATCCATCCTCATAATAAATACTGATTTCAAGAGGTTTTGGTGTGGTGAACGCATTGTGTTTAATGGCATTTTCCAACAAGGGAAGAATGGAGAAAAACGGAACATGAAATTTCAGTTTCTCAGTTGGGATATCGATACTGAAATTCAGCGAATCACCGAATCGCATTTTTTGCATCTCGAGGTATTGCCTGCAAATACTCAGTTCTTCGTCGAGCGTAACCAAGTCCGTTCTGGCCTGATCCATTGATGTCCGCAGAAAACCGGATAACTTTATGAGGTAATTTTCTGCCGTCTGCGGATTGCGCTGAATAAGCGATTTGAGTGTGCTAAGGCTGTTGAACAGAAAATGCGGATGAATTTGTTGTTTTAACTGCTCATAAGTGGCTTCCAGGTTCTTGAGTTTCAATTCAGTGTTCTCGAGCTCCACTTTGTTCTTTAAATCCTTCATCAAAAGGATGTTGTGAATGAGCAGTACGATGGAGTTAATGGCAAAAATCAGGATGAAAAAGGCGTAAATCCTTAAATAATCATCTGTAAGATGTCGCTGTTTTACAAACCGCAAAATTCCATTGTGCTCCTGGTGAAAGTGAGCTGAAATGTAATAACTTGCAATGGCAATAACCGAAGCTCCCGCGAAACTCACTACATAACGCAAAAGGGTGAATACCGGTTTTTGGCTGTTCTTTTCGAGTACGGCCAATACGGCGATATTCATAAATGAAACAACCAAAAACAAGACCGTAATTAAACTTCCGATCTGGATTAGCCACCACAACGACTTTAAGTTCATTACTGCGTGGGTTGCAATGGCTAACAATCCTACCAGGCACGAAGTAATAACTGCATTGAGAGCGAGTTTTTTATAGGGTATTTTTTCGGACATGACGTACAAAATAGTGAAACCCTTTTTATTGGTTTTCAATTAATTCGTCAATCGGACAAAATGAGTGTTCAAACGGGCAGGTTTCCCGGCAACCAAATCAAAAAAAGCGCTCTCCACCTCAGGCGGAAAAAGCGCTTTCATATTCAAGATTATCGATACTTAATTCCCTGCTTCTGCGTTGTTTAATAAATTCATGATCTCATCCAGTTTCGGTGAAAGAATGATCTCTGTGCGACGGTTCATGGCTTTTCCTTCCTGCGTTTCGTTCGTTGCTCTCGGATAGTACTCACCACGGCCTGAAGCAGTCATACGTGTTGCTGCAACGGCATATTTCTCATTCAGCAAACGGGTGATCGAAGTTGCACGTCCTACACTTAAGTCCCAATTGTCTTTGTAGATGGCTGTTTTGATCGGAACATTATCAGTATGACCTTCAACAAGAATCTGAATATCAGGGTTTTTGTTCAGTACATCGGCCAATGCCTGCAATGCTTCAACTCCTTTGGGTTCAACAGCAGCAGAACCGGATTTGAATAAGAGTTTGTCCGACATCGAAACATACACCTTGCCATCGCGGATTTCCATCGTCAATTCGTCGGGGCTAAATCCAACCAATGCACCACGCAACGTCTCGTTTAGTTTTCTGGTCATTTCATTCTGACGGGCAATGATCGCCTGCATTTCGCGAAGCATCCGCTCTTTGTTTTGGAGGTCTCTGTTCTTTTGGCTCAATTGCTCCGACTGATTTTCATTGATATTTTCCTGTCCGGAAAGCCTGTTTTGAAGGGCTCTGTTGTCGGTAGTAAGCCGGTCGTTGGCCATTTTCTGATCAGCGAGCGCCATACATAATGAATCGCGTTCCGACACAACTGCCTGAAGTCGTTTTCCGCCTTTCTGTTTCTCCGGCATCGGGTCACCGCATTTATACATGGGTGCGCACGAGGAGATTGTGAGTATTCCAACGGCGATCACGCCCATTAGAATGGATTTATTCGATACTTTCATAACTTGTTTTTTACAATCAGGATGATGATCCGTCATTTATTCAGCTAATGTATGCAGGTGGGTCGACGCATATTTTATACGTTTTGAGGTTTTATTTACATGTTTCACAGGTGGTATCAGCGCGTGATGCATCACACGCCTACCACCATATCATTCAGGAATTATGTAATTTCTTTCGGAAATAATGTAAGATTCTTTTGTGCTCAAGGCCTTATATTGCTGAGATTAATTCTAAAATCAGTCGTATGAATTATCACGATCATAAATCATGTATTGAAGCCTGTTTGAATTGCGCGGCAATCTGCAATCATTGTGCTTCGTCTTGTCTTAGCGAAGAGAATGTGGGGGCAATGGCGCGCTGTATTCAACTCGATATGGAATGTGCAGCTATTTGTTATACGGCCGCTCAATTAATGAGTTTGGGGAGCAGTAAAGCAAAAGTAATCTGTTTGGTATGCGCTGAATTGTGCGAACAATGCGCGGAAGAATGTAGAAAACACGAGCACGAGCATTGCCAGGAGTGTGCTAAAGCGTGTAAGAATTGTGCAGAGTATTGCAGGGAAATGGCTTGATAAACAGAGTGAGAATCAGAATGAAGAATTAAAACAATCCTTTATTATCATACGCCAATTTTGCCATCGTATAACTTGTCGGTGATTCCACGGTCAGGCTTTCGATTTCGGGCACTTCGTAGAACATCGGGTTTTTGCCGAATTTTTTCTTTCCGTTCCGGTTGAATGCCGCACGGTTAAAGATGTTGAATACGGTGTCTTCAAAGATCACAAAATGCGGCTCGTCTCTCAACGTGATCGTTGGATAATCGCTGCTATCGTATAATCGTTTTTCCAAACGATAAAGACTCATGACCGAGTCAAATTGTTTGTATTCGTCGTTGAGAACATAATCATAATAACGCTCGATAGCGTCTTCAATCGTACGGACGGAAAGCAGCGGATTGATACATTGCGTTTGCATAAAATGCTCGCCCTGGATTTTATCGAGTGAATTTGCGGTATTTCTGTCGGAAGTCGGCATTTCTTCGAGGATCCGTTGTGAAACGTCATCTGAGAATGTCTCCGGATTTGGGAAATCAATCACCGAGATCTTGTTGTTACCGGCGTATTTAGTCCTCACTGCGGCAACATCGGTAGTTATGACAATCCTGTTGATTGCTGTAACAGCCAACAGTTTTTCGATCATTAACTGATACAATGGTTTCCCGCCGAAATCCTTTAAATGAGAATCGGGTAAGCTGGAATTGTTGGAGTTATTGGTTTGCTGGACGGTGATGAGCGCAGTGATAGCCGGTTTATTCATGAGACAGAGCGTTTTTGGGAACCAAGAATAGGCATTTTTATTGAGAGTTTTATCACGAAGTTGAGATGTAGACAAAAAGAGCGTAATCGTTTCTCACAATTACGCTCTTCGTTTTCGGTTTTGAGAAGATCACGCTGTTATCAACGTTATTCCACTCAAATCGGCTTTCCCGTTTTTTAGGAACTCGTAGGTCATGCGATCTGCCTTGCAATCAATAAACTTCAGTTGTTTCAAACTTCTGTTTTTAAAGAATGTATTGATCAGCGTAGCATTTTGGAAAGTCACGCGTTTAAAAGCGGAGTTTTCAAACGAACATTCTTCAATTGTGCCACTGAATACAACATCGGCAAGATAAATCGCGCTAAACGAAGTACGGTTCAACACCGCGTTGACCACTGTGTTTTTCTCAAAACCTCCTGATTTAAACACCATTCCGGTTAAATCGGCACCTGTGAAATCACAGCCATTGATATGACTTCCTGAAAATTCAGTTTCGATCATGATACAGTTGTTAAACTTGTTGTTGAGGAAGTTGGAGCCCTGAATGTGGCTTTTGCTAATATCGGAGCCTGAAAAGTCACAACTGTCGATGTTGTTGTTTTTCAACAGAAGACCCGACAAATTGGAGCCGATGAATTTACAGCGTTGCATGTTGGAAGAGCTGAATTTTTCATTCAAATCCTTCAATCCCGAAAAATCAGCGTCAACCCAGTTTCCGCGCGACATGTCCCAATTGAGTTTTTTTTGCTGCTTTCCCGAAAGCGCTTCTGTCGAAAACTCGGTTAACAAAGAAGCATCAAATTCGGCGTCGGGACGTTCCGGGCTTTCTGAAAAGTAATTCAGGTCCACACCCAGGATTTCCGCCAGGCGATTCAACGTAATGATATCCGGCATTGATTCCCCGCGTTCCCATTTTCCGACCGCCTGTGAACTAATAAAGAGACGTTCGGCAAGTTGTGCCTGGGAAACATTCATCTTTTTTCGTGCTTCGGCAATCTTGTTGCCAATCATTTGTGTACTTAACATAGTCTTGCTATTTAATAATTCGATACCACAAAGGTAGGCGGGTGTGATTCCTGAATCTTAAAAGTACAACTACTTATGGTTGTAATCAGGTTATTTTTAGTTGTTTTTGACAACTATTGGTTGTTTTTAACAGGATTTAGGATGAATCACATTCCGGGCAGAACGGCAGAAAAAATAAAAGCAGAATTTACGCATACTGGAAATGACCAAAGCCTTTCGCAATAGTTCGTTCGGAAACAGTTACAAACAACCGATAAAATTTCCTTATCGGTATTTGTTGTCAATTAATTGGTTTTTGTAAATTAGGGTGGTAATTGGTCACGCTTTTACATCATTAAACACACCACTACATTGAAACGATCAATTTTAAATTTAAGTATTCTCGACAGTTTACTGGAAGGATTTCAGGTCATAAGTTACGACTGGAAATACCTCTATGTGAACACGACTGTTGCCATTCAGGGTCAAAGTACCGTGGAAAGTCTGATAGGAAAAACCATGATGGAATGTTATCCGGGCATCGAAAATACGTTCATGTTCACCCAATTGCAAAAATGCATGGACGAACGGGTAACCCTTCAGTTTGAAAATGAATTTACCTACAACGATGGTACCAAAAGCTGGTTCGAATTGCGGCTGGAACCCATTCCAGAAGGAATTTTTGTGTTGTCGACCAATATCACACACCGGAAAAAAGTCGAAGACGAGTTGCTTCAACTGAAAAATGATCTCGAGAATAAAGTGAAAAACCGAACAGCCGAACTCGAGAAACTGAACAATGAAAAGGACGTGATCCTGAAAGAAATGCATCACCGGGTAAAAAACAACCTGCAGATTATTTCGAGTCTCATTCGCCTGCAAATCGAAGAAGGTGACAGCAATATCAACGGCGTGCTCGACAAAACGCAATCGCGGATAGAAACCATTGCCAGCATTCACGAATCGCTTTACAAACACAAAGACCTGGCATTGATCAATGTTGCCGATTACTGGAAAAAGCTGTTCAATGATTGTTTGAATTCACTGGCAAATGAGCCGGCCAATTTTAAATTGGAACTCGACCTGGATTACATTGAACTGCCCGTTGATAAAATGATCCCGTTGGCATTGCTGATCAACGAATGGATCACAAATTCGATCCTGCATGGCTTCCGGGGACGTAATCACGGCTCGATCTATCTTTCGCTACAGTTGGTCAATGGCAAGTACCTACTGACATATAAAGATGATGGTGTCGGGTACAATTACACGAATAATTTTGAAAAAGACCAACACTTCGGCCACTTTCTGATCGACGGTTTTGCTGAACAGCTGAATGGTTCCGTGAAAAAGAAGAAGTGTGATCAAGGGGTGCATTTTGAGTTGGAGTTTACGTGAATGTTGATTTTTTAATTAGTGTACATCCTTAAAACCGGTCAACCTATTTTAGGGATGTGCATGTCATTCTAATTCAAAATTCAGCATTCAACACTAAGAATTGATTTAACTTTTATTCAGATTAGCACCGTTGTTTTATGAGTAACTTGACTGTTACTAACACATAAACTATGGCGGAAAAAAAATTACATACCGTTCGATTCGCTAAAGGAGGCTCCGACAGTTTTCACGATACACTCATTACACGTGCTAATGCGTATTTCAGAAAAAATAATATTTCCCCGTATGCCAATACGAAAATGTGGGTAAAAACTGTTATAATGCTTTCCCTGTACTTTGTTCCCTGTGCGTTGATGATCACCGGTTTCGCGGCAGGGAGGCCCTGGTTGTTTTTTGGATTCTGGTTGTTAATGGCCGTGGGAATGATCGGGATTGGTACATCGGTTATGCACGATGCCAATCACGGAACCTATTCCTCCAACCAAAAGGTGAATAAGTTTATCGGTTCCATACTTGAGATAATCGGTGGCTACTCGGTGACATGGAAAATTCAGCACAATCAATTGCATCATACGTACACGAATATCGCCGGTTTAGACGATGATTTGGATAGTATCAAATACCTGCGATTTTCACCGCGCCAGCCTTATTACTGGTTTCACCGATACCAATACCTGTATGCCTGGTTCTTCTACGCGGTGATGACCCTTTTCTGGATGACAGCAAAAGATTATCTCCAGATCGTACGTTATAAACAACATGATTTGCTCGTGAACCATCACGTCTCACTTGGGCAGGCCATTTTCAGAGTTACACTATACAAAATCTTTTATTACGGATACATCATGGTGCTACCGATCCTTTTTTCAGGAATGCCGTGGTATGCCGTTGTATTAGGATTTCTGCTCATGCATTTTACCGCTGGTTTGGTGCTCTCGTGTATTTTTCAACCTTCCCACATCGTAGAAGCATCCACATTTGAGTTACCGGTAGAATCAAAAATGGGGGGAAGGGAAATGGAAGATTCCTGGGCCATTCACGAGGTAGAAAACACAACCGATTTTGCTCCCGGAAAGGGATTTATCACTTGGTTTATAGGTGGCTTGAATTACCAGATCGAGCATCACCTGTTTACAGGAGTTTGTCATGTTCATTATCCCGCACTTGCGCCGTTGGTGCAGAAAACCGCCGCTGAATATGGCGTAACATATCATGTGGAACCAACCTTTTGGAAAGCGTTGCGCGGGCATGTTAAAATGTTGAAGAAGCTGGGGGCGGGGAAATGACCGAATCCGTATCTGGACAATCCCGCAATACTGTAATACTGTGTCAGGCTCAGACTGATTACGGAATTTACCGTTTATTATTGATTTGCCAAATCTGTTCTTAACCGGGATTAAACAATTTCCGAAATATTTTTTTAAAAATACTTGCGCAGTTAAATGACTGCGCTTATATTTGCAGTCAAATAGCTGCATAATGGAATTAAGAAGAGATGTATTTCAGGCAATAGCCGATCCAACCCGGCGGGCGATCATGACGCTGGTGGCACTTCAGGCAATGACGCCCAGTGCGATAGCCGGCAATTTTGACTCGTCGCGGCAAACGATTTCCAAACACATTCAAATCCTCACCGAATGCGAATTGTTGCAGCAACAGCACAACGGCCGGGAAATCTACTACCACATCAATGCACAAAAAATGAAAGAAGTAGCCGATTTTATTGAGCCGTTCCGCCAGATGTGGGATGATCGGTTCAATAAACTGGAAGCTGTTATGAAGGATTACGCTGTCAAAACGGGCAAAAAACAGTGAAGTAGTAGGCCTTAGGCGGACACTTCACTATAAAATAGAAGAGATGGAACGAAAAACGATAATCGATGCCGAAAACGGCAAACAGGAACTGGTAATCACACGCGAATTTGATTTACCGTTGGAATTGCTGTTTAAAGCCTACCAGGAACCCGAATTGATTGAACAATGGATGGGAACCAAAGTACTGAAACTCGAAAATAAAAAGCAGGGCGGTTACCAGTTCGAAACAACCGATCCAATGGGAAACAAACACGGATTCAGCGGTGTGATCCATGAGTTTAGCACCAACGCGAAAATTACCCGCACATTCGAAATGGAAAATGCGCCTTTTGGTCCTCAGCTCGAGTTTTTGGAGTTTGAACAATTGACCGAAACCACCAGTAAACTCACCATGCAGGTCGTTTACAGATCGGTGGAAATCAGGGATCAGATACTGCAATTGCCTTTTGCGCAGGGTATTAATATGGCGCATAACAGGATAGAACAACTAATGAGGAATTGAAAATTTAAAATGTAAAATTGAAAAAGGAAGCTTCTTTCCATTTTCTAATAAAGAAAGTATTATGTCAAAAACAACTAAAATTATCTATTGGATTTCGACCATCTGGCTGGCATTGGGAATGCTTTCCACCGGAATCGTGCAACTGATCAAAATGGAGGAAGAAGTCGTCAAATTCAAATCGTTGGGATACCCGGTTTATTTGCTCACAATCCTTGGAATTTGGAAAATCCTGGGTGTTGTGGTAATCCTGATTCCTAAATTTCCGGTTCTAAAGGAATGGGCCTATGCCGGATTTTTCTTCTGCATGTCCGGAGCGGCCATTTCACACATTGTAGTTGGGAGTCCGGTGAATGAAATCATTCCTTCGATCTTGCTTTTAACATTGACCGTTGTATCCTGGTATTTCAGACCCGCAGGCAGAAAACCGTTTGTGGTTATCAATAATTGAAAAATATGAATCCGAAAGTAGATTGGTACTTTACAAAAGCCGGCCAGTGGCAGGAAGAGGTCGAAAAACTGAGAATGATCGTGCTCGACTGCGGACTTGCCGAAGAATTGAAATGGGGCTGTCCGTGTTACACATTTTCTGAAGGCAAGAAGAAAAGCAACATTGTATTGATCCATGTGTTCAAGGAATACTGCGCGCTGTTATTGTTTAAAGGCGTTTTGCTGAAAGATCCTGACAATATCCTGATTCAGCAAACCGAAAATGTACAGGTTGCACGTCAGATCCGATTTACAGGCGTAAAGCAAATCGTGGAACTTGAAAAAGTCCTGAAAGCTTACATTCATGAAGCGGTCGAGGTTGAAAAAGCGGGCTTGAAAGCACCGCTTAAGAAAACGGTTATGTTTAGTATGCCGGAAGAATTTCAGCAGAAACTCGACGAATTGCCAGCGTTGAAAAAAGCCTTTGAAGCATTAACCCCAGGAAGACAACGTGCCTGGTTGCTGTATTTTTCGCAACCGAAACAAGCTAAAACACGTGAAGCGCGGGTAGAAAAGGCCACGCAACAGATTTTCGAGGGAAAAGGGTTGAATGATTGAGTTAAAATCTGTGAAAATCCGCGTGATCTGTGGCAAATAGTCATTACTTTTCTTGACTGGTGAACTGGCTTTCATCTTAAGCCGGAAACGCTTTCAATAAACACTTTTTAAAATGGCCAATACGAAGAAAGAATTATCCCAGGAACAGCGCGAAGCATTGCTTGACACACTGAAAACCCGTTTTGAGAAAAACATGAAACGTCACGAAGGACTCGAATGGGAAAAAGTACAGGCAAAGTTGGAAGCGAAACCGGGAAAATTGTGGTCGCTTGATGAAATGGAACTCACGGAAGGTGAACCGGATGTTGTCGGTTATGATAAGCAAACCGATGAGTACATTTTTTACGATTGCTCGGCTGAAAGCCCGAAAGGGCGCAGAAGCTTGTGTTATGACCGCCAGGCGCTGGATTCACGAAAAGAACACAAACCGGCGAATAGCGCGATCGATATGGCTGCTGAAATGGGCATCGAGCTGTTGAGTGAATACGAATATCGCGAGTTACAGAAACTCGGGAAGTTCGATCTGAAAACCTCAAGCTGGGTCAAAACACCTTCCGATATCAGGGAATTAGGTGGCGCTATCTTTTGTGATCGTCGTTATGAACACATATTTATGTATCACAACGGCGCCGAATCGTATTATGCTGCCCGTGGATTTCGTGGCTCGCTGAAAGTTTAATTACCAAAACAATGTGTCATGGAAAATACAGAAAACCACGCCATCCGGATCACCGGGACATTTAATGTTCCGCTTCAATTGATGTGGGAGGTATGGACTGATCCCGAGCATCTGATGCATTGGTGGGGGCCGAACGGGTTTACGATGACCATCAACACAATGGATTTCAACGAAGGCGGCGAATGGAACCTGACGCTGCAGAATTTAGATGGTACCGACTTTCCGCACAGAAGTGTTTTCAAGGAAATTATTCCTTTTCGGAAAATCGTGTTTGAACACTTCAATCCGCACTTCACCACCACCATTCTGTTTGAATTCAAAGACGAAGAAACGTGGCTGGACTGGACGATGGTCTTCGATACGGCAGAAATGCGGGAAAGTGTGATCAAAGAGCACAAAACAGACGAAGGCCAGGAGCAGGCAATTGACAAACTTGAGAAATATTTGGCAAAACTGCTGATCAACGACTCGCAGTGATCACTTACCACGAATATAGTGTAAAAGAGCCCCACGAATTCACGAATTTTTTACGCGCCTACCGGACGCGTTGAAGACATAAACAATTACGCCATTAAGTTCACAAAAAGCGAGTGCGTTAGCCGAGCAAAAATTCGTGAATTCGTGGGAAAGAAAAAGCATGGCTTTTGATGAAACAAGCGTTAGCGCAGTAACTGCCGCGATAGCGAATGTAGATACCTTATCAATTAGCAGGAATGTTGATCCGATATTGTATTTTAGCGACTCTAAACCGGTGCCGCACATGCAGAAAAAAGAACCCGAAACATTTTACCCCGCAAACCAACAGGAGTGGCGAGCATGGCTGCAGGAAAACCACGTTCAAAAACAATCGGTTTGGCTCATCATGTATAAAAAACAATCGGGTGTCCCGACTATTTCCTGGAGTGAAGCTGTTGACGAAGCCTTGTGTTTCGGCTGGATAGACAGCACCAAACGTCCGATCGATGAGCAACGTTCCATGCAATATTTCAGCAAACGAAAAGCCGTCAGCACGTGGTCCAAAATCAACAAAGCAAAAATAGAACAACTGATTGCGGAAGGACTTATGACCCAAGCTGGTTTGGATATCATTGAAACTGCCAAACAAAACGGTTCTTGGACCATCCTCGACGAAGTAGAAGAATTAACCATTCCTGAAGATCTGGAACGTGAATTCGATTCCAGGCACGGTTCAAGAGAGTTTTTCCTGGGTTTGAGCAAATCGATGAAAAAACAACTGCTGTACTGGATTGTCTCGGCGAAACGCGAAGAAACCCGAAATAAGCGGATTGTTGAGATTGTAGAAAATGCGGAGCAGGGGAAAAAGCCGAAGCAGTTTGTTTAGTTTTGAAACCTGTATGGAAATTCCGGCGTCACTGACCATGTTGTTCCGGTTTTCATTGACCATTCCTGAAAATAGCTACAACCTAATACCGAACTGTGATTGACACAAAATTAACAGGTGGTCAGTTTAGACCGGACAAGGGTGGTCAACATGACCGGAATATACAGCTTGGTTTCAGTTTTCGAAGTACAAGCCATAAAAAAGTAACAGGATGAATAATCAATGAAAACACAAAAATTCACTTACCCTTTTTTAGCAGTTGTTTTTTATACTGCCTTGCTTTGCAGAAATACAATTCACTATTTCTTTGAGTTAATTGCAGATTATAGTAGTTCAGATGAATCGAATATAGCGACCTCAATTGGTGTAATGTTGCTATTAACAGGTATCATCGTTTATTTTTTCTCGCAACGCACAGGTTGGGTATTGTTTGCCATTTATGGTTCTTATCTCGCTTTTGATAATCTGATCGCATTTTTTTATGCTTTGCAGGGAGAAATACGTGGCGATTATTTGTATGATCCTGTGTACACCTGGCTCCACTATTTAGGACTCTATTTCCTTTTTTCAGGATTGGCAATAGCAGCACTTTATTTTATGTACCGCTTTCTGGAATATCAGTTTAATTTTCAAAAGAAAAACTGGGTTTTTATCCTGTCCGCGGGATTGGTACTGGCTCTTGTTTATACTTATTTGTTTGCAGAGGCCTGGGCTCATCCGAATTGATCGAAATAAAACGAACTGGTTATGAAAAGAATTAATGTGATATATGGCATTTTGTTTCTCTTGGTTATTCTGAGTTGTGAATCAAAGAAAGTTGACCAGGATAAAAATATAGTTGCAAGATCAGCCGATAGTCTTGGATTTAGTCCATTGATGGTTAGCATTGTTGATAGCTTTATTGTAAACATAAAACGATATTCATATTCTGAATCAGGTGATTCAATACATCTCATTGGGTATTTATGTGTTGAAGAATCGAGTGAAAACCAAAAATTTAAAATTCGAATTGAAGGAATTCATCATTTTACTACTGAGTTGGACAAAATAAAAGCAGATGATTATTTTGTTCGGTCAGGTGTTTTTTTCCTTGTAAACTATAATGTTTCAGACATTGCTAGTGTTGGAAAGGATTTTAATTTGAGTAAAGTGATTTCTAAATCTAATATTAATCAATATCAGGCAGCCGATACAAAAATGCCCTCTTGGCTAATAGAAATCAATGATGGAATCGTCTCTAAGGTTTATAAAAAGGCAGATTCTTATTTTGAACGAAAACAGGATATAGTTGGATATTTTACCGAGAGCGGAATCGTAAATTATCGATTGACAGAATGGGGCGAAGTATTGGATGATAATGGGAATGTTTTTGATTCTTTGGATGATGCATCTTATCATCGCTGGTAGCTGAACTTTTGTAAGCGCGTCAAAGTCTATAATTTATCCGGTGAAGTCATTATGAAGAATTCGGTCGCCAACCTAGGATGACTATTTTCCTTAATTTTACTTCGTTATCACAAGTTTCAATTACCTGAACAATCGATTCTAAACCATGCCCGAAAAAGCGCTACAGTTTCCTCCATACAATCCTTTCCCAACCGTTTCCAATGAACGAATAACCCTGTGCGAGATTCTTCCTTCTGATTTGGAAGCCCTGCTGGAGATTTGTTTTTACGATGGCGTCAAATCAACTACCTTCAAAGAAGCGTTGGTGATCAATGGCAAAATCGATAATGATTACCAATCCGGTAATTCCATTCACTGGGGAATCCGGGACAACGAAAGTGGCAAGTTGGTCGGAACCTGCGGTTATTACCGTGGATTTGAAAAGGGTGGAGAATTGGGGTGCGTTTTGTTACCGCAATTCAGAGGCCAGGGTTTTATGGCCCCGGCGTTACAGTTAGCTGCCAATTTCGGACTGGAAACCATGAATCTCCCACGCATCTATGCCATCACCACCAAATCCAATCTCAAAGCGGTAGCGTTGCTGGAACGAACCGGCTTCGTTAAAACAGCGGATCTGGAAGGCGATGATGTCGAGTACGAGCTCATTACGAAAAAGTATTCCGTACATTCACCGAAATCAAACCAACAATACAGATGAATCAGGAAATTTTAGATCAATTACCAAATAATGAATATGCAGGTAAACAAGAAGATTTAATCAACGACACCAGCATTTTTTATAAAGGATTGTTTGGACTGATTTTATGTATTTTTCCCGGAGCAATTATTGGTTTGGTGTTGATAAAAATCAGCCTGGAGCAAGCTAAAGTTGCGGTAACAAGTTACCAGGAAGATCCGGGTAAGTTTAGAATTGAATCCTATAAAAAAGTAAAAAGCGGCCGAACGATGGCATATATCGGCCTGGCGTTTTTTATTTTGGAAATCCTTGCCCTTGTTGGATATACTTCAAGCTGAATTATCAAAATTTCATCTGTGAACATCTGAGGAACCTGTGACTGAATCATTTAGAAAAATCGATGAAGCTCCTTCGTGGTTCTTGATCCAAAAGCTTATTTTTGAAATGTTTAAGGTTTAAAACACACCATGCACAAATTCGTAGCTCATTTTCACAACATTTCACCACTTTCCGAAGCCGAAATTCAGGTAATTGAGTCAAGCATGTGCGTGAAAACCTTCAAAAAAGGAACCATTTTACTGAAAGAAGGCCAGCAATCAGTCGACAGTTATTTTATCCTCGAAGGCTGCGTGCGCGAATTCCTGATGGTCGACGGTGAAGAGAAAACCACCAATTTCTTTACCGAAGAACAATGGGTGATTTCCACAAATAGCTTCACAACACACAATGCCGCTTTACACTATCTTGTTTGCGCAGAAGACACCACATTGGTTGCGGGCAACGAACAGCAGGCGCGGGAAATGTTCCAGTCGTTTCCGCGTTTCGAAACCATTTCCCGGGCAGTAGTAGAAGCCGTTTTCAATGAACAGCGTAATCTCCTGACGTCTTATTTAACCGATTCCCCGGAACAACGCTACCAAAAACTCCTGAAATCACGCCCCGATTTGTTTCAGCGTATTCCGCAATACCAGTTGGCGAGTTACATCGGCGTAAAACCAGAATCCCTCAGCCGTATCAGAAAACGATTAGTAACCAACCACTAATAACTAACCACTAAATTACAATAACCACATTCCCTTTCTTATGCCCGCTTTCCACATAACGATGTGCTTCCGCTAATTCTTCCAAAGTATATTTGCGGTCAATCACCGATTTAAGCTTTCCTGTTGCCATAATCGTGTTAATCTCATTGAGATAGGCCAATCGTTTTTTCGCCGGCAAAGCTCCTGTTGCCGAAAATCTGGCTTTTTGTCTTCCAAACACTTGCATCAAAGAACGCAACAAGAGCGGTAACCCGATTACAGAAGACAGATAAATCCCGTTAGGTGAAAGCACTTTCCTGCATTCCGAGAACGAGCGTTTGCCCACTGTATCGAAAATGATATCGTACCGTTTTCCGTTTTGGGTGAAATTTGTTTTGGTATAATCAATCACAAAATCGGCGCCGATGCCTTTCACCATTTCAAGGTTGGCAGTACTGCAAACACCCGTCACTTCCGCACCTACGTATTTGGCGTATTGAACTGCGTACGTTCCCAGACTTCCCGAAGCACCGTTGATAAGCACGCGATCATTCGCTTTAATTTGGCCCAGGCCTTTTAAAAAATTGATGACTGTAATCGCACTGCTTGCCACCGGTGCCACTTCTTCGAAAGAACTATTTTCCGGAATCCTGGCAATCACATCGTTGACATTCACACAAACAAATTCGGCATAACATCCCAAAGCTGTTGTTCCACCAAAAACTCGATCACCAACAGAAAACGTGCTTACATCTTGTCCGGTAGCCACCACTTCCCCGGCAAAATCAAATCCGAGAACAGGATGTTTTGGTTTTGTGAGTCCGAGATATAATCGTCCGATTCTCGGTTTGCCGGTTCGCATCATAATATCGGCCGCGGTTACGTCAGTGGCATAATTACGGACCAGCACCTCGTTTGCTTTCGGGGAAGGCAATTGCGCGGTTGTCATTTTTAAAACATCAGCTTCACCATAATTGTTAGCTGTGATTGTATTCATATTCCCTGTTGTCATAATTCATTGTATTTCTGCGACAAAGGTATTTAGGGTACTTTCCTTATCTCGTTGACTTGGGTTAAGAAACTTTCAACACAAAGGCACAACGCTTTCGCCGAAGCTTATGCTTACACCATAGCTTCAGCATAGGCGCATAGCGAAGGAGCAAAGTTTTTTGAAGAGCTTTACTTGTTAAGATCACAAGGTGATCCACCTGGCTCCGCCTTTGTGGTCTTTTAACACGTCAAACTTGTCTTTTTTCTTTGTGCATTCTAAGACTTATGCAAGTTTTTACCGGACTAAATTTACGCAGGGTTCCTTTCTTTTGGCAACGGCGAAGACCCTATATATCATTTTACAGGCAACTGCGTTGATAATTGATTTGTGATGTTTGCCTACCTTTGTGTTAAATTACATCTCATATTTGTTAGTTTTGGAATTAACAAAATTTGCAATCACTAAAACCGAATAAGGATGGAACAAACATTGACAGAGAAAAGAGCCGTCGCCCGTAAAGCGCTTGGAATTGATCAGGAAGATAAACTCATTTTGAGTCTTGACGGTGGAGGAATCCGGGGAATCATGACGCTTCAGTTACTGAAAAAACTGGAAGAAATTGCGGGCATCCCGTGTTATCAGTTATTCGACATGGTAGCCGGAACATCAACCGGTGGAATTATCGCAGGCCTGATCGCTTCCTCAAAATCAGCTGCTGAAATAGAAGAATTGTACATTAAACTGGTGACTAAAGTTTTCAAAAAGAAAGGTTTACTCGCCAACAGAACCATCAATCCGCCATTGTATGACAAGGTGAATTACCGCAATGCGCTCCGGGAAGTAGTGGGAGATATAACACTTCAGGCGGCTTGTACCAATTCGGAAATCGATTTGCTCATCACCTCAAAAGATATTACAGCTGGCGAAGAAACGTTTTTTACCTGTTTTCAGCATAACGGCAAGTTTTCAGGAACTTACAAAGACGTGTTGCTGCGAGCAGTAATGGAAGCGACTATGTCGGCACCGACTTATTTTACACCACTTGAGCGGTTTGTGGATGGCGGAACAACAACCTACAACAATCCGTCGCTTTCCGCAGTGATGGAGGCGGTTCATTACGGCCCGAAAGACAAATACGATCTGGGCAAATTGACGATGTTCAGTTTCGGAACAGGTACATCCATTGAGTTTATCAATCCAAATGACACCGTTAATCCAAAAGGAGCAGATGTGCTTTTCTGGTTAGACCTTGTAATGCGGGAATCGAGCCAGGATGCCAGCGATATGCAAAACAACCTGATCCGCTCGGGGTTAATCCCGAAACTCGATTACAGAAGATTTCAATTGTCGCTGGACACCAGAACAATGGAAAAATTACCCAATAAAAGAATTGAACCGATCAAAAAGGTAGATGCCGAATGGCTGCGCGATCTGACGGACCAGGAACTCAAAGGAATCGATCTGGACGATGTGTCGAAATTTTCGCTCATGAAAACCATCGGTGAAGCCATGGTAGATTACATCATGGATGAAGGCCACGCGTTTAGAAAAGACTTGTGTGATAACCGCAAGCGCGATTTGCTGGTGACAGCGTTTGGTGACGTGGAACGCATCAAAGAACAAATGAGCGATCCGAAGTGGTTGGATGATTTTGAAAGCTGATTTCTAATTTACCACAAAGGAGCAACGCTTAGGCGATAGCTTCAACGAAGGAGCAAAGTTTTTTTGAAGAGTTTGACTTGTTAAGATCACAAAGGTGATCTACCTGGAACGCCTTTGTGATCTTTGTAACACGTCAAATTTGTCCTTTTTCTTTGCTCCTTTGTGGTAAATTATAATTCAGATTTGCTAGCTTAGCAAGTATTATGAATCCAGAACAAACATATCTTTCCATCGGAAGAGAACTGCCCGGAGCGGTTGAAAGTCAGCTCTTCGGTAAACCCTGTTTTAAAGTCAACGGAAAAGCATTCATCAGTTTTTTTCAACATGAAATGGTTTTCAAACTTACAGGTGATACGCACAAGGAAGCGCTGAGTTTAGACGGTTCGCAGTTATTTGATCCGTCAGGAAAAAAGCGCCCCATGAAAGAATGGATACAGGTTTCATTTCACTACCAGGAACATTGGCAGCATTTTGCGCAGGAAGCATTGAATTACGTTTCGGGAGAATAACCCAAAGAATGTTAATAGTTGAATAGTTTGCCAACGATTACTATCCTTTTTTTCGTTTCGGATGTATTACCCAACAAATACCAAATACTATGAAACGTCAAACCATCACCCTTGGAGTAACTTTATTGTTACTGGCCGCCTGTGCGCAATCGAACGAAAGTAAATCTACAGCCCCACAGAAAAAAGAGCATGCAGATTATGGAATGAATCGCATGAATGAACCTGCTGCTACTGCAACGGATGAAACAAGCACGTTTGTTCCTTCATCAGCAGCGGTTGAAACAGGAGCTGATTCTTCTCGCCGGTTTATCCGAACGGCCAATCTGAAGTTTAAGGTGAAAAGTGTGATCAATGCAACGTATGATATCGAAGAAATTGTACGCGATCACAAAGGTTTTGTCACATTTACGGATATGAAAAGCAATATTGATAACGTGGACACGCGTGCCGTGAGCGCTGATTCAGCTGTTGAAATCACCCGGTATACCATTACCAATACACTCACGTTGCGGGTTCCGAACAAACTGCTCGATACCACATTAAAAGACATCGCACGCAACATTGATTACCTCGATTATCGCGTGATCAAAGCTGAAGATGTGGCGCTGAGCATCCTGGAAAAACAATTGACTCAACGTAGAGCCGCCAGAAGTGGCGAACGTTTGGCGAGCACATTTGATAACAAAAACCTCGATCCGACAGCTGCAGCTGAATTGCAAAACCGGCAGGAAGAAGCGGCAGACAACGCAACAATTGAGACACTGAAACTAAATGATCAGATTGCCTATAGTACCATAGAATTGCAAATCTATCAGCGCCAGGGAATCAAACGCGAAATGGTGGCCGGCTACAAACAAATCGACGAATACCAACCGGGCATCGGCAGCCGCTTTTCTGATTCATTTGCGTTTGGCTGGGAAGTCATAGTAGAACTCGTGTTATTTCTTACAAAATTGTGGGTACTTATTCTGCTGGGAATTGGAACTTACGTGGCTTATAAACGAGGATTGTTTTCAGCGAAAAAGTAAGAGAGATATGTATGAAAATTTACTGAATTGATCGAAGTACCGTTTCCAGGTCTTTTTCAGGCTGAATGAATTCTAACACGCGTTGAATCACCTGATCAACCGTAGCGTCGGGACAGGAAGCGCCGGAAGTGATCGCAATGGTTAATGGTTTTTCTGATTGTGGAAGGAAATCGGAAACCATCTCCATTGTTTTTGTGTGAATGTTGAAACTGTTGATTGCTCCGGAATCGCTGATTTCAGTTGCGTCTTTGATAAAATAAGCAGGGCAGGTTTGTTCCAGTAATTCAACCAGGTGCGTGGTATTGGAACTATTGTAACCGCCAACTACAATGGCCAAATCCGGTTTCGCTTCCATTAGCCCTAGTGTCGCCGATTGATTGTCGTTGGTCGCATAACACAAGGTGTCGCGGGTGTCAGCGAAGCTTTTGTCGAGGTTGTTTTCCAATGCGTGTGCTTCGGTGAGCGCTTTCAGGTACTCGGCAATTTCCTGTGTTTCGGTAGCGAGCATCGTAGTTTGATTGATGACTCCCAAACGCGAGAAATGAATTTCAGGATCAAAATCTTTGGTATATTTTCCTTCAAACAGCTGGTAGAATTCTTCTGCTGAACGTTTTCCGGTGATGCATTCGCCTAGTAATTTGGCTTCGGCAAGATCTTTTACGATCACAGCTTGTGTATGTGCTGCAGTATGCGAAAACGTAGCGCGTGTTTCTTCGTGATTGTATTTTCCGTGAATGACAAGCGTGTGTTGGTCCTGCGCCAGTTTTTCGGAACGGTTCCACACTTTTTCTACGAATGGACAAGTCGTATTGTATTGTTCCACGTTTACGCCTTTTTCTTTCAGCAACGCTTCAATTTCAAGCGTGGTTCCGAAAGCAGGAATAATCACCACATCATCTGCTGTGATTTCAGACCAATCAATGATCTGATTGCCTTTTGTATCCTGGATAAATGTGATTCCGTGATTGGTCAGATCTTCGTTCACTCCGGGATTGTGAATCATCTGACTCAACAAAAAAATGCGCTTTCCTTTGTTTTCGGCAATAGCGCGGTAGGCAATTTCGATGGCATTTTCAACTCCGTAACAAAATCCGAAATGGCGTGCAATTACCAGTTTTAGATTCCCAAAATCGAGCAGAGTAGGCGTGAAATCTTTCTTACGCGGATCTTGCGCCTTGCGGAATGCCTTGACTTTGCTAATGATCGGAGAGCGGTAAAACTCGGGAATCTCGAATTGCTTCATTGATCTTTGAATGTTGAATGCTTAATTTTTAATGTTGAATTGAATTCCGGTATTAAAATTAAAGGAATCCTGCATTCAAAATTCAAAATTAAACATTAAGAATTACTCTCCAAGTACGCGCACAATCACTTTGTCAATCCTTGCGCCGTCCATATCTACTACTTCGATTTCAAAATTCATCCATTGAATCACCTGTCCTGTGGTTGGAATAGTGCGAATTTCATGCATAATTAATCCGCCGATTGTGGTGAATTTAAGGTCGGAAGCCACATCTTCGAGGTCGAAATGACGGAAAAACTCAGCCAGCGGATATTGTCCGTCGATGAGCCATGAACCATCTTCGCGCTCTACAAAGTTGAATTCTTCGGAGTAAAAGTCAGAGAAATCGCCTACCAATGCCTGCAGCAAGTCATTGAGAGTCACAATTCCCTGTGTCTGGCCAAATTCGTCGGTGATAATTCCGTAATGACCTTTCGATTCTTTGAACTGGATCAGTGCTTCATACGCTGAAATATGTTCCGACAAAAAGAAAGGAGCGATCAGCAAACTTTCCAGGTTAAAATCGGCATCGTTGATGTGACGAAACAAATCTTTGAGTAATACCACGCCCTTAACGTGATCTTTATTGGTTTCAAATACCGGATAAATGGAGTGCATTTCGGTATTTACAATAGAACGAATGGTTTCGCCGTCGTCGGATAAACTCAGGTAAATCATGTCGTTACGGTGTGTCATTAATGAACTGATGGTGCGGTCTCCGAGGTGAAAAACGCGTTCCACAATGTCCTGCTCAATTTCCTGTACTTCACCGCCTTCGGTTCCTTCCTGAATGATGGCCTTGATTTCTTCTTCTGTGACTTTACTGTCGGAAGAAGGTTTGATACGAAAGAGTTTGATCAGTAAATCGGAAGTGGTAGTGAGCAACCACACAAACGGCGAAGTAATCGTAGAGATGATTTTCATCGGCCGCGCCATGATTTTGGCAATACTTTCCGGATTGGCCAAACCGATGCGTTTAGGCACCAATTCGCCCAAAACGAGTGAAAAGAACGTCAATGTACCCACAACCACCGTTACGCTCAACGTGTGTGCATAAGGTTTTGTGGAGGCAAACTGTTCGAAATAATCCTGAATATCGTTGGTGATATTTTCACCACTGAAAATACCGGTCATGATCCCAATCAGGGTAATGCCGATTTGCACCGTCGATAAAAAACGGTTGGGTGCGGCAATGGTTTCCAAGGCTGCTTTTGCCGATTTATCACCACGTTTGGCAGCTGATTCCAACTTGGCTTTCCGGGCTGAAACCATGGCGATCTCGGCCATCGAAAAAACGCCGTTGATCAGTATAAGAATGAGTATTATGAGAATTTCCACGGCGAATTAAATTCTCCCGGGATAAACCTTCAACGCTTCTTCGAGGCATTTTACGGCTTTGTGCAACGAGTCTTTCTTCAACACGTAGGCAATGCGAGCTTCCTGCTCACCGGCGCCCGGTGTTGCGTAAAATCCGTTGGCCGGTGCCATCATCACTGTCTGGCCTTCGAACTCGAAGTCTTCGAGTAACCATTGGCAGAAACGCTCTGCGTTGTCGACCGGAAACTTCGCTACGCAATAAAACGCACCGCTTGGTTTCGGGCAGAAAACTCCGGGAATGCTATTGAGGCCGTCAACCATGATGTTTCGACGTTCCACGTATTCGGCAACCACGTCGTCGAAATACGATTGCGGTGTATTTAATGCTGCTTCCGAAGCGACCTGATCTACGGTTGGTGGCGATAAACGCGCCTGTCCGAATTTCAACGCTGCAGCCATTACTTCTTTGTTTTTAGTGACCAAAGCTCCGATTCGCGCGCCGCACATAGAGTAGCGTTTCGAAACCGAATCGATCATGATCACATTTTGTTCGATGCCTTCGAGGTTCAGTACCGAAAACGGAACCGCTCCGTCGTAGCAGAATTCGCGGTAAACTTCATCAGCAAACAGGAACAAGTCGTGTTTTTGAACGATGTCGCGTAATTGCTCCAATTCTTCTTTCGAATACAGGTAGCCGGTTGGATTTCCCGGGTTGCAGATCACAATTGCTTTTGTTTTGCCAGTGATTTTTGCTTCAATTTCAGCAACAGGTGGCAATGCAAATCCTGATTCGATACTTGAAGTTACAGGAACTACGTTGAGTCCGGCTGTCACGGCAAATCCGTTGTAATTCGCGTAAAACGGCTCAGGAATAATAACTTCATCACCCGGATTGCACGTTGTCATGAATCCGAAAATCAATGCTTCCGATCCACCGGTTGTGATAATGATATCTTCCGGATTTACAGGCAAACCACCTTTTTGATACGTTGCAGCCAGGTTGTTACGGTACGATTCGAATCCGGCCGAGTGGCTGTATTCTATCACTTTATGGTCGAAATTGCGAATGGCATCCAATGCCACTTTTGGGGTTTCGATATCGGGCTGTCCGATGTTTAAGTGATAAACGATTTTTCCTGCTTTTTTGGCTTTTTCGGCATACGGAACCAACTTGCGAATTGGCGACGCCGGCATATCAATGGCTTTCTGCGAAATCTTTGGCATAAACTTGTGTTTTCAAGAAGGCAAAAGTACATAGAATATTGACCAAATGGAGTATATAGGAGTATATAGTTTTTGAGTTTTTAAGTTGTTCAGTTCTATGTGAGCTAGGTGTCCTATGTGGTTAGAAATTGGAGGTAAATAGTTATTTATCAATAAGTTAAATTCGGTAATCCCGCAATATTACGGAAGTTTTTCACCTTGGATCGTGAGAAAATGATCATTTTTGTAACATGAAACACATTGTCGTTTGGTTTATTATTCCTTGTTTATGGGCACTTCAAGCCTGCAAAAACAGTTTGCCGGAAAACCCTGAACCAGCTCTGTCAACCGAAAATGTCGTTGATACGATCTCCGAAAAATCACCTGAAATTCCTGACTTTTTGGTCAATGGAAAAGACACGTTGATGCGAGTTGATTCGTATAACAAAAATGTATTCTGGGATCTCAAGTACGCGTCGACCGACAATTTCATGCATCGTGTTCTCTACGATACGCTCAAAACGGTTTACCTACAGCGAGATGTCGCGCAACGACTTGCCAGGTGCCAGGAATTGCTGACTTCCATCGATTCGAACCTGCATTTATTGGTGTACGACGGTGTTCGTCCATTGGCGGTTCAATGGGAAATGTGGCGCGCGCTGGATACGATACCAGTGGCGCAACGAGGGAAATTTGTGAGTAATCCGCGCAACGGAAGCGTACACAATTATGGCGCGGCGGTCGATTTGACGATTTGTGATGCCAATAAAAATCCGCTTGACATGGGAGCCGGCTACGACGATAGCCGTAAAATTGCCTATCCGAGCCTGGAAGCGCAGTTTTTGGCTTCCGGAGAATTGACAAAACAACAAGTGGCCAATCGTCAGCTTTTGCGAAAAGTCATGCGCTCGCAGCGATTTAGCAATATTCCAAGCGAATGGTGGCATTTTAATGCTTTTGCGCGCGTGGTGGTGAAGGCGAGGTATGGAGTGGTGGAGTTTGAGTTGTACTAAGTTCAGAATAGTGGTAATGTAGAAAAGATTTAATTCTTAGTTCAATCACAACTCCTATTAAAATAGTAGTATATTTATCCGGACAAAACAATGTTCGAACATGATCCCGAAACGCTCCAAATACGCCATCAAGGCACTCACAGCTTTAGCAAAAGTCTACCGCGACAAACAGCATATATCCATTGCAACTATTGCTGAGCAGGAAAATATTCCGCGTAAATTCCTCGAAGCAATTTTGCTGCAACTGCGCAATGAAGGCATGGTGAACAGTAAAATGGGAGCAAACGGCGGTTATTTCCTGGTGAAACATCCTGATGAAATTATGCTGAGCGCGATTATTCGTTCAACCGGCGGACCCATCGCATTAATCCCTTGTGTGAGCCTGAATTTCTACGAAGAATGCGTTGAATGTCCACACGAAGATCTTTGTGGTTTGCACGAAGTAATGCTCGAAGTACGTGAAGCAAGCATCCATATTTTATCAAAAACGAGCCTCGCCGATTTAATTTTACGTGAAAAAAAACTCTTCCGAAAATCGGAAAATAGCCGTAAATAAAACGATTCTTTGGTTTTAATTCCTATTTATCCGATAGGAGAACAAGAAAATAACTTGCAATTCTCTTGCGCAACCCGTTTTGCGACCTTTACTTTGCACCATCAATAACGATAGAGAAATCATGAACAAAAAATTCTTTCACAAAGCCATGTGCTGCTGTATGCGCGGAATGGGGCTGCGGATGGAATAATTACATACATTAAGTATTGAGTTTAACCCTTCTCCGCACTAGTAGAGAAGGGTTTTTTAGTGCACAAAAATGAGGTTGGAAACGCTTGAAGCGATCCGGCCGGTTTAAAAAGAAAAACGATGAAAAAAATATATATCAACGAAAATGGTCCCGAAGTATCAGCCGCAATCTACGGATTCTGGAGATGGGACAGCACCGATTTTAACCACCCGACACATTTCAGGGATGTGGTGACGTTTACCCGCGAACTGGGAATCACGACCTACGATCTGAGTCCGTCGTTTGCCAACGGTGAAGTGGAAACGCAGTTCGGGAAATTACTGGCCGACGGGACTTTGAAACGCGATGAACTGGTGTTATCTACCAAAGTGGGAACCAAGCTTTCGCCCGAAAATTACGGTAATGGCTCCTACAACGATTTAAGCGCCAAAAATCTGACACAAAGTTTGGAAGATTCGCTGAAACGTCTGCAAACCGATGTGATCGACTTGTACATTTTAGAGAATCACGATCACTTGTCAAATTTCGAGCAAACAGCCTCAACCTTATTGAAGTTGCAGCGTTCCGGAAAGATCAAACACATTGGTGTTTCCAATTTTAATGTGTCGCAGCAACGCTTGCTTTCCGGTTATTTATCGCAGCCGATCATTACCAATCACATTGAGTTGAATTTGCTGGAAACAAGTGCGTTGCAGGACGGCCGTTTGGATTTTATCAAGGAACAGCACAGTCGTCCGGTTGCGTTTTCGCCTTTGGCAGACGGAAGAATTCTTCTCGGTGAAGATCCGAAATCTGTAAAACTGCGACATGCGCTCACTGTTGTAGGTAAAAAACACGAAGCCAATGTGGAACAAACGGCGGTAGCATGGCTCAACAAACTAGGAGCTTTGCCCATCATTGGAAGCAAGGAAAAACGTCGCATTCAGAATGCCGCTACAGCCAACACCATTCAGTTGACACACGAAGAGTGGTATTACCTCTACAACGCAACAAACTGATTATCATGCAAAGTTATCGAACGGAATTGGAGCAGGAAATTTCTCTGAAAGAAGCGATTGTGGAAAAGGATATTTTGGAATTGGGCCGCAAGATCGAACAATTCAAAGATGGTTCCCTGCACGAAGATAAATTCAGGGCATTACGCTTGGCACGAGGTGTTTACGGTCAGCGCCAGCAAGGTGTACAGATGATCCGGATCAAATTGCCTTTTGGAAAAGTAACAGCGAATCAGTTGCGTAGAATTGCAGCTGTAAGCGATGAATACAGCACCGGACATTTACACATTACCACACGCCAGGATATTCAGATTCACTACGTGAGCTTGGACAGAACGCCACAGTTGTGGGCCGATCTGGAAAAAGACAATGTGACTTTGCGCGAAGCTTGCGGAAATACGGTTCGCAACGTGACCGCCAGTCCGATTGCAGGAATTGATCCCAACGAACCATTCGACGTCGCGCCTTATGCTGATTGGGTTTTTCGTTACTTTTTGCGCAAACCGTTTGGACAGGAACTCGGGCGTAAAATCAAAATCGCGTTCAGTTCCAATACCAATGATGATGCGTATGCGTTCATCCACGATTTCGGTTTTATCCCGCTGGTTCAAAACGGATTGAAAGGATTCAAAGTATTGGTTGGCGGCGGTTTGGGAGCGCAACCCGTTTTAGCGAAAACAGCGTACGAGTTTTTGCCTGCGGTGGAAATTATCCCGTTTATCGAAGCAAGTATCAGAGTGTTTGATCGTCATGGCGAACGCAATAACCGTAACAAAGCGCGCTTAAAATACCTCATCGCGAAAATCGGTTGGGAAGCTTTTCAAGCGTTGGTCGAAGAAGAACGGAAAGCGGTTCAGTTTACCGAAGCCGATGTGCAATTATTCGAACAGCAACCAGAAGTTTCACCTTACAATCCGGCGACGACATTGGTCGAAGTGATTGAAAACTCAACAGATCCTGAATTTACAGAATGGTTAAAAACAAATGTCTTCGAGCAAAAACAAAGCGGCTATGTTGCAGCTATTCTGAAGATTCAGTTAGGCAATTTCACTACCGATCAGGCACGAAGATTGGCCGATTTAATGGATTATTACGCAGCAGATGATGCGCGATTTACCATCGATCAGAGTGTATTATTGAAATTCCTTTTGCCCGAACAATTGAACGAATTGTACACCAAACTGAAAGAAATTAATCTTGCAGATTCGGGATACAATGGTTTGAGTGATGTCACAGCTTGTCCGGGAACGGACACCTGCAACCTTGGAATTTCCAACAGCACGGAAGTTGCGCGGGTGATCGAAAGTGTAATTCGCGATGAATTTCCGGAATTGATTTACAATACCGACATCAAAATCAAGATCAGCGGTTGTATGAATTCCTGCGGACAGCATGGTTTGGCGCATATCGGTTTTCACGGAAGTTCGATGAAAGTTGACGGAGCCACGGTTCCGGCGTTGCAAGTATTACTCGGTGGCGGAAACAATGGTTTCGGTTTTGGGCGAATTGCCGAAAAAGTAATCAAATTACCAAGCAAGCGCGTGTTGGATAGCATCCGTTTCCTGATCAATGATTACCTGGAAGTGCGCTCGGAAGACGAATTGTTCAACGAATACTATGATCGTCAGGGGAATAAATATTTCTACGATTTGCTGAAACCACTGGCCGATACGACGCAACTAAACCCATTGGATTATGTCGATTGGGGACAGGAAGAGCAATTCAAAACTGCCATTGGCGTGGGGGAATGTGCCGGTGTGGTGATTGACTTGGTCGCGACATTGATTTTCGATGCCGAAGAAAAAATTGATACGGCTCAGGAAGCCTTCAGCGAAGCACGATATGCCGATTCTGTGTACCATGCTTATGCGGCAGGAATTCATACGGCCAAGGCGCTGTTGCTTGGGAATAACATCCGGTGTAATACGCATCAGGGAATCATCAGTGATTTTGATCAGCATTTGATGCCCGATTACCGGTTTGAGGGCTACAACAGTTTCGAAGAAATGATTTTACAGATTCGAATGCGCGAGGCCAGTGAAGCTTTTACGAAAAGTTATCTGGCAGAAATTGAATCGTTTGTGAAACAGGCGAAATCGAAACGGTAGCATCGCGATTTATCGCGATGTCGTTTCGAAAATAAAAACCAATCAAAACATTCAAAATGAACAAACAACCCAACATAATATTAGTAGGTGCAGGTCCCGGAGATCCGGATTTGCTTACGATTAAAGGCCAGAAAGCCCTTCAGCAAGCCGATGTGATTCTCTACGATGCATTGGTCAACGAAATCATCCTTGATCTGGCGCCAACCGCGAAAAAGATTTTCGTAGGAAAACGACGAGGTATAAAAGCTTATTCTCAAGATGAAATCAACCGGTTGATGGTGCAGGAGGCCATTGAAAACGGAAACGTTGTTCGTTTGAAAGGTGGTGATTCGTTTGTATTCGGGCGTGGTTACGAAGAACTCGAATTTGCCCATTTATTCGGGATTCCGGTGCAGGTGGTCCCCGGAATTTCAAGTTCCATTTCCGTACCTGCGCTGGCGGGAATTCCGGTGACGCATCGTGGTTCGAGCAACGGTTTTTATGTCCTCACGGCTGTACTTTCCGACGGAAGTTTAAATCCGGAAATCAAACAAGCGACTCAAACCAACGCAACAATCGTGATCCTGATGGGTCTCAACAAATTGGCCGAAATTGCTGCTGTTTTCAGCGAAGCCGGAAAGAAAACCGAAGCCACCGCTGTCATCAGTAATGGCTCGCTTTCCAATCAGCGAACGGTTTTTGGCAACATCGGTAACATCGTTTCCCGCACCAAATCCGAACGGATTCCGGCTCCGGCAGTGATTGTAATTGGTGAAGTGGTGAAACAAGCCGGATTGCTAAAGTCGTTCAATAGCCACCAATTCGTTTTTCAGAATTAACATGAAGTGGTTATCAATCATAGTAATCGTTCTAGTTGAGCAATTTTCATTTGCGCAGGAAGCTTCTGTTTTACAAACTTCAAATCAAAACCAAACTTCAGTTGATGGAAACCAGCACACTACCGGACTCCAATTCAATATTAAAACCGGCACAAATGAGAGCGACTAGCAACGAGCTTTTTCCGGTGTTTTTAAAAGCCAACGATCTTTCGGTTTTGCTGATCGGTGGAAGTACAATTGCGCTGGAAAAATTACAGGCTGTTTTGGGCAATTCTCCTTCTGCGCAGGTGACAGTTGTTGCCGATTGGTTTTCGGACGAGTTTATTGCTTTTACGGAGGATAAATCAACTGTCGAGCTCATCGAAGATCGTTTCAGCGAAATATACCTGGGAGGTCAGCAATTGGTGATTTCTGCAGTGAACAGTGAAACCATTTCAGCAGAAATCCGCGAAAAAGCAAACGAGCGTGGAATTCTATACAACGCCGCCGATAAACCGGAATTGTGTGATTTTTACTTGGGATCGGTTGTCACAAAAGGAAACCTCAAAATCGGCATTTCGACCAACGGAAAATCTCCGACAATTGCTAAACGATTAAAGGAAGTGCTACAGGTAGATTTACCGAACGAATTGGATGAATCACTGGATAATTTAAGTCGTTTGCGTTTGCATCTGAAAGGTGATTTTAAAGAAAAGGTCCAAAAACTCAACAAAGTAACGGCAGTTTTAACCCGGAAAAAAGAACAACCGTGGTACTTGTTTTCGTTCCGGAAATTCTTTGGTTATGTGGCTGGAGTTGTAGCGATGTTGCTGGCCGGACACCTGTTGTTTACATTGATTCCATTGTCGACAATCTGGTCTTCTGCTACTGAAATGGTCAATTCATTGGAAGTAGATTTTCTGTACTACATGCTCGGAGGATTCATTGCGCAAATGATCGATGGTGCGCTTGGAATGGCTTATGGTGTAAGCGCTACAACGTTTTTGCTTTCGTTTGGGATTAGTCCGGCTGTGGTGAGCATGAGCGTACACACATCCGAAATTTTTACCAGCGGTGTTTCGGGTTTTTTGCATTTGCGTTTTGGAAATGTCAATAACAAACTGTTTCGCACCATCCTGATTCCGGGAGTAATAGGTGCCATTTTAGGAGCGTATGTTCTCACGGAATTTGAAAATTACAACGATTATATCAAACCGATTGTGAGCATTTACACCTTGATTTTAGGAATCATCATCATTCATAAAGTTGTTCGCAAACGTGTCAATCGCAAGAAAGTAAAACATGTGGGATGGCTGGCAAGTGCAGGCGGTTTCCTGGATGCGATTGGCGGTGGCGGCTGGGGACCGGTTGTTTCTTCTACACTCATTGCACGGGGAAAAAATCCACGAACCATTATCGGGTCGGTGAACCTGGCGGAATTTTTTGTTTCGCTCGCCAGTTCATTTACCTTTTTCACCTTGATCGGGGCGGCACACTGGCAGATTTTTACAGGACTAATTTTAGGCGGAGTGTGTGCTGCTCCGATTGCTGCTTATTTATCGCGAAAACTCAACGTGAAAGCCATGATGCTCTTGGTGGGTATTGTGGTGATCATTGTGAGTTTGCGCATGCTTATCATCACTTTTATTTGAAACGAATGACGAAACACGAACAAATCAGGCAAGTTGCCGATCAGTCACTGGAAGAATTACTGGGGAATATTGCCCTGGTTTTCGGTGATCGTGCGGCTTTTTCGACCAGTCTCAGTTGGGAAGACCAGGTGATTACAGATGTCATTTTCCGGCTGGATCTTCCCATTCGGGTATTCACTTTAGACACCAGTAGGTTGTTTTCCGAGACGTATAGCGTGTTAAACAGTACGTTGGAACGCTACAAAAAACGCATCGAAGTTTATTCGCCGCAAACGGAAGCCGTGCAGCAACTGATGACCGAAAAAGGTCCGGTCAGTTTCTACGAATCGCTTGAAAACCGTAAGGAATGCTGCTTTATCCGAAAAGTGGAACCATTGAATCGCGCGTTGCAAAATGTGGAATGCTGGATTACTGGTTTACGCGCCGAACACTCTGAAAACCGTCAGGATTTACCTGTTGTGGACTGGGATGAGCAACGGGGAATAACAAAGGTGAACCCACTATCGGCCTGGAGTCTGGATCAAGTTAAAGAGCGCATTCGAACCAACAATATTCCCTACAACACGCTGCATGATCGCGGGTTTGTGAGCATTGGTTGTCAGCCGTGTACGCGGGCCATTCGCGAAGGAGATAATTTCCGCGCCGGCCGCTGGTGGTGGGAAGACAATTCGAAGAAAGAGTGCGGGTTGCATGTGTAGGAACATACAGAAAACAAAACAAAAAAATGAACAATTATTTAGACCAATTAGAGGCGGAAGCCATTTACATTCTGCGCGAAGTAGCCGGACAATTCGACCGGCCTGCATTGCTCTTTTCCGGTGGAAAGGACAGTATTTGCTTAGTACATCTGGCGTTGAAAGCGTTTCGTCCGGGGAAATTTCCGTTTCCGCTGGTGCATGTAGACACCGGACACAATTTTCAGGAAGCGTTGGATTACCGTGATCAGCTGGTGGCAGAACTGGGTGAAGAACTGATAGTCCGTTCGGTAGAAGACACCATTCAACGGCAAAAATTGCAGGATGGTAAAGGAAAATTTCCGAGTAGGAATGCGCTTCAAACGTATACACTTTTGGAAACGATCGATGAGTTTGAATTTGACGCCTGTATTGGCGGTGCGCGCCGGGACGAAGAAAAAGCGCGCGCCAAAGAACGCATTTTCTCGGTACGCGATGAGTTTGGCCAATGGGATCCGAAATTGCAGCGTCCCGAATTGTGGAATATTTACAACGGTAAAATCGATAAAGGTGAAAATGTGCGCGTGTTTCCCATTAGTAACTGGACAGAACTCGATGTTTGGAACTATATCAAACGCGAAAACATAACGTTGCCGTCGATCTACTTTACCCACAAGCGCGAATGCGTGCTCACCGAAAACGGACAACTCATGGCGAATAACCGGTTTTTGGAGCTTGATTCGTCGGACCAATTAGTGACGCGAAATGTTCGTTACCGTACTGTTGGCGATATGACTTGTACCGCGGCTGTTGAAAGCGAAGCACATACAGTTGACGACATCATTTCGGAAATCAAAGCGGCTAAAATCTCGGAACGCGGAGCCACACGCATGGACGACCGCATCAGTGAAGCCGCGATGGAAGACCGGAAAAAAGGAGGATATTTTTAAATTAATTTAAAATTGAAAATGTAAAATTGACAAGGACGCGCTAGACATAAGCCAATTTTTCTTTTCAATTTTCAATTTTACATTTTCCATTAAAAAGAAACATGGAGTTACTAAGATTTTTCACCGCAGGAAACGTAGACGATGGCAAAAGCACGCTCATCGGGCGGTTATTATACGACAGTGAATCGATTTCGACCGATATCATTGAAACACTCACACGTCAAAGTAAAACAACAGGCATAAATTCGGATATCGATTTGGCGCTGCTTACCGACGGACTTCGGGCCGAACGCGAACAGGGAATCACGATTGATGTAGCTTACAAGTATTTCACGACAGAAAAGCGCAAGTTTATCATCGCCGATACGCCCGGACATATTCAGTATACGCGCAATATGTTTACCGGAGCGTCTAATGCCAATCTGGCGATTATTTTGGTAGATGCGCGCAACGGAATTACTGATCAAACGAAGCGACACAGTATTATTTCGTCCATTTTGGGCATTCCACATGTGTTGGTGTGTGTGAATAAAATGGATTTGGTGAATTACAGCGAAACCGTTTATAATGAAATTCAGGCTGCATATACTGAATTTGCCGCACCGTTGAATCTCAAACAGGTTTCATTTATTCCAACAAGTGCTTTGGCAGGTGACAATGTGGTGCATACTTCAGAAAAACTTTCGTGGTATGATGGACCTTCATTACTCGGTTTTCTTGAAACAATTGAAAACGCTGAAAATCAGCAGAAAGAAGAACCGCGTTTCCAGGTGCAATATGTGATTCGTCCGCAAACGGATGAACTGCACGACTATCGTGGTTATGCGGGAAGTATTCTCAGCGGACATTTCCGGGTTGGGGACAGTGTTCAGGTATTGCCTTCAGGTTTGGAAACAAGAGTCAGCGCCATTGAACTCAATCGGAAAAATGTGCAGGAAGCATTTCGCGGAGAAGCAGTTGTCATTCATTTAGCCGAAGATCTGGATGTGAGTCGGGGGAACACGATTGTGCCGGTTGATCAGCTTCCCCGAACAGAAAAATCATTGGAGGCAACGATTTGCTGGATGGATAACACACCTTTTCAGCCGGGACAAAAATTGCTTTTGCAGCAGAATAGCTTTCGCACCAAAGCCGTATTGAAGGAATTGAGTGGTAAAATCGATATTCATTCCTACGAACAATTGGAAAGTGATGGTAGCCTGAAACTGAACGATTTTGCGCATGTGACCATTAAAACGGCAGAGGCTGTGAGTACTGATCCTTACAGCGTGAATCGCAAAACAGGATCGTTTGTTTTGATCAATGAAAACACGAATAATACCGTAGCTGCCGGAATTTTTAACTGATACTCAACAATAAATTAAACAACATGATTCAGACAGACGTCATTATCATTGGTGCCGGTCCGGTTGGACTCTTCACCGTTTTTGAAGCAGGATTATTGAAATTGAAATGTCATTTAATTGACTCGTTACCGCAACCGGGTGGTCAGTGTTCGGAGATCTATCCGAAGAAACCAATTTATGATATTCCCGGCTTTCCTTCTGTTTTGGCCGGTGAATTAGTGGATAACCTGATGCAACAAATAGCGCCGTTCAAACCCGGATTTACGTTGGGAGAAGCTGCTCAGTCAATTGATAAACAAGAAGACGGTTCTTTTGTTGTAACAACCGTAAAAGGAACCAAACACCAGGCACCTGTAGTTATGATCGCCGGTGGATTGGGCGTTTTTGAACCGCGAAAACCACCTATTGCAACTATTGCCGATTTTGAAGAAAAAGGAGTTGATTACATGATCAAAGATCCCGAAGTGTATCGTGGTAAACGATGTGTGATCGCCGGTGGTGGTGATTCGGCGCTGGACTGGTCGATTTATTTGGCTGAGCGGGAAATTGCTTCCGAGGTGACATTGGTTCACCGCAACAGTTCATTCCGCGGGCATCTGGATTCAGTTCAAAAAGTTATTGATTTGGCCGAAAGCGGAAAAATCAATCTCATTACCGAATCGGAAGTGGTTGGTTTAAATGGTGGTTCACAATTGGAGCAGGTTGTTATTCATCATTCGAAAACCGGAGAAATCATTACGGAAGCTGACCATTTTATTCCATTGTTTGGCTTGAAACCTTCATTGGGTCCGATTGCGGGCTGGGGGTTGGAAATTGAAAAAGGCGCTATAAAAGTTGATACGCTTGATTATTCTACCAACATTCCCGGAATTTATGCGATTGGAGATGTGAATGTATACGAAGGAAAACTCAAATTGATTTTGTGTGGTTTTCATGAAGGAACGCTGGCTGTTCAATCGGCATTTGCACGCATTCATCCCGAGAAGAAAAATGTATTGAAGTACACAACGGTGAATGGGATTCAAGGGTTTTAGGAACCATGAAACAAATATAATGCTGAATTTTGAATGGGATATTCATTCAAAATTCAGCATTAATCCATTCAAAATTTATTCATGGCTGTGTCCTTCGTGATCATGGTCATGCTCTTCGTTGGCAGAACACAATCCTACGATTTCATGAAAAACATCGTGCAAGGAAGCCAATGAAGCTGTAATTTGAGCATCAGTTGCTCCGGCCTTAATTGATTTTTGCAGTTTTTTGGAATCGGTAACTAATTTATTTACCGCTTTCTTAACCTTTTTATTGTTGAAATCAGCAGGAATCTCTGATGCTTTCAAGGCTTCTGCTTTTTCAACCATTTCTCCGATGCGTGTTTTGATCGGTTCCAGGTTTCCTTCTTCACTTGGGTGAAAGGTTTGGGACATGACTTTGTGAAAATCGGTCAACGCCGTCCATGAACTGAGATTTGATTGTGCATTTCCGGTGTTGCTGATCGCGGCAATGAACAACAAACAAAGTGTTGCGAGTGATAATTGAAGTGTTTTCATATTTGTAAATTGGTTTAAATGAGTTGTTGGCACAAAGGTAGATAATCACATCTTGTTATAGAACTATCCGATCTCATTTGAAAACAAGGAATTTATTTGTATAAATTCCATCTAAAAATTGTAATAAGGGTGTTTTTGTAAGCATGAAACATATCAATTCCGTTCGGAGATAAAAAAAGCGTGAGAAGATTCCCACGCTTTTTGTCGTTTATAGAATGGTGCGTTTTAGTGTTTCACCAATCGTCGTACTTTCAAATCGCTATTCGCATCGTTCACTTGCAATACATACGTTCCTTGCGCAGACGATCCTAAATCGATAAGTGTTTCCTGTTCAAACGAAACCGTTTTGATCGCTCGTCCTTTTGTATCGATTACTGTAAGTGTATACTTGCCCGGTTGTTGCATGGCTACAGTAAAAGGGCCATCTGTTGGATTCGGATAAATACTTACCGTGTTGGCAAACGTGTTTTCGTTGATTGCCGTCACGAAATTCACATCGTGTACAATGCTTCCGTTAGAATTGATGATCCAGTTTGCCGGATCGATAGAGAGGATATTCAACACAGTTCCCGGATTTGAAACCAGGTATTGATTACTTGCTCCGCTCACATCAAAACGAATAATTGTATCGGCAACTCCCTGCCGGTCAAAGCGAATTTCCAGGTCATTGGTAAAAAACGGCGTTACTGCACTTGCTGAAGTTGTTTGCGAAATTTCCAGTAGCAAATCAGTGCCAACCATGTTCCATCGTGCCGAATAAGTAGGGAAACCTTCTCCGAAATACCATTCCTCCATGAAATTGGTAAAATCCATTCCGGTTACGTCTTCCATTACCTGGATAAAATCAACCCCCAAAGCGGTTGAATGTGCATATTGTGTTTGGTATTGACGCAATCCTGCAAAGAACAAGCTGTCATTGTCAATTAGAAATCGTAATGTGTGAACAATAGACGCGCCTTTGTCATAGGTTAATCGTCCGGAGAAAATACGTCCTTCGTTCAAGCTGTCTTCTACCCAAACACTTCCGTCAGGCACAGATTTTACATTGTCATGACGATCAAGCATATCACCTTGCTGCTGTCCGGGGTAGAGGTTTTCCAGCATCAGGTACTCGGAATAAGAAGCAAAACCTTCATTTATCCAAATATCCGACCATGAAGCGCAGGTCACGTGATCGCCCCACCATTGATGTCCCAATTCATGCGAGGTAAGCCCTCTGCTGAAAGAACCCTGTGTAGTCATGGTTTGATGTTCCATTCCACCACCGATTGGGGCCATAGAATGGCCGTATTTTTCATCAGCGAACGGGTAAGGGCCAAATAAATCGGCGAAAAGTTCCATAAAATCGACTGTTTCATCAATGTCATCCTGGAAATTGAGTAAGGTCTGCGGATTATCGTAAATGAAATTCTGGATTGTCACCGGACCTGAATTAGACGGATTAGCGGTAACGGTATATTCCACATACTGAGCAACGGCAACTGAAATCAGGTAATAATCAATGGCATGTCGGTGCTTCCATTCAAAGCGATGCGTACCATTTCCTAAATCGACCACTTGTTCCAAAATTCCGTTTGATCCGGCTTTACAAGCAGTTGGAACAGTGATATGAAAAGCAGAACTGTCGGCTTTATCTCTAAGCGATTGTTTTACCGGAAACCATTCATAAGCAGAAAATGGTTCAGAAAGCGACCACGTAACCTGGTTTCCCCAGGAAGGTGAAAAATCATTGGTCATTCCGCTTCCGCCTAATGGATTGCTGGCAGCGGTTGGCGGAGTCCCCTGGTAATCAACCCGAATCACAAATGACTGATTGGTCGTGGCATTTACGGGAACTTTCAAAGCGGTGGCATTTCTGCTGTAACTAACCGGATTTCCGTCAACTTCAATGGAATTGATGACAAATGTTGGAAATAATTCCAGCAAAGCCGAATCGAGGTTCTCGCGTGCCGAGGCATGAATTTCAACGGCTCCCGAAAGTGTGGTAGCTGTGTTGGTCATATTGAGGTCCAGGAAATAAAAGTGAACATCGTAGCGTTCCGTTTCAGCAATTTGAGATAATGTAAACGTATTGCTTTTGAGCTGTTTATGAGCCGATTTTACATGCGAACAGTTGCCCTTGGCATCCTGGCCAAAAGAAAATAATGGGAGAAAAAGAAGGGAGAGAAGAGAATGTTTCATTCATACAGTTTTAGTTCTACCAAATTACACAATGTTTCGCTTGAACATGATACCGCACAGAAAGTAATTACAGCCTTTCAGGCAAAAGTTAGTTGAAAATGTAAAATTGAAAAGGGGGATTTTTGGTAAGTACTCCGTTTTTGGAAACCTGAAGTAGAAAATCATCAAGTAACCGTCCCTTTTCAATTTTACATTTTCAATTTTCAATTCTGATTAACTTATTGAATGTCAAAAACCTGACGCTCATTTTTACGGGTGTCAAGTCGTTTTTCTCTACCTTTGTACTGTTTTGAAACTGATCACGTCGAAAATTGGGGAGAATGGATAAACCCTTCCTGCATAGCGCTTTCGGAATAACACTAGCTGTTGTTCTGATGACCTCTATCGGGTTCGGACAATCCGCTGCCCCAAAGTCTGAAGCTACAAGCGTGGTGAAACTTCTCCGCCAAAGTAAGAAGCAGGCTGCTTCAGACCCCGATTCTGCCTACCAATTGCTTTTAGCTGCCAAACTTCAGTTAAACGAATCGACAGATAAACGGCTTCGTTACCAGGTATATTCAATGCTGGCCGAAACCGAAAAAAATACCAAACGACAAATCATCGCCAGTTTGAATGCCGTAAATGCTGCCGAGCAGTTAAACGACACCATGCTCATTGCGGAAGGCCATCATAATCTTGCAAAAAGCTACAAGCGATTGCAGATCTTTGACCGAGTGATGTTCCACCTGGAAAAAGCGGAGTTTTTGTACGGTAAGAAATCGCAATGGAAAAAACGTGCACAAGTACTGGTTTTAATGGGACATACTGCGGTGGATTTATCCAACACACAAAAAAATCGCCACTATTTAGATGTCGCCCGTCGGTATTATAGGCTAGCCCTACATTATTATAAAGCACAAAAAGATAAACGGAATCAGTTATCGATCAATATCGCACTCGGCAATCTTTACATGCGTTATTATGGGTTTGAAAAAGATGAGAAGTACATCCGGAAATCCATTGCATTTTCGAAGCTTTCGCTAGCGATGACCGGAAATGATACCAACAGTGCTTCGGCTCCGTATTGTATCGGAAATATAGGTGAAGCATATGGTTTAATGGGCGATCGGGAGAAAGAACAATCGTATTTCCTGCGGGCGTTGAGAGGTTACGAAATGAACCTTGATTATACTTCGCTGGCCGAACAGCAATTGTTGATGGCGGCTTCATTGATGGCAACCAAAAATTATAAGGAAGCGCTTGGTTACCTCGAAGATTTCAAAACAAATGTAGAAGAACATCACCTGATTACAGGTTTGCGGATGTACCACAAAATGAAGTCGGAAATTTTGTATGAAACCGGCGATACAAAAGGCGCGTACCTCAACCGGTTGGCGTATGAAAAAGAACTCGATTTTCAGTTGTACGAAGAAAAGGAGCAGGAAATCCTGCGCTTGCAGGTCGAAAATGAGATCATTGAGAAGGATAAACAAATCCAGTTACTCAATAGCACGAAGGAATTCCAAACCCGAAATATTGAAAATCAAGCCAAGATCAGGAACCTGCTGATCATTGGAGTTTTACTGGCTTTTTTGCTCGCAGGAGGCATTTACCTGAGATACCGTGAGAAAACGCGGATGCACAAGGTGATGGTGGATAAAAACGTGTTGCTGCAAAAATTATCAATCGTAGCCAGCGAAACGATGAACGGTGTGATCATCACGGATAAAGACGGAACTCCCGAGTGGATGAACGAAGGTTATCAGCGCATGTTTGGCTGGGACTCAATCGAGGATTTCATCAAACATACTGGCGAAGATTTCCTTTCATTGAGCAGTTTAACGCTGAAGGAACTGAGAAAGTACCAACAAATTGCTCTTCAGGAACGGCGGTCAATCACCTACCAATCACACAATCAAACTAAAAGCGGTAAACGTCTTGACATTCAATCGTCGATGACACCTGTTTTTAATGAACGTGATGAATTGAGTTATTGGGTGCTGGTGGAAACAGATATTACCGAAATTTCCGTTGCGCGCGAAGTAGCCGAGCGTGAACAACAAATCACTGAAAATGCACTCAAAATTCAAGAATTGTTCATTGCCAATATTTCGCATGAAATTCGAACACCAATGAATGGGATTATGGGACTTTCCCGGCAAATGAAAGACATTGCACTGACCGTTCAGCAAAAAGAAATTGCCACAACTATTGTTCAAACGGCAACCGGTTTGCTGCATGTGGTGAATGATTTGCTGGACCTTTCCAAGATTCGCGCCGGTAAAATGAATTTTGAGGCTACACCGTTTGAACTGGAAGCATTGCTTGAAAATCTGCGCCGGACACAACAATTCAAATTCGACGAAAAACACCTTCATTTTTCCTGGTACATTGATAAAAGCGTGCCTAAATGGTTGTTGGGCGATCCGATCAGGGTGAACCAGATCTTGTTGAATCTTACCAGCAATGCGATCAAGTTTACCGAAAAAGGTCGTGTATCTATTTCCGTTACGTGTACCGATTTAAAAGATGATACGTTCATCGTTTCCTTTGCTGTTTCGGATACCGGGATCGGGATTCCAGCTGATAAACGAGAGTTTGTATTCGAAAATTTTGCGCAGGTAGAAGATCACAGAACGCGCTTGGCAGGCGGAACCGGACTTGGATTAAGTATTTGTAAAACACTTGCAGAGGCTTTAGGCGGAAGTATTTCCCTGAAGAGCACTGATGGCCAGGGCTCTATCTTTACCGTGCAATTGCCTATGAAACCTGCCGCGGAACAACAAGTGAACAACCAACAAATTCCGGTTGAACCCGATAGTCGATTACTGGAGGGTATTTGTGTTTTGCTGGTGGAAGATAATAAAATCAACCAACGGGTAGCATTATATGAACTGGAATCGTGGCGGGCGGAAGTGTTGGTTGCTAATAATGCGGAGGAAGCATTCGACTGGCTTCACAAACGCAAGGTCGACATTATTCTGATGGATATTTCCATGCCTAAGATGGATGGATTGGAGGCAACACACATCATACGTACTACTTTCCCCGAACCTGTTTGCGCACTTCCTGTAATTGCATTGACGGCGTCGGCGATGACCAGCGATTTTCACAAGCACATGGAGGCTGGTATGAATGATTATTTGTCGAAACCTTACGAACCACAGGATTTGTACGCGATGTTATGTAAATGGCTTGGTAAATCGATTCAGGAATTGTCCTGGAATGAATCGGAGCTTAAACCGGGCCATCAATCTACGTTGGTCGACGTGGAATTGTTGTACGAACGTTCGGGCGGAGATAAATCCTATTTAGTGGAAATGTATGAAGTATTCCTGGAAAACATGCCGGAATATCTCAGGGAACTGGAAGAAGCTACGGGTTATGAAATCCATTCAGAAATACGCGAGAAGGTACATAAAATACTCAGTCCGGCGCGCTTGTTTAAGCTGTCAACGATTGTCACAATGCTCGAACAAATGATGCGCGAAGATGAAGAGCCAGCCTTTTACACAGAATTGATGACCGCAATCGTCACAGATTTCGGACAGGTAGAATTGTTTATCAGGGAAGAATTGGAACGTGTAAAAACGGAATCGTAACTTTGTTATCGAATCGTATTTTCGTTTCCACGTTTCTAATAAGTGATTATCCATGAAACAGGTTTTTCGCCTATTCCTGATTTGCTGTTGTCTGCTGATTGTTCAGCCTTTAGCTGCTGCGGTGAAAAATATACAGACTTCCAGCGAACCTCAATTAATGATCATCGATTCATGGCTTACCGGTTATTTCGGTGGATTTTTCAGAGCAAAAGAAAAACGTTTCAAACAGGCATGGAAAACGGCTAATCATCGTGCCAAATCAGATGCACGTATTTGGGGAGGTTTGTTTGTTTCTGATTCCACGCATTCCGGCTATTTCCGGTTCGGAGAAGTAATTTCGCGCTTTACTTACCAGGCTCCGCAAACTGCTGCGGGATTCTTAACTGCTCAGTGGTACAATACTGTGCTGGGAAAAGTGAACACCGTAGAATACGCTTTTGGAGCAACCTCATTGAATATGCGTGTTGACTGGCTTGGTGTGACGCTTGGCAATTATATTTTGGCGGATACTTCTATCAATGGGCAACCTGATAACCGCATGTTCCAGCACGAATACGGACATTATTTACAAAGTAAACGTATGGGATTTGCTTATTTCGTTCGGGTCGGATTACCTGCCATAATGAGTAAAGGTGATCATGATACACATCCCGTTGAAGTTGATTGTAACCGACGCGCGTTTTTGTATTTCAATCAAACTTTCCCTGAATTTCAGAATGATTCGCTACTGGCTGACACAAAAGGATGGAATTTTCGTTTCAATCCCTTCCCTGATACATTGAACAAAGGAATCAAACGACAAGGAGTTTGTTATGTAGATTATAAGGATTCGTTGCAGGTTAGTCAGCTGGAAACACTTCGGATAAAACCAACTTTTATTGATTACGCGAGTTGGATTATTCTGCCGGTTGGGCCGGTTGTTGTGGGCATGATTCATGCGAGGAAGTATAATAAAATTCAGCTAAAAGCAGAATCGCCGAAAATAAACTAAAGCCTTGATATCACTAAAAATGAGCAGACGTAATATTGCAAATTGGCATGTCAAATAAATGTACGTGAATTTGCAATATTACGTCTGTTTTTTTACGCAGAAAAACGATCCTAAATCACGTCAACTTATCCGCATCCAAAATCTTGATAAAATGAAATCCTCTTGGCGCATAACCCTGATTGTAATAAAACCGGTGCGCTTTAAAATTGTTTGAATAAGCATCCAGCGTCATGATGTGACAACCCAATTCTTTCGCTTTTTGATCGAGGTATGCTGAAAGCATTTTCCCAGCACCGGTTCCTCGTGCAGCTTTAATAACGACCACATTATCCAGTTCCAGGTAAGTGCCACACCATAATTTTGTTCCGGTCCAGTAACCACTTATTCCCAAACAGCGGTCATTTTCGAACACTCCTATCTGACCATAATTGTGTGGTAGCATTTTGTCGAGCATTTCGCCGTAATAAACGGTAGTTAATTCAGGATATAATTCCTGAATGACCGAAAGATATTCCAGCATTTCCTCTTTGGATGTCAGTTCCCTGATGTGCATAATTATTATTTCAAATGGAGTTCAAACAATTCTAAAATTCTGCGATATTCATCTGTCCAAGCCACGGTCGATTTAAAACCATGCGTTTCTGTAGGGAAAACTGCCAATTGGTAATTGCTTTTTCCCAGTTCGATGAAACGTTGATTCAACCTCACGATATCCTGGAACTGCACATTGTCATCCTCTATACCGTGTAACAAAAGCAAAGGCCCACTCAAGCCTTCGGCGTAATAAATAGGGCTGCTTCTTCGATAAGCTTTCGGATCTGTCCCCGGATAATTCAGGATATTACTCGTGTACTCGTGATTGTAATGTTCCCAATCGGTTACCGAGCGCAAGCCGGCCCCGCAAGCAAAAGTTCCCGGAGTTTTCAGCATACCCATAAGCGTGATGAAACCACCATAACTGCCGCCGTAAATCCCAACACGATTGGCGTCAATCCCATGGTTTTTCACCAAAAAAGATTTTCCGTCTACGTAATCCAACAGATCGCGTTCGCCCATGTGCCGGTAAACAGCCGTCCGAACATCTCTGCCATAACCTTCGCTGGCGCGATAATCGATGTCAAGAACCGTATATCCTTTTGTGATCAGGAGTTGATGAAAAAGAAACTCGCGTGTATAATAACTCCAATAATGGTGCGCATTCTGCAAATAACCGGCTCCGTGAACAAACATCACCGCCGCTCCGTTTGATTCGGTAGGTTTGTAGAGCCGGGCGGTTACCGTTTTATTATCCGAAGTTGGAATCTGTATCACTTCAGGAGCCTGTAGTTTCAATTCATTAAATCCTTTGTATGTAGAAGTCGTAACACGGCGCATGAACGCATTCGGTTTGTTATCGGCCACATACAATTCCCACGGCTGAGTAGAAGTAGAGTAACGGATCGCCCATTTTTTTTCGTCCGGCGAAAGTGACCATTCGATCCCGAAATACCCTTCGAAAAGTGGTGTAAGCTCATTTGTTTTTACAGCAATTTTGTAGCCGTTTCGAACACCCGGATGCAATTTATTCGCGATAATGTAAAATGTTTCCCCGGTTTTATTCAGTATCACATCATACACTTCCCAATTACCTGAAGTCCATTGTTTGGTGACGCCTGTTCCTGTATTCATTGAATACAAATGCGAATAACCCGAAACTTCCGATTGAAAATAAAACGACTGATCATCCAGCCAACCCAAGGTTCCGGCAGCTTCGTTCCAGCCTGAAATGCCTGGGCCGCCAATCCATGCTTCATCGTGCTGATGTTCCAATTCACGTATTGTTCCTTTCGCCAGATCAAGCAAAACGATCCAGCGATCTTTGTTATCGTGACTGCGAACGTCCACCAACGCCAATTTTCCTTTCGGATGCATAACCGGTGCGTGCATAATCACCGATCTGTCTTTTTCGTAAAGAGGATTGGTATCGCCGTACTCACTCAGATAATCGGGTTTTTTGCGAATGTCTGTCAATGACGAAAACGATACATAGTAAACAGAATCGTGCTCACGATCATAAATACCCAATCGGTGAGAAGGATCATTGTTACTCACTTTTGCCCGCGCACTCTGTCGATTCGTGTAACCGCTTGTTGAAATATATTCTTCCACATGCGTTTCAGGATCTTCCGGATAATTACTCAATCTGAAGGTAACAAATTGTTCGTCGGGGGAAATCCGGAGATCTTCTAACTGCTCATTCCGGTCATAATAGATGGTCTTTGGAAGTTTTCGTTTCGCTTGGTTTTTTTCCTGCCATTCAGCGCGTTGCTGTTCCAAACGGATATAACTGAACAACTCTGTTTGCTGACGCATCAATGAAGTCGAGTCTTGTTTTTCAGGTAATTTACCCTGAACAAAATCGGTTACCTGCGTAATTCCACCAACGGTTTCGTTGAAGAAAAAAAGATTGTTTTCCTGTTCAAAATAAACATGTCGCAGATTGGACACCGTTTCTGATAAACGAATCCTGTTTTTGGTGGAAACAACAGGTTCGGTTTGTTTGCTACCAGGATTATAACGCATCAGGTTTCCCATGTGCTGAAAATAATACTGTCCGACAATCTTTGTACCGATTGGTGCCGCCGAAACCGTAATCGTGTTTACAGGAAGCGTTTTCGAGGTTCCGTCAGACAAGTTATATATATAAGGTGTATTCCCGAACGTATTTGACGGGTTCCAGTCAAACAAAATGGTTTGTCCGTCAAACGACCAGCGGATGTTTTCGGGTGAATGACCTATAAAACCATCGCCTTTCATAATTTCTTCCAATTGAAAAGCAGATGATTTTTGACCATTAGCGGTAACGGTGATTCCCAAAAACAAAAAGGTAAGAATGCGCATGATTTATTGATTTAAATAAGGAGTATATTTTTTATAAAAATACCTTCTGATACTTTGAATAGAAGGACGTTTGTCTTCTTTGTGCAATTCCATCATCAGTGCCATTTCATGAATGAGCTCAGGATAAGCTTTAAAATATTGCCGTTCAATCGATCTGAATGAAGTGAGTTTTAAAGCAGGCAACGAACCAGCAGAAGCAAAGGTTTTCAAAAAATGGTCAAGCAATTCTCCGTCTTCCTCAAGATCCACTTTATTGTCCATAAACAGATGGGTGACATTCCGTTGAATACTGTGATTGGGTGTCTGCAGAATGACTGTTTTAAAGAACGGCACCCATTCCTCTAAGTATTGCGGATATGCTTTAAAAAAATGTTGTGCAATCCAGGAAGCGTATTCCGAATAGGGGTATACATTGCGTTCGATCTGATGTAAAAGTGCCGATCTGAATTCGGGATGTTCGTTCATTTGGGGTAACACCGAAGTGAAGTTTCGCTCCCGCTTGAATTGGTCCAGAAATGCAATAACATCTGTCATGAATTGTACTTTACGCAAAGTAAATCAAAAAAGGAAAGAGGCGATTGATTTGGACAAACATCGCCTGATAATTTTTGAATATATCATTGAAACGATAAGCTGAATCCTGTTAAATACCTGTCCAATCATCCCATTTAATCGTTTAAACTAATTTTTCATGAAAAAAAAGACAATCAACTGTTGCACATGTGGAATTTATAGTTATTTTAGTACCACTGAAAACGAGGAACATTCTGACACTATTCACTGATAATAAGACCTGCGAATTTTTTCGAGCCTTTTATTAGAACAGTTAGAACGAACAATGCGACGGCATCTTTATGCTGTGATTGTATCGGCGCTTTTGTCTCAAAAAACGAAAGCTCTGGCTAGTCACCTGCTGTCATGAGGTTTTTCTTACCGATTAAAAACCGGCATTTGGTCGGGGTGGAATGTTATGTTCTGTCGGCAAGGATTGTTTTTGGTGTTTTTTTGAGGCTTGAACACTGAATTTGAATACGTTATGATATACGAAGTCTTGCAGATACTAACCGACGAAGTCAACAACTACTTCGCAAGTCAATCGATGGGCACGCCGGTTCACATGGATAATATTGCTATGATCGAGCAAGACCAGACAGATTCCAATATCGATTTTCGGGATTCGGTTTTGATGACCTTATTAAACATGAACGAGGAAAAAACACTCAAGAATTTTCCGAACATCAAGCAGGAAGCCAATCAGGTTGTTTATCAGAATAACAAGATCAATCTCAACTTGTTCATATTGTTCAGCGCCAACCGTAACACTTACGCACGTTCTCTAAAAGATATCTCAAAAATCGTTGAATTTTTCCAGGGAAAACGCCTGTTTACACAAGCCAATAGTGATTATAACAGAAGTAATGTTGCCATGAGTGGCGTACAGGATTTTCGTTTTACGGTTGAATTGTACACGCCTTCTTTTGAAGAACTCAATTTTATCTGGGGAGCTTTAGGAGGCAAACAATACCCAAGCGCACTGTACAAATTAAGTATGATTGAAATCGTACGTGACGTAAATATTACGAGCTCTTCGAGAATCGGAGGAATAGGAATAGGAACCAATACAGCTGAATAAGAATGTTTCAAACCGACCTGCATAGAAGTTTGTGTGAAGTAATCATATTACACGGTTATCATTTGGATAATGGATTGACGGGTTATGATGCAATGACCACAGCTGCAAAATCAAAAGCACTTAAGGGATATCATGTATCGAACACATTTGATATTGTACCTACGATCGCTACTGCCAAACAGCTTCGGAATCACCGGATTCTTCCGGTTGTTTCAAATGACGGTCTGCATTTAATGATCACGACCAAAAAAACAGATTCAATTCCATTGACCGGCTTGGCGGATAGTGAGATTTTTGTCTTTTTACTGAAAGCAAAAATTCCATCCGAATTCACTTATTCGACTCAATTAACAGAAAATCGTTCGCGTGTATTGTTTTTTTCCAATTACCAGCCTGCGGAAGTAGTAACGGTCTTAACACCGATTCCGCTGCAGGCGGATGCAAAGCACGCCGACGATTCTTTTCTGTTGTCGGAAGCTGATACTATAACAGTACTGGATCTGTATGTTCCGGTTGCCGAACGCAAAGGCGTTACGGGAATCATCTGCATAAAAACAAAAGGAGTCGGGGCATCCCGCGATTTATTAACCGCGGGGTCGGTGAAAGCCACTTCCCCGAAATTTAAAATTCACTTTGATGCGAAGAAAACATTCTGGAAGTACAAAAAGGAGTCGGTCTCCTTCATTGTAGAGACAAAAGTGGCGTTGCCGCTTACCAAAAACGGGTTTATAAACATTGACCCGGCAAATGACTTTACGGTTGCTACAAATCCTACACAGCAGGCGTATCAATACCCAAACCCTTCGTTGGGGACCATCGAGATCACACCAACGAAGACTTATTCAGTAATTTTTATCTAACAACTATAGTTTATGGCATCTTACAAGACACCAGGCGTATATGTAGAGGAAATCTCAAAGTTCCCTCCGTCCGTTGCGCAAGTTGAAACAGCTATCCCCGCGTTTATCGGATATACGGAAATAGCAAAAAGAAAAACAGCAGGAGATTTAACTCTCAAACCAACACGCATTACATCAATGCTGGAGTATGAAACGTATTTTGGTTTTGCAAAACCGGAAGAAGACATTACCGTATTGGTTACGGGAACAGACATTGAAGCAACAGGTCCTGGAGCTAACAAGTCTCCGTTCTTAATGTATTATTCAATGCAACTGTATTTTGCAAACGGTGGCGGACCTTGCTATATCGTTTCGGTTAACCAGTACGGAGCAGGTGGAACAGCTGTGATTATCGTTAAGGATGATTTGTCTGACGGATTGGCTGCGATTCGCAAAGAAGACGAACCTACCTTGTTACTCTTCCCGGACGCTACATCATTTGCCCCGGGTGAGGATGGTGAGTTCTATAGCCTTTACAAGGATGCGTTGACTCAATGTAACGAATTACAGGATCGTTTTACGATTATTGATACTTTCTCAGATGTAGACTACGATCCGGGAAGTGGTGATGTAGATCCTATCGCCGGATTACGTGCTAACATTGGTAATGAGAAGGATTATTTGAAATACGGAGCTGTATACTATCCGTTTTTGGAAACAATTTTGGATTATCAGTACAATGAGGCAGATGTCGTAGTGACAATGACCAATGGTTTAACAAAAGCTGAAAGAGTTCAAAAAATAGTTGATACCATTTCATCAGGTGTATTACAAACCAATCTGACAGCTCTTGTTGCAATTAATGTCGCTGCAGGAACGCCTGGTCCTACCTTAGCTAGCTTGAAGACTGATTTGAGTGCCAATATTGCAAGTTCTGTTCAATATTTGAATGACTTGAAGGTTAAATTGGATGCGATCTTGGCAATTGGGCGCGAGGAAACTTCTGATGCTCCGACAGTTGCTGCTTCCAATGCATTGGATTCTTGGATTACAACTAAAATCGAGTCGGTGTTTTTGTTGTTGGCAACACGCATGGATGACCTGAATGGGATATCTACGAAACCAACCTTGGTAACACTTATTTCAGATGTAGCAAATTCATTCTATACAGCTTTTGGCGTAGTTGCGGCAAACGTTCCTACATCAACCATTTTGGTTGATATTGATGACTCCATCACGACTGGAGGTAAAGTAGATGATTTGTATTTGGCACTTGATGCTTTGGCACCAGGCGGGTCTTCAATAACTACGTTAGCTGCTATTGCTGGTAATGATAATTTACTGTACAACAAAATCAAATCCGAAATTGGTCAGCTTCCGATTAAATTGCCGCCAAGTTCTGCAATGGCAGGTATTTATGCACGTATTGACAAAACCAAAGGTGTTTGGAAAGCTCCGGCAAACGTAAGTTTAAACTATGTAATCAAGCCTTCAGTTCAGGTTTCTCATGAAGAGCAGGCCGATATGAATGTTGATGTTACAGCCGGTAAATCAGTCAATGCAATTCGTGCCTTTACGGGTAAAGGAGTTCTTGTTTGGGGATCCCGTACACTTGCCGGTAACGACAACGAATGGCGTTATGTTCCTGTACGTCGTTTCTTCAACATGGTAGAAGAGTCGGTGAAAAAAGCAACTGACCAGTTTGTGTTTGAGGGCAATGACGCCAATACATGGGTACGTCTGCGCGCAATGATTGAAAACTTCCTGACACTTCAGTGGAGAGCAGGAGCGTTGACAGGTGCTAAACCAGAGCAGGCATTTTATGTTCGTATTGGTTTAAACCAAACAATGACTGCCGACGATATTTTGAATGGATACATGAATGTTGAAATAGGGATGGCAGTTGTCAGACCAGCTGAATTTATCGTGTTGAAGTTCTCACACAAAATGCAGGAAGCATAATTAACCAGTTGAATTAAACCAATTTAAAAAGTAAAAATATGAGTAATTACCCACTACCGAAGTTCCATTTTCAAGTTGAATGGGGTGGAACTAAGATTGGATTTACAGAAGTTTCAGGATTAGATGTTGAAACGGAAGTAATTGAATACCGTCAAGGTGCAAGTCCCGAATACAGCAAATTAAAAATGCCGGGAATGACGAAGTTTTCAAATATTACTATGAAACGCGGTACGTTTAAAAGTGATAATGAATACTTCAACTGGTGGAACTCAGTGAAGTTAAATACGATTGAGCGTCGTGATCTTACCATTAAATTGCTGGATGAAAATCATGATCCTGTAATTGTATGGAAAGTGAAAAACGCTTGGCCAACCAAAATTCAATCAACCGATTTAAAGGCTGATGGAAATGAAGTGGCAATCGAGTCCATGGAAATCGTACACGAAGGTTTAACTATCCAAAACGACTAATTATGTTAGGATATCATCCGCCAGTAGGTTTTCATTTTATTGTTCGTTTCAATGGAATAGAAGACAGCCAGCTTGATACAATGTTTCAAACGGTTTCCGGACTTTCGGCATCCATTGAAACCGAAGAAGTAGGTTTTGGTGGAGAAAACCGTTACAAACACATTCTTCCTGTGAGGACCAAATATGCCAATTTGGTCCTCAAAAGGGGAATGTTATTGGAATCGAAACTGATTGACTGGTTCAGAGACGCTCTCGAAAACTTTGAATTCAAACCGGTTGACTTAACGATCACTTTACTAAGTGAACAACACGTTCCACTAATGACTTGGAATGTGGTGCATGCCTATCCGGTCAAATGGGATATAGAAGAGTTTAATTCAATGGAAAGTAAAGTCGTAGCCGAAACAATTGAGCTGGCATACCACCATTTTACAACACTTTCTATCGTTGACAAAATTCAATCTTTATAAACCATGCCAATCGAAATCAAGGAATTAGTGATCCGCATTCACGTAGAAGAAAGTGCGGGTAACCAAACGACAAGCGCTCCACCTGACCATGCTAAACTGGTGAGTGAGAGTGTAGAGCAGGTAGTAGAATTATTGAAACAACAAAAAGAACGCTGATTATGAGTACCGCTATCACTTCTGCCTCGTCAAAATTGATCATTAAGGCTTATAAGGATCCTAATTTCACGGACGAATCGACAACAGTATCAAGTTTTGAAACAACGATTCCGCCTGAGAAATTTAATTTAGGAACAAAAATAGTACTGCGTACAGCTCAACCTGCAGGTAAAACAGGTACTGACGGAGGATTTGAAAAGACAACCCCTCAGCAGCTTGACCTCGAGTTTCTCTTTGACAGAACTGGTGTTATTCCGGGTTATCCCTCTATTGAGGGTAAAAAACATTTAGATGTCAAAGATGACATCGAAGCATTTAAGAAAGTAGTGCTTATTTATGAAGGTGAAAATCACAAACCGAATTACCTGATGGTTTTATGGGGCGCACTGGCTTTCAAATGCATGCTTTCCGAACTAAACATCGAATACAAATTATTTCGCCCGGACGGTACTGTCCTGCGCGCCGTAGCCAAAGCCAAGTTTATTGAGTTCGTAGAAAAGGAAGAACTTGCTGCAATACAGAATGATCAATCTCCGGATTTAACACATATCCGCGTAGTCCAGGAAGGTGATACGTTACCATTAATGACCTACCGTATTTACGGAGACTCCAAATATTATTTACAAGTAGCCAAAGTAAACGGGTTGGCAAACTTTCGAAAATTAAGAGCGGGACAACAGATTTATTTTCCACCGATCCAAAAACAGTCATAACAAAATGGGAAACAACTCAGGAGTCATAAAAACAAGTAAAAGTGCCGATTTAGTCACGTACAAAATTCTGATAGAAGGGGAGGAACTTTCCAATATCTATCATGTAATGAGCATTGTGGTGTCTAAGGAAGTCAATCGGATTCCGATGGCCCAATTGGTGCTGTTGGATGGTGACGTTTCCAAAAATGACTTTTTACTGAGTAATGAAGATTTTCTGATCCCCGGCAAAAAAATTGAAATTACAGCCGGCTACCATTCTGATGAGGAAACGATCTTTAAGGGAATGATCATCAAGCATTCGATCAAAATCCGCGAAGGAGTTTCCAATCTTATTGTTGAGTGTAAAGATGAAGCGGTGAAAATGACCATTGGCCGAAAAAGCAAGTATTTCTATGATAGTAAAGACAGTGATGTATTCGAAGAATTAATAGGTGCTTATTCATTGGAAATGGATGTGGAAGCCACAACGTATGAGCACAAAGAATTGGTGCAGTACAATGCTTCCGACTGGGATTTTATGGTTTCTCGTGCACAAGCTAACGGAAAATTGTGCTTTGTAAACGATGGAAAAATCGTGATCAAAAAACCAGAATTCAGTCAAACAGAAATTGAAACAGTGGTTTACGGCTCGTCGATGTTGGACTTTGATGCCGAAATTGACGCACGGAACCAGCTGAAAAAAGCGACATCCTACACTTGGAATCCTTCCGATCAGGAATTGGTTGATACCGAAGGTGCGGATCCTGCTGTATCACTGAATGGTAACCTGACTTCGGCAGATTTGGCGGATGTCATTGGTTTGGAGAATCTGGAATTACGCCATGGTGGCTTTGTCAATGATGCGTTGATGCAGGGTTGGTCGGATGCTACGCTGCTTTTTCAGCAACTTTCGAAAGTAAGAGGACGTGTGAAATTTCAGGGAATTCCGGCGGTACTACCCAATACAGTACTCAAAATGGAAGGTGTCGGAAATCGCTTTAACGGTAATGTATATGTTACTGGAGTTTTTCATGCAATCGCCAATGGAAACTGGACCGTTGATGCTCAATTCGGGTTAAATCCGGAATGGTTTTCCGAAACGTTCGATATGGGTACACCACCCGCATCGGGATTGTTGCCCGCGATTAAAGGACTTCATGTAGGTATCGTTACCCAATTACAGGATGATCCGGATGGTGAAGATCGTATTTTGGTAAAGATCCCGATCATCAACAACGAAGAACAGGGGATCTGGTGTCGTGTAAGCACACTAGATGCAGGAGAGAACCGCGGCTCTTTTTTTCGCCCTGAAATCGAAGATGAAGTAATCGTTGGATTCATCAACGAAGATCCAAACCAGGCAATTGTGCTTGGAATGATGAACAGCAGTGCCAAACCCGCTCCAATCGTGGCAGCCGATGACAATCATGAAAAAGGATTTGTCACCAGGAGCGAAATGAAATTCATCTTCAATGACGACAAAAAATCAGTGACTATTGAAACTCCGGCGGGCAAGAAATTCACCATGGACGAAGATAAAGGTGTAATCACATTGGAAGATGAACACAAAAACATCATCACTATGGATGATAAGGGAATCACCATGGAAAGTGCAGGAGAAATTAGTATTAAAGCTACAAAAGACCTCAAGTTGGAGGGAATGAATATCAATATAAAAGCGAGTGCGCAGCTGAAAGCAGAAGGATCGGCCGGAGCTGAACTTTCAACAGGAGCCATAGCAGTAGTAAAAGGTTCATTGGTACAAATAAATTAAACGAAATGGGAAATCCAGCTGCGCGAATAACCGATATGCATGTATGTCCGATGGTGACAGGCACTGTTCCTCATGTTGGAGGGCCGATCCTGCCCCCTGGAGCTCCAACCGTGTTAATCGGTGGAATGCCTGCAGCTTTGGTCGGTGATATGTGTGTTTGTACAGGCCCGCCCGATACAATTGCAATGGGTTCAACCACTGTGTTGATCGCTGGAAAACCCGCCGCAAGAATGGGCGATTCGACAGCTCATGGCGGTACAATAGTCGCCGGATTACCAACTGTATTAATAGGATAAAATTATGGAAGAATTCACCTCATTTATAGGAACCGGTTGGAGTTTTCCTCCTGCATTTGACGCACAGTTAAAGGCTGCGAAAACCAGTAACAACGAACAGGACATCGATGAAAGCCTTCGAATATTGTTGTCTACCCGTTTGGGAGAACGTGTCATGGTTCCCAAATACGGATGTAATCTCGAAGATCTGTTGTTTAGTCCGTTGGATTTAACATTAAAAACATTGGTTTCGGAACAGATCAAAACAGCGATCTTGTTTTTTGAACCACGAATTACCTTAGATAAGGTAGACATCACCGAAGGTAACGATTTGGAAGGCGAATTACTGATCTTAATCGATTACCGCGTTCGGACAACCAACTCACGAAGAAACTTAGTGTTCCCATTCTACAAAGAAGAGGGAACGGATATTTAACCAGCATACTATTCCTGTTATGGCAAGTAACGAAGATAAAATAGTCAGTGTTTTAAAGCGAAACGGTACCGATCAATTGGATCGAAACCTGGCTTCTTTACAACCTGATTCAGTTCAACTGCAAGCTTTCGGAGTGGAGGAATGGATGCAGTTTGCTTACAATTTTGCAGGCAAGGTCAACTATTTTTCCACCAGCGACAATCAAAGTCCTGCAGGCAACTGGGAAGCCTTTTTTGCTACTGGCGATGAACTGAAAGCAATTCTGGCACAGGTAGAAAATCCTGTTCCGGATGGAAAACTTACTCCTCATTTAACCCTGTTTGTTTGTTTCCTGAAGCTCATGGAGCTTTCAACCGAACGAATGAACCGCATCACAAAACGCCACCTTGATTTTTACTACCGGAATATTTTGCAAATTGACGCATTACCGGCTGAAGCGGATAAAGCTTATCTGATCTTTGAATTGGCAAAAGGGGTGACTGACTATCTTGTAAAAGATGAAACCGCCTTGGATAGCGGAAAAGATGGCTTAGGCAAAAAACGCATATATGCATTGACAGAGGAATTGCCCGTAACGAAAACAGTGGTTGCTCAAATCAAAAATGTATACAATGACCTGCCTGCAAATGAAGATAACGGTTTGGATACCGAAGGGCGTTTTAGCATTAAAGCTGCTCCGGTGGCCAATTCAATTGATGGAATAGGTGGTGCGCTTACTCCGGAATCTCCAACATGGTATCCCTTTGGGTATTTCCTGGACGATTCGGCGCAGGAAATACAGGATCTTCCTGAACTTCCCGAAGCTAAACTGGGGTTTGCGGTAGCATCATCTGTGATGCGCCTGGCAGAGGGTAAACGTGAAATCATTGTCAAATTTTCCTTTACTTCTGAACTGGTAACTACCACCATTGAGCCGGAAGATTTATTGGAAACAATAGATGTTTGGCTCACAGGAGAAAAAGGCTGGGTAGGTCCGTTTAAGCCTGTGCTTGTTACTGATCCGAATACAGCTCAGCCTACGGCTACCAGAATTGATGGAAAAGATATTTACCTTAACATAGAGTTGGACCAGGACGTGGTAGCGATTACCGATTATGTGCAGGCGATCCATGGTGAACAATTCAATACAGCCAACCCTGTAGCTCGTTTTCTGTTTAAAACAACTACCGAAGACAATTATGACGTTTACAGCACATTTGCCGCTAAACGCGAATTGGAAAGTGTGACAATCGGGGTAGAAGTTTCAGGAGCAAAAAACCTGGTAATTGAAAGTGATGCCGGTACCCTGAATCCTGAAAAACCGTTTTATCCGTTCACCACAAGGCCTGTAAAAGGTTCTTTGTTTTCGGTATTCAATCAGGAAATGTCAGAGAAGAAATGGGCAACCATGTCGCTGCAGATGAAGTGGAAAAGTACACCACTCAATTTTAAGCTGCATTATGCCATCTATGATTCAAGTTTCGTTGCCGGACTCACCAAAGAGAAATACGAAGAAATGTTCGAGGATTACGATCCGAATACATCTGACACAGAATACTTTAGCCTCTATCAGTTTTTCGGATTGGAAAATGGTATCAGAAACTTTCAGCTGAAAGGACGCGAAAAAAGTTCAGGAAATACCAGTGTCTATAAACCAATTGTACTCAACAACGATTATTTTGAGGTAGAAGCTCAATTGTTGTACAAAGAGGCCTGGGTTGGAAATGGAACCAAAATGCGCTTGTTCAACCAGGAAGCCGATAGTTCATTTACATCTACGTTTGAATTGTTGGGTGCGAGTTATGATCGAGGTGAAACAGGGCCGGTTCGCATTCGGTTGAACCAATCGTTTATGCACGAATTGTATCCTTCCATGTATGCGATTGCACTTTCTGCACAAAACAAGGCGCTTCCAATTCCAAATGAACCATACACACCTTTTGCCGAAGATTTACAACTTAATTACACAGCTTTTGACACTGTGTATGTGAATAATAGTTCGCAGGATACGTTTGAAGACCGGACTATTCAGTTGTTTCATGAGCACCCGTTCGGACAAAGTGAAGAACACGCATATTTGAAAATCACCGATAAAGAAAAATTTACGAATTGTGCCGTTTTACCTACTTATTGTAAAGGTGGTGAATTGTATATTGGCCTACAGAATGCGCAGGTTTCCGAGTTGGTTACTTTGTTGGTACAAGTAGCGGAAGGAACTGAAAATCCACTTGCCAAATCATTTACCGACGGACAAAAAATACAATGGGAAATTTTGTGTAATAACGTTTGGCGATCACTGGATTCGTTGCAAATGACGCTGAATGAAATTGATAACTTCCTGATTTCGGGAAGGATTAAGTTCACAATTCCCGAGTATGCCAACGACAACAATACGTTGCTTCCGTCAGGACTGTTCTGGATCAGGGCTAAAATGTACAATAAACGGTATGACGCGGTTTGCAAAGTTCACGGAATTCACGCACAGGTCGCCGAAGCAACTTTCCGTAATAATGGAAATGATACATCGCATTTGACCAATGGTTTACCTGCCGGAACAATTGCAAAATTGGTAGAACGGCTTTCACAGATCAAATCGGTACAGCAGCCGTATGCGACAGTTGACGGGAAACCAGAAGAAAGTGATGCATTATATTACCGGCGTGTGAGTGAGCGTTTACGGCATAAAAACCGGGCAATCACGCTTTGGGATTATGAACATTTGGTTTTGCAGGAATTCCCGCATGTGTACAAAGTGAAATGTCTGAATCATACGCTTGATCAGGATTATGTTTCACCGGGTTCGGTTAGTTTGATTGTCATTCCCGATACCATCAACAAAACCGTATACGACATTTATCAGCCACGCTTAAGCAAAGGTAAGCTCAACAAGATCAAAGAATATCTGAACGAATTGAATTCGATGCATGTTACACTCGATGTAGCGAATCCTGATTATGAGGAAGTGCAAATTGAACTGGCGGCTAAATTCAATGCGGGACTGGATGATAATACGTATAAAAAACAATTGAACGAAGATATTATCCGCTTCCTTTCACCATGGGCCTTTGAGGAATCACGTGAAATCAAATTCGGAGTGATTCTTTACCGCAGTTCGCTGATTCATTACATCGAAAAACTCAATTATGTTGACTACATAGAGGATGTACGCATTTTCAAAAAAGGTGAGTTGCAATCGCGTAATTGTTCACCGTCAACACCGCGATCTATCCTGGTTTCGGCCAAAGTGCATCTTGTGGGAATCGCAACCAATAAATGTCAGCAGGAATCATCATTTGAAACAGAAGAAACATGTCAGCTTTAACTACACATACGACTATTCCAAAAATTGTTTCGTCGCAGGATGATTTGGATTTTCAGTTCCTGAAAAAAATAGGAATTGAATACATCGAATCGTTGGGCGGCAGGCTGTGGACAGACTACAATGATCATGATCCGGGGATCACTATCCTGGAAATGCTTTGCTATGCGATTACCGATTTGGGGAACCGGATCGAATTACCGATTGAAAATTTACTTGCAAAGGAGGATGGCTCCGGTTTTGGAAATCAGTTCTTTTCAGCCAGTGAAATTCTCCCAAACCGCGCACTTACACCATTGGATTACCGCAAGCTCTTTATTGACATTGATGGTGTGCGCAATTGCTGGTTGAGCAAACACAAAAAAACGGTTTATGTCAACTGTAAAGACGATGAGCTTTCTTATGACCTGACGACATTTGATACGGTCCCTGAAAGATTCATACGTCAGTTCGATTACAATGGATTGTACGATTTGTTGGTGGATTTTGATCTTTCTGATTTTGACAAAACACAGAATGATTATGAAGCGAAAGTGGTCGATTTCAAGAAATCAGTCGAGAAGAGCATACGTGAAAAGTATCATGCTAATCGCAATTTGTGCGAAGATCTGATCGATATTTCTGCCGTTGGTATACAGCCGATCCTGATCTGCTCAAATATTGAAATCGAAAGAGATGCCGACGAAGATGAAATCCAGGCAAAAATCTATTTTGAAATTCAACGCTATTTTGCTCCGTCGGTACATTTCTATTCACTCAAAGAAATGATCGGGAAAGAGTATCGAACAGATGAAATCTTTGATGGTCCGTTATTAGATCACGGTTTTATCGATACTGACGAATTAAAGAAAACCACTTTACGTTCACAGGTTCGGCTTTCTGACATCATGAACATCATTTCTTCCATCGAAGGGGTGAAAGTGATCAAAGACATTACTATTGGTAATTGTGACGGCAGCGAAGCAGATGATTGGGTGATTTGTGTCGACGCGAATAAACGTCCTGAACTGTGCAGCGATGCCGTGTTCAATTTTACCAAAGATGTAATTCCGGTTGTTGTTTCGGAAGAAAAAGTAAAGGAACACCTCGCCAAACTGGAAGCAGCATTGGATTTGAGCCGTGAATTGTCGGGGTTGGACAAAATACTCGAATTGCCCGAAGCAAAATACCTGGATACGGATTGGTATACAACAATTCAAAATGATTTTCCGGATACCTACGGAATAAGTCCGTTCGGTTTACCATCAACAGCTACGGTAGAACGTAAGTCGCAAGCCAAACAGCTGAAAGCCTATTTGTTGTTCTTCGACCAAATCCTGGCGTCTTATTTTTCACAATTGGGTGTTGTGCGCGATTTGCTTTCGCTCAACAGCGATCTGAGCCGAACGTATTTTACGCAGGTTGTTCAGGACATTAAAGACTTTGATCAGTTGGTTTCTCCCACCGATTATCCGGCCAACGACCCCGAATTATTAGCTGAATTGTTGCTGGAACCGCAAGACGATATCAACGAGCGGAAAAACCAGTTGCTCGATCATCTTATTTCCAGGTTTGCAGAGCGTTTCAGTGAATATACATTCCTGATGAAAGAACTGTACGGTTCTGCTTCTACGGAGCTGATTGTGCAATCGAAACAAGAATTTTTAAAGGATTATCATCTTGTGAGCGGAAACCGTGGCGGAGCGCTCAATTATTACAGACAACCACCTGCTAAATTGTGGGATACGGATAATGTAAGCGGCGTTGAAAGACGAATTGCACGCCTTTGTGGATTCAAAGATGAGGGATTCCGGCGAAGAGATATTGCCAATTCGTATGTAAACGTTTATATGAGTGGTACACAATACAGCTGGCTGATAAAAGACGATACCAATACAACTGTGTTGTCATCAACGGTTGATTATCCCACGTATTCCAAAGCGGTCAACGAACTTCACTTAGCGGTTCTGCACATCATTCAATCGAATGAAAAACTGGTGGAAAAAGCGTATGAAGATGGCGAATTTATTGACAATGCTGAAATAGGAAACATCCTGATCCGGGTTCCGAATGCAGGGTCTTATTCCTTTGATATAATTGACAAGAATTCACCTAATCCGAATTACATCATTGCGCAGCACAATACGCAGCATGCAACTGCAGAAGCACTGAAAGATACTATTTTGAGCTGCATTGATTTCATGAAATACCGTTTTACCGAAGAAGGAATTTTCCTGGTAGAACACATTTTAATGCGTCCGGATATTACGATGACAAGTGTGCCAGCAGATGAATTTTTACCGGTATATCTGGATGATTGCGTGGAATGTAATTGCATCGATCCTTATTCTTATCGCGTGAGTATCGTGCTTCCGGGATATACACAGCGGTTTTCGAACATTGATTTTCGGGATTTCATGGAGGAACTTATCCGCGAAGAACTTCCGGCGCATGTGGTACCGAAAATTTGCTGGGTAGGAGAGCGCAAAGGACATGTTCCGGATACGGAGAATGATCTGATTAATTTCGAGAATGCCTATAAAGAATTCTTATTGAAGCGCACTGATCTCGAACAAAAACATGATCCGGCAACCCTGAAAGCCCTGATCGACGCATTGGGTGATCTCAACACCATCTATCCTTCCGGCACTTTATACAATTGCGAAACCGAAGAGCTGGACGGCAAAATAATACTAGGCAGAACTAATTTAGGAACACTTTAATACAATCACTATGGCATCAAATATCACTATGACACCAAAATTAAAGGATATAACAACTTCATACCATTCATTTCAGAATGACCAGGTGCTTACGGCCACACAACTCAATGAGTTCCTTACTTATTTTGAAGATCAGGACAGGTTGACCCGGATCAGTTTGAGCGGTGTCGGAATCGTGTGCGGCTTCAAAGTGAGCCTGATCCAGGAAAAACAATTCCTGCCGGTTGATGCTGAACTCATAACTACAGCAGAGAAGAAACTTTTCAATTCAAAGGTTACCAAAATTGTGGTCGAACAAGGTTATGGAGTTACCACAGATGGTGATTTGCTTTACCTGCGCGAAAACAGTGAAAACAAACCGCTAAAGAAAATTAAAGTCGCTCCTGAAACCTATACCAATTATAGAGTTTATGATGATCACAGATCCGGGTATAGCCCGTTTATCCGTGATAACGTACAAATTCCGTTGTGGGAACTGATTCCGGGAACGGAAATAACTTCCGAATCTACAGACCCGTTGCTTGCCACTTTCCCTGATCTTCAGGATATGGTTGTCTTGTTGTACCTGGAAAGCTACGAAGACGAGCCGAATCTCTGCGATGGTTTATCTTGTGATAATCAGGGACGTGAGCAGGTCGCCCGTTTACGTGTGTTATTGGTTTCACAACCAGATGCTGATCATATTTTGTCAACCGATACGATATTTGATAAACACGAATTGATGTCGACTTACCTGAAAATGAAAGATTTGTCGGTGAAACGTGTTGTTGCAAACTCAGTGAACACAACAAGCTTGACCAATCTGAAAGCAAGTTTCGAACTATCCAATGAAGCGCAGTTGATTACCGATTTGAAAGACGGATTGACGCTGATGCGAAACAAAATTCACCAGTACTACCAAAATCATCCGATTGATTCGATCCTAACGGCGCTGAACACCAAATTGCCGGCTGCTACACCAAGTCAGTCGCTCTATTTTCAATACCGGTACGATTTGCTAAAAGACATTGTAGACTCGTACAATGAAGCAAAAGAACTCTTCATTGAAGTCGCCACCGAATGCTGTCCTTCGATTACATCATTTCCAAAACATCTGATGCTGGGGAAACTCACACCAACTGAAGAAGATTCGTTGGTAGGCCGCTACCGTCACGATTTTTACAAATCGCCGATCCTGGTAGACGAATCAAAAGAATTTGAGCCGTTTATCTGGACCTTATTCCGAATGCTTCACCAACTCAATGCATATCCTGTTTTACCAGAAACAAACACAGGCGGCTTATATCGAAATGATATAAAAATCACGCCTTCCAAACATGGATATAAGCTGGGAGAAAAAGCAATTCCGTTTTATTACAATCTCAACAACAGTTTGCTCCGGGCGTGGAACCGCGAAAAAACCCTGAAAGGAAAATACAAACTCAACCTGAGTTATAATACGGGATGGCTGGACAATTCTCTGGCCATTCAAACACCACTTCGTTACAATCTTGAAGGTTCGAACTTTTTACGGATCGAAGGCCATCAGGGCCGCGATTACAAAGAAGTAATGGCTAAGATAGACCAGATCAAAAAGGAAAATGGATTGTCATTTGATCTGAAAGCGATCAGTATCGATTTGGACAGCAGTATTGTGATTGATACAACCAACTACGAATGTGAATTTGAAGATCTGGCTGTATTACTTACAGCTTGGGTGAAAGAGCAGGAATGTACTATTGCCAAAGTAATTTCATTGGTGTCTGCTTTCAGTGTAAAAGAACCGGGACGAAACATCAAAGACGCCCAGTTTTTACCGAAAGAAACATTTTCGGCAGTACGTGAAGTGGTGGCAGGAAAAACCGTTACTAGTAATGCGCTTGAGCCAAGTGTAGTTTCAGCTCCGATTTCACAAATTGTTAGTACCGCGGATCAACGAAAAGCCCAGACAAATAACGAACAGGAGTTTGGCCGTACCAATGTGGTGCTCGAAAGCCTTACTCCGACCGAATATACAGTCGGACACAGCTATTTACAAGCTGTTTTACAAAATCCGAAAGGAACGCCGGCTGAATTTATTGCAGGCGCCAATGTTTTTGCAAATGATGTGGTGATCCAGCATGAAGTTGTTTGGACGGCTGATCAATACACGGCTTTGGTAAAGAATTCCATTCAGATCATGTCATACGCGCATGTATTATCCAATTCCATTCCGATGACAATAGCCGGGATTACAGACTTGGTGATTTCACGCTACAATACCAACATCAATAATTTGTGCTCGGTATTGAATAAAATTCAGGTTTCGCAAGCCAATGTAGAGAATCTGAGTAATACTAACCGTGCTATTCTGGAACTATTGATCTCTCAGCTTTCTAATATTTGCTGTGCGTCAAAACAATTACAAACCCTGTTGGTTGAAATTGATCGTCGTAAAGATACTATTCTGGAAAAACTGACCCTGAAAAAATTTGTGGAGGAGCATCCTGGCCTTGAACACATGGGCGGAGTGAAACCAGGTGGAACTTTTGTGTTGGTATACCTGCGCAAGGGTGCAACGGCCAATACCGTTCCGACGACGTCGACAACTTTGTCTACGGCTACCATCTCTACTGCAAACTTATTGCAGGACTCAAGCGGCATTATTCCGCAAAAAGTAACACTGAGTGAAACAATTGCTTCTTCAGGAACAGAATTGACGTCTGGAACAACCAAAACTTCATCCATTTCTACTTTCGATGCAAGTAAACAAACGATAGCTAAAACCAGTAGTTTTACGTTAACACCAACCGAACGCGTTCTTACAGACACACGTGCATTGGCGGTCAACCCGAATTTGCTTGCCATAACACAGAATTTGTTTGCCGCACCTAATGGTACGGTAGTAGCGGATTTCGCATTGCCGTACATGTGCTGTTCTGATTGTTCACCAATCAATTTCATCATGCCGGCACCTATTGTGCGCTTAAGTTTACCGATGGATACACTTTGTCTGAATGGAACGGCTCCGATTACATTGACATTCAGTGTTGAACCAGCCACAGGAATTATCAAAGCAGATCAGACAATTGCAGGAATGACTATTACCGGTAAACAACTCATCATTGATCCGAGCTTGTTCCCGACGGGAAGTCTGAACACTCCGATTAGCTTTACGGTAAATGACCAAATCACGAATTGTAAACTAACAGTTGTAAAACCACTTACGGCGGCTATTTCGGCACCTGCAAATCCGGTAACAAGCCCTATTGTTAACTTCCTTGCAATCGGAAACTTCCCGGCAGGAACGCTTTACAACTGGGATTTTGGCGATGGTCAATCATCATCGTTGCGAAATGTAACACATACTTACACGCTTCCGGTAAATTCGGCCAACTCGCTTGACGTAACTTTAACGGTTTCTCCGGCAAGTGGTGCGTGTCCAACCATTATTAAACGCAACGTCGTGTTTGAAGGAGTTGAAATCTCATTGGAGGAAACTGAATACTGCTTCAATGACGATACGGCTTACAATTTCATTATTACACCTGATGGAGCCACGGCAGACATTTCGGGTGATGGAGTTGATCCGGCAACGAATACCTTCACACCTGCGAATGCGTTTGAAGGCGAAGTACCGATTTATCTGAACGGAGAAGAGGTGTTCAGTGTTACTGTCAAGCCTGATCCTACGGTTGTGGTAACAGGTGAAATGACCGATGTAGGCTTGGAATTAACAGGTACTACAAGCGATGTTGAAGCTTATCAATGGACTTTTGTGGATGTGAATGGCAATGAGGTTTTCCCGGGTGTTAATGATACACTTACACCGATAATACTGATGGACGATTTGCTTAAATTGAATCCGGGTACAGAATTTTACGCGGTGTTGCAGGTGCAAAACCAATGTGCGGAAAAAGTTGCAAGAAAACAGTTCTTCACCCCACAATCCGAGAATTGTGCTGTTGATGCCGAATTGAAGCTGAAAGATAAATACGATGAATTGGTAATATTCATTGAATCCAATCCGCTGTTCGGTAAATTAACAGCAGTGCAACAAGACTTATTTATTAATGTGAGAGACTACTTCGGATTGGTGTTGGAAAATCCGAATGCATATCTGTCAGGAGCTAAAAACAGCGAAGTTCTTGATAAACTCGGGTCCCTCGAATTGCGTATTTACGAGGAAATCAAGCGTACTCCTGAAAGAGATTTTCCTGATCAATCGAAAGAATTGACAAAACTCTACCGTTTTATCATGGAGAAGTTCCTTGCGATTATTCAATGTCAGACTGAAACAGACCTGAAAAATGTCAGTCCGCTTTTCGATCAATTTGATCAGCATTTAAATCCTGAAAGTCAGATTTCCTTTAAAGCAATAGGCGTGGTAATTGACGCTCAAGATGAATTATTGAGAACTGTTACAGAAACATTGCCATACAGATCTAACGGTTCTCCTTCATGGACTTATATTGATGGTTACCGCAGGTATCTTGAGGTACAATAGACTTGAATTAACGAAAGAATAGAACAGAAAGAATCAATGCAAACGGATAGCCAGCATATCATCCATAAACTGACACTGGAAGTAAGTACATCTTCTGTGCAGCAAGGGTATGAGATAAAGGACAACATGCGGTCATTTATTGATACGCATGTTGTTCCGGCTATCGAACGGTATTTTGCAGGATTGACAGGTTACTTGTCTGCCGATGAAGTCGTTCAGTTGGATAAATTGGAATTGACTGTTAACAGCGGACAAAACGGATGGAATATCAGCGGTTTGGGACAGGAAATCCAGCTTGAATTCGATAAAGCTATTTCTGTCACGCGTTCCGGTTTGGCAGATTTTTCGTCAAACAAGAAAGCAACGACCAATGAATCAGATTCACACTTCGGTAATGCAGCTCTATTAAATGATGCTCCGAAAATTGAAAACCTGAAAGTATCTGCTAAAAGTAAGCATGGAGTGCTGGCCTGGATTTCCTTTTTGAATGATGGAACCACAGATTGGTTTACACATGAAATGCCGAATTCGGGTAGTGTCGCTCAGGAAGAACAATTGCTGAAATCAATTGTTCAGGAAGTTGATACGGTGAATAAAAAACGACAATTTGTTTTTGGTTCTTCTCAGGCTCGTAACCGGTTGATTGGACAGTTTTCGGATAGTTTTCTGATTTCATTGGTAACCGCTCTAAACCGAAATGCTGCTTCGATGAACTATTCATCCGTTCTTCCGAAACAACAGCAATCCATCACAGCGTTCATCAGTGAATTACTTCGTGGAACCGACACTCAAACAAGGACTCGTTTCTGGGAAACTGTTTTCAATATCACCGGACTTATTGAAAATCAGATTGTTTTGTCTGAAGAAACATTTTTAGCATTAATGGAAAAGTTGTTTCCAAAAGCAACGAATCTGGTAAAATCGGGAAAATCAAGTCACAAGAATCCGGATTTAGAGAAATCAACTGGTAAAAAAGTGGAGAAAACCAATGTTGATGGAGTTTCAAATGTTTCAGCTGCCAAATTTTCATTGATACCGGATGATCTTTCCCTGATCGGAATCAGATTATTGGAATGGATGCATGTATTACAATCGAAACCAATCTCGCTGAAAAAGTACATTGCGCTGCAAACTTCTGTTTTGAAAAACAGGCAAATTTCGGTCGACTCGTTGAATTCAAATCCTCAGAATACATCGAAAAGTGTTAGTCCGTCAGGTTTAGTGAAACCTCCGAAGAAAGATGTGAGTCAAGAATCACAAACCAAAAAGCATGAAACGGATTTAAAAGCTCAATCGTTGGAAGGCAGTAATGAATTATCTTCTTTTGAGAAAGAACAACAAGAGCTGTTGGATAAGAAAACAGCTGCTCCAGATGCTGAGAAAATTACCGAAGAAGCTGCTGTTAATGGGGGAAATCAAGATCAAAATGCAGATTTTCAGGAATCAGACACTTCCGTTCAATCGAAAAAAGCTGCAGATTCTGCATTGAAATCAGTTGAAGAGAAAATTGATCTGATTCATCCGGAATCCTTGCCACAAACCAGTAAACCAGCAAATTCAGACAAAGCGGGAGAAGATTTGATTCAACCTAAAAAGAAACTGTTTAAGGATGAACAAACACATTTATTGGTTGAAAATGCAGGTTTGGTTATTCTTCATCCATTCTTAAAACACTTTTTCATTGGAATCGATTTGTTGAACGAAGAAAATAAAATAACGGATAAAGTATTGGCTGCTCATGTATTACATTACGTAGCTACGGGCAGAGAGCACGATTTTGAGCAGGTAATGTCGTTTGAGAAATACCTGGTTGGAATAGATCCGTTTGAAAGTATTCCGAGAGAAATAACCATTTCTGACGCCATCAAACTGGAGGCTGAAAACATGTTGAAAGCAGTTCGTGAAAACTGGAAACCTCTTCAATCTTCTTCATCCGCTGCTCTTCGTGAAACATTTATCCAACGTCACGGAAAATTAATCAACGAAAAACCCAATCCACGTTTGGTTGTGGAGCGTAAAATGGTTGATGTTTTAATGAGTCAGTTGAATTGGACCATTAGTATTATTCGCCTTCCGTGGTTGGATGAATTAATTTTTGTGGAGTGGTGATATGAAAATGCGCAAGAAAATACGACGACCAATTAAGTCATCCAAAAAGGATGAGCATAAACCCTTTCTTGGTGTGCAGGCTAAAACGCTGTTGAACGAACAGAAAAGTGAATCAAACAATCATCAAATAGCTGGAACTGATAAAGCGAACACTAATTCTGAACAAGTTGCAAATAGCGGCAGGATTACTCCAAAGAAGCAGATAAAAATGCAACAAAAGGGTGATAAGGATGATAAAAACGCAGCCACAAGTCAATCGGATGAAAAGGGTGATAAAGTAATGGAATTATCCGAGTCTCAGGTAGGGGATGCGATTTCTTACAATACAAAAAGGTTTAAAAACCCTGAAGAGATTAAGGTGTTACGAAAAGTGTTAGGGCTTTCAGCAGAAAGTAGCGAAATAGATGAAGTCCTGGTTAAAACAATTGCAGAATGGCAGGTGCTGAAAGGCTTGATTGAGGATGGCAAAGTCGGACCAAAAACGGCTGCTTCTATCGGATATGAAATGTTGGAAAAATCAAAGATTGACCCAAGCCTCAAATCAAGTGCAATTAAAATGCTGGAACGTGGAATAGTGATTTCATTTTCGGGTAATTCGTACACCGATTCAGCAACGGAATCCAGGAAAAATATTAAATTTAATGTAACGGTTCCAAAGGGTCTGAAAAGAGAAGATTATGCACTGGTTAACTGGGTTAAAGGCTATATGAAACAAGGAAATGGGAGGTATTTTACTGCGGTCTTGTATGGCTCAACCGTGACAGCAAATTATGGTAGTTATCAGGTGGACTCGTTAGACCCTGACCCTATTTATTGGAGTGAACCGGGAGCTCGTTGGACATACAATAAGGAAGGAAGCACCAAATTTACGGCTACAGACAGCCCCGGGCCTGCATTGTCAACTGAAACAGGAGCAGATTACAATTTGAATTTTAAATTACAAGTCTACCGTCTTTCTGATATACCAGCTACTACTTCCGGAAATCTTGGAGGTGCTGAATCAAAGGCCATTGCAACGGTTTTTTGGAAGTATAAAGTAAAAGTTTCAGCTACGGGGAAATTTTCTCATTAACAAAAACAAGATGAAAAATGAAAAGAGTTATTGTTTTTATCGGCATTACGGGTGTAATTGGATGTAGTTTTTCTTGTGGAACTCAAACAGATTCAAAATCAGAAGAAGGGAAGAAAATGGAACAAAAGCAAGAAGTTTCTCAGGAAGCAAAAGAACTCTTAAGCAGACTCAATTATTGGGTTGCAAATGGCGGCGATCCTGAGCATCGTCCGGATTCTATTAAATCTACAGGTGAATCGAATGCGATGGTACAGAATTTAAAGGAGCAAATCGCTAAAATGGGATATCAGATTGAATGGGCTGGCGATGAATATGTATTCGTAACTAAATAAAACAAAATATCTGATGAGATATTAAAACAATGAAACACCACTACTCACATACAATCATCAATTGGTCAGTACTTCCGGATTCGGAAGTATTGGCCATTTGACTTTAACCTGGCGCTATGGAAGTTATCAAAAAATCAAAACCGTCGTCTACCCATTCGAACAAATCGGAAGGGTCGAAGCCATTTTTGGGCATCCAGGCCAAGTTAAATGTCAATAAACCAGGTGATAAATATGAAGTAGAGGCAGATCATGCTGCCGAGCAGGTTGTTTCAAAACAATCAACGCCCACACCGGCTTTTGTACCTTCTACTTCTCCCGTTCAACTCAAACAAGAAGATGAGCAACCTGTAGTTCAGGAAAAACCGATAGCGGCAGGCATTACGCCGTTTGTTCAGGCTAAAGAAGACGAGCCAGCCCAAGCACAAGAGGAAGAAGTTCAGGCAAAAGAGGAAGATCTCCAAGCTAAAGAGGAAGAACCCGCCCAAATGATGGAGGAGGAACCGGCACAGGCACAGGAGGAAGATCTCCAAGCCAAAGAGGACGAGTCTGCCCAGATGATGGAAGAGGAGCCCGCACAGGCAAAAGAAGATGATCTGCAAGCCAAGGAAGACGAACCTGCTCAACTGGTGGAAGAAGAAGCTCAAGCCAAAGAAGACGAAGAAGTACAAACAAAACTGCAACCTTCGGCCCCATCAACACCTTCCAAACCGTCCATCAACGATCAGCTGAGTTCCTCTAAAGGTTCAGGATCACCTCTTTCGGGTGGTGTAAAACAAGAAATGGAAAGCGGCTTCGGAGCCGACTTTGGCGGTGTTAAAATCCATACCGACGACCGTGCCGCTTCGATGAGCAAAGAAATCGGTGCGCAGGCATTTACCAATAAAGGTGATATTTATTTTAATCAAGGCAAATTCAATCCTGCCACTCAACAAGGGAAAACCTTGCTGGCGCATGAATTAACCCATACCATTCAGCAAGGTGCTGCAGGCGAGAAGAAAGAGCAATCTGCGGCTGATACGGATAAAGCCGTAACTCCGGGAGATAAAAACGCAGCCGGCGATAAAGCACAACCGACCGGTCAGGGTGAAACATCCACAGACAAAACAACCGATCAGCCACAGCTTGGAACTGAAACTCCGAGAGCAACTGCAGGCGCTGCAACAACTTCAGGAGCTCCTTCTCTCACGCCAACAATTCCGGGTAAAGTAGCACCAATAGAAGGTACTCCACTCACGGCCGATGCACTTACAGCAGAAGGTGAAGTGCCGGTTGAAGGGGAAGCAGTAGAAGAAAAAAAGCAACCGAGTCCGGAAGAAGATCCGAACTTTTTGGCAGTAACAGCCGCTATTTCAGAAGAATCGGTCGATCAAGAATCAACAGAAGACCCTGATGCACTATCAGAGGACGCATTGGATGCCGCCAAATCACCAAGTGAGGAAGCTGAAAGTTTTGCGATGGCCGATCAGGTGGATGAGATGGAGAAACAGGAACCGAAGGAATTCAGTGCCGAAAACTTCAAAAAGCTCCTCAGCGCCCGAATTGCAGAAATGGAATTGCCAGCGGACAACGATGCAGCGGATAAGTTTGAAAAAGAAAACAATATAGACGAAGTCAACAAAAAGGCCACAGGTGATGTGAAGGCCGAAACAGCTGCCACAAGTGGTGCAATTGACCAGTCGACCAATAAAGAACCGAGTGTAAAGCCCGAACACAAGCGCAAGGAGGAAGAACTTCCTGCGATTAAGAAAAGCAAGAATCCCAAAAATGTCAATGCACAGCAAGCTGTTCCACAGGTACGTCCGGCAACAGAGGTAGAACAACCACTTGCCGACGACGCTGCACGTATGGATAATGCGATGGCAGAAAACGAAGTGACGGATCACCAGCTGGAAATTTCCCAGGAACCACAGTTTGAGCAAGCTTTGGGCGAGAAAAACAAAGCCAAGGAAGACTCGTCGAAAATTTCTCAAACCGCCCGCGCGGATGAAGGCACTGTGTTGCAGAAAAACGCCTCCAAGTCGCAGAAAATGGGGCAGGAGGAGCTTCAGGGGATGAAAATCCTCAACGATCAGTCGGTGAAAAAAGTCACAGGCGATCAGAAATCAACAGGTGGCAAAGATACTTCCGAGCGCGAGCGTGTTGCAGGAGAAATCAATACGATTTACGATCGCACGAAAACGGATGTAAACAAAATCTTAAGTGATTTGGATGTAAAGGTGGAAACAGATTTTACAGCCGCCTCCGAAAAAGCCAAAGCACGATTCGAAAAATACTGTGGCGATAAAATGTCACAGTACAAATACGACCGCTACCTGAGTCAAATAGGTGGTTGGGCCTTGTGGACCTATGACTTGTTTGCCGGTTTGCCAGACGAAGTGAACCAATTCTATGTGGATGGACGCGTATTGTTTGTGGAAACAATGGATGCTGAAGTGGACGTAATCGCGCACCACATTGCCAATGAACTCAATCGCGCTACTCAGCGCATCGAAACTGGTAAACAGGAAGTGAACGACTATGTAGAGAAACTTCCGAAAAACCTCAAACAATACGGAAAAGAAGCCGCTGAAGCGATTCGTGAGAAGTTTGACGAGCTCTCGGAAGAAGTAAACGCCAAGGAAGAAGAACTGGTAGACATGCTTGCCGAAGAATATGTGGCGAGTCTCAACGAAGTAGATGAGCGCATCGAAGAGTTGAAAGCCGCCAACCGCGGATTGATAGACATGGCGATGGATTTCATCAATGGTGTGCTTGAAACCATCCGTAAGCTCAAAGAAGCAATCATGGGCTTATTGTCTGCTATTGCGAGCGCAATCAGTGTGATCATGGCCGACCCGATTGGATTTATGGGCAACCTCTTCGATGGTATTGGTCAGGGAATCGATTTGTTCAAAACCAACATACAGAAACACCTGTTGGGTGGTTTATTGGAATGGCTCACAGGAACCATGGGGCCAATGGGCATCACGATACCGGAAGATATTTTCAGCCTGAGTGGTATTTTCAGTCTCGTAATGCAGGTCTTGGGTGTCGGCTGGGACATGCTGCGGATGAAAGCCGTCAAATCGATGGGCGAACCGACCGTAAATGCATTGGAAACAGGTAGCGAGGCCGGTTTCTCGATCTTCAAAACAATGAAGAGCGGAGGTATCATGGGCTTGTGGGAATTTGCCAAAGAGAAATTCTCTGACCTCAAGGAAACCATCATCGACGCGATCAAAGAAATGCTGATCACCAAAGTGATCGAAGCGGGGATCAAGTGGCTACTTTCATTGCTCATTCCGGGTGCAGGTTTCATCAAAGCCATTATGGCTATCAAAGACATCGTTGTATTCTTTGTTGAAACCGCCATCATGCTCATTCCTGCCATCACCGAAGCCATCCTTGCATTGGCATCGGGCTCAGTAGCAGGCGTAGCCAAAGCCTTCGAGTTCGGATTGTCGAAACTGATTGTTCTTGTGATCGGTTTGTTCGCGAAGCTCATCGGTCTCGGCGATTTAGCGAAGCGGGTTCAGAAAATCTTTAAGAAAATCCGCAAACGAGTGGATAAGGTAGTACGCGATTTGTTCAAGAAAGCAAAGAGAGCTGGACGGAAGTTGATGCGGAAATTCAACAAGAAGAAATCTGCTAAGAAGATTAAGGAGGAGAATAAGAATGGTGAACCTGAAAAGCTAACAGCTCAGGATAAAGCGAAACATAAGAAATACGTCAAAGCAATAAAAGAGAAACTAAGTGAACCATCTAATGATGGGGAATCGTTCGAACAATTTCATAAGCGCAAGGAGAAGCAAGGAGAAGCACTTGAAAACAAATATCAACCTAAACTAAAAAAAGGTATCAATGTTGATATTGAATTGACTCCATTGAAGCAAGATCAAAAAGACAGTGATATTGACTTTAAAATTAGTATCGCTCCGAATACTGAGAATGATAGTGGAGAGGCAAAACACGATTTTCTTGACTTACCACCTAAGGGAAAAGCATACTTTACAAGAGAGAGTGACCCTCGTCACTTCAAAGTTGTTCTTTCAACTGGAATGATGCTTCATTTGGGAATCATCCCACATAAAGGGAATGAAATGTATATAAAGACATCTGATTTAAGTGGGCAAAAAGTACGAGTCGAAAAAGACAAGGGGCATGGTAAAAATTTCATGATCGTTAATGTATCTCCACAAGGTGTAAAAAATCTTACGGAAAGTAAAATACAAACAATGGAGGCTGAATATAAGAACGAAACCTATGAGGTCGGGGTCAAAGATTGTTTTACTTTTGCTATTGATTTATTAAATGGTAAGCTAAGTTCCGGTCTTAAAAAAGCAAAAGGTGATGACAATGATGCAAAATTTGAATATTTAAGAGATAATTGAATAGATATGAATGAAATAATTCAAAACCTAGAGAGAGAATTTAATGTTCAAATTTTAAAAAGCATTCTACCTTTAAAGGGTGAAAACACTTATAATACAGATGAATCAGGGCGAATAACCTCACTGTATCTTAGAAAGATAGAATTGTCTAATATTGATAGATTCCTTGATACTTCATCATCATTAACAGAATTATCTCTTGAATTTTGTGAAATAAGAAACATTAAATCAATCAAGTCATTCAATCAAGTAAAAAAACTTATTCTCAGCTATAATCCATTACTTTCTAGTGAAATTGAACAAATAAAATATTTGAAAGAACTAAATCACCTGGAATTGAATAGTGTAGAATTAAAAAACACAAAATTTCTTCAAGACCTTGTAAATCTGGAGTTACTGAGTCTATGTGGTTCTGACCATCTATATGAAATAAAAGAATTAGAAAATCTGGATAAACTTAGAAATCTAAACCTCAGTTTTAATAGAATTGATAGTTTTTCTAAATTATCGTTAAATAAAAATATCGAATCGATTAATTTAAGGTCAGGCAAATTAACTAGCTTAGTTGGAGTAGAAAAATATCCAAATTTAATTGAATTAAATCTATCTGGAAATTCAATTTCTAAAATTGAAAATCTGGAAAATCTAAAAAATCTTAAATACCTTAATCTGTCCTCAATGAGATTAAGTAAAATTGAGGGGCTAGATAAGCTGTATGAGTTAGAGGTCCTAGATATTTCTGATCAATTAATTAAACTTATTGAAGGACTTGGAAATTTGAAGAAACTCAAACAATTAAATTTGTCAGAAAACAATATTTCTAGGGTTGAAAATTTAGATAATCTTCAGAATTTTGAATACGTTTTGCTCGAACATAACGATATAGTTGAATTCGATTCAAAATTTTTAAACTACTTGAATTCGTCATGCTTTATTTCCTTAGTTGGTAATCCAATTAAGGAAATAAAAGGTTATGTTCCCGATAATGTGAAAATTCAATTTGAGGAGCCAAATTGGGTTCCTAAAAGTTTATAGGGCATTAATTCTTTTTTTTAAGAATATATCAAAATTTCATCTGGACGGTTTACTCGAAAGGCTCGTGGGAATTCTAGTTACTGTTGAGTATTGTAATTCCGGACGACATTTTCAGCCTGCAAATCTCACATGATTCCGCACAAATGTGTACGAATATCCGTCAAGTACCGTAAATAGTATGATCTAGGTATATAACCAAAATTCAAAACACCTTCCAAATCTTGGGCATCGGTTGGGACATGTTGCGCATGAAAGCGGTCAAATCGATGGGCGAACCAACCGTTAACGTGCTGGAAACAGGTACCGAGGCCGGTTTCACGATCTTCAAAAGAATGAAGAGCGGAGGCATCATGGGCTTGGAGGAATTTGCCAAAGAAAAATTCTCTGATCTCAAGGACGTGTGCGCCTCAGGAGTAAACCATCATCGACGCGATCAAAGAAATGCTGATCACCAAAGTGATCGAAGCGGGTATCAAATGGCTGCTTTCATTGCTCATTCCGGGTGCGGGCTTCATCAAAGCCATTATGGCCATCAAAGACATCTTGGTCTTCTTTGTAGAAACCGCCATCATGCTCATTCCGGCACTCATCGAAGCGATCCCATTCAGAGTCTTTTTGCCAACTATAAAACCAGCTCAAACTAGTTATTCCTGATATTAAAGTGTTTACAAAAGTTAATTCTCTTTTGAACTCCAACTTTTTTATCGTAACTTCTCAGGACACTTATAAAGGTTTCGTCATGAAAAATCAAGCACAAACCCTGCGATTCGGATTGTATATATATACCGGAATTGCGCTTCTATTTTTGCTAATGAAGCTTTTTGGCTTGGAGGATGTAGGCTATTTGCGATTGCTCAACATTGTAATTGTTGTCCATTTTACCAATCGTTTGGCCAAGCTTCACAATCTGCGCGTCTTTGAAAACAATTATCCGGCCGCCTTGTCTTCCCTGTTCTTTGCGAATGCAGTAGCGGTGGTACTTTCAGTGATAAGTTTTGCAGTCTATGTAACGCTCTTTGATCCTGATTTCATTCAGAATTTTAAAGGCGGATTGTTGTTACACAAGAATATAAGCCTGGGAAATGCCTGTATGGCATTGCTTTTTGAGGGAATGGCATCCAATGTCATTATTTCATTTGCCACGATGCAGTACTGGAAAAGCGAAACAAAACTGCGCCGTCCTGAAATAACCAAAAAAGTGGAGAAAGTAGAATAAATCCGCTTGTTTCAAAAGGATAACGGGTGTATTCATGGTTTTTTTAGCGTACTCCTTTTTTGCATCTTGAGTTCGGGTAGGTTTAAAGTGACACATTTCACTAAATTCTTTCGATTTGTACAAAACCTGTATATTTAGCGGACTGTTACAAATGAAAGATTAGTTGAATGAAGCAATTGGCGATTGTTTTTGGATGTATTGCACTATTTTCCAGCTGCAAAAAAGAAACAACATGGGTAGGTGACTGGACTTTTCCTATTGTAGATGATACACTCACACTTAATTCTCTTGTGGAAGATTCCATTGTGTATGATGACAACGGAACTACGCATATCCGCTTTGAAGAATCGCTCTATAAATCTGCCGTTTCCGAATTGATCACCATTCCCGATACAACCGTAAGTGCTGATATTTCCCTGGATGTTGATAGTTACACGGTTCAGCCGGGTTCGTCGCTTTACCACCAGTTTGATATGGTGCTGGATTTAGATCCTGTGCAGCTGACTTCTTTTAAAGTAAAATCAGGAATCCTGAAATACAAAGCACGCAATGTAATCCCTACCAATACAACGTTTAAAGCAGAATTTCCATACTCAGACAAAAACGGGGCAACATTGATCGCATCGCCAGTCGCGTCGCCTGGAACGTCTGCTAATCCGTCGTTTATTACCGGTCAGGTTGATATTTCTGGTTTCACTTTTGAAACAATGGGAGAAATGCAGGATTCGATCAACTCCGTTTTCTCGAAACTGAAGATCACAACCGATCCTGCCGGACCACCGGTTACCATCACTCGCTATGATACATTATATTTTGAAGTCACCCTGGAAGATGTGGTTCTGGAAGCTGCAAACGGTTTCTTCGGAAATGAAGTCATCCAGCAATCTGTGTCAACGGATGCCGATTTTTTCAAGAACATTCCCTCCGGTTCGTTTGATCTGAGCGCCATATCGTTATCACTTTCGATCAAAAACGGTGTAGATGCTCCGGCACAATTCAAGTTGATTTCCCTGGAAGCAATCGATCAAAACGGAACCAGCACAACATTGCAAACCAGCCTGCTCAATCAATGGATGTCACTCGATCCGGCACAAATAAACGGTACGGATATCGATCCTGGAATCGCAACAGTTGTTCTGAATGAGCAAAATTCATCCATCATCGATCTGATAGAAGCAAAAGCAGTCACCGTTGAGGCCGATTACGAAGTTCAGTTTAATCCAGTCGCATATACGCTTCAAAACGAATTCATTGAAAACAGTTTTATTGAACTGGCGCTCGAAGGAGATGTGCCGGTTAATATGCAACTTTCCTCACTGGTGATTGATGACACGCTGGAGCTAAATGTATCAACAATTGATTTTTCTACCATCGAAGAAGCCTCGCTGGATATAATCGTGAGCAATGAATTTGAAATTGATGCAACAGGTACATTCGTCTGGTTGGATCAATATTATCAGCCGCTTGCCATTTCACCAAAAACAATGACCATCAAAAGCGCTGATTACGGTACATTGTTAAATGGCGTTTTAACGTGTGAAACCGTTAATTCTCTGTTTTTTACGCAGGAAGAACTGCAACTCATGCTGGGCGCTGTGTATTTGCGTCTCATCTGCACCTTGAACACCGGAACAGTGGAAACCCCCACGTTTATCAATGTGCCGATTGATGCTAAAATAGGAGTGAAGGCACAGGTGAAAGTGAAAAAGCGACACCACGTTTAGCAGAAATCAACCGATGATTTAGCGCTGAAATTGTTTGTCGATTGTTCCGGCGATACGCATAGGTATTTCAATTTCTTTCCGTATATTGTTCACGTTTGAACCATTATTCACTTAAAATGACACGATTCACATGTCTCAAATAACACCGATGCCAACCAAGGTTTTGACGCAGCTCATTGACTTTGTAACCAAAATGCTTCAATTCCGCCTGATCACCGAACTAAAAAAAGAACCGGCATCTCCGCCAACCCTCGAATTGTCATTAGACAAGAGTGCATTATCCAATTTTATAACGCAGCACCAATTGTCGGAAGTAGATCTAATGGCGCTTGCATTAACGCTTATTCCACACGTAAATCCGGGATTACTGAATACCGAATTGAGCGCATTCTTCCCGAAAGGTGGCGATTTCCCCGATTTTGGTGGTGTAAAAGGAAAAAATCACCAGGGAATTCTGCCAACGGGTGAAGGCTTACTCTTTATCCTGGCCGGCAGCGACCTTGAATCGCGGTTAAAAATGACCGATTATTTACTTTCTCACTCGGTATTGTTTAGCATGGCTGTGATTGAGCTGGAGTTAGTGCCAATGGGCGAGCCTTTAATGAGCGGCCGTTTGGTAATGGATGAAGAATACATCGCGCTTTTTACAACGGGAGCAATCCTTAAACCGCGAATGAGCGCCAATTTCCCGGCAGATATTATTGAAACAAATCTAGAATGGGCCGATTTGATCCTGCAGCAAAAAGTCATGGACGAAATCAACGAAATCCAGACATGGCTTAAATTCAACCAGGTATTGATGGAAGAATGGGGCTTGAAAGGCAAAGTGAAACCCGGTTACAGAGTCATGTTTTACGGACCTCCAGGAACAGGTAAAACTCTCACAGCCAGTTTATTGGGGAAATACACCGGGCGTGATGTTTACCGGATCGATTTGTCGATGGTTGTCTCGAAATACATCGGGGAAACCGAAAAAAACCTTTCCAAACTCTTCGATAAAGCCAAAAACAAAGATTGGATTCTCTTTTTCGATGAAGCCGATTCTGTATTCGGAAAACGGACCAATGTTCGGGATGCACATGATAAATATGCCAACCAGGAAGTTTCGTATTTATTACAACGTATCGAAACACATCCCGGTTTGGTGATCCTGGCTTCGAACCTCAAAAACAACATGGACATGGCTTTTACACGCCGTTTCCAGACAATTATCGAATTCCAAAGTCCGGGAGTGGAAGAACGTATTCTACTTTGGAAAAACAACTTACCGAAAGAATTACCGCTCGAAGAAGATGTCTCGTTGCGCAACTTATCACGAACGTATGATCTTACCGGAGCCAATATTGTCAACGTGGTGCAATATGCCTGCCTGAAAACGGCCGAAGCCGGAAAAAAGAATATGTCGGCTCAATTTTTAGTGGACGGGATCAAAAAAGAATACATCAAAGAAGGCAAGATGATGTAATTGGAAGAAAAACCCAATCATAGGAGTATCTTTGCCGTCTGGTTTCAGCGGAAAACAAAAAAATGTTGAACGCAATGAAATCAATATAATCGTTTATCATGCACAATAAAAAGAAAGTTCAGCCAACCGAAAAAGTAAAATTGCACACGCGCAATAAACACCGCGAACGCTATGATTTTGAAGCGTTGACGGAATCTTCTCCGGAGTTGAAAAAGTATGTCAAGGAAAATGATTTCGGTAATTTCACCATTGATTTTGCTGATCCGGAAGCGGTGAAAATGCTCAATAAAGCCTTGCTTCAACACTTTTACGGAATCACAGACTGGACCATTCCAGCCGATTATTTGTGTCCTCCAATTCCCGGCCGGGCAGACTACATTCACCACATCGCCGATTTATTGGCAGATACACGAACAGGAAAATCGGAAGGCGAAGTTCCTACAGGTAAAAAAATCAAATGTTTGGATATTGGAATAGGCGCCAACGCTGTGTACCCGATTATCGGCCGCGCAGAATACGAATGGTCGTTTATCGGTTCTGACGTTGACCCGGTTGCGGTTGAGTCAGCCAATCGGTTGGTAAAAGCCAATGTCGTACTGAAAGGAAATGTCGACGTGCGTTTACAGGCTGATGTCAATCACATATTTGAAGGAATCATCCAACCAGATGAGCAGATTGACCTCACCATTTGTAATCCGCCGTTTCATGCTTCTCAGGAAGCAGCTGTCGCGGGTACATTGCGCAAATTATCGAACCTGAAACAGGAAAAAACGACAACCCCGGTCCTTAATTTTGGCGGACAATCCAATGAATTGTGGTGCGAGGGTGGTGAAGCTGGATTTGTAGAACGAATGATCCTTGAAAGCAAACAATTTGCCTCCAATTGTTTTTGGTTTTCTACGCTGATTTCCAAAGAATCAAATCTCAAAAATGCGGGTAGAAATCTGCGTTCTGCGGGAGCATTGGAAGTGAAAATCCTTCCGATGGCCCAAGGAAATAAAACCAGCAGAATCCTTGCATGGACCTTTCTCACCAAAGAACAGCAGGCCAAATGGATGAAACAGCGCTGGAAATAGTTTAGCGTTTTCCAATCGGTAATCGCATCTTGTTCTGCCGGTAATGGCTATTTTAGGGCAACTTTTGCTCATGAAAACAAACTTCTTTTTACCATTTCTCCTGTTGATTTCTACCGTTGCCGATGCACAATGGTCAGGAAATACCACGCCAACTTATCCGGAATTGATTGCTTATTACCAGAAGCTTGATCGGGAACATTCTGAGATTGAGTTGTACGCGATGGGGAAATCAGACACCGATTGGCCCATTTATCTGTGTATCATCAATGGTGCGCAGGATTCTCTGAAAACGTTTGAAAAAGCAAAAACCAGTACAACTGTTTTGATCAATAATGCCATTCATCCCGGTGAACCGGATGGTGTAAACGCTTGTTTGATCTGGATTGACAATTGGATCAAGAACGGAAAGAAAACCGCCAACTTACCGGTGATTGCGATTATTCCGGCGTATAACGTAGGTGGAATGTTTAATCGTTCATCGAACAGTCGTGCCAACCAGGACGGACCGGAAGAATATGGTTTCCGCGGAAACAGCCAAAACCTTGACCTCAACCGCGATTTCATCAAAATGGATTCTCCCAACGCGTTTACGTTCGTCACACTTTACCAGGCGCTCGATCCGGATGTGTTTGTAGATACGCACGTCAGTAATGGTGCCGATTATCAATACACGCTCACTTATATTTCTTCAATGAAAGAGCGGATGGCGCCTTCCATGCGCACGCTTACTTACGACAAATGCATTCCTTCATTGACTTCCCGTCTGAAAAAACGCAAAACAGATTTGTTCCCATATGTCGAATTGCAGGAAGATATTCCCGATAAAGGAATTATCGCCTTTAATGATCTGCCGCGTTATGCGATGGGATATGCCTCGTTGTTTCATGCGCTTAGTTTTACCGTCGAAACCCACATGCTGAAGCCGTTTCCCGAAAGAGTGGAAGCAACCCTGCAGTTTTTGGAAGAACTGATTGTTTGGAGCAAAGAATGCGCTCCGGATATTGAATTGGCTCGCAAAAAAGCCATCGATTGGAGTTTGGAACAGCCCGTTTTTCATTACAATTACAAACGCACCGAAAAAGCAGATTCAGTGTTATTCAAAGGATACAAAGCAATCTACAAAACCAGTCCTGTTACCGGTTTGGAGCGCTTATTCTACGACAGAAATCAACCGTTCACGAAGAAAGTTCCTCACTTTCAAACGCATCGTTCTATCGATTCGGTTGTTATTCCTAAAGCCTATTTTATTGGAGGTTCAAACACCGAAGTCATCGCCCGGTTGAAAGCCAATGGTGTTCAATTGTCGACGGTTTTACATGATTCGCTCGTTTTAGTTACCACGAACAAAGTATTGAAATACGAATCGGGCAAACAACCATACGAGGGTCATTTCCTGCATTCGGGAACCGTGGTCGAAAAGGAACAGAATCAAATCCTGATTCCAGCTGGAACCGTTATGATTTCTACCCGGCAACCGAAATCTTACTTCATTGTTTCGGTATTGGAACCGGCGGCCGAAGACAGCTACTTTGCCTGGAATTTCTTCGACAGTTACCTGCAACAAAAAGAATACTTTTCTGCGTATGTTTTTGAAGAAAAAGCCGCCGAGATCTTAGCGAATGATCTGAAATTGGCAGAAGAATTTAATGCAAAAAAACTTTCCGATCCTGCTTTTGCCATTAACTCATGGGACCAGCTTTTCTTTATTTATAAACGAAGCATTTATTACGAGAAAACGACGGCGAACCGATTACCTATCTGGGAAGTTAGATGATTTTTCACCGCAAGACACAAAGCTTTTTGAAGGATGGGCGTGTTAAAACCACAAAGTAGTTCTACCTGAATCTCTTTGTGATCTTTTCAGCAAACCAAATACGTCCTTTTCCCTTGTTCCTTCGCTGAAGCTATGGCGTAAGCATAAGCTATTGGCGACACGCGATCGGCGAAAGCGTTATGTCTTTGCGCCTTCGCTGAAGCTATAGCGTAAGCGTTGTGGTGAAATCAGCCAGTACGTAAACTATATAATTCAACGGCAGTTTGTGAGAGCCGAATTTCACTCAATGATTATTAGATCCCAAGAATGCTAAAATTTTAGCCAAAAAGAACAGCTTTCACCCATCGAAGTATCGTATATTTGGGCAAGCTAAAACGTTTTTCTAATGAAGTTATTTTTACTGACACTTGTGTCCTTTTTTACACTGCAAACAGCCACAGCCCAGGATACAACATGGGTGCAGACATTCACCTTCGATTCAATTACCTCCAGACGCTCCGAATTTCAATTCCCTGCTTCACTGGATACCAAACGTTTTGAAAAAGTACTGATGTACTACAAATTGAAATGCAGTCCTCTGACTACCTGGGATCAATACAATTGCGGCGAATGGGATTATTTGACCTACACCCGGATTTTTGATCATACAGGAGTGATGGACTCTGTACGCGTTGACGGAATGCACTATCGTATCAATACGCTTTCCCCGGCTACCAGTTCGTACAATCTCACCCCAACTTACGACCAGGTTTGGAAAAACGTACAACGTCGTTTGCCGAATACTGTAACCAGTTATACCATTGCCGGAACGGCCGCCACACCTATGGCTGTTGTCAATTCAGGTTCCAACGGACATACGATGCAATGGATCGTTTCAGCAGCCGATTTATTGGCTTCAGGAGCAACAACCGGTGATTTACAGGCAATGGAATTTTCGTTCCTGAACGCAATATCTAACCTGCAAAATGTTTCCATCCGTTTAAAATCGACCAACAATGCTGCATTGACAGCTTGGGAAACAGCTGGTTTTACAACGGTATTTAATGATGAACTTTCGGGAATTTCAGCAGGAGATTACCAGGTGAATTTCGGAACTCCTTTTACGTGGGACGGAGCTTCAAACATCGTTATTGAATTAAGTTACACGGATGCAAATACGGCCGGTTCGATGATTCAATTGGATGCACAAGCCAGCGGAATCTCAACTTCTACATTGGATTACGACGGACGAAATGGTGTGTTCAGAACCACAACTTCCAATCATGCGGAAGTAAACCTAAGCAATGTCGACTTGGGTGGAGATGTTACCATCGCTTTCTGGGCCAAAGGAAATGCCAGTTTCGGCACCAATACATCAGTTCTTGAAGCAGTCGATTCATTGAATAACCGTATTTTGAATATTCACTTTCCATGGTCAGACAACTCGGTTTATTTCGATGCGGGATCGGTAAATGGTTATGACCGAATCAACAAAGTTGTCACAGCGGCAGATATCGATAACAACTGGCACCAGTGGACATTCGTCAAAAAAACGAGCACCGGCGAAATGTTCATTTACAAAGATGGCGTTTTGTGGCATTCGGGAACTGGCTTGACTCGTCCGATTGGAAAAGTAGCAAAGTTCTTCCTGGGTTCCAATTGGGATCAGGGTTATCAGTACAGCGGTGATTTGGATGAATTCGCTGTGTGGACAACTGCTTTGGATGCAGCAACAATTGCTACCTGGAAAGACAAAAAAATCGATGCTTCTCACCCGAACTACGCTGCGCTGGAAGTGTATTACGATTTTGACAATACATTGGCAATGGTCGATAAATCAGGCAATAACCGCCTGGGAATGCCTTCTCAAACGGATATGGTACAATGGGATGCGTATCCGGTTGCCGGAAAAATTTCCGGTGGTGACCGTCCGGTAGTTTCATTGGTTCAGGGAACTTATTTTGTGGCAACGGTCGATTCTGTTTTGGAAACACAATTTCCGCAACCGAAAACCCTGTACGAATACACACCGCTCGACAACAGTTTCTACATCCTGAACAATTCATTGATTTATGATAAAACAACCACTGATACGCTTGCAACAAATAGTTCGCCTGTTGGTTCATCGTTAAACACGCTTGCGACTACCATCACAAATGATACGATTAACTACTACAACGCGCCATTTGAAGTGATACACGATGTGGAAATCGGCCGTTATATTACACCGTACGGAATCGGTTTTGATTTGGGGCCACAAGGATTTACCTGGATTTACGATGTGACCGATTACCAGCAATACCTCAACGGAATGGTTGATTTAGCTGCGCATAACACACAGGAATTAATTGATTTGCGTTTTGCATTTATTGAAGGAACACCGCCGCGTGATGTGGATAATATCGAACCAATCTGGTCGAATTTCAGAAGTTACCAGTACAGCGATTTGGACAATGATAATGTGCTTTCAGCTCAGGAAGTAGCTTTGTCGGATACTTCCGAAATGTTTAAGATCAGAACACGTTTTACCGGACATGGTCACAATGGTAGTGTTAACTGCTGCGAGTGGGATCCGAAAGATCACCAAATTTTTATTGACGGAGTTCCGCGCTTTACCTGGGATATTTGGGAAGAAAGTGATTGCGGGGCCAATCCGAATACCGGACAGGGTGGAACATGGCCTTATGCCCGCGAAGGCTGGTGCCCGGGTGATATGGTAAAAGATTATCACCACGAAATCACATCTTATGTAACGCCGGGTGATACAATCGAAGTGGATTATGACATTGAAAATATTCCGGTAAACGACCAGGCACAAGGAAATGGTAACTACGTTATGGCGCTTGATCTGGTTTCTTATTCGGCGCCGAATTTCCAGCACGACGCTGCTATTGTAGATGTGTTAAATCCGAACAAATGGGAGTATTACAGTAAGTGGAATCCAACGTGTTCGAATCCGCGTGTAATTATTCAAAACACGGGGGAGCAACCATTGACCAAATGCAAAATTCGTTGCTGGGTGACTTACGGAAACTGGTTGGAATATGAATGGACAGGAAATCTGGGCTTTTTGGAAAAAGAAGTGGTTGAAATTCCGGTTACAGATCAAAACTGGTGGTTTGGTGCCAATGTAAGTGATGGTTTCCACGCGCAGGTTTACGATGTTGAAGACACACCAAACCTGGATGAATACGAACACAATAACGTATTCAAAACCGCTTACCAGACTCCGGAAATGATCAACGGGCCGTTCTATGTTTACTTTAAAACGAACAATAAAGCAGTTGAAAATAATTGGAAACTGATCGATGGAAACGGAACAACTGTATTTGAACGTACAACATTGACGAATACGACCGAATACCGCGATACATTTGATCTGGCACCGGGTTGTTATTCTATAATCCTGGAGGATTCCGATCACGATGGAATTGGTTTCTGGTATTCATCGCAGGTAGAAGGCGAAACAAGCGGCCAATTCCGTTTGCGTTATGTAGGCGCTGGCGTGATCGAATCGTTTAACACGGATTTCGGTAAATACCACCGTTATGATTTCTCGGTTGGTTTTGCCCTGAATACCGAAGACAAAGGAATGCTGGATGAATCGTTGCAATTATTCCCCAATCCTGCTACCGATGAGGTAAGAGTTGAATACAATGGCCAGTTAGGGAAAGAAATCACGATTACTTTATGTGATGCGAACGGACGTGTTTTGAAAGAAACAACCGCACAATCAGTTGGAAATTACTTAGGAGTTGATTTACAAATCTCTGATTTGAGCAAAGGAATCTATTACGTAACCGCTTCAGGAAGTGAAGGAACGAAAGTAAGTCAGTTTGTGAAACAGTAAGAAGACAATACGAAACAAAATGCCTGTTCGGTTCGTCGGACAGGCATTTTTTGTTTTTGAAATCGACCTGATCCAGTCCCGTAGGGACGAAATATAGTAGTAGAATATATCCCGCGTCAAAATCTACCCCGCAGGGGTAGGACAATACAATAACACGTTAAATATCTTGCCCCTACGGGGCAAAAAAATGGTGGGGATTTCGGTTCTACAATATCTACGTCCCTACGGGACTAATTGTCCCAATCTTCGATCATCCGATACACCACATGCGTGGGCAATCCCATCACATTTGTGTATGACCCAACGAGTTTTTCAACCGCCACATAACCCAACCATTCCTGAACGCCATAAGAACCGGCTTTGTCAAACGGTTGATAAAGATCCACGTAGTTTGCGATTTCATCATCCGTCAACATAGTAAATGTGACCATCGTGGAATCGGACTGTAACAGCTGTTTTTTCGTGTTTCCGATAAAAACGCCGGTAACCACTTCGTGTGTTTGGCCTGAAAGTCGTTTCAGCATCGAAATAGCATCATCCCGGTTTACAGGTTTTCCTATGATTTCGCCGTTGAGAATCACGACCGTATCGGCACAAATAACGGTTTCATTTTCTGCTAAATCGGGAAGAAGTGCTTTGGCTTTTAGTTCTGCCAAAAACAGCGGAACTTCTTGCGGATCAAGGTTTTTAGGATAAATTTCTTCGGTGTCTTTGGTGCGGACGCTGAATTCTATGCCAATGCCGGCTAAGAGTTCTTTTCTGCGGGGTGATCCCGAACCTAAAATCCATTTTGTCATAAGAAATACCAGTAAAAAGGCATACAGCAACCGATAAACATCACTAGTTTCAATATCATATCTGCGCGTTTAAGCTGGTGTTTTTCGGTAGCTTTCAACAATTGAAAAATCACGATCAGCAAGCCGATAATTACCAAAAGGGCAGGGGCCATGGCAATCACAAACGCGTTTCCGTAAATGGCATAAGCTTCCCAGATAAACGGTGTAGGTAAAATAAGCATCACCAGAATCAGTGAGATCACGATCCATTTGGTTTTTTGCTGTCCCAGAACAATCGGAAGCGTTTTTGCTTTTAACACCAAATCGCCGGGCACATCTTCCATGTCTTTTACAATTTCGCGAACCAGGTTCAGCGAAGCCGCAAAAATGGCAAAAAACAACACGAAGAAGATTTTCAGGTTCAAATCAGTGATCCAGCTTCCGTCGCTGGTGGTCCAATATACTGAAAGATTATCCCTGTCGAATGGTGCTGTGATATCCAAAAAGTAAATACCGCATAAAATAGGGACCAATCCTGTGAGTATGGAGATAATCACATTTCCGATCAGGAACCGGCGCTTGAAATACATGGAATAAAACCAGAGTCCGTTGATACTGAGCAGATGAATGAACATGTACCAAAACGTTTCATGTCGCCAGCTCAGGTAGCACGCAATTCCAAACGCAACCAAATTGAAAATCCAATGCATGAGAATTGCCCAACGCGGTTTGATGTATTTCGTAATGATCAACTTTTCCGGTTTGTTGATCCGGTCGGCTTTCACGTCAAAGTAATCGTTGATGATGTTTCCGCCAGCAGCAATAATCACGGTAGAGAGAACCAGGAGGAAAAAGTCAAACGGTTCCGAGTTCCAGCCAAGACACGAACAAGGTTCATGCATGTACGGCAAAAAGAACACGCGCACGGCGTACATGGTGAGCGCAATCACCAACAGGTTTACCGGACGTACGAGTCGTAAGAAATGCATATTACTGAATGATTCTGTATTCTGTGCGTCTGTTTTCCTGGTGTGCTCTTTCTTTCTCTTTCTCGCTGGCCATTTTGGCAATTTGCTCATCAGAAACAATCGTTTTGGTTTCTCCGTAACCTTTATAAGTCATGCGTTTGGCATCAATTCCCTGTTTCACCAAATAATCAAATACCGCTTTTGCACGATTCTGAGAAAGAACCTGGTTTTCTGCTGCATCACCACGCGTATCCGTGTGTCCGCCCAACTCGATTTTAAGCGTCGGATTGGTTTTCAGGAAGTCGCGTAATTTGTTTAATTCAACCGAAGACTCGGGTCGTAAATTCGCACTGGCCAAATCGAAGAATACATTGCGCAATGCAACCGGTTCAGGACTGGTAAGCGGCACCATCGGCACATCCATGTGAACAACTTCCTGTTCGTCAGGAATCGTCATATTAAAATGCGCTGAAAAGTCGTTGTATCCCGGATAACTTACGCTCAATGCGTATTCGCGGTCAACAGGCAATGTAACGGTGAATGCGCCTGTAATTCCGTCGGCCTCTGAGCGAATCACTTCTTTACCGGTTTTCAGGTCGATCAGTGAGAATTTTCCCGGAACCGGTCGTTTGTTATCGATGTTGTAGACTAAACCATCAAAATACAAGGTTTTGGTCGGACGAAGATTTTCAGGCATTTCAAAATAATAAATGTCCAAATCGCCGTAACCGCCTTCGCGGTCAGAAGCAAAAAACGCAATTTCACCGTCTGAACTTACCATTAGCGAGTTTTCATCGTAACGTGTATTGATCGGATAACCTAAGTTTTCGGCTTTTCCCCAAACTCCGGCTGCATCTAAACGCGAAACATAAATATCCAAACCACCCATTCCCTGGTGGCCGCGTGAGGAGAAATACAAGGTTTTTCCATCCGGGTGAATCAATACCGATTCTTCCATCATTGGTGTGTTGATATTGTTGGAAAGACGAACAGGCAAACCCCAGGTTCCGTCATCCTGCAGGGTCGACATAAAAATATCGGCGTCTTGTGTCATGCCACGCGAACTGACACGTTTCACGAAATACAATGTTTTTCCGTCGGCTGAAAGCGAAGGTTGCGATTCCCAGCTTCCGCTGTTGATTTTTCCCGGCAGATTTTCAGGATTACTCCATTTGCTTCCCAATCGCTTGGTGATGAATAAATCACAACTTCCACGGCCGCTTCTGTCATCGCCATAATCCAATACATCGCCCATTGAACAAGCCACAAAAATCAGGCTTCTTCCGTCAGCTGAAATGGTTGGTGCGCCTTCGTTACGTACCGTATTGATGTTGTTTGGCATTGGAATGGCGGTTTGCCAGGCGTTGTTGTCGCTCAGATTGGAAACGTAAAAATCTTCTTGTTTCGGGAGTGAACCTTCCACACGACTGTCGTTGATCAAGCGGGTAAAAAGAATTGTTTTTCCGTCAACAGTGATGGTTGGGAAGTATTCTGGATCGGCTGTGTTCACTCCCGGACCAAGGTTGATTGGTTCAAACTTCGTTGGATTTTTTACTGCCTCTTTGGCAAATTCAGCCGAAGCCATGATTTCCTGTGCGTCGAGTACCATATCGGGATTGGCGCGCGGATTGTTGACGTAAAACTGCAGGGTTTTGATGCTTTCATCGTATTTCCCGGTGACGAAATACAGGTTGCCGAGGTAAAAATAAGTACTTCCCGAAGGACTGTGTTCCGGATTAATCGCGATTGCTTTGATATAATGATCAATAGCTACATCAGCGAGGTTAGCATATTCGGCAAATTCTGCGGCCACAACATGTGCTTCCCAGAAGTTCGGATCTTTTTCCAACGCCTTGTCCATCAACCGGATTCCTTCTTTGTAATTCGGCCGGCCGGTTTGCGGATCACGTGTAACCTCCGGTGCTTTTTTACCTTCTTCAAAGAGCACAATGGCTTTTTTATTGGTAGTAGAATATCCTTTCTGTGCGTTGGAGCAAGAAACGATAGAGAAGATAAAAAGCAGAATTCCGATAATTCTCATGCGTTTAAGGTATTTGTAAGTATTTATGCGTTTGCAGCGAAACGGTCCATTTCGGGTGCTGTTTTACGTATTCGATCAATTCAGGCAATAATCGTTCCTGTTTTGACCATTCCGGTTGTAAGTACAAACGGCAGTCTTCGGAAACGTTACGCGCGTGTTTCTCGGCCCAGGCAAAATCAGAAGAGTGGTAAATCACCACTTTTAATTCAGATGCCTTTTGATAAGCTTCGGCAACGGGTTCCTTGAATTTCTTCGGCGAAAATGTATACCAGTCAACTTCACCAATCAATGGATGAGCTCCTGAAGTTTCAATGGCCACATATTTTCCTGCGACTTTGAGTTCTTCCACCAATGGCGTCAGATCATACATCGCAGGTTCGCCACCGGTAATGACAACCAGGTTTCCGGGATGATTGGAAACTTCGTTTACCATTTCCGCTACACTCATTTTCGGATGTGCATCGGCATCCCACGATTCTTTCACGTCGCACCAGACACATCCTACATCACAACCGCCAAGCCTTATAAAATAAGCGGCAACACCCGAATACCTTCCTTCACCCTGGAGAGTGTAAAAATGTTCCATTACCGGATAAGTTACCGCAAGCCGAAGTTGTTGTGACATGGTTCAAAAATAACCAATAAAGTGATGTGTTTCGGTTTAAAGATTGGTCTGTAAGCGATTTTTTACAATTCTTCCAGTTCACTTAATTCATGGATGTTGAGGATAATCTGTCCGCTTTCGTTTGCGTGAAAGTTCCGCTTAAATTTCACGTTTTCAACCCATTGATGATCAGCGTACGAATGCTTTTGAAGTACCATTTGCGAATAGGTTTCATCGAAAGCTTCAATCAGGATTAGCAATTCGGAAGTCCGGGATTGCAGTTGTTCAATATCAAGGCCATACAGCGGAGATTGTTCGTCGATCACGTGCACTAACGTCCAGGTAAGTGGGAAATAGCGTACAAAATCAGTTTCCAGTGGAATGTTGTAGTATTCACGGATCATGTGACCATCCTTGCGATCCTTGTGGGCAATCGAAAGCGTGATATTTACTTTGCAGTTGAGCAGGATGCTATTACGTTTATTCACCATCTTAAACATCATGGCCTTGCCGTCTTTATAAGGTGTGATGATCGCGTTATGCGAAAAAGCAATCTTGGTGGACGGCCTTGAAAAACGTCCATAAATAAGACCGGTTGCGATGGAGAAGCTGATCAATCCGAAAAAAGCTTCAAACGATGCGAGCAATGATGCGCCGTTTCCTTTCGGGGCGATGGCACCGTAACCAACCGTGGTGAATGTTTGTGTACTGAAATAAAACGCACTGACCAAATGATGTTGTTTTCTGGGAATTCCACTTAGTTGATCGACACCGATTGCGAGATAGCCCAATGCAAATACCAGGTTCATTCCAACGAAAAACAGGAAGATAAAACCCACAAATTTAAACGTTGGCAGGTCAATCAGGTATTTGTAAAAATCGCGAAAAGTACTTACCGTTCCAACACGTTTGATGTTAAACCCGCCGTCTTCATTCAGCATGCGCTTTACCGACCCGTTAAACGTAGTTCCCAGCCCGGGATCTTTGGTTTGTTTCATAAAGTGAAAATAGGTAAAAAGTACTTTTCAAACACAAAGAATTACGACCGAATCGTATTACCATTTAAGCCAAAGACAATGCTGCTCGGGTATGTGGATTTACGATGGTTTAAATCAGACTAAAATTCAGTTTGTTTTTCTGATGAAAAATTACCAGGAATAGAGTGGTTCGTAATATCCCGAACTTCGGTTCGTGTTCGTAATATCCCAAACTTGCCCGCAGTTTTGAAATACTTATTTTCCGTTCATTATATTATATAAACAAGACTTCAGAGTAGGAAAAACAGTATTTTTAGGTTCGAAAATGTTCAGATGATTCTAAAACCATAACATGCAACATTTATCACCTCTTATATACGACCTTGCTCTTGTTTTAATTGCGGCAGCTATCATATCACTAATTTTTAAGTGGTTGAAACAACCTGTTGTGCTTGGGTATATTATTGCCGGTTTTTTGATTGGACCTAATTTCAAGGTGTTTCCGTCGGTTGTGGAAATAGAAAGCGTAAAGATTTGGGCGGAAATAGGAGTGTTATTCTTGTTGTTTGGCCTGGGACTTGAATTCAGTTTTAAAAAACTGTTGAAAGTTGGTGGAGTAGCTGTAATCACAGCGCTTACAGGTGTTGGAATGACAATGTTGGTTGGCTTTCTGATCGGCAGGCTGTTCCTGGATTGGAGTAATATTGACTCTTTATTTCTTGGGGGAATTCTTGCAATCGCCTCAACGACGATTATTATCAAGGCGTTTGACGAATTGGGAGTGAAAAGCCAGAAATTCTCCGGAATCGTCATGGGTGTTTTGGTGCTGGAAGATATTGTGGCTGTTGTGCTGATGGTGATATTGTCCACGGTTTCTATCAGCCGTACTTTCCAGGGAATGGAAATGATCATTTCTGTGTTCAAATTGTTGTTCTTCCTGATTTTGTGGTTCCTCTCCGGAATTTATATTTTACCTTCTTTGTTGAAACGGCTTCGGCGCTTGTTGAGTGAGGAAACTTTACTGATCGTGTCGCTGGCGCTTTGTTTTTTAATGGTCGTTCTGGCTACAATGGCTGGTTTTTCGCCTGCGCTTGGAGCGTTTATCATGGGATCAATCCTTGCAGAAACAGCCAAAGCCGAGAAAATAGAACATGTGCTAAAACCATTGAAAAGTCTTTTTGGGGCTATCTTTTTTGTTTCAGTGGGAATGCTTATTGACCCGAAAATGCTGGTTGAACACACCTTACCAATTGCCCTTGCAACGCTTGTTCTACTGTTCGTGAAACCATTTTTTGCGACGTTGGGGGCGCTCGTTTCAGGACAACCACTAAAAGTCGCTGTTCAATCCGGAATGAGTCTTTCGCAGATTGGTGAATTCTCGTTTATCATTGCCACACTGGGATTGACACTCCAGGTAACGAGCGATTTCCTGTATCCGATAGCTGTAGCTGTTTCGGTGATCACCACGTTTACTACACCCTTTATGATCCGGCTTTCGGTACCGGTTTATAAATCGCTTGAAAGACGTTTGCCTAAAAAATGGATCAACAAGCTCAACGATTACAGTTTGGGAGCATCAAAAGTGAACGAAGCCAGCGACTGGAAAAAAATATTGCGGTTTTATTTCACCAATACAGTGATTTTTTCTGTGGTAATCATCACCATCATTTTATTGACAACCAAATACCTGTATCCCTTCATGCCTGATAATGAGTCGAGAGGCATTATCACTACCTTGCTAACGCTAATTTTACTGGCGCCTTTTCTTTGGGCATTGGCTTTCAGAACAAAAAACAGGGCCGAATTTGCCAAGTTGTGGCAGAAACCTTCACAACGTGGACCGCTTATGGCATTAATGATTTCTCGTTTAGTACTGGCTTTGTTTTATATTGGTTTTTTGTTTCAAACCATGTATTCGGCTTGGGTGGCACTTGCTGGTGTATTAATCACCACTCTTTTTCTGTTGTTGTTTCGCAATAGAATTCAGGCATTTTACGGCAGAATTGAGCTTCGTTTTTTGTCCAATCTTAACCAGCGCGAAGAACATCTGAGTTTGAGAACTGATATCGAAACGCCTTGGGATTCACACATGGCAATTTTGGAATTGCATGCCGGACTTCCTTTTATCGGGATGACTCTGATGGATTCGAAGTTGCGGGAAACCTATGGAATCAATATTGCTATAATTAGGCGTAATGGATTGATAATCAATGTCCCTAGTCGAACCGAACGTTTGTACCCCAATGATGTTTTATCAGTGATCGGAACAGATGAGCAGCTCCGGAAGTTTGAACATCTTATTGAAATTTCGCGCGATAGGGCATTTGTGGAACCCCGAATTCATACTGAAATTTCATTGCATCAATTCACCATTGGCCGGCAATCGACTTTTATTGGGAAAAGTATCAGGGAAACAGCTATTCGCGAAAGATCGCACGGATTGGTAGTAGGAGTAGAGCGTAATGGTGAGCGCATCCTTAGCCCGGAATCCGATTTGGTGTTCGAGAAGTATGATACCGTTTGGCTGGTCGGTGATGAAAAGCGAATCCAGGTGATTATTAACAAGCAGTCGGAGTGAGATTTATCGCGGATCGCCAGTCCCGTAGGGACGAAATATAGTAAACCAAAATCTACAGCACAAGCTTTACCCCGTAGGGGTAAGATATTTAACTGTTATTTGTGTGTCCTACCCCTACGGGGCAGATGTTTAAGGGAGAGGTCTGCGAGTTACCATATTACGTCCCTACGGGACTATAAAAAAAAATCCCGACCTGCTTTTTTACAAACCGGGATTGATAACTCAATAACTGACTACTAGTTAACTTAATTAACTCATTTATTTCACCTCAATTTTCCCAAGTCCGATTTCACCGGATTCGTACTGTAATTCAACCAGGTAAAGGCCCGCGTCAAGATTTCGAAGATCCAATGAAACATGGTTTGCCTCATTCGTATAAGATACTTCAATTGCTCTGCCGTTCATATCTGTCAAGTTCAATGTTTTTAATGTTTCATTCGCTTTTAGACGAACCGTTGCGGCATCGATAGCAGGATTCGGGTAAACAAAAAGTGAAGATTTTTCTTCTTCATTTAATCCTAAATTACCGGCCTCCAAATAAGTGGCGTATTGGGTAAATCCACCTTGTGGAGTTGTCTGGTAGTTAACGGTGGCTAACTCTCTGTGATATCCTTCTTTGTACCAGACATAATAATCGGATAGGTAGTCAATTACTGCGAATGAACACGAATCGGTGAAATTCTGTATGTAATGCACCCGGATCACATCCGTAAACGTGCCTTCAGGTGTAATCAATGTTCCGTAAGCATCTGCTTCGGCCGTAATTGTTCCATATTGTTCCCAGTCCGCTAAAACTGTAAAAGTCGCGTGAAAATAATCGCTATTCGTAGAATTGTACATGAGTGGATACTCATTCACTTCCTTTCCGTCCTGATAGAGATAAGACGTACCTCCGCTTCCTAACATTCCTACAAGCGAAAGCCCGCTGGCGGAGGCATTCATATAGAAATTGTTTGTGTCTGAAAAGGTAATGAAGCTGGCGGTAAGGTTACTTCCGGGATAAGAAGCATTTCCGTTGGTGTAGACCACATAAGTCGTATCAGTTTCAGCAAGGCCGCTAAGGTCGAAGGTGACATTGCTTCCGCTTGCTCCAGGATCAACCCAGTTACTGTTGTAAACAGTAAATTCTTCACCTGCAATTGGATTGAGTCCTGCCGATGTAAGCGTGGGTTGCGCTAGTAAATTGAATGTTGTGCCGATGGCAAGAGCGCTTAAAAAGTAGATTTTTCCCATAGTGATTTTCTTTATTAATTCCCTTAAAAGTAAAGAGAAAAGAACTGGATATGAGCCTACTAGGGATGCTTACGACAGACAACTTATTCAACAGTCATGATAACAGTTTTTTCTGTAGAATACGTTGATCAGGTGGTTGTCTTCTGATGACGAACTCATGTTATTTAAAAACAAAATCCCGATTTGCCAGAGACAAACCGGGATTGTTGAATTATGTAGTAGCTTTCTTAAGCTGTAACTCCAATAACTTCGGCCATTTTAGAACCGATTTGTGCAGGAGAATCCACGACGTGAATTCCGCACTCGCGCATGATGCGTTTTTTCGCTTCAGCAGTATCATCATCACCACCAACAATTGCACCTGCGTGGCCCATTGTACGGCCTTTCGGAGCAGTTTCTCCGGCGATGAAACCAACAACGGGTTTTGTTCCGTGTTCTTTGATCCAGCGAGCAGCGATAGCTTCCAGATTTCCACCGATCTCACCGATCATTACGATTCCTTCTGTTTCAGGGTCGTTCATCAATAACTCAACCGCTTCGCGTGTAGTTGTTCCGATAATCGGGTCACCACCGATTCCGATAGCTGTAGTAATTCCCAAACCTGCTTTCGCAACCTGGTCAGCAGCTTCGTATGTCAATGTTCCTGATTTCGAAACAATCCCGATTTTTCCTTTTTTGAAAACGAATCCGGGCATAATCCCAACTTTCGCTTCGCCTGCAGTAATAACCCCCGGACAGTTAGGGCCGATCAAACGTGTGTTGTAGCCTTTGATGTATTCTTTGGCTTTCACCATATCGTTTACCGGAATTCCTTCCGTGATACAAACAATCACTTTAATTCCTGCGTTGGCAGCTTCCATGATCGCATCTGCAGCGAATGCCGGCGGAACGAAAATAATGGAAACATCAGCTCCGGTTTTAGCAACGGCATCGGCCACTGTGTTAAAAACAGGACGATCCAAATGAGAAGAACCTCCTTTTCCGGGAGTTACACCGCCAACAACGTTGGTTCCGTATTCAATCATTTGTCCCGCGTGGAACGTACCTTCACTTCCTGTGAATCCTTGTACAATTACTTTAGAGTCTTTATTTACCAGAACACTCATGTTTGAGAGAAATTAGATTCGTTTTTAAATCGAACCCAAAAGTAGCGGTTTGATTTGGTTTAGACAATGGTTTGGGTGAATTTCATTCGAACTTAATAAACTACTTAGCTACACTAACGTTTGCAGTGCCAGAAACGATGATTTTGTTATCGCTGATAAAAAGGCATCAGCACATAAGGCTGATTGACGTTCCGGTTGACGATTTAGAATGACTTTTTCCGTTCCTGCGGTAACACGTATCCGAATTTTTAAAACTGGAACCTGAAAGTTTGAAAATCCCTTTGTGAACTTACACGCCTATTCGTCAAAAAAACGTTGTGACTTTGCGCCTTCGCTGAAGCTACAGCGTAAGCATTGTGTTGAAAAAGAAGCCTGAATAAAAAACTAATAAACCTCCAACAACTCAATCTCAAACACCAGCACCGAATTCGCCGGAATTCCTTCCAGTTCATTATCAGCATATCCCAAATGTGGCGGAACCACCATGCGTAATTTTGCACCTGCTTTCTGTCCCAATAATCCTTCCTGGAACGCCATGATCAAACCTTTTAGGTTGCTTTTGAGCGGAGATTTTGCCGTTTTTTGGTCGAAGATTTTGCCGTTCAACAATTGACCTTTGTACGCAACAGTCACTTCACTACCAAAGATTACCGGCTCGTCGCCTGTTCCTTCCTGTATGACTTCCATGTACAAGCCTGAAGTTGATTTGGTTAGTTTCCAGTCCTTCTTTTTGGCGATGTATTGCTCAATGGTTTTGTCAAAAGAAGCTTTATCGTCTTCGGAATACGTTTTACAAGCCCCGAGCGACAGCGCGATCAAAACGAGTAAAGAGAGTTTAGTAAACAATGGGCGTAACGGTGTAACCTGCATCTTTGAGTAATTGAATAACGCCCTGGTCACCGCCTAAATGGCCCGCACCTACGGCAAAAAAACACGATTGAGTTGTCATAAATTCCGTCATCAAGGGAATCCAGTTGCGATTGCGGCGATACAATAATTCTTCGGCGCTGTTGCCCATATCATCCGATTCTGTAATGAGTTTTGCCAAACCTTCCACGTCTTTGTCGACGTACAGTTTTACCAGTTCCCGCTGAGTTTCCTCCGCTTTTTCCGGATGACGAATACCTTCCATGATCATATCGGTAACTGCTTCAGCTTCCATTTCCTCGAAAATAGCAAACTGCGATTCCATGGTTTCCAAGCCTTTGATCGGTTGTTTGTTGGCATTGGCTTTCGACATGAGTTCCATTTCATAGGACTTCGAACGCGCGTTCATCATTGCCTGCACACCAATTTGCATCAGCACGAAAGGTTTCATGCCGCTAAAATTTTTTTCAAACACTTCGGGTTTCATGCCCAATAGGGAAGAACCCCATTGAATGATACTGTCGGCTTGTTCTTTGGTGAATTGGTCGAATACATTTCCGGAGTCGAGCATCAGCATTTTTTGTGCTTTCGCGCGATCAGCGATACTTTCATCAATTTCCAGTACCAATTGATCTGCTTTGCTCAGCGTTTTATCCAGTTTTGTCGGGAAATAATAAGCCGTATCAGCGATCATGTGCACCGTTCCGAATAGGTAAGAAGGTTTTGTGTCTTTTCCCTTGATACTGAATAACAAGGTTTTTTCCTGCCCGAAACCGAACCAGGCAATCACAACCGAAAAGATGAACGTGATGAATGTTTTCATTTAACTCAACGTAATTTCAGCTAAGTAGTGATCTTCAATTTCCACTACGCGCTGTGCTTTCAACCCCACATTTTTGGCTGCCTGGAAAAGTGTGTCAAAATCGACATACAACCAGTCAAACCAAGGGCCTTTTTCCTTTTTGTATTTCATCTGGAACCGGAAATTGCCGTAATATTCCGTATTGAGGTCAATCCAGAGAGCGCCATCTTCGTCTTCGTACAAATAACGAATATCGGATGAATCGCAGAGGATTTTCCCGCCTGGCTTCAGCAAACTTTTCGCATGTGTCAATGTTGTTTCCAAATTGGAAAGTTTTCCTGCAATTCCTATGCCGTTCATGAGCATCAGGATTGTATCGAACTGTTCGTCTTTGAGTGAGAAGAAGTTAATGCGTTTCGCTTTCAGTCCATTAGCGTTGAGATAATCAACGGCTCCTTGTGAAATATCGATACACGTTACATCCATTCCCTGGTCCTGTAAGTAAACAGCGTGAATTCCGGCTCCGGCTCCTACATCCAATACTTTCCCTGAAGCACGGTCAAGCGCCGTTTGTTCGATCTCAGGCATTTCATCGTAGCCGCGAAACAATACTTCCAATGGAATAATATCATCGTCACAAATATCCGAAGCTACTATGATATCGTCGGGTTTGCGATTGCTTGCGTATTCTTTGATGGCAACTCCAATCGGGTCACCGAATTTTTTTTCCTCCATATTGAATTATGAATTGAAAATGTAAAATGTAAGGGCGACTCGCGAGTCATCCCTACATTTTTACATTTTCATTTTTTTAATAATTGAACTCGTCGTAATTCGAGTAATCTTCTTCGTCGTAACCGTCATCGAAATCGTCCTGGTCATCGAATAGTTCGTCTTCATCACCTTCTTCCATGAAATCGGAATCTTCCGGGATCATTTTGGAATCCTCGGGTGGTGCGATGCCAATTGAAAGAAGTACTTCGGGTTTTTCAACCGTTTGATCGGTTTGTTCGAGCAATTCGATGAGGAAAATCCACATGCGCAGGAAATCGTACACCAGGATGATTTTCTGGTCGGGAACTTCCATAAAGTCTTTTAAAACAGCCTCTTTCATGACGCTCGGAAGGCTTTCGTCTTCGTCGGAATAGCGCATATCCATCAGCCCGATTTCATGGCCTTTGTCCCAATCATCGTTTGACATGTAAAAAGAACCTATTTCCTGACCTTCAAAGCGGAAGGCGTTCAAAATGGCACGGTAGAGCGTTTCAAAGTTGTCGGTGTCGTTAATAAGTATATCGCGAAATGTTTCCCGGTCTTTTTCAGAATCCAATAAAACGCGAAATTTCAAAGCTCCCATGTAAGGTAAAAATTTGTTCAAAAATAGTAAGATTCTACCGTATTTAGTTGTTCTGTTTTTCTAATCCCAATTCTTTGGCGACTGTAAGCATATATTCGACGGCTGCTTCGTGTTCATTGGCAATTTCTCCTTCCAGAATTGCTTCTTTGATGCGGCTTTTAATCGTACCAATTTCACTGCACGGACTCAGGTTGAATGTCTCCATGATCAATTCACCCGAAACCGGCGGCTGAAAATTACGTACGCGGTCTTTTTCTTCCACATCTTTGAGTTTCTGTGAAACGAGTTCAAAGTTTTTGCGGTATTTCTTTACCTTGAATTCGTTTTTCGAAGTAATATCAGCGTTGCAGAGCGTCATCAGGTCTTCAATATCATCGCCGGCTTCAAACAACAAGCGTCTTATAGCGGAATCGGTTACCGAACCTTTTACCAAAGCAATCGGCCGTAAATGAAGACGCACCAGCTTTTGCACGTATTTCATTTTTTGGTCGAGTGGAAGTCGCAGGCGTTTGAAGATTTTCGGAACCATCCGGGCTCCCAGTTCTTCGTGTCCGTGAAAAGTCCAGCCGACCACTTCATCAAATCGTTTTGTAGGCGGTTTGGCGATATCGTGCAGAATAGCCGACCAGCGCAGCCACAAATCGTCGGAATTCAGACATACGTTATCCAAAACTTCCAGTGTATGAAAGAAATTGTCTTTATGGCTTTTTCCGTTGATGGTTTCGATACCGTAAAGTGCGACCATTTCCGGGAAAAACTGATGCAGTAATTGAGTCGAGAACAACAATTCAAAACCGCGTGAAGGCTTAGCCGTTTTAATGATCTTGTTCAATTCGTCCATGATTCGCTCTTCAGAAATAATTTCCAACCGCTCAGCGTTTGCACGAATAGCTTCCAGACTTTTGCGTTCGATTTGAAAATCGAGCTGCGTAGCAAACCGGATAGCGCGCATCATACGTAACGGATCATCCGAATAGGTTTGTTCCGGTTCCAAAGGCGTTTTCAGAATTCCTTTTTCCAAATCTTCCAATCCGCCAAACGGGTCAATAATATTCCCGAAAGTTTCAGCACGTAAATCCAGTGCCAGTGCATTGATGGTAAAATCGCGGCGTTTCTGATCATCGCTCAGCGTTCCGTCTTCCACGATCGGCTTGCGCGAATCACGTTGATACGATTCTTTGCGCGCACCGACAAATTCCACATCGAGGTCTTTGTATATAAACTGCGCCGTCCCGAAATTCTTGAAGTAGGAGACTTTTTTCACCCGGAGTTTTTCGGCTGTGGCTTTCGCCAGCTCCATACCGTTTCCGACAACCACAATGTCTATGTCTTTTGACGGACGTTCGAGTAATAAATCACGTACAAACCCACCGATCACATAAGCTTCTAAACCTTGTTCCGTGATGATGCCTGAAATGACTTTAAACACGGGATGTTTAAGCCTGTCTGCGTAATTGTGTTGCTGCATTCTGTGATCGCCCTTCGTTTGACGGGTGCAAATATACGAAGAGTAAGTCATTTCTGTTCAGCAAAAATGGAGTCTTTTCGGAAAGATGAACACTCACATAAAGTGTGTGATAGATGTAATTCCCGGCGATCCCGATGTAACAAAATTATACACGAATACAGATAACTTGGGGTTGAATAATAACTCTACGGCTTATGAACGAGGCGCACGTACATTTATTAATCAACCACATGCCCATATTTGGGTCTCTTTTCGGTGCTATTGTACTGGCAATAGGAATCTGGTCGAAAAGCACAACCACTAAACTAGCAGCTTATGTCCTCTTTTTTCTGTCAGCATTTGGCGGATTAATCGCTTATCTTACCGGCGACGGAGCCGAAGAAGTGGTGGAGAACATTCCCGGAATTGCCAATGAAATGCTTGAGAAACATGAAGATGCAGCCAATTATGCATTGATTGCGATGATTTTATTGGGAGTTTTAGCAATACTGGCCACATTTATGACTGTCAGAAGACGTGAAACAACGAATACGTTTGCCTGGATTACACTCGTGGTATCTCTGTTCGGATTCTCAGTAGTAGCCAGAACGGGTTACCTCGGTGGACAGATCCGGCATACTGAAGTAAACGGTTATGTTATTCCGGACATTGAGCATGAGGATGTTGAGGAATTTTATTAGATAAAATGCGCTACTACTTTCGGATGATTTGAATTGAACTATCCAATCCGATTTTTATAATCTGCGAAGGAGTTGCGCATTTTTCTTCCAAACGTTCCATCACAATAGCATCCACACCGTCCTTGATTTGCTGATTGATCTCAGCGAAGCGGGTAGGGTGCGGTTCACCCGAAAAATTGGCTGAAGTAGCAACGATAGGTTTCCTGATCGCTCGAATCAGTTTCAGGCAAATCGGATCTTTGGTAAGTCGAATTCCCACTGAACCGTCAGCTGCCAAAACTGCAGTAGCCAATCCTTTTGCATTCGGATAAATAATAGTGAGTGGTTTTTCGGCCAGATCGCCTAGATCATAACACACATCCGGAAATTGGGGAATGTACTTTTCGATCATTTGAAAACTGTCGGCTAATAACACAAAACTCTTGTCTTCCGGACGTTGTTTTAAATCCATAATCCGCTGACAAGCTGCTTCGTTCGTGGCATCGCAACCCAATCCCCAGATGGTATCGGTAGGGAAAAGGATGATACCACCTTCTTTCAGGCAGTCAGTAGCATCAATTAAATTGGAATCCGTCATTCTGTATTATTCTGTCGGTAAAATTACTTCTTTATTGATAAGTAAAATTGACTGGCAGGATTACCAGCAAAGAATTTTTGAAAGGATTGAAACCGCTCGTGACTTTCTTCATCAATTGATAAATTATAACAGTGTGGGGAATATTCGATATAAATGTATCCGGCATCTTTAAGTTTTTCAATATGATCTCGAATTGAAGGTTTTGACATTTGGAAGTATTTAGCTAGATCAACACACGTAATGCCTTTATGCGCTTTTATGAGACTCATCATTTTTACACGACACGGATGGTTAAGTGCCCGGGCACCGAGCGCAACTGAAAGTTCAAAATCTGAATAATTGAAAGGTTTAATGGCTCCCATGGGTAAGGATTTTTTAATTGGTTTCCATTTAAGATAGTGAAAAAGTAGATTTGTAGCAATAGCGAGGTGAAAAAAATCAGGAAAATAGTAATATTATTTACCTTGAAACAAGTTAGGTATATTACTAACAATCGCAATACTAAACAAAATAGTAATATTCCTTCCGTGTAAACAAGTTAGGTATATTACTTACCGATAGGCGCTGCATCTATATCTTTTCAACTAACCTTCTTGGTTGAACTTTTCATACAAATCAGGTCTTCTAACTTTCGTTCGTTCAATGGCTTGTTCTTCCCTCCATACATCAATTTTAGCAAAATCACCACTCAATAGAACCTCCGGGACTTTCCAACCATTAAACTCGGGCGGACGGGTATAAACCGGTGGGGAAAGCAAGTTGTCCTGAAAACTATCAGTTAAAGCCGAAGTTTCATCATTCATAACACCGGGAATCAAGCGCGCAATGCTATCCACCAAAACGGCAGCAGCCAGTTCGCCTCCTGTGAGTACATAGGATCCGATCGAAAGTTCTTTGGTAATATAATGTTCGCGAATGCGTTCGTCCACACCTTTGTAATGGCCACAAAGAATCATGATGTTCTCTTTTAAACTCCAGTTATTACTGTGCTTTTGTTCCAATACCTCACCATCCGGAGTCATATAAATGATCTCGTCGTAGGTGCGTTCTGCTTTGAGTTTTTCGATCAGAATGGCAATCGGTTCAATCGTCATCACCATTCCTGCTCCGCCACCGTATTGGTAATCGTCTACGTTTTTGTGCTTGTTGGTCGAGTAATCGCGAATGTTGTGAATATGAACTTCCAGCAAATTACGATCCTGGGCACGTTTCATCATGGAAGCCGAGAAAGGCCCTTCCAGTAATTCCGGCAATATGGTAAGTATATCAAAACGCATGAGGCAAAGGTAACTATAGACTGACTTCTACGGCTTTATTTTAAAAATTATTCGTATATTCAAGTAAATGACAATAATGAATATACAATTACCCGACGAAACTATTTACCGAAAAATCTTCGTCATCCGTGATCAAAAAGTAATGCTTGATAACGATTTGGCTGAACTTTATCAGGTTGACACAAAACGACTAAACGAACAAGTGAAACGAAACAATGAACGTTTTCCTGATGATTTTATGTTTCAATTGACAGAATACGAGTGGGACAACTTGAAGTCGCAATTTGCGACTTCAAGTTTGCATGGCGGAAGACGAACGTTGCCGTATGTGTTTACAGAACATGGTGTTTTAATGCTATCGAGTGTCTTGAATAGTAAACGAGCGATTGCCGTAAACATTCAGATTATGCGCGTGTACACTCGCCTGAAAGAAATGATCCAATCCAGCAAGGAGTTACAGGAAAGAATGAATTCATTGGAAGAACAGTTATATGAGCAAGACGCTAAAATAAGCCGTGTATTTCAGTATGTACAAGAGATGAATGAAGAAATGAAAGAAGAGCCCAGAACACGTGTTGGTTACAAATGATTTAACCTTTCGCAGCATCAACAGCAGCTCGCACCGAACCATGTTTTTGCAACAAATCATTGCTGGTTGCCTCATCAAAGCCCGTCGCCTCCATAATCATCCGAATTCCACGATCAACCAGTTTATCATTCGTCAGCTGCATATCCACCATTCTGTTTCCGCGTACACGACCCAAACGGATCATAATAGCCGTTGAAAGCATATTCAACACCAGTTTTTGGGCTGTTCCGCTTTTCATGCGGGTGCTTCCGGTGACGAATTCAGGACCTACAACCGGAGTAATAGCAATATCAGCGAGTTGACTTAATGGCGAACCCGGATTGCAGGAAATTCCGCCGGTAAGAATGCCATTTGATTTCGAAGTTTCTAATGCTCCCAAAACATAAGGCGTAGTTCCCGAAGCAGCAATTCCAACAACGATGTCTTTGTCGCAGATAGCATATTCCTGAAGATCTTTCCAACCTTGTTCGCGATCATCTTCGGCAAATTCTACCGCTTTTCGAATGGCAGAATCACCTCCGGCAATCAATCCGATTACCATTCCTTGCGGAACACCAAATGTAGGTGGACATTCACTCGCATCTACGATACCCAAGCGTCCGCTGGTGCCCGCCCCAATGTAAAACAAGCGTCCGCCTGATTGCATGCGTTCAACACACGCGTCAACGAGTTGTTCGATTTGTTGAATTTCAGCTTCAACGGCCAGAGGAACACTTTTATCTTCTTTATTGATACCTTCCAGCAACGAACGGGTCGATTGCTGCTCAAGGTTGTCATAATGACTTGCAGATTCGGTAACGCGCTGAATACTCATACTAAAAAAGCTTCCAGTGAACCGTTCGACGGCATGACTTCAACACGATCTTTCAAAGTTGTTGTGAGTGTCAGGCCAACAAAATCACACTTGATCGGGTATCGACGGTGCAAACGATCTACCAGCGCAACAGTTTTTACGCTTCGCACCGGTTGTTCCAAAATCTTCATCAAGCCGTATTGCATCGTGGTTCCCGAGTTGATTACATCGTCGACCAGGATCACTGTTTTTCCTTTTAAAATAGCAGGATCGATAGAGCATGAAACCGGATGATCGAGCGGAAAATCTTTGTGTAAATCAACTGTGAAAACGGTCAGATCCAGCTTGGTATGCTGTTGAATGATCCGGGCAATCTGGTTGGCAAAAATCTCGCCGTTTCCTACAATTCCGCCAATGAACAGAGAGGTTTCACCATACGTATTTTCGATGATTTCATGCGATAAACGCGTGATTTTCTGCTCTATTTGCTGTTGATTGAGTACCAGTTGCATAATGCGATTTTTTGTGGAACAAATATACCGATTAATCCTTCGTGATGGTAAGTTGGGGTACTGAAAAATTGCGTTGATCAACTCAAAAGAACCGTCGTAATATTGCAAATTTACGTGTGTAAAACCTCCACGTAAATTTGCAATATTACGTGGGCCGTTAAATTCACTTATGCATTGATGAATTGCCGCTTCACGTACCGTTCCGTCAATTGATTCTTATCAATCTTGTGATTGCTGTTGTAAGGGAAATCTTCCACCAGCGCCACATCACCCGGAACCATGTAATACGGAAGTTGTTCAGCCAGGAAATCAGAAAGTTGTTCGCGTGTCGGATACTCCGATTGGTTGGCTGGAATCACAAAACTGATGATCTTTTTTACCTCGTTTCCGCGTTTCAAGGCAACACTTACGGCATCCGAAACAAGGTCGTGCTTGCACAAAACATTACTGATCTCATTCAATTCAATGCGATAACCGTGCAGTTTTACCTGGTCGTCATTTCGGCCAAGACAAAACAATAAATCTTCTTCAAAATAGGCCAGATCGCCGGTTCTGAAAGCGCGCTGGCCATTGTATAGAAAGAACTTTTCGTCATTCAATTCCGGCCGTTTGTAATAACCAATCGACACATGATTGCCCACGATGATCAATTCACCTTCTTTTGCTTCAGTCTCTGATTTGTCAATAAGTAAGGTGCTTCCCGGCATCGCGTAACCAATAGGTAACAAGGGATAGTCGCGAATGATTTCCGCTGTAATTTCAATCAATGTGGTCACGATGGTGGCTTCCGTTGGACCGTAAGCATTCAAAATTCGTGCCTCCGGGAAAAGCTGTTTTAGCAATCCACAAGTCCGGTTTGGCAATTCTTCGCCCATAAACAGGAACGTATGGATTGCCGGAAGATTTCCTGAATGAAAGTTCTCATGACGCAGAAACAGGTACAAAAACGATGGAGTGGAAGTCCATACACTGCAGCCGGTTTCTGCCAATCGCTTCAAAAAACCGTCCTGGTCTTTTACCTGTTCACCTGAACTCAGCACCAGTGTTGCTCCGCGAACAAAGGCGTTGAGAACGTCACACAACGATACATCGAACGAAAATGGGGCCTGGTTCATCAACACATCATTGCCGGAAAAACCGAAATCAACAGCTGCCCAATTCACAAAGGTTTGAATGGAACTTTTGGTGATTTGAACTCCTTTTGGTTCACCCGTCGATCCGGAAGTGAAAATGATGTATTGCAGTAAATCTGCCGAATGATCCGTTTCGACTGTAGGATAAACCGGAGTTCGGTGAATTGTCGGTTTAAAATAATAATCAATAATGACCGAAAAATCAACTTCCGGTTTCATATCGCCGGTGCAAATCAATACCTGCGAACCGGTTGCTTCGGCAATTTTGCGAATGCGCTCAATCGGATAAACAATATCAATCGGAATGTACGTAATATCAGCATGATAACAAGCCAGCATCGCAACAGGAAAAGCGCTTTCCTTGTGGCCGTAAATCATCACCGGATGGCCTTTCGGAATGTTTAACTCGCGAAACAAGTGTGTTAAATGATCAACCTGTTCAGCTAATTGCTTCCAGCTAACAGTCGTATCACTTCCGATCACAGCAGCTTTTTCAGCCTCGTGAGCCGATTCCAGAAAACACTGTTGGTTAAAATCGTATTTCATATTCCGGAAAATTAAAATCGGCCGCTAAACACATACAACGCAAAAGCAGTCAGGTGAAATGTCACAATAATGCTGATCCAGCGAACCGCTTTCGGATTCATAGTGCCAAACACAACGTCCTTGTTTTTCTTTTTGCACTGAATCACATACGTGTTGTGGACGACTGAATACATTCCGAATAACAAACCGCTTAACACGAAATTAGTTGTGAATCCGTTCCAGCAGCCCATTAACGTGAACGTGAGCAACAATGCGACATTCTGACGCGTAATCGGATATTTTTTCAAACTCTTTTTACGCGTAAGGAACATGTAAAGCGGCGTAAAAAAATAGTCTTTCAACCAATCACCCAAACTGATATGGAACCGTCGCCAGAAATCCTGTGGATTTACCGCCAGAAAAGGATTAGTGAAGTTGACCGGAACTTTCATTCCCATCATATAGCCGATTCCCAGTGCCATGAATGAATAACCTGCAAAGTCGAAGAACAGGTAAAAATAATACGCGTAATAATCATTCAGCCCGGAAAGTCCGGCGTAGGTTGTTCCTTCAAATCCGCCGAGCCAGTAACGATCAATAACCTCAGCGCAGATGTATTTAAACACCAATCCTTTCAGCAAAGCATTCCAGCCTGTGATAAAATGGTCGCTTGTCAAAGTTGAAAATCCGGTTGATTCCGCTGCCTGAAAACGTCCGTAACGTTCTATCGGACCAATAAGTAAAGTAGGAGTGAAGGAAAGGAAATTGAAATACGTCACTGGATTCGCCATTTTTTCTACCGGAGCTTTGTCCATGTAATAACCGACGATACGGAAACTGGCATACGACAAGCCGGCAAACGAAAGTAGGTTGTTGATCTTAAATGGATACGAAGCAATCTGAATGTCGAATTTCACCAGCAACATCGGCAACAACAGGACGATGATTCCCCAAATCTTCAATTTCGGTCTTAAAACCGATGAAAACAGGTAAACAAAGAAATACGAATAAAGAATCAGTGCGAAAAAATGCAACGGCTGTGGAAAGAAAACAACCAAAAACAGCAGGTTTAAGCCGGCGAGCACATGTTTGTAGGAGTTGTCCTGCAACCACAGTTTACACACAAGCAGCACTCCGATAAATGCTCCCATGACCAGGAAAAACTCATATGTGCTGAATGGCAGCATATCAGAATTGTTGGTAAACGAATTGAGTCGAAGATCCGGTTTTGTTTTTCGGATGACTATTCAGGGGTGAATACAAAAGATACAACACAACTACAATTGCACTGTACAGCAACACGTTCAGAAAAAACCGTAAGGGTGCGTTTAATTTCATTGGGCGAGGTGATAAGTGTTTACAATAAACCGGTTCACGCGGTACCAGCCATAATCGCTAAAGTGCATCACGTCCGACAAAATTCCGTTATCAAACGTTTTCGGATCGTCGTTCCACATATTTAACCAGGGAAGTCCGTTGATTTTTAGTTCCCATTCAAGTTGTCGGATAACAGGAGTCAATTCAGCGCTGTTTTCGTAATAACCCGGATTGACAGGCATAATCACAAATGAAACATTCGCTTTGCGGGCTTTCAGCAATTTCACCAGCATCCTGAAATCTTCGAGTTCCGTATTGTTAGCATCCGAAACCGGGAACAATTCACCGAGCTTGCCATTGGTTTCAGCAAAAAATGCATCTTCAATCCATAATTCATTGCTGGTTGAACGTTTGAGCTGTTCTTCTTTGCTAGCCGAAAATAAACTATCCCATTTGATATCAACATCTTCTGAAACGATTGCTTTTCTCCTGTGAACACGTCCCTGTGGTTTTCCAACTATTTCGGTTTTTTGCTCATTTAACCATTCATCCAAAGCGATCAGCGGATAATAACAGCCTTTATGAATGAAACTTTTTGACGATTGATGTTCGTAATTCAACAGCTTTAAACTCAGATCTGGATTCACAATTTCCGTATAAAAATCGGCAATACGTTTAGCTTCGTAAGCTCTGAATTCGTCATCAGGAGCATTCGCCAAAACCTGGTTCAGGAAAGTAGGCGTGTTGTACTCCAAAAAAGAAACGGAAGCAGTTCCCGCTGAAAAATGGGTATGGAACCATCCCGGTGAAAGCAAAATCACAATCGGCGCGTTTTCCAATTTATCCTGGTTGGCCAGTAGTTGAGAATAGATCGAAAAACATTGATTTCCGGCATGACCGATAGCGACAACCTTTGTTTGGAAACGATCCGGAATAAAGTTATAAGGTGTAGCTGATGAGGTATGCGTCAGTTCCGATGACCCCATTAAATAAATCGTTTCCGAAGAATCATTTGCTGCAAGGAATAAGGGTTCGTATTGCGGATTGTTGTTGAAATTATCCAAATAACGCAGGTTTGGGTCGGTAGCTGCTAATTCAGGAAGCGTAAAACAATACCGGTTGATGGTTTTAATCGAAAAGAACAATACAACAACCGCAATGGCAGCAGGAAGCAAATACTGTAAACCAACGCGCCTCATTTTCGTTAATCGATTTGTTGCACCGTTTCGCAAATACGGTTGATCGTATCGAAATTATCTTCGTTGATCAGATGCTGCGGAATTTTCTTCCCAATGTGCTCTTCAATACTTACTAACAAATCCACCACAGTAATCGAATCCAGTAGTTTTGATTTCACGATCGAATCATCTTCACCAACCTTTACAAAGGCCAGGTTCATGATTTCGTCTTGAATAAACTGCTTAAGGTCTTCCATAGTAACGTGTTTAGCGAGCTGTTTCACCTTATTTCAGGCACTCGAACAGGCTGCAAAAGTATAAAAAAACCGCTAGCTGCAATGCAAATGTGACTGTTGTCGCAGTGATTTGAATGAATCGATTTAGCTGACTCAAAACTGTTGAAAAAAATGAACTGATTTTCGGCCTTCCCCAATTATTCTGACTAAATTTGCGCTCAATTTGTAGTATAGTTAATAAGTCAAATTGTATCTTAAAAGCGCAGAAAATGCCAAAAAACAACTCGATAAAATCCGTTTTAATTATTGGTTCAGGCCCCATTGTCATTGGTCAGGCATGTGAATTCGATTACTCAGGTTCACAAGCAGCAAGATCGTTGCGCGAAGAAGGAATTGAAGTCACATTGATCAATTCCAACCCGGCAACCATCATGACCGATAAAGTAGTGGCCGACAATGTTTACTTAAAGCCGCTTGAACCGGAAAGCATTATCGAGATTCTGAAAGAACATAAGATTGATGCCGTTTTGCCTACGATGGGCGGACAAACAGGTTTGAACCTTTGTATCCAATGCCAGGAAATGGGCATTTGGGAAGAATATGGCGTTGACATTATCGGTGTTGACATCGCAGCGATAGAGATTACCGAAAACCGTGAATCGTTCCGCAACCTGATGGGCGAAATCGGAATTCCGATGGCACCGCAGCAAACAGCAAAATCTTACCTTGAAGGAAAAGAAATTGCACAGGAATTCGGTTTCCCGCTGTGTATCCGCTCTTCGTTTACGCTTGGTGGAGCAGGAGCGTCTATCGTTCACGACCCGAAAGAATTTGACACTTTATTGGAACGCGGCTTGCAATTATCGCCGATCCATGAAGTAATGATTGATAAAGCCTTGTTGGGCTGGAAAGAATACGAATTGGAATTGCTGCGCGATGCCAACGACAATGTGGTGATCATTTGTTCAATCGAGAACTTTGACCCGATGGGAATTCACACCGGAGATTCGATTACAGTTGCCCCGGCAATGACACTTTCTGATACCACATTCCAGCGAATGCGTGATATGGCCATCCACATGATGCGCTCAATCGGAAATTTTGCCGGAGGTTGTAATGTGCAATTTGCCGTTTCACCGGATGAAAAAGAAGACATTATCGCCATTGAGATCAACCCGCGTGTATCGCGTTCTTCTGCTTTGGCGTCAAAAGCGACCGGGTATCCGATTGCGAAAATTGCCGCTAAACTGGCCATTGGTTATCACCTGGATGAATTGAATAACCAGATCACAAAAACCACTTCTGCGTTGTTTGAACCGACACTGGATTACGTGATCGTAAAAATCCCGCGCTGGAATTTCAATAAATTCCCGGGAACTGATCGTCGTTTAGGCTTGCAAATGAAATCAGTAGGTGAAGTAATGGCAATCGGGCGTTCGTTCCAGGAAGCATTGCAGAAAGCCTGTCAGTCGTTGGAAATCAACCGAAATGGTTTGGGTGCCGACGGAAAAGAACTGACTGATCAAAGTGCTATTTTGCACAGTTTGGAAAATCCGAGCTGGAACCGTTTGTTCCACGTTTACGATGCCATCAAACTGGGAATTCCGTTTAAAACAATCGTTGAGAAAACGAAAATCGATATTTGGTTCCTGAAACAAATCGAGGACCTGATCAAACTGGAGCGCCAAATTGAGAAATTTCATTTGGAAAGCATTCCGATGGATTTGTTATTCGAAGCCAAACAAAAAGGTTATGCCGATCGTCAGATTGCGCACCTGCTACGTTGTCTGGAATCAGAAGTACATGTGAAACGAACAGAAATGGGCATCAAACGTGTTTTTAAACTCGTAGATACCTGTGCGGCTGAATTCGAAGCGCAAACACCTTATTATTATTCTACATTCGAACTTGAAAACGAAAGTATTCGCTCGGATAAGAAAAAAGTCGTTGTTCTTGGTTCCGGACCAAACCGTATCGGACAGGGAATCGAATTCGATTACTCGTGCGTTCACGGCGTATTGGCGGCCAAAGAATGCGGTTATGAAACCATTATGATCAACTGTAATCCTGAAACGGTTTCTACCGATTTCGATACGGCAGATAAATTGTACTTCGAACCGGTTTTCTGGGAACATATTTACGATATCATCACCCACGAACAGCCGGAAGGCGTCATTGTGCAATTGGGCGGTCAAACTGCTCTAAAGCTTGCCGAAAAACTAGAGCGTTATGGTATTAAGATTCTGGGAACGAGTTTTGAAGCCCTGGATTTAGCCGAAGACCGTGGACGATTCTCCAAAGTACTCGAACAGCACAATATTCCGTTCCCGCAATACGGTGTGGTTGAAAGCGCCGAACAGGCAATTGAATTGTCAGATACGTTAGGTTTCCCGTTGTTGGTACGTCCTTCGTATGTATTGGGCGGACAAAAAATGAAAATTGTCATCAACAAAGAAGAACTCGAACACCATGTAGTAGATATCATCAACGAAATGGGGAATAACCAGATTTTGCTGGATCATTTCTTGGGCGGAGCTATTGAAGCCGAGGCTGATGCGATTTGCGATGGAAAAGACGTGTACATCATTGGTGTGATGCAACATATTGAACCTGCGGGAATTCACTCCGGAGATTCATTTGCAGTATTGCCTCCATACAACCTTGGAGATTTTGTGATGCAGCAAATTGAAGACATCACGAAGAAAATTGCGGTTGAATTGCGCACTGTAGGACTCATCAATATTCAGTTTGCGATCAAAGACGACAAAGTCTATGTGATCGAAGCCAATCCGCGAGCATCACGTACCGTTCCGTTCATTGCTAAAGCTTACGACGAACCGTATGTGAATTATGCCACTAAAGTAATGTTGGGACATAATAAAGTGAAAGACTTCAACTTCCAGCCGCGAAGAGAAGGTTATGCGATCAAAATTCCGGTGTTCTCGTATGAGAAATTCCCGGATGTGAAAAAAGAATTGGGTCCTGAAATGAAATCGACCGGTGAGGCGATTCGTTTTATCAAAAACCTGAAAGATCCATTCTTCACGAAGATCTATTCCGAACGAAATATGCACTTGTCTAAGTAAACATAAATGGTTGCTGCCAGTTTTACAGGATTAGTCAAAACAATTTTACTGATAATCGGGGCCATGGTTGCGCTCCGGTTTATCGGTCGTTTAATGATCGCCAAACGAAACATCGAGGAAGAACGGGAGTTGCTAAAGCGTGATCGTTCGTTTCAGCAGGAGCGCAATGAAAAACTACGCAACTTCGGAAAGATCAATGTGGTAAAAGACAAGCAACAAACAACTTCAAATACAGCTACGGAAGACGTGGATTTTGAAGAGGTATAGGCGCTTTTCGTTCAAAATTTTCAACAATCCGCACAAACTTCAATCAACTTCTTCGGTCGAAAGCGCGGAATCCTTATATTCACCACGTTTTTATTATTGACATCTACCAAATACGAATAAAATGGCTATTACCTCATTTTTCAAACGCAATTGGATTCATTTTGCCGCAATCGGTATTTTTCTATTGATCAGTGTTGCTTACTTCAGTAAACAATTGCAGGGATATGGGTTGAAACAACACGATATTGCCGAACATAAAGGTATTTCGCGTGAAATAGCTGTTTACCGTGAACACAACAATGGCCAGGAGCCGCTTTGGAGCAATGGTATGTTTGGGGGAATGCCTTCGATGCAAACCTCAACGATCTATCATGGAAACTGGTTTTCGGAAACGATCACCGGTTTTATAAAAGTTTTTCCTTCGCCGTTAGGAATCGTGTTGCTGTATATGCTGTGTTTTTATGCGGCAATGTCGATGATGAAAGTCAACCGTTGGGTCGCCATTCTCGGAGCCATCGCGTTCGCATTTGTCAGTTATGATATTGTGATTTTATCCGCCGGACACAACTCAAAAGGAGTTGCAATAGCCTTTATGGCGCCTGTCATAGGTGCATTTTTCTTTGCGTATCGCCGAAGCTGGATTTGGGGAGCCATTCTCAGCGCCGTCTTCATGGCCTTTGAAATGGCAGCCAATCACCTTCAGGTAACGTATTACCTCGGTTTCCTGTTGCTCGGAATGGGATTGGTAGAATTAGTTCGCGCCATCAAAAACAAAACCTACATGCCGTTTATCAAGGCATCCGCCGGAATCGGTGTTGGATATGTACTCGCGTTAGCCGTGAATTATGGAAATATTAAACTCACGGCAGACTATGCCAAATACACCATTCGTGGTGCAAACGATTTGACGATCAATGCCGACGGAACATCCAACGCTGCCAATTCAACTTCCGGGTTGAAACGTGATTACGTTGTGGAATACAGCTATGGAATTGACGAATCATTTACCTTATTATCTCCGTATGTAAAAGGTGGCGGATCTATGCGAATGCAGGATTCTCCGTTTGCAGAAGCGATCGAAGCGAATCCTGATTTGTCGGGTGAACAGCTGAATACCGTGATGCAAAGCAATTTCTATTGGGGAAATCAATCCAACTCAGGTCCGGTATACATTGGTGTGATATTGGTTTTCCTGGCATTGCTCGGGATGGTCTACATCAAAGATCCGATCAAATATGCGCTACTCGCCGTTACGATCCTTACGCTCATGCTTTCATGGGGTAAAAATTACATGGGAATGACCAATTGGTTCCTGGATAATGTACCGGGTTACGATAAATTCCGTGCCGTAACAATCATCCTGGTAATGATAGAATTGTGTGTGCCGGTGCTCGCCATACTGTTCCTCGATAAATTAATCAAGGAACGCGAACAGATTAAGGTCAATATCAAACCGTTTTACATTACAACAGGTGCTTTCCTTGTATTGCTGATCGGTTTGCGTTTTGGAGGTTTGGATACAACCTATTTGTCTGATGCCGAAATGGAAGTACCAACCCGTCAGGAACAGGAAAAAGCGGTACTGAAACAAATTCAGGATGCTGATCCCGCACAATTGGCGGAAGCTCAAATTGACATTAACAACCCGGCACAGATTCAGCAAATTATAAAATCAGAGGTTGATAAGCAGGAAGACGCCCGTGCAACAATGGAATCAGGCTTAAAAACTGCCCGTAAATCGATTTACAATTCTTCGTTGAACAGGTCAATAGGTTTTGCGTTTTTGGCGGCCATTTGTTTATTCCTGCTCTTCAAAACATCTATTCCTACCGCAGCAAGTATTGCAGGTTTGGGATTATTGATCATCATCGATCTGATGGGAGTGAGCCGCAATTACCTGAATAATGCTGATGAAGGTAGCGGCTACAAATATTGGGATACAAAACTGAACACGCTTTATCCGAATATAGCTGAAGAAGGCGATCTGGCGATCATGGAAGCAGAATTGAAGATGAACCCAGGCTTGAAAAATGCCGTGAACGCAGGCAGAAAAGAAGGTGAGCGTCTGGCGGATGAATTAGAGGCCACAAGCAGTGAAAAACGCCGTATCGCAGACGCGTATGCATTTTCCGCACTTAATGAAAAAACCAATTACCGCGTGTTTGATTTTTCCAATCCGTTCAACAGCGCGCGAACTTCTTATTTCCATAAGTCGCTTGGCGGTTATCATGGAGCTAAATTGCGTTCGATCCAAAACCTGATTGAATTCCATTTGTCGTATACCAACAACAAGGTGCTCGATATGATGAACGTGCGTTATTTCCTGCAGCCGAAAGATCAGCGCGATCCGAATTCACCATTGATTATGCGTCCGAATCCTACTGCGATGGGCAATGGCTGGTTTGTGAAAAACGTGAAAGTGATTTCAAATCCAAATGATGAAATCAGAGCTTTGGGGTCGAAATATGTCCTTAAAAATGAAGGGACTGGTAAATTGCTGATCAACCGCGAAACAACGAAAAGTGCCACTGTTTTCGGATCAGAAAAACTGCAATATCTTATGCCGGGTATTACTGATACCATCCCTTTTGGACTTTCAAACGGTGTTCCGAAAGGATTAGAAGTATTTATAGTAAAGGACACAAATGGTGTTGTTGCAACTGTTCCGCAGCAAACGCTGGATGCAGATACGGCGCAATCGTTTGTAAAACTGCTTTCTTACAAAGTAACCAGTGAATTCAATGTAACCGATGAAGCAATTGTTAGTAAAGAAGTCGCCAAAAACCTGTCGCAGCGAAATTACAAGGGCGAAGGTAAAGTAACCATGCTCTCGTATGCGCCAAACAAATTGGTCTACAACGTAGAAGCGACGGATAAAGGCCTGGCTGTTTTCTCTGAAATCTACTACTCTGATGGCTGGTCAGCGACGATTGATGACAAACCTGCAGATATTCACCGGGTGAACTACTTGCTCCGCGGATTAGAAATCGACAAAGGAAAACACAAAGTAGTGTTCAGTTACGATTTACCGAAATTTCATAAGTACAACACTTGGTCGATGATCGCGAGTTTGTTGATTTTGCTAACGCTGATCGGTTACGGAATAATAGAGTGGCGCAAGAAGAAAGCTACCCAAGTAACCGAAAATTGATTTAACTCGAAAATATGCCTGGTTTTTACCGATATTTTATAACATTATTAATTGGTTCCAAAATAACCTACCTTCTTGGTATGGTGTTCGTTAGAATGGCACGAAAAGCCAGGAAACGAAGATTTAAAGAACATCAGGGAATAGAGAATGTGACGATTTCCAATTTTGCGGGCAAACTGCAAATGCGTGTGGATAAGAACAGCTACATGGGTGGAAGTATTTATTGGACTGGCTATCACCATATCAATGAATTCCTCTACCTGAAAAAAGCACTTTCGCCCGATATGACCTTTGTTGACGTTGGTGCCAACCAGGGAGAATTCACACTGTATGCCGCTTCCTTACTAAAAAAAGGAAAAGTAATCTCCTTTGAACCAGTGAGTAGTAATTTTAACTCGCTAACGCACAATGTTGGGCTGAATCATCTTAAGAATGTACAGATCAATAAAATCGGACTTTTTGATAAAGAAGATCAATTGCCGATTTACACGTCAATGGAAGAAACATTGCATAGTGGACGCCACGAAGGACTTTCTACCTTATTTGCCGGCGATACACGCAGTACATTCGAAGAAACAATTGAGCTGAAAGTATTTGACGATTTGTTTTTTGATTCGCTCACACGTTTTGATTTCTTGAAAATAGATATTGAAGGAGCTGAATTGTACGCGTTGAAGGGAATGACCAAATCATTGCGGAAATTCAAACCGGGAATTCTGATCGAAATGAGCCATCAGACTTTTTTAGATGCGGGTTATTCTGTAAAAGAAATGCTCGATTTCTTGTTGGAATTGGATTACGAACCTTATACGTTACACAGAGGCGGATTGGTGAAAAAAGAATCCATGTCCTATGACGATTGGGGGAATTATGTGTTTTTGAGTCGTACGTAATATCAAAGATGATGTCTGCTGATCCGGAACAAAAACATGAATACACCAGTCTTCGCGTATCGCCGGAGACAATTCCTGATTTGATTACCATCGCAGAAAGCGCTTTTGGCGTACAGTTAAATAAAAGCACCCTGCTTCGAAAGTTTGATACGCAGTTTACCGGCGCTGCTTATCTGGGAATTATTGCCCGTAATGAAAACCAGTTCCCTAGTGCCTATTACGGCGTTTTTCCTGTAAAAGTGATAATAGAGAATCGCTCTTACCTGGTTGCTCAATCCGGTGATACGATGACACATAAATTGCATCAGGGAAAGGGATTGTTTGTGAGACTGGCAAAAGAAACCTATCAACTGGCTGCTGAAAATGGTGTTCAGTTGGTTTTTGGTTTCCCCAACAGCAATTCATATCCGGGATTTGTGAAAAAACTGAACTGGCAACACAATGTTGATCTAACGAAGTTTTCAAAGAAAATCTATACATTACCAATGGCAGGACTTGCTGCAAAGTATGGTTGGATCGGGAATTGTTACCGGCTGCTTTTAAGTAAACGATTACGGACTCGTGATTATTTTCAAAGTTCCATTATCGCTTCCGGACAAAATGGAGTAGAAAGAGATCTTGATTATTGGAATTACAAAGCCTATTCACCCAATTTTACGTTTAGAGCTGCAGGTGTAAAAGTTTGGGCAAAAATAGACGGTGTTTTGCAAATCGGTGACATCGAATACAAGGAATCGGCCGATTATGAGAAAGTCCTGAAGAAAATTGCCCGCTGGGCTTTTTCCCGCGGATGCCATAAAATCGTATTCCAGTGCAGCAATGATACATGGTTATCAGGGATACTTACCAAAAACTATTCGTCAGAAAAAGGACTTCCTGTTGGATACGTCAATTTGACGGAAGATTTCCCTGCCTTCGAATTGAAATTCAGCCTGGCAGATTTTGATACATTTTAAACAAGTACATGAAGTTATTCTATCGCATATTTTATTCCCGCATCATCAATATCATTTACCGTAATGTGATGTTCCCGTTCAGAAAACTGATTCCTAACTCCATGCGGATACCGGTTACAGGCGTACTCACGATTAAAGATGCTGAATCGGGAAAAAATCTCAGGTTTTATTCAAATGAATCCTGTCCGATGGTACGTCATTTATATTGGAACGAAAGCGGTTTTTCCTTTGAATTTTCGCCAATTTTCAAACAACTGATTGCCGGTAGTGACACACTTGTGGATATTGGCACCAACGTGGGGTATTATTCTCTTTTGGGGGCCGTTTTACAGCCGGAGATGACCATTTTTTCATTTGAACCTTCCATAGGACCTCTTTATTTTCTGCGAAGAAATGTTGAATTGAACGCATTTAAAACCATTCAGGTAGTAGACAGTGCGGTTGGAAATGAAAGTGGCGTGATTTCCTTTTTTGAGGAACGAAATCTGAAATACGGTTATTTGGAACACCACGCCAGCGGAATCGGAAACACCATTAACAGTTGGGAGATTGAGAATTTCTCCAAATACGACGTCAAATTAATTACCCTGGATGACTTTTTGAAAAATCATTCATCCAACAAAATAGATTTGATAAAAATGGATACAGAAGGTACCGAAAATCATGTGTTGGAAGGAGCGATGAATACAATTTTAACTCATCAGCCCATTATTATTTGTGAAGTATTAAATGGTAAAATTGAAGCTGAAATGGACGCGTTGATTCATGATCAGATGAAGTATGATATTTACCAGTTTCTCCAAAGCGAATGCAAATTACTGAAAGTTGACAGCTTAAGTGCCTCAACAACAGTGAGCAACGAAAATTCAAATTTCTTTTTCATTCCACCTGCCAAACAAGGGCTGATCCATGCGTTTATTAAAACCCCAGACGCTTAAACGATCGCCCGATCATCAATGCATTTGATTGATATGTGGTACTGTTGCTGATACTTAAGCGCGGTAAAATGCGATTATCGTCTGCATCATCACTGCAACGGTAATCAACAGCCAGCTGATACCTGTAACCGGCCATTTCTGCACTGTTTTTCACTTCTCGATTGTACGATCCGTCGGGATAGGCGATGGAAAGAATCGGTTGCTCAAGTACCCTTTCCAATTCCTGTTTCGAAGTTTTTAATTCCGATTCGGCAAGTTGTAAATCTACGTTGGCTAAATTGTGATGCACTTTGGTGTGCGAACCGATGGTAACATATTTTGATTGTGCAAATTGCTTCAATTCGGCGGCGTTCATCAGCTTCCAATAATCGGGGAATTGCTTTTTCAGAGCTTCAAAATGGGGGAGGCCGGCCGCAATTTGGTTCAGGAACTCATATTTTTCAGGCCCGAGTGTTTTTAAATAATCGGCAATTCCGATCTCATTAAGTTCGGTACAACGAAATTGTCCGTTTCTACGATCAAAACGGTGATTTCCGAATTGGAGTGAATCATCGTTAGTTGAAAAAAGAATCAAATCCAGCAAATCAGTCCAAACAATAAAGTTGTCATTGACAATTCCTTCTGAAATAATATAGAAAGTGGCGGGAACCTTGTGTTTTTCCAAAACGGGAAGTGCTGTTGTGAGATTGTCCAGGTAACCATCATCAAACGTAATGCAAATTCGCTTTTTACCGGATGCAGGCTTCGTGGAATGAAACATTTCATCCATTCCTACGACTTCATAATTGCGTGAAATGGCACCAATCAACCGGTCAAATTCACGAACAGCCATGTGGCGCTTATTGATAGCCTGGTTTGGTGTTTTGGTGACACCGTGGAAACATAAAATCAGGTTTTTGGAGGACGCACGCTGACCGATCAAATAATCTATTCGAAAAAAATGAATAACGGGAAACAAGACGGAGCGCGCCACTGATTTTAGAAAAGGCATCGACAATACAGTTTTGAATTCAAAGATAATGATTCTGCCGGATTGTCGCGTTTGAGGTTCGCAGATGCAACCCCGTTTCGAAATAAACAACTAAGTTTGTATGAAGGAATCAGCCAGTCCCCGGTTTTCAATATTCAGGGAAAAAGCGGACAGATTCGAATTGAACGAAGTGGGAATAATTCAAAAAGATGCATTAAGAACAACGTTTATCTCTTACCTGGGACTGATTTTGGGCTATCTGAATAAAGGCGTCTTGTTTCTGATTTTTCTATCGACCGAGCAAATCGGTTTGCTGAGCCTGATTCTTTCAGTCGGATTGTTATTTGCCCAATTCTCTAATCTGGGAACGTCCTATACAGTTTGGCGATTCTTCCCTTTTCTGCGGAATAAAGACAAACAAAATTTTGGTTTTTTTCAGTTCTCAATTTTGGTAACGCTTATAGGAATTATGGTGTTTACCATATTATCGGTTATTTTAAAAGATTTTATCTGTTCACTCTACCTCGAAAAATCCAAACTATTTGTCGATTACTATTATTGGATGCTTCCGATAGGCGTGTCGTATGCCTTGTTTATGACATTCGATGTGTTTCTGAGAGGGCTTTACAAAAATATCATTTCGGTTATTGCCACCGAATTGATTTTGCGTTTGATCGTAACAGGAGCCATTATTCTTTACGCACTTCATTGGATCGGCTTTTTCGAATTGTTGGTGCTTCACAGCCTTTCGTTTGCTGCACCAACGTTTATTTTGGCACTTCAACTGTTCCGAAACAAAGAGCTGCATTGGCGCATGTCGAAAATTGAGATCCCGAAACGATTTAAACGTATTATGTTCTCCTATACGGCATACAGCTATATTAATTTCATCGGAATAATGGTTGTTATTTCCATCGATACGATGATGGTAGCCAGTATGGTTGGATTGAAAGCAACGGGTGTTTTTTCTACTATTATTTTCATTGTCAGTGGTTTGCTGATTCCTTATAAATCGTTGGTGCGAATCAGTTCTCCTTTTGTGGCCAAATACTGGAAGGAACGCGACATGACCCGTATGAGTGATTTGTTTACCCGAATCAGCTCGATCGGGTTGGTGATCGGTCTGGGAACATTTTTGGTGTTTTGGGGCAACCGGTTTGAGATTTTTCATTTCTTGCCGCCCGAATTTTCTGATGGAATGATCATTTTTCTAATCCTTATGATTGGTAGGATTGCGGACATGTATTGCGGATTGAACGGGGTGATTTTTGTGACTTCCAAGAAATATAAATACGACCTGATTTTTACGTTATTTCTATTGCTTTCGGTTTATTTTCTCAATTTATTTCTGATTCCGAAATACGGTATTTTCGGTGCGGCAATTTCAACCACGGCTGCCTATATTTTTTACAATTTGTGCCGTTTGGTGTTTGTGTATTTTGCTTACAAGATTCATCCTTTCAAGTGGAGTCAGTTAGTCATAATAGCCTTGTTTTTGATCGTTCTGGCGCTGTTTGAATGGATTCCGGTATTGTTTGGTATCGAATTGCTCTCCATCGGCATAAAACTGATCGTCGTATCCGTCTTGTTTTTGGTTCCGATTTACTGGCTTAAATTGGACAATGATGTGGTAGAATACACTGATAGTATGATAAAAAAGGTGTTTAAGTGATGAAAACGATTTACTACGGTTATCCTTCTCTTTCCAGTTTTGTCAAAACGGATATCGATTTTTTATCGAAAGAAAACAGTGTGATTCATCGCCTGCAACCATGGAGCAATAAATTGAAGCTACCATTTTGCCTCATCACCCAATTCTTTTTTCTGCTCAAAAATTACCGTAAAATAGACGTTGTAATCGTTTCTTTTGCAGGTTATCACTCATATTTACCTGTACGTTTCGCCAAAATGAAAGGCATTTCGTCATTTATTATTCTGAATGGAACAGATTCGGTGGGAATTCCACAATTAAACTATGGTTCGCATTTAAAGAAAATCATGCGTCTTTTCTGCAAATGGTCTATCAAACATACTACGGAATTATGGCCGGTGAGTTCTTCGCTGATCGATGGCAGAAATGCATATCTGAGTGAGCCGTTGGTCTATGGGGTCAGACATTCGTTTCCGGAGATTAAAACGCCTTATTATACCATTTCAAACGGTTTCAGTATTGGTTATTGGAGAGAAGGCTTGCTGCATCGGAAAGATTCGTTAAACGGAGTTGTTAGTGTTGTTTCGGGCGCGAAGCAGTTTGAGCTCAAGGGAATTGATTTATTACTCGAAGCAGCTGCACGCTTGCCCGAAATTCCTTTTTCAATCGTAGGAATGACCATGCCGGAAGAACTTCATGTACCGGAAAATGTTCGCTTTTTAGGCCGGTTAACGCAGGATGAATTGCGCGGAATCTACGCATCCAACTTGTTCTACATGCAGCTTTCTTCATTCGAAGGATTCGGATGCTCTTTGTGTGAAGCAATGCTTTCCGGTTGCATTCCGATCGGCTCGGCAGTAAATGTGATTCCTGAAATAATAGGCGACACCGGATTGGTTTTACAAAAGAAAAAGCCAGATCTGCTGGCTGAAGGTTTTTTGTCGTTAATGAATAAGATCAACAACGATAGGGAAGAGCACTCAAAAGCTTCGTCAGATAGAATTGCCGAACATTATACAATTGAACAAAGAATGAAACAGATTGCAGGACGAATTGCTGTTTATCAAACAAATAGAAATAAACTACGCGACGATTAGTGAGTTCATTTACTAAAATTAAACTACTTTTAAGTCGTTAACAATGGGCCCTAGCCACATAAGTATGAAGCAATCATCCATCTATACTGTCCTACTATTGATTGCTGCTTTATTACCATTAAGCGCTTTTTCACAAACCAATACTCTAATCGGTGAACCCGCAACAAATGAATATGGCCTTAGCATTTGTGTGGATGATTTTGGCAATACAATTGTTGGTGGAACCAGAGGAAATGCTGCTTTAGTTATAAAACAAGATGCGCAAAACAATACTATTTGGTCAAAAACGCTTTCGTTTACAACAAATTCGCAGTATACTTCAGAAATCGGTTTCATTGATGTTTTGGCCGATACGATTTTCGGTTGTGGCTGGGTAAGTACAGGGAGTAATATTGGTGGTGCCGTTTATTTCAAATTAAACGCTCAAACAGGAGTGCCGTACTGGATTAAAACGGCTACTTCATCGGTTAGCTGTTTTTCAACAATGCGCTATAGCAATGGAATTTACATGCTTGTCGCAGCAGTGAATGTAAATGGAATTGATCGTGATGGAAAAGTGATTGGTGTCTCCAGTTTAACCGGACAAATTATCTGGGAAACACCTACATTATCATTGAGATTTCCTCCCTACAATGCTGATCACCTAGATGATTTCACCGGCGCCACAGAGATTGTAAACGGTCAGATTTTTATTACGGGTAGGTCCTACGTGAACGGAGCAAGTTCTTATAGTATGAGAGCTCTGTTGATCGGGGTTGATATCACAGGAAATGTGTTCCTCAAACGGTATTTACTAAATGATGTTTTGAATGGTGGAGTTCACCGCTTTTACGGAATGAGAATCGAATTTGATGGTGCCGATTCACTGGTTGTTGCCTATTCCGGTGATGATAACTGTAGTGGTTGTACCGATTACAGATCGGGCATCTTGAAGTGTGATTTGCTGGGAAATGTCAAGTTTGCCAAGTATTATGATATTCAGGGAGTGACCATTGAAGTGGTTCGTTCGTTTAACAGAACTCCTACAGGATACGTGATTTATGGCGTTGTGAATAATGGACTGGCAAATATGCGTTTGTTTGCTTTGAAAACAGACAAACAAGGTAATTATGTCAGTTGTAAACTAATTGCGCCGCCGACCGGAGTATATACTGTTTATTGTGGTGTTGGTAATTTCGCTGCCGGACACAACGAGTATCGTAATGGAATACATTACTTTCTGGCAACCACATATACTTCCAACGCAAATCTGCGGGATATCAAGAAAATAATTCTGGATGACAACCTGGATAATTTTGCAGATTGCTCATTAAACACGAATGTTGCAGTTACAACAACCGCACTGACGCCGTTTTCAGGTCAGTTAATATCGGTGGATGCCGCAGTTCCGTTCACATTCACGAATTCCGTAGCAAGTAATAATGTGGTGATTACAAATCAATGTGCAACAGCAACCATCAGTTTGTCAAATAATACATCTTGTACTTCTGCCACTATTACAGCACAACTTAGCGGAGTAAGTAATGCGACGTACACTTGGTCAAACGGAAGTTCGGGGAACAACATTACAGTCAATTCAAATGATACAGTATTTGTAACCGCCGTTAACCCAGCCAATTGCTGTATTTATTACGATACAATTGTACCAGCCATTCCTGTAAGTCAAACTTTTACTCTGGAATTGCCTGCAGATACGGCCATTTGTTTTTCTCCGGGGCAAACCTGGGATTTGAATGCACAATTGGGTAATTTATCAACTCCGTTGGATTATTCCTGGAATAACGATCCAATGACAACAAATGCGAATAGTATTCCCCCTTTCGTTGTTTCAGTTGGTGGCACTTATTGGATTACTGCAACCGATGGATGTAATACGTTAACAGACTCGATAACGATAGATGGGAATGTTGCTCCGGCAGTGGTTTCAACTACTTCGATTCAGGTTTGTGCAGATGATTACCCTTATTTGTTGAGCCCGACACTCACAAATTATACGTCCGTTTCCTGGTCAGATGGAACCACTCAAAATACATTGAACGTTTCACAGGAGGGAATTTACACGATTACGGCCACGAATGACTGCGGATCAGCAACCGTTGATATCGAAGTAACAACATTACCAAACCCAACAGTTCAGCTTCCTACTTCAATAGACACTTGTATCTCTGTAGGAGGTACCGTACTATTGACAGCCATTTCATCCGATGTTACCGATTTTCAGTGGAGTAATTCGGCAGCTTCTCAAAGTACGGATATCAGTTCATCCGGTACGTATTGGGTAAATGCATCAAACAGCTGTGCGCTGGTGAGTGACACCGTTCAGGTGACATTGAACTACTTACCGGACGTGACCAATCCAACAAACTACACGGTCTGCGAAGACGATTATCCGCTCACGGTAAATCCTGTAGTGACAAATGCGACTTCTGTTGTGTGGGATGACGGAACTGTTGGCGGGCAGCGTACGATTAACCAATCAGGAAATTATACGATATATGCCGGTAACGATTGTGGCATCGATTCATTGGTGATACAAGTATCAACCAGTTTATTACCCATAGTTACGACACCAAGTCTTATTGACACCTGTATTATCAATGGAAATAATATTCCTATCCTGGCGCAAATCACCAATGCGCAAACAACAGAATGGTCAACCGGTAATGCAACGGATCAGATTCAGGTAACTAATTCCGGTGTTTATTGGGTTGCAGTCACGAACCAGTGCGGAACTGATTCTGCTTTCAGTACAGTAACAATAAACCATTTCCCTGAATTATACCTACCCGCAGTCTTGGATACGTGTTTTGAAATAGGAGTTGGATTCTCTTATACCGCCCAAGGATCAGCCGGAAACTATGCCTGGAGTTCAGGATCATCGACGGCAACGGAGTGGATCGCGCAGGAAGGTAGTTATACCTGTATTCTTACAAATCAATGTGGCTCTATAACGCAAAGTATGGAAGTGAATAGAATGTCCGCAATTGATTTGTACATACCACAAGATTCCCTGTTACTTTGTTACGAATCCATTAATCAGGCAACACTGGGAATTGAAACCAATTATGATTATGAAATTTGGGATGAAAACGGCCATTTAATTGATGGTTTCATAGACGAAACAGGCTGGTATACTATTCATGCATACAATATTTGCGGAACGCTCGATGATTCCATTTACATCGATTTGCAAAACGAGCAGTATTTTTATTTACCTAATGCATTCACTCCGGGTGAGGATGAATTTAATTCGGTATTTATTGACAAGGGATACAATTATGTAGTTGATCAGGTTGAAATTTACAATCGTTGGGGGCAACGGGTGTATCAGGAATCGGGAACCTTTTCAGGATGGGATGGAACCTATAAAGGTGTTCTTTGCCAGGACGGAATCTACCAAGTGAAAATTGTGTATCTCAATTGTGCCGGAAAAGAAACCGTGTTTTATGGACATGTTGTTTTACTGAAATAAAATTCGATAATTATACAACCACTTTTGAATAGGAGTAAATTTATTGTTTGATAAACGAATGTTTGCTTTCCAGGTAACGAATGGCATAATATCTCATTGGCTAATTCATTTAATGAAAAACAGTCGTCTTTTGTCAATCATTTATAACCTGAATAAATCCTGTCTTTTGGACAGACTTACCTGAAATGGTTGTAGCTGAAAATTGATAAAAATAAATTCCTTCGGAACAGTTATCGCCAGACAGATTATGACCATCCCAAAATAACAACCCTTCTTTGTCAGTCGTTTCATGAACTGTATTTCCCCAGCGATTGAAAATGGTAACTTCGAAATGGCTAAACTGGTCTTCATCGAACGAAAATGAATCATTGATACCATCAGCATTTACAGTTAAAACATTTGGAATGAAAAACACCTCTTCTTCAAGCGGTAATTCAATATCAATAACCGAATCATTACTTACATAGGTCAGGCACAATTTTGGCCATTTATCGGAGGTAGGACTATCGCTTGAATAAAATGTTAAAGCAGCGGCAGAATTAGGTGATTCTGTATCCAATTGCAGCAAGAACCCATAATTTTCCTGTGGATTTTGAACCATATAATCCACCATGGTCGTAGTATTGATTACATAATCCTGATCAAAAGCTGAACTTTGGGGAACTACTGCAAAATCGGAGACTGAGGCCGCGGGTTGATTATCCCATGTAACACTGAATTCCGACCAGGATTCGGTAACTCGGTAGATTTTAGCTGAGTTATTTCCGAAATGCCCAGGTAGAAGGTCATTGAGGTAACCTGTTCCGTAAAGTTCAAGTGACGCTGAAATTACATTAGAACCGACAGGCACAGACGATAAGTCAAAATAGAGTAGACCTCTGTTCGTGTTTTCTCCTCCGTCTGCACCTGGAATGCAAAATGCTTTTAGATAAAGATCATTGCCATAGTTATTTGCTGATGTGCCAAAATTGTCATGATACCCCAATGAGGCATCGGTTCCATTGGCGCCGTCGTTGGTTGTGCAAAGTGAATCAATTACATTCGAAATATAGTTGATAATAAGTTTCGGCCTTGATGAACTAACATTGTAATCACTTGAGAAAAAAGCAATTGCTGCAGCATCGTTCGGATCTTCATTTACCAAACTTAGGTGAAAACCGTAATTAATAGATGGATTAGCATACATATTGCTAACCATAGTGGTGACATTGATTGAATAGTTCTGGTTTGCATTGCTACTTGCAGGAATCAGAACCTGATTGGCTGCTGAAATCGTTGGAGCATTGGCCCAGGTAACGGTGTTTTCCAGCCATGTTGCATCAATTTGTGTAAGATAAGCTGCATTGTCACCAAAATGTCCGGGTAAGAGAGAATTGAGATAGCCGGTAGCAGTAAGTTCTAAAGTCGCACTCGTTATTGTTACATTGGCCGGAAGTGCTGAAAGATCGAATTTGATCACGCCACGGTTTGAATTCCGGCCACCGCTTGCTCCCGGAATACAAAACGCCTTAAAATAGGTATCGGTTCCGTAGTTATTGAAATCTGTATTGAAGTTGTCGTGATAACCCAATGAAGCATCAATACCTGCATTAGCATCTGGTTGCAAAACAAGCTGCTGTGAATAAATTGTTGTTGATGAGAAAATCAACATGGACAGGTATAAAGATTTCATAATTAGAATGGACTAAGTTATTGTTCAAATGTAGTGAAGTCAGTCGGAATGAGGACCTAAATCTTATTTTGAGGTTGTTTTAAACAAAGAATCCCTTTCCAACAAAAGAAAGGGATTCACTAAATATCAGTTATCAGTTTACTTCACCATCGCTTTTACTTTCACCGTTGAAACGCGCGGTTCTGTATTGGCCTGAATGGTAACTGTTTTTTCAGAAGGGCCTGGGCCATTTGGCTTGAATCCGACTTCTATCACGTCACTTTTTCCCGGAGGAATAGGTTTTTCAGGTTTTTTCGGGGTTGTACAGCCACAGCTGGCGCCTACATCAACAATAGTCAATGGAAACTTTCCGGTGTTTGTTACTCTGAACACGCATTTGTTTTCGGAACCGGTTGCTATTTCGCCGAAATCATGCACCTCCTTGTCAAATTTCAGAGTTGTGACATTTTTCGAAGCTTCGCGCTCACGTGTTTCTTCTTCCTTAATACGCGCAGCATTTTCCCTGATCAGTGCCTGGTCTTCCTCACTTCCGGATGCGACGGCAGAAACAACTTCACCGTCTTTTTTCGTTTCGGTTTCAGCACAGGCAGTTAAGAATAAGATGCCACCCGCAAAAACAATCAAACTTTTTTTCATAGTTAATCCAAAAATAAATCAGCCTAAAATTAATTGGTTTTTGCCAAATTCATAGAATCGTATTTACTATTTTGGATCAAAGCAATTGCTTCCTGAAGAATTTCGTTTTTCACGTTGTAAATTTCATAAAATGCTTCCGAACCGAATAAATCCTGCGCAATGTTAGCTTTCAGACGTAATGTCATGATATCCTTGCTGGTAGCGTATTGTTTTTCGTCGAATTTAAACTCAGCATCTTCTTTTTTTACATGCTCGAAGAATTTATCCATCAACGCTTTGTCAACAGTAAATCCTTTAATGAACTGATCCAAATCTTCGTATTTCTTGTTCAATTCGTCGCGGTTATCTTCCACATACGTCAATGCGAACGTATTAAATGCACCAGTACTTGCGGCATCGCGGTAAACATCCGTAATTTCAACTGTGTCGATCGGAACGAAAACATCTGGCATAATACCACCACCACCATAAACCGGGCGTTTCATTAGTTTTGTTTCGAATTTCAATGAATCCGGTAATTTGATGCTGTCTAAGTGCGACATTTCACCGTTCAGAAAACGCGTCATGTAGTCATTGTGATATGCTTCGAGATCTTCGTATGATTTCTGAATAAAGCGTCCGCTCGGCGTAAAATAACGAGCAATGGTCAAACGCATTTGTGATCCGTCAGTCAGATCAATCGGACGTTGAACCAATCCTTTTCCGTAACTGCGACGGCCAACGATCAAACCTCTGTCCCAATCCTGGATCGAACCGGCAAGGATTTCACTTGCTGAAGCGGAGTTTTCATCCGTCAGCACGATTAATCTTCCTTTTTCCCATGTTCCAACTGATTTTGGATTGGCTTTCAAGTCCTGACGCGGATACGCACGCCCTTCAGAGTAAACAATCAGTTTGTCATCCGACAAGAATTCGTCGCCCAACAGCTGTGCCTGGTTCAATAAACCACCGCCGTTTCCTTGCAAATCAAGGATCAGGCTTTCCATACCTTCCGACTTCAATTGTTTGATGCTTTTTGTGATTTCATCATGTGATGAGCGTGAAAAAGCGTTGAGTTTGATGTAACCGATTCCCGGAGCTACGATGTAGGAACAATCTACCGAGTTTACCGGAATACGATCACGGGTAATCACGTAGTTTTGCGCTTTTTTTGTTCCTTTTCGCAATACGTCGACACGGACTTTTGTACCGATATCGCCGAGTAATTTTTCGCGTACCTGGGTGTTTTTTAAACCGACACCGGCTACGCTTTGTCCTTCGATGGAAACGATTTTATCTCCGGCGCGAATTCCTAATTTCTCAGAAGGCCCGCCCGCAATGGTTTCTACAACGATTAATGTGTCTTTCAGGATCTGGAAACGAATTCCGATTCCTACAAAACTACCTTCGATACGCTGGTTGGCGTCGTCAACTTCTTCTTTCGAGATATAGGTAGAGTGCGGATCCAATTTTTCCAGCATGGCTACAATTGCTGCATCCATCAGTTCTTTGTCTTGTACTTCATCAACATACAACTTATCGATATAGGTTAAGATTTCTTCGATCCGCTGTCCGCTGGTGTAAGCTGGTGATTTGGTGACCGGTTGTGCAAAAGAAACTGCGTAGGCAGCAATTGTCACAACGGTAAGAATGAGTTGTTTCATTTTTTGAAATATATTGTATATACTAAGGTAAACGAATTAACGCAAATATTACGAAATGGTACGGTCATAATTGCTGAATAAATGTTAAAGGGCGTAAAAAGACAATTTCCGACAACAAAACCGTTAACAATGGATTGTTGACTTTTTTCCCTGAATACTTGCAGTCAAATTCCTTATTTTCGAAGTTGAAATCAATTGACTATGCAAGTTTACTTTCGCCTATTGACAATTTTTCTACTGGTCTTCGTTTCCACTGAAATCAATGCACAGGTACGTGCTTTTGACAAACTCGAAATTCTTTACGATCAAGACCATTACAGTATGGTTTACCGCCGTGCCAATCGTCTGCTCGACAAACCCGATTATGATTATTCACTACAGCCCGAATTTTACAAGAGTTTGGCAATGTTTCACCTGAGTCGCCAGGATTTTTGGTCGCAGATTCATCCGAACTCGTTGCAGGACGCCCGGAAATTGTTTTTGGAGGTGAAGTCTTCTTCTGATGGAATGAAAGTGTTCAATGCGCACATCGATCATGTGACGGAGGTGAAAAAATTCCTGACCGACTGGTCGAAAGAGCTCAAACGGACGGACCAGGATAAATTTGATGAATTGCAGCAAATTCTCTTCGGTTTGTTTGATAATGTGCCTGATCTGGATAATCCTGATTATGAGCCTCCTGTGGTTCCTGACAATGGATTGGTAGTGGAAGAAAGCGTTGCGATGAAAAAACGCCGCGATGAAATGGTAGAATATGCCAAAAAACAACTCGGCGTGCCATATGTTTGGGCAGGAACCGATCCGAGTGGTTTTGACTGCAGCGGTTTTACGACTTACGTGATGAAACAATTCAAAAAGGAATTACCACGCAGGGCAGAGGATCAATATAAATCGGCGAAAAAAATCAAGCAAAACAATGCTCAGAAAGGCGATTTGGTGTTCTTTAACAATGGTTCAGGCGTTTCACACGTGGGAATGATCGTTTCCGAAAGAGGAGCGCCTTTGGTGATGATCCACGCCAGTTCTTCGAAAGGAATTATGATCACTGATATTGAATCGTCGGAGTATTGGCTGAAACGCCTGTATGGCTTCGGAACTTATGTGGAATAAGCCTTTCTACAAGACCGGCCGACATATTGTTTACCACAGATGCACTGATTTTTTGCGCTCCTAACGGCAGCGCTTATTTTAAGTTTGACTTTATTATTAAAATCTAATTTTTCTGCCGCTGTTAAACACTATCCTTGTCAAAACAATTTTGAATCAACAAGCGAGGGCGTTAGCCGAGCCAAATTTGTGCATCTGTGGGAGGAAGGGTACTTTAATCAGATAATTTGCTTTTTTCTAAATCCGAACAACAAGCCAAGAAGGGCAAGTAGTAGTGCGATAAAAAGACTCCACCAGGCAATTGTGAGCGACGTTCCGAAAATATTGGCTGCTCCAACCGAACAGGCACTGGCAATAAACGGTACGATAATAAGAACGGATAACTTCCCTTTGATCAATTGCGAAGAACGTGCCAGCTGGTAAAGGTAAAGCTGAATTCCGATCAAACCGGTTTGTGAAAGCAATTCCCACGTTGAACGAATATCCGAAAGATTGGTGAGAAGCATGACTGAAAGAATCACCGAAAGGACGAGGAAAACACTTGTGACGCGCCGAATGATCCCAGCGGGTGAAAACGCAAACGGAACACTACAGACAAACATGACTGTAAGTACTATAAACCAGGGAAGGAGAGTAACGAAGCTCCAGCCAATAAAAATCCAGCCTATTGTCAGCAATACCAACAAACCAAACAAGACAAGGGGAATTAGTTTCAGAGTGTGCATATTATTTCTTTTTGTAACGAACACCGAATACACAAACGTCATCTACCTGGTCCAAATCACCTTTCCAGCCATCAAATGCATTCTTGATTGCTTCAAATTGTTGTGCCATCGGTAGGGCAGATAATTCAAGCAACATGGTTTTGAAAGGACGTGATTTGAATTTTTTTGCTTTCTCGCCACCGAATTGATCTACGTAACCATCGGTGTATAAATAGATACAATCATCATCCTGCAATTGGAATTCTTTCTGACTAAACGGTTTTGCGTCAACAAACTGTCCTATCGGTTGCTTATCCGGTTTCAATTCGATCAATTCTCCGTTCCGGATGATCACACATTCGTTGTTGGCTCCGGCATACTTGAGGATTCCGGCTTCAAAGTCTATGGCGCACAAGGCAATGTCCATTCCGTCTTTTACATCCGATTGCCCTTCCGAACGGAAAGCACCAACTACAATCTCACGCAATTTATCCAATACTTCGCCCGGTTCGGTGAGTTTAAATTCGTTGACTGCACGAAGCAAACCGTTGTTACCAACGATACTCACAAGCGATCCCGGCACACCATGTCCTGTACAATCTACGGCAGCAAACATGGTTACACCCTGTAATTCACGTGCCCAGTAAAAGTCACCGGATACGATGTCTTTCGGTCGGTAAAACACAAAGTGCTCATGGAACAATTCATTTAGACGCGAAGAAGCGGGTAGAATGGTTGTTTGAATCCGTTTGGCATATTGGATACTATCCAGGATATCCGTTGTTTTTTGGATAATCTCCGTTTTTTGCTGCTCCAATTGCTTGTTTTGCTCGGCAATTTCACTGGTTCGTTCCTGTACCGTTGCTTCCAGTCGCTGATTTTGACGCTTCACACGTTGAGTTGAAAGCTGTACGATTACGAAAACCAGTACAATCAACGCGATCAGGTAGAGAATATAAGCCCAAATGGTTCTGTACCAAGGCGGAAGAATAGTGATTTCATATTCCAACACCTCGCTTTCGATTCCGAATCCGTTGCGAGCCTGCAGTTTCAAAACATACGTTCCCTCACCGATTTTTTGGAAATCCTTGTAATACTGATCCGACCAATCTGACCACTCATCGTTGAAGCCTTCCAGTTTGTAACGGTATTCCATGTGGTCTTTTCCGCTATAGGAATTGGCATGGAACGTAACGCTAAACGAGTTTTGTCCATACGTCAATGGTTCTAGTTTTTTCGCTCTGAAAACGTTAAAACGCAGTGTTTTTCCCCCCGCTTCAAAACGATCAATGGAAACTGTAAGATGATTTCTGTATTTGCGAATCGCATCAAAATTCACAACGTAAATCCCGTTGCTGGCGCCGAGCCAGATTTCGTTGTCTGGTCCTTGCACGATAGATGAAACAATTCCGGCTTTACGCATTCCTGCAAGCGGCCATTTGATCCATTTCCAGTTATTTTTTCCGTGCTTTTCAAGCCATCCGGTTACTATTTCAAATTTCCCGTCGGTCAAATCACGGTACACAACTACCCACAATTGTTCATCGTTGATGTTGATGATGCGATGAAGGTCGTTTTTGGTATCCCCGAAAAATTCCTTGTTCTGCGAAATAGCTTTCATGGAACGTTCATCCTCCGATAGAATGGCAATACCACGAGTGGTTTCAATTACAATTTCGCCCTGAAATTTTTCTACATAATAAGAACAGGATTCGCCTTTTTTGGGATTGACCTCTTTTATGAAACGTGTTTTTTTCGTTTTGACATCGTAGATTCCCAAACCGACATCCGTAACGCCAAAATAAATTTTTCCATTGAGTACTGTAAGACTGAAGGTACTGCCGTTTTTGGAAATGTAAAGGTCTTTATATTCCCATGAGCCGTTCGGAAGCAGTTTTAATTGTGCAATTCCGGCCTCAAGTGTTAGGTAAACAATGTCTTTGTTATTAGGATCCTGACACAATGAATAGGCGTAACTTGGGGAAAGGAATTTGGTGGAATTGTTGGAAGGAAAATATTCGTAAACACCATTGTAGGCTATTACCAGGGTACGTTTTCCTTTGGAAGTGGTGAAGGTTTCCAAATCATACACATCTTGTTGCATGGCTGCATTCGTTGCAAAAGAACGATGTGTGTTGGCGATATGAAGCGACGAAATATCCGGATGAAGTCCCACCAGCATTTTTTTTCCGTCGAAGACAATAGCTTCGGCCAGGGAACTGATACCTTCAGCTTTTTTGAAATAAGTAATCGGGCTGGATGTTTCGATTAGTTGAATACCGTTGTCGAGGCATAGCCACAAATTTCCCTCTGCGTCATGAAATAACTTAAAAACGTATAGATTTTCCAATCCATCGTAAAAATCGATGCGACGTATGATGTGACCTTCCAAATCGGAAATGAGCAAACCCTGTGTTTCGGTACCCATGAACAGAAAATTGCCGTCACGGCGAATATAGTTGGGCGAAGCTCCCCGCATTTCAGGAAATAACGATTCCTTTTCCGTATTCCAGACGTAACCTCCGTTTTCAGGTTTTGCAGAATAAAAATCACCGCTAATATCCAGTAAATACCAAATTCCGTTTATTTCAAAACTTCCGCGAATATTCCGTAATCGGATGTTTTCAGGGAGTTTTAACTCTTTCATTTTAGCGGTTAACGCATCAATGAACAGGTATTTTGTAATGCGCTTGCCGTCATCGGTTCCTTTTTGATAAATAAGTAAAAACCCTTTCCCAAACCGGCTGGATGTTTTGCATGAAAATCCCTTAAACTGTTCCGGAATTTCAAGTTTCTGCTCAATCTTTTTTTGTTTTACGGTGTAGAGAGCATTTTCTCCGACAAATAAAATGCGTTGCCCGCTCAGTTCGTAAATGTTCCAGAAATTGCCGGGTTCGTTTGTTCCTTTTTTAGCAAAAAGTGGATAATAATTGGGAGCACCCGAATCATTGTAAGCGATGTACCCGAAGTTGTTTTCACGCCCTACGTAAAGCACATCATCTGATGCCCGGTAGATTTCGCGTGTCATACTTTCGTGGGCAACATCGCTGTATTTTTTGCCTTTGCCGGTTGAAGCGGTTTTGATTTTATTCCATTCAATACCGTTGTAAACCAGGATATCCTGACGATTACCGAAATAAACGTTTCCATCGGAACCTTGCGCGCCAGCCCAGATTTGTCCGGCACTTCCGAAATCGTCAACCGAGAAATAATGGGTATTGAATTTACCGTTCACCGACATATTCTGTGCTGCTGCAGGCTTGAAGAACAAGAGCAGGAACATCCAGATTACATATTTCACTGAAGATCGAATCATTGGTTTACTTCGGTTGACGAATATAGTAATAAAAAAGAAACCCGAACCGTTGATAATGAACGATTCGGGCTTGTATAGTTGGAAAATTTAGTAATTGATTTTTCTGCTTTTTTCGGTGGCACAAACCAGGTTCCACAAGGCGCGGGCTCCTACGTTTGCATCCCAATCATCGGAAGTTCCCGGGGCAACTTCATTCAGATCAAAACCAATAATTTGTTTGCCGGCTTCTACCAGTTGAAAAAACAGGTAGTTGATCTGGTCCAGTTCAAATCCGCCAACAACCGGTGTTCCGGTATTCGGACATAAGGAAGGATGTAAACCATCGATATCAAACGAAATGTAAACCCGCTGCGGAAGTGATTTGATAATACCATCGACAATCGATTTCCAGGTTTCACCTTCAAATTGACGGCGCTTGATTTCCCAGTCGAAATGCGTTTCAATGACGTTTGATTCAGCGATTAGCTGAATTTCCGAATGTGCCACATCGCGAATACCAACCTGAACCAGTTTCTCCAGGTTTTTGCAGTTATTCACTACATTATACATTATACTGGCGTGTGATTGCGTGAAATCTTCGTACGCAATGCGCAAATCGGCATGTGCATCTATTTGTAGGATTCCGAATGGTTTTCCAAGATCATCCAATGCTTCGATCAAACCGAGAGGCGTACTGTGTTCACCACCCAAAACCGCAATCGTTTTGCCTTCTTTTAATAATGTGGTACAACGTTCCTTCAGGTTTTCCTTCAGAGCCAGTTGCGTCGCATTGATTTCATTGACTACAGCTTGATAAGGACTGTCGGCAGTTAATTGTCCGCCTTGTTCCAAAAACTGGATGTACTCAATAGCTTGAACACACAAGTCGGTATTGATTTGCTTCCATTCGGCCGAAATAGGTGTCATAAAAACTTGCGTTTTCCAGGCTTCAGGCAATTGCGGATGATAAAAATCCAACTGCGTGGAAGCATCCAGAATTGCCTGCGGGCCATCGCTCGTACCTTTTCCGTAAGATGCGGTTGCATCCCATGGGACGGGAATAATGACTAAATCGGCGGTAGCTTCTTCCACCGGAAAACCGAAAATATTTCCATTGGCAATGCCTACGCCATTCGGATCAAAGGAATCAGCCATTGATGAGTTGTTTCACGAAGTTAGGTAACGCAAAACTTGCCTGCTGTAGTTCGCTGTTGTAATAACGAAGGCCTTTTTCGGCAACAAAAGCATCAATTTCTGCAGTATTGGAAACCGATTTCGGGTGAGCCGCGTCTTTTAATCCGTATTGGAAACTCCACATTCCAGTAGGGTAGGTCGGAACATAGAATAAAGAAACAGGCGCGTTTTCTTTCCCGAAAATATGCTGTAATGTGATGTTTAATTCTGTGAACGCTTGTTCGTTGAATTTTGGCGATTCTCCCTGAGCGACTAAAATTCCGCCTGGTTTCAAAGCACGATGACAGTTGCGGTAGAATTCCACAGAGAACAATCCTTCAGCCGGTCCAACAGGATCGGAACCATCTACTATAATAATATCGTATGAATTATCTGCAGCTTCCTTTGCGTAAGCAATTCCGTCGCCCACGATCAGTTCCAGTTTCGGATCATCGAACGCAGCGGCAATTTTCGGTAAGAATTCTTTACAAGCCTTGATTACCTCACCATCGATTTCAACCATCGTTACTTTCTCAACGCCTTTGTGACGCAGGATTTCACGCACTGTTCCACCATCACCACCACCGATCACCAAAATATTTTTGGCATTTCCATGGGTAAACATAGCAGGGTGAGAAATCATTTCATGGTAGTGGAATTCATCGGCTTCGGTTGTCATGAACATATCATCCAACGCCAGCAGTTTTCCATATTTCGGTGATTCAAGGATACGAACACGCTGATAAGGCGATTGGACATCGAAAAACACTTCACCGGTATAACGCAATGAAATTGCCTGATCGGCATCTTTGTCCGTAAACCAAACGTTGCGGGTATACATTTCAGGATTGGTCCATTCGGCCGCTTTCTGACGCATAGAAGTAATGTCGAAATCGTTGCGTGTCAGTAATTGCACCGCGCCACGTTTCATTTCCAATGCCGAATAGTTTTTGGCGCCGAAGCATTCTTTTAGGTAGTCGAATGAAATCCATGCATCCATTTCACCGCAAGTGAACAAATCAACCGCAGCATAGCCATACTCGGGCCATGTGTGGATTGCCAAATGGCTTTCCTGGATAACAACTACACCCGAAACACCATACGGTGAAAAATGGTGAAATGTAGAATTAATGACGGTTGCACCGGCCTTTTGAGCTGCACCGACCATGTCGCGCTCAATAGATGATACATCATTCATAATGTGCGGATCGCACCCCATAAACTCCACAAGGATATGGTTCCCCAAAGCTGTACTCATTCGACTTTTCTATATTAAATTTAAGCGGCAAATGTACTGTATTTGATTGGCTTGACGTGTATTTTTGAAAGAATAATTTTTTCTTAATATGGATGTAAAACGGGAGGGATTTTCACGGATCATATTGTCAGTCCCGTAGGGACGCAATATGGTAGAAGCGGCATTCCTTCCAAACATCTACCCCGTAGGGGTAGGACAATACAATATTAAACGTATTATCGCTACGGGGCAATGTCTTTGACTATGTTTTCGTACTACCACATTGCGTCCCTACGGGACTATTTTGGTAGCCAAAAATCCGGTAACAAATGTTATAACCTCACTTTGCTTTTCCAAATGCGGATGGTGCGCGCAATCGGGCAAAAGCGCTAATTGCGTATCGTGAATGGCTTGCTGAATGGATTCGAGCTGTGACATGGTTCCGTATTGGTCGTTTTGTCCCTGAATCGCTAAGACAGAACAGCGGACCTTCGTAATTTCCTTCCGAATGTCCCAGCTGTAGAACTCATCAGAGAGCCATGTGTTTGCCCAGGCGTAAAACAATTCGTCTGTTTTTTGGCCATGAATGCGTTTTAAACCGTCGAGTTTACCGTTTTCGTAAGCAGTTACTGTTGGTGGAATACCATTGATCGTTTCCGGTTCCACAAACGTATGTGCTGCGATCGTAATGATTTTCTGCAGGTTTTCAGGGAAAAGACTTCCATATAAAAGCGCGATTGTTCCGCCGTCGCTGTGGCCAACAAGAATAATCTGTTTGTTTAAAGGAAGTAATTCACGTAGGACTTCACGAAGTTCGTACGTGTATTCGTGCAGGTAGTTTTTTGTTCGCGGGTGTTGCAGCGGATCTGATTTCCCATGCCCACTTCGCTCAATTACAATTCCCGGAAGTCTGGTTTCATTGCAAAGATTGACCGGAAACAATTTCCATTGCACAATAGAACCCAGAGCTTCATGGAGGAAAATCAGCACAGGTTTTGTGGTTTCATCGCTGAATTCCGTTCCGATAAATTGCACATTGAGTGCGTAATGGCTGAGCTGGATGCGTTTTTCCATGACAAAAAAAGGGAAACTTGCGTCTCCCTGATTGTATATAAGATTGTTTTCGTTTAGTTTTTTACGCGTTCTACGTAAACACCTGTACGTGTATCAATTTTGATTACTTCGCCCATATCGATGAACAACGGAACACGAACTTCAGCTCCTGTAGCAATTGTAGCCGGTTTCATAGAGTTGGTAGCGGTATCGCCTTTCACACCAGGTTCAGTATACGTCACTTCAGAGATAATGTACATTGGCAATTCCAATACCAATGGCATTTCTTCTTCGGCATGGTATAAAATGTTGCAAACCATTCCTTCTAACAGGAACCCTGGTTTTTCGATCATTTTCCCTGGAATATTTACCTGTTCAAACGTTTCGTTGTTCATGAATACGTATTCAGCACCTTCCTGATAAAGGTATTGGTATTCACGGTTTTCGATGCGTACGATTTCTATTTTATGACCGGCAGAGAACGTGTTGTCAATTACCTTACCTGTTTCGATCATACGTAATTTTGTACGTACAAAAGCAGGACCTTTACCTGGTTTTACGTGTTGAAATTCGATAACCTGACATAACTTGTCATTGTGCTTCATGCACAGTCCGTTGCGTATATCTGCTGTGGTTGCCATTTGTTTATTTTATTTTTCGAGGCAAATATAACCAAAATTCAAACGATTGTTCTTGTAACTTTTTAACGCTTTTATTCGCCTAAATGATCGGAATTGACCATAATAAGCTTTACTTTTGCAATCGTTATGGTGAATTTACCTTTGATATTTAGTGATATTGCCGGTTCCGAGATCTTGTTGATCCTGGTATTTGTGCTGGTGTTCTTCGGTTCGAAGAGCATTCCCGGTATCGCGCAATCGTTGGGGAAAACCATTCGTCAGATCAAGGACGCGTCGAATGACGTTCAAAACGAGATCAAGAAATCTGCCGGTGATGTGAAAGGTGATTTTAACCTGCAACGCATGATCAATGATACCAAAAACGATATCGAACAACCGTTTCGTCAGCATGCACAAACCTTAGATCAGTCCATTAATTTTGATCCGCCAAAAGGTTTTGTAAGGCCGGTTGAAAAACTTCCTGAAACTCCTGTTGTTGCCGATCAGGATGGAGTAGAATCCATCACAACGGATGTAGCTGAAAGTGTTCAAACAACTACCGAAACTCCGCAACCGGAGAAATAACCCCAAGAATATCCTATTTTATAATCAAATCGGCTAGCAGATTATTGTTTTCCCACGAATACTCCAATTTTTCGCGCCTAACGGACGCGCTAATTGACGTGTAAAAACAGTACGTTATGACAATAGTATTTAAGAGCGAGTCCGTTAGGCGAGCCATAATTCGATAATTCGTGGGAATTATTTGTTGCTCTTATTTATAATTTTGGTGGGAAACAAAAAAAGACCCGTCCGCCTCAGGCGGACGGGTCTCATTTATTTCGTTCCGGATCAATTAATCATGATCATCGTGATGTTCTACTTTGTATCCTTTACGGATTTCAGGATGAGAAATTTCCCCACCTGTTGTGCCGACCTGACGGGCAAAGTAAGTTGCAATCATTCCGACCAATAAAACAGTAATTGAAGCAATCAGCGCCATTGATTTTTTCTTCCATTCAAGGAATAAAGCAATCAGCGAAAGCGCTATAATTCCCCACATGAACGGCATCATCGCTTCTGCCTGCTCTTCGTGTTCATGAATAAAGTGTTCGCGTTGTTCTTCGATTTTGTGCATCATTTCAGGTGAACATTTTCCACCTTCACAGCAACTTGCCGGAGCCATGTGTTCTACGATCCCTTCTGCGCCCTCACCGGTTGACATAGAAACCATGGAGGTGATTCCGGCGATGAGGAACAAAAGTAAACCCACTCTGCGGGTAACGGAAGATTTTGAAAGAATTCCGATCAATAATACCAATATACCGAGGATCAGTGCAATGATCGGGAAATGGTTAATCAGGAGGTGTTGATGTGCTGCGTTCATAAGAAGTAAATTTGGGGATGAAAGTACAAACTTTTAGTTCCGAAAGAGGGAAGTGGTTCAAATTCCAACAAAACCAGCCAGAAAAACTTCCGTAATATTGCGGGATTACCGAATGTAAGTCATTGATCAACAATATTTTGACGATTTTTTAAAATCATTTCAACAATCCCGCCAACTCTTCTCCAACCAAACTCCCGATTGCAACACCCATTCCACCCATACGCACTCCAATACCTACATTCGTGTGAATGCGTTCGATCAATGGTTTTTTCTCGGCTCCAACCCCCATAATTCCCGACCACTTGTACTCAATCGTTACCTTTTTTTCGGGAAGGATCACTTCATGTATCAATGCTTCCAATGAATTGATAATCAAAGTTGTGTTTTCAAAATTGGTAGTGGTTTCTCCTTTAATATCAAGATTTCTTCCACCGCCAAGTAAAAGCCGGTTGTCGATAGACCTGAAATAATAATAACCCTGCTGGTAATGGAACGTTCCCGGCAATTCGAATCCGGGAATTTTGGAAGTGACAATTACCTGTGCTCTGGCGGGTTGAATGCGTTGATCGTTCAGTAGCTTCTGAGCAAAACCATTTACGGTAACGGCTAGTTTTCCTGTTTTCAAAGTCCCGAAATTAGTATCGATCAAAACTTCCGTTTCACCAGGTTGAATGCCTTTTACCTCTACACCAAACAGACAGATAACGCCGGTTTTCGCTAGAAGCAGATTACTTGCTGCGAGTAGTTTTGCTGTATTTATTTCGCCTTCCAGCTTATTGTGAAATCCGCCGTCGATGCCATTGAATCCTGCTTTTTCTGAAATACTTGTGTCGTAGGAAAAACAAGAAGAAAATCCGGTAATCCGTTCTATTTCAGTATTAAAATGATGCATTTGCTCACTGAGTTCAGGCACAGTTTTTCGTTCATTCACTGAAATCAGATCCCAGGAACCGTTCAGTTTCAGATCAATCACAGTGTCAGGAAACCGTTCACGCAAGCGCTGCAATCCGCGCCATCGCATTTCCACTGTGCTCCAAACAGCCGTTTCATCCATTTTCTTCAGATCGTCGGCCAACTCGGTGACGCTTCCAAAACAGGCAAACCCGGCATTTTTAGTGCTTGCGCCGGTTGAAATATAGCCGCGTTCAAGGATCACAATTTTGGCATCCGGATACAATTCCCGCAGGCGAAGTGCGGTAGCAATACCAACAATTCCGCCACCGACAATAGCATAGTCAATTTCCTCGGTAAGTGCTGTTTTTTCCCAATAACTCAGTTCATCAAATTGTAGCATAAACGGGCTGTAAGTGATTTTTTTTCGTAATATTTGTATAATATTTCATCAAAATTAAACCAAATACGTAACCGGTTGTACAGAAGTTCGTTTAAAACACTATTATGAGATTTTTACTCCTTTTCCTCCTGTTAATGTTCGTGGCTTCTCCTGATGTACTGGCGCAAGCGAATGTTGAGTTCTTTGTAAAAACGATCAACTATACCACACGTAAAAAAGAATCTGGTGTTTCGGTAAAAGCCTATGAAGGTGCAACTGAAGTACAATCATTGGTTTCCGATGGCTCGGGACAGGTGAAATTACAGCTTCCGGGCGGAAAAAAATACCGCGTTGAGGTTTCTAAGGCTGGTAAAGTCACCCGGTCCATTACAATCGATATCAAAAACGTAAATGATGAATTGATCCAGGGAAAACCACCGGGCGGAAGTGTGGAGATTTCCTTGTTCGACAACAACCCTGCGGTCGATTTCAGTTATGTTACTTCCAATCCGATTACCGAGTTTTATTACGATCCCACTAAACCCGGGGAATTGGAGTTTGACCAGGTGCTGGCCGATAAAATGATCAAAAAGGTCGAAAAATTACTCAAAGATGCTGAAGCGGCTAAAGGCCAGAACGAAGCGGAGTACAATAATTTGATCAAACAGGCCGACGGGCAATTTACCCAAAAGAAATACCAGGAAGCACTGGCTTCTTATGAAAAGGCTTTGACATTGAAACCGACTGAAAAGTATCCTTCCGATAAAATCAACGAGATTGACGGAATTTTGAAAGCAGAAAAGGCCAGTGCACAGCAAAACCAGCAAGCAGAACAAGAATACCAGAGTTTGATCACAGCTGCTGATAACCTTTTCAATCAGAAAAAATTTGAGGAGGCCAAAGCGCGTTACCAGGAAGCATTGACAAAAAAACAAGAGCAACATCCCAAAGATCAGATTATTAAATGTGATTCGGAAATTGCCCGTTTGAAAAAAGAAGCTGAAAATTCTCAGAAATATACGGATGCGATCAAGGCCGGTGATAGTTTTTTTACCCAAAAAAGTTTCCAGGCGGCAAAGGATAAGTACAAAGAGGCGCTTAAATGGAAAGCGGGAGATCCGTATGCGACTGGAAAACTGACTGAAATCGATGGTAAGTTAAATGCCCAGAAAGCGGAACAAGAAACAAAGAAAAAATACGATGACGCCAACACGGCCGGAGATGCATTGATGGCCCAGGAAAAATGGGCAGAAGCAAAAGTCAAGTACAATGAAGCATTAGTAATCATTCCATCATCAACTTATACCCAGGCTAAAATCAAAGAAGCAGACGGGAAACTGGCTGAAATTGAAAAAGAGAAAGTCAAACAAGATCAAATCGCGAAATTGTTGACAGAAGGAAACACTGCGTTTACGGCTTCTCAGTGGGTTCCGTCGAAAACAAAATACCAGGAAGTGTTGAAATTGGACCCTGCAAATGCAACTGCGACTGCCCGGGTTACTGAAATCGATGCTCAAATTGCTGATGAAAAAGCCAATGCCGAGCGGACTGCCAAAATCAAGCAATTGGTATTGGAAGGTGACGCGTTGGTGAAACAAACAAAATTAGCGGAGGGAAAAGCAAAATTCCAGGAAGCATTGGCTTTGAAAGCTGATCCCGCCGTTCAGGCAAAAATCGATGCAGTAGATGCTCAATTGTTGGCGGCTGGTAAAAAAGCGGAGCAAAAACAGCAATTCGACAAAGCAATGGCTGATGGCGAAGCGTTATTTACTGCTGCGAAATACGAAGAGGCAAAAGTGAAGTTCCAGGAAGCGCAAACAATCGATCCGGCACAAACGACTCCGAAACCACGTATTTCCGAAGCCGATAAAAAAATCGCTGAATTGGCGTCGAATGCACAAAAAGCAGAAAAATACATTGCTGCAATGGCTGCCGGAAATGCTGCCTTGACAAATGCACAATTGCCGGAAGCCAAAGCAAAATTCACAGAGGCTACAACTTTGGACGGTACTAAACAGGAAGCAAAGGATAAACTGGCTGAAGTCAATAAATTAATTGCAGACAAGGCTGCTGCCGAAGCCAATAAAGCGAAATATGCTGCGGCGGTAAAAGCCGGTGAAGATTTATTGGCTGTCAATAAACTACCGGAAGCCAAAGCGAAATTTACCGAAGCAAAGGGATTGGATCCGTCGCAAACTTACCCACAACAAAAAATAACGGAAATTGATGGTTTATTGGCCGGTGCCGAAAAACAAAAGCAAGTCAATGCGTTCATTAAAGAAGGTGATGCTGCATTGACCAAGAAAGATGTAGCAACTGCACGTGCTAAATATGAGCAGGCATTGGCTCTTGATCCGGGCAATGCAACAGCTTCTGCGAAAATGCAGGAAGTTGCTACGCTTGAAAACGCATTGGCTGGTGAAGCTCAGAAAGAAGCAAACTTCAAGAAATTGAAAGAAGAAGCGGTTGCGCTTTATGGTCAGGCTAAGTACCAGGAAGCGAAGCAAAAAATGCTCGAAGCCAAGACAATCAAATCAGACGCACAGGTAGAGCAAGTGATCAAGGATTGCGACGCTAAAATTGCAGAATTGGGCAAAGCGGCCGAAGCCGAACAAAAATACAACACATTGGTTTCTGAAGCTCAGGGCTTGGAAAACAGCAAACAATACGATCAGGCCATTGCGAAATATACGGAAGCACTGAAAATCAAAAATGAGCAGTTGCCGAAAGACCGTATTGCAGCTATTACCGAGATCAAGAAAAATTCTGCTAACGCAGCTAAATACGAAGCTGCAGTTGCAGCGGGTAATGAATTGCTTGCGGCTAACAAACTTCAGGAAGCAAAAGCTAAATTTCAGGAAGCACAAACGCTTGATCCGAATCAATTATTGCCGAAGCAAAAAATCGACGAAATTGATAATCGCTTGGCGAGTGTCGAAAAACAAAAGCAGGTTGAAGCATTCATTAAAGACGGCGATGCTGCGTTGACGAAAAAAGATTTGGCAGCTGCTCGTGGCAAATACCAACAGGCATTAACGCTTGATCCGGGAAATACAATTGCTGCAGCCAAAATGCAGGAAGTTGTAAAACTGGAAAATGATTTGATGGGCGAGGCCCAGAAAGAAGCGAATTTCAAGAAATTAAAAGACGAGGCTGTTGCACTGATGGCGCAGGCGAAATATGCCGAAGCAAAACAAAAATTAGCAGAAACCAAGTCTATTAAGCAAGACGCAGGTGTTGATCAGCTGATCAAAGAATGTGACACGAAAATTGCCGAATTAAATCAGAATGCTGAAAAAGACAAACAATACAATGCATTGGTTTCTGAAGCTCAGGGCTTGGAAAACAGCAAACAATACGATCAGGCAATTGCGAAATACACTGACGCATTAAAAATCAAAAACGAACAATTACCGAAAGACCGCATCGCTGCCATCAATCAGTTAAAATCGGCCAATGCTAACCAAGCGAAGATCGATGCTGATTACGCCGCTGCGATGAAAAAAGGAAACGATTTATTCGCTGCGAAAAGTTATGTGGATGCCGTAAAGGCTTTCAACGAAGCATTGGCAATTAAGCCGAATGAGAAAGAACCGGTAGACAGAGCTGCCGAAGCACAAAAATTGGCAGAAGGTTCCGGTGATGAATTTGAGACTCAGTACCAGAAAGTATTGACAGTAGGCCAGAAATACATTGATGAGAAAAACTATCCGAAAGCTCAGGAAATGTACACACGTGCGTTAGGCTTGAAGAAAAATGATCCGTTTCCACAGCAAAAACTGAATGAGATCGCAGGATTGATCAAAGCCGAGGAGGATTTTAAAAAGAAACAGGTTGCATACAATGCCAAGGTAACAGAAGCTGAAACCGCTGCCAAAGCGGGAAATATCCAAAATGCAATTACATTGTTTGAACAGGCGAAAACGATCAAACCTGATGAAACGCTGCCGGATAACCGAATTACTGAATTACGTGCTTTGGCCGAAGGAAATAATGCTGCTCAACAAGCTTTGCAGGCCAGGTACCAGGAATTCATGACAGCCGGAGCAACCGCAGAAACAGGAAAAGATTATACTACGGCTTTAGCTCGCTATAAAGATGCATTATCTGTAAAAGCAAAAGACAAAGCTGCCCAGGATAAAATTGCTGAAATGCAGCAGGTGCTTGACAATGAGGCGAAACTGGATGCCAAACGAGCTGAAATTCAAAAGTTGATAGCAAAAGCTGATGCCAAGTTTGATGAGAAAAGCTGGGCTAGTGCAAAAGGTTTATATGAAAGTGTACTTACTCTAGATCCTCAAAACAAATATTCCATTGATCGGATTGCTGAATGTGATCGCATACAGCAAAAAGAATCAACTGCTGAAGTTGAGAAAGAATACCAAAAGATTCTTAGAGCAGCTGATAAAAATTTCGATAAGAAAGATTACGAGCCGGCGAAAAACCTTTACAAAAGAGCAGCTTCATTACGTTCGTATGATCAGTACCCAAAACAGCGTTTAGCTGAAATCGATGGAATCCTGAACCCGAAACCTGTTGTGGTAAATAAAGAGCCGGATCCGTTGAAACCGTTGGGACAGGAAACGGACAATTCAATTCTTGAAGGAGCTGAAAAATTACAAGCTGCTGATGTTGCTCGAAAAAACGGAAGACAAAAACGTTTCAGAAAAGGAGTTGACAGAGCGGTAGAGAAAAGTGATTCATTGATGCTGGCGCGTGAGGCAACGAATGCAGAAAATAATACGTTGTTAGGAACTGTAGCGAAGGAAAACAGTGAGGCCAATGTTATCGCTGATGGAAATCGCCAGGATAATATCGGAACGCTGAAAGAAATTGACGGAACGATTAAAGCAACCGAATTGGAAAACGGCATGTATGAAAATGCAGAAAACCTGGATGCGAAAAATCAGATTGATATTGCTAACCGTATTCAACAGGAACAAAGCGGTATTCTTGACGGTTACGCGGCCAATAATGACGAGTTACTGAAGGCTTCCAAAAAAGAATTGGAAAATGAAACAGGAAACGACAATGCGGCTACGTATGAACGACGATTGAACAACGAAACAGAGTACATGAAAGTACAACTGGACCTGGAAGCTGATGCAATCGACGATTTTGCTGATCGGGTAGCTACTGAGCATATTGTGCGTGATGCAAGTAATTCGGTGGTGGAAGTAACGCAGGATAATCAAATCCGCACCAATGAAACCCTGGAGGCGGTGAAACTAGAAGTGGATAATACCGCGATTACTGTTGCTGAAAAACGTTATGAGGAAACCAAGCAGTCACCGGTAAATAAAGAAGAACTAATCAAAATTGAAAAGGTTAAGACAGAACTGTCTATTGAAGATGATCAGAACCATTTGGATAATACATTGGCTTACCAAAGCTATACGGAAGGTGTAGACAAACGTATTGAAGAATCGGTTGATAACCGCGATGCAGCACGTAAAGAAAATGTTGAAATAATGGGAGTTTCGGTTCTTTCGAAAGAAGAAGTTGACCGTGGGAATTACAACGAATTGTTTGTGAAAACACTCAACACGAAAGATGCGATTACGAACGAAACCATCAAACAGGACCAGTACGCCGAGATACCTCAAACGGCAAGCAATGAAAATATTGAAAAGATCAAAAAGATCAATGACGATAAAACGGAGGGTGATCGTGCTGCCGATGCTTACCAGGTTGAAAAACACCAGGGAACTCAGGATGCACTGAATCAAACAACACAAGCGGTTCAGGAAAACACAACAAACAACGAATCACAGTCAAAAAACAATGAACAAGCGTTGAAAGAGGCGAAAAGTGAGCTTGGACAAACAGAATTATCTCAAAACAACAAACAGGAGTCGAAAACGCAATCGGCAAAACAATTATTGTCTGCGATCGAGAAAAAAGAAATCGTTTATAATAACGATGTGGCCAATGATTTGGGTAAATTATACCCTGAAGGTGTTTCCCAGGAGCAGTTTGAACAATTCGATGAAGAAGGATTGCTTACGGCTGTTGTAACCCGTCGTGTGGTAATTAAAAACGGTCATGGCGACATTTACGTTCGCAACCAGAAACTGAGCGGTTTAACCTTTACCAAAAACGGTGAGCCGACTACAGAGTATGTGTGGCAGCGCGAAACACAAGATGCGATGTTGAAACGTAATTACTAGTAACGTGAATTCTTATCATGAACTCACGTTAGTAATAAACCCGAATTAAATGAGAAGTGTGAGTAACTATTTGTTGCTCACCTTTTTTTTTGCGGTTCATATCTTAAATTCGTGTGAACAATATCGTTCAAAGAAGGTAAAGACAATCCAATGAATGTTCATTTTATCGCAATTGGCGGCAGCGCCATGCACAATTTAGCAATCGCGCTTTCTCGCAAAGGTGCAACGGTTACAGGCTCGGATGACGAGATCTTTGAACCGTCGAGAACACGTTTGGATAAACAGGGAATTCTTCCTGAAACCATTGGCTGGTTTGCTGAAAAGATTACGCCTTCGTTGGATGCTGTGATCCTTGGAATGCACGCCCGGGAAGATAATCCTGAATTGCTGAGGGCCAAAGAACTCAACATTCCGATTTATTCGTATCCTGAATATTTATACGAGCAAAGTAAAACAAAGCACCGAATCGTTATCGGCGGCAGCCATGGGAAAACCACAATTACGTCGATGCTTTTACACGTTGTAAATCGCCTGGGAATAGAAGCCGATTATATGGTTGGGGCGCAGCTTGAAGGATATGATTGTATGGTGAAACTCACCGAAACGGCACCATTTATGATCCTGGAAGGTGATGAATATTTGAGTTCACCGATTGATCGCAGGCCAAAGTTTCATCTATATCAGCCCGATACAGCGATTATCAGCGGAATTGCGTGGGACCATATCAATGTATTCCCAACCTGGGAAAACTATATTGAACAGTTCCGGATTTTTTGCAATAAAATCAATCCCAGCGGCGTATTGATCTACAATACCGAAGACGAAACGGTGAAACAACTCGGCGAGGAACAAGTCGGTAGGTTGAAATTGAAACCGTATAAAACACCTGCTTATCGAGTAGCTGACAAAGGAACGGTTCTTTCTTTTGACGGAAACGACTACGACTTACAGCTTTTCGGAGCGCACAACCTGCAAAACCTGATGGGAGCAATGCTGTTGGGCGAATCGATGGGCATTTCCAATCATGATTTTCTAACAGCGATTGAAACCTTTACCGGAGCAGGAAAACGCTTACAAAAAGTGGTTGAAACCGAAACGTTTACAATGTTTAAAGATTTTGCGCATTCACCCTCAAAACTGAAAGCAACTACCAAAGCGGTGAAAGAACAGTATGCCGGCCGAAAAGTGGTGGCTTGTATGGAATTGCATACGTTTTCATCGTTGAAAAAGGAATTTTTGCCTCATTACGACAACACGATGAATGCGGCAGATAAAGCGTTGGTTTATTTCAGTGAGGAAGTCGTGAAACACAAAAAGCTGGAACCGATCACCAAAGAACAAGTGCAGGAAGCTTTTGGAGGAAACGTAACAGTTGTGAATAACACGGATGATGTATTGGCGTTTATTCGTGCTGAAAATTGGGATAATTCAGTGCTGCTGATGATGTCGTCAGGGAATTTTGACGGGATTGATTATGATCAGTTAGGGGAGGAATTAATCAACTAAAATCAATTTTGGATGTACTAATTTAAGTCCCGGACGGACGTAATATAGTAGCAAGAAAATTAGTGTAGAACCATTACCCCATAGGGGTAAGATATTTCGTCATATGTTTTATAGTGTATGTCTCACCCCTACGGGGTGAAATAATATGGGTGGATATCGATTTTACCATATTACGTCCCTACGGGACGAACATTCAGATTATTCTACAAAGTCCCCTGCTTGAAAAGCACTCTTCTAAATACAACCGTCACAACAATTGCATTCACAGTAGTGAGCAACAACATTCCGAGCAACGATAAAATCATCGTAGATCCCGGATTGTAGAATGATTTCGGGCCTTCCATGGCTTTTGCATAAATCTCTTCCTTTGTCAGCGACGCATTCTCTGGATTGCTTTTGAAAATGGCCAGTTGTTTCGGATCGTTGATCTCTTCCTGGTATTTAGCTCCGATACGCGCCAATTGACGTTCGTTGTAAGCCGGATCGATTTTCGAATAGTAGAGGTAAATTAAACCTGCCACTACTACTGTATAGATCATTCCGCCACGCATGGCTTCTTTGATATCAGCAAATGCTGAACCTTCGGCACTTTTACCTTCTTTCTTCTCTTTTAGTTTTTCAACCAATGTACCAATCGTAATGGCCATTAACAGGCAGAAAAGATTCCACAGGATCAGGATTTTTACACCGGATTCGTTTTGAAAAAGCTGAAACTGAAAGAAGCACATTCGAACCAGGAACCAGATTCCGGCGAAAAGTAAAGCGATTTTTATAGACGGACGCATGCTATTGTACTAAAAAACAAAGGCCTCACCATCAGCAAGACCTTTATTGATTTATGAATTCATTGATACTAAAAACTCTTCGTTTGATTTGGTGTGCTCCATGTGCGATTTCATGAATTCCATAGCTTCTACAGGATTCATGTCTGCAATGAACTTACGCAGCAACCAGATTCGTTGCAACACATCTTTGCGCACAAGTAAATCTTCGCGACGTGTTCCTGAAGCAAGAATATCGATAGCAGGGTAGATGCGTCGGTTGGAAATCTTACGATCCAACTGCAACTCCATGTTACCGGTTCCTTTAAATTCTTCAAAAATCACCTCATCCATTTTGGAACCGGTTTCCGTTAAGGCTGTTGCTAAAATGGACAATGAACCGCCATTTTCAATTTTACGGGCCGAACCGAAGAATCGTTTTGGTTTGTGCAACGCGTTGGCATCCACACCACCGGATAATACTTTACCCGAAGCCGGAGAAACGGTGTTGTAAGCACGGGCAAGACGTGTAATGGAATCCAGGAGTATGCATACATCGTGACCGCATTCAACCATACGTTTTGCTTTTTCCAATACGATGTTGGCCACTTTTACGTGACGATCAGCAGGTTCATCAAATGTTGATGCCACTACTTCCGCTTTTACGCTGCGTGCCATGTCGGTTACCTCTTCCGGACGCTCATCAATAAGTAAAACGATCAGGTAAACTTCGGGGTGATTGGCTGCGATAGCATTTGCTACGTCTTTCAATAACATAGTTTTACCCGTTTTCGGCTGCGCAACGATCATTCCACGCTGGCCTTTACCAATCGGAGCAAACAAATCCATGATACGGGTTGATAACGACTCGTCTTTGTGGCCTGTCAGTTTGAATTTCTCGTCCGGGAAAAGCGGCGTTAAGTATTCAAACGGCACACGGTCGCGAATATAGCTTGGGTGACGGCCATTGATAGAATCGACTTTTACGAGCGGGAAGAATTTTTCACCTTCACGCGGCGGGCGAATCGTGCCACGAACGGTATCACCTGTTTTTAATCCGAATAATTTGATCTGACTTTGAGAAACGTACACATCATCAGGTGATGGCAGGTAATTATAGTCAGATGAGCGAAGGAAACCATAGCCATCCTGGATCACTTCCAATACACCTTCAGCGGTAACAATTCCAACAAGGTTGTAAGCTTCTTCGTCCACTTTTTCTTCTTGTGGCTGCTGATTTTGCTGCTGACGTTGTTGGTTTTGCTGATTCTGGTTTTGCTGGCGTTGTTGATTTTGATTTTGATTTTGATTCGGGTTCGGGTTCTGGTTTTGTTGTGGCTGTTGATTGCCGGCATTGTTTCCGTTACTATTACCGTTTACTTCACCTTGCGGCTGACGCTGTTTGTTGAAAGGCTGGCGGTTTTGTTGTTGCGGATTGTTTTCCCGGTTTTGCTGATTCGGGTTATTTGGTTGCTGCTGCACGTTACGGGGCTCACGTTGTTCACGTGGTTCCCTGTTTCCTTGCTGCTGATTCTTATTGAAATTTCCTTTTTCGTTGGCCGGTTTTGCGTTGGGCGCGGCGGATTCTGTTGTTTCAGGAGCCGCTGCAGGAGTTTCTGCTGTTTCGGTTATAACTTCCTGAGCAGGAATATTTTCACTTGCTTCGGGTTGATTATCATTACCTGCTTTATCTTTACGTGGACGCATTTTTCGCAATGGCGCAGTAGCATCTTCGATTGAAATAACTTTTGGTTCTGCCGGAACTGCTTCTACAGGTGCTGATTCAGCTACAGGTTCTGTAAACAAATCAACATTTTTGCCCGGATTGGAGGTTCCGATCGGTTCGGTGCTGGCTGCTTTTCGCGGTCGGCCTTTTCCTTTTTTATCGTCACCACCTGCGTCTGAGGCTGGCATTTCTTTCAATTCGGGGGAAGCAGGAACGGCTGTCTCATTTTTGGAGATCAGGTCGATCAATTCGTTTTTTTTGAATGATTCAACGCGCTTGACGCCCAATTTTTTTGCAATTTCTCTTAATTCTGGTAATAACTTACCGTTTAAGTCTTGAATGTTCATAGATATGATTTGAACTAACTTGTTGTTGTTGTGGAAGTATCATGCGGACTGCATGAATGAATGTCGGGTTAATGACTTTGCAATAATACGAATATTCTGTTAACACAATAGCGGATTGTGTTTTTTTTCTAAAAAACCAGTTGTTGAAAACCGGAGTTTTTAAACGAAAGACAATAGTTGTAGGGTTTGGTACATCACATAAACCGATGTGAATCAAGTAGTATTGTTAGTGATTATTCAAAATACGTTCCGAAATCACCTTTGCATTTTACATTTTAAATCTGTTAGCAAAATTGACGATTTACTGATGCGCTTTGCAACCACCGAATTGCTGAACCAACATTTTTGGCGATTGCTGTTTGGGTTTTTCCTCCTTTACGTTGGATTGATTGCTTTTCGCATGAAGAGTAGTAGTTTCGCCAGAACAGGAATTGAACAGAGCGGTCGTAAAAACGAAACAGCTAATTGCGGATATACGGATCAATAGTTTCATACACCAAATGTACATTGTTCATCATATACAATTCCGGTAAATGAGTTAAATGTGTGTTTCGTCGAATAAAATGTTTTGTTTATCGATTAAACTAATGCACTGAACCGTTCTTTTAAGTGTTTCGCCGTATAGTTGTTTTGTTGGGTAATCAGTTGTTCAGGCGTTCCTTCAAACACCACATTTCCACCTTTTTCGCCACCTTCCGGGCCAATATCAATGATCCAGTCGGCACATTTGATTACGTCCATGTTGTGCTCGATAACCACAATCGAATGTCCGTCGTTGACCAGGCGATTAAACGCAATCATAAGTTTTTCAATATCATGGAAATGCAAGCCGGTTGTTGGTTCGTCGAAAATAAACAAGGTTTTCTTTGTGTTTTGAACACCTTTGATCAGGAATGAAGCCAGTTTTACACGCTGTGCTTCACCGCCACTTAATGAACTGGATGATTGTCCCATTTGCAAATAACCCAAGCCCACGTCTTCGAGCGGTTGAATTTTCTGCACGATTTTCTCGTCCAGTTTATCTTTCCCGACTTTGAAAAATTCCAGTGCGGAAGAAATATCCATTTCCAGGATATCGGCGATGTTTTTTTCGCGGTAACGAATATCCAGCGCATCCTGTTTGTAGCGTGAACCGTTACAGGCTTCGCAATTCAGATGCACATCGGCCATAAACTGCATGCTTACGGTTACAACACCTTCGCCTTCGCACATTTCACAACGGCCACCTTCTACGTTAAAGGAAAAGAAACCGGGCTTCAAACCTTGCTGCTTGGCTAATTGCTGGCGCGAAAACAATTCACGGATGTCATCAAATGCTTTTACGTATGTAACTGGATTACTTCTCGACGATTTCCCGATTGGATTCTGGTCGATCAGTTCTACTTCGGAAAGGCTGTTTAAATCGCCGGACAATAGTTTAAATAACCCCTGTTGGTCGCCAAATTGCCCGAAGTGTTTACGCACCGCCGGATACAAGATTTCCTTCACCAATGTTGATTTTCCTGAACCGCTTACACCTGTGATAGCCACGATTCGATTCAATGGAAAGTCGATAGTTACGTTTTTTAGATTGTGTTCGCGCGCGCCTGAAACCGACAGTTTATTTTTCCCGTTGCGCCGTTTGGCGGGCATCGGAATTTCTTTGTTTCCCAGCAAATAATCGGCTGTAAGACTGTTTTTGGCATTTTTCAGGTCGGCATAAGTTCCCTGGAAGACCACTTCGCCACCAAATTTACCGGCTGCCGGACCAATGTCGATAATTTCATCGGCGGCTTTCATAATATCTTCTTCGTGTTCTACAACAATGACCGTATTTCCGAGGTCGCGGAGCCGTTTGAGTACTTTGATCAATCGCTCCGTATCACGCGGATGCAAACCAATACTCGGTTCGTCCAGGATATACATGGAACCTACCAAACTGCTCCCCAGCGAAGTGGCCAGGTTGATTCGTTGTGATTCACCACCAGAAAGCGTATTGGCTGCACGGTTGAGTGTCAGGTAACCCAATCCGACATCGCAGAGAAAGCTCAGGCGCTGCGTGATTTCAGGCAAAACGCGTTTCGTAACCTGTTGGTCATGTTCGGAGACTTTCAGATTCTGAAAAAACTCCAATGCTTCTTCTACCGGCATCAATACCAGTTCTTTGATACTTCGACCGTCAACTTTTACAAAATTGGCATCTTCGCGCAAACGGGTTCCGTGGCATTCAGGACAATTTGTTTTTCCCCTATAACGGGAAAGCATCACGCGGTATTGAATTTTATAGGATTGGCTTTCAATGTGTGCAATGAAACCGTTGATTCCGGTGAAATACTTATTTCCTTTCCACAGCAGATCATATTGTTCTTTGGTCAGTTCATCAATAGGCCGGTGAACGGGGAAATCAAACTTTCGTGAATTGGAGATCAATTCCTGCTGATATTCGCTCATCACCTCGCCTTTCCACGGTGCGATTGCTCCTTCAAAAACGCTCAAACTCGTATCGGGAATTACCAAATTAGGATCGATCCCGATCACCGAACCATAACCTTCGCAGGTTTTGCAGGCTCCGTATGGATTATTGAAGGTAAAGAGGTGAGGAGTCGGCTCGGCAAAGGCCATTCCGTCGAGTTCGAACTTTCCCGAAAAGTGACGTTCTTCTTTCGTGTCAATCGAAAAGACCATGCATTCGTTGTTTCCTTCGGCATAAGCCAATTGTACAGAGTCGGCTAATCGTCCGCGTGTATCATCATCCGGAGCTTGCGTAACAATCCGGTCGATCACAATATAGATAATAGCATCTTCAGAAAGAGTGGAAGGAGTCAGGTCTTCGAGCGCAACCATTTCATGATCGATGAGCAAACGGCTGTAACCTTGTTCTTTTAAGAGTTGCAGGCTTCGTTCTTTTCCATACTGTTTGAGATGTGTATAAGGTGCGCAAATCAGCAATCGTTTTCCGTCTTCTACAGAGAAAATGTACCCAAGCACGTCCTGTACGTTTTGTTTTTTCACCTCGTGACCTGAAATAGGGGAAATTGTTTTTCCAATCCGGGCAAACAACAATTTGAGGTAATCATAGATTTCTGTTGTTGTTCCAACTGTAGACCGCGGGTTGTTGGAAATTACTTTTTGCTGAATAGCTATCGCAGGTGCAATTCCTTTGATAAAGTCGGTTTCAGGTTTATCCAGTTTACCGAGAAATTGTCGCGCATACGACGATAAACTTTCAATATAACGTCGTTGCCCTTCGGCATAAAGTGTATCAAACGCCAGGGAAGATTTTCCTGAGCCTGATAAACCGGTAATTACGGTAAGCTTTCCGTGCGGTATTTTAACTTCGAGATTTTTGAGATTATTGACGCGTGCGCCTTTGATATGAATGCATTTTTCGGCCATACTGCGAAGATAATCATTGTTTAATGTTGAATGCTTAATTTTTAATGTTGAATGCAGATTTCTGATGAGAGATTAATTCAACATTAAAAATTCAACATTAAGCATTGATTATTGTGTAACGAAACAGGAAATTTGACTTTTTTTTACCCTTTTTTTGTTTTTTTGGCAAAATGTTCTATATTCGTCGAATACAAACGCATAAGCCTATAGAGATAATTCTACATTAAACAAGATTTACAGAAGTAAGTTAAACTTTTTAAGAGTAGAGTTATGGTTATGAAAAATCTAGACGACCAACAGCTTGTGTCTATTTATTTAGACGGTGGAGAACAAGCATTCGAGGTGTTACTATTGCGTCACAAAGACAAAATTTTCCGAAGCATTTACAATAAGATTCGCGACCGCGAGCTTGCAGAAGATATTTTTCAGGAAACATTCGTGAAAGTAATTAACACCCTCAAATTGGGTAATTATAATGAAGAAGGTAAGTTTTTGCCTTGGGCGATGCGTATTGCGCAGAACTTGGTAATTGACCATTTCAGAAAAGCAGGACGTATGCGTATGGTGGGCGAGCGTTCTTCTAAAAGTGAAGATTTCAATATCTTTTCTATTCTGAAACTGGAAGATGCCAATATCGAGCAAAGCATTACCCGCGATGAGTTGGAAAAACAAATGATCCAATTGATTGACTATTTGCCCGAGACACAAAAAGATATTATTCTAAAACGCATTTTTCAAGATCTGTCTTTTAAAGAGATTGCGGATATGGAAGATATTTCAATCAATACGGCACTTGGACGGATGCGCTATGCGCTGATCAACCTGCGCAAAATGATTGAAAAATACCAGCTTGTCACCGATATCGATTGATATCTTTTTTAAGAATTGAGTTTTGGAAGACGGCTGTAACAGGCCGTCTTTTTTGTGGAAAAAAGTGTGATTCAAAATGGATTTCGAGAATTCGCATGTTCGCAATATTGCGAACACTCAAATTTGCGAATTCGCTCCAGAAAATCGGGATTTAAACCAGAAAATCAAAACCAAAAAGGGACTATCCTTTTGAGACAGCCCCTTTTCGGTTATAGACAATTAGCTTATTTCAGTATGTTCACGTGGCCGGTAAGAGCCTCCAACTGAGGTTCGTCGCGGTCAAGTGATTTGAACTCGATTTTCCAGGTATAGGTACCGTCTTGCGCTATCTCTCCGGCAAATGAACCGTTCCAACCGTAGTCTACATCTTTCGACTCGAAAACTAATTGTCCCCAACGATTAAAAATATATAGATGATAGGTATCCCGATCAAAGCCTGATGTGAACTGTGGTTTGAACTCCTCGTTGAAACCATCACCATCAGGAGTAAATGTATTCGGTACGTAGTAAATCAATTCTTCTTCCACGGTTACCGTTGCTTCTGCCACATCGATACAACCATGTTCGCTGATCGCAGTGAGTACAATTGTATAGTTTGCAATTGCATCGCTATAGTCATGCGTTGGTTCTTCCAGTGTTGATGTACCACCATCGCCAAATTCCCATTCATAGGTAACGGCCCCTACCGAAGTATTAACCATTGTAGTCGTAGGATCGAGTTCTGACATCACGGCCGGACTTGAATAGAATTGCGCAAGCGGATTTGGAAACACACACACAACGCTCATCAATTGAGTATCCGATACACAACCCAGTGCGGTGGTTGTTGTCAATGTGACGTCATAGCAACCTGCATCTTCAAATAAATGACTCACTGATCCGCAACCTACGTCAGAAGTGCCATCACTGAATTCCCAGAAGCAATTGCTGCCACCAGAAGAAAGATTGGTAAACGTTACCTGGAGCGGAGCACAACCTTCTGCCGTATTAACGGTAAAATTGACATCAACCGGTGGTTCAATTGATATCGTAACGGCATCCAGCGCCTGACATCCATTGGCATCTGTTCCCATAACGGTATAGGTTCCGGTTGTTGCCGGTTGAAACGGTACACCATCTGTGATGCCATTATCCCAGAAATAAGTTACGGCGCCTGATGCCTCAAGGATTACAGAACTTTCCGAACAAATCGTCTGATTGGGTCCTGCATTTATAATTGGCAGTGGGTTTACCAGAACAGTCAGGGAATCGCTGGCAATACAGCCGTTTGCATCCGTTCCGGTTACGACATAAACGGTTGAACCGAGCGGAGGAGTGAAGATGTTTCCGTTAATAACTCCATAATCCCAATGATAATTGGCCGCGCCGGTTGCTGTAAGACTTGTTGTTTGGCCGTTACACAATACTACATCAGAGCCTGCTTCAACCACCGGATCGGTGTAAAAGAATACTTGTACTTCGTCCGTGTTGATGCACCCGTTGCCATCTGTTCCTGTAACTGTATATGTATTGGGAGTTAACGGTTCAAATGAAACACCATCGCTGATTCCATTGTTCCAGGAATAGCTGAGAGCCCCCGAACCGCTGAAAGCAACATCTGTTCCCGGACAAATTGTAACGTCCGGACCTGCGCCTACAACCGGTAATGGGTAAATGACCGTCGGGTTTAGTGCAATTGCAGCACATCCCAAAGAATTAGTGGCTATCAACGTGACATTGTAAATAGCTGCTGCCGGGAATATATGACTCCCATTAACTGATTGTTCATTGGGAGAACCATCGCCAAAATTCCAGTCATACGTAAGCGGATAAATGTCAGAAGACTGATTCGTAAAATCAATAGCATTTAAAGCGCATGATCCGGTGCTCGTAAAAGCGACTGTCGGAATAGGATTTACTGTTATAACCATCGAATCTGTGTCGGTGCATCCGTTGAGATCTGTTCCGATTACCGTACAAACGGTGGTACCAAGTGAAGGTGTAAAAGCGAGTCCGTTTAAAAGCCCTTGATCCCACTGAAAAAAGGTAGCTCCGGTAGCTGTCGGAATAGTTATGCCACCCAGGCAAAGTGTTGCATCCGGCCCGGCATCAACTGTTGGATTGCTGTAAAATTGTAACAGTGCGTTATCAGTATTGCTGCATCCATTGGCGTCAGTTCCTACAACGGTATAAAGACCTGTTGTAAGCGGTGTAAACGCAACGCCATCACTAATTCCATTATCCCACACGTAATTCATTGCTCCTGAAGCACTGAACATGGCCGTTGCACCCGGACAAATGGTTTGATCCGGGCCTGCATCCACAACCGGTAGGGCATAGATCATTGTCGGATTTGTGACGCTGACAACACAGCCCATTGAATTTGTGGCTGTTAACGTTACATTGTAAGTAGCACTCGCCGCGTAGACGTGACCTGTATTGATGGTTTGCACATTTGGTGAACCATCACCGAAATCCCAATCATAAGTCAGTGGATAAATATCTGAGGAGGTATTTGTGAAATCAGTACTGTTTAAAGCACAAGCTCCGACACTTGAAAAAGCGACTGTAGGAATTGAGTAAACCAAAACAACCAGGGAATCGGTATCGGTGCATCCGTTGATGTCTGTTCCGATTACACTGTAAATGGTGGATCCCAAAACGGAAGGTACAAAGCCAATTCCATTCACAACACCCTGATCCCATTGATAAGTGGCCGCTCCTGCTCCTGTAAGAGTTGCTGTTCCACCCAGGCAAAGCGCCACATCGGCTCCGGCATCAACCACTGGATTGGGGTAAAACAACACTTGAGCGTTGTCTGTATTGCTGCAACCATTAGCATCTGTTCCTACAACGGTATAAAGACCTGTTGTAAGCGGTGTAAACGCAACGCCATCACTAATTCCATTATCCCACACGTAATTCATTGCTCCTGAAGCACTGAACATGACCGTTGCGCCCGGGCAAATGGTTTGATCCGGGCCTGCATCCACAATGGGAAGCGGGTAAATCTGTGTCGGATTGGTGGCGTTTGCAATACATCCCATCAGATTGGTAGCAGTTAACGTGACATTGTAACTGGCTCCGGCCGGATAAGTATGGTTTGCATTGATGGTTTGTTCGTTCGGAGAACCATCGCCAAAGGCCCAATCATAGGTTAACGGATAAACATCCGAAGAGGTATTTGTGAAGGCAGTAGCGGTTGATGCGCAAGATCCGACACTGGTAAAAGCAACTGTTGGAGAGTTGTAGACATCAATTTCATGTTCAATTGTGTCCAGACATCCTTCTGTAGAACTTGCAATGAGTTGAACAAGGTAGGAACCTCCATCTGTAAATGTATGATTCGGATGCTGTAAATTAGAACTATTACCATCACCGAAATTCCAGGTCCAGCCAACAACATTTCCGGAAGTAACAACTGATTGATCAGTAAAAGGAAGTCCGATGCCTTCACAACCTGAAAGTCCGGCAAACTCAGCCGTAACCGTTGTGGGAACGATCTGAATAGGAAGATCCACTTCACAGTTTCCCTGGTTAGAGAAGGAAGTCATTGTACACGTGTAAACCGTACCGAGCGCCGGTGTAGGAATTGTAACCTGTTGCCCTGACAATCCGCCGGGATTCCATTCATATTGCTGAAAACCCAAAGGTGCAGTAAGCGTTACCTGAGTATCTCCTGAGCAATAAGCCAGATCAATAGCCATTGGAGCGCATTCTGCTGCGATGTAAGCATAACCGAAATGTCCTGTGAGTAAACAGTCGCGGGTTGTGAACTCAATCAGCACATTTTGCCCTATATAAGCGGTTAGATCAATTCCCACAGTTGACCATGGCAACCAGGTTACACCGCCACAGGTTTGGAAATTTTGTCCTTCCTGTCCACCATATACATTATAGGTACCACAGTTCCCACCGATCGGGTTCCCCAAATTGTCCAGGATACGAACTGTAAATTCGGGTTGTTCTTCCGGTAAGTGTCCTGCCGGATTTTCCAACACTACAGCATACTTATAAATAAAGAGTGCTGTTTGTGCTGTCACGGCTAACGTGTAGATCAATTCTTCGGCCTGGGCACCGGTATTGTTGTTGCCTAGTCGGGCAGAGGAAGTTCCTCCCGGAGGCAGAACGTTAAGCCCGCCACACGTAAACGGATCAATACCTGGAGCATTCATAATAGTGTGTCGTCCATTTACGATTCCCAGGTTCTGGTCAGGATCGGCATAAGTACCGGTTGTGCCTTGCCAAAAGGAAAAGTTTCCCTGACCGAAGTCAGCATTTGGACAAGTAGATTGAGAAAACACGAATGATTGTTGCAGAAGTAGTATTACAGCAATAATCAGTGTCGCTTTTGGATGTTGTAGAGGTGTTTCCATAGCGCAATGTTTAGTAGATTCCGAATAAGTTATGACTTGTTTTTGCTAAATCCAATGCGCACATAGCTTTTTTAACAATAATTGGAATACTATTAGACGAATACAAAAAAAGTAGGGATGAATCGGTTGTGTTTCTGAACATTTTTAGTTGTGGAAATCACAAAAATTCATTTTCGGAAGATTGTTGTGGTTTAGTAAACGGTATAAAAATGACTTTAAAAGGTAGTTAAAAGCCTTTTAAATGCAAAAACCGCCTTCATGTGTTTTTCACGAAGACGGTTTGAATTTAAGTGAAGGAATTATTATTCCAGGACATTCAAATGGCCCTGTATAGTTTTTCGTTCGTCATTCTTCGATGTTTTGAATTCGATTTGCCAGGTATAAACACCTTCCTGAACCAATTTTCCGTGGTAGGTGCCGTCCCAGCCAATTTCGTGATTGTTCGATTCGAAAATAAGTTCTCCCCAACGGTTATAAACCTGGAAGTTGAAATCGTACGGATCGAAACCTGAGGTAAAGACAGGTAGGAAAATCTGGTTGAATTCATCACCATCGGGTGTAAATGCATTCGGAACGAAGTAAATCAATTCTTCTTCAATGATTACGGTTCCGGTTGCAATATCCTGACAGCCATCGGCATTGGTTACCGTTAATGTAATGGTATAAGAACCCGGACCTGTGTTTGGGAATGTATGAGTAGGTGAAGTAGCCGAAGAACCCGCCGTGCCGTCACCGAAATCCCAGCTGTAGTTGGTGCCATTTGTTGAATTATTCAACATGGTAGAGATCGGATTATCTAACGTAAGCACATTCGGTGTAGGTGAAAACGCCGCAGTTGGAGGAGGTGTAACGCAAACAATGTCATTGTAGGTTGCTGTTCCTGTGCATCCGCTTGCTGACGTAGCTGTAAAAATGAGGTCATAACAACCTGAACCGGTGAACGTGACGGTTTGATCTCCACACCCATTAATAGTTACGCCGTTTGAGAATTCCCAGGTACAGTTGACGCTATTGGCAGTTGTGTTGTCGAATGTTACTTCCAGAGGAGAGCAGCCACTTGTGACAGAAGGCGTCACATTCACCGCTAACCCAGGATTTACGGTTACGGTAACCTGGTCGGTTGCGATACAACCGTTGGCATCGGTTCCTGTTACTGTATAAGTTGTGGTAGAAGCAGGAGTAAACGGGGTATTATTTATAATTCCGTTATCCCATGCATACCCAACTATACCGGCGCCTGAACCACTTAAGGTTACTTGTTGACCAGTACAAACAGTTTGATCAGGTCCGGCGTTTACAGCTGGCCCGTTCAGATTTGCAATGGTTGTGTTTCCGGTAACCTGACAGCCACCTGCGTCTTCTACAACGATATCGTAGTTTCCTGATGGCAGGTTGTTGAAGGTAGAAGCGTTGACAAACGTCACACCGTTGTCGATACTGTATTGCAATGTTCCAGATCCGCCCGAAGCATTAATTGCAATGGTTCCATCAGAAGCGCCGCAATTTGCATCGGTAGGTGTGATACTATTGATCACAGGCCCGTTTAAGGTTGCAATGGTTGTGTTTCCGGTAACCTGACAGCCACCTGCGTCTTCTACGACGATGTCATAATTTCCGGCTGCAAGACTGTTGAAAGTAGAAGCGCTGACAAACGTCACGCCGTTGTCAATGCTGTATTGCAATGTCCCAGATCCGCCCGAAGCATTAATTGCAATGGTTCCATCGGCAGCACCGCAACTGGCATCTGTTGGTGTAATACTGTTAATTACAGGCCCGTTTAAGGTTGCAATGATTGTGGTTCCGTTAGCCTGGCAACCGCCGGCATCTTCTACTATGACGTCGTAATTTCCGGCTGCAAGGCTATTAAACGTAGAAGCGCTGACAAATGTCACGCCGTTGTCGATACTGTATTGAAGCGTTCCCGATCCGCCCGAAGCATTAATTGCAATGGTTCCATCGGCAGCACCGCAACTGGCATCTGTTGGTGTAATACTGTTAATTACAGGCCCGTTTAAGGTTGCAATGGTTGTGGTTCCGTTAGCCTGACAACCACCGGCATCTTCTACAACGATGTCATAATTTCCGGCTGCAAGGCTATTAAACGTAGAAGCGCTGACAAATGTCACGCCGTTGTCGATACTGTATTGAAGCGTTCCCGATCCGCCCGATGCATTAATTGCAATGGTTCCATCGGCAGCACCGCAACTGGCATCTGTTGGTGTAATACTGTTAATTACAGGCCCGTTTAAGGTTGCAATGGTTGTGGTTCCGTTAGCCTGACAACCACCGGCATCTTCTACAACGATGTCATAATTTCCGGCTGCAAGACTGTTGAAAGTAGAAGCGCTGACAAATGTCACGCCGTTGTCGATACTGTATTGAAGCGTTCCTGATCCGCCTGAGGCATTAATTGCAATGGTTCCATCGGCAGCACCGCAGCTGGCATCGGTAGGAGTAATGCTGTTGATGGTGGGGGCATTTGCGCTGGTTAAAGTAACCGTTGCAATTTCGAGGCAATTGTTGTCGTCAATAGCCTGAATGGTATAATCGCCGGCGGGTAAATTACTGAATACATTGGATGACTGAAATGTCAAACCACCGTCAATACTGAATTCTAAACCGGTAATCTGACCCGAAACAGTAACGGTAATACTTCCGTCGGAAGCGCCGCATGATGGATTTACCGGAGTAAGATTGTCAATGGTCAGCGCACAGCAGTTTCCGACCGCAATCGTAACATCGTCTGTCACTGTAGTACAACCGTCTGTATCCGTTGCCGTTAACGTATAGGTAGTAGTAACAGAAGGACAGCTGGTCGGCGAAAGTGTTGTTGAATTTGCCAGATCGGTGACCGGTGTCCAGTTATAATTAACCGGAGCTGTAATTTCAGGGTCGTCAAATGTGATGCTCCAACCGTTCAGGAAACCTACACCAAAACCCAAACCTCCCGGAGCATTTACTTCCATTGTCCAGACCCCGTTGGATGCACAACCGTTTAGAACCGAAAAGGGTTGTTGCGGATCCCAGTTACCAGGAGAAGGGAAACTTGGTAAAGTAATACTTTGTCCGCCGGCAGGAACAAAACACACGTTGGTATAATCAGTACCACTGGCCTGACCTGCAGGTACTAACAGAATCTCGCAACCGCCTGGAGTAGTTACCGTAATATCAAAACTGCTGACATCGAGATTACACGAAGAGCCGAAAGCGATAGGTGTTCCGTTGCAATTGCAACCGCCAAACGAAGTACACAATAGTGTTCCGCTAAACGTGAAACTATTTAAGCAAATAGAAGTAATAGAGCCAGAAGTGATCGTAGTGGCGTTCAACCCCTGAACATTGATGTTCATTGCCGCGTTTCCGCTAAATACAGGTGTTATCTCACCGTTTTCGAATGTTGGCGTGCTTGCAGGGCTTACCAGTTCATAAGCTGTGGCTGATATGACAGCACAATCTCCTGGACAAACAGTTGTGTCATTTCCGGCATCAATGATAATGGTCGGATCAACAACTGTAATTGTAATATCGGAAGTACAGGTTGTAACACCGTTCGTGATCTGAGCGGTATACATAGTTGTATTTTGCGGACAAACAGGAACCGGATTGTCTCCGCCTGGTGATCCGAAACCATAATCGTAACCATCATGCAACCATACAATATGGAATGTTGGGTCGTTTAGGGTAATAATAACATTATCGATGCCCCAGTGGTCGAATTCTGCACCGGAAACATCATCCTGGTGCCAGCGAATCATGGTATTGGCCGTTAATGCACCCGGAGGTAACGTAGCGCAGTATTGGTTCCACGCATTTAAAGCAGGATCATAACCACCGTTCGGATCGTAATATTCGATCGTAACCCAGGTAGCGCCGTTGTCGGTAGAATATTGCAGGTAAACGCCTTCGTCCGGTTCATCGGGACCTTCACATGGTGTAGCATCGGCCTGAACAGAATAGCGCATTTCAAAACAAACGGTCCCGCCCAACGTGAGATCGAAGCCGATTGTTTCCATATCTCTTGGGTTTACGGCGTCATCACCCATCCACATAAATGGTGAACCATCCGGTGAAGGAACACCGCAGGTATTGTTGGCGATTGTTACGTTTTGGGTAAACTGCCAGCCAACGGGTGAACCCGAGTTGAAGTCCTCCTGGAAGGCAATGTTGCCCGATCCGTTCCCAAATGCGGAAAGCGTGACGCAATCGCCACAAGTAATGGTTTGGTCGGCGGCTATTGTTGTAAGCGAACATTGTGCTATTCCCAATGATGAAATCAGGAGGAAAGCGGGGATAAGTAGTTGTTTTTTCATCCTGATTAGTGAGTTACGGTTGTTGAACTGATACCAGTAAGCGAATAATCGGTAAGCACCTTTTTATTCTTACCGGCATATTGATTCACAAAAATGCGCAATGCTTTATCGGTAGCGGGGTCAATGGAACCGGTTCTGATCTCATGTGCTTGTAAACGCAATGGCTGAATCGCATCGGCAGATGAAGGTTTCATATTGTAACTCAGATTTTTCTGAAAGGAAACCTCGAGCTCCGCCCCAGTTTTGTTCGTTACCCGAATGAGCAGGTAATTGTTGTAAATACCGTTTGTGGAATCGGCCCGTTGTGCTTCGGCCAATTCGATACGCAATTCCTCATCATCAAAATAAGAATTCCATGTAAGGGGAGTAGCTGTAGTTTGCCCCAGCGATTGAAACGCCAGAATACAGAAAACAAGCATACAGGAAAGTGTATTGCCTTTAGCTTTCATAGTTGTAGTAGTAAAATGTTATTCTCTTAGTGTTGATATTTCCGCAAATCAAAAAAAATGATCAATGAAATACAAGAAATATTCATTCAAAGGTACAAACGGTTCAAAAGCTAATTGGTTGCCTTTTGATTCACAAAATGTTTAAATAATAACAGGTAATTGTTGATTTGTATTTAACCGTCTGTTTATCAATAGATTAAAAGAGTGTTGCATTTTGAGGCTTGTAACAGAGGATGATTTAATCTGTCATAATTTAACAGAATCGATTTGGTAGAATTAAAAAATAACAAATGATTTTCCCCACAAAGACACAAAGGCTCTTTGAAGGATAGACTTGTTAAGAACACAAAGGGAATTACCTGAAACTTCCATTTGGTCTTCTACTAACGCAAACATCTTTTGACCCTGTAATGAATGAATAATTGTGCCGAACACGCATGTGTTCTACCGGAAATCATCTTTGTGTTCTTTGTAATACATCCAGCATGTTCTTTTCTTTGCTCCTTCGCTATGCGCCTATGCTGAAGCTATGGCGTAAGCATAAGCTTCGGCGAAAGCGTTGTATCTTTATGGTGAAAAATTTTCAACAAAAAAAGGTCCGACCCAAGCCGAACCTTTTCTATCAATTATAAAGTATTGTTTAGCAATTCTCAATAATCATCGCAGAAGCGCCGCCGCCGCCGTTGCAGATTCCGGCACCACCGATTTTACCACCGTTTTGTTTCAATACGTTGATCAATGTTACGATAACGCGTGATCCTGAATTTCCAAGCGGGTGACCCAAAGCTACAGCGCCGCCGTTTACATCGACTTTTTCAGGATTTAATCCCAAAATCTTTGTGTTGGCAATTCCAACTACGGCAAATGCCTCGTTTAATTCCCAGAAATCAACCTGGTCAGCTGTAAGTTCTGCTTTTGCCAATGCTTTCGGAATGGCAATCGAAGGAGATGTGGTAAACCATTCGGGAGCTTGAGCAGCATCAGCATAACTCAAAATTTTCGCAATCGGTTTTAATCCGTGTTTTTCAACCGCTTCTTTCGAAGCAAGGATCAATGCCGAAGCACCGTCATTTAATGTAGAAGCATTTGCAGCTGTAATGGTTCCTTCTTTATCGAAAGCCGGACGTAACGAAGGGATTTTATCCAAAAACACATTTTTGTATTCTTCGTCTTCTGTCACCATGATAGGATCACCTTTGCGTTGCGGCACGGAAACTCCTACGATCTCGTCACTGAATTTTCCTGCTTTCCATGCTTCAGCAGCGCGTGTATAGGATGTGATGGCAAAGTTGTCCTGATCTTCGCGCGAAATATTATATTCTTTTGCACACAATTCGGCGCAGTTACCCATTGGCACTTTGCTGTAAACATCCAACAAACCGTCTTTGGTAATACCATCCAACATGGTGATGTTTCCGAATTTAGTACCGTTTCTTCCGTCGATATAATGCGGAGTCTGGCTCATGTTTTCCATTCCGCCGGCCACTACGATTTCATTGTCACCCGCAAGAATTGACTGTGCACCAAACATAATGGCTTTCATTCCCGAAGCACATACTTTGTTGACAGTTGTACAAGGAACAGTGTTCGGTAAACCCGCGCCCAAAGCAGCCTGAGTGGCAGGAGCCTGGCCAACACCGGCTTGCAATACATTCCCCATAAATACTTCATCGATCAGTGCAGGATCGATTCCCGATTTGTCCAACGCGCCTTTAATAGCAATGGAACCAAGTTGAGTAGCAGGGATGGATGACAATCCGCCTAAAAAAGCTCCCATCGGGGTACGAACGGCAGCAACAATGTAAATTTCTTTCGACATAGCTTATTTTGTTTGTGCAAAATTAGTGTTTAATAGTAAGAATGGTTAACGATACCTTTATTTTTTCTGCCACGAATAAATCCGCCTGAGACGGAAAGTGCTTTGTAAAATTATCAACGAATGCAGGAAACGTTGTTTCCTTTAATCTGCATGTAATTTTTGTTGTTTCGATTAGTGAGAATCGCTGTGGCGGTTATTAGCTCTAATTCAAGCTGGCTTATCATTCGTTTATTCGTGGCGGACAAAAAAGTATCAGTTGGTATTAGCATAAACTAACGTTAAATTACCTTGTTAAGAATGACAGACTGGAACTTCTCTTGTTAGATTCTCTCGGCCTGATTGATTACTTTTGTCAAAATCCTTTCTGATGAAATTCACTGCTTTACTCGCGTTACTCTTCGTTCCTGCTGCTTTCTATGCACAAATAGACACCGCTTCGCTTGATTCATCCGAGCCACCAAAAAACTGGGATTTGAAAACGATTTTCGGTCTGAACGGAACGCAAACTTCCTTTGTAAACTGGGCTGCCGGTGGGCGAAATAACGTTTCCGGACTTGGTTTCATAGAAGCGACGGCCAATTACCAAAAGGGGGCGCTGAAATGGCAAAACGAATTAAAATTCGCGTTGGGTGGCTTGCGATACATTGATTCGATCGGAAATAAAGAAGGTTTACAGAAAACGGATGATCGTATTGATCTCGCATCATCGTTTGGTTACGAGTTTAAGAAAACATGGTTTTATACTGCAGCAGCAGGTTTTAAAACACAATCGCTTGACGGTTTTACCTTTCCCAATGATTCGGTTCGCATTTCCGGGTTTATGGCTCCGGCATACGTTAATCTTTCCCTCGGGATCGAATACGCGCCCAAGGAATTCTTTAATGTGTATTTATCGCCATTGGCAGCAAAAATTACGATTGTAAATGATGAGGTGTTGTCCAACGCTGGTGCATTTGGTGTGACGGCAGCAACTGTGGATACGAATGGTTTGATCCTCAGTGCCGGAAAACGGGTCCGTTATGAATTCGGGGCTTATTTCCGGGTGAAATTCCAAAAAGAGATCATGAAAAACATCGAATTGAAAACGCGCCTGGAATTGTTCTCCAATTACCTCAACAATCCTCAAAACATCGATGTAAATGCCGAAAGTATTTTTACGTTTAAGGTAAATAGTTGGTTTTCTGCGTCTTTACAATGGAATTTGCAGTACGATGACGATATCGATATCCGCGATTCGAAAGGAAACACCGGCCCGCGCACGCAATTTAAATCGGTTTTGGGATTGGGTATTTCATATACCTTGGCGAATAAGGCAAAATAAGTCTTATTTTCGTTGATAATTCATGTTCAACTATTTTTCAGATATATCGCTTTGGTGGTTGCTGCCTATCGGAATCCTGTCGATTGGCTTGTCATACTTCTATTATTATAAACCACGCATTGCCAGTGACTGGACGGTCAGGCAATTGCGTCAGCTGTTTGCGCTCAGATCAGTTGCGTTATTCGTGGTCGGTTTACTGCTCTTGGGCTTGCTCTGGGAATCGATCCGGTACCGTGACGAAAAACCGTTGTTTATTACCATGGTCGATAACTCCGGCTCGATGAAAAACTATTCCGACAGCGCGAAAGTAAAACAGCGTATCCAGGATTTTCAAAAGCAGCTGGAAGAGCGTTTCGGGGATGAGTTTGAACTCATGGCATTGGAAGTCGGTGAAAAAACCGGAAATCTGAAAACCATTGACTTTTCCGGAAAACAAACCAATCTAGCAGGCGGATTCGAACATGTGCGTGAATTGTTTTTCAACCGCAACATTGGTGCGATTACCCTGATTTCAGACGGAAATTTCAATACCGGAACACACCCAATGTATCCGGCAGAACGCATTGAACTGACACCCGTTTTTACACTCGGAGTAGGCGATACCATTACCCGCAGAGATCAGCTGATTAAAAGCGTCAACACGAATGAAGTTGCTTTTCTCAACAATCAATTCCCGATTGATGTAACGGTTGATTTTAATCGCATTCCGACAGGCCCGACAACGGTTTCATTGGTGCACCAGGGTAGAACAATCGCTACACAAACAGTTACCTGTACCAATTCTATTTTCGATCAGCAACAGGTATTGTTTAATGTAGATGCCAAATCGAAAGGATTTCAGCGCTATACCGTGGTTTTACAGCACAAAAACGGCGAATATACATTCGACAACAATCAGCAAACCTGTTACATTGAAATCGTCGATAATAAAAACCTGATTTGTTTGCTTTCCAGCGCGCCTCATCCCGATTTGGCTGCGATTCGTTCCGTATTGGAAGAAGATCAGCAATCGCAGGTTGTAACAGCGCTTACGGCCAATTATACGTTGCCGAAAGAACGTCCGAACCTGGTGGTTTGGTATGAAAACGGTAGCAAACCAAACCCGGCATTGTTCAAAACGATCAAAGAAAAAAGAATCCCGATTTTGTTATTATTGGGCCCAACGACTCCTTCAGCGGTGGTACGTTCCTACGAAATCGGACTCACAGTTCCGGGAAGCAGTCAGCAGGACGATGTACAAGGTGCTGTGTCCGGCGGTTTTTCAGCTTTCTCGTTTACAAGTTTGTTTACTGATGCATTGCAGTATTATCCACCGCTACGCGTGAAATTCGGAAGTCATAATTTACCTGCAAATGCAGAAATCATCCTTACGCAGCGAATCGGAAGTGTGAGCAAACGCGATCCGTTGTTGTTTGTAACACAGCGCGATCAGGTTAAAATCGGGGTGTTACTCGGCGAAGGAATCTGGCGCTGGAAAATGAAAGAATTTAGTCAACGCAGATCGATTGACGGCTTCCGCGAGTTTGTGCAAAAAATGGTGCAATACCTCGTAGTTCGCCAGAATAGAGAGCCATTGCGCGTTACTTTACCGAAGCGTTTCAACGTCACGGAAGATGTGGAAGTGAAAGCCGAGTTTTACAACGAAGCCATGGAACTGATCACGACTCCTGAAATTGTGTTAACGCTGATTGGCCCTGACAAGAAAAAATCGAGCATTGATTTTTCTCCGCTGTCCAATTTCTACAAAGCCAATGCCGGCCAATTAAAAGCTGGAACGTATAAATGGATAGTGACCGCCAACAACAAAGGAAAAAAATACAGTAAATCGGGTGATTTTGTCGTTGAAGACATTTCCATCGAACAAGCTGAGACCCGCGCTGATTTTAGCGTGTTGAATCAATTGTCGATGCAATCGGGTGGTACTTTTCGTCCGCTGAAAAATGCAAGTCAATTACTGGATGAAATTGAAAAACGCGGTGATATTACGACTATTCAATATGCTGATTCTGGCTACACAGCTTTGATCGACTGGAAATGGTTGTTTGTGATTTTGATTTTGGTTCTTTCTACCGAATGGTTTCTTAGACGTTGGTGGGGAAGGTATTAATCGTTTCATTTTCTTCTTGCATCGGTAACCATAATTAATGAATCTTCCCCTACTTTTTCTTGATAAAGAGCCAGCCGAGGCTGGTGAAGACGACTTGTCGCTTTGGCAAAGCGAAACAAGGAGGTAAGTAGGCAAAAAATCAAGGCTATAAGTCCCAATCTTGAGAACTACGGCGCGTTAACCTACCTCAACCCAACCAGCCTGAGGCTGCCAGGCTCGCAAACACCATTCGCAGATTGTTTTACGAACAACCCGATGGTTGTGCTCAGACAGGGCCTCGGTTACGTTTAACTTCACCTTGTTCTCTTGCGATTGTTACTTAATGCCATTCAGGCAAACAAACTTTCCAAATGGTCAATGAATTCGGTTAGATCCGTCAATTGGACCTTAAATTTTCCTGTAAGTTCTCCGGTTGTTTGTTTTAAGTATTGAGGTTCATAAAGTTGTGTTATCACAGCCAATTGTTCAATATAAGCTTCGTCACTCGAATTGATCCGCAGAAAGTAAGGCGGTGGAACTTTACTTGATGGCAAAATCCACATGAAGAATGACCTTCCCAGGGAAAAAGAAATGGTATAGTTCAACCCGCTTACACTGATTTTTGCTTCAAAGTGATCAGTCGAATTTTGGGAAATGGCTCCGCCACGAGTAGTTTGGGATTTAATCAATTGAATATTCCAGGTGCGCCGATTTAACAGAAACGTTGCTTCCACATCGTAACCATAAGCATTGCAATAGCCTGAAAAAACCTGTAAACCGGGTAATTGCTTTTCCAGCGATTCGAGGTAGGCTTTATTGCCTTCAAAGAAAGGCGAAATGGAGGTTTCGTAATCGATCATTTTGTGATTTGTTCCCGATACAATTTTAATCCTTCTTCAATCAACACTTTAACGGCAGGATCCTGTATATCTTCCGTTTTCTTAATCTCCACATACCGCGAAATTTTCCCGGTTCCTTTTAGTAAACCGTTCGGGTCGGGGAGTGACGTACCTCTGTTAAAGCCCAACTTTAAACCTTTTTTCGAAGGAATGATCACGCAAATTAGTTCCGCATATTTGTTTCCATAACAGTAAGCGATCATTTTGGCGGAAACATCGATTTGTTCTGTAATATCAGGAAGCGTAGAAATGACTAGCTCTCGCAATACAAGGGCGTTGTATATGATTTGTTCGTCATACGAAGCCAGGAATTGATCGAGTTGTGAAGGGGGTGTCATAAGTATTGTCATCTAATTACTTGGTTGCCGAAACGGAATTATCTGTTCTATTTTGGCAGTATTAGGACTTTTATAATCAATACGATTTACTGAGCGTGAAAGGCAATTTTCAATGGCTATATCAATCAATTCGTTGATACTGTCATTGTTGCTTTTTAACCGTATGTTTGAAAACCAAGTAGTGCTGCATGAATAAATGATGCCCAATGTATCTAACTCAAAAGACAGCTCTCCACCGTCTATTCCCGCATAATGTTCATTGGAAAACAGAGAGATAAAATGGCTTTCATTGTTAGTGCTAAAAACGTACTGTTCAATCAGACTGTCTTTTGAATCATGATACAGTAAGTGCTCTATAGTTACTGTATCTAGAGAAATACGTCGGCTGTCATGATTGTTTATCATATAATGAAATAGAATTTCATCAGGTTTTTCTGTTTTTTCTTGTGAGCAGGAGAATAAAACGAGGGGAACTATAAAAATGAGAAACTTGTACATTTACAGCTATTTTGAACGGTATTTTGAATAAAACACTATCAGATAAATACTCAGCGTTATTATAAATGCGATTGCGTAAAGCGTCATTCCATAGAAATTGTAAGGATATCCACCATTAAAAAGTGCTCCCCAAAACATGTAGAGAAGCCAAAAAATACCTAGTAGACAAACAATGCTATTTGGGATGTTTCGAATATTTAATCGAACAAAACAGCACCAAGAAAAGGCTGTTAAGCCCCCGGAAGAGGCTAACAATAATTCATTTGAGAATGGAAAATGAATAAATAGTAAAATAATGCCTACCAAAACTATAGATGACCACCAAATAAGTGTACCATATCTGTAAGTAATGGATTTGTGGATAGGAGTGTCTAACAAGTCGCTCATAAATTCATTTGAGCAATGAAATTACAATTTTAATTAACAGATCATAATCGTGCTTTTTTCTTTCACTATCTTTAAATCGCAAAATCATCCCGCATGACCGAAACTGTAAAAGCTTATTATGACCGTATTGGCAAGGAATACGATGACGATCGTTTCGGTAAGTCGAGTTACGGTCAGTATATTCACAAGCAGGAATGCGCGTTTTTGGATAAATGGCTGCCCGAAAATCCAACGCAGGCTGTGCTGGACATGGGTTGCGGAACCGGACGTTTTATGTCACGCGCTACCGACGGCGTTGATTTCAGTGAAGGAATGACCGGCGAAGCGAAACAGAAATTTCCTGACAAAAACGTTCACCTGGCCGAAATTACCAATACCGGATTACCGGCCGAATCGTTTGAAAGAGCGTTTTCCATGCACGTCTTGATGCACCTGGATGCCAAAACAACCACGAAATTTTTGCAGGAAGCGCATCGTTTACTGGTCGAGGATGGTTTATTTATCGTGGATTTTCCTTCGGCAAAACGTCGTTCGTTTGGTCAACGGAAGGTGAATGATGCACACTGGCATGGTTCAAATGCACAAAATGCGACAGATTTGTGGGCTTTGGGAAATGACAACTGGAAATTGATCTCCAAGCGCGGCATTTTGTTTTTTCCCATTCATCGGTTTCCGGTTCGAATACGGCCGTTCATGCGTTTTTTTGACAACCTGTTGTGTCGTTCGTTTTTGAAAGGATATGCATCTTATGTAATCGTCGTGCTTCAAAAAGTAAGATGAAAAAGTTAATTCCGTCATCTCTCAAACGACGTTTTCGTTTGTTTCAACGTGCTTACCGCGATTGGAAAAACCGGCTTATTGAACCACATGCTGCTTCGAGAGGTGTATTGGATGATGAGGTGAAATTAGCTGTAGTTCAAGCTATTAAACGCACTTCGTTGTTTGAGAACAAAGTCCATAACCTGCAACGCGCGGCACGTGAATTGGAACAAGTGATCATTTATCCCGGAGAAGTCATTTCGTTTTGGAAAGTCATCGGTGATCCTTCTGTTAAACGTGGTTATAAAACCGGCCGGAATATCGTAAACGGAACCTTACAGGAAGCAGTTGGCGGCGGTTTGTGCCAATTATCGGGAATTGTTTACCACACCGCATTGCTTGCAGGATTGACCGTTTTGGAACGTTATAACCATACAGTTGATATTTATAAGGAAGAAGACCGTTTTACGCCACTCGGAGCCGATGCAACAGTCGTTTACGGCTACAAAGACCTGCGTTTTCAAAACAATCGTTCTGTTCCATTGCAATTGAGTTTTTCATTTGAAGAAGAATCAATTACCTGCGGTATCAGGAGCGCTGATGAATTACAGGTTCAGGAATTGCAGTTTGAGCGCATCGAAGGTGATGGATTCCGGTTGGTTTACACCAAAGATCTTTCGGGAAATACGATTGCTGAATCGCGGTATAAACTGGAAAGATAAACACTAAAATTGGTTGCTTTCATTAACCACATAGGCCACATAGCTTCACATAGAATTGATTTGGCAAACAAAAGGCCATCCTTCCGAAGAAGAACAGCCTTAGACTTAAAGTGATTGTTGAGTTAATAGACGAACGCGCTTCCCCAAAAAGAACTGGTTTCGTCATTAAAATTATTGAATCCGCCCCACATACTTACCAATTGCAGATTCGGGTGGCCCGTTGGAATTTCTGCATCATTTCGTACAAAAAAGTAAACATCACCACCATAATTGAGATCTTCATAAATGGCAATCACAAAATGGTTCCATGGTTGAAGTTTAACGGTACCGGTTACTTTCTCAGCATAGATAGATGATACTCTGTCATTGAACGATGCGCCGACCCAGCTGTTCCAAAACACCTTGGAAGTCGCCCAGTTGACCCCTACAAATGTTTGAATCCGTGAACTAAGCGCAGGATCTGTTACCGTACTTGCCACCGTGCTTGTCGTAGAGGTGAGTGGAGCAAGTGGATTTACATAATTGGCATGCTCATAAAATGTAGCACGAACCAGGTTATTAGATGTTTTTTCCTGATCCGAGATGCCATGATGTTTCTTGAAAAAGGTTGAACGATTCTGATCGAATTCCGCCATGTCCTCAAAAAGGAAGCATTTTCCGGTTGTTCCCTGATCAATAATTACCGCCTGTTCGTGGTTAGCGATGAATTCTCCGATGGTTTGATTTGCTGCCGAACTTTTTTCCAGTACACATTCACCCGTTTTTGCATTTTCGGAATAAGTAACAAGGTATTCCTGGCCATGCAGTACATAGACTTTTGTTTTCAGATTTTTGGCGACCGTGTTTTGGTGAGTCTGCTCTTTTTCACAGGAAAAAAGCACGAGTGTTGCTATTGACACATAAATAGCGGAAGTGAATCTTTTCATAGCGTTATTAATTTTAAGTTTCCTCAAAGATTCCACTATGCCGGAAAGCAGTCAATACCATTTATGGTACTTTTTACAGAAGGTTTAGATTTTCCAGGTAATGGACCAATTGGGGCGAGTTCACACATCCTGTCTTTTCCAGCAGGTTTTTCCGGTATTTATCGATCGAATGCTTGGACAAAAACAACTGTTCGGCAATTTGCTGACTCGTTAACCCTTGCTTGATGTAACGCGCTATTTTGAGTTCATTTTCAGAAAACACATTCACCTTCGAATCGTAATTGCTGAGAAAAGCCTGCATGATTTCCACACTTCCTTCTTCATCTTTGATGTTGAAAAAATAGGTGACCTGGTTGCTATTCGATAAATCTTTCGAAAGAGTGATTTGCGCCAGGTTTACCAGTGGAATATTCGTTAGCGGATCGCTGGCAATGATGTTGTTGGTTTCCAGGATTCGGTGATAATTTCCGGCGGCGTCGCGCATTCTGTAAGAAATGCAAAAATGTCCGATTCCCTGCGTCGGAATGGGCATATTCATTAAGCCTTCCAGGCACAAATAATAGAGTTTTCCGAACGCTTCCTGATCGTCAGGATGAACAATCTCCAGGATATTTTCCGCAGTTATAAAGCTGTTTTTATAACCGAAATACGTATCGAATCCTTCTGCATGTAAGTGTTTGTAATCGTGAAAATCGAGAATGCTATAAGCTTGCACAACGCTTTTTAGCGGAGATTCTACAATTGAAGCAACAATGGCTGCTTTTTCCTGATCGGTTAATGGTGTTGTTTTTTTGGCAATGGATTCTTTACAGTATTCCTTGAATAATGAAGTCAATTGTGTCATATAATAGCAGTTTAAAGAGGCTTTAAACTACTGATTTTTCAGAAGTATGACAACAATGGTTAGATTTTCCGGATCAGTTTTCGGGTATGTTTCAGTGATCTTTTACTTTCCCATGACTGGTGGCCTGGAATGATCCATTTCGGATGTTTAAAAGTGCGTTTCACCAGGTGAATCGCCATTCCCCATGTTCCAAAATTGGCATCAGCCCTGTTGCCGATATCTGTAGCTTCTACCGATTTGATGAAGCAACCGCCATACAGAATTCGTTCTTCGGGGAACCAGATCACAATATTGTCGGGAGCATGTCCGGCGCCTGGAAAAAAAGTCTGAACTTTTGTTGCTCCCAAGTGAAATACGGTATCGTGATAAAACACAAATTCAGGCTGCGGTTCGCCGCGTTCTTCACATATTTTCCTTGTCGAAAAGGAAGTGTAAGTGGCAATTCCCTTCATTTTATAATAATCCAATCCTGCTGTACGGTCGGCATGTGAATGCGTTGAAATCACCCATTTTACAGGTGAATGAAAACGTTTTTGAATGGAATCAAGCAAAGGCTGGAATTGCGTTGTATCCCATGGAGTGTCGATGAGGAGAACTCCGGCAGAAGTAATCTTGATCAAGCCGTTTGAGGGAATGGTCGTAGTATCTTTCTCGTCAATAAACGTTCTGTAAGTGGTGAAAACGTAGGAGCTGTCGCTGAGACGTGAAAGTTCCAGCTGAGCTCGTGTTTGAAATGTAATGAAGAGTAAAGAAAACAGAATGAATTGTTTCATTATCGGTTTGATTTTTTCCTGTACAAATGATTTTTTAAGAGTCGAAATCAATCAGCAAGTTACCAAATATTCTTAGCGATTTACTCGCTTCAGACGGTTTTCCTGCATTTTTAAAGCGATATAGTCCATCATTCCAACATGCAACGTTGCCGAAAATGCTTTGAGTGCCTGCTTGGCTGTTTTGTACGTCTTAAACTCGTAAATGGTTTGCTCTTTGCCTGATATATCTTCGGTAATCAGATTGTAGGTGATGGATTTGTGCGAACGCGTTCCCGTACGATGGTAATAAATTCTGTTTTCAGCAGAAGATTTTAATTCAATCGCAATCACCGAATCGGCAGAATGCCAGATTCCCCACTTCAACCCAAAATAAGAAGTGTATTTCCGGAAACGCTGGCCAGATAAATCAATTTCGAGTCCGGTAGTCGTCAAGAACAAACTAACGGCAAACGCCAACAGAATCAATCCGGCCACCGGTATAAAAACGCACGTTACAACTCCTATAAGCAGTCCGGAAGCTGCAGGAAGAACCAAACTATTGGTTTTCCCTTCAGAAATAATGGTGTTTTCCATGGATCTGGGTTTCAAAAGTGTATCACTAAAATACGAGTATTTTTTTTACTTCAGATTCCTAAAGCCCTAAAAAAGAAAGGATTGCTTTTTCAAACAATCCTTTCCGTTAAATCTATATGTTGGTTCGTTTAAACCGTCATTTTTGTTTTCGGTGCGGCAGCTAAAATATCAGCTGATGTTTCCGCAGCGTACAATTCAAAGTTCTTCACGAATTGTTCTGCCAGATGATTAGCTGTTTTATCGTAAGCACCTTTATCTGACCATGTTTCACGCGGATTCAAAATTTCGGATGGAACACCTTCACAAGAAGTCGGGAATGCCAGTTCGAATACCGGAAGTGTTGCGAATTCAACGTTGTCCAGTTTTCCAGTCAACGCAGCCGTGATCATTGCACGTGTGTACGACAATTTCATACGGCTCCCAACCCCGTAAGAACCACCAGACCAGCCGGTGTTGATCAACCATACTTTAATATCGGTTCCGTCCAATTTTTCACCCAATAACTTCGCGTATTTTGCCGGATGAAGCGGTAAGAATGCTTTTCCGAAACAAGCAGAGAACGTTGTTGTAGGCTCTGTAATACCAACTTCTGTTCCGGCAACTTTCGCTGTGTAGCCCGACATGAAGTGATACATTGCCTGTTCTTTCGTTAAGCGGGAGATCGGAGGCAATACACCAAATGCATCAGCTGTAAGGAAGAAAATATTTTTTGGTCCGGCACCTACAGAAGGTGTCATGATATTGTCTATGAAATCGATCGGGTAAGAAACACGCGTGTTTTCAGTGATGGATCCGTCTGCGTAATCAGGAGTAGACGTTTCGCCTACAAAACCAATGTTTTCAAGGATTGCCCCAAATTTGATCGCGTCGTAGATTTGCGGTTCTTTTTCCTTGGAAAGATCGATGGTTTTTGCGTAGCATCCGCCTTCGAAGTTGAACACAGAATTGTCGGCCCAGCCATGCTCATCGTCACCGATCAAGCGACGGTTCGGATCAGAAGATAAGGTTGTTTTACCCGTTCCCGACAAACCGAAGAAAATGGCCGTATCGCCATCAGTCCCAACGTTTGCCGAGCAGTGCATCGATAATACATTTTTTTCGTGCGGAAGAACGTAATTTAATACCGAGAAAATTCCTTTTTTAATTTCACCGGTATAACCTGTACCACCGATGATGATCATTTTACGGGTGAAATTCAAAATAGCGAAGTTCTTTTGACGCGTTCCGTCGATTGCAGGATCTGCAAGGAAACCCGGAGCGCAAACAATATTCCATTCCGCATCGAAGTTTTCGATTTCAGCATCTGTAGGACGCAGGAACATATTGTAAGCAAACATGTTCGACCATGGAAATTCCGTTGTCACACGAAGGTTCATGCGGAAATTCTCGTCTGCACAAGCATAAGCGTCGCGCACATAAACGTCTTTCCCTATCAGGTAAGCTTTCATGCGATTGTACAAAGCATCGAACTGTGCTGTTGAAACAGGAATATTAACATCACCCCACCAAACGCTGTTTTCTGTTTTCGCGTCTTTCACTACAAAGCGGTCTTTCGGCGAACGACCCGTGAATTCACCTGTTTCAACGGCGATTGCTCCCGTGTCGGTCAATACACCTTGTCCGTTAATGATGGTATCTTCTACCAATTCAGCAGGCGTTAAGTTCCAGAATACGTTTCCGAGATTTTCCAGACCGATTGTTGCCTTCAAATCGGCGTTGTTTCCCCGTTTACCAAATTCGTTCATACATTCGTTTTTTAGCAATGCTATTTTGCCACAAAAGTACGGCGCTTCCGTTAAATATGCCCGATTTTCGCGTATAAATTTCAACAGTTTGTCACTTTACCGAATGATGAACCCAGTGTAAAGCGCATTTAATCAATAAATTAATGGATATTAATGGTTGATAAGTTATTGGTAATCGAGGAAAGGTGCGGGGCTTTTTCAACACAAAGGCACAACGCTTTCGCTGTAGCTTTAGCGAAGGAGCAAAGAAAAGACAAGTTTGACCTGTTAGAAGAACACAAAGGGAACCAGGTGGAACGCCTTTGTGATCTCAACACGTCCATCCTTCAAAAAAAATGGTGCCTTTGCGCCTTCGCTGAAGCTACAGCGTAAGCGTTGTGGTGAAAATTAAAGGAGTAAACTTTTGCTAAATAACTCCCATTTTCTTCATCAGGAACGTCGCGCTTTTGTTTTGGCAAATACCGTCACGCAAGCGGTAATCAAACTTCAATTCATTGTTGATGATTTCTACCTCAAAACATTTATTTACAAGTAACTGAGGATATTCATCTGTCGTGTTGCAAACCTCTAAGTCGTGGGTTGCGATGGCACCAATCGCGTTTTTAGAAATTACTTTTTTCAGCACTTCGATGGTTCCGGTGCGTTTGTCGTCTGAATTGGTTCCGCGTAAAATTTCATCGAGCAGGATAAAACAACGGCGGTTTTCGAGTTCTGTCATGATTTCCTTCAGACGTTTGACTTCAGCAAAGAAATACGATTCACTATCGCTCAGGGAATCGGATAAACGCATCGAAACCAGGATATCCATTGGTTGAATACTGGCAGATTTCACGCAAATAGGTGCTCCGGCATTGGCCAAAACGAGGTTTACGCCCAAGGTTCGCAGAAACGTACTTTTCCCTGACATATTAGAACCGGTGAGTACGATGAATTGTTTTTCAGAAAAATCGACCGAATTACTTACGCGTTTCGTTGCTGAAATCAACGGATGTCCCAATTCCTCAAAACGCAGGATTGCTGCGTCATTTAATTCAGGGAAGTTGAAATCCGGATTATTGAAGTGTAAATTGGCAAATGAAAGCAACACTTCTGCTTCACCGATCTGCTGTAGCCAGTTATCCAATTCTGTTGTATGTGCCGATTTCCAGCGCAACAACTTGCGATAGGTATGCAAATGAAAAAGTATGGTGCCGTTAAATAGAATTGCGCCCATACCATTCTGAAGGCTTTCCAGCGAAGCGAAAATGCGTGAGAGTGCATGAATTTGTTTACTGGCGGAAATTTGTGAGGCGTTTAATTTTTGCTGAATGTCTTTCAAAAGCTCACTTTTCCATTCCCGTTCTTCAAGGGCCTGCAATAATTCGCTATAGCGCAATAAGGTTTGATTGATCTTATCGGCAAAAGCAATTTCAGCATTCATTTTTTTGAGCTGCGAAGCCAATACAATCAGATTGAAAATGAAGATGGTAACTGCAAGATTGAGAAACAACGGACTGCTTCCTTTCAAAAAACCGAGAATGGTAAACAACGCTCCCAAAGCAGGAAAAGCATAACTGAGGATGGTTGTGATCAATGGAACTTTTGGTTGATCACTGTTCCATGAACGCAATGTATCGCTGATTTGCTCATTGTCGTTTGCCAGGATCGCTTTAGCTGTAAACAATTGTCGCCATTCGAGTAAAGGAGTTAGTTCCGCAATGGCTTCCTGGCGCTTCCGAATGGTTTCAGCACTTGATTTTTCAAGCAACGATTCTCCCAAACCACGGTTTCCCATAACGGTTTGCGTGCGATTAATATGCTGAAAAAGTGAATGTTCGCCGAAAATATCCAGGTCGTAGGTATACGGATGATTTCCTTCCAGGAAACGGTTTCCGTTATCGAAAGGAAGTTCCTGTTTTTCCAGAAAAGCCAGTTCGGTTTCGTTGATCTTCACCAGTGCTTGCTGGAGTACTAGTTTCCGTTTAACCACAAAATGCATGCGCATAAACACCACAAACAGGACGAATGATGCTATAGCAATGACTAACTGAATGGTATTTCCCGAACGAATCGTCAAATAACCAAATAGTAAAGCGGAAACGATACTTATCAGACGTGCGAAAGCAAGCCGGTTAAACTGTTGTTTCAGTTGTTGAACAGCTGCATTGTGCACTGTTTTTCGTTCGTGGTATGCTTGCATGTAATTGATTAAACCAGGTCGCGTAACGCTTCAACGGCCTGGCGAATGTTGTTGCGAATTTCTAAAATGTTGGCATCCATCATGTAACATGGAGCGGTCACAATTTTATTGGCGGTATCGATCTGAATCTCGCGAACGGTTTTCATCACTGGTTCTACACCCGTTTTAGCTAATCCGGCAGAGAAATCGGTAACACTATACGGAGACTTTTCCTGGTCGGTACCGATGGTCATACTGGCATGAATAGCCGAACCTTCAAAGGCTTTTGCCAATACAACTGGACTGACACATAAAGCAGCAATTGGTTTTCCGACATTCACCAGGTTGACCAGCAGGAGTTTCACTTCAGGTAAAATAATTCCATCTGGTCCGGCAAATGCCCATTGGGTGAAATTTTTCGCACTTCCAAATCCGCCGGGAATGATCAGCGCATCAATGTCTGCCGGAGCAATGGTATTGATATTATGGATTTCTCCACGCGCAATTCGCGCAGATTCCACGAGCATATTGCGCTTCTCGGCCATTTCCTGTCCTGTCGTGTGATTGATCACATGGTGTTGCGGCGCATCAACCGAAATACAGATGTATTGAGCTCCGATTTCCTGAACGGCAAGCATCGATAATACAGCTTCCTGAATTTCAGCACCATCGTAAACACCGCAGCCTGAGAGAAGAATTCCTATTTTCATTGGTTCATTTTTAGCGACTCAAAAATACGGTTTTATGTGGTTGGGAGTTGTAGGGAAGTTGAGGAGTTTGGGATTTTGGGGAATTTTGGGAGAGTTTCTGATTGTTGAATCGGAGGAGGTTGTTCTTAGAATTTTCTCCAAGGGGTTTTCTCCAAATTTCCAAATTTGCCAAATGGGCAATTTGCCCAATGTCCAATTTGAAATTTTGCCATTTTCCTCCGCAAAAAATCGTCATTAAATACTATCTTTAACCCATGAATTTCCCAGTAGTTTTTTACGATGGTGATTGCGGATTTTGCAACCGTTCTGTGCAGTTTATTCTGGATCACGAGCGCGATTCGACCGTTCATTTCTGCGCATTACAATCGGAAATCGCCCAACGTTTTTTCCGGGAACACAATTTCCCTCAACCGAATTTAAGTACGTTTTATTTCTGGAACGGAGAACGTTTGTTTGAACGTTCAACCGGTGCGTTAAAAGTCACAGCTTATTTGAAAGCACCTTATTCATGGTTGCGGGTTTTCATTATCATTCCGCGATTTATACGTGATGGTGTCTATAACTGGATCGCTAAACGCCGGCACAAACTGGCTAGTCAGCAATGTGCTTTGCCAACTCCTGATCAGCGAAAGCGGTTTTTATGAAACCATTGATCATTCTTCTGTTTGTAGGTTTTACCGTTTTAAATATGGGGTGTAACCAACGGAAAGAAAAAGGATTTGCTTGCGCGAATAAGGATCAGGAAATCAAGGTTTCAAAACAAAAATCGCCCGTTTACTTTAAAAAGAATTGTGCTGCTTGTCACCTTTTTGATAAAAACTCAACAGGTCCCGCTCTTCAAGGAATGATGAAACGTTTACCCAATCGGGAATGGCTTTTGAGTTATCTACAAAATGAAGATTCATTGATCAGATTAGGTGATTCTACGGCTATACGTATTTCCAAGAGATTACCTGCAGTCCGATTTCACCGGTTTCCCGGTTTGACAAATCGCCAGCTTGATGAATTGATTCAATATTCGAAGCAGTAATTGAAGGACAAAAAAGTAAAATAGCAAAAAACGCAACCCGTCTCCACGAATTGCGTTCTGTCTTTCATCTGCTTTGTTACACTACTCAATGAAACATTGTTAATCGTATTTGGTCAATCCAGGTGTTTGTGCAACCAAAAGTAGATACTTCGATCACATTCTCTTTGTCAAATCCTGTAAACTAAGTCAAGGTATGGCGATTTCTCAACCGTTAATAAGTTCGCTTGCTTCACTGTTATTTTTGCCCCATCTTTCATTATTTTTGCCTCATGAGAATTTCAGCCTCCATATATTCGGATAAGAAACGGGATTTGCAAACTACAATTGCTGATTTGCTGGCGCATAAAGTTGATTTACTGCATGTTGATTGCAATGATGACGTGAGTGTATTCGATGATATTCGCAATATCCGCACGTGGTGCAACATCCCGATCGATCTGCATATCATTACTTCACAACCCGAAAAATACTTCGATTTATTGCGTGAAGTTCCTGTGGAATACGTCACATTTCAATTGGAAGATTTGGTCGCTCCACTGGAATTGCCTTCTGATATTAGCGGAAAACGCGGATTGGCTATCACAACACCAACCAGTATTGCCGAATTCGATGCTTACAATTCATTCGATTTTATCTTACTGATGGCAACGGTTCCCGGGCAAAGTGGTGGCATATTTGATGCAACGAACTTTAAAAAAATCCGCGATTTTCAACACAAATACCCGCACAAATCAGTACATGTTGATGGCGGCGTAAACGGCGAGGTTTCCTTTATCCTGCGAAATATGGGTGTTCATACTTCCGTTTCAGGATCATACCTGTTCAATGCTCCGAGTATTGGACATGCGTTGATGGATTTGACCAAGCGTGAAGTGAATTCACAATTCATAGTGCGCGACTTTATGATTCCTTTATCCGAATCGCCAACTATTTTGGCAAACGAAGCCACATTCACATCCGTACTTCAAAGCATCGAAAACGGAAACCTGGGATTTACCCTGGTTGTTGACGAATCCAATAAACTGAATGGTTTGGTTTCCAACGCCGATGCACGAAAGGCTTTGTTAAAGTACGGCGCTGACACGTTTAATGTTCCGGTAAACGAGTACATGAACGAACGACCTGTTTCGTTGAATGAGTCGGCGACAGTGAATGAGTTGTTGGCACTCATTAAACGATGTTCTTTCCCGATTCTCTATTTACCGGTTGTAAATGATGCCAACGAAGCGCAAGGAATTATTACCTTTGTGAACCTGATCAAGGGAGAATTATGATTATACATTTAAAAGATACAGTTTCTGCTCTTGAAGCAAGCCAACTGGCAGAACAACACAAGGCATTTCACGTTGTGTCCAATGCTACTAACGTATTGATCACAGGATCAGGAGTGAAAGAAATTCCTGCCGGGCTTGAAAATCATGTAGCCGAACATTGGGTGTTTCCAAATGATATGCAACTGGCGTCGCGCAATTACCGCAATGAAACGCGAGAAGTAACGGTTGGAAATGTAACCATCGGTGGTAAAACCGGTAGCACACTCATCATTTCAGGGCCTTGCTCAGTTGAATCGGAAGAACAAATTCGCCAGTCTGCGGCATTACTCAAAGCAAACGGTTTAACTTCTTTACGCGGAGGATGTTACAAACCACGAACCAGCCCTTACAGTTTCCAGGGAATGGGTCTCGACGGATTGAAACTTCTTGCCAAAATGCGCGAAGAACATGGATTTACCGTTGTTACTGAAGCACGTGATGCGACGCATATCGACGAAATTATCGAGCATGCAGATGTGATCCAGGTAGGCGCAAAAGCCATGTACGATCAGGGAATTCTTCGTGCTTGCGCCAAAACGCAAAAAACGGTATTGATCAAACGCGGTTTCGGTACCACATTGCAGGAATTTGTACAAGCAGCTGAATTTGTGCTTTCGGGCGGAAATGAAAATGTTCTGTTGTGCGAGCGCGGTATCCGTACGTTTGAAACGGGAACACGTTTTACGCTTGATTTGTGCGGTGTGGAATGGCTGAAACATTACACCAATCTTCCGGTAATATTGGATCCGAGTCACGCAATGGGTTATGCCTACGGTGTTGCAGGATTGACACGCGCATGTACCGCTTTGGGAGTTGACGGTTTACTGATCGAAGTACACCCGAATCCGAAAGTGGCTAAATCCGATGCTTCCCAGCAGCTGAATCACGCCGAGTTTGAAGCATTATTAACTTCTATCAAACCGATTGCCAATGCAGTGGGTTATTCAATCGTATAATGCAGTTTTTAGAACAAAATATTAAAGGATTGTGCACGAAGTTCGGCGTGGATTTCAACCAGTTTATGGCTGATTTTCAGGTAGACAGTGTGGGTGAATTAACCATGATTGATCTGGAAGCTTTTGCCGAAGAAAACGAAGTGGATTTGTATTCCCTGCTCTACAAACCGCTGTTTGTGCTGGATCATTTGAAACCGCTTTTAGCCAAAATCAAATTGCTGATTCTGGATGTAGATGGCGTATTGACCGATGCAGGGATGTATTATACCGAATCAGGCGACCAGGTCAAAAAATACAATTCCAAAGACGGAATGGCGATCCTTGAGGCCCAGAAACAAGGACTTCAAATCGGGATTATTTCTTCTGCCTTTGTCGATAAAATGGTTATTAACCGAGCGAACACCCTAAGAATTAAATACGTCTATGTTGGGCGCGAACCCAAAATGGATATTTTGAACCAATGGTGTACCGATTTGGGATTAACCCTCGATCAGGTAGCGATGATAGGTGATGACATCAATGACCTTCCGATTATGGAAGCCGTTGGTTTCAGTTGCTGTCCTGCAGATGCAGTGCAAGTGGTAAAACATACCGTGGATGTAGTATTGAACCTCAAAGGGGGAAAGGGCTGTGTTCGCGAATTGATAGATAATTATTTATTGGAACAACCGTTGGGGAGTTCACAAAAAAATTAGAATGGCTCAAGTAAAACTAGGTATTATCAGGGAAGGAAAAGTACCACCGGACAAACGAGTTCCGTTAACTCCCCGGCAATGCCTATTGGTAAAAACTAAATTTCCGCATGCAAATGTGGTTGTTCAGACAAGCAACGTGCGTGCATTCAAGGACGAAGAATACAGACAGGTTGGCATTGAAGTAGTTGACGATTTGCATGATTGTGATATCATAATGGGGGTGAAGGAAGTCAATATCGAGGATTTAATTCCATCGAAAAAATTCATGTTTTTCTCGCATACTATTAAGAAACAACCTTATAACCGTCGATTGCTGCAAGCTGTTCTCGATCTTAAAATCCAACTGATCGATTACGAGGTATTGAAAAACAAGCAAAACAAGCGCATCATCGGTTTCGGACGTTATGCAGGAATAGTAGGATGTTACAACGGTTTGTTGACCTACGGAAAGAAAAGCGGTGCTTATTCCATTAAACCTGCGAATGAATGCAGAGATCGCGTGGAAATGGAGGAAGAGATCAAAAAGATCGAATTGCCAAAAGACACCAAAATCGTACTCACCGGATTTGGAAGAGTAGGCCATGGTGCCCGTGAAATCATGGATTTACTTACCATTACCGAAGTAAGTCCGGAAGAATTTTTACACCAGAAATTTGATGGTCCGGTATTTACGCACCTCGATGTAGAAGATTATTATGCCCGTATCGACGGAACCCCGTTTGATAAACAGGATTTTTACGCCAACCCGAAATTGTACAAATCGGTGTTTGCGCCCTATATTTCAGTTGCCCAGGTATACATTGCCTGCCATTTCTGGAGCGATAAATCGCCAAATATCGTCACACAGGAAGATTTTCAGAAACCGGAAGTAAAAGTAAGAGTGGTAGCAGATATTTCGTGCGATATCGCCGGGCCGATTGCCTGTACGATTCGTCCGTCAAAAATTGCGGATCCGGTTTATGGTTACGACCCTGCTACAGGAACAGAAGTTGATCCGTGGTTGGAAAACAACATTGCCGTAATGGCCGTTGACAATTTACCGTGTGAATTGCCGATGGATGCTTCCGAAGATTTTGGAAATGAACTGATTAAATATGTTCTTCCTTGTTTGTTGGGTGATGACCCGGATGACGTGATCGGTCGAGGCAGCGAAACGGATTTAAATGGAAAGCTGACCGAAAGATTCGCGTATTTACAGGATTATGTAGATGGAAATACTGTTTCTCACTAATAAAACCGGGCAATGGAGAATGAATCACTGATCGACCACACTACAACAGAGAATCACATCCAAAAAGGAAACAAACGCACCATCCGCGGTTGGGTGATGTACGATTGGGCAAACTCTGTTTACAACCTGGTGATTTCGTCAGCTATTTTCCCGATTTTCTACGATACGGTAACGACTAATCATTTTACTGAAAACTATAATAAAGCGAACGGTTATCAATTAGACAAAGCTTTGCCTGAGGGAATGAACGTAACCGTCAATTTCTTCGGATTAGAAGTTTCCAATTCGGCCTTGATGAGTTTTGTGCTTTCCGCTTCATTTTTGCTGGTTTCCTTTTTATCTCCTTTGCTTTCGGGGATTGCCGATTACCGTGGAAACAAAAAACGTTTCCTCCAATTCTTCTGTTATTTAGGCGCAACAGCCTGTATTTCCTTGTTCTTTTTCAATGATTTATTGAAAAGCGATCTGATCGAAGTCGGCTTGCTGAGTTTATTTATTGCAAGCATTGGTTTCTGGAACAGTTTGGTATTCTACAATTCATACCTGCCCGAGATTGCTGAACCAAAAGACCACGATAAGATTTCTGCCCGCGGATTTTCAATGGGCTATTTCGGATCGATGTTGTTGCTAATTATTTGTCTCCTGTTAATAAAGATTCCTGCATTGACGTTTAATTATTTCGACGACATTACAACGGAAAAAATTGAAGCAATGCCGGTGAAATTCTGTTTCATCCTCGTAGGAATCTGGTGGATTGCTTTTTCACAGATCACGTATCGCGTATTACCGAATACGACATCGAACCGAATAAAGGAAAAAGGATACATCTGGAAAGGATTCTCTGAATTGAAAAAAGTGTTTTTCGAATTCCGCAAGACATTTCGTTTGAAACGCTATTTGGCAGCATTTTTCTTTTTCAATACAGGTGTACAAACCGTAATGTTGATGGCAACTTATTTCGCGAAAAAGGAAATCGATTGGCCCATTGATTCAACTACTGGTAAACCGAACGACAGCGGATTGATCATCGCGATTCTGTTGATTCAGCTATTAGGCGCGGCCGGAGCGTTTATTATGTCACGTGTATCGCAACGAATTGGAAACATCAAAACATTGGGTATTTCGATTGTGATTTGGATTGGTGTGTGCGGCGGTGCATTCCTGATTCATACACCATTTGAATTTTACGCTCTGGCGTGTACCGTGGGAATCGTAATGGGTGGTGTACAGGCAATGGCGCGTTCTACCTATTCGAAATTTTTACCCGAAACCGAAGATCACGCCAGTTATTTCTCGTTCTACGACGCTACCGAAAAAATCGGGATCGTGTGTGGCACCTTGTTTTTCGGGACCATGGAATTGGTGTTCAACGATATGCGTTTCTCCGTATTATCGGTCGCATTCTTTTTCGTGGTGGGATTATTGATGTTGTTCCGCGTTCCGAAGGAAGAACGGGCGTTGGTGTAAATTTCATTATCATTTTATTTGATGTAGTGTAGGCGCGGGACGCATCCCGCGCCATTTTTTGTGTACATAAATTCATCATTGTTTATTCCATTCATTTTATTCATGGGCGCGGGACGCATCCCGCGCCTACATATGTAACGTTATGATTGTTTGGGAAATTCCCCGGAAATGCGTATTTTAAATCTATGTCAGATAAATTTAAAGGCATTTACCGAAACGGAACAAACCGATTGATCGGTTATGATTACGGTAGCCCAAACGATTATTTCATTACCATTTGCGTGAAAGGACGAATCCCTGTTTTTGGGAAAATAACCGATTCCACGATGCAATTATCACCGTTGGGAATTCAGGCTGAAAATGAATGGAAAAAATCAATTTCGTTAAGGCCGGATACAAACATTTTAATGGGTGAATTTGTGGTAATGCCGGACCATTTTCATGCGATTATCACGTTAGGTGAAAATCAATTTAACCAGCAATTTTCATCAAATTCCATGGGAATTCAATCACAGAATATCGGATCAATTATTCGGGGATTTAAGGCCGCGGTTACAACATATGCACGAATCAAGGATATTCCGTTCGAATGGCAATCGCGGTATTATGATCGGATCATTCGTGATGAAACGGAATATGGTAATGTTGAAAAATATATACGGAATAATGTCAAAAATTGGAAACCGTAGGCGCGGGACGCATCCCGCGCCATATTTACACCAAAATTATTTTTTTGGAACAAACCAAATCAATGAATGGAATTAATTCCATTCATTGATTTGGTAATTGTTTTCATCATGCATTCATTTCATTAATGTATGGGCGCGGGATGCGTCCCACGCCTACGGTAACGTATAATAAATTCATAAAAAAATCCCGTCCGCCTTAGGCGGACGGGATTTCAATTACAAATAACAATAATCAATGTGCCTCTTCCTCAGGATCGGGCGGGAACAATTTCACAGGATCTTTGATTTCCTGCAAACGATCCAACATATCTTCCAATTGGGAAATGGTCAATTGCTTGGCGATAATTTTTTTGTCCTTATCCAACACAATGATGCGCGGTGTGGCGTACAAATCATAGGTTGTTGAATAATTCAACGATTCGATGTTGGTGTATTTCGGTACAAACTGACGCGCATCCTCCAAGGCTGCTTCGTAGAGTTTTTGGGTCAATGCGACGTTGATAAATGACAATCCGTTATCCTTGATAAACTTCTTCCATTTTTCGTAATCGTCACCGGTTGCTTTTCCTACCGAAAACACTTCCACGTTGCGGGCTTTCAATTTTTCGGCGTACAATTTTTGCAATTTCGGTGTCACTTTTTTACAGTGTCCGCATTCCGGATCCCAGAAATACAAGATCGTGTAATCTGATTTCAAACTCATGAAATCACGCCAAACGTTGTTCGTATCCGGCAAGATCACATTCGGTGGAACCATTCCCTGCAAGATTCGCTTCTTTACAGGAATGTCTTCGCACGCAGTGGTGAGTTTGTCTTCCGACATCCAGAATGCAGGCGATTTACCACTTTCGTCGCGTGCGCAGTAATAGCGATCCACCATTAACACGTAGACTTTGTCTATTCCCATTTGGGTTGATTTCGCTGCCCAGTTGGTCAGGTAATCTACGTGGTATTTGAAAACTTCACTGCCTTTTTTGAGTCCGTCGATGAACGGGAAGGCGATAGCTAAAATAGAATCGGGATGCGGCACAATCATGGTTTTACCGTAGAAGAATTCTGTTTTCTGGTGAAAAACCGGTGTGTTTACCAAACGATCATCATTCAGGTCAATGTTATCCCAGAAATGCTTGCGGTAATAGTTTAACTGCCACATGTGGTCGATCACTTCGCCTTTTTCGTTTTTCGGAGCATCAGGAATTTTGACATCAATCGACATCTTGATGATTTTACTCACCAGTTTCTGATCGTGTAATTTGATGATGCTATCCTGGTAAGCCGAAACTCCTTTTGAAATGACTTCCAGTTGTTTGGCGAGCAAATCGTATTGCGGATCTTCTTTTTTCAAGCCTTCTTGCTTCGTTTTGAGCGCTGTGGCTTTTACGCGTTGCGACTGAAGAAACTGCACGTAAGACACAAACACTTTGTTTTCGTCCGATTTTTTGACCTTCATCTGGCCAATGAGGTTGGTGTCGGCAGTTTCGATGTTGATTTCTTCGTTGTTGTTCACGATGAACTCGAAGTATTTTTGCCCCGGCATGTACAATGCAAACATACCCGGTTTTAGATTTTTGGTGTCAAATTCGATTACACCGGACTTTGATATAGCCGTGTCCGCGTAGTACAATCCTTTTCCGTAATAACGTGTCAGGAAAACGGTTGTGTCTTTCAAACCTGCAACTTTAAATCGCATTTTTTGACCGAAACCGAGTGTAGCAGTGCAGATAAATAATAACAATAATAAGTTTCTCATAAAATAGCTATTTGTTACAACTAATATAACGTCTACAAAAGTAATAAAGTCACGGGTTTAACAGAATATTAACCATTATTGGAACGATAAATTCCTTTCTTGGCGTTGAGGTACGAAACCAAAGCAAAGATTCCGTATGCAGCCACAAGCGAACCGATGCTGGTTGCCGTAAAAGTGGTGCCGATGTACAATCCGCCTTCCTCAAATAAGGTGTCGAGCCAGAATTTAAACAACACGAAGGAAATCAAACTCAGCGTCGCCACAATCCCGAATACCTTGGTGAAATACAGGAAGAAATGCCGCGTCAATAATTTTGGCGAATAACCCAATCGCAGCAGCGTTCGTACTTCATAGGTGTTTTTGCTTAACAAGAGCTGAAGGTACTGAATCAATACCAACCCGGAAACGAAAACGGCAATGACTGAAATACCAAGTACGATCAGGATCAACGTTCCTACCATACTTTTCAAACGGCCGATCACCATTTGTCCGTTGCGCGATTCAAGGTGTTTCTTTTTTAGCATTTCTTCTACCAGCCCGAATTCACTTTCTTTTCCGGAAATCATCACTTGCGTAATGCGCTGATTGTCATCGATTCCGTATTTTTCGTTGGCCCAGCTCATGAATGACTGTGGAACCAAAATGGAGGAAACTTCATTCGTGAAACCGATGATACGCACATTGGCCCATTCTTTTTCGGTTTCGTTGGAAAGGGTGAATTTGAACTTGATGTCCATCGCTAATTCGTCGCTGACCTGCGGAATTCCACTGGCGCTCATAAATGTATTGAGCATCACGAGGAAGTCGCGTGGCATAATGATCGGAACAATCGAATCGCCTTCTTTCCATTTCCATTTATCCGATTTCACATCCAGGAAATCAGGATCTACGGTTTGAATGAACACATCTGACCGGAATCGGGGAACGAGTTTATCGGCGGTTTCGAAGGAAACATCAAAGTTGTTGGTTTCTACCGGCTGCACATCAATGATAAACGGTTCTTTGCGCATGTTTTCCAATTCGCGCATCGTGAAATCCGTTTTAGCAATGTTGAGCGTGTTGGAAGTGGAAACTTTTTTCTGCACGATAATCGTGTTGGGGCCGAGAATCTCAGCTCCTTCACCGAATTCATTCACTTTTATCAGGTAGTGAATGGAAGTCAATAAAAATGTCATTCCCAGAAAAGCGCCGATAATAGCGATGACAAGCTGGGTTTTTTCCTGGTGCCGGAAAAGCAATTTGCGTACCATGGCGTATCAGAGTTTAAGTTCGTAATCATAAGGGAAACGCTCATCATCATCCAATGACGTGAGTACGAATCCTGCTTTTTGGGCATCGCATTCGGCAGCGATCATTTCCAGGCAACGCACACTGTTGCGCTCATCGAGGTGCGAAAACGGTTCGTCCATAATAAGCCAGTGAAACGGTTGACAAAGCGCACGAACAATCGCTACACGCTGTTGTTGTCCCATGGAAAGTAAGCCGCAGCTATCGTTCCATTTGTGGTCGATTTCAAGAACAGCCAGCAGGTTTTTGATTTCCTGTTCGGTTTTGAAATCGGTGAGCTGATTTTTCAGCAATAAATTCTCTGCAACCGATAAGTTGTGAAAGAGCTGCAGGTCCTGGAAAACAGTTGCGATTTTGCGTTGCCTGATTTGCACCCATTCATCTACTGAAAACGATTGAATGTCACGATCATCATAACGAACAATGCCATCATAATCGGTTCTGATGCCAAAAACGGTCATGGCAAAAGTCGATTTACCTTTACCGCTCGAGGCATTGAGCAGGATTTTGTGTCCGCCTTTCAATGATACTTTACTTCCCCAAATGCTATCCGAACTATGTTCGATAGAGGCAAGCGGATGGGGCATTACGTTTTCAAAATGTATGTCCATGGTTTGTGGATTTATCAGAGGAAATTCAAGAATCGTTCCAAGTTTTCAGTTGGTTAGTTATCAATCAATTGCAGAATTTCTCCGAGCATCTTTTTTGTGTCGCTGTACGGAATCCAGGCAGCTTCGGGATGGCGTTTGAACCAGGTAAGCTGCCGTTTGGCGTAATTGCGGGTATGTTGTTTGATTTTGTCGATACTCGTTTGCCAATCGGATGTTCCGTCAAGATAGTCAAATAGTTCATTGTAACCTACGGTTTGAAGTGAAGCCAATTCTTTGAACGAATATACAGATTTGACTTCATCTAACAGCCCGTCGGCGAGCATGTTATCCACACGCTGGTTGATTCGCTGGTACAACTGTTCGCGTGAATGTTCAATTACAAAACGTCGGGTTGTAAACGGCCGCGGAGCGGGTTTGTTTTGGCGCCAGGCGGAAAACGGTTTCCCGGTAGAACGGATGACTTCCAACGCACGTAAAATCCGGGCGGAATTATCACGATCTACTTCAGCGAAGTATTCAGGATCTGTTTGCTTCAATTCTTCCAAAAGAGGAGCAAGGCCGTTTTCGTCCAGTTCCGAACGCAGTTGCAGCTGCATTTCCGGATTTGTGGGAATAGGGTCGAGGCCGATACACAACGCATCGATGAATAGACCTGAGCCACCAACTACGACAACATTCCGGTAATCTTTCAAGGTCGTTTGCAGTAATTCCATCGCTTCCTGCGCGAATTGAGCGGCCGTCACCGGCTGGTGAATGGAATGGGAGTCAACAAAATAATGCGGAATTCCCTGCATTTCTTCAACGGTCGGTTTTGCGGTCCCGATGGCGATTTCGGTGTAAAACTGACGGGAATCGGCAGAAATGACGACTGTATTGAGATGCTGCGCCAACGCTACGCCAAGAGCCGTTTTACCACTGGCAGTTGCACCTTCAATAACGATCAGTTGTTGCATGGGGTAAAAATAGGGGGAATATTATTCGGGAGGCAGTAAATATTTTGAATTTTACTTATTGTCAAGATCTTCATTTTCAATTCTACATTTTTTTATAAACTTCAAAAATGACAATCTATGAAGACACTTAGGACAAAAGTGATCAAAGTGCAGTTCATTATTTGGTATTTCTTTTACAAAATTGAAATCATTTAACCCAATTCTTTTTCCTTTTTTAAATCCAAAATAGGTCACATCATATGAGCTAAAATCAACATCGCAAAAGTCACAGAGAATCAATCGTTGATCAAAATAAACCTCGTATTCAGTAAATTTTTGTGTACGATAATGATTTAATTTTGTTGAGTTTCCACCGCAATTCATACAGGGTGATACCTTTCTTGAAATAAGTTCTGTTTCGCAGATAGGACATTCTAATTTCATATAAAAAGGTGTAGGGAAGATTTGAGTAATGCAGTGATTGATTCCAGCGGAGTTTACTTTTTTAAATATTCTCCTGCAGTTAAAACCGGAATTTTTGAACTCTTGAAATCCTTTTTATTTCGTGTGATGATAATATCTGCTTCATTGTTCATTGCAACAAAATATTGTAGTCCATCTTCAAAATCTTCGAATTCCGATGCCAATGCCAATTCAATAGCTTTGTCTTCGAGTGGAAGAACAGTAACGAGAACTTTGAATTTTGCCATGTACTTTTTTGCATTCACTTCTTTATGATGTTTTACTATGGAGTAGTAGGCGTTTGCAAAGGAAAGAGAGGAAATACACAGTTGAATTTCATTTTTATCGCTCAAGGTAAATAAATCCTGAGCGTCTTTGTAAAAAGGTTCGCGTTTCCCTAAAAGATCAATAATGACATTTGTATCAACAAAAACGTTCTCCATTAGGAATACTTTTTAGTGATATAATCCCTGTAATCTTTCTTTTCATCATAATCACTTGGAATGATTCCGGTTAAACTTTCAACCAATGAACTAACAGAAGATTTCTGTTTTGTTTTACGTGTTAACGAATCAAGGTAATTTTCTATGAGCTTAGAAAGGCTAACATGATTGTCCTTCGCATAGCTTTTGGCGTGCTCGATGACACTTTTATCAAGATTTAATGTGAGCTTCGTGTTCATGATAATTTGTTTACGTACAAATATAAATAATTATCACGTGTAATTTTGATTTTTAGGTGATTTTTTCTTAGAACTTAGGTTTTGCGGCTACAAGAAGTTGGTGATTTTGGAGACGAAAACTGTCTGCCAGCACGGAACTTGATACGAAGCACAAAACTTCATTTAAGCACTGACCCCGTTTTTTTTGCCAAACGCTTGTTATGGTGCGCTTTTTATTTATTAAATTCTTCGTCAATTTCTATTAACATCTTTTTTAGTTCGTCAAGTTGCTTCCCTAAACTATCAAGAAATATTTCTGCATCATTATTTCCTAATAGATTATTTTCTGTCCACCATTCGTTGAAGCGGTGAAGAATGTAATCAGTTAATCTAAACGCTTCAGATATACCGCTTGGTAAATTTTCATTGTATCGTGTATTCAATTCTACACGTATTTCATCTATAGCGTTTTTCACTCCTGAAATTCCCCACTCTCCTTGGAAATTTCTTTCTTCATCCCTTATTCCACGATATATAAGCTGAATATTTCTACCTACGCCTACTATCATTTCTTTAAGTGATTTATTTTTATGTTCGCCTTTTTTCATTTCAATCTTTTTTAAGATGTCGTCAAGTATTGCTTGAAGTACATTTGTAGTGAATTCAGATTGTTTTGTTATGAATGTTTTTAAATCCACTTCAACTTTTCTGAATGCTGGTGTATATCCTGCGTAAGTAAATCTTTCTTTTGAAACAGGTCCTTTAGCTATGAAGTAAAACTCAGTTTTTTTTCTGTTTGTAGGATGTCCCGCAATGTCGTTTCGCACTTCTCTTATGTTCTTGTCAAATGAAAAATTGTCAAAAAAGTCCGTTTGCTTTGTTTTATCATTCACTACACATTTGTATAAATGATATAACCCATCTTGTTGGAGAAACAAGGATTGAAGAAGTCCATATATAAGTAATGTGCTTCTTCCTTCTTTACCTAATGATTGAATCCTTCCAAATTCTTCTATTGCTATTTGACTATCTTCAATTAAGTCGATAGATGTAAACGCCTGGTTATATTGCAATTCATTTGTTTCATTATAGAAATTATGATACAAAGGCTCGTGAATTGCCTCGTTTAATGTGTTGCACAAGTCTATTATGTCTTTCACTATTTGTAATTTTTTGCAGGTCGTCTTTTAAAATGCGCCATAACTTAACAATTGACGAAACAAATACTTGTGAACTTTTGTTTCACTGAAAAAATCGTCTTATTCGTGAATGGAGTGGGTATTAAAGCGTTTGTATTGTCTCGTAGTTATCGTCGGTTCAATAGTAGTAAAAATAGTTGAACGTAAGTTGATGGTCTCCATTTTTCTGAAAATAGTTATTCAATTGTTTATCGGGAAGGGTTTTTTAGGGGAATGCCATTTCCAATGTGTCTGGCGTCTCGTAGGGACGAAATATCTTAGATAAAATTGTTGTTAGAAACCCATTTACCCCGTAGGGGTAAGATATTTACGGCAAGATACATGATGAAAATTTGTCTCGACCCTACGGGACGAATGATTATTGGGTAGGCTGGTTTTACCATATTACGTCCCTACGGGACGGGCAATTAGAGTTGCTATTCGTGTAATGATATTTCGTCAGCCTAAGGCTGACTGATGTTAAGAGTTGACATTCGTGTTACGCTATTGCGTCCCTACGGGAAGATTTCACATCAAAACATCGCCTTATAACTCTCATATCTTGCCATAATCCCGCGAACGTACTTGTACGTAATCGTTCCGCGGAGCGCGCCGGACGTGACCACCGGATCGGAATAGTATTCGCGTTTTCCGAGGTTCATGACCATTTTTTCGACGTTGTCTTCCCAGACTTTCGGGTTGAGTCCGCGCTTGGCCGCCAGTTTCTGTGCGTCTTTGATGTGTCCGGCGCCGGCGTTGTAGCTTGCCAGGATGAATTTGTTGCGTTCCATAGGATCGGCAATGTCTTTCCACATTTTGTCGATTTTATCGATGTATTTCATTCCGCCGCGAATTTGCACTTCAGGAGTAGAGGAAGGATAAACACCAAATTTTGGTCCTGTTCCCGGCATGAATTGCATCATTCCGTAAGCGCCACCAAAAGCACGGGCATTCGGGTTGAATTTACTTTCGTGGTAAATAAGGGCCGCCAGCAAGCGCCAGTCCCAACCGTATTTCTGTGCTTCGGCTTTCATGATGTGGTCAAACGGAGAAAGTCCGCCTTTGGCCGTTGCATAAACAGTGGTTGCGCCAACCGGTTGTTTGTAAGGATCAAAATATTTGCGCTTGATGAAACGGTATGCTTCCTTTTTCATGAATTTCGTTAACCATGCATCCAATCGTTTTTTGAGCAATGGCACGTCTTTTCGCAAACCAAAGGCAATGTTCTGTTTGAAGGAAATAGCAAGGCTTACATCAAGGTTATCGTAAAATTTCTCGTTGATCTGTGCCACATTTCGTTCGGCGACGGTGTAATCAATCGCTCCGTCGGCAACCATTTCGATCAGTTCTTCAACGCTTTGATTTCCTTGTGTAGGACGAATATAGATCGTCGCACCGATTTCGTCCTGCAGGTTGACCAAACGATCATAATAACTGGAATTTCTCCAGACATCGACTTTCTTTTTGGCCAGTTGCAGCGGATCTGAAACGTGGTATTTTTTCCAGACTTCGTCAGATTCTTTGGTCGTATCCTGCTTGCGCTGAATCAACACCTGGTTGGTCTGGTAAAACGGCCGCGAAAAATTGATCACATCCTGCCGTTCACGCGTGACAGCATAATTACAGGCAATCAAATCACCTTCGCCCTCATTGAGGCGCTGGTTCATTTCGTTGAGATCGTTTACGGTAATGATTTCCAGTTCAACTCCCAAATCTTCGGCAAACTCACGCAATAGTTCATATTCGAACCCCATACGTTTGCCTTTGTAAATGAAATAAGAAGTGGAGGAGTTTTCTGCCAAAACGCGCAGTTTTCCTTTTTTCAGAACGCCGGGAAGATCGTTGTCATTGGTAGCCAAAGGACGTTTCCGGGCATCTTCGTCATCTGAACCGCAAGAAGTTTGTAGCAAAAAAACACCGGTTAAAACCAGTGAAAAGCAGATTCTTATGTAGGTTTTGTGACTAATCATCCAATCTTTTATGCACTGCAAATTACGACAATATTCTTAATTTTTCAGTTAAAAAATGTTCATTGGCTGCCCACATATACTCGAAGAAAGCGTCGCTGATCACTTTTTCGTACATTAAGAAGACCGATTTTCCATTTACGAGTTGATTGGGAAATGAAAGTTGTGAACTGACGTTTTTCGACATGCGATCTATGGCATCAAGTGTCGGATAATGGTTGATCCACCGATGTTGTACAAGGCGCTGAAGAAACAGCAAATAAGCCGGATTGTAACGCTGATCGTTGACATTCAGCTGTTTGTAAATATGGTCTAAATAATCAGTATACGGCTGAGGATGAAAGGCAGACCAGTTTTTGGCAAGTAAATGATCGAAGTAAATATCGACAGCTATACCTGCAACTTTAGGCAGTTCAGTTCGCAGGATCGGAAGCAGTTCATGGACCGCTTTGTGGTTGTCGATGAAATGATCAATGGAACGATGAAGTCGGATTCCTTTCTCAATCGCCGGATCCAAATCAGACAGATTCGAACCTTTGATGAAATCGCCATACAGATTGGCTTGCATCAGTCCGGTGTCGTTGCCGGATAAGTAGAGATGTCCGAGGTAGTTCATCCAAAAGAGTAAAATGGAACCAAACTTAAAAACTCAGAAACTTCTTTTAGTTAGACAGTTTCTGAGTTTCTAGGTTTTTAAGTTCCGTTCTGTTAAAGGAAACTGTATGTTTTTCCATAATAAAGCATCTGCTCCAAAAACGATTGTTTGTTCTCGATGCGAATGTCTGTGATTTCACCTTTTTTATTGGTTACCGGTACAAAAACAGGATAAACAAATCCGTTGTAAGGTGCCAAATTCAAAGGTTTCACGCGTTTCAAAACTTCTTTGTGAATGGCTTTGTCCACTTTTACGCCATAGGTTTCCACCAGTTTTTTGCCAGCGTTGAAATCTCCTTCTGATGTAATACGCTGAATTTCGCGCAGCAATTCACCGAAAAGTGCGCGTAATTTCGTGTAGTCCTTGATGTCGTAATACGTTTTGCCATTGCGTTTCACTTTGACGATCACTTTGTCTGCCATTCCTTTTTCAAATACCCACGCAGACACCAACTGGCGGTTTTGCATGTGTTCTTCTTCGACGTTCTGGCCCAATTCGAGGCGCTGCAATTGTGTCATCATTCCGTTGCGGATGTAACCGTCGTATTCGGCTTTTCCGACTTCCAGTGATTCGATCAGTTTCAAATCAACCAGTTTTTGGTCCATGATATAGTACAATCCGACCAAATCGGCGCGGGCTTCTTCCAAGGTAGAAGCGTAATTTTTCAGGGTTTCGGAAGGTTGTCCGACACCTTTGTTGATTTGTCCGCTGGCGTGGCCTACAACTTCGTGCAAGGCTGTGTGCATTTTCCCGGCAATTGCACCGTATTTTTTCGCGCGGTCGATTTCTTCCTGGTCGTGGGCAAATTCTTCAACCAATGAAGGCCCGCCGGCATTTTCATATGCTGCGATAATGTTTCCAAGCGAAACCGATTTTGAACCGATTTTTTCTCTGATCCAGTTGTTGTTCGGTAAATTAACCCCAATTGGAGTAGAAGGAGCAGCATCGCCCGATTCACTGGCAACCTGGACCACTTTGTAACTCACACCGACCACTTTTTTCTTTTTGTGTTCCGGCATCAGCGGTGAATTATCTTCGAACCATTGTGCGTTGTCTGCAACCACTTTCATGCGTTTGGAAGCTTCAAAATCGTTGATTTCCACAATCGATTCGTAGGTTCCGCGCTTGCCGAGTGCGTCGCCGTAAGTTTCAATAAATCCGTTGATGTAATCAATATCGCCCTTGGTGGAAGCTGCCCATAAAACATTGTATTCGTCCCACACTTTCAAATCACCTGTTTGGTAAAATTCGATCAGTTTTCGCAACGCAGCGGCCTGCTCATCGTTTTCGGCAACGGTCACTGCTTTTTTGAGCCAGTAAGTGATTTTATCAATCGCTTTTCCGTATTTCCCGCCCGATTTCCACACATCTTCATAGAGTTTTCCGTCTTTTAAGATCAGGGTAGAGTTGAGTCCGTATTCAATCGGTTTGGGATCATTAACGTCAATTCGCTCGGTATAAAATGCTTCAACAGCTTCCTGCGTAACACCTTCTCCATAGAAATTATTGGCTGAAGCCCGGATCATGTCGACGTTTGCGTCTTTCACCTTGCGCTTCATGTATTTCGTTTTACTGAAAATGGCTTCCAGTGCTTCTTTCGAAATAGAGGCATTGCTGGCTTTCACCACTTCATTGAAATAGGTTTTATCAAATCCGGGTTTGATCTTATCCATGCTGTAATGGTGGTGAATTCCGTTGGAAAACCAAACCTGTTTGGTGTAAGTTTCCAATGCTTTCCACGAATCGGTGGTTTTATCACCGTCATAGTTCTCTGCTATTTTTTCGAGCGCTTTTCTGATCTCAAGATTATAAGCGTTGTTTTGGTCGTAAATGATATCACGTCCGGCCAAACCTGCCTGAGAGAGATAATATACCAGTTTTTTCTGATCAAGGGAAAGTTTATCCCAGCCCGTGAGTTCGTAGCGCAATACCTGGATATCGGCAAAACGGTCCACTGCAACACCATCTGCTGCTTTGTTTTCTTCATCGGAAGATTGTTCGCTACAGCCTGCGATTGTCAAACAAGCCAAAGCGATAAACGCGGTAAATTGAAGTTTTTTCATCGGAATCATTAATTGCTTAAAGATAAGAGGAGATTGGGATAAAATGAAACGTGCGGGACTTTTCTTTGGAATATACAGGAACGAACAAGTCATTCTTCGATTCGAATAGTCTCAGTTTATGCTAAAAAACACTGTTTTTAAGAAAAGAGAGAATTTTTGTTCAATTCGATGTTTTGATAGCCGAAAGGGTTGAAGAATCAGCACTGTTGCGATTACAAGGATAATGATTGAAAAAGAGGATATACAGCTGATTATCGATTCATTCGTTCGCTCATTCTCAGTTGGTATAACAAGTAACACCACATTTTTCAGAAACGTTGAATTCATTTTTAGGCTTACCAGTACCGTGAAAAAATGTTTGGCATCTCCTCTTTTTTTATGTCGAGCATTCATATTCATCCACTATCTTGCAGCATATTGATCAAAACTTAAATCCATTCATTGAAAAAATAACCGTATTCGCTATTTACCTGAAGTTGACTCGTTAGATCGCTTCATATTCTAACAATTAAATATAGCATACGACATCAGAGCAGTAAGAATATGGAGAAGTGTTTTCCTCATTTCTCTTCTGTAATTTGATAACGTATTCTACTATTCAACATGTAATTACTTAAACCAAATAATCATGAAAAAAACAAAAATGTTGTTTGCGTTGCTTGTTGCTTTAGCAATAGCTCCGTTTTATTCTGGCCAAAGTTGTCCGGGAAATTATTTTTCGATTGGAGACTTTGAATCCTTTTCATCGTCTACGCAATTGGCAAATGCAGTATCAGGATCACCAATGATAACCTGGAATCCTTCAGGTGGTCCGTTTAGCCCTCTTTTATTGAGTAATACATATGGGAACGCCACAAAATTCGTTGGACTGGCTTCTTGCGGGCAAGCCAGTCTTTCATCTGCCAATGGTGGCCCGTCCGACGAACCAATTGTTTTGCCAATGAATTGTGCTGTAAAGCCATGTGACGAAGGAACAATTTCCATTGACACGAAGCCGCTTTATTTGTCTCCGGGAAATTGGACGCCCGGAACGCAAATGAAGTTGAAAGTGAGGCTTGTACAGACTAATCCGCTTACCAGCTGTGCGGGAGGGATTTTGTTCAATTGTCCTGCCGCGACCACCAATTACCTGGACATTGATATCGATGTTACCAGTCCTTCATGGGTCGGTACCTGGGAAACGAGGGTGCAAAATTTCATTAACAATACGCCTTATACCTTCAACTACGCCTTGATTTGGTTTACACATACACCTGCTCAATTGTGTCTCACTCAGTATTTGGATAATGTGATTCTGAAAGTGACGGATTCGTTTGATGTTTCAGGTATCACATTGCCAACAAAAATGTGTAAAGACCAGGAATGCGCTAATATTGTTACAGGACTACCCGGGCAATATACCGTAACCGGTCCGGGCGTGCCTGACGCACCAATCTATGACCTTGACGGAAATGCAACATGGGTTTTTTGTCCGACTGTAGCCGGAGTTGGTACGCATACAATAACCATTTGTTCAGGCGGATGCTGTATTACACGACAAGTGACGGTTTCGTCTCTGAATGCTCCTGTAATCACCGGTAATAATTATACGGTTTGTCAAGGTAATTCGGCACTGGTATGTCCTACTGTTCCTGTGGGTTCCAGCTATTCGTATTTGTGGAATACCGGACAAACGTCGCAATGTATCAGTGTTACTCCACCTACGTTGGGAACCACTAATTACACGGTTACTGCTAGTAATGCCGGTTGCAGTACAACAGTTACCAATTCTGTGACAGCTGTGTCTTACCCTAAAGTTATTTTACCAAAAAGCGTAAGTGTGTGTAATGGACAATTCCAATCATTGTGTGGCCCTTCCAATACATCTGTTTATTTCTTTACCTACGAATGGTTTTTCAACGATCCGGTGACACAAACGTCTTATATCGTTTCTTCTGATCAATGTTTTGTTCCGACTCAATATGGAAATTACACGTTGATTGTCACCAATCAGTACGGTTGTTCTTCTACTGCTTCTATTGATGTGGTGCAAGGTTATGGTCCGGCCATTACCATCAAGGACTATAATTATTGCGGACATGCTCCGGCCTATGTTGGACTCCCGGCCGCTTATTCCGATGCTTTGTATTACGAGTGGACTTACAATGGCGGAGCTCCGTTTATGGGAGATTACCGTATTCCGAATATGGGTGATGGAACCTATTGTTTAACAGTTTATTGGAGTGACGAGAATATTCCGTCGTTGTTAGGTTGTACTTCAACTACTTGTTTCCAGGTAACCAGATGTTGCGAACCGAATCCAGAGTTTCAGTTAACATTTAGTCCGTTTGGATCAAGTGCTACCATTACCGTTTCAAATAATCCTGCTTACACCGGCGATTACGATTCTGAATCATTCATATTGTATAAATATTGCGGACCTGAAACAGATTTGGATTTAATTGTATGGACACAAATCCAAATTGTAACGCGTAGTGTTAATTTTAATACTCCGGTGGTATTTTCAGGTTTGGATGAGGATTGTATTTACAAAGTAGTACATCGCGTGACGAAAAACTGTCTGCATAAAGTGTTTGTTTCCGAGCAAATCGCAGGACAGTTAAAAGTGGCTATTTACCCGAATCCGGCTGTTTCAGATGGTCGTGTAGCAATTGAACTTCAGGGTTCTGCAACAAATGCCACAGTTGAGATAACGGATGTTTCTACCGGAGCGCTTGTTTACCAGGGAACGCTGGAACCCGGGGTGCCGTTAGTTTTGGAAAACAGAACAGCATTGCGAACAGGTGTTTACAATGTAAAAGTGTACAACAACGAAGCTGTCGTGAATAATCGATTGATTGTTAATTAATAGGCTTTAAATACCAAAATAGCAAAAGGGTTGTCTTCGGGCAACCCTTTTGTGTTTTAAGAAATGTTATCTTTTTTGCTAAAAGCACCTCCCGGCAAACACTGCAAAACTACTCACATTGTGCCCTCGGAAAGTGCTTTTATTATCGTTCTACGGGAATCAGGATCACCGTTTCGAGGTTTTTTTCAGCAACCTGCTCAGGATCGTTCAGAAAAACCAGGTGGTATGAACCACGAATATTCATGTTTTCGTCCGAAGCGTGTTTTGTCATTTCCTTCACGGATGCGTTAATGGTCTCGTAACTTCCTTTATGAACCTGTTTCATACACCATTCCTGTACAATACGTTCGTAGCGAATTTGAACCACCCAGCTATCACGACGCAATTCCAATGAACGTTTGATCGCTTTATCGTAATCGTTCCAGGTAACACCATCGGGCAGGCGCAGCATAAGTTTATATGATTGTGTGTCTGTGTGCAGCGAGCCATCAATTTTACGCAATTGTTCAAACAACGGAATTTCCCATTTCACGCCGCGCGAATTCAACAACTGCTGCAATTGCTCGGCAACAACCTGCATCGACCATTCCAGTTCTTCGGGATCAACATGGGTTTTGCCAATCGTAGAGATCGTGAGGTAATGAAACAGTCCTTGTTTTACCAATTCTGGATGACTTGATGAAGAATCGGCACTTGTAAACGGAGATTGGTTGTGTGTTCTCATAATCAATGACTTATTTTACAATAACGGATTGGATCCACTGATGAAATTCTTCGACCATTTTCTCATTGAAACGGGTAGGGAACAATGATCCCAATGACCCGTCAGCATTGCGCTGATAGCTTTCTTCCATGGTCGGAATCAGCAGAAAATTATGGTCGGTATCTGTTAGCTCGAGGAAAGTTGCATTTCCGGGATGATACGTGTTGATGAGTTTTACGACTTCCTTGTGAGAAAAATCGCCGAGCACCTGGATATCGGTTTCGCCCCAGGCAGAAAGCACTTTACAATCGGTTTTTGCCCAGGCAGCTGCAATGTCCTGGTCATTAAGCGTTTGACTGAACGAAAGATCACGGCCTAAAAAACTTTCGGTACCCTCGTAGTTCATGTCACGGCGTAAAATACGTTCGTATTCCGGGTTTTGTGGAACGATATCGGCCAGATTCTTCTTGTTCACCAGCAACTCAAACAACAAGGTTTCGTAGAGTTTCAGATCGCGTTCGTTTTGCAGGTAATCAATTCCCAACCGCGGGTTTTGAATGCGTACCATTTCCGTCAGGTATTCCAGCCATGGTTTGACGGTTAATCCCATCGCGACAATTCCTCTTACGTTATTTCCTTCAGCGACAAACGGCGCTTCCATGGCTCCCATTGAATGACCGATAACGATGATATTATTGGTATCGACGTTCGGATGTTTTTTCAACGCTTTCAAGGCTTCGCGAAACGAATTGACTTCCGTAGGAAAATCGATGTCTTCGCAAGCCGGAGTGTTGTAAGAATCGCCCATGCCCGGTTTTTCAGCGCGCATCACCAAATAACCTTTATTGGCGAGGCTGTAAACCAGTTTGCGGTAAACATGTTCTTCCCACATGTTATCGAGGCTCATGCAGTTTAATCCGGGAATAAACAGAATTGCCGGTTTTTTACCGGGAGTTGCAGGTTGCAGAAAAATACTGCTGATTTGGCCGCCCATAAACGGAAAAGAGCCATACTCAATGGACAGATCTCCGGCATCTTCTTTCGGATTGGCAATCGCTTTGCCTTTGAGCGTTTTCTCTTTCTTTTCGCGAATCACGGTAAACGATACATCATCGCCTTCGCGCAGTTTTAAAGAAGGTTGCAGTACATCGTCGACAGACTCAATAGCGGTATTGTTGATCCGGATCAGGATGTCTTTCTCTTTTACATTGAGTGCTTCCGCAGTGAATCCCGGAATGATCTTCTTGATATAAACACCTCTTGTTTCGGTAATTCCGAGTTCTTTCTGACGTGCTTCCGTCAGTTTTTCAACCGAAATCCCTTTATTGGCAACGCGTTTCAGCTGCTGCGCAAAAGAGGGAACAGTGATCAGCAAACATACCGCAACCGCATATTTCAAAAACATACTTGTCATTTTATTACTAAAACAAATCTAAGGAACGACAAGTTGAAAAGTTTGTCAAATCCTGCTATTTACTTTATTTCAAGAGGAGAGATGGAGCGATTCCGGTGTGTTTTTTAAACGCTTTACTAAAGCTGAATACATCAGCGAAACCGCACAAAAAGGCAACATCTGATACCGTATGCGATTTATCGAGGAGCAAGGAATGTGCATTTTCAATGCGTTTGCGAATCAGGTATTGATGCGGGCTAATTCCCATGACGGCTTTAAACAGGCGGAAAAAGTGGTATTCCGACAAATGACATTCCTGCGCCACTTGTTCGATGCTCAGGGGAAGCATGTAGCAATTGTTGATGAAGTCTTTTCCGCGTAGCACACGGCGTAAAAGCTCTTTTTTTGTTTGCACTTTTACTGAACGAACCGATTGCAATTGCTTGAAAACAGGAATGTGATCAGCGATGAGCTGCTCTGACAAATGGTAGTAGAATTCCTTACTGAATTCGCGTTTCTCAAAAGGAGAATCAGACAACTCGGTTCCCAGTGAAGTAAGTGTTTTACCCAGAAGCGTATTGTCGGAAGGATAAAAACTTTCGAAAAAATCGGAAGTGGTGAAAAAACGGTCAAGGTTCAGATCGGAAAACGAACTGTCGGGTTGCAAATAACTGCCAACGACTTCCGAAAGAATATCGGGAGCAATATCGATGCAAATGGCTTTTACTATTTTCTCGCTGTCAATTTCCACAGCTCCCTCAGAATGAGTGTTTGCCAATAAATAATGCTGATTTTCAACCTGGAACCGATTGCCGTTGATGGTGTAGTTTTCACAACCTTCAAGCACATATTTAATCGAAAAACTACGAAATACAACCGGTGTGGACTTGAGGTCACGCAACATGGAAAAATTGATCAGGCTGCCGTTGCGCGGAAGCTCATCAAATACCATATTTTGCTCATCAATAACGTTGTACATAACGTGCCTTTGTACAAACATCCAAAAAAATAGAATCTGACAACCCGTGAATTTGATGAATGGTAACTGAGCAGTTTAAAACCAATTACAAAAGGTGATGGTTAAGCTTTTCTGTTTTATGAAGTGGTCAAATTGGTTTCAGAAGCTTTCAATGTAGTGTTTCAGTGAATCGGCTATTTGTAAATGAAGTTTCTTTTTGAGTCGCTGGCGCGCTTTTTTGACCGTATCAGGTGCTACTCCAAGAATCACCGATACTTCTTTGTTCGAGAGTTTTATTTTCAGGAAGGCGCAATGTTTTTCTTCGTTAATGGTAAGGTCGGGATGATGATGCTTGAGCTTTTTGAAAAACTGCTGATGGGCAATGTCGAAATGTCGCATGAAATTATCCCAGTATTTATCCGATTGAATACCTTGCTGAACCAGGTTTCTCAATTCCTGCATCCGGGCTTCTTTCGGAAGGTTGTTTTCCAGTTTTATGCTCAATTCATGCAGGGTTTGGCGACTCAGGTCGAGTTGCAGATTGGACAGGGCAGCTTCTTTATTGACTTGAAAAATCTGCTGTTCTTTTTCATTCAATTCATGGATGAGCAAATTTGTTTCCATTACTTGTGAAGCCAATTGTTCAGTAACGTTTTTCCCCTCTAACACATATCCTTTCACGGTGAGATCTTCTGTAAGGTTGATGATGCTGAAATCAATCGCCAAAAATTGGTCATCATCCCATCTACAGCGAAACGTCTTTGATTCGTACGGCTGAGCGGAACGAATCAGGTCGTTTAACCCCGGAAAATGATTGGTGCCAAGTGTCAGTTCAAATGAACTGTTGACAGATACCGGATAGGGCATTGTCTGTACAAACGAATCGTTACATTCTTTGATGCGTAATTGTTCGTCAAGGATCGCAAACAGGTGTTCGCTGGCCATTTGCATTTCTCGTATCCGGAATTCCTTTTCGTTGAGCTGCTTCATTTTTTCGGTAATATCACGATTGGCTTGCTGAAGCAACACTGTTTTTTGTTTCGTTTTTTGTTTTTGACGGTAAATGAGTCCGATGATTGCTAAAAGAAGCAGCAACACAACAATAGCAGCGGTCACGAGGATAGAAAACAAGTTGTTTTGATATGACAATCGCTCATTTTCAAGATTAATGGCCCTTTTGTCCAGCTGGTTTTCCTTTAATGCGGAATTCAGATATAGCAGTTCAGACCGCTGCTTTAATGAATTATAAGCCTCAATCAGAGCATCGATGTTTGAACGTGCTTTGAGGCGCGTTATCGTGTTCCATTCCTGATTTTCGAGTTTTAGGTAATGGTAAGCCGAATCGACCCGGTGAAGCTGGTAAAAGTAGCCGGAAACGCATTTATAGTATTTCCTGCGCTGTTCGGGAAGAAAAGTAGAAAACGCATTTTTTCGGGTGATTTCCCGCCAGTAATTGAAATTCCGACCATCCTTTTTGTGTGCGTAAACTTCCATATAAAGCAATCCCATATCAGCAATCCATTTTGGGACATTTGCCTCAAAGTACCATTTCGGGATCGGTTTTAAGTAAATCAGCGCCGAATCGTATTGATGCTGGTTAATCTTGATTTGGGCAATCCCCTCGTTTCCGTAATAGGGAATGTTGCGCGTAGTAGTCGCCACGGATGAACTCAGGCGGTAATAATACAACGCCGAGTCTTGATTACTGAGTGAATAATGCGCTTCGGCGATGCACCAGTACGCAAATGGTATATTGGCTTCTTTGGCGGATATGCGCTGTTTCAGTGCAAGTGATTTACGGTAATAGTTGAGTGCGCTTTTGTAGGCTTCAAAGGTGAAATAAAGATCGCCTATGTAAGAGTAGGAGTGAGCATACATGTATGGATTGATATGCTTAAAATCCGTTTGAGTTTTCAGGTAATAAAAGATAGTGGAATCGAAATTGCCCGAATTAAAGTAAATATCACCGATCTGATAGTGCGAAAAGCCCATTTTATCATGGTCTTTTCGACTGGTTGCCAGACGAAGGCTTTGCCGAAAATAATAGACGGCAGAATCGATGGAATGCTTGTTTTCCCGATGAGCGATTCCAAGTTCATAAAGTGCTGCATTGAGTTGTTTATCATTATGGTTGTTAATGGAATTGCGACGAGCGCGATGAAGCTTTTTAAGATGCATTTCATGTGCAGCAAATACGTTCACCACTTTGGGAACAGGTTGTGTCGCTTGCTTGAACAAAGACTGGGAAAAACACATTGTCCCGGCACACATAATCAGACATAACAATTGCAGCTTTAACATAACTCTAACTTCGACACAAAATTAGAGCTGACTTATTTCGTTAAGTGCATCAATCGATTAAGAAAGTGTTAATGTCCCCCGGATGTATCCCTTTGGCCACCTCTCTTTGTCCCCCTTTTATGATTGGTGAATGAGGATTCCCATCACAACCTTTGCGGAAACAAAATCTTATTAAAAAGAATTCCGAATTATGAAAACATTTGTTTCTTCCATGCTGTTTTTGCTTCTGCTGGGAAATTACTTCGCACAAAGTATCCATCCTTATCTACAGGCACCTACACCTACTTCCATGTACGTGAACTGGAAAACGGGCTCGACCAATACACCATCCATTATGTATGGCACAAATCCGCAAAACCTGAGTTCAACCGTTACCGGTTCTGCATCTCAATTTATCGATGGTGGTTACAGCGGCAATTATTTCTACAATACTGTGCAGATGATCAACCTGTCGCCAAACACGAAATACTACTACAAAGTCATTTCCGGAGCCGAATTTTCAGACACGCTTAGCTTTAAAACACTGCCATTACCCGGCCAGGCGGCTTCACCCGACGGACACATTCGTTTTTTGATCATGGGTGATAACCAAATTCAAACCAGCGGACGCTACGATTCATTGGTTGCTTCCGCCAAACGAAAAGTAATTGAACGATGGGGCGGTGAGCCCTCTGATCATATCGGATTAACGTTTATGGTGGGCGATCAGGTGGATTTGGGTAACCTGAATCAGTATGAAAACATACATTATGCTTACAATCAGGCTCTTTCGGGGAATGTGCCGATCCAGACAACGGTAGGGAATCATGAAACCTACGGTGCTTTGGGCCTGAGCGCCTACTATTCGCATTTTTACATGAATCAGATGACCTATCAGGGAATTAGCTCGGGAACAGAGAATTATTATGCCCTGCAGGCAGGGAATGTGTTGTTTTTAAGTCTCAGTTCCGAACATACGGGCGCAACGCAATTCAGCTGGGTGCAGCAGGTTATGGCCGCCGCGCAAAACGACCCGACTGTTGACTGGATTCTGACATTCAGCCACCGGCCTTATGAAGCCGAGCAATACGTAGGCGATATTTCCACCTGGGTAAAAAACACGGTAGTGCCATTTTGCATGGAACATGATAAATACCTGATGCATGTTGGTGCACATCACCATTTGTATGCACGCGGCCAGTTTAAGGACAATCCGGTTTACAACATTATTTCCGGAGGAACTGCCTGGGACCAATACTGGGGACAATCCAATGAGCAGGATTTTGATTGTGTGCAAAAAACGATTTCCAACTGGTGTTATCAGATTATGGATGTAGACGTGGTGAACGGAAAAGTAGATATTGAAACTTATTCGATCGGAAGTCCGATGCTATTTGCCAATAATCAATGGAAAAATAATGAAGTGGTCGATTCATTTCACCGCTACAAAAACCAGCCGTCTCCCAACCAACCAACAATTGCCAATGTATTTGGTGATTCGCTGGAATTACCGGTTACAATTACCACAACACCGTATTCCACCAGCACCGCTGAATTATTAAATTCAACAGAATTTCAGATAGCGCAGACAAGTGATTTTTCAGTGCTGGAATTGGATAAATACCGGGATTTTGAAAACTTATTCGGACAGGCCCCGGGCCAACCAGCCGATTCATCCCGGGATTTGAATGCCGGAGTCAATATCCAGGAATACACCATTCCTGTCGGTTTGCTGCCGAATGGATTACATTTTGTACGTGCCCGTCATCGTGACCGCAACCTGGAATGGTCTTCATGGAGTGCTGTGGATTCGTTTACCGTATTCAACTCGTTTTCCAGCGGACCATTTGTTTCCATGGACTCGAATGAATACGCAATGGGCTCGCCCTTGGTTGCAACGTATGTTAATGGTCCGGGTAATGCCACCGATTGGGTTGGAATATACAATATGGAAGATGTACCTGGCCCAAATCCATCAACCGCTTGGCAGTACTGCAATGGTGTCAGCGGAACGCTGAATTTTACGGGAAATGCACTGACACAATCAGATTTATATTTCACTGCATTTTTTGAATTGGACGGATATACTGAGGTTGCTGCACGAGATACGTTTTACTACGGCGCTATTCCGGTTATAACATCCGATACAACCGTTTACCCGGTAGGTGCGGTTGTTCCGTTGTACATAAGCAACGCTCCTGCAATAGCCGATTCGGTTGAAGTACTGAAAGTCGGTTACCAGCATGGCGTGCAGCCTTCTGCCTACTGGGGAGTAGTTTCAAGTGCAAGTCAAACGCTTTCGGTAGCCGGTTTGCCAGAAGGGTACTACTCAGCTAAATATTACTTCAAAGGCGAGGCTGTAATCGGAGAATCGTTTTTCTTTTCGGTAGGAGACACCATCACCAACTTGTGGATTGATCAACCCATTTACGACCTTGGTGAAAGTATCGTCGCAACATGGACTGATGCGCCTGGAATTGTGAAAGACTGGCTTGGGATTTACAATCAGGGGGATGATCCCAATATTGATCCGTTGTTGATTTATACTTATTTCGGTGGACAGGCGTTTGGTTCTCTGACTTTAACAGACACACTGATTCCTACGCAGCCGGGCGATTACTTTATCGTGATGTTTACCAATGATTCGTACACCGAAGTTTCTAATCGTGAGTTATTTACGATTGTTGATCCGAATCTTGGTTCAACTGAACTGGCGCATGGAATGAAAGTGTACCCGAATCCTGTTTCGGGGAATGACCAAATGACAGTGCTTTCTTCGGAGTACCCAATCGACTGGATCCAAATCAGAGACCTCAACGGGAAAGTGGTTTACAGAACAGAAAATGTCAACGGACAGCAATTTTCGTTACTGACACATCAGTTATCAAAAGGAACTTATATACTCGAAATTCAATCACGGAAATTGTTTAATTATCAGATAGTTGTTCAATAGCGTATACCTGTATAGTAAGAAGGTGAGTTTCGGCTCCAAAAGAAAGAGTTTAATTGTGATAAGCGATTAAGCTCTTTCTTTTTCAGAGCGAGAATGAAAACGAGAATGTTATACCTTCGAAAGTTGAGTTTTCCTGCTTGAAATCACCTTTTCCCTTTGGGACTAAGATTTGCCGGAAGTTCTACCTTTCTCTACAGCAGCGCGTTTTGCCTGGAATCTGCGTGTTTGAAACACGATCGTTTTACCAACCTTATCGGCGTAAACCTTCGTGAATTTAGCCCCCAAAAAGATGATTTGCGACGAATAATACATCCAGGCCAGCATAATCAAAATGGTTCCGGGAATTCCGACACTGCTGCCAAAGAAGTAGTTGCTTAGGTAAAAATGGATCAGCAATTGCCCTAAATAAAGCAAAATTGCCGTTACCATCGCCCCTGAAATAGCCAGTTTCCATTCCACTTTACCATCGTGCAGGTATTTAAAGATGATGGCAAACAGGAGTACGTTAGTGAAAATAGCGATGGCGTGTTTTAATATTTCGAGGATAAATCCCTCCACTGCATTCAGATCGCCAAAAAGCTGCGAACTTAAGGAAAGAATAATCGTTTCGCCGAAGTAGGTAACCACGATAACGAGCCCGAAAACAGGAAGTAAAACGATGTTCATCAATCGTGCACCGAGGTGATGGAAAATCTGGCGCTTGCGGTTATCAAAGGTAAAATGAACATCGAAAAATTCATTGATACTGGTGCGCAGTGAAGCGAGTAAAGCTGAACTGGAAAGTAGTAAGGCAATAACACCAACAACGTTGAGCACGAAACTTCCTTTTTCAAAGTCAACTTCCTCCAGGAAAGACATGATGCCGCTGCTATCTTCCAAACCGACTTCTTCGCGCAGAATTTTGTCAATGATCTTCAGCATATTGGTTTGTCCGACGAATTTACCAAACGAGATCAACGACAAATAAATCATCGGAACCACGGCAAATATGGCGTAGTAGGCGAGTGCTGCTCCATGAAAAAAGGAGTTTTCCTGAAAAAACTCAATGAAAGTTGATTTTGTCACCTCCCATACTTCGAGCCACGTGAGCTTACGAATTCTTCCTTTTGATCTCAATTTTTTCAACATCATCCAGTGATTGCTGTGCAAACAAAACTAACGTTTCATTATTGTTTGTGCAAACGGTATTTCGCCAATAGGCTCCGGCAAATTGTGCTGATACAAATCGAACCTTAATTCCCGCTCCTGATTTCACCGTTTGGTATTCGTTCGGGCGAAAAAGAATCTCGTTCTTTTTACCTTTATTTAACACATTTATTTCTCCGAAAAATAAGCCTTCATAAGCCGAAGCAGGCTTGAAATAAAATGCTTCCGGACTATCAGAACGTTGAATGATACCGTGTTGCATAAAATGAATTGTCGAACACCACTGCAAAACGTCTTGTCCTTCATGCGAAACCAGGATACAGGTGGTTCCACGCACTTCGGAAAGTACTTTCAGGTAGTTACCGATCCGCACTTTCAAATGAGCATCCAAGTGTGCGAACGGTTCGTCGAGCAGGATAACCTCGGGTTCCATCGCAAGTGATCGGGCAATCGCTAAACGCTGCTGTTCTCCACCCGATAAATGAATGGCTTGTTGAGTGCGAAGGTGCGTAAGTTCGACCAAATCGAGCAGTTCTTCCGAAAATTGTGTCCGCACGTCGGAAGGAAGGTAAAGCATTTTCTGCACCACATTTTCTTCAACTGTGTGGTATATATCGAGTCCGAAATCCTGGTTCACCAACTGAATCTCAGGATGTCCGGGAACCAATTGATCTGCCGGACCTTTTACGCGTTTGCCGTTCCAGGTTACCTCGCCAGAATCGGGATCGAGTAAACCGGCAATAATCTTTAATAAAGAGGATTTTCCGCCACCACTTGGGCCTACAATTCCAACGATAGAGCCTGTTTGTACTTCAAGCGTCAAATTGTGCAACACTGTGTGCTTGAATGCCAGGTTCAGTGAACGAACGGCGAGCATACCGGTTAATTTCTAAGTTCTGTCGGAAAGTCAGACAACACGATGTATACTCCCGGAAGCGGATTTTCGACTACTTCATCATCATTGAGGTAAACTTCCAACGAGCGCTTTTCGGTATCCAGAACGTATTCTTCCAGCGCTTTTTCAGAGAAAATAAGCGTTGTAGCACCGTCTTCCGCATGAAATAATACCGAAGTAACACCCGGAATCTGGTACGAAAACGGCCTGTCATCGCCCAAATCGCCTTTCAATTCATAGGTTTGATCGCGCAGCACTTCAACTTTGGAAAAAGTGCCGGTAATGCGAAATTCATCTTCCCATTCGTGACGAATGTTTTCCGGAGATTCTTCCCCGTTGTGCTGTTCATCAGCAAATTCCTGCGAAAAATCGCTGTTTCGTAAAAAAACATGAACGTTATATGCCATAGGGCGAAGGTAATAAATAAACGTGAAATGTATTTTGCTGATTTCGTTGGATGATTGGTTATCTTTGCGCCCTATTAGCACGAAAAACATGTTACCAACAGTTCAGTTATTACAGCACAAGTTTCAATCGATCGAACGCCGCCACCCGTGGATTTTTTCGGGCGCGCTGAAAGAAATGCCTGCCGGTATAGAAGACGGAGCCGTGGTGGTGGTGACCGACAAGCAGGGAAATGAATTGGCGAAAGGCCATTTTCAGCATGGTTCTATTGCGGTGCGTGTACTGACGTTTGACGGTGAAGAAATCGATCAGGAGTTTTACAACAACCGCATTACCAGGGCAGTCGCGTTGCGCCGTCAGTTGCATTTGTTTCGTGAAGATAACTCCATTTGCCGGTTGGTACATGGTGAAGGCGACGAGCTGCCTGGATTGATCATTGATTATTACGGCGGAGTTGCCGTGATCCAGTGTCATAGCTTAGGAATGTTCCGTCAATTATCATTGATCGCAGAAGCATTAAAAACAGTGCTTGGTGATGAATTGATCGGGATTTATTCGAAATCGAAAGAAACACTACCCAACCGGCAGCCGGTTGAAGACGGTTATTTGTTTGGCAATGTGCTTACACCTCATACAGCCCTTGAAAATGGCGTAAAGTATCAGCTGGATTGGATTACCGGGCAAAAAACCGGCTTTTTCATTGATCAGCGCGAAAACCGCTTTTTATTAGGGAAATACGCCCAAGGCAAGCGCGTGCTGAATACTTTTTGTTATTCCGGCGGTTTCAGTCTTTCGGCTTTGCAACAGGGAGCAACGGAAGTGCATTCACTTGACAGTTCTAAAAAGGCAATCGAACTGACCGATGCGAATATTCTACTCAACGGTTTTGAAGATAAACACATCTCTATTGTGGCGGACGCCATGGTGTATGTGCGCGAAACAGGCGAGGAATACGATATTATTATTCTTGATCCTCCTGCATTTGCCAAACACCGCGATAAACGTCACCAGGCCGTACAAGGCTACAAACGTTTGAATGCGATGGCAATAGCACACATTCGTCCGGGTGGTTTGCTCATGACGTATTCGTGTTCGCAGGTAGTTGACAAACAATTGTTTACCAATACAATCATCGCTGCAGCTATTGAGAGCGGACGTTCGGTGAAAATTCTCGAGCAATTGCACCAGCCGGCCGATCATCCGATTAATGCATTTCATCCGGAAGGTGAATACCTGAAAGGATTGTTATTACAGATCAACTAATGCTCGATATACGCTATAGCAGTATTTTGCGGGTGGCTTTACCGTTGATGTTGAGTGGTTTTATTCAATCCATCATTTCCATTACCGATGCAGCTTTTCTCGGTCATTATAGCACGTTAGCCTACGATGCTTCCGGGAGCGCAGGATTGTGGTACATTACCTTATACATGGTGTTTATCGGCTTAAGTGACGGTGCACAAATCGTGATGGCTCAGCGCATTGGAGAAGATAAGCCTATCGGAGTTGCCGCAGCATTTCAGTCGAATTTCGTATTGTTATTGATCGCAGCCGTATTGCTGACTGTGTTTGTACAGTTGTTTATGCCGGAGTTTTTGCATTACATGGTAACGAACAAGGAGTTAGCCAATGCTGAATTATCCTTTTTGGAAATAAGAAGTTATTCCTTTTGGGCAGCTACGATCGGTTTAACCGTGCAAGCGACTTATCTGGCAACAGGGAAAACTACATTGGTTCTTTTTTCTGCACTGATTGTAGCGGTGTCGAATATCATTCTTGACTATTTTATGGTATTCGGAATAGGTCCTTTTCCTGAAATGGGGCTCAAAGGTGCCGCTTTGGCTTCAACAATTGCCGAAATACTCGGAATGCTTTTCCTGCTGGGAACACTTTTGTACGGGAAACTGAAACACGTGTACCCGTTCTGGAAAGCGATTGTAGTGAATGTCAATCAGCTGAAAGAAAACCTGAAAGTGGGAATTCCGTTATTGTTTCAGGGATTGGTAGCGCTTTCGGTGTGGACCGTTTTCTTTATCTGGATCGAGCAAATGGGCACGAACGAGTTGACCGTTTCGCTCAATATCCGCTACCTGTATTTCTTGGCGTTTATTCCCATTTGGGGATTTGCGGGTGCTACCAAAACGTATATCGCTCAGTACATTGGAGCCAAAGATTATGCAGCATTACCCATTATCCAGCGAAGAATCCAACTGCTGACAGTACTTTTCCTCGTGATTACTTTTCACGGAGCGTTAATCTATCCGGAAATGTTGATCCGTTTGGTGAATAAGCATCCTGATCAAATTCGTGAAAGCGCACAAATCCTGCGTATTATCAGCGGTTCCATCATTATTTATGGATGGGGAAGCGTTTATTTTCAAACCATCAGCGGAAGCGGAAATACACGTGTTACCTTTATAATAGAATGTATTTCAACGTTATTCTATCTCACGGCTGCGTATTTGCTGATGAAGGTTGCCAAAGCACCGTTACACCTCGTGTGGCTGGTAGAATACGTCTATTTTGTAACGATGGGATTGACTTCGCTGGCTTATCTCAGATTGTTTAACTGGACCAAAGAAATAAAAGCAACATGAGTCAACTACGCGTCGTATTTATGGGAACCCCCGATTTTTCTGTCGGGATCATGGAAAAAATGCTTGAACAGGGCATTCAATTGGTTGGATGCGTTACTGTTGCAGATAAGCCGGCGGGCAGGGGACAGCAGCTGCATGAAAGTCCTGTAAAACGATTCGCGCTGGAACATGCTATTCCGGTACTGCAGCCATTGAAGTTAAAAGACGAAGCCTTTTTGGAAGAATTACGCGCTTTGAAAGCAGATGTGTTTGTGGTAGTGGCCTTTAGAATGCTGCCTGCAGAAGTCTGGAAAATGCCACGTTTCGGTACATTCAACCTGCATGCGTCTTTATTACCTGATTACAGGGGCGCTGCTCCGATCAATTGGGCGATTATCAATGGTGACAAACAAACAGGAGTTTCTACCTTCTTTATAGATGAAGCAATTGACACCGGAAATGTGATTGCGCAAACGAAGATGGATATTGCTGAAAACGAAACGGCCGGCTCACTGCATGATCGTATGATGGTTACTGGAGGAGAATTGGTAGTACAAACGATTCAGGCGATTGAAGCGGGAACGGTACAGCCAATTCCGCAGGAACAGTTTAAAGACAGTTTGATGCGTCCTGCTCCGAAGTTGTTTCGTGAAAACACGCAGATCGATTGGTCGAAACCGGTTCGCGAAATCCACCAGCTGATTTGCGGTTTGTCTCCTTACCCGGCAGCATGGACCCGTTGGGTGAATAGTAAAGGAGAAATTAAACAGGTGAAATTGTACAAAACCACTATTGAAGATAGTGGTAGCATCGCGATTCATCGCGATGGAATTGTGAATGATTTGTCATCAGACAAACACACAATCAAAGTTCATTGCACAGATGGAATTCTTGTAATCCAAGAATTGCAGATGGAAGGAAAAAAGCGGATGTCGGCACGTGATTGGTTAGTTGGAAATAGTGTTTCCGATTGGTCGATTGAAGCGTAAATGGTTCAATTTCGGCTGGAAAGGTTCAGGTATGCGTCTTTCGGGATCATTTGATTTAACTTAACGGTTCGACGAAAAGGCTGATTTACCCGCTAAAACGCTAAAAAACGGCCACCTTTATCAACAAACGCCTCTACTTATCAACAAAAACGGTGTTTTTTTCTTGAAACCCTTGACAGGCTTGCTTATTCGGCTAAATTTGTCTTGTTAAATAATTGAAAACATTCAAAAAAAACCAAACTATGAACAAAGCAGAATTGATTGATGCTATTGCTGCAGAAGCAGGATTGTCAAAAGCAGATGCTAAGAAAGCATTGGATGCATTCGTAAGCGCAACTTCAAGTGCATTGAAAGGTGGAGACCGTTTATCTTTAGTAGGTTTCGGTTCATTCTCAGTTTCAAAGCGTGAAGCTAGAACTGGTCGTAACCCACAAACAGGTAAAGAAATCCAAATTGCAGCTAAAAATGTTGTGAAATTTAAAGCTGGTGCTGATCTTGAAGGATCTGTTAACTAAGATTTCAATACAAAATGTAAAAAGTCTCTTACTTCGGTAAGGGACTTTTTTTTGTGGGGGTACTCACGAATGAAGGCGTAAGTCCCGTAGGGACGTAATATCTTGGATCAATATTTCATTTATTCGTTGTCACCCCATAGGGGTGAGATGTATTGGTTGTATTATATGTCCCACCCCCACGGGGCTGATGTTGGACGTGAATCTATTTGCTAAATATTACGTTCCTACGGGACAAAGCAGATGCTTCATAAGAGGGCGAGGCTGCACTAACGTTTGCCTATATCAAAAGCTACGTTTTTTCTTATCTTAAGTCAATGCACCGCAAAGTCATGTGCGATAATTTTGCGGTGTAATTAAGAAACACTGATGATGAACGCACAAACATACACTTCCACCGAAAGAACCATTCTACGAAAAGCCGCTTTGATCGCAGGATTTTCATCTATTCTGTTAGCTATCGCTGCTATCATTGCAGAATTTTATGCTCGTCAGCAATTGATCGTGCCTGACGATGCCGCAGAAACAGCCCAAAGAATCATTGCAGGACAAACTTCTTTCCGAATCGGGATTTTCGGCTTTGCCATTGCGTTGATCTGCGATCTATTGATTTCATGGGCGCTTTACGTGTTTCTGAAATCTGTAAATAAAAACGGTTCATTACTCACGGCCTGGTTCCGGTTGATCTACACCGCCATTTTCGCCATGGCAATCGTAGAATTGGTGAACGGAAACCATGTATTGACTGATGGAAATCTTTCAGCTGTGATGGAACCAAATCAGCTTCAGGCATTGGCATTAAATCATTTTCAGGCATTTGATAACAGCTGGGCGATTGGATTCCTGTTCTTTGGCATCCATTTGTTGCTTCTTGGTTACCTCGCTGTAAAATCGGGCTTTATTCCCCAAATAATAGGGATTTTACTGTTAATAGCAGGCACTGCTTATTTTGTGAGTAATCTTGCCAAACTCATCATGCCAAATTACAGAGCTTATGAAGCAGCATTTACAGCTGTGGTGGCTATTCCTTCGGTTATCGGAGAGCTTTCATTAGCGATCTGGTTGTTGGTGAAAGGCGGTAAAAAGGCCATTTGATTTTAACTTTCAGATACAATACGTTTCCTGATCCGGCTCATCGATTCGGGTGTCATGCCAAGATAACTCGCAATTTGATGCTGCGGCACGCGTTGGAATAATTCGGGTTGTGTTTTCAACAGATTGCGGTACCGTTCTTCAGGCGACGAAGTGATAAACGTAGAATAAGCTTCCTGCGTTTTGCCAAAATCTTCGCTCATAAACGAACGGGTAAAGGCTTCCAGCTTCGGGAATTTACTGTACATCTCTTTTTCCGTATCCGGTGTTCCCACAATCAATGAACAATCTTCCACACAAACGCAATAGTGATTGGAAGGGATTTTCTGCACATAACTTGTAAACGAAACCACGGCTTGTTGTTCCAGAAAAAATGCAGTGGTTTTCTCTTCGCCATCAATGAGTTTGTATTGGCGAACACAGCCTTTCAGTACAAAATAACAACGGGCGGCAATTTCACCTTCACGTATTAAAACATCGCCCTTTTTAAACGAAACCACGTGAATGTTTTCAGCGAGAAATTGTTTTTCTTCTTCGCTAAACATCGGAAGGTTGGCGAGGTATTGCGTGAATTCGTTTTCCATGGATATTATCAATTCAGGTTTTCCCTGTAAGCATTTCAATAGCCTGTTTAAGGTCAGGATATACTATTGCCGAGGTCAATTTTTGTAAGGAACTTAATGTAATTGAACTTTTACTTCCCGGATAATTGTTCAGCGTTTCGGTTGGTAAAACGAAAAACTCCCATTGCTCCAGATTCATTGGATTAAGGGTCAACTGGTCTTTGTGTTTGAGTAAACAGAAAACGTAAATATCTGCGTGTCTTTTTGCTGTTTCAGAGAATACACCAGTTGCGGAATCCCAGCATTTGGCTTCTTTGATAGAGAAAGCGATGGGTGAGTAATTCTTTTGGGACCAACTCTGCAAATAGGATGCTGATTTTACTTCAACTTTAATGCCTTCAGGAGTTTCCAAATCATACGGATTCCATTCATTGCGTACAGTTGAAAAATCAATCTTCAATGCTGATGCGACAATGAATTCAGCAAAACGTCCACGACTAGAATTACTTATTATGTCGGAGGAATCCCATTTCCAGAAATCAATTAATTTAACTCCGTTGGTTTCACCGTGATAAGTAATTGGCTCGTCACCTGTTTTTTGCGTGATGTGAATTTTACCGAAATCTGTCATTTTTTCATCGCTTATCGGGAAACCCAAAAGTAGTCAAAAGCATTCTCTATTCCTTCTGCATTGATCATCACAAGGCGTTCTTTATGGGTGATTTTTTGTTCAAGAGTATCGGTTACCGTTTTCAGAATGAGTTTTTTTGAGGTGAGAAAACCGTCAAATGTAGATTGGTCAAGTAGAATGACATTATCCATAATGGAATAAGTTCCATAGAAAAAATCTTGTCCCAAACCGCTTCCTGCGCTATAGACATAATTTCCATTTTGTTTCAAATCAAGAGTGCCACCGTTCCAATCACCGTCAGACCAATATGCTTTGAGAAGAGAAGGACTGTTTAAGCGATTGTATTGATAACCAATTAATCCAAGTGCCATAAGAATGAATAAAATCCCACAAGCAGAGGGGAGAAGGTTTGATTTTTTCTTTGTTAAGCGGTATTCCTTTAAGTCTTTGAGGATAATGAAAACAAAAGCGGTTGCACTTACAATGAATAAGATAAGTTGTATAAAAGCATCAAAAATGACAGTTTCTCTAAATGATTGGTAAATGGTATTGATTACCCAAATTCCAAAGAAATGAATAACAATTAATCGAATAACGAGTGGATTTAGTAAGATCATTGATTTTTTTGTTTTTCCTTCAACCGCTTCCTATTTCCCGAAATAACCTTTCTATCAGCCGCAGTTTTAGCCAACGAAAGTGCGGTTTCTAAATGATCCAGTGCTTTTTTGTTGTCGAGGTCGGTGTAGAGGTGAGCGAGTAGGGAATGGTACAAATGATTGTCGGAAAGTTGCAGCTTTTCGGCTTCGATGATCGCGATTTCTTTACCGTCGGCTTTGGCGAGTGCGTAGGTCCTGTTCAACGCAGCTATGGGTGAATATTCCAGCTGTAGCAGTTTGTTGTAGAATTGCAGGATACTTTCCCACTTTTCGTGCGTGTCGGTTTTTTGTGTATGCCAGTAGGCGATGGCGGCTTCGATGTGATATTTGGAAATCTTCGTTCCCTGCGAAGCTGCATTCAGGTAATGAATTCCTTTAGCGATCAGTTCCATATTCCAGCTGCTTTCATCCTGCTCTTCGTAAACGATCAAATCGCCTTGCAGGTCCATTCGGGCTTCAAAACGCGACGTATGGAAACACATCAGCGATAACAAGGCATTGGCTTGCGGAAGGTTGGTTTGTTCGTTTTCAACCAGCATCAGGTTCAGGCGCATGGCTTCAATACACAGGTCTTTCCGGAGAACGGTATTTTGCGAACTGGAGTAATAACCTTCGCTGAAAAGCAGGTAAATGGTGGTCAGGACAGTTTCCAGCCTGCTGTCGATTTCGGTAGCGTCAGGAAGTTCGATTTGGATGTTTTCAATCCGTAGTTTCTCTTTCGCCCGGGCCAATCGTTTGTAAGTAGCTTCTCGGGTCGATAAAAAAGCATCGGCAATTTCTTCAGCGCCAAACCCGCAGAGAATGTTCAATGATAACCCGATCTGTGCTTCTTTCGGAATGCTCGGGTGACAAATCGCAAACATCATTTTCAACTGGCTGTCGTTGAGGTTTTTTCCCGACAAATCGATTTCCACCTCGTGTTGATCTGCTTGAGGTAGATCGGAAGCACTTAATTCCACCGCGACTTTTTCGGTAAAGATCTTGTTGTGTTTGAGGTAATCAAGGGTTTTGTTTTTGGAAACAGTGTAGAGCCAGGCCGTTGGATTTGGGGGTAATCCTTTTAATCCCCAGGTTTCGGAAGCCAATAGAAAGGTTTCGCTCACAATGTCCTCCGCAGCACGCAAATGCTGAAAACCGAAGAGTTTACAGAGAACAGCTATGATCTTTCTGTATTCGGTGCGGAATAAATGAGGAATAAGTTCTTGTTGTTCCATAAATAACCTGATTTGGCTTAAGAATAACGATCAAAATAGAGTGAAAATAGTGAAATGTATGATCTTAACGTTAGTTGCGGAACTCATGTTGGTTTTACAAGTTCTGATCATTGGCGTAAGTAATATACCTAACTTCTTTTCCGGTTAGTAATATACCTATCTTCTTTCCTGGTTAGGTATATAGCTATCTTACTAAAAGAGATCTTGCATAAACTAAAACACCCCCATCTGCCTTAGGCCGACGGAGGCGTTTTGAATATTGGTGTTTTTTAATCCATCGGGACAATTGTTCTTACTTCAACCGTACCACCAATACTGAGAATCGGGCAGCCTTTTGATAATTCGGCTGCCTCATCCAAAGAATTGGCGCGAATAATCGTGTAACCGCCAATTGCTTCCTTAATTTCAACGTATGGGCCGTTGGTAATCACTGCGTTCGGCTTGACAACTCTTCCGTCGTGTTCCAATCGATTTCCGGCATTAACCAATTTGTTTTGAGCCGCCAGGCTTCCCATCCAATCCTGCCACGGTTTCATCATGGCCTGAATTTGTTCCGGTGACAATGGCTGTAACTGCTCGTCGCCTGCACCCGGTCTTCTGAAAACTAATAAAAACTCTTTCATCGTAGCTTGATTTAGTTATTGGAATGCAATGCTACTGTGTTTCCTTCAGAATCGATGAAGAAAGCCATACAGCCGATCTCGTCGCTGATTTTTGTTTTCGGCATTAAAATTTTACCGCCGGCAGCTTCAACTCTCGAAAGTGCGTTGTCCAAATCAGGATTGCCGTTCAGGTAGACTTTCGCTCCGTCGGCACTTGGCTTGTGCATTGGGCCTTGTACCAATCCGCCGGAAACTTTTCCGGTCGTATCTTCGGCAGGGAAAGATGCCAGTTGCATGCCCATCATTTCCTGTACTGGCATTTCAATTGCGAATACGGTTTCGTAAAATTTCACCGCACGTTTGATGTCCGACACAGAGATCTCGAACCAGTTTAGAGCATTTGTTTGACTTGTCATTTTTTTAAGTTTAAAGGATTATAATGTTTGTTTATATGCTTATTACGATTGAGTTTTCGAGATTGGACAATGTAGGTGTTTTTTTTTTGAAGTTTTCTAATTCATAATCTTCAACATCCCTGTTTTCGCATTCCAAACGTTACTACCGATGTCTTCGTGCATCTGTAAAATTAAGCGGTTGGTAAATCACGACAAAGGCACAAAGTTTTTTTGAAGAATAGGTGTGTTAAGATCACAAAAGTGATTTACGTGCTTCGCCTTTGTGACCTTTGTAACACGTGAAGTTCTTCTTATTCTTTGTGGTGCACGTATAACCGCCCTTGTTTCACCCTTTCGCCGACCACACAATGTAATACCACCAGTCGCCGAATTGTTTTTTCTCAATGAGTTTAGTGCTCCTCAACGTCTTGAAATCGATCACATTTTTGCTCAGGTAATGCGTATAGAATCCGTGAAATCCTTCAACATCTTCAAAACAGCTGGCATTGTTGCACCATTTGAGCTGAAAGAGGATTTCTTTCTTCGAAAGTATGTGGATCGCCTCAAGCCTATGGTTGGAAAGCAATTTATAAGCTTCAGGAGAAAACAGGTTTAACCATGCTTTTTTAATGGCGGAATCCTCTTTCTCGATATCGATGGTGAAGTCATGCTGTACACCCGCATAGGGAAACATTCCAACGTTGTCTAATTGCTCTCTTAAAGGTTGTAAATTACTGTTGGTCAGTTTCCGGTGAATGATTTCGTAGCGATTGGTTTGTGCGACAAAATCACGGTCAAATTTCCAGTAATTCTGGACCCAATGCATGATAAAAAGTGTTGCAAAGAACAAAATCGCCGCCGTCCAAGCAACGATGTTTCTGATTCTTTTTTTGGTTGATCTTTGCACTTTCTTGTTTTCAGTAATGGTTTGTCAACGGAAACTTCCTGCTAATATTATCATTTTCAGTTTTCACCGAACCACAGAGATGATTTCTTAACGGATTTGGTTGTTCATGAGAAAAATAAGTTTAGCCACAGATGTCTCAGATGTACACAGATACTGAACTATACACCAGCGTATAGTGATAATCTAACTAAACTTATTTATCTGTGAAAATCTGAGACATCAGTGGCAAATAAACATGATGAGATTTGAAACATCAATGGATAAACAATCTGAATCCAAAAACAGGAAGTTCTCCCTGCATAAAATCCAGATCTTCAGAACGTTTGAAACCCAGTTTTTCATACATCTTCCAGGCGGTTTGCATCGCTTTGGTGGAATGAATAATAACCTGTCCCAATTGTTTGTCTTCCGTTTTTCGGATGCACGCCTGCGTGAGTAATTTCCCGATTCCTTTTCCACGGATGGCAGGATCGACTGCTAATAATCGAAATCCGGCTGCGTTTATTTCAGCAGTGGCCGTTCCACCTGAACCGTAATACTTCATATCCGAAAAATAAACCACACCGCCTGCAATTGTATTGTCGTCAGAAACGGCAACCAACAATTCCGTTCCCGGATTTTGCGTCAAATCGCCGATGTTGGCCAATAGTTGGTAATAATTGGGTTGCTCGGCCGGTTTCGGAAAACCTTCCAGCTGCGAATAGACGTCGACCAACAGTTGGCCGATTTGTTCAAATTCTGCCGGTTTGGCGTTTCTTATGATGTAATCTTTGGGGTTCATGAGATTCTTCTTATCAATTGCGTTGTATCTACTTTCTCAAAGTTAACATTTGCTCCCCAACTACAATAAAAACAACTTTTTTCAATTATATTCACTCTATGAAACAATTATCCTACTCGATCATCATCGCGGTATTTCTTTGGTTGCCAACCCGTATATCTGCCTGTTACAATGAATATTACACCTTAGACAAGGAAGGCAATTCGCATCACATCAATAAAGGAGCGATCAGCTTCCATACAAATTTTAATTTGTCGTTGGTGGAAAGTCAATTGAAAGCGCTGGAGAAAAAGTTGCAATCAAATCAAAGCCTACAATTGTTGTCAGATTACGCGCTGAATCTCGTTCGGGCCGGAAAAATAAAAGAAGCGCTTGTTTTATTTGAAAAATTAGCGGCAAAATACCCGAATGAATACGCAATACAAGCAAACCTGGGCACGACTTATGAACTCGTCGGAAATAATAAACTGGCGTTGAAACACATCAAAAAAGGGTTGGAACTCAATCCGAATTCACACTCAGCAAGTGAATGGGTTCATGTGAAGATCCTGGAAGCGAAAATTGCACTGGAAAACAATCCGAATTACTTGAGTAATCACACGGTTCTTTCGCTGACTTCAAAACAGGAAAAATCTGAAAAAACAGCCCTGCAACTAATGATCCAACTCAAGGAACGATTCCCGTTTTGTAAAGGCCCCGATGCTATTATGGCCGATCTGTTCCACGATTTGGGCGATTGTTACCTGGAAACCAAATCGTATGAATATGCCAAAGCATTTTATCAGATTGCTGTTGAATATTACGGATCAAAAGACACGGAATTAAACCGGAAAATTGAGGAAGCACGAACACTGAGAATAAAATATGAGAGCACGCCCATTGTTCCGGAAGAGGAGTATTCCGGTCCGCGCTACGTCAACGAAAAAGTAAGTGGTATTCCCTACAAAGAATTGTTGAGTACTTATCCGTCACATGCGATCAATTGGAAAGGCATTACAACCGATCCGCAGGTATTGCTCGCGTATTTGGGATTGAATGATCCGGAACCGAAAGAAGAGCCAACCTCGCAAATTTCAGAGAAAGCGTCTAAAAAAGACATTTCTGCTAAGAAAACGCCTCCGGCAAAAGACAACACCATTATCTACGGCTTTATTTTCTTAACAATCTCAATGGTGATTCTTGTAATGACATTGTTTAAGCGGAAGAATAGGAATTAAGCGAATTGTAAATTGGAAGTTTCAAGGCATTCCTTCTTTTCAATTTTACATTTTCAATTTTCAATTGATTACATTTAAACCATGAAACAAATCTACTTCTCCCTTTTTATCGTTCTGCTGTTGGGATTGCCAACGCAGCTTTCGGCGCGTGATATTGTCTATTACACATTGGATAACAAAGGTGAGTCGCACAATGTCAACCGCGATTTGATTTCGTTTGAAACCAACATGAATCTGCCCACGGTTGAACATGAACTGAAGTATTACGGTGGCAGATTGATTACAAAACCAAGTCTGCAAACACTTACGGATTATGCGCTGAGACTCCTGCGTGCAGGAAAAACGACGGAAGCACTGGATGTTTTTAAAATGTTGTCGGCTAAATTTCCCAACGAACATGTGTTCCATGCTTATTTGTCAATGGCTTACGAATTGAAAGGGGATTACAAAAATGCTTTAAAGCACGCCCAAAAAGCACTGAAGCTTAATCAGTATACGCACCAGGAAACCGCATGGATCGACATAAAGATTCTCGAAGCAAGAATAGCGCTGCAAAAAAATCCCGACTACCTGAAGGATCATACTGTATTGTCATTAACGCCCGAACAGGAAAAATCGGAAAAAGTTGCCAAACAATTGATGATCCAGTTGAAAGAACGATTTCCGTTTTCTATAGCTGGCAATCCTATAATGGCTGATTTGATGCAGGATTTAGGAGATTGTTATGCCGAAACGAAATCATTTGAGTATGCGATCACATTCTACGAGATTGCAATGAATTATTGCGAATCAAAAGATCCGAAGCTTCGCGGGAAAATTAACAGTGCCCGCCAGTTGCGTCAGAAATATGCGAATACGGCTATTGTTCCGCTCGATCAACATTCAGGACCTGATTTCACCATAGTCAAAGTCACCAACGTCGATTACAGAGAACTGCTGTTGCGTTATGATGACCATACCATCGAATGGAGTAAGATTACGACCGACCCGAAAAAATTGATGTCTTATGTGAAATCCATAACTTCAACGACTACCGTTGTCGCTCAGGAAGTTGATCCGGCTGAAACCGAAGAAGAGAAAAACGATTCGAGTTTAGGGATTATTATTCTTATCGTAATGGCGGCGCTGATTCCGATAATAGTATACTTGAGGAAGAGAATGCTGAAATAATTTTAAATGTAAAATTGAAAATTGAAAAAGGGGGTCCATTATTCCATGTCGAATAACCCTTTTCAATTTTACATTTTCAATTTTCAATTGGAATTGTTTATAACCCTCCTTTTCATCTTCCAATTCTCTGTGTTCGTCTTGATAAACCTGTGATTTATCATGGATAATTCATTCGTTTTCAATTATTTAAAAGTTTATTAACAATCATCCGAAAAAAGAGCGTATCTTTGCACCGAATTTTAGATTTATATATGACCTTTAAAGAACTCGGGTTACGAGTTGAGGTTCTGCAGTCGATAGAAGCACTGGGTTTTGCAGAACCAACTCCGATCCAACAAAGTGCCATACCGCACTTACTCCAAACGGAAAGCGATTTCGTCGGACTCGCACAAACAGGGACAGGGAAAACAGCAGCATTTGGTTTGCCGCTAATACACAAAGTCACCGACCGACCTAAAGAAACACAAGGATTAATTATCTGCCCGACTCGGGAACTGTGTTTACAAATCTCCAAAGACTTAGAATCTTTCGCTCAGTTTGACAAGCAGATTTCTGTTGTTGCCGTTTATGGTGGTACAGACATTCGTCGTCAAATGTCGGATATCAAGCGCGGAGCTACTATTGTGGTTGCAACTCCAGGCCGTTTGGTCGACCTGATCAACCGCAAAGCTATTTTCTTGCAAAATGTTGAAACTGTTGTTCTCGATGAGGCCGACGAAATGCTCAACATGGGTTTCAAAGAAGATATCGATTTCATCTTGTCAGCAACTCCTGAAACCAAAAACGTTTGGTTATTCTCTGCAACAATGCCCAAAGAAGTGGCAGCCATTGCAAAGAACTACATGACCGATCCGTTGGAAGTTTCAATGGGACATAAAAACCAGAGTAACGAAAACATCGAGCACATTTACTATTCGGTAAAAGAGCGTGATCGTTACGATGCATTAAAACGTTTGATCGATGCCAGCCCGGAGATTTTCGGACTTGTTTTCTGTCGTACACGTAATGAAACAGCTACCGTTGCCGAGAAATTGGCGAAAGACGGTTACAGCGCTGAACCTTTACATGGTGATTTGTCGCAGGCAATGCGCGATCGTGTAATGGACCGTTTCCGTGAGCGTTCGATTCAACTATTGGTTGCTACAGATGTGGCTGCCCGTGGTATCGACGTTGACAACATCACGCACGTTATCAATTACAACCTGCCTGATGATATCGAGAATTACACGCACCGAAGCGGCCGTACAGCCCGTGCCGGTAAAACAGGTAAATCATTGGTGTTGATCAACACACGTGAATCTTACAAAATCAAAGCAATCGAACGTCAGATTCGTGTGACTTTCGCAGCAGCCTTGATTCCTGAAGCGGCTGAAATCTGTGGTATTCAATTGAATAAACTGATTTCGAAAGTAAAAGAGATCGAAGTAAAAGAAAACGATATTGCTCCTTTCCTTCCGGCTATCATGGCTGATTTCGAAGATTTGAGCAAAGAAGAAGTGATCAAAAAATTCATTTCTGCCGAATTTAACCGTTTCATCGAATACTACGACCGTGCAGGCGATTTGAATGTTTCTGCAGGAAGAGGTGATCGTTCAGAGCGTGGTGAACGTTCGGAAAGAGGTGAGCGTGGTGAACGTACAAGAAGCGAACGTCCTGACAGAGGTGAGCGTTCTGAACGCGGACCACGTCCGGATCGTAATGATGCCAACAAAACACGTTTCTTCGTTACATTAGGAAAACGCGATGGCTTGAACCCTGGTGGTTTGCTTCGTGTGATCTGTGACGCTACAGGAATGAAATCTGCGGCTATCGGACGTATCGATGTAATGCCGAACTTCTCGTTTTTCGAAGCGGATAAATCGGATACAGATGCAATTTTGCAAAAAGTAAACGGTACGGATTACGAAGGCCATCGTTTGATGGTTGAAGTAACTCAAAACAAACCGGAAGTTGAACGCGAGCGTTCTTCTGGCGGAGCTCCACGCAGCGGTGGTTTCCGTTCAGGCGGTGGCGATCGTGGCGGATTCCGTAAAGAAGGTGGAGGCGGAGGTGGCTTCCGCAAAGAAGGCGGTTTCAGCGGACGAAGAGATAGCAGCTACGGAAAAGAAGGAGGAGCATCAGCTTCGCGTTCAGGTTCAGGTGGTGATCGCAGGTCTTCTGGTGGCAGCAGCGCCGCTGGTGGTGAGCGTCGTTCTTTCGGAAAGAAATTCGGTTCGAAAAGCTATTAACACATAAATTTAAAATTGAAAATGTAAAATTGAGAAAGGGGTAACCCGCTATTGATTTTACATTTTCTTTTATAACTAATAATTAAAAGAAGAACTAAAATGGAAAACTGAAAATTGACGACTGGCTTTTCAATTTTCAATTTTACATTTTCAATTCAATTCATTGTATGGAAATCAGAAACATTGCCATTATTGCCCACGTCGATCACGGGAAAACTACATTGGTCGACAAAATGATTGAAGCAGGAAACGTTGTCAACGAACGTGATCGTCCTACAGGTGACCTGATCATGGACAGTAACGATTTGGAACGTGAACGTGGAATTACCATTGTGTCTAAAAACGTATCCGTTTCATATAAAGGAACAAAAATCAACATCATTGATACTCCTGGTCACGCCGATTTTGGTGGTGAGGTAGAGCGCGTTTTGAACATGGCCGACGGCGTTTGTCTGTTGGTGGATGCTTTTGAAGGCCCAATGCCACAAACTCGTTTTGTATTAGGGAAAGCACTTTCAATGGGCTTGAAACCATTGCTGGTGATCAACAAGGTAGATAAAGACAACTGTACACCTGACGAAGTACACGAAAAAGTATTCGATCTGATGTTTGAGTTGGATGCCAACGAAGAACAATTGGAGTTCCCAACGATCTACGGTTCAGCTAAAAATGGCTGGATGTCAACAGATTGGAAACAACCAAAAACAGATATTACCGATTTGCTGGATCAGATTCTTGATTATTTTCCGCCACGTGAAATCGAAGCAGGAAATACCCAAATGCTGATCACGTCATTGGATTTCTCCACATACGTTGGTCGTATTGCTATCGGTCGTTTGCACCGTGGTGATTTGAAAGAAAATCAGCCGATTATTTTGGCGAAACGCGATGGTACACACGAAAAACACCGTGTAAAAGAATTGTTTGTATTCGACGGAACAGAACGTCGCAAAGTAGATTCGGTAGCTGCCGGTGATATTTGTGCCGTAACCGGGATCGAAGGATTTGAAATTGGTGACTGTATCTGTGATGCGGAAGAGCCGGATGCATTGAAAACAATTACCATTGACGAACCGACGATGAATATGTTGTTTTCGATCAACGATTCACCGTTTTTTGGAAAAGAAGGTAAAAAAGTGACTTCGCGTCATATCCAGGAACGTTTGACCAAGGAATTGGAGAAAAACCTTGCGATGCGCGTAAGTGATACGGATAAAGCGGACAAATGGATCGTTGCCGGACGTGGTGTATTGCACTTGTCGGTATTGATCGAGACCATGCGTCGCGAAGGATATGAATTGCAAGTAGGCCAGCCTCAGGTGATTTTGAAAGAAATCGACGGTGTGAAATGCGAGCCTGTTGAGGAATTGACAATTGACCTTCCTGAAGAATTTTCGGGAACAGCTGTTGAGGCGGTTACAAAACGTAAAGGCGAAATGACCAATATGGAACCGAAAGGCGCACGTATGATCATTCAGTTCCAGATTCCTTCACGTGGAATCATCGGTTTGCGTAACTATTTGCTGACGCAAACGGCAGGTGAGGCTATTATGACACACCGTTATTTGGAATACCAACCGTACAAAGGTGAAATTGCCGGACGTCAAAACGGATCAATGATTTCATTGGAGCAGGGAACTTCCATTCCATTCTCGTTGAACAACTTGCAGGAACGTGGTAAATTCTTTATCAATCCGAACGAAAGTATTTACGAAGGACAGGTAATCGGTGAAAACTCACGCGCAGGAGATTTGTGTGTGAACGTAACGAAAACCAAAAAAATGTCGAATATGCGTTCATCCGGAGCAGATGAGAAAGTACGTTTGGCTCCACCGAAAATCTTCAGTTTGGAAGAATGTTTGGAATACATCCAACGTGACGAATACGTAGAAGTAACGCCTGAGAGCTTACGAATCCGTAAAATCTTGTTGAAAGAAACAGATCGTAAACGTTCAGGAAATAAATAATTTCAATTCATTGAATTGACTTGTTGGGTCGTCAGCCTTAGGCTGACGACCCTTTTTGTTATGTATCGGTTTGTAGGTTGTGGGGATGCGATTAATCGCGCCCCCACAGAAGCACAACAAAATCATAACGAAAAATCTTCATCCCACGCCTCATTCGTATCAAACGTTTCAACGCCTTCACTGCGCGAAAGATTGTTGAATTCGCGCATTAAATGTGCCGGTTCCAGGTTACGTGTGAGATCTGAGATTCGGTCACTCAAATTTTGGATCACCAGATCATATCGTCGTACAAACGGAGTGTCGCCCAAATCCTTTTTCACATATTGCATGGTTGAAAGCTGAACTTCGAGCGACACGATATTCATCATTCGCCGAAATTGCCGCTGACCGACGCGTGGTGGTCCGGAACGTTTGATATATTCGCTAAAATAGGCTGTGTATTTCATTTTGATTAAATTATAGTCAAAAATAAGATTAAAATATAATCAAAGCAACTTTTAACCCTCATATTCCAATAATTACAATGAAAGATATGTATGGTCATCAGCCTTAGGCTGATGCACTCTTATTTCCCACGAATTCACGAATTTCTGCGCGCCTAACGGACGCGCTACAAATAACACTTCACACAGTAATGCATATCAAACACTTAAAAAGAGCGAGTCCGTTAGGTGAGCCTAATTCGTGAATTCGTGGGAGTTCTTTTGTCTCCTTCACGTCCACTGTGGCGGAGATGAAACCGAAAAGACTATTTTAGTGGCTCTTAAACAACTCAACATGACCAAACGCGAATTACGAAAAGAAGCTTACCGACGCATTATCAAAGACGGAGAAACTCACCAGGAAGCATACGATGCCTTGCAACATGATAAAAGTTTCAGCAAAGAAGAAATTGCCGAAATTCTTTCCAAAATACCATCCGGCGCGGTTATAGAGCGCGTCAGAATCTGGAAAATCGTTTTCATTGCGGTTCTTGCAACCATCATTTTGATGAGAATAGTTGGAATTGCCTTGTTAGCTTCCGTAACAATAGTAAATCCCGTTTTAGTGGTAACAATGGTGTTATTCGGGCTGGTTGTTCCCGGGATGGCAATCTATTCACTGGTGGCTCATAAATACGAAGGTTTAAAAGGACTTTCATTCCTGTTTATCTTGTCGATCTTTCGGTCATTCCGCAAATTTGATGACCTTGATCCGTATATGATAATCGAGATGATTCCTTATGTAGTGGCAATTATCCTAGGGTTCTGGCTGTCGCATATTGGTAAGACCCCTTACAAGCGAATCGTGAAAGACGAAGAACAACCCGATCTTTCCATACGAAAAACGGCCCATATTGTTTTTGAAGAACAACAGGTTAAAACCAGCAACGATCTGCTCGATTCAGGGCTCTAATTCCGGCCTTGGTTAAACTTCGTTTAGTTGTACGGATTTCCGCAACTCGTTTTGGTAAAACGCATTTTTAAGTAATACTTTGATGCATTTGTACCTTACTTTTATCGGACTAAAACATAATTCAACATTCATAATTCCCAATTCATAATTAAAATTATGGCTTCATCATCCGAAAAATCCAACAAAGCACTCCACATTCTCAATGCTGTGCAAAGCGTAGAAAGTATTGTGCGAAACATCAATAACAAAACCGTTACCGACATTAAAAACGACCGGCTCCCCATTGAATTGGGCATTTCCGAAACAGGAACCGAAGCCCGGTTGGCTTTTCTAAAAGAGGAAATGGACATGAAATTGCCCGTTCTTTCAGGCAAGGAACCTTTCTCTGACTTATCACGGCTCGATGGAAATATCGAAAATTACATCGGTATGTCACAGGTTCCGACAGGTGTAATCGGTCCGGTACGCGTAATTGGTTCTGCGGCTAAAGGCGATTATTTTGTGCCGTTGGCAACAAGCGAAGGAGCGTTGGTTGCATCATATCACCGTGGTGCGAAAGCCTGTTATCTTGCCGGTGGAGCGACTTCCGTGTGTTTGGTGGAAGGCGTACAGCGCAGTCCGTTGTTTAAGTTCAAAGATTTGGCCGAACTAGGATTGTTTGTCGCCTGGATACTACCAATGCTGGAAACTTTTCAGGAAATCACCGAAAAAACCAGTCGTTTTGCCAAGTTGGTCGAAATGAAAAGCAACATTGAGGGAAATCACCTGATTTTGACCTTTGAATTTCATACCGGTGATGCTTCCGGACAAAATATGGTGACACTTTGTACCGACGAAATTTGCCATTACATCATCAAACACACGCCCGTGCAACCGACATTCTGGTTCATTGAAGGCAATTATTCGGGCGATAAAAAAGCAACAGCTTTGTCGTTTACCAATGTGCGTGGTAAAAAAGTAACGACTGAAGTAACATTACCAAAAGCCATTGTCGAAAGCGTTTTGAAAACTACTCCTGAAGCAATGACTGAATACTGGCGTTCATCCACGATTGGAATTATTCAAAGTGGTGCGATCGGCGCGCATGGACATTACGCCAACGGACTCACAGCTTTATTCATTGCAACCGGACAGGACGCTGCTTGTGTAGCAGAAGCCGCTATCGGAATTACACGTATGGAATTGACTGCAGCCGGCGATTTGTATTGCAGTGTCACACTTCCGAATCTCATTGTAGGAACCGTTGGTGGCGGAACCAGTTTGCCAACCCAGCGCGAATGCCTGGAATTGATGAATTGTTATGGTGCAGGAAGCGCACGCAAGTTTGCTGAAATCTGTGGCGCAGTAGTCATCGCAGGTGAATTATCCATCGCAGCCGCGCTTTCTGCCGGGCATTTTTCTTCCGCACACAAAAAACTTGGACGCAGAAAATGAACAACGAACGGAAACTGAATGTTCCCAATGCCTTGTCGGCCTATCGTATTCTGGCATTGCCGTTTATCATTTGGGCTATTGTAGCCGGCGATAAACAATGGTACATTCTCTTGCTTTCCGTAAACTTGATTACCGATATCCTCGACGGACTGATTGCGCGTGCGTTTAAACTCGAAACCGAATTTGGGGCCCGTTTGGATTCACTGGCCGATATCGGAACGTATCTCATGGCATTTACCGGGATGATTGTGCTGGAAAACGCTTTTGTTACCGAATATCGGTATGCGTTTTTTGTTCTCATGGGAATGTACGCGCTGGTTCAGATGATTGCGCTCGTCCGGTTTAAACGCGCCACGAGTTTCCACTTGTATTCCAGCAGAATTGTGGGTTACGTGCAGGGAATTTTCATCTTCACCTATTTCGTTTTCGGATTTACACCCTGGTATTTCTACCTCATGCTCGTTTTAAGTTACCTTGCTTACCTGGAAGCTATTATCATTGTAAGTGCCATTCCGCAGTTGCGGTCGAATGTAAAAGGCATCTATTTTATCTTGAAAGAACACAAACGCATTCGCTGATGGAGCTGGTAATCTGGTCAATTATAACGTCTTATTTCCTCATCGGAGCAGTGCTGATCGCTTTGATCAACAAGAAAACGGTTGACCGGCAGGAAATAAAACAGCGCTGGATCAAATACATCGTTTACATCGCTATCGTAACTATTACAGTGATTGCAACTGAGTATATATTACCGTTTAAATTCCTGATCATGGCCATTGTGCTCATTGGTGGAGGCGAATTGGTTGCTGTGGGAAGCCGGAAATTACTCGTTTTAGTGCCCGGGTTGATTGTTTACAGCTTGCTCTCCGTCGGTTTTTATTATTACGCTACAGAATCCGGCCGGCCGCAATTGCTTTCGGTTTACCTGTTGGTATTTGTCTTCGATGGATTTTCGCAATTGTCGGGACAGTTGTTCGGGAAAATCCATCTATTACCAACGATTAGTCCCAACAAAACAGTGGAAGGTTTGATTGGTGGATTTTTTTTAACGCTCGTAACGGGAATGATACTGCATCGATACATTGAATTGTCAGTGTTTCAGGCAATCCTTTTTTCAATTGGAATAGCAGCAGCGTCGTTTGGTGGCGATGTGCTGGCCTCGCTTTACAAACGTTTAACAGGAGTGAAAGACTACAGTCAATTGCTTCCCGGACACGGTGGATTTTTAGATCGTTTCGATAGCTATATTGCTGCAGGTGCTGTATATTGGCTGTTTGTAGCGTTTCATTCAATCATCATCGCAGTATGACTCCAACCAACGAATTCAGTGACGAAGCCGCAAACAAAGCTTCGTTTATCGTACGGTTTTATCAGTACCAGAAAGAACGGTTCCCGATTTTGGGACACGGATTGCTGGTAGCGTCGTTCAGTTTTTCGGCTATTTCCTATTCACGTATTTGCCGTGGAGCTGAAGGTTTTGTAAGCTGGACCGCGTTTGCTGTTGCAATCTTTACGACTATTAGTTTGTTTTTACTTGTTCGTATTTTTGATGAATTCAAAGACGCAGAAGACGATGCTAAATACCGGAAAAACCTTCCTGTTCCAAGAGGGTTGATTCGTTTGCGCGAATTGTTCATTTTAGGTGTGATTTTGGTGATTGCCCAGGTTGTTGTGAATGCATGGTTCTTTCCAAAATTATTGATCATGTTCGCCATCGTTCTCGGTTATTTATCACTGATGGGAAAAGAATTTTTCGTTCCCGAATGGCTTAAAAAGCATCAATTCTGGTACGTTACTTCACACATGTTCATCATTCCGCTCATCGATATGTACGCCAGTGGAATCGATTGGATGATCGAAGGAGTAGCGCCACCAAAAGGATTGATCTTCTTTTTCATCGTTTCGTACATGAATGGAATTGTGCTTGAAATAGGCCGGAAAATCCGTACACCGGAACAGGAAGCAGAAGGAGTTTTAACGTACTCGTCTATGCTTGGTGTGCACAAATCTGTTTATTCCTGGATCGGAATGCTTGGCATTACACTGGCGGCGGCAATTGCTGCTTCGTTGTTCGCCGGACACGGCTGGCTAGGAATCTCCATTCTAAGTGGAATCTTTGTTTTGTGCGCTATTCCGGGAGTTTTATTCCTGTCTAAAATGACAAAAAAGCGTTCGAAAATGATTGAAATTTCTTCCGCACTCTGGACAATCGGAATGTACTTGACATTAGGCGGTGTTCCGATGATCCAGCAACTCATTGCTCACCATTGACCGAATTATCAACTATGAAAAACAACGGGTACATCACGGATGATCAGCATGAATTAGCCAGGCAATTCACCATTGGCGGAAAGGCGCGTAATTTATACCGGCTGAAAGAATTGGGAATGAATGTGCCGTCGTGGATAGTGATACCACAGGAAACGTTATTGGAATTTATTCCCGAAGAAAAGCGTTTCGGTTCGAATGCCGAAGTTGCGCGATTTATAGCGCAGATGGAGATCCCGGAATCACTATTAAATGAACTGTTACGGCATTTTCCTTTGACGGATTATTTTGCGGTCCGATCATCGGCTATTGATGAAGATGGAAGCGATTTTTCGTTCGCCGGGCAGTTTGAATCGGAATTATTTGTCACCAAACAAAACTTGGGTGAGAAGATCAAAAAAGTATGGATTTCCGCTTTTTCAGATCGTGTTTTTCAGTACCGGAATACCAATAATCTAAAGCAGTCTTTTGGGCTTGCGGTCATAATACAGCAAATGATTCCGGCCGAAGTGGCAGGTGTGGCTTTCGGGATCAATCCGGTTTCGGGTAATCGCAATGAACAGTTGATCAGCGCTGTTTTTGGTTTAGGTGAAGGTTTGGTTTCCGGCGAATTGGACGCCGATAATTTTCATGTTCACGGTACGGAAATTACGCGTCAGCTAGTGCCAAAAACCGAACAAATCCTGCTCGATACACAACAACTTTCGGGAACTATAAAAGTGCCGGTTCCCGCTGAAAAACAAACCATTTCCACACTTTCGGACCAGCAAATTCTTCAGCTAAAAAGTATTTTGTTGACCTGCGCCAAAACTTACGGCAAACCACAGGATATGGAATTTGCGGTTTACCAGGATGAAATTTACCTGCTGCAAACCCGTCCGATCACTAACCTCAACCGCATTCCGGATCTTTCGGGCGATTATATTTTGTGGGACAACAGCAATATCATTGAATCGTATCCCGGAGTTACAACGCCGCTCACATTTTCTTTTATCAGTAAATCGTACGAAGGCGCTTACAAGCTGTTTAGCCGCTATTTAGGTGTTGAACAACGCGTAATTGATGCCAACGAACGTGTTTTTGCGAATACACTTGGTTTGATCAACGGCCGTGTTTATTATAACTTAAAATCGTGGTATCACATGCTGGCCATGCTCCCGGGATATAGTATCAATGCGCGTTTCATGGAAAATATGATGGGTGTGAAAGAACGATTTGATATTCCGGAAAGTTATCGACTGTCGAAAGGAAAAGCGTGGTGGAGCATTGTAAAAATGGTGTTTGGAATGTTTGCCCGTTACCAGGCTTTGCCTCGAAAAAGAAAGCAGTTCATGGTTTTACTGAACACTACGATTTCTCATTACAAACGCATTCCTTACGCCGAAAAAAATGCCAATGAATTGATGCAATTATACCTTGATTTCGAAAAAACATTGCTCAATGAATGGAAAGCACCTTTGCTGAATGATTTTTTCGCGATGATTTGGTTTGGCCGCTTGCAAAAGACGTGTCAGAAATACAAGGTGAGTTCCAACCCAAATATCCACAACGATTTGCTGTGCGGGAGCAGTGATATTATTTCCACGCAACCTATTCATCGGAGCATCGAACTGGCAACTCAGATCAGTGCGAATGCCGGACTAAAAGCCTTTTTCCTTGAAAATGATGCTTCAACAGTTTGGAAACAACTGAAGACGAATACCAACCTCGATTTTGTAGCTGTTCGCGCCGAAATTGAACGTTACATCGAAGATTTTGGCGAGCGTTGTATTGGCGAGCTAAAACTGGAAACAGTTTCGTATACACAAGATCCAACGAAGTTTGTAAAAGTCCTGCAATCGTATGTCGAAACCGGAATTACGGCTGAACGTACTTCAGGAAATACCGAAGAAACCATCCGTAAAAATGCTGAAGTAGAAGTGAAAGCTGCGCTGCGCGGGAAATGGTGGAAACAACGAAAACTCAATAAAACCATTGGAAAGGCCCGTGAATTGGTGTCTTCCCGCGAAAACCTGCGCTACGAACGAACCCGGGCATTCGGGATTGTGCGTGAGATTTTCTCGCAAATGGGCAATCATTTTTATTCGGAAGGAATTATCGGCAATCCGCGCGATATCTTTTACCTGACGAAAGAAGAGATTTTTCACTTCATTGAAGGAACAAGCGTGACACAAAACCTGCAAAATCTCATCGATCTTCGGAAAGCGGAGTTTGCCGGATACCAGCAGCAGGAACCGCCTTCGGAGCGTTTTGCGAGCTACGGAGCAGTGTATCATGCCAACGATTTTTACAGCACCGCTCGTTTGGAAAAGATAGAAGGAGACTTGAAAGGAATTGGCTGTTGTCCGGGCCGTGTTCGGGCAAAAGTACAAGTGGTACGCGATCCGAATGAAATTTCATCCCTTAATGGCGATATTCTGGTAACTTCCAGTACAGATCCTGGCTGGGTGACGCTTTTCCCAAGTGCTTCGGCGATCATCGTGGAACGGGGGAGTTTACTTAGTCATTCGGCAATTGTATCGCGTGAAATGGGAATTCCGTGTATAGTTGGAGTGACGGGATTGTTGAAAACGCTCCAAACCGGAGATGAGATTGAAATGGATGGAAGCACAGGTGAGATTAAGGTGATTTTGAAGGTGGGCGAAGTGGAGGAATGAGGAAAAACAATTGTCTTCCTGAAAAGCAAATTAAGTCTATGATTTTGAGATAACTAAACTGACGTAATATTGCGAATTTACGTTAGTTTAGTTGATATGCCAATTTGCAATATTACGAACGTTTCTGAAAAATAATTGAAGCAATTATTTCAACCGAAAACTCTCTAAAATCTCCTCACCAACTTCCTTATACTCATCAAACTGGTCCGCCTCGCACGTCATCGTCAATACAAAGGCTTTGTCATTTTTAATCCAATAATATTGTTCAAATTTCAGCTTACGTTTTCCGTACGAAGCAGTATAGATAATCTGTTGCGCAGTTTCTCCATGCTTGTTAGAGCGTTCACTACTAATCAGTTCAGCGTTTTCCATTCCTTCCATGATCTGCTCTTCTGAAATGGCAGTGTACTTCTCCAGGTCAAGGTTGGTATTGGAAATATCCTGCACCACAAGGTTGATATTTTCCTTAAACTCATCTTTTGGTGAGGTTCTGGCCGTCATCAACGAAAACTCTATTCCTATTTGTTGTTGCGATTGTTGTTTCCATTCTTTTGGATGTTGTAGAGAATAGTCTTCGGTTTCAATCGTCGACCATTCGTCTTTAGGAACAGTTTTCTCAGTCATTGAATCACAACTTGCTAACAAAATCAGCAGAAATGCAGCAATAAGAATATGCAGGTTTTTCATGTGCCAAATGTAATGAATCCTGTCTGTTAACGATCTCAGGGGAAACAAAAACATTCACAGTAAAAAAGACTAATATTTTAGCCTTTTATCATTAATTATAGCTATATTAGCTAATATTTTATCCCTAATATGAAATTCAGCATTGAAAAACTTCCAACCGATTTGTTGCTTGAACTTGCTGAAAAACACAAGTCACTGCGCAAGCATGCCGGTTATTCACAACGTGAATTAGCCGAAAGATCAGGTGTTTCGCTGGCGAGTATCAAACGATTTGAGCAAACCGGACTGATTTCATTGGAATCATTGCTGCAACTGGCAGCTGTACTGGACCGGTTGAAGGATTTCGAAACCGTTTTTAATCCAACGGAAGATTTTTCCCGCATTGAACAATTATTTACTAAAACACCGCGAAAATGATGGTGCACAGACTTCGGGTAATTCTGCGCCTGAATAACGAATTGTTGTTGGTGGGTGAGTTGGTATTGGAAGGGCGTTCGGTTTATTTTCGCTACGATCACGCATTTATTGCTTCAGGAATGGAGCTCTCACCGTTTAAACTGAAATTGACCGATCAGATCAAAACTGCTGAGCCAGTTCCGTTTGACGGGCTGTTCGGACTTTTTGCCGATTCTCTGCCGGATGGTTGGGGACAATTATTGCTTGATCGAAAACTGACCGCAGAAGGTACTGCTATTGAATCGCTTACACCTTTGGATCGATTGGCGTTTGTTGGGCATAACGGTATGGGCGCGCTCACATACGAGCCTGCAACCGGGGAAGATTTTCAAATGGGAGATTTGCCGGAACTAGACAGACTGGCTGCAGAAATGCACGTTTTGTTGCAAGGCACACCAACGGATATTATTGAAGAATTATATCAGCTGGGTGGCTCATCAGGTGGAGCACGACCAAAAATCAATGTCGGATACAATCCACAAACCGGAAATCTGATTTACGGACTTCCGGAACTCCCTGACGGGTATGAACATTGGTTAATCAAATTTCCCGCTGCTGTTGATCGAAAAGATACCGCTCAAATTGAATTTGCTTATTACAAAATGGCGCTTGCCGCAGGATTGGAAATGGCAGAGTCGCGCTTGTTTGAAGGAAAAGAAGGCCGGTTTTATTTCGGTACCAAACGCTTTGATCGCCAGGGAAATCAACGAATCCATATGCATTCGGTAAGCGGATTACTACATGACAACTTCCGGTTAAGTTCACTGGATTACGGACATATTATGGATGCTGCTTTTCGGTTGGAGAAGAATGTGCAATCGTATGCGAAAATCTTGCGATTGGCGGCTTTTAATGTGTTTAGTCACAATCGTGATGATCATAGTAAGAATTTTTCCTTTCTGATGGATAAAACCGGCAATTGGCAATTCGCACCGGCTTATGACTTAACGTTTTCGAGTTCATCACACGGTTTTCACAGTACGATGGTGGCTGGTGAAAGTCAGTCTCCCGGAACAAAACAATTGCTGGAATTAGCGAAACATTTCCGCATAAAGCATCCGGAAACGATTCTTGAAGAAGTGCGTGAAGCCATTTCAAACTGGAGTTTTTATGCAGACGAAGCGGGAGTGAGTGTTGGTTCAAAACGACTCATTGAAAAGCAGTTGAATCAATTAATAACCATCTGATTCCTGAAGAATTTGTCAATCAGAAATTACCAACTTGATCTTTCCCAAAAGATTATTAGTTTCGTATATGTCGCTGACCCCAAACTGTTGAATGAAACACGAAAAACTCACCGAAAAAGTTGCTTTTGATCTGATTCGCTACGCTAATTGCTGGGAAGACGCTCATGTGCTTTTACGCGGGTTAAATCCTGATTCGGGAAGTACATTTTTATCCATCGGTTCGGCGGGAGATAACAGTTTTTCATTATTGACGACTCAACCTGCTTTGGTTGTAGCGGTCGACGTGAACCCGATCCAGCTCTTTCTGATCGAATTAAAACGCGCTGCGATCCGGGAGCTTTCCTACGAAGAAGTCCTTCGGTTCTTGGGATTCAGAGCTTCAGAAAACCGGTTGGAATTCTTTGACCGGATCAAACATGAACTTTCAGCGGACTGTCTCTATTATTGGGAACAACATCGTTTGCAACTGGATGCCGGAATTATCACCCAAGGCAAATTTGAAGGTTATTTTCAGCTGTTCGTTCGCCGGATTTTACCCTGGATCCATACGCAAAAGCGGGTAGAGGCCCTGTTGGCCCCGAAATCTGCTGCAGAACAACAAGCTTATTACGAAAACCGCTGGAATACCTGGAGATGGCGCTTTCTGTTCAAAATTTTCTTTAGCAAAACAATCATGGGGCGCTACGGTCGCGATCCCGAATTTCTTAAGGAAGTAGAAGTTTCCGTAGGAAAAGCGATCTACAACAAAGCCGGAAATCACCTGCGAAATCCGTTGGCACAACGCAATTTTATGCTGCGTTACACACTTACAGCTTCGTTTGGCGAATTATTGCCGCATTACCTGCAGCCGGAGCATTTCCCTACAGTGAAAGCCAATCTCGATAAATTGCAGCTAATCCAAGGCTACGCAGAAGATGCGATTCGCTTGTATGGACCTTTTCGCTACATGAACCTGTCGAATATTTTTGAATACATGAACCCGGAATTGTTTCACCAAACAGCCAAACAATTGGTGGAATCACTGGAAAATGGTGGGCGAATGGCTTACTGGAATTTATTGGTCCCGCGACATGTTGCCGACGAATTTCCAATCGAAATGAATGGATTAGCAGAGCTTTCAGCGGAATTATCTGCCAGCGACAACGGTTTTTTTTACAATCAATTTTTAGTTGACGAACGCCTATGATAACTGATTGGATCAATACAGCCATACTTGCAGCTAGTTTTCTGGCATTGTTCGGACTAGCTGAATGGCTTTACCATGTTGTGAAAGTTAAAGTGGAATTAACGCGCAAACTCGTCCATCTGGGTACCGGAGCATTAACGTTATTATTCCCGATTATGCTCAGCAATCATTGGTTTGTATTGCTGTTGTGCGCGAGTTTTGCTTTGATTTTGATCATTAGTTTACGCTTCAAATTGCTTCCTTCCATCAATGCAATTGATCGTGTTTCGGTAGGAAGCTTGGCTTATCCTGTGTCCGTTTATGGCTGTTATTTGGTATTTCAGTCCCAGCATCAGCATTTCGGATTTTTCTACATCCCGATTCTTACGCTGGCTATTTGTGATCCGATTGCAGCTCTGGCCGGAAAACGCTGGCCGTTGGGTAAATACACCATCAGAAAGGATACGAAGACCATCATGGGATCAAGCATGTTTTTTCTAAGCGCCTTTGCTGTTTATTTCATCACAGTTTCTATTCTGAATCCGCAAACGGAGTTGTCACCGATTATTTTTCGCGGACTGATTGTAGCCATTATTGCTTGTTGTGCCGAAGCCGTAAGCGGAAAAGGAACGGATAATCTGACCATTCCCGCGGCCGTACTTGGCGGACTTTATTTCACCAATTATGTCTGAACTGACACTCATAAAAACACACCCCGGTGAATTGTCATTCCCGCTCTTTGAAGCCGTTCTCGAGAATGTGTATGAAGCGGATAGTCTGCGTTTGAAGCAAACTGAGAGCGTCAATCAATCATTCCTGGTAGAATGCTGGATCGTAATGCGCAATGATGTTCCCTTAGCCAGGTTGGCGATTTACAACAACCCGCAGCTAAGATTTCAGGAACAACAAGCAGGCTGCATCGGTAATTACGAATGCGAGAATGATCCTGAAACAGCACGATTCATTCTGCAGAAAGCGTTTGAGCGTTTGAAAGAACTGGAGATTTCTTATGTAATCGGTCCGATGAACGGTTCAACCTGGGACAATTACCGGTTTAGTACACATCACAACGCGGCGCCTTTTTTGCTGGAGCCGCACCATCATTTGTACTACAACGATCAGTTTATCGAAAACGGGTTCGAGGTAATTTCCAATTACACGAGTAGCTTTGATACATCATTACCACACGATCTTCCCGAATTACTGGAACGCGAACGTTATTTTTCTGCGCTGGGAGTCGTTATTCGATCGATTGATCTCACCAGATTTGATAAAGAGCTGGAAAGTCTGTATCCCTTTATTCTGGCAGCTTTTCAAACCAATTTTCTGTATACTCCAATCGATTGGGAATCTTTTCGCGACAAATACCGCGAAGCATTAAAAATCATCGATCCGGATTTTGTCTTGATCGCTGAAGACGCTCATAAACAACCCATTGGTTTTGTGTTCGCCTATCAGAATCTATACTGCACAACCGAAAAACAGCTCGTGATCAAAACAATCGCGCGCAGTTATGACAAACAATGGTCGGGTTTGGGGCATGTGATTGCCAATCAGGTCATTAGAAATGCCGGTCAGCATGGTTTTTCGGCGTTAATTCACGCATTTATGATCCGGCAAGCAACATCGACTGAGATTTCGCGTAATTTCAGCGGTGAAGTCTATAAAAATTACGCGTTATACGGCCGCTCATTATGACAAATAAACCTTACAATATCATCGATTTATTTACTGAAGCTGCTCAGCGAACGCCGGATGGAATCGCCATTATAGAAGGCGAAAAGCAAATTTCGTTCAGTGAACTTGACCGCCAAATTACCACCACAGCAGCTTATTTCCAGGCAAAAGGCATTCAAAAAGGTGATCGTGTATTGGTATTTGTACCTATGAGCATTGACCTGTATCGAATCGTACTGGCGCTTTTTCGCATGGGGGCAACGGCTGTTTTCCTCGACGAGTGGGTGAGCAGGGAACGATTGGATATTTGCTGTAAAGTTGCTCAATGCCGAGCGTGGATTGGTGGCTGGAAAGTGCATTTCCTCTCTTTTTTATCGAAAGAATTGCGTTCGATGCCGATCAAACTGAAGCTTTCTTATGACCAGTCACATACATTTGAACCTGTGACTACTGAGGAAACAGATACCGCCTTGATCACTTTCACCACTGGCAGCACCGGAACCCCGAAAGCAGCCAAACGCACTCACGGTTTCCTGCGTGAACAATTTGCAGCATTGATCGAAACCATTCAACCGGGGGAAAATGACGTCGATATGCCCGTACTTCCAATCGTCTTGATGATCAACCTCGGAATCGGCTGCACGTCTGTCATTGCGCCTTATAAATCAAGCAAACCACACAAAATTAAGCCGCAATTGATCATCGATTTACTTAAACAACACAACGTTACCCGATTGGTTGCATCGCCTTATTTTGTGAAACGCGTAGCCGAAACAATCGTTGACAAACAATTAACTGTTCCTGGCTTAACGAAGGTGTTTACTGGCGGAGCACCGGTATTTCCGAAAGAAGCTGCTCTTTACAAACAAGCATTTCCGCAGGCTTTGGTCGAAATTGTTTACGGATCAACCGAATCGGAACCGATTAGTTCGATTGACGCTGCTGTGTTTATGCATTCCAATGATTGGAGTGTTGCGCAATTAGGTGGATTACCGGTCGGAATTCCCTATCATGGAACAGCAGTGAAGATCATTCGTATTTCCGATGAACCGATCACTTGCAATTCCCCTGAAGAATTAAGCGCACTGGAGCAGCAACCCCAGCAACCGGGAGAAATAATCGTAAGCGGCAAGCATGTTTTGCGTGAATACTTCAACAATGAAGAAGCGCTGTTGCGGAATAAAATATTCATCGGCGATCAATGCTGGCACCGGACAGGCGATAGCGGCTTTTTCGGTCTGAACGGACAGCTATTATTAACCGGAAGATGTGCTACGCTAATTGAGCATAATGGCTTGGTAATTGCAACATTTATCGTCGAAAACGAACTTCAATTACTGGAGGAAGTTGAAATGGCTACGATATTGAAAATCAACAACAAACTGGTTGCGATTATCGAATTTAAATCGGCTGGAGACAACAATGAGGCCTTTCACCAGAAACTCAAAACCAAATTACCGTTTTTGGATGAATTACGTCAGATCCGGAGAATGCCCAGAGATCAGCGCCATCATTCCAAAGTTGATTACGGGAAGTTAAGAGAAGTGCTGGAGAAGCAATAAATACTCACAATCAATTTAATTTCTTCAGAGTTTTCGGAACATCGAAAACAGCGGGTCCTTATGCGCTATTCTGACCTTGTGGCTTATATGGTCAACAATAATTGCGCGTCCGGATAAATTACCATTTAACTCCAGTTCATCCGGATTGCTGATATCGACTTTCGTTGATAAAAAACCAATATGCCAGACATCGTCGTGGTCACTGATGCAAAAAGCGTTGGGATGCAAATTGTTGTGTCGTCGTTCCAAAATAGCGGAAACGTCTTCGCCGGTTTGGTCCATCAGTTCGTAACTAATGTTGGATTTGTTGGCGGGAGCGTTGGTGTAACCGTTGTCTTTTACAAATTGCTCGGCGAGTTGAATGGCTTCCTTTTCAGTAAGTTCGGTTTGATGCTCATGTGTGCGATTCATCGGATTAGCAGAAGGCGTTGCTTTGGCTTCTTTGCAAGAGTAGAAAACTCCCAAACCGAAAAGGATAACAAACAAGTATTTAGTAGTAGAGCGTATCATAGGCTGCTTAATATGATTCAATAATACAAAGTAAAATTGATTTAAGGGAAATACTTATTCATCAACATATAATCGATGTTTTGAGTCTGCGAATGACAATTAATGCACGCATTTCCTTTTTTTGAAACCGATTCTACCACGCTTCCGTCGGCATTCATATAGCCCCAAACCCAGCCGTTTTCATCCGCGAAATCGTTTTCTGAGTCTTTGTATAAAATCGCATATCGTCCGATAGTTGTTGTGTTGTCGTACAATTCTTTTACGATCAATGATCCTTCCGGAAACTGAGCATTCACAAGAATTTTTCCGGTCGAATCGAGTTGCGAAGCAGCAATGCTATTGTAGCGCGTTCTCAAAAACGGTTCGTTGTGTCCGCTTCCGACACTTTTCGGAAGGAGCGTGTCTGTGTATTTGAACCAAACAAAACCGCTGGTGTCTGTTGCCTTGTTGAAAAGCTGGATATCAGCAGTATTCACCTTGTCTTTGGAACAGGAAACAATGATTAACACAGCGAGTGTGATGGAAAAGAAGATCAATTGATTTTTTGTCATAGTTCTGAATCTATCTGAAAATACGAAAGACAGGCATGATTGGATTTTAACGACTTTGTGTTAACCATCCATATTCTTTTATAACCACATAGGCCACATTAGGAAACATAGTTTTTACTCAATCATGCTATGTTCTCTATGTGTTCTATTGTGGTTAAAAGTTGTCTAACCTTCAAGCTTTACTTTTTTTCAATTGCTCATGCACCCTGAATACCACGATTCGTTGAATTAAATCCAGCGGTAACGGTTTATCCAGCGGAAATTGCACCGAACCTTTTCCTTGTTTGTACTTTGAAAGTTCTTCAGTGAACTCGGTGTGTCCGGTTGGCGTGGCGTAAAACCCGATATGGTGTTTATAACCGGCGTAATAAACCAGCGGTTTTCCATTCAGTTTAAAAGCAGGCATTCCGTAACTGATGCTTTCAACGGCTTCAGGTGCTTGTTTGCGAACGATTTCGCGAATTTGTTCCATGCGTTCTACCACATCTTCCGGAAAGGTGACGTTGTATTCATCAATCGTTTTTAATTCGGTTTTCATAGCTGAAAAGTTAAGATTCTTTTTGTTTCAGGTAAAGTGTTGTAAGCGTTCGTGCCCAATAGCGTGGAACGTCATATTGCTGTTGCAGGTAGGCAACCACGTCGTTCGATTTTTGCTCTTCGGCCTTTGACTCATGGAGAATAACGATCCATTCCGCAATCGGTTTTCCCGTTTTTTCAATCACCTGTTGGTCTTCGACATTCCAATAATCCTGTTTCATATTGCTTTAATGGTTACCAAAGATAAGCAATTCGTATTTTTGCGCCATGCAGGCAAAATTGTTGGAAGCGTTTTACGAAATGATTCCCGAGAAAAAAAAGGTGATGTTCGATGCAATCGCAGCCGAACGTACACGTCACATAACGGTGGTGCTCGAAAACATATACCAGGAACACAACGCCAGTGCGGTAATGCGCTCGTGTGAAAGTTTGGGTGTGCAGGAATTGCACGTGATCGAAAGTAAGAATCAGTACAAAGCTCAGCGTGATATTGCACGCGGAGCAGGGCAGTGGATCGAATTACACAATTACGCCAGCGATCAGCCTGTAGTTGATTGTTTGACCGGATTAAAACAACGCGGTTATCGCATCGCGATCCTGACACCTGAGGCCGACAGCCATTCTGTTTTCGATTTACCGATCGATGAGCCGCTGGCGCTGGTATTTGGCACCGAATGGGAAGGAATCAGTGATACAGCCCGCGAAATGGCCGATTTGAGTGTTTCCATTCCCATGGTTGGTTTCACGGAAAGCTTTAATGTCTCTGTTTCAGTAGCATTGAGTTTACAAGCGATTCGTCACCGCCTCGAAAATTCGTCACTTGACTGGAAACTCAGTGAAGAACAACAGATCGATGTGAAACTGGATTGGTGCGAACAAATCATGAAAAACGGTGAAGGAGTGCGCAGGGAACTGACGTCCAGATTAACAAATCGGGAAGAGGTAAGTTAAACTCCGTTAAGATAAGGTGTTTTTTTTCAGATAGTTTTCCGTTTTCAGGTAGGCTATGTTTCTAAGAATACTATCTTTGTAACTACATTTCCAACTATTAAAACTATAATTTACCATGGGAAAAGGCGATATCAAATCAGGAAAAGGTAAAAGAACCAACGGTTCTTACGGTAATACGAGAAAACGTAAAAAAGTAAAAACCGCTTCTCCTGTAGCTGCTGAAAAACCGAAAAAGGTCGTTGCTGAGAAAAAAGCTCCTGTAGCTAAAAAAGCAGCAGCAAAACCGGCAGCCGAGAAAAAACCTGCAGCGAAGAAAACTGTTAAAAAAGAGGCCGCTACGGAAGAATAACCGAATGAGTCTTTTAACAACATATCACTCAATGAATTACGAGGGCTTTCCAATGGGGAAGCCCTCTCTTTTTTTGTCAAAATTTCACCGTCAATTAATGTCGTTTTCGATCCAAAACCCGACATTTGCCAAAGTGCTTATATAACAAACCGAATAAAAATCAAACAATGAAAAAACACAATTTTGGAGCCGGACCATGCATCCTTCCACAAGAGGTTTTCACACAAGCGGCAGCGGCCGTATTGGATTTTAACGGACTTTCAATCCTGGAAGTCTCACACCGCCACAAAGATTACGAAGCCGTGATGCAGGAAGCGCGCGATTTGGTGAAAAAAGCACTCAACGTTCCGGAAGGATACGAAGTTCTTTATTTGCAGGGTGGAGCCACATTGGGCTTTACAATTGCTGCTCTGAATATGATGCGCGATACTAAAAAAGCTGGTTACATGAATACCGGAACCTGGGCATCGGGCGCAATTAAAGAAGCGAAGAAAGTTGGAATCGACGTAAACGTATTTGCTTCGTCGGAAGATAAAAACTTCAACTACATCCCAAAAAACTATACGGTTCCTACCGATGCGGATTATATTCACTTTACATCCAATAACACGATTTACGGTACGCAATTCAAGTCGTTCCCGAAAACCGATTTACCGTTGGTGTGTGATATGTCTTCGGATATTTTCTCACAGGAAGTCAATGTTGCCGATTTTGATTTGATTTACGCCGGAGCTCAGAAAAACCTCGGGCCAGCGGGAGCAACCCTTTACATTGTGAAAAACGACGTGCTTGGGAAATCAACTTCACCGTTTATGCCTTCATACCTCGATTTGAAAGTACATGCCGAAAAAGATTCCATGTATAACACACCACCGGTTTTTGCGGTGTATGTTGCCATGTTGAACCTGCGTAATTTGATTGAAAACGGTGGCGTTCCAGCCATGCAAAAGCGCAATGAGGAAAAAGCAGCGTTGTTATACGGTGAAATTGACCGCAATCCGCTTTTCAAAGGAACAGTTGAAACCGAAGATCGCTCGCTGATGAACGTGAATTTCCTGTTGACCAACGACGCTTTGAAAGATGCATTCGATGCTGCCTGGAAAGGTGCAGGAGTCGTTGGCTTGAACGGGCACCGTTCGGTAGGCGGTTACCGCGCTTCAATGTACAACGCGTTGGAGTTGGAAAGCGTGAAAGTACTGGTAGATGTGATGAATGATTTCGCTCAAAAAAACGGATAAGATGAAGATATTGGCAAATGACGGAATTTCCAATGAGGGAAAATCAGCCCTTGAAAAAGCAGGTTACACCGTTATCACGGAAAAAGTAGAGCAAGCCGATTTGGCTACCGCGATCAATGAACAGAACATCGAAATCGTTTTGGTTCGAAGTGCTACAACGGTTCGCAAAGAAGTGATCGATGCATGTCCGGGATTGAAATTGATCGGTCGTGGCGGTGTTGGTATGGACAATATCGATGTGGCTTATGCCCGTGAAAAAGGAGTAACAGTGATCAATACACCGGCTTCTTCGTCGCAATCTGTTGCCGAATTGGTAATGGGACATTTCTTTGCCGGAGCGCGTTCGTTGCACCATTCTTTCAAAAACATGGAAACGGGTGATTTTTCAGCCTTGAAAAAACGCTACGCCAAAGGAACAGAATTGCGTGGAAAAACATTGTTAATCATCGGTTTTGGCCGTATTGGACAGTCGTTGGCAAGCTACGCGTTGGGTTGCGGAATGAAAGTACTCGCCGTTAGTCAGCATCCGGAAACCATTGAAATTCCATTAGAAATTCAGGGAATCGGAGAAATCAAGGTTCCTCTAACTGTTACAACCGATTTGAATGGTGGCCTTGCTGAAGCAGATTTCATTTCATTGCACGTTCCCAAACAGCCGAACGGCGATGCGGTTTTGGGTGATGCTCAATTCGAACTGATGAAAAAAGGCGTGATCCTGGTCAACGCAGCGCGTGGTGGTGTGGTAAACGAAGATGCTTTGTTAGCCGCAATCGCCGGTGGAAAAGTTGCGTTCGCAGGCTTGGATGTGTTTGAAAACGAACCGAATCCGCGTGTCGATTTACTGAATAACGAAGCTATTGGAACTACTCCGCACGTTGGAGCAGCAACCGTTGAAGCACAGGATCGCATCGGTTTGGAATTAGCCGATTTGATTATCAAGCAGTTTGGAAATAAGGTTTATGCTTAATTCAAGTCTTTTATAGAAATATTTTCAGTGGAGGCGCGATTTATCACGCCCCCACTGTTTTCTAAAGACGATTTTAATTCGATTTCTTTTACCTAATTTTAGTCCGCTCAAACAACAAATATGGCAGAAATTCATCCTTTCAAAGCGGTCCGACCAACGCGCGATAAAGCGCACCTAGTTGCAACACGGCCATTGGCTTCCTACAAAAAACACATACTTAAAGCCAAATTAGAGGATAATCCCTACACATTTCTACACATTATCCATCCGGAAGTAGATAAAACAACAAAAACCAAACACAATTCCCCTGAGCGTTTTCAGGCGGTTAAAAAGCGGTTTGAGTTGTTTTTGAAAAACGGAATCCTGTTTCAGGACCAGACACCAAGTATTTATATTTACAGGCAAACCAAAGGAAATCATGCGTTTACGGGCGTGATTGCCGGAGCAAGCATCGATGAATACAATAACAATCTCATTAAAAAACACGAGGCTACATTGACTTCCCGCGAGGAAATGTTTACCAATTACCTCGAAATTGTAGGTTTCAACGCAGAACCTGTTTTGTTGTCGCACGAACCTTCCGATGAGATTGAGCAATTCCTGGATACCTGCACAAAAGTGCGTCCGGAATACGAGTTCTCGACCGTCGACTATGTGAAACACGAATTGTGGGTACTCGATCCGCAGCAAACGGCTACAATCCAGCAATTATTTGAGAAAATTCCGGCATTGTACATCGCCGACGGACATCACCGTTCCGCTTCATCTGCAGGATTGGCGGAGAAACTCGGAGATTCACCTTATACAAATCCGAAGTTCTTTTTGTCGTTTTTGATCGATGAACGGCGCATGCGGATTCTGGAGTTCAATCGTTTGGTAAAAACACTCAATGGATACACAACTGATTCATTTTTAGCGAAATTAAGTGAATCATTTGAAGTGAAACTTCTGCCTGAAGGCCGCAATCCTTTATGTGAACATGAGCTCACCTGTTACCTGAAAGGAACATGGTATAGCTTGACTTGCAAAGCGGAAATTTGTAACAGCAAAGATCCTGTTGCTTCATTGGATGCACAGATTTTGACCGATGCTATTTTGTCTCCGATTTTAGGAATCACCGATTTAAAAACCGACCAGAATATTTCGTTTGTTAGTGGTGCTGAAGGATTAAAAGCAGTTGTTTCTGCCGTTGATCGCGGCTTGGCTGAGGTGGGTTTTGTTTTGTTTCCGATTCGTATGGAACAGGTAAAAGCGGTTGCCGACCATCAATTGATCATGCCACCGAAATCGACATGGGTAGAACCCAAAATCAGAAGCGGATTAACGATTTACAACATCAATGAGTAACGAAACACTTGCCAATCGTTTAGTCGATTTACGGACCAGAATTCCAGCCGATGTGCAGTTGATTGCCGTATCCAAAACCAAGCCTGTTTCCTTGATTCAGGAGGTTTACCAGGCCGGTCAGCGTGCATTTGGCGAAAACAAGGTGCAGGAAATGGTTGACAAATACGAGCAATTGCCTAAAGATATTCAGTGGCACCTGATCGGACATTTACAAACCAATAAAGTAAAGTACATTGCGCCGTTTGTGCACCTGATCCATGCGGTCGATAGCTTGAAATTACTACAGGAAATTGACAAACAAGCAGCTAAATGCAATCGGGTAATTCCATGTTTATTACAGTTTCATATTGCCACCGAGGAAACCAAATTCGGGCTCGATTTCAGCGAAGCGGAAGAGATTTTGCAGTCGCGTGAGTTCATTGAAATGCAAAATGTTCAAATTGTAGGATTAATGGGAATGGCTTCGTTTACTGACAATAAAGAACAGGTACGTGACGAATTTCGCAACCTGAACAATTATTTCCAGATCGTCAAGAGTCATTATTTTAAGTTCAATCCCGATTTTAAACACCTTTCGATGGGCATGAGTGGCGATTACGAACTGGCAATAGAAGAAGGAAGTACCATGGTGCGGATCGGAAGCACATTATTCGGTTCAAGATGAGGTTATTGGTGATTATTACGGTTTTTGTTTCCGGCTTTGCAAATGCGCAATCCTATTCTGAAAATTTAGAGCAGGAGCGCGTTTCCAACAATAAGCAAATGCGTTACCAGGTACTCGATTCCACTGAAAGAGCTGGTTTTAAAGGAATTTGTTATTTCCCTATCGATACAAATTATGTGGTAGATGCCACTTTTATCCGGAAAAAAGGAAAGAAGTTTGTGATGCCGATGACTACGGAACGTACGGTTTATTACCGCCAATATGGCGTGCTGCAATTCCGTATTCATGACACGCTTTGTGAGTTGACTGTCTATGAAAACCTTGGATTAAAGGGAAAAGAATACGAAAATTACCTGTTTTTGCCTTTCCGCGATGGAACAACTGCTTTGTCGACTTATGGCGGCGGACGATACGTCGATTTGGAAAAACAATCCGGAACCGATTGGGAAATCGATTTTAATAGGGCCTATCATCCGTATTGCGTGTATTCTCATCGTTATTCCTGTCCGATTCCCCCGAAAGAGAATACGGTGTTGCCGTTTGTGACGGCAGGGGAGTGTTATGTGACAGAAGAGTAGTCTATCTAAAAGAAAATCTTATCTATTGTTAATTAATTGTTGGTACTAATTGGACTTAAAATTTAGTGCGTTTTAGTTTTTTGCGTAGTATTGAGGTACAAATAACAAAACTATTTACTGAATAAGTACAATCAACAGATTTATTTTTAGGTAAAACCTTGATAATAATTGTCTTATCAATGAATGTGTTGAGTGTATTAATAAGTTGTCTTTCATGTGAAAACAAATAATATGAAAATAATATCACTATTTAACAATAAAGGAGGGGTTGGGAAATCTACTTTGGGGTATCATTTGGGTTATGCTTTAAATGAATTGGGTAAAAAAACTTTAATGATTGACTTAGATCCGCAATGTAATTTAACAATTTGTGGAATTGACACTGAAACTCTTCATCAAATATGGCTTGAAGAGGATGAAGTTATTGATGATTTTGAAAAATTTAGTGCCAATTCTAACTTATTACAAAAGCCAAGAAGTATTCATTTTCTTTTAAAACCGACAGAAGATGGTTTAAGCGATTTTGATGTAATACCACCACCTGTTGAATTAGCGAATAATCTTCATTTAATACCAGGAAGGCTTTCAATTCACAAATTTGAAAATAAGCTAGCTGAACGATGGAGTGGTGTTTATCAAAGTGATAATCTTGCTATCAGGACAATTACAAAAATCAGAGAGATTTGTAATCTTTATTCTGCTGAATATAATTATGACTATGTAATCATTGATACTTCACCAAGCCTTGGCATTCTTAACAAAACAATAATTTCAACTGTAGATGGCTTTTTTATTCCTGCGCAACCAGATATGTTTAGCCTATACGGAATTCGTAACATTGGCTCATCATTGAATCTTTGGCAAAAAGAATTTGAAACTATATTCAACTTAATTTCTTCTGATAAAAGAAATAAATTCCCTGCCAAGTTTGTTCAATTCCTTGGTTACACAATTTACAATGCGAAAAAGTACGCATCTGGTAATAATGAGTATGATCTAGCTCAAGCTCATTATTCATATGTTGAAAAAATACCTCAAGTAATAAAAGATTACATAAAAGAATCCAATAGAGTTAACTTGTCAGAGGAGGAAATTCAAACTCCAATTGGTAAAGATGCGGTTATTCATACTCATAACACTTTTCCTTCAGTTGCTCAAAGTTTAAATTGTCCAATATGGCAAGTTCCTGATGTGTACATGGATTTGTATAGAAATAATCGATTATGGTTACAAGAACGAGAAATTGAACCTGTTAACCAAGGTAGTTTTGGTAAATACAGAGAAACTAAAGAGAAGTACATTGCTTTTGCTAATTCTCTCATTGAACGTCTAAATAATTTGTAGTATGGCAGAGTCTGTAGATGTTTTGGAGTATTACAATGACCCCAGTATTAAGTTTCAGCTAGAATCATTTGGGAAAAGAGTAAAAGATTTTTTTGAGAATAATCCTGCTTTTAATGGAAGTTTGCCAATTGTACACTCTGTAAAATCAAGGTTAAAAGATGCCAGTCATTTAAGTGAAAAAATAAGTCGTAAAAAAGAAGAAAAGGGAATAATTATAACACCGGAAAATCTATTTTCGGAAATAACTGATTTGATCGGAGTTCGGGTGCTTCATTTATATTTTGATCAATTTGAATTCATTCATAATGAAATAATGAAGCAAATTGATAACGGAGAATGGGTCTTATTTGAACCTCCAAAAGCATATACATGGGATCCCGATATAGCAGAAGAATTTGAAAGATTTGGTATAGAAGCTACTAGAAAAGAAAGTTACACCAGTGTACACTATGTCATAAAACCCAATTCGAAGGAAAACGTTTTTTGTTGCGAAATCCAAGTTAGAACACTTTTCGAAGAGATTTGGGGTGAAATCGACCATTCAATAAACTATCCAAGTAAAACGGATAGTGTTGCTTGTTCTGAACAATTAAAGGTACTTTCCAAGTTAGCGTCAACCGGAACAAGACTTGCAGATTCAATCTTTAGAAGTTATAAAGATCACAAAAAAAGTGAAAGCTAGTATTGGTTTGCCGCAGTGGTTACACATGCTTTTTAAGAAAACTTTTTGTGTAACTCAGGTCTTTATCAGTGTGAAACTATTCATCTTTCTATTTACTTCTGGTTGCTAAATTGTGGAGTAAACTGCCTAAAGATTACTAAAAATGGACTTCTTTGAAATGTTTAAAATTTTAAAATTCGCCAATTTTCTCAGATGGATTTTGCCAAATTTTCAAATTGGACATTTGTCAAATTGCCCATTTGGCAAATTTGGAACTTTGCCGATTTCCTTCCGAAAAATCCAAAAAACTTCGTTAATCTATTTCAGATTAAAAATTAATCATATATTTGACTAAAAAATGGTCAATATGGTTTTAGGGAACAACATGAAACTGCTGCGTAAGAACAAAAAGAAATCGCAGGAAGAAGTGGCTGCTGACTTGGGCTTAACCCGCAGTAGCTATTCGGGCTATGAAAACGGCATTGCCGAACCGGGCTTGGATACATTAGTTGCGCTTGGTACATATTATGCAGTTCCCCTTGACCAATTGCTGACCCGTGATTTTACGACACTTTCCGAATTGGAATGGCAATCTATCGAAACCGGAGTCTTTGCGGATGTAAACGGGAAACGCTTGCGTGTGCTGACTTCGATGGTCAATGAACACGATGACGAACTGATCGAACTGATTCCACAGCAGGCCAGAGCAGGTTATACAGTCGGTTATTCCGACCCTGATTACCTGAAAGTACTGCCAACCTTTAGCTTGCCCTTTTTATCCAAAAACAGAAAATACCGTTCTTTCCCGATTGTCGGTGATTCTATGCCTCCGGTAGAAGAAGGATCGTATGTAATCGGTGAGTACCTGCAAAACTGGGCAAGTTTGCGCAGTACAACACCATGTATTGTGGTCACAAAAGACGACGGAATTGTATTTAAGATTGTCAACAATTACATTTCGACGCAGCAATCGTTTGAATTGTGCTCCACAAACCCAATGTACCAACCTTATTTTGTGCATATTAACGATGTGCTGGAAGTGTGGAAATTTGTCAACTATATTTCACCGACCTTACCCGAAATGCGTATAGACGACCATCAGTTATCGAAATCTATTCAGGATCTGCAACGTGAAGTGCTTGATTTAAAACGTACAATTACCGGCGAATCGAATACCTCCCGGAATTAAAAACGATTTTTTCTTCAATCAGAAGCTGTTTCAAAGCGTTTTTCACGGCTTCGTGCAGACTTTCGTGGAATTGCATCAATACTTCGCGCTGAGCCAGTGGTTTGGTAAACAACTCCAGGATTTGTTCAGATAAATCGGTGGGAGATTCCAAAGCATTTAGTCGCTTACAGACATCACATTTTCCGCAGGGAGCCGTATCCTGTCCAAAATATCGGATCAATTGTACCTGTCTGCATTCTTCCCGTTCCACAAGCTCCTTCATGGCATTGAGCCGGACAAAAGCACGCTCTTTTCGGTGCAAATAATGCTCCGGATTAATTTCCAAATAATCGTCGGGTTTGCGCTCGTGCAGGAAAGTTACCAAAGGATGGGAAGTTCGCCATGTAATATCAATGATTCCATGCGTTTCAAGGTATTCAAGTTGTTTGGTCAATGTTTCCTGCGAAAGTTTTAACTGCTTACAAAACTGCCATTCGTCAATCTCGCAAAATTCATCGAACACATTGCTATGAGTACGGCAGATCAATGTAATCAACGGATCGACAGTTGGATTTGAAAGCTGAAAACTATACAAATGCGCATTGTTGATTGTGATTTTGACACGTGAACCGTGAAAAGCATGCTCGCTGAAAACAATATTCCCGTTCATTTCCAAAATCTTAAATGCCGGATAGACGACTTTCGGATCGAGCTTGAAGCGTTTGGTAAACAATGCGAAATCCAGCGGATATGTTTCGTGATCACCAGAGCCGATGGCAATTTTGAAAAAATTACACAAAGCACGGTACGCAAGCTTAATCTGATCGATAGGAGGAAATTGTGCTGCGATCCGTTGTTCTATTTCTTCGAGGTCATTTGGAGCAATAAATGCAAACGTTCTGGCCGGATACCCGTCTCTTCCCGCACGTCCTGCTTCCTGGAAGTAAGCTTCCGGGTTATTGGGAAGTTCATAATGCGCCACAAAACGGACATTCGGTTTGTCTATTCCCATTCCGAAAGCATTGGTAGCCACCATAACAGGCGTTTCTTCCGAAAGCCAATCTGTTAAGGCTAATGAACGCTGCTTGGCATCCATTCCGCCGTGGTACATATTGGCTTTTATCTTTTGGGAAAGAAGTAGGTTCATAACATCCTTTACGCTGCGGCGTGTTTGACAATAAACGATTCCCACGTAACCGGTCATTCGTTCGCATAATTTCAGCAATGCGTCCGGTTTATTGGTAACCCGGTAGACTTCATACGTGAGATTTGAACGTTCAAAAGAAGCTTCAAATACCTGTGGATGATGCAGTTGCAAGCGCTCGGTGATTTCCTGTTTCACCTGTTCAGTTGCAGTTGCGGTCACCGCCATAATTGGTACTTGCGGGTGAATTTCCCGGATAGTGCTGATTCCCAAATAAGAAGGCCGGAAATCGTGTCCCCATTCAGCAATGCAATGTGCTTCATCTACCACCAGCAATCCGACTTCCATGAGTTTGAGGCGTTCCTGGAACAAGCGGGTTTGAATTCGTTCCGGAGAAACATATAGAAAGTCCAAACCACCGAAACGAGCGTTGTCGAGTGTGATATCCATATCGCGGTAAGACATGCCACTTGTGAGAGCTTTTGCCCGAACTCCGCGACTGACCAATTGCCGAACCTGGTCTTCCATTAACGCAATGAGTGGAGAAATGACAATGCAAATACCTTCGCGCGCCAGACCGGGAACCTGAAAACAAATCGATTTACCGCCGCCGGTTGGCAATAAAGCCAGTACATCTTTGCCGTAAATAGCAGCGTCAGCAATATCCTCCTGCAGCGGGCGGAAATTGTCATAACCCCAAATCCGTTTCAGCAGTTCGCGACTTTTATCCATTTACCGGAAAAGTTACTGTTTTTCGATGTTTAAAAGTGCGGCTTTATAGGCCGGGTTTAAGTATTCTGAAAGTTCTGAATACGATAAAATGGCCCACTCCGGATCATCACACATGCGTGCCGCTCTGTAAAAATAAGCGCCAAACAACAATCCGTCTTCGGTAATCATGACATCACTTAAACTCCAGACTGATGGATCGTCGTAATTGCAATCTTCCTCATTTTCACTAGTTGTAAACTCATCAGGATAAGCTGCTTTCATCATTTTCAAAACGGATTGAGCATAATTTTCATCGCGGTAAGTCAACCAGTTCTCATTGTACTCTGTACCTGTATTTCGATCAGTCACACCTTCGAATTGCAGAATGTCTTCCGTGTTGAGTTCCCTTAGATTTTTCAGATCCAGAATGGGTTTTCGTGAACCAAAATCAGGATGTGCACCACCGCAATAATAGGAAGTCAGAATATTTGCCGAAAGAAAATCAGCATTGACGAAATAATCCGTCACATCGCTCGAAAATTCATTATACTCACCTGAACCGCAAGAACCACGGTCACAAAAATCGCCCAATTGCTCCGATTCCAGGTATTGATTCGCCCATTTCATTGTGGCATCCGGCAATCCTTTTGACACACGGAACAAGTATGAATTCCAGTGCTTTTCCTTGTACCATTGCAGTTGAATACCGTTTTTCAGATTGACGAATGAATCTAGCGCCATAAATGAAGCCATCGATGAACGAATGTTCTCATAGCCCGTGAAGAAATTATTTTCCTTCACAAATGGATTGGTTTTGAATGAATTTGAAACAGTTTTTTCATTTGTCGCCTTCAGGGAGACTTTCAACGATTTTCCATTGTAAGTCCATGTTCCATTAAGACTGTTTCCTTTTAATGTGAGATTGAATTTCTCTTTTTGATCTTGTTCTTTGAAAAACGAACCGGCATACAACGTTAATTTTCCGCCTGTCTTTTTTCCTTCAATCGGAAGATCAACACAGCTTGAATTGTAAAAATAACGACCATACAATTCCCCATTTTCACTGGCGGGTTCAAGTTCCAGGTAAACAGGATATTTTCCTATTTTCCCGGAATAAATCTGGGCGTTGAGTAGAGTAGCCGTAATAACGAATGTTAATAATAAAATGGTTGTTTTCATGATTTTTATTTGAGTGCCACGAAGATATAGAATTTGCGAAGATGAGGATCGTTTGTGTTTCGATTGAATAACAGATTGGCAAAACGATTTTTTTCAGAGAAATAGGCATTCCGCGTAAAATAAACCGTTAATAAATTAACATTTAACCCATTCACCTTGAATACCTTCACAAAATAACCACTTTAGACACAGTTTAAATTAAGTTTTACGTTCGCTCTTTTATTGACATCGTGAACTTATTTCGGTATATTCGCGAGAGATATCAAAATATGTTACAAACACTAGCTATTAAGGTAACTGCTTGTCAAGAGTCGAAAATTAACGCTGTTGACTGGGAGAATTTACCATTCGGAAAAGTATTTTCTGATCACATGTTGGTAATGGACTACAAAGACGGAGCTTGGCAAGATGCCGAGATTATTCCTTTTGGTCCAATAGCAATGCACCCCGCAATGTCTGCCATTCACTACGGCCAATCCATTTTTGAAGGAATGAAAGCCAACAGATCGGTGAATGGAGATTTATTGATCTTCCGGCCCGATATGAACGCCAAACGTTTTATCGAATCTGCCGAACGTATGTGTATGCCACCTATTCCCGAAGATGTTTTCGTGGAATTGGTGCGTAAGATGGTAGAAGTGGAAAGTAACTGGATTCCTTCCAAAGAAGGATACTCACTTTACATTCGCCCGTTTATGTTTGCAACCGATGAGTTTATCGGAATCAAACCTTCTGAAACGTACCGTTTTGTGATTTTCACCTGTCCCGTCGGCGCTTATTACAGCGAACCGGTGAATGTGAAAATCGAAGAGTTTTATACACGTGCTTCCGTTGGTGGAGTTGGTCGTGCAAAAGTTGCCGGAAATTATGGCGCTGCTTTGGCCCCGGCACGGATCGGCCAGAAAAACGGTTATCACCAATTGTTGTGGACAGATGGAAAAACCCACGAATACATCGAAGAATCGGGTACGATGAATATTGTATTGGTGATTGATGGAGTAGTGGTGACGCCTTCCGAAGACAGCGATACCATTTTACGCGGTGTTACCAAACGCAGCGTAGTTGAGTTGGCAAAACACTGGGGTTATCCTGTTGAAGAACGAAAAGTTTCCGTTCAGGAAATTGTGGAAGCCAATAAAAATGGGACACTTACCGAGGCTTTCGGAGCAGGAACCGCAGCGACCATTGCGCATATTGTAAAAATCGGATACCGTGATGGTGATTTAATTTTACCGCCGGTAGAAGGAAGAACATTCTCCAACCGCGTTTATGATTACCTGAATGATCTCAAAGCAGGAAAAATTGAAGATACCTTTGGTTGGACCTTAAAAGTTTGATAATCAACACACGAATATAGAGAGGCTTGTAATGAGCCTCTTTTTTTATGGAATCTTCATCTTAATTGCATCCCAAAGGCATAAAACACTTCTCATGAAAGCCGCACTTTTTTTCCTGGCCTTGATCTTTACCGGTTTTGTATTCTCACAGACAGTATTGAAAATTTATACGTTCGACAAAATGTCACAGGTTCCGGTAACTTATGCCTCCGTTTCCGTTTTTGCCGATTCGGTGAGATTGAACAAGGTGTATACCAATACCCAAGGTTATGCTTACGTAAATATCACAGAGAAGAAAGATTTACTTATTCGCTGCGAACAAGCTGCTTATACGGATGAAGAAAAAGAAATGACAGCCAAAAGCCTGAATCGCGACACGATCAAAGTAACTATATATATGTTATTCCAGAAAGCGTCTAATATTGAAGAAGTTATCATTTACCCGGTAGGTGTTCCACGGAAGATTTTTGAATCCGACCGGGTTTCTGTAGATGATTTTGAGATTTTGCCAGATGATCGTTATGTATTGCTGACGTACGCCAAAAACAAGAAAAAAGGAACCGAATTGTACCTCTACGACGGCGATAAAGTGCAATCGAAAATTCCGGTCGGTGATAATGAAATGGGCCAGGAACTGATTCGCGATTATCGCGGAAATCCACATTTGGTAACGGATAAAAACGTTTACGGCATTACGGCCCGTGGAAATGAAGTCTTTATTGGCGGCGTGGAAAAAAACTACTTCATGAATTACATTGCACCAATCGTGGATACCTCGGTGAGTAAATTCTACTTTTCGAACTATAATCCCGATTTCCCGGCGTTCGATTACTTCACTTACGATTTGATCGATTCTTCTTACCGTAAAATTGCCCAGGTAGAAGACGAATTGATGATGGAATTGTACCGGTCAGAATACAAATGGGTAGATGTGCGCACGAAGCTGTGGGCCAAAGACATGGAAAATGAAACCGGAATCGATGCCGAAATTTGGGTAGGAGCGAGCTATTTCACGCAATCAATCTATTACAAAGAATTGTATGCGCCGCTTTTCAAGCGAAACGATACGTTGTTTTTGTTCGACCATTATAAAAACCTGATGTTCCGTTTCAATGAAACGGGCGATGTGATGGATAGCGTTCCGATTTTTTATCACCTGCAACCCAAACAAACAGGGTGGAAGAAGCTCTTGCTGCAGGATCAGACTACGGGACAGGTTTATGTGGTTTACGAAAAAGTAGGACAATATTATTTACAACGCCTTGATCTGGCAACCGGCGAAACCAAAGAAACAATACCGCTGCACTACAAATATCCAGAGAAAATAATGGTGCGTTCCAACAAGGTTTATTATACGTACCGTGAATTTGAAACCGCACAGAAAAAATATTTGTGGACAGAAAAAATGCCGGTCGATTTCCCAAAAGTAAAAGTTCTGGATGGTGATCCGCTTACAACTAACTAATGTTGAATGCTTGATGTTGAATTTTTAATTGGAGCTGTTTTCTTAATTAAAGATTTAGCGTTTCTCACTATAAATTGAAAGCTGTTTCCTCAAAACTTCCACTTTTCCGAAATCCTAATTAAACATTCAAAATTCAACATCAAGAATTGCGAGGTACGAGTTGCTATAAAAGGCGAATGGAGCAAAGACGGGCGTCCTTACTCCATTCACTAATCAACCTAACCTAACCACCTAAATCAGTTCAAAGGTAGATTATTTTTTGAAATAAGAACAACTCTGCGATAAAAAAAATCAAGAAATTATAACCATTTGGCTCAAATTTGCTGATCTGAACAAAATTTAACGTACTAATAATTGTTTTCGCCCCAAAGGACCGTTGCAAAACAATAAATCAAGGATGGAAGGATTGGCATAAAAATGGGATTCCTGGAAAAGTACCTGAGTATAGTGAATGCTTTTAAATTCGTCAACGTCAACACTTTCAAAATCAACCCCTCGAAAATCTGAAGAACTACCAGAAACCGGTATAAATTCTGAAGTCAGTTTCAATTCAATCGAATGATCAAATAAACCGGCAATGGTTTCTGTGATGAGCTGATTGTACTTCACCAGGTTTCGTTCACGCGTAAAAATCAATGCTTCTATTTCGCGGGAATAATGTTCGAAATAAGGAGCTGCCGAATAAGCACTTTTGATGGCACGCCAATGATTGTTTCGCCATTCATCGCTTTTTACCACTAAAATCTCATTGGTAAGGCTTTTGGAACCATTGGGTTTTTCAACAGGAAGAGTCAATCTTAACGGACCTTGCGCTCCAAGAATTACACAACGATTACGAAATGTTTGCTTCGGAAAAGTGTCCCATACCTCGATGGAAACACTTCTGTTCCGCATAATCTCTTGAAAATAAGCAATACTCCCGAAGTAAGCCGTCGGAAATAGAACCGCCATTACTCAATCGCTTTGAACATACGGCTACCGCGAATACCATGTGTTCCTTTGTGAAACCATACAATCGATGCGCGGCCCACAATATGATCTTCCGGTACAAAGCCCCAGAAACGCGAGTCGGTAGAATTGTTGCGGTTGTCTCCCATTAGCCAGTAATAATTCATGGCAAAAGTATAAGAAGTCGCTTTTTTACCGTCGATAAAGATCTCCGTTTTCGTTTCTTTCAGTTTATGTCCTTCGTAAGCCGTAATGATACGTCTGTACCAGGCAATATTCTTCTTGGTCAGTTTTACTTTCATTCCCTTTGCCGGAATCTGAAACTTCGTGAAATCAGACACCGTATTGTTCACATTCGGATCGTTCGGGAAGTAGTGCATGTTGGTGAATTTGTCCGCAGCGGTAGGGTTTTTGCCCAAATCACTGTACTGCAATTCTGAAATGGTATCCAGTTTCACATGCGGGAAATCCTTTTTAAAACGTTGCAATTTTTCTTTTGTAAGGAAAATACGGTACATATTTCCGGCAAGGTCCGTTTGATAATCACCGTCGTTTTTGTAGAGACCATAACCTCCTTCATCTTCTTCTTTTTGTAATAAGTGGTACTTGATTTCTTTCAAATCTCCACTCACATCATATCCCATGTTCTGGTAACGGGCCACTTCTGCCGGCTTGCCATTCACATACAACACCGAACGTTTGATTTCGAGCCAGTCGCCCGGAATACCCACGCAGCGTTTAATATAATTTTCACGCTTGTCAACCGGACGGTACAATAACCCATAATGCTGGATTGGCGGTTCACCTCCCTGGATATCACTTCTGGAATAGGTAACACGGTCGTTTGCCATGGATTCGTGCGCCATTCTGAGCCATGGACTCATATCGCTCATAAATTTCCCTAGTAAATAGTTGCCGAATTCCTCGTTGATTTGAAAATTGACAGTATCCCTCATGTTAGCGAGTGAATCATCTGAAATTCCCTGTTTACGCAGTTCTGCAATAAGACGTTCACTGATTTCGGTTTGTTTGCCTTGTTTTTCAACGTTGGTCATCGACGTATTGAAGAAATACCAGGCTTCATCAAGCAAAATCACATGATAATCATGTCCCATCAAACCATCAGGAACACGCGGGTCGAAGATCGTAACATCGCCGGAAGGATAGTTGAAAACCACCACATCGTAGCGATTGACTTTTCCGAAACCGGGAAGCCGTGTATACGAACATTTTTCAATCGTTGAATAAGAACGAATGTTGATCCATGGAATGGTATTGTGTACCAATGGGAAAGAAAGTGGCGTTACCGGAACTTTCGGGCCATAAGCCAATTTGTTTACAAACAGGAAATCGCCCACCAATAAGGTTTTTTCCATGGAGCCGGTCGGAATCTGGAACGGTTCGAATACATATGTACGAATGATACTTGCCGCAACCAACGCGAAAAGAATAGAATCACCCCATTCTTTAAATTTCGATTTTTTACCGATTTTGGTTGAACGGAAACTCAATACCATTGCTACCGCATGTCCGATGATCGGCAATGATAAAAATAACACCAGATGATCACCGTTTGCGCGAATGTTTACGTCTTTCGGATTGGCCCAGTTGGTTTCCGGAATGGCTGTCAATTGCGGGTCGTTGGCAATTTTCCAGAGGATCAGGTAAGGGAAGAAAATTCCCTGGGCAGTGTCACCAAGGCTAAAATAACCGAACCGACGAATATAACTTACATTGGCCGCCATCCACATAATGATGTGAATTCCCGGAAAGATCATCAATAACGACCACCACGGTTTTTTGGAACCTGCTTTGAAAACATAGAAATAGTTCAATCCCGGAATCAGGGCTTTCCAGGAAGTATACCCCAAACGTTCAAAACTTTTCCACCACATCGCAAGATAGGGGTGAATTACAATTAAAAAGAGGTAAAAATAAAGTGCGTTCATAAGTTATAAAGATAATACATCGCGCATAGTGAAGAGGCCTTTTTTATTCACAAGGAATTCGGCAGCTAAAACAGCTCCCAATGCAAAGCCTTTTCGGTTGTGCGCTTCATGAGTTATAGTGATCGTATCTATTTCTGAAGTATAGCGAATGATATGTGTACCAGGCACATCGGGCAGACGAATGGCGGTAACACCCAATTGTTGAGCTGTTGTAACAGGTGGTTGTCCCTGTGAACAGATCCATGAAGCATATTGATCGTTGTTTTGAACAATTCCGTCGGCTAATACAACTGCAGTTCCGCTTGGAGCATCGAGTTTCTGAATATGATGAATTTCTTCAATTTCCGCCTCGTATTCCTTATACGGAGACATGAGTTGCGCAAGGTGTTCATTTAGCTGAAAAAAGATATTCACTCCGATACTGAAGTTGGAAGAATGAAGCAAACTGCCATCGTTGGCTTCCAGCAAATCAATGACTTCCGGCAATTGTTCCTGCCAGGCGGTAGTTCCAACCACAATCGGTAATTGTTGTGTTACACATGCTTCAATGTGCTGAAAAGCAAGCACCGGCTGTGAAAATTCAATGGCAACGTCGGCTAAACTGAGGTTTACCTGTTCTATCGGATTTTCGGAATTGACACGAAAGGCAATTGTGTGGCCACGCTCAAACGCAATCTCTTCAATTGCTTTCCCCATTTTTCCGTAACCGATCAGTCCTATTTTCATGTGTGGCAAAAATAAACAATCTATAATGCGTTGGCGGGTTTTAACGAAAATTAAGTCGAATCCCGACGCCAATTCTATAATTCTGCATCAATACCGGTTCAACCGACATCGATAGGTTTTCGCTGACGTCAAACGATACGAAATGTGCTTCCACGCCTGCATCTGCAACATTCAGTAAATACACAAATCCCAATGCCAGTATAAACAAATCGCGGCGCTGGCGATGAATGGAGTAGAGTTGAAGCAAACCCGTATCATCGTAAAGCTCAAATTGTTCCGAAGGTGTATTTCCGGCTTGCCGGCTTTCGTATTCGGTACGTAAATCATTTTTCAGAGTATTGTTGTGGATCAGGAAATAGCCTGTAGCACCCAATCCAGCGTAAATCAACGGCACTTTCCAATACGCTTTTTTCTTGCCCTTCGGCATGGCTAAGTGGTTGTAAACCTGTCCCGAACCCGGGAGAACGGCTGAAAACAATATAGCTTTCTTGATCGAATGGGTTGTGTCTTTTGCTTTTGGAACCAATGCTGTGCTGTCCTGCGCCTGTACTTTCTGAAAGCACCAACAACTAAAAGCGAGTAACAGCAATAAACGCATCCGTTTCGGTTATTTGTTCATCAATTCGATGATGCGATTCAAATCGACTTCCGAAGAGAAATTAATGACAATTTTCCCATTGCCATTGGCTGTTTTCTTGATCTCAACTTTCGAGGAAATTTTATCGCTCAAATGATGCCGGAATACTTCCTGAACCGAAGTGATTTCGCCTACTGTTGTTTGCTTTAAAGTTGGAACCTCTGCCGTACCTTTCGATTCTCCGGTGCGGATCATGTCTTCAATTTCACGAACCGACAATTGAAAGTCGATTACCTGACGGTACAATTCCAGTTGACGCGCTTCATCTCCCGCGGAAACCAACGCACGCGCGTGTCCCATGGAAATAATGTTATCGCGGACACCTAATTGAATTTCTGCCGGTAATTTCAGCAAACGCAGGTGATTGGTAATGCTGGAACGGCTTTTCGAAACCTTTTGGCTCAATTGGTCTTGCGTCAAATCGCATTCGTCAATCAATCGTTGGTAAGAAAGTGCAACTTCGATTGAGTTGAGATCTTCACGCTGAATGTTTTCTACCAATGCCATTTCAAGCATGGTTTGATCATTGGCAACGCGCACGTATGCAGGAACTTCAGTCAATCCGGCCATTTGTGAAGCACGGAAACGACGTTCACCCGAAATCAGCTGGTATTTATCTCTGCCCAACTTACGGACTGTAAGCGGTTGAATAATTCCATGAATCGCAATCGAAGCGGTCAATTCTGCCAATGCTTCTTTTTCGAAGTTCGTACGCGGATTAAACGGATTGGCTTCGATGGAAGAAACGGGCAACAAAGCCACGCCTCCAGTGAGTCCGGAAGTGGTTTGTGAAGTTGTAATATCGGTTGAAGCATTGTCGAGCAACGCACCCAGACCTTTACCCAGAGCAGAACGTTTTTTTGGATTAGATGTCATTACCTACTTGAAATTGTTTGTCGTTGTTTCCGATTTTAGTCAGATTATTTCGTTGCAATAATTCGCGCGCAAAATTAAGGTAATTTATCGAACCTTTGCTTGTGGCATCATGCATTACAATGGTTTCACCGAAACTTGGCGCTTCGCCCAATTTGGTGTTGCGGTGAATAACGGTATCGAATACCAAATCCTGAAAATGAGTTTTCACCTCGTCCACAACCTGGTTAGCCAAACGCAAACGTGTATCGTACATTGTGAGAACAATTCCTTCAATTTCAAGGTCAGGATTCAATCGTCCCTGAACAATTTTAATTGTATTCAGCAATTTACCCAAACCTTCAAGAGCAAAATATTCACATTGAACCGGGACCATCACCGAATCAGCTGCTGTGAGCGCGTTTACAGTAATCAATCCCAATGAAGGCGAGCAATCGATGATAATAAAATCGTATTGATCTTTGATCTTGTCGAGCGCTTGTTTCAGCATGTGCTCACGATTCGGAAGGTTGATCATTTCGAGTTCAGCACCTACCAGATCAATATGAGAAGGCAGGATATCCAGGTTCGGATTACTGGTCTCAATGATCAGTTCCGATGGGTGAACGTCGTTGATAAGACAATCGTAAATATTGCGCGTATTTTTAGGATCGAGGCCCACACCCGAAGTGGCATTCGCCTGTGGATCGGCATCTACGATCAATGTTTTATATTCCAACACACCAAAACAACCACCTAAATTAATAGCAGTCGTTGTTTTGCCCACACCTCCTTTTTGATTCGCAATAGCGATGATTTTGCCCATATTTTGGTAAAATTTGTGGTTAAAGATACGGTTTCCTGTCGAGGTGAAAACAACGCGGAGCAGGTTTATTTATCAACCAAATTGGTGTTAATTAACGACGCAAAAAATCAGTTCACTCAATCTTGCCGTCAATGCATTGCGTGCTCCCATAGATGCACAGATTTTTGCGCTCCAGCCTAAGGCTGGCAGCGCCATAGGAGACAGTACGTCAATCTTTTAGGAGATTACGCCAAAATGAAAAGGCGAGGGCGTTAGCCGAGTCTAATCTGTGGAGAAAAAAAATGTATCTCTGAAAAAGAATATAAGGTGTATTGAGGCAGTTTGTGAAATTATTCTTCCTGCAGGTTGTTTGTGGATTGATTTTCCTGAACGGCCTGTAATTCGCGCGCTTTATCGATTACTTCCTGCAATCCTTCAATGAATTTATCGAAATCTTCTTTATAGAGAAAAAGTTTGTGTTTTTGGTAGTTTTGCTTGCCATCGGCCTCACTTTTTTTGCTTTCGGTGATCGTTAAGTAGTAATCCATACCACGCGTTGCCTTTATATCAAAAAAATAGGTACGCTTTCCGGCCCTTACTGATTTAGAGTAGACTTCCTCTTGTTTTTCATTCCCATTTTCATAGGTCATACTTCGTAGTTTTAGTATTCAGAGTAATGACAAATATGGAATATTTTTTCAAATAGGCAAGAAATCAACGAATTGCAGGAACTAAAAGTTAGTTGAAAAATTCAGGCTCTAAGATGCGAGGAAAAAACACAAAGGCACAACGCTAAAGCTATGGCGTAAGCATAAGCTTCGGCGTAAACGTTGTGTCTTGTGTTGAAAAAAGCGTGGGGAAGAAACCTATTTCCTTTTCGGTTTCTTAGGCTTTTTTGTTTTTTTTCCGTTGTCAAAAGAAACAGACGTACCTTTCTCTTCTTTTCGGTGCTTTTTGGCATCGTAAGCCTCCATGGCGTTTTGCGGATCTTTATTCCTTTTCGCTTCTTTATCAGCTGCCTCCGCCAATTCGCTTTCGTTGTCAGGTGTTACGGCAACATGCACTTCTTTACTGGCCGGCGATCCTTCGGTTGTCGGGTCGATCCATTTATTGGGAAGTTCTGTTTCTACGATTTCTTCAGTGCGTGGATTGATGGATTTTACCGTAATCATTTCCTCGTCTTTATTCACACCGATTACGTCTTCCACAAGCATCCATTTGTTGCCGTTGAATTCGTAGGCATCGTACGACATATCCGGAACGTAATATTCGTAGAAACCTTCCATTGTAGGTGTTTCAGGCGAAAGATGGTCGAACATAATGCGACTGTGATCTTCATCCCAACGCAACGACATCACCGTTTTTTCGGAATGTTCCATGTAAATACGCTTTTTGGTATCGTCGCCTGATTTAAACAGCGGAGATCCCAATTTGAGCGTGTTCCCTGAAAAATAAAGCACATCAATGAGTTTGATATTGCTTGACGTTGTGTTTCCGTCCCAGCCAAGTAAGGTGTAATATGTTTTGTTGTTCTTTTCTACTGGAATGATCTTGTAATACAAAGCGCCATACCAGTTGTTGGCATCCAATACATCGTCGGTACGGGCAGGAAGCATAAATGAATTGTCAACCAGCTCGATTACTTTGTGTTCAGGTTTGCGTTCATCACCTTTCAAAACGTAGGCAAAGTATTGTTGCGATTGATCGTCTTGTTCAACATTCCAGGAAACGATACGTACCAGGTTGTCAGGACTATTGATGATTCCGATGGTTCTGAGTTTGGTAAAAGTATACGTTAAAGCAGTCGGTTCGTTGAGTGTTTGCTCAAGTTGCTTTTTGAATTGCGTGTTCCAGTTGCGTTTAGAGACGTCGTTTTTAGCTGCGCGAAGAGAATCCAATAGTATTTCGAGTTCCGCTTCCTGCTGAATAATAGCGTCTTGCCCAAACAAAACTGTTGAGCCTAAAACTATTGCCGAAAACAAACAAAGTACCTTTTTCATATGTATCTGAACGCAATATACGATGATTCGTTACAGGTTTAAGAGAAAAAGTTCACGATTAAGCGTGCATGAAATCTTTCTTCGCAATCAATTCGTCATCCGATTCACGGAAGTCAGGATCGTCAACACAGCAGTCAACCGGACAAACGGCGGCACATTGGGGTTCATCGTGAAAACCAACGCACTCCGTACATTTATCAGTAACGATGAAATAAACGTCCATGTCTTTCGGTTCGTAAGCCGCATCGGCTTCAGTTACTTCGCCGTTTAAAGTGGTGATCAATCCCTTTAAAGACGTACCGTCGGAATAATGCCACTCCGCGCCACCTTCGTAGATTGCGGTATTTGGACATTCCGGCTCGCATGCACCGCAGTTGATGCATTCGTCTGTTATCATGATTGCCATAGCTGAGACTCTTTTTTCGAGTGCAAATATACGAAGCCTAAAACAATTCTTCGATCATTTTTGGTTGAATCTTTCCTATGGCTGGGACAAAACCGCTAATTTTGCAGCGTGAAAAAAGAGCAATTAATTGATTTGCTGGGCAAATTAGGAGAATTATTCCGGGCATTGAGTCAGGATGCCGAATGGCCGGGGTTTGAAATCGGGTTAACTGAGGAAGAATACCAGGATTTTCGTGAACTGATCGTGAGAGAACATGTGCACAACCCGTGGTTTACGAAAGGTTCCATACAATTTGCATTGAATTCATTGGCCGATTTGCTCGAACCAACTGTGTTAAAGCCTTTTGCAGATCGTTATGGTATTACGGAAAAGCCTAAGCGCGTAGCGATTATCATGGCTGGAAATATTCCGATGGTTGCTTTTCACGACGTGGTTTGCGTGCTGCTTTCCGGACATATTGCAGCCTGTAAGCTCAGTTCCAACGACAAACATTTATTGCCTGCTGTAGTGAGTGTGCTGCAGAAATGGAATCCTGAATTCGCCAACAGAATTGAATGTCATCAGGGGATGATGAAGAAAATGGATGCCGTCATTGCTACCGGAAGCGATAATGCGACGAATTATTTTGAGCAGTATTTTGGCCAATATCCGCATATTTTCAGACGAAACCGTACTTCTGTTGCCATTTTAGACGGATCGGAAACCCGCGAAGAGCTCGAGAACCTGGGGAGCGATTTGTTTCGTTATTTCGGATTGGGCTGCAGAAATGTTTCCAAGATTTTTATTCCGCGCGATTTTAATACTGATCGTTTGTTTGAGGCGATTGTAGGTTACGGCGAAATTGTGAACCATCATAAATACGCGAACAATTACGATTACAACCGTACAATCTATATGATGAACAGTATTCCGTTCCTCGATAATAATTTCTGCATTTTCAAAGAAGATGAAGGATTGTTTTCGCCGCTGTCAGTGTTTTTTTACCAGCGGTATGACAAAATGGAAGAAGTCACACAATTTTTGGAAACGAATAAAGATTCCATTCAAACAATTGTGGGAAAAGGTTTTCAGGCTTTGGGACAAGCGCAATTACCTGCAATTGATGATTATGCAGATGGAATTGATACGATGGCGTGGCTGGTGAAAATCTGACGCTTTTTCGAGGTAAATCAACCCACGTAATATTGCAAATTTACGTGTGATGAATTGACACGTAAATTTGCAATATTACGTGCCTTTTTTGAAGTTGAAAACCAAGCTTTAATCCACATTCTCATTAATCAATCGCACCAATTCCTTCGCCGGCACAACTCCTGACTGCCGCCACTTGATTTTTCCTTTCTGAAACAAAATCAACGTCGGAACACTTCTTACCCCGTAAACCTGCGCCGCATGCTGATTTTTATCAATATCGATCTTTAGAACCGAAGCTTTTGAGCCGATTCGTTGCTTCACATCATCTAAAATAGGAGCCATTGTTTTGCAAGGACCACACCAGGTCGCGTAGAAATCAACCAATACAGGTTGGTCGCCGTTAATGATCTCCTTGAATGTTTTCTTTTGCGCCATAATCGATGAATCTATTTTATTACAAAGATAAACCATGAAAGTGGTTCCATTTGTAACAGGAGTCACTTTATAAATCATTAACTTCGTATACAAACAGTTGTCAATTATGAAACAAGTTCTTTTATCGTTCGTGTTACTGAATATAGTATTCTTATCTGGCTGTGCTACAGCGCAAACCAGCGCTAAAACCAAAACCGATTCCAAACCCGAAGTAAAACAACAGCAAACATTTGAGGGTGATTACCAATCTTCGAGAGGAGTGATGACGCCGTTAAGTTGTTATTGCAGCGATGGAGGAACGTTGACCGTCACAGAAGATGAGAAAATAAAAGTGTGTTTTGACGGTTTGAAAGAAAAACCGGATGATTGCACCAAAATTTCCGTTACCGGCCAGTTTCAAACCGTTGCCAATGAACCGGAAGAAACGAACCCATGTCCGAAAGGAACGATGAAGGTCTTTGTGGTGGAAAGCTTTAAGTGTAAATAGTTTCAAAACCTCAAAGTTTGTGGAAGTTAGTTTTCCTGATTCAGGACAACAAATCTTAAACTTTACCGGGATTCCAGTCGTGATGTAAAACCAACGCGAGGATCCATGCAGGAATGAGCGTTAATTTTCCGTCTGTTTGACGAGGAGGAACGACGAGGAGTTTAAGGAAAAATAGCGAATGACCTGCTAATGGATCGTGTGTTTTGCCACGACATGCATTTTTTGTTTACTTTTTGTGGCTAAGGACAAAAAGTAAAAAAATAGTGTTATCAACAATTTCCAAAAAAGTTATTGACAATTTTTGTAACTATTGTTAATAACCTGCGTAATGAAGGCAACTATAAAGCCTTTTATTATGCGATTCGTTACCGTTGCTTTCAGTTTAATTGTTGTTTCAAGTGCCTTTGCAGGTGGAAGCGAGAAGAAATATACTCAAACAGAGTATGTCCAAATGTGGTCATCCGTTGCGGTTTCCCAAATGCAGATTTATAAAATTCCGGCCAGTATTACATTGGCACAAGGTATTTTGGAAAGCGGTAACGGGAATTCCGAGCTGGCGAAAAAAGCCAACAATCACTTCGGAATCAAATGCCACGACTGGAAAGGTGATACCGTTTTGATGGACGACGATAAATTGGGTGAATGCTTTCGCAAGTACTCTTCAGCCGATGAATCGTACAAAGATCATAGCTTGTTTCTCACCGGTCGCTCGCGTTATTCCAAATTATTCGGTTTTCCGATCAACGATTATAAATCTTGGGCACAAGGCTTAAAGGATGCCGGTTATGCAACCAATCCGAAATATCCGCAGCAATTAATCGAACTGATCGAACGTTTGCATTTGGATAAATACGATGAGCAAGTGGCGCCGGTAAACAATCAGGGAACCGAATTGCTTGCACAAGAACTGGAAGATGCTAAAACAGCCAATGAAAAACCGGAAGAAAGTGCAAAAGCGTACCAGAAACACGCGGTAAAAGAGCATAAAAACAAAATCAACTACGTTGTTGCCCGAAAAGGCGATACGTTTTACAAGATCGCACAGGAGTTTAGCCTGGGAATGTGGCAGCTGTACCGTTACAATGACTACGGACCTAAAAAAGATTTGCTCGAAGAGGGCGACATCGTTTACCTGGAGCCGAAACGTCATCACGCAAAAGAAAAGAATGCTGTTTATACAGCGACAAAAAATACCACGATGCTTGCCATTTCGCAGGCCGAAGGAATTAAACTGGAATCATTGTTAGACATGAACAACAGTGAATCCGGTGATGAAGTTGTTCAAAAAGGTCAAAAAGTCCTTCTTCGTTAGTCGTTGAACTGAAGAAGTTTATTGTTGTTGTTTGTTATTGCGCCTGCGCTCATCGAGTGTCAGGCGCAATGTTTTTAGGGAAACCACACACTTGTTTAGTTGGTCCTCATCGACCAGTCGACGAACGATTTTAATTCCCACGAATTCACGAATTTTTTGCTCAGCTACCGCACTCGCTTAACACATCAGTAAAGTGTGGGGTTATTGTATATTGGCGCTGCCGTTAGGAGCGCTATAATTCGCGAATTCGTGGGAAACAATCAGCATTACTAACAAAACGTTTTGATCAGCACCGTTTCTGACACTAGGATTACAATCATTTACCAGCTATTCTATCAATAATGTATACTAATGATGAGCGGAATAACGGTTTAGTTAAAAGGTTAGGAATAAAAGAAAGTTTTGTTATTTTTGATCAAAACAGGCTGTATGAAACCCTCTAGTGAACTGTTCAAGCTGATCAAATCCCTGACTAAGTCAGAGAAACGTTTTTTTAAATTGTCTTCTGCCTTGCAGGCCGGAGAGAAAAATTACCTCAAGATCTTCGATTACATTGAGAAGCAGGATCATTACGACGAAGATGAACTCAAGGATGCTTTTACCGGAGAAGTTTTTGTAAAACATTTACCTTCAGAAAAAAATCATCTTTACCGATTGATATTAAAGAGTTTACGTGTTTATTACAGCGAGCAGTCGGCTTCGAGTATTTTGAAGCAGGAACTCAAAAACGTTGAAATTCTCTACAACAAAGCGCTTTACCGCGAATGCGAAAAGTTTGTACAGCGTGCCAAACTGGTGGCTAAGGAAAACGAAGAGTTTTATTATTGGTATGAATTGATCGCTTGGGAAAAACGCCTGTTGGAAGCTGCCTATGAAGAAGGTGAATTCGGGCGCGATCTCGACAGCCTGGTTGCGGAAGAAGAAGAAGTCATTTCCAAATTGCGTAACGTAGCTGAATATCAGATTATTTACTCCAAGATCAATCTGATTTTCCGGAGTGGAGGCTTTACCCGAAATGAGTCTGAACGCAAAATAGTGGAAGATATCGCTGATTATCATCTGATTAAAGGAAAAAACACAGCCTTGTCAACCCGTGCTTCGTCGATTTGTTACTACGTAAAAGGATTGTGTGCTGCTACGAACCGCAATTACGAAGACAGTTTTCAGTTTTTCAACCGCACGCGTGATATCCTGGACAATAACCCGAAAATCAAAGAAGATCTCGGACATCGTTATGTCGCCACATTGTCGCACTTATTGCGTTGTTATATAGATAATCAGCAGTTTGAAGAAGCTGAGCGCATGATCCACGAATTGCGGGCCTTGGAAGGCAAGAAAGGATTTAATTCCATGGATATTTCCCTGCGCATCTTCACGATTTCCTATAATTCGGAGTTCTCATTGAATCTCGCTATGGGTAATTTCCCGAAAGCCGCTCAGTTAATTAATGAAGTGGAACAGCAGGTACTCACTTTCGACGATAAAATTTCCAAAGAACAAACGATTTTATTCCAGTACAATAAGGCGTATACTTATTTCGGAATCGGTGAATATAAAAAAGCGCTTTCGACGCTCAATGAAGTACTCAACGACAACGAACAGCGTTTACGCCAGGATATTTACAGCTTTTCGCGCATTTTCAATCTGATCATTCACTTCGAACTCGAGAATTACGATTTCCTCGAATACGTGATCAAATCGACCAATCGCTATTTATCGAAACATGACCGCGATTACGAAATTGAAAATACGGTGATTCGTCACATCCGCAAGCTCGCAAAATCGACCAATAATGCACAGCGTACCGAGATCCTTGAAAAGATGAAAGTAGAAGTTGATGAGTTGATGAAAGACCAGCAGGAACGCGTGATCCTGGAGTATTTCCATCTTCCGGCGTGGGTCGACAGTAAACTCACCAAAGAAAGCTTTTCCGGAACCATCCAAAAGTATCTTCGCTAAACAAAACTGTTTACACGCTCCCACATATTTAATAATTCGTCCGCCTGAGGCGGACGTTTTTGTTTCCCACGAATGCACGAATTTTTTGCTCGGCTAACGCACTCGCCGACAATTAGAATAGTAATTTACATAATATTACAAACACAAAGCGCGTCCGTTAGGCGCGCCATAATTCGTGCATTCGTGGGAAACCTTTTTATAGCGATTCCGCCAAAGGCGGAGAGCATTAGCCGTAAACATATCACCTCCGTTTTTCGCTACGCGGAATTTCCTAATTTTACATCCTCATAAATTAACAGCATAAATTACAGCACAACATCATGGCGCAGAAGTACACAACACGTGAAGAAGATTACTCGAAATGGTATAATGAATTGGTTGCGCGAGCGGAATTGGCAGAAAATTCAGGTGTGCGCGGTTGCATGGTTATAAAACCATATGGCTACGCGATCTGGGAGAAAATTCAGGCTCAACTGGACAAAATGTTCAAGGAAACCGGTCACCAAAACGCTTATTTCCCGCTGTTTGTGCCCAAAAGCATGTTTGAGGCTGAAGAGAAAAATGCCGAAGGTTTCGCGAAGGAATGCGCTGTAGTAACACATTACCGCTTAAAAACTGATCCTGAAAATCCGGCAAAACTGATCGTTGATCCGGAAGCAAAACTGGAAGAAGAACTGATTGTTCGTCCAACCAGTGAAGCGATTATCTGGAGTACCTATAAAAACTGGATCCAATCATACCGCGATTTGCCGATCCTGATCAATCAATGGGCGAACGTTGTGCGCTGGGAAATGCGAACGCGGATCTTTTTGCGTACAGCTGAATTTTTGTGGCAGGAAGGCCATACAGCGCACGCAACGAAGCAAGAAGCGATTGCCGAAAGCGAGTTGATGCTGGATGTGTACACGACGTTTGTAGAGCAATTCATGGCTATGCCTGTGATTCGCGGTCGTAAAACCGAAAGCGAGCGCTTTGCAGGAGCAGATGATACGTATTGTATCGAAGCGATGATGCAGGATGGAAAAGCATTGCAGGCGGGAACATCTCACTTTCTAGGACAAAATTTTGCCAAAGCATTTGATGTGAAATTTGCCGATAAAGAAGGGAAACTCGATTATGTTTGGGCAACTTCATGGGGAGTTTCCACACGTTTGATGGGCGCATTAATTATGACACATTCCGATGATGAAGGATTGGTGTTGCCGCCGGCTCTTGCGCCGATTCAGGTAGTGATTGTTCCGATTAACGTTACAGAGGAAATCACCGAAGTGGTTGATAAAATTCAATCCGAATTGCGCGCATTGGGCGTTTCGGTGAAATACGACGATGATGACAACCGTCGTCCGGGATGGAAATTTGCCGAATACGAAGCGAAAGGAGTTCCTGTACGTTTAGCTGTTGGTCCGCGTGATCTGGCTAATGGAGTAGTGGAAGTTGCCCGTCGTGACACAAAAGAGAAATTCTCAATGAAAATAGAAGGAATTGCTTCTGAAATCAAGCAATTACTCGATGCGATTCAAACCAATTTATACGAAACATCTTTAGCGCGCCGTACTGCCGGAATGCATTCGGTAGATTCGTACGAGGAATTCAAAACGCGCCTGGAAGCTGACGGTGGATTTTACCTGGCTCATTGGGATGGTACTGCCGAAACAGAAGAGAAAGTGAAGAAAGAAACGCAGGCAACTATTCGTTGTATTCCATTGGATATTCCTTCGGAACCGGGAGTTTGTATGGTCACAGGTAAACCTTCGGCCGGTAGAGTGGTGTTTGCGAAAGCATATTAATGTTGAATGTTAAATGCTGAATTTTTAATTGGTTGTGTCCAATTCAACATTAAAAATTCAGCATTCAACATTTTAAAAAAATAAAGGGTTATGAGCGATACACTAAACCTCATTCAGGAATTGCTGCAAAAAAAAGCGGCGTTAAAGCAGGATATTTTTCAGGATACGAAACGTCATTTCGAACGTTTTAAGCAGCATTTGCTGGAAGAAGTCGGGATTCTGCGCCATGCAATAGTGGATGACCGGATCCGCCTGCATGTTGAGTATAAAGGCGAATTTCAGATAGAAGTGTATATCGGCAGCGACGTGTTGATTTTTCAAATGCATACCAATGTGTTTGGTTTACCCGAGGAACACGCTTTGTGGAAATCCGATTACCTGAAGGAAGACAAGGAAAGAGGATTTTTCGGGATCATCAATATCTACAACTTCCTGGCTGAGTCCTATTTGAAATCACGCCTCAACGACGTTGGATATCTGATCGGCCGGATTTTCATTAATAAGGATGAGAATTATATGGTGGAAGGGAAAGGACAATTGGGATTTTTGTTTCGTGATCTGACCGACACCCAACTCAATGATTCGATCATTAAACACATCATTCACGTGGCATTTGTGTATGCGCTGGAATTCGATTTATTGACCCCGCCGTACGACATTGTAGCCAAAGCAACTGTAAATCAGATGTTGGAGCAAAATTCACGCGATCAGGTGTCGACGGGCAAGCGTTTGGGATTCAAATTCTCGGCGGAAGACAAGGATATATTTTAGCAAAAAATGAGCGCGATAACTTGCATTTAGAAAAAATCCAAGTATATTTGCACTCCGAAATTCAAAAACGGCCCATTCGTCTAGTGGTTAGGACGCCAGGTTTTCATCCTGGAAACAGGAGTTCGATTCTCCTATGGGCTGCCAAGTTTTTTGGCCCATTCGTCTAGTGGTTAGGACGCCAGGTTTTCATCCTGGAAACAGGAGTTCGATTCTCCTATGGGCTGCAAATTTTGATAGATTAAAAAATTAACTAAGTAGAAAATGGCAAATCATAAGTCAGCACAAAAGCGAATCCGTTCCAACGATGTTAAACGTATGCGCAACAAGTATCAGCATAAAACTACACGTAATGCTGTTCGTAAATTGCGTTCGTTGAAAGACAAAAAAGAAGCAGAAACTATGTTGCCTTCTGTAGCAGCAATGTTGGATAGATTAGCGAAACGCAATGTGATTCACAAAAACAAAGCTGCAAATCTTAAATCAGGTTTGACTGTTTTTGTCAATAAACTGTAATCAGATTTAATCGTATTTAAAGGGTCTTGTTCGTCTGTTGACGGATGAGACCCTTTTGCTATTTTTATGCTTTATATGTTGCTCAGGCTTTTCATGTGCGGTTGTATGGTGGTGTGTTTTGCTTTTTCAAGCGCAGCACAGTTTCCGTATTATCAATATTTCCAGGATACACTTCGTCCGGGATACCGCATTTCAGGATCGTTTGATAGTATTGATGTAAAACTGGGATCGTACCAATCGACACAACCCACTCTTTGGCGGCCTTCACAGGAAGTGTTCGATTTGAGCCGGATGCATACCACCATTCCGATTCAGTTATTGCCGTTGCGTTTCAGTTCTATTCCGCATGTTGGTTTGCAGTATTCGTTTGGTTCCAACGCGTCACAACAAGGCGGAATTTCTTACACACAAGCGCTTACGCCAAACCAGTTTATTCAATTGGATTATAAACGGCAGAATAGCAACGGTGCCATTCGAAACTCGGCTTATGAGTACAATCATTTTGAACTGGCACATTTGGTGCGCCTAAAACGTTATGCTTCGCAAGTAAGATTACTCTTTGATGGTGTGGACAAAGGCACAAGCGGCGGAATCGTTAACGACAGTATAGATGATTCGCAACCGATAGAGTTTTTTGCAGTGGAAAAACCGATTGCTGACATCCGCTACCGGAATTTTATGCTTGATTGGCAAAACTACTTTTCGTTTACCAAAGACAGCCTGATCAAAACCGGATTGTACCTTGCACCGCATTATGAAATCAGGAACCGGCGTTATACCGAAACCGGCGATATCGTTGCTATTTATGGCTTGGCGAATATCGATCCTGAAGAAACAAACGATTATTGGGAACGCACCGAAATAGGTGGTACCGCTGGCTATTTCTTTCATACAAGCGTTTTTTCCATCAACGGTGGTTTAAAAACAGAGTACTGGGATTTTGATAATCTTTCGGTAAAAAGTGACACAATTGAAGCAGGTTTGGTGAGTGATGTCGTAATCCAGTTGCGGAGCCGGTTGCAGTTGAAAGCCAGTGGATCATACACATTTGTTGGTGCTTCCGGAGAAAAAAGCCTCGATGCTTACTTGTACTTCAAGCCGAATTTTGCCGATTTCAACGTACGTTTCCTGTTCAACGAAATGTTTCCTACCAACGATCAGCGGGCTTATTTCTCCAATACACTCAACTACAGCTGGCAGTCCAGGACATTGATCACGACAACCGGTTTGGAAGCGACCCTGAAATCGAAGATCAGAAAATTGCCGCTCAAAGCAGGATTTTCATTCAAAAATATACAGAACAATCCGTTTTTCTCCGGAACCAGCTGGCGACAGGATACGTTGACCAATCTTTCCTTTTTGTCTGTTGATCTTCGTGCTGATCTTTCATGGTGGAAATTGTTTTTCCAGCCCATGGTGCGCGTTCAGCAAAGTAATTTCAGTTACGTTCCTTCGTTTCAGGCATTTGCGCGATTGGGCTTCGACGGTTATCTGTTTAAAGCGAAGAAACTACGTGCCACAATCGGCGCAGATCTTGGTTATACAACAGCCTTCAGTTTACTTGATTACGCGCCGCAGGTAGACGCTTATATTCTGCCAAACGGAACATCAATGGTGACACAATATGCTGCTATGCCGAAGTTGCATGCTTTCACACAGTTTGAACTCGGATTCTTCCGCTGGTATATTCGTGTAGAAAACATCGAGCAGGCTTTTGTCAAAACAGTCAACCAGGAAACACTCGGTTATCCGGTGGTGCCGTTTCAGCTGAGGGTAGGTTTGTCGTGGGACCTCTTTAACTGATGCTTAATTCTTAATGTTGAATTTTGAATGTGGGCTTTCCTCTTGTGTTAAACTTCTACTTCTCTCCAAAATTTATTGTTGTTTCCTGGAATTTTTCTTATTACATGAAACCCAATTAAGCATTCAACATTAAGCATTCAACATTAAGCATTCAACATTATTAAGATTTTAGGTATGAAAATGATGAGTCCGACAGCTAAAGCAGTAATGGCTCCGATCAATACGGCCGCTGCAGCTAAGTCTTTTATTTTTTTGATGGAATCGTGGCGTTCCGGTGAAACGAAGTCAGACAGGTTTTCAATGGCAGAATTCACAATTTCCAAGGCGATGACCAGCCCAATGGCGAAAATAATGGCGATCCATTCGTAGCCTGAGATCTGGAAGATAAATCCAAGAACAACTGCTATAACGGCGGCTGCAATGTGAATCCATGAATTGTGTTCTTCGCGCAACAGGATTCGTAAGCCGTTAAATGCGTATATAAAACTGCCAAACCGTTTGGCAGAAGAGAATCGTTGTTGCTGTTTATTCATAGGTTTTGACGAGGTTGTTGAAATGCCCCGGCAAGATAACGATAGACTTGAAAGCGTAGTATCTTGTTAAGATCAATTAACAATTCGCTTTTTGGAATATCGCTTCACCAGCGGTTCGAGATCACTCCATGCTCCGCCATTGTAAACATGTCTGAATCCGCGTTCTTTCAGCAGTGATTCGACCTTTACGCTTCTTAAACCATGCGAGCAACAGGTAATGTAAGTTTTCTTTTTGTCGAGTTCGGTATATCGCTCGCGGATGGTTCCAAGTGAAATATTGACAGAACCTTTGATGTGGCCTCTATCGAATTCGGTTTCGGTGCGCACATCCAGAATAACAGCTCCGTTTGCGATCAGCTTTTCGATTCCATGGTCAGTCGTGGCAATGCGAAACGTTCTGTAAGCAAGGTAAAAGAGAAGCAGTATTCCCGTGGTAATCAACGTTGTTTTCATTCGGGATCGGCTAATTTTCTGAAAATGCTGTAATCGATATAGATGGTTCCGAACGGAATAAAACACGCCAGGATGATTTTCCAGGTGGTTGTCTTGAATTTCCAGTTGTATTCAACTCCCAAACTCAAGGTGTTGAACAAAAACAGCACAAAAATGCCGCCATGAATCGGGCCTAAAAGCGCCGAAAGGTTTGGATTGCCGTACATATACTTGAGCGGAACCGCTACAAATAGCAGCACAAGTAAGGAAATTCCTTCCAAAAAGCCAATTATTCGAAGTCTTCCAATGCGTGAGTTAATGAATTGTTTCATAAGCAATTATCTGAAAAATGGACGATGAGCAAATGGGGAAAATGGCCATGGAATTGCGATTAATAGGATAATCAATGCGATTCCGAACCACCAAAGCATGGTTTTGAATTTTTCCAAATCAGTTTGTCTGCGCTTGGCCAATGCCGATCCGATGGTGATCATCACAATTACGCAAATCATTAATAGCATGTGAATCAGTCCGAAAAAAGCAATTTCGATGTGTTGAATAGCTTCTGAGAAGTTGTCCCAGAAATAACTAATCATTGGACTTTTGACATACAGGATGATTCCAATGATAAGTTGAATGTGAAAGAGGGTAGCGGTCCAGTGCCGGAAAAAATTATCGGTTTTGGAAAACGGGCTTTTGGTCTTGATTCCGCGCCAGGAACGGTAGATCGCATAAAGTAAAAAGGCCAGTATGAGCCATCGTAGCCAGGAATGATAGAGTGTAAGTGTTTGAAACATCGCGTTTGATTTACGATGCAAATATATAAAAACATACTAATTAGTATGTTTTTGAAGTGAACATTATTTCGAGACCATCAATAACTAGGATATACTGTCAATTACCCTCTTTTTAGGGAAATAATAAGCTATAATTTTAGCCACAGATGGCGCAGATGAACACAGATAAATCTATGTTGCTATCTATCACTATACGCTGGCGTATAGTTCAAAATCTGTGAAAATCTGAGCCATCTGTGGCAAAGATAAAAAGGAGAGAAATGGATTAGAGTTTGGTAATTATTTTAATCCATCCAGGTAACGCTTAAGTTCTTCCAAATAAGGATAATAGCTGTCTTTTTTATTGTCAAGCTTCCCGAAATTCCGGATTCCCCAATAACCCGACATGATGAAATAAGCAACTTGTTGGCTGTTAACATTTGGGTTTACCGTTCCGCTTGTTTTCCCATTCTCAAGAACTTCTTCAATGGTTGCTTTCCATTGATTGATGATAGAGGAAAGTGCTTCTGAAAAGGCATGATTCCATGGAGTCATTTCCTGCGTCAGATTTCCCGCAGGACAACCGTGTTCGACCGTCAAAAAAGGATTTTCCAGCAACAAGTGCCTGGTCATGGTATAAATATCGTTGAGCGGATCGGTTGATCCCGACAATGGTGTAATGAACGATTCCTGCATGGTCGGACGTACAATTTCCTCAATGATCGCCAATCCCATTTCGTCTTTCGTTTTGAAATGGTAATAAAAAGCGCCTTTGGTTACCTTGGTGGTGGCAATGATTTCGTCGATACTTGTGGTTTGATAGCCTTTTGTGTAAATTAATTCGAATGCTTTTTGCAGGATAGTCATTCGGGTTGTCATTGCTTTGCTCATAAAAATCCAACTCTTGTTGATCGGTAAAGTAATGGATTCTTGGTTAATCCTGCAAATAGTGTTTTGCAGGTAATTTGGTCGGAAACGAGGGAGTGTAGCACCATGCATTTTACTATATTTGAACCCAAATAAAAAACAGCATGGGATTATTGGACAATAAAGTGGTGTTGATTACCGGAGCTTCGCGCGGAATTGGGAAATCAATTGCCGAGGAATGTGTGAAACAAGGTGCAACAGTTGCGTTTACCTACCTTTCTTCTGAGGAAAAAGCAAAAGCGTTGGAGGCAGAATTGTCGGCTAACGGTGGTGTCGCCAAAGGATTTAAATCGGATGCCGGAGATTTTGAGCAGGCTCAGAAACTGGTGGATGATGTAGTTGCCGCTTTTGGCACCATCGATGTGTTGGTAAACAACGCTGGAATCACGCGTGATACATTGCTGATGCGAATGACCGAACAACAGTGGGATGAAGTAATCAATACCAACCTGAAATCGGCATTCAACCTGACGAAAGCAGTACAACGCCCAATGTTGAAAGCACGTTCCGGATCCATTATCAACATGTCTTCAGTAGTTGGAGTGAGCGGAAATGCCGGTCAGTCGAACTATGCAGCTTCAAAAGCGGGATTGATCGGTTTTACGAAATCGGTTGCCCAGGAATTGGGTTCACGTAATATCCGTTGCAACGCAATCGCTCCGGGTTTTATCGAAACGGAAATGACAGGCGCTTTAGACCAAAAAGTAGTAGAAGAATGGCGCAATTCGATTCCATTGAAACGTGGTGGTTCACCAAAAGACGTGGCTAATGCTACGGTCTTCCTTGCTTCGGATATGTCGGCTTATGTTACAGGACAAACCCTGCATGTGTGTGGAGGAATGTTGATGTAATTAATTGAAAAATAGAATATTGAAAGCGTATCGGAGACGGTACGCTTTTTTTGTTGGTTGTTAATCGGTGATTATAATGGAATGTCCCGTAGGGACATAATATGGTAACACGACCAATCACATCAATCTTATCACCCCGTAGGGGTGAGACAAATTGCATGGTGTATATCTTGAATCTTGAAAAATGTCTTACTCCGCCTCAGGCGGATAACTTTGAAAATAAAACGGATATTGCTAAGATATTTCATCCCTACGAGATGATTTATTCACCTCAATCACTTCTTACTCTTACCCAAAATCGGCCATTTGATCCGCTCACCGAAATCAAGTAATTTTTTAAGTAAATCGTAGTAAAGCGCAATGATCAGTGCAATGGTCATGAGCCACAAAACTATCACGTTTGCCCAGAATGTATCGATCCCGATTCCCAGGAAGTACTTTTTATGGGAATAAAACGGTGCATCGAGAAAACGCATGCCAATCGGATCGATGTATAACGGATCGTCTTTTTGGATCAACTCATCTTCGGTAACCAGTATTTTCTGCACTTCGGTTCTGTTGGTTACCAAATCCTGTAAACTTTCGTTCATGAATTGATTCTGACTCGCCTGGAATTTTTTGTCACCCAGTTTGGCAATGTACGTATCCAAACTATCCGAGTAGTCGTTGTAGGATTTGTTGTACTGCTTTTTCATCATGTCCAGGAAAGACCCGATGTTTACTTGTGCGGAACCACCGCCCGGAACACCTTTGTGCAATTTTTCCAGTGATTCGATACAATCCTTGCATTCCAGGTTCGACCAACGCTCGGTTTCCTTGTTGATTTCATTGGTCAGAATGCGTTTGGCCTGTTCAAAATCAGCAAAACTCGTTTTTTTATTGGCAAGCAGGTTGAGCTGGTTTTTCATTTCCGGCAACCAATAATCACGCTTCCAGCCACTGGCACTTTTTAACTGATTCCATTCAAATAATTGCTCTTCGTGGTAGTTGTCTTTTGCCGAAGTTACGGCCAAAGCTTCATAAGCCCAGCGTGAAGCCATTGCGTTTCCGATCCACGGAACTTCGTTCGTACGCGAGAAAATAGGGTGGAGCTTGTCGAATTTCACAATTACACCACTAAACAACAATTGTGGAATGATCAATAACGGAACTGTGATGTAAATCACTTTTGCCGAATTGAATGCGGATGAAATATTCAGTCCCAGTGCGTTCGCCATACAGGAAGTAGAGAACAACACCAACCAGTATTGCCACCACAATCCCTGGATTTCAAGAATCAGGTTCCCGAACAAGACAAAGAAAAGTGTCTGAATTCCGGAAATAATGAACATGATTGATACTTTCGACCACAAATAGCTGGCGCGCGATAAATTCAGGAAACTTTCGCGCTTTAGAATTTTTTTGTCCTTGATAATTTCTTCTGCCGCAACGGTCAAGCCCAAAAACAAAGCAACAACAACCGATATAAAGAGGTATTGCGGAATATTTTCGTTTTGATAGAATACATATTTGGAATTGCCTCCGGCACGGTAGTTAAAGAATTTCACGAAAAATGCGAGAATCAATGCCAAAACCGGAGCCTCGAGCATATTGATCAGCATGTATTGTTTGTTGGCCAGTTTGCTCAATACATCACGTAGGAAAAACACTCTGAATTGCGACCATTTATTGGCAATTTTAGAACTTCCTTTTACAGGATCGAGCTGTTCGTTGTTTTCGGTAATGGTCGTGTTTTCCAAAAACCGCTGATTCCATTCTCTCGGTGAAACTTTTCGGTATTTGGTCTGATTTCCGTATTCGTCGACTACTTTCGATTCAATGATATTAAAGATCTGCTCGGGGTTCACGTTACCGCAAATCGGACATTCGCGCTCGTTGGCATTGGCATGGTGAACGTGCGTTTTGAAATAAACCACCGCATCGATCGGGTTTCCGTCGAAAATCGGATAACCGCCCTGATCGAGAATCAGCAATTTATCAAACATCTTGAAGATATCCGACGACGGCTGATGGATCACCACAAAAATCAGTTTCCCTTTCAGGGCCAACTCTTTGAGCATGTCCATGATGTTTTCCGAATCACGCGATGACAAGCCGGAAGTTGGTTCATCCACATACAATACAGCCGGTTCGCGGATCAACTCCAGGGCAATGTTCAACCGCTTACGCTGTCCTCCGGAAATGGTTTTTTCCAGCGGACTCCCAACTTTCAGGTTACGAACTTCGTTGAGTCCGATATTCGAAAGCAGGTCGATTACTTTCTTTTTGATCTGTTTTTCAGACAAATCATTGAAGCAAAGTTTGGCGTTGAAATACAGATTTTGAAAAACGGATAATTCCTCAATGAGCAAATCATCCTGACTCACAAAACCAATTACACCTTCCAGGCGGTCCTTTTCACGGTGAAGATCAACACCGTTAATGGTTACAGCTCCAAAAGTAGGAGTGTAATTGCCATTCAATACATTTAAGAAAGTCGATTTCCCGGCACCGGAACCACCCATGACGCCAATCAGTTTCCCGGATTGCTCGGCAAAATTGATTTCATGTAGCCCGACTTTTCCACCTTTAAAATGAAACTGCAGGTGATCGACCTTGAAGGATATTTTTTCACGTGTTCCATCACTCAGGAAACGCGAGATGACATCGCTGTAATAAATAGGCGCACTTTTCGTAGTACGAATGGTGGAGCCCTGGTTGAGAATATGGTTCCGTTCGTTGGAAACAACCTGACCATTCAGGGCAAGTTCATCCGACCCGAAATGACGGAAGAATACAATATTGATACTTTCCATCCGAATGATCCGAATGGCGCCTTCCAAACCTTCCAACGGCAAAAATTGTGCTTTTTCAAGCGTGATTTCCTTTGCGGAAACGTACAGGAACGGTTCTTCGTCAAGAATAGTTGTAATTGGAACTTCAATGAACTGCTTTAGCTGCAGGTATTCTTTTTCAGAAATGTTAAATGATTCGGCAACAGTGTGAACAAATTCCTGTTCCTGCTCCTGAACCTGGTCATTTGCGTGGATGAATTCGAAAATCCTGATCAGCACGATCATTTTCTGACGCTGTGTCAGCTCTTCATTGATCTGCGAACAAATGCGTAATACTTTTACCGAATTAACGGATGTACGCTTACGCTCGCCGTCTTTTTTAGCGGAACCGTTGTGGTGAACTAGCAGGAACTCGTCAAATTGCTGAATGTACTTTTGGATGAGTTCATTGTTGAGTTCCGAACGCAAAAATCCTTCAATGATTCGTCGCCCATTTGAACTCTCAATGGCTTCTTTGGTAGTGTCAGTAACTTCATCAACTTTCGCAATAATGGCAAAAAGCTGCATCAATGCACGAAGTATACGTTCACTCATAAATAGTCTCTTTTAGTGGGGTGATACTAAAGATTAACGTTTAAAACCAATCATCATAACTGCACAACCGGTCACTTTCTTGTCCATATCCAATTCTGTTGAAATAACAACCGGAATGGTTTTTGGTACTTTAAAATCCCAATAATTACTGTTTTTGTAATTTTTATTGGTAAACAACAGGTTGCCTTGCGTATCGGTTACCGTGAAAATAACATATGTATCATCTTCACCTGCGGTAGCTGCAATGCGGTAAGTTGATCCACCGAAAAAAGTGGTCTTGAATTCAGCTTTTTCGCGATCAAGGAAAGCAGTATATACTTGTCCGTCTGATACAAAATTGTTGTTTTTCCCTTTTAAGTGAACTTCACACGCCTTTACAAGTGATTCACAATCCTGCGCGTAAGACATCGTTGCGGACGCCAATAACAATGCGGTGATAACTGCTAACTTTTTCATAATACGTGTTTAAGCTGTGATTTTTTGACGGATAGAAGTGATTTTCCCATAGATTGATTTCAATAGGACCTGATCCATTTTTACGGTTGTTTTGTGACGTAGTGTCGTCAATTTTTTACTTGGCTCCGTTTTCGGCTGCACAAACTCGTAGTCAATAACGATCTTATCGAAATCAACTTTCAGGTCTGTCATTTGAGCGATTAACTCATCGTTACTTCCTTTTTTATTGTATTTCTCTAAAATCTCAATAATTGTCGCCAATGTTTCACGCTGCTCGCCGATTCGTTCGGTAATTTTTGTGTTTTTCCCATCTACATTGATTGCGCATGCCAAATACAATGATTCGATCCATCCGCCAACAAGAATAAGTGCTGAAACAGATTTACGGTCGTTCGATTTCAGGAAGTTGTCTGATTTTTTAAACGCATCCGATACAATCACCATCATTGAATCCTGATTGGTGCTGTTTTTTTCAAAGCGGGACATGAATTCTTTATCAAAAGCGCCTTCCAAACCTAATTTGGAAGTCAATTTCTCAATCGTAGCAAGGTATTTCAGCGAAAGGCTGTTTTGTTTGTAGATCGCTAAATATCCCAAATCAGTTCCATAGATTCCCAGGTTCAGCGCACGTTTCATTTCAGTACTGTAGTTTTCTACATTATCAACACTATTTAAATAAGATTCGTTGAAAGGTGCATTCGCTTCCTGCAGCAATAGCGCTGTTTGCATAGGTGAGGGAATACTGAAGATTTTACCGTCGAAATTGGTGTTCAATGAACTATTCGGGTCCAATACTTCTTTTGCTACTTCAGGCTTTTCGTCATTTGAGCCACAAGCGGTAATAATTCCTGCCAGTGCAAAACTTGCAAAAATGACTGAGAATGTTGAATTCATAGAGTAGATGTTACAATTATTTATTGTGTTCTAATTCGCGACTAAAATATACAAAAATCGATACTCGCAAGGCTCTTTGTTAATAAAAGTGAATAACTAATGAGTATTTAACGGGAGCCAGTGATTGGAATTCAGTCCTGTGATTTCTTACTACATTTGCGGAAAGCAAAAAAGCCATGAATATCCGTCCGAGAAGAAATCGTAAGAATGCAGCAATTCGTTCCATGATCGAAGAAACCAAATTGGGTGCTGAACATTTGATTTATCCCGTTTTTCTGCAAGACGGAAAAGGTATTAAGCACGAAATCAGCTCATTGCCAAATAATTTCAGATGGAGCCTGGATCAATTGTTGCCGGCGTTCGAAGGTTGGATGGAATCGGGGATTCGTACGTTTGATTTATTCCCGGCAGTTGATGAGCATTTGAAAGATGCAATTGGTTCGTATAGTTACGCGGATGAAAATTTCTACCTGCACGTTATTCGTACCCTAAAAGAACGTTTCCCGGAAGCGGTTTTAATGTCGGATGTAGCGCTCGATCCGTATTCTTCTGATGGTCACGACGGTTTGGTTGAAAATGGAAAAATCGTCAACGATAAAACTTTGCCAATTTTAGGTAGAATGGCGGTAGCGCAGGCGCAGGCCGGAATTGATATTGTAGGTCCGTCGGATATGATGGATGGCAGAGTGGGTGTGATCCGCGATGATCTGGATGAAGCCGGATTTATTGACGTTTCCATCATGTCGTATACCGCCAAATATGCCAGTGCGTTTTACGGACCTTTCCGTGAGGCCTTGAATTCGGCCCCGAAATCGGGTGATAAGAAAACTTACCAGATGAATCCTGCCAACAAGCGCGAAGCATTGATCGAAGCGGAACTAGACGTGGCGGAAGGCGCTGATTTTCTGATGGTAAAGCCTGCTTTATGTTACCTGGATGTGATTCACCTACTGAAAGAAAACTTCGCACAACCGATCACAGCTTACAACGTGAGTGGCGAATGTGCGATGGTGTACGCTGCTTCCAGAAACGGCTGGCTCGATTATGAGCGCACGATGATGGAAATGTTGCTGAGTATTCGCCGTGCCGGCGCAGATGGTATTTTGACGTATTTCGCTCCGGATGCGGCAAAACTCCTTAAAGGGTGATTTCGGACTCTAAAACCACAAAGACACAACGCTTACGCCGATCGCGTGTCGCCAATAGCTTTAGCGATGGCACAAGCTTCAGCGAAGGAGCAACGCTTACGCCGATCGCGTGTCGCCAATAGCTTATGCTTACGCCATAGCTTCAGCATAGGCGCATAGCGATGGCACAAGCTTCAGCGAAGGAGCAAAGAAAAAGATCAGTTTGATGTGTTACAAAGATCACAAAGGAGATCTAGTGGGATGTCTAAGTGATTTTTATGTACTTAAATTCTCCTCAAAACTACTCGTGTTTAATCAAGACATTTGGTAATATCCCTTTGTGTCCTTAACACGTCTATCCGTCAAAAAAAACTTTGTGCCTTTGTGTTTCAAATCAGTGCGCGGTTCATTAAGTTTTTTCATCTTTGTTTAAAGTTGTAGAACCCTGAACCGAACAAACGATGATTAATTTCAAAGAACTATTCAAGAACAACGAAGAGTGGGTCGCTCACAAACTTTCCATTGACATCAATTACTTTGAGAAATTGGCGCTAGGACAGAACCCTGAGTATTTATATATCGGTTGTGCTGATAGTCGTGTTACAGCCGAAGAGTTGATGGGCGCTGAGCCCGGAGAGATTTTCGTTCACCGGAACATTGCCAACCTGGTGATTACAACCGATAATAATGTGAATGCGGTTGTTCAATACGCGGTAGAATTCCTGAAAGTAAAACGCATCATTGTTTGCGGACATTATGAATGTGGTGGTGTGAAAGCTGCGTTGAATCCGAGTGATATGGGACAATTGAATTCCTGGTTGCAAACTTTACGCGACGTTTACCGCTTTCACCGCAGCGAACTGGATGGAATTGAGGATACTCAACAACGGTTCGACCGGTTGGTAGAGTTAAATGTATTGGAACAATGCCTCAATGTGATTAAAATTGATCACGTACAGCGCTCGTGGTACAGCACAGGATATCCTTCTGTTCATGGTTGGGTGTTTGACGTCAGAACCGGGAAACTGGTCGATTTGGGTTTGAATATGGACAAGGAATTCGCGGATATTCGCAGCATTTATGATTTGAAACCTTTAAACAAATAGATATGGTAAGAAAAGCAACAGCCGTTTGGAACGGTTCAGGAAAAGAAGGTAAAGGGCATTTGACAACACAAAGTTCCGTTTTATCGAAAACGCAATACTCGTTTAATTCGCGTTTTGAAGAAGGAGTTGGGACAAATCCCGAGGAATTGATAGCGGCTGCTCATGCGGGATGTTTCACCATGAAACTGAGTTTTAATCTTGGCGGAGCGGGATTTGAACCGACAGAACTGGAAACAACATGTGCGATTACGCTGGAAGATGGAACTGTAACCAAGTCGCAGTTGACATTGAAAGCAACAGTTCCGTCAATTGAAGCAGATAAGTTTGCTGAACTGGTAAAAGACGCCGAGCAAAACTGTCCGATTTCCAAGTTATTGAATACAGCGATTTCGGTGGAATACACGTTGAATTCTTGAAGATGTTTGATGCTTGATTTTTGATGTTGGATGGAGGTTTTTTGAAAAATAAAAGTTTCCATCCAATATTCATGATCAAATTACTTTCTATTAAATCAATTTTGAATAGATTTATTTTAGTTTAGAACGCTGTTTTTGTATCTTTAGGGTTGAAATAAATCAAAGATGAAAACAAAGCCTATCCAAACAGGAAATAGTGAATTGGACTATTCATCGCGTTTGCAGTCACTCAAAGGAATTGTGAAAAACGACGATGGCTCCGATTACAAAAAACAACTTGTAGCCATTAAGAAAAAACGATTCGACTTGGCGTGATTTGAAATTTGAATCTTACATCAAATCACAAGATGGATGAGCGAGTCAGCCTTAGGCTGAGAGCAAAAATCTTTACATCTGTGGGAAATAAAATAGAATACTACTTGCTAAATCGATTTGTTTACTACTTTTGCCCCATGAAAATGACACAATTATTCCATCATCATCATCGTTTGCTCTGCTAAGTGCATTGGTGAGATGATTGTATCTATACAAAATTTTAACCCGCTTGGCTTTCAAGCGGGTTTTTTGTTGTCATTTTCTTCCGATCAACAAGTCCTTCCTGAAAGTCAAGCACAAACCAAACAACATGAAACGCTTGATTATCGCATTGCAAAAGTCGGGGAGACTCCAGGAAGGTTCTCTCAAGTTACTGCGCGAATGCGGACTAAAAGTTGATTACCGCGAAGGACAATTAAAAGTCATTACCGCTGATTATCCGGCAGAACTCCTGTTTTTACGAAACAGTGACATTCCACAGTATGTAGCTGACGGAGTAGTAGATCTGGGAATTGTCGGTTCCAACCTGCTTGAAGAAGACGAGACGCCGGTAGAAGTGATACTTCCGCTCGATTTTTCCAAATGCCGCGTGTCATTTGCGGTACCGAAAAACTCCGACATTTTGCATACTACCGATTTGGCTGGAAAGCGCATCGCGACTTCGTATCCAAATACGGTGCGGAAATTCCTGGAAAAACAAGGGATTGAAGCTGATATTCACACTATTTCCGGTTCAGTAGAAATTGCGCCGTCATTGGATTTGGCTGACGCAATCGCCGATATTGTTTCGACCGGGAACACGTTGTTTCAGAACAATTTACGTGAGCTGTTTCCTTTTCTGAAATCAGAAGCTGTGTTGATCAAAGGCTCAAATTTCGATCCTGAAAAACAGCAGTTACTCGACCAACTCGTGTTTCGCATCAAATCGGTGTTGGCGGCCAAAGACAATAAATACATTCTTCTGAATGCTCCAACAAATCAGCTGGAAACTATTTGCGCGATTTTACCGGGAATGAAAAGTCCCACGATTTTGCCGCTGGCGATTGAAGGATGGGTGAGCGTACACTCGGTAGTGAAACAAAAAAATACCTGGAACATTGTGCAACAACTCAAAGAAGCAGGCGCGCAGGGCATTTTGGTGGTTCCAATCGAAAAAATGGTGGTTTAATTTAAAAATAGAAAAATGAAATTATTGATAAATCCATCGGCGGAAATGCTAACCGAAGCACTTAAACGCCCGAAATTGGAAGGAGTACAGTTGGAAGAAACCGTTCGCGCAGTATTTCAGCAAGTAGAACAAAACGGAGATCAGGCTCTTCGGATGTTTACCGAGCAGTTTGATGGTGTAAAGCTCGATACGTTAAAAGTTTCTGATGCTGAAATCATCGAGGCAGAAAATTCATTACCTGAAACGCTGAAAAACGCCATTCAAATGGCAGCTCGAAATATTGAACAGTTTCACACTTCCCAGCAGGAAAGCGAACAAATGATCGAAACAACTCCTGGAGTGACCTGTTGGCGAAAATCGGTTCCGGTACAATCGGTTGGATTGTATGTGCCGGGTGGAACAGCACCGCTTTTTTCGACGGTGTTAATGCTCGGGATTCCAGCTAAAATTGCAGCTTGTCCGACAAGAATTTTGTGTACACCTCCTGCAAAAGACGGATCCGTTCACCCCGCAATTCTGTTTGCAGCTTCGGTTGCAGGAATTACCGAAATTTATAAAGTCGGCGGTTCTCAGGCTATTGCGGCCATGTCGCTGGGCACAGAAAGCATCCCGAAAGTCGATAAATTGTTTGGCCCCGGTAATCAATACGTTACAGCTGCCAAACAATATGCTCAGCAATTGGGGATTGCGATTGATTTACCGGCCGGGCCATCGGAAGTGCTTGTGGCGGCCGATGATTCCGTTCCTGCAGCTTTTATCGCGGCAGATTTATTGGCACAGGCAGAACACGGAGCTGATAGTCAGGTAGTTTTGCTCTCCGATTCTGAATCATTTGTCACATTGATTCAACAGGAATTAGCCCAACAATTAGCGCAACTTCCACGGGCAGAAATCGCAAAGCAGGCATTAGAAAACAGTGTCGCGATTGTGGTAGATTTTTCCAAATGGGCTGAAATCATCAATCAATATGCGCCGGAACACCTTATTTTAATGGGGAAATACGAGCGGCTGGTTGTAGAACAAGTAGTGAATGCCGGCTCTGTTTTCCTGGGACAATTTACTGCTGAAAGTTTCGGAGATTATGCTTCGGGAACCAATCATACTTTGCCGACAGCTGGATTTGCACGCGCTTACAGCGGAGTTTCGCTCGATTCTTTCGTGAAAAAAATTACGTATCAACGTGTTTCGGAAACCGGATTACAAAATCTCGGGAATACAGTAATTGAACTGGCAAAAGCCGAACAATTGGACGCTCATGCCAATGCTGTCGAAGTACGATTAGCAGCTCAAATCAATCAAATTCAGAAACAATGAAACAGTTTATTAGAGAAGATCTTCAAAACATAAAGCCTTACAGTTCGGCGCGTGATGAGTTTTCAGGTGAAGCAGCTATTTGGTTGGACGCTAATGAAAATTCCCTTGTCACCGAATATAACCGTTATCCTGATCCGTTGCAGCGTAAATTGAAAGCCAAAGTTGCTGAAATAAAATCGATTAATGTAGAAAACCTGTTTATCGGAAATGGCTCCGATGAAGTGCTGGATCTGTTGCTGCGACTCATTTGTAAGCCGTTTCAAGATACCATTGCTTTTTTTGATCCTTCTTACGGCATGTACGAGGTTTTGGCGCGGATTAATGGTTTGTCGATAAAACGCATTCCACTCAACGAGCAATTTGAACCCGATTGGTCGAAATTGGTAGAACTCATTACCGGAACACGTGTTTTTATCATTTGCAATCCCAATAATCCAACGGGAAACCTGTTTTCGCGCGAAGAAATTGGTTCGGTTTTGCGTGCATATGAAGGAGTTGTTATAATCGACGAAGCCTATATTGATTTTAATGACCAACCTTCGATGAGCGAATTAATAAATGATTTCCCTAATCTGATTGTTGTTCAAACACTCTCAAAAGCCTACGGAATGGCCGGATTACGGGTTGGGATGGCCATTGCAAATGTGGAATGGATTTCAGCGCTGAACACGATCAAACCGCCATACAATGTGAGCAGTTTAGTACAGGAAACAGCACTTGCTTTGTTGGATTCAACTGATTGGAAAACAATTATTCCAACCATTATTTCCGAACGAAAGCGTGTTTCTGAAGTTCTGAAGAAACAAATTGGCGTGTTGGAAGTCTTTCCCAGCGAAGCCAATTTTATCCTGTTTCGGGTAGCGGATGTGAATAAATTATATCGCTACCTGGCCGATGCCGGAGTTGTGGTGCGTAATCGCAGCACTCAAACCAATTGCGCTGATACATTGCGCGTAACAATCGGCACAGAAGCCGAAAACAATCGTTTTTTAACCCTACTCAAACAATTTTACAATGATGAAGCAAAAAGTATTATTTATTGATCGTGACGGAACGATTATCAAAGAACCAGCGGGTTATCAAATCGACGGTTTCGAAAAACTGGAATTCCTGGAAGGCGTGATTTCGGCCCTGAAAACCATTGTTTCATGGCAGGAATACAAACTGGTAATGATTACCAATCAGGATGGTTTGGGAACGGAAGCGTTTCCTTATGAGGAATTTATCGGTCCGCACAACCTGATGTTGTCGATTTTGCAGAATGAGGGAATTGTATTCGACGAGATCTGTATTGACCGCAGCTTTCCGGAAGAAAATGCGCCAACAAGGAAGCCGCGAACGGGATTATTAACTGCTTATTTCGATGAAGCCTACGATTTGGAGAATTCTTTCGTGATCGGCGACCGGATGACAGACGTTGAACTGGCTAAAAATTTGGGTTGTAAGGCGTTTTTTATCCGACCGGAGAATGAGCTTGGGAACGATGAATTGAGCGTTTCAGCAGAAGAATTACAACCGTTTATTCAGCGAAGTGTAAGCGATTGGGAAGAATTGTTGACACATTTGCGATTGGGAATCAGGAAAATAACTATTCAACGAACAACGGCTGAAACGGATTGTCGGATTGAACTTGACCTGGATGGTACAGGAAACGCTTCCTGTTCAACCGGAATTGCGTTTTTCGACCACATGCTCGACCAGATTGCGCGACACGCTCAGCTTGATCTGAACATTGAAATGAAAGGTGATTTGGAAATCGACGAACACCACACGATTGAAGATACGGCAATTACGCTCGGACAGGCAATTGACCAGGCTTTCGGTTCCAAACGCGGCATTGAACGTTACGGATTCTCTTTGCCAATGGACGATTGTTTTGCCACCTGTGCCATTGATTTTGGTGGCAGGGCTGAGTTGATCTGGGACGTAGAACTAAAAAGAGAATTTGTCGGAAAAATGCCAACAGAAATGGTTCAACACTTCTTTAAAAGTGTTTGTTTTTCAGCTAGATGCAATATTTATGTTAAAGCAATAGGTGAAAATGAACACCACAAGGTGGAAGCCATTTTCAAGGCTTTTGCAAAAGCTTTGTTGATGGCCAAACGTCGCTCGGGAAGTTACGATGTGCTTCCAACAACTAAAAATAATTTATGAAGAAGGTGGTGATTATTGATTACGGAGCGGGGAACTTATTTTCTGTTCAGCAAGCTTTCAAACGATTGGGAATTGAGCCAGTTGTTTCAGACAATCAGGCGATTATAACAAATGCTTCGCACGTTGTTTTTCCGGGAGTCGGACATGCTAAAACAGCGATGGAACAACTGAAAGTTAAAGCGTTGGACGTGTTGATTCCGCAACTAAAACAACCCGTTTTGGGAATTTGCCTCGGAATGCAATTGTTGTGTGAATTTACAGAAGAAGGAGCTGTTGAAGGTTTGGGTGTTTTCAGGTCGCGAATCGAACTCCTTTCAGATGAAATGATTGTGCCACACATGGGTTGGAATGATGTAGGATTTACAGGAAATGAAGGATTAACAAATTCTTATTATTTCGTACACAGCTACAAAGCCTCGATCAGTCAGGATACCTGGGGAATCTGTAATTACGGACAACCATTTTCAGCCGCGCTGAAACGCAATAACTTCTACGGCGTGCAATTTCACCCCGAGAAGAGCAGTGCACAGGGAACTCAATTACTCACCGAATTTTTACAACAATGAAAGCAATACCGGCAATTGATTTAATAGACGGACAAGTGGTGCGCTTGTTCCAGGGCGATTTTGCTCAACAAACTACATATACCGCCAATCCGGTGGAATATGCGCTGCAAATTGAGCGCAGTGGGCTTGATTCCCTGCATTTGGTCGATCTTTCCGGCGCGAAACTCGGGAAGTTGGTACATACTTCAGTTTTAGAGGGAATTACTGCTTCAACAAATCTGAAAGTTGATTTTGGTGGCGGAGTAAAAACAAGAGACGACGTTCAAACCATTCTCGCTGCGGGTGCTGCGCAGGTTGTGATTGGCAGTTTGGCCGCGACTGATCCTGTATTGGTGAAATCTTGGATCAACGAATTTGGAATTGAACAATTTGTACTGGCGATTGATACTGATGGAACGACGGTTAAAATTAATGGATGGCAAGAAGGTTCGGGAAAAAGCCTGGATGAAGTGATGGACGTTTATGCTGGAATGACTGGCCTGACGATCCTCACAACCGATATTCGAAGAGATGGAACAGGAACAGGTCCAAGCGTCGGTTTGTACCTGGAATTGATTCGTAATTATCCCAATCAACAATGGATCGCCAGTGGTGGCGTGGAAAAACTAGCCGATTTACAGCAACTGCGTTCTATTGGTTGTTGGGGATGTGTGGTCGGAAAGGCTCTATTGGAAGGAAAAATCAGCCTGGAAACACTAAAAAACTTCAACGATGGACGTTTATAAGCGTATTATTCCCTGCCTCGATATCCAAAACGGGCGAACGGTAAAAGGTATCAACTTTGAATCCATTCGCGATGCGGGCGATCCTGTAGAATTGGCAAAACTCTACGCCAAACAAGGAGCGGATGAACTGGTATTACTTGATATTTCTGCTACAATTGAAGAACGATCAACGTTTTTACCGATTGTGGAAGCCGTTGCTGCTCAGGTAGATATTCCATTTACGGTGGGTGGAGGTATTGCTTCGGTGGAAACGGCTTTTCAGTTGTTGCGTGCCGGAGCGGATAAGATTTCGGTGAATTCGTCGGCCATTTTGCGTCAGGAATTGATCACCGAACTTTCCTCGCAATTTGGGAAGCAATGCGTTGTAGTGGCAATCGACATTCGGAAAACAGCTTTCGGTTACACAATCCACACACACGGCGGGAAACGTGACACAGGCAAAAATGCACTGGAATGGATCGAAGAAGCAGTTCGTCGCGGAGCCGGAGAATTGTTAATCACTTCCATGGATGGTGATGGCACGAAAAATGGATTCGCACTTGATTTTTACAAACAAGTTTCAGAACGTGTGAATGTCCCGGTTATCGCGTCAGGCGGGGCAGGGACTGCTGAACATTTCGAGAAATTATTCAACGAAACAAGCGTAACCGGCGGACTGGCAGCCAGTATTTTTCACTACGGAGAAATCCCAATTCCGGAACTCAAACAACAACTCAAACAAACAATTCGAATCAGATGATAACGAAACTTAATTATGATGACAACGGATTAATTCCGGTTGTTGTGCAAAATGCTCAAACACAGCAGGTACTGATGCTGGGTTATATGAATGAAACTTCATTTCAGCAAACGATCACAACTAAGATCGTGACATTTTACAGCCGTTCTCGTCAGGAAATATGGGTGAAAGGAGCTACTTCGGGCAATTACCTGAACCTGGTTTCCTGGTCGGCTGATTGTGACAATGATGCGCTATTGATAACCGCAATTCCCACCGGGCCAACTTGTCATACAGGGGAAGTTTCCTGTTTCGGCGAGCAATCTCTTTCTGGTTTGATGGTGATTTCACAACTTGAGCAAACAATTCAGGAGCGGTTTACCAACCCGAAAGAAGGTTCTTACATTCAATCGCTGATCGAAAAAGGGCTACCTAAAATTGCTCAGAAAGTGGGTGAGGAAGGGGTTGAAGTGGTAATTGAAGCCATGCGAAACGAACCACAGTTGTTTTTGGAAGAATCGGCCGATTTGCTGTTTCACTACTTGATTTTGCTGCGAGCGAAAGGAGTTGAGTTGGGTGAAGTATTGGAGATTTTGAAGGGGCGGATGGGGTGATGTTCAGTTTGTTCAATTAATAGGTGTTGGATTGCGCGTGATGAATCAAGAATCGTTTCAAAAAGTGGTGGTGGTGTTTGTGAACTCAACTTTTATGATTACTATTGAAACAGAACTTACTGACAAACAAACACATTCACGAATAAGACGGTTTTTGGTAATTTATAAGTTGTTGAAATGCTGGGGTGTAACTGGTGGTGATTAGGTGTGAATGGGCGTTTTGTTTCGTTAATTGTAAAGTTATACGCAACAAAGAAAACCTTCCTATGAAAGAAAACATTTATAGTACATTAATATACCAACTGGAGGAGACCGAGAAATTGGGATACAATTTCGAATCTTCTTGGATTTCCTATGTATTACTTGAAGACAGATTGTTGTCAATACTAAGAAGTACAGGTGGTGAACACCTTCCAAACGGAAATGAAATTAGAATGATGGGACCCAAAATTGGTCATATTAAAACACGAATGTCAACAAATGAAATTTTAAGAGGACATCTTGAAGTTGCCAATTTAATACCAAGAATTGAAGTTTGGAAAGACAAAAGAAATGTGCTAATGCATTCAATGGCGGATGGTAGCATGTCAATACAACAAATAGAAAGTGACATTGCCATTTTAGCAAAAGATGGAACTACTTTAGTAAGAGATTTTGCTTCTGCTGCAAGAAGAATAAAAAAACATAAAAAATAATAATATGGCTTTTAAATGGAAATGTCCTTATTGTAACCATGACACAACAATAAATGACAGCAATTTCAGGTCAAATTTGTCACGGCTTCAAATTGAAAATAAAGATGGGTATAGAGAACTACATATTGAGTGGATTGTTTGTCCAAATCAAGAGTGTAATAAACATGCGTTGACAGCATTTCTATTTGAATTAGAATGGATTCCGAATATCTGGAACCAAGGGGAATTTATTAAACAATGGAATTTAATTCCACAATCCAACGCAAGAGTCTTTCCAGATTATATTCCTGAAGCAATTAGATTTGATTACGAAGAAGCTTGTATTATTAAGGATTTAAGTCCAAAAGCTTCTGCGACTTTGTCAAGAAGATGTTTACAAGGGATGATACGAGATTTTTATGGAGTAAAAGAAAAAAACTTGTTCTTAGAGATTGATGCTATTAAAGACAAAGTTGACCCTTTAACTTGGAAATCAATAGACGCAACTAGAAAAATTGGAAACATTGGAGCGCATATGGAAAAAGACATCAATCTAATTGTAGATGTCGACTCCAAAGAAGCCGCTTTGTTAATTAATTTAATTGAAGTTCTTATAAAAGACTGGTATATCCATAGACATGAGAGAGAATTGATGTTAAATCAAGTTATTGCCGTTGCGGAAGACAAATCAGTAGCTAAAAATGGTGAAAAATAAATACGCATAACAGCACCTTGCCAAAAGCGGGCAGTCGTGCGAATATTAACAGTTGAACATTTAATAAACTTAGTGGTAGCTTGACAGGTTGGTGCTACGAAAGCCCGCCCATCGCAAATCTGCAAACCGTTAATAGCAATTAAAATTACAATCGATGAAAAACTATATACTTTTAATCGCCTTTTTCGTAGGCTTTTCTTGTTCTGTTAATGGTCAAACCTTTTCTGATGAAGATTTTAAAAATGTATTCGTGGCTGCAGTAAAGAGAGACTTCATAGATAATAATGATGTTTTTCTTCAAAAGAGGTATTCTTATGGCGGGCGTTCGAAGGGATCAGAAGTTAGTGTTTTTTATTCCTTTGAATCCGAAGATGAATCGACTACTTGGAACATTAAGTACAATGAAGACGGAACCGAATTTAGAAAACTTTATGTCAGCACTTCAAAAAAAGACTATATCACGGCCGTTTTGGATTATTGCGAAAAAAATATGATCAAGAAGTCAAATGAGAATTGCGAATGTGATTATTTATTTGAAAACAATGGATTAACTTTTATGTTCGTAGGAAACAGCATCGAAGTTTTCTAATTACTTTTTTAATCATGGAAAAGAACTCAATCGATAAGTTAAGAGAAGAACAGCTTTTAAACTCAAAATTAAATGAAGCTATTCGTATCAACCGAATAACTGGAGCTCCTGAATATGGTAGTTCAAGGCAAATCTCCAATTTTAAAGATTTTTGCCTTGGCAGACAAATTCAATGGAAAGAAATAATCACCAAACATTATCCCGAAAATTCTTCTATCATAATTGACGTACTTGATAGAAATCCCAGATAAATTATGCTACTAAAATAACCTATGCGTAATAAGGGTATTTACTTCGAGAGATCACTTAAATGTTAAGATTACTATTCCTGTTTTCGAGAAAACAATTTTAGTTCATAAGCCTTACTACGCATAGGTTCAAACCGTTACTATTCACGGTAACTCAACTATCAATAGCGTAAAAAAGATCCCTTACTTCCGCTCAATCTTCTGATACGACGTCACAATTCCTTTGATCAGCGCCGAACTAAACCCGCTGTGTTCCATTTCGTTCAACCCGACAATCGTACAGCCTTTCGGAGTGGTTACTTTATCGATTTCTTCTTCCGGGTGAAGTCCGTTTTGGATGAGTAACTGCGCGGCACCTTTTACCGTTTGACTCACAATTTTATTAGCCGTTTTGGCATCAAATCCAACTTCGATTCCGCCCTGGATCATTGCACGGATAAACCGCAGCGCATAAGCAATACCACAGGCTCCAAGTATGGTCGCCGATTCCATCAATTGTTCATCGATCCAAACGGTTTGCCCGATCGCGTTGAACAATTCTTCAACTTTCGCTTTTCTGTTGAGCGGATCGGTGAGTGAACTTAAAGCCGTCATACTTTCCTGCACATCGGCGGCTGTGTTAGGCATAGCTCGGTAAAGCGAATAGGATTCATTTCCCAAAGCGGAAGCCAGTTCGTGCAAGGTTTTACCGGTTGCAACAGAAATAACTGTGTGACGTGAAGGATCAAAATCAGAAGCATGATGCGCCACAAAATCCAGGATCGTGTAAGGTTTCAGCGCAAGAATGATCGTATCGCAATCGCGCAAAACAAGCGTATTATCGGCAGTGAAGATTGTTTGTTCGTCAGCATATTGTTGCAACAACTCCGGATTTCTCCGCGTACCGTAAATCACGGCATTGGGGTATTGTTTACGAAATCCTTTTACCAATGATAATCCGAGGTTTCCGCAGCCAATAATTCCAATTTTTTCCATGATCTCTGTATTTGGGTGCAAAAATAAATGTATTCCTCTTACTTTTAAGAAAACTATGGTGAATGCGGCATCTATTAATTGCTTATTTAACCGGATTTGTCCTTTCATTGTACTTTGCGGCTTCTGTTGAGAATAAGGAGAATATCGGATTACTTGTTGGAGCGTTACGATCAGAAGTATATGTTGAAAAACCGGTTTTGCACCAGTATTCGGGAATTGATTCTATTGCCATGGAATTTGTTTATCAATCAATTCCTTATACATCGCAGGGTGAATACGAAAAAGCATTGGTTCTTTACAAGCATGTTTGCACCTTAGACCATGAGCTTCCGGGAATTTTTCTTTCTACAGGATCATTGTATTTTCAGTTAGGCGATACCGTGAAAGCAAACCGCTGTTTCAGGAAGGAAATAGAGCACAGTAAAGATTTGATTGATCGTAAACCTGATCAGAAAACGGAATTTGCAATCGCCATTTATGAAAGCTATGTCTTTCTAAACGATATGGATAATGCGCGAAAAATCAGTCGAAAGTATGGGCTAACATCCGGATGATAATTTTTGGAAATAAATAATTTTTAAAAGTAGGAGCATAGCACTGATTTGAATAGCCTTGAAATGAATGTCATTTACCACCTGAAATAAGTGTTTAAGACAAAAAACCATTGTATTCAAGTCGCAAATAAATTATCTTTACAGAGTCGTTCGTCAATCGAAGTATTGAGTGTAAACGGCAGTTTCGACATTGTTGGAACAACCCATGCAGTTTTTGTTGACGTCTAACATTTTACAACGAACGGGGAGTCTTGACGTTTCAATGGCGGGCCGCATTCGCTTAGGCGGAAGAGTAAGTTTCGACTTACAACCAGCGGATTACAACGAGGCGCAGCGAACTAAATCGTACCTTTCTGAGACGTTCAGAAGTACGCTGCATGGGTTTTTATACCATTTTCGCGTTGAATTTACTGGAAGTAAAAAGAGGATTGATCAGTCTTAATCATACCATTAAACGATTTTAGTAGAATTAAAATTCGTATCTGATTACGTTCTTTTTACCGTAATTTAAGTTTGCGGACAGCGCCAATTCAAGGAAGCGAAGTAAGAAAAATGGTTGTTTCGTTGTGTTTTGTCAAAAGCACTAAAACGTACAGCGATTGCCAAATTTGCTGTGCGTTGCGTTTCAGATCTCGATCTGACACTTTTGACCTTAAAACACAGAAAGAGCCATTTTTCACAAGTGGTTATGAATGCCGCAAAAGGATGTTTTGCTTACTTTTTCAGCCTTGGCAAAAAGTAAGAGAACATTGTGGTACGATTGATACCAATCAAAAAGGGGATTACTTCCCGTATGTTTTATAGATGTTGGCTTTTCTGTCTTTGCCTTTGGTGATTAATTCTGTAGAAGTGATCGAAGTGATTTCGAGATCTTCCGTGTACGAGGAATCATCCATTAAATGCGTCAGCAACAATTGTTTATCATTGAGTTTCCATTGGCCTTTCGATCTGCGCTGAATTAACGGAAGGCCTTTTTCTTTCCATTCAGGGTCAATGAACGTGTCGTAAATGATGAAATAACCGTTTTTCTGAATGTGCAACACAATATTTGTTGGCTGAGTTGAATATTCAACGCCCTTTTCACGCGTTGTTTTTTGCTCTTCCTTGGTTAATTTCCAACGGCCTATAATGCTTTCTTTTGCAGATGTTACTTGTTCTCCTACAGGTTTATCTGTCGACTCAGTTGAACAAGAAGCCACAAGGAGCAATGCAAATAGAATAGAAGTAATGGATTTCAGTTTCATGACCTAAATATAAAAGAATTCCGCGTAATGTCGCCAAACCGCTCAACCAAATCTTCATAATTCGGTTTCTTCACTCTTTTGGTAATTTTGATTTCCAAATTTCACAATAAATAGCCCGGTGGTCGGAATAAGCTTTTTCCTGGATCGTAAAATGCTGCGCTAAAAGCTCATCTGTATGGAAAATATAATCAATTCTACCGGCGGGAACTTTGCCTGCATATGTTACACCGATTCCGGTAGCACATTCTCTGTACGAATCAACAAGCTGACTGTCAAATTGGTTGTAAACATACGACATCGGGGTGTCATTAAAATCACCGCAAATCACCACCGGATAGGGCGATGTAAGCATGTGTTCGGTCACTCTTCTTGCCTGGTCGGCCCGGTTCGGGTAGGCAACCCGCAATTTTTCAATCAACAAACGAAATGTTGATTTGTCGGGATTAGCCTGCTTGTTTTTTTCACCGAACAACGCATAATCGTCTTGCTGCAATTTGATGGATTGCAGGTGAATGTTGTAAATACGAAGGGTATCACCACCTTTCACAACGTCGGCAAAAATGCAGTAATTATCGCTGTTGGAACTGTTGCTGAACATTACATCTCCTTTGGCCACAATCGGATACTTGGAAAGCATGCAGATTCCGAAGTTTTGACGGCCGGTCATTTTATGGGAATAACGTTCGTGGTAATAATCCAGTTTCAATAGTTCGATTAACGTGTCTTTGGTCGAAAAACCGGTTGGTTTGTCTTGTTGGTAAAATTCCTGGAAACAAACCACGTCCGGATTCATCTGTTCAACATAAGCAATGATCGCGTTGCGGTTTTTGTTGCGTTCTTCGATGGAGTGGTTGTAAACATCAAATAAACGAACATTGTAACTCATGATTTTCCATACATTGTCGTTTTTTGTCGCTTCTTCGGATGAAAAAGTGATGGAAAGTGTCCGGAAATGCAGCGTCCCGCCCAATAAGATGACTCCCAAAACAACAAAAAACCACCTGGATTTCATAAACGCCCAGTAGATCAGGAACAAGAATGCACAAATGATGATGATCGGATAAGCCAGGCCGAAAAACGGCATCAACCAAAAGGTGCTGGGATGTACAAAAGGGCAGAGGTAGGCCAATAGCAGAGAGGAAAGACAAATGACCGTCAATACCTTCATCCACGAAGTAAACCGTGTTATTTTACGCCACCATTTGGTCATCCAATTATTTCTTACTCTGCGAAAATAGAAATTCCTTTTCCGATTTCGAGAGTGATTCGTAGCCTGATTTGGAAATCTTATCAAGAATCGCGTCAATTTTTTTCTGACGCTCTTTGGCTTCGATGTTGTATTGTTCGTCGGTTTTCACCGTTCGGCCGCCGCCTCTTTCAACACGCATGCGCTGTCTGGGCTTAAACAGGCGACTCAAAAAAGCAAGAAATCGTTGTCCCATCGTTTCAGAGAAATTAATCATGTTTGACGAAGAGTTCAGATTGACTACCGAGAGCCAGCCGATTAAAGCTCCACCCAAATGTGCAAAATGAGCCGTTCCGTCATTCGCCCCTAAATTAATAAAGTCTGAAATCAGAAAAAACAATGGAACAATGAAAAACGGGACTTGCATTGCACCGAATAAAGAAACCTGCAAACTTGGGCGGTATGCAAAAATAGCGATGAAAATCCCCATAATTGAACCTGAAGCACCTACCACTAATCCACGCTGGTGTTCCATTACAGGAAAAGCCACTTCGGCCAAAATTTCGACCAACCCGCCGGCAATTCCGGCAATTACATACGTATGCAGCAAACGTCTTCCGCTGAAAAACTGCAGGAACATTCGTCCGGCAAAATACAGCATTAACATGTTGATGAAACAGTGAATGAGGTCGAAATGCGCAAAAATACTGGTTATCAGTCCCCAAGGTTTGTAGATCAGCTGCGACAAATCGGTGCGCAACGCAAAAATATCTTTCAGTACATCCAATACGGGTGTTCCTTCCGAAGCAGGCGTATGATACAAGCGCTCAATCATGATAGCGGAACCGATCAGCAAAAAGATCACCACATTGATGAAAATCAACCGAATGTGCATGCCACCAGATTTGTACTGGTATTTCAATTCATCGATAAACGAACGTTGTGTTTGCATAGTCTAATAAAATTGATTTCTGTTTCTTCGCCAAACCAGTACAAAAGCAGTTCCTACAATGGCTCCGCCGATATGGGCCAGGTGAGCAACATAGTCGCCCTCGGAAGTATAATAAGCATTGTACAATTCGTATGCTACATAACCCAAAGCCAGGTACTTTGCTTTCACAGGAATGGCGAAATACAATAAAAATTCAGTATTGGGAAATAAAATAGCAAACGCAACCAAAATCCCGAAAACGGCTCCAGAAGCGCCCACCATCGGAATAAAACATTTGCTGATATATTGTTGGGCTATATCATTGATTTCAGGATTTGGATACTCAAGGTATTGTCCGTTTTTCATAAGACTTTCCAATTCAGCCATGTTTACACCCTTACTAACCAGCTGATTTCTTAAGTCTGAAAGTTCAGCAACTCCCATCGCATTATAAAGTGCAAATGCGCCTAAAGCACAACAGATATAGAAAACAAAAAACCGCTTAGGGCCCCACAGACGTTCTAAAAAACTACCCAACATCACTACTCCAATCATATTGAATAGAATGTGCAGGATATCACCATGCATGAAAAAGTGAGAAACAATTTGATAAGGCTCAAACACCGGTGAGTTGACATAATGAGCTCCTAAAATATGGGTTAGTGATATATGTTGTGTCTCGAAAACAAATGTCAGTACAAACATCAGTATGTTCAATAACAGCAAATTTCGGGTTACCGGAGGTATATTATTAAGTATAGAAAACATACGTTTAAAAGAGTTGGATCATAGATTCGTTACTAATCGTATTTAAAATGCGTTTTCCGCCCGGTGTGAACTGGTGTTCCTGTTGTTCAAACAAACGGTTTACGAAATCGTTCAAGGAGGTTTGGTCCGGATTGAGTTTCAAATGCATACTTCCCGCAAATGCCAGTTGCGATAATACTGTGTGAGCAATCTCGCCTTTATCCAGCGTACCTTGCTGCAGCTGTTCCAGTACTTTATCCACGCATTGCAAAACGGTCGATTCGGAAATAATATCCGGAATTCCGGTCAACAGCAATAGTTCATCTTTCCATTCCCACGAAAAACCGATGCGCTGCAACGTCACCTGGTGTTCTTCCCACGAAAGCTTTTCCTGCTTCGAACACTGTTTTTCCATAGGGAATAATAATTGCTGTGAAGCGAGCGGAGCCACGTAAAAACCGCGCATCATTTCTTCATACAGCAAACGTTCCTGCGCTCTGCGGAAGTGAATGAGCAATAAACCTTCCTGAATCGCTGCAACAATGAAGGTTCCTTTGATCAGGAATGGTCCGGTTGGTGTATCGTTTATAGAAAGAGTCGTTTGTTCAGCGTCGGGTTCCAATTCAGGAAGATCGTCATCGGTCGTGTTCCAGAAATGTTCCCATGGTTGTTTTTCCCTGGCTGGTGACTGTCCAAAACCAACATTGTTCATGGCATTTGTGAACGATTTTGACGAAGAACTGGCCGCGGGTTTCGGCGGATCGAACGGATTGTACGTTTTATCAACCCTGATTGTTGGTTCCACTGCCGGAGTTCCCAAAAAAGAAAGCGGTAAATCAAACTCACTTTCACGGTCGAAATCGAGCGTCGGAGAAATATTGAATTTACCCAATCCGAGTCGAATAGCGCTTTTCAGGATGGAATAAATCGCTTTGTCTTCCTCAAACTTGATTTCTGTTTTGGTAGGATGAACGTTGACATCTATTTGTTTCGGATCGATCTCCAAAAACAGGAAATAGCTTGGAAACGATTTCCCCGGAAGCAATTGTTCAAAAGCCGAATTCACGGCGTGATTAAAGTAAGTATCCCTGAAAAAGCGGTTGTTGACAAAGAAAAACTGTTCACCGCGCGATTTCCGGGCAGCTTCCGGTTTTCCTACAAATCCTTCAATCCGAACAATGTCGGTACTTTCAGTAACAGGAACCAATTTATCGTTGTAATGTTTCCCGAATACATCCACAATCCGTTTGCGCATGGGGCCGGGAAGTAAATGGTAGATTTCCTGGTCGTTGTGTACCAAACGAAAACTGAGGTCGGCATGCGCCAAAGCAACACGTTCAAACTCGTCCAATACGTGTTTCAGTTCCACATTGTCCGATTTCAGGAAATTACGTCGTGCCGGTACGTTGTAAAACAAGTTACGAACTTCGAACGAAGCGCCCACGGCGCATTGCACGGGTTCCTGTTTCACAATCGTACTACCTTCAATGCACAATTCAATGCCGAGTTCATCGGTTTCACGACGTGTTTTCAGTGTTACATGCGCAATCGCAGCTACGGAAGCCAATGCTTCGCCTCTGAAACCTTTGGTCGTCAAGGCAAATAAATCGTCGGCATGCTTGATTTTACTGGTTGCGTGGCGTTCGAAGCACATGCGTGAATCGAGCGGCGACATTCCTTTTCCGTTGTCCACGATCTGGATCAGCGTGCGGCCGGCATCTTTCACAAAAACCTCAATTTTCGTTGCGCCGGCATCGATACTGTTTTCGATCAGTTCCTTCACCACAGAGGCAGGACGTTGAACGACCTCACCTGCAGCAATCTGGTTAGCGATATGATCCGGAAGTAAACGAATGAGATCTGACATGCTTTTTGCTTCTGCTTTATTCTTTTATTACCCGTTTTCAAGCATTCATCACTTGTTTCGGAACTGCGATTTCAAAAATAAGACTAAAATTGACTTTTCGTGGGAATTCAGACAATTCCCGTTCCACTTTTCATAAGCTGACAAAGCGTCAGTTTTTTGCGAAATCCATATCCTACTTGTTTTCCAAAGATGTATTGATTTTTTCATTTTTTCGCCTTTGGCGAATTCAATAGTGTCTTGACGAGAATGGCATTTTGTTCCCCACGAATGCACGAATTTTTTGCTCGGCTAACGCACTCGCTTTGACCAAAATATATTGTTTACTGTTGATACAAATGATGTTTTTTTCTAACTTAAATAGAATGAAAACATTAATCTACAAAGAAGAAGCCTATGAAATCATTGGGCTATGTATGGAAGTTCATAAGGAATTGGGCCCCGGATTTTCTGAAATTGTTTACAAGGATGCTTTGGAACATGAACTTAAATTAAGGGGAATAAACTTCGAAAGAGAGCGGGAGTTTCAAGTTTATTATAAGGGTATCATATTACCTCATAAGTTTTACGCTGATTTTTTAGTGGATGAGACGATCATATTAGAAGTTAAAACAGTTTCCTCATTGCAAAAAGAACACCTTGAACAGACAATAAATTATTTGTGCGTATCAGGTTTGAATCTTGGATTACTTGTCAATTTTAGATCAAATAGTCTCGAATACAAAAGACTTGTACGCTAATTAATTGTCTCATCAAACAAGCGCTGCCGTTAGGAGCGCAAAAATTCGTGTATTCGTGGGGAAATATTCATGTTTATCGGTTAGCCGATAAATGCAGCTTCATAATTCTATGGGATAGTGGCGGAAACGATTATTTTTGTCAAAAAGAAATTCATGAAATTTTTCAAGCCGGTTCTGGTTGTTACATTATTGATTGCTTTGGCGACAATTGCTTTGTCGATAACTCCGAAAAAGGGTAAAACAGGCAATCGTTCCAACGGCAAAGCGCTTTCAGAAGAAGATAAATGGGTCAACGACAAACTGACAAAAATGACGCTGGAAGAAAAGATCGGGCAGTCATTTATGGTGGCTTGCTGGTCGAATCGTGGTGATAGTCATATCGAAGAAATTGAACAACAAATTACCGAAGATAAAATAGGTGGTGTGATTTTTTTCCAGGGTGAACGCGGAAATTTACAAAACAGCATAGACCGTTTTCAGAAAAAAGCGGAAACTCCGTTATTGATCGGAATGGATGCCGAATGGGGAATCGCAATGCGTATTTTCCAGGAAGAACGTTTTCCGTATGCGCAAACTATCGGTGCGGCAAATGATGTGGAACTCACCAAAAAGATGGGCGAATACATGGCGATTGAATGTGATCAAATGGGCATTCACCTGAGTTTTTCGCCGGTGGCAGATGTCAATAGCAATCCGAAAAATCCGGTAATTGGTTTTCGTGCATTTGGTTCGGATGCTGCGCATGTTTCCAAACATGTTTCGGCGTTTGTACAAGGAATGGAAGGACAAAACGTGTTGTCGTGTGTTAAACATTTTCCCGGCCACGGCGATACGGATGTTGATTCGCATTTGGAACTACCAACTGTTTCGCATACCGAGGCTGAATTCAGAGCCACGGATTTTGCACCTTTCAAAAGTGGAATTGCAGCCGGAACCAGCGCTGTGATGGTGGCTCACCTGAATGTTCCTTCGCTGGATAATTCGGGAACACCGAGCAGTCTTTCTAAAAAAGTAATCCAGGGATATTTGCGTGATGAATTGAAATTCAAAGGATTGGTGATTTCTGACGCCTTAAATATGAAAGCGGTTTCGGAGAAATACGGCAAATCGGAAGTGGTAGCAAAAGCTTACATGGCCGGTTGCGATATCGTGTTGTTCCCCGAAAGTGTGAAAGAAGCTATTCAGCTTATTCGCAAGAAAGTTGAATCCGGTGATTTGGAAAAATCTGAAGTCGATGCCCGCTGTAAGCAGGTGCTTCGCGCCAAATACAAAGCCATCATTCACAAACCGATGGTGAAACGCAAAGATGTTTCCATTGAACTTAAGCTTGCTTGTGCACAGGTTTACGAAAAAGCAATGGTGGTGATCAAAAACGAGAATAAGTCGTTGCCGCTTGATCGTTTGGACCGTAAAATTGTCCGCATCAGCGTTGGTACGCATGCGCTGGCATTCCGCGAAAGTATTGATCGTTATGCGAATGTGGAACATCATCATTTTTATTCTATCAAAGAAGCGCTTGAACGTTTGAAAGACAAATCATGGCAGGGGTACGATGTAATTATTACCGATTTCCATTCCAACGCACAACGTGCCAAAAACAATTATGGTTTTGGCGAATGGCAGAAAGTAACCGATCTGCTTCCTGTCGAAGCGACTGTGATTACTACGTTTTTTGGAAATCCGTTGGTGTTGTCAGGAACACCTCAGTTACCGGTAAATATAGACGCTTGTGTATTGGGCTATGAAAACCATGAACTGGCGCAGGATCGTGTGGGGCAGTTTATAATGGGAGCTTTTGATGTGAGCGGAAAACTGGATATTTCCATCAATGATACCTGGAAAAAAGGAACCGGATTATCTGTAAAAGGCAATGGCCGTTTGAAATATACTGTTCCGGAAGAATTGGGTATTTCGTCTGATAAAATGGCTGAAATTGACGCGATCGTTGACAATGCGATTCGTTCGAAAGCGCTTCCCGGCTGCCAGGTTGTCGTGGCGATTGACGGAAAAGTGATTCACCAGAAATCGTATGGAACCACGATGTACGAAAAAGGCGATTCGATTACCAATGATCATTTGTACGATATTGCTTCGATTACCAAAATTGCCTCGTCGACGATGTCGCTGATGAAACTTAAATCGGAAGGGAAATTTGACGAAACCGCTACCTTGGGCGAACTCGTACCTGAAATTGTGGGCGAAACTCCTTACGCTAAGCTGAAAGCCAGTGATATGCTCACGCACCAGGCCGGTTTGACACCCTGGATTCCGTTCTATAAAACAACTTTAAAAGAGGGGCAATTGAAAACGGAAATCTACAGCACGACCAAAAAAGAAGGGTTTTCCGTTCCGGTAGCTGATGGTTTGTGGATCAAAGATGATTACGCCAAAGTGATGATGAAAACCATTTTGGAAACGCCGTTGTCAGGCGAGAAGAAATACGAATATTCCGATTTGGGCTACTATTTCTTTAAAGCTTACATTGAAAAAACAACCGGTAAAACGCAGGATAAATATGTCGACCAAGCCATCTATAAACCATTGGGATTGCAGCGAATGACGTATTTGCCGTTGCGGAAATTCCGCTTATCGGAGATTGTTCCTACCGAAAACGACAAAGAATACCGCAAGCAGGTTATTCACGGCTATGTACACGATCCGGGAGCAGCAATGGTTGGTGGAGTAGGCGGTCACGCCGGTTTATTCTCCAATGCGACCGATTTGGCAGCTTTGATGCAGGTTTTACTCAACAAAGGTCAGGTGGGAGAATTCAGTTTGATTGATCGCAGTATCGTAGAAGAATTCACCCGCTGTCAGTATTACCCGAAAAACCGTCGTGGTTTGGGATTTGACAAACCAACCATCGACAAAAAAAGCGGTCCGACATGCTCGTTGGTATCATCAGGCAGTTTTGGCCATTCAGGTTTTACAGGAACATTGGCGTGGGCCGACCCGGAATTCAAAGTGAATTTCGTCTTCCTTTCTAACCGTGTTTATCCTGATGCAACCAATTGGAAAATCACCAATATGGGCATTCGAACTGAAATTCAGCGGGTAATCTATGAGGCTTTGGCCGATTCGAAGAAATAAATGATTTATAATTTGTCATTGTGGGGTTGCTATTTATCGCGACCCCCGTTGGATATAACACTGTTATATAATAACGATAGGTTTTCAAGAATAATACCACAACAGTAAGATCGCAGTTCATTCCGATGAGATACCTTTGTAGTAGATTATACTTATACAATTCAAAGAGAATGGTCGTCATAAATCGCGACCCAACAGACAAACTAAACGAAAATTCAAACGAATGAAAATCGGAATCGTACTTTATCCAACTTTCGGGGGAAGTGGCGTAGTAGCCACCGAATTGGGGAAAGCTTTAGCATTAAAAGGACACCAAATCCACTTTATCACTTATTCACAGCCCGTTCGACTGGGAAGTTTCAGAGAAAATATTTATTACCACGAAGTAGCAATCAGCGATTATCCGTTATTCGAATACCAGCCTTATGAAACCGAATTGGCGAGTAAAATGGTAGACGTGGTGAAATATGAAAACCTCGACTTATTACATGTGCATTATGCTATTCCACATGCTTCGGCGGCATTTATGGCACAGCAAATCTTACGCACGCAGGGAATCGATATTCCATTTATTACAACGCTGCACGGAACTGATATAACGCTTGTTGGAAAAGATCCTTCGTTTGAACCGGTGATTACATTTTGTATCAACGCTTCCAACGCGGTGACGGCTGTTTCAGAAAGCTTAAGAAAAGATACATATGCTCATTTTGCGACCGACCGTGAAATTCATGTGATCCCGAATTTTATCCAGGCAAAACTGACGTTGCAAGCAATTGACCTGGAAAAACGTCGCCATTATGCGATGGACCATGAGCGCATTTTATGTCACATTTCCAATTTCCGCAAGGTGAAGCGGGTAGAAGACGTGGTGGAGATTTTCCGCCAGGTGCAGGAACGTATTCCGGCGAAACTTATTTTGGGTGGCGATGGTCCAGAACGGCCTTTGGTAGAACGTATGGCGCGTGAAATGGGAATCTGTAACAAGATCATTTTCACGGGTAAAGTACGCGAAACAGGGCCGATTTTAGAGATCGCCGATTTATTTTTATTACCTTCAGAAACGGAGAGTTTCGGTTTGGCAGCTTTGGAAGCAATGGCAGAAGGTGTTCCGGTGGTTTCGTCGAATACAGGTGGAATACCGGAAGTTAATCATCATGGTTTCTCCGGTTATTTGTCTAATGTGGGTGACGTAAATGAAATGTCGAAACACGCAATTCATATTTTGTCAGACGATGCGCGTTTGCATACGTTCCGCGAACAATCATTGGCACAAGCCCATAAGTTTTCATTGAAAGAAGTGCTACCGATCTACGAAAACCTGTATGCACAGGTGATCAAAGAGTTACAGGTAGTTTGATAATAAATTCTGTGCTGAGAAGAGAGTGATAATCGAGTTGAGGAGATGCATTGGAATCTAAATGAAAATCCCGCATTCCATTAGTGAAATGCGGGATTTTTAGTGTTAATAAGTGTTTAATGCTATTTTTTAAACGACTTATACATGAAGTTTTCTTCCTTCGCCTTTTGGCGCTCTTTTTCTACGGCTTTGAATTCTTTCTCGTGATTCCCTTTGAAGTTTTCTTTTAAATCAGTTACGCCGAGTTTTTCAAGGCAGTAGAGAAACTTGGTGAGAGCCATTTCGTTTTCACCCTTGCTAAACGTAAAGGAATACCAATATAGCTGAGCTGCAAAATCATAAACACTCAAATCAAGTGCGATGTCCGCATATTTGTATACATCTGCCAGTTTTTGAGATTTAATCTGAAACAATTCGTGAATTTCCTGACGACGAATCATCGTGTACGCTTCATCAGCGTTTGTCGCACTTACCTGAATTCCATACAATGGGTCGCAGCCATACACAATAACTTTTGCTTTGTTCCAGTTGTTGTGGTCGTCCATTGTTGTGGTGCCGTTTTTCAATTCCATTGCATTTTGAGTGAAATACAACTCATAGTTTGCCCAGGCAGAATGAGGATTGATTTTCAGGATTCGATTGTAAATATTGATGGCTTCCTGAAAATTCTCTTTATCATGTTCGGCGATTCCCAGATTAATTTCCTTGTTGGAGATCTTATTATATGAATCTAATCTCCAGTACAATTCCTGCAAATAGGGTGTGATATTTGATTTTTGGTCGGCAAAAAACAAGCTTATTTGCAGGTAATCAAGTGCTATCGCAAATTTTCCTTCTGCAACCAAAGCAAAGATATTGGAAGCCGAAACAAGTTCATTACCAATGTTCATTTCCATAACTCCTCTCCAATAATCACTATTAGAGCCAAATAACTTTTGGTGATCCTGAACAGACGCGAAATCGGTGTTTCTAAGTAATTCGCCTGTATTAATAACGCCTTTAAATTGCTCTTCGGCTTTTCGTTGAAAAGCGGATAATACGGGTAACACTTCAGTAATAGCCCATTGTTTGGTGGTTTCGTAAGCGTAAGCCAAATCACCGGATGCGTAGGCTTCTTTTCGCAGCTCTTCCGGATATTGAATGTTTTTGAATGTCCCGCTCACATCACCATTTTCAATGTTTAAGGTAACGGCAATCGGGAAGTCAACTATTTTGGTGTTATCAAAGGTCATTTGATCAATCGATGCTAAAACAGACTCTTGTTTTTTCGGATCAAGTGCAGGAAATGCGTAAAGATTCACGGTTGGTTTCCCTTCTTTGTGCGAAATGAGGTGTAACGCTATTTTTTGATCTTTTGAAACGGCTTCGAATTCCTGTGCCATAAAATCCATCAGAGAACCTAGTTGTGCAATGTAACGGTCCTGCTCGATGTTTACTTCGGCAATGTGATCATTTGCTAGTAAAATAAGGCTGAATTGCGATTCTTCCTGCGCTAGAGAACGACTTCCGAAAAAGAGGAGGGAAACAGAAAGTAATATATAATAACGCAGAGGTTTCATAAGCAGTTTTTTGAGGTTAAAAGTAAGACTTCCTTTCGGATAAAATAAAAATCCCACAACTCAATAAGCACGGGATTTTAGTATGAAAAGTAATGAATTTAATGACTGCTATTCGGTTTCACCGGAGCGCTTTGGCCTGCCAGTAAATTGGTTAAACTGGTAAACAAAGCTTCGTTGTTCAGTACATAGAATGTTCCGCCGCGTCCGTTTTGGCTGCTGCTGCAAACTTGTCCCTGGTAAGCATAATTTGGTCCCATAGCACCTTGCTGGTTCATATCGCCAAAAATACACAGTGGCTGTGAAGGATCTTTGGAAATTCCGATTTTCGCATGGTTGAAATTTTGTCCTTCGCCGCCTTCAAGGCCAAACGAAGTGCCATTCCAGCTGCCGGTTGTGGCAATTTCAATGGCTCCCGGAGTTCCAAGGTTTGACGACCAGCAATCAGGTACTTGTCCTGTTGCAGAACTGTAAATATTCGGACTGGCCCACCAGCTGGCGACGCGTAAATCCAACCCTTTGAGTTGAGCAGAAACCATTTGCCACGGTGGAACAGCCATTGCCGAAGGTTTGGAAATAATTTGAACACCGCTTGAAAGCGTGGCTTGTACTACAGTTGTGCTGGTTGATTCTTTCCCCAGGGTATTCACCAGTGCCTGAATATCTGCCGGTCCGCCGTTGTTTACAATACTTGGCTGTGATAAATTGGTGGCAATACTAGCGTTGTTCAAAGCCTGTAACACAATCACAACATCATCTTTGGTGAGTTTCAGTGAGAAAAAATGCTGACTCACTTCAATATCGTCGTCGTTGATGCAACCCAATGTGTTTCCGTCATTTTGGCGCGGAGTAAGACTACTTGCCGAAGCAGGCCATGATGGAGTTGTTGTCTGAAGTACCATTCCTTCTCCGTTGGCATTCCAGGCAATCATTCCTTTGCTGTGTCCCCATGGTGAATCGAGGTTTTTGATTGGATTGTTGTAAAACTGATCATTCCAAACAACATAAAAGTAACCCGGAGTGTTGTAAATCTGCCCGAAAGTGGCGCCGAGCGGATCATTGTCTGTTGCTCCGATGCATTCATTTCCTTTTGCTAATGTAGGTGAAGCGCTCGTGGCAAACACATATTGCTGACTATGGCCGCTTTTGTAAGCATCAACCGTTCCGCCGAAAATTCCGGTAGATCCAATGGTTGGAGTCACGCCGTCGTCAGTACATCCGGGGAAAGAAGCGGCATTGAATTTAAAGGCAAACATCCAGTCAACAGGCGTGTTTTTATCAGCCATCGGGCTGGGAGCTGGGAGAATAGTGTTTTGGTTCATGTTTAACTTAGTTAATAGTGTCAGATAAATAGATAATACGTTATGCGGGAGCTAATATAAAAGATTCTAAAGAATTAGCTGTGAATAGGGGTTGATTTTTCTGAAAATCGATTTTAGATGACCAGATTTGAATATTGCTCTACGCGACAACAAAAACGTATTTTGTTCCAACAAAAATCCCGCTGTCTGCCTGAGGCGAACAACGGGATTTTGATAGAGTGGGGCACTTATTTCTTTTTAAGCATATCGGTTGCCATCATTTGTTGCATGGTTTTTTCCATTCCATCAACGGAACCATCTAAGAAGATGACATTTCCATTACCTTTTTCGGCAAATTCTTTCACGGCTTCCGTCCACATAGAGAACAAAATCAATGAGGTATCGAGGTTTGCGGCTTTCATTTGTTCGGCTGCTTCAGACATACCTTTGGCAACTTCTTCACGGAAAAGGGCGATACCCTGACCTTTCAGCTGCGAAGCTTCTTTTTCTGCCTGAGCGGCAATTTTGATTGCATTACCATCGGCTTCGGCAGCTTTTGTTTTCGTGATCAGGAGCGCCTGGCCTTCATTTTCAGCTGCAGCTTTCAGGTTGTTGGAAGCAACCACTTTTGCCATTGAAGCCGTGATTTCGGCGTCAAACATAATATCGTTAAGCTGCAAATCGATTAGGTGGAACCCCCATGTTTCAAGGGTTTGATCCAGGCTTTCTTTCACGTCGTCTACAATTTCGCGACGCAATAATAAAATCTCCGCTTGTTTTTTTGTTGCTACAAATCCACGTACCGAGCCTTCAATAGTACGAATCAACGCTTGTGAAAAACTGCGCTGGTCCATAAATTTAAAGGCAACATTTTTGATCGTTTCTTCATTGGCATCAAGTACCGAGTAAACAAGCATGGCTTTGAAATATACATTTGCCTGGTCTTGTGTAATGGCTTGGAATTCCATTTCAACCGCCCGGTTCTGAATAGAAACACGGCTAAACGTACGTTCCAGAAAAGGAATTCGCAGATTAAGCCCCGGATGCAGGATTCGACGATATTTTCCGAACATGGTCAACACCCCGATCGTACCTTGTTGAACGGTCGTGAATGAAGCCAGAATAAGCAGTGCTCCTACGGAAATGAGCACAATCATTGGAACAGACATAATTTCAGTTATTGGTTGAAACAAAGCTATCAAATTCTTTTTAGGGCGATGAAAAAAAACAGAATAAATAAAATAAATTGAAAGATCTAACGTTTTGATTTGAAAGTAGTAATTGAGCCTATGGTAAAAAAATACGCAACGGATTCGCAGCGTAACGAAGGTAAAGGTTATGCATCTCCTTCGGCTGCACTTGTTCAACACTTATTGAATTACAGTAAAGCGTTGGAAGTGAAAAAAGTAAAGCACAAAAAAGTGCTGTTGAACCTCAACTGATCTTGAAAGCCCTTGAAAAAGGGCTTTTTTTATGGGGAATTGTTCCACGTAATATTGCAAATTTACGGGTTGTAAAATGGCATGTAAATTTGCAATATTACGTGTGGTTTTAGGGATGGATTTTTGCCGCAGATTCCACAGATGGATGAATACGATGCATTCATTTTGATTGACCAAGTCCCGTAGCGACGTAATACGGTAAAATCGGAATCTCCTACTAATCCCATCACCCCGTAGGGTTGAGACATATAAAGCACATTATAATATCTTGCCCCTATGGGGCAAAGTATCGCCTTCCCAGTTTTATTTTTCACCATATTACGTCCCTACGGGACTTCTATCTGTGAAAATCTGTGGAATCTGTGGTCGAAAATCCAGGTACGATTATCATGGAGTTTGATAAACAAAAAAGGGTCGTCAGCCTTAGACTGACGACCCTATAATAGATCTCAGGATTGGATTACCAGATCTTTGACACTTTTCCTGCCTCGTTGCGCATTTTGTTGCCTTCCTTCACACTGAATGCATCAAAAAATTCAGGACAATTCATTAGCGGACCGTTAACACGATACATTCCCGGTGAATGCGGATCGTTTGCAATACGGTTTTTCAGTTCCGAGTCGGTATAGTTTATTTTCCAAAGTTGTGCGTAAGCAATGAAGAACCGCTGAGCAGGTGTGTAACCTTCGCGTAATTTGCCACTTTTAAATTCTTCTGTTCGCTGGTAAGCATAAAAAGCCATGGTCAAACCACCCAAATCGGCAATGTTTTCACCCATTGTTAAGTCAGGATTCACACAATGACCTTCTATCGGACAGAAGCCTGAAAAGGTTTCGCCCAGAATTTTGGTGCGCGATTCAAACAACGAACGATCACTTTCCGTCCACCAATTGGTAAATGTCCCGTTGGCCGCAAATTTTGACCCTGAATCATCGAACCCGTGTGTAAATTCATGTCCGATTACCATTCCGATACGACCGTAGTTTACAGCGTCTTCGGCTTTTTCATCAAAGAACGGAGGTTGCATAATTCCTGCAGGGAAAGCTATTTCATTGAGCAACGGATGGTAATAAGCATTCACCAAATGCGCCGGCATTCCCCATTCCTTGCGATTGACTGGTTTGTAGAGTTTACCGAAACTTTCTTCGTTATCGTATTTCGCGCAGTTATCCACATTCGAGATGTAATCTGCTGAAATATCTAGCTTGGAGAAATCACGCCATTCTTCCGGGTAGCCCAGCTTCCGGCCAATCGCGTTTAGTTTCGTCAATGCTTCCTTTTTTGTGTCGGCTGACATCCAATCGAGCATTTTTATACGTTCGCGGAAACTTGCCAGCAGGTTGTCGACCATCTCGTTTACACGCTTCTGGGAAGCTTCAGAATAAGAAACTTCTACAAATGCTTTTCCTAACAATTCTCCGATAGGCGAACCGGTGATTTCCTCGATTGCGCGTTCGGTAATGGGTTTCATTTCGGTTTTACCGCTCAAAACGCCTTGGTAGAAGCGGAATTTAACGTCGATCCACTGATCATCAAGCATTCCGGCATAATGGTTCATTGATTTGAATGACAGGTAGTTGATCCAGTCTTCCATTGGTAACTCGCCGATCAGTTCGTTGACTTGTTTCAGATAAGCCGGTTGTCCTACGATTAACGTATCAAACGACTGGCTTCCGACAATTGACAGGTAAGTTTCGAAATCGAAGCTGTTAAATAGTTGTTTTGCTGCTCTGAAACCATATTTATTGTAGGTCTTTTCAGGAACACGTAAGTCTGCCGGCGCCATCATGGAATCAGCCAGTCTTTTTTCGAACCGGAATACCTGATCCGCTTTTTTAACAGCCACTTCCTGTGTTTCGCCTGCCAATCTGAAAAGATCGCGTATGTAAATCATGTAAGCATCGCGCTCTCGTTGTTTGTTTTCCTGGAAATAATAATCACGATTCGGAAGCCCCAAACCGCCCTGGCCAATGTAGCTGATGTTTTTGTTTACATCTTTTAAATCCTGTCCCACACCAAAACCAAACAAACTGTTGATCCCGACTTTGTGTTGCTCGGCAACAATTTTGGCGATTTCTTCGCGGGATTTGATGTTTTTGATTACTTCCAATCGCAATTTTAAAGGCATCCAGCCCGTTTTATTGCGTTTTTCCATATCGATGTACGATTTAAAATAATAGCCCAGCAATTGATCCTGTGAACCTTTCGTGCCGGTATTTTCGCCAGCTATTTTCAAAATTTTAGTCAATACGGCTTTGTTGCGTTGTTCCAGTTCGTTGAAACTTCCCCAGCGTGATTCGGAGGCAGGTACCGGATTTTCTTTGCACCATGTGCCGTTGGCAAACATGAAAAAATCGTCTTGCGGGTTTACCGATTCGTCCATATAAGCAAGACTGATAGTGGTGCCATTGTCATTGCCGGAAGCAGATGTACCAATAGTGTTATCAGGAGTTATAGTGGGTTTCGGAGTACAGGCAGCCAATAGAATGATTGCTGCGGGAACGATAGTGTAACTAATTTTCATCGTTTTCAAGGAATTAAAAGCATTTCAACGTGTGGAATTTCATCTTCGAGGTATTCTTTTCCGGTGGAAGTAAAACCTGTTTTATTGTAGAATGATTCGAGGTGTTTTTGAGCAGAGATGCGAATAGGAACCAATCCGAATTCTTCGTGCGCAAAACGAACACAGCGTTCCATTAGTTCAATGCCGACGCCTTCACCACGGAAATCGTTGTTGAGCACCACACGGCCGATCGCTACTTCTTCGTAAGCCAATCCCGGAGGAAGGATGCGCGCCGTAGCAATCACATCGCCTTTTCCATCACGGAGCAGGAGATGATATGATTTTTTGTCTTTACCGTCCAAATCGAGGTACGTACAATTTTGTTCCACTACAAAGGCTTTCAGGCGCAATGCAATGATGTCGTGAAATTCATTCAGACTTAATTCCTTGTAAGGTTTAAATTGCCAATCTAAGTGCATATTCTTTTAATTATCAATGGATCAATTATGAATTATCAAGTTTGGATTACTCCAACGTTGTATGGTTTTTCAGCTTTTTTGTGGCTTGCCATCGCAATTCCAACGGCTAAAAATTCGCGTGTTTTCGCCGGATCGATGATCGCATCCAGCCATAAGCGTGAAGCTGCGTAATACGGTGAAATTTGTTCATCGTAACGTGCTTTGATCGTGTCAAACAATTCTTTTTCGCGTTCAGGAGTAATGGTTTCTCCGCGCGATTTCAATGAAGCGACTTCAATCTGAAGCAATGTTTTTGCTGCAGCGGCACCACTCATTACGGCAACTTCTGCCGTCGGCCAGCCAACTATAAGGCGCGGATCATAAGCTTTTCCACACATAGCGTAATTTCCGGCTCCGTAAGAGTTGCCAATTACTACCGTGAATTTCGGAACAACCGAATTTGCCATTGCGTTCACCATTTTTGCGCCGTCTTTAATGATTCCGGCATGTTCTGATTTGGAACCGACCATGAATCCGGAAACGTCCTGGAAAAACACAAGCGGAATGTTCTTTTGGTTGCAATTCATGATGAAACGTGCAGCTTTGTCGGCCGAATCGTTGTAAATCACACCACCAAACTGCATTTCGCCTTTGGCATTTTTCGACAATTCGCGCTGATTGGCTACAATTCCAACACTCCAACCATCGATGCGCGCATAAGCACATACGATTGTTTTTCCGTAATCGCCTTTGTATTCGGTGATGCTTCCTTCATCTACGATAGAATCCAGGATGTTCATCACATTGTATGGTTTTGTACGTTCCGATGGTAAAACACCATAAACGCGTTTTGCTTCTTCTTTTGGTGCCACAGTCTCAATACGGTCAAAACCAGCTGTTTCCGAGGCGCCGATCTGGCTCATCATTTTACGGATAGTCAGCAAGCATTCTTCGTCGTTGGCAACTTTGTAATCGCAAACTCCTGAGATCTCCGTGTGTGTTGTTGCCCCACCAAGCGTTTCATTATCAATTGTTTCGCCAATAGCTGCTTTCACCAAATACGATCCTGCCAAAAAGATGGTTCCTGTTTTATCAACGATCAGCGATTCATCCGACATAATCGGCAGATAGGCGCCACCGGCAACACAACTTCCCATCACAGCCGCAATCTGGGTAATTCCCATCGAGCTCATGACAGCATTGTTGCGGAAAATACGTCCGAAATGTTCTTTATCCGGGAAAATTTCGTCCTGCATTGGTAAAAAGACACCTGCTGAATCGACCAGGTAAATGATTGGTAACCGGTTTTCCATCGCGATTTCCTGTGCGCGAAGGTTTTTCTTTGCGGTGATCGGAAACCAGGCTCCGGCTTTTACAGTAGCGTCATTGGCCACTACGATGCATTGTTTTTTGGATACAAATCCGATTACGACAACAACTCCGGCACTTGGACAGCCACCGTGTTCTTCGTACATACCCATTCCTGCGAAAGCTCCGACTTCAAACCGAGGGGTGTTCGGGTCGAGTAGAAGGTCAATTCGCTCGCGGGCGGTCATTTTTCCTTTTTCGTGCAATGCGGCAATGCGTTTTTCGCCTCCGCCCTTCATTATTTTTGTCAATTCCGATTCCATGCGTGATATTTTCATGCGCATTTCATCGTCGTTCTTGTTGAATTCCAATTCTTTTGGATCGATAGCCATGGTTCTTTCATTAATAGCGACCCAAATATACACAATTCGTTGTAGAAACATTCTTTGTGAAGGTGAATCGGTTGGCTCGAAAGCGCTTATTTTTGTGGCGATGCAAGATACATACAAACACAAGGGAATGCGTAAGCAGCTGATAGATGAGCTGCGGAATAAAGGAATCACCGATGAACGAATTTTAACGGCATTCGATGCGGTTCCGCGCCATTATTTCCTCGATTTGGTGTTCGAGCAGCAGGCGTATTCCAATATGCCATTCCAAATCGGGTCGGGACAAACCATTTCGCATCCGTATACTGTCGCGTTCCAAACCAGTTTACTGGAACTGAAACGGGGCGATAAGGTGTTGGAAATAGGGACCGGATCGGGTTTTCAAACCAGTATTTTATGTGTGTTGGGAGCAAAAGTATTCTCGATCGAGCGACATAAAGAATTGCATTTAAAAGCGAAGAAAATCATCGATCAGCTGGGATTTACACCCAAATTGTTTTTCGGTGACGGCTACGAAGGAAAAGTGACGTATGCGCCATTTGATAAGGTTTTAGTGACTTGCGGAGCGCCTGAAGTGCCGCAGCAATTGCTCAATCAGCTGAAAGTTGGTGGCATTTTAGTGATTCCGGTTGGTGATTTAGAAAGTCAGCAGATGCTACGCATTGAGCGCGTTTCTGAAACGGAGTATACCGAAGAGATGTTCGGAAATTTCAGTTTTGTGCCGATGCTGGAGAAAACGGTGCGGTGATGGAAGTGATAAGAGACAACTGGAAATTAGCTATTTGGATTGAACGGTTGTTGTGGGCGATGTTTACGGTTTATTCGTTTATTGCTTTAGAACTGTTAGTGTTAATGATGTTGAATCTCTTAAAAGAATTTGAATTTGCCAGTCGTTTATTTGAGTTACTAGGACCACTAAAAAACTACATTAACACACTTTATTTCATACTTTATATTGTTTGGAATTGTTTGTTTTTCATTTGGTTGTATCGCGCATACAGTAACATTCACGCAGTTAAAAAAGAAGGGTTATACACAAAAAGTTTAATTGTTTGGGCTTGGTTCATCCCGTTTGTAAATCTCATTTTACCATTTCGTGTACTAAAAAGCCTTTATTCGTCCGGATTAGAGATGACAGGTGAAGCAGGCGAACTGCAACTAAAAAAGATGAATCGTACGATCAATGATATGCAGATACTCTGGATTTTTAGTTGGGTGTTTAGCGGTATAATATTCATTATTACTTTTTCAGGGTATCTAAACCAATTTCTTGAGATCATAGGTATTACGAGTTTGGTTGTGCAAATAGCATCTGTAATTTATATTCTGTGCAAGATCAGATTCGTAAGAGAATATAGTAAACTTGATGCATTGTTGGTGAATAGCATAACAAATGAAAGTGACTTTACGCGAAACGATAATTTGATCGATTCGATCTGAAAATTCAGGATGAAATTTTCGAATTTTCGAATTCGCAAATTTGAGTATTCGCAAATTCGCAATATTACGAACTTATAGAAAAAATTAGTTGATTTTTTTGATTGTAAAATAATGTCTTGTATCAAGATTAATTATTTGTTTATCAATTTTTTAAATTCAGTAATCCCGCAATATTACGGAAGTATATAACGTATAATATTCCGAAAATATCACCTCAATTTCCGGTACAACGCTTCATTAAAAATCTTCACCCCACGTTGATTCAAATGCACCGCATCGTAAAAGTGTAGTGAGTCATTCAAATGCAACGAGTTGTTAAAATCAAGGTATCGCCCGAATTGACTGATATACAAGTTAAATTCCCTGTTATTGACATACGAATCATTCAAACGCGAAGTGATCGGCGCTCGCACCAACAGATATGGTATCTTCTCAGCTTTCAGTAAAGCTATTGTCGCTTCAAAAGCAGCTTGTTGCTTCTGGCGAATGATCCACTTTTTCTTGACCACCTTTCCGTTCTTTACCTCCTTCTTGTAAGTTAGGTATTTGAAATACGTCAATTCCCGCTCAACAAAACCGTTGTGATCAATGTAAGTATCTGTTTCGCGCTGTTTTGGCTGACGATTCGATGTGTTTTTACCGGCTAACTGTCGGTAATAAGCATAAATAGATGTGTTCAGCGTCTTTGCATTCAGGGTTTTGAAAACCATTTGCATCGAATAAAAATCAAGTCGATCATTGGCAGTTATATCCAATGTCGATTCTACACCGTCGATTTGAAAGGTCTCGGGATAGACTTCATACACAACTAGTTTCGGCTTGATCTGTTGCAAATAATGCTTCAGCAAAAGGTTTGTATTAATCGGAGTTTGACTACTGGAACCAAGATTAAACGAAGTCAATCCTTTCGATTCGAAATAACGTGTGTCAAAACCGCGGTAACAGGTGGAAGCGCCCAAAAACAACACATCAACGTTTTTTGTATTCCTGGCATCTGTAAGTCGGGAAAGCGTGTGTCCGAACGTTCCGCGGTTGTAAATGAGGTTCTTTTGATAGCGTTCCGGCATCACTTCACCCCAGAAAACGACCATCAGTACATAAAACACGGCTGCCAGCGGAAGAAATTTTAGTATGTTGAGTAGGAACTGTTTCATGGCCTAAAACTGAAAGTAAATAAACGGAGTTTCTTCGGTTTGCATAAACATTCCGATCAGGAAAATAATGAACGAGTAAAATGTCCAGCGAATCAAACGCGGCCATTTGAAACCAAATCGTTCAAGCGCATATTGTCGTTCCCGCCCGAACCATTCGATAATCAGCATAAATGTGACCAGCATAATCATGAGTACAGACATGACTTTTGGCGGTTGAAACAGGTTTTTATGGAAAATATCTCCGATGTAGGTCAATGCATGCTCCACACTTTCCGCACGGAAGAAAATCCAGGCAATGGTAACCAATGCAAACGTTCCGACCATTTTGATAAACTCCATGAGCGAAGGAAAAATCGTTCCCTGTCCGATGATTTCGAGGTTGTTCCGGTTTTTATTCGAAAGGAGCAAAGGCAGGAAATACAAGGCGTTGAGCGCTCCCCAGCAAATGAATGTCCAGTTGGCGCCGTGCCAGAAACCACTGACCAAAAATATGATAAACGTGTTCCTGATTTTCTTACCCAAACCGCCCTGACTTCCACCTAAGGGAATATAAAGGTAATCTCTGAACCAGGTCGAAAGCGAAATGTGCCACCTGCGCCAGAATTCGGCAATGTCGCGTGAAAAGTAAGGGAAAGCAAAATTGCGCAGGAGTTCAACTCCGAATAAACGCGCGGTTCCCAAAGCGATGTCCGAATAACCGGAGAAATCGCCATAAATCTGAATGGCAAAAAATACGGCTCCCAATACCAGCGTACTTCCCGAATACATGTCAGAATCATTGAAAATCATGTCGGCATATTCGGCGCAGCCATCAGCGATCACTACTTTTTTGAACAAACCCCATAAAATCTGGCGCAATCCGTTGACTGCCTGGGCGTAGTCAAACTTTCGTTCCCGCTGAATCTGAGGTAAAAGGTGTGTGGCGCGCTCTATCGGACCGGCCACCAGCAACGGGAAGAAACTTACGAAAACACCGTAATCAATGAAGTTTTTCTCGGGTTTGATACGGTCTTTGTAAATATCGATCACGTATGAAAGTCCGTGAAACGTATAGAAAGAGATGCCGACCGGTAAAATTACGTCTAAGGTCCACGGACTGACTTTCCAGCCAAAAGCACCAACGGTATCGGCAAAAGAATCAGCAAAAAAGTTGTAATACTTAAAAACGCCTAAAAACCCGAGATTGATGGAGATACTGAGCCAAAACCAGAACTTTTTCCGGACTTGATTCCGGGCGTCGGCCATTTTGATCCCGGTGAAATAATCCAGCAACGTAGAAAAGAGCAGGAGGAAAAGAAACCGGTAATCCCAGCAGGCGTAGAAATAATAACTGGCTACCAAAAGAAGAATGTTCTGCAGACGTGGTTTCCCCTTCACCGCAAACCAGTAGAGCAGGAATACAAGCGGTAAAAACCAGGCAAAATCAAGTGAATTGAATAACATTTTTCATTGGAGAATGAGAGTGCAAAGCTAATTAAGTTTGGTAAGTTTAATGAGTTCGTAAGTTCAAACTCATTAAACTTAAAAATTTTGTAGCTCAAGTTAACTTTCAACATTGTTCGGTTTTTTTGTGCAGAAATGACTTCTTACCGGTTTTTACGATGAATATTTAATGAAGTACGCTTTGTCATTTTATTTTCTCGTGATAGATCGCTTCATTTGCAGTAGAACGAAAGCTATTATGATGAACTATTTCCTCGCATTCATGACCGCACTGATTCCGGTTGTGGTTGATTCACAAATTACTATAACCTACCAGGTTCAGGAAAACACAATGGTAAGAAGTATCAGCCCGTATATCTACGGAAGTTGTAATGGCGGTTATCCGGATGCTACTGTGGTTCGTATAGGTGGAAATCGTCTCACGGGTTACAACTGGGAAAACAATGCGAGTCATGCCGGGGCGGATTATTTCTACCAAAATGATGCGTATTTACCATGGATAATGGGCATTCCGGCTGTCTCGTACGATGTTCCGGGAATCGTGATGACCGAGTTTCATCAAAATGCGTTGAACAGTGGCGCTATGTCGTTACTTACTTTGCCGATGGCCGGATATGTGTCCAATGACCGAAACGGAACCACGGTAGAAACTTGGGAAGCCGCGCCAAGTGCCAGATGGGCTGCTGTTCAAAACACAAAACCGACCGCTTTTTCACTCACTCCGGATGTAAACGATGGAACGGTCTATGTAGATGAGTTTATCAACTTCATGCAAAATCAGTTTGGTACAGCAAGTTCCGCTACAGGTGTGAAAGGTTATATTTTGGACAATGAACCCGGATTGTGGACGAGTACGCACGGTCGATTGTATACAGGTGCGATTAATTGTACGGATCACCTTACCAAAAGCCTTGCATTGGCGCGAAGAGTTCGTGAAATGGATGCTGGAGCAAAGATCTTCGGTCCGGAAGCGTATGGTTATAGTGAGTATTTAAATTTTCAAGGAGCTGGTGATTGGTCAACTTATAGCGGAACGTATTCGCACTATTTGGCACTTTACCTTGATTCTATGCGGTTGGCATCGCTTAGTGAAGGTTCCAGATTACTGGATGTACTGAGCGTACATTGGTATCCGGATGTGTATGCAGGAAGTGTTTTCTCGTCGGATGTTTCTCCGAATATCGCTCGTGAACGGATGCAGCTTCCCCGCACTTTGTGGGATAGTTCGTATATTGAAAACGGCTGGATCGGAGAATGGTTCTCACAAGATTTACCTATTCTCCCGAAACTAAACAGTTTGATCAATACGTATTATCCGGGAACGGATTTGGCAGTTACCGAATACGATTACGGCGCAGATGCTCACATTAGTGGTGGAATTGCGCAAGTGGAAGCATTGGGAGCTTTTGCTACAACAGGTACGGAATATGCCACAAAATGGGGTGCTTTCAGTGATTACACGCTTTCGGCGGTTTCACTTTTCAACGAGGGAATGAATCCTTTCGGAGATCAGTTGGTGGCTTCTGTAAGTCCCGATTTGACCAATTCGAGTATTTTCGGTTCCGTTTCAACCACTGACGGCAATCTTCACCTGATTGTGACCAACAAGAATGCCGATTCGGTGATCAATGCGAACTTTCAATTGGCAGATGTATCACAATACGACTCAGTGAAAGTGTCTTATTTCACCCAAAGTTCACCAACGATTGTTTCGCAGGATTTGCCAAATACAGTCTTTACAGCTAACGGTTTCTCTTATCAATTGCAACCGTTGACAGCTTATCATTTTGTATTGAAAAGCGGTTCTGTTTCATCTGTAAATGATTTATCGGAAACAACCGAGTGGAATGTTTTTCCGAATCCGGCTAATGATGGAACTTTGTTAAAATGGGTTGTTCCGACAAAAGGTGCATTGACGGTGGTGAATTCGCTTGGTAAAACAGTGAATCAAGTGGTTCTTTCGCAAGAAACGAAAGAGTTTTATTTAGACATGCGGCAACTGGAATCAGGCGTTTATTGGTTGGATTTTTGTTCTTTGAAAGGCGAGCATATACGGAAATTGGTGGTGAAGAACTGATAAGAAAAGAGATGTTGGTTTTGGACTCGTCCCGTAGGGACATAATATGGTAAAACCAAAATCTCTACAGCCCATTTACCCTGTAGGGGTAAGACATTTATTATGTTTTGTCCCGACCCTACGGGGCGGACGTTGTTTGTATGAGTGACGTGTTACCATATTACGTCCCTACGGGACTGGTAAACAGATTCAAAAACAAAAAAAGGCGCTGATCATCACAACGCCTTTCTACTTATAGAAATCTTCTTAATGCTCCAATGAAGCCAAATAACGTTCTGCATCCAGCGCAGCCATACAACCTGTTCCCGCAGCGGTAATAGCCTGACGGTAAGTTTTGTCAGCGGCATCACCGGCAACAAATACACCAGGTACATTGGTTCTCGATGTTCCAGGTTGCTCGTATTTGATGTAGCCAACTTCGTCTAAGTTGATATAATCTTTGAAAACATCTGTATTTGGTTTGTGTCCGATGGCTACGAAAAATCCTGTACATGGAATAGTACTCTCTTCGCCTGTAACGCTGTTTTTTACCAACGCTCCGGTAACACCCATGTCGTTTCCGAGTACTTCAACCGTTTGGGTATTGTGAAGAATTGTAATGTTTGGCGTGTTGCGCACACGGTCAGCCATGATTTTGGAAGCACGGAAAACATCCGTACGTACCAGCATGGTTACTTTTGTACACAATTTAGAAAGGTAATGCGCTTCTTCGCAAGCGGAATCACCCGCACCAACGATCACTACTTCTTGTCCGCGGTAAAAGAACCCGTCACACACAGCACAGGCAGAAACACCGCCACCGCTCAATAAATATTTTTGTTCGGAAGGCAATCCGAGGTATTTGGCTGAAGCTCCGGTCGAAATAATCACGGTTTCCGCGTGAATTTCATGTCCGTCTTCGGTCCAGCATTTATGAATTGGGCCGGTGAAATCAACTTTATTGATGAATCCGGCACGAACGTCGGTTTCAAAGCGTTTTGCCTGAGCCTCAAGCTGAATCATCATTTCAGGTCCGGTAACACCTTCAGGATATCCCGGGAAATTTTCTACTTCGTTGGTTGTCGTTAATTGTCCGCCGGGTTGAAGTCCAACATACATAACGGGTTTCATTTCAGCGCGTGCAGCGTAGATCGCGGCAGTATATCCGGCAGGACCGGATCCGATAATTAGGCATTTTACTTTTTCTACACTCATTGTCTGTGTTTTCTTGGGGTACAAATCTAACGTTTCATCCATGATATTTCAAGGAAGTTCGGATGAAAAAAATATCAGTAGGAATTCAATAATAAAGTCAGGTAACTACTTTTTGCACGTGTATACAAAAGCAGGAGGGAAGTTAGCAGGAGTAAAGGTTATAGCGACTTCGCTAAACATACTTTTGATGGACTTTTTAGCATTCAACGAATACTGAAATTGCACATACAACGAATTGTCTGTCATGACGTTATGGCTTTCCTGTAAGATGCGGTTTTTGAGTTCAATCGGGAAATTTGCCAACGGAAGTGAGGAAAGAACAACATCTGCTTTTGAGTAACCGAATTTCGCCAGGTATTCACCGATTTTCTCTGCAGAATCGTGGATCAAATGCACTCTCGGATCGGTAAATTCTTTTTGCAAAAGCTGCATGAAATTGTCGTTGAGCTCAAAAACCAATAATACACCTTCAGGATGAAGTTGTTCGAGCATTTTACGCGTAAAAACACCGGTTCCGGGACCCAATTCAACGATGACACGAACAGTCTTAAAGTCAATGGATTTAAGCATTTTTTTTGCCAAAAACGGCGAACTAGGACTCATAGCGCCCACCATTTTTTTCTCTTTCCAGAAGTTACGTAAGAATGATTTTCTGCCAGACATCGGTTAATCTTTCAGCGCGAATTTACCATTATTGAATACACCGTAGACATATCCTGTTAATTCTTTACCAACAAATGGTGAATTTTTCGTTCCGATTAAAATGTCACGGTGTTCAAAAGTCCATTTTTTTGTCGGTGAAAAAGCCGTGAGATCTGCCTTTTTTCCAACTTCAATCGGTTGATTTTGAATTCCTAATAAATCCCGCGGACCTTCTGTCAAACGGGAGACAATCCAGGACAACGACTTGGCTTCGTGTGTCAATAACTCACCGAATAAAGTCTGCAGGGTGCTGTTTCCAAAATTCGCATGGTCAAATTCCACGTCCGTTTCTTCTGAATCGTTGGGCCTGTGATCAGACACAATGCAATCAATGGTTCCGTCTTTTACGCCTTCCCATAAAGCTAAACGATCTGATTCAGAACGTAATGGTGGCATTAATTTAAAGTTTGAATCAAAGTCGAGAACAGCCGTTTCGTTGAAGATTAGGTGTTGGCCGTGAACATCGGCTGTTACAGGTAAACCGTCAGCTTTTGCTTTCCTAATAAGATCAACTGCGATTGCTGATGAAAGTCCGGTTACGTGCAAGCGCCCCCCGGTATATTCTACCAAACGAATGTTGCGTTCCAGGTTGATCACTTCTCCAATAATCGGATCGGCTTTCAGTCCGGTTTTGGTTGATGCTTCGCCTTCGTTTACCATTCCTTTTCCGGAAATGGAAGCATCTCGTGAAAATCCAATGATCGTTCCGCCGAAATTCTTGCTGTACAAAAGCGCCCGGTACATCATTCCTGCAGAAACCGTTCTGAGATCATCCGAGAACAAACGCACGCCGTTTTGGAACATGTCATACATCTCGGCCAGGTGTTCTCCTTCGTTTTTCTGCGTAATGCATCCCATCGGGTGAAGCGTGCTCACGCTGTTTTCCGAGCGCCGAAGAAGGTATTCAACGGCTGTTTTTCCGTCGGTAACCGGTTTGGTAGTTGGAAGTGCGGCCACATGTGTAAATCCACCGAAAGCCGCGGCATCCAGGCCCGATTCAATAGTCGATTTGTGTTCTTCCCCCGGATCGCACAAATGTGCTTTTAAATCAACCCAGCCCTGTGAAACATGCAGGTTTTCACCTTCCAGCACAATCGCGTCTTTGTCTGTAATAGAAGAAGCTATCGCTGCAATGATTCCATCTTCGATCAGGATGTCTTGTTGAGTGCCGTTGTAGGTGGAGTGTTGATCAAGAATCGTTGCGTTGCGAAGAAGAACTTTCATGGTTGTTGATACGTTTAATGTTTCCAAAAATAGACGATAATCATTTCGGTGAGCAGGAAGAAAAGGACGAAAATAACGCACCATTTCCAGTAAGTTATGGGTTGGTCGAGTTGCAGGAATGAAGCGCCTGTCCAACCCGACGTACTGCGCACATCCATGGTTTTGATACCTGCGTTTTCAAAAGTGCTCATGATTTCCGGTTCGGTCAGTGATTGTATACGCGATTCGGAACGGTTGTAGTTAATGGACAATGCACCTAGCTTTTCTCCGCCGGAAATTACACTGTAATTCCCTGATTCCAGTTGGCGAACAGCTTCCAATCCCTGAACGGAAATGAAGTTTGACTGACGTTTTTTGAAAACGGTAGGAATGAAATCGATGTCGCCTTTTTTAAGGTGAACGGCCTGTTCGGCGTTGCGTGGCTGACCAATCGGATAACTACCATCTTCACCGATAATGAGGTAATACGGAGCTTGTCGCTGGCTCAATTCACCGATACGCAAAAGCAGGGTAGAAAAGAGCTGATTACTGGTAAATGAACTGTAAGTCTGGTCAAGTGATGTTGCAGAAAGATAAGCGTTGAATTTTCCTGTTCCCCGCACGAAGAAAGAATTTCCGCTTTGGAAAGTCAACAGATCAACACTTTCGGAAGCTGAGTTGGATTGTAGACGATACGCTTTTTTAACGGCTGGTAGGTTCAGTTGTTCCGGTTTACGTTCAAACACGCCGTCGAAAAACGGATCTTTGGTGTTGATTTTGCGCACTATCAGGCCTTTTTCCTGTAATTGGCTGAAAGCAGGAAGTTTCAGGCGGGATAAAAAACCATTCCAACCACCAACGCTGGTGTTTGCGCCTGGAAAGAGCAGGAGTGAGCCACCGTCATTGGCAAATTCGAGTAATAAATCGGTGGTGTTGGCCGAAATCTGGTTGCAGCCATTGATCACCACTAAATCTTTGTTCTGTAATTGCGCTTCGGTCAGCTGGTTTTGCTGAACAGTACTCGTTTTATAGAAATCATCGAGTCCGTAAACGATATTGATGTTGGAAACAGCACTTTCGCCGTCGATGATGAGCACGTTACTTTGTTTCCGTACGTCATACGAAAAGAAATAACTGTCGTCCATGTTCATCTGGCGGTCGTTGACCTTCACAGAACCCTGGATTTTTCCCAACTCGTTGTTGAAATAACTCAATTCAACCGTATCGCTTCCGTTGGAAGGAATGTCGGCAAAAACATCGCGGTCTATTTTACCAATGTGAATGTTGACATCAACCGTATTTACTGCCGTTTCACCTTCGTTGCGCAAGCGTACATACAACGTTTGTTTAGCCTCTTTTTTCTGCACTGGCGTGGCAAACCAAATGGAATCGATGTACAGATTTCCGTTGTTGACCGGTTCCAGTTTTACCGGATACAGCATGGTTTCCCAATTCTTGTATTTCGGTAAAACACCTGTTGTCGATTTTTGAAAGTCGGACAAATAAATGAGCTGGCTGCTGGCGACACGAAGATCGTTTGATTTATTGTCGACCAGCCATTGTTCCCACCAATTAGTAACATCGGCGGCTTTTCGCACCAGTGAAGTCGGTTTGATCTTTTCGATTTTCTCTAAAAACTGCGCTTTGGTCAACGTTTGTTTTTCCGAACCACTGAGTTCATTGGTAAGCAAGACGAATTGAGCAGTCCTCGGAGCATCCTGTACAATCGATTTTGCCAGTTCGCGCGATTGAGAGAATAATTCGCCTGTAACACCAATTCGTGTCATGGAGAACGAGTTGTCGATGTAAATTCCGATCACGTTGACGCCGCTTTTATTCGATTCTTCCTTCAGGGGAATAAACGGTTGTGCAAAAGCGAATACGAGGAATGAAAAGGCGAGTGCCCGTGTTGTGAAAATGAGCCAGTACTTGAGTTTACGCGTGTTCTTCTGATTCTGTTCCACCGATTTCAAAAAGGTCAAACTCGAAAAAAAGACAGTTTTGTAACGCTTAAAATGAAAAAGATGAATGAGAAGCGGAATGAGGAGAACCGCAAGGGCAAACAAAAATTCAGGATAGACCCACTTCATGCTCCCAAAGATATTTATTTATTGTGAATTATGAGCAAGCGAGTTGTATTTACGGTGGATTTCAGGGATGAATCACCACAACGCTTACGCTGTAGCTTCAGCGAAGGCGCATAGCGATGGCACAAGCTTCAGCGAAGGCGCAAAGTTTTTTGAAGGATAGACGTGTTAAGACTACAAAGGTGATCTACGTAAATCTTCTTTGTGATAAAAAAAAATTATTTGATCAGCAACAACAATAGTGCTCCTGCAGCTTCGCAATCACCTTCTACTTTCCCTACAATGGTTACATTCAGACCATAGCTATCGGTTGAATAAACGGTTCCTTTCTCTACTTTTCCAACTTTAACGGCGTTGGTCCCGAAACGATCAGTTGCATATACAACGCCGTTTTCAAATTTACCTTTTTGAACCGGGGTTGCTCCTTTGCGGTCTGTTGAATAAAGTGCCGTTCCATCCACTTTGCCGATTTTGGAAGCTTTGGCTCCCTGCGCGTCGGTGGAATAAACCACATTGCCAACGGCTTTTCCGTTTTGAGTGGAGGCGCCTGCTCTGTCGGTTTTGTAAATGGGACATTGAGCATTTGCCCATGAATAGGCCAGAAGTACGATTGCCAGTGCGAAGATTTTTTTCATGTGTTCTATCTTAATCGTTTTGTTTTCAAACTATTGATAACGAGTTGTTTTTTACCCGGATGCGCCTGTTTATGCAACAACCATTCCAATTAAAAACGATTTAAATCTACACCTTTTTTCTAGTCAAAAAACAGGCTGACGCTACTTTTTAATAGCATTCAATTGTTTATTTCTTCACAGGGGTAAGGAGATTTTATTTTATTTTTCCTGACAAGAAATGTAACACTAAAACGATTCTTGGGTATATTCGGGGCTTTAAAAGACGAATACACCCCACAGTCAATTGAAACTGTATAATAAATGCAAAGAGTGGTTGATTGGTGATTATATCGCCAAACAGCAGGACATATACCAGCAGTCAAAAGCTATTTTGCTTTTCAACGCTTCTTTTCTGGTGTTTTTGGTACTCACACCGATGGTCATTTACATTCTATGTGCAGGATTGTACGGCAAAGTACTTCCATCCGTTTTGGGGCTTGTATTTGTGGTGGTGCAGGTACTTTTATTCAAACGTTATCAGAATATTTGGTGGTCATCGTTTGTGTTGTGCATGCTCGCTTCGATGATCGTATGTGTCAATATCAATTTCAATGAGAAGGCACTGCATTTGGTGGAACCGTTCTGGATGATCGTGATTGTGGTGTTCGCCGTGTTTATGATCGGGGTGAAATGGGGAACTTTTTTTTGTTTGTTCCTGTTAACAGGATTCTCCTTTTTTGTAGTCAATAAACTGGAAAGTAACCTGCGGGATTTCCTGGATTCTATACCAACAATCAAGTATTTTTTAGTAGTTGAAATTGCCGGAGCGTTAATCGTGCTGATTTACATTCTTTCGATTTTCGTGTCAACTACCCGAAAGGCTGAACACGCGCTGAGGACCGGGAATTGGCTTTTGGAAGAAAATAACATCCTGGTAAAAAAGCAAAACACTGAAATCACCGTGCTGCTAAAGGAAATTCACCACCGTGTGAAAAACAACCTACAGGTCGTGAATTCCTTACTGCGCCTGCAAAGTGTGCAGATTCATGACGAAGCATCGCAACGGGTGTTTGAGGATGCTCAATACCGGATCAAAGCGATAGCACTGATCCATGAACGTATGTACAAGTCGCCCGATTTGTCCAACATCGATTGTTCCAGGTATTTCAAAGGACTAGCCGAAGATTTACTGCGTCAGAATTCCATTCACGAACAGATCGAGCTTAAAATGGAAGTGGACCTGGCAGAATGGAAGCAGGATGTGGTGGTTCCTCTTGGATTGCTGCTCAACGAACTGATAGCCAATTCGGTAGAGCATGGTCAATTGGGTGAAACAGGAGTGATTACAATTCATTTGCTTTCTTCCGGAACCCAACAATTCACACTCATTTATTCCGACAATGGGGTAGGCTTCCCGAATGAACTCGCGCACGGTTTCGGACTCGAACTCATCGAAACACTCTGTGAACAACTCAACGGAAAAATGGAACTTATCAATCATCCCGGTCAGGGAGTGAAGTATTTGTTTGTGTTTGAAGGGTAGTTAGCTAGTTGAGCACTCCCAGTCCCATCGGGCAATGTCATTAAGTTAAGTTCGTAATTAAGGATTAAGCCAGGCAAACAACCATTTTTCAAAATAGAATGAGAAAAACAGTTATAGCTAGCCACAGATGACTCAGATTTTCACAGATATTGGGCTATACGCTAGCGTATAGTCTCCAAATTGAACTACGGATTTCATCTGTGAAAATCTGAGTCATCTGTGGCAAAATAGATCAAATGAGCACAAGTAACATTTTTATGTTCCAATTCAAAAGCTATCCTTATTCATAAACATTATCTATAACCCTATAGAATAATAAATAATCCTGATAACTGAATAACTTCTAAAATTGTCATAGAAACAAGCTAAATTTAAAGGAACTGAAAACGAATTCACATCCTCATAAATCTGATACTATGGAAAATGAAAGCAAATGCCCGTTTCATGGCGGAGCGATTAAACAAACGAGTGGCACCTCAAATCGCGACTGGTGGCCCAATCAGTTGAAGTTGAATATCTTGCGTCAACATGCTGCTCCATCCAACCCGATGGGCGAATCATTTAACTATGCTGAAGAGTTTAAATCACTCGATCTCGATGCACTAAAAAAAGACCTGTTCGATCTCATGACCGATTCGCAGGATTGGTGGCCGGCCGATTACGGTCATTACGGCCCGTTCTTTATCCGGATGGCCTGGCACAGTGCCGGCACTTATCGTATCTCGGATGGTCGTGGTGGCGGTGGCTCAGGTGCTCAGCGTTTTGCACCGTTAAACAGCTGGCCCGACAATGTAAACCTCGATAAAGCGCGTTTGCTGCTTTGGCCGATCAAACAGAAATACGGAAAGAAAATCTCCTGGGCCGATCTGATGATCCTTACCGGGAATTGTGCGCTCGAATCCATGGGCTTTAAAACCTTTGGGTTTGGCGGTGGCCGCGAAGATATCTGGGAACCGGAAGAAGATGTGTATTGGGGAGCAGAAGCAAAATGGCTCGATGACCAGCGTTATTCCGGTGATCGTGAATTGGAGAATCCGCTGGCAGCCGTTCAAATGGGTTTGATCTATGTTAATCCGGAAGGACCGAACGGAAACCCTGATCCGTTATTGGCTGCACACGATATTCGCGAAACTTTTGGACGCATGGCAATGGATGACGAAGAAACCGTCGCGTTGATTGCCGGTGGACATACCTTCGGTAAAACTCATGGTGCTGCTGATCCGGGAAAATATGTGGGAGTTGAACCCGCAGCTGCAGGCATTGAAGATATGGGCCTCGGCTGGAAAAACTCATTTGGGAGTGGTAGTGGTGTTGATACGATTTCCAGCGGATTGGAAGGAGCCTGGACCACAACGCCGACCAAATGGAGTACCAATTTCTTCGATAACCTGTTTGGTTTTGAATGGGAATTGACCAAAAGTCCGGCCGGTGCACACCAATGGAAACCAAAAAACGGGGCAGGAGCAGGCAGCGTGCCAGATGCCCACGATCCATCCAGAAGTCATGCGCCAACCATGCTCACCACCGATTTATCGTTAAAAGAAGATCCGGTTTACGGTCCGATTTCAAAGCACTTTCACGAAAATCCGGATGCGTTTGCAGATGCCTTTGCCCGCGCATGGTTCAAACTCACGCACCGTGATATGGGACCAAAAACACGTTATCTCGGGAAAGAAGTGCCGGCTGAAGATTTGATCTGGCAGGATCCGGTTCCGGCGGTGACACATCAGCTGATCAATATCAATGACATTGCGACATTGAAAGCCGATATTCTTAATTCGGGGCTTTCCGTTTCTCAGATGGTATCAACCGCATGGGCTTCGGCTTCTACCTTTCGCGGTTCCGATAAACGAGGCGGAGCAAACGGTGCACGGATTCGCCTGGCACCGCAGAAAGACTGGAAAGCTAATAACCCGGCTCAGCTGCAAGAAGTTCTGACAAAACTTGAAAACATTCAGACGGCATTCAATGCAGCTCATGCGGGGGGAAGACAAGTGTCGCTGGCAGATTTGATTGTATTGGCAGGCTGTGCCGGTATTGAAAAAGCCGCAAAAAATGCCGGGTACGATATTACTGTACCATTCTCGCCGGGTCGCAGCGATGCAAGCCAGGAACAAACCGATGTGGAGTCATTCCACATCCTCGAACCTGCTGCTGATGGTTTTCGTAATTACTTAAAGCCCGGGTATGTGACACAGGCCGAAGAAATGCTCATTGATAAAGCACAACTGTTAACGCTGAGCGTACCCGAAATGACAGCTTTGATCGGCGGAATGCGGGTGCTCAATACCAACTTCGATCACTCGAATCACGGTGTTTTTACATCGCGTCCCGAAGTGTTGACCAACGATTTCTTCGTAAACGTACTCGATTTAAACACAGCCTGGAGCGCCAAAATTGATTCGAAAGACCTGTTCGAAGGCCGGGATCGCAAAACTGGTGCCGTCAAATGGACAGGAACACGTGTTGATCTCATTTTCGGTTCCAACTCCGAACTCAGGGCCATTGCCGAAGTATATGGCTGCTCTGATTCACAGGGGAAATTTGTTTCAGACTTCGTGAAAGCGTGGGACAAGGTAATGAACCTTGATCGGTTTGATTTGAAGTAAAGTAAAGTATAGAATCAATGATATTCGAAGCTGAATCCATATCCCCCTTAACGCAGTGATGAAGGGAAGAGCAAGTAATACTTGCGAAGACTGAGACTAGCCTGAGAAGGCTTAGGTCGAAGGAAAGGGGGATGACAATTGGTCAATTGTGAAAAAGTATACAAAAAGGTGATTCGGAAGGATCACCTTTTTGCGTTTTAATTCTTGGAATCCTGTTTTTGATCAATTAAGCAAAAATCACCATGTTTTCAGTTCTGATTACTTTTGCATCCCTTATGAATAAAGAGATTCAGAACTTCTGCCAACCCAACCCAGTAGATACTCCGTAGATATCCCGTATATAACCCGTATATATCCCGTGTCAGAGACAGTAAAAAACGCTTCTTTTAGCTTGAAATCCTAAGTTGTGATAGTTGCTGATCACGCAGTGACTGACGAAAGGAAGTCTACTGCTGTGACTGCAACTGATGATTAATCATCCATTTCACTCCGAATTTATCGGTAAACATCCCGAAATAATCACCCCAGGGAGCTTTGCTCATCGGTACGGTAACTGTTCCGCCTGCGGAAAGACGGTTAAACAATTCATCAGCCCGTTCTTGACTGTCGGGATGAAACGATAACGAGAAATTATTTCCGGCTTTAAACGGCCCGCCCATAAAATCAAGGTGATCATTGCCCATCAGTTGAATATTTCCCGGAGCTTCCAGGGCGATGTGCATGATTTTATTCTTGTCGGCATCAGCTACTCCGGGTGTATCACCAAAACGCTGAATGCTGGTGATTTCGCCGTTCAGGGCCGACTTGTAGAAATTGAAGGCTTCTTCTGTGGTGCCGTCAAAGGATACATAAGCTGTGATCATAACATTGGGTTTTTAGATAGCTAAAGATACAGGTTCAATAATTACAATTCAAATTCATAATAGGAATAACCCATTTCTGAAGGAAGCGCCCCAATGGCATTAAGTAACAATCACAAGAGGACAAGGTGGAGTTGAGCGTGATCGTCCGCCTTAGGCGGATGAGCTCAGTCATAGGGTTGTTTGCAAAACAATCCGTTAATGACGTTTTGCGAGTTGGGTTGAGATAGCTTAACAAACCGTAGTTCTCAAGATTGGAACTTACCGCCTTGATTTTTTGCCTACTACCTCCCTGTTACGTCCGCCAACCGCGGTCTACAGGTCGTCTTCGTCAGCCGTATCTGACTCTTTATCAAGAAAAAAGTAGGAATAAAAGAGAAGAAAAAGGATCAACCTTCCTCCCTGATCAGATTCAGAATCAGCGTAAATAACCCAACAGCTGCTTTCTTCTTGATCTCCAATGGAGAACCGCGAAACACTTTTCTAAAGTCATGGGTTTTATTTCGATAACGAATGGCATAGAATACAGTTCCTACCGGTTTGTCCTTCGTTTCACTTCCGTTTGAAGATGCAAGGCCGGTAACGGCAGCATAGATGTTGGCTTTTACCAGTTTTGACAGGTTAAGAACCATTTGATGTGTGATTTCGGTTGACTCACAGGTATAGCGTTGAATGCTGGTTTGTTTCACATTCAGTAATTGCATTTTAGCTTCCGGGGTATAGCAAACCACCGAAGCCGTTAACACATCCGAAACACCGATGCAGGAAGAAAGTTTCATTGCCGCAAGTCCGCAGGTCATACTTTCTGCAAGAACAAGCGTTAATCCATCTGTCTGCATCCGGCGGATAAGCTCATTGGCTTTCTGCTTCATGCGTTCACAGTTTGAACCGGATCACGATTTACTATGAGGGCGCAATTGCATCATGAGCGCCAGCACCGCAACAATTAATGTCAAATGAAAAATGCCTCCTGTCTGGTATTTGAAATATACAATTGACCAGCCAAATGTTACAAGAAGTGCCAATGTGATGATTGTAGCTCTCATAATTACGCTTATTAATGGTGAAATAATATTCAATTGATTGTTAACGCGTAGTGGCTACAAAGGGGGCATGAGCCCCCTACCTAACCACAGATTTACTCACGTAAAGTTTTACTCTTCACTGGTTTCGTTCGCTGCATCTATATTAATAGATGACATAGCAATCTCCGTTAAAGTTTGATCAGCTTCTTTTTCTTCGTTCAAAGTATCTTCCAGCAGATCGGCTGCAGCCGATTCGCTTAGTGCATTTGCAAAAGCAACCAGTGTTCCGTAGCTGGCAATTTCATAATGCTCTACTTTTTGCGCAGCAGAAATAATTCCGGCATCGCGCACGACACCTTCTTCGGTTTCTTCCATGATGGTTTCCGCTTCGGCAATCAGACCTTCCATCGCTTCACATTTTTTTCCCGATGCTTTTTCTCCGATGATATCGAATACCTGTTCCAAGCGATCGATATGTGTTTCAGTAACGGCAAGATGATCTTCCAATGCTTCAATAAGTTCAGTGCTCGAAGCCTGTTTTACCATTTTAGGCAACGCTTTTGTGAGCGCTTTTTCCGCCCAATAGATGTCTTTTAATTCATCAAGAAATAATTTTTTAAATCCTGATTCCGGTGACATTTCACCTCGATTTCCTGTTTTTACTGCCATGATTTCACTGTTTTTTCAATTTTTTCAATGTTTTTTTCCTCAATCCAAAATACTACGATAAACAGGGAAGGGCTTTACAGGATTTTCTTGATTAGTTACATAAATCTTAGGATTTGGAGCGGGTGGTTCTGAGTTAATCTTTAATTAAGTATTGGCAATCAATTGGTTTAGATAACTTTCAGAATTACCGGTATCTGCCTCCACCTTTGAGAAGAAAAAGCACTGCTTTTGAAGACCAAACGTTAGTGCAGGGAGGATTGAGGAGGGTGGCAGCTGAAAATTGTAAAAAAACTGTGAAAATTAGTATCTTCAGTAACATGAATACGTTTTCACATCACCACTACAATCCGAGGTTAAAAGAATTTGCCCGGGAATTAAGAACAGAAACTGTTTCCAGAGCCGAGAAATTCATTTGGAAAGCGATTTTATCAAGAAAACAAACGGGGGAACGTTTTCTACGGCAACGATCGATTGATCAATTTATCGTAGACTTTTTTGCTCCTGAAATAGGTCTGATTGTAGAAATTGATGGGAATTCTCATGCAAATAAAGGAGAGTATGATCGGTATCGTGAAGATAAATTGAAATCTCTGGGATATGAGTTGATTCGTTTCTCAGAAGGTGAGGTTATTAATAATTTGGATGAAGTGCATCAACAGTTAATGCATACAATTCATTGTCTGAAACAACACTAAGTATAGCCACCCTCCTCAATCCTCCCTCAAGGGAGGAAGTGGATTCTCTAAACTTCGAAAACTCAGTTAAAGCAGCAACTTAATGAACTTGAAAACTCAACTACAACTTAACAAACTTAACCGACTTGCATACCGAATCTCCCATCAAACCGCTCACGATATACGTTCCGGAGCGTAATTGGTCAATCTGAATCTGAGAATCAAAATTTGTCGGGTCCATTGTCTTTTCCAGCACAAGGCTTCCTTTCAGGTCCACAATCCGAACGGTGATAATTCCGCAATCTTCGCAGCCTACATTGATGAGATCAGATGCCGGGTTGGGGTAGAGGATAAAATCACAATTGTCATAATCATAAACAATAGTTACCGTCGGCACATACGAAACCCATGGCCGCGCTTGTTTGATTACCAACCGGTTCGTACTGTCTATTTTAAACTCGATGTCCATTGCAAACGTAGGGTTTCCTTCTGCGTGGTATAAAATGGCAAACTGATCATGGATCACCGATAAATACTGGCGTAGCAAATCCATCTGAACTTCCGACATCAACAGCGAATCCACGGTAAGTAAACTCGAATATTGGATCACCGAATAATTATCATTTCCATCCGGGTAACGCTTCAGCAATAATTCTTCCGGATAGGTACTTTCGGGATTCGTGATCAGCTCTTCGCCCACTTGTGAGTTCAGATAGAACGTACTGTCAGTATTGTAAACCGGATCGGCACTTACACCAACGCCGTTCACTGCTTCATCGTCGAAATTCGGGTGACACAAAACGCCCATGGAGGCATAATAATGGTTCACACGGTAAAACTCGCGTTCCTCGAAAGCACGCAGGTTCCACAAACTGGCATACACCTGTTTCACGGTTTTGGTAATATGGCCTTCATCCGGGTGATGCGTTTTGGAATCATATAATCCCGCGCCGCTGAATCCAGGTAAATCTTCGTTGTTTGTACTGGAACGGCAACGTATTGAATAACCATCAGGAAAAGAATTGTGCATCGCATCAAGCTGGTCCAGCATCCACTGAGGCATGGTGGCATCTTTAATATCATCCTGCAATTCTGCTAACCGGACATCGCGCACATTTCTGTCGGCAATAAACGCCGAATCCTGCATCATCAGTTCGATTTCCTCGAAAAAATGATTGTGTTCCATGAACATCTGGTAGAAATAAAACGGAATTCCATAACCATCGGGAATTGTTCCGTCAGGAAAACCAAACGTTCGCATAGTGGCTACATTGGCCACTTTAGCACCATAACCGTCATACATGCCAAAGGAAATGTCATCGAGCGGCAAGATGGAAGTGTACGATAAATTGAGCGGTGGAATTTGTTCGGTAGTTGGGCGTTTGTCTTCGTACCATTCATTTACTTCGTCAATCGTTGCTTCTCGGATAATGTAATTACTTTGATCTGTTTTGAAATAAATGTAGTGTCCAACCAAATCGGCAATACTATCAATCAGTAACGGATCGCGGATAAATGCGTTGGGAACATTGTCGTGAATGGCTCTTAAATTGACATGAGAAAGTGGTGTTTGTACCACTGAAGTGATGATTCCGCCAACGCGCGGCAGCGAATTCGGAAGCGCTTCGTACAGAACGATATCCCTGGAACCGGGAAGTTCTCCGGGCGACATTACCCGAAAAAAGCCGTATCCTTCTGTTTGGTTCAGTCCCCAGTAATCAATCCCGGCATAGACATCCGATTCAAATAAGACCGGAATTCGTGAGTTTTGATAAAGCGCAAGGTTGTCCTGGTAATCCTGCTCGTTGTTTTCCGTGATAAAGTAGGACAAATTATTGATCAGGTAAGGCATATTCGCCGCAAGCAATTCCTGTGTTTGCTGCACGATTTCAAAAGGCTGCGCCTCATTGTTGCTAAAATTGAAAGAATAAACGCCCAAAGTACCGTTATCGGCCAAAACGTTTGGATTGTAGATCAGCTGTCCTTTGATTACAGTAGGAGCCAGGTGATTGACACCAATATAAGTCGCGAAATCGGCATGAAGAGCGTAGGTGTTGCTGTTGATGAAATAAATTTTCGGGTCGGTGAAAAAATCAAGAATGATGAACTTGGTATATTCCATATCATTCAGGTATTCAACCCAGGGAGTCCCGTTTTCTTCGGTTGAAACATCCTGGAAAGCGGAAAGCGTGTTTAAACTCACAAGTGCGTGTTCAACGGCAATTGTTGCGGCAGCATTCAGCGGCCCGTGCAAAGGCATTGTATTGAATTCTGTGATATCATCCGCACCATCACCATCCGCATCAAACGGCGTATTGATATCGTATTCCAATACCTGGTAATGATCGATTGGATAAGCTTTTAAAGGTTCGGTAAGAATGGTTGTTCCTGCTTGGCCCAATGTCATGGAAGTGGTCAACGCAAAGGCCGAATCCGGATGATGTTTTACCTGAACGAGATAGTATTTCCCTGCGGTAGAATTGACTTCCAGGCGAATCTGTCCGTTTACGTCTATTGTATGATTTTGAATGGGTACTACCTGTGCAACTGCCCAATGGCTGGTGAATAAAATGGTAATAGCAATCAAAAAAGCGTTTATTGACATGACTTAACAGGTTGTACGGTTGAAACGAACGAATGCATCAACTTTCATTTGCTGGCAATTTATGAAAAAATGGGGAGGTTCTGGAGAAAAGTTTGATGTTAACTATCCAAAGGTGTTGTTGAATGTTTTAACGGTACTTATTTCCCGGTTCATAATAAAGAATAATCGCATGATCAGTGATAAACTGTCAGTAATCCAGGATAGTTGGTTTTATCTATATTTGATTAAACATTAATTATGTATCTCCAGACAAAAGAAGAGATTAAACAGCACATAGGCAGTAAATCTCTTTTCAAAAAAATCCCGCAAACGGAGGCTGTTTTGAACTATGTTTCGGGGATTCAGGAACTCACATTTGAACGTAATTCAGGTAAGCCGGTAGGCAGATTCTTTATTGCGCAATACCCGTACGGTATACTTATTGCGGACCGAAAAGGGAAGTTTCGATTCGGTATTCCTTTTACTGATTTGAAGAACATTGAAATTTCTAAGCTGGATGAGGAATATTACGAAATAGCTTTAGGTAATTCCTCGCATTCCAGCTCAGTTGTTTTTTCATTTCAAAAAAAAGACCGGCTTCGTGTACTTCCGCTTGTGAAGGCTCTTCCGGTTAAGGAAGAAAAAGACCCACGCGATGAAAAAATAGCGAGAGAAGAAATCCTGAAGTTGAAGGAGGAATTTGCTGCTGATTATTTTACGGATCGACGATTCTTCGAGGAGTTGAAAGGGGCAGAGGGACTGAATCGGGATTTGCAGATCAATGAAAAATACATCAGCTATCGTAACAGGACGCTGGATATTTCTTCTGTAACTGGATATGCAGTTGGTATAGAAGAAGTGGAACGTACTGCTTTTTCCAGATTTCATTATAGCATCAGAATTAATCATGCGGAAGAAAACCTATACATCTACTTTACCTCCACGTCGACCTTTCTGAAGGAAGGTGAATACTCGGCTGTTTTGAATGAGATTGGGCGTGTATTATTTGATGTCGTTTCAAGGCCAATCGTAGCTAAATGGTTTGATAAGTTTGCGAACGATGAAACCATCGATTCTAAGGTATTCACCCTTTCACGTCAGGGAATGCTGCTAAAAACACAAACGCCGAATATCATGATTCATTGGGACGAAATTGCAGCACAACCTAATGGATTGTATCGCTGGCCTTACAAAAACACGGTTTTTCTAAAATTAGACGGCTCTTATGACCATCGCGACAATATGCTTTCGACCTTAGTCCACTGGCTTCAGGAAGATCCACAACGCTTAATGGCTCTTATGGGGCGTACATACTATGTTTCATGAGATTTTCCCGGTTCATAATAAAGAATAACTGCTCCACAACCAAAGGTTTTCGTTTTGATCAGTTTCAGTTCACTCCGATCGTGAATGTCTTTGAACAATTTCATCCCTTTTCCTGCAATAACAGGATGAACCATCAACTGTAGTTCATCGACCAAGCCAAGATTCATTGCTTGTACAATCAAGCCCGGACTGCCTACAAAAATGTCTTTACCTGGCTGTTGTTTGAGTTCCAGGATCTCTTCTTCAAGGCTTTTCGTAGCCAATCGCGCACTTTTCCAGTCAACACTTTTCAGTGTGTGCGAAAAAACGACTTTGGAAATGTTATTCATAATGATTGCAAACTCATCCGACGCTTTATTGCCGCTGGGATTCGCCACTAAATCCCGCCAATATTCCATGAGCTGGTAAGTTGTTCTTCCATACAGAATGGCATCTCCGCTGCGCAACAACTCACTGTAATGCTCATGAACTTCGTCATCCGGCGCCACGGCTGTGTGGTCACAAACGCCGTCGAGGGTCATGTTTATTCCTGCGATTAGTTTTTTCATGGGGTTGTTAACTATTTCGTCTCTTTGAATATATATTTAAAATAGCTATCGGTATTATCAATGTAGCGTCTTAAGTGTCCCGATGTTTTATGTTTCATTTGAACTAGCGAATTAATTGCCTTTTCATGTTCATCTGGAAAGTGTGCAGCACTAGAAGCACTTATATACATAGGGTGGACTGTATAGTGGTTTGATTTACCGTTTTTTAAATGGCAGTCGTATCTTTTAATAAACTCCTGTTGATTCAATTGTCTATGCATAACCTGCTCCACAGTTCCGTGAATTATCACCCCATAAAAGTGAAGTTCTTCTTGTAACAAATAAGCATCAATTAACGGTTGTCCGAAAAAAATAGACCGTTCACTGTCAAGAGTCATTTTACCATAAGCCATTGCACCTTTGTGCGGGATTCCTTCAATAAATAAATCATAGGTTAGGCCTGATACAGCTGCGATCAAAGCTTCAAAGCAACCTACAGTTTTGTTCTTTGAATAAAGCATTATACTGTCTGAGTAGGTTGTTGACTTAACCAATTGATTATTCTTTTTATCAATAGCAATTTCTTCACTAATAGTTTTCGAAGAATCTATTGCAAGCATCATTTTGTAAATCGCCGAATGAGGCATCTTCATAACCATGTCTTTGAATCCCATTATATCGATAAAGGCAACAAATCTTTCTGTTGTAATAGGCCATTTATCTATAGAAGGTACTTGAGTTTCTTTTTTTGTAGCTGGCATTAAAGTTTCTTTTATAATCAAGGTTTAGGAGTTTCTCCAGCAAATAGTATATTACTTCAATACTACCAAAAAAAGCTGAAATGCAATTACTTTTAAGCAAATAGTAATAGATCTTTTGAGAAACTTGATGGAATTAATCTTTCATGTCATCCAACTCGATCCTACCCTAAAGGAGGAAGGCGTTGCAAGTCTAGAACATGAGTCAATATGCCCACTCGTTTCTGAAAAAGAAAAATCCCAAACGATAAATTTTGAGACTCTTTTGTGAATAAGAGTGGACGGAACCCTAGAAGCGTATTTCCTTACCACAATTACTTTTTTTCGAAATATTTTTCTGATTTATCTTTAACTGTTGTAATTACTTCTTTCGGAGATAGTATTCTAAAACTCACTAACATTATTATTAAGCCTACGACTCCAATGATAACTGAAACTGCTACTTTACCAACATTATGCTGAATTATTCCAACAAGGGCACCTAGTGATCCTAATGTCAGAATACTAATTGGTAAATAAAAATCATTCTTAGAACTTATTTTTGCAATAATAATATTGAGAATAATAAATACTACTATTAGTATGTATATCCAATGTTTACTTGCAGGTTTGTTACCATTAATATTTAGATATTGATTGATATCTAAACCATTATTCTGAAAAAAATTATGTATTTCTTCTGGACTACCCTCAAAATCTTTGAACTTCATAATCTTACTTATCTTGAGGATTTAGCAACTTTTTTACATCGTCCTCAGCTTTTGAAGAAGTCCATTCATTTTTATCATTGTTTTTTATAATCAGTATTTTTGTGGGCTCGAGGACAATATTAGTTCCTGTAAACTGAAAACCTTTTAAGTTACCTCCAAATGCGTTTTGTTGAATTTTCGCAAGTTGATCGCTAATAGTATCTTCTTCTTTTTTAAATTCATCTTTTGTAGGTTGATTTTTTTTAAATTCAAATTCAATTATAGCCCCTTCTTTAGAAGGATAAATTACTGCTCTCAAATTTAAATCAGGCTTCAAATAGATACTTATTTGTCTTCTGAAATTATTTATATAATGTTGAATTTCTTCTTTTTTCATCAGTTTTGTGTGAATCTAAAAATTACTTGTAATGAGAATTGAGCGGTTTAATCTAAATAATATCTTATTCAAACAGACTCTGATTTTACAATTCAATTTCTTTTGGGATTTTTTTAGCAAATAGTTCATGGTCATATTAGCACTTCAATACTAATAAAAAAAATCTGAAATACAACTGTTCTCAACTCAACTTTCACTTATAACCTTTGAAGACACAATAGTCATGTATCTAATTCTCTCCTCAAGTGAAGAAACTGAAATTCCTACATTACCTCATAACTTGTGGAAAAGTAAGCAGTTAAACGCGTTTTCACAAAACAGAAAAACGTAATTTCGCCTCGGTATCCATCAGCAAAAATCACCAGTTGAAGCAAATAGCCATCAGAATTCGTAAACAGTGGAAAATCATCGGTGTGTTGGTTGTTGTTACAGCTATTCTATTTGTGAGTATCCGCGTTTTTAGGTCTCAGGAACATCCGCCGGTTGCATTTTATTACTGGAAACAGGTGTATGCACTGAACAACAGGCAACAATCGCTGCTGAAACACTGCCAATCTGAGGAACTTTTCGTGAAGTTTTTCGACGTGACGCACGATCCGGCAACGGGAGCTGCCAAGCCGGTTTCTGTGATTGTATTTGAAGAACAACCAGCACTTCGCGTTGTTCCATGTGTGTACATTCAGAACGAGGTGCTGAAACATCCCCAACCGGAACTCGCTGAAAAAATACGCGAGTTGGTAAAAAGTATTGCTGCCAACAATCGGCTGTCAGTAAACGAAATACAAATCGATTGCGACTGGTCAGGTACTACCAAAACAGCTTATTTTAAATTGCTGCGCACCCTTCAGCAACTCGACCGGAAACTGAATGTAACCTGCACCATTCGGTTGCATCAGATCAAATACCAGTCAGAAACAGGCGTTCCTCCGGTCAAAAAAGGTGTGCTGATGTGTTACAACATGGATGATTTGGATGCGTTCGACATAGAGAATTCGATTTTGTCTGCAACAACCCTCAAAAAGTACATTTCACCTGGTACGAGTTACCCGATTGAATTGGATCTTGCCTTACCTATTTACCAGTGGGGACTTGTTTTTCGTCTAGGAAAACTCTCACTGATCGCCAACGATATTTCTGAAAATGAACTCAAATCTCCGGATTACACACAAGTCAAACCGCACGTTTATAAGGTTCTTAAAAACGGCTACCTGAACAACGCTTTTGTCTGCAAAGGCGATCTGATTCGTCTTGAAACCTCTTCCCCGGAAACACTTGCGTCTATGGCCGAATGGCTGCAGGAAAGCGACATGAATTTTAATCGTTTAATTTTGTTCCACATTAGTCAGGAACACATATCTCAGTACAATGAAAGCAGCATTCAAAAAATCCGTCATCTTATTCCTTAGTCTCTGCATTGCCATTGAATCCATTGCCTGTGGAGGTGGTGGCTATTACATGGATTACGACATGCTGTTCGACCGGAACATCCTGTTTGACAACGGAAAAAAGACAACGACTTACAACGCATGGGTTTACAACAGCGAATTCTATGCAGAGGACAGTCCGCGTATTCAGAATACCGAAAGTTGGGCAACCTACCTGGAAAACGTGTACCGGAAAGAAGATCTTGAACGGTTCATTTACCGTTCATCTGGTGTGAAATTCGACAAAACAAAAGAACAGAAACGACTGCGTTCCAAACGCATGAGTGACACTGATATTTCGAAAAAAGAAACACTCTTTTTGGATTTTATCGCGTACGCACTAAAGGTTGAAAAAGTGATCTCCGATAACACTCCTGATCCGTGGGCAGAAGAAGTGAAGGAAATCAATCTGACGGATTTTAATGACCGGATCACCGAAGGAAAAGCGCTAATAAAAGCTGTGAAGGACGATTTTATGAAAGAACGTTATGCTTTTCAGCTGATCAAATTGTATCGGTACAGTAATCAGTTCGAAGACGCAGAAAAAACGTATAAAACCTATTTCAGCAACAGCACTTCCCTGATTGGTTATTGGGCTATGGAACACTACGCGGGAATCCTGATGAAACAAAACAAACCGTTTGAGGCCAATTATTATTTCATCAAAGTGTACACGAATTGTCCGTCAAAGCGGGAAAGTTCGTACCTGAGCATGCAGCTGGATTCCGAAGAAGATTTCAAAAAAACACTGGCGCTTTTTACGGAAACGGAAGAGAAAATGGCCTTGCATTATGTGCGTTCTATGCAAACGAAAGCACTCGGACTGGAAGATATGCAGATCATCTCCAAGACGTTGGGTAATCACGAATACGCGCGGATTATCATGACGCATGAGATCAATAAACTGGAAAAAGGCCTGTTAACGGAAGACGAATCCGATGATAAACAGGATGAAAAGCTATTAGCAGAGCAGCTGGGGAACTACACCAAAGACCTGATTGCGTTCAATGAGGAAATGCTGGCAAAAGACGGTGAAGATCAATTCTGGCATCTGTCGCTGGCCTATTTGTATTACCTCAACGGTCAGCACGCAAAGTGCTCGGCTTTGCTGGAAAAAATCCACCCGAAAACACCTGATTTTCAAAAACAACATACGATTATTTACATCGTCAACTATTTGGGAACACGGCAAACATTGACAGAAATAGATGAAAACATCATCGGTGAAAAGTTGTTTGCGCTAAACGGCAATAGTGTGAGTTATCCGTTTTTGCATGATGAGAGAGAAGAGAACTATTACGAAACCGACGAATACAATACCGTCAATCAATTCATCTTCCGGCAGATTTACAAACGTTCCCAAACAAAAAATGCGTTTCTGGAACTCATCTTTTCAGGTCAAACCATTTCAGATTTGCAATCAGAATACTTATATGATAATGACGAAAAGTCCGAAAAACCATCTGAATTGGCACACATTGATCAGGTATTGAATGATTTGGCTAAAACACCGGAAACAACGCTTTCGATTTACGCTGCCAATTACTTTTTTTACAATTATGACTACAGCCGGAATTCCAACCTTGATTTCGAGCAATGCGAACAACAGCTGAAAGAATTCAAAGCCACCTTGTTGATGCGCGATCCGGATCGTTTGCAGGAAGCCGTTGCGATTTTCCGTGAATTGCCCAAAAACATGCAGGGGGAAAGCATTTACGGTGATCCGTTTAAGTTTGACCTGAAAAACCCGGGTTTTGATCGCTTCGACGAAAATCGTTACTCCCAGCCTTCGATGACGAAATACGAGTTGGCAAAAACGCTCAATGAACTGAACAAGAAGAAGTCGACCGCCAAGGATTACTATAACCTGGGACTGGCATATTACAACACAAGTTACTACGGCTTGCAATGGAAGGCCATGGCCTATTACCGTTCTTCGTACGCCCCGAATGGTTTTTATTCCATGAAAACCGCGCAAGTGTTCTTTAAAAAAGCACTGGCATTCGGCAAGCTGACAGATGAGCAGGAAGCGCAGATTTACTTCATGCTGGCACGTTGTGAACAACACGAATACACCCAGAAGAACGGCGAAATCACGGCTTATTTCGATTCGAACAATCGATTCAGCTTTGATACTTACATGGGTAATATGCGATCAGATGGTGCCTTCTCAAATTTCGAAATCCTTGACAGAAACTATAGAAACACCGCGTTTTACGATGAACTCATCAATGAGTGTTATTATTTTAATTATTACATCAACTGATTCAATCATCTGAAATCAAATCATTTCTACGGCATCCCCATATCAGAACGCCGTAGAAATGTTCAAATCATTTTAACCTTTATGGTGAGGACACCCCGAAGCTGGATCAGCCATTTCAGCGGAGATATTTCCACTTGGTTTTTTACAGTCAAAGAACTGCTCTTCTATGATACGTCTTTGATCTTCAGGTATATCCTCCAGTTTACGAAGTGTATTCACTTGAATGTGAGGCCAGCTTGTGGTACCACCGTCATTTCCAAAATCAAATTCAAAAAAGACAATTTGTTCGTATTGCAACTGAAGAATTTCTTTTCCATTTTCAATGACTGTTTCAATCCAAATATTCATGTCTACTTCAACAGTAGGAACAAAACGGTTGACAAAAGGAACATTTAAAATTCCTCCTTGAGCACCGGTATCCTTTTTTGAAGACATCTGAACAAGGACGTAGTTAGCCACATTTTGCCCACTTAATGTGTCTCTTAATCGCAGGTCAGGCCGCACGGAATAAGGATATAAATCATCAGCAAGTATGCGTTGCGTATAGATTTTATTGGAGCCGGGGTCGTTTTGATCGGTCAGTGTTTCATGTACCCAAGCCGGTGCCGGTTGATCCAGGTTGATAGGATGAGCAGGGCTTGCACCGGCTCCACCCATGGTTGGTGAAATAGCAAGATGAGCCGGTTGCCAGGCAGCATCACCGGACGGGAATTTTGGTGAGCCGTCAATTAAATAATTGGAACCATTCGGTGCGATATCTCCCAGCAACGTAATGGTGCTGCCGTGAGGAATGACACCACTTCTTGAAATAGAGTAGTCAGGAATAAAATAAGGACCGTCTACACCTGCTCCTGGTTTTAGTTCCTGAGCTGGAATAATCTCAAAGTATTCCTGTCCTTCTTTTAATTGACTTAAAAGAATATACTCCTTCTTATTTTCATCCGGTGATACCTGAACCAACGGTTCATTTCTATATTCTCCGGTATAACCGTAAAGCTTATAATCCTCTTCAGAAAAAGCATGAATACCGCGGTCTTTTTCAATGGATTCTTTCGTAGCAGCATGATTGTAAACATCACTCAGCCATAAATACATTCCGTTTTCTTCATGAATAGAGGTGTATTTCAAAGCGTCTTGTCCTTCTACCTGATTGACACTTTGGATGCTTTGTTCATACTTGACAGCTCCGCAGAATAATTCAGATGCTCCACCACGGTTGCGAACACCACCGGGAACCAGTGAAAACGTTAACTTCTCAATATATTCTTCACAGTCAAAACTGAATTTACCGGGAATTGTTCCCGAATTGGTTCCGGGCGAAGGCATAATCGTCGTATGTATTCCGCTCCCGAGCGATTTACGATCAATGTTGGGATTATAATTGGCATTATAGCTCACCCAGGTTCCGTCCAGTGCTGCTAAAATGCCATAATCAACATTTGCTGCGATCTCGTCCAGGTTTTTTTCTTTAAATGGCCGAACCGGATCATCAATAAGCAGCTTGGAGTATCCGTCCATTATTTCTGCCAACTTACCTTTCTGAGGTTGATTCGCAGCGGCAGTCTTCAATAATTGACTCCCTTTTTCAGGGCCATCTTTTTTTCGTTTAAGCATCCTATTTGGTTTTTATTATAAACTGGTGTATTCAAAAGTGGGACCTGCATTGAATTGAGCATCCAGTGGCTGGTTCATTAAACCAACCGCTTGTTCTTTCAAAGCATACATATACATGATGGATTTTTCCAACTCTTTTTGATTGCCTTCCACAGCACTTTGAATGGCGTCTAACAATCGTCTGTAGGTTTTATTGAATTCAAGCCCCTGAGCATATAATTGGTTGTTATTGGCGTAGTCGCTCAGTTTCGGATTTGCTTTCATAGGATATGCTGCACTCCAATCTACGGGAAGTGGTTTTCCGGTTGGCGGAGTTGTTACCGGCATCATTCCGTTTTCATCTGTAAAGGGGCTGTAATCTCCTCCCAAATAATAATGCTCATGGAAAATTTCTTTAAACCTGAAATAATGCGCCAATTCTGCTCCTTCTTCAAACTGAGAAGGATCCACATCAAAAATTGAATCATCGACACCTTCACCTTGTCCTTTAATTTCCTGGAAAACAGCTATGACACCTGCTAAAGATTCCACAGAATGCAATTTTCCGCCGCTTCCGTAATACTGTTCAGGGCGGATTTGTTTGGCAGGATCTCCTGTGAAAATTCCTCCCGTATTTAATTCTTCAAAATTTTGCGGAAGGGTTCCGTGTTCCGTGTAATAAGCAATTATTTGGAAAACAACGATGTAGAAGAATACCATATCGTAGTATTCACCGATTGTGTCGACATTTTCAAGAATGAAGCCTTTCATGTTTTCAAGCGTCCAGAAGTTGTTTTCAGGTACCGCAGCACTTTTGGCAAATAAGGGAGTTGAATCGGTTTCGTGATCAGATGTTGGTGCTTTAACCAACGGACTGCTTGGACTTTCGATGGCTATAAATGTTGCAATACTGTTTGTTGAGAACGTCTCCAAACCTACATAGAAATCAACATTCAGTGGTAATTTCATGGGGTAAGTAGGGTAGTTCTGTGGTCGGTTAACAGAAGGTTGAATGTTCACTGCATTCAACACATTACACACCATAATCATGTGCAGCATTTCTTCCACGACAACACTTCTGATAATTTGTGAAGCGGGTGCATTCGTTCCGTCTTTAATGGAATACAAAGCGGTAAGATAAGGCGGGATAGTAGAATGCTCAATCAGAACAGCGGTCTGTAAAAGATCCTGTAAAATCGGACGGTAATCGACGGCTGCGAGTCTTTTTTTGGCACCTGGAATTGTTGAACCAAATTGAGCACTCAGGTAGCGATTGAATCCTTCGGTTTGGTCATTTAATAAAAGATTCGTCAGGGTTTTACTGTGGTGTTTTAACCCTTCTGTCCAATCGGCTTTACTGATGGTGGAATCAGTTAACAAGGATTGCAGAGAAATGGCATCTGAAACAATCTGGTTGCCGGCTAACGTTCTGGCTCCTTTTAGTAACGTTTCCTGGGGCTCTGTTTTATTGATAAGTCGTTGTCTCATGTGTTCAGTTTTTAAATTGAGTTTCCAAATCTGCCAGGATAGATTCTACCGAGCGGATGGTGAAAGCGGATAGGGTTAGGGTAGGGTTTGAAGTCCCCAGGGTTGTCATATTTCCAGCTCCTACGATGTATAAATTGGAGTGATCCCAGGATTTGCAATAACTATTCGTTACAGAATCTTCCGGTGTGGAACCCATTCTGTGTGTTCCCACGATGTGACCTGCTCCATTGTAAGAATATCGCACATTGTTGTAGATGAAAGTATTGTTGTCGGTAGCGTTGTATTGGGTGAAGTCTTCAATTTCCAATCGTTCAAACATCTGATCCGAAGCTAGTTTCGCCTGTTCCATTGCTTTCTTTTCATAGTCTGTTAGGTCATAATTGATAACCGGACGTGGAATTCCCAATGCATCCACATATTGGTCATTAATAGTAACCCGGTTGTTTGGATTGGGTAATTGTTCGATCTCAAAATGGAATAAAACCTGTCTGGAAAGCCTGTAAGTCAACGCATCTCTTAATTCTGCCCCAAAAAGGCCTTCACCCAGGAATTCTGAAATATCAGATCCCGGAGAAAATGCCGGCCAGCTCCAGCCCCAATTGTCGAGCGGAGAAATCCACGCTGAAAATTCACTTCTGAAATCTCCATCCCGGAAAGACGAAATATTGGTAGTAGAACCAGGGCCTCTGTAAGAATAAACCGGTTCCGGAAACAATCCCCAGGTTAGCATGACCATGTGATCCATTAAATTTCTTCCGACCTGGTCACTGCGATTGGCAACTGTTTTCTCCACTTTTCGGCCATCTTCCATCACCGAATATTTTGAATTCAATAAGATTTTTGGATTTTCAAAAGCATTGGCTGCCAGAATGACGATGGAATCTGAAGTATCAATCACTTCTTCTACAAAGTCGGTTTTCTCCTTGGAAATATACCTTCTCAAATGAACTTTAGAAATGGCCTCATTCTCATCGACGCTTAATCGGTAAACCACACTTTGAGCTCTAATCTCGAGGTGCGGATTGCGTTGAAGATTCTCATTGGCATTCATTTTATACAATGCTTTTTTCAGTGTTTTCAAAGCATTGTATTTAGCCTGCACTGGGCAGATCGGGACGCAAGATGCATTTCCTTCACAGCGTTCTCCCATATACGGATTCCAAACGGCCCCCAGTGCTTTGTATTCTTCTTTTTCTGAACGGTCCAGGACCAATTGATATCCTGATTGTTGGGCTTCGGCTTTAATGAGTCTTGTTTTTCCGTAGCTTGGATTCGGAGTAGAATTTCTTCCTTGCGGAGAAGGAACCATCAGTAGGGGAATCGTTTGAAAATTTAACTGAACACTTGTGCCAGTAAGCCCGTCAATGATTCTTTGATCCATGTAACTTTGAGGAATTTCCTCCATCGGGAAAACATAATCACCATAATACTGTTCCATGCTTTCTGAAATAGGGTATTCCTGTTTCGAAACATCTCCTGAAACACCGATTTCAAATTCGGCCATTTCATAATAGGGTTTTAACAGATTGTAGTCAATCGGCCAGTCAATTGGTGTTTTTTCGGTAGAATCAGGGCTGTCTATTTCAATACCATATTTCTCCGTAAGTCTGAAATCATTCGGAAGCATTCTGGGTGTTGTTCCGAGCCAATGAAGCGTGGTTCCGCCACCAACTCTGATCGCATCACTGGCAAACGGCACCGGGCCAAACTGAACCAGGTAGCCTTTCTTATCCGGAAACGGTGGTATAATTGGTTCCATGTCCAACACATTCGGTGAAGGAGCTTGTTTTAAGTTGGGGTACGGTGAATTGGGAACTTTTGCTTCCTGCATATAAAAAGTGCGGATATACTCATTATACGTCGTCATAGAAGAGGCTGAATCCAATTCTACACCAGCTTCCAAACCAGCCTCATACATCAGGATGGAGATTTCACGGATGTTTTCAGATTTTTTGGCATCTGCACGATGGATCATTTTCCCCTTTTCCGCATCAAATACATGATCGGTCAACAGTTTTGCAATCAATGATCCTGCAATCCCCGTTCCTACGATGATTACATCTTTTTTGTTGTCTGTCTTCTTCATGATTTAGCGGTTACAGGTTTAACACTCCAGGACTTAAAACCCGGTTGTTTAGCTCCGGGAGGATGCGCATGCATTAAGTTCCAAACCAGTCCTTCTTTGTAAGAAAGATCGTTGATATAAGAACCTTCCCAGGTTCCTGAATACCACATGGTAATCACTTTTCCAGCCATGTCGTTCAATCCCGGATTTGCCATGATTTCGGAAGCAATGGTGTTTCTTAGTTGATCTTCGGTGAAAGAAATCTCAAACACATTTTTGGAAACAGTCAGAAATTCCACAAAAGTGGCAGCATCTAAGTGACCCAAAATGTAAGTGTAATAGGTTTCCGCCAAACCAGTCGCTTGTAATTCATTTACAGAAAACCCGGTAAGTGATTCTGAAATAGACATAAACACGTCGAAATAATAATCGTCGACGTTGAGAATTTTGTTAATAATAATCATTGTGTAAAGAATTGCTGATTAATGAATCGTCAATGAACTGGTTGTTCTTTTCCATGGAAATTTTCTCTCCTTCGTTATAACCGGTAAACAAACATAGCTGACATGAATAGTGAATTCGTGAATAATGTTTTTATACCGGATTATTAAAGTGCCCGGAAGGTGGTAAACCTAATAAGTTTCAAATAAATATGCAAGCGTATAAATACGGTTATTCTCGCATGCGGTTTTCCGCAAAAAGGGTGTTGGTAATTAGTTCGGAATTTAAAAATAGAGTATGGGGGAAAGAGAAAAAAAGCTCTCACAGCTTAATGGTCGCCATTGTTTTCCCTTTTCAATTTATTGGCCAATTGATTTAATTCACGAAGTCGTTGTTGGTTTAACTCTTTCGCAACTTGCTTCCTGTTTTTCTTTTGCGCCATTAATTTGGAATAGAGCTTTTTGTTATCCGTATTTTTCTGTTTTGCCACCTTGTAAAGGTAAAATACATTCGGGAAATATAAAGACTAAAGAAACCGCTTGTTCGAAAATGCCTTACCAGATCCTGACTTCAGATACTTCTCAAAATGAAATGCTTTGTATTTGTCCGAAAATGCAATGTAAGTAATGAGTTCTAGTGGAAGTCGGGTGGAAGTATAGTGAACCTCTCCTTTGTTATGACGTTTCAAGCGTTCTTCAATATTTTGAGTACAACCTGTATAAGTTGTTCCATCAGCACATTTCAATAAATAAACGTATTGCATTTGTAATAGTGTTTAGACATAAAATTTCGTTGTTTTCTATTTAAGATAGTGAAAAATATTCTTCTTCGCTCTTCGAGCTATGAAGAATTAAATCTTTTGTCTTATTCGGGATTATAATTAGAGGTATTATGTGGATCGGGTTCACTACGCTTGTGCTGACCTTGCTCCACCGAAGCGGTTACGCGAAGATGAAGAGCTTCAGCGAAAGCGCTTAGAGGACTTATATTTGGATTAGAGTTCTAAACAAAAAAGTTCTTCTTCACTATGAGTTTCGAAGAACAAGCCTTACTTCGCTCTTGCGAGCTGCGATTATGAATGAGAATAGTGGACCGAGTCCGCCGAAGCTATTGGGAAATCGTTTGACGGAAGGAGTAAACTATCCTTCGTCACTCTACGAGCTATGAAGGATAAAAAAAGCCCTACTTCGCTCTTGCGAGCTATGTAGGGCGAAGGTGGAGTCGGAGGGGTTCGAACCCTCGTCCAAACAAAGAATCCCAATGTCTTCTACATGCTTAGTTTTTGATTGGTTTTCGACGGAAAATCGGACAAAAACACCCAAGAATCCCGCTTATCCTCTTTGATCTCACACCGCCCGCGAGGCGAAGTTGGTGCCAGATTTTCTAAGTTGATTCCCTCGGTTCCGGGGCCGAAAATCAGAGCCCATGGGAGAGAAACTTGTCCGCTTACTATATCTTCAGCGGATTAAGCTAATTTACATTCAGCAAATTAAGCCGCAAGTGCGTATGACGTATTGTCAATTATAGTTTGCAACAAGATATTTACGAGCTTCATCGCAACGCTCGACATGCTTACCCACCAAAATCGCATTTGCTGTCAAATCCAATGTCGACCCCAGTTCTACAAAGATACTAGAAAGTATCGATTGTTGTAAATGCTTTTTGAAAAGTTGTGAAATCACTGATTTCAGGAATGAAAAACCGGAATTCGGAAAGTTGAAAATTCGGGAATTTGGGTGTTCGGGATATCCCGAACACCCAAACATTCAACCAGTTTAAAATCAATTATTTAATTTTTCATAAACCCTTTCTATGTTCCTACCGTGTCCGCCTCAGGAGGATGTGGTTAAATAAAAGATCAACTCATCTTGTTTTCTAATTACTCTTCGCGTTGAAAAAAATAATAGCTTAGCCAAACCAAAACAAACTTCCATGAAACTCATTCTTATCACCATACTCGCCATCACTCATTCCTTCTTCACCTTCGCCCTCGACGGACCACCATTCGAAGTCATCGGCGGAGCAAAACTGATCGCTTCGTTGAACATTGAAAATGAAGAAACGCTTGCGAAAGGAACCCTCTCAACCGGCGAGGAAATCATCATTTCTAACGGGGACATTCTTTTTTCTGTTAAGCTGAATGTATCAAGTATGGGTAGTTTCCCATTGATGAGTAAATTGAAGAGCGAAGATTATGGAGGCAACCCCTTATTGATTAGCGTTTACGAATACGATTTCGATAAGGACGGTGAAATGGAATTAATGGTAGTGCATTCTGCCGGCGACTATTTTGTGGAACTTGAGATCTTTCGCTACGAGAAAGAGGAGCCTCAACTCGTTGGGAGTTTATTCGGTCAATTCCTGATCTCTCTGGAAGATAATGTCATTTCTTTTCCTTACGGTTCACAGGGTCTGACAGACGAATACATCTACCGCAACGATGCGTTTTACAACCTGGTTTATCACGATCCGAAAAACCGTGATTAGACTCCTCGGATAAATTCATAATGGCTTCCCACGAATTCATCAGTCTGCGATGAATGTTCACAAATAATGAGGAAAGTTATCAGAGGTTTCGAAAAAAAAAATCCAAAAAAAAGAGGGGTAAGCTACTTCTATCGCACCGCTACAACCTCTTACCTTTGCTACGTTCCCGTCCTGGAGGAGTCAGAGGGAGCTGGTCGTAGAAGACTTACCCCAGCCGCAAAAGTAGTCATTTATTCCAAAGTCAAAGGCGCGATATGGGAAAGTTTCAGAAATTTCGTTGAGAGTTCAACTAAAAAGAATCGTGCGAACAGTTTTTGTAAATTCAGATGTTGCTTGAAATCAACCATTTGATCGATTAAATCAGCGTTTTGTTAATTTGCTGTAACCATTACTTAACTTATGCGTAAATTCAGCGCGCTCGCTAAATAACGCTCAATGAAAGCAGTTTTACTACTACCATTGCTCTTCTCATTCGGTTTGTTCGGTCAAAAAGACACGATTAATGTCACAGATTCACTTGGCTTGAAACAAGGCCACTGGGTCTATTTCGGTGGTGATTTTCCCAATTCGGGTGTTTCCTCGTCTGAAATCCTTGAAGAAGGTGATTTCATCGACAATCAACGTGTTGGAATCTGGTACCGTTATGGCGCCGCTTCTCAGTTGAAAGCCGTCATGTTGTTCCGAATCGACAAGAAAACCAAAAGTTCTGTACGTGACCAGTTTTACAATTATGCCTATCATTCCAACGGGCAGTTAAAACGTAAACCCATTGTTGGCGGTTGCCGAAGCATGAGTGATTATTTCGAGTACGACGAAACAGGTTTGCTGAAAGAAGCAGAGCTCTTCGATAGCGTCTGTAATACGGTTTACAAATTACAACGCATCGAAAAAGGCGAGATGGATTCCATTTCGATTTTTATCATTGATCATAAATTTGAGGAACAGTCGGTAGATTCGCTTGAAGCGCCGAAGAATAAGATTCAATTCGAGCAAACAGGCGAGTTTTGCGTCGATTACAATCACCAAATCTTTCAATTGGGGCATTTCGAAAAAGGGCAATTTCTTGACGGTCGCGAATACCTGTTTGATGAGATGATGCGTGCTCAGCGTATTCGGTTTTATGAGAATGGGAAGTTGGTGAAGACAGTGATGAAGAAGACTTCTTAGGAATGTTGAATTTTTAATGCTGAATGTTGAATTAGAAATTACCTGATTAGCTCAATTTTCGTTCTATTTTGCGGATGCGCTTGATGACATGTTTGTCGTTTTTCCGAAGTATTAAAGCCCGTTTGTAGAATTCCAGCGCTTTTTCGTATTCACGTCCTCGATAGTATTCATCAGCCTTTTCAACGATTTTTAAATATTGCTGCTCATATTCTTCATAAGTTGAAGCGATTAATTGAAAATCAAGTTTTCGATCAGGAATTTTCGCATCAATTGTACTGACACACCCGGAAAAGAATAGAAGGAGAATTATTGCTTTCATAGTCATTTGTACAACTTAATCAGGAGGGAGTTCAGAAGTTTTTTAAGTTCATTACTAAACTCAGAAACTCACGAAACTTAATAAACTGACCAACTCACAAACTCAAATTAAAATCCCAGCCTTGTTTTTCACATAGCAAGACCAATTGTCCCCTGTGAAAGCTATTATCCTGAAGCAATTGAAAGAGCAAATCAACGGAAAGTTGTTCAAGCTGAACGCCTTCGGAGTCATGGAAACGGATTTTCTCTTCGGAAGAGAAATCGTCCAGATAGACGATTGTTTCGCGGGAATTGGCTTGTAGAAGCTGTTTCCAGTGGAGTTGAGGCATCACATCCATCAGATCAGATTCGGCAATCAATTTTCGTAACCGGCAATTCCAGATATGATGGCTGTTGATGATTTTAGATGCAGCCAAACGGATTTCATCGGTGAGTTCATCTTCTTTTGTTTCCAGGAAATCGACCCATTGCAGATTGAGCGCTAAATCGCGCTGCAGTTTATGGATGAAAAAAGCCTGGAACATTGTTGAATGGACTTATAACGCTTTCAAAGAAGCAATCACAGCTGTCGGATCAGGATTGTTGAATACAAAGCTTCCGGCGACCAACGCATCGGCTCCTGCGGCTACTAATTCAGCTCCGGTAGTTGTGTTAACTCCGCCATCCACTTCGATCAGCGCAGAAGATCCTGTTTTTTGGATCATTGCTTTCACCTGCCTTACTTTTTCAATGGCCTGGCGAATGAATGTTTGTCCGCCGAATCCTGGATTTACTGACATGATCAGTACCAAATCCAAATCTGCGATTACATTTTCTAAAACGCTCACCGGTGTATGCGGATTCAAGGCCACACCGGCTTTCATTCCCGTTTCTTTGATTCCGGCGATGGTCCGGTGCAAATGCGGACAAACTTCGTAGTGAACCGTGAGGATATCAGCACCAGATTTGGCAAATTGACCGATGTATTTATCCGGATTGGAGATCATAATATGCACATCCAATGGCTTCTCAGCTACTTTTTTCAACGCTTCAATGATCGGGAAACCAAACGAAATATTGGGTACAAATACGCCATCCATTACGTCTACGTGAAACCAATCGGCTTGTGAGCGGTTGATGAGTTGAAAATCGCGCTCGAGGTTACCGAAATCGCATGAAAGAATGGAAGGAGCAATGATCACTGACATAGAAACGTTTTTAGGAGGCAAATTTAAGCAATTATGGATTGGTTAATTATCAATTATAAAGAATGCTACCCCTCTGAAACAGAATCACTCTTAATAATTCATCATTCATAATTGATAATTCAACTTTTACTAAACCACTTCAAATAAGCCGCATCACGTCCGTAAATATCGGGGTGAAAGATTAGTTTACCGTCTGGAGTAGCAGCTACCGTAATGTAATCGACCTTGATTTGCACCGATTTTTTCAACCGGATAGAACGATGTTGTTCTTTGTAGATCATCGAATCAAGCGAGTCGGTTGTAATGCGCTGATTGTCGCGGCGCAAAATAAACCGCGCCAGTGAATCGGGAAGATTGCAGCGAATGCAACCATGCGAATAAGAACGTACATCGGTTCCGAATAACCCTTTTGAAGGTGTATCATGAACGTAAACACCAAACGGATTGGAGAATTCGAACTTAATGATTCCAAGCGAGTTCCATGTCCCAGGTTCCTGTCGAACTTTATAAGGAAACGTGTTCTTCGGGATCTTTTTCCAGTTTACCGAATACGGATCAATTTCCACATCGCCTTTAAACAGTTTGTAGTGATTTTTCGCCAAATATCCCGGATTTTGCTTCAATGCCGGCAGAATTTCCTTGCTGGTAATAGAATAGGGAACGGTCCAGTACGGATACGAAATAATACTGGTAATCTTCGACTCGAGCTGCGGTGTTTTGGTGTCGATTTTTCCCACAACTACTCGGTGCTGGGACAATAACGAATCATTGTAATACAAACGGAGCATGTATTCCGGAATGTTGATCCAGATGTAACGATCCGCATATTTCTCGCGCCAGCGCCAGCGTTCCATGGAAAGAATTACACGATCAACTTTTGTTTGTTCGGATTCTTCCAGCGCTTTACGTGTGTAATTACCGATTACAGCGTCCGGTTTCAAGCCATTGTCGACCTGGAATGTTTCCAATGCGTTCAAAAACACCGTATCAACGGCATCTTTTTCCAGGTAACCTTTATCGATAAGTGATTCTTTGGCAAGACTGTAGCAGCGCGTCGAATCTTCTTTCATGGTGGGCAAGTCAAAATTCTGATCTGAAAACGAACGATTGTAGGCAAAATCGAATAATCCGATGGCAAGTTGTTTGTAATCGTTGCGGAAATCGCCCATTTGCGCGAACCAATAACCCCAATTGGAAACTGTATCGAGTTGTTTGTCCCAATTGTTGAGCCGCGACCACACCAGTGGCTTCATCGCCTGTTTTGCCGTATCCAGTAATCCGTTGTGCAAATCATTGGCAGCAAAACCAAGTTTCGCCGTGAGCAGTAATTCTTTTGCAATGATTTCTTTCTGTTTTTTATCGCTTTTTTTCCAGCGATTGTTTGGAATTCCAATACAATTCGGCTTACTCAGGATCGTATCCATTTTCTGACCCAAACCGGTTAGGGTAGAATCGTTTGCCCACAAAGGTTTGTAACCACGTGATTTGTAAAACTCGGTAATCAGTTCAGCATTTTCATCGTCAATTCCCAACTCGTTTAAGTACGATTTATCCAATGCAAGCTGAATGCGCTTTTTGAGAGGAGTATCATTATCGAAAATAGGATCGGTAGCGGGTATTTCTGAGGCGCATCCGGCAAAAAGCAGGTAAATGCACGTAAGAAGTAATAAGGTATGTGTTTTCATTCGTTGAAAATGACCAATTTTGTGGTAAATATACAGTTAAATCCTTCGCTTTATGGATCAAATATTTATTACGTACATCATCATAGGAATCACTGTACTCTTCTCATTAAAAGGCTTTAGCGATTCGTATTTCCGTGATAAATACCTGTACAAACCTTACAACGTAAAACATCACAGGGAATACTACCGCATTTTCAGCCACGTTTTCCTGCATGCCGATCCGATGCACTTGATTTTCAACATGATCACCTTTTATTTCTTCGGGAAAGTCATGGAGGAATATTTCAGGGATTATTACGGTTTTGTAACGGGAAATCTTGTTTTTATTGGTTTTTTCATCCTCTCAAGTTTCTTTGCAACGATGATCCAGTACGGACGTCACAAAGACCACGAGTTTTACCGCAGTTTAGGCGCTTCCGGAGCCGTATCGGCCATTTTGTTTGCATTTATCATGCTGGCTCCCACAGCAACAATCACTTTTTTCATCATTCCAATGCCGGCAATTATATTTGGCGTGTTGTACCTGGGCTTTGAATTCTGGGCTGATAAAAATGGTAAAGGGAATATTGCGCATGATGCCCATATTAGCGGTGCACTTTTCGGGATAGTCTTCATTTTAATTACTAATATTGAACAAGTGAAAGACGCATTCAATAACTTATTCTAATGGATCAGCAGGAATTATTCGTCAACAACAACGGCAAAATCATGAGTAATACCGGGCCTACCATCATGGCGGGGAATCGCGGTTATACTTATGGTGACGGGCTTTTTGAAAGTCTCCGGATTTTAAACGGAAAGGTCTTGAACATGGAACAGCATTTCAACCGGTTGATAGAAGGCTCGAAAGTGTTGAAAATGCGTTTCCCCAGTTTTTACACACCTGAATTTTTTGAAGGCCACATTGCTGAATTGATCAAACTTTCTAAAATTGAAGAGGGTGGACGTGTTCGCTTATCCATTGATCGTATTGGTGGCGGAACTTATCTTCCTGACGTGAATGAAGTTAGTTACTTTATTGAAGTCTATCCGATGGAAAACAACCTGTTTGGTTTGAATGCCAAAGGTTTGGAAGTTGATTTGTACCAGGATATTAAGAAAACAAAAACGCCGCTTTCCAATTTCAAGACTAAAAACGGAATTATTTACGTGCTCGCAGCCATCGCTGCCAAAGAAAAAGGGTTGGACGATATGCTGTTGACGAACGAAAAAGGACAAATCCTGGAAAGTTCGCACAGCAACATTTTTGTGGTAAGTAATGGCGTATTGTACACTCCAAGCCTTGCCGACGGTTGTTTGGCCGGAACCATGCGCATGCAGGTGATCAATCTTGCGTTGAAAAACGGCTTGAAAGTCTATGAATGTCCGATTTTACCATCCAACTTACTGGTAGCAGACGAAGTTTTCCTGACCAATGCAGTTCGCGGAATTACCTGGATTGGGGGTTACAGGACGAAGCGTTATTTCAACACGACCGCCCGTAAGATTGTGGCATTTTTGAATGATGCGTGGGAGAATATATGATTCCTGTTTATTTCAACTGGAGCGGTGGTAAAGACAGTTCGCTCGCGCTGTATTACCTGCTTCAAAATCCTGAGTTTAATATCAAAGCCCTTGTGACAACTGTCAATGAGGAACATCAGCGCATTTCGATGCACGGCGTACGACGTGAATTGCTGCACGAACAAGCAAAACAAATCGGTATTCCTGTTCATGAGATTTTATTGCCCGACAGTCCGAACATGAGCGATTATGAAACGGCGATGAATTTGGGATTACAGCCATTATTGGACCAGGGAATCCGTCATTGCGCGTTCGGGGATATTTTCCTGGAAGATCTGCGAAAATACCGCGAAGACAAACTTGACGAAATAGGAGTAGAGGCGCTGTTTCCTTTGTGGAAGCGTGACACAAGCGAATTGATCGAAACGTTTATTGATTTAGGTTTCAAAACAGTCGTCGTGTGCACGCAAGCCGATAAACTCGACGCATCTTTTGTGGGACGAACAATCGACCGCGATTTCCTAAACGATTTACCTGCCGGAGTAGACCCTTGTGGCGAAAACGGAGAATTCCACACCTTTGTGTACGATGGCCCGATTTTCAACCAACCCGTAGCTTTTGAATTGGGCGAAAAGGTATTCAAAACTTATGGAAAACCGGCTGATAGCGAGAATGATGTGTGCGGCGATGGAACGAGGGTAATTCCCGGGTTTCATTACATAGATTTGATTACAGTTTAGTAAGTTGGTGAGTTTTTAAGTTTTCTAAGTTCAACTCAAAAAACGTAGAAACTCAATAAACTTAAGTACTATAGTTAATTCCAGTTCACCATCAGGTTTTTCAAACGCCAAAGTTCATTTTTTACTTGGCTCACACCGATCAAACCGCCCCACATACCGGAAACCTGTTTGTTGATGGAAACCACTACACGTCCTGATTTTTCTACGACGCTCACATCCCACTTAAAGTGTTTGTAGAAGGCTCCCAGGAAAATTCGACCTGTAAGCGTGCCACGTTCGTAGGTGACCGTATCTCCGGATTCTGACACCATTCGATAACCGTCCCGTTGGAATTGATCGGCGAGTGTTTTATAGATTTTTTCCAGTTCCGTGGTATTGAACGCAACCGTCACATTGTCATTTGATTCGTTTAAAACTTCTGCAAACATTTGGATTGAGTTTAAGTTTATGAGGTTCCTAAGTTATTTAGTTTTTTGAGTTCCATCTAAATTTGATGATTCAAAAACCAACTAACACAAGCATAGGAAGTCATCTGTAGTTGATTTTCAGCGCGTATTAATACCTGTTTTTTCAAAACCATTATTTATACCTGAAAGCCAGTTAATTAAATATCACACATTTGTTTCGCTGTTTTGACAGTAACTATTCGCAATGCGTTCGCCGAAAAGCTAAAACAGAGTAGGCACATTACAATTTTTATGGCTGATTATTTAGTAGAAAACCAGTGGGGCGGCGATTCTGCACCTTGGCATCCGGGAGGAACATGGGATTTGGGCGCACGTCCCAATCAGAATGTTGTCGCTGTTAACATTTCATCTGCCGATGACGGAAAAACGTTTGCGGGAACAATGACTTATTCCGGTGAAGGACCAATTGGGTTCAGAGCAGTGAATATGTCGGGGAACCGTTATGCAGTAGAAAACCAATGGGGCGGTGATTCTGCACCTTGGCATCCGGGCGGTACCTGGATCATCGGAGGACGAGACAACCAACTTGCGGTTGAGATGAATGTGGCTTCTGAGGACGGCGGTAAAACACTGAACGGTCAAATGACTTATACCGGTGAAGGGCCAATTGGCTTCAGATCGATGATGATTTAAGTTCAAAATTATTAGTAAGAAAGGTGGTCGAAAGGCTGCCTTTTTTCGTTGGATGCAACTATTCAACCAAAAAAAAGTCTATCAAAGCAATCTTACTTTTTGGAATCTGCTAATAATTGAACTTATGAAAAGTATACATATCCTTCTGCTTTTTACATGCATCGTTTCCGGCACGCTTCTGGCACAGCCGCAGAAATACATCCGTAATTTCGATGATGATGTTTACGGGATTTATCCGTGTAAAGACTCAACTTTTTACACCATTTCCATTCACCCAGGCTGCGGTATCAATAGCTTTGCCGTGCGCTACATGAATCGAAAAGGAGAAATAATCTGGGCCAAAGAATCACCTGTTTCAGTGGCGCACTTCTCGTGCTTTGAAGGAGTTGTTTTAGATGATAATTCATTTACGATTGCCTATTATTCGGGCGGTTACAACCTGGTAACGCAGATCAGTTCAAACGGCGATATTCAGTTTTCGCATTGCTTTAACCCGAACGGTTATAAATTCACCAAAATTGTGGCTATCAATAACGATTTTTACATGACCGGCAATAAGGAAATTCCCACTGCGAACGATTCAACCAAGGCGGTACTTGTAAAACTCAACAGCAGTGGACTCTTTCAATGGGCAAAGACTTACAAGTTTCCTGACTACCAGCATTTCGCGTTTAATGACTGCAAAGTTCACAACAACGAATTGATCGTCGGTGGCCATTTCAGCAACGGATATTCACCCGAACCTTCTTATCCGTACATCGCTAAACTTGATCTCAACGGTAATCTTTCGCAGCAATACACCTATGTCATCGATTCCAATATGTTCTTGTTTGAACCTTACAAACTCATGGAGCTCGATTTTTACGACGACAACGCTGTTTACGCACGTTTCCGGGCTTCGGCGGGTGTTGATTGCATCATGCGTATAGATGATCAGCTCAATATGGTTTGGACCAGGAATATTATCGGTGATCTGGGTTTAATCTGTGCCAGTTACGAAGGCGGTGTTTATTACACGAAGGAAGGTCCGATTTACGGGGATGTTTATAAAATGGATCCTTCAGGAGCAATTACGAACCATTATGCTCATACTGAGTCGGATGCATTGGGTGGAGCAACAGTAATCGAACGTCATGATTGCGGATATCTGATCGGTACATCTGTAGGCTGGCCGTCTGATTTGTATGCGCACATTCCTTCAAATGCTGGTTATTGCAACGGAGTAGATGAGTCAACTGAAAATACCTATTCTGAACCGGTGATCCGTCGTGCAGTGAGTGCTGAGAGTCCGGTTGCGACAACATTCACGTATTTTACCAGCGGAAATGCATTTACGGTAATCGTTCCGGTGAATGATCTTTTCTGTAGTGAAACTTTTCAATGTGACGGATCGCTCGAAACGACTGAATATCAACTGAACCAGTTTAAGTTATTTCCGAATCCGGCTACAGATCGCGTACAGTTAGACCTTCCGAAAGGAACAACTATAAAAGTGATTGATGCGCTTGGAAAAACGATGCTGATGACAACTGATTCGAACGGAGAATTGAATGTTAGCGAGCTTTCCAATGGCGTTTATACGCTCCGCGCGGGGAATATGGTAAGTCGATTGGTGAAAGAATGAGATTTCCCCTACTTTTTCATGCCAAAAAGTAGGCAAAAGGCAGTCGCTGCAAACCGTGCGTTCCATTAGCACGTCGGTCGCTGATTTTCTTAAACTCTTCGTCGTACCTCCTCATCAAACAAACAGAAAATCGACGCTCACTCCTCCATGGAACCTCGCACTCTTTTGCAAAACGACGGGGATTTCGCTTCGATCATTTAAGATTCTGGAAACCTATTTTAGAACGGTTTACTCAAAACGGCATTAAGTAACGATCGTAAGAGAACAAGGTGAAGTTAAACGTCATCGAGGCCCTGTTTGAGCTCAGCCATCGATTCTTTCGCAGAAAGGATCGATTATGGCGTTTGCGAGTTGGGTTGAGATAGTATAACAAACCGTAGTTTTCAAGATCGGGACTTATAGCCTTGATTTTTTGCCTACTTTTTTATCAAGAAAAAAGTAGGATACAAGCATTATTAGTTTTGAATTTTCTAAATTCGAAACCAATGAAATTCGAGCAAGACTTCAAAGACGCCATTAGCGAATTGAGCGATAAGGAAAAAGATAAACTGATCCTACGCTTGCTGAAACGCGACATTCCGTTGGCGAAGCGTTTGTATTTTGAGTTGGTGAGTACGCAAACTGCCGAGGAATTGCGGTCGGAAATGGAAACGCGATTGAAACAAGGTTTACGCCATGTAGCACATTCCCATTTCGGGCTGGGTGATTTAATGATGGAATTGCGTGGTTTAAGCGGGGAAATTTCGGCACACGTTAATACCACAAAAGACAAAGTAGGTGAGGTGAGTTTGTCATTATTGCTCGTCAACCAGGCGTTGCAGGATTTTATTCCACGAATTGATCGTTCATCACCCGTTAAAGCACACAAACTTTGTATTTACATTGTTTCGAAGTGCTTTAAAATACTGATCCTGATCCAGGCGTTGCATGAAGATTACCTCGTTGAATTCCGTGAAGATCTTGAGCAATTGGGGAAACTGATCTGGCAAAGCCGCAATCTTTCGCATACGGCAATTCACAATGGTTTGGATCTAAACTGGTTGCTTTCGGGCGATTTACCGGAGAATGTGAAGGCAATCCATGCGGCAATCAGGAAGCAGGGTTTCTTGCGTTGAGTCTTTTTTCAACACAAAATAAACCGGACTAATCTTCTTTCTTTTTTCTCTTTTTAGGCTCTAGCCGAATTCCACCCACAATTTTGATATTGTAAAACGTCTGTCGGTAAGACAAGTCATTGAAACGAATGGATTTGTTGTCAAAATCGGTGACCAGCATCACAAAATAGCGCGGTTGATTGTAGCCGGCTATGAATTTTACGTCGAATCGCGGAGCTAAACCTAGGAAACCGCGGCTGATACTGTCAGAACTGTAAAACTTCGACTGCACCACAAAACCGAGTCCGCCCATAATGCCAACCTGGTAAGATTTCCAGCGTTTCACATATACCATTCCCGGAACCACACCCAAATCGACAGCTGTAATAGAATGTGCAGAAGTTTTGGTTTGATTGGTATCTTCCAGCTGGTAAGGAATCAACGGATCTTTTCCATTCGATCCTGCGCCATGAACATTAAAAGTAGGTTTGATGTAAAACGAATGAATGTCTTCCGTATAAGCACCTGTTTTACCCCGAAAAGCCGCCATTTTAAAATGAGGATTCCTGAAAATCCAGGTGTTGATTGAAAAGCTGACAGAAGTTAATTCAGGTCTTAATTCATTGGGTATTAAATAATTGAGTGAATCATTCCAGCGATAAGCGTTTTTGATGGCGTAACCATTGTATACATGAAGATCAACGTCAAAAAACGCGCGTTTCACACTGAAATCAAATCCCAGATCATAGTATTGTGTTCTTCCGTAACGGCTTGGCGGACGAATCGTTCCGGGCAACGCAATACCCAAACGCAGGGCAAACCATTTATACGAAACACCAATTCCCAAAACGAGACTCATGTTGTTTTTGTACTTCAGTTTCGAAACGTCATCATTGAACGGATACACCACTTTAAACGGAGCTGTGTTGAATCCGAGGTCGGTAAACCAGACAATTTTTTCCTTGTAACGCACATAAGGAAGCTTGCTCTCCTGCGAAAAGGAAAGAAACGACGCTGTTAAAAACAACAGGAAAATTCTATTTCGTAATACCTTCACAATTTAATAAGAACACATATTCTTTGGCAATTTCCATTCGCTCGGTTGTTCTTCCCGAACCACCTCCATGTCCGGCGCTCATAGTGCAATCAAACAATATCGGCTGATTTCCGGTATTCAAATCACGCAGTTTCGCCACCCATTTCAACGGTTCCCAGTATTGTACCTGCGAATCATGATAACCGGTAGTAATCAGCATGGCCGGATAAGCCGTTTTTTTCACCTGATCATAAGGCGAGTAACTCAACATATACCAGTAACTTTCTTCTTCGTTCGGATTTCCCCATTCTTCGTATTCGCCCACCGTCAGCGGAATACTTTCATCAAGCATCGTTGTCACCACGTCTACAAACGGAACCTGGGCAACAATACCTTTAAAAAGATAAGGAGCCATATTGGTAACAGCGCCCATTAGCAAACCGCCGGCGCTTCCGCCCTGGGCGTAAATAGAAGAAGGGTCGCAATAACCTTTCAGCGAAAGCCATTCGGCACAATTGATAAAATCGGTAAACGTAAGGCGTTTGTGCTGCAGTTTTCCGTTTTCGTACCAGGATTCACCCATAAACTTTCCGCCGCGAATGTGTGCAATCGCAAATACGAATCCACGGTCCAATAAACTCAATCGATACGGACTAAACGTTGTGGGAATAGTAACGCCGTAAGAACCGTAACCGTAGAGCAGGAGTGGAGCTTTCTTGAGATCCGTTCCTTTTTTGTAGACCAATGAAATCGGAATTTTAGTACCGTCGTTGGCTGTAGCCCAAACACGTTCGCTTTTGTAATCTTGCGGATTGTAGGCATTGCGCAGCACACGCTGAAAAGTCGTTTCCTTTTTTCCGGTAACCATATCAAATCGGATCACCGAAGCAGGAACGGTCATTGAAGTGTAACTGTAGAGAAAACTGTTAGCCTCATAATTGTCGTTCCAGCCCAACCCGATTTCGTAAACTTCTTCATCAATAGCGACTTCCTGCATGGAAACGGCTTTCAGATCTCCGTATAAAAAACGTGTTTTTCCTTTTGTACGTTCCTGGATCACCAATTGGTTTTTGAATGCGATAAAACCGTCGATATACGTATCCGGATTGTGAGCTTTCAAAATGCTGCACGATTCAATGGAAGACGGTTTGGAAGCGCTGTGACGTAGCGTGCGATTCGGTGCTTCAAAGTTGCTCAGGATATAAAATCCGTTGTCATGGTGATCGATTTGGTATAAATGTCCTTTCTGACGGGCCAAAAACACCTGTGGTTTTTCGGCTGGAATTCCGGCATTGACTATCGAAACTTCCGAAGTGGTTGAACTCTGGCTGTAAATAAAGATCATCGCGTCGTCCATTGATTTGGTAATGAAAACAGAAAAACGCTCGTCATCTTCCTGGTAAACCAGCTGATCTTTCGACTGAGCTGTTCCCAGTATGTGTTTGTACACCTGGAATTCACGTAACGTGGTTTCGTCTTTCTTTACATAGAAAACCGTTTTATTGTCGTTTGCCCAAACGATAGAACCATCTGTGTTCGTGAGTTTATCCTTCAGGTACTTATTGGTTTTATTGTCACGAAACTGAATGGTATATTTCCTTCGTCCTACAATGTCTTCGCTCACAGCAAGCAAGGAATTGTCTTTGGAATTTTCCAATTCTCCCAAACCATAATATTCATGACCTTTGGCGCGTTCGTTTTCGTCAAAGAAGAGAATCGGGGCAGCTGTTTTCGGGATGATCAGCTGACGATAATCCTTTCCTTCAAGACTTTGCCACTGGTACAAAACACCATTCATTTCAAACGGAGCGCTTTTTTCATGCGGATCAATACGATTATCAAATTCAGTCATCAACGATTCCACCAACGGGTTCATTTCTCCAAAATACGATGCCGAATAGGCATTCTCTGCCTGGATATAATCCAATACAGGTTGAGAATCGCGTTGGTTCATCCAGAAATAAGGATCGTTGCGCTGATGTCCATGCTTTTCAAGCACAGTGGGAGTTTTTGGTGCGTCTGGGGCTTTCATCGATTGGAAAGGTTGTTGGGAAAATATCATGAATGGCAAAAAGAGTACAAGTGTTGCAGTTTGGAGCGTAGTTTTCATGAGTGCAAAAATAAAACATACTGTGAGCTAATGAAATAAATGTATCAGAGTTTATCAACCGGCCAATGGAGGATGACTGATTTCGTTGTATAATTGGAATCCTGCGGTTCGGAGTTGATTTACCAATCAACGATTTCATTTCCAAATTTCGTATCTTGCGTTCAAAATAAACACCCATGTTCAAATTCATTCTGTCGGCAGCGTTAGTAAGTATCACGGTTTCAATAACCGCGCAAAACTTTGTCAGGACTTCTTTTTTATTCCGCAACGAAGGCCAGCCATTTTCGCTCAACGAAACCATAACGGCTTATAATGGAATAGATTATAATATCCAAAGTATGGCATTTTATATGTCGCGGGTTAAGATCACGCACGATGGTGGACAAATCACAGCTTTGGATACAAATGAAGTGTACTATGTGAATTTCAACGTTCCTGAAATCATTCTCGGAAGTTTCCCGATTTCGCAAGTGGAAGCCATTACGTTTGAGGTTGGCGTTCCCGAATACCTGAATCACCTGGATATCAGCCTGTATCCGGAGCATCACGCGCTTTCTTTTCACGATCCTTCCATGCATTGGGGCTGGGCGTCGGGTTACATGCACATGGTGATGAACGGAAAAGGCGATGACAATGGCGATGGAACTCCCACAACTGCTTATGAACTGAACTGTTTGGGTGATGGAAATGTTCCCACGGCTACTATTACGACAACTGCAACAGTAAACGCGGATAATTCGCGCACGATCTTTTTGATTTGCAATGTCGACCAATGGCTGCGCGGCACCGATCCTGCAACTACCGGCGCAGTGCATGGAAGCGATGGTGTAAATATCACGGTGATGAACAATGTTGAAGATTACCCTGTATTTGAATCGCCCGCCACAGCCTCGTTGACAGAGAAAGAGCAAATCGCGATCAGTGTTTCTCAGTCTGCGGCCGGAACAACCATTTCCTGGACCGATTCACATGTAGCAACTTACCGTTTACTGGATGCCGACGGAAGAGTGTTGGAACAGGGCGGAAGCAACGAGCAATCACTTCTGTTTACAGAGTTGTCTTCCGGGTTACACTTTGTTCAGTTAATGAATGATAAAAGCGGGTTGATAGGTACGGCAAAAATCATTGTTCCCTGAAAAAATAAAATACAAAGGGACGAGTGTGAGTTTTGAGAACGGGATCTGTGTTCGAAGCTGAGATTCTGTTTCCTCCTTTGAGAGAGGATTAAGGAGGGTGACAACTTCCAATCATCCGCAAACCCTTGATTTCATTCTGTTTTACAATTATTCAACATGGTTCGAACCCAGTTGGATTCACAACAAAAAGAAAAGCATTTACGATTTATTCAAGAATTATTGGGACACAGTAGTAGCAGAACTACAGAGATACACACACATGTGAGCAACAAAAGTCTACAACAAATCAGAAGTCCATTTGACGATTTATGAAAAATGTTTAATTTGTGGTTCAAAATCCCTAACGCTATTGCGGTTATACAACACCATGTTGCGTGCTAGTTCAGGTTTAGTGGGGGGAGATAAGTTATGTGGCATTTAAAATGACAAAACAGACACTCATATTATTACTATTAGGACTCTTTACATTCTCATATTCAAGAAATGTACCTGCCAGGAACACGAATAGTTGTCCAAATGCGGAGTTTGCAAAAATCGTTTCTGACTTTGAAATGGGCTTGGAGAATGATGTTCAACAGGACAATATTGGGAGTATTTCTGCGGCTATATTCATTGACGATCAAATAGTTTGGTCTCGTGCATTCGGACAGGCCGATAACGAAAAAGCGATCAAAGCGGATACCAATACCATATACAGGATTGCATCCATAACTAAGACGATTACTGCTTATTTAATGATGTTGTTGGTACAAGACGGAACTATCGATTTGGATGACCCGGTGAATAAATACCTGCCGGAAATGGCAACACTGCAACATAACGGATTTCTTGATAATAGGACAATTACGTTCAGACATCTTGCTAGCCATACTTCAGGTTTGGCAGTAGAACCGGGGTTAGCAAACGCGGCATCCGGTCCGATTGGTGAATGGGAAAATAAAGTAATCAACTCCTTACCAACAACAAGTGTGAATTCTGTTCCGGGAGAGCGATATTCCTATTCCAATATCGGTTATGCTATTCTAGGATTGGCACTTTCCCGTGCTGCAAATAAACCATTTATGGAACTAGTAGAAGAAATGATTTTTGAGCCTCTACATATGACGAACAGTTTCTTCGTCATACCGGAAGGAAAAGAGAACAACGTGGCTTCTGGATACAGGTGGCATGCATTTAAAGGAATTATTGATGCAGAAAAAGCGAAAATAGAACATATGGGGAGGGGGTATAAAGTTCCAAACGGAGGAATATATGCAACCCCAAATGACCTTGCACGTTTTCTAATGGCTCAATGCGGAAATTCTGATTTGCTTTCGAAAGAATATGTGGAAATGATGCAGACGATTCAAACACCTGAAAGCAACGAATACGGATACGGTTTTGGTTATTACATCAGGAACAACGACAAAGGTATCAGGATGATTGAACATGACGGAGGTGTGGCAGGATACGAAGCAATGATGGTATTCCATCCCAAATCGAAAATTGGAGTAATAATGATGAGAAATTACGATTTTGGACTGACTAATATTCTACTAGAACCGAGAACAATACTAAGTCAACTTGTAAAAAGCAAAAAATAAAACGCCATATAACACCGGTTTTGCCGTCAGCGGGGTGAAGTGCAAGCTTGAAGCTTTGCGCTTCATATCAAGTTCAGTGATAGCAGACACTGTAGTGCTTCGAAATTGCCACCTTCGGGTAGCTGCAAAACGTTGTGCAACAGCTGAAAACTAACAAATAATTGAACAAAATAGACAATGATATGGAAAATTACATAGACGGATTTGTACTTCCAATTCCACGAATTCACTTGAACGAATATAAGAGTGTGGCTGAAAAAGTAGCTGAAATTTGGAAAGAATATGGAGCACTTGCATATTTTGAGTATGTCGGAGAAGACTTAAAATTGGAAGGTACTCGTTCTTTCATGGATGTAGTGGATTTGAAAGAAGGTGAAGTAATTATATTTGGTTGGGTTATTTTCCCCTCCAAAGAGATTCGTGAGACAGCAAACAAGCAAGTTCCCACTGATTCAAGAATGGCGGAATTAGTTGCCCCGTTAACCGATCCCAAAAGATTAATTTTTGATGCCGGAAGAATGGTTTATGGAGGATTCCAACCGCTGGTTCAGTCAAATACAAATGAAGCTGGCTATGAATAAAAGAGAAATAATGTAGGGATACAATATAGATATAGTATCAAAAAGAGAATTATGACATACAATTAACCGACTGGTGCAAGCGTCACGCCTCCACCTTTTTGTAACTGAGATTCCAATAACGTTTTTTGGATCAGCCTTTGCGATCTCTGCGCCATCGCTATGTGTCTATGCTGAAGCTTCGGCGTAAGAGTTGTGTTGAAATCACCACGCCCGTCATTGAGTAAAGTACCCCAAACTGGAATTAATCACACCGATTTAACCGTTAAACGGTAAAAGAAAACCTTAAATCAGCTTTAAAAGACCGTTGATCAAAAAATAGTTTCACTTTTTTTCACATTTCTTTCAGAAACCTTTATTTACTGTACCCTTAGTAAAGTCTAGTGGTTTGGTAGATTTTACAGATTGAGGCACGCTTTTTGAATTGTTAAATTCACGGATCGAATTCAAAAAGTGCAATATTTATCAGAAAAAGTTGTTAAATTAGTTTAGTAGAACTCTCCAATGATACCCAATATGAAAACCCAAAATCCAAATATACCATGTCAGTTAATCCTTATTTCCATCAAACCCCGGATCTCCTCCGGGAGGAGCAGCTGTGGGTGATGCAAGCAAAGTCGGACCCGACCAAGTTTGATCCCCTCTACCGAAAGTATTATTCTCCAATCCTTCGGTACCTTTTACAACGCAGTGACGACCCTGAAATAGCGCATGATATCGCTTCCCAGGTGTTTGTTAAAGCGATTAAAAACTTGAGTCAATACGAATTCCGTGGGGTACCTTTCGGATCGTGGTTGTACCGTATCGCAAAGAGTGAATTGTATCAGCAATTCCGCGAAAAGCAATCGGCCAAAACCGTTCGTATGGACAATCTGCAAATCGCAACGTTTGATGAACTGTTCATCGACCCGAGCGAGGGTGAAGTAAATCGTTTGCGCTTATTGAAAGCGTTACAGGAATTAAAGCAGGATCAGTTGAAGCTGATCGAGATGCGGTTCTTTGAACAGCTGAGTTTCAAAGAGATCGGTGACCAATTAGGCTTCACTGAAAACAACGCAAAAGTAAAAACGTTCCGGGCCGTTGAGAAATTACGGCTCCATTTTCACAAAAAACGTTATGCAGCATAAAACAGAACGAAACCCGCTTAGGCGGGTTTTTTTTATTCATTCAAACAAGTAAAATATTCATTAACAATTGCTTTTTAAAAAAAAGCAACAATTTATTCTTGTGAATTGGTGATAAACTAGTAATTTAGCCACGTGAATAAAACTACACATGTGAGGATGAAATTTACAACACTAGCTATTACTATTTTAGCAGCAAACTTGGCGCTGGCTCAGCCCACTAACTTCAATACGCAGCGAAACTGGTCAATGAACAAAAAAGAGTTGATGATCGGTTTGGGTGGAACGAGTTTTCTTGGTGACCTGGGTGGAGCAAATCAAAACGGAACTGACTACAGTTTGAAAGATTTGGATTTCCCTTCAACAGGTTTTGGAGGAAGTATCGGTTATCGTTACCGTTTTCACCCGTATTATGCGACTTCAACTATTTTGAATATCGGCATGGTACGAGGAGATGACGCTAAAACGGGTGATCTTGTACGAAATAGTCGTAACCTGCATTTCCGTTCGCCGATCATTAACTTGAGTCAACGTTTTGAGGTGATTCTTTTGGCGAATGAGAAAATTGGTCGTCGATTTAATATCCCGGGATTAAAAGGTTTCAAAGATCACAACGAACAGTTCTATATCTTTACAGGAATTGGTATTACATACTTTAATCCAAAAGCAAAGTACAACGGTTCATGGACAGCTTTACGTCCATTGAATACCGAAGGACAAGGGTTGAGTGGTGGACCGGCAGAGTATCTTCCTGTTACAGCAACCATTCCTTTCGGAGTTGGTGTTCGTATGGGAATCAACCGTTTCTGGCGAGTTGGGCTTGAAGCAACTTACGTGAAAACATTCTCTGATTACATTGATGATGTTCACGGTACTTATTACGATCCTGCCATCATTGGAGCTACAAACGGAGCAGAGGCAGCTTATCTGTCAAATCCTGCAAGCCAGAATGCTACGTGGTTTGGTCCTGGTGATCAACGTGGAGACAAACAAAATGATGCAATGATTTACCTGAATCTTACGGTTTATCGTAATCTTACTTATAGCACTGTAGGTCGTGGGCCGCACATCCGTTTCGGAAGACCGAAATACAGAGCGAAGTTCTAAAAAATATTCTCAACAATATTCAACTAAACGGGGTGATCTTATGGTCACCTCGTTTTGTGTTTTTACCTTTGGCCAAATAGTTTTTATGTACCCAATTCTCAAATGGTTTTTCTTTCGTTTCGATCCAGAGAAAATTCATTACTTCACTTTTCGGTTATTACGTTTTTGGCTGGCAGTTCCGTTTGTAAAACCGCTCTGGAAAAAAATGTACCAGCTTAATGACGATCTGCTGAAAACAGAAGTAGCCGGTATCGTATTTCCGAATCCGGTTGGATTGGCTGCAGGGTTTGATAAAAATGCGATTGCGATTAATCAATTGGCAGCTTGTGGATTTGGTTTCGTGGAAATTGGTACGGTAACGCCTGTCGTGCAGGAAGGAAACCTGAAACCGCGCTTGTTTCGCTTGGTGGAAGATGAAGCGGTGATTAACCGAATGGGATTCAATAACGACGGTGTTGATACAATTGTGGAGCGCTTAAAAGCACTCAAACCAGATTGTATTATCGGTGGAAATATTGGTAAAAATAAAGTAACACCGAATGAAGAAGCTGTCGCCGATTACCTGAAAGCATATAATGCACTGGAACCGTATGTGGATTATTTCGTTGTAAATGTATCCTCTCCGAATACACCAAACCTTCGCGAATTGCAGGATAAAGAACCGTTGACGCAGTTGTTGTCAACATTGATGAAACGCAGAGAAGAATTAGGTTCCGCAAAACCCGTTTTCTTAAAAATCGCTCCCGATCTGACCGATTCACAGTTGGATGATATCATTGCAATTATTGGTGAGACGCGTATTGCCGGAGTGATTGCCACCAATACAACGATTGATCGCAGTGGTTTGAAAACTGATCCGGCGAAAGTAGAAGCAATAGGAGCAGGAGGTGTTTCAGGAAAGCCGGTCACAAAACGCTCGACGGAAGTGATCCGCTATTTGGCTATTAATTCCAATCATTCCTTTCCGATTATTGGCGTTGGTGGAATCCATTCGGAGGCTGATGCATTGGAAAAACTCGAAGCCGGAGCATCTTTATTGCAAATCTACACCGGATTCATTTATGAAGGGCCGGGCGTTGTAAAACGAATCAATAAGGCTATTTTAGCAAAGCGAAAGCTACAAAACCAATAACAATGAAAACAGCGACCGAAAGGGTGTTTATCACCGAATGTCCGCGAGATGCGATGCAGGGTATTCATGATTGGATTCCGACTGATCTGAAGGTTGCATACATCAATCAGCTGCTTCAATGCGGTTTCGACCGGTTGGATTGTGGTAGCTTTGTTTCACCGAAAGCTATTCCCCAGCTCAAAGATACCAGGGAAGTACTAGATCGTTTGGATGATAAAGGAACTACTAAATTGCTGACCATCGTTGCAAATGAACGCGGTGCTGAAGAAGCTATTCAGTTTGATCAGATTGACTTTCTGGGGTATCCTTTCTCGATTTCCGAAACCTTTCAGCGACGCAATACCAATGCTTCAATTGAAGAATCACTTAAGCGGGTTGAAGTGATTCATAACCTGTGTGTTAAGTCTGGTAAATCATTGGTTCTTTATCTTTCTATGGGATTCGGAAACCCGTATGGTGATGAGTGGAATGCAGAACTGGTAATGAATTGGAGCAAACGTTTATACGATACTTTTTCAATTAACGAACTGGCGTTATCGGATACGATAGGCGCGGCAACTCCGGCATTGGTAGAACAATTATTCATGGCAATTATCCCCGAATTACCCGGGGTGAAATTAGGAGCGCATTTGCACACATTACCACAAAATGCCCAGGTTTTGGTAAAAGCAGCATATGATGGTGGTTGTCGTTATTTTGACGGAGCGATTAAAGGTTATGGAGGCTGCCCGATGGCGGCAGATGATTTAACAGGAAATATGCCGACTGAACAAATGCTTGCTTACTTTAGTCAGCAGGGAATAGAAACAGGAATCCTGCAACCTGCATTCGAACAGGCAATAATGAAAAGCAGTTCTGTTTTTCTATAATGTAACATTTCACATGAAGCGAATTACCAGATATATGAAACAACATGGAATAGCAGGAATTGTACTTGCGATGGTTTTGCTTACTGCTTGCGGCGAGGAGGAAGATCAGCCGTTCAAACCGCATCATCGCAACAAACCAACGGAGGTAACAACGTTTAGCACGGATTTCAATGAAAATACGTTTTCAGGCAACGAAGAAATCGAATTGCTGAAAGAATTAAAATTGTGTGATCCGAATGCTCCGAATGACACTGATGAAGCCCATCCTTCGTGCAGCCCGAAGTTTTTTCGGTTCTTTAAATTAGCTGAAAAAACAAAGCTTTCAGACGGATTTATTTTGCTGATCAAAGCCGGAGTAAACGGTTTTCCGCTTCGGAGAATTCTGGTCTTTCAACGTGATGGCGAGCAATTGGTAAAACTCAACGGATTTAACGGAAACCTGATCGAATTCAGACCTTCCAAAAGCGGTTACCAGGATCTGGTGATACGTTTCACAGATAATATCGACGGAAGTTTGACTTACTACAATTGTTTGTTCCAATGGAATGGCAGCCAGTACAGCTATAAATTGTGCGAGGCAATCCAGGAAGGCGGACAAGAAGCTCCACACCGTATTAAAGAAGAGTTTATCGACTCGATGGCCCCTGAGATCAAAAAAGTGCTCGACGATAACCAAATGTTGTTTTAATGACAATCAAAGCCGGCATCGGAAGTGTGTTGTTACTGATCGCGGTCGGCTGCTCTTCCGGGGCTTCGTTGAAAAAGATCGATGATTACATTTTTTTGCATGATAATTCATCGAAAGTATGGCTGGTAGATAAATTGCTGATCAACAAAAACGACTACACGCCAATGAGATTCAGGTATAAGCAGGTGGTTGTTTTTCATGAATCGCGTAGCGCCTATTTTTACCGGCTCAATGAAATGGGTGATAAACCCGGTGCAAAAACGTATTACTGGCTCGACAGGACCAAAAATGAATTTGGTTTTTTAGTCGGACAGACAGAATGGCTCTTCGAGATCAGGCATTTATCGCGCACCAAAATGGTTTTACGACCAAAAAACAATTCCTATCCGTATACCATGGTGTTGGTTCCCTTTCCCGAATATTGAATATCAGATTGATAAAACTTACCGTTTCTTGCTGCGAATAAACTCAACTAAATTCTCATACAGTATATAAATATTTAGTTGCAGGTACGAATCGGATAATCAACCCGTTTTAATTTTCAACAGTCGGTCTGAATTATCAAAACAATTTTATATTTGTTCTCACGTACCTCTAAACGTAACTGAAAATGAAGATCTTGTTTTTGACTATTGGTTTGTTAGCACTTGTTGCATGTGGCTCAAATGAAACTTGTAAGGATTGTGACAAAAAAAAGGACAAAGACACAGTTGTGGTAGTTGATGATTTGGAATCGGCTATGAAACGCGACACGATTACAACTCCGTCAAAGGATCAGAAGGAAAATCACGAGAAAATAGTTAAGAAATTCGGGGAACAATGGGACTTCTGCACCTGTATTGTTGCGAATGACTCTATTACGGATGCTTTCGAAAAGAAATTGACCCCAAAACAAGAGGAAAAACTCATGGCCCGCTGGGATTACGTCGATAAAAAGTGTAAGGAATTAACCACCTTTGATAATACGACCCCCGAAGAACGCGCAAAACACGAAAAACGCGTCATGAAGTGTCTCAAAGAGAATGGACTCAAGAAGTAATGTTGAATGATGAATTTTAAATGTTGAATTGATTTTACCTGCCGATAGAAGTTAATTTATTCCGTTCATTCAAAATTTTCGCACCGTCTCCACCTTTGGTGTGATTCACAATCCAAAATTCATTAGCTTTGTTGCATGTCCAAAAAGTGGTGCAAATTGATCGTTTATGTAGTGCTGGTAAGCTTTATTGCTTTGCTCATGCCGAAAGCATTGTGGCACGATTGTAACCACCAGGATCATCAACTTGCTAAAAAAGAACATCTTCCGGGAAAAAGCATTGATCAGGGAGTAGAAAAATGTGCGGTATGTGATCTTCACATTCCGTTGTTGTCCAATCCGGTTCAACAACTTTCAACTGCCGGTAAAACCTTAAATTCTGCAGAACCGTTTACGGTTATTGTAGCCGTAACACATGCTTTCCCGCTTACAAAATCACTTAGAGGCCCACCTGTAGAAATGGCTTAAAACGTTCCGGAGAATTCGTTTCTCCTGTTTTTAATTCATTTCGAAACTCATGAAATACGTACTTATGTGCGCGTTTGTGCTTGTTTCAATGATGAACCTTGCGCAGGAATGCAGGTTTTCATTGACTGGTACTGTACGCGACGAACACACAATGAACCCTGTTCCTTTTGCAAAATTGAGCGTGGAATCCATGAATATCCATGTTCAGGCAGATAGTGCAGGGAATTTTACATTCACCAATCTATGTCCGGGACCACTGACGCTACGTTGCATTCCGCATTTTGGCTGCGAACCAATCGACATTGAGGTGAATCCTCTTTCTAATTCCACCATAGACATTTATGTAGAAACGCATATCGTCGAGCTGGATGAAAATGAGATCGTGGCCTATGTTTTCCGTCGCGAATCGAAAGCGGGAATGAGGATTTCCGTAAATGATTTGTCGCAGGTTAAAGGAAATACACTGGGCGAACAACTTATGCGCATTCCGGGAATGAGCACGTTGAGCACCGGCTCAAGTATTGTAAAACCAGTGATCAATGGCATGCACAGTAATCGCATTGTGATTGTAAATAACGGAATCAGGCAGGAAGGCCAGCAATGGGGAAGTGAACATGCGCCTGAAATCGATCCGAATCTGGCAGAAAACCTCGAAGTTATCCAGGGTGCGAGTGGTTTGCAGTATGGTCCGGATGCGATTGGCGGAGTGATTTTTGTTTCACCAGGTTCGCTTCCGTATGGTGAAAACCATAGTGGATGGCTGAAATTGTCAGGGAATTCCAATGGAAGAGGAGGAATGAGTTCGGCGCTCATAAAGGGATCATTCAAGCGTTGGTCGAAATGGGCTTACCGGATTCATGGAACCGGACGCATCAATGGAACGCAATCGGCGCCTGATTACCTGATAAAAAATACGGCTTCAAACGATTACAGCTTCAGCGGAGCTTTCGGTTATAAAGGAACACGTTTGGAAGCAGATGTTTTTTACTCGCGCTATACTTCCAACCTGGGCATTTTCACTGGTTCACATATCGGGAATTTAACCGACTTGAACGCCGCATTTCTTGCCGAACAGCCCAAAGACAGCGGTTATTTCACCTATACACTTGAAAAGCCAAAGCAATTTATTCAGCATCAGTTGAGCAAATTCAATTTGGTTTACCGTTGGAATGAAAAGGTGAGAACATCTGTGATTGTTGGTTATCAGTATAATCTTCGCCAGGAATACGATTTGCACAAAGCTTACAACGATAGCCTGGCGGCATTGGATTTACCGGCGTTTGAACTCAATTTATGGACTACGTCCGTTGATTCCAAAACTACCATCCAACATTCAGGCAAGCTGAAGAGTGTTTTCGGGGTCAGTTACTTCAAACAGGATAATGCGTATGCCGGCCGGTTTTTCATTCCAAATTTCCAAAAATGGCAAGCAGGCATCTGTTATACCGGTGTTTATGAATCAGAAAAATGGCAATTTGATTACGGAGCCCGGTATGATTTGTCGCGTTTGAAGGTCTATAAATACGAGGGTGATGTCTTGACTTCTCCAACGCGTGATTTTGGTCATATCAGCACTTCTGTCGGTGCTTCGCGTGTGATCGGACATCATGTGATTGTACGCGCAAATGCAGGGACAGCCTGGCGTCCGCCATCTATCAATGAACTTTACAGTGATGGTTTACATCACGGTGCAGCAGCTATCGAAGTCGGAAATTCGCTCATGAAAAAAGAGGTGGTTTACAATGTGCAAGCCGGAATGCAGTATAAATCGCGGTTAGCAAAACTCGATGTGTCGCTTTTCTGGAATCGTTTCGATGGCTATATTAATCTGCAGCCGCAATTACCGGCACAACTGACGATTGTTGGAGCGTTTCCCGTATTTCATTACCAGCAATCGGATGTGCGTATAGCAGGATTGAATGGTGTGCTGGAAATTCCCATCAAGCCATGGATTTCCTATACAATTCAAGGTAATTTACTGATTGCCGATGATTTGGACGCCAAAAAACCGGTTTACGGCATTCCTTCCAATCGGTTAATTAACCGGATTCATGTGGGATCGACGTTAAAAAAACAAGCGTGGTCGTGGTTTGCCGAAGCAGAAGGATTAAACGTTTTCGAGCAAAAGCGTGTTCCTGATAATGCCGATTATGTAGCACCACCGAAAGGCTATTTTTTGCTCAGCGCCTCTGTCGGAATTTCTAAAAAAATGAACCGTGCCCAATCCTTGCAAATTGTATTGGAGGTATCGAATTTATTAAACACTACTTACCGTGATTACATGAATCGCTTCCGGTATTTCACCGACGACATGGGGCGAAACTGGACTCTAAAAATGATTATTCCATTTTCAATTAAACACCGTGTCCGCCTTGGGCGCGATTAACTAAAATTAAATAAGATGAAGATTTTCAGTGTTTTATCAATCGTATTGGCATTGGCTTTTATCGGTGCCTGCAAGAAAAAGAAAAATGTTACCAATCCGCCGGTTGTGAACGAAGAAGAATTGATTACTACCTTCCGTATTACGTTTACGGATGCGGCAGGATTACAACCGACAGTGGTGGCTCAATTTATAGATTTGGACGGAGCAGGAGGGAGCGCCCCGACTACTTTTGATACGATTCGTTTACAAGCGAATACCACTTACAACGCTTCCATTATGTTGTTGAACGAAAGCGTAAATCCGGCGGAAGATCTTACTGTAGAAGTGCAGGAAGAAGACGAGGATCATTTGTTTTGTTTTTCGCCAACCGGAACCTTGAATTTAGGGATTACCAGAACAGATTCTGACGGAACGTATGAAGTTGGATTGCTGAGTTCATGGGTGACACAGGCTATTTCCACCGGTGAAACAACCATCACACTTAAGCATCAGCCGGGAGTGAAGAATGGGCAATGTGATCCGGGAGAAACGGATATTGAACTCACGTTTCATACGATTATTGAATAATTTTTTTTGAAACGGTAAATAGTGCAGAAACCGGGGTTAACACCCGGTTTTCTTTGTTCTCGGAGTGTTAGTTCGGGGCAAAAAGGATAGTGGAGATAGAGCGTTTTTGTATTTCGTTACGTCAATTACAAGGAAATGAGACTAAAATCGGATTTACTTTTCTTTATTCGACTGTTTTCCGTCTAAATGAATTCCATCAAGCTGTTTTCCATCGACTAAATATTTCCTGTCTAAATACTTTTCATCTAAACGCTTGAATAAATCACCTACCTCAACTTGCAACGCATTGGCGATTTTAAGCATCGTGCTTACCTTCATTTCCTGACGGCCTTTCAGATACTTACGGAGGTTCTCTACATCCATATCTGAATCATGGGCAACCTCTCTTGTCCTTAACCCGCGCTCATTAATAATGGTTTGAATCCTGGTTCCAAGTTCAATAATTTCTTGGGGAATTTCTGATTTTCGTACGCGTTTTCCCATGGGTGAAAAGTAGTTGCATCAAGGTGAATTAAAGTAATTTGAAACAATCAGTCGTAAACAACTGCGTTTTCAATATATTTGTATGATTATCAATCTCCTATAATTTTTTTTAAGCTTAAATCTCCCAAATTGAATTCACCCGGCGACTGATCCGATTTGAAGGATTTTTGTTGTTGTTGTTCGGTTAAAAATTACCAAAGTGCCGCCTGATTTATGACAAAAAGCCGGGCTAAAATAAGTCCGGCTTTTCGTGTTTCTTCACTTTCTGTAATTGATCAGTAATAAATCAATCGACGTACTTTAGTTACATATTTCGCTAAACGAATTACTTGTTTCGTATAACCGAATTCATTATCGTACCAGGCATACAATACCACGTTTTTACCATCGTTTGAAACGATCGTTGCGTGTGAATCATAAACAGAACAGCACGTATTTCCGATAATATCGCTTGATACAAGTTCAGGATCGTACGAATAAAAAATCTGGTTTACCAATTCACCTTCCAATGAAGCGCGACGGATCACGTTGTTGACATCTTCGATGGTGGTTGTTTTGTTCAATTCCAATGAAAGAATTGCCAATGAACCGTTTGGAGTAGGTACACGTACGGCATTTGCTGTCAGTTTGTCTTTCAAATCAGGAATTACTTTCGTTACCGCAGCACCTGCTCCGGTTGATGTAATTACCATATTGATAGCAGCAGAACGGCCACGACGTGAACTTTTGTGCATGTTATCCAATAGGTTTTGGTCATTGGTGTAAGCATGAACGGTTTCAATGTGTCCTTTTACCACACCAAACTCATCGTTGATCACTTTCAGGATAGGAGAGATCGCATTGGTGGTACAGGAAGCGGCAGAATAAATCTTTTCAGATTCAATTTCCAGTGTTCCCTGGTTAATTCCGTAAACAACATTCGGGATTTCTTTCCCGGGAGCCGTCAGCAATACACGTGAAGCGCCTTTTGCTTTCAGGTGACGCGATAATGCCTCTCGGTTGGTGAAAACCCCTGTATTGTCAATAATCAACGCGTTATCGATGCCGTATTTCGTATAATCGATATCTTCCGGATTTGAAGCATCAATCATGCGTACAATTTGTCCGTTGATGATCAAAGCGCTGTTTGCCAAATCTTCTACAACCGAACCTTTAAATGCTCCGTGAACCGAATCACTGCGTAACAAAGCTGCTCGTTTGATGATGTCTTTGTCGCTGGCACCACGTGTAACGATCGCACGCAAACGCAATTGTTGTCCTTTACCGGCTTGTTTGATCAACTCACGAGCTGCCAAACGTCCGATACGGCCAAAACCGTACAATACCACATCGCGTGGTGTGAAACCGTCGCCGGTTCCTTTTTCAAAACCAACCAATTTGTTGGAAAGGAAATCTGCTTTTGATGTAAAGGTATTTCCTTCGGCAGCCCATTCGCTGGCCAGTTTACCGATATCGATCTTTGCCGGAGCAAGGTCCATCTTCATCAATTCCTCTGCCAATGCAGCGCTGGTTTCGATGTCGATTGGTTTGTTTACCACTTTAGCTGCGTATTCGTGCAGATTCAGGATTTCTGAAATGGTGATATCCGTCAAATGATTGCGGAACAAAACCAATTCAATTCCTTTGTCATACAACAACTCACCAACGTGACTTGATAATTTAACAGCAGCGCGTTCGCGTTGAACGTGCGAGTTGAGCTCTTTTTCGTAGCCTACTGCAGCTTCCATTTGCTTTTACCTATTGATTATTAAACGATTATTTGCTTTTCCTGGAATTAAAAAAGGCCGCCCGCGTTTGCAGACAGCCTTTCCTGTTATCCTAAATATGCTTTCAACAACTTATTGCGGGATGTGTGTCGCAGCCGTCGGATGGCTTTTTCTTTTATCTGACGAACGCGCTCGCGGGTCAGATTAAATTTAGCTCCAATTTCTTCGAGTGTTAATCCGTGGTTCATTCCGATTCCAAAGAATAAACGGATGATTTCACGTTCTTTATCTGTCAACGTGCTCAATGAACGTTCGATTTCACGTTGCAGCGACTCGGCCATAAGGGCGTGATCGGCTTTCGGTGAATCGGTGTTGGCCATTACATCCATCAATGTACCACCATCTTCCGAAGAAGACAAAGGTGCATCCATCGATACGTGACGACCGGATACATTTAAGCTTTCCTTGATTTTGTCTTCCGGAACTTCCAATGCTTCTGCTAATTCTTCAGCTGAAGGCGGACGTTCGAATTCCTGCTCCAAGCGCGAGAATGCTTTGTTGATCTTGTTCAAAGATCCAACCTGGTTCAGCGGCAAACGTACAATACGTGCCTGTTCTGCCAACGCCTGCAAAATGGATTGACGAATCCACCAAACAGCGTATGAAATGAATTTAAAACCACGGGTTTCGTCAAACTTCTGAGCCGCTTTAATCAAACCTAAGTTTCCTTCGTTGATCAAATCGGGTAGTGTAAGACCTTGATTTTGATATTGTTTCGCTACCGAAACGACGAATCGCAGGTTAGCGCGGGTTAGCTTTTCCAAAGCTCGTTGGTCACCTTGTTTAATGCGGCGAGCCAATTCTACTTCTTCCTCAGCTGTGATTAACTCCTCTTTACCAATGTCTTGCAGATACTTGTCTAAGGACTGACTTTCTCGATTGGTAATGGATTTTGTAATCTTTAATTGTCTCATGTAATGAACTCCGATTTAATAATGATTTGTTAAAATCAGGGTGCAAAGTTACGACGAAAAGAAAGTGATTTCCAAATATAAAAAGCAGATTTTTGAGAGATTTCCGCCTCTCAAAAACCATGCCTTAACGTTTTTTGTGGGAATTAAACTTATAATCCGAATCCGAGGTATTCCTTTTTACCGCTTTCCAAAACTACTTCCAGCAAAACACCGCCTTTATAATTCGTTAACTTTGAGGTTAAATCCTCAGGAGAATCAACCGGTTCCTGATTAAATTTTGAAATCACCATTCCTTCTTCCAATCCGAGCGAACGTAATTTCCCGGGTTCCAGTGTTTTTACTTTTACACCACTTGAAATGTTGAGTTCTTTTTTCTCTTTTGCGGTTAATTCTGAAAAAGTTGCTCCAAAAGCGGAAATCTTACTCATTTCTTCCTTCGATTTTAGAGCAGTAGCCCCGTCAACTGAACGCAAAACCACTTCTTTGATCTCCTGATCACCGTTTTCGTTGCGCAAAGTCAGCGATACTTTATCACCCGGACGACGTTTTCCGATTTCTTCCTGCAAAGCAGCCACCGAATTCACATCTCTCGTTCCAATCTTCAGAATCACCGAATTGGCTTTAATCCCTGCTTTTTCAGCGCCACCGTCTTCGGTTACCGAACTGATAAAAACACCTTTTGTTGATGGAAGATTGTTCTTCTCCTTGATTTCCTGGTTGATGTCAGCGATTTGAACGCCCAAATAACCACGTTGCACAATACCAAAATCGATGATATCACGCATGACCTTATTTACAAGGTTTACGGGAACAGCAAAACTGTAACCGGTATACGAGCCTGTTTGTGATGCGATTGCTGTGTTGATTCCAACCAGTTCACCTCGGGTATTTACCAACGCACCGCCACTGTTTCCCGGATTAACGGCTGCATCCGTCTGAATGAATGACTCTATCGGAACCACTGTATTACGTGTTTTGTCCGACAACAAGTTGATGTTGCGCGCTTTTGCACTTACAATTCCCGCAGTAACGGTAGAGGTAAGGTTAAACGGATTTCCGACAGCCAGCACCCATTCACCGACGCGTAGATCGTCGCTGTTACCGATCGCAATTGGCCTTAATCCTTCTGCGTCGATTTTCAGTACTGCAATATCTGTAGCCGGATCGGTTCCGATCACTGTGGCTGTATAGGTAGAATTATCATTGAGGATCACCTCGATTTCGCTGGCGTCTTCGATCACATGATTGTTTGTGACGATGTAGCCTTCTGAAGAAATAATAACTCCGGAACCTGAGCCTGAGCCATATTGTTTGTATTCACGGCCACCGGTTCCCGGGCCGTAAAAGAATTCATACAACGGATCGTGCTGTACAGTGGTTCTCACCACTTTCGTTGTAACGTGAACCACCGAATTGATGGTGTTTTCGGAAGCCTCCATAAAGCCCTCCGTTCCAGCGGGAACTCCGCTGTAGTTGACTTGGTGTGCGAAGCGATTACCGTCGATCACTTCATCGGATAATGAAGAATAGCTGGTCGCATTCAGAATATAACCGAACGCAAAAGGTACCATCCCTCCCAGGATACCAACTCCCAGGTATTTCCATGTGTTACTCATAGTTGAATCTTTTTTTGAATTTTAAACACAATTATAAGGCCATTCGACACATCATTTATTACTTTTGACGTTAAAGATTGTTAAGCAAAAACAGCCGTTACAGCGTAATAATGATGAATATACCATTTGTAAAATACCAGGGCACCGGCAATGATTTTGTGATGATTGATAATCGCAAGGGAAAATGGAATGATTTGTCGATTCAAACCATCCGTGCACTGTGTGATCGGCGATTTGGAATTGGTGCTGACGGACTCATTAAATTGAATGCATCAGCCGAACTCGATTTTGAAGTGGATTATTACAATGCCGACGGTTCCAAAAGCTTTTGTGGTAACGGCGCACGTTGCGCAGTGGCATTCGCCAAACAAAAAGGTATCAACACCGATAGCACTCGCTTTACAGCCATCGACGGTGAGCATCTGGCTTCACAAGCGGGTGAAATTGTTTCGTTGCTGATGAACGAGGTAAATACCGTCCAAAAAGATGAAGACGCCTATATTATTGATACCGGTTCGCCACATTACATCCGTTTTGTGGACAAAGTGGAAGGTTTTCCCGTTTACGAAGAAGGATTTAAGATTCGTTATTCGGACACTTACAAAGCTGAAGGTATCAATGTGAATTTCGTGGAAGTTACCGGTGAACGTGATTTGTTTGTGGTGACTTACGAGCGTGGTGTGGAAGATGAAACGCTTTCATGTGGAACAGGCGTTACTGCTGCAGCATTGGCTTTTGCAATTGAAAAAAATCTCATGGGCTCCCAGATCATTTCCATCAAAACGAAAGGCGGTGGTTTGCAGGTTACGTTTAACCGTACCGGAGAACAAACGTTTGAACGGATTTTCCTAAACGGGCCCGCCATTAAAGTGTTTGAAGGAGTCTACAATGGCAGGATTTAAATTCCGGAATCCGGTATTCGAATGGCCGGAAAAAATCACCGCAGGTACGTATGTATGGATTTGGAACGCTGATAAAATTCCACCGCATATCGGAATTTCACGCGGACAAAACTATTTTAGCCTGACGTATCGCAATTGCGAGATCCAGAAAAGTGTTTCAGGAATGGTGCGAAAAGCCAAAAGGGCTGAGATTCCGCTGGTTTTGGTGGCGATTAATGAGTGGGAATTTACCCGTGATTTCACTTCTGTTTATCGGCAATACGATACGGCAAAAGCAGGTGGGCCAACGTGCCTGGATCCGATCAAAGAATTATTCGGTTTGCAGTCAACCGTGAATCAGTTAGCCGATTTGTTAACAGAAATTGAAAACCGTGAGCAACTCAAGCAGGTTTTTGCTGTAAATTTGGGGACTGATTTTTGTGCCATCCCTGATTACTCGATCGCCGAAATTATGTCGCGAATAGAATTGTTACATGAAACTAAAAGGACAAAAAGTTACCCTGCGTCCCGTTGAAAAAGAGGATGCAACGCGCTTGCTGTTGTGGGAAAACAACCCGCAGCACTGGAAAGTGACTGGTACGGAGGTCCCGTTTTCACTACACGCCATTCTCGAATACATTGATCAGGCACAGCACATTCGTACGCACGGACAATTGCGGTTGATCATTTCTTTAACGGAGACTGATGAACCGATCGGGACCATTGACCTATATAATGCCGATTTTAAACATTCGCGTGCTGCGGTAGGCATTTTAATTGATGAACCTTCGCACAGGCAACAAGGCTATGCTTTGGAAGCTCTGGAAATATTGGAAAATTATGTACGTCAGATTTTGGGTTTCCACAATCTGTATTGCTCTGTACACGGTGATAATGAAGCAAGTAAAGCTTTGTTTGATAAAGCCGGTTTTGAGCGCATCGGCGTCCGGAAAGATTGGTTTCTGGATGGGAATAAATGGTTGGATGAAATTTTGTATCAAAAATGTCTGGAAAAAAAGTAAGTAAAAAGTGGATGATCATGGGCGTGTTCGCTGTGATTTTCGGTGTTGGATTGGTCTTTGGCTGGACACCGATTATGTCGCGGCTCACCAAAACAATCAACGACAAAACGGTGAACGTACCGGTCAACGAAAAGCTGACATTGGCCCAGGTGGGAGCGTTGCTTCAGGAGAAAAAAGTGATCGATGATGTTGATTTTTTTCTTTCGGTAGCGAAGTCTAAAGAGTTGACAGACAAAAATATAGAACCTGGAATGCATGCTTTTCCTCCTGGAACTTCTTACAAAGATGTATGCAACGCATTAAAATCAGGTGCTTTTGAAATAGAAGTAGTGGTAACGTTCAACAATTGTAAAACAATTGGTGATTTGTGTGAAAAAGTGAGCAAATGTCTTATGATCGACCAATCGGAATTGGAAACTTACATTTTGAGCGACGAAACCTGTGATAAATATGGTTTCAACGTACAAACTATTCCGGCGTTGTTCATCCCCAATTCCTATAAAATGTACTACGATACCGATAAAGAGGCGTTTGTGCAGCGAATGGCAGATGAATTTAAAAACTTCTGGACGGCTGAACGCATGGCGAAACTCAAAAAAGTCGGACTCGATTCTCCGTCTGAAGCAGTCACAATGGCTTCTATCGTTTATGGTGAACAATCGAAAAACGAGCAGGAATGGCCAATTATCGCAGGATTATACCTGAATCGCCTCAATACAGGAATGCGTTTGCAATCCGATCCGACTTTCAAATTTTGCTGGGGCGACGAACTGGAGGGTGTTCAGCGATTGACTTACGAACACCGTGAAAGAGATTGTCCGTACAATACTTATTTGCACGACGGTTTGCCTCCCGGGCCAATTTCTATGCCGCCTGCGGGAGTTGTGGACGCTGTGCTGAACCGTGATGACAACGATTATTTGTACATGTGCGCTCAAGCCAATTACGACGGTTTGCACAATTTCACGAAAGATTATTCCGTTCACGCTAAAAACGCCACCGAGTTTCAAAACTGGCTGGCCCAACAATAAGAGTTATGGATCGCAGATCGTTTGTTAAAAAAGGAGCACTTGGAATTGCCGCTGCAGGGCTTGTTCACCCACTATTAGCGAGGGAATCGGACGTGAAACCACAATCTGAATCCGATGACAAAAAGTTCGTTGCTGCTTTTAAACCAATTATGATTTCCACCTGGAGTCATGGTTTGGAAGCCAACAAAGCAGGCTGGGAAGTTTTGTCGAAAGGTGGAAGCTCATTGGATGCAGTAGAAGCAGGAGCAAGACAAACCGAATCCGATGTTACCAATCGCAGTGTTGGAATAGGTGGAATGCCTGACAAAGAAGGACATGTAACGCTCGACGCCTGTATCATGGATTGGGAATCGAATTGCGGATCCGTAGGTTATTTAGAAGGAATTGCGCACCCGATTAGCGTTGCGCGCCACATTATGGAAAACACACCACATATAATGCTGGTAGGCTCGGGAGCGAAGAAATATGCGCTTAAGAACAAATTTGAGCAGATCAAAACACCGGTTCCGGAAGTAAAAAAAGCCTGGAAGGAGTGGAAAAAACAACAAGCCGAAATCGCGAAGAAGCCCGAAATCAATCATGAAAACCACGATACCATCGGTTTACTGGCAATGGACAGGAACGGCCGTATCAGCGGAGCTTGTACAACTTCAGGCTGGGCTTATAAATTACCCGGAAGATTGGGGGATTCTCCGATTATCGGCGCCGGATTGTTCATCGATCAGGAAGTTGGCGGAGCAGTTGCAACAGGTTTGGGCGAATCGATTATCAAAATTGCCGGAAGCCACACGGTTGTAGAACTGATGCGAAACGGTTTCACACCCGAAGAAGCCTGCAAAGAAGCTATTAATCGTTTGATCAGCAAACACAAAGACATGACAGGCCTGCAATGTGGTTTCATTGCCATCAATACCGAAGGAAAAGTAGGTGGTTACTCGGTTTTCAACGGATTCAACTACGCATTGAAAACGGATTCGGAAGACCAGTTGATTGATGCGCCATTTGATCGAAGCTGGTAATGATGAATCAATTTTCAATCATCTTTTTATCCTTGCTCATACACCTTTCTTCCGTATGTCAGCAAACCCTTGATTGGAAATTCCAGCATCCTGTTTCCAAAAAATGGATTCCGTTCGGAACACATGGTTCTGTGCAGGAATCATTGATCAAAACCGGTCAATTACCCGATCCGTTTGCAGGAACCAATGAATTGAAATTCGGCTGGATTGAAGACCACGACTGGGAGTTTAAATCGGAATTCAAACTTTCTGTAGCCGATCTTTCGCATGAATACATCGATTTGGAATTGCCCAACGTAGATACCTATGCCAAGGTCTACATCAACGGACATTTGCTCGGCGAAACCAATAATTGCTACGTTATTTACCGTTTCGACATTCGAAAATGGGCAAAAACCGGTGTCAATAAACTGAAACTGGTCTTTTTATCGCCGATTAATTACCAGATCCCACGTATTAAAAACGCAGGACTTACATTGCCTGCACCGAATGATTTAGGAAAAATCGCTGTTGCTCCCTACTGCCGAAAGCCGCAATATCAATTCGGTTGGGACTGGTCGTTACGTATGACGACTATCGGAATGTGGAAACCGGCTTCTGTGATTGCTTATTCAAGCAACAGAACCGTTGGAAAAGGGGTTTACACCGCAACACTAGCCGAAGATTTTGCCTTAATGGAACTGCAATGGATGTTGCGAAATAACACCAATGATACGTTGATCTGGGAAAGTAAATTGTTCGGATCAAACGAAGTCATTGCTGAAAACGGTATTTTGAAGCGTTTGGACCGTATGGAAAATCCACACTTGTGGTGGCCGCGCGGACAAGGAGAGCAATTCATTTACACCGACGAATGGAAACTAAAAACCAAAAACGGGATCGTCATTGATTCATTGACACAACGTTTTGGTGTCAGACGCACCGAATTAATAAATGTCGCCGATCAATGGGGAACTTCATACATCATTCGCGTTAACGGACGAGATATGTTCTGTAAAGGAGCGAATTTTATTCCACCGGATATTTTTCCAGCTCGTGTGACTGATGCTTCTTTAAGAAAAACAGTTGAAACCATGCATGCCAGTAATTTTAACATGGTACGCGTTTGGGGAGGCGGTTATTATCAACCCGATGCGTTTTACGATGCCTGCGACGAACTGGGAATTATGGTGTGGCAGGATTTTATGTTCGCCTGCGCCATGTATCCTGGAACGGATGAATTTACAGCGACCGTGAAACAGGAACTGGATCAGCAAATTCCACGGCTGGCGACACATCCTTCAGTGGTTTTATTCAATGGAAACAATGAAGTCGATGTAGCCTGGAAAAACTGGGGATTCCAGGATAAGTATTTCATTACACCGGAACAAAGCGCAAAAATAGAACAGTATTACGACCATATTTTCAAAAAACTCATTCCCGAAGCGGTGAAGCAATGGACCAATATACCTTACGTACATACCTCACCGTTAAGTAATTGGGGGAAAGACGAATACTTCAAACACGGTTCCATGCATTATTGGGGCGTTTGGCACGGAAAAGATCCGATTGAAGATTTTGGCCGAAAAACCGGCCGTTTTAATTCGGAATATGGTTTTCAATCCTTTCCGGAATATGCAACCTTGCTCACATTCAGCGATACATCACAATGGCAACTGCTCAGCGAAGTAATGAAGCACCATCAGAAAAGCTATGTTGGCAACGGAATGATCGAAAAACACGCCAATATTCTGTATGGAAAAACCACCGATTTCAAGCGTTTTATCTATTATTCTCAACTAACGCAATCCACAGCTGTGAGTATGGCTGTGAGCGGACATCGTACCAATATGCCTGTTTGCAGCGGAACGATTTACTGGCAAATGAACGATTGCTGGCCGGCGCCAACCTGGTCGAGTATCGATTACTTCGGAAACTGGAAAGCCCTGCAATATACCGTTCGTGATGATTATGCTGATGTGGCCGTTTTGGCAAAAATCGATACGCTTGGCAAAGAAAAGTTCTTCCTGGTTTCAGATCAGCAACATGCTTTTGCGTGTAAAATCAATGCTGTTCTCTACGATCTAAACGGTAATCAGTTGGATGAATTTCAGTGTGATCAGGCGGTAATGGGTATAAAAGTGAACGAACTGTTTCAATTGGAACTCGCACCTTACAAAAACCGGAATTACCTCATTCGATTTACCTGGAATGATGCAACTGCTAACCAGAACGAACGTCAATTCACCCATTTACCCGAAAAAAGAGTCGTCACGACAGCTGATAAAGTAAGCCGTAAACTGATTGAAATAAATCCGTTGACCAAAACCGCGGTAATTGAGGTTACGAATACCGATTTTCTAGGCAAATGCTGGATTACAAGCTGCAAGAATGGTGTGAGGTTCGATTCCAATTTCATGGATTTACTTCCCGGAACGCACCGGTTCATGATTACGTATGAAACGTTGCCGGTGGAGAGTGATTTTGAGCTGATTTGGTTGTGAATTTAACCTCAGGAAATTTAACCACTTAGATCATATAGGGAGACATGGATTTTTGAAGTAGTAGATGTATTCACTACAAAGGCACAAAGCTATTTTGATGAGCGTGACTTGTTAAGAACACAAAGGTGTTCTCCCTAAATCCCTTTGTGTTCTTTGCAACACGCCAAACTTGTCCTTTTTCTTTGTGCCTTTGTGGTGAGAAAATGATCACATTGGTTTTGTCGAGAACGTTAAAAAAAATCAACTAATTGGTAAATACTACCGTGGTAATTATCTTTGCACCATGGAAATAGGCGAAATCATTCAAACCAAGTTTAAATCACCACAGCAAAAAGCGATTGTGAATGTGCGTTATACGTCCAATTTTATGGGACAATACGAAAATGCGTTCATGGCACAGTTTGACCTTTCGATGGCGCAATTCAATATTTTACGCATTCTGCGCGGAGCGAAAAAACCTCTGAGCGTAACGGCGGTGAAAGAACGCATGATCGAACGTTCACCAAATACCACACGGTTGATGGATAAGCTCATTGAAAAAAATCTGCTTGAGCGCGTACGATGCGATGCGGATAGGCGAGTGGTCTACGTTTCGATTACAGAACATGGATTGGAATTGTTGTCACGGATTGATATTGATCTGGAGGAGTCAACGGTTTTTTCTACCAACCTGAGCGATGAAGAATCCGAGGAGTTGAGCCGCTTACTGGATAAATTAAGAGGATCGTGTCCGAAGAAACCTGAGATTCAGAATAACTGCTTTGATTAAAATAAATCAGGTAATCAAACCATTTGCCAGCCCAATCATCTAAACAAACGAACAATACAATAAGCGTAAGCAATTTTACACAAACAATCCGTTTAATAACGGAGAAATACACATTTTAGACACACCAAATGACAAAAAAACAAGTGCTATGGATGATTATTCTGGCAGCTGTAGTATTCACAAACATTCTTGAATCAATGATCCTGATGCCACTTTCGCCTACCATAAAGGCAGAGTTGAGCATGGATGAAAAACAGTGGGGATTAGCTATTTCAGTTTATCTTTTCAGCGCATTTATTGCCGGAATAGGAAGCATCTTTGTCATTGATCGTTTTGATAGGAAACGCTTTTTGATCACACAATACGCCCTATTCATTATCGGAACGTTACTTTGCGGATTGGCAACCTCGTACGAATTTTTATTATTTGCCCGCATCATGGCCGGATTTTTCGGAGGTGTGATCGGTGCAATTGTGATGTCGATCGTAGGTGACCTGATCCGGCCCGAACATCGTGGGAAAGCTACCGGAATCGTGATGGCCGGCTTTTCGTCGGCAGCAGGTTTGGGGATTCCGCTCGGATTGTGGCTCGGACACACCTGGAACTGGCACATGCCGTTTTTCTTTTTGGTTGGATTATCAATGATTACCTTGATTCTGTTGGTGATTTATCTCCCCGACGTCAATAAACACCTGGGCACGGAACATAAATCCTACATGATCCTAAAAACAGTCTGGAAAAACAGCAATCAAATCAAAGGATTACTGTTTACGAGTACAATCCTATTCGGACAGTTTGCCATTATTCCATATTTGGCCGATTTTATGGTACACAATGTCGGATTAAAGGAAGATCAACTGGTTTGGATGTATTTTTTCGGCGGAATTTTGACTTTCATCACCAATCCGTACATCGGTTATCTCGCAGACAAATACGGCCAATTACGCGTATTCTTCGTAGTCATGAGCATTTCACTCATTCCTTTGGCGATCATTACCAATATGGGTGTGAATCCGTTACCGATAATTCTGATCGTCACCACTGCGTTTTTCATTTTCGCCGGAGGCCGGAATATTCCCGGAACAGCGATTGTAATGGGAACCGCAGCTCCGCACGAACGTGGAGGTTATATGAGTATTCGTTCGGCATTTCAGCAATTCGCAAGCGGATTTGCCGTAATTTTGGGATCGTGGCTCATAACGCAGCAAAAAGACGGAAGTTACCTCCACTTTGAATACGTTGGTTACCTGGCAATCGGCACGAGTATTTTGTCTTATTTCCTATTAAAAACCATCAAACAACAGTTCTGATATGCGCTTGACAGTTTTACTTTTATTTTGTCTCAACACCTTGATATCACTGGCTCAACCACCAGTCGGACAAACACAACAGAAAGGTGATACCCCGGCAATCGGAGCGCTTGACGGACAAGTATTCGACTCCATTTCGCGTACACCAATTGAATATGTGGAAGTACGCCTTTGCAAACAAACCGATTCAAGTGTCGTTTCCGGGATTTTCACCGATGAAAACGGGAAATTCGTACTGGAACAGGTTCCGCTGGGAACCTATTTTATCCGTGTCAGTCAATCGGGATACAAAGAAAAGATCATTCGAAACGTTCAGCTCACGCAGGTAAAACCGTTACGTAAACTCGGAAATATTTCACTGGTTTCGGATGCACAGAATATCGAAGAAGTTGAGATTATTGCTGAAACGCCATTGTTGCAATCGGGAATAGATAAGAAAGTCTACAATGTTGGTGAAGACCTCTCCGTTCAGGGTGGTTCCGCTACTGATGCACTCAATAATATTCCTTCGGTTGAAGTAGACCAGGATGGAAATATCAGCTTGCGCGGTGAAGGAAACGTGACTATTCTGATCGACGGAAAGCCAAGTTCACTTTCTGGTGGGAACGGGAAAAATCTCCTGTCAGGAATTCCGGCCGGAAGTATCGAGCGCATTGAAATTGTGACCAATCCGTCGGCTAAATACGATCCTGACGGCACTTCGGGAATTATCAATGTGGTATTAAAAAAGAATATCCGGCTTGGTTTGAACGGTAATGTAACCCTTTCAGCAGCTACCGGAAATGCTTACACCGGAGCAACTTCACTGAATATGCGCAATACTAAATTCAATGTTTTCGGAAGTTACGCTTACGATTATCGGGAAGGTTACCGCAACAATTTCAGCGATCTGGATCAAACGTATGGCGATTCTACTGTGTACCTTGACCAACGCCGCAACGGGACCGATTTCAGTGAAACGCACACAGCGAAAGTGGGAATGGACCTTTACCTCAAAGATCGTCACACGCTTTCATGGAACCTTTCAGGAAATCTTGGAACGCGTGATCGTTTTGGTGACCAGGAAAATTACCGTTACAATGAAAACAACGATACCGTTGGTGTCTGGAATCGCACCTCTTTTGATCCTAGCTATAACCGCAGCCTTGACATGGGATTGAACTATACCTGGGAATTCAGGGAAGAAAAAGGCACCATTGACTGGGCAGCGTATCAATCCATTGGAAATTCAACAGATGCCGGTTATTACGAACAAACTTACGACGATCCGGCTTACGGCAGAAATCTGGACCAACGCTTGTTCAGCCTCGAAAAAAACAATATTACCACCATTCAGATGGATATGGTTCGGATCATTAAAAACAAATGGCGTACGGAAAGCGGTTTGAAACTTATTCACCGGGACATGGGTGTTGATACGCATTCCGATTCACGTGACACGGCCGGTGTTTTCCAGCCCGATACGCTGGCGTTTTTTAATTACGAATACACCGAACGCATTTATTCCGGTTACGGAATTGTGGGAAGAGCCGTCAACAAGTGGAAATTTCAATTAGGCATTCGTTTGGAACAAAGTTACCAGGAACCGAACCTTGTTTCAAAAAACGAATCGTATTCCAATAACTATTTCAACATATTTCCTTCCGGACATATTCGATACGAGGTTACAAAAGGTGCCGAATTGTCGCTGGGATACAGCAAGCGTATCAACAGACCGTCGTCGAATAGCCTGAATCCGTTTACCAGTTATGCTGATCCTTACAATCTGCGTCGCGGAAACCCGGCATTGCGCCCCGAATACATTCATTCGGTCGACTTTAGTTTCGATTACACCAAAAAGAAATGGTCGGTGACCGCTTCGGCATACCAGCGTTATTCGTTAGAAGTTATTCAGCGTGTGAAAGTATTCTACGCCGATGGAACTTCTGCCGCAACGTTTGCCAATATCAACAGCAGCAGGAGTTCGGGTGGAGAATTGATCTTCCAGTTCCGTCCCTTGCCGATTTGGCGAAATACCTTATCAGCCAACGGAAACTACGTGATTTACAAAGATGACAATCCGTCAGCTAACTGGAATCGCCAGGGATTCATCTGGAGCTTGAAATACGCGTCTTCGGTTGAATTGTGGAAGCGAACACTCACTTTGCAGGTCAATGGCCGTTACAACGCACCTTCGATCACTGCACAGGGACGTATGCAACCGCGCGGTTCTGTTGAGTTTTCTGCTGAAAAATCGTTTAAGGAAGGAAAATGGGCAGTGGGAATGCGTGTTTCAGACATTTTCAACACACAAGGATTTAATTTTGTGGTAGAACAGCCCGACATTCGCCAAAGTTCCGAATTCAAATGGTTAACGCGCCGGTTTTACGTGACATTGCGTTACAAATTCGGACGAAACGATTTCACGGACCGCAAAAAGCCGGGTGACCAACAGAACGGAGGCGGTGGCTTCGACTTTTAATACTTCATTCTGTTTCTGATTCTGAAAAAACTCAGAATCAGAAACAGAATGAAGAGTTTATTTCGATAAGTTGACTGCTGGTTGCTGAGGCACCAGGTGGAGTCCCAAACGAATAAGCGCTTTATCAAACGGGCCTTTATCGTTTTTTCTGATCAGGTTGTTTTTACGTGTTTTCATGACGGATAATTTTAATGGAAATTAGTCAAGAACTATGCCTTTTTTATTAACGTTTATTTGCAGGTTGGTTTCACTGATTCGGAGGTAATAAAAAGGATTTAAAAGTATTTCGTCATTCATGTTGACTATTCCTTAAAAGAACACTAATTTTGTACCCCTTAATTAGCATCATTATATGATAGACTCTGAATTGTTCGAGGCAAAAAAATTATACCCGTTTCAGGAAAAAACAGTTGCCATAATCATGGACGAACTGGAAAAAAATGGTGCAGACTTTAACTTGCTGTTTCAACTGCCTACGGGCGGCGGAAAAACCGTTATCTTCTCGGAAGTAGCGCAGCATTACATTAAAAAGCACCAGAAAAAGGTGTTGATCCTCACCCACAGGATCGAATTATCGGTTCAGACTTCGCGTCAGCTTTCAGCTATTGGTATTGCCAACAAAGTGATTAGCAGCGAAGTAAAAAACCTGGTAGACGAAGATCATTACCCGTGTTACATCGCCATGGTGGAAACACTCAACAACCGTTTACAGGAAGATGAAAATTTTGTCGATGGCGTTGGATTGGTGATTGTGGATGAAGCTCACTACAATAGTTTCAGGAAAATTTTCCAGTACTATGCAGGTGCGAATATCCTTGGAGTAACGGCAACACCGTTGAGTTCCAATAAAACATTGCCGCTCAACGATCATTACAATAAGCTCATTGTAGGCGAAAGTATTTCGTCGCTGATTGGTGGTGGTTATTTGGCCGATGCCGAAACTTTTACCTACGATGTTAACCTTCACGGACTGAAAATCGGTTCCAACGGAGATTTTACTGTAAGCAGTAGTGAATTGGTTTATGGTAATTACTTCATGCAGGAAAAACTGTTGTTTGCCTACGAAGAAGTAGCGGTAGGGGACAAAACCCTGATTTTTAATTCCGGGATCGAAACCTCATTGCGTGTAGAAGAAACCTTCAAAAAACGTGGATTTAAGATTCGTCACCTCGATTCTACCTTCAGCGACAAAGACCGCAAAGACGTTCTTCACTGGTTCAAACACACCAAAGATGCCATTTTGACATCGGTTGGAATTTTGACTACCGGTTTTGATGAACCCACTGTTGAAACGATCATCCTGAATCGCGCTACACGTTCATTGACGTTGTATCACCAAATGATTGGCCGTGGCTCACGCAGATTACCCCACAAGGAAAAGTTTAAGCTGATCGATCTTGGTAACAACGTTCGTCGTTTCGGAATCTGGCAGGATTATATCAACTGGCACGATGCGTTCCGCTTTCCCGATCGTTTCCTTGAATCGCGTTTGTCAGAAGACGATGATTTGGAATTTGAAGTAGAATTTGAATTCCCGAAACACATGGAAGAGCTTGTGGATACCAATTTCCTCGAAGCATTCAGTATGCGCGATGTTTATTACGAATGCCTTGACAAGGGTGATAAGGGTAAACAGGCGGTTGATATGTCACTCAAGAACCATTGCGAAGGAATTGCTCGTGTAACCAATGATTTCGAGCGTGCGCTAAAAGTTCAGGAAGCGTTGCAGGAACACATTGAACACCGATTGAAAATGTACACCAAATGCATTGCCAAAAGCACGCCCAATTATTTCAAATACCTGATGGAAACCTACAACCGTCAATTGCGCCAGGAATTGCGCATGGCGTTGGATGATATTGAAGAAAACGATAATTGATTGATTTCAAATATGATTTTTTAAATGCCCGTGATTTACCGCGGGCATTTTTTTAGTTGATTTTTTTGATGTGGGTTGGCGTGGGACGCATCCCGCGCCATAAAACAAATGTTTTTGTTTTCGAATAATAATCGTGGAACGGTTATTATTCGGTTCCGGAACGGATTGATTCAAAACAATATTTTGTTTTGAATCCGATATATTGTATCCAATAAAAAGGCTCGGTACACATCCCGAGCCTAAACACATAAATAGTATTTCATCAATAATTCAACAACAATTCCACCGTATCAAATGGTTGCGTGATAATTGATTTGGGGCCATTATTCGGTGAATTCAGCACCCAGTAATAATAACTGTAAGTAGTGTTACCATCGTTAATGCAATAAATAGCGGTATCCACGGCGCCATACAAAAACTGTTCACCGCCATAGCAACATTCTGCGCAACCCGATTTCCCGTTTTGGCGAATGTATTTTAATTCATCCGTTTCTTCCGGCATTAGATTCACAAAACGCAGTTTTACCCACGATTTGGCTGTTGTGGAGACATTGCGTGTGTTGGTAGCCGATGTACTCAGGCTTTCGGCTGTGAAACCATCTGAAATTTCAAAATACTGACTCTTTGAAACGATAGTGACGTATTGTTCAGTTTTATCGCGGTCAAATGTAAAGGAATACTTCCCGTCACTTCCTGTTGTTACCGTTCCGATCAGCTGACTTGGGGTGGAAGAACCCGCCGGTGTACCGTATAATTGTACCGTTGCACCCGAAAGTGGTTGTGAATAACTTGCATCGGTAACAATTCCTTCAACAGTGTAAGAAATCTTTTTTTTCTTGCAAGCACCCAGGCTCACTCCAAGTAGCATAATCAGTGCAAAAACAGCGTGTTTCATAGTATTATCAATTTCGATTTAAAGATACAATAAATCTTATTCACGATAAAAACGTAGGTAAAGAAGCAATAAACTCACCTCCATCAACAGGCAATTGTTATTAAAAAAAACAATCATTTTTTAACAATTATTGTGGTACGTATAAAATTGGTGCTATATTCGTCGCTGTAACTCAAAACTTAATAGTATGTCAGAAACATTAGACACAAACGGAGGGTCACCTCAAGGAAAAGGCCAGGCACTTACAGGATTTATTCTTGCATTGGTATCATTAGTATTAGCACCAGTTATCGCTGGTATCGCAGGAACAATGATCATCGCAGGCGGAAGCGGCTGGTTGATGTATGTATGGGACGCTCTTGCTGTAGTAAGTATCATCCTTTCAGGAATGGGTATGGCTAAACTTGGTAAAACAGGTGGTAAAAAAGGTCTTGGTATTGCAGGTCTTATCATCGGTATCGTTGGTTTGGTATGGTGTATCATGTTAACTCTTGGTTTAAGTGTTGTTGACGCTGGTGTTGATGGTGCTACAGATGAGTTTCGTGATGCTCTTAGACAAGAAATGAATCAATAATCACACCCTGATTATAGTAAAAGGCTGCCTTTCGGTGGCCTTTTTTGTTTTATACCGATAGTTCTCGGTTCTCTTTTTATATTTGAAACAACCAAAAAACAATAATTATGTCAGACGTATTAGATCAATCGTACGAACAAGGGCAGGCAAAACGCCCGATGTTTCTTCAGGTGTTATGTATTTTAACTTTTGTAAGCTGTGGACTAACATTTATATCCTCTATTTACGGTTTGCTTACAGCGGAGCAAAACGAGAGAACGCTAAAAATGATGATGCGCATGCAGCAAAATTCGGAAGTTCCGGAATTGGTAAGCGGCATGCAGGATGGACTCTCTAAAATAATGGAATGGACAACAACGTCTCATTACCTTGCATTGGGAAATGTGTTTATTTGCCTTGCCGGTGCGTTATTAATGTGGCGCCTTAAAAAACCGGGATACTTCATTTATATCTTTGGTCAGGTCCTGCCGTTTATTTCATTGGTTGGAATGTATTCTGCCGTACAGGATATTCCAATTCTTGGCTTTACAATGGTTATCGGTGGTATTATCGCGGCTATTTTTGCTGTCGCGTTCATTATTATGTATGGACTAAACGTTAAACACATGCGTTAATTCGCACTATTCTATGCAGGAAGATGACTTTTTGGATCAGCTGGGGGCAGAGAAATACTATGATCGTCCTCTGTTTTTGAGTTGCCTGTGTATTTTGACATGGGTTGGTTCCTGGTTCATCTTACTTTATTACGCTATCCGGGTCGGTAAGCTGAACTCAGGCGAAGGCGAGCTGTTTGTTCCTGATCACATGAAAATGGAGTATACACTGATGAAAATCAGTATTGTATCACCGATAATCAGCGGTTTTGGAGCGTATTTAATGTGGCATCAGCGCATAGCAGGTTTATTTGTGTACCTTTTCGGCCAGTTGCTGATGTGCGCTTTCGGATTGATTGTCTATTTAGTGGATAAACCAATGGATATTCCGACAACGTATTATTACACTGCCTTCTACGTGGCGCAATTGGGATTTGTAGCATTGTATGCCCTCAATTGGAAAGTACTTAACAACACCCGGTAATGGAAGAAATGGATATCCTCGATGAGTTAGAAGTAAGTGTTGTTCCGAAAAGGTCCAATTTCTTGATGGTTTTGTGCATTCTCACTTGGGTTGGAAGCGGACTGAGCATCATTGTATACGGTTATTTGTACCTGATGCTTGGACAACTGTACAGGACTTTGGAATCATTTGACGGAGGACGTCCGGACGAGCTTAATTGGTTCATGTGGCAATACCTGATCGGTGCAATTGCTCCTGTTTTCTGTATTTTAGGTGCTGTTCTCATGTGGAAACTGAAAAGGGTAGGATTCTACGTTTATCTGCTTGGCCAGTTAACTCCCATTATACTCAGTTTTTATACGTGGTTGATCGTTACAGGGAAATACAATTCCGAAACAGTCTTTTTTGCTGTGCTGGTAAATATCATTCCCATCGGTTTTATCATCATGTATGCGATTAATATTCGGCAATTGAAGAGATGATGATTTATTTGGATAATGATTACTTCCAGAAATAATATTAAATCAGGTCTTTGGCCGATTTTTTTTATCTTCACCGCTCAAAAAAGTATAAAATGGATGATTTATTAGATAATCGTTCTTCCAATCAGGGAGGTGGTTTCCAAAGTAGCAATGTTCCAAATGCATCAGCAACGTTGGTATTGGGCATTATTTCAATCGCAACTTGCTGGTTGTACGGAATACCGGGTATAGTTTGCGGTATTATTGCGTTGGTATTGCACAAGAAAGATAAAATGATTCACGCTACAGATCCGCAGCGTTATGAAAGTTCATTCAAAACATCAAAAGCAGGTTTTATCTGTGCCGTAATCGGTACTTCATTGTCTGCATTCTGGATACTGTACGTTATTATTATGCTTGTGTTTGTCGGAACAATGGCTTCCGGATTCAATCGCTACTAAGCAATACCAATTGATCGTTCTTTTCGAATGATTCCTTGTTCCTGGAAAGAAACATTTGGCGTTGAGTGTCCCGCATGTGGCACTCAACGCTCATTTTTTGCCCTTACGCAGGGTGATCTCTTAGAAAGTTTATCACTATTTCCCGCGCTTTTACCTTTCATGGCGCTGATTATAATCGCGGTTGTTCATCTCATTCGTCCATTTCCGTCTGCTCCCAAATGGATTATCCGACTGGTAATTCTCACAGGAGTGCTAATGTTGGGAAATTGGGTTCTGAAGATGCTTGCGTATTAAAATTATTTTAATTTCACCAATTGTTTAACCAAAATGAGATTTCATCGCCGCAAAGCAAGGTCTTGTTTAACTTAATTATCTATTTATGTCTGAAGAAAGTATCGATCAAGGAATCAACCTGAGTTCCAGTGAATTAAAAATAACCGAATACATACGTAAGGATTTGACCACAGCAGCTAAATGGGGTAAATTTTTAGCAATCATCGGTTTTGTAGTAGTTGGCTTAATGTTTATAGCCGCGTTGTTTATGCTCATATCTGCTGCAACAATGCCTTCATTTATTTCCGGACAGTTCTTTTTGATGGGATTCGTCTATATTATAATGGCAGTAATTTTTGTTTTCCCAACACTTTATTTACTGCGATTTTCTAATAGCACACAAACTGGCCTTCGATCAGAAAATCAGGTTGATTTTGAATTTGGGATAGAAAATTTAAGATCACTATTTAAATTCATGGGAATATATACAATAGTGGTATTGGGATTATATACATTGATTATTTTATTCGGCGCGTTTTCAGCTTTAGCTTAATAGTTCTGATCATTTTATGATTTATAACGCTGAGTAATTTTTTAAAGTTGCTCAGCGTTTCTTTTTGATACAAGTCTCCATTCCCTTGCCAATCCCCGCAAAAAGTTATCTTTGTTTCTTATTAAACAAGGAATATGTCAGACGATAAAAAGATCATTTTTTCGATGGTGGGTGTTTCGAAAGTAACCCCGCAAGGAAAACAAATCATTAAAAATATTTACCTGTCGTTTTTCTACGGAGCTAAAATCGGAATCATCGGTTTGAACGGTTCAGGGAAATCGACAGTAATGAAAATCATCGCCGGATTAGACAATGCTTACCAGGGTGATGTAGTGTTTGTTGATGGCTATACCGTTGGTTATTTACCTCAGGAACCGGAACTCGATCCGAAAAAGACGGTGAAAGAGGTTGTAATGGAAGGCGCCCAGGAAACAGTTGATGTGTTGAAAGAATACGAAGAGATCAACAATTCGTTTATGGACGAAGAAATCCTGAACGATCCGGATAAAATGGATAAACTCATTGCACGCCAGGGAGTTGTTCAGGATCGCATCGATGCACTTGACGCTTGGGAGCTTGACCAGAAACTAGACCGTGCAATGGATGCTTTGCGCTGTCCGCCGGATGATCAGCTGATCGAAACGCTTTCCGGTGGTGAAAAACGTCGTGTGGCGCTTTGCCGTTTGCTGCTGCAGAGTCCTGATATTTTGTTACTCGATGAGCCTACGAATCACCTTGATGCTGAATCGATTGAATGGTTGGAGCAACATTTACAGCAATACCAGGGAACGGTGATTGCTGTAACGCACGACCGCTATTTCCTTGATAATGTGGCAGGCTGGATCCTGGAACTCGATAGAGGAGAAGGTATTCCTTGGAAAGGGAATTACACTTCATGGCTGGAGCAAAAAGGAAATCGTTTGAAAGACGAAGAGAAAACGGAATCAAAACGTCAGAAAATGCTGGCGCGCGAGCTCGAATGGGTACGCATGAATCCGAAAGGCCGGCACGCTAAAAACAAGGCGCGTATCGCCAATTACGATAAAATGATGTCGGAAGAACTCAAAGACAAGGAGGTGAAATTGGAAATTCCGATTCCCAATGGTCCGCGCTTGGGAAATAACGTCATCGATGCCAATCATGTAATGAAAGCTTTTGGCGATAAATTGTTGTACGATGATTTAAACTTTAGCCTTCCGCCAGCAGGAATTGTAGGTATTATCGGGCCAAACGGTGCGGGTAAGACCACGATTTTTAAAATGATCATGGATGAATTGCAGCCCGACGGAGGCTCGTTTTCGGTTGGAGAAACAGTGAAAATCGGTTATGTAGATCAAACGCACAAAGACATTTCGCCTGAAAAATCGGTATTTGAAGTGATCGGTGGCGGGAATGACTTTATCGAAATCGGAAATCAGAAATTCAATACCCGTGCTTATTTATCCAAATTCAACTTCGCTGGTTCTGACCAAAGTAAGAAAGTAGGCGTATTGTCAGGCGGTGAACGTAATCGATTACACCTGGCGATGACCTTGATGACTGAAGCCAATGTGTTATTGCTCGATGAGCCGACTAATGATATCGATATCAACACGTTGCGTGCACTCGAAGAAGGAATTGAAAGCTTTGCCGGATGTGCAGTGGTAATTAGCCACGACCGTTGGTTCCTGGATCGTATTTGTACGCACATTCTGGCGTTTGAGGGCGATTCGGAAGTGGTTTGGTTTGAAGGAAGTTATTCCGAATACGAAGAAAACAAGCGCAAACGCCTTGGCGATGCCGGCCCGAAACGTATTAAGTACCGTAAATTGGTGAAATAATGGCCGATCCGCTGCACGGAATAACATTGGAACGAATCGTAACCGAATTATACGAACTGTATGGTTGGGAACACCTGGGATATTTGATTCCGGTTAATTGTTTCAACCACGAACCGAGCGTGAAATCGAGCCTGAAATTTTTGCGTAAAACCCCTTGGGCGCGCAAGAAAGTAGAAGATTTATATATGGATCGCATTGCTAATAAAACTAAATGATGCTTGATTCTTGATGAGGAGTTTCTAACCAAACATCAAGAATCCAACATCCAACATCAGAAAAATGGAAGTAAGAAACCTTGAACCCAACGCATTGTGGAATCACTTTGCCGATTTAAATGCCGTGCCGCGACCTTCTAAAAAAGAAGAGCGTGTGATTCAATTCATGAAGGATTTCGGGCAGTCGCTCGGGTTGGAAACAATTGAAGATCATATTGGTAATGTGATTATCAAAAAACCGGCTACCGCTGGAATGGAAGATCGTCAAACCATCGTGATGCAATCGCATTTGGATATGGTGCACCAGAAAAATGAAACCACCGTGTTTGATTTTGACACACAAGGAATCGAAATGCTGGTTGACGGTGACTGGGTTCGCGCAAAAGGAACAACACTCGGTGCCGATAACGGAATCGGAGTTGCAGCAATCATGTCGGTTTTGGCTTCGAAAGAAATTGCTCACCCGGCGATTGAGGCACTTTTCACCATCGATGAAGAAACCGGAATGACCGGGGCGATGAAAATAGATCCGAAGAATATTTCCGGAACCATTTTGTTGAACCTCGACACTGAAGACGATGATGAATTGTCGATCGGATGTGCAGGCGGAATCGACACCAATACTTCAATGAAACTTGGATTAGAGCCTGTAAATCAGGGTTCTGTTGTTTATGAAATAAAACTGCGCGGTTTATTGGGCGGACATTCCGGAATGGACATTCACCTCGGAAGAGCGAATGCCAATAAATGCATGAATCGTTTGTTGTATCACCTGGTTTCACTGGTTGATTTGCAACTCATCGGATTGGAAGGTGGAAGCTTGCGCAACGCCATTCCGCGTGAATCGACAGTGATTATTGCTGTTCCAAAAGACGATAAAGCTGCTTTCATGGCTGCTTACGAAGCTTTTACGCAAACAATTAACTCAGAATATGTTTCGATTGAAACCGAAATGACCTGGACGATCACCGAAACTTCCACTGATTTAAAAGCAGTTGTTCATGCTGATTTTGAACGCATTCTGAATGCTATTTATGCAGTTCCGAACGGCGTTTTCAGAATGAGTCCGGATATCGCAGGTTTAGTGGAGGCGTCAACAAGTCTGGCGAAAATCAGCCTTGCGGATGGTAAATTAACCACGCAATCTTTGCAACGCAGCTCGGTTGAGTCAACCAAAGCCGATGTGGCCAATGCGGTTCGTGCTGCGTTTGAAAGTGCAGGGAGTGCAGTGGTTCAAAACGGGGAATACCCGGGCTGGCAACCGAATCCAAATTCAGCGATCCTGACTGTGATGGCTGATTTGTATCGTACGAAATTCAAAGATGAACCACAGATCAAAGCTTGTCACGCCGGTTTGGAGTGCGGAATCCTGGGTGATCATTTTCCGGGAATGGATATGATTTCTTTCGGTCCGAATATTCGCGGAGCGCATTCACCGGATGAATGTGTACAGGTTTCATCGGTACAGAAATTCTGGTCGTACTTATTGGATGTATTACAGGCTATTCCTGCAAAAACCAATTGATTTGCAGCCCGATCCGCAACACGAATTGATGGTCCTGGCCAGGACAAAAATGCCCTTCGGTAAATACGAAGGTTATTACCTGGCGCATTTACCTGAGCACTACCTGGTTTGGTATCATCAGAAAGGATTTCCAAAAGGAAAACTGGGTCAGCAACTAGGACTGATGTATGAGATTAAACTCAATGGGTTGGAAAAGCTGATTTTACCATTGATTCCAAAGGATAGTAATTTTCAAAGAAAATAGATGAGATGTATTGTATCCATCATTTCATGGTGGACGCTTTGTTTCCCCACGAATTCACGAATTATGGCACGTCCGTTAGGCGTGCCATAATTCGTGAATTCGTGGGAGTATTTACAATAACATTAGCGGGGAAGTTGAGTTTACACCGTTATGTGTACGTATTTTTTAATTTTGTAACCAACAGTCAGTGAGGCGTATGTTTCATGGCGACCTTATTAATCAAGGTGATAACTTACCTTAATTTCTTACTTCCGTTTTTCTGTTAACTTTGAAAGATAACTTTCACTGAATAAAAATGGAATTAGAACAAGTAAAAGAACTACTTCACAACAGCCACTGGGTTTATGAGTGGAGTCCTGCAATCGGAACGGTTAAACGACTAGACTATTGGTTCAACGAAGACTACTTCTTGAAAATAAATTCAGATTCTTACGGACCATGTGAAATAATACAAGAAGAGGGAGCTTTCTTGATAACATTCCACCCTTACAGCCCATCGGACAGACTCAAGATAGTCGAGATTGAAAAGGACGCTTTGACCTTACGCCAAGGCAATTCAATCTTCCTTCTTAGGAGGATTCCCTAACGTATTGTCGCCGTAGATATATTCCCAGCTGGTTTCTGAATGTTTAATTCGTGGGCTGTAATTGAAGCCCATACGTTTATACACTGTAACAATCTCTGAGCACATAGGCGCGTTTTCTAAGGCTGCATATTCGTGATCAGATACAATATTGATCTCAATGCCAGTTTTTGCTTTAAACTCTTCAAACTGTTTATCTATTGACTGTAGAAACTCGTTGCAAAGTCTTTGGTTTTCTTCTCTCTTGCCCATGTCTTTTAGGCATAGAAACGCTGATTAATCAGAGTAGACATATTTTACGTCCATGCGCTGATTGTATATCTCAATCTTCTTACCGTCGGTAAAAATCACCACGCTCATTTCACTTTGAGACGTAGTATTAGTAGTTGTGAGAATCGTAGAGGTTTTTCCAGTATGCGATTCCTTTACCAGATACTGAGAAACTAATCCTTCGGCCATTTGAACCAAGACGAAGATTCGCCCTATTTCGTCTTCCTGTAACTTGACGATACAGTCGCAATCGAAAGATTTCGCTTCAAACCATTCTAATTCAGAATCTAATTTGTAGGTGTTCATTTTGGAGAATTTCCATTGGTCTTGTGAAAAGCATTGACTGGCGATCAAGAGTGTAATTGTTGTTATTAGTCTTTTCATGAAACTTGTTTTACTACTGTTAAGTACCATAACAGTGGATTAGTTAAAACAAGCAAGGCGTGGTACTTAGTACGCTCCGTCACTCTGGATCGCCAAACCCAACAACACGGAACAAACCATACCACGCCCTTTTTCTGGGCTGATAGTCTATTTCTCGTGTTGTCATTTTAAATTGGCGATTTGAGTGACGCGAGATAGCTAACGCTTACTTATATGTATAATTTCTGTTCTATTTCATTCGCATAAATTGTTCTATAAAGTTACGAAATTTACCACTTACGAGAGTGGTCAGAAGCCATTGACCAAGATAACCGTTTGTTTAGCCCCTGATTCAGAGCGGTTAAGAACCGACCAAGCTCGGTTTCCTGTCTTGTATTCCAACGGAACTCGAATTCATGGCAGTAACGGTAAAGGAGATGCTTACTGGTAAAATGATATACTCCAAAGATTCCTTTCTTCAATTGGCTCCAAAAGCATTCGATTGTATTGGTATGCCCGCCATCGATAACGTATTGCCCCTGACCGTGATTAACGGCGAAGTGAGCTTCGAAGTAACGGTCTATTCCAATATAGCTTCGATATTCATCTGTATGTATAACGCTAGTGTCTGAAATGAAATGTCGAGCTAACGCTTGCAAGCCTGCTCCGCAAAGGTTCTTAACGTGTATTATCTTTACGCGTCCTCCTTTGCCTCTCTCGACCATTCCATAAATAGCGCATTTGTCTATTAAAGCTCTTCCTTGATTGCCTTTCACTTTCTTGTCCCAGTGCCGGTTCTTATTCTTGCCGCCTACGAATGTTTCGTCCAGTTCCACTTCTCCAGAAAGACGGAGTGTTTTGTCAGTCATTGCGTGACGGATGCGATGAAGCATGAACCAAGCTGTCTTTTGGGTTACTTTCAGTTTCTTGGCTAAGCCGTAAGAGGAGAAACCCTTTTTATTGTTTACGAAGATGTACAGAGCGTAGAACCATTTCCTTAGACTTATTCTTGTCCCGTGTAAGAAAGTTCCGGAGGTAACGGAAAAAGTGGCTTTGCACGAGGAACATTTGTAGAACTTACCGCCGTTCATAATGTAAAGTTTGTCCTCGTGGCCGCAGGTGCACTTGGGCTTGCCGTTCCAACGATGATCCATTAGCCATTCACGGCATTTGTCATCTGTGTTGAAGAAGTCTGCGAAGTCTAGATCGGATGTTATTTCAGTGAAAGCGTTCATTTGGCGAATTTTGAGTGCTTTCAAAATTTCGCAATTTGTTTTGAATATCCGAAATGGATGAGCAAAAAGGTGTTATGCGTTATCGCATTCTGAATAAGCCGTCGAACATTTATCTGAACGTATCGGCATCCTTGATTAGAATGAAGTTCTTATAACGGTCAAAGAATTGCTCAAAGTAATACTCTTTACCCTCCAAAAGAGGTTCTCCTGGCACGATCTCACTGGAGAATAAGAACAGCTTGTTCGCTTTGAGCGCTTTCTCCGCTAGTTCATTAAACAGTTTTCTTTTGGAGTACATTTTGGGATAGGACAATCTCAACAATCGACGCGCTTGTAAGTTATTGAAGTCTTCACAATAGTCTCCAGTTTCTAGCGTGTAGTCTTTTATGGAATAGTGGAAATTTCTCAGATTGAAAATTGGGTTTTTTAGCTCTTCGGTATTGGAATAGCTCTCTAGGTGGTATGATTTACCTACTCCAAATAATACGTAATCAAACCCTTCTTTATGTAAAAGCGTGCATAGTTCTCCTGAAACAAAATACTTTGCTCCAACAACCAACGCTACCCGTTTCTCCTCCATTTGTTACAGTTTGTTTTCTGTAACTTTGGTTTAAGAAATTAAAGTAAGTTAACGCCTTAATCAAATGCCGAATACATACTCAAAGCACCGGTCAGAATTTCACGAGCAAACCAGGTACAAACTTGTATTTAACCTATGTGTTTTATTTACGGTATTGCTTTCGGTCATTACGGTTGTTAATATTTCCATTCCACATTACAATGCCACCCCTGACTTTTTCGCGCTCGGAGTAGCCGTTGTCGGTTTGATCATACTGATGAAAACGAAAAACTATAAGCTGGTCGGTTATTTTGTGTCGGTCAGCTGTTTTTTCATCATCACGCTCGTCTTTTTCATGCTTAAAACCTTGCATTATACCACACCCGGCTGGATGATCGTCAATATTATCTTCACCTATTTTGTGCTGGATAAATTGTGGGGCGCAATCATGTTGATCCTTCATTTTGCAGGATTTTTCGTTTATCTTTTTTATTTACATAACGAAAATGTGCAATCAATTTTACCGTACACAACCCAGGATATCTGGGTGTTTGTTTTGGAATACGGAATCATTGCGCTGGCAATCGGGAATCTGCTGCACATGTACATGCGCACTACCAATTACTCCGAAAAAACATTGACATCCAATAATTTACTGCTTGTCAAGCAAAACAGTCTGATTACAAAGCAAAACGAGGAAATGGAAATCATGCTGAAAGAAATTCACCATCGTGTGAAAAACAACCTGCAGATCATTACCAGTTTATTACGCTTGCAGGCCGAAAACAACAATCCGGACAATCGAGCGATTTTTGACGAAGCTATTGATCGTGTCAATGCAATGGCGACGATTCATGAGAAAATTTACAAATCGGATGCTTTGTCGAATTTTGACCTGGAGCATTACCTGATTTCGCTATCGGATGATTTGTTACGGAATTACGCCATTGACAAAGAGATTCAGGTCGATTTACAAGTCAATACAACCACTGTTTATTCGAAAAGTATTGTTCCGCTGGCATTGTTATTCAATGAATTGATCTCCAATTCGATCAAACATGCGTTCAATGATCAGGAAGTGCCACAAATTGGAGTTTCCATCGAAAGTGAAGATGATCACCGATTAAAAATGATCTATACAGACAATGGAAAATGGGTCGAAAATGAAATCGCTTCGTTCGGACAGGAATTGATTGAGGCGATGACGCAGCAAATGGAAGGAAGTTTTGAGCGAATAATTTCGGAAACAGGGACACAATATACGTTCGAACTCGTAAATTTGAGGTAATGAATTCTTCGAACTTAACGCATAATTAATGCAGGATTCCCTTCAACTGATTGCTGATAGCCTTCAACTGATTACAGACAGCATAGAACAAGCCGAAGCTCAGCAGTGGGCAGATTCAATGGCTCCTCTCCAGGCTGAATTCCAGAGACAGTATGAAAGCAAAAATCCGGCTGATGATAACATTGCTGCTACTGTTTTTACGATTCTGACTGTCGTGGTTGTTTTCGGGGGATTCTTGGTTTACAATGTCATCAACAACCGTTATTGGGAACGAGGAATCTTTCCGCCGTTTATGCTGAACCGGAAAATCAACCGCTACGAAGCAGTCGTTTGCCTTGCAGTGAACATCATTCGGCTTGACAAAGACATGTATTTCGAGAAACGGGCATACCTGCAACGATTTATGAGTCAGCATCACAGTGAAATTGAGGGGAGCGTGATTGATTCATTTAAATCGTCACTTTCAGCTCCGGTTTCCACCAAATCAATCGCTTATTGGCTTAATAAACACATCACTTCCGAAAAGAAAACGCAATTGCTCGATTTTTTGTTTGATTTGGCTACGCTCGACGGACAAATTGGTCAGAAAGAGTACGCCGAACTGCGGATGTTTTGTCAGCAAACGGGACTTTCCGAGCAATTACTCGAGCAACGGGTTGAACAACAGCGTCGCGCAAGAGGCGAGCGATTGTATGAAGAGCAGCAGCGAACAGCCCAACGAACCAATTACACTTCTGTGAACCTGAAAGAAAAGCACATGGCTACGTTGGAACTAACGGGAATTTTAACGGAAGAGGATCTGAAAAAAGCCTACAGACGATTGGCAAAAGCCTATCACCCGGATGTTGCGGTTGCTGGTAGTGAAGCTGAATCAGCCGAATTGCAACAGCGTTTTCTGGCAATTCAGGAAGCGTATGATTATCTAAACGACCTGGTGTGATTGCGCTGATCGTTGCCGGAATAATGGTTATCGGACTGATCACCTGGCTAATTCTGAAACGCTCAAAATCCGAAACACCTTTGCAGGCGGAAGCAGAAATGCCGGTACATTGGCGTTATTCCGACCGGAATGTGATGTTGGTGTACGTTTATCTTTCAGGATGGCTTGCTCGTAAATCGCCCGGCGATGCAACAGAACGAAATAATTTTATCCAATCCTATTTTAAGGAACGCTTCAAAGGCGTGGTGTTCGATCCGACCGAAGAGATGCAGCGCGCCTTGAATTATCCTGTCCATGTACGCAGCATCGCTGCCTGGGTAAACAAACGTATGCGGAAACCAAATGAGCGCAAGCAATTGATGGATTACCTGATTGCCCTAGCCTGTGATCGTGAACGTACCACGCAAATGCAGTTGGTGGCACTGATGCGCTTCGCAGATCTGATCGGAATTCAACTGGCATATGTAGAACAGCAGATCAACTGGTACCGCGAACGTCTGAACCCTGAAGCAGAACCCGATCCGATGATGGATTTATTGGTCAACAAGCCTTACAAGCGCCGAAACGCGTTGAAAGCCTTGCAGTTAAACGATCCGATTACGGTTGCCGATATAAAAAAAGCATACCGGTCTCTTGCCAAACAATACCATCCGGATGCTTTGCAAAGCGCTTCGGAAACGGAAAAACAGCAGGCGCAGCAACGTTTCCGGGAAATCCAGGAAGCATATGAGCATTTATTAAACGAGGAAGGGTAATGGCAGTTGTTGTGGTAATTATGGTCCTGCTTGTATTCTTTTTAACTGGCCAGCATAAGAAAAAAGACCAGGAGCCGTTGGAAAGAGAGTCGGAACCAACAATCAATCAAGTTTCTTATCTGACACTTTACAATACACGCAATATCATGGTTGTTTACGCATACATGGCTGGCTGGATCATGAAGCAGAATATTCGTGATTCGCGTGAAAAGATGAAGTTCATTCGTCTTTACTTCAACCGTTACTTTAAGGGTGATAATAACATTTCGCAAGAAATGACAGCCGCATTACGGAACGAAACCAATGTACATTCGATAGTAAGCTGGGTGAACCGGAAAATGAAAACCGCCAGCGAAAAACAACAATTGGTAGAATTCCTGATAGCTTTATCCATGGAAGATGGAGCGATTACACAACCTGAATTTGACGCGTTAATTTGGTTTGGTAAAGGAATCGGGTTCTCGGAGCCTGAATTGGAGCAATGGATTCAGACAAAAAAAGATCAGCAATACCGGCAGCAACAATCACAACAAGCACCGCCGGTTTATAAAACAGCGAATAGAAAACAGGAAGCATTGAAAACTTTGGGGGCGAATGAAGCTGTTTCGCCAGCTGAACTCAAAAAATTGTACCGAAAACTGGTTAAAATCCATCATCCGGATGCATTACTGAATGCTACCGCTACCGAGAAAGAAAAAGCGGAAGAGCGTTTCATCCAGATTCAGGAGGCGTACGAGTATTTAGTAAATGAAGTTTAACGATGTTACAATCATTCGGTCGGTCAGGGAAGTACATCATTCGCGAGAGTGAACACCCCGATGGCGTGATTGATTATCGTATAGCTATTCTCATTGTTTTGGTCGCGATAACGGTTTGTGCAGCTTTCAACGTTATTGAAAGGAATAAAAAGCGCTAGTATTCTTAAAAAACGCATGCTCATTCAACTCTTTCACCGGCTTCAGGTATTTCCGCAACAATTCCCATTTTTCAGGTGATTCCTCCAATGCAAGCGCAATTCCTTTCCGGTGTTTTTTTAATGCATCAGTAATGGCAGGCGGAGAAATAGACGGTTGCATGTGAGCCGCAATTGTTTTTCCGTTCACAATCAATCCGCTGTGGTATGCCATTCTGGCGGCAGCTTCGTATTTATCCAGGATCAAAACCGCGCGCTGATTTGGTGATAAAATGCGTGGAACCTCAATCGTTGGCGCAGGCTTTCTCGGTGAAAGATGAGTTACATTCAAGCTGATCACAGTGTTCACTGGTTGTGTGAATCGAGCTAATTGAAGCGCCGAATCCAATTGTTGGATCAATTCACTTTCTGTCAACGACACGTCAAGAGAAGTGTGGAAGTCGGGTGGAAGTATGATTTCTACCGTTTGTACTCGTTTCCACTGTGTAATTAAACGTGTTAGTCGTTGGTTGGAAGAACTGACGGTTGTTTGTAATTTTTGCTCCAATCCATTGATTTGCTGTTGTTGGCGTTCAATCAGTTCGCCCGCCTGAATGCGCCATTGCCAGTCGTGAAGTTTTTCCTTTAGTAAGGATACGGTAAGTGGCAGAAAGAGCGATTTCTCGGCCGGAACAGCAATAAGGACCTGAATTTCATTGAAACCAGCCATTTGAAAAAGTAATCGATTCTTCTGACCTGTTCCGGAATAACGATAAAACGCATGGTTTCCAGGCAATGAAAATGGTTCGCTGCTAAATGTTTGTGCTTGCTGGAGCAGAAAAAACCGTTCTTCAGTGTTGCATAAACGATTCTGATCAGAATCAATAAACCGGGTTTCTGATCCTGCTGAAATCCACGCAAACCAAGTACTCTCACCATAAATATGTGAGAACAAGTGACTTGCTTCAGCTGAGAATCGTTCCAACTCCATGAGTCTAAATTAAGCAAATTAAGTAGAATTAATCTAATAATTAAGCAATTAATTTAGCGCTTTATCCGGTGAAAATCACTGCTGAATACCGGAATCAACTTCGCTGAGAAGCCGAATCTTTGTAAAAAAGAAGGATCATGCGGTATTATAAAGGTAATTGTTTAAGCCAGGAAGTTGAAGGAGAATTGGTGATTGAAGAGAAAAATCCGGGGCGTCGTTTTCGATTTTGGCGCTATATCTGTTTTCCATTTGTGTTGCTTGTGTGGATTTTTCAATTGGTGATTTACAAAAGTATGGAGGAGGATAATTGATTTTAAATTATTAATTATCAAGTAGTTAATTATATGTCATGAAGAAATTGTTTAGTTGGGTCTGGAAATCTTTGAAAAAAAATAAATGTTTTTTGTAACCTGTGTTTAAAACTGCCGTACACTGAACCGAAATTGATTAAGCCGAATAAAAACCTTAATATGGAACTTACGATGATTAATAACGCTATCAGTCAGGCAAAACACAAATTAGCTCGTCACAGAGAATTAGGTAACCAAAGTCAGCTTTCTATTGTTGAAGTTGCACGATTAATGGACTTGGTTACATTTGGACCCAATTTACCTCATGTAAATACGATGTCGGTGTTTTTCAATTACAGCGCAAACTAGATTAGTTGAATTCAGATATAGGAGCCGTTTCCAATTTGGAACGGCTTTTTTGTGTTCAATAAAGTTACATTTGTAACATATGTTCAATTACAAATCAAACCAATTAAATGGTTACATTTGTAATTATGGAAATTAAAGACCGCATTCGAATGATTATTGACTCGCAGCGTTTAACTGCCGGAGCTTTTGCTGATAAGATTGGTGTACAACGCTCCAATGTGAGTCATGTACTTAGCGGTCGCAATAAACCCAGTTTTGAGTTTATAGAGAAAATGCTGCTTGCTTTTCCTAAAGTGCAGGCGCATTGGCTGCTTACAGGCAAACAACAGGCTTTGGAGAATGTGGAAACACCGGTTAGTGTGCCAAAATCACAGCTTGTAATGAAAGAAGAGCCGCCTTTGATGTATGAGAAGCCGGTTCAGGCAAAGCCGGAGAAATCAATTGTGAAGATTGTGGTGTTTTACAGCGATTTCACCTTCGATACGCATTTGCCTAATGAGCAATAATCCCTGATCCGATCAATTCATCGTTTTGGTACCAGGCCGCAAACTGTCCGGGAGTAATTCCGCGCTGGATCTGGTCGAATAAGATATACAAACCTGTTTCTTTGCGAATAAGTGTTGCTTTTTGAAGTGCTTGCCTGTAGCGGATTCGCACCATGTATTCAACCGAATCACCGATTTTAAGCGTGTGTGTCGGATTGATATAATGAATCTCATCAGGCTGTATGAAAAGTGCCCAACGATTTAAACCAGGATGATCTTCTTTCTGTCCGCTATACACCACATTTTCAGTCGTATCGATTCCAATTACAAATGATGGATGTGGCCTTCCGCCGATATGTAATCCTTTTCGTTGTCCAATGGTGTAATAATGCGCGCCGATATGTTCTTCAACACGGGTTCCCATTGCAGGTTTAAACTCAAACGGAGCGCTTAATAATTCTATATTTTCAGGAGTCCTCTCCAGTGAATGATAGGTGCTGAATTGATCAATAGAATCCTCAATTTCAATAACATTACCCTTTTTTATCTCAAGCTTCTGTTGAAGAAATTCAGGTAAGCTTATTTTTCCGACAAAGCACAGTCCCTGCGAGTCTTTTTTGTCAGCTGTAACCAGTCCGATTTCTTTGGCGATAGCGCGGACTTCGTGTTTTTGAAGCGTGCCGATAGGGAAGAGCGCTCTTGAAAGCTGCTCCTGAGACAATTGACACAGGAAGTACGATTGATCTTTTCCCGGATCTTTTCCGGCTAATAAGTGATGGATACCATCTTCAGTGGTTTCCTTGCGACAGTAATGGCCTGTAGCGACAAAATCGGCACCCAGTTCCAGTGCAGCTTTCAGGAATACATCGAATTTGATCTCGCGGTTGCATAATACATCCGGATTGGGTGTGCGTCCGGCCTGGTATTCGCTGAACATGTAGTCAACAATACGTTCTTTGTATTCGTGGCTAAGATCCAGTACCTGGAAAGGAATCCCCAGGTGTTCCGCTACTAACAACGCGTCGTTGGAGTCATCGATCCATGGGCAATCGTTGGATAAGGTAACGCTTTCATCGTGCCAGTTGCGCATGAACAATCCAATTACCTCATAACCTTCCTGTTGCAGCAAATAAGCACTTACACTGGAATCTACTCCGCCCGATAAACCAACTACCACTCGTTTCATGCTGCAAAATTACGGTATTTTACGCGAATCTATTTGTATTGCAATTGTGAATGTTCTCTAATTACATTTGTAATCAAATGATAAATTACATTTGTAACTATTGTTTTGATTATTCATTGCTGAATTGATTGGGCGATTCTCTATTTTAGCAGTACAATAATTAGTCAATGCGCTTTATCTCCTTTATCATTTTCAGTTTTATCTTTTCATTTGGATCAAGAGCGCAATTTCAATTAAGTCCGGTTCGGAAAGTTGAGCACGTAAAAGATATTCTGCCGGTCGGAGAATTAAGCGGCGATTTATACACCATCATCAAACACAAAAAGCAGGTAAAACTACAGGTTTATTCAACTGATCAGATGAGCCTGAAGCGCGAATTAGAACTCGATTTGCGAAAAGACGGATATTTCCGAGACCTGGAGGCTGCCTTTATTTTTGATTCCAGTTTTGTTTACGTGACTTCGTATGCCAATTTAACTACCGAAAAAAGAGTAGTGGAGTTGTTTCAGGTAATTGGAGATAGTGTGCTTCCGCCAATGGAAATAACTCAATTAAGTATGAAAAACCTTCCGGTTGGTCCATGGCGGGAATACGCGTTGATCGTTGATTGCCTGGTTTCTCCGGATGGCAATAGTTTAGCGTTGATGTACCAGGATCAAAATGACATGAGCACCGTGAATAGCCGGACGCTTGTTGTGTTGAATGCTGAATTCAAACCGGTTTACGCGATTGCGACGACGATTAATTTTCCGGCAAACCAATCGAAAATCCGGTTCAATCTGAAGGATCAATTGAATCTGCTGAATGGCGGAATATTGGTACAGAAAACAGTACTCGGCGTTGTGGTGTATACTGCTGAAGATCAATTTGAGATTTTACTTCCCGAAATGAGTGCCAATTATTGTGTTCGCTCACTCGGTGCAGGACGGTTGGTTCTCTGTGGCTTGTACAGTTATTCCAGCAAAGGTTTTATGGTTATTGCTTATGGCGAAAAGTACAGCCGGGTGATTCGCCAGGAATTTGAATTGACGGATGTCTATGGTTTCCAGGTGATGGATTTACTGGTGAAAGAAAACCGGGAAGTGACATTGGTGATGGAAGAAGTTGTACGAAAACAGGCTGGCCGGACAGGAATCAGGGCTAATTCTTCTCAGCCGGGTTCACATTCGCCACCCGTAAGTAAATCGACCGGAGTTGAATTCGGAGATATCCGTTTGGTTAATTTTTCGCCCAATGGCAATAAAACCTGGGAATATACGATTCCAAAAGAAGAGATTGTATCGGAATTCTCTGAATTTTCCAGTACGGTTTTTAGTGAAGGGAAGCTCGTTTACGTATTGTACAATGGAGTAGCAAGGCATTCGGAAGAGAATGAGAAACAGAAAAATCATCAAAATCAACCGATGGTTTGTGTTGTTCAGGAAAATGGTTCTGCTTCATCAACTCCGGTTTTTACCTCCGGAGAATCCGCAGCGTTGGTTCCGGTGAAATGCAGTTATTTTAAGAACGGCTGTTTTCTCCTGACGACAGATTTTTTCTGTTATTTTAGGTAAGTGAAACCTGATTTGGAAATGAGACCGGATTCAGGTTGGCTTGATTTTAGCTTTAATTCACATTCGCAGACTCGTTTGCGCGTGTTTTCAATTTATATTCGTGCCATGAAATTGCTTGTTGTTTTCGTACTTATCCTTTCTACCAGTACCACTTTTGGTCAGGAATGCAGTCGCGTTTGGCTAAAAGGCCGGGTGACAGACACCTTGCAAACGCAAGCTTTTTACAACTTAATGGTGGTAAATCGCACTTCCGGATTGGGGGTTTTTGGTCAACCCGACGGTTCATTTGGAGTGTACGTAAATGCCAATGATTCCATTACACTTTCGGTAAGAGGGTATTACATGGTTGGCTTTCGTGTGAAACCCGACTCTACCTGTCAGCACAATATTAACCTGGCGATCATCGAAAAAGGAACCGATTTGCAGGAAGTGGTGATTCGTCCGCTGAAAACCATTCAACAGGTAAAGGAAGAGCGTGCGGCCCTGGCTTTGCGTGAAACCAGGAGTGTCACTGGATTAGAGGCTTTCCAAAGTCCGATCACGGCATTGTATCAACGATTCTCACAACGTGAACAATCCAAAGCAGCTGTGGCGGCCATGCAGTACAAAGATTCGCAGGAGGCAATTTTACAGGAGTTGCTTCGATTGTATGTAGCTTACGATATCATCGAAATGACGGATGAGGAGTTCAGTTCGTTTATTGCCTTCCTGAACATGGATGAAGATTTCCTGAAAACCGCTTCGGATATGGAGTTGGTGACGTTTATCAAGGATAAGTTTGAACACTATAAGAGAATTCGCTAAATCATTAAGTAAGGTCAACTCGCGAGTCGCCCTTACTTAATGATTTACAATTCCACGTCCAGGTCGTTTTCCGTTTCCATCAACTGTTTCTCATACATCTGCGCGTACAAACCGCTGGTTTTCATCAGGCTTTCATGCGAACCGGTTTCAACGATTTTTCCTTCTTCCATTACCAGAATAGTGTCTGCATTGCGCAATGAAGAGATTCTATGACTCACGATCACGGTAGTCGTTCCGTTGCGTTCCGTGTATTTACGAAGGTTGCGCAGAATAATTTCTTCGGTTTCCGTATCAACGGCTGATAAACAATCGTCGAGGACCAATAGTTGTGGTTGACGAATCAGCGCACGAGCGATACTGACGCGTTGTTTTTGTCCGCCACTCAGGTTTACGCCACGTTCGCCCAAAAGTGTATCAAATCCTTCGTCAAATGCCTGTATGTTGTGTAATACGTGTGCATCCGCGGCAGCTTGTTCCAATTCTTCCTGGTTGTAGCTCGTGCCCTGGCTTCCGAAAGCGATATTGTTGCGAATGCTGTCTGAAAACAGGAACACATCCTGTGGTACCACGCCGATTTCCTTACGGAATTGATCCAGGTTAATATCGGTAATAGGAGTGTTGTTGTAAAGAACTTCACCTTCAGTTGCTTCGATCTGACGCAAAAGTAAGTGAGTGAGTGTTGACTTCCCGCAACCTGTTCGACCAATGATCCCGAGTGTTTCACCACGTTTGATTGTAAACGAAATGTGTTCCAGAACATTTTTTTCGGTATTGGGGTAGTGGTAACTGACGTCTTTAAATGAAATGGAAGAAAGCGCTTCGTTTGTCCCATTATTGTGGTTTTTGATGTCCGGTTCCACGTGCAAAAATTCGTTGATTCGTTGCTGGGAAGCCGATGCACGCTGAATGATAGAAGTTACCCAACCAACACTTGCAAACGGCCAGGTGAGCATCATTACAAAGCCGATGAAAGTGATAATGTTACCGGGATTGACTGCATTTAAGTATACCGGCTTTCCGTTTTTGTATATAAATTCTCCAAATTCGTTTGTTTCAGGAAAACTTAGGAGTCCACCGACATAAACTGTAACCACCACACTGGCGCCGATCAGGAACGTAATCGTTGGCATAAACAGTGCGTTGGTCAATACCAGTCGCATATTGCGCTTGTGGTATTCATGCGAGGCTTTCGAAAAGCGCTCTTCGGTCTGTTTTTCCTGGATATACGCTTTGATCACACGGATTCCGGAGAATGTTTCCTGACCAATTGTACTAAGTTGTGATTGCTGCTGTTGCACCGATTTACTTAGGCGATTCATTCTGTTGGACACAAAATAGATCAAAACTCCCATAATCGGCAGTGGAATCAACGTGTAAATTGTTAATTCCCAGCTGATTTGCACCATTTGATAACTTACCAACGGAAATAAAATCGCAAGATTGACCGTATACATCACTCCCGGGCCCAAATATTGCCGTACCTGCGACACATCTTCCGAAATGCGGTTCATTAAATCGCCGGTAGATTGTGATTTGAAGAAGGTATAATGCAATTGCTGGTATTTCCGGTAGACTTCGTTTTTGAGGTCAAATTCAATGCGGCGCGACATCACGATAATCGTCTGCCGGGTGAGGAACAGGAAAATACCTTTGATAATGGAGTATAAAATATAAAGTCCGGCGAGTTTGAATGCTAGTGCTGATACGGCTTCAACGGTGTTTTTTTCGACGGCCGTCCTGAAAGATTCTGCCGCTTCACCAAGGATAACAGGCATTTTGACGTAGAAATAGTTTTGAATCGTGATGAAGAGAATGCCAAGTAATAAATGCCAGCGGTAAGCGTAAAAATATTTGTTCAGATAGCTTAGAGACTTCATGCGATAAATTTCCTATTTTTGCCCCGCGAACAGGGGTTCTTGTAAGTTGCAAAATTAGCCATTCGCGTTCAATTGAAGACGAATAAAAACAAAATCATGTTTGAGGTAAAAGAGATGAAGGATGTGAATTTGGCCGAAAATCCGGTCATTGCACAAATGGGCATTTACAACCATGAACAATTGTTGTTTTGCAACGACAATGCTACTGGGTTGAAAGCAATCATCGCAGTTCACAATACAGTACTTGGCCCGGCTTTGGGTGGAACACGTATGTGGATGTATTCCAATGAAATGGAGGCGTTGAACGACGTGTTGCGTTTGTCTCGCGGGATGACTTATAAGAATGCGATTTCGGGACTCAACCTAGGCGGTGGGAAAGCTGTTATTATTGGTGATTCGCGTACGATGAAGTCAGAAGCCTTGTTCAGACGTTTCGGGAAATTTGTTCAATCACTTGGTGGTAAGTATATTACAGCTGAAGATGTTGGTATTTCTCCGATCGATATGACGTGGGTGAATATGGAAACAGACCACGTTGTAGGTTTGCCGGGCAAAAGCGGTGATCCTTCGCCGGTTACGGCTCACGGTGTGTATGTCGGGATGAAAGCATGTGCGAAAGCACAATTCGGTTCCGATTCACTGGCCGGTAAAAAAATAGCAGTGCAAGGTGTTGGACATGTGGGTGAATACCTCGTGAAAAGCCTTACGAAAGAAGGAGCAGAGGTGTTTATTACAGATATTCACGAGGAAACATTGAAGCGTGTTTCTGCGGCTTACGGCGCCAAAGTAGTCGGGTTGAACGAGATCTACGATATTGACATGGATATTTACGCTCCGTGTGCACTTGGTGCAACGATCAATGATGACACAATGAGCCGTTTGAAATGCTCGATTATCGCCGGTGCTGCAAACAACCAGCTGGCAAGTGAGAAAATTCACGGTCAGGCGGTTGTGGATAAAGGAATTATTTACGCTCCTGATTTCGCACTGAACGCAGGTGGTGTGATCAATTGTTATTCGGAAGTAAAATCGCTTACTCCTGAGTGGGCAATGAATAAAGCGGAAGAAATTTACACAACGATCGGAAATATCGTAGCACGTTCAAAAAGCGAAAATATTCCAACGTATCAAATTGCAAATAAAATGGCTGAAGAACGTATTCAGTCCATTGGGAATGTTAAACTCCCACTATAATTGAAATAAAATAAAATGCTGAACAGAAGACATTTACGTATAAAAGTTCTTCAGGCTTTGTACGCTTATTTCCAGTCCGATGAGGATAACCTTCGCAAGACGGAAACCGAGCTGATGAAATCCGTGGAACGTATCTACGACCTTTACCTTTACTTACTGCTCAGCTTTGGCGAATTGAAAGAATTGGCCGAACACCGGATGGACGAGAACAAGAAGAAAATTCGTCCGGGTGAAGAGGATTTGAATCCGAACCGGAAATTTGCCGATAACCAGATTGTCGCACAATTTTTGGCTTCGTATGAATTGAGGATGGCTGCCGAAGAGCGTTCGGTGAATTGGATCGGTGATGAAAACCGCGAAATGTTCCGTAAGATCTTTATTCAAATGCGCGACAGCGAAACCTGGTTTACCTTTATGGGTAACGGAGTAGAAGGTTTTGAAGAAGATCAGCACTTTGCGATTGCGTTGTTTAAGAATGAGATCGCGAATTCTGAAATCCTGTACCAGCACTTTGAGGAAAAAAACATTCATTGGATCGATGATATCGATTTGGCGTGCAGCATGGTGTTGAAAACCATTAAAGCGGCAACTGAAGGTGGAAAAACCACTGTGATGCCTTTGTACAAGGACAAGGAAGACGAACAGGAGTTTATCAGGTTGTTGCTGCGTAAAACCATTTCTATGGACTCTGAAAATCATGCGCTGATCGATGATTTGACAAAGAATTGGGAAGTTGACCGCATCGCGAAAATGGATATTCTGCTACTGAAAATGGCGATTACCGAGTTACAGGTGTGCAAGAATATTCCTAAAAAGGTAACGTTGAACGAATACATCGAGATTTCGAAGTTTTATTCTACGCCGAAAAGTCATGGTTTTATCAATGGTATTTTGGATAAAGCAATCGACCGGCTGGAAAAAGACCAGAAAATTCAGAAAATAGGACGTGGATTAATGAACGATAAATTATAAAAGATGAAACGAATAGGAATAATGGTGATTTCGCTTGCTTTTTTAGCAATGGGCTGTACTTCAACGAGTGAAGTAGCAGTAGGCGATCGCACTACAATGAAAGTTGATCCGGTTTACAATGCCGGAAAAGTGGCTTTAGGTGAAGTAGTAACTGCTAATTTTACGGTTGAAAACACAGGGGATAAACCATTGATTTTAGGCGAAGTAAAAGGAACTTGTGGCTGTACAATTGCCAGTAAAACTGAAGACCCGATTGCACCCGGAGAAAAAGGATTTATCAAAGCGACAGTCAATACAAAAGGTTTTAGCTACGGTCCTGCAACAAAAGGAGTAAACGTCGTTGCCAATACAACTCCGGCTCAAACGAAGCTGGTGGTAAAAATGAATGTGATCAAATAAGTATTCAATAAATAAACAATAGTAAACATGACTCAAATAGTAATGTTGGTGTTGATGGTAGTAGTATTCTACTTCTTCATGATCCGACCGCAAATGAAAAAACAAAAAGAACAAAAGAATTTCCGTGAGAACCTCAAGCAAGGTGACAAGGTGATTACCATTGGTGGAATTCACGGTAAAATTCTTGAAGTTACAGATACTACGGTGTTGGTTAACTCCGAAGGAACAAAATTACGCTTCGAAAAATCAGCTATCTCTCAATCGGTTGCTGAGATTTTGACTGCTTAATCCGGTTTCAAAACTTGTTAAAGCCTGTTTGCTTCGGTAGACGGGCTTTTTTTTCACCACAACGCTTACGCTGTAGCTTTAGCGAAGGCGCAAAGCCACAACGCGATCGGCGTAAGCGTTGTGTTGAATTTTTCAATTCTCTCCACCATAAAACGCAAACAAATACCCATTCTGAGCTGGCTCGATCACCGATTCGCGTTTACCCAAAGTTCCTTTACCGGGAAATGACTTCCATACCGAAAACCGGGTTCCGTCAACCGAATCGTGTGCCTGAAGTTTTTCAGCCTTTTCAGATGATAGCGTCCCTAATTCGTTCACTTCGGCAGTTTTTGAATTGTCAATGTCGCTGTCTGCTAACACATCGATGAAGTCACTATTGGTGAAATCAGCTTTCTCCAGGTTGAAGGCATCCGCCACAACAGTATGTTTATCGGGTACTTGCGGCAAATAAACAACTGCCACCTGGATATCTGTATGACCGACCGGAATATTCTGGGTTCCTGCATTAAAACTGAGTAGGCATCCGTCAGCCGTTCCGCTTGCAGCTAAAAAAGCAAAATGAACTTCATTTCCCTCGTGTTCCAGGATCGGAAGAACGGAAAGCGTGTAATCTTCATCATCAGAAAGCATTTCCTTCAATGAACTGATCACAGATTTTTGAACGTGGCCGTTCCGCCGATTCCGTATTTTGTCGTACGCGATGTAGTTTACTGTTAAAGTAGCCATATTCCAGTGTGTTTAATCGGGCTTACTCTCTTACGGATTTTCAGCTTTCTCCGAAACATTCATTTTCACCGCAAATCGCGCATACGCTGAAGTCTGTCAAGACAGACGTAATGAAACATTACATATGGAATGAGTCATTCAGCAAATAGCGATGTTCAAATCCGCGAACGGATAAGTGCGTGGGTTTGATAAATATAAACAATAAAAGGTAAACGAAGAATCGACCTATGGCTTAAGAACCTTAAAAATGAGTGGTTCTGTACTTTCGATACGTGAAAGGAGGGAAGTGGTGATTAAATTATTTTTCCGTTCATTTTTCAGCCTCAGGCTGACTTAACGAACCAAAAGGCTAGTCGCTGTCAGCCTGAGGCTGACGTTCCATTAGCAGGTCGTTCGCTGATTTTCTTAAACTCCTCGTCGTTCCTCCTCGTCAAACAAACAGAAAATCGACGCTCATTCCTGAGAACAGACTCCCATAACGGCATTAAGTAACGATCGCAAGAGAACAAGGTGATATTAAGCTCAATCGAGGCCCTGTTTGAGCTCAGTCATCGGTTATCCGCGAAGAGGATAACCGCTAATGATCCGCCTCAGGCGGACGAGTTGGGTTGAGATAGCTTAAGGAAGCGTAGCTCTCAAGATCGGGACTTATGGCCTTGATTTTTTGCTTACTTACCTCCTTGTTTCGCATTTACCAAAGCGACAAGTCGTCTTCATGAGCAGAGCTCATTCTTTATCAAGAAAAAAGTAAGAAAGATTAGCGTTTCACAAGGCGTTCCCGACCAATTCCATTCGCGGTTTGCACTTCTACCAGGTATGTTCCGGCAGGAAGATTTTCAATCGAAAGTACAGCGGTTGTCAGAAGTGATTGTTCCATCACAACCTGGCCGTTCAATGAAAATACGGTAACAGATTGTAAATCTTTCCCTTTTATGGTAACATCTGTTTTGGCTGGATTCGGATACAGATCAATAGCAACTGCAGCGTTTAATTCGTTAATTCCCACAGGATCGTCTATGCGTACATTCACCGAATCGAGGTACAATTTAAAAGCATCATACGAACGCAGGCGAAACCCGATGTAAATGGTTTGATTGGTATAACCTTCGTCGGATAAATTCACGAGGCGCGTAGTCCAGTCCGGATTTTCAAAGCCCAGTGTGGCAACAGTGTCGGTAAAACTCGAAATCTGTGTATCTGTGGTAGAAACCATCACGTAATAACCGTCAGGATAACTTGGATCATGCGAGCGCGCATTCCATTGAACGTAATTTCCGTAAGCGCCCATTGTAAGCGCCGGTGTAATCAGCCAGCGATCTGCTTCGGCTGGTTCGGTAAAAAAAGAAGATGCTCCGGCGACGGTATCAGTTGTATTATCTGGATCTGCGAGTGAAATCCATCCCGGTGCAAACTCGATTACAGATGGATCAAGTGTATTGGTATCGTTTACAACGATGGTCCAACCACCCGGAATTCCCTGTTGGAAATCTTCATCAAGAACAACCGTTTGTGCTGTAACGGTGGCCAAAAAACAGGTGCTCAACACACCACAGATCAGGATTTTTTTCATAGGTACAAAAATAAGAACTTTCATGTATGTTAAACGTGAGAACTTTTTAAACCGTGTATCTATTGATTAAAGTTTGTTAAGTCAAGTGATCCTTAACTTTAGAAGGAGATTCCTAACGGCATTAAGTAACGATCTTAAGAGAACAAAGTGAGGAAAGCGCAACGGAACCCCTGTATGAGCTCAACCATCGGGTTGTTTGCAAAACAATCCGCTAATGGTGTTTGCGAGTTGGGGTGAAGTAGCTTGACAAACTGCAGTTCTCAAGATCGGAACTTACAGCCTTGATTTTTTTGTTTCTTTTTGTATCAAGACAAAAAGAAAGAGACTACTTCACCAAATTCACCACCACCTCTTTAAAATCCTGGTAAAACGCATCGAAATGAACCAAACGGTCTTCGAGAAAAGTAAAAATGGCTGTCCGGTGCTCCGGATTAAAGAAATTAAGTTCGGTGTTTTCCCAGATAATGCGATTAAACTGTGCTATGGCGGGTGAACTGCAGTTTTCGATCCATGCGGCTTCGCCCATTTCGGCTTCAAGTACTACTTTAAGTTCGTGCATTTGTTCCCATATAATGGCACGGATTCCGGCGTCTTTGGCTTGGATGTCAAAACAAAAACGAGCGCCGTTGCCGTCTGCATCTACCCGTATGTGAATGAATGAAACATCCGAAGGATAATTGAGCCAGTTCATTTTCCGGCCGTTTACCGAGCGGTGTTTTGACATGTGGGACTTGAAATCAGACCAAAAGGTCGTTTTGATTTGTTTGAGTTCTTCTTTGCTGTACATGCTACTTTTCGTAGCTGTAAAAATAGGTGTTTCGGTCGATAACCACGTAATCGGGAAGCTGCGAATCGTCGTAATGCCAGCTCATATCGCGGATCACCGAGTTGCCAAGCCATTCTTTATAAGTCGAAATCTGATTGTCTTTATAAGTCCATTCCTTGATTTTCGCCACCTGGCTGTTGGTTTCACTCAGCAAAAAAGCATTTTGTGGTTTGTTGTCCTGCATGAAAACCACACTGCATTGCGCAGCTTGAAATCCGTTTTTCAACATCGGAACATTGTCAAGCGCGCGTTTAATGTCTTTATTACTGCTACCTTCAGGCATGAACAGTTCCACGGAAAAAATGCTGTTGCCAATCTTGCTGACAATGACTTCCGGATGGCTGAAGGAACCGATGACCCAGGTGCTGTCGTATTGCTGATGACTTTTACTACGTAAGAGCAGGAAGCCGCTGTCTGTTTGTTTAATGTAAGTTTTCATGGCCTTTTTGACCCCGAAAAACTGTGAGAAGACAATTTCCCCGTTCCATTTAGCGGATTTAAAGGAAACGGTTCCTTTAGTGATGAGCCTCAGTTGTTTGTCGTTTTTGGAGTCGGAATAGGTAAGTTTGTTCCAGTTATCGGAATAATCGAACCGGAATTGCATCAGGGTATCTTCCGGATTTTTACCACCTTTTGAATACATGACAATGTGCCTGATTCCCAATTTTTGCAGTGCTTCACGGTTCCATGTTTCGGGATAATTTACCGGTGCTTCGGTCAATGTTCCGACAGTGGTGTAATGGAAAAGTGGCGTTTTTTGAAGATTGATCTCCGGAAACGTGGTTGATTTTCCGTTGCCATCCGTACACGCAGAAAAAGACACTAAAACAAGCGCGATTATCGATGAATAGATGTATTTTGTCGACCACATATTGACAAATATAGTCGAAATTCAACAGAAGTCCTTCCCATTTGTGGAATAATATGTTAAAATTAACGGTAATTAGGGGTTGTTAAACCGATTTCCTTTGGTTCCGTTAAGAATCAAGGGGATACTTTTTTTTCACCACAACGCTTACGCCGAAGCTTCAGTGTTGTGGTGAAAAATAGCCCTATTTCTTCCAATCGATATACATCACTGGCCGGAAACCAACCATCGAACTTCCTTTATCTGCCGAAACAACTTGCTGGTAAAGAGCGGTGTTCAATTGATTTTCCTGTTTATCTACCAAACCGGTCAAATAATTACCGCCCAAAACCGTCATTTGATCCTGCGGAGTAGCGGATTCTGAACAATACTCCGAAACTCCACCTGTCAAACACCAGATCGGATAGGTTTGATTGATCGTGTGCCAGTCGGCTAACCTGGGCGAATGTCCCTTGATCGCCAGTATTTCTTTGGAGGAATATGGTGAACTCCGATTGATGAACCACAAGGCATCTTCGGGTGAACGCGTGAGAATAAAAGGAGTTTCCGTCTGGGCATTGATTTGATTGCGAAGAACAACCGGCGCGCAATGTTTTACCGCCATTTCATAATGAATCAGCTGTGGTAATTCTACCCGGATGGCATACGGAGCATCTTTCAGTTCCTTGTTTTTTCGGTGTTGCAACCAGTCGCAATACGCTTTCATCTGAGCTTCGTTGACGCCAACCACCGGATGATTATTGTAGGCCGGATGCCAGAAATAAGTACGTGCAATGGCATCGTAGTCCGCATGGGGCGTGTCATTCAGCCAGCAAACCGTGTCCGGGAAAACGGGAGTAGGGGAGCAACCTCCGGAACGATAGATAAATCTCCTGGTATCGAACTCGTTCCGTTTGTAAAAGCGCTCGGGCTGCGGAAGAAACAGTTGCGAAACAATTTGATAGTACTCCTCATTATCGTAGTAGTTGTAAATATTGATCTTTTTCTCCTTGAAATAATTGTAATTAAAACCGTAGCGCTTCAGATAAACCGCTAGTGAATCCGGATCGGAATAATCGAGCGCTGAACGTTGTTTTTTCGTGCAATTCAATAATTGAACAGCATCATAATCCTCCAATTCGTGATACAAAAGATCAAATGTGATGGAATCGCGCACCCAATGAACAAATTCGCGGTATTGCGCGTTGGTGACTTCAGACTGGGCCATGTAAAACGGTTCCAGGAATTCATTGATGACCGGCTGCGCTACAGTTGAGCGATACTGCTGAAATTCGTTTTTTAACGCCAGAATAAGGGAATCCTGAGAACCAGTAACATTTTGAGCCAATCCGTATTTAACATAATAATCGAACCACAGGTGTTTCCAGTCGGAGTTATTGCGGCAGCGCAACTTTAACGTATCAAAGTGTGGACCTTCCATGATGTATAAACCATCGAGGATTCCTATAGTTCCTTCGTTATAATTATTGTATACTGGCTCATCAATCGTATCAACGGGCGGTTCCACATATACATAAGGAATATAGGGATATCTGCGAAATTCATACGCCGGCGATTGTTGCACCAAATCAGCTTGTGAACTGATGCACAATATTTTATCCGGACCAGTGAGCGTTGTAGGCTGTACCAAAACGTAATTGGCCAGCACAGGATAACGCATGAGGTTTTCTGCAGGAATTTTATAGCGACCGTCAATCGCATACAGTTGATTTAACACCAATGTGTCCGCCGATTTTGTACTCAGCGAGATTTGAATAGAATCGACCGGTTGGGCAAGTGCAGGAGAATACGCGATTCTCAGGAAGCAGCAGAGTATGATGGGAAGACGCATAATTCTATAATGATAGAAAGAATTGTTTGTTACAGTGGTAGGTGTACAATAAATGTCATTTGTGGAGCGTTACGCTATTTAACATAATATTAATTATAGGACATTGTGTTTTTTTGATTAAGTTTGTTGAGTTCATGTCTGTCTGCACTTGAGCGTCAAGCAATTGGAGACAGACAGATATGAGATTTGGTACTTGAAGGTACACCTCTTGAATTTTAAATCCCCCACAAACAAGCCCTATGGAATTGTTTGAAATAGTTGAAAGAATTTGGTATGGCACCGTCATCGTATATTTGGAATAATGATAAGTCCGGTGATTTCGATATCGCCCAAGACGTCACATCTTCAATATGATCTTTTATATCATCCCATAATTCAGTGAAATCGTTAGGCGTAGATCCAGCATTCCAGAATCCATTTTCCACACCGTAGCTTTCCCATAAATCACTTAGATCAGATTTGTCAACCCCAGCATTCTTAAAAATAAGAGAAGTGTTTCCAGTAGATATTCTAAGCATTAATGTTGCTCTAGCTATTACAGATAATGGATTTAATGAGTTAGTTATAGGATCAAGTGCTTTATTCTGAGCTTCAGTAAAAATTTTATGAGTACCATGGACGTCTTTTAAAAAATCTATAATTGATGGGTTATGGGTTTCACCTAAATTGTTTAATGTGTCAACTATTATCTCTTCTAAACTATTATTTGTTTTGATTGTTGGTGATAGATTAGTATACATTTTCTGGAGAAGTATCCTTAGCAAATGCTTGTCAAGAAGCTGAAATTTATTAGTTTGATAAGGTTCAAGAATATCCCAGTATGAACTTAATTCCTTAATGACTTCATTGACAGTATATGTTGGTGGATTAATATTTAATCTTTGTGGTCTATAACTAACTTCATTTCTCATCCGTCGATCATCCGTAAAAAAATTTACATCGAAGTTCCAGTCTTTCATCCATTGCTTGATCACATTAGTTCCCGTGACAGTTCCTGAATATGGAAAAGCATTTACCCATTCTTCAAAAGTTTTCCCGTTCACAGAAAACACCTTTAAAATCTCTGAATTTATTGGTTTCACATTTGATGTTGACCATTTTTCAATTGCTTCCCAAACCATGATGTGGGTCCCAACCCGTTTGTATTCATACCTTTGTCGTTGACGATTGTAATATCTTACGCCAGGATCTTGAGCTATTAAATTCGATGAGTCTACATGAATGTGTTGATGGTCAAAAATACCTATGCCTTCACTAGCAAGAAAAGACATAGAAGCTCTCAACTCAGCATAATATGCTAAGTGAATTGAGATACCATTATCACCTTTTAACAAGCTTTCAACGGCATGTGATAAGTAAACCCACCCATCAAGTGAATGAAGTAAGCTTGAGGCTGCCATGTATGTATTAACTTGTTCTAATGAAAGCGGAACACATCGAATACCTGTTAAAAAATTATTCTTTACTGCGTCAATCGAATTTGATACTAATGGATTTGATGGGTCGAGTATATAACCAAGTGGTAGATTGTCAGATTTAATCTTTGCTGCACCGTTAATGACAGGTAAATTCGAAGCTCTATCGATGAAATTTTGCATACTTCTTTCCTATTTCATGAATTGAGCAAGTTGAGAAGTAAGCTCAACTAAAATTTTATCTTCTGATGTCTGAAATGTACCGATAAGGTTCTTCCAAACCATACTGTAGCCGCTACCACCTTTATATTGTGTTTGAATTAACCTTTTATTCGCATCATCAGAAAAATCTGCTGACGGGGTTCTCCAATCTGCTTTAACAACTTCACGAGCGAAAGATTGCATAACAGAATATATTCGATGCTCTCTAATTTGTTTAATAGCGATATCTATACTTTGAGATCTAATGACTTTATCGTCAAGATCTTCATCCCAAAGAAGATCATTTAGATCCCACTTATCTGATTTTGCTAGTAAAAAGAAAATGTCGTTTGCAAACATTGATATACCTCTAACACCTTGATCTCTGGATAAAAAAGAGTTTTTTGATAAAAAAGCTGGATGATCCTCCTCATTTCCCGTTTCTTCATTAATTCTAATTAGTTTTGCCCAGCCAGGTTCATCTCCTTGATAATCTGTCTCAAGGAAGTCATCTAATTTCTTTTTGATCAAGTCCCATAATAGGATTAAAAAACCGGCTTGTTGTGAACGGTTCCAGTTAATAACCTGGTATTTTGTTCCTTTTTTTATTATATCAGAGAAAAGCCCTCCCATTCCCCAAGATGTTTGCTCCGCTGATTTCTTTAAAAATGAACTTGTTAGCGCTCTAATAAATGCCGCTTGACTAATGTTTCCCTCACCTTCACCAAGCATTTTTATTCTATTCTTCCAAGGGCTCTCTTTGTAAGACCATAAAGCATCTACTAGTTCTTGTGCTCTATTTTCTCGGTAAAACATGAGGCCTTCTTTAGAGCTTTCAAGCCATTTTTGAGTTCTTAATAAAGGATACAAATCGTAACCAAGGCTAGTGTTTATTTTTACGGGCTTAATATTTATGGTATAAAACAGATACGCTTGCCAAGCACGATCAAGATCAAAATACGCGATCACAGGTAATTCATAATCGCCTTGAAATTCTTCTTTTTCATCGAAAGCCCAAAGTCGGTGCTGACCATCAATTATTTCGATTGGTTTCAAAACAGGGTTCCAACTTTCTTCAAAAACACTGTCAGGTAATTTTATTGTAGGGAAATCACTTTCAATATCTTCAATAGTTATTTTATTTTTTGGGTCAATTGAATTCCCTCCTCTCTCTGAATTTGGCCCTAGAATATTAGCAATTATAGCCGTAGGTAACATCCCTGGCATTTTCAAATCCTTATAATCTTCTGATTCTCGTTGGTCATTTGATATGGTAGACCAAGGGAATCCACCATGGATATAATTATGAATTTCTTCTGATCTAGTTTCGTTGTGTGTTCTTTGAACAGCCGATTTATCTGTTTTTCGCCGATGTACATCGGCTAAACGCTTAAGTAACCGGGCATCCATTTTAAACATAAAATAGAATGGTTGGGGTTGTTTTCTCATTTCATCTTCCGAGAAATCAATGTCGTTCCATTCGTTAAGCCATTGTTTGACTTTATATGCTTTAAATTCTTTATTTCTTGATAAAATATTAAGATTATATTTTAATTTACTCTGTACAAGGCTTTCTCCATTAATCCATTTTTTAAATTGCTCTTCTGATATGCTCATAGCTTTGTGGAAATCATTTTCTAAGCATACTTGCTCGAATTTCGTTCCATCCCAATCAGCTTTTTGAAGTCTTAATTCTAGAAGTTTTTTAAATAGCAATCCGACTTCTCCTCTCTCATAAAGAGCTGTGAAATTGAATTCAACAATATCTTTTCTTCGTAAACTATTGTGTGCTGCCCCTGATTCCACTAGTGCACTCCTCATGTTCGTGAATTGTTTCCCAATTCCCATGCGGAAAACACCTTTCATATCACCAGTAGAATATTCTGTGGCAAATTGAGAAATATTGTCACTGTGTGTGAAGATTGCTGCCATTAAGGCGAAAAGTCTTTTTTGTTCTGGGTAGTTTTGTATGTCAATCCAAAATTGAGGAATTGGATCTGATAGTTTTTCTATTCCAAGGAAATTTCGAAGAGATGGTTCATCAATCCATATTTCTTTTTTAATATACTTTTTGATTTCCTCTAAGCTTGAAATTACATCAATCACTTGAACGGCGTCATATTTTGTCCAAGACGTTTTTAATTTGGCTAGGTTTAAATTGTTCATTTGGTGAGTGGTATTGCTATTACTAAATATTCTTTCACTTCTCTCGATTTATCCTCACTCCTACCCATAGTACTATGTTTATAATCAAGTGCTTTTGAGTATACTTCGTATTCCACACCTAATGTTTCTTGAGCGAGTTCTAAAATCTTTTCTAAGCTAATCATTCCTGTATTACTATAACTCAAAACAAGCTTAGAATTCTTTTCTCTGATTTTTTGAAACATTACTTCAAAAGCTCCCACTACTTCTGTTCGTTTACAAAATGGAGATTGATGACGATCCGTTCTGTACCTCCCTTTGTGAAGGACTTCCGGATAATCATAGCGTATAAGTGTTTCGATGGCATGATAAAATCTCGAATAATGCACAAAAGCATATGGCGGATCAGCGTAAACTAATGTTCCTTCAGGAATAATGTCCAGGCATTCACGGTAATCCAGGGATGTAACTTCATGAGCATAATTATTCTGCCCTAGCGAATCCATCAATTCGTTCATTTTCTTTCTGAAATAGGGAACAACCTCTTTGTTTCGATATATGATGATGTCATTCATTGATGCAAGATTACTTGCATCGCGATATTGGGCATAATGCCCGGTGCTTTGAGCATTATATGCCATCGCATGCATTAGACTTGCCAGTATTGGATAATAAACCTGTGTGTCTGAATATTCTTCAGCAGCTATTCTTAGTGCATCGATCCATAAGCATTGTTCGAACGACCAATAAGTTCCCGAATAATTTTTGATAAATAAATGGTGATTCACATCCTCAAAATCAAGATAAATCAAATCTTGTTGTTGTTGCTCAATAGCGTTGAATTCATTCAGGTCTATATTGTTTTCATATTGAAAATTTAACCCCGGATAGAGTTCATGGACCTGATCGACATGCCTTTGAGCTATTACTATTATATCATCAATTAATGTTTTATGCTCATTCCAATTGTAATTGCCTAAATAGGTTTTAGCCAATATGGCTGAGTATTGTTGAATATCATTTGCATGCATGTTTACTCCATGCCCCAATGCCCCGCTCAAAACACTAGTTCCGGCAAATAGATCGCAAACATTTTCGCCATCATATATTTCATTAATAGCATCGACTAAATATGCTAATAATGAACTTTTGGAACCCATATATTTGATAATATGAGGAACTTTCGTTTTGTAATTCAACACGGTTCTTTCTTCTATTATATTTTCGTTGATAGACAAGCTCATCTAATTAGTTCTCAGTTACAAGTTTCACATCTTTACAAACCTCGCAAGGGTCAACATCAATCACCAGCGCAATCAAATACAATTCGTCCATATGTAATTTCGCACTGACATTATTCGAGCGTTTTCGGGAAAGAAATAATCCGGATATGTTCATGGTTATCTTTTCAGCTCATAAATATACCAAACACATTGGATTCCTTATTCGCTTTTCAACCATTTCCAACTTCTTTGTCCCGCTCCCCCGAACACCTGTCCCGATTTCCGGACAAAATCACCCCCGATTCTTCAAAAAGCACCTGTATTCCCTACATTTATTCCACAAAACAATGTAGCCATGAGTACCAGCAAAACCGACCTCCAACCCCTACTCGATCTGATTGATCATTCTTATGATGGAAATCCTGCGCAATTGGCGGTGTTCATGGATCAGGCCGTCTACCTGCTTCACTTTGTTCCGGTTGAACAGGAATTCACACCGTTGCAACGGCAGAATGTGTGCGGAGCACTGTTCGGCCTCAAACAATCCCTCCTCGAAGCCAATTTCAAACAAAATGGCTGGAGCTATAAAAAGCCTCGCTAGTTTTTAACGGATGTTTTCAATGACAATCCTCCACCCTGTCAATGCAATCCCAAAGCTATAGTAACATAACGCAATAACATAAGAAGCGTCAAAGCGTTAGCACGAATAATCAATCCAGACTTAGATATTTGTTAGATGGAGAGTCAATCGTGATTATTGTGTCCAATATATGTGTTGGCCCACCAGAAAAATAAACACATGATGCTTTTATGCTATGAACACCGTAAGGCAATTTATATTCAACTTCATCATAGCCTGTAAATAGTTGATTATCTATATAAACTGGAAACGACTTCGAGGTAGCAGTGTAAATAATTACATTTCCACGCTGTGCTGAAACCTTAAAGGTCTTCTCTGAAGAAATATTCTTGCTCATTTCTTTTTTATTATCAAATACTCTTACGGTGTACATGCCGTCCTTTCCAAGAACATTCAATGTTAATTGCGGTGCCTGTCCTTCAACAACTGTATCTGAACCGCCATCAGGATTGAGTATTTCCCATATTTGATTCCGCTTTTTCGGTGAAAGATTAATCAAGTCTAATGTTTCTCCCGGAGCATATTCATAGCGTTCTAATCGGAAATCTGACGACGTTTTTTTGTGGCACGCAGTAGTTGTTACCGCTACAAAAGTCAATAGAGCTAAGAATTGTGGATTTAGTATGCGATTCACGTAAGGTGCTTTTAAAAACAAAAGTAATAAACTAACCACAACTATCATACAACCCCAATGAACCAATCACTCGCTAAATTGTATCCCCTTCCAACTTTAAGATTTTCGTATGAATAAGACATTGCTCTCTGCACTACTTTTGGTCATTGGTTCCATGAACGGACATGCGCAGATTCAAAGCCGAGATTTAATATACGTCGATACCTCGGCTTTGATCGTGTATCAGGACTTCATTCAACTCAACGGGAAGGAACGAATTGATCTTGTGCCGCTCTATGACCCGAATTTCGCGATTTTCTTAGGCTTTGGAGGTGAACAGCTTGTAAGTAACGATTCTCTTGCCACTGAAAATGCGGTGAGCTACTCTCACTATTGTCGTGTGAAACCGGTTGAAGTTATTGATTCGATTGACCTGAATGGCGACAGCGTAAAAGAATTCATTGTGCTGCGTCAATCAGAATGTTCTGTATCCCCTTCTAATCTAGGTCCTTATGGTGAAGGAGGTCAGCAACAAACCTATGTTGCCTACGAGGTATGGGATGTGAAACAGAAACAGCAGTTATTTCAAGTCAGGAATATCCGCCAAAGTCGGGTAGCTGTTAGTACGAATGTTATTCAAACCTTCGGTTATCGCTTTGAGGTAACAATCGATCAGAAAGGACGCTTTCACATTTCAGGATCAACCGATGGCAGCGGATATGAACCGGGAACGTATACCTACAATGCTGCAAAAAGAGGGTATGTAAAGGAATGAAAACTAGTTGTGATCAGGAGATAGAGAGGGGATTTTTTGGTGTTATGGAAAAACAAAACCCCTATCACCAATGGCAATAAGGGTTTTGGAAGTTTAAGCCGCTTTATTCAATCACGATCTTTTGCATTCTGATAGCACCTGACTGCGACAGTTTGGCAAAATAAACACCTGTCGGGAGGTCGGGAATATTGATCTCGGTTTTGTCTGAATGGAGTGTTCCTTCCCAAACAATTTCGCCAACGGCATTCAGCAGCAGGAGTTCTGTTGCAGTTTCCGGAAACAGGATCTCCACCGTAAACGTTCCGTTGTTAGGATTGGGGTAAATCCAAAACCAATCATTTTCGCTTTCCTGCTCCATACTTTTAGGACCACCACCTGTTCCACCGCCGCTGCTTGGATTACTAATAGCCTGGCTACATGGCCTGCAACTGTTAAACCGCAGGATGGCGTGCATCTGCATCCCCAGTTCAGTGTTTATGCCGTTCATCTGGTTGTTCATGTCAACCATCAACTTGTTGACGCCCGTGTTTAAATCACTCATATCAATAGGAATCGACGCAAACGAATGCAGGGTGTTGAAGTTGGATGCAGCATCCACATTTGACGGGTGAATCCAAAGTAAACCTCCGGTTGTGGGGTTAAATACCTGGTGTCCGTTGATGAAGAAGTAGCCGGAATTGTCCATGGCAAGACCAATTATCTGTAGCTCCACATCTGTAATGTCGTCGGGATCGGAATTGATTACAAATCGGCGCTCAAAACGGTACCGTCCGTTCACATCGTCTGGCGGAAAGTAATTCGAGCTTCCCGGAGGTCGAATCCATCTTGACGAACCACTATTTGAAACCCATGACGGAGAAGAGAGTGCACTGCTTGCGTACATGGGTACAGGTGTGATGGGCCCGGTATGATCGGCGATGTATTTCCAGAAATCATCGGCCCCGCTTCCGGTAAGTGCCCCGTTCAGATATCCGGTGGAAAGGTCGAGGATACAAGGCATACTTGCTTTGTAACTCACAATTACATCATCTGTTGCTCGTGCACATCCTTCTGCTGAAATGATTGTGGTTGTAACCGTATACGTTACCGGATAAGATAACGAAGGATCGTAAGTTGCTTGTGGATTGGGATAGTTGGGGAAATTTAATCCGGCAACCGGCGACCACGAATAACTGTATCCCGGCGTAGCTGCTTCACCGAGGTTCACCACATTATTACAGATCGGAGCTGTGTTGAGCACCCTGTCTACACCTGCATTGGCATGAATGGGCGGATAATCGAGGTAAACAATGACGGCGTCTGTATTTTCGTCACACATTCCCTGGTTGACGACGAGTGTAAATTGTGCGAAAGCGATTCCCGACATATAAGCCGCATCCGGGATGATTACCGGTGTAGTGCAACTTGTTGGATTTAACAGCCAGGCCAATGCTGATGGCGGATCGGCCACCCATTGGTAAGTATCTTCATCGCAACCGCTTGCCGGGTTTCCGATCATCGGATACGGAATGGTATGGCATTGTACCGTTATGTCTTCACCTGCATCGGCAACGGCCGGCAACGGGTAATTGCAGTTTTCAGGCACGATGTGGGCGTAAAAGTCGCCACCACCTCCCGCAATTGCGGTAAAGCCCGGTTTCAGGTTGATTTCCTGCCCGGCCAGGTATTCAACATTGTTGCCCGAAGTTACGGTTACATTGCCGTTTGTTGTGGGATAATCGACGTTGTAGCCGGCATGAATGGCCATTCCGGCTGTCACGAGTTCATCGGCTATATACGTTTCGTTTTCAATCCACTGGGTATGCAAACAAAAGTCGAGCGGTGTCACTTCGGTTACGCTGATGTCATCGATACTAAATGTAACGTTGCATTGATCCGGTTCCGAAGGAATGGATTGATAGTTCGGTTCATTGACGGGATCAAAATAACCGAGCGTTACATACTTTTCACCACCGTTGGCGATGATCGTTCCTGATACTTCTTCCCATTCATGTCCGATAAAGTTTCCGGTAGGATTGAACACGGTAGTAGCCGTTTGGGCTGCAGTGAGCAGAACTCCTTCCCCCCACCCACTGTAAGGCGATAAAGGTTCAGCTGATACACACATACCCATGCCGTCAGATGTATAGGCAGCAAACTTGTAACGACTCACCCAGAAACTGAGGCGATATTCCTTTCCTGCTTCAAGCTCAGCACACAATCTTCCCTGGTGATATTCCCTCAAGGGTGCCTGCGAAGTACAGGTTGACGGACGTAAGCTGATCAGCATACCGTATCCTGTTCCCGAATGAGGCGGATTGTCGGCGTAGTAAACAGATGCTCCGCCGTACCTGCATGGGTGATCAAAGTTGGAGGTCCCGCCGCTGATCGAATTGGTCCACGGAGGAAACAATCCCGGGCCGGTTAATTCTGCCATATAAGGAAGCGGACAGGTGGCGGTGATCTCAAATCCCGGATTCAACACCAGGTTTTGTCCGAAACCGAATGTGCAGTACAGGAGCATAAACAGAATGATGTACTTTTTCATGGCGCGGTTATTTAGGTTGTTGTACTTCAAGCGCTGTTACCTTTTTCTCCAATTGAATGATGTAGAGTGTCAGTTCTTCCACTTTTTCAAGCAGTTTGGCATTCATTGCACCTACATCAATACCTTGCTCTTCGACCTTTTCCGCACTTTCAATTCCCGGAAGGTGGTGGTTTTTAAGAATGTATTGCTCCAATTCGGGAAGTGGAGTGAGTTTGTAGTCTTTGGCAAACACATAATCGGCCCAGGTTCCGGAGGCAATATCCACTTTCAGTTTTTCCGTGCGGATTCCTCTTCTCACAAATAATAGGTATTCGTTGCAATCGGCGCAGGAGCTGAAATCAAAAAAGCTTCCCACCATCATTGTTGCGTTGTGTACCCAGAAATTACCGCCTTTGTGACTCAGTACTTCAAGTATATTCCCATAACCGCCACCGAAATTATTGTAGGCGGTAATATCCCAGTTGAGATTGGTTGTTTCGTCGCGGAACTCGATATTGGAGCGTTGATTGGTAGCAGTTGAAACCAATGAAATACCCTGATCGTCGCCTGTGGCAATGTGCAATTTGTTCACGGGAGAAAAAGTACCGATTCCTGCACGCTGATCCCCCGCCATATTACGTACCACAAAGGCCGGCGTTGTTGTGTTCCAGCTGATGGCAAACGTCTTGGCAAAAGGATTGATAAACGGATTGGCTGCACTTGTTCCGGCACCGAATGTAAATGAAAGTTCACCGTCTGTGCGTAAAAAAGATCCAAATCCCTGTGACTGTAAACCATTGGATGTCACATAAGTACCCGTAGCAAATGTTCCATAGGCATTGACCTTGTTCATGTATCCCGATGCCAGTGAATACGAACCGACGATGTTATTGTTGCCGCCAAGGCTGGAACTGAAATTTGCCGCAGGATTAAACGTCGTGGCGGGCACTGTCGGATTATTGAAATAATAGTTCCCCGTTTGGTGGTTGACCTGTGCGTGAATGTGCGTAAAAGCACCAATCACAATCAGTGATAAAGTAATCTTTTTCATCTTGATATAGTTTAGAGTTATGGTGGTAAACCACGCTAAAAAATCAAGAAGCGGCCTCATCCATTTGGATGATTTTCATGAAACACCTCCACAAACAAGGCTGTTCCGGCAGTACTGTTTAACAGCGGGAGATTTGTTCTATCTGCATCAAAAACTTCGGGTACGTTTATTAGCTCGTTAGATTTTGGGCTTTTTTTACCGCCTGAACCCTGCTTTTCACTTCCATTTTATCATAAATACTGAACAGATGGGTACGTACGGTATTCACTGAAACGAACAAACTTTCGGCGATTTCCTTGTTGTCTTTTCCTTTACACAATTCAAGCAAGACATCCATTTCCCTTTGTGTGAGAGATGTATTCAGCAGATCATTCAGTTTTTCATTCACTTTATCGGCATCAATAATTGATCCTTCAACGAGATTGGTGTTGAGGTTGGATTGAAGTAATTGCACCTTGTTGAGTAAGCTGAGTAGTTTTTTTTCTGCTTCCAGTTCTTTGAGCTGCAGTTTTCGCTGATAGCTTTTAAACCACACATACAGGGATAATAACAATAACAGGATACCGAACACGATGGCATAAATGGTTCTTGCCTGTAGCAACTTATCTTTGTTCAGATTGTCCAGTTTTTCTTTTTGAAGAAGCATTTCCTTTTGTTGCAGACGATGGGTGAAATTGGCTTCACGTTTTATTTTCAGGATGTTATGGGTCGCTTCCTTTTTGATTACTTCAGCCTGAACACGAATATTGTTGTTACTGTCTCGCGCTTGGATATAAATGCGGTAATGTTTATACGCTTCGGACCAGTTGCCCTGTTTTTCATAAAGCTGGTAGAGGATTTTGGACGCTTCTTCTTTCCGTTGAATGCTTTCGAGGCTGTTGGCAAGTTCCAGCGCGTGCAAAGAAAGCGCTTTTGCTTTTTCAAGATGTCCATGCTTCCATTCGATCCTGGCTTCGGTAATTTCCGATGAACAAAGTACGTTCTTTAGGTCACTGTCCAGTGCAAGCCGGTGAGCTTCCTTACAAGCTTTCATTGCTTTTTCAAGTTCATTCAATTCCAGATACGTTTCCGCAAGGTTGATAAGTGTTCCGGCAACCTCTTTTCGAAAATCGACTTTCCGGAACCCCCTAAGAGACAGATTGTAGTAATAAAGTGCCTCTTTGAATTTTTTCTGATGGTCGTATACAATGGCAAGGTTGTTATAAGAATTCGGAACACCGTATTTGTCACCTATTTCTTTGTAAATCCGCAATGCTTTTCTGAAATATTCCAATGTTTTGTTCCAATCTTCCTGTTGGTAATACACAGCACCGATATTGTTGAAGCATTGTGCCATTCGTTCTTTGTTGCCTGTTTTCTCTGCAATCCGCATGGATTCGTACCAGAGATCGGTTGCTTTACTGTAGTCGCTTCTATTATAAAACAGAATCGCCAGGTTGTTGTACGTAAGGCTCAATTCTTTGAGGTTCTTTGTTTTCCGACGGATTGCGATTGACCGGTTGAAATAACGTTCTGCCAGCGTATCTTCTCCAATATTCATGTACATAAAAGCAGCATCGTTGTACAAATCCCCGAGCGTATCCCTGTTCACGTCTTTCGGATGCAGCTGTATGGCAGCTTCATAGTACTTCTTTGCCTTTTCTGTTTCCCCGGTGTGCATGTACCCATAGGCTTGTCCGGCCAGGCATTGGGCAGCCCCGGAAAGATCATTTGCTTTTCGGCGGCATTTCACACACTTTGCATAATAGCGAATGGCTTCGCTGTGTTTGCCGGTATGGGTATTCAGATTTGCAATTATTTCGGTGGTATTGGTCAGCAATTGTTCATAGCTGCTGATTATTTTCGGTGATTTCGCAACCCCGACCTTTTCTTCGGCAAGCCGATGTGCTTTTAAAGCAAACATTTTTGCAGAATCCTTATCCAAATCAAAATAAGCACTTGCCAGGCGATAGTTTGTCCAGGCTTTTGTGGTATCCTTCTTTGCATACCTGAGCACATGCGCCAGTGAGTCAATCTTGTGGCGTTGTTTTGTTTCCGATTGCGAAAATGTGGAATGAACGACGGGTAAAAACAGGAAAAACAGCAGATGTTTAAAGTTCATATTCAGCATATTGTACCGATTTTAATAAACCGTAAACATATGCAAAAAAGACTAGCTCCAGATTCTTGAGAACAGCCTACCTGAAGGACAATTGTCTGTTAAATCACACACCTTAGTCTGTCATAAACAAATCTATCATGACAGGGAAATACGATGTATAATTTAATGCAAACAGATTGAAACGCTGTTTCGGCTAGACCAAAACAGCTTTATTCAAAATTTCAATTGCGCTTGTTGCATTCTCCTTGTTCAATCCCACGAGTGCTTGCGTAAATACAACTTTCTCTTTAATGTTCTTTGGCAAGTCATGCAAAGATTTGTCATCATCTATAATGACATAATCTTCAATGTGTTCAGTTTTCGATAACCAGTTTAATATTTCATCCTTTCTAGACAATAAATCAATGTTATCCTCTAGTTTCTCAACATTGGCAATGATTCCGCGATTACTAAAAATCTCACGCCACCTATCAAGTGGATAAGCTGATTTGTGAGATGTTGTCAAGACAATAGTAGCTCCCGTCTCAGAGATAATATCTCTGAGATTATTTACTGCATTTGGCATAAACTGAAAAAAACCATCCTGATGAAAATCTACTTTCTTCCACGATGCAGCCTGTACCATAACGCCATCTATGTCTAACAACAATAACATATTACAAAATTAGGTGTTTATTTCAAGATTACAAAACATTGTTTTCTAATGGTTTATCATATCTCTCATTATATTCTTTCCTTTGTTTCTCTGTATCATAGTCTTCAGAGTCCAGTTCTACGTCTTTCCATTCTATTGGTAATTGTTTCGCAATGTTCTCACCAGCCATGTCATGACTAATTTCTAAATCCAATAAGCTCAAACTAATGAATCGATGATGTCCATCGTTGATAATATTATTTTGAACTTTAATGTTGCTAAAACTGTGGCCCTCCTGAAGTCGTTTATGAATACGAACAATGATTGGATAGCTGATTTTGTTCTGACCTGGATTAAACTTTAATGGATATGTTTTAATGAATAGTTTTACTTGGTCGTAAGTGATTTCGTGCATACATAAGATTTATAATTGAAGATAAGGTTTTGTTTTCAATTAGCAGGTCTAATACAAACATTTGCAGTGAAACAGGATTTGGATGCGTTTAGTGATGAAATAAGGTCGTCACGACTGATGTACACTGCACAGAAGGTACACAAACACTGGTTAGCGAAAAACCATTCAGACAAATGATCGATTCTACTGAATTCCAGGATGCTTATACATTCCGGTAAGCAATGGGATTACTGCGTGTAGCACCTAACCAAATAATTCCACAGCAACAGACCGTTAAGGATGAAATCAGTCGCGCCCCATGTAACTTACATTACAAACCATCATCTTTCTTGCACTTATCTTTGGTTCAAATTCAATTCAACAGTCATGAACATAGAACAGATTTATACAGGTTGCATCGCCCACGCGGCATATTACCTCGAAAGCAACGGTGAAGCGGCCATTTTTGATCCGCTCAGAGAAGTACAACCCTACATTGATCGCGCTGCGGCTAACGGCGCAAAGATCAAGTATGTATTTGAAACTCATTTTCACGCCGATTTTGTGTCGGGACACCTCGATTTGGCAAAGAAAACCGGAGCGAAAATTGTGTACGGTCCAACTGCCAAACCCGGTTTTGAAGCTTTGGTAGCTGATGATAATCAGGTGTTTGAAGTGGGCGCCTGCAAGGTAAAAGTGATCCACACACCCGGACACACGATGGAAAGTACCACTTACCTGCTGATCGATGAAAACGGGAAAGAACACGGTATCATTACCGGAGACACGTTGTTTATCGGCGACGTGGGTCGGCCGGACCTGGCGCAGCATGTGATTGCCGAACTGACACAGGAAAAACTGGCCAATCATTTATTCGATTCACTGCGCAACAAAATTATGCCGTTGTCAGACGATCTGATCGTGTACCCGAATCATGGAGCCGGTAGTGCGTGCGGAAAGAAAATGAGCAAGGAAACGACAGATACACTAGGCCATCAGAAACAAACCAATTACGCCTTGCGAGCAGATATGACACGCGAAGAATTTGTGAAAGAATTACTCACCGGTTTAACATCTCCCCCGGCCTATTTTCCTAAAAATGTATTGATGAACATTCAAGGATACGATAGTCTGGATACGATTCTGGAGCGTGGTAATAAATCACTGTCGCCCGACCGTTTTGAAGCGATGGCGGAAGTCACCAGGGGGCTGATTCTCGATACACGCGCACCGGAAGTGTTTGCCAAGGGGTTCATCCCGAATGCCATCAATATCGGACTCGACGGCAATTTTGCCATGTGGGTGGGCGAATTGATTCCGGATATCAAACAACAGATCTTACTAATTACCGATAAAGGCCGTGAAGAAGAAGCCATCATTCGGTTGTCGCGTGTGGGGTATGATTATACAATTGGCTACCTGGAAGGTGGTTTTGATGCCTGGAAGCAGACCGGACGCGGGATTGATCAGGTAGAACGGTTGTCGGCTGTTGAGTTGGAACAGATGATGCCTTCTGATCCGCTGATCATTGATATCCGCAAGAAAAGTGAGTTTGATTCGGAACATATCCTAAACGCGGTGAACTTACCGTTGAACGAACTCAACAACCGGTTTTTTGAGTTACCTTCAGACAAACCGTTTATCATGCATTGCGGAGGCGGCTACCGGAGCATGATTGCAGCCTCCATCTTAAAGTCGCGCGGTTATCACAACTTCAAAGACGTGGAAGGCGGCATGGATGCAATCGCAAAAACAAGCATCCCTAAAACCGACTATGTTTGCCCCACTACGCTGCTTTAGGCGGCTAATGGCTTGTGGATAGATTAAATGATTTTTCCCGCAAACGAATGAAAATAAGTTTCCCTCTTTTTGAAAGTTTAGACGTGAATTCAGAATAGAACCCCAAACCAAAAAAAATCCCGGCTCTCACCGGGATTTCTTAAGACCAGACTCCTTAACGGACCTGATCCGACTCAGAACTTGTCGTTAATTTATTCAGCGCTTCATGCCGGAACAACAAACCAGACACGGCGTATAATGTGGCAAAAAAGCCATTCACGTAAATAATCGAAGCTACGGAACTCTCCGGATATTCCTGCATGTTGGTCAGCAGTGCGATCACGGTGTGCAGTACTAATGTGAACGTCGTGGCAAACATCGTGCGCTCCATTCCTTTTGCGGTGAAATTGGAAAGAACGGTTCCGCCGATGATCACACCAATTACGGCGAGATACATCAGGTTTCCGGGATTTGGCCCACTGCCAATCAATCCTACAGCCAGGTTGGCCCAAACCATCAGAAATGTAGTTCCGATTGCCCCCATTACCGCAAGTCGGTGAAAAATACTGTTGGTATAGCGCGTAATCAGCACAAACGAAAACCCTGCGCTAAACAGCAAAATGCCCATCACGATAAAATCTCCAGGCCCCCACTCCACTTCGTCAGTAAACTGCATGGCGAGAAAAGGAATCATCAATAAGAGAATTGTTGCTATCGCAACTCTCAGGACTGCTTTGGATAAACTACGTTGTTTCATGATCTTTTAGTTTAAATTAAAAGTACTTTGTTTTTCAAAGTAAAGGATTTAAATTCATTAAACAAAACAAAATCAGAATAATTTTGAATGCTTGATGTCGAATTTTGAATGAGTTAACTCTTCTCAGCCGAGTAAAGTCAAGGTGGTAAAGGAAGTTTAATCGTCTTATACCAATCTCTTAATTCAACATTAAAAATTAAGCATTCAACATTCCATAAAAAAAAGCAACCCCTGTTTCCAAAGATTGCTTTTCGTTTACGCTAATAAACTCATGTAACTATGTCCAATATCACCTGAGTTCAAGTTGAATGAATAGTATAGTGATGGAGTGAAGCAAAGTTATGTCCTGAAAACGATTGTTCTATGAGTAAAAATACCTGAATTACCGGGAGCTGAATTTGTGCAGGCTTTGAGTTTATTAAGTTTGGTGAGTTACCAGAAGATCACAAAGAGACTAATACAACTGACTTTATGAACTTAACACCTATCCGTCAAAAGAAACTTTGTGCCTTGGTGGTTTTTAGCAAGCCTATCCTTACCTTTGCCCCATGAATATCGGACGCTGGAACACCCTGAAAATAGATCGTTTTACTCCACCGGGAGCTTTTTTACTCGATGAAGAAGGAAATGATGTGCTCTTACCCAACAAATATGTGTTGGACGAGTACAAAGAAGGTGACGAACTCAATGTGTTCATTTACAAAGATTCCGAAGACCGGATCGTAGCAACTACACGGGTTCCCCTGATTCAACTCAACCAGTTTGCTTATTTGAATGTGCTGGAAGTAAACGTTCACGGCGCTTTCCTGGATTGGGGATTGGAAAAAGACTTGTTGGTTCCGTTTCGCGAGCAACCGAAAGATATGGTTGAAGACCGGAAATACCTGGTTTACATGTACCTCGACGAAGCCACACAACGATTGGCTGCTACCGCCCGCGTGATGCCATTTTATGAATCGGCAACGGGGGAACTGGAGAAAAATGCGGCGGTTGAACTATTGATCTGCGAAACCACTGAATTAGGTGTAAAAGTCATCGTCAACAACAAATACAAAGGACTCATTTTCCATTCGGATGTACACCGGAAATTCAGATTGGGCGAACGAACCGTAGGTTATGTGAAAACCGTTCGCGAAGATGGAAAACTGGACATTCTCCTTCACCCTGAGGGCTATGAAAAAGTGGAGCCTTTGGCCAGAAAACTGATGCAGTTGATGGTTCAGAATGATGGATTCATTGCATTAACTGACAAGTCAGATCCTGCTGAAATTCAAAAACTTACAGGATGGAGCAAAAAGACTTTCAAACAAGTTGTTGGTAACCTGTACAAACAACGATTGATCGTGATTCACGAAAACGGAATGGCATTGATTGAAGAAGATGAAATGCCGGAAGCGGAGTGAAAATGTAAAATTGAAAAGTTTTAAGGGAGCTCCTCTTTTCAATTTTACATTTATAATTTTCAATTAAATAGACATCATCTCCTTAAACTTGATCGCCTGTCTGCGCGAAATCTCAACCTTCTCCCCTTCTTTTAATTCTACCTGCAAACCGCCGTTGAACCAGTTCTCGATCAGGGAAATCCAATTGAGATTGATAATAAACTTTCGGTTGGCACGGAAAAAATGTTCCGGATCCAGGCGCTCTTCCAAACTGTTTAGCGAACGTAAAATCAGTGGCCGGCTTCCTTCGAAGTAGACTTTTACATAATTTCCGTCGCTTTCGAACTTTCGGACCTTGCTCAGTGAAACATAAAAGCATTTCTCGCCGTCTTTGATAAAGATCGAATCGGTAATCGATAACGGACGTGAAGAACGATCCATTTTCGGCGCACCGGCACTCGACTGAAATTCGTCGTCGTTGGCCATAATTTTGCGCATCGTTTCTTCCAAACGTGCCGGATCAACTGGCTTCAACACATAATCCAATGCCTTAACATCGAATGCTTTCAGTGCAAATTCGTCATGTGCGGTTACAAACACCACTTTCGGAATTTCGTCCAGTTTTTGCAACATGTCAAAACCGGTCATTCCCGGCATGTGGATATCCAGAAATACTAAATCGGGTTTCAACGCTTTGATTTTCTCAATGCCTTCTTCCGGATTTTTGGCTTCGTCAATGACTTCAATTTCGTGATAATCTTTCAGCAATTTCTTCAACTCTTCACGAGCCAAACGTTCGTCGTCAATAATAATCGTTCTCATATCACTTGTTCTTTTAATTCGATGCTGGCCGTTACTTTTCCGGCTCTTTCCTTCAGGGCAAAACGTGCTTTTATTCCATATTGCAACTCCAATCGCCGCAGCGTATTTTGTAATCCGATTCCGGTATCAACGCTTTTAGCCAATGTACCGTCGTTGATCACGCGGATCGTGACTGTAGTTCCTTCTGATTTTGTTTCAATCACAATGGTTCCGCCGGCAATCAGTTTCGAAATCCCGTGTTTAAAGGCATTTTCGACCAATGTCTGCACGATAAACGGTGGAATCGGGAAATCATTCAGTTTTTCATTGTGGCGGATCACAATCGATAACCGTTCTTCAAAACGCACTTTTTCCAGGTCAAGGTAATCATTCACAAGATCCAACTCATCTTTTAAACTCACTAATTGTTCTTTCCCTAAAATCAGCGATTTCCGCAAAAGATTGGAAAGCGTGGTCACATTTTCTTTCGCCTGGACAGGATCCAGATCAATTAACGCCCTGATGCTATTCAGCGAGTTGAACAAAAAATGCGGATTCAGTTGCGAACGCAGGTTTTTCAATTCAATTTCGTTCTGACTGGCACTTAACTGGAGGTTTTTTACTTCCTGAACACGCGATTTCTGAAAAAAATGGAACGTAAAATAAAGTCCGTTCCACATCAAAAAGAAGATCGATAAAACGATGGCATTTGCGATCAATGGAAATAATTCAAACGGTTTGGGATCGGTTTTGAACACCATCGAAAGCAATGAGCTCGACAACACCATTGTGATCGAGGCAGAAATACTTGCTCCTAAGATCCGTGGAATCAACGGCCCGAGTTTTAAATTCAACCATCCCTGGCGAATAAAAATCAAACGCATTAGATGCGAGATGAAAATTCCAAGCAGAAAAAAAATAACATAGGTAATAACAAGGTCTTCTCTGGGAATTTCTTTTGCTTCCTTACTTGCGAAAGTAGAAACCATTAAAAACATGGTAAGCAATAGCCATCCAGTAATTTGTGCGATCCAATAAAACCGTTGCCCTCTTATCATAAACCAAATGTAATCCTTTCGGTCTATTAGACAATCGCTGGTGCATAAAAGGTAACAGGATTGCATGAACGGTAAAATGAAGGGTTGAAAGTTTGCTATCTTCGGTACAATTATTGCGAAAACAGCAACGATGAAACAATGGTTGACCGGTCTTTTCCTGATGTGTTCCTTCTGCGCGCTTTCGCAGCAATGGCAGCGTAAGCATTGGGGTGTCCAGGCGCAATTCACGGCGAATATCGGTACGCATAAAACCACCATTGGATTCAAGCTCAATAGTTATCTTGCTTTTGATTACGTTCAACTCAATGTTGGTACAGCTTACCGCTACAATGCGTTTAACCTCGGTCAGCGCGGCTGTTTTAGCGAATGGCGACACACAACCGGACTCGTGCTCATGGCAGGAAAGGAGACGAATCCAATCAATTTTAATTGGGATGGCGCATTGCACCAGACCAAACGTCCCTACTCTATCGGATACGCGTATTTATGGTATTTTGATCCGCTGGGAACTTCACAACGTTCAGGAACCTGGAACATTGGCATCAAACGCGTGGATATCCAGTTTGAAAACGATGTTTTCGGTGGACAAGCAAAAGACCGCTTTCGCACCGGAAACCTGCATGTAAGTTACCGCGATAGTTTGCGCAGTCTCGGTGTCGGATTGATGATCTGGACAGGTGAAACACGACACTCCATATGGAACAAAACGCCCCAGGACAGATGTCCGAGCGGTTACCGTGATCTGACGCCATTGCCTTACGGAAAATTGAATCATGGTGTTTTATATGTCGACGGCCAGCATTTGATCGCTTACCGGCAAGTTGTTTCACTTTCTGTGGGCGACGACAGCGAACAGGTGCGGCATGTTTTCCAAAACCGTCTCACACATGATTTGATTCTTCTTCCCAAAAAGGTGGAACGCAACACGCCACACTACCCGCGTTTGAATGAAAAGGGCGAAATTATTTTCAACCGTACTGAAAAACGCCCCGATCTGTTCTATTTCCAAACAGGGATTAATGATTTGTTTTTGTATTGATTTCGTATTTGTAGTGGCGACTCGCGAGTTGCTACTACAAATACGAAATCATATATTGCCATTCGACTTCTTTATTGTAACTTTGCGCCCCGTAGTTACATTTTTTATATCATGTCAAACAGTACCAAATATGTTTTTGTAACCGGGGGTGTTACTTCGTCACTTGGAAAGGGTATCATTTCGGCGTCTTTAGCCAAACTCCTTCAGGCAAGAGGTTATTCCACAACCATCCAGAAACTAGATCCTTACATCAATATTGATCCCGGAACACTTAATCCGTACGAGCATGGAGAATGCTTTGTAACGGACGACGGTGCTGAAACCGATTTGGATCTGGGGCACTACGAACGCTTCTTAAACGTTCCTACTTCTCAGGCCAATAATGTAACTACCGGACGTATTTACCAATCGGTGATCGAAAAAGAACGTCGCGGTGAGTTTTTAGGAAAAACTGTTCAGGTGATTCCTCATATTACCGACGAAATCAAAGAACGTATTCAAATCCTTGGTAAAAAAGGAACGTTTGACATTGTGATCACTGAAATCGGTGGTACCGTGGGCGATATCGAGTCGTTGCCTTATGTAGAGGCGGTTCGCCAGATGATGTGGGAATACGAAAACGATTGTATCGTGATTCACCTCACGTTGGTTCCTTACCTGGCTGCTGCCGGTGAGTTAAAAACAAAACCGACACAACACTCTGTAAAACAATTATTGGAGCTGGGAGTTCAACCCGACATTTTGTGCTGTCGTACGGAGCATGAGCTAGACCTTACGTTGCGTAAGAAAATTGCCAAGTTCTGTAACGTAAGTATGAATGCAGTAATTGAATCGCGTGATGCGGCTTCTATTTACGATGTTCCGTTGCTGATGCAATCCGAAGAATTGGATAAAGTTGTGTTGGAAAAATTAGGCCTTCCTTCCCGTTCTACTCCTGATTTAACGAAATGGAAATCATTCCTGACACGTTTGAAAGAGCCAAAACAGGAAGTAACCATCGGTTTGATCGGAAAATACGTGGAGTTGAAAGACGCTTATAAATCGATTAGTGAATCCTTTATTCACGGAGGCGTGGCCAATGAAAGCCGTGTGGTGGTGAAATGGATTCATTCCGAATCATTGACCAAAGACAATATCAAATCAGAATTAGCTGAACTGGACGGAATCCTTGTCGCGCCGGGCTTCGGTTCGCGTGGAATTTCCGGTAAAATCGAAGCTGTTCGTTACGCTCGCGAGAACCTGGTTCCTTTCTTTGGAATTTGCCTCGGGATGCAATGCGCCGTGATTGAATTCGCGCGTCACGTACTCGGATACGACGATGCACACACCACTGAAATTGCTGAGGATTGTAAGTATCCGGTGATTTCAATGATGGAAGAACAGAAAACCATTTCCAATTTAGGCGGAACCATGCGTTTGGGTTCGTATAAATGCCAGTTGAAACCGGATTCCCGTGTTTCGGATGCCTACAATACCGAATCCATTACCGAACGTCACCGTCACCGTTACGAGTTCAACAACGCGTATTTGGAAGAATTCGAGAAAGCGGGAATGATTGCAACCGGTAAAAACCCTGAATCAGGATTGGTGGAAGTGATTGAATTGCCGAGCCACCCATGGTTTGTGGGAGCTCAGTTTCACCCGGAATATAAAAGTACGGTAGACAATCCGCATCCGCTATTTGTGGCTTTCGTGAAAGCTGCTATTGAAAACAAAAACAAATAACCAGAATGGATAAAAATACAATCATCGGTTTATCACTGATAGGGCTTATTTTAGTCACTTTTACCATCTTTAATCAACCTTCCGAGGACGATCTTAAGAAGGAAAAAGCGAAGATTGAGGCTGCCAACAAAAAGAAAGAAGCAGCTGAAGAGGCCAAAGAAGCTAAAGCCAAAAAGGAAGATACCGAAAAACCAACTGCAACAGTTGCTGATAATGGTCTTAAACCGAAATTAGACAAAAAAGGAAAGCAGTTAGCTGACAAAAAAGGAAATCTGATCTACACCGATTCATTGGGTCATGACACGGCTCTTGTTGCAGCTGTAGCTACTCCGGAAACAACTCCAACAGCCGCTACAACTCCTGCTGCACCGTCTTTCAAAGCTGAAACAATTACCCTGGAATCAAATAACCTGGTTGTTGATTTCTCTACAAAAGGTGGTATTGTATCTGCGGTTCAGCTCAAAGAATTTGAAACGTACCACGAGTTCGCGAAAAACGACAAGAAAATCACGCCATTGTATTTGTTCAAGGAAGGCGATCAGGTCAATGAACTGGCATTCCCGCTCAACGGACAGGAATACACCACCGGTGAAAAGGAATTTACAGTTAAGTCGAAAAACAAGCACAAGCTTGTATTGGAGCACAAGGTCGGTGACGGTTCTATCGAATACATCTATACTTTGCACGATGGTTATGACTTGAAGTTTGCCATTAAATTCAATGGTTTGGGCAAACAAGTCCTGGCCAAGAACGTGATGATGAACTGGACTATGGCTTACCGCCGTACAGAACGTTTACTTTCCGAGCAGCGTAAAGTGTCGACTATTTGTTACCAGTTGAAAGACGAATCGTTCTCTTACCTGAGCGAGATGGCAAATGACGAAGAGAAAATGACACAGCCGGTTGACTGGGTTGCATACAAACAAAGCTACTTCTCTTCTATTCTTCAGCCGGAAACACCTTTCGGCTCAAAAGGTACTTCGATGAAGATTACCAATTACACCGAAGACATGGAGCGTTTTCATACGCACATCAAACGTTACAAATCGTCATTTAACCTTGCGCTAAAATCGTCAGAAGACGGTACGGTGAACATGAACTGGTTCTTCGGTCCGAACGATTATACATTGTTGAAATCGTACGACAAAAACTACGATGATATGCTCAACTACGGTTGGGGATTGTTCCGCTGGATCAACTTGTACGCTGTTCAACCGGTATTTAACTTATTGAATTCTACCGGAATGGGAATCGGGATCGCGATTTTATTGCTGACCTTCTTCCTGAAATTGTTATTGATGCCTATTCAGTGGAAAATGTTTGTTTCCTCTGCTAAAATGCGCATCCTGAAACCGAATATCGATGAAATCAACGCGAAATACCCGAACAAGGAAGACGCGATGAAAAAACAGATGGACATGATGACGCTCTACCGCGAATCGGGGGCTTCTCCGCTGGCCGGCTGTGTGCCGATGCTCGTCCAAATGCCGATTCTACTGGCGGTATTCCGCTTCTTCCCTGCCACGTTTGAATTACGTCAGCGAGGATTCTTGTGGGCGGAAGATATGTCGTCTTACGATTCTGTTTGGGATTTCGGAACGTACATTCCAATGTACGGTGACCATATGTCGTTGTTTACGTTATTGATGTCTGTTACCACATTGGTTTACACCTACCTGAACAGCAGCAACGTTTCACAGCAACAGCAACCGGGAATGCCAAACATGAAAGTGATCATGTATATCTTCCCTATTTTGATGATCTTCTTCTTCAACAACTTCGCCGCAGGTTTGAGTTTCTACTACTTTATCTCGACGTTGATGACGATCATCCTGATGTTTGTGATCAAACAATTCTTCGTGGATGAAGAGAAATTGAAAGCAAAAATGGAAGCAACACGGATCAAATCTTCTACGGCAGGCCCGAAAAAGAAAAGTAAGTTTGCTCAACGATTGGAAGATGCTCAGCGTCAGCAACAAGAAATGAAAAAACGAAAATAAGTCAAATCATTTGTCATTTGGAACGGGAGTAATTGTTGCTCCCGTTTTTTTGTGCCCGGCCCGAAGAGAGCGTAATATTACTCGTTTTTTAAGCATTCGTATTTATACGCTAAAAACCATGTGATCAAATCGCCACCTTTGCAATAACCATATATTATTAACTGAATAATTTAACGAATTATGTCAAACTTCGCTGTAAAGTTTGCCACTTATGGAGCATTAAGTGGCGGAAATGAAAACCAAACACAAGCAGTCAATGTTGCTGTACAATTGCAAAAAGCGTTAGACGCTAACGATGGAATTGTGAATATTAGCAATGCTACGCTTGGTCCTGATCCTAGTAAGGGGAATAAAAAACACTTTGGTGCTCTTGTAACTGTTAATGGCGCTGATCATTACTTCGCTTGCGAAGAAGGCCAAACAATTGATTTTTACCATTCGATTCCTCCAACCAATTAATTGGTTGCAAAACAAAAAAGAGCGAACGCATTCAAACGCGTTCGCTCTCCTATTAAATAATAAATCTTTCAGATTATAATCGCATTACTTCTTACCAACTTTTGAGCCTGCGTTCCCGCGTTGTTGTCCTCCGTTACCTTTACTACGCTCGGCTCCTTTTGTTTTCTTCGGAGTTGTCGCTTTAGACTTTTCGCCTGCTCCTGCTTGTTGTTTCGTTCCCCGAGTTTTGGTTGATTTCGTTTCTGATTTTGAAGCGCTTGCCTTAGATTGTTGTTTTTCATTTGTTCCGCCAACACTTTTGCTTCCGGCACTTTTGGTAGCTTGTTGTTTTTTGTAATTGGCTTGCGGTCCTGCATATTTAACAGTTACCGTTTTGGAAACACTCTTATTTTTTACATATACTGCATGCGCGTGGCCAACATGACAAACGGGTGTTACATGATACATTACGTGGTATCGGCGTACCCGTGCTCTGTGGACATGCCAGTAAACTGGTCTCCATGGTTTCCACCAAACAGGGTAAACATGCCATCTCCAGGGAGAAACATAGGGTCTGTATGCCGGCCGGTAAATGTGACGAACCGGACGCCATCCCCAGACATTGATAATCACTACGGCGGTTGGACCGTACATTGTTGAAGGTCCTTTTGTGGCTTTTTCACTCACTTCATCATACGGCTCCATGATCAATTCATCACCATAAAGTGTTTCATTACCAATTATTTGAAGGTGTGCAGTTGAATCACCGGTTTGTTCAATTGCAATAGCGGCCACATCCTGTGTTTCAGACTCACTAACGGCAATTTGCAGTACAATCGCATGATTTTTACCATCAGCCCGATCAATGACCTGTATATAATCAATAGCGTCATCTCCATTCAGGTCAAGGTTGTTCACTTCATTTGACTCCGTATTCAAGGCCTTTTCAAATGCTTCAAGATCATCCGATTGCTTAAACAATTCCATGGCACCCTGAAGGTCAAAATTGTCGCCGGCCAAGCCTGTACTGTCCGATTCTTGTGCAAACGCACCATTTCCCCAAGCAGTCAAACAACTCACTAAAAGGATTTTCATTGTAGTTTTCATATCACTTTGTTTTGCAATTAGATGAATCAGAAAAGAAAAGGTTTAATCTTATCATTTTCGACCAGGTGTCGTAAGGACTTTCCTAAAAAGAAAAAGGGCTGAAGTATTCTAAAACACTTCAGCTCTTTTCGCCAATCTATCGGGTAACTAATCCGCTGTTATTTCTTTTTATTCCCACCTTTTCCGGGGCCTCCGCCCTTATCGGGTTTTCCACCGCTGTTTCCACCTTTATCAGGTTTTCCACCACCGTTTCCATTATCATTGCCGATTTCATGCTTTGGCCCTTTATCGTTCTTGCCTTCGCTTTTGAAAGGATTTCCTTTTTCTTGGTTAGGCCCTTTATCGTGTTTGTCACCACCTTTAAATCCATTATCATGCGGCTTCCCTTTGTCATGCTTATCTCCCGGATGATTCCAGTCTTTACCATGGTTTCCGTTATTGCCGTTACCGGGATGATTACCATGATGTTTATCAAAATGCTTGTCATGGTGTTTATCATGATGCCCTCCGTCTCTGTAGTTCGGGAAATCACGATGGAATTGAATACTGATCGTTGCTGAGTTTGTACGGTTCCGGATATAAATCCCATGTGCCATCGTCAAGTCAGAAACAGGAAGAACACGGTAATGATCGTCATCATAATGGTGTTTGTAATGCCCATAAGCATGTCCTTTTCCATGATGTTTGTGGTGGTGGTGATGCGGCTCATACCAAACCGGGTATACTTCCCATCTTACCGGTGAAACATACGGAACGTAACGCACATGATAAACGTGTTGAACAATCGGCCAGGTCCATACATTGATCGTTATGACTGCGCTTGATGCCAGCAACATTGCTTTTGGTTCGCTGTCGCTTTTATCGATTGGTTCCAGCACTACTTCCTTGCCGTAAAGTACTTCATTTCCAACAATCTGTAAACGTGCAGTTTTCGGGCCTGTTTTTTCGATCATAATCGCAGCGATGTCCTGATTTTCCTTTTCATTCACCACCACTTGCAATACGATTGAGTGACTTTTGTCTTTCATGTGGTCAATCACCTTGACATAATCGATTTTACCGTCATCGTTGAGATCCAGGTTATTCACCGGGTTGGCCTTTGTATTCAATGCCCGTTCGAAATCTTCCGGGTCTTTTGATTTTTCGAATAATTCAACTGCACCCTGGAGGTCGAAACCTTCCTCAGAGGCTTTAGCCTTCTCTTCAGCAGTTTCTTCCGAGCCACAACTTACAACCAGTGGAAACACAATTGCAAGTAACCAATAATTTGCTTTCTTCATAATGTATCCTTTTTTTTCAATTTAGTTCAATTAAAGATATCGGTGATGTATTTTGTGGTTTTTTGTGATTAGGAAATGGTGGTTCTGGAGCAAAATTCTGCTGAGAACATTGGGGATTTTAGTTCACCACAAAGGCGCAAAGTTTTTATGAAGGATACACGTGTTAAGATCACAAAGGTGATCTATCTGGCTCCGCTTTTGTGTTCTTTGTAACACACTAAGTTTGTCCTTTTTCTTTGCTCCTTCGCTGAAGCTATGGCGTAAGCGTTGTTCCTTTGTGGTGAATGATTGAAATATTCTGTAAAGTCCTGAACACTAGTTTACAGACGGTACTATTGCTTTCTAAGTTCAATAAACGGTTTGATCTTGTCATTCTCAATCAGCACTGTTAGATTATAATAAGCCAGTTTCCAAGCCTTTCCTTCCTTCACCATTACACCGCTTCCACGACAGCCTTCCATCCAGGTATCCAGTTTTTCATCGAACCATGCGATTTTCTTGTTTTTTGAAAATACCCAATTCCGTTCGGTCGATTTAAAATCCCAACCTTTCCCCTGGTCGAAATGTGGTTTACAAAACGCCTGAAATTGTTCCTTATTCCAGCGTTCTGTAGGATCGGTTCCCAGGAACACAAAATCATCGGTTACACAACTGAAATAATCGGACAGATTAGCCGTAGCCGCCGCTTTGTGCCAATTATCGAGTACAGCATTGAGATCAACCGGATTTGGTTCGGGTTTTGTTTTAGCGGAAGTTAAAGCTACCAGCCCGACAATTAAGATGATGAGTGTTTTCATACCATTAAATGCTAAAAAAACCGCCACCTACTGAGAGATGACGGTTTTCATTTATAACTACGTGTTTTTTTTATTTTTTAGCTTCCAGTTTCATACAAGCTTTTACAGCAGCACTTACGTCTACTACTCCACCTGTCACTGAAAGTGTACCGAAATCAACCAGTTGTTCAGAACCTGGTAATGCTTGCTGTGACCCTTTGTATTTTTTAGAAGAAGACAAAATCGCATCTTTGATCTGCAACATCGTCAACGTCGGGAAGTACGATTTCAACATCGCTGCAACACCTGCAACCATTGGTCCGGCCATTGATGTACCCTGCAATGTTTTATAATCACTTTGCGGAACGGAATTGTAAATTTCCAATCCCGGAGCAAATACATCTACTTTCGTTTGACCGTAATTAGAGAAATCGGCAGCTAGTTTTCCTTTCGGGTAGCGTGTAGACGCTCCGATCGTAATGTAATTTCCTAATTTCGCTTTTTGGAACGAGTAAGCCGAAGACGGGAAGTTATCCACTTCATCTACGTTTGCAGCGTCATTACCCGCAGCATGTACTAGCAACACCCCTTTTGAATCAGCATAAGCCAGCGCATCATAAACCTCTTGCTGGTGCAACGAGAAACCTTTTCCGAAAGACATATTAATAACCATTGCTCCGTTGTCAACTGCATAGCGGATAGCCAACGCAACATCTTTATCCTGCTCATCACCATCAGGAACAGCGCGCAAAGACATTAATTTTACATTTTCTGCAACACCGTCACCACCCAATCCGTTTCCACGAACCGCACCGATGATACCACCAACGTGAGTTCCGTGCAAAGCATCCGGACCTTCAACATCGTTGTTACCATAATGCACATCATTGAAATCATGCGGATTGTCACCAATATACATACGGTCATCATATTCCGTATTCAACTGGTAATTTGCCGATGCGTCGAAATGATCAACACCTTCCTGGATAGCAGCTTCCGTTAATTCACCTGAAGCAATATAAGTACCCAATTGCTTCATTTGCATTTCTTCCGGAGAAGAAGGTTTCCAGTTTTCAACGTCTTCAACCGTGAAATCAGCACCCAAAATCTCAGTTAATTTAGCTTTGATCACAGGAAGCATTTCGCCGATTTGCTTATACTGCTCAAGCGCTTCCATATTGCCTTTACGCTCGTCAGCAATCTCCTTGTTCAGACGCTTATACAATTCGTAATCCGTTTTGTCAGTCGCTGCGATCTGAGCCGATTCTTTTCCTTTGAATCGTTCTTCCAATTGCGCCAACAAACGTGTTTTTTCCAAACGTGCAAATTTCTGATTTTCACCCGTAGCAGAACCTAAGAAGTTCCAACCGTGCATATCGTCGATGTACCCGTTTTTATCGTCGTCAATCCCGTTATTCGGAATTTCATCCTCGTTCAACCAGATTTTACCCTGAAGGTCTTTGTGTTCAATGTCAATCCCGGAATCAATAACAGCTACAATTACCGTTGAAGATTTTCTTTTCTTCAATGATGAATAAGCTTTATCGGTATTCATACCCGGCGACTTGCCGTTATACCAATTGACGATCTCTGTCTTCTCCTGACCGTAGAAGTAATTCATTACTCCAAAAGAAAGAAGAGCAAGTGACAATGTGATGAATCTTTTTTTCATAGCGTTTTTATCGCGTTTCGTTCGATTATTTTTTTGACATGTGAAAACAAATATCGTAATTTGAATCAATTATTCGTTGTCTTTTTTTAACTTAAAGGTCAATTTTGACGTCTTACGGAAAACATACTACATCAATGGTTCTTATAAAACACTACTTTGCTGCAATTATCTTATTGATAAGCTGCTACAGCCCCTCTTTTTCGCAGACAAAACAACAATTTGGCTTTGCCGGACAGTTGCAGAAAGATCCGGATACACGTATCGCTTTTAGCGTTACAAACACTCCCGGGGCGTTAGAACGACTACTAAAAGATCCTTCCGTAAACGTGAAATCAGTTACTCCCGAATGGATTTTTATCCAGGCGAGTGCAGCATGGATCCAAAAAGCGAAAGAAAACGGTGTGATCGAAAGCTTCTACTTTGAACATTCGCTGCCGGTAGCGCTGAACGACACTAGTTTGGTAACACACCATGTAACGGAAGTTCACAATGGCTCAGGAGGCCTGCAAACGCCTTTTACCGGGAAAGATGTGATCATCGGTTATGTGGATCAGGGATTGGATTATACCCACGGCGATTTTATCGATGAAAACGGGGACACACGTGTACTTTTTTATTGGGATCACACGTTGCCTAACGCGGCAAATACACCACAACCTTATGGATATGGTCAGATGTGGGATGCCGCTGATATTCAGTCGGCTACATGCGGCAGCACCGAAGAAGCGAGCGCGCACGGAACAAGTGTGGCCGGTGCAGGTTCGTCTAACGGACTCGCTAACGGCAAACAAAAAGGTGTAGCTCCTGATTCAAAGATTATTATTGTAGAAACCAATTTCAACTTACCAAACTGGACGTTGACCATTGCTGATGCCTGCGATTTTATCTTCAAAAAAGCAGATTCACTGGGCTTGCCTGCGGTGGTAAACCTTTCGTTGGGTTCTTATTTGGGAAGTCATGATGGTGACGATCCCGCTGCTATTCTAATGGAACAATTACTCGACGAGCAACCGGGACGAATTATCGTTTGTGCCGCTGGAAATTCAGGAACATGGGGCAAATACCACGCTCACGGCGATGTGGATGCTGATACTTCTTTTGTTTGGCTGGATAACAATCCGGCGGGGCAATTAGGAGCCAATACGATTTATTTCGATTTATGGTCAGACAATGCGGATGCTACCTGGAACTACGCACTGGCAGCAAATCTTCCTTCCGGATCGTATGACGAACGTGCTGAAACCGTTTATCGTTTGGCAACTACAGGCATCGGAGCAACCCCTGTTTTGGATACGTTGTACAACAGCAACGGGGATCGCATTGCTACAATTGAGCTATATCCGGAGATCGTTGGAACCAACTTTCACATGGAAGTTTACTTTTCAGCGGTCGATTCAACGGCTTATAAATACGCTTTCAAAACTACCGGAAGCGGAAATTATGATCTTTGGAGCGGTGCGATTATAGGATTAAACAACATTGTTTCGGTCATTCCCGACGCAGGAACCTACCCTCCTATTATTCACTACAATCTGCCCGACACCTTGCAAACTGTGGTTTCTTCATGGAACTGCTCCGAAAAAGTAATTTCTGTAGGAAATGTCCGCAATCGTCTTGGGCACATCGATAAAAACGGAACCCCTTATTTACCGGCTCCTACTTACACAGCAGCTATCGGTCAGTTGAGTCCCAATTCATCGAAAGGGCCAACGCGTCATGGTGTTACCAAACCCGATGTAACTGCTTGCGGAGATGTGAGTTTGAGCGCCGGGCCTTCATGGATTCTAACCAATCCCGCTTATAATAGTGTGGTGGATATTGACAGTTTACACGTTCGTAATGGCGGAACTTCAATGGCTTCGCCGGTTGTTGCGGGAATTGCGGCGTTGTACCTGGAAAAATGCCACAATGGAACGTATGCTTCTTTCAAAAGTGATTTACTGGCAACCACATTCACGGATGCTTTCACAGGTTCGGTTCCCAACAACGCTTACGGTTACGGAAAAGCACATGCGCTTGATTTGTTGCTGAACAGTAATTACACGGCTATTGTTGACGGTCCGGCTCAATTCTGTGGCTCAGACACTGCCTTTGCTGTTGCAGGAAGTCCGATTGACAGTATTTTGTGGAGTGACGGAACGATCAACACCGATCTGATAGTATTAGCCGGCGCGGTGGCGGATCTTTCCTATGTGACTTACGACAATTTAGGCTGTAGAGCTTATTCCGATACCATTTCAATTACAGCGGGTGATATTCCTCCTACACCGGTGATCACTGCCGTGGGAGCAGATTTATCAACGGCCGCTTACCCGAATCTTCAATGGTATGAAAACGGCGTTCCGATTCCGGGAGCGACAGGAAATACCACAACGATCACACTTCCAAGTTCAAGCAACTTTACGGTTGTTGCCACAGGAAGCACGGGTTGTGAAGCAGCTTCTGCCCCTTACAACCCTTCACTGGGAATTGCGAATGTCAATTGGTTAAATGTGCTCGTTTATCCGAATCCGACAACGGGAATAATTACAATAGAAACGGAAGCAGTCATTTTACTGGCAGAATTGTTTGATTTACGTGGAAACAAAGTGCTTTCAGCTGTTCCTTCTGCCAATCAGATCTCACTCGATTCTCTGGCAAAAGGTTCTTATTTCCTGCAATTACAATCGGAAAATGGCATTGGCTGGACGAAAATTATTAAGAATTAGGCTAAAATTAAAAAGAACCCCTATTTTTGGTGACAAATAACGAAACGAATGAATCTAACAGGCATCATTGCTATTTCTGGAAAACCAGGTCTATTTAAGGTAGTTGCTCAAGGTAAGAACAACATTATTGTTGAATCATTGGAAGAGAAAAAGCGCTTCCCGGCTTACTCTTCAGACCGTATTTCCGCACTGGATGATATTAGCATTTACACGTATGAGGAAGACAAACCTCTGAGAGAAATTTACAAAACAATCTTTGAAAAAGAAAACGGCGGCGCCATTCTTTCACACAAGGAAGACTTGAGTAAATTGTCGGTTTATTTGTTGGAAGTACTTCCAAACTACGATCAGGAACGCGTTTACCCTTCCGATATTAAGAAATTATTCCAATGGTATAACTTGCTGTTGAAAGCAGGTGAATTGAAATTGGAAGCAGCTGAATCTACCGAGACAGGAGCTACTGAGGAAACTGCAGCAACTGATAAACCGAAAAAAGAAAAAGCGGCCGCTCCTAAAAAAGCAGCTACTGCTAAAAAAGCAACAGATAAACCTGCTGCCAAATCGGCACCGAAAGTTACCGCAGCTAAAAAAGTAGCGGCTCCTAAAACAGGTTCCAGCAGAGGAAAATAATTAAAACTATGTACGAAGGTCGTCAGTCTAAGGCTGACGACCTTTTTTTATGTCTAAACGAAATGAGAAAATACATCGCAGCAGATTTTGCCTGCAATAATTGGAGTGAAGTTGAAGCTTACTTAATCGAACTAAGCAAGCGTGAATGGTCGGTAAAAGCTGATTTCATCAAGTGGCTAAGAGACAAAAGCGAGCTGGAAGCCGTGTTGGAAGAAAACATGGCGTGGCGTTATATCCGCATGACGATTGATACGACCGATACCGCCAAAACGGAAGCGTACCAGTTTTTTGTGACCGAAATTCAGCCCAACCTTGCTCCTTACGAAGATCGGTTGAATCAAAAAATGATGGCTGCGTCGTGGATCGATGAACTTTCTCAGGACGAAGCGTATGCTATTTATTTCCGGTCAACCCGCACAGCGCTGGATTTATTCCGTGAAGAAAACATTCCGCTGGAAACAGAGATTAACACACTGAGTCAGGAATACGGAGCTATTTCAGGACAGCAAACCATTGAATACGATGGAAAAACGCTGACCATGCCACAAGCTGCTATTTTCCTAAAAAATCCCGATGAAGCGATACGGAAAGAAGTATTTGAACTGATTGCCAATCGCAGACAGCAAGATCGCGAAAAACTGGATGAACTATTTACCAAACTGGTGAAATTACGGCATCAGACAGCTGTAAATGCCGGTTGTACCGATTATCGCGATTTCAAGTTCAAGGCGTTGGGACGTTTTGATTATTCCATCCAGGATTGTCTTGATTTTCATGGTTCCATTGCTGAACTGATCGTTCCGATGATTCGCAAGATGCAGCAGGAACAAGCGCGATTGCTGGGCAAAGACTTATTGAAACCATGGGATACAGAAGTGGATCCGACCGGAAAAGCACCGCTCAAACCGTTTGAATCAGGAAAAGAATTGCTCGCTGGTTCCATAGAAATCTTTGGAAAACTGGATCCTTATTTCCGTGATTGCCTCACAACCATGGACAAGGAAGGTTACATGGACCTTGATTCCAAGCACGGAAAAGCGCCGGGCGGTTACAATTACCCGTTGTATGAAAGCGGGATCCCGTTTATTTTCATGAATGCTGCCGGAGCGCAGCGCGACGTGGTTACCATGGTTCACGAAGGCGGACACGCTGTGCATTCGTTTTTGAGCCGTGAACTGGAATTAACCGGATTTAAGTCTTTACCTTCCGAAGTGGCCGAATTGGCTTCTATGTCGATGGAATTGATTACGATGGACCACTGGAACCACTTTTACAGCAACGAAAATGATCTGAAACGTGCTAAAAAAGAACAATTGGAATCGGTATTAAAAGTATTGCCGTGGATTGCTACGATTGACGCTTTCCAGCATTGGATTTATACACATCCTGAACATACAACTGCAGAACGAACGGCTTACTGGCTTGAATTGGGCAAGCGTTTCGGAACGGGAATGTTGGATTACAGCGGTTACGAAGAAGTAAAAGAATCGAGCTGGCACCGTCAGTTACATTTGTTTGAAGTTCCGTTTTACTACATCGAATATGGTATTGCTCAGCTGGGCGCATTGGGCGTTTGGAAAAATTTTAAGTCAAATCCGAAGGAAGCATTGGCCAATTATAAAGCAGCGTTGAAACTCGGTTATACCAAGTCAATCCCAGCGATTTACCAAACGGCAGGTTTGAAGTTCGATTTCTCCAAAGAGAATGTAAAAGAACTTACAGAATTGGTTGATAGTGAACTGAAAGGCTTGTAAGTTGTATGGTTGAATAATGGCAATGTTTTTGAATGTCATTATTAAATTTACATGCGATGAAACGTTTTTTGGTTTTTCTGATGATCTGCAGTTCTGGTTCTTCTTTTGCCCAGAAAGATGATAGCGGATGGGACATGGATATGCTTGCGTACCAGTTTCGATATTCAACCGGTGGTAAACTATATTCGTTTATCGTCTCCGGCTTTTCCGATATGGAAGCATTGAGCAACAAAGACGTATATATGAGCTTTGTCGGCGGTCAAAAGTCTCCGGATTTAGCAGCAGCATTCGGTGTAAGTACTTATCGTTCAGATTCAACTTATGTGCCATATTATTGTGTATATGAATACGATACACTTGGTACAGCGTTACCTGTTTATCACTTGTATAAAAAAGATGGCGCCTGGTTGTATACCATTCGTGAGCATCGAATCAAAACCGAAGAAGAAGAAAAAGGCGTTGCTAATTTGCTAAAAATGTACACAACCGGCGCAGCAACAGAAGAACCTGTTCTCTATTCCATTGACCGCGGAACGGGTGATAATTATTACATGCTCGACATCCGTTCGGACGTGCTGCCTCAGTATGAATCAGCTTTGAAACGGGAATATGACGAGTTTGCATTGCGGATTGTTACAGATCACAATTTCCAGGAAGCTGAGGAATATCTGTTATTGGGCAATTCCACTGAACTGCGAGAGTTGCATTTGATGTCGCCCCTGTTTTTGAAGTGAAATTCCCCTGATTTTATGTGGGGAAATGTTGTCATCCGCGTCGGGTGGCAACAAAAAACCGGTGGTATTTTATGGAAATCCGTCCCCCCTTGCATCTCCATTAAAATTCAACTACCATGAACAAAATCCTCTTCTTCATTTTATTGTTGGCTTCTGGTCTTTCCTTTGGCCAAACCGGATCAATCAAAGGCACTTGTGTGGAACCCTACACTGGAGAACCTGTGATCTTTATCAATGTCGCACTCCTCGATCCGCAAAAAGTTGTCGTTCAGGGTACTCAAACGGATATTAACGGAAATTTTTCTTTTTCAGTCGTAAATCCGGGTGGTTACTATATTAAAGTTACAGCTGTCGGATACGAGGAAGCCATTTATCCGGTAGATGTAAAACCGGACCAGGTTACGTTCATCGAAGTAAAACTTTATGAAGAATTGCTGCAAATAGAAGAAATAATAGTGTTGAGTTCAGCGCCAAGCGTGGGTGGACATAAGCAATCTAAGATAAAACAACACAACACCGAATCCTACGATGAATTCGATGAAAACCCATTCAAAGCCGTTACAAAAGCGCCACTTTCCACTTTCAGTATCGACGTAGACAAAGCATCTTACAGCAATGTTAGGCGATTTATCAATGATGGCGTGCTCCCCCCGAAAGACGCTGTACGCATCGAAGAAATGATCAATTATTTTCAGTACGATTATGCTGAACCGCAGGATGATAAACCTGTTGCGTTTCATACTGCTTACACAACTTGCCCCTGGAATGAAGGCCATCAGCTATTTACAATCGGTATGCAGGGCAAAAATATCGATGTGAAAAACGCACCTGCAAACAACCTTGTATTCCTGATCGATGTGTCGGGTTCCATGCAAACTTCCGATAAACTGGATTTATTGAAATCAGGGCTTTACCTGCTGGTCGACCAGTTGCGTGAACAGGATCGCGTTTCAATTGTTGTCTATGCCGGTTCATCAGGTTTGGTGCTTCCTTCCACAAGCGGAGCGAATAAAACGGCAATCAAAGATGCGATTGAACGATTAACCGCAGGCGGTTCTACTGCTGGAGCTGAAGGAATTGAATTAGCCTATGAAACCGCGAAAAAACAGTTTATTCAAGGTGGAAATAACCGTGTTTTGTTAGCAACCGATGGTGATTTTAACGTTGGAATCAGTGATGACGGTCAATTGATCCGGCTCATTGAAGAAAAACGGAAGGACGACATCTTTCTCACCGTTTTAGGTTTCGGAATGGGAAATCTGAAAGACAGTAAAATGGAAAAACTTGCCGACCACGGAAACGGCAACTACGCTTACATCGACGATATCATGGAAGCCAAAAAGGTACTTGTGGAAGAAATGGGTGGAACATTGGTGACATTAGCGAAAGATGTAAAGTTACAGTTGGAATTTAATCCGGAATACGTAAAAGCCTATCGTTTAATTGGATATGAAAACAGAATGTTAAACGACGAAGACTTCAACAACGACGAAAAAGATGCTGGAGATTTAGGTGCCGGACAAACAGTTACGGCGATTTATGAAATCATTCCAGCCAGTTCAACAGAAGTACTTCCTTCGGTTGATTCATTAAAATACCAGCAAATCAAACCACGGAAAGTGACCGGTAAAGTCAACAACGAGCTGCTAACCATCAAGTTGCGCTATAAATCACCAACAGGACTAAAATCCAGCCTCATGCAGCTTCCGGTTCCTGCCACAGTAATTCCGTATGAACAAGCTTCCGATAACTCTCGATTTGCCATGGCAGTAGCCGCTTACGGAATGATACTCCGCGATTCGGAGCACAAAGGAACTGCTTCATTCGACATGGTGCTGAAACTTGCCAAAACGGCTATCGGTAATGATCCGAATGCCTACCGCGCCGGTTTTCTGGAATTAGTTACCACATCTTCAGCGCTTAATCAGTAATATTGGCTGTTTCTTCCTTCCTCATAATTTAAGCACAGCAGCCTCCTGGTAATCGGGAGGCTTTTTTTTCTCCAACAGATGCGCAGATAAGGCTCTCAGCCTCAGGCTGACTCGCCACACTTATTCGATAAATTGATTGAATAAAACATAAATGCGCTGCTGTTAGGAGCGCAAAAATCTGTGCATCTATGGTAAAAGCTACGTCCAACACTTCCAGTTATAATTTGCGGCTCACTCATTTTGTGGATAAATCCCTGAAACTTTGCCTCATCAGATAGCTTACTAAACCGATTCTACCCGTACTTTTGCCAAAACTTTTTGCATTATGAAATTTTTCATCGATACAGCAAACCTCAAAGATATTCGCGAAGCCAACGATTTGGGTATCCTGGATGGCGTAACCACCAATCCGTCGTTAATGGCCAAAGAAGGCATCACGGGCCAAAACAACATTTTAAAGCACTATGTCGAGATCTGCAACATTGTAGACGGACCTGTAAGTGCCGAAGTTATAGCAACCGATTTCCAGGGTATGGTGCGCGAAGGTGAAGCATTGGCCGAATTGCACCGTAACATTGTCGTAAAAATCCCGATGATTCCTGAAGGTATCAAAGCCATCAAGTACTTTTCATCGAAAGGAATCAAAACCAATTGTACGCTTATTTTCAGCGCCGGACAAGCGTTATTAGCTGCAAAAGCGGGAGCCACGTTCATTTCTCCGTTTGTGGGACGTTTGGATGATATTTCAACCAACGGAATGGACCTGATCGCGCAAATTCGTTTGATCTTTGATAACTACGGCTTCGAAACCGAAATTTTGGCAGCTTCTGTTCGTCACCCGATGCACATCATTCAATGCGCTGAAATCGGAGCAGATGTCATGACCGGGCCATTGAGCGCGATTCTTGCGTTGGCTAAGCACCCGTTGACTGATAATGGTTTGGCGCAGTTCTTAGCTGACCACGCGAAAGGAAATAAATAAACTTTTCCAACGATAGTAATATTGAGCATCCACCTAATGGCGGATGCTTTTTTATTTCCCACGAATGCAAGAATTTTTTGCGTGCCTAACGGACACGCTACAATTATAACAGACGTTAATACATTATCGTCAAACAAAGCGAGTCCGTTAGGCGAGCCATAATTCGTGCATTCGTGGGAGATCTTTTATCATTTCTCATTCGCACAGCGGATGGGAAACATCTGTATTTCAAGAGCAATATCTGTGTATCTGCAGGAAATGACTTTTTGGCTTTAGTCGTTTTGTCGACTTAAACTGTCAGTTTATCTGATTAAACGGTGCTTTAAGCTATGTGACCTGTTCTTATATCAAAATGAACAAGCGCTTCTTGTCAAAACTGCTACTTTTGCTGAAATATAGTGCCTTAAATGAAACATTCAATTGTTGTAGCGATTTTCTTGTTTTCTGCGTTTTACGCAGGTGCTCACGAGTATTTTTTCGCGTTTGCGGAAGTCGCTTACAATACTGATAAAGGCGTATTTGAAATCACCATTGAAGCTTCTGCTCATGACACCGAAGACGTATTAAACGAATCGGGAATCGCCATCAAAGAACTGGAAGATCATTACACCGATTCAGCAATGCTCGGCAAAATTGAAGGATTTATTAATGAAGGATTCACGCTTACAACTTCGGGAATCACAGGTAAATTAAAACTCGAAGGTATGGAAGTACTCCCCAATGGCCTGGTGTTTTTCTACCTTTCGTCCGCTCCTATTGTGCTGGGCGAATCGGTTGATGTACAGTTTGGCTTGCTGATGAACGTACTTCCCAAACAACAAAATAAAATTACGCTGGAAGTCCGGCATCAGAAATACTCCGCTGTTTTCGTGGAAAACAAACGAAAATCAACGATCAAATTCGACGCAAAATGAAACAACTCCTTTTTCCGGCGCTTTTAATGGCTTGCAGTTCGGCTGCCCTTGCGCAAACAAAATTTGCTCAGTTGGATGCAGAACTTCCTACGCCGAACGAATACCGAAATGCGGCCGGTGGTCCGGGACACAGTTATTATCAGCAAAAAGCCGATTATAAAATGTCGATCACTCTCGATGACGACAAACAAATTGTTCACGGTGAAGAAGTGATCACGTACACCAATAATTCTCCGGATGTACTGGAATACCTGTGGTTACAGCTCGATCAGAACATTTACAAACCGGATGCGGAGTCTAATTTTATCGAAGTCGAGAAAATGGAAGATTTCAAATCGATCCGCGATGTGGAAAACAAGCTCTTCGTATTTGAAGGTGGCTACAACATCGAATCGGTTTCTTCTGTGAACGGCGAAAAAATGAAATACGCGATCAATCATACCATGATGCGCATCGATCCTGCAAAACCGCTCGGACCAAAGCAAAGTATTTCGTTTAAAGTAAAATGGTGGTACAACATCAATGATCGTATGAAAGTTGGCGGCCGTTCAGGTTACGAGCACTTTGAAAAAGACGGAAATTACCTGTATACAATCGCGCAGTTTTTCCCGCGTATGTGCGTTTACAGCGATGTTGAAGGCTGGCAAAACAAACAATATTTGGGCCGCGGTGAATTCGCGTTGCCTTTCGGGGATTATGAAGTATCGATTACCGTTCCCGGTGATCACATTGTTGGAGCAACGGGCGAATTGCAAAATGGCGCTTCGGTAATGACTGCCGAGCAGCGCGAACGCATGAAAAAAGCATTGACTTCCGACACACCGGTATTGATCGTAACACAGGCCGAAGCTGAAGAAAACGAAAAAGACCGCGAAAAATCGTTGAAAACCTGGACGTTTAAAGCCAAAAATGTACGTGATTTTGCCTTTGCGACTTCGCGTAAATTTATGTGGGATGCCCAAAACCAGAAAGTGGGCGACAAAAACGTATTGTGTATGTCGTTTTACCCCAAAGAAGGAAATCCGTTGTGGGAACGCTACTCAACCAAACTGGTGGCGCACACGATCAAAACATACTCCAAATACACGGTCGATTATCCGTATCCGGTAGCGATTTCGGTTCACACCGACAAAATTGGGATGGAATATCCGATGATTTGTTTCAACGGTGGCCGTCCGCAAGCTGATGGAACATATTCCGAAGACACGAAATACGGTATGTGGGGCGTGATTATCCACGAAGTGGGACACAATTTCTTCCCGATGATCATCAATTCCGACGAGCGCCAGTGGACCTGGATGGACGAAGGATTGAACACGTTTGTACAATATCTTACCGAACAGGAATGGGAACGCGGTTATCCTTCGCGTCGCGGGCCGGCTTACATGATTACCGATTATATGCGTGGCGATAAGCGTTTCATAACACCCATCATGACTAATTCTGAATCGATTTACCAATTCGGGAACAATGCTTACGGAAAACCTGCTACAGCGTTGAATATCCTGCGCGAAACCGTTATGGGCCGTGAATTGTTCGATTATTCCTTCAAAATGTATTGCGAACGCTGGAAATTCAAACATCCGACTCCGGCGGATTTGTTCCGTACCATGGAAGATGCTTCCGGCGTGGACCTGGATTGGTTTTGGCGAGGCTGGTTCTACTCTACCGATTACGTGGATGTCTCGTTGGATTATGTGAAGTATTTTCAGCTGAACACAAACAATCCTGAAACAGAGAAAGGCCTTCAACAGCAACAGGACGCTGCAAAACCGGAATTTATCGGCGATACGCGCAATAAAGAATCGATCAAAGAAACAGTAAACGAGCGCGATCCGAACATCGATGATTTTTATGGAAAACGCGATATCTACGCTGTTGACAAGCTCGACAAAAAAGAATACGAAGATTTCCATGCTAAGCTGACGCCTGAGCAGAAAAAATTACTTGAAAGCAAAAAACATTTCTACGAACTTTCCTTTACAGATAAGGGCGGATTGGTGACACCATTGATTATCCAGGCAACATTCGATGATGGAACAACCGAAGTAATTCGCATCCCGGCGGAAATCTGGAAAATGGACCAAACTACGGTGACTAAAGTGTTTATCTTCGACAAAGAAGTGAAATCATTTCAATTGGATCCATTCCTCGAATCAGCCGATTGTGATGTGAACAACAACTCATATCCTCCGACGCAACAACCAACACGTTATCAGTTGTTCGAGCAGAAAAAAGTGACTGAAAACCCAATGCAGCGGCAGAAACGGTTGGAAGGACAGTAAGAAAAAGTAAGGGTGGCTCGCGAGTCGCCCTTACTTTTTCTTATCAATTCCTATTCAGTTCAATAAGCGTGATCTCCGGATAAATCCCCACTCTTCCCGGGAAACCGATATAACCAAATCCCCGGTTGACGTAAAGGTATTGTTGTCCAACCTTGTACAATCCTGCCCATTTTTTGTAGCGAAACTGCACCGGACTGAATTTAATCCCGAATCGTTCGATCCCGAATTGCATCCCGTGTGTATGTCCTGATAACGTCAGGTCGATGCCCGTTCCTATTACTTGCTCGTCGAAATGCGACGGATCATGTGAAAGCAAGAGTTTGAATGCGTTTTCCGGAATTGAATCCATGGCTTTTCCCAGGTTTCCGCTCTGACGAAAAGGAGCCTTTCCCCAGTTTTCGACCCCGATAAAATAAGCACCGTTTCCTTCTTCGCTGATTTGAACCTGTTCGTTGAGCAAAGGTGTGAACCCGATTGACCGGTGCATCTCAATGATCGCTTTCAGATTTTCCTGTTTCTGAATATCGGCTTCCCATGGCACGTAATCGCCGTAATCGTGATTTCCGAGAATACTGAACTTGCCTTTCGTTGCCTCAATCTGACGGAATAATGGTTCCCAACCATGCATTTCTGACGTAATATTGTTCACTAAATCACCTGTAAACAACACATAATCAGGTTTTAATGCATTAATCTGATCAATCGCTTTTTGCACCTTATGGGTTTGATTGAAAAAACTTCCTACATGGATATCGCTGATCTGCACGATACGTAAACCATTCAAATCTTCAGGTAAATGCGCGAAATCCAGCTGAATCGTATGTGTTTTCCAGCGCCATCTTCCCTGGAAAATACCGTATAGAATAGCAATCAGAACCGCTCCCGAAATGCCCCATCCTATTTGTTGAACAAATTCACTTCCGGTGATGAGAAACAGCAATCCGAATAGAAAATAAGCCAAAGCAGGAACCCCGGCCGCGATCATCAATCCGAATGCATAAAATGGTTTTCTGTAATCGGTTGTTTGTAACCTTCTGAAGTTGCGGAACATAACAATGAATCCGGTTAAAAACGCACCTAGTTGAACTGCTGCAATGCTCATTCCAATTGGATTTCCGGTGGCAAACAGCTGGAATGAAAACAAGGCCTGCGCGCCAATAACGAATGTAAGTATGATTAAAAAGACTTTGCCCATGAGTGTATGTGTCGTAACGAATAAAAATTGTGGCATAAAAGTAACCTTCCTGCTGATTGCCGGTTATTTTAACTGCCAATGTTCGTTAAAAACACGTTTTCATTCAATCAACAGGATACTGTGTAAAACTTGTAAGTTCAAAAAACAAGCATTATGGTTATATTGGTACAAACTTTTCACTTATGAGTCACAATTTATATATTGTTCCGCATGATTTAACTCCGGTTGGTGATACAGCTCTTGAATATGCTTTATTCCTTGGTAATCACGTACGTACTGAGGTAATGGTGCTCAATCTGGTCGATAATAAGGCGAAAATTGCGCCTACACAGCAGAAACTGGAAGCAATCGTTGCCTCAAAACAAATTCCGGCAAGTGTGAATGTGACTGTGAATGTGGCACTGGGTGATATTTTTACGGATATCTCAAAAATCGCTAACAAAGAACATGCGCAGCTCATTATTATGGGAACTCATGGAGCGAAAGGTTTTCAAAAACTCACCGGAAGCTACGCAATGAAGGTAATCACCAGTTGTGATGTCCCGTTTATGATTGTTCAGGATGGTACGAAACACGTTGAGATCAAAAACATTGTGGTTCCCATTGATTTAACGAAAGAAAGTTTACAGATTGTGAGTCCGGCTGGTGATTTAGCGCGAATTTTTGATGCAACGGTTCATGTAATCGGTGAGCGACACAATGACGAAGGACTTTCACAACAAACCAAAAATCGAGTACTGCTTATTCGTAACAAATACGATGAAAAAGGCGCCAAATGTGAGGTTCACTTGTTGAAAAACGGTGGATCTTACTCCAAAAAAATCATGCAGTACGTAAGCGAAGTAGGTGTAAATGTGATTGCGATTGCGTATCACTCCGAAAGTTTGTTGCCACAGTTTGATTCATTTGCTCAATCATTGATTACCAATGATTTGAAATTGCCGTGTATGATTCTGGCAGCCAAGCAGTCAGGGAATCTTTATTTCTAGGGGTTTTTCACAACAAAGACAAAGGTTTCTTTCGTCTTTTTGGTCAGATTAGGCTTTTGTAGCGGCTCTCACCCACTGGTAACGGCCAGTTTCCACGAATATCTCCCAACGTTGCTACCAACGGATCAAACAACAAGGCATTCGGGTAATTTTTCAATTCTGTAAACGGAATCCGCTGAACTGTTCCCTGCTCTTCGATGAGCATATTATTCATCCTGTTAAACCAATCGATTTGATTAGCTGAACCAATTTCACGCATAAAACGCGTCAAGGCATCAATTGAACAACCGCTCGCTCCTACTTTTGACTGGTCCAGTATAATTGCCAGCTGAAATGAATTGAGCCAGGCTCCGGTTGCTGTTAACGCTTTTCCGTGTGTTGCCCATTTTTCTAAAAACTCCAATACAGGCGCCGCCATTGCTTGTTGCTCGACTGCACTTACTTCCCTGTCGGAAGTAAACACCCAAATGCGGGCATCATCCGGAAAAAGATCAAGGTCCATGATTTGATTATAATTCTGCTGCGTTAGCAATCAGTTCAGCTACGTCCAAAACGGCTATTTCGTGTTCTTTGTTGAAATTTTTCACGCCGTCAGTCATCATCGTGTTACAGAAAGGACAACCTGTTGCGATGATCGTTGCTGATGTTTCCAGCGCATCTTCTGTACGTTCTACGTTGACTTCCTTGTTTCCTTTTTCAGCTTCCTTGAACATTTGCGCACCACCTGCACCACAGCACAAGCCATTGGTTTTGCAACGTTTCATTTCCACTAATTCAGCGTCGAGTTTTTCGATGAGTACACGCGGTGCTTCATATACGTCATTTCCACGACCCAAATAACACGGATCATGGAACGTGATTTTCTTTCCTTTATAGGTTCCGCCTTCGATGGTCAGCTTCCCGGCATTGATCAAATCCTGGATCAATTGCGTGTGGTGGATCACTTCATAATTTCCACCCAACTCCGGATATTCGTTTTTCAACGTATTAAAACAATGCGGACAAGCAGTAACGATGCGTTTAATTTCATACCCATCGAGCACCTGGATGTTCATCATGGCCTGCATTTGGAACGTAAATTCGTTTCCAGCGCGTTTTGCGGGATCGCCCGTACATGACTCTTCTGCTCCGAGTACAGCAAATTTCACTCCGCAGTGATTCAAAATCTTCACTACCGCTTTCGTGATTTTCTTGGCACGATCATCAAAACTACCGGAACAACCTACCCAAAATAAGATATCGGGCGTTTCTCCTGTGGCCATCATTTCGGCCATTGTTGGAACTTTGAGATTACTCATATTGCACAATTACTGTTCAAAAACCTGAATACTTACTGTTTTTTCCACCAAATCGGTAAACTTACCCTCGAAGCGTGTTGCCCGAACGATATGATTATCAATCCAATGGTAATTTCCTCCGCGTGGTTTCCCCATCAGCATTGCGTGCCAACGGAAACCATTTTCGGTGAGCCATTGTTCGGTTACTTCGCGGTGTTCTTCTACACGGGAAGTGAAAAACGTGATGATATGACCTTCGTCGTACCATTTATTTACCGTCACCAATGCATCGGGATACAATCCTGCAATTGCCATACGTTCCGGTTCTTCATTCGGAATGTCTTCGCAAATCGTACCATCAATATCAATGAGGTAATTCTTAATATGTTCAGGAAGTACCGGCGAAATGTGTTTACCGTCTTCCATTATGTCAATCAATTGAACGTCTTTGTTCATGATATTCTGCTTGTATTAATCTTCGTGAATCCAGTTTCCGCGATCAGCCGGTGAAAATTGCCATGGCGCACCGTTGTTTTCGATGTTGGTAAGCATTCCGGTCAATTCGGTTGGCATTTTCGATTCCTCCATTACCAGGTAACGGCGCAAATCAACAATAATCGCTAGCGGATCAATGTTTACCGGACATTCCTGAACGCAGGCGTTGCAAGACGTACACGCCCACAATTCTTCTTCAAGGATGTAGTCGCCCAGCAATGCTTTTCCGTCGTCATAGTCTTTTCCGTGTTTGCGGAAGTTTTCGCCTACTTCCATCAAACGATCACGTGTATCCATCATGATCTTACGCGGCGACAATAATTTACCAGTAATATTGGCCGGACAAGCCGCTGTACAACGTCCGCACTCGGTACAGGTATACGCGTCCATAAGATTCTTCCACGACAAATCGGTTACTTCCTTTGCACCGAAACGCTGTGGCTCGGCACCTTCAGGAGCTGCAGCATACGGATCGGCATTGGGGTCCAGCATCAATTTCACTTCATTGGTAACCGATTCCATGTTGGTGAACTTTCCTTTTTTCTCGAGATTCGAATAATACGTATTCGGGAAAGCCAGTAAAATATGGAAATGCTTGGAATACGGCAGGTAATTCAAAAAGGCAAAAACCATGGTTACGTGTCCCCACCACCCGATTCGTTCCAATAAATGAAGGGTTGAAATATCCATTCCGCTGAATACGTGTGCACCCAGCCAGGAAGAAATTGTGAAACCGAACGATCCCTGAACATCAGGCGCTGCATGTGAAGCTCCTTGTAGATAAAGCGCTTCGTCGGCACCGTTCATGGTGAAAATGCACATCACGAGTAAGAATTCGCCCAACAGGATCAGATTCGCATCCAGGCTTGGAAAGCCTTTCATTTCCGGTTTTTGGAAACGCGCCACTCGAATGATATTACGTCGTGCCAGGAAAGCAAACGTGGCGATCAGTGCAAACAATGAAAGAATCTCTATAAAACTAATCATGAAGGTGTAAAAACCACCTAAAGCATCATAAAATACGCGATGATGCCCCGAAACACCGTCGGCAATGATTTCAATCAACTCGATTTGCGTAATCACAAAAGCCACGTAAATCGCCAGGTGCAACAAAGCGGGGATTGGCCGTGCGAACATCTTTTTCTGTCCGAAAGCCACCAACAGCATCGTTTTTAGCCGTTCGCCTTTGTTATCGGAGCGATTGACGTTTTTGCCCAAGTTAATATTGTAGCGAATCTTCCATAGATTCCAGCCAAAAAAGCCAAATCCTGCCAAACAGATGACACTAAATACAATAGAAGCTATCATAGTTTAAATTTAGTCGGGAATAGAATCCAACAACGTTCTCAATTTTTGCTCTTCTTTACCTGAAAGCGGAACCCCTTTTGTTTTGGCGCCGAGTACAGAGAAGTGTATGTAACGTTCAGGGTGAAGCGTTATATCATCAACAAGTTCCTGTAATTCCTTGTTGGTATTGACCAACTCATTGTAGAGTTTTTCATCGTGCAATAACTTGCCTAGCGTTCCTTCGCCATTATTCGCCGCGTCAAGCGTGGCATTGAGTTTTTGGATGGTTTTCTGGGCGTCTTCCACAACTGATTTGTAGTTGATCGTTACCAGATCATCCGAAACTTTCTTCACATTACCAATAATTGCTGTAATCTTATCGTTACTGGCCTTCAGGTTACCTGAAATACTTTCAACATTACTCATGATTTTGGCAAACCGTACTTTTTCAGAAGCAACCAAATCTTCTACCTCCACAGCTACATTACCAAATCGCTGCAGTGCAATCTGCACTTCATTCATCGAAGCTTCGATCTTGGATGTTGCTGTAGTATCCCAAAATGCACTAATGGAAGTTACTGTTCGGTCGACCGTGCTAATCAGACTTTGCAGTTTTTGAATTGTAGGATCGGCATAGTCTTTTACCTGCGTCATCAGATCGGAAGCTACTGTACCTTTAATTTTATCGCCTGGTTTGTAATATCCGTGAGACAAATCAGAATTCAACGTCAGCAAAATACCCTTGTTAAGGAAATCGACCGAACCGATCTCGACCTTTGAACCCCGGGGAATCCGTACGTTATCGTCCTGGATATTGAAGGTAACCTTCACTTTCGAAAGGGAATCTCCGTGTGGTTGATAATCGACGGTCAAAACTTTCCCTACAGCTACTCCGTTTACGTAAACAGAGGTCGCCGGAGCAAGATTTCCCGAATTTGGAAAATAGGCTTCGTACTGATCATCACCACCGAAAAAACTGTTTCCTTTCAGAAAGTTAATACCAGCAACCAGTAAACCGATCGCAAGCAGAGTGATTATTCCGGCTTTAAGTTCTTTCGACAGTTTCAAAACGCTTATTTTTCTGCTAATTTAATAGCTTTTTCCAAACTAATACGCTCTCCATTTTGAAAGGCTACCACAAAGGCATTTGAAAACCCTTTTTCGCGAAGTTCATTTTTGTATTTATTAGCCGCCGACAGATCATTTTCAAACGCTCCAATAGTGTATTTATACAGATTGTCCTGCTTGTACTCATACACAGAAAGTCCCTTAAAACGAGTAGCATTGGTCGCGATTTTGGAATCGGATGTCTCTACCTGAACACGGAAAATCACTTTACCGCCAGTCGTTTTTTCAGGTGTTTTTTGCGGTTCTTTTTCGTTATTGGTAACCGGAGCAGTCTGTTTACCTCCACCGGTTTTTTCATCAATTCCTTCTAACTCGTTCTTGTATTTCTCAAATGCCGTAAACATCGCTCCGGCCATTTTTTTCTGTCCGGTGGTATCTGCCAGGAATTTTTCTTCGTCGGGATTGGTTAAGAATCCCGTTTCAATCAACACACTTGGCATAGTAGTTTTGTACAACACCAAAAATCCGGCTTGTTTTACTCCTCTGTCAAACCGGCCAATTCCTTTAAACTCGGACTGTAATTTTCCTGCAAACGAAATGGATTGATCAAGAAAAACCGAAAGTTGCAATTGTCGGGCAATAATCGCATCCGGCGACATATCAAAATCTTTGTATTTTTCTCCTTTATCGTCTTCGAGGTAAATGGTGCTGTTTTCGCGATCAGCAATCTTCGCCTGCGCATCGGTTTTGTGTAATCCCAATACAAACGTTTCTGTTCCGTTAGCTGAAGCGGATGCTGAGTTGGCATGAATGCAAATAAACAAATCGGCATTCGCTTTGTTGGCAATCCGCGCCCGTTCGTCCAATTCAACAAATACATCCTTATCACGCGTGTAAACGACTTTGATATTCGGGTATTTCGCTTTGATTTGTTTACCTAGAATCAGCGCCATTGAAAGGCACACATTTTTTTCATGTGCAGAAGCACCGTGACATCCGGGATCTTTCCCCCCGTGTCCGGCATCGATCACTACCGTTTTGATGGTTTGTAATTCGGCATCGAGCTTTTGCTGCAACTGGGTTTCGCCAAACGAAAACAACAGAATCAGCGGCGCAGCGGCCAATGTCCATTTAAAAATACGTGCGAATTTTTCCATGTCTCTAAAATGCGTTAATTACCAACCTTAAAGGTATTGTATAAGTTATTAACAAAAAAGAAGCCAGATTAAACTTTTCTTCGTTAAATTGTTAATAACTACCGCAATCAATGTTGAATGCTTAATGTTGAATTTTTAATTAGATTTCCCTTTGCAATAAAATTCGCCTTCGAAGGAAAGTCCGTGTAGAATACACTTGCTTTTGGTAAACGCCCTGAATCGAAAATTCAACATTAAAAATTAAACATTCAACATTTTTTATACAACGCAAAAACGGGAAACCATTACAGCCTCCCGTTTCATTTATTTTAGCTTGATTCGTTTAATGTGCAATAAACTTAATCAATCGCTCGGATTCTGTATTCGTAAGATGTACAAAATACATTCCTGTCGCCAGCTGATTTACAGGTATTTCGATCAGCTGAGACTGATTTTCATTTTGTTTGCCAACAATGATTTGTCCCAGTTCGTTCAATATATCAACTGTTGTATTAGCAGGAATCCCGTTTGTCGATGTAACCGAAACAATTCCTGTATTCGAATTATAAATCACGGTATAATCGATGATTTCTTCTTCCAAACCTGCGGAGCAATCAACTGTTACATCCATTATGAACGTGGTTGTATCAGCGCCACAACCGTTTGTGGTGATCAATTCTACATTCACCGTTCCTGATGTCATGAAATCGACACTTGGGGTAGATGTATTTGATGTTGCAGGTGTTCCACCCGGAAAAGTCCAGCTGAAATCGGTGACATCGCTTGAGTTACTACCATCGAATGACACAACTGTCGGACATCCGATCGTACTATCCGCAAACGTGATCAAGGCTACCGGCGGATCATCAACTTCGATGCTGATGTACGAAGAATTGGAACAAGAACCCAATGTTCCTGTTATCGAATAAGTTGTATTCGTAGTCGGATTTGCCGTGACGACCGCTCCTGTTGTAGCTGAAAGTCCAGCTGGAGGTGCCCATGTATAGGATGTTGCGCCACTCGCTGTAAGCACAGTTGATGAACCGTTGCAAATTTCTGCAGATCCCGAGACATTTACTGTTGGTGAAGGATTCACTGTAATCGTTACAAATGCCGAATCAAACAGCGAACAACCGCCACCAATTGTGTACAAAATAGCGTCGTAAGTACCTGTATTGGCATATGTTACAGAAGCTGTTGGCGCAGACGGAACCACGGTTGGCGTTCCACCAGGGAAATACCACAATAACGTGTCTTCGTAAGTACTTCCTGCAGCGTCAAAATCAACGGCATTTCCGGAACATATCGTAAGCGCGCTTGGCGTAATATTGGCCACAGAATTGGCATCGGTCAGAAAAGGATGTACAAAAAGCGACGCACTCAGATTCCATGAACCAGCTGTGGTGTATTGATACCATAGATTGTCGGATTGTTGCTCCCAAATAGCCGAAGGCGTTGTTTGGCCGGCTGCATTACTCACAACGGAAAGTGTGTCTTTTACACCTGCCGTCCATTGAAGGTTGGTTAAATCAACACTCACAAAGAATTTTTTCGATGCAGGAAGCGTAACCGGTGAATTCACAAAATTAGCTTCGGTATAAAAACCGCCATCTACATCAGACATGATTTGCCCCATAGTCAGGTTGGATGTACCAATTAATGCTCCTGGTGTTCCTGAAGTTCCGTCGTAAATATGCACAGGCACAATTTTACTTGGAGTTGCACTATACGCAAGTCCGAAAGCTACCCAAACATTGTTCAGGATCGTATAGGGCGAAGCTGATGCATCAAAATACATGGCTTTCTGTTTATCGAGGTATACATTCATTCCGTTGATCCAACCGTCCTGTCCCACAGAAGCACCGGTATAATAATTGGAACCCGTCCACCCTGCCGGAACCGGAAGATTTATCTGCAAACAACTCGAAGCGACGTCAACCTGGATATAGTTGGTTTTCGTCTCTGTATCATTTCCGTTTGCGTTTGTAACGGTCAAAACGGCGTTGTAAGTTCCCGGTGTGTTGTAGGTAATTGCAGGCGGATTTTGTCCGTTGTATGAAGCTGGTGTTCCGCCTGGAAACGACCATGCCCATGAAGTAGGTGAATACGTTGATAAATCGGTAAACAAAATCGAACCTCCGGCGCTTACTGTTGTAAAGTTGGCCGAGAAATCAGCAACCGGTGGATTGTTCAATGTTGCTGCAATACAAGCCATTGCTGCCGCTGCGTCAATTCTCCCTGATCCTAACTGACCAATGTAACCTGGATTTTGTGCGTCGATATTATCAGTCGTTGATAACAGACAGTTAATAATATCTGCGTTTGGCATCGTCGGATTCAATGATTTCATCAGCGCTGCAAGTCCGGCGACCATCGGTGAAGCCATTGAGGTTCCCGATTTATTCCCGTAAGTATTGCTCACAGTTGTACTATAAATATTATTTCCCGGTGCTGAAACATCGATCCAGCCGCCATAGTTGGAGAAACTTGCTTTGGCATCGTTACTGCTGGTAGCCGCCACAGAAACCACATTATTAAATGCAGCAGGATAAAACTGGGAAGAAACGTCGTCGTTGCCAGCTGCCGCAATCAGGATGCATCCCTGAGAGTTGGCATAATCGACCACATTTTGTCCGGTGGTCGAAAAACTCGGACCACCCCAGCTCATATTGATGACATCGGCACCACTTACCGCAGCGTAGACAATTCCATCGTAGCCGTTTGTAATGGCCGTAGAAGTTGATGTGGCTTTTATACACATCAATTTACAGCTGAAACCGATGGAAGCAACTCCTGTACTGTTATTCGTGCGCGCCGAAGCGATTCCAGCCACGTGTGTTCCATGATCATAAGCTGTATTCGGCGGATTCGGATTATTGTCATTACTGGCCACATCATATCCATTGATATCATCGATGTACCCATTATTGTCGTCGTCGATATTATTTGAAGCAATTTCTCCCGGATTCACCCATAAATTCGGAGAAAGGTCACTGTGCGTGCGTTCGACAGCATCGTCCACAATAGCGATAACCACGTTACTTCCGCTTGAAAAGTAGTTCCAGGCTGTGGGAGCATTGATCATACTCAAACCCCATTGCGAACCATACGAAGCATCATTCGGGGTCAGGCACATACGATCCAGCGGAACGCGTTCTGCGTATTCCAACCCGTTCATGAGCTGCAGATCTTTGATTAATTCAGCTGTATGTGCTACGTCGGTAAATTCAAGCAAAAACGTTCGTTGGAGGATCACTGAATTTTTCGCTGCAGCAAACGGTTTCGACAAACGCGTAACACCGTATTTGTGTGCAATAGCATCCAATCCGGGAATAGTAAGTGTAGAAATAGTTGTCGGATCTTCGGTTAAAGACATTGCGATTCGTGCCTCATTGGTCATTTTAAACCACAATTTTCCCTCCTGGAACTCAACCTGAGCGCCTTGCGAAAATGAGAAAAACGGAAGCAACAGCAGAGCCAATAGTAGTTTTTTCATAAATCAGTTTTGTTAGTACTTAACAATAATAGTTAAAAAGGAGGTCAGAATCAAGTGGAAATACGTTAGTTTCTCAACGCAGGTTTGGATGGCACGATTTATGCCGTCAGCGTCAGGTAATTTTTTAGCTTTGCATTCGTTATTAGCTCAAGTTGATTTCAAAATATCGTACATCCCGTTTTAACCGGCATCGCATGACTTTTCGCGCGGTACTTGCTTTGTTCGCGGTGTTTTTCTGTTCACACAATCTTTCTGCACAAGACACGGTGGTGATGAATAGCAACGATTTTGAGTCGCAAGTGATCTATTCGGCGCGCGATTCTATTTTCTGTGATTACAAAAAGCAACAGATTCATCTTTTCGGCGATGCGCATCTGAATTACACGGATGTAGACATGCGGGCAGATTACCTGCTCATCGATTTTGGAAACAAAGAAGTGTATGCGACTTATACGCTTGATTCGCTGGGAAGGCGCGTTGGACAACCGATTTTCGTGCAGGGAACCGACACTGTAAAAACAGCTACACTTCGTTACAATTTCGAAACGGAAAAAGCCTATATTCAAGAAGTTGCGATCAAACAAGATGAGTTTTACCTGACAATGGAACGCGGGAAACGCCAAGACAATGAAGAGATTCACTTCGTCAACGGGAAATTCACCACGTGTAATCTTGCGGAACCGCATTATCACTTTTTCCTTTCAAGAGCCATTTTAGTTCCGGATAAACGAATCGTCACCGGACCGATGAATCTCTGGATCATGGGTGTTCCTACTCCGCTGGGGTTGCCTTTCAGTGTGATTCCGCAGAGAAAAGAACGCGAACGGAAACACGGATTTCTAATGCCACAATTCACCGCCGTTTCACCCTATGGTTTCGGATTGCAAAACCTGGGCTATTACATTCCGATCAACGACAAATTACAGACGACGCTTTACGGAACCCTTTATTCACGAGGTAGTTTCGGGTTAAAAACCAGAACAGAATACGCGGCCCGTTATAAATTCAGGGGATCGTTTGAAGCCGGGTACCAGTTTTTCAGGACCGGTTTTCCTGATTCCGTGAAGCTGAGTAACATCGAATTACACTGGACACATCAGCAGGATCCGAAAGCGAATCCGAAATGGTCATTTAATTCAGCGATCAATTTCAATTCCAACAGTACGAACAAACAAACGCTGAATCCGCAGAATCCGCAATATTTCAACAATACACTCAATTCTGATGTCAACTTAGGCCGCACGTTTATTGGTACGCCACTTTCAATGCGTTTAAAAACATCGATGCGACAAAACTCAGCGAGCGGACGGATTTCACTGAATGCCCCGGATTTCAACTTTACCGCGACGCGATTTTATCCGTTTAAGCGAAAAAAAGGTATTGGGAAAGTCCGTTCGTATGAAAGTATAGGTATGACTTACTTCCTGGATGCCACGAACAGAGCCGATTTCAGTGACCGTTACTTGTCAAACGGCGATTTCGACAGCATTGGCCAAACGTTTATGAATGGCGCCAAACACAGTACAACAATCCAGTGGACACTGAATTTGCTTCGAAACACAGTTCGGTTTACACCTTCGGTGACGTACAGCCAGAAATACAACTTTCAATCGATCGATAAAACGTTTGATCCTGTAAATGAAGTTGTTCTGGTAGATTCTCTGAACAGAGGTGTTTTTAGTCAGCAACTCACAACCAGCGGAAGTTTGAGTACCAATCTTTACTCCTACTATCGCTTCATCGGTAAACGAAATACGTTGTTACGACACGTGATGACGCCAGGTGTGTCGTTTTCATACATTCCGGCTATTCAGGGCGGAGTCGGAAGTTATGTGAATACAGTGAACAACACACCCGTTTTTTATTCGCAGCACGAGCGCAGTGTGTATTCGGAAGGATATTCAAAAGACGTCGGGCGTTTGGATTTCACAGTGGTTAACAGCTTTGAACTGAAACAACGCAGTGAGCAGGACACACTTACCGGTTACAAAAAAACGCGGATCATCGACAACCTGACTCTTTCCACGAGTTACGATATTTTCAAAGACTCACTCAACTGGGGGAATCTGAATATGGGAATGTTAATCAACCCGATTGATGTGCTGAATATCAATATTACCGGAACTCACAGTTTTTATGCGTGGGATGATAGCACGGGAGTTTCCAATTCGAAATACGCCATCAACGAAGGACAAGGAATCGGGCGTTTGATCAATTTTTCCATCGCAACGGGCTGGACGCTGACATCGAAAAAAAGTCGTGAAATTTTGCAGGACCAGCAGCAGCTAATGGCCACTACCTGGAATCCGCAATACCAGAATTGGATGATCATGCCATCGCAAATAGTGAGTTTCGAAATTCCATGGAAGATCAGTTTTAATCACTTGCTTTCTTACTCGATCAACAGCGATCAGGAAACATTTGACCAACGAAAATACACACCAAATCATACGTTGACGCTTACTGGAGATGTGACGATCACGGAAAACTGGAAAGTCACGGCCACTGCTTACCTCGATGCCAAAGAGATGAAAGTGACCAATACCAACCTGGTGCTTTACCGGAATATCCACTGCTGGAATTTGCTTTTTAACTGGACGCCGATTGGTACCAATAAGAGTTTTATGCTCACGATCAGAGGAAATGGCCAGGCGCTGAGTAATGCGCAGGTGAGGTTGCAAAGGCCACCTTTCGTGCTTTAAATTCTCCTTACTTTTTTCCTTGATGAAAAAAGTAACAAAAAAATCAAGCACCGATTGAATTAGCCTCAGGCTAAGAAAAAGCGCTCATGGACCGCTGTAGGGAAAGGACGAAAATCTAAGATTTTCTAATGACAAGCACTTTCCTAACATTGGTTACCCATTCGCTCTTTTTCTATGCCTTCACTTCCACAATCGGGGCGTTGGGATTTTGGTATGAATTGAAATTTACGTTCTGGAAAATGAATAACTAAAGATGTGGTTTCCCGCAGGAAAAATACCGTATTTATACTGTAGGAGAAGTCATTTGAATAGTTTAGGTTTGGCGCAAAGGATTTTTGAATAAAAGCGTTCGTTCAGAGTTCTATTCAATGCGAATAGTACTTGAAGTAAAAGCAGCATAACTAAATATTAAAATATGGCAAAGGTTCAACCAATAGTTGAAGAAAAGGATTCTACTGAAACCACGGTTACTAAGACAACAAATCCAATGGTATTTATTAGTCATGATACTCGAGATGCTGAACTTGCTGAAGCTTTTAGTAACCTGCTGAAAACTGCAAGTGCCGGAGGACTTAAATCATTTCGTTCTTCTGACAAGAAAGGAACGCAAGGAATTGAATATGGTTTGGATTGGTACCCTGCAATAATGGAGAAAATTGATGAAGCATCTGATGTAGTTTGTCTACTTACTCAAAGAAGCGTAGAAAGACCTTGGATTCTATACGAAGCCGGTGTTGCAAAAGGAAAACTCGGAAAAAAAGTTATTGGTATTGCAATGGGTATCCAACACAGTATTGCGTTTACAGGACCATTTGCACAATTTCAAAATAATGATGGCTCTATAGAATCTATCACTAAGCTTGTTATGGATCTTGTTTGCAATGTTCCTGGACTAGATCCAGAGAGAACTTATGTTGAAGAACTTGTAAAAGCATTCCACACAAAGGCGACTGAAATAGTTAGTAAATATGAAGACCCTACTCCTGTGGCTCAAGAAACAAGTGACAACATTATGGTCGCAAAACTCTTTGAAGAAGTCAAAATAATGTTCGAAAGTCTTCCTTCACGAATTGAGAATCGAATAGATCCTCGTGATAAAAGAAGACGGAGAAAGTTTCATCCAATTATGATAGAAGAAATAATGCATTTTGGGATGAAATCTGGTGATACAAGTACAAGTTTTTTAATCATGTTAAGTTTCTTTAAAGATGACTATCCTTGGCTTTATGAAATTGGGCTTGAGACCTATCACGGAATTAAAAATTCAAAATCACCAATGGAAAGAAAGAAATTAATTTCAAATTTTGAAAGAACATTTGAATTGACTAGACATCCAATGCTAAGAGATTTTTCCGAAAAAAATGAGGATATGGATATGTTTTTTCATGAATTAAGACACAGTATGGAACATTTCTTTGATAGGCTTATGAATGACGATAAGATAAAAGGATAGCACAAACAACTTTAATCCACATCAAAAAAGCAACCCTTTCGAGTTGCTTTTCCTATTCTGACAGATTGCTCTGTTATTTCTTAATAAACAATGGTTTCAGCGTAAACCACACCACAATTGGGAAAAAGTGTAAGGTCATCGCGTACATTGGAAAATAGGTGATCAAATCCTGATCAGCATCTAAAGGCCAAATGTAGCCGATTGGTCCGAGGATGCTGGCAAATGTGATCAATGCGAACAGGAAGTTGAAGATGATTTCTCCGTATTTCGGAGTAACTTTCATTAAGCCCCAGAAACCGATGGAAGCTAAGACACAACCGAAAATACACGATCCGAAATAAGCCATGGTTGAAACCAGCGGTGAAAAATCGAGGTACATTGTTTCGGCATACACTTTTGCGAATACTAAACATGCCAAGCCTGATAAAATACCGGCTGTAGCTCCTAATAGAATTGATCGACCAAACATACTTTCTTATTTTTTATCAACTGGAACACTAAATTCAATCTTCATTACGTCAGGAACGTTACCACCTGCTTTTCCGATTTTAAAGTCAGAACGTTTCACGTTGAATTTCCCTGTGAACTTGCCTGAGTTATCGGTTTTCTTGAAGCTGAACGGTACTTTATATGTTTTGGAAACACCTTTCATTTTCAAGGTTCCGGTGATATTGTAGCTTTCACCCGATTTTTCGATTTTGCTCGAAACATACGTGATGTTTGGGTATTTTGCTTCATCAAACCATTCCGGCGTCAATGCTTTTTTGTTTTGCATGCCGTTTCCGGTGCTGATTGAGTTTACAGGGATTGATAAATCAAACTTGGAACCGGCCAAATCACTTTCGTCAAACTTGATTGTTCCTTTGAATGTTTTGAAAACACCGGTTGGATCATCGCTGATAAACTTAATGGAGTGATCGTCTTTGATTTTCCATTCAGGAGCCGAAGTTACCGACATAAAAGCTGATGAGCCTAACAATACAATGGCTAATAGCGGATAAAATAGTTTTTTCATGATCATTATTTGTTAAAGTTATGTTTCACTATAAATTAGGTTGCAACAAGTGTACCAATGTAGTGAAACTTTTTGTTTTCGTTTGTTTAGTTGTTGAGTTTTCCCTGACTCATCCAACAGCTAAACTGCTGAATCAGAGAATCTGTCAATTGATCACCGCCATCAGGCATTGGGGCGGTTCCGGGTTGCCAGGACATTGCATTGTACATGATTTCCGCATTATCGGCGATTGACTGATGCGTGGTAAAATCATATCCTGATTCGGCCGTAGTAGCGTCGTGACAACCACTTGTAGCACAATTTGCATTGATCAGCGGTTCAATTTTAGCGGCAAAAGAAACTGTATCGGTGCAATTTCCCAATCCGTAATAATCCACCACATTGTCTTTGGAACAAGACTCAACTATTGTCAGCGTTGTAACGCATACCAAAAGTCCCAGTGAGATGATACCTGTCTTTTTCATACTAACCGCGCATAAATTTTCGTGAAATACTAAAGCCGAGTCTAAACTGTCCTTTCAACCAATCTTCTTTGGTGTAAGGAATGAACTGGGTTTCGATGAATCCTTTTGAATTGGTTAAGTTAACCGTGAAATTGTGTCCGAACGTATCCCATTCGTAAGCAATTCCAAGGCTATTTTTAAAACCTGTTCGTATTCCCGATTCCTGGAATGTTTGGTAATACTCTAAAATAATTGCTTTTGTAGGTGTGATGCGCACTTTGGCAGATCCGCCAAGGGCAAACAAAGCATTCACATCATCCCCCCCCACATAATTACGGTAAACAAAGGTTGGCATTAGCGAAATACTGAGCCAGCTCGTGAATTTACGGGCAATATTTACTTGCGTGGAATAAGCCAAACGGTGCTGCCATTCAGGGAAATGTGAAATCTGGGAAATATCTTCCGACGCTTTCATGTAGGTTCCGGTTGCAACACCAATTACAGTCATTGAAATCGGCATTCCGGAAGTTTTTTGGTGCAAAACGCGGTATTTTACAAAACCATCGATTAACGAACGATATGGTTCGCCTGTTCCCTTGTTCCTGCCTAAACCAACCATCAATTTGTTGGTAATTCCGTATTCGAACGCAAAACGAATGTCAGAAGCATTGTCGAAGCCGTAAAAGTTCTGTGCTCCTCCGTTATCCCCTGCCATGTCGCCAAACCGGTGTTCGATCCGGAACTCCAACACGCCTTTTTCAAGCGTTTCTACCGAGTGTCCGTTGATGATTCGCGTGGCATTGTAAGTGTTCCGTACATATGGATCATCGGGAATCTCAAATACTTCTTCTTCAGTAATAGTTTCGATAAGAGTGTCTTCTTCCTGAGCAAAAGCAACCATTCCGGCACTTAAAAAGAAAGAAAACGTAATCAGTTGTTTCATATAGAAGTTTTTGCGAATGTAGAAAAAAAGTGCAACGTTTCCCATAAATGGACATAAATATTTACCATGGTATAAATCTACATTCCGGTTTTAGGAGACCAGAGACTTAAGACTGGAAGATCAAAGACACAGGACGGTAAACGCTTTCATCTTTGATCTTATGTATTTTGGCCTTAAGTCTCTGGTCTTCATCGGACTTATCATATTTTTTCAACAAATTATTTCCAAAAACCGGCAGATTTTGTAGTATTGATAGAATTTACAAACACACTTCAATTTGATACAACTTACAATTGATAAACAACGCGTACCTCAAAAAGGAGACTTATTGCTTTCGGAACCGTTTATGCTGGATGATCACTTTACACGGTCTGTCATTTATGTGTGTGAACACAACGAAGATGGCAGTTTCGGGTTTATTCTCAATAACACACTTGACCTGAACCTGCACGAATATGCTACTGATTTCCCTGACGCAAAGGTTACTGTAGGTTTTGGTGGTCCGGTAGATCAGAATCAGCTGTTTTTTCTGCACAATATCTCCGAACTGGAAGACAAAATAGAAGTTTCATCGAATGTATTTATGGGTGGCCGCTATTCCACTATTCTGGAAATGCTACAGCAAAATACTATTTCGTCAGGTCAAATCCGCTTTTTTATAGGTTATACAGGTTGGGGACCAAATCAGCTGCAGCAGGAACTCGATGAGAAAGCATGGATCGTCGCTACACCTCCGCCGGAACTTTCTATTTTGGATTCGAACGACGATACGCTTTGGAAAGATGTACTGCATTCAATGGGCGGAAAGTATAAATTCATGGCTGATTTCCCGATAAACCCTGCTGATAATTGACGCCAAAAATCAGGAATTTGGTGTACTTTTGAATGATCGAAATTTTCACGAGAAAAATGGCAAATTTGGAAATTTGACAAATTTCTCCGCGAGAATTTAAACAGGTACTAAAAAATGTCAGCTCCGTTAGCAGAACGTATGCGTCCAAAAACGCTTGAAGAATACATCGGCCAGTCTCATTTGCTGGACCCGAGAGGTTCGCTGCGGAAAACACTCGACGCCGGGATTCTACCTTCCATGATTTTCTGGGGACCTCCCGGAGTTGGAAAAACGACATTGGCGAATTTGCTCGCTACACATCTGAAACGTCCTTTTTATACACTTTCGGCTATTTCATCGGGTGTAAAAGACGTGCGTGATATCATTCAGCGGGTAGAATCGGGTGGAATGTTTCAACAAAGCGGAGCCGTTTTATTCATCGATGAAATTCACCGTTTTTCGAAATCACAACAGGATTCACTGCTGGGAGCTGTTGAAAAAGGAACTATTACGCTGATCGGCGCGACGACAGAAAACCCTTCGTTTGAAGTGATCTCGGCTTTGCTTTCGCGATGTCAGGTATACACACTTGAAAGTCATACCGTTGCCGATTTGCAAACATTGCTGGAACGCGCCGTCAAAAATGATGTGATCCTGCAGAAACGCGACATCGAACTCAAAGAAACCAAAGCTTTAATGGCGGTTGCCGGCGGTGATGCACGTAAAATGCTGAATCTCTTCGAAATGGTTGTTGGAACGTTTCCAATTGGCGAAAAAGCTATAATTACCGATGAATTAGTTCATCAGCTGGCACAGCAACGCGTTCGGTACGACAAAGACGGCGAACAGCATTACGATATCATTTCCGCTTTTATAAAATCTATTCGCGGAAGTGACCCCGACGCAGCTGTTTACTGGCTTGCACGCATGATCGAAGGTGGTGAAGATCCGAAATTCATCGCTCGCCGGTTGTTGATTTCAGCTGCCGAAGATATTGGTCTGGCAAATCCAACCGCGCTGATTATGGCAAATACCACATTTCAGGCTATTCAAGTCATTGGCTGGCCTGAAGCGCGCATTATTTTGTCGGAATGCACCATTTACCTGGCTTCTTCTCCGAAAGGAAACGCTGGTTATCTGGCGATTGACGAAGCGTTGGCTGAAGTACGAAAATCAAACGATTTACCGGTTCCGCTCCATTTGCGCAACGCTCCGACCAAACTCATGAAAGAACTCGGCTATGGCGCCGAATACCAATATTCACACCAATTTCCGGGTAATTTCATTCGCCAGCAATACCTGCCCGATTCGTTGCAAAATCGCACCTTTTTTCATGCAGGAAGCAGCAAACGCGAGCAGGAAATCGCCGAACAGATCAAAATCTGGTGGCCAAATAAACAACCGGAAGAATGAACGCAATTCTTTACTATGTCATCATTTTTCCGTTGTCAAAACTTCCGTTGTGGATCACTTATAGATTTGCCGATTTTTTCTACCTCTTACTGATTACCGTAATTCCATACCGCAAGAAAGTCATCGAACAGAATTTAACGCGGTCGTTTCCAAGCAAAACTGCAAAAGAAATCAGGCAATTACGCAATCGGTTTTACAGGCATTTTGCCGATTTATTGATCGAAGGCATTAAAAACCTGGGAATTTCCGAAAAAGAGCTGCGCAAACGGTTTGTGATCACCAATCCCGAATTGATGCAGCATTTATATTCAACCGACAAAAGTGTGCTATTGGTTTCGGCGCATTACATGAATTGGGAATGGATGATTACCGGACAATCCCTGTTCTTTCCGCACCAGGCGGTCGGTATTGGAATGCCATTGAGTAGTGGTTTCTGGGATAAAAAGATCAACGCGCTTCGCAGCAGGTTCGGAATGCACGTGATTCACGCCAAAATTGTGAAAGAAACGTTTGAAAAGTATGAAAAGGCCTCCATTCCTACTGCGACGTTGGTTTTGGGAGATCAATCACCGGGTGACAGTTTAAAAAGTTACTGGATGACTTTTTTGCACCAGGAAACCGCTGTGCTATTCGGTGCTGAACAACTAGCGAACACATATGATCAGGCGGTTGTTTTTTACTTGCCAAAACGCATCAAAAGAGGTTATTACGAAGTTGAATTGACGCTCCTCACTGAAGAACCGCGCTTGTTGGAATGGGGTGTTTTAACCGAACAACATGCGCGATTACTGGAACAACGGATTCAACAAGAACCACACTATTGGCTGTGGTCGCACAAGCGCTGGAAACGAACGATTCCGGAAAATCTGACTTCACTTAAAGAACAACAACGTGAGAAATTCAATCAGTATTTTCGTTCTGATCATCAGTAGTTTTATTGCTTTCGGGCAGTTTCCGGGACAAAAGGACACACTACGTTTTGCGCCTGACAGCTCGTATTCTCGGGCGATTGTGCGATTTAAAAAAGATCAATTGCTTTTCGGAACGTCGAAAAGTGGGGTTATTGGTTACAATGAAAAAACAAAGCAAACAATCCCCATTTTACCTCGCAATCCAAACGGTGAATTTCGTGATTTGGCATTTTTTGGCAAGAATATTTGTGGAATGGTTTCAGGTGATAATGGTGTGATTGATGAGACTATGAATTCGTCAGCCACAGCTATGGTTGAAGATCCTAGTGTTTTCTACGATGATATTGTTCGTTACAAGAATGTGTTGATTGTGTTGGGAGATCCTGTAGAAGGTCGCTTCTTTTTGAAAAAAGCCCCGATTTCACTTAGCTCAACCACTTTTTCACTTCATTTACCAACTATTAAAAATCAACCCGATGAAGCTTGCTACGCTGCCAGCGGAACTACGGCACAGTTGGTCGGAAAAAGTGATTATGTGTTTGTTTCCGGTGGAAAACAGTCGGCGCGGTTTCATCGGTTCGATTTGCTGGATTCATCGACTTATTTTGTGCGTGATTTACCAATGGTAAAAGGCGAGGGTGCGGGCCCGTTCTCCGTTTGTTTTACGGATGAAAAACACGGGGCGATTGTAGGTGGAAATTACCTGCAACCCAAAGATACAAGTGGAACTTGTGTTTACACGGAAGACGGAGGAAAAACGTGGTTGAAATCTACCGTTTCGCCTAACGGTTACAGATCATGTGTGACCGGAAACAAAAGAATTCTATTCAGTTGCGGCACCACTGGTATTGACTACAGTCAGGACGGTGGAAAAACGTGGTATGAGTTCGATTCCGGAAATTACTGCGCATTGTTGCTCGAAAAGGGTGCTCTATACGCTACCACCAATAAAGGAGTTTGTATTCGGTATAAGCTATCAAAGAAACCAGATAAATCAAGGGTTATTTGTGGGTATGGAATGGAGTGATTTGTTAATGGCTATATGCAGTCCCGGAGGGACGCAATATGGTAGAAAGAATATCATTAATTTAAAATTAACCCCGTAGGGGTAAGACATCACAAAACAAAATATAAATGTCTTGCCCCCACGGGGCAACGGAATGGTGTGGATTTCGGTTCTACCATATTGCGTCCCTACGGGACTTACAATTATGGCTTATACAAACCTATGTCCTTAGCTTCTCCAAACAAAAAAGCGAACCCGTTACCAGATTCGCTTCAAGATTATAAAATGTTTTTTTTCTTATAAACCGTTGGCTACAGACAACAATTTCTCTTCGGATTGTTTACCTACCAAACGTTTCACCAATTTACCTTCACCGTTGATGAACAACAAAGTCGGGTAAGCAGTAACGCTGTATTTTTTGGCTAAATCAGGACCGTCAGCATCTGTTTCAGCATCAATTTTCAGGTTGATGAATTTTTTATTGAACACCTTCCCTACTTCATTGGATTGAAAAGTTGTACGTGCCATTTCCTTGCACGGTCCACACCATGAAGTGTGTACATCAACGAATATCAATTTGTCAGAATCTTTGGCTTGCTTCAACGCTTTTGCCCACGACAATTTGTCGAATTTGATTCCGCTACTAACGGTTTTGTTTGTGTGGTGATTTGGTTTAACCGGTGCATAAGTGAACGCCATTGCAGCAAATGCAGCGACTACGGTTATGATCAATGTATTTCTCATGACTTAAAAATTTGCGTTTCCAATTCTTTTTGAATGCCTAAATTTAGCGAATATTATCATCAAGCTGCATCAAAAAGTTCTTATCGGATTCCAACTATCATACCAAAATTGAAAACTCAGTTCAAATATCGCACTACTGATCTTCGAATCCGCGAAGAAATAGAGCAGTTTGTGAACGAATGGAACGTCGGAAAGTCAATTTTTGAGGTAAAAACCAGCGGTTCTACCGGAAATCCGAAAACGATCCAGCTTACTCGCGAACAACTGATTGCATCTGCCCAACGCACACTCGATTTTTTTCAATTAAAACCAGGAAATACTGCTTTACTCGGACTTTCACCTGCCACAATCGGTGGAAAAATGATGATTGTTCGGGCTTTGATTGGCGATTTAACTTTAATCGTGACCGATCCGTCGGCATTTCCAACAACGGCTTTACTTTCAGGAGAAAAGCTTGATTTTTGTCCGATGGTGCCATTGCAACTGAAACAATTGCTCGAATATGCTCCTGCAGTTTTTGACCAAATAAAAACAATACTAATCGGTGGTTCACCACTTTCATCCGAACTTGAAAAAGCGTTACAGGAAGTTCATCAGCGTTGTTTTGTTGGTTTTGGGATGACGGAAACGGTTTCTCACATTGCTCTGCGAAAGCTTGGAACGCCTTATTATTCAGCACTGAAAGGTGTTTCTTTCAGCGAAGAAAACGATCAGCTTGTAATTACGGATTCATTGCTCCACATTGATCAATTAAAAACCACTGATATCATTCGTTTGATCGATACTCAAACGTTTGAGTGGATGGGGCGAGCTGATTTCGCTATTAATTCGGGCGGAATCAAATTACATCCGGAATTGATCGAAAAAGAACTTTCCCATTTGATTCCGGGTCCGTTTTTTATTGCCGGAGAAGCTGATGATACTTTTGGCGAAATCTGCATTCTTATTCTTGATGATTGTACCCTCTCTCCTTCGTTGGAAGTTATTCAGACCTTTTGTAAAGAACGCATCGGTCCGTATACTTTCCCGAAAAAAGTTTACACGTCAGCGATTGTGTTTAATCAAGGTGGGAAAATCAATCGGTTACAAACCCTTCAACAACTCGGAATCGGATGAGGCGAGCTGATTGCTACCGCATACTGCAACTGAAACCTGGCGCTTCGGAAGCCGACATCAAGCGGCAATACAAGCGCATGGCGTTAAAAGTGCATCCTGACATCAACCCGAGTCCAAAAGCAAATGAGGAGTTTATTCTGCTGGCAAAAGCAGTTGAAATCTTATTGAGTCCTGATACCGGAACCTCAACTGATCGCCAGGCACAGCGTGAAGCAAAAAAGAACGAAACCGAAAGCGAGAAGAAAGAACGCATGGAGCAGGCAAAAATGCGTTACGAATATCAGAAGGCGAAAAAGCAGGAAGAAGAGAATACATATTTCGCGACATTGACCAGTGGACTCAGATGGTTGATTTTCAAATGGATCATCCGCATTAGTTGGATTTTTTCTTTAGCCCTGATCTTGGATTCAATTCTTCCACCACATTTGGAAAAAGACGAGTTGGTTGCTTACGATACCGGCAACCACAACGGGGTTTTACACGATCAAATCACGCGAGTAGAATTCAAGAAAAACGGGATTTATTTTTTGGAAAACCGCAGGGGAAACTGGACTAATTCTTACACAGAGGTTTGGATCGAAAAATCATGGCTTCTGCATACACCAATGGCCATGTACACTTCCGACGACTACGAAGAATACGTCACCGGGTTTGATTTTCACCTGGGAGCAGTTCGGTGGGTCATGGCGTTTATTTTCCTGATCCCGCTTTTAACTTACTTCAGGCAGCGAAAAGACCTCACTTTTGTCTTTTTGTACCAGCTTTCATTTTGGGGAATCGGAAGTATGTTGATTTATCTGCTGCTTACTCAAAACCGGTTGGTTCACCTTATTTCGCTGGGATTTTTGTGATTTCGGATTAGATTAACGCGGTTTCATCACACGCGCCATTTCGCGTTTATCATCTTTCTCTTTCAGATCCTGGCGTTTATCGTGCAGTTTTTTACCCTGAGCACAGGCAATTTCCAATTTCGCCCAACCTTTTTCTGACAAAAATAAGCGTAACGGAACAATCGTATTCCCTTTTGTTTGCACAAACTTTTCCAGCTTCTTGATTTCTTTGGAAGTCAGCAGCAACTTGCGGTCCGTGCGCGGTTGATGGTTGTAAAACGAACCATTTTCGTATGGCGTAATGTGCATATTCCGAATATACACTTCGCTGTTCAAGACAACACAATAAGCTTCCAGAATACTGGCTTTTCCGTTTCGAATACTCTTGATCTCCGTTCCACCCAACACCATTCCGGTAGTGAACGTATCTTCGATATGATATTCAAAACGAGCACGTTTATTCCGTATGTTGACTTCGTTTTTAGACATTTTCCGGTTTATTAGAGGAATTGATTCCCCAGGACTTCATTCCCAAATAGAAACAATAGATGCAAAGTAACATTAAAATATGGCTTACATCATCTTTATTGAACCATCGGTGCGGGTTTAATTTCAACAGGAAAATAAATACTGACGGAATCAGGATCGCTACACCGATTACCATAAATCTCATTTCCCGCACCCCTCTTTTTACTAGTAATTGCGCGAAAATCCCCGTGTAGCCAATGTATGTAATAATTGCATCAATGGCTATAAAAATAAATTTCTGTGTTACCAATGCCAACGTCAGCAAAACAACGCCTTTAGCAATTGCTATTGGCATATTGTATTTTCGCTGCTTTGCGTGAGGAAACGAAAGCATTCCTTTTGCAGCGTATACGTTGGCCACACAACCCGTAATCCAGCACGGGTATTTACCAAAAACACCGAAATAATAAAAGAAAGCGTGTCCCAAAGCGCCAAAAACAGTCGAAATACCGAAAATAAGGAAAAACATGCGCCACCAGTAATTAGCTTCATTTTCCCACTTACGCAATCTGAAAAAGGCAAAAAAGCAGAAAAGCGAAATCACAAAGTTCATGATTATAGCCATCGGTTCCTGCAAATGGAGACCCAGCCATTCAAATTTAATGAGATCCATACTGCAAAATTAACACGCTCCCGCTTAAAAACAAATCAAAATATGGCTGTCATTCCTTACATTTGGGGCATGAACATTCCATCCCGTTATTTGGAAGATGCCGTTGAACAATTGAGTTCGTTGCCAAGTATTGGTAAACGAACAGCTTTGCGGCTGGTTTTAAATCTCTTGCAGCGTAGCGACGAGGAAGTCGAACAATTCTCGAAAGTATTCCTTGACCTGAAACAAAACCTGAAAAGCTGCTCAAAATGCGGGAATATTTCGGATACGGAAATTTGTCATATTTGTAATAATCCGGCTCGTAATCAGCAATTGGTGTGTGTTGTAGAGGATATTCGCGACGTAATGGCCATTGAATCTACCGGCACTTATTCGGGATTGTATCATGTTTTGGGCGGAATCATTTCACCGATGGACGGAATCGGCCCCAATGATCTGTTCATACAACCACTCATTGAACGTGCCCAGCAAGGCGAACTGGAGGAAATCATTTTAGCGCTGAGTCCAACCATGGAAGGCGATACCACCAATTTTTACCTCTATAAAAAGTTGGCGAATTGCCCGGTTGCCGTCACAGCTCTTTCACGTGGAATCGCTGTTGGTTCAGAATTACAATACGCCGACGAACTGACGCTTTCGAGGTCGATTCAACAACGGACACCGTTTACATTATAGCAAAACTCTTCGTTTTTTTCCTGTTTTTCCCCAATTCATTGTGCGAAAGTACTTCGGGGCGGTTGGGCTTGTTTAGACTTTTTTCGCGATGTTTGAGTTTGAAAAACCGGATTTCGAATTCGGGAATTTGGTAATTCGAATGTTCGCAATATTGCGAACACTAAAATTTGCTAACAGTATTGATTTTATATTAAAAAATTGATTTTCAAAAACTTAGAAATTATTCTACAATGGGACTAATCAAAGAATTCAAGGAATTCGCCATGCGTGGCAATGTGATCGACCTGGCTGTCGGTGTAATTATCGGCGGTGCATTCGGTAAAATCGTCAACTCGATTGTGACGGACATTGTGATGCCACCGATTGGGGTATTAATTGGTGGTGTTAAGTTCGGAGACTTAAGTTACACCTTGAAGGATAAGATTCCCAAACACATGGAGGAAGTTATTACGAACGGAAAAGCAGTGATGCAGGAAGTTGCAGAAGTTCCCGCTGTTACCATCAATTATGGAAATTTCATCCAAACCGTGTTGGAATTCCTGATTGTTGCCTTTTCTATTTTCATGGTAATCAAAGCGATGAACCGCATGTCGAACCTGCGCAAAAAACAGGAAGCTGAGGCTGCTCCGGCTACTGAACCCGGGCCGACAAAAGAGGAAGTTTTGCTCACCGAAATTCGCGATTTACTCAAGAATAAGTAACGAACAATCGATGAACACTGATTTTTTTGTTCGGATTTTAGTAGCGAAATAAAAAATTATATATCTTCGATTCGATATAGATCGGTAATAACTAAAAGAGAGCCGAGATTTTCTTGCTATCATGACAAGTATTTTTGTTGCAAAACTAGATTTCAACACCACTGACGAAGAGTTGAAATCCCTTTTTGAAGAACACGGAAAAGTGAACCGTGTTACTATCGCGAAAGATCGCGAAACCGGCAAGCCACGAGGGTTTGCGTTTGTTGAAATGCCGAATGAAGAGGAGGCAGAAGCCGCTATTGACGCACTGGATAATTCATCTGTGAACGGCAGGACTATTGCCGTAAAAAAAGCGGATGACCGTGGTTCAAAACCGGCTGGCGGACCTTCAAATGATCGGCCAGCGCGTCCTGAAAACCGTCCAACCGGTGATCGTCCTGTGTTTAAACGCAGCGAAGATGTTCCGGTAAGGCCAAGTTTCGATAATGATGAGATCGTTCCGCTAAAAGATGTATTGCCTTTAAAAACGGATCGAAGCAAAAAAGAAAAATCGAAAGACACTTTCGCAAGCAAGGACAAACCCAAACAGCACAAGCTTGAACCTTACAAAAAAAGCGGAAAAGCGAATCGTTTCTTCGAAGAAGACGATGAGGACGACGATTGGAGCATCAGCAGACGTCAATCTTCGGGTTGGGACGATGAGGAAGAGTAATCAAAACACTATAAATACAGGAAAGGCGCTCGATGGGTGCCTTTTTTTGATTTATATCGTGACGCATACATGTAAGCTCGGGACGCATCCCGAGCATCCAGAGCCATGTATCAATGTCTGTCTGTTACTGGCTCGGGAGCGTCCCGAGCCTACAGACATCATCAATACGATGATAATATCTATAAACAAAAAAAGGAAGCCTTTCGACTTCCTTTGTAGCGAGAGAGAGATTTGAACTCTCGGCCTCAGGGTTATGAATCCTGCGCTCTAACCAACTGAGCTACCTCGCCATTTTAAAATTTTATTTCAATCAACTTATCGAGTTTGAACTCTCGTCCTGCGCTCTAACTCTGCCGAGGCAGAAACGACTCGTCTTCTGTTTCTGTTTTCGCCTTTTTCTTTCCAAACCCTGTAAACAAACGTTTTTTCTGTAAGACGGGTGCAAATATAGTACTCTTTTTTATTCCTGCAAACCTACGAACGGTCTTCTTCGAACAAAATCTTTGTGTTGTGTTTCAGCGTTCTGAAAATCAAGCTAATCAATAAAGCACCTGCTGTCCAATAAACATAATTGAGCGAAGTCGGCACTTTTTCGGTTAAAAACCATTCACGCAGATAAGCCACAAAGATGAAACCCAGCATTGTAGCGGTAATTCCTGCATATTCACGACGCATGATCGTTTTCATTGAAAAAGGAATCTCTCCTTTTTTGTAGTTTTTCATACTTGGCCAAAATGCCGGAATTCCCATGGACCAGTTTACATACGATTCACCAAACTTGCGCTCTAAGAAGCGTTCTTCTGCAAACATGATACGTTCGTAGTAAATCCAAAACAATAAGCTTACAGTGATAAAAAACCACCAATTAAAGGTGAAAAATACGATTCCGATCCACATGAAATAGTTACCCAAATACAACGGGTGACGAACAGTTGAATAAATTCCTTTCGTATTCAACGCCTCGGCAACCTGTTCTTTGGTATTTCTACCCGATGTATTTTTATTACTCGTACCGATGGCTATGGCGCGAATGATCTGCCCAAGCAACGACATTGCCACCGCAACCCCTGTAAGTGAGTAATATAGCATGTCATTTTTTAAAATGCATACCGGATCGGTGAAATAAAGTGTTGGGATCGCTAAAAGGAAAAGTATGACAGGAATCTGCCCTCTGTATTTAAACAGCATGTTTCCATTTTTTTCAAAAGAATGTACTAACGCCATGAAAAGAATTGTGTATATTGCGTGTTTTGAATAATTGTGCGAAGTTAACATTATTAAACTACTATGACAAAAAAGGAACAATTCGAGCTGGAATATGTACTAAAAACATCGCCTAAAGTGCTCGATAAACTGTTAATCACTCCCGATGGTTTGAGCGAGTGGTTTGCCGACGATGTCATTGTGAAAGACGAAATCTATACGTTTCATTGGGACGGAAGTGAAGAACAGGCCAAGCTGCTCACTAAAAAATCGGGTGAAGGAATCAGATGGCAATGGATTTCGGATGAAGAAGATGAACTGGATACTTTTTTCGAAATGCGCTACACGATCGATCCCATGACCAAGGCAGTAATTTTGTCAATTGTTGATTTTGCCGAAAAGAACGAAAAAGACCAGGTTGTCCGTTTGTGGGAATCTCAAATCACAGACTTGCGAAGAGTCATTGGAGCCTAATTTAAGCTACCTTTGTCATCATTTTGTTCCTGGTGAAACGACTGACAGTTTTTAGTATCCGATCATTTGTAGGCCCGTTTGTGGTGACCTTCTTAATTTCCATGTTCATGCTTATCATGCAGTTTACGTGGAAATACATCGATGATCTGATGGGAAAAGGTCTCGGAGCCGGTGTCATCACCGAATTACTTTTTTACGTTTCCGCCGGACTTATTCCACTTGCTCTTCCACTCGCTATTCTCTTAAGTTCCATTATGACCTTCGGTAATCTGGCCGAAAACAATGAACTTACAGCCTTGAAATCATCCGGATTATCATTATTTCGAATCATGCGTCCGCTCACAGTAGTTGTGTTTTTCATTGCGTTGGGAACATTTTATTTTGCCAATTACGTGATTCCGGTTGCGAACCTGAAATGGCATTCACTCATTTTTGATATTCAAGAAACAAAAGTGGCGGCACTCATCACGCCTGGCTCCTACTCTAAAGAACTTGAAGGCTATGCCATTAAGGTGGAAGACGGAAGTGATAACTCGTTTACAGGAATTACAATTCACGATTACACCGATCCCGCGATTGTAAAAACAATAAAAGCAGATTCGGGAACCATTTTTAAAAGTGTCAACGGCGATTACCTGCTATTCCGCCTGATCAACGGAAAAATAGCAGAGGAACTCAACGCACAACCACCTATTTTTCAACCAAACGGAATGGCACATCATCCACCGGGCGCTTTCAGGCCGAGCAGACGTACCACATTTGAAGTCGCGACCTATAAAATGGATTTAACGGGTTTTCAATTGCAGCGCAACAATCCTGACATGTTCAAGGATGAATACGAAATGCTGAACGTGTTCCAGATCAACGATGCGAAAGATTCCCTGCAACGCCTTACGAATGCCACATTGAAAAGCTTTACCCAAACACTCAAAAACGAGCATCCTTACTTTCAGTCGACTGCGTTTTTGGATACATTTAAAATTCCGGCAGGCAATCCTGTTTTCCTGAAAGACATTCCCGCAGCTCCTATTTCCTGGGATACGGTAAATCCGAAAATGAAAATTCAGGCGTTGAACCGCGCTATTGCCGGAATCCGACGTAAAAATCAAGACCTCGACGGTCAGAAACAATTCATGGCAAGCGTGCAGGAAAACAGCGACAAATTTTCGATTGAATTCCACAAAAAGTTTGCGCTTACCACCACCATTATCGTGTTGTTTTTTGTAGGAGCGCCGCTTGGTGCCATTGTACGAAAAGGCGGATTCGGAGCGCCGGTTGTGATCGCAGCCTTATTGTTTATGGTTTATTTCGTGCTGTTTACCGTTGGAGAAGGACTTGCCAAATCAGGTGTCGTGATTCCTTTTGTGGGTATGTGGATGCCAACGTTGGTGCTTGCTCCTATTGCCTGTTTACTAATGATCAGCGCGGCTAACGATCTAAAAATATCCGATCCGAAACTCTGGCGTTTGATTTTCTCACTTGGCAAAAAACGATGAACATTCTGCACATCAGTAACAAACCGGTTTATCCGCAGGTAGATGGCGGCTGTATCGCAATGTCCAAATTATTGAGCAGTTTAGTGCAACTGGCAACGGTAAAGCACCTGTTTGTTCACACACCAAAACATCCGGTAGTTCCCGGTTCATATCCAACGGAAATTACAGTAGAATTACCTTCCGAATCATCATTCATTGATACTTCCGTTCGTCCGGTTTCAGCGTTAAAAGCGTTGATCAGCGGCAAAAACTACAACCTGAAACGCTTTCATAGTTCCGAATTCGAAAAAGCACTGTTGACTTATCTTCAAGCACAGTCTTTTGATGCAATTGTATTGGAAAGCCTGTTCCTCGCATCTTATATCAAAGCGATCCGAACTGTTTTTGATGGAAAAATCATTGTCCGTACTCACAATGTGGAACACGAATTGTGGGAACAGCAGGCACGTGCGGCTTCCGGATTAAAAAAAGTTTATTTGCGATCACTGGCGCGTTCGTTGAAACGTGAGGAACTATTGCTCCTGAATTCCGCAGATGCGATCTGGACAATTACCGAAGAAGACGCGCAGCGTTTTACTGAATTTGGGATCACAAAACCTATCAATGTAATTCCGGTAGTCATGGAAACCAGTTCTCAGACTGCCGATTATGAATCCGATGATTTTTTCCATTTGGGATCCATGAACTGGACGCCGAATCAACTGGCAGTAAAACGTTTGGTCTCAGAATTGTGGCCGAAAATTCAACTCGATAAAACACAGCATCAACTTCACATCGCAGGCTCATTTCCTGAATCAATGGAAGAAATCAAAGCTCCGGGAATCAACTATCACGGTTTTGTGCCGAATGCCGAAGCTTTTATGCAGCAACACGGCATTCTTGTGGCTCCGATTACCACTGGTTCAGGTGTACGGATCAAATTACTGGAAGCAATGGCGCTCGGTGTTCCTTGTATTACAACATCTTTGGGAGCAACCGGCATTCGTCACCAGGAAGGTTGTTTGGAAATTGCCTCGACTGATCAGGAATGGTTGCATACCATGGAAACATTGGCTTTATCAGCTGAAAAACGTCAACAACTCGGCAACGAAGCGCAACGATATATGGAAAAATACCATAGTTTTATAGCCATAAACACACAAATACGCGTTGCTCTTGAACGATAAGCCGATTCTGTTTATGGTGCTTTCACGTTTTCCTTATCCATTGGAAAAAGGCGATAAATTGCGTGCATTTCATCAGATCAAATCGCTTTCTGAGCACTTCAGAATTGTGCTTTGCTGTATGACAGAAATAGCGGTCGAAGAAAAGGCATTTCAGGAAGTGAACCGGTATTGCCACGAGATTCATACGTTTCAGCTGACGAAAGCAGGCTTATTGTGGCAGGCAGCTTTAACCTTTCTCACCAACAAACCTTTTCAGGTCGCTTATTTTTACCGATACCGTCATTTCAGGAAAATAAGGCAACTTCTCCAACAGCACAAACCCAATCATATCTTTTGCCAACTTCTTCGTATGGCTGAATATGTGAAAGATTATCATCTGTGTCCAAAAACCATCGACTACATGGATGCCCTTTCAAAGGGAATGGAACGTCGGATAGCTACCGAGCCGTGGTACAAAAGCTGGTTCTTTAGCGTGGAATTCAAGCGATTGGTACGCTACGAGCGTGCTATTTTCGACTATTTCGAGCATAAAGTCATCATTTCGAAACAAGATCTTCAGTTTATTCATCACCCGAAGCGCAATGATATTGTGGTTATTCCTAACGGCGTGGATGAAAGTTTCTTTGAATTTCCGGCAACCGAAAAGAAATATGACCTGCTGTTTACCGGTAATTTCAGTTACCCACCCAATATCGAAGGCGCTTGTTACCTGATCCATGAAATTTTGCCTTTGCTCAAAAAACGTGGATTTAACGTCAGCGTATTGCTTTCAGGAGCAGCGCCGCACTCACGCGTATTATCACTAGCTTCAGATCGGGTTTTCGTTTCGGGATGGGTAGATGATATTCGGGAGAGCTACGCCCAATCACGCATATTTGTAGCTCCTATGTTTATAGGTACAGGATTACAAAATAAGCTTCTCGAAGCAATGGCAATGGGACTTCCATGCATCACAACATCGCTGGCTAACAATGCATTAGGGGCGACCGACGGGGAAAATATTCTCTTAGCAGAACAAACAGAAGTATTCGTCGAAAAAATCGTTGTTTTTTTAACTCAAAAAGGTATGTTTGATGAAATTGGTAACAAAGGCCAATTGTTCGTCAAGCATAACTACTCATGGAGCTACCAAAACGAAAAACTAGTCAAGTTATTGGTGTAACCTGCATTTTAGCAGTCGTTTCTGTGTTTCTCTTCCATTCCTGCTCTTCAACTGAATCAGGATTACCTCATTGGCTGAAAGGCGAATGGAAAACCTCTCTCAACGGAATCACCATCAAGGAAAAATGGATTCAGCAAGGTGATTCACTGGTCGGCGTAATTAGCTGGGCGAATGATCAGAACAAACGCGTCGATCATTCGGTGATTTGCTTTCAGCACGACACACTTGTTTTTAAGTTAATCACCGGTAAAAAAGAGCCCATTTATTTTCGCTGTACTGACGCTTCAAAAGACACTTTAGCATTTGTTAACAAACACAACGATTTCCCGAAACGCATTGTATATGTGCGTCCGACAGGCAAAACGATGCGCACTTGGGTCGATAACGGTGCAGGTGATCCCAATCGAATCAACTACCCTTTCGAAAAGATTAGTTCTCATTGAACATTTGTCCTGTTTTCGGGTTAAATTTACAGCTCGAATAAATAGTCATGACAAGTAAGCTAAACACAATAGAAGAGGCAATCGCCGATATTCAAGCAGGAAAAGTAATAATTGTAGTAGATGATGAGGATCGTGAGAACGAAGGCGACTTTTTAACAGCTGCCCGAAACGCGACTCCGGAAGTCATTAATTTCATGGCTACACATGGCCGCGGGCTCATTTGCGCTCCTTTGCTCGAAGACCGTTGCGATGAACTGGAACTGGAAATGATGGTCGCTCAGAATTCAGCCACTTATGAAACACCATTTACCGTTTCCGTCGATTTGATCGGCCATGGCTGTACCACCGGAATCTCGGCCAGTGATCGCTCAAAAACCGTGCTGGCATTGATTGACCCCAATACCAAACCCGAAGAATTAGGAAAACCAGGACACATCTTCCCGCTTCGTGCCCGAAAAGAGGGTGTTTTACGCAGAGCAGGACACACCGAAGCTGCCACCGATTTTGCCCGCCTCGCAGGTTTTGAACCCGCTGGTGTGATTGTTGAAATCCTCAACGAAGACGGTACCATGGCGCGTTTGCCCGAACTATTGATCATTGCAGAAAAATTCAATCTCAAAATAGTATCCATAGCAGACTTAATTGCGTATCGCATGAAACACGAATCATTAATTACACGAGAAGTGACGGTCGAAATGCCCACCAAAGTGGGTGATTTTGAACTGGTAGCTTACACAGTCAATTCAAACAAACAAGAACATTTAGCTTTAGTAAAAGGAACCTGGGAACCAGACGAACCTGTTTTGGTGCGCGTGCATTCTTCGTGCATGACCGGTGATATTTTCGGGTCGTGCCGCTGTGATTGCGGGCCACAGCTGGAATTCGCGATGAAAAAGATCAATGAGGAAGGAAAAGGCGTGATTGTTTACATGAACCAGGAAGGCCGCGGAATTGGTCTGATGAACAAATTGCGGGCTTACAAGCTCCAGGAAGAAGGTTATGACACCGTTGAAGCCAATATCAAACTTGGCTTTGAAGGTGATCAGCGCGAATACGGGATCGGTGCGCAGATTCTGCACGATTTGGGCGTGAAGAAAATCCGCCTGATGTCGAACAACCCGAAAAAACGCTCAGGATTGATTGGTTACGGCCTTGAAATCGTTGAAAATGTGGCTATTGAAGTCGGAATGAACGCTCACAACGAAAATTACCTGAAAACCAAACAGGAAAAAATGGGACATTCGTTGAAACTGGATAAATAATGCTGAGAGCTGTCGGTTTACAAAAAAAATACGGTCAACTCGACGTATTAAAAGGAATAGATCTTGAAATTGCTTCCGGAGAAATCGTCTCAATAGTCGGTTCTTCGGGAGCAGGCAAGACTACCCTGCTTCAATTGCTGGGAACGCTCGATAAACCTGATAACGGAATTGTGGAACTGGACGGCGTGAATCCGTTTCAGCTTTCATCGAAAGAACTGGCACGATTTCGCAACACGCAGATTGGCTTTGTCTTTCAGTTTCATCAGCTTCTTCCTGAATTTACCGCAATGGAAAACGTGATGATGCCTGCGTTGATCAATGGTGTTTCAAAACAAGAGGCACAACAACGTGCGCTGGAATTGCTCAATCAACTGGGCCTTGCCGATCGCGCAACGCATCAGCCATCAGCGCTTTCGGGTGGAGAACAACAGCGCGTCGCAGTAGCCAGAGCTTTGGTCAATAAACCCAAAGTGGTTTTTGCCGATGAACCTTCCGGAAATCTCGATTCGAAAAATGCCAAAGAATTGCACCAATTGTTTTTTGATCTGCGCCGCGATATGGGACAAACTTTCGTGATTGTGACACACAATAACCAATTGGCTGAAATGGCTGATCGTACGCTCACGATGCAAGACGGACTGATCGTTTCATGAAAACCAATTTTCACGGCGGCATGTCGTTTGCCGATCTCAAAGAATTTCTCGACTTCAAAGCCAATGAATACAACAATCCGAAATTCATCGAATCGGATCCTATTCAACTGGCTCACCGTTTTCAGGAAAAAGAAGATATTGAAATTGTCGGTTTTCTGATGGCAACGATTGCTTGGGGAAATCGCAAATCGATCATTACCAGTGGTGAACGGATTTTGACCATCATGGAACACGATCCCTATAATTTCATCCGCGATTACAAACCGTTTGAATCCGCGTTTGTACACAGAACCTTTAATGCTGAAGATTTACATGCCTTTTTCGCCAGTTTACAGCGTATTTATAAATCCGGCGGACTGGAGCAAGCCTTCGCTCAACACAGTGAACATCCGGGTGTTTTAGGCCGGATTGCCAACTTTCGTTCGGTTTTTACGGCAGATTCGTTTCCCGACCGTACGCAAAAACACATTTCCAATCCACTAAAAAATTCTTCATCCAAGCGTCTGAACATGTACCTGCGCTGGATGGTCCGCAACGATAAAAAAGGCGTTGATTTCGGAATTTGGCGCAACATTTCTCCTTCCGAATTGCATTTACCATTAGATGTTCACACCGGAAACGTCGGCCGCAAACTCGGATTGCTTCATAGGACACAAAATGATTGGAAAGCCGTTGCCGAAATTCAGGAATATCTGGTAAAAATGGATGCAAACGATCCGTGTAAATATGATTTCGCGTTGTTTGGGCTGGGAGCTTTTGAGGGCTTCTGACACTTAAATTCAATAGTGAATCAATCTTCTCTGTTCTCTTTGATTACCGTGTTCACCACAGTCGGATGTATTAAAAAATGATTGCAATACTTATCTTTGTAATATGTTCATAGAAATCAATCCATCGAATATGGATCAGCGACTCATCACTCAGATAGTCGAGTCGCTGCGCAAAGGAGAACTTATTGTTTTTCCGACAGATACCGTATATGCCATTGGCTGCGATGTGTGTAACAAAAAAGCGTTGGCGGCATTGGCGAAATGGAAAGGCGTGAAACTACAGAAAGCCAATTTTTCGATTATTTGTTCAGATCTCAGCCAATTATCCGACTACGTAAAACAGGTTGACCGCGGCATTTTCCGCTTGCTGAAACAATCGCTTCCCGGACCATTTACCTTTATTTTACAAGCAACCAACGAAGTTTCCAAGTTATTTGATTCCAGTAAAAAAGAAATCGGGATCCGTATTCCGGATAATAAAATCACACTGGCCATTGTGGAAGCACTTGGAAACCCAATGGCGACGACCTCTTTTCACGATGACGAAGATGAAATTACAGATTACTTTGTGGATCCCTCAGTAATTTACGAACGTTTCGATGACGAATTTGCCTTTATCATCGATGGCGGATTGGGACATCTGGAAGCTTCCACTATTGTTGACTGTACAAGCGGAACGGCTGAAATCGTGCGACAGGGAATCGGACACATCGATCTATGATAGCCATTATAGACTGCGGAAGTCAGAAAACTCCATTGATAGAGTCAATCATTTACGAGCACATCGATACCAAAGTCATTTCGATGTTTGACCTGAATGCCGAGGTAGATTTTACGGATTGTATCGGAGTCGTTCTTTCCGGTGCGCCAATCCTGATTACCGAAATAGACCCTGAACCGTATTTGCAACTCTTTACATGGCTGAAAAATCCGTCAGTTCCCGTTTTGGGAATTTGTTTCGGGCACCAGATCTTAGGAATGACTTTCGGAGCTTTGGCCAACCGTCAGCGCGACGACCGCGACTGGCAAACGGTTGAGATTTTGGTTGATTGTCCGTTGTTTGGCAAACTTCCGACCGAAATTCAACTCATGGAAGACCACTGCGAAGCGATTTCGATTCCGGCAGGTTTTGTTCATGTTGGCGTTTCGGACAGTTGTGTCAACGAAGCCATGATGCACAGCTCGCTCCCACTCTACGGTGTTCAGTTTCACCCTGAAGTCTCAGGAACACACGGCGCGATCATTCTTGAAAACTTTGTTCATATTTGTGAACGGCATTCAAACGAACATTAAGCTGTAAAACCGATATTTACGCATGCTTTTAAACAGAATTTGGATTGGGTTCTTTCTTGTAGCCATTGTAACAGGCTTGGCAAAGTTGATTTTTTGGCAGGATGTCAACATCTTCAAAGACATGGTCGTTGAAGGGCTTTTTGAATCAGCGAAAACAGGATTTGAGCTTTCCATTTATATGACCGGCGCATTGTGTATGTGTTTAGGATTCATGAATATCGGCGAAAAAGGCGGAGCAGTTCGTATTCTAAGTAAGGCTATTTCGCCACTTTTCACCAGAGTTTTCCCTGAAGTACCGAAGGATCACCCGGCAGTTGGTGCGATCATGATGAACTTTAGCGCGAATATGCTCGGATTGGACAACGCCGCTACTCCAATGGGATTAAAGGCCATGAAGGAATTGCAGGAGTTGAATCCGCAAAAAGATACGGCCAGCAATGCGCAAATTATGTTTCTGGCATTGAATACTGCCGGAATGACCATTATTCCGATCAGTGTACTTTCGATCTTATCCATTAAAAAATCGGCGAATCCAACCGAGATCTTTCTTCCTGTCTTGATTACGACATTTTGTTCCGCATTAGCCGCATTGATCCTCGTTGCCATCAAACAACGGATCAAACTGTTTACTCCGGTGGTGATTGCTTATTTGGGAAGCGCCATAGCGTTCCTTGTGGGATTACTGGTTTGTCTTTATTATTTTCCACAGTACACACAACACATTGCCAACATTGGCGGAAACGTGATTATCCTGGGCATTTTTGTGATGTTTATTGTATTGGCGATTATCAAAAAGATCAACGTTTACGAAGAATTTGTTGAAGGTGCCAAGGAAGGATTTCAGGTCGCAATAACGATTATTCCCTTTTTAGTGACCATGCTCGTGGGAATTGGCGTTTTCAGGTCATCCGGAGCGCTAGATGCACTGCTTGATGGTTTGCGATGGTTGTTCATTCAGGTTGGTATTTTACACACCGAATTCGTAGATGCATTACCGGTTGGTATCATGAAACCATTCAGCGGCGGAACTGCCAGAGCATTGATGATTGAAGTGATAGAAAAACACGGAGTAAATGATTTTCGTACAAAAATAGCGGCTACCATGCAAGGCGGAACGGAGACTACTTTTTACGTACTTGCTGTCTACTTTGGCTCCGTGAATATTAAAAAAACGCGTTACGCCGCCGGAGTCGGGTTATTGGTAGATATTATCGGCGTAATTATCGCTATCTTAGTTTCTTATTTGTTTTACGAAGTACCTGCAATAAAATGAGTTGGCTGAAACGCATATTCGGAAAAGATTCTGAACAAAATCAGGTCTCGGTGGTGAAGAAAGCAAACATCACCCACGCAAAATTAGATTATCCTCCAAAAATCATCCTGGCTTGGTGCCAGGCGTTGGAGGGAAACAGTGATATCAGTCTCTGGCTGTTGGAAAACGGTTACGAGGAATTATTCCATACCACCAATGCGATTCTATTGAAACAACAGGCGCGCGACTGGTTGATGCAAAACGGTTATCCACACCTGATGGCGATGGTAAACGCTGCCGAAGGAAATGAATCTGCCCTGCACTGGCTCGATGTGCATAAATTCACTTTGTTGTATCATGTAGCCAACGGCGTAGAAGGCGAAATGTCCAGTTTTGGCTGGCTGAAAGCGAATGCTGATCCTTCGATTTTCCTGCTTACACGTACGATCAAGAAAATCAAGGACCAGATCGAGTTTAACCACAACGATATGTATTCGTTTGGAAAAGACTGATTCATGATTGTTCGCGCATCATTGGCCGATATTCCGGCTATTCAACATGTGGCCCAACAAACGTGGCCGGAAACCTTTAAGGAAATCCTTACTCCTGCCCAGATCGGTTACATGCTGAATTGGATGTACAGTACCGAAAGCCTCTCTGCGAGTATCAATCACCCTAGTCAATCATTTTGGTTGTACCGGGAAAACGGTGAAACACTTGGTTTCGCAGGAATTGAGCATCATTACAGCGGTGAAAATGCTACAAAACTTCACAAGATTTACGTATTGCCTCAGGCCCAAGGGAAACAAATAGGGAAACAACTCCTTGAAAAAGTAATCTCCGAAGCCCGGAATGCGGGAAGTAAAGCTTTGTTGTTGAATGTAAATCGTTACAACAATGCAACTACTTTCTATGAAAAACAAGGATTCCGGATTATTAACGAAGTGAATATCGATATCGGAAACGGGTATTTGATGGAGGACTATGAAATGACGCTTTCGCTTTAATTGAAAATGGAAAATTTAAAATTGAAAAGGGTTTCTAACAGGAATATCTCTTTTCAATTTTCCATTTTAAATTTTAAATTCCCTTAGTCCTTCTTCCACTCTATCTGACTTGCCAAAAAACCTTCCATACCCATTGACGCTTTTACTTCTTCACGGTAAGCTTCAATTGAAGTAATCGCATCTACTCCATTGACTTTCAGTGATATATCAGAAGATGTAAATCCACTTTTATTGAACTCAATGTGATAAACATAATACGTTTCCTCTGCCTCTCCATCAATCAGTTGTTGAAGAACGAAAAATGTTTGATCATCCATTTTGGTTAGCCAGCCAACGAAATCTTCACCATCTGCCATGAATGACGAACCTTTTTCTTCCACATGAACGTTGTAAGTATTGGCTTCAGAACCTTTAGTTACGATTATTTTATCGGCTTCCACATCTCCTACGGTATTCGAAAACGTACCGATCAAACGTGTGTCCAGTTTTACGTCACCTTTTTTACCCAACGGATAAGTACTGCTTACGGGGCAACCGGCAAGGATAAAAAGTCCGGAAACAATTAATGCAATAGAAAGAATGGTTTTCATAGTTGTACGTATTAGTTTTCTAAGTTAGTTATATTCCTCGTCGTTTTCTGTACGATGTGCTATTTTTTGGTCCAGTTTCGAAATGATCGTACTGGCAGTCGTCGTAAAGAGGAACGGGAAAAATGCATGCACAAAACATGCCAGTATTGCCAGGATCAGCTTAAACTGCACGTAAAATGCGAACGCAAAATGCTGAAGATAATTCATACCCACTTCGCGCGGGTGTTTCATAAAAGGGTTCATAGTTCCAGGTATTCGATCGTTTCTAACTCAACATCAAAGGCTTTTTTCGCAGCTACGCGCATTTTTTCAATCGATCCGGACGTAATCCAGCGCGTTGAACCGTCACCTCTTAAATGAGGATGTTTTCCGCTAATCGTTTTCACCATAAGGTTCATTGGATCGATTAGTTTCACATTCGGGATCACTTTCGTTATCTGATCTTCCAGTACCGGATAATGGGTACACGCCAGCAAAATTGCCTCACAGTTTTTTAACGGTTCAAAAATCCGTTTCAAATCAGCTGTCATTCCTTCTGAAACCAAGTCGCCGGCTTCTATTCTAACCGACAACGCCTGCCCTACTTCCTGATTAATTACCGGAACTTTCGCTGACAACGGTTGTTTATAAATTTCCGATTCTACTGTGCGATAACCACCTACAATTCCCAAACTTTTTGGCGAAACAGCTTCTACGGCTTTTACTCCGAATTCGATCATGTTAATCACTTTTGGCCGTTCGGGAGAAGCTGTACTGGCAGCATTACAGGCAATGGCAACAAACTCACAGCCCTGATCAAACAGAAATTGCACAACTTTCGCAACTCTCGGACGTAGTTCCGAATCGGGTAATTTTCCGTATGGAGGAACACCGGTATCTGAAAAATAAACAATATCGACACTCGAAAACGCCCTTAACTGCTTGTACAGCGAGATTCCACCAATTCCGTAATCACAAATTCCGATGATCATTTCAAGGGTAAGTTAGTCTGATGTCCTGAATATGCTCAATGTTTCCGGAATCAAAAGCCAGAATGCAGGAATTCCAGCCAACGTTGATTTTCTCGACCTTTCTTCCGGGAAAACGGCTTTCGAGGTACCATTTCATTTCGTGTTCGGCGCGAATGGGATTGTAACGCAGCATTTCTTTCCAATCGGGATGTGTGACCAATTGCTGCAGCTTATCGTAAAACACACGATTTCCATATTTTTGACGGTAATGCATCCATTTGGAACGCAGTAAATTCGGGTACTCGCGCAATTTCACAGGAACGGTTACCATATCAATAATCAATACTTTTCCACCGGGTTTTAGTACGCGTTTGATTTCATCCATCAATGGATCCCAATCGAGGTAACGAAACGAAAGCAGTGAAAGTACGATGTCTACCGAATGATCTTCCAATGGCAAAACAGGGCCGTTCAGTTGTTTAAAACTGATATTTTTGTTGTGTTGATTCATCGTTTCAGCTCGTGCCAGAATTTCGGCTGAAAGATCCAAACCAATTCCCCGGCCAATGCGTGGCGCCAACTCTTTTAGCAAAGCGCCATTTCCGCAACCAATATCAATCACTGTTTTTCCGGTAAGATCACCAAAGCTTTTTTCCATCCACTGCCATTCGTCTTTACGGACTTTGATATCCTGGAAAACGGCATCATACAATTGAGCAACCCGATTGTAAGTCGCATCAGGTTGTGCAGCAATCGGTTTAAACGATTTTAATTCTTCCAAGCGGCAACTTCCGCTGTATTTTTTCAGGGAACCTTTCAAGCCATGCGATTTCTTGCCTATGCAACCTGCTCCGTATACATTTTCGGATTGATCACTGGTGCGTTTGAATACGTGTTTGTCGGCTGAAAACGTGGTATACCAATGATAACCAAAGGTTTCAACACCCGCTACCTGCGCAAAAAAGGCAGCAAACCAACGTGCGGAACGACAGCAATGAAAGTAGGCTTTTCCGTTGGGAGCAAAAGACAAAGGCAATTGTTTCCACTCATACGGACTATATTGCTCAGGATAATCGACTGTTCCATACATGGGGCCATACATTCCGGCGTGGCCAATGAAATGAAATTCGTCCAGTTGCTGCTGATTCGCCGCAACTTCCGAAAACAAAGCAGTTAGTTCTCGTTTGCCTACAATGCCTTCACAGCGCACTTCGCCTGCGTAACGTTCCTTGATTTCACGTGTCATAGTTGCCGCAATTCGGGCAAACATGTCACTTCCTTTGCGGTATTGGGTTGTATAAACAATGAGGATCATAGGCGGTTGGCAGTAGAATTGGTGTTACAAAATCCAATTGGGATGAAACTCAACGGCGGTTGCACCTTTTCCGTATTCCGAAAAATCAGCATCGTATACTTCAATCTGGTCTTGTTGAGCTAAATAGGTGCGGATCTCGTTTTTCAACACGCCTTCACCCACTCCGTGAATCACAATCAGTTTATGAATGCCTTCGCGTTTGGCTTTTTTGAACATACTTCGAAATTCGGCCACTTGTTTCAGCATGATTTCGGTATTGCTCATACCTTGGTGCGATTCGAGAATTTCTTCGATGTGCAGGTCAACTTCCCAAACAGTCAGCGGTTTTCGTTGTCCGGTTTTTTCCTGCAAAATGCGGTAATTCACTTCTTGTTCCACATTATCTTTTTCAATCGTCAGATTCTTATCGTATTGTTCGCTGTGGATAAACACGAGTTCGCTGAGCTGGAATTTACGCTCGAAACCGCTTTCATCTTCCACCATGGCTTGTTGTCCGTCGATACTTTTGATGATGCCGTAACCTTTTTCGTAGAGATAACCTACGCGTTGTCCTGTTTCAAAGCCCATTAAATTCTACTCCGTTACTTTGTAAGACAAAAAATACCGAGCCAAGAATGGCTGCGATCCAAATGAACAGGATAAATGCCACATAACCGGGACCTGCATCTTTTTCCAGAGGTGGTTCCAGCATATTGTTGACTTCGCCGGCCACAATCAATGACGTGTCCGTTTCTTCGGCATTTTCCATGAATTTTCGTAAACCGGGCGTGTGTTCGAGTACTTCCTTTTTGATGAAATGATACGCACGATCCGTTAATTTCTCATACGTGGTCGTGTATTCAACGTCCGAATCACGCAAGGATTTATGTACCAAATAACGTCTGTGGCGACTGCGCACCTGGAACCCCATCAGGAAGCCGAATACCATGAATAGATACGAATCGAAGAAAAACCCGAATACGATCAGGGCAATGGAAGAGACGAATGAAAAAACAACCTGGAACAGTTCAATTCGCTGAAAAAATAGCGTATTCAGTAAGCGTCCGCCGTCCATTGGTAAAATTGGCAGCAGGTTAATCGCATTGATCAGGAACGACCAAAGCGCGACTTCAACCATCCATAAAATCTGTAGTTGGTGGCCAAGAAACCAGAAAACAACTGCCAGCGCAATTCCGGGAAGCGGCCCAGCCAAAATAACCAGGATGCTTTCTTTCTGGCGGTATTCGTCTTTGCTGCCGTGAACAAAAGCACCCATTAGCGGCACAAACAGCATTCGCACGTTTTTATAACCGAAACGTTTCATCATGAGAAAATGTCCCATTTCATGAACGATCAGTACAGCCATTAATTCAATCAGGAAAACAATTTGCTGCCCGAAAAACAACAAAAAAGTCATTGCGAAGAGTACAATCGAAAAGATCGTAACCGCAATATGCCCTCGGCGTTGTTCTTCCTTTTCCAGAAAAGGCTTGGGCGGATATAATGAATTGAACTCGTTTTCCATAGCGTCTTAACAAATATAATAGGAATAAGGCGGATTTTTAAATTATGAATGATGGAATTATCAATTATTAAGGGAGGAAAGAAAATTGAAAATGTAAAATTGAAAATTGAAAAGGTGTTTAGGTAGATTTCGCGATTCAATTTCTTAACGGGGTTCTTTCTTTTCAATTTTCCATTTTAAATTTTCCATTCAAAAAGAAGAATGGATTTATCATCACTAAAAGTGATAAAACGGTTTTGGTCAATTGCCACACATCCGTTGACAGAACGATTGTGCCCACCTTGTTTGAATTCAATGCGCTGTGTGACTTTCCATTCGTTGCTGTCCCAGATTTTGATGGTTTTATCCATAGAAACAGTGATAATTTGGTCGCCGCATTGCTCGATTCCGTAGATGGTTTGGTAATGTGCCGGCCATTCCTGTAACAATTTCCCGGTTGAAATATCCCAGAGTCGTAAATGCGCATCTTTTCCACCGGATAACAATGTATTCGTAATTTCATTGAAAGACACTGCCACTACACCACCTTCATGCGCCTGCTGTTTATTGATTTCATTAAAAGTCGGTAATTCCAATTGTCGCCACGAACCATCCTGGCAGGCAATAAACAGTATGTTTCCGGCGTGTTTGATCGACCTGATCTTACCACAATCCAAATGAAAGGTTGTGAGCAGTTTTCCTGTATAATCCACGACGAGTATATGACCTTCGGCGTCGCCTAAAACCATCCATTTTTCTACCGGACAATCAACCACGCTAAACAATGCTTTTCCGAGGAAATTGTGTTCCCAAACCAATTGTTTCGAATCGGTGTTGATGGCGATAATCGTTCCGTTGGTACAACCGATAATGAGCAAGCGCTCGGACGCAACAATTCCAAGCGTATATGCCGGAGCGTCCAGTTTTACGGTAAAAGAATCCTGTTTTCCGTCGGAAGTATTCCAGCGGGTTACAAAACGGTCGCCTGCGGTACTGTAGATAAAATCGCCGAAAACGGTGCAGGCATAAACGGGGGCGCTATGTCCGGAAATAACAACCGATTTTCGCCACGTCATGTGTTATGCTTCGTCTTCCACCTCGTCAGAATCGACTTGTTTGAGCCGTTCAGCGTAATCAGAAGGAAGGAATTCAAAGAATGTATCGCCTCTCAATCCCAAACGCAGGCATTCCAGTGGGATTACTTCATTCGGACCGATATTTCCAAGGTTCACGTTGGCGCCAAACAATTTCACGAACCATACCTGCTGGTTCTTTTGCGGTGCTTCCCACAAAATATCTTCCGGATTTACACGGGCAATGATCTTGTTGATGAGCATGGTATGTGCTGTTCCGTTCGGACGAAAAACGCCGACGTTTCCAGCCTCACGACCTTCAGCGATTACCTTCCATGAACCTGCTTCGAGTTCGGTACTCATCATTTTGATCCAACGTCCCGGACTGATCAGAATACCGGAATCTTTTGAACCAACTTCCGACATAACAGTGCGGGTTTTTGATAAACGATGGATCAATTCCAGTTTTTCGTCGTGATTAATGATAATGGAGCCGTCTGAAATTTCAGCCAGGTCCATTTTGTATTTATCGAGCAAACGAAGGTAATCTTCAAATTTCCCACGGGCATAAAATGCTTCAAAGAGCGTTCCGCCAAAGTAAGTACGCAAACCGGCATCTTTGTACAATTGCAGTTTTTCTTCAAGGTTCTTGGTCACATATGCAGTTCCGAAACCAAACTTGACAATATCGGTCAAATGTGCGTTTCCTTCAACAAAGTGTTCTGCTTCGCGCAGACTTAATCCTTTATCCATCATCATGGTCAAACCATGATTCCGTGGTTGTTGTGTGCGTTCGGGAATGAACGGTAAGTCAAAATTCATGTATTTCTTGTACTAAATTGGGTCATTTTATACACAGGAAAAACCTGCATTTATTCATTCAACGGGTCAAATTTACAAATTCCGGCACATTCATCAATTCGGGATAACGTACAAAAAGTTCTTTAGTCTTTTCTGGATCTTTTGCAAAGCATTCGGAAATGATAATAGTCGCCTCCTCCATACGTCCCGAAAGCCAGTTCAGGTACATAATAGGCAACAGCGCGAAAAAAGTATTGTTGTGAATGAGGTAGTCTTCTACAAAGGCGCGAACTCTTGTTGGATGATGTTCCAGAAGAAAATCAACATAATCGAAAAAAGCATCTTCGTTGTTGGGCTCCAGCGCCAGGCATTTCAAATAAGCACTTTCGGCTTCGTCGAGTAATTCGCAATTTTCCAGCGCACCGGCGTATACGTGATGGTAACCATCCATTTCCGGCTCTATTTCCAACGCACGCTCGATGTAATGCAAACTTTCCTTCGGTTTTCCCTGCAAATCTTTCACGATGCCCAAACCAAGCCATGCTTCTGCCAGATTGGGTGCCAATGTCAAACTTTTTTGGTAGAATTCCCAGGCAAGATCGAGTTCTTCCAATTGTTCATTGGCTTCACCTAAGTAACAGTAAGTCAGCGCATCATCACCATCCAAGTCAATACATCGGGTGAAACATTCAATCGACTCATGGTATCGTTCCAGGGTCAGATAAGCGTTCCCCATATTGAAATAAGCCGGCGAAAAATTGGCGTTGATCGCTACGCAATATTCATAGGCATTAAGCGCATCGGTGAAATTTTCGGCTTTTGAAAAGGTGTTTCCGAGATTGTACCAGGCTGTAAACGAGTATGGATTTTCGTCCAAAAAGTCGGTATAGGACTTCATAGCACGCTTGTAATCGCCCAGCTGATCGAAGCAGAAAGCCAACTCATAAAGTGCTCCTTCATTTTTCGGATTGAGCCGCATGGCTTCTTCCAATACTTCTATTGCGCCGGAAAAATCACGCAACTGCTCTAATTCCGAAGCAAGGTCGAGGTAAATTTCATCTTTATCTTCCGAATCGGCCAGTTCGAGTGCATCACGAAAATAGCGAACAGCGCGTTTACTGTCACGTAACTGACTGAATATAGCCGCTTTCGTAAGGATCAATTCAACCGAACGGCTGTCCATTTTCTCGGCTTCCGCCAAAATATTAAGCGCTTCTTTCAACTGCCCCAAACCGGACATTGACTGTGCTTTACGAATAAAAAACAGGGCATGAAACGGGTATTGCTGAATTCCTATTTCTGCTGCGGCATTTGATTTTGTGTAATTACCATTGATGAGATAGTGATCAATTATCGCCTCAAGACGGTCGCTGTCATAGAAACCAACTGCATTTTGTGCCAGTTGTGTTTCGAAACGCTCCAAATCTTCGCTCAAATGACCATCTTGTGGCTCTTCTTCCCAATCGAACATAGACCGATTTATCTTATTTAAGATAAAGGTACGACTTTTCAGATTGATTCATCGGTGATGAAGGAGAGTTTACACACATGTTTTTCACATTCTTGTAAAAACCAGGTTGTATAACCATTTTTTCACCGCAAATGAGCAAAGAAAAGGATAAGTTTGAGTTGTGAAAAAACATTAAATGGACATCGGGAGAAACATCTTGTGGATTTCCTGAACTAAAACCAACAATGATTGAGCAGCAATCTCTATATATTCAGTGGATTAGGAACGGATCATCGCGTTTTTCAACGAGTCGATTTCGGTGAATGGAATCCGAAGTATATTCAATGGATCACACCCGAAAAACAGGAAACAATAGAGCAATATGCCTTGAGATTGTCAAAACAAATTCCTGAAGAAAATCCTACAATCATCGGGTTGTCTTTTGGCGGAATGGTGGCTATTGAGGTCTCTAAACTTTTAAATCCTAAACAATTAATTCTGCTTGCAACTGCGAAAACGAAACAGGAAATTCCATGGTATTACAAAGCAGCAGGAAAAATGAATCTGCACAGACTCTTACCGTTACGATTTCTGACACATTCAACTACTCTTTCCAACTGGTTCTTTGGTACAACCGATGCCTTTGACCGCAATTTACTGAAGCAAATACTTTTGGAAACCAATCCTGTGTTTCTGAAATGGTCCATTGACCAAATTGTAAAATGGAACAACGAAACTCTAATTGAGAACGGTACTCACATCCATGGAACGAATGATCGAATTCTACCGAAGCAATTTGTAAAAGCAGATTGTTCCATAGAACGTGGCGGGCATTTTATGACGGTTAATAAAGCTGATGAAGTTTCTTTGCTAATTCAACAAATCATCAAATCTTAATCGACCAATTCTCCTATTTAACGTGAGTTCGGGATAAGAGTTTGATTAATTGATCGCGATTGTCATCCTTTTGTCTCTCTGCCATACTTGGTTATTCAACTTTGATTCTTTACATTTGTTAGTTAAAACCAATAAAATCTATATGAAATTGATAATCAATAACTTACCTAAAAGAAGAAGCATTATTCTTGTCGTAGCTCTACTCTTTACAACGATCAGATTATTGGCCCAAAAGGAAGTCGAATACATCAATCCTCCGCTAATCTCCAGCGATTATTACACCATCGAAGTCAAGGAAATTCTTGCAACCTCAGAGTCTTTCAAATTTGATTTGGTAATTGAGAACAAAAGCAGTGATAAAGTATTGCTTTTAGACCCGTCTAAAATTTCAATTTATTTCAATGATGTAGCCTATTATCCAGTTAAATCAGGGCTCGTTGCGAAAATAACCAGCAAGGAAGATCCGGTGATCATGATTGCCCCAAAATCGAAAAAAAAGGAAGCGATTACAGTTGAAGGTAATGCCAATTTCAAATTAGAAGCTGTAAAAATTGTGATTCCTAACATTAGTTACAATGGCGCACTTCAGCCTGCTCCAACTTTACCTGCATATACCGTAAGTGCATTACCCAAAGTAGTGGATCCGGCTATAGGTGAAGTTAATATCGTGGAACTTGAACTGAAAAAACAGAAATGGACCGCAAAACTTGATATTATCCGTAATTCGACCAGCGAAATTATTTTGGTAGATCTCACAAAAATCAAAGGTATTTCAAAAACGGGAGCTGAACTTGCTACAACAGCAAAATCACCTTTGGGAATCAATAAATACGATTTTAATGATGAAAAAATTGCTTTAAAACCAGGAGCTGAATACAAACTCTATCTTTCTATTGATGATCTCGACGCAAGTTTGAATGAAATTAGTCTTGCGGGTGTTTTCGAGCGTTATAGTATTGCTGAGTTGACTATTGCTCCGATACTAGTGAGAAAAGTTGGCAGTGATGTAGCAAAAACAGAAACGCCAAAAACCACACCACCAGTTCAACAGAGTACACCGGTTACCCAGAGTACACCAATTACACAGAGCACACCGGTTACTCAAAGTACACCGGTTACACAGAGCGCACCAGCCACTTCTAATTCTCAATGTGCACCGTTTATTGGCAATCCGGCCGCAGGTAAAGTAAAGGTCAATTTTTATAACAATGATGGTTATTGCTTTGAAGTGCTTTCACCGGGCAGTTCTTATACGAATGGAACAACCAACAACGCAACCATTTACTTTAATTATGGCAAAGCGAATATCATTATCAAAATGAATGGAGCGGTAATCATTGAAGAGGAAATCAAAAATACTCAAACTATGCAGGCTGTTTCCTACATGATCAAAAATAAAAAAGGAGAATGGTCATTGGATAGACAAGCAATGGAAATAACTCCTGAAGCACAGGCACGCATGGATCAAATGCAAGCTGATTCAAAAGCATGGCATGAAGAAAATAAAAAAGAATCAGAAGAGTGGCACGCAGAACAAAGTGCAAAACATGAGGCATTGGTGAAAGAAAATGAAAAGGATGACGAAGAAGATGCTAAAAGCAGTGGTACTTCCGGAAGCAGCGGAGGAACATCAGGAGGTGGTTCCGGGAATACCAAAATATCAGGATCAGGATCAACTACTTTTACGATCACTTATAAAGGAACTCCGGTTTGTAATACTGAAATTTCATTCATTCAGGGTGGCTCCAGAGTAGCTGGCGGTACTACAAATGATAATGGCGCTTTCAAATCTGATTTCAATGGTACGATTGGAGTAGCTTTTACCGTAAAAGGTCAACGGGGTAATACCACATGGGAAATAAAAGATTTTTATGCTTTGCCTAATAACGACCCGGAAATCGGTTTGCGTCTTGAAGATTTCGAGAAACAAATGGATGAAATGTCACAAATGGCTGGCGAACAAGACAGCGAAATGGGAGCTATCATGGGTGGATTTACAGCTGCTGTAAGTGTTGCCGGATGGGGAGTTACAGACGGTTGCAAGTAATTTAAACCGAGCGTATTGAATGCCACTCGAAATATTTTTTTCAAGTGGCATTTTTTTATGATACAAATGAGTTAGAAATAAAACTTCACCACAGCGCTTACGCTGTAGCTTCAGCGAAGGAGCACGTTTTTTTTGAAGGAAAGGCGTGTTAAGTTCTCAAAGGAATTTTGTAAAGACGGTCTTTGTGAACTTTGTAACATGTCAAACTTGCCCTTTTCTTTTTTCTTTGTGGTGAAATTAAATTGTAATTCACATTAGTTTCCAATCGGAGTGCCATAGGGTTGTCAGTGAACCGCATTACTTTCGGCGCTTAACTTTAAGAACATGACAACAATTGATTCATTCCACATCATCGGAATTTCGGTACGCACTACCAATGAAAATGCACAATCGGCAACAGATATCGGGGCGCTTTGGCAACGGTTTATGGCGGAACAAATTATGGCAAAGATTCCGTCGAAAACAGATAACGACATTGTTTGCGTATACACCGATTACGAAAAAGACCACACTGCTCCATACACTACTTTACTGGGTTGTAAAGTCGAAAACCTGGACCATATTCCCGAAGGAATGACCGGTAAAACAATCAATTCCAATTCGTATGAACAATTTACTGCTGTCGGAAACGCACAGGAAGGCGCTGTTTACAACGAATGGATAAAAATCTGGAATTCAGATCTAAACCGTGCTTATACCGCCGATTTTGAAGTTTATAGCGCTGAATCGTTTGATCCGGTAAATGGTAAAGTTCCGATATTTATTGCTGTAAAATGACACAGGTCGATGACTTTTTTCTGAAACAGCAAGAACCTGTAAAATCGTGTTTGCTGGCGTTGAAATCGGTGATTCAGAACATTGATCCGGAAATCGAATTGAGCCTTCGCTACGGAATGCCGTTTTTTATCTTGAAAGGAAAACGGTTCTGTTATTTGTGGATCCATAAAAAATACCGGCAGCCGTACATCGGTTTTGTGGATGGAAACCAAATGAATCACCCGGAATTACTACAGGAAGACAGAACACGGATGAAAATTCTGCTGATTGATCCGGAGAAAGACATTCCGGTTGAGTTGGTGGAATTACTAGTGGAAGAAGCCATGAAATTGCTTTAAAACAACATTAAATCCCGTTCGTAATTTTGCAAATTGGCATGTCAATTATTGCGCTGTAAATTCGCGAAATTACGAACGGTTATTTGGTCTGAAAATGACTACTTTTAGTGCTTAAAATGCGCTCGCGGCAATGATCCCAAATCGTTTCACATATCCTTCACCCGGCTTTGATTTTTACTGGAAACAGGGACGTGGACGAAAAATGTTGCGAAAGTTGGACAAAATTCCCGGAAAGGAACTCATTGAACAGCACATTCCCCTACTCTTTGAATTTGATCAGCTTGCCGATGAAGTGGTTCGTGAAACGTATCTCAAACTTGGTTATCAAAAAACTGACGCACTTTTAAATACCATTTTCGAAGCGGGAATTGAAGCTGCCCCAGAAGCCCCGGAATCATTGAAACAATTGTTCAGAGAAGTGAACACCGTTCCCGAATGGCTGGATTGGACAAAACTCGAACAAGGATCAGCATTTTGCAGAAGAAGTAGTTCTCTTGGTTTAGTTGTGTTACGCAACTATTGTTTAATGGGTGGTTACGAATCGGCAGCCATCAACAAACCATTGATCTTTACCGGAGCGCTCAAAAAAGGCGACGCCAAACGCATTGCCGAAACCACGGAATTCTGGGTGGCAATTACCCATAAAAATGCGCTCAATCAAAACGCTGCCGGATTTAAATATGCCGTAAAAGTGCGTTTAATGCATGCTTACGCACGTGTTTCTGTGCGCAAAATGCCCGAATGGGAAAACGAATCGTGGGGCGAACCGATTAATTTGTGGGACATGATCGCCACCAATCTCGGATTTTCATTAGTGTTTATGGAAGGCTTGAAAAACCTCGGATTAAAACCCAATCAGCAGGAAATTGAAGGATTGTTTCATTTGTGGAAATATGTCGGTTACTTATTGGGAATTCCGGCGCATTACCTTCCCGATACCGAGAAACAAGCCATTGCCGAACTCTATAAATGGACGATCACGCAACCGCCAGCCGATGAAGACACCCAAGCATTGGCGCAAGCCCTGATGAATGAACCGTACAATGTTTCGTTCCCGAAATACCTGTGGCAAAAACGATTGGTGCTCAATGTTCACCTGGCTTACAATTACTTTTTCCTGGGGAAACGCTCCTGCAATGAAATGGGATTACCTAAATCTTCACTTGGTTTTTTACCACGTTTGGTTCCTGTTTTCCGATTTATTCCCGAAATGATTACGCAACGCAGCAAGCGCTACTACGACAAACGTGTCGAAAACGGACGAAAAAAACAGGAACACATCAAAGACCTTTTCCTGGAAGGACATTCGGCAGCTTTGGCACATCATCCACATCGGGCAAAGTAAAAATGCTTCTCAAATAGTGTTAAATCTGTCCATAGCATGTTCCTGATCCGTATTTTCGGCAAAACTCATGACATGAAATTGTTCTTTTTGGCTTCGGCGATTCTTCTCTGTTCTTTCAGTCAACCTTTTGTTCCGGGCTGTGACGAGCGCATCTTTGCCTGGGAACAACAAACGGCCAATGATGAACGTTTTGTTGATTTCCCTAAGGTTTCAGGAAAGAAAAATGGTCCTAAATATGTTGGTGGTGACAAAGGATTAGACAAACTAATCCGCGAAAAACTCATTCTGTCGGAAGATGCTCAGGGCCATGTATTTAACCTCAATTATTATTTTGTGGTCAATTGTGATGGTTCTATCGGCGATGTCGTGATTTTGGGAGATGAAATCGTAACTGAATGGACGAATATCCGGAACATTATTGTACACACTGTAGGATGGAAACCGGCGCTTTTCAACAAGAAACCCGTAAATTGTATCTATTTTCGCACCCTGATGATTAACGGTAAAGAATATACATCCAAATGAAATTCCAGGTTCTGATTGCAGCTGTTTTCAGCACATTTCTCTTCTTTTTTATGACAAATCTGCTTTACGGATTTTCGCCATTAGTTGATGAGATAACAGCTTCATTGGATTATCACCTTTTTTGGTCCATTTCCATCATCGATGCTACTGTTTTTGCATTAATTCCTTGGATTGTATTGATCCTGATACGAACAGGAGAAAAACAAACGCTCAAACATCAACTGGGGCTAACTGCTTTATTTCTGATTGGTGCATTTATCTTCTTTATCTTCGGTTTTTTGATGATGAGCATCAAAACAAGCCCCAATCCATTGTTTCCGAGTTACTTGAAATTTCAGCCATTCAGCCACTATTGGGCACTATGTTTCGCGTTGAGTAACCTGCTTATTTCGGGTATGTATCTGTTCGACCGCAAACGGAAACGTGATGAGCAAGACGTGATTGACTAACTTCATTCCACATCAAATATCTTCCGTGTCGTTTCAAATTGTAAGTATATTTGACTATGACTTTCGAAACACACATTCCCGCTGCTCCACTTTCCAAATACATTGAAAACATCGTATTCTACGCCGATTATTTCCCGGAATTTTTTCTGGAAAAACTCTTGCCCGACGGAAGTATTTACCTGCTGATCGATTTTAAAGACGAACCAAAAAAGTGTTTTCATTCCAATGATTTCACCGAATTTGAATCCTTCACTAAAAGTTATGTTTCCGGACAGCACAAAGGATTTATTTACATCGAATCCACCAACGATTCTTCGATGATGGTGGTGCAATTCAAAGCAGGCGGCGCTTCCCCGTTTTTCGATTGCCCGATTTCCGAGATGAACGAATGCGTGCGTCATTCTGAATATTATTTTGGTGATGGACTCAATAATTTGCGGAGCGAATTGATCGGGATAGAAGATATTCCGGCCAAATTTCAGCGAATGGAACAGTTTCTGCTCGACCGTTTGCATCCAACCGACGAAAATACACCACTGGAACTCATCCTTGATCTGCTGAAAAACAAACCGTTTCAGATCAGCACCAGGGAACTGGCAGAAACCGCCGGGATCAGTCAAAAACACCTGATCAGTTTATTTGATCGTCATGTGGGATTGACTCCAAAAGCACTCACCCGTATTTTTCGGTTTCAGCAAGTTATTCAGCAGGTTGAAGAACAGGAAACCATAGACTGGCTGCAGATTGCCATCGATTGCGGTTATTACGATCAATCGCACTTCGTGAAAGATTTTTATACGTTTTCAGGCATCAATCCAAGCCAATACCCCGAAGCGAGAGGCGAATACCTTAATTATATTCCGGTCCGAGAGTAAAATGTAAGGGCAACTCGCGAGTCGCCCTTACATCTTACTCTCAGGTAAATTTTTTACAATACCGTTTCAGTCAATTCATCGAGTTTTACCTTCAAAAAACAAACAAGATGGAACACTTAAACTGGTTAGCAATTGCCACTGCCGCATTTGCAAATTTCGCCCTTGGAGGCTTGTGGTATTCACCTGCTCTTTTCGGAAAACGGTGGCAAAAAGAAAACAATCTCACGGATGAAGAACTGAAAAACACCAATCAATTACGGGTTTTTGGCTTCTCTTTTATGTGGTCGGCAGTGATGTCGGTCAACCTCGGTTTTTTCCTGGCCGACAAAAACACAGATGTTTCCTGGGGAGCAATCGCCGGATTATTAGCCGGATTGGGTTGGGTAGCAATGGCCATTTTTATCATCGGATTATTCGAACGAAAATCGACCGCATACATGCTCATCAACGCCGGATACATGATCGTGTCGTTTGTATTGATGGGCGTAATTATTGGTGCCTGGAGGTAACTTTTCACCTTCCAATTATTAAAAACGCTGATTTTACCCGACTGAACGTCAATCTTTCGTCCCAATCGTTTGATTTTATTGATTTTAGTAGTACCTTTGCCCCCTGTTTTAAGACAGGAGCCCGTTGTTTCCGACCAGGACGGGGTTTAATTATATCTTTCAAGTTGAGCGGAACGTCTTGAAATACAAGTAACAAAGCCAAAACATGGCAAAACAAATTAGCGCGCAGGGTTCTGCGGATTTTGATTGGGACGCATTAGCGTTAGACGGTTATACCTTGATTGAACGTTCTGAAATGGCAGACGTTTACGGTAAAACCCTTACTTCTATCAACGAGAAAGAAGTAATTGAAGGAACTGTGATCGCAGTGACTAAAAAAGAAGTAATCATCAATGTTGGTTACAAATCGGAAGGTGTGATTCCTGCTTCTGAATTCCGTTACAACCCGGATTTGAAAGCTGGAGATACAGTTGACGTATTCGTAGAATGCCAGGAAGACAAAACAGGTCAGCTGGTTATTTCTCACCGTACGGCACGTATGCACAAAGCATGGATTCGTGTAAACGATGTATTGCGTACCGGTGAAGTAATTACAGGTTTCGTGAAATGTCGTACGAAAGGTGGTTTGATCGTAGATGTATTTGGAATTGAGGCGTTCTTGCCAGGTTCACAAATCGACGTGAAGCCTATCCGTGACTACGATGTATACGTTGGTAAAAACATGGAATTCAAAGTGGTGAAAATCAACCAGGAATTCCGTAACGTAGTTGTTTCGCACAAAGCATTGATCGAAGCAGAACTCGAAGAACAAAAGAAACAAATTATCTCCGGCCTCGAAAAAGGACAAGTATTGGAAGGTACTGTGAAAAACATTACTTCTTATGGTGTCTTCATCGACTTGGGTGGTGTAGATGGTTTGATTCACATTACAGACCTTTCTTGGGGTCGTGTAAATCATCCGGAAGAGATCGTGGAATTGGATCAGAAATTGAACGTTGTAATCTTAGACTTCGATGATGATAAAAAACGTATCGCTCTTGGATTGAAACAATTGCAACCACATCCATGGGATGCATTGGATACTAACTTAGCTGTTGGTGACAAAATCGCAGGAAAAGTAGTTGTATTGGCAGATTACGGTGCATTCATCGAAATCGCTGCAGGAGTTGAAGGGTTGATCCACGTTTCAGAAATGAGCTGGTCACAACACTTGCGTTCTGCGCAGGATTTCATGACTGTTGGTGATACAGTTGAAGCGGTGATCCTTACATTGGATCGCGAAGAGCGCAAAATGTCATTGGGTATCAAACAATTGATGCCAGATCCATGGTCCGCTATCGAAGCCAAATACGCTGTTAATACACGTCATAAAGCAAAAGTTCGCAACTTCACTAACTTCGGCGTATTCGTTGAATTGGAAGAAGGTGTTGACGGATTGATCCACATTTCAGATCTTTCTTGGCAAAAGAAAATCAAACACCCGTCTGAGTTCTGCAAAGTAGGTGACGAAATGGAAGTTGTGGTATTGGAAATCGATCGTGAAAACCGTCGTATCTCTTTAGGTCACAAACAATTGGAAGAAAATCCATGGGAAGTATTCGAAACAATCTTCGGAGAAGGTTCGGTACACCAGGGAACAATCATTGAAACCAAAGACAAAGCCGGTGTTGTTGCATTGCCTTACGGTGTAGAAGGAATTTGTCCTTCTAAACACTTACGTAAAGAAGATGGAACCAACGCGAAAGTGGAAGAGACATTGGATTTCAAAGTGATTGAATTCAATAAAGAAGCGAAGAAAATTGTTGTATCTCACACACGGACGTTCGAAGAAGGTATCGATGAGAAACCAACAAAATCATCAAGCTCTACAGGCAACAAGAAAGCAACCGGCGGTAACAACGCAGGAAGTGCTACTTCTCAAGCTGTAAAAGCAATCAACCAAGGTAATGAAAAATCAACTTTAGGTGATTTGGATGCTTTGGCTGCTTTGAAAGAAAAAATGGAAGGCGGAGAGTAATCTCAATCTTTCCTTTAAATACTAAAATCCCTTATTGGCTTAGGCCGGTAAGGGATTTTTTATTGGGATTGTTTTGTACCTTTCCCCTAACATAAGTACAGCATCATGAAACAGTTGATCTTCCTGTTCTTCCTAATCGGACTGCAATCCAATCTTTCAGCGCAAAGCGACACCGTTCTCATTGTGCGTAGCAATACACTATCAGGCAATGAACCATCAGTTGATACGTTTCTGTTTGACTCTCCGATGCTCGGACAGGTGCTGATCGGAACATGTATCCTCCCAAACACACATGGACAAGTAATATCCTGGGGAAAAGGCGTTTATTTTGATAAGGTCACCAAAACCGACTGCATGGACCATGGAGACAAGGTATACTCGGAAGAAACACGAATCAATGACTTCACCATTAATGATACTTCATTAATCGTCGACATGACTTTCATTGACAATTGCTGTTACGAATTTCTCTGCGATGCCGAAATGGGTGACGATGGAATTTTACACCTGAAATACACCGGCTACGGCAGTTTTTGCGGCTGTATATGCTGCTTTGGAGTACAGTATCACTTCCTGCTCGACAAATCAGCCGAGGATTATAATCTTAAAGGCATCATGCTCGAAGATAATCCTAAAACTCTTCGGAAGATCGAGTAAGATTTTGGATCGGGATGAATCCCAATCCAAAATCTATATATCTAATGTTATCCAAGTGGGGGCGCGATTCATCGCGCCCCCACTGCGTTTTACAACAAATTCAACTGCAACAAACTCATCCGTTGCAAAAAATAAATGTTAAAAAAGGTACTTTGTATTGCATAGTACTAAAGTTTACCTATATTTGTGTCATAAATAGTACTAACGATGAATGTAGAAAACACCCAGGCACAAATGCGGAAAGGAATCCTGGAGTTTTGTATTCTCAGCATTCTGAACCAGGGAGAAGCTTATCCTTCCGAAATACTTGACCGGCTCAAAACCGGAAAGTTGATCGTAGTGGAAGGAACACTTTACCCCTTGCTCACCCGCTTGAAGAATATGGAACTCCTCACCTATCGCTGGGAAGAATCCACTTCCGGTCCGCCGCGAAAATATTACAGCATCACGGAGTCAGGAAAGGAATCACTGGCCGCATTGCTAATCACTTGGAATGAATTACAACATGCCGTAACTACGGTTACCGCTCAACAAAACGAATTATGAAAAAAACACTCTCTATTCATTTAGGCCGTCAATTGTTTATCATTGAAGAAGATGCTTACGACCGCCTTCAGCAATATTTGCAACGCCTCGAAAATTCCCTGAAAGGAGAAGAAGGTGTCGGTGATATCATTGAAGATATTGAAATGCGGTTTGCCGAACTCCTCATGAGTTACTTGGGGGAAAACCGTAAAGTAGTGACCATAGAAGACGTGGAAAAAGGTGTTTCCTCTCTGGGTGAACCCGAAGAAATTTCGGAAGACGCACCGAAAGAAGAACCACAAGGCAAACGAACTGAATGGTACGAACCAAAACAGCGTAAGTTTTACCGCGATACAGAAAACGGTATGCTTGCCGGTGTTGCCGCAGGATCTGCTGCTTATATTGGCATTGATCCGGTGATTGCAAGATTGATTTTTGTCATTCTCCTGTTCACAGGAATCGGGGTCCCGCTTTATATTATCTTATGGATTATTGTTCCCAATGCTTCCACTCCATCCGAACGCTTGCAAATGCATGGAAGACCTGTCACAGTTGATTCGTTGAAAGAAGAATTCACCAAAGCCGGCGAACGCATCAAAGACGATGCGAGGAATGCCAAACACCGCTTTCAATCGGGTAACGATCACATTACCAAACGTGTTCGCAGCTTGGTCACTGTTTTTGCCAGGATTATCGGGATTGGAATGATTATTATGTCATTTCTTTGGCTCCTTTTCTTTACATTAACTATTACGGGAGTCATTGATTTCATTCCTACAACGGGCGATGAAGAATATACTTCCCTACACGATTTCTTGAAAATAGCCGTTCCGGAGAGCCAAACATTCATCTTAATGTGGACGGCCATTTTGCTGATCGGATTTGCTGCTCCGCTTTTCGGTTTCCTGGTCGGATCACGTTTGTTCATGCAGCGTGCCACCCGTTTTTTTAAAATAAATCTGATCATCTTCCCTACTTTACTGGGAATCGGAATTATCTGTGCAATCATAAGCGGTGTGCATATAAGTCGTGATTTTGCTGTGTATGAAGATTTGGAACGCGCCAAATTCACTAGTAATACAGATGTGCTCATCATTGAGGAAATGCCTGAATACTATCACAATCAACGTGTCGTTTCATCAGGTGGTATCGACTTTTTTCACATCAAAAATGGCAAAGTAAAAGAAGAAGGTGTAATGATTACTTACTTACCAAGTCATGATTCCCTTTTTCATATTTCACAGGTTGTGAGTGCTCACGGTTTAGACAGTGAAGAGACTTACGAACGATGCAACAATGTCAGTCACACCATGCAGTTATTGGGAACAAAACTGGTCGTATCCCCTACTTATACTTATCCGGTAAAAGACGGTTTCAGGGATCAGGAAGTGGAAATCAAAATCGAAATTCCGGAAGGAAAAAAACTAATCGTAAAAGGAGTTACCATACAATACCCGCTCACTCAAAACAGCGGCATGTTACACCAAAATCAACCTTTCGAACCTTGGGATTGGGATTAAGGCACCCGATCTTTTTTTGTAGCAAAGTAAGAAAGCGCCGTCTGTAGTGATACAAACGGCGCTTTTTTCGTCAGGTAAAACCCTTTTCCTAACGAGATACAGTTTCTTCTTTTTCCTCGTCGCGGGGAACTAAAAACGTTTCCAGTTTATAGAGAATTCCTTTTTCGTCATAGTGTTTCCATTCGCCTATTTTCTGATCGCATTCGTTGTACTTCCCTGTTGTTTTAATAACCAGTAAAGGCTCGAAATGACGATAGCCTCTTCCGAATTGAGGTCCTCCGCTTTGGATTTGGAATTGAATTTGATCTCCGAATTGAAGGTTGTCCATCGTCAACACCGACGGTTTCGGATCATGAAATTCAACAAACAAATGCACAAAATCAGTAGTACTGTATCCGTAAAAATGCCGGATCTGATTGTTCACATAATCTACACGAATAGAATCATACTCCTTCGCTGTATTCAATTCATGAGAAACACCATAAAAGCCGTTCTGAAAATCATTTCTCGGGTTGATATAAGCAAATGATCTTAACTTATTATGATAAATCCACTCTCCTTCTTTTTTGTATTCCACCAAAGGCGGAGCTGCGTACAAATCAACTCCCTGATAACCCAAATCGTCATTTCCACCGTTATTGCCGACCACATTCATACTTTGTGATGAAAGTGAAAATGAATTCAGGGCTGTCAATTCAATATTCTGGAACCATTGCAGGTTACCCGGATTGTGAATCTTTTCTTTTCCTGATGCCAGTAATTCGCCTTGAACATTGTAAATGTCTGTCCATACAAGTGTTGAATCAATTGGTGTGCGTACGTATTTTAATTCGGATCTGCTCTCGTAATTGGTTTTGGTAACAGCATACCCGTCTTTGAATAAAATTTCTTCGATGATCTGGCCCGAATGGCGATCAAAGCGCGTACGAATCCCATTCAATTTGTCATTGTCCCAAAACTCGGTTCGGCACAGTTGCGTTGTTCCCTGGTAATATTCCTCCCATTTTCCGGAACGTTTTCCATGTGTGTAATGTCCGGTGATCCAAGGCAATGTTTCCGAGAAATTTTGCTCCCAACGACCGTGTAACACACCATTTTCTCCTTCACCGTTCAACCAAACTTTCCATTTCGTGCGTTTTTCAGGCGCAACACCTGGTTCTTCAAAATAAGCGGTCATACATTCCGGTTTCTGCGGAACTTCATAACGATTAGGCAGTATCAACGCATCCATCATATACGAATCATACGCTCCCTGGATCAGTTTCAATTCATCCATCGAAAAGCCGGAAGTTTCTTGCCAAGCGGGAACTTCAGCATCTAGAATGTCTTTCACCCACACATAATTATCAGCAGCTGAAATACGGCGAGCCATGGTTTCATGTCCAGTTTGCTGCATCAGGTAACCGACAGCACAATGCGTGTTATTTTCGTCAATAAACACGGGAATGCGCTCGTTGCGGTAATAATTGATCGGGAAATTTCCGGCCAAACGATAACCATCCAGCAAACCGATCAAATGCATGCGCGAACGAAATTGTCCCTGGCTCAAATCCGTTCCTGGATTGGCCCGCAAAATGGCAAGAACGCTGCTCAGATGCGCCTGAATGTATTCTTTGTCGGAAGTAAACACGCATGCTTCGCCTTCGGGAGCCTCGGTTTTATGGTTTTTCCAGTTGAAATTAAATGCACATAATTGATCGTATAAGCTCGTTGCCGAAACGTCAATCAAAAACAGGAGTGCGAAAAAGGTAATTGCGGTTTTTTTCATCATCATAATCTTTAGGACTGACACTCAATACAGGCATGTGACTGTTCGGTTCAATTGTTTCTCAGAAAAAAGCATCTAAACAAATCAAATGAGTGTTGTTGACTCCCACAGATGCGCAGATTCGGCTCTCAGCCTTAGGCTGACTCGCTTAAATAATTAAAAACCTGAATATGCGCTACCGTTAGGAGCGCAAAAAATCTGCGCATCTGTGGGAATCTTTTTGAATCTATTCCGACATGGACTAAGAGCGAAATCCATCCATCTGTGGTAAAAGTAACGAAGGACAAATGCCGTATTTTCTATTGGTAACACTCCTGCGTTATGGGCTTTATTTTCTATATTTGTGCAACAAAAACAGGCTATGGCAAATCAAGTAATCTCTGAAACAACTACATCCGTAGATTTTGAAACATTCAGGCAACAAGTGCTGAATGACTACCGGTTGGCTTGTTTATCAAGAGAAGCATCGCTGTTGGGTCGACGTGAAGTATTGACCGGAAAAGCGAAGTTCGGAATCTTCGGCGATGGAAAAGAACTCGCTCAACTTGCGCTTGCCAAACAATTCAAGGACGGCGATTTCCGCTCAGGTTATTACCGCGATCAAACCTTGATGATGGCCATCGATCAGCTGACCGTGCGCGAATACTTTGCCGGTTTGTATGCGCATACTGACATCGAAGTGGAACCACAATCGGCTGGCCGCCAAATGGGTGGCCATTTTTCTACCCGAAACCTTGACGAAAACGGAAACTGGAAAAACCTGATGGCCCAGAAAAACAGTTCCGCCGATATTTCACCTACCGCAGGACAAATGCCACGTTTATTGGGCTTAGCCCAGGCGTCAAAAATATACCGCAATCACCCGACACTGAAAGATCTGGAGGAATTCAAAAAATTCAGTAATGGTGGAAATGAAGTCGCTTTCGGAACAATCGGTGATGCTTCCACATCGGAAGGCCCATTCTGGGAAGTAATCAACGCTGCCGGAGTTTTACAGGTACCGATGGTGATGTCTGTTTGGGACGACGGTTATGGAATTTCCGTTCCGCGCGAATTCCAAACTACCAAAGGAAGCATTTCAGATGCGCTTTCGGGAATGCAGCGCACGGCTGAAAATCCGGGCGGTTACGAGATTTTCATCACCAAAGGCTGGGATTATGCGCATTTGTGCGAAACCTACGAAAAAGCGGTTGCTGTAGCGCGTGAAGAACACGTTCCGGTATTGGTTCACGTAAAAGAAGTCAATCAGCCGCAGGGCCATTCTACATCAGGTTCACACGAGCGATATAAATCGGAGGAACGTTTGAAATGGGAATCGGAATTTGACTGCATTGCCAAGTTCAAAGAGTGGATCTTGTCATTCGAAGCCGAAGGACAGAACATCGCTACCGAAGAAGAATTGACAACCATTGCCGCCGATGCTAAAAAAGCGGTAAACGAAGATAAACGTGCGGCTTGGTCGGCGTTTTCAGCAGTTTTGAAACAGGATTTAACGAGTGCAATCGAATTGTTAAAAGCTGTTGCCGCCGAAAGTTCACAAGGTTCATTCATTCAATTGGAAATCACGGCGCTTGAAAAAGCAATGGAGCCAATCCGAAAAGATATTTTTAATGCCGTTCGCAAAACATTGCGCATTGTTCGAGGTGAAAACGGCCCTGCACGTCAGGCACTGATCCTGTGGTTGGAACGTGAAAAAGCGAAGAATTATGATCGTTACAGCGAAAACCTGTACTCTACTTCCGAGCAAAATGCGTTGAATATCACTCCGGTTGATCCTACTTATGAATCGTCGCCAACCATGGAAGACGGACGCATCATTCTGCGTGAAAATTTCCGTTCGATTTTTGAAAACTACCCGCAGGCATTGATCTTCGGTGAAGATGCCGGTAAAATTGGCGGTGTGAACCAATCATTGGAAGGTTTACAGGAACAATTCGGGACTTTACGTGTTTCCGATGTTGGAATTCGCGAATGTTCGATCATTGGCCAGGGAATCGGAATGGCGATGCGTGGTTTGCGCCCAATTGCTGAAATTCAATACCTCGATTACTTATTATATGCCATCCAGATTTTGTCGGATGACCTTTCAACCGTGCAATACCGGACAAAAGGCGGGCAAAAAGCACCCTTGATTGTGAGTACGCGCGGACATCGCCTGGAAGGAATCTGGCACAGTGGAAGTCCAATGGGAATGATCATCAATTCCCTGCGTGGCATGCACATTTGTGTACCACGAAACATGACCAAAGCAGCCGGTTTTTACAATACGCTGATGGCGGCAGACGAACCAGCATTGGTGATTGAACCACTGAACGGTTACCGTACCAAAGAACCGATGCCGACCAATATTGGTGAATTCCGTATCGGATTAGGTTTACCCGAGATTGTGAAACAAGGAACCGATTTAACGATTGTTTCTTACGGATCGACATTCAACTTGTGCGAACAAGCGACTCAAACATTGACAGAATTAGGCATTTCGGTTGAATTGATCGACGTTCAAACCTTGATTCCGTTCGACATCAATCATGTGATCAGTGAATCATTGGAAAAAACAAACCGTTTGCTGATCATCGACGAAGACGTGAGCAGCGGTGCAACAGGTTACATGCTCGATAAAATCCTCGTAGAACAAAAAGCGTATTTCCATCTTGATTCGGCGCCGGTTACGTTGAGTGCAAAAGATCACCGCCCGGCGTATGGCACTGATGGTGATTATTTCTCTAAACCGAGCATCGACGATATCGTTGAAACGGCTTATGGAATAATGAGCGAAACAGATCCGGATACGTTCCCTTCAATTTATTAGGTTTTGAGAAAATCCATCGTCATAGCGGTTGTGAGTTTTTTTATCATGAGCATCATGGCGAAAGACATCACCTCGCTGTCGTGGAATATCTGGTATGTCGCCAATAAGGCCTATGTGGCCAAAGAATTGTGCGTTAACAAGGCCAAACCGAAACTGAAATGTAACGGTAAATGTCATTTGGCGAAGCAGTTGCAGAAACTGGAAGAACCGCAACCAAAAAAAGCTCCTTCAGCTCCTAAAGAACTGAAATTGAAGGAAATGTCCTGGATCATCGCTTCTGTGGGAATTCTTCCGGCATCAGAAATTTTGGTTCTCACAGAAAACACTTCAACACATTGGAATGATCTTAAAAAAGCACCCCGCTCTTTCTCCTACACCATTTTCCATCCGCCACAAGCCTGATTTTCTAATTACATCTTGTACAAGAGTTTCGCTTTCCCGCGAATACATAGATTATTTTGCTCTACGCCTGTGGCGTAATCACTGCAAAAGATTACCACGAATGCACTAATTTTTGCTCGGCTAACGCCCTCGCCGATAACTAATTAAAGCGCGTCCGTTAGGCGCGCCATAATTCGTGCATTCGTGGGAAAAGAAAACCCATCCGCCATGGTGGATGCAACGTCATTTGTGGGAGACCATGTACAAGACAGCATTATTCCATTTATTTAATTTTTATTTCGAATATGAAGTTATTCGCCTTCGTTGCGGGTATACTTTTAGGTTTGAATACAATGGCTTGTGACATCTGTGGCGCCGTGAATTCCGCATTGGGATTGGGAACGGTTGCTGCAGGAAATCGTCATTCCATTGGTTGTACCTATCAGTATCGCAGCTACAAAAGTCATCATCCGGGCATTTTTAATGAACCTGATGTGAGCAGTTCCGAGCGTTTTCAGCGGCTCGATCTCAATGGAACCATTCGTTTGGCTTCGCGTTGGCAATTGAAAGTGAGTTTGCCGTTGGTATACAACGAACAAATTAAAGAAGGCATTCATTCTTTTCGTCAGGGTATCGCCGATCCAATGCTTACGGGACATTATTTTGTGTTCAATCGCATGGATTCTACCGGAAACAAAGTCATCCGGTTGAGTGTTGGCGGTGGTGTAAAAATGCCTTTCGCCCGATTTTCCGAACCTGACAATGACTTGTTATTGATTTACCCGGGAACCGGAACCTGGGACGGCGTGTTGCAATCTTCCTTTTTCCTGCGCAAAAACAAATGGGCGCTGATCCAGGAAAACAATCTCATGCTGAGAGGTACAAACAAACACGATTATCAGCCAGGGAATCTGTTCAGTGCAACCGCTTACGGAATGCGCCGGTTCACCAACTGGTCGATCTTCGGTGGTTTTCAATATGCCTGGAACGGGATTGATTACCAAGAGAGAAAGGCCATCAACAGTTCGCCCAGCCAGGGAACTATTCTCAGTGCGACTGTTGGCGGAACAATTCAATGGGGAAATGTAATGGTTCAGGCCAATTACCATCTCCCGATCGCACAAAACCTTGGAAACGGTTACGTGCAACAGCAAACCGGTTTTACCGCCGGAATTTATTATTTATTCAACTAAAAAAGATGAAATATACAATCAGTTTATTCGCCCTTTTAACAATTACCTTGTTTTCATGTAAAAAAGACAAGGAAGATCACGAAGATTTTTCGGGAAGTATTACCGTTACCGCTCCGGCCGAAAACAGCACCATTACCGGCGGAAACACATTTTTGGTTACCGGAAACATTGAAGGAAACACCGAAATGCATGGTTACATGATCACGGTTTACAATCAAAATGATCAAACAGTAGTTTACAGCAATACACTTGACAGTCACTCGGATGTTTACACGCTAAACGAAACCGTAACACATACACTTTCTGTAGCTACGCCATTGCGTTTGGTAATCGAAGTCGAAGTGGATCATGATAGTGAATCGCTGACCAAAGAAGTATTGTTTCAGTATCAGCCTTAGTGAGTTGATCAGTTGGTGAGTTCTTGAGTTTCTAAGTTTGTTGAGTTGGTTAATTCGAACCCAATAAACTTAGAAACGATGTAACTTAAAATGAGTAGAAAGAGTTGTTAAGTTTGGTGAAGTGACTTTGTGAGTTCAGTACGTTTTATACGTTGGTGAGTTTTGTAAGTTTGGTGAAAAATTAAAGCATGACACAAACACAGCTTAGTATGCTTGCCAAGTGGACCTTTTGGGCCACGTTTCTGATAGCAACTTATATTATGGCAAGATATTATTTCACTTCTGATAGTGTTTATGTTGCAGCCGGTTTACTATTCATTGTTGCTGCTTTTATTGCGAATCTTTCCGTTATGATTGCCATTCGCTACCATAGGCTTAAAAATGAAACCTTGAAGAGACCAAAATCTATCAGATTATTATTTCTGAATATTCCTATTGGCCTTTTCTACTTGTGGTTTGCAGTTTGGCTAAACGGATGTTATCGTGTAACCATTGTAAATGATACACAGATGGCTGTACACCATATACGCATATCAGGTTGCGACAATGCTGAAAAAGCGTTGTTAAAACCAGGTGAAAGCAAAACATTTTGGATAAGTATTCCAACGGATTGTGAATTAAGAATCAGGTTTATCGATCATCACAATAACCTTAAGAAAGGTATTGTTGCGGGTTATTTAACCAATGGCATGGGACAAACCGATGAATACCACATCAGTGGAAAAAACAATTCCAACCACTAACCTATGGAACTTCTGCTTCAGCATATTTCCCGCCACATTCAACTCGACAAAAACGAAGAGGCTTATTTTCTGTCGCTCATTCAACTCAAAACCATTCGCAAAAAGGAGCTTTTGTTGAAACAGGGGGAAATTTGTAAAACGGAGAATTTTCTGCTTTCGGGGTGTATGCGCACGTTTACCCTCAACGAACAAGGCGAAGAACAAGTGGTGCAATTCGGCATCGAAGATTGGTGGATGGGTGATTTGTACAGCTTTTTGACCCAAGCTCCTGCCTCCTATTCGATTGATGCGTTGGAAGATACTCTTGTTGCCCAAATCACAAAAGAGCATCTCGATAACTTGTATCTGCAAGTCCCTAAATTTGAGCGTTTCTTTCGACTCATTCTACAAAATGCTTTTATCGCGCAACAAGATCGTATTCATCAGAGCCTTTCATTGACAGCTGAACAGCGCTACGAAGAATTTATCCGGAAATATCCTCAACTGGAACAACGGATTGCCCAAAAACACATTGCTTCTTATCTAGGAATTACACCGGTTTTTCTCAGTATGCTTCGTCGGAAACGTGTGAACGAATGACTAAATGATTCTTATCGAAAGAAAATCTTTCCGTTATTTATTAAACTACTTTAATTTTTTTCAACTTGCCTCTTCGTTGTTTTGCCGTATCAAAATGATATAGTATGAAAAACAACATTTTTAAAACCAACAACGATTGGTCAGGATTCATTTTACGATTGACCATCGGCATTATTTTATTCCCGCATGGTTCACAAAAAATGCTAGGAATCTTTGGCGGTTACGGCTTTAGCGGAACCATGGATTATTTCACGGATGTTCTTCACCTCCCATGGATCATCGCTTTCCTGGTCATTTTTATTGAATTCGTTGGAGCTATCGCTCTTATTTTGGGAATTGCAAGCCGTATCTGGGCCGCCTCAATCATTGTCCTGATGACCGGAATTATTCTGAGTTCTCATCTCGACAATGGCTTTTTCATGAATTGGTTTGGCAATCAAAAAGGCGAAGGATTCGAGTATCATCTTCTGGTGATTGGACTTTGCGCGGCTATCATTGTAAACGGAGGCGGGAAGTATTCACTTGATCGCAAACTTCCGGTGAATCGATGAACAAGTTTTTTCACCACAACACTGAAGCTATAGCGTAAGCGTTGTGGTGAAATTTCGCTAACACATAAAAGCTACGTTTTCTATGTGCCTTATGTGGTTAATTATTGAATATCTTCGTGGTTCAACTCCATTCATGGTAAAATGACCAAAAAAGAAAAAGCAAACTACATCATCACCGAACTCGAAAAACTGTACCCCGAAACGCCGGTTCCATTGGATCATTGGGATGCTTACACTTTATTGATCGCTGTGCTGTTATCTGCCCAATGCACAGATGTACGCGTGAATCTTATCACTCCGACTTTGTTCAAACGCGCCTCACGGCCGCAGGATATGATCAAACTTTCGGTAGAAGAAATCCGGGATATTATCAGACCTTGCGGATTATCACCCCGAAAATCACAAGCTATTTACGACCTTTCACATATATTGATCAACGAGCACAATGGCGAAGTTCCTGCCTCTTTTGAAGCATTGGAACGGTTGCCGGGAGTTGGCCACAAAACAGCATCTGTGGTGATGTCACAGGCATTTGGCGTTCCGGCATTTCCGGTAGATACACACATTCACCGGTTAATGATCCGCTGGGGGTTGACTTCCGGCAAAAACGTGGAAGAAACCGAGCGTGACGCCAAAAAGCTGTTTCCCGAGAACCTGTGGAATAAACTGCACCTGCAAATTATCTTTTACGGCCGCAGCCATTCTCCGGCGCGAAGTCCTAAGAAAGAAATCGATTATATTACCGCAGCAATCGGAACCAAGAAAGCACTGCTGGAATTAAAATAATAGCTAAAAATCAACAAAAAATAAAACCGATGACTATGAAAAAAATGACCACAAGAATAGCTATTACACTCGGATTGGGAATCTTCATTACCTGTACGAGTATTTCGCCGGATACTCATTTTAAGGGAACATTTTCCGAGTTAAAAAAAGAGAAAATCAAGTACGTTGAATCGGGCATCGACAGTTTGGATTTCGCAATGAAAATTCCGGATTACCTGCAAGCAACAGCTTCTTTGGATGATGGCCGACCGTTTCAGTACATGCACGAAGTGAAAGAACAATACATTATGGCCAGTTATGAACTGATCACAGATGTGACTCCGGCATTGGACGAGCTTGGTTACGGTGGCGGAAATTTATTGGATCAGTATGTTGCCTATAACCGTGAAGTGATTGCTAACGGAGTGAACATTCACAAACAAGAAGCCGTAAAAAGCCTAAAGATCAAAGGAATGGATGCGCGCATGCTGCAATTTGACGGAATGGTTGAGGGAATTGATGAAGGAATCAGCTACTATGCCGTTTTTATTCAATCATCCGATAAATTGTACTTTGTTCTGGCCTGGACACTCGAAAGTAAAAAAGCCGAATTCGCACCGATTGCAGAAACAATACTCAAGTCCTTTCACCTGAAAAAGAAATAATCGACCGGAATTTAATTTTTGTTTTCCATATTTTCATCCACAATGGTGGATGAAAAGTGTATCAAAAATAATTCCCACGAATGCACGAATTTTTGCTCGGCTAACGCACTCGCTTTTTTTAAAATATTATACACAATTCGTCAGAGTGTAATTGTCTAACACACCATTAGCGCTGCCGTTAGGAGCGCAAAAATTCGTGCATTCGTGGGAAAGAAAAATGTCGTATCGGCTAGTCGATACTCTCCTTTTTGGAATTAAAATTGGGAAATGGATAGTAACTGAAAGAAAAAACCTATTTTAATCGCTTCAACCAGTACAATAACAAAAAACAACATTTATGAAAAAAACCATTTACGGAGCTTCAATCTTCTTAGGATTGGGATTATTAATGACTTCTTGTTTCAGCAGTTCAAGCAGTAAAGATTTGGAACAATCACTTAAAGAGCTGGAAAAAGAACTGAATACAGTGAATTACGTTGAATCTGAAATTGATAGTTTGGATTTCACGATGGTGCTTCCTGATTACATGGTTGCTACTTCTACTCTTGATGCTGACAGACCCTTCCAGTTTATGAATGCAGTAAAGGAGCAATATCTTGTGGCTAGCTATGAAATGATCAGCGACGTGCAACCATCGTTGGAAGCATTAAACTACGAAGGAAAAACCTTGCTTGATCAATATGTTTCTTATAACAAGGAAGTGATCGAAGAAGGTGTAACAATTTCGAAGCAAGAGCCTGTCAAAAAAATGAAGATCGACGGAATGGATGCACAAATGCTGCAATTCGATGGTACAGTTGAAGGAATCAGCGAGGGAATCAGTTATTATACTGTTTTCATTCAGGCAAAAGACAGATTGTATTTTATCATGACCTGGACGCTTGAAAGCAGAAAAGATGATTTCAAACCGATTGCTGAAAAAATGATCAAATCATTCCATTTGAAAAAATCAGCATAAATATTATTGATTTATTTATCGAATCTACTGGAGCATCGCGATTAATCGCGGTGCTTTTTTGGTTGTGCATTGCAAAAAACGTCTCCCACAGATGCGCAGATTTTCGCGCTCCTAACGGCAGCGCTAATGATATTCGTACCATTCCAATAATAGACTTGTATCATTAAAAATGTGCGAGTCAGCCTTAGGCTGAGAGCTGTAATCTGCTCATCTGTGGGAATAAAAGAAAGTTTTGGTGGTAATAAATCCTATTCTTCTACAAAATCGAGATCCTTGTCATGTGTTTCGGCAATGGTAGCGGTGCTGTAAATCCCGATTCCAAATGCGAATAAACCGACCAAAGCAGCTGCACTTACAACCGACATGCCCCACTCCTGAAAATAACCAAAACCAAGTGTCATCGGAATCACCATTCCGCGCACCATATTGGGAATTGTCGTTGCGGCTGTTGACCGGATATTCGTTCCGAATTGCTCTGCTCCTACCGTTACAAACATGGCCCAGTAGCCTGTTCCGAAACCAAACCAGCAGCAGAGGAAATAATACATTCCCTGTGTTTTGATACCACCGTACAACAGCCAGACTACACTAATCAATGTAAAGGCCATCATCCATAAAATGGCTTTTTTGCGCGATTTCAATAAATGACTCAACACACCGCTGAATAAATCGCCGGCCGAAATACCGATATATCCCCACATAATCGCGTCACCGGCTTTGATTCCTCCAGGAATTCCCAATGCTTTGCCGAACTGATTGCCAAGCATGGCCAGGATTCCGATACAAAACCAGGTTGGAAGCCCGATTCCGATGCATTTGAGGTAACGTTTCAAGCGGTCCCAATTGGCAAACAACGAAAAGAAATTTCCCCTGGAAACTGATGAATGCGCAACGGCCTTAAACATTCCAGATTCGATCACGCCAAAACGCAGCAACAACAAACCGATTCCCATTCCGCCGCCGATGAAATAAGCGACAGACCAATCTCCGGCCAGTTTTACGGTGAAATTGGCAACTACCGCTCCGGATAAACCGAAACCGGCAACCAACGATGTTCCCAACGCTCGCAGGTTTTTAGGTAATACTTCCGACACCAATGTGATTCCGGCGCCCAATTCTCCTGCCAATCCAATTCCTGCAATGAAACGTAAACCGACGTAACTATAAGTCAATGTTTCTTTGTCGCCGGGGAAATATGGCAACAGTCCGCAAACGATATTGGCCGCGGAATACAAAATAATGGAACCGAATAAAACGGATAATCGTCCGCGCTTGTCTCCCAAAATGCCCCACAGAATTCCGCCGAGCAGCAAACCGCCCATTTGCCAGTTGATGATCGTGCCGCCCACCGAATCGACTTCAGCGGCCGTAAAACCCAATCCCAACAGGCTCGGTTCGCGCACAATCCCAAACAACAATAAATCGTAGATATCAACGAAATAGCCCAATGCGGCTACAATTACAGGCAAGGAAAACAACGGTTTGTAGGAGATTTTTTCCACAGTAGTATCGTTTTTAAGAGCCTGAAAATAGTCAGATTTTACGGGATGTGGGATGCTTTTCCATGAAATGTGGCTGAATTCAGGGCTGTGCCTTTAATAACAGCTAAAAAATGGGTAAAATTGTACATGTTTTCGGATGAACAGTTTATGCGGCGTGCCATTCAACTGGCGCTTTTGGGCGGTGTTTCCGTCGCTCCAAATCCGATGGTCGGAGCTGTAATTGTTCACAACAACCGCATCATCGGCGAAGGTTATCACCAGGTATTCGGTTCGGCACACGCTGAAGTTAATGCCGTAAACGCCGTTGAAGATCAATCATTGCTCAGTGAATCGACAATTTATGTGACGTTGGAACCCTGCGCGCATTTTGGAAAAACGCCGCCTTGTGCCAATTTACTGGTGGAAAAACAATTCAAACGCGTCGTAATCGGTACAATCGATCCGTTTGCCAAAGTTGCCGGACAAGGAATCAAAATCCTGCAGGAAGCCGGAATTGATTGTACGGTCGGTGTGCTGGAAGCAGAATGCCAGGAAATCAACAAACGTTTTTTTACGTTTCACCAGCAACAGCGGCCTTACATTGTTTTGAAATGGGCACAAACCATTGACGGATTCATCGATGCTGAACGCAATAACAACGAAACCGGCGAAATTCGCTGGATTTCATCACCTGATACACAAACGCTCGTGCACCAATGGCGCGCAGAAGAACAAGCTATTTTAGTTGGCTGGAAAACCATTTTGAACGACAATCCCAGCTTGACAGTAAGAGCAGTAAGCGGCAAAAATCCTATTCGGATTATCGTTGACAGTCAATTACAAGCACCAAAAACAGCTATCGTTTTCACCGACGGTTTACTGACAATTGTGTTCAACACCGTCCGCGATGACCATCAAGACTCGGTTCAATACATTCAGCTCAGCGACTGTACGGTTGAAAGCCAGTTAAAAGCATTGTATCAACTCAATATCATCTCCGTTTTTATTGAAGGTGGTAACTACACACTTCAGCAATACATCGATTCCGGAAACTGGGACGAAGCCCGTGTAATTGTTGGGGAAAATCGTTTCGGTTCCGGTATAAAAGCGCCGGTTATCGGTCAGATTCCTGCTAGCACACACACATTTTCAACGGATACCATTCATACTTTCACTCGCTCATGACCGAACTTATTTTTAGTATCCTTAGTTCTTCGGTACTTTTTTTCCTTTTCCGGCTTTTTCCAAAATACAAGGTCGATACCGCCCAGGCGATTGTTGTCAATTATTTCACGGCATTTATTTGCGGTTGTTTGGTCAATCAGGCTATGCCGGATGTCAAAGGATTGCTGGAAACCAACCTGTTGCCTTATGTCTTGCTCGCCGGCTTTTTGTTCATCAGCTTGTTTGTAGGAATGGGTTACAGTTCGCAGAAAAACGGCATGGGAACTACTTCCGTAGCTGTAAAAATGAGTATGGCGCTGACGATGATTTTTTTCATTATCGCTTACAATGAACCTGTTACATTTCTCAAAATCACCGGTTTCATCTTAGCATTTGCCGGAATTTTTCTCATTACCTTTCAAAAAGACCAACCAACTGATAAAAGTGCCATTTTCCTGCTATTGATCTTGTTTGTAGGAAGCGCCGTGCTGGAAACATTACTCAATTACGCACAGAAAAAATTGCTGGGCGATTACCCCGAATCAATGTTTACCGCTTTCGGATTTTTAGCTGCTGGTTGTTTTGGCGTTTGCTGGATGATAACTGAATATGCACGCAAAAAACGGACGTTTTCCTGGAGAAACAAAGTAGGTGGTATCGCACTCGGAATTCCAAATTATTTTTCGATTTACCTACTTATCCGCTCGTACCAAACTACTGGCTGGGAAGACACCACCACCATTGCCGTGATGGGAATAGGGATTGTTTCGCTTGCAGCTATATTCGGAATGCTTATTTTTAAAGAGTCGGCCAAATGGAACAAATTATTGGGATTGGTTTGTGCCATCGGGGCCATTGTATTATTGACGGTTTTCTCAAAATAAGAACCGTTTTGTAAAATAAGGAAATATGAAGATTTATCCGATAGAAACAGGAACGTTTAAGCTTGATGGTGGCGCCATGTTTGGTGTTGTGCCGAAAATGTTATGGCAAAAAACCAATCCGGCCGATGAAAATAATCTGTGTACCTGGGCCATGCGCTGTTTACTGATCGAAGACGGAAACCGTTTGATGCTGATCGATACCGGAATTGGCGACAAACAATCGGAAAAGTTCTTTTCGCATTATTACCTTGCCGATACCAAAACGCTGGAACAAAGCCTCCACAAACTGGGGTTCGGGCTCGACCAGATCACTGACGTTTTCCTGACTCACCTGCACTTTGACCATTGCGGTGGCGGCGTGAAATGGAACAGTGATCGTACCAAACTCGAATTGGTGTTTCCGAATGCGACGTATTGGAGTACGGAGAATCATTGGGAATGGGCCACAAAACCCAATCCGCGTGAAAAAGCGTCTTTTTTAAGTGAAAATATTCTACCGATCCAGGAAAGCGGGCAATTAAAAATGGTGGAACGAACCGGTAATTTCAGCACCAATATTTTCCCGAATGTCGATGTGCTTTTTGTAGACGGACACACCGAAAGCATGATGATTCCGCACATTCATTATAAAGGGAAAACTCTGGTGTTTATGGCGGATTTACTACCAAGTACCGGACACATTCCCCTTCCGTATGTGATGGGTTATGATACCCGCCCATTACTCACGATGACAGAAAAAGAATTGTTCCTGAATACCGCCGCTGAAAAGGAATTAGTGTTGTTTTTAGAGCACGATTCTGTAAATGAATGCTGTACATTGAAACAAACTGATAAAGGTATCCGTATGAATGAATCGTACTCATTTACAGAGATATTTAGTTAAAAACCGTATTTTGAACCGTCGTTAACTGGGACAACTATGAATAATTACTTGCTGCAACTACTAAAAGAGGTAAAAACCATTATTATTCCCGGCTTGGGAGCCATCACACTCACCAATGAAACAACGGGTGAAATGATGTTTATGCCATATCTGAAATACGACGACGGCAACCTGGCCAATCACATCGCCGAAAAAGAAGGCATGGAGCTCAATGATGCTAAGAACCTCATTGCGAAATTTGTACGTGAAGTAACAGCTGAACTGGACAAAGGAAATTCCTACGACATGTACCAGTTTGGTAGTTTCAAAAAAGTAGACGGTGAAGTAGATTTTGTACAATGGTCTGCCGGAACTGCAGAATCTGCTCCTGTAGAAACAACTCCGGAACCTGTTGTTGTGCCTGTTGTTCCTGAGGTGGAACCGGAAGTTATTCCTGCTCCGGAGCCGGAACCTGTAGTTGAACCTGTTCCGGATCCAATTATTGAACCCGAACCGATTGTTGCACCGGAACCAATCATTGAGCCGGAACCTGTTATAGTGCCCGAACCGGAAATTCCAGCGGAAGAAGAAAAACAGGAAGAAACACCTATTTCGGTAGCAGAACTGACAGCTGCCGCGATTGTTGCCGCCGAAACAATTCCAGACCCAACATCTGAAGTAAAGGAAGAAAAAACGGTAGAAACGCCTGTTGAACCAAAAGCAATTGTAGAAGAACAAAAACCTGAGCCGGTTAAAGAAGAATCGGCTGTCGTTGCCCCTATTCCACCGGTTGAACCGAAAAAACAGGTTGCATCAAAAGAAAAACTGGCCGCCGAGGCGAAAAAGAAAGAAGCAGAAAAGAAAAAAGCAGAAAAAGCCGCGCAACCGAAGAAAAAGCGTCGTGCTTTCGGTTATATTCTCTGGGGATTTGTGGTATTGCTGATGGGCGGCGCGACTTATGTGGCCCTGAATTTTGATACGTTGAAGAAAGATTTCCCGATCCTGGCAGATTTAGCCGGAGAAAACGAAAAAAGTCCTTCTTCTGAAGACGATAAACCGGCCATTGCCGAAGGCGAAAAAGATGCGAACCCGGATAACGATTCTATTTACGAAGAACCGGCAGCAGAAAATGAAATGGAAAGCGAACCTGCACCGGAAGAAGTTCCAGTTGCAGAACCCGAACCGGTAAAAGAAACACCAAAGCCAGTTGCAAAACCGAAACCGGCTCCAAAACCGGTTAGTTCGACTCCGAAAAAATCAAAACCACGTCCGAGCACTAATTCCAACGTGGCAATCGGTTCACCCGATCCGTCAAAACCATACCATGTAATCGGCGGTTCATTTGGTTCGGAAGCCAATGCCAAACGTTTGGCGCGTCAGTTAATCGGAAAAGGACAACCCTCTGTGGTTGTGGGCGAGTTTAACGGTATGTACCGGGTAAGTATTGCGAGTTTTGCAACAGAAGCAGAAGCCAACCAGGCGAGTAATGATCTGAAGAGTATTGTGCCGGCGGCGTGGGTGTTTAAATGGCCTTGATTATACCTTCTTTTTGTCTTGATAAGAGCAAGCACTACTTGTGAAGACGACTTGTCGTCCGCGGTTGGCGGACGTAACAAGGAGGTAAAGAAGCAAAAAGGTCAAGGCTGTACGTCCTTCGCTTGAGAACTAAACGGCATTCCACTACCTGCACCCCAACTCGTATACGTCATTAACGAATTCTTTTACAAAGAATCCGATGACTGAACTCAAACAGGGGTTCGGTAACGTTCTATTTCGCTTGTTCTCTTACGCTGCGGACGTAATGCCTAAAGCCTCCTCAAGAAAGAGCTTCTAAGTTTTTCTGACTTCGCTTCTGGAAATGGCGTATGGTCCGTACTAAGAATTAAGTATCCGTAAAATCAGATTACACTAACGAATACATGAACTTAAAAACATGTCTTATAGAATGTATTCAATAATCGAAAACATGTTCAACTTCATATCCATCTTCTTTTACCCTTAATAACAAACGGTGCAGGTCCTTTATTTGTACAGCTAATAGAATCCGTTTCTTTTTCGGATCAGAAGGGATCGGTTGAGAGAAAATATTTTCAGTGTATGCAGTTGAAAAAAACTTATTTGAAGGTACCTTTAACGACACGAATATTGCGGTATTATTTCCCGCTATTTCCTCAAAGGTCAATCCATCCTTTGCCAACTGATCAATTTCTGTATTAAACCGCGCATAACGATTCAGTTGAAGAAGTGCACTTTTATCAGGATACATTTCTATAACGGTGTATTTTTTTTGACTCTTTTTTGGAAGTGATTTCACCAAAACCACTGTATGAGTATCGTCCGGACCATGCATGCTCTCTGCCCCCATTTTAATCAAATTTCCATAGCCCCATTTGACGATCAATTCAGAGGTGAGGTAGTACTTCCGTTCCATTTTTCGTAGAAAATGACCGTCAAACAAAGAGGTCTCAGTCCAAAGTCTTTTCAACCGGTCTTTGAAATCAAATTCATACCAGAAATTATCGTTGATGAACGTCACATAGTCCTGTGTGTATTGTGCGGTAAATTTATCTTCATCTGTTTCTACTGTTTTGGTGTCTGTAAGCCTCCCCACAACACGTTCATACCAAGCTTTTGTTATGTATTCGGCAGAAGAACTTGAATTAATGACATTAATCATCAGCTGATACTCTCCGTTGTGCTTGTATTTTGTGTGATTCGTATCGGTGTAGACTTTTACAATTTTATGAATATCCCAGATTTGAGCATTTTGTTTCATATAAGGAAAAGAAGTGGCTGTGGTATGCGCAAAGTAATCAGCTTGTTCTTTGGGACTGAACACCAAATACCACTCCGGAACACTTAGAATTGCCTGATCCACTCGCCTCCTGTATCTGGAAGGTGTTTGCGGGTTTTCATTCTTCGTTGTCCATTCCTCCGGAATCAGCATACCTTCTGCTTCCACATAGGTATTTGGCTTTTGCAAATAAAATGTCAGCGTAGCCAATGAAGATGAAAGAACCGTAAATAACAACAAGCGTTTCATAAGCTTAGTTTTTAGTAAATGCCAGCAAAGTATTGAGCGACGGATCGTTTAATTGTAAAATCCGGAAATTTAAATCCTTAAAACCCGCATTTTCAATTAATTCCACCCATTCTTTTACCGAATGGAAAGAACGGTATTCCGATTCGTTTTTCGCCCAGGACTCATGCAATCCAAGGTTAAAAACAGTATGAACCAATGATACAAAAACACGCATTTCTTCCGAATTCACATCATGATCACGAACAACAAAAAGTCCTCCCGGTTTGAGAACGCGCCTGATCGATTGCATAAAGTCAGTCAGCAACTCTGCCGGACAATGATGTAACCCTATATGGCAAGTAATGAGGTCGAGACTGCTATCCGGGATCTGATTCGGGATCGGTTTATAATCGAGGTGATAAAAAGTTCCGATCTTCCCGATTTTTCCCCGTTCCATAATATCAGTAATCCCATTATTCGGTGCCACATCATTCATTAGATAAACAGGTGCATTGACTGGGATGTGTTTTTTTAATTCACTGATGTATCTTCCGGTGGAACCGATTTCAAGGTATCCGTTTATTTCTTTGCGGCCGTTCAGAACAGAAAGTACCTGATTTGCCATTTCTTTTTTCTGTTTTTTCAATGCCGGTAAAGCATACGTCAAAGCCGAAAGAAAAGGTGAAATGCTTTTTAACTCTTTTTGAACAGCTTCATAAATTTCCCTGTCTGTAGTTAATTGAGTGGTTTTTTCTGCAAGCAGGTGATGAAATTTATCTTCCGGGTACAAATGAAATATTCCTTGAAGAAACTTATAAAAATTGTCACTCCATCTGATGTCGGAGAAAACGGATTTGAACTCGGATTGGGGCTTATTCATAAGAGGCTGTTGGATTATAGTATTTTTCCCATAGGGAATTTCTGAATTTATAATTCGGATCTACCTGTTGTTTCAAGCGGAATAGTTTTTTAGCATGTGGATAAGCTCTGTGAAACTGAGCTTCTGTTGCATGAAGCTGATAAGGCAAATAATAAGATCCGTCGGAATCCAAGACCGTATCCGTGAGTTCACGCGTCCAGATTCCTACGGTATTCTTGGCTTTTTCGTTCGTACTTTGCTTGTACCAGATAACAAAGGCAAATACTTCCCCCTCACTCCAACTGAGCAATGATTCCCGGTTTTGAATGGCATGACGAATTGATACATTAATCACATTCACCTTATATCGACGGAAAATCTCTGCCATTTTAACAGAAAAATCATCAAACTGATCAACAGGAACAAAATACTCTTGCAGAATATAGGAACTGTACTCCCGCGATGACGGTTCTAATTCAGCCAGATCATACCCGGCTTCGTAATTCCGCCAATGTACTTTTTTACGGCTATACAGGATCGGATCAATGATAAACTGCCTTCTCCATTTAGAAAAATTGCTCTTACTGAATGAACTGATAAAGAATCGTTCTACGGGATATTGTGAACGAAGTGTTATCAAACGTGATTTCTGAGTTGACTTCTTATTGGTTTTCTCCCAGGAAACGGCACGAATACGAGAAAAATCAGGTGGATAGAGATCTCCATTGTGAAAAATGACTTTTTCATTGTCACGGATATTCTTCCTAAAAAAATCCAGGTACTGATCCGTCCGCATCAGCTTCCATTTCCGTTCCAGTAATTCGTTCACAGTTAAGTCCAATTCCACAGCTACAATTACCGCAACTGCATTGTAGCATCCAATCACTGCTTCAAACAATTCCGGATGTTCTGTTCTTGAAACCGTTTTTAATTCTCCGTCGGCTGTAATAATATCCATTGAACGAACAGTCATTGCCAATGAACCGAAGCCAATGTATCTTCCGTGGCAATTTACACTCACCGATCCACCAACCGTAAAATTTGCATATGATTGCATTACTTTGACACTCAAGTTTTTCGAATCAATGTATTTTTGAATATCACACCAACGGATTCCCGCTTCTACTTTAATCACTTTCTCTTCCGGTGAAAATGAGAGCACACGGTTCATGGTTCTCATGTCGATATGAATTCCATAAGAACTAGCGGTATGTCCACCCATGCTAAACCGACCTCCTCCAACAGAAATGTGTGTTGAAGTGTTTCGAATAATCTCCTGAACAGTTTCCACCGAATCGGGAACGAACACCTTCGAAACCAAAACAGGGTTTAACCTCGATACATCATTCACGATCTTCTCGCCTGTTTTTAAATGCTTAATGTACTCCGCATCCGGATTTTTGTAGTAATCGGAAGCAAGATTCGGGCTGGGGCCAAACTTATTTCCCCTCTTTTTACCTCTTCCGAATCCAAGGATCAGAAATAGTGTCAGCGGGCCGAAAACAGGAATCAGGATTAGCCAAAGCCAGTAACCAGACATGCCCACATCATGCAGACGCTTATTTGCTGTGCAAAACAAAGCCCAATACAACAAGGGGTACAAGATCCATGTTGTGGTTTCGGAAAGGCCGTTTTGCAGTAAATTATACAAGGTATAAAAGGCGGTCCAAATAAATACCGAAGCCAGCCAATACGTCCGCCGGTTGATTCTTCCTCTTTGGGTGAAGAGCAAGTACGAAATGGGCAGTTGTTTTTGATAATTCATACCGGTGTTAAATGTACAAGAAATTCGGTTTGATGCTTCTTGTTGGATCCCTTATCCATACAAAAAAACGTAGTCTGCCAGTTTTAATACCATGGCAGTTTAATGAAATTCCCATTCCAACAAAAAAGGACGATCCATCTGCCTTAGGCTAACGGACCGTCCTTTTAATTTCATCGTTCCAGATTATCCCATAAAAACAATGATAAACGAAACCACCAATAATGACAATAAGTGATACGATGTATTGATCAGGAATAACTTCCATGATTTCATTTCCCATGAAACCGTGTTGAGGTCAACAGGAACGAAAAATCCGAGCCATGTAAATACCGCAGACATGGTGGCCATCAAAGCAGGTGTCATCATTTCAGAAGCCGGTTGGTTCCATGTTTCCGGATTCCATACGGCAATGTTATGTGCCAAAACCCAGGCCATCAGAAAATTTCCGACCACCATCAGGAACATACTTCTTACAAAAAAAGCAGTGGATGGTTTTTGATCGAGGTTCAGTCCCATTTCTCTGGCCCACACTTTTCCGAAAAGTGGTGTGTACCAAATAAAACCGAGAAAGAAATTTGCCACTACAGCAACGGCAATGGCGACGAAATTAATGTGAATGTTTGGTTCCATACTAGTATTTTTTTAATGTTTGACATATCAAACGAAAAAGCCGGAAGAAGGTTTCGAATAATCAATACAACGTTGTTTTTCTATCGATTTAAGTCTAATTCGTTGAAATTCAAGCACAAAAAAAAGCCCTGAGTTATCTTCAGAGCTTTCAAATCGGTTTTTTTCGAAATTTAATTCATCGAATGCAAGGCCAGTTTATTCCCTTCCGTATCAATGAAATGTGCCATGAATCCATTACTACCAATAGAAGTTTTCGGCATCAGTACTTTACCACCGGCAGCTTCAATCCTTGAAAGCGGTCCGCTCAAATCATCACCACCATTGAGATAAATCACGGGTCCGGTCATTGAAGGTTCAAATCCTTCGCCCTGAACAATTCCGCCACCCACTCCATTTTGCATGTCGCACGGAAGAATTCCGTATTTGTAGTCAGGATGCGGCATTTCCTGGATCTCCGCATCGAAAAGCTTTCCGTAAAATGCTTTCGCTCTGTCGAAATCTTTGACTGGAATTTCGAACCAGTTAATTGAATTGATCATATAATTGTGTTATTTGGTTTTCTTCTTGTAATCTTACTTTCCCAAGTTTGATCCTAATCCAAACCGTAGAAAAATATTCTTTTGTGCTAATAAAAGACAGGTGTAAATCTGATAAATCTATCCTACTTTTTTCTTGATAAAAAAGTAGGATAGATTTATCAAGGCTGTAAGTCCCAATCTTGAGAACCACGGCTTGTTTTGCTACCTCAGCCCAACTCGCAAAACGTCATTGACGGCTTGTTTTACAAACAATCCGATGACTGTGCTCAAACAGGGCATCGGTTACGCATAACGCACCTCGTTCTCTTGCGATTGTTACTTAATGCCATTCGAAGACCCCACTATTTGGTTTTCTTCTTTTTGGAGGCTTTTGCTTTGCTGTTAAATTCCAGTGACAAATTGATCCAATAATCGAAATCGGCGGCATTTTTCATTCCCGTGTCGTCAATCAGCACATATCCTTTCATCGGACGATTGGTGAAATCCATTGTCCGGCAGCCTTGTTTCTCAACAGCAGCGGCATGAAAATCAGGATCAATGCGGCACATCAATTCATCTTTGATGATCCCGACGCACATTTTTCCATTGTACATGAAGGTCAATCCGCCCATCATGGATTTTTCCTCAATATTTTCCAGATTGGCCAGTCGTTCACGAATACGATCTGCCAGTTTTTCATCGTAAGCCATGGAATAATATTAGTGAGTTTTCAGTTACGTTCCGAGCTTCAGAGAATATTTTTTTGTTACGATCTTATTACCGTGTAGGTGAAAAACTCCTTATCTCTCAACAACATCAACCATCAAAACCACCCCACTCTGAACCCTGATTCCGCTTCTTCTACCCGATTTCCATTTCGGCATTTTTTCAAAAACAGCTTTTAGCACTTGATCAACGTTTGCCGCATTTTCACCTTGAACTGACAGATATACAGGCTTACCTTCTTCCGTGATTTCAAAATGGATCCTGTATTTCCCCTCAAACGGAACATCACCGGAGGAAAATACCGATTGCAATTCAGGGATGATGTATTTCTCGAATTGATAATTTCCACCCGGGTATTCTGGACTCTCGGTTACATAAGCAATTATCTCATCATAAGGCATTTCCGCTACTTCATTCGAAATGGGCACTTTTAACAATGCCGGATGTTTGGTCGTTTTTACGAGTACTCCTTCGGCATTGTACTCACGCCATACAGCAACCGGTTTACCTTCTTTGAACCAGCTTTCTTTCAGCAACGTTCCTTTCGCGGAATAATTCCTGACCTGCGTCACCAATTGATTGAGGACCATCGTGTCATTCACCACCGAAGCAACGATGCCGTTTTTGTACAGCACAGAATCGTTCCCGGAACATTTAACGCTGAGGATTCCATCCGGAGTATAGAAATATTCGGTTTCATTCAGCAACTTTCGCCGGATGATGCCTTCTGGCGACCATTCGATCACCAGTGAATCGGGGCCTGTTATTTTTTTGTAGCACACTCTCGAGGGAATTCCGTCAGGATAATATTCCCGGTGCATGGACAAGGTGGTGGCAAAGCTTCCGTAATACAAATCACGTGGTTGTGTGACAGACACCCAAAAACTATCGATTGATTGGATGTTTCCTTTTTCGTCGCGCAATACAAGACGAGGTGAGGTAATTCGATCATTGTGCGTCAGAAAATTCCCCGACATGACGCCGTTTTGGTAAACAACCACGCTGTCATGCTCTTTTCCGTAAAACATTCTGACACGAACTCCGGGATCTCGTGTTCCCCATTCCTGTGTTTCGACCTGAAGATCAGTTATTTTCACCCAATTATTGCGGTTTACGTTGCCAAAGAGCTGTGCGTTGGCTTGGAACGTGGCCAGAGAAACCAAAAGGAATAACGCTTTCGCCGATCGCGTGTCGCCAATAGCTTTAGCGATGGCACAAGCTTCAGCGAAGGAGCAAAGAAAAAACCGGAAGAGCATGAATCTTTATTTTTGATAAAGATACAGGATGAGGTGGGATTGCATAAAATCGTTGAGGTTGAATTTATTTTAATGCTCAAACCAAATTGAACCAGGATACGCATTGATTGTTTAAGATAGTAAGTTTGAGAAAACTATTGCACCTTATTAATCTCACCATTTTTGTTTGTGCTATTCTTATCAATTTTTTGTTTCTCTAAATAATGGTCGACTTCATGTCTTTTAAAAAGTGTGACCGAAGTCATAAAATCCCGAAATCCTTCCCCGTGGTTTTCAAATTTTTTGTATTCTCCGGATAAAGCAAAAAAATCATCTCCTTCATTTCGCATCATTTCAGCATTTTTTCTAAAATGCTTCCATCTCGCATCAAAATTCATTTGTCTATTTAAGGCAGTAATTAAAGCGATCATTATACTTATAACGCTTACTATAGATAATCCGAAAGGGAGACTAGTAGTAGATTTGTCAATCCCTTCGATAACTGGGATTAAAAGGCTAAAAAAGATAATAATGATTTGCGAGGTATTACTACTGAAAACTCCTTGCCTAGCAGATTTATTTAAAAGCAAAAAGTAGTCAAGCCAAATAATCTTTACAAGATTTTTTTGAGCTTCATCTAGACTTAAATCTTTGATTACACTTTCATAATGCTTTTTTTCTATTGAACTCTTCATGAATTATTCTTGTTCGTAGTTAAGTCTTTCAAAGCTATAAGAATAAATCAGATTTCAAAAAAATGGTTATTCAAAATAATAATCTATTGGGTAATATTCTTGCTTTTCATAAATTCGAGAGAGAAGTAGAATGTCTTATTACAAAACTTCAGCTTGTGCGATTCTGCTTAATTCTTATTTCGAGTAAATGTAGATATGACAGTCCAAAAGGTGCAGCGCAAATGTAATTCGAAACCTTTATTTTAGTTAATCCAGATGCAATATGTCCTTCATGTGCAAGTCTATTTCTAAGTTGTCCTAATTTGTTCAGATGTCCTCGAATATGGTCAGGCAAAGGAGGGAATTTTTCATATTCAGCAAACATTGGCAGCAATACATTTAATTGATGACTATAAGTTGCGACACTACTCAGCATATCCCCAACTCGGTCTCTGCCCGCATACATATTAAAATAATCATTTAATATCACCACTGATGCGTTAAGAAGATATAACAACCTTTAAAACTGAATAAATACAAGGCATACCGAGGTAATTCAAATGGGAGGGGCAGGTCCACCTTCTTTTTCAAGGCTCCTCTTATGTTTTCTATGTGAACTATTACACATCCTTCTCTCCCAAATTCCCGTTCGACGGCCCGTTAATCACTTCCCCCAATGCTGAAAATCGCGATCCGTGTGCGGGACAATCAAAGGTTTTTTCGTCGGCGTTCCATTGCACAATTGCTCCCAGGTGCGGACAAACCGCAGTACAGGTGTGCAATTGGTCGTTCTCATCCCGGTAAACGGCTATTTTCTTTAAACCTTCGCGCAATACGGCTCCTTCTCCCCGCTTAAGTTCTTCCATCGTTTTCTGATCGCCGGGCATGAGCCATTCTGCGTACTGGCGCACCATATTTCCGACTTCTTTGAGGTAATCGCCCGGAGCATGAAGCATAACGCTTCGTGAAGGATCGAAAGCTGCTGTCCACTTATTTTCCTTTCCGTGAATCAAATCAGTAATCAATTGCGCACCAATGGCAGCATTCGTGATCCCGTTGCCCGAATCGCCGGTGATAATGAAGGTTGTTTCACTTCCCGGGTTTTTACCGATAAAACCACAACCGTCTACGGTATTGATTACCTGTCCTGACCATTTGGCCGCAATACCTATGATCAAAGGAAAGTGAGCTCTCGCCCAGGTTTCTAGTCGCTTATAACGGATTTCGGCAGGAATTTCTTCACGATCTTCCTGTCCGGTGCGGTAATCTTCTCCGCCGACAATTAAATAATCGTGTTGCTCAGTGCCTTCTTCGATGCGTACATAATGATATGGTTTTTGCACCCAGGGTACATCCTTGTCGCCTGTGTCCCACCAAAGTGCGTGGTCAATGCTTCCTTTCGGAATTTTTGCAGCGATGGCGTACGTTCTATAGGGCCATTGCTTGGTATGTGTGATCAAAGGGCCGGCAACAGGTGTATTGGTTGCAATTACAAGCTGTTTTGCCGTCACTTTAAATCCATTTACGATGGCGCTGTTTTCCGTAAATTCTTTTGCTTTTGACCGGATAAAAATATTCCCACCTTTACGGGCAACCGCGTTTGCCAGCCCATTCAGGAACAGCAATACATGGAATTGTGCCTGATGTGGAACACGAAGACAACGCTGCTTACGGTCTTTTAAAAAACCGGGAACTGTTTCAAGAAGATCCGTTTTCAATCCGATCCTATTGGTTACTTCGTATTCCTTATCCAGGATCGATTCATCATCTGTCGGATGCGCAAAAAGGTAACCATCAACCCGTTTGAAATGACATTCGATCTTTTCGCGTTTCACCAGGTTTTCGATCCAATCGATTGCCGTTTTATGCGCATCACCAATCAATCGAGTCTGCTCTTCTCCCATGCGCGATACAAGTTCAGCATATTGTGTATCAAGCGAATAAGTCAGATGCGCTGAAGTTCGCCCGGTTTCACCACTTCCAATTTCACCGTCTTCAACAAGCACTACGCTTTTGCCTGAATCAAGCAACTGATACGCAGTCATTAATCCCGCCACACCGCCACCAACGACCAGCACATCGGTTTCCAGATCCCTGTATAATGGTTTAAATGCATTTTCAACAGGCTTCAGCATCCAGATCGGTGTATTGTTTCCTGAAGTTTGCTGATCATCAAAAAATAGTTTCTCTCGCTTCATATCCCTCCTGTTTACTATTATAGAGGAAGTTAAGGAAAATCGAAACCGGGATAAAATGAATTAAGATAATTTAAGAAGCTGCGCATTTCAGTGTTAAAATGAACTGAAAAGCCTGTTAAGAATCCTTAATATGCACACATCCGTTTTTTTGATTCACCGAAATAACAGTATATTTCCCCTATGCACGGATACACAGCATAAGCATGTGTCACTGTATAATACAATAACTAATTCAATAGGTATGTGTTTTTCGGCGAGTGCAAGTTTTATAGCGGGAGCAGCTTTAACAGTTGTAGGAGTGGCTTCCATGAGCCAGGTTCGTAAACCCGCTCATATGATTTTTGCCAGTCTTCCTCTGATATTCGCCATTCAGCAGATCTGTGAAGGATTCGTGTGGTTGTCGTTATCGAATCTCACTTTTTTCTGGGCACATACATACGCGAAATACGCTTTTCTCTTTTTTGCGCAGATCATCTGGCCTTTTTGGATTCCGCTCGCATTCCTGTCTATCGAACGCGTACCCAGGCGGCGGAAGATCATGCGTTATTTTCTATTCGCCGGAATTGCCGTTTCACTCCTGCTCACCGGCCGCCTGATTTTTTCAGCAGCTGTTGCAGAAATCGATGGATGTCACATTGCCTACAAGGTCGGTACAACAAAAGCAATGCAAGTCTTAACCGGGATTTTATATATCTGTTCCATAGTGATTGCACCATTCTTCTCCAGTTGGAGAACCGCCATTGCCCTGGCGACGGTCAACGTAGTCTCCCTGTTAATTACCACTTTGTTCTTTGAGGTTTACCTTGTATCGGTGTGGTGCTTTTTTGCAGCTTTGCAAAGTGTACTGGTCTTTTTTGTGATGCGGGAAATTAGACGGAAATCATTGGAGAATACTTGAATAACGGTTTAAATGAGATGTCACCCCTCTCATTAGCGGTATTACCGTTTGCTCGGATCACGAGCAGTACTCGCAGTTCCTCAAGGGGAGAAGTTGGTCTTACTTCTGAATTTCAAGTCCCTATGTTTCCTTATGTGCCCTACCGTGTCCGCCTTAGGTGGATGTGGTTAAAAATGAGGGTTACTTCTTCGGTTTGGAACCCATATAAAACGTCAATTTACTACCACTTGTAATATCGCTATGGTCAATAAACAACGTTGGCAACGGTTTTCCGTTCAAAAGCACTTTTTGCACATAGACATTTGCAGCTTTTTGGTTAATTACCTCTACCGTAAATGTTTCTCCGTTTTCCAGGGTAATCACAGCGTTGTTAACCAAAGGCGATCCAAGTGCGTATTGGGTTGAACCCGGCGAAACCGGATAAAATCCTAAAGCCGAGAAAATATACCATGCACTCATTTGTCCGCAATCGTCGTTGCCTCCCAAACCATCTGATGTCGGTTTGTACTGCATGTTCATGATTTTCCTCACCTGGAACTGCGTTTTCCACGGTTGATTTGTCCAGTTGTACAGGTAAGCAACGTGATGCGCCGGTTCGTTTCCATGCACATAACCACCAATGATTCCTTCGCGTGTAATATCTTCGGTTTCCGCGAAAAAGGAATCGGGTAATTCCATCGAGAACAGCGAATCCAGGCGTTTTGTAAACCTATTTTCACCACCCATTTTAATAATTAATTCAGCCGGATTGTGTGGTACAAAAAAGCTGTAATTCCAGCTGTTGCCTTCAATGAAGCCTTGACCACTGGTCGACATCGCATCAAAAGTTGGTTTAAAGGTACCGTCAGCCAGTTTCGGTTGCATAAATCCTGATGACGCATTAAAATTATTTTGCCAATTGCCTGATCGTGTGATAAACTCGTCGTACACATCCTGCCGGTTGAGTTTTTTAGCCAATTGCGCGATACACCAATCGTCGTAAGCATATTCCAGGGTATTGGAAACGGAAATCCCGCTGTTTTCCGCCGGAATAAATCCGCGATCCATATACAAACCAATTCCTTCGTAATTTCGATGTTTGGCTGTGGTAATGCAGGCTTCCAGCGCTTCGTTCGGATCGCCATTGTAAACACCTTTCACCACTGCATCCGCAATAACTGAAACGCTGTGATAACCACTCATACACCAATTATCATTCGAATAATGCGACCAGATGGGCAACATGTGCAGCGCGCTTTGATCATAATGTACCATCATCGATTTCACCATATCATTGTTCCGCGAAGGTTGAACGATATTGAAGAATGGGTGCAACGCACGGTACGTGTCCCAAATCGAAAACGTGCTGTAATTGGTGAAACCCTCAGCTACATGATTGTCCTGGTCCAACCCACGGTATTCTCCGCTTACATCCGTATAAACCGTCGGACTGATAAACGTGTGGTACATGGCGGTGTAGAAATTCACCTTCGTATCTTCCGAAGCGTTGATCTTGATTTTGTTTAGTTCGGTATTCCACAGTTGCTGCGCGTCGTTTTTTACACGTTCAAAATCCCAATCCCTGATTTCAGATTGCATGTTTTCCACTGCATTTTCCTGGCTCACAGACGACAGCGCGAATTTCAGCTTGATTTTCTCTCCTTCTTCTGTTTTAAAATCAAAGTACAGGCACAACTTCTTCCCTGCCATTTCCGGAAAATTATCGGTTTGATCAAATTTCCCCCAAAATCCCCTGTACGGTTGTTTGGCGTCGTTCTTTTTCTGTCCGTAATGCATAAACGGTTTTGAAAACGATAGTGCAAAATAAACGGTTCTGGTTCTTGCCCAGCCATTTGTTTGACGGTAACCGGTGATCAGCGTATCGTTCACCACGCGAACATAGGTCCACACATTCTTGTCATCGTAGTTGTAAATCCCCGACATCAGATCAAAAATAATGTGGCTTTCATCCGATTTCGGAAACGTGTACTGATGCATTCCAACGCGTGTGGTGGTGGTCATTTCAGCGAGAATGTTGTGGTCGTCGAGTTTCACTTTGTAATAACCCGCTTCTGCAGTTTCATTGGCATGCGAAAAGGCAGAACGATAACCGCTTTTGGTGTCGGATGCTGTGCCGGGATTCAACTGCAATTTTCCCTGCGTGGGCATGATTAAAAAATCACCGAGGTCAGAATGCCCGGTTCCGCTGAGGTGCGTGTGGCTGAAACCGACGATTGTTTTGTCTTCATATTTATATCCCGCGCAGTATTTATAAACTTCTCCGTTGTATTTCCCGTTCAATTCATACGAAATCGTATCCGTTTCAGGACTCAGCTGCACCGCTCCAAACGGTACAGTTGCTCCCGGATACGTATGCCCCATTTTTTCGGTACCGATAATCGGTTTTACGTATTTCACCAGGTTTTCCTGCGCGTGATAAGTATTCAGCTGAAGCAACAAAATAAAGAATAGCGTTAATCTCATAGTCATAAATCGTTTCGGATCAATCGGTTCAGATCAATTGTACGCATCACAACCATCTTTCCGACGGCGGATTTGGCCCGGATCGTAATCGCGGCCACCGCGTTTGTGTGCACGGCATTTCGGATGGTAGAAAATCGGGATTTTCAGATGCGCATAAATATCACCTCCATACAATTTGCTGTTGCCCATCAAATGAAACAACTTGTCGGTACCAATTGTCAGACAATAAACACGAACCGCGAACCCGATTTGAGGCGTACGGTATTCATACAAACTCAACGGAATGGAAACATCAAAAATGCGCGATTCATAACGAATCCCGACCATCAATGAGTTAGCTCTTCTTACTCCGAATTTATTGCGACTGATCGGTAATGCCTGAACGATGGCTGCATTCGCATACAATCGCGACGCCCACAAGTTGTAATCTCCCTGCACCGAAACGTAAGTCGGCAGATGAATTTTATACGGTTTCTTTACGCGGCCTTCATCAATGTTATCTTCCTGATTTTGAAAAACATCCAGGATATTATCTTCGTCAACATCTACGTCAGCATAGTTGACCCAATCATACCCTTGAAAGCTGTAGCCGGCAAATTGCACATTTTCTTCTTCAAATTTCACCGACCCAATATCCATAATCGAAAAGCCCAGTTTGTATTTGTAAGGTAAATATCGACAGCCCATTTTTTTTGAATTGGGATAATAACTGCTGCAATCCGCCATCATTTTTTGGTACGTAAAGCCGAGGTCAAGCCCCATTCCGCCTTTGGTATAAAGTTGAGGTTCGGGTGTCACCATTCCGTCGGCATTCAGCTCAAAGACACCGAGTAAGGAATCAGAATACACATTAAAATCCATGTTGTACACATTCGCCGCGGCTCCACCCATCGATAAAAATTTCTTGATGGAAATTCCACCCATGAGCATATCCCGATGCTTTTTGTAGAATGTATACGCGTAACTCAATTGGATTTCACCGTAATTCACCGATGAAACATAGACGTTTTTCAACGAATAATCGATGTTGTGCTGCGGTGTGTATTCGGGAACGCCGTTTTCGATGAATTGCGCTGCATAATCGGGAATTCCACGGACGGAAGTATAACTTCTGACATTGAAAAACAATCCCGCAGCGTGATCGCCTTGTGACCAGACAGCTGATAAAACCTGCCCGAACGTGCGGTTATACGCATGATATTTACGCTTATTCTGATGGTATTGAATATCGTCTTCGTCAAGTCCTTCACCTTCGGTACGGATCACACGCACCCAATTGGTCCCGTTGAGCGAAACAAAATTATTATTGGCGTAAGTACCCGCCCCCACAATATGAATATCGAGCCAGGTTTTGGCATCCAGCATCGATGACGGATTCAGGAAAACGCTGTTGGTAGGCGTATAATTACTAAACGCAGCCCCGTATTGCTCTTGAGCAAACAATATCTGCGGTACACAACAAAGCAACAGAATCCATTTCATTTAACCCAAGTTACCCATTTTTATGGCTAAATCAACCAATCTGTTCGAATATCCGGCTTCATTATCGTACCAACCCACAACTTTCACCATATTTCCTACCACCGAAGTGAGGTCACTATCGAAAATACAGGAATTGGAATCCCCAACAATATCAACCGATACAATCGGATCAGCGGTGTAACGCAGGTAATTTTTCAACGGACCGTTTGAGGCATCCAAAAATGCTTTGTTGATCGTTTCGACCGAAACAGGATTGTGAACAATCAGTGTAAGATCCGTGAGTGAACCATCCGGAACCGGAACGCGCATACCGCAGCCACCGATCAAACCATCTAATTCAGGAAAAATACGTGATAATGCTTTGGCAGCACCGGTTGTAGTCGGAACGATAGACATAGCAGCCGCACGTGCTCTGCGCAAGTCTTTATGCGGACTATCGTGCAAACGCTGATCAGTAGTATAACTGTGAATGGTAGTAATGTAAGCGCTTTCAATTTCAGAGATCTCACGCATTACCGCGATCAATGGCGCGGCAGAATTGGTGGTACAGGAAGCATTACTCACTATAATATCCGCTGCGGAAAGACGATCATCGTTCACCCCCATTACGATATTGAGAATGTCTTCGCCTTCTGATGGAGCGCTTAAAATGACTTTCTTCGCGCCGCCAACCAAATGTTGTTCGGCTTTTTCTTTTGTCAGAAATAATCCGGTTGATTCTATGACCATATCTACTCCCAAATCAGCCCATGGAATATCAGCGGGAGATTTGTATTGGGTAAATCGGATTGATCGTTGATTATCGGTGGTGAGTACATCGCCTTCGATGGTAAAGGATTGCTTCAACCGGCCATGAATACTATCGTATTTAAGTAAATGTGACAACGTTCCGATGGGTGCCAGATCGTTTACCACAACCACTTCGATGTCTGAACGCTCCAAACACAAGCGTGTAAAATAACGCCCGATTCTGCCAAATCCGTTTACTCCTACTCTTAATTTTTCTGCCATGATTTCCCTTGTTGGTTGTGCAGCGAAAATTAATCAAAAGAAAGGGATTGCAATCGTTAACGAAATAAAAAAACCGATTTGCCATCTGACAAATCGGTTTCGGTTTCTTTGGTATTTAAAATCAATGATATACCTGTACAAATCCTTGTTTGGTGAGTTCTTCTCCGCTTTCCAATTCGGCTTTGATCATGTAGAAATACGTTCCTTCATCCACCAGATCACCACCTTTGGTTTTTCCGTCCCAACCACCTGCGGGATCAGTGTATTCGTAGATGAGATTTCCCCAGCGATTCAAAATTGTACACTCAAACGTTTTAACGCCTTCGTATTCGATGAAGAAGATATTGTTGCCATTCAGTGAACTCAGCGTGATGATATTCGGAACTGCAATGTCACAAACCTTATTTCCAATCGTTGCCGTATCAGAATGCGTGTAGCATTCATTGGATGTTGTCACAATATAATCACCCGGACTCAACACAGTTATCGAAGGACCTGACTCACCGGTATTCCATGAATAATTCAAAATACTTGGTTGCTGCGAGGCATTGATTGTATGAGAAACACCGACGCACAAAATGGTATCATTCACTTGTGTATACACACTTCCCGGGTAAAAAATTTCCGAACTAATAGCCGTTCCACAGGCATTATCCGTAAACGTGACGGTATAGGTTCCCGGTACAGATGTCCAGATCGAAGGATTGAGTGCAGTGTTGGAAGGATTAAAATGAACACAAGTATCTGATGCTGTCCAAACACCACCCGCGAAAGCCGTTGTTCCCTGTGCGTTGAAGTTTTGGAAACAAGCCAATGTATCCGGGAAGATTGTTGGTTGCGGCAATGTGAAAATGATCACTGTTGTATCGTATGAACAACCAAAATCATCCGTTACGTTATACGTATAACTATGTGAGCCAGGTGTATCTGGAATCACAACGATTGCCGTATCAGTTTGCCCGGAAACAATTGTCGGATCACTTGTCCAGAAATCGGTTACAATCTCATTTTGGTACGTTTCAGGTTCCGGATACAAAGCAGCATCGAAGTTGATCGTCCATTGGAAAATGTATCCGTCATCCACACCCTGATTATCCTGAACGGTTACTGTCCATGGGCCGTCGAGCGGACAACCGATAAAGTCGGAGAACGAACCATCCGGTGCGTACACAAAACTTGGGTCCATCGACTGGAAACCGTAATCGTTTGTAATTACATTGGTTCCTGCAATCGCATTGGCACAAATTGACGTGGTCGTTGCGTTTACTTCTGAGAAACAATAGGTCCAGGTTGGAGTTCCCGGAGCGCCGCCATCAAGATTGGTGTCATTTCCTAAAAATGTACCGATACCATTACCGCATCCACCGGCTATCAATCCGCCGGCCTGGTTAAAGGCATTCATGAGCGAGACCGTGGTACCATTCGGACAGGTCAGTGCAATTTCGATATCACCGATATACGAGTGTTCAATATCAAGGCAAATAGATGTAATGTCGTTCGGGCTGGTAACCGTTCCGCCGTTCAATCCGGTAATTCCGATTGTTGTTTCATACTGAACTCCCGTACCATCCGGCAAAGGTGTCAAGCCGGCAAAAACACCACCGATCCCAAAAGATCCAGGAGGAACTTCAACTCCAACAGTATCTGTTGGCGTCACACCACCGATCAATTCCGTTTGCAAACCAAGACATACCGTATCATCGATAGGCCCGGTTCCGGCAAAAATCGGCAACTGAGAAACCCTTACTTTACAGGTAATTCGAGCAGGTTGCGGGAACGGATCCAAAATTCGTAAATCAACAAAATAACCCTGACGTGCAGGTGGTAAGAACCATAATGAATCATCTTCATTGGAGAAAACGCCTACACCGCCGATTGTCCAGGTATAATCACAGTTATTTGCATTTTGAGAATATCCTGTTCCTGTATTTTCAAATGAATAAGGAAATACTGGCTTGGCGACCAATAAGATTGAATCACCCAAACAAACATCCACATATCCGGTATCTATCGGATTCATGATATTCGGGCCTACTCCATTCACTCCACCTACAAAAGCTTCCAAATGCGGGTAAAATGGCTGTGCAAGATCACCGCAAGCAACATTGGCAACCCAACCTGTACCTTCATTTGCACCATCAGAAACAAAACGAACAGTCAAACAACCGGAAGGATTATTCACAAAGGAAGCCTGCACGTTGAAGCCATTGATGTTTGTTGCAGAATTGTAAGCTCCCAACAACGGAGCAGTGATATCCGGACCGTCATAAATATAAAGTGTATCCGTCGGATCGATATTGAACTCAAACCCGATATTGGTAGCAAACGTGATCGATACTTTTGATCCCATGGCCAGGTTCGGGCAAAACGTAATTGTTTCGTCCATATTCGGAAGGTAATTTCCTCCCATGTCCACAAAATTGGTCGTAGAAGCAACAGCTAATGAATCGCAGTTTAACGGGTTCGCTACATCAAAATCATTGTCATAAATAGACATCTGTGCCTGAGATTGCAAACTGAACAATCCGGCAAAAGCAACCAGCGTGAGTAATTTCTTTTTCATAGCGGCCGTTTATAGTTTTTGTAGTGTAAGCGCATAAGATATACGCAGGCGATAAAGCGATTCGGCTTTTAGAATGGTATTCGTACCCGAGATTTGAAAATACTGTGTCTCTTCTTCTTTCAACTGAATGTCATAATCAACGTAAGATGCCGCTTTAGTTGAAGATGGTTTTACTTCACCTGAGAGCACATACTGACTTGATTTTCCTTCTACCACTTCAATCACCGATAAAGCATTCTTCAGGCAATAAGTTTCAAAAGTGGTTTCTGGGGAATCTGAACGTTTTGAATCTCTTGAAACGGATGTTTTATTGAGTGGTTGCTGGGCGTTTGAGTAGCAACTGACCACCAATAAAATAGCGAGAGAGCAGAGTGTTTTCATAGTTGTTGTTTTAATCCTAGACCACCAATTAGGTGAAATAGTTGCGCCAATATAAAAATAAAACCGTTTTAGTAAGCACAAAAAAGCCGATAAGTTTTGACTCATCGGCTTCTTTAGCAATTGATTATGTTTATCTGTAAACCTGAACGAAGCCTTGTTTGTTTAACTCTTCACCACTTTCCAATGTTGCTTTGATGGTGTAGAAATACGTTCCGTCTTCAACGAAGTCGCCACCTTTGGTTCTTCCGTCCCATCCGCCTGCCGGATCATCATACTCGTAAATTGTATGCCCCCAACGGTTGACAATCGTACATTCAAACTCACTTACACCTTCGTATTCAACAAAGAATATATTGTTTCCGTTTAACGAACTAAGCGTAATGATGTTCGGAACAGCAATGTCACACACTTTGTTACCAATTGTTGCCGTATCTGAATGTGTATAACACTCATTCGTAACAGTAACGATGTAATCTCCCGGACTCGCGACAGAAATAGAAGGACCCGATTCACCGGTGTTCCAGCTGTAATCGAGGATACTTGGATTTTGTTGAGCGTTGATCACGTAACTTGCGCCAACGCATATAATCGTATCGAGCACCTGTGTGTAAACGCCTGCCGGGTAATAAATATCTGCCGTTAACACCGTTCCACATGCGTTATCAGTAAACGTGACCGTATAAGTTCCCGGAACGGTTGTGGATATCGAAGGATTCAGCACATTCGGAGAAGGGCTAAAGTGAATACATGTATCAACAGCCGACCAAACACCGCCATCGAAAGCAGTCGTTCCCTGAACGTTGAAATTCTGGTAACAAGCCAATGTATCCGGGAAAATTGTTGGTTGAGGAAGTGTGTACAAAATAACTGTTGTATCATAGCTGCAACCGAAATCGTCTGTTACATTGTACGTATAACTGTGTGGACCCGGAGTTGTAGGAATTACGACAATCGCCGTGTCACCTTGACCAGCAACAATCGTTGGATCGTTTGACCAGAAGTCTGACACAATAACGTTTTGGTATCCTGCCAATCCCGGTTGCAATGACGGATCGAAATACAATCCCCATTCGAAGATATACCCATCATCAATTCCAAGATTATCCTGAACAATAATCGTCCAGTCGCCGTTTACCGGACATCCGATAAAATCATCGAAATTTCCATCGGGTAAATAAACACCATTCGGGTTCATGGATTGATTCCCCGGAGTAACGGTTGTAGCCACCGTGTTTCCGGCTGCCAATTCATCTCCCATTGTCTGGAAGTCGTTGAACAATGTTGAGAAACAGTACGTCCACCCGATTCCCGGCACACCATTACCATTAATATCATCAGCATCACCAAGGAATGTTCCGCCGCCGCCAAAACCTCCTGGAATAAATCCGGGGTTATAGGAATTCACCAGCGAAACTGTAGTTCCGTTCGGACATTCCAAAGCAATTTCAAGGTCACCCAAATAGGTGTGTTCCATCGTAATACAAACCTGGTTCAAATCGGTACCGGCACCGATTACTGCGCCATTCGGGAAACCGGTAATAGAAACCGGCGCCTGGTATTGCGCTCCTGAACCATCAGGCAGGTAAGTCAATCCGGCGAAAGCGCCACCTAAGTTAAATTCTCCACCAGGAATAACTGTTCCTACGGTATCTGTTGGCGTCACACCTCCGATGAGTTCGGTTTGCTGGCCTAAACAGACAGTATCCTCCAATGGGCCTGTCCCTGCAAATATCGGCAGGATACTCACCCTTACTTTTGAAACAATACGGTATGATTGCGGGAAAATATCTGTGATTTTCAAATCGACCAAAAACCCATTTCGCGTTGGTGGTACAAACCAGATTGAATCATTATTCGGGAAGCTCATCCCGGCACCACTGATATTCCAGTCATAGACAACATTTGTCAGATTTTGAGAATATCCGTATCCGGTGTTTTCCATTGAATAAGGAAAGATCGGCGTTGCAACCAATAAGATACTATCACCCAAACACACATCTACAAAACCGGTATCCAACGGACTCAACTCATTCGTAGCTCCATTGTTTACATAAGCTTCCATGTGTGCTTCAAACGGCTGATTCGGGCTGCCACAGGTAACATTTCCAACCCAACCGGCAGTTTCATTGGCACCATCGGTTACAAACACTACTGTTAAACAACCGGTAGGATTGTTCCAGGTAGCCTGGTGTGTAAATCCGTTGGGATCTGTTCCGCTGTTGTGGGCACCCAATAAAGGATAGGTCGCATCCGGTCCGTCATATACATAAATCGTATCTGAAGGATCTACATCGAACGAAAACCCTGCATTGATAGCGAAAACAATCGTTGCTTTGGTTCCCAATGTCAAATCAGGACAAATAGTGATCGTATCGTTGTAGTTAGGTCCGTAGTTTGCCGCACCGCCCTGGTCGAACCAGTTTTGCGCAGAACCATCGCTGTAAACGTCACAGTCCATCGGGTTATTCTGTGGAAAACCAGGATCTGACATTGAAAATTGTGACCAACCGGCGCAGGCAAGCATCAAGCTGATTCCGAGGAGTATAAAATTCTTCATCTGCACTTATTTAGTTGTTTTCATTTCTTGTTGTAACATAAAAACCGATTTCACCATCAGCATTTTTTCAGTTCCTGTAATGCGGAAATACTGATTTGCGGTTTGGATAGAAAGCCCCATTTTAACCGGGTCAATTAAGCTCGCTTTTTCCATGGTAATTTCACCGTTTAATTTGGCAGATTCTTTTCCTTTCGGAAAGTCCATAATTGTACTACCATGTGTTTCGGCAAACTTCAGCAATTTTGCATGTTCTTCAGGTGAATCAACTGCAATTTGCTCCATCGTTTTTACTTCTTTGGCGGTTTCCCTGATTTCCGTTTGGGCAAAGGATAATCCTGCAAAAACAAAAATAGCGGAAACAAGCAACGTAATTTTTTTCATCTTGATCGGGTTTTAAGCTTTAGACTTGCAACCATTGTTATAAGTTGCACGAGATCGTGTAAAACTAGTAAAAAAAAAATCGTTTCAGGAGGGAGAATAACATTAGTTTTGTAGCGTCAAAATTTCAAATCCTTATGGAAATCCAACAATTAACGGCAATTGCCAGTCAAGTCAGAAGAGATATTTTACGCATGGTCGCAGGCGCCAATTCCGGGCACCCGGGTGGATCGCTTGGCTGTGCCGATTTTTTAACTGTTCTGTACTTTGACATAATGCACCACAAACCCGATTCATTCTCAATGGACGGAAAAGGAGAAGACCTGTTCTTTTTGTCGAACGGGCACATTTCTCCGGTTTGGTACAGCGTTTTGGCACGTTCGGGGTATTTTCCGGCTGATGAATTGAGTACATTCCGTAAGTTGAACGCCCGTTTGCAGGGTCATCCGAGTACTGATAAAAAAATACCAGGGGTTCGTGTGGCTTCCGGTTCATTGGGACAGGGACTTTCTGTAGCACTTGGTGCCGCTCAAACTAAAAAACTGAACAACGATCCTTCATTGGTTTATACGCTGCATGGCGACGGTGAATTGCAGGAAGGACAAATCTGGGAAGCAGCTATGTATGCGGCCGCTAATAAGGTAGATAATGTGATTGCAACGATCGACTACAACGGCCGCCAGATCGACGGTGACGTAGAAGTTGTATTGTCGCTTGGCAACCTGGCACAAAAGTGGCAGGCTTTTGGTTGGGAAGTTCTTGAAATGGACGGACACAACATTCCGGAGATCATTGAAACGATGAATAAAGCAAAAAAAATGTCACGAAACGGGAAACCAATCGTTATCATCATGAAAACCGAAATGGGACAAGGTGTTGATTTCATGATGGGTTCACATAAATGGCATGGTGTAGCGCCAAATCCGGAACAATTGGCAAGCGCTATGACCCAGTTGGAAGAAACGTTGGGAGATTATTAAAATATGAAAATAGTACGCGTTGTTATTATATTCTTAGTGTTCTTCGCCTCAAAGGCGCAAGCACAGGAATTGACACGCGTTTTATTCATCCTGGATGCGTCCAACAGTATGAATGCCAAATGGGGCGACCAGTCACGCATTGAATCGGCAAAAGAATTATTAGCGAAAGCCGTTGATAGTTTGCGTGGTTCGGCCAACCTGGAAATCGCTCTGCGCGTATACGGACATCAATCCCCTATTACTGCCACTTACCAGGATTGTAATGATACCAAACTGGAAGTTCCGTTTGGGAAAGACAATTACGACCGCATCAAAACCCGCATAAAATCGATTCTTGCGAAGGGAACAACACCAATAGCGCGCTCACTCGAAGCTGCTGCGGATGATTTTCCCGATATGAATTCACGGAATATCATCATTCTGATTACCGATGGTTTGGAAGCCTGCGACAACGATCCGTGTGTGATTGCCAAAAAACTGCACGACAAAGGTGTAAAAGTGACACCGTTCGTGATCGGATTGGGACTCGACCTTTCTTACCTCGAGCAATTCAAGTGTATCGGTAGCTATTCCGAAGCTGAAACCAAAGACGCTTTCAAAACCGTGTTGAGCAATGTGATCTCAAAAGCGCTGATCAATACAACGGTCCAGATCAATCTTAATAATATCAATGGCGTTCCGGTTGAAACAGATGTGACCTTATTAATGTATGAAGCCGGAACAAAACGGTTGGTATATACGTTCGAACACACGATCAATCGTTTTGGGAATCCGGATACAGTAGTTATGGACCCGAATATCAAGTACGATATGGTGGTGAATACCATTCCGAAAGTCGAAGTGAAAAACATTGTTCTTAAAAAGAACACCCATAATACGATTGTTGCGAACACACCACAGGGCTTTCTACGATTCCGGTTCTCGAACGCCACCAAAGGTTATTCGATTACGGCACGAGTCATGCAACCAGCGACCTTGTCCACTATTAATACGCAACAAATTGGCGGAACGGATAAATACATTGTGGGGCAATACGATGTGGAGATCCTGACGTTGCCCCGCATTTATAAAACGGTAAACATTACCCAAAGCAGTACCACCACCATTGATGTTGCTGCGCCGGGATTATTGAATTACTCGAGCGGAAAACCGATTGTAGGACAATTATTTGTACTGAAAGATGACGGAATATTGGAATGGGTGTGCAACCTTGACGGCAATTCACTTTCGGGATCATGGAATTTACAACCGGGCAATTACCGCATTGTTTACCGCCAAAAGCATTTAAAACTCACGACTTATACAATGGAGAAGAACTTCAAGATCACCTCCAATAAAACAACACCCATAAATTTATAGTACGGCAATGAAGGAATTTGAAATCTTAGGAAAGAAAGACACACGATCAGGATTCGGTGAAGGTTTGTTAGAATTAGGAAAAACCAACCCTGAAGTGGTAGGACTTTGTGCCGATTTAACAGGATCACTCAAAATGGATGCTTTCCAGAAAGAGTTTCCTGAACGGTTTTTCCAGGTTGGAATTGCCGAAGCAAATATGATCGGTATGGCAGCAGGAATGACTATTGGCGGGAAAATTCCGTACACCGGTACATTTGCCAACTTTTCTACCGGACGCGTTTACGATCAGATTCGTCAATCTGTAGCTTATTCTAAGAAAAACGTAAAAATTTGTGCTTCTCATGCCGGATTGACATTGGGAGAAGACGGAGCTACACACCAGATCCTGGAAGACATCGGAATGATGCGCATGTTGCCACACATGACGGTGATTGTTCCTGCCGATTTTAACCAGACAAAACAGGCTACCATCGCTATTTCCAAATTGGAAGGCCCGGTTTATTTGCGTTTCGGAAGGCCGGTTGTGCCAATTTTTGTCCAGCCCGATGCTGAATTTGTGATCGGAAAAGCAGATGTATTGTCTGAAGGAACTGATGTTACCATTATCGCTTGCGGACATTTGGTATGGAAATCCATTGAAGCAGCAACCGAATTGGCCAAGCAGGGAATCAGTGCCGAAGTAATCAATATGCATACGATTAAACCTTTGGACGAAAAAGCAATCTTAGACTCAGTACGCAAAACACGTTGCGTGGTTACTGCCGAAGAGCACATGCTCAATGGTGGTTTGGGCGAAGCAGTTTCCCAGGTATTGGCGCGTCACATGCCTGCTCCACAAGAGTATGTAGGTGTCAACGATACATTTGGAGAATCGGGAACGCCCGACGAATTGATGACCAAATACGGTCTTGATGCCATCGACGTGATTAATGCCGCAAAACGAGTTATTCAACGAAAATAAAGATGCATCAAGAAATTCCCGATGAAGCAACTATTGTATCGTATCTTCATCGGGAAGATGCACATGCCCGCATTGCACTCGGTTGGATCATCGACCTGCACAGCAAGCGGCTTTACACCACCATTCGACGTTGGGTAAAAACCCACGAAGACACCAACGACATTTTACAGGAAGTTTTTCTGAAAATCTGGAAAAACAAACATCAGTTCCAGGGAAACAGCGCTTTATTCTCCTGGATCTACCGCATTTCTTACAACGAAGCCATGCAGTTCCTGAAAAAGGAACGACGCCATATCGGGGTTGATTTAGATTCTCCGTTGGTGGAATTTCAGCATTCTTCTTTGCATTTCGGGAAAATTACCCCTGAAGAAATTTCAACCTGGCTCATGGAAGCTGTGGAAACCTTACCCGAAAAACAACGCTTCATTTTTGAACACAAGTATTTCGACGATCTGAAGTACGAAGAAATTGCGCAACTCACCGGCGGAACTGTTGGCGGATTAAAAGCCAATTACTTCCACGCCGTAAAAAAAATCGAAGATCATTTGAAAACGAAATTAAACCATTGATTCATCCCCTCATCTTAATAATGTGAATACGAACGAACAACATATCATTGACGAACTTAAAAAAGGAACAACTCCCGTTCCGGTCGACAATTACTTTGCACAATTGAAGCAGAACATTTTCGATCGATTGGAACCAACGGTGAAAATTATTCCTCTTTACCGGAAATCATGGTTCATCACAGCCGTTGCCGCGAGTATTGCACTTGTCATTTCGCTAACGTTCTTTTTTGACGGAAACGAAACTCAGCAACCTTCCATAGCAGATGTTGACTGGAACAGTGTTTCGCGTGATGAAGTGCTGGCCTACATTGATGAAAACATCGACGATTTTGAAACCGAAGCATTGGCGCAGCAGTTGAATTCTATTCCCGAATGGTCTGCCACAGTGGATATTACAGGAACAGCAAGTGCCGGAACCAATAAAACCGGAAAAGAGGATAAATATGACAGGCTATTCAAAGATGTTGACAAACAGGATATCCTGGAGTATTTGGAGGAAGAAGATATTGACCTGGAAGAGCTGTCTCCGCAGTAGTTCCCCTGAGTCAATAACCATGCGGAATTAAACATTAATTTATTAAATCAGATAATCATGAAAACCATTCGATTAACCGTATTAGGATTGTTGTTGCTCGCACCGATTTCATTGCTGGCACAGACGGATAAAAATCCAACCAAAGAAGACATAAAAGAAACCCGTGAAAAAGAACGCGATGAAAAAATCGATAAACTGAAAATCGGTTTTATCACAACCGAATTGGCGTTAACAACCGAAGAAGCGGAGAAATTCTGGCCTGTTTACAATGAAATGGAGGCAAAAGTCAAAGAAGTGCGCAAAGCCAACCGGAAACTGGAAAAAGAAGTGGATGAAGGTTATGAAGCATTGACCAATGAAGATGCCAAAAAGAAAATGGCAACACTTTTTGAAAACGACGAAAAAGAAATTACGCTGAAAAAGGAGTATGCCGAAAAAATTTCCAAGATTGTCGGTGAAAAACGATCATTAAAACTCTTAAGTTTGGAGCATGAATTCAAGCGGGAATTGTTGAATCAACTCAAAGAGCAAGGTTCATCAAAGTCGCATGAAAAACATGGACAAGGACATCATGACAGAGAATAAGCACGATTTTTTATACTTGTTAGGACAAACAAATCCCTTCCCTTATCTCATTGAGGTAGCCAAGGCGGAAGGGATTTTTATTTACGACAAAACCGGAAAACGTTACGCCGATATGATTGCCGGAGTAGCAGTCAATAACATTGGACATCGACATCCGTTGGTGATTCAGCGCTTGCAGGAACAACTGGAAAAATACCTGCACGTAATGGTTTACGGGGAATTTATCCAGGATACATCTGTTGAAATGGCGCGTGCACTGACCCGCGTTCTCCCCGACTCATTGAATTGCGTTTACCCTGTCAATTCAGGAACTGAAGCCAATGAAGCGGCTTTGAAACTGGCAAAACGCGTTACCGGCAGAACTCAGCTGATCGGTTGCAAAGGTTCATACCATGGAAATACGCACGGTTCCATGAGTGTTTCGTCCAACGAAGCCAAGAAAATTGCGTTTCGTCCGCTGTTACCCGATGTCGATTTTATTCGCCACAACGAAATCGCTGATCTTTCGCGTATTACAGAACGAACGGCAGCGGTGATTATCGAACCGATCCAGGGTGATGCGGGTGTTCGTCAGGCTTCAACCGAATATTTAAAAGCCTTGCGTCAGCGCTGCGATGAAGTGGGTTCTTTCCTGATTTTCGATGAAATTCAATGCGGTATGGGACGTTCCGGGAAATTGTTCGCTTTTGAACACAGTGGCGTGGTTCCTGATGTTTTAACACTGGGCAAAGCCCTTGGCGGCGGAATGCCAATTGGTGCGTTTGTGGCGCGTTACGAACACATGCAGGAATTGACGCACCAACCAATGCTCGGACACATTACCACTTTCGGCGGACATCCGGTAATCGCAGCTGCGGCTTGGGCTACGCTGGAAGTTTTCGCTACGGAAATTGACTTCGATTTGGTGGAAGAAAATGGTCTGTTATTAGAAAATATGCTTTCGGAGATTGACGAAATCAACGAAATTCGTCGCGTAGGAATGATGTTTGCCTGTGATATGGAGTCATTTGAACGCGTTGAAAAAGTGGTGAATCGCTGTTTGGAATTGGGCTTGATCAGCTTTTGGTTTTTATCACATCCGTATAGTTTCAGACTTTCGCCTCCGTTGACGATTTCGAGAGAAGAGATTGAGGAAGCTGGAAGGGTTATTCAGAGAGCGGTCAGAGAAACGAAGTGATGTCGGATTTTTGATGTTTGATTTTTGATGAGCAGAATTTAGCAACCCTCAGAATATAAGACTCCTTTTGGAAAATTGAATCTTTTGCCTTTGGGGGTTGATTTTGTTCGCGTAAAAGGTCTGGTGATTATTTCATGTATAGGTCCTCTCACTTCAACTGACTCGATTGTAAAAGCTGTGCCTTGTTCAGCATTGATATAAGCATCAATAATTTCTTTCGAAACCTTACTTCCTTTATTTGAATACGTTGAATCTCCTATTCTTATTTTCATTTCACCAACTTCAAAAGCTGCCTTTAAAGGTACTTCGGGAGGATATTTAGCGAAAATTCTTCCCATTTGGAGAAATGTAGAATCACTTATGCTTATTAATTGCGAATGATCCAGAGGTAATGATCCCCAATAAATCATTGGTAGCGGCAAATTGGAAACACGGTACTTAAATACTGCATGTCCTGTTGTGTTATCACCCGTTCTTGAATAGAGTGTCATTGAAGCTTCTCTTCCTGAACCAGTTACTCTGGCTATATATTGATTTCCGGATGCGGTCAAACTAACTCCATCGCTATCGACCCAGATACTTTCGTATAGTCCATCTAGCGCAAACTCAACGATATTGTTGTAATTCCGGTAGAGTATATTCATTTGCGGCAAGCTAATCGTGCCGCGAACCGGAGTATTGAGGTTGTTCGCCGCTTGCATGTCAATGACTTCCAATTCAACGATCAACAGCGGTTTCTGCTTGAAAAACGAATGCTTGAAACCATAAATGTAGCAGGTTGAATCATTGAGGTCTCCATTTGCGTCCGGGCCATCTTCGTTGAGGTATTCCAGCAACGCATCGCGGGTATAGTTGGTTCTCGCAGGAAATTTCACGCCCTGGTTTCGCCAGATCATGTGTAATTTAAAGGTCATCAATGTATTCTTCTGTACAAACGACCGGTACAAATCCAAACTATCGGGAATAACGAGCGAATCTTTTCCTTTCGAGGAAAGTACAACGGTTACTTCGCCCAGCGAGATCCGGTCACCAACTGAAAAACGGGTATCGTGAATTGTTTTGTACTGAAGATCAGCCGTTTTTCGCTTTTGGCCGAACGCACAGCAAGAAAGTATCAGGCATAACCACACCAAAGATTGACGCATATTGAAATTTTGCATGAAAATAGTGATTTTTAAGTGGCGAAAGAGGACGTATTCAACTAACTTTTGAACCGTTCAATGTATAATTCTTATTCGTCGCAATCCCTTTAAAACATTGATTTCGGGAATAAACACCAGCGGAAATAAAATTGGTTGCTTTAACTTCCGTATATTTGCACGCTGGTAGATTTATTTTCCCTCCTTTTGTTGAACAATCCGATCGAAATTGACAGATACCATTTGTAAGAATTAAACTGAAAGAAAAAGCATGGCAAAATCTCAAGAAACGTGGAACAAAAAAGAGAAAGAAAACAAAAAGAAAAAGAAGCGCGAAGATAAATCCAAGAAAAAAGAAGAACGCAAAGCGAACACTCCAACTGCTGATTTTGAAAGCATGCTTGCGTATGTAGATGAGTTTGGAAACATCACTTCCACTCCACCAGATCCCACAAAAAAGAAAGAAGAAATCAATGCCGAAGACATCGAATTGGGTGTTCCTATTCGTGAAGCTGCTGATGAAAATGACGGTAACCGCACAGGAATCGTGAGTTTCTTTGATTCATCGAAAGGATATGGTTTTATTAAAGATCTGGAGACTCAGGAAAGTATTTTTACCCACATCGGTAAACACCTCGAAGAAATTAAAGAAGGAAACAAAGTAACGTTCCGCACGGAAAAAGGCCCGAAAGGGATGAATGCCGTTGAAGTTCGTAAAGCGAAATAGTTTCTGATAACGATATATGACCGGTTCGTCAGCTTAAGGCAGATGAACCGGTTTTTTTGTGGTTAAACTTCTAAGAGGAACTAATTAACATGAGTTCGGGATCAGTCTGAACATGACATAGTGCCAGGTACCAGCGAGTACAATTCTATTAAAATCATTACTTAACAAAAAAAAGCCGTCCCTACTACTGGGACGGCTCTTACAAATCGAGGCGTGTACACTTATTACCTAACCACCTTACTACTGTTTTAACTACTGTGCCCCGATAAGTAATTTATAATCTTTTCCATTAATTTTCAGCACGTACATTCCACCGGCAAAACGACGAACATCAATACTTCCACCAGATTTCAATGTATCTTTCCAGACTTCTCTACCCGTTACATCAACAAGCTGTACCTCGTGCATACCATTTGATTTGAATGACAGATACACCATTTCATTCGCCGGATTCGGATAGATGGAAACCTCTTCATCCTGGCCAAGTATCACTGATCTTATTCCAACTTCAGTTGTAAATCCATCAAAATCCGTTTGACTCAATCTGTAATAATTTACTCCTAAAGCAGGATCATAATCTACATCATAGTAGCTGTTTGAAAGCGTTGTTGTTCCATGTCCGGCTTTGGTAAATAAATATTCCCAAACGATTCCGTCTGTACTTTTCTCCATAGTGAAATGAGAACAATTTTGCTCCGATTCGGTAATCCAGGTCAGATCAACATTTCTGACATTCGTTAACTTCGCTTCAAAATTGACCAATTCAACCGGCAATGGCGTCAGCGGTGTAATGCTAGCCAATGTAAAAAACGGTTGCGCACTGCTTATGGTAACTCCAGCGAATTCAACGCGGCTGCCATTGATCACTGCTCCGCTGTAAATTGTTGCATTTGTCCAATCAACACCATCATTATCAACCAACAATCGAAGATTGGATATCGGAGTATATGCGACGAGCATACTTGTTTCAAAACCAACAGTTACGCTTTGCGAAAAATTGGTTATTTGCCCTTTCCAAACACGTTCAATACGACCATAAATTCCAACAGGTAAATTGGCAAAACAAACCGGATTTGCTGTAATCTGATTCAGCAATCCATTGTTTCCCCAGATTAAAAAAGAACGATCAGCAGCAAACGAATTCGCGTTTAACTGATTACTTGCCGCAATTGACGTTAATCCTACTGTTACAGGTTCATTGTTATTAACGCTAATGGATTGTTTTTGAAACAACGCAGACGCATCGTCGCGACCAATACCCGCAATATCAAAATTAAAACCGGTATTTGTTGTCTTATTCCAGATGGTTGTTCCATTGGAAGATGTATAATTATACGTAGCTGCTGTGCCCGTATTTCCACCTCTTGTTAGACCAAACTTGATGGCCAGGTAACTCTCGATTTTATTTCTGTCAGCTAGTGAAGGAGTTGTATTATACATGATGATTTCAGCCATATCCGCATCGGTATCTTCACCTCCCGCATTGTTTCGTCCCATATAAAGACCGGTAGTAATAGAAGGTGTATACGTGGAACTATTAGAATTTGAAGCTGCCAGCGGAACTGAGTTTTTATATGCGTTCATAGTAGCTCCACTTCCGCTTACGGTAGTCATACCCGCACTAAAGTTGCCATATTCGGTAGGCGAAACAAAATCGAAGGTCCAGCCATTCAAGGAAGCATCGGATGATTGCGAACGGAACCCTGGTTTGAATTGGTGAGCATAAGAAAACATATTGGCACTGTAAGTAAATCCGGTGTTGTTATCAACATTCTTATCAGCAATCACAAAGTAACTTCCGGAAGCAGTTAGTAAATCAAACCCCGTTGAACCGTTTCCTAAAAAGGTATTTGCCGATGCCATAAAATTTAACCTGGGATTGTAATTGAACAGTTTAACTCCTGATGAACCAGCAGTAACAGTTGGTTGCTGCGATCCGGTAGCCTGAGTAACAGCCCATGAGCCGGCGGTTCCCGCAGAACTAGCCCACGAGGAAACTCCGGTGGCCAACGTAATACTTGGCGTATTATCGGCTTTGTACCAAACGGTTAATCCGGAAGAGACGCCCCCAGGTGATCCGGCACAGGCTGCAATCGTTCTGGTTCCTGCAGGATTGGTAGCCGCAGGAGTTCTCACCGAACCTACTGTAAGATTTAAACACTGCGCATCTACAACATTTCCAATGGTAGCGGATGCATTGTTCATGTCATAAGCAATCCAAAAATAGTTTGTGCCAGAGGTAAGCGTTTGGCTGCCATTTACCGTAATTGTGCCGGATGCTACAGTGGTTCCTGCACCATCGAACGGCCCGGTGGCAGAAAATGTGGATGAATTACCTGTATAATAAATATGAATCAGCGAAACATCGTTTGTGTTGGTTCCCGGGATCGTAGAACCATTCATATTCAACTGAATCTGGGTCATGGTTAAAGGAGTTGTACATCCGCTTGTCACTACTTCAACACGCAGAATATCCTGACCGGTTACACATTTTTGAACAACGGCAGTGGATGATTGAGTCGCTGTGCACGAAACATAGCTCATTGAAGATGGCGTAAAAGTATAGGTCTGCCCAACTGCAGGCTTAATCGTTCCTGAAAACTGACATGTAGCTGCATTTGTTCCACCTGCAGTTGTTGCAGACCAATTTGTTGTTGTTGTCCTATTATTAAAATCGGTATTCGCTAGTCCCCTAAGGCCTATTTGCATGGTTGGAGCGGTTGCTGCGTTGGCCGTAATAGTTCCGCCATAAACGATCCGTATCACATTTGTTGCGTAATTCAAACGTATTTGAAAACTGATGCGTTCTCCTGAGATACCGAAACGACATACATCGCGCCATTGAATCACAAATTCATTCGAAGCCGTTATATCCCGGTATCTGATTTCTCGTGTGCCTGCACTGGCATTTTGTAAATCTCCGCCAAAGGCTGCAACTATTCCGGATGTTTCCGTTCCTGAGATTGGTGTATAATTAGTTCCGCTCGGAGCAGAACCAAAACTGATGTACCCGTTTGCTGAAACATAAATCTGTGTATAAGCTGTGCAATTAAATGAAAAGGAAGGAATAGTAATTGCTCCGGAAACATCGTCATCAAATGTTGTACTCCACAAAACAGTTCCACCTGTAATGGCCGTATAGGCTCCAGCCGATTGCGTAAAAGTATTGGAGCTGACCTGTGAGAAGGATGAGTTTAACAGAAAAAAACTAAAAACAAGAATTAACCATTGGTTTTTCATTAAAGAGCAGTATTAATTGTTCCTACAAATGAACAACCAGAAACCGCTAACTACTCTATAAGTATCCCGACAAAAACCCGACAAACAACTAAGTCTCTGTTAACAAAGGGATTCAAGAAAACAATATCATCATAACCATCTGAAAAGATCGACGAATTATTCTTTTACAACGAACGGATTAATCGTTCCAGGTCAATGGCTTGTTCGAGCATCAATTTTTTACGTAAGCGCAAATGGGTCCGCTGAACAGATTCAAGAGATATCCCAAGGATTTTCGCCATTTCATTCGTGGATGATTTCAAACGGATCAACGCCGCCAGCCGCAAGTCTGCTTTGGTAATATCCACCGACAAGTGTTCGAACCGATCAAAAAATCCTGGATGCAGTTTTTCAAACAATTTCCGGAACACATCCCAATCATCACTAGTCAATAACTTAAATGACTGGAGTTTATCTAACAATTGGATTTGATCAACTGACGGTTCCAGTGCTGGAACAGATGAATTAAATTGTTCTATTTCTTGCTGAAGTTGATCAATCAGATCATTTTTCTCACCCAGATTAGACAGTACCAATCTCATTTGACTGTCTACATTTTTCAATTCGTCTTCAGCGCGCAATTTTTGCAGTGTTAGTATTTCCCGCTCTTTCCTTCTTTTTAGTATAATCTGACGAACTACAATAATCAATCCGAGGATAATGCAACAAACAATACTTATCGAAAGCGCCAAAATTTGTTCTGCCCGTTTCTTCTTGGATGCCAGGAGCTTGATTTGGGCTTGTTTTTTCTGAAATTCAATCTGAAACTCGGTATTGTGAAAATTGATCAATTCTTCTTGTTCATTAAACGTATCGAGGCAATCCAAATAACGTTGCTGAGCTGCAAAAGCAGCCCGATAATCCCCAACTTTCTGCTCCAGCAAAGCCATTGTTTCCCAGTAATTTTGTTTCACATTTATATTATGATAATAGTGATCCATCAGGTCATCAGCCATTCCGAGCTTTTTTTGTGCAGCCTCCAATCGTTGTTTATCGATGTCAATTCTGGCCAAAGCAATCAGTGCCATCATGGCGCTTTCCCACTGCTTACTCTTAAAGCTGTTTTTGTAATCGATCTCAATCAGTGGCCAAGCCTCGTCTATTTTATGGCGTTTATAATAACAATCGCCCAAATTACCGGATATGATCCCGACCCAATCCTCACGGTTGTTTTTTCTTGCCAACGACAAGCCCTTTTCAAAATATACCTGTGAAGAATCAAGTCGATTGGCATGTTTGTGTATCAAACCAATGGAATTATAAGCGTTGATTTTCAAATTAATCGGAGCTTTCTCATCCTTCATTAGAATACGAAAGTATTTTTTAGCCAGGTAAAACCGCTTGAAGTTGTAATAAACCAACCCCATTCGATGTTGAAACTCGTAATAATAGGGCACATCTCCGGGAGGTTTTCCCTGAAGAAATTCTTCAACCCGATACAAATACGGAAACGCATCCTGGAAAAAACCATGGAGTGACAAATTTTCACCCACATCAAAGCACAGTGCATAATACTCAGCTTCCGATTGGGTTTTCACTTCTTTTAAACAGTAATCCATGAATGCTTCCCACTCTGCCGGTTTCTGAAAATCATCCTTTTCCCATTTGTAAACAAGTGCTTTTGAAGTGAGTAATTGATTACCACGTTGCTGAATCAACTCTTCTCGGTAAAGTGCAACCGCTTTTGCATAGCTTACATCTCCCGTTTCACAGAACAACCATGTTGAATGAAAAAGCACTATAAATAAAAACGTCAATGATTTCTTGGCTAACATTCGCGGAAACTGGATATAGAGTAAAAATAGAAATTATTATACAGACAAAATCTGCACTTTCTTGTTTGGTGAATAATAATCTAGGTCATTCTCAGAAAGCCAACAAGTGTATCATATACTTTTAATAATTCCGCATCCGTAATACAATATGGCGGATTCACGAAAACCACATTCCCCAGCGGACGGACCAGACAGCCGTTTTCAAGGAAATACCGGTATGCTTTATCGCGGACATCAGAAAAATAAGTATTCCCTTCCCCTGTTTCGATTTCAAAACGTAAAATGGTTCCAAGAATAGCAGCGTTTATAGCATTGGGAAATTGTTTCAATTCGCTTAAAAAGCCCTGGTGAGCTTTCTCAATCCGCTGGATATTTGTCCAGGTCTCATCTTGTTCAAAAATGTCTAAGCTAGCGTTCGCCGCAGCGCATACCAACGGATTTCCTGTATAAGAATGTCCGTGAAGCAAGGCTTTCGTTTTCTCGGGATGCAAAAATGCTTCATAAATTTCTTCGGTGGCAACCGTCAATCCCAAAGGCAGCGTTCCACCGGTCAATCCTTTTGAAAGACACACCAGATCAGGTTTATTTACGCAATGGTCCATCGCGAACAAGCGTCCGGTTCTGCCCCAGCCTGTCATCACCTCATCGAAGATCACCAACGCACCATAGCGATGCGCCAATGCAATGAGCTGGTCCAGCCATTCAGCAGAATAAACTCTCATTCCGGCGGAACCCTGGATAATTGGTTCAACAATGATTCCGGCTATTTCTCCTGTTTCAAATAATTCCTGTGCTTTTTTTAACGCTTCGTCTTCGCGTGTTTTATCCGGAAAGGGCAAAAAATCGACATCGAAAAAAAAATGCTCGAACGGATCGTTGAAATAACCGCGCTGTCCGATGGCCATGGCGCCAAATGTATCACCATGGTATGCGCCCTCCAAAGCAATCATGCGTTTTTTAGGTTGCTGCTTGTTGTGCCAGAATTGAAACACCATTTTCAGTGCGACTTCAACAGCCGTGGAACCATCATCCGAGAAAAACACTTTTGAAAAATGCTTCGGTAGAATGTTCACCACACGCTCCGCCAAACGAATAGCCTGTTTGTGCGTTGCTCCGGCAAAAATGACGTGATCGACTTTGGAAAATTGTTCTGTGATTGCTTTTAAAATCAGCGGATGACCATGTCCGTGAACATTGACCCACCACGATGAATTGGCATCGATATAAGAACTTCCGTCAGCATCAAAAAGCAATGTTCCTTCCGCTCGTTCAATCAGTAACGGTTCGTCGGCTGTAAGCATTTGCGTAAACGGATGCCAAACGACTTGTTTATCGCGGTTTAACCAAGTTGCTCTCTCCATTGCTGTCCTAATTTCGAAATGATGTATTGATTCAGTTCTTTCAATTCCGGAAGAAAAAAGAACTCTAATTCAGGATAAAGCTTGCGGTAAATGCGTTCCGACGGTTCGTGCCGTTCGCCGTTAATGATCAATCCGGCAATAGTAATTCCACGATTTTTCAATTCAGAAAGTGACAATAGCGTATGATTGATGCTTCCGAGGTAATGACGTGTAACTAACATCACCGGCAGTTTCCATTCTGCAATCAGATCGGCGAATAATAAACCATCTTCATTGAGCGGAACCATGATTCCGCCAGCCGTTTCGACCACCAAACTTTCATGATCGTGTAAATGAGGAAGTTTCAGATCGTTTAATGAAATCGTTTCGCCATCCAGTTCGGCAGCCAAATGTGGCGATGCCGGAGTTTTTAATAGGAACCGTTCTTCGAGTACATAACAATCAGGGCCAGCAAGCTGCTGCACCGTCATACGGTCTGAATTGTCTAAATTTCCTGCCTGAACAGGTTTCCAATACGTTGACTGCAACGCTTCGGTGAGTACTGCACTTGCAATAGTTTTTCCCACATCCGTGCCGATTCCGGCAACTACGAAACGCTTCATTATTTGCGAAGTTCGGCGCCTAGTTCGGTTTCCAATGAAACACGAATGGCCTCCATGATGCGGTCGACTTGTTCATCTTTCAATGTTTGTTCCTGATCCTGGAACGTAAACGAAACCGCGTAGGATTTTTTGCCTTCAGGAAGATTTTTGCCTTCGTACACATCAAACAGATTCACTTTCTGCAGGATTTTCTTATCTGCTTTCCGCGCCAGTTGTTCAATAGACGCAAAGCTTACGGCCTGATCAAGCAACAATGAATAATCGCGGCGTACTTCAAAGGTTTTGGGTAATTCCTTGTATTGAACTTTCGTTAGTTTCAATGAATTCAGTATCGCGTCCCAATCCAAATCGGCAACAAAAACGTCTTGTTTCACGCCAAAATGCTTGCGAACAGAGGGATTCACCCAGCCGAGCGAACCGATGCTGTTTTTCAAAACCCGTAAAGTCAATCCGTCAGTAAACAAATCGTGATCGGTCTGACCTTCTTCATTCGCGAGAGAATCCAGTCCAAGTCGTTGAAGCAACGCGTTTACAGCTCCTTTGAGTGTAAACAAAGAAACTTTATCGTTTCCGGATGCCCATGATTCGTCCGTTTTTCGTCCGGAAATGACCAATGTCAATCGTTTGTTTTCGAAGTATTCACCATTTTTTTGCTGATATACTTTCCCGAATTCAAACAACCGTACATCGGCTTGCTGACGATTCTGGTTATGTGCGACCGTTTCCAGCGCCTGAAACACCAAGCTCTGACGCATGACTGCCAAATCCTGGCTCAGCGGATTCAGCATCGTCACGTTATTTTCAGGCGACAATTGTTCTTTTCCGAATTTCTCGGTATAAGTCGGCGTTGTCAACGAATTATTCATCATTTCGGAAAATCCAAGTCCGGTCAACACTTCCGACAAATTGGTCGTCAAACGCTCCAAATCGGGTTTTTCGGTCAAAACGAGCGATGTGTTCAATTTCTCAGGGAAAGGAACCTGGTTGAACCCATAAATGCGGAGCAATTCTTCAATCACGTCGATCTCACGATCTACATCGGTACGGTAATTCGGAACGGTTAATTCCAATGCTTCCGGCGTTTCCGAATTGATGGTAAAATCAAGTGCAGTCAAAATCGTTTTAATGGCCGCAACAGGAATTTCATGCCCCAGAACCTGTTTGCAGCGGGCAAAACGCAGGCTTACTTTTCGGGGTTGAATCGGGTTCGGATACAAATCCACAACCTCCATTCCAACTTCACCACCGGCAACTTCCCTGATCAATTCAACGGCTCTTGCCAAAGCATATGGAACCAAGTCGACATCCACTCCGCGTTCGAAACGGAAACTGGCATCGGTAGAAAGTGTGTGGCGCTTGGCTGTTTTACGTACAGAAACCGGCTGAAAATAAGCGGCCTCGAGTAAAACGTCAGTAGTCTGGTCCTGAATTCCTGAATCCAGTCCACCGAAAACACCGGCTATGCATAACGGAGTTGTTCCGTTGGTAATCAATAAGTCTTCGCTGTTCAAGGTGCGCTCAACGCCGTCAAGTGTAACCATTTTTTCACCTTCAGCAGCGGTTCTTACCACGAGTTTCGACCCGACTTTCGCCGCATCAAATGCATGTAACGGCGTTCCCAACTCGCGCATCACGAAATTCGTGACATCCACCACGTTGTTGATCGGCGATAAACCGACAGCGCGCAAACGTTTCTGCAACCATGCCGGAGACGGTTTCACAGCAACACCTTTCAGTGTAACAGCCATATAGCGCGGACATCTTTCTGTGTCCTCCACGCCAACAACAATTGAAAGGTCGGCTGTTTTGGTAATTGTTTTTACCTGTGGAAGTATCAATCGATCGGTTGCACCTTTGTGAACGGCAGCATGTGCCAGGATATCGCGGGCAACTCCAATATGTCCCATCGCATCTGAGCGATTGGGGGTCAATCCTATTTCAATTTGAACATCGTTTTCCAATTCCAGAAACACGGCAGCCGGAGTTCCAACTACAGCATTTGCGGGTAAAACAAGGATTCCGTCGTGGCTTTCACCCAACCCCAATTCATCTTCGGCGCAAAGCATTCCGAACGATTCTACATCGCGAATTTTGGAAACTTTAATTTTCAACGGCTGATCCGGCGACGGGTAAAGCGTAGAACCTACGGTTGCGAGAATAACTTTTTGTCCGGCGGCGACGTTTGGTGCTCCGCAAACTACCTGAACTACTTCTTTTCCGGTGTTTACGGTTGTAACTTTCAGTTTATCTGCATTCGGGTGTTTTTCGCAAGTCAAAACTTCGGCAACAATCACACCTTCCAAACCACCTTTTACGGCCTCCAGCGTTTCCAATCCTTCTACTTCAAGGCCGGTATCCGTAAGGATTTCCCCCAATGTTTCGGGTTCGATGGCGTTCGGTAAAAATTGCTGTAACCAGTTATAGGAAATTTTCATGATCTGCTGTGCTTTGTAAACAGCCGCGAAAATAACATTTTTCCTCCATAGACACACCGATTCCCCCAGTTAAGCGAGGTGTTATTTTCACCACAGATGCGCAGTTTTTAGCGCTCCCAACGGCAGCGCATATTGGATAGATTATTAAATTCTAAAATGAGCGAGGGCGTTAGCCGAGCAAAAATCTGTATTCTGTGGGAGACCTTTTCCCTACAAAACATTTGCTTATATTTATTCTCATTATAAACACTTAATACCCGAACTTATGAGAATACTACTACTGTCTATTGTATCCCTTTGCGGATTTTACGTAAACGCACAAATTTGTAATCCGAACGGAAACATCGTTGTTTTCTCGAATTACGACGGCGGAACACTCAATATCAATATAGATGTGAACATTCCGAATCTTAAAATCGGGATCGTGTCTTATGAAGCTGTTGAGGTGAATTTTACAGGAACATTTGTTGGTAACATTACCGCAATTGAATACGCCGGCTACAATAATTCCCCGAATAATAATTGCAGTCCAAGCATCGCAACCACTGTTTTTGCAGGGCACCCAGGTGGTGTAACGCCTAATATCGAGTTTTTACCACCGGCAACTTATAGTGATCCTAACGGTTACAGTTCGATCGATTGCGCGTATTCATGTGGCAGCGGGAATCAGGGTGGTTGTAATACAGCTGCACAAGTCTATGCCTATTTCGAAAGTCTATTTTCCGGGACAGTCTATACGCACGAAACACAATATGGCTGCTGGGCAGGAGTTACACAAAATATATCTGACGGTGGCAATTGCTGCGCGGCACCCGGAGTAGCGCCAACAGCTGGTTTTTCCATTTCTGATAATACGATTTGTGTAGGTGATTGTATTGACTTTACTGATCTTTCAACAAACTCGCCCACATCCTGGGAATGGGAATTTCCTGCAACTTCACCAAACAGTTCAACGGTTCAAAATCCAACGGGAATTTGCTACACAGCGCCAGGAGCTTACACGGCCACTTTAATTGCTACAAATGCCAATGGAAGTGATACAATCACACAAAGCATTACAGTATCAGCAGTAGATCTCGCCGTTTCAGTAAACGGAATTACCCTTACGTCTGCGGCTACAAATGCTACATACCAATGGATCAATTGTATGACCAGTCAACCTGTTGCAGGAGCGACTTCCGCATCGTTTACGCCTTCTGCCAACGGATCGTATGCGGTTGTTGTGACACAAAACGGATGTTCTGACACTTCAGACTGTGAAGCCATTACGACAGTTGGGCTTGACCAGCTTACAACTGCTGATTTGATTACTGTTTATCCCAATCCTTCTAAAGGAATGTTCGCCTTGTATGATCAACAAGCTGTTTTATTTGATCAGTTAATAACTATAAGTAATATGTTGGGCGAAACTGTTTATTCTACCAGAATTACCGGAGATAAAACCAGTATTGACTTATCTGCTGCGAAAGATGGAATTTACTTTGTCACTGTGAACAGCGACTTTGGAAAACTGGTAACGAAGATCGTCAAGGAGTAATCCACAGAAAAACAGGAAGTGAATCCATTTATTTGCCACGGATGGCACAGATTTTCACAGATAAACCCTTGGATTAGAATTTAAATGATTCCCACGAATTCACGAATTTAGCTTCCGCCTTCGGCGGAGACTCGCTCACAATATACACTCGGATGTATTCAGCGCATCCGTTAGGTGCGCAAAAAAATCGTGAATTCGTGGGAAAACAACGTCTCGGCTAGCCGAGACTAATCATCAATACATGAGTGATGAACTTTAGTTCTATATCTGTAAAAATCTGCGACATCTGTGGCTAAATTGTTATTGCTCTTTTGTGCTGAACATCGATCTCTGATCTAATTTATTCGTATTTTCGTGTCGCAAAAAATTATCCATGCGATCATTCGTCGTTTTACTCTTGTTGAGTTGTTTCAGTACGGTATTCGGTCAGGAAAACGCCACCTTAAGCGGACATATTTATGACGCCTCTAACGGCGAACCATTGATTGGCGCGAACGCCTATGTTCTAGCTTTAAAACTGGGAACTGCTACCAACACTTACGGTTTTTTTTCGCTGACACTTCCGTTGGGAACACATGAAGTGGTTTTCCGTTGGGGTGATCTGGAAAATGACACCATGACGATCAATCTCACGGCAGATCAATCACTTGAGGTCAATCTCAGTGATAAAATCACGCAAATAGAGACAATAGAAATCAACGCTAAACGCGGTGAAAACACGAATTCAACCAAAATCGGGCAAATTGAACTGGACATGGACCAGATCAAAAAACTTCCTGCGTTTTTGGGAGAAGTGGATCCGTTGAAGATCATTCAGTTGTTGCCGGGTGTTTCTTCGGTGAGTGAGGGTGGACAAGGATTTTATGTACGTGGTGGTGGCCCGGACCAGAATTTGGTCTTACTTGATGAAGCCTTGGTTTACAACGCCTCTCACCTATTCGGATTCTTCTCGGTGTTCAATTCAGACGCTATTAAAAACGTGAACCTTATCAAAGGTGGAATGCCTGCTAATTTCGGTGGACGGCTTTCTTCTGTACTGGAAGTCAACATGAAGGAAGGAAACAACAAACAATTCAAAGTAACGGGTGGTTTGGGGCTGATTTCTTCGCGTTTAACACTGGAAGGCCCGTTGAAAAAAGACCGGGGTTCGTTCATTGTTTCGGCCCGCAGAACTTACCTCGATGTGCTGATGAAAGCATTTATCAAAGATTCGAGCCCTTTTGCCGGAACCAGTTATTTTTTCTACGATTTAAACGCGAAACTGAACTACAAATTTGGCGATAAAGACAAGATTTATCTCAGTGCTTATTACGGCAAGGATAAATTCAAATTCGGAAACACGGAAGACGATTTTACGGTAAATATGCCATGGGGGAACGGAATTGTTTCGTTGCGCTGGAATCACCTGTTCAGCAGCAAATTGTTTATGAATGTTTCGGCAACGATGACTGATTATCTGTTCAGTTTCGGTTCGGCACAAAACGATTTTTTATTTGAATTGAAATCAGGAATCCGCGACATGGGCGGGAAAGTGGATTTTTCGTATTTCCCCAGCACACGGCATCGCATCAAATGGGGTGTTGATTATGTGTATCACACTTTTACACCGGTGAGTGTTTCGGCCAAACAGGGTGAAACGGTTTTCGACACCGGATTGGCGCAAAAACTTTACAGCCACGAATCGGCTTTGTATGCGCTGGATGAATTTGATATCAACGAATACATCCGTGTGAATGTGGGTTTACGTTACAGTATGTACCAGTTTACCGGGCCATTTACGCGATTTATCAAGGAAATCGGAAGCGCTTCAGACAGCACGATCCAGTATTCGAAAAACGAAGTAATCCAGTTTTACCACGGTTTAGAGCCTCGTGTTACCGGACGCATTTTGATGAAAGACAAAAGTTCCATCAAGTTCGGTTATATGTACAACAATCAGTATGTCCATTTGACAAGTTTAAGTGCTGTTTCGCTTCCGACCGATATCTGGTATCCGAGTACTGACATCGCTAAACCGCAAAAAGGATGGCAGGCCAGTTTGGGTTATTTCCGTGATTTTAGCGAAGGCCGCTGGGAAACATCGGTTGAGGTGTATTACAAACACATGAACAACCTGATTGAATACAAACAAGGCGCTTTGCCGGGTGATAATGTGAGTGACAATACGGACAATCTGCTCACTTTCGGTAAAGGCTGGAGCTACGGCGCTGAATTTTTCATCAAACGCGTTTTCGGGAAACTTACAGGCTGGATCGGTTATACCTGGGCAAAAACCGAACGTTATTTCCCCGATTTACAAGCTGATCCGTTTCCGGCAAAATATGATCGCCGACATGATCTGACAGTTGTGGGAACATACGAACTCAACCCGCACTGGACGTTTGGAATGTCGTTTATTTTCGCAACAGGAAATACACTCACACTTCCTACGAGCTGGTATACGCAAAACCAGGATTTGTTATTCAATTACGGCGAACGAAATTCTACCCGAATGGCACCTTATCACCGTTTGGACCTTTCGGCTACGTGGTATGATAGTCCAACAAAAACGGTTACTGACAAAATCACAGGAAAATCAACCGAAGTCAAAAAACGTTTCCGCCAAAACGTCAATATTTCGGTTTACAATATTTACAACCGGGCCAATCCTTATTTCTTGTATATTGACAACGATGGAGACTTGCTGAGCGGTGATTTTAAGATCTCGGTGAAGCAGGTTTCGCTGTTTCCGATTATACCGAGTGTGACCTGGAACTTTGAATTTTAAGTTATGAAACGGATTCTTTTTTTCGCGTGTGTGGTTTTAGCGGTTGCTTCCTGTACCAAGGAAGTGAAGATCGATATTCCGGGATATGAAGAGCAATTGGTGATTGATGGGCGCATTGAAACCGATCAGCCACCGTTGGTGATTCTGTCCAAAACCAAAGATATTTACGCTCCGACCGATCTGAATGCTTACCTCAACGGTTTTGTTTCAGGTGCGGTAGTTACGGTAAGTGATGGCAATACTACTGTCGTCTTGGATGAAATTTGCTCCGACAATTTACCTCCCGGAACCGAAGAAATGGCTGCTGCGCTGTTTGGCATTCCGGTAGATGAGTTGGCCAATTATCACATTTGCGCTTACACAACATTCAATACTGCGATTTGGGGACAGGTCGGTAAAACGTATTCGCTAACGGTAGAATACGAAGGGAAAACGTATACGTCGAGCACTCAAATTCTTCAACCAACGGCGCTCAACAGTGTTTACTGGCAGCAGGATGAAGATGCTCCGGCAGGATTTGGTTTTTCGTGGGCGCAACTTTCAGATCCTCCAGGACAATACGATGCTTATATGTGGGAAGTAAAACGCCTGGATATTGGCGAAGATGGTGACCCGAAAGACAATGCCTACAAAACTACTTATGCTCCTGTTTGGGACGATGAATTCATCGACGGAAAGACCTTCGATTTCGCTTTTGAGAATCCGTTGAATCATGAGGAAGATATTCCTGACGATCAAAAATGGTATTACGGAATCGGCGACACTGTCGTGATTAAACTCTCCAAAATCGATTCGGATGCATTTGAATTCCTCGAGAAAAAATACCTGCAATTACAAACTACCGGTAATCCGTTTGCTTCACCAACTATGATTCCAACCAACATTATCGGCGGCGCTCAGGGCGTTTGGGCCGGATACTCCCCGCATTTTGATACGTTGATTTGCCAGTAAGGGCGACTCGTGAGACGCCCTTACTGGCAAATCCATTTCTTACTCGCCGACCAGTTTTGCTGCTGAACCGTTAACACATACGTTCCTTTCGTCAACTGGCCTAACGGTAATTCGAAGTAGTTTTTCCCCGCAAATTCAGGTGTTTTTAATTCACTGAACACTACTTTTCCGCTCAAATCATGAACCGTAATGGTAATTTCTTCGTGCATTGGTAACACAACATCTACAATTCCTGTTTCGGAACCTGCATTGTAGAAAAAATGAAGTGATGATTCTGGAAGTTGTTCGTTGTCAATACCCGCAGAACTCGCCAACGGAATGTAAACCACGGTATTCGAATTGGTGTTCGGAACTCCGGCAGTGTCAATGACATCCAGTTTGATATCAATATCCGCCGGATAGGAAAGCACGGTAGATAATGCCGTTGGTGTTCCGCTAAAATCAGGACTCACGCGATTCAAACGATTGTTGCTCCATGAAGTCACGTAATAATACCCGTACTGATCACGGCTGATTCCGTCACAATTTCCCAAAGTTGTTGACATTACATCAGTTACGGTATACGGAGGTAAAATACTGATTGCTTTGATCTTGGCATTTGATCCCCAGTTCACAAACAAACAACGCTCATTTGCAGCATCATAAATGATCCCGTTTGGTGCAGCAGGCAAACTGCTCGTTAACAGATAAAATGCACTTGTTGTGGGATTAATCCGGTAAATCTTATCGCCTGAAAAATCGGTTGCATATAAAACAGAATCGCCATCGGTGGTAAGTCCGTTTAAGAACGTTGCACCCAAGTTGAGATTGAACACTTCTGTTCCAGTCGCCAGTGAAAAACCACGAATTCGCCCGCCATCGTTGGCATACACTACATCGTCCAAAATCTCAATTCCATAAGGTCCTTGCGTACAACCCGAAGCAAAATCAGCTGGTGATTGTCCGACGGTTTGTTGCAATATTTTACCATCATCGGTATTGGCGATTAACCAGCGTTGATTGGCTTCGTCCCATTCGACACTTTCGGGAGATTGGAATGTTTGGGCTTTGGCAGACATCGCCAACAGGAGAAAAAGTACAGGTAAAAGTGCTTTCATAAACAGGTAGAATTTTAGTAAATATGCGCACTTTATCGGATAGTTGCCCGAAAAAAAGTTAAAAGGGCGTTTCAAAATTTAGTTGTGGCATTGAATACGTCGTCCATTTTTTTAACTTCGCGAACGCATGAGTAACGAAGATTTCATCAATGTCCGTAGGCTGATTGCCAGTAAAAACCCGCGTTTGCTGAAGTGGTTACCGGGTTTTATTATCCGTTACCTTGAACGGATTTTGCATCAGCAGGAAATCAATGCATTTTTAAGAGATAATCCCACGTTGGTCAACCAGGATTTTTGTGATGGCGTACTGAAACATATTGGCGTGCAATTTTCCATTGAAGGAATTGAAAACATTCCCAAGGAAGGAAAATGTGTATTGGTAATGAATCATCCGCTTGGTGGAATGGACGCGATGGTTTTGGTAGATGCATTGCGTAATCACCGGACTGATATGAAATTTATCGTGAATGACCTGCTGATGAATCTGCAGCCGCTGAGCGGTATTTTTGTGGGAATCAACAAACACGGTAAAACCAGTTCCAGAAGTTTGGCGCAGGTCAATGAGCTTTTTGCTTCCGACCAATGCGTGTGTATTTTTCCAGCTGGGTTGGTGAGTCGCAAGAAAAAAGGGCTTATTCGCGACCTGGAATGGAAAAAGACATTTATTCGTCAATCACGCGCGCATAACCAGGTAATTATCCCGATTCACATCGACGGGCGTTTATCCAACTTTTTTTACGGGCTTTCCAATTTACGCTCGTTTTTAGGCATCAAAGCAAACATAGAAATGTTGTATCTTGCAGATGAATTGTTTCGTCAAAAAGGACAGCATGTAAAAGTAACGGTCGGCAAGCCGGTAGATGCAGCCACTTTGGATAAACAAAAAAGTGACACAGAGTGGGCCGAGTGGTTTCGGCAGGAAGTTTACAAGCTAGGAAATAAATAACATGCACCAGGAAACAATCATATCTCCAATAGACAAAACCCTTATCAGAGCCGAGCTAAACGCTAACGGACGTATCCGGACCACCCGGAAAGGCGATAATGAAATCTATATAGTTAACGCACACAACGCTCCAAGCGTGATTCGGGAAATCGGCCGTTTGCGTGAAATTACGTTTCGTGAAGCCGGTGGCGGAACCGGATTAGCATTGGATCTGGATGAGTTTGATACCGACGAAATTTGCTACGAACAATTGATTGTTTGGTCGCCAGAAGATGAAGAAATCATTGGCGGTTACCGGTTTATTCTCTGTAAAAATGCGATCGATGAAACAGGTGAAATTCACCTTTCTACAAGCCATTACTTCGATTTTACAGAGCGTTTCGTAAAAGAATACCTTCCGGTTACCTGTGAATTGGGCCGAAGCTGGGTACAACCGAATTACCAGCCAAGTCACAACCCACGTAAAGGTTTGTATGCGCTTGACAATATCTGGGATGGTTTGGGTGCTTTGGCAAGAACCTATACTGATATTCAGTATTTCTTCGGAAAAGTGACCATGTATCCGTCGTACAACCGCGAAAGCCGCGATTTCCTGTTGCATTTTATGCACCATTATTTTCCGGACAACGAGCAATTGATGAAACCGTTCCATCCGCTGATGCCTGATTATGACAAAGCAATGGTTGAAGAACAATTACGCGGTTTGGATTTCAAAGACGGTTTCAAAGTATTGAACAGCTATGTGCGCGCTCGTGGCGAAAACGTGCCACCACTGGTGAATATTTACATGAACCTCTCTCCTACCATGAAAACATTCGGAACGGCTGTAAACCCTGATTTCGGTGGTGTAGAAGAAACAGGGATTCTGGTGACTGTAGCTGATATTTACGACGAGAAAAAAGAACGTCATGTGAATTATTAGTGCCTTCGTTCACTGCTTGTATTTTTTCGATTAAACGAACATTGTTTCACACACATTTTGTACTTTTCTTTTAAAATTTCCCCCCATGAAACAATCCCTCATCACACTCTTCGAACGCGATATTCAACGCCTGTACAATGAAATTCAATTGTATACAAGTGAACAGGCGTTGTGGATTCTACCACCGATGACCATTCACAATACAGCAGGGAATTTAGCGTTGCATTTGTGCGGAAATCTGAACCATTTTATTGGGGCAACGCTTGGAAAAACAGGATATATCCGTGAACGAGATTTGGAGTTTAGTACAAAAGATGTTCCGGTAGCTCAGCTGTTGAAAGCTATTGAAGATGTAAAATCGGTTGTGATAAAAACACTTGAAGGACTCAGTGATGAGCAATTGAATGAAGATTATCCGCTGGAACCGTTGGGTTATCGCATGACAACTACATACTTTCTGATTCATTTGAACGGCCATTTGAATTACCATTTGGGACAAATCAATTATCACCGACGTTTGCTGAAAGCCTGAGCGTAAAACCGGATCAGGTCCCTGAGTTAATCAATGATCTGGATTAAAAAAATTTACCACAACGCTTACGCCGATCGCGTGTCGCCAATAGCTTTAGCGATGGCACAAGCTTCAGCGAAGGCGCAAATTTGGTGTGCTAAAAGAACATAAAAGCGGAGCCACATAGATCACTTTGTGCCCTTAACACGCCTATCCTTCAAGAAAACTTTGTGTCTTTGTGGTGAAAAAATTCAAAAAAAACACCCCCACTTTTCAGCGGAGGTGCTCTAGGTCACATTTAATGATTGCTTATGAAATTAAATGAGGACCAACCTAAGATCTGTGTATTTATATAAGCTAAAACGATGCCGTCAGTAATTAGAAATAGTTGATTTAAATTGAACATCTTCTGATATAAAAGAATTAACCGTATCGATACCGGTATTTTCTATATTGAAACCAACGCCGTTCGTTGCCTCAAATGAGGTTTTTTTCTTCCAACCGGATAGCATACGATTTTTGATTCCGTTACAACTTTGATTCGAAGAAGATCGAACCTCCATTACAGGCAGATTGTATTTGCTGTGTTTTTTGTTCGCTTTTCCGGAAGTTTGCGCAACAACCGGCAAGCAGTCAAAAAACTGCAGTAGCAACACTAGTAGGTCGTGTTTCATTATTGGGTTTTAAAGTCTTTGTTGATGATGAGACGAGTATACTACTCTGCTGCATCACCAACTTATTGACTGCGAATAGACCGCATAAGTTGCTTTAAAAATAAATTTTATTTCAACTCGTTAAAAATCAAATAATTAAAAGTGTGTTTTTTTAGAATAAAATTCAACGGCTATTTATTCCATTCAAACCAATCAGCAATTTTCGGGTTGGGTTCGTGAGCTGTACTATGTATTTTTGCGTCATGAATCTTTTTAGTAATGGCACGGTTGAAAACAAACTTCCAAAAGATGGAACAGTGTTTTATTATGGAATATTGATGAGTATTCAACAGGCTGATCATTACCTGGAGCGTTTACTCAATACAATTGAATGGAAAAACGATGAAGCGGTTATTTTTGGCAAACACATTATCACCAAACGCAAAGTAGCCTGGTATGGCAATGATTCGTACAGCTATACGTATTCCAATACAACCAAAACCGCATTGCCGTGGACTCAGGAACTCATGGAATTAAAACAGCTGGCGGAAGCCACAACCGGAGCAACTTACAATTCCTGTTTATTGAATCTGTATCACGACGGTTCTGAAGGAATGGCCTGGCACAGTGATGATGAGAAAATGCTAAACCGGCACGGAAGTATTGCTTCATTGAGTTTTGGCGCTGAACGAAAATTTGCTTTCAAACACAAAAAAGATCAGCAAATTGTATCACTTGTGCTGGAACATGGAAGTTTACTGGAAATGAAGGATGAAACACAAACGCACTGGCTGCATCGCTTACCACCAACAACGCGGGTAAAACGTCCAAGGGTGAATTTAACTTTCCGGCAAATGCTTGTTTGAATAATGGGATTACAAAACGATCACCATTCCGTCTTCGACCACCATCGTATTTTCAAACACCAACCTGGCTTCAGCCGCGTGTGCATTCCCGTCGTCATAACGGGCGCTCAAATGACCAAGCAATAATAGTCCGGCGTTTGCCAGTTGAGCGATTCTTGCGGCCTGAGCTGCTGTTGAATGAAAAGTAGCTTTAGCCCTATCAGTCATGTCCTCTAAAAAGGTCGCTTCGTGGTACAGCATATCAACGCCTTGTATAAACGGCACGATTGCTTCCTGGTAGATTGTATCGGAGCAATAAGCATAACTGCGGTGTTTTCGCGGTGGAAAAGTATATTCCGAGGATTTTAGAACTCTTCCGTCTTCTAATGTCACATCTTCGCCGCGTTTGAGTGCTGGAATGTGCATTAATGAGTGTTTCTCCAATTTGTATTTTTCGCCGTCGAGCTGACGGGCAAAGGGTTTTTCGTTGATCCGGAAACCATTGGTTGGAATGCGGTGTTTCAACGGAAATGTATGAATTTCAATGCGGTTATCCTCGAAAAGCAGTTGTGGTGTTTTTCCGTCGAGTACCACAAAATCGATCCCAAAACCGATAACGGATCCACCAACTTCCAGCTGCATGCGAATAATCTGTTCCAATCCTGCGGGGCCATAAACAGTAATTCCCTGGTTGCGTCCCAATAAATGCATTGAACTCAGCAAGCCCACCAATCCGAAGAAATGATCGCCGTGCAGATGGGAAATTAAAATATGGGTGATTTTCTGAAGGCTGATTCCGTGACGGCGCAATTGATTCTGTGTTCCTTCACCGCAATCGATCAGAATGTGCCGTTCATTGCACCAAACGTATTGGGCACTTGGATTTCTAAGTGACGTTGGAAGAGCAGCTCCCGAGCCAAGAATGGTTACTTCAAACCGCATGATCTTAAACGGTCATTTCGCCAATCGCCGCGTCGACATCGGCAGTAATTTTAAGGATTTTATCTAGTTGAGAAATGCGGATCATTTTCGAAACAGCTTCCTGCAAACCGCACATAGCGAAAGAGCCATTGGTATCTTTACACAAGCGGTTGGCCATCAAAATAGCCGATAAACCGGAAGAATCACAGTAACGTGTTTTGGAAAGATCCAGGATAATATTGTTGATTCCTTTTTTATTCAAAACAACAAATTCGGCTTTCAGATCGGGGGCATTACCGGCATCAAGTTTCTCAACTCCTGATTTGACGATAGCGTAGTTTGTTTCCTGGATGATTTCGAAATTCATTTTGTTCGTCGTTTTTCAAATGTAACAAAATAATTTAACCCCTGATTTTTAACGCCCGATTTTTCCGGCTAACAAATAAATAACTGCCATGCGCACAGCTACTCCGTTTTCTACCTGCTGTAAAATGATGGATTGTTTTGAATCGGCCACGTCGCTGGTGATTTCCACTCCACGGTTGATTGGTCCGGGATGCATCACCACAATTTCTTTGTCGAGATTATCGAGGATTTCTTTTGTCAATCCGAATTGCATGGAATATTCGCGCAAACTTGGGAAATACTGAATATCCTGTCGTTCAAGCTGAATGCGCAGCATGTTGGCCACATCGCACCATTCAAGCGCGCGCTGCAGGTTGTGTTCTACTTTTACACCCAGCTGATCAATGTATTTCGGGATGAGTGTTGTAGGTCCGCAAACCATGACTTCCGCTCCCAATTTCTGAAGTGTGTAAATATTTGAAAGGGCTACACGTGAGTGTAAAATATCTCCGATGATGGCAACTTTTTTTCCTTCAACCGTTCCGAGTCGTTCGCGGATGGAAAACGCATCAAGTAAACCTTGTGTCGGATGCTCGTGCGTGCCGTCGCCGGCGTTGATGACACGTGTGTTGGTACGTTGCGACAGAAACAAGGCTGCTCCCGGATTCGGATGGCGCATAACCACCATATCCACTTTCATGGAGAGAATATTGTTGACCGTATCAATAAGTGTTTCGCCCTTTTTCACGGAGGAAGAAGCAGCCGAAAAGTTCACCACATCAGCCGAAAGGCGTTTTTCAGCCAGTTCAAAAGACAAACGTGTTCGGGTGGAATTTTCAAAAAACAAATTCGCAATAGTGATATCGCGCAAAGAAGGAACTTTTTTGATCGGACGGTTAATGACTTCTTTGAAACTATCGGCCGTTTGAAAGATCAATTCAATATCCTGACGCGTCAGGTCACGAATACCGGTCAAATGCTCAACGCTTAACTGTTCCATTCACTTCGGGTGTAAACAACATAACTTTATCTGCTCCTTCGCTTTCTTTCCATTCTACGGAAACTCGTTCAGAATTCAGGGTATCAACGGCTTTGCCAACATAATCGGCTTGTATTGGAAGATCACGCTGAAAACGGCGATCAATCAGTACCAGCAATTCTACGCAGGTTGGCCGTCCGAACGCCAGCAAGGCATCCAAGCCAGATCGGATCGTTCTTCCGGTATACAATACATCGTCGATCAGTACCACTTTCTTGTTTTCGATACTGAAATCGATGTTGGTGGCACTTGGAATCAATGGTTTTTCCCTGCGGCGAAAATCATCGCGGTAAAACGTAATATCCAACTGGCCACAAGTAATTGAATGCTGTGTGATTTCTTCCAAAATGGTTTTTAACCGTTGCAGCACATGAATCCCGCGTGGTTGTAGGCCGACAAGTACCGTTGAAGAAAAGTCCGAATGATTTTCAATGAGTTGATAGGCAAGTCTGTTCATCGTTAACTGAACATGTTGGTCGTCTAAAATGACTTGCTTTTCCATTGCAACAAAGTTAAAAAAATAAAATAGACCGACCACATACCGAATGAAAATTCGATGAGTAAAACCACCGGAATCGCCGGAAAGCTACTGAGCATCACTAGTTGAGAAATGAATGAACTAAATCCTTTTACCATTATATTCCTACCGATCAATCAACGGTTGATTCCAATCAATGTTTTATAGTTAAACTTTGTAACAATTCTTCTATATTTGATTCATAGATAAAAGCAAGCGCTAAAGTGCTTTTGTTTAAGTTTCTACATAAATTAAGTTTACTGGTTCCACACGATAAAGGCTTTTTCATAGGGTTTGTTATTGGTTGACATTTTGGTTGTTTTTGAGTTTTTCATGTGGAACCAGTTTATTTAATTTCATCGTATTTTTGATCATAGCACTATTTTTTTAATCGCGATAATGTGAGTCCTACCCAACAGGCACCAACTAAATTTTCACGCTTTCGACGATTTTTTGTTCGTTTTGCATTGATCATTCTCCTCTTCTATATTTCAGGTTGTTTATTGGTTTATTTCAACCAGGAAAAATTGCTTTTTCATCCCGAAAAACTTTCCAAAACACATATTTTTTCATTCGAAACACCTTCCAGGGAATTTAACCTGAGGACAGCTGACGGTGAATCGCTCAACTGCTTGTTGTTTTCAGGCGACAGTACGCATACCCGCTTGGTTTTCTACCTGCATGGCAATGCCGGAAACATAGAAGACATGGAAGGTCCTGCAGCATTTTACGCCAATTTGGGTTACGATTTCTGCAGTTTCGATTACCGCGGATTCGGAAAAAGCTCAGGGAGCAATACCAATCAGGATCAGTTAGTGGATGATGTGCGGCTTGTTTACAAACACCTTAAAAAAAAGTACAAAGAAAAAGAAATCGTGATCATCGGTTATTCGCTGGGAACGGGCCCTGCTACGATATTGGCTTCTGAAAACCACCCGAAACAACTGGTTTTACAAGCGCCTTATTATTCGGTGAAAGAACTAGCGGCAGAGCGCCATCCTTATATTCCGTCGTTTGTACTCGCTTACCCCTTTGAAACGTTTCGTTACATTCAACAGGTTAACTGTCCTATCAGTATTTTCCATGGAAAAGAGGATAAAGCCATTCCGTTTTATTCATCCAAAAAGCTGGCGGGATTGCTCAAAAAGGACGATTGTTTTATTCCGCTGGAAAATTGTGATCATAACGGAATTGCAAACCAGCCTGCGTTTCAGCAGAAAATTCAACAATTATTATATTAACTATATTATTTCCAACCATTTGAATAGTTACTACGTTCTATAAATCAAACCTTGTAATTCCTGAACCATGAAAATACTTCTTACTTTATTGATCCTGTTTTGTAGCATTTCGTCTTTTGGACAATCAATCGCAGGAAAACTCGTCTATGACCAGAACACCGTTCAGATATCATCTAAAGATGCTCTTTGTGCTTCTGTTAATTATTATGTGGCATCGGGAACATTTGTAGATCCTCAGGCATTGGAATTCTATTCCTGGATTACTGCTTTTAATAACCAAGAAGTGCTTTGGTCCAAAAAGATCAAATCAGACACAATTCTCAATATAGCTCACGCGAGTGCTGAACAATTAAATGGTTCACACGATGTAATTGTGAGTGTTCATGAATCTCAGCTAAACACCGACTCAATGTGTTATGAATTGATGCGTCTTGATTCTGCTACCGGAAATCTTGTTTGGAGCAAAAAAGTGAATTTTGATTTTGGGACCGGAATCTTTACATATTATAAGAACGCTTTACAAATTACTGATCAAAATGAAATTTTGGTCACCTATTCTATTAACGAATACCTATATGCTGCCAAATTCACAGAAAACGGTAATTTGATTTTTTCGAAGAAAATTAATAATATCTTCGGCGCCGCTTTTAATAATCCGGGGTTCTCTTTTATAGAAACATCAGACGGTGGTTATCTTGGCACGCTAACAAACGAGAATAATCCGACACTGATAAAACTTAATGCCGATTTTTCCACTGCATGGTCAAAATATTGGTCTATTGAAACTTACAGCCGTCCGAAAGCTGCTATTGAGCTCAGTAATGGCAAATTTGCTATTAGCGGACTGGGCGATCTAGGCTACTTTATTGCTGTTTTAGATACGAATGGGACTATTGAAAGTTATAAAGTAATTGCTGCTGATATGACAGCTGCTTATGGCCTTATAGAACTACAACAAGCCGACTCAAACACCTTAGTGGGAGCCGGCATTAGATCTTATTTTTCCTACGACTTTACCACCGGAATATTTTCAGAATCATTGAGCCCGATGAATCGAAATTATGCTTTCGATCTATCGAATGGCATTCATTTTTATGAATACTCACCAAATCTTATTGAAATTAACAAAGCCCTGTTCAACATGAATTTTGACCTTAACAGCCCTGACTGTAACCCGTTTGAACAAACCAACTATTCTAGTCAGGATGTCTTTATTACCCCGGAACAGGTAATTGATAATCCACCATTTTATATCGAAGACCAGGGAGAATTAGTGAATTACACTCCTAACCTGGAATCGCTTCCCGTGACATTAAATCTCGATTGTTATCTCGCTACCAAAGAAATAACGGCACCATCCGTTGAATTGTCCCCAAATCCTGTATCGTCGGGAGAGTTATTAACCGTTCAACTGGAAAATATACCAGCCGAAAACAAGTATATTGAATTAACCGATGTTTCCGGTAACGTTATTATGAGATTTCCGATTGAACAGTCAACGGTAGAAATGACGATTCCACCATTGGCAGCCGGATTGTATTTCATTCGAACAGGGCATTCGACCTCACAAAAATTGATGGTGAACTAAAGAGAACGAAAGCCGGTTTACCCTCCTTTTCGCTTCACTTTGTAGCCTTCTTTCTGCAATAACTCCATCACTTTGTCACGGAAATTGCCTTGCACGATGATTTCACCGTCTTTGGCCGTTCCGCCTACGCCGCATTTGCTTTTGAGGAGTTTTCCCAGTTCTTTAAGGTCATCATCTGTTCCGATAAAACCTTCTACCAGCGTCACTTCCTTGCCGCCACGTTGTTTTTTATCGAGGGAAACATATAACGTTTGCAAATGAGCACTGAGTGTTTCCTGGTCCGATTCTTCTTCCTGATCGTAGCTAAAATTGGGGTTCGTTGAATAAACGATATTGATGCGTTCTTTTTTGTTCTTGCTCATGGGTACTTTTCAATAATTGCCGCTTTCAGGTTGTCTGTTATCAGGTAATCGGGGTGTTTTTTCAATCCTGAACGAATTCCCTTGGGCGATCTGACTTCAAAAATAATAACTTCTTTGCCAGCTTGCTGCACCGATTCCACTTCCGACCGGTCAATTTCCGAATTACGGATGCACAAACCTACCGTTTCAGATAGCTGGCCAGAGTTCAGATAACTGTTCGCCGTACCGATTTCAAAGTAAACATTCCAGCCTTTGAGGTAGAAAGCATGCACCCAATTCGGATTATTGGTGATCACAGAAACTTCTGCCATTGAAAACGGCGTTATAGCAGCGTCAATGGCGTTGATCACCGTTTGCTGATCCAAAATCTGTCCTGTACAGGAATTGTAATGACGCACGTCTAAAAAACAGGTTCTGGTCGTGAACGGAAAATCTAGATCAGCCAGTTTCAGCAGTGATTCATTTCCCAATCCGCTATAAGCCAATCCATTGAGGTAATCATCGGTTACAGAATTGACGCAGCCTTCGCCTTTCGTTGCGTTGTTAAGCATTGTATTGTGAAAGAGCCAGATTGATCCGGAGGCCGAACATTGAAGATCAATTTCAACGCCATCGATTCCTTCCATATTAACCGCGTAATCAATTGCTTCCTGCGAATTATCGTGATAAGGCGACGTTCCTGAATCAAGCCCTGAACCTGCATGTCCAATAAGTTTCACATCTTCAAACTGCTGCTTTTTCTTGCAGGAAAGCACCGATAACAGAACTATGAAAAGGATGTTATAACGCATACGACCACGAAATTTCAACGAAGGTATTCCATGAGATGGAATGTACAAACTTTTCTCTTGACGACGACCAATTTTGTTCCACCGCGGGGCCAATTCCGGCCGACAATCCGAACCGGCTTCTGTTTCCCGTTCCGACATAAGCGCCGAGAAAAGCTTCTTCCTGGTACAACCAACCATGTGATGATTGTTTGTTAAAGTGAAGCGTTGCCGCAGAAATCCGCATTAACGGTCCGGTTTGCAGCCAGCGTTTTTTCACCAAATGAAAACCGTATTGATAATAGATTTGCGGGTATAATCGCTGTTGAAAAAAAGTAGTAACAACGCCAACCGAAAGGCCAATTTGATGCTGATGCGCGCCTTTTTCGCGTTCCGCCTGGAAACCTGAAAAAAGATCGTATGGATGGTAAATGGTCTGTATTCCGACCCGGTAAATCGTTGAATCCTGCGCCTTGAGTGAAAACACAGAGCTACAGCATAACAATAGGATTACCGGTAATTTCATGAGATAAAAGTACCGAAGTTTTTTAGTTTAGTAAGTTTTCCACTTTGATGAGTTTAGTAAGTTCAACAATCTCCAAACCTATTAAACTTAATTATCAAACTCAGGAACTTACTAACTCAAAAACGCATTAAAGCTTAGGACACTTGCGGCAGTGTACGCCTTTTTTCTTGTATTTCTTACAGCAATCTTTCTTTTTATCACACGAGCAATTGGCGCATGATAATTGAAATACCTGTGGCAGGTCTGTCGGTTGAAGTATGGCTTGCTTCATCGCTATTTAGAATAATTCTACGCAAAGGTAATATCAAATTTTGAATTGTGGGAAAATTGGACAAAAAAAGCGTGGAGTTTTCTTCTCCACGCGTTATTTAACAATGTATCACTCAGCAAAAAAGCCTTTAATTATCGGATGAGTAACAGGCTTCGCGTACGTTTTATCGAAATACCGGCAATGCACGCCTTTGATTTGAACTGGTGGTTTTGAACGATAATTGGAATGTGAAAAATAGAGTTTCTGACTTTCCAGCCCTACTACCCAATCATGTTCCTGGCCCAGACTGCCCCGGATCGTAAAATCGAGCGCGATGGAAAAAACTTTATGTTTCTTATCATTCGCCAGTTCTTTATCCCAATCAGAAATCACATTAAAGAACATACAATCAGGTTGCGGGTTTAGCGCTAACAAATCGGTTAACTCAGCTGTTCCGGGTTTCATTTCAACACAGGCCTTTTGTTTCAGGAAAAAATCGGCTGAAAACTGGAAAAATGCTAAAATGATTTTACCTCCAACGCCGGGAGTCACTTTTTTCCAGATACTTAACAACGTAGCAATTTTTGCACCGGTATTGAACCATCCAACGCCATTTGCGCCGGAAAACATCATTACTTTTTTCACAGGCATGATATGGTTGTGTCCGTGAGCGGAAAACCGTTTCGCAACCAATGCTCCCCTACTAGCGCTCAGAATACTTATTGGTTTAGCGAACTTATTATCACCTATTTTATTCAGGAACCACTCCAGGTTATCCTGCGCATTTTCTGATACCGTAGGATGATCAAATGCAATAATTTGTTCGAATACGCCATTATCAAGCAAGTCGTTGAGCAAACAACCCTGATCCTCAACATCCAAATACAATTTACCAAAAGTTCCTTTTGTGTTGGCAAAAGTGCCGTGAATGAGTAACAACGTGTTCTTCGAATAATCAATTGGCAACTGATCAATATCCGTAAAATAGCCACCTGTATTAGCGACAGTATTGACCGCTTTTGTATATTTCTTGATCGAGTATTTATCTCTTCCAAAAATATAATCACCGACATCGTCCTGGTATCTATCGTGGTTTTTGCCAGGCATTGTAGCAAGTAATTCTTTCTTTGCCTGTTCAATCAATTCTTCAGGAGTCCCAGTACCTAGTTTGTAAGTCAGCACTTTCACCATAAACGACAACGCCTTTGTTTTACCGATAATATCCAGCGTCGTGCTTCTTTCTTTGGCATTGTACAACGGAATTAAGAACGTTTTCCTGTCTTTTTCACTGGTTTCTTCCGGCATCACGAAAATCACCTCTGCATCCGGATCATTGTGATCATCCGAATCAGAAAACTGCATAAACATCAAGGCGCCTTCATCTGGTTTCAAAAAAACGGTCAATCGCAGATCGGGCAGTTCATTTGGCCGGTCGAAATCAATAAGTCCGCCCAATTTCAGGTTATTAAAATTGATAAAACGCTCCGTCACTTTGATATCCTTGTTGTTTAGGAACGGATTAATAGCGTAGATCTCACCTATTACGGAAAGTGTTTTTCCTTCGGAATCAAGGTTTCCATTCTCAGAAAAATCGATACTTCCCTTGAATTTCATATCGGTATTATTATCCGCCCAACCGATTGTTCCCCAAGTTGAGGGAATATCACTTTTGATTCCTCTGCTCAATTTACTGTTGAGTGTTTGTAACTGGGAAGTATTCATTTCACCGGCTTTCAGTGCTCCCAGCGTATAAAATGATTTCCCGTTAAATTGATGTGGTTGGTCCTTGCCAAAGTCTAAAGTTCTCATTGTAATTAGGTTTTAAAATTCTTATTCAGCGAGATGTAAGATAAGAAAATTTTGAACTCACTTTTCGCTCTTTGTAAAAATAAATCCCTACACAATCAGATGGTTAACGGAATCCGGTGATTTTTCGTTCACTAAAAAATTTTGGCTTCTCATTGAATTCAGGAAGGAAAGAATCATTAGAAACTGTTGGGTGAAATCAGGAATTATGGCAGTAGGTAGAGTTTGCGATGGAAGATAAGCTTATTTAATTCTTAATTTTGAATGCTGAATGTTGAATTAGACTTCCTAAGTCTTTGGAAATTTGGAAACCGAGCAGAATTACCTTTAATTTAAGAACCTGTATTATGCAATTTTACATGGCTCTCCATTCAACATTAAAAATTAAACATTCAAAATTATTTATCCAAAAATTTTGACCGCCATCTTGAACGTATTCGCATGCGCTTCAATAATGTGCTTGATTTCTTTGCTATAACCGCCACCCATCGTACAAACAACCGGAATATTCATTGATTTTGCTGTTTCGAAGACAAATTCATCGCGTTTACGGCAACCGTTTAATGTGACACCTAATCGTCCTAATTTGTCGGAATTGATGATATCTACACCACTTTGAAAAAAGATAATTTCCGGTGTAAAATCTTTCAGGATTTGTTCCATTGAAGATTTCAGCAGGTAGAGGTATTCAATGTCAAGAATACCATCATCAAGGCCAACATCGAGATCTGATTTTTCTTTGTACAACGGATAATTATTGTCGCCATGCATACTGAATGTAAACACATTGGGATTGTTATCGAAAATTTGCGCTGTTCCATTTCCCTGGTGAACGTCAAGATCAACGATCAAAATGCGCGAAACCAATCCCTGATCCAATAACCATTGTGCAGCAATCGCCTGGTCGTTCAATAAACAAAAACCTTCGCCTCTTTCTGAATATGCGTGATGTGTTCCACCGGCAATATTGAGGGCAACTCCTCTTGTTTCCATAGCAAGTTCAGCGCACATTCGCGTTCCTTCCATGATCGTGAGTTCGCGTTCTATCAACGTATCCGAATGCTCAAAGCCTGATACACGCTGCTCGCGCGGACTGCATTGAAGTTTTAACAACTTCTCTAAATAAACAGGACTGTGCACACGCGTTACTAATTCCAGCTCAATTTTACCCGGAGCAAAAAACTGATTTTCAGGAATAAATCCTTCCAGGCGTAATTGTTCGTAAAGCAACTGGTATTTCTCCATCGGGAAACGATGTCCGGCAGGAACAGGATGAACATAATTGGGCGCGTACGCAACAGAAACTGACATGTGGTAAAGGTAGTCAGTGAGACTTGCTAAGCATCACAAAGGCACAAAGTTTTTTTGAAAGATTTTACATCGTAAGTAATATACCTAACTTGTTTCCCTGAAAGGAATATTACTATTTTGCTAAAAATTACAAAACAGGGCGTGTTAAAATCCCATGAAGTACTAACTAAATCTCTTTGTATTCTCAAAAAATATTATCAATTATAAAGAACTCACTTGATAATTGATAATTTCATCATTTATAATTCAAGGATTGTTATGCTGTTCTATCTAAATCAGTCGAAATAGAGAAAAACAACTGCCCGTCATCGCAGGTATCAAACGTATATAGCAAACGGTCTTTTGATTTCATGCGCATGGTGATAAACCCTAATCCGGCGCCGCCTTTTGTAGAAATCAACCCGTTATTCAATACCTCGAGATAGAACGACTTTACTTCTTCGTCATTCATTCCGTTCAATTTATCGAGGTAGGAAATCAGTTTTTCGCGATCTCCTGCCAAAATCAGGTTTCCCAAAACAACACGGTATTTTGTGTCGTTGGAAGCTACGATCAATAGTGCAGGCTGTCCGCCATCCAATGATTCACCATGAATAAGAATATTTTGCAAACCTTCGATCAGAATGGAAAAAACGCGCTTTATAAGTGGCTTTCGATCACCGGCAGAAATCATCATTTCCTCAACGTTTATAGTCAAACTGTTGATCAAATCCTGATTCAAATCACCGAAATGCGCCAGCAGAACGGACTTAAATCCATCCATATTCAACTGCTCTATTCGGTGATTCAACAACTGCCGTGTCTCGTTATTAGCTATACTGATCTGCATGATATCATGTAACTCTATAAAAGTACAATAACATTTTATTCTGAAATATCAGATTGTGCAAATGGCAATATCTTTGTTACGGTTTGCATCCTGGAATGATTATTCGGGAGATCTGATCTGGAAATTTGTTCATTACGGGACCGTTACCTTTCCAACGTCACATGGCCTGTCACCATTTCACGTCCGTCATTCGCAGCATACTTAAATTCGATTCGATACGTATAAACGCCGTTTTGAACTTCATTTCCGGCATATGTGCCGTCCCATCCAATCAAATGATCGGTTTCGTCAAACACAATTTCTCCCCAGCGGTTAAAAATGGTCAGATTATAATCATCCGCTTCGAAGCCCGAAGTAAAAATCGGCAGGAAAAAATCGTTGATTCCATCGTCGTTCGGTGTAAATGAATTCGGAACATAATAAATCAGTTCTTCATTGATCGTGACAATGGCCTGAGCAATATCCGTACATCCGTTTGCACTGGTTGCCGTTAAGGTAACCGTATAATTTCCAGCTTCTGTATCAGGGAATTGATGCGTTGGTGAAGTTTGAGTAGAACCCGCACTTCCGTCACCGAAATCCCATGAATATTGTGTCGCATTCACTGAGGAATTAAACATTGTGGAATATGTATCGCTTGTAGTCATTATACCCGGAGAAGGTGTAAACGAAGCAACCGGCGCCGGGTCCACACAAATGATGTCAGTAAAAGTCTGTGTTCCTTCGCAACCATTTACTGCTACCACACTCAACGTTAAATCGATACAACCGCTTTGGTTAAACGTAACTGTTTGATCTCCTGCTCCGGAAAGTGTTGTTCCGTTGGAAAATTGCCAAATGCAATCGCCGCTGTTTGGTGTTGTATTCTCGAAAGTCACCGTTAATGGCCCGCAGCCCGAGGTAACACTTGGCACAACCGAAACAGTTAATCCTGTATTTACGGTAACTGTCACCTGGTCTGTGCTTGTACAACCAAATGCGTCGGTTCCTGTAACGGTATAAGTTACAGTTGCCGCCGGAATAAACGGAACGCCATTCATAACACCATTGTCCCAGGCATAAATCTGAGCATTCGTTGCATTCAAGGTTACCGATTCGCCTTCACAAACAACCAAATCAGCACCCGCATCTACAACGGTTCCACTCTGATTGGTCAATGTCGCGTTTTGCTGAACCTCACAACCAAGGTTATCCTGAACAACAACAATATACAAACCTGCTCCGAGATTAACGAATTGGTTGGTATTCACAAATGTATTACCGCCGTCTGCACTGTACAGCAGCGTTCCTGAACCACCTGATGCGTTTACTGTAAGTGAACCGTCCGTGTTTCCGCAGGAAGGATCAACCGTTGTAATGGAATTAATAACCGGAACCGGAGAATCGGTAATAACAATCGATCCGGTAGCTTCGCAACCACTTTCATCTGTCACCACAATATCGTATGACCCAGCTCCAAGGTTGGTAAACGCGTTGGTTGTTACGAAGTTCATTCCACCATCAATCGAATAATCAAATACTCCCGTTCCACCCGATGCAGTAATAGTGATCGACGCATTGGATTGGTTGCAAGTCTCGTTTACCGGATCAATCAAGTCAATAACCGGACTTGGTTGTAAACCGACCGTATAATCTTCTGTAATAACGCAGTTTTGTGCATCTGTAATCGTGATTGTATATAAATCAGGGGCTAATCCATTGATATCAGCAGTCGCCATACTATTCGACCAGCTAATCACTGGATTAACGCCACCGGAAACCACCAAACCTGTGATCGATCCGTTGTCTGTGTCGCAATCACTTGGGGTAATCACAATATTCGTTGCATCCAGCGTCATTACAGTGGCTCCTGTAATTGTGTACGGGCCTGAGTTAGCCGTACAGCCGAATGCATCTGTAACGGTCAATGTATAATTTCCTGCAGCTGCATTGGTCAAATCGATGGTTGGTGTTGCAGAACCGCTCCAATCGTATGTCAAACCACTTCCTGAAGCTGTGATTCCTGTAATGCTTCCATCATTTCCGGTACAGGATTCGGCTGTAATAACAATACCTGTAGCATCAATCGATGGACCGGCAAGATTTTGAATCACATAAGGTCCCACACTGGCTGTACAGCCGTTAAAATCAGTAACCGTTAGTGAGTAGTTTCCAGCCGAAAGATTTGAAATATCAAGTGTAGTATAAGCTCCGCCATTCCATGAATAACTAATGGTTGGTGTTCCACCGTTGATAACAATTCCTGAGATACTTCCATCGCCGCTTCCGCAATGTTCATCAACGATTGCCATATTAGCAGCATCGATTGTGGGGCCCGCTGCATCCGGTACGTTGAACGGACCTGCGCTTGCCGTACAACCAATATTATCTGTGATTGTCAGGGTATAATTTCCAGATGTGACGTCAATAAGATCAGTTCCGGGAGTAGCGGTTCCACTCCATGAGTAAGTCAATCCTGCACCTGTTGCGGTAATTCCGGTAATATCTCCGTTTGCATTACCACAAGTAGCCGTTGTGATTGCAATTGCTGTTGCATCCAATGTTGGTCCGGTAGTTTGAGTAATCGTATATGGACCAGACGTTACTGTACATCCCACGTTATCTGTTACGGTAAGTGTATAATTCCCGGCTGATAAGCCTGTAATATCTAAGGTTGTTTGCGCTGTATTTGTCCATGCGTAAGTCAATCCGGTTCCGGAAGCAGTAATTCCTGTGATAGAACCATTATTTCCCAAACAATCGGCGTTTGTAACCACCAAACCAGCTGTGTTGATTGTAGGTCCTGAAGTTGTTCCGATGGTGAATGGGCCAGCTGTTGCCGTACAACCTGCTATATCTGTGACGATAACCGTATAATTTCCGGCAGCGGCATTGGTTAAATTCATATCCGGTGTCACAACTCCGTTCCAGGTAATGATATTGGTTCCTGCACCACCAGAAGTCGTTAAACCCGTGATGGAGCCGGAACCGGAACAACTGGCATCTGTAATAACCGGAACTCCTGAAATAGTAGGTGCTCCAACTGTTACAACAACCGGAATGCGAAATGTTCCAGGGCAGACTCCCACATAATAAGTTGTAGTAGTTGACAATACAGGTGTAGTGAAATTTGCTCCCGATCCTACTACCGTATTACCGAATTGCGTGGAATACCATGTCAAAGTACCTGGTAATGTACCGATAACCGTCGCCGTAAGCGTTGTGGAGGTATTGGTACAGATATTAACGTTAGGAGAGGTAATATTAAAAAATGTCTGTGGCAAGCTTGCGATTCCGGGAGCACCTGCAGTAGCACCATTGGGTGGAAACAGGTTTACATGCGAAGAATTGGTTGTGCCGTTGGCACCGCCTGTTACTGTTTGAACCGGCGTACCTGCTGTAAAAGAAATCTGACCACCGGCTCCACCTCCACCAGGACCATCAGCCTCCATTGTTGGAGAAGCTAAACTTCCGAATGAAATGACCTGGTTACCACCGGTTCCACCATTGGCAGAAAGTGTAACAGATGCAGGAATAGCAGTTCCGTTTGAAATGGCAATTGCACCACCGCCACCGGCACCACCGGCAGCATCATTTCCAAATTTTTGAGTAGAAAACGCTGTTGCTGTCTGACCGGCAGCATTTGCATTCTGACCGGCAGCACCATTGCTTTCTATCGTTCCGGTTCCTGTAATAGTTCCGTAAACGGTCATGAAAACAATTCCGCCACCCCGACCGCCATTTCCGCCCTGAGTCGGGTTGGTATTAGCATCACCGGCGCCACCGCCACCGCCCATAAACAAACGTGTGTTTGAATAGGTTAACGGATGGCCACCTAAACCGCCTTCACTTCTTCTGTAGTCTCCGGACCATGCTGTATTATTGGGGCCAATCGCTGATTCATTTTGATTGCTTGTTGAATAAGAATAACCGCCTCGTCCCCCTCCGGAACTGGTTGACGTTCCGAATCCGGCAGATTCCAGATTCCAGATAGCTGTATAGCCAACTGGATTTCCTTTACCTGTATAGGCTCCGGTTCCAACATTTGAACCGCCACCGCCACCGGAATTGTGATTTCCGCCACCACCACCACCATTCGCGGGCGCTGATTTACAATAGCGGGAATATAATGCGTCGTATTCTGTATAAAAACCACCGATTCCTTCACCTTTTTCGGCACCTTCAATTGCTAAATTAGAGGCACAGTAGCCAACATTGGCGGCCGCACTTGGTGGTGAACCTGCTGTTTGCAAATCACACACACCACCACGGAAACCATAACCCGAAGCCATGATTTTTCCTGTTCCTGTAAGTGTTAAATTTCCATCAATTTCAAGTGCTACAACACCACCAATTGTTCCGTCCCACATAGCAGGAATCACTGTGGTTGCAGTATTTACCGTTAAATTTGCGAAACGCGGTACACGCACAACCTGTACATGTCCGGAAGCGGTATAGGCATTTTGTAAGCCACACATCAAGTTGATTGTTGTTCCACCGGAAACAGATCTCACTTCAATCAATTCGTATTTACCGGCATTGTTATAGTTAGTAACATTTCCCCATAAATCCTGAAAAGACCCCCAGTCACCCTGATGCCCATTGGGAACGGTGTAATTCCCTCCCCAACTTGCTGTAGGTGTCACATCCACATCCATGGTAGCGCCTTGCATTTGAATAATCATGATTAAATCACCCGGAGCAAGCGGAGTACCAAGAACACCACTCGCAAGTGTATTGCTGGCAACTGTAATACTTGTAGCACCGGCAGCGGCGTTAGCAGTTACGCCAGTATATGCGTTAATTTGCGTGTTGGCAGCAGTTACTGTATAGCTTCCATTCTTGGCCCGTTGAGCCGATAAATGAAGAGCGAAACAGCAAAAAAACAAAAGGAGGAGAGCACTGTTTTTTGACATGGTTCTATACTAGTTCGAAACTTTGACGCACAAAATACGAAAAGGTTGGTTTTTTCGAACACATTTCCTGTGAAATATGACCGACGGTTCAGTGGCTTTTGATCAATTTCACACAAAAAAACGCGTAAAATCGTTAGAATTATGTACAAGACAATCTTCTATTAATGATTGCTGACTGTAACTTTCAGCACCTGACCTTGACCTTCCTTCAGCACTTGAACATAGTAAATACCTGTTGCAAGCGTTCGGGTATCGATCAACAAATGATCTTCAGAAATGACGGTTGTTTCACATAGTATTTGTTGCCCCAAATGATTGGTCAAAACAACCTGCTGATTTCCAATCTGGTGCCCGATAATATGGAAACAATCAGTTGCCGGATTCGGATAACCAATCGCATTTTCATTACCTGCGATGATAACCGACTGAATATCGGAGACTTTAAACGCGCCATCAATGTCTATCTGTTTGAGTCGGTAATAATTGGTACCAGTAAACGGCTCAGCATCCAAGGTTCTGTATTCATGCAAGATCTGGGAAGTTTCAGCACCTTGAACAATAGCAATTTCTTCCCAGGTGAATAAATCAGTACTTCGCTGAACACTGAAATAATCATTATCAATTTCGGTTTGTGTAGCCCACAACAAATCAACCTTTTGCAATTCATTCAACGTGGCCGTAAAATACATTAGTTCAACCGGTAATGGTGAAACTACATTCACGATAGCTGTGACAATACAACCACTTGAATTCATATATGTAATCGTAGTCGTTCCAACAGAAACACCGGTTACCACTCCTCCTGAAGTAATTGTTCCTACAGCCGGAGTACCTGATGTCCATGGAGTTGTGGCATGTGCCGTTGCTGAACCGGTCAGGTTAGTTGTACCGCCAACAGGAATTGTGAGAACACCTGAAATAGTCGGTGCGCCACCTACTGTAACAACTACCGGCACACGAAATGTTCCCGGACAAACTCCTACATAATAAGTTGTGGTTGAAGATAATACCGGTGTTGTATAATTTGCTCCGGTACCTATCACCGTACTCCCGAATTGCGTTGAATACCAGGTTAATGTTCCCGGTGCGGTTCCTGTAACAGAAGCTGTAAGTATTGTTGACGTATTCGGGCAAATGGTTACGTTGGGTGATGTAATATTGAAGAAAGTCTGAGTTAATCCTGACATTCCGGAAGCTCCCATTGTAGCGCCGTTGGGAGGAAACAAATTGATTTGTGCCGAATTAGTAGTTCCGTTAGTACCCCCGGCAACAGATTGGGTTGGCGTTCCTGAAGTAAAAGCGATATGACCACCCGCTCCACCACCACCTGGACCGTCACCTTCGCTTGCCGTAAAAGCCCCAAGTGAAAGTGCATGATTTCCACCATTACCTCCATTGGCAGAAAGTGTAATCCCTGCAGGAATAGCAGTTCCGTTGGAAATGGCAATCGCACCGCCGCCTCCGGCACCACCTGCTCCATCATTTCCGAATTTTTGCCCAGCTCCTGGCACCTGATTGGCTGGATTTGAATTTTGTCCGTTACCGCCATTACTTACAATGCTTCCTGTTCCCGAGATGGTCCCGTAAACGGTCATAAAGACAATTCCACCACCGGTACCACCGGCACCACCCTGAGTAGGATTACTATTTGCATCACCGGCGCCACCGCCACCACCCATGAAGATGCGTGAACTTGAGTAAGTCAATGGAAAACCGCCAAATCCGCCTTCGTTTCTTCTATAATCACCGGCCCAAGCGGTGTTGTTTGGGCCTATAGCTGATTCATTTTGATTGCTTGTGGAGTAAGAATATCCACCTCGACCTCCACCGGAACTGGTAGAAGTAGCAAAGCCTGCTGCTTCCAGATTCCAAATGGCATTGTACCCAGAAACGGGGATTCCGTTCCCTGTGTAAGCACCCGTTCCGATATTGGCACCACCACCGCCACCGGAATTATGGTTTCCGCCACCGCCACCGCCGTTTGCCGGAGCCGATTTACAATACCTTGAATAGAGCGCATCATATTCAGTATAAAAACCACCTATTCCTTCTCCTTTTTCGCCACCTTCTCTTGCGTCATTAGATGCACAATATCCTTTATTGGCCGCCGCACTTGGTGGTGAACCCATTGTTAATATATCACACACACCTCCGCGGAATCCATAAGCAGATGCAGAAATCATCCCTGTCCCCGTAAGTGTTAAATTTCCATTTACTTCCAAAGCTACTACTCCGCCGATTGTACCGTTCCAGGTAGCCGGAACAATTGAACAAGCTGTATTTACTGTCAAATCCACAAAACGTGGCACTCTCACCACCTGAACGTGCCCGGAAGCTGTGTAGGCATATTGCAAACCACACATTAAATTAATGGTCGTTCCGCCGGCAATTGAACGTACCTCCACCAATTCATATCGGCCAGCATTGTTATATGCTGTCACATTTCCCCACAAGCTTTGAAAAGAACCCCAATCACCCTGATGACCATTGGGAACAGTATAACTCCCTCCCCAACTTGCTGTTGGTGTTACATCCACATCCATGGTAGCACCTTGCATTTGAATAATCATAATCAGATCGCCTGGAGCAAGTGCTGTAGCAAGAACGCCACTTGTAAGCGTATTACTGGCAACGGTTATTGACGTAGCGTTTACAGCGGCATTCGCCGTAACGTTGGTGTAAGCATTGATTTGAGTATTGGCTCCGGTAACAGTGTAAGTACCGTTTTTACCTCGCTGGGCAAGGATTGGCATACTAAAAACGCTCAGTAGCAATAAGGTAAGAGTAGTGTTTTTTAACATTTGCGCAATCTTAGAGTCCATCTTTGACGTGAAATTTACGAAATGGTTGTAAAAATCAGCTTGTTTTTTTGGAAATAGTTTGCATAATTTGGCTTACCGCTGGACAAACTTCCATATTTTTTCGTGTGAGATCTAAGATTTGATACATGTTTTTGCGATCAGTATGCGGGTATTCTCTACAAGCAAGCGGACGATCTTCATAAACACTGCAATAATTATCGTTTCCTAAAAAAGGACAAGGCGCTACGGTTAATACATAATCACCGTCCGAATCCATTCTCAGATATTGAGTAATAAATGCCGATTCGGAAAGCCGCAAACGCTTTGCCAGTCTCCGAATATCAATGTCTCTGAAAATAGGACTCGTGGTTTTGCAACAGTTCGCACACGTGAGGCAATCGATCTTTTTGAAAACCTGTACGTGCTCCTGATGAAACATTGTGTCCAATGTTCGGGGATTGACTTTCTTCAATCGCAGAGCGACCTTTTTGTATACTTCTTTATCAGCCAGGGCCTGTTGCAAAAGATGTGCATATTTCATTCTGCAAAATTAGTAGATGTTGGCACGCAATTAGCACGAACTTATTATATTCGTTGAATATGACAGATGAACGTTTTGACCTTGTGGTCATTGGAGGAGGTCCTGCGGGATATGCAGCTGCCATGCGGGCAATTGATTATGGGAAACGCGTTTGTTTAATTGAACGGGAACGAGTTGGCGGAGCCGGAGTGTATAACGGAGCCCTGTCTTCAAAAACACTTTGGGAAATTTCGCAGAAAGTAGCCAGTGTGAATGATACCATTCTTGGAAAAGGCCGCGAGAAATTTTACCTCAATTGGAATGATATCAGTTCTACCGTTGATGAGGCTGTTTTCGAACGTAAATTTCAGTATTCCTGTCATTTAAAGTTGCTACAAACCGAAACGATGAACAAGCTGCTCACGTATCATCGTGGGATAGGGCGTTTCATCAGCGATCATGAAATTGAAATTTTACATGATGGTGAAAAACGGATCGTTTATGGCGACAAGATCATTGTAGCAACCGGCAGCAGGCCTCGTAAGATGAAGGATGTTGAGGTGGACGAACGAACCATTTTCACCAGCGACGGCATCGAACATTTGTCTGATTATCCCAAAAGTCTTGTGATTGTAGGTGCGGGTGTCATCGGTTGTGAATACGCTACTATTTTTTCCAATTTCGGAAAAACCAAAGTATACATTATTGATCGGCAAGACAGGATCCTTCCTTTTGAAGATGCAGACATTTCGACTATTGTAAGCGAAAATCTAGAGAAAAAAGGAGTAACAATTCACCACAATGCACAATTGGAACGCCTGGAAAACCGTGGTGATCATGTTGAATACGAATTGTCTTACCCCGATGGAAAACGGGAAACCATCCAGGTTGAAAAAGCGCTGTTATCGATAGGTCGAATTCCGAATGTGGAACAGCTGAACCTTGAAGCCGCGGGTGTTTTGATGTCGAAACGTGGTGTACATATCGGTGACGATGATACGGTTACAAATGTACCGCATATTTATGCAGTAGGCGATGTCTCGGGAAGAATTGCTTTGGTAAATATGGGCGAAATTGAAGCGCGGCATGCGGTTGAACTTGCTTACGGAAGTGTTGACGAGCGATTGAATTACGACAACATTTGTACGATCATGTTCCTGCAGCCGGAAGTGGCCGCTGTTGGATTCAATGAGCAATACTGCCTGAAAAACAATATTCCGGTGAAAATCGTGAAGATCGATTATTCGGTGATTGCACGCGCTATTGCAATGCGAAAAACACAAGGTTTCTTTAAGATCATTGTCACAAACGATTCCGAAATGAAGATTTTGGGAATGCGTGCCGTTGGTGAACATGCTTCTACCGCGATTCAGGCAATCGGGTTACTCATCAAACTGAATATGCCGATCCATGTGATTGCCGAGTTGGTCCACCCGCATCCTTCCATTGCCGAAGGAATTCAGGAATGTGTGCGAATGCTGCTCAATAGTTCCATTTTCAAATCGTCGGTGTTTAAAGATAAACTGGCTTGTTATTCGCTGGTTGATGGTGTAAAGACGCCGCTGGAACGGTTATGATTATGTAGGAACACAAATTACCACACACAAAAAAGGAGCCTGATCACAGACTCCTTTAATTTTTTCAAGATTTTCTATTTTCTTAGATTACTCCCAGAACGATTAACAACGCATAAATTACAGCTGCCAATCCGCACAACCAGGCGATACCCCCGCCAAAGAATGCAAAACCGATTCCGAAACCAACGATTGCTAAAATCAAATCAATCCAGAAACGTGTTGTAATTCCTTCGTAAAGTGCAACTGCAAGCGGTGGAATAATAATGGCCAAAATAACCAAAAGCACCAGCATTGCTCCGCTTTCAGAAGAACCTTTTGCCGCCATATTTTGGGCGATTGTCGCTTTTTCTCTTAACGGAACGTAGTATTCATGCTCGCGTTGTTTACGCTGACGTACCTGTGCAGGTTTCGTTTCCTTTTTAGTGGAAGAAGCAACCTTTTTCTTCGGTGTTGTTTTCTCGTCGGAACGTTGTGGCTGCTGCGGTTGTCCCTGATCGTTTCTGATCGTTTTATCCTGTTGAAGAACAGTAGTTTGAACTGGCTTTTTTTCCAATTGCAAAACAGCAACTTGATCCGTTCCTTCTTCTTGAAGAGTTAAGTCATTTGTTGTTTTATCATCAGATGATTTGAAACCATGGTTTTTATTGTGGTAAAAACCTTTTGTATACTTACGTTTTTGAATGGAAGAACCACCAAAACCGTCACGCGAAACGCCACATGAAGCTAGTAAAATGGTCATTATGAGCGCTGAAGCAAAAAGATGTATTGTTTTCATATTTTGTGGTAAATTTTGTTAGTCAAATATAGGTTATTTTCCTTTAAGCTCCATTGCTTTTAAGGTATTTATCATCAGCGACGCAATGGTCATTGGGCCTACTCCACCGGGAACTGGCGTGATATAAGAACATTTCGGAGCCACCTCGTCAAAAGCCACATCACCAGCCAAACGCCAGCCACGTTCACGCGACGGATCAATTACACGCGTAGTTCCAACGTCAACAACCACAGCGCCCTCTTTTACCATATCAGCCGTAATGAACCCCGGATTTCCGACAGCAGCTACCAAAATATCCGCCTGGTTACAGATTTCGCGGATATTTTCGGAACGTGAATGTACCAATGTCACCGTGCAATTACCCATATCGGTATTGCGGCCAAGTAACAAACTCAACGGTGTTCCCACAATATTACTTCGCCCGACAACCACGCAGTTTTTACCCGAAGTTTCAATGTTGTAACGTCGCAGTAATTCTACAATTCCGGCCGGAGTTGCAGGTACAAACCCGGGAAGGTTCAGCATCATATTTCCCACATTGATCGGGTGAAAACCGTCGACATCTTTCTTCGGATCGATCGCCAGGGTTACTTTCATTTCGTCAATATGCTCAGGAAGTGGTAATTGAACAATAAAACCGTCGATGCTTTTATCTTCATTGAGTGCTTTTACTTTATTCAGCAACACTTCTTCCGAAACCGAATCATCGTAGCGAATCAATGTGCTTTCAAACCCGATTTCCTCGCAGGCTTTCACTTTAGAGTTTACATAACTCACAGATCCACCGTCGTTCCCAACCAAAATCGCCGCCAAATGAGGAATTTTGCGGCCTTCGGCTTTTCGATCTTTCACAAGAACCGCCAGCTCTTTTTTGATGATTTCCGCTGTTTGTTTACCGTTGAGAATTTCCATGTAGTGAATTTTGGTGCAAATATAACGATTCGATTCTGCTTGCGGACTACAATTCTTTGTGCAATAATGTGTAATACCAATCGTTTTTACAACCATGAAACCAGTCATCCTCCTACTTATCCTTTTGGTTCCCTGTGTGCTTTTCGCACAAATTGACAGCACGAATCTGGCTAACGATGAAGATCAGATTCTGCAGAAAATTCAACCTGACGAACCAAGCGAACCGATCATCCGTTTCGGGACCGAACAAATCAATTTATTAGGAAAATGGTGTTATGCTGAAATCGACAGTAATTCATTTGTTCTTTCGAAAATACCCGATTCTATTATTCCCAAAAACTGTCTTGAAATCTCCTTTGGTTATTGGGGATTTATCGGGGAAGAAATGAACAGAAGTTTTTCGGTGATCGATTCAGTGTTTCAATTTCATTTCTTTACGGAAAACAACTATTTCACCAAAAGCTACACGATTAGTCAATACAATGAAAACCAACTGTTTTTCAAGTATCTGAAAACAGATTCGAGAACTATCTCAGCTAATCAAACGACGAAACAAACATCCATTCAGCTCACCCATCAGTTCAAAAACAAAACAGCCGATTTGTCGCTTGACCGTGTTTTCAGACTTACAGTTGACAGTATTTATTATCGTGGAGAAGTACTACAATCAGACAATTGTGTTATTGTGTTCCATGCTTATTTTGTTGACGGAACAGAAAAAGATTCCATTTACCGGTTTTCACTTGATTCAGTTAGTGGAATATCTTATTACACAGCAAAACATCCCGAGCGATTTTTTGAAAAGAACAGAAATCCTCCGTCGAAAATGCAGGAGAAGCTGGACGACGCGTTCAGAGTAATCGGCTACATTGGCGGTATGTCAATTCTGGCAACAGTTATCAGCAGCTCTGCCGGAAAAAAATCAGATGAAGGTGAATCGGATGTAAAAGCTGGAATTGATCCGGTACTTGTTCAAATCGGCCTCATCAGCGGACTCCTTAATTTCACTTATTATTCAGCCATCATACTTCACCGCAGCTTAATCACTGATCAGTATGACTTAACGGAAGAATGGTTCACATATTAAATTACCTGCTAATCGCTTAAATCGCCCTTTCACTCAACAAGAAAGTCAGTTTGCTAAAGCACAGGGATTACATTACAACCTATTGAAGTTGGGAGGCGTCTTTAGAGTAGGTTCAAAACTATTTGGTCATGGAAAAAAGACTTATCAAACGAAGCATTATGCGAAGCGGAGCTATCCAGCAGGTCAACGATGCTACAGTTGTGTTGCGACATTTCATTGAATTGAGCGCCAAATTGCTTCCTTTTTTTAACGAGCTTTCGAAAAAGGATAAGTTATTGCCACGCGAAGCTTTGGACAGACAACGCATTATAGATGTATTTCACGGTTACAAATTCGATACATCAACCTCAATGATTTTAATGAATTCAAGTATTTTGGATACGATTCAACGTACATTCCAGCATATTGAAAAACGCATTCCGGGCGAACAATCGGAAGCCGACAATGCCATAGAGCAGTTCTTCTCAGAACACGAATGCCTGGTAAATGACTGGTTACAAACCGACAACAATTAAATCGCAATAAGAGGAAGGATTGAGCCGGGCAATGGTGATGCGCGAATTGCTCAAAAACATGTTTAGATAAGGAACATTGTCCGCTTGATCTTTTCTACCGAATTTCATCCACACTGAAATAGCTTCATCAGCTTCGCTGATGAAAATGATTAAAAAAATCCCACTTCATTCGTCGTGGCGAGCGCGCTAATTGCCGTCCCGTAGGGACGCAATATGGTAACAACTCCCCCATGAAAAACACAACCCCGTAGGGGTTGGACAACCACAAATAATACAATGTCTTACCCCTACCGGGGTAAAACGAATGGATTAAACGTTTGTTCTACAATATTTTGTCCCTACGGGACATTGTGCTAATAAAAGCGAACGGTTAGGATGTCTATTGTCAGACTGAATGCTTGCATTCATTATCTACGAACATCTGACATCTGTGGCAAAAAGTATATGGCAAACATTCAGGGGATTTTCAGCATCGAAAATCCTATAATTTCCGCTTTTCCAACCAACCATAAACCGCCGTTTCCTGTAGGTTATTGGGATTGATTACTTTATTATCTGTGATATCCGGCGGAGTTTGCATACGTACATACAACCAACCGTTTTCCTGGGCGATTACTTTGTAAAGTGATCCTTTTTTATACGGAGCAATAACGTTTGATTGTACACGTCTGCTCCAGGCGTTTTTAGAAATGACGGAACCTGACCAACGTAATTGCACTCCTTTTTTTGTTTCTTTCAATTGATTGGAAAAACTGCTTTTCTTCGGAAAAAAAGTTCCCTTCATGTCACCAACTCCTCTGCACACAAAATACCGTTTCACCGCTTGTAGTTTCCCGTCAACCAAGCGTAAACGATTGAGGTTGTGCGACGCATTCAAGCAGCACGGATATTGGTGATGGTACAACAAAATCTCTTGTGTGTTCGGATGGATTTTATACGCTAAAATGTGACCGATCTCGTCATAAATCCGAGTCAATTCGCCATTGGCGGAACGAAAAATCTCTACATGCTCTTTTTCATCGTCTTTGCTTACAAATCCTTCAAAAACAAGCTCTGGCGTGTCATCATGGTTGAGGTCGATTAAACGAAACCGCTCTTTGAAAACGGAATAATACGCATTGAAATCGGCGGTTAATGAAAATGCCCGTGTTCCTTCATGATTCAGGATATCACGATCAAACAATGAACGAACCCATTTTTCTTTGAGCACAGCATCGTTTTCAGTAACAAGCGACAAATCCGTTTGCGGTTGATGAATGAACAACTCCGGGTTTACCCGTGTCATATCAACACTTGCGTGAAGAGAAACCGACAGGAAAACGGCAAAAAAGCAGCTGATTCTTTTCATGATAAATCATGAAAGGCTCCTCCAAAGAGAAGCCTTTCGTATTGAAATGTGACTAATTTATTTCTTGGCTGGCTTTGTATTGCCTTTTTCGATCAGCATCTTCAACGCCAGATTCGTATCATCGATATCGATTTGAATCGAATCACCGCTTTGCAAATTGGCTTTGATAATTTCTTCGGCCAACGGATCTTCGATGTATTTCTGGATCGCACGTTTCAACGGGCGTGCTCCGAATTTCTCGTCGTAACCTTTGTCTACGATAAAATCTTTCGCTTTTTCTGACATTGTGGCAGAATATCCTAATTGTTTGATGCGATCAAATAGTTTCACCAACTCCAAATCAATGATTTTGTGGATGTTCTCACGTGTCAATGAGTGGAAAATGATCATATCGTCGATACGGTTCAGGAACTCCGGAGCAAACGCTTTGCGCAATGCATTCTGGATAATCACTTTGGTATCTTCTTCACGTGAATCTACACGCGCCTGGGTACCAAAACCTACACCTGTTCCAAAATCCTGCAGCTGACGAGCTCCGATATTGGAAGTCATGATCAGGATCGTGTTTTTAAAGTCGATCTTACGGCCCAAGCCATCTGTCATGTGTCCGTCATCCAATGCCTGAAGCAAGAGGTTAAATACATCCGGATGCGCTTTCTCCACCTCATCCAGCAAAACGATGGAATATGGTTTACGACGCACTTTTTCTGTCAGTTGACCACCTTCTTCGTAACCAACATATCCCGGAGGCGCTCCCACCAAACGGGAGATCGAGAATTTTTCCATGTATTCCGACATATCGATGCGGATCAGCGCGTCTTCTGTATCGAACAAGTATTTCGCAAGGACTTTCGCCAATTGGGTTTTACCCACCCCGGTTGGCCCGAGGAAGAAAAATGAACCGATTGGTTTATTCGGATCTTTTAAGCCGGCACGGTTACGCTGAATGGCTTTCACCACTTTTTCCACCGCATCATCCTGCCCGATTACTTTTCCGCGTAATTCCTCGCCCATAGTAGCCAAACGGCCCATTTCGGTTTGAGCAACACGCGTTACCGGAATACCACACATCATCGAAACGACTTCAGCTACGTGTTCTTCCGTAACGGTTACACGTTGTGCTTTGGAATCATCTTCCCATTTCTTTTTGGCTTCTTCCAAACGATCCTGCAACTTGCGTTCAGAGTCGCGTAGTTCAGCCGCTTTCTCGTATTGCTGTGTTTTGATGACTTCGTTTTTCTGTTCCTTCAAAGCTTCAATTTCACCTTCGATGTCGATGATTTCCTGCGGAACATGAATGTTGGTCAAATGCACGCGCGAACCTACTTCATCCAACGCATCAATCGCCTTATCCGGCAAGTGACGATCCGTGATGTAACGCTCTGTTAAACGTACACAGGCAGCCAATGCTTCGTCAGTGTAAGTCACCATGTGGTGATCTTCGTAACGCTCTTTGATATTGTTCAGGATCTGGATCGTTTCTTCCATTGTAGTCGGCTCGATGAGTACTTTCTGGAAGCGACGTTCCAACGCACCATCTTTCTCGATATACTGGCGGTATTCATCCAGTGTTGTAGCACCGATTGCCTGCATTTCGCCACGCGCCAAAGCCGGTTTGAACATATTGGAAGCATCCAATGATCCGCTCGCACCACCCGCACCTATAATGGTGTGGATTTCGTCGATGAACAAAATGATGTCCGGATTCTTTTCGATTTCGGCCATGACAGCTTTCATACGCTCTTCAAACTGACCGCGGTATTTTGTACCCGCAACCAATGAAGCCAAATCCAATGAAACAATTCGTTTATTGAATAAAACGCGTGATACTTTTCGTTGTACAATGCGCAATGCCAATCCTTCGGCAATCGCACTTTTTCCAACTCCGGGTTCACCGATAAGAATGGGATTATTTTTCTTGCGACGTGATAAAATCTGGCTTACGCGCTCGATTTCACGTTCACGGCCTACGATAGGATCCAATTTTCCGGATTCGGCCATTTTAGTCAAATCACGACCAAAATTATCGAGTACCGGTGTTTTTGATTTCGGATCGGCTGCTTTTCGCTGACCTGCTCCGAACGTTTGATCTTCGTCGTCTGCCGACCCCGGCAGCTCTGCTCTTGGTATGTTGTTTTCGTCTAGCATATCGTCTAATTCGTCTTTTACCGTATTATAATTCACACCGTACTTGCTTAAAGTCCTGCAAACCACGGAATCTTCGTCTTTGAGCATCGAAAGTAACAAATGTTCCGTACCGATAACAGGACTTTTGAATAATTTCGCCTCTAAGTAAGTTATCTTCAACAATCGTTCCGCTTGTTTCACCAAGGGAATATTGGCGCCTGTTACCACCGAAGATTTAGCGGTTTCGAGGAGTTGTTTTTCCAATTCTTTTTTAAGCTGTGCCAAATCGAGATTAAAGCCCGTGAGGATCTTTACGGCATTTCCTTCGCCTTCACGCAGGATTCCCAATAAGAAATGCTCCACACCGATAAAATCATTGCCTAACCGCAACGCCTCTTCCCGACTGAAACTCAACACATCTTTTACACGCGGAGAAAATTTTGCTTCCATATTCTGTTGTTGTTCTGCTCTTCAAAAATACACTAATTCCAACTTTGTTGAGTTATAGTGAACGATTGAATTGCTTTTACCTTGTTACGCAGAGCCACTTTCCGCACCCTACAAATATATAAACGCTTGAAATGTTAATAAGTACATCGAAACAGCATTTTTACACCACTTTTTGTTAGTAAAAACCATTCCTACCATCTTTTTCGTAGGATATAAAAAGCTAATTTCGAGCCTTGCTTTTTGCACACAATTTTCGTGCTTAATTTAAAACAATGACAAGATGGCAGATGGAGAAAGAATAATCCAGATTAACATCGAAGATGAAATGAAATCGGCGTACATCGATTATTCGATGTCGGTAATTGTATCACGTGCACTTCCTGATGTGCGTGACGGATTCAAACCTGTTCACCGCCGTGTATTATACGGTATGCAGGATTTGGGTGTTTACTCTAATCGTCCGCATAAAAAGTCCGCTCGTATCGTTGGTGAGGTTTTAGGGAAGTATCACCCGCATGGTGACAGTTCCGTGTATGACACAATGGTTCGTATGGCTCAGGAGTGGTCGCTTCGCTACCCATTGGTAGACGGACAGGGAAACTTCGGATCGGTTGACGGTGATAGTCCGGCAGCAATGCGTTATACGGAAGCCCGTTTGCGTAAGATCGCCGAAGAAATGCTCGATGACCTGGAAAAAGACACCGTTGATTTTCAACCGAATTTCGATGACTCTTTGGAAGAACCTTCCGTGCTTCCTTCCAAAATACCGAATTTGCTTATAAACGGTTCAAGCGGTATTGCGGTAGGTATGGCAACAAATATGGCACCTCACAACCTTACAGAGGTAGTTGATGGTATCATTGCGTATATCGACGATAAAGACATTGAACCCGAAGCGTTGCTGCAATTCGTGAAAGCACCTGACTTCCCAACCGGCGGTATTATATATGGTGTAGACGGAGCGCGTGAAGCGTTGTTGACAGGCCGTGGCAGAATCGTTATACGTGCCAAGGCGGAAATCGAAGAAGTTGGTGGTCGTGAACAAATCATTGTGACCGAGATTCCTTACCAGGTCAACAAAGCGGATATGATCAAGAAAACCGCTGAGTTGGTCAATGACAAGAAAATCGAAGGTATTTCAGACATCCGCGACGAATCGGATAGAAACGGTATGCGAATCGTTTACGAATTAAAACGTGATGCGATTCCGAATGTGGTTTTGAACAAATTGTACAAGTACACTTCGCTTCAGAATTCATTCTCGATCAATAACATTTGTTTGGTTGACGGACGTCCGCGTCAGTTGAACCTCAAAGAAATGATCGGTTATTTCGTGGCTTTCCGTCATGAAGTGGTTGTACGCAGAACAAAATTCGACTTACGTAAAGCAGAAGAGCGTGCACATATCTTAGAAGGATTGGTGATTGCTTCCGACAACATCGATGAAGTAATTGCGATTATCCGCGGATCTCAAAGTCCGGAAGAAGCACGTGAAAAATTAATGACACGCTTCGGACTTTCCGATTTGCAATCGCGTGCCATTGTTGAAATGCGTTTGCGTCAGTTAACCGGACTTGAACAAGACAAGTTACGTGCTGAATATGCTGACTTAATGGCATTGATCACCGATTTGAAAGATATCCTTGATCGTGAGGAACGACGTATGCAGATCATCAAAGACGAATTGATCTACATTCGCGATAAATACGGTGATGCACGTCGTTCACGTATCGAATACTCGGCTTCAGAAATGAAGATTGAAGATTTGATCCCGGATGATGAGGTGGTAATTACCATTTCACACGCCGGTTATATTAAACGTACAAGCTTAAACGAATACAAAGTTCAAAGTCGCGGCGGAATGGGATCGAAAGGTTCTACCACGCGTGACAAAGACTTCCTGGAGCACTTGTTTGTTGCTACCAATCACAATTACCTGTTGATCTTTACCGAAAAAGGACGTTGCTTCTGGATGCGGATTTTTGAAATTCCGGAAGGAAACAAAACTGCCAAAGGACGTGCAATCCAAAATCTGCTCAACATCGAACAGGACGATAAGATCAAGGCATATGTGAAAGTGATGGATTTGACCGATAAAGAATACGTCGAAAACAACTTCATCGTGATGTGTACCAAACAAGGTATCATTAAGAAAACGTCGCTGGAAGCTTATTCACGTCCGCGTGCCAATGGTATCAACGCGATCACGATCCGTGAAAATGACGAGTTGTTAGAAGCGCGTTTGACCGACGGTACCAACGAAATGGTATTGGCAACCAAGGCTGGTAGAGCGATTCGTTTCAACGAAGGAAAAGTGCGTCCGATGGGAAGAAATGCTTCGGGAGTACGTGCGGTGACACTTCAATCAGATGCAGATGAGGTAGTTGGAATGATCTGTGTGAAAGACAACGCAGAAACTATTTTGGTTGTTTCTGAAAAAGGATACGGAAAACGTTCTTACTTAAATGATCCGGAAGATGGTGAGCCTGTTTACCGAATCACGAATCGTGGAGGAAAAGGTGTAAAAACCATCAATGTAACGGATAAAACCGGGCCGTTGATGGCAATTAAAACCGTAGCTGATGAAGACGATTTGATGATTATCACTAAAGCGGGAATTGCCATTCGTATGCACATCGACCAATTGCGTGTAATGGGTAGAGCCGCTCAGGGTGTTCGTTTGATCAACCTGAAAGGAAACGCCGAAATTGCAGCCGTGGCTCGTGTTCCGCGTAGCGATGAGGAAGATGAAATGCTCGACGAAGACGGAAATCCAATTGCGCCTACTACAGATGAAAATCCGGAGGGTGAAACGGATGCAGCACCAGCTGAAGAAAATTCAGAAGAATAGTTAACGAATAATATGGATTTTGATGCGTTTTTGTATCCTTACAGAAAAACTGGCACAGTAGTTGAATTATGTGCTGCAACAAAATAAATAAACTAGAAAACGAACAAGATGAAAAATAGCAAAAATTGGTTTCTTTTAGCTGCGTTGGCGCTTACTACCGGTTTCTCTTTTGCTCAAAAAGCAGTTGAGACCTCTGCAGCAGTTGAATACAAAAACAACTTCCAGGGTGCTTTCATGCAACAAGACATGGAAAAGGCAAAAAGTTCTCTGACGAAAGCGAAAGCGTTTATCGATGAAGCTGCTGTTCACCCTGATACCAAAGAAAGTCCGAAAACACTTTACCTGAAAGGGGAAATTTATTTCTTTGCCGTATTGCTGAAAGGAATGGACAGCACTTCGTTTCCTGAAATTACAGAGCAATCGATGGATGAAGCGATTGCTTCCTGGAACAAATCGTACACGATTTCCAATAAATTTGATGCAGACATCGAAGAATCGATTGAGCAAAAGAAAGGTTTGATCGATATGGGAGCAATTGCGATGTACAATGCAAAACAGTACAAAGAGGCAATGGCTGCTTACGATTTCCAGGCGCAATTGTCTACTGCAATCAACAAAATCGATACAACGGCGATTTACTTTGCCGGGATTTGTGCTGAGAACGACAAAGATTGGGACAATGCGGTGAAATACTACACCAAATGTGCTGACTACGGTTACAAAGTTCCTGAGATTTACAAAACCATTGCAAGTGCCTTAATTCAGTCAGGTAAAACTACCGAAGCGACTGCATTCTTAGAAAAAGCGATTGAGAAAGCGCCGAACGACAAAGAATTGCATTATGTAATCGGTACATTCTACATGGAAGCCGGTGAGGATGCAAAAGCAACAGAAAGCTTGCGCAAAGCAGTTGCCATCGATCCTAAATACTGGGATGCACAATACCAATTGGGTGCTCACCTGCAATCACAGGGAACAAAACTGAGAACGGAAGCCAACGCGTTGAAATTAAACGATCCTAATTTCGATAAAATGATCGCGCAAAGTGACGAGTTTTACCGACAAGCGGCAGTTCCGTTGGAAGCATATATTGCTGCGATTCCGGATGACAAAGCGGTATTGACTTGTTTATCGCAGATCCACCGTGCGCTTAAGAACAATGAAAAAGCGTTGGAGTACAAAAGACGTTTGGACGAGGCAAAATAGTAGTTTCTCCATACTTATTAAAAGAGCTGTTCTGTAACCGGAGCGGCTCTTTTTAGTTATATAGCAAGTTTCTTGAGTTTGTAAGTTCTTTGAGCTTTTCAGTTTGTAACTTAGTAAACTCACAAAACTTACAAACTCAAGAAACTATATTATCTTTACCCCTCATTTGCACAACCTTCCCTCCTTTTATCGAGAACGAAAAAATAAAGTATGAAAGGATTATTTATCGGATTATTGCTTTGCATCGGTTTCACGGCGACAGCCCAACTGAGCGCGGTTAAAGGAAAAACAACTTACAACTTTTGGCTCAACCTTCCGGCCGACAGTATTTTGAAAGATAATCCTCCGGTTCTGATTTTCCTGCATGGGAAAAGCCTTTCGGGAACTGATCTGGCCCGTGTGAAACGTTATGGAGTGATCCACGAGATTGAAAACGGCAGAAAAATACCAGCTATTGTTGTTGCTCCGCAAGTTGCATCCGGTTCATGGGATCCTGATAAAGTACTGGAAGTATTGGAATACATTCAGGCAGAATACAAAACCGACACCAACCGCGTCTACGTTTGCGGAATGAGTTTAGGCGGATATGGAACCATGCATTTCGCCGGAAAACACGCTGACAAAATGACTGCAGGTGTAGCCCTTTGTGGTGGAGGAAATCCGAAAGACGCTTGTAACCTGGCTTCTATTCCGATGTGGATTCAGCATGGAAACAGAGATGAAGCCGTTCCGTTGAAACAATCATTGGATATGGTGAAAGCCATTCGCGCTTGTAATGATGGCAAGAATCTTGTCTGGACCGAAGTTAAAGGTGCGGATCACGGTGATTTGGAAAAAGTTTTCCGTGGTGACGAAATGTATGATTGGTTGTTTACACAAGTACGTAACGGAAAAGGTGACGTTTCCATTCTCGAAGTGAAAAAGGAAGTCCCAGCTGTGGAAGCAGCAACTCCGGCTACCGAAGGCACTACAGGCACCGGGAATTAAGTTTATTTGATCTTATTCTGTTTCTGATTGGAACCGTAATACCCGGTTTCATGGTTTTCAGGTTTCTGTTTCACCGAAAACGGTGATGTCGTAATTGCAGCGAATTTGTATTTTTACTTCGTAAGCTTTCCAAAACTATTCACGCTCACTTCGAGACAGGTTTTCGGAAGTTTTAATGAACTTAAACTACAGTCTCATGAACTTCGCTGACAACAACATTTTACTCATCCTCATTTCACTGGTATTTATTTATGCCGTACTGAGCATCCTTGTTTCTATTATTGTGGAATGGCTCAATTACCTAACCAAAGAACGGGCTAAGCACCTGAAAAACAGCATTTACAATCTGCTTGGGGATAAAGCTGATGTAGAAATGGGTGAAAAATTCTACAATCACATTATGATCAATGGTTTGCAAAGTTTACGTAACCGTTTGCCTGCTTACATTTCGTCGGGTATGTTTTCTGAAGCATTTATTGATATCATCGCACAACAGTCACAAAAAGACAAGGCGGCCAAAGGTGTTGATGAAAACCAAAAACCGGTAAAACAAATGATGGTGCGCTTTGAAGAAGGTGTTGCTGCCATGGAACCCGGCGAGTTTAAAGAATTGCTTCAATCTTTCATTGACAAATCGGGGCAGGATTATGCACAACTGAAAGCACAACTCGAAAATTGGTACAATGACTATATGGAACGTGTATCGGGTGGGTATAAACTGAATCAGCGCAAGAAACTTTTATATGTCGGTTTTTTAGTTGCCATTGCGTTGAATGTAGACAGTATTCACCTTCTTAAGGTGCTCAGTCTGGATGATAATCTGAAGAACAAAATTGTAGCCCAAGCCGATCAAACAGTAGATGCTTACAAGAAGGACAGCTTAAATAACCTTGCTGCCAAGTCACAGGAAGTAGCGGATGTGAATTATAACCTCTTATCCGCTGTTACAACGACTGAAAATTCAAAAAGTATGATTGCGTCTGCGAAAAGTCCTTTAAAATACAACGATCTCGACGGTTTGATTCGCTTGAACGATTCGTTGGCTACACACCGGTTTATTGTGAAAGATTCTGTGAGCCGCACTACTGTGCAACAATTAGACAGTGTTATGAATTTATTGTCGCAATTGAATGTCCCAATCGGATGGAGTAAGAACAGCGCTCCACTTTCGTGGTTTCGTTCAAAAAAGACTCCCGGTGTGCGGACAATTATAGCCAATCATCCTCCCGGAATTGTACGGTACATTGAGGGCCGGAACGCTACCGGAGGTGGAGGAAACTGGCTGCAATATCTTATCGGAATTGTTATTTCTGGGCTTTCATTGAGTTTCGGTGCGCCGTTTTGGTTTGATATGCTGGTGAAACTGGTGAATGTACGTCGGGCAGGAAAAGTGCCGGAAGTCACAAAAAAATGAACAAACGGGCGGCAATAATCCGCCCGTATGTTTTTATCCCATTTTGATAATATCCTGGATTTTACTTTCAGGTTTAATCGGTAAACCGTTGGCTGTAAAGTAGGAAACAATCGTGTTGACATATGAATTACCTCCACGGGCACCTGTAGAATATATTTTCACAAATTGGTCCAACTGGCCAGTAAAGGTGAATTTATAGCCCGGCAACCACGGCGACATTCCATAATTAGCCGAATTCTTTGCGATTTCCTGTGAATAATAGGGTTTGATATTTACTGGCTGGTTCATCGGAAATGCTTTACTCTTGCCGTTAACAATATTGTCGACGTAATTTTTCTGCAACAAAATACCGTCTTTCAAAGAAGCAATAGATTGATTGGCACCGGAATCTGTGTTTCCGATATTACCCGGGTTATTGGTTTTGTAAGAGCGCGATCCCTTTTTGAATCCTTCGTGATACGCCATGATCGTGAGCAACAAACGCAAACCTTTCGCGGCGTTTGGAATTGCCTGTGAAAATGCGGGAATATATTCCTGGGTAATCTCGGAATTCAATGTGATCTTCACCGATGAACTATACGGTTTTCCGGGAAATGTGCTTCCTTCAATTACCACATCTTTGTAAGTTTCGTCGAAACCACTGGCGCCTTTACTTCCCGAAGATGATGAAGTTGAATTGCCCGATGGTGTTCCCAATCCCATTTTAGACCAGGTTTTATCTCCAACCATTCCATCTGCTGTTAAGCCGTTGGCAGCCTGCCATGTTTTTACCGAAGCTTCTGTGTTTGAACCGAAAATTCCATCGGCGGTTAGTTTAAGGAAACTCTGAACTTTTTTGACGTCTTCTCCTTTGGAGCCTTTTTTCAATAGCATAATAGTGGGTTTAATCCGGCCGACTTTGTTGTCAACCGAATCAAAAATAACGAAAAAAAATATTCGTGGAATACGTAAAAACACCTGTTTTGAATCAATTTTAATTTTCGTACTCAATCCACTATAAAGAACCTAAAAAACAAATTTAACCTTTCAGTCCCGTAGGGACGTAATATCGTAATCAACTAATACCTCTCATCTATCCGTCCCAGCGGGACGGGATATCAACACCGGTTCGTCTTACCCCAACGGGGTAAAAGTCATACAGTTATACATTCGTTACCATATTACGTCCCTACGGGACTAATCTAAAATAGTCTCTTCAAATCATTTTAAAATGATTAATTATTAATCATTTATTGATTATTATTTAGTTATTTTGTACATTTGAAAACAGATTAGATTGGAGTTATCCCTGAATATTTTTTCGTCAAATCAACACACTATGTCTAAAAAACAAGAAGGTTTTCTTACCGGAAGAGGTGCGCATATCAATCCTGATAATCGTTTTCAGAAAACGCAGGAAGGAGATGCTTTTTTTGAATTTCATGCTGATGAAGATGGTGAATTAACTAACCTGAAAACCACCTTTATTGAGGTGTTTCCGAAGACAATCGTCAACAAACTAGACAGTCCGGATGTTGGGATGTATTATTCACTGAATCCATACCAGGGCTGTGAGCATGGTTGTACGTATTGCTATGCACGGCCGACACATGAATATTGGGGCTATAGTGCCGGAACCGATTTTGAGCGGACAATACTGGTCAAAAAAAACGCGCCTGAGCTATTGGAAGAAACACTACGCAAGAAAAAATGGGAAGTTAAACCGGTGAGTTTATCCGGTAATACAGATTGTTACCAGCCATGTGAACGTACTTACGGCATCACCCGGAAATTACTGGAGATTTTTTTGAAATACCGGCATCCGGTTTCGATTATCACCAAAAATTCGCTGGTTGAACGCGATTTGGATGTACTAACCGAATTATCGAAACTGAACCTTGTTCATGTGCTTATTAGTATGACTTCGCTCAACGAAGATCTGCGCCGAAGATTGGAACCAAGAACAGCTTCCTGTACCCGAAAGTTAAGCACGATTGAGCGTTTGTCGGCACAGGGAATTCCGGTTACGGCGATGTTAGCTCCTATCATTCCTGCTATCAATGATCACGAATTGTTTTCGTTGGTAAAAGCCGTAAGTGAGCGTGGCGCGCAAAATGTGCATTACCAGGTGGTACGATTAAATGGCCCGAACGGCGAAATATTTAAAAACTGGCTGCAGCACCACTACCCCGACAGGGCAGAAAAAGTGATCCACCAACTGGAAGCGCTTCACGGAGGAAAAGTAAATGATAGTCGATTTGGAGTACGGATGAAAGGCGAAGGCGCTTATTCCCTTAACATCGAACGACAGTTCAAAGTAGCACGTGAACGCTTTCTCCCTAAGAGATCTAGTTCTAAATTGCGGACGGATTTGTTTGTTATTCCGGATGAAAGCGGACAAACCAGCTTGTTTTGACACACACATCGAATAGTGATAACAGGTAAATCTACCATGGCTAAGATTCAGGTGTTTCTATCCTACATTACACGGGAAATAACCTTCATTTTTGTAGCGTAGGCACTGTTTGTCCTGCTTGAAAACTAAAAAATCAATACTATTATGGGGGCACGTTTCCAGGTAAATGTTACCAACAATTCAACGCAGAGTACCACGATGATTCTGTTTCAAAAAGTTCCTGACCAAGACTGGTTTCAAGGTCTTTCGGTGGTTTGGAAATCACAACGATTATCACCAGGTTCAAAGGCCATATTTGACTGGTCGCGCGATTTCTGCTTTGTTGCAGCGAATACAGGACAGTTGAAACCGGGGTTGCGATTTAATACAGATTCGATACTAAGTGCAGATCCGAACGAACGAAATAATGCAGCTACATTAGAGGCCAACGGAGGGAACTGTCAATTCTCTATTGGTCAAGGCGGACAACCAGGAAAATTAACTATAGTAACTAGTAACTCCATTCCTATGCAACCGCAATTTTCTGCAGGAATAGGAATGTCTGATGCTGCAACAGTGATTGGACAGGCAAGACCGGGTATGAATTACCAGTTTTCAGCCGACGTGGAATACTGGGTTGCTTTTGGAAATTATGAAAATGGTCAGGTACTTTCTCAGAATGTTGTAAATGCTGCACGCATCTCGTTTCCGAACGGTGTTACGAACATGAAAGTTGTTTTGAATCAGGATAATAGCTATACGATCAATCCTGCATAATCAAAATAACGTCCAATAATGAGGCCTGTTAATACAAAGTTGACAGGTCTTTTTTATTCATGAAATTTACCCAAAGAAAATGTCTTTATTGTGTTTCAGGAGGTATTGTTTGAGTAATTCCAGATCAGTATCGGAAACACCCAATGTTGTCAATCGTTTTGTACCTACAAACAGTGTTACGTTGGTTGCATTGAACGATTTCCCAGCCTGACTTTGCACAACTACGGTTTGAAAACGGGTAATTGTTTGTGGTTCGATCATGATCTTTTTGTACACTTCCGATTCCCTGATATTGCGCAGTTTTAAATACTGGTACAACATAAAACCACCAATCAGGATACAGATACCACCGAAAATTCCCAAACCAATAGCAGCGCCTGTTGTACTTTCTGTATCAAGTGACGGTAAAACCAGCATAAATGCACCGAAAGCAGCTATAAAAACACCAATCCACAGGCTTCTGTTTCGTGTTTTTTTAATCGCTTTTTCAATAAATCTGAGATCGGTCATATCCAGTCGAACTGGCTCTGCTTCTGCTTCCGGTTTTCGATCAAGGAAAAAACCAATGGCAAAGAAAACAGCTCCCAAGACCAATAAAATTCCGGCCATTGCCCAGTCAACGGGCGGTAAATCCGCTCCGCTTATTTTCAATACATAACCGAAATGATCAGCAATTTTACCGGCTATCGCAAAGAATGCGAACATACCTCCGGCAATTTTTAAGATTTTCCCGAATTTTTTCATCTGAAATGGTCGATTTAAAGGCTTATTTCACCTCGCTCCAGGGTTTCTGTACCAATGCTTTAAATTCTTTTGCTTTAAACGCATTCGCATCGATACCGTCGTAGACTTTCACAATATTCCCGTTCCAGATATAAAAAACACCAGGTGTATCGCGGCTTCCAACTGTTTTCCAGAAAGTAGCAATATCCAAAACCGTATAGGTGTATTTAGCGCCGGCAAACTCAAAGAAAGCAGGAATCAATTCGGCTTCTTCATCCATAAAGGCGATGCGAATATCCGGGAAACCAGCTATCTGACTTTTCATCTGAGTTAATTCTTTAGCGGTTTCTTTACAATGTTCGCAACCCGGAGCGAAGAAACAAAGGATTTTTTTGCCATTATCAATGTCCGGATAAAGTGTTTTGAAACCCGATTTTTTCTGTGCCGGTTCATCCACTTTCACTACATCAGGATCAGTGGTTCCGACTTTCGGATCTTTACCAGGATCAGATTTTCCGGGATCGGTCGATTTTGGGTCGGTTGCTGTTCCTGTATCACCCGTATTCGTTGTTACAGCAGTGGTATCAGGTTCTTCTACAACTTCGATAATACCACCAGCCGGTTTTGAAGAAGTTTGAGAAGGTCGGATTGGTCCTAACATAAACACCGCCAACACACTTGCCAATGTAATGGAAAGCACGAAAGAAAAGTTCTTTTTGGCGGGATTATCCTGCATTACTTTGTACAAATAACCGAGCATTCCCATGGCAATAATGTTTTTGATGATTGCCTCGAGCGGCGTCATTGGTAATAATGTTCCAAAACAACCACAATTGCCACTATTACCGGAAGTACTGATTTCATAGGTTAGCTCGATCACAAAAACGAGTAACATGAGAAATGAAACCGGAATTATGAGACGCTTCAAAAAATGAGGTTGCAGTAACAAAAATCCGAGCGCAAACTCACAGCCAATCAGTGTTCTTGAAAAGTAAGCTGCTGTAGTTTCACTGAAACCCATTGGCAATAACTGCTTGATTTCGAAGGTAGTCATTGCGAAATACGGTGATGGAAACAATTTGGCCGCTGCCGATAGAAGGAACAAAAACGAAAGTAAAATGCGTAAACCCCAAATGACTTGTTGTTTTCTTTTGCTGAGAGTTGCGGTTTCAGTACTCATAAGTTGAATCAAAAAGTTTGATTAAAAATAACGTATCTGTCTGAAACAAGGCGTTGAATTTGAAAAATTAGGAAAAGAATAACATCCTTATGAAATTTTGGATGCTGAATGCTGAATTTTGAATTGGAAGTTAGGTGAAGATCTGTTTTCGGAAACCTAGTGGAATTATGAATTGAGAAATTATGAAGAAGATTCAAGCACGGAATACTTCGGTTTAAAGTTCAAACCTTGGTATTCCGTGAGTGAATCCATCTTTTTTCTTTTAACGCAGCAAATCATCCAATGTATCCATCCCTTTTTTAGCAGCATCTTCTTCTCTTCGATGTCCGGCTTCCTGGCTGACAATGTGATTTTTAATCTTATCAATATATCCGTTTAGTTCTTTGGTCAACTCAGCCAGTTTCTTATCACTCGCTGCCTTATCGCTTGATTTATAGCTACTTTCCTCTATATACTCTTTTGGATGGCCTTTGGCGTAATCGAGCTTCACTTTTACTTTATCAAATTCTTCTCTCAACGCTGCTCGTGCTTCATACAAGCGTCTATAGGCTTCTTTGCCTTCTTCCAGCTTTGCGTAATGGGTTTTTATTTTTTTGTCTTGTTCTGCAATTTTTTTCTCGGCATCCGCTACTGGTTTATCGTACGCATTGGGTCCTGTAGGATGCGCTTTTTTCCAATCTGCCTGATTTTTTTGTTCCAGCTTCAATTTCTCATTGAGTTTGCCCAGCTCATCCATGAGGTTTTCGTGCTGAGAAACAAGCAAATTTACTCCAAGACTGCTGGGAATTGTTTTTCGCGCAGCCACTTCTTTACCTATTGCTGCCGCTTCACTGTATATACTTGGAAATGGAATACATTCCGTAAACGTTTTGTCGGCACAGTCTTCAAAATCTTCTAGTTTTTGTGCGTTGAGGTTAAATCCTGTAAACAGGAATAACAGGGCTAATGCCCCAAGAATCAAATTCTTTTTCATGTGAATAGTTATTGGTTATAATCCGTAACCTGTATTTCAGGTAACAAACCACAATTTACTAACAATTTTTGAATGTTTGGTGCTTGATTTTGAATGTTTAATTAGATTCCTCCTTCTCAGGAATAATTCTGCTTCTAATATCGTTTCCCAAGCGTTCACTTATTGGAAACTCCATTAAAAATTAAACATTCAAAATTGCGAAGCTATTTCTTCACAAACTGCGTCAGAATATAGATACTTTGTCCGTTTACTTTTCCTTCGATCAATTCCGGATTGTCGTGTACCAAACGTACATTACGCACTGAGGTCCCGCGCTTGGCCACCATGCTGGTACCTTTTACGTCCAAATCTTTGATTAGTACTACGGTATCACCTGAGTTGATCACCAAACCGTTAGAGTCGATATGTTTGATGGCATCTTCGTCTACCATTCCTGATTTTGCCCAGGCCAGGGTTTCGTCTTCGAGGTACATCGTTTCGATCAAATCGGCGGGCCAGCCTTCGGCTTTGAGGTTGTTGAGCATGCGGTAGGCAATTACTTTCACAGCCGGAACTTCGCTCCACATGCTGTCGTTCAAACAACGCCAATCGTTGGGAATGGTTTCGGTTGTACCGTCTAATTGATCCTTCAAACCTTGCTGAATATAGATGTATTCGTCGGCGTTTGTCCCAGCAGCCGGAGCAACCAGATAAGCAACCAAATTGTCAGTGTTTCCACTCAACTCACATACATTTCCACTGCGGGCGATCAATTCTTTTTCGAAACTCATAGCGTTGTTTTTAATCATGCATTTCAATTAGCTGAAACGCGGGGCGAAGGTAGGAAAAATAGCTGAATTCAATCTGAAATAAAGTCACACCAGCCTCATTAATCGATCTCTATCATCACCACTTCTTTTACTTCCTTATTCGGTAAGGGGTTATCAATCAGCCAAGCTTCACCGGCTTTTACGCTACCAGAAAAACCAGTATTGAACCCCCATGCACCCGGTCCGACACCCATCGCCAGCAAAATACTAGGTACCATTTTCATTTCCAATGCTCCAACATTGAAATCCGTCATTAATGTATCCCGAATAAAATTTTGCAATAATCCGGGATTTAAATTAGCCGACATTCTGGAAAACTTAAAATTCCCGGATAAGTTTTTCTTTGTGTAATGTAAACCCAACTCTTCCCATACTTCTTTTTGTAATCCGTAAGCTTTTCTGGCTTCTATTAATCTCTTTTGAATTTCTTCATTGTTCAATTTTCCTTTATTGTCTTTATTTTGTTTCATCAATGACAAATATCCGGGATCTAATGAAGGATAGGATGATTCGGCATACATGGATACTTTATCATCCCAACCGTCTTTATTGAAAATATGATCAACGCTGTTGGCTGCCGTAATGTCAAGCCAAGCCACGTGTGTTCCTGATTTTTCCGCCAGTACCAAGTCCGGCCTGGTACTGCCAACAGTCACCTGAGTAAGTATCTTATAACCTGGCGTATCACCCGGAAAAAACTCAGACCTCCTATCTGACACCAGTGTTTCAATAACATATCCGAAAGTTGCTGCAAGGAGTTTAGGTGTTCCGTTTTTAAGGTATTCGTTCCATTTTTCCACCCAAAGCCTCATGTAACCATTCAAACCGGCATATGCTCCAAGACTTGGTACGGAGGTTACAAAATCAAATGCATTGGCAACAGCTCTGTCGAACACCAGAAAAAATCCTTTTACTGTATCAAGGTGTTTACTGTCTTCATCGTATTTGGCATTGTCAATCGCCCGTTGTGTAACCAAACCATTTCCACTAAGATTAATCAATCCCCCGTCCCAAATTTTCATACCTGAATTCAATGCTTTCGCTCCCATAACGTCCGCTTCTTTTTCCAAGCCCGCATCGTCATTGATAGCCACTTTACCTTTGAGTTGTCTGGTTGGCTGCACTCTACCCTGTTTTTGCTGAACAACATGCCAGGCCTCATGCGGAAGGTGTTTTTCCTGCCCGGCTGCCAGGTGAATTGCCGAACCTTGTGCGTAAGCGTGTGCGTTCAATTGCGTTGGTTTATCAGAATTGTAATGCACTTTCACATCATTCATAGAATAGCCCGAAAGGTTTTCAATGCCCGATTTCAGGTTGTCAGGTAAACCTGTTGTATTTGCCTGGCGCTGAACTACGGCCTGATTGGCCATGGTTTGGTAAGCTTGCAGCTGGGTTACACGTTGACTGTGATTAGCCATGTCTTTCAATGACTGATGGTTAGCAGAAGCGGGGCCAATTGCTGAAATACCTGTTTCATTAACAGCGGTTTGTATTCGGGAATCCGTTGTGGTTTTAAGTGAATGTGGTTGGGTAGTTTTATCTGCTTGTATTCCCATAATTCATGAATGAGCGATTATTCTGTTTTAGATACTTTTTCGCGTAAATACTTGCCATGGTTACTGATAATAAGAAAAAACGGGAATTGAACTCTTAAGTCAACCGACTTACCTGTTCTATCTGCGTTTACTGCCATACCCGAATTAATTATTAAGGGTTAACGATGGTATCAAGTAAGGTCCACAACTCATCGAAATTGAAAGTCACCGAATAATCCCGGTGTAAATTACGATGTGCAAGTGCTGATGCACCCTGGTCAAGTCCGGCAAATTCCTGGTGAACCCAAATAAGCTGTGCATTGTAATGAGGATTTCCTACCTCCTGGTTAATCAGTGCATTTCTTAAATGCTGCCGCATCCATAAAATCGGTTTCGGCTTCCCTGCTTCAAGTTCGGCAACTTTATCTTCCAGAACACGATTCGCATCAACAATGGCCGCATTGCGCGCTGGCATACTATTCTTGTGCATATCAAGATGCCGCAGGTAAGGCCCAACGTGGTTGATCAGATCATAAGCGGTGACATCATGTGCTATCAGGTGATCTCTTAACTGAGTAAATGATTGACCAACCCTGTTGGTATTGAAAGGATGAGAGGCATCTCTGAAATTGTTTGCTGCTGCCCCGCCATTGTTAAAGTAAAAATTGACTGCAGTGGTAATCGTTGCGACATCGTCGTCGTGAAACTCCCCTTCCCACCCCGGTACATTGCGTGTTTCTTCGTCCGTTCTTCCATGATCAATGAACGCGCGTCCGTATCTTTCACGATAACCATTTTCAAGTTTTAAACCTCTGTCCCATCCTTTGGAAGTTGCCAGGTCGGGTAATTGTCCGTCAGCCAATCCCTTGTTTGGTCCGATATCGAGTGAAAGTACTTTTATACCTGCAAAAACCATTTGGTCGATCACACCACTTCGCATTCCTACAGCACCGACTATATTGAAATTGGTATTTAAAAACCGCAGAATCGATGCCTGTTTCAAACGGGACCCCTGCATTGAAGGCCAGGTCCAGTAATTCAATAAATTAGGACCGTTAGCCATTTCAGCCGGTTCTTCACCCATCGGTACAGGAATCACGTTGTCTCCGAAAACGCCTCCAATCAACGAAATAATCTGTCTCACTCCTATTGTTCCTGTATCCAAAGCCGGAGCATTGGCACCCGGCCTGTTGCTATGCCCCGTTGCCCTGAAGTTGACCAATATATAGCGATCGTGCATATTCATATTTCCACGAGTTTCCAGATCAGTCAAAAATTCACCGGCTTCTTCATCCGTATAAGGCGCAAAATTTTGCGCCAATTTTTCCTGCCTGAACTGCCGGAGAATCGTTTCCGCCCTCGCAAAACCAGCAGGATTATTGCCTCTAAGTTGCCCCAGCGCTATTTTTACAGAATTAACGGGCATAAGATCCACATCATAAAAATTGTCGTGTCTTCCCTCATTCAGGATGTGTTCCAAACGTGCTGTGAGCCTATAATCTGCCAGTATTTCTTCGATATTCTGGAATATAGAAGCCGTCAGATAACGCTCTATTTCAGCAGTAGCCCACGTTTCTGTTTGATTGAACCCTGCAGGGGGATTTTGTTTGTCGGTTGCAAAAACCTTATCACGGTCATTGATTAGTGAAGCGACCATTCTTGCCTGTGATCTTGAAACAGGGTTCACTCCCCAGATGAGTAATCTGAATCTCGGATTGGTACCCAAAACGGCGCGGATGTGATACATGTCACCCGTATTAATTGCCCGCATGACAACCGTATCGACTGGCCTTAGATTCGCGAAATTATTATCGGAATAAATCATTTCTGCACCTTCAACCTCTATCTCTGCTTTAGCCCGCTCGGCTCGTTGAAGTATAAAATCAACCAAGGTGGGATCATCTTGTTCTATCGAATCAGCGTTTAACAATACTAGCTCGGCAACTCTCCACAGCGCGGGAAAGTTGTGCACTGCAGCTTCTTCAACCCAGGCACGCAAATTAATTACATCCAGAGCGATGGCAGTATCAAAATTCAGGTTTCCTACCCTCCCCTGAAAAGATGGTCCGGCAACAAGCGCATACCGCTGAACTGGGGTGTTTTCAGATAATACACGCTGTATTAGACCAGTCGGTGAATCGTATTCTTTCGTTTTCATCTGCAAAGCCATCGCACCCATTTCATCCGCTTCTTTTTCCAATCCAGCATCGTCATTGATCGCAACTTTGCCTTTCAGTTGCATGGTCGGTTTTACTCTCCCCTGCTTTTGCTGCACAACGTGCCAGGCTTCATGCGGAAGGTGTTTTTCCTGTCCGGCTGCCAAGTGAATATTTGTTCCCTGTGCATAAGCGTGCGCGTTCAATTGCGCAGGTTGGGCCGAATTGTAATGTACTTTCACATCATCCATCGAATAACCCGAAAGGTTTTCAATTCCTGATTTCAGGTTGTCGGGCAATCCGGTGGCATTGGCCTGACGCTGGAAAACAGCATTGTCAGCCATGGTTTGGTAAGCTTTCAGTTGGGTTATACGTTGGCTTTTATCGGCATAAGTTTTTAACTGCTGATGTTTTTCAACAGCAGGTCCGTCAATGCTTCCGCCATTTATTTCGGTTGTCGAGGTTTGTTTCTGAGAACTCGCAGCTATTTGCGGTGAATCCGTCTTCGCAATTCTGTCTGTGCGTATTCCCATCATTTCAGTTACCCGTTAATTTTCTTTTCCAGTTTCACTTTCGCAATAAAAGCACCCAATGATATAGATAGCGAAACCCAATTTTCTTTTGGTCTGTTTTGTGGGATCCATGGATGATTTCCACGTTGAGGAAGCACAACCTGTGTGAACACTTCACCATAAACATCACTAAGGGCCACGAAATGTTTTTCCGGTTCCATTCGGCCATCGTCAGAAGCAACTATCCGAGCAATATCTACCAGGTACAGATGTATCAGGTCTTCGCACTTGGCACGTTTTTCCTGATTAGTACCCGGCCCGTTCCAAACTTCATCACCGATTGCCAACACTGTTTCGAAATATATATTGGCCCGGGTGGGCAGATTTTGTCCGCCAACTACATAAGGAGTACGCAATATGTCCGACACCATCACATGATCGTGTTGTCGGTTCCCATCCCGATAAGGTGTGACTCCGTTTACTTGTGGCGCCCAGTTATCAAATTCATAGCCGCCACTTGGTGTATTGCCCAGATTTTGTTTGCGGGGAGTAATGATAGGCGCGAATACATTCACATTCTGGTCCTGAACTCCTCTAAATTCAGATGGAATATTGTGCACACCTATTTCATGTGCCAGCATCCCAAGGAGCTCTCCTTCAGTCGCTTTTTGGGCAAATGCCCGTTGAATCGTCACCTGAATCGACGGATGAAAAGGTGGTGGATTCTGTACAGTGGTCGTTTGTGCAGGATTATCCCCTACAATAGTACTGATTCCACCTCCATCAGTAGGGCCACCTTCCTGCTCAATCGAAATAATAAGCCTGTGTATATCAATGTTTTGATCATGATCAAGCATTGCAACCAAAATAGCCATAGCACTATCCAGTCGGGCCCTGGCATTTTGAGAAAGCGGCGGAACACTTCGATCATTGATGATAACCTGTCCTGCCTGACTGTGAACGGTACGCTGAACAATTCCTGCGTTTCCCGGAAGAATTTCCTTTTGTTGTTGTACCCCTGTTGACGGCGAAGAATTGTTTTCGGACGTGTTCGTTGCTCCCGCGGATGAATTAAGCGCTTTCGCACCCATTACATCGGCTTCACGCTCCAGACTCGTATCGTCGTTGATCGCGACTTTTCCCTTGAGTTGTTTGGTCGCCTGAACGCGCCCTTGTTTCTGCTGAACAACGTGCCAGGCTTCATGCGCGAGGTGTTTTTCCTGTCCGGGAGCCAGGTGAATTTCCGAACCTTGTGCGTAAGCATGTGCGTTCAATTGCGTTGGTTTATCAGAATTGTAATGCACTTTCACGTCATTCATAGAATAGCCCGAAAGGTTTTCAATGCCCGATTTCAGATTATCAGGCAACCCCGTATTGTTGGCAAAACGCTGAACGGGCGCAGTATCAGCCAATTGCTGCATGGCTTTCAACTGTGTTACTTTTTGACTGGAATTTGCCCAATCGCTGTAGTCCTGCAATTGATTTACATGCGGATTCCGATCCGGGAAATGCTTATTGTTATTGTGTCCACGGTGCGAATCTATCTGCTGTTTCGACGATTCATATTGCCATTCTTTTTCCTGGTAAGTCTGCATGGCGCGTTCATTTTAAGTGTCAAATAAATAAAATGCCTTCTTTCTGTAATTCTCTTCTTATTCCGATTTCGAGTTCCGATTGAGAAACTACATTGTCTCCTTTTTTAATCGCTTTCAGCGTAGCGTAACGAATTACATTCATGATCACACCTCCTGCTATCTCGTATTTTTCGGCAATTAAGCGTAAATCGACAGCCGGATCGAGTGGTACATCTTCTGCAAACGCCTGCTGCCACAACGCCAAACGTTCTTCAGGGCCTGGCATCGCAAAATGAATGACGGATTGAAAACGACGCGTAAATGCCTGATCGATGTTGTCTTTGAGATTGGATGCCAAGATGACAATTCCGTTGTGATCCTCAATGCGTTGCAGCAAATAAGCAACTTCTTGATTGGCAAAGCGATCATGTGAACTGCTTACTTCAGTACGTTTTCCGAAAAGAGCATCTGCTTCGTCAAAAAACAAGATCCATTGTTTGCTGTCGGCCAGGTCGAACACCTTGGAAAGATTTTTTTCGGTTTCGCCAATGAATTTTGATACCATCATGGATAAATCGATCTTGTAAACATCGTGTCCGGTACTTTTTCCGATCAAGGCTGCGGTGAGTGTTTTTCCAGTCCCCGGCGGGCCATAAAACAACGATTTGTAGCCCGGTTTCAACCGTTTACCTAAACCTCCGCTTTGCAGCAATGTATTTCCGTGTTCGATCCAGTCACTGATTTCCGATAAACTTTCGCGGGTTTCATTGCGCAAAACCACATCTTCCCAGTCAAGTTTGGTGTGAATGATCTTCGCCGGAAAATCGTCGTTGAATTCAGGTTGTTGTTGCTTCCCGGTGAGAAAATAATGTAACAAATCGCGGTCGATTGACAACTTTCCGCTCATAACGGGTTCCAAACGGCCGGCAGGTTCCACACGCGCTATTTTTTTAGCAATAAGGCTTCCTTCATTTGTGAGCAACGGGTAAAACGAAAAACGATCTTCCAAAGAGGTTCCGCTGAGCAAAAATAAAGCTGTTTCGCCGGTTGGAATAAATGCAATTGTGTTGTCGGTTGTTCCTCCGAATTCTGTGAAACGTTTATCGGAAACGCTGTTCCGGATGGTGAATACATCCAGTAATTCGGGCTTAATATGCGGCGTCAATGCCAATAAAACAATTAAGCGTTCTGGTATAGTGATTGCCCGATCACGTATTGTCTGTGCGTAAAACGATTCTGATTCCGATAAATCAGGTGGAGGAATGATCGCTAGAATGTCTCCCACCGGCTCCTGCCCCAGGTGATCGCGCAAACGAAGATCGATTATCTGCGTTAGCCATTCCATTTCACGCGCCAGGCAGGCACCATTTTCAGTTAGTGGCGAATTAATAACAGCCAACTCTTCCTTCACTTCCATATTCTTTGTGCGTGTTACCATTCTACAACTAATAAGTGTTCGAGCCACGGCAAACGAATCAACTGAATCGGCCATGGCAATTTGTCTAATAAAATATCATACGTTTCGCGCTTTACCTGCAACAACCATTGTCCGTCGCGGGCAGAAAGCGCTCCTTCGCGTTGGAGGTAGGCCTTGCGTAGATTCTCAACCGACAAATTTTTCCATGCGGGTACATGTTCGATGACTGCACTCAAGAGTTCATTCATGAGCAATTGTTGTTCGTTGGTGATCAATTCAGGTGCATGAACGGGGGCTTCGGGCTGCAAACCAACCATCACTTTATTGAGTGGAATATGTGGTTCGAACAGTTCGTGCTGAGGCCCCATGACCAATTGCTGTAACAACCAGCAAGCCTGTTCCTGCGTATGTTTGTTGATGAATTTTGATTCTGTGAGCAAACCGTTTTTTTCAAAATAACGTTCCAGAAACGGCCAAAGCAATACCATTCCAGCGTTCCGCACGTATAATTTTTCTGATTCGCTAAACGGATCGATCACAAGCTGAATCGGTGGGATATGCTCCGGTTCAACGACCAAATTATCATTCGTTGCCGGTTTAGAAGCATACGTTTCCTGTAGTTTTAGCAGCAATGAGATCAGGGAATCGGTGTCTTTTTTTTCATTTGGTGGCACTTCCTTTGCAATAGCTTCCGCTACAAATTCAGGATTTTCAGCGATACTGCCAGCATCAGGAAAACCTTCCTGTTCCGTCTGTTTCGTTGAGCTTCCTTCAGATAAAAATGAAGAAAACCAGGCATCTGCTTCGTGATGATTATCGAAACGGACGGTTAACTGTTCCAACTGCATCCAGTCAGGATGAGTTTTACTGAGTCGAAATAACCTGTCAATTGTAACGAGTAACCTGCTGCGAACAACAGATTTGACGATTGAAGATTCCAATGTTTCGGTTTGACTGAAAACAGCATGAATCAATGTTTCCGGGACAATGATCATTCCCTGCTCGAGAAAACGAACGTCCTGGAACAGTGCTTCCCAAAATACCAGGCGACTGCTTTCGGATGAAAATAGCTTCGCTGTAAGAATGTCCACTAATTGTCTGACCGAATCAACATCGGATGATTGACTTTGCGGCAACAACAATTCCAATAATTTCAATAAGTAATGATCAGAAAATACAGTGACAAGCCTTTTCCGCGTGGCTTTATGTGTGAGCCAGGTTTGCAAATCTGCTTTCAGTGTTTCGGGATGATGATGTATTAATGTAACTATCGCCTGCTCCAGCTGTGATTTGGAACTGTTTTTCGCCCACCACGGAAACAAGCCTGTTTGCAAAAAGTAATGTAGGATATTGCTATTTGACCGAAGAATCGATTCACTAACCTGTTTATCTGATTCATGTAATCGCAAGAGTGCTTCTTCCTGTTCATCATTAATACTTTCCGGCAACGGTTCAATTAAATCCTGATTCAGTTCGTCCGGCCGAACATAGTTGATTTCTATATGAGTCGGTTCTATTGTTTCCAACTCGTCCTCTTCCCATTCATCCTCTTCATCAGAATTCTGAATGTACTCATCATCCGTTTGATTTTGCTGTTCGAAGAAACGGATCAATTCTTCACGCCGTTTTTCAGCTTCCGAATCTTCTTCAGATACGCGGTTTGCCGTCGTATTTCTTATGGTTTCATCGGGCTGATTCTTTTCGAAAAAAGCTGTTAATTCGTTGAGTTTTACTTCCGCTGAATCGGATTGATTACCTGAATTACTTATGCCCAACTGCATCGCCAATTCATCGGGATCATCAAAAACGGGAGTTCCGCACAATCGCTCCAGTTGTTCATCCAACGCATCGGCAATTTTATTGATTAACTCAATTTCCAAATCGGCAAGGGAAATTTCTCCCAAATCGAGTTCCAGCCGATCAATCCGATCAATTTCATCCGGATTGCTGTAAGCACTGAAAAAACGATCATACATGGGCAGCACTGTCTTGTTGAACAAAGCAACTATTTCCTGCTGAATAGCTTCGGTTTCCGATTCATCAGCAAATTCCAATTCCAACACTTGTTGCCGGATGATATGTTGCTGCCCGCTCAACTCAGCCTATTTTTAGTGTAATCACTTTTGTTAACTGCACTGCTAGTTGAGTCGTAGCTTTTACGGCATACACATTAAATGTTGTTTCCTCACTAACCGGTCCAGTGGCCAGGAAAACGGTATCATCCGGAGCGGTATCAACGGCAAATTCAACCCCGATACGCGCCCTTCCAATTCCGTAGTTTTTGTGGTAATAACGTCTCCACCCCACTTCGGCATTGTTAGCGTTATTGCGGAGTTGGTAATAAACTCCACGCTGCGGTGGTAATACTTCAATGGTCCCGGTATCTCCGGCAGCGCTGATCGGATCGGTAACAACAAGTCCTCTTGACGGATCAGGCCGCACCGGAATGGTGATCACAGCTGTCAATTCGCGTTGAAGTCCCGAATCGCGTTTGGTTGCCAGAATCCCGACGGTCAAATCTTCGGTCAGTTTGGTTGTCTTGAGACTCAACGGTGTTGCGTCGGCTTTTCCTTTGCCCGATTTACCGATTGCGGTATTTAGCAAGACTGATTTATCGACTGAATCATCGTCGATGTCTTTAAAAATCAATTGATAATCGGTAGAAGCTTGTGTCGCGTTCAGAAGCAATTCAGCAACTGCATTGTAATTGGTACCTTCAACTACCGCATTGAGCGTAACGGGGACGGCTGTATCCGGGAAAACCTTAACGGTTGGTTTTGTAACCAATGTACCGCCTTCATCGGTTTTCTTGTTGACTACTTTGACGTTTAACACAGTATCTTCAGTAAACGGCAGCGTTGGAATACTCAAATCTCCGCCGTCTTTTGAATACATGTTTTCGCTCAAAGCATTTCCTTTGGTATCGAAAACCTGGTAATAGTTGTTGCTTTGTGTCTCCTGTAAAAACACGGTAACCGGTTGGTTGTATTCCGGTGTTTCAGGAATAAGTGTGAGCGGAATATCTTCATCGACCGTAACTTTGATGGTTACTGTTTTTAGCAACTGTTTTTGAAGTAGTGTTTGGGTTTTTACAGCCGTCACACTGAATGTATAATCTTCCCTTGAAAGGATTTTGGTATCGATAATAACCTGCTGATCAACCCGTTTCTGAGAACTGGCCATTTTCGCGCCGGTCTCGTCATACAGCGTGTAGTCAACGTTTGACTGCGTCGGGTCAATTGTCAATTTGCCTTTGTTTTCGTACATCACGACCTTATTTTGAGGTGTAATGGGCAAATCGGGCAACGGATAATTGGAACACAACGGAAACAAAACCTGGTCCATCAGACTATCTCTGGCTATGCGCAACTGAAATCGATGAGTATCTTCCATGTTTATCAGGTATTACGGAGTTGTTCTAAAAATTGGTAATAAGTTGTTTCAAAAACAGCCATTTCTTCTTTGTTCAACCAACGCACATAAACAGTGAGGTGAACAGGCGTTTCTTCACGTACAACACGCTCGATAAATTCCCGGAAATTATTATCGTCCTTTTCTTCTGATTTGAAACGGTCTTGCCAGTTTGGGAAAACATAGGTCAGCTGCAGGGAATACGGGTCTTTTTTCTGACTCGAACTAATCCATCTTCCTTTGCCCGGCTCGTCTGCTGAAAACGGTTTTTCGATGGAGAAATAATCCGGTTGTTCTTCATCCACGGTTACCACAAATTTCCCGTTGTAACCCACAGTGCCATTAATTTCTATCAATTCCTGGTCTGCCAAACCGTGACCGGTTACTTTGCAGCGTGTTAATGCTGGATCGCCATTTACGGCAGCGAATTCTTCAATCGGCCTGGTCAACAACAAAAAGGTAGTATCTACCGTTGTGCGAATCCAGGTTGGTACATGTTCCTGAATGAAGCTTTCGGTGCTCAGGTCCGGTAAAAAAGGACTCTTGATCAGGAATGAATCCGGTAAAACTTGTTCTGCGATGTAATCTCCGTCGTATCCCGGATCGGTTAAGGTTCCGGTTCCGTTGATGGTAACTTGTTCTCCGCTTTGGAGTCCATGAGCTTTCGATGTGCATTTTACATACGTATCATCCACTTTTTCGAAAGCAGTGATGTTGCGCGAAACCAAAAAATCGGCGTAAGCCATGTAATCTTCCATGATCGGCCGAAGGAGAATATGTTCCAACAAATAAAAACCTTCCCGGTTTTCCTGTTCGGATAATAGTGTTCCATCAGGAGCCGGAATTCCCAATTTGGCTGCAATGCGTTTTTCCAATCCGGAGCGATTCACCGGATCAGCAAACGATTCGGTATAATCAACCGCCTTGAACCTGTCAGAACTAATCGCAGGATAATTGCGTAAAAACTGCATTTTATCCCGCATTGATTGTTCGAGCGGTGCCATGTTTTTGCTGGATTTATTGGAGTAATCAAACAAAAACAGGGAGTAATCGGTAAAGCTTTCGTTAAAACGTGCCAGTAAATGGTTCAGAAACTTGTTTTTACGGATCTGATCGGTTTCCAGTTGACTGGAATTGTCAGCTAACCATTCTTCATAATTAGCTGCTAACAAATCGTCTGCATTCGGAACCAAGCCTTTCACCGACTGCCTGAAATAAGTGGTTGCATCTTCCGATTGAAAGGAAAACAATTCTTTTACCTGTTCCAATTGCTGGTGATAGTTTGCAATCAGCTGATCAAAGAAAAGCAAGTACGCTTTCAATTGACGTGTTTTGGCCTGTTGCTCTATGGTAGCAGATTCGGGCAACCCCAATTCACCTATTCCGTAAGCTTTCGGAAAATGATGCTGAATGGAATGGTAATTTCCCGGATTGCGGTAATCGCCTTTTGGAAGCACAATATCACGTTCGGAGATATCAAGAATTGGTTGCTCATCGGCACTCAGCAAGGTTTCATACTGATTTTCAATACTTTCTTTGTCGAGGGTAATCGTGAGTCCGTTTTTCACGAATTTAAGCAAGTCCATGCTTTTGGTAACATCGAGCTTTGGTGTTTTCTGCGTATCCAGGATTAACCGCCATTTCTCGGAAGTGGCGCTGGTAATCAGCTCAATATTATTCACCGCGCTCACGCCTTGTACATCCATTAATTCGCGGATAATATCAGAGGTATGCAATTCGGTTTTCCGGTCGTATTTCAACAATTCCTCATCGTCGATAAAGCCGTGCTGTAAAAGCGGTCCATCTACAATTTCATCGATTTGCAGTCCTTTTTGGAGCATTTCATCAAGCGTATAAAACGAAATAACGGGCGAAATAAACCGCGAAATCCGTAGGAATAAATCGGCAGCAAACGCATTGACGTCTTCCACTTCACCGATTTCAATATTCCCGCTGAGGTAGATCATTTGAGAATCGAGTACCGTGATTTCGGCAAAATCTTCACCCACATTCCGGCAAGCCATTAAGCGCTTACGAACGGAAGGCTGCACATCGCCACCCACATTTTTTTTCTCGATGAACACTTTGTACAATCCCTTGATCGGAAGCACAACATTGGTTTCGTCAGGATTGGTTAACCGCAATGACTTATCGGTCGGATTCAAATAAATGATCGGATCGGTATCCATCGCCAATTCCACCCATGCGTTTTTCACATCAGGTACATCAATGATGATTTTTCGGATGTCGAGCAGTGTAACGGGGTTCGTAGTAAGAATTTGGGCCGGACTGTATAAACTTTCAAACGTATTTCCATCTTTTCCCGTGAGTAAATCGTCGATATCATAATCGATGCGGTAACTCAGATCGGTGAGCGCATAACACAACTGGTCCAGGATTGTTACTCCAGGATCATGCAGGTTGTAATCCGTCCAGATAGCACCAGAAAGCCGTTGCAGGTGTTTGATCCCTTCATCGCGCAGCCATTGAAAATCCATTCCCTTCTCTTCGAGCGGAGCATTTGAAATGGTTTGAGATGTATTTAGCGTTTCCATTTAAGTCTGTTGTTTACCGTAGTAAAAAATCAATAAAATATTTCGGTGTCCACACCCCGGAAGTGATATGGTAAACCACCTGAGTTTCTTAGTACGAGCAGTACCATCGACGGAACGCCTGAAGTACTTTTAACGATACGATCTTTTAAAATCTCTTTGGGAATCAGGATCGATTGTGGCCGGGAGTACATACGCCCTGAGTACAACGTTTTCCCAATCCCGATAAATGCTTCTGAAGGGGAAAAAACCTGCGGGTGATTTCCTACGTTAATCAGTAAATTCCCACCATGCCAGCCTGCGTTGTGCTCATAAAAGGTGACCAGTAAATCCTGAGTTGGATCCACTACTTTTACATAAATACAGCTGGTCGTGTTCGCATCAACTTTTACCAGTCCCTCATTGTTCCAGATGCTGTGCCACTTGAGATCGTTGTATGTATTTCCGTTCAGTCCCCAATGCAATACAAGTCCCGGATGTTGTGTAAAACCATAAGGGTTCGGGACGAGCGAAAATCCCGATAAATAAAGCACATTCGGTTCATTCGTACAGTAATTATACCCGGAAGTAATGATGAATTTCAGATTACCATTGGTGCTGTAGTTTGTTACCTGATCCATGGTTATCGGAAATGTCATCCAGGCATGTTCATTGGTTTCCTTAGAGGCATTGCGCGGGCCTACCAGGTAAGATGACATGTTACCAGTGGGAGTTGTGCCATCATTTGATAAACCGGTCGGGCTTCCGTTTGCATTGTTGGAAGACCGCATCAGTTTTACACAATTATTGCCGTTGGAATCACACAACCAGACAGTCACTACTGACCATCGATCACGATCAATAGTAGACAACAGCAACGCGTTGTGAACTCCCGGAGTTGCGGGTAATGTGAGGTAAGCACCATTAACAGGAGGTGCATCCGCTGTTACAGATTCAGCCGAAAGATTGTTCAGCGAGAACATACTTTTGAAAAACCACGGAATGAAATTATTGTATTTGGAAATTCCTGCAGCTCCCCTAACACTTAATTGCGCCTGTGGATCTGCACCATTTTCTGCCGTTGTTAAACTTCCGTCCCATATATAGCTCGGAGTTCCGTAAGGCCGGTAATCTCTCCGCACCTGCGGTTCTGTCCAACTGGCGTCACCATAGATATTCGAAGTCAATACTTTTCCTGTACCCTGATCTCCTGTTTTCAAACGTACAGTACCGGCTACATCTAGTTTGGCTTGCGGAATTGCGTTTCCGATCCCCACATTGCCGCTCGACATAATTGCTATGTGATTTTGCGGATCGCCCTTTGTAGCGATTGTCAATACATTCATGCCTGGTGCATTGGAAAGGTCTTCCTGCCAGGAAATATAGCCGATGTCAGTCGGCCGGTTGGTTTTTGTTTTGAAAACAATAGAACTTTGTCCCTTGTCATCTCCGTGTTCCAAAACGAACGTTCCGGTGTCAGGTGCCGCAGCACTTCCTGTTTCTTCATAAACCTGTAAACGGCCAGTCGGTATTTTGGTGCCAATTCCTGTTTTTCCTGATTCGGAATCGATGAACAATCGTGGAAGATCGTTTCCGTTCAATAATAAAAACCCGGGACGATCACCTATTTTCTGGCTTAATTTCCAGGCTGGTTTTACGTCGGAAAACTTCGCATAAAAGTGTAACAACTCCTGGGAGTTTCCAACCGATTCAATAGCCAGCGGACCATCCTGAATCTTCGCGATTCCATCTTCTTTTTGATTCAGCCCCGCATCGATAAAATCTTTGAAATTTTGTTCTGTCGGCGCGGCATTTGATCTGAAATAGCTTTTCAGTTGTGTGCGATCTTTTTTCGTGTTTTCCATGTTAAAAAGAAGTATTATTTAGTGTTTCAAAAAAAGATCTCGGTATCGACACCTCTGAAATAGAAAGGTGCCCCCCCTCCGTTTCTGCATCTCAGTTGCAGCATATTCGAAACACCCGCTGCTGTTTTGACAAGCTGTGCTTTCACAATTTCTTTCGGAATAAGGATACACTCGGGGCGCATGAAGTTTTTACTTTCATACAGTTTAGGTCCGATACCGTTTAAGCCCGGTGAAAGGCCAAAAACATTCGTATCACCACCAACATTAATCAGTAGAGTACCGCCAAACCAACCATTGTTGTGTTCATAAAACGTTACCAATAAATCCTGATCTGGATCCACAACTTTCACATAAACATTACCGGTGGTATTTGGTTCAATCCTCACCAACCCTTCATTGTTGAACCAATCATTCCAGATAACATTGGTACCAACAGCAGAATTAATGCCCCAATGTACAGTTACTGCAGGATGCTGTACAAAACCATACGGATTAGGGGCGAGTGCAAATCCGGAGAGGTAAAGTAATCCTCCTTCACCATTGTTTTGAGATGAGGCAATTATAAACTTCAGATTACCACCACTGATATAACTGTTTACTTGCTGAGCAGTTACCGGAAATGTCATCCAGGCATGCTCACGCGTTTCTTTCACGTTATTCCGTGGTCCGATCACATAAGAGGAAGCCTGCGCGCCACCACCTATCGCAGCATTGTTGGAAGATCGCATCAATTTTACGGGATTACCTCCTGCAGCATCACACAGCCAAACTGAAAAAACACTCCAACGATCAATATCAATGGTAGACAATATCAGGGAATTGTGCACGCCTGCTGTTGCCGGCAATGTCAGGTAAATTCCGTTCCCGGGAGCGCCATCGTTTGCCATTCCTTCCATGGTGAGATTGCCCAATGAGAACATGCATTTGTTACCCCATCTGGCAAAGTTGCCGTGTTTAGAGAAATTGGCAGTTCCACGAATGCTTAATTGTGATTGTGGATCAGCCCCCTTGTCGTTTACTCCGTCAACTCCATCCCACAAATAACTTGGTTTTCCGTACGGTCTGAAATCGCGACGTACCTCAGCAGGTTTCCAGACAGCATAACCGTTTGCATCGGAAGTCAATACTCTGCCAGCGGCCTGCGACCCGTCTGTAATACGAATCTTTCCGTTTACTTCCAGTTTTGCCGATGGTGTTTGCGTACCGATCCCAACATTTCCGCTCGGCATTAAAGCAATGTGATCATCGGCATCGTTTTGTGTACCGATTGTGAGCAAACTGGTTTCGCCAGAAGCACTACTGCTATCGATGTAGGAAATGTAACCGTAATCACTACCTGCGTTGACTTTGCTCTTAAACAAAATAGAGCTTTGTCCACCGGAATTTCCGTGTTCCAGGATCAAACTTCCGTTATTGGCAGTTACAGCCGTTCCGGTGGCTTCATATATGTGCAAACGCCCGTTGGGAAGATTGGTACCTAAACCTACATTTCCGCTGCGCTGAATGGTTACACGGGTTTCGGCGGCCAGATTATTCAGGCTATTGGAAAATTTGAGCGATTGGCTGTCTTTGTTGTCGATCCCGACACTCCAACCGGTCACACCAGCCACATCCAGCGTGATGAAAGGATTGCCAGAAGTTTGTCCGTTAACGCGGGCTGTCATGATGGCATCTTGTCCTGTATCAGCCGATTCGTTAAAAACAATTAATCCGTTTGCACCGGGATTACCACCACCACTGGCTTTTACGTGTAATTTCGCAGTTGGAGCTGATGTCCCGATACCAACGTTTCCACTTGGCAGTAGTGCAATGTGATCGTTAGCGTCATTCTGCGTGCTAATAGTTAAAATATTGGTTTCACCTGCGCCGCCGAGTGTCGCATCGTCCTGAAAAGCGATGTAAGCGTAATCGGAACCAGGATTGTTTTTACTTTTGAAAACAATGGAACTTTGACCACCTGCATCGCCATGTTCGAGTACGATTGTACCAGCTGTTGGAGAAGGTTTTGTTCCGGTAGCTTCGTACAAGTGTAACTTTCCGGCCGGAATAACCACTCCCAATCCTAAATTTCCGTTGCGTTGAAGGGTCATTTTCGGATCGGCAACCAGGTTCGAAGCATTTGCCGAAAATTTGAGCGATTGATTGTCTTTATTGTCAACACCTATGCTCCATCCATTTGGTGAACCGTTAATATCCAATGCAATAAACGGATTGCCGCCGCTTGTTCCATTGACACGCGCGGCGATAATAGCATCCTGGCCGGCAGTTGCCGTATCGTTTGCTACCAGTAAACCGTTTCCGGCCGGATTGGCATTTCCAGTAGCTGCAATGTGCAATTTCGAAATTGGTGAATCGGTACCGATCCCGACATTTCCTCTACCGTTTACACGCATTACTTCACGCGAAACGGACGTATTACATTCCCATGTATTGAATGTAATATCCGCCGCATTTCCGCAATTATTGGTGCCATCTTTTACGATGATGTCCATTCCGACATACTCATTGACCAATGCCCCAAAGCGCACTTTTGTTCCTTTGTTGGCTGCATTGTGCTGATCTGCCGGAGCATCGCCAGTACCAATCACAGCCCCAGCTTTTACATCGACAAACGTCTTCGGTAATGTTCGTCCAATCCCAAGATTTCCACTCGGCATAAGTGCAATATGATCTTGCGCATCATTTTGAACACCAATGGTAAGTAAACAAGATTCACCCGAAGCACCGGCATCGTCTTTGAATGAGATAAAACCGAAATCGCTTCCGGCATTTATTTTACTTTTGAAAATAATGGAACTTTGTCCACCGGCATCGCCATGTTCCAAAATCACCGTTCCGGCAGTTGGTGTGGGAGCTGTTCCTGTATCTTCAAAAACGTGTACTTTCCCGACAGGCAATCCTGTCCCGACACCTATATTTCCGTTAGCAGTATCGACGAATAATTTAGGAATCGTTTTCTGGGTGTTTGTAAACAACGAAAAACCAGGGCGGTCTCCGGCTTTCTGCCCAAGGATCCAAACAGGGTCATTGTCTGAAAATTTTGCGTAAAAATGCAACAATTCTTGTTTCGTACCGGCTGATTCCAGAGCGATCGGGCCATCAACTATTTTCGCAATACCGTCTTCCTTTTGGTTGAGACCTGCATCAATGAAATCTTTGAAATTTTGTTCCGTCGGTGCGGCGTTCGACTTAAAATAGCCTTTGAGCTGCGTTCTGTCTTTTCTATCGTTTTGCATGGTATGACGAATAAATGATCGTTAATTAATTTGCCTGAATCGCTTTACCGGCGAATGAATACTGAAGGTCTTTCAGTTGTTGTTTTATTTCGTCCATTTCGGTACTCAATGCCTGAATAGCACTTACACCCAGCATGAAAAGGCTGTCATAATCCACAAAACGGAAATCGTCGACTTGTTTTCCATATACAAATACATTTCCCGGGTCGGCTGCGACTTTCACTTTAAATTCTGTTTCAGAAATTACTTCCACACAATATGTTTCGCGTTGGTTGTCTTCGTGAATCAGGTCAACCGAGTCTCCGGTTACCAACTCATGAACTTTGGAAAGTGTCACCGTCAATTGTTTGTTTGCTTCATCATATACCGAAGAAAGCGCTTGCGCGTATATATTCGGGATGATTTCCGTTCTCTTCCCTACTGCTTCAGGATAAACAGCTTCCACTTCCTGCGCGATAACTTTTTTGTGCGTTTTTCCTCCGTAAGTATTGCGATCAATGTGTCGGTAATCTGTTACCTGAATTTGTCTTAATCGCACCAAATCTTCCTGTGCATTACTTCGGCCGACTACTTCCTTGATACGTGCATCGGACATGGAGAAGTTCTCGTGGCAGAAAAAAGATGTTCTGGTTCCAACGCCATATTCACAGAAAATGGATAAGTTGGCATACCGGTCACTATCCCAGCCGTTATCCCATCCATTTTTATGTCCTTCAGCACCGTTCCCACTTGTTTTAGCCGATTGTTTATACCCGACAACATGCAGCGGTGCCTGCGGACTGGTCGTTCCGATTCCCACATTTCCCGAAGGCATTAATGCAATGTGGTCATTTCCGTCATTTTGGATGCCGATCGTCAAAATGGCCGCTTCACCAGTACCACCAAGCGTTGCATCATCCTGGAACGTAATATAACCATAATCGCTACCTGCATTGACTCTACTTTTGAAAACGATGGAACTCTGGCCGCCTGTATCACCGTGTTCCAGCAAAATGGTACCTGCACTCGGAGAGGCTTTTGTCCCTGCAGTCTCAAACAAGTGTAGTTTTCCGGCCGGAGTAACGCCCAGCCCAAGGTTCCCGTTACGCAGCAAGGTCATTTTGGTAGAACTCGTCAGACTATCTGCCGCGGCAGAAAATTTCAATGATTGTCCCTCTTTGTTATCGATTCCCACTGCCCATCCTGAGACGGAGTTTACATCAAAAGCGATAAACGGATTTCCTGCAGATGAACCATTTACGCGTGTTGTAATAATCGAATCCTGGTTGGCACTTGCCATTTCGTTATACACGCATAATCCGTTTACAAAAGGATTAGTGCCGCCTGATGCCGCAATTTGTAGTTTTGAGCCCGGTTTTTGCGTACCGATTCCAACATTTCCACTTGGCATTAGGGAAATATGGTCGTTGGAATCGTTTCGCGTGCTGATCGTTAAAATATTTGCTTCTCCGGCCCCTCCAATTGTTGCGTCATCCTGAAAAGCGATGTAAGCATAGTCAGAACCCGGATTGTTTTTACTTTTAAAAACGATAGAACTTTGTCCGCCGGTATCACCATGTTCAAGTACGATTGTCCCCGCCGTTGCCGTTGGTTTTGTACCGGTAGCTTCGTACAAGTGCAATTTTCCTGCAGGAGCATTTGTGCCCAATCCCATGTTTCCTCTTCCGTTGATACGGGCAACTTCACGTGAACCGCTTGTAGCGCTTTCCCAGGTACTGAATAAAAGATCGGCTGAATTTCCGGAACCGGCAGTTCCTTCTTTTACCACTACATCCATTCCCACAAACTCATTAGCCATAGCACCGAAGCGCACTTTTCTCCCACGATTATCAACAGCTTGCTGATCGGCCGGAGCATCTGCTGTTCCGATCGTAGAACCGGCACGAACATCCAGGGTCATCAATGGTTGCATTCTTCCAATTCCTACATTTCCACTTGGCATGAGTGCAATGTGGTCGTTGACGTCATTTTGCGTACTGATGGTGAGAATATTAGCTTCTCCGGCTCCACCAAGCGTCGAATCATCCTGAAAAGCGATGTAAGCATAATCGGAGCCCGGGTTGTTTTTGCTTTTGAATACAATAGAGCTTTGACCACCAATATCAGCATGTTCCAACAAAATCGATCCTGTAGTAGCGGACGCTTTCGTCCCTCTTTGCTCGTAAATGTGAAGTCGTCCTGCTGGTTTTTGAGTTCCAATTCCTACAAAACCATCATTTCCACCGGGCATCAATGCAATATGATCTCCTGCATCACCAACGGAACCAAGAGTCAACAAACTTACTTTGCCGGAACCGTCTGGAATATTATCAATAAACGAAAGGTAACCATAGTCGGTTCCTGCACCTGATTTACTCTTGAAAACAATCGAGCTTTGGCCGCCTGCATTTCCGTGTTCCAACAACAATGATCCCGAATTGGGTGTTGCCGCACTTCCTGTTTCTTCATACAAATGCAACTTGGCCATTGGAGGTGTAGCCAAATTCACGCCGATATTCCCATTCGCTGCATCAATAAACAATTTGCTCGAACCCGCACCGGAGATAGAAAAACCGGTTCGTGTACCCGATTTTTGACTCATTGTCCATGCCGGACTTACATCCTTAAAATCTTTGTAAAAATGAAGTAATTCTTCAGACTGAGTAGCTGCCTGAACTGCAATCGGACCGTCAGGAATTTTGGTAATACCATCTTCCTTTTGATTCAAATTTGCATCAATAAAATCTTTGAAGTTTTGCTCTGTTGGCGCTGCGTTTGACCTGAAATAATTCTTTAACTGTGTGCGGTCTTTCTTATCAATATTCATACTCCAATTATTAAAATCTTGCTTTATACCTGTAACTATATCTTGATTTAGTCGGATACAGTAAAATCCAATTCTATTTTCATGTAATCGATTCCGGTGAAATCTTTGGCTTCATAACCATTTTCACTCACGATATCTATCTCGTGTTGCTGTGCCGAAACAAGGATCACATCCGGTTTGTCTGCCTGAACAACGTTTTCTCCTTTGTTTAAAAATTTCGATTCGGTGAAGTTGACGCCATCGTCGCTTTGAAATAATTTCAATCCGGCCACATAATCTACATAAGGTTGTTCAGCGAGGAAATTGACGATCATATTGGCATAAATCTTTCCACCAAGTACAATGTCGGCACCTTCGTCATAAGCCCATGGCGACAGGTAGCGTTTCAATGATTCGTTGAGCTCATGTGTGAAATAGCCCATGTTGCTGGTGTCTTTGAACTTCACGGCGAATCGTGCTTTGACCTGCAAAAACGAAGCGTTTTTCACTTTCACATTGGCATACGCCGGTTTACGATTGTCTATATAGCGCTGAATGTGCCAGATAGAATCGGAAGGCACTTTCGGCTGAAATGGATTGAATGGCAATTTCCCTAGAATATCAGGGATTACAATAATGTCGACATTCCCATAGCTTTCACTCCCGATGAGGAATTCTCCCGGAACACATTTAACTTTGTGAATTTCAGGAAAACGGTCAAGCACCAAACGCTCGTAATCCCACATGGTTACTGCCCTGTTTTTATGCCGTAAACGCTCGCTGACGCGGTTATAAAAATAAATATCCTGCTCTGCCGGCTTGCCTTTTGACGACGTATACGGTTGCTGAATGTTCTTGATTTCGGGAACCGGATCAACCGGTGCTTTGATACTATCCGGTGCCAGCAGTGTTAATAAATGTTCTTCGGCGTTGTTATTGTCTACGAAAACTGCCTGAGTCGACTGCGTACGGATGCTTACCGTATCGGCAATGGCCATACAATTGTTTTTTACACTTGCGCGAATCCATGTTTGCGTTGTTCCCAAAAACGTATCGCCTGTTGTGGCATCCGCAGGAATGTTGATGGCCATAAGTCCGGTATCAATCAGTCCGTTGGTTGTATCTTTACTAAAACTACCCTGCGGAAGGACTTTCCATTGATTATTGATAAGGTATTCCCAGGTAATATCAGGTTGTTCGATATCCGGATCAGCGCTCCCTTCTGCCATTTGGAACAGTACGGAAATGCTCTGCGGTACGTTTAAACCGGAAATGCCCAGGTACAATTCTCCTTCCCTGGAATAATCCGGCAAGAGTAAATTCATTGCGCTTGTTTCGGCTTTTACGGGCAATTCTTTGTAACCGAACGGGTGTAAGTGATACAAGCGATTATCGGTGCTGTTGTTTATGGTTTCTGATAAATCAATCGCAAAAGAGGCGGTATAACCAGCGGTCAATGATTTTAATTTCGGTACATACGGCGGATTTACTATCAATGCCTTGTTGGGATCCGTTGAGGCCAGAAGCGCCTGACGTGTCAGCAATTGTGAATAATATACTTCCTGGAAACCCGGTGTATTCAGTTCCATGCGCCAGTAGCGATCTGCATCTTGAATCTCGTTCGGTGGTTCTTCATCAGGAGTGAGTTGCTCATAAACAAAACCCGGAGCTTTGGTTGGCAATAACGTTTTCAGGTCAACATCTACTGTATTCGGCGTTTTCGCGTCCGTGGTATCAAACAACGAAAGATCCTTCAAAACAATTCCTGCCTGCCTATCAAAAAGACTCAATTTTACCGTAAAATCTTCATTGGTATTGATGAGTTCCGTTTCGGTTGTCAATACCGGTGAAAGTGCTGCAAGTGTTTTATAAGCCGAATAATAGGTTAATAAACTGGACGGCGGATTCATCCATTCGAAGTTCAGCGAAAGCGTATCCAGTTGCTTGGTACACAATTCCGGATGTGTCATGTACAAACTATCACCAATGGCCGGCTCAGTGCCGAATGGTTCAAACGGTTTTTTATAACTGAGCGATGAAAGGTCGTTTTGTAAATTGAGTTTTTTGATTTCGCTGACAGTTATATCAACAGATATGCTTCGCACGGTCAAATCTTTCAATAAACCGTAAGGAATAGTTGTGTTTTCAGGAACTTCCTGATTATTCAGCAACACACATAAAAGTGGCAATCCTGACGAAATAAATGGCTGTATCGCAGGCTCAACCGGTGCTGTAACCGGTTTGTCATTTGCAGAAAGTTCCAGTGTTACATCCAGACGAATGGAAGGTTTCGGTTGTCCCTGCGAAATTGGCTGCTCACTGAATGTCATACTTGTTGGCACCGCTTTAATCCATTCTTTCGAACCGCTTAGATAAAAAGCAAACGGAGCAACCAGTTTTTGTAATTTTTTGAGCGTTGTTCCTTCCGAAGGATTGTCGAAGACAACTCCCATAGTAATCGTACGGAGTCCTTCTTCCAGTAAAAGTTGCGGAGAAGCAACTGCCAAACCAATAAATGCGGGCGAAACCTGGTCGTTCGGAACAAATGGAACCTGCTTACCAAACGTTTTAAACCTCACGCTGCTTTCTCCTTCTTCACCGGGCGCCGTAAATGCCGTTTGACGGGCATCTTTTATGGCGTAAATATTCAGATAATCCGTTTGCTGAGGTAAACCAGGTAAGAAATTCTGTTTGTCACTTTGAGCCATTTCAAGGAGTGAATAAACAAGCTTCCAGTCTACGGGTTTATTCTGGCTGATGATATAGGTTTCCAGAATTTTCTCGTAATGCGGTTTCGACATGAACAACGACGCATTTACATAAGCAAGTGCATCGGCGCTTTTGCCTGCATCTTTACCTGTCAGCTCATCATAGATCAATACGAGTCTGTTGGTGTCCACCGCTTCGTTTTCGTAGAATGGTAAATCATCATTTGGATTCGGAGAACCTAACGCGTATTTAAACATATTGAGGAAACCTTTCCCAGCGTCGGCTTCATGAACGAGTTTCAGTAATTGCTGGCGGTTCGCGGTAACTTTATCCTGATACGCTTTTTCAAGCAGCGCATAAGCATCCGTCCAGTTTTCGTCATCCGATTCATTATCAAGTGACATAATCAAACTGAAATCTTCCGTTTTCAGCATTAATTGTTCCTGAATATACGTAATCGCAGCGCTGTCATTTTTACCAAGATCGGTTACGAGCTGCGCCAGGTTTGCTGCCTTGTTTTTATAGAGTGGCAACGGATCCATCGGTTCGGGTTGACCAAGCGCCATTTGCATCACAGCCATTAAACCGGCATCGGGTTCAGTTCCATTTGCTTCGCGAATTTCACGCAGTCCGGTTACTTTCTGATCGGTATAAACATTTCTAATCTCTTCTACCTGAGACCGGTTGATCATTGTATCTTCATCAATACTATAGATCAGTTCCTGGCCCATGCTATCACGCCCGGCCGAGAGTAATGTTCCTTTTTTGAGTTCATAATCCTGTACGTCGTCGGCAAGGTTGATGATCACATTCACCACATCAGGCACGGGTTTCCGTTCAGCTAATCCTAGCACCTGGCGGTAAAAATAATCCAGGTGACGTTTGCTCATACCATTCATTTGTTGCTGAACGGTGCCTAATAATTTTAAAAACGTTACAAAAAGCGCCAGATGCGGCCGGGCAAATTTCCGGATCATTTCCTGGTTGTCGGCAAATTTTTCCGGGTTTTCAGCATATATTATGAGCTCTTTGAGCCATTTTTCGCGTAGCTCCTTTTTTTCATCTTTATTATCCAGCCTGCTATAGCCGGTGTAATCATCGATCAGAAAACCTTCCCAGGTACCAGCCAATTCATTTTCCTGGTTAAAAAACTGCAGTTTTCCGGCAAATTCCTGGGCAAAGCGGATAAAGTCGGCAAGTTGCCGCTCATCCACCAGAATTGCATCAGGGTCCAATGCATTATTCAACCGCTGAGACTGACTTGTGCCGTCTCTGAACAGTAGTTCTTTCGGTTTTATACCACTAATCATGCTGTTGCCTCTTTATAGATTTTGTTAACTGACTTTAAACTTGATATTGGTTGTGACAAAACTACCTTGTCCTGAATAACTCGGTGTTCCATCCGGAATGGGCGAACCACCGGTTGCTACCGGAGTGGGATCCTGAGCAGGAGTTTGCACCTCGAATTTGGCTTTGAGCATCATGCCTTTCAGAATGATTTTTTTGCCGCCGCTTTTGGTTTTTTTCGACTGCTGGTTGCCCGCCAGTTTTTCAATTTTCAGCGTTCCCACACCTGGTACAACATATTGTGGAGTCATATAAGTACATCCGGGAACGGAGAGTTGTGATTCGTCGCCTACCACGCAAATTTTCTTGCCTCCCAAGGTCGTTTTTCCGGTTGCTTTCATTATTCCGGGTTGCACCACCACTACCGCCGCTCCGAATGCCGGTATGAAAATCACCTGGTCGTTTTCCTGAATAATAAAATCGCTCATATCCGCCTTTAACTTTATGATATTAAATAGATGCTTCCTGCAGGTAAAACGGATAGACCAGGTTGTAACGCGTGTTGGTTGTCCTGATCAGGTATTCAATTGAAATCATGACCAAACCGTCAGTGGATTCACTTATCGAAACATCGATCGTTGTCACCTCAATACGTGATTCGTTGTTGAGAATGGCGTCTTCGATCATGTTTTGAATACCATTGATCATTCCCTGGTCCGCTTCTTCGAACATATACCGGTTCAGGTCGCTTCCGTAGGCCGAAAACAACGAGCGTTCACCAAGCGCGGTTGAAAGCAGGATGTTCAGACTTTGCAGAATATCTTCTTCGTCTGAAACCATTTCAACTTCTGCACCATTGGCAAAAAACGCCGGCGGAAAACCCCAGCCTTTTCCTAAAAACGCATCTTTTTTGTCCATAACCGTTCCGTTAGTGTTTTGTTCTGTTCACTAGTTCTCCGTTTGCACCACTTCGGCATCCGGATGATCGATCATCACAGAACCGTTTGATTGCGGGCTTGAGCTCAATTGTTCCTGTGCCTGCGCGTGCAATTTGGAGATCAATTCATACACTTGTAAATAAGGCAGATGTCCCAGTGCTTCAATAACTTTATTGACTTCTGCTACTGTTAATTGTAATTTCAATTCATTCATGGTTTCCTGGATTTAAACTGTTCTTTCTAAATTACTTCTACTTGTTTTGCTGAAATTTCCACTTTTTTACCGGCAGTTATTTTCACGTCTCCTTTACTTGCATTCAAGATGAAATCTTTGCCACTGTCTATTGTTACACCGTCTTTGCTCAACAGGATTTTATTTTTGTTGGCATCTGTTAGTGTAATCGTTTTCTGGTCATCGTCGATCACAATACTTTGTTTGCCCGGCGTAAGCAACGTCATGATTTTCTTCTCGTCGTCGAAGGTGATTTTTAACCCTTTTTTACTATTGAACCCTTTGAGTGGATTTTTATCGGCAGGTTTGATCGTGGGTGCATTCACCGAACTGTAAAGCGATCCTAAAATGACCGGTTGTCGTGGATCGTCATTGAAAAAACCAAGGATCACCTCATCGCCTGTTTCCGGAAAAAAGAAAGCGCCGTGTTCTTTTCCCGCGTCCATTGATCCCAAGCGTGCCCAAACGGCATTGGTTTTACTTTCAATGGAAGGAATGCGCACTTTTACCCGGAATTCTTTGTCGGGATCTTCTTCAAATTTCTCCACGATTCCTATCTGCAAACCGTTAACCCCGGGTAATAAACCGGCGGCCGGTGTTTCATTTACGGGGTACAAATTGCTGAACCGTTCGGCTGAAATCCCGAATTGGATTTCGGTAGCCCATCCTTCTGTGGTATTGACCTGGTGACGAATGCCCGTAATGATCGTTTTGCCGGAAAATAGTTTCGACATGCCTTCCAGCTCAATAACATCACCCACCAGCAAATCTGCTGTTCCGGGAATCCGCATGCTTCCTTTGAGAATGGAAAGCCGGGTTTTGACCATTGTTGCATCTGCCCAGGCCTGTGCTTCACCCGCGTTCAATGCTGCTCCGCCAATCAACATTTCTTCGGCGTTGCCCATTGGTTTGTTTACCATTGAGTTATTCAATCCCGATTGGTCGAGTTTAAATGCCTTGGCAGAAACCGGGTCACTGAGTTTTTGTGTTTTTATATCGTAAGCAGCACTTTTAATCGCACTACGTTGGTGACGTGTATCTGATTCGATATCAAAATGATAGATTTCATCGATCCCGAATTTGAAAGTCTTTTTGGAACCTGCGCTAAGGTCCGGAGCTTTTACCGAAATGGTTCCATCAGCAGAAGCCACAAGTAATCCGTTGGCTTCGGCGCGGCAGAGTAAAAAATCCCAATCGGAAGCATGGTATTGTACCAATCGCTTGTGGGTAACTTTAGTTGGATCAACCACTCCTTTTTTGAGGCCGGCGGTTGTAATCAATTTACCGATTACGTCCGCGTCTTTCATTTCTTCGAAAATAGTGCTTTTGCGCGCAGCGGTCATTCTTACAGCCGTGTCGCTCAGTTCAACCTGCAACAAACATGCTTCTGAACTCATACGCAGCGCCTGGCCGAGAACAACTCCTTTGAATACCGTTTTTTCCTTTTCGGTAACTCCTTCGTAGCGAAGCTTGATCTCAATTTCTTTGCCCGCCTGGAAAAAGTTACTGTCGCTGAGCGGAAATTCCTTTTTCTCTGGCTTTCCGTCGGCATACACCAATTCAGCAACAGGAATACGATTGCATTCGCGCAAAACATCAATAGACAGGAGCTCAAACTCCGGTTTGATCAACTTGCCATTCTGCAATATGCTTACTGTTACGACTCCCATAATTTAACTTGTAATTGGTGGGAAAAACAATTCCTGACCTGGAACCAGGTTTCGGAATTTATTGAGTTTATTGGCTTTGGCCACCTGAATGTAGTAATGAGGTGAACCATAAATTTCTTCGCACATAAGCGGCAATGTATCGTGTGACTGTACAACGCGCCAGTGTGTGAGATCGGGTGAACTTTTATTTTCTTTTTTGAGTCGTTTTTTGGTTTCGATGTCGTTTATAAAAACGGTGTTGAGTTCGGCACGAAGAGGAATTCCACTGTTATCAAAAAGCGTATAATTGATCGTTACACTTTTCAGACGGCACGAAAAATTCAGTTTTCCCCAGGATATGATCAGGAATTTGGGTTCGTGGGTCTTGCCATCCATGTAGGATGTTTTTTGCAGAAATTCATCCACTTTCTTTTGCACGTCCATCTTGCCACCCAACACATTGGTGATGCCGTAAGTAGAAACTCCGGTACCGTCAATAATGAGTTTCAGTGTCAGATCAGCCGGTTTGCTCATGGCATATTTTGCTTCGGCCCCACTGGTATTTATTGCCTGTGTTTCCTGGAAAACATTTTCAAAGGATTGAGAATACGATTCGGGGTTAAACATCACCTCGAATGTTTGGCCGGTAAGAGGAGAACCTGTACGTTCTCTCTTGTCGTAGACCTGAATCTTGAGTTTTTCCAGTTTAAATAAATTCAGTAATCCCACAATCAGCGTTTATTGGTTCGTTGAATAATTTTTAATACCTGATCCACGCATTCCTGAACCACTTTGTCATGGTTTAGCGGTGATCCTGAATTGGAGGCCTTTTTGGCGCCTTTGGTAATTACCGCTTTCACGATCAGTTCTCTTATTTCTACTGCCATCACCTTACAATTTGATTGCCTGAAAACGCGTATATGCCAGTTCCAGCCTGTCAATAGCAACACTATTAGCTGAAGCGTCCAAATCTGAAGTAGACCATTTTACCGGATAGGCTTTTGTGAAAAACCAACCGGCCATCGGAATGCTGTCTTCATTAAAGAGGGTTACCAATACGTTTGACGGCGCAAATTTGTAGAGTGAAAACGCCACATTGAATTCAATATTCAACGGTGAACCTACAATTAGTCCACGCTCCAAAACCAGGTTGTTGTAACTGGCTCTTTTCGGAATCCGGTGTGTGTACAGGTTTTCGCCCCCTTCCTGAATGGTGTCGAGGGTTATTTCCGCACCCAAACCTGATACTTTCTGAAACCGGATATCAATTGGATTGGGGATAATACCACCCGCGAAAAAGAATACCCCGAAACGGTGTACCAATGGCGGATCCATGTTCAATATATTGGTCAATGACATAATTCTAGTAGTATTCTATTGTTAAATCCTGGGCAACTATCTGCAATTGTTCGATTGCCACATCGTTGCTACCGGCATTGAAGGAGGGCGCTTCCAGTTTCAGCGGAAATGCTTTTCGTACTTTCCAGCGCACAAGGGCAATTCCCTGCGGATCGCACAAATCGACAAACAGGTCTTTCTTGGCCTTGTCCTCCATCCAACTGTACAATTCCTTGTGTTTCGACACGATTCCTCTTTTGAATATGATGGAAACCTCTTTGGGTTGCGCACGAATGATATTCATTCCGTTGAGGTACGAAAATCCGTCTTTGTAGATCACTTTATCGTATTCCATATTCAACCCGGAAACTTCCGAAAAAGCCATCACATCACTGCCCACGGTAACTTTGTAGTTGTATACCGGAAGCGGATACGTGGTTGCGAGTTGTTCTTTGTCAAGTGCCATACGTGCTCATCTGTTAGCGTGAATTCTATCCGATTGGGCAAAGCGGGTATGCGCAGGACGCGTTTCCGTGAATCGTAAACGCGTCCTGCCCTATTATCCCGGAGGTATTACCCTTCGCTCATTTCCATACGCGTTGCCATTAATTCCATGGTTTCAATAGCTACCTCGTTGGTGTTAGCATTAAAACTTGGAGCTGACAATTTGGTAGGAAACGCATCGATGATTTTCCAGCGTACTACAGATTCACCTTTTTCATCACATAAATGAACAGTGATGTCTTTCTTCTCAACACGATTCAATTCTGTGCTTTGAATCCAGTTGTACAAGACAGGAATACTTTTCGCAACCACTAATCCTTTTTTCATTGTAATGGTCAAGGGTTTCGGATTTCCAGGCATGTACATTCTGTTTGGTCCGGCGATGCCTGAAGCTACCTGACTTTCTTTGTAGGTGATTGCTTCCAAAGCGATTTCCAAACCGGAAATCTCTGAAAAAGCAACAGTTTCCGAGCCAATATCGACTCTGTAATTATATACCGGCAACGGATAATCCGTTTTTATCTGGTCTTTTGCAATTGCCATAATGCTAGTTGTTTATCGTTTAAAAAATGAGTTAATTAAGCTTCCTGAAGTTTGTGCGAGAAGCGCAGGATAATGAATTCTGCCGGACGCACAGCTGCGATTCCGATCTCGATGATCATACGTCCTTCCAGGATATCCTGCTGTGTCATTGTTTTACCAAGTCCCACATGCACAAAATAAGCTGCTTCGGGCTTGGAACCAGCCAATGCACCTTGCTGCCATAAACCATACAGGTAGCTGTCCAGCATTCCTTTTACTTTCAACCAGGTAGATGGATCATTTGGCTCGAACACTGCAAAAGCAGAAGCTTTTTTGCTCGATTCTTCAACCATGTTAAACAAACGACGAACAGGAATATAACGCCACTCATTGTCGTTCCCCGCCAATGTACGTGCTCCCCAGATCAATGAACCTTTACCAACGAATGTGCGGATCGCGTTGATCGATTTTCCGCTGTCCGGGTCGATATTCAATGTTTCCTGCTCCAATGCCGAAATTTTGATCATTGGATTTACGACACTGTTAAGGGCAACATTTGCGGGTGCTTTCCAAACGCCTCTTGTGCGGTCAACAGTAGCATAAACGCCAGCTACAGCAGGTGAAGAAGGCAATACAATGCGCATTTTTGCCAATTCTGCTTTAATCGAATTGTAAAGCGAAGTGTTCGTATCGCGGATAGCTGTCAATGTTTTAGCAGGAGAGCTTCCCGCAACCGGAGTAACAGCTGTTAAAGACGTTACGGCCAAAACCGCTTGTTTTTTTGTGCCTTCCAATACCGTTACTTTAAATCCTGAAGCAGCGGCATCGCCCCATGCTGTCCATGCGTCGCCAATTCCTGTTCCTGTGTTATCAGCAGTAGCACTTGAAAGGTTAATTGTAAGCTTATTACTCGTATCCTTTGCGAATGTAACTCCCGCCGTAGTGCCTTTTACAACTTCTACGGTAGGTGTTGCATCTACCGGCCCGGTAAATTCTACTTTGAGAACATCATTCTGGTAGATAAATGATTTTGTAGTAGGTGTTGCAGCCGACTGACCATTTACCGTTACCAGTTTTTCATCGTACTGATAAACGATAGAGGTTTGCAGGAATGGATAATAAGCTGCACCGTATTTAAGGTTATTGTTGACGATACTGCGGAAATTGCTCACGCCGTCTTTGTCATTCAACACATCGAAAATGCAAAAACGATCTTTCAGTTTCTCACATTGGTTCAATGCATCCTGACACAAGTTGTGATAATCCAGGCTTGGCAATGTAGTTGCTTCCGACAGAACGATTAACGTAGGCTCGTCTTCTTTTTCAAGCGCTTCCAGTCCTTTTGAAAAATCAGCTTTTGCTTTTGCCTTATAGGCGCCCAAACTTACGACATAGCAGGTGCCGCCGCCGTTTTTGAAATAATGATCGAGTGCATAGAACAATCTGTGCTGCTGATCGGCGCTGTCTTTTTCAACCGACATCAATTCGTTGGCTTCATTGGCTGTTGCCGTAAATGTCAATTGATTCTGTTTTCCGAAAATTGCAATGTAATCCAACAGGGTATTGATCCGTGTGGGAACAAAGATTAAGTCTTCACCGTCAGGATTTGTCACCAGTTCAGTGTAGCCCAAAAAGGCCGGAATTGCCGTTGACACCTCCGCCACGGAAGGTGGCAGCGTGGAGGTCTCTTCGATGTACACATCCGGAGTTCTGTAAGTCGCCATAAGTTTTAAATTAAATTGTTTGTATTAAAGGTTACTGTTATTGCCATTGTTTTCTGTATTCAGGTGAATCGGTGGTTTGACTATTATTTCTTCTACTTCGTAGTAATCCTGTTCAGACAAGTCGTCGTGGAATACCAGGAGATTTACTTTGTATACTACTGAAGGATGGTAATTGGTACGCAGGGCATTCCATAGTTCATTTTGCTGATTGATGGGCAACGTTATGAGTTCCATGCGCAAGCGTTCTATTTCAGGATTGAGTGTTGGCGTGTTTTCATGATTAAATACCGGAGTGTTTTGAAAACACTTGATGATCAGCGATAAAAATTTGAGAGATTGTTCATAATTACTGAATTTGGAAACGAACAAAATAAGCATGTTTACCCGAATGGAAGGATTGATATCGGTGCGCTTACCGTTGCGAAGCGAACCTTCGTAACGATCATTCATCCGCAATACTTTTTCTTCTTCGATGTTTACAAGAATGGGGGTCACTTTATTTACCTGAATCACCAGCGGATCAATTTTCTCGCCCTCCAGAAAAGCGACGTATTCCTGGAAACCATTTCCACCACCATTATTTTCAATGTAACTATTGAAAAAGCTGTTGAGTTTATTTTTGATAAGAACGAATACTTCGTCAAACATATAATAGTGGTGTTAAAATGATCAATAATGACCAAAATAGTATTCAATGAATGTGATGTGCCTGAAAAAACCGGATAACTATAATTAAAAATTCCAGCTGACAAACTATTTGTTCAAAAACAAAGACGGTTGTCTGCTACCGGTTTTTCTAAAAATAAAATCTTGATTGGTATTTTTTGTTCATAGTGAATAATGTTTAATTAGTGGTGTGCGTTCTGAGAATGCTACAGAACAAAAATAGAAATTGATTTGATATAGCCAACTTATTGACTGTTATTATTTAATATAATCACAAAAAAAACGTTTCAGGGTATAAAAAAACACTACTTGGATATTGAATCTAAATCACCCCTGAAAGGAATTAAAAACGGAAAATAAACTAACGTGGATTCGGAAACAACATTAGTTTTAAAAATCGTTCTTTCATCACTGAAGTCTAACCAAACATCAAACATCCTGGCCTAACCAAAATACTCCTTATACCATCCAATTTCATGATGATCCAGCGCATCCTCATTCACCACATGATTCTCATCCAGCTTTGCATACAATAATTCCAACGAAGCAAAATCGCGCTGACTGATTACTTTAAATCCGTTTCTCATCAATTGCGCACCACTAACTCCTGCTCCGATCTGGTAGACCTTGTTTTCACCAAAACGATTTCCGTCATAAATCACCTGACTACCGCAAGCAGCGCTGATATCCATCATTACCGCCAGTTCGATTTCTTCGCGTTGAGCCAGTTCAAGCATTTTCTCAGAAGCATGGATCATTCCCTCTGTCCAGTCGATACCTGATTCGGTGAGTACGCGAGCCCTTCCTTCCAGGACGTCGATTCCGGTTCCGCCATGAATGTCACACATTTCGCGTGGTGTACCGAAGGAAAATTCTTCCGGACAAAACTTCACGATTTTTACATTATTGTAATTGAGTAGTTTCAACGCACTCGGATACTCTCCGTTAGCTGATCCGTCAAACCCGCAGGTTATTCCCGTGAGACAAGCACTCATAAGGATTTTAAGCGGCTGCTCCTTGCTTGGAACCCGCAAATTCTGAATGTAACTTCGATCTGTCATCTGTGAAAAAAGATTGGTTTAAACCTTTACAAAACTCCCTATCGGCTAGCCGATACACTTCTTACTCACCACAGCACCCATACTTTGATACTTAGCATATTAAAAATAGTCATTTTCCATGAAAAAGATTGTCTGATTTTGTCGCTTTTTTCGCTGTTTCATAAAAAATCAAGTATAAATTTCCATTCATTGTAAATGATTCAACAATTGTTTATTTTCATCCCTTAAAACCCCATTCATGGAGCGGCTGATTAATATTCTGATTATTGATGATAATGAAACGGACCAATTGGCCTTACGCGAAATTTTGGGCGGTGGTGGCAATATTCTGCTCGAATGCGATTCCATTGAAGAAGCCCATCATATCCTTGATCGCAAGGAGGTTGGGATCATTCTCATCAATATAGATAGCGCCTTCTTTTCATCGATGGATGAATTTCAGCAGTTGTTGGAAATGCACCAACAACACACACATTATTCGATTGTGATCACTGAAAATGCACGTTCCGGATCAAAAGTGTTGCGCGGACTCAACAGCGGTGCGGTCGATTTTATCAGTAAACCCTTCAATCCACACCTTATCCAGGCGAAAATCGAAGTGTATAAATCGCTCTATTACAAAGATCAGCGAATTGCTCAGTTGCTGGGGAATATTTTACCGCGAACTGTTTTGGAAGATCTGAACAATCACGGAAAATTCTCGCCAAGAAGGGTTGATAAAGGTGTGGTGTTGTTTACTGATTTTGTAGACTTTTCCATGAAATCAAAATCCATCAAACCGCTAAAACTGGTAAAACGGCTCGAACATTATTTCACCCGGTTCGATGAAATCACCGAACGGTATAAATTAGAAAAGATCAAAACAATCGGTGATGCTTATATGGCCTTGGCCGGAGTGACCGAATCGAACGAAGAACCAGTTCTCAGAGCGTGTCTGGCTGCGCTGGAAATGCGTGATTTTATCCGGAATGAAAAGGAAGTTGCCCGTGCATTGAAACGTGATTTCTGGGAAATCCGGATTGGAATTCACACCGGTCCGCTCGTTGCCGGAATCATTGGTTCAGCACGCTACAGCTTCGACGTTTGGGGCGATACTGTAAACATTGCTGCTCGTGCGCAACAACTCTGCGACGTAGATGCCATAACCATCTCGCAGGAAGTAATCGACGAATGCGACAACTTGTTTGAAAGCACGTTTATCGGTGAAGTTCCGATTAAAAAACGCGGCGGGACAATGAGCCTTTATAAGCTCGACGGCTTGAAAAAAGATCACAGTTTGTATGGCGACGGAAAACTAGCCAACGTGGAATTGCGGAAACGTTGCTATATCACTTCGGTGGATTTTGAGCACATGCGTAACGACATCATCAACCGGTTAAAGTCGACGTTGCCAGAGGAGATGATCTACCACGATTTGTCGCATACTCTAAATGTAGAGAAATCTGCGCTGCGACTGGCACGTTTGGAAGGCTTGAACGAAGAAGAAATCATGATGCTGCGAACGGCGGTACTTTACCACGACAGCGGATTCATTTTTACGTATCATCGCAATGAATTGCACGGTGTTCGAATGATGGAACAATCGTTACCGAAATATGGTTACGATTCCGAACAAATTGCGGCCATCAGGGCTATGATCCTGGCAACCAGCAGCGGCAATGAACCGGTCACATTATTGGAACAAATCATGTGTGATGCCGATCATGATTACCTCGGAAGAGCCGATTATTATATGGTTGCAGAAAAATTGCGCGAAGAAATTGCCGTTTTCGGGACCACGATGAGCGAAGAAGAATGGCTAAGTTTCCAGCTAACGTACTTACAAAACAATCATCGCTTCTACACCTCCACTTCAAAAAACATTCGCGAGCGCGGTAAACAAAACAGGATTGCGGAGTTGAAAACGAAGCTGCGGCAATTGCAGATTCAGGAGTGAAAAATCTTGAAATTCCACTTTTAAAGAGAACTCAAAATCGTTTCTTTTTACTCTAAAGGTAAAAGGTAAAACCGCCTCTCCAGCTTAGACGGAGAAATCGAGCCCACTTCTTTTATAAGAATCTATTTCAATCAAAAAGCCGGCACCAGTAAATCCAGCAAATCTTCCGGCTCTTCGGCCAATGAAAGCGCATTTGCGCGGGTAGTGATTCCATCAAACGGGTGTAAATCGGCTTGAAGTCCCGGGTTTGTAAAGCTCACTGAAGCAGCAGCCGGAGCTGAAAATGCCACTGCTGCAAAAGAAGGTTCACTTACGATTGCATCTTCACGAAAATCATCAGCAGGTGCTCCGGCCATTTCTGCTTTAAAGTCTGTCGTTTCAATTTCATCATTTACAGAAGCTACCAAAACAGCAGCTGTTGTTGTAGTTGTTACTTTTGGTTGAATAACTTCTGTAGACGCTTCTTTTCCTTTAGTTTCATTTGCTGTAAATTTTTCCAGCGCAGGTTGCTCCGCTTTGGCTGTTTTCAACTGAGGCAATGTTTTGTCATCGGTTTGTACCAGATTCCAAAACGGAACGGTTCCAACAATAAGCACCAAAATACAAGCTACACGGAACCATGTACGCTGGTACATCGGAATAATGCGCGGTTCTGCCGCAGCAACAGTTTCCGGAGCTGTCCAATTGGCTCGAATGCCTGGATGCTTGGCTCCGAAAACGTTGTCCAAACTGGCTTTGATTTCCTGATTGACCACCGTTTGCTGTACACCTGAAATGCCTTCCAATTCCTGGAAAAACTGTTTCATGGTCTGAAATTCTTCTTCGGATTCACACAACTCTTGCACCACAACAAGCTCCTCGCTCGTCAACGAGTCGAAGGTTTTGTCTTTGATGAGTTGTTCAACTGATGTTTCCATTTTTTCTAGTGTTCTATATCGTTACTAATCTGCGTTTGTTATGTCGTTTGTGCCGGATGGTAAGCTTTGAGCGCTTCTGCCAGGTACTTTGTTGCATAAAACAACCGCGATTTTACTGTTCCCTCATTTATCTCTAAAATGTCGGCTATTTCCTTCATGGACAAGCCATCAAAATGCCGCAATTCAAATACTTCTCTGTGTTTTACGTCCAATTCCAAAATTTGTTCGTTAAATGCCTCTTTAAATAAACTATGATGCACTTCGTTCATTGTGTTTTTGGAACTGTCCATTACCGGATAACTGCTATCCAGCCCGTTGCTCGTATTTTTTCTAATCTCTTGTTTTTTGTACTCGTTCTTGCACATGTTATTAGCAACTGAATACACCCATGTTTTAAATGAACGCGAAGGATCAAACAATTCGGGGCGGTGAATGAGTTTTGTAAATAAATCGTGTACAAAATCTTCAGCCTTTTCGCGGTCTCGCCACAACATGCGCATGAAATACGAAACCAGCGCATTGGAATATCGTCCATACAAACTGTCAAACGCGCGCTGATCACCGCCTGCCATGGCGATTACCAACTGTTCGTCGGACATAGACTGATATTCCTTTTTGTACATTTTCATTTATCGATGTACTTTTTCACTTTATCAGGGTTGTTTGTCTTCTCCCCGATTTTCAGGATCGCTTTGTTCACAGCTTCTTCCTCGGTAGTATTTCCCTGCAATACAAGTTGTTTACGCAGTGAAACCAACATCGGTAAGTAATTCGGACACCATTTGTCGCCGCTATCGTTTGAAGCCTCGTTGATCAGCTTAAATTTCAGGGTTTCTTTCCACAGGCTGTAATTCACCGAATAATTATCAATCGGAGTCACAGAATACCTGAACGTCAAACCAATCGGATACAAATTATTCTTCATCGGAACAAAATAGTCCTTTGGAATCGTCATTGATAATTGCAGCGATTTATCAGAGTTAAGTTGACATAATTCAGCCAGGTAAGCCGTATCAATTACTGTTGAAGCAGGCAATACCAGGTTCTTCGCGGCCCAACCGGCGCGGTACGTTTCGCTTTGCATAAAATCCAGTGACAATAACTGCACATCTTCGCGCACCGCATTGTTTTGCTGCATATAATATACTGCGAACATGTCCTCGAAACCGTGCATTATCAGGATGGTAGCTTCTTCCCCCGACAAGAGCAAATCGTTGGCATACGTCAGCTGGCCTTGTGAAACCACTTTTGCATCGATGAGTTCTTTAATTACAGGCAATGCCAGATCAGACTCATTCGTGATAATATGGTACGCAGCCTGTTGTTTTTTTACTTCCGTATTCTCGGGTTGCAACGCTGCCGCTGCCTGCAATTCGGGATAAAGATCGGTATTGTAATGTCCAGCCAGGTACGTATAAAAGTGCGATTCGAATGTATTGGGAAGCACAGCATTGTAATACCCAACACTGGCATCCATATTCCATTGTTCTTCCGGTGAAGCCGAACGACGACTGTATTGACTATTTGAACGGTATTGGTTATCCTCAAACCGTTCCTGCATCTGCACTTGCTGTTGGATCACAGGAGAATCAGCTTTCTCTTCTTCTTTCAGGTCCATTTCTAAATTCAAATCTTCGCTGGCTGTTTTCGGTGCCGTTGCCTTTGCAGGTGTTCCAATGCTAAATAATGTTCTTGGCTGGGTTTCAGTAACTTTTTTTGTTTTAACGGTGCTTTCCTTTTGCTTCAATTCTTCTTCTTCCTTAGCAGGCGATTCGTATTTATACGTTCGTACGCTGTCAGGAAGGGCATTGAAATTACCGTTTTCCGAATTGGCATTATTTATTGTGTTAAACTGATAGCCGCTATTGTTGGTCACACCATTGTTTACGGTACCACTATTTGTCGGCTCACTATTGGTGTTCTCAGCAGGCACGTTATTCTGCCCAAACGATGTTGCTGCAAAACCAAGGATAAACACAAAAATCAATCGTTGCATGATTACTTATTTTTCACCTGTACAGGTATAACAAATATACGTTCAAATTTTGATGGAATTTGTTTAAAGATAGTTTTACATTCCATCTGAAATTTCACAACAAAGCCACAACGCTTTCGCCGAAGCTTATGCTTACGCCATAGCTTCAGCATAGGCGCATAGCGAAGGAGCAAAGTTTTTTTGACGAAATAGACAGGTTAAGTTCACAAAGGCGTTCTACAGGAATCTCTTTGTGTTCTTTTAGCACGTCAAATTTGTCCTTTTCCTTTGTGTATTTGTGGTGAGAACAAGTTCTTATTCAGCTTTAACCTCTCCTCCGCCCTCTTGTCATTCTTTTCACCCGAAAGTAAAACCGGACAAGCATCAGATATAAATAGTTTGTAAATTCGCGCAAACTAGATTTGAAACAATCAGCATGAAAAAAAGACTTTTAACCGCTTTCGTAGTGGGAAGTATTTTACCGCTTACTGCACAGAAAAAAGTGGAGTACGTAGAATATGACCTTCCAAACGGAATGCACGTGATTCTTCACGAAGAACACGCAACTCCAATTGTGGCCGTTTCGGTAATGTATCACGTTGGATCGAAAAATGAAAATCCGTCAAGAACGGGCTTTGCTCACTTTTTTGAGCATTTGTTGTTTGAAGGTTCCACCAATATCAAGCGTGGTGAATACAGTGAATTGGTCGAGAAAAACGGTGGTATGCTAAATGCCAATACGTCTCAGGACCGCACGTATTACTACGAATTGCTTCCTTCCAATCAATTGGAATTGGGCTTGTGGCTGGAAAGCGAGCGTTTATTGCATGCAAAAGTTGACCAGACAGGTGTTGAAACACAACGCGAAGTTGTAAAAGAAGAAAAACGTCAGCGTGTTGACAATCAGCCTTACGGAACGTTTATGGAAAACATGTTTGTGCGTGCATACCAATCGCATCCGTACAACTGGGTTCCGATCGGAAGTATGGAACACCTGAATGCTGCGCAGGAAATCGATTACGTGAATTTCTACCGCACATTCTACGTGCCTTCAAACGCCGTATTGTCAATTGCAGGTGACATCAATATCGCAGAAACCAAAAAATGGATCGACAAATACTTCAGTACGATCCCGAAAGGTGAAGCAATCAACTTGTACCGTGATTTTGAAAATCTTTCTGCTACTGATTTTTCAGACAAATACGGTGTCGAAAAAACAGCTTTCAGCGCAACTGACTTTTTGAATCCGAAAGATGCGAAAGCAAAAGCGTTGATCACAAAATACAGCGCAATGGCGGTTGTTGTTCCACGTCCGAAACCGGTTATGGAACCAATCAATGGTATTGTTCGCGATACGATTTACGATAACATCCAATTGCCGGGTATTTTTATGGGTTACAAATTCCCGAAAGAATCCGACAAGGATTTTGCAGCCTTGGAAATGCTGAATGCAGTGGTTTCAGGAAGCACGAGCTCCCGTATGAATAAAAACATCGTTGAGAAGAAAGAACAGGCGGTTGCTGCGTTCTCATTCGCTTTCAATATGGAAGATCCGGGATTGGGCATCGTTGCAGCTATTGCTGCGGCAGGAACCGAATTGAAAGACCTGGAAACTTCACTGGACGATGAGATCAAAGCCATTCAAAATGAATTGATCAGCGTGGAAGAATTTGAGAAGATTCGCAACCAGTTTGAGAACCAGATCGTAACATCTAACTCATCTGTTGCCGGTATTGCCGAGAATTTAGCTCAAAACTACATGTACTTCGGAAGCACTGCTTTGACAAACGAGCAAATGCAGCGCTACATGAGCGTAACGCGTGAAGACATTCAGCGAGTGGCTAAGAAATACCTGACGCCAAACAACCGCATCATTTTGTATTACTTACCAAAAGCAAATTAATAGAACGTCATGAAACAAATCATCACACTTGTTGCTTTAGTAGCATTTACAGGAGTTTACGGTCAGCTTGATCGTTCTGTTCGTCCAAATCCGGCGCAGGCTCCAATCATTAATATCAACGATTCGGAAGTATTCAAAACCAGCAATGGCATTACAGTAGTACTTTCCGAAAATCATAAATTACCGCGCGTTTCGTTTGACCTGGTAATGGGTTCATCGCCTATCGCCGAAGGACCGAAATCAGGTGTTAATTCCATTATGGGCCAATTGGTACTTTCGGGAACCAGCAACCGTACAAAAGACGTATTGGATGCCGAGGTCGATTATATGGGAGCCACACTCAACGCTGACGGTAATTCACTTTACCTGTCTTGTTTGACAAAGCATTTGGACAAAGCATTGGGAATTATGCAGGATGTTGTACTCAATACAACGTTCCCTGAAAGTGAATTCGAGCGCATCAAAAAACAAGCTGAATCAGGATTGTTATCTGCAAAGGCAAGTCCGGATGAAATGGCAGCAAACGCTGAAAAGCGCGCTAATTTTGCCGGACACCCTTACGGTGATGTAATGAATGAAGCCTCTTTGGCGGCCATTACGCGCGAAGATGTATTGAACAACTTCAAACAAATTTTCACCCCGCAAGGTGCTTATTTGGTAATTGTTGGCGACATCACGAAAGAACAGGCAAAAGCATTGGCTGAAAAATATTTCGGATCATGGAAAGGCCAGGGTTTGTACAAAGTAGACTTGGGTGGTGGAAAACCTACCAAAGGAAACCGTGTTATTTTCGTTAACAAACCGGGAGCAGTTCAGTCGGTGATCTCAATCTCATTGCCTGTTGATGTGAAAACAGGTGATAAAAATCAATTGCCGTTGACTGTTTTGAGCGAAATTCTTGGTGGTGGAAGTTTCGGAAGCCGTTTGATGCAGAACCTGCGTGAAGACAAAGCATATACGTATGGTTGTCGCTCAGACTTGCAAATCACACGCGACGGTAGCTGGCTGAGCGCATCGGGAAGTTTCCGTAACGAAGTAACAGACAGTGCTATTGTTCAGATTTTGTATGAATTTGCACGTATTCAGGAAGGTTATGTTACCGACGAGGAATTGGCGTTGACAAAAGCAAGTATGGCCGGTGGATTTGCCCGTTCATTGGAAAGTCCGCAAACAATCGCGCGTTTTGCGTTGAACATTATTCGCAATAACCTCGCTGCTGATTACTACAAAAACTACCTGAAGCGTTTGGACGCAATTGATAAGGAAACTGTTTTGCTGATGGCACAACAATACCTTGCGAGCGGTTACAACATTGTTGTAGTAGGAAACGAATCGGTATTGGATAAAATCAAGCAATTTGATGCCGATGGTGTGATCGAGAAAATGGACGCATTCGGAAATCCGGTTGTGGAAATGAAGACAGCAGATATTTCAGCCGACCAGTTGTTGGAGAAATACATTTTCGCTGTAACACAAACTACTTCCATGAAAGCGGCTGCCAAAAAGATGAAAAAGATCAAATCGGTAACCAAAGAAATGGAATTGAGTTCTTCTCTGTTCCCGGGAACGATGAAGATGACCGAAGTTTTCCAGGCACCTAACAGCGATGCCAACATGCTGGAAATGCAGGGAATGGTTTTGCAACGTCAGTATTTCGATGGCACAAACGGCGGAAGCACCAATATGCAGGAAGGCAAAAAACCTTTGAGCCCTGAAGCATTGGCTGCTAAGAAAAAATCAATCGGTTTGTTTCCTGAAATGAACTACAAAACATCCGGAATGACCTACGAATTGAAAGGAATTGAGAACCAAAACGGAACTGATTTCTATGTATTGGTTACCAACGATGGTGACAAACAGCAATTCGATTATTTCAACACGAAAACATTTTTAAAAGCAAAATCAGTGAGCATCCAAACGCAGGATGGTGAAACATCCGAACAAGCGATCTCATTCAGTGATTACAAAGATGTAAGCGGACTTTTATTCCCGCACTCCTTGAACCTGATGATGGGTGAAATGGGATTGTCAGGAAAAATCTCGAAACTGGAAGTGAACGGAAAAATTGATCCGAAGACTTTTGCAGAATAATAATTGTAGTTAATACTATAGGAAAGGTCTCACTTAACAGTGAGGCCTTTTTTTGTTGTGGACTTTTGTTTTTTGGATTACAGTGAGATCACGAATTCACCTATTCCAAATCGTCCCTATGGGACTTATCCTGATTCCCAATGCAATTATTTCAATCCACAAAAAAGGCTTCCGGAAACAAATCCGGAAGCCTTGAATTATTTTAAACATCTAATTATTCTACCACCAATCTTACTACAACCGGCTCAATTTGAGGTTCTGTCAATTCAACCAGGTACAAACCTTTTGCCATTCCTGAAAGATCGATGGCGTTGCCTGAAACCGTTGCTTCATTCACCAAACTCCCGGCCGTTGTATAAAAACGGGCTGTTTCAAATCCAGCACTTCCTTTGATGTAAAGCATTGTGCTTGCAGGATTCGGATAAACGGAAACCGGAGCTTCTGTTCCTTCCTCAACTCCCAAACTACAGCCCGAAGTACAATACGTAACCGTTCCGGCAATGGTTCCTAAGTTGAGATCAAAATCATTTCCTGTTGCATCGCAAAAATCAAGTGTTCCGGTAATTGCCCCGACGTTATATGAATCGTTTCCGACACAGATGTCACCGCTTCCGTTTACATCATCCGAACTGGCAAAATCGCCAGTTACAGCCATTGAGCCGTTATTGGTAAGCAATGCTGTTCCGCCTAATGTATCACCGGTGTAAGCATCTCCACCAATATATAAGCTCAACCCACTGCCAATGGTGAAATCGCCTGCATTGTACCAATTCCCTGATACATCCATGAAACCATTGTTGGCCATCGTAAATGTTCCTGTGCTTCCAAAAGTAGCGATGGTCAGGTAGCCGTCATTTGCGTTGAAAGTTCCGGTATTTCCCATCGAATCGGAAGCGATGTGCCCGGTATTGGTGAATGTTCCGGTATTCAGGAAATTACCAACGTAAAAACTTCCTGAATTGGTAAATGTTCCTTCAGTGAGTAAGCTATCGATGCCGCTGATGGTACTTATATTATTAAAGCTTGTTCCTGCTCCGAAGTACAAACCGCGGTCTACGGCAAATTGCCCTGTATTTGATCCGCTGGAACCATTCGTAAACGCAATATCCGTAAATCCGGCCGTACCGGTTACAACCAATTGAGAACCGTTACCATCTACCAATAGCTGACGATCCAGATCCTGAACCAATGAAGCTCCGGCTGAGACTTCGATTTTTCCACCCGAAGTAATCGCCCAGTCAATGTCCATCGTTACCTGATGATCTATGTAGATAATATCATCGGTTGAAGGAAAGCAGGTGCAATCCCAGATAAATGGATTAGTCGCCGCGCCGTTTGAAACGGAATGGATGGTTTGCTGAGCATTGGCCGTTAAAGCAAGTAAACAAAACGGAAGTAAGCGTTTTTTCATAGTAAGTAGAATTTTTGTTGAATGTGTTAACAAATATACGGTCAAAACGGAAAAACCAAACGAATCGGCCAACTAACTTTTTGAATATCACGGAAAAAAGAAAAACAGTTCAAATTGCAGTGTGTTTTGTTCATCTGACGATTCCAGGAAGCGTTTTTTAGTTTTCTACGTGGAATTAGTGAATTACGAAAAACCGGGAACATTGTAAAACCAGCACCGCAAATGCAAACAGGGATGTGATTTATATGAATTTTAAGTTTCTAAGTTTATTAAGTTCCAAACTTAATAAACTTAGAAACTTAAAAAACTATTTCACCGGAGCATCATTCAACTTATGGTAATAGACGTACGAAACCATCAGCACTGCCAACACGATTAATGGAAAAAACGTTTGTCCGCTGATGCCATCTACTGCACCGTGACTGATCGTTGCGAAAATAAAATCAAACGCAAAACCGGCATAAGCCCATTCTTTGATTCGCGCAGGAATCTTTGGAATCAACAGCACCAAAACACCGAGAACTTTAAACACGACCAATGCGTTTCCAAAATATTCGGGATAACCGAGGTGTCTGATTCCTTCTTTTGCCAGTTCGGTTTGTGAGGTCAACGCCGGCATGACGCCTTCAAATAATGCGATGAGAATGGTTGATGTCCAAAATAGGATTTTCTGAGTTTTCATGAGTTTAATAGTTTAGTGAGTTTTTGAGTTTGACAGTTTTTGAGTTTATAGTTTGGCTGGGTTCTCAGCTAACTTATAAACTTAATAACCTGAGTTATTTAGCGTACGAAAACGTAATCATCCATTGAACCCCGAACTTGTCGGCGCACATACCACAATAGGCACCCCAAAACGTTTTGTTTACAGGCATTTCAATCACACCACCTTCCGACAAACGATTAAACAACTGATCCGTTTCTGCTTCGCTTTCGGTATGAATACACACATAATGAAAATTCCCAAAAACCACTTTATGTTCCATGGAATCGAGCACATCGGTTGCCATAAATTCAGTTCCGTTTGGCAGCGTTAGGCAGATGTGCATGAATTTATCCAGATCTTCCGGCGGCATTTTTTCGCAGCCCGGCATTCCTCTAAACTGTTGGTAACTTGTGAATTCACCACCGAAAACCGATTTGTAAAAATCCATGACTTCGCCGGTATTTCCCTGGAAATTAAAGTAAGAGTTTGTCTTTAACATCGTGTATTGTATTTGGTTTCGACAAAGCTAAAGCGAATTTATGGTTGATAGAATGGGTGAATACGACATTGTTAGGTGGGTAAATGCGACAAAATCTATTTCTACATTTGTGTCATGATTCGGATTTCAATAATGGTGTTAAAACATGCGGTGTTGTCCTCGATCTCTGATTCGGCAGCTGTGTTTCGCAAAGTGAACGAGTTGCTGGCGGAATCGGGCAAAGAACCGTGTTTCGATGTGCAATTGGTTGGACTCACCAGTGAAGTTGTGCTGGAAAAAGGATTGGTTACAATTCGTCCTGACGCGATTGCCGGAGATGTTCGACAAACCGATCTGATCATCGTTCCGTCTTTTTCGGGCTACGTGAACAATTCCACGTTTGTGAATAAAGAATGTGCTCCGTGGATTGCCGATCAGTATAAAAACGGATCAGAGGTTGCCAGCCTGTGCACCGGAGCTTTCATGGTAGCTTATTCCGGAATTTTGAATGGTAAGGAATGTACCACGCACTGGGCGTATTCCAACGAATTCCGGTACTTTTTTCCGGGAGTAAAACTGGTGGATGAAAAAATAGTCACCGATCAGGATGGATTGTATTCCAGCGGCGGAAGCAATTCTTATTGGAATTTACTGATCTACCTGGTCGAAAAGTTCACCAATCGCGAAACTGCCATTCGCGCGGCGAAGTATTTTGTGATCGATCTGGATAAAACCAATCAATCGGCATTTATCATTTTCCAGGGATTGAAAGACCATGACGACGAACCTGTATTAAAGGCACAGCAATACATCGAACAACATTATTGGAAGAAAATTACGGTTGATCAATTGGCTGAACAATTCAATTTGACGCGCCGAACTTTTGAACGACGATTCAAAAAAGCTACCCGAAACACCGTAGCTGAATACATTCAACGAATGAAAGTGGAAGCCACGAAGAAACAATTGGAAATCGGACGCAAATCGATCAACGAACTGATGACAGATGTTGGTTATTCGGATATCCAGGCGTTCAGGGAAGTATTCAAACGGATTACGGGAATGACACCGATTGATTACCGGAAGAAGTATCGGTCTTAAAGTTTGGACTTTAAACGCGTCGTTGCGATGTTCAATTACTCAACGCAAAGGATTAACTGCCAATTTTGTGTTTCGTCAGGCTGAACTTGTTTGTTCGTAATGTTCCATTCCGCTTAAATCGGAAAGAAAAACGCAATACGGTACATCACCGGAATATACGTTCCATTGGCGCGTTTCATGAAGTATCCCTGACGAAAAGGACTGTTCACATGGTTAATCACATCGTACATTATTCCTGCGTTTAGCCGGAAATTCGGAGAAAAAGCACGTGAAAATCCGCCGCCGACCAATGCTGTTGGTACCCAAATGCGTTGGGCCATCAGGTAACCGTTTTGAAAAGGTGTTGAAAGCAGTTCTACTTCGGCTCCCACAAAAAAGTAATTGAGCAAACGCGCATGAATGAAACCGCCGGCACCGTAAACCGCAAAGGATGATTTGACACCCTGAGCACCGTTCAATCCGAGCCCATTGCTCCATGATTGCTGAAAACGAATACTTGGCCCGCCAATAAATTGTTCCTTTATAATGAAGCCCAGTTTTAATCCCAAACCACCGGTTCCCCCAAAATTAGAAGCGCTAAAATTCAGATCGGCACCAAGTTCACGGCTAGACGCAGGAATTTCTTCTTCCGTTTCTTCCTCTTCCACATACTCTTCTTCTTCATCCTGGGAAAAAGCAGGAAAGCTCAGTAATACAACAAACAGGGTGTAAAACAAGGTTTTCATACGCTTAGTATTAGTTGTTCAATAAGTGTTTCGTTTAAATCATGCTGTCCGTCAAAGCGAAGTACCTCAAACTGTTTTTCGCGATATTCACTACAAGCGGATTCTGCACTGTTAACGTCAAAATACGGATCTTCAGTGCCCAGCACGAACCATTTTTTCATATCGTTGTTTAATTCTTCACCGGTAATTGAAGTAATGTCGGGTGGAAAAACGCTGGCCCATGAAACAAAACCATCTGGCCGGATAGCTCCGTTGGCGATCCACCGGGTTGCTGTCGCTCCGCCTTGCGAAAAACCGATCACCAGTATTTTTTCCGGCTGAAAATCCGTCATTAATTGTTGGTGAAGGCGATCCAACGCAAGCGTGTTTTCCAGAATATCTGACTCACGTGCTTCTTTTGTCATCCAGGATGCTCCCACTCGTCCGGAATTGCCCTGCAAATAAAACCGATGCATGCCTTCAGGAGCAACAAACGTAACAGAATCCGGGAGAACAGCTTCCAGTTTTCGAAGGAAATATCGAGCCAACTGGCCGTAACCATGCAATACATACACAAGTGTTTTTGTGTCCACCAAAGCTGGCCGAAGCGAATAACGCATGGAGCGTTCAACCGGTATTGTTTCTGTTGTGATCATTTGATTTTATTCCGGCAAAGATCGATATTATGTTTCGTAAGTTTTTCAGTTTCGCCTGTTATTTAACTAGAAAACTAAACTTAAAAACGCGTTAACTCATCTCATTGTTTTACAACAATCCGGGAGTTCCTGAAAACACAAAACGATGAAGAGATTGTAAAACAAGGTTTTGTGCAGTTTTATCATTAGAGCAAGTTTGAATCGTGCGTTTTTTTTTAAAGGATTAACAAAACATCAAGAGAAAAAAATATTTCTTCACGATTTTTTCTTCCAAAGATGATCTTGTCAGGCATCCATTTGGCTACTTTCGCGTCATAGTAATAGCTATATACATCTTCATCCTTATGCGTACTTCGTATTTTTTAATCCTCGCAACCCTCCTTTTCTCCGGCAGAATGCTCGCACAGGTTGTTGGTCCTTATACCGGAACAACACGTCTCACAAACATTACCGGTCCTTGTTCACCGGCAACATTGGCCATTCTTGGTGATATGGACTTTACTGACGGCTCATACGAAATTTCATTAGGATCTGTTTTCGAAGGAACATGGGCGAGCGGTTTGGGTTATCCTGACGGTGCCGGAGATGAGATTTTATGCGTGAGTTTACATACAGAAGAAAGCTGGATGGTTCGGTTACGCTTATCCGATGGATCGTATTCCAATAGCTTATTGGCAGACATGACACCTACTGTAGACAATGATGCATTTAACCTGTATGATTGCGGAGCCGCCAACTTGAATCCTGGCTGGAATTATGATCGTCGGGTTGCTCTTATGGATTTTGCCAGTTTCACCTATGGGGCTGGTTTAACCGTTGTAGGAGCTGAGTTTACCCTTATGACTGATAATGCTGGTGTTGCCGATCCAATTGGAATGTTATATATTTCAAGCACACCGGTTGTAACACCACCTACGATCAGTAACAACGGACCTTTATGTCAGGGTGAAACACTGGAGCTGGAAGTAGACAATTCAACAACAGATGCTACTTACAGCTGGTCAGGTCCAAACGGATTTTCTTCCACAGACCAAAACGTGACCATTCCAAACTTCACATCAGCAGAAGCTGGTACTTATACCTGTGTGGTTACAGATACGCTGGGTGTTGATCAGGTGTTTAACTTAACAACAACTGTGGTTATCAATCCTCAGCCTTCAGGAAATATTACGTTTGCTACTTCATGTGAAGATAATGCAATTGTACTGGGCTTCTCTCCTGCTCCCGGGCAGACAATTTCAAGCTATAACTGGAATCTTGGTTCAGGAAGTCCTGCTACCTCTTCTGCTTCCAATCCATCAGTAACATTCGCTAATGGCGGAAATTATCCGGTATCGGTTACCTTGACCACCAGTTTAGGTTGTACGGGAGTTATTGATACGGTGATCCCGATTTATTCAAATCCGGTTCCATCGTTTTCAGCGACACCGCTTATTCAATGTGCGCCAGCAGTGTTTACAATGACCAACACGACCAATCCGGCCGATGTAGATACCTATTCATGGATCTTCAATAACGGAATCAACTCTTATGGAAGCGCTACCACGCTATCACCTGTTTTACCTGATGGTATATACGATGTGACATTAACCGTTACTTCTCCGGAAGGATGTGTAGGAACAACTACAGTTGCCGATTATTTGACAGTTGTTGATCAGCCGATCGCTGATTTTTACTGGAGTCCGGGACAGGTGTTAGCAACCAATACAGATGTTTCCTTGATCAATGCTTCTGTAAACGCAACAACATATGAATGGACAATTGAGCAAGGAGTGCCGGCCAGCGCAACTACTGAAGATGTACAAACAAGTTTACCGAATGGTATCTCCGGAAATTATGAGGTTACATTGGTTGTTTCTTCGGTTGCCGGTTGCTATGATAGTATTACCAAAACCATTGAAGTATCGCCGATTATTACCCTGTATATTCCGAATACGTTTACACCTGATGGCGATGAGTTTAACCAGACATGGCAAATCTTCATCGATGGAGTTGACCTGTACAGTTTAGACCTGCGCGTTTATAACCGTTGGGGCGAAACCATGTGGGAAAACCATGATGCGAAAGCAACCTGGGATGGAACCTATAACGGAGAAATTGTACCTTCAGGATTGTACACGTGGACGTTGAGCGCGAAAGACAAATTTACCGACGAAAAGTATGAGTATGTCGGACATGTATTTGTCAACAGATAATTGATCAGATCATTTTGATATAGCGAAGCCTCCGGAATTATTCGGAGGTTTTTTATTACCCGTATTTCGTCCTTAGAGATTTCTATTGGGGAAATTAGAGAAGCTTATCGCTTCAACGGCCCAACAGCAGTCAATCCCAGATCATTCAGCATTTGCGGGCTATAGATCCGGTATTTTGAAACCGCAGGATCGTAGAAGAAACGATACATCAAAGCACCTTTTTTAGTGATTTTCGGCATGTAAGCATACACATCTCCCACTTCAGGATTGTAGTCATCGATTGTGCTTTGATAAATGGCTATATCCTGCGATTGTCCTTCAGGGCTTGGCTCCAACACATGATTCAGAGCTTCGGGTACAGCTTCTCCTACATGGTCAAACCATTTCCATTGAAACATCAACGACAAATGGCCTTCGTTTGTTGAGGTGAAATAACTGCGCCAGCCCGAGTTGCGAATGCGGTAATCGATGATAATGTCTTGTTTGTCAGGAGAGGTAATGGAAGCAAATGAAATATCCAATTCACGTCCCGGGCTTGACGGTACGGTAATCGGTTCCGAAATCTGATCGATGGCGCCATCGTAATAAAAGAAATAATTGTACGTGCCCACATACCCCATTTCAACGGCTTTGGTCACTTTCCCTGATTTGATGGCTTCATCTTCGGCAAACTGCATCCGGTTCACTGTAATGATTGCATCTTCGATACTGTCGGCATTGATGAATGCTTTGTAAACGTGGTAACTGTATTTTTCTTTGTCCCCAATTTTCAGTTTTGATTCAATTTCGCTTTTATAGCGTTTGTCAAAAGGTTCGTTTTTGGTTGGTTTTATTGCTTTTTCCTGCGCTGGCTCAGCCTGATTTTCTCCGCTGCATTGCACAAAAAGCACACTCAAAAGCATCGGAAAAAGAATTATAGAAAGGTTTTTCATCATCATTAATAATCGATATCTAAACTAAAACGGTTCTTGAAGTCGAAAAGGTTGGAATTTTTCTTTGCCATTTTTTCAAAACGGTCATTTCCAGTCAGAAATTTTGTTTCTTCCTGCAAATCCGTGGTTACTTCCAGGTTGATTTCGAGATCGTAGTTTTGCAATTCTTGTCTCAAATGTGCCAGGATTGCTCCAATGGCGTTTTCCATTCGTGTCACCTGCATCGCACTGTCAACTTCCAACTGGTAACGCACAGCATCAATGGCCTGAAGATCACGCTTCACCATGATGTGAAACACCTGATCGTTTCCATTCAGTTTTTCGGAATGCGCTAATGTTTTCCACAAACGGATCAAATCATCACGTTCAAATGGATTTCGAGGCAAATCACTGGCAGCAACACCTGCTTTTTCTTTTTGCTGCTCAATCATCTGATTGATGGAAAGATGCGTTGTTTGCAATTTTCCGGTAGGAGCAGCGAGTGTTTTTGCTTCTTGTTTGAGGTTGAAAACCGGGCGTTCGGTAGGAACGGAGGGCTTGTTTACTGGTTTACTTGGTTCATTGCGAAGTGACTGTCCACCATACGGGATGATCAGTACAGGATCAGTTAGGGATTTTTTTTTTCGAGCTCACTTTTAATCGAACACAATTGCATGAGAGCCATTTCTACGAGTAATCGCTGGTTCTTGCTGGATTTGTAGTCGACATCGGTTTTGCTCAGCACTCCCAAAGCTCTTACGGCCAGGTTTGCGTCTACCTTTTTTGACTGGTCCAAAAATCCTTTTTCGGTGACTTCGCCTACTTCGAGCAGGTTTACCGTCCGCGGATCCTTACACACCAACAGGTTACGGAAATGATCCGCTAGTCCTACAATGAAGTGGTGTCCGTCAAATCCTTTTTCCATCACATCATTGAATAACAACAAGTTGGCGGGAATATCTTCATTCAAGGCGTTTTCCACTACCTTGAAATAATAATCGTGATCAAGAATGTTAAGGTTGTCGATCACCGATTTGTGGGTAACTGTTGAACCCGCGAAACTGACGATCTGATCAAAAATAGAAAGAGCATCGCGCAACGCACCATCTGCTTTTTGAGCAATTAAGTGCAGAGCGTCCGGATCGGCACTGATAGCTTCTTTGGTTGCTACATTTGCTAAATGATCGGCAATATCTTTGACCTTGATCCGCTGGAAATCAAAGATCTGGCAGCGTGACAAAATCGTAGGAATAATCTTGTGTTTTTCGGTAGTTGCCAAAATGAAAATGGCGTGTGCCGGCGGTTCTTCCAATGTTTTCAAGAACGCATTAAAAGCAGCTGTCGACAACATGTGCACCTCATCGATGATATACACCTTGTGGCTTCCCAATTGTGGCGCAATGCGCACCTGATCGATCAAACCGCGGATATCGTCAACCGAGTTATTCGAAGCCGCATCCAATTCATAAACGTTCAGCGAAGCTCCGGAATTAAACGATGTACAGCTATCGCACTGATCGCAGGCTTCAACCTGTTCGGTTTTATTGAAACAATTGATCGTTTTGGCAAGAATTCGTGCCGTTGTTGTTTTCCCTACTCCACGCGAACCGCAGAACAAAAAAGCCTGAGCTAAATGGTCGTTCTTGATGGCGCTTTTGAGCGTAGTAGTAATGGATTTTTGCCCCACAACCGTATCAAAGGTTTGTGGTCTGTATTTTCGGGCAGAAACAACAAATTCAGACATGATGCAAAAATAGCCAATCTTTCGGGAATAGGGAATGTTGTTGAAAACTTGCCTTCGGAATGTTTAATTGTGAATGCTTAATGTTGAATTACACATTTTACCCGATATTCAATTCAACATTAAAAATTCATCATTCAAAATCATTCTGAGGTTTGCACCTTCAACGCTGCCTGTTCACGAATTCGTTCTTCCAGGATATTCGAATAACGCAAGGCCGCATCTTTTCCGTCTTCGATATACGCTTTTTGGACCCATTCTTTGGCTTTTGCCAAATCACCCTGAACCTCGTAACCCAACGCTGTGTTGAATGCCGCTTTTGCACGGATTTTACTTTTTGCGGAGGTTTCGTATACTTCCGTCCAGGTTTTAATGGCGCCTTCCCAGTCTCTCGACAATGCCTGACGTTCCCCACGTTCCATCGCACCTTTTTTTCCTTTGTACATATCGCGGTGTTCCCAATAATAAAGTGGCACCACGTTCATCGAAAATTCGCTGCCGGTTTCATAACTGACTTCAATCAACGCCTGATTTTTCTTGATCAGCTTGGCTACCGCATCAATCGGGTTTGTTGATTGCTGCTTCCAGATTTTCTCATAATCGAAGCGGTCTTCATACAGAATGCTCTTTGTTTTCGGGTAGTAAATTCTGAATCCGGCATGTGCTTTGGCTGTTCCGCGTGCTTCGACTTGTCCGCCACTGCCATTTAATACGCTACCGACAGCCGCCGCCGCAGTAGCACTCGGATTTAGAACAGAAAAGTCCGTGTCAAAATATTCCAAAACGATCAGCGCATCCACCGAATGCGCAGCGCAGATACTGTCGACCATCGTCCACGGAAGTTGCGCTCCGAATGCAATACTTCGTTCATCGGGCGCATTCATCGTGCCTTCTACACGCGTTGTTTTGAAACGTGCACTGGTATTGAGCGTTTCAACCATTCCACGCAAACATTCTTCCGACAAATCTTTGTCCTGTGCAGGCATTTCAACGGTCAACGTACTTTCCAATGTTGGTTTTGAAGTTGGAATGGACCGGTTAACAATCGCAATATTTTTGATCTCCGGATCCACCGTAATTTCAGCTGCACGCATCACTTCCACGTTCATACCGCGGATTCCGGAACAGGAATAAATCAATAACAATAATGCAAAAGGAGAAGTTTTCAGAAGTAGTTTCATCGTAGTGTTTTTTAGTATAAATAACAGCAATACAAATCCTTTGCCATTTTTATTTCCGACCAAATATAATTGATTTTGGTTCAAATTCCATCCATTAAAAATGGTAAGAGGTTCCCCACGAATGCACTAATTTTTGCGTCCTAACGGACACGCTTATGTTTGACAATGTTACTACAATGTCTGTTCTAATTGTTGGCGAGTGCGTTAGCCGAGCTATAATTCGTGCATTCGTGGGAAATATAACGTCTTGGCTAGCTGAGACAAATCATCCTATTTCCGGCTTCGGATTTATTTCGTGGGAAGAGAAACAGTATATTTGCAAAAAATCAATTGATGAAAATCTACAACAATATATTGGAAACCATCGGGAATACGCCGTTGGTGAAATTGAATAAACTGACCGCTGATGTCAAAGCGACCGTGCTTGCCAAAGTGGAAACAACCAATCCCGGAAACTCGGTAAAAGACCGGATGGCCGTGAAAATGATCGAAGATGCTGAAGCTTCAGGTTTGTTAAAACCAGGAGGAACAATCATTGAAGGAACTTCAGGAAATACGGGAATGGGCCTTGCCTTGGTCGCGATCATTAAAGGTTATAAATTGATTTGTGTTCTCAACGACAAGCAGTCGAAAGAGAAAATGGATATTTTGCGTGCTGTTGGCGCTGAAGTGGTTGTTTGTCCGACCGCTGTTGAACCGACAGATCCGCGTTCTTATTACTCGGTTTCCAAACGTTTGGCGAAAGAAATTCCGAATTCGTGGTACGTAAATCAGTACGATAACTTGTCGAACCGAATAGCGCATTACGAACAAACCGGTCCTGAAATCTGGGAACAAACCGACGGAAAAGTCACGCACTTTGTTGTGGGAGTTGGAACTGGTGGAACCATTTCCGGAGTTGGCAAATACCTGAAAGAGAAAAATCCGAACATCAAAATATGGGGAATCGACACCTACGGATCGGTGTTCAAAAAATACAAGGAAACAGGTGTTTTCGACGAGAATGAAATCTATCCGTACATCACGGAAGGGATTGGTGAAGATATTTTGCCGGCGAATGTTGACTTCGACGTGATCGACCTTTTTGAAAAAGTAACCGATAAAGATGCGGCTGTTTATACCCGCAGACTGGCACGCGAAGAAGGAATCTTTGTAGGGAATTCGGCCGGTGCAGCTATCGGTGGATTGTTGCAACTGAAAGACAAACTGACAGCCGACGATGTGGTTGTAGTGTTATTCCACGATCATGGAAGCCGTTATGTTGGGAAAATCTTCAACGACGATTGGATGCGTGAGCGCGGATTCCTGGACGAGAACCTGAGAACTGCCGAAGATTTAATTGCTCGGCATGCCGACCAGCCTTTGGTTACTTTGTATTCGGAAGAATTGGTTTCGCATGCCATCATGAAAATGCGCAAATTCAATATTTCGCAGATTCCGGTACTGAAAGACGGACAGTTTGTAGGATCGCTTAGTGACAACCAGGTTTACCAATTGCTGGTTGACAATCCTACGTTGCGTGATACGCCAATTTCCAAAGTAATGCAGGCGCCTTTCCCGGTTGTGCAGTCAACCACCAAAATTGAGGATGTTGCCAAACTGATCAATAACGATGTTCCTGCTGTTTTGGTTGAACGCTCCAACGGTAACAAGCATATTTTAACGCGCCAGGATATTATTTCATCATTGTCCTGATTTTCGTTTATGGACAGCATCACAACAACTGACCAAATGGGACGAACGGTTTCCATACCATTTCCCGTACGTCGAATCGTTTCGCTGGTGCCGTCACAAACTGAACTACTCGTCGATCTGGGAGTGGAAGATCTCCTGGTCGGCGTTACCAAATTCTGTGTTCACCCCGCAGGAATGAAAGAGCGAGTGGGACAAATCGGCGGAACCAAAACGGTGAAGATCGACAAAGTCATTGCCCTGAAACCCGATTTGGTAATCGGCAATAAAGAAGAAAACCTACAGTCGGATATTGAAGAGCTGGAACAACACCTTCCCGTTTGGATGAGCGATATTCACGATCTCGAAACAGCGTTGAATATGATCCGGCATGTTGGTTCGTTGGTTGAAAAAGGAAAAAAGGCACTTGAGGTAATCGACTCCATTCAACAGAAATTCAATCAGTTAGATCAAGTTGAGAAAAGCAATAAATTAACCCGCGTTCTTTACCTGATTTGGCGAAAACCGTATATGGCGGCTGGTAAAGGAACATTTATCGACGATTGCCTGAAACGTTGTGGTTGGATAAATTGCATTTCGGAAACGCGTTATCCTGAAATTGATACTACGTCTCTCAATCCGGATTTGATTTTATTGAGTTCGGAGCCTTATCCATTCAAAGAAAACCACATTGAAGAATTGCAGGTACTTTTCCCGAAAGCAAAAATTGAATTGGTCGACGGCGAATATTTTTCCTGGTACGGAACACGACTACTGGGTGCCCCGGATTATTTCATCGATTTATTGGACCGCACCTAAAGCTACCAGCAATTTCACCAACTCGTGTAAAGCATAAGCGTCGTCTTTGAAATTAATTGTGCCTTTAAGCGAAACATTGGTTCCTTTTTGAGAAGCGGTGAAATGAATGTCTTTTGCAGCATTCGTGAATTTTTTGGCCGCTCCAACTCCCGGAATTACATCCATAAATGCTGTAATCAGCCGATTTCCTTCGATCACCAATAAAGGTTTGAACGAACCCTTTATCGTTACCAAATCCGTTTGTTTTTGACGGATCACACTTGACGGATCTATCCCGATAAAGATGGTGTGATCATCCAACTGAACAACTTCATACTTCATATAGCCCAATTGGATCGTATGATCGTCGTATTTCAGATCTTCCGGAATGGAATCAAACAATTCCTTCATCAAAACTGGCGTCTCTGTTTCAAAAATCGCGTTTATCTTCGGTAAGATGAGCATTCCACCTTTCACTTTTTCCACTATGACACCCTGATAATCAATCGTTACGGCCCGTAATTCCGGAAATTGATAATTTCCGATAGGTAATAGTTTGTTCAATGAATCTGAAAGTCCTTTCGGAATAATCGAAGTGGAGATCAGTAATGCATTGGATTTCAAGGAGTAATTGGCTGGCTTCAGGTTCTTTTCCGCTGTAAAATGGCCGCTAAACGATAGTTGATGTGGTTCATGCTGTAAGTCAAAGTGAGCTGGCTTTTTATTCTTCTTCGCAGGCAAGTCGACAGACATAAATGCTTTGCTGCCTTTGGTTTTTGTTGATTCGGTATTGCTGTTGTTCAGGAATTTTTCTGCGATAGCTTTCAGTTCCTTGTTTGAAAGCGATGTTTTTGGCAGCTGTGAAAGGATCAATCCCGTATTGTTTTTTACGGCAAATGATTGACTGGAATTCAGGTATTTAGGAATGTTTTTCTGAAACAATTCTTCATCCAGTACTTTCACCAAAAATCCAACGTAATTCGTGTTGTTTTCCTTTACACCGAATGCCAAAACGGGTTGACTGAAATCGATGGCTAAACTCCCGTATTCGCGTCGCTTTTCCAGGCGATTATCGGTTATGTTTTTCAGTTCTTTGAAAAACGAATCGTCTTTTGTTTCGAACAGAAGCGTATAGGTTTCGTCTTTCGCTAACTGGCTCGCATCCAACCGGACTACCCAATTAGCAGCTTTTGGGACAAGAATTGATTCGGGTGGCGTTTCGGTTCCAAACACTTCAAAAAGAACAAGGCCGATAATTCCAAGTACGCCGAAGAGCAGGACCAGGAAAAAATGAAGTATTCGAAATTTCAGTTGCATTTCATAAAAGTAATTCTTTCCTGAAATTGTACCTTTGTTTTTATGGGAAAAATCTGTTTCTGGTTATTGAAGCTGTTCGGATGGAAAATTGATACGTCTGCTCCGCGAAATGTGAAGCAAGCCGTAATCGTAATGGGCCCGCACACTTCTAACTGGGATTTTATCATTGGAAAGATGGCTTTTGCTCAATACAAAGTCAACGCGAAATTTCTCATTAAAAAGGAATTGTTCAAACCCCCGATGGGCTGGCTGCTCAAAGCGATGGGCGGTATTCCGGTTGATCGTAAGAAAAACAACAACATTACCGAACAAGCCGTAAAATACTTCCGTGAACACGAAACCTGTTACCTGGTTTTTACACCGGAAGGCACCAGAAAGTACAGTCCGCACTGGAAAAAAGGATTTTACTATATTGCTCAGAATGCCAATGTGCCAATTTACATAGCGTACATCGATTACAAGCGCAAGATGGGCGGGTTCCATTCGCTTTTTACTCCAACCGGCGATGCCGATGCGGATATCCGTTACATCAAGTCGGTATTGGTCGAATTCCAGGGGAAAGTTCCTGAAAACGGCATCCGTAGAGAAGAAATCGAACCTGCTCTCAAAAAACAAGTCAAATCATGAAGCTAGAAACACTCCGCACGGTAGCTGTGACACGTTACATTGCACCTTTGCGCGAAGGTGGCTCGTTACCGGCTTTGGTGGAAGCAGATGATGATTTTAAGTATGTCTTAAAATTTAAAGGCGCAGGTCATGGTACCAAAGCATTGATTTCCGAATTCCTGGGTGGCCAGCTGGCGCGCGTGTTGGGATTGAAACTTCCTGAATTGGTATTTATTACGCTCGACGAAGATTTTGGCAGATCTGAGGCTGATGAAGAAATCCAGGATTTACTGCGCGGTAGCCATGGTTTGAACCTCGGTTTGCACTTTTTGTCGGGAGCCATTACGTTTGATCCGGTGGTTACGACTATTGATTCGCTTCTGGCTTCGAAAATTGTGTGGCTGGATGCGTTTCTTACGAACATCGACCGCACGTTTCGCAATACCAATATGTTGATCTGGAACAAGGAATTGTGGCTGATCGATCACGGCGCTTCGTTTTATTTTCATCATTCTTGGGACAATTGGGAACAAAACGCCAAAAGTCCATTCAGCTATGTGAAAGACCATGTTTTACTGGATCGTGCCACACAACTGGATGAAGTAAATACTCAGTTTACCTCCATTTTAACCGACGAATTATTCCGACAATTGGTAGATCAGATTCCTTCCGAATGGCTGCAATGGGAAGGAAACGAGTTGTCGGAAGACGAAATCAGAGGAGTATACCATCAGTTTTTATCCATCCGGTTGGCCCATTCGGCTAACTTTCTAAACGAAGCGCAAGATGCCCGAAAAAAAACTGTATGAGTACGCGGTAATTCGCCTGGTGCCGAAAGTTGAGCGGGAGGAATTCATCAACATCGGGATTATCTTGTTTTCGAAGAAAGCGAACTTCATCAAAGTATTGGTCGATATCGACGAAGAACGATTGAAACTCTTTTCGGGTGAAATCGATTGCAATCAGCTGCGCGAAAATCTCGATGCGTTTGAACGGATCAGCAGGGGTGAACATAACGCCGGGCCAATTGCAAAGGAAGATTTACCGTCCCGGTTTCGCTGGCTTACGGCTATCCGCAGTTCCATGATCCAAACTTCGCGCCCACATCCTGGGAAGGCTGATGATCTGGAGGTTGCAGCGGTGCAGTTGTTGAAGGAATATGTGGGATGATTGTCTTAGTTGGGGTATCATTTTAGGAGGGAATTGGATACACCTAAAAATCGGAGACTTATTTCCTAAAAGAATCCGTGCGTTTATCATACCCATACGGACAATGCTTGCAGCCACTTTTACAGCAATGACCACGTTTCAAATGGTATTTCTCCGTAAAAACAAGGAAACCCATTTCATTGTAATAGAAATCTTCCGGATCTAAACCGTTATTTTTGGGAAGTGGACGATCATCGTTCATGCGGCAAAATTAAGCAAACAAATCATGTCTTTGTCCCGGTTTCAAACGAAACGATCTATTTTACAAGAGTTGCAGTTCCCCGATTGGGAAAAACGTTCCATAAGGGTTCTGGTGAAACGCGACGATTTGATCGATCCGTATGTTTCGGGGAATAAATGGCGCAAACTCAAGTACATTATCGAACTGGCGCTGCATCAACAACGGGTCGGAATTTTGACGCTGGGTGGTGCTTATTCCAACCATTTACTGGCCACTGCTTATGCCTGTGAAGCATTCGGATTGAAATCGAAAGCTTTGGTGCGCGGTGAAGAATTGAGTGCTGACAGCAACGAAAATCTTCAACGCTGCACGGAAATGGGAATGGAATTGCTGTTTATTTCCCGCGAAGAATACAGTGAACGCTACGAAAAAGAACGACAGGAAATCTGGAAACAGCAGCATCCGGATTATTTGTTTGTCCCCGAAGGCGGCGCCACTTACCACGGATTGATTGGCTGTCAGGAAATCTGGACGGAAATCAACGAACCCATAGATCATGTTTTCGTGGCGCAGGGAACAACAACTACCAGTTGCGGACTTTTATTGGGAAGCAATGATAAGACAACGATTCATGTGGTTCCGGTACTCAAAGGATTTGATTCACTGGATGAAATGCGGCCTTTGCTTTACCAGTTTCTCATTGACAAGGAATTGGTGAACGAATACCTGCAAAGAGTAGTTGTGCATTCAGATGCACATTTCGGAGGCTACGCAAAAACAACAATTGAATTAAATCAGTTTATTGAGTTTTGTAAACAAGAACTTGATTTACAGCTTGATCGCGTTTATACCGGAAAGGCGTTTTATGCGTTGATAAAAGCCTTGGAATCAGAAGAGTTTAACGGAAAAACGATCATGTTTGTGCACACAGGTGGTTTGATAAACGGATAATTTCACTACGAAGAGAAACATCAGGACTGAACAACTTAAAGCTCAATGTTTCTACATGTGGCTCGGGGGAAATGTAGTTAAAAAGAAAAGGACCACAATCGCAGTCCTTTCTCAATTTATCTCTGTTATAAAATTACATGCCCATTTGCATCTGAGGTGCCGGTTTTACCAATGTTCCCGGTTTTCCATAATTCACTAATTCCACGTAGAAAATCAGTGGAGAAAAACGTTCGATCGGCGAACCTTGTGGTGGATTTGCGCCATAAGCCAATCCTTGTGGAACGTACAAACGATACTTCCCTCCTTTTTTCAGTTTCGGAAAAGCAATTGACCAACCCTGGATTACACCGTTAAGACTGAATGCAGGAATCGGCTGGCCGGCTTTTTCACCTGCCAGTGATGATTCCAATGTATCACCTTTCGGAGAAATCAGAATGTAACGTGCCTGCACATCGTCACCGATTGCCGGACTTCCACCAGTTCCTTCCTTGATCGTTTCGAGGTAAATGCCGTTTCCGATTTCTTTCGTGTTTTTGATCTTACTTACTTTATTAAAAAACGTTTGCTCTGTTTTCTGAGCATTGGCCATGATTTTCTGGTTCAGATCACCCAGCAATTTTTCCATCATTTGGTCACGTTCCAACTGATCTACAAGTGTATCGTTGCTATTCAAAGCACTTTCAAAACCGTATTTCACCATTTTGAGGTCAAACTTCTTGATGAAACCTTCTTGTTTCCAACCGCTCAAAAAGTAAGAACCAAGCGCTTTTCCGATACACAATGAACCTTCGGTTTTAAATGCCGGATCAAATTCCATTCCCTGGTAACCGAACATGCTTTGGATGGTCTGATTGCATTCAGGCCCGAACGCCGTTTCGTCTTTCAAACCGATTTCAAAACCTTCCATGATCTTTTCCATATCATAGTTGGTGAAATTTTTGTCCTGCAGCAATTGCTTGGCATGATCTGCCCCCACTACGTAGGAAATTTTGTCTTTGTTTGTTTTTAGCTCAACGGTATCCGCTGTTGCTGCATCATCTCCGCAAGACGACACCAATAACCCAATCAGGGATAATGTGATCAGTATTCTCATCTTAGTTTTCAATTGCGATCAATTCTACATCAAAGATAAGCGCCATGAACGGTTTGATTGCTCCACCCGGATGCGGATGCGCTCCGTAAGCCAGATCCTGCGGAATATACAAACGGTATTTTGAACCAACAGGCATCAGTTGCAACGCTTCTGTCCAGCCCTTGATCACCTGGTGCACACCGAAAGTTGCCGGTAAACCACGTGAAATGGAACTATCGAAAACGGTTCCGTCGATCAACGTACCGTGATAATGAACTTTTACTGTATCGGAAGCACTTGGTTTTACGCCAGTTCCTTCTTCGATTACTTCGTATTGTAAACCGGAAGCCGTAGTGGTAACACCTGCTTTCTTCGCATTTTCAGCTAAGAATGCTTCGCCTTCTGCTTTGTGCTCTTCAAACTTGGAAGCGGTAATTTCCTGGATATAATTTTGAATGATCTGATTTGCTTCGTCGGCCGAGAATTTCAATTCTTTTCCCTGGAAAACATCGGCAATCGCCTCAGCCATTACTTGTGGATTGATGGCATCCAATTCCTGCTGTGCCAAACTATCAGCTACGCTCAATCCGATGCAATAGCTTACTGCGTTAATATCTTGTGACATGTCGTGAAAAATTTGCCCCAAAGGTACTCTTTTTTAGTAGTTAGTTTTTAGTGATTAGAAGGATTCCCAAAAAACAAAGTTCATCCGTAAAACAGGAAACTACTAATAACTATTTGAACGCCAGTTCAAGGTCTTCCCAAATATCTTCGATGTGTTCCAAACCAATGCTCAAACGCACCAATCCGTCGGAAATGCCTACTTCTGCACGCTCTTCTGGTTTTAGTTTTGAATGCGTTGTTGAAGCCGGATGCGTAGCAATGCTGCGGCTGTCACCAAGATTCGGAGTTAAGGAAAACAAGCTGAGTTTATCCAGAAAAGCCCGTCCAGCTTCCAAACCTCCTTTGATCTGAAAGGAAACAATTCCGCCACCGGCCGACATTTGTTTTCGGGCAATTTCGACCTGCGGATGACTGTCAAGAAACGGGTATTTTACCCAATCGACAGCCGGATGATTTTCCAATCGTTTCGCAATCTCCAATGCCTGCTGACAGTGTTTTTCCACACGCAAGTGCAATGTTTCCAATGATTTCGACAATATCCATGCATTAAACGGACTCATAGCCGGACCGGAATGCCTGGCAAATGCCTGAATTTTGTCAATCAATTCCTGTGTGGAAACGATCAATCCACCCAACACGCGACCCTGACCATCAATATACTTAGTCGCAGAATGGATCACGATATCGGCACCAAAACGAATGGGCTGTTGTAAAACCGGTGTCGCGAAACAATTATCAACTACAAACAGCACATTTTTCTCCTTGCAAATGGCGCCAATCTTTTCCAAATCAATGATATCCAATCCCGGATTGGAAGGCGTTTCCAAATACAAGATTTTCGTTGCAGGCGTAATCGCGTTGGCGTATGCTTCGTAATCATCCGCGTCAACATAAGTCGTCGTAATTCCCCATTTCGGGAAAATATTCACGAAAAGATTGTGCGTAGAACCAAACACCGAACGTGAGGAAACAATGTGATCTCCCGAACCGAGCAATGCCGCAAAAGTCGTGAAAACAGCCGCCATTCCGGTAGCTGTAGCCCAAGCCGCTTCTCCGCCCTCAAGTTGAGCAATTTTCTCCAGTAACTCATCGACATTCGGATTGGAATAACGCGAATAAATATTGGCGTCGACCTCATCGGAAAAGGCAGCTCGCATGTGTTCGGCATTTTCGAAGGTAAAGCTGCTCGTGAGGTACAAAGGTACACTGTGTTCGCGCTGCTGTGTGCGCTCCGACTGACTACGAATCGCTAATGTTTCATTTCTGTAAGTGCTCATTCAATGTGTTTTGTATAAGTGTTCACCTGGATCGACGGATGGATACTCGCCGAAACAGAACAGTATTTTTCATGACTCAGTTTCACGGCGTTTTCGAGTTTTTGTAACGGAACGCCGGCATCAACGCTAAAAATCAAATCAATCGTTTCAAACGGAGAAGGAACGCCTTCTGCCCGCTTCGCGTCGATTTCAACTTCGTACTTCCTGACCTCAACCCGCTGTTTTTTCAGGATCAGCAGAATATCAATCGACATACAACTTGCCAGCGAACCCGCCAGTAATTGCATCGGCCGCATGCCTTTGTTCTTGCCCCCTATTTCAGGTGAAGCGTCGATGGTTGTCACCAAACCATCTTCGTTGGTGAGGTTCAGTACGAAGGGTTGTTCTTCGAGGTGTAAGTTTAATTTCATGATGCTAAGTTATTCGTCTAAATCTTCTCCCTTCTGAGGAAAATCTGCTTCCTCTCCGCCTAAGGCGGAAGGATTGAGGAGGGTGGCAATTTCACATTTCAATGCCACCTCCAATTCATCACAAGCAGTGCTTGTTCTTCCCTCCTCAAGGAGGGAAATGGACTCTACTTCTTCAAAAAACTAATTAGCATGCGCTTCCAACTCCACTTCCTCAGCGTAAGCACCAGCCCCCAATTCCAACCCTTCAGGTAAAACCGCCAGGAATAAATCAGGTTCGTTGTTCCAGTCAAATTGCTGTAAGTCATTAAAATGAACCCAGCCGATGTGGAAATGATGCGTGGAACCGTGGTAGATTTCCTGAATTTCTTCAAACTTTACGCGATTCAGCTGCTCTTTCGTAGTTCCGGAAATATAGACGCGCAAACGGAAATCGGTAGTCAAATGAAGGTTTTCCTGCACGTTTGTTTTTCGGTATTCGTAAGCGTAATCAAATTGCAAGGCCGAAATATCAGACAATACAGCACTCGCGGTCGGGTAACTCCCCGCTCCTTTTCCTAAGAACAACTGGCGATCCGAAAACAAGGCTTCCACCACCACTGCGTTGAATTCGTTTTCCACATTAAAGGCAAAGTGATTGGCGGGAATCAAATGCGGCGCAACAAATCCGACAACCTGGTCATCAACGCGTGTTCCGAATGCCAACAATTTGATTTTATAACCTTTCTCACGGGCGTAAGTCGCATCCCACGCTTTGAGCTGACGAATCCCGTAATTCCACACCTCTTCAGTTTTGGCAGTATAACCGAAAGCGTGTTTCAGCAGCAAAACCAGTTTATACTTCGCGTCGAAGCCATCAACGTCAGAAGTTGGGTCGAGTTCTGCAAAACCCAGTTCCTGGGCAGTTTTCAAGGCATCATCAAACGATTGACCTTCGCCGGTTTTCGTGAGAATGTAATTCGTGGTTCCGTTAACAATGCCATTGATCGACGAAAGCGAATCATTGTTGTAATACTCTTCGAGGTTGCGGATAATCGGAATGGAACCGCCAACTGCCGCTTCGTACAAAAAGGAAACGTTATTCGCTTTTGCAAGTGCAATCAATTCTTCCAAGTGCAAAGCGATCAGTTTTTTATTGGCCGAAACTACATGTTTTCCTGATTCAAGCGCGCGCTTTACAATCACATAAGCTGCATCGCTGTCGTTGATCAATTCCACTACTACATTGACCTCGCTATCGTTCAAAATCACTTCGGCATCATAACTGAAATGCGACGCATCGATCTGGCGTTTTTTGGTCGCGTCTTTTACCACAATGTGCTTGATGCGCGCCTGTAGCAACGATGTTTGGTTCAATACTTCGTATAAACCGGTTCCGACACATCCGAAACCGAATAATCCTATTGTTAGTTGTTTGCTCATCTTGTTTAATTGTTAATTAATTCGTGTTGAATGGTTTGAGTTGAAAAAATATTTGTCAAAAACGGTTCGATGGCGGCAGTTAACTGATCGTATTCCACCAAAAAACCGTCGTGTCCGAAACGCGATGAAAGCGTCGCCAGCTGCGAATTGGGTAAACATCGTGCGATGTATTGCTGTTCAGAAATGGGGAATAATAAATCGGAATCGATGCCCACGACCAACGCTGGAATGGTTAATTCGGAAAGTAACTCAGCTGCCGGTTTCCTGTGGCGCGCCAGATTGTGCGAATCCATGGCTTTGCTCAACGTCCAGTAACTATAGGCATTGAAACGATTGGCCAGTTTTTCGCCTTGATAACGCTGGTAAGAGGCCGCTTTGAAATCGTCGCTTTTATTATCAGTTGCTTCGGCTTGTGTGATGCCGTAACCTTCATACGAGCGGTAACTCAGCATTCCGATACTTCTGGCGGCAATCAATCCGTCTCTTCCGCCGGAATATTCGTTGCGCAGAAAACTCGGATCAGCCTGGATCGCCAAACGTTGTGCTTCGTTGAATGCAATTCCGAACGGTGAATGCTGTACATTGGTCGCAATGGGAATGATGGATTGAAACAACTGTGGTTGCTGCACGGCCCATTCCAACACTTGTTGTCCGCCAAGCGACGCACCGATCAGCACCTGTATTTTGTCGATTTCCAAAAAGATGCGTACCAAATCGAGTGCTTTGACCATATCGCGCACCGTCACCAGCGGAAAATCGCGGTAATAGCGTTCGATTGGATTCTTGAACGAAAGCGGACCTGTACTGCCGTAGCACGAACCGATTACATTCACGCTCACGATAAAATAGTCGTTCGGATCGAAGCATTTGTCAATACCGAACAAACCTTCCCACCATTCTTGGATACGATGATTACCGGTAAGCGCATGGCAAACCCACACCACGTTGGGGCGGTCTTCGTTGAGCTTTCCCCAGGTTTGAAACGCAATTTGGGGATTGTGCAGACGTTCTCCCGATTCAAGTTCTAACTCAAAATCGAGCTGGAGCTGACGTTCTACAGGAAGGTTGCTTCTGTTGGAAGCGAAAAATAAGAGTGACATACGGAAAATTGTTCAATGGAAACTGTGTGAATTGTTGGTCGCACCAAAAGCGGACACTGCGTTGAATCAACAGCAACAACACATTCGATGCGAAATAGACGCACGAATAACACTTGAGCTCTGATTGAGCCCGACCGATGAACAGAAAAATAATACTTGTTTCATAGCACATTTATTATATTCTTCCTGCAACAGCGCAGGAATCGGAAATTGGCACCGGTTTTCCAATCAAAATGAGATTTTCTCATTCTAACTTTTAGTTGGTTGCCAGAGGGTCACGGAGTCCGTCTCTCGCCTCTTCTGTATAAACAATGTCTTCTACGCTTTAGAATGACGTTGCAAAGATTGCGGAAAGATTTTCGTTTTTCCAAACATTTAATTGAAAATGTAAAATTGAAAATTGAAAAGAAGACTTAAATTCTTTCTGAACCGCCTTTTCAATTTTACATTTTCAATTTTCAATTCTCCCAAATGCAACGCTTCCTAAACGAGATTCATCAGAACGGGAAACAACATCAAATGAAACAAATCATTCTAATAACAACGCTGCTTTTATTGGGTTTTAGCGCCTGGAGTCAGACAGAAGAAATTGCTCCAAAAGTCAAAGGCAATTACTACGGTCGCGGATCAGTCGGTTTGCTCATGGGGGAAATGTCTTCCGGGTCGGCACAAATCAGTAACGGATATGCTTTTAGCCGCGGATTGGATGTTGGAGTCGGGTTGGCGTACGAAAACTACAACTACACGCGTTTTGCTCCGATCTTCGTGGAAACACGTTACAATTTCGGGAAGCGCGAAACCAAACCTTTTGTGGGATTGATGGGCGGTTACATGGCCGGACTGAACCAATACAACAACGCCAGGGGTTTTACCGCAGGCCTGCAAGCCGGAATTACACATTATTTCACCAAACATTTTGGCATTTCCACATCTGTGGGTTACCGCTACGTGATGACGGAATCAACGAATGTTTATACACAACTGCACCTATTCGCACCTTACCCAGCAATGCAAAACGCGAATATTCATCGCATTGAGGCACGTTTAGGTATCGTTATACGTTAATAAGATGTTACAAACCGGCTGAATCGCCGGAAAAGGCATTCATTTGCGGTAAACGTTTAACGAATTGGTAAAACAACAAACGATTGGAATACAAGAACTGTTCTGATACTGAATTAGTTGCTGCCTGCAGGAATCAAATCCGGCAGGCACAGAAGGAATTGTTTGGCCGGTTTGTTTATATGATGAAGGGAATTTGTTTGCGGTATGCACAGGATGAAGCCGAAGCTGAGGATATTCTGCAGGATGCTTTTATCCGGATCTTCGGGCGGTTGGACCAATTCAACGGAACCGGGCCATTGGGCGCCTGGATCAGGAGAATTACCGTGAATACCGCGCTGGAAAGTTACCGCAAACGCAAGTCCGTGAAACAACAACTGGTAACGGCACTTGATTTAAAAGATATACATCCGGCCACCGACGACGGAATTATCGAGCAATTAAATGCAGAGGAATTAGTGAAAAAGATTCAGCAACTGCCGCCCGGTTACAGAGCGGTGTTTAACCTGTATGCCGTTGAAGGATACACGCACCCGGAAATCGGCGAACTGCTCGGTATTTCCGAAGGAACATCGAAATCGCAATACAGCAGGGCGCGATTGATGCTGAGAACATTGATAGATGAGGAATCATCACAGGAACAAATACGATTGAGTTATGCAAAATAACGATCAGAAAGGAAGTTTGAAAGACACGTTTAACGAATTTGGCGCAAAGCCAACCGATGGATTGTGGAATGCCATTGCCGATAAACTCGACGACAGGAAAAAACGCCGCTTTGCCATTTGGTGGTGGAGCACCGGATTGGCAGCCGCGCTGGTGGTTGGTTTTACAGTCTGGAACTGGAATCAAACTTCCGGAATTGATAAACTAACCGGCGGACGTTCATTTCCTGTTCATGCCGAAAACACTTCTGACCAAAATCATTCGTCCAAAAGCGGAACATTGGCTACCGCTACCGATTCGATTACAGCAAAGGTGCCTTTCGTTTTTATCTGGGATCCGTCTATGTTTCCTTTCTCGTTTAATGTTGATCAATATCCGTATCATTATATGAGTGATAGTTACCCTGGATATTTCCCTTGGAACCCGATTCAATTGGCCGTTTTGGATACCACTAAAAATGAACCAGCCGATTCATTGGATTTACCCGACGATTCAACCATACTCTCCAGCGTAAACGATACCGTTCGACCGATGGAAGCACAAAAACTGTTATTAAGCATAAAAGTCACGAAATGGCAAGTCGGATTGTTTGTCGGTAGGTCAATGGCAATTTCGCAATCAAATCCGTTGATCGAAGGCAAGGAAAGTAATACACCGCAATCTATGACTGTCAATCCACCGGTGGAAACCCGCTATTCCTGGAATGTTGATCTCACTATCAGCAAGCAGGTTTATCGCCGTTGGTCGCTCGGAACCGGTGTTCACTTCGGGTTATTGCAAAGTGGAAACATTCCGGAGACAAGTAATTACAAAAGCGGAAAGATCAGTTATATGTCATTTGGCGTTCCACTCTCCATTGGCCGTGATTTTTGGATTGGAGGACGTTTTAACATTACGCCAATGGCCGGTTTTAGATATGATTATGCTTTTCGTAAAACCGAGGAATATACCTATCAGGATGGAGTTTCCATTTCAGCAGACTTATCTCCTGCTTATACTAAAACAACCGGCACAGCACATCTTCATTTGGTATCGGGCTTTGCAGCAGCCGAAGTAAAATTCCGCTTGCGCCGCGACTGGGCTCTGGTAGCAAAACCAATGGTGCAATTCTATGTTTTCGGACAAACGGATGAAAGTACGCCGAACACCTTCCGCAACGCTTGGTTTGGTGGTTCGATTGGGGTAACGAAACGATTTTAATTGCTCACGCAAAGGCGCAAAGTTGAGACATTAGACATCTAAATAAATTGGATTACTGGAAGTTTCCTCAACGAGCAAAACAACACGTTAATCCTTTGCGAACTCTACGTCTTTGCGCTGAAATTCAAGTAAATACGTGAAAAAAACATTCTTTTTGTCTGCGTTTATCGCACAAAAACCCATTCCGTTTCCGTAGACTGATTCGGATCAAACCGATACCCATCCACATCATATCCTTTCAGGTCTTCGATGTCTTTCAACTCGTTTTGGATCAGGTAACGCGCCATAGCACCGCGAGCTTGTTTGGCATAAACCATCACCATTTTGTATTCACCGTTCTTAAATTCCTTGAAATTCGGTGTTACAAACGGACGTTTTAATTCTTTCCAATTCACCGCTTTCGCGTATTCATTCGATGCCAGGTTTACGATCCATTCGCCTTTTTCGGTTTCCTTTTGCAACTGTTTGGTGAGTTTCTGTCCCCAAAACGCGTAAAGGTTTTTCGCTTTGTCATTCACCTGAAAATTGGTTCCCATTTCCAAACGATACGGATATATCAAATCAAGCGGACGCAATAAACCGTACATTCCGGAAAGCATGCGCAAGCGATTCTGGGCAACGGTCAATTCGGTTTCTGAAAGTGTAGAAATATCCAACCCGCGGTACACTTCACCGGTAAACAGAAATCCTGCCGGACGTACTTCTTCCGTTGGTGTTTCCGATAAATACCAATTCTTAAAACGGTTGACGTTCAGTTTGGCGATATCTGCCGAAACATGCATGAGATCGATCAGCTGCTTTGGCTTGAGTTTCTTGAGTTTTTTCGACAGCGAAGTCGCTTCCTTCGCAAATTGCGGTGTTGTAAACTCAACTTGCGGGAAATCACATTGCTCGTTGATCGATTTTGCCGGGGAAATCAGAATTTTCATGCTTTGCTGGAATTGTTACCCCAAAAATAAGTCAATATGCGAGTCAGCCTACTAAAGTTTAATGATTTTTTCAGCCGTTTTTTCGCCTTTCGAATTGATCAGTAAAACGGTGTAGAATCCGGCAGACAATGATTTTAAATCCAGATTAAAAGTGCTTCCTGTAATTGCGGATTGCTCAAAAACAGTCATTCCAAGATCATCAACCACCCGGATGGAATATTCGTCGTGAAACTGATCATTCCATTCCAACGACACCATTGTTTCAGATGGATTGGGACCAAGATACAAACGCCCGGGATCGAGGTATTTGACGTAAATCTCTTTTTCTTCGGAATATTCCGAAAAGCCGAAGCGGATGTAATAACTATTGGTTGTATTGAATCCCGGAGATGCATCAATCAAACTGTATTCCTTGTCTTCATTTTCGCTTCCGCAAATTCCGGGAATTTCTCCTACTAAGACATCATCTGCTCCATCAATTGACCTGTAAACCGCCGTACCATTGCAAAGCGAGCCGCTATTCACCGTCCAGCGAATCAAGACGACGTTATCTTGTTGTACCAGAAAGAAGTCGGAATACTGTACTTGTGCAGTGGATGCAACCGCCAAAAAAAGAAACCCAAACAAAAGAAGTTGACGCATAAGTAACTGTTACATCTGATTAAACGGAAAAAGGTGAACAAAAGTTTATTAGCTAAGGAGATTAATCGAAAAAAATGCCGCGATGAAAATTAGAGATAAGAAATATTTTTCACGAAAAACCCCAATTAAAGAATTAAAAATCAATAAATTAACTTCAGTAATCCCGCAATATTACGGAATTAACTAAAAATAAAGTTTAAAAAGTGATGAATTGATTTTTACTTAAACCCAAAATGTTTCTCCGCCTCATCCGCAATTTGTCCGCCAATCGCCAGTGAAGCCGTAGCAGCCGGTGAAGGCGCGTTTAGCACGTGAATAGAATTGGCATGAAACTCGAAACGGAAATCGTCGCGGGTATCGCCATCAGCGGCCAGCAACAAAGCCCTTACTCCTGCTCGACCCGGATGAATATCATCCATCGTCAGTGACGGAACCATTCGTTGCAACGTTTTGAGGAATAATTTCTTTGAGAACGCACGTCTGTATTCGTCCAAACCGAATTTCATGTTGTTGAAAAACAACTTCCATGTCCCGCCATACGTCAAGGCATCCCAGGTATCGCGCATCGAGAAATCGGTTTTTCCGTAACCTTCGCGTTTAAATGTGAACACCGCATTCGGGCCGCACTCGATTTCGCCGTTGGTCATACGCGTAAAATGCACGCCAAGAAATGGGAAATCAGGATTCGGAACCGGGTAAATCAGGTTTTTTACCTTGTGTTTCGCTTGTTCAGTTAATTCGTAATAATCACCACGGAAACCAACAACTTGTTCTTTCAGTTTCACACCGTCTTTACGTGCCAAACGATCAGCTTGTAATCCTCCGCAAAAGATCAGGTATTTCGCTTCGATATTTCCTTTGCTGGTTGCAACGATTGTTTTTTCATCCGAGCGCTCAATCCCGATCACCTCATGATTGAGCATCAGAGCGCTTTTCGGTTGCATGGAAAGGGCAATTTCAGCCATTTTTTCGGTCGCTCCGCGGAAATCGATAATTCCGGTACATGGGACGTAAATCCCACCGATTCCTTCTACAAAAGGTTCTATTTCTTTCAGCCGTTTGGAATCGATCATTTCAATTCCTTCTGTGCTATTGGCAACTCCGTTCTGGAAAATCTTGTCCATATTCCCCAACTCGGATTTGTCGACGGCAACCACTACTTTACCACAAACATCATGATCAATGCCGTGTTCTTTGGCAAAAGCGACCAATTCATGACGACCTGCCACACAGTTCTTGGCTTTCAGCGATCCCGGTTTGTAGTACAATCCCGAGTGAATTACTCCTGAATTATTTCCAGTTTGATGATCGGCCAGCTTTCCTTCTTTCTCAATCAGCACAATCGATTTGTCGGGATAACGCGTTTGTAACTTGTAAAACGTTGCCGCTCCTATGATTCCTCCACCAATGATTGCTATATCGAAAGCCATGTTTGTTTATTTGGGTGCAAATTTAATCATTGACGGGGACTTTAGCCAGAATTATTCAGCACGAAGTTGACCAGGAAATTTCAACACAAAGGCACAAAGCGAAGAGACAAACTTGACTTGTTACAAAGACCACAAAGGGATTCAGGTAGAAGATCTTTGTGAACTTAACACGCCTGTATTCTCAAAAAAAAACTTTGCTCCTTTGTGGTGAAATTGCACTAGTATTGTAACCTAATTCTACAGTATGCCGGAAGCCGAATTGATAACCGTAAAAGAATTTCAGGATCGCGAACTTTTAGGCGATTACGTTGATCTGTTTGAGAAAGCAGAAATTCCATTTTCAGTGGAAGATTCGAAACCAAGGTTTGATGCCACGTTTGCCAACGATGAATCGCGGCGTTATTACCGCATCAATGTTGCTCCGGTTGATCTGCAAAACGCGTTGGAATTGTGCGGACGCATGGACGAGAAAATCATGAAAGAACTTCCTGACGATTATTATTTGTTCCAGTTTTCGGATAAAGAATTAAGAGAAATTTTAGTCCGATCATTTGAATGGAATTCACTGGATGTCATGCTTGCTAAAAAACTCCTTACGGAACGAGGTGTTCCTTTTTCGGAAGAAAAGATTGCAGAGGAACGACAGGAAATCACGGATGAACTGGATGCTCCGGAGAAAGAAAACACACTTATCGTAGTATGTGGCTACATATTTTGCGTGTTCGGCGGATTGTTAGGATTAATGTTGGCGCTCCTTATTTTGAACAGTAAAAAAACAACACATGACGGTCACCGTGTTCCCCGCTACAATGCAGCGACTCGGGGTCATGCGCGTAACATGTTGTTGATCTTTATCGTTGTGATCATTCTCACTTTATTCTTTGTTGGTGCACAATTAGGATAGTCCGAACATGGAAAAACAAACAACGTCTTCTCCATTCTTCCCCAATCTCAACGGATTAAGGTTTGTGGGTGCGTTAGCTGTAATGTTGTTCCATTGCTTTACGCTTCATCGCGAGATTTGGGGCGATTTCTACGAAACCCAATGGTTCAAAGCTATCGGAATGGTATTGAATAAAGGGCATTTGGGCGTTGCATTGTTCTTCGTTTTAAGCGGTTTTCTGATTACGTATTTGCTGTTGAGCGAAAACTCCCGCAACGGTCGGATAAATCTGGGGCATTACTTCATGCGGCGGATTCTGCGCGTTTGGCCGCTTTATTTTGTGGTGACCCTTTTTGGATTTTTTATTTTCCCACACACACCTTATGGAGTAGAAACCGTGCATGAATTGTGGCGTTACCTGGTTTTCGCTTCCAATATTGATGAAATAATTATTGGGTGGAAAGACAATATCAATTTCCTCACCGCAACGTGGACTATTAGTGTGGAAGAGCAATTTTACCTTTCGTGGGGAATCCTGATCGCGTTGTTTCGTTTCCGGAATAAACACACTTTTTTGTGGTTCTTTGTTTCGGTTATTGTTGGAACGATTGTTTTCAGAATGTTTCACCTGAACGATGAACGAACGCTCTATTTTCACACGTTTTCAGTGATTTCGGATCTTGCTTTCGGTGGATTGATCGCCTGGCTGGTGTATTATAGAAAACTCAGTTCCTGGTTCGAAAAGCTTCCGCGATGGAGCATTTTGCTGGCTTACCTCGTTGGCGGTGCCTTGCTGTTAACCGAGGGAAAATTACTTCCCGGAAAATCGGAAGCCTTCGCGCGATTGATTCCCGAAATCGTTTTTGCGTTCATTATCCTCGAACAAGTTTACGCAACCCGTTCGTTTTACAAGATCGACCGCATTCCCGGATTTTTTGAAGCTGGAAAACTCACCTACGGTTTTTACCTTTTCCACTGTATTTACATCTGGTATTGGGCGCATTTCTTCCAAGAACATCAGTTCACAGGCGATATCAGTTATTGGATCTTGTATGTTGCTCTGGTGTTCGTTTCTACATACGTCACAGCGTTGTTAAGCTTCCGCTATTTCGAACAACCGTTCCTGCGCTTAAAACGCTTCTTTCGAGCTTAATTCCGAACCAATGAACAACGAACTGGAAATCCGTCCGATTCAACCCGAAGACAATGCTGCACTTGCGCAGGTGATTCGTTCGGTGCTCGAAGAATTCGACGCTGCAAAACCCGGAACTGTTTATACCGATCCGACGACCGATCAATTATTCGAACTTTTTCAAACGCCGCAATCTGCTTATTTTACAGCGTTGCTGAACGGAGAAATTGTTGGAGGCTGTGGCATTTATCCAACCAAAGGTTTACCCGCAGGCTGCACCGAACTGGTGAAACTCTACCTCGCTCCTTCCACCCGCGGAAAAGGCGTTGGAAAAGCATTGATGGAACGTTGTTTTGAAATCGCTGCCGAAAAAGGCTACACGGAAATTTACCTGGAAACGCTTCCCGAATTACACATTGCCGTTGGCTTGTACGAGCGTTTGGGATTTGAATACCTGGAAAAACCTTACGGAGAATCCGGGCATTTTGCGTGTGATTTGTGGATGGCTAAAAAATTATGAATGTTGAATGTTGAATTATGAATGAGGGATCTCCTCGATAATTCAACATCCAAAATTCAACATTCAAAATTCTATTGTAGAGCGTTCAGTTTCTCAACGAAATAAATCGCTTTGTCTTCCAACTGCTCATGGATCACCGGATAATCTTTTTTGGTCTTTGCCTGGTGAATTTGCGCTAACACCTGATCGCGGTAATCCAACGCTTCGTCAATTAATTTATTAGTGACTTCCGTTTCAGAAGTTTTATACAATTGTACAGAGAAACATTCGTCTACCACGTCGAAAATCATCCCGTTTAACTGCTTTTTAATGGTGCGTTTACTTGCCATAATCTGCTTTAATTTAGGCAAAGGTAGGTAAAAGCACCGAACCTTTCTCAACAATCGGATCGGTTTCATCGACGGAGTTTGAAACTTGGTCGAACTATTGCCAAAATCACGAACAGGCTGCTTTTATTTTCCTTAAATTTGACACTCATGCAATTTGCCATAGTCGATATCGAAACAACAGGAGGAAGCACCAAATCTTCCAAGATCACTGAGATCGCTATCTACAAACACGATGGTACGCAAGTCACCGATTCATACGTTCAATTGGTCGATCCTGAAATGCCCATTCCCGAGTTTATTGCGCGCCTTACGGGCATCAATGACAAAATGGTGGAAGGTCAGCCACGTTTTTTTGAAATTGCCAAACACATCATTGAATTTACCGAAGACTGCGTTTTTGTGGCCCACAACGTTGGCTTCGATTACGGCATTATCCGTCATGAATTTAAGCTGTTGGGCTACGATTACCGTAAACCGCATTTGTGTACCGTGCGCGCGTCTCGTTACGTGATCCCGGGACATGATTCGTACAGTTTGGGAAAACTGGCCCGTGCGTTGGGAATTGAAGTAAATGGCCGACACCGGGCAGGCGGAGATGCGCTCGCAACAGCCGAGTTGTTTACCATGCTCATCGAGAAAGATAAAAAAGGATTACAAACATTTATCCAGGAAGACGTGAACCCGAAAGTGCTTCACCCGAACCTCGACCTGGAAATCCTGGAAGAAATTCCAAATAAACCAGGTGTTTACAAGTTTTACAACGACGTAAATCAACTTATTTACATCGGAAAAAGCAAACACATCCGCAAACGTATTGATCAGCACCTGCGTAACAATAAAACGCTCAAAGGTGCTACTATGATGCAGGAAATTGTGCGAATCGAATTCGAGCTGACCGGTTCCGAATTGATCGCCCTGTTGTATGAATCGGAACTGATCAAAGTCCACAAGCCGCTTTACAACAGATCATTACGACGCAATAATTTTTCGTATGGTTTGTTTGTTTTTGAAGATGAAGGCGGTTACAAACAATTGTACGTTGACCGGTTGAATAAAAATTCCGGCTTGCCGCTGACCACTTTTACCACAAAAAAAGAAGCCAACGATTACATTTATCACCTGGCCGATCAGCATCAGTTGTGTTTAAAACTGTGTGGACTAGAAAAAACAACCGGAAGCTGCTTTGGTTACAAAGTAAAGAAATGTCACGGTGCTTGTACCAAAGTAGAAATCACAGTTGATTACAACGAACGCGTAACAACCATCGAGCAATCATTGACTTTCGATCAGGAGCACTTTTACCTCGTAGAACCTGGCCGCGATAAACGGGAAAAATCCATTATCTGGATTGAAAACGGTTCGTACAAAGGATTCGGTTTTGTACCGTTTTACATGCTAAAAAACCATCCTAAGTCTTGGTCGAAATTCATTGATCTGCGTCCCGAAGACAGAGACGCACGCACCATTTTGCGATACTACCTGCGCAAAAACTCAGAGGTTCAACGCAAAGTGATCCAATAAAAATCCATTCCCCTTTTTCAGGTCCTATTTAGGAAAATTAACTTTTCCGGTTAAAAACTTTTATCTACCTTCCCTCCATAGTTTTACGTATGTATTTTTTCCCACTGCTGTTGCCGGTTGTAAAACCAGCAATTTCAACGTGGATAAGATGGAAAACGAACAAACTACTCTAAGCCGGAAAGAACGTCGGAAAACACGTACACCGGAGGAAAAGCAAAAACGAAAAAGAAAGCGCCGGATCATCTGGTTCTCTATAATTGGAGCGCTCATCATTTTCAGACTCATTTTGCCGTATATCGTTTTGAATTACGTCAATAAAAAACTCGCAAATCTCGAAGAATATTACGGGCATGTCAACGATATTGATATTCATCTGTATCGCGGGGCGTATGAAATCAAAGACATTCGCATTGTAAAAAAGGTGAATAAAGGCTCAAAAACAGACACGATTCCGTTCTTTAAATCTCCCTCCATTGATCTCTCTATTGAATGGAGTTCAGTTTTTGACGGAGCAATTGTGGGTGAGATTGCTGTTGAGAGTCCTGTAATCAATTTTGTGAAGGAAAGGCATACAGGCGAAGATGTGAGAGCGGATACGGCTGATTTCGCACAATTGGTAGATGATTTGATGCCGGTAACTATCAACCGTTTCGATATTCACAATGGTGAAATTCACTATCATGACCTGGAGGCGAGCCCCAAGCTTGATGTTGCTATGAAGAATATCAATGTGACAGCAACCAATCTCACGAATGTCACCGACAGTAAAGAACTGCTTCCGGCCACGTTAAAAGCCACCGGTGAAGCTTATCAGGGAATATTCTCTCTAAACATGAAGTTTGATGGGCTGGCAAACGTACCCACTTTTGATATGAATACCGAATTGAAAGGTCTGAATCTTGCATTGCTAAACGATATGCTTCGCGAATACGGCAATTTTGATGTGAAGAAAGGTACATTTAGCTTGTACGGCGAATTTGCGGCAAAAGAAGGGAAATTCGGCGGGTATGCAAAACCATTTCTGAAAAATCTGGATGTAGTGCAATGGAACAAGCAGGAAGGTGATGTACCCCAAATATTATGGGAAACCGTGGTTGGTACCACCGCAGAAGTTGTTCAGAATCAGCGAAAAGAACATCTTGCCACGAAAATTCCTATTAGCGGAAGCTTCGACAATGTGAATTTGAACAAATGGTATGCGATTAGTTATGTACTGCGCAATGCATTCCTGAAAGCGCTTCGTCCTTCGCTGGATAATTCAATCAATATCAATAAATTACAAGACAGTAAGAATAAAACATTCCTCGAAAAAGTATTTGGCGGCGATCCGGAAAAAAAAGAAGCCAGAAAAGAAAAGCGCGCTAAACGCAAAAGTGAAAGGAAGAAAAAATGATACTCAGGATTCGATTCAGGTTCGTTTTATTGACACTTCTGTTAGGTATTTTTGGTGTTGGTGCATACATCTTCATCAAGAAGCAAAAAATGCTAAACCTGCTTCTCCCAGAAATGACCGAAATCACGCTGATAGAAGCAAATATCCACAATGATACTGCTTACATTGAGGTGCATGGTGTTGTGGTCAACAGAGCTCCTTACCCGATGCACATAGATAGTATTGTTTGTGATTTAACGCTGGGTGGTACTAAATTAGTGTCTACCAACCAGTACGTTGGTGTGCACCAGGAAAGCGGAGATGTGGATACGGTGAGTTTTTCGGTTAAAATTCCGATCAGTCACACCCGAGAGAAAATTGACAGTTTGCAGAGTCAGGATTCAACCGGAGTTGCCATCCATGCCACAATTGTCTATTCAGGGTTCAGGCTCAAGCTAGCCAAGGGTAAAAGAATCCAGGTTCCGGTTCCGCCTAAGCTGCGGATCATCAAAACGGAAAGAAAAGAGCTGAGGTTAATTAAAAAAGATGTTCAGGTAGATTTGTTTCTGGAGATTACAAACGATGGAAAGAATCTGTCGCTTGATATTCATGATCTGCAATATGAACTCGTGATTGGTAACGACCTGACTACAAAAGGCTATTACCCTAAAGATTTATTTATCAGGCCGCGATCATCTTTAATTCTGAAATTTCCGTTGGATTTCACGATGAATCATCCAATGCAAACGATTCGGAAAATATGGAGTGATAACGATCGTGTACCATTCAAAATAAAACTGAGCGGTTTTCTCGATGCTGGTGAAATGAAACGAATTCCAGTCGTGATTTTTGCTTCCGGTAAAATGGAAATTGTGAACGAACAAAAGAAAAAGGCAGAAAAAAAGGCAAGGAAAAAGCGTGAAAAGAAAGCAAGGAAATCACGATAGACTATCCTTGCTTGCCCCAAACGATGTTTCCGATTACCGCCACCACTACTATTCCAACTACTACAATCATGCGATCAATTATTAACTGCGTCTTTAATAGAATGATACGTTCTGTTTTAAGAAGTTGGAAAAGAAAGTGCGCTGAAGTTGTGAACGGTGATTTGTATTGAGCGAACAGACGCTAAGACGTGGTAAAATGAATAACAAAAAAGTGATTAATATTGTAATATTACTATCTTATTGATTATCAATAGATTAACATCACAACCTCAACCTCACCGGATTCCGCAATAAATCCTGCTGCAGCACGTGAACCAGTAATTGATACATCTCCGGAGCTTCTTCTTTGAATAATCTCGGACGTTCAAAGAAGTTCTCGATACACACAGCAAAAAATTCCTGGTTGTTCGTAGCCGCATAATCTCGTAATAAGTTATGTGTTCCGTGTTTTATCCGGGATCGTTCATAAACGGCCAATTCATCAAAACGCTGCAAGTGTGTCTCGCTCAAAAAGCGGTACTCGTTGTTTTCAATACTATTTTCCAGGCGCAGTGCATGGGCCAATTCGTGTAATGCGAGATTTACACCGTTTTTTGATTCATGGCCTTCTTTCAGATCTTTCCACGAAAAGACTATGGCGCCTTCTCTGTGCGTTTCTCCTTTATGCCACTGACGCGTAACCGTCGACTGATAAGGACTAGGATAGATCACAATAGTCTTAAAATGCTCTAAACGGATATTATCAAACCCAAAGGTGATTTGTGCTGCATAAGATGCTATTACGGTTTTCATGTGAAAACTGACTTCATCAAAACCTCTTGCCAGGAATTCTTTTCCCCGGAAAAATAACCATGTTCGCTCTAAATAAAGTGCTTTTTCAGGTTCACTCAACTGATGATAATAATACGATTTTCGTTTCACCTCTTCGCACAAGCGTTCATAAGTTAAGACATCGCCTGATTCTCTTCTTTTCTTACCTCTCATTTTTCGGGCAAAAAAGAATGCAACTGTTAACGCTCCGCAAAATAGAATAAGAGTTGGTGCTACCATGCAAGTTCTTTTCAATAAAAACGTCTCATCAACCGGAGCCAATGAGACGTTAATATAGTTAATCGGAATGATTATTTTTTCTTAACCTTAAATCGCTTGCTGAAATCAAGTAAGATTGGAGTCGCTACACACAATGAAGAGTATGTACCGATTACAACCCCTACCAACAAGGCGAACAGGAATCCTTTAATTGCCGGCCCACCAAAGATGAACATCACCAACAATACAACGAATAGGATCATCGATGTATTGAATGTACGACTCAACGTAGTATTCAGCGATTTGTTGATGATCGCACCATGGTCATCTGTATCCTTATTCAGGTTCAGGTTCTCACGAATACGGTCATACACGATCACAGTATCATTCATGGAATATCCGATGACCGTTAGAATGGCAGCGATAAACGCTTGGTTTACATCCAAACTAAACGGTAAGAAACCATGCAGCAAGGCAAATACCGACAACACCACCATGGCATCGTGCGCCAAACTGACAATTGCACCCAATGAGTACTGCCATTGTCCGAATCGGATTAAAATGTAGGTAAAGATTGCTATCAGGGCCAATACAATGGCGATAGCTGATGATTTCCACAATTCATTGGAAACGGAGGCCGAGATACTACGTGATTCGGTGATTTCATACTCACCCATTTTATCTTTGCATTTATCCAATCCTTCTCTCAACTTATCAGTAACCTGTGCCGTTGCCGTATCAACTGCCAACAAGTAGTTGGTCGTGATCTCAACGTTGTAGTCGTTTGATTTTGTCTTAAGGTCAATGGAAGACACCTCTTTGTTTTCATCAACAAACACAGTAGATAATTTAGCACGCATGTATTCGATATCAGCTTTGTTTTCAAACTTAGCCACATATGAACGTCCACCGGTAAATTCAACACTTTGTTTCAAACCACGAGTCATCAATGCAACAACACCAAGAATAGTGATGGCAATGGAGAACATGTAGAAGTATTTACGTTTTCCAACCCAGTCAAATTTGAAGTTCTGGAACAACCCTTTCGAGAATTTGGTATTGAATGTTACTTCTTTTCCTTTTTCGATAGAAGAAGTAATGATCAATTTTGAAATCACAATTGAAGAGAACAATGACGTAAAGATACCGATGATCAATGTTGTAGCAAATGATTCGATCTCACCTGTTCCGAATACTTTCAGGATGATCGCAACCAATAAGTGAGTTACGTTGGCATCGATGATTGAAGGCAATGCTTTTGAGAAACCTACTGAAGTTGAACTTGCCAAATCGAGTCCTCTCGCCTGCTCCTCCCTGATCCTTTCAAAGATGAGGATGTTGGCATCGACCGCCGTACCAATCGTCAATACGATACCGGCAATACCTGCCAATGTCAATACAGCTCCAAATGATGCAAGCGCACCAAAGATCAAAATAACGTTTACGAACAAAGCAACGTTTGCAACCAAACCGGCTTTACCATAGTAGAAGTACATGTAAGCGAATACCGCTAAGAAAGCCAGTGCAAACGACACCAAACCTGCTTTTGAGTTTTCCGCTCCAATTGTAGGTCCTACTTTGGTTTGATCTTTAATGATACATGGTGCAGGAAGTGCTCCTCCGTTCAACAACCCAACCAAATCCTGTGCTTTTTCAATCGTGAAACCACCTGTAATTTCAGTGTTTCCGTCGTTGATCGGATTGATTACGCGCGGTGCACTGAACACGATGTTATCCATTGTGATAGCAATGCTACGGTTCTGAGGTGCATTTTTAGCAGTCATTTCCGACCATTTTCCGGTACCTTCCGGAGTCATACGCAAGTTAACCGTAGTTTCCTGCTTGTCCTGGTTACGCGAAACAAATGCCTCAGCGATATCCGTTCCACCTACCATTGCTTTTCCGTCTTCAGGAATCTTACAAGCGTAAAGCGTATACGCCATTTTCTTGCTTTTCCCTGATTCTTCCATTTCTGCAGACCACATGAATTTCAAATCCGGTGGGAACAATGCTTTGATGTCTCCACGATTCAAAATACGGTCAACCTGGTTACGGTTTTCAGCTGTCGCCGTTCCGATGCTTGCAAACATAGCAGGCGTCAACAGGTCAAACAATGCTTTTTGGTTCGGATTAGCGGCAGCAATTGGTTTGCTTGCAGCTTCTGCTTTTTTGATGGAATCCAAACGAGCCAATTCTGTCGAATCTTTCGTAACAGTAGTTGTGTCTTCTTCAGGAAGTTTAATCTCCGCCTGACGGGACATTACATTAGCTTGCGTTAACGGACCCTGAATTTCTTCTAAGTTGTATGTTTCGAAGAATTGAAGGTTTGCTGTTGATTGTAATTTATCAGCTACGGTTTTCTCATCCTGTACACCCGGTAATTCGATGAACAAACGGTTCATACGTGCATCGCGCTGAATATTCGGTTGCGCAACACCAAACTGGTTGATACGTTTTGTCATGATTTGCTCAACACCATCCATGGAGCTGGCCACTTTATCACGGAAGAACTCTTCTACTTCAGCATTGGAAGAAGTCGATTTCAACTCTTCGATTTCCGACGTATTCAATTCCTGAACCAATTTACGGCTCGGATACATGCGCTCGTATTCAGTGATAAACAATGAAATGAAGTCGCCACCTTTTGTTGTATGGATCGCGTAAGCTTTATCGTATGGTTTCTTGAAACCCATATCGAATTGGTTACGTGCATAACTTTTTACCAATTCAGGAATGGAAATTTCCAACGTTACACTCATCCCACCCACAAGGTCAAGACCGAAAGCCAAACTACGTTTCTTCACCGATTGGAAGTTGGAACCTAAAATAGGATACACTTCTTCTTCTGCACGTTCAGCCAACACCTGATTCAGGAATGCAGCTTTCGCCAATTCAAACGATTCCGGTTTAGTGAAATCTACTCGTGTATTGTTTGGAAGCGTTGCCTCAGTAGAGTCCATGGCGAACGTTTCCTTTTTTAAATCTTCAGCAAGAGCGGCAGCTTCTTTAGCAGCGTCTTTCTCAACATTACTTGCAACCAGGGTAAACGAAAGTTGATAAATACACACGGCAGTTAACACAATCGTCAGAAACCAGAAAAATCCTTTATTACGCATTTCTTATTTATTAAGCCCGCAAATATAGAATTTACAGTTGTCAATGTCAACTTAGCGGTGAAAGCTTTTGAAAATAAATAGTTGATAACTCTTTAAAGCGACATAAAACCAATTGGTTATACGGTCACTTTCGGCTGATTTCTTTCGAAAATTCGACCAGTTTAGTCGCAAAATTAGCCCACGAGTGCTTCGTCTTTTCCACTTCCAGCTGCTGCGCGAATGGTTCTTTTAATCCTTCGGTAAAATAACGCAGGATCGCCTGGGTAAGTAATGCAGCGTCAGGTTGATCGACAATCAAACCGGTTTTTTCGTGCTGCACCAATTCCTTTAAACCACCTGTATCTGTAGCGATAATGGGCAAATTGAAATGCATGGCAATGGATGTGATTCCACTTTGAGTTGCCGATTTGTATGGAAGCACGCACACATCAGCCGCAGAAAAATAAAGTGGTACTTCCTGATCACCGATGTAGTGATTGAACAGTTTTACTTTGTCCTGAACGCCCAGTTTTTTAATTTGCTGCTCGTACTTTTCAAATGAGCCGTACACTTCGCCTGCGACCACCACACAATAATCATCTGTTAATGAAGCAGTAGCATCCAGCAAAATGTCTAATCCTTTGTAATCACGAATAAAACCAAAGAAAAGAATGATCTTTTTCGAAGGATCGATTCCCAGTTTTTTGCAGGCATCTTCCCGGTCTAAACGTTCACCGAAATGATCGTACAACGGATGATCGATTCGCAAGTATTTTGCATCGGGTTTCAGCGAGAGCAAATCTTTCAATACACTATCCGACATCACCACAAAACCATCATTGTGCTTTAAGAAATAACGGTTAAAGGGTTTGTCGAAAAAGCGGTGTTCGTGAGGAATGACGTTATCCAAAATACTGATTCGGGTAGTTGAACGCCGCATTTTTTTTGCAACAGTTCCCAGCGACGGCCCGAAGAATGTCATCCAGTATTTCGTGATGAATAAGTCAGGTTCGAATTGGTTGATTTTACGGGCTGTGGACCAATACGTAAACGGATTAATGGAATCGAGCCAGCGCTTGGTTGGAATGGGATCTGCCACGTCTTTTTCCGTTACCAGCTGCGTTTCGCCCGGGAACAAAAAGTCCGGGTATTGGCGTGTAAATGTAACCGCCTGCAACGTATGCTCCTGCTTTTCAAGCTCACGGTACAGATTGGCATTGAACTGGGCAATGCCGCCCCTGTAAGGATAAAGCGTTGATAAAAAAGTGATTTTCATAGTTTTAAGTCCGCTTAAATCAACGTAACTACACGGTCAATTGCGGCAGCAACTTCGGCAGCAGATAAATCATGCATACACGATTGGCTGCGTTTGCAGGTGTTTCCGTAATAGCATTCGCAATTGGTTGACGGTTCGATGATTTCTCCGCGTCCGTATAATTCAAATTCGTGTTTGTTGAAAATATTATTCATCAGCACCATTTTCTTTTGCAAGGCTGTGGCAATGTGCATCATCATGGAAACCTGCGTTAAAATCACATCGCAGCCGTCTGTAAGAGCAATAAATTCTTCCAGTGAAAAATGTCCCGGATAATAAGTCCCGGTTTGCTCCGACATTGTTTTATTTTTCTCGTCCTCGAGGCTTCCACCAAGAAATACCGGGAAATAACCTTTTGCTTTAAGAGTTGCAGCTAATTCCTGCCAGCTATCAACGGGCCAAAGACGTGTGTTCCAGCGCGGACCGCAACCGGTGTTTAATCCTACAATTACTTTTCCGACTGCCAATTCCTGTAAACGTTCTTTCCAGATTTTGGCCAACGTTTCGTTTTTATGAATGAGGTAGGATTCGTTTTCAAACGTTCGGTGACAGATTTCAAAAATTTCCTCGGGATAACTTTTGGTGTTTTCCTGCGAAAGGCTGTCGAAAAAACCGGTCATTAATTTATGTGTCGCTGCCGGTGTTGCCGGAGCCAATTGGCCGTTGTTGGAGATGTATCCGAATTTCTCCGGTGCAGAAACAGCTTTCAGCAACAAACAGGCTTCAGGTTCTTTATCAAGATTGATTGCAATATCAAATTCCGAATGCTGAATGAGTAACAGCGAAAAAGCATCGGGTTTTAAAATGACATTAATGCTGTCTTTTGGTAATACTTCTGGTGATTGCGTGAGCCAGGTAATGTGACAATCGGGGAATTCTTCCCTGAATTTAACAACGAGCGGAGTGGTACGAATGACATCACCCAACGCGCCCAGTTTGATGATCAGAATGCGTTTTGATACCGGTCTGTAAACATCGCACGTACACACGACACCTGTCTGTTTATTCGGAGCACACGGAATACTTCCTCTGAAAAAGACACAATCCTGACGTACATTTTCAAATCCAATATCGGACATAGAAATTTGTTTGGAGCAAAAATAATGGGATTTATCAATTGAAAATGTAAAATTGAAAATTGAAAAGAAGGTCTGACCTAAATTGATTGTGATTTCTCATTGAATACTTTTCTTGAATCACCTTTTCAATTTTACATTTTCAATTTTACAATTCATTACTCTGTTCCGTAGTCAATCAATCGCATAATCAACTCTTTCCCTTTTACTACGTTAGTGGTATCCAGGTTGGAAAAATGAAAATCTTTGTAATATTTATGGTACATTCCTATTCCTTTGGCATAACTCTCGTACTGGCGACGATGATCAACAAAATCTTCCTGGTCTTGCAAATCAACCGTCACAGTAGATTCGAATGAGAATCCGTTGATCGAGGCCGGTTCATGAATTTCGCTGTAGTAACAATCCAATTTTTTGAGCATATTGTACGCGTTACAATTCCATTCCTTGTACTTAGTTGGCGCGAACACCAATTTAATCGTACGTTGATTCTCTTCCACCAACTCAGCTTTGCCGGAAGTAATTATACAACTCCAGATATCCTGTAAAACCCAGGGCTGGTTTAAACTATCTCTGAAATAACGTTCATAACGACGGGCAACGCGACCTTCATTGTCTGTAATCGTATCTCCGATTTTGGTTTTTATGTAATAATAAAGCGTTTCGTTCAATCCGAGGGCGTCATCAATGTTGATTTCACGAACGGAATACGTAATATATCTTCCCTGTTCCATCGGAAAATAATCGTAATGCATATCTACAGGATCGTTCTTTTTACAGCCATGCAAAGAAACAATGGCGATGAAGGTGATCCCGAAAAAAAGCTTCGATCGTAAATTCATAGTAGCAGGTTTAGCGAATTGAAAATGTAAAATTGAAAATTGAAAAGGAAGGAAGTCTCTCCTTTTCAATTTTACATTTTCAATTTATAATTATTCTGTTCCGTAGTCAATCAATCGCATAATCAGCTCTTTCCCTTTCACCACATTTAAAGTGTCGGCATTGGCGATCCGGAAGTGTTTGTAATGTTTGTAGTACATCCCTACTCCTTCTGCGTATTGTTCGTATTTACGACGGTAATCAACCAGACTATGGAAATCTTCCTGCTCTACGGTGACTGTTGATCCGAATGAAAATCCGTTGATTGAAGCCGGTTCATAGATTTCATCGTAGTAACAATCCAGCGCATCTAATGAGTTGTAAGCGTTGCAATTCCATTCCTTGTATTTATCAGGAGCGAATACCAGTTTGATCGTGCGTTGATTTTCCTCGACCAATTCAGCTCTTCCACCATATACAATGGTTGTCCAGATATCCTGTAAATTCCACGGATGATTTAAACTATCCCTGAAATAACGTTCGTAACGACGAGCAATACGGCCTTCATTATCGGTAATGGTATCGCCAATTTTGGCTTTTACGTAATAATTAAGCGTTTCATTTAGCCCGATAGCGTCATCAATGTTGATTTCACGAACCGAATACGTGATGTAATGGCCCTTGTCTATCGGATACAATTCATAGTGAAAATTAGGCGGCTCATTGTCTTTTTTACAGCCTATTAAAGCGGCCGAAAGAATGATGGTCAACACAAAAAAATGCTGTAATCGCAAATCCATTGATGTAGTTTTTGCTAAAAATACAATTTTAGTTGTTTCCCGTTCCGGCAAATGAACAAAGAGTGGTGCTGACTGAAAAAACTAGCCATTCGGACTAATTCCCAACGCTTTCATCTGGCGCATTTTTTCTTCCAGTTCCTTTCCTTCTAATTCGCGGCCGTAATAGAAGTATTTTTTTCCGGTTTCTTTTCCGGTATTGTCATACGTTGCGCACCAGCCGTGGCGTTCACCTTTTTTGTAGCGCTCAAGAATCATCTTTTTCCCGTCGGGATGATTGATGGTGAAAAGTCCTTCTTTGGCGCCTTTTACATACGTTCCTTTACTTTTGATGGTGCCGCTTTCGAAATATTCGATCACTTCGCCTTCCAGCACGCCATTTACGTAATTGGTAACTTTTGCAGGTAATTGGCGCTTGTCTTCAGGATCTTCCGACACATAATAAACGGTTGTTTTACCGTGAAGCTGATCTTTGAGATAGGTTTCTTTTTTACTCAACCTTCCGGAAGGCCCGAAATAATCCCAAACGCTGTCTTTGAGTTGGTTTTTATAGATTCCGCGGGCAAATAAAACACCCGATTCATGGTACATCAATGCGGCTGATCTTCCAGTTTTTTCGTCGTGTTTAATCACCGCCTTCACTTTGGTCGACGGATAATAATAGGTAAACGTTCCGACAGGTTTATCGTCTTTGAACTGTCCTTTGTACTCAAAAGCAGTTGACTTAGGATACGATTTCTGCCATGGACCTTGTTTTTTGCCCTGAGCGTCTGTTTTATTGACTGCCTGGGCCATTGCTGTAGCTGTGAAAAAAAGTACTGCTATTAATCCGAAAAACTTCATCATACCAATTGTTTTATTCCTTCATAAAGCGACGAAACGGTTATGTCTGCCGATTCATGGTTTTCCATATTCTGTGACACAAAAACAGTTTTCATGCCAAGATTTTTACCGAATTGAATATCTGAGTCAGAATCGCCGATCATCACCGATTTTTTAAAATCGATTTCCGGAAAATCCTGCTTTGCCTGTAGCCCCATTCCCGCTTCGGGTTTGCGAAAACCTTCTCCGCTCCCGGCTAATTCAGGCGCAAAATAATAACGATCAATCCGGCCGCCTGCCTCATTAATCAATTCAGTTGCATAAGTGTGAATGTCAAAAAGGTTACGCTCTGTCATGATTCCTTTGCCGATTCCCTGCTGGTTGGTGACCACTACAATTCGTCCAAAAGTCTGTGCTGCAACGCATAACGCTTCGGCAACTCCGTCAAGCAATTCAAACTCGGCCACCGATTTCACGTAATCACCCATGAGCCGTTTGTTGATAACGCCGTCGCGATCGAGAAAAAGGGTCCACGATTGATCAATATTCCAATTCATCACAACTTTCAGGCTTTCAGATTTCTTTCTCTACGAGGTAGACATTTCTTGTGGAAGAATTTCTTCCTACCAGTTCAGCCAGGAAACCTGCCAGGAAAAACTGGACTCCCATGATCATTGCGGCCAGTGAAATATAGAATTCGGTGCGCGAAGCAATCAAACGTCCGTGTGTATTGAAGAATAATTTGCTGATTCCGAGATAAAATGCGAAGCCAAAGCCAATGATGAACAACAAGGTTCCCATCGCACCGAAAAAGTGCATCGGTTTCTTCCCGAATTTCCCCATAAAAACCACCGACATCAAATCGAGCGGACCATTGAGGAAACGGTTCAAACCAAATTTTGTGGTGCCGTATTTTCGTGATTGGTGAATGACCACTTTTTCTCCGATTTTCGGAAATCCGGCGTATTTGGCCAACGCAGGAATATAACGGTGCATATCGCCGTAAAGTTCAATGCTTTTTACCACTACCCGCTTGTAAGCTTTGAGTCCGCAATTAAAATCGTGCAGGTAAATACCTGTTAATCTGCGTGCTGCCCAATTGTATAATTTGGTTGGAATGGTTTTGGTAATAGGATCGTAGCGTTTCTTTTTCCAACCCGAAACCACATCAAAATCTTCTTCAATGATCATACGGTAGAGTTCCGGTAATTCTTCCGGAGAATCCTGTAAATCGGCATCCATGGTGACTACCACGCAGCCCTTAACAGCTTCGAATCCTTTTTGCAAAGCGGCCGATTTTCCGTAGTTGCGTTGAAATTTGATTCCGCGCACGTTCGGATCTTTTGCCTGCAGGGATTCGATGACTTCCCACGATCCGTCTTTACTTCCATCGTCAACAAACACGATCTCGTATGACAATTGTTGTCCGTTCAAAACACGAACGATCCAATCATGCAATTCAGGAAGCGATTCGGCTTCGTTGAATAACGGTACTACGATGGATATTTCCGGTTGCTGCTCCAATGATTTCAATTTTGTAACAAAAATAACGATTCTATCGGCATTGCGACGTGTGGAATGAAACAGTCATTAACAGGTTGGGTTTGATAACCAATCATAATTTAACAAAACGAATTGTTTGACCAGATGATTGCAGGAAATAAATTCCGGCATCTAAACCTGCTAATGGTATTTCAGTTGAACCGTTATTGAGTTTCCCAATGCGGACAACAGTTCCTGCTGGCGTCACAAGCATATAGGTTTCATCCGAAACACTGATTACGGACAGTTTATCCTGTGCCGGATTCGGGAATACATTTATCAACTGCTTTTCGGGTGTATCCAAGCCTAAAATGTCCTGATCAGTGATGAAAAACACATCGATACCTGCTTCGGTGACGTTGATATCCGGCGCATCGTCTGCTACGGTAACAATCAGTTGCATATCTGCAGTTGGCTGAATGAAATCGGAAATATGGAAACTTGCCGGTAACCAGTTAATCTCAAATCCAGTCGGTGGATATTCCTCTAATTTCACCTGGGTGATTCCGTTTGAAAGGAAAATTTCCAGGGTATCATCGATCTGTGCCGGGCCGTATTGACAAAAGAACCAGGCTTCATAATACAGGTAGGGATCGGGAATGCCCGACAAATCAAACACCGGGGAATATAAGGTTACACGGCCATTATCCACATCATCGAAATCGGAACTAACGGTGTTATCTGCATTCCCTGTGACATAAGCATATCTTCCACAATCGTAATAGGAATCAAATGGTGGTGCGGCGGTATCGGCTGCTGTGATTGGAATTCCACGCTCCCACAAGCCCGTTGTTGCGCCTGTTGCAGTGGCTGTCCAGCCAAAATCGAATGAAAAATCGTCGTAATATCCCTCGACTAATGTTATGACAAGCGTTCCTGTTGATGCGTCGAGTACGTATTCATCACAATTGGTGTTGTAGCCCCATTTACCGGCAGTAACAGTGGAATTTCCCGGATAATAAAGCTGGAAATCACTTTCTCCAAAACCATTTGTCTGCCCTTCCTGGGTCATTTGCGGCACTTCAATACGAACGTCGGCATCAATGATCGGATCTCCGTTTTCATCCTGTACGATCACCATTAACGAAAACGGCGGAATTGGCACTAAATCAATGGTATCCATGATTAAAATTCCATTGGCGAAATTCACCGGTTGCGTTTGCGGATAATAGGCTACTTTATAGAAATCAACGCTTTGTGTTCCGTTGGTCATTGTTCCAACTGCAAATTCGCCCTGAGCGTTTGAAAGATCGGTTTGCGGATTGTTGTTGATGGTTACGGAAACATCGGTCAGTGGATTTAAATCCGAAGCATCGCGTACCAAACCCTCGTAATAAGCGGGTTTCACAAAAGTCGGCTGCAAAATAAACAAGCCTTCGCTGATGTCGGATGCCAGTTGCAAGCCCGAAGGTAAAAACGGATAAGCGCCCCAGCTTCCGTTGAATGTTCCGGTTTCAAGCGGATGGGTGTCATAATTGGCGATTTCAACCAGGTTATGCGGACGACTCATATCATGAATCGTGATTCCGTCAGTGTAATAGGATGAAACGATGAGTGAATCGTCTAAAATAAAGGCATTGTGCGGTATGATATTGAGTCCGGGACTGCTGCGAATGCGGTCAACTTCGTGTATGTCATCCGGATTTGAAACGTCGTATAAAGTCAGGTAGGAACCTGCAATTTCGTCGGTTGTAACGGCATATTGGTCATCAGAGGTTACCCAAACGTTGTGCGTAAAACTATTCGGTGTGATTTGCGTTCCGATCAATACAGGATTGGCATGGTCGGTGATTTCAATCGTCGACAGGAATCCTTCACCGATGTGTGCTCCATAAAGCATGTTTCCTTGTGCAAATGCATCGTGGCAATACCAGGTATCAAATACTCCAACTTCAATCGGGTTCATGGGATCGGTATGAATATCCAGGATGATCATTCCACCATTTCCGCGATTGGCACCACAGATGTAAGCCCAACCTCCAGTGGTATCAATAAAAACATCATGAGCACTGGACCATGTTTGGCCAATAGGCCCGAAATAATTGGTTGTCGGTAACACGTTTGATGCCGGCAAAGGACTCATATCAATGATCAGTAAACCGTCGTCGGCTTCTGTGGTAACGTACGCATAATCGCCGTAAACCTGTAAATCGCGCCAGATAGATTCCGTGCCTGGTTCCCAGAAAACTTCAACCGGGTTGGCAGGATTGGCCAGGCTGACAATTGAGGTTCCCTGTGAGGTTCCCACAAGCGCGTATTCGATTCCGGTTTCGTCGACATAACCCCAGCAATCGTTGAGTTCTACGCTGTGAAGTGCCATATAATCAACATGGCCTACGAGTGACATGTTTAATTGCGAGAATGCAGTTGATCCGATGAACAGACCTAGAGAGAGGAAAAGGATGCGTTTAATCATGGCCACAAATTACGAAGAAAACGATTGTTGGTCAAGTGGGGTTGCGTGGGAGCTGAAAGCTTGCTCACTGAACCCGCAGATGGGCGTGGAGTTGGAAATTATTGGGCTGAAGAATTGGGATTGGATGGTGTAAGAAGGTTTCCCTCTGAACCCGCAGATATTCTAAAGAATAAACAACGCTGCAATAATGAAAATGACCACAATTGCGATGTATTGCCACACGTCTACGAAATAAGGGAAATACTTTTTATAGGCTTCCTTAAACTTACTCATGGCGCGAAGATAAGGATTATTTGCCTGATTTTTGGTTGGGTTGAACTACATTTTAAACCAAAAAACAAATGAGACAACCAGTAACGGCCATCTCATTGTTTTGTTCGTTGAACAATTTCTTACTGCCTAAACTCTATCAATAAAAGCGGTAAGCGACTGTTGCCTGAATCCAAACGTTTTTATAACGGGGCGTGGTGGATGTTCCGTCGCCATTGTTGTGGAATAAATCCCATCCGCCACGGCCACCTACTACAAAGTGCTTCATGGTAAGATCTATGCCTCCGACAAAACACAATGTATTCTTGCGAATGTCATCGTTTTCAAATTCCTGTTCTTGCTCAATGCTGGTAACACCGTTGCTGAACACATCTTTTTGACTTATCAGGTAGGAGAACTGAGGTCCGGCCATAATGCTAACAAACTCCATTGGTTTTATTACAAAAAACACCGGAACATCAATATAGTTAGTAGTTCGCTCCACTTCGTAATACCCGTCAAGGATTCTTCCGCTGGCTTGAAATCCCTTTTGTGAGTAGAGAATTTCGGGCTGGATACCGATTAGTTTTCCAATCGGAATAGCTACAAAAGCTCCACCAACAAAGCCAAATTTGGCATCGGCATCGAATTCTTCACCTTCGGAATCGTATACATTGGAATAGTTAGTTCCTACTTTCAATCCAAATGTGAATCTTTCACGGATATCGGTATCATCTTGTGCTGTAGCCATAAACGGGCTGGCCATTAAGGCAATCAATACTATTTTCTGTATCGTTTTCATGGTGTATTTTGTGATTGTTAAAGGGAAAAACTTTATTGTCGCTCCCCAACTAATTATAATGTGTTATTTACTGTTCATCATTTCTTTCAATTCCTGACCAAGTTCGATCATATCATTGTTGAATTCTTCCTTAAATTCCTGCCATTGACCATCACCTTGTGCCTTGTAATTGTCCATTTTGATTTTCATGAGCTCATTTTCGGCTTTTAATTCAGCGACCTTTCCCTTGTGTTGGGCTGAGTTTGCTTTCTCTAAGTCGGCAATCAATTGTTCGTTGACTGCAATTTTAGCTGCTGTCTCTTTCTTGTATTCTACTATATCGCTCAAGTAGGCTTCTTGTGCTTCCTCCAGTTTATCGTTGGCTTCGGTTACATCTTCTTTCGCTTCGTCCAATTTTTCGGAAGAACTGCTGCAAGCCGTCAAAAAAGCCATTGAAAACAATGCGCTAAGTGACCATACTGCTACTGCTTTTTTCATCTGTTTGTTTTTAAGTGATAATTGAGTTTGTTGATTGAAGTAAAACCAACTGGTTGCTTCAATGCCTGGTGCAAAGGTGACCTTGATACCTGCATACATCGTTGCAATCAAATAAGATATGATTACATAAATCACATGTATTTGGCATTAATGACGCGTTTTTAGAAAGATTGTGGTAACGGTGAGGATTTCGGGTTAGGCTACGTTATCTTTTTAACGTGAGTTCGGGATAAGAACTCACGTTATTTAAACAAAAAAAACAGTGAGACAACCAAAGGCGATTTGTCTCACTGTTCTGTTTGGGAACATCTTTTACCGTCTCAACTCTATCAATAAAAACGGTAAGCGAGTGTTGCTTGAATCCAAACATTTTTATAACGAGGTGTGGTGGATGTTCCGTCTCCATTATTGTTGAATAAGTCCCATCCGCCACGACCACCGATTACGAAGTGTCTAACGTTAATATCTACTCCACCGACAAAACACATGGTGTATTTGCGGATATTGTCATTTTCGAATTCCTGTTCCTGCTCCACACTGTTTTCTCCATCACTTAGTACATCTTTTTGGCTTACCAGGTAGGAGAACTGTGGTCCGGCCATGATGGTAAAAATAGGCGCAGGTTTTACGAGAAAAAACACCGGAACATCAATATAATTGGTTGTCCGGTCGATGACATATTGTTCACCGAGCAAAATACCGCTTCCCTGAAATCCTTTTTGAGAATAGAGGACTTCGGGTTGAATGCCTATTAATTTTCCGATTGGCAGCGAAACGAAACCACCACCAACAAAACCAAATTTGGCATCGGCGTCGAATTGTTCACCTTCAGAATCGTAAACGTTGGAATAATTGGTTCCGCCTTTGATCCCGAAAAGGATGGTTCCCCGTACATCAGGCGATATGATCTCAACTTGTGAAATCGCGGTAAACGGGCTAACAAGTGCAGCTAGCAGTAAACTTTGACAAATCGTTTTCATGGTGTGTGATTTTTACTGTTATCTTTTTGAGTGAACCAGGTCTCTGAGCCAGGGAACTGGTTTACTAATTTCCTGGATTCTGATTCTCTTTACTATTCCACTCTTTTTTTAATCCGGAACTCATTCAATCTGTGGCTCAATTCAAGCATTTCTTCGTTGAATTCCTTTTTAAATTCCCGCCACTCAGCTTTACTTCTGGCTCCAAAGTTTTCCAGTTTCATTTTCAAAACTTCGTTTTCAGCTCTTAACTTTTCCACCCCTTTTCTATACGCAGCCTGATTTTCTTTCTTTTCTTCCTCAGACAACACAAGAAAATCTGCAATCGTTTGCTCATTATCAGCAATTTTTGCTCTGGTTTCTTGCTTGTATTCTTCGACCTCTCTCAAATAAGTTTCATTCGCTTCGTCCAACTTTTCGTTGGCCTCAGTTACACCTTCCTCTGCTTTTTCCAATTCTTCAGAAGAACTTGTGCAAGACATTAAAAAGGCCATTGAAATCAAGGCGCTAAGCGTCAATACGGTGATTGTCTTTTTCATGATGTTTTGTTTTATGTGAGCATTATTCCGGACTTACCTGAAGGAACTAAATATTGCTTCAAACTTGTCTTTAACAAAGATTGCGTACCCATTCAAAAACACCGTTACAACGAAATGCGACAACCTTATATAAATCACACATTTACAATTAATTAAGAAATTTTCGAAACAAAAAAAGCATCCATCAATTTGACTTGATGAATGCTTTTCAAAGATTTGTTTTTATAAATAAAGTTTTAACTACTTTGTTTATTAAAACAACCTTTACCTATCGACTGTAACCCACTGCTACTGCCATTTCTTTTGAAAATCCTGTTCAAATTTTCATCCTCGTATGTATAATACTAAACCAATACTATAGTGTAAATTTCCTGAAACTTTCCTCCTAAAGCATTGTAACCTGCTTTAAAAAAATTACATAAATCACAGGTCTTCAAGATTAACAAACCTTCTTTCTTTGAGTTGTTTGTAAAATGAGGGTGACAGTCCGGTGATTTTTTTGAACTGATTTGACAAATGGGCCACACTGCTGTAATTCAGCAAATCAGCTATTTGAGTCAGATTCAATTCATCGTAAAGCAACAATTCTTTCACCCGTTCAATTTTGAGATTAATGATGTATTGTTGAATTGTTGTACCCTTTACCTCTGAAAAAACATTTGCCAGATACGTGTAATCATAATTCAACTTCGCACTTATATAATCAGAGTAATTAATGTGCGGCAATTCGTCGGTGTAATGAACCAATTCAATAACCACAGCTTTAATGCGCTCAATAAGAATAGTACGCTTATCGTCCAGTAATTCCAAACCGACAGCAGCCAACTCGTTTTTAAGCTCAAGCCATTGTTCCTGCGTCAGTTCTTCCATAATCTCAACTGTTCCCAATTCAACCACCACAGAATGCAGCCCCAACTTGTTGAGTACCTCTTTTACCACCAGTTTGCAACGCAAACTAGCCATGTATTTGATATACAGCTTCATAATGATTCCTCTTAAAATTAAACGACCTTTTCTTTTTCCTTCCGGATCTCGTCCGGGTTTCATCCCAGTTGAATAAAACAATTTCCTGCTTTAAACAGCTGTTATAATCGGTAACATATTGATTTGAGTGGAAAGGTTACGCTACTAAAGGTACGGAATTCTATACTCGGTGAAAAGGGTTTAACACTAATAGTGACTTTTTTTCACATTAATTAATACTGCCCTGACTTTTTGTCACTAAATCTGACTTTTTCGGGTTTGGTTTAGGATTTGACGATTGAAACCCGAATTTACAAACAAAATAAAACGTCATGGATAATAATCAATTTACCATAAAGACGCAGGAAATCATCCAGGCTGCACAAGAAACCGCGCTTCTTGCAGGTAATCAAGCGGTGGAAAATCCGCATTTACTGAAGGGGATTTTTTTGAAAGACTCGGATGTTGTTCCTTTCATATTGAAACAAAACGGCGTAGACCAGGAAATGCTCGAACAAGCCCTCGACCGGATCCTTTCTACCTTTTCTAAAGTCTCGGGAGGTGATATTTACCTTTCGTCCAAAGCACAGCAAACCTTACAGCAATCAATCGTATTGGCAAAACAACAGGGCGACGAATACGTTTCGGTTGAAATGCTGTTTGTGGCTTTGCTGGAAAGCAACGACCAAACCGGACAATTACTCAGGGACAGCAAAATCACTAAAAAACAAGTAATCTCAACAATAATGAATCTGAGAAACGGAGCAAAGGTTACTTCAGATAACCAGGAAGGAACGTATAAATCATTGGAGAAATACGCTAAAAACCTCAATGAACTGGCCAAGTCAGGGAAATTGGACCCTGTGATCGGTCGCGATGACGAAATCCGTCGTGTTCTTCAAATTCTTACGCGAAGAACCAAAAACAATCCGATCCTGATCGGTGAACCCGGTGTTGGTAAAACAGCCATTGCCGAGGGAATTGCACACCGGATCATTGACGGTGACGTACCCGAGAACCTGAAATCGAAAATCGTTTACTCCCTTGATATGGGCGCATTGATCGCCGGGGCCAAGTATAAAGGTGAATTTGAGGAACGACTCAAAGCAGTGGTGAAAGAAGTAACCAGCGCCGAAGGTGAGATCATCCTTTTCATTGACGAAATCCATACTTTGGTTGGAGCCGGTGGCGGTGGTGAAGGTGCAATGGACGCAGCCAATATTTTGAAACCGGCGCTTGCACGTGGCGAACTGCGGGCTGTGGGCGCGACTACGCTGAATGAATATCAAAAATACTTTGAGAAAGATAAAGCGCTCGTGCGTCGTTTCCAGCCCGTGTTGGTAGATGAACCGGATACGGAAGATGCGATCTCCATTTTGCGTGGAATCAAAGAAAAATACGAGAATCACCACAAAGTACTGATCAAAGATGCCGCGATCATTGCAGCGGTTGAATTGTCGCAACGCTACATCACAGAACGTCATTTACCGGATAAAGCCATTGACCTCATCGATGAAGCTGCATCGAAATTGCGGATGGAAATCAATTCGAAACCTGAAGAACTGGACGAATTGGAGCGTAAAATCATGCAACTGGAAATTGAACGCGAGGCCATTAAACGCGAAAACGATAAGGCGAAACTGGAACATTTGGGGAAAGAACTCTCCACTTTAGTTGAACAACGTGATGCGTTCAAAGCGCGCTGGCAGGCTGAAAAAGATGTGATCGACGCCTTGCAAAAAACCAAGGAAGCTATTGAGCAATTCAAACTGGAAGCCGATCAGGCAGAACGAATGGGCGATTACGGTAAAGTTGCCGAAATCCGTTATGGCCGGATCAAAGAAGCTGAAGCTAAACTGGAGGAACTGAAAAGTGATCTGGCAACGATGCAGGTTAACAGTAAAATGATCAAGGAGGAAGTCGATGCCGCAGAAATTGCGGATGTTGTTTCCAAATGGACAGGAATTCCGGTTTCTAAAATGATCGAGAGTGAGAAAGCGAAATTACTGAAACTGGAAGAAGAACTTGGCAAACGTGTCGTAGGCCAGGAAGAAGCGATCAGTGCACTTTCTGATGCCGTTCGCCGCAGCCGGGCAGGTTTGCAGGATATGCGTAAGCCCATCGGATCGTTTATATTTCTGGGACCGACTGGTGTTGGTAAAACCGAATTAGCAAAAGCCCTTGCCGATTATTTGTTCAATGACGAACACGCGATGACGCGAATAGATATGTCGGAATACCAGGAAAAACATAGTGTGAGCCGTTTGGTTGGAGCGCCTCCGGGATATGTCGGTTATGATGAAGGTGGGCAGTTGACCGAAGCGGTTCGTAGAAAACCCTACTCGATCATTTTGCTCGATGAAATTGAAAAAGCGCATCCGGATGTATTCAATGTTTTGCTCCAGGTGTTAGATGATGGTCGTTTGACCGATAATAAAGGCCGTACGGTGAATTTCAAAAACACGATCATCATTATGACTTCCAACTTAGGATCGCACCTGATCCAGGAAACATTTGAAGGCGTGAAAGAGGACGGTATGGATGAAGCGATGGAAAAAGCCAAATTCAAAGTGATGGAATTGCTGAAAGCGACCATCAGGCCTGAGTTTTTGAACCGTATTGATGAAACGATTGTGTTTACACCGCTCAACAAACGCTATATAAAGGCGATTGTACAATTGCAGCTGAATCAGTTGTCGGAAATGCTGCAGGAGCGCGGAATTCGCATGAACATGACCGAAGAAGCCAAAGCGCATATTGTGGAAGTTGGTTTTGATCCGAATTTCGGGGCACGGCCTGTGAAACGTGTTATTCAAAAACAAGTACTTAATGAATTGTCGAAAGCTTTGCTCGCAGGAACTATTGACACGGAGAACACAATTGTGATGGATATTTTTGACGGAAAGATCGTATTCCGTAAACCGATTTCGATTGACGAGGAGATTGTTTTGTAAGCGATTCCTCAGATGATACTTTACTTGCCAGAGTGGCGCAGATTTCCACAGATGTAAAGGAAATTTGTGCCATTTTGGTTTTACAACCACTCATCCGCCTGCGGCTGATGCTTTTTCTTTTCCCACAAATGCACGGATTCGAGCTCGGCTAACACCCTCGCATAACAATGAATACATTATAAAAGTAATGAATCAGCGCTGCCGTTAGGAGCGCTAAAATCTGTGTATTCTGTGGGAGAAAAGCCCGCAGTAGCAACAAGTCGGATTCACAAAAACTTCTTATATCCTTCCATCACCCGTTGCAGGATCATGGCCTGAACACGTTTGGAATATTCCTTTTTATTGGAAAGAAAAATGATCAGTTGGATTTCATCGAGCATGCCCAACACAATGCCTAGCAACTGATTGCGCAATGCCAGGTTGGAAGTAAGCGCAGTGGTGATAAACTGACGTTGTTTCCGTTCGGGTAAATCGATAAATCCGGGATTGAGCGACCGCATAGCCTCAACGGTTACCAAACACAAGCTGGCATTCTGAAACTTCAATACTGGCCGCAACACCGTATTTTGATAACGCTCGTCTTCGCTAACATCATGGCGGTCTTCAAAGAAAACGGGCTCGAGTAAATCGGCGCGCTGAAGTGGAATACTCATTATTGTTTTATTGTTTTTACAATTTAATGATTTTTGTACGTGTCATTATTCCTGAATCACCTGTAAACAGTACAACATAACATGCAGCTGGTAAATCGTTTACGATAAAGGTATGGTTTCCTGCGGTAATTGTAGCCGATCGTACCACTTGTCCTTCGGTAGTATAAATAATCGCTTTTCCGTTTTCTTTCGCATCAAATTCAAAACTTTCGTTTACCGGATTCGGATAAGTTGCTAAAGTTGTTTCTTCGTGCTCATTCACATCCAGTGAAAAATAATCCATTTTATAAATATGTAACGTATTTTGACTGTCGGAAGTTGTTGCAAGAAACAAATCACCTGTCTGATTATAATACACATCATAAAACGTGTGATCGTCTAAATTGTGGTTGAATGACGTCCATGAATTTGAGCCGGTGTTGTAACGAAGCAATGGTGCGACTGGAAAGCTAAACTTGTTAAACGCGTAGGAAATGTAATTATTCACGGGACTCACTGCCAAACCATAAAGCATTGATGCGTAATCATATCCGTAATTGACAGGTGTCTGGATAGTGCTTCCCAATCCACTTGTGGTATTATACTTTTTCACTTGCATATAATAACCGTTTCCGTTGTTATAATTCATACCAAGAATCAGTTCATTGGTTGCGCCATATTTGAATCCCAATTTCAAGCGAGAGATCTGGTCTATTGTTACTGCATTATCCAAATCACTCCAGGTATTCCCGTTGTATTTTGTGATCATAGCCTGAAGACCTGTCGACTGAAATGCAGCAAACAAATCGCCGGTAGCTTGATTCACCTCTATATCCGTGCTAATCATTGTTGTTTGGTAATCCGAAAAACCAACCGGCGCAGGAATCGAATCAAAACTATCGGTCGAAAAATCATATTTTTTCCAAAGTATAGCATCATTGCCTTCCCTGAAGATCGTGTACGGAATGTTATTCGTGTGGTCAACCGCCATCATGCACGAAGTAGCAGCTCCGCCAGAAATCACTACAGGATAATAACTTGTCGCCGACCATGTATTGGTGTATGTTTTAAAATAAACGCCATCCGATTTGGTATAAAGCAGGTAAAACTGGTTGTTGACCGGATTGTAATCAAAATCAAGGCACTTAACCAAACTATCGATTGCTCCGGAAGCTCCTTCTGTATGTTCCCACACATTCGCTACAAATCTGTCAACAAATAACTTTCCCTGTTTGATATAAGCAGTAAAAGGAGTCCCCAGATTATTACAACGGATTTTTGTGTATTCAGCATGGTAACCATCACTGGAAATAGGGTTTGCACCTAATTCGACTAATTGTTGAGTGTTGGCAAACGAAGCACTCGAAAGAGCCAAAAGCAACAGAAATTTTTTCATGGATTTAGAAGTTTAGCACCTAAAACTACTACTAATTTTTCAATTCGATTCGCTTAAAAAAGGACTCTTTCACTCAATGAGCACAGCTTTTTTTGCCAGAATACCGTTACATTTTTAGCAACTAACTGATTATTAAATCAGTTTACGAATCGATTTTGTCAGGCATCCGTTTCAACAGGTGCAAATAGGGGTAAAATGAAATGATGAACAAATTTGTTTCCGGGATCATTATCGGGATATTCCGCATAATATGATCATCGGGCGATACCACGTTATTTGGTAATTTCCGTAAAACTAAAAGTATACCCTATTCCCAAAACATGTCGTGGAGTATTGGTGCTTCCTGAGAAGAAAATAATCCCATTATATCCATAAAACAACCGGAAACGCTGTAATCCCAATCCGATTTGTGGTTGAATGGTCATCCATTGAAAACGATCACTTTTTTCGTAACTCAACTTCAAACCAAGATTAAGCGGCCCCATCGCCATCCAGTCATTGACATAAATCCCGTTTGTGTTGAGTTCCGGATTTATTGAAAGTCCTACTGCCAAACCTGTCCGCACTGCTCCTACCACACAACTGCGTTCTTCATGCGTCATGGCATAACCGATCCGATACGATGGCTCAGAAGAATAATCCATTCCCAGATCCCACCCCACGGATTTATGCGTTTGAAACAGATCATGCAAAACATCTTCGCTACCATAAATTTCCTGTGCCCGGGAATAACCGAGTGTAATGAATATTAAGCAAGTTGTTATCAGCAATTTCATAGAGGAAATTTAGGTAAAAATGACGAGGAATGTTGCAAATTTTCCAATTTCCAGATTGGACAAATGTCCAATTTGCCAAATGGGCAATTTGCTCCTGAAAAAAACGGCCCAATCGTTCATTTCACGCACACAATTCCGTACACCATCGGGATTTTATTCCCCAAATGTTTCACTCTGTAAACACCGGGTGCATCTTCCTGCAATTCCTGAAAACAGGTATATGGTGAATAATCCCATTCGTGGTAGTTTGTTAACCGCAAGCCGGCATCCAGTAAACTTTGAAGCGTTTCGGAGGTTGGATGGTTCCATGAAACAGTTTCATAAGCGATGTCGGCTTCGCGATCAGCATAACTTCCCTGCACTTGTTCCACAATGGTTTCTGTGTTGAAATAATTGTAGGCAACTTCCTTGAAATGATCGTCGAACATCCAAACAACCGGATGAAAATCAACCATAATGAATTTGCCTTCCGGCTTCAGAAAATGTTGTACGATATCGGCCCATTTGTCAAGATCGGGCAACCAACCAATGGTTCCGTAACTTGTGAAAACGATATCAAACTGCTCTGTGAGATGTTCTTTTAAACTGTACAGATCGCAGCAAATAAACCGGGCATCGAGGTTTAATTCTCCAGCCAGTGCTGTTGCTTTTTCTACGGCGGCATTTGATAAGTCGACACCAACAGTAGTTGCACCCATTCGTGCCAGCGAAAGCGTATCTTGGCCGAAATGACATTGTAAATGCAAAATCCGTTTCCCCGAAACATCACCCAGCAGGCTCAATTCAAGTGGCTTGAGGGTTGTTTCTCCGCGCAAAAACGCAGGCATGTCATAAAAATCCGAATCGATGTGAACGGTTGTTTTTTGGTTCCACGCTTCTTTGTTTTTCGCTATATAATCTTCATTCACCTTCTTCATTCCAGATTCGCATTAAATAATCAACCAGTTCTTCTACCCGCTTTCGCGTCAGTTCCACCGTCCAGCTACTGTAAATCAACTGCTGAATCGTTCCTCCACCTGAATAGCGTGGATCTGTTAACTTTTGACTCAGCATACGTTCCGAATCACGAAATTTGATCCAATTGCGCTGTGATGTTTTGAGCAACGTTTGGTCATCTTTATCCAGTTTATTCATCAGCAATCCGTAGTACTTATTCAATAACAGATCATATCCGGTTTCGCAATCATAAGCCGCGCGGGCCATTCCGAATGTTGTTTGATCGGCATCTGCCTGAAACGTCCAGGTATTGTTCAGTAAAAAGGTGTCTTTTGCATACATGCTGTAAATAGAATCGGAAAAACCGGACCAACCTTCGTGGTCTTCTTCCCCTATCCCCAATTCAACGATTTGTTGCTTTAATTCGATGGTCCACTGTTTTTTCAGGGAATCGAGTTCAGCATCTTCCAATTGAGACCAGCAAAGAGAAATCGTACAAACGAAGAATAGCAATAAGGCCTTTTTCATAACTGCATTTTTGCCAAAAGTAGCTTTAAAATCGGCTATGCGAAAGCAAAATTACTGATGATTGATTTTTAAATTGCTGATCTGGGAAAACGGATGAGTGATGTCGTAACTCACAAAGAACTCATAGAATTCGGTCTCAGGAACCACAAAAGAACCTGTTTCGAAATCAAACGATTGTTCTACAGAATACTTTTTATCCTTGAGCATAGATTCGGCCTTCGCTGACCGGTAATAGACTTTCGCGTGGGTGGCATTCATTAGTTCACCTGAAAAAGTAACTTTTTCGCCCTTGGTCAGGTATTCCTTTTTCACAATGTTATAACAAACAAATTGGGGAACATCAGAGTCCTTGTAATCATAAACCGAAACCACCGCAGCTGTTGAATCTGTTGGTTGTTTCCGCTTGAAATTCACTTTAATTTCATCAAATGGAGTTGAAGAATAAGCAACAAAACTCCCTTCTTTGGTTTCGGTTGTAAGGGCCACTTTTTTTCCTTTGTGAAAGGCATCTATTTTGGGATGAGTGAACTGCGCCAATTTATCCGGAAATTTTATTTCGCAGTAATAGCTTGAATTCTTTAGCTTGTAATTCCGTTTTTTTCTGTTGGAATTAACTATGTCGCATCGGGACATCGATTTTGAAAACAAATCTTTTTGATCATAAACACAGCCGTTTACCGTCGTATTATGAGGAAGCAGGTATGCGAAATCGTATTTCGTTCGAATCAAAAAATGAAGCTCTGCATCGTATTTTCCAACAGCAAATTTGGCCCAGATTCTCATTTGATCGCGGAAACGTTCATCACCATAAATCGAATAGAGATGGTCAAATTCTTCGATCTCATAACGCATGTAAGAATTGGAAATTCCGCCTCCGTTGCGGTTATAACTTGTCCAGCTGGCCGTATTGTATTTGTCCAGACTTTGGAACATTGCCACATAACAACTGTCGTGAATCGCAATTGCCTTCGCATCATCCGGGAAAAACATGCAGTATTCCTTCAAACCAACCAAACCGTTAATAAAACCATTCAAAACCGACTTGGAAGACGCCAGGTTCGGGTATTCTTCTATCCACATAGCACCTTCTTTTGTACGGCCAATCGTTCCTCCTTCACTTTCAGGTTTCAGCATAAAGCGAATCAGCTGTTTACTCAATTCCAATGCTTCTTTATCTTTTGTAAGATCGTAGTAACGAAACAAAAAAGAAGCCGCAACTCCTTGTGTCATACCGGAATACCATGGTGCTTTTAAACCCTTAAATGCAAAACGATAAGGCAATCCGATACTTTGATCATTGAAAAACACCAGTTTTGAGGTATCCTGAAAATACTTGTACTGATTGATAACACGCTTGTAATAGATCGAATCGCCTGTAGCCTTAAAAGCATCGTAATTCATGATCCCGTAAACACCTATTGTGAGGGCGTGATATTCTTTTTTCTGAGTAATAATACCCGAGGCATCGAAGGCGCGTTCGTACTGTTTCGAATACTTTTCGACATCAAAATGGGTTAATGACTCATAAGGAAGCAACTGCTGTCCAGATACATAAGTAAATAAAAAAACGAAGCTAATCGCGGAAATAAATCGATTCATTGTAAAACGTATAGACCAATAACCATGGCCTAAAGCGAATAGTTGTCTGAAATAAAAAATAAGTGCGTTTTTATCCATTCACACAAATACAGAAAAATTATTCGCTGTCTGAATCCCGATAGCAAATATCTATAATCGCAAAGTACGAACATGTATTTTGGGACCGAACAACATCAAACAAACACTGAAGCGTATTCGATCAACTAAACAAGTGGTTTATCGGTACAAACATGCTGTTCAACGGTAACAATATTCAACTACAAAAAACAGCATTGATTTTTGTGCAAATACTCCTCAATTTGGGACCATAAAACAACCGGAAATCACCCGGTTTTATGCGCTATAACATGAAAAACACTACCCTTAAATTGCACAACAACCTATCTCAATCATTATTTTTTGTCTTATTCTTCCTCTTCTTTACTCCGCAAAAAATAGCGGCACAACCTTTCGGGTATGCCTGGTCTAAAGTGGGTACAATTGATGAAGTCAATGTTTCCGGACTAACCGACCACTCCGATTTTCCGGTACTGCTGCACCTGATAGATCCCGATCTGAGAACAACTGCAAACGGTGGACATGTTTACAGCGCTATCGGGAACGACATTCTTTTCACGCTCGATGATTGCAGTCAGCCGCTTTATCACCAGATAGAACGCTATGTTCCCACCACGGGTGAATTATTGGTTTGGGTACGTTTCCCTGTTCTTTACGCTACTACAAACACGGTGTTTCACCTGTATTATGGCAATAGTTCCGTTACTTCGCCAACCGAATCGGTAGACACTTGGTCGGCAGCTTACCAAATGGTGCAACACATGCAAAACAATCCCGGTGCCGGCGCTCCGCAAATGAGCGATGCCAGCAGCAATTCAAACAACGGAACGGCCAACGGTGGCATGACCATCGCCAATTCGGTTGCCGGAATAATAGACGAAGCCCTTTCGTTTGACGGAACCAATGATTACGTGGTCGTACCCGGATTCGATTATTCAAGCGCTCCGTTGGGTTTTACGGTTTCATTCTGGTTTCGCATCGATGATAATTCGGGAACTTCTTACCAATACATGTACAGTCACAATAACTACGGACTTCAGCATTCGCTCAACGTTTATTTTGCCGAATCGTCTGTGCCCGTAGTCGGTGATATCGATGTGTTGAAAACCATATTCATGGACCAAAACGATGCCATCAGTACCGAAGGATTAGACAGTTCTCCGGGTTTCGCAGATGGTAACTGGCATTACTACACCTTTGTTGTAGGAAACGCTCCGGGCGGTGACTGGGTATATGTCGACGGTACGGAAATCGCCACGCTATCTTTTCAAGGAAGCGACCCCTATACACCACCGGGGAATATTTTCCTGGGAGGACGATCGGACCTGAATGCCACTCGCTTTTTAAAAGGTTTTCTGGATGAAGTGCGCATTTCAAACGAACCGCGATCTGCTGATTGGATCAAAACCGAATTCGACAATCAGACAACGCCTATGGGTTACGCAACATTCGGACCCGAAACCGATGCTTACCTCAACTGTGCTCCATTACCTGTTGAATTGATTGCTTTTAATGCCACGGCTTTGGAAGAACGAAACGTATTGGCCGATTGGATTACGGCAAGCGAATTGAATTCCGATTATTTTGTGGTGGAACGCACTATTGACGGTGTGCAATTTGAAGCAATCGGTACGGTAGATGCCGCCGGAACAAGTCTCAATCCGATTCACTATGAATTGATCGATGAGAATGCATTGTCGGGAACTTCTTATTACCGATTAAAGGAAGTGGATATTGACGGAACATTTACCTATTCGGAATTGAAAAGCGTGAATTTCGAAGGCATTTCCATCCTGAGCGCTTTCCCGAATCCGGGAACGGAGGAAATCAATTTTATCATCTATTCCGCCACAGAAACCGCTTTTGAATTGACCGTAACCGACGCTACCGGAAGAATTGTGGAACACGGCATGCTTGTGTTGGAAGAAGGAAGTAACAACTTCGAGCTTCCGCTGGAAAAATATGCCAAAGGGCAGTATTTCTTAAGAGTCGGCAATGAGCAAACACAACACATTTCACAGGTATTTTATGTTCGTTAATCCTCAACTATTACTTCTATGCGTTATTTCTCTTCTCTTCTACTCGCTTTTTGCGCGATGACAACGACCACACTCCGGGCGCAGTTTATGCCCGAAGATCTGGACACTTTGGTATTCTTTGTGCAAAGTATCGACATTGATACCAACCTGCATGTAGCCCATTGCGCCGACAGCTTTTGTTTCAACCACCCCGACACCGAACAAGCTCCGATAGACGAGCAATACTGTGATATCACCACTTGTCCGGATGGATGCGTGCGTCGTTGGATCGATCGTTCGGACTTTGTTCCCACCAACGGTTTTAATCCGCCGGAATACACACACGGACGCAACTTCGGGCAAGACGACCACGAAAAACCGTGTTACGTTCCCGATTGTATCAACGGTCAGCCCTGTGTGAGAGGCGGCGCACCTTACGGCGTGTTTTACCAAGACAAAACCATCGAGAATCAGGTTTCCGATATCATGACCCTCGACAATGCGTTTTCCATTTTCCTGCTGTGTAAACCGATCGACCAAACCGCTACCGGCAATTGGTACTATTTCGGACAGGCACATTCCAACCTACAGCACAAAGTATCGAACAACTCGTTGCAGTTTCACATGAACGGACCTTCGCCGGTAGTTCAGATTTCACCCGCCAATTCTATTGATTTGAACGAATGGCAACTGATTGAAATTCACCGTTCTGTCGACGACACGGTAACGTGTGTGATTAACGGTGTGGATGTAACAAATGTGGTGCATGTAAACGGAACCAACTTCCGCTTGGGATACCTGTTTTCCAATTTCAAAACCCAAGGCGATGTCGGAATGTACGGTGATGCCGCATCGATGATCGTATACGAAGGTGCGCTAACCGAAGACAACAAAGACAGTGTGCGCACGTATCTCAACAATATCTATAACTATTCGGGCATTGCCGGTTTGGAAACAGGTGTGCTGGAAGCCGGTACGGTTGGCATTTCGCCCAATCCGTTTAAAGATGTGGTGAATGTGCATGTTGCCTTGCAGAAAAATGCGCCGGTAAGCATTTCGGTAACCGATTTATCGGGCAGAGAATTGCTTGTACTGGAAGAACGTATGCTGAACGCAGGTTTCTATGAGTTGCCAGTGAACTTATCCGAAATTACGGTGGCAAACGGTGCTTATTTGATCCATGTGAAAGTGGGGAATGACGTGTATACTGAACGGATTCTCAAGCTTTAACTGGATTGTGCAGATGCAAAACAAAAATCTTCAATAGCGAAGTAAGTGGGAGCAATCCCATAACAGATTTCCGTGTTGTTTCGGTTCTTGTATTTTTAGCCGCAACTTAAATTTGAGTTTTCAACCCGAAATGGCATGGGAATCTGTTTTCATAAATTATTAAGTACAGAATTATCAATTATAAAGCGGCTTCCTTGATAGTTGATAAAAGGCAACTAAAAGGATTCTCACCTTGCAAAACTCATCCAGAAGTCATGTTCTATTTCGATCATGGAAATTTCAATCCGCTGGATTTCCTTTGCTCTCTCCTCATCTGAAGATGCGTAAGCAGAAATCGGCTTGTCGCTTATATTACTTTCTTTGTAGATCTCGCCATAGAAATCGCGAAAAAAGAACAAATCGTCGAATGTCCGGATATCGTCAGAAGCATCAATAGATTGATAAGGAGTTATTTCGGCAGCCAAACAACTTCTCAAATGCGGGAAATAAATCCAGTATAAATCAACTGTGTCTTTGGTTTTCAGATCAATTGCCACCGGGCAAATGCCTAAAATGCGTGATTCGGAAAGCAAGCGTTCGTTGTCGAAAAAGTTGTCTTCTTTCAGTTTGTAGGAAATAACTTTGTAATTATCCGGATTATCGGATATGATTAATTGTGATGCGAACAACTCATTTTCAGCGGAATAACATTTCAACTTTTCCGATTGAATATTTTTAGTAAGAATCTGGTAAAAGGCGTCTTCTTCAAATAACTTCGGGTTTTCTTCCGGTGTGATCATGCGCCAAACGCGTTTTGACCACAAAACCATTCGTTCCTGAACAGTGAAATAATCAATGAATCCTTTTTCGTTGTAAGCCAATTCATAAATCGATTTATTGAGCAATTCAACAGGTGGATCTGTTGAAGCAACCGGAAAGGTTTGGTCAAACTCAAACAGGTTGGTATAAACACGCGTAACCCGCATTCTGCCTGTCGAGTCCCAAACTGTCCAAACACCAGTTCTGCAATTGTGTACAAATTCACCCGACGCTTTCTTTTGACCGTTCCGATAATACGAAAGATACGTTCCATTCAGTCGTTTATTCTGCATTTCAGCTACACAACGAATGCCACCGTCTTCGTAGATCAGGGTGTCTTTTTGAGACAAAGCGCTCTGATCGCATGCCGCTGAAGCTTTAGCGATGGCGCAAATTGCGCAAAACAATACGGATAAAAATCTCATTCTAAAAATCCTTTGGGTTTGTAATCGGTTATCAGTTTCCAATAGTACAACGTGTTAAGTGAAGCCCCGGAATATGAAAGGTTTCGTTCTTCCCGTGGCGGAACATTTTCTTTTACCATTCTGAAAGCTACCTGACGATAACCTTTGGTGGCGTAATAACTAAAAAAAGAATTGGCTTGATTTTCCAATCGATAGCGATAAGAATCACCGATCACTAATTTGCGCTTCATCACTGGCGGATCATTTGTTTTGTGGAAATAGGTGTAATCATACGGCCATTGTCGCCATGAGTTGTTTCCGATATCCCAAAATGATTCATCTTTGGTGCTGAGCAACCAGTCGGAATAGTTTTTACTGAAATCGCTTTCCAATTCGTTTGTTTCGAGGTAATATTTTGCTGCGAGCCATTCCGAACATTTGGGCAAGCGATAGATAAACAGGATTTCTTTATTGTTTTTGTTCTCTTTCAGTGTTTTCCACTTGCAATAATTCATCGCATTTTCCCAGGAAATTCCCAATACCGGATAATCATCGTAGGTTTCATCTGAAATGTACTTTTCCCAATCGGGGCGTTTGGCAATGGATGAATCAGGTAATTGAGTGCGATAATAGCTTTCGGATGAATCTTTCTTTACAGCAGCCAAATACTGTTTGTATTCCCGGAATGTTACTTGTTTGCTGATTTCAAATGCCGCTATATCTTGTTCTTTACCTGTCAACGTGTCACCCACCAATTGTAACAGGTTGAGTGATTGAGCCGGGATTTTCAAGAGTGAATCGGGTGCTTTTTTTCGCATGGAATAACTCAGTAGCAAAAATATGCCGGCAAAAAATAGTGCAATTGTTGTTGGTTTCATTGGTAGGACAACGTCGTTTCAGCTAAAAGTAACACATTATTCAGCGGAATCTGGTGCTGATTTTGTTTAATCCTTTGGCCGGTAGATGGAAAACGTTATAGCCCAAACGATTAGCGTGACGCCGGTATAGGTCACAAAAAGCGGAAGTAAATAGATTAAATCGACATACGTAACGCTGTTATTACCCAAAATCAGCCATAAAAAAGAACCGGCAACAAGGATCAGCTGCACAATTGTATGCAATACCTGGTATTTTCGTGGCGAAACGGGGCGTTTGTTGAGTCGCCAGTTTACCAGGATCAATACCACCAACGCAGGCAACGAATAAATTCCGCTAAAAACCGTTGCCGCTCCCGCAAACCGGACGATTTGAAGAAAACTATCGCCGCTTTTGGTGAAATAAGCATCCAGCAGCGAATAGATAAAACTCCCGGCCAAAATGGTAATGATCCAATTAAAAAGTGTGATCCGGATGGGGATGAAAAGTTGCTGCTTCATTCTGCTTCTTAAATGGTTTCATCCAGAATATCATCCGAATATGGAGATGGAGCCTGTGCTTTCCGGCGATAAATAGCAAAAGTTACTGCCCATGTACAAACTCCGGCCAGTGTATACGAAAATGCGATCAACAAAAACTGAAACGCCTCTGTTTTCGATAAATGGTCGGCAAAAACGTACAACACAAAGAACGTAAGCATTGCTAAAAACAAATGAATTGCAAAGTGAATCAGTTGATAGGCTTTGCGTTCGAGTTGCTGTTTATTGAGAATCCAATTCGCGAGTGTCATCAGCAAAATGGTTGGAAATGAAGTCATACCGCTGATCGCAGCAGAAATAAGCATAAGTGCACCTGCTTCTTCCAAATCATCAGGCCCGCCTGTAAACGGCAAAGCCAGCAATGGCCAGATAAAGCTTCCGATCAATACGGCAATAATCCAATTGAGGAATGTTCGCCAGACGGGAATTTTAGTTGGTTGCTTCATCTCACTTTTTTCATCGAATATAAACGATTCTTCTATTCAAGTCAGGGCTTTGACTATTTTTAACTTGAATTGTGAAATGTGATTAAACCAATTGTCAACCAAAGTGTAGTAGTACCTATGAAATTGCGTTTGTTTTTGTCTTTCTGCTGTTGTATTATCGTGCTGATAAGCTGGTCACAACGTGCGGTGCATACACTTTCCGACAAAAAACAGTTCCTGGAACTCGCCGGCCAACCACTTTCCTCCAAATACGGCAACATTGCTTCGGTTAAACTGATCATCGATACAAAATCCAACAAACTGTACTTCATTAGTTCGAAAAACTTTAAGTATCACTACGATTTTGTGACCCGGCAATTGTATTATCCACACGATCTGTTTGTGTTCAACGAAGAGAATTACGGTGCTTCTTCCAAACGCGATTACCTGCTGGCCAATATTAATTGCAACGAAGCCAGCGGGTTGTATTACCTTGATATTTCGGTATTCGATCAAATGCCTGTGAACCGGATCATTGAGTTGTTCGAAGCTGTAAAAGCGGGTTCGTATTTCAGCGACAAGCTTGTTTTTTTGATGAACACCGAACGATTGATTGCGCTGCAGCCAGAACTCGATAAACGCATCAAAACCGCCACACCAAGCGATATTTACGCCGCTATCGATTACCAGGCAATCAGCGAAGGAACAGTGAAAGGCCGTTTGCGTTTTGAACCGTATCTGGATTCACTGAAAACGCCTTTGCTGGCAACAGATATTGTATTCACACAGGCTACGCCGGAATATTTGCCGACTGTTCGCGGATTGATGCTCACTGCTTTTCAAACGCCGCTGAGCCATTTGGTGATCTTAGCTAAAAACCGCCATATTCCGATTGGTGTTTACACGCGGCTGTATAACGATTCGACCTTGCGTTCGCTTAACAATCAATGGATCGAACTGACTATTTTATCGGATACGTTTCACATCAAAAAGGTGGAAGTTTCATTGTCAACGCCAACTGTGAAGAAAGTTCACCTGAAAAAAGACCTTGAAACGACATCATTGATTGCGGCGGCCGATTTAAACCCAAAACTGGCAGAGACGGTCGGAAATAAAGCAGCGAATTTCGGGTTGCTTTATACGGTCAGTCAATCGGGGAATTACAAAGTTCCGGAAGCCGGTTTTGCCATTCCGTTTTATTGGTACAATGAGCATGCAAAACGCTCGGGAGCAGATGAATTGATCCGTAAACTGATCGAACATCCTTCACTCGACCCGGATTCTCTACAATTGCAGCTCAAAGCGATTCGGAAGTGTTTTACAAAAACGAAGATCGATACGGCGCTGTTACATCAGCTCGAAAATCGGTTAGATGTTTCGGGTTTCAGAACGTTCCGTTTCCGTTCGTCTACCAACGCAGAAGATGCCGCCGGTTTTTCCGGAGCCGGCTTGTACGCTTCCAAAACAGTGGATTTAGACGATTGCAACAAAACCATTTCCGAAGGTTTACAAACGGTTTGGGCCAGCTTATGGTCATATGAAGCGTATATCGAACGGAATTATTTCGGGATCGCAGATGAAGATGTGGCCATGGGCGTTTTGGTGCATCGTTCCTTCCCGGATGAAGCGGCAAACGGCGTGGCGATTACCAAAAACATTTACCGCGACAGTTATACCGGCTTTATTGTGAATGTTCAAAAAGGCGATGTAAGCGTGGTGACGCCGCCGGCAGGAATCATTTGTGATCAGTTGGTCCTGTATCCGGCAAACGAATTATCGGCGTTCAAACGTACAACGGAAGTGATTACGACATCTAATCTCAATGATGGAAAACTGGTGCTTTCTGACGGCGAACTGGAATTATTACAAACCGAATTGGAACGCATCAAACGTTACTACTGGAAACATGCACATACGCCGAAAATCAACGAACAATACGATACGTTTGGGTTGGATCTTGAGTTTAAGTTCAGCGCTGTTACACGAGAATTATATATTAAACAGGTGAGGATTTATAATGATTAATGCTTGATGTTGGATGCTTGATTTTTGATTAGGCTTTACCTAAAAAGTTCAACATTTGGAAACCTGTTATATTGACTCCTGAAAAGAATTTAAAATGTAAAATTGAAAAGAAAAAAGGACTTAATTAATTTAGTCAAAATTATTTTTTCGATTATTAATTCTTCCTGGCGAAGCCCCCTTTTCAATTTTACATTTTCAATTTTCAATTCCCTAAACAAATTCCGCCAGTTCCATCCACCTTTCAGTTGCCGTATCAATTTTCGCGACAATTTCACCCAATTTGATGCCAGCTTCCATAATATCCTGGTTGCTCGATTCCGGATTTGAAAGCACGTTTGTAAACGTTTCTTTTTGAGCTTCGAGGGTTTCCAGTTCTTTTTCCAGTTGTTCGAATTCCTGTTTTTCCTTGAAGGAAAGTTTTTTCTTTTCGGTGGCCGGAGCACTGTCGGACATTTGCGTCACTTTCACCGCTTCGATCTTTTCATCCGACGGTTTTTTGTCGCGTTTGTTGTCCTGAGCCAGTTGTTTACGGTATTCTGTATAATTTCCGATAATGTCTTTGATTGCGCCTTGTCCTTCGAATACAAACACGTGGTCGACCATTTTATCCATGAAATAACGGTCGTGCGACACAACGATCAAACAACCTTCAAACGTGCGCAGGTAGTCTTCCAATACGCTCATTACAAAAATATCGAGGTCGTTGGTCGGCTCATCCAAAATCAGGAAATTGGGATTGGACATAAGCACCGTCATCAGCTTCAAACGACGTTTTTCGCCTCCACTGAGTTTGTACACGTAATTGTAGTGCATATCGCGGTTGAACAGAAAACGCTCTAAAAACTGCGCTGCCGAAAGCTGTCGCCCTTTTTCCAAAGGAATAAACTCGGCAATATCGCGGATGACATCAATGACTTTTTTGCTTTCGTCGACCTGGATCAATTCCTGGCTGTAATAGCCGAATACCACTGTTTCACCTACCACTACTTTTCCGGCATCGAGCGGTTCACGCTCCTGGATCATGTTCAGGAATGTCGATTTTCCGGTGCCGTTGTTTCCAACGATTCCCAAACGTTCGCGACGGTTAAAATTATAGGAGAAATTATCGATGATCTTTTTATCGCCGTAGGATTTCCCGATTTTGTGAAGCTCGAGAATTTTGGTCCCCAAACGCTCCATTTTCACCGGAATTTCCATTTCGCTGTCGTCGATTCGCTGACTGGCCGCTTTTTTGACATCCTGGAACGAATCCAAACGCGCTTTTTGCTTCGTACTGCGGGCTTTCGGCTGGCGACGTACCCAATCTAACTCTTTGCGGAAAGTATTGCGTGCTTTTTCAATCGTCGATTCCAGTTGTTCCTGGCGTTCGGCTTTTTTCTCAAGGTAATACGAGAAATTTCCCTTGTAGCGGTAAATCGTTTTGTCGTCCATTTCAAGGATCGTATCACACACCACTTCAAGGAAATAACGGTCGTGTGTTACCATCAAAATCGTTGATTTAGACTTGGAAAGGTATTCTTCCAGCCATTCGATCATGTCGAGGTCGAGGTGATTGGTAGGCTCATCGAGCAACAGGAAATCGGCTTCGGCTACCAACACTTTGGCAAGTGCCACACGTTTTTTCTGTCCACCGGAAAGACTCCCGATTTTCAGGTCGGTATTATCGAGTTTCAGTACGCTCAGAATCTGGTTCACGCGCACTTCCACATCCCATGCATTCAGGTCTGTGAGTTCTTGGAAACAGTCATTTACAGCATCTTCGTCGCCGCTTTTCAGCGCAAGGTTGTATTTCTTTACAATTTGAATTTCCGGCAAATCATGAGCAAAAACAGCTTCAAGGATCGTGTGATTGTCGTCGAGGTTTTCACTTTGTTCCATGAACGCAATCCGGATGTCGTTTCGGTACACAATGCGGCCGGTATCGTAATGTTCCATGTCCATGAGACAACGCAGCAACGTCGTTTTTCCGCTTCCGTTTTTGGCAACAATGGCTACTTTTTGCCCAAGGTCGATTCCGAAATTAAGGTCTTGAAATAAGATGCGATCACCAAACGATTTGGTGAGATTTTCAACTGAAAGGTAATTCATACTATAGTTAAACGTGAGCGGAATTTTGTGAGGAAAATCTCACAAAACGCCCGGTATGCTTGATATTTTAAAAATGAAATGACTGATCGCTTAACGCAAACGGTCCATCGAATTCAATAATTTTCGGTCTTTGTTCACACCGCGATTCCCGAGCCACACGAATGGAATTCCGGCAATCATCAGGTAAAGTACTGAACCGATATTTACGTTAACATCTGTGATTTTCAGCAAGGTATAGTTGAAGTAAATGGCCACAAACAATCCGATGATAAAAACGAGGTAAAACATCAGTACAAAACGCCCCAAACGCAGCTGTAAACGCAGGTTTTTGTAGAGAATGATGGTGAACAATAACAAAACGATCAGGATCACATTTCCCCAGAAAAGCGGTAATTGGATCATATCCAGCACCAATGGGTTTGTGGCAAATAATTCACGTGTATTCCCGAATAAGGTAAAGTGGTACGTTACATCTTCATTGGAAAAGGAGAAGATTTCCATTCCCAACAACGGAAGGGCAACTATCAAAAGAGCAACCAGGTAAAAAATGGTTTGAATGCGTTGGATCATGTTTCAAATTTTCATCAAAAGTACCGAAAATAGTGCATTGTTGGTGCTCTGAGGATAAGTTCTTTACAGATTAATCAGTGTACTTTCAAATCATTGGGCAGCTTCTAAATCAGGTCCAATTGCTTCTCATGACACTTTCTCGTATATTTGGATTCGGTTCTTTAAATCAAAATCAGTGCTAAAAATCCACTTGGATGCCGAGTTGTAAGCAGTTAAGTAACCCTATCGATTCTTATATTCTAATATGTTTAAACAAATCATTGATAGTATCGCCCGATACACTTCACTAGATAAAAGCGAACAGGAATATTTCGTGAATAAACTGGAAGTAAGACACTACAATAAAAAAGAAGTGATTTTGCAAGAAGGAAAAGTATGTAACTATACTTATTTCATAAACAAAGGATGTTTACGTTATTACTATATTATAGAGGGCAAAGAAAATACAGCACAGTTTTTCTTTGAAAATGCATGGTACACGGATTTTGAAAGTTTTTTATCCGGTAAGCCAACCAAACAAAATATAGAGGCCCTGGAAAAAACAGAGTTGCTTTTACTGTCTTCAAAAGATCTGAAAGAAGTGTACAATGAAATTCCTAAATTCGAAAGATTAGGGAGACAAATGGCGGAAAACGCATTCCTGGGTGTTCGTCATCGTAATGAAATGCTGGAGAATCATTCGGCAGAAGAGCGGTATCTTATGCTAATCAAAGAAAGGCCCAAAGTCTTTGAACGAATACCACAGCATTACATTGCTTCATATCTTGGTATTCAACCCGAATCACTGAGCCGGATCAGAAAGAAAATTTCAGTGAAATAATTTTCTTAACCTAGGTCAACGTTTTAAAGGGAGAGGACTTTCCAATTTTGTACTTGAAAAACAAAACAGTACAAAATGAAAAACATCTTTTTACTTCTCTTTGGCGGTTTCCTGCTATTTGGAACCAGTACCATTGCCCAAATCAATACTTCCGGTCCAAAAAAATGGGGTATCGAAACAGAACTCTTTCAGCCATTTTATCCAACGGTACACATCATTCGAATTCAAGCTACAATAACCATCACGCCAACTGATAGCAAATTGAAAGGCGATCTCATAATTGGGGCATATATTCGTCCGAACGTAAAGCATGATGTGGTGGAAAAAATCAACGAATACATGCTCGCCGTTGGGTATAGACAATACTTTTGGAAAGGTTTGCATCTGGAAGCAAAGTCGAACATGGGTTATGCCTGGGGAACAAAAAATCTCATCGATAATAAAGACTATGAAACTCCTACCTGGTTTTGGGAAGCTAATGTGGGCTATCGATTTAACGTAATCACCAACAAAAAGAGCAGCATCTATTTAATCCCACAATTTGGCGGAATCGGAAATATCGTTGCTCACATAGGTCCGCGTGGTGGTAAACCCGACAACTTTTTACACGGAAATATAGTTCTAGGCATTTGTTTTTAAAATTAAGGAGATATGAAAAAGATCGTTTTAAGCACTCTTATAGTGATAATATCATTGAAAATAAGCGCTCAGGCAGAAGTTAAACCCGAATTACTATACAGCAATAAATTATCAATAGTTGCTGGCTTAATCCAACCCATTGCGTTAAACGGCTGGAATGTAGAACTAAATTACACAACAAAAAGAATGATTTTTGATTATTCACATGGGTTTAATCTGCACCCACCATCAGGGGGCGAATATAAAATCCAAAATGTAGTTTTATACTTACCCTACTCGACTGGTTTTGGCATTGGATATCGTATTAATTCTTTTCTGGATATTCGATTTGAGCCAAAGCTTCACAGCTGGGAAGTGTATTACAGAGATGATGAGCAAACACCTTCTGTTAGAATCGAAGACTACAAAACCTTTACACTAGGAATAGGTATCTACTACCGTTATTTTCCTTTCCGAAACAGCAAGTATAAAGGATTACAAGGGATTACAACAGCTACAAGTCTACGTTTCTGGCCCAACATCGGCTCTACTTTAAGCAAAGACAAATTTACCTATGACAACAAATTAACAAGTAACAAGGAAACTCAAAAAGCGGCCAATATAGGAATGGGTAACACACCTTTTATTTTCAACATATCAATTGGCTATACCTTTGGTGGGAAAGACTAAATAACGTGAGTTCAGCAGGAAAACAATATTTTCCCCTAATTCAACATCATTACTTTCGTGTTGGATTAGGGATTTTTTGTGTCCACGTTGAAAAGGATAGGATTAGCAACCTCCCTCAACAGTTCCTCCACACAAGGTGAATTGCATCGTCTGAAGCTTTTTATGTATATTTGGATTCGATTCTGAAATCAAAGAATCGGTTACTGAAAAGACTTTCCATCACCGGATCGCAAACGGTTAGCAGCAACAATGACAGATCAGGTAATGACAGAAAACCTAACGAAAGACATCATACAATGGGACGTTAAAGCCTGGTCAAAAGCGCTTACCTACTGGAACAGCAATATTGATTGGGACAACATTCAGAATGGGCTTGAGTTGGGCGGACGACAAGGCGGACTTTCCTTATGGCTCGCGTTGAAAGGCAAGCAAACTGTTTGTTCTGACCTGAAAGATGTGAAAGATACAGCCGAACCACTTCACCTGAAATACAATCTGTCTTCTCTTTTAACGTACCAGGATATTGACGCTACGGCTATTCCGTATGAAAATCAGTTTGACATCATTGTCTTTAAATCAATTATTGGTGGAATTGGCAAAAAAGATGACAACGAAATTAAACAACAGGTCTTCAAAGAAATTCATAAAGCATTGAAACCCGGCGGAAAATTGTTGTTTGCAGAAAATTTGGTGGCTTCTCCGTTTCATCAATTCCTCAGAAAACGTTTTGTGAACTGGGGTGAACATTGGAGGTATTTGTCGCTGAAAGAAATGAACGGGTTTCTGAAAGATTTTTCATCCGTTGAGATAAAAGCAACCGGCGTTCTCGGCACATTCGGAAGAACGGAACGGCAACGAAATTTCCTTTCGGCCATTGATCAACTGATTTTAAACAGAATTTGTCCGGCGAGCTGGAAATATATCTGTTACGGGGTTGCGGTGAAATAGAATTACGCTAACAAGGAATCGTCAAAAGAGGTAGTTGATTTCGGATGACTTCACTGTTTGGGAAAACTAAATGACAATAACATGTTTGGATTATTTAAAAAGGGAGATCCCATTGATGATTTTTGGAAATGGTTCGCTGAAAATGAAAAAACGTTTCACAACTTTCAGAACAACCCAAACAAGTATTTAAACGAGCTTTTAGTTAAATCAAAGAAAATAGAAGACGGCCTTGTCATTGAGCTAGAACCACTAAAAGAAGGCTATCTAACAATGACAGTTTCAGCAGACGGTATCATCGACCTGTTTCCCCTGGTGCAACAAATCGTTGACAAAGCTCCTCCAATCAACGGTTGGAAGATTTGTGCTTTCAGACAACGCATGCCGGCTGAAAAAGTAAAACAACTGGTTTTAACGGTTCAAAACCTGGAATTAACCCTCTGCAACATGAGGTTTTCGCCAGTCGTGACAGACGGTAGCCTTGACATTGTTATATACGTAGCTGGCATTACCGAAGAAAATCAAAATCAAGTGGCGTATGGCGGACTCATGCTGGTTGACAACATCCTTGGAGAATATGACTGCGCAACAAAAGTTCGTAATTATTACTTCTACAACATGCCTCCTGATGCTGATACGATACCGGAATTATTGCCTTTACTTAAATTGGCGGAATACATTGACAACTCACAAAAAGCAGAGCCATCGAAAATAGCCATTTGTGCATTTAATTCGGCCGAAATGAACGATGAAGAATTAATCAAAGACGATTTGCAATTGTTTGTAAAGTGGGAATTGAGCAACATGTTCTGCGATTTAATGTTGCGAAGAGATTTGGTGTTTGAAATGGCAGAACTGGATCAAATCGGTCAGATTACCGGGATAAACGTAGAACCGCTGTATGACATGACTTTTTATTGGGATAAGACCGCTGAAGCAGAACATTTGTCCTATTGCGCTACCGAATCTGATAAAGCAAAACAATTGGCCATTATTCAAACTTCGAACGAGAAACTGATTCATAATATCGACCGTGTTCATGAAACTGTTATATCACTGGAAAACGCACTGAATGCCATTGAAAATCTGGAAGAACAAATCGTTGATTCAAACGACGGATTCTTTAATGACCTTCGCTATTTTGCCAAAACCAATGATGGATATTCCGACACCATTTACAGCGACATTAAAAAAATGAGCGAATTTCTGGTTTTTGTGAAATCACTCGATGGTGATACGACTTACTTTAAATTTAAACCGGGAGTTAGCTGATAACCGTTTTGGAATTTGGTTAATCCCATATATCAGGCAAGCCGGCGTGTTTCGCTGGACAATTTTTTGCATCTTTAAAGTTCCATACTTCGTGTCGGGTTAAACCCCGGTAAACAGCTTTGTGCTTAGCGTCCATTTCTCCATCAAGCACCGAACCTTTACAAGCATTGGCGGTAGGTACAACTATTCAAAATAACGGCTAAAAAAACTCTGATGGAAGACAAACAAGATGATCCGAAGACCCTCAAAAACAAGTACATACCAACTGCTGAGTTTTATAGCCAGATAATCGACAGTTTACAGGATTATTCCATTTTCACATTGGATAAAGAATTTAATATTAATAGCTGGAGTTCAGGCTCAACTAAAATATTTGGGTACGAAACGGAAGAGGTTATTGGAGAACCGTTCGATATCATCTTTACTGAAGAAGATTTAAAAAGTGATGTGCCGAAAAAAGAAATCGAAACAGCCTTAAAAGAAGGTCGTGCAACAGATAACAGGTGGCACATTGCGAAAGACAAAAGTGTGTTTTATGCTTATGGATTGGTTTTTCCACTCGTGGGCCTGGATGGAGAAATGCTGGGGTATGTAAAAATCCTTCGGGATTTGACGGAGAGGAAACAATCGGAAGATGCCATAAAAAAGTATGTCCGGGAACTGGAAGACCTGAATACACATAAAGAGAGTGTTTTGGCAATACTTTCGCACGATTTAAGAAGCCCGCTGTCGGCCATTATCGGAACGGCAAAATATTTGAAAGAACATTTTCAGAAAATGAAGCCGGATGATGTTCAGGAAATGCTCGACTTACTGTACAAGTCATCAACCGATGAACTGGATATGTTAGACTATTTGGTAGAATGGGCCCGGATAAAATATGCGTCAGATGTATTTTCGCCGACGCAACTAAAATTAACCGAATACATTGATAAAGTCTTTACAACCTTAAACGAAACGGCTTTACTAAACACGATCAATCTTCATCACGAAGTTGAAGAGAACACTTCTGTATTTGCAGATAGCAAAATGCTGATCTCCATCATTCAAAATATTGTTTCAAATGCGATTAAACACACCGAAAAAGGAGGCGAAATAACTGTTTCTGCAAAAAGTAAAGACAACAAAATCATCGTTCAGGTAAGGGACACCGGGATTGGAATGTCAAAAGAAATAATGGGAAAACTGTTTACCCCTCAAATGAAAACGCTTTCAGAAACAAGAAAAAAGGATAAAGGCGCCGGAATCGGATTATTACTGGTGAAAGGCTTTCTGGAAAAAAATGGCGGTGAAATATGGGTTGAAAGTGTTGAAGGTGTGGGTTCATCTTTCTATTTTACATTGCCCATTGAAGAACCTTTATATAAAATAGGCAGTTCAGACGAAATCATGTTTGATGAGAGTGCATAACCGGAGTAATTTAATTGGCGGGAAAAGTCAAACTTGCATGACAAAAAATAAATACTTACTTTTAACGTTAGTATCGTAATCCAATACTAATGATAAAGACCTTTGACGATAAAGAATCTGAAAAAATTTGGATCGGAATTCGGTCAAAAAAATTGCCCAACGAAATTCAGGATGTTGCGCGTCGGAAACTGAGAATGATCAATAACGCTCAGGACATAAATGATCTCAGAATTCCACCCGCAAACAGACTGGAGAAATTGAGAGGAGATCTTCAAGATTATTACAGCATTCGCGTTAACAATCAATGGAGAATCATTTTTAAATGGATCAATAATGATGCTTACGAAATTAATATAGTGGATTACCATTAAATGTACAATCATGGAAAAGCTCAAAAATATTCATCCGGGAGAAATACTCATAGAGGAATTCTTGATCCCATTGGAAATTTCGGCCTACCGTTTGGCCAAGGAAACCTTTCTTCCTCAAACACGTATTTCCGAAATAGTAAAAGGTAATCGCAGAATTACAGCTGATACTGCTTTACGATTTTCCAAATTTTTCGGAACCACTGCCAAATTTTGGTTAGGACTTCAGGATGATTATGATCTGGAAGAAGAGAAAAATCAGAAAGGGAAAGAAATCAATAATATCAAGCCTCTGGAAGGAAACGCTGCGTAACACGTGTTCCGTAAAAATAATTGTGTGAATATTGGTTATATTCGTTGGTATGAATTCAAACTCTGATCGCGGAATTTTCAGTTCACGCATTTTAAACTTTCCGGTAGAAAGCGTCTACCAGGCGTTTGCAAATCCATTGCATTTGAAAGAATGGTGGGGACCTGAAGGTTTCACCAATACCATTCATGAATTTGACCTGCAGCCCGGCGGAAAGTGGGTTTTGACCATGCACGGCCCTGAAATTGGCCATTATGAAAACTCATCTGTGTTTCAAATTGTGGAACCATTAAAGCTGGTTGCCTGGAAAAGAGTTTCGAAACCATTGTTTGAGATGGAAATTGGGTTTACGAAGCTTGATGATGCAACAACGGAGATTTCGTTTCGGATGATCTTCGATACCGAAGAAGAATGTGAAAAAATCAGGCGGTTTGCCGGACCAAAGAACGAAGAGAATTTTGACAGATTGGAAAAAGAGCTGCTGAAGATTGTGGCCTGATTCCAACAACACAAAAAACAAACCGGTTTTATGATCTCAACATTTAAATGGCGGAGAGTACCCCCCTTTTTTTTGCATGAAGTAGGAATGCAAAGCATTTAATCTTGTCCTGAATTTCATTTGATTTCATCCCGATCAGTCTAAAGCCGATAAACAATTTATTACGACAGATGCTCAGATTTTCGCACTCCTAACGGCAGCGCTGGTTGGTTCTTTATTTAACGTGAGTTCGGTATAGTCTATTCTATGATATAAATGCTGAGCGAGTGCGTTAGCCGAGCAAAATCTGTGCATCTGTGGGAGCTGAGAATAGCTTTTTTTATATAAGAATTTTGTAACCATTATTGAAAATCGTGTAACAATCTCCCCGCAAAAGAGCGCCATTTTTACAGGAGTAACAATTCCGTTGCAAATTTAAATTCATAATAAGATGGACAAAAATCAAAATGACAATCGCAATCCACAAACTGGAGGCACGTCAAAAGAAAACAATCCGGGCAATACCGGTCAAACTGGTCAATCCGGCAATATGGGCCAATCTGGTGGCTCCGGTAACACTGGAAACACTGGCAGAAGCCAGGATCCCAACAATCCGGACCGTAACAACCCTACTTCCAACAATCCGGGTAACCAAAATCAGGATGTAAACAATCCAAAACACAACAATCCTTCTACGACTAACAATCCTGGGTTTGAAGAGCGAGGCAATCAAAATCGTAACAACCCCACTCCCGGAGCCCACATGCCCAATACGCCCGAAAGAGAGCATGAAGTAGGCGAACCTGATAAACGAGAAAACAAAAATCGTGAAATCACAGCCAATGACCCGACCGGAAATTGGGAAGATACAGATCAGGCCATCGACACCCAACGTAAAAGCGAAGGGCCGTACAATAAAACTTCCGACAGTACAAATCAGCGTCGTGACACAGATACAGGCACAACAGGAACATCTCAAAAAAGCACTCGTGACGACGACAGCAGAACAACTGACAAACAAGATTCTAACAAAGGAAGATTGTAAAAATCAAGCAAATAAATCCTCTGCGTTTACAGAGGATTTATTTGTTTCTTTTATTTCAACAATATCTACCAAAATGATACTCCAGTTAAACCCCTCAATTTTAGTCGAAACACCGCTTGGGACGGGACAGGCAATCTTTATCATTGATTACGGCATGCACCAGAACACCTGCTGGGTGGTTGCCAATGTAAAAGACGGAAGCATCAAACACTTTGACTGCAACGATGTCATTCTTTCTACGAATTATACGTACGGCATGAACCTTATGAAAAACAAGGAAGCTCATGCAAACACAACTCCTGAATCCAAAACACCGAAAGTGCAATCTTAACTTTCCGTGTTAGTCTACTTCACTTTTGCGTTTAATTAATCGGAATTTGCTGAATAGCCAAGCTATTTCTACATTTAACATCGATTAAAACAAAACACATCATGCTCACCTCCGTTCATCCAAAGCTTCCGATGCGCAATAAAGCGATTACCCGCGATTATTACCTGAATCAATTGGGGTTTGAAGAATTTGGCAATACCGGTTTTGAAGATTACCTGATGGTCCAAAAAGACAATATCCAGCTTCATTTTTTTCTGTTTAAGGAACTGGACCCAAAAGAAAATTACGGACAGATATATATTCGCACTGAAGTGATCGACGAATTATATCAATCTATGCTGGATAGAAAAGTCGCCATTCATCCGAACGGGGCGTTGCAGTTGAAACCCTGGGGACAAAAGGAGTTTTCGCTGCTCGATCCGGATTATAATTTGTTGACCTTCGGGCAAAGCATACAATGAACGGCCTCGAAATAAATACCGACAAGAACCGCCTGGATCTCCACTTCATTCACGGATTCATTTCAAACTCCTATTGGGGAAAGGATCGAACAATTGACGCCATGCAGATGTGTATTGACAACTCGTTGAATTTCGGTGTTTACCTTTCAGACAAACAAATCGGTTACGCGCGGGTGGTCACTGATTATGCGCAATTCGCCTACATCATGGATGTATTTATTGATGAAAACCACCGTGATAAAGGTTATTCTGTCGCGTTGATGAAATTCATCATGGAATGTGAAGCTTTGAAGAACATCAAGGTTTGGCGGCTTGCCACTGCCGATGCCCATGGCCTGTACAAGAAATTCGGGTTTGAAGCGTTAGAAAAACCGGAGAACCTGATGGAGTTGATCATTAAAAACCGGTTGAAATGAAAATAGTATATCTGATAATACTTCTGCAGGTTTTTTCCGGTTGTGATTTCATCAATGGTTTATCAGAGATTAAAGAAGATTTTGAGACCGAAAAGCTGGATTCTTATACCATGGAACCACTGAATCATTACATGAAAAAGTACGAAATCGATTACAAAAATAAAGTCCCGAAACGCTTTGAAGTGATTGAATTCTCTTTTGAAGACGCGTATTTCGACACTGCCGATTTTTATTCGAGTAACCAACATGTAAGCAGGGTAATTGGCCTTCCGGGCGAGGAAGTCGAACTGAAGAAAGGCGTCGTTTACATCAATGGAAAAATACTGAAAGAACCGTTTTTAGCCGATTCCATCCGATCGAATGACGATTTTGAAAAGATGAAAATTGAAGAAGACAACTACTTTGTGATGGTCGACAAACGAAAAATGATTTTCCAGGATACAATAACCGGTGTTGAGTATAAAGCCTATGATTCAAGGATCATTGGAACAATACCCGGGTACCGGATTGTTGGGACTACTGATTTAAAATAGAATCCAATGGAATTAATCAATATCTTCATCTTATGAAATCAACATTGTTGTTCATTGGACTGGTGTTCATTGTACTGGCCTGTAACAATTCTGCTAAAGAGCCTGATATTAAAACACCCCCCGATTCAAATCAATCCGATAATAACACATTTGAAAATCCGCGCACGTATGTTCGTAAATATGCACTTTGGGAATATCAATACGACTCTATTAGCGGGCGTTCCACCCCTGTTAAATTGCGATCAGTTAACAAAGATACCCTGAGTGCCAAAAAGATTGTGGCAATCGTTAATAAAACCTGGCCGAATGTACAGGTAACGCATCTGCGAACTTCAAAAGACACTATCTATCTTTCCATTCCAAAAAGCGATGTATTGACGCAGCAAATGGGAACTCTCGGCGCCGACGAATTTATGATTTCAACCACTTATTCATTTACGGAATTAAATGGTATTCGCTATGTTTCATTTGATTTTCAGCCTGGCGATCATGCAAATCCGGGGGTTTACAGTAGAAATTACTGGATTAAACACCGGTAAAATCAGTTCACGGAGGCCTGATAATTTACTGAGATCACAATCACTCCGTCACCTTCGCTTCTTCCAGGACCGTTACAAAATCAAGCAGGTATTTGTTGAATTCTTCAGGTTGCTCCAGGTTGGAGACATGTCCTGCCTTATCGATCACACGAAGAACTGATCCTTTAATGGATGCATGCATGATTTCTGATTGCTCAAGTGGCGTCACTTTGTCTTCCCGGCCACAGATTATCAATGTCGGAATGGTTACTCCGCTCAGCATTGAACACGTTTCTTCACGTCCGGCAAGAGCTGTTAAACCGTTTGTAATGATTTTATCGGAATTGGAGAACACCACATTGCGCAGCGATTCAACCAACTCCGGTTTTGTATTCAGGGTATCTTCATGAAACACACTTTTGATGAATTCTTCGTTGAATTCCCTGGAACCGTTTGCAGTGATTTCTTCAATCGTTTGGTAACGTTTCTCTTTTCCTTCTTTCGTATCGGCTATACATTGCGTATCACACAAAATCACTGCTTCAAACCGATGCGGAAATTTTTTGAGTACATCCAATGCGATATAACCACCCATTGACAATCCACAAATAATGGCTTTTTCAATGGCTAATTTGTCCATAAACATGACCAGATCATCACCGAATAAATCAATGCTCAGGGTTGTTTCCTCGTTCTTTGATCGTCCGAACCCACGGATATCAATCGCAATCACGCGATGTCTCGACTTTAAAAAATTGATCTGCCCCTGCCACATTGCCTTGCTGAAAGGAAAGCCGTGTAAAAAAACAATCGGCGTATCTCCTTCTCCAAAATCATCGTAAAACAAATTGAAGTTGTCTATTTCAGCAATCAAATTGCTTCCTTTGGCTATTGTATCCATGGTGTTTGTACATTAAGTTTGGCATGTTACCACTTGTAAACATAGCGGTTGAATCATTAGAATCAGTTACATAATTGAGGGGAAAAGTTATATGATTCACAGGTGAAATACGCCATAAAAACACTCCGGAACAACCACCGGAATAACCACCGGAATAAAACCAAAATAAAACAGCATAAAGCGCTGTAAATAAACAATATAGACACCGGAATAACCACCGGAATAAAAATACTTAAAAGCGCTTATCTCAGCTGTTTTTCTTATCCTTGCGGATATGGTGGCAAATTATTAATATACAGCATGAACATCCCTGAAACAGCACACTTCTCAGCAACAATCAATATCATCGGGATCAATCCGTTTGTATTCCTGCCTGAAGATGTGTTAAAAGCAGTTTTTCTCCAAGCCGGCAAAGAGAAAGGAAAAATTCCTGTCAAAATGACCATCGACGGACATGAATTTCCACAAACATTGGTGAAATACAGCGGACACTGGCGGTTGTACCTGAACATGCCCATGCGAAAAGCGGCCGGCAAAGATGTGGGCGACACCGCTGAGTTTGGAGTTCGCTTTGATCCGGAGGAACGAATCGTACCTATGCATCCAAAATTCCGTAAAGCGCTTGACGAAAATAAAGACGCCCGCGAAATATTCGAAAATCTCCCTCTGTCTCGCAGACAGGAAATAGTGAAGTATTTATCGTTCCTGAAAACCGAAGAAAGCATCAACCGTAACATCGAAAAAGCAATCGGCTTTCTGTTGGGAAAAGAACGTTTTATCGGAAGGGACAAACCGTGATTTTTTTAGTATATTAGTCTGCTTTAGCAACTAATAAAGCTCTGCAATTCAACAAAATATGACACGACCGATACATCCTGATTTTCAATTTGCACTCGATTTAAAATCGCAGGAAGTGACCGATCTGTTTTGCGATGCGCGAAACTATCTGTTGGAATTGGCACCCGAGTGCAACGAACTCGTGTATCATACGCATGCGCTCACTTCGGTTTTTTGTATTTCCGATAAACTCTCGGATGCTTTTTGCATGTTGCCCATTTATACCAATCATGTGAACCTGGGTTTCAACAAAGGCGCTTTATTGCAAGATCCGCATGGTTTATTGACCGGAACGGGTAATTTGATCCGTCACATTGACATCAAATCACCTGGTGATTACCGGAATCCGGAAGTAACAGCGTTGATCAGGGAAGCCATTGCTTTTGCCATCAAAGACATGGACAAACCTACGAAAGCAATCGGCCAAACCATTTCAAAAATCAAAGCGAAGTGACTTTTTAAACCATATTATTGATAATTTAACCCCGAAAAATGACCTATTATGAACAGAATTGAAATCCCGCTCAACAAAACCCGAATGAAACTCGCAATTATAACCAGTGCGATACTCATTCTCTATGGTATTTATCTCATGGCATTTGTGGCCTACAGCCAACAGGTGATGCATCCACTGTTAATGATTGGAATTACGGCTGCAGTAATGTCGATTTTCGTTTTCTCTATCTTTTATAACGTCAAAAAAATCATGATCCCGGTCGGGTTCATTATTACCGACGAGGGAATCATCGATAACACCGCTTCTACCGAACTTGGGTTGATCAGATGGGATGAAATGACAACCGTCAAAGTAGAATCATTTGCATTGAATACCAAGGTCCTGCTCGTATACGTTAGAGATCCAAGAGCAATTCTGGACCGTGTAAAAGGAAAAAAAGGACGCTATGTTCGCAACAACATGAAAGTGCAGGGAACAATGGTTGCCATAACAGCCAAAACACTGGTCTACAATTTTGATGATTTGGTGAAAACCGTAAAAGACCGATTCAAGGAAGAAGAAGCGAAAAAAGAACAACAGAAACAACCTGAATCCCAAGACGCCCCAATGTAGGCATGAAGGTTTGCTTGATAAATTCACTCAAAAGCTTTCAATAAATTAAACCTTTGGTGACATCTCCAATCAAACGGACATGAAACTGCGTTTTTTATCAGCACTCACGGTATTGGGCATTCTGGCTTTTTTGGAGAGCGCAACATTCGAAAATCATCAAAAAACACCGGGTTATGATCTCAATTCACCTGATTTTTCGTTGGTTCTTCCCGATACCTTGCGTGAAGTTTCAGGCGTCGTCTGCATTGACTCTGCTACTTTTGCCTGTGTGCAGGACGAGAATGGAATAGTTTTCATCTATGACTTTCTGAAGAACCAAATCAAAAAACAGTATTCGTTTAACATCGACGGAGATTATGAAGGAATTACCCGCATTGATAAAACGCTTTATGTGCTGCGAAGCGACGGAATGCTGTATGAGATTTCTGATTACGAATCGCCCGATTTCAAATTGACGTCTTACGCAACAGGAGTTCCCGCTCGCAACAATGAAGGGCTATGCTACGATGCTGATCATCACCGCTTGTTGATCGCTTCCAAAGGAAAAATTGGAAAAGGCCCCGAATACAAAGATAAACGGATGATTTATGGCTTCGATCTCAACACCAAAACACTGATTTCTGAACCGGTATTTGACTTTAATTTACAGGAAATCAAACAATTCGCTCAAAAGAACAACATCAAGCTACCAACACGAACAAAAAAACATGGTGAAGAAGCAGTTGCTGAACCCGTGCTTAAATTCGCGACTTCTGCCATTTGCATTCACCCGATAACAAAAAAGCTGTACCTGCTTTCGGCTGCCGATCATTTGTTATTCATTTTCGATGTGGGAGGTAACATCGAACACCTGGAAGTACTAAATCCTGTAAAGTTCAATAAAACCGAGGGAATCACGTTTCTTGAAAACGGCGACATGCTGGTGACCAATGAAGCACAGGACAAAAAACCGACAGTATTGCGGTTCAATTACAAATGAATTGTACTTTCGCTTGTGAGAGCATAATTCCATGAAAAACATTCAGGTAAGGCAGATCAATTCACTAAAAGAACCCGGTTTATCCGGAAGTTTCAGTATCCGGAATGTGGAAGAATTGCTTGCCGGAAAAAACATGGTGCAGGAACTTCATCGCCATGATTTCTTCTATATTCTGGCGCTGACAAAAGGAACCGGCAATCATGAAATCGATTTTACGACTTACGAAATTTGCGATAACTCAGTGTTTTTCATGCGTCCCGGACACGTTCATCAACTCACGCTGAAAGCTGGAAGCAACGGTTATTTGTTGCAGTTTAAACCCGATTTTTATTATCCCGGTGATGCTCCGTCAAGAGAACTTCTGCGCAAAGCCAGCAACAAAAACCTGTGTCAGCTCGATGAAGCACGGTTTCAAAAACTGATTTCCACCTTAAGCGCCATTTTCAGAGAATATTCAGACAAAGAAGAAGGTTACCAGGATGTGATCAAAGCGAATCTAGGTATTTTCCTTATTGAACTGGTCCGGCACCACCAGCAGCGCAACAATGCTATTACCCCCGTAAATGCTTATGCAGAAGAGCGTCTGGAAGAATTTTTGGAACTTCTTGATCACCACATTACCACTCACAAACAGGTCTCTCATTATGCCGGGATGATGCATCTTTCCATGTATCAGCTCAATGCCATCACGAAATCGACGCTGGATAAAACCTGCTCTGAATTGATCAATGAACGGATTATCCTGGAGGCAAAAAGAACCCTGCTGGCAACGTCTGACCAAGTCAATCATGTCGCGTATCATCTTGGATATGAAGATGTTTCCTATTTTATCCGGTTCTTTAAAAAACATACTGGCTATTCGCCCGAAGCATTTCGGAGCAACTTCAAATAAGTCCTGTTTAATTTCATTTTTGTCCTATCACGTTCCCACGGTTCGAAAGTACTTTTGTGCTTGTAAAAACTCATACCAAATAGTAATCTTTATGAAAACAAAAATGAAATTAATCGCCGCTCTGAAAATCTGGATTGTCATCTACCCTTCCATCACCTTATTCCTATATTTCTTCGGAGAACAGCTATCTGCGCTTCCTTTAGCCGTTCGGACACTCATTTTAACACTTTGCCTGGTTCCATGGATCATCTTTGCCGGAGTTCCTTTTGTGAATTTCATCCTCGGGTTGTTTTCTCCGAAAACCGATAAGTTGTGATTCACTGAAAAGTATGAATTGGTCTTCATATGAAGATATTTTTCTACTAAAGTCACATCAAACTTTCATAACTTAGCATGAAATCCAATCCCAACTCATTCAACTCCTCAAGACGTACATTTGTTCAACAAAGCAGTATTTTACTGGCAGCTGCGATCCTGCCATTTCCATTTACCGCATCAACATCAATTCACATGACAAACAATCCTCATTTCGACGTAATCATTATCGGTGGAAGTTATTCAGGACTTGCAGCCGGAATGTCCCTGGGAAGAGCTCTCAGAAAAGTACTCATCATTGACGGTGGAAATCCGTGCAACAAACAAACCCCGCATTCGCACAATTTCCTTACACAAGACGGACAAACACCGGCGGCAATCGCGTCGCTGGCAAAAGAACAGGTTGAGAAATATAAAACCGTCACCTTTCGCAACGATCTTGCCGTGAGTGGTTTACAAACAACAAATGGCTTTGAAATCGCGACTCAATCGGGCAGCACTTTCTCGGCTAAAAAATTGATCTTCGCTACAGGAATCAAAGATGTGATGCCTGAAATAGAAGGTTTTTCAGACTGCTGGGGAGTTTCAGTGATCCATTGTCCCTATTGCCACGGTTATGAATACAGCAACGAAAAAACCGGAATTCTTACCAACGGAGACGTTGCTTATGAAGTGAGCAGACTGATCAGTAACTGGACCAAAGACCTGACGGTTTTTACCAATGGAATAGCAGAATTCGCACCAAACCAAACCCAAAAACTGTCAGAACATGGAATTATGATCAATGAATCAGTGATTGATCATTTTGAACACAACAACGGATACCTGAGAAACATTGTTTTCAAAGACGGTTCCAAAACGCCCATTACGGCAATTTATGCACGTCCGGAATTCGAACAGCATTGCGCCATTCCTGAACAATTGGGCTGTGAACTCACAGAGCAAGGCCACATTTCCGTTGATCCATTCCAAAAAACAACTATTCGTGGAGTCTTTGCATGTGGCGACAATACCACGTTTATGCGATCAGTAGCCAATTCTGTAGCCATGGGAACGTTGGCAGGAGTGATGACCAATAAAGAAATCATTGAAGATGAGTTTTGATCCGGTTACGTTGAACGAGCTGATAAAGCAAATCTGACAACCTGATTTAAAGGGAACTTGTCTATTTTTGGTGATAGAATCTCAAATTCAACTCATTCCAAATCAATCGTATGGCAACTTGTAAAAACATAATTTCGTGCAGCTTATTTACCATCTTTCTGACAGGAACGGCAAACGCACAAAGCGATTCTATGGCCACTGAATACGTTCGATTGGCGGATGATTTCAGGAAAAATGCCATTCCCGATAGCGCAATTGTCTATTATGAAAAAGCAGGTGCTGAGTTTCAACAACTCAATTATGTAGAGCAATTCGTGAGTTCTTATAATCAAATCGGAGCGCTTCTTACGCGACAGGATAATTACGAAAAAGCCAAAGTTTATCTGAACGAAGCACTTTCAGCCGGGCTTTCCTCGCTGGATACCAACAATCCTGTGATCGCCGCAACTTATCTGGGTTTGGGTGTCATTTACAGCGCTGAAGAAAACTATCCTTTATCGTTGAAGTATCATGACAAAGCCCTCGCTATCAGATTATTGAAATTCGGTAAGAACCATTCCGATGTGGCAACCAGTTACGGAAACATCGGGAACGTTTATTTCAACAGTAAAAACTACGAAAAAGCGGTCGAAAATCACTCAAAAGCGCTGAAGATCCGTGAGAAACTGTTTGGTAAAACGGGCGTTGAAGTGATTCAGTCGTATGCAAATCTAGGGAATGCTTACCGGGAAATCAAGGATTATAAAAAAGCACTCGTTTACTTTGAAAAAGCGCTGACAAACAAGATCAAACAAGTCGGTGAAAAACACAAAGACCTGGCGAAGTTTTACAAAAACATCAGTGATGTCTATTACCTGAAAGGCGAAAACGCAAAAGGCGATTTGTATAAAATGAAGGCCGGGGAAATGTCAAAAAGCTGAATTTCGTATTATTAGAGACTGTTAAGGCTAAATTATCATGAATACTGTAGGCTATTTTGAAATCCATTCTGCTCAACCCGAACGGGAAATCGCGTTTTATTCGGCTGTTTTCGGCTGGAAATTTATCAAAGAAGAATTCGTTCCGATCGAGTATTACCGTATCGAAACAAACGGTATTAATGGCGGATTGTTAAAACGACAAGGGCAATCACCCGTATTGGGAAGCGCCGTAAACGCTTTTACGTGTTCTATCCAGGTTGAGGATTTTGATGCAACGAGCAACCTGATCCTTGAAAACGGCGGCAAAGTTGCTTTACCTAAATTCGCCATTCCGGGACGTTGCTGGCAGGGCTATTTTATGGACGCGGATCACAACATTTTCGGAATTTTTGAAGTCAATGAGCATGCAATTTGATCCGGAAAACAACATCGTAAAATTGTGCGCCAAAGGAATGGAACTGGAAGGTGAAGGCAAACCAATGGAAGCTTTTGAATTGTTTCAACGAGCGTGGAATGAAGCATCAAACGATTTTGAAAAATTCACCTCGGCACATTACGTGGCCCGACACCAGGAAAACGTTTCCGGTAAATTAGCCTGGGATCAAATCGCTTTGGATGTCGCATTAAATCTAACTGACGATTCCATGAAAGGTGTTTATCCCTCACTTTTCCTCAACGTGGGGAAATGCCACGAAGATCTTGGTGATTTTGGAGAAGCACATGAAAATTACCGGCAGGGACTTTCATTTATTTCATTTCTGCCTGACGATGGATATGGAAAACTGATCCATAACGGGCTTTTGAATGGTATTGAACGGGTGAAATAATAACTTGTTTTCAATCCTTAAACGGGTTTCGTTGTGTCCATTCCGATGTTTTAATATAATAAAAAGCCGGTTTGATCAGCTTGTTGGTCATTACTTCCGCATGACGCACGTAGCAATACATATCCACCGGAACTGCCCCAAGATTGCTTTTCATTTCCATCGCCGTACGGCCAAAAATCACGTTCTTCTTTTGCAGTTCAATCGCCAGTTTCACAGTGTCCGCCAATAATTGCTGATAAACGTTGTACTCTGTGTTAAACTCATAATCCACTCCAACAGCATGCGCTTCGCAGTTTTCTCCCCACAAAAGATTGGTCCTGAATCCTACCATTTTCCCGTTCAGAAAATAGCCGGCAAGCACAAAATCATCCTTCATCTGGCGTTTCAATTCCACAAAATAGCTGGTGTTATAGTGATTGAGTTTCATTTTGGCTTTGTTTGCCACATTGGAATACAGTTGTTGAATTTCATCAAAACTAGCTTCGATTTCTTCCGTTGATAAAATTCGTCGTTCCAGCGCTTCTCCCTGTTTGTACATGTTTCGCATGCGGGTGCGATACTTCGATTTCAATGCATTCTGATAATCTTCAAACGTTTTCCATTCCAGGCGAATGGGCAGGAACATATTCGGGTCCAACTTGAATTTCCGGTAATTAAACACCTTCAAATGTTCCGAAGCAATAGACTGGTCTTCGTAAAAATCCTTGATGAGTTGCAAATGAACGGAACCTTTCAATTTTTCCGAATTCCGGATTTGATAGGTCACGTCAGCCAGCGCGTGATACGCATCCTCCGGTGTAATTTCCTGCGAATAAATAAATCCGTGGTCACCACTGATATGTGTATGTCCGCAAATCAGCATTTTTAGTTTTGTCTTTTCTTTAAGTGTTCCTTTGATCTTACTGAATTTTGACCGGGCCTCTTCCCTGCTCCCGTAATCTTTTCCGGATGCGATCACAATTGTAAAAACGGCAGCTGCCACCACTTTCTGACCGTCATAAATCAACGCATACTTAAATCGTTCATCTTCGTTCGACGAGTTTTCCATAGCTGTTAAATACGGAAAACGCATCAGTCCTTTACTTTCAGGTACAATCGCGTTCCACTCGTTTTCAGCAACATAATGAATAGAATCAAACAGTGCAAAACCAAAACGGCAAGGTGTTCTCCGGATTTCAAATTGGTCTTTTTCGTCTTTTAATTTAGAGAGGAAGTCGGATAGTTTTTTCATGAAAGCACTAAAAATGTTCACTAAAAATAAACAATTCGATAAGAAAACCGAGTTGGGTGTAAATCAAACTTTTTATCATGCTTCATTTTTTTTTACTTTTAAATCTGGGCCGGTAAAAATGCCAGTTAATTCAAAAACTTCTTGGCAGCGATAAGACAATCATCATGACAGCAAAAAAATTCACCGTTATATATTCATTCATTCTCCATGAAGGAAAATCCACAGAATTCATTCATGCGTGGACTGAATTGACCAAACTCATTTACCAATACGAAGGTAGTTACGGATCATGTTTGCACCGGGCTTCCGACATCCTGTTTATTGGATACGCACAATGGCCAAGCCTTGAGCAATGGGAACAATCAGGGAGTCGTTTGCCCGCCAACGCAGATAAATTGCGCACGACTATGCGGTCCTGCTGTGTTAAAATCAAAACCGAATACGAACTGGCTGTAGTAAGCGATTTATTGCACGATTCTCTTTTTTCGGAGTTGGATGCAAAAACAACACAGAATGACAACACAAACTGATCTATCTAAGTTGATGGTCGCAATTCCTGCCGGAAGTATAGGTCTGAGAGACGATCGCACCAAACAGCAATGGACAGTTGATCTGAATGCTTTTTTACTGGCTAAATTCCCTGTAACACAAGCGTTCTATTTCGAAATCATGAACGAAACACCTGGCGCTTTTACCGGTAAAAATCTGCCTGTGGAAACCGTAAGTTGGAAAGAAGCTGTTACTTTTTGTAATGCGCTTTCGGCCAAAGAAGGGTTGGAATTGTGTTATTCATTCAGCGATGAAGACGTTACTTTCGATGCTGAAGCCAACGGATACAGGCTTCCTACCGAAGCCGAATGGGAATATGCGTGCAAAGCGGGAACTACTGGAATTCGCTACGGTGAACTGGATGCCATTGCGTGGTACAAAGGCAATTCCGAAAAAACGACACATGAGGTAGGAACAAAAGAGCCCAATGCATGGGGATTGTACGATATGCTGGGTAATGTTTGGGAATGGTGTTCGGATATTTACGACGAAACCGTTTACGGTTCTTACCGCATCTTGAGAGGCGGCGGCTGGTACGACGAAGAACGCGGTTGTTTGGCTACTAATCGCCGGCGCAGTCACCCGACTTCGTTTAAAATCGATGATCTGGGTTTTCGTATTGCCCGGAATAATCCCTGATTCTCCTCTAATCTTTCAAAGAAGGAATTATGTAAAGTTTTTTAACCATAATGTAACACGTTAGGCTGATTCAAAACTCATCTTTATCCTTCATAATTAAACCAAAAAAGATGGACACAGCAAAAAGTGTAGGTATTTGGATGGATTATTCAAAGGCACATGTCATGGAATTTACAACAGCCATCAAAACCGTTTACATAGAATCGGAATTCACTAGCCAGGAAAAAGAAAAAAGCTTGGCAAAAGGCGAAAAATTAATGCACAACAAAGAGCAGCATTTACAGGCAGAATACTATAAAAAACTGGAAGATATCATCAAAAATCATGAGGAGGTTTTATTGTTTGGTCCGTCAAACGCCAAATCTGAATTGGCCAACCTGCTTCGCGCAAACCATCTTTATTCCAACATCAAAATTGATGTGGTTCAAGCAGACAAAATGACTACGAATCAGGAACACGCATTTGTAAGACACCATTTTTCAAGACATTGATGCGCAGGAAAACATTTATTCGATCAATTAATTTAGATCTGCATTGTCTCGAATGGAGACGATATAGGCTATCTTCGTCAGGTAAAACGAATGTCTATGAACCTGGAAGAACTGCTGAAAGACAAACTCACCAAATCGAAAGAGAAAACAGAAACGCTCAGTACATGGTTACTCAACGCTGCACTGAAAACCAATGATCTGATCGAATTTGCCAAAAACCGGAAAGATCCTGATAAGGCCACGTGCATTGAGGCGTTGGAATTTGCAACGAAACAACAACCAACGCTTATGACGACTGATGCTTTTGTGTTTGTCACCACTACGCTCACCGCGAAAGCCCCCCGGGTGAAATGGGAAAGTGCGAAAGTAATTGGCAACACAGCAGCTTTATTTCCCGACCAACTGGATGAATCCATCAGAAACCTGTTGGACAATTCTGAACACGAAGGAACGGTTGTGCGCTGGAGCGCTGCTTATGCTTTGGGTGAAATCATCAAACTTAAAACACCACACAACCACGAACTTATTCCTGCAGTGGAAGCAATTTGTAACCGCGAAGAAAAAAACAGTATTCGTAAAATCTACCTCGACGCGCTTAAAAAAGCAGCAAAGTGACCTTTGGGATTCGAAAGAAATCCACATCTTAGCTCTATCAAAACCTATTGCACATGACTGTAGATGAAGTAATGACAGAGCTGGCTGCTTACGGCAGTCAATCCATCAAAAATATTTTGCTGAAACACGGTGTGAAAGAACCGTTTTTTGGGGTGAAGATCCAGGACCTGAAAGTGATTGAAAAAAGAGTCAAGAAGAATCACGAACTCGCCCTTGGGTTATTTAATACCGGAAATGCGGATGCTATGTATCTCGCAGGATTGATCGCCGATGATAGTCGTATGACCAAAGCTGATTTGCAAACCTGGATCGAAAGAGCCGTTTCCTCCAATATAAGTGAATACACAGTCCCATGGGTATGTGCAGCGAGCAATTTTGGTTTCGAACTGGGCATGGAATGGATCAATGCTGACCAGGAACACATTGCGACAGCCGGTTGGAATACGTTGGGTGGCTTAACCGCATTAAAGCCGGATGATGAATTGGACCTGGAGGCTTACCGTGCGCTGATTGCCCGGATTGAAAAAACAATTCACACTGCAAGAAATCGTGAACGATACGCCATGAACAGTTTTCTGATCGCGGTCGGATCGTATGTTCCGGCATTGACCAACGAGGCCAAAGCTGCCGGCGAAAGAATCGGTGTTGTAACTGTTGATATGAACGGGACTTCGTGCAAAGTTCCGGGGGTCGTGGATTATATCGGTAAAGTGGAAAGCAAAGGAAAACTCGGAAAAAAGAAGAAAACGTTGAAATGCTGATAAACCCAGCTTATAAACTCAGTTCACTAAGTTGTTGAGTTACTAAGTTTTTTAAGTTTCTGACTGCATTTGAAAAACTAAACTATGGAAGTCATCACGCTTGGTTCAGCTTACGTCAATTGGTACCTTTTACGAAGTTCGGAAGGTGTTGTGGTCATCGACACCGGATTTCCGGGATACCTTTCGCAATTGGAACAGGCATTGGAGAATTACCAAATCGATCCGAAAGAACTGAAAGCCATATTACTCACCCATTCTCACAATGATCATATCGGTTGTGCAGAAGCGATACGGCAGCGGTTTCAAGTTCCGGTTTATCTTCATGAAGCGGACTTATCATCGGCGAAGAAAATAAATCACTTTCCACCCTTATGGTTCGTGAAAAACTGTTGGCGCTTGCCCGTGCTGAAATCCATGTTTCATGCGCTTTTCCGTGGAAAAACGGTTGCCACAATAGCATTAAAAGAGGTGATCAGTTTTACTGACGACGAAGAATTACCCGTTCCAGGAAAACCGATTGTTATTCATACACCGGGCCACACATTGGGCGAAAGTTGTTTCTATTTCACCGAAGCCGGATTGTTGTTTAGCGGTGATGCGCTCGTTACCAAAAATGTATTTACAGGTAGTGAAGGCGAACCACAATTATTGCACAACAGCATCAATCCAGATCCGCTCCTGGCAAAACAATCTTTAGAAAAACTAAGGGAAATTGGTGAAATAACGCTTTATCCCGGACATGGGAAATTATGGAAAGGGAATTTGCATGAAGCACTTTTTCAAGAGAAAATTCTAAAATTGTAAGTGTTTAAAACGTTAGAACTCTAAAACAAGTACCGGAAACACTGGCTTACAGAAGCTAAAACAACAATTACAACACATTAACAATGGAAAAACAGCACACCTATCATACGGCCATTCGATGGACCGGCAATAAAGGACACGGAACTACCGGATACCGCAATTACGAACGTGATTACACTATTTCGGCTGAAGGAAAACCGGATATTTCGGGTTCGTCCGATCCTGCATTTCGCGGTGACAAAGCCAAATACAATCCCGAAGATTTATTGCTTGCATCCATAGCGTCCTGCCACATGTTGGGGTACCTGCATTTATGTTCGGAAGCCGGCGTGATCGTTGTTGATTATTCTGATCGCGCTACAGGATTGATGGAAGAAACACCGGATGGCGGTGGCCGGTTCTTGTTCGTAACGCTCTTCCCTGCTGTCACCGTTACCGAATCTTCGATGGTAGAGAAAGCAAATGAACTTCATCACGAAGCAAATAAGTTGTGTTTTATTGCCAATTCGTTGAATTTCAAGGTCGATCATCAACCAACTTGCGTTGTAAAACAGTAGCTTTGTTTTCCGTTTAAACAAAATCGCAATTCCATGAGACCGCAATACATTATTTTGATTTTTCTTACAGCGGTGATTGTGAGCAGTTGCGGCAATGAGCAACCTAAATCATCTCAGGAAACAACCATGAATCCAGGGAAGCCTCAAACGGAAATTCACCAGCAAAACAGTGCAAATCCTGTTAAAAACCCGGATAAGAAAGCTGTTGTGGTGGTAAAAAACGAAGCTGATTATTCCAAAGCATTTTTGGAAGGCTTGCGAAAAAGTACCGGGTTTCGGAAATTCAACCTGCGCGATTCCTTGTTTATCATCAATGATCAAGACACCGTACTTTTTCCTGAAAGTGTGAAAATCGGTGACGAAATTCAGTTTACCGGGCGAAAAGATGAACTGGCTATTGCACTTCGGGTCAAACGAATCAACTACACCACTGTGAGTTACGTGCTCGAAATGGTCGAATTCGGCAATACCAGTCATAACCAGAAAGGAACAGCTGATTTGTCATCCGGGTTCTTTTTGGGTTCGGAATCCATTCAGGATGATGAAGGAGAACTGTATTTTGTGGATGAATACAGCGATGAAAAAAGTGAAGCCTGTAATTTTCAAATCAGAATAGGTAGAGATGAAAAAAGAGGGAATGCACTGTTTGTGAAAATTGCCAAAAGTTGTAACGGAAAAATCAGGAACATCAACATGGATAATTTTCCGATGTTGCTGGAAAAGTAAGCTTGTCAATCATTCCGCCTTCTCACTTCCCGGTCACGCTCATCACGTAAGATCAATCTAAGCGAGCTGTCGCCGGTGATATAATGCCACGCCCAGTTGTAAAACACTACAATTTTATTGCGCACGCTCAAAATGAGCATCAGGTGAAGTACCATCCAAATTAACCATGCAAAATAGCCCTGGAAGTGAAAACGCGGCAATTCGACTACAGCTTTGTGTTTCCCGATGGTCGCCATGGAGCCTTTGTCTTTGTATTCAAAAAGTACTTGCTGTCTGCTTGCCCATTTTCGCTTGAGATTCCTTGCCAGATTTTTCCCCTGGTTGATGGCAACATTGGCCAGCTGTGGATGTCCCTGGGGATATTTCGGAGTTTCCATGTAGGCAATATCACCAATGGCGTAAATGTTCGGATGATGCTCGATCTCCGAAAAACGATTCACTTTATAGCGTGCTTTAAACACAACCTTTTCGTCAATTCCCGGAATGATATTTCCGGTAACACCTGCCGCCCAGATCACTGTTTGGGTCGGAATAACTTCTCCGTTTACCAACGTCAGGTCATGGCCATCATAGTTTTTAACCACCGTTGATGTACGGACATCCACTCCCATTCGCTCCAGGTAAATTCTCGACCATTTTCTGGCTGCTTCTCCCATTGAGTTGAGCGTGTTAGGACTTCCTTCCAACAAAATGATCTTCAGCTTCGAAAAATCAAACTGCGGGTAATCCCGCGGTAATACGTTCCGTTGCATTTCAGCGAAAGCACCCGATAATTCCACGCCGGTTGGTCCAGCTCCAACAATCACTAGATTCATCAACTCTTCCTTCTCTTCATCATCCACAAAAATGATTTTCTCGAATTTGGAAAGAATCGTGTTACGGATATGAATTGTTTGCTGGGTTGATTTCATGGCCATCGTATGCTGCTCAATACTTTCATTTCCGAAAAAATTGGTGCGACATCCGGTAGCGATTATCAGTACGTCATAGGGAATCGTTCCCATCGAGGTTTCGATTTCATTGTGCTCCGGCCTAACAGCGGTCATGGTCGCGTACCTGAAACCGATGTTTTTTGATCTACGGAACAACGCCCGAAATGGAAATGAAATACTCGAAGGTTCCAGCCGCGCACTAGCCACCTGGTAAAAAAGTGGTTGAAACATGTGGTGATTCTGTTTGTCCACCAACAGAATGTCACAATTGGCTTTTGCCAGTTTACGGGCGACATTCAATCCCGCAAAACCTCCACCGATGATGACTATTTTCTTGCGCTCCATGCTTTAAAGGTAGTGACGGCAATTGAGGGAACAGCCGTTTTTCTCAACGAATATGAGTGATTTTAACGATTATTCGCATTTGGATTTTGGGAATAAAACTTCCGTAATATTGCGGGATTACTGATTTTAATAACTTGAAAATCAGTAAATTATCTAAAAATCAATTCCTTAATCTTCAACGACTTCACTCCCGTAAACGTATTCCCTTCAAAAAACTGAATTCTCACCGAATCGAACTCAGCGTAAGTCAGACCGGGATAAATCTGTATTTCAACCGGAGAAAGCTCTTCTGTTTCGGGTATGAACTGCCCGATGAAAAACTGGCCTTTCCGGAACATGACACCGTCTTTGAAATATTCCGCTTCAATCGTAGGATTTGTTTCACCGGAATACAAATACACTTCCCCGGTAACACTCGCGCCAAAATGATTGGATTTATAGGTAGAATCGCTGTAAATCATCAATTGCGGATTGTCGTTGTAATCATCACCCGACAGCTTAAAATAACGATCCTGCGGCATTGGTTTGTTAAACATCAAAAACGTTTGTTGTTTTAAAGTGATAAACCCTTCCTTGGGCAACGTTTCATATGGCAAATGCAAACACCAGCCGTAGCGCAAATCTTCTTTCATAAACACGCGGGCAAACTGCTCGTAATTCATGTCGTCATAATGAAGAATATTGTTTTTCATCTGGTATTCATACACCTGGTACATCCATGTTGTAAGAAGAATAAATGCCAATGTAAACGAGTTTATATACCACTTGGATTGCTGCAATAAAAACGCCAGCGGAATCGCCAGAACGGGCAATACATCAATGTATGGACGCATGCCCAAACCGCCGCCATACCACCAGCACCACCACGACGCGGTTACATAGGTGAAAATGGCAAAAAACACAATACTTCCCCAGAACAAATTTCGTTGGTGGCGATACAATATGTACCATCCTGGAAGCAACAGCAACAATACCGGGGCGAAAATAAAAAACCCTTTACGCCAGCTGAATAGCACATCCCAGATCTTCGGATTACTCCAAAATTCAAAGGTTTCCTTGGTGTACGTATTCAGTGCTAATTTCCCGACTTGATCGTAAGTATTCCACAATTGAAAACCAAGAAAGAGCATAAAAACCACTACTCCGGGTAACAGATGTTTCCAATGTTTGGTAAAAAGTAGCTTTAACCGCCCGAAAAATAGCTGCGTACTTGTAAACATGAACGGTACAAACGCCAGTACCAGCACATTGGTCGGACGAATCATGACTGCCCAGCCCAGGAACAGACAAAACAAAATAAAGTGCTTCGCTGTGTGTTCATCTGCCCATTTCTTGGCGAATAAGAGCATCCAGGCTACAATGGCAAACGAAAACACGTGCGAAAACGGTGTGAGTACGTACGTGAAATAACTGGCGTCGGTTCCGAAAACCAGCATAGACAATACCACTATTATAAAGAACCGATCTATGTGAAAACGTCTCAGCAGAAAATAAATGCCCAAACAGCCGAACAGCAGGTAAAAAACGGACGCGAAATTGGCCATAAACTGGTATGGCTTGCTGTAACCATCGGCAGGATAATCGGTGCTTTTCGCATAAATATGTGCTACCGTAAAAAACGGGATCATCGAGAAAGCCGTTCCTGTGTAATATTTATTGGTAGCCTTTCCCTTGGTAAAGTAAAGGTTATTGGCAAACCGGGAATTTTGATAGGTTTTCTCGATTTTCGGTAAAAACTCAAAGTTGGAAGTTTTGTAAATGAACCATTGAGGCAGGTAACAATAATAGCCGGAACCATCAGACAGAATCGGTTCGCCTTTTTTGGCTTCCTCATTTGTCCAGCCGAAATATCGGTCGGATTTGGTACCGAACGTAACCGCTACGGTGATCATAAAAACAATGAAAAACCATTTTGTATTTAGCAGTTTTCGAATGATTCCCAATACATGCATTACAAAGTAGCTTTTTGTCGTAAGTAAAAATCCAGGATCACCATAGCCGCCATCGCTTCCACAATCGGAACGGCTCTTGGAACCACACACGGATCGTGTCTTCCTTTGCCGGTTAAAGTTGTTTCTTCAAGGTTGGTATCAATGGTTTGCTGTTCGGTCATAATGGTCGCAACCGGTTTAAATGCCACCCTGAAATCAATGGGCATTCCGTTTGAAATACCGCCTTGAATTCCCCCCGAATGGTTGGTCAATGTTGATCCGCCGGCGGTAAACGCATCATTGTGTTGCGAGCCCCGCATTTCAATGCCGTCAAATCCTGAACCGATGGTAAAACCTTTTACCGCGTTGATCGAAAGCATTGCTTTACCTAATTCGGCGTGTAATTTATCGAAAACCGGTTCGCCCAAACCTGCTGGTGTTCCGGTAATGACGCAACGTACACAACCGCCAATGGTATCACCGTCTTTGCGTACTTCGCGAATCAGGTTTTCCATTTGTTCAGCTGTTTCCAGGTCGGGAACCCGAACTGCATTGCTTTCACGTACTTTCGCCAAATCGGCCGACCACGTTCCTTCCCAACGGATGGAACCAACCTGGTCAACAAAAGCATCGATACGAATATTAATTATTGCAAGGAGTTGTTTGGCAATCGCTCCGGCAACCACACGTGCAATGGTTTCACGTGCGCTGGAACGTCCACCACCTCTAGGATCACGGATTCCATATTTTTGCTGGTAAGTAAAATCGGCATGTGACGGACGAAAAGCGGTATTCAACTCATCGTAATCCTGCGGTTTTTGATTTGTATTGCGCACCAAAAACCCGATAGGAGTTCCGGTTGTTTTTCCTTCAAAAATGCCTGAGAAAAATTCGACTTCGTCGGCTTCCTTGCGTTGAGTCACAATGGCCGATTGTCCGGGTTTACGGCGGTCCAATTCATGTTGAATGGCTTCCAAATCGAGTGTAAATCCGGCGGGAACGCCATCAATAACGCCACCTATCCCCGCTCCGTGCGATTCACCGAACGAAGACAACCGAAATATATGGCCGTAAACTGAGCCCATTTAATCGGTTTTAAGCTGGTTTTCCCATTTCGACACAACGGCGGTGGCCACACTGTTTCCAATGACATTTGTCGCGCTGCGTCCCATATCTAATAACGGATCAATTCCCAAAAGCAAAGCCAAACCTGCTTCCGGAATACCGAATGAAGCCAATGTACCGGCAATCACCACCAATGAAGCACGTGGCACACCCGCAATTCCTTTACTGGTAAGCATCAACACCAACAACATAGTCATCTGTGTCCCCATACTCAAATCCATGCCATAACTCTGGGCTATGAACAACGAAGCAAACGTCATATACATCATACTTCCGTCGAGGTTAAACGAATAACCCAGTGGCAATACAAAACTCACAATCTTTTTATCGCAGCCGAAATCTTCCAACTCTTGCATAGTCCTTGGGAAAGCGGCTTCTGAACTCGATGTACTGAAGGCAATTAATACCGGATCTTTGATACGTCTGAATAATCCGAAAATGCGTTTTTTAATAACGATGAACCCGGCAAGGAATAAAATTCCCCACAGCAATAACAAACCACCGTAAAATTCAGCGATGAAAATCACGTAGGTATTTAATACTTCTAATCCTTGTTTCGCAATAATGGCTGCCATCGCACCAAATACAGCAAACGGAGCGAAATTCATGACATATCCGGTGATTTTCAAAATGATGTCTGCCAGCATTTCAAGTGCATTCACCAACGGTTCTACCTTTTTTCCGATTGCAGCACAAGCTACCCCAAAGAACAATGAGAAAACCACAATTTGTAAAATCTCGTTGTGTGCCATGGCCTCAATCGGGCTTTTCGGAAACACGTGATTTAAAAATTCCTTGAACGAAAGTGCAACTTTCTCCACCCCGGTCGATGTTCCTGCATCGGGAAGCGGTAAATCCATCATCAAACCTGGTTTGAACAGGTTCACCAAAATCATTCCCAACAATAAACTCACAAACGAAGCACTGAGGAACCACAATAAGGTCTTTCCTCCAATTCGACCGACAGCTTTGATATCACCCAAACGCGCTACGCCAACTACCAATGTTGAAAACACAAGCAGCGCCACGATCATTTTAATTAATCGCAGGAAAATATTTTCGCTTAACGCCGTGAAATACTGTAGCTTGGTGTCCCTTGATTCGTTGAGTTTTACCTTTTTATCAGCAAGTTTGGTGTTTTCGGCAACAAGTCTATTGGTGTCAATAGCTGATTTTGCAGATAATTCTGCCTGGATCGGAGGTTCTCTATCTGCCTCTTTTTTCTGCAATTTCACATGACTGATCAAAACAGTATTGGCCTGAATCTTGTCATCGATCTTCTGCAACTCCTTATTTTCGTAGTTAACGTAGTTTTTATTCAACAATACGCCAACTCCTATCCCAAGAAATAAGCCGATGAAAATATAGAGCGTTAACCGGCTCTTTTTGCCTCCTGTCTGAACGTGCGCCATAAGTAGTTTAATTACGAATCATGTCTTCGGTGATCTTCAAAATCTCGCGTACTTCTTCCAAAGTCGGAGCTTCGGCATACGTTCTGAGCACTGGTTCGGTTCCTGAAGCGCGGATCATCAACCAGCGATTATCGTCGAAGATAAATTTCCAGCCGTCGATTGTTCCTACTTCACGAACGTTATATTTTCCGAAGGCAGTGTATTTATTAGCGTTGCAATTGGCAACCACTTCGTTTTTCAGGGTTTCGGTCAAATGTAAATCGTTGCGCTCAAACTTAAAAGCGCCGACAATTTCATAAACTTCTGCAATCAATTCGTCCAGCGTCCTGCCTGATTTAGCCATAAATTCCCAGACGATCAAACCCATCCAGATACCATCGCGCTCGGGAATATGTCCTTTTACTGCGATTCCGCCCGATTCTTCACCACCAATCAATACATCTTCTTCCACCATGATTCCGGCAATGTATTTAAAACCGATTTTCACGACTTCCGATTCCAGGTTGTAATGTTTTGCCATCTGGCCAACGCGCGGTGTCGTACTAAATGCCGTAACCACTTTACCTGTTTGGTTTTTATACTTCACCAGGTAATGCATCAGCAACAAAATAATGTGGTGCGAGTCGATGAATTCACCTTTTCCGTTATACAAACCGATTCGGTCGGCATCGCCATCAGTCGCCAGGGCACAATGAATATTTCCTTGTTGCTTGATGTATGTTTCAAGCGGTTGCAGGTTTTTCTGGATTGGTTCGGGAGCTTGTCCGTAAAATGACGGATTGTGCTCGCAATGCAATAATTGCACGTTCGGCAAAATACGACGAATCACATTTTGGCCTGCTCCGTACATGGCATCGTATACCAAATTTAAATCAGACTTGCGAATGGCCTCGAGGTCGAAATGCTGTTCAACGTGCTTTACATAACGCGTTTCAAAATCCACAATTTCCAATTGTCCTTTCGCGAGAAACGGATCCAATTCCACCGAAGCGTAATCAAACGGCACAGCTTCAGGAATAATATCTTCGATTTCCTGTACTTTTTCCGGAGTCAGCGGTCCGCCATAATGTGCTTTTAACTTAAATCCGTTGTATGACGGCGGATTGTGACTGGCTGTAAGAATAATTCCTAAGCCACATGAAAGGTGATTCGCAGCTAACGAAATCATTGGTGTAGAGACAAAACCGCGAGACAATTTCACTTCAATTCCTTCGTGAAGAAGCACTTTTGTTACGGTATCAGCAAATAATTCACCTGCAAACCGGCAATCGTGCCCAACGGCAATTCGCTGATTCAATCCCGATTCTTTGAGCCATTTTGCGGTTGCATAAGCTACGCGAGCTACATTTTCTACTGTAAACTCTTCCGCGATGATAGCTCTCCAGCCATCCGTGCCAAATTTGATTTTTGTTGCCAATACTCGTTTTTTTAAGAGTGTCAAAGATATAAAAACAGCTGTTGATTCAGTCGTTTAGGATTTTTTATCGGGTGTTTTTTTGGTGGTAATTAAATAGGACGAATAGCCGTCGTCATTACCGATTGTCAGTTTCGAATCTGCTTGTTGACACAGGAGGTCGATTAATGACAAAGCAAACGCATTTTCAGGTGAGTCCCAGTTGTTGTTTTTCACCAAACCAACAACAGATAATTGATAGAATTCTTCGTCTTCCGTAAGTGTCAATTTGAAAGTCCCCTTGGTTTGCTCCAGTTTTTCAAATGAATTTCCAATGATTTCATTCAGAATCAATCCAATCGAAATAGCCACATCTGGCGAAAGCTGTGCTTCATATGCCTCAATGGAAATTTCTATTGCGATAGGTAAAAACTCGATATTATGCGCCTGAACCAAAGACAGAAAGAGATGTCTGAAGAAGTAATCAACCTGTAGCATCGACAGATTGACATCGCTATAAATCATTTCCTGAATGCGCGCCATGGTGTTGATCCGCATGATTCCTGAACGGATTTCCTTTTTAATCGACTTGTCGGAAATGCTATCCAACTGCAAATTCAATAAACTTGAAACGATTTGCAGGTTGTTTTTCACCCGGTGATGCACTTCCTGCAAAAGCGTTTCCTTCTGTTCGAGAGAAGCTCTTAGCCGATCTTCAGCGTATTTTTTTTCGAAGAAAACCGGGACATCAAATTGTTCGGTTGTTTTTCCTTTCTGATTAGCCGTAAGGTATTCCTTGATTTTTTCAGGCGATGCCATAATAAATGTACAATGCTCAGCTCCGGCAGCTTCGCATTCAAGCTCAACGGTTGTTAATGGAAGACCGAAACTTTCTTCACACCAACCCGAAGAATAGCCACAACTCATGGTACAAACCGGAATATCGGATTTACGCCCGGCTTTTTTCCACGATTGCGCCTCGAAGGAATTATGATGATAAAACTTTAGGAAATAATTTTCATCAGGCGATGGATTACACTCAGGCAAAAGTTCCACATTTGCCCAGCCAGTATAAGCAAAATGCACGGGGCCGGCTGCTAGCTTTTCAACCGGATCAACCAGTTTCATGCGCTCGTGAAACGACAAAGCATCTTTCTTTCCCAGTACATGTGCGATATCGAACAGGAAGTTATTACCGATCCTGATTGCTTCATCTTCCGGACGGTTGCTATACAATTCTTTGATAATATCGAAAAATTCATACGACAACGACGAGCTTTTAAACAAGACATATCGTTCGTTATTAATAATGATTTCGCCTTGCTCCGGTTCTATGGAAATGGACTCAAAATAAGCGCTCACGTTCTTTTCCGCCGTTTCAAAAATAGCTTCAAATACATCCGGAACCTGCACTGTTTTACGCACTTTCCCGGCACTTACTTTTTCTCGTAAACGTTCATTTTCCAATTGGAGCCGTTGAATCTCTTCCTTCAGCAAATGAATTTGTGCGTTGTCCTGATTTTCCAAATAGTCGTGTTTTAAAAAAACTATCTCATTTCAGCTGTTCCTGATTGAGATAAGGAAGATAGCTGAATTATTTAACAAAATACCAGTTTTCAAAAAGAAAAACAACAATATTTTCGCCGGTATAAATTAAAAATCCCGTTATCAGCTTTAGACTGGAAACGGGATTTGATTTTATATCAATTTTATAAACTGATTAAGCTGTGTACTCGTGAATTGTTTTTTCGATAATTGCTACACATTCCATTAATTGCTCTTCCGTCATCACTAATGGCGGCGCAAAACGAATGATGTTGCCATGTGTCGGTTTTGCCAGCAAGCCATTGTCTTTCATCTGTACACACAGGTTCCAGGCAGTTTTACTTTCCGGCGTATCATTGATAATAATGGCATTCAACAATCCTTTTCCACGCACACTCACTACAAGATCGGTTGATGCGATAATGCGGTTCATTTCGGCACGGAAAATAACACCCAAACGCTCGGCATTGTCTGCTAATTCTTCGTCGCGTACTACTTCCAGTGCGGCAATCGCCACTTTCGCAGCAAGCGGATTTCCACCGAAAGTAGATCCGTGCTGCCCCGGCTTGATCACCATCATGATGTCATCGTTTGCCAATACGGCAGAAACCGGATAAACTCCGCCTGAAACCGCTTTACCGAGAATCAAAATATCAGGTTTCACGTTTTCGTGGTCCACTGCTAATAATTTACCTGTTCTGGCAATTCCGGTTTGAACCTCATCAGCAATGAACAAAACGTTTGCTGCTTCACACATTGTTTTGGAAGTTGACAAATAACCGGCATCAGGAACAAAAACACCTGCTTCGCCCTGAATCGGTTCTACCAAGAATCCAACTACATTCGGTTGTTTTAATGCCGCTTCGAGTGCGTTGGTATCGTTGTATGGAATGCGGATAAATCCAGGTGTAAACGGACCAAAATTTTTATTCGCATCCGGATCGTTTGAAAACGAAATAATGGTGGTCGTTCTTCCGTGGAAGTTCCCATCACACACTACAATCTGTGCCTGATTCTCTGCAATTCCGCGTTTTTCGTACCCCCATTTACGAGCGAGTTTGATTGCAGTTTCAACCGCTTCGGCTCCTGTATTCATCGGAAGCACTTTATCAAAACCGAAATATTCTGTGATAAACTGTTCATAAACACCCAGTGTATCATTGTAAAAAGCACGTGATGTTAACGTAAGCGTTTGCGCCTGTCCGATTAATGCATCCACAATTTTCGGATGACAATGCCCTTGATTTACAGCCGAATAAGCCGATAAAAAGTCATAATATCGTTTTCCTTCCACGTCCCAGACGTGAACTCCTTTTCCGCGTGAAAGTACTACCGGTAGCGGATGATAGTTGTGCGCTCCAAAACGATCCTCTAGTTGTATCAATTCCTGCGACGACAATTTTTCCATTGTTTCCATAATTAAAAACGTTTTTTTGAATCTTTTTGCTCGTCGCGGAGAGCAACCATCCTTTCCTCGTTCAGGTGTCGGAGAGAAATCATCCGATAGATAATGCAAAGATAAAGAAAGAAATTAAAAAACGAAAGTCTTCCTGAGGGTCGATTTCCGTTTCAATTCCTTAACTTTGTTAATCAAAACAAAGCCTGTGGCAACTATACATTTTTCCCGTCCTAACAGCGATTTTTTTGCGACCCTGCGCAAGTCTGTTGAGCAGTATTTTAGCGACAATAAATTGGATTCTTCCGGTAACGCACATTTGTATTGGAAAGCAACTATTCTTATCACCACTTATATTGCCTGTTACCTGACAATCATGTTATTGCCAATTCCTATGTGGTTGGGTGCCGTTCTGGCATTATTCCTCGGATTTATCCAGGCGCTTGTTGGTTTTAATATCATGCACGATGCCTGTCACGAAGCTTTCAGTGATGACAAACGCATCAATTACTTTTTCGGACTTTCGATGAACGCCCTGGGCAGCGATGCTTTCATGTGGCGCCAGAAACACAATGTAATTCACCATACTTATACCAATATCGACGGTGTGGATGATGATATTGCCAAATCACCGCTTTTGCGCATGAGCGAAACACAGCCTCGTTTCAAAGCGCACCGCTTTCAGCACATTTATCTTACTTTCTTATATGCGATCAGCACCATTTTCTGGGTCTTGTTAAAAGATTTCCAGCATTATTTTATGGGACACGGCTACGCTGTTGAGGTCGGAAAAATGAAACTGATCGATCACTTGATGTTCTGGACCACAAAAGTGATTTACATGGGCCTTTACATTGTCCTTCCGATTATGGTTTGGGGCGTTTGGCCAGCCATTGTAGGTTTTATTTTGATGCACGCAATGCTCGGATCCGTTATGTCATTCGTGTTCCAATTGGCACATGTTGTAGAAAACGTTGAATTTGAGCATCATCATGGTGAATCTACTGTGATTGATTCAGAATGGGCGGTACATCAAATTGCAACAACCAGTGATTTTGCTCCGCGCAATAAAGTGGTAAGCTGGTTCCTAGGTGGCTTGAACTTCCAGGTTGAACACCATTTATTTCCACGTATTTCACATGTTCATTATCCGGCCATTCAGCAAATTGTAGCCAAAATATGTGCTGATTATGGTGTGGAATATCGCTATTACCCAACGATGAATGCTGCGTTAGCATCACATTTCCGTCACATGAAACACCTGGGACAAACTGATCATCCGGCTCCGGTGGTTTCGTGAAATCACTTTTTGATTACGATTTTAGCTTTTCGATAACACTGTGATCGTAATCTTTGAGCGTTTCTTCGCTGATAATCCACGGTATTTTGAAGTATTGTTTTCTGAACCATAATTCAAAAGCCGGATCTAAAAACTCGTAAATACCGTCTTCACCTTTGTGAATCATGTCGTTTCCGGCGAGAATTTCCTTGTTTTTGGATACATTTCTTGGCGTACCAATGTTGTAACGCTGCATCACCCGCGTGGAAGTCAATTGTTTTTCCTGCATGGTAACCGCTTTTAGCAGGTTGACCTGGGTATTGCTTAATCCTTCTATTTCGCGTTGGTACAGCGGTTGATTGGCATAAATAAGTTCATCGAGCGCATGAGCAAATTGGTCAAAGCGGGCTATTTTGTCGGTTGTGTTCCACACATAGTGCGACAATTGCTGTACATACCATGAGTGGTTGCGCATGATCATCGGAATAATGCGGGCAATTACAGGTTCTATCTTTTTACCGGTTTCGCGAAAACTTTGCTGGATAAACGAAACCCACTTTTCTTCTTTGATCTTTGGAAGCAGGAACAAGTCACCAAACCGGTAAAATGGTTTGGATTTGTTGTTAAAAATATCAGAAAGCATGTGTCGTTTACTGCCATACAAACAATAAGTAACTTGCTTTTGCCGCTGCCAAATCGCGCGCATTTTCTTTTCGAAACGCTCAAATTCAGGAAAAGAAGTTAGATTTTGAAATTCATCCAAACAAATGATCAGGTTAATTCCTTTGGCTTTGGCAATTCGTTCCGGTAAATCTAAAAGCTCATCCGTGTGCTGCACGATTTTTTCCCAGTCGTACTTGATGGTCAAATCAATATTAGGCTTCACGCCTATTTGCACAGACGGCACCAAATGATGTAAAAATTGCTTTACATCGTCCATCCAATCCTGCCATTTAGTAGAAGTAGCTTTGATGATTTCGCGGGTAAATACTTCGAAAAATTCGGTCTCGTTACTGATGGTGAATAAGTCGATCACCACCGTTTTGTGGAGTTTTTCGGTCTTTTGGATGTCTAGTACTACTTTTTCGACCAGTGAAGATTTGCCCCAGCGGCGAGGAGAAATAATAATCGTATTGATGCCTCCCAACAAGTTGCGACTAAGCTTCAACGCTTCTTCTTCTCTGTTGGTAAACGATTTGGTGCTTACTGTATTACCGAATATAAATGGTGAAAACACATCCTGATTCATAACATTCATTTCCACAAATGTACGAATCCAATATCGTTATACCAAATAGTATTATACCAAAAGGTATAATACCAAAAAGTATAAACTAAAATAATGTTGGCTGAACATCTTCGTCATCCTCATCCGGCTTGGACAAATCCCACTCAATTGTAGGTGCTTCACCATCAGTTGCATCCACATCATCAGAATCCGTATCCAACTCCAAATCAAGCGTTTCATCTTCCGGCCATGGAATATCACCTTCGATCGGATGTGTCAGTAGGACCTCCTTTATTCTCAATTTGGTGAGTTGATTTCCTTGCGCTTTCATCCCTTTTACTTCGATGAAATCCGCGACTTCAACTTCGTTATCGGGCAAATTTTTGGTTTCTTTCAGCAACTTATTGTACACGATTTTGATCTTCGGGCGGAATGCCGTAGACACCACATCGAGGTAAGAACCTTCCGATTCGGAAATGTAGCTCACACGTTTATCTGAAGTGATTTCGCAACAGAAACGTTTCACAAAATGCAATTCTCGCTCGGCATCAAAATACACTGCCGAAATTGGCCTATCGGGCACCCATTTTTCGATGTGCACCATGTCTTCGTCAAAATGATTCGATAAATCAAAGGTCGACAAGCGGTATTCACCGTTTTTATAAAGCGTCAACAAACGATCTTCGCCTTTAAACGATCCGAGGAATTTTCCGCGGCCTTCGTCATTCAAACGCCCGACTACTGTGTCGAACCAAATCTTACGGGCGGCAAGTGTAGAACCACCGACTTCTTTCTGGGTGATTTTCTGCACAATTTCTTTGGTAACGCGATTCCCGGCAGCGCTTCTGGCTTTGATCAGTAAATCACCTAAATCAATATCAAAACGCAAGCGTTTCAGGTGCGGACGTGGCCGTAAGTGAATTGTAACAACCTCGCGTTCGCCATTCGGGTGAACAGAGAAATACAACAGTTTCGAGCCTTTCACGCCACGTGTAAGATCGTATTCCGTATCACGGGTCACCGAATTCACGAAGAAACGTTTCATCATAGTTGCACCGCCAACTCCATCCTGGTACATAACATGATAAATAGTGCGTTTATCACCTTTTTTCCAAACATCAGCGTGCACGATTCCTTTTCCGACAAATTTTTTCTCAGACACCTTGGTAATCATAAATTTACCGGTATTGAAAAACACAATAATGTCGTCTATTTCGGAGCAATCATTCACAGCTTCGGTCTTTTTCAAGCCCCAGCCAATAAATCCTTCTTCGGTGTCCACGTACAATTTGCGATTGGCGATTATTACTTTACTCGCCGCGATTGTGTCGAAAATTTTGATTTCGGTTTTTCGCTCTTTTCCGGCACCGAAACGTTTTTTCAAATCCTTGAAGTATTCAATCGCGTATTCTACCAGATTGGCAAGATTAGCGCGAACTTCTTCCATTTCAGCTTCCAGCTTCGCGATCAATTCGTCGGCTTTATCGGAGTCAAAACGCGTGATGCGAATCATTGGAATTTGCGTCAGTTTCGCTAAATCTTCGTCTACGATCTCGCGAATGAAACTCTTTTTAAACGGCTCAAAACGTTTGTATAAGTAGCCGTAAAGCGTTTCTCTGTCTGAGTAATGCTTAAAGTCGATGTACATCTCCTCGCGGATGAAAATCTTTTCAAGCGTCGCGAAATGCCATTGTTGTTGCAATTCGGTGAGTCGGATTTCCAACTCGCGTTTGAGCAATTGCAGCGTATTATCGGTGTTGGTTCTGAGAATTTCAGTAACACCCATAAATCGCGGTGTATCTCCATCAATTACCGAAGCATTGGGCGAGATCGAAACCTCGCAATCGGTAAAGGCATAGAGTGCATCTATGGTTTTATCCGGCGACACTCCAGGCGCCAAGTGAATAACGATTTCCGCTTCAGCTGCGGTATTATCCTCAATTTTACGAATCTTGATCTTACCCTTCTCGTTGGCTTTCAATACCGATTCGATCAACGATGTAGTCGTACAGCCAAACGGAATCTCGTTGATCATCAAGGTCTTGTTATCGAACTTTTTGATCTTGGCACGAACGCGTACTTTTCCACCGCGCAATCCGTCGTTATAATTGGAGAAATCAGCCATTCCACCATTCATGAAATCGGGATAGATCTCTACCTTCTTTCCACGTAAATGATTGATCGACTGATCGATAAGTTCAATAAAATTGTGAGGCAAAATTTTACAAGCCATCCCCACGGCAATTCCTTCTGCACCTTGCGCTAAAAGAATTGGGAATTTAACCGGCAAATTATCCGGTTCCTTGTTTCGGCCATCATAACTCAATAACCAATTGGTGGTTTTCGGGTTAAAAACTACATGGCTGGCAAATTTTGATAAACGTGCTTCGATGTAACGTGGGGCTGCAGCGCCGTCGCCGGTAAGTGTATTTCCCCAGTTTCCCTGGCAATCGATCAATAAGTCTTTCTGGCCCAGCGCTACCAACGCATCACCGATAGATGCATCACCGTGCGGGTGATATTTCATGGTATTTCCGATGACGTTGGCAACTTTGTTGTAGCGTCCGTCATCGAGTTCCTTCATGGAGTGCATGATGCGTCGCTGCACGGGTTTGAAACCGTCATACAACGAAGGAACCGCACGTTCCAGGATTACATAAGAAGCATAATCGAGGAACCAGTTTTCGTATAATCCGCTGAGCGGAATGATATTATCGTCGACGTTTTTCTTTTCAAACGGATGTTTTTCATCGTATCCGTTTTCGTCATTTCCATTGTCATCGTACTGGTCTTCGCTATCGTTATCCAGCGGAATATTTTCGTCTTCTGCCATAGTTTAAGAAGCTTTTTCAATAGGTTCTTCTTCGTCCGGAATGGTCATATCGTCCGGATCTTTTTCTACCCGTAAATTATCAATGATGAAATCCTGTCGCTCGGGAGTGTTTTTCCCCATGAAATACGACAGAATGGTTTCGATAGAAGCATCTTTGGTCAGCAACACCGGCTCCAAACGAATGTCTTCACCGATGAAATGCTGAAATTCATCCGGAGAAATTTCACCCAATCCTTTAAATCGTGTAATCTCCGGATTCTTACCTAATTCGGCAATCGCATCCCTGCGTTCCTGTTCCGAATAACAGTAGATGGTTTTCTTTTTATTTCGCACCCGGAATAGGGGTGTTTGCAATACATACACGTGATTGCGTTTCACCAGATCGGGGAAAAACTGCAAAAAGAAAGTCAGCAACAGCAAACGAATGTGCATTCCATCGACATCGGCATCGGTAGCGATCACAATGTTGTTGTAACGCAGGTTGTCCATGTCTTCCTCGATATCGAGCGCAGCCTGGATGAGGTTGAATTCCTCGTTTTCATACACTACTTTTTTGGTGAGTCCGTAGCAGTTGAGCGGCTTACCTCGCAGGGAAAATACAGCCTGTGTATTCACGTCGCGCGATTTTGTAATGGAACCACTCGCTGAATCTCCCTCGGTAATGAACAACGTGGTCATTTCGCGTTTTTCGTCTTTCAAGTCGGTCAGATGCGTACGGCAATCGCGCAATTTCTTATTGTGAAGACTCGCTTTTTTAGAGCGGTCACGTGCCAGCTTACGAATTCCGGAGAGCTCCTTCCGTTCGCGTTCCGACTGCTTAATTTTCTTCTCAAGCGTTTCGGCTACATCCGGATTGCGGTGCAGGTAATTATCTAAACTTTCTTTCAGGAAATCATTGATAAACGAGCGCATCGATTTCCCCCCCGGCTCGATTTCCTGCGATCCTAATTTCGTTTTGGTTTGCGATTCAAAAACCGGCTCCATCACTTTTACAGCAATGGCGGCCACGATCGACTGACGAATATCGGCAGCATCGTAATTTTTGTTGTAGAAATCGCGAATGACTTTGGCAATCGATTCCCGAAAAGCACTTTGATGCGTTCCGCCTTGTGTTGTATGCTGTCCGTTGACGAAGGAATAATAATCTTCGCCGTACGTTTTTCCGTGGGTAAACGCCACTTCAATATCTTCACCTTCGAGGTGAATGATCGGATATAGCGGATCACCGTCCATGTTGTCTTCGAGCAAATCTTTCAAACCGTCTTTCGACTGGAATTTTTCGCCGTTGAAATAAATGCTTAACCCGCGGTTGAGGTAGCAGTAATTCCAGAACATTTTAATGAGGTATGGCGTTCTGTAACTGTATTTTTTAAAGATCGATTCGTCGGGAGTGAATTCAACATATGTTCCGTTGATTTCATCGGTTTTCTCAATCGGTAAATCGTCAACCAGGTTACCTTTTGAGAAAGAAGCTTGTTTTTTTTCGCCCTCGCGTACCGAATAAACCATAAAGTAATCACTCAACGCGTTCACCGCTTTGGTTCCTACTCCATTCAATCCGACTGATTTCTTAAATGCTTTGGAATCGTACTTACCGCCGGTGTTCATTTTCGACACCACTTCCACTACTTTCCCCAACGGAATGCCACGGCCGTAATCACGTACCATGACTTTTCCGTCTTTCACTTTCACATCTATCTTGCGGCCGTTCCCCATGACAAATTCGTCGATACAATTATCCATCACCTCTTTTACCAGGATATAAATCCCATCGTCGGCCGCCGAGCCATCGCCTAATTTACCGATGTACATTCCCGGACGCAAGCGAATATGTTCTTTCCAGTCAAGCGACCGGATGTTCTCTTCCGTATATTGATTTTCCGCCATAATTCCACTGATAGTGCAAGTAGCAAATATAACACTGATTCGGCCCTGAAAGTTGAAGGTGCAGAACGAGTTATGAACGATGTGAGGTTAATTGATCGGGTGATGAAATTCGGGAATTCGGATGTTCGGAATATCCCGAATTCCAACAGATTAAAACAAAATAAACCATTGATTTTAAACGAAATAAATACATTTCCGTAATATTGCGGGATTACTGAAATTATTAAAACAGTTCGCGATTTATCGCGAACCTACAAATAACCATATTGTTATTTGTATTCCTCTAACACCATTTTCACATTCCGCAGTCGAAATTGTTGTTTCCCCTGGTTCCAGATATAAACCCGAACGGTCTCGTATTCCTGTAAATAATCATGGATTTGTGATTCGAAATCCAACTTCACCCAACCATGGCGGCCTTCTTCACGGTCATTGAACAAATCGATGCTTTTGTAGTAGCGCTTTTTCGTTTTGGAAGAACTGGCGTCAATCACCAGGTAAACGCCTTCAAATCGTTTTTCACCGATCTGTTTATCCAGTTGCACCCGCAGGTAATAACGCTCGTTGGTACGATCAGCAGGAAGTGAATGATCTACCGTAAACAAAAATTCATCGGTTGCAAGTACGTTTCTTTCGGAAGATTCATCCAACAACACTATTTCGGCGCTCTTGTCTCCGAATGGAACACATGATCCGGTGAAATTCCAGCGGCCGATATTGTCTGATTTCCAAAACTGCAAACTGGCGAAGTAATTTTCTCTGGTAAACCGCTGATTCACCATGAAACCGGTTGACATTTCCCAAAAACGAATTCCACCGATGAATGCACAGATTCCTACAAAAATGAAAGTCAGCAGTTTTTTCCGTTCAACCACCAGAAAAAGTGGCAGAAGTAAAAAGAAAAGATGCTCTGTAAACGGGCGGTTCCCAAATGGCGATTCATAATCCCAGCACCACCACGAAAAAATCAGCCAGCAATTAACAATCCAATAAACACTGAGCCATGTTGCCTGAAACCGGTTTTTGCGGAACCACAGAACTATTCCCACAACGGAAAGCAATAAAACCGGCACATGCACAAATAATCCGGTTCGGAAACTCAATAAACACGTGAGTATTGGCGGATGAAAAAAGTTGAATCCTTCACCGCTGTAGGACCACACAATCCAATTGCCAGTTTGCCATTTCCAGGAGAATAGCAGCAATGAAACAATCGCCAAACAAGAAACAATTGATCCAAAAAGCATCAATCGGTGATTTGTAAAGAGCTTTTTGAGCCATGCCAGCAATTCGACTTTCGTTCCCAGCAAAAACGGGATGAGTAAAACAACGGTGATATTGGTCGGCCTCACCAATAAAATCAAACCCAAAGTGAGCCCCAAAAAGATCATTCGTTTCAGGGTAATTGCTTCTTTTAGCCGGATCATCACGTACGCAAATAATCCAAACAGGAAAAATGAATAATGATGTGTAAACGAAGGAGTTGAAAATGAATAATACATCAATGGCGTTGCAACGTACAGGAGTGGAATCAACCAATCAATCCGGCGGTTTTCATTCGGAAAAAAGTACAGAACACATTTCCGGAACAGGTAAATTCCTAACCAGGTATAGACTAAACTTCCCAGAAAATAACACCAGTGAAAGATCTCGGAATAGCCATCAACAGGGCCGCCGCTGATCCACGAAAGGAAGCAAGCCAATAAAAAGAACGGCAATTGCAGCAACGCGGTTCCCGGAAAATATTTATCGTAAACATGTCCGTTTTTGTCTTTGAACAAATAAAGCTGATCTATATCGTTAGCATGATAACGTTGTTCGGCTTTTTTCGGTTCATCAAATGTAGGATCGTTGTAAATCAGCAACGCCGGTAAATAGGCATAATATCCGCGACCGTCTGATCGGATCACTTCCATCACCTTGTCGTCTTTCACCAGTTTATAAGCTGAGTAGCCTGTCAGCAAAACAATGAACCAAATTAAAGGCGACCGCACGATTTTTAATAAACTCATTTTTACTTATTCCGGCGAAGCCAGCCGCGTTTGTAGAACACGAAAATGAGCGAAGAAGCCAAAATGAACATAAATCCTATCGCATAAAAGTAACCGTAGCGCCAGTTCAGTTCGGGCATGTACTTGAAATTCATTCCGTAAACCCCCACAATAAATGTGAGTGGAATAAAAACGGCGCTGATTACGGTAAGCACCTTCATGATTTCGTTCATTTTCTGACCTTGTGTAGCATAATACAGGTTGGTGAGTCCGTCAAGAATTTGTTTTTGCTCTTCGATTTCTTCAATCAATACAATGCAATTGTCTTTCAGATCGAGAAAATAATGGTCGTTTTCTTCTGAAAAAAAATGATTTTCGGCCCGGTCAATTTGCCCTACCAGTTCACGAATGGGGTGAATAATTTTCCGCAATTCACCGAGTTTTCGTTTCTGCCATTCGATGCGGCGTAAGACTTCACTTCTCGGCAACCGTATGACCAGGGATTCAAGTGTAACAATAATTGAGGAGATCTCTTCAACCACCTCGGTGTAGTTATCGGTAATCGCTTCCAGCATTCGAAACAACAAAAAATCAGGGCCTTGTACACGAATCTTACCTCTTTTCATTTCCAAACGCTCACGCACTTCCGGAAAATGATCAGAAACCCGTTCCTGGAACGAAACCAGGTAATTTTTACCGAGAATAAAACTAATCCGCTCTTTTCTGAGTTCGAAATCATTCTCCCTGGAAGGCAAGGCAGAAGTGATAGAAAAGAAAATATAACCTTCGTACTCTTCCAATCGCGGGCGCTTGGTGCCTTTGAACAGATCTTCCTGAATCAGCTTGTCTATGGACAACTTTTCGCAGAATCGTGTAATGGCTTCTTTGTCTTCCATCGAATGAAAGTTGAGCCAATGCATTAATCCGGGTTCGTTTTCCGGCTGAAAATGCGTCAGAAAATAACCGACATCTTCCTTTGTAACAGTTAATACATCGGCATTGTAACGATAATGTTGGACCGGTTTTTGTTGCATTTCGCTCAGAATTTTTAAATTCAATGCTAATTTAAACATCCTGATCGAATGAAGCGCCTGATTCCTTTTCTCTTCGTTGTCTTTAACTGTTATTGGGTCGTCGCACAGGATTCATTGTTTGCAACCGTCCATGTGATCTACGGCTCGAAACCGATTGCCAAAACTGAAGGAAAATGGTTTGGCGGAAAACTAGGCGGACATGTCGGCCTGGAAGTTTCACCGGGTAAAGTGGTGCATTTTAATCCTGGCGGAGCGGTTGGTGCCTGGCAAAAAAACTCGGATACCGGAAGTTATGTTGTTTCGACGATTCAGGGTTTTTACAACACGTTTGGAAGTGATTCCGTGAAACAAATGGCGGTGAAAATCCCGATTACTGCAGCTGAATTCAAGGTTCTGGACAGCATCGCCGATTATTTCGTTGAGAAGCCACCATATCCTTATGCGTTCTTCGGAATGCGCTGCGCAGCGGCTTGTTACCATTTATTATCATTTACGGAAACGTATCCCAAAATTAGTAAACGAAAAATGGTGCGACGCTTTTTCTACCCGCGGAAATTGCGTAAACGGCTCATCCGATCTGCAAAGAAACAAGGTTGGAAAGTAACCATTACCAAAGGCAGATCAACCCGGAAATGGGATCATGATTAACGACGCCGATAATCAAGTATCTGAGTGACACTCCGCTGATCCTGCGTTTCTTTGCTTTCTCTTAATTTTTCATGGATTACCGCAATATTCCGCTGGTTTTCTTTGCTCAGCACGGCTTTTTTGATCTTGAATTTTTCCTTACTCGTTAAATGCCAAGAAAGTGAAATGCGATCTTTAAATCCTTCACGCAGGTTGATCGAAACAATACGCATGGGAAATGAACGGTCAAACGCTGACATTTTCAAAAGTTCTTCCTGGTCAAAATCCTGTGTTCGCGGGAAATTACCATACACGTTTGAAAACGGAAGGGAAAATTTATCCAAAAAGGCAATCTGACGAATTTCGTCGCCGGCAAGCAATTTCCTAGTGTCCCGAATCTGAATCACGACCACTCCCGAAGTATTTTGCCGGATCCATTCATCCATCGCATCGATCCATTGCATCATCGTTTTTACACCGAAATTATCACGCGTTCCTGCATCCATGATCTGAACGGTTGGCGTGGTTGGAAGTGTGACCATTGGTAATACAAATGGAAACGTTGCATTCATACGCAACACGCTGGTAAAACGCATTTGATCGACATTATTTCTTTTCAATAACTGGTGAATATCAACGTTTTCGTAGGAGCGAATCGTGCCTTGTGGATTACTTTTATTCGTAGTCATGAAACTCAACTTCTGCGAAGAAATCAGCAATCGGCGGCCATCGTTCACAATTGTTGGCGAGAAAATCATTACCGGAATAATCCCTTTTTGTTCCGGTTTACGGAAATAGCCTAGCGATTCATCCATCACCGAGCCGGTATTTTCGTTCAAATCTTCCTCGAACGCCATACCTCGGTCGTAGTTATAAGCGTGGCCGGTTTTTAACCGCGACTGGTAACGAAAGAAAATATCATTAGTAGAAGCCGCAAACGACAGTTTATTGAGCAAATCTTCTGAAATGGCATTAAAATGCGCCGGATTGTTCATATCCATCTTATCACCATTCTTTTCCTTTAGCTTTAATGCGCGGTAATAAGCAGCGCCGACCATTCCACCGGAAGCCCCGGTAATCAATGCCGTGTGGCGTGTAAAACTTCCACCTGAAAGAGAATCGCAGTAACGCATTACTTCAAACATCCAGGATGCACTGCGCGATCCGCCCCCGGAAGTATTCAAAATAAACAGTACCGGTTTTTCTTCGCCGGTCTGCGCTTTCCAATTGTTGAGCAAACGGATGTAACTTAACGAATCTTGACGCGCTGTCACATCATCTTCGCAAAAACTCCTGATCGTAGACGTATTGTAATTTGTTCGGCCTTCTTCGGTGTAATTCAAGCCATAAGCCTGGTTTTCAAACTGGAACACCCCCCAATGATGCGAAAGGAAATTCATGGAAAGTAATAAGCCGATCAGCAGAACGTAAGTCCAGTTCCTGAGCCAGGAAACCAGCGCACTGAACAACATCAGGATAATTGTGAGCAACATTACAATACTCATGGCTGCCGGCACGTCAAAAACAGAAGAACCGCCGATTAATCCCAGCACCACAAACGTCAACACGGTGGTTACTTCAAAAATGGTGGTTGAAATACGATTCTGGGCAAAAACCTGTTGTAGCAACACAGGACTGTAATGACGGGTTGAACGGCATTGCTGGATGCGGAAACCTTTCCCCACGTACCAATATAACGGATGTTTTCCTTCGGCAGCATAACGCAACGTTTTTCCCTGGCTCAAACGCGACCAGCGGGTCGGCTTCACAGTTCCCGTTCGGTTGCGTCCCAGTAAATCGAAGAAATTTTTGTTTGCCGGAAAAAAATAAGCCAACGCGATTCCCACAAAGAACATAAAGCCAAGCAAGTAGGCAAAAACGTAGCCGGTAATTGTTTCGGTGCTTGCAAATTCTTCCACTCCCTGGAATTCGATCATTCGCAGGATGTAGGTCACATTAAAAATGATCGGAAGGACAGCATTGTTGAGACAAAACTTCAAAAATGGCTTGTGTACCGTTGCCAGAAAAGGAAAGTGCGGCCCCAATCGTATATAACTGTATGAATTGAATGCCATTGTGAATCCACCAAATGAAAACCCGAGTAAGACAAATGACCAGAAATTCACATCCCCTTGGTATTCGGGCGATAGAAACAAGAACGGAATTCCGAATGCGCGACCTAAATTATCGGTAACGATTGCAAAAAAGAAAACCCAATACAGTAAACCGATCAGATTGTGCTTCAAATGGCGAAACAACAACACTAACGGAAAGAAATATCTTATTCCGTAGATGATTGGTTTTACTGAAGCGCGTGATAACATCGTTAGTAAGATAGTTATTTTTCCCGAACCGAGTTATGACATTTAATAAAGTCTGTCACCAGATAACTCAATGATTTGCCCACTAACTGCTCATCGCGCTCAGAAACGGGTGCTGCTTCCGGAAAATGAATGTAAGCAACCCGATCAACCCGCGCCATGGAACGCACATAATAACGTGCCTGTTCCAGTGTAACACCGCTTGGTGTAAATGCGCTCGATGGCATTCCGGCAATACTATCCATATCAAGTTCGATACCGGTAAACCAATCTTTGTGCTGTCGGAACAATGCTGGAATATCTGTATAAAAACGTTCCGGATCATCGATCCAATCTTCAAAGAAACTTATGGTGGCTTTCATTAGTTCAAGGCGTTTGAGCACACTTTCGTTGTTATACGATTGATGTAATCCCATAACAGAGTAACTGGTGAGCAACCCTTCGCCCCACGCATAGCTAAACGGATTTCCCGAATGACGGCCTTCCAGGTCACGTGTATCGGCATGCGGATCGAGATTCACGACAGAAAGTTGTTCTCCGCTTCCTTCATGTACACCTTTAATCAGTCCGAACGCATTGTTGTGTCCGCCGCCGATTACAATTGGAATTCCACCCGCGCGGGCAACTTCTTTCGACCAGCGAATGACCAGTTCGTCCAATTCGGACACCAGTTCTTTCAATGAAAGTTCATGTTCAACTGCCAATGGTTCAATCACTCCATGCACCACCAATTCTTCTCCGGTAAGAAACCGATTGCTCTGTACCGCCAGAAAACGTCCTATAAACACATCGAATGCTTTCTCCGAGCCACCAAATCCGCCATTTGCACGCGGACCGATATCTTCCTTAATTCCCAGGATATGATACTTGCGCTGCTTCCATAATTCGGGATCTTCGGTGCGGAAGAGTGTTTGCTGCCCGATCCTGAATTCACCTTCCCGACGCGTCACCCAACGCTCTCTTTCCTCAAGTGCGGGAACACGCAACCCAAAAAAATCATTCTCCATCATGATAGTTACTTATTAAATCAATAAACTCTTTTGGCGGAGTGATTGGCTTCATGTTGGTTTTGGAAACAAACACTAACGTTGTTTTTGCGGTTGCTACCAGCTTTTCAGCTTCATTGTGAATGGTATATTCGAAAAACAAACGCGCTCCTTTTAATAAAACAATCGACGTTTTTACCGTTAATTCATCGTCGTACAACGCAGGACTGAGATAATCAACTTCAAAATGACTAACGGGCAACATAATACCGTTTTCTTCCAGCGACCGGTAACTCATTCCGAGTGATCGGAGCGCTTCTACCCTTCCCACTTCAAAATAGGAGGCATAATTGCCATAATAGCAATATCCCATCTGATCGGTTTCGCCATATCTAACCCTCAATCGTATGGTATGATTAAAAGAACTTTTCATGCAATTTCAAACTTCATTCACGGAGAGCGAATTTCGGAACAATTTTCCGATAAATCAGGTAAAAACTGACAAGCATTTTGTTATGTTTACCTAGCAATTCAGTCAATTTGTCTTTTTTTTTCGTATTTTAGTCGAAGAAACTTGAATAATGAACATTTCATTAAATTTCAATTAAAGCTTTGGTTAAAGACAAAGCAAAACTTTTCAAATAATCAACCCCTAATGGACTTTTTTTTTCACTTTTTTATGTAAATATTTGCTCCTGTCTAAGTTCAACGTTTTTAACACGTGAATTTCGAGCCTATTATACTGATTAAATAGTTATTAACAATAATATATAAGTTTGCTAATGAGTGCCAACCATGACGCTATATGGAGTTCCTGTCTTAAAGTCATCAAAGACAACATCCCGTTGCAAGCCTACAAAACTTGGTTTGAACCGATTGTTCCAGTACGAATAGAAAATGATGTCTTGACAATTCAGGTTCCTTCACACTTTTTTTACGAGTGGTTAGAAGAACACTACATTACTTTATTGAAAAAGGTAATTAAGAAGGAATTGGGAACCGAAGGTCATTTGGAATACAGCATTGTTATGGAAAACAGCGCCGGTAACTCGAACCCTTACACCGTAAAACTTCCGGCCTCTAACAAAAAGGCATTGAAGAATGCTCCGGTGAACATGCCGATCAACATCAGCGACAATCCGATCAAGAATCCGTTTATCATTCCGGGCTTGAAGAAAGTGAACGTTGATTCGAATCTGAATCCTGCTTATTCTTTCGAGAATTTCGTGGAAGGTGACTGCAATCGTTTGGCTCGTTCTGCCGGATACGCTGTAGCTAACAAGCCGGGCGGAACTGCTTTTAATCCGTTGTTGATCTATGGTGGCGTTGGTTTGGGTAAAACCCACTTAGCGCACTCAATCGGAATCGGCATTAAAAATCAGTCACCGAACAAAACCGTATTGTATGTAGGTTCTGAAAAATTCGCGCACCAGTTCATCGATGCATTGAAGAACCAAACAACCAATGATTTTATTCACTTCTATCAAATGATAGATGTGTTGATTATAGATGATGTCCAGTTTTTCTCCGGAAAAGAAAAAACACAGGACGTATTCTTCCACATTTTCAATCACCTGCACCAAAACGGTAAACAGATCATTTTGACATCTGATAAACCGCCGGTAGAAATGCAGGGAATGGAACAACGCTTGTTATCGCGCTTCAAATGGGGATTGTCAGCTGATTTGAGTACGCCAGACCTGGAAACGCGCATCGCGATCATGGAAAAGAAAATGTACGGAAACGGCATTGAACTTCCGCGCGAAGTGGTTGAATACCTTGCTTACAGCATCAATACCAACATCCGTGAAATGGAAGGCGCTTTGACTTCTTTGTTAGCTCAGGCTTCTTTGAACAAAAAAGCGATTACACTGGATTTGGCCAAACAAATGATTGACAAGTTCGTGAAAAACACGGCGCGCGAAGTGTCCATCGATTACATCCAGAAAGTAGTGTGCGATTACTTCGATCTACCGATTGAAATGTTGAAATCGAAAACCCGTAAACGCGAAGTGGTTCAGGCCCGTCAGATTTCCATGTACTTCTCCAAGAAAATGACCAAGTCGTCATTGGCAAGCATCGGAGCACACTGCGGCGGAAAAGACCATGCAACAGTATTGCACGCTTGCAGAACGGTGATGAACTTATCTGAAACAGACAAACAATTTAGAGTTTACCTCGAAGACCTCGAGAAAAAACTAACGATCCAATAATTAAAAAATCCCCGTTCAATGAGCGGGGATTTTATTTTAGTCGAGTTTCGAAGCCTAGTCCCGTAGGGACGAAATATCTTATAAAATAACATCCAAAAACATCCATCACCCCGTAGGGGTGAGACTGCACAAAAAAACATAGTGGAAACCATCTTACCCCTACAGGGTAAAAGTTCTTAAGGGATAGTTGGTGTTACCATATTACGTCCCTACGGGACTTTATCCTGATTCAAAATAAATCAATACGGCAAATATTCAAAAAAGCCATTCGTGATATACAACGTATCGCCCGCTACCCGAACAAATTTCCCCTGGAAAAAACCGCTGAGTTTCTGTGTAGCCGGGTTGTGGCCGCTGATAGAATATACACCATCAACCAAAGTTGGATAATTCAGACCGTTATAAGAGGCAAAAGAACCGGAAGCACTCATGGTGTAAGTTCCGACACTTCCGTCATTTCCCAGGTTCAGCTGCATGGAAACTGTATCACCTGAAATAGCCAGATTCCAGCCATTGTTATAGGTTAATTGTTTGGTCGAAGCAGTCGTTGCCATGCCGTTATAAGAAAACCCAGCATACGGAAATTCTGCATCCGGACAATCGCCGCAGGTTCCGCCGCAATCAATCGCCGTTTCTCCCGGATCCAACTGACCATTCATACACGGATTGATCACAGGATCTTCTTCTTTGTTACAAGCTACTGTCAACAGCAGACCTGTGATAACTATTGCCGCAAAACGATTCCAATGCATAATCAATCTTTAGTTTTGCTAAAGTAGAGAAAACAGATTGGAAAAAAAAGGAACATACCGCACCATTCTCACAGCAAGTGAAGGCTTTTACAAAGAAAAGGGATCTAAATTCCTGGCTTACGCCGTTCCGTGTAAAACAGAGGAGGAAGTTAAAAAACACCTTGCAGCCTGGCGAAAAGAACATTTTCAGGCGGTTCACGTGTGTTACGCCTTTCGGTTGGGAAGCGATAAAAAGCTCTTTCGCGCCAGTGACGACGGTGAACCTTCTAATTCTGCAGGGCCGCCGATACTCGGACAAATTCAGTCATTTGATCTGACAAACCTGTTGATCGGCGTGGTTCGGTATTATGGTGGAACAAACCTTGGAGTCGGTGGATTGATCACAGCGTACCGAACGGCGGCAAAAGAAGCATTAGAACAAGCTATTATTATTGAAGAAGAAGACCATTGCATTGTGGAATTATTGTTTGAATACGATCAGATGCCAGCTGTGATGGCAGTTGTGAAAGCCATTCCTCTGCAAGTTACGGAGCAACAATTCGAACTTAGTTGCCGGTTGAAAGGCTCCTACCCGATCTCGAATGAACACGCTTTGGCACAGTTACAGGATTTAAAAAACGTAGAGCTCATTGAACATGGAATTAGAACATAAAGCATTATTGGAAGAATTAGTGGCCATCCAAGGCTGCGCGAGTGACGAAGCAGGAATGCGGGATTTTATTCTCGATTACGTTCATAGAAACTGCGCCAACTGGAAAGTTCAGCCGTCAGTTGTTTGCGGCGATGGTTTCCAGGATACAATTACGCTTGTATTTGGTAAACCGCGAACGGCAGTTTATGCTCACATGGATACAATCGGTTACAGCGTTGGTTATTCCAACAACCTGATTCGTGTTGGCGGGCCGAGACATATTGACGGAACGTTGCTCGTTGGCAGCGATTCAAAAGGTGATTGCGAAGTAGAATTGATGCTGATTGAAGAAGAATCAGGCGAGAATCAGGTAACATTTGTTTCCGACCGGGAAATTGATCGGGGTACGTTGCTTTCATTCAAACCTAATTTTCGTGAAACGGAAGAATACATTCAATCGCCGTATATGGATAACCGATTGGGAGTTTGGGTAGCTCTGCGTTTATGCGAAACACTTGAAAATGGGGCCATTGTATTTTCCACTTATGAAGAACATGGTGGAAATTCAGTTGGAAATTGCGCACGTTATTTATACGAAACGTACGATTTGAAACAAGCACTGATCAGCGATATTACCTGGGTAACACATGGTGTTGTTCACGGTGGCGGAGTGGCAATTTCTATGCGGGACAGTATGTTACCACGCAGAAGTTACCTCAACAGGATTATTGATTTGGCCCGGGAATCGGGTGTTATGTTTCAACTGGAAGTAGAATCAGCAGGTGGAAGTGACGGTTCGGTGCTTCAAAAATCAGATTTGCCGATCGATTGGTGCTTTATCGGCGCTGCAGAAGACAATGTGCACACGCCCGATGAAAAGGTATTCAAATCGGATATCGTTTCGATGCTGGAGTTGTACAACTATTTAATGATTCACCTTTAACGAAGCGGAGTCACGTCAGAAACATTGATCGGTTGAAAATTCGGGCAGTTTTCAGGTACTTTTGCTTTCGTGTCTTCGTAAGCAAACTTTAAACGCATGCCGTCAACCTGGAATTTTGCATCAAGGTTGATCGGATAAAGGCTTCGCGCCACATCTCCCTGGATGTATTCGATGTAAAATCCGCAATCATCCGTTGCCCGAACGGTTCCCACAATACGTTCAGATTCCGACGGAGCAGACCCGTTATCAACCACTTCCGGTTTTTCCTTGTGCAGGTTGCAGGCGTTGATCATTCCCAGTAATGTAATCGCTAGTACCACGAATATTGATTTATTTAGTGTATTCATTTCTCTTCCGTTTGGTTCAATAATACGGATTTTCCGGCTATTGCAGCGGTTGTCCAGGCAGCCTGAAAATTAAATCCACCGGTAACACCATCGATATCCATCACTTCTCCGGCAAAAAACAAGCCACGATACCGTTTGGATTGCATGGTTTTCACCTCAATTTCGGCCAGATCAATTCCACCAGCTGTTACAAACTCTTCTTTAAAGGTTGTTTTCCCTTCCATTTGGTACAAATCGTTGATCAATACCTCGATGAGTTTATTTTCCTGCCGGCTTCCCAGTTCCGACCAGCGCAGGTCTTCATTTAATTCGCATTTGCTCAGTAAATAAGTCCACAAGCGGCTTTTGATCTGAAACAAAGGTGTGTTGAGCATTTTTTTGTTCGATAATTTCCATTCAACCAGCGCTGCACGCACCTCATCTTGTTTCAAAAAACCTGTCCAATTTACCGAAATTGCTGTGCGGTAACCTTTTTCTTCCAAAATACGAGCCCCGAAAGCAGAACATTTCAATACCGCCGGACCACTCATTCCCCAGTGCGTAATTAATAACGGCCCGGAAGTCGACCATTTTTCGCCCAGAATGCGAACCGATGCATTCTCGGTAACAACCCCCATTAATTCGCGAATGGATTCGTTGGGCATATTGAAGGTAAACAAGGACGGAATGGGCGGTATAATTTTCAGATCGAGTTGACTTAACAACTGAAAGCCACTGATTTTTGGTTGTCCGCCAACAGTCAATATCACCGATTTACAGGCAATTGTTCCGGCTGGAGTTGTTACTTCCCAACCAGAATCAGTTTGTTGAACGGCATCAACTCGCGATTCTAACCGAAGCGGAATTTTTAGTTTTTTCAGTTCGTTCAGGAAACAATTGATGATGGTTTGCGAATCATTGGTAACAGGAAACAAGCAACCATCCGGATATTCTTTCAATTCAATTCCCTGTTCATTGAGCCAGGCGATCATGTGCGAAGAGGAAAATGAATAGAATGCTTTTCGCAGAAATCGTTCTCCCCGCGGGTAATTGGTTGAAAGTTCGGTGGGGTCAGAAACAATATTGGTAACATTGCAACGGCCACCGCCGGAAATTTTCACCTTGGCAAGTGGTTTTATTCCGCGTTCCAATACCACAATTCGCGCTTCCGGAAAATGGGTTCCTGCCTGAATGGCTGCAAAACAACCTGCTGCGCCACCGCCAATCACTACCACATCAACCGTTTCTTTCATGTGGTAAAAATAGTCAAAGCAATCATGGGTTTTCTGAAGAAATCTTCCAAAAAAAAGCCCCGGCAGTTATCGCCGGGGCTTTCTATAAAGAGTTTGTTTTTCATTATTTTACTACTTCCAATCGCTTGATCGCAATTCCTTTAGCAGTAACCACACGTGCAAGATAGCTTCCTGCAGCAACAGCAGATAAATCTATTGTAGCGATTCCGTTAGTGGAGCCGAATGTACCGATTACCTGTCCGGTAATTGTTACCAATTCAACCGACTCGATCATCGATTCGCTGCTTACGATACTTACAGTAGTTGTTGCAGGGTTCGGGTACATTGTTACGGTATTGCTCAATTCTTCAATTCCCGCAGGGCCGTTACCAACCTGCACTGGCCCTTGATATGTGGCGTGATTTTGCTTGGTAGCTGTAACTGCTAATGGTAAATCTGAAACAAGTGCCGGGAATGTAATGTTTACTGTTCCGCCGCTTACAAATCCACGGCCGATCAACACATTGTCTTGTGAAACAGCAACCAAAGCTCCTTCAACATTGCAGTTTACTGCTAACGAAGTTGTAGCCAACGGAACCTGTGCCGCATGAGTTACAGTGATACCCATTGTTTGTTTGTTGCGGAATTGAGTTGACGGATCTCCGAAAAACAACCATGTTTGCATGACTTCTCTTCCGTCTGAACCACCAGGATATTCTTCGAGCATACTTGCCTGGCTGTTGTAGAACAAACCACCAAGCGTTGTTTTTTTATTGGAAGGATACGCTTCTGCGATCAATTCAGCTAATTCATCCTGTGTTTGCATTGGCTGTGCCCACGCCATAAGAATAGAAGAACCTGCAGCTGCGATAGCTCCTGCCGGTGTAGATGCGTTGTCTGCGCGCAGCCATGTCTCAGAGATACAAGTACCTGAAGTAAACGTTCCGTTGTTACAGGCCACCGAAATCACTAACGGATATTTACCATTATTGGTAGCCGCATTGATGTTTGTAGAAGTGAAATTCCCGGTAACGCATGTATTTTGAGCGCCATGTCCGGTGTAGTTAAACAAACCTACTCCTTCGTTCACCGCAGGAAGAATCATTGTAGAATTCGGATCACCACTAGCATCCTCACCACCACGGCTACCGTCGTAAAACTCATAAACGCTCGTATAACCATAGCTCATCAATCGGGTGCGAACATTACGCAAATGCTGCCAATCTGCTTCACCGTCGTCTCCGAATCCTGAACCTTCACCTGAACCAAGTCCAATTGCTTTTTCCATCCAGTCACCTGCAGCAGGATTTTTCTCATATTCCAACGTTCTGTCAACCATTACTTTGATCTGAGCAGAATTACCGGAAAAACGTCCGACAAATGCTTCCGGATAATAATCACTTGCACCACCAGCCAATTGACCGTAATAAGAGTCAGACCACAACTCTTCACCGCCGCTTTCACCATAGGTATGGGATGGTACTTCTGCATGATCACCAACCAGCAATACATATACAAGGTCAGGATTGGAAGCGTAGAAGTTTTGAATGTATGCTTTGATATCAGTATCGGTTGTCCCGGTAACAGTAGTAGTCACAGTTGTTGTTTTGATTCCTTTTTGGTTTTTCCAGTTGGCCAGAGGCAAAATATCAGCCGAAAACGACTCATCAGTAATGATGAGCAATTCACCTTCTTCATCGATAGCAGTGTATTTTTGAACATCATTTGCTGTATTGATGAAGAAACGTTGCTGAGCGCTCCCTAAAACCTTGTCTGTTTTTGAAACTTTGGTTTCGTTGATTCCGGCAACATCCGGCTGAAGAACCAAACGCACGCGGATGTTTTCGTGCACACGCAATACTTTCGTCACAGGATTGTATTGGTATGGAGAAATTGTAATGGTTTGTCCACGTGATTCGCGCCAAACAAACGGATCATTCAACGAAGCGATGTTTGACGGATAAAACGCATTCTGCTGGTAAGCAGAACCAAATGTATAGGCCACAGATGCCGGATCTACATTGCGTTTCAGATTTCCTTTGGAAGGAGCTACTTCTACGTTTTGAATTTCGGTTACGGCATCGTATTCAACCACCAACATGGTGTTTCCTTTGGCAGGAAGCTGAACAGATGTGTGGTAAAGCGGCAATGCCGGCATACCGTTTTCCATGGAAATAACACGGTGTGTTTTACCGAAATCGATGTGCTGCTGTCCATTAATGGCAACGTACTGATACGGCATTTCTTTGAGTGTATGACCAATGGCAACACCATCGTCATCGTGGGAAATTAATTGGAATTGCTGAGCGAAGGAGAGTATGCCCATTAGCAACATTCCGGAGAGGAGTACAGTTTTTTTCATCTAGCTTTTGGTTTTGAATCCACTAATCTACAAAAAAAAAGAATTCACCGCACTACCGTAAACACCATAGAAACGACCTTACACTCAAAGAAAAAGGCCTCTGTCAACTGACAAAAGCCTTTTTCCCTTAACCTGTAGATGTTAATAATTGATCCGTTGATTACTCTAACGGTGATATTTTAAAAAGGTTTCAAAAAAAAAGAAACACCAGATCATTTTAAGTGTTCCACCAAGGTTACTTTTTCTGCGTAACCGACATTCCTCCAACTAATCTCTTTGTTTTTGTAAATAAGGATTGTAGGTAATGCATCTATTTCCAGTTCTTTAGCGAGTTCAGGATTCTGGTCTACATCGATGCGGACTATTTTAACAGTGGCTTGCATTTCTTTCGAAATTTCCTCCAACGAAGGTTTCATTTTTTTGCATGGCCCGCACCATTCCGCGTAAAAATCTACCAGCACGATTTTATCATCGTTGATGAGTTCCTGATAATCCCGGGTGGTCATCCCGTTTTTTGGTGTGGCCGTTCCCATAACTTCCGGTAGTCCGTCCGAACGCCATTTCATCATTCCACCATCCATTTCGTAAACTTCTTTGAATCCGAGTTCACGCATGTGCTCGGCTGCAGCGGCACTTCTTCCACCGGAAAGGCAGTACACAAAGTACGGATTGGATTTATCCAGCTTGCTGATTTTTGCATCAAATCCGTCGGAAGTCCAATCAATGTTTGTTGCGTTTTCCAAATGACCACCGGCAAATTCTTCTGTTGTTCGCACATCAACAATCGTTGCATTTTCAGTGGCTGTTATTTTTTCCTGAAATGCGGCAGGTTTCAATACTGTTTTTTCTGACTGACTCATTCCGCAGCTACTCAATAAGAGTATAAAAACCGGAATCAGCTTGAATTTGAATTGTTTCATTTCTAAACTTAAGGTTTGAATTAGTGTAATTTTGATTGTAATCTGAACCAACTCCCTCCGTTGTAAACTTCCTGAAATCCGTTTGATTTCAACACATTTACCGCAGAGCCACTTCGCATTCCTGAGGCGCAGCAAGTGATTACGGGTTTATCTTTCTTAATTTTTGCTAATGATCCGGCCAATTGATCCAATGGGATATTAATGCTTCCTTTGATATGGCCTCCCTGGTATTCCTGGCGTGTCCGCACATCAATTAACTGAGCCCCCCGCTTTGTCATTTCAACAAAATCAATCGACGGTTTTCCGCCAAATAGTCGTTGTAAAATCCCCATTATTTCGCTGTATTAATACTGTTATTTACTGATAACCAACTACCTCCATTAAAAACATTGGTGTGACCATTTTGCTGAAGCAGTTGAGTTGCCATTCCACTTCTTCCGCCACTTGCGCAACAAAACACTAATGTTTTCGCTTGAAGCAGCTCTTCCAAATGCTCATCAATTTCCTGTAAAGGAATATTAATAGAGCCTACCACATGTCCACCGTTGAACTCTGCGTGTGAACGCACATCAACGATTACCTTTCCTTCGCTTTTTATCCAATCATTCATCTTTTTTCTTATTTATCGGTTTACCCATTCCTGAAAAGAGGTTCACAAAAAGTCCGCCCATAAGTGTTCCATACAGGGTACTGTTAACAGGACTGGAAGTAATGGCGCAAGTACCGCTGGCACAACCTACAAAATAGTAATAGGCATAACCTCCCAGAGCGCCTATTCCTGCGCCCACCATGATCCATTTATTTCTTTTAATCCATTCCATGTGCTTTCACTTAATCGTTCCACGTTCAGTTCGGTATGCAAAGGTGTTTCAAAAATAGACAAGATAATGTCACCTATGTTACATCATCAAAACAGGAAAAACTTGCATGCAACTTATGTTACGTAAGCGAGCCGGTTTTTCAATTAATTTCGCACAAAATAAAGATCTATGTTGGGCAAGGGAACAAAAATGTACAGTATCGGCAAAATGGTTTGTCCGCGTTGTCAGGAGGGTGATTTTTTTGTTGCCAATCCTTACAATTTAAGAAAAGCCGGTGATACACACGAGCATTGCCCCAAGTGTGGATTGAAGTATGAGAAAGAAATTGGGTTCTATTACGGAGCCATGTATGTTTCATATGCGCTGGGAGTGGCTTTGTTTGTAACTTGCTGGGTAACATTTAATTTATTTTTCCCGAATGCCTCAACCGGTTTGCAGATCACAACGATTTCATTGATATCTTTGGCTGCCGGCCCTTACTTTTATGCACTTTCAAAAATAATCTGGGCCAATTTTTTCTTCGGATATGACAAAGATGCCATCAAAAACGCTCAATCTCATCACTGAAAAATTCGGGTACTTATTTGAATCTGAACTAATTGAGGCTATTCATTCCAACATGCTTCTGAAGGAAGCTTCAGCGGGAACGGTTCTTATCGAGATCGGGCAGACATTCCCGGGAATTCCTCTTCTGTTGAGCGGTTCTCTGAAAGTATTCAGGGAAGACGATCAGGGAAACGAATTATTGCTCTATTATATAGAAAGCGGCGATACCTGTGCTATGTCGTTAACATTTGATCCGAAACTTTCAAAAAGTACGATCAGAGCAGTTGTGGAAGAAGATGCACAGTTTTTGATTATTCCCATTGCTTTTCTGGATAAATGGATGGTACAATTTGCAAGCTGGCGCTCGTTTATCATTGGTAGTTTTAATCATCGCCTTACCGAAATGCTTGATACGATTGATAGTCTGGCATTCAAACAATTGGATGAGCGTTTGAAAAATTATTTATCAGATAAAGTTAAAATTAACGGAACCACGAGTTTGCATCTGACTCATTTTGAAATTGCGGAAGAATTAAACTCTTCCAGAGTGGTTATCTCACGATTACTCAAACAATTGGAAAGCCAAGGTAATTTAATTTTGCACCGGAACAAGATTGAAATGCTGTTGTTTTGACCCCACACTGAGAAATCAACTGTTCACTCTTCATAACATTCTTGGAGTTTTATTTGGAACATTCGTTCCATGTCTTTACATTTGGGTCAAATTAACTTTTTAATAAAAAACTATGAAAAAATCTTTACTCGCTATTGGAGCCGTATTGGCTTTAACAAATGTAGATGCTCAGTTGTTGTTTTCTGAGGACTGGACAGCACCACAAGTATGGTCAACTTATCAGGGACCAACAGATCCGGATACATTGAACTGGGGAATTGGTACAACTGCTGCTTTTTCTGCTCAAGGGAACATGGGTATTTCAGCTTCTTGGAGTCCGGATCCAGCTCCAAATGGTACACCTTTGACTCCGGACAACATGCTTATTTCTCCAAACATTGACATGTCAGCTGTTACAGGAAGCGTATCATTGTCTTTCAAAGTAGGTTCTCCTGAGCCAACTGCTTCTAACTTCTACCAGGAATTTATTTCTGTTTACGTTTTGAACAGTATAAATGACCTTGCTACTGCAACTCCTGTTCACGCTGCAGCATTGGCTGGTGGTGAGCAATTGTATACTTTCAACTACGACATTTCTTCAATGGCGGCAGGTGAGGATACAGTATTGTTAGTATTCCGTCACCACAACTGTACAGATGAGAACTTCATTGTGTTGGATGATATCAATGTAACAAACGGTGGTTTGGGTATCAACGAAGCAATTACAGAAGCTTCTGTTTTCCCTAACCCTGCTAACGAAGTATTGAACATCGTTACAACTGAAGAGTTGGCTGAAGTACGTATTATGACTATGGATGGTAAAGTAGCTTTTATTTCTGCTACATCTAACGTTAACGTTGCTGATTTGAAATCAGGAATGTACCTATACGAAGCAATTACCGTTTCAGGTAAAGTTGCTCGTGGTAACTTCGTGAAAAACTAAGAATTTACAATTCTTTAATATGAAGGGCTTTCCAATGGGAAGCCCTTTTTTGTTGGGTATTGTTTCATGCTATTCAACAATAGCACGGGTTGCGTCCCGCGCTTACGCATGCGTTACAGTATGATAAACAAAAAACCCGTCCACCTAAGGCAGACGGGTTTACAATTGATCTCCGGCTGTTATTGCAGGATAACCTCTTTGTCTTTGTTGTGTTTCACCCGGTAGCTGAAGTGAATTTTACGATTCTCTTTCGGTTTCATGTCAAATTCCCAGTTTAGGATACCAGTGACAGGATTGTAATTTGCTTTATCCAAATCGATTGGCTCAATGATGATGTCGGCGTTTTGAGTTACCGGCAACTGATCTTTCACAATCAACTCAATATTGGTCGATTTGAGGTTTTTGATTTCCAACTCATACGACATAATGCGTTCTTTGGTGTTGCCTACAATTTTCTCCTTCATTTCTTTTTTCAACAACGTGCGTTTCACGATGATGTTCGGATCTTTGCCAAGGCTCAATGATAAGGTATCGTCCATTGTTGTGGGATCAAGATAAGTTTCACCAATGTACGTTCCATCGAAGAAGATGTTGGCTGTTGCCGGAACCAATTGCAATTCATCCAGTTTCACAATTTGCGCTACCAGGTAAGCACTTGGATCCAGCTTAGGAACACTGATGTATTTGTAATTGGCGCTCAAATCAATATTTTTCACCAATACCATGTGTTCTTCACCATCGCTTTTGATGGAATACGGTAAATCGATCTTAAACTCAGCTGAAAGCACCCGGTCGATCATCGTGGTGAAATCGCTTGAGGTCTGTGCATCAATCTCCAAATCTTCCTGCGCCCCCATTGCTCCTTTTGCTTCGCTAGACAATACCTGTGGCATCGGTGCATTGGAGTATGAATAGTTTGGTTGATCATAATAAACAGCTGCCACGTAATAATCAACGTACCACGGATGGAGAACAGGACGTGTTTTGTTTTGATAAGGATTATTGGTAGAAACCGTTAAACGCACATCGTCCCAGTCCTCACTCGTGTTTTGGCTCACGTGAGCTTTGTATGTCAAATTGATTTTGCCCGTTGCAATATCGCTTCGAAGATCGTACATCGGTACCCAGCTTGCTCCTGAAACCAGGTAAGAAACCGTTAGTTTACCCGTTGCAGCTTCTTTGGCAGAAACGGTGATCATGATTTGGTGAACCGGCCCTTTCGGTTGTTCAGGCGCGCTGGAAGACTGGAAATTCTTCAAATCCTGCATCCGTGTGTGCATCCCGGAACGCTTGAAATCTTTTTCCGATTTACGACGATTCAATACCAACATCTTTTTATTGAGCTCGTTCATTTTTACCTGGTAATAATCCACAGCTTGTTTCAGCAACTGGATCGAATCGTTGACTTTTCCCTGTCCTTTAATGGCTCCGTTATTGGCCAAAATGCTCTTGGTAGCTGTCAAGACATCAATTTCATCCTGAATTTCGCGGATCTCATAATCCATGTTTGAAATCGAATCCTGCAACAGTTGAATGTCTTTTCTGATTTTCAACGGTAATCCTTCCAGCTTCACTACTACCGGTTGCGGATAGAACATGGAATATTTAGAATCGATGAGCACAACATTTCCGGTTGCTTTTACCTGGAGGCTTTTCGGATCGATGTTCGGACTGATGCCTTCGATGACCAGTTGTGTGACTCCGGGTTTCACGGTGTAACTCGCTTTTCGGTAGACCTGTGCACCTTGTGTATATACCGTCACTTCTGAAATACTTGATTTGATGGTTTCTTTTTCTGTGGCGAATGTGCTAAGCGCAATACACAAACAACCTGCTAAACCGATTACTTTTTTCATGGGATCAAAATTTTAACACAGTACCCATGAATCTGAAATAGGTTCAGCAATTGTTAAAATAAGGAACAAAAAGGAGTCACCTTATTGAGGTAACTCTGCTCTTTTGTTTATGAAATGTGGGGATGAATGATTGTGCGGGAAGGGTGTTTTCCACCGAATGTGTTCGCTGTTTATTTCATGGTATTCAATAAACATGGAATATGGCGCGGGATCTGCCTGAGGCAGACAAGTTGCCCCCGCGCCTACAGTGATTTAATTTCGTTGATGATTTTATCTGCAAGGTCTGATGCCGCCTGTGCGTCTTTGCTTTCGGTGTACACGCGGATGATCGGTTCTGTATTGCTTTTGCGCAGATGGACCCATTCTTTGCCGATATAAATTTTCACACCGTCTGTTGTATCAACTTCTTCGTTTTCATAACGTTTTGCCATGGTTTGAAGAATTCCGTCGACGTCAATTCCCGGTGTTAATTCAATTTTTTTCTTTGCCATTTCGTAGTTTGGGTACGAAGCGCGCAAAGCGGTCATGGACATCTTTTTCTGTGCCAAATGAGTCAAAAACAATGCTATTCCGACTAAAGAATCACGGCCGTAATGCAAATCAGGATAGATGATTCCACCGTTTCCTTCGCCACCGATTACAGCATTTACTGCTTTCATTTTTTCCACTACGTTCACTTCACCAACTGCCGAGGCATGGTATTCACAACCATTTTCTTCGGTTATATCGCGCAACGCACGTGTGGAAGAAAGATTGGAAACAGTAGCTCCTTTTCGGCGTGAAAGAATGTATTCTGAAACCGCAACAAGCGTGTATTCTTCACCGAACATCGATCCGTCTTCGTTTACCAACGCCAAACGATCGACATCCGGATCGACGGTAATACCCAAATCGGCACCAACTTCTTTGATCTTTTGAGAAAGTTCGGTCAAATGTTCTGGTAATGGTTCCGGATTGTGTGGAAAATGTCCGGTGGGTTCGCAGTACAATTCAGTTATTTGCGTCACACCCAATTTACGCAGCAACGCCGGAACAGCTATTCCACCGGTTGAATTGACAGCATCAACTACAATTGAAAAACCAGCTGCAGTGATTGCAGGAATATTTACGTCATCTAACGCGAGAATAGTATCAATGTGGCGATCAATCGCCGTAGTATCGTTTGTTAGCAGACCTAAATCATCGACTTCCGCAAAATCAAAATCGCCGCTGGTTGCAATCGCAAGTAAATGCTCACCTTCGGCACCAGAGATGAATTCACCTTTTTCGTTTAGCAATTTCAGGGCATTCCATTGTTTCGGATTGTGGCTGGCGGTAAGGATGATTCCACCATTGGCTTTGTGATACGGAACGGCCATTTCTACGGTTGGCGTCGTAGATAAACCCAATTGCACCACATCAATTCCCAATCCGATCAGGGTATTAGTCACTAATTGGGAAATCATTTCACCTGAAATACGGGCGTCTCTTCCCACGACCACTTTTAGTCGTTGATTCGGGAACCGCAATTTCAGCCATGAACCGTAAGCCGCAGCAAATTGTACTGCGTCAATCGGTGTGAGCGCATCGCCGGGTTTACCGCCAATAGTTCCGCGAATACCTGAAATCGATTTAATCAGCGTCATAACCCATTTTGTTTTTGAACGTGATTGACTGTTTCAGCCCGATCATTTTCAGCAAGGTCACAGCGCATTCAACTCCTTTATTTCCATGCTTTCCACCCGCGCGATCAATTGATTGCTGTTCGGTATTGTCGGTAAGCAGGCAAAAAGAAAGCGGTTTGTTGTACTTTAAAGTTACATCCATGATTCCTTGTGTGGCTCCTCCGCAAACAAAATCAAAATGCCGGGTTTCTCCCTGAATCACCACACCGATAGTGATCACGCCATCCGGATTGATCGTTTCCAAGAGCCATTGCGCTCCTAAGGGTAATTCAAACGCTCCGGGAACGTGATGAATCAGAATATTATTTTCGCTTACACCATTCTCCAACAACGTATCTACGGCGCCTTTCAATAATTTGCCGGTGATGTGGTCGTTCCATTCAGAAACAACAATGCCGATCTTAAAATCGGCACCGTTTGGAATAGTATGTTTATCGTAAGCAGATAAGTTTTTGAGACTTGTTGCCACTTTATTTCAGTTTTGTGTTTTTAGATCGTGCAATGAATTTCTCGATTGCTTTTTGTTGAGAGAACTGAGAGTAGTTATCGCGGATACGTTCGTACAATTCAGTCGCTTTCTCGAAATTTTTCAAATGTTCTGCAACCAAAGCGGCTTTGAACAGGTATTCAGGAGTTGTTTTTTCGTTTTCGTTGGTTTCTGCAGCTTCGATGTATTTATCCATTGCATCCTGGTATTTGCCCATTTCACTGTAACAATCACCCTGCAAACCGATCACACCAACTGCTGCGTACGTATCGCTTACCTTTACACCTTCTAATGTAGAAAGCGCTTTTTTGAAATTGCCTTTTGTCATATACTGACGACCGAGGATCAATTGAGCGTTTTCGCCACCAACAGTTCCGTCGTATTTTTTTACAACGCTTTCCAACTCAGCAATAGCTAAATCGGTAGAATCCTGAGAGGCAAGGTTCAATCCTTTAACATAAGCGCCTTTCGATTTGTCATTTTCAGGCCCGAAGATAAATTGCTTGTACACCAAATACCCAACAAGTGCTACAACGAGAACTCCTATACCATAGGTAATCATTCGCAGTTGCTTGTTGTCTTTAAATTGTTGTTTCAGGTTATTGGTGCTGTTATTTTTTGCCATCTGTTGTACGTTTAAGCGATGCAAAAATAATCTTTTTTTCCAATCGGCAATTGAATTTTATTAACACCAAAGTGTCTAAAGCGCTTTGCTGAGCTTGAGTTTCTAAAGAAGCGCACGGCGAAACACATAGAGACTCTGATATGAGCCGTAAATTTCACCACATAGGAGGCACAACACTTACGCCGAAGCTTCAGCGAAGGAGCAAAGTTTTTTTAAAGGATAAACCTGTAAGATCACAAAGGTGATCAACCTAAATCTCATTTGTGATCTTTCTAACAAGTCAAACTTATCCATTTCTTTGCTCCTTCGCTATGCACCTATGCTGAAGCTATGGCATAAGCTTCGGTGAAAGCGTTGTTCCTTTGTGGTTCAATACCTTTTGGGTGTTCTTTGTGTACTTTTAACTGACAAATAAAATTGTGTATCTTTGTCACGGTTTTAGGTTTCCAAACAAGATGTTTTCGAACTGATTGTGAGGAATTAATAGGGAATTCGGTGTGAATCCGAAACTGTATCTGCAGCTGTAACCCTTGCCAAAGCTGTTTCAAAAAGTCACTGTTGGTGCATTACCGATGGGAAGACGAAACAGAACTGAGGGGAGTCAGAATACCTGCCAAAACTTGTTTGAATGAAGACTTCAGATTAAAGTCGGTTTCATAATTGAGGTAGCGCGCACCTCAGTTCTGTTTCTCATTTCTGATTTTTCATTTGCTTTTTTAACCTTTTAAAATGCGTAAGCAATGAAAAAAACATTACTATCTCTGGCCATTTTGGCCGCATCCGGTGCTTTTGCACAAACAACAGTCACTTTTGATGACCTGACACTTGATACCAACTCTTATTGGAGCGGTTCCGACGGTTCGGGATCATTTGTGGCAAACGGTATTACATTTCCCAATGAGTATGACATGCAATGGAGTTACTGGTCGGGTGGATTTATTTATTCCAACTCGACAGACATTACAACTGCCGGTTATACCAACGATTTTAGCGCATATACCGGAATCGGTGCAGACGGAAGTGCCAATTACGGTGTGAACTACGGTGGAAATCTTGATTTCGTGACGCCACGTGTGTTGAGCAGTATCGATATCACCAATACCACTTATGCCGCTCTTTCAATGCTGAATGGTGATTCGTTCGGGAAACAATTCGGATCGCCGAACAACGCAGCCGGAAATCCGGACGGAACAAACGGAGAGGATTTCTTCCGCTTGCTGATCACCGGTTATGATGTCAACAATGATTCCATCGGAACGGTTACTTTTTACCTGGCCGATTACCGGTTTGCAGACAGCACACAGGATTACATTCTTGATACCTGGGAAACAGTCGATTTGAGTTCACTGGGAGAAGTTCGTTACCTTGATTTTGAATTGGAATCATCTGATACAAACGCATTGGGGATTCTTACTCCGGGTTATTTCGCGCTGGACAACCTTATTTACGACGATGTTGCAGGCGTGGAAGAAAATCCGGCCCTTGCATTTACTCTTTATCCAAATCCTGCCAACGGGCAATTTACCGTAAAAGGTACTGCAGGAACAATTACCGTACGTCAGGCTAACGGAACCACTATTCACACAGCTATCACAAACGGATTCAGTACAATTGATTGTGCTTCATGGGCAGCGGGCGCTTACCTGGTTGAAGTAACGAATGAAAACGGTGTTTCAAGAAACACGTTCATGAAGAACTAATTTGAAGTTCCGCTTTACATATTGCCTTTTTTCAATTCTTGTCGTGTCGCCCTGCTTGTTTGGTCAGGGCGGCCCGACGGAATTGGATTCTGTAGAAGTAAATAATAACCGGTCTTCTGAGCTTAAAATAAGCCAGGAAATCCGGAAAGTTCGGATTCAGCGCCGTTTGGTAACCGATCTTGGACAATTAATGAGTCTCTTTACCGGTGTTCAAACCAAAAGCTATGGCGGTTTGGGTGGTATGAAAACCGTCACGTTCAGAAGTTTGGGAGCGGGACATATCAGTGTTGTTTCCGATCATTTTGCGCTTTCACAAACACAAAGCGGCCAGGCAGATTTGGGGCAAATTCCGGTTGATTTTATCCATAAACTGGAATTGACCGGTTATAATCCGCTTTCGGTGAATTATCCCATTCATTCAAAACTGGCTGGGCAAATTATTGCTATCGAAACACGGCATGTTCAGAGAATCGATTCGTTTAGCGCCAATATCGGAACGCAATTCGGATCGTTCGGACAACTGGATGGTCATGGCTTCGTGAGTAAACGCATTTCCAAATTTCAACTGGCTGGTTCCATGAAAGGAAGACGATTTGATGGTGATTACCCGTTTTCGTACCTCAACGGACAAACTTCTACCAAAAGCACTAGAATAAACGGCGATTTGGTGGATGTATTCGGAACGGCATCAGTTTCTTACTTCTTCTCAAAAATGCAGAAATTGCATGCTTCTTACAGCGGTGCTTATTATGATAAAGGATTGCCAGGAGCAGTTGTTTTTTACAATGAAACGGCCAATCAGCGGTTGTCGGGAAATAATCACCTGTTTACGTTGCGACATTCAGGAAGCAGCAACCGGTTCATTTACAGCTCGGGGGCTTCATTTCAGCAATCAGAACTCAATTACGTGGATTCGAATTACCTGAACGCAGCGGGATTTTTGCACAGTCGTTTCATTTCTCATGAATCGACTGGAAACACACAATGGCGCTATCATTCGCAAAACGACTCGCTTTCATTTTTGGTAGGCGCCGGAGTTCGCTACGAGCAATTGTTTTCGGAAGCATTTACCACGCCTCCTACCCGCTTTTCAACCGATCTTATTTCATCATTTCAATGGCTTTGGAAAGGTAATTTTTCAGCTCAATTGGGTTTGCAGGACATTCATGATATTCGTCCAACGCAAACAAAACGTACAACAGTTTTGCTCCCTTCCTTCGAGTGGTCGATACGCCACAAAGGCTTTTCGTTCATTGCCGGATACCGTTATACTGTTCGGCAACCATCGTTTAACGAGTTGTATTACAATCAGATAGGAAACGATAAACTTGTTCCCGAAAAAGCTCAATTGGCTTACACTGCGTTTGGGTATTATCGCAACTTTGGAGAAGAATCAAACTGGTTTTACCAAGGTGTCGTCCAACCGTTTTATGTGCACGCAATCGATAAAATTCTTGCCATACCAACCAAAAACTTATTCATCTGGTCGATCCAAAACATTGGAAAATCAGACGCTTACGGCACAGAAATTCGTCAGTTTATTGAGTACCGAAAAAAAGATTTTTCAACATCTGTTAGACTGCAATATACATTTCAGTATACAATCGATCTAAGTGATCCGACCGGTTCAAGCTATCGTGATTTACTCAGTTATTCTCCAATTCACGCCGGAACAGCAGAGTTCGATATTGAGATCAAGCATTGGGGAACCAGTTTATTGTTTACTTACCAGGGCGAACGTTATGCGTTGAACCAGAATATTCCTACCAATTTGCTGGAAGATTTTGTGTTACTGGATTTGTCTTTTTTTTACAGAAGTACTTGGCGTGAACACCAAATCACTGCCCGTGTTGCCATCAACAATCTCACTAATAATTATTACAGTTATATCCGGTATTTTGTGATGCCGGGTACGAATGTTGCTTTTCGTTTGAGTTATGATATTTAGATTCCTTTTCATCAGCTTATTGGCCGTAACTATTTTGGGCTGCAAGAAGAAAAAACCGGATCCTGAGACACCGGCCCCAAGTACGCTTTCGCACGGATTATTGGTGCTCAACGAAGGATTGTTTAATCACAATAATTCTTCACTCAGTTGGATCAATACCAACGATCATTCTGTTGGGAATTCGTTTTTTGAAGAAAAAACCAATCGTGGCTTGGGCGATACGGGTAACGATTTGAAGCGCTACGGCGGAAAAATTTACGTTGTTGTGAATGTTTCCAGTACGGTTGAAATTCTGGACGCCGCTACCGGAAATTCGCTGGAGCAGATCAGTATGATTCACAACGGAACACCGAAACAACCGCGTTCTATTACTTTTTATGGTCCGAAAGCTTATGTAAGTTGCTACGACGGTTATGTGGATGTGATCGATACACTTTCGATGTCGGTAACACAACGCATTGCTGTTGGGAGCAATCCGGAAGGATTAGCGGTGAGCAACGGAAAATTGTACGTCGCGAATTCGGGCGGTTTAAATTATCCGAATGTTGACAGCACTGTTTCGGTGATTGACCTTGGTACGAACCAGGAGATCCAACGCATTACAGTCGGGAACAATCCGGGTGGTGTTTGTGTTGACAGTGAAGGCGATATTTACGTGATCAGTCGCGGAAATTACAGCAATATTCCTTCGCGAATGCACCGCATCAATCCGGTCACGGATACAAAAGAATTTACGTTTTCGTTTGATGCCGGCGGAATGACGCGTATGAATGACCAATTGCTGATTAGTTTTTACGACTATTCTACGAGTACAAGTCAGGTTGGTTTGTTTGATGCGCTGACTGAGCAACTAAGCGTGCCGAATTATATTTCTATGTCGGGAATTACGACGTTGTATGGCGTAAGCTATTCTTCTATCACCGACAAGATTTACTGCGCAGATGCCAATGCGTTTAGTAATACGGGATTTTTGCATGTTTTTAGTTCGGCGGGTGTTTTTGAACGTACGTATAATGTGGGGTTGAATCCTTCGAAGGTATTGGTGTTTGAATAGATACAATATATCCTCCGATTTATAAATGTCGATGCTTTTTGCCACAGATCATCCTGAGACTGACACGTTTCACGGATTTTCACAGATAATCTGCCGTCCTGTGGGGACGTAATATGGTAACAATGTAATCTCCCGTTTCCACTCCATCCAGTAGGGATGGGACATAAACATCTGTATATCTTACCCCTACGGGGTAATGTATCTGATAACAATCTTTTTTCTATCATATTACGTCCCTACGGGACTACAAACAAAAATCCGAATACATTACATAATAATCCGACTTTAATAAACATTTGATTATCAATCATATATCAATATTGATTTTTCAATGATTAAATCACAACCGGGTGTTATCAATAAATAAATTCGTTTTCCAAATCGAGATTTATTTCTAAGTTTCTTTTTCTGGCTCATTACCATAAAAAACACACAATAACACTTATAATCAAACACATAGGAACATTTCAATAACTCAGTGATTTTTTCTTTCATAACTTTCAATTATTATTGAAAATATTGTATATATTTGAATCATGACACTCGAACAAGCAAAACAGCAATTTATTCAAACCTGGGGAAATTTCGGGACCCAATGGGGAATTAATCGCTCGATGGCCCAGGTTCACGCACTTTTGCTCGTGAGTGATCAATCCAAATGCACCGAAGACATCATGACTGAACTCTCTATTTCAAGAGGAAACGCCAACATGAATCTTCGTGAACTGATGAACTGGAACCTTATTTATAAGGAAACTATTCCAGGTGACAGAAAAGAGTATTTCCGTGCTGAAAAAGATATGTGGGAAGTCGCCAAACGCATTACAAAAGAGCGTAAACGCCGGGAAATTGAACCATTGCAACAACATTTAACAGAACTCAAAAAAGTAGAGCAATCCTACGATTCCATTGCCTTTGTTGCCACAATTGAAAACATTGAGCGTCTGGTAAATCGCCTGGATGGACTTTCCAATACATTGATGAAAGCAGATGAGCATATTTTCTTCGGGAAAATTCTCAATCTGCTGAAATAGAATTGCAAGCGATTCAGCGGAGTCGCTTTTTATTGAATGCAAACTTTCAATTTATACTGAAAGTTCTATAAACTATAAAATCATAAGCCATGGAAACTCAATCCAATAGACTGATTTACGACAAAGATTGTCCGTTTTGCAGCTGGTACACCGGTCTTTTTATCAGAACCGGATTTTTAAGTGAGGATGGTCGAATTCCTTATAATGAGGCCGTTAATGATCGCAAGCTACACTTCAACCACACTGAAGCACGCAATAAAATTGCATTGATCAATACCGAAACAGGTTCTGTTAAGTATGGAGCAGAAAGTTTGCTCACCGTATTGGGTACAAAATTTTCGCTGGTACAAAAGGTTGGAATGTTACCTCCTATTCTTTGGCTGATCAGTCTGTTATATAGTTTTATTAGTTTCAACCGCAAAGTCATTGCTCCTTCCGATTGCTCAGGAAGTTGTAATTGCACACCGACCACTTCTTATTTCTGGCGATGGATTTTTATTGCTTTTTGTGCATTGGTTGTCAATAGTGTTACTGCCCTTTATTTTAACCAACACTTAAATGAGTATTATACCGGAATCCAAAACAGTGATCTGATCTTCTTTATACTGCAATTGGTTGTTCAATCAATCGTATTTATCATATTGAAACAAAAGGGTTTATATGATTATTTAGGGCAAATTTCATTCGTATCCTGTTTGGGCGCCCTCCTACTCCTCTTTTTCCACATCGGACTTCACTTACTCCACCAATTCGGGATCAATATTGATCTTTTACAACCTTTTTGTTTCGGTGTGGTGGTGACTTTTATGTTTTTTGAACATAAACGAAGAGTTAGATTATTACACCTTTCACAGGGATTAAGCATTTCCTGGATTTTATTTCGAATCGGTATAGCTCCATTCGCTTTCAACCTTATAGCGTTATGAGACCAACCATCATTATCACAGCTGCCAACGGATTTATAGGACAATCACTTGTGCAGCACCTGAAAGACAACTATCGGATTGTCGCACTGGTTCGAACTTCTCTGCCTTCCACCCCCGACGTAACGTATTACGTTTGGGATGGAAGAACAGCGGGTGAATGGAAACATGAACTGGAAGGAGCATTCGCCGTGATCAATCTCGCAGGAAAATCAGTGAATTGCCGCTACAACGATATCAATAAAGCAGCAATTTATTCTTCCCGTTTGGAAAGTACGCACGTTATTGGAAAAGCCATTGAGGCGTGCATCGTGAAACCAAAAGTGTGGATGAACGCTGCCAGTGCTACTATTTATGCGCATTCATTGGATAGACCAAATACGGAAGCAAATGGTGTAATCGGAACCGGATTTTCAGTTGACGTTTGCCAGCAATGGGAAGCAGCTTTTAATGCCTACAACCATTTCGGAGTAAGACAAATTGCACTTCGGACTGCTATTGTACTAGGCAAAAAAGGTGGTGTGATGACGCCATTCAAACGGCTCGCTTATTTAGGAATGGGCGGAAAAATGGGACCAGGAAATCAGCAATTCAGCTGGATTCACGAATTGGATGTTTGCAGAGCAATCGAACATTTATTGTTGAACGAAGCATCTTCCGGCGCGTATAACATTGCATCTCCGAATCCCGTTCGAAACATCGTTTTTGCAGCAACACTCCGGAAAAAGCTACGTGTTCCTTTTGGAATTCCACAACCAAAATGGTTACTGGAGTTTGGCGCACGGCTCATTAAAACCGAAACGGAATTGATCCTGAAAAGCCGTTATGTGATTCCCGAACGATTGCTGCAGGAAGGTTTTGTATTCCAATTCCCTGAAATAGAAGGTTGTTTGGAGGATATCGTTTAAAAAAGAGTAATTTTCATTCGAAATAAAGTAAAACCGAACGTGATTCGTCTTCCCTGGTATGGAAGAAGTAATTTACTTATCAATGACAGAACAAAAGCGATTTTCCATTACTGATACAGTGCAGCAATTCGGAAAAAAGCTGTTCGGATTCATCCGCGGACGCGTGCAATCGAATGAGGACGCTGAAGATATTCTGCAAGATGTTTGGTATCAATTCAGCAATTTATCAGCCATTGATGAACTGGAGAATGTGAGCGCATGGCTCCATCGCGTTGCCCGCAACAAAGTCACCGATAAATACCGCAAAAAAACAACCGATGCGCTGGAAGATTATTCTTACGAAACCGAAGATGAATCGATCAGTTTTAAAGATGTTTTGCTGCTCGACGATTCCAATAATCCCGAATTGGCGCTGTACAAAGATCATTTCTGGAATGAGTTATTGATGGCATTGGATGAATTACCCGAAAAACAGCGGGAAGTCTTTGTGCTGAATGAACTCGAGGATTTTACACTGCAGGAAATTGCTGACAGAACCGGTGAAAACCTCAAAACCATCATCAGCCGGAAAGGCTACGCTACCAAGTACCTGCGCACGCGGCTCAACGATTTATATAACGAATTAAACGATTAAGAATATGAACAAGTGTTTTAACGGAAACAAAAAATGGTTCTTCTTCGGACCGCTGTTTGTCGCAATGATTTTCGGACTCGGAGCAGTCGTAATGTGGCTTTGGAATGCTATTCTACCTGATGTAATTTCAGGAGTTTCACCGATTAGTTATTGGCAGGCAATGGGATTGCTGGTGTTGAGTAAAATTTTATTCGGCGGATTCGGTAAAGGAAAATCCGGTCACCGCGGATCACCTTTTGCTAAAAAACAGTTCAGACAAAAATTCATGGACATGTCTGAAGAAGAACGCGCCGAATTCAAACAGAAATGGAAAGAAAAATGCCGGTAATTTAAACGTTGCATACGGGGCACGGGACATTTACCGCGTCGAAACCCATCAATGATTGTTGATGGGTTTTTTGTTTTCAAAAATCTTCCGTAGAGGCGGGATGTATCCCGCAATACCAACAAAATCATCCGATTTAAAGTAAAACCACGCCACGTTCGTCTTCCTAACAAACAACAATAGTTTACAAACGAACATTTCAAAAAATGGCAACAACAATTCTAAAATCTATTTTTATCGGAGCTTTAATGGGTACCATGATCTTTTTCGCCCCGGGTTTCATCATCGGATTAGCCATCACATTTTTAATCTTCCGATTGATGATCGGTCGTAAAATGCGCGGTGGAAGATATGGCGAATACCGATTGGCTTTTGCAGACAAAGTACGCTCGATGAGTGATGAAGAATACGAGCAATTCAAAAGCAACATACACAATCAAGACCGTCGTTGCTGCTAAGCGATCAAATTGTAATTATCCCCTATTTATTCGGAAACTATGAAAAGAAAAACAGCATTTATTACAGGAGTTGCAGCAGCAGCAATCACTTTTGGCAGTTTAATGGCAACAATTGGCCCGCGTCACTTTGGCCGCCACTGTAGCAACCACGTCACCCATTGCGGTTACCAGCAAGATCAGCATACGCATCACCACAATCATCAGGCAACACGGTGATCATTAACCAATAAGCAACAACCAATAGCAAACTCGTCTGAGAGTTTGAGTTACAGAACCGAAGCAGTTAACACTCTGTTTCGGTTTTTTGTTTTATCGGATAAACAATGTGGTAATAGTTCAACTAAAAAACATTAAATTGTAACAAATGGCGTAATTATTGTTATATACATAACAAACCCAAAAACATCCGTTATGAACTTCATCCTGCTCATTGTTTCGTTTTCACTTGTCGCCGGCAAAGAAGATAAAGTGTACCAAAAATTGGAAAAGAGTTACGCAAAAGATCCTGAAAAGGCTTATGTGCTGGCTAAACAATACCGCAAAAAGGACAATAGCTTGGCTGCTCCCTATTTTTTTGAATCGCAATACTACGAACGAAAAGCCGGTTTGGTAAAAAAGACGGCTGATCAGGCTTTGGCGCTCGGAAATGCTGCAACGAATGGTGCTTCTTTTGAGAAAAAAGCCAGTGACAAAATCTTGCTCAGAGCACAGTGGGAATCTAAAAAAGCAATTTTACACGACAAAATAATAGCATGTTTAACGAAATTGAATGAACAACACAATTCAAGTAAATTCAAGCGTTTGACCGATAAATCGATGAAATTATTCGGCGATCTTTCGAAGGAAGTGGCACCCATCGAAGAAAAGGAAGTAATTGTGGAGAAAAAGGCTGAACCGACTCAACCAAATGCAGTTGTGTCTGCCGGAAATCAATCGGCTGCGTATAACTCTATGTCTAAAATTGATTTTTCGAAGAAACCAACCGGAAAAGAGCGCATCCAATCGCATAATAAGGAAGAGGAAACAAAAATCCTTCAAATGATCAACGATGAACGCAAGAAGAAAAAGTTAAAACCGTTGGTACTGGATTCCAACCTGGTATTTGCTGCCCGATATCACGCTGCCGACATGGCGAATGAGGATTATTTCGAGCACGATTCGCACAATAAAGTCAACGGTAAACTCAATTCTTCTATGGGAGCCTTTGAGCGCATTGGATTGTTTTACAGCGCTTTCGCCAATACTGAAAACATCGCTGCCGGAAATTCAACGGCCGAAGCGACTTATGATCAATGGTATTTCAGCCCGGGACATTATGCCAACATGTTCAACAGTTCAGCCACAAAAGTCGGAGTCGGATTTATCCAAAATCCTTCCAGCGTTTATGAATATTACTGGGTATTTTGTACAGGAACGGATTAGATTTTTCCGACGAACTCCATCATCGTTTAGTTCGATCGGTAGCTGATGTACTTTCCCCACGAATGCACGAATTAAGGCTCGCCTAACGGCCTCGCATTTATTGTAGAATTGGATGATTTATTTGGTAAAAGAGTAGCGTGTCCGTTAGGCACGCAATCCGCCTGAGGCGGAAGTGAATTCGTGGGAATCATTTACATAAAACAGACAAGGTCTGTAATTGAGTGGAAAAGAAATCGAAGCGTTTATTTCACTGCTCCGCCAAGGCGAACAAGCGCTTCGCGGTTCAGGATCGTTATTTTACGTGTATGCACTTCGATGAACCCCTCTTCTTTGAAGTCTTTCAACAGGCGGATTAAGGTTTCAGTGGCGGTTCCAACGAAATTGGCTAAATCTTCGCGTGACATATTAACTGGTTCTTCACCGTAGACTTTTTGCAGTAAAACCAACGTAAATGCCAGGCGCTCGCGTACTGATTTTTGTGACAGGTTGGTGATAAATTGGGCTCTGTCTCCCAATTCTTTCGACAATTCCTTCATGATTGTATTCCGCAGCGCTGCATTGGTATCAATCATGTTTAGAAAATCTTCTTTTCCAATAAAACAAATGCTGGAATCTTCGAGTGTAGCTGCCGAAACTTTGTATGGATCACCGCTAAACATAGCCCTGAAACCCAGAATTTCACCTTCCTTGGCAACGTGAATGATTTGTTCCTTTCCTTCATCGCCAATGGTGTACACTTTCACCTTACCCCGATTTAAGCAATAAACGCCTCTCGGAAAGCTTCCCTCTAAAAAAATGGATTGGTTCTTTTTGAACAGATTACATATTTTGTGGTTGTTCAGATCATCAACCTCGCCGGGCAGAAGATTATTGAATAATCCTTCTCTGCGCACCCCACAGTGTTCACATGAAATGTGTTTATGAGATTTTTCCGACATCTTTATACGTATTGTTCAATCGCCAAAGATAGCGTTTTTAACGAACGCTGTAAACCGGAACACACGTGACTATAACTTATTATTAGCGACGTTTGACGATTCTTCCCGACCGACGGTTATAATCGTTGTCATCCGTCAAGGCAATCACATAAATACCATCGTCGTATTTTTCAAGATCAATCACGATAGCACCTTCTGCAGGAGAAATAACGCGGTCTTCCACCAAAACACCCTGCATGTTATACACGCGTAAATGACAGAATTCGACTTCGGTTGTTCCCGGATTAATTGTCACGAATGAACTTGCCGGATTTGGAAAAGCGATCAAACTACCTTCAGGCAACGTTACAGAAGCCGATCGGGTTTCCTGTGCGCTTGCAAGAAGCGAAACAAATAACAGAGCGAATAATAAGGTGACTTTTTTCATGCTTTTTCAGGTGTTCGATGATCCAATGGTGTGTTCAATTTCTCTTGAACAAAGATAGAACCGAAGTTTTCTCTTACAAAACCATTCACGCATTGATTAAGTCCGTTCAATCAACCGATAAACCATCTTCACTTTTTTTTGTGAAAATGCAGGTGATTCAGGGGGCTTTCCGTTTAGTTATCCTGCTTTACAAAAATACCGGTTTGTTGAATGTTTCCTTCGGAATCTGAAATCACCACAGTATACAATCCATTGGCGTATTGCGCGATTGGAAGGCTGTCACTGTCGTTTTCTGACAACGCAAATTCACCGATTTTGACGCCCAAATGGTTGTATAATTTTACTGTCATTTCAGCATTTTCATTCGCAGAATAATTCAGTTTAATTGTTGAAGTTGCAGGATTCGGATAAATCATCAACTGATTTCCGGAATTGTATTCGTCCAAACCTACCGGAGGCGTATCCCACATAAACAAACTATCAAACATCAATCCATCTCTGGCATTATCGATGGCATCACTCATAAATGAAAACTTAAAAAGAACCGTATCGCCTCCGTTAATGGGAAGAACTGTTGCTAACTGCTCCAAATAAACCTGAAACTCTTTCCACCCGTTCGAATTGCCTGTCAGTACCGGAATCGCATTATCATCCGGGTTAGCATATCCCCAATTAATCAATGAATCATATTGCCCCTGGTCGATTAAATCGATCCACGTTGTTCCGTTATCCGGTGAAAATTCGATTGTTCCGTAATCTGTAAGCGAATCCGAATCAACCCGGTACTTCCCACCAAAACTAACCTCAAACGGCATATCAAATCCCAAATCAGCGACGTGTTTGAGGATAAAGGAACTATTCGCATTTGTCGGATAAGGGTTCGCAGTATCAGTGACAATTGCATTCGGCAAGGTAAACGCCTCTGTAAAAATGGTTTTATCAGGACTCCCGATTTGCCATAAACCGGCAGGATCTACGACCAATTCATGTCCGTAATCCGATTCGTGTACCCCGTTACCTTCAAAGGAAATTCCGTAGTAATTCTGAGCGGAAATCCAATTACTGCTCAATGCAAGAATAGATGATAGGAAGATTAGTTTCATAAATAAATGATTTAGTTCGTAGGCCAAAGATAGTTGATTCAACCGACATTATTTTTACCGTTAAATCAATAATCGGGTTATTTCATCATTACAATTGAATAAAATCCACATCCAGCAATTCCTGAATGTAACGCAGTTTTTTTCGTTCTACCGGTTCCACGAAACTCAGTGAAATTCCTCGCTTTCCAGCTCTGGCAGTTCTTCCGCTGCGGTGCGTATAATAATCAGGATCATCAGGCAACTGGTAATGCACTACAAAACTGAGGCTATCAAAGTCGATCCCGCGAGCAGCAATATCTGTAGCTACGATGTATTGAAAGGCCTGGTTGTGAAACATGCGAATGGCTTTTTCGCGTTCCTTCATATTCAATTCACCGAAAATCTCCGCTGTTTTGTAGTCGTTGGACTGCAATAACTTCGAAACAAACTGCACATCGCCTTTGGTGCGGCAGAAAATAATGCCACGCGCTTTTCCCTGCGACGACAAAAACTCAATCAGCATGGCCGGTTTTTCATCCTTCAGGCATTCGAGGTATTGATGCTCAATTTTCGGATTCATCACTTTTTTGGTAGCGATGCTGGCTTTCGGAGCATCAGTAGAAAGTTGTTTACGAATCCAGCCGGTGAGTTCTCCGTGAATCGTGGCTGAAAACAACCATTTTTTATGAAAATCATTGGTCGCGCCCAAAATCTTGTCAACTTCTTTCATAAAACCTTTGGCGTACAACTCATCGGCCTCATCGAGTACAATGGTTTTTACGCGGTCCAGTTTCACGGCTTTGAGCTGAATGAGTTCCCACAAACGGCCCGGAGTTGCTACGATAATATGGGTTGGCCGGCGTAATCGCGCTTGTTGCACTTCGATTTGCTCACCACCCAAAATTCCTTCTATAAATACTTTGTCGATATGTTTACTGAGCTTAAATAACGTTTTCGCCGTTTGATTCACCAATTCGCGGGTCGGAACCAGCACAACCGCCTGCACATCACGGTCTTTGGCATCAATACGCTGCAAGAGTGGAACACCATAGGCAATTGTTTTACCCGAACCGGTATGCGCTTGTCCTACATAATCCTGGTGTTTTGGAATGAGATATTTCCATGCGTGCTCCTGAATCGGGGTCGGCTGAGTATAATTCAACTCTTCCAGGCGTTTCAAGATACTTGGTAAAATTGCATGTGACGTTTTCATGGTGCAAAGGTACTTCTAATGTTGAATTTTAAATGCTGAATGTTGAATGAAGATTCAAGTGAGGAAACAAAACGAGGGAACAATGAAAAGTTGTGGTAAAGAAGTTAAATTTCAAGTTTAGGGACAAGCCCAATTAAACATTCAAAATTCAACATTAAGCATTTATCAAAACAGGTCAAAAACCCGCCAATGATCCCACAACTGCTGGTCTTCATCGCTGATAAAAACTTTTTTCCAGCGAAACTGAAGTACACAAATACATGATTCCATAGTCCCTTCCCATTCTACCATGAAACCTTTTTCACGCAAGCGTTCTACAATTGTCGTTCCAATGGCGATAGCGAAATCCGAATCGTCGATCAGAATACTATTGAATCCGATGTGCAGCGTGGAATCGGAATAAATAAGCTTATCCACGTTTTCGCCGCAATAGAAACAAAAACCTTTGATCAGTTCGGGTGAAAGCACCATGTCTTCCATTACAGAAAACACCTCTTCGATGGCATTTTCTCGTGTATAACCAGGCCGATGTAACGCCAGAATACCGTCTTTACAGAGCGTATTGAATACTTCTGCCAATCGTTTTACATCTGTTTCACCTGACCATTCCTTACTTTTTGCCAAATGACTGGTGTACAATTGCATCGTCGTTTTCCTGATCCAGGAAGTGGGCACCGGAGCTTTCCATTGTTGCTCGTTTACTTCGTATATAATGTCAGGGATAAACTCTTCCGGGTCTTCAAAACCAATCAGAATACGTTTTTCAATGCGATCAAAAATATCGTACAGGTATGGATGATCCGGAGAATTAATTCTGACTACAACAGGATCGATGAGATCTCTAAAATCAGGATCCTCATGAAAAGCCACTATATCTTCTTCCGTAGAAGCCTCCAACGCGTACCAATCGTCTTTTGCAATGCTTTGTGCAAGGTTTTTCAGGAATGGTTCTTTTTCATTGAGCAAGGCAAAACAGCAGGATTTCCAAAATAAGTAATAAGCGACCGGCTCATCACCGTAAAATTCTTCAGGGTCAATCACCGGATCGTCATCAAGCCACGCGTTTTCCGATTGTTTGAAACCAGCCTCATTTTCTTCCGAATTTTCCCATTCATCCGATTGAGAATAATGCAGCTGGTAAATCAATTGATCGTATAAAGTTATCGCTTTTCTAAGGTAAGGTATCGCTTCATTCAAACGATTCAAACGTAAATAGGCCGCTCCTACATTGTGCCACGCTTCGGGCATTTTCAACTCAGGCTCTATCGCTAACACTTTGAGATGCTGGACTAAAGATTCTTCGAATCGTTTAGCTTCTTTAAGCGATATACCTTCATTGTAGTAGTTGGTCCAATGTTCCATAGAATAAAGTTACGGATTTCTCCTACTTTTTAAGTGTTTTTTGTGTAAAAATCAAGTAAAGATCCAGCTAAATGTTGTAAAAACAACTAACATTCATCACTTTTTCATGTAAATAATATCATGTTTTATTGATTCTTGGTTCGTTCTGGTGGATTAATTCCGTACAAATACACATTGCAAAGGTATGAAACAAAACTTCATAAAATTTGATTTTCAATATATTACGGAAGCTGGTGCAGTACAGGAATAGGAAAATGCCCGTCTGTTCAGTCAGACGGGCATTTTTGCTTCATACGCATTATACATTTCATTTTCATGCGGGGGTTATTGGCGCGGGATGCGTCCCGCGCCTCCCCCCATCAAATTTGTATTTCATCCCGCACAACATCATTCAAACACGGAAATACAATTGGGCGGATGATATTCCTAAACGCTTCGCGTTCCATACGCAAACGCTGTACTTTGTAATTTTGCTGTTCTTTCGTCAGCCATTCCAGTTCATCGAAAACCGCCATGGGTTTATCCAAACGATTGGCATTCATGGCTTCAACTCTTCGGTTAAATTCCAATTCGGAAACTTGCTCAAGGTGAGTGATCGTTTTTTGACCGCCATCGACTCCTGTTTCTTCGTAGAGATAAAATCCGTTTTCAGCGATGCTAATAACCAATAAATCATATTGCATGCCTTTGTTCAAACGGCCGTTGAATTGCCCGCCTGATCCATCTAAACGCTGAAAACTCTTTACTTGCTTCGGAAACAGGTAAACCATTGTTTTTCCGTAATCAGTGTTGTTTTTTACCGAAACGGAAAACGGTTCATATTCCGGTACTATGAGCGCAGGCGGCACATACATCGACGCCATAGAAGGAAGCGTTTTCTGCTTGGTAAGCTGATTGGATAGTTGTCGTAGTCGACCGCCTCTCCAGGCGGCTCGCTGCGCGTAGAACGGTTGATCAAAGCGGTCACAATTAAATACAGGCGCATCACTAAAAATCGTGAATCCAATTTGTGGTTTACTGCCCAATTGGCGAACCATTGCTTCGTAGTTAAAGCGCGCTTCTTCGGTACTGTTCTGCGATTGTCGTCGAGCTGTACGCCCTGATTCTTCTGTTCGCAAACGTTGCATTCTGTTATCCCACGCTATTTCCTGCCTGCGAACAAAATCGCGGTCTTTTTTCAGCTCTTTTCGAATTTTCGAAACAGCACCTTCGTAATACTGACGCAGGTTGTTCATGTGTGGATTATCCAATTCCACTCCTCCTACCCGCTCGGCAGCAAATTCCCTAAATTCAGGATGTCCCATCTTTACGACTTGCTCATCGATTTTATACAAGGGTTTGTTCAGGTTATCAGTATACGCTTCCAATACATCCTTGTCGCAGGTAGCATGAATGGCTTTCATCCGTTTTTCAAAATCGCGGGTAGCCAGAATGGTGTTGTTGAATTTGGGTTTCCAGAAAGCAATGACCGCGGATGGCGGAATGTGTTTTTTGGTTTCGATTCCCGAAATGGAATCAGAAATAGTTGCTTTGTTATAAGCTGAAGTATAAGCTGAAGAAAGTTGCTCGAATGGCATGCCTACTAAGGAAAGACTGCCTCTGTACTGGACTTCTTCACCGGTTCCATCGTCATAAACCGCATACAGAAAATTAAAATCGAAAGTCGTCTGTGGTAAATATGCTTCCACTTTTTGCCTGAAGACCACTTGTTTTTCGAATCCCAATACAGGCTTACCTTTTAATAGAACTGTTTTTGGGGTATCTATTTCCTCCAAACCGCCAATTAAGCGGAATCGGTTTAAGTCAATACCAACCAATTCTTGTTCTTTATTACTTAAAACATGGTACCCTTTCAGAAGTCTGACTTCTAAAAAAAGATAGAACTGGTTATTCCCAATAAGAGTAACAGACGGATTAACACCATAATGTGTTTCAAATACAGTGTTACTAAAATCTTTTGCAACACCGTTTATAAGCGCTAATGAATCGTTCAGCTTATCCAATCTCAACTGAAGACTATTTTCAGTCGTATCTGATTTGACATCGGATATTGTTCTTAAAGGATCTACTACTATTTGTTCGGGATAACTAATTCTAGCCTCCGCCGGTCGAAAAGAATTGGAAACTGTTGCCGCTACAACATCCTCCGGCTCATCCTCAAAACTCAAATACAAACTATCCCGTTCTTTTTTGCCCGTTTTCCATTTCAGGTTGTTCAGTTTGTCTTCATAACCTTCCGGATAAAAATCGAGATCTTTCATATCGGCCATCTGTGGTAGTTTGGTCAATTGCTGCGGATTTCGCCAGTCAACGATACCGTTGTTCATTTTCTTACCTTCAAACAACATCATACCTTCCTTCAGTTCATCTACCGGAACCTGTACGTATACGCCGACTTCTGGGTTTACATTCAGCTTGGTGCCGTCGGGTGTAAAAGCCTGGAGCGCGAACATTCCCTGGGTTTCTAGCAAGTGTTCTCCGGCAAAGGTTGATAAACCGGCTTTTACGATATCGGCAGCATTGATCGCTTCCTGCCACTGGATCATTTTCGGGCCGGAATACGGTTTACCATTCAGTAAAAAAGCGCCTTCGGGAACGGAAAGCAACACGCCTGTTTTGGAAAGAACCACTGTATCTTGTTGATTCAGGTGGAAATACTCAGCTACGATGTGTTCCAAAGGCGTGTGCTTATCCGCTTCCAGTTGGGCTACTAATTCTTGTTCGGCACGTTCTTTCTGTGAATCGCTTTTGCGGTTGGTCGACCAAAGTGTGATGGCTGTTACGGTTGCTACAACCAATACAACAATCGAAGATGTCACCACGTTTTTACGGAAATGATACCTTTTAGCTGTTTGTTGTACCAGGTTGCGCTGAGCGGCTCGTTTGGCAGCTTCGTGGAGTTGTTTATGCACAATAAGTTCCTGCAATAACTGATGATTTTCAGCTAATTGCAATTCAAATGATTGACGTTCTGTCTGCGACAGTTCGTTGAGCAGATATCGCTCTATGAGTTGTGTGATTTCGGGATTCATGGTTTCTGTAGTTCAAGTTCAACATTCGGTTCCAGCTCTGGGCTTTGTACCAGCTCTTTGGCTTTTTGCAAGCAGCGGTACTTTTGTGCCTTGGCAACTTTGTCGTTGCGCAATCCTATTTTCGCAGCAATATCTACCATGTTCCAACCCAAGCCGTAAAACAACTGCAGGAGTTCCTGGCATTGTTTCCCGAGTTGCGTCAAGGCTTGTTCGATGGTTCTGATTTGCGTTTCTTTTTTGAACCAATCATCGTCGAGCTGCGCAACATCCGTTTCCAGCGAATATGTTTGTTGCTTTCCTTGCTTGCGCGATTGGTTGTACCATAAGAGTTTGCAGGTATTGCGCACATAGAAAAAAGGTTCTACGGTCAATACAAAATCGGGCTGTTCGCATTTGCGGATATAAATCACCAATGCTTCCTGAAATACATCTTCAGCATCGTTTTTGGTACAGCCCAGACTTTGCAGAAAACGTTTGATCTCCGGCCACTTTTTATAAAGCGCCTTCAACTGCGTTTCCTGTAGGATGGTTTTGTTTAGGATCTTTTCCATTACACTGTTTTGTACCTAATGTTGAATTGATGGAAAGGTAAACAAAGAATTATGAATGTTGAATTATCAATTATGAAGACGGTTCAATTGAAAATTGAAAATGTAAAATTGAAAAGGCTCCGCTACTCCTTAGGAAAGCTCCCTTCATAATTCAACATTCATAATTCATAATTTCCTCCTTATCTTCGTAAAATGAGTTGGCTTAAAAACTTCATCAAATACCATTTCGTCAAGAGTATTCACCGCGATAAATTGCATCCGTCTATTGGTATTCAGCAGCGTCAGCTGATGCAGCAATATTTGGTGTGCAAACAAAACAAACAGCTTCCCGATATCAAAACAACCGGTTTCAAAGTGTTTTCGCAATTTGAAGAAGATGGTATTCTGCTGTACCTTTTCTCCATTATAGGTGAAGGAAGCAAAACGTTTATTGAAATTGGCGCCAATGACGGCATCAACAGCAATTGCAGTAATCTGGCCGTCCATTTCGGGTGGAGCGGGTTGTTTTTTGAAGGCGATCCAAACCTCATCAAACGCGGAAGAAAGTTCTATTCTAAAATCCCGACGCCGTATCATCCGAAACCGGCCTACGTTCAGGCAATTATCAAACGCGAAAACATCAACGAACTCATTTCCAAAAACGGACTTTCGGGCGACATCGAATTGTTATCGATCGACATCGACGGAAACGATTACTGGGTGTGGGACGCTATTGAATCCGTTTCACCAAAAGTAGTAGTGATTGAAACGCATACCGAATTCGGCACCAATAACATTGTGGTTCCGTACGATCCGAATTATATGTACCCGGGCAAGCATCCGATTTACCACGGTGCTTCGGTGATTGCGATGAACAAACTGGCACAGAAAAAAGGCTATCGGTTGGTGGCAGCTAGCGATTTGGGAATCAACCAGGTTTTCCTGCGCAACGATTTAGCGGTGGATGAAATCCCGGCAATCGATCCTGCTTCAACTTTATGGCATCCGCAAACTATTGCCGGATTTCAGTCGTTTGAAGTCATCAAAGATTGGGACTATTTAGAAGGATAAGCGATGAAACAATTGCTTTTTATAACCTGCTGCCTGATCCTGTTCAACAACTGGTCACAAAGCTATCAACCTGATATCCTGGGGAATGGTTTTGAGCAATTGACGATCAATCAACCCGACGATTACGAAGGAAAAGTCACCTGCACCTTGATCCGCAAAAAGGCAGAAACTCCTACTCAAAAAGCGGTGCTTTACGTTCACGGATACAACGATTATTTTTTCCAGTCCGAGCTCGCTAATTGGTACAATGCAAACGGTTATCACTTCTATGCCGTTGATCTGCGCAAATACGGACGTTCCATTCTTCCTCATCAGAAAATGAACAATGCGCGCGATCTGACGGAATATTTCGCTGATTTGGATACCGCACTTCGACTCATTCAGGCTGAAGGAAACACGACAGTATTATTGAACGGACATTCCAACGGTGGATTGATTTGTACGTATTATGCACAACAACATCCCAACAGCCCGCTTTTCCATGGAATGTTCCTCAATAGCCCGTTTTTCGAGTTCAATGAATCAGGTTTCAAGCGAAAAATCGGAGTTCCGTTCATTTCAAAACGCGCCTTAAAGAAACCCAACAAGCTGAAAAAAGGTGGTTTCACCAAATGGTACGGACACAGTTTACATGTTTCAGAACACGGCCAATGGGACTATAATCTCACATGGAAACCGCACGTTCCTCCCTTGGCCAATTACGGTTTGATCAGGGCGCTTCATTTAGCCCAATTAGCTATTCAGAACGGCGATGAAATTACTGTTCCTGTGATCGTGATCTTTTCCATGAAATCTGTTTACCCCAAAAAATGGAGTGATGTATTGTATGAAGGCGATGCCATTCTGAACGTGAATGATATTCAACGAATCAGTAAATTACTCAACTGCAAGTCGATGAATACCATTCAGATGGATGGGCTTTTGCACGATGTCGTTTTATCGCCACACGAAGTGAAAGTGGAAATGTATCGCAAGCTGGGGAATTGGCTAAAAACACAACTCTGAAAGTTTGAACAAGTTAGGAACCATTCATTCGTGCAAAGCCACAATTCAAACATTCAATTTGGAAAAACACTCTAACCTTTTGAAAATCAAACTATCCATTCATTAATTCCGTTAATTTTGCTTTCATAACCGAATACACTATTCATGAAATCTGTTTTTTTCATGGGTTATTTTACTGCATCAGCGCGACTGATTTGCACGTGATTCAGATTGTATGGGGATTTTCATCACCCGAAAACATTCGATTCACCTGTTTTTCAATTATGTTGATGTTGCATCAGCGTGTGCCCGGTTACCACTATCACTGAACGGAGAAAGCCGAAAATCCGATCCAAGAGTAGGCACAAATAATCACTATTATGGCACGTTTAATCGTAAACGCCCTTTCCGAAGACACAATTGCTGCTCCGGGAAACACAAACACAAACTACATTGTAGTTTCAGTAACAGATGCTAACGGAGTACCTGTAACAGGTCTAGGCATCGCTAATTTTGCAGTAACTCCGATCATTGTTGGTCCGGGTGGATCAACTGGAAGTACTTCGTCTGTAACTGGCGGAAGCTTGCCGGGAACGTATCTGGTAAGAGTAATTCCAACTGCGGGACAAACCTGGAAAGCAGGAGTCTATATATTCGCAGTAGCCGTTACAAGTGGCGCCAATCGCGGACAAAACCTGTGTAGCGTTTTAATGGATTAATCCGTTCAAGTACGGTTTAGCAGGAAGGATGTTTGTTTTCGGGCAGGCATCCTTTTTTGGTGAGAATTTGAAGCCACTGATTTTGTTTGACACAAATCATCCTGAGGCTGACACGGTACCGCAGATTTTCTTAGATAAATCACTAAGTCCCGTAGAGACGTAATATGGTAACGACAGCCCTACTCTAAGCATTTACCCCGTAGGAGTAAGACATACAAATGTTGATATCCCATCCCTACGGGATGGATTAAAAAGGGTATGATCTGCTTATTACCATATCACGTCCCTACGGGACTATACGAATACCTGATTATCCTTTTATATGTAAAATTTCATATCATATGTAGCAAAAAGAAATACATCCATTATTACTATCTTTCCCCAAAAATCCCGATTTATGAACAGTTTATTTTCCAAAGAACATGTTGAAGCGCTCATTGAACGTATTCAACAATTAACACCGGAGCATCAGGCGCAGTGGGGAAAAATGAATGTTAGTCAGATGCTGGCCCACTGCTCTTCCACGATGGAGGTTGCCCGCGACCAAAAACACCTCAAGCGTATGATGATCGGCTATCTATTGGGCGGATTGCTCAAAAAGCACTTTTACAACGATTCGCCGGTGAAGAAAAACAATCCGACTCATCCTTATTTCGTGCACACCGATACAAATGAACTGGAAGTTGAAAAAGAACATTTAATCAATCATTTGCGTTCATTTCAGGAAGGCGGGACAACCAAATGCACCAAACAATCGCATGCCTTTTTTGGTAAATTGACCGAAGAACAATGGGCGATGGGAATGTATAAACACACTTCTCATCATTTAGAACAATTCGGAGTTTAATCATGGAATTTATTGCGCAGGAATTAGACGACTATGTTTGCAAACATACAAGTCCGGAGAACGAGCTTTTAGCGAAACTGAACCGTGAGACGCATCTGAAAATCATGCAACCACGTATGTTGAGCGGGCATTTCCAGGGACGTGTATTAAGTATGCTTTCACACATGATCCATCCGGAACGCATTCTTGAAATTGGCACATATACGGGTTACTCAGCGCTTTGTCTGGCGGAAGGATTAACCGAAACCGGTAAACTCATTACAATCGATGTCAATGCGCAGCTGGAATCATTTGTGCGTGAACAATTTAAAAAAAGCGAACTCAACTCAAAAATCGATTTTCGGATTGCCAATGCCATGGAATTGATTCCGCAACTCGACGAACAATTCGACATTGTGTTCATTGATGCCGATAAACAGAATTACATCAATTACTACCACCTGGTATTCGATAAAGTAAAAAAAGGCGGATATATTTTGGCAGACAACGTGCTTTGGTCGGGAAAAGTGACCGGCGATTACGAAAAGCTGGACAAAGACACACGATTACTCATGGATTTTAACAAGCTTGTTCAGGAAGATGAACGTGTGGAAAATGTATTGCTACCTATCCGGGATGGGATAATGATTGCCCGGAAGATCTGAATTTCATGAGTTTCGTGGGCTTTCAGTTCAGCGAGTTTTTAAGTTCATAAGTTGAACCCGCTAAACGACCTTTCTTCTTCATGTCTAAACAAAAAATGTGTAACCTTAAGCAGAAAAGTACTTTTATCTGGTTGTAAACACAACTACATCTATGAAAATAACAAAACAACTCACAGGTGCATTCATTCTTGCAATTGCACTCACACTCGTTTCATTTGATAGCCCAACAGGTTGGTTTGAAGCGGGAAGCGATCCGGAAAGTTACGATATGGGCATTGATCAGGGAGCCGGTCAAGACGGTAAAAATGCCGCAACTATTAAATCGAAAGTGAAAAAAATCAAAGGTTTTGGTACGTTGATGCAGGATTGTTTACCCGATAATTATTGGGGGAAACGTGTTCGAATGTCAGGAATGGTGAAAACACAAGGTGTTTCGGATTGGGCCGGCTTGTGGTTTCGTATCGATCAAAAGGATTCTGACCGTGATCTCGGTTTTGACAATATGCACGATGGCAAAAAAGACAGATCGATCAAAGGAACCACCGATTGGAAGAGGTACGAAATTGTGCTGGATGTTCCGGTAAACGCTTCTAATCTTGCCTATGGCGCTTTGCTGGTTGGAACAGGTCAAATTTGGTTTGACGACATTAAGTTTGAAATCGTGGACAATACCGTTCCTACAACCGGAGAAAGCAGTGCGCATCTGATGCCTGGTAAAGAACCTGTAAACCTTGATTTTGAGAAATAAGAAAACACGGTCTACTTCATCTTTTCTTTCAGGAACTTTTTGATCTCTTTGTCAGTAGCATAATCATCCGCTTTTTTTCCGAAATCGTCTTCCAGGTTTACATCAGCGCCTTTGTTGACCAACAACATTGTGAAATCTTTGTTAGATTGCTGAACAGCCAGGAAAAGCAGTGATTGCTTCTGAAAATTAACCGGCTGATTGAGATCAAAGCGATAGGTTTCCAGCGCAATCTGCAGCAAATCCAACGACGAAGCTGAGATTGCCAGCGAAGCCATTTTTTTCTGCTCGTCCGGTGACAAAGGAAGATCGGGATATTTACGCAAAACCTGTAATACAGCCGCGGTATTCTTTGCATTTAGAAACTCGTTGAGCTGTTTTGTTTCTTCGAGGCGTTTCATCACGGCAACATTCCGCTCTTCGGGTGTCATGGCGCCTTTCGTTTTCAGGTAATCGATCACCGGCTGATATTCGGTTTTGATGGCGTATTCTGCTGCATTCCGATCAAAATAACCAATCACGTTTACATCTGCTTTATTTTCTACCAAAAACTTTACAAAAGGTAAATCTTTCTTTTCGATAGCCTTGATCAACACCGGTTCATCAAAATAACAGGCTTGTTCCAAATCAATTTTCTGGGAAATGAGGTATTGCGCCAATTCAAAATCCTGCAACTCAAGTGCCACACACATATAGGTGGCATGCCAATCGTCAACTGCATTTACGTCTGCTCCGTTTTCAAGGAGATAACGAATAATTTGCGGGTTTTTGCATTTCGGACGCTGGCCACTGCTGTTTTTCGGATTAAAATCGGCACCCTTCGTGCGCAACCATTCCAATAACTGCAGGTTACCAGCCAATGTGGCTTTGTAAACAAGCGTTTCCTTACTTTTTCCACACGAGTTGATACTCAATCCTTTTCCAAGAAAGATTTCCGTTAACGGTACATCTACCATTGCACCGTTCACTTCCACTAAATAAGACAGCGCATTCAATCCGTCATTGTTGACCTGTGCACAATTCGCACCACGGTCGATCAGCAATTTCACCCGTTCGCTTTTATTCAACGAAGCTGCTTTTAACAATACTGTATTTCCTGTATGATCGGCATGATCAAGATTGACTTTGCGCTGTAAAAATAAATCGAACAAGGCAGGATTGTCATTCCTGTTGGCATAGAATAAAGCTGTTTCTCCGAGATTGTTCTCGAACTCAAGATTTGCAGTTTGATCAAGCAGTTGTGTGACAAGTGTCAAATTCTGCGATTTGCACGCCAGCATCAGCGCATTTTCATTGGCGGCTGAAACCGAATTCACATCCAGTTTTAATTCCCTGATCGCATAATCGATCATGAGTTGATCACCGTTTTCAATGGCTAACAATAAGGCATTTTTTCCGTCTTCGTCTACGGCAGATTTTGTAGCTCCGCTTGACAAAGCAAGCGCTGCTATCGATTGGTTCGATTCTTTAATTGCACGTATAAAAACGACATTTGCATCGGCACCAAGCGGTAACAATTGTTTGATCAGTTCATCGCGTTTATATGTGAACGCAAAGTTGACCGCTTCATCAATCTTTACGCCGTTTCGCACAAGGAAAATGGCCACTTCATCATGGTTGTTCATCACAGCTGCCTCAATGGGCGAAATGTAATATTTACGAAACAATCCCGGTTTCCGTTTTTGGGAAACGTTGACAGAAAAGCCTTCCTGTACTAAAAATTTCACCACATTCAGGTGTCCGTATTCACTGGCTGCCAACACTGCTTCGGAATCTGTGAAACCATAATCGCGCAGGATTTCGATCCATGAAAGATCATTTTTCTCGCAAGCATCGTAAAATCCGTTACGGCCTGTCGCTCCCTTTTGCAATAAGTAAAGCGCAATGTCTTTGTAATAGTTCGAAACGGCCAATTCAACCGGTTCAACATGCCACATATCGCCTGTTTGAAAATCGGCGCCTGATTCAACCAAACGCTTTACTTCTTTCAGGTTATTCGCTTTTACAGCTTTGAAGACGGGTGTTTCTTCTTCCTGAGCAATGAGTGAAAAAGTCATTAACAACGTCAAAAAACACAAGGTGAAATGACGTAAACGGATCGTTGAAAGTAAACTTTGTTTCATGCAGTAATCATTGGTTGTTCAGATGAATCAAATATCATGCATTTTTTTGTTCCGGAGCGTAACTTTTTACCCTTTTTTACGATATAGTTCTTTAGGCATGAATATTGTCTGACACAATTGAATTTTTATAGAACGCAAGCTTATGTTGAAAAACTACTTCCTTTTTTCTGTTGTTTCCGGTGCATTAATCTTTACTTCTGCTGCTTTTGCGCAGGAAGAAGATCCTTCTTGCTTGCCGCCACCCAAAAAAGCACAGAAATACATCGACGCAGGTAATAGTGCCAAAACTCCCCAGGAAGCTTCTGATAATTACCAGAAAGCCATTGATGCCGCGCCTGATAACGCAGCTTGTTATTTTGCATTTGGGCAATACGCTTACGATATGGGAATGGAATATTTCAAAACCCAGCCCAATCCTGATTTAGGTGAACGCAGTTTTGCAAAAGCGGAAGTGATGCTGAAAAACGCGATGGAATACTGCGATGATTACAACTCTGAAATGTTTTACTTGTTGGGAGTCATCAACTATTCGCAATCGGAAATGGAAGATGCCACCAAGTGGTTTGAAAAGTTTCTCGCCTACAAACATTCGGATAATGCGCGTTATGGTGAAAATTATGCGAAACAGCTTGCGGATGTAAAAGAAGTATTGGCTGAATTGAAAGACGAGCAGGAAATGATGGCAACCACGGTTCCGTTCAATCCGAAGATGGTCCCGAATGTTTCTTCGCGCGAGTGGGACGAATATTTCCCGATGATTTCACCAGATAACGAAGTGATGTTCTTTACGCGTAAAATCAGTCGTGATATTGGTTATACAGCAGGCGGTAGTATGAAAGAGGAATTTACAATTTCAAAACGTAAGAGCGAAACACAATTATTTGATAGTGGCGAACCATTTCCAAAACCATTCAACGACGGAACATTTACCAGTTACGGCGCGGCATCCATGTCGGTCGATAACAAGGAAATGATCATGTGCGCCTGCAAGAAGGAAGAAGTGAAAGGCCAGATTTATACGAATTGTGACTTGTATTCTACTACGTTTATGCGCAGCGAAACTGCCAAGAGTGGCTATGAATGGACACCTCTGGTCAATCTCGGTCCAAAAATCAATACTTCTGACGGATGGGAAGGACAACCTTCGATGTCAGCCGATGGAAACATCTTGTTTTATACAGCCAACAGAGCAACAACCAAAGACAATGACGTTTTTATGGTGAAACGCAATCCTGACGGAACGTGGGGCGCAGCGGAGCCATTCGATGAGATCAATACCGACGGAAAAGACAAAAGCCCGTTCCTGCACCAGGATAGCGAAACCTTGTATTTTGTTTCTACAACTTCAGACTCCCGCAAAGGAATGGGTGGTTTGGATATTTTCTACATGCGTGAAGAAAACGGTGTTTGGTCGAAACCAAAAAACATCGGAAATCCGATCAATACTCCTGAAGACGAATTGGGAATCTTTGTTTCTACTGACGGCCAACTGGCTTATTATTCGTCGCAGGTTGGCGGAAAATGGGATATCTACGGCTTTGAATTGTACGAAGAAGCCCGTCCGAAAGCAGTGGCAATCTTAAAAGGTGAATTAAAAGCTCCGGACGGATCACCGATCACCGATGCCACAATCGAAGTAGCTTACGAAAATTCTGATAAAGTAGAAACCGTAAAAGTAAATGGCGACGATGGTAAATATGCTGTTGTTGTAAAAACAGAAGTGCCGCAGGATATCATGATCAGCGTGAAGAAAGAAGGTGCTGCGTTTGATTCGAAACTGATTACCAAAGAAGAAGTTGCTAAAAAAGAAGACCGTGTAAACAACGACCTTGCGGTGAAAGAACTGAAAGTTGGTGAGGCTTACACAATCAACGACATCTTGTACGATTACAACTCGGATGAGCTGAAAGATAAATCGAAGTTCATTTTGCGCGAATTTGCCCGTTACATGAAAAGCAACGAGATGATCGAAATCACGATTCAGGGTCATACCGACAGCGACGGCGACGACGCGAAAAACCTTGATTTATCTGACCGTCGTGCCAAGGGCGTGAAAGACTACCTGGTTTCTTTGGGAATCGATGAAAATCGTTTGGAAGCCAAAGGTTTGGGCGAAACGCAACCGAAAGTTCCGAATGATAATGCAGAGAACAAAGCAAAAAATCGTCGCACGGACTTCCTGATTCGTGGGATGTAGACACTGAATTATCAATGGTTAAATTATCAATTATAAAGAAGGACTCCTCGTTCTTTATAATTGATAATTCATAATTCATAATTTTTTGTGTTTACTTTTGCGCCATGCAAACCAACAACATTCAGGGATATTGCGCTATTGGCGTGTTCAATGCCAAAACCGAACACAATGTCGGTACGCTTTGGCGTTCGGCTTATATTTTGGGCGCGAGTTATATTTTCACGGTTGGAAAACGCTACAAAAAACAAACCTCTGACGTATTGAAAACATGGGCGCGTATCCCCTACTTTCATTATGATACCATCGAAGATTTATTCGAGAACATTCCCTACGATTGTCGTTTGATTGGAATAGAGTTAACAGAAGAAGCTACAATGCTCCACGATTTTCAACATCCGCAGCGGGCGATTTATTTACTCGGATCAGAAGATCAGGGTTTACCGCAAAGTGTGCTCGACAAATGTCATTTTACGGTGAAATTGCCGGGGAATTCGTCACTGAATGTAGCTGTGACCGGAAGTATTGTGCTACACGACAGAGTAGCGAAGAATCCGATTGAACTTCCAGAAAACCATAAAGGTTAGTTGATTTTGAATGTTGAATGCTTAATGTTGAATTGGATTTCAGGTAGTTGATTTTGGAGAAACTTATGAAACTCAAGAACTCCTTAACTTACGAAACTCCCAATTCAAAATTCAACATTCAAAATTAAGCATTTGTAGCTACGCCGATATGAAAAACCGCATCTCCTTTATTCACCAGCGGAGCTTCATTCACGCAAATGATAAATCCTTTCATGGTTGATTTTACCTTCCGTTCAATTTCACCGTATGGGTCGCAGACAATTCCCAAAACAGTTCCAACCTCTACTTCGTCGCCATTTTTAACAATTGCCTGAAAAACCCCCGAGTGCGGAGCTCTCAGCCATTTTGAGGAGGTAATGAGAATGGGATTCCGGTCTTGTAATTCCACCATTTTAAAAGTACGCATGCCTAAATGAACCAATACGCGCTGAATTCCGGCCAAGCCTTCTTCCACAATTTTCTCGTCGATTGAATTGGCTTTTCCGCCTTCAAACAACAGAATTTTTTTGCCACGTTTATTTAACGCTTCACGAATGGATTTGCTGATATAAGCCGAGTGCACGATAAACGGCGGACTAAATACATTGGCAAGTTCCATGCTTACTTCATCCGTTTTCAAACAACGGATTTGGGCAATGTTGCTGCGCTGTGCCGCTCCGGTATGAAAGTCGATTGCCAGGTCGATATTCGGCGCAATTTCTTTCATGAACTGATAGGCAAACTGGCTGGCCAGCGAACCGCTTTTTGTTCCTGGGAAACTTCGGTTGAGATCCCGCCCATCGGGCAATTCGCGTTTCACATTCAGATAACCGAACACATTAAACACCGGAATACAAATAATCGTTCCGGTACTCGGTTTGTTCCAACCCTTGCGGATCACGCGGCGAATGATTTCCATGCCGTTGATCTCATCGCCGTGCATACCGGCCATAAGTAACAAAACAGGTCCATCCTTTTCGGCGCGCTGCACAATAACAGGAACCTGAATTGGTGTGTTGGTATGCAATTTTGCAACATTCATGCTTAGTTCCGCACCTTTTCCGGGTAGGATTTCTGTGCCTAAAATGAAAAATCGCTTTGCCATGCCTTACACGTTTACGTTCTTTTCGATGTATTGAATAATTTTTCCGGCGATGTCTACGCCTGTAGCGCGTTCAATGCCTTCCAAACCTGGAGAAGAATTCACTTCCAATACCAGCGGCCCTCTTTCGGATTGTAGCATATCGACACCCGCAACTCCCAATCCTACAGCTTGTGCAGAACGAATGGCAGTTGATTTTTCTTCTTCGGTCAATTCGATTTGCATAGCGGAACCACCACGATGCAGATTCGAGCGGAATTCTCCTTCTTTTCCCTGGCGTTTCATCGCTCCTACTACTTCGCCGTCTACCACAAAAGCACGAATATCGGCTCCTTTGGCTTCGTGAATGAATTCCTGAACAATTACGCGGGCGCGCAAACCGTTGAAAGCTTCCAATACCGACTGTGCGGCATTCTGATTTTCAGCCAATACAACGCCCAATCCTTGTGTTCCTTCCAGTAATTTCAACACAACAGGTGCACCACCGGCCGATTCAACAACGTGTTCTACATTGCGCGAATAGTTGGTGAAAACCGTTTTCGGTAAACCGATTCCTTCTTTTGAAAGCACCTGCAGGCATCGCAGTTTGTCGCGGGAATGCACAATACCGCGCGAACTCACGACCGAAAACACATTCATCATTTCGAACTGGCGCACCACTGCCGTTCCGTAAAATGTGACTGAAGCTCCGATACGGGGAATCACCGCATTAAATCCGGTAAGATATTCCGAGCCGTAATACAGCGACGGACCTTTTTGTTCGATCTCGATATTGCAGCGAAGATGGTCAACCACATGGGCTTCGTGGCCACGCTTTTCGGCTGCTTCAACCAATCTTCGGGTTGAATACAAATCTGTGTTGCGTGACAGGATGGCGATTTTCATATACTACTCTTATTCTCTTAAATAAATCAATTTACAGTTTAGATTCGGCCTTGAACGAACAATTTGTTTTGGACGAATCAACTAAAAAGCGTTTGTTCAACAATCTTCTTCCCAACAAAATAGGATTGCGCAAACCGGTGCGTTCAGTGAGCGAAAATAGTGTTTCCACCGTTTCGTTGAACAGCCTGACGGTTCCAACTACAAAAAAACGTTCCTCAGACATTCCGTTGGAGCTTTTCACCTTCTTTCGGATGTAGGTATCAAACTGAAATTTCTTTCCCGTATATCCTTCAATAGACGGATCAAGGAACACCACTTCAAGCATCTGTTTTCCATCTATTTCCACCAGGTTAATACTGTGACAGTGCATGGAACTTGAATATGCGCCCGAATCTATTTTCACCGGAACATTGATCAACTCAAACTCAGGAAAGGTCACAATGTCTTTTCTTCCTAAAATATGCATGTTATTACTTTGACGGGTAAGAAAATTGCTTGAAGTCGTCCTCTTCGAATTTCAGCCATTTCTGTTGCATTAATTCTTTTACGGAAGACGGCATTTCGGTTTTTGCTTCAATGGTCGGTTCGTCGGTAGACATACCCTCAAGTGTTGTAATTCCCATGAATATGAATTTTTCATTCGAGTTGAAGCAATACAATTTACGGTCGGCCGGTGAAACATCACTTCGGCACGAAAGCGTGTATTGAAAGGAAACTTCGGCCATGCCATCAGCATTGACATCGGTTATCGAAAGCGATTTTTTAGTAAACCCGGCATAGAGGTCAAAATCATAACATCCTTGAAAATCGGCAACTTTCCAGATGGATTTATAATTGGATTTTTCGTCGGAACGCGCAAACAAATAAGCATTGATCTCGGCTCTATCGCCGACTTTCTCGTATTCCCCGGCTTCGTTTTTCTCACTCACCGGAAACATACCGGTTTGAGTCAAAAGCAGGATATTATGTCCGTTGGCGTCATCAAATTCCAGGCATTCCACGATAATTCCGCGGTAAAACACATCGCGCGGCAAATCGTTGTAACCGATAGCCTGTATATTGAAAGCGGGGACGGGTTTTGAATTGTCCCAGATTCCAAGCCAATTAGACATACTCATGGTGCCTTCGGTTAATTCCTGTGCAAAGATTGTGAAAGGAAGCAAGGCTAGCAAGATGCTGATTTTCTTCATGTCAGTTCGTGTTTTATCAATCGAAAATAGTCAAAAAAGCGAAAGTGAACGGGGATTGCTGCTTTAAGCTGAAAAAAGTTGTATCTTTGCGTATTGAATTAGAAAAATATTTGCTAATATTGCACCCCCAATTATGGGTTAGCGATAGAAATTAAGAGTCATGGATTTTATAAGAGAGCTTCAAAAAGAATTAGTAGAAGTAAGAGAGTTTCCAGCATTTGGTGCCGGAGATACAGTTACTGTGTCTTACAAAATTAAAGAGGGAAACAAAGAGCGTATTCAGCAGTTTCAAGGTGTTGTATTGCAACGTCGCGGTTCTGGTTCAACGGAAACATTTACGGTTCGTAAAATGTCAGGAAACGTAGGTGTAGAGCGTATCTTCCCTATTACTTCTCCGTTTATCGACGCAATCGTAGTGAACAAACACGGTGCTGTTCGTCGTGCTCGTATTTTCTACTTCCGTGAGCGTACAGGTAAATCTGCCCGTATCAAGGAAAAAAGAAGATTCGTTCGTTAAGAAGCTCCAACTTTTTAGATATACAAAGGCTGTCAATCAAAAATTGGCGGTCTTTTTTTATTTAATGTTGAATTTTGAATGCTTAATGTTGAATTATCAAGACCGTTCTTCTGGTACAGTTTTCCTGATAATTTTTCAATTTATAATTGATAACTCAATCGAAGCCTAGCTTCATTCAAAATTCAACATTAAGCATTCAACATTATTAACATGTTTTTCCTCCTTTCAAAACTATTGCTCTTCCTGCTCTCACCGCTTACGTGGGTGATTGTCGGTTTGGGACTCACTTTTTTCTCGAAATCAGCCCGATGGAAGAAACGCGGTAAAGTCACCGCAATTTTCTGCCTGTTATTTTTCAGCAATACCTTTATCTACAAAGAAGTTTGCCGGCAATGGGAAGTTTTCGGAACGCCAATCAACAAGGTCAAACATTATGATGTTGGAATCGTTTTGGGCGGAATGGCCGAGTACAATAACGATCTGAAAACATTGAGCCTGCGTCGCGGCGGTGATCGCATCTGGCAAACCATTGATTTGTATAAATCAGGGAAGATTGATAAAATACTGATCAGCGGCGACAACGGCGATCTGACCAATAAAGGTTTGCACGAAGCCAAACAAATGAAAGCCATCCTGGTGCGTTGGGGAATTCCGAAAGAAGATATCATCACCGAAACTGTTTCACGCAATACTCACCAAAATGCGGTGGAGACAAAAAAAGTACTCGATAAGTATTATCCGCACTACAAATCATTTATTCTGATTACTTCCGGCCGGCACATGCGTCGCGCGCTGGCTTGTTATGAAAATGCCGGTTTATATTGCACTCCCTATTCCACTGATCTCTACACCGGCCCGAAACGCAGTTATACCTTCGATGAATTCATCGTTCCAGATGTTTCTACGATGGCTGACTGGCATGGATTGCTAAAAGAAATGGTTGGATATGTGGCGTATGGGATGACGGGGAAGATCTAGAGCAGAAAGTTGTTGAGTTTATGAGTTGGACAGTTTTGTAAGTTGGGGTTATTTCTCACTATAAAAAAGCGGTTCGATGATTTCTTCGGCTTCTTTGAGGTAAACGCTTCCGCAGGTTTTGAGTTTTGACTGGATTTTCGGCCACGTTTCCTGGTAATCATAATCGTTGTACAAACTACCAATGGCGTTTATCCATTTCCCGTAAGACGATTTATAAGCGCCATGTTTAATATCCTTGAAAAACGTACACGGCCGTTCTACCAGCAATGAACCACAAATTCGTTGCATTTCACTGTAAGGATAATAATCATATGTTCCCCGGTCAACGACTTTACTTTCGAGTATGGCGTTGATCACAAACACATAAAACGCTTTGTTGTTATCCGGAATCGTATCCAGCATCTGCAGCAAATCATACGACATCCTATCATACATCAGCGATTGCTTGCCGTTCACAAACAATTTAGCCGTTTTATTGATCGAAGGCTGATTCAGGTAATACGAGAGTTTGTTGCCCGCAATGGTTGCAGGGACTTTTGAAATGTAGCAGCCATTGTGATTGATAAATCGCCAAACAGAATCCGGAATCTTTACCAATCCTCCTCGTTCAAGATCAATTGAAGCTTGCGGATTCAATTTCATAATCTCAGGCGGCATCGATGTCAACGGATTCCAAAGTGCATTCAACTCCTCAATATTGCTCAAATCACCAATGCTCGCAGGAAATGTAGTCAGCTTATTTTCCTGGAGGTCCAATTTTTTCAATGAAATCATCTTCCCTATTTCACGTGGCAATTCAACCAGTTGATTACTTCGTAAATCCAATTCTTCGAGTAACGTCAATTGACAGATTTCATCAGGAAGAGTTTTCAATTGGTTTCCATCCAAACTTACACGCCTTAATTGTGTTAGTTCGCCGAATTCTTTCGGAAGTGTCTTCAGTTGAGAATTAAGATCCAATGTACGAAGCTGTTTCAATTGACCGATTTCGGTTGGAAGTGTTTCGAAGTTCATTCCCCACAAAACCAACTCTTCCAATTGAACCAGTTTTCCGATTTCCGATGGAAGTAGTTCTAATTTTGCTCCAATCTGCAATTTTTTCAGGTTAGTTAAATTTCCAAACGAAGCAGGAAGTTCAGTGACTTCAATCGAACTGATAGCCAACACTCTTAAGTTCGTTAACGTTCCTATTTCAGCCGGAATGAAAGCAAAACTGGCTGAGTATGCATACAATTCTTCGAGGTTCGTCAACTTGCCAATTGAAACCGGTAATCGCTTAAGCGGACCTCTGATTTCCAGTCTTTTCAGAGAAGTAAGATCACCAATCGAATCGGAAATCACCATTCCGCTATCGTAACATTGAATGACCAGATTGTCGAGCAGTTTCAATTGCCAGATCTCCGAAGGAAGTTTTATAGGATCGTTACAGTAAATTTCTAATCCTTTGAGATTGACAAAACGGCCGATTTCCGCCGGAATTCCACCACCATCGGAACTACTGATATACAATCGGAGAACGTTTGTCGAATCAGCTTTGATTTCTTCAAAACTATTGAAATACTTTTCGTGTTTGTGCGTCCAGTAACGTCCGCTGATACTTGGTTGGAGCGGTCTGTTTCCTCTATAAGAAACTCCTTCATCTTCTTCGCCAATAAACTCTTCATAAATAATCTCCGGTTCTACAACTTTCACTTGCGCCATAAGGCTGTTCATGCTTACTAAAAATAAACAGAAGATGAAAAAACGGACTTTATGAAACAAAAGAAAAGGTGCCATCGGTTGGTTATTTCCAACTAAAATACGGTTTTCTTTTTGGTAACCTTTCATGCGGCAGGTTTTAAATAAGCCTCGAAATCATGTGAGATTATGAAGTACAACCATCGATCAAAAACGATCATTTACGTTGTCCAGCACAGAAAAAACCAGAAAATCACTTTTCCCGAAATACAAAAGCGGTTTTTATACGTAGATTCACAAAGGATAACGCGTTGCTATGTATATTTTGATTTTTTTTCTAAGTCATTGGTTTTTATCACTCTTCTGTCAAACATTTTTTCTGCACCGCTACGCTTCGCATAAGATGTTCACTATGAACCGGTTCTGGGATCGGTTCTTTTACTTTCTCACATTTATCACCCAAGGATCTTCCTTTCTCAACCCGCGGGCTTATGCTATTATGCACCGCATGCATCACGCGTACAGCGACACTGAAAAAGATCCGCATTCGCCCCATTTCTTTAAAGATGTCTGGCAAATGACCATTCATACCAAAGACATTTACCTCGATTACGTCAAATTCAACAAGCAACCCGAAAAAGCTTTTCAAGGCAATTATCCCGAGTGGAAAACCCTGGATGCGATCAGCGATAACTGGATCGTGCGTATTTCATTTGGCGTGCTTTATTTCCTGTTTTACCTCTACTTCGCTCCTACTTACTGGCTGATGCTGTTGTTACCTGTTCATTTTTTCATGGGGCCTGTGCACGGCGCAATTGTGAACTGGTGCGGACACAAATACGGATACAGCAATTTCAACAACGAAGATCACAGCAAAAATTCGCTCCCGATTGATTTATTACTCATGGGCGAATTGATGCAGAACAATCATCATAAAAGTCCCAACAGCAGCAATTTTGCTCAGAAGTGGTGGGAATTCGATCCAACGTATCCTGTGATTCGCCTGATGCATTGGATGCACATTATTCGTTTGCGAAAAATCGTTTAAGCATTCAGTATGATCACATTCCTTAAAATTCTCTTTGGCGGTTTGTTCATTTTCATGAATGTCATTGTCATCGATACGTCCCTCAAAAGCAATCTCTTTGAAGAATGGGATTTCCTGGCAGCCATTCCATGGATGAGTGCGACGCTTTGGGATTTTTACACCAACGTACTGGTTTTGCTTTGCTGGGTATTTTACAAAGAAACCAACTGGATCTGGAAAATTACGTGGCTGGTGCTTTTCTGTACACTCGGAAGCATTGCAACCTGCCTGTATGTATTGATCGCGCTGTTCCGCTTAAAGAAAGGCGAAACCGTGAAAGATTTACTCATCAAACAACATTAAAGCAACTGTTATGAGCTTGTATTTTTACCTTCCTCTTTTGTGCGTTGTTGTATTGGCAGCCTTTATGACCGTGGTTTGGAGCATCGCCCGCACGATCAAAAACAACAGTATTGTGGATGTTTTCTGGGCGTTCAATTTTGCGATCATCGCTGCGATTATTTACGCGGTAGCCGATGGTTTTTACGACCGGAAATTACTGGTTTGTTCACTCGCTTTAATCTGGAGTTTGAGACTGGGAACTTATCTCACCATTCGCGTTGGTTCACACATCAAAGTCGAAGAAGGACGCTACAAACAACTGCGTGAAGAATGGGCGTCGAACCTGCATTTCAAGTTCTTTATGTTCTTTCAGATGCAAGGATTGTCAAATGTGTTCCTGGCGATTCCTTACTTCATCATTGCGCTGAATCCGGAACCGAAACTGAGCGTACTGGAATACATCGGAGCGGGAATGTGGCTGCTGTGTATCATCGGTGAAGGCTTATCTGATTTTCAACTGGCGCGTTTTAAACGAAATCCGGAAAACAAAGGAAAGGTTTGCACCGACGGTTTGTGGAATTATTCCCGTCACCCGAATTACTTTTTCCAATGTATGATCTGGGTTTCGGTATTTGTTTTCGCACTTTCAAGTCCTTACGGCTACATCGCAATCGTTTGTCCGCTCGTGATCGCTTACCTGATTTTTAAAGTTACCGGCATTCCGATGACCGAAGAACAATCATTGCGCAGCAAAGGCGACGCTTACCGACATTATCAACAGACAACAAGCATGTTCGTTCCCTGGTTCAAAAAAACAGTTTAGTCCCAATTTAGTCAACTTTATGTGGTATACATCGCTACTGGAAAACAACAGAGTTCCCGATTTTCTGATCAGAAAAGGCATTCGCAACTTATTACAACAACGCCTCAATGAAGAAAAAAAGGCAACTCCCGATTTGCAACAAGCCCATTTGATGGAACTTATAGAGGAATTAAAAGCCTCGCCTATCGCTATCAATACCGCTGACGCCAACGAACAGCATTACGAAGTACCAACCACATTTTACCAATATTGTCTTGGACCACATTTGAAATACAGTTCCGGTTACTGGAAAGATGGCGTTTCGGACATTGAAACTTCGGAGCGTGATATGCTGGAAATTACCTGCGAACGAGCAGATTTACAGCCAAATCAAAACGTGCTGGAACTGGGCTGTGGCTGGGGATCATTGTCGTTGTTTATGTCGGCAAAATTTCCGTCGAGTACTTTTACCGTGGTTTCCAATTCACGCACGCAAAAAGAATACATCGATCAAACAGCGAAAGATCGCGGCATCACCAACCTTACGGTGATCACCATGGATATGAACGTTTTTGATGTCGATGACACATTTGATCGTGTGGTTTCGGTAGAAATGTTCGAGCACATGCGCAATTACGAGTTGCTGATGCGGAAAGTGGCTTCAAAACTCAAGCCCGACGGGAAACTCTTCGTACATATCTTCACTCACAAGGAATTTACTTATAAGTTTGAAGTAAAAGACGAAAGCGATTGGATGAGCAAGTACTTTTTCACCGGCGGAATTATGCCGAGCGACGATTTGCTGTTTTATTTCAACGACGACCTCAAAGTTTCCAATCACTGGCACGTAAGCGGAACACATTATCAAAAAACTTCCGAAGCCTGGCTCCAGCGAATGGACGCCAACAAAGATGCAATTATGCCCTTGTTTGAAGAAACGTATGGAAAAGATCAGGCAGTGAAATGGTGGGTTTTCTGGCGCATTTTCTATATGTCGTGTGCCGAATTGTGGGGCTTCAATAAAGGTGAAGAATGGATTGTAAGCCATTATTTGTTTTCCAAAACACGCTGACCTGCTATGGAAAAACTGGCAATCATCGGAACCGGAATCGCGGGAATGGGTTGTGGACATTGGCTTCACAAAAAGTACGACATTACACTTTTTGAGCAAAACGATTACATCGGCGGACACACCAACACGGTTGCGGTAAACGAAAACGGCACCGATGTATTCATGGATACAGGATTCATGGTGTTCAACTTTGAAACTTATCCGCATTTGTGTGGATTGTTCAAGGAAATCGGCGCTCCAATCAAGAAAACAGACATGTCGTTTAGCGTCCAGCATTTGCCTTCTGGATTGGAATATTGTGGTTCAGGATTAAACGGGCTTTTCGCTCAGCGCAGGAATATTTTTAGTCCGCGGTATATCAAAATGTTGATGCAAATCAGCCGGTTCAATAAAAAGAGCGTTGAAATCATGGACGATCCGGCGTATGCGAACCATTCGCTGGGACAATACATCGAGGAATTCGGTTTCGGACAGGATATGTTGTGGAAATACCTCATCCCAATGAGTTCAGCTGTTTGGTCGACTCCGATGGAACTAATGCTCGATTTTCCGGCGGTTACGCTGATCCGTTTTTTCAAGAATCACGGTTTTCTAGGTTTAAATACGCAGCATCAATGGTACACGCTTGAAGGCGGAAGTGACGCTTACAAGAAGTTGTTGATCGCACCGTTCAAGGACCGGATTCTTACGAATAAAGGTGTGAAAGGTGTGAAACAAGTCGGCGAAAAAGTTCAGATTATATGTCTGGATGACTCGGTTCATTTGTTTGATAAAGTGATTTTTGCATCCCACGGCGATCAGACTTTACGTATGCTGGAAGAACCAACATCTGAACACCGACGTTTACTTTCTCCATTCAAATATCAGTACAACAAAGCGACCGTTCACACTGACGAAAGCATTATGCCGAAGACCAAACTCACCTGGAGCAGTTGGAATTACCGCATTCAGGAGATAAATGGACAGCTGGTTCCGTCAACTATTTACTGGATGAATTCGTTGCAGGGAGTTTCGGAGAAACAAAACTATTTTGTGAGTATCAACGCGCAAGAAGGTTCGGTTGATCCGAAGAAGATCATACAGGAAATCAACTACGAGCATCCGTTGTTTGATTTGCCTGCTATTCAAGCCCAGGCGGAATTAAAAACGCTGAATGAAACCGGCCCGATCTATTTCTGCGGCAGTTACTTCAAGTATGGATTTCATGAGGATGCGTATGCGAGCGCCGTTATTTTGTGTAAGAAGATTTTGGATGCTTGATTTTTGATGTTGAATTATTAATTATGAATGTTGAATTATGAAGATGTTGAGAGTTATATTTGTTTGGAAAAACTTGATTTTCTACCAAGTACTTCCATCCAACATCAAAAATCCAACATCAAGCATCCTTAAAGTTGAATACTGAATCGTCACTCTACCGCGCGCGGGTCATGCACGACCGTTTGGAACCGAAAAAACTTCGATTCGGGTACAACGTGTTTATGTTTTACGTAAATCTCGACGACCTGGATGAACTTCCGAAAAAGTACTTTCTCATCAGCCGGAACCGGTTCAACGTGTTTACGTTTCGTGATAAAGATCATCTGCAATTGCCACTCGAAAAGCCTGACACCTCTAAAAGAATAAAAGAGCAAATCATTGATTACCTGGAACAAAACGGTGTTTCGTATGATGGTGGACCAATCATGCTGCTGACCAATTTCAGTGTGCTGGGCTACAATTTTAATCCTGTTTCGTTTTATTTTGTCTTTGATCAACAACAGCAACCCGTTTGCAGCATCGCTGAGGTACAAAATACGTATCGCGAAATGAAACCCTACTTTTTGGGGAAAGAACAATTCAACGGAACCAGATTTCACCTCAATACCACCAAGTATTTTTACGTTTCGCCATTCATCGATCACGACACACAGTTCGATTTTAATCTTCCTGTACCTGATGAAAACCTGGGAATCGGAATTGACGATTACAAAGACGGAAAACGCTTTTTCATCAGCACATTGACCGGTACCAAAAAAGCACTGACCAACGCCCGTTTGTTCGGCTACGCGTTTCGTTTTCCACTGATCACACTCCGGATTATTTCATTGATTCATTGGAAAGCACTGATTCTGTGGCTGAAAAAAATTCCTTACCATAAAAAAAACGCTCACCAAGATCTGCAACGCGATGTTTATCGTAAATCGAAATAATGTTGAATTCTAAATTATGAATGTTGAATTATGAAGTACTTAACAAGGTATAGAGAGTTTGAATTTTCACTCAACTCTTCCATTCAACACTGTGTCCGCCTTTGGCGCGATTAAAAATCCAACATTAAACATTAATTGTATTTTTGAATCGCATGAAAAAACGCCCACTCTACGAAAAACTCATCCTGAATTTATTGACCAACATGCCACTTGGTAGTATGAACCTGACGTTACCCGATGGTGAAATCATCAAAATCGGGAATGGTGAAGGTGTATCAGCCGCGGTGACCATTCACAATCCGTCGTTTTTTAAACGCTGCGTGCTGTATGGTGATATCGGTTTTGGAGAAGGTTATGTAGACGGTGATTGGGATACGGAAAGTATTACCGATGTCATTAAATGGTTCATTCTGAATGTAGAACACGCACCAACCGTTTCGGGGAGTAATGTAAAAGCGGTCGCATTAAATCTGATGAAATTTTACAACCGGTTGTTTCATTCGCGCCGGGATAACAGCCTGAGCGGATCGCGTAAAAACATTTCGGAGCATTATGATTTAAGTAACGACTTTTTCGCGCTGTGGCTCGACCCGACAATGACGTATTCTTCAGCGTATTTCAAAGAAGAGAATTTCACACTTGAAGAAGCTCAAAAAGCGAAATATCAGCGTTTGTGCGAACAATTGCAGCTCAAACCAACCGATCATGTGTTGGAAATTGGAAGCGGCTGGGGCGGAAACGCGATTTACATGGCATCGAATTTTGGGTGTAAAGTCACCACGATCACCATTTCGGAGGAACAGCAAAAACTGGCTAATGAGCGTGTAAAAGCCGCTGGATTAAACGATAAAATCTCCGTTGAAATTCAGGATTACCGCAAGATCAAAGGCCAATACGATAAAATTGTGTCGGTAGAAATGCTGGAAGCCGTTGGCGCGCGTTACTTTGAAAATTACTTCGAACAATGTCACAAGTTGCTGAAACAAGACGGAATTCTGGCGTTGCAGGTCATTACCTGTCCTGATTCGCGTTTTGAAGCATTGCGCGATGGCGTGGATTGGATCCAGAAACACATTTTCCCCGGCTCACTTTTGCCCTCGGTTGGAGCGATGAACGAGGCCATCAATCGCACAGGAGATTTGACGTTGGTCGATCTAAAAGATTTGGGATTGCATTACGCACGTACACTCAGAACCTGGTTTGAAAATTTCAACACGCAACTTGAAGAAACAAAGCAATTGGGTTTCAGCGATGCGTTCATCCGCAAATGGAATTATTACCTCTGTTATTGCGAAGCGGCGTTTGAAATGCGTAATATTAATGTGATGCAGCTGGTATATGCCCGGCCGAATAATACGGGGAGATAGATTTTGGAGAAACAAAAATACATCGTGCTTACCGCACTCGCCATTGCTTTTTCAACATTATTCCTTCCCTTTTTTGAAACGTACTATTTGGAAAGACATTATACAGATGTCCATTTAGGATATGAAATTCCATTTATTTATCCACTTTACGCGATTCCTGGCTTACTGGCTTACTATATACCTTTTGAAAATAGAACCAAAGCGTTAGTGGTATTGATTTCATCTGGTGCATTCTTCCTCTTCTTCTTACTTGTTTTAGGATTTGCCTTCAGTTTTGGTGGTGGAAGTACTCAAATTAAAGAAAATGTAGCAATCGGTTTCTGGATGCTTTTAGGCACAACTATTTTCCTCTTTGGTTATAGTCTTTGGTGTATCTTGAAGAATAAATCCGCGAAAATTCCGTAGTCCCGCAATACCGTGTCAGGCTCAGACTGATTATGGAATGTCCCTATTTGAGCAGCCTCACCTAATTTCTCCCGAATAGTTTTCCACAATTTATTGCTATTCTGTTAGTTCTGCTACTTTCGTTTCTACAACACTACTTATGAAACAACTACGCTGGTTCGGTCTTTTTCTTTTTGTATTATTCGCCGGTTCATCCTGCGATGACGATGTTGCCGCAGACGGTACCAAACGCGGCAGATTATTCTACGTGGGAAATGTGGAGAAAAACAACAAGGAATACACTGTCTTTGTCTATAATCGCTACGAAACCATCGAATCTTCCGAGCAATCTTCGAGTACATTCTGGTATTGGCTCACATACACCGTAGATACCAAAACGGGGAAAACCGTTCATCAAACTGAGTTTTACGTGGATGAAAATTCCGGTAATTTCATGGGGGTTTCAGACAAGTATGCTTTCTTTTTAAGACTAGATGGCGTCACGGCAATCGATCTACACAAAGACAACGCCATCATCGAGCCCGAAATGCTAAAAAAACGGATCGGTAGTGTTACTCCGGCGTTGAAAGGAAACATTGCCAGCCTGGAAACGGATGGTTATTTCAACCTGCGGGCCATTACAAAACAAGGAGATATTTACCTACTGAATCCAACTACGCTAAAAGGAAAGCCAATTGCTGATAATCTGAGCCTCCTACCTGAATATCAACTCAAAAACAAACTTCCTGATTATGGCAATTCTACGTTGATCAATGGCCGGATTCATGGTTATATTGTCGATGACACTACGACATTGGCGCTGGAACCTTCCGACGAAGCAAATACACACAAACGTTATTTGCACACGCTGCATCATCCTTCCCGAAATGATTTTTATGAAATGATTAAGGGAATGACACAGGAAAAATCGGATAGTACACTTTTCCTGGATGGCAACATGATGGGCCTCAACGATTCGATTGTAACTGTAGAATATTTATCAGCGCTCGGAAGCACAGGTGTTCAAAAAATAGGCGCTTACAATATGAGAACGCATCGTTTTCTTTGGTCGAAACCAGTCGCAACGCTTTATGATCACACAGGCGCTGGTAATTACCACATACTTTTCTGGAATACCGACGGTAAATCGTTCTTTATCTATTCCCAGGAAAACGGATACACTCCGGTGAGTTTGGTGGATGCCAGAACCGGAAAAATAAAATGGAAATTTTAAGATTCTAATTATGAAACCATTGCTCAAAAAACCACTTACTACAAAAAGAAAATGGATGCTTGCCATTACTACTCTTCTGGCAACAGGAGTGGCAATTGGTTTTATTTACTGGGCATCTGCAAAAGAACCGACTTGGAAATATGTTCAGAGCTTTCAAAATAATCGCTATTTAACTGCAGTAGATAAAACATATAAGCGATACAAAGGCAGGCAGGACGATTTTTTTCTCATTCATATCTTCGATTTCAACACCAATAAATACAACAAAGCAATCAAAATTCCTATTCCGGATGGAATGGTTTACCGATCAGAATACATGGGATACAGCGATCGTTACATCTGGCTCAAAATGCCTGAATTTACAGCAGTCGATATGCTTTCCCCCAACCATGAAATTCTTGATTTCACTGCATTGAAAAAACGAATCTGCAGCAAAAACCCCAATGAATTTAAAGATGTGATCGAGCTGGCATTGGTTGAAGAATACCTGAAAGCAACCAATCAAAACGGTGATCAATTCTTTGTGAACCTCGAAACATTCGGCACAACCAAAACAGCACCTGTTCCCTATTACGATGCCTATCACAAAGCCTGGTCGGTTCCTGAACAGCTTTCTATATTCCTCAACGGAAGCGGTTACGCGGGAAATTATCACTGCGAAGCCACCGTCGGCAATACGGATTATAACCTGAAACCAGTCGACGAAAACAATCCGATCAAACGTTCGTTTTTCAGTTCACCGAACAACGGGCCTGATGAGATAAGTATGACTTTAGTCGATTCCTCCCAAGCCATCATTCAGGACGGATCAATGACAGTTAGCATACCTCAGGAACTAACGCCGGCGGCTGTCATAGAAGAAACACGTTTGACCGACCTGACATTTATCAATGCTGTTGGATTGGGCGTTGTTAACAATCGTTTTGTGTTTCGCTACCAGAAAGCGATGGACCGAATGGCCCCGTGGTATCTCGGCTGGTTTGACCTGAAAACCAATTCCGTGATCAAAGAAGTCAACCTGGCATCAAAAGGAATGATCATCGAAACGCCTCAGGAAGAGCTTTCTCATCGTGTTTCGGCTGACGGAAAGTGGGCGTTTTTAATCATTGGCCAAAAGAAACCGATTCGGATTCAGTTATAAAGCTTGCAAATCATTCATTCTTATCAGCTTATTGCCTTCGCCAACGAACTGTGATTCATGTAAGAATTGTAAAAAATCTGGTAACACTTTTCGTTTAATTAGCGTACATCTTTGCTTCGTGTTTTTAGCCTTCGTAGTTGGAAAAAGCGGTTGAAAAACACACATTTCACCTCTTAATTTAAAGTACAAATGGAAAACGAGCAAACGATCGATGCACTTAACAAGTTGGTACAAATCAACAATGAACGTATAGAAGGTTATCACACAGCGCTGCAGGAAACAGAGGAAGGCGATTTGCGAAAAATGTTCACGCTTTTTGCTCAGACAAGTGAGAAAAATGTCGTAGATCTTTCTTCCGAAATCAGGCGGATCGGTGGTGTTCCAACAGACCGGACCAAAATCTCGGGTACTTTTTTCCGGGTCTGGATGGATGTAAAAGCAGCATTAACCGGTAAAAACAGAAAATTCATTCTTGATTCATGTGAATACGGAGAAGATACTGCAATTGAAACCTACGAAACGGTTTTGAAAGACAATTCTCCTAATTTGAGCCAGATTCAGCAAACGATGATCAAATCTCAGCTGGCTTTACTCAGAGCAGATCATAATTCGGTGAAATCGATGCGCGACTCATCAAAAGTGAATCATTGAAACAATTAAGATAATGACAGGTTTATGTAAGGGCGGGTTGGATTTTTGGAGAAGTGAGTTGAGCACGCCCTTACATTTCCTGTTCAGTTATATTCTGACTGAAATTTTAGATTGAACTCCTAATTTTAAAATCAATATCATGAAAATCACACAAAAAATTGCCCTTTTTGGCATTACCGGATTATTAACGGTTCACACAACAGCTCAAACGACAGGAAACGTGTACCAGGTTGTTCAGAGCTCGCAAAATCATACAACATTGTATGAAACGATCAAAACGACAGAGTTTGCAGAAACACTTGGAGGAAAAGGTCCATATACCGTTTTTGCACCAACCAATGATGCATTTGCGCTGTTACCTCCCGGTGAACTGGAACGCATGCGAACTGCTGAACGCAAACAAGATCTGACAGATATGCTCAATTATCATATCGTGGAAGGAAAATACGATGAGACGGCATTGCGGGATGCGATCAAAAAAGGAAACGGTGAAGCCAAGCTCAAAACTGTTTCGGGCGGAAAATTAACATTCAGGGTCGTGGGTGATTCGATTGTGTTAACCGACGGAAAAGGTGGCGACTCAGTGATTAGCAAAACCGATGCTGATGCCTCAAATGGAGTCGTTTACATTGTGGACAATGTCCTGATGAAAAAATGAAAGATCGTAAGTACAACAATATATGTACAAAGAAATATTTTTTTATTTCGAATGTTTTATCTAACTTACAAATACAAGATCTTTTTCATTGTGAAAGATTTGCTTGTATAAACACTATATTACTCATTGAAAAAGAAATTGCCTATGAATTAATCCTTCTATCCTGTCTGAGAAATTTCACACAACACTTCGTTTCTCATGCATCATTTTTTAAAAACTGTCTTACCAACAGTTGAAGCGTTGCCACTCACTATTTACCTATTAAAAAAACACCCTATGAGAACATGCTACCCGAGCGCTGTTAAGAACAGCTCTTCGATTCGTTACACTGTATCCAATAAAAAGACGAATCAATCCGCATCATTCTTTCACCGCATCTGTTTTTCTGCCACCATTTTTGGCACTTGCTGTTTGATAGTACTATCAACATCATCTTACAGGCAAATAAACACCTATGGTTACAGTACTTCAACCGGAGTGCCTTTAGAAACAGGATTTTTCACAAACCTTTTGGGCACCTTTACAGATGATGTTTCTCCCTTGACAAACATCGGCTTCACCCTCAATTTTAACAGTGTTAACTACACCAATTTTTCGGTAACCTCAAATGGGCTACTGCAATTTGGAGAAAGCGTTGTAACGGATTTCGAGAATCTAATCGGCAATCTGGACAGGACCGTATCTGGTTCCTTATTGGGATGTTAATTATACCGATTTCAAAATAAAACGAACTCAACTGGAATGAGTTCTTTATAAATTGAAAATTAGAGTTCATCAACAATTGACTCCGATTTTCACAAAATCATGTGTCATGACTAGTACAAAAACAATGTCCTCCTTCGGAAAACTACTGCTTGCCATTTTACTGTGTGAAGTTACCGGGGTTGCAAGCGCAATTATTTCCAACAGCGGAATAAGATTATGGTTAGAAAGGTATGATCAGTCAAGCTGGATCCCAAACGAGTATCTGCTAAGCAACGTTTGGATGGTTCTTTACATGTTAATGGGAATAGCACTTTGGCTCATTTGGAAAAATCATTCCTCTCGAAAGAAACGAAATAGTGCAATACGATTGTTTGTCATTCAATTGATTCTTAATTTTTGGAGCAGCCTTTTACTCCTTAGTTTTCATTCACCAATATTGATGGTAATCAACATTCTGGTATTGTTAACTTTACTCATTCTTATTGCTAACAGATTCTCGGAGTTTTCCAAAACAGCTGCCTTGCTTCTAATGCCTTACATTGCTTGGATAGGTTTTGCATCGGTTCTCAACTTACAAATTTGGATGGCTCAATAGGTTGGTTTTAGTAAACGCTACACCCGCTGATGATCGGCTTTCCATTGTTTGATCGATTGTTTAATCGCATCACTGCTCAATTGTTCGTTCAGCGTTCGTTGAATAAGAGGAAGGAACTCCGCATCTGAAGCAAATCGCAAAGCAAAGATCTGGCCTTTAGACAATTGTTCTTCAATCAATTCAAACCGTTCACCGGTAATCACAAAATAGCGGTAACGCATTTCAAGCAGAATAATCCTGTTTTGCACTGTCATTCCGTAATGCTGGCGGGTCATAAACGAAAACCAGGCAAGAAGAGCAGTCAGCACACTCAGGAACAACCATACCCAACGCAAGGACTCATCAACTGTGCTTTGGTAAATTCCAATGCTTATCAACGCAATCGCGATTGGGTAAAAAATAAAGTGGTGTGGAATATAATAGCGTTTGTAATTATTGTAATTCTGATCTTTCATCGGTTCTTGTGTTTTGATTATTTTCATGAGGAATGGTTTTCATTCCGGTAGTTTCATAAACGTCTTTTTTCTTCCCTGAAACGCGTAAAGATCAATGTTGCCAGTACGCACAATCCAAAACCAAGCAAACCACTCATTCGAATCCCGAAATCGTTGCCTACATCTTTTCCATACAACAGGAACATGGCAAACAACGCAATTCCAATCGTTTGGGCAATTTTCACGAAGAAATAACGCACTGCGAAGTAAATTGCCTCTTTGCCTTCGCCTGTGTCGAGGCTGTCTTTTTCAATGATTTCGGCCAAAATAGCATTGGGAAGAATATTCAATGAAGCCAGCGGAATTGCTGCACAGGCAATCAACCCAAAAATCTGTACTTCCGGATCGATATCCCAGGTTCCCAGCGAATAAACGCCCAGGAAAATCAACGATAAAAACCCGAGTGAAAATAACACGATGATCTTTTTGCCCACTTTTCGCGCCAGGTAATTCACAATCGGGTAAAAGAGGAACGACACCAGAACCATTGTGATCATCAGTTTATTACCAATACTTTCGGGTAATTGAAGCAATACGGTAACAAAATAAATGAGTCCGGAAGTAATGATCGTGATCGCGATGAAATACGAGAAATCGGCAACGATAAACAGCAAAAAATTACGGTTGGTGAGCGTTTGCCGCAAAGCAATTTTCATCGGAATAGCGCTTGGTTTGCCTACGCACAATTTCTTTTCGTTGATCGTCCAGATCGGGATAAACATAAAAAGCGTTCCCAGTAGCGCAAAACTCAATACAGTTAACTGCAAAGCTTCCACACGGTCTAATCCCAGTTGTTTCATGTACATATCGGTCACATTAAACGCATTGGAAGCAATTCCAATTCCGAAAACATAACCAACCGACTGCCATGTAGACAATTTTACTTTATCATCCGAAGACGGTGCCAGCTCTGGCAACAATGCATTGTAAGGAATAATATACGTGGTGGAAGAAACATAAAATCCGACCAATGTAACCGCCAGCCAAACTACATTCCAGTTGCTTTCTTCATCAAACAGCGGATAGAACACCAAAAAACAGAAAATCAGCGATGGGAAAATAGCGCGTTTCATGATCGGAATTCGTCTTCCTCTCGGATGCTCGCTGCGATCACTTACCTGGGCAATAAACGGATCATAAATAGCATCTACCAAACGTCCGCCGGCTGTAATGAGCGCTATCGCATTAAAAATCCCAAAAATGGCGACTTGTGTGATAAACACTGGAATTCCGCTGTCTTTTGTGGGCGCATACAGGTAAATCAGAATGACACTAATCAGGTTGATCATCATGCTCCAACCCATCATTCCGGTTGCATACGCAATTTGTTTGGAAACAGGAAGCGCCTTTCGTTCGTTCATGATACAAACTTGGCGAAAAAAGGAATACGCAGCTGCGGAATAGACAATGATGTTGATTAACGAATGTTAAAAGAATTATGAATTGGTCAATTATGAATTATCAAAGTGATTCACAGAAACTGATAAACTTTTTTAAATTGAATTTTCCTTTCCGAGTTCCTTGATAATTAATCATTCAAAATCAACAGATACTACCATTAAATCTCATCGCGCGAGTTGTCTTATAACCGGTAGAAGGAGTTGATTCTACTGTGAATAGCTCAACAACCTCATTGTATAACTTCGTGTTATTAGATAATCACGCTGTTTTTCCTTGTTTCGAACAAGCTGAAACAGCTATTCACAAACCTCAAATAACACACACATGAAAAAAAACTTACACTTATTTACCGTATCAATGGGCCTGATTTCGTGCCTGATACCAAACATTACATCTGCCCAGTGCTGGCAGCAAAAAGGAACCGATCTCGCAGGAAACGACGAATTAGAAAACATCGGAACGTCTACCTGCATGAGCAGTGACGGAATGACAGTCGCTTCCGGCGCACCGCAGTACAATAATCTCGCCGGACGTGTCGTTGTTCATGCATGGAACGGGAATGCCTGGATTCAGAAAGGGACCGACTTGATTGGATTGACAACATTCGAACGTTTCGGAACTTCTGTAGACATCAGCAGCGATGGAAATACTCTTGCAATAGGTGCACGAAACAACAGTGACAGCGCTACAACCAGCGGTGCCGTCCGCATGTATGAATGGAACGATAGTGTATGGCAGCAAAAAGGAAGTACCATACACGGCAACCTAAGCGGCCAAGGACTTGGTCAATTCATTGATATCAGCGACGACGGTCGGGTGATCGCCATTGGTGCGCCGTTTAGAAGTACAGGTGCTGGGACCTGGGAAACAATCGGTTTGGTAAGAACATACCATTGGAACGACACGATTGATGATTGGGAACAATTGGGAAGCGATCTGACAGGTATCCAGGAAGGAGACTGGTTCGGAAATTCCGTTTCGCTGAACGGTAACGGCACTGTGCTTGCTGTGGGAGCTTATTTCAGTTCTGTTTTCGGTACATACGCCGGTTACGCAAGAGTTTTTGCCTTCAACAACGACGATTGGCAGCTGCACCAAACCTTTGAAGGTGCCGATGAAGAATCACTTGGTCAAGATGTTGACCTGACACCCGATGGCCACAGCCTTATCATTGCTTCTGGTGCCAATAACGACGATTATCTGCTCGCCGGAAAAGCACGGATATATCATTATGATGGCATTGATTACTGGAATTCCCGAGGTGAGATTTCCGGGGAAACATCCAATTGTTTTTTGGGCCAATCGGTTGCAATCAATGCAGCCGGAGACATCATTGTTGTCGGTGGCCGGTCAAGTGCCAACAGTCCGCAATGGTCAGATAAAGGCTATATGGCAGCTTACTCTTGGCTCGGCGGTGACCAATGGCAAAAAATTGGTGAGGATATTGAAGGTTCTGTCGACAATGACCTGTTCGGTGAATCCGTCGCGATCAGCGATGATGGAAATACGATTGCAGGCGGTGCGAAACAATTCGACGGTAATGTTTCCAATGTCGGTCTGGTGCGTGTTTATGAATCCTGTGTGGCTTCTATTAAAGAAAAAGCCAATCATTCATTTCTGTTCTCTCCCAATCCTTCATCGGGAATAGTGGAAACCGATTTGGGTGAATTTTATCATTCGGTGACCGTGACGGTCAAAAATTCCCTTGGACAAATCATTAGTAAACGCACCGTTTCTACACAGCAGTTGTCGGTTATTTTACCTAAAAATCCGGGAACTTACTTTATTGAAGTGACTACTGAAAATGGCACGAGTGTTCAGAAGGTTGTAAAACTATAAGTCGATGCTTGATGTTGGATTTTTGATGTTGAATTAGCTCCTCCATCAAAAATCCAACATCAAGCATCATTTCTTTTTCGTAGAGATCTGAAATCCCAAACCAGCCGTAACCAGCAATTGATCCAGGTTATTGATTCGTTCGGGATCTTTCATGTGCATAAACGAACATTCCGCGTAAAAATAGAAGAAACGCGAAACGTTGTAATTCGCCCCTGCAACGAATCCAACATTCGGACGTAAATGCGCTTCCGTACTTCCCTGCAATTCAATTCCGGAAAGTCCCATTTGAGCGTAGACAAACGGATCCCAACGTTTCACCGGAAAATGACGGCCAAAGCCGGCTTGAACCTGTAAGTGTTTCTTAATGTATTTTTCATCGGTTTGTGCATCTACATAACCCAAAAATTCACCGCGAAAGCTGTAATGATCATCGAAATAATAAGCGAAATGACCACCTACATAATTGTTCCGGACATTGTGATTGAGCATCCATCCCGGGTAAAGCGAGCCTGTGGCCTGCAACAACCCTTGTCGCTCGCCCAATTCTACCTGCTGCGCTGAAGTATGCATAACAATCATCATACACACCAGCAATCCTGTTAATCGCGCGCCCATAAGTCAGCTAATTTGTAGTTAAAACTCAATGTAAATAACAAATGGCCTTCGAATGATCCGCCTTTCTCTTTGTGAAATTCCAGTTCATCACCGTGCAAATGGCTGTTGACATCCGTTCCAAGGTGAATCATATACTGTGAACTCAAACTCAGGTCGAGACGTTCGGTCAGGTTCACATGCGTTCCGATTCCACCCTGAACAGCACTGCTCCAGCGATCAACAGAATTGCTTGTATTGGCGATTTCGACCTGTTTGGTGTAATCGAAGCAATGTCCGGCCAGTACGTACGGCACAAAACGTTCGTTTGCATGATTAAACGGGTAGTACATCACACTCCAGCCAATGTGATAATCCGATCTTCGGGTATACTCATTGGTCGCAGGCAAATAATCAAAAAACCATTCGGTGTTGATACGCTCACTGAGCCGCACGCGGAATTGTCCACCGATTCCCAAAGCCGATGCTTCATTTCCGTGATTGAACGCACTCAACGTGGTCCGCTGCCCGAAAGAAAGTGTTCCGCCCTGAGAACCTCTGTAGTTCATAGGTTGTGCCAGCATCGCTCCCGCAATACTCAAAAAGCACAATGAAAGGAGATGTTTCATTTACTTGGTTTTATAGTTGTTGTTATGGACAACCATGTTTGAGTTTACCCCTACGTGTATTCAAAAAAAAAGGAATCCGAAGACTCCTTTCCTATGATTGATTGATTTTTTTATTCAATTCCCATTTTTTCCATCACGATATTGCTCACACCCGTAGATGAATAGCCACCGTCGTGGAACAGGTTCTGCATCGTTACCATACGTGTCAAATCAGAGAACAAAGTAATGCAGTAGTTCGCACAATCTTCAGCCGATGCATTTCCTAGCGGAGCAATCGCATCTGCGTAATCGTAAAAATCGCCGAAACCTTTGATTCCTGTTCCTGCAGTCGTTTTGGTAGGTGATTGAGAAACGGTATTGATCCGTACTTTTTTCTCTAAACCGTAGTGGTAACCGAAACTGCGTGCAATCGATTCCAACATTGCTTTAATATCTGCCATATCTGTGTAGAATGGGTACGTGCGTTGAGCTGCCATGTATGTCAAAGCAACAACACTTCCCCAATCGCTGATCGCATCTAATTTCTTAGCTACCGCCAGCATTTTGTGCAGCGACATAGCCGATACGTCAATTCCTTTAGCGAAATAATCGTAGTTTGATTCGGTATATGGAATGTTTTTACGGATGTTCACGCTCATTCCGATAGAATGCAGTACAAAATCAATTTTCCCGCCCAATACTTCCTGCGATTGTGTAAAGAGGTTCGTTAACTCTTCAACGCTGGTAGCATCCGCCGGAATAATCTGAGAGTTGGTTTTTTCAGCCAACGCATTGATTTCACCCATCCGCATAGCGATAGGAGCGTTTGTCAACACAAATGTAGCTCCGTGTTCATGCGCTTTTTCAGCCACTTTCCAGGCAATGGAATTCTGGTCCAAAGCTCCGGTAATGATTCCACGTTTTCCTTCTAATAATTTTGACATCTCAATTGGATTTGAGGCAAATTTAGGATTTAATTTGAGATAATCTCCTGCAATTCCGCATCAGTAACCGGTCGGTTATACACTAAAATTCAAATTGCAGCCCGTCGTAGGCAACGTGCACATGATCCGGCAACTCGCGCTCTATTTCCTCATGTGTGCCAAATATGTGAGAAATGTGTGTCAGGTAAGCGGCTTTCGGATTTACCTTTTCGATAAAAGCAAGTGCTTCTTCCAGGTTAAAATGTGAAATGTGCGGTTCTTTACGCAGTGCGTTTACGATCAATACTTCTACTCCTTTCAACTTTTCGATCTCGTAATCCTCAACGGTTTTGGCATCGGTTACGTAGGCAAATTTCCCAAACCGGAAACCGAGAACCGGCATTTTATGATGCATCACTTCAATCGGAATAACTTCCAAACCATTGGGCAGGACAAAAGGATCGAGGTTGATGATATTGATATTGAGTTCGGGAACGCCCGGATATCGTGTGTGATCAAAAGCATAATGATACTCGCGTCGAAGGGCTTCTTCGACCTGTAGCGTGCAATAAATTTCCATATCGCGGTTTTCGAGGAAATTAAAAGCCCGCACATCATCCAAACCGGCTATGTGATCTTTGTGTTCATGGGTGAAAATGACAGATCTTAATGATTTCACTTTCGCGCGCAGGAGTTGCTGCCGAAAATCAGGCCCGGCATCGATCACGTAGTTTTCGCCTTCGTGTTCGATCAGCACAGAACAACGCAAGCGATCATCCCGAACATCAGTTGATGCACATACATAACAATCGCAGGCAATCACCGGAATGCCTTGAGATGTGCCCGAACCAAGTATGGTTATTTTCACAAATGCGTTTTAACGAAGATACTATTTTAGTGCTTGCGGATGACTTTCAACAGTAAGATTGTCCAGCCAATAATTAGTAATAATCCACCAATGGGAGTGATCGGACCGAATACTTTTGCCACTCCGCCCAACGACCAAACGTCGCGCATTGTCAAACAATAAATGGAAATGGAAAAGAAAAGGATTCCTGTCAATAGCAAACGATACACCCATTTAGTATCCACCCCAAAGTGTTTGGCGATGAAAGGCAAGGATAAAAATGCGACTCCGTGAATGAGCTGATAACGAACACCGGTTTCAAATGACGCCAGACGTTCCTGATCGTGAATCATGTCTTTTAATGCATGCGCCCCGAATGCTCCTAAGGTTATTCCCGTGATTAGCAATAACAATCCTGTGATAATCCATTTTCGTTCCATATTTCAAAGTTAGGAAAGAAAAGCACATGACCGAAGGCGCAATTTCTTCTTATAAACCATATCTTGATCTCATGCACTCCAAATTCTAAAATTGTGCAAATGGGTAATCATCTTCACAAAGGGCAATCAGTTTCAGAAGTTCAAAGAAGCGAAATAGACAGCCATCGGTTCAAAATAATGTTCTTCCCAACCGGCTTTATAATGGTAATCGGCATTCGTTAATTTGGTATGTAGTAATTTTATTCGCGTGCCGGTTTCCGTTGGAATAAACTCCAACGCCAATTCCGAATCGGGTTGATCATCAGGAAAATCGGTTGTTCGCCACGTTTGCCGGATCTTTGTTTCAGGGATCAATTCAAGATTTTTGCCACTAATGTATTCGTTCCATGCGGAAAATGAATCGCCTTCCTTATCTGAAACTATCGCTTCACTACCTGTCATAGCAGTATGCTGCTCGCTATTCAGCCATGCTTTATAAAGCGCTGAAGCTGAAACCGGCAAATCAACTGACAATTCAATGGTCATTAGTCGGCTTGCTTGGAAATAACGTCGATCAAAATATAACGAAACGGTGATTGGTTCGGTGCTGGATTTTCAACGCGTTCGATCTTTACCGTTACGTCATATACAAATCCTGCTTCGTAGTTGAATCCTTCAATTGATTGTTCCAGTGTTTCCCAGCTATCCTTCCCGATTGAAGATTCTTTCTGAACACTGTAACAAAGCGCGCCTCCGCTTACTCCATCACAATCTACCTGAGAAGACTGAATACGCATTTTAATCACTTCAGAGCCTGAAAAATTCGGATTGGTTGACGGTGAACCCGCGTATACCGCTGTCACCAACAGCAATAATACAAACGATAGTAGTGCTTTCATAGTCGTATGTTTAATAGTAGATTGCGAATATCGCGAAACCTATTCAGAAATTTAAACAAATCGCATGGAAAAAACAAGAGTTTTCAAATCTTTACGGATTTGACTGATTCTGAATTATTTTGATGTTGGATGCTCGATGATTGATTCTTGATCATGATTCGACTTCTTAGCTATTGACATACCTCCTATGAACAACTTGTTACTGTTTCCTGGGCTTTATTCTTCACCAAAAGCTTCATCAAAAATCAAGCATCCAACATCAAAAACTCTATTTATGCGCCTGCATGTATTTTTGAAATTCCTCTTTGTCCATATCAAATGACAACAATTCCAATAAACGGTTCCCGTTAATGCGGTCGGTCATGCGATCATACAAGTATTTGCACATATCATAACGATCAGAATCATAACTCAATTCTTTGATAATCCGGTAAGCCTGATCAGCCGAAACGCATTGTTGTTCCAATTCTTTTTCAATCATCTCACGCTTATCTGCATCAAACGTTTCCGCTTTCAACCGGTTCACAAATCCATCAGCATCTGTCAGAACACTTGTACATGAATAGTTATTACCATAATTGTACGTATTGCCATCGCCTTTACCAGAACCTGACTTTTCGTCCATTCCATTGCCCCCCATATTGATCTGTGTTGATCCGTTTCCGGGATTTCCGGATTGGGAAGATTGTGTGGTCGTAGTTGTTTGACCATTTTCGGTAACAGTTGTCGTTTGGTTATAATTGTGCGAATCTTCAATTACCTGGCCGTTTTGGATGATCGTAGTTGAAGAACTGGTAGTTGATGTGGAAGTCGATGATGAAGTCGATGTTCCGTTTCCAGTTCCCATATCCATACCGGAAACATTCATGTTCATGCCGAATTGTCCGTTTGGATTCGTTGGATCGGAAACGCTGGTGCTGGTCGATATTCCTGTTCCTGAACCATTTCCACCCGTCATCGGGTCATTGATATTGATGTTGACATTCATTCCAAACTGTCCGTTCGGATTGTTCGGGTCTGTAACGGTGGTTCCCGACGAAACCGTTCCTGATTGTGTTCCTGAACCACTCATCGTCGGATCGGTAACTACGATAGTTGTTCCCATTCCAACTTGCCCGTTTTGTGTATTCGGATCAGTGACTGTTCCTGATGTTGTCATCGAGCCACCACCTTGATTTGTTCCTGATGTTTGCGTTCCCTGGCCTGACTGAGTAACATTTCCCGATTGAGAAGTTTGTGCTGATCCTGAACCGTTGGTTTGCGTACCCTGCGTTCCATTCATGACAGAAGTCTGATCGGAATAACCCGATTGGTCGTTCGGACGGTAGTCAATATTGGTTCCGCCACCCGGATTGCCTTCATTTGACATTCCGAAGTATTGCAACTTGCGTTTTTTTCCTTTGAAAACCACACGTGCCAGGTAATCGCCTGATTGATCGAAGTAGACTTTTTTGTTGATATCCCCCGTTTTACCATCGGCAAAAATCAATTTGATTTCATACGAACCCGGTGTCATTCCACCGATTTTAACATTGGTCAACGGAAGTGAATTCTGACGGATTCCATTCATTACAACAAAGAATTGCTGGCCGTTGTTGTTGAAAATTGTCATCGAAACGTTTTGGGCAAACGAAGCCATGGCAATCAGTAGCATTGAAAGAGTAGCAAATATTTTCATAACTTATTTTTTTTGCGAAACGCATTACTAAGTTCGTGCCAAACCAACCCGAAATGCGCTTCGAATGCTGTGAAATTACGGAAATGGGTATTATTTAACAAGGTTTTAACGAATCAGTTGAGCAACAACTGTGCATTCGCTTTTGCGGCTTCAGACAACGAATCACCACTCATCAGACGCGCGATTGCATCCAGGCGTTCGGTATCATTGAGCTGATAAATGCGCGTGGTAGTCCCGTTTTCGTTGGATGCTTTGGAAACTTCATATTGCTGCTGGCCTTTGGCTGCGACCTGTGGCAGGTGAGTAATCGCAAACAATTGTAAACGCTCGCCCATTTTCCGCAATAACTTACCGATTCGTAACGCCACTTCTCCGGAAACACCAGTATCGATTTCATCCAGAATCAATGTCGGTAACGATTTCAAATCGCTCATTGTAGCCTGAACAGCGAGCATTAAGCGCGATAATTCTCCACCACTCGCGGTTTTGTCAATCGGTTTGGGCGACATACCGGCGTTCGCAGAAAAAAGCAATTGCACCTCCGTTAATCCGTTTTCGTTAAGCTGCGGCAATGGAGTAACCTCAAAGTTCAACTGCGCATCCGGCAATTTCAGATCGGCCATTAATCCCAATAAATGAACTTCCAGTTTTTTGGCGGAAGCAATCCGTTTCTCGTGAAAAGCTTGTGCTGTTTTGGTCAGTTCGCCTAAATCATGGGTGATTTTCTGCGACAACGTTTCAATTTGTTGTTCCAGTTCCTCGTTGCTTTCGAAACGATTTTGGTACGACTCCATAAGCGCCGTCAATTCTTCCTGTGACTGAACGTGGTGTTTCCGAAGCAATTGATTATATCGATCTACAAGCTGGATAAGTGTTGCCTGGCGCTCCGGGTCCATTTCCATCGATTCCAGCTGCGAGGCCGCTTCGCTGGCAATATCGTCCAGCTCAATCATCGTGCTAGCCAAACGTGTGGCCAGATTCTCCAATTCAGGATCTACATGCTTCCATTTGTCGACCAGTAAACGAATCGTGCGCACACCATCAACCGGGCCGTTTTCAAGCGTTAAACCGTTTGCCAATGCATCGTAAGCGAGTTTCAGGTCATCCAACTGCCCGAAACGCGACAATTCCAACTCGTAAGCGGCATAATCGTGTTTATCAAGCTCAAGTTCCTCCAGTTCTTCCAGCTGAAAACGAATGTAATCCGCTTCCTGTTGCTGTTCGATGAGTTGCCGGCGCAATTGTTCCAATTGTTGCTGTTCTTTCCGAAAACGTTTAAAATCTGTTTGAAACCGGAAAACGGGTTCTGCTATTCCAGCAAATCCGTCTAATAATGCTAATTGAAAACCGGGTTTCTTTAATTCCAATGTTTGGTGCTGACTATGAATATAAATCAACTGTTCGGTCAATTCTTTCAATTGCGTCAGCTGAACCGGCGTATCATTAATAAAGGCGCGTGATTTCCCTTGTGCGGTAATTTCGCGTCGAATCACCGTTTCGGTTTCCCAATCGATGTCTTGCGACAAAAACCACTCCTTGTGTATGTCTGCAATTTGAAAAACAGCTTCAACAACCGTTTTTTTCTCCGTATCACGAATAACAGAATAATCGGCACGTTCACCGAGAATCAAATTCAAGGCTCCAAGCAAAATTGATTTCCCCGAACCGGTTTCCCCGGTAATAGAGGTAAATCCAGTCGAAAAAGCAATATCCGCACTGGCGATCAGCGCAAAATTCCGAATGGAAAGTTGAGTTAGCATTAGTTTAGAATTTCCTCGTATTTGGAAGAGTTAGCAGGATCAATTCGTTTGAGCACGGTTACCACTTCTGTTTTTTCGGCAGGTGTGGCATCCTGGTAAAGTTCTTTTAATTCACGCAATTTGGCTTGGGCAAAGTTGAGTACGTTCACCGAATTCGGACGTGTAGATGAAACCTTGCTCAGTTTATTCAGCGCGGTGTAAACATTTTTACGGCCTGTTTCTTTGTTTTCAAACAATATGTCCATTCCTTTGCGATGGTATTCATACATGCATTCACGCAACGGTTCAAACAATTGCTGCTGAATATTGTCAACAAGCCAGTAGCGATTGCGTTTTCCCTGTTCGTTCGATTTCCAGCCTTTTCCACCCGCAGCCTGTGCGTTAGAAACAATTTGTTGTGCTTCCGTAAAATAAGGTGTTCCGCCTTTCAGTGAGAACGAATCGTAATCCATACCGATGATGTAATACGCGTAGAATGCCAAAACCGATGTCAGATTATCTCTGAATTGATTCGGTGCGTAGATCAACACGGCGTTTCGTGCATAGGTAAACGCTATATCATCGTCCTGAAAATTGAACAATGTTGTATTGTACGAACCGTTGAATACCGGACGAGAAGACTGGATCTGAAGCGAACCTTCATAGGTTCCCGGTGTTGGAATAGAATTAATCTGCAACTGAATCTGGCAATTGATGCGTTCTTCTACCGTGAACTTGTCTTTGGTCCATTTGGTATTGTTCATCAATTCGTAAATGGTTTGCTTCATTTGCTCGAAAATCTCCTTTTCAACCGTGGTAATTTCCATACGGGAATCGTTGATGATCGTCACCTGGCAATTCAATTCCTGACTATACCCTGTGGTTGATAAGAGCACCAGGGCTGCGACTAATAATTGTTTCATAGTATAATCTCTCTCAAAGCATACAATAACTGTTCTGCTATTTCAGTTTTTGATTGTAACTCAAATCTAGTGATTTTATTGCTTTTGGTAATCAATTGAACGCGATTCGTATCACCGCCAAATCCTACTCCGGGTTCGCCCATTTCGTTCAATACAATGGCGTCGAGTTGTTTTCGCTGCAATTTTTCCTGTGCGTTTTCCAAGCCATTATTGGTTTCCAATGCAAATCCTACCACACACTGTGTGTTGGTCTTATGCGCACCGGCCCAGGCTAAAATATCCGGATTTTTGATGAGCCGGACCACCAGTTCATCCTCTTTTTTCTTGATTTTCTGTTCTGCTTTTTCCGCCGGACGGTAATCTGCCACAGCCGCTGAAAAAATACCAACATCCTGTTTATTCCATTCCTGCTGAACGGTTTCCAATAATTCCACAGCCGATTGAATGTGAATCAACCGTAAATTCGGATGTTCCAGCTTACATTGCGTTGGCCCGGTGATCAGTGTTACTTCCGCTCCTTTTTTCAACGCTTGTTCGGCAAGGGCAAATCCCATTTTTCCGGAAGAATGATTTCCGATAAAACGAACAGGATCAATGGCCTCGTAAGTTGGGCCGGCAGTGATGAGGATTTTTTTACCGGCATACGATTTATCGGAACTGAAATGATTGTCAATCACCTGGAAAAGCGTTTCGGGTTCGACCATTCTTCCATAACCAACCAATCCGGAAGCTAATTCTCCTGATTCGGCGGGAATGATATGTGCACCATCTTGTTGCAAACGTTCAAGATTCCTGGCAGTTGTAGGATGTGCGTACATATCCAGATCCATAGCCGGAGCAATATAAACCGGACATTTTGCACTGAGAAATGTTGCCATCAGGAAATTATCAGAAAATCCGTATGCCATTTTGGCGAGCGAACCGGCTGTTACCGGTGCAAACAACATCACATCGGCCCACAAAGCCCATTCTACATGATTGGTCCATGCGCCGGTTTTCGGATCATAAAAGTCAATCGCAACAGGATGTTCGGAAAGTGTGGAAACGGTAAGCGGGGTGATAAAATCAGAAGAGGCAGGAGTCATCATACATCTGACCTCTGCCCCTTGTTTTTTCAATAAGCGTATAAGCGATGCTATTTTATATGCTGCTATGCCACCTGTAATTCCAAGCAACACATGCTTTCCATGCATCGACATCTGAATTTATTCTTCGATTTTACGAACGTAAATGGCGTCGTCCTTCATTTCTTCAATAGCAATTGCTACCGATTTCGGCAATTTCTCGTAGTAACGTGAGATTTCAATTTGCTCACGGTTTTCGAAAATTTCTTCCAAGTTATCTGTTGAAGAAGCAAACTCCTGCAATTTTGTAGTCAGTTCTTCTTTCATAGAAGTGCTGATTTGATTGGAACGTTTCGCCATTACTACGATAGACTCATAGATGTTGCCCGTGTTTTTTTCCAAATCAATAGTGTCGCGTGTTACGGTAGAACGTTCAGCATTCGTGTTTTTGAAACTCATTTCTTCTGATTTAACTCATTTTTAAGGGGTGGTTTTCGGCACTACGATAGCGTCTAGTTTCCCCAAATAATTATCGAATTCGCGAAGATAGGTAGATTCCGGAAACTCTGCAAGAAAAACGTTGTATCTTTCCCTGGTTTTCTTAATACGCTCTTCTAATTTAGTAGTAACACTGTTAATGGTCAACAGGTATGAATTGCGCAACAAAATAGCAGAAACTTCTTCGCGGTAACCCGAGATCGGATAACTTTCTAAAAACGATTCCGCAGCAACAGTTGCAGCACGGTAATTTTCCGTTTTGGCGTAAAGCCGAATACTGAGCACATCTTTGGTTTCCAGTTTGAATCTGAGTTGATCCATTACTTGGTTACAGGTGTCCATCCAGGCAGATCCGGGATAACGTGTTACGAAATTTTGCAGTTCATTTAATGCCGCTTCTGTTTCACTTTGGTCCAGCGAAGCTTCGGGGCTGTTTTGAACAGCGCATAAAGCCGACAGGAAAAGGGTTTCTTCACATTTCGGTGAAAATGGGAAACGCGCACTGAAAGCACTGAGGTAATAACTGGCCATGTACCAATCTTCAATGGCGTAAAAGGCTTTTCCCAAACGGTAATAAGCAACTTCACCTTCAGATGATTTTGGCATGCGCTGGTACACTTGTTCGTATAAAGCTACCGATCGGTCAAACTGTCCTTTGTCATAAAGCGTGTTGGCCATGACAAATTTTTCGGTGTAATCATCTGACTTCAGCACCCGGTTGTAACTGCTGCAGGCACCTAGAATCAGTAAAAAAGTAAAGGCGATCAATAATTTCATAGGCCACAAAAATAGCATAATTGCTGACACAAAATCTTTAATTTTTCACAACAAACGTCCGGCCTTGATTTCCATAAGGTGTAAAAGGCGTTCAATGGAACGAAGATTTTCCTGAATATAAACGTCAGTTAATCCCAATAATTGTTCTGTTGAATAATCGCCGGCCTCCAATTCGGGGTTGAATCTGAAATAAACCAGCTTGGAATCTTTTTTTGCTAATTCGGATAAGGTTTCATGCTGTTCTTCGGCTTGCATTTCTTCAAATGAGCCGGCCTGCAATTTTCCCGTTCCAATGCTGATAAGCACAATGGGATCGTCCGGATAAAAAATGCGTGCGTACTGAAATGCCAGCTTTGATGGATTTTTTGTTGTTAGCGCGCCATCTGCCAATCGTTTATTCCCGATCATCACTGCTTCTAAAAAGCCAGGCATCGCACAACAGGCTTGCATCATTTTAGCTACGCTGATCTGTTGGATGTGATGCTGCGAATCGGAAAACAAGAATGGTTCGTCTTTATCGAGGTCATAACTTACAAAAAGGAAATGCTTGCGGATTTGTCCCAACGTCAGATCACCGTAAAAATGTTCCAGCAAAAAGTTGAGTGGATGAACGGAATGAGCACTTTTGGGAGAATCGAAGAAATGTTCGCCACGATGTAAATACAAATCGGTTATTTCTGTCGGACTGTGTTTCCTACCTCCTACTCCTGAAACGGCGAGCGCTCCTGCAATGATTGCGCTGGTACTTGTCCCGCCGTAAACGTCTACCCAGGATGATAAATGTGTTTCAGGAACATAGGCGTTAAGTTGCTCCTCAAGGAACGACAGGATGCGAAGTGGAATGATTCCTTTTTTGCCTCCGCCATCAATAGATACAACAACCCGGTACTTACACGACATGCAGTAATTTACGACTTTTTCCAGCTGAAATCAGAAAAAAATGTGTAAACCCGTGTTATTAATGAAAATTAACGAACTCGCCGTGAACTATTTTACGCGAACCGATTGCCCTACCTGCAATGTCTTTGTAGGACGGATACCGTTTAAGCTGCACAAACGTGAAACAGTCGTGTTGTGACGTACCGCAATTTCGGAAAGTGTATCTCCCGGGCGAACTTTGTAGTATTTACGTCCTGCCGGAGATTCGGTTTTGCGTTGTACAGAAGCAATTGATTCACCATGCTCGTCAGGAATAGCATACTGATCCGTTGGTTTTGCTCCCGGACGGAATAAGCTACTGTGAACCAGCAGGTTTTCGTCTTTCATCTCTTTTTTACTGAAATCGATCACTTGCTCCGGATTCATAGCAGCATCGTAGAAACGAACTTCAAAATGAAGGTGCGCACCAAACGAATGGCCAGTATTTCCACCCAAACCAATCGGATCACCTGCATTGACTTCCTGGTCAGGAGCTACCAAATGTTTGCTCAGGTGAGCGTAAAACGTTTCCAAACCGTTGTGGTGACGAATAATAACAAGATTTCCGAATCCGCCATCGTTGAACTTAGCATAACGAACTTTGCCAGACCACGCAGCCACAACTGTATCGCCGATTTCAAGGTCCAGATCAATACCATTGTGGTAACGTCCGTTTCTGTATCCGTAGCGCGATGTTACAACTCCGGGTACCGGAATTACGAAATCACTGTGTAATTCATCTGCCAGGCACATCCATAGCGTATCCTGCAATTTTGTCAAATCATTACCACGATCGGAAGTATAACATACGTTATTGTCCCAGGTTTGTCTAAAACCAAGTGTTGAATCGCTGTCGATGAGGTCGTGGAGCTTATCGTTCATGATACCGTCGAAGTTTTCATCTTCAAGGTATTTCCATGTACGGTTCGAATAAACGATCATCGTGCCTTCCGGCGTTTTGATGGTGTCAACTACAGACTGCGCAAAACTATTGAGCGAAAATAAGCTGAGGGAAACGAGGAAAATAGCTTTCATTTCAGGATGTTTTAATCACTGGTTTGTGGGTTCGGAGGCAAATATACTACAAAAAAAACGGTTCTCTTTGCTCAAAGTGCCTGATGTTATGCAGAATGGAATGTCGATAAGCTGTTTATTAGCCCTATTCTTTACCATCAACTTCGGTGACAAACAAATCGTAGAACATACTTTCATTGGGGTCTACAAGGTCGAGATAGCCTTTTTTGCCGTAAGCCTGATCTGCGGGAACGATGATCCACAATTTATCGTGCAATTTAGCATTAATTAACGCTTTTCTGAAGCCCGGAACAAGGCCAAAATCGTCCATATGGAAACGGAAAGGTAAATTTCGCTGGTAGGAATTATCATAACGCGGATTCGATTTTGAGCCTACGAAATAGTGAACACCAACGCTTGATTTCTCGCTTACTTTGACATCTTCATTTTTCTTTTCTTCCAGGCACCAAACACGTGTACCGTCAATTTCTTTCGTTGGTTTGATACGTTTTCCTATGCGTAGAAAAATGATATTGGGCGAATTCGGGGGCACAACTCCATCGATTTTTTCTCTTCCGCGAGCCAGATTTGCCGGCAGGTAAACTTCTGTAAAATCGCCCACATGCATTTCCGTCATGGCCATATCCCAGCCTTTTGATTGCATATTGAAACCAACCAAAAATGGCAGCCAATCGCGTTTCAGCAGGTGATTTCCATCAATCACTTCGCCGTTTGTTAATTTTACTTTGTAATTGATTTCGTAGACTTCACCGTCTTTCACAGGTTCACCTGTTCCTTTCTCAAACCACTGGATTTTCAAACCGTTAGGGAATTCCTTCTTCGCTTGGATCGTTTTGTGCGGTTCCAGCAATTGCTCGGCAGTTTTAGGGCCGTTCTGAGCCGTTTCGGAGTGTTTTTTCTTCGGTTTCGGATCTTTTTTCACGCCTTCGGTGCTGCACGCTGCACAACCGATCAACAATGCCAGTATAAGTATTGTTTTCATTTCAGTTCCAATAATTCAATTTCAACAACTATGGGTGTGAGTGGTGGTATTTTATCCATGTCTCCGATCAGGCCGTGCGCCAAATGGCTCGGAATAATCAATACTGATTTTTCACCTACGCGCATGCGCTTAATGCCTTCCTGGATCCCCGTTTCGATGTTGCTTTTGTCTACACGAAAAATATCAACTTCATCCGAAGGAGTTTTGTAACATTGAGTTCCGTCTAATAAAGTCACACTGTAGTCTACATGCGCATCATCGCCCGGCTTGGCTTGCTGGCCTTTGGTTGTCACCAGCGGAATATAGCGCAAGCCCGAACCCGTAATCTGAGCTTTGTATTCAACGTGTTGTTCCACATATAAGCGAATATCGATATCCTCTTCAACGGTCAATTCTTTGTTCATTTCCGAAGATTGCTCTTTGGTCCATTGTGGATCTTTTTTCGGTGCAGGAGCCGGTGGTGCCGATTCACAGGCAAGCAGGATCATGACTCCAATAAGGAAACACACTGTTTTCATGTTACTGGAATGAATTGATAAACATTCGTTACAAATTTTTCGGTGGTTTCTTTCAGGGAAGTATATGAAATTCCACCGGCTGCATAACCGTGCCCGCCGCCTTCAAAATGAGCAGCAGCCAGTTCGTTGACTTTGTAACTGCCTTTTGAGCGGAAAGAGATTTTGACTGCTCCGTCTTTTTCAACAAACAATGCCGCCATCTGAATTCCCTGGATTCCCAGGACCTGATTGACCAAACCTTCGGTGTCACCTTTGCGGTAGTTGAACCGTTCCAATTCGTCAGCAGAAAGTGAAATATACGCAATCGGAAGATCTTCCAGGCAAACAAGCTTTTCAGACAAAGCATAACCGCGCAAGCGAATGCGATCAATGGTATTGGTATCGTAAATTTGTTCGTGGATTTGGTAGTGAACCACTCCGGCTTCCATCAAATGTGCTAAAACGCGGTGTGTGTGCGGGTTCACGGAAGGAAAACGGAATGATCCCGTATCGGTCATGATCCCCAAATAGATGCATGTGCCGATTGTGGCATCCAGATCTGAAAGAATTCCGGCTTCATCCATCCATTCATACAATAACTGTGCGGTTGAGCATGCGCTGGTTTCGGAAATACGGAATTGGCAAAAATCGGACGGATTCAAGTGATGATCGATCATTATTTTCACTCCCGGAGCTTGTTCCAGGAACGGTTGCATTTCCTTCCCTACCCGGCCTGGTTCATTGAAATCGAGGCAGCAAATGACTTCTGCATCAGCAAGAAGTTTTTTCGCTTCTTCGGTATGTTCATCAAAAGCTACGATTGTTGACTGTTCCGGCACCCAATGTAAGAATTCGGGAGCAGGATCAGGATGGACCACACGCACATCTTTGCCCCATTTTTTGAGTAAATGGTATAATGCCATGGAGCTACCGATTGAATCACCATCAGGTGATTTGTGTGCTACAATAACAATGCGTTTGGCTGTTTGAATGGCCGATAAAATAGATTGTGCTTCTGACATATTTTCCGGAGCCTGTTCAGACTCAGTTTTTAATTTGATTACGCTCTTTTTCACGAAAAAAGCCTCGTAACGAATACGAGGCTTTCCATGAAAGGTTTCAGTTCTCAGAACCCTAATTTTGTCGTTTTTTTATCTTCTACCAATACACCAACACATGTCGGTTTTTTAGGATCACCACCCGAAAGGGAAACAGCCACGAAAATCTTACGTGATTTGTCGGTTGTGAACTCAATTGGTTCGGAACCTGCTTCGTTGGAATTTGCCAACACGTGTTTTGTGCGTTTGTAAGTCACTTTACCGTCGACCATTTTCTTTTCTACAGTCATTTCGTAGATCTCAAAACTGATTGTTCCTGCAGCAGGATTGGCCAGTTTTGACGAAAGTCGATAATCCATTCCGTCTTGTGCGATAAACGACATTTCGTATGTATCGCCTGATTTAACGGAACCAGAACGCGATTGCGAGTTTACGCCGTAACTATCTTTGGTTTTCGATTTTGTTTTAACGATGCTTTCAGCAGTCGGACATTGTGCGTATGCGGCTGAAACACATACAACGAGGAAAGTCAATAATAGTGCTTTCATAATCAATCAATTATTTGTTGGAAATGATTTTAGTTCGGATAGCTTCTACACGGGCTTTGAGGTCGTTGAAGCATTTTTCGGTCATTTTGCATTCTTCACCACCCGAAAAATTGAGTTTCCCATTAGCGTTTTCTACTTTAGTTTCGCTTGATGAACAATCCATTTCTTCATATACTTTCAGAATGCTTTCGATTTCTTTGGCGTAAGCAGCTACATCTTTATTGTCCTGGTAGCTTACCAAAAATTCGGATAAGTTTTCAGCAACAATTTTCTGTCCCACAATAGCTTTTTCCAGTTTAGGGCTTTTACCATAACCTTTCGAGCTTCCAAGCATCAGGTGCATCGATTCGATCCAGCCACCTACAAGCATCAACGACAATTCATTTCCTTTGTCGATCTCGATCAAACGCTGAAATGTTTTGTTGTATGTTTCATCGCTCAGACGGAATAACGAATCGGCATTCCCGTCCCATTTTTTGGCCAATTCACCCAATTCGGTTCCAAATACCTGCGCTACACCGATGTCACTTCCCAATTTTTCAAGTTTCCCGAAATACGTCAGGTATTTATTGGTCTCGTTGAAGCTTGTCAGGTAAGCCACATCCGCAGTATATACACCGAAATTCAGTGCTTTTTGCGCGGATGTATTATAGCTGTCTGCCGCATCGGGATTGTGCAATCCTTTGGTGTTTTTCACACCGTCCATTTTGGAAATCAACGCAAATTGCTCAGATGGCGAAGGAATGTTGAAATCAATAAATGAAGGTGTTTCATTCGTTGCCTCAGTAGTAGCTTCGGCATCAATTGTTTTCTTTTCTTCGCCTCCTCCACAAGCGGACAGAATAAGGGTTAACCCAGCGAATAGAACCAACGATTTTCTCATTGCAGTGTATTTAATTTGAATGCTAAACTACTATTTTTCTTTTATTTTGATATGTTTTGAAACGTTTAATTTCAAATCAAATGAATGATCTTCATTTCCGAATATATAACATCTGAATCATCGTCAGTCCCATAGGGACGTAATATTTTAGCACATCATGCATATCATTAATATCCGCCCCGTAGGGTCGGGACAAAATAAACAATGTCTTACCCCTACGGGGTAAATTTCTATTTCATGATTTCGATTCTACCATATTGCGTCCCTACGGGACGGACAATATGAACCGATAGCTGTTCTACTTCGCTAAAATCGTTGACAATTGCTTCGTTTCTGCAATGATCGCCTGGCGTAAACCGTCTGAAACCTGTACAAGTGGTAAGCGCATGTGTGGCTGCATCCAACCAAGTTCTTCCAACGCGATTTTTACTCCGCCCGGGTTTCCTTCGGCAAAGAATAGTTTTGTAACCGGCAACAAGTTGTAGTGTTCTTTGCGGGATGCGGCAAAATCGCCTTGCAAAGCGGTATGGACCATTGCAGAGAATTGTTTCGGGAATGCGTTGGCAACTACGGAAATCACACCTTCGGCACCAGCAGCGATGAGCGGTAAGGTAATGGCATCGTCACCGGAAAGCAATAGAAAATCTGCCGGTTTGCAACGAATGATCTCCATTATTTGTTCCATGTTGCCCGATGCTTCTTTCATGGCAACCAGGTTCGGGACTTCCGACAGTTCAAGCGTGGTTTCAGCGGTCATGTTTGCACCGGTTCTTCCCGGCACGTTGTACATGATAATGGGCAAATCAGTAGCATTGGCAATTTCTTTGTAATGCGCCACAAAACCGCGTTGAATCGGTTTGTTGTAATATGGAGCCACGGATAAAATACCGTCTACTCCTTTCGGGATTTTGGAAAACGCCTCACACACCGAACGCGTATCGTTTCCGCCAACACCATAAACGATGGGCAATTTGCCATTATTTTCAAGCATCACAGTTTCCAGCACCTGCTGCTTTTCAGAAGCAGAAAGGGTTGGCGACTCGCCGGTAGTACCTTGTACGACCAAAAAATCAGTTCCGCCTTCGATTTGCTCGCGCACCAAACGACGCAAAGCCGGAAAATCGATCGTCATGTCTGCCAAAAAAGGTGTCACTAATGCTACACCCGCTCCTGTAAACTGTTTCATGAAAAATGTATTACGCTATTGAGTTTGCAAAATTAATGAATTCGCTGAATCAGCTGGTGAAATTGTGCGAATGAAACGGTTATTTATCGGGATTCGGGAACCTCACGTTGTGAATTATTCTTTTTCTGGTATAATCGTGAGCGAACAGGTGATTCCCACAGCGAAGTTCCGCGCCAATCGCTCTACACCAAAAATACTCCGTGAATGTCTCCCTTTTTCGCCCAAGACGTTTACAAACAGATCAGATGCACCGTTTACGATAGTAGGCGCATCATCCCAATCAGCGGTTGCTTGATAAAAACCATCCATGTGGTTGATTCCTACCAATCGTTCCATTCCGATTGATTTGTCAATATGAGCCAATACGTTAAGTGCGCAAAGCTGCATAGCTTTGTATCCGTCTTCGGTGGTCAATTCACTGCCTAATTTGCCTTTAAAAAGCCACTCATCACCATTTTTAGGGAATTGAATAGCGATGTAAGCAATATTACCGCGGATATTGACGGAAACATAATTACCTCCGGGTTTTGAAACTGTTGGAAGGGTTAATCCGAGTTCGCTGAGTTTTTCCTGAATGGTCATGGGAGTTTGTGAGTTTGTGAGTTTGTATAAACAAAAATACCAAACTGACTCAAGGAATAACAGTTATTTGACCTAAAAACGTTCCGACCAATTCAACCCTTGTGGTAATTCCTGGTTGGAAAATTCAATATGCACTACCCTTCTTCTTTTTCTATTGAGCGTGCGGGAAGAACTATGAAGTAATAATGGTTTCATGATCATAATACCTCCGGCAGGAACTTCACAAGAGACTTCTTCTTCAATTTCCCAATCGATGGTTTCAGGCCGGTAAATTCCTTTCAAATGTGATCCGGGAACAATCTTTAACGCACTATTTTCTTCATTGGTATCATCGAGGTGAATGCGTATTGTAAATCCATTTTCAAGAATCGTTGTCGGAGGTTGAACGGCAAATTGATCTTGTTTTACTGTCCAGGGACCGAATCCGTCTAATGCGACTTTCTTATCAACCGAAATAGTCAGATCCTGGTGATAGGACACAAACCAATTGGAGGTTTCTGGCTTATCAAAATAAATACTTTTCACTACAAAATAATCTTTCCCAAAAAGATCATTGATTACCGATTTCAGCTTATCGTTCATGATCAAATCAACAGCATTCGGGACCGCTTTGAAAAACTGACGAATCGCAAAAAGATGGGTAGTTTTCATGAAAATAGCTGAAGAACTATCTGCATAATCAATTGCCTGTTGAATTATCTCAATTTCTTCGGATGTATAGATTTCCGGCAAAATGGTAAATCCTCGTTCATCAAAACCACTTTTAGAATTGTAGGAAGTTAACTGATTCATCAAAACCGTTTCCCTTCCAATTCCTCAATCCTATCGCGAATTTCTTTCGGAAAATTGACCTTTTCATTGCTTCCGAAGTCGAACATCACCATTACATCGTGTGCTTCGGCGACTAGTTCGTTCTTGTCATTGATCAGATGATGATGAATACCGAAACTCGTATTTTTGATAAATTCAACCCGTGAATGAACAGTTACCTGCCCGGGAAAGAAAAGCGGTAATTTAAAATCGCATTTACAGGAAGCAAGCATCGGGCCCACATTTGTTTCACGGTGCATCGTGTTGATTCCAATTGTTTCCCAATAATTGACACGCGCCGCCTGAACGTATTTGAAAAACGAAACGTTGTTGACATGCCCGAAATAATCGAGTTCGCTCCAATCGATCCGAAGCTGCAATTTTGAAGGAAAAATGTGTTCGTTCATATCAGGTTGTTTCGTTAAAACATGTGTAAATTGCCATTAATCCGAATGCAGTGATCAAAATTCCTGAGAGCCTGTTGATCCACAACAAGTGTGTATTTGTAACCTTCGACCGAAAAAAACTCACCGTAAAACTCAGGATCAGCCACCACAAAGCCGAGCCGAGGAAAACACCCAAAACCAGGATCATCGACAGCGAATAATCGGTTTTTTCGGAACCCAATCCCATTCCTGCAAAGATAGCGAGAAACGATAAAATGGTCGACGGATTGGTAACCGTGAGAAAAAAGGTGGAAATGAAGTTGTAGAAAAGTCCTTTGCCCACAACAGTCGCTGATTTTTCTGGAGGTTTACTCAGGAAAGATTTTACGCCCAGAAACAGCAGGAACAAGCCACCGATGAGTTTCATCCAGAATGCTTGTGTGAGTAAGAACGATGAAATCGCTGTGAGTCCGCAACCGGCAATGATTCCATAAACGGTATCAGCCATCGCGGCGCCCATTCCGGTTACAAATCCGGAAGTTCGTCCTTCGGTAAGCGTGCGTTTGATGGTGAGCACACCTATCGGCCCTACGGGCGCTGCGACGGAAAACCCGATGATCAATCCTTTTATGAAATAGTCTGCTACCAATTCCTTATAATTCTAATCCGCAGGCGGAGGTGACAAATATAAAAATCCAGCCCCAGATGACGTAGATTTTCGTATAAACAGCATATCTCACCCCTACGGGGCGAATGTTTTTAATGAATGATTTCATCTAAGATATTGCGTCCCTACGGGACTATCTTATCTGTGTAAATCTGTGAAATCTGTGGCAAAACAAATCCTTAACATCATTCTGCGGCTATCCCAGCATCTTCACAAAATCGGCTTCTGAAATGATCGGAATACCGAGCGAACTGGCTTTTTCCAATTTAGCTGGCCCCATATTATCTCCTGCGAGAACGTAGGATGTTTTTGCGGAAATGGAACTGACATTTTTACCACCGTTTTTCTCGATCAGAGATTTGATCTCGTCGCGACTAAACTGGCTGAAAACACCAGAAACCACGAAAGTTTTTCCTTCCAACGAGGTAGAATCAAGTTCCGCTTCTTCGATCTCGAATTGCAAACCGGCTATTTTTAAACGTGCAATTGTTTCCTGCGCTCGTTCATCGGCAAAATATTGCTGCACGGCCACTGCGATTTTGTCGCCAATCTCATCAACGGCTATCAATTCTTCAAACGTAGCAGTGGCAATAGCATCAATGTTTTTGAAAGCTGCGGCTAGTTTTTTAGCAACGGTTTCACCCACAAAACGAATTCCGAGTGCAAATAAAACACGCTCAAACGGAACGGCTTTTGATGCCTCAATTCCCAATAAAAGATTATTCGCCGATCTATCAGCCATTCGATCCAAATTTACTACCTGATCAAAGGTTAAATCGTACAAATCGGCTACGGTGCGTGCCAATCCTTTCTGGTACAATAAATCAATAGTTTCAGCGCCTAAACCATCTATATTCATAGCTTTCCGGCTGATAAAATGTTCCATGCGGCCTTTCACCTGCGGCGGACAAACCTGGTCGTTGGGACAATAATGCTGTGCCTCGCCTTCTCTGCGGACCAGTAATGTTCCGCATTCCGGACAATTGTCAATAAACACGACTTCTTTTGTGGATTCGGAACGTTTTTCGAGGTTTACGCCAATAATTTTCGGGATGATCTCACCTCCTTTTTCCACGTAAACGGTATCGCCTTCATGCAGTCCGAGCTTTTCAATTTGATCAGCATTGTGAACCGAGGCACGTTTCACGACCGTTCCGCCCAGCAATACAGGTGTCAGATTGGCAACAGGAGTAATTGCGCCGGTTCGTCCAACCTGGTAAGTGACGGTTTGCAAAACGGTTTCTACCCGCTCGGCTTTGAATTTATACGCAATGGCCCAACGCGGTGATTTGGCGGTGAAACCGAGGTCCTGTTGCTGAATATAATCATTGACTTTGATCACAACACCATCGATATCGAATGGCAGGTCGTAACGCGCTTTATCCCAATAGTGAATAAAGTCCATGATTCCGGTGATGTTATCGGTTTTGGCGATGTACTTTTCTTTTTCCAGCGGAACTTTGAATCCCCATTCTTTGGCGGTATTGACACTTTCCAAATGTGATTCCAATCGCAAACTTTCGCCGTAAACACCATAGAGAAAACAATCCAAACCGCGTTCGGCCACCACTTTCGAATCCTGTGACTTAAGCGTTCCGGAAGCTGAGTTTCGAGGATTTGCAAAAACGGGTTCACCAATTTCTTCCCGGCGGCGATTCATGGCTTCGAAGTTGGCTTTCGGGAAGAAAATTTCGCCTCTGATCTCAAAATCATCCGGATAATCACCTTTCAGCGTAAGCGGAATACTGCGAATGGTTTTTACGTTGGTTGAAATATCTTCACCTCGCGTGCCATCACCGCGTGTTACGGCCCGATCAAACTTTCCGTTCACATAACGAATCCCAATTGCCACACCATCGTATTTGAGTTCACAAACGTATTCTATCGGGCTTTCGACCGCTTTTTTCAGGCGCTGTGCCCAATCGATGATTTCTTCTTCGGAGTACGAATTGGAAAGCGAAAGCATAGGGAAACGATGCACGACAGTTGCAAATTTCTTGGTGATATCGCCTCCTACCCGCTTGGTTGGACTCAACGGTGAAGCCAATTCGGGGAATTGCGTTTCCAGTTCCTGTAACTCGCGCAGCAAGCGATCAAACTCAAAATCAGAGATTACCGGATTACTTTCCACATAATACAAGTGATTATGGTGATTGAGTTCGTCGGTTAAAAAGGTGATTCGTTGTTGAGCTTCCTGCGGATTCATGCGTTGAAATTTGTTTCAAAACAAATATAATGGGATTTGTTTACAGTAGCAGACTTCCTTCGTCAGTCGCTAAGTAATCAATATAGAATACTAATCTCATTAAAGAACGCTTCTATTGGGGATTCAAAAATAGTGTTCGCGAATTCTAGTGTTCGCAATATTGCGAACATTAAAATTCTAAAATTTTCGAATTTGGAAAATTCATTTGCGGATTTTCAAAATCCGAATTTCTCCTTGAACTTCACCAGTTCCATTCGTACAATTCCACATCCACTGCAATAAATCGCCACCCCGCTTTTCGAAAGGATAAAATCAATCAGCGCCTGATCGGTCTGTCTAATTGTATAATTCTCATCCGTTTTCAAATCATAAAATCCCTGAATACCGAATAATTGTTTTTCCAGACAAGTTGAAGTAAGATAATTACGTAGTTTATTGATCTGCTTTTTTTCAACGTAGTCACTAATTTTAGCATATTCACCGGTCGGTATTGGCAATGAATATCTACCGCACTTTAATCCAAACTGAATGGAGGTGTTGAACAATTCATCCCTATTCAACGCCACCTGGTATGTTTGTTTGAATTCTTTGTTGACTTTCTTCATCAACCTGTTTGATTCAAACTGAAAAACAGGAATACCTTCAATTACTTCAGATTCGAAAATTGAAGAAAGTGTATCTACTTTGGCAAAAACAATGGAGTCTTCGCTTTGAATAATTGAAATTTGATACGTATCAAAATACCAGGAAGATCGCATCGAATCATATCCATAAGTATCTTCGATGTAAATGATTCGCTCATTAAACGATGGTGTCAGCGTTCGATTGTAATAATCAAGTGTCCTTCCTCTTTCCCCAAGGTCAATAGAATCGAGGAACAAATCCAATTTCGCTGTTGTGCCATTATCCAACAACTCTTTCCAATCAATCGAGTGCTGCGACCAGGAAGTCATAGACAGGAATATTCCGACTACAAAAAGGATTATTACTCTCATATCTTCACTCTTTTTGCCCGCAACATCCGAGCTTTTCCCTGTAAATCATTACGGATTTCGACCATCGAAAAACCGCCGGTATTTTCTACCATCTGTTTAGTTTCTTCCGCAAAATCTTCGTGGAGTTCAAAAAACAACCAGCCACCAGGATTCAATTGTCGAATCGCCTTTTGTGTAATCGCTTCGTAAAACAACAAAGCACTTTCGTCAGGAACAAACAAAGCTATATGAGGCTCGAAATTTCGAACGTTGGAACGAATGAGTTCCTGCTCGTCTTGTGGAATGTATGGCGGATTGGAAATGATTACAGCTACTTTTTCGCCGGAATCATCTGCAGCAAGCGCGTCCCGCAATTCGAATGTTGCCGGTAATTTCAATGCTTCCGCATTCCGCTGAGCAACTTCCAGTGCTTCCGCTGACCAATCAAAACCAATCACTTTCGATTCGGGAAACCGTTGTTTCAACGCCAGTGCAATACAACCTGATCCTGTGCACCAATCGATTATTGTTTCATTGAAACCGGGTTCCAGCGTTTCAGAAACCCATGCCACCAGTTCTTCTGTTTCGGGACGTGGAATCAATACTGCAGGCGAAACCGAGAGTTTGAGATTGTCGAAATAAGTGAATCCGGTAATGTATTGCAATGGTTCGCCGGTTTTCAATCGCTGCAAAACATTTTCAAGTTTTGTGCAGAATTCGTCTGATTGCTCAACCGTTCGTTGCATCATTTGCTCGGAATAGCCGAGTTCAAACAAATCTTCCAGGGCAAAACGAAACAGGTTATTGATTTCCCGCTCGGGATATAAATTGTTCAGTGTTTGCTGCCAATGCAGCTGAAGATCAGCGAGGGTTTTCACGGGATAAAAGTACGAAAAAAGACCTGAATCATTGCGGATAAAAAGTTCCGTAATATTGCGGGATTACTGAATTTAAACTACTGAAAAACAGATATATAAACTCAATTAATTGCTTCTATTTCATTCTTCAATATCAGAGAACGTATTACATCTTCGCAATTACATCAATCACTTTTCGTTTGTCCTCACTTTCCCAACGCAAGCGCACCAGGTTTACAGCGAGTATGGTAGAAACCTGAAGCTTGCCTTGCGTTTGTTCTTCGCCCGGAGAAACAGTATAGGTGACATCATATGAATCGCGTGGAACAGCGCTCGGAATCAGTAAGGTATCATACACCTGGAAAGTAAATGTACCTTTCAGCCATTCGTCTTGAGAAATCCCAACAATCGGATCGATAAAGTAATTGGTGATATCCAACCTGTGATGCGTTTCATTGTCGTACAGCATGCTCATCGAGGAAATTTCAGCACCGCTAGCCATGCCTTTGTAGCCATTCGAAGAGCTCATTCCAAAGGTAGAATTGGTTGTTTCCAAAGGTGTTTCGTTGTCAGTAATTACCAAATCGAGCCAGCAGGTCAATGAACGTTCGCTTTTCAGATCAAAAAACCGCGCACGGAGCAGACAACTGTCTCCCGCTTTGGATTGCTCATTGAACGCCAGGGTGAGCGACAATTTACTCAATTCGCTATCCAAAAATCCTTCGAGTGATTTTTCACCGAAGATATTTTCCGCGTAGCCCATTGTATCGCCCTTCAGGTTCGTGATCAGCACTTCGATTCCCGGATGGTACAATCCCTCTACCAACTGAAAACCGGTAGGATCTTCGAGTTGAATTTCGAATTCAGTATTGATCGGCAACCGGTTACTGGTCCAGGTTTCTTCGGCCAGGTCAACGTTGATTTCCTCGGCATGAATTCCAGCCTCGGTGTAACGCATTCCGGTAAACGGCAATACACCCAACTGAGCATGAACAGCAAGTGTTGAAGCAAAAACAAAAATGGTTGCCAGTAGTTTCATGATTGAATTTTTATGAAACAAAGCTATTGAAATCAGGGCGTTGGGACAATAAGTCAAATGCATTATTATAAGAAGCTTTCTTACCAGAAATCACAACGTTTTTTTGACGGATTCCACATCGTAAGTAATATACCTAACTTGTTTACCTGGAAGGAATATTACTATTTTGCTCAAAAATCACGACTTGGATGCAGGAATGTATCACTTAATTGTGTCTTTATGGTGAGCATGGATTAGTGCGTCTTCAATTAACAAACGGAAACAACTCATAAAACGCCCAAATAAACAACAGCACACTCACCGCAATATCAATCATGATCCATCTCCAGGAAGGTGTTTTGTAAAAACTCCACACAGTTGCTATCAATCGCTGGAAGAACTGAATGAGAACGAAGAAAACGATTTTCAGATGCAGCGGATTGATTGCTACAGTCGAATCGAAGGAAAGAATTGCTCTGAATGCACGCGTTAACCCACAAGTCGGGCAGGTTAATCCTTTTTCAGCATACACACAGGAAACGTCTTCGGGAGTAACATACAACCAAATGATCAAACCAAGAAAGGCGATAAACAACAAGAGGTTGATCCAGAAATAATTATGTCGGGGCGCGGACAAGCTGCTATTCCGTTTTTTTGGCCGTTTTTTTCAAGGTGTCGTCGTCCTTGAAGTAATCGTCTATTTTTTCTTTGGTGTAATCGATGACGACTTCTTTTACTTTTTGTTTCGCTTGCCGCTCCAGGTCATTCACCGAATTCTCGAGGCGTTTTTTGGCATCGAACACCGCTTTGAATTCAATGTATTGATAAATAGAACTTGCTACGGCCAGCGCACTCAACAAAATACCAACGACTGCTACCGAAGCCGTTTTTCCTGCTTTTTTGAGATAAATTACTCCTGTGACACTGCAAATTAACGCGATTACACTTGGCACAAGCGCGTAATAGCCGATACATGGAATCAGTGAAACAAGCAATGATAAAATGGCGATGACCAATCCGATAATAGCAATGATCCTGGCTGAAATAGTGTGTTTGTTAGCCATAGTGAAGCGGGAAGAAGGAAGTTATTTGAGGTTATCCAAAGCAACGTGTAGCTTCAGTCCTTTGCAATCTTCGCCCAAAGCAACCAGTTTTCCTTCACCGTCGATGAGAAACGCGTTTGGAATGTACTGAACCCCATAGGCTTGTCCTGCTTTGTTTTCTTTGTCCCAAACATGGCTTTTCCACACTAAACCGTCTGCTTTTATAGCGGCTTTCCAATCGGCTTCGTTGCGATCAAGCGATACGCTAAATACTTCGAATCCTTTGGCGTTTTTGAATTTGGTCTTTTTATATTTCTTGTAGACTTCTACCACATTCGGATTTTCTTTCCTGCAAGGCCCACACCATGAAGCCCAAAAATCGATGAGCACCACTTTTCCTTTTAACGAAGAAAGTTTCACCATTTTTCCGTTGGTCCCGATCAATTCGATTTCAGGTGCTTTGTTCCCGACAACAGGTGCTAATTTATATGAACCTGTAAACGAAGTACACCATAAAAGGCCGATTCCGGCGAGTAATGCCAAAGCGGTTATTATTCCGAATTTTCTACTTTTTATCATCATGGATTGTGTGCTTTATGAACACAAGTTACGAAATCCGGCGAATATCCGCCCCCAAATTATTGAGTCGGATATCGATATCCTGGTAACCGCGATCGATTTGCTCGATGTTGTGAATCACACTTTTTCCTGTGGCGGACATAGCCGCAATGAGCAATGAAACTCCGGCACGAATATCCGGCGATGTCATTTGAATGCCTTTCAACTGATGTTGACGTCCCAATCCGATCACAGTAGCACGGTGCGGATCACACAAAATGATCTGCGCGCCCATATCGATCAGTTTATCAGTAAAGAACAGGCGAGATTCAAACATTTTCTGGTGAATCAAAACGCTTCCTTTGGCTTGTGTGGCAACCACCAGAATGATAGACAACAAATCGGGTGTGAATCCGGGCCATGGTGCATCGTAAATGGTTAAAATAGAACCATCGATGAACGTATCGATCTCGTAACTTTCCTGGGCAGGAATATAGATATCATCACCGCGGCGTTCCAGTTGAATTCCCAAACGACGAAATACATTCGGGATGATCCCAAGGTTTTCGTAGCTCACATCCTTGATCGTAATTTCAGACTGTGTCATCGCCGCAAGGCCGATGAAACTACCGATTTCAATCATATCAGGCAAAATCCGGTGGAAACATCCGCCCAGTTCTTTCACACCTTCGATGGTGAGTAAGTTGGAACCGATCCCGGAAATCTTGGCACCCATGGAATTGAGCATTTTACACAATTGCTGCAAATATGGTTCGCAAGCTGCGTTGTAAAACACCGTTTTTCCTTCAGCCATCACAGCTGCCATCACGATATTGGCTGTTCCGGTTACAGATGCTTCATCGAGGTGAATATATGTTCCGACCAGTTTTTTTGCTTCGATGGAATAAAAATGCTCGCCCGCATCGTAGTTGAATTTCGCGCCAAGCAAGGCAAAACCTTCAAAGTGCGTATCCAAACGACGACGGCCGATTTTGTCACCACCCGGTTTTGGAATAAATCCTTTTCCGAAACGGGCCAATAACGGACCAACGATCATAATAGAACCGCGCAATGCGGCTGCACGCTTTTTGAAATCCTCGGTTTCGAGGTAAGCCAAATCGATGTCTTTCGCCTGAAAAATATACGTTCCGCGCTCCACTTTTTCGACCTTCACGCCCATCACCTGCAAGAGCTGGATGAGTTTGTTTACGTCAACAATGTCGGGGATATTGGAAATGGTTACTTTTTCGGGAGTGAGTAAAACCGCACATAAAATTTGTAAGGCTTCATTCTTAGCACCTTGAGGTGTCAATTCTCCTTTTAATTGTTTCCCTCCGTGAATTTCAAACGATGACATCTGATTAGTTCTTTTTGCGGTTGTTTTTATTCTTATTGTTGTTGTTTTTCTGATTCTTCTTCGGACGTTTATTCGGCTGAATTCCAAACGATTTCAAGATCAGGTTGGTATTCATCAGGTCATCCGGATTTTCAAGAACCAATTCACCTTTCGACAAATCTTTCAGTTGATTGGCAATCACATGGTTTTCTACAGCATCGTTGTTGTAGGCCAGGTATTGCTTTTTCATGAAGTTTGCCATCGTGGTTTTGAGGTATTCCTTTTCATCCGGCTCGGTCACTTCATGTGCGTTTGCCAGGATACTTTCCGTGTATTTACCGTAATGTCCGTAGCGGATTTTTCCTTTCGGATAAATCATGCGATCGGGTTTACTGTTAAGCACCTCCAGTTGGGGAATCTCGTACGGAGAATCCACATCAAGTTTAAAATCAGACATCACAAACAAGTGTGTCCACAGTTTATGGCGAAAATCATCTACATCGCGCAGATGCGGGTTCAATTGCCCCATTACCTCGATAATAGCGCGTGCTGCTTTATTGCGTTCGTCCTTTTCGGCGATTTCCATTGCGTGAGCAATCATTTCCTGTACGTTTCTGCCATATTCCGGCAAGAGTAACTTCGGACGCGTTGTATTGTATTCCATGAATTGTTTTACGAAAGTTCAAAAATACGTTTTTTAATCCAAATATGATTCATCGGAAAAGACCTGCCCAAATGCAGTGAATTCCCGCAGATACACTAAGATACGTGTAGATAAATGTTTCCCACGCAATGGAAATCGTCCAAAACAAAAAGTCCCAGCCGAAACTGCATACACAGCCCAACGGGAACCTTTTGGAGAGTAGTAGAAAATTTTGAACCTATCCCCCTATTGTTTTACAAACGGGACCGAAGTTTGTTTACCTGTTGCCGATACAGCTTTGATCTGGTACCATCCCGATTGCCAGTTTGTGGACGGAATTTCAATGGTGGCTTCCGTTTCGGTCGCTTCATATACGATTCGACCTTGTAAATCAACTACCTGTATGGCCAGAGCGCCTTCTTCTTCCGATTGAATGAATACACTTCCAGAAGTTGGAACCGGATAGACACGGATCGCCAGCGGAAGTTCTGATTCATTAACAGAAAGTATACAATTATTCAAGGCATCAAATGTGGGATCTACAAATGCGAATGTGCCACCATCAGGACAACGTGCGTAGGAAATATCTTCTGTTTGCACGCCAAATACTACATCGTCGTAAATCCCAGCGGCAGTGCCATCACTGAGGAAAATTTCTTCGCCGGCTGTGCTCAGCTTAAAATTGGTGTGCAAACCACTTTGTTCTGAATCTTCATCGGTCCAAATCACCAGTACATCATTTGCATTGATCGATGTTCCGGTTGGAATGAGCCATTTGGAAAGATTTGCAACATCGTCGGACAGGTACAAACCAGACAAATCAAGTGCATTGGAAGTGGTGTTGTACAATTCGATCCAATCGTCGTTTTCACCGTTGGAATCATAAGCCGTGTTTCCGTTATCGGCCATGATTTCGTTGATCAGCACATCGCCAATCGCCGGAAGAACCATGGTTACATTCAATGAATAATATTCGTGTTCGGCACGCTGCGGACTAAAAATACCGGCTTGTGCATTTTCGGCGTATACATAGTATTCAAGCAATACATTATCGACTGTAACGGACGTTCCATACACATGATCGCCTGCCGAACCGTCGTTGTGTGCACCGTCATCAAACATTTGTACGCGGTCAAAACGCAACGGATGCTCACCTCTTGTGCCCAAATAAACGGAGGTTTCGTTGGAACAAGTTGCTGTAATGGTAATGGTTTCTCCGTAAGCGGGAGTTGGATTACTTGCTGTAACGGCTGTGATTACCGGAGCGGAATATGCGTAATTGACTTCGGTTCCGAAAAAGGTCGCGCGGGCGTCCATCAACGCCTGAATTCCTGGAATGGAACTTCCACCACCGGGACCGCCACCGCCGGCAACAGCTGTTGATAAACCATTCTGGAATTGTGTGTAGGTATAGAATTTATAAGGATCGGCCTGAACCGAAGCGTCAATCGTTGTGCGCAAGGCATTCGCTGTGGTCAGGAACTCAGAGGCTTCGAAATTTTCCTGCACGATGGTACGGATATGCGCCATATACATGCGTTTGTAAGTCGGATTGCCGAGTAATTTCACAATCAACGGGTGAATTGCTGATGCGGAATTCGACATCGGATCAAGTGACGTTGCTACGTACGAACCGCTTCCTGTGCCACCGGGAAAACCGGCGAAACTCATGTTCAAATCCCATACCGTCGGTACAAAACGATCATTGAGGTCTTTGTAGAGGTAATAATTCTGACGGAAAGCACCGGAGTAGCTATCGAGGTTTACCAATACGTTATTGAATGCCAGCATCCACAAAGCACGGTCGATATCGAGGTTTTTGTCGATTTCAGAGAAATGATTATTGAGTGTGTCAATGAATGAAACCAGGTCGTTCCAGCCGTAATCTGATTTCAGTTCATAACCTGCAGCATAGGAACTGCTGTCGTTATCGATATAAGCCAAATCAGGATTTCCACTGGCCCCCGGACCTGCGCCACCAATCGGATTGCATTTGAAGAAACTTCCGTCGCTGGTGTAATAATGATCGCCGTTGAATTTATCGTTGATGCTTTCGGCACTGGAGTAAAGACCACGCAAAGTACCATTGATGTATACATTGGCGAAATTGGCTTTCGGACAATCCATGTACTGTTCCAGGATGGTGTAACTCAACACTTCGCGAATCATTGACGGATCCTGGTAACCATTTTGCAGTTTGATGTCGGTGTAGCCTTGATAATCATAGCTTCCATGCACATGATCCAGTTCAATGTGAAGTGGATTTTTGTTATTGTTGGCGTTGTAGGAACTATTTCCTTTGTACTTCACACCAACACTGTCGTAGGTAACGCCATTGATTCTCACCGAATCGGCCAGCAGGTAATCTTCCGTTGTGGAAGCAAGTGCATCCAGTTGCGCATCCCAATTTGACGCAGCAAAGAAGATTTCGATTGTTTGAACCGTAGAACGGTCGTAAAAGTCTTGTGCATGGCTGAGGGAACTCACCATTGTGCACGCGGAGAGGGAAAAAAGCAGTTTTTTCATTTACGCAGTTTTTTGATTAGATGCCGTAAATGAGGAAAACCTTACCTAATTATTAAGAAAAAGTTAAATTAAAACACAAGAATCTGATAAGCAGCTAATTATGAATTCATAAATTATGAAGGGCTTGATAATTCATAATTTCCGAATTTATAATTTCACACCTATTGATATGTAGGAATATCAAACGCTTCTTCTACAATGGTGATTTGTCCGGCCTGGCCTCTGAAGCCACTTTGACCGCTTCGGCCGTTGTAACCTGCTCGTGCCAGGGATTGTCCGGCTAACGATTTTCCGGCTTTACCACCAATTCCGGCACTTCCACTGTTGCCTCCCATTCCCGGTTGTACCAAAAATTTCAGTTGATTTCTGAAGTCGGCAGCACTCGGATGTAAGACACAGCGAATGTTTCCACCGTCACCGCCGTTACCACCATTTCCACCCCAACCGCCATTACCGCCGTTACCAGGGAACTTGGTTTTATTATTGACAATTTCGCCTGGTTTTCCGTCGCCTCCGTCTCCACCTTTTCCACCATTGCCTCCGTTTGTTCCGGAAGCATTGATTTCAAAAGGTTTCATACCATTGATGTTGTATTTTCCTGTGGAACCCGTAACGAGGTTTACCACGTGAATAAAGTAAGCGTTTGAGTCTTTCCAGATGTGGATATCATACGAATCACCGCTTCTGCCGTTGTCACCATTCATACCGTTATCTCCGTCTTTTCCATCGCGAAACAAGGCACTTTGTCCACCGTTTTTACCTGAGCTCCCGGTGTTTCCTGAATAATTTTTTGATCCGATCCGAATACCTGCATTGAAATTAATACGTAAGGTGTCATAACTGATTACTTCGATATCTTTTTTGCCTTTCATTTTTAACATGACAGGAATAGCCCCATTGTTGTAACTTGTTGGCATATTGAGCAATGAAATCTCTTGTTTGCGCATATCAAAACTCACATAGTTACTTCCTTCAAAGTCAATATTATTCTTCAAGCACTTTAATTCACCCGAATTCATTTGCGCACATACACCACCCTGAATCACAGTTCCGTAATTGTTCGGCGCGTCGGGATTGTAGTCCAATACCAGGTAATCGATGTCCTCGACTTTCATATTGCGGGTATTTCCGCACGATTGAACAAGAAGCGCCAGTAGTGGAATGAGAAGCAGGTATTTCATACAAGGTGTTTTTTGGCAAAAATAAGAATCACATTGAATTATGTCGGTTTGCAGTGGAGCATTTACATATTTTGTGCCGAAAACGATTTTCATGTTCATTTTGGCATTGCCCAAAACGAACCAAAAAGCTAGTCGCAGCAAACCGTGTGTTCCATTAGCAGGTCATTCACTGATTTTTCAAAACTCCTCGTTCCTCGTCAAACAATTGAAAAATCTACGTTCATTCCTACATGGAACCTCACACTCTTTTGCAAAGCGACGGGGGCCTAGCTTCGATTATTTAAGATCCCGAAAAAAGTAAGAATACCAATTATCTAGTAAATCGATTTACTGTTTTTTTTCGTAGGAAACGGTGTTTCAGCGACTTACTTTTGCCCAAAACAAACTATGGAACAATTCACGGAATACATCGGATATGCGGCATCACTGGCCGTGCTAATTGCTTTTCTGATGAAAAACATGCGGACGTTGCGTATCGTAAATACCGCTGGTTGTGTGTTGTTTATCGTTTATGGAAGTTTGTTGCCTTCGGTTCCGGTGATCGTGACGAATGCCGCAATTGTGGTCATTAACATGTATTATTTGCTGCGGAAAGAAAAAGCTAAAGCCTGAATTCCACAATACAACTATCACTGATGTTGCTGATCTCAGCACCAATCGGTCAAAACGCGGTACAGGTTTCTTCCGGACGATCAATTTCCAAACATTCTCCTACAGTTGATTTGAAAGAACGGTACAGGAATTTCTTGTTTTTCGGGTTACCAAACTGATCTGCGTGGTTACTCGTTATTTCCAATATCCGGCGCCCGGTGCTTTTTTTGCATCATCTCCGAATTCATATTCAAATCCTTTATCTGTGATCGTTATCATAATCCACCAACCGGCGCTAAGTCCTTTCAGGTCATTGTCCGCTGCTCCGGCTTTAACCCCTGAATGAATCGTATTTTGAAGTGGTTCCACCATTTTGGACTGACCAACATATGATTTTACTTTACTTCCGTATAATTTAGCCCCGAAGAGCGCAAGTGCCGTTTGATAAACGACAGTGTCTCCTGGTTTAAACCCAATTTCCGGATTCATCCATTCACGCAATGTGCCTGCACCGAAACAACTCACCAGATCAATGTTCACACTTTCTCCAGACTTTCCCAAATCATTCGCTAAAAGGTCGTTCGCAAAATCACTCCCTGAAAGAGCTTCAATTCCGACATCGCCCCGATTCCACAATATTTTATTGGCAGCACGATCATTTTCAATACCGATGTATTGTCCGTGCGCCTGAATTTGAATAATGTCTCCACTTCCCAGTTTAGGAAGTATTTTCTTAAAGTTTCCGGGAGTCAGTTTATTGTTCACCAACTTTGCTTCATTAAACTCCATCCCTTTCTCCTGTTTTTGGGAGAAGTAGTAATTATTCAATTGAATAACCGGTTCATGATTCATCTCTTTCCGCTGCACTACCTGTGATGTAGATTGATCTGCCATGACTTGATAAGCTTGTAATTGCTTCACTTTAGGACTGGTATCAACGAGTCGTTGTAGTTCCGTTTTTTCAAAAGTCTTACCAGACGACACATTGCGTTCAGCTTGGGATGAAACCGGTTGTCCGGCTAGTTGACCGTTGGTTCCTGGTTTCCTTTCAGCAAAAACATTCATGTGTATTGAATTATCGGGTTCTTAATCGTGAATAGCTTGTAATATGGTTTCAGGCTAATTTTAAACCAAACGAATATAGGTATTTAATCGAAACGGTGTTGCAGTGATTCACGGTTTTTAATCATGATTGTTTTCATTTATCGTTCCGTACCTTTGCAACCGCGCCGCGTGAACTCACATGTGTCGCTGAAACAACAAAACGATGCCCTTTTCTTCCCTTGGTTTATCCGCAGCTTTACGTCAGGCACTGGCCGATATGAAGTTTGAACGTCCCTACCCGATCCAGGAACAAGCCATTCCGGCGGTGTTAATGGGGAAAGATTTGTTCGGGATTGCACCGACAGGTTCAGGAAAAACAGCGAGTTATGTATTACCGTTGCTTACAAAACTAAGCAAGGAACAACAGGAACGTAATCGTAATATCCGCGCGTTGATCGTGGTTCCGACCCGGGAACTGGCCATGCAGGTGCAGCAGGTGATTTATCATTTTTCGAACCGATTGCCCGAACGTATTTCTTCGATGGCGGTTTACGGTGGTGTTTCGATCAATCCGCAAATGAAAGCGCTGATGGGAACCTCGATTTTGGTTGCCACTCCCGGACGTTTGCTGGAACTCATCGACAGCAACGCTGTGCAACTTGGCAAATGTGATACGCTGGTACTAGACGAAGCCGATAAATTGCTGAACCTTGGTTTTCACGACGAAATGCAACGCATCATTGCTCTGTTACCCAAAAAACGACAAAACCTGCTCTTTTCGGCTACGTTGACCGATGACGTTTCTGCGATTACACAATTGTTGCTGAACGATCCGGTGGTGATTAAGATCGTGCAGGAAGAAGAAACGGTCGACCTGATTGAACAAACGGCTTTCAGGGTGTCGGAAGAACGAAAAGGTCCGTTGCTGCGTCACCTCATCCAATCACGTGATATGCAACAGGTATTGGTGTTTACAAGTTCGGTGTTTAAAGCTGATACAGTAACCGCCAAATTGCAGAAAAACGGGATCAATGCTGTTGCGATTCACAGTAAGAAAAGCCAGGAAGCACGCCGCAAAGCCCTGGACAATTTCAAAGCCGGTCGTACACGCGTGCTGGTTGCCACTGATCTCATCTCCCGCGGGATCGACATTCACGTATTGCCTTTTGTGATCAATTACGAATTACCACGTTCGCCCAAAGAATACGTACACCGGATTGGCCGTACAGGCCGCGCCGATGCTACCGGAGAAGCGTTTGCATTTGTGACGCCCGAGGATGAACACCATTTTAAGATCATTCAGAAGAAAATGGGGAAACAGGTGCCGTATACGGAAACTGAAGGTATGGAACTGAAATGAGTTTGGTGAGTTGGTGAGTTGGTGAGTTTTAACAAATAAGTTAACGCAAACAAATTTAACCACATAGAACACATAGAAGGATCAATGTGTAAAAAACTATGTTGTCTAGTGTGCCCTATGTGGTTAAAAATCAATCTGTAGTTCCGCTATTGGTGGTTAGAATCATATCGTACCGGTGCATTCCTTTTTCATAAAAATCAGCGGTAAATTTCGTGACTTCAAAACCGTATTTCTCGAAAAAAGTATAGGAATGTTGTGTGGTATCGAGCACTAATGTTTTGGAAGGATAGAGTCGTCGAATCTCATCCAAACGATGTTTTAGCAGTGCTTCACCGTAACCTTTTTTGTGGTGATCATTGTGCACCAAACCCCACGCCAGTGAAAGCGAACCGGTATTATCTTTGTCTCCAAAACCGCCTGCTCCGACTATCTGATCATCGACAAGAATCACATAATAATGTGTCGAGTTTTCAGCAAACCGCCTCGGAAGCGAATCCAGGAAATTGGAAAAGTCGATGATTTCGTCTTCGGTGAAGAAAACCGGAACGTTGCTTTTGAAGGCTGTGAGGCAGGATTCTTTGTCGGTTGGGGCGTATGGGCGGAGGAGTGAGTTCATGAATGTTTGAAAAAAGAGTTGTGAAACCAGTTGAAAATTAAGAAATGTTGCGTTCCAAAACTCTACCATAGAATTGTTTTACCTGATTCATCCCAAAAAAAATCGTATCTTGCCGCCGATTGTGCCTATCCAACCACGGGCATTCTGCTTTTTATCAAGGTTCTCTATCAAATTTCCTTTCTTTAAATGCGTCTCTGCCGGCAACAGACAATTATTCAAACAGATTTCCAAAATTGAAGCATGTCAAATCAAAAAATCGAAGTACAAAAACTCCAGCAGTCTAATTACGAACAATTGGTCAATACCATGAAAGCCGCCTATTCCAATTGGGGAGGCAGCGTTTGGAGTGAACGGGCAATCAAAAAATTACTTTCCGTTTTCCCGGAAGGCCAACTCATTGTAATGGCCGATGACCAGGTTGTCGGGTGCGCCCTTTCCATCCGGGTGAAATACGATGATTTCGGTGACGAACATACCTACAATCAAATCACGGGAAATTATTCGTTTTCTACCCACAATCCCAATGGGAACGTGCTTTACGGAATCGAAGTGTTCATACATCCCGATTTCAGAGGTATGCGCCTCGGACGCCGTTTGTATGATGCACGCAAAGAATTGTGTGAAACGCTGAACCTGAAAGCCATTGTATTTGGGGGCAGGATTCCGAATTACCACAAACACTCAGATGAGTTAACTCCGAAAGAGTATATTCAAAAAGTAAAACAATCCGAAATTTTCGATCCTGTATTGTCGTTTCAACTGAGCAACGATTTCCACGTAAAAAAGGTATTGAAGAATTACATTCCCGAAGATGCGGAAAGTCATGAATATGCTACGCTTCTGCAATGGGATAATGTGTATTATGTTTCGAATCACCGACAGGAATTCCGGGTACGCAGAAGTGTACGCATCGGGTTGGTGCAGTGGAAAATGCGATTGTACGATTCCATTGATGAACTGTTTCAGCAAGCCGAGTATTTTGTAGATGCTATTTCGAGCTACAAGGCCGATTTCGCGGTGTTTCCTGAATATTTTAACGGACCGTTGATGGCGGAATTTGAGGGAATGAACGAGGCGGAAGCCATTCGGGCAATGTCGCAGTACACCGATTTGATCACGCAGAAATTCAGTTCACTTGCAGTAAATTACAATGTCAATATTATTGCCGGAAGCATGCCTTCATATGATGGTGACACGCTGAAAAACGTTGGTTATCTGTGTCACAGAAACGGGAATGTAGAGCGGTACGAAAAACTGCACGTAACTCCCGATGAAGAAAAATACTGGGGATTGAAAGGTGGTAACAACCTGCAGGTCTTTGATACCGACGCCGGTAAAATCGGAATTTTGATTTGCTACGATGTCGAGTTCCCGGAATTATCGCGTTTACTGGCTGAAGAAGGTATGCAGATTTTATTTGTGCCTTATCTTACGGATACGCAAAATGCTTATCTCCGTGTGCGCTTATGTGCCCAGGCCCGTGCTATTGAGAACGAGTGTTACGTAGCCATTACAGGAAGTGTAGGCAACCTGCCGAAGGTGGAGAACATGGATATTCAATATTCGCAATCGGCGGTGTTTACGCCAAGTGATTTTGCTTTTCCGTCGAATGCCGTGAAAAGTGAAGCCACTGCCAATACCGAAATGATTTTAATTGCCGATGTGGATTTGAAACTGCTGGATGAATTGCACAGCTATGGTAGTGTGCGCAATTTGCGTGATCGCCGAAAGGATTTTTACAAAGTAACAAAGCTATAAATCCCGGTTTCGGGATAATATTTGTTTCGGAAGGGCGGTTTATTATGATGGTAGATCGCCCGGAAGAAGCGCTTTCTCCTACTTTTTTCTTGATAAAGAATGAGCTCTGCTCATGAAGACGACTTGTCGCTTTGGTAAATGCGAAACAAGGAGGTAAGTAGGCAAAAATCAAGGCTGTAAGTTCCAATCATAACGAAGTGATTTATCCTCCTCAACTTTGAACTTGATCCTTAACAAGACTTAATTCACGGGTATTTAGTCACAACAAAAAAGCCCGCTGGAAAACCAACGAGCTTTGCTTTTGAATATATGCGCGAATCAGATAACTGTTACCTGAACTGCGTTTAATCCTTTTTTTCCGTTTTCCAATTCGAACTCAACTGTATCACCTTCACGAATTTGGCTAACCAAACCTGAAATGTGTACAAAATGATCTGTTCCTGAACCTTCTTCAGTAATGAATCCAAATCCTTTGGTTTCATTGAAGAACTTAACTGTTCCTTTACTCATGCTAAAAAATTTCTATTAATAAAGTGTGAAGGTACGTATAAAAGGTCCACTAAAAACATTGAGCGACAGAAAGATATAGAATTACCAAAAAAAGAGGTTGGAATTGGACCTGAAATGGTGCTATTCAGCCTCTGAAACCTGCGTTTCCTTTGAAGCGCGTTTGTTCATTAATCTTGCAACATAACGGTCACCGTTTTTGTTCCAGATAAACACCGCGATTAAAGCTACCAGCCAGATCCAGGTCATAAGCAATGCGGCATGATGATACCAGGCAATCAACCCGAATGACCAGGTAAGAATGGTAACAACCGCAGTAAAAAGCAGGAAAAGCGACAGTGTTTTGTTGTAATTCGCTTTCGAGTACGTAACGATAAGATTTAAACAAGTAGCGAAGGTCAACCCGAAAAACACGCCGTAAAAACCAAAAAGTACCAGAAAAGAAACCTTTTCATGTGATCCGACATTTATTCCGTCACTGAAAACGTCATAATAATAGGTGCACCACGTATCGATAAATCCATGATCAACCAGGTTCCTTGCATTGCTGTAGTAATATTCGACCTGGTAACCTCCGATATGCTCCAAATCATCTGTCATTGTCTCCAGTATCATCCTGGAATCGGTTGATACGTCAAGTATACACAAAAAGCGGAAAATGTGCAGCATAATTATACATCTGAATAGCAGGTATGTACATGGTGCAGCGCAATCGGTTGAGGTAACTTTGATTCATAAAATTGATCGACATGAAAAAAATATTCCCCATTATGTTAGCCTTGCTCGGAACCGGATTCTCAGCACAAGCGCAGCAACTTCAGAATCCGGGTTTCGAGAACTGGACGTTTGTCGATACGCTTTGGGACGGCCAGTCGATTTATACTGCCGACCAATGGCAAGGTGCTTCCCGAACAACCGAAAGTTATTCCGGAACGTATGCCGCAAAGGTTGATCCGATTCTTTCCTGCGGAATTATGATCGGTGCGATGATCTATGGTGGATTTAGTCCGACGCATTACAATTACTGGTGGGGCACTCCGCCCGATTTCACGGGATCCGGCGCACCGATTAGTGTTAAACCGTCAGCGGTGAGCGGTTATTTTAAATTCCCGAGTCCTGATTCGAATGATGTGGCCAGAGGTTATGTGGTCCTCAAAAAGTTTAATCAGCAACTTGGCGTCTCGGAAGATATCGGAAGAGGTGAAATTGAATTTACACCGACAGATGAATACATGCCATTTACGATCACAGTAGAAGATCTTCAACCGGGAGTGATGCCTGATTCGATTGTGGTGTGTTTTACTTCGGGAATGGGTTTTTTCTGGGATGATGAAAACAACAATATCATTACCGGAAGCCTTTGCATCGACCAATTACGTATGCAGGAAAACATTGCGGGAGTATCGGAACTGCTTCAAATGAAAACGAGTTTCTTTCCCAATCCGGCGAGCGGGCAGTTGAATTATTCCTTTGAAACAACCGTTGCCGACAACTTTTCGCTTGTTATTACAGATGCTTCCGGAAGAGCGATTTATTCAGAAATGACCAAACCCGGCGTGCAGCATACAATCGATCTTGGTAAATTATCTGCCGGAGCGTATCACGCGCAGATCAGAAGCGCAAATAAGCTTTATGCGAATGAAACGATAGTGATTGAGTAATGAATTTGAATACACATAACAAGAAAGAGCCCGAGCGATAACTGTCCGGACTCTTTCTTGTTATTAAGTATTCCCTACGGAATATAAAAAACGTTCTCCACTTTGATGACCGGTTTTAATCGGTACTCCAAAGTTCCTTGTTCAACTATCGAACTTCCGGCATCAAAATCCAGGGTAACAACAATGGTTTCGTTTGCGTGGATTTCAGAGTTTAAGTTAATCTTAATGCCTGTCTGATCCTGGCTGGAGAGCAACAATGGATGTTGAACAGCGACAGAATCTATCATTTCGACCGCATAATTATTATCTCCGAGAATTAATCTCAACTGCGTAATGTTTCCCACCGGAATAGTTGTTGGATCTGCAATCACATCCGTCACTCCGTTTTGCAATTGCAATAAATCGTAATACCCCGGCACGGCATTTAACTGTACCCATTCTCCGCCGGCATTTCCATTTCCGGAATAATGTGCCCAAACTTCAACAATATTTACATTTACTTCCGTAAAATCAGCAGGTGCGTCAGTCATTTGGACCTTCAACTGGCCTTCACCTTTCTCACCTTTGTTACATCCAAACGAAAGTGCAAGAACAACCAGTGCCGGCACCAGAATTTTAATTATACTTTTCATAACATCGCCTTTTGATTCATAAATAAACAGTTCCATCTTCTAAAAGCAAGTTAGTGAAACCAATAGTTGCTTTGATTATTTTAATGTTTGTTAACCTAATTTTGCTCTTTTGAATTGATTCGAAAATTCACAAAAACCGAACCGGAATCTGGACGGAAGGTTGAGATGTGAATGGGAAATCCAACACTCAATCCTCACACTCGCCCTGAAGAAAAGTGCCATTTGTTACTGACCACCAATAAAGGGTTAAAATCACAATAATATCAACTGTTTTAGTTGTACCTAAAGCCTTCTCATGTATTATGGGATTTTAGAAATCAGAAGGTAGTCCTAAAACTCGAACCGAGATTCCTCTCATTCTCATTTTGCTTCTCGCTCTGCAAAAAGAAAGAGCCGATAGAATGAGAAACAGAGCGAGAATGAAGTACAAAAAGAACCCTTGTAGCAGATGTCGTACCTCCATCGCTACGGGCCACCACAAAGCGCAAATGCCACCTGATAGGATGGCATTTTCTGCTTTCGTGGTGGTCCCACCTGGGCTCGAACCAGGGACCCACAGATTATGAGTCTGTTGCTCTAACCAACTGAGCTATAGGACCTGAAATAATTGCTTATTTCTGTTGGAGTGCAAATATAGCATTTCTGCTTATTTTTCAAGAAAGTTCGTTTCAAAAGTTGGTATTCAAGCGAAAACAGGTGACTTGCGCGTGCGCATCAATTGCATGAACAGAATCGCAAACAACACCGAAGCAAACAACAAATGCGACACCTGCACCAATCCCGGCATATCGGCGTAAGCGAGGCAAACACCGGAAATCAATTCAACCGCCAGAATCACGTAACTCCAGTAAACACTCTTATGTCCGGCTGTTTTCCAGTTCAACCACACCATAAATGTCATGATCGCCAGAACGGCCCACGAAAAACTGCGGTGAATGAAGAACGTCATTCCCAAACGGTCTGACCAGGAATCGCGGCCCAAGCCTTGTTTGGTCAATTCATCGATGTATTCGCGCACTTGCGTTCCGAGAAACATTTGATAAGCGGTGATCAAAAAGACAATCAAAATGAGCCAGCGCATGGTTTTCGATAAAACCAGTTGCCGTTGCTGCACCGGACTTATCTGCCGGATAATGACCAATTGCAAAGCAATAATCACCAACGCTAAAAACATGTGAACGGTAATTGTCCACGGCACCAGGTTGGTGGCGACAACAATGGAACCGAACCATGCCTGAACACTGAGCAGGATTAGGTTCAGTGTTGCTAAAAACAATAACTTTCGCTTTTTTCGATGCCGGAAAACGGTCCAGATAAAAATCGCTAAAACGGCATTTCCGGCCAGGAAACCAAAAAGGCGATTGACATATTCGGTCCAGGTTTTTCCGGCGTTAAAGGGTAATTCTTCGTATGTAGCGGGATCTTTTTTAATCTTTTCAGCTGTTTCCTTCATGCCGATAGCCGAAAGGAAACGCGCAAATTTCTCTACTTTTTTCACACGCTTTTCGCCGTAGATCTCGCGGTAATTTTCAGGGAGTTGCTTTTCTGTTGTCGGTGGTACCCAGCTTCCGAAACATTTGGGCCAATCCGGACAACCCATTCCGCTACCGGTGATGCGCACAAAACTTCCGGCGATGACTACCAAATAAATGAGTACCAACGATACCCAATTCAAGCGAACAAACCCTTTTGTGAACATGCCTTTTTTTGGGTGCAAAAATACGGATTATTGATACGGAATCAGCTCATCGTACCTGTTCCTTAGAAAATTCATACCATTCCTGAATTACTCAAAAAAATCAGCTGGTTTCTCTATTACTTTCGCTGAAAGCCTGACGGTCAGGCTCCATAAATTCATTAATAATAATCACTATGTTTAGAAATTACATTTCATTGGTGCTCCTTGCACTCTTCTCACTTTCGGGTGTTCAACAAGCGAAAGCCCAATGTCCCACAATTACGGTGACGGCTACCGACATATGTCCCAATTACAGTAGCATCTGCGGTTGTGAATCAAGTATGTTGAGTTTTACCATACCGGGCAATTATAACTACAATGGGGCGACATTGCACTACGCTAACGGAACGCTGATCACTACCGCAGGGGGTAGTCCCGGAAATTACCCAAGTTTGCAACAATTTTCAACCGGTTTTATGTTCCGGGATTGGAATATCGGGACAAACCCTACTCAATATTACATTTCATTTCAGCTTGATTTAAATGGTGTGACAATGACTTGTAATTCAGCTCTTTTTACAATCAATCAGGGTAATGCAAATGCTATCCCGTCTTTCAACACACATGCATTGCCTTTAACAAACGGTGTACTCTCCGGACAATTCATCACGACCAATTTTTACGCCAACGATCCTATTACGTTTGATGCCAATCCTTCTCAAAACGTCTTTGAGTACACGGTAGATTGCACTCCCGTTACTTCTACAGGAACGCCTACCGGAGCAACCGTAACAAATTGGAATGTCTATTATCCTTCTCAGGGAAATATCTTTGATTACTATATGAATTTACGGGCAATGTTCCCAAATCTGGTGAATCCGTCGGGGATGGTTCTAAACCTATACTACCGCATTCGTATGTACGGAATCGGCTGCAGTGGCAATACCATCATGTATGAGAAGATCATTCGGATCAATAATGCCGTTCGACCTGCTCTTCCTCCAAAGTCAGGTATGAGTTTAAACGACGGATCGCTTACGCCGGATGAAGCAAATGAAAGATCGGCGGCTATTAACTTAAACGCTGCCGGAATAAAAATAGCTCCCAATCCGAATAACGGATCGTTTACCTTGTCAACAGATGAAGTGCATAAATCGGCTATAATTACCGTGCAAAGTATGGATGGAAAAGAAGTTTTCCGACAGGAAGAATCGGATTTCCAGCAATTGGTGATCGATTTATCGAACCAGCCCAAAGGAATGTATGTTTTGACGCTGGAAACATCGGTAGGGCGATCAATAGAAAGGGTCACCGTACTCTGATTTGATTTTCACTTAAATTAGAGAAAGGTCGTCTGCCTGAGGCGGGCGGCCTTTTTGCATAGAAAAAGTGATGTCTCAAAAGTAGGATTGAACACGCAAAACTGCTACTTTCGCCCCATGAATTGTGTGGTTGTAGGAACAGGATGGCTGGGAGGCCCGCTGGCAGGTTCGCTGGCCGAAAAAGGTCATTCGGTAACAGGAACCCGCAGATCGGTGACACTCATGGCTAAACGGGCTTACCGCTTGATTGCTTATCCACCTGCAAATCGATTGCTAAAAGAAGAACTGAAAGAAACCGATGTAGTAATTCTGGCATTTCCACCTAACCGGAGTTCTGTAGACCAATACACGAACGATTGCATTGCGGTTTGTAAACTCATTTCCCCCGGATGCAAGGTCATTCTCACCAGTTCCACCAGCGTTTACGAAGTCAAAAGTGGAACATGTTTCGAAGAAGACCTGGTTTATAATCCTGAAAGCACAAACCGCATTCACAGAGCTGAACATACGTTGCGGGAACTGCTTAAAGATCGTTTGACAATTGTACGTTTTGCCGGACTAATTGGCCCCAACCGGCATCCGGTACGAAATATGATCAAAAGCGGAATTCTTTACTCGGTTAATCAACCGGTGAACCTAATTCATCAGCAAGATGCAGTTGGATTAATCGAGTATGTAATTGAAAACCAATTGTGGGGAGAAACGATCAATGGTTGCGCACCCCAACATCCAACGCGCGGGGCATATTATACCTGTATGGCGAATCAACTGGAACTCACACCTCCGTTGTTTGAAGATACTCCGGGAGAATCAAAACTGGTGAGTCCGGAAAAATCATTGAAATTGGGTTATGTGTACCAATTTCCCGATCCGTTTGATTTCCCGTTATAATGAACCAATGAGTTGAATTACATAGAAGTAATCTTGTAACTGCTCAATGATTTGGTAGTCGATTCTTCTTTGTATTCGGTCATTATCATGTACGTTTCAGCTACGCCTTTTTTATCGAAGCTCGTAAATTCCATCATGATTCCTTTTCCGTTTTCACCTGCAGTTTGTGGCACTCCCATCGCTTTGGCAGCTTTAGTACCGTCGATCCCGATTTCTGAAGTTACCCAGCAATTAGAAGTATGTTTTTCATCTGTAATAAGGTATTCATCGCAGTTGTAGCCCAAAATCTTTTTGGTCTTCCCGGTTTTTACCATCGTAGCCGTTCCGCTTTCTTCAGCTTGTTTGTTGGCCATACCAACCGCCATGGAACTGGACATCACCATCGCAGTCATTTCTTTCTCATTCAGCATAATCATCGATTCGTGCGTGAAATCAAAAATGATGTTCATTTCTGTTCCTGTGACCGACATAATCGCATTATCACTGTAAAAATGCGTCATGTTCAGCTTTTCGGTTTTCGGTTTACTAAGATCCTGCATTTCGTAAGTGATCTTTTGCGAAAAGGTATAACTTTGGTCGTAACCAGCCGCTGGTGTGCCGCTGGAGGTCATTGGCGCCTGCGTCGAATCCACTTCAGGTTGAGCTGCTTCTGATGCTGGAGATGGCGCAGGAGCGCTTCGCGGACGATCATTATCATCCAGTTTTTCCTTGTTGGTCCGCGTTGAATTAAAATCCTGTTGTTCAACTTTGCTTTTGGCTGCGCCGCCTATTGTTTTCAGAAGTCCGTTCTGCCCGTAGAGTGCAGCAGATGACATACTTATTGCGAAGAGGAGTAACAAAATTTTCATAACCGGTATTTTTTGTAAAGTTAATGCTTCTAAACTTATCACCCGAAGGGAATATGTGAAATCCAATATTCAATGAGCAAATGACGATCCAATTAATTTACAGTGAAACATGATTTAACCACAGATGGCACAGATTTTCACAGATTTCGAACTATTCGCCAGCGAATAGTATACAGATTAAATTATACAGATTTTTATCTGTGAAAATCTGAGATATCTGTGGCAAAAAATATACCGTGGCAAGTCAATAGAGAAACCCTAGTTTATCCCCAACACCTCGAGCAATTCGAATTTCTTGCTGCGTGAAACGCCGATTTCTTCATTGTTAGTCAAAATCACCGAACCGCCTTCACCGCGAATGTACTTGGCAACATGGTTCAGGTTCACCAAATGTGAGTTGTGCAGGCGAAAAAAATACGGAAAGTCGACCAATTGTTTTTCGATCTCTTTCAGGGTTTTGGAAACCGTTACTTTGCGGGCCGGTAGCACAATCGTCGTATAGTTTCCATCCGATTCACAGCGAATGATTTGCTCTACTTCGATCAGTTCAATACCGTTGAGTGATGAAATTGGAATTTTCGGTTTCAACCCAACACTGCTGGCGGTTTGCTGCTTCTTCTCCATTCGTTTCTTTTTCACCCGCTGCACGCTTTCCACCAAATCTGAAGCTTCAATTGGTTTCACCAGATAATGCGTGGCGCCGTGCTTAAATCCTTCCAGCGCATATTCGTCATAAGCGGTGGTAAAAATTACATCGGCATCTTTGTATGTGAGCACATTCAGCAGCTCAAAACCGTTCATTTGCGGCATGGAAATATCCAAAAACAACAAATCGGGCTCTTCGCGATTAATCACTTCTACCGCTTCGATCGGTTGATTGAGTTCGGCAATGATTTCAACATCCGTGCAAAATTTGCGAATCAGGATGGAAGTCGTTTCCAAACTGTGCTTTTCATCGTCGACAAGTATTGCTCTTAATTTCATTTTTCCTCTATTTCAAAGTTCAATTTAACCAAAGTTCCGATAGGTTGCTTATTATCGTCGTATAAATCCAGTATCTCGAAATCATTTAACCTGCCGGTTCTGCGCGTAAGTGTGTGTAAACGTTCTTTGGTGATCTGCAATCCGACGGAACCTTCTTTTAATGATGCTTTCCTGTTATTCTTCCGCGCTTTTTGCCGCCCGATCCCGTTATCACGAACGCTTACGAGTAAATGTCCGCCTTCTTTCCGGAACGAAACGTGAATGTATCCTTTATCATCGGGACGAGGCATCAATCCATGCCAGATCGCATTTTCAACAAACGGCTGAATGATCATCGGCGGGAGGTGGCAATCCAAAACGGCTTGTCCGTCGATCTGCAGATCGAACTCAAATCCCTTATCGAAACGCAAACGCTCAAATTCCAGGTACAGTTTCAGGGTTTGAATTTCGTCGTAAACAGTGATCATATCCTGTCGCGAGTGATTCAGGATCATACGCAGCAATTTGGAAAATTTAGCGATGTAATCCGAAGCACTTTCCACTTCATTTTTCAGAATAAACAAACGAATTGAATTCAGACTATTAAAAAGAAAATGCGGATTCATCTGAGCCCGCAAGGCTTTCGACTCCATTTCGTTGATCTGACTATTGAATTCGGTGCGCATGCGTTCAGTGCTTTCTACCCGCCTGATCCGCAAGCGAATGTACCACCAGATTCCCATTGTAATTGCGGCAATTGTGAGTGCGATAAACCACCAGCGTTTCCAGAACGGCGGAATAATCTCAAACGAATAAGCAGCAATATGCGAGCGTCCGTCTTCCACAATCTTCACCTGGAAAACATATTTTGCACCCGGAAGATTATAATAAGTCGCTTCATCTTTTCCGTTCCCACTGTGCCAGTTTTTCTCCAATCCTTTGAGGCGGTAACTCACAAAGTTGTTCATGCTGTTGGAATAATCGAGTACCCCGAATTCGAATCCGAGATTGTTTTGATCGAAATCGAATATCGTTTTGTTTCCGGTAAACGGTTGATCATTTAGTTCTCTTACACGTTGAATATAAGGTTTGGGGACATTGATGTGTGGTAACTTCATTCCGGATTTACTTACCACAAAACCATTGTTCTGCAAGAAATACAATTGGTTTTTATGCAGGTGAATTCCGTAAACGTCTGTGATACCATTTTGGTTTTCGAGCGACTGGATGCGGTAATCGGATCGGTTAATAATCGCAACGCAATTCGGGTTGAGCACCCAAACGTGATTGTGCTGATCAAACAGTAACTGATCCACCCGTTCGGTTTGCAAACCCATTCTGGCAGTAATACGACGCACAATTTTTTTATATGGAATATCCACCACCAATACGCCATTGGCCATGGTGCCAACCCACAAAATCCCGTTTTTATCAATCACCATACTTCGCATTTGATCGCGTGGCAGCATTTCGGCAAAATCGGGTTTAAAGAAGGTTTTTGTTTTCAGATCAATGGCACCGATTCCTTCTTCATAACCGTAATAAAGCGTGGAACCGTAAGTGGCAAAACAGAAAAACCATGAGTCGTGAAGCGGGCCGTTTGACGGATGTTGATTGTTGCGCTGTACCAGCGTCAATTTATTCGTATGAAAGGAATAATGGAGGATTCCGCCGTATTTCGAGCCAATCCACAGCACAGAATCACCGTCGTTGAATGAAGAAAGTGGCGTTGTAGCGTGCATGCGTACCTGGTCTTTAAACTGGTCAAAACGCACCAATTCGCGCAAGCCTGATTCCGGATCAAAACGCACAATCCGGTCAGAAGCAACGATCACATAACCGTTTTTGCCCATGAAATGCGGCCTTGAAAAGGAAAACTCATTGTCGCTCTTCCCTGAAAACAACTGATACGCTTTTCCTTTACCATTCCGGTTGAAATAAGCTTCACCGTTATTACTTGAATTGGTAGCAAGCCATTCGTTTTTGGTGGGATGAAAAACAATTTGCTGCAGATCGAACGGATAACGCTCATGCCGTCCGAAAATAAGCGATTCATTGTGTACGAAGATGCCGTTTTCGATTCCCGCAATGGCAATTTGTTTGCCGAAACGCGCCATTCGATAAGGTTTAAAGATCGACTTTTCGGAATCATCGTAATGAATGAACTCTTTGGTTTTGGTGTCGAAGAGCAAAAATTCATAGCTCGTGGCGCACACATATAAGTAACGGGTATCCCGCCATTTGAGGTCGGAAATATTGTTACGAAAACCACTTGGCGGCTCTGCAGCCTGGAAAGTAAAGCGGCGGTACAATCCCTGGTTTTTATCGAAATACAACAAACCGCCACCCCACGTTCCGATGTACAGGTTTCCTTTACCGTCTTGTTCCAAACAACGCATCGCGCCTTCAAAACCAATTGGTGTAAGCGTTTCAAGAAACGTTTTTCTACTAACAGGGAAATGTTTCCATTTTTTGGTGCGTTTGTTAAAGGAAAAAAGTCCGTCGAGTGAAGCACACCAAAACAATCCTTTTTTGTTGCGGTCTTCAATAACCGACGAAAACAGGTTGGCGTATCTCGGATTGAGATTCGGAAACTGGTCGGTGGGCCGGTAATTGACAAACTGATCGCGTTTGGAGTCGTAATAATCGAGTCCGCGGTAGTGTGGACATATCCAGGTTTCATGATCACTATCAATAAAAATGGCGGTTGACCGGTTGTCGGCAATTCCGTTCTTTTTTCCTTTTTGGTACTTGTAATTACGAACGTGCAGGGTTTTGGTCGAAATACGAATCAATCCGCCATTCATGGTCGCAGCCCAAACGTAGCCTTTCGGATCGTAGGAAATACGCATGATACGGTTGGCGCCAATAGTGTTTTTATCGTCGGGATCGTGCTGAAAATGAATGAACCGCTGACCATCGAAACGATCAATACCCTTGTCGGTGGCGATCCAAAGAAAACCTTTGCTGTCGTAAGCTACATCACTTATTTCGTTGGAGATCAATCCATTTTCCCGCGTATAGTTGGCTACTCCGCGCTGAGCTGCCAGGGGAATTGCAATTGCCAAAAACCAGAAAACGAGAAGCTGTTTCATAATTACCCTTGTGAGAAGCTCTTAAGAATTCATTCAATCATTTTATTTGTTTTCTTTTCCGCTCATATTTCGTTGCTTTTCTAATCCATACCTTTGGGTATGCCCTTCAAAAAGCGCCTCATCTGAACAAAAAATAAGAACAGGTATTCCTAACCAATAAATTCTTAACAGCTTCTAAAATTGCGCTTTTTTTTCCATTCCACTAAACACGCTGTCCGATTGAATTGTTTGGTCGTTTCTTTCGTGAGTTTGACTTATTCGATTAGTAAGATGTTTGATTTTGATGCTTAATGTTGGATTATGATTCAGGTAGAAGCTCAATTTTGGGAAACCTTGAAGGAATTGAAAATATAAAATTGAAAAGTTGTTTCAGTTTGGATGAAAGATCTTACTCATGAGGAAAAGCCTCATCAAACATTCAACATTAAGCATCAAACATTTATAAACATCCGATTCTAACTCTCTTTCATCCATTAAAAAGGACCGTTTAATCAATGATCGACATTTTTGGTACGATAATCGCAGAAAGATCACAACTTTTGTATAAATAATTCGTCTAACTTATCGTGAAACGTTTACTCCTGTATACCATTTTCCTCCTGCTCATTCCTGTGAATGCTTTCTCTTCGCATATCATTGGCGGCGAAATCTGGTATGACTACCTGGGTGGAAATCAATACCGGATTCACATTGCGTTGTATCGTGACTGCGCTTCGACCGGTGCGGAATATGACAATCCGTTGAGTTTAGGGATTTTTAATTCGAGCAATCAATTGGTAACCGAAGTCAGTGTTCCTTTTCCGGGAAGCACGAATCTGCCGGTCGTTTTCAATAATCCGTGCGTTACACCACCTTCGGGAATTTGTGCCGAACGCGCAATTTACACAACCATTATCACGCTTCCTCCTACTCCTGGAGGATATACAGCTGCTTACCAGCGTTGTTGCCGCGGTCCGAATGTGACCAACCTCAACAATCCCGACGATACCGGTTTAACACTTTCGACTTTTATCACAGGTACCGACTCGAATGCGTTGATCAACAGCAGTCCGAGATTTGCGAATTACCCGCCGCTGGTATTGTGTAACAACGAAGATTTGAATTTCGACCATAGCGCTACCGATCCTGACGGAGACAGTTTGGCGTATGAATTGGTGACACCTTTCGCCGGAGCAAGCGGTTTTAATCCTGCTCCTGCCCCGCCACCTGCGCCAAATTATCCTTTTGTAAGCTGGTCAGGAGGTTTTAACGCTGCTGTGCCACTTGGAGCAGGATCTACAACAACAATAGATCCTGTAACCGGAGAATTGTTTGTAGATGCCAACAATCTTGGTTTGTACGTAGTCGGAATCCGGGTAAAAGAATACCGCAACGGTGTGCAGATCTCTTCCACTACCCGCGACTTTCTGTTCCGAGTGGTGAATTGTATTGTGGAATTACAAGCGGTTGTTACCGACCAGGAAAATTCTCCCGGATTTGTTTCGTACTGCCAGGGATTGACTTTTACGTTTGATAACCAAAGCTGGGGCGGACAAAGTTACGCCTGGGATTTTGGTGTTGCGGGCATCACAACTGATGTCAGCACTGCGTTTGAACCGACTTACACTTTTCCTGCTCCTGGAACGTATAATATTACATTGATTGTGAATCCGGGATGGCCGTGCAGCGATACAACCGTGATGCCATTTATTTTTAACAATCCGCTGGAAGTTGATTTCACCCACGACGATTCACTTTGTTTCATAGACAATTCGGTTGATTTTGCCGGGCAAATTCTGGCAGGAAGCCCTAATGCAACCCTTACGTGGGATTTCGGTCCGAATGCTTCCATTCCTTCTGCAACCGGCACCAATGTAAACGACGTGCATTTTAATGTAGGTGGTTCTCACCCGGTAAAACTGGTTGGTACGTTTGGAATTTGTTCCGATTCGATTACACACCCCGTATTCATTTTACCAGAACCTATCGCAGCATTTAACCTGCCGGTGAATTATGAATGTAACGGACTCACGCACACCTTTGACAATGCTTCTCAGGGTTCGACGAGCTATGAATGGGATTTTGGCGTTGTGGGAATTACCACGGATGTCAGCACTGATTTTGAACCGACGTTTACGTTTCCAACTTCGGGAACGTATATTGTTACGCTGATTTCTTCCGTTTCGGCAGGATGTTCGGATACGATCCAGCAATCATTTACGGTTTATGAACCGCTCAGCGCGGCGTTTACACACAATGATTCACTGTGTATTACCAACAACAGTTTCAACTTTGTGGGTGATGTAAGCGGTCCTTCGATCACAACGTATTCCTGGAATTTCGGCCCGAATGCCAATCCGTCAACCGCAACAACGCTGGATGTTTCGAATGTGGTTTACAACCAGGCAGGGCAATTCAACGTGACACTTACCGCAAGTTTCCTTCAATGCAGTGAAACCGCAAGTTCAACGGTATTTGTTTTCCGGGAACCGACCATCAATTTTGGCTTGGTGAATGGCTTGCAATGCGTTCCGTTCCCGGCACAGTTTATTGATTCATGTACGTCTGACACACCATTATTTTACTTGTGGGATTTCGGTGATGGTAGTACTTCCACGCTTGCCAATCCGATGCACGTGTATACCGAACCGGGACAATATCCGGTGACGCTGCAGGTTCATACACTCGAGGGCTGCGTTACAACGCTTGTGCTCACACGCAACGACCTCATCAATGTGCATCCGCTACCGGTTTCTGCTTTCACGTTAAATCCACCGACGACCGATATTTGTCATTCGGAGATTTCTTTTACCGATCAGTCGCAGGGCGCTATTTCGGTGTGGTATAATTTCGATGATACGAACGAAACCATTAAAGAATCGCCGACTTCTGACCTGGATGATCCTGTGTATCTGTACCTAACTTCGGGAACACATTACCCGGTGCAGATTGCGACCAATGAGTTTGGCTGTAAGGATACAAGCCATCAGCAAGTGATCATTGAGCCGTTTACGGTGTACATTCCGAATGCGTTTACCCCGGATGGCAACGATTACAACAACACGTTCTACGCCAAATCGTACCTCGATGCTTCAGAATGGGAAATGCGCATTTTCAACCGCTGGGGCGAATTATTGTTTACTTCTCACGACCAGTATGAAGAATGGGACGGTAAATACAAAGGCGAACTGGTTCCTTCTGGTGTTTATACCTATGTGGTGAAATACATGCCTTGTTCGGTGTGGGAAGGTGAACAAAAACTGACCGGACACGTGAATGTTTTACGGTAGTTTTTTGAGTTTCCAAACTCATGAAACTTAATCAACTTAAAAACTCACTCATCCTGCCAGCTAAGTCCAACGATATTGTTCATTTCAGTATAATACGCATTGGCCGTCGTGATTCGTTTAATGAATCCCTTTTTATCGATTCGTATTTTCACTTCATCTTCTTTCTCCAGTTTACCGTGAACCATTCTCGGTTCTGCTTCAAAATCGATCAAATTAAATGTTCGTTTTGAACCGGAAGGCACAATCCATTCATTGACCAGGATTTTTCTTTTAGAATGGTATTCCCATAAGTTAACAAAAACGCGTTCATTCAACAACAACTCTGCTCCGTTTCCGATGGAATCTTTAATGTACGTATGCTGTATAGAATCTGTTTTTGTGAGATAATATCCTACTCTTTCACTGCAATTCTCTGTTAAATTCAAATAACGTTGATAACTGGCACTATCCTTTCCGTTATGCAAAGTCCACCATTCAGCTATCTTGTCATTTGAATCCAAACGCACAATATTTCTTTTGGAAGTAGATTTTCCACGGTTCACCACAATCGTATCTTTCACCAAATATCCCGATGAATCTTCATAACCTGACCAATCCCAATCGGTATATCGATCTTTAAATACATAACAGGCAGTTAATCTATTTCCTCTTTTGAGATACAATTGATTACTGGAAATTTTCACACTTGATTCCACCACTTTTTCGCGGTAAATTGAATCGTTCAATTTCTCATAACTGTAAACGACATAGTCTCCATGGTCGTCCGTGATTCCCAACCGAAGTTTTTTACCCGGTTGTTCATTCAGTACCAGCTGTTGTTGCAGCGCCCATTCTGTGATCAGGGACTTACTCAGACTTGGATGGGAATCGTCTTGTGCGAAAACACTGACAAGGCATTCAGTAAGGCAGAGGAGCAAAAAACAGATTCGAATCATGGTATGAGGATGAAAATATTGCTGAAATTAGAAATGGATTTTATGATTACAACCCAAAATAAGTTAAGAAGTTACGTGAGTTGAACAGTTGAGCCGTTTTTATGTTTTGTAAGTTCACTCAATTAACTTAAAAAAAACTCAATTAAACTTACTCGCCATCGTCCAGCCCAGAACTGTTGCGCGCTGTTTCGCCAATTCGGCTTTTTCGCCTTCGAATAACTGATCCACGGTTTCATGGAACAATTTCACCCAGTGATCAAACAATACTTTGTTCAGCTTCATGCTAGCGTGTTTTTCCGTAACATTGGTTGTATAACCAGGTCCATCCAGCAAGACAAAACTCCAGAAATGCACCATTTTCGGTAAATGTTCCACAAAATTGAGGTGCGCGAAAAACGGCGCGAGTTGTTCGTCTTTGAGAATCGCCGTGTAAAAGGTGTCTACCAATAATTCGATGTCTTTTATCTTTTCTATTGCTTTCATCCCTTGAATTTGCTCAAAAATAGACATAACTGTGCAGGAAATTTCTGATAAGAATCAGTTTTAGGTTTACCTTTTTCAACTTTCGGGTAATCTGTGGCTACTAACGTTAGTTTCTTTTAAAAAGACCGGTTCTCTTGATTCCGGAAGCGGAATCCTTATACCTCACCCATGTTAAGTTATAAACTTATATTTGCAGCCAGGTATGAAATATATACTTTGTATTTTTTTTATCGGTTTATTTTATGCGGTTGCTTTCTCAGGCCTTTCTCCCAAAAATCAGAAGGCAATTGATTCCTTATATCCGATTGCAACCAATATTGAAAATCCTGTTGAAAGCAGGTTGGGAGCATACAACAGGTGTTGTTGGTTGTCAGCCTACCAGGATTACAATCTTTGCCTGAAAATTAGTTCTGAGTATTACGACCTGACAGTAAAATACCAGAATGTTGAACGGCAGATTACAGCGCTCCATTTTAAAGGTTACGCCTGTATGATGTTGGGCGAATTGGATTTATCCGAAAGTTGCTTTGAGCTGGCATTAAACCTGGCCAGGCAACACAACCTAAGTTATAAGACAGCTGAAGCCTATGGCGATTTAGGTAACCTGATGGTCAAAAAAGGTGATGTGAAATTAGCGCTGAAATATCATTTGCTGAGCGATAGCATTGCTGAAAAGCACAATCTAAACGTGCCCAGAGCCAGGGCAAAGATAAATCTCGGAGAAATTTACGAGAATAAAGGCCAGTACAAAAAAAGCCTCCATCTCTTTAAAGTTGCCTTGGCTATTTGCGAAAAGAACGCTCTCGGAGGATACAAATCTTCGATCCATGAAAAATTGGGGGATGTTAATTGTTCGATAAAGGAATTCGATAAAGCAATGGAAGAGTATCATATATCTCTTTATTTATCGAAAAAAATAACCAATGTAAACCGTCAGATAAGTGCCATGCAGAAATTAGGAAACCTGCATTTTGATTTGGCTCATTTGGATAGTGCATTGATTTACTTTCAAAAAGCCATTGATCTTTCCCGGAAAAATGAAATAATGGATTATGAGGCTTCACTTCTGACTTCGTATGCGCGTTATTTCATGGCGAAAGGTGATTTGAATGAGGCACGAATTAAAATTGAGGAATCGATTCATTTGTTCAACGCCAGTGAGTTATATATAGGCAGAGATCAGGCTTATTTCTATGCAGGGGAAATTTATTACAAATTAAAATTGCAACCCCTGAGCAATAAAGCCTTGCTTCATAGTTTCGAGCTTGCTGAAAAATCAGGAAACCTGTTGATTAAGGAAAAATCGTGTAAACTATTGGCTCAACTGTATAAAGACATCGGAGAATACGAAAAATCGGTTGAATTTTATGAAAAGTATATTTCTTATAAAGATCAACGAAGAGGACAGGATGAAGTAAATGAAGTCCTGAAGTTTAATATTCAATCTGAATTTCTCCAAATCAATCTTACAGACAGTCTCAACAGGCAAAAGGAAGTGGAATTACTGAACCTGGAACATGAACGGTTTAAAGAAGGCGAAAGCACAAAATCCATCCTTTTTTACATCGGGATTGGTGTATTGCTACTTGTTTTGGCATTCACCATCTATTCCTTGCTGATCAGAAGAAAACGCGCCTTTGAGTTAAAGCATAAAAACACCATCATAACGGAAGCGCTTCATACCAAAGAGATTCTGCTCAAAGAAGTTCACCATCGGGTGAAGAATAATATGCAGGTAGTATCGTCTTTACTGATGCTTAAATCGAGAAGCACGACCGATGAATCAGCCAAATCGGCTTTAATAGACAGTCAAAAGCGGATCGATTCCATGCTGCTCGCACATCAGAAAATGTACCGGAACAACAATTTCGAGGAAATTGAAATCACGGAGTATGCTCTTGATATCTTTAAGATGCTGCTCGACCCGGTAGAAGGAAAAGACGACGTGTTTAAGATTGAGGGCGCTAAACATGTTTTATTGAAAGTCGAAAAAGCACAGGTACTTGGATTCGTCATTCACGAGCTCGTGACAAATAGTATCAAATATGCCTGGCCGGATAACCGATTAAAATCGATTGTTCTTTCCTTTGAAGAAACAGAAAACGAGGTCTGTCTTCATTATGCCGATAATGGCATTGGATTATCGAATGATATTGATCTTACGTCCATCAAATCATTTGGACTGAAAATGATCCATTCCCTCATCAGGAATCAGCTGGGAGGAACAATTGAACTGGAAAAAAGAGAAGGATTAATGATGAAAATAACATTCGCAAAATGAGCCAACGAAAAATAGTCATTGTGGAGGATGATGTTTTTATTGCAGAACAGCTCAACGCCATTTTGACCGATCTTGGATACCTGGTAACCGGCATGGCTACTTCCAAAGAAACAGCTCTTGAGATCATTGATCAGCATCCTCCCGACATGGTGCTGTTGGATATTAAAATGCATGGTGCCAACCAGGGCTTCGGAATAGCACACCATTTAAATCAACATTCGAAAATACCGTTCATTTTTGTTACTTCCTTCTCTGATAATAACACTGTTGCCGAAGCGTCTTTATTGAAACCTTTAGCCTATATCGTAAAACCGTTCAATGAAAGAGACATCTACACTACCCTGGAAATTGCATTTTCAAATCGCACCAAACAGCAACAGTTTCTGACACTCAATTCCGATGATGGCAGGTTCAATATTCCTCTCATGGATATTCTTTGGATCAAAGCCGATGATAAGTACCTGGAAATACAAACTGCCGCTAAAAAACACTTGCATCGCTCTACCTTGAGTGAGGTATCGAATTTATTGAACCCTCACACATTCTGCCGGGTTCATCGATCCTACATTATCAACTTGAATCACGTTACTTATTTTAAGGGAAGTCGCCTCAAAATAGAGCAATTTGAAATTCCTGTTTCCCGTTCTTTTCTTGCGGAGTTTAAATCGAAATTCGAACAACTTTAAGCACCTGTTTCAATTTGTACCGAATCGTTTTCTGTTAAATCTGAGTTGTTGAATCGCACAACAAATCCGATCATTTTTTCCCCCTTAACATGTCATTCACGCCGCCAAAAATGCAGCTCACGACATTTTTCTTTTCGTTACTGAACTATTCGTTAATGTTGCCGCGAACATTAATAAAAAAGTACAATGAGGAAACACGTATTGACTTGTTGTTCAATCTTTGTTCTTATTGCTGCGAATGCCCAGGAAGTCGTTTCGACCCAGGGAGATTCTTATTCAAACGCAAGCGGAAACATCGATTTTACAATAGGTGAGGTGGTCATTAACACTGCCTCAAACGGGAGTAATGATCTTACACAAGGATTTCATCAAACTAACTGGAACTTTTTAGGAACTGAGGATCATGATCCGGCTTATGAAGTAACCATTTTTCCTAACCCGACACAAGATCAGTTGAATATCAGAACCAACTCTTTCGAGAATGTGATCTGCTCTTTTTATGATGCAGAGGGGAAACTCGTTTTGCAGAGCAATCTTACTGCAGAACAAACTTCTATTCCGGTAAGCCAATTGGCTACGGGAAGCTATTCGCTGATCTTAAACAATGGAACACAAAACATCAAAACGATTAAACTTATTAAAACGCATTAGTAATGAAAAAATTAATAGTATCGCTTATTGCCATCACAACAATCTCATTAAGCTCACTTGCTCAGGCACCCGAAGGTTTTAAATACCAAGCGGTTGTCAGAGATGCGGCAAATATCATTTTAGACAACCAGGCAGTTGGTATGCGCATGACGATCCAACAGGGAAGTATCGGTGGTACGGCTGTTTATACCGAAACATTTACTGCAACCACAAACGCTTACGGGTTGGTGAACCTTGAAATCGGAACAGGTGTTAGTGCAGATGATTTAGCAACGATAGATTGGTCAAACGGACCTTACTTTATCGAAACGGCTATTGACGTAGCAGGTGGTGTTTCATACGTAGTAATGGGAACCAGTGAATTACTAAGTGTTCCTTATGCTTTGTACGCAAAAACGGCAGAAAACGTTTTGAATGATCAGGTAGATGATGCTGATGCTGATCCTGCAAATGAAATTCAGGACATTACATTGACCGGAACCAATCTTGCGATCTCTGACGGATCTACCATTGACTTATCTGTTATCGATACACAACTGGATGAAACTGCGGTTGATGCGTTTGTAGCAAACAACGGTTATATCACTAATCCGGATGATGCAGATGCTGATCCTGCAAATGAAATTCAGGACATCACATTGACCGGAACCAATCTTACGATCTCTGACGGATCTACAATTGACTTATCTGTTATCGATACACAACTGGATGAAACTGCAGTTGATGCGTTTGTAGCAAACAACGGTTATATCACCAATCCGGATGATGCAGATGCTGATCCTGCAAATGAAATCCAGGACATTTCGTTGGCTGGAACAAACCTTACGATCTCTGATGGTTCTACAATTGACTTGTCGGTGATTGACACGCAATTGGATGAAACTGCGGTTGATGCGTTTGTAGCAAACAACGGTTATATTACCAATCCGGATGATGCAGATGCTGATCCTGCAAATGAAATCCAGGACATTTCGTTGGCTGGAACAAACCTTACGATCTCCAGTGGGGCTACACTAGATTTATCCGGTATTAATGCTCCGGTTGATTATGAAACGTTTGCTGTTGCCACCGGCGAAAACTGGATTGATGGTAAACCCATCTATAAACGTACGTTTGTAAAAAGCGGAACTGAATTCCCGAATTGGTCACTCATGTCTGGGGCTTTTTATGAAACAATCATTGACTATGAATGCAAAGTCATTGGTACGAATCCAACACCCGCAATGACCATTATTAATAGTCCGTACGTTATTTTAAGTACAGATTATCCGGGATCAGGAGGCTGGTTGGTTTTGTCAAACATTAACCAGGCTCAAAATATACTAGTAGGTTCTACGATAACCGTTTATTACACAATACCATAATCGCAATACTAAATCAATTCACGTTAGTTAGCAGTACGGGGGGAAGGTTACTTCTCCCCTTTTTTTTGTGAATTTAGATCAGGATTCCGGGAATCTATTCCTTAAACCAACCGGAATACATCACATAATTATTGGCGATGCGCTGTACTTCGCCAGCGAATAGTTCCGGTGAAAGCGTTTTTACTTTTTTGGCGGGAATTCCGGCATAAATACTCCAGGATTCAACGCGTGTATTTTCCAGTAATACAGCCCCTGCCGCAATAATACAATTTGCTTCGATGTAACAATTATCCATCACAATGGCGCCCATTCCAATGAGCACATTGTCTTCAACAGTACAGCCGTGGACCAGCGCATTATGTCCAACCGAAACATTGTTTCCCAAAACCGTTTTGGTTTTTTCGTAGGTGCAATGAATCACCGCGCCGTCCTGGATATTGACCTGGTTTCCCATGCGAATGGAATTTACATCACCGCGTATGACAGCGTTGAACCACACCGAACAACGATCACCCATGATCACATCACCCACCACTGTTGCGTTTTCTGCCAACCAAACGTCAGCACCAAATTGAGGTTCGATTCCCCTGCACGATTTCACAAGCGCCATTTGTTGTTTTTTAGAATCTAAAATTACCAATCCTGAAGGAGAATTATCAATTATGAATGATTAATTATCAAGTGGGCCTACTTCACTTTATAATTCATAATTAAATTGTAACCTCGTTGATTTCGCGCCGTATATGCGAAATCAATACCTGGATGTTACATTATGAGAAAAACAAACAAACTTCTGGCGATTATACTGATACCTACCCTGCTTGTACAATCGTGCGTAGTTTCCGGACCCAAATACACACGCGTGGAAAAGGTAATGGAACTCAGTCCCGGAATGAGTTTGCAAACGGTAAATGCCAAACTGGGCATCAAACCTTACGATATTTACATCTACGATTCCACGGGTAACCATTCCTACATTTACAAGTACCGCACCACTGACAGAAAAACGGTTCCTTTCCTGCTGAAAGATACCAACGGCCGAAAATCGTTGGGTAAATACATGGACCTGGTTGCATATTATGATTCAACCAATATTGCTTACCGCTTCGAATCGAAACCAACCGATTCCAAACTGGATGAAAAACGGCTGAATGTGAATACAATCGTTACCATTATTACGGTGATTGTGCCAACGGTGCTGGTTTATTTGGGAATACAGAAAGAACAAAGCGAATAAAGAATTGGAAATAGTAGGGGGCAACTCGCGAGTCGCCCCCTACTATTTCCAATTCAACAACTCCATCTCAGCAGAAACCGCCGAAGCATAGCGCAATTGCAGTGAACGAATGATTTTTTCCATGGCGCCCCAATTCGAATGACGGTAAGCACTCAGCGCAATGATTGATCTTCCTGGTGAATGTCCTGCCTCGTTTACAATCCGTTTAAAAGAACCGGTTTTATCCGGAAACGTACGCTTATAATTTTCGGGAATGAGTGTATACCCGGTGTTGGCATCTACCATGCGCATGAGCATATCCAGATTTCCTCCGGCGTAATTCCAGTCGTCTGATTGCTGATCGGCCAGCGAACAGAAATGCATCATCTGGGTGCGAAGGCAATTTCCTTTTGTCAGCAACCACGGGTGCAGTTCCTGTAATTCGTTAACAGTAATTCGATCATAATTCCAATCGTTGAGATACGCCACAATTTCTTCACTGTAAAGTGGAATGGTTCGCCATTTGGTTGTTTCTACCGGCCCGGCAAGAATGGCTAAATCAATTTTACGCGTTTCCAGTGCCTCCAATAATTCTTCCGTTCGATATTCCTCGATGTGCAACTTGGTTGTTGGTAGTACTTGTTGCCATTCGGCGAAAGAATCCTGCAACATGTAACAGGCAATTGTCGGAATAATTCCTACACGTAAACGATCCTGATAGGTTCCTGCAAACTGTGTGGTAAGTGTTGAAACAGCTTCCAGTTCTCCCTGAATCTGACGAAGAATCGGAATGAGTTCCTGCCCGAAATCAGTCAACTCCAACGGCGAAGCATCACGTTGAAAAATCACGAACCCCAACTGCTCTTCCGCTTTTTTGATTTGCATGGAAAGCGTAGGCTGAGTGACAAAACAATTTGCCGCTGCCTTACTAAAACTTCCTGTTTCGGCCAATGCCAGGATATAAGCGAGTTGCTGAGTGGAAACCATATCAATATTACTTATCGAAATATAAAATTAATCAATAATATTTATAACAGAGCACTCGTATCTTTGTACGCAAAAAACAACGACGATGGAAACTCAAACAGCATATATCACACAACTCAACAGATTATTGGCCACGTACCAGATCCATTACCAGAATATCCGTGCATTGCACTGGAATATTAAGGGCTCTCATTTTTTTGAATTGCATTTGAAATACGAAGAATTGTACACGCGTACACTAGTGATCATTGACGATTTGGCCGAACGGATTCTCACCCTTGGATCAGCACCGCTTCACCGCTTTGCAGATTACCTGCGCGAGAGCAGCATTGCCGAAAATGAAACCATTTCTGACGGTAAAGAAGGAATGCGTTATTTACTTCATGCACAGCAAACATTACTGCAACTGGAGCGCGAGTTGCTTTCGCTTTCAGATAAACTGGGCGACGAAGGCACCAACTCGCTGATGAGTGATTTATTACGCGAAAAAGAAAAAACGAATTGGATGTTTAATGCCTGGTTAAACAACTAATTCCGATGAATGCCTACATTTGTAGCAAAATAAGTAATACCAATTATTCAATATAAAACAACAAACATGTCAGTATTAGTAGGAAAAAAAGCCCCTTCATTCTCTGCAGAAGCAGTAATAAACGGTAAGGAAATCGTTGAAAATTTCTCATTGGACCAATACATCGGGAAAAATCCGGTTGTGTTTTTCTTTTACCCGAAAGATTTTACGTTCGTATGTCCATCGGAATTGCACGCTTTTCAAGCTGCTTTAGGAGAATTTGAAGCACGCGGAGCAAAAGTGGTTGCTTGTTCAACCGACACGCCCGAGTCTCACTGGGGATGGTTACAAGTTCCTAAAAACAAAGGCGGAATCGAAGGAATCACCTACCCGATTGTTGCCGACACAACAAAAATCATTTCAGAAGCATTCGGTGTTTTGGCCGGTGAATACGAATATGATATGGAAGGTGGTTTGGTTGCCAGCGGACCTATGATCGCTTACCGCGGATTGTTCCTGATCAACAAGGAAGGTACGGTCATGCATCAGGTGGTAAATCACTTCCCGTTGGGAAGAAACGTTGACGAAGCCATCCGTATGGTAGATGCGTTGCAATTCCATGAAGAAAACGGTGAAGTTTGTCCGGCAAACTGGTCAAAAGGACAAGAAGGAATGAAAGATACATTTGAAGGTGTAGCCCAATATATGTCGGCTAACTAATTTTCATCAATTAATATTATTAGAAAAGCCTTCCTCGAAAACGAGGAAGGCTTTCTTCATTTTAACCAAACAGTACTTTCAATAAAAAAACAGTACGAAGTTACGCTCTTATTACCTCAGGTATAAATACCTGTTAACACAAATCACGTAAAAACACTTGTTCCATTAATTCCTAAATCAAATAAGTTTGATGAATGAAAAAAATTCTATATTTGGAAACAACAAATAAAATTGATGCTATTCACTTTGATGCTATTCATAAAAACTACTCTACTGAAACTACCGAAATTCGTGCTTTCACCGGAATTGATTTATTGAACCGTAGACAAAGAGCTATTCATTTTTATCACTATTTGTAAACTTTAAACAATTAATAACTATGTCTACAGAACCATTTGTTGGTGAGGTAAAATTGTTGGGATTCCAATTCCCCCCTTTAGGCTATTCACTATGCCAGGGGCAGACTATGTCTATTGCGGAATACACAGCTTTGTTTGCACTCATCGGAACTACTTACGGTGGTAACGGCACTACCACTTTTAACCTGCCAGACTTACAAGGACGTGTTCCTATCGGTCAGGGTCAAGGTCCAGGATTGCCTGACTACACCATTGGTGAAGAAGCAGGATCGCCTACAGTTACATTAACTTCTGCTAATTTACCTGCGCATATTCATACGGTAAATTCCATGAGGGTAGCTCTTAAAGTCAATAACGCAATCGCGGATAGTGGTACTCCTTTAGAAGGCTACCCTGGTACTTCAGGCACCAATGTTTGGGCTGAATCGGCAACTACCGGAGCAACTATGGCAGCTGATGGTGCTGTTGTATCGGGAAGTACCGATATCACAGGTTCAAACATGCCGGTTAGTATTACTAACCCTTATTTGGTGTTGAATTACTCAATTGCTATTGAAGGAATTTTCCCAAGTCGAAATTAATTTTAATAAAAACATTTTAAAAAATAAAGATTATGTCTACAGAACCATTCATCGGAGAAGTAAAATTATTGGCTTTCCAGTTTGCCCCAAAAAGTTACCAGTTATGTGCTGGTCAAATTCTAGCCATTGCGTCTAACACTGCATTGTTTTCCTTATTAGGAACAACTTATGGTGGTAACGGATCAACGACTTTCGCTTTGCCGGATTTACAAGGCCGTATGCCAATCGGACAAGGAACAGGGCCTGGATTGCCATCACACAGTATGGGGGAAGTTTCGGGTTCGCCAAGTGTTAGCCTAATGACTTCAAACATGCCAGCCCACGTTCATACGGTTAATAACGTGCGGGTTTCACTTAAAGCGAATAGCGCAATTGCGGATAGCGGTACTGCTTTGGATGGTTATCCTGGTACTTCAGGCACAAACGTTTGGGCCGAGTCGGCAACTGCTGGTGCATTTATGGCACCTGATGAAGCTGTTGTGAGCGGTACAACCGATATCACAGGTTCAAACATGCCAATTGGTATTATGAACCCGTACCTTGTAATGAACTATTCAATTGCTATCTACGGTATTTTTCCAAGTCGTAATTAATTAACATTTAATTCATATCATTTAAGGAAGCATCTAATGTAGATGTTTCCTTATTTGTTCTATTTCAAACCATGCCAAAAATAGGAGTTCTTTTACCCCGGTCAAGTTATTACGATATGATCGGTTTTGACATTCACGAGGGTTTACGTAGCGGACTAGCTCAAGCCGGGCGTGAAGATATACGAATTATAACCGAGAACATTGGTTTTGGAGCCGACAAAAATTCAGTTTACCGGGCCGCGGAACGGATGCTTTTGGACGAAAACATAGCTGTAGTATTTGCTTACCTTACTCAACGTTCTGCCCAGCTTTTACGTCCGTTGTTTATGGCTGCCAATCGTTTATTAATTGTATTGGATGCGGGTGCCAACCTTCCCCAGGAATGGCCCACCACTCCTAATATTCTTTACCATTCGTTGCACAATTCACTTGGTGCTTGGTTGAGTGGAAAAATGGCTGTTCAGGATGGGTATTCTGAAGGTGGAATGGTGACGGGATATTATGATGGCGGATATCTGCATACAGCTGCTATTACCTTCGGTTTTCAACAAAATGGCGGAGCTATAGCCTTCAATCATGCAACAGGGTATGTTAAAGAGGACTTCTCAATGACGCCCTTACTGGATTTCCGGGCAGAAAAACCTGATTCGTGTTTATTATCCCTTTTTAGTGGTGATTTTAACGAATGGTTTTTTCGCGATTTAAATGAAGTTTATTCAACCAATTGCCCTCCTGTTTATTTGGCACCGTTCAGTTTCGAGGAAATGATGCTTGAAAAAGCAGAATACCCCGGAGAGCGTGTTCAGGGCGTCGCCAGTTGGTCAAGTGAATTGGAGAATGCTGCTAACAAACAATTTTGTGAAGTCCTTACCGATTCGGGTAAAACTCCCAACTTATTCAGCCTCCTGGGTTGGGAAGCTGCTTCACTGGCCATATTTGCTTTGGAAGCAATGGAAACAAACAAAAATAATGGCCGGGCAGCTACAGAAACATTAAAGTCCAAGACATTTGAATCTCCAAGAGGAATGATTCGTTTTCACGATGCCAGCAATACTACATTGGCACCAATGTATAAAGCAAAAGTGGTGAATAACGGAAACAACTTCTGTAAACTGGTTATTCAGGAAGAATTAACTGATATCGCTTTAGCATATGATGAGCTATTTGCATTGAATCTTGACGGTGCTATTTCAGGATGGTACAATAGCTATACCTGCAACTGATGGAAAACCAACCGAGAATAGTTTTGATGTGCGGTGGTCCGTTTGCTTATCGAGGTCTTTCTGCATTGGCATACGAAAAATACCTTGCCGGAGTTGTAATCGGCACGAAAGAAACACATGTCTCCAACTTGCTCCGGCAAGAATGTGAGCAATCGTCTGTGCCGTTTTTAAACATCAACGGAAGCTCGGAAATTGAGAATTTAATCGAATGGTTAGAAGAAATTAAACCGGATGCTGTTTTCTGTATTTGTTTTCCTTACTTGATTCCTGCCCGATTGATTCGGAATGAAACAATTAAATTCATTAACTTTCATACAGGGCCGTTACCTTCTTACAGAGGTCCTATGCCCATTTTCGAAGTTATTCGAAGAGGTGAAAAAGAAACTGCCATGTCTGTTCATTTCATGACGGAATCATATGACACCGGTTCAGTGATTTATGCTGAAACACTTCCGATAACAAAGACTGACACTTTTACCTCACTTGCCTTAAAGCTTTCTGAACGTTGTGGAATTATGGTATCGAATATGGCTGAAATGCTTCAATTCAGCAGCAGCATTCCTTCTGAAGTACAAGATCAAAGCGAGGCTACATTCTATCCTTTTCCTGATGTTAAAGAACTTAAAATAGATTGGGATACAATGTCTGCTGAAAAGATCATTGCATTGATTAATGCTTGTAACGGATGGAATAATGGGGCCATTACTTCTTTTAAGGATAATGAGCTTCATTTAATTACTGTGTCCCCGGAACCATTGGCTGAAACCAGACAATATACTCCAGGAACCATTATTGAACTTTTTAGTGATGGTTCGGCAGATATCGCTTGTATTGGTGAACAAAAAATAAGAGTGTGCCAGTTAGGTACCGAAGATGGCCTTTACAGTTTTGATTTCCTCAAACAATTGGGCCTTAAAATGGATGAAGTTTTGGGTAGTTCAATAAATTTAAACTAAATTTGAAAAACCACTCATTATTAAGCCTTTGACGGATGGAAAATCGGCGTAATGAAAACTGAATAAGTTATGAGAATTAAACTACTTTCGCTTGTCTTATTATCCTTTACAAATCTTGGGGTTTCGCAGACTCAGTTTTGGAGTGATGACTTCGAGGATGCCGGGTCACCAAGCAGCGGAAGCAGAACTCCAAGCTCCACTTTTAACGCCAGCAACGAACGTTACTTTGATCGTGTCACCACCGCCCAAACAAATTGGACTACAGTTATAAGCGGTGTTGTTGGTTCAAAGTTTTTTGGGGGTTCCGACATTGATAATATAACAGGACAGAACACCCAATCTCACCACCAAAGTGTGACTTGGTCTTCCATAAACATTTCAGGTAAAACCGGACTTTCGTTCAGTGGTTTGTTTGCAATCGGAAATGTAACAGGTTTCGATCACTTTCCGGGTAGTTCTCCTATTGACTATATGCTGGTAGAATACAGAATTGACGGTGGTGCCTGGACAAGTATTCTTCGCTTTTTTCCTAACGTTCCTAACGGTAACGGTCCATTGGCCCTCGAAACAACGGGTGATTCACTTGCACAAGGAGAAGGTACTGCATTAGGAGGCACATTTGCACAATTTTCAGGAAATATTGTCGGAACGGGCACTTTACTGGATTTGCGTTTCAAATGCCTGGCGAACGGAACAACTTTTGAAGAAGTCGGTGGAGATAATTTCAGACTATTTTACACGACCGCGTTACCAGTAACAATTTCCTCATTTACATCATCATGTGAAGATAAAAATGAAGTCATTTCCTGGGTTTCCGAATCAGAAAGTCGATTTGATCATTATGAACTGGAATCATCTGCGGATTTAAACCAATTTAAGTCGGTTGCTATAATTCCTGCAATTGGAGAATCTACCGAGGCTCAAAACTACCAATATGTAATTCCGGAAAAAACATCACGCAACGATTTAACCTACTATCGCCTCAAAATGGTGGATCAGGACGGTACCTTCAAGACACTTGAACCGATAAGTGGAAGTCGTTGCGATATGGATGCAATATCAGATTTACTGAATTCATATACTTATCAGGATCAAAAACTCATTCTATTCCTAAAGGAACAAAATCTATCCATTGAATTACTTACGGTCACAGGGCTATCTATTCTTAAATCGGAAAGCACTCTGGAACAAAATGAACTAACGATTCCTTTATCTTATTCATCGCAAAAAATAGTGCTATTAAAAATCAGCAATCAAGACCAATCAAAAACTATAATACATCGTTTATTTTTATGGTAAAAACAACTAAACGCTTGGTTCATAAATCTTTTTCTATGATCAAGATTGACTTTATAAAATGAAAAATTAATTTAAAATCGGTAAACTTGTACTCAATAATCACAACTATATATGAAAAGTAAAAACTATTACCTTGTCGTCTTACTATTATTGGTTTGTTTCAAAGGCTTATCACAGACCCAATTCTGGAGTGATGACTTTGAAGATGCAGGATCTCCAAGTTCAGGATCCAGAACACCCTCAAGCACTTTTAATGCCAGTCTCGAACGTTATTTTGACCGGGTTACTACCGCTCAAACAAGCTGGACTACTACCATTAGTGGTGTTTCCGGATCAAAGTTCTGGGGTGGTGCTGATATTGATAATATTAGCGGCCAGAATACACAATCTCATCACCAAAATGTGGCTTGGTCATCTATCAATATTTCCGGGAAAACCGGGCTTTCATTTAGTGGATTATTTGCAAACGGAAATATAACAGGTTTCGATCATTTCCCGGGTAGTTCTCCTATTGACTATATGCTGGTAGAATACAGAATTGATGGTGGTGCATGGAACAGCCTAGTTCGTTTCTTTCCGAATGTGGCAAACGGTAATGGTGCCCTTGCTCTTGAAACAACAGGTGATTCATTGGCTCAGGGAGAAGGAGCAGCTTTGACCGGTACTTTTACAGAATTTACGGCCAATATTCCCGGAACAGGTACCCTCTTGGATCTGCGTTTTAAATGCCTGGCCAATGGCACCTCCTTTGAGGAGGTTGGTGTTGATTTATTGCGCCTCTTCGAAGCACCAGCCTGCACCAACCCAACAATCACAACCCCTCCTTCAAGTACAAGTGTTTGTGTTACAGGAAATACTTCGTTTACCATTGCCGCTACCGGAGCTACCGGCTATCAGTGGCAGGTAAATACAGGTTCCGGATTTGGAAATATCACCAATGGTGGTGTCTACTCAAACGCAACTACGGCAACACTTAATATTACCGGTGCTACTGCTATAATGAGCGGTTATTTATACCGATGTCTTGCTACCTCGGGTGGTGGTGCGTGTAGCACAACTTCATCTCAGGCAACACTGACTGTTTCCAATCCGTCTCTTACGGCTAATTCTCAAACAAACATTGCCTGTTTCGGTGGAAATACCGGAGCGGCTACAGTGAATGCTGCAGGTGGGGGTATTTCGCCTTATACGTATGACTGGACACCGGGAACCCCAACAGGTGACGGAACAACTTCCGTTACAGGACTTACTGCCGGAACATGGACGTGTACCGTAACCGACAATATCGGTTGTACGGCAAGTGTAAACTTTAATATTACCCAAGTTGCGGCTATTGTAGTCACTCCGAATACACAAAGCAATGTTTCCTGCTTTGGTGGATCAAACGGTACGGCAAGTATCAATACACCAACTGGTGGTCTTGGTGGTTATTCGTATAACTGGACACCGGGTAACCCGACAGGTGACGGAACAGTTTCAGTAACAGGACTCACAGCCCAGACATACACTTGTACTGTAAGTGATGGCCTTGGTTGTACAAAAACCCAAAACTTTACCATTACAGCACCACCGGCTCTTGTTGTAACCCCAAGTTCACAAACCAATGTGTCTTGCTTTGGCGGAAGTAACGGCGCTGCCAGTATCAATACCCCAACAGGTGGTGCAGGTGGTTATACATACAACTGGACGCCAGGTAACCCGACAGGTGACGGCTCAACTGCTGTAACAGGGCTTACAGCTCAAACGTATACATGTACCGTAACAGATGCCAACAGTTGTGTGGCAAGTGTAAACTTTACCGTTACTGCTCCTCCTGCTCTTGTTGTAACCCCGAATTCACAAACCAATGTGTCTTGCTTTGGCGGAAGTAACGGTGCTGCCAGTATCAATACCCCAACAGGTGGTGCAGGTGGCTATACCTATAACTGGACACCAAGTAACCCAACAGGTGACGGAACAACTTCCGTAACAGGACTTACAGCTCAAACGTATACATGTACCGTAACAGATGCCAACAGTTGTGTGGCAAGTGTAAACTTTACTGTTACAGCACCACCGGCTTTATCGGTAACAGCGAGTTCACAAACCAATGTGTCTTGCTTTGGCGGAAGTAACGGTGCTGCCAGTATCAATACCCCAACAGGTGGTGCAGGTGGTTATACATACGATTGGACTCCTGGTAACCCAACAGGTGACGGAACAACTTCCGTAACAGGACTTACAGCTCAAACGTATACATGTACCGTAACAGATGCCAACAGTTGTGTGGCAAGTGTAAACTTTACTGTTACAGCACCACCGGCTTTATCGGTAACAGCGAGTTCACAAACCAATGTTTCGTGCTTTGGTGGAAGTAACGGTGCGGCGAGTATTAATACACCAACAGGTGGTGCAGGTGGTTATACGTATGATTGGACTCCTGGCAACCCAACAGGTGACGGATCAACTTCTGTAACAGGACTTACAGCCCAAACGTACACATGTACCGTAACAGATGCCAACAGTTGTGTGGCAAGTGTAAACTTTACCGTTACAGCACCGCCAGCAATTTCTGTTACTGCCGCTTCACAAACCAATATTGCCTGCTTTGGCGGAAGTAACGGTGCAGCAAGTATCAATACACCAACAGGTGGTGCAGGTGGTTACACATATGATTGGACTCCAGGCACACCAACTGGTGACGGAACAATTTCCGTAACAGGACTTAATGCCAATACATGGACATGTACCGTAACAGATGTAAACGGTTGTACTGCAACGCAAAATTTTACGGTTACCTCGCCTACAGCTATTACAGCTTCTATTTCGTCAACTGAGACAGGTTGTACGGTTAACAATGGTACCGCAACTGTTTCAAGTGTAAGCGGTGGCGCAGGTGGTTATACGTATGATTGGTCACCAGGTACTCCAACAGGTGACGGAACAACTTCTATTACAGGACTTGCTTTGGGTATTTATAGCTGTATAATAACCGATATCAATGGTTGTTCAATTACACCAAGTGTAGCTGTCACAACTATCGCCGGACCTTCGTTAACTGCTGCTTCTCAAACCAATGTTGCCTGTTTCGGCGGAACAACCGGAGCTGCTGCTGTAAATGATGCAACCGGTGGCGGTGGTGGATACACGTATGACTGGGCACCAGGAACACCAACAGGTGATGGAACAATTTCTATCACAGGACTTGATGCCGACACATATACTTGTACTGTAACGGATGCTAATGGTTGTACTGCCAGTCAGGCATTTACAGTCACAGAACCTTCTGCGTTGGCAGCAACGGCCTCTGTTACTTCTAATTACAACGGAAGTCAGATCAGCTGTTCCGGTGCATCCGATGGTGTTATTGCTGTTGTTCCTTCGGGTGGAGCAGGTGGCTATAGCTACGACTGGTCGCCAGGTACTCCGACAGGTGATGGAACAGCTATCATTACAGGCCTCATTATTGGAAACTACTCAGTAGTTGTTACAGATGCTAACGGTTGCAGCGTCACTTCGAATGTAGTTGCGCTTACAGAACCGATGCCTTTAACTGCATCGCTTGTTCCTCAAACAAATGTTTCCTGCTTTGGCGGATCAAACGGTACGGCATCAGTTGTTGTAACTGGTGGAACCGGTGCTTACGGCTACGACTGGACCCCGGGAACACCTACAGGTGACGGAACAAATTCAGTAACCGGGCTTACTGCCGGAACCTGGTCTTGTGATGTGACTGATGTTAACGGCTGTACACTTTCGGTCGTATTCACAATTACTGAACCTTCCTTATTGGTATTGACTGCTGCTTCTGAAACTGATGTTACCTGCGGTGGCGCTTCAGACGGTACTGCCGCTGTAAATACTGCGACAGGTGGTGCCGGTGGTTATACATATGACTGGACACCGGGAACTCCTACAGGAGACGGAACAACTGCAATATCCGGACTTTCTCCTGATACTTACACTTGTACCGTAACCGATATAAACGGTTGTACTACCAGCCAGGTATTTACAATTACAGAGGCTGCTCCGGTACTTCCAACGGCAGTTTGTCAAAATGTAACTGTTTATCTTGATCCTGCAGGAAGCGTTTCAATTGTTGCTGCAGATATTGACGGTGGCTCTACTGTGACTTGTGGACCAATTGCATTGAGTGCTTCTCAAACAACATTTACATGTGCCGATCTTGGTGCTAACACTGTTACTTTAACTGTAACAGGTGACGGTGGAACTGTGACCTGCGATGCTATCGTTACGGTAACTGACACCATTACTCCTACTGCATCCAATCCAGCTACTTTACAAGTAGAATGTATTGGAGATGCAATTGTTGATGTAACGGATGTTACTGACGAAGCGGATAACTGCGGAGCTACAGTAACGTTTGTAAATGATGTATCTGACGGTCAAACATGTCCTGAAACCATCACAAGAACATACAACGTTGCAGATGCCAGCGGAAACAATGTGGATGTGACACAAACAATCATTATTCATGATTTGACTCCACCGGCAGCAGCAAATCCAATTACGTTGAATGCTCAATGTACAAGTGTTGTTCCTGCACCTCTTCCGAGCTGGGTTTCCGGTGAAGTTGATAACTGTTCACCAACAGTGGTGGCTTGGATTAGTGATCAGTCAAACGGACTTTCTTGTCCTGAAACGATTACACGAACATTCAGTGTTACAGATGAGTGCAACAACTCTATCAATGTTACGCAATCAATCATTGTAATGGATACAGAGGCTCCAACAGCTGATGTTGCTTCATTGCCGGAATTAACTGGTAATTGTGATCTTACACCTGCAACAGCAACTGCTTCAGACAACTGTGCGGGAGCGATTAACGGAACACCGGATGTCGCTTTCCCTATCACAGCGTTTGGAACAACAACTGTTACATGGACCTATGTGGATGCTTGCGGAAATATATCCACGCAAACACAAGATGTAACGCTTACTCCAATCGATGTCACTACCCATATGGCCAATGACGGAATCACGTTTGTAGTGAACAACCTTGGTCAAACATACCAATGGATTGACTGTACTACAGGTCAGCCAATTCCGGGAGCAACCAACCATAACTTCACTCCTACTTATGGAAGTGACTTCGCGGTTGTTATTACGCAAAACGGATGTTCCGATACTTCAACTTGTATCAATTCAACTGTTGGAATTGGAGAAGCCGGAATTGCAACACTTATGCTTTACCCGAATCCAACAGACGGAATGTTGTTTGTAAGTTTCGATGGTGTGATCAACAACATCGAAGTGGTAGACATGCTTGGAAGAGTTATCAGCGCACCGGTTTCAATTGGAAACAAATCAGTTGATGCTACTGAGTTAGCTCCTGGTAAATACATGTTGCGAATTACAACAGAGAGCAATCAAATTCTTCTCGAAGAATTCGTTGTTCAGTTATAACAAAAGAATTAAAGGAAGGCTCCGGCTGACCTGAAATGATTCGAAAGAGGATGCTTTAACGGCATCCTCTTTTGCTTGTACAAACTTAGGCTCAGAAAAAAGAATCGGTTATCAACTGTACGGAATTCCGCAACTCTCAATATTCAAGTAAGATTTTGAGCTACGTTTGTTGCGTTTGTCATTGGTAATTTTCATGTTACTAAAACCCAGAACATGAAACCACAATTAATCGAGCGCTCGGGTGTTTGCAGTATGATTGGTGAAGCCATTCGCAATAACCAGCGCATCCATACGCTTTTCGGAAAACGCCTCAACGGCTGGCGATTCAATTTATTTGTAAAACAATGCGCCCGGTATTTGCGTCGCAAAAATGGTGTATTGATCAGTGAAGAAGGTCATGGTTTAGCTGTTATTGTTCCTATTTCCAACGAAAACGATCAGCGTCGGCGAACCGATTGGTGGCCTTCGTTGTTTGTGTTTTCACTCAAACGTATTGGTGCCATGCGCCGATTTCGGAACAAAACGCAACAACTCTTGCCCACTGAGCCGCATTTATTCTTTATGCTTTTACTCACCGACGAACAACGCAACGGACAATCGCAGGTGATTCAGTTACGCGATGAATTATTCAAGATGAGCGAAATCATGCAATTACCGGTTTACGCGCAGACTTCCAGTCAGCAGACTCGCGGAATGTTTGAACGTTTCGGATTTGAAACCTACGGAAAGATCGCCATTCCAAACAAAGAAGATTTCATGTATTTCATGGTACGGAAAATCGTTCAATAATAAAATCACGAACGAAAATTTTACACTGAAACGATCAGCGCATGTCCACGAACACTTCCGTTGATTCAAATTCCTCTTCGGCCGGCTCCCACAACTCAATTCTGTTGCCTTCGGGATCTTCAATGTGTAGAAAACTACCGTATTCGTAGGTTTCAATGGAGTCGCAAATAACGGTTCCCAATTCGCGTAAATGGGCTTCCAAACCAACCAAGTCGGTTACCCGAAAGTTGATCATGTATTGCTGTGCAGGATTTCCGAAATACTTTGTAGTATTAGCAAACGTTCCCAACTGCAAGAACCCTCGCTTGGAATCGGCAACTCCGTTAAAAGCAAACAATACACCGTAATCATTAGGAGTAAGGCCTAATGCTGTTTCAAACCACGTTTTCATGGCTGCTTCATCCTTGTATTTCATGAAAATTCCGCCGATACCGATTGCTTTTCCCATTTTATTTTGTTTTGCGTTGAACAAATATAGTATTCGATGCGTTATTTTGCGGTATGATAGAAGAGAAACAGCAACAAGCTGTTGTTGTAGGTTCGGGGATTGCCGGAATTGCCGGAGCCATTCGCCTGGCGTGTAAAGGTTATGCTGTTACAGTACTTGAAGCCAACTCCTATCCGGGTGGAAAATTGACTGTACTTGAATTGGGAAACTACCATTTCGACGCCGGACCGTCGTTGTTTACATTACCTCACCTAGTGAACGAATTATTTGAATTGGCAGGAAAAAATCCGGCAGATTATTTTAGTTATGATCAACTTGAGACGACCTGTTATTATTTTTTTGAAGATGGAACTGTACTTCATTTTTTCGCTGATCGGGAGCGCTTACTCGAAGAAGTAAGAACCAAACTTCGGGTAGATTCGAAACCGCTGGAAAATCATTTGAAACGCAGCAAGCTGATGTATGATGTTTCCCACAAAGCTTTTATGGAAAGGTCGTTGCATTGTTTCTCCAGTTATATTTCGACAGACATTCTGAAGTGCATGATTCATATTCCACAGCTGAATTTGTTTACGACCATGCACAAGGCCAATGAACAACGGCTCAATCATCCGAAATTGGTGCAGTTGTTTGATCGTTATGCAACCTACAATGGTTCCAATCCGTATTCCGCGCCCGGAATTCTGAATATTATTCCGCATCTGGAACTAGGTTTTGGCACCTTTTTCCCGCGAAAAGGAATGCATTCGATCACTACTTCGCTGCTAAAACTGGCAGAAGAATTGGGGATAAAATTCCGTTTTAATGAGCGCGTTGAGGAAATCACAGTGGAAGCAAAACAAGTTAGCGGAGTTCGTACAGCAACTGCTTTTTATCCGGCGAAAACGGTGCTTTGCAACAGCGATATTAAACCGGCCTACACCCATTTGCTGAAACAGCAGCCGCAACCGAAAAAGACCCTGGCGCAGGAACCATCAAGTTCAGCAATGATTTTTTACTGGGGAATCAAGCGTCTGTTTCCGCAGCTCGATGTGCACAATATCTTCTTCAGTGACGATTATCAGAGCGAGTTTGAAGCCATTTTTCAACACAAAACCGTTTCAAACGATCCGACAGTTTACCTGCATGTTTCCTCCAAAAAGGTCGTGACTGACGCTCCAAACGGTTGTGAAAACTGGTTTGTGATGGTGAATGTTCCACACAACCAGGGACAAGATTGGGAAGCTATGCGCGGGCAAATCAGGAATTCTGTCCTGACAAAATTGTCTCGCATTCTGCAAATTGACATTGCTTTACTGATTGAAGAAGAAGATTACCTGGATCCGCCACGCATTGAAGAACGAACCGGAAGTTTTGGCGGAGCATTGTATGGCGCCAGTTCCAATGAGCGCATGGCTGCTTTTTTCCGTCATCCGAATTTTTCGAAAATCGAAGGGTTGTATTTTGCAGGTGGAAGTGTACATCCGGGAGGAGGAATTCCGTTGTGTTTACTTTCAGCTAAGATTGCTTGCGGCCTACTTCCCGATAAGTAAAAGCATACTTACTTCAATACATTTACATGTCCGTGATATACATACGCTTTACCATTGCGTTTTCCGTTGAACTCAATTTTCCAGGTGTAACTACCGTCTTGAACCAAACCACAACGCGCGTAACTTCCATCCCATCCGATTTCCGTATTCAATGATTCGAAAACAACTTCGCCCCATCGATCATAAATGGTCAGGTGGTAACTCGTCAAATCAACACCTGAAGTAATAACCGGTTTAAATACCTGATTGAATTCATCATCATCGGGTGTAAACGCATTGGGTACGTAAAAAAGCAATCCTTCCTCGATTACAATAAAGGCTACGGTGGTATCCGTACACATTTCATTGGTCACAACCAGGGTTACTTCAAAGTTTTCAATATAGGTGTATGTATGTGTTGGATTTTGGATGAAGGCCTCTGCCCCATCACCAAAATTCCAGGACCAGGATGTGGCATTAACCGATTGATCAATAAATGCTATTTCCGTTTCCAATTCTGGTATTTGCGGTGAAAACAAAAACGATGCTACCGGTTGAGGAATTACCGTGACGACAACCAACTTTGAGGTATCCGAAACGCAGCCGTCAACTGTTGAGATAGACAGTTGCACATTGTAATTTCCGCTTTGACTGTAATTATGAGCCGGATGTTGTGCACTGGAAAATGTACCGTCGCCAAAACTCCATGACCAACCATTAATGGCACTTGAAGAAGTTGAAAGGTCAGTAAATGTAACTGCCAAAGGAGCACAGCCGATGGTATCGCTCACTGAAAAAACGGCCAACGGATCAGAAATAACGAGGTTAACCGTGTCTGATCCTTCACAAACTCCTTGAGTAACATTTACGAAATAACTCCCTGCCTCTTGAACCGTTATACTTTGCGTAATCGCTCCGTTTGACCAATTATAAACAGCTCCGGGATTTCCGGCATTCAGTAATTGTGCTTCACCGATACATAAAACAACATCTGGGCCTAAATCAACTTGCAGTGCTCCAGGCAACACATGAATTGTATCCATGATTTGGCAGCCATTCGCATCAGTAACCGTTACAAAATAAGTACCTATCGCTGATACCTGAAACGTTTGATTTACACTTCCATCCTGCCAAACATAAGTTGCACCCGGATTTCCGGCATCCAGCATAAATTGCGGTATACAAACAGTTGTATCGGGTCCAAGATTTACCAGTGGACCGTTAATGATCACCTGAATCGTATCCGAGTCGGTACAACCTCCGTTATCAACCGTCACACTATATGTACCGGAAGAGGATACCAGCAATTGCTGATTGGATGAATTATCCTGCCATTGATACAGCGCAGGCGCATTTCCGGCATTCAGCAGCAATGTTCCTCCGCACAATACTGTATCTACTCCCAAATCAACTTGTGGTGGATTCATGACTGTCACAACAGCTGTCACGGTATCACTATCACCTGCAGGGTTGGTTGCAATCACCGTGAAGCTTGTGGTTATCAGCGGACACACCGTCACTGAATCGTTGTTGATCACGATTCCATTATCCCAGGCAAAAGTCAATGAATCTGTATTTTCAGAAGAGTTTACAATCAGTTCGGCGCATTCGCCAACACAAATGGTATCGGATGGCAATGAAATTGAAAAACCACAATCAATCGTCACGGTTTGAACGACCGTATCAGCATCCCACGAACAGTTTTTCACGATCATTGTGACCTGATAATCACCATTCATTGCGTAAACATGCGTTGGATTGTCTAGTGATGATGTAGTTCCATCACCAAAATCCCAGAGTGTTTCTTTGATGTAATTACAGCCGGTTGTGCTTTGATTGGTGAAATTGGCTGTAAAACAATTCACTGTTGCCGTAAAATTACCTTGCACGGAATCAGGGGCGTATAACCAAACGGCATTGCTATTTTGCAGAGCTCCTTGTCCGCCCATCAGGTAAAATCCGTTTTCATTCTGCCAGGATTGTCCACCGGCCGCAACAGGAGGCGTATTTGCCGGTGCAAAAACACCCTGAACTCCGGGCACTTCAGGAGTTGTTCCACCTCTTATGTAAGTATAGCAGTTATTCGACGGATTATAGCGCCAAATATCGTTGTAAATGGTGCTGTTGGTACAAAACGTAGATCCTCCGAAAAAATAAAGGTTGTTACAATCATCCACCCAATCGACTCTCATTTCACTTCGCACTACCGGAAAAACAGCCGGATTATTTTCAACGCATGGCGTCGGAAAAACCTGCGATTGTCCAAAAGGATGAACATCAATTCTTCGGCACCTCCACTGGTTTGTCAGCGGATCGTATTCCCACATTTCCGATTGAATGTTTCCGCCGTCTCTGTTAACCAGCATCCAAAGATGATCGTCTGATGTCATCCACATGGTATAAAGCGTTCCAACAGCAGGACAAGCCACAAAGCCACCGGGAGTATTGTTAGGCGCAAACACATTCATTGTTCCATAAACCGGATTCGCATTGGCAGCCCCACCTCCTTTCATCCAAATCCACATATTGGTAGTAACATCAAACTTCCACAGGTTTCCGTCAAATTCGGTATACAACCAAAGATTACCGTTCGAATCGGTCCAATGACAATCGGTTTCATTACAAGTTCCCGGATTGTTCGTTGCAGCGGGTACGCCTTGGGTTCCAAAGCTGGCGGGTGATAGAGATGCTGTTCCCTTCATCCAGGTCCACATTCCTGTGGCGATATCAAATTTCCATAAATCATTTAAACCATTCGGACCGTAAATCCATAAATTACCTGCAAGATCTCCCCAGGAAGGGTGTCCGAAGGTGGCACTTTCAGGATGATTCACCGGAGCAGCGACACCTTGTGTACCATAAACAGCGGGTTGACCAACCGTAAGGCTTCCGTGTACATGCATCCATTGCTCAATAGACGGGTTGAATCGCCAAAGATCATTCGCTCCATTACCGCTGTATAACCAAAACGTACCTGCATTATCCTGCATTGATGCAGAAGCATATCGACCTAATGGAGAATTTCCGGGAGCATACGTTCCCATCGCAGAAGGAGCTGGAGTAATACCGTTGCCGTGAACGCGTTTCCAGTTTCCTTGTGCCACCACACAGGTTGTACATAAAAAAAAGAGGCCCAAAAGAAGTATATATCTAACCATTTGTTTTTGAATTCATTTTCGAAACAAAATTGAGCTATTGAGTTGTAGATTACTATTTTCAAGGTATGACAAAACTATGACAAGATTAAAAACCAGGCTATTTAACACCTTTATTGGTTTTTAAATGAGGTTGATTTGAGCAAGGTGTCTGAAAATAAGAATCAAACAATGTTTTTTATGAATTCGATCAAGTCCTCTTCTCTTGAAAGTGCCAGCTTCTTCTTTAATCGTACCCGTGATTTTTGGACACTTGCAGGTTCTATGTTGAGTAAAGCCGATATTTCTTTGGTTGTCATCCCGATTTTCATGTAGGCACAATGTCGTAAATCGGTTTCGCTCAAATCGTGGCTTAGGGAAACCAAGCGATCAAAAAAAGAGGTGTGAATGTGCTCAAAATGGGTTTTGAATCGCTCCCATTCCTGTTCGATGCTCAAGCTTGAAGCATAGGTTTGACTCAGTTTCGTAAACCAGTCATCCGGTATGGAATTGTCGGTGTTTTTCAATGCTGTCAATTGATCTTTCAATTCCAGGATGATTTCTTGTTTTTGCAGCATCATGGTGGAACTACCCAATAATTCTTTTGTTTTGAGTTCAATTTCCTTTTCCAAAATTTGCTGTTGCTGTTCGGCCTTTTGCGCCACAACAAGATTCAACTGCTTTTCATTTTCCAGTAATTGTGAGCTTTGTTTGATTTGTTTTGAGCGAAGTCCGATAATATAATAGAGTAGTATTGCCACGATAGTAGCCATGACCAACAAAATGATCAGGATTATTTTTTCGGTCCTTTCACGTTTCTCTTTTTCCTTCAAAAATTTTGTTTTTGCCCGCTCTGCTTTTAACTGCTCTTCTTTTTTTTCTGTGTCGTAGATAATTTGCTGTTTCACAAACTCACGCGTCATTTTATCAGTGAATAGCTTTTCCTGAATTTTGATCGTTGAATCAGCATAAGCAAACGCCTTTTTAAAATCGCCCCGGGCATTGTAGAGTGCCGAAAAATTAACGTAAAACAGCCTGATACTGGAAATATCTTTTTTCAGTCGGGCAAATTGCATTCCTTTCTGTAGATAGAATTCTGTGGAATCGAGTTTATTCATCCAGCCGTAGGCATCTGCAATATTTGAATAAATGGTCGCCATTCCAAGCGTATCGTGCAATTGTTCTTTGATCTCCAGTGATTGAAAATAGTAGCCTAGAGCACTTTCGAAACGACGACGTTTTAATTCAATAACGCCTAAATTGGTTAGTGTTCTGGAAATTCCGATAGAATCACGGATCTTTCGTTTCAGCTGCAACGATTCGGAATAGTAATAAATTGCCGAATCATCCCTTCCCTGATTTCCCGACAACATTCCCAAATTGTTATATACATAAGAAAGTAAACGCCTATCCGGTTCCACTTTCAACTCGGCCAATGCCTTGTTATAAAACGCTTTGCCTGATGTTTCGTTTTTTAATTCGTAGTACGTCAGACCAATTGAATTGTAGACTTTTGCTAAATTCTTGTGGTCTTTTTTTGCTTCATAAATCCGGGCAGCTTTCAGGTATTCTTCCAACGATTTAGCATAATTTCCATTCGAAGCATATTCCTGAGCCTTTCCATAGATGGCATCGGCTGTTTTTTCTTTGGGGTTATTTTGCGCGACAACGGTATTGCTCATTGCCATCACAATGAACATTATTCCACAGATGATTCCGTTTGTGTCTCGCATAAATTCGGCCGAAGGTTATTCCATTCACCTCTGCACAATATTAGTACATTTTGGAAAAGCAACCTCCAATTAGCAGAAAATCAATAATCCAGAGACAAAGCATGACAATATACGCTAGTTGATGAACGTTATACTGGAAATCTCCTGTCATGAAACGTCTTATTTCCATTTCCCTCATTATGACTTCATTTGTCATCTTGTTTACCGCTTGCGGTACCACTAAAAATTCCAGCCGTAAATGCGACGGTAAAAAAGGAACACGAACGCCCATGGGATTGATGTGAAAACTGAAGTTTCTAAGATGAAATTCGGTGTTCGGAATATTATAAAAATCAGTTTTTTTTGAATTAAATCATCACTATTTTTACATCAAAAACACTGACATTAAACCAATTAAATTCAGTAATCCCGCAATATTACGGAAGTTTAGAACGTATTTATACCAATTGTTCCACTTCCACGATTTCCACCTCATTCCTGTAAATATCCTCCAACGTCTCGCGTCGACGAATCAAGTGAGCTTTTCCATCACGTACCAATACTTCCGCCGGACGTAAGCGCGCATTGTACTGGTTACTCATACTGAAACCGTAAGCGCCCGCATTGCGAATAGCCAGCACATCACCCTCGCGTACCTCGCTGATCAAACGATCATAACCAAACGTGTCGGTTTCACAAATATAGCCCACCACGGAATAGAGTTTTTCCTCTCCATTGATATTGGAACAATTTTCAATGTGGTGATACGCGTTATAGAACATCGGGCGAATCAGGTGATTTTGACCGCTGTTCACACCAATAAATACAGTTGAAGTCGTTTGTTTCACCACATTCACCGAAACAAGTAAGGTTCCACTTTCGCTCACTAAAAATTTGCCCGGTTCAAACCACAATTCCAGATCACGACCGTATTCCTTGCAAAACGCATGAAACGAAGCACCGATTTTCTTGCCTATTTGTTCTATTGGAGTCACGATATCTCCTTCTTTGTAAGCGACTTTAAATCCACTTCCGAAATCCATGAACGTAAGATTCGGAAACGATTCTGCCGCCTGGTAAAGCAATTCGGCACCCTGAATAAATACATCGGCATCTATGATATCGCTTCCGGTATGCATGTGCAATCCAACGATATTGAGGTTATAATGTGCCACTAAACGGGTAATGTGACGTAACTGATGAATGGAGATCCCAAATTTGGAATCGATGTGACCAACCGAAATATTTGCATGTCCACCCGCCATGATATGTGGATTGATACGAACACAAACCGGTACATTGGCTCCGTAGCGCGCTCCGAATTTTTCCAGGATCGACAGGTTATCGATATTCACCATCACGCCCAGTTCAACCGCTTCGCAAATTTCTTCAAAAGCAACTCCATTGGGTGTATACATGATTTCGTGTGCTTCAAATCCAGCTCTCAATCCAAGGAATACTTCTTCAATCGAAACAGCATCCAATCCGGCTCCCTGATTACGCAATGTTTTCAAAATCGCACTATTACTGAGCGCTTTTAAAGCGTAATGTAACTTTACATCCTGTTTACCGAAAGCGCGTTTTAACCGTTGGTAATTTTCAACAATTTTTGCTTCGTCATAAACATAAACCGGAGTGCCAAACGTTTGGGCAACTTCACAGAGAAAGGATGTATTCATGTGTGTTTTTTGGCGCGAAGATACTGATTTATTTTTAACTTATTGTTTTATTTAAAACATAGTGTTAAATTAATACTATATTCTAATGAATCAATTTTAAATCCTGGCTCTTTGAAACACTCATCTCTCATTGTAAACACAGGGGTTCATAAGACAAGAGCCAAAAACACCATGTATTTTACCTTACGATTGAACCAATCATCTAATTATCTGTAATTTGTAGCACCTTAAACAAACAAGTATGAAACGATGGATTCTAGGCGCGCTGTTAATTCCGTTCGCGCTTTCCGCTCAAAAAACGAGTGAACAAACAATTAAGTCTGACATTAAAAAAGTGAAGCTTTTTCTCACTGCCGGTGAGATGACTCATGAAACGCCGATCAAAATGTCCAAAGGCCGGAATAAACTGATTTTTTCAGGAATTTCCGCTTATGCAGACCCGGCTTCTATTCAGTTTTCGGCTACGGGTGTTTACCGCATTGTATCTATTAGTACCGAAATCGACTTTTTGGCGGCGGAACAATTCAACCCGAGAATCAAAGTATTAAAGGATTCATTGGAACAACTCAAAGATCGCCACCAGGGAAACCTGGATATGATTGGCGCTTACAATGCTGAGTTGGCGGTTATGAATATGAATAGGGAATTGGGTGGTAAAGAAAATTCGTTTACCATTGCTCAATTAAAAGAAGCGGCAGAATATTACCGCACGCGAACGCTTGAAATCAATCGTCAGTTGTCAAAAATCAACAAAGAACAACAGCTGATCAATGATCAGATTGCCGATACACGTTATCAGCTTACCGAGTTGAATTACAATGAAAATCAGCGCAGTAATCAAGTAATTATCCTGGTAGATTGCAACGAGCAATACACGGCTGATGCTGTTTTGAGATACCAGGTTTCCGATTGTGGCTGGGCTGCTTCTTACGATTTATCAGCAACTGATCTCAGCCAGCCGATTACGCTTAAATACAAAGCGCAGGTGTACAACAACACCGGAAACGAATGGAAAGACGTGCAATTGACGCTTTCTACCGGCGATCCGAGACTTTCTGCTGCACATCCGACTATGACAACATGGTACCTGGATTATTCGAGTCAGGTAGCTCAACAGCAGAATTATTACGAACCGAAAAAAGCACAGTACGATTACCGTGTTCAGGCCGAAAACGAAATCAATCTGGCTAATCAGCGAGCTTATGATAATTACATGCTGGACAAAGACGAAGTGGCAAATCAGCGTTACGCGCGTAACTCGATGGAATGGACTGCTATTTCCTCCGGAAGAAATCCGATGAGTAACCCCGTTCAAATGAAACAGATCGAAGTTTCGGAACTGACCGCAGAATTTCTGATTGCCAATCCGTTCTCCTGTCCTTCCGATTCGCGCCCATACACGGTTGAGATCAAAGAAATGAGCATTCCTGCTACGTTTACACATGTCAGCGTGCCGAAAATAGATCAGGGCGCATTCCTTATTGCCAACATTGTAGGATGGCAGGACCTGGATTTAATTCCTGGCCCGACAAATGTTTACTTTGCTGGAAATTATGTAGGTGTGAGCGAAATCAATACCCGCAACGTGAGCGATACGTTGTCGTTGTCTTTCGGTCGCGATACCAAACTTCAGGTTGCCCGTAAGTTGAAAACGGAGATGTCTACTCAGCGGGTTTCCGGTAATACCAGAAAAGATAATTATGCGTATGATATTGTGATTCGAAACAACCGAAATGTAGCCGTGAAAGTGGATGTTTACGACCAGATTCCGGTTTCGCGCAATAGTGAGATTACTGTTTCAGTGGATGAAATCGGTAATGGTAAAAAAGACGATGCCACTGGAGAGGTGAAATGGGAAGTAACCATTCAACCGGGAGAAACGATCAATCTCCAGATTGCGTATGCGGTGAAATATCCAAAAAATGCGAAGGTGCAGATGAAGACGTTCCGAACGATTTCTTGTCCTAGTTTTTAAGGTGTGGTAATCTAAGATCCGGTGTGTAAGTCAATGATTCCCACCTCGCTTTAGAAGTGTGAAAATTTCACGATTTTCTCCGAGCATTTTGGCAAATTTTCAAATTGTCCAATTTGCCAATTTACCATATGGCAAATTTGAAACTTTACCTTCTTTGCTCACAAAAAAATCCCCGCTCACGCTGAACGGGGATTTTCTTTTCTATAAATATATTTTTAATGCGACCCTCTTGCGATAAAGCTGCATTCCATCATCAAATGCTTACGTTGTTCAGTTGATTCTTTCAGACGGTCCATCAATCTAGCTACGGTTTCTTCACCGATTTGCGCAATCGGCTGACGTAATGCGGTGATGGCCGGAGTGAAATACGAAAACGACTCCCGGTCGTCAAACGAGATCAAACGCGCCTGACCGGGAATCGAAACTTTCAATCGTTTCAGAGACGTAATGGTTGAGAGAGCCACCTTATTGTTCAGTGCTACGAAAGAATCAACACCTAGATCTAACAACTGTTGAACTTGCTGGTCGGCCACTTTCGGATCATCGGAAATACATAGTTTTTCAAACGGAATTCCCTGCTGGGTACACGCCTCTTTCGCGCCATCAATGCGCAAGCGAACCGTCATTACACCGGAAGCCTGCGGATGAATGATTCCTACTTTTTTCGGTTTCACGGTAAACAATCCTACAAGTTTTCCGGCTTCCTTTGCGTTGTCAATCCCAACGAAATCGGCAAATTCATCACCAATACGGTCGACCCAAACTACCGGAATAGGTGTTTCGTCCAACACCGGTTTTAATTCAGGAATGCCGTTGCAAGGAGCAATAATCAACGCATCAACCGAACGCAGGATCAGATCGCGCATGAGTTTCAGTTCCATTGTATCGTCGTCATTCGTACTTACGATAAACAAACTGTATCCTTTTTTATATAGACTTTCCTGGATCGCTTTGCTCAGTTCGGAATAAAACGGGTTCGAAATATCGGCCAAAACCAATCCGATCGTTTGTGTTTTCCCTTCACGTAATCCTTTGGCAAAAAAGTTGGGAACATAATTGAGTTCCTTGGCTTTGTCCAATATTAATTGCTGGGTGGTGGGACTGATATTAAATTGCTTTCCTTTCCCATTAAGAACAAAAGAAACCGTTGACTTGGAAATGCTCAAGCTTTCGGCGATATCAGCCAACGAAATACGTTTTGATTTCATACGTTTATTTAATTTCTTCTATCAATTCCCCAAAGCATTTTGTTGCGAATGGTATCTAAGAAATTGTTGTCCTCAAATTTAATCACATTTATCATGTAATCAGCTTTATGGATCACAACTTCTTCACCGCGCTTCAAACTTTTAGACTGTCCGTCTAAACTAATCAGGTAATTGCGTTCGCGACCTTCAACCATTAATCGAACGGGCATTTTGTCAGGAACCACCATTGGGCGCACGTTGAGATTATGCGGTGCAATCGGCGTAAGAATGTGCACCTGGCAACCGGGAGTAATAATTGGCCCCCCACAACTCAAACTATAAGCTGTAGAACCTGTTGGGGTGGAAACGATCAAACCGTCGGCCCAATAGGAATTGAGGTATTTATCGTCCAGGTACGCGTGCACGGTAATCATGGATGAAGTATCTTTTTTGTGTACCGTCAATTCGTTTAAAGCCACATTTTGATCACCAAACAATTGCCGCTCGGTTTCAACACGCAACAACGAACGTTGCTGGTATTCAAATTCTTTCTTCAGAACGAGGTCCAGCGCTTCTTCCAGGAATTCACTCCCAACATTCGCCAAAAACCCAAGTCTTCCTGTGTTAATACCTAAAATAGGAACGCCGCTATCGCGAATGAATGAAACGGTTCTCAGGAAAGTACCGTCACCGCCAATACTAAACGCGATATCAATACCCGACTTAAAATCGCTGCTCGACGAAAACGTGTCTGCACCGGCAGCCAAACCTGCTTTCTTTTCCAATTGCTCCTGCAGTTCGGCTTCCACAACAGGTTTCCACCCATAATGTGCTATCAACTCCAGGAATTGTTTAAAAACAGGTGTATTTTGCTTCGTTATTTTTTTTCCGTAAACAGCTACACGCATGGGTTACATATTGAGGTAGTTCATCAATGCATCGTATCTGAATTGCATATCGTCTTCATCGGAACTGCGTTGATAAGTCGCTTTTACAACGATATCATAGCGTTCAAATGAACGAATAATACGCCCCAGTTCCATCTGATTGATCTTCAGTGTTACTTCAATCTTGGTAGAATCGGGTGTTGACATAATATAGGAGCTTAAAATCTTCGCATTGTTTCCTTCAACGATCTGCGCAATTTGCGCCATTGAATAATCAATACGGTTCATTTCAAGTACTACAATTCCACCGATTTCTTTGATACTTCCGGTGTTGGCGATCATGCACATCAATTGGTGTACACTGGTACAACCCAGGTATTGTTCCTGCTGGTCTAAAATGGGCAATACCGAAATACGATGCTCGGCCATTTTAGCTAAAACTTCAAATACATGCACGGTATCAGCCACATACGGCCGCGGAAGGTGGTCAAACAAAATGTCTAACGATTGGTCCAAATCTTTTCTGTCAAGAATCTCCGTTTCGGAAATCAATCCTACGAAGTTTCCATTTTTTAGTACGGGCAAATGCGACACTTTGAACTCTTCCATCCAACGCAAAGCCTTTTCACCTGAATCTGTATGAATCAACGGTGGTATCTCGTCTGTAATTACGTCTCTTGCTATCATGATATGCGCCAAAGTAGGGAAATATTTGATGTCTGCAAGAATTTTTCGCAGGTTTTTTTAATGAATTCAAGCGCGCTCTGTTTATTCGCCGATCCAAAATTGTTTCTCAAAATAACGTTCATTTGAAGTCGAAAAAAAATACACTTGATTAGTCATCAAAATCGTGCCGTTTTTCATTAATTTTCCACCTTGAAAGCGGTAACTATAAAACAAACCCGTTGTAAAACCCGAACTGTTGTCATGACGAAACTCAGCGTAAACATCAATAAAATTGCAACGATCCGCAACGCGCGCGGAGGAAACACGCCCAATGTGGTGCAAATGGCAATGGATTGTGAACGTTTTGGAGCAGAAGGAATCACGGTGCATCCACGTCCGGATGAGCGGCATATTACGGGTAAGGACGTGATTGATCTGGCAAAGGTCGTAACCACGGAATTCAATATTGAAGGTTATCCCGATCAGCGTTATATGGACATGATCGAACGCATTCGTCCGGTGCAGGCCACGCTTGTTCCCGATCCGCCACATGTGCTTACGAGCAATGCAGGCTGGGATACCAAAGCAAACGAACTGCAGCTGAAAGAATTGGTTAATCAGCTTCATAAATGGGGAGTTCGGACTTCTATTTTTGTGGATACGAACCTGCAAAACATAGAATATGCTGCCAAAACAGGTGTGAATCGCGTGGAATTTTACACCGGTCCGTATGCCGAACAGTTTTCCGCCGGAAAAGAAAAAGCCGTTGAACCTTATATCATTGCAGCCAAACGCGCACTGGAACTGGGACTGGAATTAAACGCAGGCCACGATTTGAACCAGGAGAATCTACGTTTTTTCAAGCAATCCATTCCTGAACTGGCTGAAGTTTCGATTGGTCACGCATTGATTTCGGATGCGCTTTACCTTGGATTGGAAAATACAATTCAACGCTATATTTACTTACTACGCTAAAACAATAACTATGACTACTTCATCTGCTACTAAAGGATTGATCACACTTTCACTTTTGTTCCTTACAATGGGTTGTTCTTCCGAAACTAAAACGGAAAAGACTACTGAAACTCGAACAAAAGAAGAAGCAACCACATCGAAAGAAACTGACGAACCAACTACTCCCGAAGAAGAAATTGTTACACCGAAATCTGTAAAACTATCGGGTAAATTTCTCAGCGAAGATGAATACGGCGGATCACATTACCAGGTAATTCTTACAATCGATGGTAAAAAAGAAATCCTGGACACGGTGATGGCTTGCGAACCTATTTCGGTTAAAAGCCGTGCTGATTATGATATCCCAGCTGATGCTTTAGCTTCCTGCGGTGGCTGGTGGGCCGGAGGCGGTGATTATTTTTATGCCATTTGGGAAAACAACAACGTAGTTGTGTACCAGGGCTGGCAGGATGAAGGACAAAAGGATAATGGGTTTCACTGGAAGGCTGTGAAGAGATAGAGATTCTTTAAGTGTGGAATGTGAGTTCGCGATAAATTGCGAACCCACAAATCACAAAATCTAGCCTTTATGTAACCTTTATGGAATATTGTGTAACAGCTGAATTATCAAAGACAGGCATCTTTGTTTCATACGCATCATGTGAAACTTACATGATCTAAACTACAGCTTATGAAAAACACAATCACTCTACTGGTCGCAGTGCTACTTATTGCCTGCTGCCTACCTTCTTGCGGAGCTACGCTTATTAAACGTCAACATGGTCCTGGTTATTACATTAACAAAAATCCCGGAATACCAACTGCGCAATCCGAAAGAAGCGACAACAAACACATCAAACCTTCCAGTACAAAGATTGAGAACCCAAGTGAAGAAACGGAAGTTTTCCCCGAAGAACAAACGGCACTGGTTCCTGAATCGAATGAAACAATTACACAACTGGCAACGAACGATCAATCCGCCGTTAATTCGGAAGAAACCGCATTGGATAACATTCGTCCGGCTAATGTTGAGAACGATCAGGTTAGACAAGTGAAACCTTCTTTGTATGAATGGTCTTCCAGCACACGTTTGGCTGAAAAAATGAAAATGAGGGTTTCAGACGATCAATCAGCACAATCGGGTTCGGCGGTACATGACGGTGACGGTTTGAGCCTTTTTGGGATCATCATCCTGATCATTCTTATTCTGTGGCTTGTTGGAGCAATCAGCGGTGGCTGGGGATTGGGCGGCTTGATTCACATCCTGCTGGTAATCGCTCTTATTTTACTTATACTCTGGCTATTACGAATTATCTAATGGCATCCTCTTTCGAAATGTTCATTTCGGAAGTCCACATAACAAAAACAGGTGTACGACTATCCGTACACCTGTTTTTCTTTTGGTTGTAATTTACTTTAAGAGTCTTTACAGAAACTTATAGGGTTATATCTCCGGGACTGAAGGAAGCTCCTCCATTTCGTCGATATCGGTTGTTTTTCCTTTTTTACGGCCGAACTTCGCCTGAATCCGGTCAACAATATAATACAGCATTGGCACCAGGATAATGGTCAGGAACATCGAACTGGTCAATCCGCCGATGAGCACCCACGCCAATCCGTTTTTCCATTCGGAACCGGAACCTACAGCTGTTGCAATCGGTACCATTCCGACCACCATCGCGATCGTGGTCATCAGGATCGGACGCATACGTTCACGCACCGATTCCAGCAAGGCGTTGTAGGTCGATTTTCCTTCGGCCTTGAGGTGATTGGTAAAATCGACAATCAAAATGGCATTCTTCGCCACCAATCCCAGCAACATGATCATACCAAGCATGGTGAAAATCCCAATGTTCATCGACGCCAGATTGAGCGCCAGGAAAGCTCCCGGAACTGCCACAAAAATAGAGACTATTACCACCAGCGGATAAATAAAGTTGTCATACAAAGCCACCAAAATCAGGTAAACAAGGATTACCCCGATCAACATAGCAGAACCAAGCGCTCCCATTGATTCTTTCTGGCGTTTGATTTCACCACCCCAGAATAAACGCACACTTTCGTCGAGTGGTTCTTTTTTGAGGTATTCTTCAATTTCCGCAGCTACGTTTCCGGCCGCTGTACCGTTTACATAGGCTCGAACAGTGGTATTACTGATCCTGTTTTTACGTTCGAGTGATCCGTTTCCGTTTTCGATATAGACATCGGCAAACTCGCTCAACCGGATTTGTTTACCGTCATTCGCCTGGAAACTCATTGCCTGAATATCTTCCAGGTTTTTACGGTCAAACTTATCAAGCATTACCTTGATTTTGTACTCGTTTCCGCTTTCATCGAATTTGGAATCGTCGTTTCCGGTAAGTGCATTTTGTAACTGCATTCCAACAACGGCCGTCTGCAAGCCCAATTGTCCCATTTTCTCACGGTCCAAATCTACCCGTACTTCAGGTGTTACATCATCTGTGGAAATTGCCGGATCTTTTGCTCCTTTAATTGTGAGGATTTTGGCTTTGATGCGACGTGCTTCTTTCATCAATACGTCCTTATCTTCCGAAGAAAGGAACATTTCGATGGGTGCTTCTTCCGATTCCACCATCCCGATATTGATCGCTTTTACTTCAATTCCGGAATGTCTGCCCTGGATTTTCTTTCGAACTTCCTCCATGTATTTTTCCGTCGGATATTTTTTCTGCATATCCGGCTTCATCTGAACGGTGATCTCCGATTTGTTTTCACTTCCGAATGAAGCTGCTCCCAAACCGGCACTTGGCCCGCCTACATTCGAGAATACCATTCCCACAACAGAATCCTGCGCCAACAGGAACTCTTCGATCTGAAGCGTCGTGGCATTGTTTTCTTCAAACGTGGCACTCTTTTCGTATTTGAGTTTCAGCATGAATTTACCCTGGTCACCCTGGGCCACAAATTCTTCACCTACAATTCCCAAGCCCATGGAAGCCATACCACCAAAGAACAAGGCAAAAATTCCGATTCCGGCAATGATCTTGTGGCGCAACGACCAGCCTACCAGTTTCACATAGTTTTGGGTGAAATTGGACACGCGGCGTTCAAACCAGGCTAAGAAAAGATGGAACGGATTCCGGGTATTGGTCAGTTTGGTTTCTTTTGCCAAACGCGAAGCCAACCAAGGTGTCAGCGTAAAACAAACGAAGAGTGACATCAGCGTGGAAATCACGACGACGACTGAGAATTGTTGCAGGATGTCTGAAATAACGCCTTCCACAAAGACGACCGGCGAGAATACCACGACATCGACCAAGGTAATGGCAAGTGCGGTAAACCCGATTTCATTTCGTCCGTCGAGTGCGGCTTTGCGCCTGCCCTTGCCCATTTCGAGGTGCCGGTAAATATTTTCGAGTACCACAATGGAGTCGTCCACCAGGATTCCGATTACAAGTGACATTGCAAGCAACGTCATCAGATTGAGCGTATAACCCAACAAATACATGGCAATAAAAGTAGAGATCAACGACGCCGGAATGGCCACGAGTACGATTACTGCATTTCGCATACTGTGCAGGAAAAGCAGCATCACCAGTCCTACCAGGAAAACCGCCAGCTCAAGGTCATGGAATACAGCATCAACCGATTCTACCGTTGGTTTTGACGTATCAGTCGCTACGGTAAATTTCAAGCCTTCCGCTTTGTATTTTTCTTCAAGTTCCTTGAATTTTGCTTTCGCCGCTTTCGACATGTCAACCGCGTTGGCATCCGATTGTTTAACGATTCGCAAACCAATTCCGTTCTGACCATTAAAGCGGCTGATCGTCAATTGATCTTCGGCCTCATCCACCACATCTGCCACGTCAGACAAACGCACGGTTGAGTTCTCGTTTACCGCCAATGGCAGGTTATTCAGGTCTTCAACCGTTTTTAATTTCCCTGCCAAACGAACGGTCAATTGTTCACCCTGGTTTTTGACTTTCCCGGTCGGGAATTCAACGTTTGATGCCGCAATTGCCTGGTTGACCTGCGCAAGCGACATTCCGTAAATCTTCAGTTTTTCCTGGTCAACATTCACACGGATTTCGCGTTTTTCACCACCGAGGACATTTATGGAACCAACCCCCTTCACTTGTTTAATGAGTGGAAGCAACTGCTGGTCCATAAGTTCCATGAATTTGCGATCATCCATATTGGAAGCTACCGCGCTCACCTGCAATACAGGGGCTGCATTCGGTTCGATTTTGGAAAGGGTTGGCGTTTCTGCACCATCAGGCAATTTTCCGGTAATCTGGTTCACTTTGCGCTGCGCATTTTCCATGGCTTCGTCAATGTCCGCTGAATTCTTAAATTCCAACATCACCATCGACGCATTGTCGAGCGAGAAAGAGGTTACTTCGGAAATATCTTCCAATCCGCTCAGTTGATCTTCCATTGGTTTGGAAATCTGGCTTTCTACGGTAGCAGGAGCCGCACCAGGATATACCGTTTGTACGGTGATAATGGGCGGAGAGAAATCCGGCAACAACTCGTAACTGAGCTGACTGTAGCACAATAGTCCTCCACCTATAAGTATGGTGAAGATGACGATAATAAACGACGGGCGTTTAATCGATAATTCGGTCAATGTCATGACTAGAGTATTATTTGGTTGTTTTGACTTTCGTTTTGTCTTCTAAATTCACCTGGCCTTTCACAACGATCTTGTCGTTTTTGGAAATCCCACTGATGACTTCAATGTAATCGCCATCTGACGTTCCGGCATTGATATCGGTAAGGATTGCAATTCCGTTGCGCACCACATATACCTGTGGATTTTTAGACGATCCGATCAAGGCTTTACGGGGAATCGCCATTCGGGTAACGCTGTTGCTGTTGGACAAATGAACTGAACCATACATTCCGGCCATTAATTCCTGCTTGCTGTTTTTCAAAGTGATTTGTACTTTGAAATTGTGCGATTTATCGGCTACAACACTGATATTGGTGACTTTACCGTCAAATGATCGATTCCCATAAATATCTGCATTTACCGAAACAGCCTGGTTCAACTTGAATTTAAGGATGTCGCGTTCCGGAACGTTTACTGTTAATTTTAATGACGAAATATCCGTGATTTCTACCAAAGGTGTTCCAGGTCCGATTACTGATCCAAGATCGACCAGTTTCTTTGTAATCACACCTGAAAACGGCGCTTTGATAGTAGTACTGCGCAGTTGTTTCTGTAATTGTTTCTTTTGAATTTCAGCAGAACGCAGGCCCAGTTTGGTTTTTTCGACCTGAACGCCGGCTACCGCATTCTCTTTTTCAAGGTTGGAATAACGTTTATCATCGTTTTGTTGTCCTTCAATGGAAACTTCTGCGTTTTCCAATTGTAATTGCAACATTTCGTCATCGATCTTCGCAATCACTGTTCCCTGCGAAACACGGTCGCCTTCTTCAACCGACAAACGGATAATTTTTCCGGAAGCATCTGATCCGATGGTATTTTGACGATACGGTTCAAACGTTCCCAGGTAAGAAAAACCGCTTTCAAACTTGTGTTCCTGCATTGTTGTTGTTTCAACCAATACCTCGGCATTCACGTCGTGAATATAGATTTTTGCTTCTGCCTTACTCTTATTCGACATCAATTTCATGACGGTCAGACCGATCAGTCCAACAACTACAACTCCAATGATTATTACTTTTCTGTTCATCTTAAATGATATTTAATGCTATTTGCGATCAGCTGAATCGTTTTTCAGCGTATTATTTAATATTTCCGATTGATTTTAAGTAGGCCAATTCTGCCTGGCGCAATTGCACGTAGGCTGCAACCACATTTGTTTGTGCCTGTTGCAGGCTGTTGTCTGCCGTGATCAGGTCATTGGAGCTTACTGTTCCCTCGTTGAATTGCGCTTCGGTTTGTTTGTAAACCCGTTCGGCCAATACCAATTGTTCTTTCGCAATAGCTAACGAACCTGTCTGAATTTCTATTTGCTTTTTCGCGTTGGCGGTGACCATTTCCAGTTGTTGCTGGGTCAATTCCTGCTGATTGGCAATTTTCTGGGCGGTAAATGCATTTACTTTTTGCTTGTTGTGCTTTTCCAACCCGTCAAACAACGTCCAGTTGAGCTGCAGGCCAAGAAACGCTGATTCGATTCCTGTTCGGTAATCATCCTTGGGCATGATGTTGTAATTATAATTGTAAGCCGCATAGAAAGCCAAACTCGGTAGGTATGCCATGTTGGTTCCTTTACGTTCTTCGATGTTGAGTTGCTTTTGTGCTTCCAGCAAATCCAGTTCAGGATATGCAATCGCTGATTCGTCTACCAGGATCGTTTTTTCAACTAATGCATCCGAAGCAAGTGTGATGGGTTGATTCGGATCAAGACCAATCAGGATCTTCAACAGGTTTTCAAGCTGTTCGGTAGATGCTCCTAACGTTTCACGGGTATTCACCAAACTCAAACGGTTAATTCGCAACTTGTCCACTTCCGTCCCAACGATCAATCCTTCGCGTTCCATGGCTTCCATGTTCGTGATCAGCTTGTCCATGCTGGCGATATTTCCAACTACAAAACTTTGTTGTTTTGACAGTGCCTGTAGGTTGAAATATGTTCCGGCAACTTGTTGTCTGATTTCCTGAACAGCCAATTGGTGTTGCGTTTCGATAATTGTACTGTTGATTTCCAATGCTCTTAAACCGTAATTCACCTGCGGATTGTACAAGATCTGCGTCAGCTGAATCGTGTTGCTCAGGTTGATCGGAACCCCAAATTGCACCGTAGAATAAGTGCCGGGGATACCACCGAAAAAAGCAGCGGGAACCACTTGTCCGGGAATGATAGCGTTGTACTTGTAATCACCCGCAAAAGTGACTTTCGGTAGTCGGGCCGACATGTACGAATCGATCTGTTTTTCATTGGACGCTATGTCCAGCCGGGCATTCCTGATCGTGAGGTTTGCCGTGTCTGCCATTTTGAGGCAAGTTTCCAGATCGAGCTCTTGCGCTGTGGCCGAAAATCCACTTAACACGAGTACGAACCCCAGTAGTTGCTTTTTCATATTATTCGACGTTTTAAATTGCTGTTTAAACATTGCGGGGTGCTATTTTTTGATAAATAAGTAATTGATCATCATCTCGGTGACATACTGTTTATGAAGCACTAATTGCTGCTCATAATGTTCATCCGAAACATGTAAGGCGTTTTGCACAAATGGTTTTCCAAGAAAAGGGAAATGGCAGTTTGACATCAGAATAAGGGCAATACTTAAAAGATCCATTTTTCTGATTTCACCCGCATCCTGTGCTTTTTGGATGTCTCTAAAAATCCCTGTTTCATCTATTTTATCCTTCATCCAATACATATTTCCTGCGCCGCAGCCATCTGCCCTACTCATCTCACCTATAATAAAACCGGGCATTTCAGGATGTTTGGTTAAGAAATCATATTCGCGTTCTATGAAAATGCGCATTTTGCTCTCCAGGGACAAATCGGTGCTAAACACATCGATCATTGAAAGCATGAAGTCTTCGAGCGCTGCCCGAAAAATAAGTTGAAAGAGTTGTCCTTTTGATCTGAAATAATAGTTTACCAGCGCAACATTCATTCCGGCTTCTTTGGCAATCTCTCTTGTAGAGCAACCATCAAAGCCTTTGGCCATAAACACGCGTTTCGCTGCTTCTTTGATTTTTAATTCTGTTGAAAGATCCTGACTCATTTTAATTTAATTGGAGGCAAATTTAATCACGCATTTTAAACAAGTGTTTAAAACAGAAAGATAAATTTGTTAAAATATGCCAATTCTATTCGGGATGAGGATTTTAGAAACACTAAAACAGCCATAAATAGGAGGATCCAGAGAATCGTTGTGTTTTTATTGAATGACATAAATATTGGTGTGTTTACTCCAGCAGATGTACAGATTTTTAGCACTCAGCTTTTTTTGACATTTAAGCGAGTCCGTTAGGCTGGCCAAATCTGTACATCTGCGGGAGATAGTTATTTTACCAGCCGATACAAATCATCACTATTCGTGGACAATGCATAATTTTAAAGCATGAAAACAATTCTTCCCGATCTTTCATCGGAAATCACGGTTAAAACCAGTCGAAGCGGTGGTAAAGGCGGTCAGCATGTAAACAAGGTATCAACGAAGGTGGAACTGGCGTTTGACCTGGTGAACACGCAATTGTTGCGGGAAGAACAAAAAACATTGTTGTTGGAGCGTTTAAGCGGGAAACTGACCAAAGAAGGAATTCTGCTGATTGTTTCACAGTCGGAACGCACACAACTCGGAAACAAACGCGTGGCCACAAACAAATTGATCGAATTGCTGGAAAAGAATTTGATTGTAGATAAAAAACGAAAACCAACCAAGGTGCCGAAATCGGTGATTGAAAAACGATTGATCGCGAAAAAACGACGGGGGGAAATCAAAAAATTCCGGAAACCGGAATTATAATTGAAAATGAGTAAGTAGTAAGGGCGACTCGCGAGTCGCCCTTACTACTTACTCAGGAGTATCAATAAACGTATCTGACCGCTTATTCTTGAAATAATACGACATCCCGAATCCGACTATGAGCGATTGAGCGGGTTTATTGAGATCTTCTTCGGTGAAACCACCCAATGTTTGTAAACCTACATGATATGGTTTAAAATCGTAGCCACTGATGTTATAACCGATGATCCAGCGATAAGCAACAGCCTCATCCGAAGCAAGTACCAATGAAATAGTCGGTTCTACAAACGCAGCTGTTACGCGCTGAATTCCAGCTTCACGGGTAAGATCGGTCACGAAAGAAGTTTGGGCAAGGCCGCCTTTACAACCTATTTCGAGCGCCAGACGTTCTGTTTGCCATTTGTGCCATCCGGCTTCGATGAATGCGCCATACGTATGTGCTCCGCCGTTCATTTTCACGGGAACTTTAAATTCACTGATAATGTAATAGCTGTATTTCGGTCCGGCGGCAACGTACCAATCACGGGCAAATTTATACTGCACTTTCGGCTGCACATTCACCAAACCGTTGAGATAGGCACGATAAGCTCCGTTTGCTCTGCCAGAAGGTAACGCCAGCTCCATGGTGATATTGACTTTATCATCACCGATTTGCGCAAGGCTTGTATTCACAAAACCAAGCGCAACAAGTACGAAGAGCATTCTTCTGGTATATTGGGAGCGTTGCATCATTTGTATCAAAGCTACTAATTTATACACTATAACGCTAAATCGTTTTTCAGATTGCACTTGCGGCTGATGATTCACCGGATTCCCTATATCATTCTCCCGAATTATGAATGCTGAATTATAAATTATGAAGATTGTAAGTGGTTTTACTTCATTGTACCATCACTTGATAATTCATATTTTTCCAATTGATAATTCTTTGAAAGAAAATCCAGACAAGTATCTAAAAACTTAGTTCTTTCCTAAATCCAATTAAAAATTCAACATTAAACATTCAAAATTCCTTAATTTAGACCTATGATTTCATCCATTCGTAAAGAAGACCTGGCCCGATTCGGCAACCTGGAATTACTGGCAAAACAAGTTGTTGAAGGTTTCATTACCGGATTACACAAAAGCCCGTTCCATGGTTTTTCGGTCGAATTTGCCGAACACAGGCTTTACAATACAGGAGAATCTACGCGTCACATTGACTGGAAACTGTTTGCACGAAGCGAAAAACTGTTCACCAAAAAATACGAGGAAGAAACCAACCTGCGTTGTCAACTGGTGGTCGACACTTCGTCAAGTATGTTGTATCGCGGGAAAAACAACCTGTCAAAACTCGAATTTTCGATGCTTTGCGCTGCTTCCATTGCCGAACTGTTGAAACGTCAGCGCGATGCTGTAGGCCTTTCGTTGTTTGACACGAAGCTCGGTTTGCACACGCCGGCCAAATCATCGGCTGCGCACCACCGTTTCCTGGTTCATGAAATGGAAAAAGAACTGCGCGAATATTCCGACCAATCCAAAAAAGGAACAAACGCCATTCAGGCTTTGCACGACATTGCCGAATTGTGCCACAAACGCAGTTTGGTTGTTCTGTTTACCGATTTATTGGAAGATCCGTCACAGTTAGACACCTTCATGCAGGCAGTGCAGCACTTGCGTCATAACAAACACGAAATTGTGATTTTCCATGTGATTGACAAGCAAACCGAAGTTGATTTTGCGTTGGAAAACCGTCCGGTGAACCTCGTGGACATGGAAACCGGTGAAAAGATGAAATTGCATCCGATGGAAGTAAAAAAGGCCTACACTGATGCTATTCAAGCTTATTTCGCTGAAGTGGAGTTGAAATGCGCGCAATATGCCGTTGATTTCATGCCTGTCGATATCCAAAACGGACTGCAGGATGTACTCACGAAATACATGCTCAAACGACAACGATTGTATTAGCTTTACCCACAATTACCAAGTACCTGAAATCAATATGAAACGCTTCTTCTTCCTGATCCTTTTAACAATTTCCGGCTCTGCTTTTGGCCAAAAAATCTTCAATGTTTACGATAGTTTTACGCTTGAATTAGTTGATTCTGTTGAGGTGACAACAAACAAAGATAAAGTGGAATCCACAACGGTTGCCTTTGGTATCTACATGGTGAAAAACGCAAAAAATGGAACGCAACTTACTTTCACCAGATCGGGATATGAAACACAATTTTTTGATTGTTCCAACGATGAGAACGAATCTCATACGATCATTTTAGATCCGTCACAAGCTTTATTAAAATCGTACAGAGCAAAGCTCCCCTATTATAAGACACAAAGTTCGGTTACACATGAAAAGAAGTCTGAAAATGATCCTGAAACCGCAACCGATTTGAGTGAAGCGGAGCAAATTCCAAAAGACAGTATTTTGACTTATGTAGACAGTATTCCTGCTTTCCCGGGTGGTCAAGAAGCTCTAAAAAAGTATCTTAGTGAAAACATCAGATATCCGCAACAAGCAATTGAGCTTAATATTAGCGGGAAAATTTACCTGCAATTTGTGATCAGTAAAACAGGAGTTGTTTCAAGTGTGAGAGTTATAAAGGGAATCAATTTACCAATGGATGCAGAAGCATACCGTGTTGTAAAAGCCATGCCGGATTGGACTCCGGGTCGTTTGAAAGGAAAAGCGGTAAATTGCTATTTTAATCTACCTATCAGCTTTAAAATGTATTGATTTACTGGATGTTGATATAATTACTTAAGCGTATCTGGTTTTATCGAAAGCAATATTTATGACTACGATTAAAAACTTCCCACGGTAACTATTCCATTCTTTTATTAATTTTGTAACGCAATTACGCATTCGTTACCACACACACATTTTTACATTTCGTTTTACACGCATTTACTCAAAAAAACAACACATGAAATTATTATTATCCTACCTCAAACGTTACAAATCACTGGTTTTTCTGGCGCTTATCTTAGCCACGATCAACCAGGTTTTTTCACTTTTGGATCCTACGATTTTCGGGAAAATCATTGATTACCTCAACGGTTATGTCAGTGGCAAAAAGACAGTTTCGCAAGAAGAATTTTTATGGGCAATCGCCAAACTTCTCGGCGCTTCAATCGGCGTGGCTATGGTAAGCCGTATCGCCAAAGCGTTCCAGGATTATTTCACTAATTTGGTAATTCAGCGCATCGGGGCCGACATTTATACCGACGGTTTAAAACACACCTTGCAAGTTCCGTTTCAGGAGTTTGAAGATCAACGAAGTGGTGAAACGTTGAATGTTTTACAAAAAGTACGGACCGACAGCGAGAAATTCATCCTAAGTTTCATCAATATTGTTTTTGCTTCGCTGGTCGGATTGGTATTTGTAATGATTTACACCGCTACCGTTTTTGGCGGGTTGATTCCGGTGTACATTATTGCAGCCGTAGCGCTCGGATTAATCACCAGTTATTTATCGCGTCGGATCAAAAAAGTACAAACCACTATTGTGCGTGAAACCAAATTACTGGCAGGAAGCACCACTGAAAGTTTACGGAATATTGAACTGATCAAAAGTCTTGGGTTAACGAACCAGGAAACCACCCGGCTCAATGACACCACGCGCAAAATTTTGCAGCTGGAACTCAAAAAAGTGCGCGATATCCGCAGTATTTCCTTTATCCAGGGAACATTGGTGAACCTTACGCGACAAATTATCTTGTTCATTTTGTGTTACCTCGTGTTCGGAAGTGTCTTGACTCCGGGACAAATCATCACGCTTCAATTTTTCTCGTTCTTTATTTTCGGGCCGTTACAGGAAGTTGGTTCCGTACTCATCAGCTACCGTGAAATGCAGGCTTCGATGGAAAATTTCGAGCAAATTGTGAATACACCACTCGAAGTAAAACCGGTAAATCCGGCTCCAATGGGTTTTATAGAACGTTTACGTTTCGACAATGTCTCGTTCCGTCATAAAACAGCGCAATACGACGCTTTGACCAATATCTACTTTGAGGTTGAAAAAGGTGAAACCATTGCGTTTGTTGGTCCAAGCGGCTCAGGAAAAAGTACATTGGTAAAATTACTTGTAGGACTTTATTCTCCGCTCAACGGCGATATTCACTACAACAACATCAGCGTCACAAACCTCGATAAAGACGAATTGCAACAACAATTAGGCTTTGTAACGCAGGACACGCAGTTGTTTGCAGGAACGATCCGCGAGAATCTCTTGTTTGTAAAACCGGATGCTACCGACGATGAATTGGATCAGGCGCTGTCAAAAGCAGCTTGTGATAACCTCATCGAACGTAGTGAAAAAGGAATTGACACGATCATCGGTGAAGGCGGAATGAAACTCAGCGGCGGTGAAAAACAACGTTTATCCATTGCCCGTGCACTTTTGCGCAACCCGCGACTCTTGGTGTTTGACGAAGCAACTTCTGCGCTCGATTCATTGACTGAAGAAGCTATTTCGAATACCATAAAATCGATTACCAATCAGAAAGAACACATTACGGTATTGATCGCGCATCGTTTGTCGACTATCATGCATGCCGACCGGATTTTCGTGCTCGAAAAAGGTGTGATCATTGAAACCGGAAAACACGAAGAACTACTTACCGAAAAAGGGTTGTATTACGCGATGTGGCGTCAGCAGATTGGGGAACGCAGAGAGTAGTAAGGGCGACTCGCGAGTTGCCCTTACTACCTCTGGTGTGAGGCTTCCAACAAATCCAAAATAGTTTTTACCGGGCTGAAGGTTGTGCTTGGAATTTCCACAAAAAGGCTGTTCCAATGTGCCATGCTGCCGTTCCACAATCCGGGAAGTTCGGTGAAAAGAATTTCTTGTCCACGGTATTTTTTGTTGACGATGAAGTAATTATCAGGGTCACTGTACTGCATGAAATCAACTTTTGATCCGTCGTAAAGCTTACCGGAGCAAACCATCATTACCGGATTAAAATGCGTGGACTGGATCATTAAACGGTATTGATCCGGACGTGTATTGATTTGTGCTTTTTCGACAATTTGTTTTGAAATACGACCTTTTTCATGTACCCAAAAAGGTCCGCCACCGGGCAATCCTTCGTTGCGCACCATCCCGCAAACACGGATCGGTCGTTTTAGTAATTCCACAATTTGGTCAAGCGGCAGGTTCAAATCATCTTCGTGGTAAAGTTCAAACGCATCATTGAGTTGACGGATCGCTTCAAACGACGGATTCGCAATAATCGCGTTGACTTCAGCCTGAACAGCCAATAACAAACCACCTAACAATTGCTGCGTTCCGATGGCTTCTTCCGAATGATTCCAGTGTTGAACGTTATCGATGTTTTTGATAAAGATCACATCTGATTCCAACGCATTCAGATTACTGAGCAAGGCTCCGTGTCCGGCCGGGCGACGTAAAGGTTCACCATTTTCGCAAAACGCCGGTTCTCCTTCTTTTGTAAAAGCAAACGCATCCGTTTCCGGATTTTGCTCGCTGAACGAGATCATTGGCTGTTTCCCTGTCATTCCTTCCAAATCCTGCAGACGCTTGTTAATCAATTTCTGAAAAGCCGAACGAATCGTAAAATGAAAATTGCAGGTTTGATTCGCCACAGCGAGGCCTTGTAAAATATGTTCGTGAAAAGGATTCAACAGGAATGGCCCGTGCTTGTGAAACGGAATCAACCCCTTCGGTAAATGTGCCAATCCCATTCCGTTATCGTTCAGAATATAAGCCACAAACGTGTCAATTTCCATCGTTCGTTCGCTCAACTGGCGCTGCACTTCGGGCGGAAACTGGTAGAAAAAAGCAAAATCTTCAATGTGATTCAAAAAGCGCTCAACCTGCCCACGGTTTTCTTCGGTAGGCGAAGACAGGAAATCGAACAAAAATTCAAACATACGCGAACCGGAACCGGAAGCAGGAATAAAATACGCTTTCGATTCGTCGGAATGGTGAAATAATTCTCTTAAACGTTTGGCATCTTCATCGGCAATCACCACGATTCCCTCGCCTAATTTACAAGGTGCATGCAATAATAATTCCGGCTGAGCTTGCGCTATACGGGTTTGTTGTTCCTCAAGTGTAGTATTTGGCATTGAATGCAACTATTTTGTAGTGTTTTTGTTACTTTGCACCATGCAACACAGTCGTTCTTATTGGTCGTTCTTCCGTCAGGCAAAAGGTCGACATGGCGTTCATTCTCCGTTTGTTTTTCAACTAGTAGATACTTGCTTAACGACAAAGGTTGAGAAAAATTTTAACATACTTCGAAAAAAATGGTACGCCGGATTGAGACGCGATCGCGAACCGTTTTCCGTCATCGATTTAGGGGCTGGTTCCAAACAATTGACCAAAACCCGTACCAAACAACAGTTGCTGAGCAATAGTTCAAGCAAAGGAATTTACGGCGATGTGTTGTATCAACTGGCACATTGCTATCGTCCGGAGCATATCCTGGAACTGGGAACTTCATTGGGCATCGGGACTGTTCAACTGAAAATGGGATTCCCAAAATCGCACATCATTACTGTTGAAGGTTGCCCCACTACTCTTTCCAAAGCCTGTCAATCGTTTGATTACTGGAAACTCAACGGTATTACTACGATCAATGCTTCTTTCAAAGAATTTCTGACACAACCCGTTTTCGTTCAATACGATCTCATTTTTATCGACGGACATCACGACGGAACCGCAACGCTTGAATACCTCGAGTTACTGCAGCAGCATTCGCATGAAGAAACGCTGTTCATATTCGACGACATTCGCTGGAGTGATGATATGTGGGAAGCCTGGAAAACCATCGTTATTGACGAACGTTTTCACGTAACCGTTGATTTGGGCAGAATGGGACTTGTTTGGCGCCGTCCGCAACAACTAAAGGAACACTTTTCCATCCGGCCTAAGATTTGGAAGAACCGACTTTTTTGAGTTTCGTGAGTTTTTAAGTTTATTTGGTCCGAAGTGATTGAGGAACGAAATCTACTTCGGACCTTCATTGATAATTCATAATTCACGTTTATCTTTACTAAATGAAAATTTACACCAAAAAAGGCGATAGTGGCACTACCGGATTGATCGGTGGAACGCGTTTACCCAAGCATCATATTCGCATCGAATCGTACGGAACGGTCGATGAATTGAACAGCTACATTGGTTTGCTGCGCGATTTAATTGCTGATCAAACACTTGCTCCTGTATTACTTGAAATCCAGGATCGTTTGTTTACCATCGGTTCTCATTTGGCAGCAGATCCGGTAAAATCAAAAATGGAACTGCCAAAGCTTTCGGAGGCAGATGTGACTTTTTTAGAAACCGAAATTGATACGATGGACCAGCAACTGGAACCGATGAAATTTTTCGTACTTCCGGGTGGCCATCCAACGGTTTCTCACTGTCATATTGCCCGTTGTGTTTGTCGCAGAGCAGAGCGTTTAATTGCACATTTGGCCGAAAACGAGCCTGTTGATGCGCTGATTGGAGCTTATATGAATCGTTTGAGTGATTATTTATTCATGCTTTCACGCAAACTAACCAAAGATCTGGGTGCTGAAGAGATGCCATGGAGGCCAAAAACAAACTGATTATCAGTGCTTTGAAAAATAATTAAAAACATTTTTTTCTTTCCTTGCCAATGGACTTGGATTTTTTGAAAATAAGATTATTTTTGCGCAACAAACACTAATACTCTTTAGAAGATGTACTGGACACTAGAATTAGCATCATATTTGGAGGACGCTCCATGGCCTGCATCAAAAGACGAATTGATCGATTACGCAATTCGCGCAGGGGCACCATTGGAAGTGGTAGAGAATTTACAGGATTTGGAAGACGAAGGCGATATTTACGAAAGTATTGAAGAAATCTGGCCTGATTATCCGTCAAAAGACGACTTCTTGTTTAATGAAGATGAATATTGAGAAATTCAATCTCCTTGATTAAAAACCGCCCTGAATGAGGCGGTTTTTTTTGTTTTCATTCATTTACCACGGCTGATGAGAAGTGCTAAATAGAATTCCCACGAATGCACGAATTATGGCGCCTAACGGACGCGCTTTATAATTGATATTATTAAATGTAATAGTTGTTATAATTGTCAGCGAGTGCGTTAGTCGAGCAAAAAATTCGTGCATTCGTGGGAAACAAAAAGTCATATCTGCCAAGGGCAGATGAATTCATGGCAACCCTGAAAAAGAAATCCCGTTTTCAGTATATGAAACTACTACTGATTAATCTTGTATTTTGTCTTGGGTTAGCTACACCTCTACAGGCCCAGGACACTTTACAGGATAGTCTTCTTGTTGTGATTCCAGCTCAATTCCAAACAGAAACGGGTAACCCTTTTTTGACATGGAAAGAAGAACCAAAAACGTTCGAATTTATTCTTTGTGACCGCTGGGGAGAAATCGTTGCTACAACGAAAGAAAATCCGCATTTCATCCTGGAAGATTTACTCAACACAACCAAAACCGAATTAAGGACCAATTCTACGTATTTCATCATTCTTAAATTTACCGGTGCAGATGGAAAAGAGCGAAGAAGTCAGGCTCAATCTCTTTACTTTGGTTTCTATTGTTCAGGTTAGTAATCATCACTATTTCAGTAAAAAATGTACTTTTGATAGTGTGTTAAGAATCGGATAGCTTGAACAATATTCCAACAACAATATCACAACCGAAAGGACGTTTTTACACTATGCCGCGATGGATAGTGTGTCTTCTTTTCTTTAGTATGATCATTGGTGTTTGCTCACCTGCCAACGCACAGGAATTTCGAAAGGAGGCATTGGATTCGCTTTTAAATCAGCCCAACAGGGGAAGAATGCCAGGGTTCGCTGTACGTATTCTCAAAAACAACGAAGTCATTTATGCCACCCAGTTCGGGATGGCCAATACGCGAAAAAAAATCCCGATGGGCCAGACTTCCATCATGAATATCGGGTCGGTGACGAAACAATTTACGGCCTACTCCATTTATTTGCTGGAAGAACGCGGTTTGCTGCTCACAACCAACGAAATTCACACGTATTTACCCGAGTTACCGGATTTCGGACATGAGATCACACTAAAACAGTTGCTCGGTCATACAAGCGGGCTGCGCGATTATCCCGATCTGATTTCGTTGCTGAATCTTTCTAACAATCACAACCTTCAGTATTCGGAAATGGTCGAGTTTCTGCAGACACACAAAGAACTTAACTTCGATCCAGGAACGCAATTCTGTTATTCGAATACGGGTTACATGATGCTGGCCGCGATTATTGAACGTGTTTCCAAACTGTCTTATGCGCAATTCCTGAAACAGGAAATTTTCGATCCGTTGGAGATGAAAACAGCGTTTGTGAATGAGGCTATTTTGAGTGAACAATCAGACGGAACAACCAATTACCTCATCAACGAAGCCAAAACCAAGGCATTTAAAAGTCGCTCTCACCGCGACGTGATCGGTGCTACGGGCGTTTTTTGCTCGCTGGAAGACCTGACAAAATGGAATCAATTGTTTGTGAATCATGAAACAGGGAAAAACCGCTCGGCTATGATCGCCAAAATGGAAACCGGATTCACGTTGTCCGATGGTTCCAATTGCCATTACGGCGGCGGATTGATCCTGAAAAATTACCGCGGCGAACGTGTTATTGAGCATTCGGGCGGCTGGGGAGAATACCTTACGCAGTACCGACGGTTTCCCGCGCAGGGAATTACAATCATGATCGTGACCAACAGTTTGCTCGATTCGCCGTTTGAGATCTGTGATAAAATTTCGAATCTCCTGATCCGTTTCGATGATCAGGTTCGTCCCGAACCGCTGCAATTCGAAGGTCTGTCGCTGGCGGAAATGAACGGTGCTTATTTATCGAGAGATAACATTATTCGTCATGTCATCGGAAATGATTCCACGCACAATCTCCGGGTTTACAATTCAGGAAAAACCCTTTACAGCACTTATTCCCTGCAAAATATTGAGTCGCTTGCCGACCAGACAACCGGTTTGTTTTTTTCCGATTCTGCCGGTAACGAACTGGTATTTCACGTTTTGAAAGACAATACCAAACAATTTATCTGGTATGCAGGAACCTATTTTCAAACCAAACGCATCTACACATTTGTTCCGGCATTCACACAAATAACACCGGCATTCCAGGGAAGATATTATTCCAAAGAAATGAACCGGACGGTAAGAGTGAAATATAACCGCCGAAAACAGGAGTTAGTATTCGTCCTTTTCCGGTTGATCCGTTATCGCATGAAACCGGTGGGCCAATCGGTTTTCCAGGTCGAAATAGACGACGATCCATACATCATTCGTTTTGTTGACAATGCCTTTGTGTTTGGCAATGATTGGGTGTATAACCTGAAGGTTGTTCGGAAATAAAAATTCCCGGACTTATCACTAAATCCGGGGCTTTTTGTATTCAACCAATTATTGTAAAAAAGCGGTCAATGCCACACGATCCAATCTTACAGTTTCGGTATTTGAAACCGGCCGTTTACCTGTGATAATCACCCAAAAACCTGCCGAAACCGAAGGAATAGTGATCGCCGAGTCAAGGCCTGAGGTGTTTTGGCCATCAATGGAGGAGCTACTTCCTGCAATTCCTGCTTTCATCGTAGTGTTTGAGATCAAACTGAACTCTCTGGACATTCTCAACGAGTTATTCGCAGATGTCGTTTTATAACTAGCAACCAGTGTCCCACCAATGCTGTTCGATGTATGAAAATAAACATTGAACACTTTTTGGTTGGTGGCCCCATTTGTTGCACCTATCCATGCTGAAAGATTCAATTGATCTCCGGCTGCCAGCGTACCCGAGGTTATTTGTTTGGAAAACAAGATGATTTCAGTAGTTGTGTTGATAGGAAGCGTTAAGGAATTGCTTGTAAAATCCAATCCCAAACTTACCTGACCTTTTGGAAGTTGTGCTTTCGGAACTCTCGTATTCGAATCTAAACTGGCATAACCGCTGGCAATTCCCTTATTGGAAGCTAATTCACGTGCGGCAATTTGCCCCTGGGCTTTACTAAATGCGGCTACAACTGACTCTGAGCCCAGGATTGGGTTATTCTGCGCACTGAACCCTGTCAGTATTGCTGACGATACTCGGGCAGCTGTAAAATACAGATTTGCCTCCTCCGGCACTTGTGATGTTGTATAATCGTTATACATCGGAGTTACGACTCCGGTACGTCCGTTCCAGGAAGAAATGGCATCCGTATTATCAATTTTTTGCCAGGCAGTACCGTTACTGATAATCCAGTCACCTACTTTCCATTCACTAATTCCGTCAACATTCGTGGTGTTATTTGTGCTCACCACATAATACCACCCTTTATTACCCGATGTTGCAGTTCCGGTTGCCGGAATAGAACCTGTCCCGTTCCATGAACCCTGGTAACTGGCTGCTCCAAGTACTGAAGCAGGAAGCTGTGATGTAGGAACTTTTCCTGATCCGTCCAATTCGGGGTAGCCACCTGCAACTCCTTTTTGTGACTTTAATTCACGATCATTCAGTTGCCCTTGTATTTTTCCAAAGGCCGTTAATACAGACTCAGAAGAAGAAATTGCGGCTACCGGGCTTGATGGTACACTAAGACCTGCCAATAACGCTGCTAATACGCGGGCTTCGGTGAAATATTTGTTTCCGGCTTCAGTCACCTGATCCGTATCATAATCTCCTGATTCAGGCATTACTGCTCCTCCCCGGCTATTCCACGAAAGCACTGAATCCGTATTATCTATTTTCTGCCACGCTTCACCGTTACTGATCAACCAGTCGCCTACCTGCCAGTCAGAAATACCATTTATAGAAGTGTTTCCTGCCGTTCCGACCACATAATACCAACCAAGATTGCCTGCCGCAGCTGTAGGAATGGCCGGTGAATTGAGATCTGCATCCCAGCTGGCCTGATAATGCAGGGAACCCATTATTGAATCAGGAATTTGAGCTAGTGGAATTTTCCCGCCCGAATCGAGTGTTGCAAATTGCTCCTGCGCGGCGATAAAGGACAATAGTGTTGAAAGCGTTACTTTCTTGGTTTGAGCGTCGTTGACCAGTGCAAGCAAGTCAGTCAGTGTTAATGCACTCGCTGATGTTAGTTCCGAAATACGTTTATTAGCCATGATGATTTAAATTTTAATGTGATTAATTGTTTGATTAGATTATAATAGCTCCGGAATTGTCTTCCAATCCTAAATTGTCTTCTCCGTCAACGGAAAGGAAATGCTGGTCACAGATAAATTCCTTGTGTGTTAGATTAAATAAGCCCGAAGCATTCTCTACTTCCACTCTAAAACGGTGATAAATCGGATTTTCATCTTCATCTTCCCGCGGAAGTGTTACTGTAGCGGTAAATCCAGTGAAATCAGGCATCCCCAAACCGTCCAACGGCGGATAAGACAATCCGCCTGTAGCTTGTTTGATTTTATAGATCTCATTCCAGTTACCACTGCTGTTCATTTTTTGCAGGGAATAAGTTCCGTTGTAACAGGTCGGACTCCAGACAATCTGCACCTCTTCAAACGCGGTTTCGGTTACATCACCAAAAATGAAGGCCAGATCGGGAGCTTCGGGATTGACCGGATCGACCAACGTAGTCCGAACCACATCCGAAGGACGTGAAGGAACATCTACAATGATCGTAGCATTGCCGTTCAGGACGTTTTGTACATCGCGCACTTCGCGAATAGCTACCATACGGTAATACAGCGATTCACCATACAACGGGAAATCAATATCGCTGAAATCATCCGTTACCGGATCGCCCCATAGAATGGTTTTTACCTTTTTCATGGTACGAACACTAAGTGAATCCAACTCGTCTATGCAACGGTAGATTTCCAGTTTCGTGATCTTTTCGTTCTTACCGTAGGCATTCAACTCAAACAAAACAGCACTTGGTTGTTCCAATTCAACATTCGGTAATTGCGTAATTGCTTTACGAATCTGAGGTTGATCGGGAGCAAAAGAATTCACCATTTTCACAGGTCCTAATGTTCCGCTCGGTTCACTCAATTTGAATTTATCGTCCATTTCCATCGCGCGATAGAAATAGAGATTGATCGAAGCTCCGTCGAGGCTGTAATCGGTGAAGCGAACATAGGTTTCACCTTCCTTTTCAAACGTTCGCACCATTGGATAGATGTCGTTCGTCAGCGGATCGAGAATATTCCCGTTCGTATCGCGCAACACCGAAGGTTTAGACGAAGTTGGCATATCAGCTTTCAAATGCGCAAATACCGGTGGCTGCTCATTGAGCGCAATAAACGCTTGCTGGATTGCCAACCGAATAATCGCCGCTCCTTTTAGCGTTTTACCGTAGACATTTTTGTCCCGGGTTAATGTAAACGGTTGTTCGTCTTCCGGTAATAAGCTAAACGGTTTACACAATCCACCGGAAGGAACGTAAGCCCCAGGACCAGTGAGGGGAAGCGTGGTCTCAAATGTGATGAAAAAATCAGGATTGTTTGGCATCGGCCATCTGAAACTTCCGTTTGATGTTACGAGTTCTTTGAACTCACTCGCGTCATCTGGATCAGCAATCGTATTGATGAGAATATCCCACAATTGCGGATCATTAGCGAAACTATCAGGCAACAATGCCCATTCTTCTTTAATCCCTACGATTTCGAGTTCTGGGTTCCCTTTGATGGTATCCTGGGTATAAAGTATGTCCAGAATAGCATCGTTGCTTGCCCGGAAGAATGCCAGTGCATACGGAGCTCTGCCACCCTCGGTATTGATTTGCGTATCAAACGTGTAAGTGCTTTTTCCGTAAAAATCAGGCCGCGTAGCATAAAGTGGTCCTTGCGGTTGAGCAGGCGCCAGCGGAGCAGTGATTTTTTGGGCCAGTAAAACTGTTGGTGTTGCCAAAAACGATTGCAGGTTGTTTTTTACATCAACCGAACGCACCGACATTAAGGTTTGTTTGTTGCCCGAAGTTGGCGCATTGGTGACCGGAAGAATAGCTGCATCGTCGAAATGTACGCCACCCGTTACAATAGCTGCACCGGTTACCGGATGTAAACCTTCAGCATGTTCCAGGTAAATTTTATACGAGGGATGATAAGTTCCGGTTTGTGAAGTATTTAAGTCGAGTGTATACACATCAGCCGGACTTACATCTTCCGGATTAAGTGGTACAAAACCAGGATCCTGTATTACCACTGCCAGGTCATTGAAACTTGTTGAGGTTAAATTACCCAAATAAGAAACCGGGTACACCTGTTTTTTACCGGAAACATCCTCCAAACGAATTGTTCCTTTATTCCAACTGACACGTGAATCGGTGTGTGGCAGCAAGGTATGTGGCGAAAACAACTGAATGAATCCAGTTCCGTTTCCGTTATCGTCAAGCAACGGCTCCATCGTAAATTCAGTAACGATTCCTCCGACTACAAAACGGGAACTTGTACCATCGTTTTCCAACACGTATTCGATATTAGCTGCATTGATTTCAGCCAACCTGTCTCCTGCAATGGTCACTTTGTTTGTCGACTGACTGGCTACCGTTAATACTCTGTTGACTGTGAAATCCAAAACGCCATCAACCAATTCTGCATTCGGAAGTGTTCCCGTAATGGTAACGGTTGTCAGGTCAAGTGTGCCGTTATAGGTTGGAGTTCCTGTTAGCGTATATGCACCATCATTGAACTCATTTCCGAAAATACGAACGGAAGTACCGGTCACTAAAATGGTTGTCCAGTCACCTTTGATTTTTAATTGAGAAGCACTTTGTTCAATGATTTCAAGACGAACGGTATACTCAGCTTTAACTGTACCATCTGCCAATTCGCTTTTAAGCGGTTCATGCAGCGTGATCACAGTGCTCCCGGTTACGAATTCCAAACTTTTGATGCCGTATTTCACTACGTTGGTTGGTGAATATCGCAAACCGATACTTGCATTGGAGTAGTTCTTTTCAATGTACACTTTCGTGTTGTGTTTCAAATCCCAATTCGACGGATCAGACATGTTTTCGATGGTGAAAAACAAATCACCGACTTGTGGAAGTTCGATCGTTTCCTGCGACAAGAATTGATTTTGATTTGCCGGATCTGGTGCCGAAGCCTGATTTTGCTTTAGCGCTTTTACTTTGAATTTCGGATTGGTTCCCGTGGTATCAAAACCTTCAATTACAAAATGCGAACTGCCTGTGCTCAAAAATGAACCGATAAATTTGGCCGAATTTGGTGCTGAAATGACAGGTTGAACAGTTTCAGCCGGAAATGCACTCGTTATTTGGTAGGAGCCGATTTCGACTATGGCCGTATCGGCATCCAGCATGGTAACGGCAGTCACTTTTCCTTTTACGACCATTGGTTCATCTTCGCGGAAGAAGAACTCTGCATAATCAATCGTCGGATGTGCGTGATTGTGTACATGATTCCAATCAAACGTGGTGCGCACAAGGGTTTTATCTACACTGCTATCCGGCAAATCTGCCAGTAAATGCTGTTCCAGCTGAGTTGTGAGGATGAGTGTTTTATCTTCAATTTCCACTTCGGCAGGATCTTCATCCTGGATCAATTGTGTTGCATAATTGAACGGCGGTAATAAACGCGCTACTTTCGGGAAGGTCGTTGTCGCATCTTTTGTATTACTCAACGGCGAAATGCGCGAGAACCAGTTAATGGCATAAGCAGCATAAACGTGTGTTCCTTCCTCTTCTTCCTGATGGGTAAACAATCGTGGTGTACCGTTTTCCAGGATAGGAACGGTTTCAGGAATCCCGGTAACATCTTCATACTCTGTATCGTGGTTGATTTCCGGCTTGCGGTACCCCGATTCACTCTGTTCCTTGTATTCCAAACCATAAGCAACCGGCTGCGTTTCCAGCGAAAGATCAAACTCGTAAGTACTGTAGAAAAATGGCCCGAATGCCAGCTCGTGATTGTATTTCCCGCGATTGATATTAATAAAACGCAGGTTTTCATGAGGTGCATAACCATTGATATCCGTTAGCAATGACGGCGTACCGGTGCCGTTGTCAATTTCAACGCCGAACGTCAGATCATCCAACACGGGAGCTTTCGGTACGCGGTAATCGGTTTTGCTGGTTGGCAGTGTCATGTACAAATGTGTACGCAATACTCCTTCATCGTAAGGAACCTCGAGTGGAGCTGTGGTGACGTATTCCATACAATAAACGTAAGAGTACGAATCGGTTGATTTATCAATGTGGCCGAGCCCGAAAATGCGGCTCAAATGATAATCCAGGGAAAGCAATTTCAAAAGTTCCAAATAACTTGCCTGCTGTACCGCCACATCTTCCGGATCGTCGGAAGGGATTGCCAGAATCGCTTTGGGATCCCCGACACTTCTTATAAGATATGTATGAATGAAATGCTGCAGACTTATCGGATCATTCGTATCGTCGGTAATAGAATTGAAACTGAATCCGTCTCTTCGCCAACGCTGGGTATAATTTTCCTTGTTAATGGTAAATTCCCCGGATGGTGTAGTGTTGTTGAATTTCGGCCAATGTCCGCCCGTACCATCCACATCGGTTGCCATAAACCGATCACTCATTCGTGTGTCATCAATTGTTAAAGCAAATGAGTTTCCTATCTCGGTCCAGGCTCCATCACGGCCACCACTTGCGTTACTTGCCAGAATAAAATCTTTGTAAGTAATGAGGTAAATGGAAGTGATTTCAACATTGGACGTAGCAAAGCGGATATATTTCGTGTTTTCGCTAAAAAACTTGTTCTCCGAAGTCACTGTAAAATGTTTACGCACATTGAGCTGTTTCGTGGCCGGATCCAGGGAATCAGGTGTCCCCACAGCTTCTACGCGAAGAGAATATGGTAATTCCACCTTGGCTTTAACTGCCGCGAATTCGTAATAAAACGCCAGTTTATCATCAGCGTGAAGCTCAACTACTCCTGCATAAGCGGACAAAAATTCCTTCCAGTTACCAGTAAGTGTTCCTCCGAAATCGGCCAGTAACGTATTGTAATGCAACGTATCGGTGAAAATCAGGCGAACGTTGGTTTCACGAGTCGCGGCATCACCGTTGATGGGTAATTCATACATCCAATTCCATTTGCCGTCCAACTGCACAACCTCACCGGGAGCATTGGTAGTAATAAGTTGCACATGATAAGGTTTTCCTTCAAACTTGTGGCGAAGGATCCGCACATAATCGTTTGATTTATTGAACCCATCTGCAGTTACGTAAGGTGCGATGCCTGTATAATCTCCTTTCGGTAAATGCTGGTCGCCGAGGAGTTTTAAGAAATCCCATTTGAGATGACGTCCCGAGACCGTTTCGTCCGTTCCATCGGAACCCACTGCCTGTAAGTAAGTATATCCTGACTGAAAAAGAGGTGAATCCTCTATGTCTGCGTTTACAAATGCCATTGTGTTTAGAGTTAGATTGAATAATTATTAAGGTCGATTTTTGCTGCTGTGATACTTGCAGGATCATTTTCATAAGCAACACCATTATAGATTTTGTAATTGAAAATAAACCTCAGCTTACTTGTCTGGTTCATATCAAACGAATAATCGGCCGGTGTGATGAATACCTGCGAACGGTCTTTTGAATGCACGGCAGTAAACAATTCAGGAGCGTCCACATAAATAGTTCCATTAAATACTTGTACTGTAATTGCATCCTCCAGTATTTCCACCGGAATTTTCGGATCATTAAACGGTTCCGGGTTACGGATCAGGATTCCGATCAGGTTTCCGCCGTTTCTCACAAGGTTGAACTCCGTGGTCACAGCAGCCTGAAGACGATTTGCATCGATTCTAAAGACACCATTCATCAACTGGTCGAAGCGTTCTGCATACTGCTGTACCAATGGCGCTTCAGCATCCGTGAAATCATCCGGAGCATCAGCCGTCATTACTTTTTCAGCCAACGTAAAGTCGACCATAGCATCAATGTTCAATGTGTAAACCGCTTCACGTAAAATAATGGTTTCGATGCCTTCCTGGGTCGTTTTCAGAATGTAACTGGTCACCTGTTCGGCGAAACTGGCATAACGTGATGTCTGGAATACATAACTGTGCACCAGCGATTCGAAGGCTTCTGGTGCAAGTGTCGTACCAATACGTGGTTTATAGCGTGCAACAAATTGTGCAGTATACAGCTTCAACGGTTTCAGATTGATACTTTTTTCCGAGGAAATATCAATTGGAGCCATTGGTACATAAGCCTCACAAGGATTACCGTTGAGCAACAGATTATTGAGAATACTTATCTCGCTGTTTACCTCATTGATCAGGGAAGGTGGTTCGCCCAACGCAGATGCATGTGAAATGCTGTTAGCCACAAAACCATGTGTCCCCAAATCATCATTTGGAATTACTGACGGAGCAGGATTCAGGATACGAATTTCCAGTGAAGATTCTGCAATTTTAGGACTGGCAGTATGCTCATAATCTGCCCAGTCTGTGTAGAATTGGTACACATGATTGTAGAGATAGAACAAGCGCAGCTTCGCGTTGTTGTAGAACAACGGTTTCGCGTTGATGAGCTGACTGTCAGCATTCGGGTACGATTTGGTATAATCGATGTACGTTGCCAGGTTTGTTAAACGGAACTCGTCGGCTCTTCCCTGCAAATCCAAGGCGTTATAATCAGTGCGAGGCACGGAATTGATCGCACTCGAAACTAACTTCGGATAACGATGGAAATGCCCGATTGGTCCGGCAGTCCGGAAACCATAAGTTACTTTTTCGGTATACAATCCCAGGCTGGAGCTGCCTCCCTCGCGGTATAAACGATCTTTTGTTGTAATCCGCACGGCGAAAGTAGTATTCGGACGCCAGACCGGCTGCAGTGTTTTATTGATCGAATCGATCATTGTTGCATTGGCAGCTTCCTGAACTCCCGGCCCGGGAATGGTTCCATTGAGCAAATAATTCTCCAGGCTCAGGTAACACAATTTGTAAAAACCGGTTGCGCAAGCACTGTATGAATAAGAAAGAGTATGACAGGTAGAACCGATAAATCGCACGGTTTCGCCACCAACTATGTCAAAAGTGATCAGGAAATTATTATTCGCGCCAACCGCATCATCTGCCGGATACATGGTGATACTTTTCACGCCGGTAATGGTGCTGTAATCCAGTTCGAGCACGCCGTCAAATAAATTAAACGTGTACAAGCAGGAATATCCTAAGGTATCTGTGATGGTAAAGCTCAGTGAAACCGGTGTAAAATGAGTTTGCGTCAATAGAACCTGCTCACCTTCAAGCGGTATTTGACCGGTATACAAAGAGGACAGAAAGAATTCTTCATAATCAAGACCAAACTCATCAAACAATTCTACCGAAGTAGCCGTAAAATGATTGTTGTGAATCAGTTCATCCAGAAAGTCTTTAATGTCATTCAGGATAACAGATTGGTTCGGTACAGCATTCGTAACAATTCCTGTTGCGGTGCAATTAATCGGTTCGATCTGAATGTAATCAACACCACCTTCATCACTTGGAGTAAATGGAATCCCATCTTCATAAGCGCCGGTGTAATTGATCGTTTCTACGAGCGTGTATTCATAATTGTTTAAACCATATTCGGCCGGTAAAACAGGTGTACGGCGGTAATACTTCACAACTGTTTCCGGAGCCTGTGAGCTGATCAACAAGCTGGTATACTTCATCGGTTCGTTGAAGAAAATCTCCAGCTTCGCACCCGGTTCCATAAATAATCCGTTGGCAATGCCTTCATAGGTTGTATTGATCACCGTTCCATCTGAATTCAATACACGGAACAATACATTTTCGTAGCTGCGCAAAGTATTCTGCAAATAAGTATCGTGCAATGCATCTGTACCAAATGTGATACAGGTATTCGGAATCTGATCTCCACCGCAGAAAATGGTTTCGTCATTGACTCCGAAATTTTCAATTGTATAAGCACTTCCGGTACCTGATGTATAAGAAAGTGGTGTAGTTGCCAATAACCTAAGTTTATTGTTTACTCCCGGTTGTTCCTGCTGCCAGTAGCCCCATTTGATGTCCTCAAGAACCGCCAGTGACGTTGAGTCAATCGCATTGGGAATTTCATTCACGGCATTCTCATATAACGGCAACAAAGCTCCGTAAAAATCATACGGACGCCACTCAGCCGAAGGCGTAGCCGCTTCATCCCAATAGAAAATCTCTACGTTTTCGAGGTAAAACTCGTGGCGTACACGGTCCGATTTCCCACGCAACGGTGGCGAGAATTCTACAAATTTAGCCGGAGTTGATTGTCCCCCGATTCGGGCAAGATTATTTGAAATGCCTGGACTCACATTCATTCCTTTCTTGAATTCGATATCCAGGAAAGCATCCACAGGAACACGATAATCGTCGTTGCTTCCGGTAATCCAGCTATCCGGTGCCGGAATTGATCCAGCGAGAGTAGCGGCCAGCGGGAAACGTTCTCCCGTCACCATATGTGTCATACTTGCTACTTTGGCAATATCCGCAGTATCGAGGGCACTTCCGTCACCAACTGCTCCGACAAGAAGTGGAATACGGTTGATGTCCAGGTCTTCGTTGAAACTCCAGGTAAATTCAAAACGGGCACAGCGTTCTTTTTTCAGAACAGTCACACACACTTCAAATTCACCGGTCACCATGTGCGGATTCGGTGCTTCGGCAGCCAATGTGGCACTTCCTGATACACTGAATCCGAAGCCACAGACTTTGATGCCGACTTTTCCACCCATTTTGATGGCGCCACCAATCTGTTTCGGGCGTTTACTGATCTTACCGAAGGTATCGATGTAAGCTTTCAGTTCAGCGCTCAACGGACCGAATTTCTTGGCCCATTCAAATTTCACTCCGGCCCCCAAACGAATGCCGTTGTTCGACATCATCAGGTAGAAATACATGTTCAGAATATCGAACAAACGGGCCTGAATACGTCTGTCGTCAGGAGTTTCGCGGCCTACATTCACATACCAAGCCGATGAATCGCCCCAGAAAAACCCGAGTTCGATGACACCGTCGACCGTTACCAGTTTTCCTTCATCACGCAACTTGTAATTGACTCCGAATCCGGCTTCGATAGACTGTTTCGTGATGGCAATGATCGCAAAGAATGGTGGATCGGGATTGGTATCGAGACTGATCCGTTCTTTGAGAAATTGTGCTTGTCCCTGGAAGAGGAACACATCCGGTAACGACAAGAGGAAGAACAATTTCGCGGAGAAGATTTTCCCTGAATCGGAACTGGTAGCCAACGAAACGCCCGCTCCGAAGCTGAATCCGTTTTTGGTGTCGAATTTCGAAACCTGGATGCCTTCTTTGTAATCAGGATCTATTTTGGCTTTGTAGTATTGCCACCATTCGCCGTCTTCCGGTATTCCCGCGGAATTTTTTGTTGCCACGTATTTTTTACCAAGTAAAGCGCGGAAACCATAGATTCCCAAACCGGTTGTTCCCAGTGGAATGGCTTTAGACATCTCAATCTCCAGGTCGACGATAAACGACGGTACTTTTGGGTTGAGACGCATCGCAGCACTTCCTTTCAATCCACGGAATTTTGGCAAACTGACACTTACGCCGCCAATGTATTCCTGGCTGTTTTGTAAAATAGTGAGCAATGGATCTATTGTTCCCGGTGGAATCTTTGGTTCTGCAATCGACAGGAATCCGCGAATCACTACTGCCGCTTTTTCCGGATCGGTACCGCTTGGCAAGATGATATCGACTTTGAGGCTTTCCAGTCGGATGAACCAATCGAAATCAAGACCATCAACCGAATAATAATACTTCAATCCTTTGCCATGGGCTTCCACTCCGCCCGGCGTGGTTTTTACACCACCATCAAACCCAAAGAATTTGTACTTACGGTTGTCTTTTTCGTAAGCGCCCATGTGGATTCCAGTAATAGACAACGTCGCAGGACCAAACTTAAGCGTCACCGCTTTTGGTAATGTCAGTTTCCCGCCTTCGAACTCAAAGGAACCATCGTCGTAAATAAGGAGTTTTTTGATATCCAGTTTATCCGGCAGGAATTGCTCGGCAAAACCTTCTATCTGGAAATCGAGCTCTCCGCCGATTCCGATGTAAAAACGTCCGTCATTGCCCTGCTCACGGCCAAAGAAGATGCTATCGATTTGAAAATCGAACACGCCGTCAATCCCGATTTTCTTAAACGCCGGATCGGCCGTAGCAACGATATTAAACTCACCATCCTGCCCGATGTGAATATTAATATCAATCGTTGCCTGCTCGCCGGTTTCGTCTTTGAATCCCGGGATTTTTAACCAACCGTGGATATCGGAACTGATGATCGCGTTTTGCTGAAAGACGAGTTCGAAGCCTTTGAGGCCAACTTCGAAATCGGAGCCGAATTTGGCGCTGATGAGGGAATCCTCAGTTAACGGATCGTTGTCAAAACCACGCATGCCGATGGTGCCGGAGATACCGCCGGTGCCGATTAATACGTTTTCAGCAAATATCTGCGCGGTAGAATTATTCTCATCATGGTTCCATTTTGCAGGAAAACTAATCGACGCTTCTTTGATAAAAGCTCCAATGAAATCGTCAGGACGGCCGTCGAGTGTGGCTTCTTCGATGTTGTTCTTCTTACTAAGGTCCAATTTCATATTGTCGATGTACAGAATAAACCCCGTATCAGCAATTTGTGCGTATGCATTGGAATCCAAAACCAGATCCATTTGATAGCCGAGACCTTTCTCCGTATCTATATTGAATACCGCCTGACCAAAACTCAACATGAATTTGGGTTCTTCGTTTTCATCAGCCGGAATAACCTGAAATGCATTTTCTGCCACTACAGGCTCGGTTTCATTGAACGGATTGCTACCATCCGGATTGTAAACCGGTTTCAGCATATTTCTGGGAAACTCCAGTCCGGCAGACAACGTAAATCCGGCTTTTAGTTTTGGTGTGATCAATTTCTTGAGATAAGCCTCAATCCCTTCAGGGACAACACGTTTGTAGAATGCATCCAGATTCCTTTTCGTCTCATCCAAATCACTTTTCAGTACGTAAATACCAAACAAGATCATTGGAATACTAGTTGGAATTTCAGCTTCTTTGAGAATTTCCATCAGCAAAGAGAATGATTCTTCTTCTTCCTCAGGAAAAGCCAACTCTTCACTGGTAAGAGCACTAACATCAATAAGTACCTGCTGATATACAGAGGTGTTTGCATCTTGCGGCTCAACGAAAAAGTTAAGGATATTTGCAGTTACCTGCTCATCTGTGAGGCGAAATACCTTCAAACCCAGTTGATAAAAATCTTCTAATGAATAAGAGAATTCCTGAAGGCGGAAAGCTTTTACAAATGCCAGAATCTCCCATTTGTATTCAATTGCGATCGGAAACGAGGAAATTCCAGCATCACCATCTACATCTGGATTCATTACCAACTGCATTCCGCCTGGAAGCGGAAATTGCAAGCGATCTCTTGTAACTAGATCTAGGCTGTAAAAGGCTGCATCACCATTGAAACTCTTCGAATATTGAAGGTTCTTGTAGTGAATTCGGTCAAAAACTTGCTCCAACCCATTTTCAAGGAAATTGAGAAATTCAGGTAAGTCTTGTACTGTAACTACCTCTGATAAACGGGGATAGTAACGTTTTACGATGGTGTTTGGCATGTGGTTATCGTTAAATATGTAATAATAAATTCTACATTAAAATGGTCATGAATCAAATAACTTAATGATCAGTGGTAGGTAAAAGAATATGTTTTGTTGAAACATTCAGAGCTTCCGCCAACTCAATTCGTTTAATTGGAGTTTCAAGTTTTTCCTTCAATTCATCCATAGTCAATTTATTCAGCTTTGCTTTGAACAAAAATGTTTTGAAGAAGTATGTACTGGCAACTTGATTAAAATTCTCTTGATCTTCGGACGTTAGCTCGGCAACCAGATTATTCATTGCTTCAAGAATTAACAACAGTAAATTATCCAATTCGTCTTTCCATTCTTCAATAGCGTTCAAATAATCATGAACATCTTCCCTTTCAGAGATCCGTAATTTCAATATCAATTTATCAATCGAGCTGAACGTCATTGTTGTCCACGGTTTTTCAGCCAATACTTTTAGCTGCCAGAAAAGTTGTTGTTCTTTCCAATAATTTTTTTCGGACTGAACCTGATGAATAATAGATCCCGGGAATTCAACTGCAGTCAGTTTTCCGCCATGGCAACAACCAGTATCTATACCTAAAGTATTATTCAGGAATTTTGGAGAATCTCCCACAACATGATGCCCGTATACAATCGTTTTTTCTCCGGAGTAGAAATCAGACCAAAATGTGTTTTCCGGATATTTCTTTTCCAGATACCTTTCACCTGAAGTTGACCCGCACAGCACATCCTCTCGCTGTTTTTCAAGCACTTGGTCATGTTCAAAAGCAGCATGAACGATCAAGGCTTCCTCTAATTCATAGTGATATGGAAGCGCTTTTATCCATGAAATCAGTGATTCATATTCATTTCCAAACTGGATCTTTACAATTTCCTGGGCATAGTTCAACATTCCATTCAAATGCTTTCGCTCATGATTTCCCATTAAAACGTGAGCATTTTTCCTTGATCTGAAAAAGTTGTAAACCTCAAACGACTTCGGGCCACGATCAAGAATGTCTCCCAGAGAAATAACCAAGTCGTTCTCTTCAACGTTCATTTGCTGAAGTAACTCTATTAGCTCATTGTAGCAACCATGTATATCTCCAATAACGAACGTTTTCATAAATTATCAAGCCGGAATTACAGGGTAAGCAAACTGGTAATATTCATTTCCGGTCCAGGAGAATTCAATATCCGGATCTACGCCGATACGACTTGGAAAAATATCTGCTTGTGTTTCCTGAAGATTGTAAATGTGAACACAGGTACCAATTTCATTGTAATCAAATTCATACAGATCTTCTCCCTCTTCATCGTATAACGTTTTTACGACCGATGAGTAATCCGGATCATCTGAAATCAGGTCTATCGGGGCCATGTAAATGCAATTATCATTTTCGTCTAAAACAATAATTCTTTTTCCTATCAAGCCTCCGTCTCTGTAAACCAAACTTGTTTCCTGATCATAACCATTGAACGTTTCATGGGTTATAATCTGAGCATTCGGGTCTGATAATAACACATCATCTATCTCAGAAGAACCAACCAAATACTGGGTCAAACTCAAACTACCATTTTTAAATATCTCTACCCTTTTTAACACACTATCTTCATAGATATTCTTTCGGTATTCTTCAACCAAAGACAATTGAGCAGTTGTTAATTCCATTTGTCTATTTGTTACGTATTTAACTGTAATACTCATAATTCAAAATTTTAGATATGGTCCCAAATCCATTTGAGAATTTGCAATAATTATCGAAGCATCAAGATCTTCTGCAAGAATCAATCTATCATAATAAGTCTGTGAAAAGCTTTTACCCTCAAATTTACCAAAGTTAATGCTTCGAATAATTCCTTTCTCTAAATCGATATCAATCTTGGCGATCGCTTTATCGTAATTCTTAGTTGCGTGAGGAGACATCTCTCCTGTATCCGGATCCGTGAATTTCTCTTTAATACGACTTTTGATTTTATTTTCAATCATTGCTTTTTGAGATTCTTTGAAATAAAATGCAATATCAACATCTTGAGTGGTCGCTTTTCTTAGCGAAGAACCTTGAATTCTTACATCATGGGTTGGTATTCCGAAATCATTCGCAAGTTCAATGATCTTAGCTTTGAATAGCTGAAACTCCTCAAGACTGGCAAATAGGTACGGATATTTTCTCGGTTTTATAACTAACGCCCAATTGTCAGTTTGCTCAATAACTTCTGCAGTGGAAAGCTGCTTTTTTTTGCGATAACTTACTGCTAGTAGATCTTCTGCCTCTGATGCCGTAAGATTCCGTGCATAGGCATTATTCAGAATCTCATCAATTTGGGCTTCTGAGTGAAGTGGATTTCCAGTATGTATATTGTTAAGTGAAAATTCGTTGTTCTTACTCACATATTCAATAACATTACTTTTGATCTTATTCTTATAACGATTTAAGAATTGAGCAGCGCCACCAGCAAGCTCCTCCAACTTCATTTTGGGAGTTAATCCTCCGGTATCCGGTACCTCCTGTAATAACTCGTCGGGCCAACCGTTTTCAATAGCCTCATCGACAGTATCCTTAGCAGATTTCCTTGCTTTATTCATCATTATTCCATCCGTCCCCATAGATGACAATTCGATGTAGAAAAGCATTGTTCTGACTTTTTTACAAAGCGTGCCTTCAGCATTGCATTCATCAACGAATTCCAAAAGAACATTGAGAACACCAGCAACAATCTGAACAGTTTCAACTACAAGCATTGCTTGACCAAAACGCGTAAGATGTCTTATGTGTCGTAGTTTTGCCAGATTCGCAACAGGTATGAAGGTTGAGATAACATCAAAAGCAACTCCCATAAAATGTTGAACATCTTTGCTATCCCCAAAATCATCAACATACTTCAAAAAGAAAACTGGAACTAAAGAGTTTATGTTCGACCCGTTAAAATTGATCTCTTCACCCTCTGTAACCAACATCGGTTCTGCCGTATCTAACGAACTTGATATGAGATGTACCGGCTGTAAAATATCATATTTTCCGTAAAGCGCATAAATTTCTGCGCCCCCTACGCGATGAGCCCCTTCGTAATGCGCAAGTCTGGCAATAATGTGATGCTGCGAAAATTCGAAAGAGTAATTATCGATATGGAATCCTGCAGATTTCTTGGAATTATAATTCAGCATTATCGGTGCGGCTTCCCAATAAGCGTCAACGTACCTTTCGGTTACATCCTCGGTTTCGGGTAAGATTTTATAACCAGGATAACTCGTATAGAAATACGTTCTATCCGGTTTAGTTGTAGAAAAATTGATAGGGTCATTAGAATCGATTTCATTGGTTTGATAATGAGCCACCCCATCGACCAGTTTCTTCAAACCTAAGCTATTTTCTCTCAATTCGAATGTATCAAAATCATACGGATTGTATTTACTTCTTATCCATAAAGCATAAATCGATTTTACGAACATACCTCTGGTGTCTGTAGGTTTCCAGGTAGCATTAAATGCCCAATTCATTAACTCGATAGTCGATCGGGTAATTTCCCAGGCAGTACTCATTCGCTCATAAAGTACCTCATACATCGTTTTTCCTTCTTCACCATCACCGTTAAAATCAGGGTTGACTATTCTTGTTAGGAAGGTATTTCTGTCCGACTCTTCATTAAACCCAAAAGATCGAACAATTCTAATAACAATCTGTTCTTCAATCTCAACCTTGAATGTTGAGGATAAATGCATACTGACCATCTGTTTCAAAACATTCATTCGATCTTCCAGAGGCATTATGGAAAGGGCTTTAGACCCCAATATCCGTGCAAGAAAATGAAGCTTCTCCTTACCTTTCATCTTCTGAATATTTACCCGATACAACGACGCAGAGTAGTAAAAATCATACAAACCATCGTAATAAGCATTAAGAGTATAATAATCTGGTTCTTCCATGATTGTATCATCTGTCCACTCCTCTTTTTGACGGGTGATGTAAGAATTGAAGACGCTATCGGAGCTAAATAAAGGGAAGATATCTTCACAAATCCGTTGGATTATCCAGCATATTCGATTAAGTATTCTGGCTATTTCCAGAGGATTAATTGAAAACTCTTCAGCTGAGATGAGATACTTGTTCTTGTCATAAAAGCTTTGAACTACAGGGATTGCATTGGTTTCGGGAATTGGATCTCGCGGGTTATCAATTGCTCTTTGGGGCATGATGATAAATGTGTTCAATTGATTATCACGACCAACGATTTCTTCGTTCGGTATAAGATCCCATTTAAACAATTGCGTAAAAAAAAGTTCAGAATAATTAGGTGGTGACAAGTACAATTTCTCCACAAAAATATTGACTGGTTCGGTGCTTGGTTCAATGGTACTGATAATATCAAAATGAGTAAACTTATGCTTATCAACCAATTCATCAATTGTGATAATATTTTTTATGTAATCAGAATATGCATTCCAATAATAGTAATCGTTAAGTGCAACATTTTCCCGAACAGTATCCATATGACAATAGCGTACAGCTTTGTTCTTATACCAAAAAGTGGATAAGAAACCATTGAATGCGAACTCTGGCTGGACTAAGTTTTCAATACTAACAAGATTGCCTCCGTAGGTAATTACAGCTCTCATATTATTCTAGTGTTTCTAGGTTAATTAAAAAAGAAGGATCGTAATTCATTATCAAATCAGTATCTAACATTTGGATCATGTTATCCGAGTACGTTTTTGAAAAAAAATAGGATTTGTCTAAAGAATAGATAAATACGCTTTCTTCTGGTTGAACGATAACCAGATTACCGTTTTCCTGATTTTCACCGACTACGCATATAACGTATTTGAAATAGTTAATCCCTTCAGAGGAAACAAAGGAAGTTTTATTAGTAGATAGGTCGGAAAGTACGATACGTGGATTAATCAAACCTTCACAAAGAAGATTCACTGAATCATTTTCTGCCTTCGATATGCCAATGATCAGATCGCGATTAACGAAACCATCAGTTATTGGTAGTTTAATTGTTGTAATCATTCCTGATTCTACTGTCATAACACCAAGTTCGTATTTTGTCTTTCGAGGTAATTCAAACGTTTTTTGGTCAGCTGAAGTATTAATTGGTGTTTGGATATCTGAGGCGATTTTACTCGTAGGGGACAACGGGGAATTAGCCACTGCAATGGTTGAAGTTGAATAAACAACTCTGTTAAACAAGGGAGACTGTGGATCCATTGTAAAGATCGTGTCCTTGGTTTGAGTGGTTTGAAAAGCGGTCACACCTAGTAATTGTCCCTGAATAACGTGTTTTAACAAATGTAGTCGTTCAAAGTTCACCACTTTGTATTCTTTGGATTCTTCAGTAATCAACAACGGCACTGCTACCAAATTCCCAAACACATCATCAAAAGCATTGGGTTGAGCATAAACATTCACCTCCTCCTCTTCTTCATTGAGTTCTGTGCCCGCAATGTAGCTGTAGGTTGCTCCCTGATAGATCAGGATTCCGAAGTTGGCAATGTGTTTTTTTACACTACCATCTTCAACAGCTGGATTGGAGAGAATGATCGTGTTGGTTAAGATAGGTTGATTATCTTCTTCGTCAACGGGTTGCTTTAGTTCTTCTATGGTAGAAAAATGGTTTCTCAGTGCGTTATCTACACAGGCTGTTTGGCCATAAAGCACCACGTTGGAGTTATTGTCTGTTACCAATTGCAGGTAGATCTTATTGCGTTCTTCTGCATGTTCCTGAACCGTGGTTTCCAAAATGAGGGGCCAACCATCTGTTCCATAAACCCGCGCTGTGAGGGTATTCTCCTCTGTACCATAAAGATGATTTTCCGGCTCCTCTGCATCTATACGGTAATTCCCATAGAAGTCATACGAACGCTCTCTGTCCGATTGAATGTAGAGGTAGTAGGTATTTTTACTTGCAAATGATGTGAGTACATTACTGTAAATAGTGCTTTGATCGTGCTCAACATCTCCTACGGTGGTCACTTTTCCTTCCGCAATGCAGTGGAAGCCGTAGAATGCTGCTATGTCTATGAATTGGAAGATCTGTTCTTTTCTGCGTTTCAGCACTACTTCATCGGTAATTGCGCTCAGGTCAATAAGGGCTTCTGCAGCCCGGGCATAATTGTAGTCGAAGGCAAAACGGTCTGGTTCATTGAGGATGTAATCTCCGTAGTTCAAAACAACATCTATTCCACACTCACCAGTTGCAAACGTGCCAAGTGTTTTTCCCTGATCAATTTTCGGGAGTTCAAATGCCGTTTCGGGAACTTCCTCCCCTTCTTCATCGTATTGTGTTAAGGAAAAGAAGAGGTTCTCAAAAGAAGCCGTCATCTCAGCCACAGTTTCCTGATAGCCAATGAATGCTGAATCAAATACCGGTGGTTCTTCTTCATCTGCATGGAAGTCAAAGAAATCGGTATTGATCTTTGTAATGAAATCAGAAACACCTGAGGTGATCGGGATGATGTTTCCACTTGGATCAATGAAATCACTTTTGTTCAATCCCCGATAAATGAAATAACGGATGTTTACGCCTTTAATGGGTTGTTGGTACGGGCGCAAGATCAAATTTACTTTGGTTGGACTTCCTGTTTGCGGCTGGATAGCAACTATTCCTGGACAAATGGCAAAAGCTTTCGTACCTGCTGTCGCCGTGAACTTTGATGTCAGACGGAAAACATCTTCAGAAACCGGCCCAAACGTTTGGGTTACAGATTGTGAAACGTTCGCCACTTCTGAGAAGAAATGCGATTTAGCTGCGAATCGATTGGTTGGATTATTGGTTTCGTTCGGCATAGTTTATAGGATGATTAAGAATAGAAAGAAATAGACGCTTTTCTTATAGAAGGTGGTTTTAATAAATGACTCATTCAGTGTTTTCATTGAAATTTATTTAAGTGTATCTAAGGTTAGGCCAACACAACAAATTAAAACTCCCGGATGCAGACAACAATCCACGCGACGAAACGTCAACGAACGAAATATGTGCTGAGATAAAGGTGATCTAAAAGTCGGTTGTTGAACCGTGATTAAGTAACTAACTTGAAGCTAATATAACGATGTTTTTTTCAGGTTAGTACAATCCGATTTGTTAAAATTCCCTTTTTTGAATGAAGTAAAAAATTGTTAGTTATGAATCATTATGATTATCAATTATTTACTTAAAAACACTTGTCTAAAATTATTTTTGTTAAAATGGTTTAGGTGATTAAAGTGAATTTGGGTTGTTAGAAATAGTGACTTAACCATTGATAAACAGTTAATTAACATACATGTTGCGACGCTTTTAAACACAAAGACACAACACTTACGCCGAAGCTTCAGCGTTGTGCCTCCTATGTGGTAAAGCCCTCCCATTCAAACCAACCCCCCATCCGCCTAAACGAACAAGGGTTGCCTGTCTTTGTTACGGTTGCCTGAATACTCAACCAATAAACTGTACTTACCAATCTACTTAGCCACTTTTAGTTTTTTGGTCGACAGCGGATGTTTGGAGAACGACTTGTGCGCGTCCAATCCTGTTATTGAGAAATCACCGCCTCTGAAATTGTATTCGTTTTCGAAATGCGTGATAAATGCCATGAACGAGTGATCGACCAGTTTTGCCTGCGACATATCAATTTCGACCGTTTTTCCTTCTTCGATCTTTGTGAGCATGCGTTTGAAACCTAGCAGGTTCGAGAAAATGGCCGAATGATACACATGCGCGATTAGTTTTCCGTCTTTTTCTTCAATGCGATAAAATGCTTTGAACAGGCTTTTTAATGAAGCTCCATTAGCAACGTGGAAAATGAATTTCACAACGATACCACTGGCAACACCCACCAACAAATCTTCATATAAGGTAAAGAAGATCGTGGTGAGGAAAATCACCAGTTGCTCGATTCCTATCTTATACGTATGAATGAACTCTTTCGGCGCAGCCAAACGGTACCCCGCAAAAATCAACATCGAAGCTAACGCAGCATTCGGGATCATTTCAATCAACGAGATCATGAACAACATGGCAATTAACAAAAACCCACCATGGAAGAAATTCGACCACTTGGTTTGGGCGCCGAAACCAACGTTGGCCGAACTTCGCACGACTTCCGAAATCATAGGCAAACCACCCAACAAGCCCGAAACAACATTCCCTGTTCCCTGCCCGATCAAATCGCCGTTGTAGTCCGAAGCGCGTTTGTACGGATCCAGGTTGTCAACTGCTTTTACGGTGAGCAACGATTCCAAACTACTTACAAACAGGAACATGAAAACATATTTCCAGAAAGCGAATGTGGTAATGAAATCAAAGTTTGAATTGAGTTTCACCGAACCCCAAAAATCACCGATGCTTACCAATGAATAAGCACCTTCGGTGGATTTAAAGTTCCAGATAATCGCCAACGGAACAGTCAACAACAATACAAACAAAGGCAACGGTAGTTTTTTGATGAGCTTGATTTTCAACAACGGCAGCAAAAACAAAATCGCCAATCCGATCAACCCAACAACGGCAATGTGCCAGTGCGACTCCATCACAAAACGCGGAATGTCAGCAAACAATTCAAACGGTCCTTCGCCTTTGTGAATGACTGTTGGGTCGTCGCCCAGCAATACCGGAATTTGTTTCGCAATGATGATCAACCCAATGGCTGCCAGCATTCCGTGAATGGCCGAATGCGGAAAGAAATCACTCAACGAGCCGAATTTCAGCGCACCGAACAGGATTTGGAACAAGGCTGCAATTACGATGATTCCGCAGGTAACCTGCCAGCCCAGTATCGGATCTCCATGTCCCATTTCGAGCACCGCGGCGGCACAAATGGTAATCAATCCAGCGGCCGGACCTTTAATCGTGAGTTCGGAAACGTTCAAAAAACTGGTAAACAAACCACCGATCATCGCCGTGAGCACACCCATCGCCGGAGGAAAACCACTTGCTTTGGCAATTCCCAAACTGAGCGGAAGCGCCAGCAGAAATACAAAAAATCCGGAAAGGATGTCCACTTTCCAATTCTCTTTTAACCCTTTGAATCCTGTTGCAGGAAGCATGGTTTTATCTTTTTTCATATTGAATATCGTTTTGAGAAGTATTACTTAGGAAGAGCGCTTGGCAACTTCGTGATAGGTTTTGTGGTGTGGACCTAAAAACACACGTGAATAAATGCGGATGAGCGCAATGCCATCAATAATGAAACTCAGCGAAGCCAATGCTGCCAATGCAAACTGGTGTTCTTCGATGTGCGAAAACAATAAATCTTCACCGATGAACGTGGGCGTAATCGGGAAACCGGCCAATCCTAAACAAGCCACCAAAAACACGGCTGTAATCTTCGGATGTTCGTAAACGTGGCCATGGAATTTGTCGAGTGTTACTTTTTCTTCCAAACGCATCAACCTGCGCAGACACAAGATTCCAACAACAGCCGCCACGATGATTCCGCTGAAATAATACACCAGTTCCGTCAATGACAGTTTTTCGCTGAACGAAACGGCGAGCACGATCCACACGTGGTTCATCACCACCAGAATCCAGCTTGTGAGTACATTCCTTCTTTCGGTAAAAGCTTTCAGCACCATCACCAAGCCGATGACTCCAAACACGATAGGAAGCGCCGTTTGCAGCGAAACCGGTAAATCGGCTTTGAAATAATACATCCCCAGGCCAGCACCGAAAACAGGTACAAAGAACCAGGCTACATGCCGGATGGAAAGGAATTTCAGTGAATTCCCAAAACGTTTCAGCGGATTCCACAAAAAGCGGTACATCGCGTTGTCGAGGTTCCATTCGCGTAAACTCCAGAGATACAAGGTATATTCCAACCGTTTTGGAAATGAATCTTCGAGCGTTTTGGCGCGCGGCACGAAATGGTAAAATTGTTCCCTGATTTTGTACGTTACCACCGAAGGTGAAATCAGCAATTGGTATGTTCTGTAAAACGCATTGGCCGAAATGTGAATCAACGCGATCCATTCCCAACCGGCGGCTATTTCCACGAAAATCAACCCGATCTGCGCAATCGAAGCGTAACCGATCTGGCTTTTCACCGAAGACTGAACGCGGGCCGTAAAATTGGCCATCACAGCTGTTAGCAACCCTACTCCACCGATTACAAACCGCGCAACTGCTTGGTCTTCCCAGTAATGGAACGTCCGCATCATCAGAAACGCACCAATGTGTACAGAAAGCGAGCCGTAAAAAATCGCGCTCGACGGTGTTGGCCCTTCCATGGCACGAGGCAGCCACGATGAAAACGGGAATAACGCCGATTTGGCCGTAGCCGTGAGGAAAATCAACATCGAAATGCCAATCGCTTCTCCGGAATGATTCACCAAGTGATGGTGTACTTCTTTTGCGTCGTTGAGTTCGTAAAATGCCAGGTTATGCCCCCATAAATGATGACTAAGCCACATCGCAAGGATCAATCCGACGTCGCCGATACGGTAGATGGAGAATACCTTCACGGCATTTTTCACCGGCAGGTATCGCGTTCGGTAAAAGGCAATCAGGAGAAATGAAGAGATGCCCAATACCTCCCAACCGATGAACATGGTTTCGAAATTCCCCGAGAAAATAACCGTGGAATAGCCGAAAAAGAAGAACATCAGCACCGAGAAAAAGCGCTTGTAGCCCGACTCACGGTGCAGGTACCGACGACTGAAAATCCCGACCAGGAACGTTAATATCGATCCGAAAAGCAGGAAAACAACCGTCAACCGGTCGGCATAGAGATCAATAAAAAAATCATACTCCGCCGATTTCATGATCGATGTTTCGCGCAAATGCACATTTCCGGCGCCTTGAACGAGCCACAAGGTGACAAATACAACCGACACGATCAGGTGCAGTCCCGTAATCAAACGCACTACCTGCGCAATCGTGTTTTCGTTGGACTTCGGTAGGAATACCGTTATCAGAAATCCCAGCAACGGCAGCCCGATGAGGGATAAGATTACGTATTCCATTTGCTTGCTTTTTTAAGAAGTGCCGGACTCCCGTTTTCTACTGTCGAATGCAGTTGCCGCAAATAATTCTCCATTGTTGGCACCGGAGCTTCCAGCGGTTCATACACTTCGAACCGGTCGTTTTTAAACAAGTGCAATTCTTCCGTTTCAGGATGAACAGCCACCAAACGAATCCATTCGTTGCTAAACCAGTTAAACGTTGCCGGATTGCGTTTGATCGTATCCAAAACCACTTCCGGGAAGTGTTCCACAATCACCATCAACCTTACCGGATCGTGTACCTCAGTCATTTGATACGGAAGTCCCGTACGCAAATCACCGTCTATTCCGTTGGCTACGCCTATCAGTCCCACTACGTTGTGTGGCAGCTTCGACCCTGCTCCCAATTGCTGCTTGTCAACACGCGAAAAATAATACTCAAGGTTGATACCACCCGCTACCGGAGCTACCGCATCCAGTATTCCTTCGAGAAATTTACCTGTCGGATCAACCTGGTAATCAAATGAATTCATAAATGCCCTGCGATCCAGGAACAATCCTTTCGAGAACACACGTCTTCCAACCACGCACAACGCGTTGGTGGCGTGATTCAATTCCGGACGCGGTTCAAACAACGAAACCGTGCGGCGTTTTACCTTGTGGTGAATGCGGTTTGCCGAATCAGTCGAATTAATTGACATAAACCGGCGTGAACGCTCCTGAGCATTCAGATCAAGCGCTTTTTCAAACATTACAAGATTTTCCTGGTGTAATTCCTGGAACGATACCGGTAACTGATCCACATCAAAGAACGTGAATTCGTCACGCGATGTATCGTGTAATCCGCCAATAAAACGGGTTTCATCCGGAAGGTCAATTCCACGTTCACGTAAAATCTCACGCACTTTCGGATGATTGCCAATGTGGCTGATCACGCGCGCATTCACTGATCCTGGCCGACCGGAACAAGCACCGCAATCGTATCCTGCAAAGTGCGTATTGTTGACGCTCGTAGAACCGTGCCCGAATGCGTAGATCAGCGGCGCAAAGTTGTTCACCAAACCGATGCTGGTCAATAAAACATGCAAGCGATCAGCCATTTGCTCCAATGTAAATCCAAGCTGTAAACCATTTTCGAACACTGTTCCGTCACTTTCTATTGCTAAAACCGATGTCGCGTCCATGTGCTTAGCCGATGCCGATGTTAACGGACTCAACCGCGGACTCACAATATTGGTCGCCAAACGAACGGCTGAAACCCAACCAGCAACTGCTGTTATTACCGTTCCGCTCAAAAAGCCATTGTTCCGCTTTGAAAAATGCAGGTCACGCTTAAGTTTAGCTGCTGATCCGCATTCCTTGATCAGCACAGTTGCCGTGGCCGGAGCCGGACAAACTTTGGTCACAAAACGGCCGTCTTCCGGCTGAAAATAAAACTCTAAGTTAAAATGACCGGGAGTCGCAAATGTTTCGCAGCGTTCATCTTCCTGCTCGAAATAACGGCGCAGCGAACATTCACGGTCATCGATGCAAAACAACGCCTGCAATGAAGGATTCCCCATGCGTTCCTCCGTTTTGTGTTGCTTCACGGCCCGCAAAACCTGGTCGTAATACGTCCATTCGTATGCTTCATGCCACAGTTGCAGCAATTTGCTTTGCATACCTGTAATCACGGGATCAAACAGAGGTTTCGGTTGTTTGTCAATGAACCGCGCCATGGGTTCCCACTTCTCGCCGTAAACATCGTCGATGGCATCAATTTCGAGTAAACACTCTAAAATGATCATGTCTTTCAGCGACAAATTCACCGGGTTCAATAAGGTTTCCGGGCGGTGCTGAATGACTGAAACCATGCCCGACCATCCCGGATGCGCAAATTGCTGATCGAATAAATATTGTTCGTACAACCGCTCATCACCGACAAGGATTTTTAGTAAATCTGTAAGCTTGAGTGTTTCGTCCAACAACATGTTTTTTACCCGTTTCGACTGAAAGAAACTGGTGTAACAGTTTTTTTCCAATAAACGGAATGATGCCAGGAATCCGGATTCGTGAACCGGGAAATTCCAGGTGGCAATTCCCTGGTCGGTGTAACTTCCGATGACACGAAACAAAATCGGATGAACCCGCGAATCGAGGTCCATTTTATAGGCCGATTTCCAGTAATCACGCACTTCACCGATGCGTTTCGATTTGTTGGTTTCTACCGGTGCGTTGAGCAACAAGATTTTGTAAAAAGCGCGATCATCTTCCGGAATGCGCTCTGCAAGAACTCTTTCGAGGCTTGCCTTGTCTATTTTTCCTGCGTGGTACGCTTCGCGGTATTCTTCCATTTCGAGGTATACTTTGTAGCCGAAAATGGTGGAAGCTTCCGACAATCCGCGGTGAAACGAATGTTGCTGGAACGCGTGCAGGGTATTGTGATGGATGAAATCTTTCAGTGGTGCCTGCTCGGGCAAATAATGACTGATACGCTCAAGAACGCGGTCCTCTTGAAAAGAAGGCGTTTGATTCTCCATAAACGAATGATTAATGAAATGAAAACTGAATTGCGGGGTGCAATTGCTGTGATTTTTCAATCAATGGGAGGCGGCGTGAACTGCCGAACGCAGAAGATTGGATCTATCCGGAGTTTCGATCAGCACAGGCCAAAGCCGTTTCATTTCATTCTACAGTCGGAAATTCCCATTCACGAGGTAAATCGGGGGATAGGTGCCTTTAACGGCTTTTTCAGCCCACTCTTCATGTTTCTGTAACTCAAGACGAAGTGTGGAAACCTGGAACCGGGTAAAATAGGAGCCGGAAATAGAAAAGCTTTTTACCTCATCATCGGATTTTTCGTTGCCAAACTTTTCCGAATCAGATTCAAACAACAGCACAAAAGTGTTGTTTTGCAGGTGATTGAAAGAAGTTTTGGACGAGTGTTGCGATTTGGAAGGTGAAGAAATTACGGTCGTTTCAACTACGCTCAGCTTGAACATAGAGGTGATAACGGCGAGCAGCGCCACCATCATAAACCCTTTTTTTCTTGCTTCCTTCAGCATGGCCGAAAATTACAGTTTATTCCTAATGTAAACCACCAAAAAATGTTATCCGGGGTTAAAAACCTGTTAACGTTGTTTTTTCCACTAACATTCATATCCCGTGACGGCTAACCGACATGTTACTGTCTCCCACGAATACACGATTTACAGCTCGCCTAACGGACTCGCCCATTTACGTATTTCATGTATTACTGAATGGAGTATTGTTTTTACACATAATAAGCGCGTCCGTTAGGCGCGCAAAAATTCGCGAATTCGTGGGAATCTTTTTAGCCTGTCATCCGCGCGACTGCAGATGAAGGGGTCACACTATACGTTGAATCGGAAATGCATGATATCACCGTCTTCCACCACATATTCGCGGCCTTCGACCTTGAACTTCCCGGCTTCTTTTACCGCAGCTTCAGAACCCAAAGTGGTGTAATCGTTGTATTTCATCACTTCGGCACGGATAAATCCTTTTTCGAAATCGGTATGGATCACCCCGGCAGCTTGCGGCGCTGTAGCTCCAACAGGAACCGTCCAGGCGCGTACTTCTTTTACTCCGGCGGTGAAATAAGTTTGTAAATTCAACAACGCATATGCCTGACGAATCAAACGATTCACACCCGGTTCTTCCAAACCAAGTTCATCGAGGAACATCTGGCGCTCGTCATATGTTTCCAATTCGGTAATATCCGCTTCGATCTTTGCCCCGATGAGCAATACTTCGGCATTTTCTTCTTTCACCGACGCGCGCAATGCTTCTACGTGTGCGTTTCCTGTCAACACAGACGATTCATCCACGTTGCACACATACATCACCGGTTTTGAGGTAATGAGTTGAAATTTCTTAACGATCTCAATTTCTTTCTCGTCCAAATCCATTGAACGAACCGATTTCCCTTGCTCCAATACCGCTTTGATACGAATGGCCAATTCATTTTCCTTCACCGCGTCTTTGTCACCCGACTTGATCACGCGCGCCAACGCCTGGATACGTTTCTCGATGGATTCCAAATCTTTCAGCTGCAATTCGATATCGATGACTTCTTTGTCGCGAACCGGGTTTACATTGCCGTCAACGTGAATGATGTTTCCATCTTCAAAGCAACGTACCACGTGCAAAATGGCATCCGTTTCGCGGATATTCGCCAAAAACTGGTTGCCCAATCCTTCACCTTTCGAAGCGCCTTTCACCAAACCAGCGATGTCTACAATTTCCATGGTCGTAGGTACCACACGCTCCGGATTGACCATACTTTCCAGTTTCTCCAATCGCGGATCAGGCACTGAAATGGTTCCCACGTTCGGTTCAATCGTACAGAACGGGAAGTTGGCCGACTGCGCTTTTGCATTCGACAAACAGTTAAACAAGGTTGATTTACCAACGTTGGGCAAACCTACAATACCACATTTCAAGGCCATGATGAGAAAATTTGACTGCAAAGGTAATCATTTGTTGGATTTGTGGAAAGGTGGTGGGGAATGAGGCATATTTGATCGATTTGCAGCAGGACCCAGATAGTCCCGTAGGGACGCGATCTGATAACAAACAAATCATCTAATCAATTTCGCCCCGTAGGGTCGAGACAGCATACGTTGTTTCAACTATAATTGGTATTATTGAATGATGTAACTACGGAATAAGAAGATACCCACTGAATAGGAAGACAAACTATTAAAACATCTGATTTTTCAAGGATTGAGCCTTTTGATTCGTGTAAGCAATAGAAAAGATCTAAACAAAACTGAAACAAAACACAAATGGAAATACCCTCTTCTAAATTGATAGATTTTGGAAACCTTGCAGTCGGGATAGGTACTTTTACTTTAGCCCTAGTTCTCGGAATTATTAGTATTCTTTCTACCAGAAAAAGTAGAAAAATCCATATTGCAGATAAAAGACAAGAGTGGGTTTCTACTTTCAGAAAGCAAATTTCTCAAGTGTTGAGTCTTCAGCAACACTATACTCTGATAATTAGCGATTGTACTGTAGAAGAATTAGACTTACTGTTAAAGGAATTAAATTTAGCGCAGAACGAGATCAGATTTATGTTTGATTCTAACGATACAAGAAGAGACAAACTTGAAGAATTATTTGCTGAAATATCTAATGATTTTAAAAACAAACAGACTGAAAACTTCGCAAAAAAACAATATCAAATTATTAATCTCACGGATTCGATAATTAGCCAGCAAAGAAAAAAGATCGTCGATTTAGATAATTCCGAACCTATTATCTGAAAACATCCAAAAGACTTACTGTCTTGACTTGTATGATTTCCCAAAATCACGTTTCGCTATTCGATTTGGTTCCAACTATAATTCTTATCATTGAATCCAGAAGTCAAACCCAAACCATGACAAAATCAATCCTCCTCTCCTGTTTCCTTTTAACCGGCTCATCTGTCTTCAGCCAGGACACCATAAAAACCCTCAAAAAATCCGATCTCGAAAAACCAAACGATTTCAGTTCTGAAAAAAAGTGGGGATACTTTCAACTGGAAACAATGATCACTGTGAAGATCATAGAACATTTGCCTGCTTTTGCTGAATGCGGCGTTTTGGCAACAGCTTCTATGACCATTGCAGAAACCGAGAAAGGTGATACTATCCGAATTCTTGACTTGTGTAATACCTTAGATATTTATAAACCTGGACAAATCATTAACGTTTCACCGGCAGACAAACCTCCATTTGGTGTCAGCACTCCTTTTACGTTGAAAGAAAATCCGGTAACCAAGGAATTGGAGCCTTCTGAATTTGATGTGAAGGTGGTGAAAACCGCGTGGGGAAATTTGTTGATGGAGTGATTAAGAACGGAGCTCCAAAACGGCATTAAGTTCAAATCGTAAGAGAACAAGGTGCGTTAAGCGCAAACGAACCCCTGTTTGAGCTCAGTCTGCCTCGGCAGACGTTTGTGAGTTGGGGTGAGGTAGCTTAATAAGCCGTAGTTCTCAAGATTGGAACTTACGGCCTTGATTTTTTGCCAACTTACCTCCTTGTTACGCTTTTATCAAAGCGACAAGTCGTCTTCGTCAGCCGTAGCTGACTCTTTATCAAGAAAAAAGTTGGAAAGTTACTTCTTCCTCCTCTTCAACTTCCCTGCATCCAAAAAGAACAGCGCCTTTACCGAAAAACTATTCAGCTGCGGTTGGTTGAACAAGTCTTTGAACGTATTGAAATAACTGAGGTCGAGCGCATTTTCGGAAGCATAAATGTTATATTTCCACACAAAGCGGATTTCACTTCCCGGATAAACCACCCATCTGAAATTGAGGTCGATGGTAAAGGCATTGTAACTGGTATTGTGAATGTTATTGCCGTCGGCATCCAGACCGGTGTAAGTCGAAACAGTTGTCCAGCCATTGGGTTGCAGGGTCAGGAATTCGGTGTAGGCAACTTCCTGCCAGTAATGATTCAGCCCGAGCACAAGCCCCATGCGATTGGTAAAGGTATAATCTGCTGAAACGGAATTGTTCACGATCCAGCGGTCGCGGGTTCCCAAAATGATTTCGTTGTCGTAAGCCGGATCTGTAACGCCGATCACATAACCGTAATTATTGGTGTAACGACTCACGCTCGTTGTCAATACCACAAACAATTTATTCGAAAAACGAATGCGCGGACTAACCGTCACATCGAGGTTATTCAATCCTTTGGATGTATACAAACGGTTATAGAGGTTCACATCAAGTGCAAACGGCTTGGAATAGTCACTTGAGTAAAAACCTCCGATTGAGGCCGAGGCCGGAAAATTGACCGGATTTCCGAACGTACGCGATTCAAAATGATCGATTTCACCCAGCGGGAACACATCGTATTCGATACCCGCAGTGAGAAAATTACGGAACGTCCCGATGGCATTTCCATTGATGACCCAATAGTTGAATTTCGACGGATTGTGCAGGTAAATCAAATCGGTACCGAGGTTCAATGACCGGCGTAAAAATTTTCCTTTCGGTTGAAATTCCGTCCATTTGAAATACCATGAAGTGCCCCGTGTGTTGTTGCGCGCCACAAATCCCAGATCATTGCAATCGAAGGTTTTGCTCATTTCATAATATTCGATACTGAAATTCAACTGCCCCGAAATCTTCTCGAAATTCGTGTAAATATTGTGCCCGAAAATGGTTTCGTCCGGATCCTGGATCACCGAAGTTCGACCTTCCAGCTGAAGGGAATATTTCCTGCTTTTGGTCAACACAGTCGTCTGCAGATCATTGGCATTGGCAAACTGCTTCAGATCAGGGCGGTACACATTCGTGTTGAGATAAGAGATATTTCCATTGTTGCGCAGGTTTTGCGACAGCACTAAAATGTTGTAATTCGTCAGCGGATGCGCCAACACTTCCCGATCATTTCCCAGGGAATCTTTATAAGTCACATACGAGCGTTTTTCAACCGCATTGAAGACTCCAATTCCCAAGCCTTTTTTTGTGCGTCCCGAAATTTTGGATGCATTGATCAATTGCGCTTGCGCAGAAGCAGAAGTCACGAGATAGCCCTCAGTTTGTAAGGAATCGACCAAATAGCTACCAAACAATGTATTGCTACCGATGCGGCGTGTATAGAACAAATCACCGATGCCGAACAAATCCATTCCTTCCAGGAAAAATGGCCGATTTTCATTGTAGCGAACTTCAAAAGGCGAAAGATTCAATACCAACCGGTCGGAAGCTGTTTGACCGAAATCGGGAACCAATGTCGCATCCAGCGTGAACGCTTCGCTGAGTCCGTATTTCATGTCCATTCCAAACCGCTGACGAAACCGCCATTCCTGGTCGCCTGACTGATCGTTGTAGTAATTCTCGACATAAGCCGTGGTGTAAGGCGAAAACGACAAGCGCAATGGCGAAAACAAATCGGTCAACCCTGTGACATATCCCGATTGCGTGATTTCACCATAAACAGTTGGATCAACCGGCGACCAATACGACATTTCACGTCTCCGGCGAACTTGTCGCTGAAAATTGATCCGCCATGTTTGAATACTTTGCTTCGGGAAACGCAATTGCGATAATGGAATCCGCATTTCGAGCGACCAGCCGTCAGCAGTAAGCACTACCTTACTTTTCCAAACGGCATTCCACGTAAAATCCTGTTCGTCTTTATTAATGATCGCATCCAGTTCCACACCGGCAGCGGTTACTGCAAATGCAAAACCGTTCTGCCCTGCTCCATACGGGTCGATCAGGATTCCGAACCAATCGGCATTTCCAAAATCATCGCGTTGTGAAAGAATGGATAAAACGCTGTCGGGAGTAACATCGTGCAGCAAAACTCCGAAATAAACCGCCTGGTCGTCGTAAGCCATCTGAACCGTCGTACGGCAATTGGCAGGAAGTCCGGGAGTCGGGTAATTGATCACAAACGAATCGGCGATGGGAACGCTATTCCAAAAAGCTTCTTTTAACTCGCCATCGAGCGTGATCGGTTCTGTAATCCGCTGCGCTGAAACTGACCGCTGAGCATAGGAAATACTCCCTCCACAGAGGAAAACGACCATTGCCAGCATGCCCGGGTTTAGTTTCACGTTCTAAAATTGAGCATTTCTTAAGAATTGGAAGACATTTCAGGCAGGTTTTCTGAAAAAATGTTAAAATGATTATTTGATCAAACAGTTCACACAAAGATTTTATTCAAGGCAAAGGACGAGAAGTTGATGCACGAGAGGGAATAAATATAAGATATACACAACGAGAAAAGTAACACGCCTATTCTTTGCGAACTCTGCGTCTTTGCGTTGAAAGTTCAGGCTCTGATTGCGCAATTACAATCTCCGTATAAACGGTTTCGTTGGCAAATCGGGATTACTGAATTGCTGCAAGCGCGTGGTCATTAACCGCCGGTCTTCCTTCACATCCGGAATGCCATCAGTGCGGTAAAACCAGTTGGCATCGTCAGCGCGAATCATGACTCCTTCTTTTTCCTTATTGAATTGCCAGTTGGTTCCGTTTAAATTCACTTGCGTTTTATCATGCTCCAACGGATAGATTTTCATCTCACATCCCGTAAATCGGGCATACGCTTCCAGCTCGCGTGGCGTTTTCCAGCTGCCATTCCATTTGCAGTCATACACACCGATAAGCGTATTGTTGTGTTTCACCGCAGCAATAAATTGATTACTGTTAAACACTACCCATTCCTCCGATTGAAGGACCATATAACGTTGTCCCATCCACCAGCCGATCAGCGCCAGGCTAGGGAGAATGAGCCAGATTCGCTTCACTTTTTTGAGCTGTAAATGCAAAATCCAGCCAATGATAATCACATAAGCTACCGCGACTTCCCAACCAACGAGGTGAAATCCACCTGAAACAGCTCCTGGTAACGAATCGACCCATTTCACCCACAACACCAATCCGAAAATGGAAAAAGCAAACAACACCGCCACCAGTTTTACCAAATAGGGAATCCAAACTGTGAACAGGAATACCATTCCGAGCATCAATACCAAAAAACCCAAGAGCATTACGCCGAGATTTGCCAGCGCGAAATAATTCGGGAACTGGTAAACCACAACAGGATCAATGGCGTTGTTAAAACAGTAGCCGCCAATCCGACCGCGGTTCCCTCCCATCCAAGGCGAATCCATTTTTGCTGCGGAACCCAGCTGTCCACAATAGGCCGATACAACAAAAAGATGCCCAACATGGCTAAATATGAAAGTTGGAACCCGAGATCAAACAGCATCCACGGATCAACGCACAACAATACAATCGCTGAAAAGCCCAATACATTCAGCGGATGGGTTTGCCGCATAAGCAACTGTGCGCCCGACAAAATGGAAAACATCACAACAGCACGCATCACGGCCGGAGAAGCGCCGGTAATTCCGCCGTAAATCCAGATCAATATAATCGCAATGACAATGGCTTGTCGCTTGGTGATCCAGCGTGAGAATAACTGCAAAATCTTCTGAAGCAGCATCAATATCAAACCGATATGCAAACCGGAAACCGCCAATACGTGCATGGAACCCGTTGTTGAAAAAGCGTTCATCGTTTCCGAATCCAAATCGGACTTATCGCCCAAAATCAATGCTTTGGCAATTCCGAGAAACGTTCCGTCGAGTTGCTGCTCCATCAACGTTGCCAAATGCGCCCGCCAGTTCATCAGGATTGTATTCAATGAATTACGATGGCCGGTTTTCACCACACCTTCCGACGGTGTAAACAGCATAGCGCTTACTTTCCGCGATTCGTAAAAGGCAACCGCGTCAAATTCTCCCGGATTTCCGGCGTTTTCGATTTTTGTCAACGATCCGCCAACCATGATTTCATCACCACAATGAATCAGTTGCCGGTCGTCCATTACTATAACCCCGATTTTCCCAGAACAAGCAGCAATTGAATCATCGGCCACCACTTGTTCTACCTGTAATAACACTTGTTGTTTTCCGCCAATTCCCAGTTTCACTTCCAGCACTTCACCGGTAAGCATCGTTTCGCCATAACCAAAGCGCTGAATACCGTCCTGTTGAAACCTGAAATCCTTCACACTGAAAATCAGAATTCCCAGCAGAAAACAAGCAACATATAACAGCGAAAAACGGGCAATTGTGGTATTCTGCAAACGGGTTGTCTGTAATCCAGCCAAAAGTGTGATGACCAAAAGCGGCAGACAAATTGAAAGGGCAATCGCACCCGACCATTGGAAAGCATAACAGCTCACCAACCCGATCAAAAACGGGAAGACGGCGTGAAACAGCGGAAACTTTCTGACATCCAGCATATTCGGGATTCTATTTTAAAAGTGATTCGTTCATTTCGATACCGTTTTCAGGCAGTGGTTCATCCATTCTTTTTTACAACGATCTAAACCGTTTAAACAGCCTCTCAATGAAAGCCGCAATTTACTAATTTGTTCATTCCTTGTGTTTCCAAAACAAATTTTCTTTGTTTCTTTACCGCGAATCTATACTGAAATACAATGTCGATGAAGATACAATTATCTATTCCAATCGTTGCCGGAGCGCTGTTTCTGTCAGCATGCGGTGGCGAAGAAGCTACTAACAGCGATCAACCTAAAGTTGAAGTCACGGTTGATGACCAAGCCGTTTCTGCTGACGAAGATTTTATTTTGCCACAACCGATTTCACTGGCTCACGCCTTTAAAAATGCAGGTTTAACGTACGTTTCGGGCAAAACAAACCCAATTTCAAACAAAGACAAGTATTCGAAAAAAATCGATCAGCTGCTCAACCTTGGTGTTTATTCGACCGATTTGGCGTATTGTGCCATCAACAATAAAACACAGGAAGCGCGTGATTACCTGTCTGCCGTGCAAAGTTTGGGTACGAAAGTAGGTTTGGAAAGTGTTTTCTCCGACAAATCACTGATCGAGAAATTCGACAAAAACCTCGGGAATCAATCCGCTTTGGAAGAATTGATCTACGATATCCAGGATAAATCGGATGCTTATTTGCAGGACAACGATTTGCGTTACCTTGCTGCCGTTGAGTTTGCAGGTGCATGGGCAGAAGGAATGTACCTTGGCATTGATGATTCGCGTAAAAACGTAAAAAACATGAGCATTGCCATCGTTGACCAAATGACATTGCTACGCAATACGATTAAAGGATTGGAAAGCCACCCTTCACAGGATGCACGCTTGAAAACCGTAATCGGAATGTTTCGGGATGTTCTTACAACCTACGAAGGATTCGAATCGGTGAAAAAAGCTGGTAAAAATGTCAACTTTAAAGCACCTGAATTAACCGTTGAGGAATTTGATGCCTTGTCCTCAAAAATTGTTTCACTTCGCAACGGAATTGTTTCCCCTGCTCAAAAATAAGCTGTTATGAAAAAATTAATCTTTTTATTAGCCGGGATTCTAGTACTTACCAGCGCTGTAAATCAGCAAGGCGACGGTGCTTTTGATGCTCAGATCAACACCTTGAAACAAGAGTGTAAAGAACTGATCAAAGCAACGCGTTATGAAGGTTCGAAAATCACTTACTACAATGGTGGATCGAAGCAAACAAAATCGGTTGAACTATTCATGTTCCTTCCAAACGAATACCAGTTTGCCGTAAGCACCAAAAAATGTAAATCCTCTGTCACGTTGCGTTTGTATGATGCCGCTTCGGATGTTAAAGACCGTACAATGGTCAAGGAATACAAAAATACTCAGGGCAAAAACTTCGTGTTCAATACCACGGAACTAAACAAGATTTACCGCAAAAAAGTACCCGCAGCAGAACGTTTGAAAAACCTTCACATCGAGTACGTTATCGGATCCGGAAAAAGCGGCAAAGAAGCAATTGTTTTGGTGATGGGCCACAAAGCGTAATTTCTAACGTCAAACAGTACGAGAGTCCTTAAAAATGGCTACTTTTGCACTGAATTTATACCTTACAAATGATACACGTAACTCTTCCCGACGGATCAGTTAAACAATACAACGCAGGAGCAACAGCATTGGATGTTGCTCTTAGCATTTCTGAAGGATTGGCCCGTAATGTATTGGCGGCCAAAGTGAACAACGAAGTAGTGGATGCAACACGTCCGTTACCGGGAGATTGTGCCCTTCAATTATTGACCTGGAACGATGCCGAAGGCAAATCGACCATGTGGCACTCGTCTGCTCACCTGATGGCGGAAGCATTGGAGTTTCATTATCCGGGAATCAAACTGGCAATCGGTCCGCCGGTAGCCAATGGTTACTATTATGATGTCGATTTCATGGATTACACCATTCGCGAGGAAGATTTGGTGAAAGTGGAAGAGAAAATGAAAGAACTGGCCAAGCAGAAAAATCAGTTTATCCGGAAAGAAGTTTCGAAAGCTGATGCATTGGCCTATTTCACAGAAAAAGAAGATCCGTACAAATTGGAATTGATTCAGGATTTGCCTGACGGTTCCATTACATTTTATACACAGGGAAATTTCACCGATTTGTGTCGCGGGCCTCACATTCCCGATACCGGTTTCATCAAAGCCATTAAATTGACAGCTATTGCCGGTGCTTACTGGCGCGGTGATGAAAAGAACAAACAATTGACACGCATTTACGGAATTACCTTCCCGAAAGCAGCCGAATTGACCGAGTACCTTGAAAAAGTGGAAGAAGCGAAACGTCGCGATCACCGCAAACTGGGGAAAGAACTTGAATTGTTTACCTTCTCGCAGAAAGTTGGACAAGGTTTGCCAATGTGGTTACCGAAAGGTGCTGCGTTGCGTGAGCGTTTGGAAAATTTCCTGAAGAAACGTCAGCGTAAAGACGGTTACGACCAGGTAATTACTCCACACATCGGAAACAAGGAATTGTACATCACTTCCGGCCACTACGAAAAGTACGGAGCTGATTCGTTCCAGGCAATTAAAACACCCGATCCGAACGAAGAGTTTTTGCTGAAACCGATGAATTGCCCGCATCACTGCGAGATTTTCAAATCAAAGCCACGTTCGTACAAAGACCTTCCTGCTCGTTTTGCCGAGTTCGGAACTGTTTACCGTTACGAGCAAAGTGGTGAGTTACATGGTTTAACACGTGTTCGTGGATTTACACAGGATGATGCCCATATTTTCTGTACCGAAGACCAGGTAAAAGAAGAATTCAAGAAAGTAATCGATTTGGTGATTTACATCTTCAAAGCGTTGGACTTCAAGAATTTTAAAGCACAAATATCGTTACGCGACCCGAATAATCCTGCCAAATACATTGGTACAGATGAAAACTGGGCCAAAGCAGAACAAGCGATTATCGAAGCGGCAGCCGAAAAAGAATTGCCAACGTTCGTGGAATTAGGTGAAGCTGCGTTCTACGGGCCAAAGCTTGATTTCATGGTACAAGACGCACTTGGACGTGAGTGGCAGCTTGGAACAATCCAGGTAGACTACAACTTACCGGAACGTTTCGAACTGGAATATACCGGAAGCGACAACCAGAAACACCGTCCTGTAATGATTCACCGCGCACCCTTCGGTTCGATGGAACGATTCGTTGCAGTATTGCTGGAGCATTGCGCCGGAGACTTCCCATTGTGGTTAACAACCGACCAGGTAGCCATCCTGCCGATTAGTGACAAATACAATGACTATGCGCAAAATGTTTCAGAATTGCTAAATAATTCCGATATTCGCGCCTTCGTTGACGATCGTAATGAAAAGATTGGCAAGAAAATCCGTGAATCCGAATTGAAGAAAATTCCATTCATGCTGATTGTTGGTGAACAAGAAGCCGAAAGCAATCAAGTCTCGGTGAGACAGCGTGGAGAGGGAGATAAAGGTTCAATGACAGTGCGTGATTTCGAGCAAATCGTAAGACAAGCGATTGAAAATGAATTGTCGACAAATGTTTAAATACTGAATGAGAAAAGACAGCAGAAGACCTTTTGTAAGAAAAGAAGACAACGATCAGCACAAGATCAACGCGAAGATTACTTCACGCGAGATCCGTTTGGTTGTTGAAGGTGCAGAGCCGCAGGTAATGTCTACTTACGACGCCATCAAACTGGCGGAAGAGCAGGAAATGGATTTGGTGGAGATTTCTCCGAATGCCGTTCCTCCTGTATGTAAGATCATGGATTACCGTAAGTTTTTGTACAACCAAAAACGTAAACAAAAAGAATTAAAGGCAAAACAAAGTAAAGTTGTTTTGAAAGAGATTCGTTTTGGTCCCAATACAGACGACCACGATTTCCAGTTTAAGCTGGCGCATGCCCGCAAATTCCTGGAAGAAGGAAGTAAAGTGAAAGCGTATGTTTTCTTCCGTGGTAGAACAATTGTGTTTAAAGACAGAGGTGAGATCTTGCTATTGAAATTCGTGCAGGAGCTTTCCGACATCGGTGCATTGGAACAAATGCCTAAGTTGGAAGGGAAACGAATGATTGTGATGATCAACCCTAAGAAAAAATAAAAATGTTGAATGCTGAATTTTGAATATTGAATTAATTAAACATTCAAAATTAAACATCCAACATTCAAGATGCTGATAGAGTGTTCACTTTTTAATGTAAAGAGAAATGCCAAAAATGAAAACAAAATCCAGTGCGAAGAAACGCTTCACCATCACTGGTTCTGGTAAAATCAAGAGAAAACACGCTTTTAAAAGCCACATTCTTACGAAGAAAACCAAGAAACAAAAACGTAATTTGACTCACGCAGGTTTGGTACACGAATCTGATTTGTCAAACATCAAATTGCAATTATGCATGAAATAATTCCTTTGAGGAATTATTATCTGTGGTAATGTTTTAACCCAATACTGAGTAACAAAGCCTTCTGATCGCATGTCGAAACAGTGAAGCACTTACTATTAAAAAACTCAAAATTATGCCAAGATCGGTAAATCACGTTGCTTCAAGAGCTCGCAGAAAGAACTTTATGAAGCTTGCCAAAGGATACTTTGGTCGCAGAAAAAACGTTTGGACAGTAGCAAAAAATGCTATTGAAAAAGGTTTAAATTACGCTTACGAAGGTCGTAAGCAAAAGAAAAGAAACTTCCGTTCATTGTGGATCACGCGTATCAACGCTGGAGCTCGTCAACACGGAATGAGCTATTCTCAATTCATGGGTCTTGTCAACAAAAGCGGTGTCGAATTGAACCGTAAAGTGTTGGCAGATCTTGCTATGAACCATCCTGATGCGTTCAAAGCAGTAGTTGACTCAGTGAAAAAATAAAAAAGATTATACATCCTATCAGCATAAACGCTCCAATGAAAGTTGGGGCGTTTTTTTTGTGGTTTAAACATCTAAAATCGTGTTACATCGTGTTACATCGTGTCCCGTAGGGACATAATATGGTAACACGCATATCACTTCTTAACGTCCGTCCCGTAGGGACGAAATATCTTAGCAAAAAGATATAACCGATCAAATTCACCCCGTAGTGGTGAGACCATTTACACGCACATTATAATGTCTTGCCCCTATGGGGCAAAAAAATGGTAGCAGAAAATCTGCTACCATATTACTTCCCTACGGGACTTATTTGACCTGCCCCGTTCTGATTTTCTAAACTATCACAATTCTACCGTATTTATAGACAACTCATTTCCATCGTTTTAGCCATCCAATAATTACCCGCTTATTGATTTAGCACCAATACTCAAATACATTATCATTGTGAGGAACTATAAAACTTAGAGAGTATGAAAAGAATCCTTACTTCAATGGCACTTTGTTTAACAGCAAGTGCGTCTATGGCGCAAGTCGGAGCTGTTGCTCCCGATTTTACAGCAACCGATATCAACGGTAATTCACACAACCTGTACACTTACCTGAATGCAGGTAAAGTAGTATTACTAGACGTTTCTGCAACATGGTGTGGCCCTTGCTGGAATTTTCACACTGCTCATTACCTGGAAGATTTATATGCTGAATACGGTCCTGCCGGTACAAACGAAGTTGTTGTCTTGTTCTACGAAGGAGATGCTGCTACAAACGCCCAGGATTTAGATGGTACAGACGGAGCTTCGCAGGGAGATTGGATCACAGGAACACCTTATCCGATCATCAACGAATCACCGTTGCAAATCAATTTGAGCATTTATGCACCGCTTGGATTCCCTACAATCAATGTAATTTGTCCTTCTGACAAAAAAATCAAATGGGATTTGTGGGATTCACAAGAAGCAAATCCGGCAGCATCTTTAGCAGCAATGCGCACAAAAGTGGAAGAAGTAATCGATGACTGCGCAATGGCAGCTGATGTTACTGAAAACAGTTTGTTGGAAGCGAGCGTTGCGCCAAATCCTACAACAGGAGCAACAACTATTCGTTTCAACGCAACAAATGCTGAACAAGCTACTGTTAGCGTATACAGCGTGTCAGGTGCGCATGTTTCAACAACTCTTTATGATTTGGTGAGCGGAGCAAATGCGATTGAAATCAATTTAGCTGGAATGGAAGCTGGTACTTACTTCGTGAAAGTAAACAGCGACGAAGCAGTAAGCAACATGATTCCGGTTGTGAAAAAATAATACATCCACATAAAAGAAATCCCCTAAAGTAGCGCTTACTTAGGGGATTTTTTATGTCATCTATTTTTAAATATTATGCCTGCGACGGTTTATTCCGCTTGAAAAACGGTTTCTTTTTGTTGCGGTTTCCGGAATGATTTCCGCCCCCACCTCCTGAAGGTTTTGAAGAAAGCGTCCAATCCGGAGCTGTTCCCATTGATTCGGGATAAGGCAAACGCGGAACTTGTGCTTCAATCAATCGCTCTATACGGGCAAGCTTTGGCAAATCTTTTTCATTGATCAGTGTGTACGCTTCCCCTTTTGTGTTTGCCCGCGCAGTTCTACCGATCCGGTGCACGTAATCTTCCGCGTCGCGTGGTGCATCGTAATTGATCACCATATTGATTTCCTTAATGTCGATTCCGCGGCTCATGACATCAGTAGCTACCAAAATCCGGGTTCGCTTCGAACGAAAGCCTCTCAACACTTCTTCGCGCTGTTCTTGCTCAAGGTTAGAAGAAACGCCTTCTGTTGCTTTATAACCGGCTTTCCGCAAGAAATAAACAATCTCGTGGATCTTGCTTTTCTGAGATGTAAAGATGATGATACTGGTATAATCCGGACGCTGGTCCAAAATGTGTTTCAGCAGGTTATTCTTATTCGCATCAACCGTAAGGTAAATATTTTGTGATACGCCGGCAGCCGGTTTGGAAATCGATAAAGCTATTTCAATTGGATGCTGCAAAATTTTATTTGCCAGATTTTTAATCTTGTTAGGCATTGTGGCACTAAACAACAAGGTCTGACGTTTTTTTGGTACATACGAAATGATGCGCTCAATATCTTCGGCAAAACCCATGTCAAGCATTTTATCCGCTTCATCCAGCACCAAATGTTCCAGTTGTGAAAAATCCACATAACCCTGCATCATGTGCGAAAGCAATTTACCCGGAGTTGCCACAACAATATCCGTTCCGCCCACCAAAGATGATTTTTGATCCTCCCATTTCTGACCGTCACCACCACCATAAATGGCAATCGATCCGACCGAAACAAAATAAGAAAGTCCCTGGATTTCCTGTTCGATCTGCACTGCCAACTCACGCGTTGGAACCAAAATCAGGGTGTTGATGGAAGTATCTTCCTTCCCCGTAAGCTTGTGTAGAATCGGGAGAATAAATGCAGCTGTTTTACCTGTACCTGTTTGTGCACAAGCCAGTAAATCAGTGTTTTTAAGAATGTGAGGAATCGCTTGTTCCTGAATAGGAGTCGCATTTTCAAAGCCCATGTGATAGATGGCCTCAAGCACACTATCGTTTAAATCTAATTCGTTGAATTTCATAGAGTGGCAAAGGTAGGCATTTTAGAATAGATACCCATTTTTATTCGCTTTGTCCATGGAAAAAGTCTTGTTTTGCGGTTTTTCACACAGAAAGAAACTAACGTGATGAAAATAACGGTTTTAGCTTTCAAAGATTGTCATTTAAATTTGATAGTTCCACGCAACTATACGATTTACTAAACGTTAGTATATTGTAACTTTGTCGCTATGAAAAAACACATTTTACTTTTAACCGGATTTGTAATCGCTGCATTTTCCATCGGATATGGCCAATGTAGCTCTTACCCTGTCCTCGAATTGGGGAATGACACTATTTTGTGTGATGGAACTACTCTTTTGCTGCAACCATCGGGTTATGACAATTATTCATGGTCAACCGGTGCGGCTACAAACACACTGACCATTTCAGCTCCAGGAACTTATTGGGTTGAAGTTACCAATGTGAGCGGAAACATGGTGACAAACGGTGATTTCGAACAGGGTGATGTAGGTTTTTCAAGCGCTTATTCTTATGGTTCAGGTGGTGTTTGGGGATTGTTGAGCAATGAAGGCCAATACGCTGTTGCCACTTCGCCTTCACTCACACACAGCAATTTTTCATTCTGCAACGACCATACACCTTCCGGCCCCGGAAATATGCTTGTTGCCAACGGTTCAGGTGTTCCGAATACAGCGGTTTGGTGTCAGACAATCAACGTAACCCCCAACACCAATTACCTGTTTTCGGCTTGGTTCGCCAATGCATTGAATGATCCAACAGTATCTGATTTACAGTTTTTCGTAAACAATATACAGGTTGGCCCAATCTTCTCTACAACTCCAACTGCCTGCAACTGGCTTGAATTTAACGAAGTATGGAACTCCGGAGCAGCCACTACGGCAGATTTGTGTATCCGCAATCAAAACACATCTATTGGTGGAAACGACTTTGCAATCGATGATATTTCCTTCCGCGAAGTGTGTGTTCAAAACGATACTATTAACGTAACGTACGATCCACTTTCCGTTTCAATCGCTTCAGACTTATTGTTCTGTGAAAATGAAAGTGAGGCTTTCCAGGCTTCAAGTACCGTTCCGGGTACAACGTTAATTTGGGAAACAGGTGATATCGGAGCCACCTATACGCCAACAGTAGCAGGTACATATACCGTTCACGCGATTTCTGCAAACGGATGTTACATAGCCGATTCTGCTGTTGCAACCATTACACCAATGCCTTGGGGAATTGACACCGTAATCGCAGGCCCTACATCTTGTGGAACGGATAATGGTTACGTTTCGGTGTTGACAAATGGTACGTTCAACGATCCTGCGATGTACACCTGGAATGGCCCTGGAGTGGCAAATCCAAACCAAATCAATGCTTCTGTCTGGACCAATTTAGGATTGGGATGGTACTATCTTTCCATCGAATCAGACGGTTGTTATTTATACGATTCCGCGTTGGTTACACCGTTAGATCCTCCGGTTGCTGCTATTTCGGCTGACATTCTTTCAGGATGCGAGCCACTGATTGTTGTGTTTAGTAATACGAGTCAGAATGCAACTTTGTATGAATGGAATTTTGACAATGGACAAACCGCTACTGTTACTGATTTAGCGAGTCAGGTCCAAACATTTACTACCGCCAATATCGGTGGAAGTACAGCAAACGTGCAAATGATCGCATCACAGGGTGATTGCGCCGACACAGCCTGGGTGAGTATTACCGTTAATATTTGTGGTTGTACGGATCCGACAGCGTTGAATTACAATCCGTTGGCAACGATTGAAAACGACACCTGTGTTTATGCGATTCCTCCTACTCCAACGGTTGAAGTTTACAACGTCTTTACACCCGATGGCGATGAGGACAATGCCACGTATTTCATCAAAACAACCAACGCTGAAAAGGTACAATTGACGATTTTGAATCGTTGGGGAAATCAGGTATTTAACGAAACAAGCCCGAATCCGGTTTGGGATGGAAAAATCAACGGTGCTCTCGCCGACGAAGGCGTTTACTTTTATACGTATGTTGTTACCGGCTTGAATGGTGATCTATTAGAAGGACACGGCTTCCTGCAGTTGATTCGTAAGTAAGATCAAAACTGATACGGAAACTCCAACTTCCCTTCTTGAGGGGGGATTGAGGGAGGTGATGATCGTTTTGATAATAAATTGCAGTCGCAAAACGAGTTGTGTAATCCACATGTTGAAATTTTGTCCCAAAATTCAGGAAAAGTTTTCAACCATTTATCTCCACCTCTGTCCGTCGAATTCTCTAGGTTTCTCACACTTATCAACAAAAGTTTAAACCATTATTTTACAATAAAAAGCTTATCCCAATAGAGTCCACCCTCTTTTTTTTGATACAAAAAACTAAATGTATCAGATTAGTATGTATCTTTGTACAAGAAAGCCCGTCAGCGATCAAACTTAACGGGCTTTCGAAAATGCAAATAAATATGGAGGGGAGTCTACTTGGTGTAGGGTCGCGCCTTATAAACTTGACTGGACGGGTTCGAAACCCGTACTCTCCACTCCTTTTATTTGTCAAACGTACAAAAACTGATCGATATGAACAAGAGTTATGAAGAAATTGCATTGGAAGTGGCTGAAAATCGAAGGGAAGCCCTTAAAAAAGAACTCGATACGATTGAAGCATATATATCAATCCTGAGAAGCCAACAGGGTTTAAAGAAGGATTACACGGTAACGATTGTAGATTCCCCTAGCAATAATGAACCCAAAATATTTTACGGAGGTGGACAAGCTATCGATTCAAACTATCCTATTGGCGAAGGTTTAGCCAAGAAGTTTCTCTACTTTATAGATAAGTGCCAACGATTCGTACATATTAGAGAAGTTGCTAATATGATCGTAGAAACAGAGGGTAAGAATCCATACCCTGATATCTCACTACTTTCTCAACGTATATCCTCTAGTACCTCTGAAGAGAAAAAGTCACTTGCCTCTATTAAGGTAGGGACAAGTACGCGAAATATATTTTGGGGGCATAAAGATTGGCTTAACGCCGATGGCTCTATAAAGAGAGGCTTTGAATATAACGAGAGCGAAGTCGTATAAGAAGTGAAAAGCCCCATTCGTGAGAACGGGGCTTCAAAAATATTCGTTGTGAGAGACGAAAGTTAACTTGACACATCATTAGAGTTGTAAGTTAACGACAGGGGCATCATTAGCCCCTGTTTTCATTTACAAACTTACGATTTTTTCGTTTGTTTGCTGTATTCTTAACTATTGTTGTTAAAACAATATTGAACAACGTAGGAATCACTTTCTTAATTCAAAACCCCGTAAATCAACACAGATACTCTTTTCACAATTATTTCCATGGTAATAGTAACAAGGGAATTCTTGTACTTATTTTGTTTTCCTAAATCATTTATTTGACTTCCGCCATTCCTCCAGCGTCAGTTCACGATCTTGCACAACATCGTAGAATCGAATGCTGTAATCCGGATAAATGTGAAATTCGTAATATGTCGCGTACGATTCGCCATTGTCTTCGGCAACCGTAACGCCATAATACTCCTGGTCGTCTGATGGTTCTGAAGAAATCCGGGTACTCAGTCCGCGCTTATTTTTCGTTTTCTTACGAATGGAGTTATTGAGATCAATGACTTCGGGAATGGCCCACACCTTAGCGATGATTTTATCCTCCGAGGCTTCCTTTCTTTCCGCAGGTGTCATTCCCGGTTTGGTATTAGGCGTATCCTGTTCCGTAACAACATTTTCAGGCGTTTCCTCTTTTTGAGGGATGACTATTTCAGGAGTTGTTTTTTCTGTTGATTCACCACATGAGGCAATGATCAACACGACGGAAACTAAAATCGGGTAATGAATACGCATAGGAATATTTTTGGTTCGTTGAAGGTAATCAATTAGCGAATCACTTGCTCCACTCTTCCTCTAAAATCCATTTCCGCACCATTTCTTTGTCCAGAATGCGCCCAATAACCCGATACTCAGATGCCGATAACGGATTCTTACTATCCAGATTCTCGGACTTCACACCTTCTTCCGGATTGTAATAACTGGCGTGAACGAACTGCAGCTTTTTACCGCGTTTGTAAACAAAGCCCACATGGCTATCCAAACCGACAACATACAAACCATCTTCACGGCCTTGAAAATAAGTCATTACTTTTTCAATCGAAACACCGCTGTAACGTTTGATATCGGTCGTCATGCGTTTGATGTAGTATTCCGAAGCCTGCTGGGCCCAATAAACCCTGGGAATCTTAAATCCGGCATCGGTTAAAACAGTCGTAATAAAATAACCGCAGGCGATTTTTCCATCGCCGGGTGTTCTTGTAGTTCCGTTAAAATCCCATTCGGTGCCGTACCAATGACTAAAAAAGTCAGTGGTGATGGTGGTTAGCAAATAATCCTGCGCAGCTCCAATAATGGAATCGCGCTTGGTGCTATCGGCTTTTTGGTAGGCTGCTTTGATCTCGGTTTGTTTCTTCTTTACCTGCGCGATGAGTTCGGGATAGGTTTCTTTCAACACAATGTCCGCCATAGGATCAGTCTCTGCCGATTGAACCCGGCAGCTTATCAGAAGCAGCGATGCGAAAAGAATCCAACTGAATTTCATAGAAGGTTTTTGTTATTAACGTTGATTGTACCGAAAGTAACAAAAAATCCCTCTCCGCCTAAAACGAAGAGGGATTCTCTTTTATCTATTAACTACTTATTTTTTCTCGTCAACTTCTTCGAAATCAACATCAGTCACTTCATCCTGTGAATTTCCTTGCGGTTGTTCACCGGCTCCGGCTCCTGCATCAGCACCACCAGCGTTGGCAGCGTTGTACATCTCCTGGGAAGCTGCCTGGAATACGTTGTTCAGACGCTCCATTGCTGCTTCAAGGTTAGCTGTGTTTTTGGCTTCGAACTCTGTTTTCAAAGCTGCCAATGCATCTTCGATCGGTTGTTTTTTGTCGGCCGGAATTTTATCTCCGTACTCTTTCAACTGACGTTCTGTCTGGAAGATCAATGAATCAGCTTTGTTAAGCATCTCTACTTCATCACGACGTTTTTTATCTGCGTCTGCATTTGCTTCCGCGTCTGCTTTCATGCGTTTGATTTCTTCGTCGCTCAAACCTGAAGAAGCTTCAATTTTGATTGATTGCTCTTTTCCTGTTCCTTTATCTTTCGCAGAAATGTGCATGATACCGTTGGCATCCACGTCGAATGTTACTTCGATTTGCGGTTCACCACGACGTGCAGGTGGAATATCTGTCAACTGGAAACGGCCCAGAGTTCTGTTATCCGTGGCCATCGGACGCTCACCTTGCAATACGTGAATGTCTACCGCCGGTTGGTTATCCGCTGCTGTTGAGAATGTCTCTGATTTTTTGGTTGGAATAGTTGTGTTTGCTTCAATCAATTTGGTAAACACACCACCCATTGTTTCAATTCCTAATGACAATGGAATAACGTCTAACAAAAGAACGTCTTTCACTTCACCTGTCAATACACCACCTTGGATAGCTGCTCCAACTGCTACTACCTCATCCGGATTTACTCCTTTTGAAGGTGCTTTTCCGAAGAAACGCTGTACCGCATCCTGAATGATCGGAATACGTGTTGAACCACCTACCAAAATTACTTCGTTGATATCGCTTGTTGACAATCCTGCATTTTTCAATGCCGAACGACAAGGTGCAATCGTACGTTCAACAATAGCAGAAATCAATTGCTCGAATTTCGCACGTTGTAACGTTCTAACCAAGTGTTTTGGAATCCCGTTTACCGGCATGATGTACGGTAAGTTAATCTCTGTTGAAGTAGTTGAAGACAATTCGATCTTCGCTTTTTCAGCAGCTTCTTTCAAACGTTGCAAAGCCATTGGGTCTTTACGCAAATCCAATCCTTCTTCCGATTTAAACTCTTCGGCCAACCAGTTAATGATCGCATCATCCACATCATCACCACCTAAGTGCGTATCACCGTCGGTAGACAATACTTCAAACACACCGTCGCCCAATTCAAGGATGGAAACGTCATGCGTACCACCACCGAAGTCAAATACAACGATTTTCTGGTCAATTCCTTTTTTATCCAATCCGTAAGCCAAAGCTGCTGCCGTAGGCTCATTGATGATACGTTTTACAGTCAAACCTGCAATTTCACCCGCCTCTTTTGTAGCCTGACGCTGCGCATCATTAAAGTAAGCAGGAACTGTTACAACAGCTTCAGTTACTTCGTGGCCCAAATAATCTTCGGCCGTTTTCTTCATTTTCTGAAGCACCATTGCCGAAATCTCCTGTGGTGTATATAAACGACCATCGATGTCTACGCGTGGTGTATTGTTATCTCCTTTTACAACTGAGTACGGTACTCGTTCAGCTTCTTTTTTCACTTCGTCAAATGATGAACCCATGAAACGCTTGATGGAGTAGATTGTCTTTGTCGGATTGGTAATCGCCTGACGTTTTGCAGGATCTCCTACTTTACGTTCGCCACCTTCAACGAAGGCTACGACAGAAGGAGTTGTACGTTTACCTTCAGAATTGGTGATTACTACAGGTTCGTTACCTTCCATAACCGAAACACACGAATTCGTGGTTCCTAAGTCAATTCCTATTATTTTTCCCATGTTAGTGATTTTTTCGTTTTTCAAATTTCCTTTCTTTGGTCAATCATTGTGCCATGGAAAAAACACGTCATGCAGCTGACAGAATGGACTGTATTATTGGAATAAAACGGTAATTTGCTGTCGAAATGACAGGAAAACAATCATTCGACTGACACAAAGCATCCGCCATTTCATGACACTGACAGCATCTTGTCGGTTCGTATTTAAACTTCCTGCTGCTTTTTATGAAAGAAAATGTAGTAAACCGGAATTCCGACCAGCACCAATACAATGCTTCCTGCTGTATCCCAAAAGGTAAATAACGTAAGGCTCACGCAAATCAACACTGCAAATACAAGATACAGGAACGGAACCAACGGATAACCGAACGCTTTATAAGGACGGTGTGCATTCGGCATTGTTCTCCGTAATTTGAACAGTCCGGCGATGGTGACAATGTAAAACACCATTGAACCGAAAGTCGCGAATTTGATCAGGATGTTGTACGAACCTGAAAAGCACAGAAGAATTGCCCAGATTCCCTGGATCCACATGGCCCAAGCGGGTACTCCGAAGCGATTCAATGAATTGGCTTTTTTGAAAAACAATCCTTCTTTCGACATAGCGTAAAACAAACGTGAACCCGCCATGATCAATCCGTTATTGCAACCAAAGGTCGAAATCATGATCAACACGGCCATTAATAGGTTGGCAATGTTCCCAAAAAGCATGTATGCCGCTGATGTTCCCACACGGCCTGAACTCGCAAATTGAATACCGGCGGCTTCTACGGATTCTCTTGTATAAGCTACATCTGCGCCCTGAGGAACGCCTTCCAACGGAAGCAATCCGAGGTAAGCCACGTTGGCGAGAATGTATAGGATGGTAACGATGAAGGTTCCCAAAAACAACGAACGCGGCAGGTTGCGTTCCGGATTACGGATATCGCCTGCAATGAACGTTACATTGTTCCAGGCATCACTTGAAAAAAGCGAATTGATAATGGTAGTAGAAATCGCGATGGCTAGCGCAATAGGTAATAAATCAACAATTCCTGTGACTTTTCCGTCTACAACGGTTGTTTTGCTGGCATCCCACATATCGGTGAAATTCTCGCCAAAATACCCGCTGCTGATTCCAACGGCGATCCCGGCCACAATCAAAACAGATAGGGCAATGAGTTTGGAACTGGTGAAAATGGCCTGAACGATTTTTCCGTATTGGATTCCGCGTGTGTTCAGCAATGTCAGTAATAAAATGATCACAGCACCTACAATATTGGCACCGTTGATATTAACAGAAGCATAGGAAAACAGCGTCTTTTCGACCAGAATCGGGAAAAACACGCCCAGGAATTTACCAAAAGCGACGCCGACCGCGGCAATTACTCCGGTTTGAATGACCGTAAAAACCGTCCATCCGTACAAAAACGAAGGCAATTTCCCCCAGGCTTCTTTGATGTAAACAAACTGTCCGCCGGCTTTCGGGAACATCGCTGCCAATTCGCCATAACTCAGCGCCCCGAAGAGCGTGATAACACCTGTCAACAACCAGGTTACGAGCAACCAGCCCGAACTTCCCAGATCGCGGGCCATGTCGGAGGTTACCAAAAAGATTCCCGAACCGATCATACTTCCTGCAACGAGGAAAGTGGCATCCATCAATCCCAGCGGTTTTTTGGAAGTGTCTTCGGTTGTGGTAACATCCGTGTTTACTGATCGGTCTAAAGGTGAGCCTGTATGCGTATCGTTTTGTTCCATAGTAGTATAAAAAAAGTCCCGCCGGTAATGACGGGACTTTGTAATATTAAGTTCTTACTAATCTTCTTTTTCTAATTCCTCTGCAGCTTTGTTGATGGCGTCATGGCCTTTCAACGATTGCTCAAACTCCCATTCGTTCAGTTTACTGTGGCGTCTTGAATAAGCAAAATAAACAATGACACCCAATGCAGACCAGCAAAGGAAAGCAATCCACGTATCAGGACGTACAAAACACATTAGGAATATATTGAAACTTACACCTAATACAGATACTACAGGAAGCCAAGGCACACGGAAAGGTCGCTCCAGATCAGGTTGTTTGTAACGCAGGATCAATACGGCCACACAAATCATAGCAAAAGCCAAAAGCGTCCCCATACTACACATCTCGGAAACTTTATCGATCGGTGTAACAGATGCTACTACGGAAATAATGAATCCGACAAGGATCGTACTTCTGAATGGTGTTTTGAATTTAGGGTGAACTTTTCCAAACAGTTTAAACGGTAACAAACCATCTTTCGCCATTCCTAAGAAAATACGTGTTTGCCCCAACATCATTACCAACATTACCGACATCAAACCGGCAACGGCTGCTATCGTTATCAGGATCGTCGCCCAAGGCATTCCAACACCTTCAAACGCCGATGCTACCGGAGCTTTCATATCCAATTCGTTGTAAGGAACCATTCCTGTTAATACCAGGGAAACGACTATATAAAGTACGGTACAGATCACCAATGACATAATAATGGCAAACGGAACGTCTTTTTTCGGATTAATTGCCTCGCCGGCTTGTGTAGAAACGGCATCAAAACCGATGTAAGCAAAGAAAACAATGGTTGCTGCAGTGACGACACCGCTCCAACCAAAATGGGAAACACCTTTGGCATCTGTCACCTGCTCAGGAATAAACGGAGACCAATTTGCTGTATCGATGAAGAAGAAACCAACAAAGATCACAAATAGTACAACAGCCACTTTCAGGATTACGATCAGGTTATTTGTTTTAGCGGCCTCTTTAATTCCACGTACCAAAATTGCCGTAACAACCCATGTAATAAGGAATGCGGGTAAATTAAACGCAAAAGAAGGTTGTGCCATCAGATCGGCTACCAATTGTGAGTTCCCGGCTTTTTCAGCAGCTTTAATAGCAGCTTGTGTTTTCTCAGCAGCAGTAACCGGATCATTCATGAGCCATATGGGGGGATGGATTCCGCATTGATGGAGGAGCTTTTCGAAATACCCGCTCCAGGCAACCGCAACCGTAGTAGCTCCCATCATATACTCCAGGATCAGGTTCCACCCGATAATCCATGCAAACAATTCACCAACCGTTCCGTAAGAATAAGCGTAGGCAGAACCTTCCACGGGCAATACAGCCGAAAATTCAGCGTAACAAAGCGATGCAAATAAACATCCTACACCTGCTATTACAAAAGCCAAAGCCAAAGCGGGACCGGCATGATCATGCGCCGCGATTCCCGTAAGGGTGAAGATTCCACCACCAATAATTGCACCAATACCTAATGAAGTTAATCCCCAACGAGTCAAAACGCGTTTTAACTCGCTTTTTTTCATATCGGCTTCAAACAAACTAATTGGCTTTTTACGCCATGGACTTCCTGCCATTCTGTTATTTTTAGAGTTGAGGGGCTAAATATATAAAAATTGTTAATCAAACGATTGTTTATTGTGTCAACATTACTGATAATAAAGGATACACGGTTATTTGCCCTCGTGGAAGCAAAGCCGTTAAATGTAAAGGCTAACATGATTAATGTCTATCTTTACCAATATACATTTGACGCACTATGTGGATCTTCCGGTTCAATCAACATCTTAGAAATATTTTACGCTTACTAACGATTATTTTTATTATCGTAGGGCACTACATCCGTAATTGGCTCACCACGGGGCCATTACGAAAAATATTTGACCCGAAAGGAACCAGACGTATGTCTCGCTCAGAGCGATTGCGCTATATTATTGAAGATTTGGGACCTACATTTATCAAATTCGGACAGATTCTGGCCGACAGACCCGACCTTGCTTCCGAAAGTTTGCGATCTGAACTTAAAAAGCTGCAAACTGCTGCCCGGCCCTTCGATGATGACATTGCTATAAACATTATTGAAAATGAATTGGGTGATAATATCAACCAGATTTTTTCTGTGTTCAACCGTGAACACATTGCATCGGCTTCTATCGGGCAAGTGTATCGCGGTACGCTAATCACGGGGGAAGAAGTAGTCATCAAAGTACAGCGCCCGGCGATTAAGCAAAAAATCAAGCTCGACCTGGTCCTCATTCAATTATTCGCCAAGAAACTCCAAAGCAGCTATCCTGAATTAAACACCTTTAACCTGGTGAATTTCGTTTCCGACTTCGGAGAGATCATTTTGAAAGAACTTGATTTCACCAACGAAGTATCCAACATGATGCGCCTGAAGAATATGTTCAAAGATGATGATCGCTGTCATATTCCTGCCGTTTACAACCGTTATTGCACATCGCGTTTATTGACCATGGAGTATATTGAAGGTGATCATCCTGATAACTTTATTGCACTCATGGCAAAAGGTTATACACCCCAGGTGATCGCCGAAAATGGTGTGAACGTTGTACTGACCATGATTTTAAGATATGGATTCTTTCATGCAGATCCGCATCCGGGAAATATTTTCATCCGTGGCGACAACCAGATCGTATTGATCGACCACGGTATGTGTGCTTCTATGAAGCCAAAACAAATCAACGGATTGGTTGATTTCTTAATTGGTTTTGCCGATCATGATTCACACAAAATTGCAAAAGCGCTCCTGGCGTTGATGGAAGTGCAGAATTTCCGGGAAATGGAAAACCTGGAGTTCGCAATCGATGAATTGATCCAGAAATACAGCTACCTGGAATATGGACAGGTCGATATCTCGGCCCTTTTCAATGATACATTCCGGGTGATGATCCGTTATGAGATTAAAATTCCTTCGAATGTTTACATGTTACTAAAAACGCTTGTTACTATTCAGAATCTGGCGGAGTTACTGGGGGCCAAAATTTCATTGGTAGACATGATCCGTCCGTTTGCGAAGGAAAAGATCAAAGAACGTTTCAGTTGGGACAATATCAAATCAACCATTCTGAATGCCGCAGAGGACTATTTGTACCTGGTTTCGACGCTACCGAAAGACATCCGGCAGATCGTCACCGATTTTAAAACCAACGGATTGCAGCACAAAATTACACTTGGAGATAAAGGCACGAACAACAAAGATATCCGTTCCCATATCTACCGTTTCAGTGTGATTTTGCTTATTGGATTTATGATGGTGTGTTCAACGCTTCTGATGCTGAAAGAAGGAGATCCAACCGGATTTACCAATTTCTTCTTCTATTCGACCATTACCATTTCTATATGGGTGTTGATCAGAATGGTGATTCGGACGACATAGATTACTGAAAATTACTTCAGCAAATAGGCCGTACTTCGCCCGCCGGACTGATCTTTCACCAATACTTCTTTGGCGATCAGGTCATTGATGTCGCGCAAAGCCGTGTCCGGTGAACATTTGCAGATTTTTGCCCATTTGGAGGAAGTGAGTTTCCCCACAAAACCATCGAGTAAACGATTGACCATGGCGGTTTGGCGCTCATTCATCGATACATGACGATTGATTTCCCAAAAGTTTGATTTTTGGAAAGTTGTTTCCAACCCTGCTTCACTGTCTTCCAGTGCTGCGTACAAACAATTCAGGAACCATTCGATCCAGGGTGTGATATCCAAATCACCACGCTGGCTTTTTTCCAGTATAGAATAATAGGCATTTCGCTCTTTGCGTATTTGTGCCGACATGCTGTAATAGCGCTGGTTCATTCCTTCCGATCTGGTCAATAACATATCTGCAATGGCACGGGCAATACGGCCGTTTCCGTCATCAAACGGGTGAATGGTTACAAACCAAAAATGTGCAATGGCAGCTTTGATTACAGGAGCCATACGAGAAGACGCATTGAACCATTGTAGAAAACGTTCCATTTCATCGGACACATACGCTGCATCCGGTGCTTTGAAATGTACACGCTCACGGCCCAATGCGCCGGAGACAACCTGCATCGGCCCGTCTCTGTCATCTCGCCACTCGCCTGTTTTGATGGATATAGTACCGGAATAACCGGTTGGGAAAAGGGTGCTATGCCAGCCAAACAAACGTTCTTTGGTCAATGGTTCATCGCATTTCTGAGTGGCATCCAGCAACATTTCTACCAAACCGTCAACATGGCGGTCTGAAGGAATCAAACCTCCGATTTCCATACCAAGCTTACGGGCAATGGAAGAACGTACTTCGTCGGTTGCCAGCAATTCGCCTTCTATTTCTGAAGATTTGATAAGGTCACTGGTTAAAACATGCAGAAGCGTTTCTTCCTGAAGCGGAAAACCGGCAGCACGTAATTTACCCACCAACGCGCCTTGCTTGCGCGTTACACGTTCCAGTGTTTCACCGATTTGTTCAAAATCGATCTCAAACTCCGGCCACGCTCGTAATTGATAGATAAACGACATATTCTCCGCATTAATTACATCAAATATACAATTATTCTCCGTAATTAAAAACTATTCACCGCAAAATACGCGGATATAATTCTATTATTCTCCGCATCAAGTAAATTGAAAGTGCTTATTTCTTGATCTCAAACTTCCCGTCGTCGGTAATATTCCATGGAATTTCAGGGAAATCCATTTTGCACAAACGGCGAATTTCTGCCAGTACCTGTTTGTTCGGATCAATTGTCGGGCCACCTTCTCCCAGTTGCCGGATGGAAACAATTTCACCGCGTACAAAATCGCCGTTGCGCTTGAAATACAATTTATAAACAGGAGCGATTCCACTCACACCCGAAAGACTGAAACGCGCATAGGTCGCAAAATTCCCCATGGAATAAGTAATGAACTTTCCTTTATAACAATCGATGGCGCGGGTTACATGCGGACCATGTCCGAGCACCATATCTGCTCCTGCATCTACGGCCATGTGCGCAAACTCGTACACATTTCCGCGGTTCTCGCCCACAAACTCTTCTGTTTTGCGTGTAACGTTGGTACGTGAACGACCTTCAGCACCACCATGGAACGAAACCAAAACGATATCGGAGATCGCATCCAGTTCGGTAATGATCTTTTTCGCACGCTCATATTCATTCAGTTTCAAACATCCCGAATTGGGCGCAAAAGCCGTAAGCCCGATCACCAGTCCTTTAACATGGATCGTATCCCATGGACACGTTTCCAAACCCGCATATTTAATACCTTTTGCTTTCAGCACTTTTTGTGTATTGGTTCTACCCGGTTCACCGAAATCGCCCATGTGGTTATTGGCAATCGAAACCATATCAAATCCGGCATCTTTGAGATGATCAACCATATATTCCGGTTGACGAAAAGCGTAACATTTGCTCGGATCGCTGCACGATTTTACATCACCTCCACTATTTAATACTGTTCCTTCCAGGTTTCCGAATGTCAGGTCGGCATCGCGCAAAACATCTTTCAGCGAATCAAGAATATTTTGTCCGTTGGGAGGTAGTAAATCGGCACTCGGATAATTGGTTCCAAGCATCATATCGCCAACGGCAATCAAACTAATCAATGAATCTTCGGTTTGTTCTACAGGTGGAAAGCCGGCACGACCATTGCGGACTTCATTCAACCATGGTTGTTTCAAATAAACAAATGCTGCTACTGCCGGCACAACAAGGCCGCATAACATGACTGCGTTTCGGGTAGATGATTTCATATACAAAGACATGACTGCGTTAAACGAAGAAATGCCAAAAAGGTTACTTCAAAAAAACAGGTTCTTCATCAATGTAAGCGCTTTAATACGGCAAATACACTAACTTTGCCACTTCAAATTGTGAAAACAAAACCGTTTAGCATGACTGTACAGGAAATACGCACGCATTTTTTTGATTTTTTCGCTTCGAAACAACACCAGATCGTTCCATCTGCCCCAATGGTAGTAAAAAATGATCCTACATTGATGTTTACGAATGCCGGTATGAACCAGTTCAAGGATTTTTTCCTGGGCAATGCCGTTCCGAAAAATCCGCGTGTGGCCAATTCCCAAAAATGTCTGCGGGTTTCAGGAAAACACAACGATTTGGAAGAAGTAGGTGTTGATACCTATCACCACACCATGTTTGAAATGCTTGGAAATTGGTCGTTTGGTGATTACTTTAAAGAAGAAGCCATTTCGTGGGCGTGGGAATTGCTGACGGAAGTTTACAAAATCCCGAAAGACCGTTTATATGTAACCGTATTTGAGGGCGACGCGAAAGATGGTGTTCCGAAAGACCAGGAATCGTATGATATCTGGAAACGCTTCATCGCGGAAGACCGGATTATCATGGCTTCTAAAAAAGATAATTTCTGGGAAATGGGTGATACAGGTCCATGTGGGCCGTGTACCGAAATCCATGTAGACAACCGTATTGAATCGGAGCGCGCAAAAGGGGACGGGAAACAATGGGTCAACCAGGATCATCCGCAGGTTGTGGAAATCTGGAACAACGTATTCATGCAGTTTAACCGCAAAGCCGACGGCAGCCTCGAACCGCTTCCCGCAACGCATGTCGACACCGGAATGGGATTGGAACGCCTGGCGATGACCATGCAGGGAAAAACTTCGAATTACGATATTGATTTGTTCCAGGCACTGATTAACCATATGGAACAGGTTTCAGGCAAAAAATACGGTGCAGATGAACCAACGGACATTGCGTTGCGTGTGATCGCCGACCACATTCGTGCAATTGCATTCTCCATTGCCGACGGACAGTTACCTTCCAATACCGGAGCGGGTTATGTGATTCGTCGTATTCTGCGTCGCGCTGTTCGCTATGGTTACCAGACACTCGGTTTGAAAGAACCGTTTATGGCAGGTCTATCAGGCGTTCTGGCAAATGTAATGGGGGATGCTTTCAACGAATTAAACACACAGAAAAACCTTATTGAGCAAGTAATTCGTGAAGAAGAATTGAGCTTTTTCCGAACATTGGAGCAAGGTTTGAAGCGCATCGAAAACCTGATGGACAGCGCTCGTGCAAACAACAAAACGATTCTCAGCGGAGCCGATGTATTTGAATTGTACGATACGTTCGGATTTCCATTCGACCTTACCTCATTGATCGCGCGTGAGAACAACTTGTCGGTGGATGAAGATGCGTTTAACGCCGAATTGCAACAGCAAAAAAACCGTTCTCGGGCCGCTACAGCGATTGAAACCGCTGACTGGGTCGAGTTGAAAGACGATTACAGCGAAGAATTTGTAGGTTATGATGTATTGAAAGCCAACGTGGAAATTGTGAAATACCGCAAGGTTTCGCAGAAACAGCGTGTGTTTTACCAATTGGTATTCAATCTTACGCCGTTTTATGCCGAAGGTGGTGGCCAGGTTGGTGATACAGGAACTATTTCCAATGATTTCGAAACCATTACCATTTTCGATACCAAAAAAGAAAACGGGCTTATCGTGCATTTATCCGAAACATTACCGGAGCATTTAAACGCACAATTCAGCGCGAAAGTTGATGTGAAAAAGCGTCAGTTATCTACCAGCAATCACTCAGCAACACACTTATTGCACCACGCGCTCAGAACTGTTTTAGGAACGCATGTAGAGCAAAAAGGATCGTTGGTAAATCCGTCGCATCTGCGGTTTGACTTCTCCCACTTTTCGAAAGTAACCGATGAGCAACTGGCACAAATTGAAGCCATGGTAGTTTCAGCTATTCGCGAAAACCAGCCATTGGTAGAAAAACGAAATGTTCCGATTGAAGTGGCTACAGAAATGGGCGCAATGGCTTTGTTCGGGGAAAAATACGGTGACACCGTTCGTGTGATCCAATTCGGTGATTCGGTGGAATTGTGCGGTGGAACACATGTTCAATCAACAGGTCAGATCAGTTTGTTTAAGTTGCGTTCAGAATCTGCGGTTGCAGCCGGCATTCGCAGGATAGAAGCCATTACCAATGAAGCTGTTGAACACTATTATGCAGAACAGGAAACAAAACTGGAAACGGTAAACGAATTATTACGCAATCCGAAGGACCTTCCAAAAGCAGTGGAAGATTTGATTGCACGCAATAATCAGTTGATGAAACAGGTAGAATTCTTCAAAAAAGAACAGGCTAAACAAGTGAAAGTACAACTGAAATCAAGCATTCAATCGCTTGGTGATGTTTCATTACTGGAAGCTGTTATTGATCTGGATGCCGCTTCGGTTAAAGACATTCTTTTTCAACTGAAAGGCGAAGTTCCGAACCTGGTTTCGATCATCGGATCAACCGACGAAGATAAATGTGCCATTAGTATTTGCATTGATGAAAACTTATCAGGAAGTCGCAACTGGCACGCCGGAACTATTGTAAAAACAGTGGCTCCGTTGATTCAGGGCGGCGGCGGCGGACAACCATTTTTCGCTACAGCCGGTGGAAAAGATGCTTCAGGTTTACAAAATGCGATCCGCGAAGCAAAATCGTTATTGTCGCTTAATTGAAATCGTATCGGCTAGCCGATACACTATTACTTTCCCACGAATACACGAATTATAGCGCGCCTAACGGACGCGCTTTTTTAATACAGTACATGTTATAATTGTCGGCGAGTGTCCGCCTGAGGCGGAAGCAAAAAATTAGTGCATTCGTGGGAATTCTTTTTTACTTTTTATCCGCCAAGGCGAATGAAAACCATAATCCCATAGTTGAGTCTTGATCAATTGTTGACAAAATAATCGTCGGTTTTTGGTGCTAATTTCAATTCTGTTTTTATCTTCGGAACGTCTTTCATTGTATAAAGCGGTTTTGTTTTCGATAGAAGCCTGTCCGATTTAGCCGTGTTTGATGCTAAACTTTTATCAAATTATCAAAATCTACTTTATGAAGAAATTATTTTACATTCTACTTGCTCCGGTTGTATTGAGCCTGGGTGCGTGCAACATGGCTGATGATTCAGACTACGAAAACATGGCAAATGATATTTGTGATTGTGTAAACAAAAACACAGACGGAATTTCAGAAGGCATGAAAACAGCTATCGTTGATGCTGTAAACTCAGGAAAAAACGTTGAAACTGCTATCCAGGAAATCGCAATGGAAGATCCTGCACAGGCAATGAAAGATGCTGAGGAAATGATGGGCTTGGAAGCTGGCATGACTAAATGTGGCGAAGATCTTGAGAAAAAATACGAAAATGTATATTCGTCAGACACGGAAGCCGAAGTACAGAAAAAATTAGTGGAGACACTTAAAAAGAATAAATCTTGTGCATTCACTTATGCAATGTATAAGTTAGGAACTCAAATGCAATAAGTCACTCATTTTCATTTACAAACGCTCATTCGCCAACAGGTGGATGAGCGTTTTTTTTATCTTTAAATGCATTGAACCAAATCCATGAGTTGTTGTACCGGATTTAAAATAACAGATATGCAACGTTTACTGATTCTACCGGTTTTATTCCTGTTAAGTTCAATGTTTTCCCGCGCAGAGGAAGTCTATAAACGAATCCCCGGCTTTATGGTGATTTCGTCAGAAAAAGATCCTTCTATCAAGAATGGCAAAGCTGTCTTCGAGTTTGAAATAATGAACGAAGAACTGAAACAATATGCTGATCAACTTTCTCCGATTCAAGGATCGTGCAATGGTGAGTCCTTTGATTTTTCCCTACCGAAAAACGGAATTTATACCAAAATGGTTTTCGAAGGCAAATATATCTTCCAGTTTTATACCAACGGGTATTATGAAATCTATTCCGATTCGGTTACGATCAAGCAGGGTTATCGCACCAAAGTACAATTACGTTTCGATTATTCAGAAAGCGAAATAATCTCCGACAAACCGGTTATTTACCTCTACCCTACAACAAATCTGGAAGTCACCACTACAGTGAATCCAAATGGAAAATTCCTGTTTACCTATCCCACTTACGAAAACGGCTGGAAAGGAACCGCACACCCTGACGGAAGTATTACCATAGCTGACAAAAATTATCCGTACCTGTTTTGGGAAGGTTCACACAAAATGACCGCCGCTGATATGGATTTGACCAAAGGTTACATGGTCAAAGGTGATTCCATTACCGCATTCCTGGAAAAAAATCTGGCCAAAATGGGGTTAAATGATCGTGAAATGACAGATTTTATTACTTACTGGGGACCAAGAATGACGGGCAACGATCAGCAATTCGTGCAGTTTATTTTCAATGACGAATGCAATCAATTTGCCGATCTAAGTATTTCACCTCCTCCGGCGCAGATCTTCCGTGTGTACATGATTTGGGTGCCCGTTCCTGAAGGTGTGGTGATGCATCCTGAGCCACAGGAAATCAAAACCGTGAAGCGCGATCAGTTTTACGCCATCGAATGGGGCGGATCAGAAATCACTTATACAGAAACACTTGTCAATCATGAATAAACGTATCAGCCTATCGGTTCTTTTCACAATTTCCGTTTTAATGACGCTGTACGCAGCTGAAATAACTTCCGGCAAACCGGTTCATAGAACCAAAGAGTGGGCTTTTCCTGTACCATTCCGGGTCTTAAGCTCCCAACCGGATGCCTCACTTGACCAAAATCACGCACAGTTTGAATTATCATTTGAATATCATCTGTTGTTCAGCGAAGAGACTTTTCCGACAATCGAACTTTCGTGCAACGGAGTGATTGAGCGGTTTCAACTCGACAGCACGTTAACTCATACGATCACTGTTTCGCCTGGCAAATATAAATTCATGATGATCAGAACCGGTAATTACGAGGAAATCATTACCGATTCCATTACCATTTTACCCGGACACATTCTGAAAGCACAGATTACGTTCACTCCGCAACCTGTAATCATTGAACCGGTACAACCGATCATTATTTCTTATAAACCCGTTATTTATTTTTATTCACCGAAAGATCTTTCTGTGAATGTTGAATTGACGCCAAACGGCACGTTTACCTACACCTACCCTGCTTACGAAAACGGCTGGAAAGGAACCGTTGATGCCAATGGAGGAATTACCATCAATCACAAACATTACCCCTATTTGTTTTGGGAAGCCAAAACCAACGGAATAAACGCATTGGTTGATTACAATGAAGGTTTTGTGGTTTCGAATGAAAATGTCACAGCTTTCCTCGAAGAAAAACTCACTGAAATGGGATTGAATGATCAGGAAAGAACTGATTTCATCACATTCTGGGGTCCACGAATGGTTGGTTCAGAGAAAAACCATGTGCAATTTTTGTTCAATGAGGAATATGATGATATCGCAGCCTTGTCTGTCACGCCGAAACCGGATCACATTTTCCGTTTGTATATACTGTGGACGCCTCTTCCTGAATCAGCAAATCTGAATCCTGTTCCTCAAAAACTTTCCACTGTAAAACGTGATGGTTTTTCTGTTGTGGAATGGGGCGGTTCGGAATTGCCTTATAACACTGAACTTTCATTTACCCATTAATTCTGCAACCATGAAATCCTTGTTTTTAATCGCCATCTTGTTGTGTTTCTCGACTTTATTCGCCGGATCAGGTGAAAAAGACCGGATCTCAAGCTATTACCAAATCACCAAAACGGTAAAATCAAAGTATGTAAAACCGGATCATTCAAAGATCAAGTTCACTGTAAAGAATGTCTACGGAACCATGCTTCCCAATCAAAAACTCATTTATTCCATAGATGGGAAAACAGATACAACCGACCTCGACAAAAATGACAGTTTTTTCCTCACAACTTCCAAAGGGAAACATATTTTCCAATTTTATTATTCGGAAGATTTTATGGAACTTTATACTGATTCCATTAACCTGAAAGGCGGCTACCAAACCAATATAGATCTGTATTTCACCATGTCTCAAAATCAGAACATGATTGAAAAACCAGTTATTTATTTGTATCCGGAAATGACGCAAACAGTTGATGTAACGTTAAAACCTGTTGGCGAATTGCAATTTACCTATCCGGCCTACGAAAATGGATGGAAAATTACCGCAACACCTGACGGAACGCTTACTCATAACGGAAAAAATTATCCGTACCTGTTTTGGGATGCCGCTATGAATCGGGATATGAGTTCGGTTGACGTTTCCCAGGGATTTGTGGTAGAAAAAGAAAACACAATCGCTTTCCTGGAAGAACAATTGAACATCTTTGGATTTACACCGCAGGAACGCACTGATTTTATTACCTATTGGGGACCGCGATTAGCATCCGAAAAACGCGCTTTCATTCAGTTTGTATGGGGCAAAGCGACTGATCAGTTCGGGCAACTGAATATTTCACCACAACCCGACAACATAAATCGTGTGTACATTCAATGGAAATCATTAAAAGACGGTGAAACGATCCCGCAACCAACCCCGCAAATTATTCCGGTACTTGACCGTTCGGGATTTGATGTCCTGGAATGGGGAGGAGTAGAACTTACCAATCATGAATTATGACTGCTTAATTATGAATTGGAGTTCAGGAAAAGAACTCAATGCTGTTTTCAAATAGTCTCCCTTTTCAATTTTAAATTTTACATTTTCAATTAAAAACATCATGAAAACAATCATCATCACATCCCTCCTCTTCCTGAGCTTTAGCAGCTTGGCAGGTGAGGAAAAAAATGCGATTAACTCTTATTATACGACCTACGAGGTCGATTCGAGTATGTCAGCCACCGAAACAAAAGTGCTCATCACGTGTGATTTTTCGGGAGATTATCCTGAGAATCCGCACCAATTACGTTACGGATTGAACGGTTCGGATTCCGCGGAGTTCCTTTCTACAAACAATGAATTGTTCATCACACCAGCTGCGGGCTCCTATCTGTTTCAATTCTACTACAATTCGTATTTCCGTGAAATCGAAACTGATTCCATTGAAGTCAAACCGGGCGTCATTACCCATATCAGCCTCTATTTCTTCAGTTCCAATAACAACATCAAATTAAAAAAACCGGTAATTTACCTCTATCCGGAAACGGCGACTTCTGTATTTGTAAACGTTAAAACCGAAGGCCTGGCATTTACTTACCCGATCTTAAATGACGGTTGGAATGTAATTGCACAACCCGACGGAACGTTGGCCTGCAATGGCAAAAACTACCCGTATTTGTTTTGGGAAGCAGATCAATCTATTCAGAATCCGTTTGAAACCGAAACATTTGAAGGATTTGTAATCGCAGGAAAAGACGCGCTCACATTTTTAGAAGAAAAACTAACTCAACTCGGTTTCAATGATAAAGAAAGAACCGATTTTATCACCTTCTGGGGACCACAACTAGCCGCCAATGAATTCAACAACGTTACCTTTGAGTTCAATGAAGCCTGTGATGCCTATGGAACGTTGGATATTACTCCGAAACCGGAAAACGTAAATCGCGTGTACATGATCTGGAGTAAAACTGATGCTTCTGCACTTAATAAAACCATCACCCCGCAATCGCTTCCTGCTTTGGATCGTTCAGGATTTGATGTGCTGGAATGGGGCGGTATAGAAATCATGAATGCTGAATTATGAATTTTGAATTGGGGCTCCTGGAAAAATCAGGAATCTTAGTTCTTTATCACAGTCTTCTCAATTCAAAATTGAACATTAAAAATTCAACATTCATTTAAACTGTTACCTGCGGATTCCCAAAAATCGCGACATCATTTCCGGTAATCTTGTCGCTGCAAAGAATCACCAAACGTTCAACGATATTGCGCAATTCACGGATGTTTCCGGTCCAATTGGTTTGTTTCAACGCTTCCAATGCATCGGCTGTAAACTCTTTACGTGGAATTCCATGCTCGGTGCACACCATCGTGAGGAAATGCTCGGCCAGCAACGGAATATCGTCGCGACGATCATTCAATGCCGGTACGTGAATCAAAATCACCGCCAAACGATGGTACAAATCTTCGCGGAAACGGCCCGCCTCTATTTCTTTACGTAAATCTTTATTGGTTGCCGCAACAACGCGTGCATCAACTTTGATATCGCGCTCCGCTCCTACTCGTTGGATCACATTTTCCTGCAAGGCACGCAACACTTTTGCTTGTGCAGAAAGGCTCATATCACCGATCTCATCCAAAAACAATGTTCCGCCGGATGCCAGTTCAAATTTTCCTTTTTTATCTTTTACCGCCGATGTAAAAGCGCCTTTTTCATGTCCGAACAATTCACTTTCAATCAATTCACCGGGAATAGCCGCGCAATTGACTTCTACAAAAGGCATTTTTTTGCGGTTACTGAAATCGTGCAGCGAACGCGCCACCAATTCTTTTCCGGTACCGTTCCCGCCAGTGATCAATACACGTGCGTCAGAAGGTGCTACCTTTTCGATCATTTCCTTGATCTTGATAATGCCGTCGGTTTCGCCAATAATCGATGAACCTTTGAAACGGCGAACCGTGGTTTTCAACGCCTGCGTTTCTTCCACTAAAACCACACGCTCTTTCGCATTGCGGATGGTCACCAGGATGCGGTTCAGATCGAGCGGTTTTTCGATAAAATCAAACGCACCTTTTTTGATCGCTTCAACAGCGGTTTCAATATTTCCGTGACCTGAGATCATAATAACGGGCGTGTCTACTTTGGCTTGAATCAAACCATCCAACACTTCCATTCCATCCATTTGTGGCATTTTGATATCACAGAAAATAATGTCGTACAGCGCATTTTTGGCTTTCTCCAAACCTTCTGATCCGTTTTCTGCTTCATCCACCTGAAAATTTTCAAATTCCAGAATCTCCCGCAACGCTCTACGGATTGCTCGTTCGTCATCAATGATCAGAATTTTTGCCATAAACTTAGTTTTTGAGGTCGAAAGATACGGAAAAACACTTCTCATCCGCCACAGAGACTGAGTAATTCCCACAGATGCGCAGATTTTCGCGCTCCTAACGGCAGCGTATTTAGATGAATTTTTAGTTTCCCAAAAACTTATGAGTTTTTTCTTGTCTAACCTGACACAATTTAATTATTAGCGAAGGCGTTAGCTGAGTTGAAATCTGTGCATCTGTGGGAGAGAAAAGCAATAACCCATATCAGCTTTTCAACGCACCTTCTTTCAGTGAAAAAGGTGAAATGAACACTTCCTTAATCGCGAATTTCTCGACAATCCATTTTGTTTTTAATGCCGCAATGGGGGCCATTCTCCGGCGAATAGGAATGATATACGGATGCTGTTCACGTTCGTCAAATGTCGATCGGATAATCCAGTCAAGGGTTTCGTCCAATTCCTTTCGTTCCAAGCGGATCGGTTCACTTCCTGCCGGGAAACTAGCCTGGTGCGACATCTCGTAAAAAGTTTCAAAACTGCCGGAAGCTCCTACCAAAACGGAGCATGCATCAAATTGATTGAGTTCGCCGGCGCTTTCTTCAAACCATTGTAATAACTTTTGCTGATCTTCTTCAGACATCGGATCGGAAAGATCAAAAAGCTGTGCCGCTCTTGAAACGCCAATATCGAGGCTGCAAAATTGAAGCGGGTCTTTCAAATGTCCCCGGATAAACTCGGTGCTGCCGCCACCAATATCCATGATCAATGATGGTTCGTTAAAATCATACGACCAGCTCACACCGTTGTAAATCAATTCTGCTTCGCGCAAGCCATCAATCACTTCTATCGTGATATTAAACCGTTCCTTGACTGCCGCTAACAATTCATCCGAATTATCGGCATCGCGTACGGCTGAGGTCCCGAAAGCCTGAATATGCCTGGCCTGGTACGATTCACAAATGGAAACAAAATGTTCAAACGCCGTAAATGCGCGCTGCATGGCTTCGGGAGCAATCGTCCGTTCATTGATTCCCCCCATGCCCAAAGCAACTCCTTCTTTGGAATTATGAATCACCCTGAAATCGTTTTCAGAAACGTCGGCGATCAATAAATTAAAAGTATTCGTACCAAGGTCAATGACAGCTTTCCGCATTTATTTCATTTTTAGCCATTGAAAAATTTGTTTCAATCGTACCGAATGGCCGAATTGAAGAATTCCGTTTTTATACAATTTACCGGCCAGGGAAAGCACAGCAAACGCGCTCACCAAAAGAATCAGCAGTGAGATGAACAATTGATATCCTTCGCCTTCCGGATAACCGACTGCCAGTTTTACCATCACCACAACCGGAGCTGTGAACGGTAAATAATGATAGACTTGTGCCAGTTGCGTTTCAGGATTGTTGAGCACGTAATACCCGGAATACAAGGCGAAAAGCAATAATGCGATAAGTGGCAATAAAAATTGCTGTCCGTCTGATTCGGAACCCGTAACTGCTCCCAACGCCGCGAAAAATGCACCGTAGAACAAATAACCAACTGCGAAAAACAACAGGAAATAACCGACCATGCTCGAGAATTGAATGCGTTCAAAGACCAATTCCACAAATTCGTTGTAAGCGATGGAGGTTGTGCTTTGCGACAGGTTAACCGGATCGTAACCGTTGACAAATACTGTTTCGCGCATGAGGTACAATCCAACGGAAATGATGACTGTCCAAACGAAAAACTGGATAAAAGCACTCATACCAACTCCCACAATTTTACCCAACATCAATGCCCTCGGATGAACGGTTGAAACCAAAATTTCGACAATTCGATTGCTTTTTTCACGCGAAACCGAGCGCAGGATCGTCATTCCGAAAAGGAAAATGAAAACGAAAATGACCGTTCCGAAGAACAATCCCACCCAGCCGGCCAAATCACTTGATTGTTCGGTAGGATCGTAGGCATTCTTGAAAGACATTTGCAGCGGCTGTTTGATTTTCCGGAAATCATTGGCGGATAATTTCGTGAAACGGGCGGCCAGAATTTCCTCTAACCGGCGCTCGATCTGGTAACGAATGTTGATCGTCATATTCAGCGACGGTTTCTCGCGGTAGAACACAAAACTCACTTTGTTGGTGATGATCTTTTCGTTTACTTCGACCAACGCATCAAAATCCTGGTAGTTTTTTCCGGAAGCAAAATCGACGATCTCGATGTAATCCGAGGCAAAGGAATAATTGATGGATTTATCTGTTCCGGGCATGATCTTGTTTTCCATGATGCCTCGCGGATCAGAAATCAACACCTTCCAGCTTTGCTGCTTGTTTTCGCCCATGGCAAATAACAAATACGTCAGCGACAACACTAAAAGCGGCCCTACAAGCGCCATTACCACAAACGACCGGCTTCCGATGCGTTCGCGCAATTCGCGCATGGCTATAATCCAACTGTTTTTCATATTTCCTCTTTCTTAGAAACCGCACTAATAAACAACTCCTGCATAGAAGGCAATACTTCCCAGGCTGCTTCGATCTTCACGGCTCCGATCAATACTTTCAGCAAATCTTCAAACTGGTTGTCGCCGCGCATTTTTACACGAGCTATAAAGCGGTCATCGCCCAGAATTTCTTTGTCGATGAGTTCAAAACCGGTCCACAGGGCATTCACAAAACCAATCATGGTTCCCCTGAATTTAACAGCGTATTCTCCTTCTTTGGCCGATTCCTGCAATTCGGAAACACGGCCTTCCATGATTTTTTTGGATTGATGGATCAGTGCTACGCGATCACAAATTTCTTCGACGCTGCGCATATTGTGAGTTGAAATGAGAATGGTTTTCCCCTTTGCTTTCATTTCCACCAATTCCTGTTTGATCAGTTCAACATTTACCGGATCAAAACCTGAAAACGGTTCATCGAGGATCAGTAATTCAGGTTCATGTAAAACAGCACATATGAACTGCACTTTTTGCGCCATTCCTTTCGAGAGTTCGTCGATGCGTTTTTTGCGCCATGACTGAATATCGAAACGATTCAGCCAATAATCCAACGCCTGTCTGATATCCGATTTGGTCATTCCGCGTAATGCTCCGAAGAAAAAAGCATGTGCTTCAACGGTCATGTTTTTGTACAATCCGCGTTCTTCAGGCAGGTAACCGATATGGATTAAGTGTTTCTGTTTCAGTAAATCACCTTTGAAACGCACTGTTCCATGATCGGGTTCAATGATGCGATTGATGACGCGAATCAAGGTTGTTTTACCAGCCCCGTTTGGCCCAAGTAACCCGAAAATTTCACCTTCCCGCAACGACAATGACACATCATCGAGCGCTGCTTTGCGTTGATAGCGTTTGGTAATTTGTTGGATTTCGAGCATCTGATACAGAATTTTGCTAAAAATAATGAAAGATGCGAAGAAAGTTACCTCAGATATAAATAATGAAGCTTACAATTAAATGCTGGCCACAGAATACACAGATACCTCACAGATATGGAACCATTCGTCAGCGAATCGTTTTATGATTTGACGACTCAATTTATCCGGACAAATATGAGTCATCAGTGGCAAAAAATCTTAGCAGGTCGAAGTTGGATCGTTTACTGTATTATTCTCCCAACAATCGTTTTTTCCAATCAGACCAGCGGTAGATTTTTGTCAGCAGAAAGACCATCAAGGGATAGGCAATTGCCAGCGTAACAATTAACCCCCAACCTACACTTGGTTTTGATGTATCGAGTAATAAAGAATCGGTTTGAAGGCTTTGCCATTCGTTGCTTATGAGCAATAATCCGAAGAAATTATTGGCGGTGTGATAACCCCAGGAAAGTTCGATGCCATCGTCCATTATGGTTAGGAAAGCCGCGAAAAAGCCCGAAACAATATAAAATACCATGGCAAACCAGCCCAACTCGGTGACTTCTGGGTTCATGGAATGTAAACCTCCGAAAATAAGTCCATTGATCAATGCGATGGAAATACCGCGTGAAGTAGCTTTTCCCGTCCATTTGAGAACAAATCCGCGGCAAAACAATTCTTCAAACCCCGTTTGGATGGGAACCAAAAACACACAGATTGCCAGTAAAAGGAAAAATGATTCGGGACTGTAATTCCATTTAACCACGGATTCGCCGGTCATTAACTCGATGGTAATGATGATTCCTTCAATGGTAGCCCACAATCCGAACGCGACAAAAAAGCGCTTTACATCGATGCGTTTCCGGGTAGTGAAAAACGTGAGCACACGTACACGGTGGTTAAACCTGAATGCGAGCAAAAGCATGAGAAATCCGACCGCAAACACAAAAAGCTGGTAGGTCAGGTTTTCATTATTGGAAAATAAAGCGGTGAATTCATCTGGGGAAAGTTCTTCCAGTTCTTCCATGGAAATCCCTTTCAGTGCAGCGCCAATCATGTAAGGAATGCGGCCGAAACCAAAAATTCCGGTGATGACCAAAATCAGTGTTAACAGATACCGCCACCATTCGTTGCGCTGATTTGTTAATGGAGAATGAAAGAAATTGCTCATGGTTCAAAGGTATCAGAAAAAGTAGTCTATGTTACTTTTTTCAGTAGCAAAAAAAGTAACCAAAAATGCATTGGCGTCATCCCCAAACCGCTCGCAAAAAAGGCCTTTTCCTGTGTTTTCAGGTCAAAAGTGTCAGATCAGGATCTGGAACACAAGCGCTTTTGACAAAACACAACGGAACGGCCTTTTTCTTTGCTTCGCTTCCCGGAATGACGCCGGTCCGCAGCTATAATTTTCGGAAAGTATAACCGTTTTAGGTAACGAGCTTTCGCAATCCCCCACAAAAAAAGGACGTTCCTCCAAACGTCCTTCAATTACTTTCTAACACCAATCACTCTTAATGAAACATATCTTTCATGCGCTGGAAAAATCCGCGTTCGCTTTTGTCCGGATTCGGTTTGAAATTTTCGCTTTCTTTTAACTGATCCAGCAACTCACGTTCTTCCTTGGATACTTTTTTCGGTGTCCAGACGTGGATGTGTACCAGCAAATCGCCGGTTCCATAGCCCTGAAGAATCGGCAATCCTTTTCCTTTCAGGCGCAATACTTTTCCACTTTGCGTGCCTGGTTCTACCTTGATTTTGGCCTTACCATTGACGGTGGGAATTTCGATTGTTTCACCCAATACGGCGTCCACGAAATTGACAAATGCTTCGTAATGCAGGTTTTCACCGTCGCGGCGTAACTCTTCGTGTGCCTGTTCTTCGATCACGACGATCAAATCGCCGGGAATTCCATTGAACGGCCCTGCGTTTCCTTTTCCGGTAACGCTCAGCTGCATTCCTTCTTCCACACCGGCTGGAATATCAATTTCGATGACTTCTTCCTGGCGTTTTAATCCCTGGCTATCAGCATCGGCAGGTTTTTGATCGATCATTTTTCCGGCACCCTGACAGGCATTACACACAGATTGCGTCTGCATGGCTCCCAAAAATGTTTGGGCAACGCGCGTAATACGCCCGGTTCCGTTACAGGTAGCACAGTTTTTATAGGTTACGCCGTCGGCGTTGACCAGTTTGTTGACTTTGATTTTTTTGCGGACGCCTTCAGCGATTTCTTCGAGCGTCAGTTTCATTTTCACGCGCAAGTTCGTACCTCTTGCTGTACGCTGGCCACCACGTGAACCACCGAAACTACCGCCGCCAAATGCGCTTCCGAAAACGTCGCCGAACTGCGAGAATATGTCTTCCATGTTCATTCCGCCGCCGCCAAAACCACCGCCATTGCCCAAACCGGCATGGCCGTATTGGTCGTAACGTGCTTTTTTATTCGGATCGGAAAGTACTTCGTAGGCTTCGGCAGCTTCCTTGAACTTTTCTTCCGCTTCTTTATCCTCCGGATTTTTATCAGGATGGTATTTCAATGCCATTTTACGATAGGCTTTTTTGATTTCGCCTTCGTCTGCACTTTTAGAAATGCCCAGTATCTCGTAATAATCCCTTTTCTGCATCTTTATTTATATTTCAGATTAGCAGATTACAGATTGACAGATTAAATCTGCAATTTGCTAATCTGTAATCTGTCAATCACTAAATTATTGTCCTACCACTACTTTTGCGTAGCGAATCACTTTATCGTTGAGGTAATATCCTTTTTCTACGTCATCGATCACCTTGCCTTTTAAGTCATCGGAAGGAGCCGGAACATTGGCAATCGCTTCGTGCAATTCAGGATCAAACGCTTCGTTTTTCGATTGCATTTGTTTCAACCCTTTTGCTTCGAGTGTCATTTTAAACTTCGTGTGAATCAATGCGACACCGTCTTTAATTGCCTGAACATCTTCCACCTGCTCGTTGTTCAGAATCGCTCTTTCGAAGTCATCCAATACAACAATGAGGTCTTTCAATACACCGGCGCTGGCGGTTGCAATCAATTCCAGTTTTTCCTTATTGGTGCGTTTGCGGTAATTATCAAACTCCGAATATAAACGAAGGTATTTATCGTTGAGTGCAGCAATTTGCTCTTCTGCCGAAGGAATAGTTGAATTTGCTGACGAATTGTCAGTGTTCTCCGTTTCCGCTTCAACCCGCTCGTTCACTTCCTGTGACTCCGCTGCAGCTGATTCTTCGTTTAGATGCTCCTTTTGCTTGTTCTCTTCTGCCATGATTCTTGCTATTTTTCACGCTTTATGTCAATAAACCTGCCAGTTCGCTAAAACCGACAGGGTGTCATGAAACATGACAGGACAAACATACTGCACCATTTTCATACGGCATACAAATCCGAGGTCGATTTTAATATTTTCCTTACATTCGATGCTTTCTTACTATTATCGTGTCATTGATACATCCCATTTTATGAAATACATTTTTACCTGTTTACTTTCTATTTGCAGTTTTGCCATGGTTTCGGCACAAAAGAACAATGATTCACTAGTGATCAAACAATTGTTTAATGAGGCGCTCGAAAATGGTAAAGCATACGAAGATTTGCGCTCGCTGTGTAAAGATATTGGTGCACGCATTTCAGGTTCGGCACAAGCGGAAATGGCCGTTGAGTGGGGAAAACGAAAAATGGAGGCGTACGGTTTTGACAAGGTGACACTTCAACCCATCCTGGTTCCTCATTGGGAAAGAGGTACAACGGAAGCCGCGTGGATGCAACCAAAATCGGGCGATTTAGTTCCATTGGACATCCTGGCACTTGGTGGTTCTATCGGAACAAACGGGCTTTTAAAAGGCGATATTGTTGAATTCAAGCATTTGGACGATCTGAAAAAAGCGGATCGTAAGTTGGTAGAAGGGAAAATTGTCTTTCTCAATCAGCCAATGGATCCCAAACAGATCAGCACATTCGGCGCTTACGGCGGTTGCTATGGTATTCGCGGGCACGGAGCTATCGAAGCTTCAAAACTGGGAGCGATTGCGGTTGTGATCCGCTCGCTCGCAATGCCGGAAGATGATCATCCACACACAGGATCAATGTATTACGAGGAAGGAACCGCGAAAATACCGGCAGCGGCTTTGTCCACCAATGCAGCTAATGCGTTGTCGGAAGCCTTACAATTTGGCAGGACAACGTTTGCGTTCGAAATGGATTGCCGCGATTACCCTGACGCGCCATCACACAATGTAATGGCAGAAATAACCGGAAGTGAATTTCCAGATCAGATCATCACTATTGGTGGGCATTTGGATTCGTGGGATACTGGTGAAGGTGCGCATGACGACGGAGCAGGAATCGTTCACTGCCTGGAAGCACTTCGCATTCTAAAAACATTGAAGATCCGGCCAAAACACACCATCAGAGTGGTTTTCTTTATGAACGAGGAAAACGGCAACAAAGGCGGCATCAATTACGCGAGCTGGGTGAAGGAAAACGGTGAAAAACAAATCGCTGCCGTTGAAAGTGACCGTGGTGGTTTTAGTCCACGCGGGTTCGAATGCGACGGTTCTGCGGAACAATTGGCAATGATTCAAGAATTCAAACAGGCACTTCTCCCCTACGGATTGTACCATTTTGAAAAAGGATACGGCGGCGTTGATATCGGTCCCTTGAAAAAACACTATGAAGAGATTCCCCTTTTTGGTTTCGTACCCGATTCCCAGCGTTATTTTGACTTTCACCATGCCGAAAGCGATGTGTTTGAAAATGTGAACAAACGCGAACTGGAATTGGGTTGCGCCAGTATGGCGGCTTTCCTTTATTTATTGGATAAAGCACTTTAACAGTACTAAAACCGAGATATTATGATACTTGAAGGAAGACCAAATCCGGAACACGCATCTGCTTATGCTACTTACTATTTTAATCTTTCCGACAGACAAACAAACCTGATGGATTCATTGGTACAAAATGGCCTGACAACGGCAGCGTTTATCCGGTCCATTCCGGAAGATAAAGCCGATTTCCAGTACGCCGATGGCAAGTGGTCGACCAAAAGCGTGATTGCCCACCTCATCGATACGGAACGCGTTTTCCAGTACCGCGCCATGTGCATTTCCCGCAAAGACACAACGCCTTTTCCCGGATTTGATGAGGACGATTATGCCAATTATTCACCTGTGGATAACCGTACGCTGGAAGATTTGGCGATTGAATTTGAGGCTGTACGGGTTGCAAGCATTCACTTATTTCGTCACATGACGGCCGGTATGATCGACTTTATGGGAACCGCCAGTAACAATCCGCTAACGCCACGCAGCGCAGGCTGGATCATGGTTGGCCATGCGATTCACCATTGTAGAATTATTGCAGAACGATACCTCGTTGATACAGAAGAATTTTAATAATTAAAACCCGAAAATCATGTCTAAAACCATTACTACAATTATCGCTATCCCGTTTGTTTTATTGATCCTTTTCTCCTGTGGTTTCGGCGGTGCCGGCGGAATACCGGAAGATAAAAAAGAGTATGTAGGTGCCTGGGCATCCGATGAAATATACCTTGAAATCACTGAAAACGGTACGGTGAATTACAAGCGTGAATCAGGCGGAAGCTCTACAAGCGTCAACGCCCCGATCCAAAAGTTTGAAGGGAACAATTTCATTGTGGGAGCGCTGGGCATCAATACCACGTTTGTGGTGAGCAAAGTGCCGCACGAAGAAAACGGCGTGTGGACGATGACGGTTGACGGACAGGAATTGACGAAGGTGGAGTTTAGTAAATTCTAAGCAACGCCCAAAACAGATTCGCGAACGTTTATTCTCTACGCTACAGTCAACAGAAAATGTGCATCAATCCCCAATTGAGCATGTAATTTTTTTGCAAGGTCAAAAGTCAGCTTTCGTTTTCCTGTCAATACGCCAGAAACATTCGCTTCACTGATATCTAGCATTGTTGCCAATTGCTTTTGTTTTAGATTCTTTTCAAACATTTTGAAACGGATCATCTCTGCTAAAGACGAAGGTTGTTTGATTGGCATCAATGGAATACTATCCTCGTATTGCTCTGCAAGTTTAGACAAGTTTGCAAGAATTGCAGCATCCTCTTTGGAAAGCTTTTCAAAACCTCCAAGTTGTGTCGCCTTTTGAAGTAACACTTCAATATCACTCATTGTTTGGTCATATTCTGCCCGTGATTTCAATTCTCCCGATTTCATTACTTTAAGATTTCCCCAATTCTCAGACTGTTGCGCAGTCAATTTTATCATATTCTTTATGCGTTCCGATGAATCTGATATACATAGTCCTAACATCAAAAAATATCAGAACTACTAACCTGTATTTATTCCCTTTGATATTGAATACATACCGGTCATTTCCAACAGCATCAACGGAGTTAAATGTCTTCTTTATTTCTGTAAAATTTCCCCAATCGGCATTCTTTGTTTCAGCGTACCATTTGTTCAAAGCATCTATTGAATCTGCATGCCTGGGCGCCAAAATCAACCAATACTGTTTTGGATATTACAACCATATTATTTTAATATACTTTCAAATATATAAATAAAATTTCAAAAAATGAAATTATTTAATCTAGAAAACTGGAAGATTCAATTGAAGATCTTTATATAAACCTTAGGAAGTTCAGTCTTTTGAAGGAGTTTTTAAGATTGATTCAAAGGCTTTCAATCCTCCTGCGGCTTAAACACAAACGTAAACCGTGTAGCCGGGAATGTTTCCATTTCCATGGTTCCTTCCAGCTGGTCGGTTAATGAATCAATCAAGTCCAGGCCGAAAGAATCTTTTCTGGCAGGAGCTTTCCATGTTCCGCTGTCTTTGTACGCCAACTTACACTGATCTTTGTCATGACGCAAAAACGAAATACTGATCAAACAGTTATCGTATTCATCAAACGCGTATTTCAACGAGTTGGAAATCAATTCATTCAGGATCAATGCCAGCGGCACGATTGAACGCAAACCGATCGAATCGACATCACACTCAATTTCAATGCTTACCGGATAACCCGATTGGTAGGAATTGATCAAATCGCTCGACAAGTCATGCAGGTATTCTTTCATGTGCAGGGTCGACAAATGGTCGCTCTGGTACATTTTCTCGTGGATCATCGACATGGCGATTACCCGATGCGTAGCATCTTTGAATTTCGCGATGGCTTCCGGATTTTCAAGTTCCCGGGCCTGCAAACGCAGTAAACTCGTGATAATCTGAAGGTTATTTTTTACACGGTGGTGAATTTCCTTCAACATCACTGTCTTTTCTTCATTTTGCTTCAGAATGATATTGTATTGGTCTTGCAGTACATCCTGCGCCACGTTTAAGTGCTTTTTCGCCAGCTCATTAGTGCGGATATTCTGCCAGCTCAGGTATGAAATGATCGAAAAGCCAATGAATACATTGATGCTGGTGGTATAAACCTGTTCATCGGTCAGATCACGGATCAGATGCAACTGTTCCTGCGAAAGGAAAAGGTAATAAACGGTAATGGAAACGGCATGAATGACCGAAATAATGATTCCCCAGCGCTGGCCCACCACAATAAAGGTAAAGAGAATATTGATCACCATCCAGATCATATCCACCATGTGAGGTTGGTCTCTGATACCAAATAAAGTAAACAAACAGGCACTTGCGCCAACCAGATTGAATATTAATATGGGGAAAAGGTACTTCCCGGTTTTACGAATCTGGTAAATCGCCCAAATCACAAATAACAAGGTTACCAGCGCAACAAAGGCCGTTGCAATGTTGAAATAGACAAACAACGCAATGTCCAGCAAGCCGATTGTAACCACCAGGAACAAACTCATCCGGTAAGCCAGCAAGTACTTCGCTTCATACACATAATCGCTTGTCTGAAGCTCGGGCGGATCGAATAAAGAGGAAAAGGACGCCATTATTCGAAACAGTTATTGGTAAAAGAAAAACGAACGCTGTCAACCGTTTTCATGCAGTCAGCCAATTCTCCTGAAAAGACAAACAGCAGAGAGCCGGAAAATGGTCGTATGAATGTTCTTTGTTGCATTGGGTTTACTTAGCGCAAATGTACGTAAATCAATGAAAACGGGCTGAATCTAATTACCTTCCCCGAAATTTAGTCGATTCTGAAGGAGATGCTAAAAAAGGTCTCCCACGAATTCACTTCCGCCTCAGGCGGATTGCGTGCCTAACGGACACGCTTTTAGTCATTGGCAAGTGTCCGCCTGAGGCGGAAGCTATAATTCGTGAATTCGTGGTAAAAATAACGTATTCGTCGCAGGCGAATACCATTCATTGACATTCGAGGGCAATAGATTATTTAAACTAAAAATTAACTTAAAATGAACTAAAAACAGTATTTTAGAAATGGTTTAATCATTTAACACGTGCGCTCTAAATACTACATACTACTTTTATTCGCGGTGCTTCAGCTTTCTTCTTTGGCACAGGACAATAAATTGTTTCACCAGCTGGAACAACTCAAAAAGACCATTCGTCAAAGTACGATGTTCGATTCTGCCAAGGTGTTTTCCAACGGGGCAAAAGCCATTAAAATAGCCCGGGAACTGCATTCGAAAGGCGAAGAAGGCCTGATCTACCAGTATTACGGTTCGTTCTACTACTATTCAAACGATTACGAAAATGCCAACAGGTATTTCCGGAAATCCATTTCCACTGCCGAACAATGCGGTGATCTGAAACTGAAAAATTCAACCCAGATCCGGTTGGCGTTTATCCAGGCGGAAACCGATATTTTTAAGGCGGAAGATGAATTTAACCGCTTGCTGAAACAGGCAAAAGAACACGGTTTTATCGAAAATTCAATCGAAGTGTACAACGGCCTCGGAATTTTGTACGAAGACCGGATGATGGCGGATAAGGCCATTGATTATTACCTGAAAGGATTAAAGATTGCCGAAAAACACAATAAGAAATACTTCATCAGCTTTTTGCTGAATAACCTGGGCTTGCTGAAGTACGAGAACAAACAATACGAAGAATCCCGGACAGATCTGTTGCGCGGACTTCGGCTGGCAATCGAGGAAAAGGAATACCGGCTGATCGGGAACCTGCACAACAACCTCGGGCTTGTCTATCGCGAGCTAAAAGATTACAAGGCGTCGATCAGGCATTTTCACGAAACGGTCGAAATCACTCAAAAACAAGGTTTTCCATTCGGAATCGGTGCCGCGTTTATCAACCTGGGCGATTGTTATAATCTCGACGGCGATTACGAAAAAGGAATGCTGTACGCCGATTCGGCCATCGCTATTTTTAGTCAGTTTGATGACCAGGAATACCTCGGCATTGGCTATTTGCTCAAAAGCAGCCTGTATACCCGGCAAAATAAGCTGAAAGATGCCTGGGAGTTTGTTGATAAAGTATTGGAACTGCACAAGCAACGGCCTTCCATTGCCAATTACATCAACACATTCGAGGTGCGTTCCGAGATCTACGAAAAAACGGGGGATTATAAGAAAGCCCTGGATTTCAAAACACGGTTCCATGAACTGAGCGATAGCATCGAACTGATCGCCAACAAGGATAAAATGAGCGAGCTGCAGGTGCTTTATGGACGAAAACGCATCGAATCGCAACTGGCCCAGGAGAAGACAAAAAACAAGTTATCGGATAAAAACCGGGAACTGGAATCGGCACAATGGCGCCTGATCCTGATCATTTTCGCTGCCATTTCAGTGTTCATTCTGGGGTTCCTGTACATTCGTTATGTGCGTAAATCGCGCAAACAGCAGGTGTTATTCTCCCAGCGGCTGATCCAGCAGATCGATGAGGAACGTTCGCGCATTTCGGGCGATTTACACGATAATATCGGACAGCTGCTTTCGGTGGTGAAATCAAAGATTAATATGTACAATACCGGCCTGATCAGCGAAATTACCGATCTTGACAAAGAAGTGGGCGAAGTGATCAATCAAACCCGGACGATCAGTCACCAGCTGCATCCGTCGTCGCTCGAGAAACTCGGACTGGAGCGGTCGATCAACGGTTTATTGGAACACACACAAACCAATACCGACATTATCTGTAGCACTCATTTTGCAGTTCCAACCGCTCAGCTGGGCATTGAAGTGCAGACACAACTCTACCGTATCAGCCAGGAGTGCATTAACAATACGATCAAACACGCCAATGCGGCCTCTCTGAAAATTACACTGAAAGAAGAAGACGGTACCTATATTTATAAATACCGCGACAACGGGATCGGTTTTTCGGGTTCTACTTTCACCAACGGAATAGGAATGATGACCATTAAGGAACGTGTTCACAAAATAAACGGTAAATTAAACCTGATCTCAGATCAGCAAAAAGGCATGCAATTAATAATCAAATTTCGATGAGTATGGAAATTGTCATAGCGGATGATCACCCAATCTTTAGAAGCGGATTAAAATTTCTGCTGGAATCTTCTTTTGAAAAAGTTCATGTAACCGATTTTGATAACGGCGCTTCGGTGTTGCTTCACCTCGAATCACACAAACCAGACCTCGTATTCCTGGATATTGACATGCCTCAGAAAAACGGACTGGATGCCTGTGCTGAAATTGCCAAATCGTTTCCGGATATCAACGTGGTGATCTTGTCCATGTACAAAGATGTGGAAATGGTGAAGCTTGCTTTTTTCAGCGGCGCAAAAGGTTACCTGGTAAAAGACAATACCTCCGAAGAACTGGTGGAATGCATCCTGGCCATTCGGCAGGGAAAAAGCTACCTCGCCAAAGACATTCGCGACCCCAACCGACAGGAACTTTCCGAAAACAGCGATCAACTGCATATTGCCGAATTATTAAATACCCTCACGCAGACCGAATTGAAGGTACTGAAACTAGTGAGTCAGAAATATTCCAGTAAGGAAATTGCGAACCTGCTCTTCGTATCGGTGAAGTCTGTAGAGAATTACCGCTCACGGATTTGCAAAAAACTGAACCTCGACGCGCGCAATAACAGCCTGTTAATGTGGGTGATGGAGAATAAAAGCGTGGTCGACCGCAAAGACCAGCAACTAAAGTTTTAGCAACTATTTTTTTTATTTTGAGGGGGCAGCACTCCTGCGCAGCACATAGTTGTGCCGTACTTTAGCCTCAAGTTATTTGTTAAGCTTGTTACTAAGAAAGTTAACTTACTACTACCTTTCGTTAGTTAACATTTTGCTTCATCGATAATGAAGAACGCCGGATTACTCTGATAGAAGTGTTTCGAATAGAGTGAGTGTGAGTTAGAGTTTAGTTTTAGCGAATTAAAGGCCCCGTTCTTCCTTAAAGAAAGCAGTAAAGCATTAGGTTAGTTAAATGGAACAAATAAACGCTTTGCAAAATGCCGGAATTGACTAGTAGAGGAGTCGCTTTCGGCATTTTGCTTTTAGTATTCTTCTCCTACTTTTTTCTTGATAAAAAAGTAGGCAAAAAATCAAGGCTGTAAGCTCCAATCTTGAGAACTACGGCTTGTTATGCTACCTCAACCCAACTCGCTAACGTCATTAACGGATTGTTTTGCAAACAACCCGATGACTGAGCTCAAACAGGGCATCGGTTACGCTTAACGCACCTTGTTCCCTTGCGATTGGAACTTAATGCCAACGGGGTGCTTCCTCTTAAGATTTAACTTATTCACGAACGGCAGGGAATGGCGAAGATGCCTACCTCATTTGTACTATTTTCCCCATCACGTGTGACTATATGTAAATTACTTTGTTACTTTAGAAAATAAAATATAACCTATGAATAAAATACTCCTCATGTTGGGCCTTGCAACAACACTATTTGCAACAGCTCAGTCCCCATTGATGAATGCCAATTGTGATATTACCTTAACAGTTCAGGGGGAAGACGGAACAAACGGCGTTTCAGTAACCTATAATCCTTCAACACAGTTGTATTATACGGTATTTGCCGGCAACTCAATGTACCCGGTTGAAGTGCACAGTTCAGCCGGAACTTCGATTGCAACCCAGGAAGTGGGATTTGATGTTCGTGGAATGTGGTACAACCCAAGTACGAAGTCTTTGGAAGGAATCAGCTACGATAACCAGGGCGGTTTTGAGATCAAATTAAATGCCGATGGAACAATCAAGGGTTCTGTAGCCACATCGTTCTCTTACGGAATGGAAGGTCAAACCGTTGCCACGTATGCGGTAAAAAAGAAATCGATCATGTTTGTGGAAGGAAATACGGTTTCGTTTTTCAAACCGGGAAAAGCAAAAAGCAAAACACTTACGATTTCGCCGACAGACATGAACACAACGTTGAACACGAACGGGCCAATGTATACGGGCGTGAAAAATTACGAGATTGCTTTGTTTGAAGCCGAAACAATGACGGTGCACCTGTTCAGTGCATCAAGTGGGAAAGAAACAGGAAAAGTGGTCCTGAAATCAGGTTCATGCGAAGAGATCGAAAATGTACCTACTTATTTCCGTGTTTCTTATTGCAATGACCGCGTGTTCTTATTCGATACGGATGCAAGAACCTGGACGGGTTACAAACTTTTCGATTAAGCTGTATTGATTGATTTTCAATAGAAGGAGGATTTAGGTCCTCCTTTTTTTGTGCCTTTTAATTCCCACCAATGATCATGTTTTTGATCATGTTTTCATCCGCCTTGCGAATGAGAAATTGGAAAGGATAATTCCCACGAATTCACGAATTATGGCTCGGCTAACGCACTCGCTTTTTACAACTGCTGCTCATTATGAAGGATACTAATTTTACACATCATTCAGCGTGTCCGTTAGGCACGAAAAAAATTCGGGAATTCGTGGGAAACAAAACAGACGCGATAGCGGATGCGGATGCGACTATTATTACTAGGAAACAAAAAAGAGGCTCCATCCGAAGCCTCTTTCCTTATTCACAACGTGAATCTTATTTTTTCTTGTCCACTTCCACAGAAGCCAGCTCGTCTGCTTTGTAAGCACCACTGTCCAGCTTGTCTTTCAGTTTCTTGAATGTTTCAATAGTATAGCTTACATCCTCAAGCGTGTGAGCAGCTGTCGGGATAAGACGCAACATGATCACATCTTTCGGTACAACCGGGTAAATAACGATTGAACAGAAGATGTTGTAGTTTTCGCGCAGGTCAAATGTCAGGTTGGTTGCCTCAGCAAGGTTTCCTTTCATGAATACGGGAGTCACCGGTGAGTTCGTAGCCCCGATATCGAAACCTGCTTTTGTCAATCCTGATTGCAATGCGTTGGAGATTGTCCACAATTTTTCTTTCAACTCCGGACGGGTTCTCAACAATTCCAAACGTTTGCGGGCACCGATTGTAATCGTGATCGGCAATGCTTTGGCAAACATTTGCGAACGCATGTTGTAACGAAGGAATTCTACGATGGATTCGTCACCGCAGATAAATCCGCCGATAGAGGCCATTGATTTGGCGAATGTTCCGAACAATACATCGATTTCGGATTGAACACCTTGTGCTTCACCGGCACCTTGTCCGGTTTTACCCAATGTACCAAAACCGTGTGCATCATCCACAAATAAACGGAAGTCATATTTTCCGGATTTACGGAATTCAACGATATCGGCCAGTCTACCCTGATCGCCCGCCATTCCGAATACACCTTCGGTGATCACAAGGATTCCACCACCGGTTGTTTCAGCCAAACGTGTTGCATTGCGCATTTGTTTGTCGAAGCTTTCCATATCGTTGTGCTGGAACACAAAACGTTTTCCTGTGTGCAAACGCATTCCGTCAAGGATACATGCGTGTGCTTCACTATCGTAAACGATGATATCGCTGCGATCAACCAAACAGTCAATTGCCGATACCATTCCCTGGTAACCGAAATTCAGAAGAATTGTGTCTTCTTTTTGCATGAATTCAGACAATTCATTTTCCAGTTTTTCATGTTCACCGGTTTGTCCTGTCATCATGCGGGCTCCCATCGGGTAAGCCAGTCCGTACATTTCAGCTGCTTTACGATCTGCTTCACGAACCTCCGGATGATTTGCCAACCCCAGGTAGTTGTTCAAAGACCAAACCAGGCACTCTTTACCACGGAACACCATTTTGTTCCCCAGTTCGCCTTCCAGTTTTGGAAATGTAAAATAGCCGTGAACTCCTTTTGAGTATTGTCCGATCGGACCACGATTGCGCTGAATTTTATCGAAAATATCTGCCATTATAGATTCATTTTCCATTAATATACAGATAACCTGCTAGTAACGGATGTTTTAATTCGGCAAAGTTAGCAGGATTCAGGCGAGTAACAAGCCCTGCCCGGAAAATTAATTAACCGAGTAATTCACAATTTGGTGGTGGGTGGGGGACGTTGGTATCATAAAAGACTCAGAAAACGTGCCGAGCTTCCTAGAACGCAATCACCATTTCTTTGGTCGGCATTCCGTGAATACCTGATTGAAGTATGTACTTCACTTTGTAGGCGTAACGATCACCCGATTGTACATCTTTATCCGTATAAGTGGTGCATGAACCATTTTCAATTGTCTTAACCAAGTAAAACTTGCCACCGTTAAGCGATTTATAGATTTGAAAGCTGAACACCTCACCTTGTGGTAAAGTCCATATTAAATCAACTGCTTTGGTGCTACTATTGAATACTGCTTTAGATTCTGAAATTGCTTTGCGATAGCCCGGCTCATAATATACTTTTCGCGGTTCTGAAAGTGAAGCGTTACGGCTTTTATCTGACGTTACAATTCGGTAATTGTAAGCAGTTCCCGCAATGATTCGGGTATCTTCAAAGCTGATTGTTTGATCTGACCACTGTTTAAGTGTGTCGATAACCGTTCCTTGCTCACGGATCAAAAAATTCATCTTAATATCAACGCTGGGGGAATTAACCCATGATAACACCATGATACTATCTTTTACAACAGGAGTTGAAAGCATAGCCGGAACAGGCGCAATGGTATCGGGTTTCAATACCAATATGGTATCTGAAAAGGGTGAATTGTTGTAGTTCAAATCGACCGCTTTCAGGCAGTAATAAACCTCACTTGTCAGGTTATCCAAACGAACCGTATCAGTGAGCGTAGTAGCCAAAGAAAGTTCTTTGTTTCGTTCAGTAAATTCTTCACGTTTGTCATTGGCGTGGTAAATCCGGTAACCTTGCAAATCTTTATCCGATGGTGCTTGCCATGACAAACGAACCACACCGTTTGAATCAATTTCACCCTTTAGCATTGTCGGTTTTGCAGGCGGTTCCTGATCGAGCGTAAACACATAACTCGGAAGCGATGAAACAGTGTCGTTGTCTTTGCTAATCGCAAGCACTTTGTAATAAAACTGATCACCTGTTTTAAGCATCGGAACGGTGAACTTAAATACCGAATCGCTGTAAGGCTTTGTTTCAACTAGTGAGTAATCCGTGTCTTTTTGAGTGGACTTATGCAACTCATAGCGGTTAATGTTCATAGGTTTTCCATCACCAAATGCGCTACCTACAATGACACGGGTTTGATCTTTTGCGTAAGTCGTATCAATGTAAATTTCAGCGTGTACATGATTGGGAATATAGATTTTTTGCCATTCGGAATACATGACAGCTTCGCCGAAATAATTCAAGCCCACAACACGGTAAAAATGGGTTTTACCTTCGGTTAACTGCTCATCGCGAAAAGAATCGTCTTTGTCTGCTTTCTCATCCGTTGACCGAACAGGTACGTATGGTGTTTTAGTCAAATAGTTCCCTTCTTTTGGTGCATCCAACGATTTTTCCAACTGAAAGCCATAACCGAATGCTTTGGTGTCCCTTGATTGCCAACGCATTTCAACGGTGTTTTTTCTATCAAGTGTGAGTGTCACGTTTTCAATTTTCGGGTAGCTAGTCACTTCACCCGTTTGAACAGCAATAAACCCATCAGGCGTATTTTTGATGCGAATACGGTAAGCGTAGGTTTTACCCTTTTCCACCGATTCATCAGTAAAGGTGCAACCGATTACAATTCCCGTTTCTTTTGAAACCGAACAATCCAACACCGCAAGGGCAAACGCAAAGTTTTTCGCTTCGTCATTATCCTGTACCGCTTCGGCTAAAAATGGCTCTAACAATAATTGCAGTTTCTTCGTACTTTCAAGGTTTGCGTCCAGTTTGTCGAGCCGTGTTTTTGTAGGCTGGATCACTGTTTTCGTTGCTCCGTCGAAATTTGCCGTTTTCGGGTCTTGGTCTGCTGATATTTGGACACGTTCAACCGTTGAACCTTCGTTTACCAATTGTTTGAAAGCATCAAAATCACTCGCAAACCATTTGAGTTTAACAACCGTTTTACCGCTTTGTTTTTCAACCTTGGAAACAACTGCCATCGGTTTTGTTTGCGCCTGTGAAACCAACGCGCAAGCCACTATGAGTATGGTTAAAAGTATTCTGTTCATTAGAAAATTATTGGGCAGTCGTTACCGAATGCAACATCTGCTGATACATCAATATCGAAGGTTAAAAATTGGAACTCCAAAGCAAGCGCACCGTAGACGAAAGTCGGTTTGGGTAATCGCCCTTGTAACAGGAAAGCGGCACTGATTGAAACCAGGTTAAATTCCTGACGCACTTCACCATCGACTATCTTTTTCACACCCAAACCGCCGTTTACATATCCGTAAACCTGCCCCATCAAATACCAACGATTGATACCAATAGGGTCGGTTGAACCTTCGCAATGGGCGGTCGGTGAAACCTTCATTAACATCACATCAAAACCACCACCGAAGCCCGCGCCCGCATAGCCGTACCAATTATTGACAAGGTGCATTTGTTTGTAAATGCTGGAATTGAATTGCATCCCTGTCAGGAAACCATTTCCGCTTGTTAGTGCCGTTTGGTCAATGTTCACAAAACTTCCGGAACCAACCATATTGGTAACATAATACGGTGGCGGTGGCAATGGATCTATTTGAGTACCGATCATGAAATAGGCGTCCACGTTAAACATTCCGACTAATGTCAGATTTGCACGATTCGTTGGTCGATTTAACCAAAAATACCAGTCGTTTTGATCGACGTGAATTTTTAGATTGACATTCCCTTGCAACAGGTTCGGCACATACATAATTGCGTCAACCTGCGCATCAAATATTTTTGCGTTGTTGTCATAACTTACCGCAATTGTACCATATACTTTTTGGGCCGAAGTGCTTGCACGTTGCGCTCGGGCAACCAACATGTAAGCAGTTCCGGAGAAGGCAATGGAAGCAAAACCACCATTCGGGTTAAAGGCAATTGCAAACATGGCTTCACCGTTAAAGGCTTCCTCGCGTAGTTTATTTTGAATGGCTACACCTGCTCTAAACTCTAATCCTTTGGTTTCGTCAGGAATAAACGGAATTGCTCCAGCGTTCGGGTTTGGGTTGTTATTTGGTGAATTAATCGCACCTATTACCCGTTGGATTACCTGTGCATCCGAAGTGCTTGAACGAACCCGATTCATTACCCCACCGTACAATTGCGATATTTCCATCGTACCGCCAATTGGAATACTAACAGGAACAGCAGCATCAACAAACCAATACTTATAATCGGGCATTTTACCGAACCCAACCGACACCATTGCGGGGTTGTCCATGATGGAATTGAGTTTAAAGGCAATGCTTCCATAGAACAGATCACCGAAAACAGGATCGTCTTTTTTCACTGCAATTACACCGCTTAAACTAAAGGGAGTCGTATTGAGTTCAACGGCGATGTTATCAATGGTAAACTGGCTGAATGATAGTGTAGTTCTGCCTTGGGAATTGGTTTGGCGTTGTGATACGACTCGCAAGCCCGTTGAGACCGAAAAATTGTTCGGTTCGTTCCCAAGATTCAAACTCACCAGAGCATACAGCATCAACTGATTTTGAGGCGTTGTGTTAAAGGAAAACTGTTCCAATGAAATTGGAAAGCGCATTACTTTGTTGTCCGGAACTGACCCAACCAACGAAAACGTTCCCGCTGTAATGATAGGTGTGGTATGAATCACTGTTAAGTCTTGAAAAGCTATGTCGCGAATTTTGGTGTTTCCGTTTTCAAACGTCCACTGACCGTTAAGAATGGCTTTCGGTCGAAATTCACCACCGATACTTTGTACCTGTAACACCGAACTCGGATGAACGCGAACCGTGGAATTAAACGCAGGAACGGGAATATCAATATTTTGGCTTGGACTGATTGTAAAAGTATAGTCCAGTTTGCGTGTCTGCTGATTTTCTTCAATAGAAGCCGTATAATCAAATGGGTTGTCCATGATCGGTACAAGCACCTGACCACCGATGGAACTGCCCGTTACATGGTTGCACGTTAGATTGACCTGTAAAGCGGTAATTGAGAAGCCCCAACCCGACATATTACTTTCGTTGAGTGTAAAGAGGTTCGTTGCTCCAAAATCACCCGAAACGCCTGAATCGTCAATCAATAAATCTTGCGCGTAAATGGTGGTTGATTCACCTGTTCTTGATAGTTTTTCGGGAAGCGTTACTACTATCGAGCGGGCGTAAAACCCTTTCCATTCATTCACATCACCCGCATACAATTGTTGGATTGAAACAGGTAGTGTAATTCCTTGCGGGTTGTTAGTGGAACTGCGGTCTATTGAAATGTCCGACAGGGCAAAAATGAAATCTTCCGCGCCCTTCACGCGGAACGGGTCAATAGAGGGAATATTGATTGAAATGTTCTGCAAATCTTCTACCACCATTTGAAACGAAGCCTTTACGGGCAACGCAGGATTGTTGGCGTTAATGATTATTTCGGGGTTAAAAACAAAGTCCAGACTAAGCCCAGATTGTTTGTAGCCGTTACAATCCCATTCAATGAAATTGTTACCGTCGTTCTTGAAAATAAGTGAGGCGTTCGGTCCAAGATTTACCCGTTTTTCGCTTGCCAATTGTAAACGTGTTCCTTGCGAAACTAACACCCCTTGCGGGTTAAAATGTACGTTCTTTGCATAGAAGGCAATCTTACGTTCGCATCCAGGGAAATCCATTGCCATGTACGCATTGAAATACGAACCGTCAGGAGTGTAAAAAGCACTGTCAATGCAGATGGCATAAACCACGTTGCCAATGCGTTTTACAATACCGATAGGTAACGACGATGAATCGGAAGGGTTGAAATGATCAGCTTGCAACGATGGGTTATTAATTACCCGATCATGTATGGCGAATATTTTACGCTCTAAAGGTGTAGTAGTGGTGTCTGTCTGCGCCCAAAAATTGGACGAAAGACAACTGAATAGTAAGAATAGTGCTTGCTTCATGAGAATAGAATTACTACACTGATATTTTATAGATTTCTATTTATCAGTACTTGATAATTTTGGTAGAGCCTGTCAACCCGCTACGATCATATTGAAGGGTGTAAACACCACTTGAAAAAGTTGAAAGGTCTATTGAAATATTGGCTTTGTTTGACGTGTTTTCAAACAACAATTTCCCATACAAATCAACTACCCGAATTGAGACAATTTCAGATTTTGGATTTTGCAGATTAATGATCGATTGAAAAGGATTTGGATATACAACCAAAGAAGTTTCCGATTTGTCAGCAGTTGACAAAATCGGGTCAACTTCCGTTAATGCTTGATATGGATGACTACCTGAAACATATCTATCAAAATCGAATAGGGTATTAATTTGATTGGTTGCAGTATTGAATGAAAATAAAACACCATCATTATTTTGTCCACCTTCAGCCGTTAATCCATATAACAAACCATCTGAAGCGACAAGCAAACTACCGCTCGGAATACTACCGTTTAAACTATCAAAATCAACCAATTTTTCATACGTCTGCGTATTATCGTCAAAGCTAAACAACACTCCTAAGTCATTATTCCCGCCATACTTTGCCAATCCGTAGAATTTACCGTTAGAATGCTTTACAAGACTTCCCGTAGGGGAATTACCACTTAAATTGTCAAAATCATATAATTTGATGAAGTCATTCAAAAAGGGTTCATATTTATAAATTGTTCCATAGTCATTAACGCCACCCGATTCGGTTAAACCATATAAGAAAAAATCATCGTTAGCGAACAAGTGACCGACAGGATTAGCACCTAATTGTATTCCATCAAATGAAAATTCTATATTGGAAAGATTGTTATTGTCTAAATCAAATCGATATAGTGTACCCACATTATTGTCTCCTCCAAAATAACTTACACCATAAGCATAATCGTCTATTTGTGCCAATCCACCCGATGCGGTTGTTCCACTTATATCTCCTAATTCAGCATACAAATTGGAGTTCATATCAAAGCTATAGATACTTCCATTTGCACCAGTACCAATCAATTGCCCTTGATACTCTATCATTATGTCGATGAATTGGTTGCCTGTTGCAAGTTTGGCGTTGTGTAAAGAATCAATCTCATTCGTATAGCGATTAACTTCAAAAACAACACCCTCACCGTTTAAACCACCATAATAAGTAGTACCAAAAACACGTCCGTTTGATGCCTGAAACAAAGTGCTTTTAGGAACTGCACCGTTGATTCCGTAATTAAAATCATGTAAATTGGTCATTTGAGAAGTTGATAAATCAACCTTGAAAATTCCGCCTAAATTCGGTGAACCACCAGAAGTGCCTAATCCATAAAACAAATTATTTGATGCAATAAATGGAACGGTACTATTCATATAATAAGACGTTGGACTTTGTGAAAAATGAGTGATCACCGTAAGTAAATCGTTGGCAATTGAGTATTTAAAAAGCGTACCTATCGAATTAATGCCTCCACCTGAAGCGCACAATCCATAAAGTTCTCCATTGTGGAAAACCAAGCCGCCAACAGGCTGATACCCATCCGTTACAGGATCAAATTCATGTAAAACTGACATTGCTTCACTACTTAAGTTGAAGCAAAAAATTCTACTCGGATCATTCGAGGATGCACCGTAAATTTTATTTAACCCATCAAATACAATTGATCCTCTTGGCGACACCATACCCAATTGCAAGTCAAAATCATGAATTTTGGTGTATTGAAATGACATGAAATCGTACTTATAGATAACTCCAAAATCATCAGTTCCACCACCATTGGTCATTCCAACTATCGTGCTGTTGTCTATCTTAATGAGCGGGTTAGTTGGGTAACTCCCCTGTGAACCGTTGAAGTTGTAAGCCACGATATAATTCAAATCAGTTAATTCAAATCGGAACAATACACCTTTTTGATTAGTTCCTCCGAAATGAGTTGTACCATATAAAACATTATTTGTTCCTTCCACAAGTGCTCCCTCTGGGCTAGAGCCTGTACTAGTTTGAAAATCATATAATTTGGTATACGAATAATCGGAAATATCAAACCTAAAAATAACACCTTCATTGTATGCACCTCCAGAAATTGTCATTCCGTACAATTTACCGTCACTGGCTTGCATTAGCTTGAAATTTGGGTTTTGCCCATCGATCATATTTTTGAACTGATATACATCTTGATAGATATTTGTCATTGGATCAAACTCGATAATTACCCCACCCGTTTGTATAGAATTACAATCATCAGTAAAACCAAAAGACCGTGATAAGGCATATAACTTACCATTGCTTGCCTCAATAAAGCCTTGTAATTCCGGAACACCGGCTTGTGGTATTTCCAATGGAATTGAAGTCAAAGAATCATCTTGTACAGAATATTTAAAAACGGTTCCTGAATTGGTTTTGCCACCCAATGCCGTTGTACCCCACAACTCAATGTTTTGGGCGTTTAAAACTGAATTAAGTATGACAGCTAAAGTAAATAGTATTGTTTGTTTCATGGTTTTGCGTCTTTAAAATTATAGTTTTATTTAATAAAAGTAAGTTTAGCAATAAAACACAGTTGTTTTTGAGAATCAGCTTTATCCTAACTCATTTTCTTTCATACCTATTAGCATTTCTGTTAATCCTCGAATCTCTTTATGACTTTCAGGAATACTAAGTTTAAATACCTGTTTTTTTTTAATCAACATTCTATTTTGTAACTTGTAATCGTGTTCATATTGCGGTATAGAGGCAATGAAAGAAACCTCAACTAACTTGATAATGAGATTTCTACTTAATTCAATTTCATCGTCACTTATAGATCCATTTTTTCGACATTCAATAAATATATCAGCAGCTTCTAAGATTAATTCAAAGCTATGAACGTCTTTTTTGACATTATAAGCTTCGATTTTCGATTTTATAATTTCTATCATTTTAATTGGGTATTAAGGGTAAACTATTTGGTGAAATGGTTTATCAATTGGAGTAATTGACTGATCAGAATATCTTTAATTTGTTCATTATCTTATAGAATCCTCTTTTTTTCCGACAAGCAACTCAACCATACCTCTTAGCTTTTTATGACTTTCTGGAATACACCGCTTGAAGACACGAATCATTTTATGCCGAATTTCTTTATGCAATTCATAATTATGTTCATATTCTCTCAATGAACCAATAGAATTAAGTACGACCAATTGTTTAAACAAATCGATACCAACCCCCAATTCTAATTCTGATCTTACTCCGTGTTCAAAATGATTAATAAATAAGTCGGCAGCATCAAGCATTATTCTATATTGATGAATATCGTTTTTTGAAGAGTAATCTTCAATTTTTTTTTGGATTTCTTTTATCATGAAAAAACAATTAATTCTTTGTTTATATAACGACAACGCTTCTCAGGTGCGTGTCCTCCAAAATCACGATAAACCATAAAATAATCTTCATTTATTTTATAAATTTCACATTTAGAGTTAGGAAAAAAGTTTAATGCAATTGGATAATCGAATGACCAATAATTAATTTCTGTTTCATACTCTTTACCTGAGCCATTTTGAAAATCTAGTTTACCAACAAATTCCATTTTATCTAAATCTAAAATGTCTAGTTTTCGCCATGACGAATATTTTTCCGTAAACTCATTTTTTTGAGGTGCATTAAGCAAATTCGTCAATTTTTCGATTGCAATATTATCCATGATTCCTTTGATCATAATTCATTGATTTCCGCTTTTTCAATAGCCCAAATTCCATTAACATAAACAGATTCAATAGACTTTGAACCACTTTTATTAAAGAACATAACATATTGATAATTAGATATTTCTTTTATTACAACTTCGAAACAAATACTTTTTATTCCTTGCCTAAATAGAGGCTTTTTACCCCACTTCTTTGTCTCAATAATCTCAATGTTAAATAAAGGCATCAATTCCAGATTAACTCCTAATCGACCGAATAAATGATTTAGTTCTTCTTCATTACAAATTTTAATGATGTCATCCTTAAAAGGATAAAAATCAACCTGTGTGTTCAAATCTGTTGATACACTATAACAAGTTTCTAAATAATCATCTATATTTTCTAACCAGATACTCGTTTGGGTAGAATGTGTCTTGTTTTCGCTAGTATTCGTGTAAACGAACTCTTTTATCTCCTTTATCATAAAATTTGTATCCATTGACCATTAATAAATTTCCATTTTTCTACAATCTGAATATGCTCTGTTAAATTATGAAACCCCGTTGAAGACTTAACTTGCACTGCTCCGCCGATTTCATTGAACCAAGGTGCGGCTTCACCATATTTAAACGTAAGATCATTTGGCGCATTAACTATTTTAAATTTGAAATAATAGTATTCCTGTCCTAAGTCGCTTAGGTCGTCATAATTAACTCCTAATGCTCTTGATTGAAGCGAATATACTGATTGATTTTCTGGAACAGGGCTTGCAAAACTTCCACCAAGACTATTTTCTTTTTGAAATCTATCAAACAATTCATCATTAAGATCAGACCCTACAAGTTCCCCATTAAGATTTCTAAAACCACTCATAGGAGGCCAAACATTGTCAATAGAAGCATCATAATTAATATTATTCGAACGGAAAATATTCTCAATTTGTGTCCATTCTTCGTCTTTCCACAATTCCCATGTTAAATCTGCAAGTTCACTATTCGTCCCGTCCCTAAAATCATAAACACTTTGTATATAATCATTTTTAGAAACTCCTCTTACAATTTCTATTACTTCATCAGCATTTGCTTTTGCATAATCATACGCTGCTTTCCGATCAGCTTGTGAAAACTTTTGCAAATTTTCAGAGCTATTCAGATCCGTTAGTGCCTGAGTAAGTTTGTCTTGTTTTACAGGTACATTATCTGAGATTTTTACCCATTCAGCACCCAATACTTCATCAAGGTTTTTAGCGGTCAACTGATAGGTTACATTGTCCACTTTTTTCGTGAAATAAGCTACTGCCTTTTCACCTTGTTTGTATACTGCTGCACCCACAAATGGCGTTGCTAAAGCTGTTGAATAAATGGCAACATTAGTTCCGTTCCCTCTGATCGATGAATACAAAACCCCTGCGCAATCCGCAACGTAATCAACCAAGGGAATACAACCCAGTATATCGATTAGACCATAAATGATATTATCGACTAACTCTTCGTCGTCGTATTCATAATAAATCGATGTCGGATTCGCGGGCAAATTGATTGTACTTAACCACTCCAAATCACCTGATTTTCGTTGTTTGACTTCCGCCATTACAACATCTTCGGTTATATACGATTCTTTGAGATTTTCAAAGAACGTCATCATCTCATACACCTCTACATCTTCTATATTCCAGTTATCCTTATTGGTCAAACTTTCCAACGATTGCCATTCCGTTATACTTGTTGCCAAAGCATTTTCAGCTTGTGTAACCAACATGGCTTCTTCTGCCAACAATTGTTCTTGTGCGGTGGAACTGGCATTGGACGGATTTTGAATACCGTTTTCATAATGTTGGTTTGCCGTTCCGATTGCCGCTACTTTTTGGATATATTCGTTTCGGAAATTGGACACCACGTAGTTGGCTTTTAAGACGAATGGTGAACCGTAAACTTCTTTTCCTACTGCCGTTCGATCAATGGTATTTACGACCAGTTCACCGTTAAAGCGTTCGTGAACGTTAATGATTTTACAAGGCTTTTTGAGCAAAGAGAAAAACGCATGAAATGCTTCCATCGAAGTAGTACCGAAAATATCTTCAACGGTCGATCCAGGTTTGATCATTGACGGATCAGAAACGGCAAAACCCAGTGTATAGCAATTTTCGTGTTGGGTATACTCACCGCTTTGCTGATATTTCGGAATATTGAGCACTAAAATTGCCAGCTTTTTGTTTGGATTGATTGTTAGAGCGTATTGTACCGCGTCCTGCGCTAACTCATTCAATTGCTGAGTTGAGAATAGTTTATCGGTGTCTAAATTCTCCGTCAGTATATAACCGACTACGACATCAGGTTGATATAATTGAAGTGCTTTTACTTTCTCTTTAATAACCAATTCTTCTTTAGGTGAGAAGTAGTTAAATACTTCATTACTTGAAAACTTGAATGCTTTGATCGGATTAACGGTATAGTTGAGATTTGATCCGCTCACAAATGAAGCAACGTGTTCACGCATTGCCGTTCTGTCAAGGTTGTTAATCGTTTGATAATAAGTCGTATTACAATTGCCGGCTTCTGCATTTTGTGGTGGACAATCAGAAGCTAGAAAAATCAATGAATCGTCTTGTACATTCGGAAGGTTTGAATCGTACAAGTCAGCTAAATAACCTGTCACTTGCGAACAAGGAATAATTTCCAACTGGCGTATATCCGTCTCATGTGGGTTAATTAGTGTAATGGTATCACCATTTGAAGCAGGTACGTCTTCAAATCTGTTTTCGATCTCATCGGAATAAAAGAAGACTGTTTTACCATGTTGATTTAAAGCAAAATCATAGTATGTATTACACAATTCAAATTGAGTATTACCGTATTTTCCACCGATAATAAAACCGTTTCTTAGATAGACACTATTCAACTTTAGATAATTGGTATCTCCTAGTTTGAAATAAGTTCCGTTTTGCGCACGGTAAATGAATTGATCACCACCTGCGTAGTTATGGATGAATATTTCATCATAATCCACTACCGTTGTTAGAAGTTCAGAACGAACGCCCAGGAATGAATTTTGCGCCATTCCATCTTCATCGTTATCGAATAAAACGGTGAAAGGCGCAGGATTCCGCAAGCCTTCCCATTGCTGTTTAATCAGGTGCGTACTTTCCGAATAATCCATAAGGTTATCGGTAGTGCTTTTAAGGCTTTCGGTTTCACCCCAAGCGTGTTGTAATGCGCCCAAACCGTGACCTAATTCGTGCGCTACTGTATGGGCGAAAGTCGGCCCACTGGTAAGGGTGCTTTGCGCTAGAAATCCGACACCCCTACCACGTACCATATAGCCGTCTAACTGAGAGTTGCTAAAAGAAGGAACTACAAACATCAAATACGTTCCGCTTTCCAATTCATGATCTGCTAAATACGCATCACGCAAGGCGCGCATTTGAGCTGTGTATTTAGACATCACATTTACGTCAGGGTTCGCAAATTGAGTAGTTGTAGTAAAGACTGAGGTATTGAACTGAGGTGCAACCATTGCATCGATTGTGAGGTTCGCACCTTTATAAATTTTGTTTAGTTCCGTTTCAATTTGCGCTTCGTTGATACTCATTGCCACAAGCGGAACAATGGTCACTTTTTTGGTGATTGGCTCGTAAGATTTCACGCTCAATTTACCCAACTTCAATCCTTCATACATGGCATAAACCGTGTAACTTGTCGCGCTTTGTGGAAGTGTTAACAGATACGTAGAATCGTTTAGCTGAGTTCGCGAAATGGTGGTGTTAGATCCCGCTAGTTGGAAGGTCAACCCCGCTGGTAAAAAGCCTACTGTATTGACGTGAACAACGGCTTTAACTTGTGCTGTTCCCGTGAGTGCTTTACTCTTATTGGGTACAAAATAAATGAACTGATCGGGCGAACCTGTTTGGCAGATTATCGCCTCATACCCGCTACTGAATTGGGAATATGCTTTTTTGTCAAAGGTTGCCGTTTCGCTTGGGTCATTGCTTGCGGGTTCAAAGTGAACCACCAAATTTTTGGTCGCATCTAAGTTGTCATTTGATGGTGTAACACCGTAGGTTGTGACAATCATTGTTCCGTCTGGCCAGAATTGATATTCGACGTTATCACCTCCGTGAATCACTATCGGTAATTCACCATTGAAGGTGAAAAACAACGAATCACCACCCACAACAACGAACACGGTAGAGTCGTTCAAGAAACCGCCTGATTCGATAATTCCCGCTAGTGTAGTGTCAACTCCTGCCTGATCCAAATACTGATCATTGAGCCAATTATCTACACCGTCAGTGATGGCACTTGCCATTCCTTCGCGTACATTGTACTCGCGATCAACCAACAAATCATCGAACTTTACTTTAATTCGCGCACCGCCTAAAAAACCGTGTGGTATTGTTCCTCGCCCTTTAAAATGTCCTGCTTGACCAAGTGGCAAAATATCGGTTACCTCCAGTGCAAATTGACCGATTTGGAACACGTCTCCCATGTGCGCACTTAACAGCGGTTGGTATTGCGTTGGCAAATATGGAATATCAGCCTCACCACATGCGTATTCGCGAACGGCAGGAGTGGTAAAAGTTGCTATAGCAGATGGTTCACTCATGAAGTTGCCCGCAATTCCGCTCACCCGTACTTCATAGGCACGTTCAGGAATCAAGCGGTAAATCGGAAATTGGAAACCCGAAACGGTATCAGGCCACCACGTCCATGTTTCACCTTCCAATGAAGTCGGGCGGAATTCAACCAAATAACGATTATACGCTGAAAGCCCTGCGTTTGGCGTTTCATCTATTACTGTCCACGATGCAAGCCCTTTACGACTGCTCACGCCTTGGGCTGTTACATTGATTACCAGACCATCGGAAAGCGATTCAGCCAGTGTTTGAGGTTTGCCGTAATAAAATGCGCATGGTGTTGATAATCCGCTATTGGTGATCATTTGAACCGGAACACCATTGCTTGTCAGTTGCGCCTGTACCCGCCAAACGTATTTCACGCCCTGTTGCCATGCAAGATCGAAATTTGATACTTGCACCATCGGGAATGTGGTTTGTGTTTGGTACACCAAGCCTTGTCCCGATTGGAAAATAGTGAAGTTGGTAGTATCAATCCATTCGTACAACGAAAAGGTGTAATTAAGATCCGTTCCGATGCTTGGAATGTAGTTCTGCGGTGGTGACCATTGGAAGGTCTGGAACATCGCGGAGGTATCAACCACCGAATTACAAACAGGTAAAAAGGCTTGAGGTGGTTGCATAAGCTGCAGGAAGAAAGCTGTGCAATTATTCGTCGCAAGCACCGCCCCGTTGGCGTTATCTTCTACCACTTCAACGCAAATAGTGGTAAAGCCCTCTAGTAAATTATTTAAGTCAGGATTTCCCGAAAGAGCAGTCAGTGCGTTTTCCTGCAATAAGGGCAACACGTCACTACCCTGGATGAAAACGGGAAACCCTGCCGTTAGTTGGAATACATTACCCACGGGTACATCGGTTCGGGTTTGAACCACGTAACCTTGCCCCTCGATTTTCAAACGCAACCTTACATTTACAGGCGGGGCGTTAAAATCAGTGAGCGTTGCAATGATGAGCAAGTGGTTATTCTGATCACCGTAATGCGACAAGAAATTATAGTAAGGCGGTGTAGTTGATACCGACACCTGAACGGGATAAACCTGGGCGTTGACAACGGTTGTTGTCAGGAGCAGTAAAAGAGTAAGAACCGATTTGAAAAAACTCATGTTGTATTGTGTATAGTGGGGTATTAAAATGAATAGTTAACGTTGGCAATAACTGTCAGATTCTTCGGCGAAGGCGCGCCTTCCAACACTGCGAATTTTTGAGTGTAATTGGCGTTTAACCCAAGATTCACTTTTCCGAATTTCTTGTCCCATAATTCCGGAGTCATAGTTGTTCCCAAACGCAAATTCATTACATGGTTGGTTAACTGTTCACTGGATAATTGCCTGTTGTAAGTCGCTCCCGACTGTACATTCAACTTTTTGTTGAACAACGGTTTTGAAGCCGTTAAACCCGGACCGTAATAGATAGTCGTTTGCCCAATCATGTTGGATTGATTGTAATTGAAAACGTACCCAAGGGTCATTCCTGAATTCAACTTTAAACTATGCGACACCATTGCCGTGTACACATCAACAGGAGTTGAGTTACCCGACACGTTGAAACCAAAAGCTGCTGCATCCTGCAAACGACCAGTGATATTTTGAGAATTGGAGTAGGAGAATGTTGTGGAAACGGCTTGTTTGAGCGTCTTTCCAAAGGTATAATTAACGTTACCGTTGTAGCTTTCCGACGTTTGGTAGTAGTTCATTGTATCGGTCAGGACGTTGTAAAACGGATCGGCTGACGGGTTACGTCTTGAAAAACTTGAAAAGTTGGAGTAGTTCCCGCTAATACTCATTCCTTTTATCGGTTGCGCTGAAAGGCTCACATTACCAACCCATCGCTTTTGAGAATTGGCGTTTTGATTGCTCAGGTTGTTGCGCTGAAATCCTGTATTGATGGCAATGGTTAACTTGCTTTTGAACAGCGCAAGCGTTGGCGCAATGGTGATGTTTTCCAAATCGTTGTTAAAGAATAACCCGCCCAATGTCAAATAACTCGGGTCAATGTGTTCGTATTTCAAGGCGATTCCGAATATTTTGTAGCGGTAATTGATTGAGGCGTTGTAAGCATTCTTTGCAACCGTGGATGAATTGCCCTGAATCAACCCGTAATAAAACGGCTTTTTACCCGTACTTGCACTACTGTCAACAATTAGGACGTTTCGAGTGAGTAAACTACTTGCAAATTCAGCCTGTAATTGAAGCGTTTTCAGAACCGTAATTTTACCGCTCAATGATGCCACAATATTATCCATTGGGGTTAGTTCCGTATTAGGAGAAAGAGCCGTTAAGGTTCGCTGATCGTCGAGTGCTTTTAGCAAGATGAGTTTTGCCCCGGCTTTTTGACCTTCGTAGCCGACCGTTAACCCGTAGCCCATTCGACGGTACGAAACCGTTGAAACGTTGTTTACCGTTGCATCATATTCGACCGCCTTTTTCAATCGACCTCCAAAGGCTTGTACCCGCCACTTTTTAGGTGAGAGTTCCACACCACCACCCGCGAAGTTTAACCCCGAATAGGTGTACGGTGAAAAGTTCATAGAGGTAATACCGATATGCGTTTTTACCCATTTGTAAGACGGATGTAAAGCTGTCATATTGAAGGGCTGAGTATAGCTTTTGCCCGCATTGGAAAAGCTGAATGTAAATGGCAAGGAAACACCCAAAACATTAACGCTAATATTCCCCGTGAACACCCATGAAAGCGGATCACGGTATTGGGGTTGGTCATCCACGAAATTACCAACCATGTTGTAACCCATTCCACCGTTGACCTTTACCATGTCTTTTTTACCAATCTGATCTAAATCCTGGGAAAAAACAACAGAATTGAACAACAGAAAAAATAACAACCAAACGTGCGTTGCCGTAAGCGCGGGACGCATCCCGCGCCGGAAACCACCATCAATGCGCCAAAAACAACTATAAAACCGCCCCATCAGTTCAGAATTAAAGTTACTTGTCTAACATCATAATCCGAAATCACATGCAAATGATACGTACCCGATTGCGTTCCGATTGGAAAAACAAAAGGCAACGAAACCGTAGTTCCAAAACCACTGGCTTGCATTCCGTTTATTGGTTGCGCCAAATCATTGGTCACAAATACAGCGTAATGTTGAGCCGTTCCAAACACAATATCAGCCGTAAACACTCCTATTGTTGGGTTCGGGTACACGTCAAGCGATTGGATTTTTACCGAATTATAGCTAGTTGGGTAATCCGGTGCAACGCTGTCGGTGTAAACGATTTTCGATAGCGTATAACTGCATGTATCTTGATAACCAACAAGCGTAATGATTGAACTACTCGAATCTTGCGGTAGCTGAATGAGTGCTAACGAATCGGATTCATAAAATACAATCGTACCAAGTGGGAACACCCAACCCGTTGAGTCAAAACCTTGGTAAAGTGTATTGTTGATAACCGCAAGCGTGTCACCCAACTCAGAATAGGTAGAGACTAAAAAACTCATCGTTGGAGCGCTTGCCGATGCGTCTACCGTTTGGTCAAAATCGTACACGCAGCCTAGCGCATCTTTTACGAAAATGGTATAGTCACCTTCTGATAAAGAATCAAACAGCAGATTACCCGTGTAGGTCGTCCCGTCAATGGAATATTGATACGTTCCCGTCCCGCCTGTTACATTGGTAATTTGAAGACTGCCGTTTGATTCTCCACAACCCATAAAAGCACTGATTGTTGCTTGAATCGGTGGGGTAATGGAAATGTTAATGGTGTCGTGACCTACGCAACCACTCTGGGAAGTTGCAACAACGGTTAACTGGGTATCAGTTCCACCGATGCCAGAACCGCTTTGCGTTGTCTCACCTGTTGACCATACATAAGAAACGGGTTCGCTAATGTTTACGGGGGTTGTTTGAACGCTGAACGGTAAAGCAGGACAAACAACCGTATCGTTTGAAGTCAAAACCATTTCTTGGGTCAAATCAACTGTTACAGTATCGTAAGAAGTGCAACCACTAGAGTTTACAACAACTTGGTAAATGTAATCCCCGACAGCATCCACAAAAAGCGAATTACTGCCCGTTGGCACTGCAAATTCGTCTAACCAACTTTCGGTTACTTGTCCGCCTGTTTGGGTATGAATAAGCGTTAAGGTATCAACTGAACAATTGATGGATGAAAGCCCCGTGAAAGGTGCAACAAACGGCACATTGAGATCAAAATAAATAATCACTTCGCTTGTGTCGCGACAACCGTTTAAAGCGTTTTCAGTGACAAACTGCCAGGTGTTTGTGTTGTTGAACATTCCCAAGCTATCAGCAGTTGAAAGGCTTAAATTAGTGGTGTTATTTTGAACCCAATATACCGTACCATTTCCCGCGTTAGGGTCGAAGGGATCAACTGCACAATCAATGCTAATTGCCGTTGTTGTACAGTTAATGGTATCAGTAATTAATTCAGCGGGGAAATTGCTGTAATTGGATAAGATGCCTGTAATAAGTGTGTTATCAAATTGTGCATCAAACCCCGTTCGGGCCTTGCATCCGTTTGTGATTGATACCGCGTAAGCGTAAAAATTTGAATCAGTCAGACTTGCCGAATGGATCGTTAAGGGATTTGCAAATTGTACCGTTGTATCGCTTGCAGTTGTCCAATAAGTAGAACAACCTGCAACACTTGCACTTAAATTTATTTGTGTAATGGCACACGTAAAATAGGGTGCGGAAATGGTTAAACTATCCTGTGAAATGGTGGGCGGTGTGGTGTTTTCCCAAACAAAAACACTGTCATTGTTTTTACAACCTGTCACTGGATTTGTTACAGTAGCGTAGTAGGTTCCCGATGGGTAAAAGATTGAAGGTTGAACACCTGTACCAAAAATGGTAAGCGTGTCGTTTGAGCTAACAGGTGTTACAGTGTTGGGGTACGCCCATTGAAAGTTAACGCCCGCTGTACTCGACTGCGCAACCAAGTTCAACGTATCAATTACACACGTAAAACTAAGGGTATCAAACGGCAAGCTGATAGCGGGCAACGGATTCACTGTAATAGCCACACTTTGCGATTTAGCGTACAAATAATCACTTGCCGTATTACAGGTATTGTACGGTTCAACGGTGAGTGTCCCTGAAGTTGAGCCAAGAGGGAAACGTAATTGAATACTCGATGCATTGGCGGTCGTATTCATCACAGGCACAGTGTAAGGAACAAACGCACCGTTATTGATAGAATACTCGACACCCGTTCCGGAATACGTCCATTTGTAGCCCGTTTCAAAATTCACGTCTGGGATTGTGTAAGTCACTGTTTCATTCGGACATACCGAAAGCGTTGGATTTATGAACGGGCCAGGGTTTTGAGGTTCAAGACAAAAAACGGCTAATCCTGTTCGTACCTGACCACCCGCGTTTGTCATTCCTTTTTCAGACAAAAACAGATAGTTATTTACTTGTATCAGGTTGTTGGCAGTATCGATATGAGAACCCGACGAAGTAACGGAAATGGACGAACCAATTTGCGTAAAATTCAACGCGTTTGTAACAAGCGCACTGTTTAGGCTGTGACGTTGCAATGTTGGTGTTGTCCCTTTGTACATGAACAAATCACCGTTATAGCCCATTTGCCCCCATACATTCGTGGCAAAGCCTGTCAATAAAGGATTAATGGCATACTGCGAATTTCCGCTGGGTGCATTGCCAAAGAGTTTGCAAATGATCATATTTGAAGCCAATGACGCGCTTCCGTCTATACCGCCATCGGTGGCAAGTAATAAAGTGTCGTTTAACTGTGCTAATGAATGGAATCCGTGACGTGTTCCTGCCGATGCTGTAAACGTTCCATTCAATGAGAGATTTGTATTTCTACGCTGAATGGACGGGTTAACACCTCCGTTATTGATTGGGAAATCTTGCGACCCGATAAAGTAATTATTGGAGGCTTGCAGGATGGAAACCGCCCCAACATCAAAAGAAGTGAATGATTGCGGTGCGCTGTTCAAAACGGCTAATCTTGAACCCGGTGAGGTGATTAATCTTAATGCCAATAAATTATCTTCGACCACATCACAAACGGACGGTATTGGCTCATTGATATTGATTCCTTCAAACTCACCTGCAACCAGCAATGTATCTCCCGAAATTTCCAGATCAAAAACACCATTATCGAAATTTCCACCACCGCTTTGCATGAAATAGTTCCAAGCATTAATACCAAATAATGATAGATCGGAAACACCCAACGTTCCTGAATGATAAAACAACGCCATTGATTCTCTTGGCAGACCATTGATCGAATTAAATTCCCCACCAATGACCATGTAGTGATTCACACCAACGTTGGTGTATTCTACTGATCGGATTGCTCCATCGATAGAAGTGATTGGATTTACACTAGATAAAACATTGAAAAAAGAACCATTCAGGAAAGCCATGTTCCTGCGGGCAACACCATTAATGGTCGTGAACTCACCAACAACCACATAGACATTGGCACTCGCAATGTATTCCACATCGTAAATACACCCGTTAGTGCTTAGGTTCAAGTTGGTCGTTTTGAGGACCTGGGTCTTTCCGGAAAGGCAAAGAAAAAACAGTGAACTTATCAGGAATAGTTTTAGCATAAATGAATTCTTTTACTCAGCAGGGACGTAAAGTTAAACGAAAAATATAATCGAATTGTATTTATAGTTAAAAATGTGGTTTCCCGCAGCTTGATGTGCTTCTTCATAAATGGTTGGAACGGTGGAATTCCCTTATGTTACTGTCCAGTCTTAAAACCGCACAATCATATCACAATCATATCACAATCATATCACAATCATATCACAATCGTATCTATTCGTATCGAATCATATCATTTTTATATTCTAATCGTATATTTTCGTATCAAATCGTATCAAATGGACAACGTATATAATTTCAGTTTGAGTGTTGACTGGAAGCTAATTAACCTGATCAGTGAAATAGACCGGTTTGATTCCCAATGGACTGCTATTGAAAGAAAGGAGGGCCAGAGCCTCAAAGAACTAAAAACCATAGCAACTGTGCAAAGTGTAGGGGCTTCAAACCGGATTGAAGGGAATAAAATGAGCGATGAGGAAGTTGATGTATTGCTTCAAAAAATAGACATCGCAAAGCTTACCAACCGGGATTCCCAGGAAGTTGTCGGCTATTTTGAGGCTTTGGATTTAATCTCGGAATCTTATGAAAGCATTACCATCACTGAAAACAACATCAAAAGCCTGCACAACACATTGATGAAATACAGTACTCAAGACGAATGGCACAAAGGAAATTACAAACTACACAGCAATGCCGTGGAAGCTTCTTTTCCGGATGGCACACGCCAAATCGTGTTTCAAACAACTGAAGCAGGATTTGCTACCGAAGATGCTATGAGGCAACTGACAAACTGGTATAACTCCGAAAATGAAGTTCATCCGCTGATTAAGATAGCTTCTTTCGTGTACGATTTTTTGAGCGTCCATCCTTTCCAGGATGGGAATGGCAGATTGAGCCGGCTTATTTCTACGCTTCTATTATTAAAAAAAGGATATAAATGGATCCAATACGTGAGTTTTGAACACGAAATAGAAAACTATAAAACGGAATATTATCAAGCCCTCAGGAGCTCTCAGGTACAACGGCCAAATGAAGATATAACAGTCTGGATCCTGTTCTTTTTACGTTGTTTAAAAAACATTCAATCACAGTTAAGGAGCAAGCTGGAAGAAAGCGGTTTGGAATCTACCCTTTCAACAAGAGAAAAATCAATTTTTGCAATCATTCAAAATCGCCCGGGTATTCAATCCGGAGAAATTTCTGAAAAATTATCCATTCCCTCTCCCACAGTTAAACGAATTTTAGCTGAGCTGTTAAGTAAAGGACTAATAGAAAAACGAGGAAACGGTCGTGCCATCAGTTATACCGTAAAATAGTTGTAATTCAACAGTCTAGAAGTATAATGAAGAGTTGATTTCGAGAATAGATTTCTTCCGTTTTTTCACTTGCCATGTTTAACTTATCAACAATATGATTAATTTATAGTCATTATTTTGATTAATAATTAATCATTTTATACTTTTGGTCAGAACGTTGAAACACTTTTCAAATGATTGGTAAAAAAGAATTGCTAAATCAGGCAAATGAAATTGACAACCGGCGGGCCATTGTTCACATGGATCTGGATACTTTTTTTGTGTCGTGTGAGCGTTTGATCGACAGCCGGCTGAATAATTTACCTGTCATCATCGGCGGAACAAGCGACCGCGGTGTGGTGGCATCCTGTAGTTATGAAGCACGGGCGTTCGGTGTGCATTCGGCCATGCCCATGAAAATGGCACGGGAACGCTGCCCCGAAGCCGTTATCATCAAAGGAAACGGTGACAACTACACCAAATTTTCAAAAAGTGTTACCGAGATCATCAAAGAAGCCGCACCGGCCTATGAAAAATCGTCTATTGATGAGTTTTACCTCGACCTCACGGGCATGGACAAACATTTCGGCTGTTTAAAATACACCAGCGAACTGCGCCAAAAGATCATGCGCGAAACCGGTTTACCTATTTCCTTCGGGTTGTCTTCCAATAAAACGGTTTCCAAGATTGCCACCGGCGAAGCAAAGCCCAACAACGAAAAATACATCCTTGCAGGCATGGAAAAGTCCTTCCTGAATCCCTTGTCCGTGAAAAAAATCCCGATGGTCGGGTTAAAAACCTACCAAACACTTTGTTCACTGGGTGCCAAACGCATTGCCACCATCCAGGAAATGCCCCTTGAACTCATGGAAAACATCATGGGCAAACACGGCATCGCGATCTGGAAAAAAGCAAACGGCATCGATCTCTCGCCCGTAAGACAATACAACGAACACAAATCCATCTCTACCGAACGCACTTTCGACAGCGATACCACCGATGCCCGGAAGCTGAAATCCATTATCCGGGCAATGGCAGAAAATACAGCGTTCCAGTTGCGGAAACGGCAAAAAGTGTCGGCCTGTATTACCGTGAAGATCCGCTACTCCGATTTTCAAACGTATACCATGCAAAAACGCGTTCCCTATACCGCTGCCGACCATGAGATTATTCAAACCGTATCCGAATTATTCGATAAACTCTTTACCCGGCGGTTGCTGGTACGGCTGGTGGGAATCCGGTTGAGCGACCTGGTAACCGGCAACCACCAGATGCGGTTGTTCGAACCCCAGGCAGACCGTTTTGCGGCGCTCTACCAGGCGATGGACCACATCAGGCTGCGCTACGGCGAACAAGCCGTGATCAGGGCCGATGGCATGCAAATTCTAAATGGCAGAAAGTACAAAAGCCGCATGAGCGAATCGGTAAGCCAGTTTTCCTCCCTTGATAACCCTTTTCAGTTTTAGTATATGTTGAACCTGCACTCGTGTTACAGCCTCAGATATGGCATCGTTACTCCGGAAAATCTTGCCGGCTGGATCGAAACATCCGGTTACGAACGCGTGGTGTTAACCGATATCAACAATACGAGCGCGCTGTTGAGCTACATACGTCTTCTGCAGCAAAAGCAGCTTCATCCTGTGGTGGGTATTGATTTCAGGAACGGCATCGACTGTTGTTATGTGGGTATTGCCAAAAACAACGAAGGCTTCATGGAACTCAATCAATTCTTAAGCAAACACAACCATGATCAAACCCCGTTTCCGGCCCGCGCACCGCTCTTCCAACACTGCTATGTTATTTATCCATGGGAGAAAAGTCCCGTGCAGCTCTACCCCAATGAACGGATCGGGATCGCGGCGCACCAGCTCAACAGGCTACAGGTGCGCCAACCAGCAGATTGGACAAACTACGTGGCACTGCAGCCCATGACTTTTACAGACAAACGCCAATTCAATACACACCGCTTACTGCGCGCCATTGATTGCAATACCCTGCTTTCCACCTTAGCGCCACAGGAACAAACCAGGCCCGATGAATTATTACTCAGTAAACAGCAGTTCTATGCCGTGTTTCAATCCTTTCCCCAACTGATCCGAAATGCCGAAACACTGCTCGAAAATTGCGGGATCGAATTTCAATTTGACAACGAAGTCACGCCGCAAAACTTAGCCACCTATACCGGTGATAAAGAAAGCGACTACAAAAAAATAGAAGAACTCTGCCGGCTGAACCTGTCCAAACGTTATCCGGATGCCGATAAAGTGATCTTTGAGCGGATTCAACGGGAACTGGATGTCATCCGGCAAAAAGATTACCTCTCGTACTTCCTGATCGCCTGGGATATTGTGTCCTATGCGCACAGTAAAGGTTACTACTACGTAGGCCGGGGAAGCGGCGCCAACAGCATTGTGGCTTACCTGTTGGGAATTACCGATGTCGATCCCATCGAACTGGACCTCTACTTCGAGCGGTTTATCAATTTGTACCGGAAAAATCCACCCGATTTCGATATCGATTTTTCCTGGCGCGACCGCGACGATGTCACCGAATACATTTTCAGACGCTTCCCGGATTCAGCCATGATCTGTACCTACAATACCTTTCAATACAAAGCCACGATCCGGGAATTGGGAAAGATCATGGGGCTTCCCAAATCAAGTATCGATCAGCTGAGCGCCGAAAAACCATCCTACGACCGTTCGGATAAACTTGGTAAACTGATCCTGAAATACAGCAAACTGATCGCAGGACTTCCCTCCTACCTGAGCGTACACGCGGGCGGGATCATCATCAGCGAAAAACCGGTTCATTATTACACCGCTACCTTCCTTACGTCGAAGAATTTCCCGACCACCCAATTCTCCATGCTCGAAGCAGAAGATGTGGGCTTTTATAAATTTGATATTCTCTCGCAACGGGGATTGGGGAAGATCAAAGATTGCCTGGAGATCATTCACACCAATCAGCCCGGAAATCCGCCACATGATATTCGCGACATTCATCATTTCAAGCACGACGACAAAGTGAATGCACTTCTCAGGAAAGCCCAGGCGCTCGGTTGCTTTTATGTAGAATCCCCGGGAATGCGGATGCTCATGACCAAACTAAAAACCAACGGGTACCTCGAACTCGTAGCGGCCAGTTCGATCATTCGCCCCGGAGTAGCGCAGTCAGGAATGATGCGCGAATACATTCTGCGCCACCGTCACCCCGAACGCAGGGCTGATTCTGCACCAAAATTACTGGAACTGATGCCCGACACCTACGGCGTGATGGTGTACCAGGAAGATGTCATCAAGGTAGCCAACCAGTTCGCCGGACTCAGCCTCGAAGAATCGGACATTCTGCGCAGGGCCATGTCAGGCAAATACCGCTCACGAATGGAATTTACCGTGGTGAAGGAACAATTCTTTCACAATTGTCTTCAGAGGGGCTATAAACCCGAATACATTCAATCGGTGTGGCACCAGATAGAGAGTTTTGGCGGATTTGCCTTCTCCAAAGGACATTCCGCCTCGTATGCTGTTGAAAGTTACCAGAGCCTCTACCTCAAAGCTTATTATCCGCTCGAATACATGGTGGCTACCATCAACAACTTCGGCGGTTTTTACCGTACCGAGATCTATGTGCGGGAAGCAGAAAAACTGGGCGCAATCATCAAACCGCCCTGTATCAACAATAGCGAATACCATACTGTGATCCATGGCACTGAGATCATCTTGGGGTTTCAGCACATCGAAGGATTGGAACAGAAGATCATACAGGCCATTCTCACCGAAAGACAGGAGAACGGACCCTTTTTAAGTCTGAATGATCTTACACAGCGGGTAATCGTTCCCATCGAACAACTCACGCTCCTGGTCCGTATCAATGCACTGCGTTCGTTCAGAATAGCAAAAAAAGTATTGCTTTGGGAAGCCCATTTATACCAACAGAAGAAACCCGTACACGATAAAGTACAAACCTCCCTGTTCGAAGGTCCTAAAAAAACATTCGATCTCCCCGTCTTTCAGGAAGACCCGCTTGAAAATGCGTTTGAACAACTGGAACTCCTCGGCTTTTCACTCTGCAACCCGTTCGAATTGATTGAACAGAAACTTCAGCCGCATCAGAAAGCAACAGACATCCCTGCTCACATTGGAAAGGAAATCATTACCTACGGTTATTACGTAAACGTCAAACGCACGTCGACCAAAAACGGCGACTCCATGCTCTTCGGTACGTTCCTGGATATCGACGGCGAGAACATCGATACCGTGCATTTCCCCAACGTGGCTGCTGCTTATCCGTTCAGGGGAATCGGGATTTATGAACTTACCGGAACCGTGACCTCAGAGTTTGATTTCCAAACCCTGGAAGTGGCCTCGATGAAAAAAATAAACTACCACCCCGACATACGCTACTCAGAAGAGTAAACATGGATCAAGCACAAAAGTTGAGAAGGATAAATTTGATTGAAGGATAACTTATTTTAAGAGGAAGCACCCATCGGCATTAAGTTCCAATCGCAAGGGAACAAGGTGCGTTAAGCGTAACCGATGCCCTGTTTGAGCACAGTCATCGGGTTGTTTGCAAAACAATCCGTTAATGACGTTTAGCGAGTTCGGGAGAGAAAGCACTGCTTTCGAAGACCAAGCGTTAGCGCCGGGAAGGTAGCATAACAAGCCGTAGTTCTCAAGATTGGAACTTAATGCCTTGATTTTTTGTCTACTTTTTTATCAAGAAAAAAGTAGGAGAAGATTTAACTCATTCCCACCTGATCACTATTCACAAAAAAACGGCGCTCTAAATATAGAGCGCCGTTTCGGATATTAGTTAAGAATCTTATCTGTTCATGTAGATCGATCCGTTAAAAGTCTTTTTGTCATCAGAGTAAACATCTTTCACTCGTGCTACCCATGTGTAAGTACCTGCAGGAAGGATTTTCCCGTTGTATGTACCATCCCATGAAGCGTTAATGTCGTGTGTTTCCCAGAGGATTTCACCCCAACGGTCAAAGATCATCAATTCAAAGTTGTACTCATCCACTCCGCTGATCGAGAAATCCCATGTCTGGTTAAACTCATCATCATCCGGCGTAAAGGAGTTCGGAGCGAAGAATAAGATGTCGCTGTTCACAGCCAGAATACGCTCAACTGTATCCACACAACCTTCCGGTGTTTGAACAATCAATTGAATCACATACTTGTCTACGATTCCGTCAGGGAATTGGAATGTCGGGTTATCGTATGTACTTGTAGAAGGAACAGACCCCGGAGAATTCCACTGCCATGAAACCACACCAGCTGAGGATTTATCCTGCATGGTTACAGTCGTTTCAAAAATGGTAGTCGGGTTGGCAGACATATTGAAATCAGCCACCGGATTGGCAATTACCGAAACGATATCCTCGAAGTGTCCTGTATACACACAACCGTAGATTGAAGTAACGGTAACATCCACATCGTAAGGATTCGGATTGTCGTATTGGTGTGTAACACCTGCTGCACCTACAAGAAGTTCCTGGTTACCATCACCGAACTCAAACAACACCGATTGAATTTCGTTCGGATTGTTAGATGTATTGGCAAACGTAAATAATCCCGGTTCACAAGACCATGTTTTATCAGGAACGAACATCGGAACGATCGCTGTAGGGAACACAATGTTCATACAGTCATTGGTAGTCGGTGATCCGCAAGCTTCTGACAACGTCACGCAGTACACAGCGTTTGTTGCAGCAGGATCAACTTCGATAGTTGAACCGGTTCCGATAACAACACCGTTTTCTGTCCATGTAAAAGTATAAGGTGAACTACCTCCTGAACCTATAGCAGTCAGCATCGTTGAATTCTCAGGACAAATAGTCTGATCCGGCGTCAATGAAGTGATTGCAAGCGGTGCAGGTTCTCCGATTGTTGTCGTAGAAGTAATCACACAGTTATTGGCATCTGTAATAGTCACTGTATGTGTTCCGGCAGACAAATCATTGGCAGCCTGAGCTGTTGAAGATGAATTATCCCAGGCGTATGAATAAGGGCCTGTACCACCAACAATATTCACAGCAACAACACCGTCGCTTCCGCTGTTACAGCTTACATCCTGCCCAACAGCTTGTGCAACCATCGGCGGGATCTCAGTAATGATTACCTCTACCGTGTCGATACAACCAACTGAAGAACTCACTTCACAATGATAGGTTCCTGCAGATAATCCGGTAGCTGTTTGTGTTGTTTGACCACCCGCGTCGTACCAGTTATAAGAAACCGTACCTAAAGAAGGTGTCATCGTCGCAGTGGCTGTTCCATCAGCTCCGCCCGGACAACTAACCACAGTAGTACTCCCTGAATAAGTTGCTCCCGAATTCGGCACAACAACACTCACCGTTTTTGTACATCCGTTGGCATCCGTTACCAATACCTGGTAATTTCCTGCTACAAGGTTAGTGGCTGTTTGCGTTGTTTGTCCACCCGGTGACCATAAATAAGAGAAAGGTGGAGTTCCCAATAATGGGTTCGCAGTAGCTGTACCACTTCCGCCCGAACAATAATCAGTTGTAGCTGTTGCACTGGCGTTTACACTTGTACGCGTAATCCAGGTAGTATCAGAAACAGAACCGATGCCTACACCACATGACGTTCCAGTAAGCCAGTAACCGGTAACACCCGGAGGCACCTGGGTAATGTTCAATACACCATTGTTGTAAGGGAATGTTTGTCCGAGGTTATTTTGCCATTGCAAAGCACCACCCGGCGCATTGATATTTACGTAAGGAATTGTCGTGATAGCGTAGTTACTTGTGTTGTTCGGAGCAGTTGGTGTCCAGCGACGACCATCCTGATTGGCTGTCCAAACAGTATTGTTACGCCCCGGAGTAATGTGTCCGACAGTACCACCATTGTTCTCAGTTCCCTGGATTGCTTGCCCACCGTTCCATGAAGGACAGCTTCCTTTTTCACCGATAAACATTTCTACAATGTTGGTGGTTTCGTAGAAGATATAACCGATATACGAGCATGAACTCGTACAGCTAAACATGGTTACACCATTGTAAAGGATCACAAACATACGATTCGGTGCCGTACCCAACATCTGGTATTGGATTGGCCCGCTCGTAGCGTTACTCGGATTCAAATCCTGGTGAGTAACCATCGCACTGTTAAAGCAATGTGTTAAACCTGTTGTAGAAGGAAGAGTTGTAGCTCCCAACGACCATGGGCAATAACCGCCCGCACTACCAAGGTTAAACGTAACGATACCGTTCGAACCGATCAACATCTGGTTGTAGTTGGAACCGTAAAAGTTAAAGTTGAACCCCATATTGATTACAGGACTCCAAGAGTCATCTGTTAATGAAACATCAGTCGGTGCATTTAAGAAAATACCACCTGCAGGACTCCCGCCGGCTCCACCGCAATTCGTAATCTGAACAGTTTGTCCTTGACATACCGTTACATCAGTCCCCAAACAAACCTGAACCTGAGCAAAACTCAGTGACGATAAGAATAATGAGACCAGTACCAGTTTGAAATTTTTCATATTTGTAGTTATCTGTATTCTCTAAACGCTCAAGTAACGTTAGAGTTGCTTCTGTTTTAATTTTTTGACAAAGTTAATGAAGATAATCCCCGCTTTTAGGAATATACTGTTATGGAACTATCACAATATGACTAATACTATTGAAATTACACTTTTCCGTTTATTTTCATCTGAATTCAAAAGATTTTAACAATCTGATCATATTCAAACAAGATTTAGTTGAAAGCCTTAAAAGTTGTTCATACTAAGTAAACGCAGGGTTCAAAAACCCTACCGCTAACAGGCCAGACTATTGGATTCTTACCATTCATTCGAATTCATTTTGCGTGTTCATAAACATTCCTTTTTTGGAACACTTTCGGAATAAAAAATTTCTACATTTGCCGTACTCATTTAAATAAAGTGTAAACAAATGTCAAGTAAACACCAAGCACAGATCGATGCGTTCATGGACAAAGTGAAGGCAACCAATGGTCATGAAGCGGAATTCCTACAAGCTGTACATGAAGTTGCAGAAACTGTTATCCCGTTTATCGAAGAACATCCAAAATATAAGGAAGCAAAAATCTTAGATCGTATCGTTGAACCTGAACGTACTATTATCTTCCGTGTTCCATGGTTGGATGACAAAGGTGAAATTCAGGTAAACAGAGGTTACCGTGTTGAATTTAACTCCGCTATCGGGCCTTACAAAGGTGGTTTGCGTTTCCACCCTTCAGTGAACTTGTCCATCTTGAAATTCTTGGGTTTTGAGCAAATTTTCAAAAATTCATTGACAACACTTCCAATGGGTGGTGGAAAAGGTGGTTCTGATTTTGATCCGAAAGGAAAATCAGACAACGAAGTAATGAAGTTCTGTCAGTCGTTTATGACTGAATTGTCCCGTCATATCGGTGCTGATACAGATGTTCCAGCCGGAGATATCGGTGTTGGTGGCCGTGAGATCGGTTATATGTTTGGTCAATACAAACGTATCCGTAACGAGTTTACCGGTGTATTAACAGGTAAAGCACGCAACTGGGGTGGATCATTAATCCGTCCGGAAGCTACAGGATACGGAACAGTCTATTTCGCAAAAGAAATGTTGGCTACCAAAGACGATTCTTTCCTTGGTAAAGTAGTTGCTGTTTCCGGTTCAGGAAACGTAGCACAGTATGCTTGTGAAAAAGCAACCCAATTGGGAGCGAAAGTGGTTACAATGTCCGATTCATCCGGTTATATCCACGATGCTGAAGGTATCAGCGCCGAGAAACTGGCATTCATAATGGAATTGAAAAACGTAAAACGCGGACGTATCGAAGAATACGTAACGCAATTCCCTTCTGCGAAATTTATTCCGGGCAAACGTCCGTGGGAAGTGAAGGTTGATATTGCTCTTCCATGCGCTACTCAAAACGAATTGGACGGTGACCAGGCAAAAGTATTGTTGGACAACGGTGTGATCTGTGTAGCTGAAGGTGCAAACATGCCTTCTACTCCAGAAGCTGTTACAGCATTCCTTAATGCGAAAATCTTGTTCGCTCCGGGTAAAGCATCCAATGCAGGTGGTGTTGCAACTTCAGGTTTGGAGATGTCACAAAACTCATTGCGTTTGAGCTGGCCGGCAGAAGAAGTTGATCAGCGTTTGCACAATATCATGATATCTATCCACGAAGCGTGTGTGAAATACGGTAAAGGTAAAGATGGTGTTGTTGACTACGTGAAAGGAGCAAACATTGCAGGTTTCGTGAAAGTTGCCGATTCAATGATCGATCAGGGATTGGTATAATCATCATCTCTCAACTATATTTTTTAAGGCTGTTCATTGATTTGGACAGCCTTTTCTATGCTCCGTAGTGACTGACGTGTTCCCATAGCGGTTGAAAACCTGCTATGGGAAGGAAGTCTGCTGTTGCAGGAAGTTACTTACTAGTCCAGTTGGGGCGGGTCGCGACCTGCCCCAATGCCCAAAACCAAAACCGTCCGGTCTGCCTGAGGCAGACCGGACGGTTAATATTATTGTTTTCTCAATGGATTATTCTGCAGCAACCACCTTTTCATTGATGGTATTCAATCCGTTTTTCAGGCGTACCATGTACATTCCGTGACTCAGATTCAGATCAGGGATCACAACCGTGTTTGCTCCGTTGGAAACAGAAAGATCGCTGTGATAAACCAAACGGCCACCTGCGTCATAGATCTGTAAATCTTCCACCGATTCTGCAGCACCGTCAAAACTCATGATGATTCCGCCGTTGGAATAAGATACGATTACATTATCGGTTGCTATACACGAAGCCGAAATGGAAGATTTCACAGCACGGTTACCATCAATATCCACTTCCACCAGCTGGAAAACACCTTCGCGGTTTACAGCTGATACAAACGAATAATTTTCGATACCCGCACCTGCACCGGTAGGCTGAACGAAACCGATCACCGCAAACTGTCCATTTTGCAGGTGCTCGATTTCGAAATGATCAAGACCACTTTCCGAAAGCGTTTGCCATTCAAGTACCAGTGCGTCTCCGGTACAGGAAGATTTGAAATAGGCAATTTCAGCTGCCAACGGAAAAGTGATCTCACTCAACGTCCACGAACGGAAAAAATTAGTGGGAGAAACCGGAACGTTAGACGTTGTATTGGTCACCGCATTGGTGACACCCTGAGGCAAATAATCGCCCCAATGATTGGTTGAACTATTGAAACGCTGCGCGCCCAAATCAGATTCGACAATGGTGTTACCCACTGCTAAATGCTCGGAATCACGGTACGTAAATTGAAAAGTTGCAGTAGGTTTTGTTCCATAACTAAGCGCATCAATGATCCAGAAACGGTCAATTACATGAAGTGAATTATTAAACGATGCCGAAAAGTAATCCCACATGTGGGTTACATCCGAAGGACGGTACGTGTTGTTATCCCAGGTTGGCCCCGGATAAGTCGAGAAACGAATGGCTCCGGCACCTGTTCCCGCAGCAGTAATATTGGCAGTAAACGGAATTTTGGTAAACGTTGTCTGTGAAGTGAACGGCATGACATAAATTCCTGTAGAAGTTCCAATGTTCCAGATTACCTGGTCAAATTCGCTTTCGGTAACAATGTTCCCACCCGTTCCGGTTGTACTGACAGCATTGGTTGCAGGATTTGCGATCACAACTTTCGCGCTGTTATCAACTACCATGAAGGCGTTGTTGTTAAGGATTAATCTTCCCTGGCCAAAAATCGTGCAGGATGATAATACCAGAAAAGCAGAAAATTGTAATTTGTAGCGCATACTAAATATGTAGTAAGTTAGGGCGAATTTAGTGAATTATTTAGTTCCGAGGCTTTATTCCCTCATTATTAGATAGATGAAGTTTTCGGAAATGAACATAAATCGATTTAGTAAATGGTATTTCGACTCCTGCAATGAACAAATCAGTCGTTTAATAAAAGCGGATTTATACGTTGAAAAAGTATTTTTAGTCCTTCTTTTTTATTGGAAAGAAGGGCAATTCGAATGATATAAAGTCGCTATTTTACGGACCTTTATTCGTTTACCTCGAATTATCCGTTAATTTTGCAACATAGCTAATTTACATGGAAACAGTTTTGAGTAAACGCCTCATTGAGTTCAATCGTGAAGGATTTGAAGATCAAGAGCTTATAGATATTTACAAAGCAATCATGAAGCCCCGTTTGATCGAGGAAAAAATGCTTATTCTCCTGCGACAAGGGAAAATTACCAAGTGGTTTTCCGGTTGGGGACAGGAAGGCATTTCGGTTGGTGCGACCTTGGCTATGAAGCAGGAGGAATTCATTTTGCCGATGCACCGGAATTTAGGTGTTTTTACAACACGTGGAATTCCGTTGAGCCGCCTTTTTGCCCAGTTCCAGGGAAAAATGTCGGGTTTTACAAAAGGCCGCGACCGCTCGTTCCATTTTGGAGCAAAAGACTACAATATTGTGGGGATGATCTCACACCTCGGCCCGCAGCTGGGAATCGCAGACGGGATCGCCCTCGCCAATAAATTAAAGAAAAACGAACAGGCTACCATTGTTTTCACCGGAGACGGTGGTGCAAGTGAGGGTGATTTTCACGAATCACTGAATGTAGCGGCTGTTTGGGATTTACCAGTCATTTTTACGGTTGAAAACAACTGTTGGGGACTTTCTACTCCGAGCAACGAGCAATTTCGCTGCAAGCAGTTTATCGATAAAGGAATCGGCTACGGAATGGATGCATTCCAGGTCGACGGAAATAACATCCTTGAAGTCATTCGCACCATTCGCAGTATCGCTGATTCGATTCGTCAGAAACCACGTCCGTTCTTGTTGGAATGTATGACGTTCCGGATGCGTGGACATGAGGAAGCTTCGGGTACGAAATACTACCCGGAAGGTTTACAGGACGAATGGACGAAGAAAGATCCGGTTGCCAATTACGAATTGTTCCTGCAGGAAATCGAATTACTGACTCCCGAACTAAAAACAAGTATACAGGAAGCCATTAAAGCCGAAATACAGGAAGGTCTGGAGATTGCTTTTGCAGAAGCACCGATCACAGCAGATTTGCAGCGCGAGCTCGATGATGTGTACGCGCCTTACGAGCAAACGGTTATTGCTCCGGCTACTCCGGCCAAATCAGAAAAGCGTTTGATTGATGCCATTTCGGATAGTTTGCGTCAATCGATGGAACGCTACCCCGAACTGATCATTATGGGCCAGGATGTTGCCGAATACGGCGGTGTTTTTAAAGTAACGGAAGGTTTTGTGGAGCAATTCGGGAAAGACCGTGTTCGCAACACACCGATTTGTGAATCGGCCATTGTTGGTGCCGGCCTTGGACTTTCAATCAGCGGAATGAAAGCCATGGTTGAAATGCAGTTTGCCGATTTCGCCACCTGCGGATTTAATCAGATCATTAATAACCTGGCCAAGATTCACTGGCGCTGGGGACAAAACGCCGATGTGGTGGTGCGCATGCCAACCGGAGCCAATACAGCTGCCGGGCCATTTCACAGCCAAAGTAACGAAGCGTGGTTTTTCCATACTCCGGGGCTGAAAGTGGTTTATCCGGCATTCCCGGGCGACGCAAAAGGTTTGTTAAACGCCGCAATCGAAGATCCGAATCCGGTGTTGTTTTTCGAGCACAAGTTCCTGTACAGAAGCATTCGCGAGGATATTCCGGATGACTATTACACAGCTGAAATCGGGAAAGCGGGTTATGTGAGACGCGGTGAGGACATTACCATTATTACTTACGGATTGGGCGTTCACTGGGCGATGGAAGCCTTAGACGAACATCCTGAAATCAGCGCTGACCTGGTCGATTTGAAAACATTGTTACCGCTGGATACCGAAACGATTTACGAATCGGTTCGTAATACAGGGAAGGTGATCGTACTCCACGAAGATTGCCTCACCGGCGGAATTGGTGGTGAAATTGTTTCACTGATCAACGAAAACTGTTTCCATCAACTGGACGCTCCGGTAAAACGCATCGCTTCGATTGACACACCGGTACCGTTTGCTGTTCCATTGGAGAAACAATTCCTTCCGCTCGACCGTTTTAAAGCAGCGCTCGTGGAGCTGTATTCGTTTTAAGAAAAACTATTATAATAGAAAGAAAACGCGACCCCATCAGTCGCGTTTTCTTTCTAATTGCAAAGTCACTATGCTTTTGCGCCACTACGTTTCGCATTTTCTCTTTTCTTTTTCCTTGATGAAGAGTGAGCACTGCTCACGAAGACGACTTGTCGTCCGCGGTTGGCGGACGTAACAAGGAGGTAAGTAAACAAAAAATCAAGGCTGTACGTCCGACGCTCGATAACTACCCTTCATTTCACTACCTCACCCCAACTCGTCCGCCTCAGGCGGACCATTAACGGATTCTTTTCCAAAGAACCCGATGGCTTTGCTCTGACTGGGTTCGGAAACGTTTCATTTCGTTTGTTCTCTTACGCGACTGACGTAATGCCTAAAGAAGTATCGCTTCGACAGCTTTAAGCTCTCCTATGAATTTCAAAACATCACTTTGGTTATTTTTATAAACAAAAAAACCGTCAGCTCGTGCCAACGGTTTCCTGTCAATTCATTCAATTTTCTAATCTCTTACAACTTCAACGCCGTATTTCTTGCTGTCGAACGTAAACTTCGAATCTTCAACGGTTGGATTGGAAGTGAATTTCGTAATGGAAATCGTCTTCTTCGTTCCGTCATTCGATTTCATGATGGTTTTCTTCAATTCGTTATCATCTTTTCCGATGTACAAAATGATGGTGTTGTAATCCGCACCTTTCTTATTCTTCGGATAGAGGTAAATCACGTGTACCATTTCAGCGCCGAGTTTTTCTTCTTTCTCATACTTATTGGTAAAGCCTTTCTCCCAAACGGTCATCAGTTTCTTCGGATTCATCGATTCGCTGTCATCATCATCAACAGAGGTTTCATAAGCTGTTCCCTCCTCTTTTACAACGTTCCACGTCTTGGTTCCATTGGAAATGATTGTATTTTCACCATAATTGGCAAAGAATTTCTCGCCCTTCACCCACCCTTTCCCGGTGAATGATTCATTTTTCCCACTCGAGGAATTGGTAATGGTGGCTTTAAATTCCAGGTAAAATGATTTCTGATTCTTGATCTTGGACGATAATTTATCCAGGATTCCCTGCGCCTTCGCGTCTTGTGCATACATTCCGGCTGCAGACGCTACAAAGGCTATTAAAAGTATTAAACGATTCATACGATTTGTTTTCAGGTGGTATTGCAGAAACTATGCCACGGATGTAAAAACAACGATCATGTCCAAGCCAATCGACATGTTATTACCTCCCACGAATTCACGAATTACAGCTCGCCTAACGGTCTCGCATTTTTTATGTATATTATTTGGCAATAGCATAGCGCGTCCGGTAGGTGCGCAAAAAAATTAGTGAATTCGTGGGAAACACTTTTGTTACGCTTCTTGTTTGCAAGAATTTTGTGGGAGCAAAAACAAAAAAACCGCTGACATTTGCCAACGGTTTTCGATAAATTGGGAGTTGTGGGGTACCTTAATCTTTTACGACCTCGTATCCCGGATATTTCTTGATATCAAATGTGAATTTTGAATCTTCAATCGTTGGATTGGAAGTAAATTTCGTCATTGAATAAATCATTTTGGTACCGTCGTTGGACTTCATAATGGCTTTTTTCAATTCATTGTCGCTTTTTCCGATGTATAAAATGATCGTGTGATAATCTGCAGTCTTCGGGTTTTTCGGGTGAAGGTAGATCACGTGGACCATTTCACCGCCGAGTTTCTCTTCTTTCTCGTACTTGTTTTTGAATCCTGATTCCCAAATGGTGAGCAATTTCTTCGGATTCATCGATTCACTATCGTCATCACTGGCTGACGTTTCGTAAACGGTTTTTTCTTCTTTTACAACGTTCCATGTTTTGACACCATTCGAAATGATGGTATTCTCGCCGTAAGAAGCATAAAACTTATCTCCTTTTACCCATCCTTTTCCGGTGAATGTTTCGTTTTTCCCGCTCGAAGAATTGGTAATGTTTGCACTGAATTCGACGTAGAACGATTTCTGGCTTTTTATTTTGGACGACAATTTATCCAAAATCCCTTGCGCCTTGGCGTCTTGCGCGTACATCAACGACGAAGTCAGGACAAAACTCAAGAGTATCATTAAATATTTCATAGCATTTTTTATTTCCCTGCAAATATCAGAAATTGTGCCAAACATACAGCAGGATCGAATATTTTTTATGAACTGTTATGATTTAACTAATTCCTTTTGAATTCAGGAACTCCTCGAGGCTTGCTTCGTCCGAATACAGTACTTCACGGGCTTTACTTCCCTGGAATGGGCCGATAATGCCATAACCTTCCAGCTGGTCAACGATACGTCCGGCGCGGTTGTACCCCAGTTTCAGTTTACGCTGCAGCAACGAAGCCGAACCTTGCTGATGCAATACCACAATCCGCGCAGCATCTGCAAACATAGAATCGATGTCTTCCGGATCAATATCGTTGTCGTTGTTCCCGTCAGCGCCTACGTATTCCGGAAGAATCAACGCTTCGGGATAGGCGCGCTGTTCACCGATGAATTTACAAATATCTTCAACCTCGGGTGTATCAGCGAATCCGCACTGAACCCGCACGATGTCGGAACCGGTGGCAATGAGCATATCTCCCCTACCGATCAGCTGGTCGGCGCCGGAAGCATCCAAAATGGTGCGGGAATCGATTTTCGACAATACACGGAAGGCGATTCTCGCCGGGAAGTTGGCTTTGATCATACCGGTGATCACATTTACAGAAGGCCGTTGTGTGGCTACGATGAGGTGAATTCCAATCGCTCGGGCCAACTGCGCCAAACGGGCAATCGGGTGTTCCACTTCTTTTCCGGCGGTCATGATCAGATCGGCAAACTCATCGATCAATACGACAATATAAGGCAAGTAATGGTGTCCTTTTTCCGGATTTAAACGACGGGCAATGAATTTGGCGTTGTATTCCTTAATGGTTCGCACCTGCGCTTCCTTGAGCAATTCATAACGTGCATCCATTTCGATACACAGGGAATTGAGCGTATTGACCACTTTGGATGTGTCGGTGATAATCGCATCTTCTTCACCCGGTAATTTGGCGAGGAAATGGCGTTCGATGCGGTTGTACAGCGTGAGTTCCACTTTCTTCGGATCGACCAATACGAATTTCACCTGCGCCGGATGCTTTTTGTAGAGCATTGACACGAGAATAGCATTCAATCCAACTGATTTACCTTGTCCGGTAGAACCTGCAACCAGCAAGTGCGGCATTTTGGTCAAATCAAAGGTGAAGGTTTCGTTGGTAATGGTTTTACCGATCACAATTGGCAGCTCGAAATCGGAATTCTGGAATTTCTCCGAGGCAATGAGCGAACGCATGGAAACCATATCGGGCTTGCTGTTCGGCACTTCGATACCGATGGTTCCTTTACCCGGAATCGGTGCAATGATCCGGATTCCCAACGCGGAAAGGCTCAGGGCAATATCGTCTTCAAGGTTTTTGATCTTGGATATACGCACTCCCGGGGCGGGAACAATTTCGTACAATGTTACCGTCGGACCAACCGTTGCTTTGATCTTCGCGATGTCGATCTTATAATGCGAAAGCGTTTCAACGATCTTGTTCTTATTGTCTTCGAGTTCCTGTTTGTTGATCGAAACCTGCCCGCTGCCATATTCTTTCAGCAATTCGATCGGAGGCAATACATAACCGGCCAAATCGAGTTTCGGGTCGTAATCGCCGTATTCTTTCTGCAACGAATTCAATTGATCGTTGCTCAATTCGGCATCCGCATCCGCAATAGCCACATCAAAATCGTCATTGCCTACAACCGGTGAAGCTACCGCCTCAACCGGAACTTCTATTTCAAAATCGTCGTCAAGGGTTGAATGGATCGGCTCCACGCCTTTTTGAACCACAATAAAACTATCAACATCATCTTCGTCTTCTTCGTCCTCCTCTTCTTCAAATGAAAACTCCTGCGGATCTTCTTCCTGCACGATCTGGTTTTCCTTGATGGTGTTGACTACGTGAATATCCGTCATGGCGTTTCCGGCCGGAACCTCGTCTTCATCTTCCACCATGTCCTGGCTGCGCGCCTTGAATTTATCCATCCACGCGCGGATATCGGCGTTAAAAAGAATCACAAGTACCACATACAACAGCGCCAGCACCACGATAAACGATCCGAAACTTCCGATGGAAAGTGTGAGCCACTGATTGACGGTATAACCGAAGGTTCCGCCGAGATAATCGATTTGCTGTACAAAGTAACCCAGGAAAATCGACGACCAGACCATGAACAGCGACGCTACGGCAAATGAGCGTTTGAGCGGAAATAAACGAATGTTGAGCATCCATTTAAACCCGACAAGGAAAATCATGAAGGAAATGGCGAACGAAGAAATCCCGAACCAGCGGTACATAAACAAGTGCGACATCCATGCTCCGAATTTCCCAAGCCAGTTGGCCACAGGTTCCGGGTTGTCTTCCATCAGAAATTCGAACAAGCCTTTGTCAAGAATGCGGTCCTGATCGGCTGTCCAGGTAAAGAAAAACGAAAAGCACGAGAGAAAGGTGAAAAAGGAGAATAGCGTGAGCACCACACCGATAATGGTTTTGGTGCGTTTTTTATCCAGGCGTTGCCCCAGATTTTTCAACGAAGTTTTGGGTGCGGCTTCCTGTTTGGGTTCGGCCACCACTTTTTTCTTCGCTTGTTTTTCGACAGGCTTTTCCTCGTTTTTTTCCCGAAATTCGTTTTGTACAGCCATATTAATAACTATCCTACGAAATTAAACAGGAAGTGGCGAAGTATCCCGCGGAAACGCAGGAAGTATGCACAATCGAATGTTAGTTTGTTTTGTCCCGGAATATTGGTGGTTCGCCTCAGCTAGCCGGCGCACTATTTTTCTCCCACAGATGCACAGATTTCAGCTCGGCTAACGCCCTCGCTTATTTATTTGAAAAACTAAATTTTGCCCCTACAATAACACCGCGCTGCCGTTAGGAGCGCAAAAAAATCTGTGCATCTGTGGGAAGCCGGTTGTTATTGAGAGATCATATTCACAAACTCCTCAAAGGTCAATCGTTTGTAATCAGAAGGAACGCCGAATAAGTTGCGGTCTACCGGTGTGAGATCAAGACGCGTTAACTCGTAATGGATCAATCCATCGGGTGAAGGAAGGTAATAATCAACGGCCAGGCCTTTTACTTCGGGATAAACCTCGAGGTATTTATTTTCGATTTTTTTAGCAAACCAGCAATCGTAACCTTCTGCCTGGTTTTTGTCGCGAACAATGTATTTGCGGCATTTGATCCCGGAGATTGTTTTTGATTTCCAGGTGCGCTTCACGGTATATTCCGGTGCCATGGTATCACGTTTGTGATTTTCTTCGAGGTCGGTTTGAATCGCAAATTTATTTCCGTCGTAATCGAGTAGTAAATAGGCTTTTTTCAGTTCCATGTGCCGAATGTAGACCTGGATTCCGAGTTGTGTTTCAGTTTCTACCCGTACAATCGTATCGTTGGTCAGCACATGTACATGCCAGCTTTTGAGCACAATATTGGTATCTGGCAGCGAAATACTGGCGGTGTATTCAAGTGTTCCGTTCAACGCTTTCTGAGCATGGCTCTGGAATCCGAGGACTGTTATTCCGAGAAGGAAAATGAGTTGTTTCATGTTAAACAGGTTCTTATTCAAACGATTGGAACAGGCCGTCGAGCTTTTTATTATAATCGCCATACGGAATGGAAAGGCCGTCTTTGTGCGACACCAATTGGCCACTACCGATGTCTGCGTCTTCAAAACCTTTGGCTTTAAAATCCATGCGAATGCCATAGCGATCAATGGAATAAGCCAGTAAAAACCCTTTAATTTCCTTGAACGGATTGTACCAGTTGGAGTTTTTCACCTGGATTTCATCCGTATACCACAGCTCAATCTTATCGGAAGGATCAGTGACTGAAGTCGCAATTGCTTTCTTGACGTTGAATCCGGCCATGGTATCTTTTTCGCTGGTCATTTTAATGGTGTACTTCGGCTGGTCCGCGAGCATGTTTTTGACATCTGTTTCCGTGAGTGTTACATTGACCGCTTCATCGCCGTATTTGAAATAAGCCGCAAAACTTTTATCGTTACAATCTACCAGCAATTCGTTGATGAGGTTGGCTTTTTTGATAACGCTCTGCATTTTTCCATCCTTGAAATTCACTTCCATTTCTTTGGGTAAAATGCTGTAGAGGAAAAAATTGTCTTTGTGATTTGGATAATCAATGGCGTAAATGATTTTGCCTTCGGTGACAACACGCGGCTCGTTGGAGCAGCCAAATATGACCAAAAGAAGAAGTAGCGCAACCGCAAACTGGTATTTCATTGTTTTGTAGTTCTTTAACACAATGTACTTACGCATTTCCGACCGAAAAGTTACTTCGCGGAAAATAAGCACAATCTTGTGCTCAAATCTAGTTAAAGATTCGCAAACATTTAGTTAACCACTTCAGCTACAATTCAGACTTATTTACTTAACCACATAGACCACATCCTCCTGAGGAGGATGTGGTTAAATTCTTTTGGTTAAAGAAATACGTGTTTTTAACTGCGGAAAACCGCAATAAATTTTACTTAAAAACGATTTTTTTATTCAAAATTGGATTTTATTAATCATCCTGATTGCATTCATTTCAACTATACTTTACCTCAATAATGACTTGACAAACAATTAGTTAAACTATAAATATAATTGATTAAGCGATCAATTTCAGCTAAATTTGACTTAAATCTTCGAAGTTTCAATTGATTTTAATAAGTTTATATAAACTAACTTTATTCAACTAATACTAAAGTATGTTTATGAAAAAGACAGGTTTAAAACAATTGATGATCGTTTCTCTTTTGGCAGCTTCTGGTGTAATGGTACACAGCTGCTCTAAAACAGAGAAACCGGTAAGCGGATCCGGAACCAATTCCGTAAACGAAAAAACAAGTATCCTAACCAGTGCGGATGCGCTTGATTTTACAGGTGAAATTCACAATGCGGGAATGGATGCCGCGCTTGCTTCAGGCAATTACAGCAACGCATCGGATAATGAGAAGTACAACTTTTTTATTGCGTTCACACGCGGGGAATTTGTAACGCGCTCTTTGCCGAACGATGGCATTACCGAAATTGACGAGGAAACATATTTACCTCATCTGAGAAATACATCGGTTGCCGATTTGTATGATGAAGCTTACGAAAGCCTCACAGACAATGAACAAACGGTGATGGACCAGATGGAATCTATCATCGAAATCACCAACAAGGAAACGCGCAAATCGCAGATCACGAGCTTAAAAAGCACTGTGTACGCAAGCACGACGCTTTCTGAGGATGAAAAAATCTTCCTGCTTGCCAGTATTTCGATTGCGACGAACAGCGCGGAATATTGGGATTCGCACCCGGGTGATGTTGCCGGATTGGGGAAAGGTGTCTGGAAAGCCGACTGGCAAGGATTCTGGTACGGTTATCACTCTTCGGAGACGAACCAAACCTGGGGACAACAAATCGAAACCGGCTTGGGAACAGCTCAGCTGGCTTCGGAATTCAAACGATTGGAAAATTCTTAATACAAACAGGTAGCGCATAAACTTTAACTAAAAGTGGTGAAAGGTGTCGGCGAATCAAGTACCCGGCATCTTTCTTTCCATGTAATTCACATCTTTTTATGAAACAACGTCTATACCTTTTACTTATCGGATTGCTGAGCCTGAATGCGTTCGGGCAATTTTCGGTACACGTGCGAAGTTCACTCGATTCGAGCGCGGTATTTGGTGTAGTGTGTTCCAACGAAAAAACAAACCAACTGGCGTTTACGGATCAGGACGGACTGGCGAAATTCACTTCCGTCGGAACGATTCAATTTACGCATCCGTCGTTTTACAGCGCAACCGTATTCGATATTGAAACGGATACAATTGTTTACATCCAACCCCTGATCGGCGATTTGGAAGAAATAATCATTACCCCGGTTTCCAACGAAGCGGTGTTTGCGTCTGTGATTGCCAATTACCGCAAGCAGCTGAAATTGCAAAATAGTTGGGGGAAACTGACTTACACGAATACGAATTGGTTCAAGTACCATTATAAAACGGATCAAACAACCGATTCGGCTTATTGTGCGATCCGCGACAATTTGCGTTTTGCTTATAACGGCACCGCGAGAAAAAGCAAGCCGTTGTTTTCGGGTATTTTGCTCAACCGTACTTGCAGTGATTTTACGCTGGAAAAGAATGCTTCCATTCGCACGAATGAAATTCCGGCATTTTCGAAGTTTGATTTTTCGCTGTTCCTGGATGCCGTGTTTACCGAAGATTCCTTTTTCGACAAGATCGGGTTCAAACACACAGGATCTGCGCAACGACAAGACACGCTGAACCACACAACCGAAATTACCTTCACATCTCCCGATTGCGTGAAAACAATTGTTTTTTCTACCGAAGACAAATCGCTGATTTCGTATACCTTCCGATTTTTCGGGAAGCTGGGTGGTTATCACTATTATTACGCGACTTTTTCAGATCAACTAATCTCCACCCTTTTTGAGGAGAAAGGATATTTATTCGATTACGAAACCAACAGCCACCAACTGATTTCGGTGCATTACGGTTCGTTTGAAACCACTGAGAAAACCATTTTAGCCAATCCGATGTCTTTTTCAGAGATTCTCAAAACACAAGCGACTGCGAATAATGGGGATGCTGTAAAGACGGAGGTTTTACTTCCTATGTACGGGCACTTATTAAAGTAAATGACAAAAACTTTAACGACATCCTCATCAGGCGGACACAGCATCATATAGAGAGAGTTTCCACAAAAAAAATTGTTGCCACAGATGTCTCAGATTTTCACAGATACAATCTGAGTATTTATATTCATAGGCTATACGCTGGCGTATAGTTCAAAATCTGTGTTAATCTGAGACATCTGTGGCTAAACACGCCCAGCACTTCCTGTCTTCAGATGAATCAAATCACTTTCATTCTTCAGTTTTCCTGCGGATATTAAATTGTAAAAAATTAATTTTGAGGAATCTAATTAGATGATTATGAACACTCCCCTCCTTCTCGCAAAACACTTTCGTGAAATTCACACCGGCGGTAACTGGACCACGACCAATCTCAAAGATACGTTGGCGGATGTTAAATGGGAAGAAGCTCAAAAGAGTGTGTTCGGACTGAATTCCATTGCCTTGTTGACCTATCATGTGACGTATTACGTAAACGTGTTGATGAAAGTATTGGAAGGCGGCCCGCTGGATGGGAAAGATGAATACAGTTTTCAGCTTCCGGCCATTGAATCTCAGAAGGAATGGAAACAATTGGTAGTGAATGCATTGCTTACGGCTGAAAAAACCGCTGATCTGATCAAACAACTTCCGGAAGAGCGTTTATTTGAACCATTTACCGATGAAAAGTACGGGAATTATTACCGCAACATCGCCGGAATCATTGAACACATGCATTATCATTTGGGACAAATTTCTTTGCTGAAAAAGCTGGTACGAATGGGTTGATTTGTGCTTAAATGAATTCATTCTTTCGGAATGCTCTTCTTTTCGAAATAACGAACCAAGGCGTAAGCTATTGGCAGAATCAACGTGAGGGCGATTTCTGTTTCGCGAAAGCTCAGTTTGAAAATTAAAATCGCCAGGGCACATAAAAACCAAATCACTCCGGTTGCTAGGAACATACTTCGCAAAAACGCTATTACTTTTTCTTTTTCCATTCGTTTGGAGTTAAATTTGGACATGAAATTAAGGATAGTTACTGAATCAGGACCTCATGGTTGTTAAAGTGGTTTCTTTTTAAGGAAAACCCTTCTCACCGAATTCGTAAACCGTTTATCCGTCGGATATTTCCTATGCGTAGTCATGTTGTTGAAAATCAACGCAACAGCCAATAAAATCAATGAGCCTGTCAAAACCGGCGACAACACGTAGAAATAACCCAATGCTTTGATTTTTTCGGAACCGATCACCGCGATCAATGCTGTGGCGCCACCCGGAGGATGAAGCGTTTTGGTTACCTGCATGGCTACAATTGAAAAAGCAACAGCCATCGGAGCTGTGAGCCAGATAACATCGGGTATGAACCGGTAAACGGTGACGCCGATCAGTGCCGAAATCACATGTCCGCCAACCAGGTTTCGGGGCTGCGCCAGCGGACTTTGAATAGCGCCGTAAATCAGCACGCTTGATGCGCCGAACGAACCGATGAGAAAGATGTTTTCGTCCTTTGTAAGGGTATAACTTTGCACAAACGCAATGATCCCTATCCCGACAAAGGCGCCGATGAACGACCAGAAATGTTCTTTGTAATCGACTAATGTTTCGCGGTATACTACGTATCGTGAAATCCTGATACTTCGTTTTATTCTTTTTCTGACCACTTATGCGTGTATTATTTCCAAAACTGCCACCATTTCTTTTCCGGGACCAATTCTCCCGTTAAAAAAGAAAGGTCCATTTCTTCATCATCCACCATATTCTGCATTTTCGAATAGGAAGTTGTGATATCAAAATAGATCTCATTTCCCGATTGGGTGGTGATCAGGTCATAAAACCGGTTGTTATCGGCTACCAACGATTGACTCGCAAATTCCTCATCCAGGTAAGCGAGCAGATCTCTTTCGTCAGACATTCGGGTAATCAGGTAAGGCATTTCCTTTGTTCCGTTACCTGTCAGGCTGATTGCTTCGAGTATTTTTTGCCCGAGGATCAATTCCGCTTTTGCTCCTTCTTCATCGCCCAATTCTGTCAACGCATAGTGTTTACAAAAATGCGCTCTCGGCGAAAGCAAAATGTTCACGGAAACGTATTCAATCACCTCTTCAAACTCATCGTTACCAAGCTGTTGCTCCAGAATATTCAGGTCGTCCGAATAAGGATTGTAGGTTTCATCGGAAAACACAATCTGCTGTGAAGCCAGGAAATTTTCTTTCGTGGTTTCGGTGATAAATTTGAAAAAGTCGTCTGTCATGGTGCTTGAATCTTATGATCCTCAATAATACCAAAAATCCGCAAACTAGTTATCTCCCGGAAGGCACATAATAAAGTGTTATCCCTCCGAAATCAAAGGTTTTCGTTTTTACGAGCTTCAAATTTACCCTATTTTGGATGTTTTTGAATAAGGACAGGCCTTTTCCTTCCAGTATCGGCTGAACGCAAAGCTGGTATTCATCAATTAACCCGAGATTGGTTGCGGCCACTATCAGGCTTGGACTGCCGATCAGAATATCTTTACCCGGCTGCTGCTTCAGTTCCGTGATTTCCTTTTTAAGACTTTTCGTTGTAATCCTCGAATTCTTCCATTTCACACTTTTCAATGTACTCGAAAAAACAATCTTGGAAATTTTGTCAATGAATTTGGCAAATTTATCCACGGCTTTGTTACCGGAAGGGTTTTTCACGACCTCCGGCCAATAGCCTTCCATCAACTGGTAGGTTATTTTTCCGTAAAGAATCGTATCGACGCTGCTTGACATTTCAGTGTAATGGTTATGCATTTCGTCATTTGCGATCATCGCTTGGTGATCACAAAAGCCATCGAGCGTCATATTCATTACTGCAATTACTTTTCTCATAAGTTTCAAGATAGTGAAACTTATTTTAGAGAGGGAAATTACGAAGGTGATTTAACTAATGTTGTAAACTTTTCAGGTAATCAAATCAGAAAGCTTCTTCACAGCTTCAATAATATCATCTTTGATAAATTCCCAATGTTTATTTTTAAGACAAATGGGATCAAAGTCTTCATCTGCCCGTTTAAAATCAGTGAAATTCTTTATGATTTCATTCCCAAAGTGCGTCCATTCGTGTCGTTGTTTGTGTAAATCCAACATTTGGGTGATACTGTATTTTGAAAGGAGTTCATGTAAATCCCAAAAGTCCTTTTTTCGTCCACCTCTTGCTACTACGTCAACTTTCATAGCGATAATTTCTTCTGCAGTAGCCATTCTTACTCCATCAATCTCCTGAAAAGGTTGAATAAACAGATCATTCGTATAGTAAACATCCAATTTCACGATGTCATTAACTGTATTTCCAATAAAGTACGATTTTCCCATTCCAGGCAAAACATCATACTTCGCGTCAGTATAATTGAAGTTTGCCAACAGAAATTTATCAATCGCATCAAAATCCACGGAACCGTAAGAAACATCTGTAAACAGGTCAATATCAACCGACATACGGTGGCCAAGATGTAAACTCAGCTGTTCCTCCAACCAGACGAAAGTCTGAAAAAATCTCTGCCTTCATCAAAGTCAACAAACTTTCTTTGAGCAGCGGGTTAACGGTATTCCAATAAAGCATGACTTAAGATAGCGCTTTTTTAACTAACCGATCTCCGTAATATTCCCTGATCGCCTGCTGTTCTTCTTTGTTTCCTCTTTCAAAAACTCTCTTGATAATGGCAGTTGATTGTTTATTCCAGTCAATTTGGTTGATGTCTGTATCCCAAAAAAGGCCCGGCCTCAATTTATGGAAGATTTTAGGCTTGGAAAGTTCGTGCTGTTTGTTGTACTCGGCAATTTCATAAAATGTTTGCATAAACAGCATCGTACCTTGTTCCAGATTCAGCGCTTCATCTATTCTGAATGACAATTCCAGCGGGAGTTTTCGTTGACCTTTCGTGATTGCCTGAAACGTTTGCGGATGTTCATTAACAGAATGGGCAAACTGCCGTTTGACAATGCCTCTTTTTTTGAGCTCATGCTCAAGAATGAATCCCGGATGAATCCCTTTGTATTTTTCGAACGCCAATTTCATATTCAAATATAAGCAAATTTGCTTATATATAAAACCAACACACCAAACTTTTCAGCCAATCCAACCAGAAAGTGTTTTGCATTCCAACATTTCTGCTATTTTTGCACACATCACGGGGGATTAGCTCATCTGGCTAGAGCGCAACGCTGGCAGTGTTGAGGTGATCGGTTCGAGTCCGATATTCTCCACCCACAAAGCAGAAAAAGTCACCCAAACGGGGTGGCTTTTACGCTTTATGGTGGGTGGAGTCCAAAGTGATGGAGATACGACATCTACTTTGGAATATTAATCCGTTTTCTTAACTTAAAGTTATGACAACTCAACTCTTATCCTATTCTACCTATGTTCTTTTCAGCGAAAAAGATGCTATGCTTTACATTGGTTATTCTTCAGATCTTGAACGACGACTATCCCAACACAATTCCGGACGACTTCATCATCTCAAAGGTTTTTATTAAATGTTTACGTAATTTGTCTTAAAAGTAAAACATGGATATCATAAACAATCAGGTCGTAAATGATTTTATCAATAGTACTGAAATTAGGGATCTTTACTTTCAGAAAACAGTCGTATTTAAAGAAAATCTTGAGACTTTATTAATTAATTCAAATGTAGAGTTCCACCTTATTGAAAAAAGGTTAAAAGCAATAACAAGTTTACAGAATAAACTTGATCAGAAAGTCTCTAATAACTCCTCCACAATTTCAATTCTTACATCCAGTGAACTAAATAACACTAGAGAAATAACAGACCTTAGTGGCATTAGAGTTATCGTTTTTTTTCTTGAAGATGTGCGTTCGGTTGTCAATTTGATATGCATGAATTATGCTATAGATGAAAGGAATTCCAATTTTTTTCTTAGTAGTAGTGAACATGATAGATTTGGTTACCAAAGTGTCCATGTTATTGTCGAATGGGAATCAATAAAAATAGAAGTCCAGATTAGAACAGTTTTACAACACGCTTGGGCAGCAATATCTCATAAGATGGATTACAAATCCGAAGTGAAAGCACCATATCAACTAAAGCGAAAGCTATCCAGACTTTCTGGGTTAGTTGAAATCGCTGATAATGAACTTAAAACGGAATATTCGTTAAAAGTAATGAAGGAAGGGAAAAGACTATTTCATGAACCCATTGATTATTCATCTCTTAGCGCTTATTTTAATAAGCCAAACCGTTTTTTGTGGTACATAGGAAACTGTGAGTTTTCAAAAATGGAAAAATCTGAACCATATATAATTTCGGAGAAAACTTTCGACTTAAAAGGACACTTCAAAGATATTATTGAATGCTGTATCTCCTTGTCGTTGTATAAAATTATTGAATTCGATAGATTTTTGAGAGAGAACTTGCTAAAGTTTAAAAAAGCCATTCAGTTATACTTGAAATACAGCCAGCAAAACTCAATATTTTTTTCGATTGATCAACGTCTTCGATTTCTATTTCATCTCGAAATGGACTCTTCTGAATTTCAGATAATCTGTAATAGAAAGGGCTATCATAATAATTATTCAGACTTAGTTGTTAAAATTCAAGAGGAGTTATCGAGTTAACAATACTAAATCTCAAATCCAGATGTTCAGATGATGAAATTGACTACAGATAACAGCAAATAAACAAAAGCGTCAAAACGATTATATTTGATAAGGCGCCTTTGCCTATTTGGAAACCGTTACCGGTTCGAGTTTAGTCCGCTCTTCTACGCGATCCAATTAAAATTGATATTTTAGTCTGTATTAATTTTGAATATGTCTAATGAGATTCGTTCGTCCCTAAATTATTGGCACATTAACAGTCCAGGAAATGATGTCTGGAACTTTGGCAGTAATAAATGATATCAAGAATGCGCCCAACAAAATTATCGTTCCATGTGAATCAAAGGAACCGGGAGAAGAAATAATAAAACGCATTAAAGATTCAAAATTCGGAGAAGTGTTGCATTTGTGACGCTCTTGATAGGATAGCGGTTCGATCTTAGCGCTTTCTACGGGATAATTAAAAAACAAATACGGTCTAATAATTCGTTACAAATCTTCTATCATGGTTGCAAAAAATATTGAGCTCGATAAGATTAAAGCATTGCTGATCATTTTAGTCTTTTCATTTCTAAGCTGCACCTCTAATACTAAAACATCCAGGAATTCAACTGTCGAAACAGTTTCACCGCCGGTTTTCAATCCGAATAATTACGATGAAATTGGTTTTGCTTGCGGTGCTGGAGGAAAAGGAACCTTGTTAGTAGATGAATTTACCACATTCATTATGGATAAAAACTATGAACCGCTGAGAGCGAAATTGTACAGCTCAAAACCCGGAGAAGTATATTTGGCGACCATTTCCTGTGAAAAATTGGCAGAGGAAGGAATGATCAAGCTGAGAGAGTCAGAGTTGAGTCAAATGAAAAAAAACCGAAACAAAACTGACACAATCGCTATTTGTTCAGGCTGCACTAGATCTGAGTATTTTACGGTGAAACAACTATTAAATGACACGACTAATAATATGAGAATCGAAGCAGGATGGTGGTTTGATGAGATACTAGGGAAAAATATTATTGAAGAGTAGACTCTAAATTGTTTTCAGGTTCGAGTCCGCTCTTCTCCACGAAAAGAAAGAGCGAGAAACAAAATGAGAATGAGGAGACCGTTATTCGAATTCTAGAACTATCCTTCAATTTTCTTCCCCGAAAAATTGCTCAATTTCTTCGTCTTCCATCAGCCTGAAATTCCATTCCTGCGCCAGCATGTCTTTGATGCGGAGCATTTCGGGGTATTGTTTGGCTTCAACCGTTTGCCGGGTGATGGTGTCATTCATCACTGCGACTTCCACAAATGTGCGTTCGTCCAGTATTTCGTAATAACGTTTAAATCCGTCGAGTTTGCGGTATTGGGGAAATGTCATCGGTTTTCGAATAAAAGATAAAGGTATAAAAAACGAATGGTGTTCGTTTTGTAGAATCATTTGGACGGGGGACGGAAGAAAAATCAGGGTAAAAAAATAAGGATGTCCAAATTTGAACATCCTTATCTAAAATAGGTTTGTTTATCACTTAGAACACTGCGAATACAACGCGTCTGTTCTTCGCCATTTTCAAGTCGTCTTCGTCCGTTTCCACGATTTCAGGATTCGGCTCAGCGCTTCCTTTTACGGAACTTTTAATACGGGATTCTTCAACGCCTTTTTCTTTCAGGTAAGCAGTTACGGCAGCTACACGTTTTTTATCCATGTCGAGGTAGTACGGTTTTTTCGCCGCCAATTCATCCTCAGCCGGATCACTGTGTCCTGTCATAGAAAGTACCAATGCAGGATTTGCTTTCAATTCAGTAGCAATCAAATCCAACGCAGCCATTCCCTGTTGTGTGATTCTGTCTTTTCCAAAAGCGAAATAAACACCTTGCGCTTCGATTTTTTCTTTTGGAGTAGCGCGGTCTTTAATTACAATCGCTTTCTGGTAGATTGTTGAAGATGCATTGCTTACGTCTTCTTGTCCGGCACAGTCACATGGAGTATCTTCAGAAACCAACGTCACAACCACATCATCGATGTAATAATAAGCAGCAATAATCTGAGATTTAATCTCACTTGGTTTCTTGTTGGTTTCCTTTTTTGTGTCTTCGTTTGAAGTGAAATTTCCGATTGTGATGTATTTCTCACCACCGTCAGCTACAAACGTTCCGCATACTTTTTCCCAACCGTAAAATGCGTTGAACACCTTATTGTTTTCCTGTAAAATGTGCGTTTTGTCAATGATAGCAGACTTTTGGTCAGTTCCAAACTCTTTTTTGGAAAGGTTTGCACCAATCTGGTTGCTGGCATATTTCGAATCTTCCGACAAAGAGACATAGAATGAAACACAGTATTTCATGTCTTTTTTCAACGGCGTTTTCAATTTGGTCATCAGGTACGTACGCGGAACTTTATCTCCGAACGAGAACCCAACGATACCGGCATAGTTTTCACCTTCTTTCGGCTCTTCTTTACCGTGTGCATTGTTTGGCACAGCAATTTCCGGCATTTTAGAGTCGGTTAGATACAAGTCGGCACGTGCTCCCGTAGGTGATTTCCACCCGGTAGCCATGTCTATTTGTCCCAGTTTTTTTGTTTTACCGGTAGAAGCTTCAAAGCCACCATTGTCCACCAGGTTTTCGTTGTTCTGAGCGGATAGTATGGCAGGTAACCCCAACAATGCCGCAAACAGTACTCCTTGCTTTATTTTCATACTAGTTGATTTCATAGGATTTTACAGTTTTAATAAACGTTTTTACTTTTTCCGGATCAACATCCGGATAAACGCCGTGCCCTAAGTTAACAATATGTCGTTTGTTTTTTCCGAACGAATGTAACATTTTTATTGTTTCGGCAGCAACATTCTCGTGAGAACCATACAAAGCGCAAGGATCTAAATTGCCTTGCAATGTGCGGTTGTCTCCGATTTGCGCTCTTACCGTCGCTACATCCATGTTCCAGTCCAAACCTACGGTATTGCAGTTCAGTCGGGCAATGGCCGGGATGGAAGTGATCGCTCCTTTCGAGAAAAGTGTCACCGGAACATCGTTGATCGCATTGGCAATTTGTTCCAGGTAAGGAAGCGAGAAGGTCGCATATTGCTCCGTCCCCAAAATTCCTGCCCATGAATCGAATACCTGTATCATTGCTGCTCCTGCTTTTACTTGTGCTTTCAAATAGCGAATTGTTACATCCGTAATGTCCTGAAGCAATTGGTGTGCCAAAGTAGGATTTGTGTACAAAAGCTTACGTGCTTCGCTGAATGTTTTGGAACCGTGTCCCTCGACCATATAACACAGAATCGTCCACGGAGCGCCGGCAAATCCGATTACCGGAACCCTGCCGTTCAATTCTTTTACTGTCAGTTTGATGGCTTCCATTACGTAGCCCAAACGGTCTTCCACATCAAAGTCGGTTTCAACGCGTTTGGCTTGTTCTTCCGAACGAATGGTATGATTGAACCAAGGTCCTTTTGCTTCCAGCATTTCGTAAGGAACATTCATCGCTTCCGGAACCACCAGGATATCCGAAAAGATAATGGCGGCATCCACACCTAATAAATCAACCGGTTGAATGGTGACTTCGGCAGCCAAAGCAGGTGTTTCCACTAATTCCTTGAATCCTGAAAGTTTGCTTCTGACAGCACGGTATTCGGGTAAAATTCTTCCTGCCTGGCGCATTAACCAAACCGGGTAGCGTTCAATATCTTCGCCTTTTGCAGCGCGGAGTATAAGGTCGTTTTGTAAAATCATCGGGGCAAATGTACTGGTTTAAAGTCAATCAATGAATGTCGGTTTTTCGGATAAGTCATAAACACCAGTCGATTGGTTTCTTTCCGGTTTGTTCCAGGTAATGATTGGTTTTGGAGAAATGTTTACTTCCGAAAAAAGCTCCGCGCGCCAATGGTGATGGGTGTGCAGCCTGCAATACCAAATGTTTCTGTGAATCAATTAATTGCGCTTTTTCTTTGGCATAGTTCCCCCAAAGCAGGAATACCAGGTTTTCACGTTTATCAGAAAGCGCTTTTATTGCGGCATCGGTAAATTGCTCCCAGCCCTTTTTCTGATGGCTTCCGGCGGTATTTTGTCTTACGGTTAATGTCGCATTCAGCAGGAAAACGCCCTGTTTTGCCCAAGGTTCAAGATTCCCGGATGTCGGGATTTCACAACCGCAATCTTCCTTTAGCTCTTTGAAAATATTCACAAGGCTTGGAGGCGAAGCTATGCCGTTATTCACTGAAAAAGACAATCCGTTGGCTTGCATAGGCCCATGATACGGATCCTGACCGATTATCACGACTTTCACGTCATCGAAAGGTGTAAAATTGAATGCGGAAAAAATCAGTTTCCCCGGAGGACAAATCACGTACTGTTGCTTTTCGGCGACCAAAAAGTTTTTAAGTGATTGAAAATAATCCTTTTGAAATTCTTCCTGCAGAACCTCTTTCCAGCTTTCGTGTATCTGAACATTCATAAGGCAAAAATAACGATTTCGGGGAAAATCATGTAGGCGTGGGACGCATCCCGCGCCTACTGGTTATACCCCCGCGCATATGTTTGCCTGCATCCAACCAATTCCTTATCTTTGCGCCCCTGTTCGGGTTTCCGGCAGGCACAATACAATTTCTATGAGTAACCAGGAAGCGATTGAAAAGCGCAGAACGTTTGGCATTATTTCTCACCCCGATGCGGGTAAAACGACTTTGACAGAAAAACTGTTGCTGTTTGGTGGTGCCATTCAGTCGGCCGGAGCCGTGAAAAACAATAAGATCAAGAAAACAGCGACTTCGGATTTCATGGAAATTGAAAAACAACGTGGAATCTCGGTTGCGACTTCCGTCATGGCGTTTCAGTATTCAGGAAAACAGATCAATATCCTCGATACGCCCGGCCACAAGGATTTCGCCGAAGATACATTCCGTACTTTGACAGCCGTAGATAGCGTGATCCTCGTGATCGACTGCGCCAACGGTGTGGAGGAACAAACCGAACGATTGATGGAAGTATGCCGCATGCGCAAAACGCCGGTGATTATTTTTATCAACAAAATGGACCGCGAAGGAAAAGATCCGTTTGAATTGCTCGATGAACTGGAATCGTCATTGAACATCCATGTCCGTCCGTTGACCTGGCCTATTGGTATGGGAGACCGCTTCCAGGGCGTATACAATATCTACGATAAAAACATCAACGTTTTTTCGGCCAACAAAACCAAAATCGAAAAAGACATTGTGTCAATTTCCGATTTGAATAGTCCGGAGCTGGATGAGATGCTGGGTAAAAAACCGGCTGCCGAATTACGCGATGAACTCGAAACAATCGAAGGCGTTTACAATCCGTTTGACCGCGAAGATTACCTGGCAGGCGATGTAGCTCCGGTGTTTTTCGGATCGGCGGTCAATAACTTCGGAGTGCAGGAATTACTCGATACATTCGTTCGTATTTCGCCATCACCGCGTGGAAGAGATACCGATGCGGGCCGCATGGAACCGGACGATAAAAAGTTCTCTGGCTTCGTATTTAAAATTCACGCCAACCTCGATCCCAAGCACCGCGACCGTATTGCGTTTTTGCGCATTGTTTCCGGTAAATTTGAACGAAACACGTTTTACAAGCACGTGCGTTTGGACAAGAAATTCAAATTCCCGAATCCAACGTCGTTCATGGCACAGGATAAAAGTGTAATCGACGAAGCTTTCCCGGGCGATGTGATCGGTTTATATGATACCGGAAATTTCAAGATCGGCGATACGTTGAACGAAGGTGAAAACTTTATGTTTAAAGGTATTCCGAGCTTTTCACCGGAATTGTTCCAGGAATTGGAAAACCTTGATCCGTTGAAATCGAAGCAATTGGAAAAAGGCATCAATCAGTTGATGGATGAAGGAGTTGCCCAGATGTTTATTCAGCAGCCCGGTAACCGGAAAATCATTGGAACGGTCGGACAGCTGCAGTTTGAGGTAATTGCTTACCGTTTGGACCATGAATACGGAGCGAAGTGTCGTTTTGTACCGAAAGGTTATCACAAAGCTTGCTGGATTACAACTGATAATGACGCTCAACTGGCTGACTTCCTTCGTGCAAAAGCGAATTATATCGCCAAGGACAAAGACGGAAATTATGTGTTCTTAGCTGAAACGTCGTTCCTGTTGCAAATGGCCGAGAAAGATTACCCGGATATTACGTTCCATAAGACGAGTGAGTTTAAGCTGGAACGGGTTTGAATTACTGATTTCAAGTTTTTTAATCGCACGTAATATTGCAAATTTACGTGCTCAAAGTACACACGTAAATTTGCAATATTACGTGTGCTTATCTAAGACAGAATTCCAGTTCCCCGGTTCCCTGTATTGGCGAAACGAAGTGTAGTTGAAATTGATCACAAAATAACCGGCAATTCATCCAGGTAAACTCCCGGATTCCGGCAATCCATCATCACATGCTGCAAACCATTGGTCATCCAGAAATAAGGTGCTTGCAACTGTTGCACGTAATTACTGGTTTGCAGAAATGTCTTTTCATCAATCGGAATGGAAGTAGCCTTGCATTCTACAATCAATGCCGGTTTTCCGAATTCAGAAAACACAACGATATCACATCTTCTGGCTTGTCCGTTGATTTGAACCAAATGTTCGGAGTTGATTCGCCCGATGGCAACCTGCCGCTCATTGATCAGAAAATGAATCGTGTGCTGACGTACCCATTCTTCCGGTGTCAGTAACAGATGTTTCCTGCGAATGACGCACCAAACCACAACCTGACCGCCCTTGCGCGAAAGAGTCAGTTTGACGGGAGGTAAATTCAAAGGTTCCATCATGCCGGGAGGAATAAATCGTCGAGTAAAACATGTTGCTGCACCAGACCGATGCTATGCTCGTTGGTCACGAGACCAAAACTAGTGATAAATGTTGGGAAGACTGCTTTTTTAGCGCCTGTTTCATTGATGAAAATGGCCATCTTTTCGCGCAATTGAGTCGCGTATGCTTTAGTAATTATAAACGGCTGATCGGTGAATTTCATTTCACACAGATTGATCACCTGATCATTTCTGTCGATTAATAAATCGATTTGTGTACCTCTTGCCGAAAGTTTTCCTTTGCTGATAAAGCTGCTGTATTCGGTATAAACTGAAGCTATTCCAAGGGCTTTCTTCAGCTGTGGAAGATGTTTCATGCAAATAGATTCAAAGGTATAGCCGCTCCAGCTTTTCCACACCGGACTTACAGCGAGTTGTTGCCAATTGACGTTCTTTTTCTGGTACATAAACGTCAGGAAAAACAAGGAAAACTCATCCGTAAGCCGGAACAATTTGTCTTTTTTGATTTTACCGTACGGAGCATACGATTCGATGAAGCCCGACCACTCCAGTTCTTCCAGCACCTTGGAGAACGTGCCACCATCTTTGAGCTTGCTTGTTGCAAGTAATTCTTTTCTTGAAAGCCCGATGCGTTTTTTTGCCAGCGCTTTGACCACTTCTATGTGATTATCGGCTTGAATAAAAAGCGCCCGGTACAGGTTGTCGAATTCATTTACCAATAATCCTTTTCTGTCGAAACATACACGCTGTATGGTTTGCATGGCACTTTCACCTGGAACGACTTCGTTCAGATAATGCGGCACACCACCAAAAACCATATACAATGTAGTGATTTGGTAGCGATTGAGCCGGATATTGTGTTGTTGGAGATAATGCTCGGTTTCACCTAATGTAAATGGTTCTAAATGAATACGTTTGGTAACACGATTGTGTAAACCACCTCTGTGATTGATGATTTTTCGAATCATCCACGAAGTAGCTGAGCCGCAGATAATAACCAGTATATTTTTGCGAACAGCCCATGTATTCCAAAACCAATCGAATGCGTTCAGGAAATTCGATTTGTGTGTATCTAACCACGGAAATTCATCAATGAAAACCACTTTTTTTTCGTTGGTTTTAATGGAGTCAAGGTAACTGGTGAGTTGATGAAAGGCTTCTAACCAATTAGAGGGTTTTGTTCGTTTTTTAGAATGTTTGTCATACTTGCGTAACTCATAATCAAAGTTTTGCAGCTGAGTTTCCCAATTTGCATTGATCATACCACTAAACTCAAAGTGCAGTTGGTGCTGGAAGTAGGTCCTGATGAGGTAGGTTTTCCCCACACGACGTCGCCCTGTAATAGCCAGTAAATCACTGTTTTTATTGGCACAAATGGCGGCAAGCAATTGTTGCTCGTGTGCCCGTCCAATGATTTTTTTTGGTTCTGATTTCATTTTATTACTAGCGGAATCTATACAAATATAATTATTTTCCGCTAGTAATAAAGTATTGCCAGCGGAATCTATTACTTTTCAACTGTTTTTCGCTGAGAATAAATTTATTACTAGCGGAATCTATTATTTAATTACGAGATTCCGCTAGTAATAAATTTGATAATTGTAAAACGAATTGTAATGGATGACGGTTTCCAGAAGTAAATCCACACAATTGCTACGCCATTTGTCATGCAATTCTCTTATTTTTGAATCATGGATTACAAGTCAATCATCAAGGACATAAAGAATAAGCAGTTTAAGCCGATTTATGCGTTGCACGGCGAAGAACCTTATTTCATTGATGCTATTTGTGATGCCATTATAGAAAACGCGCTGGAAGAACACGAACGCGATTTTAATCAAACGGTGTTTTATGGCCGCGATGCCGATCCGCTGGCAGTAACAAGCGAAGCCAAAGGTTTCCCGATGATGTCGGAAAGACGGTTGGTCGTCCTTCGCGAAGCACAGGATATGAAAGATATCTACGCGCTGGAAAGCTATTGCGCGCAGCCAAATCCATCGACCGTTTTTGTGATTTGCCATAAATACAAAGCCCTCGACGGGAAACGTAAGATGGTCAAGGAACTCGCTTCGACCGGACTCGTGTTTAAATCAGAAAAAGTAAAAGAATACCAACTCAACGATTGGATTTCCAATTACGTAAAAGGAATCGGTTTTGATATTACGTCCAAAGCTGCAGCATTATTGGGTGAATTTCTCGGAAATGATTTAGGCAGAATTGTCAACGAACTGGAAAAATTGAGCATCGTTCTCGAAAAAGGAACGCGCATCAGTGATATTCACATCGAAGAAAACATCGGAATTAGTAAGGATTACAACAATTTTGAGCTCACAAACGCTATTGCCAAGCGCGATTCGCTGAAAGTATTCCAGATTGCCCATTATTTCGAACGCAACCCAAAAGATCATTCTATTATTGCGATCATTTCCAACTTATTCGGATTTTATACCAACCTCATGCGGATTCACTTTTTACCGAATAAAAATCCGGATGCGGTAGCCACAAGTTTGCGTGTTCATCCGTTTGTCGCCAAAGAATTGATGCTGGCAGCCAATCAGTATCCGCCCAAGATTTTAGCGTCGAATGTGGCGATTCTCCACGAATACGACCTGAAAGCAAAAGGTGTGGGAAATTCAACCTTCAGTGAAGGCGAACTGATGCGCGAAATGCTTTATAAACTCATGAATTGATGCGTCGGTTTTTCCTGTCAGCCATTCCCGAAACCGCTCAGTTTCATCTCCCGGAAGAAGAATCTAAGCACATCGTGCGTGTATTGCGCATGGCTATTGGCGAAGAATTGCTGTTACTCGACGGAAAAGGAAAATTACTCACCGCCCGTATTGTGGAAGATCATCCCAAGCGCTGTTTGGTAGAACGTGTGCACGTTGAACAAAAACAGAAACCCGAACAGGAATTCCATCTGGCGATAGCACCAACCAAGAACTTGGATCGTATGGAATGGATGGTCGAAAAAATCGTGGAAATTGGAGCAACACGTTTGTCATTTCTGCAAGGAGATCATTCTGAACGGGTTAACCTGAAACTGGAACGATTGGAACGAGTAGCAATTTCGGCCATGAAACAGGCACAACACGATTTTTTGCTACAACTCGATCCGCTGGAAACCGTGGATACATTCATCGCCAAATTTCCTGACGGCGGAATAGCTCATTGCATGGACGGAGAAAAGTCTTCGTTGCTTTCCGTAACCATTGATGGCCCCGTGCTTATTGGTCCGGAAGGCGATTTTAGCAAACGCGAAGTGGACCTGGCATTGAAATCAGGATATAAAGCCATACATTTAGGAGAATCAAGATTACGCACGGAAACGGCCGGTCTTGTGGCAACAACGTTAGCGATAGCAAGTAAAAAGATATGAAAAGAATCATTGTTGGAATGAGTTTGATGTTGGTTTCATTTGTCTCAATGGCACAGGGAACGTATCAGTTGGCAGTGTTGAAATACAACGGTGGTGGTGATTATTATGCCAATCCGACGGCATTGCCCAACCTGATCCAGTTTTGCAACAGCAACCTGGGAACGTCTATTTCGAAAGATGTTCCGTATGTAGAGGCCGGAAGTCCCGAATTGTTTGCCTACCCGATGGTACACATGACAGGACACGGAAACGTCGTTTTTTCACTTTCCGAAGCAGAAAATTTGCGCACGTATCTTATGGGCGGTGGTTTTCTGCATATCGATGACAATTACGGAATGGATCAGTTTATCAGAACTGAACTCAAAAAGGTATTCCCAAGTAATGATTTGGTCGAATTGCCATTCAATCACCCGATTTTTCACCAGAAATACGACTTCAACGGTTTACCGAAAATCCATGAACACGATGGTAAACGTCCGCAGGCGTTCGGAATTATCGTAGAAGGACGTTTGGTATGTTTGTATACTTACGAAACCGACCTCAGCGATGGCTGGGAAGACAAAGAAGTGCACAACGACCCCGAAGAAAAACGCAAACAAGCACTTCAAATGGGAGCGAATATCCTGATGTACGCGTTTTTTGGAGGTGATTAAGCCTTGCTCTATTTCCCACAGATACACAGATTCTGCTCGGCTAACGCACTCGCCATTACGACTTAAGCGTGTCCGTTAGGCACGCAAAAAATTTGTGCATCTGTGGTAAGTAAAAAGTGTATCGGCTGGCCAATCCATAATTCACGTTAAAAAATTCTGTGTAAATCCGGGTTAAAAAGCAAATCCCATCGAAAAGTTGATGAACTTGAAGATAGCGCTTCCCTTTTGCTTGTTTATGAAATTACCACCGGCATAATAAGTATACTGGTCCTGCTGAATTTTGTAACCGACGTTGAAAATGAACGCCGTTTTTCGCGAAATATACGTTTTGATCCCGAATGACGGATTAATCGTAAAACCTCCGCCTTCTTTAAAACCTTTGACATTGGGCGCATACCCCGCATTTATGTTGATTGTAGGACTCGTTTTTCCCTTTCGCAGAGTTGCTCTTATATCAACTGTTACCGGAATCAGGATGGCATCAATGTATCGTTCGATTCCGAGTCCGATTCCGAGTGCCATTGTTTCGCTGAACTGAAAACCGTTTACCGTCCGGATTCCGAAACCGCGATCTTCATTTTTTTGAGTAGTTCCGGCCACTGAACCAACTCCCAGTATAAAACTTGCTTCCGTGTGATTGATAAAACCGCGTCTTTTGTAGCGATAGGGTTGAATACTGTCGTGGTCTACATTGGCGGCCTTTTCCAGTGCTTCGGTTGTGGTTATTTTCTGGATTTCTTCATAAGTCAGTTTCAGTTCCTCGTTTTCAGCTGTTTTAATAGTGATCGTTTCTCCCGGAATTTTTTCAACCAGCGTTCCTTTTACGGTATTGCCGTTTTTGAGCTGAATGGTGTACTGTTCGGTTTGTGAAAAGACAATACCTGAAATACAAAGCATAAAGGCGATCAGGAGACTTTTAGATGGCATTTTGAAATGGATGTTAGTTGTTGAATGGCCCCAAAATTATCGATAAATCGGAGAAGTTTCAACAGGAAGATCAATAAAATACGCTTAACGCCTTTATTACTGCTTGAAATCCGCTGTGGATAACGAATCGCTCAGGCACTTGCGGGATCAGCTGCGAAAGGCTATTTTTGTGGCGCTAACAGCAATTTATGTCAAAAACAATTGAGATCATTGTCAACACTTCGGAACTAACGGCAGGAACCCGTGGCGCTTCTTTGGGCCCGGGAGCTATCATGGCTGCTGCCCGCAATCAAAACAACCCGTTGTTCGGAACTGTTCCGTGGCATTCGTTGCCCGATTTCAATCATCACCTGGATGTGGCGATCACAACACCGTTTGCCAAGCGCATCGACGGTTATGCCGAAGTTTTTGCTGCCATCTCCGATAAAACGACCGAATTACTCAAGCAAGGAAAATTCCCATTGGTACTGGCTGCCGATCATGGTTCCGCTGCAGGAACAATTGCCGGAATCAAGCAAGCATTTCCTAACAAACGATTGGGCGTGATCTGGATTGATGCGCATGGAGATCTGCATTCGCCCTACACAACACCATCCGGTAACATGCATGGAATGCCGCTTTCGCTTTCGTTAGCCGACGATAATATGGAAGTCGCACACAATACGCTTGACCAACATACTGTGTCGGTGTGGAACGCACTCAAAAATTCGGGTGGAATAAGTCCAAAAATTGACGCAAACGACCTGGTATTTGTCGCTGTGCGTGATACCGAAGCCGAAGAAGAAGCATTGATCGAACGAAAACAAATTGTGAACCACTCGGTAGAACAACTGAGGCGGTTGGGCGTACCTGCTGTTGTGGCTGCCATCAACGAACAATTAAATGAGTGCGATGCCATTTATATTTCGTTTGATGTAGACGCGATGGACCCGGAACTGACTTCGTTTGGAACCGGAACACCTGTCGGCAACGGCATTACGCCCGAGGAAGCACGCGAACTGTTGGTTTCGCTGGTTGTGAACCCTAAAACAGTCTGCATCGAATTCGTAGAGGTGAATCCTTGCCTCGACAACAAAGTGAATACCATGGCCGAAACCGCGCTTTCGCTCATTACAGCCGTGGCAGACACATTAACACATTAAAAAATGGAACATATCATACAGGAAGCCATTCTAGCCAAGGCTTCTCACATATTCGGGAAAGAAATTGAGCCGGCACTTATTCAATTCCAAAAAACAAAAAAAGAATTTGCCGGGGATACCACATTGGTACTTTTCCCCTTTTTGAAATTAGCAGGTAAATCGCCACAGGAAATTGGAAATACAATCGGCACATTGTTGCGCGATGAATTGAAGATCATCACTGATTTTAGTATCGTAGGTGGATTTTTGAATATGGTTTATCCCGAAAATTACTGGTTAACAGTATTAAACGCCATCAATCAGGACGAACGTTTCGGAATGCAGAAACCCAATTCAAAATCGGCGCTGATGGTGGAATATTCTTCACCTAACACCAACAAACCGCTTCACCTCGGGCATTTACGAAACAATTTCCTGGGCTATTCCGTTGCCGAAATTCTGAAAGCTTACGGACACGAAGTGATCAAAACACAAATCATCAACGACCGTGGAATTCATATTTGCAAAAGCATGCTGGCTTGGCAGCGCTTCTCACCGCTCAATGAAAAAGGAGAACGTGAAACACCAGCAAATACCGGAATGAAAGGCGATAAATTGGTCGGAAAATACTATGTGGAATTCGATAAGCGTTTCAATGAAGAAGCCAAAGCGATCATGGAACAATGGAAATCAGGCGATTTCAGTGGTTTTTCGAACGCAACGGTAGATAAATACAACGAATTCAGCGCTGCTTTGACCGGAAAAGACGAAAAAGCAACGGCTGCCATTCAGGATAAAATAAAGGAACTGGCCAAAAACGAAACTACAATTCTGCGTGAAGCCAAAGACATGTTGGTACGTTGGGAAGGCCGTGATCCGGAAATCTATTTGTTGTGGACCACCATGAACAATTGGGTGTACGAAGGTTTCAATTCCACCTATGCAAAAATGGGCGTTGATTTTGACCGTTTGTATTACGAATCCGAAACTTTTATTTTAGGAAAAGACTTGGTCGCTGAGGGTTTGGCGAAAGGTGTGTTTTATCAAAAAGAAGATACTTCCGTTTGGATTGACCTCACAGCTGAAGGTTTGGACCATAAATTACTGCTGCGTTCAGACGGAACGTCGGTTTACATGACCCAGGATGTAGGGACTGCTGTTGATCGTTTAAATGATTACCCGAATTTGAAAGGAATCATTTATACCGTTGGAAATGAGCAGGAATACCATTTTACAGTCTTGTTTCACATTCTGAAAAAACTCGGTTACAGCTGGGCTGAATCGTGCTATCACCTTTCGTATGGAATGGTGGAATTACCGAAAGGAATGGGCAGAATGAAATCGCGTGAAGGAACGGTAGTAGATGCCGACGACCTGATGGATGAGATCATTTTTGCTGCCGGAGAAATGACGGCTGAGCGTGGTCACCTGGAAGGAATGTCGGAAGAAGACAAAAAAGAATTGTACACCACCATTGGTTTGGGAGGCCTGAAATACTACTTGTTAAAGGTTGATCCGAAAAAGAAACTGGTGTTCAATCCCAACGAATCGATCGAACTCAACGGACATACCGGCCCGTTCATTCAATATGCGCATGCACGAATTCAATCATTGATCGCAAAAGCCGGAGAAATTGGTACTTATAATAATGTAGCGTTGGAGGCTATTGAAAAAGATATCATCAAACAGCTCGCCGATTACCCGAAAGCGATTGAAGATGCGGCGATCAATTATGCACCCTCGCTTGTAGCAAATTATACATACGAGTTGGTGAAACTTTTCAACCAGTTTTACCAGAACGTCAACATTAACCAGGAAAGCGATGCTGAGAAGAAAGCAATGCGTCTGACGCTGAGTAAAAACGTCGCCAAGGTGATTCACAGTTCAATGCACTGTCTCGGAATCGTGGTACCTGATAAAATGTAAAGACCTCCTTTTCTATTCGAATAGTATGAAACGTATCAGTTAGCTGATACGTTTTTTTTATACCACTAATTCACGAATTACAGCTGCCGCCTCGGGCGGATACTCACAATACGTAAGGCACGTACACCGTGGCTTATAAATTGGTAGGAATCTTTTATAACTTTTTAGTAAAAACCATCTAGTTAATCAATTAACATGAATTCACTCTAATTTAGTAAAACGTTATAGTAGCTTTTCAAGAGTGTGAAAAATTCGTTACTAAATAATTAGTAAACCGTTATACTAAATTTGTAGCGTTGTTGTAAATTTGGTTCGCTATACTAAACTCAAAAACGATTCCACATGCTACTAAATCTCACAAAAGTTCTCACGGTACTTGGCTTTTTGCTCAGTACTTCCTGCTTTTTAAGCGTAGCCCAAACTACTATTATCAATCCGAACAACAATACCGGAACATCAGGTGCCGATGGCAGTTTTCAAAATGCGACCAATACCTTGCCTGCTAATGGCTGGACTGTTGTGAACGGAGCCACGAATAGATGGTTTGCCGGTACACAGTCGTCTTGCGTAGGTACAAAAGGTGCTTATGTTGGAACCGCTGCAGGAAATAATAACTATACAATCGGTACGGCTGATATTTCTCATTTTTATGATGATGTTACTTTCCCGGCAGGCCAAAGCTGTATTACACTTACTTTCAACTGGAAAGGCCAGGGAGAAAGCGGCTGGGATGGTTTACGCATTTACCTGGGATCAACAGCCGTAACACCGGTTGCCAACACCATGTTTACGACCAGCGATGCCTCAGCAGTTCAGTTGGGGAATACATGGTACAATCTGCAAGCTGCTTGCGGATCAACCACCATTACCATTCCGGCTTCCAATGCAGGTACAACCAAGCGCTTGGTATTTAGTTGGCAAAATGACGCAAGTATTGGTACTACACCGGCCGCGACTATAGATGCTATTTCACTGATTGCTTCAAATCCAACGATTCCTACATGTGCCACGGCTTTGGTTCCAGCCAATTTGGCAACAGGGGTTTCAACTTGCAACGGATTGTCGTGGACAGCACCCGTTTCTACCGGTTGTGACACACCTACAAGCTACGATGTATATTTTGGAACAACTCCCGTGCCTCCGCTCTTAGGAAATACAACAGCTACAACTTACGCCACACCAATGGCATTCAGTACAACCTATTATTGGCAGATTGTTCCGAAAAATGCAGCAGGATCAGCTGTAGGTTGTGCAATACAAAGTTTTACGACCGGAACATCGACCAACTCACAATATAACCTGGTGGATGATGCTACTTCTGCTTCACCTTTTACTTGTGTGACGTTAACACCTGATGCAATGAGTCAGCGTGGCTGTGCATGGGATGCCAATTCGACCTTGAACTTTTTGGCCAATTTCAGTTATGACATTGATGTGAATCTGGGGGCGAACGATGCCGGAGCCGATGGAGTTGCTTTTGTCATGCAAAATGATCCGTTGGCACGCTGTAAATGCGGAACCGTTGGTGGTGCACTTGGAGCAGGCGGAATCACCAATTCGGTAACAGTTGAGATTGATACGTATTTGAATTTTGAAGATCGCGACGATTTTACAGCACCTTTTATCGGTTGTGCAGGGACAGAAGACCCTGACCACCTGGATGTTTGGTTCAATGGTGTGATCAATCCTGATTTGGATTTTGATTGCGATGCCGTAGGCGGAGGTGAACGTGTTGCCACACCAAATGCCATTCGTTTACAATCGTCGCCTGGCGTGAATTACAACATTGAAAACGGATTGAGTCATAAATTCCGTATTTCATGGAACGCTGGTACAACAACACTTACTGCAAGTGTCTGGAATTCGGCCTTAACAGTTATGTACGGAACCATATCATCTACTTTTAATCCGGTTACCGTTTTCGGAACCAACTCACCTTATTTTGGGTTTACGGGTTCAACCGGAGGGTTATCGAACCAACAAACGTTTTGTTTACCGTCGGTATTGCTACCGGTAGAAATGACCGAATTTGATGTAACGTGTGAAGAAGGTTCTGCTGCTATTCACTGGGAAACCGAAACGGAACGCGATAATGCTTATTTCACGTTGGAAAGAAGTTGTGACGGTGTCAATTTCCAACCAATAAAACAAATAACCGGGTCGGGAACAACACAACAGGTTCATGATTACCAGGTGAATGACGATGATTTGTGCAGTGGTGTAAGTTATTATCGTTTGAGTCAAACGGATCTCAACGGTGAACAGAAAGTTTTGGGAATCAGAAGTACCAAATCGTGCTTATTGCCAACCGAATTAGTTGTATTCCCAAATCCGGCAACGGATGAATTAACGGTTTCCTGGAACGGAAAAGCGGTAAAAGAGCTGGTGCTTTATGATGCGGTTGGTCAGCTTATTTTTACCAAAAATGATTGGAGTGAACAGGCTTCTTCAGCTACAATGGATGTTTCTCAATTGGCTGCGGGAGTTTATTACCTGACTGTTTATCAGACTTTCGGAGCAGAAACCATTAAAGTGGTGGTGAACTAAAAAAATCCTTTCGTCGAAGCAATTTTATAAAGCCCTGTCCGCCTAAGGTGGACGGAGCTTTTTTGTTGTGCCCAACTTTTCTCAACTTTGCAGGCCGATTATTCGTGGCGAAAAAAATGTACACTTTATATCGATGAGGTCGATATTTCATGAAAAATTACACTATTTTCGGGATGCCCTAATTTTATTGTTTCATATGCTGAAAACCAAATACTTCTTACCGATTCTCATGGCCGTTACGTTGGCTTCGTGTACTATTTCGGGCGAACAGGAAGAACAGCTAAACAATCAAATGAGCAATTACATTCAGGCGCACAATAATGGTCAATTGCTACAACTCATCGGGCTCACCCAGCCTGAAGCGGTACGTTTTTACAAAAATCAGGGCGATTCGTTGTTTATAGGCCATTTTAAAGACTTAAAAGACGGACAAAAAACCTATATGGTCGATCCGACTTATCGCGAAATGAAAGCAGAAGGCAAACTGATCCAGCGTAAATATTGGGTCCAGTATTATACCAACGAAGCAGAAATAAATCACCGTTATTACCTGTATGCATTGTCAAAAGATGGCGGTGATAACTGGTTTTTTCTTCGCGAAGACGAATATGCCAATTCGTCCATCAAGGGATTCAAACGACTTTTCAATTAACCGGAAATGAAACGCACTACTACACTACTCCTCTTTCTGATTGCTGCTTTTCATGGTTTTGCCCAGGGCTGGAAACCTGTTGGTGCCCGCGCTGCAGGCTTGGCCAATACATCGGTTTGCCTCGATGATGTATGGGCATACCATCACAATCCGGGCGCTTTAGCCAGAATCAAACATTTCTCGGGCGGCGCTTATTACGAAGCCCGATTTTTAGCCAAAGAATTGCAAACACAAGGAATTGTAGTCGCAATGCCACTGAAAAAAGGAGTGATTTCCGTGGGCGGACAATTCAGCGGATACGAGCAATATCGTCATACGCGCGCCGGTGTTGGCTACAGCCTGCAACTCAGTGAAAAAATCGGAGCAGGCGTGCAGGCAAACATGCAGCAATTGCGTTTCGGCGGAAATTACGGTTCTTCGATCAACGCGACGTTTGAAGGCGGGATTCTAGCTCAACTTTCCGAAAAATGGAAACTCGGTGCCAGTGTATTGAATATTGGCCGGCAACGTATAGCACCCTTGGAAGAAGACCGGTTTACTTCCGTCATCCGCATTGGCAGCACCTATCAGCCTTCCAAAAAAGTAAATGTGCTGCTGGAAGTAGAAAAACAAGTCATTCATTCCATCAGTTTTCGTGGCGGTATCGAATACATGCCCGTCGAAATGCTGGTGATTCGTTTCGGTGCTCAATCAGGTCCTACCGAATTCGCGCTCGGAGTCGGTTACCGGAAAAATGGATTTCTACTCGATTTAGCCACTAAATACCACCCTGTTTTGGGTTGGACGCCAGCTATCGGTTTTACTTATCAGCCGTGGGATGCGCAATAAATTCCTGGTCATAGCATGTTTACTGTGCTCGCTTTTCAGCTGGTCACAGGAACGCAATGAGATCATTCAACAACGCGTGGAATTCATTTCCGAGCAATATGAAAGTGAAGAAATCGATTTGACCAACCTGTTTGATCAATTGAATTATTACTTTGATCATCCGATCAATCTCAATTCGACCGATGGTGAAGATTTACGTTCATTGGGATTACTGACCGAAGTTCAGATCACCAATATCCTGCTTCATCGCAAACAATTCGGAAAATTCATCAGTATTTATGAATTGCAGAGCCTAACTTATTGGGATCTGGCTACTATTCAGCTTGTACTTCCTTTTATTCGCGTCGATGACCGCCTGGACCAATTACACCTGACATTTAAAGATGCGATCCAGGAAGGTAAATTTGAATTATACACCCGTTATCAGCGCACACCGGAACAAAAACCGGGATATACAGAAGTTTCCGATTCGGTACTTGCAGCTTCAAACAGTTATTATCATGGAAATCCGGATCGTTATTATACGCGTTTCCGGTATACGTATCGCACCAACCTCAGTTTGGGTTTTACGGCAGAAAAAGATCCGGGAGAAGAGTTTTTTAAAGGAAGTCAGAAAAACGGCTTCGATTTTTATTCGGGACATGCGTTCTTTAAAGGTGGAAAGTATATTCGCAGTGTCGCCTTGGGTGATTATTTGGTACAAATCGGGCAAGGTTTGAATACCTGGTCGGGCTACGCTTTTGGGAAAACGGCTGATATTTTTGCTTCTAAAAAAACGGCCAATATGTTGCGGCCTTACACTTCAGTAGATGAAAACCGGTTTTTTCGCGGCGCAGCAGCGGTGGTAGGTTACAAACAATTTTCGTTGCTTAATTTCTATTCGCAAAAACGCATCGACGGCGCCGGAATTGCCGATTCACTAAGCGATGATCTGGAATTCATTACTACCATTGACCTTTCGGGTTTACACCGCACCAATAATGAGATCGCCAAGAAAAACCAGCTTTCGGAACGCGTTTTCGGGAGTTACCTGCAATATTCCGTTCCGCGGTTCAACGCCGGTTTGGCTTATGTAAATCAATCGTATAGTGCTCCGCTGCAACGCGATTCGGTTCCATACAATCAATTTGCTTTCCGGGGAACGCAAACTTCTGCTTTGAGCGGCGATTACAGTTGGGTGATCAAAAATCTCAATTTCTTCGGTGAAGTTTCGTATAGTACACATTCCAAAGCAGTAGCCCAATTGCACGGTGTCATGATGGTTCTGGACCCGAAAGTTTCCTTCTCATTGATCTACCGCAATTATAACAAGGCTTATTATTCGTTTTACAACAACGGTTTTTCGGAAGGTAGCAATACGCAAAACGAAAACGGGTTATTTGCCGGCTGGAAGATTAAACTGGCCAGCGCCTGGACGGTAAATGCATACGCCGATATCTTCACATTTCCCTGGATGAAATACCTCGTTGACGCGCCGTCGAAAGGGTATGAATTCTTGTTTCAGCCGGTTTACAAACCGAACAAGGAACTCGAAATTTACGGCCGTTTCAGACAACAGGTTCGTCAGAAAAACAGCCGTGATAACGATGGTTCCATTACGGCAATCGAAGATGTTGTTCAGCGCAATTACCGGTTAAATTTGAGTTACAAAGTCACTGAAGCAATTACGCTGAAAAGCCGCGTTGAATACATGACAATCAATCGCAACAGCAATCAACCTGAAGAAGGCTGGCTGATTTCACAAGACGTTATCATTCGCCCGAAAAGCATGCCGTTTGATATTTCGCTGCGCTATGCGTTGTTTGACACCGATAGCTACGATTCCCGTATTTACACATTCGAAAACAACGCGTTGTACGTATTCTCCTCGCCTTCTTATTACTACCAAGGTTCACGTGCTTACGTTCTTGTGCGTTACAGCTTCCTGAAAGTGTGCGATTTATGGGTGCGATACGGTACATTCCTTTACAGCGACCGCACGAGTCTGAGTTCCGGCGCTGAGGAAATCAAAGGAAATCGTAAGTCGGATATTACGTTGCAGTTGCGGGTTTCGTTTTAAAATATTGAAGTCCCTACGGGCAATGTCTTCCGCGTGGGGATGAGAAAAGGAATGAGAATGAGGAAAAAAGAAAAAGGAGAACGTTTACACATTCTCCTTTTATTTTTGGGTGGAAGATGGGGCTCGAACCCACGACCCTCGGTACCACAAACCGATGCTCTAACCAACTGAGCTACAACCACCATAGTTGTGCTAACTTTTCAGCTTAGCAGGTGCAAATATAAGAGATTTATCGCATTTCAAAAGCGGAAGCGAACTTTTTGGCCAACTTTTCTTCAAAAAAAGAAATATCTTATTGATGAATAGTTCGTTACAAGTAGCGAATTCTTTCTGCAATTCTATCTTTTCATCGCACCAACTAAACAATCGTTGTTGAAAACTGCTGAGGCACCTCCGAATAGCGATACTACATTCCCCTACATTTGTTTTGACAATAACGGGGTATATGTTGAAGATTGGGATTTTTGGGGTTGGACATATGGGGACAGTGCATGTTCAACTGTTACAGGAACTTTCTTCCGACTTCGAAATCGTCGGTTTTTTCGATCCTTCTGATACCGCAGCCAATCGTATTCAGCAACAATTCGGGATCAAACGCTTTTTTGATGTAAATGAACTAATCGATTTGTGCGATTGTATTGATATTGTCGCACCGACTTCACAGCATTTTGAGCTGGCTTCATCGGCTATTCGCCGCAGTAAACACGTTTTTATCGAAAAACCGGTTACTCAAACAGTTGAACAGGCAAAAAAATTGCTGCAACTGGCTTCGGAAGCAAGCGTTCAGGTTCAGGTAGGTTATGTTGAGCGTTTCAATCCGGCTTTTATTGGTGCATTGCCACACATTGAGCGCCCGATGCACATTGAAATGCACCGGTTGGCGCCATTCAGCGCACGTGGAACAGACGTTTCGGTGATCCTCGATTTAATGATTCATGACCTGGACATCGTTCTAAGCGTTGTGAAATCAACCGTAAAACGTGTTGTAGCCAATGGTGTTGCCGTCATGAGCTCAACTCCCGATATGGCAAACGCACGCATTGAATTCGATAACGGCTGCGTTGCCACGATTACTGTTTCACGCATCTCAAAAACCAATGTACGCAAGGCACAATTCTTTCAGCGAAATGCAAGCATAACAGTTGATTTTCTTGAAAAAGAGGTCGAGATCATTCATCAGGCAACAGCTTTGCAGGCATTGGAAAAAACCATTCCGTTTAATATTGAAAAGCCTGTGATTTCATCGTCAAACGCTATGCGCGAAGAACTGCATTCGTTTGCTAAAGCCATTCGCAGCAACTCAACACCTGTTGTGAGTATCGAAGATGCTTGTCGTTCAATGGAGCTTGCGGCCACAATTACCGAGCGATTAAATGTAAACGCGGTCCGGGTGCCAAATCGCACAATCCGCAGCGCTTTTTGAATCAGGAAAGCAGTTTTTTAGTACCGGTCAATCGTCCATCATCCCGTTTCCTCATTGGAAACCCGCAGTAAATAGTTTGTCTTACATGAAAAGGTATTCCCTAAAATTATCGACAATATTTAATGTAACTTTGCGTTTAGGAAAGTAAGACTGTTACTCTATGAAATATATCTCCATACTTTTTTTTGGTGCGTTATTGTTATCTTCTTGCGTGCGAAACAACCCGAAACCTGTTTGGTTGTCGCTGGATAAGTGGGTACTGGAAGCAAACCCGACCCAGGTTGACGATGCTGGCCAGCTGACGCAAAATCTGAGTGAAGTTTGGGTGTATGTAGACAATAAAATTATCGGTGTATTTGAACTCCCTTGCAAAATTCCGGTACTTGTATCAGGAAAAGACGTCAAAATTCAGCTTTATCCTGCTGTAAGAAACAATGGAATTGCGGCTACCAAAAAGATTTATCCGTTTGTTGAACCGGTGGAATTGACAATGGAACTGGTTGAGGGCGAAACGTATGTAATGCCGATGGTAACACGCTATTACAACAACGTAGAATTCTGGATCGAGGACTTTGAATCGCCTTCGCAGGTGAAACTGGAAACCGACGATATTTCAACCACCGAATTAACACTTGATGACGATCCTGCCATTGCACTTCCCGGAGGAGGAAGTTACGGCCAGGTACATTTTACTTCATCCGATTCACTTTGGGTGGCCTATACAACAGAAAATCAGGTATTACCGCAGAGCGGAGCTGAAGTTTACCTCGAAATCGATTACCGCAACTCCAATAGTTTATTGACAGGTGTTCTTGGTATTTCAAGCAGCAGTATTGATCAGAATCCCAATATTGCACTCAACGCCCAGGATGCTTCAACAATGTCCTGGAAGAAAATCTACATCGACCTGAAAGAAATTGTTTCCAACTCAACTTCTGCTGACTATTTCAAGCAGTATTTCAGGGCAATTATTGATGAAGGTAATTCTCAATCGGATATTTATATTGACAACATTAAAGTCGTTCATTTCTAATCATTTTTGATGCAACGTCCTTTACTGCGATTTCTTTTCCTTTTCGGTGATTGGATAACGGCTTGCTTATCATGGGCCTTATTCTATTACTACCGGAAAACCAGCATTGAATCGGAACCATTCAATGTAAATGATACCTTTCTTTACGGAATCGCGTTAGTGCCTCTTTTGTGGTTGCTCCTTTACGCCATTCAGGGAACATATGTAGACATTCGTAGGCTTTACCGTTTAAAAGTGCTTTCACTTACTGCATTTGCTACCGTTTTCGGATCGGTGATCTTGTTTTTCCTCCTACTGATCGATGATGAGGTCATTAACTACAAAACGTACTATCAATCGCTTGTATCGCTGGCATTGTTACATTTCGGACTGACGATTGTTGTGCGTCTGATTCTTGTAAGCATCCAGGTAAAACGCATTCATTCAAAGGCTGACGGTTTTCGCACCTTATTGATTGGCGGCTCGGAAAAAGCGGTTGGAATTTACAACGAGATCATGCAATTGCCCAAAGGCGGCGGGAACCAGTTTATCGGTTTTGTAAACCTCAACGGCATTGATAAATTGCTGGAAGACAAACTTCCTTATTTGGGCCATGTAGATCAATTGTCGGATGTAATCCGGGAACAAAACGTGGAAGAAGTCATTATTGCGCTTGAAAGTACCGAACACGAACGGTTACGAAGTGTGATTTCCCGTATCAATAATGAAAAAGTAGTCATCAAGATCCTGCCGGATATGTATGATATTCTCTCAGGATCGGTGAAACTCAACAACATTTTCGGGGCATTGCTCATGGAAGTCAACGCAGAAGTAATGCCTTCGTGGCAACGCTTTCTGAAACGATTCATGGATTTCACCCTTTCGCTCGTTGCCATTGTTTTGCTCATTCCGATTTATATTGGATTGGCAATTGCGGTAAAACTTTCCTCGAAAGGCCCTGTGTTATTCTTCCAGGAACGGATCGGAATTCACGGAAAAGGATTTAAGATCGTTAAATTCCGTACGATGTATGTTGGAGCGGAAAAATCAGGTCCGCAACTTTCAAGTTCACATGATCCGCGGATTACACAAATGGGAAAATTCATGCGAAAAACCCGTCTGGATGAGCTTCCGCAGTTCTTTAACGTGCTAATCGGTGATATGTCGCTGGTTGGCCCGCGTCCGGAACGACAATTTTATATTGATCAGATCGTAGAACGTGAACCGCAGTTTTTGGACCTTACGCGTGTGAGACCGGGGATTACTTCATGGGGACAAGTAAAATACGGTTATGCCGAAAATGTGGACCAAATGATCCAGCGTATGAAATACGACTTGCTCTATCTCCGCAACAGATCGATTGCACTCGACCTCAAAATCATGATGTATACCATTCTAATTGTCATCAAAGCGAAAGGAAAATAACGGTAAAATCAATCAAAAACCTTGTTTACTAGCGAAACAGGTACAATCACACTTTCATTCACCGAAAAAAAAGATCCCAGCCAACCAAATACTTTTTACAGCGTTTATTAGAATAGCAGATTAGCGGTTATTCATTGGGTAATCGTCTTCGCTTTTGAAATCTGCAATAACCTGTTAAAAACATAAAATCACGTCCATATGTCCGGATTCAAACTACTTGCAGCAGCATTACTCCTCTCCAATGTCTTGTTCTCCCAAGATCTTGTTCGTTTCTACGAAAACGGAAAAGTAGGATATAAAACAGCCGGTAGCGCAGTTATTGTAGCGCCAATCTACGACGCCGGAAGCGACTTTTTTGAAGGATACGCCCTGGTACTTCAGCAAAACAAAAGAGGATTCATTGATGAAACAGGAAAAATTGTCATTCCCATTCGTTATGACGACGCCGGTGTTTTCAAAAACGGTTTGGCAAAAGTAGCCGAAAGCAATAAATACGGTTACATCAATACCAAAGGTGAAACAGTTATTGAATGCCAGTACAGCCAGGCTGATGATTTCTCGGAAGGAATAGCCCGCGTGCAGATGAACGGCCTTTGGGGTTGCATCGACATTACCGGCAAAAACCTCGTTCCAATGACTTACGAATGGCTACTTCCTGCAAGTGAGGGCCTGATTGCAGCCAAGAAAAACGGAAAATGGGGGTTTATAAATACCTCAAATGAGGTGATTATTCCTTTTCAATATGACAATGCATTATCCTTTAGCAATGGAAAAGCCATAGTGACCGAAGGCAAAGAAAGATGGTTCATCAATTCGGCTAACAAAAAACTTGAGCGGATGAAAACGCACAAAGAGATTGAACATGAATTTGAAGAAAAACGTGAACGTCTCAAAGAAAAGCAAGAAGAAGAAAAAGAGCACTCGAAATAAATTAACCATTTCTAAATCATTATCACGTGAATTATTATTCGTTTTTAATCGCCCTTCTGTTTTGCTTTACGGCAAACGCCCAGACTCCCGGAGAATGGACCTGGATGACAGGTTCTGATGTTGCCAGCGGGCCTGTGTTTGGAGTTCAGGGCGTTCCTGCAAATGGTAACACTCCCGGAAATTCCTACGAAGCGCGGCCCTGGGTTGACCAGCAAGGTAATTTTTGGCTGTACGGCGGACTTGACCTGTTCAATTTCCTTAATTACAATGATCTTTGGCGTTACAATCCAACAACCAATCAATGGACCTGGATGAAAGGTAACGGATTGGTTGCTCAAATAGCTGTTTTGGGTGTGCAGGGTGTTGCTGCTCCGGCCAATAATCCGGGGGCTTGTTATCTCGGAAACAGTGCTTCATGGGTTGATTTATCTGGAAACCTTTGGTTGTTGGAAGCAAACGAAAGTTCTTCTTTTTGTATCATGTGGAGATATTCAATTGCTACCAATCAATGGACATGGGTACATGGAAATATTCCTCCTAATTATGGAACTCAAGGTGTAAGTTCACCACTCAACAATCCGCAATCTTTTTACGAAGCACCAATCTCCTGGGTTGATGCAGATGGTGATTTATGGCTTCACGACGGTTACAATGGTGGTGTGATGTGGGAATATGACATTGCAACCAATCAATGGACCTGGATGAATGGAACGCCAAACGACGTGTCATTGGGAATTTTCTCACCGGCGAGCTACGGTCCGCAGGGTGTTTTTAATGCTACCAATCAACCGGGATCTTCCTGGATTTATGCCGACTGGAAATCGTTAGACGGTACTTTTTATATGTTCGGACCGAATGATTTTTCCATTGGTAACCAAACGAGCGTTATGTGGCAATTTGATCCGTTGATCAATCAATGGGCTTGGGTTGGCGGCAGTATTATTCCTAATCAAACGAGCTCTTTTGGCGCCCCATGTACCTTTTCTCCTTCAAATATCCCGTCAACCAACCTGGAATTTACAGCAACCTGGACCGACCTTTGCGGTAAATTCTGGGGGTACAATGAAAGTGAGGGATATTTGTGGTGTTACGATCCCGACATTGATCAATTTGCCCTCATAGAAGGTGATTTGGTCACAAGTGATGCTGTGCTTGGTACAATAGGCGTTTCTTCACCTGCAAATCATCCGGGACAAACTTATGGCCCGCCGTCATGGACTGATTTGGACGGAAATATGTGGAAATTGGGTACAACCGTTGCAGGTGTCGGAAATAGTGCACTGATGCGGTATGCCATCGATCCGACTTGCGTTCCATCTTCAGGAAATATGAACGTTACAGCAAACCCGCTTTCGGGTTGTACGGCACTGAATGTTGCGTTTACTCCATCAGTTGTATCGGGTGCTATCGATTACGAATGGGATTTTGGTGTTTCGGGTATTACAACCGATACCAGTTCACTTGCCAATCCTTCATTTACGTATACATCGGCGGGAACCTACACCGCGCAATTGATTGTTTCAGGAAACATCGGCTGCGGTGCAACAAACGACACGGTTACGGTCAATATTACAGTTACCGATCCGCCAACAGTTACGGTCAACGATGCCACTATTTGTGCAGGATCTGCGGTTGCATTAACAGCAAACGGTGCCACAACTTATTCATGGACACCAGCTGGAGGATTAAATACAACAGTGGGCCCGACCGTGCAAGCTTCGCCGGCTGTTACCACAACTTATATTGTAACGGGAACCTCAGCCGGTTGCTCTTCAACGGACACAGCAGTTGTAACGGTGAATGCGCTTCCAACGATTACGGTAAACTCTCCGACAATTTGTCCGGAGGGAAGTGCTACACTCACAGCCAACGGCGGAGATACTTATTCCTGGACCCCGGCAGCCACCTTAAGCGCTTCAACAGGTTCGCCTGTTACGGCTACCCCTTCTGTTAACACTGTTTATACGGTAACCGGAACGGATACCAGCACGCTTTGTTCCAATACGGCACAGGCAACTGTTACGGTCGAAATTCCGCAAATCACAGTAAATTCCGACACCAATTGTCTTGGAGATCCGGCTGATGTTTCAACGCTTACGGCAACTGGTGCTTCAACTTACGTTTGGTCACCGTCCACAGGTTTAAGCACTACTACCGGAGCTACAGTTACTGCCTCGCCAACACAAACAACTGTTTATACGGTGATAGGAACTACTGCAGGCGGCTGTTTGGATACAACAACGGCTACGGTAACAGCAATTCCTGACTTTACGCTTACGGTGAATTCAGACAGCATTTGTACGGGCCAATCGGTACTGCTCACGGCAAACGGTGCCACAACTTACAGCTGGTCTCCGGCAACAGGATTAAGCGCCACGACCGGAACAGAAGTGGTCGCAAGCCCTACCACAACAACGGTTTATACTGTTACAGGAACTACCGCAGGATGTTCGGAAACAACCATTTCAACTGTTACTGTTTTTCCACAGCCAACAGCATCTATTTTCGCTAGTCCGAATCCAACGAGCACCGTTGAATCGACAGTCAATATCCAAACAAGCAGCAATAACAATAGTAATTCCACTAACTGGTACCTGGATGATTCATTGATTTCACAATTGAATTCATTTGCTTACACCTTCCCAAGCGAACCGGGAAGTTATGTGGTACAATTGATTGTTACCAACGCCTTGGGTTGCTCCGATACCGGATATGTTACGATTGTGGTTCAGGAAGATATTATTTTCTATGTTCCCAATTCGTTTACGCCCAACGATGATGATTTCAATGGTGTATTCATTCCGATCATCACCTCCGGGATCGATACCAAGGATTATGCGTTCTCTATCTTTAACCGCTGGGGTGAACTGGTCTTTGAAGCAAAGGAAATTAGTGAAGGATGGGATGGTACTTATAAAGGCGTAAGATGCCAGGACGGCACGTATACCTGGAGTTTGAAATTCAAATCGAAATACAACGACGGCGTTTTTGAACATAACGGCCATGTAACATTGGTTCGCTAATCGGTTCGAGAGCGTACCAGGATATTCTTAAAGAAGCAAGTAACTGATTGTATCAAAATTAGTAACTTGCTTCTTTTTTCATGATGCACTATTTCTCTTTGGTATTGGCAGTTTGCTGCTCGTTTTTCACCACTGGCATTTACAGTCAGTCACTGGTACAAATCAGCGGACAGCTTGAGGACATTCATTCCGAACCAATCATGCTGGCTTATTACCTGGGTGATAAACAATACATAGAAGATACGGTTGAGATAGATGCCAACGGGAAATTTATATTCACCTATCCCGAATTACTGGAACAGGGTGTCTATCTATTTTATTTTCCGGGCAACAGTCGTTATGTAGAATTTATCCTCGGTGACGATCAGCAATTCAGCGTTAAAGGAAAACTTTCCGATTTCACAAAAACGGCGAAATTCAGCGGGTCAACTGACAATACGCTTTTCTATGGCTATCTGAATAAACTGGAGACGTTTAAAGAAAAGGACGAAAAATGGTCTGCTGTAAAATCGCGCCATACATTGAATGGAAATGCCGATTCGCTAAAAGTAGCCGACGAAATGATCCAACAAAACGGCGATGCTTACAAAGTCTACAAAAAACAGTTCCTTGAAAAAAACGCCAACTCTTTTCTTGAGAAACTTCTGCGTTTTAATGAGCGGCCCGATGTGCCTGAAACACTTACTCAGGAGGAAAAGTATTACTATTACAAAAATCATATTTTCGATAACCTTGACTGGTCATTTGACGGTGTGCTCAGAAGCCCCAACTACGAATCATTACTCACCGAATTCATCGACAAATTAACACCCCAAACTCCTGATTCTATTATTATTGCCTGCGATCTTATTCTTCAAAAAACCAAGGAAAACGACGACCTTTTTAAGTACACGCTCATTCAGTTAACGAATAAATATGCCCGCAGCACTACTATTTGCTTTGATGCAATTTATGTGCATCTGGTCGAGAATTATTACTTGAAAGGGCAAGCTTTCTGGTTGAATGGAACGGATGAAGAAAGCAAAGTCCAGCTAAAGAAAATGAAAGAAAATGCCGAACGTTTAAAACCGGTACTTTGCGGAAATTATGCCTATAATTTTACACTGGCGGATGAAAAAGGTAAGAAGCATGAACTGCGTAAAATTAGCGGCGAACGGACTATTCTGTTGTTTTGGGCTTCGGATTGTCACAGGTGTGAGGCTTTTATGAAAGAGCTGGCAGCTATCACCGATTTGTGTGAGAAAAAAGGAGTAACGATTGTGAGTGTTGATAATGGTGCCGATGGGAAATTATGGCGGGAAAAATTGGAGAAATATCCGGTGAAAAACATGCTTGCCCTCACTTCATCAGGTTCAGAAGAACAGACTTTGCTGATCGAGCAATTCGATTTATACTCCACTCCTCTCGCCTTCTTTCTAGACAAAGACAAAAAAATCCTCTACAAAAAACTGGATGTGGAGCAGATTAAAAATATCGTGGAACGACTTCCAGATGTATCTGAATAATCACTAATCAGAACTCTTACTTTCCCCTTGGCACGCCTGTAGTTCAATTGACGGCCTTCTCGAACACCGCAATGGCTTCAATATGACTAGTGTGTGGGAATTGATCTACCAGTGATAGTTTTTTCATTATGTATCCTTCCTTCGCCATACTGTCGGCATCACGGGCTTGTGTAGCTGGATTACAGGAAATGTAAACAATGCGTTCAGCCCCCAGCGCCATTACTTTTAAAAGTGTTTTAGGAGCTATTCCGGCGCGTGGCGGATCTAAAACAATGGTATCGATCCTGTTTTGGTATTCCGGATGGAATGACAGGAATTTCCCAACATCGGCGGCAAAGAAATGTAAGTGTGACAGTCCGTTGAGCTGCGCGTTGCGTTTGGCATCTTCAATGGCTTCTTCCACTATATCAACGCCAACAATTTCCCCCACATTTACACGTTGAGCGATCAATTGTCCGATGGTTCCGGTTCCGCAAAACAAATCCATGATCACACCACCTTCTTTGGCTGTTTCGCACACATAATCGATGGCCTTGGTATAAAGTCGTTCAGCGCTTTTCGGATTGGTTTGAAAGAAGCTTTCCATGCTGATCTCAAATGAAAGTCCGAGCATTTTTTCAACTACAACCGCATTTCCGACGAGCAATTTACTGCTTCCGTTTTCAATTTTGGCACGATCAGCAATATTGTCGTTTACCGTATGCCAAACACCTGCGAGCCGTTTTCCTAATCGTTCCTGTAAAAAAGCAACCACTTTTGCTGTGTCGAATTTTTTCAGGCCGTTGGAACTCGTTACAAAATGAATGAGCAACTGGTCCTGCTCAAATGATTTACGCACGACGATGTGACGAAAAAAACCTTCTTTTTTGGGAGGATGCCAGGCCGGAAGTCCGCTCGATTTTAGCAATTCACGCAGTTCGATAAGAATGGTTTCCCATTGTTCGTCAAACAAACCGCTTGGTTTATTGAGGTTTTCTACTTTCCACCACGTTCCTCTTCGCTTGAATCCCAATGCAAATGCATCATCGATTTCTTCTCCCGTTTCAGGTACGTGTTCGATGCAGGAAAAGCTGTATTCCATTTTATTTCGGTAGAAAAACTGTTGAGGTGAAGCGATAAAACTATCAAACAGGGTTTCAACGTTTTTTACATTCCCGATTCTTCGATAGACTTCGAGTGTGGTTTTTTGCTTGTATTCCTGCTGTAGTTCTGTGGGTACAAAAATATAGGGAGCACCTGAAATTTCCTGGTAGGGCAATTCGATTTCCTGCGGAGAGCGTTTTAAGACTTCGAGTAATTTACACTCACCGTGACGTTTCCGTTTTTTATCGACTCTTGCCCGTACAAACTGACCCGGAAAGGTATTTTCGATGAACAACACAAATTCACCTTCATCGCTGCGTAAACGCGCAATTCCCTGGCCGCCAAATGCTAAATCTTCAACCTCTATTTCAATGATTTCACCTCTATTTACCACGCCATTTATTTGAGGGTGTAAAGATAATGGAATGTTGGGGAATGTGGTGAATTATGCGTCGGATTGGTGGTTTTGCTAGAGTTCTGAAATTAAATTCGGGAATATTCGAATTCGGGAATTTGAGTGTTCGCAATATTACGAACGCTTTTTAGTAAAACTAAAATCAGAGAAATCATTCGCCATTTTGAATGGTTGTTACTAATGTGCGAAATTGTTTTTTCTAATCGTTTGATCTTTTCCTATCGGCAGTCCGAAATTCCGCAACAATCGGACAAAAAAAAACAATCAACTAAGGAATACACCGGGAAAACATAGCAATACACTAACAATCAATGATATAACCAAACAAAGGCCAGCAAAAAATAATTTACATTTTATGTTTACCGATCAGGCTACATATTGGTTTGTAAAGACTTAATGAGTTGATAAAGAAGGCTTCAGAACACTGACAATCAATTGCTTTAGTTTTGCTATAAGTTTCATGAAACCCAGTTATTCACTTTTAAAAAACACAATTATGATTACTCAAAAAAACCTTTTTATGAGCTTTTCCGGCATGTGCATTGCACTTTTTATGGGAGAAACGGCAAACGCTCAATTTATCGAAACTATGGGTACAGCAGGAAGCGGTACTGAAACCATTGCAGTTCATGAAACCAATAACCGGTTTGATCAGATTGCACACACGTATAGCGGTACTGCCGACATGCGTACGACTACACCATCCACAGGTTATCCTGGTGCTTCGGGTTCTTTTAACACACTTATTCAGGCTCAGGAAACGTTTGTTGCCCAAGACATCAATGCTTCGATGTGCGGAGTTTCCGATTCTATTTCATTTGGTGTTTTCAAATCTACGAACGCTTCTACTGGTGTTGACTTTTTGGTGTTGGAATATAGTATCAATGCCGGTTCTTCGTGGGTAAACATTCCTTTTACGGCATTGCCTACAGGTTCGGGAACATCGCATTGGTATCAGCGAAAAGTTCTGTTACCGGCAGCTGCCCACATTTCTACTCTCTGGCTGCGTTTCAGAAGCACGCTTACCGGTAGTTCTTCCGCTAATCCGCAATTCAGAGTTGATGATTTGACATTTACCTGCGGAACTACATCAGGTGAAAATTGTTCAAATCTGACTTCATTGGTTGAAGCCGAAAGTGCAACTACATATTGTGCTCAAATCGGAACAAACGCGCTTTATGCTTCTACCAACATGACAGCTCCACTCTACCAATGGTATAATCAAAATGGAATTTTGACAGGTGAAACGGGTGACTTCCTAACACTAAGTACTTCAGGAACTTATTATGCCGTAATCAGTAACGATGAAGGTTGTGTTCTAACAACTGAAAAAACCTACATTTTGGTTTATCCGCAGCCTGAATTCTGTGCAGTAAGTCTCGAAGGATGTGAAGGTGATACGGTTGAGGCTTGTGCTTCATTGGCTGCAAGCAATTTGCTTATTTCCGAATATCTTGAAGGTACGGGCAATAACAAATACCTGGAATTGTTTAACGCTACTTGCGACACCGTTGATTTGGCGGATTATGTCCTAAAAGCCTATCACAACGGTGTAAATGTGCCAACGTATACTATTTCTTTAACAGGAACATTGGCTCCGAATACTGCGTATGTCATTGCTAATACAAATGCAACTATCTGGTCGGGAACACCTGATTTGATCATCAACAACCTGGCTTTTAACGGAAATGATGCACTTGAACTTTACAATACGGTAACGTTGACAACAGCTGATATCTTTGGTTCCATCGGTTATGATCCGGGAGCTTCATGGAGAGATATTACTGTTGGAAGTCCAACACTTGGCTGGTCGACTGAAAACAAAACGCTGGTACGCAAATCTTGTGTATACTCCGGTATTGACACACGCACCGATTTAGGAGGAATCAGCGGGTTCAAAACTCTTACTACAGAATGGGATACGTTAACGGTTAATACTGTTAGTGGATTAGGTTCACACGTGTTCGGTCCTTCTTCATACAGTTTCTCAGTAGCATCAGGAAGCGCTTCGATTGTTTCATCTGCAGGAAAATGCATGCAGGTTGTGATTGGCGCTGGTGTATCTTCTATTGCTGTTGATGCTTCTTTCTGCACATTTAATGATTGCGAAGAAATCAACAATCTGATCACGGTAACCGATACTTGTCACAAATCTCGTGGCGCTATTGCACCGGTTGAAGGATCGTTGCCATCATCAATAGTATTTCCGAATCCTTTCACAGAAACGCTGAGTGTAAATTACACTGTTGAAAAAGAAGGATTGGTGACATTCACTATTTTCAATCTTGCAGGTGAGCAGGTATTCAGCCAAACTGTTGCAGCCGAAAAAGGAAACCAGGAAACGGAATTGAACCTGGCAAGTTTGTCGGCCGGAACGTATGTTTGCCATATTCAATCTGCCGATAAGTCGGAGGAAATTAGAATCGTGAAATCCAAGTAACGATCAGTTGATCTAACAAATTATCACAAGAAATGGGAGTTGTATTTCGATACGGCTCCTTTTTCGTTTCTAAGGAATGTGAGCATTCGCTTTTTTTGCCGGCAAAAGTATTGAATTGGGGGAGAATCCTGATAAAATTTGAGTTTCAAGATCGAGGGTAAGTTCCCAATCTTACGAACACGAACGCAAGTTCGGTATATTGGGAACGCGTTCGTAATATACCGAACTTGTCTACAAAATCAACAATTTCATTTTCAATGAATTACATAAATCTCAATCCAAGATAAGCTCAATCTGATCAATTGGTTTTTGTCTGCGCAACCCCAGGTGATTTATCCAATAGTATAATTGGGTTCCCTGTAAAGAATTACGAGATCACCGTTTCCTGGTCAATAATATCCTGGATGGATTTATTTTCAAGGATTCGCAAGGTTTCATTGCGCACGTCGATCATAACTTTGTTGAGGCCACAGAGTGTTTCACTGGTGCATTCATCGCAGGGCTGGTAATAATTGAGACTCACACACGGCAGTAAGGCGATTGGGCCGTTGAAGAGCCGAATGATTGTTGAAATGGTAATGTTTTTTGGTTCATGGCGCAGAAAATAGCCACCGCCTTTTCCCATTTTGGAAGCAAGAATGCCTTGTTTTTTCAGGTCAAGTAAGATGGATTCCAAAAATTTGCGCGGAATATGGGCCTGTTCGGAAATCTCGACAATCAATGTAGGATTATCACTACCTTTTTTAGCAAGGTAAGTGAGTGCGTGGAGAGCATACTTGGTTTTCTTGGAGAGCATAGAAACAGTTCAGTAGCCTAAATATACGTCTTATTCAACCACTTAAGTTATCCAAAAGTTCATTTGAAGGCCTATTATTGAAACCTTAAATCATTCCGCGAATTACGCCTTTGTCAGCTGCCTGGATAAACCCGATAATTTCTTCACGAATCGGTGATGCCGGCATGGTATCCAATACACCTTCAATTCCTTTTGAGATCACGTTGTTCTGAACGTAAATGATACGGTAGATATCTTCAATTTCCCGTACTTGCTCGTCTGTGAAACCGCGTCTTCTCAAGCCAACCGAATTGACACCGGCAAACGTAATTGGTTCGCGCGCTGCCTTTACATATGGAGGAACACTTTTACGAATGAGTGTAGCACCGGCAACAAAAGTATGAGCGCCAATGTGCATGAATTGCTGAGCAGCAACCATTCCTTCCAGAATGGCATAATCATCAATTGTCACATGACCGGAAAGGCCCGTGTAACCTGCAAGAATGACATTATTACCAATATGACAATCGTGCGCAATGTGCACATAGGTCATGAGTAAACAGTTATTACCGATTTTGGTAACCCAACGGTCTTTGGTCGCGCGGTGGATGGTTACACCTTCACGGATTACAGTATTGTTCCCGATTTCCACGGTGGTTTCTTCACCTGCGAATTTCAAATCCTGCGGAACAACTCCGATGCATGCTCCCGGAAAAATTTCACAATCGGTCCCGATACGTGTACCCGGATAAATGGTAACATTGGGATGTATTTTCGTACGGGCACCAATAATTACATCTTCGTAGATCGTTGTGAATCCTTCTACCGAAACACCCTCACCAAGCTGAGCTTTCGGGGAGATATTTGCCAGGTTACTTATCATTTATTCTTTGTCTTTAATCACTTGTGCCAACATTTCCGCTTCCATAACCGGTTTGCCGTTTACGTAAGCAACACCTCCCATGTGAACAAGTCCACGTCGCATAGGTGACAATAATTTCAATTCAAACACGACCGTATCGCCAGGCAATACTTTTTGCTTGAATTTCACATTGTCGATTTTCATGAAGTAAGTCGAATACAAATGCGGGTCTTCTACTTTACTCAGTGAAAAGATTCCACCGACCTGAGCCATTGCTTCAATTTGAAGTACTCCGGGGAAAACCGGATTTCCAGGGAAATGTCCTGTAAATATAGGTTCATTCATGGTAATGTTTTTCACCCCGACAATAGTATCGTCTGTAATGTACATTACTTTATCAACCAACAGGAACGGGTAACGGTGAGGAAGCATGCGCTCGATATCGTTGATATTGTAGAGCGGATCTGCCGTTACATCAAACGTTCTTGCTGCTTTTTCCTGTTTCTTGATTTGTTCTTTTAGCACTTTTGCGAAACGTACGTTGCCGGAATGTCCCGGACGAGCTCCCAAAATATGTGCTTTGATCGGTTTACCCACAAGGGCTAAATCACCAACGATATCCAATAGTTTATGACGGGCGGGTTCGTTTTCAAACTGCAGTTTAAGACTGTTCAGCACACCGATTCCGTCGTAATTAACGGTTAAATTTTCTTTACCGAGCAATTTCGCAAGGCGGTTGAGTTCTTCCTGGCTCACGTCGTTGCGTTCCACCAAAACAATCGCATTGTCCAAATCACCACCTTTAATCAGGTTGTTTTTTGCGAGGAATTCCAATTCGCCAAGGAAACAGAATGTACGGCAGGGTGAAATTTCTTTCTCAAATGCATCGATGTTGTAGATGGCTGCATGTTGCGTGCCCAATGCCGGTGAGTTGTAATCGACCATTACGGTAATGCGGTAACCATTATCAGGAACGGCCAAAAACTCGATTCCTTTTTCGGTATCTTCCCACTTTACGTTTTCATCGAGGACAAAATATTCTCTCTCTGCTTCCTGTTCCTGGTAACCGACACGAATGATTTCTTTTACGAAGGGAAGCGAGCTACCATCCATAATCGGAATTTCAGGGCCATCAATTTTAATGAGTGCGTTATCGACTTCCATACCGTAAAGCGCCGCCAAAACGTGCTCTGTGGTATAGACGCGGGCCCCCTGAGATTCCAAGGTTGTTCCGCGATCAGTTGCAACTACCAAATCGGCATCGGCTTTGATGATCGGTTGATTTTCCAAATCTATACGCTGGAATTTGTAACCGTGATTATCCGGTGCCGGACAGACTTCCATTGTTACAGGCTCTCCGGTGTGGAGTCCAACTCCTTTAAAAACAATGGCTTCCTTTAAGGTTCGTTGCTTTTCTGACATATTATTCAGCTGATTTTGATAATGTTTTAATTTTTTGTTCGAGTTCGTTGATCTTTTGCAATAAGAATGGCAGTTTTCTGAACCCAAAATAGGATTTTTTAAAGTCTTCGATTGGAATGCCTGGCGATCCCATGAGTGTTTCCGCTTTTTTCACAGAACTCGGAATACCTGACTGAGCTACAATTTTGGTTCCATCGGCGATGTATAAATGTCCGCTGATACCGGCCTGACCACCAACCATGACATGCTTACCGATTTTCGCTGAACCAGCAACCCCAACTTGGGCTGCAAGAGCGGAATGATCACCAATTTCCACATTGTGGGCCAAATGAACCAGGTTGTCTACTTTGACGCCTTTACGCAAAATCGTAGAACCAAGCGTTGCACAATCAACGGTTGAGTTGGCACCAATTTCAACATCGTCTTCCAAAATCACGTTCCCGATTTGCGGAACACGTGAAAAAACGCCCTTTTCATCGGGTGCGTAACCAAATCCGTCGCTACCGATCACTACGCCTGCATGCAAGATGCAACGCGCTCCGATCACACAATCAGCATAAATGCGTACTCCGGGATGAAGGATCGTATCGTCACCGATCGTTACTCCGTCACCCACGTACACATTCGGGTATATTTTTACGTTATTTCCAATTTTAGCTCCGTCTGAGATGTAAGCAAATGCTCCGAGGTAAATTCCTTCACCAACCTGGGCACTTTCACTGATAAACGAAGGCTGTTCGATCTTCGCTTGTTTCTGGCGCATCTGGCTGTATACATCCAGCAATTTCGCAAAACAGGCGTAGGCATCTTCCACTTTTACAAGCGTCAATGTTTCGGGCAACGGTTTCAGCGGTTCAAACGTGGCATTGACAATACAAATAGATGCACCTGTACTGTAGATATAATCTTCGTATTTAGGATTCGAAAGAAAGGAAAGTGTGCCAATTGTACCTTCCTCAATTTTAGCCAATCCCGACACGGTTACGTCCGGGTTTCCAACAACCTCACCGTGGAGGATTGCTGCTATTTGCTGTGCTGAGAATTCCATCGAACAAATGTAATAAAAAGACAAATGACACTATTCTGCATTTTCATGAATTATTAACACGAAATTGGTTAATTCGCAAATAAATCGACTCTCAGGCACCAATCGACCAAGATGCACTTAATATTCGGTGCAATCGAGGGTATCTTTCAGTAAAAATTCGGTGAACTGAATGTGGTCCTGATACCAGTATGTTTCGGCCGCTACTTCCACTCCTTTTTTGGTAGTAAACAGGATGTATTGTTTGGGTTGTGGCTGCGATTTCAGTTTCGATTTCGAAAAGTCGATTTTACCCGTTTTTTTCATGCGGTTCACGATCTCTCTCGGGGAAATAAGCCCCAGTTTATCCTGCTGACAGGTCAATCGTTTGTTGGAATCGAGGTAAACGATGCTTTCCACGTTTGGAAAATGGAGCATTGTGCCCATACCTTCAGTGGTGTTTTTAACGCTGAAAATCGAACCTTTCGGCCATTTCACTTCAGCAATGTATGCATCGGCGGGAATGGTAAACCAGAGTTCGATGTCTTTTCCGTTGATTTCTTTCGTCACGCTGTATACCTGCGGATTCCCGTCTTTCTTACTTTTCCCGAAATCAACATCGCCGTCGTTTAAGAAAGCGACTACTTCGTCTTCGGTAAGTCCTTTTGAACGAAACAATTGCTGATCTTTATCACTGGTAACCAGTACACGGCCCAGAATGGTGTTTTTCACCCGGTTTGACGGCAACCAGGTACAGCCGCGGTTTTGAAAAAAGAAAAATACAAAGATGATTCCGATCCCAAAACCAAATCCGTAAAATTTCAACCTTCTTAAAAAGTTTTTCATTGGATGCTTAATTAGTGCTTTCCGTCGATCTCATTCAGACCGCTGAAAAAGCAGTCGCGAAGTTACTCTCTAAAATCTGATCTGCAACAAAAAAGGCCTGTTAAAAACAAGCCTTTTCAATTCATTGTGTTGTTGCTGATTATAAAAGAGCATCTAATTTTGCCGTAAGTTGTGTTTTCGGAACTGCACCAACTGATTTGTCTGCAATTTCACCTCCTTTTATGAATAAAATTGTAGGAATATTGCGGATACCGAATTTAGCGGATACTTGAGGGTTCAAGTCAACATTTACTTTTCCGATTACTGCTCGTCCTTCGTACTCAGTTGTCATTTCTTCAACAATTGGTCCGATCATTCGACAAGGGCCACACCATTCTGCCCAAAAGTCTACTAATACTGGTTTGTCTGATTTTAATACAACTTCTTCAAAGTTTGCATCTGTGATTTCTAATGCCATAATATGATAGTTTAATTGCGATCGATCGCCGGGTTAAAATTACTATTTCGTTTATTAGTTAGCAACTACTTTGCCACTCATTTTACACTGTCATCTTGTCATGCTGAATGAACATTCGTTTCATTGTTTTTTGGTTTTCGCTTTCCAAACAATAAAAGTAAATGCCATTGGTCAGTGATTCGGTATTGAAACGCAAAATGTGTCCACCGCTTTGATAATCCTGATCTGTAACGGTTTGCATCGGTTTCATCTGTTGATCAAGGATAGTAAACAAGATGTGTTTGGGTTGATTGATAGTGAAATAAAATTCGATTTCGCCGGTTACTTTTTGTTTTTCCAATCCGAAAAGTACGGCGTAATCTTCTTTCACAACAGCTCCTTTCCCGAGACGTTTCAAGAGTTCTCTATAAGCAATATACAATACCAAAACGCCCATTAACGTGAAGAGTACCGCCAATGCAGTTGCTTCAAACGAACGATCACGTACCACAAACCGAAACAGGTAATAGGCGACCGACATTACCACTAAACTGATCAACACCAGGATAACACTCGTTTTCTTTTTCATAAGGCAATCAATCCTTTAATTTCCGCAGCGCGGGTGTATACTTCGATGATGGAATCCACATCAACCATTACTTCTTTTGCACTCACACTAATGTATTTTCCGGTTTTGGATTCATGCAGCGCAATTTCGGCCACTTCGCCAAAAAGCGACATCACTTTTGCAAGCAAATCAGATTCATTAGGTACAATAAATTTGAAGAGGTACACATTCGGCCATTCTTGTAATGCTAACTGTTCTCTTAACTTCTCGAAGGGATCACTCACGGATACAAATAATTTTGGAGCAAAGATAACCGCTTTAACGCGAGGAGCAATTCATTGGGCAAGTTGTTTTTATACATGTATAGCAATTCCAGCGTTGTAATGCCTTTCTCCGTTTGTTCTTTCAGTTGCTGCTGCATGAGCATTACATCTGGTTCCGTGCCGATTACAACTGGATCAGCTGACCAGTCTTCCAGGTTTTCGAACTGTTTAATGAATCCGCGTTCCAATTCAATCAAACCGTTTACACAACCAATGACAGTTTGAGCATCTAATGCTCCGGAAATTGTTTGTTTGAGTTGGTTTCTGCGAGCATGGTATTCTGAGAAAGATTCCATGAAGTTGACCGGAAAATCAACTGAAACCACTGGAATTGGACTCAACGATGGATTCCCTCCAAGTGCTTCGTAGGCAGTTTGCAATTGAGCCAGGCGTTTAAGTTTCCCTTCAGCGGTTTTAAAAAGAACCGGTTTGGTAAGAAAATGCTGCTTAAGTTCGAATAACTGCGTTTCGTAAGCGTCATCCGCCTCTTCGACCGTGTCAACCGACAAATAAACGAGCGCTTCGCGGGCTGTCATTTCACTATTCGGCCTCACCTTTGTTTTTCCGCATCCGGATATTCAGGAACTCAACAAAGAGCGCATAAACCATTGCGAAATAAATATATCCTTTCGGGATGTGTTGACCGAATGATTCGGCGATTAACAACACACCGATAGTTACTAAAAATCCAAGGGAAATCATCTTAATGGTTGGTCGGGAATTGATGAAGTCTGAAATCGGTTTCGCAAACAAAAGCATGATAATCATAGAGATGATCACAGCAGCAAAAATAATGATCAGCGGATCGCCGTGCGTTTCATGTCGAATATCATTGGTCATCCCAATGGCTGAGATTACCGAATCAAAACTAAAGATGAAGTCAATCATAACGATCTGCATCACTACAGCGCTCAATCTCACTTTCTTGGTTTTTTTACCTCCTTCTTCTACTCCCTTTACGCTGGCGTGCATTTCAGTTACTGATTTATAAATCAAGAACAATCCACCAACAAGGAGCACCAAACTGTGTCCGGTAATCATTTCAGTGGTATAAGGGAAGTATTTGAAACTATCAAACAGGGGCTCGGTATCTAACTTCATGATCCAAGACACAATGCTTAAAAGCAAGATTCGGATGATAAGCGCTAGACTTAATCCAAGAATACGGGCTTTGCGCTGGTCTTCTTTCACCAGTTTATCGGTAATGATCGAAATAAAGATGATGTTATCTATACCAAGAACGATCTCAAGAAGCGTTAATACAGTAAGGTAGAAAATGCCGACTCCAGTCAGTAAAATTGAAAAATCCACGATTCAGTTTTGTGCAAATTTACTCAGTGTTTTCGATAAATCTGTTATTAATTGATGATTTCGTGATGAAAGGCCGAAATAAATGAATTTAGATTTGTTTTAGATAAAATGTGGTTGTACATTAGTGCCATTGAACCTATGCCTGTGTTTTACTACACAGCATTCAAACCAATCGGAGAGTTCCTGTTATTTTTTAGTAGTAGTTTTTAATAACAGGGCTCTCTTTGTTTTTCTCAAAAATCTTTCAGGAAGTTTAGTTGAATTTGTTCATTGAATGGGAATTCGATTGATTCATTATTTTATTGAAAATGAGAAAACTAAACCCACGTAATATTGCAAATTTACGTGGAAGAATTGGCACGTAAATTTGCAATATTACGTGTCCTTGTCCGAGTCAAAATCAAGCCTTACTTTGTTCGAAATAGTGATTCAAAATTTCGCTGTTATTGATTCCCGACGTTTGAATTTCCATCAACTTCGGCATTCCGTTGGTTTCATGCGTGAAAAATGACTGCAGTTGTTGCTCGAATGTTTCTACAGAAGCTGCGGTGTAATATTCCAAGCCGTAAGCTTTGCAAATGTGTTCAGCCGAAAAATCATGCTTCGCCACAAAATAAGTGTCTTTCTGAACAACGGTGTCAGGCCCCGGAATGATGTTAAAAATATCGCCACCACCATTATTCAATACAAAAATGCGCAGGTTGGCTGGCTTGTGATTGCTCCAGAAAGCGTTGGAATCGTAGAAAAACGACATATCGCCGCTGATGAGTACATGCCAGTTTTCGGGTTCCATCAATGCAGCGCCACAGGCCGTTGAAGAACTTCCGTCGATGCCGCTGGTACCGCGATTGCACCAATAACGAACACTTTTGATCGGATCGAATAACAAAGCGTAGCGGATAATGGAACTGTTGCCGATGTGCAATTGTGCATTTTCGGGAACTGTATCCAACATTACTTCCATGGCTTTCAAATCAGAAAAAGGAACGGTTTTCAACACTTCTCCGTGTTTGATTCCTGAAAGTAGATCAAGCTGTTTCCATTGTGTTCCGAAACGCGATGCAGGTAATTCCGATAGGTTATTTTTATGCAATGCAAGCATTACTTCGGCAGGATCAACCGCTGTTGTAAATGCCAATGACTGATAAGTATCCATGAATGGAAAATCATTCCCGACACGAATCGTAATTGCTTCGGCTTTGCGCAAAAAGGTTTTGATGCGTTTGGAAACAATTGCTCCGCCGATCACTACAATTACTTCCGGATAAAAATCCGATGTTTTTTCAGGTGCAATTTGATTCAGCGACCGGTCGATGCAATGAATAAACTGCGAATCGTGCAAGTTGGATGTGTGTTCAACCAAAACGGCTACAGAAGGATCTTTGGCCAGTTCACCCAATTCTTTTTCAAGACGTGGATTTTTCTGCATCTGACCACAAATCACCATGCGTTTTTTCGCCTGATTCCATGTATCTGACAACCATTTTTCTTCAGAAGTTGTCAAATGGAGTTCGCCTTCTGCCAGGTGAATCCACTGATTCATTTTTTCAGGTGAATCCGTGATTTCGTAAAGCGGTTCGGTAAACGGAATATTCAGGTGAACAGGCCCTTTACGTTTTCCGTTGGCGTGTTGAATCGTTTCGCAGCATTGACGTTCAAACATCCAGCGTTGTTGTGGTGTATGAATGGCGTTTAGTTGTGCCTGAGCCAGTACATGTGTCCCGAAAACACCGGTTTGAACGATTGTTTGTCCGTCACCCTGATCTACCCATTCCAATGGACGATCTGCGGTAAGTACAACCAGCGGAATTCCCTGGTAATAAGCTTCGGCAATAGCCGGGAAATAATTCAGCGGAGCTGATCCGGAAGTGCAGGTAATTGCTACCGGTTGATTGAGTTGCTGCGCCATTCCCAACGCATAAAATGCTGCTGAACGTTCATCGGGAATCACGTACGTTACAAAATCAGGATGTTCATCAAAAGCAATGGAAAGGGGTGCGTTGCGCGATCCGGGTGATAAAACGATGTGTGTAATTCCTCCTCTGAGACAGGCATCAACCAGCAATTGCACCTCTAATTTTGCACTTGATTTCATGTTGCTAAAATTACTTATTTTTCACTCGTTTAACAGGTAATTTGAAGGAAATTAAACATCAAAAAAACTTCAGTAATCCCGCAATATTACGGAATGTAAAATATTGAAAAACAATTATTTACACTAATTACAGAATGAGGATTTACACTTTTTCCATACAATTCAGCAGCGTCCTGCTTTTGTTTTCAGTCTCTTCCCATTCCAGGTCAGGGATCGAATCGATGGTATAACCGCCACCCAGGTACAGATATGCCTTTTCCTGCTGTAATTGGGCACAACGAAGGTTCACAAATAATCGGCTTCTTTCTTCGCTGTATAAACCAACAATGCCTGCGTACAAAAACCGATCGTGCATTTCACGCGATGTCAGTAAATCGAGCGAAGCCATGCGTGGTGTACCGCAAACAGCGGGCGTCGGGTGTAAATCCATCGCGATTTGCCAGGCAGATGTATCGCCCATTTCTGCCGTAAAATCGGTTTGTAAATGCTGGACCGGTCCGGCTTTAACCGCTTTTGGGCCATCATTCAGTGTAATGATGCATTGATTTCGCAACAAAGCTTCAGCGATGGCTTGTACCACAAAATCATGTTCTTCGTATTCTTTATTCGTCCATGGTGAAGTATCATTTGCAGAATGTGTTCCCGCCAACGCAATTGTTTTTAGCTGATTTTTTTCTGTATTCACAAGTGTTTCAGGAGTTGCTCCTATCCACGTTCCGAATTGGACGGATGAAATGAGGTAGACAAATGCCTTCGGATAGGTTTGTGCCAATTCGTGGAAAAGTGATTCACCTTTTTCAATGGGAAAGGTAACTGCTTTCACACGTGAATAAACGGCTTTCTTCACTCCCATCACCGGAAACGCATGTAACATAGCTTGTGCTTCGATCTGATAATCGCGCTGAGAAATCACAACTGGCTGATCGGAATGAATATGCCACAACGGTGTTGATTTCTCAAATGAAGGAACGAATTGAAAAATGCGCTGATGCAGAAAATCGGAAACGACAAATCCGGTGGGAACTGTTCCCCGGACAGGTTCAAATTGTCCCTGCTGTTCCACAAAATCAGCTTCGCCGGGTAAGCGGTAATAAATACGGTCCATCAGCTTCGGGGAACGATCATGATGGTCAACCGGCCTGTACAAACGAGTTTTTCGGTAGTTTGATCGTAAATATCTACCTGCCATACGTGCGAGCGTTTGCCGGCATGTACGATTTTACCAATGGCTTTTACGCTTCCTGATTTCACCGATCCCACATGATTGGCATTGATCTCGATTCCGACAGGTGCTTCTTTCGAAAGATCGATCAGCAAAGTCGATCCCATAGAACCAATCGATTCGATCAGGGCCGCGCTTGCTCCGCCATGTAATAATCCCATTGGCTGATGCGTGCGGTGATCTACCGGCATGGTAGCAATGAGGTAATCGTCGCCCAATTCGATGCAACGAATATCAAGCACTTCCATGAGTGTGTTTTTCCGGAAAGCATTGATTTGTTCCAGCGGGACCTGTTGAAGTTTCATGCGTGTTGTTTTACGTAAAATTAAACAACGCGGATGGAAAGACAATTTTTTTGGGATAACGTTTTGGTGTATGATTGCAGCCATGCTGCAATTAGGCTCGGGAAGCGTCCCGAGCCTACACCAAAACTGCCATGATTAATATAACGGCAATTTCCTCCTCCGCCAAACACAAAGAAGGAAATCACCGACCGATTTTGACTTTATCAGCCAATCGGATACTGTTTCGCAATCAGCGGTTTGTAGGTCGTTGTATGATGCTGGTAGGAAGCTTGTCCCGGCCAGTTATTTTGTTCATTTACATAGAAAACCGCTTCCAGCACCTGATCGCCAACCGGTTGTGCGTAGTTGTTCGGATCTGCTTTTGCAAACAAATCATCGAGCACTTCCCTGATTGGATCCAAAATGCTCAATTCGAGTCCGTAATAGGAATAGATTTCCTTAACTGCATCCAGTCCACCGGAAGGGAAACACAATGGAGCAACATCTAACGGATTGTGAATTCTCCATGCAAATTGCGGATTGAAAAGCGAATTAAAGTATTCCGCAAAACCAACATCTCCGGAAGTTAATCCGGCGAATGACCAGCAAGCCATGTTGTGAACAAAACCACCACCGTATAGGTAATTGTTTAAATAAGCAAACATTGGAGGCGTAAGTGTTCCGCCTAAACTGTGTCCGGTTACGTACAAGAATTTCGGTTGAACGGATTGTAAATATTCTGCAGCATTTTTTCCGCTTGAAGTCAATGCCAGAAGTTTGTTTATCCCGTTGTAAGTTGCGTCTGAAATAAGAGCAGTTGACGGAGCTGATGAAACGAGTGAATTAAACGGCATGGTGGTTCCGATTGCAAAATCTTCACGCAGCCACGATTCGATACTCACGGGATTGGTTCCGCGAACTACAACCATGTATTCCTGTGTTGCAGGATTCAATGCAATGTACATCAGGCTGTCAGAAAACCGCCAGTCGATACCATGATAAGACGGCCCCCAAACTACTTCGAGTCCAAGCTCTGCAACGGCTGCATCCAGATCATCAATGCGTTCATAGGAATATTCACACAATTCGATCATTGTGTTGGGGTAATAATTGTAATCGTTGGTTGCTAATACAGTTTTCATTGTACTCAGAGTTAATGGTTTATACTTGAAATCAAAAATACGAGGCAAAACTGGTCCAACATCGGGTAGTTACACCTAAATACTTTGTCACGTAATTTTACCCGTTTCAGGCATAACAAGCCATTCTTGAAATAATATTATCTTCGCTCAACAACAATCCAACGCATGAAGCTACTTACCCAATTACAGTTTTCAATCAACGGCATTTTCGACTTGTATATTACACAGGGCAGACGATTTTACGGTTTTAGTATTTTGTTTGCCATTTTATCAAGCCTTTGGAGTGCTATACTGGGATTGGTTGTCGTATACATTTATTTCATCATCGCCAACATGCTTGATTTAAATTCAATGAATTTCAACAAGCGTTTTTTTGACGGCGACTCAATTATTTATGCGACTGGCGCTGCCGAATTTATCATGATTATCAACATGAGTTTGTATGCCATAGCGTTGAATCGATTCAAAAGAGAGGTCACACAACGCATTTCTTTTGGAACATTTTTTAAATGCATTGATTCTTCTACCTGGGGACTTTACTTTATTTGTACCACTGCCGGTGTTATCATCATGAATCTTCTAACCGATTTCGCAACACCTTCACCAAATTACGCAGGAGGTTCCATGCAGCAATTACGGTCCTTGTATGAAGGGCCATCAGCAACGGATTTGTTCTTTTCATTCTGTGTGTTTATATTACAGTTCACTCCTATTGTGCTCGGTTTTTTCATTCTTTATCGTTCATTGAAAAAAACGGGAATAGAACTTCATCAAAAGGAGATTGCACGAACATTATTAACGGTTGTGATTTTATCCTTTGTCATTTACATTGGTGCCACTTCAATCTCAACTTTTGTAAACAACTATATTGTTCGATTGATTTCTATGCCTTTTCAGGAACCACTTATTCCTGGTATATTAACATTGGTGATTTACGTGTTTCTGATTGGCCTGTTTTATCTTGGACTGGCCGGGTCCTATCTTCTACCCTTTTTTTTTCACGAAAATGATGTTGATCAAAAACGGGATATCATCCTCAACGAACATTCACCCATAGACGAATTGTAATGATTGCAGAAACCGAACGACTGATCCTGCGCGAGCTCACGCCGGACGATGCTCAGTTTGCATTTGATCTGAACAGTAATCCGGAAGTGTTGAAGTATACAGGCGACGAGCCGTTTGATTCCGTTGAACAAGCGCGTGAGTTTTTGGAAAACTATTCCGATTACCAACGTAATGGTTTCGGGCGCTGGGGAGTTGTATTGAAAGAAACTGGGAAATTGATCGGTTGGTGTGGCTTGAAACGCGATCGGGAAACAGGAGAAGTTGACCTCGGTTACCGCTTTTTCCAGGAAAACTGGAATAGAGGGTTCGCTACGGAAGCGTCAGTGGCTTGCCTTGAAATTGGAAAAGCAACATTTAACCTGGAACGCATTGTTGCTCGGGCCCAAAAGGAAAATCCAGCCTCGTATAAAGTGATGGAAAAACTGGGGTTTACTTTTGAAAAAGAATATTCCGAAGACGATGAGACGTGGGTGCTTTACACGATTTTAACGTGAATTCGGGATAAGATTTCGTTACTTTGTAAGAATAGTCGTATCGCCTTCTACACCTTTCAGAATCAACTTACTGTCTTCTTGCTGAAGAATATCAAAAAACGTTGCTTCACCACCTGATACAATGGTAATTCGGCTGTTTTTCACGAAATAAGTCATGTTGCTTTCGATGGCTTCGCCGCCAACAATGTAACGCGCACTTCCTGTACCTTCACCATTCTTTTCCATAACGAATGTAAAGCTTGCACCGAAATCTGAAGTGGTTTCAACTCCACCCAATACTTTGGCGGTCCAAGAGCCTTCGAGTTTTTTACTAACACGCTGATTTTTAGAGCAGGCAACAGCAATGAATACAATTGCTAAAATGGCGATGAAAGGTTTCATAGTTATTGGCTTTGGAACAAAAATACAGGAAATAACAGACTTTTTCGCATTGGTTATCAATCCTTTTCCAGAATAGTAGCATCACCGTAATTGTCAGTCAGGGTTATTTTCTTGCGGGTAATGTCGTTTATCGTGAAAACAACCGCATCCTGGTCAACAATCATTGTGAGGTAATCATTTTTGATAAAGTACTTGACTCCATAGACTTCATCCATTCCCCAATCTGTATAAACCATCGTGCCCGTACCTTCACCATTGCGGTCTTTGTTGAATGTAAACCTGATTTCTTCATCAGGGTCGAGATTACTTCCCATGAAAACGGTCGCTTTCCAATCACCGTCTATTTTACGGCTGATTCGCTGATCTTTGGAACAAGCTGTAACGAAAAAGAGTGTTAGAAAAATGGCTAAGATGCTACGCATAAGGTGTTTTTTGAGTTAAAAATAATACAAATTCACTTTCCGTTGTGTAGTTTTGGAGCGAACCAATGCCGTGATCTTTCATGCTTGACAAGTCCGCTCAACTAAGTACAGAACGTTTTTTACTGCGTTTGCTCACTACAAATGACGTACCGCAATTGCTTAAGTTCATCGACAACGAACCTGAATTGTGGGAATATGCCTTGGTTCCATGTAATGATCGCCCTTCGATGCTACAGTATCTGAACGAAGCATTCGCTGATCACGAAAAGGGAACTGCTTTTCCATTTGTGGTGATTGATCGCAGTTCGGGAAATATCGTTGGATCAACGCGTTTCTATGATTTTCAACCTGGGAATGGTTCAACCTTGCTGGGTTATACCTGGTATTCAAAACACCAGCAGGGAAACGGGATTAATTCGCATTGCAAGTACCTGATGCTGCAATATGCGTTTGAAGTAATGCAACTGGAACGGGTGGAATTGCGTGCAGATTTGCGCAACGAACGCAGTATCGCCGCAATGCTGAAAATCGGGTTTACGCAAGAGGGAATTTTACGGAATCATTTGCCGGTGGCAGATGGAACGCGGAGGGATAGTATTATTTTCAGTGCGTTGAAGGATGAGTGGTTTGGAGGAATAAAGGCGAATTTGGAAAGTGTTATTTTGAGATAGATTTCGGGAATTCGGGTGTTCGGGATATCCCGAACACCCGAATTCCCGAATTTCATTTTTTAGCAAAACAAAAAAAGCCCCGTCAGCCTAAGCAGACAGGACTTTCATCTATCTCATTGCAAATTTTATTTCTTCGCTTTCTCCAGCGCCAGATCCAACACTTCCCGCATTGATTTGACATAATGGAATGTCAATCCTTTTACATAATCGGCTGTGATTTCTTCTATATCTCTGCGATTGCGTTCGCACAAAATGATTTCCTTGATATTGGCACGTTTGGCAGCTAGAATTTTCTCTTTGATCCCGCCAACCGGTAATACTTCTCCACGAAGTGTGATTTCACCAGTCATCGCCAGGTTTTTCTTCACTTTTCGTTTGCTGAACGAAGATGCCAACGACGTTAACATCGTAATTCCGGCACTTGGACCGTCTTTTGGCGTTGCTCCTTCCGGAACGTGAATGTGTACATTTGTTTCGTCGAACAATTCTTCTGTCAGCCCCAGCATGTCAGAATGAGATTTCAGGAATTCCAGCGCAATTATTGCCGATTCTTTCATCACATCTCCAAGATTTCCTGTGAGTGTCAGCTTGCCTTTTCCTTTGGTCAATGACGATTCAATAAACAAAATATCACCGCCAACGCTTGTCCAGGCTAAACCTGTCACAACGCCGGGAACATCGTTGTTATCGTATCTCGTTTTTTCGCGGCCCGGACCCAAAATACTCTGCAGTTGGTCCAATTCCACTTTTACTTCGTATTCTTCTTCGATAGCCACTTGTTTCGCACGATGACGCGATAGTTTCGCCAGTTGTTTGTCCAACCCACGAACACCCGATTCATTGGTGTATTGCTCCACGATTCGTTCCAACGTTTTCTTATCTACCGTGAGGTGTTTTTTCGTAATTCCGTGCGCTTCCAGTTGTTTCGGCAGCAAGTGATTCTTCCCGATTTCGATCTTTTCTTCTACCGTATAACCGTTCACTTCGATGATTTCCATACGATCAAGCAGCGGACTTTGAATGGTCGATAAACTATTCGCCGTAGCAATAAACATCACTTTTGAAAGGTCGAATTCAGTTTCAACATAATTATCGTAAAACGCATTGTTTTGTTCCGGATCCAAGACCTCGAGCAAAGCCGAAGAAGGATCACCATGATTGCTTCTGCCCAATTTATCCACTTCATCCAGTACGAATACCGGATTGGCTGAACCCGCTTTTTTAATGTGCTGGATTACACGGCCCGGCATTGCTCCGATGTACGTTTTCCGATGGCCACGAATCTCGGCTTCGTCGTGTACGCCACCAAGCGACATACGCACGTAGTTTCTGCCCAAGGCTTCTGCAATCGATTTTCCCAATGAGGTTTTACCAACTCCCGGAGGACCGTAAAAACACAAAATCGGTGATTTCATGTCGCCTTTGAGTTTCAAAACAGCGAGGTATTCCAAAATTCGTTCTTTCACTTTTTCCAGTCCGAAATGGTCGCGTTCCAAAATTTTGGCTGCACGTTTCAGGTCGAGATTATCGGTGGAGAATTCGTTCCATGGCAAATCGAGCAAGGTGTCGAGGTAATTTAATTGAACCGTATACTCTGCTCCCTGCGGATTCATGCGTTGCAATTTGTCCAGTTCCTTTTTGAACAATTTGGCCATTTTCTTATCCCACTTTTTCTTCGAGGCACGCGTTTCCATATCGCGGACATCCTGTTCCTGTGGATTATCACCCAATTCGTCCTGGATCGTACGAATCTGCTGATTCAAAAAGTATTCACGCTGCTGGCGATCCATATCCTGGCGCACTTTTGACTGAATCTCGTTGCGCATTTCGAGCAACTGTGATTCCAGCGTCAGGTGTTCCATCACCATTTTGGCGCGTTTGCGGAAATTCAATTCTTCCAGCATACCTTGTTTTTTGTTCACATCGGCATTCATGTTGGAGGAAATGAAATTCACCATAAAAGTCGGACTTTCGATATTCCCAATGGCAAACGAAGCTTCTGAAGGAATGTTCGGACTGTCGCGGATGATCTGTAACGCCAGGTCTTTAATCGAACGGAATACCAAATCCATTTCCGCGTCTTTTTTTGCCGGCATTTCTTCGACCAAAAAGCGAACTTTCGCACGCATATACGGTTCTGTCTGGTACGGTTCAACGATCTCAAAACGACGTTTTCCCTGTATGATTACAGTCGAACTTCCGTCGGGCATTTTCAGCATTCGGATGATTTGGGCAACCGTTCCGACTTTGTGTAAATCGACAAATTCCGGCGCTTCTTCTTCCTGATCAAGTTGTGAAACCACACCGATAATGCGATTTCCTTTGTGTGCTTCCTGGATCAACCGGATGGATTTATCGCGACCAACAGTAATAGGAATCATTACTCCGGGAAACAGCACATTGTTGCGCAAAGGCAAAATTGGCAGGTCTTCCGGAAATATTTCTTTGTTCATGTTTTCCTCTTCGTCGGGTGACATGAGGGGTAAAAAATCGGCGTGTTCGTCGATATCTGCTGACAAAATAAGGCTATGTTCGAATGAATCTTTCATGTATTTTTCGTTATGTTTTGTCGCGCCAAAATGGCAGATTGTTTACCGCTTTCAAAATCAGAAAACGCTGTAATCACCATTTTATCGTAGCGGACATTGATTGTTCAAGAGCCGTGCCAATGGAAGAAAACGGAAATTTTGTCGGGTTTTGTGTCAGTTCCAACTAATTTGCGCTTACCCCACAAACTGCATCCGCTTCGCGAATGTTTCGTTTCCCACGAATGCACTAATTTTTGCTCGGCTAACGCACTCGCTCTGTGTGTGACAATTAATTATGACATTTCTATAAAAGCGTGTCCGTTAGACACGCCATAATTAGTGCATTCGTGGGAAAGAAAACATTTCATCGACTAGTCGATGAAAATATTATTCGTGGATGGTGAAAACGAATAACTTTGCGAGGGAACAAGGAAACTCATTTCAGCATGAACAACAACGACATCATTCGCCGCATCCGTTATACGTTTGATCTGAACGACGACACCATGATCGCACTTTTTACATCAGCCGGATTGGAAGTAACACGGGCCGAAATCAGTGATTGGCTGAAGAAAGATGATGATCCGTTGCAGAAAAAACTGAATGATAACAAACTGGCTTATTTTCTCAATGGTTTTATCATCAAAAAACGTGGAAAACAAGACGGTCCGCTGCCGATTGCCGAGAAACAACTCAACAACAATATCATTTTCCGTAAACTAAAAATTGCATTGGCGTTGCAGGATGATGATATCCTGGAAATCCTTCAAAGTGTCGATTTCCGGTTCGGGAAACATGAATTGAGCGCACTGTTCCGCAAGCCGGATCACGATAAATTCAGGCCTTGTAAGGACCAGGTACTGCGCAATTTCATCTACGGTTTGCAGGAAAAATACCGCCCGAACGGCGAGCGTGATTGATCAAATTTTGTAGCTTTAGCTAAAATCAGTTTCTATGAATCAGTTTCGGTATACCATTTTATATGTGAAAGACGTTACGACAACGATTTCCTTTTACGAAAAGGCTTTCGGGTTTGACCGCACGTTTATTTCGCCTGATAATCAATATGGCGAGTTGAATACAGGTTCCACAACCTTGTCTTTTGCCAACCTGGAATTAGCGCATTCAAACTTACGTAACGGTTTCACGGAAAGCAATTTGGACAAAAAACCATTTGGAATGGAAATTGGGATTACTACTAAAAATGTTGATGCGACCTTAAAACAAGCAATTGCTGCCGGAGCAACATTACTGGAAGATCCAAAAACAAAACCATGGGGACAAGTTGTGGCTTATGCGCGTGATCCGGATGGTTTCCTGATTGAGATTTGTACGCCGATGGGGTGATTTTTGGCCCGGATTACAAGCAATTTTCCAACCATTCGATTAAAAAAGTATCTGCCTTTCCAAATACATACCTATGAAAGCACTTGTACTCCTGGTTATTACGGCATTAATTTCAACGGCTACTTTTAGTCAGGATTCGTTGTATTCCAAAGTCTTTTATGATCTTCAATCACTTGAAGGCGAAGCTAGTTGCCTGAGCTATCATGATGGAATTTTACTGATCAGCAAAGATTATGAAGGAACAAATATAATGCTGCTTGATTCGCTTGGCGGGGAAATCTGGTCAAAGAATCTTACATATGTGAACGGTTTACCCGATTTTCATTTTAATCAGGCCATTCAAACGCTCGATTCCTGTTTTCTTTTGGTCGGACATGCTTATAACCATAACGACAGCAGGTACGAAGGTTATCTCGCAAAGCTGAATCAATCGGGCGATACGGTTTGGACGCGCACTTTCACCACCAACGGATTAGCCGCTATGCAATATGACGCAGCCGATATTTATTCCATTGTGCAGCAATCCGATTCTTCTTTTGTATTTGCAGGAACAGCAGGTACTCCCGGCGAGGATTTGGATCAGCGAATGATCATTGGAAAAGTTGATTTTAACGGTGAATTGGTTTGGTCAAACGTTTATGAATCATCCGTTTACAGTGTGAAACCAAGAAAAATTGTGTCTGGTACAGATGACACTTATTTTATCACCGGGCAATTGTACGATGAAGTGGCCTCTGATTTTCATAATGGTTTTTTAACCGAAATGACCGAGTCGGGAGATCTGATTTGGGCAAAAACAATCCTCAATTTAAAAGTGCATGATTTTGTTCTCCAAGACAGCGCCCTATTTTTTACTGCCGAATCAGATCAATTGCAAGAAACGTTTCTGTTTAAAACCGATTTATCCGGAAATGCCATTTGGAACAATGTCTATGATTGGTTTTCCGGAAGTCCTGACGAGAAGAGCCTGCACTTAACCGCATTGTCTGATCACCATTTGCTGATGTACAATCACAATCAGTATGGATCAGCAGCTATGTTTAAAGTGGATACAGCAGGAAATTTCGTAGAGAGTAACGATTTATTCATTGGAACCAAGAACATTTTCGAAAGAGCGAATAAAGGTATTTACATTGTCGGAATTGGCCCGTTGATTGGTGTAAGAGCTGACATTTATCAACCCCAGGTTGGTGTTATTAAAACGGATTCGTTGTTCCAGCAATCGATTTGTATTAATCCGGGATCTCCGTTGGACGGCTTGCTGATGCCGATGATGATCGATACATTGAATAGCTTATTGATTACTGACACACTGATTCCAAGATCGATTGAAATCTCCATCAACTCATACACGACTTACAATTTTGATGGTTGTGTTTCTTATTTGGGCGGTTTAGATGAAGCAAACACCTTAATTTTTTCCGTTTATCCGAACTCGTCTAATGGAATTTTCAATATGGAACAGGAAGCTCCTGAAGCATTGGAAATAAGCATTTTTGATTCGAACGGAAAAGTGATCACTCAGCAAAAGATGAATAATTATTCTTCTACCATCGATTTATCACAGCAGGCAGATGGCATTTACTTTTACAAAGCTGTTAGTTCTGATAATCGTATGAAAACAGGGAAACTTATTGTTGTAAAATGAAGATCGTTAATTATACTGATTTAAAGTTAAACCTGAAAAAAATGGTTTGACCTGGTCGTGAATAATAAAGAAAGATTGTTTATCAAACGAAAAGACAATAAAGATTTGGTGTTGATCTCGCTGGATGAATACAACTCACTGGACGAAACAGTTTATCTGCTATCTGGTAAAAATGGTGATGTGTTGATGCAATCTTTGAAAGAGGCAAAAATCGTGTCATAAATGCGACTAGAAACGGACAGTGGAGTAGTTACTAATAAAGCTACTTCGCCAATTCCTCAAAAATTGCCAGATCGCCTTCGGTTAATTGTAAGCCTCTGCGTCCCATCATTTGATTGGCAGCTTCGATTGCTTTATCGAGTTTAAACGAAACCAGTTCATCAGCGCCTCCCCACGAAAACGAAGGAAGAAATTTTGCTGGGAATCCACCGCCATAGATATTGCACGAAACTCCGACAACCGTTGCGGTACTGAACATCGTATTGATGCCACATTTGCTGTGATCGCCCATGGTGATTCCCATGAATTGCTGTCCGGTTTCTGCTTCGGTTTGCGTTTCATACGAATACGAACGAACAGTACTGTAATTGTTTTTGAGGTTGGACGTATTGGAATCGGCACCAAAATTACACCATTCACCTACCAGTGAATTTCCTAAGAAACCATCGTGTCCTTTGTTCGAATAAGCCTGAAAAACCGAGTTGGTCACTTCACCGCCTACTTTGCAGTAAGGGCCAATCGTTGTAGCTCCGTAGATCTTCGCTCCCATTTTCAAAACGGCATGTTCACCCAGTGAAAACGGCCCGCGCACCAAACAGCCTTCCATGATTTCGGCGTCAGCGCCAATGTAAATCGGTCCTGATGTCGTATTGAGAACACTTGCTTCCACTTGCGCCCCTTCTTCCAGAAATACCAGCGCTTCGTTACCAATCACGGTGTTTGTTTCTGAAAGCGGTTGTGATTGCCGACCGCCGGTAAGCAGGAAAAAATCGGCCACCAAAACTTCATCATTCAGCACATACAAATCCCAGCGCTGATTGATGACGATTGGATCCTGTCCGGTAAACTGAACTTTCTCCGAAGCTTTTCCTCTGCGGGCAAGCCAGTTTTCGCCCATCATCAATTGCTGATCTTCACCTAAACAAACAATTGCCGCAGCCAATTCCTCATTGGGAATAACAGTCGCGTTGATCTCAACCGTATCCGGAGCGTCGACCCGCGGGAATTTCTTCGCCAAATAGGATTCAGTATGAAACGAAATCGTAGCTTCCGGAATCCATTTTGCCCAACGTTCGGCATTGGTTAAAATTCCCATGCGCAAATCACCCACCGGGCGTGTAAGCGTAAGTGGTGCAAAGCGTAAGTGTAGACCGTTATCGTGCAAGATGATGTTCATGTTGTAAAATTAGGGAATTCATGTAAAGTAAATCAATATCCTTTTTTACGCGTGATCCAAAATTGTTGTTGAAGGTGCAGGTACAGCTGGTTTTGAGATGGCATACAAGCCCAGGAAAGTCAATAATCCATTCAAAATCAGCATTTCGTTTCCGAAAATATAACCACCTTTCCAGGTTCCGTCTGGCATTAATTCAGCACCTGTCATTGCTTGTGAGTACTTGCTGATGAAAAAACAAACTATCGGAATCACAACACATACAAACGGAACCAGGTATTCGGTCAGGCGACGTTTAAGGAAAATCCCGAAGGCAAACAAACCCAACAACGGTCCGTAGGTATAACTTGCGATTTTCAGAATCAATGTGATCAGATCGGTCTTCGGATTAGCGTCCACATACCATTTTGTTCCGAGAATAATCAATAAAAACACCAGGGAAAATCCGATATGTACCAAAAGCTTCATCCGTTTTTTCTGCTTTTCCTCGCGCTTATGGAAATTCAGGAAATCGATACAAAATCCTGTTGTAAGTGCTGCTAATGCGCTGTCTGCGGAAGCATACGATGATGCTGTGATTCCCAATAGAAAAAAGACACCTGCTATCGTCCCGAAATTGTTTAACGCCAACGTAGGAAATGTATGGTCAGAATTTGCCGGCAAAGCAACTCCCTTGGTTTGAGCGTAGACATACAAAGCTCCGCCGAGCAGCAAAAATAAAAAATTGGTGACCACCAGTACTGTTGTAAAAGAGTACATATTTTTCTGCGCATCGCCGATGGATTTACAGGTAAGGTTTTTCTGCATCAAATCCTGGTCAAGACCTGTCATTGCAATCGCCAGGAACATTCCACCAAAAAATTGTTTCGGAAAAAAGAGCGGTGAATTGGCATCGTCAAAGAAGAAAATGCGCGACATGGAATAACCGTTTGTGGTTTTGGAAGTCGTTATCTTATCATACAATCCTGTTAAATCAACATCCAGTGCCTGCGCAATAATTACGGTACAAATAATGACGGCACTTACCAAAAAAAGCGTTTGAAACGTGTCGGTATAAACAATGGTTTTGATACCGCCTTTGAAGGTGTAAACCCAAATCAATGCAACAGTTGTGAGGGCAGTTACCCAATAATCAACCCCCAGATCGTCAAACAAAAATAATTGCAGCACTATCGTGGCAAGGTACAAGCGAATAGCAGAACCGAGTGTGCGGGAAAGTACAAAAAAAGCGGCACCGGTCTTATAACTCACAATCCCGAAACGCTGGTTCAGGTATTCGTAAATAGAGGTTACATTGAGCTTGTAATACAACGGCATCAGCACTTTTGCAATCACCAGGTAACCTAAGACATAGCCCAGCACAATCTGGAAATAACTCATTCCTTCGGAAGCAACTTTTCCGGGAACGGAAATAAAAGTTACACCTGAAAGCGATGCTCCGATCATTCCGAAAGCCACCAAATACCAAGGACTCTGTCGATTCCCGGTGAAAAACGTATTCGTGTCCGCTTTTCTGGAAGTCAGGTAAGCGATGAAAATAAGGGCTGCGAAATACGCGATCAGAATAATTACTACGAGTGTTGGAGTCATGGTAACAAATGTAGTAATTCAATGGAATATCTATTGATGGCAAACACATCACCACAAAGGCACAACGCTTTCGCCGATCGCGTGTCGCCAATAGCTTATGCTTACGCCATAGCTTCAGCATAGGCGCATAGCGATGGCACAAGCTTTAGCGAAGGAGCAAAGTTTTTTTGAAGAATAGACTTGTTAAGATCACAAAGATGATTTATTTTGCTTCGCCTTTGTGTTATTAACACTTCGACGTTGTAATCCCATTTTTTTAGCAAAATAGTAATATTCCTTTCAGGTAAACAAGTTAGGTATATTACTTACGCGGTGGAATCCGACAAAAAACATTGTCGCTTTGTGGTGGGATTTTCTCCTATTTTTGGAGCAATGACTATAAACGGAAAAGAACAGCGACTGGCCGAATTGGTACTCATTTTGTGGATGATTATTCAGTCGTTCTACTGGATTTCACTGTTTGAGACCACAACTATGCTTGTGCCATTACTGCTTGCTTTCGGAATGAATTTTGGGTTAGCGGTGTTGCATTTATGGTTTTATTTAACGCGTTCAACTCTTAAACGGCGATGGCTGCTCCTTACCCAAGGGGTTGTTACAATTACTTTTTCAATTGCGGTTTATTGGCTGGTGAAAGATTGTGGCTGTTATGTGATTTCCTGGCTGGATTTTCTTCCGAATGGGTTAACGCTGTTGTTGCTGGGGATTGTTGGATGGCGGTTTGTGCGGTGATGGTTATTGGCGTTTCATTTTATTCAACATTGGCCCGGAATTGATGGATCATGTTACAGATTCAGCTCAGAATGCTTTCCGAGCCTACAATGTGTTCCGTATCATGTTACAGATCAGCTCGGAATGCGTTCCGAGCCTACTGTAACTTTTTGACGGGTTGTGTGTCTTACCAACAACAAACAATTATTGCATGGTTCGATTGCTACTTATTCTATGTTTTATTCCTTTTTCTTCGGCCGTTTTTGCACAACTATTGAAAGGCCAGATAACAGACACATTTGGTGAACCCATTCCTTTTGCGCGCGTGGGAATCGAAAACACCAGTTACGGAACCATTGCTAATGCCCAGGGAAATTTTCAACTGGAATTGACCTACAACAGTTATACGGTAATCTATTCCGCGATGGATTATGAAACGATCAGCGAGAAAATCGAGATTCAGCAGGATGTGACATTGGTAACCATTGTGCTGAAAGAAGAAGCTACCGAACTGGAAGAAACCGTCATCACAGTGAAGACGAAAAAAAACCTCGGAAAAGAGATCATGAAACAGGTCATTGACAAACGTTCTTATTTCCGTGACCAGCTTTCTGAATACCAATGCAATACTTACTGTTTTACTTCGCTCGAAAAAGAAGAAGCCGACAGTATCAAAACCGATAGCATTATTTCACGCAAAAAAATGAACCTGGTCGAATGGAACGGAACATCTTATTACAAAGCGAATAATCGTTACAAAGACGTCATCACCGCTTTTATTGATTTGACAGAGCCGGCCCAGAATACAGGAAGTGTAACCGTGGTAACCGGCGGTATGGATGATGAAATCCTGGAACCGTCAACCGGAATGGACGTGAATCCGTACTTATTTGTCAACGGAATAAAAGATGCCGATATCAATATTTTCGATAACCTGATCGAAGCACCGGGTTTATCACTGCGGCCACTCATTTCACCGATGGCTTACAACGCTTTTTTATACTACAACTTTTATGTTGAAAGTTCCTTTTACGAGGAAAATCAGAAGATTTACCAAATCAGGGTAGAACCACGTTTCCGCGAAGAAGCGCTGTTTGAAGGTTCATTGTACATTCGGGATACGTCTTGGGAATTGGTTTCGTACGCCCTCACTATTAACAGAGGTGCGCTCACTTATTTCCGTGAAATGCACCTGGTAGCTGACTTTGAAAAAATGGGATCACGCATTGTACCGACCCGCCGCGAATATGTTTACCTCATCAAAGAAGGCAAGAAAAAAATTCATGGAAATGTACGCGTAATGCATTCGGGTTACGGTTTTGAGATTGAAGATAACAACGGGAAATTCTGGCTGGAATCAACAGTTTATACACCGGAAGCGTTCAACCGGGATTCAGCATATTGGAGCAGCATCCGCCCGTTTCACCTCAAACAGGAAGAAATCAATTTCATTCACCAGCAAGACAGTATCGCCAAGTATTACGCAAGTGAAACATACCTTAAAAAACAAGACAGTACTTATAATACATTGAATGTCTGGGATTTTCTGTTCAACGGTGTCGGGTTCAGAAATACGTTTAAAAAACAGGAATTCTACATCGGTGGATTGATCGAGCAGGTTGTGCCATTCGGTGTAGGCGGTTACCGTCACAGGCTCAGTATGTCTTATGACAAAGGTTTTAAGAACAACCACGAGCTTTCCATCAATCCGGTGATCGATTACGGATTTCATAACAAAGATCTCAAAGGACAGCTCGGAGTTGGGTACATGTACAATCCTCGCCGATTCTCGAAGTTTTTCATTGAAGCCGGTGATGTGTATGATTTCGTAACGGGTTATCAGAGTATCCAGGGAACATTCGCTCCAGCTAACCGCGTTCGTAACCGGAAACTGGAAATTTACCACCGGCTGGAACTCATCAACGGATTGTATTTTAAAGCCGGAATCTTTTACTCGAACCGTTCGTCGATTGACAACATCGAATACCCAAGCTGGGTCGATAATTTCGGATTCTTTTCAAAGCCGGAACCGTTTGAAGGTTATAAGATCTTCATGACCGATTTTGAGTTCTCCTATCATTTTCGCCAGAAATACATCCTGAAAGGCAATCAGAAAATCATCATTGGTTCGCAATGGCCCGTGGTTTCGCTTCAATACAAAAAAGGAATCCCGAAATTATTTGGCGGACAATCTGACTTTGATTTCATGGAATTGCGCGTGACGGATGAAATCAATTTAAATTCACTGGGGCAATCCGAATTTAAGTTTACCGCCGGATCATTTCTCCGGAAATCAGATTTGCGGTTGATCGAACACAAGTATTTCCGTACATCGGATAAATTTTTCTTCTCCAACCCAATCAACTCACAACAATTGCTCGATACGGCACTGAATACGGCCAATAGTTACATTCAGTTCAACGCGATTCACCACTTCAATGGATTTTTCCTCAACAAAGTTTGGTTGCTCAATCGCCTGAAACTCGAAGAAACCGTCGGCGGAAGTTTCCTCGCCATTCCTGATGCGCATTTTGTGCAAGCTGAATTGTATGCGGGAATAGAGCGCGTGATCCGGATTCGCAAGCAACGGTTTAAACTCGGTGTGTATGCCGTAACAGCAGCTTCTTCATTTAGCAGGGCCGATGTTCAGTTGAAAGTGGGGATTAACTTTTATGATTCGTTCAAGAGGACTTGGGATTATTGAAAACATAAAGAGCGGAATGAGCAATATTCACCACAAAGATTCTGTGTTAAATTAAATTTGCGTTATACGAAAATAAAAAAGAGGCTAACCGCGACAATTAGCCTCTTTTTTTGCGCTTTTTTGGGCATTTTCTAATCCCCTAACTAAAAATGGACTCATTAACGTGAAGCGATAATGAATGGCCTAATTTATTGAATATAAAACAATTGACATCAAAAAAGTTTTACTTTTTTTCCTCAAAATGAAAAAAATCAGTAATTACCGAAGAAACGTTTTGATTATCGTATCGGTATACCGAGAAATGGCAAGCGGGAAACCGAGGATTCCGGAGGCGAAAAAATAAAAACAGTTGCGTGAAACCGAAAACTCCCCGGAATCTTGTTTGATATTCTGTAAATTACTTAACAGCCAATCATGGCACTCTAGTTGTATAAGCGATGTTATCTTTGTTACAAACCACGTTGCTTATGCATTGGAAAAATTACGTTGTACTCCTTTTTTGCCTGATAATTGTTTCAAGTTCTTTTGCCGAAGGAGATCCGATCCGGATATTAGAGCGAAAATTATCACAGCGTGAAGACACCGCACAGGTAAATATTCTCAATAAATTGTGCTGGCATTACCGCCACTCCAACAGTAAAAAGTCGCGCTATTATGGTGAAAAAGCCATTCTACTAAGTAGAAAAATACGTTATTGGAGCGGCTTGGCATACGCTTACAAAAACCAGGGAAGGGCTTTCGCCGGTGAATGCAATTACAAAAAATCGAACGAACACCTTTCCAAAGCGTTGTTTCAGTTTACGGAACTCAACAACCGCATAGAGATTGGGAACGTTCACAACCTGATGGGTCTTAACCAATGGGAACAGGGAAATTACGACAGCGCATTAGTCAGTTATGATGCCGCTATGAAGGAATTCAGGCGCATGAACGACCAGGCAGGAAAAGCAATTGTTTACAGTAACAAGGGTATTATTTATTATGAACTGGCAAAATACGATCTCGCTGTTGAAAACTACCTGAATTCGCTGAAAATCGCGAAAAAGATCAATTACAAAGATGTGTTGACAAGCGCTCATCTAAATGTGGGAATCGTTTATTCTTCGATGGGGGATACCAAAAAGGCGTTATTTCATTACAAACAAGCAATGCGCTACGATGAAAACATTGATCATTTTGCTACGAAAGCTAAAATATTCACCAATATCGGTGTGTGTTATTTCAGAATGCAGCAATCCGATAGTTCGCTTTATTACCACGAAAGCGCCTTGAAGCTCTATCGAATGAACGTTGACAAGAAGGGAATTTCACATTCGTTAATGAATATCGGCAGCATTTATCTACAGCAAAAGAATTACCGGAAAGCCAACGAAAATTTCCTGGCGGGATTGGACATGAATCGCTCCAACGACAACAAACTAGGGCAAATCATTGCTCTGGATTTTCTGGGAGAATTGCACGCCGAACAACAAAAAAATGAGACTGCGATCACGTATCTCCGTTCCGGCTACGATCTTGCGCTGCAAATTCATTCACTGCACTACCAGGTCGAGATCAGTTTATTGCTGGCACAGCTTTACGAAGAGATGAACGATCATAAAACATCTTCTCGATTCTATGGGATTTACGCGAAAGCCAACGCACAGCTCATACGTGAAATGACTAGTGAGAAGCTTACCGATTTGCAAATTGCCATTGCCACTCAAGCGCAGCAGGAAGAGATTTCATCATTGCAGCAAGCATCAAGGATCAGTTCTGTGCAAAAACGCTGGCTGCTCGGTGGTGGAATTTTAGTGACTATAACAGGAATATTCATTTTAGTGGCGGTACGTAAAAAACACCGGAAAGAAAAACGGAGACTGGAAGAAGAACTGGTTTCCAATCAAACTGCTTTGCACGAATACACGCAACATTTGCTGGAAAAAAATGTGTTCATCGAAACATTACAATCACAATTAGATGAAACAACCGAAACGGTTCCGCCACATGATCCGCGCATCGAACAATTACATCAACTCAGCACCGCGCGATTGATCACAGACGACGATTGGGAAGAATTCAAGCGGCGCTTTGTTCTGGTTTATCCTGTTTTTATGATCCGGATGAAAGAACGATTCAGCGGAATCACACAAGCAGAATTGCGCTTAGCATCGTTGATCGTATTGCAATTATCTTCCCGTTCTATCGCATCAATGCTGGGTATTTCAGCCGAAAGCGTAAAAAAAGCGCGTCAACGGCTGCGTAAGAAAATGGACCTTTTGCCGGAACAGGATCTGGATCGGTTTGTAGGTGATTTCGCGAAGCAGTAAATTGGTGAGTTAATTGAGTTCGTTAGTTGATCTGTTTATTAAGTTTGGTCAGTGATTTCTCGAAGTTTTAGTTTCGCTAAAAAGCGTTCGTAATATTGCGAATTCCCAAATTCGCGAATAAGAAAATTTGCGAGTTTCCGAATTTCATATCTGAATTCCTGAAAAATCCGCAAAACGGGCCATGAAAAGCTTGTACTATTGTTCGTTAACAACCCCAATTCACAAAACTCAATCAACTCAAAAACAACAATTTACTGTATTGTACCCCGCTTTGTACCCCCACAAAAAAGACACTTAGCCTATTTGTTGCTGTTTATTTGCTGAAACAATTAAAATCATTTATCATGAAAAAAACAATTACCATTTTAGCATTTATCGCAAGTGCTTTTTCAGCAAACCAAGCCATGGCACAATATGATTTGTCCATCGGAAACATCAGCGCAGGTTTCGATAACTACAATTCAAGTACAGGTGTGATTACCGGTATTTATTTTGATGCACTGAACAACGAAAACAGTTCGGTCAGTTCGTTTGAGATTGGAATTTATCTTATCGACGCTTCTAACTCAGATCAGTACCGGATTCACACTATTAACAGCAGTGGTCAAAGCGGAAACACCGTGGTTACTTACTCTGAGGTTGATGTTGATATTAACAACACAAACGGAATTCCGGCCGGTGATTACCGTTTAGGAGTAATCATCGACGATGGTGACGATTATTCGGAAACAGATGAAAACAACAACGGTTTGTACATTACTCCGCAAGGCGATAACCTGAGCTATACTCCAGGTGGCGGCAGTGCAGGCGTTACAGAACTTAATGTAAACGCATTGACTGTATTCCCTAATCCGGCGGCAGAAAACGTAACTATCAATTGGGAAAACAATCCATTCAACACCGTTTCTGAATTAGAAATTCGTGATTTAAACGGTCGATTGGTAACGGCTCTGTCAGTTGAAAACAATCAAACAACGGCGAATTTTGCGGTTGCTGACCTTACTCCGGGAGTTTACGTGGTAGCGCTTCGTTCAGCGACAACGATCAGTACTCAAAAATTCGTGAAGCAATAAAAAGCCTTTGTTAGGGTTGGGTTTATAACAAGAAAGCGACCGGTTTGCCTGAGGTGAATCGGTCGCTTTTGTATAAATACAGTAAGTGAATTCCAATTAAAAATGCACGGTAAGTCCTAATTGTGCCTGAATCGCCGAAAAGTAAATCTTCGATTGAACTTTATCAAATTCCACAGGCGTCGCATCGGTCGGAGTCCCCCCGGTTGGATAAACTGTACCATAACTTCTAAATTTGTCGCCGAGCTGCGAACGCATGATACCCGTATTCAATTCCGTAAAAAATGAAAACCGTTTATTTAATTGGTATCGAATGTTTGCAAAACCATTAACACCATATATCAATCCGCCATCCATACTCAGTCTATACAATGAATATTGTGTCATGACGTCATCACTAAATTCAGCGTAATACAACGTTTGTTTAAATTCACTTATGATGTAAAACGGCAATTCTACTCCTCCGGTTAATGTCAATTTCCCTAATTGCTCAGTCAATGCGATCGATGGTGCTATTTCCAATAATCGCTGCTCGTCATTAAATTCCCAATAAGATGGTTTATAATCCTGTACCGATTCGTTGTTTCGCTGTCCGAAGCCAATACGTAATCGACATTGCAGGTTCGGTTTGAGCGCATAACTAGTAGTCAGATTGTATTTCAAATTCAATAATTTCCCTTCGGTCGCGTCGTCCTGGTAAGCGGTTTCATGCGCCGGGTAATAAAATCCATTAAGTACTTGATCCACTTGCCCCTGATTGGATAAACTTAGCGAAATACCCCATTTTTCCTGGGCTGAAGTTGTGAAGGTGAGAAACAGAAAACCTATTAAAACATATTTAATCATAAAACGGAAGATTGATTTTGTGTAAAACAGAACGTTTAACGGCAAAACAACCAAAAGATTGTTTCAGGAAAGTTATTGCTCAATTATTCTTTTGTAATAATCAGCGTACTTTCCGATCAGGATTCTGGTTTAAAAAAGCGCTCCAGCCACCGGCTTTTGCTTTGTTGTTTTCACCGATTCCTTTTGAAAAATGGTGACAAACAGCTGCCGCCAGTCCATCGGTGGCATCAAGGTATTTGGGCATTTCTTCAAATTTCAGCAAGGTTTGCAGCATGGCCGCTACTTGTTCTTTGGACGCATTTCCGCTTCCGGTAATCGCTTGTTTGATGCGCTTCGGCGTATATTCTTCGTAAGGAATATCGCGACGTAATGCAGCTGCGATGGCAACTCCCTGGGCGCGACCCAATTTCAGCATCGATTGTACGTTTTTACCGAAAAAAGGTGCTTCAATGGCCATTTCATCGGGTTTGTATTCTTCCATCAAACCATCAATGCGATCAAAGATCCGCTTCAGTTTATCGGGTTGGTTGGAGAGTTTATTGAGCTGAATAATCCCGAAATTGAGCATTTCCAGTTTCTTCCCCTTCACATGAATGAGTCCGTAACCCAGCACCGTAGTTCCGGGGTCAATTCCAAGAATTATTTTATCTTCAACCATTGAAATGCAATCAGCTTCTAAAACTAGGAAAAATGTGCGAGTGAGCAGAACCGTTTTGAAAGTGGTTTTACTTCTGGCATTGCTAAGTTTTATTACCTGGCAACTCATTTCGCAGGATTGGTCGAAGATGAATGCTTTTCATTTGAAAAATCCCGTATATCTCATTTGTGCAGCAATTTTGGTAATTGCCAACCAGGGATGTGAATGGTTTAAATGGAAACTTGTGGCTAAATCGCTCACTTCAGACCAAAAACTGATCCGAAATGCTTTTTTCAGCGGGATCGGAGCGGGTTTCATGACTCCAAACGGTTGGGGCAATTTTATGGGCCGTATGGTTTATTTCCGCAAGCGTGATCGGTTATACATTGCTTTTTCATCTTTTATTTCGAATGTGAGCCAGGTGTTGCCAACCGTGTTTTTCGGAGCAGTTGCCTGCATGTATAGTGATCGGTTGAATCTCAGTATCGGTGGTTCGGTTTTAGCGATTGGAACGGTAATTCTACTTGCTTTTTTCTTTGGTGAATACCTGGTTCCGCAACGCATAACGCGTAATCGAACGCTTCGGAAACTGCAATGGATGAAACGACGCATGCGTGGTTTACGATTACCACTTTTTTTGTGGAGCAATCTTCGTTTCATCATCTTTTCCGCACAGTACTTGTTGCTGTTCATGGCTTTCGGTTACACTGATTATTGGTTCCTCACGATTCACGTTTGGCTGATTTTCCTGCTTACGTCATTTGTTCCGTCATTGTGGTCGGGTAAATTGCTCATTCGTGAAACGGCCGCTATTTTCGCATTCAAAGGTTCCATGGTTGCCGTTCCGGATGTGGTATTGGTGAGTTTGCTTATTTGGGTACTGAACATCATTTTGCCCGCATTGGTAAGCAGTTTTGTATGGATTCCTGTTTCAAAAAACAAACAACAGGCACATGTGGTTGATTAGCGGTTGGTTTTTGGCGTATTCGTGTTCCATTATGGGATTGATTTTCGGCATCCAACGATTACGTGCAGAACGGAAAGTAAAAAAGTGCGTGTCGATTGACCAGATCACCGTTTTGGTGCCGTTCCGGAATGAAGCGCACAACCTGAAAGCTTTTTTCGACAGTATCCGAAGTCAGAAATACCAGCCAATCCAATGGATTTTCGTCAATGATCATTCCACGGATGATTTTCGGGGGCTGTTTGCCGAAATGAGCATCTTCCCTATTCGCTTACTGAATTTACCCGATGAACAGGAAGGTAAAAAAGTAGCTCTTCGGTTTGGAATGGACCACGCTACAACTGATTATTGCCTCACAATGGACGCCGATGTCACTTTCGGAAGCGATTACATGAAACAATTGTTGACCGTTCCTGCGGCGGATCTCGTGATTCTTCCGGTCGAAATGACTTCCAAGCGCTGGTGGCACTCATTTTTCACGCTGGAATATTTGTTTACTACTTTGCTCAACCGCGGAATAGCAGGCTGGTCACGTCCGGTGAATGCCAGCGGCGCCAATCTTTTGTTCCGGATCGATGTATTTGAACAAACCGATGATTATGAACACCACGAACACATTGCGAGTGGCGACGATATGTACACACTTCGAGCGTTTCGTGATGCCAATAAAACGATTGAAATAGTCGAAAATACAGCGATGACTGTCTATACCGCGACCCCGCTAACCATTGGTCAAACCATGGACCAACGTGTGCGCTGGCTGAGCAAAACCGGCCATGTAGGCGATTCACTGAATACTTTTTTAGGTTTTTGGGCTGTTGCCTTGCACATGGGGTATTTCCTGTTGCTGATCCTCACGTTTTTTGCTCCTGCACTGTGGCTCACGCTTTTGGTGATTGTCTTAAAAACTGCTTTTGATTTCGCGCTCATCCGCATGACGGGAAAACCCTGGAACCTGGAAACGATAAGCGGATTGATCTTGTTTGAACTGTTTTATCCGCTTTATTTGTTCGCATTGTTGGGGTCGTCGCTGTTTGCGCAACCGGAGTGGAAAGGGCGATAGAATTATGAATTGAAAATGTAAAATTGAAAAGGGAAGACCACTTTTCAATTTTACATTTTACATTTTACATTTTACATTTTCAATTAGAAAGGAAGGTCATCATCGTCACTTGCAGCTGTAGAAGCCGGAGTGGCAATCGGATCTAAACTCATAGCGCTTGGCCCGCCTTGTGGAATTCCACCACCTTGCGCTACCGCACCAACTTTCTCCAAACGCCATGCATCCAAGGTATTGAAGTAACGTACTTCACCTTGTGGACTTGTCCACTCGCGGCCGCGCAGGTTAAACGATACTTCGATTTGATCGTTTACATTCAAGGCATCCAACAAGTTACATTTGTCTTGCGTCAGTTGAAATAAAATATCTTGTGGATACATGCTCGACGCATCGGTCAAAACAAACTCGCGTTTCGAGAATTTCTCCGATACCTGAACAGTATCATTCTTTACTTTTAATGTTCCGGATAATTTAAACATGTTACTGGTTTTATTCTTTAATCGTTAAATGAGAGCAGGGTCATCCAGGCTCCTTCTATATTATTTTCGGCAATAAGCTGTTGTGCACGCTGGTGCAGTTCCAACTCCAATTTTGCCGGTTCGTCTTCTAAAGTTAGGAAAAAATCACTTAGTTCCAACAACTTATACTCGTTTACATCGGTTTCATTCGGCAATTCGGTAACCCCGGCCAATTGTGCCAGATCATTCGGAGTGAGCACTTTACTGTTGCGAATATCTTCAGGCAACTGATCAAAACCAATTCCAATAGTTGTAAGCGGTTTGGTAACCTCAAACATCGATGCTTCGTTGGCGTGACAGTACCAATTTCCGCCCATTCGGGCTACGAGATTGATCTTTTTCTGATCGATCATACCGTTTTCGTCGAGAACCGCTTCGCTGATGTGAATTTTGGTCACTTCGCAAATCACGAGGTTCCCGGCTCCGCCCTGATCACCCAATTCGATGACCTGGTTCACTTTGCATTCAAACTGCACCGGCGATTCCAACACGCGCATCGGTCGGATGGTTTCAGAAGCTACAGGCGTAAAACCGGCTTTCACAAATTCATCCACTTCAGGCGGGTACGGTGAACTGCTAAGGCTCATCTGGTGCAAAATGTCGTGATTCACAATATTGATCACCACTTCCGGAATCTGTTTCACGTTGTTGTACGTGTCTTTGGTGGTATTCGTGCGACCGTTTCGCGCCGGCGAAAAAATCAAAATGGGCGGTGCCGCACTGAAAACATTGAAAAAACTGAAAGGCGAAAGGTTGTTGTTTCCGTTTTCATCGATCGTAGAGGCAAACGCAATCGGACGCGGACCAATAGCCCCAAGGAGGTATTGATGCAATTTCGGAATGGGTAATTCTTTCGGATCGTACGTTACCATGAACAAACAATTTTGGGCAAAAATACGGAAATGAACAGGTGGTTGGGAGGAGAGATTTGAGATTTAATTAACAAATTTGAGAATTATGAATTCGGTAATTATGAATTATGAAGAGAGTACTTAACATTATTCGCTGGAAAGATCAAATCGTTCATTGAAAACGAATGTTGATTGGTTTCGCCGGTGTAATTATTTTCATTCTACTAATTTTACGGTAAACCCAATTAACAAACGACCTATGCGCATTGCATTTATCATCCTGATTACTTGTTGTCAATTTGATTTGGCTGCACAGGATTCAATCACCATACAACCGCTTCCCCGCTATACCGAATTCACTGGTTCTCTGGAGCACCACACGCATTTCTTAAGTACCGCACATGCTACGGGAATAAATATAGGGATCTGCCAGCCGCTGGGAACTCATTTTTCTGTTCGGGCACAGAGTTTTCTGACTCCGATAAAATCATTTGATGCGAGTAAAGCGGCCATTTCTTCGACCGTTAATGATAACAACGTTCGTACACCAAGCTATAACATTTCGTCATTGACGGTAGTTTGGACTCCGTTTACCGGAAGCAATCTTTCTACCGGAAAAAGAGGCCAGAAACAGCGTGATTATACGTTTGGAATCCGTGGCGGGTATTTCTACAATCAGCTCTCCTACCCTAGTTTCAACACAATCGACTATTACCAAACGGATACCACTGCAATCGGTGAACCACGATATATTTTAGGTACGCGATCTCATGCGCTTTCCGCCGGACTGGAATTTTCGATCACGAAGAAGACTGCTGAGAAAATCGTAAACATGAGCTATTATGCCGATTTTCTATATGGCGTTCATTTCAGTTATGTCGGTTACACCCAACACAACGATGGTAGTTACGAAGCTTATTCGCCTGAAGTTGGTGATTATAAAATCAACCGAAAAGGTGTCAGAATCGGTTTTAAGTACACGCATTTCAGACAAGGCCATTGGGGCGGATTTTGCGCAGTTGAAGCGTTTTGGAAACCGATGTTGAGTTATTATGCGAAAAGTTCGTATTTCATTCCGCGCGGTGGTGAACGCTTGTCGCCAGGAGCTGTTTCGGCGAGAGTTGGAGTGGTTTATAGGATTGGGAAATAATCCGGTTCCGAGGTTTCTTTCAGGTCATTTAACGTTCGTAATATTGCAAATTGGCATGCCAAATAAATGTTCGTGAATTTGCAATATTACGCCGGCTTTTTTTGAATAAAAACACATCTCAATTCACACTTTATCCGGTTACCAAACGTTAATATCAACATTCATCAACAAACGCCCCAATATGTTGATCCGATTCGTTTTTCTTTTCTTTCTATTTAGTCATCAGCTTTTTGCACAGCAACAATTTTCACCCGAACAGCTGAACCAACCCAAAAAGTACGGACCACAAATCAGTGCATTGCTCAGTACGCAGGAAATCGCTGCTTTCAAAGACACCATTTCCAATACGCTGTTGCTTCGCAATGGATTTCGCTCGTCGGATTTTGTGAATGAAGAAGATTGGCTGGCCATTCAAGACAGCGTTGATGTTTATCGCATCGATGTGGTGTATTCCAAATATCCATTGAGAAAAGGTGTTTATTCGGAGATTTATCCGCTGCTGTGCAGCCGGTTGGTTCATTTATTTGAATTGGATGAAGAACTCAACAGTACAGACATTTCCTGGAACAAAGTGTTGCAAACTGCTTGTCACAACGACCAGGAAGCCGACCAATTACCTCACGGAATTGTGATTTGGTACCATCCGCGTGTGGAAACGGAAGAAATCGTTGAAACGGAGCTTGTGATTGATGAAGAACGAACTGCCGGAGCGACGCAAACAACGCTCGCGGAACTCAGTGCAACAATCGATTACATAGCCGGTTCTTCTTTTTTCAGTGATTCGCTGAAAGCACAACTCACAGGTAAAACGATTGATGAACAGCGGAAAATTATCCAGACAACACTCGAAAAAGAACTGGCAACGAAGCCCGATCAGGATTTATCGAAAATTGACAAGATCCAGCGCCAATTGTACCTGAATGAACTCAACGAAGTGGTGAATTTGTATCGTAGCGATTCAACGGTTTACAAAATTCTTTCGCGTCATCCGGAATGGCAGGATGTGGCGGTGGTCAACGACTGGACCGGAAGTATGTATGGCTATGGAACTCAAGTGGTGGAATGGCATATCAAAAACTGGGAAATTTCCGGAATCAAAGAAGTGACGCTGTTCAACGACGGTGATATGAAGTCGACCTTCAACAAAAAAATCGGAGAAACGGGCGGTATTTATACCGAGAAAGCCGACAATGTGGAAAAACTGATCGCCCTGTTTCAGCTCGTGATGATGAAAGGTGGTGGTGGCGACGGCCCGGAAAACGACATCGAAGGTATTCTGGCAGCGATTGAAGAACGCGACGATATCAAAGAAGTAATCCTGATTGCCGATAATTATCCGTGTGTTCGTGATATTTCACTAGCCAATCGCATTGGAATTCCGGTACGTGTGATCGTGTGTGGCTACAACAAAGAATACGGTGTCAATTCTGATTTGGTATACCTCGCTAAAATCACTAACGGAGGTATTTACACTATCGAAGATGATCTCGAAAATCCGAACGCGACGTTCAATGAAGAAGGCGGACTTATTTCACAAGACGAACACCGTTTCAAAATCGCGAAGAAAACCTGCGGATCGGATAAATTGGCGAAAGCTGCCGGAAAAAAGGCCTTCAAATCGATCAAAGACACGCGTTTTAAACTAAAAAAGAAGATCACCCGCCTTGATCTGAGCGAAACCGAACTCACAGAATTGCCGAACCGTTTGTACAAGCTCACAGCGCTGGAATACCTTAATCTCAGCACCAATAAACTGGCGCACGTTGCTCCGGAATTAGGCCAATTAACCAGGCTGAGTTACCTGGATCTTTCGCACAATCAATTGTCCCAACTCCCAACGACGTTCAAACAATTGAAATACCTGCAGGAATTGTACCTGGGCGATAATCAACTTACAGCACTTCCGAAGAACTTCCTGAATCTGCCGTTTTTAGTGAAACTTGATTTGTCACACAATTCACTGACGGATTTAGGGAAAACCAGCAATCTCCGACGGCTAAAAGAATGCGACCTTTCTGGCAATCAGTTGATGACTCTTCCGCGCTCGTTCCAATCGGTCAAATACCTGCGTGTGCTGAATATTTCCAGTAACCAGTTTTCCGAATTTCCGGTGGCGCTCACGAATCTGCGTTTTTTAGAAGAAATCGACCTCAGCAATAACCAGCTGACTAAACTTCCGGTTACGCTCAGCGGGATGAAAGCATTGAAGATCGTCCACCTGGAAGGGAATAATTTTCCGGTTGAGGAACAGGAACGGATCAGGAAACAGTTTGGGGAGGTGATGGTTTATTTTTAGGATCAGCTTTCCTTCGATTCAATATAAGGTTGCAACCACTCACGGGCAGATTCTTCGTCTTTACAGCTTTTTACAGGAAAAGAACTTTCTCTCAGTGTAGAGTAAATTAATGTCATGGCCTCTCCCATAATGGAATCCGAAAAAAGAGCTAATGCTTTCACATATTTCGACACCTGGTCATCGAGGTAGTCACGAATTTCTTTTGAAATGTTATTTGAGTTCGTGCTGTTTGACAACATACAAATCTTGTTTCCTTTTTCTGTGAGCTTTTGCATGATGGCAATCATGGGATCGTAACGTTCAATGGTACGTTCTTCATCCTTTGTTACCATGACCAGTAATTTTCCGTCGTATTCGGTCCAGTAATTGAAAAGTGGCGATTCAAAAAAATTCTCCTTATCCTGTGGTTTCATTTTTACGTATTTGGTGAAAGCCAGACAGCTAAGCTTTCATCTTACTCAAAATTAATATAATGGTTGAATATTAAAGGGTTTTTATTTTATCACTCCAGACACGATTCTCAAGGAGGGAGACAGATTCTCCCTAAGAATAAAGACTAGTCAATAATAATACTTACCCCACCCGTAACCTGTTCATTTTCGGGATAGAACTCTTGGTGTTGATGTAAAAGTTCTCGTCGATGAATGGAATTCCTTTTCCGTTATACATCATTTTTTTCCACTTGGTAGAAGGTGTAATCCATTCTCCGGTTGTGGTTTTTAATGACATCTGAAAACCGGGGACACAATTTATCCATCTGTATTTCATCTTCTTACGGCCATGTTTCATTTCCAGCGTCGGTGGATTTTTTGTGCGCAAATACTGATCGAAAATGGTTTTGAGTTCCAGTTTCAGGTAAGCCGACATAAATGTTTCGATCTCAGCTGTGGTAACGGTTTGGTGGTAAAATTTTGCATTCAGTTCGCGTAGCAGCATCCGGAAAAGTGTGTCGTTGTTGGTGATCTGGCGAATAGTGTGCAGCATATTTGATCCTTTGTAGTACATATCGCCGCTGCCTTCGCTGTTCACTCCGTATTGCCCGATAATCGGGATGTCGTTTTTGATGTTCTTGCGCATCCCAATGCAGTATTTATTGGCGTGTTCGGTACCACACCAGTAATCCATAAACAAGGTTTCGCCGTAGTTGGTAAACGATTCATGGATCCACATATCGGCAATGTCTTTGGAAGTGATGTTGTTGCCAAACCATTCGTGACCGCTTTCGTGTACGATGATAAAATCCCATTTCAACCCCTCGCCTGTTCCGCTGAGATCTGTACCCAAATAACCATTCTCAAAACCGTTTCCATAGGCAATCCCGCTTTGGTGTTCCATTCCCAGGTGCGGTGCGTGAACCAATTTGTAACCGTCTTCATAAAACGCGTATGGGCCAAACCAGTATTCCAAAGCTTCCAGCGTGCGGGGCGCATCCATGAATTGTTTTTCGGCTTGGGCTTCGTATCCTCTCAATACCCAGTAATCCAGTTCCAGCATGCCTTTTTCACCCTGAAAATGATCGTGAATATTCACGTAATCACCAATATACGGGATCATGTTGTAGTTGTTGATCGGATTTTTGACTTCCCACGAAAACGTAGTTGTTCCATTCTTGTGTTCTTCGCTTCCCAGGAAATGGCCGTTACTCACACACTTTAGCTTCGAATCGCAGGTATAATGCATTTGAACGCCGTTATCAGGTTCATCGATCTGCGAATCTTTGCAGGGAAACCACACACTTGCTCCCAAACCCTGACAGGCAATGGTAATCCATGGTTTTCCGTTTTCATCCTTTGCCCAAACCACGCCGCCATCCCAGGGAGCTTGTACGGCTTCGCGCGGTTTTCCGTGAAAATAAACGGTCAGTTCGGAACGCGAACTCAGCCATTCTTCGGGAAGTTCGGCAAACCAGGCATTTCCAACTTGCTTGATATTTTCTTTTGTGATCAGTTCATTATAATGGAAAATGGTGTCCTTCATATGCCATTCCTTCGTCACCAGCCGAATACTGTCAATACTCATAGGTGCCTGTAAATCCAGTTGAATCACCCTGCGCGGCGTGTGTCGGTCCGAAATACGTTCTTCCGCACTGAATTTAATGGTATTATGCCCGTGAATTTCTTTGGTTTCGCTATTGAAAGTTACGTGCAGGTCGTAGTGTTTTAAATCCCACCAGTTGCGTGTATTTCCATAACCTCCGCGCAGTGAATCGGCGTGAGTGAATTGGGCATTGGTGGCTCCAACGGCACAGCAAAACAGCAATAAGGAGAAAATTGTTTTCATGATGGAATAAGATCTTAGGACGAAAATAGTGCTTTTGGTAGATTTATTGTTGAAACACAGGAATCTGCTTTGCTCATAAGGGTGGGGATTTCCGGAAACCGGGCTTTTACAGCTAAGTTATAATGGTAAAGCCTCGTGTCTTTGTGTCCTTGTGGTAAAATAAAAAACCACAAGGACACAAAGACACGAGGTAATTAACTTAGCACTCAATCATGCGGTATTATTGCGGAGAGTTAATTTATTTTTATCTTTTCAGGCAATTAGCGACTAACTCAATACAATTTCACCCTTACTATGAACACAGACGGATTACTCAACTTTCTAAACTCAATGGAGCAAAAGGGAGTTTTAAATGCAGAGGCCAATGGGCAGATTCAGCATTTTCTCACCAGTAAAAACACTTCAATCGGGAAGTTATTTCTGACACTTGCCGCCATTATCGGATCGTTATTCCTTTCGGCCGGAGTTTTTGCTATTATTTCGCACAACTGGAGCGATTTCCCGAGACACGTACGTGGCGTTTTGAGTTTTGTGCCGTCGCTTGTAGCGCTGTTTTTCTATTACAAAGCGGTTTTTAAGCATCCCAAATCGACTTCCTGGATTGAGGCTTCTTCGCTGTTTCTGATGCTCATGATAGGCGCTTCCATTGCGCTGGTAAGCCAGACTTATCAGATGGACGGTGATTTTGATAAATTCATTACCGTTTGGCTGATCCTTACGCTGCCGTTGTTTTACATTGCACGTGCATCCGGGATCGCGATTTTCTACCTTTTACTGTCAACCAAATTTCTTTTCCCTGATATTCAATACGATTGGTTCATGCCTTCGGGAATGACCTTAAACGAGAAATACTACCTGTTCTGGTTGTTTTTAATCGCATTCCTGCCGCATTTCTATCTTACACTCAACCGCAAAGAAACCCGACAAGGTTTCCGGTCTATTTATTTAGGCTGGGTGATTGCCGTTTTCCTCGTAGTTACTATGCCTTTTGCGGTAAAGGCCGGTTATACCTGGTGGGCGCTGGCATTGATTATGGCTTTTTACCTGGTTGGAAAGAAATACTACCGACACAATATTTCAGCTTTAGGCAGGCCTTTTCAAACAATGGCGTTGTTTCATATTTTCTATTACCTCATCAATTTTTCAAACGAGCAATTCTCTGATTTGATGTTCCGTTTGGAGAAAATAGAAACCATCAAGGAATGGAACAAGGAACAGATTGCGTTCTTCCTTATTGGTGTTTTATTGACAGCGGCATTAACTGTCATTGCGATCCTTTGGAGAAAAAAAGAGGCTTCGTTGAACAGAGCCGTTATTTTCATTCCGATTCTGTATGTGTTTATGTATGGCATTTTCTGTTTGAATGAATTCTACCAGGTTGATTTAACATGGTGGTCTTTCCTCATCTTCAATATCTACGTACTCGTTTTTGGAGTCAACGCAATGGTAATGGGAAATCGGTCAGGCAGTGTTCCTTATATGATTTACGGCTTGTTCCTTATTTGCTTTCTGCTATGGGTTCGTTATTTCGATATGGATGTATCATTCTGGCTCAAAGGAATTTTGTTTATGATCGTAGGCGGGTTGTTTTTCCTTGTTCACTTCTTATCAAGTGAAGAATTTAAAGACTAGGAAGCATGAAAACAAAAAAGATCATTTTCGCCGTATTTGCATTGGTTGTCGTCTTGATTCCGATATACCTGATTTTTCAATCGGAAGATGTACTCACGAACGGGCATCAGCATAAGCTCAGACTTGAAGGTTACGATCCGTTTGACCCGTTTCGCGGGAAGTTCCTTCGTTTGCGTTTCGAAAGCAGCGTTCCCTGCGAAAGTGACATAAAAACGGGCGACCAGGGATTTGTATTGCTGGAAAAAGATACGTCGGGTTATTCTCATTTTTCAATGGTACAGAAAAAGCGCCCGTCGCATTCGGATTATGTAGAAGCAAAGGTACTAATGGTTTACAGCGGAAAAGCTGAACTGGACTTCGATAATCTCAATAAATTTTTCATCAACGAAGACAAAGCCAAAGAAGCTGAAGAGATTTTAGCTGATTATACCCGAATGGCGCCTGATAAAATTCACATGACCATTCGCGTGCTGGATGGCGAAGCACGTATTGAAGATATCATTGTAAAAGCGAAGAAATTGCTGGATTACATCGCATCTGGTGAGCACAAGCATTTCAAAGATGATATTCTGAAAGAAATGATGGAGCGCATGAACAGTGAAACCGAAGCGCTCGAACGGCAAATGGAACAAATAGAAGAACTGGAACAAATGGAGTTTGTGGTTCCAGAGGCAGAATAAATGATTCGAATTAGTTTTTCATAGAAGCCAACTGATCGTATTCCAGGATGGTAATAGTGCCGCCTGAAATTTCGATGTATTTATCATCTTTAAATTCGCTCAGTGTACGTATTACTGTTTCTTTGGCCGTACCAACGATACTTGCCAGGTCTTCACGCGACACGTTCATGCTGAAGCGGTCTTCGTCATCCTTTTTGTAGGTGTCGGAGAGTTTTACGAGTGCTTCAGCGACTCTTTTCCTCACGGAATTGTAGGCCAGACGCATCAGTTGCTGCTCGCTTTCGAGTAAATTGTTTGATAGGATTTCGATGAATTTGCGGGCAACTTCCGTGTTTTTGTAAATGAGTGAAAAGAAGTCTTCCTGCGGGATCATGTAAATTTCCGCATCTTCCAGCACTGTTGCCGAATGGGTGTACTGTTCCTCTTTCAGCAGCGACAGAAACCCAAAAAAATCACCTTCTTTGTGCAGTGAAATAATCAATTCTTTTGCCTGTTCATTTTTCTGGTAGATTTTCACCTTTCCTTTGCTGATAAAATAAACTCCTTTTGGATAACCACCTTCGCGGAAAATATTGTCTTTCTTTTTATAGTATCTCACTTCCCGTTCTTCTGAAAGTTCTCTTAATGACTCGAAGGTTTTGGCTTCTTTTAAAAAGTCATTCACCCCCTCGATGCTGTTCGTGAATTGTATTTTCAGAAAATCATTCTTTTTCAGGCGTACCTCAATGGCGCTCAGCAGATCTTCATCATCAAAGGGTTTGATCAGGTAATCGTCGGCCCCCATCGACATTCCTTTTCGCACATCTCCCCGATCAGCCTTCGCAGTTAAGAAGATAAACGGAATACCTGCGGTTATTTCATTTTTGGATAAGAGATGTAATACGCCATGCCCATCGAGCAGAGGCATCATGATATCACAGATAATGAGATCCGGTGGGTCATTTAACGCAAGATATACACCCTCTTTTCCATTTTCAGCCGTGATTACGTTATACTGCGCCAATGTCAGTATTTCTGCAGTATTTTCCCGCACATCGACGTTGTCCTCAATCAATAGGATTTTTTTCATTGCTTTCTGTTTCAGTGAATAAAATGGTTAGCGTAACCTTTGTTCCTTGGTTTTGGACGCTGTCAATTTGAATCGTTCCGTTCATTAGTTCGACGTACCTGGCAACGATGCTTAGTCCCAAACCGGTTCCTTGTATATGTGTGACATTGCTCCCCCTGAAAAAGCGTTCAAACAGGTTTTCCTGATCTTCTTCATTGATACCGATGCCATCATCTTCTACAGCAATTACAATCGCTCTTTCGTCAACCTGTGTAGATAATTCAATTTTCCCCTCGTGGTTGGAGAATTTAATCGCGTTTGAAACAAGGTTGAATAAGATGTTTTTCAAGATCTTCGGATCCAGTAAAGCAATTTCTTTGCCTGAATGATGATGAACAAGTGATTGTTTCCCGGTTAGCATTCCCTGCATTTCTGAAATGATTTCCGACATAAACAGGCTGATATTAAATTCTTCGGGGAAATTCTCCACTTTGCCTTCTTCCAACTTGGAAGCCGAAAGAAAATCATTCAGAATATCTGTCAGGTTTTTAATCGATTTTTTGATTTTACCCACGTGTTTAGCCTGGTTCTCCAAATCACTCAATTCACCGTATTTAGTAATCAGTGAGAGCGAAGACATCATTGTGGTAAGGGGCGTTCTAAACTCGTGAGACGCCATGGAAACAAACCTGGATTTCATTTCACTCAATTCTTTTTCTTTCTCAAGAGAAGTGTTGAGTTCTTTTTTTGTTTTCTCCAATTCATTAATCGCTTCTTCCAGTACAAGTGTCCTGTTTTTCACCTGTTCTTCCAGGTCCGTTGAATAATTTTTTAGTTTTTCTTCAGCGAGCTTACGCAGCGTAATATCGAGGATAAAGGCAACTACAAACGTTTTACCTGCGTAGGTATAAGGACTTAAACTGATCTCCACCGGAAATTCGGAACCGTCTTTTTTTAATCCGTAAAGCTCCATTCCCAACCCCATAGAACGTGCATGTGGGTGATGGGCATAATTGGTCCTGTTGTGTTCATGTTTATTGGAAAATCGTTGCGGAACAAGTACTTCTATTTTTGATCCTGTCAATTCACCGGCCGAATAGCCAAATAGTTTTTCTGCACTTGGATTGATCCGTGTAATTTCTCCTTTTGAATTCGTAACCAAAATTCCTTCGGTAGCATGCAGGAACAGTGCATTAAGTATTCCTTCCTGACTTTGCATTCATTCTCATTATTAGTAGTTAAAGACGAATATACCTTTTTTGGCGCTTTTAATTACACCTGAAAATAAAAAAAATGATTTTCATCAGCTGCATGTATGACAAAAATCATTTGATAAAAACTTATCCGGATGTATCCTTCTCTTTTTCAATGCTCCGCAAAAATACCCGACACAATTTATCTGAACTTTTTTACCGAAAATCAAAATAAATCGGAGAATTCATTTGCATGAAATAAAAATATCGCTACTTTTGTCCACCATTTTAACGAATGGCAGAATTGAAATAACCTCAACAACGATCAGTCGGATCAATCAAAAAGAGGTACTGCGGATGTGGTGAAATTGGTAGACACGCCAGACTTAGGATCTGGTGCCGAGAGGTGTGCGGGTTCGAGTCCCTCCATCCGCACTTCATGAAAAAAGTCTCGTCTCGTCATTGAAGCGAGACTTTTTTGTTTTAACAACTTACTAAAACAAGAACGGAATGAACGTAACTCGTCAAGAAGTGAACGCGCAAACAGCATTACTTACAGTGCAGGTTTCGCCAGAAGATTATAAAGGAAAAGTAACTGCTTCGCTGGAAAAATACCGCAAGCAGGCTAAAATCCCTGGATTCCGTCCGGGAAAAGTACCAATGGCTTTGGTGCAAAAACAATACGGAAAATCAGTATTGGCCGAAGAGATGAACAAATTGGTTTCGGAGGCGCTTTACAAACACGTTGAAGACAATAAACTCGATATTTTAGGGAATCCGATTCCGAAAGAAGATACCGAAATCAAAGGTGATTTCGAAAATCCGGGAGAATTTGAGTTTACATACGAAATCGGTTACAAACCGGCGATCAATCTTGATTTAGGGCCTAAAACCAAATTCGATTACGTAAAAGTAAAAATCGACGATACGTTGCTGGACAAACAAATCGATGATTTGCGTCGTCGTTACGGGAAACTGGTTTCTGCAGACAAAGTTGGCGAAACGGATATGATTCTTGGGCAATTCGTTGAATTGAACGATGACGACACGATCAAAGTGGGTGGTATCATGCATTCTTCCACCACTTCGATGGAGTTTATTGAAGACAAGAAAGTAAAAGCTTCATTGGTTGGAAAATCAATAGGCGATAAAGTAAACGTTTCCGCATCGGCACTGACACGTGGCGACAAAGACAAAGCGGCTATGTTGGGCGTGAAGGAAGAAGAACTGGTGAACCATTCTGACAATTACCAATTGACGATCAACGATATCAAACAAATGGAACTGGCTGAATTGAACCAGGATTTGTTTGACAAATTGTTCGGTCCGGGAGCGGTTGATTCTGAAAAAGCATTGCGTGCACGTATCGCAAATGATCTGGATCAAATGTTTGCTAATGATTCTGACCGTTTGTTAACACGCGAAATTTACCGCGAATTGGTTGACAAAACGCCGGTTTCATTGCCGGATGAGTTCCTGAAAAGATGGATTCGCTTGTCGAACGAAAAACCAATTTCGCAGGAACAGGTTGATGCCGAATATGACAATTACGCCAAAGATTTGAAATGGCAGTTGATCCAGGGGCACATCTTTAAATCCAATGATATTCAATTGGACCACAAGGAAGCCATTGAGTTTACAAAAAGTTTGCTGGCTAATCAGTATGCACAATACGGTTTGCCTGCTCCGGAAGAACCGGAATTGACTACACAAGCGAGCAAAGCGTTGACCAACCGTGAAGAAGCGAATCGTATCTACGATATGCTTGCTGAAGCGAAATTGACAACTTACTTCAAAAGCACGGTAAAACTAAACAACAAAGAGGTTTCCTACGATGATTTCGTAGCGATGGCTTCTAATTAAGATACATTACTTACTTTGAAAAGCTTCCCGTTGATTCGGGGAGCTTTTTTTTGTTTGGAGAATTTTTACATGTTGAAAAAAGGCACGTAATATTGCGAATTGGCATATCAAATAATTAGACGTGAATTCGCAATATTACGTGTGCTGATTTATGTTGATAATCCATTCTCAAAAGTATCACTGAAACATATTTACCCCGCCAAAACGAGTGAAGCATGAAAAAGTGGTTGAGGAATTATTGGGTATATTCGTTGGTAGGAACGTTATGCGACATTTTAAGACGATCAAACGAAAATGAAACAGTTGACAGTTAAACTTATACTTCCACTGACAGTAATTTCATTTGCGACAATTACTAAGTGGTGGTATGCTTTACCTGTTGACGCACCAGACACATTATTTGTAGGGTTTCCTTTCCCGTTCGTTTGTGACGGTTGGCATACTTCAATGTCCTTGCAACTATTCATAACAGAATTTGTCGCAGACTTTTTGATCTACTTTTTATTTTGGTTCATACTGTTTTTTTGCATTAACCGTTTTTGGACAAAAATTAACCCAAACAAAATTGTGACAATTATATTGTGGGCGGTGACGGGATTTGTGGTAAGCGGAGCAACTTTAATTGCAAGTAATTCAGATAATTTATTTTATGTGAAACGACCCTTTGACATTAACGTAATGGAAACGGGGTACAAATTTGTGTGGCAACAGACAGAGCGACCTGACTATTATAAATATCATCCTGAAGACAAGAAAGAATGAAAAAACGACCGTATAACAGCACATTTACAATGCTAAACCGACAACCAAATGGTACGTTTAATTAAATTGACATTATTGGCAGACCTTGCAAGTTGTTTGGTTATGTTTTTTTCTTATTTACTAATTAATCCCAAATTCGCATTTCTTGCTCTCTTCTATTCATTTGGTAATATATTAATTCCAACCTTCATTGCGGTTCTTGTGTTTCAACTTCTAAGAAAAAAAATTAACCTTTCTAATTCGTTTCGAACTATTGCACTTCAGACATTTATCCTGACCGTTATTCTTTTTTTAGGTATTTTTATTTGGGCGACAATAGACGTATTGTTATTTGGACACTTACACCGAGAGCATTGGAATATCACTAAAGAATTTAATTCAGAATTTAAGCCTTGGTTGCCCGCACTATTTTCACTGGCGTTTTTCATACCACTCATTGACAGAAGAATTAGTAGAAATGATACTAAACTTGAAGACAAGTACAACCGCTAACATCGGCTTGGCTACATGCCTTCAATCTCGCCTCGAAAAGATGATTTTTATAAAAGAAAATAATCTAACTTCGAATTTGAGTTTACATTAAAAAGTCGGCACGCCGCCAAGTCAAAAACTGTTATCGGTCATACTTCAAAAACAAACAACTATTTTAGAAAAAACCACATGTCAACAGAAATAAGCAAGATGAAAGCATTTACAAAAATCAAATATGGTGGTCCTGAAATTCTTTGTTTAGAAGAAGTAGCATTTCCGGAACTCAAAGAAGCGCACTTGATAGTTAAAATTTTTGCAAACTCAGCTAATCCAGCTGATTGGCATATTTTGAGAGGTAAGCCCTTTTTTGCCCGGTTTACTTTTGGATTATTCAAACCCAAAGAAAAAATCTTAGGTGCTGATTTTGCCGGAATAGTTGAACAAGTAGGCAAGAATGTGAGTCAGTTCAAGGTCGGGGATAAAGTATTTGGTGAATCTCTAGAAGGTGGTGCTTTTGCTGAATACGCTTGTGTAGCCGAAAATATTTGTGCCAAAATGCCTGACGGTACAACATTTTCAGATATGGCTTGCTTACCGATTGCCGGTCTGACTGCCTTACAAGCTCTAACCACCCACGGGCAGGTCAAAAAAGGAGAAACTGTTCTTATCAATGGGGCATCAGGTGGAGTTGGACATTTTGCTGTTCAAATTGCAAAAGAACTGGGGGCTACCGTTACAGCGGTTAGTTCAAGCAAAAATGTAGATTTTGTCAAGTCATTAGGTGCCGATCATGTGATTGCTTATGACAAAGAAAACATTCATCAACATACAGGAAAATACGATCTTATTGTTGATACGAATGGAAACTTAAGTTTTCAGGACTACAAACGAATGGGGCAACGCGGAGTAATGATAGGTTTTACAAGTATGGGACATATGATTTCGGTACTTGCGAAAAAGGCATTTAGTAAATTTCCGTTAATTCAATTTACAGCCGAAGCCAACAAGAAGGACTTAGACACATTAGCATATCTGATTAAAGGGGATAAAATAAAAGTTCATATTGATAAGACTTTTTCATCTGAGCGAATTCCGGAAGCAATTAGCTATATTGAAGCTATGCGTACAAGAGGAAAAGTTTCAATGATTTGGGGAAATGTTGACGCTGAAAATTAAACAAGAAAAAGCACGAAGCACTAACATGGTTTTTTTCCGTCAGCCGGGCTACTTTGCAAAATTCAACATCCGTTTTTCAATTAAACTTTAGTAATAATATCGGCTTTTGTGCTTCGATTTCCCGGCCGAACGCAAAGCCCTAAACGTTAGCGGACAACACCCCGGAAATCGTAAAAATTAGCTAATTTAAAGCGTTAAGCAATGAATGAAATAAAAATTCGAAAAGCAAAGGAAATTGAAATTGAATGGATAAATAAAAAATATGCAGAAGTAGGTTTTAAAAAATCTGTTTTTGAAAATGAACTAATTGCAATAGCAGAATACGAAAGTTTAAATAGTGGACTTGGTAGAATAGTTAAAATAGACGATGTAAATTATGAACTTGGTGGAATGTATGTTTTTGAAGAATTTCGAAATAAAGGTATTGCAGAAAAAATTGTAGCATTTTTAATTCGTAGCGAAAATTTCGAAGATAAACATATTTGGTGCTTACCATTTGAAAATCTAGAAAACTTCTATGCGAAATTTGGATTCAAAATGGCCGAAAAAACTATGATACAAACCCCAAAAGAAATTACAGAAAAACATAATTGGTGTAACAAAACCTACGAAAAGAAAGTATTGTTAATGGTTAAAGAAAATTAATCTGCCGATCTGCTAACATCGGTTTGGCAAAAGCGGCGGTTCAGTGCTCCGCAGCCACATTTCCGTTTAATCAAACATTGGTTTTTCAAATCAAGTTTTGTGGTGAAAAGCCCGCCCATCGCAAAACTACCAAACGTTAGCGGTCATTGTAAAGCGAGCCCCGGGAAACATTAGACAGTCAAGAATATGAACACAGAACAATATCCCAACATTTATTTATACAGACGAATTGTACAGGCCAAACTATATATAGACAAATACTATTCAGAAAAAATTGACCTTGACAATATTTCGGACGAAGCTCATTTTTCAAAATTTCACTTTATAAGGCTTTTTAAGTCTATTTATGGCAAAACCCCACACCAATATCTAACGAAGGTCAGAATTGAGAAGGCACAACAACTTCTACAACAGGAAAAATCAGTAGGTGAAGTTTGTTTTTTAGTTGGTTATGATAGTCTTAGCACATTTAGCGGGCTTTTTTCGAAAGAAGTAGGAAAGTCACCTACTCTATATGTCGCCCATTACAGTCAGCGGAAAAGAGAAATTCAAACCAACCCTTTGTCTTTTGTTCCAAAATGTTATGCCTATATGCACGGTTGGACAGAGAATAGCAATTTTGAAGAAGTAAAAAAGTAAATCATTGCAGAAATTTGCATTGGGTTTAACAAAAAAAGAAAAGCAATGATTACAAAAATGACAATTACAAACATTCACGTTATAGACCAAAATAGTGCCTATGAATTTTATGTTAATAAATTAGGTTTTAAGGTGGTTGACGACATACCAATGGGACCGGAAACCCGTTGGCTGACAGTTTCGCCACCAGAACAACCCGACTTGCAATTGGTTCTATTTCCAGTTACTGTTAGCAAAATGTTTCCGAAAGAAATTGCTGAAAATTTAATTGACTTGATCAGAAAAGGAATTTTTGGCTGTGGTGTATTAACTTGTAATGACATTTTCGCCACTTATGAAGAATTAAAAGCAAAAGGCGTAGAATTTATTAAAGCGCCTACAAAAGAGTTTTATGGGACAGAAGCACTTTTCAAAGACGACTCGGGGAATTATTTTTCATTGCAACCAATAAACAATTTTGACAATGAAAACAATATTTGACGCTACAACCAGAGATGAACTTGTTAAGAGGATAAGTTCTTTAAATGAAAATAGTGTACCTCTATGGGGTAAAATGACAGTTTACCAAATGACCAAACACAACACAATTTGGAATGAGTGGGTTCTTGGAAAAAAAGATTTCGTTTACAAACAAAATTTTATAGGAAAACTGTTTGGTAGAATAGCTTTGAAAAGCAACACCGGAGACGACAAGCCAATTGGCAAAAATATGCCCGCCGGTAAAGCCTGTACAGTCAAAGAAAAGACAGGTAACGTTCAAGTTGAAATTTCAAACTGGATAAAACAAATTAACGCCTATGAGAATTTCTCAAATGACAATTTTGTTCACGACTTCTTTGGAAAAATGACAAAAGAACAAATCGGAATATTTGCACATAAACATAACGACCACCACTTACGACAATTCAATGTATAGAAAACAACGAACGGATAACACGGGCTTGGCAAAAGTGACGGTTCAGTGCTCCGCAGCCACATTTCCGTTTAATCAAACATTGGTTTTTTAGATCACGTTTTGTTGTAAAGTCCCACCCTGCAAACTGTTAGTGCAATTTTTGCAAACATTAAAACGACAGAAAATGAAACAACCATTTATTCTCATATTAACACTCGGACTTTTTGCCTGTAACCAACAGACAGAAAAAGAAACCGTCCAAGGCGATTGGATTAAAGGAACGGAAAGCGAAAAAATCAAGACTATTGAAAAACAATTTCGTGGTTTTGACAACGCAATGGTTGAAACGGGTTATCGTTACCAGGAATTGTATTGGGCAGGACAAGATCAAAATTGGGAATATGCAGACTATCAATTAGAAAAAATAAAAATTACCATTGAAAACGGATTAGAACGAAGACCAAAGAGGGCAAAATCTGCCGAACACTTTTTGAGTTATGTATTGCCCGAAATGAAAAAATCGTTAGAAAAAAAAGATACTGAAATTTTCAATAAAAACTTTCAAACAATGACAATCAACTGTAACAGTTGCCATGCAATGGAAAAAGTGCCATTTTTCAATGTTCAAATTCCCACAGAAAGACAATCACCAATTAGAAAGTAAAATGTTTCGAAAACTTATTCATACAGACAATTCAAAAACAACCTTACTTATTAGACTAATGGTTGGTGCTGTATTTCTTTCGGAAGGCATTCAAAAATTCCTATTCCCCGACTTACTCGGAGCAGGACGATTTGCGAAGATCGGCTTACCATCGCCTGAATTTTTAGGGAGTTTTGTAGGAAGTTTTGAAATTGTTTGTGGTGCATTGGTTTTACTTGGTTTGCTAACAAGGTTTGCAAGTTTTCCTTTAATCATCATTATACTTGTTGCTATCGCAACAACAAAGACTGAAGTTTTAGCCGACAAAGGATTTTGGGAAATGCTTCACGTATGCAGAACAGATTGGGCAATGTTTTTAGGTAGTATTTTTCTATTAATCAAAGGCGGTGGTTCTTTGTCTGTGGACAAAAAGATAATGAATGGTGGAAAATAAAGTAGCTATAAAAGACATTGCCAAACTTTTTCTAAAACTTGGTATTATTGGTTTTGGTGGTCCTGCTGCACACATTTCAATGATGCAAGACGAAGTTGTTACCAAAAGAAAATGGCTGACCGAACAACATTTCCTTGACTTAATTGGAGCAACTAATTTAATTCCCGGACCAAATAGCACCGAAATGGCAATTCATATCGGACACGAAAAAGGAGGTTGGAAAGGTCTAATTGTTGCAGGTCTTTGTTTCATTTTACCAGCCATTTTAATTACAGGAATTTTTGCTTGGCTGTACAAACAATACGGACAACTCCCCGAAGTGCACCCCTTTGTTTACGGAATAAAACCAGCCATTATTGCCATTATACTTGGAGCAATTTTTCCATTGGCAAAAAAGTCTCTTAAATCAACGGAATTAGTAATTATTGGATTGATTGTTTTAATTGGGGCATTGCTCAATATTAACGAAATCTATTTGATGTTTGGAGCAGGTTTTTTTGCTTTATTTTTGGCTTACATACGAAACAATAAACAAAACAATATCAACAGTTTTTTGCCATTAGCTTTATTACAAATCACAAATACAACAATCCTTTCTGCAACAAACGCAAAATTGTTTTGGATTTTCTTGAAAATCGGTTCAATACTCTACGGTAGCGGTTACGTTTTGTTTGCATTCCTTGACACAGAATTAGTTTCAACAGGACTTTTGACAAGGCAACAATTAATTGACGCCATTGCTGTAGGACAATTCACTCCCGGCCCCGTTTTTTCTTCGGTAACTTTTATCGGCTATCAAATCAATGGTTTGACAGGAGCAATCATTTCGACAATAGCCATATTTTTACCATCGTTTGTTTTTGTTGCATTGCTCAATCCGATTGTAAAGAAAATGCGAAGCTCAAAACTTTTTCCAGCATTTCTTGACGCAGTTAATGTGGCTTCGGTAGCCATTATTGTAGCGATTTGCTTTGCTATGGGGAAAGAAACTATTACAGATTGGCGGACAATTTTGATTGCAGTTTTAAGTATCGCAATCGCATTTGGATACAAGAAATTAAATAGTGCTTTTGTTGTTTTGGGAGGCTCACTAATTGGTTACATACTGCTATTAATATGATGACAAACAGGATAGAAAAAGAAGAGCGAAGTGCCAATATCGGTTTTGCAAAATGGCAGATTCAATGCTTCTACGACAGTGAAGTGCTAAATCCAAGCTTTGTGCATCTAATGAAGTTTTGTGGTGAAAAGCCCGCCCATCGCAAAACTACCAAACGTTAGCGGTCATTCTAAAACGACACCCACCTACTTTCAAAAATCTTGACAAATCATTTGAAAAAAGCAGTAAATAATTTGCCTATCTACTAATAGGTAGTATATTTACAAAAAAGAATTTATTAATGACGACAAGAGAAATAATTATTGATACAGCCGACCAACTTATTAGAAGTAATGGTTTTAACGCTTTCAGCTTTAAAGATATTTCTAACAAAATTGGGATTAAAACAGCATCAATTCATTATCATTTCCCAACCAAGTCTGACTTGGGTGTGGCAACAATAAATGAACATATTCAAAGGTTTGAGCATTTAAAAAAGGAATTTGCAAACAAATCACCATTGCAAAAACTAAATGGCTTTCTATCAATCTATTCTCAAATAAAATCAGAAAATAAAGTTTGTCTTGTTGGTTCTTTAGCAACAGACTTAAATACCGTTGATGACAGCATAAAAATTGAACTTAAAAAATTTGCTGAGCTTGTTTTGCTTTGGGTTACTGAAATCTTAACAGAAGGTGAAAAACAAAAAGTATTCGAATTTCAACATACACCAAGGACAAAAGCATTACTGATAATAACAAATATATTAGCTATAGTTCAATTATCCCGGCTTACCAAAACAGAGGATTTTGAAATTGTAAAAGAAGCCATAATTAAAGATTTAAGACCACATAAATAATGAGAAGAGTTGTAATTACAGGAATAGGAGCAGTAACTCCAATTGGAAACAATGTGGCTGAATATTGGCATTCACTGATTAATGGTATTAGTGGTGCATCACTAATTACAAAATTTGATACTTCAAAATTCAAAACAAAATTTGCTTGTGAGGTAAAGAATTTTGACCCTCAAACTATTTTTGAAAAAAATGAGATAAGAAAATATGACCTTTTTACTCAATATGCCTTGGTTGTAACAGACGAGGCCATAAGAAGTGCCAACATTGATTTTGAAACCTTAAACAAAGATAGAATAGGTGTAATATGGGGTTCCGGAGATGGTGGTGTTTCTACTTTTGAAGAACAATTGAGCGAATTTAATAAAGGTGATGGTACACCGAGATTTAATCCATTTTTTATTCCTAAAAGGATAATAAATATAGCATCAGGTGTTATTTCAATTAAATATGGTCTTAGAGGCATCATTTATACAACAGCATCTGCTTGTTCAGCTAGCAATACTGCCATCATAGACGCATTTAATTATATTCGTTGGAACAAAGCTGATATGATTATTGCAGGTGGCTCGGAAGCTTCCATCACACAAACTTCGATAGGTGGTTTCAATGCTTCAAAAGCATTATCAACTTTAAACGAAAATTTCAGCAAAGCGTCAAGACCCTTCGATGTTACAAGGGATGGTTTTGTTCTGGGAGAAGGTGGCGGAGCACTTATTTTAGAAAGCTATGAACACGCAATTAAGAGAAACGCAGTAATTCTTGCAGAAATAGTTGGCGGCGGACTTGCTGGAGACGCTTATCATTTGACAGGAACACACCCAGATGGAGCCGGAGCAATTATAGGTATGACACTTGCATTAGAGGAAGCAGGTATAAATCCCGGCCAAATTGACTATATCAATGCACACGCCACTTCAACACCGCCAGGAGATCTGAGCGAATTGAAGGCTATGGAAAACGTATTTGGCATTAAACCTAATGCAAATATAAGTGCGACAAAATCTATGACAGGACATTTACTTGGCGGTGCAGGGGCTATTGAAGCCATTGCATGTATAAAAGCTATTCAAGAAAGCATTATTCCGCCAACGATAAACTCAGAACAAATAGAACCTGAATTTGCAGATAAATTTAATTTGACACTTGGGAAAGCTCAAAAAAAGAATGTCAAGTATGCAATGAGTAACACTTTTGGCTTTGGTGGACACATTGCAAGTTCTATTTTCAAGAAGTTTGAAGAGAACCCATAAAAAAGAAAGGACAAAAAAAAGAACGAACCGCTAATCAGAATACCCATAAACACCCCCGCAAACATCAACAGTCAGAAAAAATGAACGATAATGACATTAAACGACTTTCACGACTGACTGCAATAGTAACACAGTTGCAGACAAAACGTCTTTTGACGGCAACAGTGCTTGCAGAAAAATTCAATGTGAGTATCAGAACAATTTATCGTGACATAAGAGCTTTGGAACAAGCAGGTGTTCCGATCATTTCTGAAGACGGAAAAGGTTATTCGCTAATGGAAGGCTACAGAGTGCCGCCCGTAATGTTTACAGAAGCACAAGCAAATGCGTTAATTACAGCAGAACAATTGGTTCTCCAAAACAAAGACACTTCGTTCATTAAAGATTACACAGAAGCCATTGAAAAAGTAAAAGCCGTTTTAAAATACAACATACAAGACAAAGCGAACTTACTTTCAGAAAGAACACGATTTGACCAAAATAACAATCGTGAAAGAAACAGTAGTAGTTTATCTGACTTACAATTTGCCTTGACAAATTTTCGAATCGCACAAATTGAATACACCAACGAACAAAACAAAACCACAACACGACACATTGAACCATTTGCGTTGCTAAGCACTGAAAATTGGTTGTTGGTTGCCTATTGTCGGTTAAGAACGGAATTTCGTTTTTTTCGTTTGGACAGAATTAATAAATTGGAAATACTTACCGATAAATTTGAACCACACAAAATGACCTTGCAAGAATATTTTGAGCGATATCACTAATTTAATGTGAGTTCGGTATAAGAATTACCGTTAATTTATTTTTCACCCCTGACATAAGGCTGTCACATGGCAGGTATAAGTTTGCATCATTAATAATCTTCAAAAGAATAAAAATGACAAACGAAATTACTTCAATGTTTAACTCAATCAATTTTCCAAAACCCACTCTTATTTCAGTCAACGGTGTAGAACTGGAAGTCTTTGAAGCAGGTAACCAAAATGCTGGAAAACCGATTGTACTCTGTCACGGCTTTCCGGAACATGCTTTTTCCTGGCGTCATCAGGTGCCGGCACTTGTTGCAGCTGGCTATCATGTCATCATTCCAAACCAGAGAGGTTATGGCAACTCATCCAGTCCGACCGAAGTAACTGAATACGACATTGAACACTTGACAGGTGACCTGGTCGCACTACTCGATCACTTTGGATATGAAGATGCCACTTTTGTTGGTCACGATTGGGGTGCAAATGTTGTTTGGAGTCTGGCGCTATTGCATCCTGAACGGGTAAATAAAGTAATAAACCTGGCTCTGCCTTATCAAGAGCGCGGAGAAATCCCATGGATTGAGTTTATGGAAGTAATAGTTGGAGGAGACTTCTATTTTGTTCACTTCAATCGACAACCAGGAGTAGCAGATGCTATAATGAATGAAAACGCATCCCGGTTCCTCCATAACATATTCCGCAAAAACGTGCCTCTCACACCACCAGAGCCAGGAATGTTAATGATCAATCTTGCAAGAGCGGAAAAACCACTTGGGGAACCCTTAATGGAAGACAACGAATTGTCTGTATTTGTTTCTGCCTTCGAATCATCCGGGTTTACAGGAAGTATAAATTGGTACAGAAACCTTGATAGAAACTGGCACTTAATGGCGAACGTAACCCCAATCATTCATCAACCGACACTTATGATATATGGTGAACAGGACACAATTCCAAAGTCTGAAAACCTAAAAAATAGTGTCCCTAATTTGGATATTGTTAGTTTGGATTGTGGTCATTGGATTCAACAAGAAAAGCCGGAGGAAACTACCCGATCAATTTTAAAATGGTTAGAAAAACAAAATGCTTGATCAGGAAGTAGAAACATATTGTCCTCAAAGCCGAACAGATTGGAGAAAATGGTTAGAAAAAAACTATCAGTCCAAACAATCTGTTTGGCTTGTTTATTACACCAAAAAATCTAATCTTCCTTCAATAAGCTGGAGTGAAGCCGTTGATGAAGCACTTTGCTTTGGTTGGATTGACAGCACCAAAAAAACGATTGACGATGTTTCGTTTATGCAGTTTTTCAGCAAACGTAGACCTAAAAGCAATTGGTCAAAAATCAACAAAGAAAAAGTTCAACAACTCATTGAAAACGGACGAATGACACAAGCAGGTTTGGATAGTATTGAAACCGCTAAGCAAAATGGTTCATGGACAATCATGGATGAGGTAGAAGATCTGATAATACCGACTGACTTAGAAATTGCGTTTGAAAAACACAAAGGCTCAAAAGACTATTTCTTAAGTTTGAATAAATCGATGAGAAAACAACTGCTGTATTGGATTGTCGCTGCCAAACGACAAGAAACCCGACAAAAACGCATGGACGAAGTTGTAGAAAGTGCAGGGCAGAATCTTAAACCGAAACACTTGCGCTAAGAAAGGCGAATACGGCTAACAGTACTGCAGAAATCACTAAATTTGAAATTCAAGTCCTCGCAGGGAGTTCAGCGATAAAAATTCCTTCTTAGCAGAGATTGATTTATAGGATTACTTCGAAGACCAAATTCACCGGCAATTTACCAATGGTGGAATAGAAATTTTTAACTTGAACTAAAATGGCAACACTCATAGCACTACTTTTATTTTTGATCTTCTTGTTTATTTCTTCCATTCACTTCTATTGGGCATTTGGAGGAAAATGGGGAGGCGATTCTGTATTGCCCACAAAGGACGATAACAATACCAAAGTATTGAACCCTTCTGTTCTACCAACATTAATTGTCGCATTCGGATTGTTAGGTTTTGGTCTTTTTATTCTGGTAATGTCCGGGCTTATACCATTTAATATACCTGAATGGCTTTTTAACTATGGACTCTGGATTATTGCAGGCATTTTTATTCTAAGAGCTATCGGGGATTTTAATTATGTTGGTTTTTTCAAGAAAATAAAACAAACGAAATTCGGAAAAAATGACACGAACTATTTTTCACCTTTATGCCTGGTAATTGGGATACTGACGATAATCTTAGAACTGTCAAAGTGAAAATCCGCTAAAAGATTTGCGGTATAATAGAATAAATAACAGAAATGGAACTGGAGAAATTAAAATTCCCGATTGGTCAGTTTGACAAACCAACAACAATCACACATGATATTTTAGAACAGTGGATAGATGATATTTCGACGTTTCCTGCGAGGCTAACAAGCGAAGTTATTCACCTGACTGACGAACAACTTGATACACATTACAGACCAGATGGCTGGACAATCAGGCAAGTCGTTCATCATTGTGCAGACAGCCATATGAATAGCCTCACCCGGTTAAAATTGACACTAACGGAAGACGGACCGACCATCAAACCCTATTTTGAAGAACGTTGGGCAGAACTTGCCGACACTAAAAACATGCCTATTCAATCATCATTAAAAATGCTGGAAGGCATCCACGAAAGATGGACTGTTTTATTGAAAAACCTGACAGACGAAAATTACAAACAGGTTTTCATTCATCCGGAACATGGAAAGACATTTAGAATTGATGAAAACATTGGTGTTTATGCCTGGCATTGTAACCATCATCTTGCTCACATAACTGAAACAAAAAAGAGGCACAATTGGAAATAGACAAAAATGAACAAAAAAGACCGACCGCTAACACAGGTTTTGCGTCGGCGGACAGGAATACGAATAGAAACATTAAAGCAATAATCATTGGTGCTGGCAGGTAATTTTTTTAGTTTTAAAGCCTACCAACGTAAAGCGTTGTGAGATATTTTAAAACCAAAACTCATGAGAAAATTACTGACAATTTTAAGTTTATTGATTCTTTCTCCTGGAAAACAAACTGAAAAGACGACCAACGAAATACCGTCATTCGCAAATTTAGAGCTTCAAAAGCATTCTCTTTCCGAACTTCAAAACGACTTTGATTTACTGGTTAATAGCTTAAAGGAAGCTCATACGGGATTATATTGGTACTCAAGTGAAAGACAATTTGACAGCCTTGTTTCCGTTCAGCGAACGTTATTAAAAGACAGCCTCAATGGTTTGCAATTTTACACTATCGTTTCGCCCATTGTGGCTTTTTCAAAAGAAGACCATTGTGATATTTCGCTTTCAGATGATCTAAGCAAAACACAGAAAGAGAAAGGATTATTTGTTCCGTTGATCATGATCAATCTCCATCAAAAACCATTGATTTTAAATAAACCATACAGCGGTTTTGAATTGATTGAAATGAATGGAATTAAAATTGAAGACATCTATCGCCGATTATTCAACACGTTTGCTGCAGACGGATTTATTCAATCATCTAAATACAGATACCTGGATTTGAGAGGATTTTCAAGAGAATATGCAAAAGTAATTGACCAACAAAAAGAAAATTCAATCGTTATCAAAAATCCGTCGACGGGAAAAACAGAAACCCATAAATTACAATCTGTTTCGTACAAAAATCTAAGCGAACTTGTGACACAGGTTTTTAACGAAAACAACATACGAGAAGAAATAGATCAACCTGCGAAATTGCAATTTCAGGACGATAATACAGCCATTTTAACCTTCAGGACTTTTAGCAACAGTGATTTTGAAGAATTCAATATGAATTTTGAAACGTTTGTGGATTCCTCATTTATGGAAATTTCAAAACGCAAGTCAGACAACCTAATAATAGATATGAGAGATAACGGAGGAGGCTCGGAAGGAAATGAAGATTATCTTTTTTCATATCTAACCGATAGGCCCTACACGAAATACAAGCACGTTGAATTATCTAATTTTTCGTTTAGTTTTCTGGATTTTACAGACTATTCAGGTATGGAAGACAAACTGGATTTAGAAAACGAATTAAAAACCGAACATGAGAAATTACCAAATGGGAAAATTTACCGGAAAGCAGGTTTGTATACTCCGGAACCATTAAAAAGCAATCCTTTTAAGGGCAACATGTATGTGTTGACAAGCGGTTGGACATATTCAGGTGGTGCCGAATTTTCAACATTAATGAAAGAATATACCAAAGCAATTTTTATCGGAGAAGAAACCGGTGGCGGATATTATGGAAACACAAGCGGAACATCACTTGAATTGACCCTGCCAAACACGAAATTGAAAATAGATATCCCCATTTTAAGATTCGTTTTAGATGTACGGAAAGGGGAATTTGGACGGGGAACGATCCCCGATTTCGAAGTGCAACCTACATTTGAAGAATTTATAAGCGGTTATGATACCGAATTAGAATTTGCAAAAAGACTCACGAAAAAGTAAAAACGAAATCTGACAGCAACTACCCGAAATAAAATATCAATGAACAAAACATTTATACTTCTAACATCTTTGACTACATTTCTATCTTTCGGACAATCAAAGAGTGACTATTTACAAAACAATCGATTTGATCTGGCTTCAAAAGAGTTTGATTTTCCTCAAAAGGATTTTAAAATACTCGGATTTGGAGCTTATCACGGAAGTGCAAAAACCGAAGAGGTCGAATATTTACTGATTAAATCCTTAACAAAGGAAGGAACAATAAACTATTACCTACCCGAAACAGATTTCAGTATTGGTCATTATTTTAACCAATATTTGAAAACAGGCGACACGTTGCTTTTAAACGATTTGGTTGAGCATTATGGAATAAGAGTTCCACAAGAAATGAGCATTGAGACCTACGAAAAATGGAAGAATCTTAAAATACTTAATGACAGCTTACCAAAAGCCAACAGGCTAACTGTTGTTGGTATTGACCAAATAGTGAGTTACAAATACACATCAAAACATCTTTTAGAAATCATTGACATTCAGGAAAACCAAGAAAAATTGTTACTGGAAATAGTGAATATGGTTAAAACGGACACCACAGACTTTTCGCCTTATTACGACAGTTATTCAAAAAAAGTATTGAAAAATTTCGTTTCCGACTACGAAAAAAATCCTTCAAAATTTGAAAATTACATCAATGATCAATTTGCTTTTGATCATATTATAAGCAATCTGAAACAATCATTTAATGAGTCTTATCATAGAGAGAAAGTTATTTTTAGTAATTACACGCATTTATCCACCTTATACGAATTTGACAAAAAGCCTCAATTTTTAAGATTTGGATTTAGTCATTTAGAGAAAGACCGTGAAGGAAATAGTGTGTCTTTTTTTACCATGTTAATCGAAAACAATGTCTATAAAAAGAATCAAATACTTTCGGTTATTGGTTATTTGACCGAAAGCCATGTACTGTGGGATTTCATTTACGATGACAATGGAAATTATAAATCATACACAACCGAAGGTGGTTTTGGGATAGGCGATTACGAAAAAGAATATTTCCGTGGAATAGAAAATTTGAAAGAAAACAAACTATCGGATCATACAATATATAGGCTAAACAATGAAAACACGCCCTATAATGATGGCAGTCCGGACTTAATAGAAGTGATAATGGCAGATGAAAAATCCAATGGAGATTTAGTCAAAGGAAAATCTACGACTGACTTTTTAGATTATGCTGTTCTGATTTCGAATTCAAAAGCAAGCACACCCATTCAAGAAATGAAATAAAACGCCCTTCAACAATCGTCAGCTGAAAAAAAGATGAAAAAATTAATTATTCTATCAGACTTATGGGGAAAAAGGAAATCAGATTGGATGAATGATTATGTTACAATTTTAGAAAATCACTTTGAAGTTGAATTTTACGATTGTTGCGAATTGGCAGAGATTGATTTATCAGATTACACAGAAGACAAAATTCACCGGCAATTTACTAACGGTGGAATAGACAGAGCTGTAAAAGCACTACTTGACAAGGAAAAAGACACTATTAATGTGTTGGGATTTAGTATTGGTGGACTTATAGCCTGGAAAGCAATACTTGGAGGACTTAAAGCTGAAAGTTTAACTGCGATATCTTCTACAAGGTTGAGATACGAAGACAAACGTCCGGAGTGTACAATCAATTTGTTCTATGCTGAAAATGATCTATACAAACCACTGGAAGATTGGTTTCATACTCTTAACATAGAAATGAACCTTTACAAAGAAAAAGAACACGACTTTTACACCAAAAAAGAAATAGCTATTGAAGTGAGCAACATACTGGTACAGGAACTGATGAATTAAAAACTGCCTTGACAAGGCATACCAAAATCAGTCAATAAAAAGGTAGCTGAAGTACTTCTATGAAATTTTCGCACAAGGTTCAATAGCAAAACACAACTATTAACAGGCAAAAAAAGATGCAAGACTTTGTAGACCAGGCAGAGAAAAATGGTGTGACACTTCTTCGTGTTGGACAGTGTCAATTTTGTGGTGCTGACTATCAAAAAGGCATTTATGATTGTATGGATAATTATAACAAAGGGCTTGAACTTTTAGATTTTACGAATCCGGAATATCAACTATCAAGGTTTCTGAGTGTTGATGCACACGCCTTGCAACATCCGGAAATTCACGGTCGGTGGAGCAATCATTTTCACTTGACAAGGCTGAATTTAATCCTTGACAAACAACAACAATGGGACTACAAGAAATCACCGTTATTAAGCGACTATTTGAATAACTATAAGTCAATTAGGCCCAATGAGTTATTAAACATTCCCAATCCTATGGAAAGAGGAATTATAACTTCAAAGCACTTGACTAAAGCAACAACAGCTGAGGAATGTGTCAGCCTCATAAAAAGATGGGCAGACGAAGTCTATCTCGCCTGGAATTCAAATCATTCATTGGTTTCACAAATTGCAGACGGATTTTTGAAGAAATACAAAAATCTGACCCAAACAGCAAAATATTAAGTATAACTTCATCGTGTATAATGGAGAGACCCGATTAGGGTGCATCCGGTTGAAGAAAAAAAAATATGCAGGAAAAATTTGAACAAGAATATCTTGATTACAAGAAAAAAGTACGAAGATGGATCTAAGACTAACAGCAGTTTAATATAAACCAATTCAATATGACGACAACAAATTTGAAGGACGGTGATTTTTGCAAAGTAATCGCAGGGACACATAAAGGAAAATCAGGCTTTGTTCAAGACATAAACACAAGCAAAACAGGGCATATTACAATAACTGTTTCTCAGCAAAACGGCGTTCGATTTAAAACACTTGGTAAAAACGTAGAACTAACAAAAGATGAATAACAATTCCGGAAAAATGAATCCAATGAAAACAGCACGTCTTCTCATCGTGTTTTCAACAGCTCTTTTCGCTGGTTGCAACAATACGGTTCCTTCCAGCTATGAAATCCACTACAGTAAAGGATTAACAGACAGTGTTGTTTTTGTGAATTACAACATCAGTTCCGATAGTTCCTGTAATTTTTACATGGATTATAAAGTATTCAGGACGCGGTTCCATGAAAACAATTACGAAAGCATCTACAACTACCACCGTGCACACCCTGGTTTTGATCGCAGCATTGATTATACAGCCTATCGGAGAAAAGAATTTTACTCGAATAACAATCCCGACACTGCAGAATATTATCAATCCGGTGGTTCATCGAATAATCAGACCGGTAGCAGTCCCTTAAAACCAACCAATCCATATAAACAAACAACAAGGCCCTATAATTATAGAAAACCCAAATAATAACTCAACAATTATGAACGGATTATTTTATCACAAAGAGATTGCAGAATACACTACTCTTAGCCTATTGCGTTTTTATGAAAATGGGTATGTCATATTTAAAAAAATCACGGGTGATAAAGAGTATTTCGCAAAAGAACTAAAGAAATTCTCAATGACAGGACATGTTGTTAATGGAGAACCTGAATATACTTTTTGCGGTGCATTTGAAGATTTTGGAAGTGGCACTATTTCCTTTAAAGTTGAAAATGAAATTCTTGACCCTTCAAACACTTGGTCACAAAAAGACGTACTCAGTTTTAAAGGAACAATCAATGACGAAACAACATTGCTATTAAAACAGACTAGCAAACGAACAGGATTTGAGATTGAAAACAACTATTTGAAAACAACAGACGAGGATTTGCTAAACGAGCTATAAAAGTAAAATATCCTGACGCAGTTGACGGAACACCCGTACCAGATCTCAAGCCGTGTTCAAAGAGTTTTCAACCCAAAGGAGAAATCAGACAACCTATTTGGGTAGCTGACCTTCTGAAAAATTATTGGAAGCAACGAACTGCTAAAACGTTAACGACCATTTTTGCGCAACTTTAAACAAAACAACAAGTAGCATCATGTACAACATCCCCTTTCACAAAGAAAACGACGAGCAAATAGTCAACGAGTTTATCGCGAAATACCCCTTTGCTTTTTTATCCGGATGTGATGCAGCAAACAAACCTGTTGCGACACAATTGCCTGTTTTCATTGAAGAAAAAGACGGCAGAAAATTCCTGAGGGGACACATCATGAAAAATACTGACCATCACAAGGCTTTCGTCCATAACGAAAACGTATTGGTGGTTTTTACCGGACATCACAGCTACGTGAGCGGAACATGGTACAGCAATCCACACACACCTTCTACCTGGAATTACATGAGCGTTCATGTAAAAGGCGTTCTCCGGTTTTTAGATGACGCTGAGTTGGTGGATGCGCTCCGGACGATTTCGCTGCATTTTGAAGATTACAATCAGCAGTCAGCTACTATTTATGACAATCTTCCGGCAGATTATACGCAGCGATTGATGAAGATGATCGCGGCTTTTGAAATTGAAGTCACCGAAATGGACACGGTTTTTAAACTGAGCCAGGACAGGGATTTTGAGAGTTATCAGAACATCATCGCGAAACTGAGAGAAAAGGGCGAAAACGGGCAAGTGATTGCTGCCGAAATGGAGAAAAGAACGAAACAGGTATTTCCTGAAAACCACTAAACAAAGTACCGCTAATGAGCAACATACCATTTCAAATGATAGACTGGTCCAGCGTCGAGAAAGTTGAACACAAAGGCGAAGAAGGAATTGCAACCTGGCAGACCATTCAATTTGATGGGCTTAGAATCAGATTGGTCGAATATTCAAACGGGTATCTGGCAGATCATTGGTGCGAAAAAGGACATATCGTGCATTGTTTGGAGGGAGAATTCATCAGTGAATTACAAACCGGAGAGAACATTAAGCTCACGAAAGGTGAAACGTATGTTGTGTCGGACGAATTGAGCTCTCATCGCTCTGTTTCTGCAAGCGGTGTTAAATTGCTGATAGTAGACGGCGATTTTTTAAAAAACGAGTAATTGATCTTCCCGATTCACAGAATTAACGATCTTTATTCCCGACCAAATAACACTATGAATGGAAAACGGAAAAAAATTCAAAACCAAAACGGGCTATTGCCATATTCTAAAGGATAAGATTGTTCTTTCCCGCGATGGTATCGTCGGCAATGTGGCAAGTGTTGTTTCCGGAAATCACATTTACCAATCGGTGATCATTTACCTCACCGCAATCGGTTTTCTCACCTATTTTCTCATCAAAAATTATTCAGAGAAAAGCTACGTTGGCATTGCCTTGGATGCTACTTTGATTGCGGTGTTATCGTACTACATCTTTCGCGCTTTCGGTTATTCGGCCACACCGGTCATCGAACGCAGCAAGATCAGCCAAATCGTTTACAAAAAAGCCATTCCGTTTCTTACCCGCGCTTCGTTTGAAGTGCATTTCACCGACGAAAAAGGCCGTAATAAAAAACGCCTGATTTTCCTTCCCGGCTCACTCACCAATGGTGAAGCCATCGCCAACGAAGCACTTGACATCATGCGTTCCGAACAATTAATACCCAATTGATGAAATCACTTTTTCTCTGCATCACGCTTATTTCCGTTTTGTGTAATTGCACTGTTGCCCAAACTCCGGAAAAGAAAGCAAAAACCGCGGCCGATCTTAAAGCGGAATTGGAACAGTTTCTGTCTCAATGTCGCGCAACAGCCGGTGTTTCAGTAAAAGTATTGGAAGATGGTGAAGCATTTACGATCAACGATACTGTCCTCCATCCTACTTTGAGCGTTTACAAATTTCCGTTGGCACTCGCTGTTTTGCACAAGGTCGATAAGGGAAAACTAAAGCTGGATCAAACCGTTCATATTACGAAGGAAATGCTGCACCCGGGAACGTGGAGTCCTTACCGCGACGTACATCCCGAAGGAAATGTGGATGCAACCATTTCTGAATTACTTGCCTACTCCGTTTCAAGAAGCGACAACAACACAACCGATATACTTTTCGATCTCTTGGGCGGACCGGCAAAAGTGCATCAATACATTGCCGGATTGGGAATCAAAGACATGATGATTGCCGCAAATGAATATGAAATGGGTGAAGAAAACCGGCTCTACGATAATTGGTCGAAATCAGCTGCGATGGTTGATTTATTGGGAAAATTTTACAGCAAAAAAGTCCTTTCGGAAGAAAACACGCAGCTCCTTGTAAAGCTGATGACCGATACCCCAACCGGGATCAATCGCATGAAAGGATTGCTCCCCGCAACAGCAATAGTTGCGCACAAAACAGGAACTTCCGGAACCAATGAAGAAGGCATTACCACCGCTGTAAATGATGTGGGAATCATTACGCTGCCCAACGGGAAACACATTGCCATTGCGGTATTTGTTACCGATTCGAAAGAATCATTTGAAACCAACGAGTACATTATTGCGCACATTGCCGGAGCGGTTTGGAATCATTATGCAGGCTCCGCAAAACCTGCCATGCGTACTGTTGATTTGAATGACAATGCCCGCAACAGAGCTGTACCAATCAAGATCTATGAATCGACCGGTGTCGACAACCAAAAAGTGGTGATCCTGAGTGGTGGTTATCTTTCCACCAATGATGAATACGGCTTTATTGCCAACAGATTAGCCGATGAAGGTTACCTGGTAATCAGTATTCAACATGATTTGCCAGATGATGCTCCAGTGGCGAAGGAAGGAAATATTTACGACCTCCGGATGCCTGTTTGGAAACGCGGTGACAGCACGATGCTTTTTGTTCGTGATCAGCTCACTGCCATGTATCCGCATCGCAACTTTAATAAGCTGGTATTGGTCGGACATTCCAATGGTGGCGATATGTCGTTGTTATTTGCCAAAAACCATCCTAAATGGGTAACGCACGTAATCACGCTCGATCACCGTCGTTTTCCTATTCCACCGAATACATGGCCGAAAGTAATGTCATTGCGGGCAAGTGATTTCGAAGCAGATCCGGGTGTATTGCCTACTTCTGGAGCGCAGGAAATGTACGGAATCCGAATCGTTGACCTGGGTGAAAACGCCAAACATGGTGATTTATGTGACAGCGGAAGTGACGAGTTGAAGCAACGGATTTTAAAGGAGATTTTGCAGTTCTTGAAATAAACAACCTCAATCCACAGTCATCATGATTATTGAAAAATCTTTGCCACAGATGACTCAAATTTTCACAGATCATGAATAGATACACTTTATTATTACCACGAATTCACTAATTTTTCACGCGCCTAACGGACGCGCTCTATGTAATGGATTATTAAGTACTTCTTACAGATTTATATGCGAGACCGTTAGGCGAGCTAAATTCGTGCATTCGTGGGAAAGAACCAGCCGAGACTGGTGATGAAACAAGCGTTAACTCAGTAAATGTATCAGCTAGCTGATACGTTATTTACGAATTCAAGGAAAAAACATAAATTAATCAGTTAAGGGGGAATACAAAGCATTCCAATCTGTGAAAATCTGCGCCATCTGTGGCCAAATAAATAAGCTTTGAAAAACACTCTGAGGCACTTGTCTTATTTGATTTTTTCAGAAAAAAGGTAATTTTACTTGTTATGAAAGGTAATTTTACCTAAATTTGATAAAAACAATACAATGATCGGTCAAAAACATATTTTCAAAAACATTCCTAATAGCATGAATGACACTGACATACTTATGCATTTACAAGGTGAAAAAGTCAATTGGGAATACGTTCAGACACTCAAAGAAAGTACGCAATTTAAAGACGAAGTACTCTCGGGCTGGTTAAATGTGAGCGTCAAAACATTTCGTTCTTATAAAAAACCCGATCAGGAAATTGATATCAATATCAAAGAACACGTTCTCTTGTTGTTGTCACTCGTGCAGCATGGCAAAAAAATCTTTCGTTCCATGGAAAAATTTGGTGAATGGTTAAACTCAGAGAACTTTTACTTCAATAAAAAAGCCCCTATCGATTACTTAAAAACAATTACAGGAATTCGCTTTATCGATGACCGGCTCACAGCCATGGAATACGGTGACAACGTCTAATTCATGGAGTTATTCAGAATATCATCTGCCGAATATTCCACCCAACTAATCGCCTCAGGAGCAGCAAACAGGTGGAATAAAAAAGGTGAATTTGTTATTTATGCCGGCGGATCGAGATCATTGTCGACACTCGAATCAGTTGTCCACAGGAGCTTCATCAAACCTGATGTTCTTTTCAAAGTAATGATCATCTCCGTCCCCGATTCAGATCACCTGGTTAAAACAATCAGCACCACTGACTTACCTAAAAACTGGCGACAGTTTGAAGCATACTCAAGACTTCAGGAGATTGGCAGCAATTGGTGCAACAGCAAAGAAACACTGATTCTTAAAGTGCCTTCCGCGGTAATTCCACAGGAATACAATTACGTCATCAATACCGAGCATCCTGATTTCAGGGGAAATGTAAAACTTGTAAGAACCGAAAGCTATTTTTGGGATGAACGATTGTTGTGAGTTAAACGGAGATAGCTAATATTTTTACAATTACTCAAGTTTTGCCACAGATTTCTCAGATTTCCACAGATTGGAATGCCATGGCATTCCCTTGCTAATACTAGATTTATTTCTTGTATATCATCTGCGAAAATCTGTGCCATCTGTGGCAGCAAAAAAATAATCAAATGGATTTCAGTGTCAGCAAAGTACTTACAGCGGAGCAACCTGCACCGTATCATCCTGTTTTCCGTAAGAAATAGTCAGCGCGTTGACTTCTTTGGTCAATGAATCCATCACTTCCGAATAGATACTTTGCAGTTCTTCCTGCTGAGAAGCGTAATAATTGTATGATCGTTCAAATCGTCGTGGATCGATGCGGTATTTATCAAGGCACACTCTACCTGACGATTTCATCAATTTATGGTAATTATTGACCAGCTGATAACGAGTTTGAGCATACGATTCCAATACCGACAGTTCACGGATCACCATTACCATCGTATCGCGGCTCACCAGATCATCCGGAGCAGCCGGAGTATCTATATCACTGGAACATCTTACAGCTAAAAAGCCCAATGCGATGAAAAGCAGAATTCTCATCTGTTAAAGGTTAATCGCATTCCAGCCTGGCGGTAAACGCAGTCTTTTCCGTGTTCGTACATTGGGATTCCATTGACAAACGTGGTTTCAATTCGATGCGAGAAGGTTGTTCCTTCCAATGGCGACCATCCGCACTGATAAAACAATGATTCTTTCGTGACAGAAGTCGAGACATCAGGGTTCACCAACACCAAGTCGGCAAAATAACCTTCGCGAATAAAGCCTCGCTCTTCCAGCTGAAAACAGGTTGCAACAGCATGGGCCATTTTTTCAACCACCCGTGTTCTTGGAATTTTCCCTTGTTTACTCGCTTCCAGCATCGCTAATAAAGCATGTTGTACGAGCGGTCCACCTGAAGGAGCGCCAAGGTACGATTGCGATTTTTCTTCGAAGGTATGCGGCGCATGATCAGTAGCAACCACATCGATACGATCATCCAATAGCGCACGCCAGATTTCGTCTTTATCGGCTTGTGTTTTTACCGCCGGATTCCATTTGATCAACGAACCTTTGGTTTCATAATCGGCATCGGTAAACCACAAATGATGCACACAAGCTTCGGCAGTAATGCGTTTTTGCTCGAGCGGAATATCGTTGCGGAACAAATGCGTTTCTTTTCCGGTAGAAATATGTAAAATATGTAAACGTGTATTGTGTTTTTTGGCCAATTCAACCGCTTTGGAAGACGATAAATAACACGCTTCTTCACTGCGAATGAGCGGATGAGCGCTCATCGGGATATTTTCACCGTATTTAGTTTTGTAAGCTTCCAGGTTGGCACGAACCGTTGCTTCATCTTCGCAATGAGTGGCAATCAGCATCGGTACTTCGGCAAACAAACGATCTAATACGGCAGTATTGTCAACCAGCATATTTCCGGTGGAAGATCCCATGAAGATCTTGATTCCGCACACATTTTTTCCGTCGGTTTTCAATACTTCATCGAGGTTGTCATTCGACGCGCCCATGAAAAACGAATAGTTGGCAAATGCCGTTCGCTGCGCAATCTGGTATTTATCTTCGAGTAATGTTTGGGTCAATGCGTTGGGAACCGTGTTGGGCATTTCCATAAACGAAGTGATTCCGCCAGCAACAGCTGCACGCGATTCAGAAGCAATTGTTCCTTTGTGCGTCAATCCAGGTTCGCGAAAATGGACCTGATCATCAATACAGCCCGGTAACAACAATAATCCGGAGCAATCGCGTTCATCGACTTTTCCTTCAACCGAAAGATCAGTTCCTATTTTGGCAATACGGCCGTTTTCAATCAGTACATCCGCAACGCGCTCTGTACCTTCATTGATCAGCGTTGCCGCTTTTAATAAAATTCGTGACATCAGACTTTCAGTTTACGCATTTTCCACACACCAAAAAGTGCTTCTTTGAAAATGCTTGACGACATTTTGGATTCTCCGTATTGCCTGTCGATAAAGGTAATCGGCACCTCAATAATCTTAAATCCTTTGCGTTTGGCGGCGTATTTCATCTCGATCTGGAAGGCATAACCTTTGAAATGGATTTGGTCCAGATCAATTGCCTCCAATACTTTTGAGGAATAACACATGAATCCCGCGGTGGTATCCGAAATACCCAAAAACAAGATCATGCGCACGTATACCGAAGCAAAATACGAAAGCATCACACGACCAACAGGCCAGTTCTTTACTTTTCCTCCACGGCAATAACGCGAACCAATACTCAATTGCGCTCCCTGCTCGGTACAGGCAGACAGCAAACGCGGTAAATCCGCCGGATTGTGCGAAAAATCGCAATCCATCTCAAAAATATAATCGTATTGCTGTTTGAGTGCCCATTTGAATCCATGGATGTACGCTGTTCCAAGTCCTAACTTTCCGGTACGCTCTTCTAAAAAAATACGATCGGGATACTCGGCTTGCTTTTCGCGGATCAGGTCGGCAGTGCCGTCGGGAGAATTATCATCAACAAACAGAATGTGAAACGCGCCATCCAAAGCCATGACGGTTTCAGCCATTCGCTGAACGTTCTCACGTTCGTTGTAAGTTGGAATGATGACGACAGTTCGAATCACACAGGTTCAATTGAGTCGTAAAATTAATGATTAATCCAGTCACAGACTCCATTTTTCGTATACTTTAATAAATGAGCCGAAAGAACACCACAGCTTTCGTATTTTTGCGGTATGTTGATTGGTCGAAACATTGTCTTCATCTGCGCTTCCCTGGTAATGATAAACACATCATTTGCCCAGTCTTCATTGAATATGGAGTTGCTGGACAGATGGCACCAGGATTCATTGATCAACAATACCAGCGAGGTGCGTTACAGCGATTGTTACGGATTTGTGTGGAACGGGAAAGAATACGCCGTTGCCGGATCAACCGAAGGAACGCATGTTTTTGAAATCACGGACGACAATACGTTTGTACCGAAAGGATTCGTCAGAGGACGATTTTCAAACACGTCCGTTTCTCACCGCGATTACGCCATTTATCAGCATTATCTCTACGCCGTTTGTGACGAAGGTGTCAGCAGTTTACAAATCATCGACTTTCAGTATCTCCCCGACTCCATTCATTTAGCTGCGGAAGACACGACACTTTTCGGGCGGGTTCACAATATTTTCATTGACACCGCTCAGGCGAAGTTTTATTCCTGCATTCACCGGTCTACTTCCAGTACGCAAATCATTGAAGCGCCGATGAAGATTTTTTCGCTGGCCGATCCGCTGCAACTGACCGAATTATGGTCGGGACCCGGCGATGTGATCGAAGTTCACGATTGTTATGTGCGCGACGGCAAAGCCATTCTAAACTGCGGGTTTGATGGTTTACGTGTTTACGATTTCACCAATACCGTTTCACCGGATTACCTTGATTCCAAGACCTTTTACCAAGATCAGGGCTACAATCACCAGGGCTGGCTCACACCAAACGGAAAAACCTACATCTTCGCCGATGAAACCAATGGCAAGCAAGTGAAGAAATGTTCGTTTAACGGATCAGCCATTGCCATCACAAATCTATTCGGCTACAATCACTTCAACGAATCGGTTCCGCACAATATCATGGCGAATGACACCTTTGCCTTTGTAGCCTATTATAATGAAGGTTTGAGGGTGTTTGATTTGCGTTATAGTCCACCGTTGGAAGTTGCGCATTATGACACCTATCCGGAAGAGAATTTCTTCAAAATGAACGGAAACTGGGGTGTTTACAGCAATCTTCCGAGTCGACGCATTTTAGCAATGGACCGCCAATACGGTTTGTTTCTCCTGCATTTTGATCAGCAGGCTTTCCTGGGTGTGCCGAATGAAGAGGTTTCGGTTGTATATCCGAATCCGTTAAGTGAAAATGCCCAATTGACCGTTCGCTTGCCTAATCCTGTTACTGCTTTTGAATGGGAATTGACCGATGAAGCGGGGAATATTGTTCTTTCGGGAAGTTTACAGGATCAGAATTACCTGCAATTGGAACCGCTGATTGCAAGCGGGATTTACTTTTTAAGATTGAAGTACCGCGATTACCTGGATGATGAACAACAGGAAGTGTTGAAGGTTATTGTTTTGTAGGATTCAACTCATTATTCAAATCCCTTATCTCGTGCAGAATTCTTGCTATTTCAATTGTTGAATGATCAAGCCTGCGATAGAAAATAATATGCTTAGCTATTTTTTGACCGAATAACCCTGGATAGACTTCAAAATAACTTCTACCCAACTCAGGACTCTTTGCAAGTAAATTGCATTCATTAATAATCAGTCCATAATACTTATCTGCTTGTTTTTCCGACCAAGTTTCAATGGTATAATTCCAAATTTCCGAAAGATCCAAAATGGCCTCTTTCGTAAACTTATACGAAACCATTATTTTCTCTTAGATTTTAGTTGCCTCAAGTGCTCTTCAGGATCAAAATCTTCAACTATTCCACTATTAATCCCATCCTCTATCGCTTTCCTCAAAATAATGACTTTCTTTTCTTCTTCTTCGAGAAGTCGAAGCCCGGCACGAATAACCTCACTCGCGTTTTTATACCTTCCTTCGTGCAGAATACTTTGAATAAATTGGTCAAAATAGCTTCCCAAAGTGATGGATGTGTTTTTGCTCATGACAATTTTTTTTATAAATATACCTAATATTGGTATTTATTCAAAATAAACTCACCTACCCCAACTCACATTCCTTCACAGCCTCCTGGATCAAATCAAATTCAAAACCCTTACTCATCAGGTAGCGCTGCAGTTTCGCGCGTTTTTTCCAGGGATCGGTTTCGCGGGTAAGATCGCGGAGTTTTTTGGTAGCTTCTTTGAGCAGAATGGAATAGTATTCGTCACCATCAATGGTTTTTAAACCGCGCTGAATGGAAACTTCACTGACGAACTTTTGTTTGAGTGCCTGTTTGATCTTGATGCGGCCCCAGTGTTTGATGCGGAGTTTGCCTGAAACGAATGCTTCGGCAAAGCGTTCTTCGTCAAGGAAACGATTCATGATCAAATGCGCCATGAGGCGATCTTTCTGGTCCTCGTCCATGCCCCACGAGCGCAGTTTGTTCACTACCTCAAAGTGGCACCTTTCCTGGTAGGCGCAATAGGCTTCAATTTTCGCCTTTGCTTCCAGAAACGAAAAATTGCTCTCTGACATCAGAGAGCAATTTCATTATTATTAGCATCCAAAAAGCTGTATTCCAACAGATTCTGAGCTGTTACGCCCCTCACGTCGATCCACTTTTTGTATTTGAAGAACCATTTACGCTGCTTCGACATCACACCTTTTTTGAAGTAAGCCTCCAGATAAGGGTGCACGAGCAAGGTCAATTTCTTTTCTTTCCGATCCTGCAACAAGTAATTGAGGTTGTTCTCAATTTCTTCTGCATACAAGATCGAAGCTTGAATTTCGCCTGTTCCGTTGCAAGTAGGACACGTTTCAGACGTATTGATATCCGTTTCCGGACGCACACGCTGACGTGTAATTTCCACCACACCGAATTTAGACGGAGGCAGGATATTGTGTTTCGCACGGTCCGACTTCATAAATTCCTTCAATTTCTCGAAAAGAATTTTGTTGTTTTCACGGTCGTGCATATCGATAAAGTCGATACAAACAATACCACCCATATCGCGCAATTGCAATACACGGGCTATTTCCTCGGCAGCCTCGATATTCGTTGCCAATGCGTTCGATTCCTGGCCGTCGGCACCTTTACGGTTTCCGCTGTTCACATCCACCACGTGCATGGCTTCTGTGTGCTCAATAATCAGGTAACCACCGCTTTGCAACGGCACTTTTTTACCGAACATGGTCTTGATCTGCTTGCTGATTCCGAAACGCTCGAAGATGTCTAACTTACCGTCATACAACTTCAGGATTTTCTCACGTCCGGGAGCAATTCCGCTGATGTATTCTTTCAATTCTCCCATGAGTTTTTCGTCGCTCACGTGGATGTTTGTAAAATCAGCGTTCAATAGGTCGCGCAGGATCGACGATGTTTTATCGATTTCTCCCAACACGCGTCGAGGTGGTTTTGCATTACGCAGATTTGCGTGCATGTTTTTCCACTTCTCGAGCAGATTGCGTAAATCCTGATCGATAGCTTCTACCTTTTTGGTAGCAGCTACAGTACGGATGATTACACCGAAATTTTTTGGTTTGATATCCTCCATCAAATCACGCAAACGCTCGCGTTCTTCAGGCGATTTGATCTTTTGGGATATCGAAATTTTGTCCGAAAAAGGAACGAGCACCAAATATCGCCCGGCCAATGTAAGTTCTGCGCACAAACGCGGCCCCTTACTGGAAATAGGTTCTTTGGCTACTTGTACCAAAATCGGGGAAGATGTGGAGATTATATCCCCAATTTTTCCATCTTTTGGGATGTCTTTCTCTGACTTGAAATACAACAAATCAGCGACGTTTTGCTTCCCGTGCAAGGTATCTCGTGTGAATTTATCCAACGATTGAAATTGCGGGCCCAAATCGAGGTAATGCAAAAATGCATCTTTCTCGTAACCCACATCTACAAAGGCTGCGTTGAGGCTTGGAACGACTTTTCGTACTTTTCCCAGGTAAATATCACCAACCGCAAAGTCGGTGTTTCCCTGTTCCTCGTGCAATTCAACCAATTTACCATCGCGTAGGAGAGCAAGCCAGACACCCGAAGGACGAGCATCTACAACAAGTTCTAAACTCACGAAAGTATAATTAGAAAGTGACTAAAACAGAAAAACTTAGTAGGCGCTTACCTACTAAGTTCTCTGAACTTCTTAAAGAAAATTATTTCTTCTTCTTATGACGGTTTTTTCTTAGTCGTTTCTTACGCTTGTGCGTGGCCATCTTATGTCTTTTTCTTTTTTTACCGCTTGGCATAGCAATGTTATTTATGGTTATTAATACTGTTATTACAATTCAATAGCTTCTAAAATGAAGCACTCCCGTCGATTAAACAGGAGTGCAAAGATATAAAAATAAGTTTTTCCACATCGGGTTGATGCGAAAAAGACGGAAATTATTTCACTACTACCTTATTTTTCACTTCCTCAACAAACGTTTTTGCCGGTTTGAAAGAAGGAATATTGTGTGCTGGAATAATGATCGTGGTATTTTTAGAAATATTACGACCTGTTTTCTCCGCTCTCACCTTCACTACGAAGCTTCCGAAACCTCTCAAATAAACATTCTCATTTTTAGCAAGAGAACTTTTAATGGAAGTCATGAATGCTTCAACAGCTTTCTGCACTTCGTTTCTTTCCAACCCTGTCTCCTCTGCGATTTCAGCAACAATATCTGCCTTTGTCATTTTACTTGTATTAAAGATTTTCAACAATTTGATTTTCAAGCGCAAAAGTAGTTCGTTAAAAGCGTTTATTTTTGCTTTCGATGATTTTTTATTAATTTTTTCCCTAAATGGCTGATTTTGTTCTACAAATTACCGAATGGTACAGACTAAATGCTCGGACGCTTCCCTGGAGGGAAACAAAAAATGCCTATTTCATTTGGTTGTCGGAAGTAATTTTGCAACAAACGAGGGTCGATCAGGGGATGAAATACTATTTGTCTTTCGTTACCTATTTTCCAACGGTTGAACAACTCGCTCATGCCGATGAAGAACAGGTTTTGAAGCTGTGGCAAGGGCTCGGTTATTATTCCCGTGCCCGCAACCTGCACAAAACAGCTCAACAGGTTACGGAACAATTTAACGGTGCTTTTCCCGCTTCTTATGAGCAATTGCTTTCACTGAAAGGCGTCGGCCCCTATACTGCCGCCGCAATCGCTTCTTTTGCCTTTGATTTGCCGCACGCTGTGGTCGATGGAAATGTTTACCGCATTCTGAGCCGCTATTTCGGGATCGATTTACCGATCGACTCAACCGAAGGAAAAAAAACATTCCAGGAATTGGCTTCAGAATTGATTCCGGTGAGTGATCCGGCGCTTTTCAATCAAGCGGTAATGGAATTCGGAGCTTTGCAATGCACGCCTGCCAATCCTTCCTGCGAAACCTGTGTGTTAGTAGAAAATTGTGCTTCCGGAAAGAATGAACGATGGAAAGAGCGCCCTGTCAAATCGAAAAAAACAGCGGTTCGCGATCGCTTTTTCCATTATTTCCACATCGAACATGAAGGAAAAATAGCTGTCAAAAAACGCGTGGATAAAGACGTTTGGCAGCATTTGTATGAATTCCCGATGATTGAAACACTTTCTGAAGAATTACTGGAAACGGACCTTGCACAATTTCCGGTCCGTGATATGGATTTCGCAACGGTTTCTTCGTCGAAACACATTTTGAGCCACCAGCGGATTTACGCAACGTTTCATCGGCTAACTGTTACAAAACCGAATGATTTAACCCATTTTGAAGCAAACGACATTAGTTCTTTTCATGAATTACCGATTCATCGTTTGATGCACAGATATGTTGAAAAGTACATGGATTAAATACTGATTCATGTTTTTCCCCTCCCACAGATACACAGATTTTTGCGTGCCTAACGGACACGCTTAAATTCTATTCATTATAACTGTTTATTTTTGTGTGGCGAGGGCGTTAGCCGAGCTAAATCTGTGCATCTGTGGTGAAAAACAGTGTATCGGCTAGCCGATACAAGACCATCAGATAAATTCTCCTCAAAACCTATTTTTCTTTATATTTGTAAGTATGGCAGGCAGTGTAAATAAAGTGATTTTGATTGGGAATCTGGGAAAAGATCCTGAAATCCGGCGATTAGAAAACGGTGTCGTTGTGGCGAACTTTCCACTTGCTACTTCCGAAACTTTTGTTGATAAAGTCACTGGTGAACGTCGCGAAACGACCGATTGGCACACGATTGTGTTATGGCGTGGTTTGGCTGAAGTTGCCGAAAAATATGCGCGAAAAGGCCAGAAAATTTACGTGGAAGGAAAATTGAAAAACCGTTCCTGGCAGGATAAAGACGGAAACACCCGTTACACAACCGAAGTTTTGGGTGAATCCATGACGTTATTGACTCCGAAAAGCGAAAATGACCGTCCGGCACAAACCAACACACCTCCCTATCCTACGGAACCGGGTTCAAACCCAAGCCCGATGGATTTGAACGTCAACTTTGAAGACGATTTACCATTTTAAACTATGGCAGAACCACTCAGTAGCGACCCTGTTCCCGTCATCACGCAGTCTGAAATGTACGTTTCCGACTGGATGTTCTACATCATCACGTTATTACTTCTTTTCGGTTGTTCTGCACTCCTTTCAGCTTCGGAAGTCGCTTTTTTTGCTTTGAGTCCATCCGATAAAGATGACTTAAAAGCAGACGGAACCCGCAGAAGTAAGCAAACCTTAAACCTGCTTGATAAACCGAAAGATGTATTGGCAACGATTCTCATTACCAATAACATGGTGAATGTCTGTATCATCATCATTTCCACCGGATTTATTGATCAATTGTATCCCATTCAAAACGACAATCACACTATTCGGTTCCTGATCGAGGTCATAGGCATTACGCTACTGCTCTTGTTGCTAGGCGAAGTCGCCCCGAAAATTTACGCTTCCCGCAATACCAAATTTACCGCGCGTTTCATGGCCCCGGCGTTGACGTTACTGAACATCCTCCCTCCCATTTCGTGGATCCGCATGTTTTTGGTTTCAGGCACTAATCTCATCAGACGTCGTGCAGGAAAGCGCGGTATCAATCTTTCTTCCGATGATTTGGAACAGGCTTTGGCGCTTACCAAAGAAGAAAGTACTTCCGACGAGGAGCATCGTATTTTGGAGGGAATCATCAAATTCGGGAATACAGACGTTAAACAGATTATGTGTTACCGCCAGGAAGCAGTTGCCATTTCAAATGAATCGACTTTTCCTGAAGTACTCGAAGTGATTTTAGAAGCAGGTTATTCCCGCATTCCGGTGTATGAAACCTCATTCGATAACGTGATTGGAATTCTCTATATCAAAGACTTATTGCCATTTCTCAGCGATGAACAATATGATTGGAAACAGCTCATCCGCAAACCTTATTTTGTTCCCGAAAACAAGAAAATAGACGATTTGCTGAAAGAATTCCAGGGAATGAAAATGCACATGGCCATCGTAGTGGATGAATACGGCGGCTCGAACGGTTTGGTAACACTGGAAGACGTACTGGAAGAAATTGTGGGTGATATTACCGACGAATTCGATGATGACGAGATTGTTTACACGAAAATCGACGACAATGCCTATTTGTTTGAAGGCCGCACTGCTCTCGTTGACTTTTACAAAGTCATGAACCTCGACGGAAAGGAATTTGAAACCAACAAAGGCGAAGCCGATACCCTGGGCGGTTTTGTAACCGAACATGCCGGACGCATTCTTAGAAATAATGAATACATTCGTTTCGACGGACTAAAACTCATCGTAGAATCGTCTGACAAACGTCGTATTAAAATGATCAAAGCCGTAATAGAAAATGACTAATTTCCGTATTTCCCAACTCATATCCATCCTTCTGCTTTTGTTTGTAATAGCGGCCTGCGGCGATGAAATGCCCATTCCTAAACCGCCGACATATCTGCGTACCGATTTTCCGAAACACACCTACAAACGTACCAACCTGGATTGTCCGTATAGTTTTGAATTGTCGGAAGCGTATAACTACAATCCAGTGATGGAAAATGGTTTTCGTACTTGTCATTTGGATATCAACCTGGGACAACTCAACGGCGTGATCAATTTTTCGTACATCGAAATGGAACATCCGCTAAAAGACTACATCGATTATTCCCTCAACAAAGTGGAAGAACACAAAGTGAAAGCCGATGCCATTGAAGACAAACAATTCCTTGATCCTGAAAAACGCGTGTTCGGTACATTCTTCGAACTCAAAGGAAATGTAGCCTCGCCGTTTCAGTTTTACCTCACTGATTCCAACAAGCGGTTTGTGAGCGCGGTAGTTTATTTCAATGCCCGCCCCAATTACGATTCATTGCGTCCAAGTTTGGAATACCTGAAACAGGACTTGATGCATTTGGTGGAGACGTTTGAGTGGAAGAAATAACCAACGGAAAAATTAACTTCTTATAAAGCACTGATTTTTAAGCTGTTTTATTTTTGAATGTTCGCAATATTGCGAACACTCAAATTTTCGAATTCGCGAATTTCGGCTCGTTTTTTTTACCAATCTCCGTTGTTTCAGAGCAAAGTCACTGATTAAGAAAGTCTGCTTCGCAACGCCATCAATAAAAATTGTCACTCTTCTCAGATTTCCGTAAATTTATCCGAACATATATGCTAGAACTATTATGAAAAAATTACTCCTGGTAGCATCTCTCTCCCTTTCGATGTTATCACATGCTCAGGAATACTCCCGGGCGAAAGTCCTCACCGACAGCAGAGGTCTCCAAACTCTTGCAGAATTAGGAATAGCGGTTGATCACGGTACCGTAAAACGCGAAACTTTCTTTATCAGCGATTTTTCTGCAGATGAAATCGCATTCATCAGAAATGCCGGCTACGAAGTCGAAATCCTCATTCCGGACGTAAAACAGTATTACGTAAATCGCAATGCGACACAAACGGAATCTTCGCGCAACGCGGGCTGTTCAGGCCAGCAAGGAGGCACAGATTTTATTCCGGAAGTACCTGTCAATTTCAACCTCGGAACAATGGGTGGTTTTTACAAGTACCAGGAATTCATCGACGAAATCGACGCAATGGCTGCACAATACCCGAATCTCATTACGGTAAAAGATACGATCAGCACATTTTTAAGTCATGAAAATCGTCCTATCTATTACATGCGAATGTCTGACAACGCAAATACAGACGAAAGCGAACCAGAAATTCTGTATACATCCATTCACCACGCCCGTGAACCTAATTCACTCTCGGAGGTGATTTTTTACATGTGGTATTTGCTGGAAAACTACGACAACAGTGAAGAAATTCAGTTTTTGCTCGACAATACAGAATTGTACTTTGTGCCGATGATTAATCCTGACGGTTACATTTACAATGAAACAACTGACCCGAACGGGGGCGGAATGTGGCGTAAAAACCGCAGGAACAATGGCGGAAGTTATGGTGTAGATTTAAATCGAAATTATTCGTACCAATGGGGAACCACCGGTATCAGCATGACTCCTTCGGCTGACACATATCCCGGAACAGCAGCATTTACCGAACCGGAAACACAAGCCATGAAATGGTTGTGTGAAAACCGCGATTTTGTATTTGCATTCAATGCGCATACATATGCAGATGATATTCTTCACCCGGTCGGAACTACAGTTGCCGAATTTGCCGATGATCATGATTATTTCCAAGCGTTTACCGGACACATGGTTCTTTATAACGGTTATGGCCACAAAAAAAGTTCGGATTTGTATCCTGCTTCGGGTGATTCGGATGATTACATGTATAAAGTAGATACGGTCCAAAAGCCGAAAATCTTTGCCATGACACCTGAAATCGGTAGTGACGGCGACGGATTCTGGCCTGCATCAGCTGACATTACCGGAATTTGCCAGGAAATGGTATTCTCCAACCTCATCTTGTCGCATTTGGCCCACAAATACATTGTTGTAACGGATACCGATCCTTCAACGGTTGAAACGATGACCGGAAACTTCAATCATACAGCTTATCGTTTAGGCCAGGAAAATGGCGCGGTTACTGTTTCCATCGAAGCGCTTGAAGGGATTCAAAGTGTCGGAAGTGGCATTTCTCACGATTTGGCGATCATGGAAGAAGCCAACGGAGCGATTTCTTATACCCTTGATCCTGCGATTCAATACGGTGACATGATCCGTTATGTATTGAATACCGAATACGTTCTGTGGACGAAAAGAGATACGATTGTAAAAACATTCGGGTCGATTACCTCGCAGTTTATTGACGACGCTTCTACGATTGTGAACTGGACAGGAAACTGGAGCACTACGAGCAACGAATATGTTTCGCCGACAAAATCATTTACGGAGTCCCCTTCGGGCGATTACAACAACAGTACAACACGAACGTATACATTCAACCAGGTAGTTGATTTGTCGCATGTGACGGAAGCGGCTGTGAATTATTACGCCAAATGGGAAATTGAAAGTGATTACGATTTCTGTCAGTTCCAGGTTTCTACTGATGGTGGAACAACCTGGATTCCACAATGCGGTTTGTATACTAACATTGCGACCAGTGGGGACGGTGTTCAAACAATCGGCGAACCTGTTTACCATGGCGAACAAAGTTCCTGGGTGCTGGAAGAAATCAGCCTGAGCGATTACATCGGTGAGACGGATGTTCAAATGCGATTTATTTTGAAATCGGATGGTGGTGTTCGCATGGATGGTTTCTACTTCGACGATTTTGAATTGATGTATAACATTGATTACTCTGGCGTTGAAGAAAATGTATTGGATGCCAAAAGCATGCCTAACCCGGCGAATACGTATGCGCAGATTGCATTCGACCAACCGGTTTCAAATGGTTTGATCAGCGTTTACAGCATGGCCGGAGAATTGATTCACAGTGAAAAGATAACCGATTTGACCAATAAGATTGTGTTGAACACCGCAAACTGGAGTGAAGGAATGTATACGGTAGTTGTTTCTGAAACTGCGCAGTTTATTTCGCCTGTAAAATTGGTTGTGGTTCATTAAGGTTTCGATCACAAAACAAGTTAAGGCCGTTCGAAAGAACGGTCTTTTTTGTTGCATTTAGCTAGGAATCCTAAAAGCGGTTTTTTGATTATCCGATTAAGTTGGAAAGTGGCGGAGTAAATTCCAAAGAGTTATTATGCTAGGTTTTTCATCCAAGACATATACACCCGGTTTTTTTGCCGCAGATTGCCCAGATGAACTCAGATGAAGAATGCTTATGCATTCTTTAGATAACGCATTAATCGACCAATAAATATCCATAAAAATCCAAGGCCATCTGTGGCCCAATTATTAAGGAATTAATTTTTGGAAACAGATCTACATGGTGTTTTCGGGAAAAATTATCATAGCAAAAAAGGCTGTCTGAATCAGACAGCCTTTCAGGATTATACTTATTTGCAATGTGAGTTATGGATTAATCAATCCACTTATCATCTTTCATTTCTCCGAGAATCACGACATCTTTTGTGCGTGAGTAATCTTCTGCTGCAAGTAGCATTTGTTCACGTGTATCGCGGCGAATGCGTATGCCCTGAGACCCAGAGTTGCGCACTTCAATGTAGAATCCGTCGCGCAAACGTGCTGGCTTTGTTGGAGGTCTTCCCATGATGTTTGTAAAATTTCGTTCGACTAATATAGCAAAAGACTGATTGAAATGTTAAAAATTATGTTTTTTTATGAGTCCAACAAATCAGCGCTTGGATTCTTAACTGCGTTTTTTTGATTGCTATAGCGAACACTTTGGATCAAACCTATGATGGAAAATGCCAATACGATCAATCCGTAAAATAACAGGCTTGCTCCGCCTTCATCGAAACTTGCAGATCCGGGTGAAAGGATCATAATAACGTCCACAAAAAGGAAAATTGCACCAAATGAAAGGCCGATGATACTCAACACTTTCGTGGTTTTGGTTTTCACTTTTAAAAGTCCAAGCAAATCGGATGTCAGGAAAAAGAAAATGAACAGCAATGAAATCAACGCTCCTTCAAACGTGTATTCCGATCCATAATCATACGAGTATGCGCTTGAATAACTACTGTAAGGGCTATACGGATCATAGCTGTTAAATAAATAGCTCATTCGCTCAGACTCAACCATATCGACATAAACTCCGACAACGATCATAAATGCAATCGAAAGTACGATAGATGCAATGTAAAATGCTTTATTCATAGTATTAGTTTTTTCGGCGAATATAGATTTTTTCACAGTAAGTAACAACCTGATTTGGCGCAAACTACTCATTGATACCGGCTAGCGAAACACTTTAACGATTTAGCCTGATTGTGTTAATCAATCACTGTTGTGTAAAAAGTTCCTTGTTCTGAAATTTCCATATTGATGAGTTTCCAGCAAATAAAAAGTACCATCAAATGATCAATCCTATTTTTGGGTAATTTACTGGAACGGTAGAGTTTACTCAGTGTAACAGGTTCGTTTTCGGCAATCAGGCCCAATAAATGCGTTTCTTCGTCGCCAAATTTCTCTGGTTTTGCATTCGGCTTTTTTTCCTGTTTCCAAACATTCAGTAAGATTTTATTGGCCAGTAATGTGTGGTCTTTTCTGCGCACGTAAACGCGCCATTTTCCTTCTTCATCGGGTGAAGAAACCGGTTTTTCCCCCGTCGGCTGAACGGTAATTTCCAAGACCAATCGCATATCTTCCTGCCAAACGCGCGATTGAAACGACAACTTTGGTTTGCAGTACATATCCACCGCCGCGTCGATCATGTGAATTTCTTCCGACGGGTCAATTCCAGTGATTTTACCATTGTCTTTCACCCCGATCAGTAAGCGACCGCCATCCGTATTCGCGAAAGCAGAAAGTGTGCGTGCAATTTTCTTTGCATCGTCGATCCTGAACTTAAAATCGAGTTGCTGGTGTTCTCCCTGTTGGATAATGGACTTTAACGTTTCCATAGGACGAAGTTAAGATTTATCTTACAAAAGGAAGCTATGGATTGGACGCACTCTGGATCAGAAGGAACTCAGAAACTGAAAACTCAATAACTCACAAGACTGTTATAAGTTCCAGATTTCCCAAGCCTTATTTGCCTGTTCTTTCAGCATGGAAAGTCCATTGAGGATTGTTGCTCCTGCTTCAGCACTTTGCGCCAGGAAATGTGTTTGAGCGGGATTGTAGATCAAATCGATGACCAAATGCTCTTCGGTAAGGTATTCGAACGGAAAAGGAACACTTTCATTTACATTCGGGAACGTGCCGACCGGCGTGCAATTCACAATCACTTTGCAGGCATTCAGCATATGTTGATTGATGTCGGAATACCCGAATTGTTTTGGTCCAGCGGGATTTCTTGAAGCGTAGATCACATCCAACCCGATGGATTCAAAAACATACGCAACCGCTTTGGAAGCTCCGCCAGTTCCCAGGATAAGTGCACGTTCATGTTTGTTGGTCAAAAATGGTTTGATCGATTGGTGAAACCCGAATGCGTCGGTGTTGTACCCGATCGTTTTTCCGTTACGAAAGGCAATAACGTTTACCGCTCCGATGGCTTTTGCTTCGTCGGAAAGCTCGTCCAGATATGGGATCACGTCTTCTTTATAGGGAATCGTCACATTCAATCCGGCGAAAGAACCGGAAGCCAAAACGGGCCTTACTTCTGCGATTTCAGGAATTTCAATATTCTCGTAAACGGCTGAAATGCTTTCCTGCTGAAACTTTTCGGTGAAAAACACTTTGGAAAAAGAATGCCCCAATTGTTTTCCGATCAATCCGAATTTACGCATGTTTCTTACCGAATTTAGCGCGTGCAAAGCTGATGATCATTGGTAAAATGGAGATGAAAATGATTCCCAAACACACTTTTTCAATGTTGTTTTTGATCCAATCCACATTCCCAAGGAAATAACCGGCAAGGGTTAAGCTGAAAATCCAGAGAAAACCTCCGACCACATCAAACAGGAAAAACTTGCGGTATTTCATTTTCCCGATTCCGGCTGCAAAAGGTGTAAACGTTCGAACGATCGGAACAAAACGCGCCATAATGATCGCTTTTACTCCATTCTTTTCGAAAAATGCTTCTGTTTTTTCCAGCAACGATTGTTTCACCAATTGTCGGCCTCTGATTTTCCAGTTAAACACGCCAAGCCCTAATTTCCGGCCAATCCAATAATTGATATTGTCACCTAAAACAGCTGCAATAAATAAAAGCGGGAGCAGAAACAAAATATTCAAATCACCAGGAGTGCCATCCAACGCCGGTGCTGCAAATAATCCTGCGGTAAATAACAAGGAATCACCAGGTAAAAACGGCATAATCACCAATCCTGTTTCAATAAAAATCACCAGGAACAAGACAACGTAGATGGCATTTTGATACTCGCGTACGATCCACTCAAAATCGAGGTCGAGAATGTGTTTGAATAATTCGATCATGATGCGAAAATAGCCTTTTTTTACCTCCGGTGATGCTTGATGTTGGATTTTTGATGTTGGATGAATGTTGAATTTTGAATGCTGGATGCTTAATTAAATTATTCTCTTTGCTATCAGATTTCACAACTATTGTTCGGTTCCTGAATCATTACCGATCCAAATTCAACATTAAAAATTAAGAATTCAACATTCCCTATGTTCAAGCATCAAAGATCACTTAACCTCACACTGATTTCCATCAGAAAAGTCGCGACTGATTCGCCTTCGGAAGTAGCTTCAACGGTGACAAAGAGGTTTTGGCGTTCACCGGTTTGCTGTGCCAGCAGTACCAATTCCTTTACTTTAATTCCTTCATTGGAAGTGAAATACACCGTCGACATAGCGCGTTTGTGAAAAGTAGCTTGCATGGATTTGAACACAAACGATGGTTTCACACCTAGTTCATCCGAAAAATAAAAGGCGTGCAAACCAGCTGCAACGTCGGCCCCAACAGCCAATGAACCGAAATACATGCTTTTCAAATGATTGCGCGTTCGTCTTCTGAGTCGGATCGAAAGAACCGCTTTTTCGTCGTCGATCAATTCCAGTCGCGGACGTACATAACCGATCAATGGAATGTACCACCAACCCATAATGCGCAGCATCCAGCGCCATTGCGTCAGCGTTTTACGCTTTGCCATCGTTCAGTAATTCGTCAACAATCTGAGAAACGGAACGAATTCCGTGAACGTGTTCGATACTTGGTCCGGCGCACCAAACGGTTTTATACGTCGCGCCGAAAGCCGCTCGTTTCAGGCTTTGCATTCCGCGGTAAAACACAATGGCTTTCACCCATTTCTTAATGCGTTTGTTCTTATTTAAAAGGCGTTCGAGCCAGTTTTGCTTCGTCCCGATTTCCTTTACATAAGGCGTTCTGATGACAGTACAAGGCGTGCCTGAAAGCTTGGTAGTTGTTACAATATCTTTCGCGCCAAAATCAACGCAGGCTTGTTTGTATTCTTGGGAAACATCAGCTTCTTCGGAAGCAATGAAAATACTTCCGATTGAAAAACCATCAGCACCGTAAGATGCGATTCGATCTAAATCAGCCTTGCATCCTACTCCACCGGCCGAAATTACCGGAATGGAAACAGCAGCTTTGATCGCCTGGATGAGCGCTTTCGGAGATAATTCACCCAAATGTCCGCCTGCTTCATTATTCACCGCGATCACGGCATCGGCGCCAAGATTAGCTACTTTTTGGGCGTATTTCACGTCAGTGACATCGCAAAAAACCTTGATTCCAAGTTTATGCGCTTCTTCGATCACTTTTGCCGGCGAACCAAGCGAAGTGATGAAAAAATCGACTTTTTCTTCGCAGCAAACCTGCAACTGTTCGTCCATCAAAAAATTGGAAGCGTTCACAATCAGGTTAATTCCAATTGGTCCGGTTGCCTCAGCTTTTATTGTTCTGATTCCCGCTCGCAATTCTTCAACCGTACGGTAATTCAACGCCGGAATAGCTCCTGCAATGCCCTTTTTTGAAGCCGCGATTAGCATTTTCTCATTGGAAACCAAAAACATAGGCGCCATGATGATCGGATACTTGATACCAAGTAACTTGCAAAGCGCTAAATCAGAATGGGGATTTTCCATAGATCGAAGTTACCGAAAATTTCCAACGAAAATCAGCGCCTCAAAAAACAGCTGTAAAATTCAGTAATCCCGCAATATTACGGAAAGCAAAATACTGATATTCAATTTTTTACCATCCAAATTCAACTATCAAATTACACTTCGAAAGAAAGAAACACCGCATTCGAGTTCGCAGACAATCAAAACGATTGCACAGGAGCAAGCGAGGAAAGCTGGACAGTTGAGTCAACGTATCGAATTTCTGATTTTGAAGAAATAAGTCGCAATTAATACCGAAATTTGCGCATGGCTCAGTTTAAAGATTGGATTCATGCCGCACGTTTGCGAACGCTTCCTTTATCGGTTTCGGGTATTTTGGTAGGTTCATTACTGGCGTTGCAAAACGGATTCTGGAATCCTGTGGTGTTTACATTAGCACTTTCCACAACACTTTTATTCCAAATTCTTTCCAACCTGGCGAATGATTTGGGCGATACGCTCAAAGGAGCCGATAACGCCAATCGGGTTGGTCCGGAACGCGCCGTTCAATCGGGTGCTATTTCCATTTCCGCGATGAAAACGGCTGTTTCTCTTACAGCAATTTTGTCGTTTATCAGCGCCGGTTTACTGATCTGGAAAGGCACAGCCAACTTAAGTGAGAACAGCGTTTACGGTTACATTGCACTGGCATTTGCATGTGTTGTAGCCGCCATTACCTATACGATGGGAAAACGCGCTTATGGTTATTTTGGGTTGGGCGATGTCTTCGTTTTTATCTTTTTCGGATGCGTGAGTGTCATCGGAGTTTACCCGCTTTTTGCCGATGAATTGATCTTTGAACTGATCTTCCCGGCCATTACCATCGGATTATTGAGTACTGCCGTTCTAAACCTCAACAACATGCGTGATCAGATCAACGATGCCGCTGTGGGGAAACGAACGCTGGTAGTAAAACTCGGTTTCAAAAACGCCAAAGCGTATCACCTGACATTGATCATTACAGCTATGCTAAGCTGGATTATCTTCCTTGCTTTTAAACAGCATTGGATCGGATTTATCTCTTGTTTGCCGTTCGTTTTATTAGTGAAACACATCGTTTTTGTGGTAAAAAACAATGAGCCAAGTGCCTTTGATCCCGAATTGAAAAAAGTGGCGTTGTCTACCTTTTTCATTGCAGTATTGTATACCATTTCAGTCGTAATCGTTGTATGGAAAACCTTAATTTACTAGGCAGCATTCCTGACGGACTTAGGGCTTCCTTTGAAGCGCACACCTTACTGTTTAAACAGCCGAGCGGTACTAGTCGGGGAATTCTGACCGAGAAAAAACTATGGCTTCTTCGGATTTGGTCGGCAACTGATAAATCATTCATCGGAACCGGGGAATGTAGTGTTATACCGGGACTTTCCCCGGATTTCACAACTGTTGAGAATTACGAAAACGAACTCAAAACAATTACAGAAAATCCAGCTCATTTTTTGCGAAATCCACAATTATTGAGCAACAAACCGTCGCTTCTTTTCGGGCTTGAAACAGCTTTCATCGATTGGAAAAATGGTGGAAGTGGGGACTTTTTTGACACCCCCTTTTCCCTTGGAGAACAATCAATTCCGATCAATGGTTTGGTTTGGATGGGAAGTGAGCAGTTTATGCACGAGCAGATCGAACAGAAATTGGAACAAGGCTTTTCGTGCATTAAGATGAAGGTTGGCGCGATTGATTTTGAAACCGAAATTGCATTGCTGGAAAGTATTCGAAAACGCTACAATTCCAATCAAATCACCTTACGTGTAGACGCCAACGGTGCTTTTTCGCTAAAAGAAGTGGGTGAAAAACTTCAGCGTTTGGCTGATCTGGAGGTTCATTCGATCGAGCAACCGATTGCTGTTGGCCAGTATGCCGCGCTTCGTGATTTATGTGAGCGGACTCCGTTACCAATTGCGCTTGACGAGGAACTGATTCCGGTATCTGAATCGGCAAAACGAACTGAATTGCTTGAGTTTGTAAAACCACAATACATTATCCTGAAACCGAGTTTACATGGAGGTTTTTCAGGCTGTTTGGAATGGATTAAACTGGCTGAGGAAAACAATATTCCCTGGTGGATGACTTCAGCACTGGAATCGAGTATAGGGTTAAATGCCATTGCTCAGTTTGCCGCTGCTTTTGATCCTGTGATTCCTCAAGGATTGGGAACCGGCGGGTTGTATGAAACGAATTTTGAAACACGGCTGGTGATTGAAAACGGCGCGCTTTTCAGGAGGTAAGAGCACACGTAATATTGCAAATTTACGGGTGATCAATGGCACGTAAATTTGCAATATTACGTGGGACAAAAAAAACCACCGTTGCCAAACAAAAAAGGGCCATCCGCCTAAGGTGGACAGCCCTCAATAAAACCTAAATTTAAAAATCATCGAATTAATTCCACAAATCCGTGGCCTTCCAACACATCTCCGGTAACTCCCGTCACTTTATACTGATAGAAATAAACACCTTCGCTTGCCGGATTTCCATCTACTCTACCATCCCAAACAGGATTGATCCCCGAGCCGGTAAACATCGTGATTCCCCAGCGGTTGGTGATGGTAAATTCAATATGCGTGGCATTGGTGGTAATCAATTCAAAGAATGGATTCTCTTCGTTACCATCCGGTGTAAACACGTTTGGCGCTACCACAGTCGGATACGGATAAAAGCATGATCCGTCGTCGACCGTCGCGGTCGGATTAAAATTAGTCGCCAGCGGATCGGTACAGCCGCACACATACGCGTTGATCGCAATAGTTGCCGTATCCGGACACTGACCATCGAATGAAACGATCAGTTGCGCTGTTCCCGGAACAATATAGGTTTGGTTTTGCGGATTGAGGTTATTGACATTCGCTGTTTGTCCGTTGCCAAACGTCCATTGATAATTGTCGGAATGCTTACTGGTATTGGTGAAAGTTACATCCAGTGGTTCGCAACCGTCTACCGTTGAAGCAGAGAAAATAGCTTCCGGAGCATCCAAAATGTACAAGGTATCCGTTGAAATCAACGTATCACCACAGTCATTTACCGTATAAGCAGTAATGATTACTGTTTCCGGACCATCATCAATACCGTCGTCTGTCGGGTTGAGTGTTAATGTGATAATATCTTCGCCTGGTAGGAACGTTACCGGATTTGTCATGTTATTGAAATCTGATCCTTCAGTCGCGTTTCCGGTCAATTCATACTCAACAACCAAAGTATCGGCCAGCTGACTTGCAGGACGGGTAAAAATAAACTCTGCATTGGTACAACCTTCAATTACGTTGGTGTCACCGTTTACAGTAGCAACTGAAATGTCAACTGCTTCTGAAGCGAAACTTCCACCCTCCAGGAATACTCCTGAATCGAAAACGGGATCTCCTGCATCACCGATAGCCAGTTTAATATGGTACGTTTCACCACATTCTACCGCTGCCTGTGCTACTAATACAACTGTATTTCCATCGTATTCGTAGTTGGTTGTAACATTATTCCCCGCATAAAACACATTATAAGTTGCCCAGTTCGGATCAATGGCATCGCAATTGGCATCCATGCCATTTGAGCCTGAAACACCAGGATTCACCGTGTTAATGGAAACCGCGGTTGTTGTGAAAAAACCAGGGTTTGAAGGATCGGGAATCAGCGCGATATTGGCAGCAGTGTACATTCCCCCTGCTGGATTGGTACCTGTAAGAAAGAATCCAAACGCATCATTTACCGAACCACAAACATATTCGGGGTATTCTTCCGAAGCGAAAACATAACGAAATGAAATCAGGTTCCCCGCAGGAACAAAATCAAACTCAATCACGGTTTCGTCATAAATCTGATTGGGTGTAATCGATTGTAAATCAGAATCAACACCCGCCGTTCCTGGTCCACCTAATGAAGAACCCCCACCTGTATTTGGCTGAGCTGCCAATTGTGCATCACCACTCGCCAGGATCAAACCGGTTGTTAAACCAAAATTGCCAACCGGAGCATTAAATTCGCCGACACCTTCGTAGACAACGGCTGCAGATCCTCCATTGAATTGAATGTTTGAAACAGTTACACCACCTCCTAACAAGACATTCTGAATATATTGCTCAACAGTCAGGTTATTGGTAACAGTCGTTTGTCCACAAACACTGAAACTGCTTCCAATGAATACCAAACACCCAAAAAATTTAACGATTCCTTTCATGCTTAACATAATTGCTGTTTTTTTAATCCTAATTGACATAGAGACGCCTAAAGCGCTATCAAGGTTGTTTTGACCTTGTGAAAAACGGTTTCAATTTATCCCTACAACATCAATGAAACGCGTTACCGGTAAGCTTCATAAAAAAACAAGATTCTCCTTAAAAGAGAGATATACTTTGTATTTTCGTGCTTCAATAAAAGTGCGGTGCCAATACATCGCCGGCAGTAATTCACACACATGCAAAACAGAATCACTTCGCTTTTCAAAATCCAATATCCGCTCGTTCAGGCAGGGATGATCTGGTGCTCGGGCTGGGAACTGGCTTCGGCTGTTTCCAATGCCGGCGGACTCGGAATCATCGGTTCAGGATCTATGTATCCCAACATCCTGGAAGAACACATCATCAAATGCAAAGCTGCAACCAACAAACCTTTTGCGGTAAATCTCCCGATGCTGTATCCGAATATCGAAGACCACATTGCATTGATTATCAAACACGAGGTTCCCATTGTTTTTACATCAGCTGGAAATCCAAAAACCTACACCGCCCGTTTGAAAGAGCAGGGAATTACGGTTGTACATGTAGTTTCAAGCGCGAAATTTGCGAAGAAAGCGCAGGATGCCGGAGTTGATGCTATAGTTGCCGAAGGTTTTGAAGCCGGCGGACACAATGGCCGCGATGAAACAACTACTTTTTGCCTTATTCCGATGGTGAAAGCCGAAGTGGAAATTCCATTAATTGCCGCTGGCGGAATCGGAACCGGACGCGGCATGCTCGCAGCCATGAATCTTGGTGCTGACGGTGTTCAGATCGGATCGCGTTTTGTGGCTTCACCCGAATCATCTGCCCATCAAAATTTCAAACAAGTTGTATTGGATGCCCGGGAAGGTGATACGATGCTCACATTGAAAGAATTAACTCCTGTTCGATTGGTTAAAAACGCCTTTTACAATCAAGTCCACGAAGCTTACGAAAAATGCGCTTCCGCTGAGGAGTTAAACGCGCTTTTGGGTCGCGGACGTGCTAAAAGAGGTATGTTTGAAGGCGATTTAAACGAAGGTGAACTCGAAATTGGCCAGGTTGCCGGTTTGATCCATGAAATAAAACCCGCTGCCGAAATCGTACAGGAAATTATTACTGAATTTAAACAAGCGCTGGCCGAACAAACCACCGCAAAATATACGTTTTAATGATTGCATTCAATCGCTTTAAATTAGACAACGGACTCACCGTTATTCATCACCACGATCCCACCACTCCGATAGCGGTGGTAAACGTGCTTTACGATGTGGGCGCCCGTGACGAATCGGAAGACCGCACAGGTTTTGCTCATCTTTTTGAACATTTGATGTTTGGCGGATCGGTGAATATTCCTGATTTCGATGCACCGCTTCAGTTTGCCGGTGGCGAAAGCAACGCGTTTACGTCAAACGACATTACCAATTACTACGACACATTGCCGGTTCAAAACATTGAAACGGCCTTGTGGCTGGAAAGTGATCGGATGTTATCATTGGCATTTACCCCAAAAAGTCTTGAAGTTCAGCGCAATGTGGTAATAGAGGAATTTAAACAGCGTTACCTCAATCAGCCATACGGCGATGTTTGGCTGGAACTGCGTCCGCTTGCTTACCACGAGCATCCATACAAATGGGCAACAATCGGCAAGGAAATCAAACACATTGAAGAAGCGGAAATGGATGATGTGAAAGCATTCTTCAAAGCGCATTACCACCCCGCGAATGCCATTTTGTGTGTTGCAGGAAATATTTCGCTGGAAAAAACGACAGAGTTGATCAACAAATGGTTCGGTGATATTCCGGCTTCATTGAAACCCGTGCGCATGCTGCCACGCGAACCGCAACAAAACGAGTACCGAGAAAAAACCATTGAACGTGCTGTACCCAACGATGCTTTTTATTACGCATTCAAAATGCCGGAAAGACGTTCATTCGAATACTATGTTGCCGATATTATTTCCGATGCGCTGGGCCGCGAGAAATCATCGCGCTTGTACGGAAAACTGAAAAAAGAACTCAAATTAGTAACTTCGATCAATGCATACATTACCGGATCTATTGACGAAGGTTTGCTCGTGATTGAGGGAAAACTAAGCAACGGCGTTACGTTTGAACAAGTGGAAACCGCATTGTGGGAAACACTCGCCGAACTGAACGCAAATCCAATGTCCGATGAAGAAACAGCCCGCTTGCTGATCAAAATCAGAACTGCAAAAGAATTCCAGGAACAAGGATTATTAAATCGCGCCATGAACCTCTGTATTTACGAATTACTCGGCGATGCCAACGGGGTGAACGAAGAAAACGCCTTGTATCAGTCCGTTACCGCCAAACATATCCAGGAACTTGGTAAAACCATGCTCCATAAAGAAAACTGTTCCGTTTTACGCGTAAAAGCCATTCAAGCATGATGCAACGAACTACACAACCCGCCGTTTTACCGGTAGTGCACATCGATTTTGTGAAACCGCATATTTTCGACGTTACCGAAGAAGTGCGTCTGCTTTGGATGAAAGATGTTCCCAACGATACCGTACGACTCGATTTATATTTCGATGCCGGAATTATCCGCGGAAACAAGAGCATTCCTGCCATCGTGCACAGTTTATTGTTTTCGGGAACAGCCACAAAATCGTCGGTTGAAATTCACGAAAGTATTGATGCATTGGGCGGTTTTTTAGATACCGATCTTTCGTTTGAAACAGCTGTGGTAAGTATTTACTGCCTACGTGAAAACCTTGATAAAATTGCACTTTTGGTTGGTGATGCGATCAACGGATTGGCTTTCCGCGAAAGCGAGGTTGAAGATACACTGCGTTCCATGGGACAAAAATTCCGGGAGAATCAGCAAAAAGTACGCAACGTAGGCCAGCAGCAATTCCGCAAATTGTTGTTTGAATCGCACGAAGATTATTCTACGCTGGCAGAAGCTTCCGACTTTGACGAAGGCAATTACTCAGCCATGAAACGTTATTTCAAAGATCATTATCTCAACGGTTTAACCCGCATTACGCTGGTTGGAAACGTGGAACAGGATTCAGTGGATGCGTTGATTGACCTTTTCGGAAAATGGGCCATGGACCACAAACCCACATTCGGAAAATCGTTTGAAACGACTCATAAAAGGATGCATTTTCCGGTTGAAGGAGCAGTTCAAACCGCTATTCGTATGGGAAAAATGATGTTCCCGAAATCGCACCCGGATTACATCGGTTTTCAGTTTTTGAATACCATCCTGGGTGATTATTTCGGTAGCCGTCTGATGTCGAACATTCGTGAAGACAAAGGTTATACTTACGGCATTGGTTCCGTAATCATGGAATTGCAAAACGACGGCTACCTCGTGATCGTTACCGAAGTTGGAAAAGATGTTACTGAAGCGACATTGGCCGAGATTAAACTGGAATTGAAACGCCTGCAGGAAGAACTTGTTTCAGCAGAAGAACTGGAACTGGTTCGCAATTATATGCTGGGACAATTGCTCAAAAGTGCCGACGGGCCTTACGCCATGCTGGATATGTACAATAGCGTGGATATGTACGGAATTGATCTCAGTTTTTATGATCGTGCCATTGCCGAAATTCGCGCCATGCAACCCGAACGTTTACTGCAATTGGCAAAAACGCACCTGAATTGGGAAGATTTCTTAATAGTGACGGCAGGTTAGCAACGATTCCGTTTTAAATCCGTTTTACACTAAAAGGTTCAATTTTTCGTTTTCATATTATGCGTTTACGTCTCCTGCTTATAATGGTTGTTTTGTGCTGTGCTTACAGCGCGCGGGCAACGCATGTGATGGGCGGAGAAATCACCTGGAAATGCAACGGAAACGGTTATGTATTCGAATTGATCTTTTACCGCGACTGTAATGGAGTAGAAGTCAACACGATTTCGGAAAATATCGAAGTTTGGAATCACCCTACTATCAGTAACATCCTGGTAGCGTTTATCAGCAGAGAAGATATTTCACCGACGTGTTCACCTGTTCCCGGTTCACCACCTGCATTGGATTGTGGTATTGGAGCAGATGGTGGAAACGGCGTCGGTGCCATTGAAAAAATCACGTATAGAAGTGCTGTTATTTTACTTCCGGGAAATCCACCGGCAGGAACGGGATGGATTTTCACGTACGACAATTTTTCGCGCAGTAACCTCATTACCAATCTTCAAAATCCGGATAACTACGGTTTAACCATTACCGCCAAAATGTTTCCGATTCCCGGAGCTGTGGGTGGTGTGTGTATCGATAATTCGCCACAGTTTCTCCAGGATCCTTATTTGGTAAGCTGTTCAGGTGAAGATTATTCTTACAATATGCATCCGGTTGACATTGATCTGGATTCGTTGAGCGTGTCCTTCGGAACGCCACTCAATAATTTCTCCGGTGTTTACAATCCGCCGATCAGTCCCGACCCTGTACCTTACGAAGCCGGATTTTCCCCCACCAATCCAACTCCCGATGCTACTTTTCAGGCCGGAAATGTTGCCGCGCAGATCGATCCTATTTCAGGTGAATTGACGTTCAACAGTTCTACCATCGGCAGTTTTGTGGTAAAAATTGTGACACAAAGTTTTCGCAAAGGCGTGTTGATTGCCGAAGTGGAACGCGAAATGCAACTCATTGTGCTCAATTGCACAGGGAACAATAATGCGCCTGTAATCACACCTCCTTTTGCAGGATTGTTTGAAACTACGGTCGATGCAGGAACGCTTGTCACATTTAATCTGACTTCCACCGATGTGGAATTGCTACAGGACGGCTCGCCTCAGAGTAATATTCTAACATCGACCGGTTTGATGTATGGAACCAATTTCACAAATACCGGCGGTTGTGCTGTCGGCCCGTGTGCCACGCTTGATCAAACTCCGGCCATTATTGGTATTCAAGGAGCCGATGCGCAATTTTCGTGGCAAACGGATTGTGATCATGTGGTAACGGCCTATGGTGATGTCGCAGAGATGATTCCGTATCATTTTGTGTTTAAAGTACAGGACAATTATTGCCAGATTCCGAAAATCACCTACCGAACGGTTACGATCAATGTTCGAAATCCGGGAATTATACCGGCAACACAAATTAATTGCATTACAACTGCTGTAAATGGTGATGTTACCGTCAATTGGGATGCTGTTACAGATCCTGACGGAACATTTGTCGAATACCAATTGCATTCGGTGCAAAACGGTTTGCTGGGTACGTTTCCAATCGGAACCACAAGTGCCGTTGTTCCTTTTCCAGGAGCTGCACACGACTTTTTTGTAAATGTCGTTTCAGGCTGTAATGGAAATGCTTCAACAACCAGCGATACGATTCAAAACGTATTTCTGGATGTCAGTAATCCCAGCGACGGAACAGCAATTCTGCAATGGAACTCTCCCACAGTTGATCCACTTCCGGGAATGAGTCCAGACATTACTATTTTACGTGAATATCCTGTAGGAACCTGGACTATTTTGGCTACTGTTCCTTACGGAACAACTTTCTTCAAAGACACCATCGACATTTGTTCGGCATATTTGAATTACATGGTGGTATATGAAACACCAACCTGTCAATTCAATTCCAATATAGATGGTGATGATTTTGAAGACATGATCACGCCTGATTTGCCGATCATAACGAGTGTTTCCATCGATACGCTTACCGGAAATCCTGTGATTACCTGGAATATCAACGGTCAGCCCGATACTTATGGTTATGTGATTTACCAACAGGATGAAAACGGTTTTGTGACGGAAATCGATACCGTTTGGGGAATTAACAATACAACTTATATTCATAACATCCTGGTCGACGGCCCGATGACGTATTCTGTGGCTGCTTTCGATTCCTGTTTCACGATTGCGATTCCGCCAACGTACCAGACTTCAGCCAAAGCGGAATTGCATAGTTCTGTATTTTTGACCCACACCGTAAATGTGTGTGACAACACGGTTTCGCTTAATTGGACCGATTACGTTGGCTGGAATGCAGATTTGCAGGATTACACCATCTTTATGCGTGAAAACGGCGGCCCTTGGGCAAATGTTCAGGCAGTTGCCGGCACCACAAAATCATTGCAATTGCTCCCGTTAACACCCTATTGTTTTGCCATTCGCGCCAATAAAACAAACGGTGCCGAAGCTTTTTCGAACGTGATTTGTTTTACGCTCACTGGTCCTACTCCGCCTGCGACGCACTATTTGCGGGTAGCAACAGTTGAGGCCAATGAAGTAATTCTGCGTCACGAAATTACTATCGGAAGCAATGTAGCATCTGTTCGCTTCGAAAAATACAATATCCGCAACGGATTGTTTGAAGAACTGGCGGTTCTGGATGCTTCAAGCAGCACGCTTACATTGGTCGATCCGGATGTCGACGTGAATAGTTTCAGCTACCGTTACCGAGCCGTTGTAATAGATAGTTGTGGAAACGAGGGTGGTATTTCCAATGAGGCAAACACGGTTTTATTAAGCATTTCAACAGACCAGGTGAGATTGATCAATTACCTGAACTGGAGCGCTTATTCGGAATTTGACGGTGGTGTTTTTCGCTATTATATTTACCGTGGAGTGGATGGTAATTACGATCCGAATGCGCTGGCAATCATCACAAACGACCATCGTTTTTACGAAGACGACGTAACGGATTATGAAGAATATACCGGCCGCTTCTGTTACAAAGTCATTGCCCAGGAAGGCATTAACAATCAATATGGTTTTACCGAGACCAGTTCCTCCAACGAAGTCTGTGCGGTGATTGAACCGTTGGTTTATATTCCAAATGCATTTACACCCGAAGGACTGAATCCGGTTTTCAAACCTATTTTATCATTTACCGATTATAATGCGTTTGAAATGACCATTTTGGATCGCTGGGGACAAAAGGTTTTCAGCACGAAAGATCTTAATGAAGGCTGGGACGGTATTCATCAGTTTAGCGATAAATTAGTTGAAGTGGGTACTTATTTATATGTCGTTCGCATTTTGGACGGTAATGATCAGGAATTGCTGTATCGCGGGCATGTGAGCGTGCTGCGTTAATCCCATTTTTTCAGGAAAATTTTCAGGATCAAATTCGGGAATTCGCATGTTCGGGATATCCCGAACACCCAAACATCAAAATTCCCGAAATCCATTTCATTTTTTTGCGCGTTTTTCAAAAAAAACATTTTTTCTCATCTCCAATTTCCCTTTGTACACAAGCCTTTCGCCGCTGATTTTTCAATTTATTTCAAAAAAATAAAATACCTCAGGGTTACCTTTCAACAACACCCGACATATAGTTATGTAATTGTTATTCATTCTATTAGAATTGGCACTCGTCAGAAACTTTCTCCTTTATTTCCACTGATGGGTGCCTTTTTTAAACCGAATGACCAACAACTGAAAAACGGCTAGATAAAAACAACTATCGGTTTTGTAAGCGTTATTCCGGACACCTTACATAACCCCCAAATCCAATGTCATGTTCAAGATTCATACTGCAATCGCCTGTTTGGGCCTATTGATTGCCTGCTTTGTAATGTCATTCGCTCATGCGCAAACACCACCGACAACTGTTTCTGTCTATTTTGATACGGACCAGCACACGCTCACGCCTGATTCCAGGGAAAAACTTAACGAATTGATTCAACACCTGGATACCGTTACAGGTGCCGACATGTCTATCTCCGGCCATACTGATTCACGCGCCGGTCAAACGTACAATGATCAGCTTTCCGAACGACGTATTGCCTCAGTTCAGGATTATTTAACGAAGAATGTCAAAGTTTCATTACCAACTATTGTTGAGCGAAAAGCCCAGGGTGAAAACAATCCGGTCGATAACAATCAAACAGCGGTTGGAATGGCGAAAAACAGGCGTGTTGATATCGAAATCCGTTATCCTGTCGAAGCTGTTAAGTCCGAAATAGTTGTTGCTCAGCCGATGGATTCCATCAAGGAGTTGTATCGTTTGTTATGCGATTCTCCGGTAACATATACTATTGATAACCGGTTTGATACCATCTTATCCTGCGAAAAAGGGACGGTGATTTCTATTCCGGCTTACTGCTTTGTGAAACAGAATCAATCCAATTATATGGTTACATTAACCATTCGTGAAACCATCGAATTATCCGACATACTTTTGGGAAATCTCAACACCATGGCCGGAAATGAGTTATTGGAAACCGGTGGAATGGTCGAAATTGATGCAGCCGATCAGTCGGGAACAACACTCGACCTTCTCACCGATAAAAGCCTTACACTCTATTTACCGACTGATTCAGTCCAGGCTGATTTTGAAACATTTTACGGATCACGGAATCAATCTGCTCAAGAAACTGTCAATTGGCATCAGGATAATTACGGTCATGAAATATATGGATGGGGATATGTAGGAATTCCATGGAATTATTGGGCAAACTGCTGGAGTGAGGGTACGCAATACCAAAAATGCAAGTTCTTCTTTTGTCGCATTAGCCGTTTGGACGAATCGATCAAAGGAGGTTTTAATAAATCGCAACGCGCCAGCAACAAGCAGTTTCGCAATGAGCAGAAATTGGCGCGGCGTGGTCAAAAACGCATGAACTCTCAAGCCTGTTTGGCTTATGGAACCATCTATCGATTAACACCACCCGATACGGCTACTTTCCTTGCACTTAACAAGGCATACATGTTTAAAAACAATCTGAAAACCGTTGATGAAACCCTGCAGTTTATGCGTAAGCAACAAGACTCCGTTAACGCAATTCAACTGGAAACAATGAAAGTTATACAGAAACAACAGGATTCGATCAACGCTCTACGCTTTGAAGTAAATCAGCTGTCGTACAACGCTCTTACCGTAACAAAACTCGGTATGATTAACTGCGACCGCTTCGCAGGAAAAGGCCAGTCGCTGATCACACTATCAACAACAACACCTTACACTCCCAACATCGATGCAAAGATGATTTTTACAGACATAAAAAGTATTTTATCCGCCAACCAGGATGCTCAGGGCAATCTCAGCTTTAATAATATTCCAAAAGGGAAGAAAGTTTGGGTTGTTTTTCTGAAAATCGAAAACAAACAACCTTACATGTCGGTTCAGGAAATTAAAACCGGAAAAGAGAAATCAATAACTCCTGATTTTAAAGCTGTTACTACGAATGAAATCAAACGCACCTTTCGGAAATTTAACCATTGATTTCAGGTAAAACGTCCTGTAATTTGATTAAGCAAGGAACTTAAATTGTTAAAATCGGATGTATTATAACCTGAGACAATTACCTTTAGGGCATGTTATCAGGTCTTATGCACCTTATTCACGGCGGAATATTCTGGATCAGAAATCGAATTACTTCCCGGCAATTTTTGTTGTTGTCAAGCGTATTCGTTGGAATTTCGGCTGCATTGGCGGTGATTCTCCTGAAAACATTTGCCCACCAGGTTTATTTGTTTGCTTCCGACCTAAACCAGCGTTTGCATTTTCAGTATGTGAATTTCATTCTTCCGGTAATCGGGATCGTTTTGACGGTTTTTATTGTGAAACGCGTTCTGAAGGGAAACCTCGAAAAGGGAACCTGGCGGATCATTTATGCCATTACTAAACGTTCCAGTATTTTGCCACGGGCGCAGATGTACGCGCAAATTATTACGAGTTCCATCACTGTTGGTTTTGGTGGCTCTGCCGGTTTGGAATCGCCGGTAACTATTACAGGAGCCGCTTTCGGTTCCAACTATGCACGTCAATACCGGTTATCAGCAAAAGAACGCACCTTATTGTTGGCTTGCGGTGTAGCGGCAGGAATTGCAGCTGCGTTTAATGCACCCATCGCCGGTGTGTTGTTTACGATGGAAGTTCTCCTCGCAGATGTGGGAATTTCGGCATTCATTCCGCTCATGCTTTCTGCAGCTACCGGCGCATTGGTTTCTACCGTAATTCTTAACGATAAAATTCTCCTATCGTTAAAAGGACAATTGGACTTTGATTACTTCAATATTCTATGGTACATTTTATTGGGAATTCTTACCGGATTTATTGCCGTATATCACTCACGCATGTTCGTGCGCATAGAAGGTTACTTTGAACGATTGCATTGGGGAAAGTACAGGAAAGCGATCATCGGAGCGCTGTTACTCTCAGTAATGATTTTGTTGTTCCCATGCCTGTTCGGTGAAGGTTACGAAAGTGTCAAAGTCCTTTCTACTTTACATCCGGAAAATTTACTCAACGATACGTTCTTCTCCAACATTCCGCAGCAGGAAGTACTCTTATTGCTTTTTGTAGGAGTAGTTGTATTCCTGAAAGCCATTGCAACGGGAATCACTTTGGGAAGTGGCGGAAACGGAGGGAACTTTGCTCCGTCCTTGTTTGTTGGAAGTTACACCGGATTTGCTTTCGCTTACGGATTGAACCTTACAGGATGGTTCGACAAGATACCGGTTACCAATTTTACCATGGTCGGAATGGCCGGAATGCTCAGTGGATTGTTTCATGCGCCGTTGACCGCTATGTTCCTGATTGCCGAAATCACGGGCGGCTACAATCTCATGATTCCGCTGATGATCGTTTCATCTATCAGTTTTGCGATTTCCAAGCGTTTTGTACCACATTCTATGGATACCCAAAAACTGGCCGAAGACGGACACGTAATGCGGGCTGACAAAGATCGCCATGTATTGTCAACCATTGACCAACAAGCCGTTTTGGAGGAAATGGTTGTGGTATTGAATCCTGACGATACGATCGATACGTTATTTCGTACTGTACGCACTACGCGACAAGCATTGTTTCCAATTGTAAATGACCGCGGCAGTTTGCTTGGAATGATCTACCTCAACGATCTTCCCGATTTGCTGCACATTCACGCAACCGATCCAAACACTCCGTTGGAAAGCTTCATGGAACCGATCATTTTTTACGCCGGCCCCGATGATCCGATGGAAAAGATCATGGATTTGTTTGATCAATCCGGCTTAAGTTACTTGCCGCTGATCTATCAGGATCAGGTATTGGGTTATTATTCCAAGACCCGATTACTGGATGCTTACCGCAAAAAAGTGGTCGAAAGCATTGTAGAATAACCAATCTTCAAATTTCCTTAGTATAAATTTCACGAATTAATTCGTTATATTCAGATAAGATTCTTGAATAGAATCCTTAAAAAAATATGAAACTCGTGAATTGAATCAATTTATTTATATAAAAATTACGAATTTAATCTATGAAAAAGCATGAAATTTGCGAATATATTCATCATATTAATATAAAAATCTCGAATTTAATCCATGAAAAAATATAAAATTTGCGAATTTATTAACCATATTCATATTAAAATTGCGAATTTAACCTATAAATTCGTGTAAAATTTGCGATTATGCTAAACAGAATTATCGTCGACAATATCCGAAAACGGCTTTCCGACCGAAAAGTAATCGTGATATTAGGATCACGACAAGTTGGTAAAACCACGTTGTTTCATCAATTATTTGGAGACAATCACGAGGTCTTATGGTGGAACGGTGACGAATCGGATGTTCGCATTGCTTTGGAAAACACTTCTTCGACTAAACTCAAAACGCTGATCGGAAATCACCCAATCGTGGTCATTGACGAAGCACAACGTATTGACAATATCGGATTGGCAGCAAAACTTATTTATGATACGATCCCAAATGTGAAAGTATTACTGAGCGGGTCATCGGCATTTGAGATCAAGAATAAAACCAATGAGCCGCTTACCGGCAGAAAATGGGAATACCAATTGTTTCCGTTTTCATTCGCAGAAATGGTCAATCATCATGGTTTGTTAGAGGAAAGACGTATGCTGGAGCACCGCTTGGTTTACGGGTATTATCCTGAAGTCGTCATGCAAAACGCAGATGCAAAAAGCAGTTTAGCTCAAATAACCAGCAGTTATTTATACAAGGACATTTTGATGCTTGAGAACATTCACAAAGCGGAAAAGTTGGAGCGTTTGGTGCAGGCACTGGCGTTTCAGATCGGGCATCAGGTATCGTATAATGAATTGAGTCAAACTTGCGGGCTGGATAACCAAACGGTAGAAAAATACATCGATTTGCTTGAGAAATCATTTGTGGTTTTTCGGATTCCTTCATTCAGCCGAAATATTCGAAACGAGTTGAAAAAGAGCCGAAAAATCTATTTCTACGACAACGGAATCCGCAATGCTGTCATCAAGCAATTTAATCCGTTGGACCTACGTAATGACGAAGGTGCTTTGTGGGAAAACTTCCTGGTTTCGGAACGGATGAAATACATTAATTACAACTTCCATTACTGTAACCGGTATTTCTGGCGTACGCATGCTCAACAGGAAATTGATTACGTTGAAGATAAAGACGGTCTACTTTCAGCATTTGAATTCAAATGGAACCCGAAAAAAGCCAAAGCCAAAATGCCTAAAGCATTTGGAGAAGCTTATCCCAACTCAGAATTCAAGATCATTCACCGCGATAATTTCTATTCTTTCCTGGGAATCGACTACGAATAGTTGATTCCGGGAAATGAGTCTTAATTCAACAAATTGGCGAAATTAATTCCGCGATTAGTAAAACTCATGCGCAAGGTAAACCGAATACGAGTGGTATAATTCGCACTTGAGTATGCATCATTCATGTCTTTCGAGATGTAAAGCGGGAAATACAATCCAACAACTTTTCCCAAGCGAATTCCCAATCCGACATCAAAAGCAGTATTGATCTCATTTGTGAGGGTCGAAGCCGGAAAAATACCTGCATCTGCGAACACTCCAAAAATTCCCGGAACAAATGGCAATTGCGCGTAGAAGTTCGTCGTTGCTACCCATTGAGAATTGGTCCCGTAATCGCTGGTGCTTTTAAATCCGCCCATGTTCTCTAAACGCTGCTGCGATAAAAATCCTTGTGTTTCGGTTCTGCCGAAATAATAATCTTCGATGAACAAATCCTGCGAACCATTCGCGCCACTTAAGCTCAGACTATAATTAGCGGCATTTGAAGCACCACTCAGATCAAATAACCAGTTACCACCGGCATAACCACGCAATTCCATCCAGCGACTCTTTTTATTGCGGATATATCGGAAACGATACGTTGCTTCGATACTGGAACGCCCCATTTGATCACTGTTTTTCAAATTTGAAATGAAATCAGAACGCAAACCGATATTTACTTCGTGATCGGGTTTGTTGTAGTTGAAATCGTATTTAGCGAAACCACCTGCCTGTTCAATTTTAGTTCGTCCAAAGACATCCAGGCGGTACATGGTTTGTACCAATACGGTTTGACTGATCGGGGAAGCTTCTTTCCGGTTCCCGAGTTTGGCAAACCAAAACGGTGAAGCTGTAAAGTAATAACCGTCGTTTCCTTTGAAAGCTTCGTTGTCGGTTTCTTTGAAAGATCTTACTGCGACACCGAATTTGCTCAATTTCAAACTTTTCTTTGGTAAAAAAGAATAACTGATGTCGGCAATTCCTGAAACGCGTTTTCCACCGAATGAATACATCGGAACAACCAGGTATTGCACGCGGTTGAACGGAATACCGAGATTGTGAACCGCCACTCCAAGCATAAATTTATCATACTGATTGGCTGCGATCATCGGCATCCAGAACACATTCGACTTTCCCTGCTCGTTATCACCGATTATACCTTCCAATTTCAGAGGCTCTACTTTTCCGAAAAGGCCTTTTTGGTGCCAGTTGTTGTTATCTCTGAAAACTTCGGGAATTCTACCGGAAGGATTAACACGTACCTCATCAGCTTGTGATTTGAGTACCACGCTCGATTTTCCTTCGGAAGGTTCTACCCAAACGGTTTCTACCAATTTTCCTTTCTGGTAAGCTCCTACTTCAATCGGACCGTTGACCTGGCCGCTGTTTTTGACGGTTACCGTTGTTCCATTGGCATCGGTTTTTACCTTTTTCAGCTTATAATCAACATGATTGGTTGTCTGGATCAAATCACCGAATAACCAGCTTAAGTCTTTCCCTGATTCCTGTTCCAACACAGCGCGCAGATCTTCAGGCTGCGGATGTTTGAATTTCCATTTTTCGAAGTACAAGTGCATACAACGGTCAAAGGTTTCATCACCCAAATACTGTTTGAGGTAATTGAAAACCAACCCGGTTTTGGAGTACATCACCGCTCCGTAATTGATACTTGTGAAATCGGCAGAATGTGTTTCAATCGGCTGATCTTCGCCCAATCCGGAAATAGCACGGTAACTAAAATCGGCCATATCGTAATGATCGAGGTGATCAAAGTGAAAACGGCCTTCCAAAACCATGTCGGATAAGTTGGTGTTTTCGGGATATTTGGTATATACGTAACGCAATTCGTTGAGTGTATTCATTCCTTCGTCCATCCAGCCGTGTACGCGTTCATTGGAACCGAGAATTCCGTAGAACCAATTGTGACCAACTTCATGCACGATCACAATTTCGAGTTCCATGGCCGAGCCGGCATTTCCGATCACGGTCACATTCGGATATTCCATTCCACCGCCGGCTGAAATTGTTCCATCGACCGCAGTAACATTATTGTAAGGATAATCACCATTCCATTTGGAATAATAGTACGTTCCGTCGTTGATGTACTCAATAGCTTTTTGCCAGTAGCGTGCGTTGTGCGGCACAAACATGGCCCATGAAGTAACTTTGCGTTTTGTTTGTGGTAATTCCACTTCGCCTTTCAGTACGATGTAACGTTTATCGGCAAACCAGGCAAAATCGTGTACATTTTTCTGCGTGTAACGAATGGTTTTCCATTCCGGATCAGAATCGGGAAAGTCAGTTTTTCCTCGCGGACCTTGCTTTTTCAGTAATGCTGCTTTGATGTCTTCGGGCGATTGGTTGGCCTTTTTATTCAGAAAATCGATTTCCGATTGCGTTTGTAAATCGCCGGTTGCGCCAACTACGTAGTTCTTCGGAAGTGTGATGGAGACGTCAAATGAACCGTATTCGGAGTAAAATTCACCTTGATTGAGATATGGCATCTGGTTCCAGCCATTTTTGTCATATACCGCCGGTTTCGGATACCATTGGGTAATTTGGTACGATTGCCCGATGTGCCCCAAACGGGAAATTTCCCCCGACGGAATTTTCACTTTGAAGGGTGTTGAAACCGTGATTTTTCCTCCAGGGATCAGAGGCGTCGACAATACCAATTTTGCGATATCCGGATTTTCAGCATCATATTCGAAATAAGTTGGAACGCCATTTACAGTAAAATTCAACGAATCGATCGATCCTTTAATGGAATCGGCACCGAAAGTCAATTCCTGTTCACCACCGGCGTATTGCTGTTTTCCAAGTGCTGTTTTTCCATCTCGATAAGCATTCGGCCACAAATGGAGGTAGAGGAAATCGAGCGTTTCCGGAGAATTATTGATGTATTCAAACGATTCCTGGCCATGTAAAACATGATTTTTATCGTCGAGTTTTACCGAAATAGTATAGTTGACCTCTTGCTGCCAGTAAGATTGAGCTGTTGAACGGAGCGCAACAACCGTAAGAAGAATAAGAGAAAGTATGTATTTGTTCATTTCCTGAAAAGTTGAATGCTTCACCGGTAACAAAACACCAATGAAGCATTACAAAAATAGGGTTTCCAAAGTGAATCAGAATAAACTCCAGCTGCCGTTTATCTTTTATTTACAGGAACGGTTTTCATACCGGATGTAGTTGTGGTACGCACCAGGTAAGAACCGGAAGCAAAATCATCCAGAGAAATACTTGTTTTCTTTGCTTTCGGAGACATTGTAACCAACAATTGACCGGTGATTGAATACACTTCGAGTTGTTCGATCACACTTCCCGCCTCTACTGTGAATGTTGACTCAAAAGGATTCGGATAAACCAATACCGATTCAACTGCCAATTCAGGAACCGCAAGCGATGTGCATTCGTGCTGGTAATTGCTGAGTTGCTGAGCTACTTCAGATTGGCGCTCGGTAATAAATTGTGCCAATCCTCTGTAAGTTGACCACTGGCCAAACGGATCCACAGCGTTAATGTCATTGTTGATGGATGCGTCGAAATCGGAAATCGAGAAAAACTTATTGTTATCCGCATTCAGATCTGGCCGAATGAGCGCCGCAGTATTTGTAATGTATGGCCCAAGATTACTGGTTGTGAAATAATTATCCATCAGAATGCATACATGATCAAAGAACGAACTCCGCAATTCCGGATCTTCCTGTAATTTCTTCACCAATTGTTTGGGTCCGTCGAGTGTCTGCGTATAATCGATGATCAGATCGGTGTTGGAAGTTGAAAACGCGAGGTTGTAATCCCATGGAATCCAATCCATGAGGTTCGATTCTGGATTTTGATACAGGAAGAAATTACGGCCATGATCGTAATACGAATCCCAATTCAGCATGATAATATCCGATGCCAAAACGTACAGATATTGATCAATGTTGAGAACTTTCAAAATACTGTCTTCAAAATTGGCTTGAGGAGTTGTAATCTTCTTCGTGAGATAAATCAACCGCGACCAATCGTTGGCTGTTTCATTTGTTTGCAGTTCAAACTCATCCATGTAATTGGCAACTGAAGTGCCCTGGTAAGCCAAACCGGTATTGTTGATGCACTTGAACAGGTTTCCGCTATCGGCTTCATACCAGTTTTTAAGCGCGCGTTTGTCTATTTCTTCCACCATGAGGTAAAGTCCCCAATAGGTTCCGTTCAAATACAATTTTGTATAGGCTGTTCGCGGCACATCAAGTCCCGCATCACGCATAAATTTATAAGCCAACGCATCGCGCATCATCGACGGATCCTGGAAACCGTTGGAAAGATTGATTTTGCGCAAACCATCATATTTCTGCGAAGAAACATATTCATTCATGCTGATTTTGAGCGGTTTTTTGAGAGATTCGCCGGCTCCCCAATTGGAGAAAAATCCTTTTTGTTTCACACCGATAGAATCGACAACCGTACCGTCGACCATCACACTTCCCATCATGTATTGCACATCCGTACCGTTGTTAAACGCTTCGTCGTAGTAATTGCTGAGTGAATCCCAGAAACCGACCTGCTGAAATGTAACATCAATGCGGTGTACATACGTTTCATCAAATAATTCCGTACCGTTTTGTGCTGTTGAAAATCCGGCGATCAATCCTCCTACAATACTAAGTATCCATTTCTTCATCTTAGTACAGTTCGGCGGTTAATACTTGGTTTTGAAGTGTAATCACAACATATACCATACTTTGCTCATTTTCCGAAACGGTTGTTTTCCATTGAGGCATTGCATTGAAAGCAGCGATGATATCCGCGTCGATCTCACTGGAAATGCCGCCGTAAAAACGGGATGCATCAACCACTTTTCCCTGGTGATCGATGAGCAATTTAAATGCAGCTCTTTTATACGTAATCCCTTCACCGATTGAAATGTTTTTTGAGATCAGGTATTCAGCTACCGATTGCTGTCCGGCGCCATAAGTGGTTTTATTACCTGAACGTACCACTTTTACCGGATCGGTCTGGCTTGCAGAACCTGTCTGCGAAAACCCAATCGACACCGAGAGCACGCTCAGCGAGATTGAAAGGAGCAATTGTTTCATCTTAGAGAGTTTTTACGTTTGCTGAAAAAACAACGTCGTTCATTATGATTATTAGCCAATTAATGAAACGTTGCCTGTGCAATGTAAGTAAAGTGGTGGAAAATAAAGGGCGGAAAGGCAATTCGCGGTTGATCGTTGAGTAAAGTGTTGAAGTGATTGAGTTAACATTTGAGTAATGTTTTGTTTACGCTTTAATAAAACAAGGTTTTTTTATTTGTTAACCACATAGGTCACAATAGGGAACATAGGAACCGAATAACTGATAAACTCAAAAAACTATGTTTCCTATTGTGGCCTATATGGTTAATGCAAAACAGTGTGGTTTTTGTACTAATTTTACATTGTGCAACGATTCCTTGTAATTCAGACGGCTTTTTTGGGCGATGTAATCCTGGCGACTCCGGTTATTTCGGAGCTGAAACGCTTGTATCCTGATGCGGCAATCGACGTTCTGGTACGCAAGGGCAATGAATCTATTTTGGCCAATCATACTGATATCCGGCAGGTATTTACGCTGAATAAAAAACAAGGAAAGTTTTCCGAGATCAAACGATTGGTGCGCTTGTTTCGGGCAGAAGGTTATGATGAAGTGATCAACTTGCACCGTTTTGGAAGTTCGGGAATGATTACCTGGCTTTCGGGTGGAAAACGAAAAGTGGGATTCGACAAAAACCCGTTTTCGTTTTGTTATAACATCAAAATTCGTCACGAAATCGGCAACGGGAAACACGAAGTAGAACGTAACCTGGAATTGATTGCGCATCACGGAGCGGAAAAACTGGTAAAACCGCGCGTTTATCCTTCGGATGCCGATCATGAAGCCGTTTCTCATTTGGTTGAACAACCGTTTTATACACTGGCACCGGCTTCGGTGTGGTTTACCAAACAATTACCCGAAGCAAAATGGGTACAACTGGCGCAACAACTGGCAAAAAAAGGAATCGTCTACCTTGTTGGCGGTCCCGGTGATAACGATTTATGTGAACGCATTCGCATCGCATCCGGTTTGCCAGAGCCAGCAAATCTTGCGGGAAAATTAACGCTTTTACAATCGTGTGCTTTGTTTTCAAAAGCAAAACGGTGTTATGTGAATGATTCGGGTCCGTTGCACATGGCTTCGGCGGTAAATACCCCAACCACGGCATTTTTCTGCGCCACGGTTCCTCGTTTTGGTTTCGGACCGCTTTCAGATGACAGCGAGATCCGTGAAACATTGGAAGTGCTTTCTTGTCGTCCATGCGGTTTACATGGTGGGAAAGCGTGTCCGGAAGGGCATTTTAAGTGTGGGAATATTGTTATTTACGAAACATAAAAACAGTACTATGGATTCCATCAATCTTCACTTCCCATTTCAAAGAGAACGGTTCATTAATGGATGTTTGTTACAGTTTAAAATCCATCGTAGAGACACGAAAAGACAATGGCAGATTTTGTTCAGTGGAGTCCCCGTATTCTTTCTGTTTGCTCTTTTAAGTTTTGGAAAACCTTTTTTGTTCAACATTTTTGCAGCTATAGCCATTTTCATGGCAATTCTTGGTTATTGGATGTATGCACAAACGAGAATAAGCGAGAAGGAATATGGCAAAAAAATTCAATTGATTGCCGACAAATACGAAGAACAAAATCTAAACTGCTACTACACTTTCACGGATGAGGAATTTAAGTATTGGGATGATGAAAAACACAGTTATTTCAAATGGCATTGCTTAACCCGTTTTTCTTACGAGGAAAATTATTTGGTTCTCTGGATAGAAAACAGTCCCTACTTTCTCTTAAACCGAGACGAAATTCCTTCAGCAGTGGAAATCCTTCTTCGTGAAAAAGTTCCGTTTAATGAACCCAAAACACCCTCTTCAAAAAAGAAAAATTCCAACGAGTTCATTGACCAATAACATGGTTTTTAGAACCTTCAACCGATTCCAAAATATCCCGTAACTTTGTACCCTCAATAACTCGTTATGTTGCGACCTTTCCGTGATGCTCTTTTGCTCATTTTGTTTTGGATTATTTGCTTTGACTTTCATCGGATCCTTTTTTCGATCAATCACTGGAGCAAATTTGCAAAAGTAGGATTCGGTGAATGGTTGATGGCCTTTGTTTATTCATTTCGTCTTGATTTGGCTACTGCCTGCGCACTCACAGCTTTACCGTTTATTGCCCGTTTGTTTGCGCATTACGGCAACTGGAAAGGAAACCACCGTATTTTTCGCATCATTCTCATGACACTTTTAGTGATTTTGGTTTGCGTGCAAGCCGGTGAAATTGTGGCTTACGGCGAATGGAACCACAAACTGACTTCGCGTGTATTCATGCACCTTTCCAATCCGGATGAAGTCGCCCGAACTGCCAGTTACGGAATGGTATTCTGGTTTTTATTGTACGCCATCATCGAATTGGCTTTCGGTTGGTGGCTCGCCAAAAAGTTATTCAAACGCATCAAAGGCCCTGAATATAAATTTGAGTGGAAACAAGTGCTTATTTTTCCGCTTCAGCTTGTGATCGGTTTGGGACTCATGTTCTTGTTCCTGCGAGGTGGCTGGCAGCAAATTCCGATCAATATTGCCGCAGCGGTTTATACCGATAAACCTGTTGCAAACGATCTTTCCATTAACTCCTTGTATTTTTTCGGGAAAAGTTACTTGCTTTACAATAGAAGCACCATTGACGAATTCATGCCCAAGGTTGACAAACAACTGGCCGCCAAGACGGTAAAAAAGTGGTACAGTTATCCCAAAAAACACGATCAGTATTTTCTTAAAAACACACGTCCGAATATCGTAGTTATTGTGCTTGAAGGTTGGACTGCCAAGGCAATCGGAACACTTGGCCCGAACAAGGGAGCAACTCCTAATTTTGATAAAATTGCTAAACAAGGAATCTTGTTTACGGATATTTATGCCACGTCCACCACTTCTGAAATCGGGAATTCAAGCATTTTTAGTGGTAACCCTGCCGTTCCCGAAGTGTCTATTTCCCTGCAACCGGAAAAACACCGAAAACTGCATTCAATCAATGAAGATCTGGAATTGTGGGGCTATCATACCAGTTACATTTTCAGTGGCGATTTGAAATACGGAAACATCGGAGGTTATTTTATGGACCATGGTTTTGATGTGGTGAAAGACGAGAGTGATTTCCCTTCAAATTTACCCAGAGGGAAACTCAATTTCTATGATCGGGATTTGTACAAGTTCCTCATCAAAGAAATCAACTCGCACAAAAAACCCTTCCTTCAATGTGCTTTTACCGGAAGCACGCACGCGCCTTACGATCAGCCAAAGGGAAAAGGAAAACACTATACAGGCGAAGAAGCTGAGTTTATGAACTCCTTGGTTTACGCCGACGAATGTTTGGGCGAGTTTATCCGCAAATGCAAAAAATACAGCTGGTACAAAAACACACTGTTCGTTTTTGTTGCTGATCACGGACATGCTTCACCAACATCTGTTGATCCGGTTTCGAGCAAATTTTACCACATTCCACTCTTGTTTTTCGGTGAACCGATCAAAGAAAGTTTCCGTGGAAAACGCATGAATGTTGTGGGTTCTCAATCCGATATTGCCGCCACATTGATTTATCAAATGAAGGGTGATGCGTCACGTTATCCCTGGAGTAAGGATTTGATGAATCCGAAAGTGCCTCAATTTGCTTTCCACACCGTTGTAAGAGGTTTTGGTTGGGTGACCCCAAAAGGAAATTTCACGTGGTCTATGGATCTGAAATTAAAATTTGAAGACACATTTGCTCCGGAAGATTCGAAAAAAGAAATCAGGAATGGTAACATGTTCCTCTCAAGCATTTATGAAGCCTACAAACGATTGTAATTCCTGTCTGCTCAGCGCATTTCATGTTTGCATCGGTTTGAATTGCGGAGAAAGCTCCCGAAATAGCTGAGCAACGAACCGATTCCAAAATATGCCGTAACTTTGTGTCCTCAATAATTCATTATGTTGCGACCATTGCGTGATGTTCTTTTACTCATTTTATTCTGGATTATTTGCTTCGACGTTAATCGGATTCTCTTTTCGATTACTTATTGGAGCAAATTTTCAAAAGTAGGATTTGGTGAATGGTTGCTTTCTTTCGTCTATTCGTTCCGCTTAGATCTGGCTACAGCATGCGCGTTGACTGCTCTTCCGTTTATAGTGCGTCTGGTGGCACATTACAGTAATTGGAAATGGACACACCGCATTTTCAGAATATTGCTCACAACTCTTTTAGTGATCGTAGTTTGTGTGCAGGCCGGTGAAATCATTGTTTATGGTGAATGGAACCATAAGCTTTCATCGCGTGTTTTCGTGCACCTTTCTCATCCGGATGAAGTTGTAAGAACAGCCAGCTATGGTATGACTTTTTGGTTTTTCTTTTATGCCATTATTGAGTTTATCGTTGGTTGGTGGCTGGCTAAAAAATTCTTTAAGCCACTAACAGTTCCCACATATCAATTCAACTGGAAAGCATTACTCCTTTTTCCGCTGCAGTTAACCATCGGGCTTGTTTCATTGTTTTTATTATTACGCGGTGGCTGGCAACAAATTCCCATCAACATTGCAGCAGCTATTTATACGGACAAACCAATCGCAAACGACCTCTCGATTAACTCGCTCTACTTTTTCGGGAAAAGCTACCTCTTATATAAAAGAAGTAACATTGATGAATTTTTACCGAATAAGGTAGATCATCAATTGGCCTCCAAAAAAGTAAAAGAGTGGTACAATTATCCCAAAGACCACGATCAGTATTTTCTTATAAAAAAGCGCCCGAACGTGGTGGTCATTGTGCTGGAAGGCTGGTCCGCAGAAGCAATCGGAAGTTTAGGTCCAACAAAAGGTGCAACTCCCAACTTTGACCGCATCGCTGAAAAGGGATTGTTGTTTACCAATATATACTCTGCCTCTACCACCTCTGAAATTGGTAACTCCAGTATTTTTAGCGGTACTCCTGCGGTTCCTGAAGTTTCCATCTCTATGCAACCCGACAAAAGCCGTAAGCTAAATTCCATTAATGAAGACCTGGAATTGTGGGGTTATCATACGAGCTACATTTTCAGCGGCGATTTGAAATATGGAAATATCAATGGTTATTTGATGGATCACGGTTTTGATGTGGTCAAAGATGAAAGTCAATTTCCATCCGATTTACCACGTGGTAAACTCAATTTTTATGATCGGGATTTGTACCGGTTTCTCATCAAAGAAATCAACTCACATAAAAAACCATTTCTTCAATGCGCCTTTACGGGAAGTACACATTCACCATACGATCAGCCAATAGCAAAAGGGAAACACTTTAGCGGCGAACAAGCTGACTTTATGAATTCAATGGTATATGCCGACGAATGTTTGGGTGAATTTATCCGCAAATGCAAAAAATACGATTGGTACAAAAACACCTTGTTTGTTTTTGTAGCCGATCACGGACATGCCACGCCCACATTAATTGATCCCGGTTCAGCCAAATTCTATCATATCCCGCTCTTGTTTTTCGGTGAACCGATTAAGGAAAGTTATCGTGGGAAACGTATGGATGTTGTGGGCTCTCAGGCAGACATTGCCGCTACACTTATCTACCAAATGAAAGGTGATCCTTCACGCTATCCATGGAGTAAAGATTTGATGAATCCAAAAGTGCCTCAATTTGCTTTTTATTCCATCATCAGAGGTTACGGTTGGGTGACACCAAAAGGGAATTTCACATGGTCTTTTGATCAAAAAGCAATAACAGAAAATACATTTACACCCGAAGATTCAAAGCGCGAACTCAAAAATTGCAACTGGTTTCTTTCGGCCATTTACGAAGATTACAAACAACTATAATTCATGGCTGCACAGCGCATAAACATTCGTCAGCTCAATTTAGAGGAACTCAAGGCACACATTGTTGGCTTGGGCGAACCCGCTTTCAGGGCCAAACAAGTCTATGAATGGATTTGGAAGAAACAAGTTCATGATTTTGAGCAAATGGCCAATATCGGCAAGAGTTTACAGGAAAAACTAGCTGAATCTTACTTTTTTGACAGCCTTACAGTTGAAGATCAACAGGTCAGCATCGATAAAACCATTAAATGTGCATTTGGTGTTGACGGACAAGCCCAGGTAATTGAAGGTGTGTTGATTCCGACAACTTCGCGTATGACAGCTTGTATTTCGTCACAGGTTGGCTGTAGCCTTGCCTGTGAATTCTGTGCTACCGGAAGGCTAAAAATGATGCGGAATCTTACCGCAGGCGAAATTGTGGACCAGGTTGTTTACCTTAAAAATCTGGCAACCAACAATTACAACACCAATCTTTCCAACATCGTGTATATGGGAATGGGTGAGCCATTGCTGAATTACAAAAATGTGGTTCGTAGTGCTGAAATACTCACTGATCCCAATGGATTGGCGATGTCGCCCAAACGGATTACAGTTTCCACGGCCGGAATTGCCAAAATGATCAAAAAACTAGGTGATGACGATGTGAAATTCAACCTCGCTTTATCGCTGCACGCCGCCAATGACAAAAAACGTAACCAGATCATGGACATCAATGAATCCAACAACCTGGAAGCTCTTTCCGAAGCATTGGTTTATTTCCATGAAAAAACAGGATCGCGCGTTACGTTTGAATACATCATTTTCAAGGATTTCAACGACCAGCTCGAAGATGCGCGCGAATTGGCCGATTTTGCCAAAGCAGTTCCTTGTAAAATCAATATTATTGAGTACAACCCGATTGACGATGGCAAGCTCCAGCAAGCCGACCGTGCGAAAGTAGATGCTTTTGCCGCTTTCCTGGAAGAAAAATGCAACCTGATCGTGAATGTGCGTCGTAGCCGCGGAAAAGATATCGATGCTGCCTGCGGACAATTGGCCAATAAAAATAAGATGATAGATAAGCGGGTTTTGAAGGGATAATACTTCGTTTAAGTTGGCCTGTGGAACCTTTAAAATTGAGTCAAAAACATGAAAACAGCCCTAAAACCATCATTTTAAACAAAAAAACCTTCATTACATAAAAAAATAAACACTTTTTAAATCACTGTTTACCAATTGTTTAACAGTTAAAATGACTTTAATCACCTTTTTTTCTATAAGAATCATTTTTTTATAAGTTTAATTTTTGTTAAATTGTATTAAATAACACTTTACACTATGACTGAAAAAACAACTCTACACCATTTCCTGGCTATCACTTAAAAAATTCAACTGCGAAAATCGGTTTGGTTTTCTTCCAAGTGAAACCATAATTCTTTGACGGATAGTTTCCGTGCCAATATTCTCATGCGTTTAAACTTACCATTTTTAAAACGTTATTAAGGATAATTACGCACAAAAACCGCTACTATTCGGGCTCCCTGTCGGACGATCAAAGACTTCTATAATATGCTGTTAACCAGGCATGAGTGGATATCTATGTCTTTGAAAATTCGTTTAAATCTGAAACTCCGGTGCCACGACCGGAATGTGATGACCTTCATTGGTCTTAAATACCTCCACACACGCTATGAAATTCTCACCACATGAAACAATTATGTACCCTTTTTTGTGCATTGCTTTTTGGCAGCGCACTATTAGCTCAGGTCGACGTCGGAGCAACGTCGATTGTAAACCCCACCTCGCCCATCTGCGGCAACTCTAATCAACCGATTGACGTTGTCATTTTCAATTACTCCCCATCAACTATCAATTTTGCTGTCAACAATGTTACCGTGAACGTAAGTATCACCGGTGCCAGTATTCAAACGTTTAATTCACCTGTCATCAGCAGCGGTTCGCTGGCTTCGGGAGCATCTATGGTGGTCAACGTAACCCCAAGCTGCAATCTCAGCGCTATCGGTACGCATACATTCAATGCTACTACCGTAAATTTCAGCGATGTAAATGCATCCAACAATGCAATGCCGCCAGCAGACGTGATCGTTACTTCGCAGCCCACAACGGCAATCGCAGGAGGTGATCAATCGTTTTGTGTGCCTAATGGTAATTTATCCGGAAACACGCCGTTGATCGGAATCGGAACCTGGACACTTATTTCAGGATCGGGTGTTCCATCAAGCCCCAACTCCCCCACTTCAGCGATCACAGGATTGGGAGCGGGACCAAATACCTTTCGCTGGACAATCTCCAATTCACCTTGTCCCGATTCATTCGATGACGTAGTCATTACCGGAGAAGCCCCACCGACAATTGTTTTGACTTCCGCACCCGGAACCAACGCACAAACACTTTGTGCCAATAATTCCATCACCCCGATCACGTATACTATTGGCGGAAGCGCCACAGGAGCGTTCGCAAGTGGTTTACCCGGAGGTGTCAGCGGAGTTTATTCTGCTGGTACGTTTACCATCAGTGGCACACCAACTGTTGCAGGAACTTATAATTATACAATAACCACAACAGGCGGCTTGTGCGCTCCGACAGTTCAACCCGGTTCAATTACAGTAAACCCCGATGCAACAATTGCATTAACTTCTGGAGCCGGAACGGACAATCAAACTATTTGTATCAACAATAGCATCACACCAATTACCTATGCAATAGGTGGCGGTGGAACGGGTGCCACTGTCAGTGGATTACCTGCAGGATTGAGCGGAACTTATCTTGCAGGAAACTTTACCATCAGTGGCACACCTACCGTTGCCGGCACCTTTAATTATACTGTCACTACCACCGGTTTGTGTTCACAACAAGTCGCTACAGGCTCCATTACAGTAACACCTGACGCTGTTATCACACTTTCAAGTGGATCTCTCAATCAAACAATATGTCAAAACACTCCGTTAGGATCCTTACTATTCGCAATTAGTGGTGGAGGAACCGGAGCGATTGTTTCCGGTTTACCGGCGGGTATTACCGGAACTTTCGCTGCGGGGAGTTTTACGATCAGCGGTTCGCCGACTGTTTCGGGCACATTCAATTATACGGTGACAACAACAGGGCCTTGTTTACAAAGTAGTCTCAACGGGACTATTATTGTAAATCCTGACGCAACAATCGCATTGACTTCCGTTGCGGGAACCGATTCTCAGGTAATTTGTGTAAACAATCCGATTACAACGATTACCTACTCGGTAGGCGGTGGCGGAACCGGTGCAACCGTATCAGGTTTACCTGCTGGGATCAGTGGCATTTATTCGGCCGGAACTGTTACAATCAGCGGTACACCGACCGTTTCAGGAACATTCAATTATACGGTCACAACTACCGGAACCTGCAACCAAGTGAACGCATCAGGAAATATTACTGTGCAGGCAAATGCCACTTTAACACTCATGAGCGGCAACCAAAATCAAACACTTTGTGAAAACACCTTTATTTCGAACATCGTTTACAACGTTGGCGGTGGAGCTACCGGAGCTTCGGCTTCAGGATTGCCTTCAGGTGTTACGGGAACATTTTCGGCGGGTGTTTTTACCATTAGCGGACCTGCATTCCTTTCAGGAGTTTACAATTTCACGGTAACAACTACCGGCGCTTGTATCCAAACTTCGGCAAACGGCACACTTACCGTTGATCCGGATGCCACATTGAATTTGAGTTCTGCACCTGCAACTACCACACAAACAGTTTGTGTAAACACTGCAATCACCACAATCAGCTATACAGTTGGCGGTGGAGGAACCGGTGCAACAATCAGCGGATTACCTGCTGGTGTTTCAGGAGCTTATGCAGCCGGAACGGTTACCATTAACGGAACTCCAACTGTCACCGGAACATTCAACTACATGGTTGCAACTACAGGAACATGTTTGCAAGACACGGCTTACGGAACGATAACAGTTACGCCAGACGCAACTATCGTGCTTACTTCTGCAGTTGGAACCGACGCACAAAATGTATGTGAAAATACAGCTATCGCCAACATTGATTACCTAATCGGTGGTGGTGGAACAGGTGCAACTTTCTCAGGGTTACCAGCTGGAGTGAGTGGTTCATTCAGTGGTGGAGTTGCCACAATCAGCGGAACACCAACACTTGCGGGAGTTTATTCCTATACAGTGAATACCACAGGAAGCTGTATTCAAACAATAGCAAGCGGAAGTATTACAGTTACTGTTGGAGCAGACGTCTTGCTTACTTCAGGTGCAGGCACGGATAGTCAATCTGTTTGTGTTCAAACACCCATTTATACCATTACGTATGTTATCGGAGGATCAGCTTCTGGAGTAACAGTTACGGGTTTACCTTCGGGAGTTACCAGTTCATTTTCAGGAGGAATTCTAACCATTTCCGGAAGTCCCGACTCAGTAGGTGTTTACAGCTACACGGTTACCACAACCGGCGGTAGTTGTCCTTCTGTGAGTGTTGGCGGATCTATCCAGGCAACTATTCAAACAATTGTGCTGACTTCATCTCCATTTACCAATGATCAAATTATCTGTGAAAGCGACTCGATTGTAAGCATTACTTACAATCTTGGCGGTTCAGCCACCGGTGCCATAGTTAGCGGTTTACCTGCGGGAGTCACAGGCAATTACAACAACGGTGTCTTCACCATCAGTGGACTTCCAACAGAAACCGGGACCTTTTTCTACACTGTTACATCAACCGGATTTTGTACGGATGCCAGTTTGATCGGAAGTATTCAGATCAATCCGTTTATTCTTGGTAATTCAGCCGGAACAAGCACTACAATTTGCGAAAATAGCACATCGATGCTGATTGGTGGCACTTTGTCGGGCGGAAATGGAAACTATACTTACCTGTGGGAATGCAGTACTGTTTCAGGCAGCTTGTTTTCGCCATCGAGCGGTATTAATTCTGCATCAGATCATGCCATTGATCCCGCTACCTTCATGCAAAATCCATTGTATTTCCGCAGAGTGGTCACTTCAGGTGGCTGCGTCGATACATCGGCAGAAGTGATTATCACCATTGATTCGTTGCCTATCGCAAGTATCGGCGGACCGGCAACTATCTGTGCAGGTGATTCTCTTTTGGTAACCGGCGTTGGATATACAAATGGGATTCAGAGCTGGTACCACAATGGTGCCGGAACTTTATGGGGCACAGCAGGTGTAACTCCAATTTACGAATCCGCATTGGCCGATGAAGGAAATACGGTTACGTTGACAGTGATCGTTAGCAGCAACAACGCTTGCGCTCCGTATGCGGACAGTTCACAAATGGAAATCACGGTAAATCCGTTACCAATGGCGAGTGCGGGCGGAAGTTCAACCGTTTGTCCGAATGGTGATGATGTAACCATCATGAGTGCTCAGGCATCCAACGGAAGTATCAACTGGACGCACGATGGAAATGGCATCTTGCTAGACAGCAACACGTTGTTCCCTACTTACTCTGCTTCTGTAGCGGATGCGGGAGACACCGTTATGCTTCAATTGATCGTGAGCAGTTCATATGCATGCCCTACACCGCAAGCAGACACGGCCTGGTACAGCGTCATCGTAAATGCTATCGGCAATACATTTGTTGAAGCAGGGAACAACGAAACAATCGGAATCGGGAACAGTGTTGATCTTTCTGCTACCGGACCGGCAATTATTGATTGGAACTGGTTCCCTTCAACGGGACTTTCCGATCCGACGATTCCCGACCCGACAGCCGATCCGGTTGTAACCACAACATATATACTCACAGGAACAGATGTGAACGGATGTATGGCTATCGATTCACTAACAGTGATGGTAGAATCTGACATGAACCTGTTGATTGCCAATACCGTGACGCCAAACGGTGATCAGAAAAACGATACATGGATTGTCGACAACGTTGAATTCTATCCGAATACGGAAGTCACCATCATCAACCGGGAAGGCAAAATAGTTTATGAATCAGATTCATACGACAATTCCTGGGGCGGAACCTATGAGGGGAAATTACTTCCCGATGCGACTTATTACTACATGTTGAAGTTCGCCGATTCCGACAAAGTCTATAAAGGTGCCGTGACTGTTTTGCACCATTAATAACCATCTTAAAAACACGATTATGAAAGTGAAAATCTTTTCAATCATACTTGGTTTCACCCTTTTTACCACAAAGGTTGCAGCGCAACAATTGCCGCTCGGAAGCCATTACTTCATGAATCCGTTTGTGTTAAACCCTGCTTACACCGGCTCGGGTGAAGATGTGAACGTATTCCTTACTCACCGTTCCCAATTTTCGGGAATTGCGGGTTCTCCTCAAACAACATCCCTTACTATTGATGGCCCGATTAGCGTAAAAGGTGTTGGCTTAGGATTAAACGCTTACTCGGATGTTACCAGCATTCTGAGCAGAAACGGCGTTTCGGGAAATTATTCCTATTCCTTGAATTTGTGGAGTGGCCACTCGCTGACTTTCGGTTTGGCAGCCGGCGTTGTTGATCACACCATTAACTACGATCAGGCAATTGTGCGCGATATAGACGATCCATCGTTGTTTCAGCAGAAAATGCACCGCACGGTATTTACCGCCGATCTAGGTTTGTTGTATGAATGGAAACGGCTCCAGGTTGGTTTTGCGGTTCCGCAATTACTTGGAAACAAAGCCCGGTTCAAAAATAATGATGGCACGACAAATTACTTTGATATGCAGCGCCATTTCGTTGGGTCGGCAAAATATGTGTTCGACGTAAGCACAAAACAAGGAATTACCCTCTATCCGATGGTAGTTGTACGTGGCGTTGCCGGAGCTCCTGTGCAATATGACATCACAGCGGTTGCCGATTGGAAAAGCTGGGGTTGGATCGCGTTGAGCTATCGCAGCAACTATGCAGTTGGTGCAAGTGTGGGTGTGCGGTACAAAAATCTCAGCATAGGCTATTCGCATGATTTCGGCGTTTCACAAGTGCGTTCTTATGCAGGAGCTACGCATGAGTTTTTGCTGAGTTACCAGTTTGGAAGTGATACACGAAAACGTTTGGACCAGCATGATCGCGAGTTGGAAGAACTGCGTCAGCGTACCGGTCAAAACGAAGCTGACATTGCGCGAATTGACAACGAAATGGATTCCCTCAAACTTTCTCAACAAGCACTTGAGGATAGTCTTGCATCTGTAAAATCGGCATTCAATGACAGCATTATGATGTTGCGTAAAAAGATGGATGATCAGGCAAAACTACAATCATACCCTTCTGGTGGAGCTTTATCTTCCGGTAATCCAAAAGGAAATTACAGAACGTTCAGCAGTGCCGACTTTTTGGATGAAAACGGAATGCCGATGCCCACAGGTTATTATGTTGTGATCGGTTCTTTCAGTATCAAAGACAATGCGCTTTTGTTCCAGAAACAAATCGCGGCGCTCGAAGAAAGAGCTGCGTTAATTACTTTTCACAAATCCATCAGCATTTACAATGTATACATGCTTTACACCTTAGATTATCCGACTGCGAATACCGAACGCAATCGTTGGAAAACAGATTATGAAAATGCCTGGGTATTGAGACTCGAATAATCCCCCTCAAACTAACACATAAATCCGATTAGATGAAGGGCCGCTTGTATTTACCACTACAAGCGGCCTTTTTTGTGTCTATTTACACAAATTAGGTATAAAGGATTCCCACGAATACAGCCGCAGTTGACTCGCCTAACGTACTCCCTCCAAACTACGAGAATTCCGTTTGTAAATTGTTACGTCATATCATACAGCATGTGAGTCAGTTAGGTGAGTAAAAAAATCGTGAATTAGTGGAAAACAAAACATAAGCAGAAGGCGGATGCAAGATATTACCTAATTTTAGGTGACACGAAAACTTATTGTGTTTTCAAGCGCTTACCTTGGTAATTGGATTAATTTTGTGCCATCATGACGGTGAAAGAAATTTTGGCTCCCATTGAATCTGAAATGCAGTTATTTGAAGTGCGTTTTAAGGAAAGCATGCAGTCAAAAGTGCCGTTGCTTGACAAAATCACCCATTACATCATTCGCCGAAAAGGCAAGCAAATGCGTCCCATGTTTTTGTTCCTTACTGCCAAAATGCTGGGCGAGGTAAACGACAAAACGTATCAGTCGGCATCGCTGGTTGAATTGCTGCATACCGCTTCGCTGGTGCACGATGATGTGGTAGATGACGCCAACGAGCGCAGGGGATTTTTCTCGGTAAATGCCTTGTGGAAAAACAAGATTGCCGTTTTGGTGGGCGATTTTATGTTGTCGCGTGTATTGCTTCATTCGTTGGAAAACGACAATATTCGCGCGTTGCAGATCGTGGCCCGTGCGGTACGCGAAATGAGTGAAGGCGAATTGCTTCAAATAGAAAAAGCCCGCAAGCTCGATATCACCGAAGAAATTTACTTCGAAGTTATCCGTCAGAAAACCGCATCGCTGATTGCCACTGTTTGTGAAGCCGCCGCTGCATCGGTTGATCGGGAAGATATGGCTCCACGGATGCGCCAGTTCGGTGAATTGGTCGGACTTGCGTTTCAGATCAAAGACGATATTTTCGATTACGGAACCGGTGATGTGGGTAAACCCACCGGAAACGATATTCGCGAACGAAAGATTACCCTGCCGTTGATTTACGCGTTGCAAAACAGTGATAAAGCGACCAAAAAAGAATTGATGAACATTGTGAAACGTCACAACGAAGAGAAATATTACGTCAACAAAGCCATTCAGATCGTGCGGAATGCCGGCGGAATTGAGTACTGCCATAAACGTATGATGGAATTGACCAACGAAGCATTGGATTTGCTAACCGATATTCCTGATTCACCGGCCAAGCGATCATTAATCGGATTGGTGGAATATACAGTCAACCGGGAGAAGTAAACGATTACTTACTATCCAGCAAATCCGGATGTGAATCTCTTTTCGGATTTTTCTTCCAACTAGATTTTAAGATATAATACAATATCACCACTGAAAGTAATGCAACCAAAATGGCCATGCAAACCATCAGCCATGAGTATATTTCAAGTTGTTGACTATCGATAAAATCAATGTCATCTGACCCGGGACTCAACATTGGAGACATCATAAATCCTATTATCAGCGCGAAAAAAGCATACAAAAAAACATATGTTCCAATTGCTAAAAAAACATACCCCCCACGGTGTCGCCTATATTTATATGCCAAATCGCGAAATGGTATGATTATAAAAAAATCGGTGCTAAAAAAATTAAGAATAGAAACATTGTTCAAATTAGTGGTCGAAAGTAGTTATTTAACCGTTTACTGATCCAGCAACTCGTCGTAGGATTTCTTTTTTGATTTCTTGCTCCAGGCACTTTTCAGTATATAATAAACCGCAATCACCGCCACTAAACACGACAAGATCGCCCAAAGTGCTATCGTAAACTCAATATCGCCCGATGCTCCGACTGCAGAAGCAATCAACCACAAGATCAAACCCACAATTACAGGTGTGCCGATAAAAACGCCAATTCCCAAAAACGCATAACCCCAGGCAGGTTTCTGGTGTTTTTTGGCAAGGCGGTAATACAACATTCCGATAGCAAGAATAAAAAGAGGTAGAAGCATATCAGTTGGTTTTAGTTATTGATCGATCAAATTGTCTTTGTTTTGCTGTTGAGCCTTCTTTTTCCAGGATCGCTTCAGCAAATAAGCCAGCAACCACGAAACCAACGATGCGAAACCTAAACTCATGAGGGTAATTCGTGCTATCCATTGTGGTGATTGAAGTAGTTCCAACTTGTTACTCAAACCCAAATAAGCACCAAAACCAAAGGTGAATAACAATTGGGCCACAACAAAAACGCCCGCGCCTAAAGCGCCACGCCCATTCAGAACGGTTGTTTCTTCGCGCCAAACCAAAAAATATTCTTCCGGCAATCAGCGCAATCAGTAAACTTGGCAACATCATAACACGCGTATTTCCCCGAAAATAGTTAACGGTTCTGGGATATACAAATACTATTGATCAATAAGATCACTGCTCTCTTTCTGATTCCTGGGATTTTTGGTCCATGATCTTTTTAGTAAAAAGTACAGAACCCCACAAGCCGCTAAACTTACACCATAACCAATAAGATTGATCATAAGTACGCCACTTGTTGTTGACAGGACTTCCAGATTTTCAGTTAAAGCCAATATTACTCCAAGAATAATTCCGAAAATTACCTGGGAACCAAAAAATACTCCTCCACCCAAAATGGCAAATCCCCAGGCGTGACGATAGTGATCATGGGCAAGTGAGAAAAAGGCACGTCCGATAGCGGCGGTGATGATTAAACTGATTAACATAATTGTTTTTTTTTCGAAGCTAGTAAAATCCTTTCAGTTCTCCAATTCACTGATCCAGCAAATCTTCATGCTCGGTCAGCACATTTCGTTCCCAATAACGTTTCAGCAAAAGATAAAGCACTCCTGTTAGCACGATATTGAGCACAATCAATAGCAATTCGATTAACGGTTCCAAGTCGGGGGAAATAATCCAATCCTGCGCCGAAACGAGAATACGATAACTGTAATTGAGCCCGAAATCAACTGCTAAATAAAAAGCAATTCCAATGATTGCAACTAAAGCCGGAATGCGTTTATGCTTACGGGCCAACAGGTAAAATCCCCAGGCAACGAAAAACAAACAGGTAAACGAAACCATATTCAGGCCAAATTTAAAGACTCCGGAACGAAAACTAACCATTTTTCCAGAATCAACGTTTACTGGAGAAGGAATTTCGTTCTGCATGAACTGAACTTTCGTTATTTTTGAACTTCAAATCAAAACAATCATGAAAAATTGGTCGCTGTTGTTGCTAACAGTTGTAATTACGTTGTTGGCCGCTTGCGCAAGCCCCGAAAAAAAAGAGAAAGAACCCGAATCGCTGTTTGAAGTGAAAGACGGTATTTATACAGAATATTACCCGGGCCGGAAAGCAGTAAAATACCGCGGTCCGCAAGATGAAAACGAAATGCGCGATGGCCGTTGGTTTTTCTATTCCGAAAACGGTGTGGAATTGTCAATGACCGAGTATTCACACGGGAAGAAAAACGGCGATTCGTTTGTGCGTTACCCCAATGGGATGATGCGTTATTACGGCCATTATGAAAATGATGTACAGGTGGGCGTTTGGATTACCTACGACGAAAAAGGAAATGTTTCACAGGAAAAAGATTTCGGCAATCCGAATGCTCAGACACCGCCGGCGCCATAAAGAACCATGTCAAGAATTCCCGCACATATCGTTGATGAGATCATGCAAACCTCCCGTATTGAGGAGGTGATCGGGGAATTCGTGAATTTAAAACGCTCAGGTTCGAACCTGAAAGGGCTGAGTCCGTTTGTGGACGAGAAAACACCGTCGTTTATGGTGTCGCCCGCCAAACAGATCTTCAAGTGTTTTTCTTCCGGAAAAGGCGGTTCGGTGGTGACATTCCTGATGGAAAAAGAACATTTTTCCTACCCGGAAGCATTGCGCTGGCTGGCAGATAAATACGGTGTCCAGGTTCCGGAAGACGAGCCGCAAACAGCAGAAGAAATCGCAGCTATCACCGAACGCGAGAGCTTATATATCATCAACGAATTTGCCAAGGAACACTTCATGCACAACATGCACGAGGTCAACGAAGGGCAAACCGTTGGGTTATCTTATTTCGAAGAACGAGGGTTCCGGCCCGATATCGTAAAAAAATTCCAGCTGGGTTATTGCCTCAATTCGGGTAACGATTTCACAAAACATGCCCTGGAAAAAGGCTACAAGCTGGAATACCTTGAATCGGTTGGTCTGGTGAAATCAAAAGACGACCGACACTTTGATTTTTTCCGCGGACGGGTGATGTTCCCGATTCACTCCATTTCGGGCCGTGTACTCGGATTCGGTGGCCGAACGCTGTTTACCGATAAAAAAGTCGCCAAGTATTTCAATTCGCCCGAAAGTATCATTTACAACAAAAGTGAGATTCTTTACGGCTTGTATTTTGCCAAAGGCGACATTGTAAAATACGACAACTGCTACCTCTGCGAAGGTTATACCGACGTGATCAGCATGCACCAGGCGGGAGTAGCCAATTCGGTTTCTTCGTCGGGAACTTCACTGACGAGCCAACAGATCAAACTGATCAAACGCTACACGCCCAACATCACTATTTTGTACGATGGCGATGCGGCGGGAATCAAAGCCTCTTTCCGCGGAATCGACCTGATTTTGGAAGAAGGCATGAACGTGAAAATCGTTTTATTCCCCGATGGCGACGATCCCGATTCGTATTCCAAGAAAGTGAGTTCTACGGAATTCATGGACTTCATCAAAGACAACACCCAGGATTTCCTGAGTTTCAAAACGTCGATGTTGTTGAAAGAAGGAAAAACCGATCCGATTCAGCGCGCGGGAATGATTCGCGAAGTAGTGCTTTCGATCTCGCTTATTCCCGATCAGATCACGCGCTCCATTTATATTAAGGAAGTCGCCAAGCAATTTGAGCTGGAAGAATCGCTGGTGGTGAGTGAGTTGAACAAACTGCTCAAAAATAAGCTTGCCAAAGAACTCAACGAACCTCAGATTGCCGAAAATCCTTCGTTGACTGACACGTTTATTGATCGTCCGGAACAGCAGGTACCCGAGATAAAACCGTTGTTTTCCATCGAAGAGTACGACCTGCTGCGCATTTTAGTGAAGTACGGCCAGTTTGCGATGGAAACCGAACATTTGAACGAACACGGAATTCCGCAACCGGTTGAAGTAAGCGTCGCCGAACTTATTTGTCACGAACTTGATAAAGATCAGCTGTTTTTCGCCTATCCCCTTTTCAATAAAATACACGGATTGATCACAGAAGGATTGACGCAAAAAACCTTGTACAAAACCAGTTACTGGCTCAAAAACGGCGACCAGGAAATTGTACAGTTTGTGACCGGAATTGAAACTGAAGAACACGAGATCAGCCCTTTGTGGCTCAGCAAATACAGTGTAGACACCAATCGCGAAATTGATAAACTGAAAGACGCAGTGATGGGTGCCATTTATGCGTTTAAATCGCGCGCTATTCAAAACAGGATCGGTGACATCCGAAAAGAACTGGAAACTGTTGAATCGGAAAACATGGAACGCATCAATGATTTGATTTCGGAACAGATTATCTTAGAGCGCGTAAAACAATCTATTGCTGTGAAACTCGGCCGAATTATAACGCATTGATGTATGATGACAGAAAAGCTCTTCTATCTCGGTCCGTATAAAGTATGTCTGTGGAATATTATCATCATTGTCTCGGTGATTTTGCTGGCTATTGTTGTTAGAAGAATCATTCACCGTTTATTGAAACGTTACCTTACAGGTGCCAATATCCGCATTGAAGGCCGGCGAATTACGTGGTTGCGATTGCTAAGCCAAACCGTTTATATCGCTGCCGGTTACTTCGCCATTCTGAGTTTTAAGATCAACAATCAAAACGTTTCCTTTCAGAAATTCCTCGACTACAAATTCATTAATTACAAAAATTTCAGCATCAACTTCGAGACCATCATTGCGGTGGTGCTTATCTTTTTCGGAGCAAAAGTTACGCTGAACTTACTGAATCTTTACCTGCAGCGACGTTTCCGCAAAGACGAACATTTTGATCGTGGCGCTGAATACGTTTACATGCAGGTGGCCAAATACGTGGTTTATACCATTGCGTTAATTCTCTGTCTGAGCGCGTTCAACGTTCAACCTGGAATTTTCCTTGGTGGTTCTGCAGCGTTGTTGGTCGGTCTCGGATTGGGATTGCAGGACGTGTTCAAAGACATGTTTTCGGGTTTCGTTTTGTTATTTGAAGGAACGATTCGCGTGGGTGATGTGATTGAATTCAACGATGGGAAATCGAGCGAAAACATTGTGGCCAAGATTCTGAAAATCAATGTTCGTACCACTCAAATCGAAACCCGCGACGGTAACATTCTTATTGTTCCGAACGCCAAACTCACGCAGGAATATGTCGAGAACTGGAGCCACGGTTCCAACCTTTCCCGATTCCGTATCAACCTCATCGTTCCTTACAATGTCGACACACAAATGGTGAACGACCTGCTGATCCAGGCAGCGATGAGTCATCCGAAAGTCAAAAAATCGGAACCCATCCAGGTGCGTATGACCGATTTCGGCGACCATGGTTTGTGCATGGAACTCATCTTCTGGGCCGACCAAAGCTGGGATATCAATCAGTACAAATCAGACATTCGGTTCGAGATTGATCGGTTGTTCCGTCATTACAAAATTGATTTTCCGTATCCGCAAAGAGATATTCATGTCTTTCAGGGGAAATCTAAAGATGCTTCCAATGTTTAATTTTGAATTTTTAATGTTGAATTTAGTGAGTCATTCAATGCTAAATCGATAGAAAGAAGCCTCAGGTAAACGAAGGGGAAACCCAATTAAACATTCAGCATCAAGCATTCAACATTAATTTATCAAATTGTTATCTTTGCCCCCTATGAAAGCAGAAATAAAACAATTAATCGACGCGATGAGCAAGCGCTTCACATCGCACCCCTGGCATGGAATTGAGATCGGTGAAAAACAACCGGCTATTGTCAATGCCTTCATTGAGATCATTCCTTCCGATTCCATCAAGTACGAAATCCACAAACCTTCGGGTTATATCATGGTTGACCGTCCGCAAAAACTCTCGAATCATATGCCGTGTTTGTACGGATTTGTTCCGCAGACGTATTGCGACACACAGGTAGCTGCCTTTTCGAATGAAAAAACAGGCCGTACCGATATTACCGGAGATGGTGATCCGTTGGATATTTGTGTATTGTCAGAGCGTTCGTTTAACCACGGAAACATCATTTGCGACGCTAAAGTAATTGGCGGTTTCCGAATGCTCGATGGTGGCGAAGCCGATGATAAAATCATTGCCGTTTTGAAAGGCGATCAAGCTTACGGAAACATCGACAATATTGAGGACATGCCGAAAATGGTGATTGATCGTGTACGTCATTTTTTCCTTACGTACAAAGATTTGGACGGTGGTGCCAAAAATGTAGAGATCACGCATGTTTACGGTCGTGAAGAAGCCTTTGAAGTGATTAAACGATCACACGCCGACTACACTGCTAAATTCGGGAACGCTGACGAAAACCTGGCAAGCGCCCTGGAAGCATTCTTGAAATAACCTTCGCGTAACACAGCCTTTTACAGGCATAACTATAGAATTATGAAAAAAACACCATTCATTGCAGCTTTGTTTTTGCTTCTTGCAGGAACAACAAATGCCCAACTGGCTCCGCGTCTAAGTCCGGAAGTAAAAGTTGAGCAAAAAGTAGGATTGACTGATATTTCGGTGAAATATTCCCGTCCGGGAAAACGTGATCGTGTAATCTTTGGCGATGTGGTTCCTTTTGGTGAAATCTGGAGAACAGGTGCCAATGAAAACACCGTGATTTCATTCAGCGATGCCGTAGTTTTCGGTAAAGACACGCTAAAAGCAGGAACCTATTCTTTGTATACCAAACCTGCAAAAGAAAGCTGGGAAGTTATTTTCTACTCCGATTTTTCCAACTGGGGAACTCCAGAAGAATGGAATGAAACAAAAGTAGCCTTGCGTGTTTCCACTAAACCGGTTGCGTTAAAAGAAACGGTTGAAACGTTCACCATTGCTATCGAAACGATTCAAAGTGCCGGAGCAACTTTGACACTTGCATGGGATAAAACACAAGTTGCGATCCCGTTTACCGTTCCTACCGATGCCAAAGTAATGGCAAACATCAAGAAAACAATGGGCGGGCCAACAGCTAACGATTATTTTGGCGCAGCACAGTATTACTATGAAAACAAACGTGATACAAAACAAGCGTTAATCTGGGTTGATAAAGCGATTGAATTACGACCGGACACTTACTGGATTTTGCGTTTGAAAGCATTGCTTCAAGCTGAAGCAGGTGACAAAAAAGCGGCCACCGAGACAGCAAAAAAAGCATTGGAGCTGGCACAAAAAGACGACAATCAGGATTATGTAAAAATGCTGAACAAATCGATTGAGGAGTGGAGCAAGTGAGTTTAAATAAGTTTATGAGTTGATTGAGTTTTTTAAGTTGATCGGCTTGAATGAAATAGAATCCCCGTTTGTTTAGGCAAATGGGGTTTTTTGGTTCTTAATCAATGCCAGCACCCCGCAAAACACACTCAACACCAATGTCACCGGTGTGAAAATTATAGTCTCCAAGCTATTCAGCGAAGCTAGATTTCCTAAAGTATTCAATAAGAATAAAGCTGCCATCAGCCACAATGTAACGGTTACAGCTATTCGGGGAACATTGATACGGATCCAGTTCATTCGAACACAAATTACCACCAGAAAAATGAAATTCAATACCAACGAAACCGTTTCAAATTGAAGCATTTGGGCTTCCGATTTCAATCTTCCGCCCCACACCAGAGCATAATCGATTACACCGATCAGAATCAATACGTGAAACACCAGATTGGCGCTAAACAAAACCGTTGATCCTATTCCTGCGATTCGTTGAAAACGTGTCATTTTACTCATGTTTGTGAAAATACCAATTTAATCCGACCAACAAACTTCCGTTCGCGCCAATTCGTTTGCCCTCGGGAATCACCGAATAACCGCCGTGAAAACGTGCTTGAACATCCAACGCAAATCGGTTTTTACGCCAAAGTTCAATTCCTGTAGCCGCGATGACCGACGGCCCGAAATAAAAACGGCGTTCGTCTTCTGACTTGATGTCGTAAAAAACAGGTGCATCCAATGTTAAACCTACTCCAGCCATCACCCACCATCCAGGTTTCAACCAATACTGCACCGACGGAACAATTCCTTCAAAACCGCGGTCGCGTTCTCTGCCTTCTCCTTTGTAGCGATAGATACTTCCCGGTAAGTAAACCAATAAAGCCGTACGATTACCGATCATTTTTCCCACTTTGAAATTGGGAAATGACAATCCGATTTGTGTTTCTGTGGTAAGACCTGTGGTAGAAAGATGTACAGCCGAAACGCCTGTTGCCGTTCCGAAAACCCACCCGTTTCGGTTGGTTTGTGTTTGTTCCTGCGCTTGAAGCCAAGTTATGACAGTGATCATCAGCACGCTCATTATTCCTTTCATGATTCATCTTATTTTAATAAGACAAAACTAGGTGGCTACTCACTCAAAAAAGTTACCATCTGGTAACTAACACGAGATTATTGCTTGACAATCTTTCGGCGCAATCGGCTTAAACTTTGAGTAGTAATCCCGAGGTATGAAGCGATGTGTTTTTGTGGCGTTCGCTGAATGAGTTTAGGTTGTTTTTCCAATAAATCAAGGTATCGTTGCTCAGCGGTTTTGAGTAATAAATCAATTTGTTGCTGCTGTTTTTCAACAAACGTCGATTCTGCTGACATCAAAAAAATGGTTTTTCCCATTTCTGTTTCCTTGAGTCGGTCAATATTGGCTCTCGAGATCCGAATCATCTCCGAGTTTTCAAGCGCAATTGTTTCCAAAACCGACGGCCGATGTGTAATCAACGACATATAATCTCCGAAAAACGATTCTTCATACATGAGGTCAAGGCAAACGTAGTTGTTCTCTTTCCACGCAAACACTCCCCCGCTTCCCGAAAGAATAAAATAACCGTACAATTCGGAATCGCCACCGCGTTTGATGATTTCGTTCTTTTTGAAAAAAACAGGTTCACACAATTCGGCAAACTGCTCCCACGCAAGCAGCGGTGCATCAAAATATTGATCGAATGAAGCCTTTAAACGGTGAGCAATCATACACCGAAATTAGAAAATCAAGCAGTTTCTTCTACTGCTTTCGTTACATTTCTGAACAAATGCGAATGGAACACATGCCGGCGCGCAAAACGCTCGGGCGTTGCGGCATTCACAAGTTTGGTGTAGACGTTTGGTTTCACTCCAAAGTATTCGTAAACGCTGCCGTTAACGAACGTTACCTTCAGCATTTGTCCTTTGTAATGAAAATCGGTAATCATATTGGTAGAAACAGTTTGCGTGTATTCTTCCAGGTTGGCCTCGCGGGTTTCAGGCGCAATACTTACCAGGAAATGATACGCATCGATGATTACTTTGCTTTTAATTTCGGCCTCTTGTTTCAGCGCGTCACCATCCTGAAATTTATCCGGGTGCCATTCCTTTACCAATTTTCGGTACATCAATTTCAACTGTGCCAAATCGGTATTCTGGTCGGCATTAAATAATTTTCGGTAATCTACAATACGCTTCATAACTCTTCTAAAATACTTGCTAACAGAAAGAAAGGTCAACTTTACCTGTTAGAAAGGCGCAAAGGTACGGTTATAATCCTATATCTTTGTAAAAAGTAAGCGTGGGACGCATCCCGCACCTATTTTTACAAAGACATCTTCATTTGCAGGCATTGGAACATCGGATTTTATTCATTACTCCTCCTTTTACACAGCTCAATACGCCCTACTCGGCCACGGCTTATCTGAAAGGATTTCTGAATACTAAAAATATTCCATCTACACAGGTCGATTTGGGAATCGAGGTGATTTTGGCCTTGTTCTCAAAAACGGGCCTCACGCAATTGTTTGCAGAACTAGAAAACACAGAAGCCGATCTTTCCGACAACGCAAAGCGAATTATCGCCCTGCAAGCAGATTATATTCAAACGATCGATGCTGTAATCCTGTTCCTGCAAGGCAAAAATCCTACACTGGCACACGTAATCTGCCAGGATGATTTTCTGCCGCAAGCCAAACGTTTTGATCAGCTGGAAGAACTCGATTGGGCATTTGGCGTGATGGGAACACAAGACAAAGCCAAACACCTGGCCACACTTTACCTGGAAGATCTGGCCGATCTGATCGTTGAAACCGTTGATCCGCATTTTGGATTTAGCCGTTATGCCGAACGATTGGGACGCGCTGCCAGTACTTTTGATGAATTGTACGAAGCTCTGCAGCAGGAATTGACCTATATTGATCGCATAACTCTTCGATTACTGGAAGAAAAAATACAGCAAACACAACCGACAATTGTTGCATTTTCAGTACCATTCCCGGGGAATTTATACGCTGCTTTCAGATCAGCACAATACATCAAACAACAGTATCCGCAGGTCAAAACACTCATGGGTGGCGGTTTTCCGAATACGGAATTACGCTCATTATCTGAAAAGCGGGTGTTTGAATTCATTGATTTTATTCCGCTGGATGACGGTGAAACACCCGTTGAGAATATTTTACAGCACCTTGCCGGGGAACGAACGATTTCCGAATTGAAACGCACATTTGTTCTGCACGAAAACGAGGTGATTTACAGCAATGGTTCCAAACAGGCCGACTACAAACAAAGCGATGTCGGAACACCCGATTACGGTGATTTGCTACTCGATAAGTACATTTCGGTGATTGAGGTGGTGAATCCGATGCACCGTATGTGGAGTGATGGTCGCTGGAACAAACTCACGATGGCGCATGGCTGTTACTGGGGAAAATGCACGTTTTGCGATATTTCACTGGATTACATCAAAATCTACGAACCAGTTGCTGCGAAATTGCTCTGTGATCGCATGGAAACGCTCATGGAACAAACCGGGCAAAACGGTTTTCACTTTGTGGATGAAGCCGCTCCGCCAGCCTTGATGCGTTCACTGGCGCTGGAAATCATTCGAAGAAAATTAACCGTTACCTGGTGGACGAATATTCGCTTCGAAAAGAGTTTTACCGCCGATTTATGTCAATTGCTCAAACACTCGGGCTGCATAGCTGTTTCGGGCGGTTTGGAAGTAGCTTCTGACCGTTTGCTGAAACTGATCGACAAAGGCGTAACGGTAGCGCAAGTGGCACAAGTCACGAGAAATTTCACCGAATCAGGAATCATGGTTCACGCCTACCTGATGTACGGTTACCCGACACAAACCATTCAGGAAACCATTGATTCACTGGAAATGGTACGGCAATTGTTTGAAGCCGGCGTGTTACAATCGGGTTTCTGGCACCAGTTTGCATTGACTGCTCACAGCCCAATCGGATTAAACCCGGGCGATTACGGCGTTTTGAAAGACACGGAGACACTTGGTACATTTGCCAACAACGATGTATTTTACACCGACAAAACGGGCATTGATCACAACAAATTTGGTTACGGATTAAAGAAATCACTTTACAATTTTATGCACGGTTTGGGCTTTGAATTGCCGTTGCATCAATGGTTCGATTTTAAGATTTCGCGAACAACCATTGCACCGGATTTTATTGAAAACGCACTACTTGAAGACGAACTAACTTTCACCAAACCAAGCGCTAAAATTGTGTGGCTGGGAACCGTTCCGGGAATTACTTATTTCACCAAAAGCAAAAAAGGACATTCCTGGGAAATGGCTGAACTGGCGATTCATACCCGACGGGAAATGCTGCAATTACAAGTGAGTAAACCAACCGGCGACTGGCTGGTAGAAATGCTACCGAAACTGACACCCGCCAACGAAAAATCACTGACTTTCCAGGAACTCAAAACGAGTTATGAAACGATTATACAGGAAGATCTGGAACCCTTTTGGTATTCGAAGCAAGCGCAGGTTTTAAGAGAGAATGGGTTGTTGGTGGTGTAAATTTGAAAATGCTATTCAATTACTAAATTTAAATTTTTAGAAATCTGAAATGTTGGAACAGCAAAGGCCAATCCTTCTGCGGAAGCACCAACGATTTTACTAACAATAACACCATGTAACGTACCTTCCTTATCAAAAAGCGGGCCTCCACTATTACCGAAATTCACCCCCATACTGAGTTGTAATGTACTTTTACCTCCTAGCATTCGGTCATTCGAAATCAATCCCTTAGTCATTGTTTGTCCTAAATCAATCGAAGTCGGAGCACCAATAGTATATACTTCATCATAGATTTTGTACTCTTTTTCCAAACTCAGCCCAAATGCTTTTTCAAAAACAGCATCAATTTTCAATAGGGCTATATCATTCATTTTATCTATCCGCACCACTTCTGCCTTGTATTCTTTTCCATTATACAATACAACAAAGCCCACAGGTTTATCTTGTTTCTCACTGCAGATTACATGGTAATTCGTTAAAAGGTAACCGTCGTTCGTAATTGCAAAGCCTGACCCATGACTTTTATCATTACACTTAATAATAACTGACGCTCTAACTGCATCTTCCACTTTTGTTACTTTATCTTCAGGTTTCTTCAGTTTAAAAATTGAAACTGACTCCGAAATGGACAAATCAAGATTTTGGTATTTCTTGTATAAGTCAGTTTGCTGAAGTTTTACTATTGATTGTTCTAAAACCATCGGTAGAACATCAAGACAAACTATTGAATAGGTGTTTTTGGTAAAATCGCCCGCAACAACTTCTACTTCTACAGAATCAAGAAGTTCTCCATAAAAATTTTTAATATACCATAATCCAAGCATGCTAACTCTTGAAAATTCTGGCGAATTAGCATTTGAATCGAATTTATACTCCTTCAAGCTAAGGATTTTAACTTCTAACCTAAGAGAATTCTGGTATGTTGAAGAAAGACTAGTAGAATCGAAAAAAAATTGTTTTTTAAGAAGATCATTTATCCCTATAGTATGAATAAACGAATAATTGTATTCGATATCTGATGAATTACTAAAACCACTGGAACGAATTAATTTCGACTCACCATTCTTCTCAGCTTTCGCATATGTTTCTTCTGAATTTTCTTTCAATACTGCGTTATAAATCTTCAGATTGTTATATGCGGTAACAAGATTATATGTTCTAAAAAAGAATAAGAATTTTTCAGACACTTCCTTTTTAGGCAACTGAACATCATTCAAAAACAAATACTCTGCTTTAAACTGACTTTGTTTATTTGCAGTTATCGCATAATAAGCGTCAACAAATCCAGGTGTTACTACTTTAATTTGATGATTTAGTATATTCTTATCAATTTCCTGATCCAGAACAACTTTTGTGCCTACTCCAATATATTTCCCATCAAAATAGAACTTAGAGTCGCCATTTGTAAGATTCACAGTAAGTTTTTGTGATATGCCTGAAAAAGTTATAAATAGGGCGCTAAGAAGTATATAAACTCGAATTAGGAATGCATTCATAATCTGCTTTTTTTTACAATGATAGCACTTTAAAATCAGTTCTAACAATGTGAATATCTGTTTGGCACACTTCTCGCAGTTCCTTTTCCATTCACGAATAATTTGTACCTTCATTCTATGCAGAAAATCCTGTTTCTTCTTGTTCTGTTGACGGGCTTCGGCGCTCAGGCACAAACCGTTTTCAGTACCCAAAACCTCGATTTGGGCGAATTGTATGCCGGATCGGAACGTTTTGGTGATATCCTGGTGACCAACAAAGGCAAACAGAAATCGTACATTTTGCGGGTCGAAAAACCGGTCGATGTCGCGTACCTGGCCAGTTCGGATGTTTTACTGCCGGATAGTTCGTTTTCGTTTCGCTTGCAGGTAAATCCGGCTAAAAAAGGTGCTTTTTCCTACGATGTAAAGGTCTACACCAGTGACAACATGGAACCGGTGAACATTCGTATTTCCGGAAACGTGAAAGAACTAACAGAAAACACGATGGCCGGCATGATGAGCTGTCCTGATTTTGGAAGTGAGCCATCGCGGGTGCAAACTTCTGAACTGACAATCATTACAGTGGATGAAAACACTCGTGAGCCGCTGGCGAAAAGCACCGTGACAATCATTCGAAACGGAACGCCTGCCGGAGCATGGATTACGGGCAAAAAAGGATCGTTTAAGCAGGAAAGCATTCCCGGATATTTTTATTTCTTCGCTGCGCACGACGGTTATTTCCCCAAAGAAGCGGGCGTTTATGTTGGCCCGAAAATCCGGGAAATCACCATTCCGCTCAAAATGGACCCGTCGATGTGTATTCCCGTTCCGAATCCAAATCCGGAACCCATTCCAGACGAACCGGAACAACTGACTGCCGAAACAGCTGAAATTCTCATTGATCAGCAACTGGCCAATCAGCAATCGGATTCGGTGATCAAACAAACCATTCCCGAATTGGCACAATTGCCACCTGATAGTTTCGAATCCGAACATTTCAAGCCGGTCAATGTGGTGTTTGTACTCGATGTTTCCAGTTCGATGAAACTAGGCGAAAAAATGGATTTGATGAAGTATTCGCTAAACCAGCTGGTAGACGAGATGCGTCCGGAAGATCATATCAGTTTGGTCACTTATTCCGACGGTGCCAGCGTGTTGCTTGCTCCCACCGCCTGTACACAACAAGAAGCTATCAAAGCCAAAGTGGCTGAACTGAAACCACATGGAATGACTGCGGGAGGAAAAGGAATCAAACTGGGATATAAACAAGCTTTGCAGCAACTTTCACCGGACAAAGCGAACATGGTGATCATTATTACTGACGGCGCGTTTAACAAGAGTTCTGATGATTATCAGAAAACAGTACGCAAATACGCCAAAAAGGGAATTACCTTTTCGGTAGTTGGCGTTCAAAACCGTCCGAATGATCAGCGTGCAATGGAAGAAGCTGCTGAATTTGGGAAAGGACGTTATATTCCGATCAACAAATTGTCAGACGCTCAATACAATCTATTACAGGAAATACGGATTGCCTCGTTTAGAGGTGTTTAACCACCTCACCAAATATCTTCCGTTAAAATAGTAATTCCAGACTGAGATAATAACAGGATATCTAATTTTTTGCCACAGATGTCTCAGATTTTCACAGATAAAACCTTGTGTTTTACGTTATCACTATACGCTGGCGTATAGTTTTCAATATCTGTGAAAATCTGAGACATCTGTGGCAAAATAAATGGCCTTTTAAGCTTATTTTATTAAGTGTATAATCGTTGGAATCATTTAAAATCCATACAAAACTTTGCTGAAAAAGCGGTATTATTAAATTGGGAACTGATCTGAATAGTTGATTCAGGTATGATTTTTGTTGGTTTTGTACGAATTCAACTACGTGCTTATGATCAAATACCTTATACAAACGTTTCTTTTCTGTTGTTTGATCACCATTGGCTGGAGCCAGGCGGATACCATTGATTTTGGAAATATTGAACGTTCCACCAAGCGCTATGCAGATATTACCATTCGCAATACAAGTGAAGGCGGCATGTACATCAAATCGGTGGAACACAGTCCGCAGATCGTGTACCGTCTCGACAAGGAATATATTCAATCGGACAGTTTATTTACCATTCGTTTGCAGGTAAACCCGGATACAACCGGACGATTCAAGTACGTGATGCGTGTTGCGTTGAGCACCAGCGAACCTCCGGTTTCATTGGTCGTGATCGGCAACGTGCTGCAAATGCCCAATTACAAGAACGTGGTCGAGCAAAAACCACCGGAATTTGAAGAGAACAGTTTCACGAAAGAAACCGAATTTAAAATCGTAAGCGTTGATGCCATTACACGAGACCCCATTCCTGGAAGTACCGTGACAATCATTCGCAACGGAACCGCTACCGAATCGTGGGTAACCGGTAGTGCGGGTTCCATTACCAGACGGTCGGAACCCATTTTTTTGTATCTCATTGTATCGCGCAATGGTTATGAAACGACCGAAACCGGGGTTTTTATTACGCCTGAGATCGAAACAATTTCCGTTCCGCTGAAAAGAGAAGAAAAAGATCCTGTTCCGCCACCTGATCGTGAGTCGCCATTAGCGCAAAATCCGGTGCGTGTAGCAGATGAAGACCTGGACGAAACACTTTCTGAGCAATTGGAAACCGACAGCACCGAACTGGCTGAAATGGCCGAATTGTTTGCCAATTTCGACACCAATGATTACAAAACGGTAAACGTGGTATTTGTACTCGATCTTTCCAGCTCCATGAAGCTGGGCGAAAAAATGACTTTATTGAAATATTCTCTGAATCAATTGGTGAAACACATGCGTCCGCAAGACCGTATTGCGTTTGTGACCTATTCTGAAGGTGCTAGTTTGTACATGCCTACCACCAATTGTGCGAACAAACCCGACATTTACAGTAAAATAGCCGATCTGGAAGCAAGCGGAATGTCCTCTACCACACGGGGAATTCAACTGGGTTACAAAACCGTTCGCAAGGATATTTCACCTGACGAAGCCAATATGGTGGTGGTGATTACGGACGGGGCTTTCAACAATAATTCCAACGATTACCAGTCAATCGTGCGTAAATACGCTCCGGAAGGAATTACGTTTTCGGTTGTCGGGATTCAATGCCGTTCAAACGACGAGCGTAAAATGGAAGAGGCTGCAGTTTTCGGAAACGGGCGTTATGTGGCAATCGATAAACTCATCGATGCGCAGTTGAAGTTGTTGAAAGAGATTAAGTTGGCATCTCATAAATAATTATGAATTATGAATGATAAATTATGAAGTGGTTCCACCTTGATAATTCATAATTCTGCATTCATAATTCTGCATTATCTTTGCACCATGGTAAAAATCCGGGATATCGAATTGGGAGAATTCCCACTGTTGCTGGCACCAATGGAAGACGTGAGTGATCCGCCTTTCAGGGCTTTGTGTAAACAGCATGGAGCCGATTTGATGTACACCGAATTTATTTCGTCCGAAGGATTGATCCGTGATGCGATTAAGAGTCGTCAGAAACTCGATATTTTCGACTACGAAAAACCAATCGGCATTCAGATTTTTGGTGGCGATGAAGAAGCGATGGCGATGTCTGCAAAAATCGTTGATGCCACACAACCTGATTTACTGGATATTAATTTCGGTTGTCCGGTAAAGAAAGTAGTATGCAAAGGTGCCGGAGCTGGCGTTTTGAAAGATATCGACCTGATGGTGCGCCTGACGAAAGCCTGCATCAACAGCACCAATCTGCCAGTGACCGTAAAAACCCGTTTGGGTTGGGACGATTCCACAATCAATATCATGGAAGTCGCCGAGCGTTTGCAGGATATCGGAATTGAAGCACTGAGCATTCACGGGCGAACGCGTTCGCAGATGTACAAAGGTGAAGCTGATTGGAAATTTATTGCCGAGGTCAAAAACAATCCTCGTATTCATATTCCGATTTTCGGAAACGGCGATATCGATACCCCCGAAAAAGCGTTGGAATACAGAAATCGTTACGGTGTTGATGGCATTATGATTGGCCGTGCAGCTATCGGCTATCCATGGATTTTCAACGAAGTGAAACATTTTATGGCGACAGGCGAGCATTTGCCTGCCCCAAGTATTGCGCAGCGTGTTCAGGCAGCCAAGGATCACCTGGAAATGAGCGTTCGCTGGAAAGGTGAAAAACTCGGAATTGCCGAAATGAAACGTCATTACACCAATTATTTTAAGGGAATTTCGCATTTCAAGGAGTATCGTGGTAAACTCGTTACGTCATTCGATCTGGACGAAATCAGGGATTTGCTGAGCTATGTGGCAGAGCATGAGGACGAATTTGTGTTCGCTTAGGTCTCGATACATTTTGCTCCACTGCGTTTCGCAAAACACTCGACCTGACGCAAACACAAGGAGAAAACTAAACTGCGTTACGCAAAACACTCGACCTGACGCAAACACAGGGTGAATAAAACATCAAAATTCTTGCTTTTTGGAAAAATAGTTTCGAACTTAAAGTATGCGAACCTATTACGTTTATATTCTTCTTTGTGCTGATCAATCCTATTACACTGGTGTTACCAATAATTTAGGCAGACGGTTTATTGAACATGCTACCTCAAGAAATCCGGGGAGTTATACTTCAAGCCGATTGCCTGTAATGATTATTTATGCTGAACAATTCAGGAATCCGTTTCCGGCAATTCTTCGCGAAAAACAACTCAAAAAATGGACCCGAAAGAAAAAAGAGGCCCTCATAGCAGGTAAGTTAGATGAACTGAAATCCTTAGCGAAGAAGAAAAGTTTTAGCAGGTAGTCAGCCTTCGATACATTTTCCTCCACTACGTTCCACAAAACACTCAGGCTGACTACCAAGAATTGTTCTACTATATTCCACAAAATGTATCGAAGGCTGACTATATCTTTAAAACAATCCAACTAGTTGTACGTTTTAATCGTCATTCGTATATGATGTTTGAAAAAATGGCAGCCAATTCCTTTTTTGCGGTAACAATTGTCCTTGCTTCGGTGACACAATTATCGGCGCAGCTTTGTGAAACATCAGTGGTGCCTCCGGCAACGGTCAACGGAATCGAAATGACATCTACTTTCGACGGGTCTGTTTTTACCTTCGCGAACGCTTACACGAGCTGCGGCAGCTATTCTACTCCCGTCAATTCAGTTTGGCTGGGATTGTCCGGTGATTTCAGTTATACAGTCAATTTTAGTCAACCGGTTAACAATGTTTCATTTGTGATCAATGCCTCAGGACAATTGATCGATGAAATTTTCATTTTTACTACAAACACCGGAATTCCTGTCTTGACGGATGTTTCCAGTTGTTATTCCTCGGTAAGCGGAAATGTGCTTACCAGCGGATTAGATGCTGATCCGGCTTCGTTGGGCGGTGGCGGGATTTTCACCGTTACCAACAGCAGTGATTACACTTCGATTACTGTCAGTGGTCCGGGTGGTTCTGCAGGTTCATTGATGGCTATTTGTGCTAATGTAGTATCATCCGAACCCGTTTCTCCCTGCAAATTTTACAGTGATTTGGAACATCTTGAACTCCCGAATGTCATCACACCCGATGGCGATGGCATCAATGATGAATTCGCTATCAATCCGATCTATACCGAATGTTATGATTATGAGATCAATATCTTTAACCGCTGGGGAAATGAAGTGTTTCAGGGGACAGACGGAACAGCTTTGTTCAAAGGCATCGATCTGAATGGCGAACGTTTGTCGCAGGGAGTTTATTTCTATTCGTTTAAATCAAACGACCAGGAAAAGATCGGGTATTTCAGTGTTTTTTAGTAAACAGAACCTGTTAATCAGGGCGTTTTTTTCTTGTACGTATATTTCACGCGTACATGCTCAAATTCTGCGAAGTGCGTTCCTGCCGTGAATTTTAATTTCTTGGCGGCATTTTGCGCTTTCATGACAGCCGGAGTGGAAGTCACCGAAGTTCCGTCCGGGATTACTTTTGCGCCGGTTACTTCGCCTTTTCGGTTCACTGCCAATTCTATGATTACCGTTCCGGTAGTTGTTCCTTCAATCATAAAAGTTGATGTGGAAAGCAATTTCCGGCCCGAATCGACCAATGTACCACTTTGAACCTGAGCCTGCGCTCCTAAGAAAAAGCCTGAAAAAACAGCAACTACCAACCATTTATGCATGGAAACCTTCGAATTGATTTATAAAGGATAAGGTTACGAAATTTCTGCCCAATTCGGCTTGTCTTTTAAACGGCGGAGTGCTTCTTTTTTCAACAGGTAATGTTCAGAACGTTCCAGGCGTGGGTCTAACTGCAAGATCTCCCGTGCTTTATCGCGCGCAAGGGCAACCAGCGGACCATCTTTTGCGAGGTCGGCAATGCGTAAATCGAGATCGCCGCTTTGCTGTGTTCCCATTAAATCACCCGGGCCACGCAGTTCCAGGTCGACTTCCGAAATTTCAAAACCGTCGTTGGTGCGCACCATCGTGGAAATGCGTTTTTTAGAATCGCGGGAAAGTTTATCACCTGACATCAGGATACAGAACGATTGTTCGGCGCCACGGCCTACTCTGCCGCGTAGTTGATGCAGTTGCGACAACCCGAACCGTTCCGCGCTTTCAATGATCATCACCGAGGCATTGGGAACGTTTACGCCCACTTCAATGACCGTTGTAGCAACCATGATTTGCGTATCGCCCTGCACAAACCGGCGCATTTCGTAGTCTTTGTCTTCTGGTTTCATTTGCCCATGAACGATGCTCACTTTGTATTCCGGCAAGGGAAATGAGCGCGTAATGGATTCGAAACCGTCCATCAAATTGGCGTAATCGAGTTTCTCCGATTCCTGGATGAGTGGATAGACAACATAAATCTGCCGGCCTTTGGCAATTTCGCTGCGCATAAACCCGAATACCACCAGGCGGTCCTTATCATACTTATGCTGCGTTGTAATGGGTTTTCTTCCCGGCGGTAATTCATCGATCACCGACACGTCCAGATCGCCGTAAAAGGTCATAGCCAGCGTTCGCGGAATAGGTGTTGCCGTCATAATCAATACATGTGGCGGAACGGTATTTTTCTTCCACATCCGTGCACGCTGCGCTACTCCGAACCGGTGCTGTTCGTCTATGACCACAATTCCGAGGTTGTTGAACTGAACGATGTCTTCCAGTAAAGCGTGTGTTCCGACTAAAATATGGATTTCGCCATTGAGCAAACCTTCGTGCAGCACACGACGCGCTGCTTTTTTGGTAGAACCTGTCAGTAAAGCAACTTTAACATCTGTATTTGCAAGTAATTCCTGAATTCCAATAAAATGTTGATTGGCCAGGATTTCCGTAGGTGCCATGATCGCTCCCTGGAAGCCATTTCCAATTCCCATGAGCATAGTCAATAATGCTACAACTGTTTTTCCGCTCCCTACATCGCCTTGCAGTAGGCGGTTCATCTGGATGCCGGACCCCATATCTTTCCTAATTTCCTTCAGTACGCGTTTCTGTGCATTGGTTAACGGAAACGGCATGTGGTTTTCGTAGAAGTTATGAAATACCTCGCCCACTTCCGTTAAAACGTTTCCGGGGGTGCGCTGCATGGTAATTGTTTTCCTGAGCAGGAGTTCTATTTGCAAATGCAGGAGTTCTTCCAGCTTAAAACGGGTGCGGGCCAATTGTGCCAGCGGAATGTCGTTCGGATTGTGAATAGAAACAATGGCGCGGGCGAATTCGGGTAAACGCAATTCTTCCCGCAACTTCACCGGAATCGCATCCGGAAGAGAATGACTTCCCAATTGTGCCAATAACGCGTTGATGAGTTTATGAATTCCCCGGGAATGTAGTCCACCCGAAGTCAGCTTTTCAGTGGACGAATAAACGGGTTGCCAGCCAGTGTTTTCATCTACTTTCGACCATTCGGTAATTTCCGGATGAGGAATGTTCCAGCCTTTGCCGTATTGTTTGGGTTTACCGAATACCTGTAGTAAAACACCTGGCTTCAGGGAAGGAAGAATCCATTTGAATCCCTGGAACCATAGAAGTTCAATGACACCGCTTTCGTCCTGAAATCGGGCAGTAAGTCGTTTATTCTTACCTATACCGCTTTCCTGAACACCGATAATGGTTCCTTTGAGTTGCATGAAACCGTCAGTCAGGTGTACATCTTTTATAAGTTGGTACGATGAACGATCGACGTAACGAAAAGGGAAATGGTATAATAAATCGCCGAAGGTTGCTATTCCCAATTCAGCACGCAGGAGCTGTGCCCGCTGGGGGCCGACTCCTTTGAGAAATTCAATGGGGGTTTGAAGCAAGTCGTTCATGCGGGGTTAAAGATATCTCTTACTTTTTTCCATAGCAAAAAAAGTAAGCAAAAATGCATTACGTCATTCCAAAGTCGCTCGCGAAAAAGAACTGTTTCTGTGTTTTAAAGTCAAAAGTGGCAGATCAGGATCTGAAACGCAACGCACAGCAGATTTGGCAATCGCTGTACGTTTTAGCGCTTTTGACAAAACACAACGAAACAGTTCTTTTTCTTTGCTTCGCTTCCTGGAATGACGTTATCTCCGCATCAACAATTCTATGTAATAAAACGGATTTTAATACCGAATCAATGAAGTTTGATCCGCTCGATCACGCTTAACTGCACCTTGTTCTCTGACGATCTGAACTTAATGCCATTTGGGATCTCGTTCTTAAAGAAGTTCGTGTAATTTTTTGGAGTTATTTGCGTTATAGGATTAGACCCGAAAGGGTATAAAAGATAAATGGAGCAAAGACGGGCGTCCTTACTCCATTCATTAATCAACCTAACCTAACCACCTAAATCAGAGCTAAGATACAATTATTTATATTTAAGATGCAAGCTTTCAATCGATTTTTTTTGATTTTTTTTCGGCGAATATGCTTATTTAACGCATGAAAAATTAGTTCGATATTATGCACACATACAGATAAATCCTGCTATTGGCAAGCGATGAGCATAACGGCTTTTTTCGTTCTGAAATACAAAAAAAAGTCTGCTAAAAAACAGACTTTCTATTGGAATAAATTTATTCCCGGTTATTTTTTACTCTTATAAGCCTTTATTCCCTTTTGAAGAAACGCTTTGTATTGCTCAATATCCGGAGTATAACCGATGGCCTCGGTAAGATCGTTTCCATCAGCGTCAGCTACAATATAAAGTGGCTGGGAGTTCTTACCATAATTCTTCACCTGATAATCTGCCCATTTATCACCAACGGTTTTGATTCGTCCTTTAATAGCATCAGAATACTTCCATTCCGATTCGGGTAATTCCGTTTTATCATCCGTGTAAAGCGAGATGATTACCATATCATTTTGCAACATTGGTCGGATGTTATCATTTGTCCAAACTTTGTTTTCAGTCCTGCGACAGTTTTGACAATAAATTCCTGTAAAATCTATTAAGATTGGCTTGTTCGCTTTTTTGGCGTACTCGCGGCCTTTATCCAAATCATGAAATACTTTTATCGAACCGTCGGCTACTTCATGTAAATCATTGGAATAGGCTGCGATCAACGTATCCTGTAACATGACTGATGAGCCAGATTCGCCTTTATTAAATCTAAAGCCGTCCTCAGACCAAGTTCTTGGCGGAGCAATTCCCTCAATGGCAGATAATGGTGCTCCCCAAAGTCCAGGCAATAAATAAAGTGCAAATACCAATGAAGATAATGCAAACATGAAACGTGTAACTGAAAGTTTTTCAACCGGGGAATCGTGTGCAAACCTCAATTTTCCTAATAAATAGAAACCGATCACCGCGAAAATAACGACCCAAATAGAAACAAAAACTTCTCTGGTTAAAATTCCCCATTTCAAATCTAAATCGACGCTCGACAAGAACTTTAGTGCCAACGCGATCTCAAGTAATCCTAAAACAACTTTCACTGAATTGAGCCATCCACCCGATTGAGGAAGTGAGCTTAGCCAGCTTGGGAAGATGGCAAACAACGTAAATGGAATTGCCAATGCAAGAGAAAACCCTGTCATTCCCATCGCTGGAGCCATAATAGATCCTGTACTTGAGGCTTCAACTAATAGTGTGCCTATAATTGGTCCTGTACATGAGAAGGAAACCAACCCTAAAGTAAAGGCCATAAAGAAAATACCAACGAATCCACTTCTTTTATCAACTTGTTCATCAGACTTGTTGACCCATTTGGCAGGTAGCCTGATTTCAAATGCGCCTAAAAAGGAGAACGCAAAGATCATGAACACAGCAAAGAAAATCAGATTCATGGTTATGCTGGTAGATAATTTCTGGAGTCCTGTAGGACCTAATGCAATTGTAACGATCAATCCAATTACTACATAAATTACTATTATTGATATCCCAAACAACAATGCTTTTCCTATCGCTGATTTACGACCACCTGAGCCTTTCGTGAAAAAAGTCACTGTCATTGGAATCATTGGAAACATACAAGGAGTCAGCAAAGCGATTAATCCCCCACCGAAACCACCAATAAATATAGCCAACCATGATTTAGAATCTGATGAATCCTCATTTTTAGCTTTCTTAAGTTTAGGTTTTTTTGTTTGTTTTTTATCTACGGAAGTTGATTTTACTGGTTTCTCAGGAGTTTTAGCAAGATTTGTATCCGAAGCAGGGAGCCCTTCTTCAAGTGCCAATGCTTTCATTCCTTTTACCGATAATACTTTTTCAATTGTTGGGAATAAGCACCCGTTTTCGTCACATACCTGAAATTGAAATTCAAATGGCAGATCAAAAGTTCCATCTTTTAAAACAATAAAGCCTTGTTTAAAGGTAACCGAGTTCTCAAAATAAAGTGAGGTTCCCAAATCATCCACATGCGTTTTCGGCTTGCCCACTTCTTTCAGTTTGCCATCCAATTTCACTGCAGTTGTTGGTTTCAGAACAAAACGTGGAACAAATCCAGTACCGTCCGCTTTTGAAGGATCGTGTTTCACGGAAAAGGTATGCCATCCGGGTATGATTTTCGCCTTTCCGACTACATAACCATGAGAGTCATCAACCTTTTCTATAGTAAAAGTCCATGAAATTTTTTCAGTCCAATCTCCTCCAGGTTGTGCGAAAGCAACCGATTTTGAGACGAAAGAAAATAACAATCCTAGTGTTAATACAATGAAATTAATGCTTTTCATAAGGTTTTAAAATATGGATTTAGGGGATCGTAACAGAAAAAGACTCATCTACAGGTGGCAGGCACATGATTTCATTACATACCATATAAGTAATATAACCTGTAATTGTTCCTTTACTTCCGGTGGAAACTTTGCGTGTGAATACGGCCTGATTCTTGAAAAAATCGAGCGAGGCTTCAAAATTTTCATCGTACGCATGAATAGCTTTCGGTTCCTTGACAGTTCCATCCCACTTTACGGAATCATTTTCATCAAATACAAAAGCTGTCGGCACCGGACCGATATCATTTTGGATAAACTGGCTGTATAAATGCCATCCGTCTGCAATGGTTGCACGAAATTCAACCTGATTCTCAGCTGCGTTGTAAGAAACTTCCCATAACACTTTCTCCTGCGAGAATACCCACGTGGAAAGTGATGTGACTAAAACCAGTAAGATGTATTTCATTGTCCTTAACGATTATCTATCCAAAGCTACGAAACGAATTGCGTTTCGGTTTGGAACAATGAAATAAATTCTTGAAATGCTAAAACTTCAATTCCAGGATCCGGTCGATTGGAATCCACATGCCGCCTTTGAGGCAAATAAACTTGGTTCCGGTGGCCCAAATGGTTGTGTTTATGCGTTTTAAGCCTTCATCATCCTGAAAAATGATCCCCACTTTGGTATGGTAACCATTCCCTAAACGAGTCGCTTCATCCAATCTGCGACGCAGCTCGGGATCTTGTTTGATTGTGACAGGACGACTGAAAGAAAGATCCTTTACAAGCTCTTTCTCAATAACTTCTGGTTCCATAGTAATTGAGATTTAGTTTTCTAATCGGAATTTAGAAAAAAAAATGATTCAAGAATACTTTTTCACCTAAAAAAAACGGTTTGCTTTTTCAGAATGCGATGGAACGCTTTAAACAAAGGGATTCATGCTCACTTTCAAAATCGTAGTGGAATACTGATTTGCCAATGCGGAACGCCCCACTTTGATTCCCGGAAGCCACAAAACGGTTTTTCCATCGGTTAAAACGGGAAAATATTCACGTTTGTTGACCGGAATACCAAAGTCTTTTAATGCCGCTTTTACGGCTTGGCTTCCTTTCAGCCCAACAGTATCAATCCGGTCTTCCGGTTCGGGAACACGCAGGTATAATTCGCCTGATAAGCGATCTGCGTCCAGGTAAATTGTCCATTTATCAAAGGTAAGTGGTAAGATTTCAATTTTTTCAATCTTGAAATCCCAAGGAAAATCACTGGTATTTTGTTGCTGCACGATTGTCTGTGAATCCTGTTTTATCACTTCGTTATTTCCGACAAAAAAACGCGCGCTTGTTCTTCCCAGGGCCAATTCGGCAAAACGATTACGCGACCAAAGCGGAAGTCCTGAGTTATGCAGGAAAGCTACCTGTTCCTCTTCGCTCAGCTGCAACCAGGATTCACAAGTGAGTTCACCGGTTTCTTTCCAACGAATACTCATTTCCTGAATCTTAGCAGTGATTTCTGCTTGCCGTTCGCGAAACAACCGCATGAGTAACAGAATACTTTGGTTCAAGTCAGGGTTCCCAGTCGTTAGTAACGGCAACAACTCATTTCTGAAGAGGTTGCGCAGGTATTTGGAAGAAGCGTTGCTTTTATCTTCACGCCATTGCACGTTGTTTTCCAGTGCATATGCGATTAAATCTGCTTTTTCGATCTCTAAAAATGGCCGTACCAATTGGTTTCGCTCCGGATGCATTCCACCCAAACCGAAAGTGCCACTTCCGCGATACAATTGCAGGAAAAAGGTTTCAACCTGGTCGTTTGCGTGATGTGCCAAAACCACAATATGATTGGGTGATTGGGCTGTCCATTCCTGAAAATAGTTTCTTCGGAATGTACGCGCCGCTGCCTGTAGATTGATTCCCGGTTGTTGTGTCAGCTCAGCAGGGCACTTATATACATGAAGATTCAATCCGTGTTTGTGAGCAAAATCCGTTACCAATTGTTCATCGGCATCGCTGTCGGCGCCCCGCAAACCGTAGTTAACGTGCATGACTTCGGGCTTCAATCCGATTTGCAGCAAACCGTGAAGTAATACCATGCTATCGACACCGCCGCTACAGGCCACCAAAACGTGTCTGTCCGTCCAGTTGAATTGCCGTAATGTGTCCGTTACCACTGACATGTTCCGGTTGCGTCTAAGATTTTACCCACTTTGGCGCGGCATTCTTCGTACTCTTCCTCTGCATCAGAAAGAATGGTAATGGCACCACCGACACCGCAGGAAATGAAGTTGTACCCGCGATCAACGACTAGTGTTCGAATCATGACATTAAGATCGAAATCGCCGTTGGGAGCAATATATCCTGCTGATCCGGAGTAGCTTCCACGAGTGAAACGTTCGGTTTGTTCGGCGAGTTCCATGGCAGCCACTTTTGGCGCGCCGGTCATCGATCCCATCGGGAAAGTGGCTTTGAGAATGTCGGAAAATGTTACTTCATCGCGTAATTCGCAGGAAACGGTAGAAATGAGCTGGTGCACCGTGGGAAAGGAATACACACCGAATAATTCATCCACACGAACGGAGTTTTTTACTGCAATACGCGATAAATCGTTTCGTACCAAATCGACGATCATGACGTTTTCAGTGCGGTCCTTATGACTGGAAGCCAATTGTTCTTTTAAACGTGCGTCTTCTTCGGGTGTTTTTCCTCGCGGGGCGGTTCCTTTAATCGGTTGCGAACTTAGTTTATTGCCTTTTCGGGTAATGAACCGTTCGGGACTCGCGCCGGCAATCATCCAATTTTCCGACTCATAAAGTAAAGAATACGGTGCTTTTGTGACGTTGTTTAGGGCATGATAAAGCGGAAGTACAGAATCGAATTGCACATTTTCAGCGTAGAATTCCTGGCAATAATTGATTTCATATAAGTTTCCGAGCTGAATCTGATCTTTGAGGAAGTTGATCTTGTCGATGTAATCCTGTTTCGACTGTCGCGGACGCCAGGTAATCGGTTCGAAGGCCGGTTGACTTTCATTCAAACAAGCAGCTGCCAGGGCTTCGTTGGATGAATCGTTCACTCCTTCCGAGAACCGAAGCACATTGTTTTCAACCAGGTACATTGATTCGGGAACCCAGATGGAAATCAACGGGAAACGCTGTTTTTCCGTACGGTTTTTCGGGTAGATCGCATCACGCAATTCGTAGGAAAGCAGTACAAATCTTGTACGATCATGATGCTCCTTTAAAAAGGCTTCCAAAACTTCCCAACTGACGCTATCGCTGCATTCAAAACGGGCGAATTCACCAACGCCAATGCGCCAGTTTCCGTCGTTTCCATTCAATGCAACTCGTGTTTTCATGAGGGTTCAAAGGTAAAGAAGCTTTATAAATTATCTCTTACTTTTTGTCCTTAGCAACAAAAAGTAAGCAAAAAATGCATTGCGCCATTCGCAATTTTAGGTAAGAAATCAGATTGATGTAACGAATACCTGCAACAAGGCACGTGATCAAAAGCACTTTTTTCGAAAGATTTCCGCGGAGTTTCTTCCGTCCCTGGCGGCAATTGAGTGAATGGTTTGGGAGAAGATCGGATCATTTGTACTTTAGCTTCCAAAAACAGCATGCTGTACCGACTCCTGAAATTAATCGTAGGCCTTTCCATTCGCATTTATTACCGCGAGATCCGGGTGATTAATCAGGAGTTACTGGACCAGGAAGGCCCGGTGATCATTATCGCCAATCATCCCAACACGCTGATGGATGCCTGGATTCTGGGACATATCAATCGTCGGCGCGTGCATTACATGGCGAAAGCTACTTTTTTCAGTTCACCATTTAAACGCAGGTTATTGGGCGCTTTAGGTATGATCCCGATCAATCGGAAAAGTGATGGCGTGATCAAAGGCGTGAAAAACAGCGATTCGTTTGAAGCGTGTTACCAGTTGCTCGAAGACGGACATGTGCTGGTTGTTTTCCCGGAGGGAACCAGCTTTATGGAACGCAAATTACGGGAGATCAAAACCGGTACTGCGCGCATTGCGTTGGAAGTGGAAGCCCGGAATATGGGAAAACTCGGCGTAAAAGTGATTCCGGTCGGATTGAATTACATGAGCGCTGATCGTTTTCGCGGACGTGTGATGATCCATGTGGGAAAACCGATTAGTGTTGCTCCTTTTTTAGCGGAGTATACCACACATCAAGGCGTAGCAGCCAAAAAGCTGACGGAGAAATTCCGGACCGAATTGTCGCGTGTGTTTGTGACGATGGAGGACGAAAACAAGGAGAAACTGGTGACTGAACTCACTTATTTGTTCGATTCCCGCTATTCGAAAGAAGAGGAAAAAGGTGTACAACAATCAATCGGTCTGTTGAAAGAAACCCAGCAGCGACTGGAAGAATTGAGTGTACTGGCGCCGTGGAAACTGGCTGAAATACAACAACAGACTTCTACGCTGATCGAATCGCTGCAGTTTTTTGGAATTCGTCCTGATTTCCTTGACCGGCCATACCGTACGATGTTGTATTTGCGCCAAACGATCCAATCGTGGTTGTTTTTGATCCTTACGATTCCGTTGTTTTTGGTTGGTTTTGTACACAACGCCCTGCCCTATTACGGAATCGGGATTCTTGTACCACGATTAACGAAAGAAGTGGAATATCATGCGCCGCTGGTAGTATTATTGGGCTTGGTGCTCTACCCGCTTACGTATGTGGGCTGGTGTTTGCTGTTTGATTGGATTTTTGACTTTTCGTGGATAATTCTAGTTCTTTACGGAGGATTACTTCCTTTTGCTGGATTGTTTGCTCATTTTTTCCTAAGATATATACGTCATTTGGCCACGAAGCAGCAGTTTAGCCGGTTTGCCAAACGGAGAAGAGCGGTGTTCCAGCAGTTGAAACAGCAGCGGGAGGCGTTGAATGATTTGATTTTTAAAGATTAGAATATCTTATGTTCTTTTGTCTTGATACAAAAGAACCAAAAAATCAAGCTGCGATTGAAGCCGTTCGGCGAAAAAGAGCGCATGGGCCGACACAACGAAAGGGCGGAAACCTAAGGGTTTCCAAACGACAAGCGCTTTCGCGTATCGGCTGACCATTTGCTCTTTTCCGTATCCTCACTTCCGCAATCGCAGCGGGGGATCCTGGTTTAAAGTCCGGTTCCAGTTCTGAAACACATTGATCCGGAAGAGAAAACCTCTCCACTTTCAAAAGCTGCTTTTACCTAGCAATCAAAATATTAACCGGTTATCGGGTTCATTTTATTAAATGTGGATGATTTAAATTGGTAAAAAGCGAACTTTTTTTCGGTGATTTTGTTTTATGGAAGGTTGCATTTGTTATTTTTGCGCCCACGTTCTTTGAACACTTACGGTGGGATGGGTGAGAGGCTTAAACCAACAGTTTGCTAAACTGTCGTACGGGTAACTGTACCGCGAGTTCGAATCTCGCTCCCACCGCTTTTTTTCGATTGCTGTTGCAGAAGTGAAAAAAATAGCTATCTTTGCACCTCGAAAAAGGGAACGTTGTTCACTTTGAGGAAGCACCGAAAGCGTTCGGCAGTCGAATTGAAATAGGGCATTTTGTTCGGGGCGTAGCGTAGTCCGGTCATCGCGCCTGGTTTGGGACCAGGAGGTCGCAGGTTCGAATCCTGCCGCCCCGACAACAGGGGGATGAGCAATCATCCCCCTTTTTTTATTTTAGGCCCAATAGCTCTCCCGATAGCTATCGGGAGGATAGAGCAACTGCCTTCTAAGCAGTATAATAAATAGAAACCATTATGGCCCAATAGCTCAGCTGGATAGAGCAACTGCCTTCTAAGCAGTAGGTCTCAGGTTCGAATCCTGATTGGGTCACAGAGAAGTTCAACTTAACGGTTGGACTTTCTTGTTTTTGGTGGGTTTGTGTTGTAGGGACAGATTTAGAGTTCGGAAGTAGGGACGGAATTTGGGACAGAAATCACATATTTGCAACTTAGTAATCACAATCATGAAAAAGAATTTCGGTCAACTCTACAAGGAAACCTACATCTCGATTCTAAGTAAGACAATGAATTTTATTAGAACATTTTATATCCTCGCATATAACTTGTATGGTTTTTACTGGTTTTACAAGATCGTAGTAGACCCAAAGACACAATGTGATTGGGAAGCCTATGCACTATGGTTCTTTGCAATGACTGCTCAGCTGTTTTTCACCATGGATGTCCATAAAGCCAACAAGGATATAGATATGCGTGAATACATGAAGCAGAATTTGCCTAAGTCAAAGTGAGTTTCCTTCGCCTAGGTTATCCCATACGCTTCCACCACCTCCACGCTCACAGGATAGAAATCTAACGGGTACTGCTTTGAATTTTCAACAGTGGTAACGATGAATACACCCGTATCTGAAACAATTTGTACGAGTGGATCGTCTCGCATAGTTGGAGTAATGAAATCTAAAATCTCTGCATAAACTAGTTGCGTTTCCATAATTGATAAACATAACTACCAACAACTCGCTACTATCCCAAAATCAATCTGAAAGTATAACTTTACCTTCCGTTATGGCAATCATCACGCTTCATTACAAAAACGGCCAGAATGAAAAAAGAAACAAGAGCACAAAATCCCAGTTCGCCTGTTGAAGATGCAACGCCGGATGGACGAATAAAAAGCGCTGATTTACCAGCAAGTCCTGACTCGAGGCTGGATTCCATTATAGCGAAATTTCACCCGATCAGCGATGCCACTATCCCCTATCGCGATTTGACCGATGCTACAACCAAACGTGAAAGCATTCACCGGCTTATTGAAAAATTAGATGTCAAGAGGAGTTTAAGGTATCAACGAACAATTGAGGATACCTATTGCAATGTGTATTCGTATGATTATTGCTATTTCTCACATGTTTATCTACCCACTGTTTGGTGGACGGATGAATCGCTCGGGAAAATTTTAGATGGACAAACCGTTGAGCCTGTTTTTAACGAAACCGTTGTCCGGATCTATTCCAGTGCCATACACGATTGGTTTTTAAAATGGGGAGCCAGCTTCGGGTGGAAAAGAATGACGGACCTCGATGAAATTCAACATAAAGTGAACACCGAGGGCGGAATCGGAATCATTTGTGCCAAACGGAAAATCGCAGGACTATCCGGACACATTGTACCGATTGTTCCTGAAAGCAACACAAGAAAAGCATACCGGGAAAATGGAGTAGTAATCTATCCGTTGCAATCGCAAGCCGGAAAATTGAATTACCATTACTTCTCGAAAGCAAGAAGAGACTGGTGGAATCATGAGCGTTATTCCTCTCATGTTTTCTATTACCACGATTAACGGAATATTCCGGCAAACCCTTACTTATTAATGAGCCAACAATAAATGAAAGCAACTCCGAAAAAAAAATGGTCCTGGGGGATTGGATTGGAAAACGAAACCTACCTGCAACTCGAAGACTCACTCGTGGTTTCCGGTGCATTTATTCAGGAAAAAATTGGCTATGAACGCTATAGCATTGATTACAGAAAGTGCTATAAATCGGGAAGCCTGGCGCCAGTGTTGGAAACTGCTTTTGATAAAACCAAACAATATAAGGTCAGCCGGATGATCAATAGCCATTCACTGGACAAGCTGGATGTGATCTATCAACATAAGACATTGGCTTTTACAAAACCGGTGGTTGACAATCCGGAATACCTGGGAAAATCGATCCTGGAGACTTTCCTGGAAAACCAACCGTACAATATCCAGAGTATGATTACCCAAAAAAACAATCCGATGGGATCTGTCAATTTTGATGGCGATTCGATCGAATTTGTAACCAAATACTTTGAAAACAGAACGATAGCTGATTCATGTGACGAACTAAAGGCTACGAAGCAGCTGTTCATCGATAAAATGAACGAATCAAAGGTATTGGAAGGAAAGGTCAGTTTCCCGGATTACAACATTGGACTCAATATGTTTATGTCCAACCAGGAAAACCTGGTTCTTTTTAATAACGGGACGTATCATTTCCACATTACACTTCCGGTATTAACAGAAAACAGCCGGATCATAGACTATCCCGCTTTTGACGCGATGCACTCCAATGCGATCTACCTGCTGCAATGGTTTGAGCCATTTTTTATAGCAACCTTGGGCAGTCCGGATATTATGGGGGCCATTTCTTCGAAGTATCATTTAAACGAACAATTTGCTTTAGGTTCTATGCGAAACGCCATGTCGCGTTATACCGGAGTCGGTACGTTCAACAAAACGATGGCAAGAGGGAAAATTTTGACTTACCAGGTTGAGGAATTCAGAAGGCTCTTAAAGTTTGACAAAGACTCCGGTATTTGGTGGCGTGACCAGGTTGAATCAGCCCTGGGTTATGAATTGCTTTCGGATATCGGCCTTGATTTTAACCAGGAAAAAATGTACCAAAGCGGTTTTGAATTCAGAAGCTTTGACGAATTCCCTACCAGCTATTTAAACGATGTTCTTCACGCGATTGTTTTAATTTGTGAGCATTCAATCCATCTTCCGGATGTAGCTTGGGGACATGATAGCGTCGTATGGAATAATCTCGTATTCAAATCTTTGAGAGATGGCTATCAGACTGAAATAACGGAAGAAGAAAAGAAGGCGATTCTTGATTTATTGCAGCTATCCAATACTTCTGATGCAAACCCGGGCGTACTCAAATCTGAATTTGACGCTATCACGCTGCTCGATGAATTTTTCTTTAAAATTCTGGGCGTTTTACATGAAAAGTACACGGATAACAACACCTGTATTGACGCCATGCATGGTGGAAAAACCACTGCGCCGCCTAAGTGGGATAATCACAACAAGTACCAGGTAGAACAACATCTGAAACAGATAAAACCGATCGAATAGAAGTAAAGCGCACAGCTTTCAAAATTTGACGTACTGCGTATTTTCCCCCACAAATCAGCCTAAGGCATACACACTACAGGCAATTCCCCGTTCATTGTATTTTTTACCCGGTTCAAGACTTTGTTGAGATTCATAAACGGGATTTTTTATATTCTATTGGTATTTCGTTTTTCAAGATTATTGCGTAATATCGGAGACCTGTTCAAAACCCGATTGTCATGAAAAAGATTAAGTATTTTAATATTCGATTCATTTTCCTGCTCTCCATCTCACTTTTGATTATGCTCTCCGTCTTTTCTTACTGGCGAATGGAAAGCATTATTGATACTTCAGCATTGCAAAATCACAGCTATAGAGTAAAAGTGGAACTTGAAACCACTTTGTCTACCTTTAAAGATGCTCAATCAAACAAACGGGGATTTGTTCTAACAGAAGACTCTGCTTTTTATCATGGATTTTATACAAATATCCGCAGTCTTAGTACGAACCTTAACAAAATAGATTCACTGTTAAAAGACAACCCTATTCAACTGAAAAATGCACAGACCTTACGAACATTAATTTATGAACGGATACAATCCATGAAACTTGTTGTGGCGGACATCCCTAACGCAAAATCTTCCATACAAAGTTATGCGAGTGGTAAACTAATGATGGACAAAATCCGGAATCATATAGTAAAAATGAACTACGAAGAAGACAAGTTGCTAAAAGCGCATACCGCGTTATTCAATAAAGAAACTTCTATGAGTCCATTTATTATATTCCTGTTGCTCCTTAGTGCCATTATCATTGTTATTGCGGCCTATTACCGGATCATGAATGATTTGAAAATATCCGAAGCAATGAAAAAGGAAAGAGAAGCAATAAATGAAAAGCTCAAAGAAAAAAACGAATTGCTGAACAAAAGCGAGGAACAACTTTTAACCATATTCGACAATAATCCTGTTGCTATCGCTGTCGGAGAGGTCCGGGGTAAGATAGTGTCTGCCAATAAGCGTTTCTATACCACCTTTGGCCTGACCGAAGAAGAAGTCATTGGCCGCTCTTCTGAGGAATTGAAATTAACCTCCGATGAAGAAAACGCAAGACTGATTCCTATTATTATGAGTTATCTTGATGACGGGCGCACCATCGAAGAATTGAGAAATTTGCCGCCTGAAGAAACACAAAAAGTGCTTATAACGCTAAGAGAGAAAATGTTCCGGAATGGTTTTGAAGTAAAGTATACCCGAAAAAACGGAGAATCATTTTTTGCCATGGTTTATTTTGAGATCATTGAAAGAGGTGGCCGTTCATATACCATCACTTCTTACCAGGATATCACTGAACGGAAACTGGCAGAAGAAAAAATTATACTTACTTCCAAACAACTTTTACAAGCGCAACGGATAGCCCGCATTGGCAGCTGGGAAATCGATGTAAAAACAAATGAAATAAAATGGTCGGATGAACTCTATCGTATTTATGGTGTTGAGCCGGGGAAAATTATTTTAACCCGTGATGAATTAGCAAAATACAACCACGTTGCTGACCGTGATAAAGCCCGTGAAATCATAGCAAATGCCATTAAAGACAAACAACCTTTTACTTATGATTACAGCATCATGACTCCGAATAAGGAAATAAGGATTTTGAATACATTCGGAGAAGTTGTGGTAGATGAAAATGGCAATACAATTAAATTAACAGGAACAACCCAGGACGTTACCGAACGCGTTCAAATAATAGAGAAGTTACATGAGACAGAAAAAATAACACAGGCAAAACAACAGTTTTTAGCCAATATGAGCCACGAAATAAGAACACCTATGAATTCAATTATCGGGTTTTCAAACGTGCTATTAAGAACTGATTTAACAAAAGATCAACGGGAATATTTAAGTGCAATTAAGGAATCGGGCGATGCACTGCTTGTTATTATTAATGATATCCTCGATATTGCAAAAGTTGATGCCGGAAAGATGGTATTTGAAAAAATTCCGTTTAATTTAAGTAATTCCGTTTCTACTTCCCTTCTTATGTTGAAAGGAAAAGTGAAGGAGAAGAATTTAGAGTTAGTGAAAGAATTCGACCCTACTATTCCTCCAACTATAATTGGCGACCCGACGCGTCTGCGTCAGATAATTTTAAACCTGTTAAGTAATGCCGTAAAGTTTACCGAGACAGGGAAAATAACAATGAGTGTTCAGAAACTGAAAGAGGATGGAGAGAATATAACGCTCAGAGTTACAATAACAGATACCGGCATTGGTATTCCGGAAGATAAGCTGGATCATATTTTCGAGAGTTTTGAACAAGTATCCAATGAAACCAGCAGGAAATATGGAGGAACGGGATTGGGGCTTGCTATCGTAAAAAAACTGGTAGAGCTTCAAGGCGGAACAATCGAGGTGAAAAGCAAGCCAGGCGTAGGTTCATCTTTTAGCATTGTGATGGATTTTGAGAAAACAACTTGTGAAACCACTATTGAAAAAGAAGAAACATTTCAGAAAGAATCGGGAACAACAACTATAAAAATATTGGTTGCTGAAGATAATGCATTGAATCAGATGCTAATAAAAATACAATTAAACGAATTTGGTTTTGATGTGGATATTGCTGAAAATGGGAAAGTTGCAATTGAAAAACTCAGGGATAACCATTACGATATTGTATTGATGGATATACAAATGCCTGAAATGAACGGAATTGAAACAACCAAATATATTCGAAACGAACTAAAATCTTCCATTCCCATTATTGCGCTTACAGCTGATGTTACCTCCCCGGATATTAAAAAATCCAGGGCTATTGGAATGAATGATTATTTATCCAAACCCATTGATGATAAATTACTTTACAGTAAAATTATTCTCTATTCTAAGAAAGATGATTAATCGCGTCATTCTGGTTCTCGTTCTGGAAGGCTCTTTTTCAGTGTGAGAATTGCGCGTAAATGAAATCACTACAGCCCGATTATTTTATTACTTATCTTAGCCATTATGATCGATTTATCTCTTGGTGAAACGCAAATTCGCCGTGTTACGAATTTCCAGGACCTTGTTTCGACACCATTTCAGGGAAACATCAATGCACTTTGCTGGCCCCGTAAACTACAAGGTGATTTCTCGGAGATTGTTAAAAAAGTGGCGTTATACGGGAATATAACAGTAATTGAACATAAGGAACTTCTTGAACTTCAGTTGAGCGAACAGGGACAGCTTGCCCGTGAAATTCTTTTACAAGACATGAAGATACTCGAAGCTCATGGCGCTGCGCCGGTGCTTAATGTGATCCGGAACTATGACAGAGATGACAGTTTTCCATTGTTCCCAACCGATGTTTATTCTTTTCATGTAGACCGTTCTCCGATACCAACAGCTACTTTTTTATGTACTTATATTGGTGAGCCCAGCGAATTATTACCGAATTCACAAGCCACACAAAAAGTCCTCATTCCGGAAATACGTGCTGAACTCAACAAACTTTACGGTGGAACCGATGAAGGTTTTGAGTCATTCTTAAGTGAGTATTTCTTTGACCTGCATTACCAGGCTAAACCTGATGCACATCCGATAAACTGTGGTATTGGCCACTTATGGAGGCTGGCGGTTGATCATCCGGAAAGTCAGGTGCAGCCTTGTATTCACCGCGCACCAAAAGAAAAGCACGAAGAGAACAGGTTGTTGTTGATTTGTTGAATACGGGGGTGTCTGTTTTGAGGCGAATTCCGTAAATCACAGAAATACATGAGCTTACGAATGTTATGTTAAGTCTTGCAATATCTTGTTGATTGGTAATCACCGAAGAAAGAAATAAACCATTTAATGAGTAAAGTGTGCAACTTCAGGATGATTAGCTTCGTCATCTTTTTAATACCTGCTTTTGGAAAGGTAAAAACACGTGATTTTTAGTCAAAACAGAAAGAAACCACTAGTAGCACGTTAAAACGAAACAGCAAATGGCATTCAACTCTTTTCATTTAATCCCCGCCGCGGTGGGTTTGATACTTACAGTTCTGAGTACAAGCGCTTTCGGGCAAAACCTTCAATGGGCCAAACAAATAGGCGGTGCCGGTTGGGATGAAGGAACTTCGATAAAAACAGATCAAAACAATCATGTTTATACAGTCGGACTTTTCATTGGAACGGTGGATTTTGATCCGGGCATAGGCGTTTTCAACCTAACTGCTGTTGGAGAAAAAGACGCCTTTATCTGTAAACTGGATGCTTCCGGTGATTTAATATGGGCGAAACAATTTGGAGACAGTGCTTCTATTGACGAAAAAAGTTCGCTCGAAATAGACGCCTTTGGTAACCTGTATATCACGAATTCTTTTGTGGGCACGGTAGATTTTGACCCGGGACCGGGGAGTTTTAATTTAACTTCCCAGGGGATGGACAGAGCTGTCTTTATCCAGAAATTAGATGCAAATGGCAACTTTATATGGGCGAAACAAATAGGCGGACCGTTTGTTCCCGGATTTCCAAACCCGACTCACAGCAATGCTATTGCAGTTGATGCTGGTGGAAATCTCTACCTGACAGGCTATTTTGACGGAACAATCGATTTTGATCCGCATCCGGCTTCCACGTTTAATATGGCATCTCAATATAATGCCAGCGATGTTTTTGTCTGTAAATTGGATACTGATGGCAACTTTGTGTGGGCGAAACAATTCACCGGTACACAATCGAATGGTGGAGTTGGTTATGCGATAACCGTAGATGGAAGTGGGAATATCTATTCCACCGGAACAATCGGTGGAACAATGGATTTTGATCCGGGTCCGGGCACTTTTCAACTTACCGCATCAGTCCCCGGTCAGACAGCCATTTATATCAGCAAACTCGACCCATCAGGCAATTTCGTTTGGGCAAAAGAAATGGGTCCGGGTGAGGGATCTGCTATTGCAATGGACGAACATAACAATATCTATTCCAGCGGATCAGCTTCCCCCGGATACATAACTGTTATCAACAAACATGATTTGGACGGTAATCTTTTATGGGCGAAACAGCTTGGCGGAATCAGCGGGGAATCCATCGCAGTAGATGACAATGGCCATGTGTATACGGCAGGTCTTTGTTTTGGCACAAACGACTTTGACCCGGGACCGGGAGTTTTTAATCTTACCGGAGGAGATTCGGATGCTTTCATCAGCAGGTTGGATTCATTGGGAAATTTCGTTTGGGCTGGTTTGTTAACAGGGACAAATCAAGTTTGGATGGAGTCCTTAACCCTGGACATGAATAATAATCTATACACTACCGGTTATTTTAACGGAACAGCCGATGTTGACCCTTACTCCCCCATTTTTAACCTGAGCAGTCCGGTTATCGGTTACGATCTGTTTATAAACAAATTAAGCACACAAGCTGAACTGGGGCTTGAACAACAGGGGTTTGAAGCGCACTTGATCGTTTATCCGAATCCAACCGGTGGAAACCTGATTGTTGAATTGGACAAAGTATACGATGAACTGCAGATTGTTGTTAAAACGGTCCATGGGCAAGTCGTACCGGCACAATGGGTACAAATCGAAGACCGGATAGAGATCCAAATGAATGGGGAAAGCGGTATCTACCTGCTGGAGATCGCTGATCAGAAAAATCACCGCGCTGTTCTGAAAATCATGAAGAATTAACGTTAAGTGCTCGACTTTTGTTTGCGGTAGGTTTCGCAGAACGATCACGAAAGTGAGTACAAGCGTGCTCACTCTTTCATTTTTTACCCATCTTTATCCCTCACTATTAAAACCAACAACTTATGGCTGCTATTTACGAAGCGTATGCTATTTACGCAGAATGTACCGGTGACGATCTGGGCACAAAAGAAATGGAAGAAGGAATGCCCAACCGCGTTTTTAACAAAGTGGAGGCGTTTTCGGGAAATGCGATTGATATTCCTGAAAGTTCCAAAGGTGAACGGATCCGATTGCAACGCGGCATTTACCGGGTGAACGGCCTTTCGTTCCTGACCATGCTTTCTGCCGGTGTGCCGCCGGTTCCGCCAGTTCCCACTGAACATCTTGTAGATATTTATCCGGGCTATTGCATTTTGTATGATGCTAATAATCCACCGAAAGGGCTGGATGACATGAAGGGTGTGTTTTGCGTGGGGTCGATGGGAACGGCTTATGACGGAACGCCCAGCATTTTTGAGTGCGTGATCGAGGTAAAGGACAAGCCGATGGAGATTTCACTCGGACATCAGTGTTCGTATAAGGATTATTCGAAAGAACCGGGGTATGATCCGGCAACAGCGAATCCGAAGGCTTATTTGCGACTTGGTGGCTCGGATTATCATGTTTGCGCACGGATCTCAATTTTTAAGATCGGGTAACAAATTCACATAGAGGCGATGGTTATCGCTTATCAGCACTCAAAATATTTCCCATTCGCCTTAGTCGGACACAGATTTTGCGTGCCTAACGGACACGCTATGTATTGTAATTGTGCGCATCGTATTTATCATATAATGCTCTTGTGTAATTGTAGACGAGTGCGTTAGCCGAGTAAAAATTCGTGTCCGCCTAAGGCGGATGGGAAACAAAAACATTCGCCAAGGCGGATACAAAAGTGGAATGCCTATTTTTGGAATTCGGGAAGCCCGGCAGTAAACGATTCATCACATGAGAAAAACCATACTTATAACCGCAGGATTCCTCGCAGCATTCGGGCTTGGGTTTTACGCAAATACGATGATCAACCCGCAACCGGAAAAGAAGCGGGCGAAAAAGAAGGAGAATCCATCAGCCATACATACCAACAACGAAAAAAAGGATCACATGAAATTAGGCGCATTTTCAATTAGTTTGAGTGTCAAAGACCTCGAGGTTTCAAAAGCATTTTACGAAAATCTTGGCTTTACGCATTTTGCCGGAAGCATGGAACAGCATTACCTCATCATGAAAAATGAGAATGCACTCATTGGGTTGTTCCAGGGAATGTTTGAAGGAAATATCCTGACGTTTAACCCGGGTTGGGATGAAAACGCCAAAAACATTGAGCAGTTCGACGATGTGCGGACAATTCAGCAGCAGCTGAAAAGTAAAGGTATTGCCATCAACGGTGAAGTTGACGAGAAAGCTTCGGGTCCGGCAGGTTTTATGATTACCGATCCGGATGGGAATGTGGTGTTGATTGACCAGCATCGATGATTGGTTCCCTTACTTTATAGAATAGAATGTAGAGACGACGATTATTCGTTATAATTTCAATTAGTGAGTAAGTATTATTCAGCTGACTGGCGCGATAATTTCACCAGTGACACTATTTTATTATACAGCAACCTTTCGTCGACGGGTTTTGAGATATAATCATCCATCCCGAGTGTTCTGCATTTGGCAAAGTCCATTGTGGTAACATCGGCCGTTAACGCAATAATCGGAGTGGTCTGTTTTAAGATCTCCCGAATATAGGTGGTAGCTTCAATTCCGTTCATTCCAGGCATTTGCAAATCCATTAAAATGATATCATAAGTATTGTGCTCTAATTTTTCGACAGCATTTTTTCCATCAACAGCACTGTCGTACTCAAACCCAAAATTATTCAACAATGTCTTTAGCAGCAATTGATTCAGCGGAACATCTTCGACTACCAAAACGCTTACTTTTTTAATCTCCGTATCTGACAAAGCTGATGGATGCTCTTCATCGGGAATCGCGCCTGCTTTATCAAAGCTAAGTACAAAGCTAAACACTGAACCAATGCCTTGTTCGCTTTTAACGTGTATACTACCACCCTGAGACTCGACCAATTGTTTCACAATAGCCAGTCCCAACCCAGTTCCGCCGTACAAACGAGACGTGCCGGAAGATGCCTGCTGAAAGTTCTCGAAAATGTGTTCCAGCATATTCTCCGGGATTCCAATACCCGTGTCAGTCACCGTAAATTCGATGGTGATTTTTTCTTCGTCTTCGCCGAGCAACCTGAACCGTGCGGTAATTTCTCCCTTCGGGGTAAATTTCACGGCATTGCTTACCAGGTTCAACATGATCTGATGCAGGCGAATGAGATCTCCGACCAGTATATCCGGAATAGCAGCATCATATTCCATGACCAGCTTCACCCCTTTTTCCCGGGCTTTTGCTTCAAATAAATGAAGTACCGCTGCTATCGATTCTTCCAGCTTGAATACCCTTTTCTCGAATGTCATTTTCCCCGAATCTACTTTTGCCAGGTCGAGGATATCGTTGATCAATACCGTCAAGGCCTCTCCGCTTGTTTTGATTGCATGGATGTATTCTGTTTGTCCGGATGACAACTCTGTTTTCAGCATGATGTTTGTGAACCCGATAATGGCATTCATCGGTGTGCGGATTTCATGGCTCATATTCGACAGGAACTGTTGTTTCGACTGAACGGCATCTTCCGCAATAAGGGTTTTCAGTTCTGCATTTTTTTTGGCTTCAGTGAGCTGACTATTGCTCTCTTCAATCTTCTGTAGCAACTTTTTTTCTGCCTGAAGTTTTATCTCAAGTACCTTTTTTTCTTTCAGCTGCAATTCAATAGCCAGTCGTTTTACTTCGGTAATATCGGTAATGGCGAGCACAATCAATTCCTCATTTTTGCTTTGCTGAATGATTTGATGTGCATTTAACAGCAGTGTTTTCTGCCCGACTAAGGGGAGTGTAAGTTCAACTTCAAAACCGTGAAAACGATTGTCTTTGGGAACGATATCTTCCAATAATTCGCGCAGTCGTGGAATATTCCATTGGCCATCGCTCAATTTATACAACGATATACCGATACTTTCTTCCTCATTCACCAGGAACAATTTACAGAACGAACTGTTGACGGATTTAATCCGAATGTTTTTATCAAGTATGACCATGGGTTCGTAAATGGTGGAAAGGATGCCTTCATAATAGGTATACAATTCTTCCACCTGCTGTATCCGTACCTGTAATTCCTGGTTTGTAGTGGTGAGTTCTTCGTTGGTCGATTCGATTTCTTCTTTGGATGTTTCCAGTTCTTCATTTAAACTCTGAAGTTCTTCATTACTGGAAACCGCTTCTTCGTTTGCGCTTTGCAGTTCTTCATTTGCCGCTTCCTGATCGCGTGTAATGGCACCCATATCATATCTCGCAGAAGCCAGTTCTTCTTCCAGTTTTTTTATTCTACGATCTTTGGCAATAGAGTTGTTACGGATGCCCTTAACCGGGTGTTCTCCGAGTTCAATATGCTGTCCTGTGAACACGACTACCAGCAATGGTTCTTCTCCTTCGGCCTGCAGTGGTGCTACTTCCAGGTTGACTATCTGCAAGGTGTTTTTGATTGCATCCCTGTTGAGTTCCAGCCCCATTTTGCGCACCGTTTGTTTTGTTTTGATGGCATGATGAATGGCGTTGCGCAGTTCAAAGGTAATTTCAGAGTTTACCAGCTTGAGAATGTTGAATGTTGCCTTGCCGGGGCCCTGCATCATATACTGAGCCGTTTGTCCGCGAAACTGGAGAATTTCCATATCGTGATTGATGATCACGCTTGCAGGTACATAGTTTGCCAGCAGCACTTGGTCAAAGGTATTGCCAAGCGCACCGCTGCTTGTTGCAGCAACCTTTTTGGGCAAGGCATGCGGGTGCCTGTTTGTTTCTATAATGGTTGTATTCAGCGTGCGTGGCAACAGGTCTGGAATTCTACTCACGCCAGCATGATTTTTCCGGCTGTAGAGTTTATATGTTTTGTTGACAGGTGCAAAAAGCTGAGACAATGTTCCGATCGTTTCCGATTTTCCTAGCATGAGTACACCTCCTTCATTGAGCGCATAATGGAACGTTGAAACGGCTTTTTTCTGGGCTGGTGTTTCAAGGTAAATCAAAAAGTTGCGGCAACTGATAAAGTCCATTCTCGAAAAAGGCGGATCACTGAGAATATTGTGCTGGGCAAAGATGCACACGTCGCGTAAGGGTTGCGAAATGCGGTATTTATCTTTCACTTTCGTGAAAAAGCGCTGCAGGCGTTTAGATGAAACACTTTTAAGCTGATGAACGGTGTATTCACCGTTGCGTGCCTCCCGGATTGCTTCTGCACTGAGGTCGGAAGCAAAAATCTGGAAGGGAACAGCATGCGTTTTATTGTCCTGCAATTCAATCAGGAGCATGGCAATGGAATACACTTCTTCTCCAGTGGCACAGGCTGCTACCCAAATACGCAAGGTTTCGTCCGGGGATTTTGCATCCAATAATTTGGCCAGTACCGTTTTCTTTAACAGCACAAAAGCATCCGAGTCCCTGAAAAAATCGGTGACATTGATCAGTAAATCTTTGTGTAAAAGGCTCAGTTCTTCCGTGTCTTTGGCTACTATCCCGGCGTATTGTTTAATTGTTTTGATTTTATGAATGAGCATTCTTCGCAGGATCCGGCGTTTAATGGTATTCATTTTATAATGGCTGAAGTCAATGCTTTTCCCTTTGAGTAGAAGCTGAAGAATAATTTTCAGATCCGGATCGCTGTTTTCAATCTCACCTTCCGGTACCCGGGTGATATAATGCTTTGCCAAATGATTCCTCGACATGCTGATTTCCTGAGCAATTTCTTCGGGAGACAACACGAAATCGACCACACCTTCTGCAATGGCAGATGAGGGCATACTCCCAAATTTCGCCGAATCATCCTGAGCGAACGTAAGCCCTCCGGCCAGTTTGACATCTCTTAATCCGAGTGTACCATCACTGCCGTTTCCGGATAATAAAATGCCGATTACATTTTCTTTATGTGTAAGTGCCAACGAGGTGAAAAGCACGTCAATAGAGAGGTTTGTGGACTTATTGTTTGAGCGGGGAACTAATTTGATATGGCCATTAGTGACTTTAATTTCTTTGTTGTAGGGAATCACGTAGACATTATTCGGTTCCATTTTTTCCATGTCTTCGATTTCCTGCACCTTCATCTCTGTTTGCTTCGACAAGAGTGTTGTGAGCATACTTTTATGATCCGGACTCAGGTGTTGGACGTAAATGAAGGCCATTCCCGTGTTGGGTGAAAGATGCTTTAACAGCCTGGTTATGGCTTCCAATCCGCCCGCTGAGGCGCCAATGGCAACCACCGTAAACGATTCTTTTTCACCTTCCGGTAAGCTGGCCGTCTTTTGTTTTTTGGGAGTTGTTGCTACTTTCATAATGAACTATTAATAAGTATGGCGCAGCAACATCAATGGGGAATTATTTAGAATCGCAGCACCTGTGAAGGTACGCCGTTATATCGGATAATACCGGCGTTTTTCAGGTTTTTTGGATTTATTTTGCCGGTTTGTGAGATTCGTACCGAAAGTTTTTCAAAAACGAGGATGATCACCTAATTCTTTAATCCTGAATTTTGATCTAAATCCGCATCATCAGAGAAATATTCCGCGTTCTCTTAACTCATTTTCATGGAATGAAGGGTTCTCATTGATACCAATAAATAATGTTCAGAATCGTTCCACCTCAGATGACTTGAACAAATCAAATTCTACAGAACAAAAACAACTATTTCTGATTTTACTCCGTTTTGACAATCTGTTGGGTAATCATCGAATCGGCATAACGGATTTTAAACCAATAAATTCCTTGCTCGAAGTCTGTTATATCCAGCGTGGTCTTCAATTCGGATGAATTCAAGAGCCGAATAGACCTACCTAAATAATCAAAAATCTCAATTGTTAAATCAAATTTTGCCAATTGAGTTATCGTTACTTCACCGATTGTAGGATTTGGATACAAGGTGATTGTGTTTTCCGGATAATAATAGGGATCATCCCATCTGATATGATCTGTTGGCAAGCCTAATCGCATTAAAAAATAAATACCTCTATGAACCATGAATTCTTCGTCACTCGGATCAAAATCAACAGGTGCGTCAAAACTACCCGTTACATATACATTGGCAGATGCATCCAACGCTAATGAATTCCCACGGGAATAAGACGGAACCGACATTCCCCAGATAGCGATACCGTTACTATCCATTTTATGAACAAAAGTGTTTGTTCCTACTGTTGCATTAATTACCATCGGATTCAGATTTGTACCCAAATTTATGGAGCCATAAAAATATCCCGTCAGGTATAAATTATTTTCTTTATCGATCACTAAATCACTTGGGTATTCTCCATAATTTGCACTACCTGATATTGTTTTCGCCCAAATCAAAGTGCCATCAGGTCTTAATTTTTGAATAAAAACAGCAGAACCGTTTGAAAAATGTTCGTCGATCACCAAACCAGGATCCAGGTCTACTGTAAGGCTAAAATTACCCGTTACCAGAATATTTCCAGTTTCATCTACCTGAATTGCATTTCCGCTATCTTCATATAAACTACCTAACGAATATCCCCACTCATATCCTCCTGAAGCATTGAATTTCTGAACAAACGCATCGGTGGAACCCTGAGAAATGAATGAAGTATCACAGCTACAATTAGCAGTTCCGTAAAATTTACCGGTAGTGTACACATTTCCTAAATCGTCAAATGCCATATCATTCATGAAATCCGACTGACCACCACCGATTGAATTTATCCATAGAAAGTTTCCCTGAACATCGAGTTTCATTATAAATCCATCTCCATGTCCACCATAGTATAGTGCCGCATATTCACCTACTCCCGGATCCATGTCATTTACGTCGTCTCCTAAAGATCCGGTGATATAGATGTTACCTTGTATATCTACCTTTATTCCAGACGCATTGTCGAACAAAAAGGAACCGAATGTTTTCACCCAAACAAACTCACCATTTGAATTCAGTTTTAGAACAAAGAGATCATCAAAACCCTCAGTTGGTGTGATTTCATAAACCCCATTCCCCGGATCCACATCAATTTCACCCCAAAAATTACCTGCCAAATAAATATTTCCATCAACATCGGTTGCAACACCTCCCACCATTTCAGATTCAGAACTTCCCAATGTACGTAACCAACGTACTGCTCCTGTAGAATCAAGCTTTTCTAAAAAAATATCATAACTTCCAATAGTGGGAATAGCGCTATATGCCAGTCCGGGACCAAACGTTCCACTGGAATAGAAATTACCAGTTAAAACACTATTTTGATCAGGATCAACCACAACCTTTACTGCACCAGCATTGCCATAAACAGCCCATGAAAAATCGGGGATTTGGCCAAAGAGAGAGGGTAGACTTAGCAGTATAAACAACATAAAGATTATGATTGGTTTCATACTCGAAAGGTATGTAAACTTTTGAAGAAATTCTGTTGCAATGATCAAAAAACGAATCGGTGATTCATGTGTACTGTCAGATTCTTATCAACCAACAATATCGAAACAAGCGATCATTTTCCTTACAACCAAACTGATTCTCCGTTTATCCCAATCATTACTATTCGCCTGCCCTATTTGTTTAAAATAGCATTGCTTTATTTAACTATTTAGGTACAAGAACCAGAACTATGAAAAAACGCTACTCCTTTTTAGGCATCATTGCAGCAATGACGCTGACTACTACCAGCTTTGCACAATGGCAAAACAAAAGCTTTACCCACCAGGGCAACACGCGCCAATACCGCGTTTATCAATCACCGAATTACAATGCTTCAAATCCGGCATCAATGGTAATTACGCTCCATGGTTTGGGTGACAACATGACCAATTTCAGTGGAATCGGGATGAACACGATAGCAGATACAGCAAACATCATCGTGGTTGTTCCGCAAGCATTCACTGATGCGTTGGCGGGAACTGCCTGGAACACCGGTGTGGGTTATATGGGTTATTTCCCGAATGCTGCCATTGACGATGTCCATTTCATCAATACCATCATCGACAGTGTTGAGGCGAATTATGCCATCAATCCCAATCGCGTATATGCCTGCGGCTTCTCGATGGGTGGTTTTATGACAAACCGTCTGGCAGTGGAATTGAACCAACGCATTACCGCTTTTGCATCAGTTTCCGGAACGTTTGGTTTGGGACTGACAGATTACGCTCCCGACAACAATGTATCCATCGCTCATTTCCATGGAACAATTGACGGAACGGTTCCTTTTGCGGGCAACGCTTCCGGAATCGGCGCCGATTCACTGGTGAATTTCTGGATTTCCAATGACCAGTGCGACATCACTCCGCAACACATTGTGATTCCTGATAGCCAAAACGACGGCTACACGGTTGACCACTACATCTACACCAACGGACAGGAAAACTCGGAAATGGAGTTTTTTAAAGTTACGGGAGCCGATCATGTGTGGTTAACTGCTGCGAATGATATTTCATATACACCCGAAATCTGGAAATTTTTCAACAAACACCAGGTATTGCTGACGGCAGGAATTGAGGAAGCTGATGAAACAGATGTGTTTACTGTTTATCCGAATCCTGCGAGTGATCAGTTAAATCTTGTTTGCACGGATGCAAATCAAAAAGCGCAAATCTCATTGACCGATCTTACTGGAAAACTGGTTTTGTCGACACCGGTTCAGTTCGCTGACGGACACGCGTCGGCTTCATTGAATGGTTTGAATATGACCGCAGGTGTTTATTTATTGAAAGTAAACACAGGGAACCAGGAATCAATTCAACGAGTGATTATTGAATAAGATTATTCTTTCATGCATACTACTGAAAAGCCATTCCGGAAGGGGTGGCTTTTTGGTTTCATACGAAATGATTTTGGTGCATAATTGATAATATGCTAGATTTGAAAGAAAATACCTAATGAAACTTCTCTTATCCACCTTTGTTTTTTTGCTCTTCGTATTGTTTGGAAATGCCCAAAACGGATCCCTTGATTTATTATTTAACCCTGAAGACCTTGGGTACTCTTACGGTGATGGTTTGGACTTTAGAATTACTTGTAGCGCTATTCAAGCCGATGGAAAAATAATCATTGGTGGCGATTTCAGTAAAATCGATTCGACATCTTCACGAGGAATAGTTCGTCTTGATGCTTCAGGAAGTATTGATACAAGTTTTCATATAGGACTCGGTTTCAATAATATTCCTCAGTTTCCAAACGTTGTTACGGTTAAAGCACTGGCAGATGGGAAAATTTTGGTTGGAGGAAACTTCACTTCTTATGACGGCACACCAGCTGGCGGATTAGTTAGACTTAATAGTGACGGTAGTATAGACCCCGCTTTTCATCTATTATCACCGGCACTAGGAATATTGGTCAATGACATTGAATTATTACCCAACGGGAAATTATTGCTGGTTGGGGGTATTGTAGGCTATGATGGAACTCCTACCAAAAATATGGTGGTTATAAATTATGATGGAACCATCGATCCAGGGTTTGATACTAACCTCGGGAGTTCTGATGAAATTTATTTGGTGGAGCCACATCCAGACAACAAACTTCTTCTCTATGGCACTTTCGATGAGTTTAACGGTGAAGTAGCAAATAAACTAGTTCGGTTATTTGCTGACTTCACTACGGACACAACGTTTAATGTAGGATCAGGACCTACTGCTCTGGGAAGTGATAATGGCTTTCGTGTAAGGATAAATCCTGATAGTTCTATTTATTTTTTTTCTGCAACAGGTATATTTACTTCTTTCAATGGTTACGTTCCGTTGCAACGAATTGTAAAACTGCATTCTAACGGTTCTATAGACAGTTCTTTTTCTTTTAGTAACTTCTCTTCTACTTACGTACAGAATATACTTAACTTACCAAATAATGATCAAATCTTTGTCGGTGAGTATAATTATCAAGGCAATTATATTAACACATTTAAGCTTTCAGCTAATGGTACGTTTGATTTTAGTTACAATTCACCGTATGCGAATTTATTCACAGCAGACGTTTCTTTATTAGACAACAATAATAACTTACTGTACTTTTCATACAATTTTAATTACGATAACAAAGCTTTATTTAGATTTAATAACGCCGGAGCCTTAGATACATCTTTTTTTAAATCTACCGGCGCAAATAGTAGAATTCGGGGTACTGTTCTTCAGTCAGATGGTAAAATAGTACTTTATGGTGATCAACGGTTTTATAATGGGAGCCCTGCACATAAAATTTTTAGAATTTTAACCGATGGCACAATTGACACTTCATTTTACCGATATACTGAAAATGAAATTAATAGAATCGACAATATTACACAGCTAAACGACAATAAATTTCTATTACATGCTAGTTTTTGGGCCGATTTGGATCGTCCGTTTAGACGTTTATTGTCCGACGGCTCTATTGATACCAGCTTTCATCCTTTGATAACAACTCCATCTAACACTATGGGTTCGCAATTGCAGTCCGACAATAAAATTATTGTTTGGGGTGGCTTCACTAGTTATGGTGGAACTACAGTAAATCGGATAATGCGTATCAATGAGGATGCAAGTTTAGACAACTCTTTTGTAAGCGGAACGGGCTTGAATCTGGCAATATCTCAGGTGCTGGTTCAACCTGACCAGAAAATACTATTGCTAAATGGAGGTACGTTCACTTACAATGGAACTACCTGCAATGGCGCTGCAAGACTTAACTCAGATGGAAGTATTGACAATAGTTTTAATATCGGAACTGGATTCAACGGTAATATCACATGTGCTATCATAATGAACAATAAAATTATAATTGGCGGGAATTTCACTACTTATAATGGAACTTCCGTAAAACGGATCGTTCGTCTGAATATGGATGGAACAATAGATAATACCTTTGCTATTGGAAGTGGATTTGACGACTATGTAAGATGCCTATATGCACAAAGTGATCAAAAGATTCTTGTAGGTGGCGATTTCAATTCTTACAATGGCACTAATTATAATGGTGTCATTCGACTTAATGCTGACGGTTCTCCTGACTTGGATATTCAATTTGGAAACGGTTTTCCAGAAGGTGGTGTTTTATCTATTAATATGCTACAAAATCAAAAAATCCTTGCAGCAGGTAGCTTTACTCACTATGATGGAACAGGCAGAAACAGACTAGCATTATTAAATAACTGTATTACTAATAACGATTCTTCCACTATTACCGCATGTGGGAGCTATAATTGGCCAGTTAATAACCAAACTTATACTTCCAGCGGAATCTATACAGATACACTTACCAACAATTTTGGTTGTGATTCCATTCTAACATTGAATCTTACGATCATTCCAATCATTCCTTTGGAAGTCAATACCTTTTCACAACCTTCAGATGCCAATTCCTGCATCGGAACACTTGCTGTAAGTTCTAGCGGAAACGGTGATTTCAATTCTTCGATCGATGCCGCCGCACCAATCAATAATTCCGGTTATTTCGTTGCTCAAAACCTTTGTACCGGAGTTCATTCATTGTTTACTACAGATGCTTGTATTGATACATTAACGCTTCCCTTTGTCATTCCTCTTGACTCCAATTACATTTTCAATAATCCATTCATTGATTCCATAGCAGTCGATTCACTTGGAGCAACAATCGAAGATTGTTTCATTTATTACAATTCCATTGATACGACTTATATTGATTCCATTTTTGCAAACGGGAATGAAGTGACTGTGATCTGGAATATTGTCGACTCAAACGGATCAAATTATGACACCTCCAGTTACGTTTTCAATAATGGAAATGGGGTATATTATGTACAGTTAAGCATCTTTTGTCCGACCAAAGCGCTTGGTGATTATTTCACCGTCACTGAAGCGGTTTATTTCAATAACGGTAATTTATCCACCGCTGATTTAACTCAATTAAATGAGCACAACATAGTATTGTTTCCTAATCCAACGGATGATTTGGTAAGGATTTATTTTAAGGAATCTAGTGCTCATTTAACCATTTATGACATTCATGGTAAATGTATCCTGATCCGGAGTATCATTAATGGAGATTCCGTTTCATTACTTCCCTACCAAACAGGTCTTTATCTTTTTGTAATCATTACCGATTCAAAACAATTCACTCAACGAATCATAAAAAGATAGATTGACATCATTAACAATACTTTTTTTATAAAGTAATTGATCATCATCATTTATGGAATAATTTTAAAACCAAATCTCAATGGGAAGCTGAACCAAAGAGGTGCATGTTTTCGAACCGGTTGAAGCAGTAGTTTTCATCATAGTATGGGAACGGTGACAAATATGTGATCCAACATTACCTAAAATCATCTCCTTCAATGATCTGCATCATTTTTACGGGACTCTGACAATTCTATTTTTGATGCAGAATACTTACCACAATTTAATTCACGGACCTCATGACACACGAAGAAGCTCTTTACAAATATGTCCTGCGATTGGGCGACAATGCATTGATTCATGGAAACCGTTTATCGGAATGGTGCAGCAAAGACCCGATTTTGAGACACAATTCGGATTTGCCCAATATTGCATTGGATACGATTGGTTTGGCAAAAGCCTTTTTAAAGTATGCAGCGAAAATTGAAGGAAATCAACAAACGGAAAACGACCTGGCTTACAACAGATCCGAGCAGCAGTTTTACAACCACCAGATCACGGAACTGCCCAATCCTGATTTTATGATCATGATCACTAAGCAGTTATTCATTTCCACATTTGAGTTGCATTTATTTAATGCATTGAGTCAATCTGCCGATGAAACAATTGCCACAATCGCCAAACGCGGATTGGAAGATGTACATTATCATTTTATTTACAGCAGGTATTGGTGTTACAGCTTAAGCGAAGGACTGAAATCGGACCATGTCAAATTACAGCAAACCATCAACGATCTTTGGTCATACACCGGTGAATTTTTCGAAATGTCAGATGAAGACAATTTACTTCTTGCAAATGGAATTGCAGCTGATTTGACTGTCATTCATCAACTTTGGAAAGAAACCATTTCTGCTGTTTTAACGGAAGTCAAACTTCAGATTCCCGAAGACAGATTCATGCAAACAGGAAGCAGAAAAGGTGTTCACACCGAGCATTTGGTGCATATTCTTACAGAAATGCAATACCTGCAGCGTTCTTACCGGTATGCGAAATGGTGATTATCAGTATGTTTTTTAAAGTTGATTTCAAAAAATTCACCTCACAAAATCACATTTTTCGCTGATGTAGGTCATGTTTTTTGCCGTGCTCTCCTGCTATTTTTGATTACAATAAAATCGAAGAGATGGATTCACTCGTTCAAACAACCGTATTTCAGCAAAAGATAGACCAGGACCTGAGCATTGAGCCCAAAGACCACATGCCCGAGCAATACCGTTCGCATTTGATTCGTCAAATTTCGCAGCATGCCCACTCGGAAGTGATCGGAATGCAACCTGAAGGAAACTGGATTACCAGGGCGCCAAGCCTGCGTTCCAAACAAATTCTGCTGGCCAAAGTTCAGGACGAAGGCGGACACGGATTGTATTTGTACAGTGCTGCCGAAACATTGGGTATTTCGCGCGATGAGATGATTGAACAACTGCACTCAGGTAAAGCCAAGTATTCCAATATTTTCAATTACCCGACGCTTACATGGGCAGACATCGGTGCAATCGGCTGGTTGGTTGACGGCGCGGCCATTGTGAACCAGGTATCGCTGCAACGCACGTCTTTCGGACCTTATGCCCGCGCGATGGTGCGTATTTGTAAGGAAGAAAGTTTTCACCAGCGCCAAGGTTACGAAATCATGGTTAAGATGATGAATGGAACTGCTGAACAACGTGAAATGGCACAAGACGCAATGAACCGTTTCTGGTGGCCGGCCTTGATGATGTTTGGTCCGCACGACGGTGATTCGCCCCATTCTGGAGATGCTTTTCTGTGGAAAATCAAACGCAAAAGCAACGACGAGCTGCGCCAGAAATTCATTGATAAAACCATTGATCAGGCAACCTTGATCGGCCTTACTGTTCCCGACCCGGAACTAAAATGGAACGCCGAAAAAGAAGGTTACGATCACGGTGAGATCGATTGGGAAGAGTTTCACCGCGTGATTCGCGGAAATGGTCCCTGTAACAAACAGCGCATGGCGCACCACATCAGATATCACGAAGATGGTGCCTGGGTACGCGAGGCCGCGACGGCTTACAAACAACGAAAAAACGAATTTTAAACCGAGAAATCATGTCAACAGATACACAATTGGATCTTTGGGAAGTGTTTATTCAAAGTAAAATCGGCGGACACCATAGTCATGTAGGCAGCGTACACGCCTCCGACAAACAAATGGCGCTGCAAAACGCCCGCGATATTTATACCAGAAGAAAAGAAGGCACCAGCATTTGGGTGATCCCTTCGCAGTACATCGTCGCTTCTGCTACAGAGGATGCGGATATGCTTTTCGATCCGTCTGACGATAAACTTTACCGTCACCCGACTTTCTATTTGATGCCGGAAGGTGCGAAACAAATCTAATCTCCGATCCATGACACAACAGGAAGCTTTATTCAAGTATACGCTGCGATTGGGCGACAATGCACTTATTCAGGGGCATCGTTTGTCGGAATGGTGCAGCAAAGGCCCTATTCTGGAAGAAGATTTAGCCCTCACCAACATGGCCCTGGATAATATCGGATTGGCCCAGGCTTTTTTGAACTACGCCGCAACGGTTGAAGGAAAAGGTAAAACTGAAGACGATTTGGCCTACAAAAGAGCCGAACGGCAGTTTTACAATCACCAGATCACGGAATTGCCCATCGGGGATTTTGCCGTTACAATTGCCAAACAATTACTGATTTCAGCATTCGAAGTGCAGTTATTTACTGTTCTCAGTCAATCCACCAACGAAACCATTGCAGGTATTGCGGCAAAAGGGTTAAAAGAATCACGTTACCATTTTGTACACAGCAGAGACTGGTGTTACCGATTGGGCGAAGGAACAGCTTTGAGTCACGCCAAACTGCAACAGGCATTTAATGATCTCTGGGCTTATACCGGCGAGTTTTTTGAAATGGTGGAAGAAGACAACATTCTCCTGGTCGCAGGAATTGCCGCCGACTTGCAGGAGTTGTATCCGCTTTGGAAAGAAATGGTTGTAACTGTTTTAACGGAGGCTACTCTCCAGATTCCGGAAGACGGCTACATGCAAACAGGAAGCAGAAAAGGTATTCACACCGAACATTTGGGGCATATTCTTACAGAAATGCAATACCTGCAACGCGCTTATCCCGACGCAACATGGTAACTCCGGCCACACATTCGAAAGAAGCAATTTTCGGGCTTTTGGCCGCCATTCACGATCCTGAAATCCCGGTGGTGACCATTCAGGAAATGGGAATGCTCAGAGATGTTATTTTGAACGAAACCGGCTGCGAAGTCATTATTACTCCTACCTACACAGGCTGCCCCGCTATGGGGATTATCGAGCATGACATCATTGAATTGCTCAAACTTAACGGAATAAAGGAGGTGCGTGTTACCACCTCCTATTCCCCTTCCTGGACAACGGATTGGATGTCGCCTGAAACAAAAGAAAAATTACGGAACTACGGAATTGCCGCTCCCCTGCACTCATCGTGCGTGAACTGGCTGCAACCGAAAAATCTGGAGATAAGTTGTCCGCGTTGCAATTCTCACAACACAACGTTGATTTCCCAGTTCGGATCCACGGCTTGCAAAGCACTATATTCCTGCAAAAGCTGCCAGGAACCGTTTGAGTATTTCAAATGTCATTGAAAATGGGTGCTTCATAGATTGAGAATAGCGGAACCATTCAACCTTATCCGGAGGTGGAGCTCAGTATACATTCGCTACTTTGATCAATTGCTTCGGATCAAGGATTCTGATTTTCCGTCCTTCGGTTTCAATCAATTTTTCTTTCTTCAGATCATGTAACAACCTTACTAAGGTTTCAACCGCAACACCTACAAAATTTGCCAGGTCTTCGCGTGATAAATTGATTTCGACCGGTTTATCGTCATCCACGTCAGATTTATACTTGTCCTTCATCACAAGTAAGCTCAACGCGAGCCGTTCGCGAACTGTTTTATACGAAAACGCAGCAATTCCATTGACCAAAACACCGAACTCATGGCTTAGATTGGTGAGTAATTTTTTAGACAACACGTTTGATTCTTCCAAAATGGTTAAAAAATCATCTTTGGGAATAAAACCAATGATCGAATCTTCTAGCGTAGCAGCCGAATCCGAGTAAGGTTCATCGGATAACAATGCCGGATATCCTAACAATTCACCGGAACTACAGATATAGATAATGTGTTGTTTCCCGTCGCTGTTCGTTTTGTATTTCTTGATTTTCCCCTTTTTCAGGTAGAAAATACCATTTGGCCGGGTTCCTTCACTGAAAACCGTCTGACCTTTTTTCACTTTCGTTTCGATGGTACGTTCTTCCAAATAGGTCAGTTCATTTTCCGGAAGTCCTTCAAAGATGGAATTACTCCTGAAATGAAATTTATCTATCGGAAATTTTATCGGCATTTCTCAAGGTAATGTGACTACGAATTTAATCATTCCAACCGATTCAGACGTGTGAAAAGTTGATCTGAATCAATCTTTCCATTGATTGCCATCAAAGGAAAGTAGTATTGCCCAAAGTACTTTTGTTTTCTCATTGAATCAATAATAACACTGAATCATTCATAGATGGAAACAGTAGACGAAACACCGGTAGAACAGTTAAACATTCCCCTATTAACACAGGCCAAAAAGGTATATTACAACTTATCTGTAACACAACTGGTAGAAGAAACGATTCAGCGCCGGCAGGGTATCCTTACCAGTACAGGAGCATTGGCCTGTGATACGGGTGAATTTACAGGTCGCTCACCGAAAGACAAATACATTGTAAAAGATAACCTTACGGAAAACACCGTTTGGTGGGGAGATGTAAACCAACCCTTCAGCAGCGATGATTTCAACGTTGTATACAACCGGGTTATTGAACATCTGAAATACAAAGAGATTTTTGTGCGCGATGCTTACGCATGTGCATCTCCCGATTACAAATTAACGATTCGTGTGGTAACGGAATCTCCCTGGCAAAACCTGTTTACCAACAACCTGTTTTTACGACCTACCGAAGAAGAACTGGCTGATTTTAGTTATGAATGGTTAATTGTGGCAGCGCCAAGTTTTCGCGCAAATCCGGAAATAGACAAAACACGCCAGCACAATTTCACCATCATTGATTTCACCAAAAAAGTGATTTTAATAGGCGGAAGTGGCTACACCGGGGAAATTAAAAAGGGAATTTTCACCGTTCTGAATTACATTCTGCCTCAAGACAAAGACGTTCTTTCGATGCACTGTTCGGCCAATATCGGTGAAAAAGGAGATACCGCTATTTTCTTCGGCTTATCCGGAACCGGGAAAACTACTCTTTCGGCTGATCCGGTGAGAAAACTAATCGGGGATGACGAACATGGCTGGGATGCAGATTCTGTGTTCAATATCGAAGGCGGATGTTATGCCAAATGCGTGAATCTGACCCAGGAAAAAGAACCGCAGATTTTCAACGCAATCAAATACGGCACCTTGCTTGAAAACGTGAATTTTATTCCGAATACGCTCGAGGTGGACTACGCCAATATTGAAAAAACCGAAAACACACGAGCTGCTTATCCGATTGATTTTATTGAAAATGCGGTGAACCCGTCAATTGGTAGTAAACCCAAAAACATTTTCTTCCTCACGTGTGATGCTTTTGGTGTGTTGCCCCCGCTGTCGCAGTTAACTCCCGAGCAGGCCATGTACCATTTTATCTCTGGATATACCGCCAAAGTAGCGGGTACAGAGACCGGAATTACGGAGCCTCAGAGTACATTTTCAGCATGTTTCGGTAAACCGTTTCTTCCGTTGCACCCGATGAAGTATGCAGAGATGCTGGGGAAAAAATTGTACGAAACAAAAGCCAGGGTTTGGTTGGTTAATACTGGCTGGACGGGCGGACCTTATGGTATCGGTGAACGTATCAACCTGAAATACACCCGCGCGATGATCGCAGCTGTGTTAAATGGTGAAATGGACAAAGTCGTTTATGTGAGTCATCCGGTTTTCGGAATAAAAATGCCGACAAGTTGTGCTGCTATTCCTCCTGCTATCTTAAATCCGAAAAGCACCTGGAAAGATCGGGTGGCTTATGACAAACAAGCGTTGGATCTGGCAAATCAATTCATAACGAATTTCAAACTCTACAGTGATCAAACATCTGATCGTGTTTTGACCGGCGGACCAACCGTAAAGACCGAGTAAGAAGAGGTGTGTTTCAGACAGCATTTCAGCAACAATACAAACAGTATTCATCTACAGATTCTAATTTATCTATGAACTTTATCTCCCGCATTTCAAGCTATTTCTACCCCGTTACCGTCGAAAAAAGAACGGGCGCTTATTTACCTGTTCTGGAAATCAATCTCAGAAAAGGAAAATACCTACTCGACGGAGAAAAAGTCAATTATTCATTCGGATCACTTCACACGTTATTTCGTCATGCTTTTGCAGAACATACAATCGATTTGCGATCGACCGGAAATGTTTTAATCCTGGGTTTTGGAGCGGGAAGTGTAGCTCAAATTTTGCAAAATGAATTGAACCTCAACTGTAAAATTACGGGTGTGGATGTTGACCCTGTTGTGCTCGAGCTGGGGAAACGTTATTTTGATACGGACAACTATCAAAATACCCGGCTTATTTGTGATGATGCATTTCATTTTGTTGCTGAGGATACCGAAATGTATGACCTGATCGTCATTGATCTGTTCATTGAACGGCGCGTACCTAAAACGTTTTTGAATACCCGTTTTATGGAGTTGGTAAAACAGCGTTTGAATCCCGGAGGAAGTATTTTCTTCAACCGGATCAATGATAATCCATTTCAATTGGAAGAAACCAATGAGTTATTCACTGCAATGAATCTGGTTTTGGAAGGTGAAACCGTTATTTTCAACAATCAGCAAAATGGCATTAACAATTCTATTTTGGTATACCACTCACCTGCTGCTTTAACCGAATCGGAAACCGTTCATTCCAACGAACTTGAATACGCAGATTGACCGTTCAATAATTTGATATGGAAAAGACTTTGCGCAGTGTAATGGACTCATTGATGAATGTCATAACATATGACGAAGCAGAAGTGATTGTTCAGATGGCCATTCGCAACTTAGAAGAACAGCAGGTACACAAGCATTTGATTGCCCGATTTATCTTGAAATTAACCGATCAAATTGTACTAAAGAAAAAAGTTTGCGAAGAATACCAAATGCGGCTAATTTTAGATCAATTAATTTCATTTTTAAGGCAATCTCTTCGTGCATGCATTCTCCCCTAAAAAAAGGAACCAAATTATACAGCGTACTGCACCTGAAGTGTCCGCAGTGTCAGGAAGGAAATCTTTTCCTGGGAAAGAACCCTTACGACCTGAAGTTATTTGACAAAATGCCGGATAAATGTCCTGTTTGCGGTGAAAATTTTGTCCGGGAAACAGGCTTTTATTGGGGCGCAATGATGGTAAGTCACGCCACCACTACCGTCATTGCTGTAATTGTACACATTGTCATTCATCTTTTTTACGGCTGGGAAATTCTACCGAACCTGGTGGCTTTTTTAGTCGTTTTTGCACTCTTACTTCCCATTATATTCAGAAGTTCACGCGCTATTTGGATCAATCTTTTCGTGAAATATCATTCCCGGGAGTTTTGATCAGAAGTGAGTGATCTATTGACGATTGAACTTCGTTGAACAATAACTGCACTTATATTAAAAGCAGGTGTGTTAGAGGTTATAACAATCCCTTCGACGCAAAAACGGGTGAACAATCATGCTCACCCGTTTGAATCGTTTATAAAATCTGTTGTTATTCCGTTTTCATCACTTTCGTAATCGAAGTCGTGCTCCCGGCAGTTGTTGTAACCAGGTACATTCCCGGCGCGTAGTTCTGACCGAAATCGAATTGCATTCCGTTAGTTACATTGCTATAAGAATCAACTATTTTACCCGAAACATCCGTAACGACAATAAATGAATTGTTGTGTTTGGAAACGAATGTAAAATTGCTGTTTGAAGGGTTCGGGAAGATCACATTCGTCAATGCATCAAGGTCATCCACTCCGTTGGTACTTCCGATACAATTAGCTGTTCCGCCCATGAAAGAAGTCACCATATTCGGAAGCCCGAGCGCTGAGTTCAAACCAAGAAAAGTTGGATCAAGATCAAAGCCCATATCCACATAATCGCAAGCTGTAGCTCCGATACTGTTTGGTGAATTGATCACTCCAAGGTATTGACTAAAGCTTTTGCAGGCGTAAATTTTGCCGTCAGGTGCGCGCTGAAGCGGATATGTATCAGGAGTTACGCTCACGATTTCCGCAGCAGCAACCATAGACGCTACATTGGTAATCGATAAATCGTATTGCATAATGGTTCCGTTTACATCATAAGTGCTTACGTACAACGCATTGCTGTTGGACGAAAATTCGAGTCCGTAGACATGATCCGCATACGAAATGGTTTTCGGATTGCTCACAACACCGGTGATAATATTAAAATCAAACAACTCCACTTTATCAAGATAACCGGCAGCCAATGCCAGTTTATCTCCGCACGGATTGAATTTCATTTGTCCGTAGCTGTTTTGAATCACACCATCATCATGAACAAGTCCCACATTACTTACCACTGCAGAATCGATCCCGACAGGTGAGATTTTGAACGAATAGAACGAATCGTTGTTCCAGCCGTGGGCCACGAGCCAGTAATTAGAAGTCCCGTGATCTTCAACAGCCGTTATTTTTTCTGTAACGGGTGTTTTCAGCAAGGCATTTTTAACAGTTACATCACCATTTCCGCCATCAAGCGACATGTCCACAATCGAATAACGAAGTCCGAGCGAACCACCGATCTGATCCGTTGTGAAAATATAATATTGGGTCGAATTTTCCGGTTTCGGTACGATCAACGCGGCTTGCGTAGAAGAAAGTCCACCCATTAAACCTGATCCGTTGGGCATTACCACATTGTTGTCATTCCAGACATTGATTCCATCGGTATAAAACAACAGAGCTCCAGTAATTGGGTCGGCAATGGAAGCTGAACCTTCACCTGCTGACATTTCGCTGGTAGTGATAGCAACTGGAGAACCGCTTGTAAAATCGATTCCGGCTTTCGTACCGAAATACCATTTATCGACGTAATGCTGTGCGGAAAGTTTTAAGGAAAAAGCAATCAAAGAGAATAATAGAACATAACGTTTTTTCATAGTAGAGTTATTTGTGTGTCACAAGTTAGTGAAAAAGCAACTATGATGGTTGTCAGTTGGCTCAATTGTAATTTTTAAACACAAATTGAAACTGAAACAACATTTTTAGAGCACACTTTTGGGCTCGCTTAATCCAACGAACCATGAAATCATTTTGCGCTATCCACTAAGTAGGTCGAAGGATAATTCATTGGAATTGAGAGAGGAGGATCACGGTTGTTTAACTCGTTTTTTTTAGTTTTGAGTTGAGTGTTCGAGTGTTCGTAATATTGCGAACACTCGAATTCCCAAATCTCCGAATTTTATCCTGAATTTTGGCCGGATCAAACTTAAAAAGAGGTGCATAATATTGCAAATTCAAGTGCCTTTCTCAACCGCGTAAATTCGCACTATTGCGTGTGTTCTTTCCGACCGAATTTGTCCGTTTTAACTGGCTTTCATCCTCATCCGATCTTAAACCCGTATTTCAAAACAGCGCATGTAACCAAACCGGATCGGTACGTTATTTTGTTGTTTCAAATCAAATACCTACTTTAGGTGTTACTTAAGCAACTAAATATGACAACACGTAAACTACTTCTTTCTTTCGGCTTGTTGGCCCTCTTGACTTCTCCAATCGAAGTATCGGCAACAATTGATGCAACACCATCAACAGCTGCTACTTTTAGTCCAATGGATGCTGACAGCGAGAGCAGTGTGCGTCCAAAAAAGAAGAAAAAGAAAGCTTCCAAAAGGAAGAAAAAACCTCATTGCGAGGCATACTAACCGGTTGCATCCCCTTTTGTTTTTCTAAAAACGCTGATTTTTTTAATCAGATGTCCTTATTATTCTTGCTTATAGGTTTTAAAGCGATTTTCGTGCGCTTAAAAATGTTTAAAACAACCTGTTTCAGGTACTTGACTTTGTTGTAAATAGTTTTTATGTTTGATTAATAAACGCTATTCACAATTCCTTGTTGCATGTACTCCCGAATTGATCAAGCATCTGAAAGTCATTCTTCAAAGCAAACTCAGCCACTTGAATCATCAGGTGTAACCGATAGTCCGCGTTCAGACGCTTTGGTACAGCAAAAATTGCAATCGATGGCCAATGAAAGCGCGCAAGTTGACCGGTTGCAGGCGTATCAGTTAATGGCAAATGCACATTCAGAGAAGCAGGAAGTAGCCCAGCTTCAGCAATTGGCAAATGGTTCGGATGCAGTGATGCAATTGAAGGCTATTCGTGGTGGTGGTTATCTCAAAGGAACCGTTAATTATGAAACTCAGGTCAACAATGGGACTGATAGCGCTTTTTTAATGCAAGCCAGAAATATCCAATTAAAAAATCCAGCTGTAGCAGGTCTCGCCGGTGATCACGCTCCAACCGAGGAGCCCCCCGGATGGACTGGAATTCAAGGGTTGGGACTTACAAATCGTGCTCCTCACTACAAGCGTATGCATTTACTCAATGGTGAACTGGGAGGATCTGGTGCTGACGTCGAAAATCTGGCTCCCGGAAGTACCGATTTGAATAACACGCATTATCAAAAAGTAGAGAGCACGCTTCAGAATCATGTCTATAACGGAGGAACAATACTTTCCTATAATGTTTGGGCATTCTATAGAACAAGTGGATTGGATCGAATGAGTAATGCTACCAAAAACATTTATAAAAGTTCCTTGCATTCAATTCGATGTGAGTATGAATTAGCTGGTACCAATACCATTCAACGATTTGATATAACAGAAGGAAAAAAAACCGCCCAAGCCTGGCCGAATTGATTGTTTAATTCACTCTTTTTTATCCATGTACGCTTTCGCTCATCCAATTTCTGCAAACACTTATCAGTCGACCAACACTGACAGGCAAAGAAATGTTACCAATCCTTCGGGGAAACAAAACAACGCGCATTCCGAAACGGTGGCACAATTGCAACGCCTCGCGGATAACAGTTTGCAGGTAGAACGTACGGCTCAGTTGCAGGCAATGGCAAATAACACTGGCTTGCCTGATCAACTGAAATCGGGAATCGAACAACTTTCCGGGATTGGGATGGATGATGTGAAAGTGCGTTACAATTCGGACAAACCGGCACAATTACAAGCGCATGCTTACGCTCAGGGTAATGAAATTCATATTGCCAGCGGGCAGGAAAAACATCTTCCTCATGAAGCGTGGCATGTGGTGCAGCAAAAACAGGGACGGGTAAAACCAACGATGCAGCTAAAAGGAAAAGTAGCTGTCAACGACGATGCCGGGTTGGAACATGAAGCGGACGTAATGGGCGCACGTGCAATGAATACAGCGATCACAACTGATGTTCAGAAAATTCCGGGGAAACAGGCACAGCAAACGCACCAACCGGTTGCGCAGGCTTATTTCATTCAGCATAATGTCAAGATTTCGGATAATCATATGTACCGGATTGATCAGGCCGCTACGCATCAATTGCAGGTTGCTCCGCATGCACCGGGTCCGAATCCCGCACATTTATTTCATGTTGTAGGCAATACTCCGGACGGTTACACGATTTATGAATTGAATGTTGCTCCTGCGTTTGAAAACGATTGCTTAGGGTTTGCTGAATTCCTGAAAACCGGGAAATATGATAAGAAACCTGCTTTCAGGGCAAAAGGCGACCGACTGAAAGGGAAAGACCGGTTGTTTGGCCATTCGGATGCTCAAAACCTTGATATTGCGGCTGAAGCAAGAGTCAGCGGTAAAAAACGAAAATCGGATTTCTCGCATGGAAGCGACGCTCATCCGGGAATCGGGGAAGCATATGCAATTGTGCGCGGCGAAGAGGAAGTGGATGAATGCCCTTATCACATTGCACAGGTTGTAGCCCAGGATGTTGATGACAACATAACCTGCGAAGCTGATGCGGGAGACGCAGCCAGAGCCGTTCCTGTTTTTGATATGTACACCACGGTTAAAAAGAAAAAGAAGAAAGCCAAAGGTTCTTCGGCAGTGAAAGCAAAGGGTAAAACATTCCACGATACCTATGAGTCCAGTTACCTGACAGCATCCAATATTCCGCCTGTTACCGGGATTTTGGTTTGATATACTTACAATCCAAACTCGCTTGGTTGCCGCAAAATATCTTTGAGCTGGCCATACGAAAACGAGAGTTCCGTGATCTTTGTATACTTGTAAAGATAAATGTGCAGTCCGTATTTGTATAAATCGAACTGGTCCTGCGCGCCTTGTAAAAGCACTTCAATATCAGGGCAATCCAATCCGGCGAATTGGGAAGCATTGAGTTCTTTCAGGAAAAGTTCCCTGAATTTCTCTTTGCTCACTTCATCCTGTTTTAGTAAATCGTTCAGTTTGACGGGGACCAATTGTTTGTTCACAATCCTGAAATTGCTGCAATCCCTTTTTAGAAGAACGGACCTGTTATCATCGTAGGAATAAACCACGGAATTATCCGTATAAAAAGATAACAGCTTTTGGTCACTGCGTTGAATGGTCCTGTAGACCGAAAAAGATTCTTCGTTAAACGTAAAATGCATCATTGGCATTACCGTTCCCTTTTCCCAGTAATAAGGCCGTTCCTCGATTGCAAGCATTTGATTGTCGGTTGACTTTTTGATGTTTTTGTCAACGACAAACTGATTATTCCTGATCCGCGCTTCTTCCTTACAAGAAGGTAAATTCAGTAATTGTCCCTCTTCAAAATTGTTCCATTGCTTTTTACAAAACGCGGCCAGATCCGTATTTTGAATAAGGTTTTCTACCGGTTGCATCGGAAGGATTAATTGGTAATTTGTGTCAATAAAACCTATTTGTTCACCTTGGAACACAAATCTACCATTGGTGTAACGCTCCGTTGAAATCTGTTCAAACGGCTCAGAGAACACTTTCTTTTTCAGGTCAAACAATTGCCATTTATCATCTTTCCGCACAAAAAAAACGCCGGAATTGTAGTGAATATAATCGTATTCAGGAAGAAGCAGAATTTTGTAATCGCCCGAAAAAGCACCGTACTTTCCCTTCACCCGAAAAATATGGTAACCTCTGTTACTTCCCAAAGTCGGGTACTCAAAATCATAGTCAAACATTGGGCGTTTGAGTGAATCCAGCACATGCCACACACTACCCCATTTTTTATCGGCCACACTGTACCAATAAAAGCTCGGAGCGGCGGTACTGAAAAATCGTACTTCCTGGTATTTATTGGCAAACATAGCCTCCACGGCCCTGTTTCTCATCAGGTTGTACGGATCATAGATTTGACGGATAGTACCGGTTTTATCAATTTCGTAGGTGTAACTCACCAGCAACGTATCAGATTCAAACTGAAAAAAGGAGGCATCACATTTTCTGGTAACGCGGTCGGAATAATAATACAACTGGTTATCCTTCACATAATAAACCGATTGCTGAGATGTGTCGGTTAACACATGAGCGTTCTGAATCGGATTCAAACTTCCGTTTACCGATAATCCGGGAGCAATGCGGGCATCGGAACAATTTGCAGCGATGGAACTTCCGTCAACGCTTATCAGATCGATAACATTGTCGTTTTTCAGTTCAAGAACACCATTTGATAATAAACAGATTGTATCGTATGAGCCAGGAACGATCAAATTGCCCTGATTGTTGTAAACGCCCATTTTCCCTTCTTCCCCACAAGCAAAAAAGAAATCCGCCTCCTTGTGATTCCAAGCTTTTCGCCACACCAGGTAGCATTTCGAATATTGAAAAGGCACCAACACTTTGCCGCTTATATCAATTGCACCCCACTTTCCTTTTTGATCACGGAATAAATCAGGACACACATTTCCATTGATCCGGAACTGTTTTTCAGTATGAAGTGTCTTTTCGATTTGCCAGGTTTTGCCTCTTTTCATCGAAGCATCGTAAATGGTAACTGTGTAGTTTTTATCTAAATCTTCTGATGAAAACTCATATGCCCAATACCAGGTTTTGCCATCCATTTCGCGTAAATGAATCGCGTCGTATTTCATTGGGATCGTTTTGCCAGTAACATAGTTTAATAAGCCTTGTTTATCTGACAAACGAAACTCACCGTTATCATTTCGTTCTGCAATTTGGGCGACATACAGCACATCATCGTCCCAATTCAACTTTGACTGATATGATTCATGTATACTCCTGTTGCCAAAACTATTGGCATTTAATTGCTTATGAACCCAATAATCCTCTCCGTTTCTTGAGAAATTGTACCGGTCAAAAAACAGTTTTCCCGAGGAATACAATTCGGTGAAATTGGTATCGAGTACAAACCATCTGTTTCCTTTCCAACCGATTGCCCTGGTTTGCAACGCCTGAATAACTGTATACTCGGCCGACATTTTTCCGGTTTGAAGATTGCAGACAACCTGCTTGTCACTTTTTTTGGTAATCAGGGCCATGTGAGCTGATCGGTTACCACAATATTGATTCAAATGTGAATGAATGGAAATTTCACCTTCAGTAAGGGCTACTCCCCAATGACCATCAGACCGGATTACTCCTTGCAGAGAATCCTTGAAAACTATATAGTTTGCTTCTGTATCCGGACAATATTCTTCTACCCAAACTACATCTATATGATCGTAAACCGGGGGAATCAGTTCTCCTTTTCGCAGGTCGATAATTCCATATTTGCCGGCGGTTTCAGATTTAAAAATGTTTGGCGGCGGCACATAACCATCGCGCATTGAAGAATACGAAGCTGCCGATTCAATCTGATCATAAACAGCAAGTGTCAATTCCTGGAGTGCTTTATTGATGATACCTTTTTTTCCTCCCAATTCATAGAAAAGACAGGAATGAGAATAACTGTAAAGCTGATCGTATTTTGCAGGAATCAACCATTCGTTCTTTCGGTTGATCATTCCTTTTTTGCCGTTCAGGCCTACAATCATTGTATCCGAATTCCAGCGCACCATGGTTTCGTAAATAGCAGGAATTTGTACTTCTCCTTCCGCGGAAAGAATTCCGCAACCCGCAGCTTTCTTTACCACCCAGCCTGTGATGTGGTGTTGGTAATCAATCAGGCTATAAAGCGGTTCCACAACATCATACTCTGCTTTCACTACAATGCTTCCGTACATATCTTTCAAGCCGGTCAGACATGAACGGTAATCCTTGAATGGCGTAAGTTTATCAGACGTGATATCATACTGGGCCTTCAGCCAGGAAGTAAGAATTAGGAAAAGCAGCAGTAACAGTTGTTTCATTGTAGCTTGGAATGGTATATTTCTTAATGCTAAAAGTGTTAATTGTTACGAGAATAAAGATCAATTATTCAAGGGATTTCCCTCCAAAAAATCCCAAATCTGTGAAACCTGTAAATTTTCCGCAAAAATGTGTAGCACTTCCAACCCCGAAAGATTGGATTTTTAAACATTAATACAAGCTCCTATGAAATCAACAAACTCAAATAATCGTTCCCGAGAGGAAAATAACGGACACACAGTCACTTCGGCCGGTTCGGAACATGAAGCAGGAAATGATGGTACGCTGCAATCTTCGCAACTGATGCAGTTATTTTTAACTGAACTGAAAGACATTTACTGGGCTGAACACGCGCTGGCGACAGCTTTTCCGAAAATGATCGAAAGTGTTACTTCACAGGAATTAGTCGCGGTATTAACGTATCATCTGACGGAAACTGCAGCACAAATAGGCCGGTTGGAAGAAGTATTTAAATCGATCGGAAAGCCGGTGAGCGGGTTGAAATGCGCCGCCATGGAAGGTTTGCTGAAAGAAGCGGAAACGATCATGGAAGATTGCAAAAAAGGAGCGATGCTTGATGCAGGAATCATTGTTGCAGCACAAAAAATAGAGCATTACGAAATTGCTTCTTACGGATCATTGCGCCAGTTTGCGGTCACGCTTGGGTTGGATGAAGCAGCTTCGTTGTTTGAAATAACATTGGATGAAGAAAAAGCGGCGAATGACCGGTTAACTTCCATTGCTGTGGAATCGGTGAATCCGGAAGCCAGCGAAAAAGAAATCATCTAGTCATAACGCATGCAAAATCAATAGCCGGGATTGGTCCTTTTCAATCATTGTTGAAGAAACCTTTTGTGAAATAAGATGGTGTCTATGAACCTGGAAATAGCTGTTAGCGGATTTAGCTGGAATCAACTCCTGATCGGTGAAGAGGACTGGAGTTTTTTGCCTGAGATTGTATTTCGGACAATCCTGATGTTTATCATTATTCTGATCAGCCTCTGGTCATCGGGCAAACGTGGCGTGAAACAACTTTCGATCTTTGAGCTTGTTTTCATTATCGGTTTGGGATCTGCCGCCGGCGATCCGATGATCTACAAAACCGTTGGAATTCTCCCCGCTTTGATCGTATTTGTGATGATCATCATCCTTTACCGGATCATCACCTATCTTATCGGAAAATATAAACGGTTCGAAACAATAACAGAGGGCCAACCTATTTATCTTATTGATGACGGCGTGTTCTTAATTCTCAATTTTGAAAAAGAGGCATTGGGTGTAGAAGAATTTTTTGCTGAACTCAGGATGCAGGGAGTATCACAACTAGGACAAATAAAAAAAGCCATTCTTGAAGTTTCGGGCAATGTCAGCATATTTTTCTACCCGGATGATGAGGTAAAACATGGGTTGCCAATCTTGCCAGGGTCATTGGAAAACGATACGGAAGTAATTAATCACCCAGGGTATTACTCTTGTTTTTTCTGTGGATATACCAGCTTGCTTATTGTCACCAAAAAATACCGGTGTCCGGTATGTGCTAATGAAAATTGGATCGAATCGAGTAATGAGAAACGGATTCGGTAAATTTGGATGAATTCCAAACAAAAACGCCTATCCGCTTTTAAGACGAACAGGCGTTATGCGTTTGATTATTTAGGGGATTGGTATTACTTCTTTAATTCTTCACCCAGCACCAGTTCACCGAAACGTTCATAATTGACCAGCCATGCAGCGGCATTTTTCACATAACGGCCTGTTCCGGCGGTTTCCCAGTTGCAATATAAACGGGTAAAACCTCCGTCGATGATCAATCGCTGGCCCTGATCTTCATAAATCGCTGTTACAACATTGCCATCCGTGCTCCAGATAAGCGGTTTCAATTGTTTGTTCGGATCGTGGATTTGCGAAATCGTGATTCCTTCAAATACATATTCCAATCCGGTAGTAATGAGGTGGTCGGCCTGCATACCCGCAGCTGTAGAATCTGCTTTAAACGTTACATTTTGTCCGGCGTAATAACCACCACTCATTGACGCACCGATTAATTTTTGTGCAAGAAAATCGGCATCGGCATGGTATGGATCATTATCACCCCACAGGTAAACACCTTTTCCGCTGTAGAAGAATTTTTTAATGATCTCAGCGTGTTCATCATTCAGCATTTGCGACGTCGACGAAATCACCCACAACTGGCAGGCTTTAGAGAGCGCTTCTTCCAGTTCTTTCGGACTTGGAGCGGCATTACTGAAACGGTAAACCGAGAATCCTTTTTCTTTCAAGGCTGCTTTCGGCTTTTCGAAATCGAAATTTTCGCCGGTGTAAAACTGCAGAACTACAATGGTTTGTCCGTCAAAGGCTCCGTCAACTGCCAGGTCATACTGATTCCCGGAAGCATTTCCGAAGTTATCAGTAGTTGCCACTTTTTTGTATTCATAATGAATTTCCTTTGCGCCGGTTTCGTCATTCGTTCGTTCAACTGCAACTGGCTCGGTAACCACGCTTCTGGCTGCACATGAATTGTAGGCTTGCGCCATCACCAGCTGACAGGTTGCCATAAGCGTAAAAACGGATATAATTATTGCTTTCATAGGGTAATTTTTATGATTCGGCACACCGTACAAGTAAGTGCAAATCCGGTTCATTTATTTTACCGACTTTTTTGCTTTTTTGCCTGATACAGGTTCTTAAATTGAACCACAAAGATTCCACATCCCTTGTTATTTCTTGATTCCGGTGGTTTCAGGATTTAATCAAATTCTAAAGAGTTTAGGGAAAATGATTTATTTGGTACTACTAATAAATGTGAGTTCGGGATAACTGAATCCGGGCAGTGTAATTAACTGCCCGGATCGTGTTTTTACTCGCAACAAGATGGATCGTAACAGCAAGCATCCGTTTTACAGCTCCCGGTTGGAGCGGTTGTGCAGCATTCCGGCGGACAGCTATCTTCACAGAAAGATTTGTCAGCCGTTTTTGAGGTGCTGCCATTCGAGAATGCAAATGATGCCCCGGTTCCCATCAGCGTGAGTACGCCAAATAAAATCATACGTTTTTTCATGGTATTGAATTTTGATATAACGTAAAAGACGCACCACTTTAAAAATGATGCGTCTGCGCTGAACTAAACCAAATTGTTACTTATCACAGCAGGAAGAACCATCTGCAGGTTGAGCACAACAGGCTCCGTTATTTTCTTCTTTCGATGTGCTTGGCGTGCAGCAAGCACTTTCGTTGGCTGGTTGTGTACAGCAGCTTGCTGCAACTTCGCTTGTTTCCAGTGCGTTTTTCTCCAATGATGCAATTGTTTGTGTTTCCATTTTTTTCAGTGTTTGAATGAATAATTCTGACACCTTTAAAGACGGGTATGTGCAGAAATGATGCACACAATCACTAACAATCGCAGTCCATCTCACGCGGAGTACATTCCAGAACGTTACCGCGTTTATCGGTTTCGATCTTGCAACATTGGTCCAGCATGGCTTTGAGCTTTGTGCGCCCGCGTTGTACCTTTGAACGAAGAGTCGGATAAGGAATGTTGTACTTCACAGCCAGGTCTTTTTGACGGATGCCACTGATTTCGCTGTCGTAAATGATGTCGCGGTATTCGTCAGGTAACTGATCAATAATTCCTTTGAGATACTCCGCAAGACCTTTTGTCGTGTCAATTTCTTCTTCTGGTGTGAGCTTTTCGAGCAGGTTGTCATCCAGCGGATTATTCTTGTTCTTCCCGTTGCTGTTGCGCCGGTAATAATCGATAATCGAATTGCGTGTGATGCTAAAGACCCAACTATTCAGCCGTTCACCCTTTTCCAGTTTCCTGATATTGAGAAATATTTTAACAAAGACATCTTGCAACAAGTCTTCAACATCCTGCTTGTTGTTGACCCGCAGCGCAATGTAATTGTACAGAAGCTTGTGAAACTGATTATATAGTGACGTTATTTCCATGGTATTGATTTAAAGGTAACTTTTTTTGTAGTAAGTCCATAATTAATGGTGGTGAGGAACAGGGATACAGTCAGCAGGATAAGTACCGGATGAATGAATTGAGTGTGGTATAGCATTCCGCCGATAAGCGCGCCCAATGCCGCACCAGCGTCGCGCCAGTTCGTTGTAATGGCGACTTCCCGAAAAAGCTGGCCCGGTTCTCCGTTACTACCCGCAGGAGCCAATGACATTGCGGAGCCTGCCGCAACAAAAATCAACAGCAAAGCCGGAATGAAGAATCCGGCGATGAGAATAGTAAATCCGATAGCTGTAAGGAAAACCGCCCCAAGGAATACTTGTCGGATGCCCCAACGATCAGCAAGTAAGCCTGTAACCGGTGAGAGCCCGATAATAACCAGTCGGCGAATCATCAGGTAAAAAGCTGCCAGCGCAGCAATTTCAGGGAGTGATTGGCCACTATCCAGCAGCTTTCCGACGATTACAACCAGCAGGCCGTCAACCGAAAATGCCACCAGGAAGATCAGTGTATTGAATGCCGAGGGCTTCAACCGAAACGCCGATCCATTTGTTGCTGGCGGAACTATCAGAACCGGAAGCAGCATGGCAATCAAAACTGCAAGCGACGTCAGCAGTGCGAATACCAGGAACGTGGCTTGCACGGATATGAATTGCAGGCAAAACGGCCCGGCGATCATTGCCAGCAAAGGCCCGGCTTCCTGAATACCTTTGTTCAGTCCTAAGCTCAATCCTTTTTTCTTCGAGTCAAGCGCATAGTAGATCGATCCAAGGCGCAACATCGAAAAACTCACGGCCCAAATAAGCCGGGCGACAATCCAAAAAGTGATATGGCTTGCAAGTCCATACAGTAAAGTCGAAAAAACCGCCAGGATTGCTGCCAGCACCATTAAATTTCTGGAATTATGGCGCTGATAGAGCTTTGCCACCCACGGATTCAAAAGCAGACGGGTGAATCGGTTGACTGACAGCAGAAACCCGATCCAGATCACCGGAACGCCCAAAACAAATGCGTATGAGGGCAACACCGGATAAAGTAAAGTGTCGCCCACCAACGAGAAGGTGACCACAAGGGCCGATAAAACCGTTGACTTCATACAGCAGTTAACAGCAACCAGCCGCTTCTGGTTCCGCAGTTCCACAACAGGCAATACCATCAGCATTATCCGTGCTGCAGACACCAGTTTCAGGCAGATCAAGCTCAACTTTACGAGCGGCTTCCATGTCACCCGCCAATGCAGCAACAACCGACCGTACCTGCTCGTAACCCGTCGCCATCAGGAAAGTCGGAGCGCGGCCGTAGCTTTTCATCCCTACGATATAAAAGTCCTTCTCTTTCTGCTGCAATTCGAGCTCACCATGCGGGCGCACCGTTCCGCAACTGTGAATATTCGGATCAATCAAGTCGGCAATTGCAGGAACACTTTCCACTGTTGGATCAAATTCCACACGTAGCTCACGTAGAAATGAACTATCCGGTCGCGTGCCGGTGTTGGCAACAATCTCATCTATCCCACGCAAGGCTTTCAATGTCTCGTTTTGCAATCCAATAATCGTAAGTCCGTCGTTTTCGTAAACTATTTCCTGAATTTGGAAAGGTGTATACACTGCAACACGTTCCTCCCGAATGAGCTGTTCAATTTTGATACCTAATGCACCACGTGCAGGTAATGCGTCGTTTTCCTGTCCACCATAGACTTCACGCACATGCTTTTTGCGGAGAATCCAGTGGATGCTTGTTTCCGGATAATTATCTTTCAGCTTGTCCAGTTCCAGGATCGTGTTGATCGCCGAATGTCCCCCACCCACAACAAGCACCTGTTTATTGCCGTAGCGGTGTTTGAGTTCACCAAGTACATCTGGAATACCGTAAAAGATTTGCTGTTGTTGCTCCGCTTCTCCAAATGCAAACACACCTCCCGAACCGATCGGGTTATTGTTCTGCCAGGTACCGGATGCATCGATCACTGCTTTTGTTTCGTACAGGACGTTTTTTCCATTTTGTTTCACCTGAATGACGAACGGCTGTTCTTCCCGTCCGCGTGTTTTCATCTTATCCATGTTTTTTCGCGTGATGGAAACCACTTTGCTGTTCAGGTAAAGAAACGGTTTGATCCGGGGTAATTCGGCCAGAGGAAGAAGGTATTCTGTAACCAGTTCGCCTCCTGTTGGCAGATCTTCATCATCGGGTTTGTTCCAGCCAGCAGTTTCCAGCAGTTCCAGCGCAGCTTTATCGATGTTATATCTCCATGGAGAAAACACACGGATATGGGACCAGCTTAACAAGTTGCTGCCAACCTGATCACCAGCCTCCAGAAGAATGAATGGTAAGTTTCTTTTGACCAAGTGTGCAGCGGTTGCTAATCCTACCGGACCAGCTCCGATAATGGCAATGGGTAATTCGTTTTTTGAACTCATGTTTGTTGTTTTACCCATTGAGAGACGGAGAATGGGTAAAATGATGCACCAAGAGAATCATTTAGTCAAGTTCAGCCTGTTTGACCTGGCTTTTATAATCAGCACAAGACCACAAAGAGATTCAGACAGAACATCCTTGTGGTCTTAACACATCAAACTATTCAAAAAAACCTTGTTTATGTGTGGTTTACTTTTTGAGTTCCTCACCCAGCACCAACTCACCGAAACGTTCGTAATTAACCAGCCACGCAGCAGCATTTTTCACATAACGGCCTGTACCTGCATTATCCCAGGCGTAAAACAAGCGTGTAAATCCACCATCGAGAATCAATCGTTGCCCCTGATCTTCGTAAATAGCAGCTACTACATTGCCATCGGTACTCCAGATAAGTGGTTTCAAAACCTTGTTCGGGTCTTCCATTTTGGAAATGGTAATGCCTTCGTAGACATATTCCAATCCGGTAGTGATCAGGTGGTCTTTTTGCATTCCGAAATTGGTGGAATCGGTTTTAAAACTCACGTTTTGTCCTCCTTGGTACACACCGCTCATGGTAACACCTACAAGCTTTTGTGCCAGGAAATTGGCGTCAGCATGAAACGGGCTGTTATCTCCCCAGATGTAAACGCCCTTTCCGCTATAGAAGAATTTTTTGATGACTTCGGCATGTTCATCGTTGAGCAATTGCTCGTTGGTGGAAATCACCCACAACTGACAAGCTTTTGAAAGCGCTTCTTCCAATTCTTTAGGACTTGGTGGTTTGTTGATGTAACGATATACCGAGAATCCTTTTTCTGCCAGGGCAGCTTTCGGAGCTTCAAAATCGAACCCACTTGTATAAAAATGAAGCACAACGATTGTTTGTCCTTCAAAAGCGCCATCTACCGCCAAATCGTACTGACTTCCGGAAGCATTTCCATGCGCATCGGTGTTTTTTACTTTACGTTCTTCATAGACAATTTTGGTTTCACCGGTGTTATCATCGCGTTGTTCAACGGCTACTTTTTCTGTGATTTCGCTCTTCGCAGCGCAGGAGTTATATTGTGCATTTGCCAATTGGCAACCGGCCAACAGGGTAAAAACGGATAGAATTAGTGTTTTCATACAGGATTATTTATTGTTGTGGGCTGTATGTACAGGTGTGTGTGAATTCGGTTCAACTCGATAAAATGTTTGATGCTTAATGTTGAATCACGCCAAAGGCGGACACGGTGTTTGATGAGGTTTTCGTGGAAACTCTTTTAGAATTATGAATTGAAAAATTATCAATTATAAAGTAGTCCTTCCTTCTTGCGAAACCTCATCAAAAATCAAGCATCCAAAATCCAACACCGTGTCCGCCTTTGGCGTGATTAATAATGTACTCTTGATCTTCCCCTAACATTCAATCCTTGGATTCTGTAGAATTTTGCAGCAAAAACAATGGAACTTTTCATCACCATTTTCGCCGCGTTATTCTCTGTAATCAATCCGCTGGGAACCGTTCCGGTTTTTGTAGGACTTACCAAAGACGACAGCAAACATCATCGCGACACCACTTCGATGTGGACGGCCGTAAACGTGTTCGTTATTCTGATCATCTCTTTTTTTGCCGGAAAATATGTACTTGATTTTTTTGGGATCTCACTCAATTCGCTGCGCATGGCAGGCGGACTGATTATCACAACTTCGGGTTTTGCGCTTTTAACCGGATCGTTTACCAGGCACAAGGGAATGAAAAAAGCCAGCGTGCAGCAGGATCTGGAAACCCGTTCGGAAGTATCACTCACGCCGCTTGCCATTCCAATGCTTGCAGGACCGGGCTCAATCTCACTGCTGATCAATTACAATCAATCTTATACGGGCAGCTTTCAAATTCTGATCGCAATCGGAGCTATTATTGCAGTTTGCGCGCTTGTTTACCTGATTCTGCGTACGTCACATTACATCGTGAAAGTTTTGGGTGCTTCGGGAATTAACGCCATTTCGCGCATCATCGGATTTATTGTGATTGCAATCGGGATTGAATATATTACGGGAGCGGTACTCACATTACTTGAAAAGAAATGTTGAATTTTTAATGTTAAATGCTTAATTAGGTTTTAGGTAGAAACTTCGTTTCCGAAAGGAACTCCCCATTAAAAATTCATCATCAAGCACCGTGTCCGCCTTTGGCGTGATTCAAAATTGAGGTTATCCCACCACAAAAAACATCTTCATCTTCCCTTTGTTTTTCGCTTCCAGTTCACCGCGATACTCAAATTCAAATGCTCCGTTGACTGCCTCAACAACAGCTTCCGAAACATTGATTCGTCCGGGTTCACTGGTTTGCTCGTAGCGCGCAGCAATGTTTACCGTATCGCCCCAAATATCATAGGCGAATTTCTTGGAACCCACTACTCCTGCTACCACCGGACCTGTGTGAATACCGACACGCATGTGCAGGGAATCAACTCCAACGGGCGCATCTTCAACTGAAGCTGCCATAAACGCCTGAAACTCCAACGCGGCTTTGATCATGTTGGATGCGTGGTTTTTGTTTGTTACTGGCACGCCACTTACGCATAGGTAAGCATCTCCAATGGTTTTGATCTTTTCAATATGGTATTTACTGATAATCGCATCAAAAGCACGGAAATAATAATCGAGCAAAGCAACTACAGCTTCGGGAGTATTTTCTTCTGCAAACGTTGTGAATCCTTGAAAATCGGTGAACATAACCGTTGCGCTTTCATACCTTGCCGAAGACGTTTTACCGTGTTCTTTTAGTTCGGCGGCAACGCTATCGGGTAAAATATTCAGCAGCAGGTTTTCCGATTTGGCCTTTTCGTAGGTGATTTCATCATTCTTTGTTTTCAGCACACCATTGCTTCTTCGTTTCTGGAAATATTCAAACAACAGGAAAACAAGCACCAAAATCACCATCGCGATTCCCAGCCACAATAATCGTTGTTCATTCACGGCATCGTGCAATTTGATTTCCGCTTCTTTGTTTTCAACAGCCAATTCGGCAAGCGACAATTTAGATTGCAGTTGCTCGGTGGTCAATGAATCGATTTCTTCGCTTTTTTCCCGGATTTCTTTTTTCGTGCGGTTGATTTCTTTGTTGCCTGACACCACTTCTGATTCCAGCTCGGTTACCGAATCGGACAGTTGCCGGGTGCGAATAGTACTTTGTTGACGATACAATTCTGTAAAAGCCTGGTAATGCTCAATGGCTGTTTTGTAATTCACCACATTGGTTTTCAACTCTGCCAATTCGAGGTGACATTTCATTTGCATCGGAACGTCATTGCTTTTTCGCGCTGCTTCAAGCGCTGCTTCAAACTGTCGTTGAGCTTTAAGGGGCTTTCCCTGATTACGCAGGTTCATCGCCTCCCTGTACATGGCTGTAGTTGTTTGTGCGTACAGCCCGTTACCCGCATAAATCAGCAGCAGGATTACGAGTATTGAACGGAAAACAGTTTTAATCGCCATCTTGTTTTGTAAAGACCGAAAATACGGATTTTCAGGCCAATCGACATCATTTTTTTACACACATTATCCTTGAAAATCACCGCTGGACGAATACGTATTGTCCGTTTTTCACCGATAACGCAACCATTGATTGGGCAGAATGGTCATAGTTAAAAAACACAAGCTTATGAAACAATTGATGATTACCTCGATACTGCTCATTATGGCAGTTTTTTCGGTGAACGCACAAGTCGATTTACCATACAATTCCGGTTTCGAAAATGCTTCGGATCGGTTGGTTTCTACCGATCTGTCGGAAACAGGTAAACTGATTATTCGTTAAAAAACACACCCCCTAGAAAACAGCGGATTCGGAAAACCTGGTTCGCCGTTATTCAAAACCAATTGTTTAGCTATAGAAGCTAACCACAGTAGGACACATAGGAAACATAGTTTTTACACTTTTTCTATTTTCTTATCCGGTAAAATTATTCTTCCTCTAAGATAGCCTGAACACGGCCAACTAACCTGTCTTCGGTCATGATCTTGATACCATGCGTATGTTCAGGAGATTTGGTCAGGATTCGCATTACGATTCCTTCGGTCAATTCACCGGAGCGCTGATGATGTTTCTGAATAAATTCAACCAGTTGTCCCGGCTTGATTTCACTGCGTTTTGGTACCATGATGCAAAGATAAGGGCAATCATGAATTATGAATGATAGAATTATCAATTATGAAGATTGTTCTCTTCGCTGAATCCCTTGATAATTTTCAATTCATAATCGTAATTAAGTATGTGTTTCAACAAGAATGTCATTTAACATAAGATATTTTTGGTTATTATTGACCAAAATATTACCCACTATGCATCACTATTTAATATCCTACGACCTAATTGATTCAGAAAGATTCAATGGGACTTATAGAGACCAAATGATTCGTTTTCTTTTAGAAAATAATTGTTCTGAGTTAACCTCAAATGTCGCAACAACAATTTACTTTACAACTTATCATTCATTATTTGAGTTGCAATCGAGTATTATTAAATCCCGCTTAAAGGATGATATATACTATCATTTAGTTCAAATTGCAACTAAACCCCTTAGCGAAACCCCAAAAATGGAAGTTCACCCAAATCCTGACATTGTAAAAGGTTTTGACGCAGATGTAGCAAGGATCGATGAGTCTATGGACTAACTTCTACAAGTAGCATTATAATTATGGCGTATCTTAAAGAAAAACAAAGAACTCTTAAATTATTCTTCAAACATGAATTGAAGAATAGGTATAATCCTTTTGATTATGATCCTACAGATATAGTAAAAATGTGTTTAACTGCTGAGCAGATTCAGAATGCTCTTGAGTATGATTATGAACTGATCAGTTCAATTTGTCACACACTCAAAAGTGATGGGAACATAACAATATTCCACGATGATCAATTAGACCCTCATGGAATTGAAACTTATTATCTCATTACCCCAGAAGGTAAGAAAGCCCATTTCGAAAAATACTATCTTAATCAATCGAAGTTTCGGAGCATCAGCTTTTGGCTCTCAATAGCCGCTATAATCATATCAATAATTGCACTATTTACATGACAACTAATGGAAACAAAAGACATCAAACAATTGCTTGAAGAAGCTAAGAGCTGGTCAGATGGTAATATAACTTACAAATTTATAAGCGACACATTGCATATTAATAGTCAGATGTATGACAAATATGAAATTGAAAAGGGAAAGGATGAAAAAATTGAGGAAGACCTTTATTTGGTTTTCGGCCCTTACCGCATTCCAATTCTGTATTGGTCAGAAGAAGAGCTTATTCTATTTGTAGACAAGATGAAATTAAGTTTGGGAAGAGTTTACTGACTCACTTTACTTTTATCGATTAAATAAGATATTTATATAAGAACTACTGAGTATATCAAAATGGACCAAGCTAAAGATTTAGAAACATTTAGGGATTCTGTTAATTCTGAATTGACCAAGATTAATCATCGTATTCAGATGGTTTCAGATAATTTAAATAAGCTCACTACAACAGTAGAAAAATTAGATAAAGAAGTCAATGGCAAATTAAATCAAGTACTTGATGACATGACTCTAATCAAAAGACATCTTGGGATTAATGATGTTAGTATGGGCTAACTATCAACGCCTTAACTTAGAAAATGATATTAATATTCAACAAATTGTCATTTCCATTTGATATTGGATGAAGAATTGTTTATTATTTTCTAAATCAATAAAAGTCTAAATGAAAAAAGTAAGCTATGACATACTACTGCTAATAATCGGAGCAATTTTAAGTGTAGTAATTCCAGCAATAATTAGCTGGGCTAATGAAATCCCTTTTTGGTCAGGATTTAAATTTATTTTCGGATACCCAATTCCTTTATGGGGTGTTTTGCTCATACTAGTTTTAATTTATTTAATTGAAAGAATAAAGAAGAAGTTAAAATCTAAACCGATAGAATCAAATTTACCTGACTTTATAAATTACACATCAGATGTGTTTAATGGTAATACATGGAGATGGAAATGGATTAAACGACCTGGCGGTTGGGATATTGATGACATTAGAATAGCATGTACTAATTGTGATACATCGACTCCCCTTAAACATTCAGTTCACATAGGAAGTAATGCAGAATGTCCGAGATGCGGCAATATAATGACAGGACTAAGAACAGCAACTCAGATTTTCAATATTATTAAAGATAATGTTGAACGAGGAATTTATAAACAATAGGTCTAATCTTCACTTTTATTAATTCAATAATATATTTATTATGAACACAATACCGCATATTCAATATAAATCTGGAATGACAATAGAAGACCTCATTCTAGAAATAAATAAGCGAAATGATATTTTGAGAAAAGCACAAAGTAGATTAGAAGATAAAATAGATGCATTAAATCTAAAGGTTGGGCATGGCTTTAACTCAATTGATAAAGATTTGAATGAATTGGAAAATAAAATTGAGGGAACGAGAATCCTTATTGATCAACAATTCGAAGAACTGCGAAAAGAAATGCAAGAGTTCAGAGAAGAAATGAGGAATGGATTCAAAAAGACAAATGAACGTCTTGATGAACTGGAAAAATAAAAACTTTTACTATGAGTATTATCAAAGATTTGAATGAATTCCATTTTACTTTAAAATCAGCATTATTCAATATACTAATTTCGATGCCTTTTTGGTACTTAGATATTTATCTCATGGCTAAATGGTATGTTGAGCAAAACCCGATTCAACTCCCAATTGTAATTGCTTTTTGTTTATCAGTTGGTTGGTATGTAGTATCCTTCTTGGCATATACTGCCGTTTCAGCATTCATGTTCAAATCAAAAAATGAAGGAAAAACGGAATCAGAATTGGATGGTGATATTGATAAGGACACATTTTTACATTGTATGCTTTCTATTGTATTCTTGGGAACTCTTTCTCTATTTGCATATTTAAATAAAGATTCATTCTTGATATTCACAGTAGAGACCTTTATTAGTGCTGCTATGGTAATGGTAGGCGCTATAATATGGTCAATTGGTAAAACATTTTTTTTAAAACGTTGAATCTGTTTGATAACTATGGAACAAATTACATGGACTGATATAACACAAGCCATTGCATCTGCGATTGCGGTTCCAGGAGCAATAGCAGCATTTATTATCCTATTTATCAAAGATAAAAACAAAGAAAAACAGATTCAGAAACTATCAGATATAGCAACTCATCTCAGTAAAATGGCAGATGATTCCGAGAAGCGATATGCCCAAACTCGTAAACCGCTGATTAATACAAAAATCATTAATCAACCTTTAATTAGCGCCTTGACGATTTACTTTCAAAATGCAAATAAGGAATCAGCTGTAATTGACTTTGAAATCATGAATATCCAAAGTAGCTTAATAATAAAACATCCCCTAAAAGATATTGGAGGCGTTCAAGAATTTTCAGCTCGAATTACTTATTCCCAACATTATTCTGATTTACAAAAATTAGCCATCAGATACACCATGTCTGAAGGATATGAGTTTATAAGCAGTATTGAATTAGTTTCAGAAAAACCAACTACAAATGAACTTGGACACAATGCAACTACTCCGTCAATTATATGATGACCTTTATTGAATTATTCTTATATTTAATTCAATAAAGGGTAAAACCTCATAATTATCTTAAAATTTCTATCAAGTTCTATCAATTTCAAAATGTCTATTAAATATCGGAAGGTTTCGATGCAAAGTGCATCATACCCAGAATCTCTTTAAATCTCAAACATATGGGTTTAATAGATTTTGTCCTTTGGATTATTACAATTGTTAACGTAATACCCAAAGTGAAAAAGATCGACATTACGAAAAAGAAAGTAACTATTACTTTTAAGTAATGAGAAAGGTCACTCGAATTCGAGTGACCTTTTGTCTTTTTAAGCTTTATCATCAATCGCACTTTGTAATCAGAGATTTATCCGTTACATTAGTCTAATGTTTAAAAACATAATTGAGGGTGGATCATAATTTCACCCTCAACCTGAACATCAATCTAAAGATCAACAAACAAATGCGTAAGTTGATTATTGAATTGATTAAGGTTATCAGCGCTCTATATTTATTGCTTTAGCAATTATAGATGAGCAAACTTACTTATAGAAGGGCTGTCTTTGGATAGCCCTTTTACTTTTATAGTAAAATAAGATTACTTTGAAACAGATACTTAATTACCTTCATAATTCACAATTATTTATCTCAATCGCCGCAATTCTCCTCCCGGTGACTATCGACCAATGACAGAATTTTCCAACCATTAGCCGTCTTTACCAATTGAAAAGAGTTCACGCCGCAATGCAACCGTTGTTTACCCAGGTAAAATACATAAGGTCCCCACACTTCTGCAATTCCGTCATCTACTTTGATTTCAATTGAAAGCAGGTGTTCATCCCAAATTTCATCATGCGGTGTTCCAACTCCCATCAAAAAACCCTTGAACGAACCTCTTTCAACCTGCGGGATTCCTTGCGGATCAACATAAGTGGTAGATAACCCCGGATTTTCCACAAATGCCGTTTTAACCATCGTACTATCGCCCTTCCGCATGCCGTCGAACAATTGCATTACCGTTTTTTGAACAGCCTTGATTTGCGTGGAATCTGTTTGAGCATTAACTGCGGCTGAAACCGATAAGGCAAGTCCGCACAAGAAACTAGTTTGTATTCGGGTCATGATCGTTGTTTTTTAAAGGTAATCTACTTCTTCCGGGGTCGCTCAAACAATATTGAACTGGTAGAAATATGATGCCGAATATTAACGATATTCTAGTTGTGAAGGGACGAAGAAATGATGAAAGGATGGAATTTGTCTTTTTTTAGGAAACCGGATTTATCTTTGCACACTAGTCCCTGCGGGCAAACTGACCTTTTTTAACCACAAATGTTTCTTTCCCCACCTGGAAGGTTGCTCCTTCCTCAAAGGTGTGCAGATTAGAATAATCCCTATTGTTGAAATGCAAAGTTCCTTTGGTGGAACGCACCAGGTTCATGTAATCTTCATTCAGGATCGGTGAATTGCCACACACGATCACATGTACCGGTTTGGTCAGTTGCGGTACCAAACTCATATCGCGCGGTGAAGCCATGTTGTCGGCAATTAAAACCGTTGATTGACACGTCGGACAAGCTGCTTCGGCTTTGATCAGCGCTTCGATGTTGTTCTCTTCCAAATCACCACCACTTCCCGCTTTCATGGCATCCGACATTTGAATCAACGCTTCATCGAGTGTCACTGCTTTTGCGATGTAAATTCCACCAACGGTACCCACTTTTTTGGTATTGTCCTTCCGGTCGTTGCCATCGTTGAAGAACACAAAATGGGTCATGGAAGTATCTTTTTTGGCAAATTGCCCTTTGATGAACTCGAGAACCTGTGCGCTATACGGGGCCATACTTGCTGTCACGTCGCATACCAGGATGGATTGTTTCCAGTTGTTGTTGGCCAGTGTTGTGGAAACAAATTTGCCTTGTGGTGTCGGTTTAATCCGTGAATAATCAAATTTCGGAATGGAAGGAGCTGTTTCGCTGTCCATTGCGTAAACTTCCAGTGGGCTGGGTATAATGCTTCCGCGTTCCATAAAATCGACGGTAAACATCACCATACAATCGACCTTTTTACCACCGACGGAACCTGGCGACCATTTCGGCATCGTGCGCATAAAACGCAGCATTTCTTCATGATACGGTGTCGGACTTCCCGCTCCTGGTAATGAGATGTGCTGGATATTTCCTTCTTTATCGATGATAAACTGCACCACAACTTGTTCGGCTTCGCTTTTTTCAGAGGTGGAAGGATATTTAATATTATTGGCAAAAAAATCGATCCGTGCGCGCTCTCCACCCGGAAAAGCAGGCATTTTGATCTTGGGCGGTTCAGCACTTGCAGCGGTTCCGGCCGTATCACCTTTCAATTCGTTCTTCAGATAAGTATCATACGCCGAAGGCGGAACGGTGCCGTCAGCAACTCCTTTCAAAAACTCCAGTTCCGTATCACGCAATGCAGCCGAAGCGGGTTCGCGGTAAGTGATCGCAACACCATGAAAGTAATCCTTGCCTTCTTCGGAAGATGTGCAACCTGTTTGCGCCATTAAGACCCATTCCACCGAAGGTTGGGTTAACAACTGCGGAGCGGCGGCAAACAATGCGCGTAAACGCTTGCGGTTCAACCCGTGCTGATCAAATGTTTCGGATTTGCGGTAAGTGGTATAAATCAATTCGACCTTCGTGATGACTTTTCCTTTCAACGCCGCCAGTGATGCTTTTTCCTGGTAAATCGCGTCATTGAAACCGGTGCGTAATAAGAATACATTGGTTCGTGGTTTGGTTTCGTATTTCACCAACGGTCGTGGCGTCAACGCAATCACATCCGCTATCAGTTTTTCGGCGGTTTGCTGAGCTGATACTGATAAAAAACACCCTGTAATCAAGGTTAATAAGTACCACTTTTTCATAAGGATTGTTTTTTTAATCTAATACGTCAAGGCTTGCTTTGTTACAATTTTGATCCAAAAAAGCAGGTTGAAATTCCCGAATTCGGGAATTTGGGTGTTCGGGATATCCCGAACACCCAATCCAAAAAATCGATCAGCTATTTTTCTTCAAAATCCTTATGAAAACATTTAAATTGAAACTATTCCACCATAAACGACAGCGTCAGGTGCTTGGTCAAAAAGAAAAAAGTGAACAAAAACACAATGTTGCGATGTATACTCGCTTCCTTGTTATCGAGATAAAAACAGACGAGCCAGGCCACTAACGGCAATATGGCCCATAGGTAGCTATTAAATACAAAACATGCTACGAAGCCGGTCACCAGAAGCATTCCCGCAATCCGTAGCGGAAGTTTTTTCCATTGTGCGGAGACAAATAAACCCCAAACCAGGAAAACGATTGCGAAGCCCAAGAGCAGGTAATCAATAAAAAAATGGTCATCAAACCATTGAAAATTGCTTTCGGTGATGAAAAATTCAAGGATAAAATCGGAAGCAATCAGTTGAAAAACAGCCCAGCCAATGGCAGTAAAACCAATAAGATCGGGCATTTTACGATCAGCAATGTAGAGCAAAATGATTGCTGCCAGCATACTGATTTCATACAACGGGAAGGGAAAAATCCATGTGTCTTTTTGCATGTAAATGGAAAATCCAAAAATACAGGCAGTAAGAATTGTTAGCCGGACAACGTGTTCCCTGGTCATTTTTTCTTCGCCAATGCTTCTTCGATATAATCGAAGGTAGAAAGGATCACGGGTTTTCCGTTTACAACGGCAATATCATGCTCGAAGTGAGCGCTCGGCTGTCCATCAGCTGTAACGATGGTCCAGTTATCTTCCAGCTGCGTCACTTTTTCAGTTCCCATATTGATCATCGGTTCGATGGCAATGGTCAATCCGTTCATGATTTTCTTACCGCGCCCGCGCTTGCCGTAATTGGGAACCTGCGGATCTTCGTGCAAGGTTTTCCCCAAACCGTGTCCAACCAATTCACGCACGACTCCGTAACCGTGTTTTTCAGCGTGCGCCTGGATTGCATAACTGATATCTTCAATGCGATTGCCTACCACAGCCTGCTCAATACCAAGGTAAAGGCATTCTTTGGTAACATCGAGTAGTTTTTGTCGTTCGGGTGAAATCTTTCCCACCGCAAATGTATAGGCATGATCGCCGTAGTAACCTTTGTATACTGCTCCGCAATCCACCGAAACGATATCACCTTCCTGGATGGGGCGCGAAGTCGGCAAACCGTGTACCACCTGCTCGTTGATCGAAATCAGCAGTGTGCTCGGACAACCGTACAAACCTAAAAAACCGGGAATAGCGTCTTGCGAACGGATGTATTTCTCCGCCATTGTATCCAGCTCAAGTGGTGTTACTCCGGGACGTAATTCGGCGGCAATGAGGCCAAGCGTGCGGCTAACCACCAAGGCCGCCTGACGCATGATTTCAATTTCTTCTGCGGTTTTGTATTTAATCATAGTGCGATTCAGCAAATTCATGAAGAGCAAATTTACGATTTTTTTGTTGGTGACCGTAGGCGCGGGATGCATCCCGCGCTTACAGCCAACATTAAAAATCATTTTCCTTTTGGTACGTGTTTGTCTGTATATTTTTGCGCCGTGCGATTCCAGTTATCGATGTATTTAGTACGCAGGGTGTTCAGCAAATCGTTGGTTTTGTTGTAGGTTTCAACCCCTGAATTCATTTCGTTTACGGCTTTGTTGTAACCATCAACATCTTCTTTTGTGCGATCACGTTCTTTTTTCTGGTCGAATGCCGCTTTTACTTTGTTGAAGTTTTCAGTTTTCAGGAAATAGTCAGCCATTTTAGGAACGTCTTTATCTGCTTCAGTGATGTAAAACTTCAATAATTCTTTCGTTACATCGATCAAAGAAGCATCATTGGAATAACCGGTCAATTTATCTAATTTCCCCAAACCTTCTTCTGCAGTTGTTTTCAGTGCGTTCCGGTTTTGCTCAATTGCACTCAGATCTTTGCGGTTAATGGCATCCATCATGTACAATTCCTGTTTGAAGCTCTTGAAGAAAATCAAGTACACTTCGTTGTAGTGATCATAAACCTGACCGGAAATTTCCATTTTCTGGTCAAGCGCATCAGAAGATTCGATCAGATTGATGTTGTTGGCTTCGGCGAATGTTTTTTGCGAACGGCCGACCATTTTACCTGCTTCAACCAGTTTATCGTTGGCTTTTTCACGGGCGGTCATATACGCCTCCATCGCATCATAAGAATCTTCTGCGATTGCTTCCATATCTACGATTTTGGCGTAATCTTCTTTCAATACAAGGTTTACCAGCGTAAAATAAGCAACTACCGAATCACGGTAATCCGTTGAACCGCTAAATCCTTTGGCCGATTTTGCTTTGGAAAGCGCTGCGTTCGAGGTTTGAATAAGTTCGCCACGACGTTTTTCTACTTTTCGTGCACTTTTTCCGTGAGAAACCGAGCTGGTGTAATCCCACATATCTTGTTGAATGCTGCGGTATTCGGTGCTGAATACATTCATGTAATCCAATGCCCCATTCTGAGCAGTGGCTGTTCCTGCAATCACAAGTACGATTGCGGTGATCAGGTGTTTGAATTGATTTTTCATTTGTTTGTATTTGGTTGTAAAATTCGGATTATTTTTTGCTTTTGATGAGATCGTTCATAATATGAACGGTTTCCATCAGTTCGATATCGGTAACCAACCGCTCCAGGAACTTTTCGTTGTATTGACGCAACAAGTCATTCGCCTGGTAAATTTCCGTATCAAACAGGTTGGCTTTGGGTTCAAAACCAACAGTTAAACTATCCCGGAACGTTTCCAGTTTTTTGGTTAGCTGCTGCCATTCGTTACGTTGTTTCAGCTGCGTGGCCAAATCAAAAGTCAACAGGGTATCTTTATTAAACAATGTTTGGTATTCGTTGAGTAATGCTACATACGTTTTTAGCGATTCAGTGTTTTGAATCCTGTTCTCAGATGCTGTTTTCAACTGATCTACCGGCAAATCAGCATTTGGCGTAAAGGTCATTTTTTTGGTAATGGAATCGGGGATCAATGCGTTTTCATATGTTTCTTCACGGATCGACTCACCTGTTTCCAACCGAAATGGCAACATAATATCCGGCGTAACGCCGTTTTTCTGGTTCCAGCTGCGTGTTACGCGGTACAACACACCGTTGGTGATATTGGCATAACCGAAATCGCTGTTTTCCTGCATTAAAAAGGCCGTGAGCTCATTGTAATTTGGATCGAGCGGATAAATACTCTGACTGGTGGCTTTTCCGAACGAACGCTGCCCCACGATTACCGCTTTGTTGTAATCCTGTAAAACACCGGCCACAATTTCGGAAGCCGAAGCACTGCTTTCATCGATCATCACGATCAATGGCCCGTTGTAAACCGAACCGCGATTAAAATCTTTGAGTACTTCTACTTCACCCGAATTGTCTTTGATCGCAACAACAGGTCCGTAATCGATAAATAAACCGGATAAATCAACGGCTTCATGCAACGAACCGCCACCGTTTCCACGCAAATCGAGGATCAATCCCTGGATGTTTTCTTTGTTGAGTTTCAGAATGCATTTGGCCAGATCGTTGGAACAACCCAATGCGGACGTATCGGTCCAGTTGACGTAAAAATCAGGTAATGTGACATAACCGATTTTTTGTTCGCTGTGCAATACCGCATTTTTGATGATATCACCGTCGCTGTATACACGCGCTTTTGTCAGAGTGACTTCGCGTTCTTTTCCGGCTTCATCCAGAATAATAAGCTTGATTTCTTCGTCATCGTGCGCATCGAAATAATCACTTACTGCGGAAGCATCATTCTTCGGATCGGTGAGATCGAGCATTTTCGCTTTTCCAAGTTGAATTCCTTTCAGGATATCGCCTTCGTGCAATTCATCGCTCAACCAGGCCGGACTTCCCGGAAAAACATCGGTGACAATGACTTTATCAGATTCGCTTTCACCAAAGGAAAAACCGAACAATTCGCGATCAGGCGTTAATTCTTCTTCAAACTCACTTTTCTGCGAAGGCGAGAAATACAACGAATGCGGGTCGAATGCCAAAGCGATTGCTTCCAAATACGCGTCTTCCAGGATTCGCTGATTTTCGTTTAGTTTGGTGCTAACCGTTTGATAATAGTCGCTGATTTCGTTTCTCACTTTTTTCTCCCAAACCGGAATTGAATCTGCCGGAAACTGTTCCTGATCGCCAGTAAGTAAACCAACCATGCGGTCTATGACTTCCAGCTGCAATCCTTGTTTCCAGCGTTCGTGATGCTTGCTGGCAGCGGCAGGTTGGTCAAATGTAGAAAACGGCAACCGAACGGTGCTTTTCAACGTGACCGGATTGGCTAAATAAGTTTGCGTTAATGCGGTCAGTTCCGAAAGACGTTCTTCAAAACGTTTGGCTACGACCATAAAATAGCTAAGTTTCTTTTCTTCGATATCCTGATCAATAGAAGCGGAAAGGCGTTCGAATTCCCGAATGTCTTCGGTAGTAAAAAAGCGGTGTTGCGGATCAAGGAATTGCATCACCAGATTGTGTACGCTTTTGCCAAAATCATCGTTGATGGCGCGCGGTTTTACATGTTCCTTTTGAATACGTTTCACCAGGATATCAGCTTGTTTTATGATTCTGGATTCGTCAATGGCAAATGCAGCTACCGAATAGAACAGAAAACCACAAACAAGAAGGAAAACGCGCATAAGATGATTGTCAGGGCGTAAAAGTACGGAATTCAAATTATGAATTATGAATGTTGAATTATGAATTGCTTCGCAGCAGAGGTATGAAGCAAAAACGCTCGTTCTACCAAGGTAGAACGAGCGTTAGAGGTATCTTTAATACTGTCTCATCAATTCTTCACAAACCTACAGGCACCATTATCGGTTCGAATGATGTATGCACCCGCCGGAATTGAATTCAGCTGAATTTCTTGTTTTTCACTGTAATTGGTTTGTGACCAGACTATCCGGCCATCAACCCCGATTATTTTCACAAATTCAGCCGGAGAATCCAACCACAGTTTGTCGGTTACAGGATTGGGATAAACCATTAATTCAGACAACTTAGCCTCATTTAAACCAATGTACCAATCGAGGTTATACGACCACATGGAACGGCCATATGTTCCGGCAATAAGTTTGTTATTTACTTCATCAATGTCAAGGTCATTGACAGCACTAACCGGAAAATTGGCTCCAACGATATTCCATGTTTGTCCGTCATTTTCAGAGTAATAAACACCACCGTCAGTTCCCAAAAACAGTACTTCATTTCCTGCCACGATATACGTAATCAATGAGTTGATACCGATGACCGGTAAATTGGAGGAGATATCCGTCCAGCTTTGTCCGCCGTTTTCACTTTTATAAATAAGTGCCTGACTAAAATTGTTGTAATAACCCGTCATTGCAACATAGAGTTTGCCATTCACTTTTTTCGAATACCGTACCGAAGACACATAATGTTCTGGCAGGTTGGCGGTAATGTTGGTCATGTTTCCATTCGTAAAATCACCTTTCCATACCAGGCCATCGCTTGTACCGACAAGTATATCGTTGCTTGAAAACGGATTACTGTTCAATTCGGTAATCGTATGATAAGACGGACTAGTGGTTGCTCCCATGGCAATTCTTGTCAAGTCCGCAGAAACTTCAGTCCATTGATCAAAAGGAGGAGAGGACATCACAACGAGTTTATTGGTGCCGGCAACCAATTCACCGGTTTCCTGCACCAAATATGGTGTGTCCCAATTGGTTGGAACAGCGCCCAAAGAGTTATTAATCGAAATGTCAATATATCCATCGTTGTCACTGAGCCAATGGATGCCACCCCGTTGCGTTTCAAAAACAACTTTCCCTTCGTTTGCATCAATATAATTGGGCGTAAATCCGTCTCCGCCAAAATCGCGCGTCCAGGGTGTTTGAGCATTGCCGGCAGATGTTCCGTTATCCTGGGAACCGCCTGCATAAACACCATCTGCAAAGGTTTTTGCGGTGATCCGATAAAACTGAGTGATTGGCAATTCTCCTAAAACAGTCCAGTTTTGGCCCGCATCGGTTGTTTTATACATTCCACCATCGGTACCGATAATCATGGTTGTTGAATCAATGTAATGCAATGCGTGTTTGTCGGCGTGCACTTCGTAGGTAAACCATTCCGGCACATTCCGCGCCCATGTCTGACCACCATCTGTGCTTGCATATTGTTCAACTCCTGGTAAAACAATCGTATTATCATCAAACGGATTGATGTGAATTCTACCGAAATACCACCCGAATCCGCCCAAAAGATCTGGATCTAATCCGCTTGACGGACCGGTAACATTCAAAGCTGTCCATGAAAGTCCGGCATCGTTGGAAAGAAACACATCGTAGACCTGGTAATTCTGATCTACGTATACGGCGTATAATTTATTCGAATTGGTTTCTGAAATTGTTATTCCCACACGGGATAATGGAATGGAAGGCAATCCGGTAGTGAGCTGTGACCAGGTTGCACCCGCATCGGTTGATTTGAAGATCTTGCTATCCGGTCCTACAGAGAAGGAGTTTCCGAAGCTATTCATCCGGTTAAATGTGGCTGCATAAATCACATCCGGATTTTGGGGGTCTGCGATCATTTCACATACGCCGGATGAATCCGAAACGAACAGCGTGTTTTGCCACGTCGAGCCGCCATCTGTACTTCTGAATACGCCTCTTTGGGTTGTCATAGCAAATCCGTCGCCCAAGGCTCCGACTAGAATTAAATCCGGTTGATTCGGATGAACGATACAAGAAGTGATGATCCCGACCTGCTGCAGTCCCAGATGGGTCCAGTTTTCACCCAAATCGGTTGATTTATAAATTCCGTTACCATTATAGGAACCTCCACCGAAATTACGATCACCTGTTCCCGCATAAATGGTTTGAGTATTCGAAGGATCAACTGCAATTGCACCAATGGCCAGGTAGCTGTAATCATCAAATACCGGTTCCCAGGTTTGTCCGCCGTTTTTCGTCCGGAAGATTCCACCGTTTGGTGTTCCTGCAAAAATGGTGTCGCTGGCACGATGCAGCGGTGTAATCACGTCTACCCTGCCCCCGATATTAAACGGGCCTTCCTGTTCCCACGTTCCGTTTAAGTCAACCCCAATTTTAGCAGGATCCTTTTTAGCATCCGCTACTTCTTTTAATCCTTTAAACAGCAGTTTTTCGTTAAAGCCGTAAACGGGATGCGAATACTTCTTTGCCCAGTAATCATTCGGTTTGGGTCCTTTCTTTTCAGAAACCACCTGAACAGGTTTGGACACATGACAAGCAGCCATAACTGCCAGCAATAATAAGGGGAAGAGATGTTGTATCGTTCGTTTCATATGCAGTTGTTTTATGCTACTAAAATTATAGCATATTAAAATCAATCGCTTTCCAATCGCGCTATTGTTGTTACCGTTTAGTCAATTAAAGTTGTTTTTTGTAGAAAAACAAAAAACACTCGCCCATAAGACGAGTGTTTTTTGCAATTAGTTAATCGTATTTTTTACTGGATGATCAATTTTCCTGTTGCGAATTTCACACCATTTTGGGTGATTCGGTAGAAATAAAGATCTGGCGTAAGATTGTTCTTTTGAATCACTGTTTCCTTGTTAAAATCACCGGATTGTGTAGCAACTACTTTGCCTGTAACATCGATCATTTCAACGGTGTACTGACCTTCCAATGCAGTAGATTGCACCAGAATAGTTGTGTGATCAGAGAACGGGTTCGGGTAAACTTCAATTGAAGAAACACCTGCCAATTCATTGATTCCAGTTACGGTAACCGTGATGTTATTACACATTACGGCAGTATCACCACATTCGTTCATGACCTGCAAACAAACGTTGTATACCCCACTTGTTGCGAATACATGTGCCGGTGATTCGTCAGTAGAGGTGTTTCCATCACCGAAATTCCATAGGTATTCAGCTGCCCCGGCAGATGTATTCGGGAAATCATAATTTAAATCTGTTCCGGTTGATGTGAACGCAGCCGTTAATGTCTCAGGACACAACGTGATCATGTAGCAAATGGTATCTGCTGAACAAGCGCTGGATGCGATCAGGCAAACCATGTATGAGCCATTGGCTGTATAGGTATGTGTAGAATTGATATCTGTACTTGTATTGCCGTCACCGAAATCCCACACTGCGTTGTCTGCATTAACAGAGGTGTTGTTAAACGAAACTTCACCGCCTGCAATCACTTCAAAGAAGTCGGCAGTAACCGGGTAGCAAATCGTAACCGTTGTACACATTGTATCAGCTGAGCAATCACCTGTACTTATTAAACAAACAATATACGTTCCCGAAGCTGCATAAGTATGTGTGGGATTTGCAATAGTATCCGTGTTGCCGTCACCGAAATCCCAGGCCCATGAAGTTGCCAACACAGACATATCAGTGAAATCAACTACGTTGTAGGAGGAATTGGTTGATTGGAAATCAGCCGTAGTAGGAATACAAACGACAACTGTTTGACACATCGTATCAGCTAAACCGCACATGTTGGTTGCAATCAAACACGCATTGTAGGTACCACTTACGCCATAAACATACGTTGGCGATTGCACTGTGTCGGTATTTCCATCACCGAAATCCCAAGCCCATGAAACAGGATTGTTTGTTGAGTTATCCGTAAACGTAACGGTTCCCACTGTGTCTATTGCTGTGAATGAAGCTATCGGTGTGCTCATACATACGTTTACTGTTGTACACAATGTATCTGTTCCGCAACTATTGGTAATGTAAGTACAAACGTTATAAGCTCCGTCAGCTATGTAAGTATGCGTCGCATTATCCGTGGTATCCAATGGCGTTCCGTCACCATAATCCCATGCAGATACAAAAGAAGTATCTGCACCATTGGTGAAATCGAATGTTCCCGGAACGGTTTCATTGGAGGCCAGGTTGTAGGTAACCAGTGTGTCATAATACAAATTCACACGGCCGATACTGCCACTCGCTTCTGTCCACAAGTCCTGCGGAACGGTTGTTGTCAATGGAAATTGCATCCCCAAACGGTTCAAGGTAACTGTATTGCCTTCTATAGTAGTCGTATTTCCTGTATTGCTGTATGAAACAGTGGTACCACGACATCCGAGCACACCTATAATATCTCCTGCTTCTACCTGGATGTTCATTGGGAAAATACCGGCTGCCGATCCATTTTGGATGAGGAAAAGTGTTGTGAAATCATTGGTAGTAACAGAATACAATGGCGGAGCTGCATTGTTGAATCGTACAATCGCAATACTTTGATTTCCTGAACTGGCTTCTGTGGTTACATCTGCTCCGGTAATAGTGAAACACGTAGGTGCTGTAAACCAGTAACCGCGTACATTCCCCGTAAAAGTGCTTGTTTGCGCCGGCATGGGAGCCAAGATCTGAGTTTGTGACCATAAACTTCCGGTAATCAGCAGTGAGATAAGTAGTAATAATTTCATATAATCGATTAATTTTCAGCAAAAGTACAACAAAAAAACACCCGTCCACCTAAGGCGGACGAGTGTTTTAAAAATTGTATTTCGGATTGACTTACGCCAATACTTCTTTTACTTTATCTGCTGCTTCCTGCAACAATACCGCTGAATGCACATTCAAGCCCGAATCATCGATGATTTTCTTCGCTTCAATGGCGTTTGTACCCTGTAAACGAACAATGATCGGCACCGGAATGTTCCCGATATTTTTGTAAGCATCTACAACTCCCTGAGCAACACGGTCACAACGAACGATTCCACCAAAGATGTTGATCAGAATTGCTTTTACGTTCGGATCTTTCAAAATGATATGGAATGCTTTTTCAACACGCTCGGCATCGGCTGTCCCACCTACATCAAGGAAATTAGCTGGATTTCCACCTGAATATTTAATGATATCCATGGTTGCCATCGCTAAACCTGCACCGTTTACCATGCAGGCAACGTTTCCATCCAGTTTCACGAAGTTCAAACCTGCTGCATCTGCTTCTACTTCTGTCGGATCTTCTTCGGAAGTATCACGCATAGCCAGGTAATCCGGGTGACGGAACAATGAGTTTCCATCAAGAGTTACTTTCGCATCAACGGCAATGATTTTATTGTCAGATGTTTTCAACACCGGGTTGATTTCAAACATGGAAGCATCGCAACCTTCGTAAGCGGCATATAATGCTACAACGAATTTGGTCATTTGTTTGAATGCCTCGCCTGACAAACCAAGGTCAAACGCAATTTTACGTGCCTGGAATCCCTGAATACCAACGCGCGGATCGATTACCTCACGGTTGATCAAATGCGGCGTATCGTGCGCTACTGTTTCGATATCCATACCACCTTCGGTAGAATAAACGATTACGTTGCGGCCCAATTCACGGTCGAGCAATACGGACATGTAGAATTCGGAAACTTCTGATTCGCCCGGATAGTATACGTCTTCGGCCAACAAGATTTTGTTGACTTTTTTACCTACACCGTTTGTTTGAGCAGTTTCTAAGTGACCACCTAAAATGCCTTTCACTTTTTCTTCGACCTGGTCAATTCCTTTGGCAAGAACCACACCATGCGAACCGGTTTCAGCTACAACACCTTTTCCACGTCCACCTGCGTGAATCTGTGCTTTTACCACATACCAGCTGGTACCTGTATCTTCTGTCAATTGTTTCGCTGCAGCAACTGCATCTTCAACTTTTTCAACTACAACACCGCGCTGAATGGCTACGCCGTATTTCTGCAAAATGGATTTACCCTGATATTCGTGTAAGTTCATGACAACTATCGTTTTTTTTGGAGCGCTAAAGGTAGGAAGTATTCTTGAATTGAATTGATGTTTGATGGAATAATGTTGGATGAACTAATGTTGAATTTTGAATGCTTAATGTTAAATGGTCGAACAAAGCAATTGACGACCTGTAAATTAGAAAAAGATAAGGATTTTCATCTATTCTGAAAACTGTTCATTCAACTTTAACGTCTATTCTCATTGGAATTTTTACAATTACTTAGTGGGATTGTTATTATTTCAACATGAATTCGGAGATAAAAATTCCAGGCTGGAATTATACTCTTTTTCCGTTGTCATCCAATGTTTTATAAAGTTGGTCCAGTCAAAAATAAAGCATTAAAACGACCGCTTTGCCCTCATTGAAACTGGTGATTCATTTGTTTTAACGACTAATAACAGCTATATTTAAAGGAATATAATCCGAAAATCGGGTTTCTTTTAAATTCTATTATATGAAAATCGGATTGATCGGATTTGGTAAAACAGGCAGGTCTGTTGCCTCAGCAATTTTGCAAAACAGCGGGTTTTGTCTTGAATGGATTTTAAAGCAAAAAAAGTCTTTGGAAGATCGGTCTGCTTCTGAATTTCTTGGGGTTGATTCGGATGATCCCGGATGTATTTACTCCACACAATCCGTTACTATGGATGAACTTCTTGATAAACATCCGGTTGATGTAATCATTGATTTTTCTTCGAGTAAGGGTTTGCATACTTATGGAGAGGCTGCTGCTTCCCGTGGAATCAAAATCATATCGGCAATCTCGCATTATGAAGAAACCGATCAACTTTACTTAAAAACGCTCTCGGAATCTACAACAGTGTTTTGGTCGCCTAATATTACACTTGGGGTCAATTACTTATTATTTGTTTCGAAACTTCTCAAAAAAATTGCTCCATGGGTGGATGTCGAAATCGTTGAAGAGCATTTTAAAGGAAAAGACGGAATTTCGGGAACTGCCATTAGAATTGCTGAGGCCTTGGACGTAGAAGAAAAGGACATCAATTCAGTGCGGGCAGGTGGAATTGTTGGTAAACATGAGGTGATTTTCGGGTTTCCTTATCAAACTGTGCGCCTCATTCACGAATCAATAGCACGGGAAGCTTTTGGAAATGGCGTTTTGTTTGTTGCGGAAAACCTGAAGGACAAACCTTCGGGACTTTATACTTTCGAAGATATCCTGATTCCTTATTTCGATGTTCATGAATTGAATTGATCGGCAGGATTTATTTGTGTTTTTGTTCCTGATCCAAGAAGTGGTATCGTTTTCATAAATCGCTGTTTTCTACGAATTCTTTTAACTTTTTTTGTTGTTGCATAGTTCTATGCTTAGAAACAGAAGATTACGCTATGCTGCCTGATTTTCCTATGTATTAAAGCCAATTAAGTCGGTATTTACATTCCGATTTTCCCAGTAAAAAGGGAGAATTAACCTTATATTTAAGGTTTAAACCATTAAAATATCCGGCATGACAAAATCCCCGATTGACAAGCTCTTACAACCTGTACATCGTTTTATACATCGAGAATTTACCGGGGGAATCGTGCTTTTCATCAGTGTGATCATCGCTTTGGCATGGGCCAACTCTCCGTGGTCGGAATCCTACCATCATTTATGGGAAACCACGTTTTCAATCGATTTTAACGGGAATAGTTTCAGTCATCCTTTACACGTTTGGATTAACGATGGTTTAATGGCGTTGTTCTTCTTCGTGATCGGTTTAGAACTAAAACGGGAATTCATGGCCGGGGAGTTGTCGACGGCAAAAAAAGCGTCGTTACCGATGATCGCTGCCCTCGGTGGTATGATCGTTCCGGCTTTGATTTATGTGGTGATTAATTTCAATTCAGGAACTGCTAAAGGATGGGGAATACCAATGGCAACCGATATTGCCTTTGCGCTCGCGTTGTTGTCATTGGCGGGTAAGCATATTCCTGTGTCTGTGAAGGTATTTCTTTCGGCCCTGGCTGTGGCTGATGACCTGGGGGCTGTTTTAGTGATTGCTTTCTTTTACACATCACATATTGCTTTCCTGCCATTATTGATTGCCCTGGGATTGCTGATTTTACTGGTGCTCGGTAATGTTTTGGGGGTACGCAGTATCTTTTTCTATCTTATTATCGGGATCGCAGTATGGGTTTGTTTTCTTTTCTCGGGCGTTCATGCCACCATTGCCGGCGTACTCGTAGCATTTACTATACCGGCCCGCACCAAAATCGACGAGGAAGAATTTGCCCGTAAAACCCGCAGACAGCTGAATGAATTTGAAGAACAAATCCCACTGAGCAGTACACTGACGACTGGCGAGCAGCACGATACGATCCAGCAAATGAAAAAACTTTGCCAGGATGCCGAAACACCGCTGCAAAAGATCGAAGATAAGCTGCATCCCTGGGTAGCATTTGTTATCATGCCATTGTTCGCCTTATCGAATGCCGGAATGATCATACATGGTGATTTCTTTGCTTCACTTGGGAATCCCGTGAGTATTGGTATTATCATCGGGCTTCTTGCTGGAAAGTTCATTGGTGTATTTTCCTTTGCGTGGCTGGCAGTGCGTTTCAAAATCTCCGATTTACCCGAAGGAGTGAACTGGATGCACGTAATGGGTGTATCCGTTCTTGCCGGGGTTGGTTTTACCATGTCTTTGTTTGTAACAGGGCTCGCATTTGCCGACGCTGCCCTAATTAATCAGGCGAAATATGGGATTCTCATAGCTTCTTTTGTGGCCGGTGTAACAGGCGTTCTTCTTCTTAAATTGACTAAAAAAGCCTCAAAGGTTTCAGGATAGTGTTATCTTTCTAACAAAAGAAAAACGATGGAACGAATCGATATACTTAGGGAACTGAAACGGTCTGTGGTTCGTCGATTCAATCTGCGACACGATCAGGCAGACGAAGCTGAGGTGATTGATTCGATTACCCGGAATTCCGATTTTATCGGTGCAAACCTGTGGACATTAATCTTTGCTATTCTCATCGCTTCTATCGGCTTGAATATGAATTCAGCTGCTGTTATTATCGGTGCGATGCTGATATCCCCGCTTATGGGACCAATTATGGGAATCGGGCTTGGCATCGGGACGAATGATTTCGACCTGGTAAAAAAAGGACTTCGAAACTTGCTTATAGCTACAGTCATTAGTATCGGTACTTCGGCAATTTACTTTTGGATTACACCGATCCATTCTGCCCAAAGCGAACTGCTTGCAAGAACTACACCATCTGTCTGGGACGTGTTCATTGCTTTTTTCGGTGGTTTGGCAGGTGTTGTTGCAGCAACCCGAAAAGAAAAAAGTAATGCCATTCCCGGTGTAGCCATTGCAACAGCTTTAATGCCTCCGTTATGTACTGCGGGTTTTGGGCTGGCTACCGGACAGTTTTACTATTTTTTGGGCGCGCTGTATTTGTATTGCATCAACAGTATTTTTATTTGTATCAGTACGTTTTTGATTATCAGGCTGATGAAATTCAAGCGGAAATCATTTGCAGATTCAACCTACGGAAGAAAAGTATCAAGGTACATTCTAATTACAACACTTATCACTATCATTCCGAGTGTTTACCTGACTTATGGCATTGTCAACAAAAGCCTTTTTGAAAATGCATCACGAAAATTTGTAGAAGAGCAGTTCCGTTTTAAAAATACCCAGGTCATTTCCAAGACTTTCCGGTATGACAAAGAAACTCCGGAAATCGATTTGTTGCTGATCGGTTATGAACTTCCTGTTCAAACAATTGATTCAATTCGTAACACTATGAAAAAATATGATCTGCAAGATGCAAAATTACTAATCCGGCAAGGATTGAATGCAGAACGCGAAATCGATTTTTCGCAGATCAAAGCAAGTATTTTGAAAGATGTTTTCGCCAGGGATTCATTAATTGATAATCAATCGCAACTCAACGGAAAGTTTCCAAACATTTATGCAGAACTCAAGGCACTTTACCCCGCCATCATTTCTTATAGTGCAAACAGTGCTGTGCAATTCAATACCAATTCAACGGACACTTTAACACAGGTGGTTGCTGATTTTCCAAAATCATTGAAATTAGCGGAACGTTTACAATTAGAACGATGGTTGAAAAACCGGCTTCAAGTTGACACATTGAAATTAATTATTGAATGATCACCCTTTGCCGATATAACAGATTTGACTAATCTGATTGTCGAATTTTAAAGTTCCCCGAAAATAAAATTGATCAACCACCAAAGCTTTTCAAATCTGCGATTGTCTATACCAGCACAAACACATTTAGACATGAAACAAATTTTATTTTCAGCCACCGTGCTTTTCACAGCCGGTACACTTTCAGCACAGCAATTACCCAACAACGGTTTTGAAGATTGGCATCCGTTCTATGGAACCGAAGCGCCCGATTACTGGACGGGAACCAATCAGATGGTGATAGCAGGTGCCACGCCCGGAATAGATCCAACGACAGATGCGCACAGCGGAAATTATGCCGCCAGGTTCTCGACTATTGTGCTGGATCTTTTAGGCGAAGAAGTGCTTTATCCGAGTGTGATGTACATTAATTCCACCCCGGAAACGGATGATGAAGGAACACCGTTTACCGGTCGGCCCGATTCGTTGGTTGCGTGGGTAAAATACCTTCCCGGCGGACAAAACCAGTTTCTCATCCGCGCCGATTTACTCAAATACAATCCTGCAACGCAGCAAGTAGATCTTATTGGAACGGCGGGATATATGGGCGTTGAAACCGGTAACACCTATACCCGGATTGCTTTTCCGTTTACCTATTCTTCTGCCGAAACGCCTGATACGCTCACATTGATGATCGCTTCAAGTACGTTCGAACCAACCCTGGCAAATACCGTTTTGTTTGTAGATGATCTCATACTCGTTACAAACGGTCTTGCTACGGCTCCGGAATTGACAGCTGCAAGCATTGAAATTGCGCCCAATCCTGCAAGTGACATGCTGACTATTCGTTGTGAAAAAGCGTTGTCGGTGGTGGAATTGGTCGATTTGAGTGGAAAAACGCTCCTGAAGGTTATTGATCCCGGAGCAGACGCTCAAATCAATCTGAGTGAACTGGCAGCCGGAACGTTTATTTGTCGCGTGTTTACCACTGACGGCTCTGTCTACCAGGAGCGCATTGTTAAACAGTAAAAAGTCACCCCTATCAACCCTGGAAAAGGTCGTCAGTCTGAGATTGGCGGCTTTTTTTTATATAAAAAAACCTCATTTCTACCAAAGGTTTCGGGCGGTAAAATTGTTTACCAATCAGAACATTAAAACAATTAGCAGTATGAAAAAATCATTGAATTTCGGTTTGGCATTGGCAAGCTTGTTGAGTCTGCAACCGATCCTTGCACAAGAGTCGTTAGGAACATCAGAAACGGAGTTTATCATTCCCCAAAAGCACCACTTTATGGCTGGTTATTCCCCGGGAATTCCATTTTATCAACTCGGGTCGCGCGCATTGGTCAATCGTGATGCGGACCAATTCAGATTAAAAAATTCGGGTTCAATCGGAACGATCAATTTAGGCTACGAATACCGGGTAAGCCGTTCATTCAGCATGGGAATTACCGGTTATTACAGTCACTTTTCGTCGTTGGGGACGATGATTGAAGATTCAAGCAACCTGGAATCGACAGCACGCTACACCATAAACAGATTCCGGGTTCAGGCGCGTTTTAATTACCTGTTTAAGGTGAGCGATCCGGATCTGGATATTTACATCGGTTGTGCGGTTGGCACTAACAAACGGTTCAACAGTCTGTTCATCAATGAGGTTCGAAGTGATGATTCGGAACTACCTATTATCTTAACGCTTCCGTTTTCAATGAGAGCGTATTTCGGAATGCGTTATACGATCTACCGGAATCTTGGTTTACATATCGAATTCGGTTTTGGAGGTCCGACCGCTACATTCGGAATCAACTACCGTTTTTAGCCGCCGAAAAAAGAGGTTGGGTCAACGAACTTACGCAGCCTCTTTTTCACGACCAACTTTCGTTCAGAAATACCATTGAGCTTCGTTAATTTTGCATCAGCCCATTTTTTTTGAAAAAAAATGAATGGTCGACCAAAGGTTTTAGAAAACAGGATTGTTTACTACATCAGAAATAGTCATTCACATGAAACAAACTACTTCGTATTCATTCGCAACAGGACAACAATCTTGCTTCAATGCGGTAAAACACTGTCTGATTACGGTTGTACTGTTGTTAGCTGTTTTTCAGCCGGCAAACGCGCAGGAAACAGATTCCACGGGAAACGATCCGAAATATTACCTCAGCCTGAGTTATGGAATCGGGGCATTGTTTTTTACGCCTGACATTCAATCTTACAGTGTCTACGATTTTGATTCAACGGTGATGCAGGGTTCCAGCACATTGGAGGAATTATCGACCGATCTCAAGATCAAACCTTTTTTAGTGAAATTTGACATGAAAATCTCACCGAAATCAAGCCTGGGTGTCCAGCTGATTTACAACGGATTCACAGCGACAGGTATACGCATCGATTCGGTGTGGGTACCGGCTACCGAAACACACACCATTACCCAAAAAAACACCAGTTACACGATGAACCGGTTTCGCGTTCAGTTGACGTTTACGAAACACTTCTACCATAAAAATCCTTTGTTCGAAAGCTACTTTTATACAGGTTTGGGCTGGAGCAGAAAGTACCGGAAGTACCAGGTTGGAAATGAACTTTACAACTTTCGTGAAGCTCCGGTTTCAGGTACTGTCAACTTCCCTGTTTCCATTCGGCTGGCTTACGGGCTTCGTTTCCATGTCTCAGAACGATCAAGTCTGCAAGCTGAATTCGGATTTGGCGGCCCGCTTGTTTCCATCGGTTTATCAACCAGATTTTAGTCGCTATTTAATACTGAAAAGTTGGAACTTGAATTGATAAAACAGTGTTTAAAAGAAGATAGAAGAGCGCAGGAAACCTTCTATAAGATCTGCTATGCACGTTTTATCGGAACAGCCAGTCGCTACGCATCCAGCAAAGAACAAGCGGTTTTTTTCTTCAATCTAGGTTTTGTAAAATTGTTACTGAATCTCAACCAATTCAATACCGAAAATCCGTTTGACTATTGGGCAAAACGGGTGCTGATCAACACCATTTTAAACGAATTAAAAAAGGAAAAACGCGAGCAGGAAAAAGTATTGATTACAGATGATTGGAACAGTATTTCGGTGAATTACAACGACACGGAGTACGAAGAAGAACTCAAGGCAAAAATGGAACTGATCAAAGAAAAAGTGCAGTTTCTGCCACCTATGACGAAGAACGTATTTAACCTCTACGCCATAGACGGCTACAAACACCACGAAATAGCAAGCATGCTGGATATCAATGAAAACACCAGTATGTGGCATTATTCGGATGCTAAAAAGAAAATTCGCAAACTGTTAGAACTTAATTAAGCGGCAGATGGAAGAGAACATTCACAATCAGCAAAACGATTCCATTCCGGAAGGTTTGGAATTCAACGAAAGCTACATGACACAAGCTTTCGAGATGTACGATGCTGCCAAAAAATCGCGCAAAAAACGCCGGTTGTTTATCTGGTTTTGGCGTTCCTCGCTCGGTTTTGCCGCCGTGGCAGGTATTTCTATCGCTGTTTATTACGGAACACAAGACCGTAAAGTTCCGGCCGAAAGTAAGCAGCAAGTTGTCCGGCAAACTGAGGAAACCGGCGCTTCTGAAAAAACGGATCGTGTTGCAGAACAAGAACGCTCTGCTGTTAGTCGCGCTGACAATCGAACCGGCGATCATTCACAAAAAGTGGCAACAACACAGGCAACAACATCAGGCGTATCTTCATCTTCCATCACTTCGACAGCTGACGCAACAATTAAGAGCAATAGAAAAACAATTAAAAGCCGAAAATCGACCGGTAGAAAACAAGGCGGAAAAACTCCGGTTGTGTCTGAAACCGGATCGGCCGGACGTTTTCTTGTTTCGTTATTGAGTAGTACAGATTCACCGATCTTTGAAATCGCTGACGCTACAGATCGTTCCAATTCAATCAATGCATCTGCATCTGCCGGCGATAGCACAAACCTAAGTCAGCAAACTGACAATACTTTGCAACCAAAAGATTCAACCGAAGTTGCAGACAGCACGCTGGCAAATACTATTCCTTCAGGAACCGATACAGCGAAAGTACTTCCGTTTATCAACACAAGTAATCACCATATTTACATGAACCTGGGGGTGAATACCTTGTTTGGAATTGCGGAGTTACAAAATCAATTTACGATGCGCGAATCGATTGGCCTGGGGTATGATTATACCATCAACACGCGGTATTTCTTCAGTTTGAATGCCGAATACCATTCCATTTCGAAGATTAGTTATTACCGGTACATCGGCGAAAACACCAAAAATATCTCATCGAGCACGTATTTTACGAAAACAACGCTCAAGTACATTTCGATCGATCCCAAAATCGGGGTTTACCTGGGGAAACGTCATCATGTAACGCTTGGTGCAGGATTGGAATTTTTACTAAAAGATTCAGATCCGGGTTTTGAAGTAAAAGGATATGCAGACGAAGGAAGCCAAACGTCCGGTGATTATTATTCGAGGTTTAGTCCCGTTAATTTCTATGCAGGCGTCGGTTACGGATTCCGGTTTTCGAAAAACGCGAGCTTATTTGCGACGTACCATTACGGTTTTTCGGATCTGATCAGAAACTCGGAGGCTAATACAACATTTGACCGTAACAGCAGGCTGCAATTATTGCTACGGGTGAAGTTGTTTTGATTTGGGCGGGGAACAAGAATCAATAAAAACCCAAAATTGATGCAAGTTCGGGATCTTGCGAACTTCCTCAAAATTTTCAAAAATTGTCTGCAGGGAGAAGCTGAAACCGGGTGTAACCTTCCACTACTACGAACCTAACGGAAAGCCCGGCTCCAATCAATACATTCGACCGTAACAGCAGATTCAATTATTACTGCGGGTGAAGTTGTTTTGATTCCGGAACTAATTGATATTAAATGGCAAGGTTATTGAAAAAGCAACATTCGTTTTTGTAATTTTCATGCATGAAAAGATTTCGCTTTCTACAACGAAAAAAATTCTGGAAACGGGTTTTTATTTACCTGGTAATCCTTCCGGTCATCTTATTTAGTGCATTGATTTTGGTTCTGTACTGGAAACAAGACGCACTCGTGCAGGATTTGCTGACGACACTGAACAAAGATTTTAAGGGCGAAATCCGCATCAAAGGCAGTCATATTTCTCCGTTCGAGAATTTCCCTTACATTTCTATTGACCTGGAAGGTGTTGAAATTTACGAAGCCAAAAACGACACAAAGCACCCGATTCTGAAAGTCGCCGATTTGTACGTCGGCTTTGATCTTTTTACCGTTATTTCCGGCAAAACAGATATCAAAACCATCAAAGCAAAAACGGGGAAAATCTTTCTGACTCAACACAAAGACGGTAGTTTCAACATTGCCAATGCGCTCAGTTCACCCAAACCAATCGACAATCCGAAAGAAGAATTTCACCTCGATCTGCAATCCATTCAACTGGAAGATATTGAAATCCGCAAGCTGAACGAAGCCAACAATTTACTAGTGGATGTACTGGTGAAAAATGCCAGCAGTTCGTTTAAAACTTCAGGTGGACATACCAATGCGACGCTCGACAGTAAGTTTGTTATGAGTATTATACAAGATGACAAACCGACCATTATCCGTGAGAAACACATTGATTTTGAAACAGAAATCGATTACAACGAAAAGAAGCATACCGCCCGGATTTCACCAACCGAAGTGCATCTCGAAAACGCTTTTTTCGGAATGGAAGGTTCGTTTGATGTATTGGATGACATGAATCTCAACCTTAGTTTCAAAGGCGACAAACCCAATTTTAATCTCTTTATTGCCCTGGCACCTCCCGAACTCATCAAAGTATTCGAACAATACGAAAACCGCGGAAAACTTTATTTCAAAGCCAGTGTAAAGGGAAAATCAATCAATGGACATAGGCCCGCTATTCGTGCGGATTTCGGTTGTAAAGATGCTTTTTTCAACAACGAGGCAACGCACAAGAAAGTGGATGGAATCCGGTTTAAAGGTCATTTTAGCAACGGCGCCAAACGCAGTCCGGAAACCATGGAGTTTGCCATTGCCGATTTCAGTGCCAAACCCGAAACTGGTAAGTTCACCGGATTTATTAAAGTGAAGAACTTTGTTTCGCCCAATATTCACATGCAGCTGGTTTCCGATTTCAACCTCGATTTCCTGGCTAAGTTTGTCAATTCGGCCGATCTCAAAGGTTTAAAAGGTGGCGTAAAGCTCACGATGAATTTCCGCGACATCATTGATTTAGATAATCCCGAGCGCAGTATCCGAAAACTCAACGAGTCGTACTACAGCAAGCTGGAAGTGAAAAACCTGCGATTCAACAGTAAAAAACTCCCGTATGCCATCAAAGACATTGACCTTCTGGCCGAGGTGAAAGGACATGTTACGACGCTCAATTACTGCAATATCCGCGTTGGAAATACCGATCTGCGAATAGATGGTTCTGTGAGCGATTTACCGGCAATCGTACATCACACGGATTTGCCGGTTACCACCCATCTCAACATTCGTTCACGCTTGCTGGATTTGCATGAGCTTACGAAAACCGAGAAAGAACAGGCCGCAGCCGTAGATGAACAGCTGGAAGACCTGCGGTTAAAATTGTCGTTTGTTACCACAGCCCGCAATCTCACAGAATCGCCCAACTTGCCTGTAGGCGAATTTTACATCGATGACCTTTATGCCAAACTGAAGCATTATCCGCATAAGCTGCACGACTTTCATGCAGATGTGATTATCAAGGAAAACGATTTTAATGTGGTTGATTTTACGGGCGAGATTGATAACAGTGATTTCCATTTTTCGGGTGGTTTGCAGAACTACAATATGTGGTTTGATGAAAAGCTGAACGGCGATACGCGTATTGATTTTGATCTGACATCTAAAATGCTCAAACTGGAAGATCTGTTTGTGTATAAAGGCGAGAATTTTGTTCCCGAAGATTACCGGCACGAAGAGTTGGACCAGTTGAAACTACACGGAAACGCCAAACTTCATTTCAATCATGGGTTAAAATCAACCGATTTGCAATTGGATCGTTTTTCCGCGAAAATGAAAATGCACCATTCACGGATCGAACACATGAAAGGCCGGATTCACTTCGAAGACGAGCATCTGATGGTACAACATCTCGATGCGCAGATTGGCCGAAGTTCGATGCTGGTTGACCTCAATTATTACCTTGGTAAAAACGAAGCTATACGGAAGCGCGATAATTTATTGAAAATCAAAGCTTCGCGACTTGATTTTGACGAACTGATGAACTACAATACCGGAAACGGCGCTAAACCGTCCGGTGAAACAGCTGTTGCCATTGATCACGACAAAGGATTCAGTATCTACGACCTTCCGTTTCCGGAAATGCATTATGAACTGCACATTGATCACCTGAATTATCACAAATACCACCTGGCCGCCATCGATGCCAAAATGCACAGTAAAACCAATCATTACCTGTACATCGATAAGCTCAACATGCATGCTGCGGGCGGTGAGTTCAGAATCAACGGTTATTTCTCGGGAATCGACAAACAGCACATTTATTTCCGTCCCACAATTGTGATGAAACATGTGAACCTGGACCAGCTGTTGTTTAAGTTCGATAATTTCGGTCAGGACCATTTGGTGTCGGAAAACCTTCATGGCCAGCTCTCAGGTACGCTAAACGGAAAGATCCACATGCATGCCGATATGACTCCCAAACTTGATGATTCGGAACTTCACCTTGATATAGAAGTGCTCAAAGGCAAGTTGGAAAATTATGCTCCGATGCACAGTCTTGCAGAATATTTTCAAGACAAAAACCTCAATAAAATTCTCTTTGACAGCCTGGTTAACAAACTGGATATGAAGAACGGCGTTTTGACCATTCCACGCATGGGAATCAACACATCACTCGGCTACATGGAATTTTCGGGTAAGCAGGACATGAGGATGAACATGGAATATTACGTGAGTGTTCCACTAACGATGGTAACGCAAGTGGGCTTCAAAAAACTCTTCGGCAAGAAAAAAGAAGAAGTCGACCCGGACCAGGAAGACGCGGTGATGTACCGGGATAAGGAGAAGAAAATACGCTTCGTAACCGTGAAATTAACAGGCGACGCTGAGAATTACTCGGTGGCGTTGTCACGGGAGAAGAGGCATAAGTAGGGAATCGAGGGAAGTTTCCCGATCATTCCGAGGCTGACACGGTATTGCGAACACGAATGGAAGTTAGGTATATTACTAACCGGTTAGTAATATACCTAACTTGCTCAAATTCTCATTATTTGTCTGTCAATGCATACAACCTACATAAATGTTCGCTTTTATTTTAAACACTTTTTTCTCAGTCTTTTGTAAAACAATCAACATACTGTCCGCACTTTTCTCTGTTTCATAAATGCCCGTCACCAACGCAATCGTTTTTTCTCCTGCTTGTCTTTGGTAAAAGTCCAGGTATTCCAAACTTAAATTCTCAGATGGGAATCGTCTTGGGAAATACTCACCGGCATAAATTTCGTCTTCGTCATTGTCTGGCAATGCAATTAGATTTTTGACCTTGTTGTAAGAACGCCCCATCGTGTCAATAGGAATATTTAGTTGTCTGTTTATGTCAAACATCTTTTTGTGAAGTATAGAATAGTCGAAACTTGTATCGGCAACCACAACGAAAAAAGTAGCATAGTTATAGTTGAGGGTATCTTCTGCTGCGTTATTATCTGTGGAAACGGAGTTTTGTGCAAGCGCAGTTGGATCAATTGGAGTTGACGTAATTACTTCATTGTTTGTGTCAGACAAAACCGTACCGCAAGCAGTCAAAAAAACGGTGAGTATTACGTAAAGCGTTTTTTTCATGGGGTAAGTGTATCTGATTAGTAATTTAGAAAAATTCCTTGTGTTGTTTGATAAAATGGAGGTTTAAGGTGTTCAAGTCGTCGGTGTATTTATAGAATTTTCAGTTTAACTGCAATTTTTTCCTTTCCTAATAATTTTTCCTTCACTATCATAAATTGTCGAGTAGTCATCATTGTAAATGCGACTTGTCACACCAAGCTGGTCCAATAATGTATTCGCTTTTTGTCGTATTGCCATCCATGTTTTGTGTTGATCGATTAATTCCCATTCCCAAATTTCCACCGGAATGTCGTCAATTTCTTTTTTAAATACCAACAATTCATCCTTAAGTGAGTTGTTAATCAGCTTCATTCTCACCACTGTATCAAAACATACAGGTGTAAATGCATATTGAAGTTCTTCATACAATTCAGTCAACGGATCAATTAAAACAGGAGCCATTTCGTTCAGCTTCACAGAATCGTAAGTGAAGAGAATGAGAGAGTTGATCACATTCGTGAAATAAAAGTCAACGTGTTGGTCATAATCCGTTTCTTCCATTTCGTCGGATGAGTCTTTTGTCGAGGATGGTTTATTTTTGAAAATTGATTTCCAATTAAGTTTCATCGTTGTTAAAAAATAGTCGTTAACGGTTTGCGGATTGGCGAAGGTGGCGATTTTCACCACAAAACTGTCTTTGGAACATAGAACCCAGTCTTTTGGGTGGGTGCTGTTATAAGCCGTTTTTATTGTTCGTTCCATTTTTTAGGAAATTTTTCTCCAAAATCATTGTAGCGTTTATTTGCATTCAAGATTATTAAATTTTCCCTTGTTCTTGTCAAAGCAGTATAGACTAATGCGTCAAGTCTTTTATTTGTTTCAGGAGCTTTGGCTGGTATGAATAAGACTATATTAAGTAATTCCCATCCTTTAAAGCTATGAATAGTTGACATTTTTAGTCGTCCGTCCCCCATCCAAAATGCTTTTTTATGAGGGTGGTATCTTGCTTCTGTGTCTTCTTCAAAAACGTGATTTACTTCTACTTGTTTTTCTCTGAACAAGTCAACTGCTATTTTTCCCAATTTATGACTTGGCAAAAGTATGACCATATCAGAAGCACTATAACCTTCCTTTTTAAGGCGTAGAAAAGCGTTGTAAATAAAAGATTGCCATTCAGCTTCGTCAATGTTTAACCAAATAATGTGGTGTGAATGTAATAAAACAGGATTGTCTTCAATCCTTCCTACTTTTAATTCTTGATTTAGGTCAAAATCTACACTAAACTCGTTGGACATAACAGCTACTCGCTTAGGAAGTCTGAATGTTACAGTTAAGTCTATGTATGGTTCTTTGAATTTATCGAGTCCATCTTTGGTAACTCGTTTGTCAAGCCAATCTAATTCTCTATCAAAAATATTTTGTCGCTTATCACAAACTATCATCACTTCATCACGACTATTTAAAAAGTATTTGTTAAGTAGAAAATACCACTCGAAATGATAATCCTGTCCTTCGTCAATTAGAATTGCATCATATTTTTGATATTGTTTTCCGCTAATAGCTTCAATTACTGCATTAGGAACGGTTACTTTAAAAAAGTATTCTAAGGCTCTATCATAATCTTCCTGATTGTCAAAGTCTTTATGTTGTGGTGATTTCGGCCATTTTCTTTCAAACTCGTTTAATCTGTCTTTACAAAATCCGTGAAAATGAGTGAAAGTGAATTTGCCCCAACTGAAATTAAAGGGTGAACGTGCAATCATATCTTTTACATAATGCCATAGAGTGATATTGAAAGATATTACTAAGACATTATAACCTTGTGAAGCTAATTTTCCTGCACGATACGCAAGTGCTTGTGTCTTTCCACTACCAGCAACGCCCCTTACACGATAATGACCGCTTTTTGGTTCTGCAATCTTAACTTGATTACCTTTTAGTTTTAAAATTGTCCCTTGTTCTATACTATGAAATGGGGGATTGAGCCAAAATAAAATATCAGTATTCCATTTTCTGTTCCAATAATTACTGCTACTAATTCCTACGTCAGGAACAATTTCTTTAAGACGACTTTCTGTTAAACAGTCAAAACCGAAAAAGGGAAAGTATTTGAAGTTTTTAATTTTTGCTCCCAGTTTCTCTTGGCAAATTTCTGTCTTTGCTTTATGGAAATAAACCCCTGTTTTTATTAAACCGAAGTTTTTTTCGTTTTGGTCTATAGCTTCTCCAATGCTTGGAACAAGTTGTCCAATTAGTTTTTCTTTATAATGTTCAACTTGGTCTATCGGACTTTTCACAGGATATGAACCACGTCCGTCATTCACAAAAAGTCCTTCACCTTTTTTCCATTCATAGTTGTCAAGGTTCCAATCTTTCACTTCATAAATAACAAGTCCAACCTGTGGATTGAAAATTATAATGTCAGGTCGTGTTCCATTTAAAAAGGGTTGAGCAAATATTAGCCAACCTTTGTAGTTTTCTAGTTTGTCTCCACTTTTCCATTGTGTGTCTTTTGGCAAATAAGTGTCGAGATATTTCAATAGAGCTTTTTCACCCGCTGTCAGGGGATTGTTTTGTTCTTCTAATTGTTGCCAAGTCGGGTAAAGTCTATTTTCCAATGCCGATGTCGTTTTAAAATTGGCTATTGATGAAACAATCACAAAGAATCACTTACAACCAACCAACATCGTTTTACCTCCTAAAAACCAACCAATTGACCTCATTATAAGCAACACTTTTTGCCTTGTTCGCTTCATCGCGCTAAACCTACCTATTTCAATACAAACAAACAAATGTATAAATACGGTAATTAATCTGCTGTTTACCGCAAAAAGCTCCGTAATCAAGCGTGTTGTAATGATACTATTCCAATTTCTTCGCCGTCGCATGCTGCAACAACGATTTCATTTGGGTGATTGCCATTTGGTTGAGTTGGATAAGACGTTCCGGTTGACTTAAACCGTTGTGGATGAATACGGCGTTCATACTTTCAAGATTGGAGAGTACAACCAACTGCTCAATGGTAGCTTCGTCGCGTATGTTTCCTTTTGAATCAGGATTTTCAGCACGCCATTGTTGAGCACTTTTACCAAAGAGCGCCACATTCAATAAATCAGCTTCATTGGCATAAACCAAACTTGTTTCATTTTTACCAACTAATTTCGGGATAATCAATTCTTTGATGGCGTCGGTATGAATGCGGTAATTGACTTTTGCCAATGTTCGTTGCAAATTCCAAGTGAGCTGTAAGCGGTCGTTTTCCGTTTCTTTGAGGCGCTGGTATTCTTTAACAAGCAAAAGTTGGAACTTAGGACTAATCCACATACCAAAATGAAACGCTATGTCTTTATGAGCATAAGTACCGCCATATCTACCCGCTTTTGCAGTTATACCAATTGCTTTAGTAGCTTCAATCCAATGCTTTACCGATAGAACAAAGTTATTACTCCCTGCCTCATTTTTAATTGTACCGAATTCGGTATAATTAAAATCCGGATTATACAACGCTTCCCATTCCCCAAGATATTCAATTGTACTCTTTAAACTTAACCACTTAATAATGACAATCTCTTGCAATTGATTTCGAGTCATGTCTGTAAGGGAAATTAAATCATGATCACCTCTCGAAACAATCGCAATCTCAATCTCTTCAATTTTTATCCTTTTTGCCATACTTTAAGCTACAAAGAATTTTTGAAATAACGGCAACGTTGAATGCTTACACAGAACTTTTAAACTCAATCCTAATGCCCGTGCAGCTTCCACATCGAATCGATGTTGCGCGACGCCGCGTCTGCATTTGCCTGATCGCGCAAGTCGGTCCAGATCTGGTTAACGCCCGCTTTGAGTGCCGCTGTTTCGTCTTCGTATACTTCCCACATAGCGCGCGGATCTTCGAAACAATGTTTGATGAAATTGGTATCGAAATCGCCTGAACGGAAAGCCGGATGTTTCATCACAAATTTCCCGAAATCGAGGGTCGTTTTCACGCCTGAAATTTCATACGCATCAATGGCTTGTACCATTTTGTCCATAGCAGCTTCGCGCGTTTCGGCCCATACCACCAATTTGGCGATCATCGGATCGTAGAAGATCGGAACATCCATTCCTTCTTCAAATGCATCGTCGACACGCGCCAAACCTGTATTTGGCCTGCGGTAACGGTGCAACGTCCCGATATCGGGCGTAAAGCCGTTCAACGTATCTTCGGCATACACGCGCACTTCAATGGAATGTCCGTGGATTTGTAATTCGTCCTGTAATTTTGGCAAACGCTCACCGCGTGCAACGCGCACCTGCCATTCCACGAGGTCAAGTCCGGTAATTTCTTCCGTTACCGGATGTTCTACCTGCAAGCGGGTATTCATTTCCAGGAAGTAGAATTTCAATTCTGCATCCAATAAGAATTCAACCGTTCCCGCGCCTTCGTAATTGCAGGCTTTGCAAACGGCCACCGCTGCTTCGCCCATTTGCTTGCGCAATTCAGGAGTCAACACGGCACTTGGCGCTTCTTCGATTACTTTCTGGTGACGACGCTGAATGGAACATTCGCGTTCGAACAAATAAACGGTATTGCCCATTTGATCGGCAAAAACCTGGATTTCGATGTGACGTGGTTTGGTCACAAATTTCTCTATAAAAACGGCATCGTCGCCAAACGAAGAGCGTGCTTCGCTTTGCGCCAACTGCATTTGTTCTTCAAATTCTTCAACATTGTTTACCAAACGCATTCCTTTTCCTCCACCACCGGCAGAAGCTTTGATGAGCACCGGAAAACCGACTTCGGCGGCTACAATTTTGGCCGCATTGACATCGGTGATGGCTTCATCAACTCCGGGAACCAGCGGAACGTTGTAGCTTTTTACAGCTTGTTTGGCGCTGAGTTTGTCGCCCATCAATTCCATGGCTTCGGGTGAAGGTCCGATAAACTTGATGCCGGCAGCTTTTACTTTGCGGGCAAAACCGGCATTCTCCGACAAAAATCCGTATCCGGGGTGAATTCCATCAACGCCCAAATCTTTGCAATGCTGCAAAATGACGTCCTGTCGCAAATAGCTCTCGGAAGAAGGCGATTTACCCACATAGACAGCTTCATCGGCTTCGAGCACATGAGGTGCAAAGCGGTCAGCATCCGAATAAACGGCTACGGTGGCAATGTTCATTTTTTTCAGTGAACGAATCACACGTCGGGCAATTTCTCCTCTATTGGCAACCAGGACTTTTTTCATGGACATTGTTGAATTTGCACAAAAATAGTAAAACCTCATCTTGTTTAACCACATCGGGCGCATAGAAAACAGAGAGATTTTCGTATAACTTTTTCACCACAACGCTTACGCTGTAGCGTAAGCGTTGTGGTGAATTTTATCCAACCTATTCCTCCTCCTTTTTAGGATCAGGATCTGGCTCTGTTTCCGGTTCGGGTGGAGTTACCGGAGGTGCTTCTTTTTTCTCTTCTTCTTTCGGGGCCTCGCCTGGTTTGGGAATAGCTGTTTTCTGGCGACGTCTTTTCGCCTTTTTCTTCTTCTCCTTGAAGTCTTTCATATTGTTGAATTCCTTCTGGTAATGCAGACCGACACCTTGTGTAAACAAGCCCTGTGTTTTATCCTGGATCACACTGTTGTCGTTCGATTCGTTGAACAAGTTCACCCGGAACGATCCGTCGTCATTGATCAGGTATTCGAGGCTCATATCACCGATGAGATTACTTTGGGTTTCGCTTTGTGCGTCGGTTGAATTGGCGACACCAAAACTTCCTTTCAGCACTACCCGACCCAGGTTTTTCTCAAAGCCCAAGGCAATATCCTGTCCGCCTTCCTTATCGTCGTAAGCCAACCGGATATCCACATTCTGAGACCATTCTTCTAACAATCCGTTGATTTGCTGGGTAAGTACATCTGCGATACCACCACTTCCAACGGTATTCTGACCGGCCAGCGGAGCGAATTTCTTGAGGAGCAGGAGCGAGAAAAACTGTCGTTGCAATTCATCCGGTGAAGCTTTTACACTTGCCAGGATCGTTCTTTCCGATTCGGTCGCTTTCGGAGCTTCAATATCGAGCGTGATCAGCGGATCAAAGAGTGTTTGTGTGATTCTCATGACGCACTGCACTTCCTGATTCCCGGAAGAACCGGTATTGGTGACGTCGGGAGTAATTTCATTAATATCAGCCCTCACAAGATTATAAGCTACCAGATCCAATCGTGCATCGTACGGATCGCCCGACCAAGCAATCGTTCCGCCTTCTTTGATCTTGAAAGGTTGTTTGATCGGCCCTACCACAAAGTTGTAATAGTTATCTTTCCCTACTACGGTGTAGGTACCTTCCATTCTCAAATCATTGAGGTTATTGATGCTGATGTCCAATCCGGCTTGTCCGTGCGAAACGATCTGGTCACCGGTTTTCGGATTAAAAATGAGCCTCACTTCTGCTTCCGGCGTTACGTCGAAATGCATATTCAGGTCCAGGCCGGTTAAATCAATCTGTTGTTTTACGCTATCTTCATCCGGTACACCAGGAGCGCTAACTTTTATGAATTTACCTTCTTCCAGCTCCGAATTCCCATACATCGGCAGGTCTATCCTGGTACCGCTTTCAGTTTTCACATCAACGTTGATCTCTGTTTCCTTGTCGCTAATGTAAATACTGGCCGTACCTGTTCCGTAAGCACGCCCGTAGTAAACATCACCTTCTTTGTACTGCGTATTGAGCAAAAGGAATCGTTCGATTGGTCGGGGCACACCCCTGTAATCAAGGTTTGAGTAGTCGTCCTCGATATTGAATTCGATGGCACTGTTCCAATTCTCAAACTTGGTATGATTAATTGTTGCGGTTACGAAGGCTTTATTGTATTCTTCATCAATCAACGGCATGTTATCAATATAGAATCCTCCTGATTCACCATCAAACAGGATCGGACCGCTCATTTTATAACTGGTCCCCAACAGCCCCACTTTCACATTTCCGTTTTCGAGACGTAGTTTTCCGTCGATAATCGGGGCATCAACATCTCCCTTAAGCGTAATATCTCCTTTTATTTTTCCGCGGATGTCAGTAAGTACGGAAGGATCAATAAATGCATTAACAAACTGTAGGTCCATCCCCTCAAACACGAGATCAAAATCAATATTATCGTGTTCTTTGTAAGGGAAATAATCGCCGGTAAAATAGAAGGTTTCGTTTTTAAGGTATTTGAGGTCGCCACTCATGGCAACACTTTTATTATCATTGTTCCACAATCCGGTAAGGAAGACATCGCCGATTTGCTCCTGCTTAATCACCAATCCTTCTACATTCAATTTTCCTTCGGCTTTTATAGTGGTAAAAGGTGTCGAGATTGCCACATCACCACTTACATTTCCTTCAATAGCTACTTTGGTATTGATAAATGACGAGAACTCATCCAGGTGGATGTCATTGAGGTTTAACGTGACTTCATCTTCCACCAGATCTGACAATACGCCATTGATCGCGATAAATTGCACATCCCGTTCCAGCACAAGGTGATCAATTTCAAGCCTGTGATCCGCATAAATGAGGCGGGAGGAGTTCTGGATTTCCCACAGCTGATTTTTCACTGAGAAAAAGGAAGGTCTGAGTCTAACATCCACGCGTCCGCTTTCGGCCAGGGTTGTTCTCCACACAAACTGCGCCGGATTGGCCATGTTTTCATTCCATTTGATGGTGGAATTGTAAACGTTATCGGCACCGTTAATGACCAGATTCACATTGTTCACTAACAAGGAATCATTCAGGGAAAAATACCCGGCAGTAACATTGGTTTTCACGTTACCCGCCAGCAATGATTGGTTAACGGTAAGATTTCCGGCAATAATGCTGTCATACATAATTTGCCCCGACGTCAAATCGATGGTTTCTTCCTGGTTGGCCGCGTTGTAATGTACTTCCAGGTGCGTACCACTGGAAACGGACAAATCCGGAGCAAAAATCCGCAAGACTTCCGAAGCATTGAACACATCTGCTTCCAGGTCGAAAAAGGAATTGTCCCTGGTACCCGCAGGAAATGGTTTATATTGAAAATAAGCCGACAATGGCTTTGAAAGCATGTTGTTGATGGATTCGTCAATGAATTTCGGACTCACTTTTCCGGTCACCGTAACATTTGCGACCCCGCTTCTTATTTCTACTCTGTCAGATTGAGCGCTACGCGTAAGTGTCAAATCCATATTCGGAATCACAATCGCATTGCTGTCTTCGTGATAAGAAAATCGTTGCAGGGAAATCGTACCATTGTAATTGGACAAATCAGTTCCTTTGAAGTTGATCGCAAAATCGGCAATGAGGCTGGTTTTCGGATTTTTGGTGAAATTCAGCGACCCCAAATCGGCTTTCGGCATCTGGACCGTAAAGTCATAGGATTCACGACCTTTATTGAGGTTGATGGAACCGTCATAGGTCAATTCAAGGTGCGGATCCTTTACCTCAACACGCGCCTCAAAAATTTTATTGATGTAGGAACCTTCTGACACGACAATATTGGAATACGTATACCCATTGAATCCGGCTGAATTGATCACCCCATCCAGTTTTGTGAGACGGATCACATCTTTTTGTCCAACAACACCACTCATAAACAACGATCCTCTGACTTTGCCAAACATTGGATCATCAATGAACCTGGCGAGATTAAAACTGTCAATTTTGACATCATAATCACTATTCGCCGATCTGTCGAAGGCATAACCACCTTCATCCAGCGCACTAAAAATCAATCCATTGTCAAGATGCACAGTTCCAAGCTCTGTTCGTAATTGCTTGCTGGCCATCACAAATTCTGACCAATAACCGATCAGATCGAGGTTCTTGACCTCAAAATAGCCCAAACGCTCGATCATCGGATCAAAGGAAATGAATTTTTCGACCGCTTTATCCGGCAAGCGCAATGCTTTTACATCTTCCAGATCAATATAGGCATACGAGATCTTTTCCTTCAGGAACGAACCGTCGAGTGATTTAAAATCGGGTAACAGTATATCTCCACGAATAATGGTCCGTTCGCCCGTTCGCAGGTCAATATCGTTGATTTTTAAGTTCTTTGTTTTTTGACGCAATCCGGCATGCAGGTAAACTTTCTGGTACATTCCCTTTAAAGCCGGAGCAAAGTAAGAAACATCAACCATGCTCACTTCACTGGAATCGACCATCGCATCGAAGGTGACGCTGTCTTCAAACGAACGAACATCACTCAATCCTGTCATTCGCAGGTTAAAACGCTGGGCGTACACACGTGAACGGGAAGTATTGATCTTTACATTGCTGAGTAAAATGCCGCGGTAACCAATCAGACAGCGGGCTTCCAGGTGATTCAGGACGATACCGCATTTTTCACGGGCGCTGAGTTTTTCAATATCAAAAGCAAACGTTTCACCGTCCGATTCAAACTCAGTCGTGCTGAGAATAACGTTCCTGAAATCCAGGTGATCGTAATCCATCCCGTATTCGTTATAGCCTTTGCGGTAATCGTCATACGTAATATTCACATGATTAATGTCGAGCGAACGCACGGTAACATCCATGGGTTCTTTCCCTTTCTTTTTGGAACCGGAACTAAAATAATCCGCAATGAAGGCGTAGTTGTACTCTCCTTCCAGCGAATCGCGGCTGATCCCCACACGGCCATCACTGAGGGCGATCTTTTTGAGTACTATTTTATTGGCGTTCAGGTTCAGTGACTGTAAGGTTACATTGATAGAACCCAGCGATGCCAGCGTATCACCATTCTGATCGCGCACAAACACGTCGTCGAGCGCAAGGCGGTCAAAAAAGTAAATATCCACTTTACCGATATGGAGCTCGGTATCCAGTTCTTCAGACAGGTAATCGGTGGCTAATTCGGCAAGATATGTTTGAAAAGAACTGGTGCGAATGGCAAAAGCAAGCGCAATAATCAGGATCAGTGTCCACTCGAGGGTACCACCGATTATTTTAGCCAGTATTTTCAGTATTTTCGCCATGCGTAATACACAAAATTAACAAAAGTTGAGTCACAAAAACGTCCTCATTTTAGGAATAGAGTCATCCTGCGATGATACATCAGCTGCGGTTATCAAAAATGACACCATTTTATCGAATGTCATTGCCGGCCAGGAGGTACATCGGCTGTATGGAGGCGTGGTGCCTGAACTGGCATCGCGGGCTCATCAGCAACAGATTATACCGGTAGTACATGCCGCACTTTCTGAGGCTGGCGTTGGTTTACAGAAATTAGACGCCATTGCGTTTACCCGTGGTCCCGGATTGTTGGGATCACTGGTTGTGGGAACTTCCTTTGCAAAAGCAACCGCGTTGGCGCTCGGCATTCCACTGCTGGATGTCAATCACATGCATGGCCATATTTTAGCACATTTTATCAATTCAGGACAGGAAAAACCGTCATTTCCATTCATTTGTCTCACCGTTTCGGGTGGACATACACAATTAGTGCTCGTTCGCGACTACCTTGACATGGAAATTATCGGGACCACAATTGACGATGCAGCAGGCGAAGCTTTCGATAAAACAGCCAAACTAATCGGGTTTCCCTATCCCGGAGGGCCATTAATTGACAAGGCTGCAAAAGAGGGAAATCCGTTGGCATATCCATTTTCAAAACCGCAAATCGATGGTTATAATTACAGCTTCAGCGGACTCAAAACATCGGTGCTTTACTTTTTGCAGAAAAAGGTGAAAGAAAATCCGGACTTCATCGTTCAAAACACCAACGATATCTGCGCTTCGGTGCAGCAAGCTATTCTGGATATTCTATTCAAAAAACTGGTGCTTGCCGCCAAAGATCTGAACGTAACCGATATTGCGATTGCTGGTGGTGTTTCGGCCAATTCCGGATTGCGCAGCCGACTGAAAGAAGAAGGTGAAAAACGCGGCTGGCGGGTGTTTATACCGAAATTTGAATATTGCACGGATAATGCCGCCATGATTGCCATTACAGGGAAATTCCTTTATGAAAAAGGTGAATTTGCCGATCAATCCGTGAGTGCATTAGCGCGCTTGCCCTTTACAACTCAACGATGAGCAATCTCCTCCCTCCCGATTTCGTGGCCCGCGTTCAGAACGATCCTTTCCTGGGAAATCCGTTGCTGGAAGCGCTGGCTACTGAACCGCCAACTGCCATTCGTAGAAATCCCTGGAAACAAAATAGCTATTTACCTGTCGACCGTGCAATTCCATGGTCAGAAAACGGTTTTTTCTTGTCCGAAAGACCTTTGTATACACTCGATCCGCTGTTTCATGCCGGAAGTTATTACCCGCAGGAAGCCGGTTCACAGTTATTGGATACCGTTTTAAAAGCACTTCCGCTCCCAGTCGAACCTGTGATCCTGGATTTATGTGCCGCACCGGGCGGGAAAAGCACGTTAATAGCTTCTTTCCTGAACAATAAAGGTTTGCTGGTGAGCAATGAAGTGATCCAGTCACGTGCGAAAATCCTGAAAGAAAACCTCACGAAATGGGGTGCCACCAATACAATTGTCACCAACAACGATCCGGCTGATTTTACAAGAGTTCCCGATACGTTTGACTGCATTGTGGTCGACGCTCCGTGTTCGGGTGAAGGTATGTTCCGGAAAGATCATGCAGCCAGAAACGAATGGTCGCAAAACAATGTGGATTTGTGTGCCGCACGTCAGCGAAGAATCGTGATGGACGTGTGGGACAGCCTGAATCCGGGTGGATTTTTGGTGTATTCGACCTGCACGTTTAACAGCCAGGAAAACGAAGAAAACGTAGCGTGGTTTGCCCGTGAAACGAATGCCGACATTGTGCAGCTTTCTTTGCCATTTATGAAACCGGATCGCAATGAAACCGGCTGGTATGCGTTGCCGAACGAACTGGATACGGAAGGATTTTACCTAACGGTATTGCGCAAACCCGAAGGAAATACAACGAAGAAAAGGCCTGCTAAAAATCCGAAACTACAACTGCTCAAAGATCGCTCGATTGCCGAACCGTTTATTACGGGAAACGATCTTTCGCTGATCCAATGGCAGGATTACCTGTTTGCTGTGCCTGCTGCATTTGAAGAACTGGCGTTTCACCTGCATCAGCAGCTGCGCGTCATCAAATTGGGGACTGAATTGGGTGAAATTGCCCGCAAGGGATTAATTCCGCATGAAGCATTGGCACTCAATCCATTTATCCGGAACGCGGGATTATCAACTATTGAACTTACGAAGGAACAGGCACTCTCCTACTTGCATGGTGATACATTTCAACTGGAAGGTTCTCATGGTTTTCAACTCATGACCTATCAAAACGAACCGTTGGGCTGGATCAAACATTTGGGCAACCGGTTCAATAATCTGTATCCGAAGGAATGGAGGATCAGGATGGACATTAAGTGAATTTAAAATTGAAAATGTAAAATTTAAAAGAAGAGTTTACTCCTATCATCCTTTTCAATTTTACATTTTAAATTATCCTACAGCATCACATTATTATACGGTTCCAATTTCTCCGGCAGGTTGGTTTCTCCCAGCATTTCAAGAATATCGATTTCAATATTGCGGCAAATGGTCGAGATCGGTGTATCATTTAACCCGTTATCGAATGGATTTTCACTGGCTTCACCGATTTGTTCCATTGTCATAAATACCCATGAAATCAGCGTTGTAAACGGGATGGTCAACCAGATTCCGTACTCGCCAAATTTGCTCATTTCATTGATCAGTCCGAAGGGTAATAACAGGATGAATAAGTTCACGAAAATACGGCTGAATAAACTGTACTGACGGAATAAAGGCGTGGTTTTGATGCGCTCGCAGCCGCCTTGCAGATCGTATAGTTCTCCCAGTAAACGCGTCAAATCGCTGTGTTCGTATTCATCGATTATGCCGTCGCGTTTTAGTTTCAATACCGTTACAAACTGCGATTTCAACGCCAGGTTGGCAATATTTCCCTTGTGTTTGATCTGCTCGAACAATTCTTTTTTATCCATGTGATCAAACAGCGCTTCTATCGCATCATCGAATTCTTTCACCTCATCGGAAGCCGAAATGACTTGTCGGTGATAATCTTCGCGATTGGTAGCCCACGGAATGGTTTTTCGCAATTGCAAACGCACGATATTGATGTAAGCGATGTGCTTGAACATGATTGCTTTTCGCACTTCCTTATCGTCGATGAGCGAAATAATTGAAGCGGTAAGCGTGCGGCTAACGTTCGTAAATCCGCCCCACAATTGACGTGCTTCCCACAACCTGTCGTAGGCCTGGTTGTTTTTAAAACCGATGTAAAACGCAACCGCCGTACCAATCGTAGCCACCGGCAAAAACGGAACCGCAATAAATTTCCAGTGTAACAATTGATAAACACATGTGACTGCAGTACTGAGTATCAGTGTTTTGATAAGGTTTTTACGGGCAAACACCCACATGGCGCGGATGCCCATTTTTTTCCCGATGTACATTTCTTGTCTGTTAAGTTAAAAACTGTAATGTGGCAACAAATGTAAAAATTTACCACATCATTTTTCATTAACCATATAGAGCACATAGGTAACATAGGCCAGCCACGTAGATTTCACCACAAGGTACAAAGGATAGGACGAATTTGACCTGTTACACAGAACACAAAGGTGGTTCATGTGGAAGACCTTTGTGATCTTAACACGTGTATCCTTCAAAAATTCTTTGTGTCTTTGCGCCTTCGCTGAAGCTTGTGCCATCGCTATGCGCCTATGCTGAAGCTATGGCGTAAGCATAAGCTATTGGCGACACGCTTCAGCGTAAGCGTTGTGTTGAAAAATGTATGTTCTGATTGGTTTAAGCTTTCTTCACCGGCCGGTAAAACGTCATCGTTCCCTTGGTTTTATTAGCAAGATTGAAATCGGTGACGCCCATTTTGCGGCCATATTGACCGGTGTTTTGGTGAATGAACTGCAAATCGCCCGGACCGTTGACTTTGTAAACAATGGCAGTATGGTGGAAAAACGATTCGGAATAACCACCGGTTTCGGTTTTTACGACCATTTCAACGTCTTCGAATTGCACAATATCTCCGGGTTGGATGCATTCTTTCGTAATGTCGATTTCCCGCCCGAACACATACAAACCATCCCAGTCAGCGTTGACTTTATTCAGCGCCAGCTCGGCAGCATCCCAGCATTCACCACGGGCTATTTTCTTCCCGATATACGGTTTTAGCGCATCTACAATCGCTTGATTCAACGCGGGAACGTCTTTGCACGGCGCCGCAAATTGCTGAGCACTGGCAAATGAACACACAAACAGAAAACAGAAGAGGACTTTCATAACATTAAAAATAAGGACTTTAAGGGTAACAAAAACAATACCAGAGAATTGAAAATTGAAAATGTAAAATAGAAAAGAAGTGTTGCCGCGATCCCCTTTTCAATTTTACATTTTCAATTTTCAATTACCTAGAGCGCTATTTGATACTGCAACACCATCATTCCCTTACGAGCTGTTTGCACATATTCTCCAGCCGGATTGGCTTCAAAAATTGGCCGTGATTGGTAGTTCAGTGATATTTTTCCGCTGTTGTTGTTGTGAATCAACCAGTTGACGCCGCCTTCAAACATGATCATCGGGTCGGAGAGCTTTTTCAGCTGCGAATACTGGACCGAAGCGTAAGGCTGTAAAGTTCCGTTTCCTCCCAGCAGGCCGTCTTTGAATTTATACCCGGCTTGTGCAAAAATCGTTTGTCCGGTTCCGATCATCGGGAAAGCTACTCCGGCTCCGTTGAATGTTCCGTCAGTTCCCGTTTCTGTCGCAGGATTCATCACCCCGGCGTTACGAACGTAATTTGGCCCCAGATCAAAATCATTGAACGCAACGTAAGCCGTAACTGCGCCGCCGTTTTTAGTTACCGGTATGTCAAGGAACACATCGACGCCCAACAGCAACATATCCGTGCTGGTAATAGCACCAGCCGAATTGAGGTATGACATCGCGTCCTGCTGATGGATAAATCCGGCACCGAGGTTCAGAATTTTCTTTTTCCCGAGGTAAGTTCCGGTTGTATAAGGCAAGGTGTTATTTTCCTTATCGAAAAATTGCCAGAATAAATACGCTTGCGATTGCAATTTGGGTGCTGCCATCGAAAAATCGGCATCTGTGGAAATCGCAGGAATAGTCACCAACGAATTTTGGGCTGACATCGGCGAAGTAATCGCTGCACGGTAATCCAGTTTCCCGATCTGACCTTTAGCATAAATAGATAATTTCCGCAGGAACTGGTCTGTTACTCCATTTGTCACCTGCTGATAAAGCGGCGCATCGACACTCAAAATAGAAGCAACGCCCGGCGAAGCATAACGCGACATTCCGCTCCAACCGGTTAAACCTCCACCCAAACTAAGTTGAGGCACTATTTTATATTCTACAATCGCATCGTGGAAAAAGGCCCCGGTATTGCGTTTGGCAAGAAAGTTAAAGTTGTTTTGACCGAATTGCGTGTAGAAAAAGAGTCGATCAGTAAGCTGGCTCCATACCGAGAACCGCAAACGACGAATCCCAATATCTCCATAAGCGCTTACCGGTGTATCGTAAATTCTTGAGTCGGGATTCATCTCTGAATAACGCGCCCACATTTGAGCCGTTACGGCTGCTTTGATGTAGTGCGACCCCGATGGATTGAATTTATATTTGAGTTCGGGAATGACTAGTTTGGAAGTGTCCTTCCAGTTTTTTTGTGCTGATAATCCCTGTGAAAGGCATAGAGTTGCTACACTTAATACGATTTGAAATTTCATAATGCATTGAAATTGTTAAACTGTTTGAAAAATCCCAGGAGAATTATCAATTATGAATGATTAATTATGAAGAGGGCCATTGGTTCTATTCAGCACTTCCTTGATAATTCATAATTTAACCATTCATAATTTAACATCTATTTCTTAAACAACTCCACCATCGGTTTACCAGTCATAGCATTGGGGCGCTGTACCTGTAACAAATGTACAACTGTGGCTGCGATGTCTATAATTTCGTAAGACGTAAACACTTCCTGTGCGGGAACGCCACCTCCGTAAAACAGCACCGGAACGTGCGTGTCGTAGTTAAATGCCGATCCGTGGCTGGTTCCTTTTCGTGCCCGTTCACTATCGACTGATTTTGGCAAATAGCCCGGCTGAAGCAGGTAAATCACTTCTCCGCTTCGTTCGGCGTCGTAACCTCTTCTCACCATTTCGATCCAGTTATCGCCCATCATACCGGATTGCAATTGCGTTTGGGTGTAAACTGTTTTTACGCCATCCCACAAACGAATTTGTTCCTGAATGAACGTCAGAAATTGCGGTTTCAATTCACTGGAAACATATTCCTGTTTCAGGTAAACGTTGTTGTTCTCAATGCGGTCGATGATGTCAGTTTGAAACTCGGCAATGGACGCTTTGCGCAAATCGGCCAGCAACGTGTCTTCGAACACATAACCGCCCGGCAATTGGTGATCGGTTAAGTATTGCGGCACCGGAACCACCGCGTGATCTGCCGTGAGGAAGAATACATAATTTCCTTTTCCGACCTGTTTATCAAGCGCGGCAAGCAAACGCGCAATTTCGAGGTCCAAACGCAGGTACATGTCTTCTATTTCCAATGAATACGGCCCGAAAGCGTGTCCGGCGATATCCGGTGTGGAAAAACTGATGGTTAGCATATCTACCTGGTCGTCTTTGCCCAATTGTTCGCTTTGTATGGATTGAATCGCGAAATCAGCTAAATAGGTATTGGCGAAAGGCATCGCGGTAAACAATTCCAGTTGATCTTCGACAGGTTGCTGCGTAAAATTGTACGGAAAAGTCGCTGTTGTTTTTCCGCCGATCAGCTGTTCGTATGGAGAATCATCAAAGCTGCCAAACGTATACGTATCTTGCGGTTTCAATAAGTTCCACTCCTGATTCAGGTAATTTTGAATGGGATGCGCCGCATGAAAATCATCTACCCATTTTGGCAGTTGGGTGGTATAAAACGAACTGGTGATGAATTTTCCTGTCTGGTAATCGTACCAGTAAGCGCCATTTGGCATGTGTCCGCCCGGTAAAATTGCACTGCGGTCTTTGATGGAAACACTCACTACTTTTCCTTCGGGATAGGTTAATTTCAACTGATCGGTAATGGTGTTTGCACGCAGGAATTGTGGTGAACATTTACCGTAATCACTGATAGTTCCTACGGAAAACATGGTTGTATCTGAAACGCAGTTGACCATCTTCTCAAACGGACGGTGAAACCAGTCATTGGCAACAATTCCGTGATTGGCCGGTGTGGTTCCTGTATAAATGGAAGCATGTCCCGGGCCAGTATAAGTGGGAACATAATTGTAGGTGACATTTCTGAAATGCGTTCCTTTCGTCATGAGTTTGTTGAACCCGTTTTTCCCGAATTGTTCGTTGAAGCGGAACAAGTAATCGTAACACATTTGGTCAATCACGACGCCAACTACCAACTTGGGTTGCTGTTGTTGCTGGGCGATTCCGTTGAAAACCGAAAAAAGGCTGAAAAACAGCAGGGTTGCGAGCAATTTCATGAGATGCGTTTGAAGATGTGCAACAAAACTAATGGTTGATCGGGATAAATAGCGAAATTTGCAGTGAAATTTTAGTGAACATGCTTGGATTAAAGTTGCCAACCGACCCGCGCTGGGTGAATATCGTAGAGAAAAACATTCAGGAGATTCTGATCGATCACGCCTATTGTGAGCAAAAAGCCGCCACAAATGCAATTACAATTATCGTGAAATTTCCTGAGTACCCGGATGTGGTGCAGGCGATGATCGAATTGTGTCGCGAAGAAATGGAACATTTCGGAATGGTACACACCAAGCTGATCGAACGCGGTTATGAACTGGGTGTTGAACGAAAAGATGCTTACGTAAATGATCTGCTGGAATACCTGAAACAAACTTATCCCGGCGATTCACGCATTAGTTTCTTTGTAAACCGCATGTTGTTTTCAGCCATGATCGAAGCCCGAAGCTGCGAACGTTTCCGCTTGTTATCAGAAGAGATCAACGATGAAGACCTGCGCGTTTTTTACCGCAGTCTGATGGAAAGCGAAGCACGTCATTATACCGGTTTTCTTCAGTTTGCCCGGAAATATGGCGAAGGAATCGATGTGGAAGCGCGCTGGCAGGATTTTCTAGCGTTTGAAGCTACATTGATGGGGAAATACGGGAAGGAGGAGACGATACACGGATGAATAATTTTTTCCTGTAGGGCTGAGTCGCGACTCGCCCCTACAGGAAAAAATTATTCATCTCCTTCAACACCTCATCTTTTTTCTGGCGCGAGATCGGAATGCTGTGGCCTGAAGTCAGCTTGAACGCTCCGCCGTCTTCTTTGACGTATTCCTGAAGGTAATTCATGTTGATAATAAACGATTTGTGGGTCCGCAAGAACACACGGTCACCTTCCAGTTTATCAGAAAAGTATTTCAACGGACGCGAAACGAGTACCTGTTTTCCATCGTTGAGGTTAATGGTGCAGTAGGAACTATCGGCTTCCATAAACACGATTACATCCAACTGAATGAACCGCAACCCCTCCGAAGTAGGAACAGCAAGTTTGCGCTCGGAATAACCGTAATGTGCCATCCATTGCTGAATATTAGTCGCCTGGTCAGCTGAAGTCATCGACAAAGCATGCCTTACAGCTTCTTCAAATGCATCCGGATCGATTGGTTTCAGCAAATAATCAAGTGCGTGGTAACGAAATGCCTGAACCGCATAATTATCAAAAGCTGTGGTGAAAATGACACTTGCTTCCAGGTCTTTGAGATTATCCATTAACTCAAACCCTGATCCGTCACCTAAATTAATATCCAGGAAAACGATATCAGGTTTCACGGTACGCAACAATTTTAGTCCTTCTTCCTTACTGGCAGCTTCGCCCAAAATGACAATTTGCGGAAAATAACGTTCAAGGTATTTGCTGATAATCCGGCGGGCATCAAACTCGTCATCAATGATCACGGCAGTTTTTGCGTTCTGAGTAGAAGTTACATCCTGTTTAATCTGCGTCATAAAGTTTCGTATCCGTTAGCTTTAGCGTGCTTAATTAACCCTTTCTTTTGCCGAATATTGTCTAAAGTAATAAAGTAGTTCCCCTTTCGTTACAAATTTTGCGCCACGATTCACTCCTGATATTGATGCGAACCTGGCGACAGAACTACCGGTATTTTTAATAACACCATAGTACCCAGTGCTTTACCACCCTCTTCCAAATCAACGGTCTCGATACGGAAATGATCACCGTATTTTTGCTGAAAAGCAGCCAAGCGTTCTTCAGTAATTTTGGTTCCGTAAGATTTGCGGCCGCTTTGCTGTGATTTACGGCTTGCTGCTCTTCCGATTCCGTTGTCCTTCACGATACAGGAAAGCTGCTGATCTTTGATCGATTCGAACACAACAGTGATTTTACCTCCCGAATCGAGCGATTTAAATCCGTGTAATACTGCGTTTTCAACAAAAGGCTGAATGAGCATCGGAGGCAGACCATACGACATTTCCTGTGACGTGAGCAAGCAGATCAATTCCACTTCAAATTTCTCCTTAAAGCGCATTTGTTCCAACTCCAGGTAACTCTTAAGTGTTTCAATTTCACTTTCAATCGAAATGTACGGCTCGCGCGAATTATTCAGTGTTTGACGGATCAGGTGTGCAAATTTCAGCAGGAACCGTTCTGCTTTTTCATTTTCTTCATAGATCAGGAAGCTTTGAATAGAATTGAGTGAATTGAAGATAAAATGCGGATTCATTTGCGCTCTCAATGCTTTGTGTTCCAACTCATTGATGGTTTTCTGCAAAGCATGTTTGCGTTTCACCTGGCTGATCCTCAACCGAAAAGCAATAAGAATCAGAAAAAGCCCCAACATCACCATTGTGAGAATAAAGTACCAGGTCGCGTAAAAAGGCTGATCTACGGTAAACCGCGCAATGATTGCAGGCGATGACCAAACACCGTTTTCATTCCGGTAACTCACTTCCAGCGAGTAATCCCCCCCGTTGGGTTTCGACAACAACAATTCACCGGTAGATGTTGTAAGCCATTTTCCATTCGAATCATAACGGTAACGGATGTGGCGGTTTGATCCTGTACGGAAATTGGTGGTGCGAAGAATCACTTTAATATATTCGCGATTGGCGCCTATGGTAAGTCGTTTTCTGAACCGGCTAAACGATTCCTTATCGGTTTCGATTAATTCCAGTTTTAGCTGCCCTTGTAAAATGCCGTTGTTTAAATCATTCTCGGGAGCGGTTGCAATTCCTTTTTTAGTGGCAATCCAAACCGTTCCGTTGTAAACATATACGCCATTGACTTCATTTGACGGTAAACCATGATCAATAGTCATTTGAGTAATTTCCAACCGGCCATCGGGATGTTTTTTGATCTTATTCAATCCTTTGTTTGAACAGACCCACAAATTTTGGTCAGCATCAACATAAACCCGGTTCAGGTTGTTATCAACCAATCCCATAGATTCGGTCAAGTGCCGGGTGACTTGATAGTTATCCATAAAATAAACACCCTGGCCGCGTGTAGCAACGATTGTTCCCCAATGATCATGGTAATCCAGGTCGGTTACCCGTGTTCGGAACAATTCTCTTTCGAGATGTTCAATTGTCAGGGAGCCATCTTTGACTTCAAATAAGCCATGGATATTTCCGACCAAAATACGGCCCTCCTTATCTTCGGTAATGGTTTCCAGATAACGCTGGACATACTTTCCTTTGTCATCCGCAAAGTTGTAAATGAATTCTATTTTTCCATTATCATGGATACGTCCTATGCTTGTTTTAACGAATAAAAACGAATGCGGAGAATCGATATAGTAATCTTTGAACCAGGTCGTTCTGTACTTTTTTTTACCTTCTATTGGAACCACCTCATCCAGACCATGCGAAATGTATAGTTTGTCGCCAAGAAACACAGAACGCCTGCAATAGGTAAGCATGTCGGTCACGGTCCAGTTGCCATTCAGTTCCAGGTAAGCATTTGCATATCCGAGAATTACGTCGGATTTATACCCGTTCACGTCCACGCAGTTTAGCATGTGAGGACTTTGTTTTCCATCGTGATACATTCCAACGGCCAGGCCCGGAGCATAAAACACACCGTCTTCAAGCGTGGTAAACCAATAACCGCCTTCGGTATCGCGGGTGACAGATGTTACGGAATATCCTTCTAAAAAAGTTTCGGTGCCGAAACGCTTATTCCCAAAATAACGAACCGGTTTTCGCTTAACACCGTCAATAGTTCCAAACCACATGTAATCTTCATCACCACCAAAAAAAATAAGGCTCTTGAAACTTTCGCGGAGTTTGCTATTATAAGCGGATATCACTTCGGAGTTCCATTGAATAAAAACATCCGTTTCATTGGTGAACAATGAAAAGTGATCGGAAGACCCAAAATTGCCCAGATAGGTTTTCTTTTTCCCGTCTATTAAATAAGCCTGCGGATAATCCTTATCAGACGCCGAACCCTTGAATCCCCACTGATCACCGATCTTGATAATCTGATGTCCTTTTCCCTGGTTTTGATTAAGGTAATTTGGAAAAGTAACCTTGCCATTGGCTGAAATCTGGATCATTTCCATTTGTTGAGCACTGTAAAACAGGTTTCCTTTACGGTCAACTATCAATGATTTATAAGTGGTAACCCTATTTTGCAAATACCTGCGAATGTGATCATTATACTTGTATGAAACAATACGCTTCCCGTTCCAATACGAAAGCAATCCATTGTAAGTAATAAACCACACCTTTCCGCTTGGGTCCTCGTAAATCTTAAAAACCACATCATCAGACAGTCCATCTTTTTTGGTGAACACCTTGAACCGGTAACCATCGTAACGCACAACTCCACGATCAGTACAGATCCAGATGTAGCCTTCCCGATCTTGCTGTACAAAATAGGTTTCCGAACTCGGGAATCCTTCTTCAATTGAAAAATGACGAAAATTAGGCCTGAACTTTCCGGTTTGAACCGCTAATAATGGGAGTGGAAAAAACAGGAGCGCCACAAAAACCTTAAACCAACGGTTGTTCATAGTAGTGCGGAGTAAAAATCCCTCCCGTTGCCGGACCATAAAAAAGCTGATTTTCCGATACATCGGTATAAATGTACAAGGAATGTTGAGAATTCATGGAACAACCCGTAATCCGTTTTCACGCCACAAATCATTACTTGCTGTATTATAGCGCGTTGAAACGGTTTCCCGGACACCATCATTTTCAAAAAAAACAGTACTTTCGGACTCCCAATCAACGGCAAAACATGTACAAACTGGCTCTTTTCTTTATTTTCTCGGTGCTTTACGGCATTACCAGTTCGTTTGTTGTTTCCAATGACACCACACAAGAACCGTCCACCATCAAACGACGGGCTTTCAACACCAAACATGTCATTATATTAGTCATTGATGGTCCAAGATGGAGCGAAACTTTCGGAGATACTTCCTGTAGTAATGTTCCGCGAATGGGCAAAGAAATGCTCCACGATGGTGTTTTGTTTACCAATTTCAGGAATAATGGCACTACAGAAACCAATTCAGGACATACCGCTATTGTGACCGGTGTTTACGATAAAGTTTCCAACAACGGCAAAGAAATTCCGAAAAATCCTTCGATGTTCCAGTATTACCTGAAGGCTTCGCAATCTGACCGCAACGAAGCGTGGATCGTGAGCAGCAAGGGAAAACTTGAAATTCTGGGCAATTGCAAGGATAAAAAATGGTGGAATACCTACATGCCGTATACCTATTGCGGTCCGAACGGTAACAGCGCCGAATACGTAGGCGATAAACTCACCTTCGCCCGTGTAAAAGAAGTAATTGATCTGCACACACCTAATCTGATGCTGATCAACTTACTGGAAGCCGATGTTCGGGGCCATGAAAATAAGTGGGACGAATACTTGAAAGCGATTAAGAACTGCGATACTTACGCTTACGAATTATGGAATTACATCCAGGATAATCCTGAAATGAAAAACAGCACTACCCTATTCATTACTAACGATCATGGTCGGCATTTGGATGGTCGCAGAACCGGATTTGTGAATCATGGAGACGGTTGCGAGGGTTGTCGCCATATTTCATTGTTGGCTATCGGGCCCGATTTCAAAAAAGATGCTATCGTAAGTAATGAAGGAGAATTGATTGATTTGAGCAAAACCATTTCTCACCTGCTGGGGTTTGATATGCCTACTACGAAAGGGAGAATCTTAACTGAACTCTTTTAAAAAATGTTGAATTTTGAATGCTTAATGTTGAATGGAGGCTTATCTCTTCATTAAAACTTTCCATTCAACTTTGACGGAGTAATGGTGATCAAAATTACATCTTCAGCCAATTCAACATTAAAAATTAAGCATTCAACATTCATGAAACTCTTTTCCGGAACCCACTTCATAATTAATCATTCATAATTGATAATTCTTTCAAAAGTCAATCCAATCAAGGTTTCAGAAACCATTTCCCACCAAATTCAATTCAACATTCAACATTAAGCATTCAAAATTATCCTTCGTAATGAACCTTTTTTGGCTGACTGAGTAATACTGCCGAACTTTCAGAACATTGGTGCACCGGTTCTCTTTAAAAAAACGATTTATGATGAAACCTGGAATAATTCTTTTTTGCCTTTTTCTTGCATTTGCAGGCTTGGCACAAAAACCCGAAACAGTATATGGAATTGCGAAAGAACGCCGTGAGGAAAGCTGGTATCTGACCCAATTGGAAGGCTGGAAAAAACTGCTCGACGTTGACAAAACCAATGGCGAAGCCTGGTACAATTATTACAAAGCCAGCCGCGCGCTGCGGAATATCTCTGAATCGGACGAAACCCGTAAAAAGTACAACGAACTGTGCGCACAGATTGTCAACGATGCTTATGCCGCGATTCCCAATTCGTTTGAAGCCAATCACCTGAAATGGGCCGAGGGTGGCAACAACGAAAGTTTGTTCAGCTACCTGAAAAAAGCACATGAAATTGATCCTACGGATATGCGCGCTTATGAAGATCTGGCGACGTATTATGAAACGCAGCACAATAAGGCCGAGTACCACAAGTTCGCTGAACTTATGTATAAACACAATACCATGCATGCGTCTATCGTAAACTGGGGATATAACTTACTTGCCGGCGTTGACCAAAATGCAATTCTTTTTGCCGCAGGTGATAACGACACCTATAGTGCCTGGGTTGCACAGGAAGGACTCAACTTCAGAAAGGATGTGCGTGTAGTGAACCTACATTTAATGATGATTGACAGCTACCGTGATCAATTGTTGAAAGAATTGGGCTTCCCGCCATTGGCAATGAGATCGGAAGTAAGTACCAAGCCTGAGAATTACCACGAAAATCGCATGAAAATTCTGGATCATTTCTTAAAAAACTCCTCCATCCGACCTATCCATATCGCTGTTTCTGCCATGCACTCCCTCACTGACGAAAGCTGGAAAGAAAAACTTTACCTCACCGGACTTACCTATAAATACTCGGAAGAATCGTTCGATAATATCTCTGTGATTGTTCGCAACTACGAAAAACGCTACCTCACTGATCACATGAAACACTATTTTTCGTTCGGAATCGGTGAAAAAGTAGCGGATCAGTTAAATGGTTGTTACCTTGTTTCAATGCTGAAGCTTTATGAACATTACATTACCAGCGAACAGGAAAGCCGCGCAGCCGAAATCAAACAGTTGTTGTTGGATGTCAGTAAAAAATCGGGACAGGAAAACGACGTCAAGGAATACTTCGACAAACTGGAAAAAGCTAAGTAAACGTTGGGTATTTTTCATAAGCATATTACCCAATACACCGACGAGGAATTGATGAAGGAAGTCATCCGGAATCATTCCTCGTTAGCAATTACCGAGCTGCATCGCCGGTATAGTAAAAAACTGCTTGGTTATTTTATCAAAATGCTGCAGCGTGATACCGATACAGCCAACGATTTTGTGCAGGAACTGTTTCTCCGGATTCTCGAGAAAAAACACCTGTACGATCCGGAGAAAAAATTCTATACCTGGCTGTTTACCATTGCTTCGAACATGTGTAAAACGTCGTACCGAAAAAGTCCGGTTGTTCCCCTTTCACAAGATGGTTACGAATTGCAGCAGCATACGGTTGACGGTGACGACCTGGCTGAAAAAAATCATTTCCAGGAGCTGCTGAAAGAAAGCCTCGAACTCCTGGAGCATCACCACAAAACCGTTTTCGTATTGCGATATATGGAACAATTCAGCCTCAACGAAATAGCAGATATTACCGAAACATCGCTCGGAACGGTAAAATCGCGGCTGTTTTACGCCACCAAAAAAATGACCGGGCACCTGAAAGCGTTCGACCCGACTTACGAATCAACATTTTTTAAATTGAACTGAGATGGATAAGCATTTGAACAACAACGAAGAACGACTGTTTGATCTTTTGGATCAGAAGGACTTCGACCAGCTCACTACGGAAGAAAAAGTCTTTGTGGAAACTCATTTTTCACAGGCAGAATACCGTTTACAACGCCAGATGATTCAAGAATCGTCCACGCTATACGAAACTGTTGCGGAAGCTTCGCCATTGGTGATTCCGGCGGGAAAATCGTCTTTTATGGGAACAACAATTCCTTTGTACCAGGCCCTGATCGGAATTGCAGCTACGATTGCGCTGTTTTTGTCCATTTGGCCGGATCAGAATCCACCGTCAGGTTCTCAGGCCAATAAACCCGCTCTGAGCAAAACGGATACGATCATTCAAACCAGGATCATTCGCGATACCGTGATTCGTTATAAAAATCACCGAAACGGGAATCGTTCCACACAAACCAACCGGTCGAATGACGAACAATTCCTGGCTGCTCAGATGCGTTTACTGGAAGCAAATACGGTTGAATTACCGGATATTATTAATGAATTGAATCGTCCCGCGGGAAATTCACTTCGAAATGACCCCGCTTCGGAACGCTTGTTGAAAAGTACGTACCAATCGGATGCAAGGTAACTTTAAAGCACTATTTTTCAGCCGTTTAACCTCTTAAAAACGGAAGTTAAACCTACCTCCTCCCTTGAGGGAGGATCGAGGAGGGTGACGATTTTCTAACAACAATCATAAGGTCACCTCCCTCTTCCGGCACTAACGTTTGGTCTTCGAAAGCAATGCTTTCTCTTCTCCTCAAGGAGGGAAACTGACTCCACTTCTAGTATTTAGTCTTCTGGGAAATACTAACAATCACAGTTGATGAAACTGTTAAAAATTAGAACATTCTCGCTTTTTTGACTAATTTGTGCAACCAAAAGGCAAAGCATTACTTATTTCCAAAAACAATTGCTTCATGCGCACATTTGTAATCTCAATTTTATCCACTCTTGCCGGTGGAATGCTATCCGCACAACAAAATCCTCAATGGGAAAGTGAAATGATTGCTTTCGAACAGGATGACCAGGAACAGGTGATCATGGGTGCTGACCCGATTGTTTCCGGTGTGTGGAATAATTTACCCCAACCTCAATTCTGGCGGCAGATCATGTTGCTTTCCCCCGATTCGGTATTGGTAAATATTGCTTCGAATAGAAAAGTGGTAGCCAAAATGTCGAACCGCATGTGGCAGGCCCAAAATGATACGCAGAAAGCTTTATTCAAAGACAGCGTGCGCCGTTCACTCGGTTTGCCCGAAGGGGAACGCATCATGGTTACAACGGGTAAAAATGATTTTTACCGTTTCGACCTCGTCTTTGAAAGTTTACCCAAAGGGGTTGCTTGTTTCAATGAATATGGTGTTGATCCGTGGTATGCGCAATCTATTTTACTGATCGAAAGTCCGGGACAATTGAAAAAATCAACTGCGGGTGCTTACGGGCCTTTTCAGTTGATGCCTGCTGTGGCCCGATCTATGGGGCTCACCGTAAACAAAACAGTTGACGAACGCAAAGATTTCAAACGCTCGGCTTACGGCGCGTCGCAATTACTGAAACGCATTTGTATTCCTTCAGCGCGCACTATTGCCACCAACGCCGGATTGGTTGTTGACGAACAATCCATTTGGTTCCGCCTGTTGGTAATGCACGTGTATCACGCAGGCTCATTGAACGTAAAAGCTGTGGTCGAAGAGATCGGGACGGTGAAAGACGGCGATGAACTGATTCAGAAAATGTGGATAACAACTGCAGCGAGCTTTGGTAATTCTTCGCAGAATTATTCGCAATTGGCATTGGCCGCACACATTCAGCTTGACCAGCTACTGACGGTAAAAAACTGTGATGTGTATCATTGCACGCAGTTTGCTTCGGAGGAAGAATAAATAATTTTGAATGCTGAATTTTGAATTTTGAATGAAGTTTTAGGTCAGGAACCTGAATTTCGGAAACCCATTTTAGAATTGATGATTCAATCATTCATAATTCCGGTTTTTCAATTCAACATTAAAAATTAAGCGTTCAACATTCCTTCGGGTTTGAATTTAATAGAAAGCGAATTCACACAATGCCTGGTATTCTTCGCTGTGAATCGCTCGCCTGTGAAAACGTGTCCCAAATGGCCGCCGCAATCCCCACATACAATTTCAATGCGTTTACCGTCGGCATCCCGAACTTGTTTTACTGCGCCGGGAAACGTGTCATCAAACGAAGGCCACCCGCATCCTGAATCGAATTTATCGGAAGATTTGTACAGCGGATTTTCGCAACGGCGGCATACAAACACGCCCGTTTCTTTCCATTTGTTGTATTCGCCCGTAAATGGGTATTCCGTGCCTTTGTGAACAATAATTCGTTCTTCGTCTTCGGTGAGTTTGTTCCACTGATCTTTCGGTAACATGGTGCGTTAATCTGATTTCGATTTATACTGATTACTGAGTTGTGTGGTAAGATAATCCCCCTCCACCGCCATAACGGAAAATGAGGGGGATAACTTTATTTTTAACTGATTGCCGGTTGCTCAGAAGAGCTGATTACATCGACATTTCGTTCATTTTTTCTTCAAATACTTTGGCGTAGAATTGTCCTACCTGTTTCAGGATATTCGATGAGCTGGATTTGGTGGTCATCACCATTTCAGTGCCTTCGCGGTCAACTGTCATGTAGAATGTATCCATGATTTCCAGTACTTTCATACCATCTTCCAATTCCAGGCTTTTTACATTGATCTGTCCGAAATCAACGAACATGGAGAACGTTTTCTTCCCGAAATCTTTTGCAAACGAAGGGATTTTCAACGAAGCACCTTTGTTTTCAGGAAGTGTAAAGCCATACAATCCATCTTTTCTCGGAGCAATCGCCATTCCTTCGGTAATAAAAGCATCGCCTTGTTTTTGCAAGCCCATCATCGTGGCGTACATAGAAGCCTGCTCGTTGATGAATTCTCCTTTCGCCCCCAAACCGAGGAAGAAATTGAATTGCGGGATCATTCCCATTCCGCTGCCCGGATTTCCGGTAAATACCAATCCAAACTGGCCCGAGAACATTTGCGTAAACGGATTGTCACCCATCATGGCCAACGCAAAAGCAGCTTCGCCAGGAAGTATTCCGTTTAATTTTTGCTGTCCTTCCGGTGCAAAATCAGCCAGGAAAGATTCCATTTTACGCACATCAACATTGGCGCTCATTCCCATCCAGGCATTTCCTGAACCCAGTTTTTTCACTACGGAAGCCTGTGGATCTTCTTTGAAGAACAACAAATCTTTCAATTTATCATTAAACAGGTTACTGGCTTTCATCGTCACCTTTCCATTTCCGAAATTGGTAACCGTTTGAATGTATCCGTTGGCTACCAGTTCGTTAAGCGTTTTTTGTTTGTCAGCCGGCAATCTGTTCAACGCTGTATTCGCAGTAGTAAACAACCTCTCAATATTCAATCCGGTAACGATATCGCCGTTGTTGGCCAAAATAGTCTGTGTTTTGCCGGTACTTTCATCACCTTCTGTTTGCTCGAACGCCGTTTTCAATAAAGCTGTGAAATCCGGCGAACCGCCTTTAATCAATAAAATCGCCAGTGTATTGCGAATTCCGATTCCGACATCGCCGTTATTGAAACATTGAATATCACCCGATTCGGTCGATTCATAACCCATTCCGTTGAATTTGTCGATCAGGCTGTCTTTGTCTTTTACGTCAAAGAGCATGTAGGTCAATTCGGGTGAACCGTCAAGCGCAAAAGGAGCCTGCACCGCAAAGTATACCGGTTTTGAAAAATCAACACTGCTTTCCCATGAACTCAATTCCCCGGTCAAAAGAGCACCGGCTTTCGGAAGGTGTTTGTAATCCAGTTTATCCAATAATTGCTGTACGGAAATGTGGCCGAACGCAACGATGTTTTTGTTTTCATTGATCAAAGCAGAAGTAGCTGTTTTCGCATCACGGTCATCACCGCCGGAACAACCGGTCAAAGCGACAACTCCGAGGATTGCGACAAAAGCTAATTGGAAGATTTTTTTTACCGGATTCATAGTCTAAAAATAGTTATTGGTACAGGTATCAAATGTACAGTTTATATTTAATTTCGGGAAAGGTAATTCAAAAAAGTATTACCCGTTTAAAACGCTAAAAGTGTGCATTTTATAGAACCGTATTTCAATTGGCGGCATGTGTATATTGCGTCCGAAGACCCGCATTCGCCCTTCTTTAATCGTGAATACAGCGAATTTGAATTCACAGACCGGGTATACAATTACCTCATCCATCCGCAATGGGACAATATTGGCTCGCGCACACTCTTTGCCAAGATCCTTGTGGTAGATTACGAAGAACAATATGCCGTGCTCGAATTTATCGGTGAATGGAACGATGCAATCGAAAACGATATCATGACACTGAAACGCAATATCATCGAACCGATCCTGGAACAGGGAATCAATAAATTCATTTTGATAGGTGAAAATGTATTGAATTTCCATTACTCCGACGATTGTTATTACGAAGAATGGTTTGATGAAGTGGAAGAAGGCTGGATCGCGATGGTGAATTTCCACGACCACGTATTAACCGAATTTTCAAGAGCCCGGATTGATCATTATTTTGTCATGGGCGGCGAACTCGAGGAAATCGAATGGCGAACGTATCAACCGCGAGATTTTTATGACCGGGTGAATGCGTTGGTGACGAGACGAATCGGTTAAAATATTGTAGGGGTGAGTCGCGACTCACCCCTACAATATTTTAACCGATGTTTTATTTCTGGATGTAAATTTTCTTTGAAGTAAAGTTATTATTGACGTTCAGGTGAGCAACGTACACACCCGATGGCATGTCATTTGGCAAGCGAACCTGTTTTTTGTTCTCACCGATTTCAGTGCTTCCGATTGATTCATTGAATACTGATTTCCCGTTCAGGTCAACCAGGTTCAACGTTGATTCGCCCGCAGTTAACGTGCTGTAATTCACAACCAATGTATTGTTGGCAGAATTATAACCCAATTCGAGGCTGAGATCCTGCTGGTTTTCTTCAATACCTGCAATGGAACCATAAACGTGTTGTGAAAGGAAAATGGCATCGCCACCACTATTGTCCATCGCATTCGATTTGTTGGTTGCCAGGTAGAACGTTACATTACCAACATTGGTTGCCGGTGCTGTCCATTGAAACGCCCAAGTCGATTGAACATTTCCTGCCAGTGTATGTGTAACGTATTTTTTACCGGACGCCCCGTTTTTGATTTGTGTTCCGGAAGCCGGAATAATTGTAATGGTACCTGCCTGAGCGTTGGAGCTGCTCAATGCCACAATTTGAAAACCGTTGATCGTACTCGGATTGTCAATACTGATTGCCACATTGTAGACGGTTCCCGGAGTATAATCCGTTACAACGTCCGCACCTTCCGTCATCACAACGGTATTCACACCTACTCCGCTTTGCGCGGTTCCTGTATGACATTGTGTACAATTGTTTTCGCCCGGTGCGCCGGTTTTTCCGGCAACTGCACCACTGTTATCTGCAACATGTGATTTTTTGTATGCCGACAATTCCATTGAATAATCACCGCTATTACTGAACGCCAGCAATGCTGCAATTCCTGAAAAGGCCATTGGTAGGAGATAAATCTTTTTCATTTGTCATCTAGTTTTGGGTGAAATTAGATCATTTTCGGGTATATACCATGGTATATTTGTCAGTTTAGCTTGTACAATTCGGCTTTGGCTGGTATTCCCAAATGACGTCTAAAAACTGTATTTTGGCGCAATACTTCGACAAACAGCTTAAATCAAGAGATCAACAATCTTCAAACAAGGATAACCCGATTTGAAAGAGCGTGTATAAATCCGATTGATTAATTTTTCAACAATTTCCACAAGTTACTGTACTGCATTTGTTTGATAAATCGATTTAGCAACATATGTCTTTCACAAAACAGCTTGTGATTCAATAGAAAGAAGTGCATATTTGTCAAAAAAACAAAAACAGTATGAAAATCAAACTACTCGTGCTTTCATTGTTCAGCTGCATGGCTGTGATGGCTGCCAAAACCGTAACGGTGACAGTAAAATGGACTTTTGAAGAAGTTGTAGAAGGGTATAACCACGACAATAAGATTCTGGTTTTCGTTGACGGCAAATCAATCGGTGAATCAAAAGTTTTTAAAGAAACCGATAATGCCTCTTACTCGTTTGAAGTAGCAAAAGGAAAACATTCCATTAAAATCGTTGATTATTCGTTTTATGAAGGAAAATGGGATATTCACACAAAAGAAAACCAATATTCGGTGGATGCTTTTTATGAAGGTGAGATCAATTTTACGGCCAATACAACCATCAATATGTTGTTCAATGTCGATAAGGAATCATCTGAATTTACAGTAACAGGCGGAAAAATTACAGCTGCGAAAGGTGTTCCGTTGACCGTTACCTGGATTTACAAAAACGTAGAAGTGGGTTATGATCACGAAAACCGTATGATTGTTTACATCGACGGAAAGCAAATGGGAACTTCAGCCATTTTTGCCGAATCGAAAAAAGGCAGCATGACAGTGATGGTTCCTCCCGGACAGCATGATGTGGTAATCGAGAACTATGCCTTCTACGAAGGCCAGTGGGAATTACATTCCATCGAAAACAATTACTCGGTAGATGCTTTTTATTCGACCAATATGATTTTCAAGAAGAAAAAACGCACAGTCGATTTGGTATTCGACATCGAAACACTGGAGACAACTCCGACGGTTAAATAACCAATAACACACACAAAAGAGCCCAGACAGTTATCGTCTGGGCTCTTTTTTTGAGAGCGAGAACAGACCGCGTTCGCTAAAGCTATAGCGGTAGCGAAATGAGAATGAGGAATATTAAAAAGGGCTGCTTCATTTCTGAAACAGCCCTTTACTATAATTCTTTGTAGGATTAATCCACCCAAACTCCCATTGAGTTAAACTTCTCAATACGGTCGTGTACACGTTGTTTCGGTTCCACCGGATCCAATTCGTTCAGATAACCTTTGATTTTCTCTTTCACGCGTTCAAACATCAATTCCTGTTTGCGGTGCGCACCCGAAAGCGGTTCTTCGATCACGTCATCTACCAGTTTCAGGCGTTTCATATCAACAGAGGTCAACTTCAATGCATCGGCAGCTTTCTCTTTAAAATCCCATGAACGCCACAAAATAGATGAACATGATTCCGGAGAAATAACCGAATACCAGGTATTTTCAAGCATAACTACTTTATCGCCAACTCCAATTCCCAATGCACCACCCGAAGCGCCTTCGCCGATGATGATACAAATTACGGGAACTTTCAGCTGCATCATTTCGTATATGTTACGTGCAATAGCTTCTCCCTGTCCGCGCTCTTCAGCCTCAAGGCCCGGAAATGCTCCGGGAGTATCGATAAATGTTACAATCGGTTTACCGAATTTTTCGGCCAGTTTCATCAGGCGCAATGCCTTGCGGTATCCTTCCGGATTGGGCATTCCGAAGTTTCGGTACTGACGCATTTTGGTGTTGATCCCTTTTTGCTGACCAACAAACATCACTGATCTTCCGTCAATCAAACCAAAACCGCCAATCATCGCTTTGTCGTCTTTCACACTGCGATCGCCGTGCAATTCCTGGAAAGTATTATCGGTAATGGCGTTGATGTACGCCAATGTATACGGACGGTCTGGGTGACGCGACAATTGCACTCGCTGCCATGGTGTCAACCCGGTGAAAATTTCTTTGGTTTTTTCGGCCAGTTTCGTTTCCAGTACCTGAATGGTCTCTTCCATGTCTACATCCGTAGTACGACCGATTTCACGCGTTTGTTCAATTTGCTCTTCAAGTGCCTTCAACGGCTCTTCAAAATCGAGATATGTCGACATATAATGTAATTTTGAGTGGCGAAATTTACGAAAATAGTTCGCTCATTGCTACTTTTACCAGATGATATATTTCCCTTCCTGTAAAATCAATCTTGGTTTGCACATCCTGCGAAAGCGTGATGACGGCTACCATGAAATCGAAACGGGCATGCTGGAAATTCCGTTTCGCGATATTCTGGAAATCGTACCTTCCGATATGTTCCGCTTTACCACTTCAGGAATGGAGATTCCAGGGAATGACAATAGCTGCGTAGCTGCTTACGATCTCCTGAAACGCGACTTTGATCTTCCACCTGTCCATATTCATCTGCACAAAATGGTTCCCATGGGCGGTGGCCTGGGTGGCGGATCATCAGACAGTACTGCTACGCTGAAGGGATTGAATGAGTTGTTTCAGCTTCAACTGTCAATTGATCAATTAAAAAACTACGCCTCACAGCTTGGCAGCGACAATGCTTTTTTTGTGGAAGGTGGTCTGCAATTAGCCAAAAGTCGCGGCGAAGAATTACAATCGCTTGATATTACGTTACCAAAATGGCACATCTGTGTCGTCAACCTCGGCATTCATGTTTCTACTTCAACGGCTTTCGAACTGGTAACACCGAATGAACACCGAACACCGCTTTCAGCAATCTTACAGCAACCCGTTTCCACCTGGAAGAATGAATTGGTAAACGACTTTGAACCAAGCGTATTTGCTCAGCACCCGGAACTACTAACCCTTAAAACCGATTTGTACCAAGCCGGCGCAATCTATGCTGCTATGTCGGGCTCAGGTTCTACCCTGTTTGGATTATTTGAAGAAAAACCGGAACAAATTTTATGGTCGCAGCTACCGGTTTATGAGGTTTGGGTGAACCTTAAATAAATTAGGTGAATCTGCTTCCCTCGTTGAGGGAATTGCGAAACGGGATCTGTCTCCCTCCTTGAGGAGAAGAGAAAGCATTGCTTTCGAAGACCAAACGTTAGTGCCGGAATAGGGAGGTGGCCAAATGGAAAAACTTAAAAACAGAAAATGCCACCCTCCTTTATCCTCCCTTGAGGGATAATTGGATCACAATCCTCATTTTAAGATCTAAATCCTAACTCTACTCCTTCACCAACCTCAACGTCTCCAAACGATTATCCGTCACCAATGTCACCACATACATTCCTTTTGCAAATCCGGAAATATCCAATGCACTTGTGCCCTGAACGGTAGTTTGCAGCACCAATTCACCCATCATGGAATAAACGGACACTTCAGCTTCTTTGGAATGTTGGAAAGCATAGATCGTGACTTCGTCTTTCGCCGGATTGGGAGCTAATAACCATTGCTGCGGTTCCTGCTGGTTTTCATCAAGGCCGGCGGTACTCAGCGGGTCGGCTTCCATATGGTACAAACCGCCAAGATCTTGTCCTACAAACAGATTGAGTAAACCGTCGTTGTCAAGATCTTCTACCCAAAATGCGCTGTAAAGACCTACGTCGATTCCGCGGTAAGCAGCACTGACCAACTCAAACGAGTCACCGTTGCCCAAATTATCGTCGATGTCATTGTAATAATGCAATTTGCCGTCGTATGCTCCGATAAACAAGTGCGTGGTATCGTTTACCCGGAAAAAATGTGGAATTGCGTAACCGTCCGGAGTGCTGGCTACATCCACATCGCCAAGCGTATCTTCGATCAAGGTGAAAATGGCATTTGAAACGGTTCCCGTGTTGCGATAATAGGCCACTTCACCTGTTTTGTTCCCGATGAGTAAATCCAGCAAACCGTCATTATCAAGATCAAATAATTGCGGAGCCGCATAAGCAGTTACACTCACCGGTACTCCATTGTTGTCGTTTAATGCAGTAGCCGAACCGAAAGCAACATTATTTCCTGCTCCGGCTGAGTTGGTATAACGGTTAATCAACCCATTCTCCATTCCGATCAGCAAATCTTCATCGCCGTCGTTATCCAGATCACCAAAAGTAGGAATCGAACGCAAACCAAATGACTGCGTAGTCAAACTCAGGAAATCATCATCGAGATAAGAGAATTGTGGTGTAGAAACTGTTCCTGTATTGCGGTAAACCAAAAAAGCACATTCTTTATTAAGCGTAGGTTTGTAGCGGAAAAAGTTGCTCACTAACAAATCGCGTTTTCCGTCACCGTTTTGGTCAAACATCAACGGAATACTTCCCAAACCGTGTTCAATCATTTCTTCCTGGAGAAAACCTTTGGTGCGGAAAAAGAAATTTGGCTGGTTGTTTTGGCCCAGGTTTTCATAATAGGTCACGCTTTCTTCGTTTTGCGAAACGGTTCGGGCATTGGCGCCCACAATCAGGTCTTTTACATTGTCATGATTGACATCTACATAAAATGAAGCGGGAAAAATCTGGATGTTGGCAGGAGTAGTATTGCTTGGGAAATTAAGATCCTGTGAGATCATGGCCGAATTGGTATTGGGAGCGCTTCCGCCATTCATGAGCAATACGAGGTTGGGAGAAGCCACATCGCCCAAAATAATATCAAGCACATCGTTGTTGTTCATGTCAAGAGCCAATAAAGTTGAACCCGCATGACGGGTCGGTGCACTAAAAGCCGAATCGGTTTGCAGCACAGGCGCACTTCTCAAGGGATTCGGAATATCACCATTTCCTGGCCCACACGGACTTTGTGTGTCATTCAATATGACAGTACTGCTATTGGGATCTTCGCGGAAATGTCCCCAGCATTCATTCTGAAGCACAAATTCCAGTGAATCTGGAATGCCGTACAATTCCATGCTTTGATTCTGATGGTATTCGACCCGCTCGCCACCGATGTGAAACGTCAGAATATCCAGATCGCCATCACCTTCCACATCTACCAGCGCCGGAATGTCGCTGTTGGGAATGTACAGGTTGTTGTAATCGCCGATGTAATTTGTTTCGAGACTTTGTTTAAACAGTTGCCACTGCAAGCCAGCACCGGCATCGCCTACATTTCTGTAAACAGTCATTCCACCGGTACCATAACAAAAAAGGTCGTTTTTACCGTCCTGGTCATAATCGGCCAACGTAGCCCGGTAACGAAGATCTTCCGGAAAAAGCGAGGCTCCGTTGTATAAATAGCGGTAAACCGGATTTCCGTTGATGTGTTCAGTCTTGAAAACCGCCACTTCGTTTCCGCTGCGATCAAAGATAAACAGGTCCATATCGCCATCATAATCGATATCGATATCAGAAAACTGGCTAAAGTTTAAACCACCTGCCCAGGCATGTTCCAATGTATCCGAACCTATTTTCACCACCACGTTTGGATCGTATTCAAAACCAAGATAGGTTTGTGCTTTTAAACAGGTGGAAGAAAACAGCAAGAAGCCAGACAGCACAAAAACGCGTTTCATAGGAATCCAATTGTTTACCCAAAAGACAGTTCGAATAGTCTTCACTGAAGGGCAACGTTTCGACACGAATGTAGTTAAATGACTAAACATCTACAAATGAAAAAAGGGTTACTTCTCCTACTGACGATTGCATTGAGCATTTGGTCGCATGCACAGGATTCCATGTCGGTTCTTTTTATCGGAAATAGTTATACATACGCCAATGATTTGCCAAATATGACGCGACAGCTGGCCGAATCGGCAGGAAAACAATTAACGGTAGGCTCTAAAACCAATGGCGGTTATACGTTTCAGAATCACACAAACGATCCGCTCACGTGGGCCGCTATGCACCAACAAAACTGGGATGTGGTGGTGTTACAGGCACAAAGCCAGGAACCGAGTTTTCCGGATGATCAGGTCGATACGGGAACAGTTCCCTTTGCCAAACAATTGGCCGATAGTGTTGCTGCCATCAATCCTTGCTCGAATGTCATGTATTATATGACCTGGGGACGCGAAAACGGTGATCCGCAATGGGCGCCAATTTCAACGTTTGCGGGAATGAATGATCGTCTATACAATGCTTATATGCGCATGGCTGACACAACTGAAAGCATGGTGGCTGCCGTAGGAGCAACCTGGAAATACGTTCGCGACAATTATCCTGCGATTCAACTTTATGTTGCCGACGGTTCGCACCCAAGTGTTGCCGGAAGTTACCTGGTGGCATGTACCTTTTATACATCTTTGTTTCAGGCACCTGTCACCGGCGCAACGTATACAGCTGGTTTGGATCCGCAAACGGTTTTGCAATTACAAAACGCTGCTGATTTGGTCATTCTCGATAGTTTGGACCATTTTAAACTTCACCCGATTGACGAACCTGTTCAGGCACATTTTACGGCAACCAACAACAATCCTGATGTTCAGTTCACCAATACCTCCATTCGCGAAGATCAGGTGAACTGGGAATTCGGTGACGGAAACACGAGTGCACTCGAAAATCCGAATCATATTTATGCCGGAAACGGAACGTATATCGTTACCCTGGTTGCCAGTAATGGGTGTGCTTCCGACACCATTTCACAAGAAGTGATCGTACAGGTAAACGCTCTTGATGAATTAGCTGAAGCAGGTATTATTTTCCGCGAATTCAACGACCGTTTTGAGGTCCAAACAACCACTAAACCGATATACTATGAAATCTATTCATTAGAAGGTAAATTTATCATAAGCGATAAAATTTTAACATATGATTTGCAGGTAATTATGAAAAATCAAAAAAACGGAATTATTCTGTTAAAAAACGAACATGAAATTTTCCTCCGAAAACCTTTTATCAAATCATGACAAACAATTGATTTTCATGTTATTAACCCTTTAACAAGCATTGTAAACTAAATTTCACAAGACTTAATGAGTCTTTGCAGGGTACTATTCGTTACAAACCGGGACATTTAAATTGACTGGCGTTCATTTTTTGTGGAGTTTTGTACCCTTAATTTAATTTAGCTTATGAGAAATATTGACTTAAGAAAGGCACGTACATTCTCACAATCACCAATCGAAACCAGATCACATGGTAATTGTAGAATAAAAACGTTTCTTTCCACTACCAAATGGATGAAGCAAAGCTTGCTTATCCTTTCCTTTATTACATCTGCGTTAATCGGAAACAGCCAGACAGTCATTGTGAATCCGTTAGTCGAAGGTGGCTTTACACTTGGACCATCATTTGCAGCAAATGGCTGGACGGTTGATAATGGTGCAATTACCAACAAATGGTTCGCCGGAACTGTTCCCGCGGCATTTGGTAGTAATTCGGCCTTTATTTCAGCTGACAATGGGGTCACTCAGGGATATAACAATGCGTCTGTTTCGGTAGTTCATTTTTACCGCGACGTTACTTTCCCGGCTGGTGAGACGGCTATCAATCTGTCTTTTGACTGGCAAGCATTGGGTGAAACCAATTTCTGGGATGGACTGATTGTTTCATTGGCTCCAACCAGTTACACTCCAACAGCTTCAGGAACAAGTTTAGCTCAGGGTAACCTTGGTTCACCGACGATTGAGTTGGGTCGTTTCTGGGGTAGCTCAACTGTACAGAACGTAAATATTATGATTCCTGCCAGCGTAGCAGGTAACTGTTCAGGCGCTTCAACCATGCGCTTGATCTTCACTTGGAAAAATGATGGCAGCGGTGGCGCATTCCCTTCTGCAGCAGTTGACAATATTGCATTGTTATCTTCAAGTTCTGCGCTTACAACCGCTGGTGGAACGTTTACGATTGATAATACACTTCCTTTATCTGCAACTAATTTCCCTAGTTTCTCAGCTGCAATTGTTGCATTAAATGCAGCGTCGGGCTGTGGAGCATTTACAGGTCCCGTTGTTTTTAACGTAACTGCAGGACAAACATTTAACGAACTTCCTCCTGCAATTACAGCTACAGGAACTGCCGTTAATACAATCACATTTCAACGTTCAGGTGCAGGTGTCAATCCGGTTATCTCATCAACGGGAACCGCAGGAACGAATGATGCATCCATTACACTAAGTGGTGGCGATTATTTTACTTTCGACGGAATTGACATCAATAACTCGGTAGGTACCGCCATGGAATATGGTTACCTGTTGCGTAATTTGACTTCAACAAACGGAGCTACAAATAATGTTCTCCGCAATATGACGGTTCAGATGAATCGAAACGTAACAACCTCTTCATCTGCTGCTATTTTGGTTTCAACAACAACTACCGGTGGTGGTGTTGCTGCAACTTCAGCTGCCGGTGCAAACAGCAACAATATCATCCGTGATTTCACCGTCAATGATGCAATCAATGGTGTTTCATTATTAGGTACTTCAGGATTCCCTGATATCGCAAACGTTATTAATACATCTGCTGTTGCGATCAGAAATTCCATTTCAAATGTTGGCCCTACCACATCAACCAGTGTTTCTGCAAAAGGTATTCAGTTATCAAATCAGTCAGGAGCTACGGTAGGAAACAATAACATCTCCGCAGTTACATCCAATCAGGCTGCAGCTCATGGTATTTTTGTTACAGGAAACCAAGGAAACTCTTTTGTTACAGGAAATTTCATTTCAGGAATCTCGAATCAGGGTTCTACATCAACCACTTCGGTTGCTTATGGTATCCAGGTTCAAAACAATACCTCCGGAACACATAACGTTCGTGTATCAAACAACATGATTTCAAATATCTTCACTTCGTTTACAGGCACCGCTACGGCAAGCCGCTACGCAGTGGGTATTTTTGCAGGTGTTGCAAGTGCAGGAGCAGCCCAATCGTATGATATCTATAATAACAGTGTCAGTATCGGAACAGGTTTGACACCTACCTATTCAAACACTTGTTTTGAAATTCAGAATATCGCGGCTGTTTACAGATTGCAAAACAACATCTTTGCAAACTTTACAAATGCACAAGCAGGAGCTGCGCGTCACTACACTTATGTTACCACATCTGCTACAAATCTTGGTGCAGCCGGTTCCATTTCAAATAAGAATGACTTATACGTAGCTAATGATGCAGGTGTTACCGGATTTATCGGACGCGCCAATACGACAGAACAAGCTACTTTAGCAAACTGGACTGCTGCTATTACGACAATTCCGGGTACCGATTTAAACTCAGCAAGCACAGACCCAACATTTGTTGATAACACAACTGACCTTCACCTGAATTTCGGTGTCACTCCTACTCCTCTTGAATCAGGAGGTGCATCTGTTGGAGTTACAACCGACTATGATGGTGATGCTCGTCCGGGTCCTGCCGGCTCAGTAAACGGAGGTGCGACTGCACCTGACTTGGGAGCAGATGAATTTGACGGTGTACCCACATTACCTGTCGTTACATTAAATTCGGTAACACCGGCAGCGAGTACACAATGTGCAACAACTCCGCGCCTTGTTTCAGTAGACGCCACAACACCTTCAGGAACCATTACTGTAGTAAACCTTGTTTACGCATTCAACGGTACTCCGCAAGCTCCGATTGCTATGACAAATACAGCCGGAACTACATGGGAAGCCACCATTCCTGTTGCTACACCGGCAAACGCTACCGTAACATGGTCTGTTGCCGCAACAAATTCATTGGGTTATAGTGGAAACATTGTTGGAACAGCTTACGCTGACGAGCCTTTACTTGGATCTACTGCATCAGCAACTACTTCAATCGGTACAATTTGCGCAGGTTCACCAGCAAGTCTCAGCGCTACATTGTTAAGACCTGTAGTTGCTGCAATTGGAACTGCTACGACATTAACCGGAGCCACATCTCAACCAACAGCGTTTTGCAACCGTTGGCCTTCATACAGAATGCAAACTGTTTATACCGTTGCTGAGTTAACAGCTGCCGGATTGGCTGCAGGTCCTATCACATCTATTTCGTACAACATCACGACAATAGGCGATGCTCCTATAAATGAAAACTATACAGTATTAGTTGGAACTACCGGCCTTAGTGCATTCACTGACTTCATCCCAAATGCAGGATTTACGACCGTTTTCCCGGCAGCAAATTACACACATGCTGTTGGAGTAAACACCATTACCTTTGCAACTCCATATATGTGGGATGGTACTTCAAACCTGGTTGTTGAAGTTTCTCATGACGGAGCCGACGCGATTAACAACTCACAAACCTATTATACGGCCACCGCAGGAAACACGGTAGTTTGGTCTACGAGTGGTGCAGCCGTAGGAACACCAAGCAACCAACGACTCAACGTTACGATTGCAGGTAATTCAGCTCCGGCAATCACTAGCGTGTCCTGGTCTGATGGTGTAGGTACAGTTGGAACAACAAATCCATTAACTGTAAATCCTACAACAACCACAACTTACACCGCTACTATCACTGCAGGTGGTTGTGTTGCAACTCCTTCACCTGCAACAACTGTAACAGTTAACCCATTGCCTACGGCACCAACAGCAGCTAATTCAGCACATTGCGGTACGCAAATTCCAACGGCTTCGGTTACTTCTACTTCAGGATTACCAACACCAACATTCATTTGGTATGATGCTGCGGTTGCCGGTTTGGTAATGCAAACAAGTACATCAACTACTTATACTTCTAACGTTACTGCAACCACTACCTTCTACGTAAGCGAGTTGAACATGGCAACAGGTTGTGAATCTGCACGTACTTCGGTTACGGTAACAGTTACTGCTGCTGACGGTGTTAGCGCAAGCACTTCTGCTGCTACCATTTGTATTGGTAACTCGATTACATTAACCGCTGCAAATACCAATCCTACACCGGTGCAATCGTATAACTACTCATGGTCAAGTACAGCAAATAGTGGTATTACTATTCCGGTACCAGGTTCTCCGGTTACCATTACCCCTACTCAACCAGGTACGTATACGTACGACCTGAATGCGTTTGACGGTGGATGTACTGCGATAGCTTCGGTAAACGTAACAGTAAATCCATCTGTAACTGCTATCGTAGCAGCTACAACAGATGCTACGATCTGTAACGGTAATACGGTTGATCTTTCAGTAACGTCTACAACGAATAGTGTTATCAATACATTGACACCTTTATCAGAGAATTTCGAAGCTGGTTTGGGAGCATGGACTGTTGATAATGATGGAGCTTCTCCGGCAGCAGCAAATTTCGGGATCAAAACCGCTCCATACTCGTATCCGGGTTACTTCGCCAACTGGGCATCACCCGAGGGAACTCAGTTCGTAGGTTCGATGGCAGATGCAGGAGGATTCGGTAGTACAACAACGACTAAACTCGTTTCACCTGCTTTCAGTACTGTTGGAATGGCGAATGCAACTCTTACATTTAAAAACCTGTATGAAGAATACGATTCAGGTGATCTGGCAGCCAGTGTTGATATCTCAACAGACAGTGGTACAACCTGGACACTTTTGAAGGACTATTTGCCTTTAGGGTCACAAGGTGATGTGACATATGAGGCACAGATCGCCGCAAACGAAAGTATCACGTTAGGTGCTGCTTATTTGAATCAGCCAAATCTTAAAATCCGTTATAATTATATTTCTCCATGGGGTTACTACTGGATGATTGACGATGTGAACGTTTCAGGCCTTCAAACAGATGCTACAACGTACGCATGGACATCTAGTCCGGCAGGATTTACTTCTTCGGTTCAAAATCCAACGGGAGTAGCTCCGGCTGTAACGACTGATTATACAGTTACCGTGACAAATAGCTTCGGTTGTTCGGCTTCAGGTACCGTGAGCGTGATTGTTAATCAACCGACTACGTCTTCTTTAACAGAAGTTGCTTGTGGTTCATATACATGGGTTGAAAACGGGACAACCTACAATACTTCAGGTACGTATACAACAACACTTGCCGGAGCGAATGCGAATGGTTGTGATTCAACAATTACGTTGAACCTTACAATCAACCAACCGACTTCATCAACAGTTACTGAAGTTGCTTGTGTTTCTTACACATGGGCTGAGAACGGCACTACATACAACACTTCAGGTTCTTACCCTGTAGTATTGGCTGGTGCTAACGCAAATGGTTGTGATTCTACGGTTACGTTGAACTTAACGATCAACAACCCGACATCATCAACAGTTACTGTTTCAGCTTGTAACTCATACACATGGGCTGAAAACGGAACAACGTACAACACTTCGGGTTCTTACCCAGTATTGCTTGCAGGTGCAAACGCTAACGGTTGCGATTCAACGGTAACATTGGTCTTAACGATCAACCAACCGACTTCGTCAACGGTAGCAGAAGTTGCTTGCGGATCATATACATGGGCTGATAACAGTACAACATACAACACTTCAGGTACGTATACTGCAACGCTTGCCGGTGCAAATGCCAACGGTTGTGATTCAACAATTACGTTGAACCTTACAATCAATCAGCCGACTTCATCTTCTGTAACAGAGGTTGCTTGTGGTTCATACGTTTGGACTGAAAACAGTACAACATATACTACTTCAGGTACGTATACCGTAACTCTTGCCGGTGCAAATGCCAACGGTTGTGATTCAACAATTACGTTGAACCTTACAATCAATCAACCGACTTCATCTTCTGTAACAGAGGTTGCTTGTGGTTCATACGTTTGGGCTGAAAACAGTACAACATATACTACTTCAGGTACGTATACCGTAACTCTTGCCGGTGCAAATGCCAACGGTTGTGATTCAACAATTACATTGAATTTAACGATCAATCAACCTACGTCGTCTTCTGTAACGGAAGTTGCCTGTGGTTCATACGTTTGGACTGAAAACAGTACAACGTACACGACTTCAGGTTCTTACTCTGTAGTATTGGCCGGTGCAAACGCTAACGGTTGTGATTCAACGGTGACATTGGTCTTGACGATCAACCAGCCGACTTCATCAACGTTTACTGCAACAGCTTGTGAAAGCTATACATGGGCCGAGAACGGAACAACGTATAACGCTTCAGGTTCATACCCTGTAGTACTTGCAGGTGCGAATGCAAACGGTTGTGATTCAACAGTAACATTAGTATTGACCATTACTGGCCTTCCGACTGCAACTGCAACGGACAACGGTGATGCTACCGTTACAGCTTCGGCCGGTACATCTTACCAGTGGATCAATTGTGCTACCAACACTGCCATCGCAGGTGCTACGTCACAAACGTTCACAGTAACTGCAAACGGTGATTACGCAGTAGTGGTAACCAACGCGGACGGATGTTCTGATACATCTTCATGTGTAAACATCGATTATATCGGATTAACGGAAATCACAGATGCCAGCATCCTGGTTTTCCCTAACCCGACAAACAACGATGTAACAATTACAATGACTGCAACGGAAGCTACTGTTGAAGTAACAGATGCTCAAGGTAAAATCTTGCAAGCGGTAACTGTTGGTAACGGAGAGAAAGTAAATCTTTCTACTTACGAAACCGGAGTTTACTTCTTAAGAATTCGCACTGTAAACGGATCAACGCTTGAAAGAGTTGTGAAGCAATAAGTGAGTCATTCATAAATTAAGGGAAAGGCTGTCATTCATTTGGCAGCCTTTCTTTTTTAGATTGATATTTAGTTTAAGCAAGCAACTACAAGGCTCAACGTAAAGTTGCAGAGATCGCAAAGGGTTTGCTACAAAATTAATCACAGGGCTTTGGCATAACCGATTAACGGTAATCCGATCTACTCGTCCCGTAGGGACGTAATGTGGTAACAAAGATCTCCCTCTTAATAATTTACCCCGTAGGGGTAAGACCATATGATATAACATAACCGTCATGCAAAGCCTGATAACGTACTTCACCCGTAGACGTCCCGTACATATCCCGTATCCGAAACTGGAAAATCGGGTGCTTGAAACTTGAAATCCTAAATTATGTATAAATGTTCTAATGTTAATCAGGTAATAAGAAAAACTCCGCAGCAGATGTTTACGCATTGAGAGATGCGGTATAAAAAGAAACTCCGCAGCAGATGTCCTGACGTCCATCGCTGCGGAGTAAATATAAAACCGCCTCAACAATTAGCTGAGACGGCCTTTCGAATGATATGATTCTCTATTATCGTTTCATCAGGCTGTGCTCTATAGAACTCAGCACCGAAAACGTTTCATCGAATTGATTCAGCACACCTTCCACATCAGAAGAAGTAATAAAGTTTGCCGCAATTACACTTAATTTACCATCAATTACTTCAATCGACACATAACCATCTTTCACTTCCATCACTTGCGCAATCGAGGTGAAAAGTGCGGATGAAACAGTACCTTCTTTCAGTTCACAAACAAAACGATGGCTCTTTACCCCTGTTCTGAATTCTTCTGCACGTGCTCTTTCCTGATTTTGAACAAATACCTGTTCCTGGGCGAAACTTGTCATTCCAGCCAATATAAAACCGCCTATTAGAATTAATCTCTTCATCTTACATTACTTTAATTAGTTTCTTGCGAATCACAACAGTGTCTGTTTTAGTTGTAATCACATACACACCTTTTACCCATTCTTCCGAAGGTAAATTCAACTGATTGGCTCCTTCTTTTAGCGGAAATTGTTTCGAAAAGATCAGATTACCTGACTGATCATGTACCGTTACGAATACCTCATCTTTGTATTCCGAGATGTATTCAATGATCGATGAATGTTTCGTCGGGTTCGGGTAAACCACAGCAATTTGCCCAAGAGCTTCAGTTCTGTTAACGGAAATCACTTCTGACGGATTTCTTCTGCCATCCAGGTCTACCTGCTCAATCTGGTAATAATTGATGCCTTTCGGAGCTGTTTCGTGTACAAACTCGTAATACTGATCAATAGTGGTCGTTCCCGCTCCGTCAATGATTCCAACGGTTGTATAGTTGATTCCGTCAAGAGAGTGTTTGACCTCAAATAATTCATTGTTTTTCTCGCTCAGCGTCATCCATGTCAGGTGATTTCCAACATCGGTTGAAATCCCTCTGAAACCAACAAGTTCCACAGGTAAAATACCGGTTCCTGTCCAACCGGAAATAGTGAATTCACAACCATCTCCGGCATTACCATCGATCATCAGTAAATACTGTTGCCCCACAGTTAATCCTGTAGCGCTAACGGTTCCCAGGGTTGTATTTCCGGGATTGTAGCAATTGGAAACGGAAGTAAAGCCCGAGCAGCAGCCAGCTGTATAAGTGACAGCGTAAACGTGTGCCTGAATTCCCCAGCCACTCACACATCCACCCACATATGTAATTGGAAATGAAGCCGTTGTTGCGCTGGCCGTAAATTGATACCAGGAATTGTTTTCAATGGAACCGCAGAATACACTGCTCACATTCCCCGGCTGATCGGAAGAAAAGGTAACATCTGTTGTAGCTGAAAACGTTCCCGGACCCTGAGTCAAGGTAGCCGGAGTCGGGCAATAATCATTTGTTCCTGCTGTAGGCCCGGAAACTCCACATGGTTGGGCAGCTGCCACGCACAGTGAAAAAGTCCCTGTACCACCACCATAATCCCACATACGAATGTAAATGGTTGAACCGGGAGTCAATCCTGTCGCATTGATTAATGACATCGCTCCATTGGGCGAAGAATCATCATCACACGCAATCAGGGTTAATGAACCACAAGCCCCTGAGTAAATCGCCATACCACCATCTGTAGTCGTGCCGGGAGAGCTATCAAGCTGCACTGAACCTGAAGCAGGCACCACAAAACTGTACCAAACATCCGGACCAGAATAGCTGGCGCAACCCGGAGCAGGAACACCTGCAGTATTGGTAGAACCAACCGTAGTACCGGCTGTGTAGGAACAAGTCGCACCGACTGTAAGTGAAATGGCCGAACACGGATCATCATTGGTCATTGAAGGTGGTGGAGCCGGTGATGTGGCGCAGATCCCGAAAGTTCCGTTGTTATTACCACCGTATTCCCACACACGAATGAACAAGGTACTTCCCGGAGTAAGTCCGGTAGCTGCCAGGTAAGACATATTTCCATTCGGTGAAGAGTCATCGTCGCACGAAAGCAACGTGAGTGATCCACAGGTTCCGGTATATAACGCAAGTCCCGAATCGGTAATGACACCGGTACTCATATCAATAGTAACCGATCCGTTGGCCGGCACAACTACCGAAAACCAAACGTCACCTCCGGAATAACTGGCACAACCGGGAGCAGTAACTCCACCCGTGGCAGTTGCAGCGGCATTGGTATACGTTGCATACGTGCAGGTTGCCGAGGTTGTAAGTGCCGTAGCAGAACATGGATCGTCATTTGCGGGCTGTGCCCAAGAGAAACCCGCTACAAAAAGTAACGAGCCAAGTAGTAGTAATTGGCGCATTAATAGTAATATTAGTGTGCGCCTAAGTTACAACAACTACATGAAACGGTGAGTCCGATTGTTCTCCAAATGAATATTTCGTTGGTACAAATGAATATTTTCACAACGTTCCGGAAACAAGTAGATAATATTCATCAATTATGGCTTGTTTAGTTTAATAAAAAACAAACTTATTGTGATGCTAAGAACTCTGCTCCAGCGAATTAAATTGTTTCAAAAAACAAATCGGCTTCTTTCCGGACTTTTGTTCTGAACTGATATGAATCGGTAATTGACCGATAACCGAGCGCAACAGCCAACACTGCCGTGTGATCTTTGAGTTGTAGCAGTTCCGAATACGCAGCACTGTCAAAACCTTCCATGGGAGTAGCATCAATGTGCAATAAAGCCGCCGCAGTAAGTAAATTTCCCAGACCAATGTAGGCTTGCTTTGAATTCCAGTCGAATTGCTGTTCCCTGGTAAGTTGTGCTGTTGTCGATTTCATGACGTGCGCAAAACCCGCCAGCTGGTTTACATCCAGTTCGCGAGTAGCCGCAACACGATCAATGTAAGCCTCGATGTGGAGTATTTCAAGCGTATTCTGTACAGCGAATACAAAGTAATGCGACGCGTCTTTTACCTGCGTTTGCCCGTAGGATTGATGATACAACTGTTCACGCAATTCAGCCGATTCCACCATGATTACTTTATAAGGTTGCAAACCATAAGATGATGGAGCCAGCCGAATGGATTCTTTCAGAACCTCAAGATCGGTTTCATTGATTTTTTTCGTGGTATCGTATTGCTGCGTGGCATATCGCCATTGAAGTTGTTCGATGATCGTATTCATGAAATGCGCGTCGGTTTTAGCTCATTGGAACTTCCAGCAAAAGTACTTTACTTTTTTCAGTAAACCGGAACGGAACGGCAGTTGCCTGTGTGATTCCTGCGGCATCGCGTTTTCCCAATTTCAACCCTTCAATGTCTGCTTCACCTTCGATCACAAATACGTAAAGGCCGTTCAAGGGATCTTTCATTTCGTACGACATTTCCTTACCTGCATCAAATTCGCCCATGTGAAACCACGCATCCTGGTGAATCCACACGCCCTGATCATCTGCCGAAGGCGACAGGACTTGCGACCATTTATTGTGCATTTCTGCCGTGTCTAGTTCCTGCTGCTGGTAACGCGGTGTCACATTTCGTTTATTGGGAAAGAGCCAGATTTGCAGCAAATTAATCGATTGATCATCCAGGGCATTGTACTCAGAATGCTGAATTCCGGTTCCGGCGCTCATTACCTGGATTTCTCCGGCTTTGATAATGGAGCTGTGTCCCATAGAATCTTTGTGTGCCAGGGCGCCTTCAAGCGGAATGGTGATGATTTCCATGTTGTCGTGCGGATGTGTTCCGAAACCCATGGAAGCTTCAATAATATCGTCGTTGAGTACGCGTAGTACTCCAAAGTGCATCAAATTTGGGTTATAAAAATTGCCGAAGCTGAATGAGTGTTTTGCCTGTAGCCAACCGTGATTGGCGGATCCTCTGTCTTCAGAGCGGTACATAATTGTTTGCATTGTTCGTTGGTTTGAAAGACTGCCATAACTGTCAGTCTGTATTTATTGAACAAAGATACGGGTTCTTTCTGTGTTTATTTACCATGGTAAGTAAATAATTGTTAATAACACACAATCACTCTTAAATGGTACATTACAGGCTTTTCAAAAACTCGTAGTTAGACTTATTTTGCCACAAATGGCTCAGATTTTCACAGATGTTGAACTATACGCCAGCGTATAGTGAACATTTGATTAGTTCGATTTTATCTGTGAACATCTGAGCCATCTGTGGCCAAACGAAATTGTATACTGCTCGTCCCTGCTATTACGGGCAATCGAATCGGGAATCAAAACGCAAAATGATTACCGTCTAACACCCTGAAATCCAGTAAAGGTTGACGATTTACATCAAAATCCGCACATTTTTTTCTCCAAATACTTGTCAGAATAAATAAATGGTGTACATTTGCACACGCTTTTAACGAAAAGCATTACACAATTTCTGAATCTGACTGTAGTCAGGTCTTTTGAAAAAAGGAAAGAAAATTGGTTTGGTAGTTCAGTTGGTTAGAATACATGCCTGTCACGCATGGGGTCGCGGGTTCGAGTCCCGTCCAGACCGCAGAACGTTAAAAGTTTAAAGAGAAGCTCAATATGGCTGTTGAGATTAGAAAACCCTAAGATGTATCAATGTCTTAGGGTTTTTGTTTTTATGGAAAATCACTTTCATGGAAACTTACACTGTTTATATTCTACACTCTCCAAAGTACGATAAGTACTATATAGGACAAACTGAAAATTTTGCTTCGCGTCTTCAATTGCATAATGCGGGATTGGTTCAGTCAACAAAACCTTACATTTCATGGGAAGTTACGCTGACGCTGAGTAAACCAAGTCGATCAGAAGCGATGATACTTGAAAAGAAATTGAAGAATCTAAATCGTATGCGATTACTCCAATTTATTACTAAATATTCAGGTGAAAATTCTATCTAGCATCCCAAAACATTAAAGTCGAAAGAAAAATTCAATATGGTCCCGACGCTTACGGTCGGGATTCAGACATACCGACGTTTCAGTCGGCATCGTCTGAACTGTAGGAAACAGAAAACCCTAAGATGTATCAAATGTCTTAGGGTTTTTGCTTTTATGGAAAATCACTTTCATGGAAAGCTACACTGTTTATATTCTACACTCTCCAAAGTACGATAAGTACTATATAGGACAATTCTACTAAATTGGTGAACTCTCAAATTTCAATTTTCCTACTAAATCTTTAAAATACGTTGGACTCCAGATTTCTAGAATTCCATCATCTTTAATGAATCGAACCACATCCTCTTTTATGCCCTCAAAAGAAACCGAATCAATTTTAAATTTCAGTAATTCGGTGATCTGTTCGGTAGTGATCGAATCACCTTTCCAATCTCCAGTGTCTTTTGCTCTTAGAAGGAAATGACCAACATCCAATGGGATTCCTTTTTTGATATACCACTCGAGGTCATACCAATCCCTACCCTTAACTCTATCCCCCCATTTTCTGTACAAAAGGGCATGCATTTTCCCCGCAAATAGGCTTGGGCGAGTAAAACATTTTACATAAAATGAGAATGGACGAATTAATAATTTTTCTTCAGTCTCAAACCCAAGTGGGGGTTTGCGATCCACTTCAATTTTAATTTTAACTGGCTTATTGGATTTTACACCTGTTTGTTTAATCAAATCTTCCAGAATTAATTCTTTCCAAATAGTTTCCGTTTTTAAAAACGCCGAATCAATAGATGTTTGTTTCGTTTTGTCTTTTTCTTTTATACTCACTTTTATACCAAGAGATTCGAACTCAGTAAGAATAGCTGGGAAATATGGTTCTAGAGAAAAGTCGGGATTTGATTCAAGCAATGAAAAATCCAAATCTTCTGAAAATCGGTCTAGTCCATAAAAGATTCGTAATGCCGTTCCCCCATAAAAAGCTGCTTTCTCGAAAAAATCTGTTCGTGATAAACCAGCTAAAGTTACTTCTTGCATTATTTCGCGTAGGGCAGATAAGATTTCTTCCTCATTTTGCGGGTTATATTCTGCAATCCATTCTTTTATCATAATTCCTGAAGCGTATTGATCAGCATTTTAAGACTATTCTTTTTTGGTGCGTTATCCAACCAAGAATCTATTATATCCAAATCTAAAGTTTTTAGCATATCATCATCCATTCGTAGATCTTCCAGTAAAAATTCTCGCGTTTGTTTAATACTCCTTAGATTTATTTTTGAAGTAAGCACGATTTTATCACATATTGCTTTTTCAGGCGAAGCAATCAAAATTGTTTGTTTGGGAGTAAGTTGAACGCTCCTAACACCAAATGAGTAATATGGCGTTAGGAGTTGCTGGTAATTAAACCTTCCAACTTGAGTCTTATATTTTTTTGGAGATTTCACTGTTACTGAACTTACTTCGAATGTACGCTCGGGTATAAATCCCCAATATGACAAAGCGGATTCCAAAGAAACGTAACTTGGCCCGCGAAGATGGTTTGCAATTAGAAATGGTTCTGGCAAAGGCAAATCTATTTTTGGTCCTAGTACATAAAGACCTCTTCTAACAGAAATGAGATCACCTCTTTTGAGTAATTCACTGATCTTATCATTCGGACGTTTGTATTCTCGAAGTAATTCCAACATCAAATGCCTATGTAATGGCGCATCAATATGATTCTTAATCATCATTCTAAAATCCATTCCGTCATATTTTAATGTAATAATCGGAATTATTCCGATTAAATGCAATTATTTTAGCATTTTAACGTCTGTTTCCTATACATAATCGGAATATTTCCGATTATGTATAGGAAAAATTACATTAAATAACGTGAGTTCGGGATAAGCGGGAAGAATCATCCAAAATGGGGATTCTTATATCCCAAGTCGAAGAAAGAACTTTCTGCCTAGAGTGAATCGGCGGTGTGGGCTTTTTCAAGCCACCCACCCCTCCTTATTACTCAACTCATTCTCCCTCAAAAACGTTCCCTGACTATTTTGAAATACCACAAAAAAAATGGCCATCTCTCCGACAGCCATTCACAAAAATCCAGCGCCTGATTACGCTATTTCTATCATTCTCGGTGCTTTCTGTTTCGCTTCCTCCTTTTTTGGAATAGACAGGCGTAACAGTCCGTTTTCGTAACGGGCGTTTATGTTCTCCTGATCGACTACATCCCTTGGAAGCTCGAAACTTCGTTGGAAGGATTGATAGCTGAACTCACGGCGTGTATAATTGTCTTCGACTTCTTCGCTGCTTTGTTGCTTTGAGGAAGAAATCGTGAGCAGATTGCCGTCAAGCTTGATTTCGAAGTCTTTTTTGTCCATACCCGGTGCTGCAACCTCGACTTCAAAATTGTCGGCTGACTCTCGGATATTTACCGACGGCATCGTAGTACTTGTAGAAGAATAATTGTTGTTACCCCAGTTAAAAAGTTCGCGGCCAAAAAAATCGTCGAACAGTGGGGAAAATACAGGGAATCGATCCCCGTTCCTTTTTGCTGGATTCATAACCTGCTTTTTAAGTTAAACAAAATATTAAAGAACATTTACAGGCAAAGCCTTATTTAACTGACCGCAAATAAAATGCCATTCCGAGCTGACTGATATTTTTTCAGGATAAGTGACAAAATTTCTGTTTTTTTCTGAAATTTTGCCATGTCACAGCATTTGTTGTATCATCTTTTTCAAGTAGTTAACCCAATTATTTTAACAAAAAATAAAACTTCCTCATTCTCAAATGTTGTAACTTATAGTCATAAACAAACGCTATGGCAAAGTACGGAGAAAAGGCTGGCGAGAAAGTGGAAAAAGCCATGCATGAAATGAAAGAAGGAAAGTTAAAAACAGGTTCCGGCAAGAAAGTAACCGACAGAGATCAAGCAATCGCGATTGGACTTTCACAAGCGCGGAAAGAAGGTGGAAAAGTTCCGAAAAAAAAGAAAAAGCTTAAGGGTCTCCAGACCCGCTTTACCTCAAATAGGTTCTTTCTTCGCATTCACACTTTGGGAAGGTTCTTTATTGAAGAACTCTGCGAATGCAAAGAAAACATCCATGTAACTGAGGAAAAAACAGAAACCCTAAGATATGCGAATGTCTTAGGGTTTTTGGTTTGATAAAGCTTGTTTGTAAAAGGCAGCTGCGCATACTTTTTTTACGAAGATAAAAAAGTAAATCGCGGATATCTTAGGGGTTTAGTACTATTTCAATCATAATAGAATATGGCCTTAACGTCCATCGCGTAAGAGAACAATGGAAATGAAACGGAGTCTAGCCTGATGTTATATATAAAGGAATTATTAAGTATATATTTCCAATTCATTAAATTCGCTTCATGAAAACTCCAGAAATCCTTAGCCAGTCTACCAAAATCTTCGGACACAAATGGTCGATAACATTGCGCATTATTCCGATTCTCCTTGTCGTTACTTTGCTGAAATTTCTGGCGCACTGGTACAATTGGGAAGTAATGGAATTGAACGCCTTGTTTACCAGCCTGGTAGCGGGAACCATTTTCCTGATCGGTTTCCTGATCACGGGCGTACTTTCCGATTACAAGGAAAGTGAGAAGATCCCCAGCGAGTTGGCAGCCAGTATCAAAACCCTGATGGACGATACCTATACCGTTTACAAAACCAAGAATTCGAAAAAAGCGCTGGAGTTCCTTGAATACCAAAAAGACGTTCTCGACACCCTGATGGGTTGGTTTTACAAGCGCGAGCGCACGCAGACGTTGTTGCAGAAAATCAGTGGGATGAACGATTATTTCGCCGAATTTGATTTGGAAGGTGTGCAGGCCAACTACATCATCAAGATGAAAAACGAGCAAAACAGCTTGCGAAAAATGGTCATGCGCATTGATACCATTCGCGATACGGGATTTGTAGGTTCGGCTTACGCCATTGTTGAGATTATGGCACTCGTGATTGCGCTTGGATTGATCAGTATTAAGATTGAACCGTTTTACGCGTCATTGTTCTTTACGTTGTTGGTGACATTTTTGGTGGTATACATGCTGTTGCTGATCAAAGACATCGACGATCCGTTTGACTATGCCGGAAACGGTGAAGGCGGAACAGAAATTTCACTGAAACCGCTGAATGATTTGTGTAGGTCGGTGAAGGAGGAATAAACACCTTGCCACCTCCCTTTTATCCCCATCAGGGAGGGAATTGGCACTTCTTAAACAGGAGGTTTATCTTCTCCTCCATTGAGGGAGGATTGAGGAGAGTGGCATCAGTATAATTAGAGATATTGATTTCTCAACCTCAACAAACCTTTCCCCAATCCCTGCGTCTTGCGCTACGACACGATCAGAACTCCTGAAACTATTGAAATCCGGAGTTCAGGAATCCGTATCGAAAATCCCAGGCACCGATTCAAAAGTCACAAAGCAAAAAATTGTCAGCTAAGCCAGGTTATCATTTACGACAGGCGAAACCGCTACCTGGAAATCAAAAACCTCGATGAAACAGGAAAAGTGAGTTCGGTTACCATGTATTCTTATTCTAAATAGACTGAAGACCGCTTCGCTGAAAGACAAAAGGCATCTTTTAGGAAATATTGTCTTTTGTCTTCAGCCTAAAAGCACAGCGGTCTTCAGTCTAAGATTTCCCAAAAATCTAGGAATTATGTAACATCTTCTCATTTTTATGTAACACGCAAAAGGTTGTCGATACGCATATTTGTCTTACACATCTCTAAAACCCTTAACAGTTGAAGCTTTACATTAAAAACATGGTGAGCCTACGCTGCAAAATGGCAGTTAAGGAAACTCTGAGAAATATGGGCATACATTTTGTCTTTGTCGAACTAGGAGTGGTGGAAACCATGGAGGATCTGACAGAAGAAGAGCGCCAGCATCTCAAGACGGAGCTGCATCAATTAGGCCTGGAATTGATGGATGACAAAAAGTCGGAATTAGTCCAGAAAGTTAAAAACCTGATCCTCGACATGATTTACCACCCTGAAGAGGAACGAAAAATGAGTTTTACTGTGTATTTGAGTAAACATACAGGCTATGATTATCCGTACTTGGCGAACCTCTTTCTTGAGGTTCAGGGGACCTCTATACAGCAATTCATCATTCAACATAAAGTTGAGCGAATTAAAGAACTGATTATGTATGGTGAGTTGAGTATCACTGAAATTACCTGGAAAATGAACTATAGCAGTGTAGCCCATTTGTCCAATCAGTTTAAGAAGGTAACCGGACTCACTCCGTCCCATTTCCGGGAATTAAAGGAAAAGCGATTGGAGACAATGGAAGAAAATGAAATTTTATCCAACCAGGGAAAAATCTAACACATGGAAATCGCTAAAAAAGAAGAGTCGCAATACGTACGCAGTTTGATAGAAGCAAGCTTGGATCCGCTGGTAACAATAAGTGCCGCAGGCAAGATTACTGACATCAACGATGCTTCGGTTCGTGTAACCGGAATTAGTCGTGAAGAACTGATCGGAACCGATTTTTCGGGTTATTTCACCGAGCCTCAAAAAGCGCGTGACGTTTACAAGGAGGTTTTTGCCAAACGATCCGTTGCTGATTCCCCCCTCACATTACGCCATAAAGATGGAAAACTCACCGATGTGTTATTTAACGGATCCGTGTATACCGACGGCCGCGATAATGTAGTAGGTGTAGTGATTGTGGCGCGCGATGTAACCGACCAAAAACGCATAGCAACCGAGTTACTCGAAGCTAAAGAAGCTGCCGAACGCGCGACCATCATTGCCGAACGTGCGACTATCATTGCAGAAGAAGCCCAGGTTAAAGCTGAAAACGCAACCCTGATAGCTAAAAAAGCCACGCTGATCGCTGAAAACGCAGTGAAGACAAAACAACAGTTTTTATCGAATATGAGCCACGAAATCCGTACGCCGATGAACGCCATTATCGGCTTCACGAAAGTGGTCCTCAAAACAGAGATCAGCGTCAAACAGCGCGAATACATCAGTGCCATCAAAACCAGCGGCGATGCGTTGATCGTACTGATCAATGACATTCTTGATTTGGCCAAAGTCGACGCCGGAAAAATGACTTTTGAAAAAACACCTTTCAAAATCCAAACATCTATCTCGGCAATGCTACACTTATTTGAGACCAAGATCCAGGAAAAAAACCTTGTACTGACCAAGATCTATGACCCTACTATTCCTGAAATACTGGTAGGTGATCCGGTACGTTTGCATCAGATTATTTTAAACCTGGTAAGTAATGCCGTAAAGTTTACATCGGAAGGAGAAATTACACTGACTGTACTCTTGCTTTCGGAAGACGAGGAACGGACCGAAATAAAATTCACTATTAAAGATACCGGAATTGGTATTCTAAATAGCAAACTACCCCGGATTTTTGACGATTTTCAGCAGGCTACCAGCGGCACATCACGTCTATATGGTGGCACAGGCCTGGGACTCGCTATTGTAAAACAACTGGTCGAATCGCAAGGTGGAAGCATCAGTGTTTACAGCAAACCGGGGGAAGGCTCTACGTTTTCATTCACTCTCTTTTTTCTGAAAACAGACAAAGAAGCATTACTGGATGACGAATTGCTGGAGTTGGATCCTGAAATCAAAAACATCAAAGTACTGGTGGTTGAGGACATTGCCTTAAACCAACTCCTGATGAAAACCTTACTCGATGATTTCGGATTTGAGCGTGATATTGCCGGAAATGGTAAAATTGCCCTTGAAAAACTGCGTGCCAAAACGTACGATATTATCCTAATGGACCTTCAAATGCCGGAAATGAATGGTTTTGAGGCTACTGCGTACATCCGGAACGAAATGAACTCTTTAATTCCGATCATTGCCCTTACTGCCGATGTTACTACGGTTGATCTGGAAAAATGCACTCAGGTAGGTATGAACGACTATATAGCCAAGCCCATTGACGAACGTGTGCTGTATAGCAAAATCGTAAATTTGGTGAAAAAAACGAAAAAAAACTCAGTAGGTATCACTATCACTGATGGCGAAATCAAAAAGAAAACCTACACAGATTTGGCTTATTTGATGAAACGCACCAAATCAGATCCGAAGCTAATGCTTGAAATGATCACGTTGTATATGGAGCAAATTCCTCCTTTGATCAAAGTAATGAAACAAAGTTTACTGGACAGCGACTGGGATTTACTCTATTCAGCCGCACACAAAATTATTCCGTCATTCTCTATCATGGGGATCGATTCTCACTACGAAAATCTTGCAAAAAAAATTCAGGAATACGCAAAATCACGCCAGCAGACCGACGGTATTTACAACTTGGTTCTGCAATTAGAAAAAATGTGTGATGATGTATGTCTTGAACTCACAGATACTATAAAACAACTTAAATAACAGGAACCCATGAACAAGAATCAATCAATTAAACCGAAAACGCCTATCAAATTATTTTTAGTAGACGATGATCCGATCTTTTTGAAAGCACTGGAGATCGAATTTCTACAGCATGCAGATTTCACTGTTGAAACATACCCTACAGGTGAATCATGCATGGCAAATATTTCCCACACTCCGGATGTGGTTATCCTGGATTTTCACCTGGATGGAATTGAAAAAAATGCCATGAATGGCTTAGAGACACTTGACGAAATCAAAAAACACAATCCGAATATACCGGTAGTGATGCTTTCATCGCAGGATAAAATAGATGTTGCCATTGAATGCATGCATCATAAGGCGTTTGATTACGTAGTAAAAAGTGAAACGGCATTTTTGCGGCTTCAAAAAATCATCACCTCTATTTTCCGTTACAAGAAAATGGAAAAAGAATTGAACTGGTACATGGACAGGGTGTAGTGACCGCTACCCCGGTTCGGATAACATACATAAATACGCACGATCATGGACACTCAACAGATCAAGTTGTTTATCATTGACGACAATCCGCAGCTGGTAGTGGACTTACGCAAATACCTCGAAAGTAATTTTGGAGAATCGCTAACCATTTTCACATACAATTCGAGTGAAAGCGCCCTTAAAAGTATAGATCATGAAACCGATATTGTGATTTTGGATTGTGACCTTCCGGGCGAAGATGGAAACGAGATCCTGAAATCCATCAAACAACAAAGTCCAAGAACCGAGGTGATTATGCTCACTTCCAACGAAGACGTAAAAACAGCCATCCATGCATTCAGGAATGGCGCAGCCGACTATGTAATAAAGGGTGAAAAAGCCGATAAGAAAATTGGCTCGCTGATCTATAATATAATGGCTTATCCCGTTCGCGTACTTACCAGGGAATTTGGCGCAAGTAAATTTTTCGCCATTTTTCTGCTCACATTCATTTTTGTAGGTCTGTGTGTATTGCTGGTGTTAATGTGGGCGGCATTTGACTAAAACCGAAGACAATATTTTCCTGAACCGATCCTCCTTATTTATTAACGAACATCAAAAATTGGAAATCATGAGAAATTTATTGTACATCCTTGCCCTTTTAATTGTGATTGGCTGGGCTATCGGTTATATCGGTTACAGCGCAGGTGGACTCATCCACATCCTGTTGATCATTGCTGTTGTTTCCGTTTTATTAGGTGTCATACAAGGCAGGAATAGTTAGACGAACAACACATATTAAACTGTCAACAAGTGCTTTCAATAGATGAAAGCACTTTTTTTATGCTAAAAATGGGATAGATGTAACAAGTTAACTATTTCGTACAACGAATGCAGGTTGAAGGTGGGTGAACTTTGTAAATGATATTATTCACGAATAAAATTACAAAGTCATATGAAACAACACTTACTATACATTTTTTTGGCTACCATACTTTTGATGCTACCCAAACTATCTACCGCTCAGGCTCCCACATTGGGAACAGTGGCAGATTTCGTACTCTTTTCTTCCTCTGGCGCAGTCACTAATACAGGTACCACGCGCCTTACTGGAAATATAGGGACCAACCTTGGTGCCAGCACCGGGTTCGGGAATATTGACGGCGTGATACACGACCAGGACGCAGCAAGTTTGCAAGCTACAGTAGACCTTACTTCTGCTTACAATCAGTTAAACGCCGCAGTTCCTACACTTTTTCCGGGAGCTGCACTGGGAAACGGACAAACCCTGAATGTGGGTGTCTATTCCATTGCTACAGCTGCTACCATCAATCTGGACCTCAACCTGGATGCCCAGGGTGATCCGAATGCGGTTTTTATCTTTCAAATAAACGGTTCGTTATCTACCGGAGTCGGAGCAAAAATACATTTGCTCAACGGTGCTCAGGCATGTAACGTATTTTGGAAAGTGGAAGGTTTGGTAAGCATAGCTGCCGGAACCACTATGCGCGGAACCATTATTGCCAACAATGCCGATATCACAATGGCCATCGGCGATACGTTGGAAGGAAGGGCACTTTCAACCAACGGTGTGATCTCAGTAGACGACCTCAGAGCCTGGACACCACTTGGCTGTGGAACTCCGGCTTTAATGGGGCCGGCGAGTCCCGTTCTTGGAACAACCGAATGTTTTGCGTTGCTTTCTGCAACCGATCCTGTAACCAATAGTGGAACCACAAACATAACCGGTGATGTCGGAACCAATACTGGCACAACAACAGGTTACAATCCGTTGTTAGTCATCGGAACAATTCACGGTGTTCCTGACGGTGTAACCGCACAGGCTGCCACCGATTTCACCGTAGCTTACAATTACCTGAATACGCTTCCGTATGACATTGAACTGTTATTTCCGGCACAATTCGGCAATGGTTTGATATTAACGCCTCATGTGTACCAGTTAAACGGTGCCACAACACTTACCGATACACTTTACTTAGACGCTCAGGGAAATCCGAACGCTGTTTTTGTGATCCAGGTAAACGGTTCATTTGGAGCCCTGACATCTTCGAATGTGGTTTTGCAAAATGGTGCATTGGCTGAAAACGTGTATTGGAAAATAGACGGCATCACCAACATCAGCAACAATTCCGTTTTTAACGGATCAATTATTTCGCAAGACGACATCAACTTATTTCCAGGTGCAGTTATCAACGGACGTGCTTTAACAGGAGCGGGGGCAATAAATACCACTGCTGTTACAGTAAACACACCAACAAATTGTGCACCATATACTGTGACAGAACCAACAGATCAAACTGTTTGTTCAGGCAATTCAGCCAGCTTTAGTGTTACAGCAACAGGGGTGGGACTCACCTATCAATGGCGAAGAGGAAATGTCAATTTGGTTGACGGCGGGAACATTTCAGGGGCCACAACTTCTGTATTGACGATTAACCCGGCAAGTGCGCTGGATGCTGCCAACGATTACAACGTGATCATTAGTGGGTCATTTGTGCCTGACGATACAACCAACTATGTTTCATTAACGATTCTATCTTCTCCTGCCATTACAACACAACCTGTTGATATGACAGTATGCTCCGGTGATTCGGCTGCTTTCACAGTTGTTGCAACTGGTTCGAACTTAACTTACCAATGGCGTTTGGGAGCAGTTCCTATCGCTAACGGCGGTGCTGTTTCAGGAGTGGACAACGATACATTGATCATCAATCCTGCAACGGCATTGAATGCCGGAACGGACTACAATGTGGTGGTTACAGGAAGCTGCGCACCAAGTGTTACTTCCGGCACTGTGCAATTGATCATCAATACCGCACCTGTGATTAGCACACAACCAACAAATGACACGGTATGTGCAGGAAATCCTGCCAGTTTCTCTGTGGTTTCTTCAGGATTGGGATTGACTTACCAATGGAAAAAAGGAGCAGCAGACATCGTAAACGGGGGTGCTTACTCAGGTGCTACATCAGCCAACCTGACAATCAATCCGGCAACAACAGCTGATATTGCAACCGATTACTACGTGGTGGTTTCAAACGGGTGTCAGCCTAATGATACTTCTGTTATGGTATCCTTGCAAGTAGACACATTAACAACCATTACTGCACAACCTACCGACCAAACAGCATGTGTGGGTGATTCTGTCGCTTTCACAGTTGTTCCGGCTGGTTCTGGAGTAACCTACCAATGGCGAATCGGATTAGTCAATCTTGTCGATGGTGGTTCTTATTCAGGTACCAATAACGATACCCTGATCATTGATCCGGTAAGCGCAGTACATGCTTCAACAAACTACAATGTAGTGGTGACTGGAGTTTGTGTACCTCCTATTGTTTCCAATAATGTGGAATTGATAGTTAATACTCCGCCGGTTATTTCAACACAACCAACTGATCAAACAGTGTGCGAAGGTAGCCCAGTTACTTTCTCGACCGCGGCTTCTGGTTCCGGCTTGACTTACCAATGGAGAAAAGGAGCGGCTAACGTTACAAACGGTGGTGCGATTTCAGGAGCTACAACTTCTACACTTACAATAAATCCTGTAGCGTTTGCTGACGCAGCGACTGATTACTACGTGATCGTTTCAGGTGCTTGTGCGCCGAATGATACATCGAACTTAGTTTTCTTAGAAGTCGATACAGTGACAGCTATTACAACACAACCAATCGATATCACGGCTTGTTCCGGTGATTCAATTGCGTTCGTGGTGGTTGCAGAAGGTTCAGGTTTAACATACCAATGGCAACTCGGAGGCCTTCCGCTAATTGACGGTGGTTCGGTTTCGGGTTCAACCAACGATACATTATTCATCAATCCGGTAAGCGTTTTAAATGCCGCAGCGAACTACAACGTAGTTGTTACAGGAAGTTGTGGACCTGGTTCTACTTCCGCAGATGTGGAATTAACCATCAATACTCTTCCGGTAATTACAACGCAACCAACAGATCAAACAGTGTGTGAAGGAAGTTCGGTTACATTCTCGACAGTTGCGACCGGAACAGGTTTGACTTACCAATGGCAAGTAGGCGGAGTTGATATCACTGATGGTGGTTCTGTTTCAGGAGCTACAACTTCTACACTTACAATAAATCCAGTAGCGTTTGCGGACGAAGCAACTGATTACAGTGTGATTGTTTCCGGTGCTTGTGCGCCGAATGATACATCGAACTTAGTTTTCTTAGAAGTCGATACAGTGACAGCTATTACAACACAACCAATCGATATCACGGCTTGTTCCGGTGATTCAATTGCGTTCGTGGTGGTTGCAGAAGGTTCAGGTTTAACATACCAATGGCAACTCGGAGGCCTTCCGCTAATTGACGGTGGTTCGGTTTCGGGTTCAACCAACGATACATTATTCATCAATCCGGTAAGCGTTTTAAATGCCGCAGCGAACTACAACGTAGTTGTTACAGGAAGTTGTGGACCTGGTTCTACTTCCGCAGATGTGGAATTAACCATCAATACTCTTCCGGTAATTACAACGCAACCAACAGATCAAACAGTGTGTGAAGGAAGTTCGGTTACATTCTCGACAGTTGCGACCGGAACAGGTTTGACTTACCAATGGCAAGTAGGCGGAGTTGATATCACTGATGGTGGTTCTGTTTCAGGAGCTACAACTTCTACACTTACAATAAATCCAGTAGCGTTTGCGGACGAAGCAACTGATTACAGTGTGATTGTTTCCGGTGCTTGTGCGCCGAATGATACATCGAACTTAGTTTTCTTAGAAGTCGATACAGTGACAGCTATTACAACACAACCAATCGATATCACGGCTTGTTCCGGTGATTCAATTGCGTTCGTGGTGGTTGCAGAAGGTTCAGGTTTAACATACCAATGGCAACTCGGAGGCCTTCCGCTAATTGACGGTGGTTCGGTTTCGGGTTCAACCAACGATACATTATTCATCAATCCGGTAAGCGTTTTAAATGCCGCAGCGAACTACAACGTAGTTGTTACAGGAAGTTGTGGACCTGGTTCTACTTCCGCAGATGTGGAATTAACCATCAATACTCTTCCGGTAATTACAACGCAACCAACAGATCAAACAGTGTGTGAAGGAAGTTCGGTTACATTCTCGACAGTTGCGACCGGAACAGGTTTGACTTACCAATGGCAAGTAGGCGGAGTTGATATCACTGATGGTGGTTCTGTTTCAGGAGCTACAACTTCTACACTTACAATAAATCCAGTAGCGTTTGCGGACGAAGCAACTGATTACAGTGTGATTGTTTCCGGTGCTTGTGCGCCGAATGATACATCGAACTTAGTTTTCTTAGAAGTCGATACAGTGACAGCTATTACAACACAACCAATCGATATCACGGCTTGTTCCGGTGATTCAATTGCGTTCGTGGTGGTTGCAGAAGGTTCAGGTTTAACATACCAATGGCAACTCGGAGGCCTTCCGCTTATTGATGGAGGTTCTGTTTCAGGTTCAACCAACGATACATTATTCATCAATCCGGCAACGGCATTGAATGCCGGAACGGACTACAATGTAGTGGTTACAGGAAGCTGTGCGCCGAGTGTTACTTCCAATGATGTGGAATTGACCATCAATGAGCTACCGGTGGTTACAACACAACCGACAGACCAAACAGTGTGTGAAGGAAGTTCGGTTACATTCTCGACAGTTGCGACCGGAACAGGTTTGACTTACCAATGGCAAGTCGGCGGAGTTGATATCACTGATGGTGGTTCTGTTTCAGGAGCGACAACTTCTTCGTTGACCATCAATCCAGTAGCATTTGCGGACGAAGCAACTGATTACAGTGTAATCGTTTCAGGTGCTTGTGCGCCGAATGATACATCGAACTTAGTTTTCTTAGAAGTCGATACAGTGACAGCTATTACAACACAACCAATCGATATCACGGCTTGTTCCGGTGATTCAATTGCGTTCGTGGTGGTTGCAGAAGGTTCAGGTTTAACATACCAATGGCAACTCGGAGGCCTTCCGCTTATTGATGGAGGTTCGGTTTCGGGCGCCAATAATGATACGTTGATTATCAATCCTGCAACGGCATTGAATGCCGGAACGGACTACAATGTGGTGGTTACAGGAAGCTGCGCACCAAGTGTTACTTCCGCAGATGTGGAGCTGGCTATCAACACCCCGGTGGTGATTACAACACAACCGACAGACCAAACAGTTTGTGATGGTAGCTCTGTTACTTTCACAGTTGGTGCAACAGGTTCAGGATTAACGTACCAATGGAGAGAAGGATCATCTGATGTTACGGATGGCGGTTCGATCTCAGGAGCAACAACTTCTACCCTGATGATCAATCCTGCAACATTCAGTGATGCGGCGACTGATTACTACGTAGTGGTTTCAAACGCTTGTCAGCCAAATGACACCTCTGTTATGGTTTCATTGCAAGTGGATTCGATTACAACCATTACCACAATTCCGGTTGATATCACAGCCTGTGAAGGTGATTCGGTCGCTTTCATTGTGGCTGCAACAGGTTCAAACTTAACATATCAATGGCAACTTGGAGCAACGCCTATCACTGACGGTGGAGAAGTTTCCGGTTCGAACAACGACACCTTAATTATCAATCCTGCAACGGCATTGAACGCGGCTAACAACTACAACGTAGTAGTGACAGGAAGTTGTGCACCAAGCGTTACTTCCGCAGATGTGGAATTGACAATCAATACTGCACCTGCAATTACAACGCAGCCGACAGATCAAACAGTGTGTGAAGGAAATTCAGTCACATTCTCGACCGTGGCTTCAGGATCGAACCTGACATACCAATGGAGAAAAGGATCGACCAATATCACCAACGGTGGTGCGATTTCTGGCGCTACAACGGCCAATCTGACGATCAATCCAACTGCCTTCAGTGACATTGCAACCGATTACAACGTGGTGATCTCAGGCTCTTGTCCGTCAAACGACACTTCAGTCATGGCTTCATTGCAGGTTGATACACTTTCAGTGATTGTGACGCAGCCAATTGATGTGGTCGCCTGTTCAGGCGATTCAGTCACCTTTGAAGTTGTTGCGGAAGGTTCAAACCTTTCCTACCAATGGCGAAGAGGATTGATCAACCTGGTTGACGGCGGAAATATTTCAGGAGCTACAACACCTACGTTGATGATCAATCCGGTGGCGGCTTCCGATGCAGCAACCGACTACAATGTGATCATTACAGGAGGTTGTGTGTCACCGCTTACCTCAATTAATGTGGAACTGGATGCTTCCGATTGTTTCAACGATCTGAGTGTTGTGAAAACAGCATCAACGATGGAGCCGACGGTTGGTACAAACATGACTTTCATGATTGTTGCAAGTAATATCGGTGGAAATGCGACCAATGTAACGGTGACTGACATTCTGCAAAGCGGTTATACATACGAGTCATACACTGCCACAACGGGTACATTTGATCCGTCAACAGGAGTATGGACTATCGGTACCATGGCTGACTCCAGTTCTGAAACACTCACCATTGAAGTGTTGGTAAACGAGAACGGGGACTATTTCAACACGGCCGTTATTGCCGGTAACGGAGACAGCTCTCCGGGCAACAACACTTCGACTGTAGAGCCAATACCGGTTCACCTGAATATCCCTGAAGGGTTTTCACCGAATGGAGATGATGTGAATGATGTATTCGTGATCCGCGGAATCGAAAACTTCCCGACTAATGAGATCCAGATATTCAATCGTTGGGGAACGCTGGTTTTCGAAGCTAGTCCTTACCAGGATAACTGGGATGGAACGTCCAATTCGGGTGCCAATGTAGGCGGTGATGTTTTACCGGTGGGCACTTATTTCTATGTGATTGAACTAGGCGACGGAAACGAGGCGAAAAAGGGAACCGTTTATCTGAACAAGTAATTTAAAGTACGACTTAAAAAAACGCATATGAAAACAACAATTAATATAGTTCTGGCGGCAGTATGCATAGGTTGCAGCTTCATATTACAAGCTCAGCAGAACCCTATGTTTACGCACTACATGTACAACACGCTGTCAGTGAATCCGGCTTATGCCGGTAGCAGAGAGGCCCTCAGCATCACGGGAATTCACCGGTCACAGTGGGTGGGATTCAGCGGTGCTCCGATGACACAAACCCTTACCCTTCACACCCCGATTTTCAACAAGCATATCGGGCTTGGGTTAACGGCAATGAATGATAAGATCGGCCCGGTAAACAACACCGGAGTTTCCGGATCGTTTGCCTACATCATGCAAATCACCGACCGGTCGAAACTGGCCCTCGGTGTGAGCGGTGGTGTAAACATTCTGCAGGCGGAACTCAATACGCTGGCATTGGATGAGCAGAACGATCCGACTTTCCTCAACAATATCCGAAACCGCGTCACACCTCAATTCGGGGTGGGCGCGTACTATTCGCGGGAACGTTTTTATGCAGGTATTTCGGTACCTGACCTGGTGGAAAGTAATTATTCAAGCCTTGAAAATTCAAACGGTGTAGCATTGGTGGGTAAATCAAGAAGGCATTACTTCTTTATTGCCGGAGCGTTGTTTAACCTCAATCCGGTTCTTGCCCTTAAACCGACTACGCTGGTAAAAGCAACAGCCGGTGCTCCGCTCCAGGTTGACCTGACAGCATCGTTTGTCCTTTACAAAAAACTTTCGCTGGGTGCTATGTACCGTACGGGAGATGCTTTTGGCGCACTGATTGGTTTTGATGTTTCGGAACAGTTTCGCATCGGGTATTCCTATGATTTTTCATACGGCGTCAGAACGGCAAAGTATAACTCCGGAAGCCATGAAATCATGCTGCGCTACGAGTTCATTTACCCAAGCAAAAAACAAATTCATTCACCCCGATATTTCTAAGGGCCAACTTAATACGAATTCTCATGAAACAGTTATTGATACTTACCGTCCTTTTATTCGCACTGATACCGGGTAGTTATTCCCAGGAACAAACAAACCGGGAAACCAAAGGCGACAAATGCTTTTTTATCTACGATTACGAGTGCGCAATCAACTATTACGAGCGTGTTAAAGATGACAAACTGACCACAATGGGTCAGCGTCGTCTTGCCGAAAGCCATGCCAACATGGCACATGCCGAAGAAGCAGAAGCAAACTATATCTTACTGTTGGCCCGTTCGGAAGGCGTTCTTGCAGATGATTATTATGATTATGCAATGTTATTAAAAACAAATGGCAAGATCGACGAATCAAACCGGATAATGGACCAGTATGTAGCCCAAAAACCCGACGCTTTACGTGCACAAAGCTATACAACTAATAAAACGAAGCACTCGGAGTACCAAACGGTTAATTCCGACTACACGCTCAGCAATCTGACCATGAACAGCGGGTCGCAGGATTTCGGAACGGCTTATTTCGGTAATAAAGTAGTGTATACATCGAGTGACAACCCGCCGAAAATGGTGCGGAGAAAATACAATTGGAACGGCCAGCCGTATCTGAAGTTGTATGTTGCCGAGGTCGAAAATGGCCAGCTGGAAAAACGTGAATGTTTCGATAAAAAATTCCAATCGAAATTGCACGATGGCCCGGCCAGTTTTAGCAACAACGGTACTTTCATGGCAATGACCATGAATAACCCGGATGATAAAAGCCCCGATAAAATAGTAGAATTGCAGATTTACACCAGCACATACGGCGGTGAAGAATGGTCAGATCCGGTTCCGTTTACGCACAACCGGGAATCGTATTCGGTAGGCCACCCCTATTTGCTTGCTGATGGAAATACGATGTATTTTGTGAGCGATATGCCCGGTGGTTTCGGTGGAGCTGATCTTTACAAAACAACCAGAACAGGCACTGGCCCATGGTCGGAACCGGAAAATCTGGGTAATCAAATCAATACCGAAGGTGACGAGTTATTCCCTTTCGTTGATGAAACCAACCAGACATTGTGGTTTGCTTCCGACGGACATTTCGGTTTAGGCGGTTTAGACCTTTTCAGCACCTCATTGAATGGCCGTCAAGCAGTTGAAAATGCCGGAGCGCCGCTGAATAGCCGTTACGACGATTTCGCATTTGTTTCAAATGGTGAAATGAACAAGGGATACCTTTCGTCAAACAGGGCTGACGGCAACGGATCGGATGATATTTACTCCTTCACGTCAACTGCGGTAATTCAACGTGACAAAGAACTCACCGGGATTACCAAAGACATCAACGGAAAATTCATCGAAGGAGCATTTGTCACTTTGAGAGATGAAAACGATGTAGTATTGGCAACTCAAACTGCTGATGGCAGCGGACGGTTTTCCTTCATGGTCGCTCCCGATCAAACGCTTGAACTTATCGGGAATAAAAGTGGTTACCAGGAAGGTATGACCAGCACCAACAGCTATGGAACCGAAGATAAAATTGAAGCCGATATCGTATTGCGACTGGAAAAACCTACAGTAACCATTACAGATACGAATGCTACAGCGGTCAAAGATGAAACTCGAACACTTTCATTAAACCCGATTTATTTTGATTACGACAAATCGGATATTCGTCCTGACGCCGCTGCAGAGCTCGATAAAGTAATTGCCGAAATGAACAAAAACCCAAACATGCAGATTGAGGTAGTTGCCCACGCCGATTGCCGGGGTACAAATGATTATAACAAAGATTTATCGCAAAGACGGGCCAATGCAACACTTCGTTACATCCAGGCCCGTATCACCAAGCCCGATCGTGTTAAGGGGAAAGGGTTAGGTGAATCAAAACCGGTGAACGGCTGTGCGTGTGAAGGTTCTACCGCTTCATACTGCTCTGAGTCAGAACATCAAAAAAACAGGCGCTCGGAATTTATTGTCAAAAAATAACATCATAACAGAGTAGCCAAAAACAGGCTGGCGCATTTTTTTCATACTTGGATGCGCTGGCCTTGTTTTTTTTTGTTAAAGGTGGGAATCTTGTAACGATGTGACGTTTCGATGCAACACTTTTAGTTGACAGGAATGACATATTTGTATAAAGCACAATTTCATGTACAATTAATCCTGGAAATATGAGACACATCATCACTACACTCCTATTGGCCATGGCTTGTCATCAGCCTTTACTGGCACAGGAAACCGGCCCCGAAAAGTACGGTTCAACGTTAAACGTCGGGGTGGGAATCGGTTACTACGGTTATGTCGGATATTCTATTCCTGTGGCTCACGCCAATTGGGAATTTGATGTTGCCCGCAACTTTACACTGGCTCCTTTTATTACCGCACTTTCTTACGAAAACTATTATTACTGGGGCGATGACGCCAATGAGTTTCGCTATTATGCGTACCGCCGCAACATCATTCCGGTAGGTGTAAAAGGGAGCTATTATTTTGATCAATTGCTTGGTGCGGGTTCAAAATGGGACTTTTATCTCGCTGCATCACTCGGATGCGCCTTTCGTAGCACAACGTGGGAAGACGGTTATGGTGGTGAATTAACCGTGTCCAATGGCGCAACCGGAGTTTACTTAGATGGTCATATTGGCGCTGAATATCATTTCAACGAAAGGCTGGGATTATTGCTCGATTTGTCTTCCGGCATTTCAACGATTTGCCTTGCTGTGCATTTTTAGGCCGAACGATTTTTGACAAAACATCATAAAAACAAAAGAAACAATGGAAAAAGAACAAAGCTCAGGTAACGGAAAAATTATAGGTGCATTGATAGTCGGCTTGATCGTTGGCGGTGCATTGGGCGTGTTGTTTGCTCCCGACAAAGGAAGCGTGACGCGTAAAAGGTTATTATCCAAAGGAGAGGAGGTGAAAGATGAAGTTCAAACAAAACTGCAAGCTCTTGACCATGAAACCAAAAAAGAGCGTGAACATGCAAAAGCTTAGTATTCATATATATAAAAAACTATCATGGAAGATTCAAACAACACCGGAAAAATAGTAGTCGCGTTATTGGTGGGCGTTGCCATAGGAGGCGCATTAGGTGTGCTTTTTGCACCTGATAAAGGAAGTGTAACCCGCAGAAAACTGCTTTCGAGAGGCGAAGACCTGAAAGATGCCGTGAGTGACAAACTCACCGGAATGATGGACCACGCCGAAGAAAAGGTAGAAGAAGGCCAGAAAAAAATAGAAGGTAAACACGCTTAAGTTTACCGGTAAAACATGCCAGGGCCAGGGTTGAATAAATCCTGACCCTGCGCAATTTATACAAGCGTATGGAAACAATAGCAAATTCAATGGAGATCTTTATAAAGCGAGTGGAAGACTATGGTAACACGCGCATCGAACTGGCAAAATTGATGGCCATCGATCATACTTCCACCATCGTTTCTTATATTCTCTCTAACATGGTTGTGATATTGGTGATTTTATTTTTCACCCTTATGCTCAGCATCGGTATTGCTTTTTGGATCGGAGATTTACTCGGCCAGGTTTACTGGGGATTTTTCATCGTAGCAGGTGTTTACGGAATTGGAGTGCTGGTGTTGCTTTTGTTATTCAAACGCATTAAAAACCGCATCAAAAACACAATTGTTTCTCACTTATACCAACCGAAAGAATGAGCGAACTCTCACATAGCGACAGGCTGCACCAGGCCATTGCCGATCTACAGATCAAACGGCAGGAACAGGCTGAATTGATTACCGAACAATTTCAGTATCTTAGAGAACAACTTCAACCCGCTAATCTGGTAAAAAGGGTGGTCAGCGATGTTTTTGCTTCGCCTGACATCAGAACCGGGATTGTTGATTATGCGATCGGCGTTACTTCAGGTATGATTGCCAAAAAAGTAGTAGAAGGCTCGTCGCCAAATATAGTTAACCAATTAGTGGGAAATGCTGTTCAAATGATTGTAACACGTGAAGTTTCGCAGCATCCCGACGCAATAAAAAACTTTGGAAAAAACCTGCTTCAACGACTGTTCTAATCAAGCCGCTAACATATGGAAACTACCAGTAACAAAATTCCACTTTATGCCAAAACAGCGCTGATCTTTATCAGTATGTTCGCATTTGTCTACACCTTATATATCGGGCAACAGATCATCATCCCGCTTGTGTACGCCACCATTATTGCCATTTTGCTCAATCCGGTTGTCAATTTTCTTACACGGCATAAATTCAACCGGTTCATTGCCATCATACTTTCTGTCATACTGGCAATTGCTATAGTTGCCGGTATTTTGGCTGTGCTGATTTCACAAGGCGATAATTTCATGAGCTCGGCACCTGAAATGCAGGAAAAATTTACAGCCACTTTTTCCCAATTTGTGAATTGGGTTTCCAACCAAATGGGAGTTGAACCTGAAAAAGTCAACCAATGGATCTCCGATACACGCAGTGAACAGCTCAATAATCTTGAAGTGAAAGAAAACATTGCCAGATTCGGACATATCCTCATGACAACTGTATTACTGCCGGTTTACATGGTCATGCTGCTTTATTACAAACCGTTATTGCTCGAATTTGTGCACCGTGTGTTTCGTTCCGAAAATCAGGATTTGGTAAAGGAAGTGCTCACTAACACAAAAAAAATCATTCAAAGTTACCTCATTGGCCTGTTCATCGAAATGTTCATCGTAGGGGTTTTAAACGCCGTCGGATTGTTGATCATTGGCATTAAATATGCTGTTCTGCTGGGATTAATCGGCGCATTGCTCAACATTATTCCCTACCTCGGTGCTATTATTGCAACTTCGATCTTCATGTTAATAGCCTTGCTTACCGAATCGCCGATTTACATGCTGTATGTATTGCTGATGTACCTGTTCATCCAGTTTATCGACAACAATTTCCTGTTGCCAAAAATTGTGGCATCACGGGTAAAAATCAACGCGCTTGTTTCGATCATTGTTGTGCTTCTCGGAGCTGCTGTCTGGGGAGTTCCGGGCATGTTCCTGGCTATTCCGCTTACAGCAATCATAAAAGTTATTTTCGATCATGTAGAACCGCTGAAACCTTGGGGGTTCCTGCTGGGCGACACCATGCCGAAGGCTATTTCAATCAAGAAAATCAGTTTCCGGAAGAAAACAAAGGCACCTGCCAAAGGCGATTGAAATATCAACTAAATTTCACCACAACGCTTACGCTGTAGCTTCAGCGTTGTGAAAAAAAGCGTGTTAATCCTCAAACCCACACAACGTCAACCCGCGTTGCGATGCCGCTTCCCTGGTCACAAATACAATCTCATGTTTACAAGCCGATAATCCGCGGCATTTTTCTACGAGGTGAAATTTTTTGGCGTCTTTGCTGTCGCAGATATAAACGCCCGATGTTTGCATGGTACTGCCAATTGAAAGCCAGCCGGCAAGAAGTAGTAGTGATAGTGATTTGAACATATTCAATTGTTTTGGTTAATCTAAGTAACGAAAAAACAGGAATATTTGTTAGTTATTTTTTTAAGTTCGTATTATTTCCGTATGACTCTTTCAAAAAAGAAATCGCGTCTCATTACCATCAACACAAACGTTTACCGTTGGGTGATTAGTCCGAATGACGGTTACATCGTACTTGTGGCTCATCGTGAAGACGTTCAAGGGCAGAAACTTGAAGTCTATGTAAATTCGGAAATCAATTCCTTTTGGGTAGAATTTCCTTATACATCAAATCTCAACTTAAAAATTCTGAACCCGAAAGATGCCGAAACAATTATTCGGCAGGCGCTCAATCTGGGTTGGAATCCGGAAACTAAAGGAAAACCGTTGGTGTTTGATTGGAAGAACAAAGAGCTTGTTTCCAGAAATAAATTCAGATAACTTTTCAAACTATTTGTATTAATTTCAGCCATACTATGGATCACATTTCAGCAGCAAAGTCTCTCGAATTATTCCTATACGCTCTCAGTCATTTAGACGAGAGTCATCTTGACGGATCGGATGAAGATCTTATTTATTTTGTATTAGACGAACTTGATGGCGATGCCCACACTTTTTTTCACAACTATACTGTTGATCTTCTTATTAATGCGAACTTAATTCCTGTTACAGTTAGAGAACGTACACTGACTTTACGTGATTTCGTGAAATGCTTAATCGATACGAAAAACACCTTGGATGAGATCAGAAACGATTCCGAATGGAATAATGCCCGCCAAATTGCAGCAGGTATTTTGAAAGACATCAGGGCTCATCAAACAACCAACGAAAACTCCTGAGATTACATGGCAATTCTTAAAAAAATAAAGAACAACGAGCTTTATCTTTACATGAATGGGAATCTCATTTATAAACGTTGGCTCGATACCGGTCAGTCAACCGTTTTTGATGTAATGGCGTACGATAAATACACCTCCATGAGCCTTCGGGATTTAGATAGTGAAAATCAAAATGAATTACTCATTGTTAAAGCAACAATAAAACTGCTTACTACTGAAGCTGGTGGGCGAAAATCAGGATTCATAAGTGGTTATCGGCCCAATCATGTCTTCGAATACAATACTGAACGAGAGTTATTAATGGCATATATTGGTGATATCCATTTCGAAGGAAAATCAAGCATTGAACCGGGTGAAGAACGAGAAGTGATTGTTCGGTTTTTATTATCTCAGCCCATTGAAAAACACTTATCTAAAGGATGTCTTTGGTGGATTCACGAAGGATCTAGAGTGGTTGGGCAATGCGAATTAATTGATTTTTTAGATTAAAAAAATGAACATCCAAACCCCACGTCTTCTCCTCAAACCTTTGTCGAAACAGCAACTCCAAGCTTATATTCTTGATGATTTTTCGCTGGAAGAATCGTTGAATCTGATTTGCGGTTCTCGAACGGTATCAGAACGTGTGAAAAGTGCTATTGAAACGAAAATAATCCCTCGATTAACTGAGCAGGTGCCGCACGACTGGTACGTTACTTTTTGGACAGTCATATACAAAGAACAACAAGTAATGGTTGCCGATTTATGTTTCAAAGGAGAACCAAACGCACAAGGTGAAATTGAAATCGGCTATGGTACGTATCCAGACTTTCAGCAACAAGGTTTTATGACTGAAGCCGTTGAAGGAATTATCGGCTGGGCTTTTCAGCAGGAAGGTGTAAACGCCATTTTAGCAGAAACAGATCCGGAAAATATCGCTTCGCATCGCATCCTTGAAAAAAACAATTTTGTCATCCAATGCAAAACGCCCGATAATATCTGGCGGCGGTTGTATAAAACCGAATAAGTGATTTGTCTGACAAATCGTTTTTTGTTTATCTTCAGACCATACATCTACAATTCAACTGGTTATGAAGTTATCATTTTCTTTTTCGTGGACTTTAATTATCGTGGTATCGGTTTTGACTTCCTTAGGCGGATGCACAATAGAAAAACGTCTTTACCAACCCGGATATCATGTAGAATGGCAGAAACGCGCTCAATTTGGTGACAGAAATGAAGCTGTCACAGATAAACAAGCAGATCAGGTCATTGCTGCGAATGAAACGAACCATGAAACGATTGCTGCGACTTCTTTTCCGGAAGAAAAAACAATAACTGAAGAAGAAACAACTATGCTTTCGTCAGCTGTTTCGCAAGCTCTGGATCGTGTTTCAAGTGTTATTGAGCATCCAACAGCAAGTAATTCTCCCACTTTAAACCAATCAGCTGAAACGCTTGACCAAGCGAATGATACAAAACCTTTACTAAAAAAAATGAGCAAGCGCGAAGGCGGCCCCAGTGGCTTAACCAAAGGCTTGCTTCTGATTCTTATGGGATTGTTGCTGATCGGAATGGGTTTTCTTTTTCAAAACATTTTGGGCGTATTCGGCACCATTTTATTGATCATTTTCGGACTCGGAGGCGCAATCATGATTGTGGTCGGGATCGTGTTTATGATTTTAGGATAACTATTTCAGAGACCAAAAAACCTGAAACTATCCCACGTAATATTGCAAATTTACGGGCTACTTGAGGATACGTAAATTTGCAATATTACGACCCTTTTTGAAAGTTGATTTTTGATCCCTAATCCAGTGATTTCCTCCCCTGAAATTCGTACTTTTGACCATGCGTTTGATCGGTCTGTTTTTCGGTTTTTTGCTCATCATTCCGGTGAAACTTTACCAATGGGTGATCAGTCCGATATTACCCAATAGTTGCCGTTACGATCCAACCTGCTCAGCTTACATGATCGAAGCAATCAAAGTTCACGGTCCGCTAAAAGGCTTGTGGTTGGGAAGCAAACGCATTGGTCGCTGTCATCCGTGGGGTGGACATGGTTATGATCCTGTTCCTCAGAAAGGGAAATGTAAACACGAGCATTAATGCTTGACTTTTGATCACATCAAAAGGATGGACAGGTGTTAGATGCAATTGATTCGTAACATTCAGATTATTCCGAAAGCGAAAACATCATTCCTTCAATGTCCGCTCCTTTTTCGTTCACCGACCATTTCACCGCTTCAAATTTCATAGTGCTTCCGTCTTTAAATAACATTTCAACAATCACCAGACGGTGTTTACTGATGAAACGAAACAGCGAAAACTGAACGCCATCATGGACACGCAACCCTTTCACGTTCTGGTAATTGATCGAATGCTCTACTCTGCCCTTAAGCGAAACCAATTCCATTTTTTGCTGCATAACTACAATTCTGCCTTGTGGCTTATAGCCTGTATAAAAGGTATTCAACAACCAGTCAAGCAGAAAAACCAATACCATTCCGCCAACATTGAATTGCCAGTTTTCCAGCGGCGTGAAATTGGGAATTAATCCAAACCCGAAAAAGAGAACCAACGAGCAATAGACAAAGAATCCCGCCGTATTCGTCCATAACGGAAGTGTCGATTTTGCCCAGGTAAATGTGGCTGTTGAAGGATACGTTTTGGCCATGTGTTCGTTTAAAGTATGTTAAAATTACCTTTTTTGGCGCGAAAAGCAGTTTGATTCCAAAATTTACATTTACTTTGTAATTCAAAGTTCTTTTTTATGGAAGACCAACGATACATCGATCAACTCAAAGACATCCGTAATATCATGGACCGTTCGTCGCGGTTTCTATCACTTTCGGGCTTATCAGGCGTTCTCGCCGGTATTTATGCTATTTGTGGTGCCATTGCCGCCTATTACATCATTCAGCATCGCTCCCACTTTTACATAACGCTCGAAAGCAAAGAGTTTTTCCAAATCGTTGCAATCGCTTTCGGCGTGATCGTACTTTCCATTTCCACAGCGGTGATTCTTTCGGCGAGACAAGCCAAAAAACGCGGCGAGAAAATCTGGAACAAAAGCAGCCAGCGCATGCTCATCAACCTGTTTATTCCCCTCACAACCGGCGGAGTTTTCGGGATTTTATTACTGAAAGAAGAGCATTATGGCCTCATTGCCCCTGTTACGCTGATCTTTTACGGCCTGGCACTGGTCAACGCCAGCAAGTATACATTCGAGACATTGCGCTCGCTCGGGATCGTTTTTGTGATACTCGGTTTAATCAACACTGGCTTCCCGGGTTATGGCCTGCATTTCTGGACGTTAGGTTTCGGAGTGCTGCATATTCTTTACGGTACGATAATGTATCTTAAATTTGACCGAAAACAAGCAGATTGAAACACGTAATCTCACATATCAATAAAGCGTTTGATCACCGTATCCGGCTCGGAATTATGTCGGTGCTGATGGTCAACGAATGGATGGAATTTACCACCATGAAAGAACTGCTTCAGGTAACGGATGGTAATCTAGCAAGTCATATAAAAGCCTTGGAACAGGAAGAATTCATCGTTGTGACCAAACAGTTTATCGGGAAGAAACCCAATACACGTTATGCAGCAACGACGACCGGTAAATTGGCGTTTGAACAGCACCTGAATGCATTGGAACAGTTAATAAAACAAAGCAGATAATCCCTTTTTTTAAACCAATACTTTGAATTTCAAAGTTCTTTTAAATCAAATAATCATGGAAACAGCACAGCATCAGCCAACACAACAACCTCCTTCCGGATTCCAGCAGTTTATGAGCTCGCACACCGCGCGTTTTATCATCGTTGGATTCATTTCCTTGGTCCTTTTAATTCCGCTTACGCAACTTTGGGGACTCATTGAAGAACGAAAAGACCGTCAAAATGACGTGGTCGACCAGCTGAAAACCGAATGGGGCGGCCCTGTGGCGTATTACGGAATTGTCATGAAAGTGCCGGTGACAGAAATTGTTCGCTGGGAAGAAACCGATAAGAGCAAAGTGAAAATTCCGCATACCGAGCACAAACAACATACCGCTTACATTTATCCTGAATGGAGCAGCGAAGAGTTGAATACAGTGGTAACCGAAAAGTACCGGGGTATTTTCAGCACACCGACCTTTACTGCCGATATCAAAGGCAAAGCGCGTTTCAACTTAAAAGATTTCCTGAAACACAATCCCGACCGTGAGATCGATTGGAACCATACACAAATAGGTTTTATCACCGATTCCGAAACCAATTTCAAACGCATTGATGCCATTCAGTTTTTGGGGAAATCACTTCCTGTAAGTGAACAACGACGCGTTGGAACAGATGACATGACGATCAACATGACCGCTGCATTTTCGCTCGATCCTATTGCCAATACAGTAATCGAAGCGCAAATTAACACTGCGATAAACGGCAGTCAATCAATTCACTACCAGTCACTCGCCAACGAATCGACGATGAAACTGGCTTCCAACTGGAACGATCCGGCATTTGAAGGAACCTGGCTGCCGCAGAGCGATGCCTTGCATATTTCCGAAAAAGGGTTCAACGGAACCTGGAATTCTATGAAAATAGGAAGCGGCAAAAACGAACTGCATTTAGACGGAATTACCTGGTTCACGAAAAACTATTCCGACATCCGTTTCATTAAAATGGTTGATCATTATCAACTCAATGAACGTACAATCAAATACGGTTTATTGGTGCTGATTCTCACGTTCGCCGTGTTTTTCCTCATTCAGATTATCGGAAAAGTGACCGTGCACCCCTTGCATTATTTCATGATCGGCCTGGCATTACTGCTTTTCTATTCCCTGCTGCTTGCTTTTTCCGAACAAGTTGGCTTCATTCCCGCTTACATCATTGCGGCAACTACCATTGTATTACTGATTGTCTGGTATGCCAAATCGGTATTAAAATCATTGAAATTCGCGGTCATGAGCGGAACCAGTTTGCTGCTTTTGTACGCTTTCCTGTTGGTCATCGTAAATCTTGAAATCTATGCCCTGATTGTAGGAAGTATCGGATTACTGGTCGTGTTGGCAGCCATCATGTCCTTCACCCGAAAAATCAACTTTGAAACCACATGAATTTAGCCACCTGAATCATGCTAAGTACGAAACCTCCGGAATGACATCTTTTTCCGGAGGTTTTTTGTGCTACCACTAAATACATTTCCTGTATCGGTTAGCCGATACACTATTTTTTCCCACGAACGCACGAATCTGGCTCGGCTAACGCACTCGCTTACAATTATACATTGCCTTAGTAGATGATAAATCAAATATTCCAACGAAAGCGCGTCCGTTAGGCGCGTCAGCCTGAGGCTGATGCATTCGTGGGAATATTTTATGCTGGTTCGCGCGTGGTATATAGTAGATGGGAACTAAAAACCTCCGGCACCATGACGCGCCGAAGGCCTTTGATCTAATCCGCTAGAAAGCGCGGCTGAACAGGTTCACTTTATTTATCTGGTGGTGGTATATTTTCGTGATCTGGTGATGTTGATTCCAAGTGATAAACCGTAGGTTGTTCCGTATTTATTGAATGAGGCGTAAAAATTCAGTGGTACATTCAAGGCTCCGGGGCGGAACGTTTTACCAATTCCAACCACAAAATTCGATGAGAAATAAGCAGCTCCGCGAGTGTCGGGACGGTCAGAATAATTGAACTGATCTGCATTCATCACACCTGCATTGGCGAGGTCGGAAAATGTGCGGAATGATCCGTCGTATTCCGTCGTGCCCGACAGCAGTTTTTTCATGCTCAATGAAGGCCCCATGGCGATTTCCCAGGCCCCCTTTCCGAAACGGACACCATGTAGAATAGCCAGCGAAGGAACCGGAGTTCCATGTTCAATTCCTGCTACATTGCCAATAAATTCAAACAAAGCGCTGAAATTTTCGCTTCCCACATATTGTTTTTCCAATTGGTAACCGATGTTAAACAACACAGGCACTCCGCCTACTCCACCGTCGTCTTCCGAACGGGTAAAAAAGTCCGAATTTTCTTCCGTCACAATCGCAATTCCCATGCGCGGGCCCGAATTGTTCATTTTACCCAAACCGGTCGAGGCAGCAGGATTGTCTTTAAAGATCAACGATTTGGACGCATAAACATCAGCTTCTATTCCCAACATTCGATAAATCATAATATCGGTCATGCGGTTCAACTCACGCGGTTGATTTTCAAATTGTTCGATTTCGTTTTGCACGATTTCACCGGTATTGACATCAACGATTTTCATCGAAATCAGGATGCGATCGCCTAAACCGTCATAACTCGCGCTCATCGCGAAATCGGCATTCAGCTCCTTCCCTGTTCTGATCAGGCATTCCTTACCCATACAGGTTTTCACTTTGTCCAAGCCAATTTTCTCGGCAACGTCATAACGGTCGTTGACAACGTATTTCTTCGAATTGACCAATGATTTGTATATAATGGAACGCAAAATCTCATCATTAAACGAAATACCTCGCACTTCGATGCCACCGATTACCATGGAAGGAAGTGTTGCTTCGGTTGTTTGGTCCTGCGCTACCGATTTGGTTATCGCGCCTGTGATGAATATTATCAAAAGCAGTAGTCGACTTGTTTTCATCTGTTTGGGTTTTAAGTTTGCGCAAAGTTGGCTCGAACGTATGCACGCATACAAACGGAAAAATGCGTTTGTGGATTTGGGAGTTGCGGTAATCCGTACAACCAGGGATTCAGCCTTCCCCACAGATGCACAAATTGGGCTCGGCTAACGCTCTCGCTTGCATATTGAACGCATGGATTATAAAGCGCTACCGTTAGGAGCGCAAAAATCTGCGCATCTGTGGGAGTAAAAACACACCTTTCGATTGCATACTTTTTCGGAAATTCCGTTCAAAATTCCACACACCCTCCAACCAGCCAACCTTTTGTCTTATCTTGTCGTCTGTACACAATACGCTTGCCCATAATCCATGAAATACCTTTACATAATACTGGTTGTCACACTATTCGCGCCGCATGCGAAAGCGCAGGATTGGCTTGCCGGATCAAATGGTAATTTCGCCAGCGAAGCCCTTGATGTAGCGGTCGACGGAAATGGAAACTCAGTTGTTATCGGTTATTTCAGCGGACAATTGCAATTCACCGACTCTTCCGTGCAGGCGGCAAGTGGATTTTCAGACATTTTCCTTGCCAAATACAGTTCAACCGGACAACTACTCTGGCTCAAGAAATTTGGCGGAAATCAAATAGACCGCGGACAAAAAGTAGCCATCGACAACAGCAACAACATTTACATCACCGGTTATTTCGCAGGAACCATGCAAATGGGCGCAACTACGCTGAATTCAAATGGTGGATCGCGTGATATTTTTACCGCAAAACTCACGGCAAACGGTGGTGTAACATGGGCCAGAAGCGATGGCGGAAACGATGAAGAAATTCCCTATGGAATTGCAGTCGATGGAAATTCAAATGTGATTATCACCGGGAAATTTACCGGAAACACGACCATCGGAAGTACTTCTTACAGTTCGCAGATCAATCCGGCAAACGGTGCATTCAGTACCGATATTTTCATTGCCAAATTTACAACTGCCGGAGCGCCGACATGGACCAAAAAAGGCAACTCGAAAGCCGACGATATGGGAATCGCAGTTACCTGCGATAATGCCAACAACATTTATGTCACCGGACAATATTCCGACACGATGAACTTCATCGGGCAAACGATCAACAACCAGGTAATCAATGCCGGATATGTTTCAAGACTGACTTCCAACGGCGATGTTACGTGGTTTGATAAACTCGGCGCAACGCAAACTTATGCCAGTGCGATTAAGATCAATAGTAACAACGAAATTTATACAACCGGTAATTTCCTGGGAACCATGTTTATCCAGGCAAATGCCGTTACGAGTCAGCTTACCAGTCCCTATGTCAAGAAAATCTTCCTGATCAAACTTGGTACCACTACCGGAAATTACATCTGGGGAAGAGCGCAAGGTTCCGAATCAGATTTGACTGCCCGTGGATTAACCATTGACAACGCGCAGAACATCTTTATTTGCGGTGATTTCCGTTGCAATTTTGATGAATACAGAGATTCAACGGACACCGGTTTGTGGAACACTGTCGGTTTCAGGGATATTTTCGTGAGTAAATTCGGTCCCGGTGGTGGAATGATTTGGAATAGGCAATCGGGCGGTAAACGCGAAGATTTGTGTTACGCTTTGGCGAATGGCGGCAATGACAAACCCATTTTTGCGGGAAGTTTTGAAAACGATTTGTTTGTACCAACCGATGTGTACAACCTCACAAATATGTCGCCAAGCCCCAATAACATTGTGTTTAATGGAGCAGGCGGTGCAGCCGTAGGTTATTTACAATACACGATCCTGGGCGATTTATCGAAAAACGTATTCGTTGGAAAAGTCAATGATGTCACCAATCCCAATTACTATTATTACCATCCGGGTGGAGGTGCAGGTATTCCCTACGATTCGATTTCACCGGTATTGAACCCGCAGCAGGACACTATTGAATTTTGCAACGCGATGTATTTGTCGTTTGATCAAAACACTGACCTGTATGTTGGTCCCGATTTTGATTTCCACTGGAGTGCCGACAATCTTGATGATAATCCATATTTGTACGTAGCGCACACCAATGAAGCGGTGATTATAACATCAACTTCCATCGACGGTTGTTATACGTTTCAGGACACGATCATTACAATTGCGCATCAAAGTCCACCATTACCATTGATGACCGATGACCATGGCTTCAACACCAATTCCCCGGTTTCGTACACCAATATCCAGCTTTGTATTCCCGACACAGCTTTGGTTTCTTTTTCCAATCTGTGCAATCAGTGTACGTTACAGATCAACTATTACAACACGCCCTTCCATTCCGGCCCTACGCCGTTTGAAGTAACCGAAGAAGGCGATTATGTGGTAGTGGTTACCAATGAATTTGGTTGCATTTCACAAACTGTTTTTGCCGTAATTCACGATACAGTAGTCGATTACGATAGCATTTTTCCGGTAATTGTGATGTTGAATGCCGATAATTTCGATGATTCGATCAGCATCTGCGAAAACGAGTCGATCCAGTACATTGTGATCGATACCATTACCAATCCGTCTGGAGCAAACACCGTTTATTCCACTCCGTTTATCTACGAACAATTCTTTTCGCCCGACGCAATTACGAATATGAACGTAGGAATTCATTCCTGCACCATCGTTCCTGACACAACGGGTTGGTACGTGATCAGTTATGTCGCGTATGTGGGCTACGACAATGCCTGTGGAATCGATACGATACAGTACCATATTTCCGATTCGTTTTACATAACCGTATTTGATAATCCCGTCACGAACCTCACACTGATCTCTGACAGTCCAATCTGTCCGGGTGATTCGTGCTATATCAGTGTTTCGCAAACGATGCCCGGTGGAGCGTGGACAGGTGGCAACAACATTGTGTGGGAAAGTACCGACGGTGATTCCATTCTGGTTTCGCAGATCGGCTATTATTCTTACGCCGGAGCCACAACCGACACTGTTACCGGCTGTTCGTCCACTTTTACGGTCGGAACCTTCGTGAGCAACAAACAAGCTCCGCTCATTCAAATGTATCCGTTCGATGGATTGATCTGTCCGAATGCAACTGTTACGCTTTCCGTGATTCCTGCAGGAAGTTATAACTGGATTGGTCCGGATGGTAGCTCATTGGGCTCTGATTCTTCTTTGGAAGTTTCCAGCGGTGGCTTATATTATTGTATTTACACCGATCCGGAAGGTTGTAGTTTCACTCTGGAACAGGTCGAAATCAGTGAATACATCATTCCGTCATTGGCGTTTTCGCCAGTGAATATCTTCTGTGATTCCAGCGACATCGAGTTGATTCCGGTTTTTAACGGAATTGCAAGTATTACATGGCTGGCACCAATTGTTTCGAATGAAAATACGGTTTTTGTGAATCAGCCGGGCACTTATTACTGCTCTATTTACCAGTGCGGAACAGCAACACTTGATAGCGTAACTTTATACGACGGGCAGTTTACGCCGTTTATCACAGCTACCGACACGCTGATTTGTCCGGGACAAACAACAACGATTACCACCAATCCGGGAATGCTTTCCTACGAATGGAACAATGGCCAGTTTTTGGGGAATACATTCACTACGAATCAGCCGGGATTGGTTACTGTAACACTTATCAACGCACTCGGTTGCGAGCAAACTGTTTCCATTAATATTGGTTTGGAAAACATTCCGCCAGCACCCAATCAGCCCGATCAAACGCTTTGCCAGGGCGAAACAGTTGTACTTACGGATAACTCCGGTTTCACAACAGCATGGTACACCGACCTCAACGATACGATTCCGAATTCTACCGGACCAACATATACGATTCCGAATATTGCCGCCACACAAACAATTTATGTTTCGCATCCGCATCCACTGTGCGCGTTTAACCTTGACACGATAACACTTTCCGTAATTCCCTATATTACAAGCCCGGCAATTATTGGGAATGGTGTTTTATGTGAAGGAGAAGACTTGTTACTTTCAACCGACAATAGTAATGGGAACAACATTACCTGGACTTTCAACGGTGATACACTTTCTACTTCACAAACTGTTTCGATACCTTATAATTCGTTTACCCAAAACGGAACTATCTGGCTTTCGATGAGCAACGATTGCTTCACTCAAAATGCAAGCACGCCACTTACGTTGATCGGGGAATATCCACTGGAGCTCAATGTTTATGAGATGAGTGCCTGTGATTACCTGACAATCGAGTTGTATGGAATCAATGGTTTTAGTGGCGAAATTTACTGGGAAAACGGAGGTGATTCTGTTCTTGGAAATCCATTGATTGTAGCTGCGGGTGCCTTCCAGGATTCATTATTCACGGCTTATGGAATTGACGACGACGGTTGTGTAACGCTTCCGACAAGTGTGTTGATCACGTTTGAAGATTGTACGCCACGGCCACCGAATGTCATCACTTCCAACGGCGATGGTACCAACGATTATTTTATCATCCCGAATGCTGAATTGATGAAGGATAATTACCTTGTGATTGTGAACCGCTGGGGCAATACGCTTTACGAAGCGGAAAATTACAAGAATGACTTCTCAGGCACTGAATGGAACGAGGGCGTTTATTTCTACCAGTTTTATCCGGATGGAAAAAACGGTCAACGTCCCGCCGTTCATGGATTCTTCCACCTCTACCATTGAGTTATTAACAACCTCATTTTGTAACGGTTAATGCTTTTTCGACTTAAATGTTCGGTACGATAGTTGTTTATTGTATCTTTCAACTAAGTAAAACTGCAACTTGCTATGAAAACACGTTGGTACTTAATGGTCCTTTTGTTGTTTGCCGGCCTTTCCGTGCAGGCACAAACCGATCAGGATAAAAAAGAAGTAATGCAACTATGCCTGGATCTTCCGGCATTACAACCTTATTTTCACACTGAGCAACCTGAACGTTTACCGATTATTATTAAAAATAACGGAAAAATCTCCCCAATTTCACTCAATAAATTTGGGAAACCTGTTGTTTACATGAGTCCGGATGATATTGATGCAAAAGGAACACTAACTGCCCTGGAATTTATGCGTTTTGAAGTTACCACCGAAAGCGCTACGATCATGCTCCGTTACAATATCGAAGGATTGATGGTAACCATCCTACTGAAAAAAGTGAAAGGCGTTTGGACGGTTACTGACAGCAAATTAGTTGAGCGTTAATCACAGAATTTTAAACGACATTTTTTTTACACCTGCGCAACAGACACTACCCATTTCATGCATAATATTTCCTTTACAGAACGGCTTATTCTTCGAAAAGTAACCGTTGAAGATGCCGATTTTCTCCTCGAATTATTCAATACACCTTCCTGGCTTCAATACATTGGTGATCGAAACATTCATACTGTTGAGGAAGCTGCCGAATACATTGCCAACGGGCCATTACCGTTTTATGCCAAACATGGTTTCGGATCTTACTGTCTTGAACTTCGGGATTCGGGCAAGCGAATTGGCATGTGCGGATTGTACAAACGCGACAACCTGAATTATTACGATCTGGGATTTGCTCTTTTGCCCGAATTTGAAGGAAAAGGTTACGCCCGTGAAGCGTGTGAGTTCGTGATCGAAGAATCGCGCGAGGCATTGAAACTTCAGAGTTTATTAGCGATTACCGATAAATCCAACCTCCGTTCGATTCAACTGCTGGAGCGTTTGGGTTTTGAATGGAAAGGCGATTTTTCGTTTGAAGACAATGGCGAAATACTCAATTGTTTTCAATTGCCACTGAGAGAAAAACCGGTTGCTCCACCGCTCACAATTGTGGTAACCAATGAACTTACATCGACGCAAAAAGAAGCTGTCCGTAAGATTTGGAACAATGTTTATCCCGAAAGCCTGGTGCTTCACACACCCGAAGATTTTGAGCGCTACCTTGAAACACTTGGCTGGAAACAACATTCCCTGATGGAGAATTTATCCGGTGAATTGCTAGCTTGGGGCATCACTTTTGAGCGTGAAAATGATCGTTGGTTTGCAATGATGCTGGATCCTTCGATACAAGGAACTGGAATGGGAACGGTATTATTGAAACGCATGCAAACAGGAAAATCGAAACTTTCGGGTTGGGTAATTGATCACAACAACGCTGTTCGTGCCGATGGAAAACCGTATCTTTCGCCTGTAGAGTTTTACCTCAAAAACAAGTTTACGCTGGAACCGGAAACCCGATTGGAACTTCCGTCTATTTCAGCAGTTTGCATTCGATACAACCATGAAAACAACTAGCATTGCAGAAGAAACGTTTCGTGCCATCAACGCACATGTAAACAAATCGTGCGCTGTTTTTAACGAAGATGAACTGGCGCTTTTCAACTCGTTGCTGGAAGTTCGTAAAGTAAAAAAGAAAACTTTTCTTTTGCAGCAAGGCGAAATTTGCGATTTTGAGGCTTACATCAGCAAAGGTTGTGTACGGAGTTATTTTATCAACGAAAACGGCTCTGAGGTCATTCTGCAATTCGGAATTGAAGACTGGTGGGTCAGCGATATTGCCAGCTTTCATGAACAACAACCCAGTAATCAGTTTATTGAAACGCTGGAAGATTGTGAATTGCTGGTACTTACTGTCAGCTCCAAGGAAGAACTGTTGCGACAAATCCCGAAGTTTGAACGCTTCTTTCGCCTGATGGTGCAACGCAACCTAACAAGCCTGCAACACCGACTGATGAATACCATTTCGCTGACCGCCGAAGAAAAATACCTTGATTTCAGCAAACGGTATCCGGCAATCGCACAACGTGTTCCGCAATTGCAAATCGCTTCTTATTTGGGAATGTCCGCCGAGTTTTTGAGTAAGGTCCGCACACGCCTTTCAAAAAAAACGCTATAGAGTCCCGCTCATATGACTTTACTTTTTTCTTGATAAAAAAGTAAACCAAAAATCAAGGCTGTAAGTCCCGATCTTGAGAACTACGGCTTATCAAGCTATCTCAACCCAACTCGCAAACGTCATTAACGATTATCCTCTTCGCGGATAACCGATGACTGAGCTCAAACAGGGCCTCGATTGAGCTTAATTTCACCTTATTCTCTTATGATCGTTACTTAATGCCATTGGAGTTGATAGAAATCATCTGTGAAAATCTGAGTCATCTGTGGTTAAAAAATCATATCCAAAATCCATCCCGGCTCAATTTCTTGTCCCAGTTCAATGCACAGCTCTTTTTAGCGCCGTTACTTTGTCATATAAATAAACAATGCCAATTAGCGCATCCATTCAATAACTTATAATTCATATCACATGGCAACTAAAACATGGGCAATTGACCCGACACACACAGAGATTGGTTTCAAAGTAAAACACATGATGTTTACAAACGTATCCGGAAGATTTGATCAGTTTAACGGGACGATTGAAACCCAGGACGATGATTTCGCGAACGCAAATGCTACATTTGAGGCTGAAACAGCTTCTGTGAATACAGGAAATGCTGATCGTGACAATCACTTAAAAAGTGCTGATTTTTTCGACGCAGAACAATTCCCGAACCTTGAGTTCAAAACAACTGAATTCAAAAAGGTGGACGATAATAACTTTAAAATTTCCGGTGATTTAACCGTTCATGGCGTTACAAAACCGGTAACCCTGGATGCAGAATACAGCGGTTTGATGACCGATCCCTGGGGAAATACCAAAGCTGGTTTTTCAGTAAACGGAAAATTCAGCCGCAAAGATTTCGGACTTACCTGGAACGCTGCGCTTGAAACCGGTGGTGTTTTGGTTAGCGATGATGTACGCGTAAACATTGAAATGCAATTGGTGAAGCAAGCATAGTCAGATTTGTTCTGATGAAAAAAGCCCTGAACAGTTCGACGGTTCAGGGCTTTTTGTTATTTGTCTAAATTTCTATCAACTCAATTTTGTCAAAGCTGCTCTCAAATTAGAAATCACTCCCTGCACATCTTCCAGCTTACAGGTTCCAACCGAAAGGCGGTACCAGCTTGAATCGGAAGATGCGCCAAAGGCTGAAAAAGGAACAATCGCCACTTTGGCTTCGTCGAGGATATATTTTGTGACATCACTTGTTGTTTCCAATACATTTCCTTCGGTAGTAGTTTTTCCATGCAGTGTAAATTGCACTGTAAGGTAAATTGCGGCTTCCGGAGCAATGGCATCAACCGAATGGCCCTCTGCTTTCAAGGCCTGAAAACCTTCGTAGAAACCAACCAAACGATCATTGATTTGTGTTTTGATTGCATTCAGGAAGTTGTCGTATTGTTCCAAATCACTCAGATAAGTCGCGGTAGCCAATTGTTCTGCTTTTGGCGCCCAAGCTCCAACGTGTGTGAGAATCGATTTGATTTTATCGGTGATTACTTTCGGCCCCATTGTCCAGCCAACACGAACTCCGGTGGCAGCCAATGATTTGGAAATTCCATCTACGAACAACGTATAATTGCGCATTTCAGGCCGTAACGAAACCGGATTGTAATGTTCCGTTGTTCCGAAGGTCAATGGCCAGTAAATTTGATCATACATCACGTAAAGTGGTTTTTTACCGGAAATTTTACGGACGGCATTTTCAGCCAATACCAAATCACAAATAGCTTCCAGGTCCGATTTTTTGAACACCGTTCCCGTAGGATTTAACGGTGAACACAACGCCAGCAAATTTGCTTCGGGAATGTACGGAGCAATCTCTGCCGCAGTAGGCATGAAATTATTTTCCGGCGACGTTTGGATCAACACCGGTTTGGCATTGTTGAGGTACGTATAATGATTGTTGTTCCATGACGGAACCGGGAAAACTACCGTATCATCTTCATCTACCAATGCTTTGAAAATGGTATAAATAGCAGGACGAGCACCGCCTGTAATCACAATTTCATCGGGTTTGTAATCCAAATCACCCCGTTCTTTCAGCAAACGCGAAACGCTGTTACGCAACTCGAGCATACCGTCGGCAGCAGGATAATTGGTTTGATCGTTTTCGTATTCGGCAATAATAGCAGTCTTCAGCTCAGCAGGAATCGGGAATACCTTCGGATTAAAATCCCCAATGGTCAAATTAAAAATATGTTCGCCCTGTTTGATTTTCTCATTGACTTCACCCGCCAATTTGATGATTTCGGAACCGATAATGTGTTGGGCAAGTTTCGACACCTGCAAATCTGACTGATCGATAGTTGTATTGCTCATTGCTTGAAATAAAACGATTTGAGACAAATGTATTTAGAAAAAAGCATCCAACAATTTGAATTGTGCGGAATGGAATGGAATTGGGATTGAAAAACGGTTTTTTTGTACTGAAACAATCTGATTTTAAACCTGGGAAGCGAGCACGTAATATTGCAAATTTACGTGCCAATCAATCACACGTAAATTTGCAATATTACGTGGGCTGTTTGATGTTCTGCATCCTGCTCAAATTCAAGCTTTCACCGCATTCATCGTCTCCAAAAATGCCTCCACAGGCTGCGCTCCCGAAACCGCGTATTTACGATCAAATACAAAAAACGGCACACCTCTTACTCCGATTTGCTGTGCTTCCGCAATATCGCGCTGTACATCTTCCATGAATTGATCTCCGGTGAAAAGCATTTGAATCTCCTTTTCCGGAATACCAACTTCTACTCCCAATTCGGCAAGAGTGATATGATCGGCAATGTCTTTTCCTTCAGTAAAATACGCGTGAAACAACCGTTCTTCCAGTTCATTTCCGACTCCGTGCTTTTTTGCTAAATGCGATAAACGATGTGCATCCAGTGAATTGGCAACAACTGCATGATCGAAACGGTAATCCAAACCGACTTCTTTAGCGGCGTTTACCACATTTTCGTGCATCTTAACCGATTCCTGGTAACTGATTCCTTTTCGGTCGGCGAGATATTGATACGGATTTTCTTTTCCGTTGGCTACAAGATCCGGATCAAGTTGAAAACTTTTCCATTCGATCTCGAATTTCTCTGAGCCGGGAAACTGTTCCAATGCCTGCTCTAAGCGACGTTTCCCGATATAACAAAACGGACACATTACATCCGACCAGATTTCAATTTTCATGGGTTGTTTTAAGAAGTCAAAGGTACGTGAGAAAAAGCTAATAGAACTTGAATTTGCATTACTTAACAATACCCTGAGTACGCATCCAATCAAGCATTTTCGCAAGCGCCCGAGGCGAAAAGGTTTGCTCAATTGCACCATACTCACTTGGCGAACCGGTTTCACATTCCTGGAACAGATGATTGAGTCCGTCTAAGATGTACAATTCAATGTGTTTTTCTTTCTTCCCGCGTTCTACCCAACCTTCATTTAAGGCTTTTTCAATGGCTTCGATGTTTTCTTTAGCCGGAACCTGTAAATCTTTGCTTCCGTTTAATGCCAAAACCGGACACGTTACTTTGCGCAAAGCAGGTCGTGGATCGTAACGGATAAATTCTTTCATCCATGGATTATCAACACCGGGTAAAATTTCCGCAATCATCTCTTCCGTACTTTTGCTTTTCATTGAATCCGGAAGTGCGTTCAATTGTGTTTCCAGATACGATTTCAACTCGGCAGTCGTTGCGCTTGCATCCTGCTCTTTTGCTACAATCTCAAACAGGCCTTTACTAATTGTTGCGTTTTCCTCGATGTCTGCTTCGGAAGCTCCCTCCGCACGGCCTATCAGGGCTTGTTGCAATGCTAAGATTTCAGATCCTGGCAATCCGGGTCCGGCCAGCATAATGATGAACGCGACGTCTTTATTTCGGGCTGCAACCATTGGTGCGATTATACCGCCTTCGCTGTGCCCCACAAGCCCGATCTTTGATTTGTTTACTTCTTTTCGTTGTTTCAGATAATTCAATGCGGCTTCTGCATCGGTTGAAAAATCGGTAGTCGTTGCCAAACCGAAATTACCGGTAGATTTTCCTGCTCCACGATCATCATAGCGCAATACACCTACTCCATTTCGGGTCAGGTAATCAGCAATGACGGCAAAGGGTTCGTGTCCTAAAATTGTTTCATTACGATCTTGCGGTCCACTGCCCGAGATCAATACTACAACCGGAAACTTCCCTTTTTTAGCGGGTAAACTCAACGTTCCGGCCAACGTTATACCGGCCGATTTATTCTCAAAAGTTACCTCTTCGGTATAATACGGAAACGGCTCTTTGGGCTGTTGCGGTCTGTTGGACATCGCTGATAATGTAGCATCATGGCCCAGCACCAAATCCAATGATTGTCCGCCCTGATGAAAGGTCCCGATTATTTTTTGTTCGGCATTCAGTTTACCTTCAAAGCGCGCAGCGATTGTGCTTAAATTTAGAATCACCGAATCATCATTGATTTCCGTTTTATCGACAACTATCCCAATGGCTTTCTGGCTTGGGCTATCCATCGTGGAAGTGTATCCCTGATCTGTTTTAGCTATGTGAAATACCAATGGCAATTTCATCCCACTCACCGACAATTCGCCGTACCAATCGCCGGTAAATTCTTGTGAAAAACTTGCGCCAACAAGCAACATCCATGTAAAAACCAAGCCTATTCTTTTCATTGTTCGAATCTATATTAAACATAAAGCAAAATGGACACTACCTGAGTAATATCCATTTTATAAAGTTCGGCTAAGTTTTCGAATAATCGCTATTTATTCTTGTTTATGAAACCGGCACATCAAACGCCTCATCCTGCGCATTCGGATTGTTTTGTGGTGCATCTTCCAAATTTTTCGGTTTACGTTTCATCATGATCAACGCCGTAATCAATGAAACAAGCAATCCAACCGGTAAGATTTCCATATAGGTAACCATGGCATTGAAAAACGGGTTCTGATACATTTTTGCAAAATCAGCCATTTCTTTGATTTGTTGATCAATCACAGCCTGACTCGCTCCCGATTCACGCAGTTGGTCAATCATATATGCACTGTATTGCTCAATAAAATCAGAATCGCTTCCAAAATAATAACACAGCCAAACAAGCACATACACACTGGAGGCTACCAATGAAATCAGGAAGCCCATTTTGAATGCTTTTCCAAACGAAATGAAGCCACCTAACGTTTTATCGCGGTAATTTTTCACAGCCACAACGATCATAGAGAATGCCAACAACATGATCAGGTAACCGTATAGCATACCGTTTTCCATACCTATGCAATCCTCACCTAAAAATATCATCCCCAAAAACCAGGCGACGCTAATAAACCCGGAAATCAATCCGAAAACAAGTACATTTTTTCCCATTTCTCTTCTTTTTAAATTTCACACAAATGTGCCGTCACTTACCCGAAAACAGGTCATACTTTCGGGTGATTTATACTAAAACAGGCGCATTCACCCTAAAGTAGTACTCTTTTAAGGAATGAGCAACAAGCGCTTTCCTTTTTCAATGGCTTGTGTTCTGCGGCTGACATCCAGTTTCTCAAACAAACGTGATGAATGCGTTTTTACGGTGTTCAGCGAAACAAACAATCGATTGGCGATTTCCTGGTTACTGCAGCCTTGCGCCATCAGTTCCAATACTTCCAGTTCCCGCTTACTGATTCCTAATTCGTTGAGCGTTGTTTCGTTGAGTTGAAAATCAGCTACCGGTGAAATAAATATTTCACGCTCTACAATCACTGTTTTGGGTTTGGTAAGTTTCAGGGCAAGCCAGATTCCCAAACCGGTAAACAAAATGGCAATTGCTCCGATATACACTTCTATTGCATTATCTAAAATAAGAAAGCGTAGTTCCAGCCAACGCAACAACACCAACATTCCAGCCAGGGAAACCCCGGTAAGCAAAATGGTGCGGTATTGTTTCAGGAATATTCTCATGTGTTGGTTTTCAAAGCAAATGTATCAAATCCTATGGCAACAAAGAATTTTTTTAAAAGCTGATGTAAGTCAGATTTTAACAGCGCGTGATCTCTAACTTTGTAAAAAACAGAGTATGGAAGATTCAAAAACCAAATTACTGGGTCGAATAGAAGAAAAATTCAATGCCATCGACCAAAATCCTGAAACACATCTGGAAGGTCTTATTTGGGCAAAACCTATCACTTATTGGGATTACATCCATACCGATTCATTACTCAATCTTCAAATTCAGCGCACTACGCTCCCTGATGAAATGGTCTTTATCATGTACCATCAAATCAATGAGATCATTTTTAAGATGATTTTATGGGAAATGGATCAGGTGACAAATCAACCAACGGTCAGTGCTCATTTCTTTACGGAAAAGCTCAACCGGATCAGCCGTTATTTTGATATGCTGTCTTCTTCTTTCTCGATCATGCAGGAAGGAATGGATACAGAGCAATATCTTAAGTTTCGAAACACATTAACACCAGCCAGCGGTTTCCAGAGCGCACAATACCGGCTTATAGAGTTTGCTTCAACCGAGTTGATCAACCTGATCGATTTCCGGTTCAGAACCACGATTGACCGCAATACCTCGTATGAATACGCCTACGATCATCTTTATTGGCAAGCCGCCGGAAAGGACCATAAAACCGGTAAAAAGAGTACCCTGATTCAGCTTTTTGAGGAAAAATACAAAGACGAGTTTGTGCGCAAAATAGAACAGTACAATACGAGCAATCTTTATACAAAATATAAATCGTTGTCTGACGAAGAGCGCACCAATCCTGCATTGATTGAAGCCATGCGTCATTACGATTACACGGTTAATATCACTTGGGTAATGGCGCATTACCACGCTGCCGAAAAATATTTGCGTTCGGATGGTAACACTACCGAAGCAACCGGTGGAAGTGACTGGAGAAAATACATGTTGCCAAAGTATCAACGCCGCATTTTCTTCCCAAGTGTTTGGAGCGAAGAAGAATTGGCGCATTGGGGAGTTGCAGAAAGCCCGAATTTATAGCTGAAAATGAAACAAGGGGATACTATTCGCGTTACCAAGCAATTCTCCTTTGATATGGCGCATGCGCTGGAAGGTTATGACGGACCGTGTAAAAATATTCACGGCCACACTTATCGCCTGGCTGTTACCGTTTCGGGAAAATTAATCAACGATCCTTCACATCCGAAAAACGGAATGGTGATTGATTTCACCGACTTCAAATCCATTGTGCAAAAACAAGTCGTGAAGGTTTTTGATCATTCGCTGGTATTGCAACGATGTTCAGTTTTTGCTCAATTGCTGCATCAACAAATAAAGGAAAACAATATTCTGCTTACTGATTATCAGCCGAGTTGTGAAAATCTGGTCATCGATTGTAAAAACAGGATTATTTCACATTTGCCGGAAGAAATCACATTGGAATCCGTTCGATTGGATGAAACGCCTACTTCTTATGCGGAATGGTTCCGAACAGACAATCTGTGACCGGAACAAACCATCATGAAAACCGGGAAATTTCGAGGCATGAAAAAAAACGGGAATGTTATCCGCTATTAAAACCAAACAGTAAGGTTCGTAATCAATAAAGCGCTGGTATTCGTTTCCTGATCATCCTCACCAATAAACATCTTCCTGTCAGAATAAAACGATCTTCCTTCAAGCCTGAAAAGCGCATTGTTACCAATTTTCACATTCATACACAGTCCGGCACCAGCACAGTCAAATCCATTTACTGTTGTAATCGGAGCAACCAATACAGCGTTCATGTCGTTGAAATATTCCAATCTGCCCGACAAGGAAATCGTTTTGTTGAACTGCCAGTTTCCGATCACATTTCCTTGCCACCAATAGGGCTGAGAACGAACACCAAGTGTATCCTTTTTGTCCTGTAAACCGATATACGCGCAAGAAGTCAATGAGAATCGTTTCCCGGAATTATAAATCACGTACACATCGGTGAAATACCGCGTTTTGTAATCGGGGGTTTGAACGGAATATTCGTCTCCGATATAGGTGTCCCAATTGATGAGCAGCTTATCATTTGGTCGATACTCCAGTTGCGTTCCCATCGAAAGTGGGTTGTTGACATCATTGATCACCTGCCAGCCGTTGATCAGGTAAGCATACGCTTTTAGTTTTTTTCCGATGGGCGAACTGAGTTTGACTCCGGCCAAATAATAGGGCGTATACTCCGAAGAGAGTGATCGTGTGTACATCAGGTGATCTTTTGAAATGGCCGTTTCATTGGTATATGGTGATCCGAAAATACCGGCATCCACCCATATATCACGTTTTTTCGATAAGCGCACACCTACATTTGCTTCAATCAGATTCTTCAGCGATCCCTTTTCGTTGGCATAATTGGAATTGATATACGTTCCGAAACCCGGTACCAATCTTCCTCGCACGCGCTCGTTGATGTACTGCACTTCAATATAGGCCAGATTGATATTGATTTCATTATGACGCGGTGAAGAAACGCAATACGCACGATCTGATGTAGCAGGTTGATTAAAATCGAAACCATAATAGGTGTCAATTAACCCTCCGATCTTTACTTTTCCTGTTTCGAGCGAATCATAACGATCCGTCATTCCCGTATTGACCACCTGAGAAAATACAACAGAAGGAATCAATACCAGAAGCAACAACAGTTTCATCATATTCGGGATTATTGCTGCGAAGTTAATTAATTAACGTGATTGCAGGATAAGTCGAATAGGAAGTAACACTAGTATTCTAAAACAATTTAATCGGCCTTTACTTTAGAAAAAGCCGATTAAATCATTGTTTAGCATTCTTAAAACGATCCTCTGAGCGTCACAATAAAATTACGCCCGGGAGCACTGATATTTGATGCAAACTGGCGGTAATTCAAATCCAGGATGTTCTCACAGGCTACCTGCATTGAAACAAATTTGTTGAATTGATAACCTACCCGGGCATTCAGTGTGTACCAGGCAGGTGTTCCTTGCGGAGTTGCAAAAGAGATATTGTCTTCACCTACGAGGTTGTAATCTTTCAACCGTTTCCAGCCACTGTACTGCACAAACACCTCACCTCTGAACTTTTTCACGCTCAGGTTCAATCCCGTTCTTCCGAATACCGGCGGAATGTGATCTAACGGATAATCAGTGGTATCAGTTTTGATCCGTCCATATGTATAATTGATGGTTGAAGTAATGGAAAGCTGATCGGTAATGTTCCCGCGAACTCCGGCCTCAAAACCATAAATATATGCTTCGGCGGCATTGGTTGAAGTTGTTACCCGGCTCAATTGACCGTTGTACATAATCGAATCGCTTCCTTCAAACGTTGATGGTTGTACGGTAATCGCATTCTTCAGCAAGGTGTAATATCCATTCAAGGATACGGTAACTTTTTTGTTGAATGTTTTCGCCACTCCGATTTCAGCGTTGTAGGTGTATTCCGGTTTTAAATCAGGATTCGGAACGATCACATTTCCTTGAACAGATTCAAAGACTTTTGTCAAATCATCAACGTTCGGGGCACGAAATCCGGTGCTTCCCAACAATGTAAACCGGAAATCGCGGCCCGGAAGGTAAATCAATCCCAAATTCCCATTTAGCGCTGTATTGCTTTGTTTCACAGCATCAAACAGAAAGGGAAAATAGGTTTTGTCATCGAATTCGGCTTCGAGCATAACGTTACTTACGCGAATTCCGTCGTTCAGGATCCATTTATCTGAAATTTCCCAAGTATGTGTTGCGTATGCAGCTATGGAACGCATGATTGAGCCGCCGTCAGGATAACGTGTATCCAATGCACCCGTTGTATCTGCACCGATATCTTCCAAAAAGGCGGTAGAATTAACACTGTTGTTTGCCACCTCGATACCGTAACGGAATTCCTGTTTTCCAATCATTTTTTCAGCATCTACATTCACCGAAATTATATCGAGTTTTTCAATGCGGTTATTGCGGATGTTTTTCTTAAACCGGCGATCAATCCTGCTTTCTTCTATATTCTGGTAAGCCGCAGTAATTCGTACCTGATCGTAAAAACGATTTTTGTTTGTCAACTGCAGATTGTAAGCAGTTAATAACCGTTTTTGCGGACCGTAATACCATTCAGCGAACTTCGGGCTGCCACCTGACGTTTCTGTAAGCCGGTCGTAACGAGGAACGTCAGAAGAAGTGGAATATTGAAAATTGAGGCTGTGCTGTACTTTATCCGATTGTTTGAACAAGAATTTCTGCATCACATCGATTTGCGTATAGCCCGAACCAACCTGTAAATTGGTGTCTTTATTCACGATAGCCGAATCGATTCCATTGATCCGCTCAACATAAAAAGTACGCGCACCAAACGAAGGATAAAACGGGTTGCGGTTTGCACCTTGTTTCAAATCGTCGAATTTGGAATAGGTAAAAGACGTCAGGGAACCAAAGCGGCGTTTCCCAACGGACACATCAACATGGCCGGTATAACCGTTTGCTGCAGATTGGTAACGGGTAAAGGCATTGGCTTTTACCAGTAGTTTGTCATTGGAAGAAAGCAACGGATTTTTGGTGTAAAAATGCATCACACCTCCCAATGCGTCTGAACCATAAATGACAGAACCTGCGCCAAACAAGATTTCAACTTTGTCAAACGATGCGTTGTCAAGAGTTACAATGTTTTGCAGGTGTCCTCCGCGATAAATAGCATTGTTCATGCGTACACCGTCTATCACCATCAACACTTTATTGGTTTCAAAACCGCGAATGACCGGCGATCCGCCACCCAACTGACTTTTTTGCACGAACACATTTCCCTGGTTCGACATCACATCGGCAGTTGATGATTGATTCACGTGGGCCAGCTCATTGCTGTTAATCACAGCGATTGACTGAGCTACATCTTTGCGTTTTTCAGCAAACCGATTGGCGGAAACAACCACTTCTTCCATCGAAAAAGCGCTTTGTTTCAGATAAACAGTGTAGTTGCTGACGTTTAAATCGGCAATTGTTATGGTAGCAGGCTGATAATCAGGATGAGTGATTACCATTTCTTTGCCTTTGAGCGAGGACAGCTCCAAACCACCTTTTGCGTCGGTAAAATAGGTGGTTTGGTCCACTACAACCATTACTTTTTCAATGGGTTGCAGAGTTGTTTCGTTGAGAAATGTGACTGTTTGCGAAAACGCAGTTACAGAACACATCACAACGATGAATGTAAGTATTCGTTTCATTGAATTGAAATTGTACAGGAAGCGCATCACTACATGTGTAGTATCCAACCGCAGCTGGTTCCGCCTGTATGATTACTAAACTGATAATAAAATAGTTCCAGGAAATGTTATGGAAATCCTTACGCATAACATACAAAAGAACCTGTTTAGCAATTGCTTTCCGGAGGCTGGAATGTTGGAATAAGGTTAGTAGAAGAAATACTTTCCGAATAGTCAAAAAAGGGATGCTGATCTATGGAAAACTGCCCGTTGAATAAGGGAATACCTATTCGTTTTTCGGGTGCCATCTTCACGGTTTCAATGGTTGTTTTTCGACTGTTATTTTCTACGTCATCGTCTTCCCATGCCTTTTGTGTTAATTCAGTAATTCTGCGATCTATCGCTGATTCTTTCGTGTCTTTCCAGCACCAATAGTGCATCCGTTTGCCAACCTTATTACGCGAAACGATGTCATACTTTTGATTGCGGAAACTAAATTCACCGGAATGTTCCCATTCTAACTGCATTTTCTCTTCCGCAGCGGTAAACGTCAATAAAACAAGCTCTTTTTTGTTTAATCCCTTCAGCAAAGTGGCTTTTACCTCACGCCGCACCAATTTACGTTCATAGCGAAGCCATAAATAAGTACCTCCCACCGGAAGGGTGAAGCAAATCAACAAACAGATAGCCACTAATCTTTGCACTTATTCAAGATATCGAAAACGCCAAATTACCATTTTTTCGCACCCAATCTTTTTCAAAAACAGCAAGAAATTGGAAGCCTGATTAATTAAACGTAAGAAATTGCAAAAGGTCAACTGGTGAGGTCAACCTTTTTCAAAAGAAATACCTGTAAGCTAGGGACGCATCCCGAGCCTACAGGTATATATGTATCTTGAGCCTACGGATTAAATCCTGAACAAAACAGCAAAGATCAACCGGTTTTCCGACTTCACCAGGTCGGGTCGCCAGTCAGGATCAAGTACAGCAGTACCATAACCTGTTTGGGAAGTGACACCTCCCGCGCCGGCAAAATACGGCACATTGGCACTTCGATGCACAAATTCAATTCGAAACGTAACACTTTGATTGGGCATGAAATCGATATTCGTAGAACAATCCCAGCCTTTAAATACGTCACCAGGATTGGCACTATAAGGAAATGCACCTTCGGTTTGAGTGGGATTATTGGGATCGGGAAGCGGACTGGCCTCGCCGGTTGGGTACAAAACCAAATATCTTCCCGGGTTGGTCATCAATCCGCCACCGATTGTCCAGGCCATTTTGCCCTTGGCAAACCAGATCCGGTTGTAAAACATACAACTTGCGAAATACTGCGCCGGCCCGTGAAGCGAATCTCCGTTTTTGAAACCGTTGACACCACCACCTTTTTCAAAACCAATATCACCGGTCAGTGAAAAGGCCGCTCTTGTAATTCGTTTCGAAGCCGGACGGTTAAAATAACGCACCAACACGCTGTTATCACTGTGAAAACGCTTGCGATCTGGCAAACCCGCAGCATCGGTCCCATAATAATTGTTGGTGATCAATTTGAAGTTACTCGTCGGGTTCCAGGTAATGTTTCCTCCAATTCCGGGCATGCTGTTAAACCGCCCGTAACTTTGCCAGCCGTTGATAACCCATGGTTCTATTTTCAGGTGTTTTGTCGGGTGAATTTGCACGCGAACGCCATTGAAAAACCACGGAGTATTATCAGAAGTAAACGACGCCTGGTATTCCCAATTCTCACACTGATAAAAGGAATTGAGCCCAATGTAAGACATAAACAAACCTGCATCAACATTGATTCCGTACCATTTATTGAAATGATATCCGGCATAAGCTTCGCTCAGATAACGGTACACATTCGCCAGTTGATATTGCCCTTTATAAGGACTGACATCATTTCGGGGAACAACGACAGAACGCGTACCGAACTGCGTCATGAACCGCGCGCGGGCATTTTTGTAATTGAAATCGCCCCCAAAATGCAGCGCAGAAAGCGTGACCTCATTGTTTCGTGCCAAAGCAGTTGAACCGACTACCGTATTGTCATTCGGATTGTTGAACGAATACGTGTAATTCAGATCAATCATCACGCTTGGAGTGAAATACCTAAGATCTTTAAAAATTGATTCCGTTCGGCGGTCGTTGCCGTTAGCCCATGACAGATCAATGTCTTCGAAGGGAAGTTTTTGCGCACTATCTTCTTGTGCATGTAAAGTCATTCCCGCAAGTAAAGCCGGGAAAAGTATCTGTAATTTCATCATGTTGTTTTAATTAATCCGGGTTAATTCTACGGGTCCACATGGCTGAAAGACCAACGGAATTTGTTCAATGATCACATCGTTTTTATCCAGGCCGAATGCAGACTCATCGCTTTGCCCGAGGCGTTTTAAAAAGAAGTAGGAATTCAGCAAGACACCTTCTTTCAGCGTAAATTCATTTTCAACGGAAAGAAATTTCTGGAAGACCACAAACTTAAAATCGGGGCTTGAGTTGTATTTCGTAGAGCCATCGGGACGCAGGTGTAAATTCAATTCCTGGTCATCCACCAGATCCTGTACAATTTTCTTGAAGTACAATTCGGTTTTCGGCTGAATCCGGAACCCGATATTGATCGTTACTTTGATTACCTTATCATCTATCAATTCGGAAACATCGTAGGTCAATGTATACGGTTGTTCGGTCCGGTTGATATGCACAAACCAGTAGACATCAGCACGTTTTGGTTTCTTAGCGAAAATCGATTGAATGATTTTTCCTTCTATTTCATGCCGGTTATTGGCTTTGGTGAGATAAACCAAATGTGTTGCCAGTTTCGGAATTTCCTCATCGTAAGAAAGTTCGTCGATTTGTGGCGTGTATTTTCCAAAATCTTCAAATTTGGTGAACCGGTTGTTGATTTTCCGCGCAAAATACCAGGTATACATCGTGAGAAAGATGAACAGTTCAAAGAAGAGGAACATCCATCGTTCCTTTATTTTGGCAACGTTTGCGATGAAAAAAGAAATTTCAACCGTGGCGAATACCACTAACAAAGACACCACTAAAATCATGTTCCATTTCAGTTTATAAATCAGGAAATAGCTGAGTAAAATAGTGGTCATCATCATCGCAATGGTGATCGAAAACCCATAAGCGGCTTCCATGTGGCTCGATTCCCTGAAATAAAGAATCATCAGAATACACCCGAACCACAGCATGGTGTTGACGCTTGGTATATAGATTTGTCCTTTCGACTCGGAAGGTTGCCTTACCGCAACACGTGGCCAGAAATTCAGGTTCATCCCTTCGCTTACCAATGTAAAACTGCCGCTGATGAGTGCCTGCGAAGCAATAATAGTTGCGGCTGTTGCAATAAGAATACTTGGAATCAGGAACCAATGAGGTATTATTTCAAAAAACGGATTTCTGCCGTCTAACAAAGATGAACCCTGATTCATTGACCAGGCGGCTTGTCCCAGGTAGCTGGCAAGTAAACTTACTTTCACAAATGCCCAGGTAATCCGAATATTACGCACGCCGCAATGTCCCAAATCGGAATATAAAGCTTCGGCTCCGGTTGTACATAAAAACACAGCTCCGAGTAACCAGAATCCTTGCGGATAATTGGTCAATAGTTCAACCGCATAAGCCGGATTCAGGGCTTTTAACACATCCGGAAAAAGAATGATCTGTCCTAAACCGACCACGAAAATCATCAAAAACCAAATCGCCATAATGGGTCCGAATGACCGTCCGATCACATGAGTTCCATAGCGCTGAAAGAAAAACAGCAACGATAAAATCACGACCACAATCCCAATTGTAAGTGAATTTCCGGGAACGATGGTTTGTTCCAATCCATTGACCATTCCCAATCCTTCAACTGCCGAAGCCACTGAAATCGGTGGCGTAATAATTCCGTCAGCAAGCAAGGCTGTAGCACCTAGAATCGCGGGAATTACGAGCCTTTTGCCGTATCGGCGCACCAAGGCATACAAGGAGAAAATCCCTCCTTCGCCTTCGTTATCAGCTTTTAAAGTCAGCCAGATGTACTTGATCGTGGTTTGCAGCACCAGTGTCCAAAAGATACACGAAACACCGCCATACACCAGTGTTTCAGTGATTTCACGTTCGCCAATCACTGCCCGCAATGCGTACAAGGGACTCGTACCGATGTCTCCATAAATAATCCCGAGTGCTACCAACAACGAAGCTGCCGTAACTTTACTTTTCACTCCCGGTTTCAATTTGCTCATACTTTATTTTTATGACGCAAAGTTGGGGGCTATTCTATCTGTAAAAAATAAAGAAGAGGGGTTGAAAAATAAAGAAATTATAAAGAGTGTTACACAAACCGGTACCCTACTCCGCTTTCTGTTAGCAGGTGTTTCGGACTGTGGTGATCGTCTTCGATTTTCTTTCGAAGCGTTCCGATAAAAACGCGTAAATATTGCGTTTCGGTCTGATAAGCGACGCCCCATATTTCTCTTAGAATAAAAGTATGGGTTAATACACGTCCTTCATTTTTAAAAAACAACGCCAGCAAGTTAAACTCCGTATTGGTCAATTTGACCGCATTTTCATTTTTCGTTACCAATCGGGCTGAAAAATCAATTTTTAAATCGCCGCAAGATGCAGTAGGATGATTCACTGAAGGTTGATTTCTCCGAATTGCCGAACGGATCCGGGCCATTAATTCTGCTGATCGGAAGGGCTTTGTCAGATAATCAGTGGCGCCATTATCCAAAGCCGTAACAATGTCATTTTCATAGTTGATAACCGACAAAATGATGATGGCTTTATCGTACCAAAGACGTAATTCTTTCAGCACTTCATGTCCGCTTTTATCTGGTAAACCTATATCAAGCAGGATCAATTCCGGTGGATGAGAAGCCGCGAGTTGAATTCCCAATTTGGCGTTTTCGGCTGTGCGTACAATAAAATCATTACTCTCCAGTGTGATCTCGAGCAGTTTCCGAATCTGTGGTTCGTCATCGATGATTAATATTTCCGCTTTATTCATTTTTCAACCGGTTCATGAATGAAATTTCTGTTTTGAGTTCAATTCTTATGAGCAATCCCGATTCACCGTTTTTCTTAGCGATAATGGTTCCACCATTCATTTCAATAAAACCTTTTACGATAGAAAGTCCCAAACCACTTCCCCCTGTTTTTGAACTCGGAACGCGGTAAAATTTATCAAAAATCAAACGGAGATTTTTTTCCGGAATTCCCGGCCCGTTGTCGGAAACGCAGATACGCCAGCTTTCATTCGCTATTGAAGACTGAATAACAATCGTGCTGTCTTCAGGTGTATAAATTACGCTGTTGTGTACCAGGTTATGAATTACCTGCTCCATCAAACCTCTGTCTATTTTCACCAAGGGTAAATCATCGTTGGGAGTAAACACAAATTCGTGCGTCTCAATCATTTTGAAATCAGCCAATACCGAAAGGATTAGCTCATTGGTATCACACCAATCCTGCGCGGGGCTCAAAATACCAGATTCCAGCCGACTCATATTCAACAGATTTTCAACCTGTCTGTTGAGACGCATCCCGGCCGTATCGATTTGCAATAACAATTCTTCGGATTGTTCTTTGGTAAGTTTGTTCCCCGGTTCGCGTAATACATCTACTGCACCTATGATCGTTGAAATAGGCGTGCGCAACTCATGCGACAACGAGTTTAAAAGTGTATTGTAAAAGGCAATTTGCTTTGCTTCCTGTTCTTTTTCGCGTGCCTTTTTTTCTTCTTTCCTGATTTTAAAACTCATGACTGTATTGACCAAAGCCACGACGAAATACAATAAAAACATCAGCATATCTTCGGTTCGTTCGATATGAAAACCAAAAATGGGCGGAATGAAAAAGAAATTCCAGATCAGAGCGCTGAGTAAAGCGGTTAGTAATACCGGAAAAATCTCAAACAGCATGGCGACTACCGAAACGGTCATCAATAAGATTAGTGCTACTACTTTATAACCGATCAGATCGCTAAACGCAAAAGCAATCAACGAAACCGCCAGCACCATACAAATGCTGATAACATATTGCGACAATGGCCGGTAAGAGCGCGTGTGATAAAGTTTCAAGTGTTGTATTTGATTGGTGCAAAGGTAAGGTGAAAGGTGTAAAGATTTTATAAAGATTTGGGTGGCGTGTCTATGCATTCGGGCGTGGGACGCAGCCCGCTAACCTGAAGCTAAAAAAACGACGAATTGAAAACCTACACAATAGTACGTATGGAAATGGGAAAAGGTTGACTTGCTCCGAAAAGTGGATCAAGACAAAAAATTGTGGTGCACATAAAAAAATAGTACAGCCCTAAATGACTGTTCGTTGTGAACTAAACTCTAGCAGGGAAACTTCTAATTATTGTGTGTGCTTTAACAAAGCATGTTGATTAACAACCTTTAATTGACCCCATTTCTCTTCTGTTTCCCATTAATGATCCAATAAAATGACGGGGCAACCAAAGGAACAAGAAGTAAACAAATTAGCCACATCCATTTGTTATGATTTTCAGTGAATTCACTTTTCATTAAGTCATAAAGCGAAAAGAACCAAAGTACAGCCACCAAATTAAAAAGTAGAATCAAGGCGATATTCAAAAAGATTGCTGGAATTGCAAGTAAATAGTACGACTCTTCCCTCATAGTAGATTCTTCACCGATGGAAAAAGAATTCGACTGATTTAAAATACTATCTCGTAATTCATATTCTTCATCATCATATTTAACCCGCCATTTGTATTGTTCATTCTCGGATATTTCCATATCAACGTAATTGTCTACTTTTTGAAAGTCGGTCACCCCATTTTTAATGGCTTTTGCAAAAAATTCTTTTTTCGAGAGTGTTTTAAAACCATCCTGATTTGTTGCAGATTTACTCACTTCATATTCATAAACAATCGCTCCAAGGATATATAAAATCACTCCAAGAATAGGAAGAAATTTAAGCTGAAAGAAAAAGATGCGTTTGAATTTATCCATTAGGTCTACTGTTTAGATTAAAAATACCTGCAAACAATTCACGAAAATAGCGTTTTTTAAAATGATCCGATTCCGTTTCGAACGATCCAAAAGAAAAAATCCCAAAGATTAAAACCTTCGGGATTCAATTTCCTGCGGAGAGTGAGGGATTGCAGATCCAATTGAGGATTGGCTTACCAAATTGAATCCCTCGTTTTCTTCGAAAACTTCCGTTTTTTTTTCTCTTGTCCCATACCGAAACAAGTTTCGGACGGTCCAAAAAGAAAAAACCCCGAAGGCTAATACTTTCGGGATTCAATTTCCTGCGGAGAGTGAGGGATTCGAACCCCCGGTACCTCGCGGTACAACGGTTTTCAAGACCGCCGCAATCGACCACTCTGCCAACTCTCCGCGACAAAAGTAGTAATACTTTCATTTCTGACAAGCCCGACTGAAAAAAAAACCAGTATTAATTACTTGTTACTTGAAAATCAACCTACTTTAATCAATCAGTTTTCTTTTCCTTGCTCCAATCGCCCGATTTAAGGCCGATATTCACTACTTTTAACACAGAAAATCATCGTATGAACCGTTTGCTTCTAACTTTATGCTGTGTGGTAGCGCTAGGCTCCAATGTTTTCGGCCAGACCGGAAAGCTAAAAGCATATATCGACCAGAAAACTTTCTATTCTCCCGAAACAGGGAATTATGCCGAAGTCCAGATCCAATTTGTAGGTTACACGCTCAAGTATGAAGCCGTAGAAGGCGGATTACGCTCAAAAGTAGCGATCGATATTGCTGCTGTAAATGCTGCCAACGACACATTGGTTGCCAATGCTTATGTACTTGAAAGTCCTGTAATGCGGGATTCTATTATCGAAGATTTTTTCGATATCGTGCGTTTTCCTTTGGCTCCCGGCAAATACACCGTTCATGTTTCGTTACTCGACCTAGTTGGAAATGCAGGTGAAATGCGCGGTGAAATCGAAATGCAGATTCCGACTTACGCCAATACAGTGAGCGTTTCTGACATTCTGATCGCCGAGTTTGCCAATAAAACGATTGAGCCAACAGTGTTTTCCAAAAGCGGATACGATATCATTCCACGGATTTCCAATTTTTTCCCGGCCGATTTGACCAGTTTGCCTTACTACACAGAATTATACAATACCGATATGTTTCCCGACTCGTTGTTTGCCGTGCGTCAGCGCATTGTATCAACCACCGATTCCAAAGAAATGGTCGAATTCACCCGTTACACGAAAATGACCGCTGCTCCGGTGGTTCCATTGTTCCGCAACGTTGACATTTCCAAATTACCATCGGGTTCTTACCGATTGGAATTAGCGATAATGGACAGAAGCAATACCGAACAGGGCGAAGCTGCTTACTATTATTTTGAACGCATCAATGAATTTGAAGTGCTGACCAATATCGACGATATTGTACTGAATCCTGACTTTCAGGCAATGATAACCGATGATTCGGTGGAATATTACATGGCCAGCCTCATTCCGATTGCGCGCCCGGCCGAAGTCAAAAATATTCTTGAAAACATCAAATCCGGCAATAAGGAAAACTGCCGGAAACACTTGCAGCAATTCTGGATCCAGACTTCAGGAAATAATGCCTTTAGCGCTTGGGTGGACTATAAAAAGCAGGTAATGATGGTTGAAGAACTATATGGTAATAACTTCCTGGAAGGCTACGAAACGGATCGCGGACGTGTTTACCTGCAATACGGACCACCGAATAATATCATTACCCGGGAAACATCGCCTTCAGAATATCCTTACGAAATCTGGCATTACTACAAAATTAAGATGTACAGCAACAAACGTTTTGTGTTCTACAACCCTGATTTGGTAAACAAAGGATATCGTTTATTACATTCAGATATGGTGGGTGAACAGCAAAATTACCGCTGGCCGCAGGCGTTGGCAAAACGCAACAGCTCCAATATCAATATCGATGACCCGAATGATGGCAATAATTCCCATTACGGTGGTAATGCACTTCAGGATTACAATCTTACACGCTGATCCGGTTTATGGCGCATCCTGATTTGGCAATTGTCATTCTCAATTGGAACGGACAACACTTTCTTGAGCAATTTTTACCCGCGGTGATTGAACATTCGGCACCGCATCGTGTTGTATTGGCCGACAATGCTTCCACAGATGATTCGGTTGCGTTTGTGAAAACCAACTTCCCAACGGTTGAAATTGTTGTAAATACTGAAAATGGTGGTTTTGCGAAAGGATACAATGATGCGTTAAAACAGGTGAACGCTGAATTTTACCTGTTACTGAACAGTGACGTTGAAGTAACAGAAGGCTGGCTTGAACCGTTGCTGGAAGCGATGAACGATCCGCAGGTTGCAGGTTGTCAGCCAAAAATCAACGCTTTTCACCGCAAAGGACATTTTGAACATGCTGGCGCTTCAGGCGGATTTATTGATCGTTTTTTCTTTCCGTTTTGCCGCGGGCGTATTTTTAGTGCGATCGAATCCGATTACGGTCAATACAACTACCCTTCCGATATTTTTTGGGCAACCGGCGCCTGTATGCTGATCCGTTCGAAAGTTTATTGGAGTGCCGGTGGTTTGGACGAACGATTTTTCGCACACATGGAAGAAATCGATCTGTGCTGGCGGTCTCAACGCATGGGACATCGGTTTATGGTGATTCCTGCATCAACTGTATACCATGTTGGTGGCGGAACATTGGATTATCTTTCACCCCGAAAAACATACCTTAATTTCAGAAACAGCTTACTGATGATTCACAAGAATTACGACGGTTTGCTTTTCTGGATGCTTTTTCGCCGTATGTCGCTGGATGGAATTGCGGCAACCGTGTTTTTATTCAAAGGGCAATTCCCCCATTTCCGGGCTGTTTTTAATGCGCACATGTCTTTCTACAAGCTGTTATCTTCTTCGCGGATCGAACGCAAAAAATATGCGCATCTGAAGGGTAAAATTACAGTAGGGAAATACCGCGGAAGTATTTTGTTTGCCCGGTATATTCAGGGAGTAAAAGATTTTAGCAAATTGAATCAGCGCTTGTTTAAAAACGATTGAAGCGCCAGGTGATAGCCTTCTAATCCGAATCCCATAATGGAGCCCTTACACACCGCTGTGATCAATGAATCGTGGCGGAAAGATTCCCGCTGCGCAAGGTTGCTGATGTGTACTTCTACCACCGGAACCGAAATCGCAGCGATACAATCACGGATAGCAACGCTTGTATGCGTGTAACCGCCTGCGTTTAAAATGATTCCGTCGTGTTTTGAAGCCTGCAACGCATTGATAATTTCACCTTCTACATTTGATTGTACGTAGTCGATTGTACAATCTTCGGCAGTTCTTAACACTTCCAGGTATTCCAAAAATGTTTGATTGCCGTAAATTTGTGGCTCACGTGTGCCAAGAAGGTTTAAATTAGGGCCGTTAACAATTAAGAAATTCATACATGCGCAATTGGGAACGCTATATTAAGCAATTTGTTCATTACTTGAAAATAGAACGCAGTTTGGCGGAAAACTCGATCCTTGCTTATCAGCAGGATATTGAGAAGCTGAAGGATGCTTGCATGGCGCAGGAATTGCCGGCAGAAACGGTTTCGACCAACGACCTGAAGTCTTTTGTTGCCGGGTTGTACGATCTCGGATTGAGCGCCCGTTCGCAGGCGCGGATTATCAGTGGATGGAAACAATTCTTTGATTTTCTGCTGTTGGAAGAAATTCGAAAAGACGATCCGAGTGAAGGGCTCGATTTGCCTAAAATAGGCCGTAAATTGCCCGAAGTATTAACCATTGAGGAAATTGACAGGATCGTGTCAGTAATCGATTTGAGTAAAGCAGAAGGACAGCGCAACCGGGCGATTGTTGAAACATTGTACAGCTGTGGATTGCGTGTAAGTGAGTTGACCAACCTGAAACTACAGGATTGTTTTTTCGAGGAAGGGTTTTTACGTGTGATTGGAAAAGGGAACAAGGAACGATTGGTTCCTGTGAGTCTGTCTGTGATTGATGAAGTCGGCGATTACCTGGTACATCACCGATCAGGGCTTCCTATTCAGCGCGGACACGAAGCGTTTGTATTTCTCAACCGCAGAGGTGCACAACTGACGCGCATCATGATTTATACGCTGATTAAAAACTTTTCGGCGCTTGCCGGAATCCGGAAAAATATCAGTCCACATACGTTTCGTCATTCATTTGCCACGCACCTCATCGAAGGTGGAGCAAATTTACGCGCCATCCAGGAAATGCTGGGCCATGAAAGTATTACGACAACCGAAATTTACACGCATTTGGATCAACGCTTTTTGCGGGAAGCAATTATTTCGTATCATCCGCGAAATGTGAAGTTTTAAAACCGGAAGTGGAATCCCAGCTGCGGAGTAATGAAGTACCGCTTGCGATCCAATCCTTCGTAGATTACGGCTTGCTTTAATTCCATTCCGGTGCTGACTCCGGCGCTAAACATCCATTGATTCCAGGTATAAGTCAAATGGAACCGTCCGGCTACGTTCATACTAAAATCGTTGATCGTTGGCGCAGGCATACCGTTTAATTCACCGATTGATACTTTGTGGAACTGGAATACCGCACCTGCATTGACCAATAAACCCCATTGGTCTGAAAACTTAAAATGTTTTGTAAAGAAAACCGGAATTCCGATGGTTTGAATCCGGTTCAACTGACTGAAATCCGTTGAAAGCGTATCATCATAATAGTAGGTCGTATCCTGATATCCTGTAATAGAATCGGGCACGTTCGGATTTCCGTAAATTGGAATACTGTCGTTGATCACAATTGCAGAGTCTAAGATTTGCAGGTTGGTCAACTTAAACGTTTCCTGCCGTTGATTAAACCCAAAACCGGTACTCAATCCGTAACCGGCAAAAAGATTACGATTGATTTCAGCAGAAAACTGAAACGAAGGTTTTTCGGAAACGGATCGCAGTTCGTCATTGCTCTTCGAATTGATACCGAAGGACGGGCCAGCATACAACGATGCCAGCCAGTTTCCTCCCGCATTTTTATTTTTAGGCGGCTTTGTTTTATTTACTTTATTCTCTGTTGAATCAGCTGCTTGAGGGGTAACCGGATTTTCCTTCGGGTCGGTAACAACAGGATCGGTTTTCTTTGGCGGATCAGTATCTGAAGTTCCGCTATTATTTGGATCAACCGGATTTTCAGGATCGGATTTTCCATTGCCTTCATTCGAAGAATTGCCCGGATTGTTGCCATCGTCGCCTGGCGGATTCAACGCATTGTTGGTCAAATCCAGCGCCGATAGTTCATTAAAACCCAGAGTTTCCGTATTGTTCTTTTTCCCCGCTGATTTTTTACCGGAAACACCTTTCTTTTTTGATCCGTTGGTTTTCTTCGGCGCGGTTTGATTGTTTTTAGCCGACTTGGGGGATTTCGGATTTATTGACTCCTGTTCCACCAATGAGTTGCTTTGATTTCCTTCCGAATAAATTCCTTTTTTAGTTCCGGAATCTGTTGCGGACAGCGAAGTATTGCTTTCACCCGGCTGACCGGAAGAAGATTTAGAGGATCGTGTTGCTGATGAATTATTTTTAGAATGATCTGTCGTTTTTGAATTCGTGTTGTTGGCAGGTGTTTCGCCCGAGGCCAGCTGATGAGTTGAAGTACCTTGTTTATCGGATGAATTATTAAAAAAGAAAAGCAATGAAGTTGTTCCCAGGAGTACTACCAGCCCGAAAATCCACCATCCTCCGCGTTTGTTTGAAGCTCCACCGATCTTACTGTCGATTGCCTCTTTTACCGCAGGCGGAGGTGCTACTTCGAAATGATCAAACGAAGAGCGAAATAAATCTTCTATGTTATTGTCCTCTTTCATGCTCTTACTTTTTCGGCATCCAACAATTGATGAATCATTCGTTTTGCTTTGAAGAACTGCGATTTACTTGTGCTTTCGCTGATTTCAAGGTGCTCGGCAATTTCTTTATGCGTCAGGTTTTCTATTACAAACAAATTGAATACCGTTCTGTAACCGTCTGGTAATTTTGTCAAAACGGTCAGAAGCTGCTTGCGCAACAACTCTGCATCCTCCGTTTCTATATTTATTTCATGTTGCTGATCGAAGAACGAATCTTCTTCATGTAACACGAACTTGTAGTGTTGTTTAATATAAGTTAATGCACAATTGATCGTGATGGTTTTTATCCAGGCGGCCAGCGGTTTGTCTAATGAATATTGACCACTTTTTCTGTAAATCCGGATAAAGGCTTCCTGCAAAACATCTTGTGCGTCATCCTGGCAACGTGTATAGCGAAGGCATACGCCGAACATCGCCGCCGAATAAGCAGCATAAATAGCGTCGAAAGCTTTACGATCACCATTTCTAAAACGTTCTTCTATTTCCCTTGTTATCACACGTTTAATTCATTTCAATTGCCAACAATGTTTCTCCAAACTGTCGTTAACGCCACTAAAACTATTTTTTCATAACCTGATTATTTTTTTGCTGCTAACTCAGTTACCCGTGTCAATTTCAAAAGGTTGCCTGGTGATGAAAATAATGTTCTAGGGAGACGTAAATGGCTTAAAAAAGTTCGGTGTCTTCGAGGCGCAGTCGGGCGCGATTGATGAATTGCGTCAGGCTTTCGAAGTAGCTGTTGCGTTGTCGCGGATTTTCAGTACTGATACAAATACAGCTTTTGAGCATGGATTGAAATACAGAAAACGATTTATTGACGTAATCCTGATCGATTGTATACAGGTAATTCATCATGTTGTGGGTAATGTACAACATGCGGTATGCATTGGTCTCGGCTATAATGGTATTGTCCTGAATATAGGTTTGATGCAGGTAAAGTTTAAAGCTATCTTCGTCTGTGATTACGGGTTGACCGATAATGAACTTTCGACCGATTTCTGCTTGCGCTTGTATGTGAAGAATCACTTTCTCGGTTTCATCCAGTAAATAAAGTGCATCTTCTTTCGAGGCGAAATAGCCCAGTTCATAAAACGACACAATTTCACGGACCAATCCTTTTCCGGCATCGAAGCCTACCACTTCTGTACTTTTTATGCGGATGTAAAATTGCAGCATTTGTTGCAGTGATTCGTCGGAAATATCACCTTTCCAGCCTTTGTAGTATTTCTCATTATCCAGTTTCGGAATCTTGAGATAACATTTGGCAAAATACATGAGTTTGAACCGAATCAATGCCGGGGAATTCAACAGCTGGAAAATGACCAGGTCGAGGTAAGACATAAACAATTCCGACGTGCGCTGTGCCGCCATGCGTTTATAGCCCTCCATGATGCCATTCAGGTAATTATCAAACGAAAACTCGCTGCGTTGAATGGGATTGTACTGAAAAGTGACGCTCTGCCCGCTAACACCGATTATTTTGTCAATCGATAAATCGTATTTTGAACAAAGCAGGCGAATTTCTTCCGGTTTCAATGCCGTTTCTCCGCGCGCACGACGATAAGCAGAATCGCGTGAAAGATCAAGATCATCCATGAGCAAGCGACCGAGTGACATATCGTGCGGTAGTTTTGCCTTGAGTTGTTCGAGCAGTCGGTTTTGAATGTCCATGCCACTAAGATAGTAGTTTTGCTGAAAGTTCAAAAAATCTCTAAAAACAAAACGGCCGCATGCATGGTGCACACAGCCGTTTGTTTAGATTTATTGCCCTTAGTTTTTCACTAAGCGAACTGTTACCAATTCACCATTTGAAACACCTTGTAATAAGTAAACTCCATTGGAAGCTTTTGTCAGATCAATCGAAACTTCCGTTCCCTGAATCGTCAATCCGGCATCCATTGTTTTTCCTTGCAAATCAACCACTTTTAAATTGGTCAATTGGTTTTTCACTTCCATAGAAACAGTGAACATACCATTGCCGGGGTTCGGATAAGCAACCAAAGCTTCCTGTGAAACTTCATTGATTCCCAAACAAGCATCTACAAGAATATCATCGGTAGCGGTGTTCGAACATCCGTTCGTATCTGTATAAGAATAAGTAACTGTTTTAGTTCCCAATCCTGCGGTTGGCGGATCAAAACTTCCACCCGATACGCCAGGACCAGCATAAGAACCGCTTGCGGGAGCACCTCCTGACAATGTTATTGCACTATTGTATACACACATTGTAGCAACTGGAAGGGCCAATGTTACTGTTGGCAAATCATTCACTGTAGCCGTTGTACTTGCTGAATTAGAACAAGAATTCGCGTCCGTGTAAGTATACGTAATTGTTTGCGTACCCGCACTTGGGTCAAAATTGCTTCCTGAAACGCCTGTTCCCGAATAAACTCCACCTAACGGTGAACCACCTGACAAAGCAAATATGGCAGCATCGGCACAAACCGCTGAAATAGTGCCTTGAGTTACGGTTGGTGACGTATTTACGGTAATTGGAGTTGAAGCCGTACTTGTACATCCGTTTCCATCTGTATACGAATAGGTAATTATTTCTGATCCTACTGTTGGGTCAAAATCAGATCCGGAAACACCTGTTCCTGAATATGTTCCGCCAGCCGGTGAACCACCCGAAAGAGTCAATAATCCGCTATTGTCACATACTGCCGAGATTGGGCTGTGCGTTACTGTAGGTGACACATTTACAGTAATAGGGATTAAAGCTACATTCGAACATCCGTTTCCATCTGTATACGTGTAAGCAATCATTTCTGATCCTACCAAAGGGTCAAAATCGGAACCCGAAACACCTGTTCCCGAATACATTCCACCTGCAGGCGAACCACCTGAAAGCGCCAATAATCCACTGTTATCACACACTGCCGCTATAGGACTGTGTGAAACCGACGGAGCGGTATTTACCGTAATTGTATTGGAAGAAGCATGTGCACATCCATAAGGATCTGTGTAGTCGTAGGTAATCGTCTGTGTTCCGGCTGCGGGGTCAAACGTTCCACCGGAAACTCCAGTTCCCGAATAAGTACCACCTACAGGCATACCTTGTGTAAGGGTAAAAACACCTGAGTTATCACACAAAGCCGGCAAACCGTTTAAGGAAGTCGGGTTTGCGGGACAACCAACAAGAATGGAATAAGATTGTGATCCTGAGCATCCGCTGGCATCTGAAACAGTTACTGTAAAGTTAAATGTTCCGGTTGCGGTAGGTGTTCCTGAAATGGTTCCTGTACCTGCTCCAAGTGTCAGTCCCGGAGGCAAAGCACCGGCTGTAACAGCGTAAGCAGGAGCACCCAACGCACCTGTTTGTGTTAAAGTTGTATTGTAAGCTGTTCCTGCAGTACCACTCACCAACGGACCAGCCGCAGTCATCGTAAATGTTGGACATACATACGGTGTGTACACAATGTTATCAATTCCGATATAGTCAGAATTAGTACCTGTAGGACCTGCGCCTGTTACGAAGTAACGGAAACCGATGCGGCCGGAAGTAGGCGCCGGCAATCCGGAAATGGTAATGGTGTACAATGTCCATGCGGTTGGGTAAACCCCTAATACAAGTGATGGATTAACACTCATTAAAAGTGTTGTAAAATCACCGGTCGCAGCCCCCGAACCCACATTCGAACTTGCTCCGTTTGTACTCAATCGCACCTCCAAACGATCAGCGTAGGAATCTGGTGCTGCTTTTCGGGTATAAAACGTGATTACATCACCGTTTCTAAGTGTACGAGTAGGTGTTACCAGCCAGTTACTAATGATCCCGGTACCACCTGTAGTATTGTTAAAGTTGGCACTGATATAAGCATTTGCAGCACCATTGTAGGCATCAAACGGACCACCACCCGCGACGTCAGGTCCTTGTGACCAATTGGTAACCCCAAGAGGCGTACTTACATTGGACAACGTCCAGCCATTTCCGGCAAGTAGCGTAATATTATCAAAATTCTCTGTAAACGCCTGGGCATTTACATTTGCAAAGGGAGCCAACGCCAACACTGCCGCTGCGATTGCTCGTTTAATTGTAGCTTTTCTCATAGTCGTAATGATGAACGTTGGTTAGAAACTTGGGTTAACGACTCTTCTGACAGCCGGAGTGCTTGTTGCAGCCGGTGCCAATTGTTGCTCAACATACGTCAATTCAGCCTGCAATTCGGCACGTGCCTGCTCATTTGAACAAGTCGCGATTTCTTTCGTAAGCAAATTTTTGTAGTCATTTTGCAAAACAGCCAATTCTTGTTTAAACTGAGCCAGTTGACCTCTTGAGGAAGCCACAGCCTGCTGAACCTGGAGTTCTTTTTGAGTGATTTTTTCGGCTTGCATTTTCAGCGAAGGAATTGCCACAACTGCCTGGGGAGCAACGTGCCCGCTTTCGGATTGCTGTTGCCCATAGGATGTCATCGTGATACACGATACAACCAGACCAACTAATAGTAATCTTTTCTTCATAGTAAAAGGGTGAATTAATAGTAATAAGTGGTACAAAGATACCTCTCTTTTAACCAACTAAGACGTTAATCTACCAAATACGTTTCTTGAATGTTAATTTGCCATCATTGGTCGAAAATAGAACGAATCACTTAGTCTATAAGCTTTCCGTACAAATCATAGTGATCGGCTGAAGTAATCTGCACGTTGGCAAAATCACCGATTCGCACAAAGCCTTCGGATTTCTTAACAAGGACTTCATTGTCTACCTCTGGTGAGTCGAATTCGGAACGACCGATAAAATAATCACCTTCTGCACGATCAAACAATACTTTGTAGTTGTTTCCTACTTTTTTCTGGTTCAATTCGTAGCTGATTCCCGATTGCAATTCCATGATTTCATCAGCCCGCTGGCGTTTCACTTCATCCGTTACATCATCATTGAGTGAAAAAGCATGGGTATTTTCTTCGTGTGAATAGGTGAAAATTCCAAGGCGGTCAAAACGTGTACGTTCCACGAAACTGTACATTTCATCAAAATCGGCTTGTGTTTCTCCGGGATAACCGGCGATCAAAGTGGTACGCATCGCTATTCCGGGAACTTTCTGGCGAATTTCTTCTACGAGGTTTTCCGTTTTTTCGCGGGTAATTCCACGGCGCATGGATTGTAATATCTTCGTAGAACCGTGTTGTAACGGCATGTCCAGGTAATTGCAAACGTTTGAACGATTGTTCATCACGTCGAGCACATCCATCGGGAAACCTGACGGGAATGCATAATGCAGGCGAATCCAGTCGATTCCTTCCACATCGGAAAGGCGGTCAACCAATTCGGCCAGGTTGCGTTTTTTGTAAATATCGAGTCCGTAATAAGTCAAATCCTGGGCAATTAGAAGAATTTCCTTCACGCCACCTGCCGCCAGCGATTTGGCAGAAGTCAGCAATTGATCCATCGGAGTTGAAACATGTTTTCCACGCATCAACGGAATGGCACAAAATGAACAAGGGCGATCACAGCCTTCGGCAATTTTGAAATAGGCATAATGAGCTGGAGTCGTCAATAATCGTTCTCCGACCAATTCGTGTTTGTAATCGGCTTTGAGTGTTTTGAGCAAACGGGGCAAATCTCGCGTTCCGAAAAAAGCATCCACCTCCGGAATTTCTATCTCTAAATCGTCTTTGTAACGTTGAGAAAGACAGCCGGTAACGTAGACTTTATCTACCAAACCTTCGTTTTTGGCATCCGCGTAGCGCAAAATGGTGTCAATGGATTCTTGTTTGGCATTGTCTATGAATCCGCAAGTATTGATGATCACGATAGACGCGTCATCTTTTGTAGATTCATGTTCCACATCAAACTTGTTGGCCTTTAATTGTGCCATCAACACTTCGGAATCGAAGGTGTTTTTAGCGCAACCAAGTGTTACTACATTGACTTTGTTTTTACGAAGTGTTTTGGTTTTCATTTCCGGAATACTTTTCAAATGCGCTTTCTACTACCGAAAGCAGGGCGCAAAGTTACGTCAAAAACTTGGTACACTTAAAGATTGGTACAAAACTTGCCTTTAGGTTCATTGACGAAGATGTTTATATTTGTGTCAAACCAAAACAGCGAACATGAAAACTATCCTTCTTTCCATAAGTATGTTGATGCTATTGGCATGTGGAACCAAGAAAATTGCCGGTGACGGAACAGGACAAACCATTAAGATGAAAACAGAAAAAGAACTGAAGGCTTCTTTGGGTAAGTCGGAAATGAACTCAAATCCAACAAAAATTACCGGAGTCAGTATTAAAGGTAATAAAATCACCCTCAGCATTTCTTATTCCGGTGGTTGTAAAGATCATTTGTTCGACCTTGTCGGTGATGAAGCGATTTCGAAATCATTACCTCCGCAACGTACCGTGCGTTTAGTACATACTGGCGAACCAGATCATTGCAAGGCACTAATTTTAAAAGAACTGGAATTCGACATTACCGAATTGGCCTACAAACAGGAAAAAGGCAGTGAGATTATATTGAATATAGAAGGCTGGAAAGAACCGGTGAAATATATATTTGAATGAAATTCAATGACTCCACATTGATGATATTAAAATCAAAAATGCCGCACGATTAATCATGCGGCATTTTTATTTTCAATTATTCATGTTATTCATATTTGAAACAGGTGCGGGATCACGCCTGAGGCGGACAAGTGCGTCCCACGCCTACACAAACAACAATTATTTTTCCGGAATTACGGGAAATTCTGTTTCCTTCATCCGATCAATTTCTTTTTGTGGAATTTTTCGCACTAACAGGTAAACACCTAATAACACAAACGGAATACTCAGCAATTGCCCGGTGTTAAACAAAGGCTGTGTTTCGTCGAATACTGATTGGCCTTCTTTGATGAATTCGATCAGGAAACGCGCCAGCCAAATCAGCACCATGAACGCTCCGAAAATACGTCCGGGCATTTCTTTTGCCTTGGTTTTCCAATACATATACAGCAATACCGAAAAGGTGAAAATGTAGGTGATGGCTTCGTATAACTGCGCAGGATGACGGTAAACGTGTTCGCCATCAACCAAATATTCACGGCCTTCATTCATGAATTTGAATCCCCACGGTAAATTGGTTGGAATACCGATGATCTCGTGATTCACCAGGTTTCCCAATCGAATACAGCAACCGGCAATAGCAATTGGTGCTACAATTCGATCCAAAATCCAAAACATCGGACGCTTGGCAATCTTGCGTGAAAAATAATACAATGTGAGTAAAATCATGATGGCCGCACCATGGCTCGCCAAACCGCCTTCCCAGACTTTAAAAATACTCAACGGATTGTCGAAATACCCATCCTGAAGAACCGTTCCGTCGGGATTGTAGGTATTCCAATACGGACCATAAAACAAGACATGTCCCAAACGAGCGCCAATAATGGTTGCCAATACCACATAAATCAGCAATTTATCCAGAATCATCTCCGGAACATGCTCGTGCTTAAACATGCGTTTGATAACGAAATAACCGATAATCAGTCCGGAAACAAACAACAATCCGTATAAATTCGGGGTCGAATATCCTTCAATCAGTTGTGAGGAAACAGTCCAGTCAATGCCAAGGTTCACGTTGCAGAGTTTTATTGTTGGTCGAAAGATACTTGTTTTTCGCGATTCACCTTAAAGGCAAGCTGACTTCCGCGACCTTTCTTGAAGATGCGATTGCTGTTGTTGAGGCCTTTTCGCAATTCTTTTTGCTCTTCCAATGGAAGATTAAAAACGTCTACACATTCCTGTGAGCAACAATTTTCCATCTTTTCTTTGCAGGAATCGCACTGAATAAACAACAAGTGACAGGCTTCGTTTACACAATTGGTATGTGTATCTGCCGGTTCGCCGCACTGATGGCATTTTGAAATAATTTCATCGGTGATGCGCTCGCCACGACGTTCGTCGAAGACAAAGTTTTTGCCCAAAAATTTATTCTCAAGTCCTTTTTCACGGCACTCATTTGCATATTTAATGATACCGCCTTCGAGCTGGTGCACATTTTTGAATCCGCGATGTTTATACCATGCCGAAGCTTTTTCACAACGAATTCCGCCGGTGCAGTACATCACGATATTTTTGTCTTCGTTTCCTTTCAGATACAAGTCTTCAATGATCGGTAACGACTCACGAAACGTGTCCACATCTGGTAAAATGGCTCCTTTGAAATGACCGACTTCGTGTTCGTAATGATTGCGAAAATCAACCAAAATCGTATTTGGATCGCTGGTGAGTTGGTTAAATTCTTCCGCATTCAGGTGAACGCCTTTGTCGGTGACATCGAACGATTGGTCGGTCAGTCCGTCGGCCAGGATCTTGTTGCGCACCTTTACTTTCAGTTTCAGGAATGGAAACACTTCTCCGGGCTCTTCAACAGCTTTATTCAGACGAACACCATTCAAAAACTCAATGGAATACAAATCGTTTTGAAAACGAATATAATTGTCGGTCGGAACAGAAATCTGCGCGTTAATGCCTTCATTGGCCACGTAAATTCGTCCTACTACCTGCAGGTTTTGCAGTAATTGGTAGAGGTAATCCCTGAAAAGTTGAGGGTTGGGAATCTGAACATAATGGTAGAACGAAATGGTCACAAAAGCGTAGCCTTCGGCTCTGAGTTGTTGTTCTAATTCCTCTTTACTAAATGTATTCCACAGTTGCATGCTATGTCGTTTAAATGTAAAAAGTTGCTGCAAAGATACTAGAGTCTATTTAAATTTCATCTTTTAATTTGATTAGATTTGAACGACATAAACCAATCGCGAATGGCAACCCAGAAACAGAAAAAAAGTAGTGCAAACCCCATTTCGAAGCCAACCGCTGCCGTTTCTATTCCCCAATTATCAGAAGCTGTTTTAGATAAACGAATCTATTGGGTGCTTTGCGCAATCGCTTTTTTGTTGTTTTCCAATACATTGACGCACGGTTTCGTACTGGATGACCTGGCTGTGATTGAGCAGAATAAATTTGTTCAGGAAGGGTTTTCGGGAATTCCCAAGATTATGACGACCTTTTACTGGGAAGGTTACTGGGATTCAAATGGTGGTTTATATCGTCCGTTGTCTATGGTGATGTTCGCTGCTGAATGGGGAATTTCACCTAACAATCCGTTTTTCCATCATTTCTTTAACGTGTTGTTGTATGCTCTTTCAATCGGAGCTCTTTACAAATTATTACGCCTGATTTTTAATCAATACACGCTTTGGATTCCATGTTGTATTGCAGTGTTATTCGCAGTTCATCCTATTCATACGGAAGTAGTTGCCAACATCAAAAGCCGTGATGAAATTCTGTGTTTCCTGTTTTTCGTGCTCACTTTTCGTGTGGTGATTAGGAGCGAATTGAGATCATGGAAACATCGTTTGATCGCAGCGGGATTATTTTTACTCTGTTTATTATCGAAAGAAGCGGGTATTTTGTTTTTGCCGGTTATGGGACTTTATTTTCTGCTTTTCAAACAGCAAAAAGTATTACAGATTGCACGAACATTTCTCCCGATTGTCTTGATTTCAATTGCCTGGCTGGCGTTCCATCAGTGGATTATTCAGTCATCGGTTCACGAACGAATCACCTATACTTATCTCGATAATTCGTTGGTTGGCTGTCCTGACAAGGCGTCACAAGTTGCAACGGGAATTGCCATTCTGGGGCGTTATTTACTGAAATCATTCGTTCCTGCGAACATGAGTTATGATTATTCATACAACCAGATTCCGTGTGAGTCGTTTGGTTCACCCATTGTTTTGGCTACGCTGGTTGTGTTGATTGGAATGGGGTACCTCATTTATCGCAATTGGAAAAAACACCCGGCCATCAGCTTCGGATTGCTGTATTTTCTGATCACGATTTCGCTGGTAACAAACGTCTTTACGCTGATCGGGGCTACAATGGGCGATCGATTGCTGTTTGCTCCGGTGCTGGGAATTTGCATCGTGGTTGTGGTTGGTTTGTACTTGCTTTTGAAACAAACGGAAGCCAAAACTTCGCGTACCAGTGCTTTTTACGGGGTTGTATTTATTGCGTTTTTGGGTTGTCTGTTTTCGTTCCAGCGTAACAAGGACTGGGCTTCGAATGAAACATTATTTGCCGCCGATGTGGCCAATGCTCCCAATAGCGCCCGCGTTCATTTTAACTACGGAGCTTTATTGATGGCACAATTGCCCGAAGATATTAACCGCCAGCAATCGCAATTACCGGAGATTGTGACTGCTTTTGAACGCGCATTGGCAATTGACTCGCTTGACAAAGGTTCGCACATTAATCTTGGCGTTTGTTATTACCGGTTGGCAGATTATCCGAAATCGATTGAGCATTCCCAAAAAGCAATTGAGATCAATCCGGCTGATATAACTATTGTAGCCAACCTTGCCGATGCATTTTTTAAGGCTAATCAACTAGACAGCGCTGTTGCACGTTACCAAAAAGTCATCGCAACAAAACACGCCACAGCCGGAAACTTCAGCTTTATGGGTACGGCATTGTTTAACCTGAAACAGTATGAAAAAGCGATTCCGGTATTCCAAAAAGGATTGAAACGATTCCCGAAAAACGAAGAATTATTGCTGAACCTTGGGAATTCTTACGGAGCTTCAGGGCAACTGGAAAAAGCGAAGGAAACGTTCCTCGAAATCCTTGCTATCAATCCGAATAACAAACAGGTGATGCAATTTTTGGCCCTGACTTATCAGCAATTGGGTGATGTTCAAAATGCGCAGAAATATGCTGCAATGGCAGCGGCTCCTTAACGTAAACCGGAAATAAAATAATGAATTCCAGCGTTCAACCCGAATGAAACATTGTTGTAGAAGTCCGCTGCCCCTATTGCTTTGGCTACACTGGACCTGCCGTTGATACTTGCACCGACGCTTAAGCCAAGGCGACTTGACATACGATAATTCAGATCAGCCGTTCCATAAACTCCAATTACAAAATCCGCTTTTCTAACTGTCGTAATGGCATTGGTACTGTAATTTCTAAAATCGTTTTGAATAAATAACTGGTTCAGATTCAAACCGATTGTGGTACCGATCATCCATTTTTGGCTCAATGCAAAATCGTAACCGGTAAAAAGATGCAGGCTGATGGAATTGGCAGTGATATTGCGTTCACCAACTCTTACCGTATCAGTAACGAGGTATAAATCACCTGCACCATTGTCCACATAATAGTAATGTGTATGATCGGTAAATGATTTCCAGCCGCCTTGCAAATAACTTAATCCGACACCTAATTGCAGGTTCGAGTTTAAACGCTGCTGATAGCTCATTGAAGCCAGGAATTCATTTTTGATCACCGGCCGGTCGACAACATTCTGGTAAAACTCAAAGAAAAACAAGCTGTCGATGTATTCTTCCTGGTTTACCACAAGGCTTGTTTTGAGTGGCACGTAACCCAATCCTGCTTTGATACTGAACCGGCTTTTCGGCCAAACAACTGCCGGGCGCTGTATCACCCGACTCACGATATTCTCAACGCTGTCAGTCGCCGTTAATGCAATTAAGCTTAAGCCTTCCGTTCTAATTACTTCAGCCATATTAATTGTACTATCAACAGGTATCGGTGAGGATTGTGGTTTTTTCTGAACCACTGTTTTGCTTTCGAGAGGTAATTCGGCTACGCTTTTCGCAACTACATTCGGCTGAATAACACGTGCTGTCCGGTTAATGGATTCAGGAACTAAATCAGGTTGAATAACTGTTTCAGACGAAGTCACTATTCCAACTTTATCTGTTGAAAAATCTGTTTGTTTTGCCGGTTTTTTCGGAACGGTTACTTCCTTCTTCTTGGCGGGAACAAGCGTTTTGAACGTATTCTTTTCGAGGCTTACGATAGATTCAGATTGTTTTGTTTCAGTTGATTCAAGTGTAGAAATGTTTTCTTTTTCATAAGAAAACCCTTCCTCTTCTACCAAAACGGAATCAATTACCGGCAACTCACCAAGAAGCTGCAATTCTTCTTTCACCTGCATTGAAGCTGCCAAAATGGCTTTACTGTTCGTTTCAACCGCCACATGATCTGGCGCATACACAATTGCCACACTTGTACCTGCGGCTACAGTGGTAAGTCCAAAATAAACGGTCATTCCCCATTTAGCGAAAAAGCCGGTTTTTGCAGCTACAGCAGTCCCGGCAACCGTTGTTTTTGCAGCAATTGCAGAAGCTAGCGGACCGTAACTCAAATGAGAAGCATCGGGCTTGAAATTCTCCAACCCACTTTTAAACAACCCATCTATGTCATCATGCTCTTGCATAGCGAACGCTCATTTTTTGTTCCAATATTCCTCTAATCATTTTACGTGCTTTCAGCAATTGTGATCGCGACGTGCTTTCCGTTATTTCTAAATATTCAGCAATTTCCTGGTGTGTCAGTCCATCAATTGCATACAGGTTAAACACCGTTCTATAACCGTTTGGCAGTTCATGAAGAATTGCGATCAGATCTTGTTGCGTAAACGCTCCTTCTTCCTGTTCATCCTCCGGGGAAGAATGTACACTATCTAATTCGCGCTCATTTTCAATGAGTTTGAACCGGTAATTTTTTCGTATGTACATCAGCGCCGAATTAATCGCAATCCGTTTAATCCATGGGCCGATCGGTTTGCTTTCGTCGTATTGTTCGTAGTTTGTATAGGCACTAATAAAGGTTTCCTGTACCACATCATTCGCATCGTCCCTGCAACGGAGATAACGCAACGCAATACCATACACCATCGATCTGTGTGTATTGTATAAACACTCGAAATTTTCCGGGCGTTTTTGCGGTGTCGCTTTTTCTCTGTTATGTTTGTTTGTAAACAAGAAGCTGGTGTTTGATGTTTCGGCAATTTACTGATTAAGTCAATTGTTTATTCTTTAACAAACACCTTTTATCCGTTAAAATCCTTCTGAATCTTGGAAGCCTTAATTACTTGTTTTCACTTGTTTGAATTGACTTTTCGACCCTCAACTCTAACGCCTCTACAATCCAAAATTACCTGTAACATTCTATTCCAACACTTTCAATCAACACAATATACATATCACACAACTAATATGTTTAGTAATGAGGGTCGTTGCCTGATACAACTTGTTTTTTCAAAAAGAATGTTAATTGGAAACCTGACTTTGAAAAGAATCAAGTTTTTTGTTTTTTCTTCTTTGCTGCCGGGAAGAGGATATTATTGAGAATCAACCGGTAACCGGGAGAATTCGGGTGAAGACTGAGATCGGTTGGCGGATCACCCACGCGGTGCTGATAATCTTCAGGATCGTGGCCACCGTAGAATGTCCATGTGCCCTGGCCTAATTCACCATGCACGTAACGGGCGGTTTTGAGTTCTTTATTTTCACCCAGAATCAAGACATTCGATTTGATCTGGTCTTTTTTGAAGTCGGTGGTTTGTCCCATGAAACCATTGATCACGTCTGTGTGACATTGCGTAAGCATGGTAGGAACCACATCCCATTTGGCGGAAAACTCAAAAAGTGTGAATTTATCCTGGCTTTCGGGAATACGATGTAACTCGGTACCATCGATGGTGGAATATTCGTATGTCATCGGATCGCGGACCAACTGGAACTTTTCAAAAGCAAGCGTGTTATCGAAATCAAGTTTATCCTGCGCTTTCGGGTCGGGGCCGTCGCCGTCAAACATACGATCACAGATATCGGTTTCGTGTGCCGCCAGGGCAATGTCAAAACTATCGGTTCCGCTACACATGGTAAACAAAAATCCACCTCCGGCAACAAAGTTTTTGATGTTGTTGGCAACTGCTAGTTTCATCTGCGATACTTTCGAGAAACCGAGTGTTTGTGCCAAACCTTCCAGATCGGCAACCTGGTTCCGGTACCATGTTTCGTTTCTGCTGGCGGCGTAGAATTTACCATATTGTCCGGTAAAATCTTCGTGGTGCAGATGCAGCCAATCATATTTCGGAAGCACGCCCATCACAATGGATGAATCGTAAATTTTATCATAGGGAATTTCGGCATATTCCAACACCATTGTAACCGCATCATCCCATGGAAGCGCGCTTGAAGGTGTATAAACAGCAATTTTCGGAGCTTTTTCCAATTGCACAACCTCCATATTGGTTTCAGGATTGGCAATTTGCGAACGAATGGCATTGGCTTGTCCGTCAGCAATGATTTCATAACTAACACCGCGAATAATCAACTCTTCTTCAATGGCTTGCAGGTGCGGGAATAAAAACGAACCGCCCCGGTAATTGAGCAGCCATTCCATCACAACATCATTGTTGAGTACCCAATAGGAAACACCGTATGCTTTCAAATGATTGGTCTGACGTTCGTCCATAGGCACCAAAATGGCACTCGCGAAAGTCGATTTGACACAGATCAGAAAGGCGAAAACCAGAAAAATTCTCATGATTGATTTAATTCTTATAAAATTACGAAATAATTCCAGCAAAAATCAAGCCTGAACTTTGTTCTTTTGTGCTTGATTGAGATAAGCACAGATTTGAACAGATAATAAATTCAAACATTCAGTGATTTTAAAAATCAATATTGCAATATTACTATGTTTTTGAAAATCAATAATTTAACTAGAATGGTGTAGAATCTCCCTGGATGAAATCGTCTTCGATGTTGTTCATATTACTACCCAGCGTAATTGTACGGGTTGGCATGTCGAAATCACGGCTTGCAGTCATTCCGGCATTGAGTGAAGCGGGGTTGAAATCCTGGTTGTTTTCGATTACATCCTCGAAATTCTCGAAACGCGCATATTGTCCAACGAAACGCAAACGTACCGAATCGAGTGCCCCATTACGGTGTTTGGCAATAATCACCTCACCTACTCCCTGGTTGGAAGCTCCGTCTTCATCCTGCATCAATCCGTAATATTCCGGACGGTAAAGGAAACCTACGATATCGGCATCCTGCTCGATTGCACCCGATTCACGAAGATCGGAGAGCATTGGCCGTTTATCACCACCACGCGTTTCAACTGAACGACTCAGCTGCGAAAGCGCGATAATCGGAATGTTCAACTCTTTGGCGATTTCTTTGATGGAACGAGAGATCGTTGAGATTTCCTGCTCACGATTCCCGACACCTTTTCCACCACCGGCCGACATCAGCTGTAAGTAGTCAATGATCACCATCTGAATGTCGTATTGCATTTTCAAACGACGACATTTTGCCCTTAAGTCGAAAACCGACAAACCGGGTGTGTCATCAATATAAATCGGAGCTGTGGAAAGTTTTGTGATTCGTGTATATAATTGCTGAAACTCGTGTTCTTCGAGCTTTCCTTTTCTGAGTTTTTCGGCACTGATGCGGGATTCGCTTGAAATCAAACGTTTCACCAATTGCACTGATGACATCTCAAGTGAGAATACGGCGACGCCCATGTTGTAATCGACGGCTGTATTTCGCGCCATTGAGAGTACGAAAGCTGTTTTTCCCATTGCTGGACGAGCTGCAATTACGATCATATCCGAACGCTGCCAGCCAGAAGTCAATTCGTCGAGTTTGCGGAATCCGGTTGGAACGCCCGATAAACCATCGCTGTTTTTGGCGGCTTGTTCGATTTCGTTGATTGCCTCCATTACCACCGATTGCATCGTCGAAATGGCTTTTTTCATGTTGTTTTCGGCAATTCCGAACAACTGTCCTTCGGCTTTGGTCAGCAATTCAAACACGTCGGTCGTTTCTTCGTACGCATCGCGTAAAGTTTCCGAACACATGCGGATGATCTCACGTTGAATGTATTTTTGAGAAATAATCCGCGCGTGGTATTCAACGTGCGCCGACGAAGCAACCCGTTGCGTGAGCGATGAAATGTAAACGGCACCACCGGCCACTTCCAATTCGCCTTTGTCTTTGAGTTTATGGGTTACGGTGAGCAGGTCAATCGGATTGGATGTTCCGAAAAGTTCACGAATTGCTCCGTAGATGTATTGGTGTTTCGGATCATAGAAACTTTCCGTCGACAACATATCGATGGTATCCGTTACCGCATTCTTTTCCAACATCATGGCACCTAAAACGGCCTGTTCCAAATCAGTCGCATGCGGCGGAATACGCCCCATATCAGCCGCTAACGGAAGAATAGTGTTTTTGGTTCGCGCGCCTACGCGACGCGTATTATTGCCTGATTGTTGTTCATCCATGGTGCAAAGATACAATATCGTATTTCCATGAAGGAACGAAATATTGTTTTTTAGTTACGAAGATGAAATGAACACGTTTTGAACATTACACCGGTTTCCCCGATTTCACCAATTGCATGATTTCCCCGATCCGGGTTTCAAAAACCGTCGTTTCTACCGGAACCACAACCTGTTCGAACAATTCAATCAATTCCTGCGAATGAACAGCCGATTTTTGGGTGGCAAATTCGAAATAGGAAAATTTCACCCACAATATTGCTTTCAAGTGCGTTTGATCGGCATTCCACATCAGCATTTCAGCTGTCAACGCGCGTTCGGAATATTCGATCAATTTGGTTTCAATCACCACTTCTTCGGCCACCATTGCGGGTTTGAGATACGCGATTTGATTGGATGCAACCACCCAGGCACAACCTGTTTTTTTGAGCTGGGTAAAAATATCGAGGTTGTAATGCTCGGTCAAATGATCTTCGCGGGCGTTGAAAAAATAGTCGAGGAAACGACCGTTATTGAGGTGATTAAACGGATCGCAGTCCTGGAATCTGATTTTCACGCGTGATGTTGGTTTCTTTTCCATAATTTGGTTTTATTTCATACCAATCGGTATTTGTTTGAATAAAAAAATGCTATTGTCGTTTTAGTTGTTCGATCATTTCATCGATCATGTTGAGGATATTCTGTAAATAACTCTGATCGTCGTTGAGCATCGAAAGGTAAACGCCACCTTCGATCATTGCATAGATGTTTCCGGCTAATAAAGATGCGTCGGTTTCCGGCTTCACCTGCTGATGTTCAATTCCTTTTTCAATAATCCGAATGAGGTTACCAATCAATCGTGCTGCGGTTTCCTTGGCTGCCTGGTACAGCAACGGATTCACGTGCTGCGCATCCACGCCGACATTCAGTAACGGACAACCACCCCGGACTTTACTCCATTCAAAATACGTGCGGTAAAATCCGGTGATCGCGTATAATTTATCAATGGCGTTGGTGGCAGATTTAATTCCTTCCGCCATGGGACTCAGCACAAACTCGATGTTTTTGTAAAAGGCTTTCAGCGCGAGGTCTTCTTTGTTTTTGAAGTTGCAGTAAATAGCGCCTTTGGTTAATTGAGTGATTTCAGTGATATCCGAAAGACTGGTACCGATGTAGCCTTTTCTGTTGAAAAGCGGGGCCACACGATCCAAAATGTATTCTTCCGTTGTTTGATTTACCTCTTTCACCGGGATATTTTTTTGGTAAAGATAAAGCAAATACCGATCGGTATTTAAGGTTTTTGTTTTTTTAATCTGAGATTTTACAAAAGTCTAATAATCAAGAGAAATCAAACTATCAATTCCAATCCCACCGGACAGTGGTCGGAACCATGAATTTCATTATGGATGGTAGAAGATTTTACCCTGCCGAGAAAGGATTCGCTGACCAAAAAGTAATCGATTCTCCAGCCAACGTTCTTCTCACGAGCGCCGCCGCGGTAACTCCACCAGGAATATTTCACCTCATCGCCGTTGTGAAACCTGAATGTATCGATCAGTCCGGAAGTATGGTAATTGTCCATTCCGTCCATTTCCTGCTGCATGTGTCCGGCCGATTTATTGTAATTGGCTTTTGGTCGCGCAAGGTCGATGGATTTATGAGCGACATTGAGGTCACCGCAAACAATCACCGGCTTTTTCGCCTCCAATCCTTTGAGGTATTTCAGAAAATCGGCATCCCATGTTTGGCGGTAGCCCAAACGCAGCAATTCGCTTCCTGAGTTGGGCGTATAAACCGTGATCAGGTAAAAATCGGCGTATTCCGCACAAATTACGCGGCCTTCATTATCATGTTCGGCAACTCCCATATCAAAGGTTACGCTGAGCGGCTCGATGTTGGATAAAATCGCGGTTCCTGAATACCCTTTTCGTTCGGCTTCATTGGCATAAACATATTTATAACCCAGTGGAGCAACGACTTCTTTAACCTGCTCTACTGTGGCTTTGGTTTCCTGCAGACAGATGATATCCATCCCAATTGACTGCATGTCGGTTATGAATGTTTTTCCGGCTATGGCCCGGATGCCGTTTACGTTGAACGATAGAATTTTCATAGTAAAACTGATTTGGAGGTAAATATAGCAGGAAATTGAAAATCACGCCTAAGGCGGACAAGTGTAAAATTGAAAAGATCAGAAGTAGACTTCGTTCCTCGGTCACTTCGGATTTAGGATTTAGCATTAATTTTACGGCATGAATGGTTTTGACCGGCAAACCTTGCACGATCTGGAATTTGTACAGATTCGCGAATGGTTGACAGCCTATAGTATTGGGGAAACAGCGCAGCAGCGATTGGCAGATCTTGAGCCTTCGAATGATTTTCCGTTGGTGGAACAGGCATTGTTGCGCGTGGCCGAATTTAAGACCATTCGCACAGATGGCGAGTCATTTCCTTCGCTGGATTTTGATGAGCTTTTGCCCGAAATCAGGTTGCTTCCCATCAAAAATGCTGTGTTACAACAGGAAGGTTTTGTGCGAATTGTCCGCGCTTCGGACCTGGTGAATTCCCTGCTTCATTTCTTTGATAAACGTTCGCTGGATTTCCCGGAGCTGACAGCTTTGCTAACCGATGTTTATCACACCCGCGAACTGATTGACTCCATCGAAAAGGTATTCGACCGCAAAGGCCAGATCAAGGATGATGCTTCGCCTGAACTAATGCGAATCCGGCAGCAAATTGGCGTTTTGCGCAACCAGATCAATCGCAATTTCGACAAAGAAATGCGGAAATGGCTGAAAGAAGGCATGCTGGGTGAAACCAAGGAAGCATTTGTGAACGAACGACGCGTACTAACAGTGATGTCGAGCCACAAGCGGAAAATCGGCGGATCAGTTGTGGGTTCGTCCAAAACAGGAAGTTTGACGTTTATCGAACCGGCAGTGAATGTTCCGCTAAATAACGAACTGGAACTTTCGCTCGACGATGAACGCAAGGAGATTTTCCGCATTTTGCAAGAACTAACACGTGAAATCGCGCACCATTTACCGTTGATTGAAGCTTATCAAATCCTTCTCACTGAATTAGATTTCATCAACGCCAAAACAAAACTGGCGCTGGAATTGAACGCAGTACTTCCGGGAATTGTTCGCCATACACGTATCGAACTGATCGACGCCTTCCACCCTATTTTATGGAAAACGAATAAACAGGCAGGAAAACCAACGCTTCCGCAAAGTTTGATTTTAGACCAAAACGGTCGGATGCTCGTGATTTCAGGTCCGAATGCCGGTGGAAAATCGATTACATTGAAAACAATCGGTTTGTTGCAAATCATGCTCCAGGCCGGATTGCTGGTTCCGGTTCATGAAAACAGTCAATTGTGCTTTTTTCAGCAGGTTTTGACCGATATCGGCGACAATCAATCCATCGAAAACGAGCTGAGTACTTATTCATACCGGTTGAAGCGGATGAAACATTTCCTACGAGTTGCCAACAAACGTACATTATTGTTATTGGATGAATTCGGTACCGGTTCAGATCCGGAATTGGGCGGCGCACTGGCGGAAGTGTTTTTTGAGGAATTGTACAAACGGAAAAGTTACGCAGTTATCACAACGCATTACGCGAATATCAAACTCAAAGCTGATCGTTTGCCGCAAGCAGTGAACGGTTGCATGTTATTCGACACAGAAACGCTCGAACCGTTGTACCGTTTCTCGATGGGCCAACCGGGAAGTTCGTTTACGTTTGAAGTCGCCCAAATGAATGGCATTCCGTTGAATTTAATCGAAGAAGCAAAAGGAAAGCTGGACGACAGTAAAGTCAACATGGACAAATTGCTTCATGAATTGAACCGGGAGAAATCGTACCTGGAACAATTGAACAAAGCGCACATTGAAGCCCAGGAATTAGCAGAAGCAGCGCGTTTGGATTATATTCAAAAGAAAGAGCGCTTCGAAGAACGTATGCGCGCGCAACAGGATGTGATCGAGAAAAACAACCTGTATCTCAATTCAGGGAAAAAGATGAAGCAATTTATTGACCGTTACCAAACCAAATCGCGCAAGAAGGACATCAATAATCCGTTGCTGGAAGATGTGAAAAAATACCTCCTGGTGGAAAAATCGAAGATCGAGGAAAGTAAACGCAAGGATGAACTGGTAAAACAAGCAGGAATTCCAGTAAAAAAACCGAAAAAGCAAAAACCGGGAGTTCCGGAGAAAGATCCCTATCAGCGCGATAAGATCGTGCTGGGTTCAACGGTGAAAATGATCGAGACGAAACAATCAGGGACGGTGGAAGAAATTAAAGGCCATTTATTGACAGTGGTTTTTGGGTTTATGCGATTGAAGGTGGAGCGTGAGAAATTGATGTGGGTGAAGTAATTGATCGTTCTACAGGCCAGTGACAATGGACTTCTTTGAAAAGTGTAAAATTCTAAAATTTGCCAATTTTAAATTTTTAGAATTTTAGAATTTTCTCCAGGAAATTTCGACTCAATTCCGTCCGGCCCCCCCCAAATTCCTCACCAAAATCACCGCCCCCCTAATTCACCGACTGAAACAACCGCTCTCTGTGCTTCGTTCCCCAAGCCTCCATCTCGGAAATTACATTTTTCAATGTCTTCCCATATTCAGTGATTTCATATTCAACCGTAATTGGTTTCGTATCACAAACAGTTCGCGTTATCAGCTGATTGATTTCCAATTCCTGCAATTCCTTCGACAGCATCTTCGCTCCGATTCCGTCAACAGCACGCATCAGATCCATGAACCGCACTTTATCTGTTAGGATCAACGTACCGATAATCTGGATTTTCCATTTTCCTGAAAGCAATTCCATTGTATCGCGAATTGCAAGCAGGTGTTTTGAGCATCCTGCGGGTTGATGTACTACCTTTTTCTCCATCGGGCTCATTTGTTTCTGTAAAGTTAAATCGTAAGCATCCTGTATTTACTATTAGTTTCCTCAAGGAAACTAGTTTCAAAAAGGAAATCAATAGCAAAAGTAAACTATCTATCCGATAGCTTTGCTCAAAAATTCAAACTCATGAAAAAAGACAACATTATTTATTGGATCTCAACCGGACTATTTGCAGCGATGATGAGCCTTTCGGCAACCATGTATTTTATTTCTCCGGAAATAAAAGCCAATTTCGACAGACTCGGTTTCCAGGACGCTTTTCGCATCGAATTAGGTGCCGCCAAACTATTGGGCGCATTGGTCTTAATTCTTCCTTTCTTGAAAGGAAACATCAAGGAATGGGCATATGCGGGATTTGGAATCACACTAATTTCGGCATTTATTCTTCACTTAAGTGTAGGCGATACTGTTGGAAACAGCGTTGCTCCACTGGTATTTTTGGGAATGTTGGTGCTTTCGCATTTTTATTATCACAAGAGAGGGAAACAAGCTGTAGTAGCTGGAAAGTAACATTTTAAGAAGAACTAATAAGAAAACGAGGTATTCAACTATCTCGTTTTTTTGTTTCAAACCGGAGTAATTACCCCAACCTCACCCGAAAACCGGCCGCAGAACTAAATACCATTTTCCGTACTCCAACCGGTGGACGACTGTCATAGAAAAAATTGTATTCCATCCGGATATCGAGGCGTTTAAGAACATGAAATCCAAGCGTATACTGTCCGGCAATACGAATATCATTCAAATCAGCCCAAAGCGGTTGCGCATAAGTTACAGCAGTAAACGAAAGCCCGTTTTTGCTTTCGATGAACCACGAAAGGTAATTGCTCCAGCGTAAACCCTGATTGATTACATGATCTGTTTGCAATTCTTCATATTCGTAAAAAGTCGACGTTCCCGCAAAACACCGCACGTTATTGGTATCCAGGAATTTCCAGCGAATGCCGGTTCCAACAAGCGAACGCACTTTCTGATTCAGCAACTGATTGTACTGAACCTGCGCATACGATTCCCATTTCCACGGGCTGTTAAACAAGCGATAAGCGTAGCGGAAATGCGACATTCCCGAGTTGGCATACACTTCATTTTTCCCACCGGTATAGACCAAATCAGACAACAAGAGGTAATAATGTCTCCTGGTTTTGTATTGCACTTTCGGTCTGAAATTGGCCGAATAAAGGAGCTTATTGTTTTGAATAGCTGAAAATCCAGCATCCAGGCTTCCGCTCCAACCGGCAGTATCGTCGTAAATACGTTTGTTTTCAATGTTGACAACCTGTGCCCTGACAATGACCGAATTTCCCCATACCAATAAAAAAAGAAAGAGAAGTGCTTTCATGGAGATCATTTAGGCGCTACGCGATACAGGAAATAGGCAATGATCCCAAACATCACATTCGGAATCCAAACGGCAGCAGCCGGAGGAAAACCAACTTTTATGGCCGCAACTGTGGTGACTTTCATCGCGAAAATGTAGACAAATACAAACACCAAACCGATAGCAATGTTGATCCCGATTCCGCCGCGTTTTTTTCTACTCGAAACCGAAACACCTATCAATGTCAAGACATACGTCGCAAACGGATACGATGTTCGCTGGTGCAACTCGATCTCAAACGTGGGAACCATCGGGTTTCCTTTTTTCTTTTCCTTTTCAATGAAATCGGTCAGTTCGGTGTAGGTCATCGCTTCAGCAATATTTTCGCGTTGCGCCAGCTCATCAATTTTAAAATGAAAGGTGGTGTCTTTAAAATGGCCTTCTATAATGGAATCATTCACGAATTGTAATTCCTTTTCGCCTATTTCATTGATAATTTCGGTTGGCGGTGTAACGATCCGGATGTAATAATCGGTCAATTGCCATTTGTTGGTTCCCGGGAATCCTTTGGCCGAACGAGCTCTGAAAAAACGAATCTGCTCTCCCTCGTCGTTGAATTTCTGAATTTCCAAATCATTGATTTGTTTGGCTTCGTCAATAAATACAGTGAAATGCACAAACTCATTTCCGGGAAATTCAGCCTGGTAATTTTCAACCGCCAAACGATCACGGTAATACCGTTCCTCAAAATCGAGGCGCACTTTATTGGAACGCGGAATCACAAAATGATTGAGGGCAAATGACATCATCGTCAACACAGTTGCTCCGATCATGTACGGTCGCAAAATACGCGTAAAGGGCTTGCCACTGTTGAGCATCGGGATGATCTCGGTTTCCTGCGCCATTTTTGCCGTGAACCAGATCACTGAAATAAAAACGATTAACGATGAGAACGTATTGCCGTAATAAACGAGGAAATTGACGTAATAATCGGTAATAATCGCCGACATCGGTGCTTCGTTATCTATGAATTCCGATAAACGCTCGGCCAGATCAAACACCATGGCAAGCAACATGATCACGCCCATCATAAAGAAGAAAGTCGTGAGAAATTTGCGTATGATGTATCGATCTAAAATTTTCAGCATGAGTCGGTTTCCTGATTAAATTCTGCGCCCGAGTTTCTGTACCTGCTCGTCTTTCCACGTGCGGAAAGTTCCGTCCAAAATACGACGTCGTGCCTCTTTTACCAACGCTAAATAAAAGGCTAAATTATGAATCGTGGCAATTTGAATGGCTAAATTCTCTTTGGCTTTTACCAAATGGTGCAAATAAGCTTTCGTGTAGACTTGGTCAACGTATGCTGTACCGGCAGAATCGAGCGGTGAAAAATCCATTTTCCACTTTTCGTTTTTGATATTGATCGTTCCTTCCCAGGTAAACAACATTCCATGGCGTGCATTGCGCGATGGCATTACACAATCGAACATATCAACTCCCAACGCAATGGCTTCCAGAATATTGACCGGTGTTCCAACCCCCATGAGGTAACGCGGTTTTTCCGTAGGTAAAGTAGAACACACCAAATCGGTCATGCTGTACAAATCTTCATCCGGTTCACCAACTGATAATCCACCAATAGCGTTTCCAACTGCTCCCTGTTCGGCAATAAATTCCGCCGATTGTTTGCGTAAATCCGGATAAACACTTCCCTGAACAATCGGGAACAGCATCTGGTTGTGTCCGTACTTCGATTCGGTTTTATCCATTTGAGCAATACAACGTTTCAGCCAGCGATGAGTCATGTGCATGGAACGCTGTGCGTAATCGTAATCACATGGGTACGGCGTACATTCATCAAATGCCATGATAATATCGGCACCGATGGTTCGTTGAATATCAATGGCATATTCGGGTGTAAAGAAATGGTAACTTCCGTTGATATGCGACTGAAAACGAACGCCTTCTTCGGTGATTTTTCGGGAACCGGCCAGTGAATAAACCTGGTAACCGCCACTATCCGTCAAAATCGGACGTTCCCACCCCATAAACTGGTGCAATCCTCCGGCTGCTTCCATCACTTCTATTCCTGGTCGCATGTACAAATGATACGTGTTCCCGAGAATAATTTGTGCGTTCACATCGTCGCGCAATTCTTGCTGGTGCACACCTTTCACGGTACCTTGCGTACCTACCGGCATAAAAATGGGTGTTTCAATGGCACCGTGATCTGTTTGGAGTATTCCTGCTCTCGCTTTTGACCGCGGATCTGTGTGCTTTAGCTCAAAGTGCATAAATGTGTTGAAAAATAAACGCTGCAAAGATAAGTGGATTTCAGAAAGCGCCCCATCTTTGTGGTTTTAGAAGTGTTTTTCATGAAGATCATACCGGAATTACAGGACCCGTTTGCCTTTTACACCTTTTGGATATTCGCCGGCGTGGTATTTCTGCAGTTGGTTTACGTCATTTTGTTCTTCGGAAGACTGGCTTTTAAGAAAATGAATCCGCCGAATCCGAACCTACCACCGTTATCGGTTGTGATCGCTGCGCGCAATGAATCGGACAATTTATATGAAAATCTCCCAAGGATTCTCACACAGGATTACCCGCAGTTTGAAGTTGTGGTGGTCAATCACCAGTCGATCGATGATTCACGGCATTTATTAAGTGCACTTCAACGCGAGTACAAAAACCTGGTGGTGATGGAGTTGGAGAAAAGCAAACACCTGCTGGCAAGTAAAAAATTGCCACTCACACTAGGGATCAAAAAAGCACAGCACGAACATTTGGTACTCACCGATGCCGATTGTAGTCCGGCGAGTGATCAATGGCTGCGCCTTATGGCCGGGCAATTTTCCGAAAAGAAAGAAATTGTTCTCGGTTACGGCCCTTACAAAGCTGAACCCGGATTCCTGAACAAAATTATCCGCTTCGATACCACGATGATTGCTGTTCATTATTTCAGTATGGTACTCATGCGCGCTCCGTATATGGGCGTAGGACGAAACATGGCGTATACCAAAACGGTTTTCAATTCGACTCATGGTTTCAAATCACACTACGCAGTTTCTTCCGGCGACGATGATTTATTTGTCCAGGAAGCAGCCAAAAAACGTAACTATACGATTCAGTTAGCTCCAGACAGTTATATGTTTAGCGACGCCAAAACTACCTGGGAAACATTCGTGATGCAGAAGGCGCGTCACTATAGTACTTCGCCCCGTTACAAGGTTTTCAAAAAACTATTGTTAGGAATCTACCCGCTCACCATGTTATTACTAGTGCTTTCCTTTGTTATTTTGATGCTTCAACCGGAATGGAGACTACATGCGGGAATTGGTTTTGGACTGGTTTTTGTAATTAAGTGGTGGTTATTGGGGAAATGTTTTCAGCGGCTTAAATCGTCGGGATTCATTGCTATGCTGCCATTTTTAGACTTATTGTATGTACTCATCACTCCGTTTTTTTATTATTCAACGCTTCAAAAAGGATCTTCGAAATGGAAGTAGGTGAACATTTATCCGATAAAGCAAAAGTTGACCTTGTGTTGGTTGATGCTGCGCGCAATGGCGATCAGGCTGCGTTTGCCTCGCTGATGGAGCGTTATCGGGAGTCGATCTACTTCATGATGATGAAAATGGTGCGCAATTCAGACGATGCCGATGATTTGACGATTGAGGCTTTCGGAAAGGCATTCAGCCGGCTGGATCAATATTCACCAAGTTTCGCATTCAGTACCTGGCTTTTTAAGATCGCTTCGAATAACTGCATTGATTTTATCCGCAAAAAACGCATCAAACTCACGTCAATGGACACGGGCTACACCAACGAAGACGGTGAGAGCATTCGTATCGACGCCAAATCACAAACCCGCGACCCGGAAGAAACGATCATTCACAACCAGAAAGTGAAGCACATGCGTCAGCTGGTAAGTAAACTGAAGCCTCGCTACCGCGAATTGATCGAGAAACGGTATTTTGAGGAATTGAGTTACGAAGAAATTGCCGAAGAACTCAGCCTTCCGCTCGGAACGGTAAAAGCACAATTGTTTCGCGCACGTGATTTCTTAGCACAGATGATGGAGCAAACGAAGGACACAATCTAATTTTGAATGCTGAATTTTTAATGTTGAATTAGGTTTTTCCTAAGCTTTTAGAGAACGGGAATCCTTACTTCTTCGAAGAATCAATTAATTCAACATTAAGCATTCAAAATTCAACACTATTCCTCTCCCTGATAAAACCCATCCAACAACGATTGGTATTTCTCAATGATGATTTTGCGTTTAAGCTTCAGCGTCGGGGTCAACTCACCGGTATCAATGGCGAATTCATTTTCCAGCAATGCGAATTTTTTGATCTTTTCCCAGCTTCCATAGAGTTCGTTGTATTTGTCTACTTCTTTTTGGAATAAATCAACAATCTCCGGTGTACGCAATAATTCACCATAAGGAAGATCTGCATTGACGTTATGGGCTCTCGCCCAATCAATGAGCACTGCTTTGGGAGGAACGATTAAGGCTGCGGGGAATTTTTGGTTTTCACCTACCACCATCATTTGTTCAATGAAGCGTGATTCCTTGAATTTATTCTCCATCGCTTGCGGCACAATGTATTTTCCGCCCGATGTTTTAAAAATTTCTTTCTTGCGATCAGTGATTTTCAGGAATTGCTCATCAACCCATGTACCAATATCACCGGTGTGAAACCAGCCTTGCGCATCAATGACTTCAGCTGTTTTATCGGGAAGATTATAATAACCCATCATTACATTCGGTCCTTTTACCAGGATTTCGCCGTCCTCGGCCAGTTTCACTTTCACACCTTCAATCAGTGGACCTACCGTTCCGATCCGAATACCACGTTTTAGACAATTCACAGAAATCACAGGTGATGTTTCCGTGAGTCCGTAACCTTCCAGGATATTGATTCCGGCGGCCAGGAAAATTTGAGCCAACCGCGGTTGTAACGCGGCACTTCCTGAGGCAACGGCTCTTACGCGACCGCCCAGCGCTTCTTTCCACTTGGAAAAGATCAATTTCCGGGCAATCGCCAGTTTGAATTTATACCACGCTGATTTTCCTTTCACATCGTATTGTTCAGCCACACGAATCGCCCAGAAAAACAGGAAGCGTTTAATTCCTTTTAATTCATAACCTTTCGCCATGATGCGGTCGAACACTTTCTCCAGCAACCGCGGAACAGCCGTAAACACTTCAGGTTTTACCTCACGGATATTATCCCCGATCGTATCCATTGATTCGGCAAAATGTATGGATGAACCCTGATACATATATAAATAGTGTAGCATGCGTTCGTAAACATGGCACGCCGGTAGAAAAGTCAATACATTCGAATGCTGGTCGGCGGGAATCGTGTAAGAACAAGCCAGCACATTAGAGATCAGGTTATTGTGCGACAACATGACACCTTTCGGTTTACCTGTGGTTCCTGAAGTATAAATTATAGTTGCCATGTCTTCATTGCGGACATTGGCTTTAAGTGCAGTGATTTGTGAAGTAGAAATATTGGTACCTTCTTCAAGAATTGATTTGTAATGTGGAATATTATCTACCTCATCAAAGCAAAATAGCGATTCCAGGGCTGGGATTTCTTCCCGGATTCCCCAAATCATTTCATAAAGGTCTTTTGTGCCTATAAAACCGAATCGAATTCCGGCATCATTAAAGATATGTTTATAGTCAGCTTCGGATATATTCGGATAAACCGGAACGACAACTCCACCAATTTGTAAAATGGCGATATCCATCAGGTTCCATTCTACCCTATTGGGAGATACAATTGCCACTTTTTGTCCTGGAGTCACTCCTAAGGCTACCAATCCGCGTGATAACGCATTGACCTGCTCTAAAAATGATTGTGTTGACATAGGAATCCATTCACCTTCTTTCTTAGTCACAAACATTCCTTTGTTGGGGAAAGCACTCAACTGATGATATGGAATATCGAATAACCGCTTCACTTGATTCATATCCGTCTCTATAGTCCTCACAATATATGTATTAAAAATTAGCCAAAGATGTCGAAATATTCATTGAAAAGCATAGTTTGTTTTTTTACTTCGTCACATTCATCCGTACCGATGTATTTTTAGGGTGTGGGAAAATAGTTTTCTAAAAATGCGGTCAAGCGCAAGTCGGTCAACTAGTTGGAAAGTTAAAAACGATTTTGGTTTGCGTTTGGTCGCCTAACGATTTTTGGTTTGTTTAAAAAGGTTCGTTTGCCGACGAGCCTTTTTTATTGGTACATGGCACCAATAAAAAAGGCCCGGGGAGCACCCCAAGCCTACACGGATACAATCAATATCATTCCGATGTATACCGTTCCCGGCCACGGATAAACACCTTAAACGCGTAATTCGATTCAAACTCGTCGCGAATGCGGAAAGGAAACGCCAAAATTACAAACGTCGCTTCCTTGCCTTTTTCCAATGTTCCGATGCGCGATTCCTGGAAACTGGCGTACGCCGGCCAAATGGTCATTCCACGTAAACATTCTTCTTCGGTAAGGGCTTCTTCGGGTAAAAATCCGCCAATCGGTTCGCCATCGGCATTGGTGCGATTTACCGCCGCCTGAATCGTCAGGTACGGATTGGTCAATTCAACCGGGAAATCGGTTCCCAACGCCAGCATACCAGTTTGGTTGAGCAATGATTTGTAGGCATAAGCACCTTTCAACCGTTCTGTACCCAATCGTTGTTCAGCCCAGCGCTGATCACTCACTGCGTGCGTTGGCTGCACAGACGGGAAAGCGCCTGTTGTAGCAAACAATTCAAAATCATTCGGATCCACAACTTGCGCGTGTTCTATCCGCCAGCGGTGATCTGCGTTGCGTTCACGGATTTGCACTAATAAGTCCAGTACCAGCCGGTTGGTTGAATCGCCGATGGCATGAATGTTTACCTGGTAACCAATCGATTCGGCAATCAGGGCAATGCGCTGCAAATCTTCGGGTGAAGTCGTCAATAATCCATGCGAATGTACATCATCCGCATAAGGTTGCTTCAGCAACGCTCCGTGAGATCCCAAAGCGCCGTCGCCCATGACTTTAAAGGAGCGAACAATCAGGTTTTTGTGTTTGATCTTTCCGCTTTTTCGTGCAAAAGCTATGTTTTCCTCAGTGGGATAAAGCATCACGTACAAATCCAAATGCAATTTGTTCTGATCAACCATACGCTTTAACAGCTGATAATCTTTTTGTTCTACTCCGGCTTCATGTACGCCAGTGATGCCATACTGCAGCAGTTCCTGCTGTACGGTTTGTAAACTGGCCGCCAGGTCTTTTCTCGGGAAATCAGGAAAACGCTTCGATACCAGTTCGATGGCATTGTCGAGCAACAATCCGGTACAACGACCTTCAGTAACAGATATACTTCCTCCGGCAACATGTGTTTCGGGAGTAATTTCTGCTAAATCCAGTGCTTTTTGGTTCACCAATGCCGCATGGCCGTCAATACGGTGCAACAATACCGGAACATTCGGGAACAATTCGTTTAAACGGTCATTGGTCGGCAACATATCAGTTCCCCACAAAGACTGATCCCAACCACGGCCGATGATAAAACCGGAAGGATTTGCCTGGCTGTATTTTTCGACGCGAACCACCAATTCATTAAATGATTTACAGCCTACTAAATCAACCGAAAGCAATTGCCGGGCATAACTCATCATGTGACCGTGTGAATCTGTTAATCCCGGAAAAACGTCTTTTTTGCCGGCATCGATGTATTCATCCGCGCTGTATTTATTGAGGATTTGCCGTTCGGGACCAACTTCCACGATTTTACCATCCTTGATTGCCATGGCTTCCTCGATGGAGTTTTCGTCGTTCATTGTATGAATCCGCGCATTGTGGATCACCAAATCAACCGATTTTCCTTTCATGCAGGAAAACATACTCAATGCGAGCAGGAATGGTAAACAATATTTCATCTTACAAATTTTTATTGAAAACAGTAGCGCTTGCCTGGGCCGTTGGCATGATCACCAAATCGCTGATCGTTACATTCGGAGGGCAATTGCACACATAGAAAATCGCATCGGCAACATCGTTTGCACTCAACGGTTGAAAACCTTTGTACACGCTGTTAGCCGTTTCTTCATCACCTTTGAAACGCACGATGGAAAATTCCGTTTCAGCCGCTCCGGGAGCTATATTACTTACTTTGATCCCGAAATTGACCAAATCCAGGCGCATGGAACGCGAAAGTGCATCTACCGCATGTTTGGTGGCGCAATAAACATTTCCACCTGCGTAGACTTCTTTTCCGGCTATACTCGCCACGTTCACAATATGTCCTGAACCATTAGCTTTCAGTAACGGGATAATTGCTTTCGACACATACAATAATCCTTTGATATTGGTATCGATCATGCGTTCCCAATCGTCGGTAACGGCTTCATCAAGCGGGCCACGGCCAACCGCCAATCCGGCATTGTTGACCACAACGGTTAAATCACGAACAATATCTTCGCTCAACGAGCCAATCGCTGTGATAACTTCCGTTTCGTTCCGGACATCGAAATGCAGGATTTCTACCCGGTTGGAAGTTGTTTTCAATTGTTGTTGCAGGTTTTTCAACCGGTCTAATCTTCGGCCGGTGAGCACCAAATCCCAACCTTCATTCGCAAAACGAATCGCAGTGGCTTCACCGAATCCGGCAGTAGCGCCTGTTATGAGGGCAACTTTTCCCATGTTTCTGTTGGTTTTGTTTTTCTAAAAAGTAACGCCGCAGCTAAAAAAATAGCCAGGTAAGCCGGAATACGGTACCGCACCATTGCACCGAGCACAGGTGTTATCCAACCGATTAACAGCAAGAGACAAACTGCAAATAAAAGCAATGAAACTACCTGTAATTTGGTTTGTTTTGCGGCTGATTTCCAAAAGCTGAACGCATAGAATGCCCAACCGAACAACACAATGGTTTCTACAACTGCGAAGTATTTTAACCAGCCTCCCGGGTCACCGAAAAACGGACGAAAAGCAGCATTGATCAATGCTTCCGGAATGTTTCGTGCCAGCTGGGCAGACGATGAACCAATAGATGTGACCGGAATATAACTTGTGCAGCCATTTGACCGGAAGTACATAAACCATGCTTTTTTATTGGGTTGAAGTGTTACATCTTCAAACGGGAGTGCTTTTCCGAGCGCTACTTTTTTCGCATGCAACGGCCGCTTTAAAAACACCGAATCGTCTTCAGTGATGCTTAGGTATTTAAACTGATCAGGGCGAAAGAAATAGAAACAACTATCGGCATAAGCATGAATTCCTCCTTTACCAATATTAACGAAATCAAATTGTTTGCGGGTGAGGTAAAATACACCTTTTTCGCGTGGAGCCGGCAGGAAAGTCAATACAGTTATAAAAACAACAAACATCGCTGAAAAAGCCAGCCAAATTCGGTTTTTAAACACTTTTACCGTTAACACATACAGGATAATCGCAGGTATCAGGCATACTAACACATAGGGCTTAAAAGCAGTGAGCAGGATCAATCCAATTATCCAGCGCCAGATGCGACCTGTATTTCCAAGATCTCCGAACCATGCTCTTATTACCAGGCACAATCCAACAATCATGAGTGGTTCCTTGAGCATACTTCCTGTCCAGAAGACCAAACTCGGCAGTAAAACCAACGCATACCAAAACCGGCGTTTCGGGAAAGAAACAACTGTTGAAAATGTCAGGTACAATTCGCGAAAACCTAGCAATGATAAAAACCCTAATACAACCACATGCAGGTATACATTGCCGTTTGACAGGAAATAAAGCAAACTGTTAACGCGGATGACGTTTTTGGAATCGTTGATCAGGGTCAAATCACCGCTACTCCAATGTGTTGTTGCACTGAGATAATGATCGATCATCGACTGCGTTTCCATTCCCGCTAAAAACCGCAGATAATCCGTAAATGACTCATGAGCGACCTGGTTAAGCAACGCGCTTTCGCGCATGAATGCTTCCGGATCGGCAGTTAACGTTCCCGAACCGTAATATTCCGAGTAAACGATCAGAAAGAGCCAGCCTGCAGCCAATTTAATTCCCCAGGCGAGTAACAGGTCGTATTTCAACAAACCGTCGGTAGTGCGCTTCCAAAGTATCCAGGCGCCGATCAATAAGAGCAGAAAAATGACCATTGTGGTCCGAAAGTAATCACTATTTCAGAAATACAGAGCGAATCCGGGAAGTTTAATCCACAGGATTTTCCAGCTTATTCAAAAAAGAAGGAGGATATTTTACAACGATCCTCCAACTTGAGCATTTAATATAAAAGAGTCAATATTCCTATGCCAAATCAGCGCTTTCAATCAATGTCAAACTCACTGAACTGGAACCACTGGCCTTAAATCCGGCCTTAATGATGTTTAAAAACGCATCAAAATCAGCTGTTGATTTGAATACCTGGCAACCTGCCGACCATTTGTCTACATTTTCGGAATTGGTTCCCGCATGATGAATATTGATGCCGTAAATACCCGTAGTCGTTGTGGTTTCGTCGTACTTATTGTCTTTGTTCTTATCACGGTATACAGTGATGTTTTTAGCCTGTACCAAGGCGTCGTATTGGCCTTTGTGTTTACCCATTTTGTGAGAACCTTTGTACTGACCAGGCTTTACGCGTGCCACTCCGGATGAATTTCCGTCTCCGTTAGCGTCCTTTACCCAGTAGGTTCCCGGATCGGTTGTAATCGGCCATGAGTGGAACATCCAGTTTCCTCCGGTTTTGTAACTCAACGTCATAAAATCATCAAACTTATTGGTTACCGCATCATTATCGGATGTGCGAACCGCTACCAGGTTGAAATTATAATCACCGTTTTCAAACCATTGATATCCTTTTGCCTTTACGGCAGCTGCAATTTGATCTTTTGTCATCGTAAATGAATTTAAGAGTTAATCGGGCTATACCCAGTAAATAGTTTATGAGGACTAATATACTTTTTTTCCTGTAACCGTTTTTGCGCTTTTGAAAAACAGGTATTTATACGCGGTCCGGGTAACGGCATTTTGTATAGGTTTGTCATTAAACCGATATAATACTTCACTGATGAAAAAAAATGTACTCTACTTATCCCTCTTTTTAGGCGGAACTCTTGCTTTGCTTGCCAATTGCGGTGATGGCGAAAGTTCAACAACAGAAGTCACTCCCAGCGAAACAGGAACTGTTGCCCCGGATACACATTGCGTAACCGCTCCGGCCAGTTGGTTTAGCGGATCTTCAACTCCCGCTCCGAACGATTACGGACCATTTTCTGATACCGCTACCACAACCGATTGCGATTTTCATTTATGGTCATGGCAAAAATTTCTATCGCTAACCCGATCTGCTAACGGACGGGCTCCTTTTGAAGACTTGGTACAGGTAGACAATGATTTGAATAAATTAGGTAAAGAACTGACGCTGATCGACAGCAGCCAGGCAGGTTCAGCAGGAACGCTTTACGACAAAAACGGACGAGCTGTGCATTATTCTATTTACCTGAATCCGGAAATGTATGCGTTCCAGAAGAAAATGCTTCCAATTTTCAAGAAGAACCTTGATAGTTTACAGGCAAAAGGATTAGATACAATGAATTACCCGGTTGGATGCATTGAAATCAAAGCGGCATGGGTGTTCACATCGGCGTTGTCGAAGGCAGAACGAAAAAATTACTATATCTCGAAAGCAAACTTATACGGAAGCACCGTTGAAGTTGCGCTGATTGGTATGCATATCGTCGGGCGTGTAGACAAACATCCTGAATTGATTTGGGCGACGTTTGAACATGATGGCCTGGCACCTGATTACGATTGGAAAAACAAAGACACCAACCAGGTACTGAGCAAGAAAAGTTCCTTGTTTTACAAAGCGAATACAACCGCCAATAATTGCCCGATGAACAATGGAAAGACCAGTCCGGCAGGATTCACGAACATTTTCAATTTCTACAAATTGGGAATGCCGGAAAGCTATAACAACAGCGCCGTTCCTTCATCTCGCGATCTAACCAATAATGCCAACATTGAAGCATTGAACAAAAGTGTCATTTCCCAATTGGGCAAGATTAAATCTGTCTGGGCGCATTATTTCTACAAAGGTTCAGTTTGGTTAAACGACCCGGACGATTCCAATTTCCAACCAGGCGATGGTAACATCGGAAGCCTCACAAATACTTCGCTTCGCGGATCAAGAGCGATTGGCAATATTACGATGGAAACCTTTGTTCAAAATCAAAGTTCCACGAGTATCAACAGCGGTTCAATGAATTGCTTTGATTGTCACGGTACTTCTGACTTCAAAAATAACGTTGGATATAACCTTGCGTTGAGTCACTTGTTCATGAATGCACTTTTCAATTACGGACTTAAAACTCCCATCAAATCGGAATAAAAAAGAAACCACTTCACAACTATAATGAAGAAGCCGTCTGATTCGTCAGATGGCTTTTTTTATTACACTTATTTCGCAAAGTCAGGCAGTCGGTTCTGCATCGTGTTCCTTTAGTGTCCAGCCGTCAGTATTGATCGTCTCGATCCAATTACCAGTAATGGTTTTGCGAAACACCTGTACACCCAAACCGTAAAATTTTCCCATTGTTTGCTCGAATTCAGCCACTGTCATTTCGGGTGTTACTTCCAATTCACCTTCCGTGCGAACTGTTCTGCATTCGCCGATCGTCTTGGTGTTATACAACTTATTTTTCAATCCCGATGCTGTTCCGGGTTCGTGAAGCCTGGAAAAAAACTCAATTTTCAAATACCGAAATTCGGCGCTAAAAGCTTCCTGTAGCGATTGCAGCGTAAGTTCATCTTTGATGATCAGTTTCATGATGCCTTTATTCGTGAATAGTTAACAACGGCAATCCGGCATGGAAAGCCATTTGTTTGGTGTTTGGCTCGCGAAACAACCGTTCCAGTAGTGAATGCTCGCGTGGCATCATTACCAACACGTCTGCTTTTTGATCCCTCGCAAATGCCTTTATTCCTTCCACAATATCCTCATGTTCAATCTGATGAAAAGTATGCGGCACTTTTGCCAAAACATGATCTAAATGAACTCCGGCAATTGCTTCATCCATAGAAAGTGTGGAATACTGCTGCGGTGTTACATTCAGGATCAGCACTTTGGCATTGAATAATTCTGTCAATTTTACCAGCGGAGCCAACTGATCGTGCAGGTATTGGACCCGAGCATAATCGCTTGCGAGCACAATTTTTTTGATCGGGCGAAATACAACGTCTTTATCCACCATGAGTACCGGACAATTGGCCAAATGCATCATTTTAGTGGCCGCGCTGCCAAACAGACGTTCATCGAAGTAACTGGTTCCTTTCATGCCCATTACCACCAAATCAACACGATGTTCGTTCAGATACCGTTCTGTTTCTTCAACCGGACCGCCCTCAACGGCAATCGCCTCAATCTTCATCTCTTTTCCGTGAGTAGCAAGAATTTCTGCTTTCAGATGTTTCAGGCTATTCTCACTGGTTGCGTTTATATCGGCATATGAAGGCATTACAGCGGTTACATCGGCTACAAGTTCAGGAACAAAAAACGCATGAAGCAGCACCAATTTGGCTTTGGTCTTTTTTGCCAGCTCAACTGCGTAATGAACGGCACCTGTGGCACTTTCGGAAAAATCCGTCGGCACAAGAATAGTTTTAAAAAAATGTTCCATAATCTTATCTGTTAGAATTCAATTGGCATAACATCTATTCCGTTATGTAGGAATGATCAACATAGGAGCATTTCCGTGAAAGGCCATGCGTTTGGTTTCTGATCCAACCACCAGATTGTGTAAAAATGTATGCTCGTGCGGAACCATTGTCAGCACATCGATGCTGTATTTATCGATAAATTCATTCAACCCGTGCACGACGTCGCTGTCCTGGTATTGGTGAAACGTACGGCTTATTCCTTCCAGCGCATGGTCCAATACAACTCCAGCTGCAGCCTGGTCCGGATTTGGAACTTCGGCAGGATTCGTGGCAATGTGCAAAATGTAAACATGTGCATCGAGTGATTTCACCAACGATTTAAACGGTGCAAACACTTTTTCAGGATGCGGAATTGTCCGGTAATCACACGCTAGTGTAATGTGTTTGATTTCCTTGTATTTGGTTTGATTTCCCACAGCTAGTACCATGCAAGGCGAGTTACGCATGACGGAAACAGTAACACTGCCAAATAAATATTCATTGATAAAACCGCTTCCCTGCATTCCCATGACGATCAGATCTGCAGAACATTCTTTTGCAAACTCAATGATTTCCTCTTTTGGGAACCCGGGATTAAAATCATATGAAACCCGCGAAGTATCTCCGCCTAAACGACGAATGACATCTGCACGAAGTACCTCCATTCCTTCACGAATACCGTTTTCAACGTCATCAAGTGATGGCATGACAACTGTAACATCGGTAACAATTGTGGGAAGGTGATAAGTATGATAGAGAACAATTTTCGCATTTGTTTTTTTAGCGATCCCAACCGCATATTCGACCGCATTTGCGCCCTGATCGGATAAATCCGTGGGAATGAGAATGGTTTGAATAGTTGCTTCCATAACGACGTGTTTTTGTTGGATCAAAGTTCACTTTACAGTAGTACGTAAGGTATGACTTTCAACCGCTGAAACCTTGATTTTTATCATAAAAAAGGTTTTTTTAACCTTAATTAAAGTATAGTATCCTTAAAATGACTCACACAGATGTACAGATTTAGCGCTTCAGTCTAAGGCTGACAGCGTTAAATTGGGTAAAAACATATATTGTGTGGCAGCCAAAAATTATGCGAGTGCGTTAGCCGAGCCAAATCTGTGCATCTGTGAGAGAGTAAACACATCGGCTTTCTGTAGAAAATAATACATTGTTCAAAAAACAGGAAAACTCAGCCAACTACGTTGAAGGGAATAATTAACTTTGCGGCAAACATTTTTACCGATGAGTAGCACACTTCAACAAGTAGCAACAGTAGAACAAGCAGTAGAACTAGGTTTACGTACCGACGAATTTGAAATGATTCAGGAGATTTTAGGCCGCACGCCGAATTTCACCGAAACAGCCGTTTATTCCGTTATGTGGTCTGAACACTGCTCCTATAAAAATTCTATTTTCTGGTTGAAACAATTGCCGAAAGATGGTCCGCACATGCTGGTGAAAGCCGGTGAGGAAAATGCCGGATTGGTTGATTTGGGCGACGGAATCGGTTGTGTATTCAAAATCGAATCGCACAATCACCCGAGCGCTTTGGAGCCTTACCAAGGTGCGGCAACAGGTGTTGGCGGTATCAACCGCGATATTTTCACCATGGGCGCACGCCCGGTAGCGCAGCTCAATTCACTGCGTTTTGGTGATATCAAGGAAGACCGTACAAAATGGCTCGTGAAAGGTGTTGTGAAAGGAATCGGTGATTACGGAAATGCTTTCGGAATTCCGATCGTTGGCGGGGAAGTATTCTTCGACAAGTCATACAATCAGAATCCATTGGTGAATGCATTTTCTGCAGGAATCATCGACACGAAAAAAGTTATTTCTGCAAAAGCAAAAGGCCCCGGAAACCCGGTTTACATCGTTGGTTCTGCCACAGGTAAAGACGGAATCGCCGGTGCTGCTTTCGCATCAAAAGATATTACAGAAGAATCTGCCCAGGATCTACCATCGGTACAAGTGGGCGATCCGTTCATGGAAAAATTGCTTCTCGAAGCAACAATGGAATTGTCTATGACCGACGCAATTGTTGGAATGCAGGACATGGGAGCAGCAGGAATCACTTGTTCAACCTGTGAAATGAGCGCCGGTGGCGGTGTGGGAATGGAAATTCACCTCGACCGCGTTCCGACTCGTCAGGATAATATGTTGCCTTACGAAATCTTACTTTCCGAATCACAGGAACGAATGCTCGTTGTGATCCAAAAAGGAAAAGAAGACGTTGTAAAAGGCATTTTTGACAAATGGGATTTACACGCAGAAGAAATCGGAACAGTAACCGACGACGGACGTGTTCGCTACTACATGAACGGTGAATTGGTGGGCGATGTTCCTGCCGAATCATTGGTGTTGGGTGGTGGAGCTCCGCAATACCAGCGCGAGTATTCAGAACCTGCTTATTACCAGGAATACAAGAAATTCAACATTGATAACGTAAAACAACCGGACGATTTGAAAAAAGTGGCTTTCCATTTATTAAGTCAGCCGAATATAGCTTCAAAACGTTGGGTTTACGAACAATACGACTCCATGGTCGGAACCAAGACCATGTCGACCAACCGCCCTACAGATGCTGGAATTGTGCATTTGAAAGGAACGGAAAAAGCATTGGCAATGACCGTAGATTGCAACTCGCGCTACGTAAATGCCGACCCTGAAATCGGAACAGCAATCGCCGTTTCGGAAGCAGCTCGTAACATCGTTGTTTCGGGTGGTATTCCAAGTGCGATCACCAACTGTCTGAACTTCGGAAATCCATACAACCCGGAATCTTACTGGCAGTTTGTCGGCGCGATCAAAGGTATGTCGAAAGCCTGCCTGAAGTTTGAAACACCGGTTACGGGCGGAAATGTTTCGTTTTACAACCAATCGAACATCGGCGGAAAAGAAATTCCGGTATTCCCTACCCCAACCATCGGTATGATCGGTGTAATTCCGGATAAAACCAAAATTATGTCGCTCGATTTCAAACAAAAAGGCGATTTGATTTTTATCCTTGGCGATACCGTAAACGATATTTCTTCATCGGAATATTTGGTGACGTACCACGGAATTGAAGCTTCTCCGGCCCCGCATTTTGATTTGGAAAAAGAATTCATTTTGCAGGAAGCCGTAAAGGGCCTGATTGCTATGGAACTGATCAATGCAGCTCACGATTGCGCTGATGGCGGATTGTTTGTTTCATTGGTTGAAATGGCGATGCCACGCGGACTTGGATTTGATATCGTTACCGATTCGGAAGTACGCGAAGATGCATTCCTGTTTGGTGAAGCGCAAAGCCGCGTTGTGGTAAGTGTTCCTGAAGAAACCGAAGAAGAATTCATCGAATTCATGATGGGAAGCGGTGTAAGTTACACATTGCTCGGACACGTTACCAAAGGTAAAATGATGGTCGACGATGAGCATTTCGGGTTTATCTCCGAAGCGAAAGACATTTTCGACAACGCCTTGGGCAAACTGATCGAAGGTTAATTTCCGCACATGGAATTGATCGAACGTTATTTCCCCGATTTAACGGAACAGCAGCGCGCGCAGTTTTCGCAGCTCAAACCGCTCTACGAAGAATGGAACGCGCAAATCAATGTCATTTCCCGCAAGGATATGGATGACTTTTACGAGCGTCATGTGTTACATTCGCTCGCAATAGCAAAAATTATGTCGTTTGCCAACGGCTCATCGGTGCTGGATATTGGAACCGGTGGTGGTTTCCCTGGTATTCCACTGGCGATTTTATTCCCCGAAGTACAATTCCATTTGGTCGATTCCATCGGAAAAAAAATTAAAGTGGTGAACGAAGTCGCACAAGCACTTGGACTCACGAACGTACGCGCAACGCATGCACGAGCCGAAGATATCAAAGAACAATTTGACTTTATTGTGAGTCGCGCCGTAACCGCCATGCCCGCTTTTCTGCCATGGACCAAAGGCAAATTCCTGAAACAACACAAAAATCCGCTCAAAAACGGCATTTTATACCTTAAAGGTGGTGATTTGACCGAAGAACTGGCTCCTGTGAAACAACCCTTGAAGCTTCATTCGCTCAACAAATTCTTCTCAGAAGAGTTCTTTGAAACCAAAGCGGTTGTATATGTGGATATGAGCAAGTAAAGTTCTCATTCCTTTTACCTTTACAATATGAATCCCAAGGTCTTAGCCATTTCAGGAAGTACACGCAGTCATTCGGGCAATGGAATTATTCTACGTTCTGTCGCAGGACAATTCAGTGGTCAAGCTGATGTTGATTTGTTTGAAGCTATTGATTCGTTACCACATTTCAATCCGGAACTGGAAGGAGAATCGCTGCCTCCAACAGTTGCTGATTTTTACCGCCGGATCGAACAAGCCGATGCAATTCTTATTTGTACACCGGAATATGTTTTCAGCATGCCGGGAGTACTCAAAAACGCGTTGGAATGGACAGTCGCTACAACATTACTTTCACACAAACCAATAGCGTTTATTGTCGCTTCGAGTTCAGGTGTCAAAACCATGGAATCGCTTGATTTGGTATTGGAAACACTGAAGCAGGAACCTGTTCCGGATTCGCATAAATTGCTGGTGCAAAGCATTGGAACTAAAATTCTTCCCGACCGGAAAACAGTGGAGCCGGTTACCAACGAAACAATCAAAAAATTAGTTAACGCATTACTTGCCGATTGTAATTCTATTGATTAAATGGCTTGGAAATCGTAACATTGTTGCCGATTCAGCATTAACACAACCAATGGCAAACCCGGAATTAATTGAACAACACAACCGAAAGCAATCATTCGTGTTTCGCTCTAAGATGTGGATGCTCATTCTGAAACGGCTTGCTACCAACAGTTTTTCCGCCACACGCAGGCAATCCCGTAGAAACGCGCTGAATAATGCACCCGTTATTGCCGCATCGCACACCGAATTGTGGAACAAACACGACAACAAACACAACTGGATCCTTACCGCCGGAAAAATAGAAAACCTGCGCGTCGCCGTACAACGAATCAACGGATTAGAAATACCTTCCAACACCGTTTTCAGCTTTTGGAAACACATAGGAAACCCGAATTGGGGCAAAGGTTATGTTGTCGGAAGGGAAATCAGGGAAGGTTGTATCATTCCTACTAAAGCCGGTGGTTTGTGCCAATTGTCAAACGCGCTTTACGATGCGGCGCTCAATGCGAATTTTGAAATCGTCGAACGACACAAGCACACAAAAGTCGTAAAAGGATCTTTGGCCGAACAAAACCGCGACGCGACCGTGAAATGGAATTACATCGATCTGAGATTCAGGTCAGAATACGCTTTCCGGATCGAAGCCCGGTTGAGTGGAACAGAATTGATCGTGCAATTCAAAAGCTCAGGAAAAGCAACCGGTGAAAGTGATGATTCCTTTGTTTCTCAACCTGTAGCATCGATCAACGATTGTTTTTCGTGCGGAAATACCACCTGTTTCAAACATCCGACCGGAAAAGAAATCGAAGAACGCACCGGAATTACCGCTTTTCTGCTGGATGAAGCCTGGCCGGAATTTGACACTTATATTTCCGAAAACGCACAGAAATCGGACTTTTTTGCCGTTTCGGTCCATAACAGCAGGTTGATTAAATCGGCAAAATATCGCTGGAAAAGTGGCTCCAACCGGCCGCGGCCGATAAAAGCAACCAATTTTGCAGCGTTGAAGCGCTCCATACAACTACGTTTAGCCGCCAAACGCAGACAAAACCCGTTTCAGGTCGCATTAAAAGCCGACAATCTTCTTGCAAGGAAATTGGTTCAATCCGTTCCGGTCGACTGCACACATATCGTTATCTCACAGAATTTACTGCCAACCGCCTGGCAATCGGGCATATTGGGCGGACGAACGTTTGATGTACTGATGACAAGGCTTCCGATGGAAATATTGCATCAACAACTCGACGAGGCACATCAGCAACATCCGGAAAGCGCCACATTAAACGATTTCAGAGCACCGGAAATACTTGTGAAGAAAGAACAACTTGCGCTTAACCAGGCAAGAAAGATCATTACACCTCATCGCGCGATTGCTTCGGTTTTTACACATAAAACGATCTTACTTGATTGGAAAATCCCCCAAGTGAAATCTGTAGAAACTCCGGGAACCGAAATCTTATTTCCGGCTTCGGCATTGGGCAGAAAAGGCGCGTATGCCATGAAAAAACTGGCGCAGGAACTCGATCTTTCCATAACTGTCTTAGGCAAAGCAACCGAACGCGAAGGATTTTGGGAAACCGTGGATATCAAATCATTCCGCGGCTTGGAAAACGTTGGATTGATCGTTTATCCCACAACTGTTGAACACCAACCGCGTTTACTTTTAAAAGCGTTGGCGATGGACATTCCCATCATTACAACTCCGGCAGCAGGTTTACCCGAAAGCGAGTTGGTAACCATTGTACCTACGAATGATTACGAAGCGCTGAAAGAAGCTTTTTTGGCGTATCAAGCTGAGCAGAAGTGATAGCCAAGCATAAATTTGTATCTTTCTTCCGTCTATGGAATACCGCGAATATCCTCCGTCGGCTGAGCTGGCGCCGTTTGTAAAATGTTTTTGGTCATTGGAAAGTGATGATGAAGTACACGAACGCGAACGGATTTTCCCGGACGGAAGTATCGAACTCATTCTTCATTACCGTGATTTCTTCCGGAAATATGATGAGGCCGGAAATGCGGTCATTCAGCCAAGAAGTTTTTTTCATGGTCAGCTGAAACGTTATTTCGAACTGCAGCCAATGGGCAAAGTTGGTGTTTTCAGCGTTCGGTTCCATCCTGCTGGTTTACGACCGTTTGTACCGTTCAGCATTGATGAAATCACCGATCTCACCGCTCCAACAGCAAAAGCCTGGGAAGAGAAAGCTGCTCAACTGGAAACCGATTTGTTGGCAGCCGAAAGTACCGAACAGCGTATTGCTGTGATCGAAATATTTTTGCTCAGCCAATTGAATCGGGATCATGTTGATCCAACCGTTGAAAAGTGCGTTGAACAGATCATTGAGCAATCAGGCATTACAAGCGTCGACGAAATTGCCCAACAGCAGGCAATCGGTAAACGGGTATTGGAACGCCGGTTTCAGCAAAGTGTCGGACTTTCACCTAAATTGTTTGCCCGCATTGTTCGTTTTAATTACGCTTTGCAACTAATCGAAAAACGTGATTTCAGTAATTTCACGACCGTTGCTTACGAAGGTGGTTTTTACGATCAGGCCCATTTTATCAAGGATTTCTACGATTTCACCGGGTTGAATCCAAAACAATACTTCTCGGAAAACCTGGAAATGGTGCGTTTCTTCAACCTTGGTTAAACAACGACGCATTTTTACAATTTTGCCTGCAAACCGATTTGCACCTTTGCTGAAAATTGACAAGCATGAAAAAAATCGTTATCCCTTTTACTATTATTGCCTTGCTTGCAGCATGTGCAGCACAACCAACAGCCGAATCAACTGAATCGACCGAACCGACTTATGAAGCACACAAACAAGCTTCATGGTTATTAGGCCGTTGGGAAAACAAGTCTGATCAGGGAAATTTGTCTGAAGTCTGGGAAAAGAAAAACGATTCGATCTACATCGGAGCATCTTATTTTGAAATTGGCGGCGACACTGTTTTTAGTGAAAGCATCGAATTGATTGAAAAAGAAGGCGTCCTTAATTATGTTGTTACCATTGCCGATGCCGGACAAGGTCCAACAGCATTTAAACTGACAAAATCATCCGATTCCGAATTGGTATTTGAAAATCCTAAACACGATTTCCCACAAAAAATCACCTACAATCACAAAGGAGATTCGGTAATCGCCGTTATTTCAGGAAAACAACAAGGCAAACCGCATCAGGAAACATTTGCCATGAAAAAAGTCAATTGATATTGTATGTAGCTCGGGACGCATCCCAAGCCAAATTGTGTTTTAAACACAATTTTGGACAGGTTCGCGATAAATCGCGAACCCACACAATCCACATTGAACATCCAAAAGGTTGGTAATGATAAATCATGACCATCCACACACCCAACACCAAAATATACCAACAAAAAAGCCCTGACAATTATCGTCAGGGCTTTTCAAAGGTCATCCTTTTCAATTAATCTTCAATTCTGTATTTCTTGAAAAACGCATCCCAATCCCACAGAAAATTCCCCACAACCGCATCCATACGTTTTAAGAAAAGCGGATTAGGTGCCTGCATTCTGCGGAAATATTCATCCTGGTAATCATTGAGGTCGTATTTATAGAAAACCGCTTTCGACATAGCGTACACCATGTTTTTTGACGGGTGATTGATCCGTAACATGAATTTCTGATAATCACGCACCGTTTCTTCGGCCTCGGCAGCTGATGCCTGCATCATTTTGCCCAGTTTATCAAAAATCAGTTGCTCTACGCGCACTGCTTGTTCCACTTCAAACGTACTTTCTAAGTACGAAAGATTGGCTACCATGACAACCATCGAAAACTGACCGTTTTTTTCTTCCTGGATATTCGGTGAGGTTATGAATGCAGGATCTTCGTTGATCAATTGAGCAACTTCTCCAAAACCATTCTCTACCATCTCCAGAATCCCGTTCATGAAAACGTTAGCTAACTGATTGTCTGATAATTTCTTTTTTAATAATGATCCTAGCATAGGTTTACTACAATATCGTTCTTACAAAGATAGACGCAATTGTATCAGCCAATTAGCTCTGTATTACTGAAATGTTAACGAAGTTATCAACAGCTTCAGGAAAGCAAATCTGTTTATTTTACAGAAAAAGATACCGATAACGGTTTGTAACTAATTGAACGAAGCACCATTTGAAATGTATACATTTGAACAACTGCATCTCTCTTTATGAAACTGCCGGCAACCATTTCAGGAATTATCGCCTTTGCACTCACAGGCATATTTATTTGCAGTTGTAACAATCCTTCAGCGCCAGAGAAGTTAGTTCAATCTAAAGTAACTGACACAAAAGAGGTTATCAACGAAACCATTCCTTCAAACGCATTGGTAGAAGCAAGACTAGAAGCTCCCACAGTTGTAAAAGTTGCTTTTGCCGTAAGTGGAAAACTGGAAAAAGGAGAATTGACACTGGAACAGGGAACGCATTTCAAAAAAGGACAGCTCTTATACCAGATCAACAACAGGGAAGCATTCGCGGCATTAAATCGTGTAAAAACAGAACTGGCAACGCGTCTGGTACAACTCATGCCTGAGATTGAAACGCAATTTCCCACTGAAAAAAACAAATGGGTACGGTTTATGGAAGAATTGAAGCCGCAATTTTTAACTCCCTCGCTTCCTGCTTTCAAAACATCCAAAGAACGCTATTTGTTTAGCGAAAAAGGTTGTTTAACTGATTATTACCGCTTGTTGGAAATGGAAACCAACATGGCCAATTATTTCTACATTGCTCCGTTCGACGGTACGGTGATCGCCATTTTGGAACAGCCCGAAAATCAAATTCGGGCTGGAAAACCGATTGTGCACATTGCTAAAAAAGAAGCATTGCACGTGAAAAGTGAAATCCCTATTAATTTGCTGAATACCTTTATGAAGCAATCACCATTGGTTTGCACCGTTCAGGGTGATACCATCGGAAAAGCCGTTTACAAATCACGCAACGGTCTCATCAATGAAAGAACACAAAAAATGCGTTACTGGTTTGACCTGAAATTATTCCGGAAACGACCGGTTTTTCATGGAATGAAGGTTCAATTGGTAATTCCCGAAGCTCAGCAAACAGTAGCAGCAAAAGTACCATTAACAGCTCTGAAAGGTGAATCTGTTCAAGTGTTGCAGAATGGAAAACTGATAGAAAAACAAATTTACGTTGTGCAAAGCGATTCGGATTCGGCTTTTGTAAGCGGCCTTAAATCAGGTGAAAAAGTAGTTGTCACTTTTCAGCAATCTGTTGATCCGAAAGCGGTTTACAAATAGCGTTAGTGATCCAGGTTACACAACTCGAAACGATAATTACTTCCTGTGCGCTCAAAAGAACCTTCCAATTGCTGTGTCAATAAACTAATCAATTCCAATCCGAAACCTTCACTGTCTTCCGGTTTTGCCTTCCAGCTTCCTGTATCGCTAAACTCCAGTAACAAGTGGTTTTCATCCGGCTGCGCGAGCCGAATAAAGATTTCTTTTTTTTCATTGCCAACGAATGCGTGTTTCAAAGAATTTGTCATCAGTTCGTTGATCAGTAATCCAAGCGGAACAACTGTTTGTAATCCAATGCGTTTCACATCCGACTGAAAATAACAGTTGCTGTCTTTGTGTTCTTTTCCGTAAGAAGTCATGATTTCGTGTGATAAATCTTGCAGGTAACTATCAAAATCGATGGTCGACAATTCCTTTTCCTGGTACAACTTCTGGTGAATCAGCGACATACTCATAATACGGTTTACCGCTTCGGCAAAATGACGTTTAGTGTCTTTCGATTTCACCTCTTCCCCGTGCATGCGCAGCAAACTGATGATAATCTGCAGGTTGTTTTTCACCCGGTGATGAACCTCTTTTACCAACGTGGCATTTTCTTCGTTCCGTTTCAGAATAACCTGATTTTGCTCTCCAAGCTCCTGATTAAGAAGAATTAACTGTTTTTCGGCATACACCTGGAAAAGCAAATACTGATGCAACAGGTAACCGATCATAAACAATCCCAAGGCTACTTCCACCAGAACTCCGCCGGACTCAAATACGGAAACCGGGCGTTTGATCGGAATGTCCGAATTAAAAAAGTACACGAGATGAGCAAGGATTGCTATTCCATTTAAAATGAGAAAAAAAACACCTGTCTTTCGGTTCAAACCGATAAATGAAAAAATGGTGACTGAAACAACCCAGATGAATTCAGTGACATGTATCGAGTCCATTTCAATGAAAAGCGAAACGGCAATCAAGACACTTCCAGTAATGGAATACATCCAGAATACATCCTGGTAACGCTTGGTTTTGCGCAGGTAAATCAATCCGAGAAAGCCAACAAACGCAGCAATCAGGTAAATGACAAACGCCACCGGATGGATCACCATGAGTGTTGATGCCAACAAAGTGAACACCAACATACAAATCATCGACAATCGCCACGTAAGCAGGTATTTACCTCGATCTGTGTATTCGGTAAAGAAAGGTGTTTCAGGGCTGAAAAATCGCATAGCTAACCTGGTGGCTTTTATTCTTAATCAACAATCAATGGTCCAAGTTACTTAATTCAAAATGATAAACACTCTCTGACCGTTCAAATTTTCCTTCCAGCTGGCACGTCAGCAAATCAATGAGTTCCAATCCGAAACCATGTTCTTTTTTCGCGTTCAGCCAGTGGCCGTCATCCGAATATAGCATCGTAATCACATTATCCGATTGCTGGTTCAACTCAATATTAATCGTTCCCGAATGTGCTTCTGTAAATGCGTGTTTAATAGAGTTGGTCATCAGTTCATTCACCAGCAATCCGATCGGAACAATGGTCTTTAGCCCGATTCGATCTACAGAAGCCTGAATATTACAATTGTAACGGATCTCGTTTCCGGTCGACGTAATAATCTCATTGGAAAGCTGACGCAAATAACCTTCGAAGTCAATGTTCGATAACTCCTTTCCGCTATACAAATTCTGATGAATGAGCGACATGGCCATGATCCGGTTAATTGCTTCGCCGAAATGCTGTTTGGTTTCCCTGGATTTCACCTCACCTCTGTGCATCCGCAACAAACTCACAATAATCTGGAGGTTGTTTTTCACCCGGTGATGAATCTCTTTTACCAACACAATATTTTCTTCGTTCTTGCGGGTAATAATCTGATTCTGGTCCGCCAAACCTTCATTTGCAAGCTTTAGTTGTGTCTCAGCATGTTGTTGAAAAAGCAGGTATTGATGAAAAAAGTAACCAATCACAAAAAAGGCCGCGGCAATTTCTAAAAAGCTTCCAAGCAATTCCAGGTTGGTCTGCGGTTCCTGTACTTCGATATTTTTGTTCACCCGCAAGATAAAATGGGCCGCAACAGAAACCAGGTTAATAGCCATAATTACCATGACCATTTTCCGGTTCAACCCAATGTGAGCAAATATGATAATGGCAGTAATCCAGAAAAATTCCTGGTAATGAATCATTCCTGTATCCAACTGAAGCGTGGCTCCGATTAAAATTGTTGAGCTGATAGCGTAAACACAAAAAACCGGGGAATAACTCTTTCTCTGCTTCAAATAAATGACTGACGAAGAAATAATTAAAAATATTGTGAAATAGAGGCCTGCCATAACAGGATTAATGAACATTACAGCACCTGAAAGCACCAAAAACAAAATCCCAAAAGTCACGGAGATGCGCCAAATCAGGATATATTTCCCCTGATCGGTATACTGCGAATAATGTGAAATGTCAGGTGTAAAAAATCCCATCGCATTCATTTACATCCCGTAAGGAACGAAAAAAAGTGGGATTTACAACATCTGAACGATCATTTTCGTTTGCGGAAATAATTGTCGTTGTATTCAATCGGTGAAATATGCATCACTACCGTGTCGCCTTTGTAAAACAGCGGATAGTTTTGTTCCTTTTTATTGAACATCACATATTCGTATTCATCCAAAACAGGAAGTTGTGTATTGGAAAACTCGTATTTATCGAGCTTCTTGCCATTTTTATAGACAATCATTTCGCTCTTTTTCGTGATTTTCAACGTGTACTTATCCGGAACTTCAGACGGTTCTATTTTGGTTCCGTTATTAAACGAGCAAATAAAATCGTATTCGCCGATCAAAAAAGCCAAATCACCCGAAATAACCTGGTCGCGCTGAAAAGAAGCACTCACAAAAAACAAACCGATTACCGCGATCATACGCAACGGTTTCATCCAACTTTTTGATTTCATTACTTTGGGTTTTAAATCTGTTTTGTATCAAAAATACCGTTGTCTGATGAAAGAAACAAGCGCATCGCTTGAAAACGGCTGACTTAAAGTGTAAACCGCTCTCTTGGTTGAGCGATCCCTGCCAAAGGTGTTCTTAGCAGTATCTTTATTCCCGTAGTAGAAGTGTAAATAATTCCCACGAATGCACGAATTTCAGCTCGGCTAACGCACTCGCCTGATTTCATAAAATACATCCAATTTATTGCTAACTATTATAGAGCGCGTCCGTTAGGCGCGCAAAAAATTCGTGCATTCGTGGGAAAGAAAAAGTATGACATTCGATGGAACAGCCCATATTTCTGCCAAATGCGTGTCACTTCTTTATCCGCAATTACGTTTTAGTTATATTTGATATTCAAACTTACCTGTGAAAAACGCGTGGTTGTATTGTTTACTCGTGCTGTCTGTTCCGTTTTGGGGACATGGTCAGGATATTCACTGGTCGCATGTAAACCGGCAGCCACTTTATCAGAATCCCGGGAATACAGGCTTATTCGTGGGTGACATCCGAATTACCGGCAATTACAAAGATCAGTGGCGCCAGGTAAGTGTTCCTTTTTCAACGTTTGCAATAGCCGGCGATGCCAAGTGGAAAGCCAAAGATTTAAGCGGTGGTTTACTGTTTTTTTACGACCAAGTGGGCGATGGAACGTTCAAAACCTTCGAGCTGCAGGGTTCGGTTGCCAAACAACTGAAATTGAGTTCCGATTCGATGCATTGTCTTTCCGTGGGTTTGCAATTCGGGATGAATCACCGGCAGATGAACACGAACGCGTTTTACTTCGATAATCAATTCAATGGTATCAATTTCGATCCGACGCTTCCCAGCAACGAAGTCTTCGCCAACGATGCTCGCACCAATATTTCGGCAGCAACCGGAGCTGTTTATTCGTGGAATCGAACAGCCAACGAGAAACTAACCGCGGGAATTGCAGGATTTAACCTCAACAGGCCCAACCAGGGATTTTACGGACAAAAAATCCCCCGCGACAGGCGTCTGAGCGTGTTTGCCATTTACGAAAAACCAATCAATACCGACTGGACTATTTTACCCGGATTATCGTTTAATATGCAGGGGAAATACCGCGAGTTATTGGTCGGCGGACAAGGACGTTATACACTTGTTAACCGCCTGGGAACGTATCGTGCTGTCGACGGTGGAATCTGGTTCCGCAGCCGCGATGCGATTATCATTCGTGCCGGAGTTGCAATCCAAAACTGGTCGGTAGCGCTTAGTTATGACACTAATATTTCTAAACTTACACCTGCGAGTAACCTTCGCGGCGGTTTGGAGTTATCAGCACATTACATCATTACCCGGTTCAAGCCGAAAAACACCATTCACCGCGTATGTCCAGACTATATCTGATTGGTTTATTTTCGCTGCTTTCATGGGGAAGTATTGCTCAGAATGAATTGGGGAAATACCTCGAATTTGCTGATCAGCAATACCAGAAAGGCGATTACATCTACGCATTGACGTATTACGAAAAAGCGATGGAAATCGATTCCAATTCGGTGAGCATCCTCTGGAAATATGCCGAAACCCTGCGCGCTTACAAAGATTACCGCAAAGCTTCTTATTACTACGAAAAAGTCTATAACAAAGAAGAAGCAGCCATTTATCCGTATAGCTTGTTATACTGGGCGCTGATGGAAAAACAAAACGGCCATTATGCAGAAGCAATCGAATTGTTTAAACGCGCTAAAAAGAAATACGCTAAAAACAAAAAAGATTACACGTATCTCAAAACCAAGCGCGAACTCGAATCGTGTTTGTGGGCGCAATCTGCCTTGAAAGATACAATGGAGATCAACTCGCTGAAATTACCGGAAGGTTTAAACACTGTCAATTCGGAATTTGGCCATGGTTTTGTTGATTCGCTGTTTTTGCTTTCTTCGCTTCGGGCCGATTCGGTTGGCGGGAACGAGGAAATTTACGATCCGTCCTACACCAACCAATTGTATACCTTCCCCATTCATGATTCTACTTCGGTTTCGTTACAGGCCGAACGGATTCAGGCGCTTTCTCAAGCCGGATTTCACACAGGAAACGGAACTTTCAGCCTCGACGGAAAACGTTTTTATTTCAGTCAGTGTACCGGCGACGAAATGCAGTTCAATTGTCAAATCGCCGTTTCACGTTACAGCAATGGAAAATGGTCGAAACCGGAATTGCTGGGTGATATCATCAACGAACCCAATGCCAATACCACCATGCCTTCTATTGCTTTGTTCGAGAAAGAAGAAGTGCTGTTTTTCGCCTCCAATAAAGAAGACGGAAAAGGCGGAATGGATTTGTATTTCTCGACGATCAAAAACGACGGAAATCAATTCGGAAAAGTACGCGCCGTTCCGAAAGTAAATACCATCGATAATGAACTGGCGCCGTGGTATGATTCAAAAGAACAAAAACTTTACTTTGCTTCATCCTGGTGGAATGGATTTGGTGGTTATGACGTTCACTTTTCGCCGATGATCAACGGAAGTTTTGCCGAAGTGGTCAATGTTGGACTTCCATTCAATAGTCCGGCCAATGACCTGTATTACTTCGAAAAAGGCGATTCGGTGTTTGTTTCCAGTAACCGTCTGGGGGTGGAATACGCCAAAAACCCGACTTGCTGCAGCGACATTTTTGCTTACGCACCGCCGGTTGTGATCATTCCCGAAACCAAGATCGAAACACTCATCGACTTGAACAGACGATTACCGGTGACACTTTATTTCCACAACGACGTTCCTGATCCACGCTCGCATGAAACTACGACAAGAGTGAATTATACAGACAGTTACGACAATTACGTGGCGATGATTCCCGAATACAAAAAGGAATATGCCAAAGGCCTTTCAGGTGATCGTGTTATTGAAGCTGAAGAAGATATTGAAAGTTTTTTTACCGAATATGTGGAGCAAGGTGTGCGCGATTTACAATTGTTTAAAACCTTGTTGTACGAGGAACTTCAAAAAGGATTCCGTATTCGGATCAGTGTGCGCGGTTTTGCTAGTCCGCTGGCAAAAACTGACTACAACGTTGCGCTTACCAAACGACGGATCGCTTCATTGGCAAATCACCTCAAAGCATGTGATGGCGGCATTTTCGCTCCATACCTGGATGGAACTGCACTCAACGGCGGAAAGCTGGAAGTAGTCGGCGTTCCTTTCGGAGAATACACGGCCGACCAAATCACGAGCGATAATCCGAATGATTTGAAAAACTCGGTTTTCTCAAGAGCTGCCGCGCGTGAACGTAAGATCGAAATTCAAAGCGTAAGTTACCTCGACACCGATAGCCTGTTCTTTTTGGTAGATGTGGAACCTACTTCCATTGTTTTAGGGAAAATCAGTACAACTGCTTCGTTGAATAAAATATTTTCGGTGTACAACACAAGTGGTAATCCGCTAACGATCCAAAAAGTGGTGGTGCAAGATTCATTATTCCAGGCGCGGTTCAATCCGGTGATCGGTGTTTCTAAACGTAGTGAGATCACTATTTCTCCCGTAAAACCATTGCCTACCGGAATTTTCTCATTACCAATGGACCTTTATTTCGAAGGATTTGAAAAACCTATTCGGGTGATGATCCTCGGTGAAGGAACCAATTAGATTTCAGATTAACAGATTACAAATTGTAGATTACGTCCAATCTGTAATCTGCCAATTTGCAATCTGTTAATTTATATCTGTAATCTGATTTGACCCATCAAATATTCTCTAAATCCGCCTGGCGCATGCCGCCAAAGAACTTCACAATTTTTTCTCCCACACCGGGCACTTCCACATGAATGATGTAAACACCGCTCGATATCGGGATTCCATGTGAATTCTTCAAATCCCAATCGACCGAAGTGATCTGGTTATCCTTTTTAAAAGTGCGAACCAACTTACCGCTCACGTTGTAAATCGTAACCGTACATTGATCAGGCAGGTTCGTTATTTTCACACGATTGTCCAAACGCGAGCGTTCGTATTCAGAAAACGCGTAATACGGATTCGGAACCACATTGATCAGATCCAGCACACTAGCCAGTTGTTCCTGGTTCGCTGTGGTTGTTTTGATGTCATCCATACTCCAGCCATACATCGGTTTCCCACCGTTTAAGTTTGTTGCAACGCGATCTTTGTACTCGCGGTTGACATGTACATTGATCGTCACGTCGGTTTCACGTAAATCATGTCCCGGACTCAATACCGGATTGGCAATCCACATCAAACTCTCGAATAAATCACCGTAAGACGCTGTTGTAGCGGTTGTGTATTGATCATACACCCAATCGTTTGCACCATCGTAATAAGGAGTCGGTGTAAAAAAACCGCCATTTCCAACTTCAGTACCGAAAACATAAATCGGATGTTGTCCACCCATAACCGGAATGCCATTTTCATCAACGATAGTCTCGGTTGGATTCCATTTCATGTCAGCCCCGTTTTCACCACCAAGGAACGAATTCTCGCCAAATGCCAGGTGCAAACGTGCTCCGGTTTCCAGATCAATTGCATAACCCGGGAACCAGCTCATTCCCATCGTTTGGGTTACCTCGCTGGCATTGTATCCAGGATCATCCAATTTTCGACCGGCTTTATCAACTGATGGTGATTTACGCAATTCGCCCGGTTTTCCACCACCGGCATTCAGGTTTTCATCACGCCCGAGTTCAACAACCACACAACGTGTCCATTTTGATTGATCATTCGTAATAACCAGCTTAATACTTGGCAGGAACGAAATACTGGCCCGTGCACGTGATCCGGAGAACGAAGAAAAGTTCTCAGGGTACGCCAACGGCATAAAGTCACATTGGTAACCTGTTACACGGTGCGGTGCAATTCCACCACCCAATAATTTGCTGTATTGCTCCTTTACATCTTTTCCAACCTCGTCTCTATAACAGCACGGATTCAGATAATCCGGTGGTAAAGGATCGCATTCCGTGGCCTGATCGGGTGAATAAGTCCCCGTTCTGATCCAGTTGGTCGGGAATAGCTGCGCATCATCTTCTACGAACCGCAGCCATCGCTTTGACGAATCGGCAAATGTATACGAAGAAGAAATCGGATCAGTATATTTTAAAGTTTCATTACCTCCATTTCCGATAAAATAGTGTTGCTTCTGGTAAATCTGTACCGAAACACCCCATTTCGGGATCAGTTGTTCGTTGTCAATGGCAATCGTGGTTTCAGAACTTACCGAATCCAAGAGTTGTCCGTCTTTTTCATCGTATTGATAAATCACCCAACCAGCTGTATCGATATCAGAATAGTTGCGGAATTTACATTGGAAATACCCCCCCGCAAGATTCAGCGGATCAATCACTTTAACATTGATCGGCCCGCTGCCGTAATCGTATTCGGGATCTTCCATGTAGCCATTAGCGACAATTTCATTCTCGGATGCAGACGTCAAGCGCAAAGCATTATTTCCGTTTCCGAAACCGTCGAGTCGCGTGATTCGTGGCGTTTGACCGTAAGTTGCACTTTGAATGGTACCACCCAATTCAGGTGAAGGATTGTGCGGAACGGCCGCGGCGGCGATCAAAGGAGTTCCATCGGCATTGATGCGCGAACGCAGATACGGTTTTTTCTGACCATCCAGCTTTGTTGCATCGTTCGGGTCGTAATCCTTAAAATTGTTATAACCATAAGCTACTGCGAGGTAATAATAGCTTTTGTGATTCACCAGGGTTCGCGATCCGCTCGCAAACAAGTCTTCTGTGATGCGGAATGTATGTTGAATTCCTTCATCGGCTCCGTCTACTTTTTCAACCGGAATAGAATATTTCAGGTCTTCGTCGTATTCAAAATTCACCAATCTACCTATACCATTTTCCACATCACACTGAGCTACCAGGCGTGCTTTGGTTTCGTCGCCCAAATCGGTCACCGACACTTCATCGCTGCGCAATTGAAAGATCTGGTAACCTTCGAATCGGTAGAAACGGTCGGTAAAAGCAGGATCGATATTGATTTTATCTTCCTCAATGTAATCTTCCTGTTCTTTTCTGTAATTGTTTGAAAGGCCTTTCGGATTGTCGAGCATCAGTATCAATTCATTGTTCAGTTCCTGGATTGTCAACACCGGCGCATGAGGTGGTTCCATAATGCGGAAACAATTATCAAACAAGGCTTGTGCTTTTGTATCTGCCGTTTTCAAAGCATCAACAGAAGCAAAAATACTTCCTTCGTTGCTGCGGGCAAATACGATCCCAACTGTAATATTATTCACCGCTCCCGGACGCAATGTAAACGGTCCTGCAGATTGTACAAAACGACGGTCGCCTGATTGTGTACTGGCACCACCATTTCCCTGCGGATCAAATTCCGACCAGTCAAACCCGGGGTTATTCCCTTGTGTTCCCCAATCAAACGGATCTGAATCAGCAGGAAACATATAATCGGCTGGCATATTAGGCAATCCTCCGGGCGAGGAACCAATTCCTGTTCCTCCGTAAACCATCTCATCATTGAAACGCCATAATCCCTGCATGTAATTATAGAATTGCAGCGCACTTTCGGGATCCGATTGTGCTTGCGGGCCATTTCCGGTATAGTACACAAAACGACGCATTCCAAAACGTTCGTTGTCGGCAACACCGTCTCCGTAACCGATTCCCAACCCCGGATAAACAATTCCTCCGGCGGCAATAGCCATAGCTGTTCGCAATGAAGAATCGCCTGTAGTGATCAACGGATTATCTACTCCGTCAGGATCCTGGTAAGGCCCTTCAAAAAAGTCGATTCCCACTGCCGGTGGATTTTGTCCATATCCTACTCTTCCCGATTGTGTTTCGTCATTTAAGTCACCGTTGTAGATGTATCCCAACCCACGGCTCACATCACAACCAGCATAATCATCTGCGTTTCCACCCAAATCCACATCGGCGTATTGTGAGAAATACGTATTGTGCAAGGTTTGTGTTCCGCGGTTAATGAGTTCATAATTGAAAAAGGTCATTTTATTGATCTCATCATCAGTCGCAAAAGAGAAGGCTTGCGCCCTGATTTCCATTCCGATGCCCGCTCCACCTGATTCGGTGTGAATATTTCCCTTATCGTTGAATACCCACCAATGTGTTTCGTCACCGTACAGTGAAATCCTTCGGTCAACACCGCATTCAATGTCATCGTGTCCCAGGATATCATCATACCACGGGTAATCGCCATCCGCCGGATCGTAAACCAAATCCTGATTGCGGTCATAATAAGGCGCCAGGAACGGGTCCTGGTTCAACGTTGTATTTCCGTTTCCGGGCCAGGCATTGATCCGCGCCATGACCTCATTGTCGGGCATATCGATTTCTGCACAAGCCACCGGATCAGCGACGGGAATATTACTCGGATCACATTCCCACCAGGTAATAAATGCAATGACTTCCGCCTTGCGAATGGTAAAAATATTGTCGTAAGTAGCACAAACCAACGGATCTATGTTTCCATCACCGTAGTCACGACGTGCGCCATCACCCTGTGGAATCAATGGCGTATAATTACCACTTCCGGAATTGACGGTCAATGGGCCGGGCCAGAAATCGTTTCCATCCGATCTGAATTTTACGGCAGCAATTTTTAACTGCCCGTTTGTGTCCGTGCCTCCAATCCACAATGACGCAGCATAAATAGCCGTTGCATCGCCCGTTTTGGGGACTTTGTAGGTCGCTACGTTATTCGCGCGGTCCAGAAATAAGAGTCCGCCGGTTTCCAATTGACAGCTTACATCGTTAAAATCCATCGTAAGCCGGTAATTGGCCGGAGCGCAGTTAGCACCACGTGTCTGAGCGACCGGTTTGTTGGAAATGCCTGATTTGCTCTTTCCATGATCATCGTTGTAACCGAGCACAGCGGTGACCGACAACAGGAATACCCCTGTTGTTACAAGTTGTAATATCTTTCTCATAATCGTTTTCTTAGACTGACAGGTGAGGTTCGCAATTGATCGATCAAAATCGGAACTTCTTATTTGTTTCAGGTTACTATGAAGAACGTATGTTAGCTAAAAGTGGTTGGGAGAAATCCGAAAATCGCCAGTTGGCAAGGGTTTTGTTTTCGACAAACAGCACCTGATTTCTCTTTTCACGGTTTCTAACTGCATCAGCACAAAACGTTATCTTTGTGCATTAACTCTTTATGCATGTCAGAAGCAACGACCGTAATTACTCCAAAACGCCCTAGATTAAAATTCATTGATATGGCACGTTCGATTGCCATTTTGCTGATGCTTGAAGGGCATTTTGTGCATGATTCGCTCGATCCCGCATACATTGACCCTAATCATCCGGTTTACGCAACCTGGTTGTTTATCCGCGGCTTTACTTCTCCGATATTCCTTACGGTAACAGGTTTGATCTTCGTATACCTGATGTTAATGGACCGCCATATATCTTACTCCAAAAATATTCGTGTTAGAAAAGGTGCCGTGCGGGCGCTTGAATTGCTGTTTTGGGGATATTTATTGCAGCCGGGCGCATTCCACGTATTGCAATGTATCGGAATGGGAATCGGAATGATCTTATTGATTTTTGGGCTTTACAAGCTTATTAAACGCATTCCGCTGTGGATCTATTTTCTCATTGCCGGCATGACGCTTTTCTTTTTCGGGATGGAACTCAATACATTGCCACCCGGAGAAGGCTGGCCCAAAAACGCTCCTGATTTTGTACAGAATATGTTTCATGGTCCAAGTAACCGGGCAATTTTTCCCATTGTTCCCAATATGGGTTTCACCATGATCGGAGCGATGATCGGTTGCTGGCTGCATGATTTCAGTAAATATGTACAGCGTTGGCGGTTTGCGTTCATTTTTATTACTATCGGCGCCCTTTGTTTTTTCCTCACCGATCAGATCCTTGGTACAGTAGACTGGCTCGTTTCATCGATTATGGGAGACATTAAATTCAAAAACATTACCATGAACTGGATCATGTACAAAGTCGGCATGGTTTTTATGGTACTTGGTGTGTTGATGATTATAGAAAAACTGATCGGCGAAGTAAAACAAAACCTGTTTTTGAAAATCGGGCAGAATACGCTTTCTATCTACATTGTACACATGATTGTATTGTATGGGGCCATCACAGGATTCGGATTAAATCGATTGTTCAGCCAAAGCCTGACTCCATACGAAGCAGCTTTAGGCGCGTTATTGTTCATTATTTTGTTCATTGTTTTTACGCGTTACATCGACCCGCTTCGAGCTGTTTATAATAAAATTTTAGCAACCGTTTTACCTTGGAAACGTCCAAAATCAGCATAGCAGAGTACCAATGAAACGCATTTTATCACTTTTAGTTTTTTTAGTTTGCCTGCAAGCGGCCTATACCCAGCAGCTCAATGTTATTTTCATCGGGAACAGTTACACGCATTACAACAACATGCCCAAAATCTTTGAGCACCTGGCAGAGTCTAAAGGCAAGAACGTATATGCCGATTCTATTGCCGTAAGCGGAAGTACTTTAAAGGAGCATACAGATCGCCCGTCGACATTCAAAAAAATCAAATCACGTAAATGGGATGTTGTAATCATCCAGGGATTTAGCCGCGAATTAGCACAGGATTCAGCTACCATCGCTACCACAACCATTCCTTATGCACGAATCCTGATCGACAGTATTGAACGCTACAACCCGTGTGCAAGCATTTATTTTTACATGACATGGGGCTACGCCGATGGTTATGCACTTGATGAAAGGAACGACACGTATGAAAAAATGCAGGAGAATGTAAAACGGGGTTATTTCCAGTTAAGCCGCGTGTTTAAATTTCCGATTGCGCCTGTAGGAATGGTTTGGCAGCAAGTGCGGGAATTGCATCCTGAGATCAACTTATATGTTCCTGACAAAGAGCATCCGAATCCAAGCGGAAGCTTTATCGCTGCCTGTACTTTTTACGCAGCTATTTTCAAGGAAAGCCCAAGCGGCGGAACAGCTCCCGAACGTGTGCCTCTGGCAGTGGTTTCACCCATAGAGCGTGTTGCAGAAAAAGTCGTGTTAAACAACATGGACATCTACAACCTCGATACGATTCAACATCCTGCACTGGAAATTCCACCGGTGCTCAATTTTAACATCGCAGAATCGTGGACCAATATTACGATCACCAATAAAACGAGAAATTGTCCGGATGTCAAATGGGATTTCGGCGACGGAAGTACATCGCGCAAACTAAATCCGAAACACTATTACCAAAAATCGGGTACTTATACTGTTACGCTGAACGTCTATAAAAACTGTCAGCATTACATTCTCAAAAAGCGCATCACTGTTTCGAAGGAAGACAAGTATGCCACCACCAAACCGAAGCCGAAGAAAAAGCCAACCGGAAAGAAATGAGTTCGTGAGTTTGTCCGTTTTATCCGTTTATTAAGTTTCAACTCACCAACTGATAAAACTAAAAAGGACCTCGTTTCGGAGATCCTTTTCAATTATTCTATTTCTTGTTTAAGCTAGTCGAATGCGATTAGCTATTTCGTTTAGTTCTTCAGCGCTTAATGAAAGCTTTTCCTGCGCGAAATTCATGTCACTGACCTGGTTCATCGGAATAAGGTGAATGTGCGCGTGAGGTACTTCTAAACCGATCACAGACACGCCGATCTTCTTACAAGGGAACGCTGCTTTTATCTTATGCGCAACGGTTTTGGAAAACACCATCATTTCTCCCAGCAAATTATCTTCCATATCAAAGATATAATCCACCTCTGTTTTCGGAATCACTAAAACGTGGCCCTTACGAAGAGGCATGATGTCGAGAAATGCCAAAAACCGGTCATTTTCTGCTACCTTATGACAAGGAATTTCGCCTGCCACAATTCTGGAAAAGAGCGTTGTCATTAACGTGTAATATCTATAATTTCAAACTGCATGGTGCCATTAGGTGTTTGAATATCGGCAATGTCACCAACTTTCTTTCCTAACAAACCTCTTCCGATTGGAGAATCAACCGAAATCTTTTTTGCTTTTAAATCGGCTTCGCTTTCCGCAACCAGGGTATACTGCATTTCCATTCCGTTGGAAACGTTTTTGATCGATACGGTAGACAGAATGAATGCTTTGGAATTATCGATTGTCGAATTATCAATAACACGTGCTTTGGAAATTAATTCTTCCATTTTGGAAATCTTCATTTCCAGCAACCCTTGTGCTTCTTTTGCTGCGTCGTATTCGGCGTTTTCAGATAAATCGCCTTTGTCGCGGGCTTCTGCTATTTGCTCCGAAATCATAGGACGTTGAACCGATTTCATATCGTACAACTCGTCCTTCAATTTCTTCAATCCTTCTTCTGTATAATAAGCAAATTCTGACATATTCATTAACTTTTGTTCGGCTATATATAACAACAAGAGAGCCCATTGGACTCTCCTGTTAAGCAAATATAACGTTTTTCGGTATTATTTCAAACTGATTGTTACACCAAATGTATGAACAACTCCAAATTTACCAGCTAAGCGCATAGCATATTGTAAGCCTAATGCAGATTTGTTTTTACCTACCAGTGCATCGGCAGAAAAACCTGCTGTCAAACCAGACATAGCGTTCGCCTGGTTGTCTGCATCAAACATTTTACGTTCGATTACATAGCCTGCACGAACGTTAAACGCTGCCTTTTCAGTTGTCATTCCATAATCCAAACCAATACGGTACTGATCATACTGGAATGAGTTAGCTGAAAAACCTAAAGCTGCGATCAACTTATTGTTTTCATTAAAGATGAAATCGTAAGATCCGCCGATATTCAACAGAGAAGGCAATTCATACGTCGCAGAGCGTTGCTCAAGCGTAGCAATATTACCGTCATTCAAATAGTTGATTTCAGTAGACAAACCATCACCTTTGTAACGCATTACAGGACCAACATTTTTCAATGCAATACCAAATTTAACCTGGTCTTGCTCACCTGTCACATAACGGATTCCTGCATCAAATGCAATCCCGTTTGCTTTCAGGTTGGAAATGTTTTCACTGATTACTTTGAAGTTAACTCCACCATAAATACTGGACGAGAAACTACGTGCGTACCCTAAGTTGAAAATATTCATACGCGGGCTGAAAACCCCGATTCCACCTTCAGGAAGATCTACGGTAGTTACATCGATATCCCCAAAATTTAATGATTGGATGGAAACCGCGATTACACTTGACTCGGAAACGCGTTGTGCAATACCTGCACTGCTCAAACCGATTCCTGCGCCGCCTAACCAGTTGGTGTAGTCGAATTTGATTTGCGTTTTATCCGTAAATGCCAATCCGGCAATATTGGTAAACGTTGCCTCTAATCCATTTACGTGAGAGATTCCCGCGTCACCGATAGCAGCACTTCGTCCCCAGGGATTGATTAGCAGTTGAGAAGCGCCGGCAGAACCGACACGATCTTCATTTCCGGCGAAGAGCCCGGAGCAGCTCAATACTGCTCCGGCAACTGCCGTATATTTTAAGATTTTATTCATTCTTTTCATAGTCTTTGCTTAATGAAGTAAAGATTAAATATTCTCTAAATCGATCTGTCTCATTCCACCGAAGAACTTCACAATTTTCTCTCCGACACCCGGCACATCCACATGAATAATGTAGATACCGCTTGAAATCGGAATTCCTTTTGAATTCTTCAAATCCCAGTCAATCGAGGTAACCTGATTGTCTTTCTTGAACGAACGGATCAACTTACCGCTTACGTTGTAAATGGTAACCGTACACTGGTCAGGAAGATTTGTGATTTTCACACGGTTATCCAAACGGGTACGTTCGTATTGAGAGAATGCGTAATAAGGATTCGGAACAACATTAATGATGTCCAACACGCTCGCCAATTGTTCCTGGCTTGCAGTAGTCGTTTTGATATCATCCATACTCCACCCGTACATTGGTTTACCCCCGTTATCGTTGGTAGCGACCCAGTCTTTGTACTCCTTGTTAACGCGAGCTTTGATTGTTACACCAGTCTCCAACAGATCATGACCTTCGGACAAAACAGGATTGATAATCCATGTAAGGCTTTCGAACACATCACCATAAGATGATGTTGTAGCTGTAGCATATTGATCGTAAACCCAGTCATTGCTTCCATCATAGTAAAGTGACGGTGTTTGGAAACTTCCGTAACCAACTTTGTAACCATAAATGTAGATCGGATGCTGACCACCCATTACAGGTGTTCCGTTGTTGTCTACGATATTAGATGTAGGGTTCCAGATCATGTCTGCACCGTTTTCACCACCCAAGAAGGAGTTTTCACCAAATGCCATGTGCAAACGAGCACCTGATTCAAGGTCAATTGCATAACCAGGGAACCAGCCCATACCCATAGGTTGGGTAACTTCACTTGCATTGTAACCGGCATCACCTAATTTCCTGCCGTTTTTGTCAACAGAGGGAGATTCACGTAATTCACCTGGTTTACCACCACCAACATTCAGGTTTTCGTCACGGCCAAGTTCAACGATCACACAACGTGTCCATTGAGACTTGTCGCTTGTAATCACAACGTCAACACTTGGAAGGAACGAAATACTTGATCTTGCTCTTGAACCAGAGAAAGATACGAAGCTTGCAGGGTAAGCCAATGGCATGAAATCACATTGGTAACCAGTTACACGATGCGGAGCCATACCACCTCCGAGCAATTTACTGTACAACTCTTTCGGATCTTTTCCAACCTCGTCGTTATAACAGCATGGGTTCAAATAATCATCCGGAAGCGGATCACATTCTGTTGTTTGATCAGGAGAATAAGTTCCTGTACGGATCCAGTTTGTCGGGAACGTTTGTGCATCATCCGGCACAAAAGACAACCAACGCTTGGATGAATCTGCAAATTCATACGAAGAAGAGATCGGATCGGCGTACTTGGCAGCCTCATTACCTGAACCTGATGGAATATAATGCTCATTTTGATAAATCTGAACCGAAACACCCCATTTTGGAATGATTTGCTCGTTGTCATTTTTGATCGTAGTCTCAGAAGTTGCCGAGTCAATCACACTTCCACCTTTTTGATCATAACGGTAAATCACCCATGAAGCTGTATCGATATCCGTATAGTCACGGAATTCACACTCGAAGTAACCACCAACAAGGTTCAATGGATCTACAACTTTAACGTTGATCGGTCCACCTCCGTAATCATACTCAGGATCTTCCATGTAACCGGTAGAAAGGATTTCGTTGGTTGAAGCTGTTGTCAGTTCCAACGCATTGTTTCCGTTACCGAATCCATCCAAACGCGTGATACGCGGTGTTTGTCCGTAAGTTGCATTTTGTATTGTACCACCCAACTCAGGAGCCGGATTATGTGGTACTGCAGGCATCGCCAACAATGGTGTTCCATCCGCATTGATACGGGAACGTAAGTAAGGCAATTTCTGTCCGTCAAGTTTGGTTTGATCGTTCGGATCGTAATCCTTGAAATTGTTGTAACCGTAAGCTACTGCAATGTAGTAGTAAGTCTTATGGTTTACCAACGTTCTTGAGCCACTGGCGAATAAATCTTCCGTAAGACGGAATGTGTGACGAATACCATTGTCTTCACCATCTACCTTTTCAACAGGAATCGAGAATCCAAGTTCTTCATCAAACTCAAAGTTTACCAAACGATCTACTCCGTTTTTAACATCACACTGTGCTACCAAACGTGCTTTCGTTGCATCCTGAATATCGGCAACAGTAGCCTCATCATTGATCATTTGGAAAATCTGATATCCTTCGAAACGGTAGAAACGATCTGAGAAACTAGGGTCGATATTAATTTTATCTTCCTCAATATACTCCTCGTTCTTATTGTTTGATTGCGACGGGTTATCCAACATCAGGATCAACTCATTATTCAATTCCTGGATAGTCAACACAGGAGCGTGAGGTGGTTCCAAAATACGGAAACAGTTATCAAACAAAGCCTGAGCTTTTGTATCGGCACGTTTCAAAGCATCTACAGAGGCGAAGATACTTCCTTCATTACTACGTGCAAACACGATACCAACTGTAATGTTGTTTACCGCACCCGGACGCAATGTAAAAGGACCGGCAGATTGAACGAAACGACGGTCACCTGCAGGGTTACTAGCACCACCATTTCCTTGAGGATCAAATTCTGACCAGTCAAATCCAGGGTCGATACCTGCAGTTCCCCAATCCAATGAATCGGAATCACCAGGGAACATATAGTTTGCCAAAATAGTTGTTACACCGGAAGAAGGGCTGAATCCTGTACCACCATAGTAAGAATTGTCGCCAAAACGCCAAACACCTTTCATGTAGTTGTAGAACTGAGCAGCACTACTTGGATCTGACTGAGATTGAGCAGCGTTACTTGTATAGTATTTAAACAAACGCATACCGTAACGCTCGTTATCAGCGATACCATCACCGTAACCGATACCCAAACCTTTGTATACGATACCTGTATCTGCAATTGCAGCAGCAACTGTTGGAGTTGTAACGATACCAGTAATCGGATCTGTTACAGGACCAACGTTATCTCTACCGTCAGCATCCTGGTAAGGACCTTCAAAGAAGTCAATTCCAAGTGCCGGAGGGTTTTGCCCATATCCTACTCTACCTGATTGAGTTTCGTCATTCAAGTCACCATTGTAGATATATCCTAGTCCACGCGTAACGTCACAACCAACGTAGTCATCATTGTAGTTACCCAAATCAGCATCAATATATTGTGCAAAGTAAGTGTCATACAATGTTTGTGTACCACGATTAATCAACTCGTAGTTATAGAACGTCATTTTATTGATCTCGTCATCGGTTGCAAAAGAGAAAGCCTGTGCTCTGATCTCCATACCAATGGCTTGACCACCTGATTCAGAGTGAATATTTCCTTTATCGTTGAATACCCACCAATGTGTATCATCACCAAACAAAGAAATACGACGGTCAACACCACATTCGATATCATCACGTCCAAGGATGTCATCATACCACGGGTAATCACCATCCAATGCGTTGTAATACAAATCCTGATTACGGTCATAGTAAGGAGCCAGGAACGGATCCTGATCCAAAGTAATGTTCCCATTACCCGGCCACGCGTTGATACGAGCCAATACTTCGTTATCCGGAGCATCTACTTCATCACATCCTTCGAAATTAGGATTGAACGGATTGGGATTATTACATTCCCACCAGGTAATGAATGCTACAACTTCAGCTTTACGAATCGAGAAGATGTTATCGTAAGTTGCACACACAGCAGGATCAACGTTGGCGTCACCATAATCATGTGTTGTATTGTCAGCTTGTGGCACCAACGGATTGTAGTTACCAGAACCGGCGTTTGTAGTTAACGGGCCAGGCCAAAAGTCATTACCATCCTGACGGAACGTAACCGCAGCCAGTTTAAGCTGACCATTTACATCTGTACCACCCATCCAAAGTGACGCTGCGTAGATCGCAGTCGCATCACCTGTTTTAGGCACTTTATAAGTCGCAACACCATTTGCACGGTCAAGGAACAAAAGTCCTCCCGTTTCCAACTGACAACTCACATCATTGAAGCTCATTGTCAGACGGTAGTTTGCAGGAGCGCAGTTGGCACCCCGCGTCTGAGATACAGGTTTGTCCTGAATCCCTGATTTGCTCTTACCGAAGTTTTCATTGTAACCAAAGACCGAGCTTATGGTTAACATCGCAACTCCCAGCGTTAAAAAATTTATTTTTCGTTTCATACAAGTTCATTTAATGTCTTAGAAATCAAACTTAACCCCTAAGCGAATTGTTCTTGGAGAACTAATATTAAAAGGATTCTGAACTTTCATAGCGTAATAATCTCTGAAAGACTGCTCATCCAATTGGTTTTGGATTGATGTCTGGTACTGCGCTGCCGCAAGATATCCATCATCGTTCCAGTTACCTGTAGCTCTGTAAACACCAAGAACGTTCATTTGGTTCAAAAGGTTGGTAGCACGAATGTAAACATTCAAGAAAGTTGTTTTTTTCTTTCCTTCTTTACCAAAATCGATGTTGAATGTGCGGTCTAACTGAATATCCAAACGGTATTGCCAAGGGAGACGGGAACCGTTTGTTGTACCTGTCAAACCAGCAGTATTCGGAGAAATGAGCCCTTCACCAGTGATGTCATTCTGAGCAGAGTATGGATTTCCTGAATAAATATTTGTCAGGATATTCAAACCAGTGTTTTCAAAGATTTTCGCATCACCGATCATTGGACCATTGTAGTCAGCTCCTTCACCATAACGGTAATCCAACGAGATTGCGAAAGCGTGACGTTGGTCATACGAGTAAGGGAAGATGTTTCGCAGGTTAGGAAGTCCTGCATTGATCAAACCTGAAGCAGATGTTGCATCAGAACCTGTACCGTCAGCAAACTGTAATGTGTAGGCAGCTGTCATCCGGATGTTTCCTGTACGACGCATATCGTATGAAACCGTGATTCCTTTTACAGTACCGAAGTCACGGTTACCATATGTTTTGTAGGTATTCGGATATGCTTCAAATACGTTGATCAACTGAACGTTGTTACGTTGCTCACGGTAGAACGCTGAGATCTTCAATGAAGATGTTTTTGTCAATACCTGTTGGAAACCAAGTTCGTAATCAACTGTTTTTTCCGGCAACAAGTTAGGATTGTTAACCACATTCGAACGCGATTCGATGAATTGATAATCGATCGGGTTAAAACGTGCTGCTGTTGTAGGACGTTTTGTCAATACATCATAGTGTGCAAAGAAAGACGCCTCATCTGAAATAGGGAAAGAGAACGCGATACGTGGCATCACATTGATTTGCGGCGTGTAATCTTCAAACGCATCTGAAGAGATTGTTTGAGTTGCAGCCGCACCAGGAGTTTTCAACCATGGTGAAATACCCGCAGCACCACGAATTGTTTTCGGATCTTCCGTAACAATACCGTTCGCATCATACCATGTATCACCTTCACGGAATCCGTTAATCTGAGTCGGATTGTTTACATCATTCACATAAACGGTAGCTTCATCAGAAATAGATTCAGGAATCACAACCCAGTCGTAGGTATTAGGATCTGAACTTGCTTTAGCACGTGCTTCTGAAACATTGTTTGCTGTGTACAACAAATATTTGTCTTTCAACACCGGCTGGTTTGCATCGAATACATCGACACGAACACCAACGTTGAATACGATATCGTTGAAGGCAAATTTATCCATCGCATAACCGGAAATGTAAACCGGTTGGAAAGCCCCGATGAAACGTTTGTAATTTCCATTTTCATCGTACTCATTAAAGTACTTGTCAATATCGGTATTTCCACGAACTTTTTTACCGGTATGGTCATACCCCCAGTATTCAACAAAGTTATTACCTCCGTTAAATAACTCATCTGGAGCGAACATATCAAAATTGTAAAGGTTCGGATCGTACTGGTCGATGTCGATGAAATCGTTTCCTGCAGGGTTTAATCCTAATTTATTACGTAAGTTATAATCGAAGAATGTTTGGTTGTCTCCGTTTTTTACACCACCGTATTCTCCTGAGCCCGACGTATAGGCATAACCAGAGTTCAAACGCTCGTAGGTGATTTTCTGGAAAGATCCTGAATCTGCAACTGTAAATTGTGTTGTATCCAACTCACTGATGTGGAAGTTAGTATACTGACGTGCAATTTCCCAGATACCGATAGGCCCGCTGTTTCCGGCTGTCCAACCTCTGTCCCAACGTTGTTCGTATTCGAAACCGAGTGAAATTGAGTGATCGCCGATATTTACGGAACCTGAACCAGTCACACGGAACTGATCGTTCTCTGTTTTCTGGAAATAGTTGTAAGGTGTACCAATGTTACTCCAGATACCGTAAACCGAATTCGGAACATCACCGTTTCTCAAAGCATTACCTTGCTGAATTTGCAACAAGTTTTCGTAGTTATCAACCGGATCACCTGCGTAGATATCATAGTACTGAGCCGTAATTGCAGCAAGTGCTGAATTTGTTTCAGAAGGTGTAAAATCTACCAATACATCACGGAAACCGTTGTGCACATATTGCAATGTTTTGCTATCAAACTCATAAGACGGACGACGTGTTGTTACGAATTTACCAACGTGACCGTAGTTAAACAGATTGAATTCGTGCTTCGGATCAAACGCGTTAGTTTTCGATTTTGAGAAATCGACCATGATTGAATAAAACGCTGATTTGATTTTAGAGCTGCTTCCTTCTTCTCTATTGGAGAATCGTTGCGTAAAACGACCATACACACGCCAATCAAGAGTATTTGTTTTACCGAAGTTGGTAAAGTTCAACAATGAATTGGAGTAAGAATAAGCATTACCATAGTTATAGTTCAATGAACCACCAAACGTAAGATTAACGGATGGCCCAGTATTCACATCAATTTTCGCCGAAGAAGAAAGCGTTGTGTTACGGGCATTCATACGCCAGTCTACCTTTTCAAAATCATCTTTACGCAGAAAGCTTGTATTGTGGAATGTTCCTGTTCCTGTAGATGTAGGGCTTAACGGGTTAGCCAGCAATGCATCACGCACGTCTTTTTTAACACGGTAACTACCTCCATTCAACGGACGGTTGTCCAATTCATCTGTAAAGTTGGCTGAAAGGAAGAATCCTAAACGCGGTTTTGTTTTTTTACCTGTTGAATCTTTCTGCATCCAAAGCGGACCCGAAATCAATCCTTCTACCAGGTTATAACCGAATTTATCCAATCCGATTACTTTACCATCATAACCATCCGGATCGCTACCTTTAAAGTAGAACCCTGAAGTTACTGCTTCCAATGATCCGAAATATTTCGCTGACGGACCTCTTGTTGTTACAGAGATGATACCACCTGTTGCATCACCATAGTTGGCCGGGAGACCACCAGTGATTACAGTTACCTCTTCAATTGCTGATTTAGGAAGATTGGATGAACCACGTACCTTAATACCATCAATATAGAAGTAAGTACCGTCTGAACGCGAACCACGCACAGAGATCTCACCACTACCTTCATTGGTATTTACACCACCGATGGTAGAAGCCACACCTGCTGCGGAACGAACCGGCAAACGAGCGATGTCTTCACGCGTTACTCTACCTCCTGAAGGACCACCATCTCGTTCGATGAGCGGTACACGGTAAGCAATAACCACTACTTCTTCCATGTCCTTGATACTTTCGGGTTTTCCGAGAGTCAAATCATCCAAGAATGTAATTCTATCAGACGACACCACTACACCTGTAGTAATAGAAGGCTGATAACCTTCACCCGGATTGCTGATTTCAACATCATACGATCCAGGTGTAATGGAGTTAATTTGGAATTTACCATCGAAATCGGTGGTTGCATTCCCTTTAACTGTTCCATTTTGTTTGATGGCGACAATACATCCGTAGAGCGCCTCCTTGCTTTCCTTGTCTACAATGGTACCACGAATAGTTCCCAATCCAGACTGGGAATAACCGTAAAACACTGTCAACAAGATACTTGCAAGCAACAAGTTGAGTTTTCGTAACATAAGTACAGTTTAATTTTACACCTTTAAGTTTGTAACAAAGCCCGTAAATATAGAAAAAATCGATGTGTTAACATTTCTTAAAAAAGAATTCACTTCGTTTTTTACTTAACTTACATTAACAAATGTATAACAATAAGATTCCCCGAAAAGCGTCACAAGTGGCTATTTTCAGCCATTTTATACAAGTCTACGTTTTGAATCACGTCACAATGATTATTTTCGCGCTATGTCATGTGTCCAAATTATTATGCAAAGTGACTTTTCCATTTATTTAATGGAAGTAGATGAAAATAAGGCTGATACATATTTAACCGATTTAACAGCCGAAGAAATTGTCAAATTTAATTCCATTGGCCACGAGGCAAAACGATTGGAGTTTGCCGCATCGCGCTCATTACGTACATCTATCTTCGGTTGTGAACAGATATATTACAATGAATTTGGTTCACCTTATATAAAGGAGCGTGGTTTCATTTCTCTTTCACACACCCACGGACTCGTCGCACTGGCGCATTCAACGGTTTTTAACGTGGGGCTGGATGTGGAATCGATCCGTGAAAAAGCACAATTGCTTCATTCGAAGTTCATTCATCCTTCTGAAAGGGAATATTTCGATACCGGCAACACCTTCGATATGTCCCTGCTCTGGTCTTTTAAGGAAACATTGTTTAAACTAGCCGACCGGAAAGGTGTTCATTTCAGCAGTGATTTGATTATTCGCAAGGAAGGTGACCGTTTTTTCGGGACGATTCATCAATATGATGTTTTGCATGAGTACGAACTAATTTACCAGTCATTTAAACAATATTTAATAACTTGCAATTCAAGTAAAGAAAAATCGCATCAAATTGACAATATTAGAGCAGATAAGTAAACGTACCGGTCAGATTGCCTTGCTTATTGATCCGGAAAAGAGCGTGGATAAACAGGCGTTGATCGAATTGGTGCGAAAGGCCGATTTTGCAGGGATCCATTTTTTCTTTGTTGGCGGAAGCACGGTTCACCGGAAAGACATAGAACGCGTTGTCGCTATCATCAAGCAACACAGCTCTATTCCCGTACTGTTGTTTCCGGGTGCAAGCCACCAGCTTTCGGCCGAGGCGGATGCATTGTTGTTCCTGAATTTGATTTCGGGCCGTAATCCTGACTTTTTGATCGGCCATCATGTACAATGTGCTGAAGAAGTTTTGGGAATGAACCTGGAGGTAATTCCAACTGCTTATATATTAATAGATGGTGGAAAACTGACTTCGGTAGCTTATGTGAGCCAAACGACCCCGATTCCGCGGGAACAATTGTCGATTGCACGCCAAACAGCTATTGCGGGACATTTGATGGGACAACGATTGATTTATTTCGATGCCGGAAGCGGTGCCAATCAACATGTTCCGACAGCTTTGGTAAAAGAAATTAAATCCACATTGCCATCACCGGTGATTATTGGCGGCGGAATACGATCAGTTGAAGCTGTTTCGGAGATGCAACAAGCAGGAGCGAATGTGATTGTGATAGGGAATAAGATTGAAGAAGATATTGATTTCCTACTGGATCTTCGCTCATTTATTCATGATGCGTCAATCCCCAATCCCAATCCTTGAAAACAGGTTCGTAACCTTTGGCTTTAATAACTTCCGTAAAATCTTCCGTTGAACGCGTATCATCGATTTCAAATTGTTCCAAACTTACGTTGGGCGAAGCATAACCACCCGGGTCTGTTTTTGATTCGGCTGAAATAGAGGTGATTCCCAATTGAATTACGTGATCGCGGAATATTGCCGATTCACGAGTTGACATCGATAATTCTACTTCCTGGTTGAACAAACGATAAGCACAAATCAGCTGCACCAGATCTCTGTCAGACATCACCGATTTCAATTCCACTCCACCCGCACAAGGACGCAAGCGTGGAAACGAAACGGCATATTTTGTTTTCCAATACGTTTTTTCAAGATAGTCTAAATGTGCGGCACAGAAAAAAGTATCAGTTCGCCAGTCTTCCAGTCCAAATAACACCCCCAAACCTATTTTATGAACTCCGGCTCTTCCAAGTCTGTCGGGTGTATCAAGGCGGTAATCGAAATTCGATTTTTTTCCTTTCGGATGATGCAATTTGTAATCAGCTTTGTGGTACGTTTCCTGGTAAACCAATACGGCGTAAAGGCCGTCATCCACCAGTGTTTTGTATTCCGCTTCATCCAGCGGCTGCACTTCCATTGAAATTTGTGAAAAATAAGGTTTTAACAAACCAATCGCATTTCTGAAATAAGGCACCCCGACTGTTTTGTTTGCTTCTCCGGTCACGAGCAGCAGATGATCGTACCCCTTTTCTTTTACAATACGCGCTTCTGCATGAATCTCGGCATCGGTCAGGGTTTTGCGCGCAATATCAACATCAAGACTGAATCCACAGTAGGTGCAAATGTTCTGGCATTCATTCGACAAATAAAGCGGGATGTACATATTGATCACTTTCCCGAATCTGCGCAACGTCAATTCATGGCTTTTTTGGGCCATTTCTTCCAAAAAAGGAGCTGCGGACGGCGAAATCAGTGCTTTAAAATCTTCCAGTGTTCTTACCTCATTTGTCAATGCACGCCTTACATCAGCTTCAGTTTTTCCGTAGATCGATTGTTTGGTCGTTTCCCAATCAATCTGGTGAAAGACATCCAGAAAAGAACGATCAGATTTCATTTAAAAAGCCTGTTAACGGGCTACTTGCAATAGCCGCTGTTTGTGGAGTTGCAAGTGTCGATTCGTAAGCCAGACGGCCCGCCTCGACCGCCATCTTAAATGCACGGGCCATCCCGACGGGGTCTCCCGAAACCGCGATGGCTGTATTTACCAATACGGCATCAGCTCCCATTTCCATGGCTTCGGCAGCATGAGAAGGTGCGCCGATTCCCGCATCAACGATAACAGGAACAGAAGATTGCTCGATAATCATGCGCAGAAAAGCCTTAGTTTGTAATCCCTGGTTGGAACCAATGGCCGCACCCAAAGGCATAACGGCAGCTACACCTACATCTTCCAGGCGCTTACACAAAACCGGATCCGCATGTATATAAGGAAGAACAATGAATCCTTCTTTTACCAATTCCTCTGCGGCAAGTAATGTTTCGATCGGATCGGGCATCAGGTATTTCGGATCGGGGTGAATTTCGAGCTTTAACCAATTGGTTTGAAATGCCTCGCGCGACAATTGAGCTGCAAAGACCGCTTCTTTTGCCGTTCTTGCGCCGGAAGTATTGGGCAACAGGTGTTGATGCGGATGTTGTACCCGCTTCAGAATATCGTCTTCCAGCGTATGTTTTACACGTTTTAGGGCAACGGTGATCAATTCCGAACCGCTGGCCAAAAGTGCCTGTTCCATTAAATCATTTGCACTGAATTTACCGGTTCCGGTAAATAAACGCGATGTAAAAATCTTATCCCCTAACTGCAAGCTCATACGCTTCTGTTTTATCAACAAATGCCCGGATTACTTCCGGACTGTGTTTTTCATTAAAAAAAGCCCCGGAAACAGCAATACCATAAACTCCGGTTTCTAAAATATCATTCACATCGGAAGCCAGAATTCCGCCGATGGCATACACCGGAACGGTCTTGTTTTCAGTTCTGAGGAAATCGATCATTGTTTGATATCCTTCCAGTCCCAATACCGGTTTCAGTGTTGATTTGGTGGTTGTTGACCGAAAAGGCCCAACCCCGAAATAACTCATACAAACTCCGTTAAACCGTTCCATTTCAGTGATGGAATTGGCTGTTCCGCCCAGAATTTTGTCCGTTTGTAACTGTTCAAATGCGCTGTCCGGCAACATGTCTTCCTGGCCAACGTGCAATCCATCGGCATTACTGAACCGGGCCACTTCTGCTTCATCGTTGATCGTCAGGAGCATCCCCAGCGCTTCGGTTACAGCGCGCATTTTATCGGCAATCTCGTGAAAAGAAGCCAGAAAGTGTTTTTGAGGAAACTGTTGAATAAAGTCGTCCTCCTTGATGCGCAGCTGAATCCAGTTCACCCCATTTTCGTGCAGGCGATGAACCCACGAGAGTTCGTCAAAATTTTCGTGAGGATGTGTAATATACTGGATTCGCGGTAATTTCATGTGCGTCACTATCAATTACACTTTCAGGAGGAACCACTAAGATTCGACACTTTTTCCCTTCGTCAGTATTATCTGTATCAGGTTATGAGGGTTTTTCTCAGCCTTTGTTTCTACAACAACAGCACCCCTAAAAGTTTCAACAAAGGTACACAACATGGTTTTATCGGACAATGAAAAAAGCGTTAATTTATTCCCAAGCGAAACATAGCAACAGAAATCAGGTTATCTAATGCACAGTATGAACTTTTAATCTCTCTGCATGCTATCAGCTTCATTACAAAGCTAAAGAAATGGTGAAGAACCGTTTACTACCCCACAGATACGCTTTAATCAACAAGGTGTAGTGAATTTGGGCTTGTCTATTTTTGTATGTATATTTACCCTGTGCTACGAGTGTGTTAAAAAAGATTAAAATCAACTTTCAAGATTCTATTATCTGATTGTCAATGTTTTAAATCATGTAACAAAGCCTCCTTTTTTCCCACATGTAGTAGCCGATGAATGATTTGTGTTGAATGGAATAATCCTTTTGACGCTATTTTGAACAGGTATTATTGTTGAATAAATTAAATTTCTAAACATGCGCAAACAAATACTATTAGGAGTTTTAGCAGCAGTTGGGTTAATGACCACGTTGCAGGTTAATGCTCAGGTAAGTGATTTCAAGTGCGGCCTCCAAAACCAATTAAAAAAATTGTACGCTGAGGATCCGCAAATGGAATTGGATTACCGTCACCTGGTAAATCAATACAAAGAAACAAGATTAGTGAATGGAGTTACACGTCAGGTTTACGTTATTCCGATTGTGTTCCATATCTTACATGAGTATGGATCTGAAAACATTTCCGATGCTCAGATTTATGACCAAATGGAAATCCTGAATGAAGATTATAGCCGTACAAATGCTGATACAAGTCAGGTTGTTGCAGCATTTGACACATTGATTGGTAACGCAATGATCGAGTTTCGTTTGGCAACAATCGATCCTTATGGAAATTGCACCAACGGAATTGAGCACATTTACACGCATCAATCGAATGCAGGTGATGACTTTTCAAAACTGAACCAGTGGAATCGTGCAAATTACCTGAATATTTGGGCTGTAAACTCCATCGGCGAGGCTGGAGTTGCAGGTTATGCTTATTATCCGACTGCTACCACTGGTGGTTCGTTCTTTAGAGACGGTATTATCATCCTGAACGATTATGTTGGAAGTATCGGATCAAGTGATCCTTACTCCTCACGTGCATTGACACATGAGATCGGTCACTACCTTGGTTTGTCACATACATGGGGAAGCACCAACGATCCTACAATCGCTTGTGGGGATGATGATGTAGATGACACACCACTTACAAAAGGTCACAACAGTTGTACAGCTTTTGATTTGGCGGATTCAACTTGTGTTCCGGGAATCATTGAAAACACGCAAAACTTCATGGAGTACAGCTACTGTTCTCACATGTTTACAGAAGATCAGGTTGATTTCATGCACAATGTATTGGCGCAAGAAACTGGTGGACGAAGCAATCTTTATAAAATAGAAACACTTGAAGCTACCGGAACAACTGACGAAGATGTATTGGCCCCGCCAACATGTATTCCTGTTGCAGATTTCTCTGCTGACAAACGCATGACTTGTGTTGGTGACGTGGTTAACTTCACAGATGCTTCATGGAGAGCAGGTGTCACCTCTTACGAATGGTCTTTCCCTGGTGGAACACCATCTACTTCAACAGCAGCGAACCCGGCGGTTGTTTACAATCAGGATGGTTACTACTCAGTAACATTGACAGTAACCAACGCTGCTGGTTCGGATACAAAAACATTTACTAACATGATGTACATTAGTGCTGCATGGCCTGAATTCGTAGGTCCTTACTCGGAAACTTTCGAAGGTGCTTCTGCAGGATGGTGGCATACACAAAATCCTGAAGAAAACTGGGCACGTTTCATGTTGATCCCGGGAGTTGGTAAAGGCCAGACAAAAGGATTTAAATTGAATAACTATAAAGATGTAAGTGCTGCTGATGCATACACAAACGACTGGTTCTACTATGACCGTTTGGGTAACTCGAAAGATTACCTGATTTCTCCTTCTTTTGATTTATCAAACACATCTAACGTAAGTGTTTCTTTTGATTATGCTTACGGTACAAAAGCAACAGCTTTGGCTGATATTACAGAAGAAGTGAAAGTTTATACCTCAAGAGATTGCGGTGAAACATGGCAAATTCGTTCAAGTGCAACACTTTCTGCAGAAGAATTGATTACAGTTGGTTATGTTGGCAGCACCGATTTCACTCCTACAGAAGAAGTGCATTGGAAAACACAAACGTTTACTTACACTACAACGGCTCAGGATACGAAACTGCGTTTCCGTTTCGAGTTCATTGCTTCAGATAAATCAAGCAATTTCTACTTCGATAACTTCAATATCTCAGGTACTTTGGGTATCGAAGAAAACGGAGAAAGCATTGGCGTGTCGATTGCACCAAACCCTGTTGCTGCAGGTTCAGAAGTAGCTGTGGAAATCAACGGGACTTCAGAAGACATGGAATTGCAGGTTGTTGATGTAAACGGCGCGTTGATCTCAATCACAAAGGTGCCTGCTTCAAACGGTACACAAACTGTGATGATCCCGATGAATGTTGCAAAAGGATGTTACTTCCTGAATGCTATTAAAGGAAACGTGAAATCCACAAATCGTGTGATTGTTTTCTAAGCATTCTATCTTAGAATATTTGAGACGCCTCTTGCATTGCAAGGGGCGTTTTTTTTGTACCCTGAAACCACTTTTTCATTCGATAAAACAATGTCAATTTAGACAACTCCCTTTTCGTAAACTAAATGGGTGCTGCATCTTACTCAACGCGTGCGTATTAACGGTAGTAAAGGCCTACTTTTCTGGTAGTTTTGAAATCTATAAAACCCAACGATATGTATAAAAAATTACTGTTAAGTGGCTTTACTTCACTCTGTTTGTTCACAAGCATGTCTGCCATTGCTCAGGGACACCCATGTGGTGCTGATAAGCATATGAAAAAACTGTATGCGGAAGATCCGCAATTGCAATTAGACCGCGACCTCCTGATGAGCAAATACCTGGAAGTCCGGGAAGATGCAGACGGCCACACGCGCCAGGTACTTATAATCCCTGTTGTTTTTCATATTATTCATCAATACGGGCCTGAGAACATCAGCGACGCACAGGTAATGCAGGAAATGGTTATCCTCAACGAGGATTTCGGCAAAACAAACGCCGATACTTCTCAAACCATTCCTCTTTTTAAACCAATTGCCGGTGATGCCGATATCGAGTTTCGTTTAGCGCGATTAGACCCATACGGTAATTGCACCAACGGAATCGAACACATTTACTCACACCTGACCGACGACGGTGATGATTTTTGTAAAGTGAGCCAGTGGAACCGTTCGGAATACCTCAATATTTGGGTTGTAAAATCGTTTACAGAACCAGGTTTACTGGGTTATTCCTTCTACCCGACAGCAACCGTAGGTGGTGGCTTTTTCCGTGATGGTGTAATCATGCTTCATTCACAAATCGGGACTACCGGAACAGCAGTTGGAGCCGACGGACGAACATTGACACATGAAATCGGGCATTACCTTGGACTTTCCCATACGTGGGGAGACAGCAACGATCCTGAGGTAGCTTGTGGCGACGATGATGTATTGGACACTCCGATTACAAAAGGACACTTTGGTGTTTGTCCGTTGTACGACAAAGATTGCGATACAACAATCGTGGAAAACGTGCAAAACTTCATGGAGTACAGCCAATGTTCAACGATGTTTACCGAAGACCAGGCGACATTCATGCACAACGTATTGTTGCAGGAAACAAGTGGCCGGAACAATTTGTACACCGAAGCAAACCTTACGCTGACAGGCGTAGATCAGGATCCGGCGCCGACCTGTATTCCGGTAGCTGATTTCTCTGCAGATAAATTCATGGTTTGCGTAGGCGATCAGGTCAATTTCGATGACGCTTCCTGGAAAGCAACCGTAACCGATTACGCCTGGTCATTCCCGGGTGGAACACCATCAACTTCAACAGCTGCAAACCCAACAGTGGTTTACAACCAAGACGGTTACTATTCTGTTTCATTAATCGTTTCGAATGCAAACGGCTCTGATACAATGGATTTCCCAAATATGATTTACGCAAGTGCCAACTGGCCGGAATTTACGGGACCATATAATGAAGATTTCGAAAGTGGTTCAGCCGGATGGTGGCATACACAAAATCCTGAAAACAACTGGGCGCGTTTCATGTTAATTGACGGAGTTGGACGTGGTAACTCAAGAGGTTTTAAACTCAATAACTACAAGGATGTCAGCGCTGCCGATCCGTTTACCAACGATTGGTTCTACTATGACCGTTTGGGGAATTCAAAAGATTATTTGATCTCACCTTCGTTTGATTTATCGAATACATCAAGTGTAAGCGTTTCCTTTGATTATGCTTACGGTACAAAAGCAACCACGCTGACAGATGTAACAGAGCAGGTAAAAGTGTATACTTCACGTGATTGCGGACAAACATGGCAATTGCGTTCAAGCGCTACCTTGTCTGAAGAAGAAATCATTTCAGCAGGTTATGTAGGAAACAGCGACTTCGCTCCTACTGTAGACGAAGAATGGAAAACTCAAACATTTACTTACGCTACAACTGCACAGGATACTAAACTGCGTTTCCGTTTCGAGTTCATTGCTTCTGATAAATCGAGCAATTTCTACTTCGATAATTTCAACATCTCAGGAACATTAGCGATTGAAGAAAACGGTGAAAGCTTAGGTATTTCTATAGCTCCAAACCCTGTTGCTGCAGGTTCTGAAATAACCGTACAGGTTGAAGGAACTTCTGAAAACATGGAATTACAGGTAGTTGATATCAACGGTTCACAGATCTCAGTGACTCAGGTAGCTGCCTCCAACGGAACACAAACGGTATTAATTCCGATGAATGTTGCCAAAGGATGTTATTTCATCAACGCTGTAAAAGGAAACATGCGTTCAACAAACCGCGTAATCGTATTCTAAGAATACCCGATTTGATTTTCAGGCGCCTTCATTCGTGGAGGCGCTTTTTTATTTCCTAAAAATCGCTAACTGTGTTTACCTGCGTTTCATTTTTCGTACTTTTGGGATTGAACTTTAGGGGTGTTTCCCACAATGGTGAAACTGAGAATTACCCTTTGAACTTGAGGCGGATGATACCGACGTAAGGAAAAGTGAGCAGCCGTTTTGCGCTCCTATCGTTCTGATTAAAGGAGTTATGCAGTTAAAATTAAACGATCAGCATATTGAAACACTCGCCACCAGCTTGCATGAGTTGCTGGACGAGAATGCGTTTTTGCATAAATCAGGCATTGCTGTTGCCATTAACGACCGCGTGATTCAACGTTCACAATGGGCTGATAAACAATTGAACGAGCACGATGTTATTTTAGTCATTACTGCTGCTGCAGGAGGATAATGGAAGGATTCCGAAAAACGAACCCGACGATAAATGTCGGAATCAAAAAATTGAAAAGATGAAAAAAGAAACGTTACCAACAGAAAACACCATTACGCGTGCACCTTTTCCTGCTTCGCGAAAAATATTTGTTCCCGGTAAACTGCATAATATCCAGGTTGCCATGCGTGAAATCGAACTAACGGAATCCAAACCAATGTTTTCCGAAGGTGAATTCACAAAGGAAATCAATCCGCCGGTAACCGTCTATGATACATCGGGGCCATACACGGATATGAACGCCGAAATCGACGTAAAAAAAGGACTTCCGCGCTTGCGTGAACAATGGATCATTGATCGCGGTGATGTGGAACAATTACCTTCCATTTCTTCGGAATACGGTATTAAGCGTTTAAATGATTCTTCATTGGATGAATTGCGTTTTAATCATACAACTCAGCCATATCGTGCTAAAGCAGGCAAAAACGTGACGCAGTTGTATTATGCCCGACAAGGAATCATCACTCCTGAAATGGAATACATTGCTATTCGTGAAAATCAACGAATCGACGAAATTCAGCAAATCAGCGCACAGCATGAAGGCGAAAGTTTTGGGGCAAACACACCGAAAGGAATGATCACTCCTGAGTTTGTGCGCGATGAAATTGCTGCCGGAAGAGCCATTATTCCCAACAATATCAATCACCCGGAAAGCGAACCAATGATCATCGGACGTAACTTTTTGGTGAAAATCAACGCCAATATCGGTAACTCGGCCGTTTCATCTTCCATTGAAGAGGAAGTTGAAAAAGCGGTTTGGGCTTGTCGCTGGGGTGCGGATACGATCATGGACCTCTCAACCGGGAAAAATATTCACGAAACCCGTGAATGGATCTTACGTAATTCTCCTGTTCCTATCGGGACCGTTCCCATTTACCAGGCATTGGAAAAAGTAAACGGAAAAGCAGAAGATCTTACATGGGAGATTTTTAAAGATACATTGATCGAACAAGCCGAGCAGGGAGTGGATTATTTCACGATTCACGCTGGTGTTTTGCTTCGATATGTGCCATTGACGGCCAAACGATTGACGGGAATTGTTTCCCGCGGAGGTTCGATCATGGCGAAATGGTGCCTGGCACATCACAAGGAAAATTTCCTGTACACCCATTTCGAGGATATTTGCGAGATTATGAAAGCGTACGATGTTGCGTTTTCATTGGGCGATGGTTTACGTCCGGGTTCGATTGCAGATGCCAATGATGCCGCACAGTTCGGTGAATTGGAAACGTTGGGCGAATTGACAAAAATTGCATGGAAACACGATGTTCAGGTGATGATTGAAGGTCCGGGACACGTTCCGATGCACCTCATCAAGGAAAACATGGACAAACAATTAAAAGAATGCCACGAGGCGCCTTTCTACACACTTGGACCGTTAACAACTGATATCGCGCCGGGTTACGACCACATTACTTCCGGAATCGGTGCGGCAATGATCGGCTGGTTCGGATGTGCGATGTTGTGTTATGTGACACCGAAAGAACACCTTGGTTTGCCGAATAAAAAAGACGTAAAAGACGGTGTGATCACCTACAAACTGGCTGCTCATGCGGCTGATTTGGCAAAAGGCCATCCCGGATCACAACACCGCGATAATGCATTAAGTAAAGCGCGTTTTGAATTCCGTTGGGAAGATCAGTTCAACCTGTCACTTGATCCTGACACCGCGCGCGAATACCATGACGAAACACTTCCTTCGGACAATGCCAAAGTAGCACATTTCTGCTCGATGTGTGGTCCACATTTCTGCTCGATGAAAATCACCCAGGATGTGCGTGATTATGCCAAAGCGCAAGGAATTGCCGAAGAAGAAGCCCTGAAAAAAGGCATGGATGAAATGTCAAAAGAATTCATGGATCGCGGTGCGGATGTGTACCTGGAACCGGAAAAATTGAAATAAATTGAAATGCGGGTGTGGATTCTTTTCACACCCGTTTTTTTTTACGTGATGATCATTCTTTTTACACCTCCCGATTTCAACAGTAACGAATCGCTTATCCTCAACAAAATGTTGGAAGAGCCGGCTTTGCGTTTACATCTGCGAAAACCCGGATCGGCTGTAAATGAGTTTGAACAATTGCTGCAAAGTATCTATCCAACATATCATTCGCGGATTGTAATTCATCAGCATCACCAATTGGCGGAAACTTACAATTTAGCTGGAATTCACTTCACGGAAGCGGATCGTTTACAACAATCGTTGGCAACCAATGCGGTATCGACTTCTTTTCATCAGCCATCACTCGCGTTGAAAGAACAGGACAAGTACGATTATTTCTTTTGCTCACCCGTTTTTCCGAGTATTTCAAAAACGGGATATTATACTACAGAAAATTGGGATATTTCCAATGAAACCCAGACATTCAGGCAAAAGGCTGTTGCTTTGGGTGGAATTGACCACACAAAACTCAACGAAGTACGCAAACTCGGATTTGAGCACGTTGCAGTTTTAGGCAGTGTTTGGCAAGCTCCTGATCCGGTAAACGTGTTGAAGGAACTATTCCGGCAATTTTAGCCCGAGTATGTGTATCTTTGAGCTAAATTTTCGCCCGAAATATGACACTGGAACAGCTCAATACGCTTCTTGAAGGAACTCTAACGGAATTAGACGTTTCCGAACCCAACGACATGCAATCTGCATTGATTGCGCGTGTAAAGCAAGGTGGCGATGCAGTTATCATTACAGACAGAACCAACGATCCGTTGACTGGTATTTCATTCGTTTCGGTGATGAAAGCTCCCAAAGCATTTGAGGGTTCACCGCGTGTGCTGGTGCTTTCACCAACCATTGACAGTGTTCACGTGTTGCATAAACAATTGACTGAGTGGACAAGACGCACCGAAATTGCGGTTGAATTGGGCCATGATAAAGGAAATATGGTCTTGGAGCGTAATAATATTTTCGACGGTGCTGATATCATTATCGGAAATCCGAGACGGGTAATTGATCTCTACCATCAAAATGGCATTCACATGAATCAACTGAATCTATTCATCATTGATGAAGCTTCATTGATCGGGAACACGCCTACTACGGCTGCATTTGTATACCGTTTGGCTGAAAGTCTTCCAAAATGTCAGCGCATTATCATCACCAAAGAAATCACGCCACGGGTCGAAAAAATGATCGAACTGCTTTGCGTGAATCCGAAAGTGATGGAATTTGAAAATCCGGAAGCTTAATCATGTCACGCAAAAGACCGTATTGTTTGACCATTGCAGGTTTTGATCCTTCGGGTGGAGCCGGTTTGGTGGCCGATTGCAAGGCGTTCGAACAAATTCATGTTCAGGGACTAAGCGTACTCACCGCCAACACTATTCAAACGGAAGATCAGTATTTCGAAACCAATTGGGTTGATCAGCAACAGTTAATTGCGCAATTAACAATATTATTGGAACGTTATCCGGTTCGTTATTTCAAAATCGGATTGATTGAAAACGCGGAAGTTCTACTGGCTGTTCTTGGATTGATTCATCGGTATTCCAAGAATCCGTTTATTATCTGGGACCCGATCCTGAAACCGACAGCGGGAGGTGATTTTTCCATTGATCGTTTTTCAGAAAAATTACCTGAATTATTGCCTTTGATCAGTTGTATTACTCCCAACCTGCCTGAATATAAGTTGCTTTTCGGTGATCAAAACCCTGAAACGGTGGCATCTTCTGTAAAAATGCTTTACCTCAAAGGAGGACATGCTTCCATTCCGGGGAAAGATTTGCTTTATGCCAACGGCAACTGTTATCCGTTCAATTCGCGCGGCATTCCAAAAAACGGAAAACATGGAACGGGCTGTGTGCTTTCTGCTGCACTTTTAGCTCATCTGGCGCTTGATTATCCGTTGGTAAAAGCTTGTTTGAAATCGAAACGATATATCGATTATTATTTGAATTCAACGGAAACGTTATTGGGTAATCATTCACGTTAAAAAATCGTATTTTCATCGAAAGATTGTGCCGATGACCATAAATGTAAAACAACTCTCGAACCTGCTTTTTGCTTTTTCCTTTGTCTGTGCTTTGCTGATGCTCCTCGACAAAACATATGGGTATCGCGCGGCAGTGCAAATCGCCTTTTTAGTTTCCGGTGGAATTGCATTGATTCTTGGCTTGGTGACATCACGCCAGGAGGCTTATAAAGATGATTTCAACGTGCTTTTCTGGATCGGAAGCCTGATTATGTACATCGGCTTTCTGATGAAAATTTACTATTATCCAAACTCCTCTTACATACTGATCGGCGGGATGGCTATTTCAGCTTTTGCCAACTTTTACAATCCTTTTCAGTCGGGGAAAGACCGTGAAGAAGACGAATTACTGGATCAGTAATTAATCTCTAATCCTTTTTTCTTACGGTAATCGATAATCGGTTGATATGGCCCGTATTTGTGTTGGGTTTCTGAGAAAGTATCATTGTAAGGTCCAAGCGGATAATCGATGGGTTTGGTTGTGATATCCGGATAATCCAATCCTCCTTTCGTTGGACGAATGTGTTGCTCGCTATTGATGTAAGCTGCCACATCAAGCGCATCTCTGTCGGAAAGTTTCATTTTTTGCCAGCTTGCCTGATCATGTGGCATATTTGCTTTTATAAACTGAGCGGCTTTAATGACACGATACAAACTCGATCCGGGCTGGTAGGAATCTTTCCCCCAAAGCGGTGGATATTCATAAGTGATATTATTGGCAAGCATTTTACCCTGCCCGTTTTCGCCATGACAACGCACACATTCCTGTTTATAAACCTCTTCACCATGATTCACATCCAGCTGAAAATCAGGAAGTTTTAATTCAATTGCTTTATCACCTTCTACCCGGCCATTTACAGGAATCCCTTCACCAAGCCATTTGATATACGAAATAATCGCGTTCATTTCACGTGAATCCAGTGGCATCGGAATACCATTGTGCGGACGTTCGATGCAATTGTTTACGCGTTCTGCCAGGCTCAAAATGCGATTCTCACGTGCGCGGTATTGCGGGTAACGGCCATGTGTACTTAGGAAATTCAACCCATAAGGACGTGTACCAGCATCGAGGTGACAGTTGGTACAATTCATTTTGTTGCCGAGGTACCTTCCTTTCACACCGTTCGGTCCGAGGTAATACGCTGTGTTTTTAATCAAATCTCTTCCGTATCGCACCAGTTCACCGAATTCATCGTTCGGAATGGCTGAAGTGTCCGGAGCCAGGTAAACGGTTGCATCTTCCTCCTCTTCCGGTTCAATTACCGTCGTTACTTTTTCAACCGCATCCGGACCGCATGAAACCGCTAAAACAGTAACTCCTATCAGCAATGCAACAAGTAAATAAGAGAATTGGAAAACCTTCATTGTTCAACAAATAAATTTCTGTAATTTGGTTCTAAAATTAAGTAAAAAGAAGGAATGTTTACGCCCCGTTTCCGTATAATCAGTTTGTTTTTTTTGAGTCTTTTTTGCGCTACAGCAACCTTTGCTCAATTCTCACCCGCTAACAATGCTCATCTGAATTATTCTTCCGTTTGCTTTGAGTTTCCGTGGGTTGACAAGGTGGTGAATTATGAATTAATTCTGACGGAAAAAAGTTCTGGGATCAAAACCGTTTTTGTTACAAAAGCCAATAAACAGATTGTAGATGAGCTTATTTTCGGTGAAAGTTATTCATGGAAAATAGTCGGAAAAGACAGTCGAAAAAAGGAAATATACAGTTCTGTAGAACACGTATTCAGTATAGCTGAACATTTCAAGACAGGAAAAAAATATGTCCGGTTCAAAGAGGTCACCAACAACTCACTAACGCGTGGAAACGAATTATTGATCCTCGATTATTCTGGTTTGGTGATTAATCGCAACGAAGAAATTGTGTGGTATTTGCCCGACCTTCCGATGATTACCGCCAACTCCGGATTACGCGATCTGAAACTAACCGACGACGGAACATTTTTGGTTATTATCGATTCGAATGCCTATGAATTGGACCTTACTGGCCGGGTTTTATGGAAAGCTCCCAACGACGGCAGCGTTTCCAGGCAGGGAAAAGAAGATTACCACCACGATATTCAAAAACTGCCTTCGGGGAATTACATGGTGCTGGGGAACGAGAAACAACGCCGTGTGCTGGCAGGAGAAAAGGATACGTCGCGTTATGAGATCGGGACAATCATTGAATATGATCCGTCAGGAAAAGTCGTATGGGAATGGCATGCGAAAGACTTTTTCACAGATGATTTATTGAAATTACGCCGAAAAGAGGATGGCAGGTTCAATTTAGCCACTCATCTCAACGCTTTCAATGTGTCGGGGAATGCGGTTTACGCAGGATTTAGAGATGCTAATTGGGTGCTTAAAATAGATAAAGAGACCAAAAAAGTAACGGAGATTTACGGTGGCCACGATTCCGGCTTGCCGAATCATTACGGAAAGGAATTATTTCGTTTTCAGCATGATGCAACGGTTTTAAACAACGGTTCAATGGCTGTAATCGACAATGATTCGATCAAAGATCCGGCAGTTGTATCGAGTCTTGTGGTTTTTTCACTGGGGCAAAATAATGTTCCGAAAGGGCAGGAAATCTTTCGTTTTAAGTTTGATTATGACAGCCTGTGCAATGGAAAAAGCCTGAAACTGGGTAATGTTGAAGAGCTGAGCAACGGGAATTATCTTGTAAACATGGGAGCTATTCACCGTGTTTTTGAAGTGACTCCGAAAGGAGAAATAACCTGGGATATTTTTGTGGAAAAACTGGATACGTTTAAGCGCGTCTGGCGATTTTACCCACAGTACAGAGTGGCTGTGACGAGTTCACTCTATCCGAATGAATTTACCGCTAAATGGACTCCGAAAAAAGCAAAAGGTGATCAGTTGACGGGCGCGCTTTCCTTATTTAATGTGGGTTCCGAGAAGAATCACTATATAGTATCCGTGCAACAAGAAAATGGTTCGTGGGTTGGTTTGACTGAAATACCTGCAATTGAATCAGGCGAATCGCGCACAGTTGGAGTTACTATTCCTGAAAAGTATCTGAATACCACGGGGAAGGCCAGGTTAAGGGTACAAGCGAGAGGGAAGAGTGTGTTTGAGGAGATTGTAGTTAAATAATTTTGAATATTGAATTAGGATGAATTCAATTAAGCATTAGAAATTCAACATTATTCAAAACTCGCTTTCAAACTCAAATCCAAACTCTTGAAACTATGTGTTAACGCACCCACTGAAATAAAATCGACACCGGTTTCGGCAAAAGATCTCAGGGTTTCTTTCGTAATACCACCCGATGCTTCTGTTTCGAAACGTCCGCCAATGCGCTGAACAGCTTCCCGTAACAATTCAGGAGTGAAATTATCGAGCATGATCCGGTCTACTTTCCCAATGGCTAATACTTGCTCCAATTCATCAAGGTTTCGCACTTCTATTTCTACTTTCAGAGCCTTTCCATTGGCTCTCAGGTATGCTTGCGTACGTTCGATTGCCTGTTGAATTCCGCCAGCAAAATCAACATGGTTGTCTTTGAGCATGATCATATCGTAGAGCGCAAACCGATGGTTGACACCTCCGCCAATACGAACAGCCCATTTTTCCATGTACCTGATTCCCGGAGTTGTCTTACGTGTATCAAGCAGTTTGGTAGATGTTCCTTCCAATAATTTTACCAATTGGTTTGTTACCGTAGCAATACCGCTCATGCGTTGCATAAAATTGAGTAAAGTTCGTTCGACAGCCAGGATAGATTGTGCTTTTCCGCGAATGTAAAAAGCGATCTGACCGGGAGTAACGGTGTCACCATCATGCAGCAGTTCTTCAAATTGCAGCGAAGGATCATAGGTTTCGCAAACCAGGCGTGCCAGATCGACGCCGGCCAGAATACCAGTGTCTTTTACGAGCAATTTTGCTTCACCCTTAGCATCAGCGGGAATGCAGGCCAATGATGAATGATCGCCGTCACCGAGATCTTCTTGTAAAGCTGTTTGAATGATGGAATGTATCATGCTTCAAAAGTACAGAATCCTTTGAAAGCGACGCGCGGATCAGGTTTTTTCTATGGCGATACTCTCGATCTTAAAGTCACTGCCGCTCTTTTTCCATTTGATGGTAACCCGGTAATTCTCTGTTTTGGAAACAACATACGTACCGATCGCAAAACAACCATCGTCGGTTTCTTTCCCTTTGAAAGTAAACTTGAACGACGAAGCTGGTTTTTTACCAAAAAACTCTTTCAAGACCTGCTCTGCCTGTATTTGAGAATATACACCTTCCTTCTCAATAACATTCACGATCATGCGATCTTTACCGTAGCTTACGATCTTGCTGGCATCACCCGAAGCAAACGCCGATTCGATTGAAGCATAAGGAATTGCATCCGATCCAATGTTCAAATTGAACATCAATATCGATAAAAGTGTATATATAAGTCCCATAGTCTTTTTGTTTTTCGGAAGAACATAAGCAAAAACGATGCCTAAGTTAATCGTTTTTTAAAAACTGTTAAAAATAATCTACCTGATGCATAGATTTATGTCCGGGAAACGTTTTAAAGCCCCTAAAAGTTCGATTGACAGGATTTTCGTATTTTTCCACATGCGTTCCCTCAACAGAAAGGCTCTTTTGGTAGCTGCGATTGGTTTCATGGTTGCTGGTTGTTTGCACTTGCTAAACGCTTGGGTCAGCGATCTTCCCCAGGGTATTCACCATACGGCAGATGATCCTTCTTACCTTGCTCCTGTTGAAAATTGGTTAGCGAACGGCACCTGGAAAGACAACTCAGCCGGAGCTTCCTCGTACGTGCAACGTCCACCGCTTATGGGAATCATTCATGGGGTATTTTACGGATTGTTCGGGTCGAAATCAGCCATTATAACCTTCATTTTTCTCCTGCTCATTCACAGTGTTGCGCTTTACAGGTTACCTGCTCTACTACAACATTTTGTTCCGGAAAAAACAAGTTATTACCTGGCTTATTTGTATGCTTTAACTCCTTGTTTCTGGGGATTTTTAAGCTACCAAATCACAGAAGCCATCAGCCCCACGTTGTTGTTATTGTTGCTTAGTGTGCGATTTAATGATCAACGAAACAGCATTTTTTGGGTGGTTTTTCTCTTAACATGTATCTGGTTTCTTAGACCGGTTCTAGTACTCCTGGCGCCGGTTTTCCTTGTTTTTCTCTGGAAAAGAAGAGCTAATCTTATTTCCTTTTCCAATTGGAAAAACCCGCTCATTGTCGTGCTTTCATTATTGGCAATTGTGGGATGGGAAACCAGAAAAGCAGGTTATATGGGCGAATGGGGCAATCCGCATCCGATTTACCATGTCAACAATCAATCCTTATTCAGACCGGCGCATGCTTCGCTAAGTAACGTTTTTCGGGTGTGGGAAACGCGTCCGGAAGTGATTCACCGCATTGCAGGTTCATGCTGGACAGGCGATTCCACCGCGAGAAGCCTTGCCTCATTGGAATTATATGTCCGCGAACGGTCCATTCCCATACCAGCCCCGGAATTGCATCGGTTACTTGCTGAATACCACGCGGTAAATCAGATTGTGCTTCATCAAATTGAGGCAGGAAGATTACGGGGCGAGACAACCGGAGAAAAACAAATTCGTATTCAATTTGATGCATTAGCAGAAAAACTGGCGAAGGAAAACCGCTTTCAGTATCACCTACGCACACCACTGATTTCTATGAAGGAATTGTTCAAGAAAAGTCAGCTGAATCTTGAACTATTCCAGCTGCATTACCGCGGAAACCTGGTTGTAGAAGGACTTCGGTGGTTTTGCGTAATTCTTCTGAATTTGCTGTTTCTGGGAACATTCTTGTTGCTTTTCGGAAAGAATAATGATTTAAAATGGCTTGCATTAGGTGCAATACTGTATTGTTTTTACCTCTTCTATGTGCAGCGCGCCAACGAAGATCGCTACATGGTTCCCATGCTACCGTTGGTTTTTATAGGTGGCTGTTCTTTTTGGTGGAAGGTGATTTTTTCGAAACGAAGAAAAGCCGTTCAATCCGATTGATGTACATTTGCCTATGCAAATCAAGATTCTGTGTATCGGGAAAACCGGAAAATCCTTTTTAGAAGAGGGTGAACGCGAATACCTGAAACGCTTATCCAATTACATTTCGGTAGAATTACAAGTGCTACCCGATATCAAAAACGTCAAAAGTTTGAGTGAACAACAGATCAAACACAAGGAAGGGTTGCAGTTTTTAGAGAAAATCAGCGCGAAAGAAACCGTGATTTTATTGGATGAAAAAGGGAAAAATTACGATTCGGTGGCCTTTGCCGACTTTTTGCAAGAGCAATTTAACCGTGGTGGTAAACAGCTATTCTTTCTGATTGGTGGACCTTACGGTTTCAGCGATGAAATTTACCAGCGCGCCAACGGCCAGCTTTCACTTTCCAAAATGACCTTTTCGCATCAAATGATCCGCTTGTTTTTTGTAGAGCAAATCTACCGTGCCATGACCATTTTAAAAGGTGAACCTTACCACCACCGGTGAACCGGATGAACGTTGCAACCGAGTAGGTATGATCATTCGACTATAAAATGTGTATCTTCGAACGCAGATGATTCAACTGGATATAATCGATTGGGGCGTATGGCTATTTTTGGTAGCCGTCGTCGGTTTTTTCCTTTACTTACGCCAACGCACTTCCAATTTTACCGGATCGATTTATCTAATGCGTGGTTATTTTTTAAAAGTATTCGGCGGACTGAGTTTTGCTCTGCTTTACATCTATTATTATGGCGGCGGCGATACGGCAGAATACTTTCGCAGTACTTCTACCCTTAATGAATTATTAGCTTCGGAGCCTGAAACGTACCTTAAACTGTTGAGCCTAAGCCCTGAAGAAGCACAACCTGTTTTACGAAACGCCAACAAAGTAATTTTCTATAGCCACACAGCCGAAGAATGGTTCATGGTTAAACTCATTTCTCCGTTCATTTTTCTGGGATTCAATTCCTATTTAGGCGTTACATTCCTGATGTCACTGCTGTCTTTTTCCGGATCCTTTAAATTGTTTCAACTGATGAACAAGATCCTTCCTGACAAAATGGGATTGATATTTGGGATCAATTTCCTGATTCCAACCTCACTTTTCTGGACAAGTGGCTTGCTCAAAGACACCATTACCTTTACCTGTTTTGCATTCCTGTGCTCCTTTTTTTATTCTGTTATCTACGAGCAAAAACACCGTTTGCTTTATTTGCTTCTGATTCCTGTGATTATCTATATTACGCTAAATCTGAAAGCATATATCATCATCAGCTTCGCTCTATGGGTGTTGATAACCTTACTGTTTGCTACCACATCATCCATCAAAAACACGGTCGTCAAATACCTTACCGGACCTATCATCATTGTCACTATGATTGCTTTCGGTTATTTGGGAATCAGCTATATGATTCAAAACAACCAGGAATACAATGCAGAAAACCTGTTTAGCAAAATCAGGGGATTTCACACCTGGCATACGCAATTGGGTGGTTCGGCTTACAATCTGGGCGAAATGGAATATACCGAAATCGGATTGTTGCAAAAAGTGCCTGCAGCAATCAATGTAAGTCTGTTTCGTCCATATCCCTGGGAATCCGGTTCAGCGCTGGTATTACTCAACAGCTTAGAAAGTATGTGTATGCTCTTACTGGTTGCGTGGACCATATTCAAGGTTAGGCTGCGGTTTTTCAGGCATTTATTCAAAAATCCTTATTTGACCGGAGGATTGGTTTTTTGCCTCTTTTTTGCCTTTTCAATCGGAATTACCTCCTATAATTTCGGTGCACTTTCACGGTTCAAAGTACCGCTAACGGCCATTTTTGTATTTATTTTGGTCTATACAATTAATCAAGAACGATTAAGTCGGTCAAAATCGAAAAAACGCATTCCGTAGGTCGGCAATTTTTGTATTTTTACCTTTTACAATCGCGCAACAACGATTGACGAGTTACGCTAAAAAAACTACATGCTTTCGAACAAATCCATTCTCATTACCGGCGGAACTGGCTCTCTTGGAAAAGAATTAGTCAAAACAATTTTAGAGCGCTGGCCTGATGTAAAACGCCTGGTGGTGTATTCGCGCGACGAGCAAAAGCAATTTCTAATGGCGCAGGATTACTCCGATCATCAGTATCCGGCAATCCGCTATTTCATTGGCGATGTCCGCGATTTTGAACGTCTGAAACGCGCTATGCACGGGATAGATTGTGTGATTCACGCTGCTGCCATGAAGCATGTTCATATTGCGGAATACAATCCGGATGAATGCGTGAAAACGAATATCGGCGGTGCTGAAAACGTGATTCGGGCTTGCCTGGAAACCAATGTAACACAAGTAGTTGCACTTTCAACTGACAAAGCCTGTGCACCGATCAATCTCTACGGAGCCACCAAACTTACCTCAGATAAGTTATTCATCGCTGCCAACAACATTAAAGGCACCAAAAACATTGCATTTTCGGTAGTTCGCTACGGTAATGTAATGGGGTCGAATGGTTCGGTGATTCCATTCTTTTTGAAAAAACGCCATGAAGGTTTTTTACCTGTTACCGACACTTCCATGACTCGTTTCAATATTTCATTGGAAGAAGGAGTTGACATGGTGTTGCACGCCTTGGAAACAGCTTGGGGTGGTGAATTATTTGTGCCGAAAATACCTTCTTACCGCATTACAGATGTTGCCCAAGCAGTTGCCCCCAATTGTCCGATAAAAGTCACTGGAATCAGACCCGGTGAAAAAATCCACGAAGAAATGATTACTTCTTCCGACGCTTTCTCGACCTACGATTTAGGGAAATATTACGTGATTTTGCCACAGGTTCCGGCATTTGATCTCGAAGAATACATTGATCAATTCAATGCCAAAAAGGTTCCGATCGGGTTCAATTACACTTCCAATGACAACAAAGATTGGGATACGGTAGCCGGCTTGCGCGCAAAAATAAAATTACACATCGATCCTGAGTTTAGTCCGGAGCCATGACCCAATATTCTATTCCTTACGGTAAACAACACATTTCGGAAGAAGATCTTGCGGCAGTTACGGCTGTTCTTACAGGCGATTTTTTAACCCAGGGTCCGGCAATTGCACAGTTTGAATCCGCTTTTGCCAATTATGCAGGAAGCGCTTATGCTGTAGCAGTATCCAACGGAACAGCTGCTTTGCATCTGAGCTGTATGGCATTGGGAGTTTCTGAAAACAGTCGGGTGATTACCACACCAATTACCTTTGCAGCTTCGGCCAATTGTGTGCGTTATTGCGACGGAACAGTTTTGTTCGCGGATATAGATCCGATCACTTATCTCATCGATCTGGAATCGGTGAAACGATTACTGGAAAGCGAGCCGACAGGAGCTATTCAAGGAATGATTGTGGTGGATTTTGCGGGAAAAGCGGTCAACCTGGAAGCATTTCGTGCACTGGCAGATCAACACAACTGTTGGATCATCGAAGATGCCTGCCATGCTCCAGGAGGTTTTTTTACCGACTCAAACAATAAGCAACAACGGTGTGGCAATGGTAAATTTGCTCATGTTTCTATTTTTTCGTTTCATCCCGTCAAGCATATTGCATGCGGTGAGGGTGGAATGATTACTACCGATGACAAAGCCATTTACGAACGTTTGTTGCAATTGCGTACGCACGGAATCACACGCAATACAGAACAATTTTCCAATTCACCTGCGTTGGCAACCGGCATTCCGGAAAGCACGGATTATCCGATTTGGTATATGGAAATGCAGGAATTGGGATTTAACTACCGGTTGACCGATTTTCAAGCTGCATTGGGGTTATCGCAGCTCAACCGGGCAGATGCAGGATTGGAAAAACGCCGCCAAATAGCCCAACGTTATACCGATGCTTTTACAGGAAAATCGTATATCAAGGGTCAATCCGGTTACGACCCAACACATGCCTATCACCTGTATGTGATTGAGGTGAATGATCGGTTAGGCTTATACAACTACCTGCGTACGAAAGGCATTTTTGCTCAAATTCACTATTTCCCGGCACATTTAATGCCTTATTACAAGCAATTTGGTTGGAAAGAAGGTGATTTTCCAAATGCCGAAACGTATTACAATCGTTGCCTGAGTCTACCTATGTTTCCTACATTAACGGCTGATGAACAAACATATGTCATCGCTGAAATTAATCGTTTTTATCAACTGTGATGGCGCCCGTTCTTACATCGGATCGATTAGTACTGGAACCGTTGAGTTCCGCCTTTCTTTCGCAGGACTACCTGAACTGGCTCAACGACCCTGAAGTTTCCCGCTACCTGGAAAGTTCGGGAGGTTATGAATGGGACGATCTGAAAGATTACCTGGTCAAAGTTGACAAACAACATATCTTGTTTTGGGCGATTATTGACAAAGCGGCATCAAAACACATTGGAAACATCAAAATAGATCCGATCAATCAACGCCACGGAACAGCCGAATATGGCATCCTGATCGGCGATAAAAACAGCTGGGGAAAAGGTTTTGCAAGCGAGGCTTCCCAACTGGTCATTGACTACTGTTTTGAAATCAGATTTATACGAAAAATTTCGCTGGGCGTGGTGGAAGAAAACACCAGTGCCGTAAAACTGTACGAAAAACTGGGATTTGTGCTGGAAGGCGTTTACAAAGAACACGGTTTTTACGACAACAAATGGTGTAATGTGTTACGAATGGCGTTGTTCAACCCGACAAGAAGATGAATAAGTTAGCCTTGGGAACGGTGCAATTCGGCTTGTCTTACGGCATCAACAATCCCATTGGCATGCCTTCTGACAAGGATCTCGCACAACTCCTCGATACCGCTTTTTCAAACGGAATTAGCCATTTGGACACCGCAGCTGCATACGGAAATGCCGAAGAACGGTTAGGAAAACTCGCCACTGCCGATTTTAAGATTATCTCCAAATTTCCTGCTGTTGCTGATTTGACAGAACTTCAAGCCCAATATCGGGTTTCATGTCAACTCCTAAACCGTTCTTCACTGGATGGCTATTTGGCCCATAACGCAACCATTTTACTGAAAAAGCCAGATAGTTGGAAGTACTTACAGGAACTCCAATCGACAGAGAGTATTCAAAAAATCGGTGTTTCGCTCTACCATCCCGAAGAATTAGAGCGCTTGCTTGATTGGGAAATTGTGCCGCAATTGGTGCAACTGCCTTACAGTATGTTGGATCGGAAATTTGAACCGTATTTTGCCCGGCTAAAAGCATTGAACATTGAAATTCATACGCGATCTTCCTTTTTACAAGGCTTGTATTTTAAATCGCCTGATCAATTACCCGACAATCTGCAACCTTTAAAGCCGGCATTGATGCAACTCCACAATTTGGTGAACGAATCGGCATTTGATATGGAAACCGTTGCTTTAAAATTTGCGATCAATCACCCGTTGATTGACAAAGTTGTCATTGGCGTTGAAACCGTTTCACAATTGGAAAATAACCTGCGTGCAATCTCGGCGACAGTTCCCGATTCCTTATTTGAGGAGCTGAAAACCATTGTAGTAGACACACCTCACTTATTAAATCCGGCAACATGGCACGCGTAATCGGCATTACCCAGGCCCGGATCGGTTCTACCCGATTGCCCGGAAAAATTTTATTGCCGGTTCAGGGCGATTTGAGTTTGTTTGAACTTCATATCAAACGCGCAAAACGAGCTTCAATGGTTGATCAATGGATTGTAGCAACAACACATGAACCGGGAATAGAGTCACTTATTGATCTTGCACACAAACTTTCCGTTAATGTATATCAAGGAAGCACAACTGATGTGTTGGATCGCTTTTATCAGGCGCAAATCAGATTGGAGGCCGACTACATTGTGCGCCTAACGTCTGATTGCCCGCTGATTGATCCTGCAATTATTGACGAAACTATTCGTTATTGCATCACACATCAGCTGAGTTATTATACCAATACGCTCAATGGACCATTCCCCGATGGATTGGACGTAGAAGTATTTACCGCCGATGCACTAAAAGAAGCATGGCAACAGGCCGCTTCAGCTAGTGACCGCGAGCACGTTACACCTTACATCCGTCGAAAAAGCAATGTATCCGGCTGGCATGGAAACGAACCGAATCATGCGCAGCTGCGTCTGACGGTCGATGAACAATACGATTATGAATTAATCAAACATTTGGTACACGAGTTGGGAACCGATTGCCCGTATATAGACTATTGCGAATACGTGATTTCGCATCCGGAAGTCGCTCAACTCAACAGCCATTTGTTTCGAAACGAAGGATATATGAACAGTAAATTTGATGCTATTACCCTGCGAAACATCACCGATTTCAACCAATCGGATGTTTACCGCAGTAAGATTCACGATTTGATTCCAGGTGGAGCGCATACCTATTCCAAAGGTGACGATCAATTCCCGGAACGCGCTCCGGCAGCTATTACCCATGGAAAAGGAAGCCATGTTTGGGATGTAGACGGCAATGAATTCCTTGATTGTTCCATGGGGTTGACCTCTGTAAGTTTGGGACACGCTTACCAATCAGTGATCGATGCAGTTGCTGCTGAATTGCAAAACGGGGTGAATTTTCAACGTCCGGCTTTGCTGGAACAAACCATGGCTGAAACCTTTTTGAAACTGGTTCCGCAGCACGACATGATCAAATTTGCCAAAAACGGTTCGGTGGTAACAACCGCAGCCGTAAAATTGTCGCGCGCTAAAACGGGAAGAAAACTGGTAGCTTTCCCAAGCGATCATCCGTTTTACAGCTACGATGACTGGTTTATCGGAACTACACCTTGTAATCAGGGAATTCCAAAAGAAATCGGAGCGTTCTCGGTGACGTTTAAATCGTGTGATCTCGATTCACTTAAACAATTATTTGAGCAATATCCCGATCAAATTGCCTGTGTGATTACCGAGCCTGAAAAACTCAGTTGCAGTACTCCGAATTGCAGTTGTGAGGGTAAACCGGAAGTATTTCTGCGTGAAGCGATTGAATTGGCGCACCGGCATGGAGCTTTGTTCATTATTGATGAAATGATAACCGGTTTCAAAACTTCATTTCCCGGAAGCATGACTAACTACAACCTTGAACCGGATATGGCTACCTGGGGAAAAGGAATTGCCAACGGATTCTCGTTTTGTGCACTCACCGGAAAAAAAGAGGTCATGGAATTGGGTGGTATTCGCAACGAAGGCGCCGAAAAAGTGTTCCTTATTTCCACAACTCACGGTGGTGAAACGCATACCATGTCTGCCGCAATTGAAACCATTCGTGTATTTGAAACTGAAAACGTGGTGGCCAAAAACCTGCAAAAAGGAAATGAACTGATTGCGCTTTGTGAGCAATTGGTTTCCAAACACCAACTCAACGCGTTTGTGCAGGTAATACCTTGCCCGTGGATGGTAGGATTTGCGTTTTTTGATGCTTCAAAGGCAGCTTCTCCTGAATTCCGCACACTTTTCTTGCAAGAAATGATCACGCGTGGTGTGTTGTTTCAGGGCATTTTTGTGCCGTGCCACAGCCATACCGAAGACGATTTATATTACTTTGCCAAAGCTTTCGAAGCGTCACTTGAGATTTACAAAAAAGCACTTTCGGAAGGAACCGATGGAATCCTGATCGGGAAACCGATAAAAGGAGTTTTCCGCAAGTATTTATAACGAACAATTAAAACAAGCAGCTCTAAAAAGAGGCTTGATCCTCAAATTATTATCTTTAAAAACGAGTTTTCAGAAACGAGCTTCATTATGAAACGAAAATACAACTGTCTCATTAAGAATCATTTTTCTTTTCAGGAATACCGCATTGAACCGATTCGTGATGAAGACATGTATTCCATAATGGCATTTAGAAATGAGCAATTGTTTCACTTGCGTCAGTCGGAACCACTCACAAAAGAACAACAAGAACATTATTTCGGGACAGTCATAAAAGCGTTATTCGAAGCCGAAAAGCCGGATCAGCTATTGTTTTCTTTCTTTCACAATGATGTGTTTGTAGGTTACGGAGGCGTGGTACACATCAATTGGCTTGATCGGCATGCCGAAATTTCGTTTGTTATGGATACCTCTCTTGAATCGACTCGTTTTGAATCGTACTGGCAGGCTTTTTTAACGTTAATCGAGCAGGTTGCGTTTGAGGAACTAAGATTCCATAAACTCTTTACTTATGCATATAACTTGCGCCCAAATCTTTATGTAACCATCGAAAAAGCGAATTATAAACAGGAAGCTATTCTGAAAGAGCATTGTTTATTTAACGGTGAATATATTGACGTGTACATCCATTCGAAGACAAACACACCGATATTTGAATCAATCCTGAGACCGGTAAACGAGAACGACACAAAAGCGCTGTTTAATTGGGTGAATGATCCGGAGGTACGTTTCAATTCCATTCAGCAGGAGCCTATTCTATGGGAAGACCATTTGCAATGGTTTCGCAGGAAATTACAAGATGATGCTACACACATGTTCCTGCTGGAATATGCAGGAAAAGCAGTCGGGCAAATTCGAATCGATCAATCGGAAGAATATCATTACATTGGCTATTCGATCGATAACAATTACAGAGGCAAAGGATTCGGTAAGTGTATCGTTGCTCAATTGTTAAAGATGCACCCTACCCTGTCATTTGCTGCAGTGGTCAAAAAAACAAATATTCCTTCTATTCGAATCTTTGAATCCCTTGGTTTTGAACTGAAAGAAAACTTGTCCAATCATCATGATATATATACGTTTGTAAAAGAATGAGTCATTATTTAATTGTTTCGGAAAAACAGTGGCATTTAGAGCTACTAGAGCAACTTCAGCAGAAGTTTCCGGATGATCAATGGACACTCATTCAATCGGCTGAACATTTTTCCGTTGAACGATTAGAAAGTTTAAATCCGGCAAAAATATTCATTCCGCATTGGTCACGCCTTATCCCGGCTGATGTTTACGAACGGTATGAATGCGTTGTTTTTCACATGACCGACTTGCCTTATGGAAGAGGCGGAAGTCCTTTGCAGAACTTAATTGTACGTGGACATACCACAACAAAAATATGTGCTTTACAGGTGGTTGAAAAAATTGATGCCGGCCCTGTTTATTTAAAACACGAATTAGATTTAAGTGGTACGGCACGTGAGATTTTTGATCGTGCAAGTAAGACAATCGGCAGCATGATTGAGGAAATTGTTATTAACCAGCCGATTGCTACTCCGCAGGAAGGTGAACCGACTTTCTTCTCCAGAAGAAAACCGGAGGAAAGTAACCTCCAGAATGTAAAAACAATTCAACAGATCTACGATTACATCCGAATGCTCGACTGTGAGGGTTACCCGGCAGCATTTCTCGAAACAAAAGAAGCCCGTTATGAATTTTACGAAGCACGTTTCGACCAGATAACTAATTCCATTGAAGCTCATGTTAGAATTACTAAAAAATAAGTGTATAATGATTGTAGTAGCTCATCCTGACGACGAATTGCTGGGATTAGGAGCAACAATGAACATGCTTATCCGGTTACATAATGTAACAACTCATGTGGTAATTCTTGGGGAAGGAATTACCTCAAGATCGGATCAGCGTGATCCTGAAAACTGGAAAAAAGAACTAGCTGTTCATCAGGAAAACATTCGACTGGCACAGAAAGCGATCGGTTATCACTCGGTCAGCATGTACGATTTTCCGGACAACCGTTTCGATACTGTTGCCTTGTTAGATATTATCAAGGTCATTGAGAAAGAAAAAAGGGATTTTCAACCCACTGTTATTTTCACCCACCATGGCGGCGATGTGAACATTGATCATCAGCGAACATTTGAAGCTGTACTTACTGCCTGCCGTCCGCTGAAGGAAGAAGGCGTTAAGCATATTTTTACGTTTGAAACACCTTCAGGAACCGAGTGGCGTGCTTCTTCAGACCCAAAACATTTCATCCCGAACCTGTTCATTGAAGTCACAAAAGAAAACCTTGGTGCCAAGATTCAGGGAATGGAACATTACGAATTTGAACGCCGCGTTTTTCCTCATCCCCGATCTCCTGAGGCATTAACAATTCAGGCACAACGATGGGGGATTTCGGTAGGTGCTAATTATGCTGAGGCATTTCAGCTAATCCGTTCGATTTCATAAGCAAGCCAATCCTTGTGTTTCTGACAACAATAGCATAACCGATTTCAAAACTTGGGGATTATTCTTTACCTTAGGAGCTCTAATTTTAATGCGAAATAATTATATGTCATTGAATCAACAACAGGTGTTTATAATCGCCGAAATTTCAGCCAATCACCAGCAAAATCTGGAGGTTGCCATAGAAACGATTCGAGCCGCCAAACGAACGGGAGCTGATGCTGTAAAACTGCAAACCTATACACCCGATACAATGACCTTGAATTCCGATAAAAACGACTTCCTCATTCAACAAGGTACCATCTGGGACGGTCAAAAATTATATGACCTTTACCAGGAAGCATATACGCCTTGGGAATGGCACGCTCAGTTATTTGCCGTTGCAAAAGAAGAAGGATTAATTTGCTTTTCTTCCCCCTTCGACAAAACAGCAGTAGATCTATTGGAATCACTTGATTGCCCGATTTACAAAATCGCTTCATTTGAAATTACCGATATTCCATTGATCGAATACACAGCCAGCAAAGGAAAACCCATGATCATTTCTACCGGAATTGCCGAGCGCGAAGATATAGAGCGCGCGCTGAAAGCTTGTCGAAAGGTTGGTAACAACGACATTACTTTACTCAAATGCACCTCATCGTATCCCGCTCCGATAGTAGAAGCCAATATGCAGTTAATGCAACAATTTGCTGCTGATTTCGATGTGAAAATCGGATTATCGGATCATACGTTGGGTATAACATTGCCAATCGTTTCGGTTGCATTAGGGGCAACGGTTATCGAAAAGCATTTCATAATTGATCGCGCAATGGGCGGGCCTGATGCTACTTTTTCACTTGATGTAGCCGAATTCACCGCTATGGTAAGTGCAGTAAGAGATGCCGAGAAATCGCTTGGAACTGCGACGTATGAACTCACTGAAAAACAACAATCCGGTAAAGCATTTTCGCGGTCGTTATATGTGGCCGAAGATATTCAGGAAGGTGAAGTCTTCACCGAAAAGAATGTTCGATCCGTGCGCCCCGGATTTGGAATGCATCCCCGGTTTTACAACGAGATATTAGGCAAAAAAGCCGCTCAAAACCTTGAAAAAGGAAGTCGTTTCACACACGACGCAATACAAAACACCGAATGAAAAAAATAGCCATCATTACAGCTCGCGGCGGCAGTAAACGCATTCATAAAAAAAACATCAAACCGTTTTTCGGGAAACCGATTATTGCGTATTCCATTGAGGCAGCCTTACAATCAGGTGTTTTTGATGAAGTAATGGTGTCGACCGACGATGAAGAAATAGCTTCAATTGCATGTGAATACGGAGCGAACGTTCCATTCATGCGTTCCGAAGCAACTTCAAACGACACTTCGAATACGGTTGATGTTCTGGAAGAAGTTCTGTTGCAATATCGCACCAACGGTTTTGAATTTGATGTGGCATGTTGCCTTTACCCTACTGCCCCTTTCGTTACGGCCGACAGAATCAAAGAAGCACTTGCTTTATTGGAAATAAAAAAAGCAGATACCGTGTTACCGATCACCGCATTCAGTTTTCCCATTTTGAAATCGTTTAAAATGGATGATCAGTCAAGGGTGTCTTTTAATTGGAATGAATACCAAGGTTTTCACTCGCAGCAATTACCGTCTTCTTATCACGACAGCGGGCAGTTCTACTGTTTTCAGGTTGCGGGATTTTTACAGCACAAAAAACTCTTTACCGGCAATACCGTCGGGTTGGAAATTCCCGAAACAGAAGTACAGGATATCAATACCGAAGACGATTGGCGTATGGCTGAAATCAAATTCGGTTATTTACACCCCGAATTGCGATGAAAGTACTCTTGCTCGGCTGCGGAAATATGGGAGCGTTCTATGATTTTGATAACGATCAGGTACTTACTTATGCCAAAGCATTTCACCTGCATACCGATTGGCAGATTTCACTATTCGATGCAGATGCTCAACGCCTTTCTCTGGTGAGTCAACGCTACGGATTTGAAACAGTATCATCGCTTGAAGACGTGGATTTCGGCCGGTTTGATGCGGTTTGCATTGCCACTTCCACCCCAACTCATTTCACATTTCTAAGTAAGGCGTTAAAGAGACAAGTACCCGTTATTATTTGCGAAAAACCCATTTCGACTCAAGCCAATGAACTCAAGGAACTCGACGTAGCTTATAAAAAAGGCTCTTCAAAAGTGATGGTGAATTACATTCGTCGTTTTCAGCCTGCTTACAGTGAGTTAAAAGCACGACTAGGTGAATTCATCTCAGAAGAACCAATTCAATCTATTCGGTTTAATTATAAAAAAGGGTTGCTGAACAATGCCAGTCATGGCTTGGACATACTCCAATTCTTACTCGGGAGTCATTTCCAATTTTCCAATGCAACAATCATTGAGAAAACGCATGACACATTTCCCGACGACCCAACTGTTTCATGTATTATACCGCAAGATGGTTATTCACTGGAGCTAATCGGGCATGCTCATTCAACTGATCCTGTTTTCGATCTTACCGTAACCTTTCAAACCAAACGTTTATTGATCCTTGAAAGCGGAAACACCATTCGCATAGAAGAAAACAATGAAACCGGGGCCGTTGTTTATTTAGCTGACAACGCCATTCAAGATTACATGATTCCGGTAATCGATCACATGAAACAACTGATCAATGAACCCGGATTACCTGATAACTTTCAGGAAAGCCTGGAATTGAACCAACAGTTACTTTTACTTTTGAACGAATAGCATTCATAATGGCGAAACTTGCAATCAACGGTGGAACACCGATACGAACAACTTTATTTCCGGCATACAATACGATTGGTGAAGAAGAAAAACGTGCTGTAGCCAAGGTACTCGACAGCGGAAATCTTTCGCAATATTTAGGCGCATGGACAGACGATTTTTTTGGCGGACCAACCGTTCGTGCGTTTGAAAATGCCTGGAAAGAACAATTGGGTTGCAAGCACGCTGTTTCTGTCAACTCCAATACTTCCGGTCTTTTTGCAGCTATGGGAGCTATCGGAATCCAACCCGGAGACGAAGTGATTGTTTCTCCTTACTCCATGAGTGCCAGTGCGATTGCCCCGTTGGTTTACGGAGGCATTCCCATTTTTGCCGATATCGATCCGGTGACGTTTTGTATGGATCCGGCGAGCATAGAAGCTAAAATAACACCGCGTACCAAAGCCATTCTGATCGTTCACATCATGGGGCACCCAGCCGATATGACACGTATCATGCAATTGGCAAAACAGCACAACCTGCGAGTGATCGAAGATTGTGCACAAGCACCGATGGGTAAATACAAAAACCAATATGTAGGTACATTTGGCGATATCGGGATTTTTAGTCTGAATTACCACAAACACATTCATACGGGAGAAGGCGGCGTGATGGTGACCAATGATTATGCGTTGGCATTTCGTTGTCAGATGATTCGCAACCACGCCGAAAACATTGTTGGCCCTACCGAAACAGTCGATTTAACAAACATGATCGGTTACAATTACCGCATGACGGAAGTAGAAGCCGCTATTGGGATCGAACAACTCAAAAAATTACCTTCGTTACTGAAACAGCGGTTGGAAAACGTCACTTTTTTTGATGAACAACTGGCTCAATTTCCGGCACTAAAACTTCAACCCAAACAACCGGAAGGAAATGTGCATTGCTACTATACCTACCCCATTATTTTTGATAAAACGATTGCCGGAATAGAACGAAATGCCTTTGTAGCAGCGTTGAATGCTGAACTTCCATCGGCTGTTTTACGCGAAACGGCTCCATTGATCGGTTGCGGTTACGTAAAACCATTATATCTAGCACCGATCTATCAGCAAAAGGCTGCCTGGGCGTTTAAACCCGAATTATATCCGCATGAGATCAGTTACGCAAAAGGATTGTGTCCTGTTGCCGAATCGATGCATTTTGAGCAATTGTTTTCGCACGAGTATATGCGTCCCGGAATGACAAAAGCCGACATGCAGGATGTGATCGATGCTATTGCCAAAATCTTTGAAAACAAGGATGAATTGCGTTGAGCTACTCGCCACAAAAAAAGGCAAAGGACTCATTGCATTTAGCGATCCGGCCGGTGCCAAAGCCTGCCTGGCATTGCATTGGATTTTAACAAACATCCATGGTTTGGATGCCATTCGGCTGGTTTCCAATAAATCGTATTCATTCTATGCAGATTGGAACACCGAAGTAACAATCATCGATGATCCGTCAGCTATAGATCTTTCCGACCTGGATTGGTTATTTACCGGAACTTCACATCCTGATTCATCGCACAGCTTTGAAGTAACCTTGCTGAAACAAGCCAACGAACAACACATTTTTACCGCTTCGTTTATCGATCATTGGACCAATCTTTCAGAACGATTTTCACTGAATAGCACCTTCGTTTTTCCGGATGTGATTTTTGTTATCGATCCACAGTTGATTCAACATGGAAGCGAAGCAGGTATTCCTTCAGAAAAACTGATGGTCAGTGAAAATCCCTATTTGCAATACATCCGGTTGTATTGGAAAAGTCAGCTGAGCATCGAACAATTCCGGAAAACATACAACATTCCCGAATCGGCGACAATCATTTTAACCTACGCTCCCGATCCGATTTCACTGCGGCACGAACTATCCGATTTCGGATTCAACGAATTTACCGTTTTGGGGGAATTGCTACAATTGCTTCATCAGCATCCTGAGGTATTCCTCATTATAAAAACACATCCGTTACAACCATTGGAGCAATTGAATCTATTGATTGAGGATGCAAAATCACAACGACTTGTTCTTGAAACAGCCAACCGGATCGATAACCTGGAACTGATCTTTCATTCAACAGCCATCATCGGATTTTTATCCAACTTTTTGTGGGAAGCATCCGCTCTCCGAAAGCCTGTTTATCGCTACGCTTTAACGGGTAACGATGCCTATTATGAACAATTTAAATCAGTTACAACACGTTTTTCTTCGTTAGAAGAATTGAAGAATTGCTTATCCTTGTAATGTATGAACAACGGGAGACTTTTTCTGGAGACAACAAATTATTACCTGCGTACACTTTCGGTAGAAGATGTAGACGGCAATTACCAGCGTTGGCTGAATGATCAGGAGGTGGTGGAACATAATTCACATGGTCGTTTCCCGCAAACTCCCGAAACACTGCGCAGTTACGTTACCAGCAGTTCACTCACTACAAATCAGCTCATTCTTGCTGTAATTGCTAAAGAAAACGGTTTACACATCGGCAATATCAGCTTACAGCAAATCAATTGGGTTGACCGTAATGCCGAAATCGCCTTTCTTCTGGGGGAAAAAGAATTTTGGGGTAAAGGCGTGATGTTTGAAGCCGGACAGAAACTGATCTCACATGCGTTCCAAACACTCAACCTGCACCGCATTCATTGTGGAACATCGTTTGAAAACAAGGGAATGCAGCAATTGGCAATAAAGTTAGGAATGACACAAGAAGGTGTGCGAAAAGAAGCTATTTTTAACAACGGAAAATACATCGATATCCTCGAGTTTGGATTATTAAATAAGAACTAATTACATGGAATTAAACGGTCAACCGTTATTGCCTGGCGTTCAATACTGTACGCGCTGTTGTTTACCTGCAACGGCAGAGGGCTTAGGTTTTGATGAAATGGGTATTTGCCAGCCTTGCCGTTCGTCTGAAATGAAAATCCACATTAATTGGGTAGAACGCGAACAACAATTGGCGAAGATTCTGGAATCACATCGCGGTAAAAGCAAAAGCGGCTACGATGTGATTGTGCCTATCAGCGGCGGAAAAGACAGCATGTTTCAGTTGTATATCCTTACGCAGAAATACAATATGCGCTGTTTGGCGGTAACGTTCAGTCACAATTGGTACACCGAAACCGGTAAGTACAATTTGCAATTGGCCCTGGAAGCATTCAATGTGGATCACATCATGTTTTCACCCAATCATAAAACCATCAACAAACTGGCGCGCGAATCACTCTATAAAATAGGCGATTCCTGCTGGCACTGTCATGCCGGAGTTGGAGCATTTCCATTGAAAGCAGCTGTGATGTACGAAATCCCGCTCCTGGTGTGGGGCGAATCGGTTTCTGAAAGCGACGGAAGAGCTACCTACGACAATCCGATCAAATTCGACCGCGATTATTTCACCCGCATTTCAGCACGTTTTTACGCCGAAGAATTGGTCGGAAAGGACATTACAATCGACGAAGTACAACCATGGGTTTTACCACATTACGACGATATCGACCGCGTTGGCATTGAAGGAATTCACCTCGGTGATTACATTTTCTGGGATGATGAACGCCAAATGGAATTTATCCGTGATCAGTATGGCTGGCGTGAAGATAAAATCGAAGGAACCTACAAACGCTACAAAAGCGTGGAATGCAAAATGGCCGGTTTACACGATTACACCAAATACCTCAAACGTGGCTTTGGCCGTACAACCGATCAGGCAAGCCGTGATGTGCGCAGTGGATTATTGACGCGCGAAGAAGGTTTTGACCTTATCAAACAACACGATACTGTGCGTCCGGAAATTTTGGATTGGTACCTGGAACGCACCGGAATTTCGGAAGAGGAATTCTTCAAAGTGATGAAAGAACACCGCCTGAAAGTAATGGGTGGCGATCTCAGTAATGCTTGCGAAAGCTGTAATTTATTCTAAAAACGACCAACAGACATGTATAACAACTTGTCCATCAGTGATATTTTACGTTTACACAAGACAGGTGAATTGGACCTGATTGCGTGGAACAAACACTTCATTGATCGCGTAAAAGCAACTGAATCGACCATTCATGCATGGGAATATGTGAACGAAGACCATTGGCTCAAAAACGTTGACGAAGCAATTGCGCATTCCAATCCGGCTTTTGCCGATTTATTAGGCGTTCCGGTTGGAATCAAAGATATTTTCAACACCATTGATATGCCTACCGAAATGGGAAGTCCGATCTGGAAAGGATTTACTCCCGGAAACGACGCGCGCGTGGTGCACAATATTAAGTTTCACGGTGGCCTTACCGCCGGAAAAACCGTAACGGCCGAATTTGCTGTTCACACCCCGAATGAAACCCGGAATCCATGGAATACAGCTTATTCGCCGGGAACATCATCCAGCGGATCAGCCGCAGCGGTGGCTTCAGGAATGGTTCCATTAGCCATTGGTACACAAACGGCGGGTTCTATTATTCGGCCGGCAAGTTATTGTGGTGTATTCGGTTTCAAACCTACATTTGGCACGTTGCCGCGAACGGGAATGCTGAAAACAACCGATACGCTTGACACTGTCGGTTTGTTTGGTACGAATACCGCCGATTGCCGTCGCTTGTTTGACGTTATGCGGGTGAAAGGACTGGATTATCCATACGTGAATAAGCGACTGGAAAACCCTTCGTTTCAGCAAAAAAACGGCGCAAAATGGAAAGTCGGGATCGTACTGGAACAACATTCGGTTGCAGCAGATTATAACGATTTCGCCTTAAAAGCCTTTGCTGATTTTGTGGCGAAATTGAATTCGTTAACCGATGTGGAAGTCGTAAAACCTTCGTTCGGCCCCTTAATTGAAAAAGCACATTCGGTGCAGGAAACCATTTATCACAAAGCGCTTTCGTATTATTTCAAACACGAATTTGAAAAGAAAACACTCATGAGCCCGGTGATGTACGAAATTGTTGCAGAAGGAAACACCATTTCACCCGAGGTGTATCACGCTGCTATAGCGAATCAAAGCGTGCTAACGGCGGAAATGGACAGCTTATTTCAGGACGTCGATGTATTGATTACACTTTCAACAGCAGGTCACGCGCCGGAATTCGGAATTGCGATTGACCCACCGGATACGTGTTTGATTTGGACGATGTGTGGTCTGCCAACGCTTTCAATCCCGCAATTCCAGCACAATGGATTACCGTTTGGCGTGCAGGCAATCGGGAGAAAGTACGCCGATTACAAACTCCTCGATTTTGTAGAATTTCTCACTGAAAAAGGTCTTACACCTCAATTTGCCGCATTGAGCAATTAGGAAACACTAAATGATTGGCCGGTTAACAACACTTCTGAAGCAGGAAAAAGTCAAAAACTTCCTCTTCTTTTCTTCAGCGAGTTTTATCGGTGCCATTATCGGTGTCATCACCCTGCGCTCGTTTACGAGTTACATGGATCCGTCAGAATTCGGAATTTGGAGCTTTGCCCTGACTTTCAACGGATTCATTGCGGCATTTATCGTGCTGGATCTACACAGTTATTTTCTCATTGAAGCCACAAAAGCTACTTATAGCCGGAAAGAACTACTACAATCGCTCCTTACTTTTTCGTTTGTTTGGTCCATCATCAGTACACTGTTGTTTCTCTTACTGGGATTTTTGTTTTTTCACCGGTTGTTTGAGCAAATCAATTTCTTTCCCTACATTTTCTACATTCTGATTTCGAATCTCTTCATGGGGTTTTCGCAATTTTTGCTCATCGTCTACCGCATTGAAAACAAACCGTTTTACTACTTTTTGTTTTCCGTATTTCAATCGGTTTTCGCCATTCTGTTTTCGCTGTTGGTAGTGGTTTATTTTCTTCACGATGCGGAAGGCCGGATCATTGGCTATTCGGCGGGAATGCTGGCAAGCGGATTGGTTGCATTGTTGATATTGGCTGTTTTTTATTCCTTCCGGTTTCGCATCGACCGTGCCTTGATCAAAAAAGCACTGGCCTTTTCAGCGCCGCTTATTCCGTACGCAATTGCGACTCTCAGCATGGATTTTCTGGACCGTGTTTTTATTGAAGAATACAGCACTACACAAGAATTGGGCTTGTTCGGATTGGCCAATCAAATCAATACCATTGTTTACTTTATCTTCATTTCGCTCATACGCGTTTACGAACCTTCTATGATTGGCTGGATTCACCAACAGGAACACGAACGCTTGAGTTCCTTTTCAATCAAGTACAATTTTCTGCTGGTGGCAGCTACAGTGAGTCTGATGCTTCTTTCCGGATTCATTGTGTTCTATCTGACCAATGTCAAGTATTACGATTCGGTTGAAGTAGTGATCAAAATGTCGCCTTACTTTTACCTGAAATCGATTTCGATGTTACTCTTAACTATTTTGGTTTCCGGATCAAAAACCGTAAAAACCATGTATATCTCGATTTTCATACTTGCATTGTATGCCGCATTGGGTTTTCCTTTGGTTCCAATCTATGGTATTGACGGTATGATCCTGATCAAAACTGTGGTTACCGCTATCGGATGTGCGGTTATTTTTACCTACATGGGAAATCGCAAAGCTTACCTGAAAATGGGGCTTGTTATACTGGCTTCAACAGTTGCTGTAGTTCTGATTACCTTTGTTATTCACCGGTTCAATTATTATTTCTAATCGCGTGGAAAAACAACCGACAAATAGTGTTCTCAATTTTATTGCCAAACTACATGCGTTTGAGCAGGAAGAACAGCTTTTTCAGCTCAAGGAAGACAATCTGTTCTACTGGGATATCGTGCGGGCCAAAGTAGCTGAAAAACTATTTTACACCTACGGTCAGGATCAAAAAACGGGTATTTCTGCACCGGTCATCCCGCAATTAACCATTTCACAGAAAATCTTAAAACTCATTCGCTGGGCGTGGTGGTTATTCATTAACGAACTGAACTTCTATTTTTTTTCGCCAAAACGCACTTGGTTGTTTTTGAAAATCTCGCGATTTGCAGATCCGAGAACCGGGGAACCGTATGATGCTGTTGCCGACGAAATTTACCATGTATTAGAGAAAGATGCTATGGCTGTAGAGACCTTTAAGAATCAACAAACAGACATAACCCGCTTGCGGCATCGCTACCAAACATATCATTTGTATACCTATCGGAAACGGTACGCAAAACGACATTTTAAACCAGGCAAAGCCTATTCAGTTTCAGCATTAATCGTCAACCATTTTCCTGATTCAGTCAATGAAAACTGGGATACACTGATTCAAACAACCATTTTGGAATACGTTGCCGAATACAATTTTGCCAGGCGACTTTTTCGAAAAAAACAACCCAGGGGAATCTTTTTTACCGGTGGTGCCAAAGGTTTTATTTCAGCGGCCAATCAATTGGGAATAGAAACTATTGAAATTCAACACAGTCCGCTCAACAAAGCCGATCTTTATTATTCGTACAATTCAGAAATCCATTATGCGCATATTTCCTCTTTACCGCATTATTTGTTGGTGAATTCAGAAGAATGGAAAACACGCATTTTTTATCCGCCGACTTTTGTGACCGTTGGTTCTGATTATTTCTACAACAGCAGCAAGTTCAATACCGAAATAACCGATCGCACTACCATACTGTTTGTTTCCGACCCGATCAATCACAATTTGGTCAGAGATTACATCCTTCGTTTTATTGCGCAAAACGACACTACGGATTACCGAATTGTATTCAAATTACATTCCGCCGAAACAGATCGTTATGAAGAAGCAAAAGCCGCATTTCAGGAATATCCAAATATCGAGGTGGTTTTAAACGAACAAAACATCAGTCAGTTACTGGATGTTTCGTGTGCTACGTTCATCATATATTCAACCGTTGCTTATCAGGCAATCCAGAAAGGATTGCACGTTTACCTTTTAAAAACGGGCTATTACGAAGGTGGATATGATTTATTTGACTTACCAAATGTACAATTGATCGGTTTGAACGACGCAATCACTATTGACGAAATTAAAACGGTGAAACCAGTTGAGCCGGTGGTGTTTTTTGAGGCGTTTGATGAAGGGAAATTCCACTCATTTACAAAGAAAATAACGATCTAACTTAGCGTGAGTTCGGGATAAGAATTCACGTTACGTAAGAAAAGTCCCAAAACTAAACAGTAATCCACTCCTGTTTTTCGAGATCATAACGTTTAATCACACGTGCCGGATTTCCAACCGCCACACAATAATCCGGAATGTCTTTTGTCACCACAGAATTGGCACCAACCACGCTGTTTTTGCCCACGGAGCATCCTAAAATGCTTACGTTTTCACCGATCCATGCACCTTCACCGATAATTACCGGGCGAATTACTTTAATCGATTGAAAATTGACCGGCTGGTGAATGTCTTCAAATGAATGGGTACTGTCGGTGATAAACACCTTATCGGCTGTTAATACATTCTTTTCAATAATGATTTTTTCGACGCAGGAAAAATGATTGAAATGACCGATACAAACGCCCTCTTTCAAGCGCAATTCGGGTTCTTTACTTCCAATTTTGTAAGCCCCAAGCCAAGTAAGATCATGAACAAAAACACCCGCTTCGATATGAATATAGGCATGTCCCTGAATTTTCAGAGGTCGGTGAATATGTCCTTTATACAGTCCGAATTTTGAACCGTTCAATAATCGAAAGAGATATAACCGAATCTTCATATAACTGTTTCCACTAGTTTGGATCGCGCATGTAATAGCGCCGTGCCTCAACGTAAAAGTAGAAAAGTATTCGTAAAAGAGCGATTTTTGCTCTATTAGTCAGGTTTCATCTCTCTTTATTCGAAGGGGGTTTCACAGGATGAAAAAATAGCGCTTTCAACACCGTTTCATAGTGAATACTAGCAATATTTGGCTTATTTTGCATGCAAATTTCAACAGCAAACAACTACAATGCACATATTAATCACAGGTGGAGCAGGTTTTATTGGCAGCAATCTCAGCAAATCGCTGATCAGCAAAGGGCACCAGGTGACACTACTTGATACCGTTTCATCACAGATTCACAAAGACGGCCTCGATTCTTTTTTGGTGAAACAACTTCCCAAAGAAGTGAAGCTCGTTGTCGGTGATGTGTGTAAACGCGAGGACTGGTTAAAAGTACTTCCGGGCGTAGAGGTGATTGTTCACCTGGCTGCTGAAACCGGCACCGGGCAATCAATGTACCAAATTGAACACTATTCTGCGGTGAACATCGGCGGAACGTCGTTGATGCTCGATTTACTGACCAATACACCGCATTCGGTAAAAAAAGTGATTGTTGCTTCATCGCGTGCTATTTACGGCGAAGGAACCTATACCAACGAAGCCGGTGAATTTGTTTATCCATCGCAACGGAATGAACAAGACATGCTGAATGGTATCTTCGACCCGGTTGATTCGATCAACGGAAAACCCTTACGCATGCAGTTGACAAGCGAAACGGCAAAAATTCACCCGACTTCCGTTTATGGCATTACCAAACAGGTACAAGAACAATTGGTTCTCACCGTTTGCGGAGCTTTGGGAATAGACGCCATCGCATACCGCTACCAAAATGTGTATGGTCCCGGACAATCGCTGACCAATCCGTATACCGGAATCTTGTCTATTTTCTCGAATTTACTCCTGAACAATCAAGCTGTAAATATTTTCGAAGACGGTCTTGAATCACGCGACTTTGTGTACATCAACGACGTTGTAAACGCTACCGTTTTAGGAATCGAGCACACACAACCGATTAATGACGCTTTTAATATCGGCACCGGAACTCCGACTACCGTAATGGAAGTTGCTCAAACATTGCAGGCACTTTACGGAACCGATTCGCCAATCGCGGTGACCAGAAATTTCAGAATAGGTGACATTCGTCACAACGCAGCCGATATACGAAAAGCGACCATAATACTTGGTTACATGCCAGAAACCGACTTCAAAACCGGTGTGGCTGCTTTCGCAGCGTGGGTACAAGAGCAAAAACCGGAGAAAAGCGATGCGTTTGAACAATCATTGGCTGCCATGGCTGAAAAAGGATTGTTGAAATGAACATTCTCCTTACCGGAAATTCTTTTCACGGTTATGATGCCGATGTCCGCGACGCCTTACTCGAGTTGGGCCATTCGGTTGATTTTCTGCCCCACAATATTCACGGCCCGTTCAATACCAAAGCCGATTTTTCGAAGAAACTGAGATTCGGGATTCTGCCCTCAAAATTTAAGTTTAATGCGTTTGTGAACCAATCCATCGCGCATTACAATCGTTTACTGCTGCAATTGGTCAACAAGAACAAATACGATCTGGTACTGCTGATCGGTGCGAAGACGGTAACGGAAACAACTCTTTCAGCCATAAAAACACCCAAAGTGCTTTGGTTCATGGACGGTATCAATTATTATCCGGCCGTTCAACCGAAATTAACACACTTTGATCACGTTTTCTTTTTTGAACCAACCGATACGTTTGCACAAGCTTCCATGTTAAGCGACAAGTGTTCTACCCTTCATTTAGGATTTAACCCTAAACGGTTTTTCCCATTGAACATGACGCGAAAATTCGATTTTTCCTTCGTTGGCTCCTACTACCCCAATCGCGATGAATTACTGCATTCAGTGGTCAATGAAACCAAAAACGCACTGATTATCGGTGACTTTCAGCGTTCAGCCTATGAAGCGATTCGTGCGATCAATCACACACAACAAATTCCGATTGAGCAGGTAAATCAGCTGTACAATTCCTCGAAAATAAACATCAATATTCACCACAAACAATCGATTGAAGGCTTGAATGTGCGAACGTTTGAAGTACAGGGAAGCGGCAATATTCAGCTGGTGGAAAACCAATTGGCCGCACAGGAATTCTTCACCGACGGCGAAAATATTTTACTGTACAGTTCTCCCGAAGAATTCAAAGACAAGCTCTTATTTTATCTTGATCGATCAGACCTACAGCTGAAATTGCGTACCAATGCCTATACCGATGCGTTGGCCAATCACACCTGGAAACAGCGCATGACTACCTTGATGGATGAACTCACCAATCGCGGAATCGCATGAATATTCTGATCATCGATAACAGCATTGGCACAACAGGTGCGCTCAACGCAATTTTAGAATCCGTTGAACCGCTGCGATCCAAACATACTTTCCGGTTTGTGGTACCAACCGAAGGAACCACAGCCGAATTGATCCGGTCACACGGCTTTGAAACGGATACACTTCCGTTCATCGAAATCAGCCGAAACATGGGGCGCAACCTGCGTTATCCGTTTCGATTGATCCGCAATGCGTGGCGGTTGAGAAAGATCATTAAACAACACCACATCGATATTGTTCAGGTCAACGATTTGTACAACCTGGTTGGCATAGTAGCCAAACGCTTCGTGAATGTGAAAGTCATTACACATATTCGTCGCATGCCCGAATCATTTCCATTGCGATTGTACCATTTTTGGGTACGTAAACACAAGCGACGAGCCGATAAAATTTTACCGGTTTCAAAAGCTAACGCCCGCTTGTTTACTGATACTCCGAAAAGTGAAGTCTTTTACGATTCGCTGCCGCCGCATGAGGTGACTTTCACCTACAATTCTGCCAACAAAACACCAATGCGCTTGCTGTACCTGGCCAATTTCACTGTTGGAAAAGGTCAGAATCACGCCTTGGTGGCGTTCAAACAACTCATTGATTCTACTCAGCGAACAGATATTGTGCTGCACTTTGAAGGAAGTGATTTTGGCTTGGAGAAAAACAAGATTTACCGCGAAGAGCTGCATCAGTGGACGATCACAAACAGAATTGACAAACTGGTGACCTTTGGTTTGGGTTCATCGGATATTGCCCAACCAATTTCGCAGGCTGAGATCATGCTCAACTTTTCCGATTCCGAATCGTTGTCGCGGGTTTCCATGGAAGCACTTTATTTCGGTATTCCGCTCATCGCAACCAATGTAGGTGGCACCAATGAAATGGTCATCGACGGTTGGAACGGGTTGTTGGTTGAACGCGGCGATACAAACGCGATGTTTCTGGCCATGAAAAGCTTGCTGGAATCAAGTGAATTGCGTCAACAATTCAGCACCAACGGAAAACTGCACGTAGCAAAGCATTTCTCGCCTGAGGTATTAACTTTGCAACTGGAAGCAATTTATGCGTCCCTGAAATGAAATCCGACAAAAAAATACTGATCCTGTGTCCATACCCGGAACATTGCGCACCAAGTCAGCGCTTGAAGTTCGAGCAGTATTACGACTTTTTACGCAGCGAAGGTTTCGAACTGGAAGTAAGTCCGTTTATGTCGGAGGCCTTTTGGAAAATTGTTTACAAACCGGGAAAACTCCACCTCAAAGCATGGCACACATTCTGCGGTTATTTGCGCCGCACGCGCGACCTGATTCGTTGCCGGAAGTATGATGCGGTGTATGTGCATCTGTGGGTAACACCTTTCGGCTTCCCGCTGTTTGAACGCTCACTCACATTGCTAACCAAACACGTGTTATATGATATCGACGATTTGGTGTACCTGAAAGAAAACAAAAGTACCGCTAACGGATTTATCGCATCACTGAAGGGCCGTAAAAAACCGATTGTGCTAATGCAGAAGGCCCAACATGTGATTACCTGCACGCCGCATCTCGACAATTTTGTGCGTCAATACAACTCCTCAACTACCGATATTTCATCCACCATCAATACCGAAACCTACCTTCCCGTTGAAAAGAACAACGATCCGCTGATTATTGGTTGGAGTGGCAGTCACAGCACATCAAAGTATGTCTATTTACTGGAAAACGTCTTAAAAGAAGTCAATGCAGAAATTCCATTCGTGCTGAAAGTAATCGGCGACGCGCAATTTCACATCGACGGATTAACTGTCCAAGCCATTCCGTGGCAGGAAGATACAGAAGTAAACGAACTCAACACATTCGACATTGGTATTTATCCGTTGCCGGATGAAGAATGGGTGCTCGGAAAAAGCGGTTTAAAAGCCTTGCAATACATGGCCTTGGAAATCCCGACAGTTGCAACGGCTATTGGTGCTAACTTCCGGGTAATCGAAGACGGTGTTTCTGGTTTTTTAGTCACAAACGAAACAGCGTGGAAAGAACGGTTGATTCAACTACTCAACGATGTGCAACTGCGCAAACAATTGGGAAATGAAGCGCGCAAACGTGTTGAAGCATTGTATTCCATCAATGCCAACCGGTCACAGTATTTAAATTGTATTCAACGGGTTCTTCAAAACAGAACTTAAATAATAACTAAGTATCGGCTAGCCGATACATTATATTTCACCACAGATGCACAGATTTTGCTCGGCTAACGCACTCGCTGTAGAACAAGTAAAATATAAGCGTGACCGTTAGGCACGCAAAAAATCTGCACATCTGTGGGAAGCAAAAAATGTTAACAAACAACGAATATCATGCAACTTATTTTCGCTTCGGCAAACGAGCACAAAATCACGGAAATTCGCCAGTTATTACCTGCGGGTTATGAATTACTTTCATTGGCCGATATCGGTTTTCACGACGAGATTCCCGAAACAGCAGCAACTATCGAAGGAAACGCGCGATTAAAAGCACAATTTCTGGCCGATAAAGGAATGGCTGCCTGTTTTGCAGATGATACCGGCTTGGTGACTTCTGGCCTGAACGGTGAACCGGGAGTTTATTCGGCGCGTTATGCAGGTGAAGCGAAAAATGCGGATGACAACATGGATCTGGTACTTTCAAAATTAGATGGAAACCCTGATCGAAGCGCTTATTTCATTACTGTGATTGCACTTTGGATCGGTGGCGAGATGCACATTTTCAGAGGTCGCGTTGACGGAACAATTCTCACTGAAAAACGTGGGACGCATGGTTTTGGGTACGATCCCATTTTTCAGCCCATAGGTTATTCAAAGACCTTTGCCGAAATGACGAGTGAAGAGAAAAATGCGCTTAGTCACCGCGGGCGGGCGTTGCAACAAATGATGGCATTTTTGAAAAATCAACTCAACTGAGTTCATAGTCAAATACAAAATTTACCTACATAGATAGAACTATACTACACATTAAGTATTATTCAAAAAACGTATATCTTCCGCAGTTATCTTGGATCCATAACTTAAAATCCAGGATCATGAAAACAAATCTACTCTTGATTGCGGCAATCGCCTGTACAATTTCAATCAACGCCCAGGTACACGAATGGACCAAAGGCATTATCGGAACTGGAAACACGGCCATTCATGGCAATAAAACATACGTGGAACCATCCGGAAACGCCATTTACACGTATGGAGAACACTCCGATTTCGACTCTGAAAATTCGGTTACATTAGATCCTGGCGGCATCGCTCAAGTATTAACAGGCGAATTTGCATCTTCCTATTATTTGATTAAAATGACACCGGAAGGGCAATTGATGTGGGCGCAAACTTTTTCTGCCTCTTCTTACGTATTCATTCAGGATATCAGTACTGATGCTGCGGGCAACTGTTATATTGCCGGAGTTTTCCTTGGAACAATGGATGTAGACAATAGTTCAAACAATTATACACTAACGACCAATACAGACCTGACTTCATTTATTGTGAAATTAGCTGCCGACGGTGAATTTTTATGGGCACAACAATACGACAAAATGGCTATTACGACTATCGCTATCAGGAGTAATGCTCTTTTTTGCGCGGGTTATTTTATTGATCAATGTGATTTTGACAATAGCGTTTCTTCTTCTGTTCCATATACTTCTCAGGGAGGAAGCGATTGTTTTGTCATGAGACTGAACACTGAAGGAGAACACCAATGGGTCAAAATACTTGGATCATCCGGCAATACCGAATACATTACCGATATTTCAACTACTCCAACCGGGATGCTAAACATTACCGGTAGCTTTTGGAATTCGGTTGACTTTAATCCCGACGCCGGAGTAACTACGTTAAACGCAGTTGGTGAAATGGACATCTTCATTTTGCAACTTAGTGCAACAGGCGAATTTCAATGGGCACAAAGCGTTGGCTCCCCAATCATTGATGCCCCTACCTCTTTAAACACGGCCTCAACAGGTGCCATTTACATCACTGGTGTTAAAGCCCAGGCAAACCATATTGAGCCATACGAAGACATCACTATTTTTAAATTCTCTAATCTCGGAAACTTATTGTGGTCCAAAACAATTGGGGGAATTGATATGGATCAGGCAATTTCGTCGACCCTTGATGAAAATGAAAACCTTTATGTAACCGGTGATTTCGGTTCTATGGATCTTGATTTTGATCCCGGAATCGGGGAAGTATATCAGGATATTGACCCGACTCTCGGTAGCATTGGTTATATATTAAAACTCACATCCGATGGTGATTTCGTTTGGGTAACTTCACTTGACGGCACGAGTAATTCCATTTGGAGCGCAAGCTATCATAATGGTGCGTTGTATACAACCGGATCTTTTTTTAACTCACTTGATATGGCTCCCGGTACTCCTTTTTATCAACTGGATGGAAACACAGAAAACTATAACAGTTATTTATGCAAACTGGATGTTTCACAAACATTGGACGCCAGTGAATTGAACACAGAAATTTCACCATTCAAATTATATCCCAATCCATCTCAATCGGTTGTTTATGCAAAGCTGGAACAAGGGAGCATTGTTACTGTTTATGATCTTGCGGGAACAGCATTAATGCAAGAAACCGGTCAGCAAGAACCAACTGCATTGAACATTGATGCATTAGCATCGGGCACTTACCTTGTTGAGGTTTCTCAAAATGGCCGAAAATCTGTCCAAAAACTAGTAAAAGAGTAAACCAACCACTTGGTTCACTTCAAAAACAGCAGCCGGAAATTTCATAATTTTGAAACTCTTTCGGTTGCTGTTTAACTTTACGGAAATCACAAAACCACATTGATTTCGCGCTTTTGAGTTGATAATCCACTCGCAAGTGATTACATTTGCGCGCAAGCAGAATTGATACTCAAAAAAATAAACAACATGTCTAAAATTAAAGTAGCAAACCCTATCGTAGAATTGGATGGTGACGAAATGACACGCATCATTTGGAAGTTCATCAAGGATAAACTTATTCTTCCTTACCTGGATGTTGATATCAAGTATTATGACCTTGGCATCGAAAAAAGAGATGAAACAAATGACCAAATCACGATAGATGCTGCTGAAGCGATTAAACAATACCAGGTTGGGATCAAATGCGCTACCATCACACCGGACGAACAACGTGTTCAGGAATTTAACCTGAAATCAATGTGGAAATCACCGAACGGAACCATTCGTAATATTTTGGACGGAACTGTTTTCCGCGAGCCGATCGTGATGCAAAATGTGCCACGTTTGGTGACAAACTGGACTGCTCCGATTATCGTTGGCCGTCATGCTTTTGGCGATCAATACCGCGCTACGGATGCTGTTTTCAAAGGAAAAGGGAAATTGACAATGACGTTTACTCCGGAAGACGGTGGCGAAGTACAAAACTTCGAAGTTTACAATTTCAAAGGTGATGGTGTTGGTATGGCAATGTACAATACCGACGAATCGATTGAAGGGTTTGCACGCAGCTGTTTCAACATGGCGTTGACCAAAAAATGGCCGCTCTATCTTTCTACCAAGAATACGATTTTGAAAAAATACGATGGTCGTTTCAAAGATATTTTCGAAACTATTTTCCAAAATGAGTTCAAAGCGCAATTTGACGCTGCCGGAATTACTTACGAGCATCGTTTGATCGACGACATGGTGGCTTCTGCTTTGAAATGGCATGGAAACTTTGTATGGGCTTGTAAAAATTATGATGGTGATGTTCAATCGGATACCGTCGCTCAGGGATTCGGTTCACTTGGTTTGATGACTTCCGTATTGATTACACCTGATGGAAAAATCATGGAAGCCGAAGCTGCTCACGGTACGGTAACACGTCACTACCGCGATCACCAGGCCGGTAAAAAAACGTCTACCAACCCAATCGCTTCAATCTTTGCATGGACACGTGGTTTGGCTTTCCGCGGAAAACTGGACGGCAATCAGGAATTGATCAATTTCTGCGAAACATTGGAGCGCGTTTGCATTGAAACAGTTGAATCAGGTATCATGACCAAAGATTTGGCGGTTTGCGTACATGGTAATAAAGTAAATCACGGCGATCACTATGTGTATACCGAAGAGTTTTTAGATGCATTGGATAAAGGATTGACTGCTAAAATGGCGTAATCGTTTTTCAACTATATTCAAGGAAAGGTGCCGGATTTCGGCGCCTTTTTTTGTTAGGTACCATCCTGAATTCCTTATAGACACAGCTTGCTTATTGGGATTTTTAAAGCCCACGTAATATTGCAAATTTACGTGGCAAATCGGGCATGTAAATTCGCAATATTACGTGGGGGTGTTTCCACTTGAAATTAACAACTTTTTAATTTCCATGATTTTACGTACGCAGTTCCCTGACTTCCTGAATTGAGCGAAACGAAGTGTAGTCGAGATACCCAGTTCCCCTGATTTTCACTACCTTCGTGACCGAATGAAATTTCATCTGATTCTTCTTCTTTCTTTCATTTGTGCGTTGGTCGGTTGCAGAACCATCGAACCGATCGCACCTTTGATGAGCGAGCAAAGAGCTCCGTTTCCCGAGCAACCGGTTTCGACAATTGTGCTGCCCATTTCGGTAGATCTAAGTAGTTACTACAAAATGGCCGACGAACAGGTCGATTACAAGTTTGACGGCGGCGAACAGCATTGCAGCGGCGTTTCCTATAGCTATCATTTTGAACGCGATCCGATGAAACTGGCGGTCAATGACAGCACTGTCGACATCAATGTTTCGGGTAAATATCGCCTGAAAATGAACTATTGCCCGGATTGTGCCACGTTATTTTCAGATGAACCGCATTGCATCATTCCGCGACTTTATTTTAGTTGCGGTTATGGCGAACCGATGCGCAGAATGAAATTACAGTACCGGTCGGAGTTTGAGCTTACAAGCGATTACGGCATTCAAACCACCACGAAATTGACCGAACTGAAAGCCATTGATCCATGCGAAATCAGCTTCATTGATTACGATATTACGGATGAATTACTCAAAGAGGTCAAAAAATCCCTGGCAGATTTAGCCACCGATATCGATAAACAAACCGCTGGTATTTCCTTTAAAAAAGAAGCATCGGAATTGTGGAACCAAGCAGTTACTGCAATTGAAATTCCGGGCTACGGTTTTGTTCAATTGCAACCCACTTCATTACAACTCACCACTCCAACCATTCGAAACAACATTCTCAGTACATCACTCGTGATGGAAGCAAAACCGCGTTTTTTTTCAACCAAACCCGAAGAACAAACCATTCCGCTTCCGCCATTAAAACTAACAGAATCCATTCCGAACGACACGTTAAAACTGACCACTGACCTACATCTGCGCTATGATTCACTTTCCATCGTCATGAACCGGTATGTCAGCGGAACGAAACTACTCATTAAAAAACGGGAAATCATCCTTGACAGCGTTCACATTGCGGGAGCCAACAATCAGCAGCTAATCTTTAAGGTCGGATTTTCGGGGGACAAAAAAGGCGTCTTGTACATTACCGGCAAACCTGCTTTCAATACATTACTGCAGCAAATCGAACTTACCGAAGTAGCTTTTGACATCGAAACCAAAAGCACTTTGCTCAAAACCGCAGAATGGCTGTTTTCTGACCGCATTCTGGAGGAAATCACCAAAAACAGCAAACAAGATCTGAAACCGCAGCTGGATTTGTTGCTCAGTGAGCTCAACAAGTCTTTGTACATCGAAAAAGAAGGATTCATAGTCACCGGAAAAATGGCAAGTCTCTTGGTAGACGAAATCTATCCTGAAACGGAACAACTGATCGTTCGTGTTTCCAGCAAGGGAAAATTGAGCTTGAGTAATATCAGGAATTAATCATGTGTTTTGCTACCGGCGGAAAACAATTGTAGAGCGCCGTTTTTAGATCATCTTCCATTTCAAGTGAATCAATAGCCGTTTTCATACAGCGAAGCCATTCGTCAGCGGCCTCGGGCGTAATCTTGTGTGGCAAGTGGCGCATACGCATGCGGGGATGTCCGTAAGTAGTTGTGTATAATTGCGGACCTCCCAAAAATTGAGTTAAAAAGGCTTCCTGTTTTTCCCTGATCGTTTCTTTATCCGTTTGAAACAGCGGTCCAATCACAGGTGAGTTGAAAACCAGGTCATAAAACCGGTTTACCAATAAATTCAGCCTTTCCTTTCCAATTCTTTCGTACAACGATTCCATCCGCTCAACTATTCTTTTCCGCCTTTTATAACCGGCATAAATATCCTCTCAAAAAAACTGGCACAAAGTTAGTTAGGAAGCTGAAAGAATCACGCAGAATTGTCTGCTATTCTGGTAAAAACTGTATTTTTGTACCCACAATGAAACTTTTGTTGCTCATTTCATTACTACTGGTTCAGTCGGTGATCTTTTCCCAGGAAGAGGCAGCACCGACTATTTCCGATGCAATTTCGGATTGTGCAGGAGCATCCAATATTTTACAACCCGGAAGTTACTCCTTACAATTCACCGGTAAAGGTGGAGCGATCAAGGACTTAGCCGCTTATCCTTCCTTGTCGAACGTTCAGGAAAAAAACTCGCTCTGGTGTTCATTCATTGCTCCTTACAACGGCCGTTTCACCCTTATGGCCGACGCAACAATGGGGCCTCTGCAAATGATCATTTTTGAAAATGAAACCAAAGACATTTGTGAAGATATTTACAAAGGAAAAGCAGAGATTCGTCGTTTGATACTCGCAAAAGATCAGCACGTTGGTTTGAACCTCGTAACATCAGACAATACACTCTATCCTATTGATATGATTGCCGGGAAACACATTATGCTGTGTTTTTTGAATCTTCCGAAGGAAAAACCGACGCTTGAACTCCATGTGGCTTTTGAACCAACCGACGGTGAAATGAAAGAACCCGGACAAGGTGAAGACAGTAAAATTGTGGATCTGCGCAAACAACCGAGCGATCCTGCACTCAATATCCTGATCCGCGATGTGGAAACAGGGAATCCCGTGCTGGCCAATTTATCCATTACTGGAATCAAAGATATCCAGGCGCTTTACAGCGGTTCCGACTTCTATATTTCGGTTGATCGTTCCGGTAAAATTCAATTAAAAATTGATGCCGAAGGATATTTCTTTGTTGATCGTGAAGAACCTGTTTCAGCCAACTCCGATAACGAAATTGTGGTTTGGATGGAACCTTTGGGCGAAGGAAAAAGTATGCAGATCGACGAGATTGAGTTTGTTCCCGGTTCCAGTGAGTTCTTATCGACCTCTGAAACGAAGCTGAGACGCCTCAAAGATTTCCTGGCCCTCAATTCTGCGGTTAAAGTCGAAATTCAAGGACATGTGCATGCAAGCGGAGAAAACACTTTTGCCGGACAAAAACTTTCCGAAGCACGCGCCAAACGTGTCGTCAATTACCTGGTTGAAAACGGAATTGACAAAAGCCGTTTGACTTCTGTTGGCCTCGGAAACACCAAACCGATTTACCCTGAAGCGAAGTTTGCTTACGAAGAACAGGCAAACCGGCGCGTGGAAGTAAAGGTCCTTTAAGAATTTCGCGTTTTCCTATGTTCACAAGCTTTTCAGTTGGCTATGTATGCCTTTCAACGAATGAAATATAAATTACCACAGATGCACTGATTTTTGCGCTCCTAACGGCAGCGCATGTGGTATGCTCTATTCATGTCTTCTTTAGTTTATATAATGCGAGGCCGTTAGGCGAGCCTAATCTGTGAATCTGCGGGGAAAATAACGTATCGGCTAGCCGATACCATCAATACTCATTTATAAGCGGGAAACTAAATGTTTTTCGTTGTTTTCATTTTAAAAAATGATTACTATCTTGTTCACCGCAAAGACATTAAGCTAGATTATTCACTCAAAACCAATAATATGTCTACTTACGAAAAAGCTTACGAACACTTTACCTCCGAACTGAAAGAAATGGGATTCACCCATCATCCGGCATTATACCATGCCATTGCCAAACACTTGGGGCCATCTATACATGATGAAGATTCATCACTGGTTGCATGTGATCAACCAAAAGAAATGGAAACGGTAAAACGTGAATTTTTAATCGGCAAATTAGGATTGGAAGACAGCCCGGCACTTGATGCAGTCATCCAACAGGTGTGCGGAGCGTTAGGCGGATCTAACACCAACAAACACAGAGCTTCTTTTTATTACCTGTTGGTAGCCCTTCTACAGAAAGAACATTTGTTCATTAATCTCAAAGAACACTTACCGGAAGGAGATTATCTACAATAAAAAATGCCTCCTGAAACCGGGAGGCATTTTGTTTTCTATCATTCGGTTCACTATTTCACCGTTTCAACAAACACGGAAGCCATTACCGATTCATCCACCAACTCGGGAATTGTCACTTTTAATCGCGGTTCCTGCTCCATCGCACGTTTGATGGCAAAAATAGCGCCTTCATTACGCGCCCAGTTGCGTCGGGCGATTCCATTGTTCACATCCCAGTGCAGCATCATTGTAAGACGTCTGTGAGCGTCCTCAGAGCCGTCCAGGAGCATTCCGAAGCCCCCGTTGATTACTTCACCCCAGCCTACACCGCCGCCATTGTGAATGGAAACCCAGGTTGCGCCGCGAAATGAATCGCCGATGACGTTCTGAATCGCCATATCGGCCGTAAAACGTGAACCGTCATAAATATTGGATGTTTCACGGTAAGGTGAATCCGTTCCGGAAACGTCGTGGTGATCGCGCCCAAGAACTACCGGGCCTATTTTTCCGGCGGCGATTGCTTTATTGAATGCTGCTGCGATTTTCATCCTTCCTTCTGCATCTGCGTATAAAATTCGCGCTTGCGAACCTACAACCAGTTTATTTTCCTGCGCGCCTTTGATCCATTGAATGTTGTCAGCCATTTGCTGCTGGATTTCGGCCGGACTGTTTTTCATCATTTCTTCCAGCACATCACAGGCGATAGAATCAGTAGCGGCCAAATCTTCCTGCTTTCCTGAGGCACAAACCCATCTGAATGGTCCGAATCCGTAGTCAAAACACATCGGCCCCATAATATCCTGTACATAAGACGGATATTTGAAATCGATTCCGTTATCGGCCATGATATCTGCTCCTGCGCGGGAAGCTTCCAGTAAAAACGCATTTCCGTAATCAAAGAAATACGTTCCTTTTGCCGTATGTTGATTGATCGCGGCCGCATGGCGAACCAGCGTTGATTGCACTTTCTGTTTGAACAATTCGGGTTCTTCTGCCATTAAGCGGTTTGATTCTTCGAAACTAATATCAACCGGATAATACCCCCCAGCCCATGGATTGTGCAGGGAAGTTTGGTCGGATCCCAAATCAATGTGAATTCCTTCCGTATCGAATTTCTCCCAAACGGAAACGATATTACCTAAATAAGCTATAGAAACCACTTCTTTTTGCGCTTGTGCTTCGCGAACGCGGCTTACTAATTGGTCCAGGTCTTCGATGATTTCGTTTACCCAGCCCTGCTCGTGGCGAATGCGTGTGATCTTCGGGTTTACTTCGGCACAAACCGTTATACAGCCGGCAATTGTTCCGGCTTTTGGCTGCGCGCCCGACATTCCGCCCAAGCCAGATGTTACAAACAACGATCCGGCGGGTTCTTTCTTTATTTTCCGGAAACCGTTCAATACGGTGATCGTAGTTCCGTGCACAATTCCCTGCGGACCAATATACATATACGATCCTGCAGTCATTTGACCGTATTGGGTAACTCCCAACGCATTAAATTTTTCCCAATCGTCCGGTTTTGAATAATTCGGGATCATCATTCCGTTGGTGACAACAACACGCGGAGCATCTTTGTGTGAAGGAAAAAGTCCCATCGGATGCCCTGAATACATCACCAGCGTTTGCTCATCGGTCATTTCCGATAAGTATTTCATACACAAACGATATTGAATCCAGTTTTGAAAAACAGCTCCATTTCCTCCGTAAGTGATCAATTCGTGCGGATGCTGAGCCACAGCGTGATCCAGGTTATTTTGGATCATCAGCATAATCGCCTTGGCTTGTTCCGATTTTCCGGGATAATCCGAAATCGGCCGCGCATAGATATTGTAATCAGGTCTGTAACGATGCATGTAAATTCTTCCGACGGTCTCCAACTCTTCCAAAAAGTCAACGATCAATTCCCGATGTTGTTCTTTCGGAAAATAGCGCAACGCGTTTTGAAGGGCGAGTTTCTTTTCTTCGGTCGATAGAATTTCCTTTCGTTTCGGAGCGTGATTTACCGCTGGATCAACCGCTTTTTTAGCAGGAATAACCGCTGGAATACCTTCTTGAATTGCTTGCTGGAATTCGGATACATGCATGATGAACAATTTTCCACAAAATTAATACGAAATTCAGCTTCGGAAAGCCTTTGATAGAAAATGAATACATAAAAAGGGCCGTCCACCTTAGCGGACAGCCCTTATTCATTCTTTGATTATCGTTATCGGGTGATTGTCACTGTTCCCTGGTATACCAGTTTTTCATCCGATAAAATATTTTTTGCGCGGATAACCCACGTATAGGATCCGTTTTTCACAATTTCACCATGGTATGTTCCATCCCATTCTGCATCAATATTGTGTGATTCCCATACAACTTCGCCCCAACGGTTAAACACCATCACTTCGAAGTTATAACGGTCAACACCTTCCATGTGAATTCCCCATGTCTGGTTAAACTCATCACCGTCAGGCGTAAACGTATTCGGAACGTAAATCAACACCTCGGGCATTACAGGAATCGTTCTGATAGCTGTATCCTTACAACCTAAATAAGACGTTGAAATAAGTGTTACATCATAATATCCGGTAATTCCGTCAGGGAAAACAGTTACCATATCCGTATTGGTCGAAGCACCGGGAGTTCCGCCGTTTACAGACCACTCATACGTGTCTGCACCAAATGAATAATTCGTAAGTGTAACCACTGTGTTGAACATTGTTACCGGGTCCGGACTCCATTTGAAATCGGCAATCGGTTTTGAATGCACATTCAGGTAATCAACAAAAGTGGTTGAATCGATACAGCCGTCGGGCGAAGTTACGATCAATTGTACATCATATACTCCGGCATAAAGCGCTTCAGGACTAATAAGATCACTGTTAAAAAATTCTTGTCCGTCGCTGATTCTCCAGTAATTGGCCGCCGACAAGGCAGGATCAGTTTGATTGGTCAATGTAAACAACGCTGGTTCACATTTTACAGGTTCGTCAACAGCAATTAAAGGAACTGGTACCGGAAGTGCTGTGATTTCTGCGTTGATCACAAACGGGGTTGATTCACAGGCGTCATCTACGGTAACCGTATAAACAGTAGTTACCAGCGGAGATTCGGTAATGGATGATGAAACACCATTTTGAACATAACCTGTTGACCATGTATAGTTATACGGCTGGCCAATTCCACCGCTTCCGTTTACAGCAATCGTAGCCGGATAACCGGGACAAACTGATTGCGTAGGCGTAATTGTTGCACTAATCGGAGGACGAACTGTAACATCAATGGTTGCAGGTAACGAAGCACAACCATTTTCGTTTACCGCTATTACTGTGTATGTGGTAGCTGCAAGAGGATTAACAGATTGGTTAGGTAATTGTGAAGCTGAGTGCGACCAGTTATAAGTGTAAGTTACACCACCAATAGCAGAAGCAACCAGTGACGCAGTACCGTTTTGGCAAATAAGGGTATCATTTGAAACACTTATTACAACCGGTGCCGGATCAACGACGTTCACCAAAACACATTTCTGACATCCGAGTGCATTTCTCGCACATACCGTATAAGGACCGGCAGCGAATCCACCCTGAGTATTGGATGAAATCCATGTTCCGCCATTATTGAAGCTATATTCAGTTGCCCCTGCAGCTGTAATAGTGATCTGTCCGTCGGCAGCACCCGCACAGCTTGGACTTGTTTGCACAGCCGCCAGTATCATCTCCGAAACCACTACAATTACTGTATCCCGGAATGTACCGCAAACAGTACTTGTTTCACGCAGGATGAATTTATAGGTTCCCGGTTGATTTACCGTCACCGTTGGGTTCATATTGCTGAAGTTTGGAGCAAAGCTTGCTGTTGCAGCCGGAGATAACCCCGGAGGAACAATTGCCTGCCAGTTGGCTGAATTGGAAGCAGAACTAGGCACTCCATTCAACATTATTGGCGATCCCAGACAAACTGTTTGATCAGGACCTGCGTTTGGTGTAGGAGGCGAAACAACCGTGATTGTAAATGAAATCGTATCAATAAAGTAAGGTGTTCCCGGAACAGCAGCTTGTTCTACTTCTACCAGGTAAGTTGTCGTAACAGTTGGCGTTACGGTCACATTCGGTCCGCCATTCACATTCGGCACACCATTAGTAACTAACCATTCATAGGTTGGTGAAGGAAGTCCGCCGTTATTGATTACAACGTTGGCAGAAGATCCAAGGCAAATAGTTTGGTTACCCGCAGCAGGATCACATGAAACAGTTGCCGTTCCAGTGAAATCCAGGTCAACATTACCACTTAAACCACTATAGTTTGAAAGGCATAATACAAAAGATTGTCCGGCAGTAACGACAAGTGGCGCTTCATAACTTGTCCATGAACCATTTGGAGGAAGATTTCCAGCAGAAGCCATACCTGTATTACCGTTACAGCTTCCGTTCCAGTTACAGGCTACAGGAGCCAAGGTATTCCCATTGATTCCGGCACAGGCATTTCCGCCCACATTTGGCCACATGATCCAGTCAAAACATCCTGAATTCGTAGGGGTTCCACCGGCATCCACACCAATTATAGACCATTCCAATGTTCCGCTACTCACCACATTAATAGTGATGAATGTAGAACTTGTTTCACCGCTCAGCAAACAACCAGAGTTCCCACCGTTCGGATTCATTGAAGGGTTGGAAACACTTCCCGATGTAAAATCGATAATGTTTGTTGCAGGGTTATTCGGCTCGATTTCAAAACTCGGAGTGGTACATCCCGGAACCGCTTCTGTACAGTCATTGGGTTGTGCCCAAGAAATCACTGCTAATAAGCTACAAAAAAGAAAAAGTAATTGTGTTTTCATATCTAGTCGTTTTCGCAGTTAGTAAATGGGTAAGGATTTACTTGATCTACACCATGCAAACCAACTTGAATACAGGTAGCCTGATCCGCATATTCACCAAGCCACGAAGAAAATTCAACTTGTGTAAAGGACGTTAAATCTTTGGTCAGCAAAAAAGCTCTTTTCGAAGACCAATCCAGGCGCGCAACACTCACATAGGGGTTGTTACGTAGTGATTCTTCCAATGCACGAAAAGCAGGCTCATCATTGATGTCAAGCATGCACTGCGCAAAGTATTTTGGAGTCTGGCTGTTTTCCTGTGCACTCGAAGCAAATGACAGCCCCAAACAACAAACTATAACAATCAAGTATTTCATAACAAAGTGTATTCTTTAGCTGTTAAACGAGTATTAATGTAGAAGGTTGTCTACAATATACGAGCTTTATGCCAGTATTAAGGCAAATTTACAGAATCTTCACATTGTGTTAAATAAAAATAGGAGGACATTCTTGCCCTCCTATCCCTGCTAATTATGTGTTCCTTTAGATAAACCGGAACGATTTTCCCGGGTAATAAGCCGTTTCACCCAACTCTTCTTCTATTCGTAACAGTTGATTATACTTAGCCATACGGTCACTGCGCGAAGCAGATCCGGTTTTAATTTGTCCACAGTTTAGAGCTACTGCCAAATCAGCAATTGTATTATCCTCAGTTTCACCGCTTCTGTGACTCATAACGGATGTATAGCTATTTCTTGTGGCTAATTGAACAGATTCAATTGTTTCCGTTAAAGAACCGATTTGATTCACTTTTACAAGAATAGAATTGGCTACTCCCTGTTCGATTCCCTGTGCCAGACGCTTGGTATTGGTTACGAATAAATCGTCTCCTACCAATTGCACTTTCGACCCCAGTTTATCGGTTGCCATTTTCCAGCCGTTCCAATCATCTTCTGCTAAACCGTCTTCGATGGAAACAATCGGGTATTTTTTACACCAGTCAGCCCAATAATCTACCATTTCAGCTGAAGTACGTGCTTCACCGGTTGATTCGAATAAGTACAATCCTTTTTCGGCATTGTAAAACTCAGATGAAGCTGCGTCGAGCGCCACGTATACATCATGCCCAGGTTTGAAACCTGCTTTTTCAATGGCCTGAATAACAACCTGTATGGCTTCTTCGTTGGAACCTAAATTCGGAGCAAAACCTCCTTCATCACCTACGTTTGTTGACATTCCCTGTGATTTCAATACACTTTTCAGGTGGTGAAAAATCTCCGTTCCCCAACGCAACCCTTCCGAAAAAGAAGACGCTCCGAACGGCATTACCATAAATTCCTGGATATCGATCTTGTTATCGGCGTGTGAACCACCGTTTAAGATATTCATCATCGGCACAGGCATGGTCACTGCTCCAACTCCACCTACATAGCGGTAAAGGCTTAAACCTGATTCCTGCGCTGCTGCTTTCGCTACTGCAAGTGAAACGCCCAAAATAGCATTGGCTCCCAATTTCGATTTATTTTCGGTCCCGTCCAGTTGAATAAGAAACGTATCGATGGCTTTTTGGTCGAATACGTCCATACCCATCAATTCTTCATTGATAATGGTATTGACATTTTCTACCGCTTTCAAGACACCCTTCCCGAGGTAATATTGGCTATCACCATCTCTTAACTCAACCGCTTCGTGTACACCAGTTGATGCTCCGGAAGGAACCGCAGCTCTTCCAATAGCTCCGTTGATTGTGTGAACATCTACTTCTACGGTTGGATTACCGCGCGAATCCAAAATTTGTCTGCCGACAATACGTGCAATGTAACTCATGTTTTGTGGTTTGAAGAATTATTTATTGTTGCTTGTTTTGTTTAGTCCGCACTGACGTTTGTTCCATTCGAAGCATTGCTTCTCATATTAGTGACAAACTGATCAAATAAATACCTTGAATCGTGCGGACCAGCAGAAGCTTCGGGGTGATATTGTACCGAGAATACCGGTTTTCCTTTTAAAGCAATTCCTGCAATTGTATGGTCGTTCAGATGCTGATGTGTTACGATGATTTCATCATTGGCCGTCACACTATCTTTGGTGATCACAAAACCGTGATTTTGAGAAGTAATTTCTCCCTTACCGGTAATTAAGTTTTTTACCGGGTGGTTAATTCCACGATGGCCATTAAACATTTTTTCTGTTTTCAATCCCTGGCTTAAGCCAAGAATCTGGTGGCCAAGGCAAATTCCAAATACCGGTTTTTCGCTTTTTACTATTTCTTTCACCAACGTAATTTCTTCCGGCATTGCAGACGGATCACCTGGGCCATTAGAAAGCATAAAACCATCAGGGTTAAATGCCAGCATTTCGGCCAATGGTGTCTTCATAGGGAATACGCGTACAAAGCAGTCACGATCTGCCAGGCAGCGGGCAATATTTTGTTTTACACCAAAATCAACCAAAGCTACACGATGCGGAGCATCCGGGTTTCCGACTTCATAGGCCACTTTTGTAGCTACTTTTGATGAAAGTTCCAGCCCTTCCATACTTGGAATTTCCTTTACCAATACTTTCAATGCATTTTCATCAGTATTTTCAGATGAAATAATGGCATTCATCGCACCTTTATGCCGAATGTGTCGAACCAATGCACGGGTATCAATATCCGTGATTCCAACGCGGTCGTTTTTGATCAGGTAATCTTCCAGGTTTGAATCACCTGAAGGGCGAGAATACACATCGGCAAACTTTTTTGTTACCAAACCTGCTATTTTCACAGAACCTGATTCTTTTTCTTCGGCATGAACACCGTAGTTTCCGATATGAGAATTGGTCATCACCAGGATTTGTCCGTAATACGACGGATCTGTAAATACTTCCTGATAACCCGTCATCCCTGTGTTAAAGGCTATTTCCCCTGTTGTTGTACCTATTTTTCCGGTTGCTATACCATGAAAAACCGTTCCGTCTTCCAGAACTAGTACAGCAGGTTTACGTTCTTCCATGCTGTGATTTTTTTTTGCAAAATTAGAATATTAAACTCAATCCTTGCGTGTATGTGAATAAAAAAAGGGTCTTGCCGATAAACGACAAGACCCTTTTTCAATTATCATTGATCATTACTGATCATCTTTTTTTTCTTCTTCATCGGCAGACGGTTCTTCCGTCGCTTCAGGAGTTACTTCTGCTTCAGGAGCAGCTTCTTCAGCTACAGGAGCTTCTTCTACTACTTCCGCAGCTGGAGTTTCCTCTACTACTTCTGCAACCGGAGTTTCTTCTACTACTGCTTCAGGTGCAACTTCTTCTGTTGCTACTTCAGCAGCCGGAGCAGTTGTTGCTTTTGCAGCTGTAGCTGATCCACCACGACGGGAACGACGTGTAGTTGCTTTCTTCGTTGTATCGTTCAACATCAATTCGTTGAAGTCTACCAGCTCGATCAAACACATTTCAGCGTTATCACCCAAACGGTAACCTGTACGGATAATACGAGTATATCCACCTGGACGGTCAGCAATTTTAGGAGCAATTGTGCGGAAAAGTTCTGTTACAGCTTCTTTACTTTTCAAGTAAGAGAATGCAGTACGACGATTGTGTGTTGTATCGTCTTTTGATTTTGTAATAATCGGCTCTACATACACACGCAAAGCTTTTGCTTTTGCAATGGTTGTATTGATACGTTTATGTTCGATTAACGAACAAGCCATATTAGACAACATAGCAGCTCTGTGTGCTGTTTGTCTACCAAGATGATTGAATTTTTTACCGTGTCTCATTTTTATAAATTTCGTAAGTAACGGTTAGCTGGAACTACTATCGCCTCATTCCAGCCACCTATCACGACATTATTAACTTTAATTGCGATACTAGTCTTTATCTAATTTGTACTTCGCTACGTTCATACCGAAGTTTAATCCTTTGGCATCAACAAGATCTTCTAACTCCGTCAATGATTTCTTACCGAAGTTACGGAACTTCAACAAGTCATTTTTGTTGTATGAAACCAAGTCTCCAAGTGTTTCTACGTCTGCAGCTTTCAAACAGTTCAGGGCGCGTACAGAAAGATCCATATCCACCAGTTTTGTTTTAAGCAATTGACGCATGTGCAATGAAGTTTCGTCAAACTCTTCTGTTTCAGATTTCACTTCGCTATCCAACGTGATACGTTCATCGGAGAACAACATAAAGTGATGAATCAGAATTTTAGCGGCTTCTTTCAATGCATCTTTCGGGTGAATTGAACCATCGGTTGTTACTTCAAGAACCAATTTCTCGTAATCCGTTTTTTGCTCAACACGATAGTTTTCGATCGTGTATTTCACATTAACGATAGGCGTAAAAATGGAGTCAATAAAGATTGTTCCGAATGGTGCGTTTCCTGATTTGTTTTCCTCAGCAGGCAAGTAGCCTCTTCCTTTGACAATTGATAATTCTATCTCCAGTTTCACTGAAGACTCCATATTACAGATCACCAAATCCGGGTTCAATACCTGGAATGCAGATGTGAATTTACCAAGATCCCCGGCAGTCAATTTATCCTGACCGGAAATTGAAATCACAACTGATTCGTTATCTGTTCCTTCGATTTGTTGCTTGAAGCGAACTTGTTTTAAGTTCAAAACGATTTCGGTAACGTCTTCAACGACACCTTTCAACGTTGCGAACTCATGGTCTACACCTTCAATGCGCACTGAAGAAATGGCGTAACCTTCCAATGAAGAAAGCAAGATACGACGTAATGCGTTTCCTACAGTGATTCCATATCCTGGTTCAAGCGGACGGAACTCAAATTGTCCTTTACGCTCGTCAGACTGGATCATAATTACCTTGTCAGGCTTTTGAAAATCTAAAATTGCCATTATCTATTCTTCTTTTTAATTGTTTCACAGTTGTGCGGTTTGACGGATTGAAGAACGTCGGTCAAACCCTTTGGCTGCGATTCAATAGTTAATTATTACTTAGAGTATAATTCGACGATTAACTGTTCCTTGATGTTCTCAGGGATCATTTCGCGTGATGGAATGCTCAATAACTTTCCAGCTTGTTGAGAAGGGTTCCAATCCAACCAATCGTAACGCTTGTTTGAAGCTGTCAAAGAAGACGTAATCGCTTCCAATGATTTTGACTTCTCACGAACGCTAACCACATCTCCGATACGCAATGTATAAGACGGGATGTTTACCACTTCACCGTTTACTACGATATGTTTGTGTGTTACCAATTGACGAGCTGCGCGTCTTGTAGGAGCAATACCTAAACGGTAAACCGTATTATCCAATCGCGATTCGCACAATTGCAACAATACTTCACCTGTAATCCCCTTCATTCGAGATGCTTTTTCGAACAAATTAGCGAATTGACGCTCTAAGATACCGTAGGTATATTTTGCTTTTTGTTTTTCAGCAAGCTGGACTGCGTACTCTGACTGCTTTCCACCTCTGCGTTTGTTCGGACCGTGCTGACCTGGGCCATACTGTCTTCTGTCTAATGCTTTGTCCGGGCCGAAAATCGGTTCACGAAAACGACGTGCGATTTTGGTCTTAGGACCTGTATATCTTGCCATATTAAAGTTAAATTAAGGGGGATTATGAATTAAGGCTTTTCCTTCGATAACCGGGTTCCCCTTTTTGATTATTACAAATTAAACGCGACGTCTTTTTGGAGGACGACATCCATTGTGAGGTAACGGCGTCACATCAACGATTTCGATTACCTCGATACCGCTATTGTGAATGGAACGTATTGCTGATTCACGACCGCCACCAGGGCCTTTCACGAAAACTTTCACTCTACGTAACCCGAAGTCATGTGCTTCCTTAGAGGCGTCTTCTGCTGCAACCTGCGCTGCATAAGGCGTGTTCTTTTTAGATCCTCTGAAACCCATTTTTCCCGCTGATGACCAAGAAATAACTTGTCCAGCATTGTTCGTCAAAGAAATAATCACGTTGTTGAAGGTAGCTTGAATATGCGCTTCACCCAATGCGTCTACTTTGACTTTTTTGGTATTCTTCTTGTTTGACTTTGCCATGTTAACTATTATTTAGCTGCTTTTTTCTTGTTAGCAACTGTTTTTCTCTTACCTTTTCTCGTACGAGAGTTGTTTTTCGTTCGTTGACCTCTCAACGGAAGACCTGCACGGTGACGAATTCCTCTTGTGCAACCGATATCCATTAAACGTTTAATGTTTAACTGAACTTCGGAGCGCAATTGTCCTTCAACCTTAATCTCAGCCAATCCTGTACGGATTAGTGAAATCTGATCATCAGTCCAATCTTGTACTTTGATATTTTCATCAATACCGTTAGAAGTCAAGATTTGTTTAGCCGTGCTACGACCAATTCCGTAGATGTAAGTCAATCCGATTACACCTCGTTTGTTTTTTGGTAGATCTATACCTGCAATACGTGCCATAATTTACCCTTGTCTTTGTTTAAGTTTAGGATTCTTCTTGTTAATCACGTAAACTCTTCCTTTTCGTTTAACGATCTTGCAATCTGCCGAACGTTTTTTTACTGAAGCTCTTACTTTCATGTTCCTATTTTTTATTCTGGTTTCCTTACTTGTAACGGAAGGAAATACGTCCTTTTGTTAAATCGTACGGTGACATCTCTACTTTCACACGATCTCCAGGAAGAATTTTGATATAGAACATTCTCATTTTACCCGAAATGTGGGCTGTGATGATGTGTCCGTTTTCCAATTCTACCCGAAACATCGCATTTGATAATGCTTCGATGATCGTACCATCCTGTTCAATTGAGCTTTGCTTAGCCATAATCTAAAAACCTGATAATTCGTTAGCTGCTCTACGTCCGCGAACTCGCGTACCTTCCATCAAACCATCCATGTGGCGGTTCAACAGGTAAGATTCAATTTGCTGAAGTGTATCCAATACAACTCCCACCATGATCAGCAATGATGTTCCTCCGAAGAACATTTCAAATCCTGAGGTAATACCTGCAGCATGAGCAATAGACGGAAGGATCGCGATAATCGCCAGGAACAATGAGCCCGGTAATGTAATGCGCGACACCAATGTATCGATGAAGTTTGCTGTTTCTTCACCCGGACGAACACCAGGAATAAATCCACCGTTTCGTTTCAGGTCATCAGCCATTTTACGAGGGTTGATCATGATTGCCGTATAGAAATACGTAAACACAACGATCAACAATCCAAGTAATAGATTGTACGTTAATCCGTAAATATCACTCAGGTTTGCCTGGAACCAGCTTGGTTTTTCACCAGGAGTGCCACCACTAAAGATCATTACCGGAATGGTCATAATCGCTTGTGCAAAGATGATTGGCATTACACCTGATGCGTTTACTTTCAATGGCAGGTAACTTCTTGCTCCCTGCGCATCAGCTGCTCGCGCTCCAACAACTCTTTTGGCCGTATTGAGCGGAATTTTACGCACACCTTGCACAATCAGAATGGTTCCCACCACGATCAGCATAAACACTACTACTTCCAATACGATCAATAACGGTTGTCTCATGGCCACTTCCGAAAGGAAAGACTGAGGCAAACGTGCCAAGATACCTACTGTAATCAATAATGAAATACCGTTTCCGATTCCTTTGTCAGTAATACGTTCACCCAACCAAACCGCAAACATGGAACCAGCAACCATCACAATAATGGATTGAGCCCACCACAGTGTCCCTGCATCAACCGGAAGTGCATTTTTAGCACCAATATACATTGAAAGGTAACTAGGCGCCTGAGCTGCACAGATAACGATCGTCAAAATACGGGTGTAGTTGTTGATTTGTTTACGACCTGATTCGCCTTCATTCTGCATTTTCTGTACTGCCGGAACGGCCATACCTAAAAGTTGCATAATGATCGACGCACTGATATACGGCATGATCCCCAACCCCATAATGGATGCGTTGGTAAAACCTCCTCCGGAGAACAATGATAATAACGTTTCTAGCGTTCCTGCACCACCTGCCTCTTTTTGAGCGGAAGTTAGTGCTTCATAATTCACACCTGGAAGAACGATAAAAGATCCGATACGGTAAACAAGAATAAGAGAAAGCGTTAAGATAATACGCTTTCTCAATTCTTCAACCTTCCAGATATTCTTTATGTTTTGTATAAACCGTTTCATAGAAAAAATGTCGGCAAAGTTAATTAGATTTCTGAAACATTACCACCTTGAGCTTCAATTCCTGATTTTGCAGTACTTGAAAACTTGTGAGCGGTTACATTTACTTTCGCTTTTAATTCACCGCGACCCAATACTTTTACTAAGTCATTGCGAGAAATCAAACCGTTTTCACGTAACACCTCCGGTGTAATATCAGTGATATTCTTACGCTCAGCAAGCGATTGAATAGCATCTAAATTAATTGCTTTATACTCAACGCGGTTAATGTTCTTGAATCCGAACTTAGGCACACGACGTTGTAACGGCATCTGACCTCCTTCGAAACCAATTTTTGTTGAATAACCTGAGCGTGATTTTGCTCCTTTGTGACCACGTGTAGATGTTCCACCGTGACCAGATCCTTGTCCACGAGCGATTCTTTTTTCTGAAAGAACCGATCCTTTGGCAGGAGTTAAACTATTTAAATTCATAGTCAATTCGATTTTAGTATTATTCTACCACTTTGATCAAATGCTCGACCTTCTTGATCATACCAAGAATCTGTGGTGTTGCTTCTTTCTCTACTATTTGGTTCAACTTGCGGAATCCCAACGCCTGAATAGTTCGTTTTTGACGAGCCGGACGTTTGATAGCACTGCGAACCTGTTGGATTTTAATTGTTGCCATACTATTTTAAGATTAACCGTTAAACACTTTATCCAAGCTAATTCCACGCTGACGTGCAACTGTAACTGCATCACGCATGTTTGCCAATGCATCCATGGTTGCTTTTACCACGTTGTGTGGGTTAGATGAACCTTGAGATTTCGCTAATACATTGTGTACACCAACTGACTCCAATACTGCGCGCATCGCACCACCTGCGATTACACCTGTACCTTCTGTTGCTGGTTTCAACAATACTTCTGCTCCACCGAATTTTCCTTTTTGTGCGTGAGGCACAGTTCCTCTTAAGATCGGAACTTTGATCAGGTTTTTCTTCGCGTCGTCAATACCTTTGGTAATTGCTTCTGTTACTTCCTTTGCTTTACCAAGACCATGACCTACGATACCGTGCTCATCACCTACCACAACGATAGCTGAGAAACTGAACGTACGACCACCTTTTGTTACTTTGGTCACACGGTTCACAGCTACCAATTTATCTTTAAGCTCAATTTCTGAGGCTTTAACTCTGTTTAATGCTTGTGTTGCCATTACTCTTAAAATTTAAGTCCGCCTTCTCTAGCTGAATCGGCTAATGATTTAACGCGACCGTGGTACAAATAACCATTACGATCAAACACTACTGACTCAACGCCAGCTTTCACTGCTTTTTCAGCGATTTCTTTTCCTACAACAGCTGCCTGATCGATTTTGTTTTTCTTATCAGCTGCTTTGTTGTTGTATGAAGATGCTGCAACCAGAGTAACTCCGTTTGTATCATCGATCAACTGCGCATAGATTTGCTTGTTGGAACGATATACAGACAAACGAGGCAACTGAGCTGTACCAGAAATTTTCTTTCTGATTCTTCGCTTAATTTTTGCTCTTCTGTTTAATTTACTAAATGCCATAACTTCTAAAATTATTTTTTACCTGCAGATTTACCAGCTTTTCTTCTAATCTCTTCGCCCATGAAGCGAATACCTTTTCCTTTGTATGGTTCAGGTTTACGAAGGGAACGAATCTTGGCGGCTACCTGACCCAAAAGTTGCTTATCGTATGACTCAAGAGTCACAACCGGAGCTTTACCTTTTTGAGTATCTGCAGATACCTTAATTTCTTTCGGAAGTTCGATAGCAATAGGGTGAGAGTATCCTAGTGACAACTCCAACAGCTGACCTGTTGCAGTGGCACGATAACCTACACCAATTACCTCCATTTCCTTTTTATACCCTTCGGAAACACCTACAATCATGTTATGTACCAAAGAACGGTATAAACCATGCTTTGCTCTATGATCTGGCGCATCAGACGCGCGGGTAAAAGTGATTTCGGAACCTTCAATGTTGATCGTCACACAAGAATCGAGTTCTTGTTGCAACTGTCCTTTAGGGCCTTTCACGGAAACTGTGCTTCCTTCCACTTTTACTTCAACTCCACTCGGGATTGTTACTGGGGATTTACCTATCCTTGACATTGTTTTTTTGAATTACGAATGGAAAATTTAAAATTGAAAAGGACGAACATATCCGGCTTTTACATTTTGCATTTTCAATTCTGCATTACTGATTAATATACGTAGCAGAGAACTTCTCCACCAACGTTTTCTTTTCTTGCTTCTTTGTCTGTGATTACACCTCTTGAAGTAGAAACGATAGCGATTCCCAAACCGTTCAATACACGTGGCATTTCAGCTGAGGCGCTATATTTACGAAGTCCCGGACGTGATGCACGTTGAATTTTCGTGATCGCTGGAACTTTAGTAGATGGATTGTACTTCAAAGCGATTTTAATCACGCCTTGTTTGTCATCGTCTTCGAATTTGTAATTCGCGATATAACCTTGATCGAATAAGATCGCGGTCATTGCGCGTTTTACGTTTGAACCTGGAATTTCTACCATTTTCAAACGAGCTGCACTTGCATTACGAATTCGTGTCAGATAATCTGCAATAGGATCTGTATACATGTCCTTTTTTCTTTATTAATTACTTGGTAGAGTTTCAATCTGTCAACTGACAGAGACTTTTACCAACTTGCTTTTTTAACACCCGGGATTTTACCAGCCAAGGCCATTTCACGGAAAGTAACACGTGAAATACCAAACTGACGCATATAACCACGAGGACGACCGGTCAAACCACAACGGTTGTGCAAACGAACTTTAGAAGAGTTCGCTGGCAATTGCTGCAAAGCATCCCAATCACCGGCAGCTTTCAATTCAGCGCGTTTTGCGGCAAATTTCGCTACCATTTTTTCTCTTTTGCGCTCACGCGCTTTCATTGATTCCTTAGCCATCTTACTTATTTTTTAATGAACGGGAATCCGAATGCATCTAATAGTGCTCTTCCTTCTTCGTCGCTCTCAGCTGATGTAACAAATGTGATATCCATTCCTAAGATCTTGTTCACCTTGTCGATGTCGATCTCCGGGAAAATGATGTGTTCTTTAACACCTAAGTTAAAGTTTCCGCGTCCGTCAAATCCTTTGGCATTTACACCACGGAAGTCACGTGTACGAGGCAAAGCGATGGCAATGAAACGATCTAAGAAGTCGTACATTTTATCTCCGCGAAGCGTAACTTTCGTACCGATCGGCATTCCTTTACGCAATTTGAAGTTTGAAACGTCTTTTTTAGAATTCGTTGCTACTGCTTTTTGCCCAGCGATGCGTGAAACATCTGCGATAGCATGGTCAATGATTTTTTTGTCAGCAACCGCATCACCCAATCCCTGGCTGATAACGATCTTCTGCAATCTAGGTACACGCATTACTGTTTTGTACCCAAATTTCTCAACCAATGCAGGAATAATCTCTGCACGGTACTGATCTTTTAGTCTTGGTGAATAACTCATTACTTGATCTCCTCTCCAGATTTTTTAGAATAACGTACTAACTTTCCTTTGTCGTTTAACTTACGACCGGTTCTAGAAGCTTGTCCTTTTACGACTACCATCAGGTTAGAGATATGAATTGTACCTTCTTTCTCGATGATTCCACCTTGAGGTTCAGAAGCACTAGGCTTCGTGTGACGTTTTACAACATTCACTCCTCCAACGGTAGCACGTTCTTTTGTTCTATCAATCGTAAGGACAGTTCCTTCCTGTCCGCTTGACTCACCGCTTAGTACTTTAACAGTGTCGCCAATTTTGATGTGTAATTTCTTTTGCATGACTAACTAATTAAAGTACTTCAGGAGCAAGTGAAACAATTTTCATGTAATTGTTTTCACGAAGCTCGCGAGCTACAGGTCCAAAAATACGGGTTCCTCTCATCTCCCCCGCCTGATTCAAGATAACGCAAGCGTTATCATCGAAACGAATGTAAGAACCGTCAGGACGGCGAACCTCCTTGCGTGTTCTTACAATAACCGCCTTAGCGACCGATCCTTTTTTCACGGCACCAGAGGGCATTGCGCTCTTAACAGCTACGACAATTTTGTCTCCAACCGATGCGTAACGACGTTTTGTACCACCCAATACACGGATGACCAATACTTCTTTCGCACCTGAATTGTCAGCAACTGCAAGTCTTGATTCTGATTGTATCATTACAATAAATTATTTTGCTCTTTCAATAATTTCTACTAATCTCCAGTTCTTGTTTTTAGACAAGGGACGGGTCTCCATGATTTTCACCGTATCACCGATTTTGCAATCGTTGGTTTCATCGTGGGCGACAAATTTAGTAGTTTTTTTCACAAACTTACCGTACTTCGGGTGTTTTACTTTACGTTCAACAGCTACAACGATTGATTTTTCCATCTTATCGCTGGTCACAGTCCCGATACGTTCTTTTCTTAAATTACGCTTTTCCATTTCAAGCTTCTTTTAAATGAACCCGTCAAGCCTTAGGCTGACTGGGTCTCACGTTTTTTCAATTCAGTATTCAAACGAGCGATTGTACGGCGAACGTCACGAATTTGGATTGGATTTTCGAGTGGAGTCACTGCGTGTCCGATCTTCATTTTTGTCAACGTTTCTGATGAGTTCACCAAACGTGTTTTCAAGTCTTCAACTGAAAGTTTACTAATTTCTTGTTGTTTCATGGCTTCAATTATTTACCAGGTATAACATAATCGTTACGCACGACAAACTTACATTTTACCGGAAGTTTTTGTGCCGCCAAGCGCAATGCTTCTTTCGCGATTTCGTACGGAACGCCATCAGCTTCAAACATAATACGTCCTGGTCTTACGACTGCCACCCAGTGGCTTGGAGCACCTTTACCTTTACCCATACGTACCTCAGCCGGTTTAGCTGTTACAGGTTTGTCCGGGAAAATACGGATCCACACCTTACCCTCACGTTTCATGTAACGCGTTACCGCGATACGAGAAGCTTCGATCTGGCGTGATGTAATCCATCCTGGCTCCAACGTTTTTAGTCCAAATGAACCGAACGCGATGGTTGCGCCACGTTGAGCTTCACCACGGTTACGACCCTTTTGTACTCTTCTAAATTTGGTTCTCTTTGGAGATAACATCTTTCGAAAATTTTAAATGGTAATTACTTCTTTTTACGGTTGTCACCACCGCCGCGGTTTGCACCACCACGATTGTCTTTTCCACCAGGACGACGATTTCCGCGATCACGGTCACCAGATGGAGCACCACCTTTAGCGCCTTGAGCAGCCATTCCGACATTTGGAGAAAGATCACGACGACCGTAAACTTCACCTTTACAGATCCATACTTTGATACCGATCAAACCGTAAGTAGTCAATGCCTCGCCTACTGCGTAATCGATGTCTGCTCTGAACGTATGTAACGGAGTACGTCCATCTTTGTACATTTCTGAACGGGCCATTTCTGCACCGTTCAAACGACCTGAAATTTTCACTTTGATCCCTTCGGCACCCATTCGCATGGTAGAACCGATAGACATCTTAATTGCACGACGGAAAGAAATACGAGCTTCCAACTGACGAGCGATTCCATCCGCCACCAAACGAGCATCCAATTCAGGACGTTTCACCTCGAAGATGTTGATTTGGATTTCTTTTTTCGTCAATTTTTTCAACTCCTCTTTCAATTTGTCGACTTCCTGACCACCTTTTCCGATAATCACACCCGGACGAGCCGTGTTGATGGTTACCGTTACGAGCTTGAGGGTACGCTCGATGATGATTTTCGCAATGCTTGCTCTGGATAAACGGGCGTGCAGATACTTACGGATTTTATCGTCTTCAACGATTTTATCGCGGTAGTCATCTCCACCGTACCAGTTAGATTCCCATCCGTGGATGAAACCTAGTCTATTACCTATTGGATTCGTTTTTTGTCCCATTTTCCTTCAATTAATTTGTGCTGCTAACGCCGTCTTTTGAACCGACTACGATAGTAACGTGGTTAGCCCGTTTACGAACTCGGTAAGCTCTACCTTGAGGAGCAGTCTGGATACGTTTCAACATACCAGCGCTTCCAACTTCAATAGTCTCTACCACTAATTTTTCATCTTCAATGCTTTTCCCTTCGTTTTTCGCTTCCCAGTTTGCAATTGCAGAACGCAATAATTTGGATAAGCTCAACGAAGCATCTTTTGCATTGTGTTGCAATATGTTTAGAGCTTTGTTGACTTCAACACCGCGTACAAGATCTGCAACCAATCTCATTTTGCGCGGAGAAATTGAAGAGTTGTTCAACTGCGCGATGGCAGTCAAGCTCTTCTCTTCTTTTAATTTGTCAGCTCTTAATCTTTTTCTAGCGCCCATGTCACTTGAATTTTAACTATCTTTTTTTATCCTTTTTGTTACCACCATGACCACGGAAGTTACGCGTTGGAGAGAATTCTCCCAATTTGTGACCTACCATGTTCTCTGTAACGAATACAGGAATAAACTTATTCCCGTTATGTACGGCAAATGTCAACCCGACGAAGTCAGGAGTGATACATGAAGCGCGTGACCAGGTTTTAATAACTGATTTGCTTCCATTTGCTTGCGCGTCATCCACACGTTTTGACAACTTGTAGTGAACGAACGGCGGTTTTTTCAACGAACGACTCATACCTTATTTCTTTCTTCTTTCGATGATGAACTTATCTGAATACTTCTTCTTAGAACGTGTCTTATACCCTTTAGCAGGCATACCGTTACGTGAACGTGGAAGACCTCCGGCATTTCTACCTTCACCACCACCCATCGGGTGATCGACTGGATTCATTACCACACCACGAACGCGAGGACGACGACCTAACCAGCGAGAGCGACCTGCTTTCCCTGAAACGACTAGTGAATGCTCTCCGTTAGAGACAGCACCGATAGTAGCCATACAAGTTACCAGGATCATACGTGTTTCACCAGAAGGCATTTTGATGATTGCATAGCGACCATCACGAGCGTTCAATTGCGCATACGTTCCAGCACCACGAGCGATCGCACCACCTTTTCCAGGGTGCAGCTCAATGTTGTGGATAACCGTTCCTAACGGAACGTCGGATAAAAATAGTGCGTTACCTACGTTTGGTGTCGCAGTTTTTCCCGCTACTACTTTATCACCTACTTTTAATCCTTCAGGTGCGATAATGTATCGTTTCTCACCATCCACATAATAAAGCAATGCGATACGAGCAGTACGGTTCGGATCGTATTCGATTTGTTTCACAACAGCAGGAATGTCTTGCTTGTCGCGTTTGAAATCGATGATACGGTACTTCTGCTTGTGACCACCACCCATGTAACGCATGGTCATACGACCATCGTTGTTCCGACCACCAGACTTACCAATACTACCAGTTACGAGGCTCTTTTCAGGAACGTTCGTAGTGACTTCCGAGTAAGTACTGTTGATCTTGTGTCTTTGCCCTGGAGTTGTAGGCTGAAATTTTCTAAGACCCATCAGTTTCTTGTTAAAAAATTAGTTAAACAAATCAATCGTTTCTCCTGCAGCAACAGTAATGATGGCTTTTTTCCATACTTTACTTGGTTGCTCAACGACACCTCTATTCGTAAATTTTGTAGAGGATTTACCACCGCCATAAGTGAGTGTGCGTACATTAACAACGTTAACTCCGTACATCTTTTCGACGGCACTTTTAATTTCGAGCTTATTAGCCGTTCTCTCAACAACGAATGAGAAACTGTTGCTCTTTTCAGTAGCTTCAGTTGCTTTCTCGGTGATGATTGGCTTTTTAATAATACTTTTCATTGCAATTAGTTTAGAATCTTTTCGATTACTGAAATTGAACTTTCGGTCATCACTACTTTTTTCGCATTCAATACATCGTATGTATTAACGGAATCAGCAGGTACTACTTTCACGCGTTGCAAGTTGCGGGAAGACAAGTAAACGTTGTCGTTTCCTGCTCCTACGATCATCAACACTTTTTCGTTTGCCAAGTTCAGGTTGGTCAATAACGATTTGAATTCTGCTGTTTTCGGTGTTGCCAAAGCAATATCTTCCAAGATCATGATTGAGTCCATTTTCGCTTTGTAAGCAAATGCTGACTTACGCGCTAAACGTTTCAATTTAATATTCAATTTGAAGTGGTAGTCACGCGGACGTGGTCCGAAGATACGACCTCCACCGATACGAGTACCGGATTTAATACTACCTGCACGGGCACCACCGGTACCTTTTTGCTTCTTAATTTTTCTGGTAGATCCTGCGATCTCAGCTCTTTCTTTAGACTTGTGCGTTCCCTGACGACGATTTGCCAGGTGCTGCTTAACGTCTAAGTAAATCGCGTGATCATTCGGTTCGATACCGAAGATCTCATCCGACAAGGATACTTTTTTGGAAGTAGCCTTTCCTTTGCTGTCAATTACTTTTACTTCCATTATTTCTCAATTGTTACGGTTGCACCTTTAGGACCAGGGATTGATCCTTTTACGATAAGCAGGTTTCTGTCAGTCATTACTTTCAAAACCTGTAGGTTTTCCATCTTCACACGTTTGTTCCCCATCTGACCGGCCATGCGCATTCCTTTGAATACACGTGCAGGATAAGAACATGCTCCGATTGAACCCGGTGCACGCAGACGGTTGTGTTGACCGTGTGTAGCTTGTCCAACCCCGCCGAATCCGTGACGTTTCACAACCCCCTGGAAACCTTTTCCTTTGGAAGTTCCTACTACACCAACGTATTCGCCCTCTTCGAACAACTCTACGTTAACAATATCTCCGAGACTAAGTGCGCTTTCAAAACCTTTGAACTCCACCAAACGTGATTTCGGTGTTGTGTTCGCTTTTTTGAAGTGGCCTTTCAATGCATTCGGCGTGTTTTTTTCTTTACGCTCACCGAATCCTAACTGAATTGCCTCGTACCCGTCTTTCTCTTGTGTTTTAACCTGAGTCACTACACAAGGACCAGCTTCTATTACCGTGCATGGTGTTGCCTTACCCTCGGCACTGTAGACGCTAGTCATTCCGATTTTTCTACCAATAATTCCAGGCATACTTTACTAATTATAAATTATAAATTATTAAAGTGATGTAATCCCCGCAGCAGATCTTGTGATCGCTGCGGGATCTTCATCACACTTTAATTTCTACATCAACTCCACTCGGAAGCTCCAATCGCATTAACGCATCTACTGTTTTTGAAGAAGAACTGTAGATATCCAGCAAACGCTTGTAAGAACACAATTCGAACTGCTCACGTGCTTTTTTGTTAACGTGTGGAGAACGCAATACGGTGTAAATACGTTTGTGTGTTGGAAGTGGAATTGGTCCACTTACTACCGCTCCCGTAGCTTTTACGGTTTTAACGATTTTCTCAGCCGACTTATCAACTAAGTTGTGGTCGTATGATTTTAATTTAATTCTGATCTTTTGGCTCATTACTTATGTATTAAGCGGAAACTTTTCCATTAACTTTTGATATAACCTCTTCAGCAACATTCTTAGGAGCCTCTGCGAAGTGAGAGAATTCCATAGAAGAAGTAGCACGGCCTGATGACATGGTACGCAATTGTGTTACGTAACCGAACATTTCAGACAATGGAACGTCAGCCTTAACGACTTTAGATCCGTGTTTGTCATCCATTCCACGCATCATACCACGACGACGGTTCAAGTCACCTACGATATCACCCATGTTTTCTTCCGGACACACAACTTCAATTTTCATGATTGGTTCCAACAAGATCGGTTTTGCTTGTTTCAATGCTGAACGGTAAGCCATTTTAGCAGCCATCTCGAACGACAATGAATCTGAATCGACCGCGTGGAATGAACCATCAATCAACTCTACTTTCATCGCTTCAACAGGGAAACCTGCAAGCACACCATTTTTCATGGATTCTTTGAAACCTTTCTCTACAGATGGAATAAATTCACGTGGAATGTTACCACCTTTGATCGAGTTAACGAATTCCAATCCGCTTTTTTCAGGATCTGTCTGAGGAGAAATTTTCACCAAAATGTCGGCAAATTTACCGCGACCACCCGATTGTTTTTTGTAAACTTCACGGTGATCAACATTAGCAGTAATATCTTCACGGTAAGACACTTGTGGTGCACCCTGATTTACCTCGACCTTAAACTCACGTTTCAAACGGTCAACGATAATTTCCAAGTGAAGCTCACCCATTCCGGAAATGATTGTTTGTCCTGTTTCTTCGTCTGTGTTAACACGGAACGTTGGATCTTCTTCAGACAATTTATTCAAACCAGTTGACAAACGGTCAGAGTCAGCCTGAGTTTTAGGCTCAATAGCGATTCCGATTACCGGCTCAGGGAAGTTCATTGATTCCAAAATGATCGGATGACCTTCTGCACACAATGTATCACCTGTACGGATATCTTTAAATCCTACAACGGCACCAATATCACCTGCACCAAGCTCATCAATCTGATTTTGCTTGTTAGCATGCATCTGGAAGATACGGGAGATACGTTCCTTGTTTTCGGAACGTGTGTTGTAAACATAAGAACCTGCAGGAAGAACACCTGAGTAAGCACGGATAAAGCACAAACGACCTACGAAAGGATCGGTTGCAATTTTAAATGCCAATGCCGCAAACGGAGCATCGTAAGATGGCAAACGCTCTTCTTCTTCATCAGTTTTAGGATTTGTTCCAATGATAGAACCATTATCCAACGGAGAAGGAAGAATTTCCATTACCATATCCAACATTGCCTGAACACCTTTGTTTTTGAAAGATGAACCGCACATCATCGGAACTACTTTTCCTGAAATTGTAGCTGCACGTAATGCAGTTAAAATCTCGCGCTCAGTCAATGAATTTTCGTCCTCGAAGAATTTCTCCATCAACGTTTCATCAAACTCCGCAACTGCTTCCAATAATTCGCTTCTTAAACGACGAGCTTCTTCAATGATATCAGCAGGGATCTCAACTTCCTGGAAAGTCATACCCATATCGTGCTCATTCCACTCGATCCCTTTAAAGTTGATCAAGTCAACAACACCTCTGAAGTTATCTTCGTCACCGATATTGATTTGTAAAGGCAACGCGTGGCTACCCAACATTTCTTTTACCTGGCGACAAACATTTAAGAAGTCTGCTCCTGAGCGGTCCATTTTGTTAACGAAACCGATACGTGGAACATTGTAGTTATTGGCCAAACGCCAGTTAGTCTCTGATTGAGGCTCAACACCATCAACAGCAGAGAATAAGAATACCAAACCATCCAATACACGTAACGAACGATTCACCTCAACTGTAAAGTCAACGTGTCCCGGGGTGTCAATGATATTGATGTGGTAATTTTGATTTCTGTATTTCCAGTTCACAGTTGTAGCAGCAGAAGTAATGGTAATACCACGTTCCTGCTCTTGCTCCATCCAGTCCATGGTAGCACCACCGTCATGTACCTCACCAATTTTGTGGTTTACACCAGCATAGTAAAGGATACGCTCGGTAGTTGTTGTTTTCCCGGCATCAATGTGAGCCGCGATACCGATATTTCTTGTGAATTTAAGATCTCTTGCCATGACTACTTAGAATCTAAAATGTGAGAATGCCTTATTCGCTTCAGCCATACGAAGTGTATCTTCTTTCTTTTTGAAAGCAGCACCTTCTTCTTTTGAAGCAGCAATAATTTCAGAGGCCAATTTGCCAGCCATTGATTTCTCGTTACGTTTACGGGCATAACCGATCAACCATTTCATGGCCAATGATTGTTTACGTCCTTCACGAACCGGAGTAGGAATTTGGAAAGTAGCTCCACCAACACGACGGGAACGCACCTCCACAGATGGAGTAACGTTATCCAATGCTTTTTTGAACACTTCCAAGGCCTCTTGTTCTTCTAATTTTTTGTCTACGATTTCAATTGCATCGTAGAAAATCTTAAATGCCAGGTTCTTTTTACCGGAATACATCAAGTTGTTTACAAACTTCGTTACCAAAACGTCGTTAAACTTTGGATCCGGGAGGATGGCAATTTTTTTCGCTTTTCTTCTTCTCATCTCTTCAAAGTTTAATTATTTCTTAGCTTTCGGACGTTTTGTTCCATACTTAGAACGACGTTGTGAACGGCCTTCAACACCAGCTGTATCTTCCGCACCACGAACGATGTGGTAACGAACCCCTGGTAAATCTTTAACCCTTCCACCACGTACAAGCACTAAAGAGTGCTCTTGTAAGTTGTGACCTTCACCACCGATGTAAGCATTTACTTCTTTACCGTTGGTAAGACGAACACGCGCTACTTTACGCATAGCTGAGTTCGGCTTCTTAGGTGTAGTGGTGTACACACGCACACATACTCCTTTGCGCTGCGGACAAGAATCCAAAGCCGCTGACTTTGACTTCTTAACAACCGCAGTCCTTCCCTTGCGCACTAACTGTTGGATAGTTGGCATACAGTACTCAAATTTTGTTTGTTAATAAATATATTTTCACCCCAAAGAACGCACTTTGGGGGGTGCAAAGATAGTGAGAAATAAATAGGATGCAATAGGTTTGGGAAAAAAGTGCTGTTTTTGAACAAATTAATGTTGATTTAATTTCAATGGGAGTTAGGATTTGGGGAACTAGGGAACTTGGATTGTCCCAACCTAATTCCCCAGTTCCTTATTGTATGGTTCCCTCAAAAATCAAACTCGATAACAAACAGCATTGATATTCATTCCTGCGCCTACAGAAGCAAAAAGAATGACTTGCCCCTTCTCTACTTCGTAGCCGGGCATTTCGCCTTTGCGCACCATATTATATAAGGTAGGAATGGTCGCAACAGAACTGTTGCCCAATTTATGGATATTCATCGGCATGACGTTTTCAGGAATCTTGTCGTGTCCGTATAACTTATACAGTTCGCGCACAATGGCTTCGTCGAGCTTTTCGTTGGCCTGGTGAATGAAGATCTTTTTGACTTCTTCAATGCCAATTCCTGCTTTGTCGATACAATCCTTCATGGCCAGTGGCACATTCTTGATGGCGTATTCATAGACTTTGCGGCCTTTCATTTTAACGAAGCGCACGCGCGGATCCGATTCCGGAAAGTTGGACTTGCCTAAATTGAGGTAATCGACTTCGTCTTCGCAATGGCTCTGGTTGCTGAATGACAGAATTCCACTTTCGGGTTGGTCCAGTAATTCCATTACCACCGCTCCAGCTCCATCGGCGAAGATCATACTATCGCGATCATACGGATCAAGTACACGGCTCAATGCTTCGGCACCGATTACCAGACATTTTTTGGCGGCCCCTGCTACCATGAATAAATGTCCCTGGATCATACCTTGCAACCAACCCGGACAGCCGAAGAGGACATCATACGCCACACAGTTCGGGTTTTTGATTCCGAGTTTATGTTTCACACGGGATGCGATCGAAGGAATGACATCCGTTTGAATGGTATGTTTTACCACATCGCCGAAGTTGTGTGCCACGATAATCTGATCAATCTCTTCCCAGTTGCAACCGGAATCGTTGAGCGCCTGTTCGGCGGCATAGAAAGCCATATCGGAGCAATTCATTTGGGAAGTCGCGTAACGGCGTTCCTGAATTCCGGTAATGGTTTCGAACTTGCGGGCAATTGCCTCGGGAGCGATCTGAATGGGTTGTTGCTGTTCATCGTAGAATTCATGCACCATGAAATCACGGTTGGTTTTTACGATGGTTGGAATATAGGCCCCAGTACCTGTAATAATACTTCTCATTTTTAGTTTGATTTATGCAATCGCCTGATGAAGAAGTCGGGGGTGTAGTGAGTTATATAAACTCATCTGCGGGGTGACTGTTTTAACGAATGCAAATTTAATATTATTCAGTAAAGATCGGGCAAAAGAATAGTCATGTTGTTTAAAGTATCACAAAAAACGCACGACAGAATCAATCTATCGCGCGTTTATTAATTGAATACGGCATTCCTTGATGAAAGTATTTTCTATCTGCTTACAGAAAACTTTAAACTCCCTGTTAGAACATTCCTGATTAACCATATCTCCAAATGAGTATTGTTCTAATTCAGACCAAAATAAACAGGAATTTAACGTGGTTAAACAAATATTGAAATCATAGATTAAGACACTGCGAAATCTACCCCCAAACATTTATCTTTGTAACTATGGATTATTTGGATAGCCTAAACGAAAGCCAACGCGTTGCAGTAGAAAATATTGAAGGCCCCACGATGGTGATCGCCGGAGCGGGATCAGGAAAAACCCGGGTATTGACTTACCGGATTGCATATATGATGCAGAAAGGAGTTGACCCGTTCAATATTCTGGCGCTTACTTTTACCAATAAGGCGGCAAAAGAAATGACGGAACGAATCGGTTCTATCGTTGGTAGCGGCGAGGCTAAAAACATTACAATGGGGACTTTTCACTCGGTGTTTGCGCGCATTTTGCGTTACAATGCTGACCGGTTGGGTTATCCGCAAAACTTTACCATTTACGATACGCAAGATACCAAGAGTTTACTGAAAGACATTGTCAAAGAATTAAATCTCGACGACAAGATTTACAAACCGAGTATGGTTTACGGGCGCATTTCAGCTGCCAAAAACAACCTGATTTCTCCGGAAGCTTACGCCGAAAACACAGATATTATTGCCGAAGATCGTCAAAGCCAACGGCCGGAAATGGCACGTCTTTACAAAACGTATACGGTTCGTTGTTTCAAAGCGGGCGCGATGGATTTTGACGATTTGTTGTACCAGACCAATGTGCTGCTACGCGATTTTCCGGATGTGTTGCATTATTACCAGCAAAAGTTCCGCTACATTCTGGTAGATGAGTACCAGGATACGAATTATGCGCAATACCTGATCGTGAAAAAACTGGCGGCTGTGTATGAAAATCTCTGCGTAGTAGGCGATGATGCTCAAAGTATTTATTCATTCCGCGGAGCGAATATTCAGAACATCCTGAATTTCAAAAATGATTACCCCGATTTCAAACTTTTTAAGCTCGAGCAAAATTACCGCAGTACGCAAACCATCGTGGAAGCGGCCAATAGTGTGATCTCGCGCAATAAGGAACAGATCAAAAAAAGTGTTTGGACGGAAAACGAGCTGGGACTCCCGATCAAGGTGATTCGTACCATGACCGATAACGAAGAAGGAAAGATTATCGCCAACAAGATTTTCGATGTGAAACATGCCGAAACCAGTAAATGGAGTGATTTCGCGATTCTTTACCGCACCAACCGGCAATCGCGTTCGTTTGAGGAGGCATTGCGTCGCTTGAATATGCCGTATAAAATCTATGGTGGCTTGTCGTTTTATCAGCGCAAGGAAATCAAGGATCTGATGGCTTATTTTCGTTTGACGGCGAATCCAAAGGATGAGGAAGCATTAAAACGTGTGATCAATTATCCGAAACGCGGTATCGGGAAAACTTCCTGGGAAAGCATCATCATTGCGGCGAATCAGTACAATGTTTCTTTGTGGGATGTCATTTCCGATTTCATGAGTTACCCGGTGAATATTCCGGGAGCTACACGCACCAAGATCAGTGATTTTGTGACAATGATCCAAAGTTTTTCGGCACAATTACTTACACAATCGGCGTATGACCTTGCACAGCACATTGCTAAATCTTCCGGAATTCTGAAGGAACTTTATACTGATAAAGATAAAGGTCCGGAAGAAGTAGAGCGTTATCAAAACATCGAAGAACTATTGGCCGGTATCAAGGAATTTACGGTTCAGCGTGGCGAGGATGAACAAGCTGTTTTATCTGATTATATGATCGATGTGGCCCTGTTGACAGATGCCGACAATGATAAAGACGACGATAAGAACAAGATTACCATGATGACCATTCACTCGAGTAAGGGATTGGAGTTTCCGCACGTGTTTTTGGTTGGTTTGGAAGAAAACCTGTTTCCATCACAGTTATCTATCAATTCACGAACTGAACTGGAAGAAGAACGGCGTTTGTTTTACGTGGCCGTAACCCGTGCTGAAAAAACCTGTACCATTTCGTATGCGTCTTCGCGGTTCCAATGGGGAAACCTGGTTTCTTCGGAGCCAAGTCGTTTTATTGCCGAGATCAATCAGGATTACCTGACCTTTGAAAATCCTTATGGTTCTTCGATGGGCGGCGGACGATCATTGAACTCGGGCCGGCCGGTTACCGAACGTGGTTTTGTGGGCGGCTTGAATAAAACAACAACGGCACCTTCGGCGGGCTCCTTGAAAAGCCTGAGTGATCTGAGCAACAAACCCGCTACTTCAGAAGCGATGAATTTAGACCTTAAAGTAGGCTATAACGTAGAGCATGACCGCTTCGGAAAAGGAAAAGTAACCAAACTGGAAGGAACGGGCGTTGACAAAAAAGCAACGATCTTTTTCCCGCATGCCGGCGCGAAAACCTTATTATTACGTTTTGCAAAACTGACTGTTTTAGAAGATTAACCAACAGACCATGAAAAAAATAACTTACTGCTTTTCATTGCTTTCCGTGATTGTATTCTCTTCGTGTGAATTCAACAAATCGGCAAAGGTCGATTTGACCACCGGTTTATCCTCTAAAGGATCAGGCATTCGCTGCGATGATGTTTTCCTTATGGTGAACGAAGAAAAAATATACAGGAATCAGTTTGTTTTCGGCGAGGCCTTTCAGATCAATTTTAACATGATTGAAGGCTTAAAAAAAGTCGAAGGTGGTGTTTTCCCCGGAATGAAGCTCCTTATTCTTGACAAGCAGGGTGATACCGTTATTTTCAACCCGGATCTGTATGCCAATTTTACTGAACCGACAACGATCACACCATTGATGCTCAAAACTAAAATCACCATCGGGAGTCCTTTTCGGTCAAATCGTTCCTACACGGCAACCGTTCATATATGGGACAAAAAAGGAAAAGGTACTTTCGATACGAAATTTGAGTTCAATACTATCCCTAATAACGCAATCAACATGCGTAATACGGGATTACAGTCAAATGAAATCTATTTGTATGATAAGGATAACGATATGGTGATCCCATCCAGCAAAATTCCATCTAACAAAAATGTAATGCTTGTTTTTGAGGATTTGAAAGGATTGAAATCGGCGAATGGAGTTTATGAAATCGGTATGCGTATGGTTATTGAAGACAAAAATGGTGAACTGATCCTCAGTGAAGATGATTTGCTTGAAGGCCAGTCAATGACTGTAACAGAACCAAACCGGCAGATTTTCGGAAGTTTTTTCCTGCCCGGGAGCATCAAAGGGCCAGTACAACTTGAAGTGATCGTTTGGGACAAAATCGGAAAAGGGAAAATCACAGCGATGGCTAAACTGGATCTGGAATAGTTAAACCAAAATCCATAATTAACTCATTCATAACTGGTTTTCAATTTCCCCAACCTTTCGGCAATTCCTGCTTTTCAACAAAACGATCCTTTAAAGGCAGCCAGTCATGCATCACAATTTTAGTGATTCCTAATTCATCGAATTTCTTATCGATGGCCGATTGATGATGTTCTTTTGAATAGATAAACAACTCGGATGCTTTGGTATCGACAATTAAAACACCCGGGTACGAACCTGCTAATTTGGGCCAATATTCATTCGTATTTTCAAGAACGATAACAGAATCATAAATCCCTACTTTTGATAAGCTGCTAAACTGGAATTGATCTCCAAACAGTTCGAAATCGGGACCTGAAATAGTTGGATTATCAACAATCAACGCCCAATCGTTCAGGTCTGAATTCATTGGTGAAACAACTTCATAGGGCTCCAATAAAGGTACACGCCACAAATCGCCGTCTTTGGAGTAGGAATAGAAATCAGCGGATTCTTCCGACAAATATGAACATGCGGATAAGAATAATATTCCCAGAAAAATCACAGATAATCTCACCCGAAAGAAACGCTTTGGCTACCAAAAAAACAACTCTTGTATTACCCGATCACCAAACGGCTCACCTTTCATTTTTTCCGTCATCTCTACTTTTAGTGCTTCGCTGGTATAATCTTTTCCTTTCTTTTTGGGAGGAGTCAATTGCTCGGGAGTTGGGTTCACAACCTCAACACTTGTTGCGAAAAATACTACGCCACCATCTTCAGTTGCCAAACCAAGTACCGCTCCGGGTAATCCTTGAACTGACTCAGGTCCGATCGTTGGGATGATATCCGTAGTAAACCAAGCATAAATACGAGTAGAATCGTTCTTTTGCCAAATTGCGCGCGTGCACTCGTAACCGGCTATTTTTCTGGTTTTGTCTGTGATTTTCCAGGTGCGGTCTACCAACGAATCGGTAATAGTAAGCTGTGTTCCCCACATATCCATAAACACTACGCGTTGATCTTTGGCTCTATTGGCGTAAACCGTATTTTTGACCGTAGCCCAACTCATTTGGTCTTGTTCCTCAGGTGTAATATAGCTAAACATTGAAACCGAATCATTGAAGTACAGTGCGAACTTGTCGGTCTTAATTTTGTCAGCTTCTTTGAGCCATTCACGCATGCGTTCGTCATCAAATTTCTTGAACAAATTCGTTCTGCGTTCGTAGGTAATCTTACCGTACTGTACCAATTGGCCGTGAACCGATTGCACTGTAAACAGCATAATCAGTCCGAGGATAATGCTACCACATTTCATTTTCAACTTCTTTTATGTGATTGTTATTGAATTTCAAGGTCATTTTCGCCATGAAATAGCGGCGAATAACCGTACTTCGCTGATCGACGATTACGTTGTTGTTAACTGTTCGGTAATTACTGATGTTCTGATTCAAAATATCATACGCTTCAATTCCGAAAAGTAAATTCTCTGTTTTCAGGAACGAACGCTGAATGGATGCATTCCAGATCACGTAATTCAGGTTGTAGCTGTTGGTACGTCCGGTATTGATTGTGTACGTTGCATCGGTATTGATAAACCAGCGGCGTGGTAATGTCCAGCTGACATCGGCACTGAAATTGTAATTCGTATACGGCTGATTGCTAAACGTGCTCAGGGAGTTACTTGGCGCATTGTAGTCAAAACTTGCTCCTATACCCAGCATCAATGAATCACCGTTGTAATTAAGATCAACCCCTGACCCAACACCTAAATTTCTGGACAGGTTTTGCTCAAGGTTGATGTAATTCTCAGTCGATGAGTAGTTTCCGTTCAGATTGATATCCATGCGCAAATCTTTTACCTTCTCAATCGGAATACCTGCTCCACCCCAAACAGATCCATAATCAGTGTGGTCAACGTTAATCGCCTGCGAAAGTGTTCTTCCGATAGCATCATAGGTAGTAGAAGTACTAAACGCATCTTTCTGACGTGAATAGTACATTCCCGAGTAAATGTAGAATCCTGAAAGTCCTTTCCACATATTGTAATTCGCAGTGATTGTATGCGAGTAATTCGGTTTCAGATCTGAGTTTCCGATTTGCACGAAGTTCGGATTGGAATTGTCTCGTACAGGCTGCAATTGAGTCACCGACGGCAAACTGGAATTGGTGTTATACTGGATTCTCAAACGGCTCGATTGCGTAAACTTGAACGTCAGGATTACACGCGGGAGTAAGTTTGTAAGTCCTTGATTGATCAACGAATCAGTAAACAGGTTGCGATTGTCAATCCCTATTGTACGAACACGTGTTCCAACAGAAATTCGCGCTTTTGCATTCTCAAAAATACCAAAGGCCCCAACGCGGTGTTGCTGTCTGTCGGTAGAAAACTGATTGGAAAATAACGAATCGATTGTAGTATACTCACCATTTACTGGTGAAAGAGTTGTTTTACGCTGATCATTGTGATTGTCGTAAAACTCATAATCGAATTCGGCCTTAAACTTCTTCCCGATCGGTTCAACATAGTTGACATAACCGGTTTGAGAAAGACTTTCGTAACGATTTTCCTTTTTCTGGTCGAAGCTCGAATTCACCGTTTGTGTTCCGGCATCGATATCTTCGGTCAGCAACGATCCGTCAGAACTATTGTTGTCAGTAGCCACATTATAACGTGCCAACAATTTTCGGTTTTTCTTTTTAAAGTCTTTGTAATAACGGAAAGTTGTATTCATGGAAAGTCCCTCAGCCTCTGAAGCATTATCGATGGTTGTATAACGCGATAATGAATCGTTAAAAGCGCGGAAATCGGTACGCGACAACGATGTTTGGTTAGACTGGTTAACCGTCAATTTCGGTTCGAATTCGATACGTGAAGAAGAATCGAGTTCTTGCGTAAACTTCACGCCAACACTGTGCTGCTTGTACTGTTCTTTTTTGTCGGAAGTAACATCTGTAAAATACGTTGTGTCAGTAAGGTTATACTGGGATCGGCTGTTACCCAGCGTGGTAATTTGATTATCTGCATAAGAATAATTGACACGTACTTTACCGCCTTTCCACAATTTCTGGTCAAGGTAAAAACCTGCTTTAAAAGTTTGCGGGACACCATTGTCTGTGTCCACAGAACCGGAAGTTCCCGAATAATCCGGATCATCGGATTCATTCATCCAGTTTCCACCTTCTTCAAATCCAAACTTAAACAAATCACGGAAATTCAAATCAGCTTTCGGAGTATTGGAACCCAATGCGTAAACGGCAATTTTCTGTTTGCTGTTGTACTTATTCAGGAGTAAATCACCTTCATAAAATCCTTTATTGCTTGGTATAAACCGGTCGAGTCCTCCGGCTAAATTCACTTTACCGAAATATCCTTTTTTAGCTTCCTCCTTGAGTTTGAGATCGAGTACCTGGATTTTTTCATCGCTTCCATCCTCACTGTCTTTTTCGTAAACCTGCACGGTTTCTACTCCGTCGGCTGCGAGGTTTTTCGTGGCGATAGTCGGATCATTCCCAAAGAATTCATCCCCATCTACCAATACCTGACCGATTTCTTTTCCTTGTGAAGTGATTTTACCATTTTCATCGATTTTCATACCGGGAAGCTTACGAATAAGGTCTTCCACTACTGCATTTTCTTTCACCTTAAATGAATCGGCGACGTAAATCAACGTATCACCCCGGTAGTAAATCGGGTTTTTATTGGCGTAGATTACGACTTCGCCAAGGCCGGTTGACTTTTCAGGCATTGGAATCTGGCCCAGGTCAAACGAATTATTTTCGGTGCTTCCCAGGAAATACGAAGTAAAATCTCCATACAGCGGATGACGGATGATCAGTTGAAGTGTATCAATCGGCAATGAAAACGAAAAGGCCCCGTTTCTGTCCGTTCGTTTGAAATCCAGCAAAGTAGAGTCACTCACACGCATGGCCATCACAATGGCATTGTTCACCGGTTGATTAAAATTAGTGTCGATTACTGTTCCGGAAACGGTCATTCGCTGTGCATACGACGAAAAGCAGAGAAGTAATAGAACAAAAAGTAAACGCTGTTTCAAGGATTCTGGGTTTATTTGGTTTAATAATGCAATAGTATGGACTATACCCTTTTGGAGGGATTGATTTGGTAACATCGGCACGAAGATATTATGAATGGAGATAAGTGAGGACTTTTTGTTTGGTTACATTCGTTAAAATTTGTTAGGCAACTTTTTTACATACCATAAATCAGGTACTTTGATATTCCGATCTACCACTTTTGAAGCATGCATCAACTCATTTGATCGAACTGTCCATTATCTTCCCCGAAAATCGATTCAGGTCAAGAAAAGTAAAAAAGAAGCGAGTATAGGAGCACCTCGCTTCTTTTTACTGCATACCGTCTATGATTTTAAAATCACCACCTGACGGACTTCTACTTCTATAACTTTTCGTGGAATTCCTTCTGAACTCACATAGGTCCTGTTCACCAACTTTCCGGTGACAGCAACACGTTTTCCGCTGCGACAGTATTTATTGACAAACTCGGCCGTAGTGCCCCATGCAAACATACTAAACCGATGAATGTGAGCACTTAACCTTGCTGACTCTTCATTGTCTGTCCTCACCGAAAAACGCGTCACCATCGCACCACTTTCAAAGATGGTAACCAACGGATTTTTCCCGAAGTCACCTACAATCGTTACCTGATTTCGAATAGCATTCATTCTTATTTGTTTTAAAGGATGATCAGATCATTGACTTCTATTTCAGAAATCATCTGGCGTTTTCCATTCTCGAGGCGATAAAACCGCGACACCAATTTTCCTTCTATTGCCAGACTTGCACCTTTCGTGCAAAGTTCTTCCAGCACTATTACCCATCTGCCCCAGGCGGTCATGCGGTGCCAGTTTTGTCTGACACACACATTTCCGTCTTCGTCGAGGTACGACTCATTGGTCGAGAGCGAAAATTGAGCGACTTTCTTCCCGCCAGGCAATACCGCAATTCGCGGGTCGGAGGTCATTTTACCAATGAGATTTACGTGATTCATGTGAAATTGCTGTGCTGTAATTGCATGATTATTCATGATGAAGCAGGTTTAATTGGTAGCTTTTGTTGTCAGAACTAAAAATCCACTCATCTCAATTTCTGTACTGAAGCGTTTTTCACCGGTTTTGGTTTCGTAAGATTTGTTCACTAAGCGACCTTCCAATAATACTTCAACGCCTTTGTCCAAATCTTTGACAATACGATCTACCTGTTTCCCCCAGGCAACCACATTGTGCCATTGTGTATTATCTACCCATTCACCATTTTTGTCTTTATACGGTTCACGGGTGGCAATGCTCATTTTGGCAACTTGTGTTCCCGATTGAAATTTTGTGATTTCAGGTTGTTTGCCTAGACGGCCGATCAAACTTACTTTGTTACGTAATGTGTTCATAATGTTTGTGTTTTAAACGTTTGTAAATAATTTGTTTTGTTGTGATCAATCCTAGTAACTGATTGACGATGCAAAGTTGGGGTGGTCTCAAAATCATATTCGGTTAAAATTCAATTACTGTCGAATATTTTTCGTTTGTAACCGGTTATTATCGTTTTTACTATTGATTAACAGGTATTTAAGTGGATAATAATTTTCGGAAAAATCTCCAAAAAAAGTGATTATCTTTAGTCTTATGAAAAAAGTACTCGTCGCAGGAGGTACAGGATTGATCGGAACAGCGTTGGTTGAACAGCTCATCGCACATTCCGGATATTCTGAAATTGATTGCTTGGTGCGGAAGGCCGGTAATTGGACGAATGAAAAAGTGAAAGAACATGTTGTTGACTTCGAACAATTAGCGGAACAATTCCCGGAAACGCCAGCTGATTGTGCTTTTTGTTGTTTAGGAACGACACTAAAAACCGCCGGAAGCAAAGAACGTCAGTACCGGATTGATCACGATTATGTGGTTGACTTTGCACAGCAGTGTTTTAACCTGGGAATTAAACGATTTATCGTGATTTCATCTCTTGGGGCATCGGTGCAAACACGCAATTTCTACCTGCGTACAAAAGGCGATATGGAACGTGATTGCTTGGCAATTGGATTTGAAAGCACTATTATTCTTCGGCCGTCTTTCTTGTTGGGTAATCGCAAAGAATTCAGACTGTGGGAAAAGATTGCAGGCGTTTTAATAAAAGGATTGAGATTCCTTTTCGTCGGAAAGTGGAATAAATATCGTGGTATTCACGTTGACCGAATTGCGCGGCGAATGATTGTACTGTCACTTGCAGATCAGCTTCCCCATTCTGCGATTATTGAATCAGATAAAATCTGATAAGAAAAGCGAAAGCACTCTACCTTTTGATGCATTCAGCCGAGATCGAGGAAATCGGTTTGGGTGGTGATCTTTGCCCGATATTTTAACGTGTTAAGCATTAATTTCGCGTAAATTTCCAAAAAAAGAGGGAAGCAAAACACCTCCCTCTAACATTAAAACGATAGCGCCACTAACTACATTTTAATGATGATGAATTCCGTTCTCCTGTTTTCCTGGTGTGATTCCTCAGAACAAGTCGATTTTACCGGCCCCTCACAACCACAATCATTTTTCAGTTTTGCTTCTCCGTAACCTTTACCATAAATACGTTCCGGATTCTTGATTTTACTTTTAATATATGCCGCCGATGCTTTAGCGCGTTTATCGGAAAGTGATTCGTTTGACTGTATAGAGCCACGACAATCAGTATGAGAACCAAGCTCGATCTGCATGGTCGGATAGTCGTTCATAACCTTCACAATTTTCTCCAGCTCAATGGCCGCATCTTTACGGATATTGAATTTCGCGTAATCAAAATAGATTGGTTTGATGTCAATTAACGTTGCCAAATCAATTCCGACTTCTATTTTATCAAGTGTCAGGTCCAGTTTTTCATGTACGTTGATCACGCCTGGCTGGATAATTTGTGTAGTAAACTGAACTGTTTTCGATAAATAACCTTCTTTCGACAAGGTAATAGTGTAGGATAACTGCTCTCCGACTTTTTTGTCAGCCAATCCTTTCAGTACATCTCCCGTTTCACCGGTCACCTGATCGATAAACGGATTTTTAGTACCATTATCAGCGATGGTCAATTTCACTCCCGACAAAGGTGATTTGTTTGTTCCGTCAGTAACCAGCAGATACAAGGCGAGGCCCGGATCTTTTTCCAAATCGATATCCTGCTGGATTTTCTCGGTTCCTTCAGCTAGATTTTTGGTGCTAAACTGAACCTGATCATCATAATAATCGGTTTGCCTGGCGACAATGCGGTAATTAAATTCCGGCTCCACATTAAAAGAATACGCCCCATAATTATCTGATTTTATTGTTTCTATTATTTCTCCGGTTTCATTCTGAAGTATGATTTCGGTTCCGGGCAAGATCATCCCGGTTCCCTTTTCGGTAGCGATCCCAGCCACCATCAGGTCAATTTTAAAGGGTTTGGTAAGCAGGTAGGCATAAATATCATCTTCCCCCTTTCCGCCATCGCGGTTAGATGAAAAATAACCTTGTTTGTTGTCGTTCAGCATTGTAAATGCGAAATCATCTTTTTGCGAATTGACCGGTTTTCCGACATTCAGTACTTTGGAAATCCCGCCTTTGTCATTGGGAAGCATCACGAACACATCCAATCCACCCAAACCAACACGGCCATCTGAAGAGAAAAACAAATAACCATCCTGGCTCATCCATGGGAACATGTCCTGGCCTTCTGTGTTGATCTCTTTTCCTAAATTTTCAGGTTGTCCGAACGAACCGTCAGCTGCTATTGCAATGCGATAAATATCAGCACCACCAAATCCGCCGGGCATATCCGAAGCAAAATACAGGTACTTTCCATCGGGAGACAAACTAGGATGGCCAACCGAATAGTCACGGGAATTCAATGCAAATTCCGTTTCATTTTCCCAACTTCCATCGGCTTGTACATCAGCCATGTAGAGTTTCAGGTTCTGAATTCCCTGTTGATCGTTGCGCTTTTTTCCTTTTGAAATATTGTTGCGGGTAAAGTAAACGCGTTGACCGTTGGCCGAAAAACAAAGCGGGCCTTCATGGTAACGCGAGTTTACGCGTCGTGTAATTAGTTCCGGATTGGCGATTTCCTGTTCCTGACCCGATTTGCCAGCATATAAATCAAGGAAACGCTCGTTTTTCCAGGTCCAAACGTGGTTCACAAACGAAGGATCGTTTCGTGAGGTAACGAAATAAACCGTTTCCTGGTCCGCAGACGGATATCCCCCAAAATCGGTCGATACGGTATTTACATTCAACGATTTTATGCTGAAATGATTTCCCTGTTTCTCAATCAATTCAAGGTAATTCTGACGGTTCACAAATTCGGTGGCGCGAACGTCGTTTTGCTTCATCCCGGCAAACTTGTTCATCCATTGGTCCGATTCGGCGTATTTACCATTTTCCTTAAGCGATTGCGCGTAGTTGTAAACGTCTTCGCTGCTGGCCTCACCGGAACTGACCATACTGGCATAATGTGTTTCGGATTTCAGCGTATTTCCCATTTGGAAATAACAGTGTGCCAGTTTGGCTTTCAGCTGCGGCGAATCGACTTCCGAACCCAACAATTCTTCATATTGCTCTGCTGCCAGTGCATACGCCAACGTATTGTAATAATTATCGGCCCGTTTGAGTTTTCCGCTTTGAGCGAAGAGAATCGTCCCTGCAAGGAGGCAAAGGATCAATGATATGAGTTGTTTCATGCTTTGTGTATGATCGATAATGAGTTAGAAATAACGAGGCGAACGCACACCTGTTTTTCGGAAAATGAAATCGTAAGATCCCATTACTTCAAAGGTTCCGTAGTTGTAGTTGCGAATTTCCTGTGTTCCGAAATCGGTTGCAAAACCCAGTTTAAATTGTGAGGTGATCTGGTATTGCACAAACGCTCCGAAAGCTGCATCCAAGCGATACAAACCGCCGATATAGAAGCGATCATTATAAATACCTGCCACTGAAGCGTCGAGGCTCAATGGTGCACCTGTCGTGAATTTGGCTTGTGCCATCGGACGGATTTTCCACGCATTGCTCACCGTAATCACCCCTCCGACATTAGCAAAATAATGGCGTTTTTCCACATTGGTCTTTGAACCGTCGTAGCTTTGTTCAAGCAATTTCGGGGTACTTACTCCAGCAAACCAAACCGGTGTATGGTAATAAATCCCAAAACCGAAGTTCGGATTCACGTTGTTTCGCACATCGCGGAGCAGGTTCAAATCGTTTTGATCTGTTGCTTCAAGAGAAGCGCTTCCAACATTCACCAAGTTAAAACCACCTTTGATTCCAAATGCCAGCTTTCCTTTGTTCTTAAACTTAAGGCTATAGGAGAAATCGCCGTAAAACATGGTTTGGTCAACCGGGCCATTATGGTCATTTACCATCGTTAATCCCAATCCTACTGATCGGTAAGACAGTGGCGAATGAACACTCAATGTGCTTGAAACGGGTCTTCCGGCAAAACCTACCCATTGTTCGCGGTGCAAGCCGGTAACGTTTAACACATCTTTGCTGCCCGCATATGCCGGATTCACAAACAAGGTGTTTTCGAAAAACTGCGTAAAGTGCGGATCCTGCTGCGCCAGCAAACCGTTGGTGCAACCGATTGATACGAGTACTATTCCAATTATTCTTTTCATCTCTTAATTCTTTAGAACCGATTATCGTTTCAGGTAAACATATCCTTTCAACACACCGTATTGTTCGGTTTTCGTGTCGAAAATATAATAGTATGTTCCAGTCGGAAGCTTGTCGCCACCTACGTTTAATTTACTGGTAGATGTTCCCGACCACGAGTTATCGTATTCGGTCACGTTGTAAACTTCATTCCCCCATCTGTTGAAAATAATCAGCGCGTTTCCGGGGAAATTCTCCACTCCTTTGATGATGAAGGTCTCGTTGACACCATCTCCGTCTGGCGAGAATGCTTCCGGAATATCAAACTCATCACATGATTTCGGACTGCATGGGTTCAGCGGATCACTTCCGTTCAGGATTTCTTCACCATTGATGATTCCGTCGTCATCGCAATCCAACGCATTCCATGTCGGAGTAACTGTTCCAGGACTTTGAATTGCTACATCATAATCACACGGATCGGAAGGATCAGTTCCGTTCGGACCGGGAGTTCCGTCATTGTCAGGGTCAACTTCCTCACCGTTTGGTACGCCGTCGCCATCACAATCAAGCGTGAGCCAGGTTGAATCAACTGCTGCGTAGTTTTGAGCCCCGGTAAGATAATCGCACGGATCGTTCGGATTGGTACCATCCGGACCAGGAGTACCGTCTCCATCAGGGTCAACTTCTTCACCATTATCAACACCATCTCCGTCGCAGTCTGCATTTGCGAAAATCGGGTTCGTTAATACCTCATCTCCTGCTACACCATTATCCACACATGGATTCAGCGGTTCTGTATCTGTTCCGTTTGGCGTTCCGTCACCGTCACAATCCAACACATTCCAAGAAGCCTCTACCGAAGCAAGATTCTGGTCTGCCTCGTTATAATCACACGGATCAGTTGGATCAGTTCCGCTCGGGCCAGGAGTTCCGTTACCGTCAGGATCAACTTCATCACCGTTCGTTACGCCGTCACCGTCGCAATCAAGTAACAACCATCCGGCACTTGCCGTTGACAAATCCTGGCTGATTGTTGTAAAATCACACGGGTCGTTCGGATCTGTTCCGCCAGGACCCGGATTTCCGTCACCATCAGGATCTGTTTCTTCGCCATTTGTTACACCGTCACCATCGCAATCTGCGTTGGCATAAATCTGGTTCGAAAGATCTTCATCGCCCAGTGTTCCATTATCCACACACGGATCCAACGGTTCACCATCTGTTCCGTTTGGTGTTCCGTCTCCGTCACAATCCAAACCATTCCAGGCTGCATCAACCGTTGCGATATTCTGGTTCGCTTCGCTGTAATCACATGGATTGGAAGGATCAGTTCCGCTCGGGCCAGGAGTACCGTCACCATCAGGATCAACTTCTTCTTCGTTGGCTACACCGTCGCCATCGCAATCTGCTGTTAACCAAGTCGGATCAACTGAAGCGTAGTTTTGGTTTGTGACATCATAATCACACGGATCGGAAGGATTTGTTCCATTCGGGCCAGGAGTTCCATCACCGTCAGGATCAATTTCATCTTCATTGGTTACACCATCGCCGTCGCAATCTGCTGTTAACCAAGTCGGATCAACTGAAGTGTAGTTTTGGTTTGTTGCATCGTAATCGCACGGATCGGAAGGATCAGTTCCATTCGGGCCGGGAGTTCCGTCACCATCAGGATCAACTTCTTCCTCGTTGGTTACACCGTCCCCGTCGCAATCTGTCGCAAGCCATGTCGGATCAACTGAAGCATAGTTTTGGTTTGTGACATCATAATCACACGGATCGGAAGGATTGGTTCCGTTCGGGCCAGGAGTTCCATCACCGTCAGGATCAATTTCTTCTTCGTTGGTTACACCATCACCGTCGCAATCTGCCGCTAACCATGTCGGATCAACTGATGCGTAGTTTTGGTTTGTTACATCGTAATCACACGGATCGGAAGGATTTGTTCCATTCGGACCGGGAGTTCCGTCACTGTCCGGATCAACTTCTTCTTCATTGGTCACACCATCACCGTCGCAATCGGTAGCGAGCCAGGTGGCACTTACAATTGAAAAGTTTTGATCGGCCATATTCAAATCACACAGATCGGAAGGATCAGTTCCGTTTGGCCCCGGAGTTCCATCACCGTCAGGGTCAGATTCATCACCATTGGTGACGCCGTCGCCATCGCAATCTGCTGAAAGATTAGAAACAGAGCATGGCAATACGGTGATGAAAATTGTATCATTAACACAGATTATAGGAAGCGGTGTACCGTCGTCACAAATCTGGACAATCACTGTATCTTCTCCGAAATAACCACTGTTTGGCGTGTAAGTAAATGTTCCGTCAGGATTGATTACAATACCGCCGTTATCAGGCCCATCAACCGGAATGATCGTAACAACCAGGTTTCCGTCAACATCCGAATCACCGGCATCGGTCAAATCACCCGAAACAGGAATATCCAGTGATGTAGTAAGTGTTTCATTGTCCACAACCGGCGGGTCATTTACCGGATTCACTGTCACAAACAAGGTGTCATTTACACAAATCACAGGTAATGGCAATCCGTTGTCACAAGCTGTGTAAATCACTGTATCGATTCCATTGAAATCAGGAACAGGTGTATAATCAACTGTTCCGTTTCCGTTGATGGTCACTGTTCCGCCACCGGTTGTACTCACAATTGTGGTTACGATAATTGGAGTTCCGTCAGGATCGATATTGTTTGTTGTCAAATCAATGGTAGTAGTAGGTCCGGTGTCTTCAGTAACTGTTAATGTTTCATTTCCTTGACTTGGAGTATCGTTAACAGGATTCACCGTCACAAACAAGGTGTCATTTACACAAGTTGCTGGTAACGGTAATCCGCTGTCACAAGCTGTGTAAATCACTGTATCGATTCCATTGAAATCAGGAACAGATGTATAATCAACTGTTCCGTTTCCGTTGATGGTCACTGTTCCGCCACCGGTTGTACTCACGATTGTGGTTACGGTAATTGGAGTGCCGTCAGGATCGAAATTGTTTGTTGTCAAATCAATAGTAGTTGTTGGTCCGGCATCTTCAGTAACTGTTAATGTTTCGTTCCCTTGACTTGGAGCGTCATTTACCGGATTCACCGTCACAAACAAGGTGTCATTTACACAAATCGCTGGCAACGGTAATCCGTTATCGCACGCAGTGTAAATCACTGTATCGATTCCGTTGAAATCAGGAACCGGTGTATAATCTACGGTTCCGTCTCCGTTGATGATCACTGTTCCGCCACCGGTTGTACCCACAATTGTGGTTACGGTAATTGGAGTTCCGTCCGGATCGACATTGTTTGTTGTTAAATCAATGGTAGTAACAGGTCCGGTGTCTTCAGTAACTGTTAATGTTTCATTCCCTTGACTTGGAGTATCATTCACAGGATTCACCGTCACAAACAAGGTATCATTTACACAAATCGCTGGCAACGGTAATCCGTTATCGCACGCAGTATAAATCACCGTATCGATTCCATTGAAATCAGGAACCGGTGTATAATCTACGGTTCCGTCTCCGTTGATAGTCACTGTTCCGCCACCCGTTGTACTCACAATTGTGGTTACAGTAATTGGAGTTCCGTCAGGATCGACATTGTTTGTTGTTAAATCAATGATAGTAACAGGTCCGGTGTCTTCAGTAACTGTTAATGTTTCATTCCCTTGACTTGGAGTATCATTTACAGGATTCACCGTCACAAACAAAGTATCATTTACACAAATCGCTGGTAATGGCAATCCGTTATCGCACGCAGTATAAATCACCGTATCGATTCCATTGAAATCAGGAACCGGTGTATAATCTACGGTTCCGTCTCCATTGATGATCACTGTTCCGCCACCCGTTGTACTCACGATTGTGGTTACGGTAATTGGAGTTCCGTCCGGATCGACATTGTTTGTTGTTAAATCAATGGTAGTAACAGGTCCGGCATCTTCAGTAACTGTTAATGTTTCATTTCCTTGACTTGGAGTATCATTTACAGGATTCACCGTCACAAACAAGGTATCATTTACACAAATCGCTGGTAATGGCAATCCGTTATCGCACGCAGTATAAATCACCGTATCGATTCCATTGAAATCAGGAACCGGTGTATAATCTACGGTTCCGTCTCCGTTGATGGTCACTGTTCCACCACCGGTTGTACTCACAATTGTGGTTATGGTAATTGGAGTGCCGTCAGGATCGACATTGTTTGTTGTTAAATCAATGGTAGTAACAGGTCCGGCATCTTCAGTAACTGTTAATGTTTCATTTCCTTGACTTGGAGTATCATTTACAGGAGTTACGGTTATGAAAATGGTATCGTTGACACAAATTACAGGAAGCGGCGTACCGTCATCGCAAATCTGTACCACTACCGTATCGTTTCCATTGAAGTTTGATCCAGGAGTGTAGGTATACGTTCCGTCGGGATTAATGACAATTCCGCCGTTACCTGGTCCATCAAGCGGAGTTGTATTCACCACTAAATTTCCATCGGCATCCGAATCGCCTGCATCAGTCAAATCACCGGAAACAGGCATTTCTTCAGGTGTAGTGTGAGTTTCATTGTCTACAACCGGTCCGTCGTTTACCGGATTCACTACGAAAGTGATCGTTGCGTCATCGCACGCAGCAGCCGGGTCGCATAACGCATAAGTAATCGTTGCCGTTCCGTTGTAGTTATTGGCAGGATCAAATGTAACGATACTTGTGACTGGGTTTAATGTCCAGGTTCCGGTTGCATCTGTAAACGTTGTTTGCACACCTGCCGTTCCTGCGTCCAAATCAACCGTAAACTGTCCGGGACCATTTACCGGCGCTGTTGGATTAGCATCCGGATCGGTATCGTTGGTAATCACATTTACTGTTCCATTTGCGCTGTCTTCGGTCAATGAACCACCGTTATCGTCGTTTGCGACCGGTGGAGCGTTTGCATCCAGAATAGTTACAGTTGCAGTTTGAGTTCCTGATTCGGCGGCACCATTTCCGCCTGTAACGTTTGTAATGTCTGCGATAACCGTTTCAGGCCCTTCAAATAAAGCGTCCAGTGCAGGATCGATTGTTACGGTTCCTGTCAATGACCCGGCTGGAATGATAATCGTAACACTTGAAGCAGTATAATCAACTCCAGATGTAGCCGTTCCGGTATAAGTTATTGTAATGGTTGTAGCTGTAGTAGTTGCTACCGAAAGTGTGGCAGTCAATGTTGCTACACCTGCTGCATTTTCGGCAATAGTTGTTGTTCCGCTCAACGTTACTGTCGGAGCTGTTTCATTATCTGCAATTGTTACCGTAGCTGTTTGCGTGCCCGATTCAGTTGCGCCGTTTCCACCCGTCACGTTAGTAATATCTGCAATTACTGTTTCATTGCCTTCAAAGATCAGATCGTCGGTAGGGTCGATGGTTGCTGTTCCGGTTAGCGAGCCAGCCGGGATCGTAATTGTAACGCTTGAAGCAACATAATCACCACCGGAAGCTGTTCCCGAGTACGTTAGTGTAACGGTTGTTGCTGTTGGAACCGGATTGGAAAGCGTAGCCGTTAATGTTGCTACACCTGCCGCATCTTCGGCAATGGTTACCGTTCCTGAAAGTGTAACTGTCGGAGCTAAAATTGTTTCTCTCCAATCTCTCTCTGACGTTAGCGGGGCATTGACGTTCGGATAGGAAGATGGAGTTGTTCCGTTGGTTGGATTCACCAACGCATCATTTATATCAAAGGCGTTGTCTAATCCATCGTTGTCTGAATCTGTTCCTGCAGGAACTGTATTGGCTGCTCCGTTTCCGTCAGTATCCCAGCCTTCAATCAAATCGGTCAACGCATCGTTATCTGAGTTGAGGTCCCGGTAATCAGGTGTATCGGCGCCATCGGTGTTTACCGGAACGATAGCTGTTCCACCGTTGTTTCCGTCGTACGCATTATCTATTCCGTCACCGTCGGTATCCGAACCACTCGGAGCAATATAACCTGCTGTGGATTGCGCTTCACTGTTGTCTACAATTCCATCGTCATCCGAATCGATATCTACGAAATTACATTGCAGATCAGTGTCAAAGTTTCCAAATACGTATGAATTCGGTATTCCATCCAAATCGGTGTCGTTTCCAGTAAGTATCATAGGTGTTCCGTTGGAGGTAACGCACGTTGTGCTAAGCGTATTACTTACACTTGCAGGAATGGTATAATCCAATCCATGCACATTAATATCATCGTTATCGGTACGTGTAATTCGAATGGCAACCGTATTAATAGGTACAACAAACGAGTAAGCAGTCATTGCGGTGTTCGCTGCAGGAATATTTGAAGCTGTCAGATTGGTAAATGTGGTTCCATCCGACGAAAACAGGATATTAGTGTTCGCCTGATTTCCACTTGGATTTGAAATATACACACGAACAGTTCCACCTGTATTAACAGTGTTTGCCATCTGTAATGTCAGCACATCTCCTGTTGAATTGAGTAGTGCAAAATCGGCAGCAAGGGGCAGTCCCAAAGCATTGTCCGGGTTGGTAACACTTACATTTCCCGGGCCATGTGAAGTAGCATAAGCAGTTGAAGGCGCTGTGTAAATATAACTTCCTGTGGTGGTGCAATTCACAAAAACAGCATCATACACATCGTTATAACCATCGTTATCAATATCGGCAAATGCGTCAGCAAGTCCGTCACCGTTAGCATCGGTTCCACCCGATTCAATCACATCCGCGATTCCGTCGTTGTCGCTGTCGAGGTCCATAAAATTGGCAATGCCGTCATTATCGAAATCAGCGAAAAAGTTATTACTGCCGTTGGCATCGGTATCAAAAAGCAAAGAAGTGGATGTATTCAATAAACAATTCGGGATCGTTGCACAAGGCGAAGCGCCGGTAGGACCATCCGTATCGTTGTTATCATACTCATTCACCAAACCATCACCGTCAGTATCTGTTCCTGAATCAGCCTGGCCATCACCGTTGGTATCCACACCACCTGCTTCAATCATATCAGGGATTCCATCGTTGTCACTATCCAAATCGAGGTGAACCGGATTTCCGTCTCTGTCGTCATCAAAATTGGCGCAAACACCGCTACTCAATAATCCGCCACAATAAGGGAAGTCGGCATCCTGGTAATTCGGAATCAAATCACCGTCCAAATCGCCACTCGGATCAGGTAAACCATTCGTTGCACAATCCCATCCGTTAACACCCTGGAAAACTGCAGCACAAAAATCTGCATCTGCATAATCAGGAGTTCCGTCACTGTCATGATCACCGCTGTAAGCTTCCACCACATCAGTTATTCCGTCGTTGTCATCATCAATATCACACGAAACCGGGATCACATCATTGTCTACATTTCCCTGGTAGTTTGGATTCTGAATCGGAACATACAGTGAAATTGATCCACCGTTTCCACCGTCCTGTGAGCCATTGCGAATGGAAGATGCTCCGGCCAAATGCTCTCCACCCTGACCGCCTGTAGCCGTCAATACAAGGTTGCCCGGAATGCTGGCAAGCGAATACAACAATACACCACCACCGCCACCGCCACCGGGTCCGTGTGGCGTTGTAGTATTCAAATCCTGACCGTCGCCACCTCGCAGATCAACGTTGAGCGCACCAATGTAGGTTCCTGTTTTTAAAACTACGGAACCTCCTGCGCCGCCGCCGCCGCCGCCATCTGGTGCACCAACGGGATTAATCGCTACGGGGGTAGTTCCGCGTGCGTTGATCGTATTGCCGTTTCCAACAATTGTATCTGCGAAAATGATTACAATTCCACCACCATCTGCGGCATTTGAAGGGTTATTGGTTGTTACAAAACCGGGGCCACCCGCTCCGCCTAAGAATACTTTGTTTTGGGCAAGAAACGTTGTGAGTGCATAACCACCCAATCCACCGGCATTGGCACCATCTATATCGCACCAGCGCTTCCCACCTTCTCCACCGGCCCCATAATTGGAACCACCGCCACCACCGGAGTCACCGGAAATACCTGAACCGCCGCCGTTTGCTCTCGGAGCACGCCCGCGATTGGTCGCAGCATTATCCAATACGATTCCATCACCTTTGGTGTAAGTAGAATTTGTCCCACTATTGACTACAAAAACATTTGTGGGAACCACAGTACAGTTATCGGGAGTTCCGTTCACCCCCATCTGAATTCCTTTGTATCCCTGGCCTAAAACATCAATACCTGCATTAAACGTTACTTTTCCGGCTTCAATAGCTACAACCCCACCGGTTCCCGTCACCTCATCCCAATCCTGGGCCATCAATGTACCTGTAATGGTTACATTATCGGCAAACTGCGGAATCCGGACAACCTGAACTTTTCCGGATACCGTATACGAACGAATAAGCGGATAACGTGGTGTGAGCACATTTCCGACAATACTTCCGACTTCAAAGAACTCATAATTTCCTGCGTCGTTGATTGCTGTGACATCACCTGAACCTGCAGCATTCGCAGTGTTGATGGTAGCGCCTTTCATTTGAATGATCAGGGCCTTATCTCCCGGAGCAAAGAGGGCGCCATTGGTTACCGTTATGGTATGAATACAAGCCACATCACATGGTGCACAAGCGGGTTGAGTAATTGCAGTTACCGCCGAATAGGCATTAACAATTCCCGAGATCGATTGGGCTGAAACCCTGCTGAAAGTGCAGGAAACCAGCACCAGGAGCATCGCAAAAAAACCAAACTGTTTCTTCATAAATCTAACTTTCATTTCATAGTATTTCCATTACCGCAACAGAATTGCAGCAACGTGTTTAAGTCTCAATTTTCAGTGTAAAACAGGGTAGTACAGGTTAAAATGCAATACCGATTGATCACCATGGATCATCTTAAGGAGGTACAAAATTAAAGATGCATAGCCGTGAAAATCAGCTCTTGTGACAAACAACCTGTTTTTGTGATCAACAACCACAAGTGATTTTTTTTACTTTCCAGCCGGTTTTCAACTAAAAAAGCAAATTTTCAGAGTGAGAAAATACCGCGCAAAAAAGTTTAACGCATTATATATGAACACCTCCTTAGAATACAGCTTTTATTAAGAGATTAAAAAACAATGAACTAACAATTTGTGAATGAATTGATTTAATTGCAGTAATTCTCACCCGCTCAGAGTTTTATACAAGCGAATCGTTTTTAATGGTTAATATTGCCTATGGCTTTTCCGCGAATCCCTACTATTATTTGTGTGTTGATCTGTGCAGTTTCATTTGCTCAGAAAAGTGGCCGTTTTGTGGAAGCCAGCCAAGATATCCGTTATCATTTCACGGTTACTTCTTATTCTACGAATCAGGGGTTACCCGAAAGCCAGGTGCTGGATATCGTGCCGACCAGCGACGGAACATTAATATTGGCAACCGCCGATGGTATTGTGTTGTATGACGGGCAAGAATTCACCGAATTCATTGAGGACCAACGCTACAAAAATCACACTCCCAACAATCTGATGTGGGACGAATACAGCAAACGATTATTTGTAAACGAATTAGGTGGAAATCTACTCGTCTTTTACCCCTATTATCAAAAGTTACAATCTTGCCGAACCACAACACTTGTAAACCACACACTTTATTCGTTGGATGAATCGGGTAATTTATTTACTGCCGACACCAAACAATTGATTTTTAAGAATACGGCCAAAACCGGTATCAAAAAAGCGATCAGTATCCATGTTTCCTTTCCGTTGGTGTATGTGGGCACCGAAACCGGTCTTTCGGTTTACAACATGACAACAAAAAAAGTCACTCAACTACTCAATAACGGTGCTGTAACCGCCTTTTACAGGAATCCTTACAACGGAAAACTATTTGCGACCGGTATCAGACAAATCTATGTTTTGACAAGTAAATCAGCGACTCCTTCTCCTGACATAGACATTAAAAACTCTCACACCATCATTAGAGAAATGATCGCAATTTCTTCGGATGAATACTACATTGCCACAACTCACGGATTGTATTATCTCACTCCCGATTACCAGAAACAATACGGAACAGATGTTCTTCAGTCAGACAACCTGGTATCGCTTTACTTCAATAAGGAAGAAGATTGTTTGTTTGCCGGTAGCATTGAAAAAGGACTACTGCGATTGCTTCATAAAACATGCTATAGCTACACGTGTTCAAGTGAAGGTGACCCGCACCAATCATCCTCCACCTCTATTATTACTACCTATGCCAACGAAGTATTGGTTGCAGCAACGGAAGGTCGGATTTTGGAAATCGGAATCGGAGGAACCCATGATTACTGGCAATATCCGGTTCATTTTATAAGTCTTGCCGCCATCGATTCGTTTGTCTATGCCGGCACCTACGGTGACGGAATTTACATTTTGAAAGATCGAAAGTTGATTTATCACGTCACCAAAAAACAACTCGGAGTACCATCCGGAGACGTGCATGCTTCTTTCAAAGATTCTCAGGGAACAATTTGGGTAGGCACAGGAACCGGAATCTGTAAAGGCAAGAATTACACCACCCTCAAATCGTATTTACCGAAATCGATTACAGGCATCATTATTTGTTTTTACGAACTCAGCAACGGTAACATATGTATCGGTGGCACTAATGGTGTTTTCATATTGGATAAGCAGTATCGATTAATCACCAGATTTGGAGAACAACAAGGATTGATCGGTAAAGAAGTACGCTGCTTTTATGAAGATGCTTCCCAAAAAATATGGATCGGCACCTATAACGGAGGCTTGTACTGTTACGATCACGGAAAACTGACTTCCATCAATCAAAAAAAGAATTGCGAATTATACGATGATGTATTCACTCTTGCTAAAGATCAATTCGGCTACTTGAATATGACTTCTAATTTTGGTTTGTGGAAAATTGCGGAAAAAGATTTGAATGATTTTTACACCGGAAAACTAGACCGCTTGATTCCTCTTTTCTTCGGAGAGGAAACCGGAATTCTCAATACGGAATTCAATGGCGGTTTTCAAAACAATTACCTATTAACAGAACAGCACCAGTTTTATTTCCCTTCCATTCAAGGAGTTGTGGTACATACGCCCGGCCGCTACATGTTCAGCAGGTCAAAACACCAGTTTCTGCGCGTTTGGGTGAACGACACTTTGTATTCAGGAAAATCACACGTGTTTAAACGCTCTACCCACACATTGCAGTTTGACTTTTCAAACCCGCGTTTCTGCAAAAAATACAATTCCTATTATCAATACAAACTGTTGGGAAGCAATTTTCCGGATCACTGGAGCAAACCCGACAAATCTCCTTTCGTTTCCTTCAAAATGCTCCCTCCGGGAAAATACACGCTGAAAGTGCGGGTTGTAAACGGATTCAATGACAGGCATCCGTATGAAATCAATTACTCGTTCGAGATCAAACCTTATTTCTATGAACAGGCATGGTTTCATATCACGGGAATACTGCTCATTCTGCTACTGTTAGTCCTGTTGGTGCGTATGCGCGTTTCTTACCTGGGCAATAAAGACAGGCATCTGAATACAATTAACAATACGATCCTTGAATTGAAACTAAAAGCCATTCAGGCCAAAATGAATCCGCACTTCATTTTCAATGCGCTCAACAATATACAGTACCTGATCGTATTGAAAGAACTGGAGTCTGCAGAAACTGCCATCAATGAATTTTCGCAATTATTACGTAAATTCCTACAACAAAGCGATCAGTCGTTTGTAACGATCGAAGAAGAATTCGAAATGCTGCGTTTGTATGTGGCCATCGAAAAATTCCGGTTCAACAATGAATTGGAGTCGCGATTTAAAATTGAATACGCAATAGGCCAATATTACATTCCTTCCATGATCTTGCAGCCAATGGTGGAAAATGCGCTGAAACACGGTTTGTTACATTCCGAAAAAAAACGTTTCCTTTACATAGAAGCTTTTCTGCACAATGAACAAGTGCGTATTACGATTGAAGATAATGGAATTGGAAGGAAAGCATCACAGGAAATCAATAAATCACGGGAAGAGCATATTTCTCACGGATCCTGCCTGGTGCAGGAAAAAATTAAAATTGTCCGCGAAAAATATGGCATTGTAGTTCAACACGAATTAAAAGACCTTACTGAAGGTACAAAAACAGGAACACGTGTAATTTTTGACATACCCATTTTGAAAGAAACATTTAAAGAAATCTAATGCGCTGATTTCAACTACTTACCACGACAGCGCTTGTTACCCCGCGGATGTGGATAAACCCAAATAAACAAAGATGAACACCTTAATTGTTGATGATGTAAAATTGAGCAGAGACGGATTGGCCGCCCTGATCAATACGCATTTCCCGGAGGCAAATATCGTGGGGAGCGTACCTTCCATTGAACAAGCCCGAAAACTTTTAAAAACCGAACAGATTGACCTGTTATTCCTCGATATTCAGCTACAAGACGGATTGAGCTTTGATATTTTAGATGATGTTCCGTTGAATTCGAAAGTCATTTTTATTACCGCCTACGAAAAATATGCTATTGAAGCCATCAGGAAAGGTGCTTTCGATTACTTGCTGAAGCCAATCAATGTTACCGAACTCAAAAAATGTATTGAGCGGATTCGTGAACTGCGTGAGATGGAAAACGAGCAGTTTGAAAAAGCTTCAGATTCCATCGTTTTTAAAGGGAAGATCGGAATTTCCAGCATGGACGGGATCGAATACGTAAATACGTCCGAAATCAATTACCTGAAAGCGGATGGGAAATACACCATTGTCTGCCTGAAAAACAACACCATCACCAGCTCTAAAAATCTCAAGATGTTTGAAGTGATCTTACCCGAATCGTTGTTTATGCGGGTGCATCACTCCTACCTTGTCAATCTGTCGCAGATCATTCGTTTTAAGAAAGACGATGCAATGCTGGTACTGTCTGACGGTGCAGAGATTCCGGTTGCAAAATCACGAAAAGATTTGTTGACGAGACGGTTGATTCATGTTTGAGTTGAATCTCATAACTTTGAGAGTTATCCCACCACTACATTAAACGTCGCGTCAAACGCCAGTGAACCTTCTATTACCTGCGCTGCGCCGGGAATCATTAATCCTTTCATTTTGGCGGTCTTACCTTTCTGAATCAGGTCGAGCAATTGTTTTTCGGTGAGTTTTTTGCCCAGTAATTCAAACGGAACCAGGAAGCCACATACGTTGTAATTAGCGCATCCGACACCGGTTCGGCCTTCCATGAGCTTGTGTTGCCTGCATTTCGGACAATCGAGATCAGTAAGGCTTACTTTTTCGGCCGGTTTACGTTCCCGCTTCGGTTTTTCGGTTGCTACCGGTGCATCTGTATGTAATTGAATGCGAATGGGCGCCTGCGAAAAAATCACCTCATCGGTCAACTGACGCACCATCACGGTTAATTCCTGCTTGAATTGCTCCAGGTCGTACTCGCCTTTTTCAATGAGGCGCAGCTTACGTTCCCACTGTCCGGTCAGTTCGGCGCTTTTCAGCAATTCGTTCTGAATGGTATCAATCAAACCCACACCGGTTGGAGTAGCCATGAGGTTTTTGCGTTTTTTCTCGATGTATTTCCGCTTGAACAACGTTTCAATAATGTTAGCGCGGGTTGCCGGACGTCCAATCCCGTTTTCCTTCATCATATCCCTGATTTCTTCATCCTCGACCTGTTTCCCTGCGGTTTCCATCGCGCGTAGCAACGTTGCTTCGGTATATGGTTTGGGCGGACTTGTTTTTCCGTGATGCAGCCGTGGTTCGTGCGGGCCGGATTCTCCTTCGGTAAACACCGGCATGGTCTGTTCAGCCTTTTCTTTCTCCGGCTTTTTGTCGTCAGAATCCGATTCTTTGGTTTCTTCCCACACCACGCGCCATCCCGGTTCAATAATCTGTTTTCCGGTGGCTTTAAATGCGATTTGATCCACTTTTCCTAAAACAGTGGTATTGGAAACTTTACATTCCGGATAAAAAGCAGCGATAAACCGACGCACGATCAACTCGTAAACCTGGCTTTCGGGTTGCGAGATGCCGCTGGGTTGAATTCCAGTTGGAATAATCGCGTGGTGATCGGTTACTTTCTTATCATCAAATACCGACTTCAGTTTCGGGATTGGTTTTTCCATCAACGGAGCGGTAAAACGCTGGTAATGCGTCAGGCCTTTCATGATGTTCGGGATTTTCGGGTGCAAATCTTCCGACAAATACGTCGTATCCACACGCGGATAGGTCACGAATTTCTTTTCGTACAATCCCTGTACAAACTTGAGGGTTTCTTCTGCCGAAAAACCATATTTCTTATTGCCTTCCACCTGCAGAGAGGTTAAGTCAAACATCCGCGGATTGCCTTCTTTTCCTTCTTTTTGTTCGAAGGAAGTAATCTCAAACGGATGTCCTTTCAGGTATTCAACACCTTTTACAGCGCGGTCTTCGGTACGAATCCGGTCGATGGTAGCAGTAAATTCCGTTTCGCGGTAAATCGTTTTCAGTTCCCAGTATTCTTCCGAGCGAAAAGCTTCTATTTCTTTGTGTCGAAGCACGATCATGGCCAGCGTAGGTGTTTGCACCCTGCCGATAGAAAGTGTTGCTTTCCCCTGCCCGAATTTTTTGGTAAACAAACGCGTAGCGTTCATTCCCAGCAACCAATCACCGATTGCGCGGGCACTTCCGGCAGCGTATAAATTCTGGTATTGCTCGCCGTTTTTCAGCGATTGAAATCCTTCACGAATGGCTTCCTCGGTCAATGAAGAGATCCACAAACGCTTGATGGGAACTTTGCATTTGGCTTTGGCCAATACCCAGCGCTGGATCAATTCTCCTTCCTGCCCGGCATCACCGCAGTTGATCACTTCTTCGCACTGTGCCACCAACTTTTCGATCACCGAAAACTGTCGTTTTACGCCTTGATCTTCGATGAGTTTGATCCCAAATTTCTCCGGAATCATCGGTAAATCTTCCAACCGCCAATATTTCCAGCTTTCTTTATAATCGTGTGGTTCTTTGAGCGTGCAAAGGTGACCGAATGTCCAGGTTACGCAATAACCGTTTCCTTCATAATAACCGTCGTGGCGCTGTTTGGCACCTATTACTTCCGCAATATCTCGGGCAACTGAGGGTTTTTCGGCTATACACAATTTCATAGGCTGCAAAATTGGAACAATTACCGAAAATACCTGCTATGAAAACAACACGAAATTTGAACAAAAACGAGAAGTTACTAATAAAACGGTTGAGAGGTTATGATTGCTTCACCACAAAGCCACAAAGAGATCCTAGGTAGACACTTTCGTGGCCCTTAACAAACCTGGTTCTTTTCTTATTACAAAGTTTGGTCACACCCTTTGATAAGGTTCTTACATTTCACTGGAATCTCCTTTGTGATCTTTGTGGTGAAGTTGGTGTTACACATCCATGCGCTTGTTGTACTTCCGTACTTCAAACCCAACCGCGTGCTTCTCATCCGCCTCGTGTTTAAAAACCGTTTCCGATTCCCATTCCGACTCGTTGAATTCAGGAAAAAACGTATCTGCGTTATAAATGTGATCAACATGCGTAATGTACATTTCCGTCACTTTTCCGCTTTTCAGTGCCTCCACATAAATCTGTCCGCCACCGATGATAAAAACCGTTCGTTCGGTTTCGCCTGAATAATGGTCCAGACATGCTTCAAGGGATGAAAAAACGACACAACCTTCGGCATGATAATCTTCTGCGCGGCTCAGCACCGCATTTTCCCTGTGGGGCAAAGGCCTGAAACGCTCTGGAATGGATTCGTAGTTTTTACGGCCCATTACCACAATATGTCCGGTGGTTGTTTCCTTGAAAAACTTCATGTCGGCAGGCAAATGCCACATCAGATCATTGTTTTTGCCAATGCCGCGCTCGCGGTCCATCGCTACTATCAGACTTACTTTCATTAATCTCCGACTATTTTTACTTCTTTAGGCGTCACAAATACCAGTTGCGGCAAAGCGGTTTGGGTTTTGGTCCAGAAAGCAAGAATTTCTCCTGCTTGTTCAGGCGATGAAAACAAACCGCTGACCAGATGATAATTGCCATCCGGTGCCAAAATGCGTGTCGTAGTGGCTTTATTTTCGGGCGAAAGTTTGGCCCAATCGGTTCCCAGCACAGAATCCAGCTGAACGGTATAATAACCTTCCAGCAATAAATCGTAGCGTTGATGGACCGCTGGATCCTGTCCGACCAATCGTTCAGCCGTTCCTTTTGCATGTTGGCCAAACAAACTCCTGGAATCACTCATAAAAAGCTGCATTTTTGCTAGTGAACCCTCGTCTAAAAATTCCGCTCTGTGGGTATTGTAATCAAAATCCGGAAGGATATAATAAGGTTTCACCAACGTTTCCTGACGTGGAAATACCCAGGTGAAACAATGCTCTGTTTTCAGGAAAACCACTGCACTACTGCTATCCACGGAAACGGTTGTATTTAACATCATTCCGCCATCAGTGTAACGGTCACGCTGATTGGAAACAAAATTCCCCAACGACCACGCCGTCAGTTTTTGTTCTCCGGCTACCGTTTTTTGAACTACCGGCTGCAACACATGCGGATGTCCGCCAATCACCATATCAGCACCTTGCCGGTAACAAAATGCCTCCCATTTTTTCTGGTAATCATTCGGAAGTGATTGATATTCCGTTCCCCAGTGCATGGTACAAATAATGATATCAGCGCCCAGGGTTTGTGCTTTTCTAAAGTCGGCTTTCATCACCGTACTATCGATGTAATTGATAATAAGTGGCGCTGCGACGGACAAACCGTTTGTTCCGTAGGTATAATTTAACACCGCCACCTTCAGCCCGTTTTTCTCAACAATAAGCGGATAATTCTTTTCGCGTTCGGCTTTGTTCCGAAACGTTCCGGTGTGTTTTACGCCTAATTTATCGAGCACATCAAGTGTTTTGGTCACACCTTTCGCTCCGCCGTCGCAGGAGTGATTATTACAGGTGAGAATTACGTCAAATCCTGCATCCACCAATCCTTCAGACAATTCGGGAGGCGCCGAAAACTGCGGATATCCTTTGTAAGGTTTTCCTGCGTGAGTGACTTCCAGGTTGGCAATAGCGATATCTGCTTCGCTGATAATGGGTTTTACGAATTGAAAACAATCGCGGTAATCGTATGCGTCCTTTTTTGTGTTGTGAGCACCCTGAATTTGTCCGCCATGCTGCATTACATCGCCTACAAACAATAATTTCACTTGTTTCTCAGGTACCTGGGCCCAAAAACTCAAGGAAGAGGCGAAGGAAATAGCTGCAAGAAATTGTTTGATCATATCATTGAAATTGAGGGTTAAAAATACGAAAGTTGAACCACACTGCTATCTTTTCATCCCGGCGGGTAAAAAAATAAGAGTGCCTTAAAACTGGTACTGCATTTTTAAGAAGGCTTTTGTTTACTAGGAATCCCCGATAATATATGATTTGTAACAAAAGAACAACCTAAGCAGTTCAGTCAGTAGAAGCTACATTCCGATACATACGATTTTTTTATCTAGTTATCATTGTCTATTTTTACGAAAAATATTACTTAGCTATGAAAAAAGTTTACTTACTGACAGGTGCTCTTGCTGTCGGTTTTGCTGTGAATGCACAGTACAATCAAGCGAGCTACGCATCAACTCCGCGTAACATGCCTGGTTACGCCAATAAAAAAGTATCATCCATCGAAAAAGCAGAGGGTGATGTAATCTGGTTAAATGATTTCACTACTGCTTCTGACTGGACAATCTCTAACGCGGGTGCTGCCGGAGTTCCTCCTCACACTGCTGGTGACTGGGCCATTGTTAACGCAATGCCAACAAGTTTGACAGATCAAATTCCTACCTACGGTTTCCCGGGTGCTATGTTATCCACTTCAGGCGGTAACTTTGCATTGGTGAATTCGGATGCTGCGGGTGGTTCTGCAACGCAGAATGCATACCTTACAACAGCTGCAGGTATTGATCTTGCTACTTTACTGTCGACAAACGGTTCTGCTGCCAACGCGCCAATGTACCTTGAGTTTACAGAGATCTTCCGTCACTATTATGACGAGAATTACGTTTCTATTTCAAACGACGGTGGTGCTACATGGGTTGAATTCCAGGTAAATGCTGCCCCGGAGGTGCCTGTAAATACCAATTCAGGAAATCCTGACATAGAAGTTGTAAACATTACTTCCGTGATCGGTGCAGGTAACTGGGGTTCTGATGTTCGTATCCGTTTCCGCTACCAGGGTGCCTGGGACTGGTTCTGGGGTATTGACGATGTGAAGTTAGTTGAAGCATGGGATAACGATGTAAAAATCACCAACTACTTCCAGGAAACTCCTGTAGGTACTCAGGAATTGGATTATTATATTGTAAACCAATCACAAACAAGCTTCCCAGGGGTTACTTTCGGTGCAAAAGTAACGAACAACGGTTCGTTGGCTCAGGCTGGTGTAGCGTTGAATGCTGATGCTCCTTCTGCTGGTTCTTACAATGAAACAGGTACTGCAGTTGCACTTCCTTTCGGTGCTTCGGATTCTGTTTCAATTACTGTTCCGATGATGGTTCCTGCAACAATTGGGGATTATCCGGTTGCATTGACTGCTGAATTGACAGGTGTTTCAGATAGTGATGCAAGCAACAGCTCTTCATCAATGAGTATCCGTCGTGACCAATGGTTGTATTCACGTGATGACAATAATCGTATTTCTGCTATCTCTGGTGTAGTAGGTGCTGACGGTGCTGCGTTGAAAGTTGGTAACGTTATGGAGATTTTTGATGACATGGATATCACGTTCATTCAAATTCGCTTGACAGGAACAGCTTCTAATGAAGGACTTGAAATGTTCGGTGAAATTCAAAAATACAATCCTGGTACAGATGCCTATGAATTCTTATGTGAAACGTCTCCTTACATTATCCAATCAACTGATTTGGATGAGTTTGTTACACTTCCAATTGATGGTGGCGCTGTTTCTGTTGTTCCTGGTGACATTCTTTTAGTTATGGCTGGCCACAACGGTGGTAATGATGTACCTGGTTTCGGTTTGGCACAAGCTACTGAAGAACAAACAGTATTGTTGTACTCTGGTGCTGACGATATCAGCTACCTTGGAACTCCAAATGCTGTGATGGTACGTATTTCTGACCAAACATTGAGTGTTAACGAAAATGAGGCTGATTTCTCAGTAAACGTTTTCCCTAACCCGGCGGTGAACGAAGCGAAAGTTTCTTTCGAATTGACAAATACTTCTGATGTTACGGTAACTGTAACTGATCTTGCAGGTAAAGTGGTTTACACAAACAATTTGGGGAACACAACTGCAGGAAAACACAGCATTGAAATCAACACTGCTGCATTGGCAGGTGGTATCTACACTGTAAATTTCAACGCAAACAACGCTATCGTTACTAAGAAATTGGTAGTGAAAAAATAAGCGTTCTTTCGTTAAAGAATAGCAAACGCTCTGCTGACTTCGGTTGGCAGAGCGTTTTTTATTTGCTGACATAATTCAACTAATCTCTAACATCTAACTGCTAATCTCTAACTACTAATCACTATCTTTACCGCCACTAATTATGAACACATGAAAGCATACGTATTTCCCGGTCAGGGAGCTCAATTTCCTGGAATGGGAAAGGATTTGTACGAATCATCCGATATTGCAAAAACACTGTTTCAGCAGGCAAACGATATTTTAGGATTTAACATCCAACAAATCATGTTTGAAGGAACCGAAGAAGAACTGAAACAAACCAAAGTTACCCAACCGGCCATTTTTCTGCATTCGACCATTCTTGCTGCTTGCCTGGGCGACAGCTTTCAACCCGATATGGTTGCAGGACATTCTTTAGGTGAAATCTCGGCATTGGTTGCCAACAAAACATTATCGTTTGAAGATGGCTTGCGCCTTGTTTCAAAACGCGCTTTGGCGATGCAGGAAGCGTGCGAGCGCGAGCCGTCAACTATGGCAGCTATTTTAGGATTGGAAGACAACATTGTGGAAGAAATTTGCGCAAGCATCAGCGGTGTTGTTGTTCCTGCCAATTACAACTGTCCGGGGCAATTGGTGATTTCAGGAAGTGTTGCAGCCGTTGAAGAAGCCTGCGCGAAACTAACCGAAGCTGGCGCCAAACGCGCGTTAATCTTACCGGTTGGAGGCGCTTTCCATTCCCCGTTAATGGAACCTGCCCGCGAAGAATTAGCTGCAGCGATTAAAGCAACAACATTCCACACACCTATTTGTCCGGTTTACCAAAACGTAACGGCAAATGGCGTAACCGATCCTGTTGCGATCCAGGAGAATTTGGTGGCCCAATTAACAGCACCGGTGCGCTGGACACAAACCATGAACCAAATGATCGCCGATGGTTGTACCGAGGTAATTGAGGTTGGTCCGGGAAAAGTATTACAAGGATTGTTTAAAAAGGTAGATCGCGCATTCCCGACATCCAGCGCAGAATTGTAATTGTATTGTAATCGTATGGGTGTGTAGGCTCGGGACGCATCCCGAGCCATATCACACACATATCGCCATCAATGCGATGGTCGCGATAAATCGCAACTCCACATTGATTTATAACAATCTCACAACAAAAAAGGTTTCCATGTGATGGAAACCTTTTTTGATATATCATAAATTTCAGAGTATGGCCCGGGATGTGTCCCGCCGAGCCAACGTCCATCAATTTCTCGACAATGTCGTTTTAATCGCCTTGATCAATTTATCCAGATTCGGCAAAGCCGCCTCAATCAATGTTGGTGAAAACGCAAAAGGTGTATCTGTTTGGGTAACGCGCATTACCGGTGCATCCAGGTAATCAAACGCATATCGCTGCAGGTGGTAGGCCATCTCAGATGAAATAGACGCCAACGGGAATGATTCTTCCAAAATCACACAACGATTGGTTTTCTTTACCGATTCTACTACCGTGTTGTAATCGATCGGACGAACGGTACGCAAATCAATCACCTCGACAGAGATTCCTTCTTTTTCCAACAATTCAGCAGCTTCGTAAGCTACTTTGATCACTTTCCCGAAAGAAACAACCGTTACATCGGTTCCTTTTCGTTTCACATCGGCCACACCGATCGGAATAATGTATTCGCCTTCAGGAATCTCACCTTTATCACCGTACATTTTTTCCGATTCGAAAAATACTACCGGATCGTTATCGCGAATCGCCGCTTTGAGCAAACCTTTGGCATCGTATGGATTCGAAGGTGTAATTACTTTCAATCCCGGGAAATGGGCATAAAACGCTTCGAAACTTTGAGAATGCGTAGCTCCTAATTGTCCGGCAGTACCATTTCCACCTCGAAAAACAATCGGACAACCGTACTGGCCACCGGACATTTGCATCATCTTAGCTGCAGAATTGATGATCTGATCGGCAGCAAGAATCGCAAAATTCCAGGTCATGAATTCCACAATCGGGCGTAAACCGTTCATCGAAGCGCCTACGGCAATTCCGGCAAATCCCAACTCGGCAATCGGTGTGTCGATCACACGTTTCGGGCCGAATTCATCCAGCATTCCCTGAGAAACCTTATACGCACCGTTGTATTCGGCAACTTCTTCGCCCATTAAAAACACGCTTTCATCGCGACGCATTTCCTCGGTCATGGCTTCTCTAAGTGCCTCTCTAAATTGAACTGTTTTCATGCTTTTTCTAACTTAATACTTCCGCTTCGCTAAAGCGTAGGAAGGTCGCCAAAATTACAAAAAATACAATTCCACCACTGCTATTTGGCAGGTGAAATACGGAATTCCATGATTCCTTTCAAAAAAAGGACAAATTCATTCCGTTTTCTCTCTTAACGTACCGTTATTTTTGAGTCGAGTTGTTTACGATTGTCTATGCAAATCTTTTGATACAACATCTAAAATTGCTTTTGAAGTAATAAGAAATTTGATGAATGGCTGAGTTAGTTAATTAAAAATCGACCTATAGACTCTTGCCCTTTCGTATTCACAACCTTAAATAAATACAAACCATTTGGCAAGTCTTCACGATACACTATTCCAGCCTTGAGTTTTCTTATTCCAATTTGACTACCCAGTGTATTGTAGATGAAAATATCAGCATCCTGAAAGTCTACATTTAAAATAGCTGCCTCATCATGAAAAGGATTTGGTGCAAAATCAACCGTATTAGTCGTATTATTCTCCATTAAATCTAATGTTCCAATGTAAACACTATCAGTCTTAGCACAAAACATATCTGTTAAAATCGTAACCTTATGCATTCCAGCACACAAATTAGTTGCTGTCTGGGTATTCTGACCTGAAGGCATCCATGAATACCCCATCACAGAATGGCTGCTGGTTACGGTAACAGTTGCAGTCCCATTACACGTACCGTCGTCATTCGTTGAGTTCATATTGTAAAGAATCGGATTGGTAACAGGAGGAATCGTTATCACATTACCTTGATTAGAGACTCCACCATAACCAATAGTGCAATTTAAAGAAGGTATTGTATCTCCTAATGCATCAACAATTATACAAGAATAAGTATTCCCGGGACAACGGTCAGTTACAAACTGAGTTACCTGACCATCATTCCAATAATAACTATAGGGCGCCTGACCACCTAAGGCATATATGTAAGTCGTATAGACGCAGGAAGTATCACACAAGTCATATGCTGGCTGGATCCATGCTAGTTCGTCAACTGTGAAACCATAATTCGTAGCCCAGCTTTTCAATTCCGGGTAATTCATTTCTTTGATATATGCGTTATTATCCTCTTCTGCTATTTTCCATGCAAAATCTTCATGTCCTGTTTCAATAATAAGCTGACCCACCGCGCATGCAGTACCTTTGTAATCGATGAAATAGGGTGTTCTGTCTTTATGATTAATATTTTTAGGGAAAACGCCACCCATCCAATAATCATGAAGAATATCGAGGCATTTTATCCGGTTTTCTCTTTGTGCAGGTGTTAAATTGTCCGTAGACTCATTTCTTAAAACTGTTTCCACTAAGGATAAGTGTGTCTGAATTAGCGGGACATCATTACTTAATAAACTATTTTGTGATAAAATTGGAAAATCAACTTCTTTATTGATCCAGTTTTCATTCAATTGTTCCAATTGATGTCTGACAGTTGCAGACGTGTTTTCCTGAGCAGTTACCTTTTTTGAGGTGAGCAAAAAAAATGAAGCAGTACATACGTAAAGTAGTAATTTCATGAGGTGTAGTTTAAGATTAATCAGGATAAATATATTTATTTAAAATCATAAATCCAATTCTGCCACTGCTATTTAGCAGGTGAAATACGGAATTCCATGATTCCTTTCAAAAAAAGGACAAATTCATTCTATTTTCTCTCTTAAAACACCGTTATTTTGCAAACTGAATTGATTACATTTGCAACCGTAAAATCTGTTGAAAACATGAAAATTCTTGTTTGTATAAGCAAATCTCCTGATACAACATCTAAAATAGCCTTTACCGATGGTAACAAGCAGTTTGATGAAAACGGAGTGCAATATATTGTCAATCCTTACGACGAGTGGTATGCCCTGGTCCGCGGATTGGAATTAAAAGAAACGCTGGGTGGAAACCTGACAATCGTTACGGTTGGTACTGTTGCCGACGAGGCTGTGATCCGTAAAGCTTTGGCTATCGGAGCTGATGATGCAGTGCGTATCGACGCCGATGCGAAAGATGCTTATTTCACTGCGATGCAGATTGCCGAATACGCAAAAGCACACTCGTTTGATTTGATCCTTACGGGTAAAGAAACCATTAACTATAACGGTTCACAAGTTGGCGGAATGATCGCTGAAGCATTGGATTTGCCGTTTGTTTCATTGGCAACCAAATTGGATGTCACCGGTACTACGGCCCGTATGGAGCGTGAAATCGTTGGTGGTTTGCAAATCGTAGAAGCCAACCTTCCGTTGGTGGTATCGTGTGCAAAAGGAATGGCAGAACAACGCATTCCGAACATGCGCGGGATCATGGCTGCCCGTACAAAACCGCTTCAGGTGGTTCCGGCTTCAGCTGTAGAAGATCTTACAACTTATGTTGAATACGGTTTGCCTGCTGCGAAATCGGCGGTAAAAATGATTGATCCTAACAACATGGATGAGTTGGTTGAATTGTTACACAACGAGGCGAAAGTCATCTAATTCCCGAAGACATGAATATTTTAGTATATATCAATACTGCCGGTAATCTGGCAAAAAGTGCACTGGAAGCGGTAACGTATGCTTCTAAAATCGGCGGTTCCGTTTCGGTAGTTGCTACAGGAACCACAGATGATGCTACATTGGCAACATTGGGCGAATACGGTGCTCAGAAAGTAATGGTTGACCGTTCCGCTTCGGCTGACGATGCACAGCAAATCACCCGTTTGGTTGCCAAAGCAGCAGAAGCAGTGAGTGCAGACGTGATTGTTTTCTCACACGATTTGGTAGCGAAAGCAGTAGCTCCTCGTTTATCTGTTCGTTTGAAAGCAGGTTACATTTCAGGTGCAGTTGCTGTGCCGGATGTAAGCAACGGTTTTTCGTGTAAGGTGAATGTATTTTCCGGAAAAGCGTACGCACAGGTTGCTGTAAATACTTCGAAAAAAATCATTTCGTTGTTGCCAAACTCCATTCAACCGGAAAAAGCAGGAGCTGCGTGTGCAGTAGAAGCATTTGACGGGGCAGTGGGTACAGCTGCGATTAAAGTAGTAGACACGAAAAAACCGGAAGGCGAAATCCCATTGCCGGAAGCAGAGATCGTTGTTTCTGCAGGGCGCGGATTGAAAGGTCCTGAGAACTGGGGAATGGTAGAAGACCTTGCAGAAGCATTGGGCGCTGCAACAGCTTGTTCACGTCCGGTAGCTGATATCGGCTGGAGACCTCATCACGAGCACGTAGGACAAACCGGTGTTGCCATTCGTCCGAACCTGTACATTGCTGCGGGAATTTCAGGAGCGATACAGCACCTTGCCGGAGTAAACGGTTCCAAAGTAATCGTGGTGATCAATACCGATGCCGAAGCTCCTTTCTTCAAGGCAGCCGATTATGGTGTGGTAGGTGATGTTTTTGAAGTATTGCCGAAGTTAACGGCTGCTGTGAAAAAATTCCGCGCCGCTCAGTAAAAGAATTGAGACATTTTGGTTATTTTTACCAATGATTAATTAACGAGGGAAGCATACACTACTGCTTCCCTCATTGTTTAAACCCTTCGCAATAGTAAGCGACCGAATGGATAAAATAAAATTGGAAATTGTTGGACTGTCCTACAGTCAAACTCAGTCAGGAGCCTACGCGTTAGTGCTTTCAGAGGCTGGCGGGAAACGCCGTTTACCAATCATCATCGGAGGGTTCGAAGCACAGGCAATTGCCATTGAGCTCGAAAAAATGGTTCCAACCCGGCCACTCACACACGATTTATTCAAAACATTTGCCACTTCGTTCGCCATCAAGGTAAAAGAAGTGATCATTTATAACCTGCAGGAAGGAATTTTCTTTTCCAAACTGGTATGTGAACGCGACGGAGAATTATCGGATATCGATGCCCGAACATCAGACGCCATCGCGTTGGCAGTGCGGTTTGAATGCCCCATTTACACCTTTGAAACGATCTTATCTTCAGCCGGTATTTTGTCGGATGAGTTTATGGACGAGGACGATGAAACGGAAGACGATATTTCCGAAGAAAACGAGTTTCAGCGCATGTCGAAAGACGAGCTGGAGCAAGCCATCACCGACGCAATTGAAAACGAAGATTATGAGCGGGCGTCCCTGCTAAGAGACGAGATCAACAAACGATCGTAACTACTAAAACCCTACTACATGCAACTTTCCATCAAGAATCGCTTAATCTTCATGAGTTTTATGCAATTCTTTGTATGGGGCGCATGGCTGATTACGATTGCCAATTATTGGTTCGATACAAAAAAATGGGGTGGCGCCGAATTCGGTGCTGCTTTCTCAACCCTTGGGTTTGCTTCCATCTTTATGCCCACTATTACCGGAATCATAGCCGACCGCTGGATCAATGCCGAGCGCTTATACGGAATTCTTCATTTACTGGGCGCAGGTGCCTTGCTTTGCATTCCGATGGTGGATGATCCCGGCACTTTTTTCTGGGTCATGTTCCTTACCATGATCTGTTATATGCCAACTATTTCGTTGTCGAACTCGGTAGCTTATAATATTTTGAAATCCAACAACTACGATGTCATCAAGACGTTTCCGCCTATCCGGGTTTGGGGAACGATCGGTTTCATTGCAGCGATGTGGGTCACCAATCTTACGGGAAGTAAAGCCGGTGTGGGACAGTTTTACATTGCTGCGGGTGCTGCTATTGTACTGGCGATTTATTCCTTCACACTACCTGCCTGTCCGCCACACAAAGATCCTGAGAAAAAATCGTTCTCGGCAATGTTCGGACTGGATGCCTTCCGCCTGTTTACCAACTACAAAATGCTCCTGTTCTTCTTTTTCTCGATGTTCTTGGGAGCAGCATTGCAGTTGACCAACATGTATGGAGATACTTTTCTTTCCGATTTTCAGAAGGTTCCGCAATACTTCAACTCATTTGTAACGGAATATTCGACCATCATCATGTCGATTTCGCAGGTTTCGGAAACGCTGTTCATTTTGGCGATCCCATTCTTTTTAAAACGCTTCGGAATTAAACGGGTGATGCTCATCAGTTTGTTTGCATGGGTGTTGCGATTTGCGTTGTTTGCTTATGGAAATCCGCACGATGGTTTGTGGATGATCATTCTTTCCTGCATTGTTTATGGAATGGCATTTGACTTCTTCAATGTTTCGGGATCACTGTTCATTGAAACCAATACCGACAGTAAGATCCGTTCGAGCGCACAGGGATTGTTTATGATGATGACCAATGGTTTTGGAGCGGTTTTAGGAAGTACGATCAGCGGTTACCTGATCGACAAATTTTTCACGTTCCGGTTTTCGACTCCGACACATTTGTTATCGTTTCTGAAAACAACTCCCGATAATCCGGCATATAGGGAACTGATCAAATTCAACGAAGTACTTCCAAACAACACATATAAATCGGTTGTGGAGATCAAAGACTGGCAACCGATCTGGATTTCCTTTGCGGCTTACGCTTTGGTAATCGCAGTTTTGTTTGCGGTGCTGTTCCGGCACAAGCATACTCCGGGTGAACTGGAGAACGTGCAGCATTAAACCACATCTTGTAACCACACTTTTTCTTAACCACATAGGTTACATAGGAAACATAGGCTTGACGTGACTTTTGTAATCACCTTTCTGTCAAATCAACATTGAGCGCTTTGCATCTTCGCGTCGAACCTTTGCATATAATCTTCTATGTGCCCTATGTGGTTAGATTTGAGTTTACTTTAAATTTCTACTAATCCCTTCGTTTTTAGCACCGTAATTAGTTGATCTTTACGCAAATTTGATTTTTCAGAATAATATTAGTAGCTTTCGGCTTCAAAAATGAATCTTAGATTACAGCAATGAAAAAAACAACCTGTTTACAGCTACTGCGTTTGAACGCCCCGCTGTTTATTTTTGCCATCCTTTTTGTAGGTTTATCTGCTTGCCACCGCGACATTAAAAAAGACAAAGGAATCATTGAGAGCGAATTAGGCGACGCCTGTCCGTCATTGAGTTCGACTGAAGGTGACGAATACGTAGTGACTTCTTCAGCACAATTGAGTGCTATTTTAGGAGGTTCGGGATGTACAACATCTACGTTCGGCGTTGACTTTTCGAAAAATACATTGTTGGGGAAATACGTGAAAGGGAAATGTAAGATGAAAATCTACAACCAGGTAAAACGCGAAGACGGCTCCAAACGCATTTTATTTAAGATTCTTGCCAACAGCAAAGGGTTCTGCGATACGGATTATTACGAATGGACATGGGTAGTTGTTCCAAATTTCCCCAGTGACTACACTGTACATTTCATTGTAGAAAAACGATAATAAACTTATTTTTTAAGCTTGAAGCAATGATCAAACGGGAGTTTCCGGATTGGTCATTGCTTTTTTGTTATAGACAACCATTGATCCTACTTTTTTCTTGATAAAAAAGTAGGATCAATGGTTGTAAGTCCCAATCTTGAGAACTAAGGCTTGTAAAGCTATCTCAACCCAACTCGCAAAACGTCATTAGCGATTATCCTCTTCGCGGATAACTGATGACTGTGCTCAAACAGGGCCTCGATCACGCTTAACTTCACCGTGTTCTCTACGATTGTTACTTAATGCCGTTGGAGTTTCAGTTCTTCAAAAAGTTTACTTTGGTTTTGATCATGAAAATGTTGAATGTTTGATGACTCTAATTCAACATCAAACATTCAACATTAAAAATTATGTACTAATCCTCTTTCACCAACCCCGTATCCGGCTGTGGAAATAACCCCTGACGGGTCATTTTTTTTGTCTTTTTATCCAGAACGATCTGTTCTTCGGTGAGCTGGCCTTGCAGGCGAAGTGATAATACGAAGTAGGCTTTTTCGGTAGTGACGATCTTCCAGGTTCCGGTTTTAGTGTGGTTGCCCAGCTGTTGCACCACGCCTTCGGGAGAAAGTACAATGGTGATACTGGCCGCAGCTACATCAATGACATCGGAGCCGATATCCATTTTGTAAGCGGGAATCACACCTTTATAGGTGCCGTAGAACTTTTTCTTGAGATGCTGACCGAAACCGGTACTCGCCACAAGCAGGAAGCAGATTATAAGCCAATTTTTCATCAATACGGTTCTTCTGACCACGGCAAATGTAACGAAACGGGAACTAAGAGCCAAAATTCATATTGAACCACATAGAACACATCTGTAAACATAAGTTTTTTAAGTTGATGAGTTTGTCTATGTCTTCTATGTGCACTATGTGGTTATATTTTATTGTTTCAACAATCAGCCCGACTTATGAACTGCGCTTGTTACACGCTTCGGAAAATCGTAATTTCACGCTTGAATTTTCAGCACCATGAAGCAATATCACGATTTATTACAGCATATCCTTGATAACGGTACCGCGAAAGGCGACCGCACAGGAACAGGAACTTTGTCTACTTTCGGTTACCAGATGCGGTTTAACCTGGCCGACGGTTTCCCGGTCCTGACGACTAAAAAGCTGCATTTGCGATCGATCATTCATGAGTTGTTGTGGTTCCTGAAAGGCGATACCAACATTCAGTACCTGAAAGATAATAACGTGAGTATCTGGGACGAATGGGCGGATGAAAACGGAAATCTTGGCCCGGTTTACGGTTACCAGTGGCGTTCGTGGCCTACGCCTGATGGCCGGCACATTGATCAGATCACGAATGTGGTGGACCAGATCAAACACAACCCTGATTCGCGCCGTATGATCGTGAGCGCCTGGAATGTAGCTTACGTGGATGAAATGGCATTACCGCCGTGTCACACGATGTTCCAATTTTATGTTGCGGAAGGGAAACTAAGCTGTCAGCTTTACCAACGTTCGGCGGATACGTTTTTAGGTGTTCCGTTCAACATTGCTTCCTATGCTCTTTTGACAATGATGATGGCGCAGGTGTGTGGTTTGCAACCCGGAGAGTTTATTCACACGCTGGGTGATGCGCATTTGTACAACAATCACCTCGAGCAGGCGCAATTGCAACTCACGCGTGATTTCAGGGCGTTACCGCAAATGAAGATCAATCCTGAGGTGACTGATTTATTTGCCTTTACAATCGATGATTTTGAGTTGGTGAATTATGATCCGCATCCGCATATTAAAGCAGCGGTCGCCGTTTAATGCTGGATGCTTAATTTTTGATCACGCCAGAGGCGGACACGGTGTTGGATTAAGCTCCTCCAAAAAAGCAAAATACAATTCCTGCTTAAATTTCAGTAAAGAAGGAAGGACTGATATTCAGTGGAAAGCCCTAATTAAACATCAAATATCAGAGATAAAAAGCGGCAATCTCTTCCAGCGTTTTACGATGAATATCCGGCACATAGGATGGTTCTGCGGCATAACCAACAGGTAATAATAAAAAGGCACGTTCGTTTCCCGGGCGATCCAGCAATCCGGTGAGAAAGTTCATAGGACTTGGTGTATGCGTGAGTGTTACCAAACCGGCGTTGTGAATGGCTGAAATGAGCATTCCGCAGGCAATACCAACCGATTCATTCACGTAATAGTTATTGTGCTTTTCGCCTGATTCTTCTACTTCATAAGCCCGCTTGAATACCGCGATAAGCCAGGGAGCGTCTTCGAGAAACGGTTTGTGTTCATCGGTGCCCAGGTGCTCCAGATCTTTGCGCCAGCGTTCACTCATCCGGCCTTCGTAGTTTTCCTGTTCTTCTTTTTCGGCCGCAATTCTGATCTGCGTTTTGAGTCCGGCATTGGACACCGCGCAGAAAGTCCACGGTTGTTTGTGCGCACCCGACGGTGCCGTTGATGCCGCCATGATGATATTGTCGATCACTTCTTTCGGAACGGGAGCAGTGGAAAAGGTACGTACCGATCTGCGCTCGTTGAGGTGATTGTAAAACGACTTACTGCGTTCAATGGATTCACCGGGAGTTAACGATTGACCATTATACCTCAGGTGACGATGTCCGTTGATGAAAATGCTGTCTGTTTTTTCCATAGCGAGTTGATGTTGAATGCTTAATTTTTAATGTTGAATGAGGTTTCTCCCAAAAAGATGAAGTTAATTCCTATTCACAACTTCAGTAATGAAGGATTGACGCCTTTACTTCGCAGGAAATCTCAATTCAACATTAAACATTCAAAATTCAGAATTCCTTATTGGCAGGAGTCCCGGTAAAGATCCATATACTCAAACACCTTATTGATTGCTTCCTGGCGCATGTCAACGGTTAAACCTGCATTGTTGCGCACGGCATCGGTGAGTTTGAAAACGGCACACCAATCACTGTCCATGGCTTGTTGCGCTTTGATCATTCCGGCGATGAGCTGAATGGTGTAACTCTTTTTGTTTTTCTTCGCGGCAAGATCGGCATAAACGATGGCGGCTTTCACATCGAAATAATCGTCCATTGCTTTGAGGTACGCCATGCAGATCAGGTCGTGGGCTGTTCCTTTTTTCTTGAGCTTGGCTTCGGTGCCGTAGTTTTTGGTTTTGAGCAGGTAAGCCATGTAGTTCACCGCATTCGTTTTCCCGTCGAAGTTCCAGCTCAGCTGATTGATCACCGCCATTTTCACGTCAATGGGATTGCTTTCATTGGCGAGATAAACCATTAATTCATCGGTCAAAACTCCTTCGGTAGTTCCGGCAGTTTGCACGATGGCCACATCCTGGTAGGAAGAAGAAATATCGGTAGATGTAAGTGGAGAATCGGCTTTTGCCAATGGGGAGAAAGCTGTAAGGAAGATTAATGCCAGAAGTATTGTTTTCATATTCAAATGTTGAATGCTTAATTTTTAATGTTGAATGAAAGATGTTTGATGCTTGATTTTTAATCACGCCAAAGGCGCGCGCAGTGCTGAATTGAAAATGTAAAATTGAAAAGGGGATTTCAATTCAACATTGAGCATTCAAAATTCAACATTCATTAGTTCTTGGGGTAATCATAATTAATCATCCATTTAATCCCAAACTGGTCGTCGCACATACCAAAATAAGCGCCCCAGAAGGTTTTTTCCATCGGCATTTCGGCTACACCGTTTTGTGAAAGCGCCGCGTAGAGTTGATCGGCATGGGCTTCACTTTCCGCATCAATCGACAACGAAATGTTGTTGCCCATCGTTACCTGGTGTCCGGCAGATTCAAGCGCGTCGGTTCCCATCAGCACACACGCTTTACCGATTGGCAAGGCTACGTGCATCAGTTTATGTTTGTCGCCCTCGGGCAGGTTATCCGCCGCGCCGGGAATGTCACTGAAACGCTGAAAGGTGGTGAATTCTCCGCCGAAAACGGATTTATAAAACAAAAACGCTTCTTCGGTGTTGCCCAAGAAGTTTAAGTACGGGTTTATTGTAATCATGTTGTTGGTTTTGTGAGATGAAGATAGGGAAAATTTGGTTTGATCACGATTCAGAGAATGGGAGTTAGTAAACTTGGAAAGCTGCCATGATGAGTTTAATCATTCATTAACTTAGCCTGCTGAAAGAAGGATAGTGGTTATGGATTAAAGCTGATATTGCATATTCTGCTGGACACAAAGTTTATTATTCGGGAAAATGTTCCCTACCCCTCCAACTCCGGCTTATCGCGTAGCCTGACCACATACACATAAATCACCACGGCAGCGATGAGCCAGATATAGCCGAGGAAAGGCATGAAATAGGGTTTTGCCATGATGAATCCTGTAAAGGAAAGGCACAGCAACACAAATACCGTAAACACCAGGCATTTCGCGTACAGCGTATTGGTGGTTTTGAGGTGTTGAAAGTGGATGAGCAGCGAGATGATAAATCCGACGCTGATGCCGAGAAGAGTTCCGAAAATCAAATAGAGGCTTGTTCCTACAACAAAATAAAGCGTATCGTACTCGTCTATCCGTAGTTTAACCCGGGGTTCATCTTCATCTTTATTTGTCAGATAGCCCTGCTCTTCGCCCTCATAAAAAATGGCATACACGTTATCTGAATACAAACCATTGAACACATGCACCGAACCGTCTACGATGCCCATGTCTTCCAGGTTGTGGACCATACTGTAGTCATGATTCAGTTGTAATTCTTCGTGTTTTGTTTTGGTATCATTCTTATGCTTCAGGTGATCGAGTTGATCAACTACCCGTTCGTACTTTACGGCCGACACATAACAAACCTGCCTGCTGTCGAGTGCGCTGAAATAGGTGAACCCGAAACTCAGCCACAGGTAAAGCATCAACACGGGCAAAATCAGGAATACCGACTTGAAAGGTAATTCTATTCCTGCAATGGAAATATTATCACGCCTTTCGTAATAAAGCGCCAGGATGGAGATCAGGCAACAAATTCCCAGTGCATTCACGATGGTCGACAACGCACCACTGCTCTTTTCGTAATGCTCCTTCCGGTTGAGGTAAACGCTGTGGTATTTATCTCGCAAATCCTTCAGGTGATCCGCGTCGAGTGTTTGCAGTGTTTTTGGGGAAACCTTCGTTATTTGGTGTTTGTCAATGATATAACACCCACTTCCGCAATCGCTTAGAAAAAAATTGATGATGATCATCAGGATTCCAATGTAAAACGAAATCGCTGAATAATTCATCAATCGCTCACCAATAGTGGTCGGGGCCTTTTTCGGAGGAGTGGTTTGTTGTTCCATGTGAATAGTTAGTACGTAATATTGAAACAATAATACAAAAATTGATTATGTCTTTTAGACCTAACTCACGGAATTCCGGTGTTTTTCTTTGGTTTAGGTAGATCAAACCAAATTCATCCCATTCATAAACGTCTCAACAAAGTCGATAATTCGTTTTAGGATTCGATCCCCGATGGCTTTACGTTTCAACAGACCAGGTTTTTCACCAATAATAAGTTCCAGTACTTCATCTCTAAGTGGCTCTCTTTCTGCAAACAAATAATCTTCAATAAGCTTTTCGGTTTTTTCTGCTGACAAATTTTCTTCTGACACAATCTTTGAAAATTCCTTTTGCCGTTCTTCATCCCAAAATTCATTAAACATCGAAGAAATTTCACCAGGATCGTTGATTACAGGAAGGTTTTCTGAAATGAATTTTTCAATCAATTCTTTTTTGCTTCGAAGAGTTGATTCGGTATTCAAGAGGTTGAAAATTTCTTTTTCTGCCTTTGAAGCATCTTTTTCTTTATCGGCCTTCAGTTTAATCAGCATTTGAACGATATAAGCAACATTAATATCATCGCGGTGTATTAATTCCAATTCAAAGTCAACGTCTTCTAAAATGGAAACTTTCTCTTTTTGATTATTGCTTTTTACTTTATCGTACAGATCCAGGTACTTACTTTTGTAATTCTCAAAAAGTTGTTCGCTCATTTTAATATCCGCCCATTTAAAGTCAGAGAAGGCAGTAAGAATATTTTTTATCCGAATCAACTCACGAAAAGCCTGAATAAATTGAAACTCATCATCTTCGGTTTCAAGATCATTTACACTATCAACTGAAGGGGTTATTTTCAAAAGATTTTCGAAAGCTTCATCAAATTTGGCGGTATAATCTTCATAGGGCTTCATGATGATTACCTCAATGGCTTCCTTGTTGCTAAACAAAGTAATAGCTTCGTCTGTTCTGCTTTTAAGGTTGCGGAAAACCACCATGTTTCCTTGCGATTTCTGCTCGTTTAAAATGCGATTGGTCCGACTATAAGCCTGAATCAAACCATGATACTTCAAGTTCTTATCAACGTAAAGAGTGTTGACTTTTTTGGCATCAAAACCTGTCAAAAACATGTTCACTACCAACAGGATATCAATACGATGATTGGCATTTTCCGGATTCCGCTCACGATCTTTTAACTTTTTGGATATATCGTTGTAATAATTGTAAAAATCCTCGCTTGTTTTTGTGGAATAATTGGTGGTGTAGATTTGATTATAATCTTCAATATATTCGTCGAGTTTTTCCCTCCTATGCGCGTGAAGGCCGTATAAAACTTTGGGTTCCTCAACAATCGAAAGCTCTTCAGGTAAAAAACCATTCGCAGCCAAATCGTCTTCGTTAGCGGCATAACTAAAAATGGTTGCAATATTTAAATTGTGTTTCCCTTCTACTTTTTTGCGTTTGAATAAATCATAGTATTTGGTCAATGTCTTTACACTATCAACACAAAACATTGCCGAAAAATCACGGTTATGCGTTTTGCGATTGTGATGGGCAATGATATAGTCCGAAATTTTCTCCAGCCGCCCTTCATCTTCCATTAACTCCTGCGTATCAATGTCTTCTACCTCAATATCAACATGCGTTTCACTATCATCTTTGTAGGTATACCGACCAACATATTCAACAGAAAACTTTAGTACATTTTCGTCTTTTATGGCATCTGTAATAACATACTTATGAAGGCAATCTTCAAAAAGGTCTTTTGTAGTTCGTTTACCTAAGTCATTTTTATTTGCATTGTCGGCAAAAATAGGTGTACCGGTAAACCCAAACATCTGAGCATTGGTGAAGAATTCTTTTACGCGTTTATGTGTGTCGCCAAACTGACTACGGTGACACTCATCAAAAATGAAAATGATCCGCTTGTCTTTCAAATCAGTCATTTTGTTCTCGTAACTCAGCTTGGTGATGGCAGTGTTGAGCTTTTGAATGGTGGTGACTATTAAGTCCGTGTTTTTGGCTTCTCCTTTTTTGTCTGTGTATGTTCCCGTGAACTGTTTTACCAGATTGCTGGTGTTGTCTGTTCCGTCTATACAACCGTCGCTGAAACTGTTAAATTCTTTCGTGGTTTGGTAATCCAGGTCTTTTCTATCGACCACAAAAACCACTTTATGAACTTCGGGTAATTTGATTAAAATCTGACTTGCTTTGAACGATGTCAGTGTTTTTCCTGAACCGGTTGTATGCCAGATATACCCGTTTTTTGTCGTGTTTTTGACCCGGTCAATCAGTGCTTCTACCGCATAAAACTGGTAGGGCCTCAAGATCATCGGAATCTTATACACTTCATTTAACACAATGTATTTGCAAATCATTTTGCTCAGATGACACGGTTCTAAAAAAGTATCTGCAAACCCCTCGAGAATATTGGTCTGTCGTTTATTTTCAACATCTGTCCAGTAAAACGTCTGCTTGAAACTTTGACCTCGGTTATTGGCGTAATACTTTGTGTTGACTCCGTTGCTGATAATGAAAATCTGCACGTACTGATACAGCGCCGTATTGGCTTCAAACGAATGACGTTGATACCGGTTAATCTGGTTGAACGCTTCTTTCAATTCCAATCCTTTTCGCTTTAATTCAATGTGAACCAATGGCAATCCGTTGATGAGTATGGTGACATCATAACGGTTTTTATACTTGCCCTCTCCTTCCATTTGATTAAGAACCTGGTATTGATTTTGGCACCAGTGCTCTGTATTCAGAAATTCAAAATAGAGATTGTCTCCGTTGTCTCTTGTAATATGTTGCTTTTGACGAAGCGTTTTCGACTTTTCAAAAACAGAACCTTTGTTAAGAATGTTCAACACTTTTTCAAATTCCGGGGCTGATAAAGAGATATTATTGTGTTTCTCTAATTGTGATTTGAGGTTCGCCAAAAGGCTTTTTTCGTCGGTAACAGAAATGTATTGGTAACCCAGTTTTTGCAGGTGGCCAACTAATTTCTCTTCTAATACTTGTTCAGATTGTTTAGACATAATGTGTTAGTGTTTGAGGGTTAATAAAATATAACTTTGGGGAACGCGAATGCTGATCATCACTACTTCAGACCGCGAAACATTTGCTCAATTGCTTTCTTTTTTTGTTCCAGATTCGGATGTACATATAGGTTTAAAGTCGTGCTGATATTGGAATGCCCCAACAGAACGCTGACTGTTTTATAATCACAGTTACTTTCAATGCACCTGGTCGCAAAACTGTGTCTCAATCCATGAAACTTAAGCGCCGGTATTTCCAACTTTTCCATCAGGTTTTTATAATAGGCCCTGTACGTTCTGGGTTCGGTTGGTTTGGCGTCATTGGTGAGAACAAAAAATGAGTTATTGACAATTTTCTTCATCGGTTTCAGCATTTTTAATAGTTCTTTACTCATGGGGATTTCCCGAATAGAGTTTTTGGTTTTAGGCGTATCAAGCAGCAATTCAGTTTTCCGGATATCTTCTTCAATCGTATAAATGCGTTGTATCGTTCTTCTGACTTTAATCACACCATTATCCGTATCTATGTCTTCCCAGGTTAGCGCACAAATTTCACCGATCCGAATACCCGAGGAAAGGCAGATGTAAACCCCCAGGTTTCGAAACGTAAAATGTTCCTGGATATGTAACATCACTTTTCGCTGATGCGTACGGCTCAATACCTCAACAGTATGCTTCTCTCGCACTGTCGGGAATTGAAGATCAAACGGCTGGTACTCGATCCATTTATTCTTCGATCCGAATTTGAGAATCATTTTCAATACAATCAGAATATCTTTTACCGTTTTCTGACTCAACCCCTGTTCCAGTTTCCGGAATACAAACGCCTGTATCTCCGATTCTTCCAACTGATGCCTGTCTCTGAATTCAGTTAACAAATGATTTTCAATCAAAAGGGTGTATGCCGAAAAACTTGATTTTTTGACATACTGTTTTTTATCTGCTTTCCAGAGAACTACGATTTCCGCAATTGTTTTTTGTTTGTTCATAACGTTTACTTTTTTAATCGCCCAAAGGAAAGCAATAAAGAATGTTGTATCGGGCAAGAAAATCCTTAAGGTTCCTAATTTGAGATTCCCCGGGTTTGTGGGGGAGTGGGAGGAAAGTTTGATAGGGGAAATTCTCAAAATAGGAAGTGGAAAAGATTACAAGCATTTGTCGGG